>BNJV01000539.1_pt1 | contig 2595480 bp, 2622 predicted proteins | sample 8540591 | NCBI WGS metagenome assembly BNJV01 (sample SAMD00202457, study PRJDB9452) | human saliva metagenome | host: Homo sapiens
TGAACGGCACGGATATTGCGGTAAAATTAGAAACGCCGTCTGAAGAATTTCAGACGGCGTTTTTCAATATTCCGGATTAATTGGAGCCTACTTTGATTTTTTGCCACAAGTTGACAGACAGTTTTTTCGCATCTGCGCTCATTTGAGGCATCACGAAACCGTCTTTCATGTCTTGCTCGTTCGGGAAAATAGAGCGAGTGTTCACCAGCTCGGTAGGCATTTTTTCGCGTGCCGGTTTGCTGGCCGGCGCGAAGGTTACGGCGATACCGTTTTTCGCAGCCACTTCGGGATCAAGCGTATAGTTGATGTATTTGTGGGCATTGGCAATGTTTTTCGCATCGGCGGGAATCAGCCAAGATTCAATCCAGAAGCCCATACCCTTCGGCGTCAAAACTTCAATGCCGACGTTGTTTTTCACTTCTTCGGAACGGGCTTTCGCCAAGTTCAAGTCGCCGCCGTTACCCGCTGCAAGACAGATGTCGCCGCGCGCCAGTTCGTCAATGATGGACGGACTGAAACGTTTTACATCAGGACGGATGGCTTTCAGCACTTCCGCCGCCGCTTTCAAATCGTCAGGATTTGTGCCTTTGGGGTCTTTACCCAAATAGTTCAGCAAAATCGGGAACATTTCGCTCGGCGTATCCCACAAAGCGATACCGCATGATTTCAGCTTGTTGGTGTATTCAGGCTTGAACAGCAAATCCCAACCGTTTCAGGCAGCTTGCCGCCCAAAAGTTCTTTGCCCTTCGCCGTAATTGCCAAAGTGTTGACGCCGGAGAAATAAGGAACGGCATACTGGTTGCCCGGATCGGCAGTTTCCAGCATTTTCAACAATTCGGGATCGATGTTTTTGTAATTGGGAATCAGGTCTTTATTGATTTTTTGATAAGCACCCGCTTCGATTTGACGGGGCAGGAAGGCGATGCCGGGAACGACCAAGTCATAGCCGGATTTGCCGGTCAGCATTTTGGCTTCGAGGGTTTCGTTGTTTTCGTAAAGGTCGTAGGTCAGCTTCAGCTTATTGGCTTTTTTGAAGTCTTCAACGGTGCTTTCGTCAACGTAGTTCGACCAGTTGTAGATGTTCAAAGTATCGGTGGCGGCTGCTTCGGCATTGGCAGCAGGCGCGCTGCCTGCTTGAGGTTGCTCGGTTTTTTTCTCGCCACCGCCGCAAGCGGCCAGCGATAATGCCGCCAATACGGCTAATACGGATTTTTTCATACGGGCAGATTCCTGATGAAAGATTGTTAACAGAAAATGAACACTCTGCACCCCATCAATACCCCGGCGCAAAGCGGGGCTATTGTAATGGAAGTGGATGAGAACTCAAAGCAATATCTGACTGATTTTTATTGAAATAAGGCACGATTTCTTAGGCTCGGGAAAACGGCGTTGCACAAGATGTCGTTTTTGGGCAAAATACGGGCGATTTGCGCGCGCAAACAGAGAAAATACTTGCATATAGAGGAATCTGTCTTTAAAATTGCGCGTTTACAGAATTTATTTTTTCAGGAGATATTCAATATGGCAAACAGCGCACAAGCCCGCAAACGTGCCCGCCAATCGGTTAAACAACGCGCCCACAACGCCAGCCTGCGTACTGCATTCCGTACCGCGGTGAAAAGTGTTGAAAGCAGTTGAAGCCGGCGACAAAGCTGCTGCTCAAGCAGTTTACCAAGAGTCCGTCAAAGTCATCGACCGTATCGCTGACAAAGGCGTATTCCACAAAAACAAAGCAGCCCGCCATAAGAGCCGTCTGTCTGCCAAAGTAAAAGCATTGGCTTAATCTTTTTTGCCCATCCTCTTGGCGTGTTACCGCGTCGGGACAGGCAAGCAGATAACGATGCCCCTGAGGTCTTAACCTTTCAGGGGCATTGCCGTATGTGGTGCAAGTTGATGTAAACTTTTCAGACGACCTGCCGTAAAGCAGGCACAAGGCAGTAAAATGCGGGTTAATCTGTTTTTCACACGATTAATCCCGATTTTCAGGCAAAAGGTCGTCTGAAAACACCCAATCGGCAATCCCATGAATGAAATGATGAACAAGATGTTGAAACACGATTTGGCGCAAAGCAATGCCCTAAAGAACAAAAAACCGTCATTCTCCAAATGTCGGCGCGCTTTGATGCTTATCCTTATCGGCGGAACAGCCGCTCCTGCCGCCTACGCCGACACGGCTTTGCAATGCACCTCCATTCAAGACAATGCCACCCGTTTGGCGTGTTACGACAGCATTTACTCGGCACAACTGCCGCCGCAAGCACCGCTGCCCGTCATTCGTGAAGAAGCCGCCAAAGCGCCAGTCGATTTACCCAAAACCATCAGCACCAGCGGCGAGAAAAAAGCGGCAACGATTGTGTTTGACGAAAATAAAGAACAATCCACCCTTTCGGAAGACAATCTCCGCACCGCAGCCGATGCCTACACGCCGCTGAGCCTGATGTACGATTTGGACAAAAACGATTCGCGCGGCTTGCTGAGCGTGCGCGAACACAATCCCATGTACCTGATGCCCGCATGGTACAACAGCTCGCCCAACCTGCATCCCCATTCCCCTTCGCGCGGCACAACTAATCAGGAAAAATTCAGCGAACAGAAACACATAGAAACCAAACTGCAAGTTTCGTTCAAAAGCAAAATTGCCGAAGATTTGTTTAAAACCCGCGCGGATTTGTGGTTCGGCTACACCCAAAAATCCGATTGGCAGATTTACAACCAAGGCAGAAAATCCGCACCGTTCCGCAACACCGATTACGAACCCGAAATCTTCCTGACTCAGCCCGTGAAGGCAGATTTGCCGTTCGGCGGCAAACTGCGGATGGTCGGCGCAGGCTTCGTCCACCAATCCAACGGACAAAGCCGCCCTGAATCCCGCTCATGGAACCGCGTTTACGCATTGGCGGGGATGGAATGGGGCAAGCTGACCGTCATCCCGCGCGTGTGGATGCGGGCATTTGATCAGACCGGCGAAAACAACGACAATCCCGACATTACCGACTATATGGGTTATGGCGATTTGAAGCTGCAGTACCGCCTGAACGACAAACAAAATATTTCGTCCCTGCTGCGCTACAATCCTAAAACCGGACACGGCGCGGTTGAAGCCGCCTATACTTTCCCGATTAAAGGCAAACTCAAAGGCGTCGTGCGCGGCTTTCACGGCTACGGCGAAAGCCTGATTGATTACAACCACAAACAAAACGGCATCGGCATCGGCCTGATGTTCAACGACTGGGACGGAATTTGACGCCCAACCCCGTTTTCAGACGACCTTTTACACCATGTTGCACACAGGTCGTCTGAAAGCAAAACAAACACCCTCTCCATATTAAAAACACTCGTTTCCTATCGCCCAAACGCGTATAATGCAACGTTTGGGCGATATTTGTCGGAATGACACAGAAGATGACAGAACAAACGGCCGAAGGCGGAAAAGTTGCCAAGGCATTAAAAAAATATCTGATTACAGGCATGCTGGTATGGCTGCCGATAGCCGTAACCATTTGGGCGGTCAGCTATATCATATCTGCCGCCGACCGGCTGATCAGTCTGCTGCCCGAGCAATGGCAGCCTCAATATTTCTGGGGATTCAACATTCCCGGCTTGGGCATTATTGCCGCCATTGTTGTTTTGTTTCTGACCGGCGTGTTCGCCGCCAACGTTTTGGGGCGTCAAATCCTCGCCGCATGGGACAGCCTGTTGGGACGGATTCCCGTCGTCAAATCTATCTATTCCAGCGTCAAAAAGTATCCGAGTCCCTGCTTTCCGACAGCAGCCGCTCGTTCAGAACGCCCGTGCTGGTTCCGTTCCCTCAACCCAATATTTGGACGATTGCCTTTGTTTCAGGGCATATTCCCGACAAACTCAAAGGCAGCCTGCCGCACGATGACGACTATCTTTCCGTCTATGTGCCGACCACGCCCAACCCGACTGGTGGCTATTACATCATGGTGAAAAAAAGCGACGTGCGCGAACTCGATATGAGCGTGGACGAAGCATTGAAATATGTGATTTCGTTGGGCATGGTGATGCCAGATGACTTGCCGCTCAAGCCCCAAGCCGAAATACGATGTTTAGAAAAATAAACTAGAGATGGCAAACACATAATGCATGGTCCTTTTGGCCTTGATTCATGGCTGTTTACATTGTCATTATTGTTTTTAGCTGTTGTATAGTGAATTAACTTTAAACCAGTACGGCGTTGCCTCGCCTTGCCGTACTATCTGTACTGTCTGCGGCTTCGTCGCCTTGTCCTGATTTAAATTTAATCCACTATACTTTGGCGTTGGGAAAATCGTGATGACTGAAATTTTCAGACGAGCTGAACGCATAAACCAACAACCTGAAAGTTTATTCAACCTCAAAATATAAACATGAAATATTTATCCGCTTTACTGCTTGCCTTGTTTCTGCCCAATCTAGCCGTCTCCGCACCTGTAACCAACAGTAAAGGTGAAGAGGTATTTCTATTTGATTGGCACAAACAACCCGCTTTCAAAAAGCTTTGGCACGAACAAGTCGGCAAACATGCACCCAAAGCCCCCATGCACAATTGGGTGCGTAAAATGGCAGGTCCGATGCCGCCGCTGGAAAGTGTGAAAATCGGCGGCAAGACCTACTACTACACCACCATGTGCCAACCGCATAACTGCGGAGGCAACAACATGTATATTCTGACTGACAAGCAACATATTGCTGCTTATCATGTTGTTTATAAAAATGATGACTCCTTTTCTGCAGACAATCCGGATCAAATCTACATTTACGGTAAGCCCACGGAAGCAGAATTAAATTTTCTGAAGGCAGAATGGCGTAAAGAACAAAACAATTAAGGTGTCTTTTTTCAGACGACCTTTTCCTTCTTTTCAAATTGAACAATATAAAAAGGTGATTTTATGCGTACCAACTATTGCGGCTTGATCAGCGAGCAATACTTAGACCAAACCGTAACCGTCAAAGGCTGGGTACACCGCCGACGCGACCACGGCGGTGTGATTTTTATCGACCTGCGCGACCGCGAAGGCATCGTCCAAGTCGTGATTGACCCCGACACGCCCGAAGCGTTTGCCACTGCCGATTCCGCCCGCAACGAATACGTTTTGAGCATTACCGGCCGTGTGCGCAACCGTCCCGAAGGCACGACCAACGACAAAATGATTTCCGGCAAAATCGAAATCCTTGCCAAAGAAATCGAAGTATTGAACGCCGCCGCTACGCCGCCGTTCCAAATCGACGACGAAAACATCAGCGAAAACGTGCGCCTGACCAACCGTGTCATCGACCTGCGCCGTCCGGTGATGCAGCGCAACCTGCGCCTGCGTTATCAAGTCGCTATGGGTGTTCGCCGTTATCTGGACGCGCAAGGCTTCATCGACATCGAAACCCCGATGCTGACCCGCTCCACGCCCGAAGGCGCGCGCGACTACCTCGTGCCGAGCCGCGTTCATCCGGGCGAGTTTCGCGCTGCCGCAATCGCCGCAATTGTTCAAACAACTGTTGATGGTGGCGGGTTTCGACCGTTACTACCAAATCACCAAATGTTTCCGTGACGAAGACCTGCGTGCCGACCGCCAGCCTGAATTCACCCAAATCGACTTGGAAACCTCGTTCTTGAACGAGGATGAAATCATGGACATCACCGAAGGCATGGCAAAACAAGTCTTCCAAGACGCGCTGGGCGTGGACTTGGGCGATTTCCCGCGTATGCCTTACGCTGAAGCCATGTTCTACTACGGCTCCGACAAACCCGATATGCGTATCAGCCTGAAATTCACCGAGCTGACCGACCTGATGAAAACGGAAGAATTCAAAGTCTTCCGCGGCGCAGCCGACATGAAAGGCGGTCGCGTAGTCGCCCTGCGCGTACCGAACGGCGCGAAATTCAGCCGCAAAGAAATCGACGAATACACCAAATTTGTCGGCATCTACGGCGCGAAAGGTTTGGCGTACATCAAAGTGAACGATGTCAGCAACCTTTCCAACGGCGAAGACAGCGGCCTGCAATCTCCAATCGTGAAATTCCTGTCTGAAAACGCCCTGAAAGAAATTATCGAACGTACCGGCGCGCAAAACGGCGACATCATCTTCTTCGGCGCAGACAAAGCCAAAGTCGTGAACGAAGCCATCGGCGCGCTGCGTATCAAAGTTGGTTTGGAACACGGTGCGGAAAACGGCTACTTCGTGGACGAATGGAAACCTTTGTGGGTCGTCGATTTCCCGATGTTCGAATACGACGAAGACGGCGACCGCTGGGCAGCCATGCACCATCCGTTCACCTCGCCCAAGCCAGGCCATGAAGACCTGATGGCGTCCGATCCTGAAAACTGCCTGGCACGCGCCTACGATATGGTGTTGAACGGCTGGGAAATCGGCGGCGGTTCTATCCGTATCCACCGTGCCGACGTGCAGGAAAAAGTCTTTGCCGCTCTGAAAATCAGCCCCGAAGAGCAACAGGAAATTCGGCTTCCTCTTAGACAACCTGAAATTCGGCGCGCCTCCGCACGGCGGTTTGGCATTCGGCCTCGACCGTCTGGTGACACTGATGACCGGCGCCGAGTCCATCCGCGACGTGATTGCCTTCCCGAAAACCCAACGCGCCCAATGTCTGCTGACCAACGCGCCGAATGCGGTGGACGACAAACAACTGCGCGAATTGAGCTTGCGCCTGCGTCAAAAAGCGACCGAAAATAAAGAAGCGTAATTTTTAAAAGCAGGTGGGCAACACCTGACAGTCAAAAGGTCGTCTGAAACCTAATTACACGGGTTTCAGACGACCTTTTTCATTGTTGGTAGCAAGGTATTGCAGGAAAGAGTTTTTTAATTCGGATTTGTTGTGTGGCTCATGCTTTAGGGATTTTATCTACCTGAGACCTTTGCAAAATTCCTTTCCTTCCGACAGCCGAGATCCAAATAAAGATTTTCGGCTGTTTTTGTTTCAAATATCCACTGATTCTACTCAAATCCCCCCCTTAATCCCCCTTGGATACCTGATTAATCAGGCATCCGGGCTGCCTTTTAGGCGGCAACAGGCACACTTAGCCTGTTGGCCGCTTTCAACAGGTTCAAACACATCGCCTTCAGATGGCTTTGCGCACTCACTTTAATCAGCCCGAAATAGGCTGCCCGGGCATAGCGGAATTTACGGTGTAGCGTACCAAAGCTTTGTTCGACCACATAACGGGTCTTCGACAAATATCGATTACGTTTGGTTTGTGCTTCCGTCAGCGGACGGTTGCGGTGGGCTTTGCGCATAATGCCGTCCAACAACTGATGTTCTTTCAGATGTTGTCGGTTTTCCTTACTGTCGTAGCCTTTGTCGGCATAGACGGTCGTACCTTCGGCTATACCTTCCAGCAAAGGGGACAGATGGTTGCACTCATGGGCGTTGGCGGGGGTAATGTGCAGTTTCTCGATATAGCCTTCCTCATCGGTACGGGTATGTTGTTTGTAACCGAGTCTGTATAAACCGTTTTTCTTTGTCCAGCGGGCATCTTTGTCCTTACTCGGTGTGGTTTTGGCCGCTGACTTGTCCTTCTTCATCGACTTCTATGGCCTGACGCTGTTTGCTGCCGGCAGTTTGAATAATGGTGGCGTCAATGACGGCGGCGGATGCTTTCTATTTTTTTAGGGTTTTTTTCGGTCAGTTGGCGGTTAATCAGTTCCAGCAATTCGGACAGGGTGTCGTCTTGCGCCAGCCAGTTGCGGTAGCGGCATAAGGTGCTGTAATCGGGGATGCTCAGTTCGTCAAAACGGCAAAACAGGTTGAAATCGATGCGGGTGATAAGGCTGTGTTCGAGTTCGGGATCGGAGAGGCTGTGCCATTGTCCGAGCAGGACGGCTTTGAACATGGACAGCAGGGGATAGGCGGGACGGCCGCGGTGGTCTCTAAGGTAACGGGTTCTTTGACGATTCAGGTATTGTTCGATCGGCTGCCAATCAATCACCTGATCCAACTTCAATAGTGGGAAGCGGTCGATGTGTTTGGCAATCATGGCTTGTGCGGTTTGCCGGAAGAAGGTGCTCATGAGAAATCCCCTAAATGTCTTGGTGGGAATTTAGGGGATTTTGGGGAATTTTGCAAAGGTCTCTACCTGATTTTTTTATGTGTTTTAAAGCCGTTCCTGATTTTTGTAAGAAGGGGAAAAGGGGTAGGGTATCGTGGTAAAAAAGGTTATCTGATATTGAACCTGGGATTGTTATTATTCTTATGATTATGCGCTATTTGCAGGAGGGGCTTATATAAATAGGACATTTTATATCATGTGATATTTATTTGAGTTAATATTTTTTTAACAAATCCGATGTTAGGTTTATTTATTTTTTTGTCATTTTTATCTTTAATGCTTGTATAACTTCGTAAAATATAAGAAAATTTCGCCATATCGCGTTTGTTTTTTTGAGTTTATATGTTATTTGTTTATTATGAACTGTTAAGTAATAAATCCAAAGGGATGAAGTTGGAATGTAATATTATGAAAAATAATTTTAGAGGTGAATAATGTTGTTATTTACAATACTTGCGGTGTTGGTTCTTGGGATAATGTGCTTCTTGATGATTATCATGAGGATGCATATTAAACGCTTTGCCTATAACGTTACGCAGGATTATCGCTATGACTGTTTGCCCCAGCATTTTGTAGCGCGATTGGAGGGTGGAGTTATAAAACTACCTCAAGAAGTGGATATTAATGATACGGTCTTGGCTGCGGTCAGTGTTGAAACTTCTTTGTTGGGCAAATGGTTGTTGCCCTATATTGAGATTGAAACCCGCAAAGGTATTTGGAAGCATTACATCGAATTCGGCGGTAGGGGGGGTGAGATATTTGAACTTCAGCGATATGTTCGATGCTGAAAGTCGGGAAATTTTTTTACGGGGCAGAAGGGTATCGTTGAAAAATCAGGAAGTCAGACTGACTGTTTATCCGCGTATGTCTCTAGATGATAAAAAAATTTTAGTGCTTGCGCCGCACGCTGACGATGCGGAGTTGGCAGCTTACGGCCTGTATGAAAAATATGCTGCAAATGCGATGGTGGTAACGGTAACGGCAAGCGAAGCGGGGCGTTTCCATTATGAAAACCTTTTCTGCAAACAATGCCCAACGGAAACTAAGGAGCAATATTTGGAAAAGGGGCGGATGCGGGTCTGGAACAGTCTGACCGTTCCGCTTTTGGCAGGGGTATCGTCTGAAAACATTTTGCAGCTCGGTTTTTTTGATACAACGCTGAAAACTTTATACAACCACCCTGAACGTGAAATTCCTTCTGCGAAGCTGGAAACGGCAGATGTGGGTATTTTCCGGAGAGCCAATAAGTCTGCTATATCAGAGGGTTTGCACGGTGGTTCGAATTGGCATGATTTGGTGGACAATATGGCTTACGTCATCGAATCATTCCGTCCGGATGTTATTGTTACGCCTTCGCCGAATATTGATGTTCATACCGATCATCAATGTACTACCATCGCCGCTGTCGAGGCATTGAGAAAGTTGAATTACACCAAGGGTTCGCTGTTTTTATATACGGTTCACTATTTGACCGACGATTATCCTTTGGGGAATGTCGGTGCTACGTTGAGTCTGCCGCCGTTTTTAGCGAAGAAGACAGTAGCGATATGTTGTATTTCCATTCAATTTATTCCCATCCCGTTGATAAAAAAACGCAAAACCATAAATTGTTGGCATTGGATGCGATGAACGATATTCGTCCGAATGCACGCAATTACATGGATTGGAAATATGTATTACGCAAGGGTTTGAGCCTGCTGTATCACGATATTACTTCTATCCATGCGGATCTGGTTAACCGATTTGTCCGCAGCAATGAATTTTTTTATGTTGTTCCTGTCAGCGATGTCCACAATCAGGAGACTTATCAGAAAATTATTTCTCGGGGCGGGAAGAATCACCTTCATTGATCTGATCTGAAATGTTTTCAGACGACCTTTAAATATACAAAGGTCGTCCGAAAATCTATAATGGCTTGAGATTTCATATATTGCAGCCGTTATGCCGACTTATTTTATTGCCGATTTACACCTGAGCGAATCCCGTCCTGAGTTGACCGAACTGTTTTTGCGCTTCATGCATGAAAAAGCACCGTCTGCGAGGGCGGTTTATATTTTGGGCGACCTATTTGATTTTTGGATAGGGGATGACGAACATTCCGAATTGACGGATACCGTTTCCCGTGCCGTCCGTAATGTTGCAGAGGGTGGAGTGGAATGTTTTTTTGTTCACGGAAACCGTGATTTTCTGATAGGTGAGAAGTTCGCAAGGCAAGCGGGCATGGTACTGCTGCCGGAATATTCAGTCGTCGATTTATACGGTACGCCGACTTTGATTTGCCACGGCGATACTTTGTGTACCGATGATGTGCGTTATCAGAAATTCAGGAAAACAGTTCATCAAATGGTTGCAACGGTTGTTCCTCATGTTGCCGCTCAAGCTGCGTCTGAACATTGCGCGAAAAATCCGCCATACCAGTAAGCACGACAAGCAATATAAAGCTGCTGAAATTATGGATGTCAATCCCAAGTTCACCTCTGATACCGTCCACAATTACGGCGTCAGATTGCTGATTCACGGACATACGCACCGCGAGCATATCCACAAAGAGAACGCATATACGCGTATTGTGCTGGGAGATTGGCGTAGCGACTATGCTTCTATATTGGAGGTTGATGAGCGCGGATACAGGTTTGTTAAGTGATAGATGTTTGATTTGCAAGTGTTGAAAATATAAGGTCGTCTGAAAGTTTTCAGACGACCTTTTTAATGACGGAAAATCAAGGTCGGATTATTTCTGGCCGGACTCAAACTGTCATCCGCTCTTTGCATGTCAGTTTTGCGTCTATCCAATCGTTTCCTCCGGGTAAGACTATTTGGGAAACCAGCGCATCCAAATCGTGAAGGTAGGCAGAGGCTTTAGGGCTGTTGATAATTACGACGACAATCATCGGCTTGTTGCCCAGCCAGTAACCTGCCAGCGCCCGCACGTTTTTGAGCGTGCCGGTTTTCAGACGCAGTCGGCTGCCGGGTTGCTTCAGGCGTTTTTCAATGTCCCGTCCTGTCCGGCAATCGGCAGCGTGTCGATAAATTCCTGTTTAAACGGGCTGAAATAAGCTTTTTCCAGCATTTGCCCCATCATGTGCGCGGTAACGCGCTCGCTTCTCGATAAGCCCGAACCGTTTTCCAAAACCAGGTTTTCCGTATCAATCCCTGCAGTTGCCAATTCCAGGGAAACCGCTTCCGCTGCTTTTCTGCGTGCGGTTTCGCTGTCGCCGTTGCCGCCAAGTTTTAAGAATACGGACCGTGCAATCAGGTTGTTGGAATGTTTGTTCATGTCGGTCAGTATGTCTGACAACGGTTTGGAGCGTGAAACTGCCAAGATTTTTGCGTTACTCGGTGCAGGAGCGGTTTTGAGGTCGTCTGAAATCGTACCGCCAAGTGCGCGCCATTGATTAACAAAGCTTTTGGTGTGCAAATTCTATGGAGGAGAGCATGTTGATATGCATTTCCCCGCCTAAACAACTCTCCGGAACCTTACCGCCGATATGTAGCTTTCCACCGGAATAGCTGGCACGCATATGATTTTGCAATGCACCGCATTTCCCGGAGTTTGACAGTACAGTTTTGTTTTCAATAGGAATATCGGGTAGGGGAGGCGAGGTCTCGACGGTAATGCCGCCTGCGCCATCTGACTCCGGCCTGAGCCAGACAACCTTGTAAGCCAGCATATTCGGGTCGGGAGCGGTCATAAACGGCGAACCTGCGTCGGATTCGAAATCCGGCGGGTTGCCGACGGTACCCCAGAGATGGCGGTCGAGTACCAGGCTGCCTTTAATATGGCTGATGCCTTTGTTTTGCAGCTGTTGCAGGGCATCCTTCAGCCCGTCTTGGTCGAACACGGGATCGCCGCTGCCCACCCAATAAATATCGCCTTCCAACGAATCGCCTTCGATATGTCCGTTGGTTTTAAATTCCGTTGTCCAGCGGTAATCCTTACCCAAAGCTTCAAAGGCGGAAAATGCTGTTACCAGCTTCATCGTCGATGCCGGATTGACCGAAGCATCTGCTCTGTGTGATTCGATAACTTTGCCGCTGTCCAATTCTTGAACGTAAACGGAGATTTCGTCCGGCGGGATATTGCCGAGATTCAAGGCATAGGCAGAGAACGGCATTAAGCACAAATACCATGCCGCTACCGTTTTTTTCCAATTCATATTGTTGAGACTTCTGAAAAATACATAAAGCATAATTATAAAACAAAGTATCGTTACGGTAAAAAACAAATCAGGTGCATCAATGTCTTGAAAATTACTGTCTTGGAGTCATTGTCTTCTGGAATAAATGCTATTTATTGCATCAGCCGACATTCCTTGAGTTCATATAAATAAACAGAATCTTTACCCATTTTAAAAGATAAGCTAAATAAATGAGAGAGTAAGGATTGCTGCATTTAATATTGCATAAAACGTTAAATAGGTCTCTAAAAATACAATATTTTTTTAATTTAAAAATATATATATCAGGTATTTTTTTGGGATATAATATTAAAAAAATTAAAATCTATTAAAAAAATATGGTTAAGCTGATTTCGAATAAAAAAATAAATAAGGAATATATCTTTTTATCGGTTGGTGTAGATTATTTATTGATTTCTTCGGTGATTATTTAAAAAAGCTGTGTTATATTGCGGAGGAATCGTTGGTTATTCTGTAAAATCTGGAGGAAAATCATGAAAGATACAGCTAATTTCATCCGCGACGACATCAAAGCCATGTCCGCCTACCGAATTGCCGACTTGCCCGAAGGCTTTATCAAGCTGGATGCAATGGAAAGTCCGTATCATCCGTTTGCCCGTTTTCCCGAGCTGTCAAACGAATGGCTGCGGCTGATTGCCCAAGCGCCGATTCAGCTTTATCCCAATCCCGCCGCCAGCGGGCTGCAGGAAACTTTAAGAAAAGCCTTCGATATTCCTGAAGCCGCCGCCATCGCTTTAGGAAACGGCTCGGACGAGTTAATCCAATTCTTGACCCTGCTTGTCGCCCAATCAGGCGCGACCATGCTAGCGGTTGAACCGAGTTTCGTGATGTATCGGCACAATGCCGAGCTGTACGGTATGAATTATGTCGGCGTGCCGCTCAATGAAGATTTCACGCTTGATTTGCACGCCGTTTTATCCGCCATTGAAAAACATCAGCCCGCGTTGATTTTCATCGCCTATCCGAACAATCCGACAGGCGTATGTTTCCGCCGCGAAGAGGTGGAAGCCATTATCCATACAGCGCAGGGTATCGTGGTTGTCGATGAAGCATACGGCGCATTCAGCCGCGACAGTTTTCTGCCGCAGGCAGGCAGCGTTGAAAATCTGGTTGTGATGCGCACCATCAGCAAAATCGGTTTTGCCGGACTGCGCATCGGCTATGCGGCAGGAAACCCCGCCGTAATGGGCGAGCTGGCGAAAATCCTGCCGCCCTACAATATGAACCAATTAAGCTTGGCGACCGCCAAATTCGCCCTGCAACACCATGACGCGATTCAGACGACCATAGATATTTTAAAAGCCGAACGCGAACGCGTTTTCAGCGAATTGTCCGCCATAGGTCGTCTGAAAGCCTTCCCCAGCGAAGCGAATTTCATTACCGTGCGCGTTCCCGATGCAGACGCATTGTTTAACACGCTTAAAGAAAACCGCATCCTGATTAAGAAACTCCACGGCGCACATCCGCTTTTGGCGGAGTGCGTCCGCATTACCATCGGCAGTCCCGAGCAAAACGATGCCGTACTGGACATTATCCGCAAGCTTTATGCCTGATTTTTTAAAACCTCACAGAGAGTAAACCTATGACCATCACCCAACTCCACCTTGCCAATTTCCTGCAGCTTGTCGAAGAAGCAGGCTCGCTGACTAAACTTGCCCGCAAATGCGGTTACGACAACGCAGCATCCCTGTCCCAACTGAAACGCCGCCTTGAAGAGCAGGCAGAAGACGAAAAAGCGCGCGGCATCCGCCCCAGCCTTGCCGCCAAACTCGAAGCCGGCATGCACAAACGCAAAGGCTGGTTAAACCGCGATCACAGCAAAGACAAAGAAAAAGCCGCAGCCGCCGAAGCCGCCCGCCAAGAGCGTGCCGCCCAAGCTGCCACAGCCGCCGCACCGGCATTCCATATACCCGCAGAAGGCCGCGCAGTCAGCATCACCCGCAACACCAGCGAAACCCAAATCACCCTCAGCCTCAACCTCGACGGCACCGGACAATACCGTTTCGACACCGGTGTCCCCTTCCTTGAGCATATGCTTGCCCAAGTCGCCCGCCACGGCATGATCGACCTCGACATTACCTGCAAAGGCGATTTGCACATCGACGACCACCACACCGTAGAAGACATCGGTATCGTACTCGGACAAGCCCTGAAACAAGCCTTGGGAAGCAAAGCTGGCATCCGCCGTTACGGTCATGCCTACGTTCCGCTCGATGAAGCCTTGAGCCGCGTTGTCATCGATCTCTCCGGCCGTCCCGGACTCGTCTACAACATCGACTTCACCCGCGCCCTCATCGGACGTTTTGACGTTGACCTGTTTGAAGAATTCTTCCACGGCGTCGTCAACCACAGCATGATGACCCTGCACATCGACAACCTCAGCGGCCGCAACGCCCACCATCAAGCCGAAACCGTATTCAAAGCGTTCGGCCGCGCCCTGCGCATGGCGGCAGAATACGACCCGCGCATGGCAGGACAAACCCCGTCCACCAAAGGCACTTTGAGCGACGAATCCGTTGCCGTTGAAAAAGAAGAAGCGCAAAGCGAAGAGTAATCTGCTTTAAAAAAAGTCGTCTGAAAACCGGGAAACAGGTTTTCAGACGACCTTTGAACATGATAAGGACGCTTAATTATCGGTGTATTTTGCTATTTTATAGTGGATTAACTTTAAACCAGTACGGCGTTGCCTTGCCTTGCCGTACTATCTGTACTGTCTGCGGCTTCGTCGCCTTGTCCTGATTTAAAGTTAATCCACTATATATTTCGAAAAGTACGAGATTGCGGAAGGTATGGGGAATATACTGAATCTTCGTTATAACCTCTGTTGTTAACCATCATTCCCGCTTGCATAGAAATAACGAAGCAGGAAATTTCTGTCTAAATGACGATAAAAAAAGGTCGTCTGAAAACCTGTTTCCCGGTTTTCAGACGACCTTTCGGCAGATTGCAGGTGGTTTATTGACGTTTTGCGCCGTAACCGCCGATCAAGTGTTCGCTGCCGTCTTCTTTTTGCAGGCCGTAGGTACCGCCGATTTCTGCGGCGGACGGACCGAAGAATTTACCGTTCAAATTACCTTTCAAGCCTGCTGCGGCAGCTTCAACCTTGCCGAGGAAGAGGTTGCCGTTTTCCCATTTTGCCGTACCTTTCATGTCGTAGTCGGCACCTTTTACGGTTACACGGCGGCCGTTGGCGTCGAGAGAATGGAATTGGGAATTGGCAGTCTCAAAGCGTACGCCTTTCAAGCCGAAATCGACAATGGCTTTGACATTGGCGGTCAGCTGACGGCTTTGATCGTCTTTCACAACGTAGGCTGTGGTCAGACCGTTGTAAGTTGCTGTGCCGCTGGCAGGAAGGGCGGTAAACTTGGTTTCATCGCCCAAGCTTTGATAGCCATGAGTGACACCGGATCTTGGATCAATGTAGTGGGCGAAAGTTTGGTAAGTCCAACCGGCTGCGGCAGGATCGTGCATAACGATTTGCGTACCATCGACAAAGCGGATGACGTAGATACCGTCGAATTGTTTGTCAAACACCAAACCATCAGCATCGGTACGGAAATAGGCAATTTGATTTGTAGAATCTTGAGTGTATTTCTTCAAATCTGCACGCAGTTGACGTTTCCGGTCATACAGTTCTGACAGCTCTTTGATTTTGGCTTCGATTTCTGCAATTTTGACTTCATCAATACCGTTAGCACCGCCTTCTTTTGCTTTTTTAAGGTTTTCCCGTTCAGCCTTCAATTGTTTGAAGATTTCGACAATACGGTCGTCCAAGGTGGATTTGCCGTATGCGTATTCGGTATTTTTTTCTCTACCATCTTGTTCGCTGATATCGGCTTTGGTATTGCCTTTGGAATTGATTTTTGCGATGAGTGAATCGGTGGTTGTCCACGCGGGTTGTGTTGCGCTGCCATTCACGTTTTTATTAAATAGCGCGATTCCGTCTAATTTCACTTCATCGTTGGCTTTAAAATCTAAAGAGCTGATTAAACCGCCTTGATCTTTGTTTTGGTTGTCAGTTTGGAATTGCTCTCCTGTTTCTTTTTGGCGCAACTGAACATTCGGATTGCCTTGTTGTGCGCTTGCTGAAGAAATAAAGCTGGTGTGCAGCGGAGTATCAAGATTTAAGGCTGAAAGCGGGGCTTCGTCTTGCAGTTCTTCAAGTTTGTCGGCTTTGTTGCTGAGAGTGGGGGTCTGGGCTGTGCTGTTATCGTTATTGGCATTGCCGGTATTTGCGTTGTTATTGTTGCCGGTACCGCCGTTTTTGGCAGGACTGCCGCTGCCGCCGGTAGATGTTGAGCCGGTGGAAAGTGCGGCTGTATCGCCACCACCGCCACCGCCGCAGGCTGAAAGGATTGCCGCGCTGATAGCGGTGAGGATGATGGTTTTGATTTTGGTGTTGATTGCAGACATATTGTCCCCTTTTTTTGGTTTAAATAGTGCGTTTTTATCAAACGGCATAAATCCAATATCATAGATACAATCATGACAAAAACAAAATGTTATTTGTGTTTTGCAGGGAGATGGGTGAGTTGGCGGCGGTTTGTGTTTGATTTTTGCGACAAAAGATTGTTTAAAGATGTTGAACGGTTGATTGTGCCATGTGCGGAAAGGTAATGGGGTGGAAATGGCGGCAGGGGGTAAATTCTGCTCTTACCTTAATACATTAAAAAAGGTCGTCTGAAACCCAAAAATCAGGTTTCAGACGACCTTTTGTCAATGTTTTTATCAGAAGCGGTAATTCACGCCCAAGGCAAACTCGCGGCCACGCTCGTAGAAGGGGGTGCGTCCGTTGCCGTCGGGGAAGCGTTGGCTGTGCGAACGGTATTGCTTGTTGCCGACGTTGTTGACGGCGAAGTTGACGTTCAGGTTGTCTTTTTTCAGCGGCTGCCAGTTGGCGTAGATGTCGTGTACGCCGTAGCCTGATTTCTTGCCGTGTATCGTGCCTTGTCCGCGGGCGACATCGGTGTATTTCACGCTTTGGGCGTAGCGGCCGCGCCAGCCGATTTCGAGTTTGGGGTTTTCAAACTGATAAGACAGGCCAGTCAGCCATTGGCGGCCGGTGTTCCAGAAGGTGAACGAGCTTTCGTGGTCTTCCGCTTGAATCGGGCTTTCGCCGTAGTACATTTCGCCGTTCAGACGCGGTTTGACGTAGGACACGCCGGCGCGCGCGGTCAGGCCACCCCAGCGGTAGGATGCGTCAAGTTCGTAGCCGTAGGTTTTGAGCGTGCCGCCGTTGTAAATCTTGCCGCGTTCGGTAATGGAGGCGGTGTTGTTGTTGATTTTTGCCCAACGATAGACGATGAGGTCTTTGATGCGTTGGTGGAACACGCTGCCGCTGACGTTGAAGTTGTCGTTGCGCCATTTGAAGCCGAGTTCGGCACGGCGGGCGGTTTCGGCTTTGAGCTTGCTGTCCAAATCGGCGGCGGCGCCTGCGCGTTCGTTAGCCAACAGGGCTTCGTTCAGGCGGGGCGCACGGCTTGCCTGATTGAGGTTTGCCAAGAGCGAGAAGTTGTCGTTGATGTCCCAAATCGCGCCGATGCTGGGGTTGAGCTGGCCGTGCGACGCGCTTTGTTTGCTGGCGGCGTTGTATTTGAAATGGTCGTAACGCAGGCCGGTGGTCAGGGTGACGGGGTGCAGGTTCCAAATGCCTTCCGCGTACACGCCGTATTCGGCTTTCTTCTCTTTGTCGCGGTCATACAGGCCGAGAATCTTCAGCCATGCGCCTTTGTCGGACGGCTCGGAGGTTTCGTGGCGGTAGTTGACGCCGTATTTCACCATGTGTCCGTCGCCGAATGAGCTGGCGAGGTTCAGGTTGGCACCGGTCGCTTTGATTTTGCTCAACTCAAGCTGGCCGATGGGAACGCCGCCTTGAGCCGTGCCGGAGGCGTGGGCTTTCGGGGAAGGCGCGCCTTTAGGCGGCTTGGTGTCGTCGGTGTTGATTTGGAAGACGTTGGCGTCGATTTGTCGAGGAAGCCGACATTGCGGCCGCGGTATTCCAGATTGTAGGATTGCTCTTTTTGATAAGTGCCGTCCACGCCGACGTAGCTGTCAACGTTTTGGAACTCGGCTTTGTCGGTGCGGTTGCCTTTTTGGTATTCCTGACGGTAGGTCAGGCGGATGCCGTGGTCGTCGTTGAAGTCGTAGCCGATTTTGGCGAGGTAGCTGTGCTGTTTCAGACGACTGCCGCGGTTGACATTGCCGTTGCCGTCTTTGTAGTCGCGGTTGTTGAGGAAGTTGCCTGCAAACAGGGCATCGAAGCCGTTTTGATAGCCGTAAACCGCCGCGTTGCCGGTTGAGCCTTTATTGCTGCTCAAGCCCGCGCCGAGTTTGAAACCGAAAGGTTTGCCGTCCGTCAGCAGGTCTTTCGCGTCAACCGTCGTTACGCGGATGGTACCGCCAACCGCGCCCAAGCCCGCGCTCGCCGCGCCTGTGCCTTTTTCGACGTTGATGCTTTTCACCAAAGCGGGGTCAAGCTGGAAGCGGCTTTGGTGGTGGAAGATTTTGGTGGATTGGCTGGTGCCGTCCACTTCCAGATTAATCTTGTCTTCGCCGACGCCGCGGATGCTGTAAAACTGCGCCACGCCGTTGCCGCCGCCAACATCCATGCCGATTTGGTCTTTCATGACTTGTTTCAAATCGGTCGAAGTTTCGCGGTCAAGCTGGTTGCGGGTAACGCGGGTCGGTACGGCAGTACCGGTAACGACGACTTCTTTCAGTTCGGCAGTCGCTTCGGGGCGAACGTTGTCTGCATGGGCAAAACCTGAAGACAGTGCCAGCACCATGATGCTGAAACGGAAGGCGGGGGAATGGGGGGATTTCATAATTCTTCCTCTAGATGGGTTGTTCGTGGGTTACGTTGATTTGAGAGCGCTTATTCTAATATTAATTGATAATGATTTGCAAGGAATATCATTTATTAATAGAACGTTAATCATATAATCATAATTTTAGAGATTGGAATTGGAATTTGCTGATTTGTTTTAGCCAAACTTGATGGTAGGCGGATTTTGGGAAGGGTGGGGGAAACCTGTGTATTAGGAAGAGCGGGCTTGTTGTGATGCGGATATTTTGATGGAGGGACGACGCATAGAGAAAGGTCGTCTGAAAACGGTTTTCAGACGACCTTTGGTGAAATAAAAGGGAAAGGATAGCAAGAGAAAATGAATCCTTCCCAAAAAAGTTTTCTTGTTTGAATACGCGTAGCACACTTACTGGGCGGTAAAGGTCGTCTGAAAAGTCTGGCCGCCTATGGTGATGTCGGCGATGTAGTCGCGTCTGCCTTCGACGCAGACGGGCAGGTGGATTTGGTGCGCTTGCCAAGTGCGCGGGGATTGCTGTTTGAGCAAGTAGCGGTTGAAGCCCATGTCCATGTCTTTCATGCTGAAGCTGATGCTGACTTGTTGTGTTTCGGTCGGGGTGTTTTCGACGGTGATGTCGAAGGCGGAGCGGTGGCTGATGGGGGTGGAGCGGACGTGCGAGCCGTCGGGCAGGATGCAGCCTTTGATGAGGTTGCACTCGGCGGCGCGGGCTTGGGGCTGTTGTTTCTGCCACCAGTCCAGCAGCAGGAGTTTGGCGGCGGCGAAGAGGATGAGGAGGACGCCTGCGAGGAGAAGTTTGCGGTTTTTGTCCATTTCAGACGACCTCGGTGTCATTGTCGGACAGGACGGCGTGTGCGCCTGTCGAGAGCCAGCGGTCTCGGTAGCTTGAAACCAGTGTTTCGGGCGCGGCGACAACCAGCGGAACGGATACGCCTTGTTCTAATATTTCAATCACTTGCCGTGCGCTTGCTTCGTGGTTGACTTGCCAAACGACGACGTCGGCATCTTGCACGCGCTGCCATTGTTCGCGGGTGTGTACCGACACCCAAACGCTTTGGGCTTGGGGCAGCTTGCCGAGTTTGCGCAGTTCGGTTTCTGAGATGAGGATGTTGGCGTGGTGCGGTTCGGCTAGGGAGTAGGGCGCGACGCGGTATTCGCCGGTGCTGTTTTGTCCGTACAAACCGGTTTTCAGACGACCTTGAAGCCGGCGTGGGACGGAAAGGGCGCGCAGCAGCGGACCGTTGGCGGGCAGCATGGGGGCGACGTTGAAATCGCCCGCTTTTTGCCACGACCATGCTTGTCCTTCGCGGGATTGCGGTTCGCCCGTCCATTGGTCGGGGTTTACCCATAGGAATTTCAGGCAGACGCGGGCGTGTTCGTAGGAATGGATTTTGGTCAGCCAAGGCGTGGCGGCGAGGATGCGGATGCCGAGTTCTTCTTCAAACTCGCGTTGCAGGGCTTGGAAGTCGGTTTCGCCCGCTTCGACTTTGCCGCCGGCAAACTCCCAATATCCGGCATAGGGTTTGCCTTCGGGACGGGAACTGAGCAGGTAGTCGCCGTCTTGGTTGAGCAGGATGCCGGCAACGACGCGGATAAGGGGGCGGGTGTCTTGGGTCATGGGAATGGGGAGAAGGGTCGTCTGAAAATCCGGAAAGGTCGGATTCGGGAGTCCGACCTGCCGATGGGTATTGTCTTATAGTGGATTAACTTTAAACCAGTACGGCGTTGCCTCGCCTTGCCGTACTATCTGTACTGTCTACGGCTTCGTCGCCTTGTCCTGATTTAAATTTAATCCACTATATTTTTCGGCAATGACGAATGCCAACACGGTGTCTTCTTCGTCGCTCATGCTGAGGCTGACGCGGCTGATGCCTTGTTCTTCCAGCCATTTGGACAGGGCGGGGGCGTAGAAAAATTCGGGTTTGCCCAATGCGTCATGCCCGATGCCGATATTGCGAAAGGAAACCGCGCCGCGTATGCCCGTACCGACGGCTTTGGCGAAAGCTTCTTTGGCGGCAAAGCGTTTGGCGAGGTAGTTGACGGGCTTGCCTGCTTGCGGGAATTCGAGCAGCTCTTCGGGCGTGAGAATGCGCTCGGCAAACGCCTGTCCGAACTTTTTGCTCAGGCGGATGATGCGTTTGAGGGAAACGATGTCTGTGCCTATGCCGTAAATCATGCGGTGGTCTCCTTGTTGAGAGAAGGTCGTCTGAAAAGGTGGGTGTCGCCTATCAAGGCAGCAGTCTTGCCCTGAACATGGTTTCCTTCATCTGGCGGACGGCTTCAGGCAGACCGAGGAAGAGGGCTTGGGCAATCAGCGAATGCCCGATATTCAACTCGCGGATGGCGAGGATTTGGGCGATGGGGGTAACGTTGTGTATGGTCAGGCCGTGTCCGGCGTTGACGACCAAACCCAAATCGCTGGCAAAATGCGCGCCGTTTTGCAGACGCTCGAATTGTTTGATTTGTTCGGCGTGGCTGTGTGCATCGGCGTATGCGCCGGTGTGCAGCTCGATAACGGGTGCGCCGACATCATAGGCGGCTTGGATTTGCTCGTTGTCGGCATCGATGAAGAGCGAGACGCGGATGCCTGCGTCGGTCAGGATTTTGGTGAACCCGGCGATTTTTTCTTGTTGCGCCAATACGTCCAAACCGCCTTCGGTCGTGATTTCCTGACGTTTTTCAGGCACGATGCACACGTCTTGCGGCATGACTTTAAGCGCGTTTTCCAGCATTTCTTCGGTCAACGCCATTTCAAGGTTCAGGCGTGTGCGGATGGCGTTTTTAACGGCGAACACGTCCGCGTCTTTGATGTGGCGGCGGTCTTCGCGCAGGTGCATGGTAATCAAATCCGCACCGTGCGTTTCCGCGACCAATGCCGCTTCCACAGGGCTGGGATAGGTCGTACCGCGGGCATTGCGGACGGTGGCGATGTGGTCGATGTTTACACCTAAGAGCATGATGTGTCCTTTCTTTGGATTTTCAGACGACCCGCTAATTGTAATCTTTCTGGTCGAAAAAGGCAGCATACCGACGCATGCTGCCTTGCTGATTGGGAAAAATTGCAGTTGCCATAAGGATGGAAAGTCGTCTGAAACTCCTTTTCAGACGACCTTCATGCTTCTTTATACGCCTGCGGCTGCTTTCAATGCGGCGGCTTTGTCGGTACGCTCCCAAGTAAATTCAGGCTCTTCGCGGCCGAAATGGCCGTAGGCGGCGGATTTGCCATAAATCGGGCGCAAGAGGTCGAGCATTTGGACAATGCCTTTGGGGCGCAGGTCGAAATGTTCGCGAACTAAGGCAATCAGTTTTTCTTCGCTGACTTTGCCTGTGCCGAAGGTATCGATGGAAATCGAAGTCGGTTCGGCAACGCCGATGGCGTAGGAAACCTGAATCTGACATTGGGTCGCCAAGCCTGAGGCGACGATGTTTTTCGCAACATAACGGCAGGCGTAAGCGGCGGAACGGTCCACTTTGGACGGGTCTTTGCCGGAGAACGCGCCGCCGCCGTGCGGAGCCGCGCCGCCGTAGGTATCGACGATGATTTTGCGTCCGGTCAGACCGCAGTCGCCTTGCGGTCCGCCGATAACAAAGCGGCCGGTCGGGTTGATCAGGTATTTGGTTTCGGCAGTCAGCATTTCGGGCGGCAGAACGGGCTTGATAATCTGCTCGATAACGGCTTTGCTCAGTTCTTCATGGCTGATGGCAGGGTCGTGCTGGGTGGACAGGACGACGGTGTCGATGCGTTTTACTTTGCCGGTTTCGCTGTCGTAAACCACGGTCAGTTGGGCTTTTGCGTCGGGACGCAGCCACGGCAGGCGGCCGTCTTTGCGCAATTCGCTTTGACGCTGCATCAGGCGGTGGCTGTAATAGATGGCAAACGGCATCAGGGTCGGGGTTTCGTCGCAGGCGTAGCCGAACATCAAGCCTTGGTCGCCCGCGCCTTGGTTCAGGTCGATGCCTTCGCCTTCGTTCACGCCTTGGGCGATGTCGGGGGATTGCTGGTCGTAGTACACGCCGACCGCGCAGCCGTTGGCGTCAAAGCCCAGCTCGGACGAGTTGTAGCCGATGCGTTTGATGGTTTCGCGTGCGACTTTGATGTAGTCCACATGGGCGGTAGTGGTGATTTCGCCCGCCAACACGCACAAACCGGTGTTTACCAGAGTTTCCGCCGCGACGCGCGCTTTGGGGTCTTGCGCCAAAACCGCATCCAGAATCGCATCGGACACTTGGTCGGCTACTTTGTCCGGATGGCCTTCGGAAACCGATTCGGAAGTAAACAGATATTCGCTCATTTCAATATTTTCCTTCAAAAACAAGCCGTCTGCTTTCAGACGACCTGTTGTTTCAACATATATCCTACAACGGAAATCATAACAAAATTTCCACCTGCGCTCCATCCAAATGATAAATATTCTTACTTGGATAAAACGGTTCGGAATCCTGCCTGCACAAAACATACAGGCAAAAAAATTCCCGCATCAAGCGGGGGGATTTGAATTGCCCTCTCGGACCACATCGGCTTTGCAGCCGTCCACCTTACCTTTCCGTCTGAAAAGCAGGTTGGCATGGAATTCCCAACTCTTAATGCAGCGCGGATGTTAGCAGAAAAGCCCCTCTCCCGCAAGCCGCGCGCCCCTGCGTTTTACGTTACAATACGTCGTCTGAAAACACCCGAACACCCTATCATGCACCTGCCCTCCGCCATTCCCGCCCTTGCCGCCGCCCTCGTCCTTACCCTGCCCTTGGGCGCGTGCGGCAAGAAAACATCCGAACAAACCGTGCTTCAGGGCGAAACGATGGGGACGACCTATACCGTCAAATACCTTTCAGACGACCTCTCCAACCCGCCCGCACCCGAAGCCGTGAAAAAACAGATTGACGGCGCGCTCGAAGAAGTTAACCGCCAAATGTCCACCTACCGCGAAGACTCCGAAATCAGCCGTTTCAACCAAATGCGCGAAACCCGCAAGCCCATGCCCGTTTCCGCCGATTTCGCCGCCGTTACCGCCGAAGCCTTACGCATCAACCGCCTTACACAAGGCGCGCTCGACGTAACCGTCGGCCCGCTCGTCAACCTTTGGGGCTTCGGACCAAACAAAGAAATCACCCGCGAACCCACCCAAGCCGAAATCGACAAAGCCGCCGCCCAAACCGGTACGGACAAAATCATCCTCACGCAAAACGGCAAACAAGCCACGCTCGCCAAAACCCGGCCCGAAGCCTATCTCGACCTCTCCTCCATCGCCAAAGGCTTCGGCGTGGACAAAGTGGCAGGCGAACTTGAAAAACTCGGCATCCAAAACTACCTTGTCGAAATCGGCGGCGAACTGCACGGCAAAGGCCGCAACGCCCAAGGCGAGCCTTGGCGCATCGGCATCGAACAGCCCAACATCGTCCAAGGCGGCAACACCCAAATCGTCATCCCCCTCGACAACCGCTCCCTCGCCACCTCCGGCGACTACCGCATTTTCCACGTTGACCCGCAAGGCAGGCGACTCTCCCACATCATCGACCCCAAAACCCGCCGCCCACTGTCGCACCGTCTCGCCTCCATCAGCGTCGTTGCCGACAACGCCACCACCGCCGACGGCCTGTCCACCGGACTTTTCGTACTCGGCGAAACCGAAGCCCTCAAACTCGCCGAACAGCAAAACCTCGCCGTTTTCCTGATTATCCGCGAACAAAACGGCTACCATACCGAAATGTCCGGCGCGTTTAAAAAACTACTCCATTAATATCCACACACTCATATCCATCCCACAGGAACACCATCATGAAAACCCTACTCCTCACCTTCGGCCTCTTCCTCCTCGTCATCCTCGGCATGGCGGTCGGTTATATTTTTTCCAAACGCACAATCAAAGGCAGTTGCGGCGGCATTTCCTCGCTTGGCATGAAAAAAGTCTGCGACTGCGACACCCCGTGCGACACCCTGCAAAAGAAACTGGACGAACAGAAACAGCAGGAAAGCAAAGGCATCACCGTCGATCATTAAACCCAGCCCGAATCAGGTTCAGCCTTGCTTTGAACAGGGCAACACAAAAGGTCGTCTGAAAACCGCATATTGCAGTTTTCAGACGATCTTTGATTTGCAAGTGTGGCTGTTTTAAAAGGCAGATAACAATTTATCGAAGCTGCTCAAATTGCCGTTGTTCCCGCGCAGGCGGGAATCCAGCCTTCGGCTTTCTCAGAGGCACTTAAAGATTGCCGTAAGCCCGAACCTCCGGCTTTCCGTCGCAGCCCGTCTCCGCACAGGCAGAAATGACAGAACAGATATTTCCGATGTGGATTTACGATACCGAACTTGTAAAAAGGTCGTCTGAAAAACCATCGTTTAAGGTTTTCAGACGACCTTTTGATAAGAACTTCAGGCAGGATTATTCAATGATTTCGGTAAATACGACGGTTTTTCCGCCGCGGGTCAGCGTGGCGAAACCGTCCTCAAGCTGCCATATTGTGCTTGCGTTACGGTATTCCGTGGTTTTGGTCATCGAATGGGTTTGCGTCAGTTTTTCGATCGTACTTCCCTGACGCAGTTCGACCGTCATCGGGCTGTTGCTGTTGACGTAGATGGCGGAGATGCGGCTGCCGTCGGCGGCTTGGTAGCGGATGGCGTTGTTTTGAGCCTCGGCGACGACGGCAAGAGGGGCATCGGGGCGGACGGCTTATACGAACCGCAGGCGGTACACAGTCCGAGCAACAGCAGGAGGGCGGATCTCTTCATAGCGTCTCAATAATGATGGTGGGGAATGTGGCCTTCGAGATGGTAACGCGTTCCGCAGTAGGGGCATTCGATGTCGCTGTCGGACTGAATCGGGAGGAAGACGCGCGGATGACCGTTCCAAGTTTCGTGGTTGGGACCGGAGCAGTGCAGCGGCAGGTCTTTGGGGTGGATAATGACGGTTTCGGTGTTTGCGTTCATGATTTTTCCTTGGTAAGTCCGGCCTTATTGTACGATATAGTGGATTAACTTTAAACCAGTACGGCGTTGCCTTGCCTTGCCGTACTATCTGTACTGTCTGCGGCTTCGTCGCCTTGTCCTGATTTAAATTTAATCCACTATATATCGCCTTCTTGTGCAGCGCAAAAGGTCGTCTGAAAAGAAGTTTTGATTTGATAATGCTTTGGTTATAATGCAGTTTTTATAAATCAGCTTTAAATCCACTTTATTTCAGGCGGGCTTTAACATGACGACACTTTTCCGGCAGGATGATTTGAACTCTCAAGATGCGGCAGAATTTCTCTACACGTTGAGCGCGGCGTATTTGGATTATACGGATGCGGCAGGCGATGAGGAAATGCGGTGTTTGAACGACGAGCAGCACACGCTGACGGCTTACTGCTATTTGGACAGCCAAGTGCAGGAGGGCGGCTTTGTGCAACTGATTGCGGCGGGTTACGGCGAATATGTGTTCCATAACCCCGTTGCCGACAGCCTGCGCCGCTGGCGGATTAAACCGACGCCTAAGATTTTGGATAAGGCGAAGGCTTTATACGGGCGGGACGGCGCAAAAATCGAGGAAATGGCGGATGGTGGGGCATCTTTGGATGTGATTCGTGCTAAGTTTCCGGATTTTGAGGAATTGGACGGCGAATATTACGAGATCGCGGACGAGGATATGGCGGCGGCTGTGGCGTATGTATTGGCAAATTGGGAGAAGTTTGCAGAGATTGCGGATTGATGTGCGCGGTATTCTTTTGATTTTCCGCATCAGAATGAAACTAAGAGAAAAAATCGAAATGAAAAGGATTAAACGCCCAAACTGAATTGCTGGAGCTGTTGCAAAACCTGTCTGGATTTAATGCCTTCGGGCAGGAGGTTGTCAATCAGCAGGCGCGTGATTTTTAGCGACTGTCCGAGACTTTCGGGGTGGGTGAAATCGCCTTCGCGCAGCTGGATCAAGATGTTGCCGCCGACGGCAATACCATGGTTGCGCGGATTGAAGCGTTCGGCTTCTCCGATGGGTATGACCGCGTTTTCCGGCGTCAGCCAGTAGGTTTCTTCGGCGCGGATTTCTTCGCCGTTGCCATCGTGGAACAAATCGGGCGCGAATCCCAAGCGGCTGAGTAAAGTCCATTCAAATCGTCGCAGCGCGGCGGTATGGCTGCTTTCGCTGCATACCGCCCGCATGACCGCTTCCAGCGCGTCGTAAAGCTCGGGTATCGGGTCTTCGCGAGCCGTCAGCTTAAGTATCAGTTCGTTGATATATAAGCCGCTGAACAAAGCCCTGCCTTGCGGTTGCGGCCAGCCGCCTACCCACTCCGCACGATGCAGCGTTTTCAATTCTTGCGAACCGTACCAAGATGCGCTGACCGGTACAAACGGCACCAATACTCCGCGCAACTCACTCTGCCGCTTGCGTGCACTTCTCGCCAACAAAGCCACGCGCCCGTAACGGCGGCTGAACACTTCCACCCACAAACTGCTCTCGCGCCAAGGGGCAGAAGCAAGCAGGAAGACGGGTTCGTGGTTGATGCGCTGGTTGGTCATGGGCGGTTGGCGTTGCTGGGGAATGGTGGAAGAGGGCGGTTGATTGTATGGTTGTATTTTACCAAAGCGGGCAGGGGTCGTCTGAAAATATTGGACGGGTGTCGATTTGTCAAACCGATAATCCAAAGGTCGTCTGAAACTGTTTTTTAGCGTTTCAGACGACCTTTGTTTGCTTTTACGGCGCAGGTTTAGCGGAAGAAGTCGCCCATGCCTGCGGGCAGGCCTTGGGTGAATGCGCCCATGGTTTTATTGGTGGTTTCTTCGGCTTTTTCAGAAGCGGCGTTGATGGCGGCGAGCACCAAATCTTCGAGCATTTCTTTGTCGTCTGCGGCTTCTTGAATCAGGTCGGGGCTGATTTCGAGTTTGCGCACGACGTGGGCGCAGGTCATCACGACTTTAACCAAGCCGTTGCCTGCTTCGCCTTCTACTTCGGTCTCGGCAAGTTTCGCTTGCGCTTTTTTCATGTTTTCCTGCATTTGCTGCGCCTGTTTCATCAGGCCGCCTAATCCGGCTTTTCCGAACATATTTAAAACTCCTGTGGTTGAATCGTTAAGGTTATGGGTTTATAGCGTTTGGTGCGAAGGGTCGTCTGAAAGCGGGTTGATGGTTTTCAGACGACCTGAATGTTTATGTATCCGAAGGGAAACGGAAATTCTCGATGCCGTTATTCCGCCTTCTCCGCCAGTTCCAAAGAATCAGGCTGCCATTGGGCTTCGAAAACTTTTAAAACCTGACGCGCGGTTTCGTCGGCTTCGAGCAAATCCTGTGCCTGCTGTCTGCCTTCAAGTTGGAGACGCTGGCGGCGCATGGTCGGAGTTTCCCAGCCCGCATCGTCGCGCCACGGTTCGGTTTGCAATTTCAATGGCAGACCGTAGGCTTTGGCAAGCGTGTTTTTGATTTTGTCGAGCCGCTCTTTGTTGGCGGTCGCGCGGGCTTCGTCGGTCATCGACAGCATCATCAGATGGCTGCCTGCGTCGTAGTTCGTCCATGCGGCGTGTTGCGCCAGCATTTGCGCGGCGCCGAGCTTGCGGGCGAAATGTCGGACGATTGCCGCCCAATTTTCGGTGGAAAACTCGGGCAACGGGGCGAACTGCGTGCCTTCTTCGTCGTCGTGGTCTTCTTCGGCTTCCGATTCTGCCGTATCGGCAGGGACGGCGTGTTCCCAATCCGGCGGCGGGGGCATTTCCGCGCTGTCTTCTACGGGGTAGTCATGATCGGGCGCACCGTAATCGTAGAAAGGCGCTACGGGGGCTTCATGCGCAAATGCTTCTGCGTCCACGGCTTCTTCAATCGGGGTCATCTGAATGGGGTTTTCAGACGACGTCTCAGACAAGGAAACGTCGGTTTCGTTGTTTGCTGCCTCGTTATCGGAAACTTGATTTTCAGACGACGTTTCGTCTTGAGGGGTCGTCTGAGACGGCGTTTCTGCTTCGTTTGCGGACTGTTTGTCTGTCTCTACTGCTTCGGAGGTCGTCTGAATGCTCTCTGCCTCCGCTTGCGCAGGCGTGTCCGTTACGGTTTCCACATCGCTCGGCGCGTCTTCCCAAGGTGGAACGTCGTTGTTTCCTTGAGTCGGAACCGTTTCGGCAACTTTGTTTTCAGACGACGTTGCAGGCGCGGAGGTCGTCTGAACGGGTGGTTTGGCGGCTTCAGACTGGGGAAGTTGCAAAGGCTTTTTTGCGGTATGGACACCCGTTTCAGCAGAATGCAGCTCGATATTTTCAATATGTCCACCAACGTCATGCGCATCCGCCGCCAACGGCGCGAACGCAAGCATACGCAACAGGGTCATGACGAAGCCGGCGTATTCGTCGGGCGCAAGGCTCAAATCCTGTTTGCCGTGAATCGCGCATTGATAATAAAGCTGAATTTGTTCGCCGCTGAGTGCCTGGCTCAGTTGCAACAGAGTTTCGCGCTCAGGGTCGTCGTGCGCCAAGGCGGAAGGGACTGCCTGTATCAAGGCGAGGCGTTGCAACAGCATGGCAAGTTCGCTCAACGCGCTGTCAAAGCCGATGGCGCGCGCCGCCATTTCCTGCGCTTTCGCCAGCAGGGCTTCACCGTCTTGGTTGACGATGCCCGCCAGCAGTTCGTACAGATATTGTTTGTCGACCGCGCCAATCATTTGGCGGACGTCTTGTTCGGCAACGCTGCCCGAACCCATGGCGATGGCTTGGTCAAGCAGACTTAAGGCATCGCGCATCGAGCCTGCGGCGGCACGGCCTAAAAGTTGCAGGGCGGCGGGTTCGTAGGCGATGTTTTCGTTGTTTAAAACATGGGCAAGGTGGTCGGCAACCTGTTGCGAAGTCATGTTGCGCAAGACAAATTGCAGGCAGCGGCTCAAAACGGTAATGGGGACTTTGTGCGGATCGGTGGTGGCAAGGATGAATTTGACGTGTTCGGGCGGCTCTTCCAGCGTTTTCAGCATGGCATTGAACGCGCTTTTGGAGAGCATATGCACTTCGTCGATGATATAGACTTTGTATTTGCCGGCAGTCGGCGCGTATTGGGCGTTTTCCAATACTTCGCGGATGTTGTCGATACCGGTATTGGAGGCGGCGTCGATTTCCAGCAGGTCAACGTAGCGACCGGTGTCGATTTGCGTACAGCTTTGGCACACGCCGCAAGGTTCGCCGTGTTGCGCGTTTCGCAGTTGAGGCTTTTCGCGAGAATACGGGCGATGGTGGTTTTCCCGACCCCGCGCGTGCCGGTCAGCAGGTAGGCATGGTGCAGGCGGCCTTCGTCCAGCGCGTTGCGCAAGGCTTTGACGACGTGTTCCTGACCGACTAAATCGGCAAAGGTTTTCGGACGCCATTTGCGGGCAAGAACTTGATAAGCCATAAGGTTTTCTCTGCTGGAAATAAATCGGAAGGTCGTCTGAAAAGTGGTTGAACGCCTTTCAGACGACCTTGAAAGATGCTTGGTATTTTAGCATTTTTTTGATTTTTATTAAGGATTTTCTGTCTGCATATCGGTAATGGCGTGTGTACAAATGTTAGAATGTTACAAAATTTGAAACAACCTGAAGAACAAGCCGCCATGTCTGAAATCATCTTACGCAATCATTCCGCATCCATGCAGATAAACACTATGGGCGCATATGTAGATGCTTTGGTTTTACACAGTTGGGAAGTGTTATTTCCGAAAACCAGCGTCCAAGTCGGCACTGATACAAAATTACGCGACGGGATGCACGTCTGCCTGCCGCAGTTCGGACCGGACAGTAAAAACCATTTGGCGCAGCACGGTTTCGGCAGAACCTCTACTTGGCAAATCCGTTATCAAAACGAATCGGATGTCGGCTTGAGATTAATCAGCACGGCAAAGGGCTAGGAAAACGTCGAATGGCTGCTGGATTACAGCCTGCCGAATGAAAACGAAGCAGTCGCTACATTGACCGTCTGCAATTACGGCGACGCGCCCGTGCGCACTTCGCCCGGTTTCCATCCCTATTTCCCTGCCGTCGGTACCCAATTCGATTTCAACGGCGCGCCCTACGACGCCGACTATATCGCGCACACGGAATTTGTCGCCTCGCCGTCGGACACACATGTTGCGTTTGACGGATTAAAACTCGACATCCGAACGCAAAATCTGCCCGTTTACGCGCTTTGGAGCGACCGAAACGGACAATACACCTGCGCCGAGCCTACCGCCGAAGGCAACGCATTTTTATCGCCTGCGCGCGGTGGGCAGTTTGTATCGGGACATGGCAAAAAGCATTACGGTATGAAAATCCGTTTGATTGCTTGAGTTTGGAGTGAATTGATTTCAAGCTCTCAAATAAAAAACCACCTTGAAAAAGGTGGTTTTTAAACATTACAAACCGTTATTGTTGATTGCATTGGCGATATCACGCACGGCAGTAACATACATTCGGCTGTTGTTATACTGCCAAACCGTATAGAAATTATTCAGACCGAGATAATATTCAAATACACCCGGACTGGTTTCCAAACTGAATAAAACGGCTTTCTCATTATCGGCAACCGCTTTGCGGAACCACACCCATCGCTTTGAAATCGGCGACGGTACGGTTTAATGCGGTTTTTTCATCAATGATGGCTTTCAAGTCAGGCGTAATCGTCAGATTGACGGGAACAATCATTTTGCCACCTGTTTTCCAGCCATGTTGCTTCATATAATTGGCAACAGAAGCGGCAACGTCGCCGATATTGTTCCAAATATCGCGGTGTCCGTCGCCATCATAGTCGACCGCCCATTTGCGATAGCTCGAAGGCATGAATTGCGGCATACCCATTGCGCCCGCATAGCTGCCTTTGAAGTCAAAAACGTTCTCTTTTTCCTCTTTCGCCATCAGCAAAAGCTCAATCAGCTCGTTTTGGAAAAACTCGGCGCGACGCGGATAATCAAAACCCAAAGTACTCAAAGCATCGGCAACGCGGAAACTGCCCGTGTTTTTGCCGTAGTTGGTCTCAATCCCGATAATCGCCACAATCAGCTCGGCAGGTACACCGTATTTGCGCGCCACATCATCGATAACGGCACGGTTGGCGGCGTAAAATTGTTTGCCGCCGTTAAATTTCGTCGCGCCGGAGTTGCCCGTGCGGAATTCATACCAAGGGCGGGAAGTTGACGGGCGGTACATGATATTGATGATATTGCCCTTGTAAACCACGCCATTAAAAAAGTTTTGCAGCTCAGTTTCTGTAAACTGCTTTTTCGCCGCTTCGTAATGGATAAACTGGCGGACATTGGTATTGGCATTAAAGCCGCTGCTGGCAACCGATTCCGCAGCAGAATCAAAAGCAGGACGCTGGTTTTTGCTTTGATTCATCGGCTCAACCGTTTTAGCAGACTCAACGTTTGTTTTGGTTGTACTACAAGCGGAAAGCAGCAACGCGGTTGATATTCCGATGAAAGGGATAAGTTTTTTCATATCTGAATTTATAGTCACTAAAGAAGTAGTCTTAATTATGCAAAAAGGTCGTCTGAAAGACGGCAGGAATATACATTCCATTCCCTTCCAGACGACCTTTTAAGACTGTCTATTACTCAGCAGCCGCAACAACAGCAACGGTAATCGCAGCAACAGCGTCAGTGTGCAGAGCCACTTCAACTTCGTACTCGCCCACGGCTTTCAGAGGACCGTTAGGCAGGCGGACGTTGGCTTTTGCAGCTTCAACGCCTGAAGCAACAATCGCGGCAGCGATGTCGGCATTGGTAACGGAACCGAACAAACGACCGTCCACACCTGCTTTTTGAGCGATAGTGATGGTTTGACCGTCCAGTTTTTCTTGACGTGCTTTAGCATCGGCCAAGATTTCGGCTTGTTTGGCTTCCAATTCGGCACGGCGTGCTTCGAATTCTTTCATATTGGCTTCAGTAGCGCGTTTGGCTTTGCCGGCAGGAATCAGGAAGTTGCGGGCGTAACCATTTTTTACGGTAACGATGTCGCCCAAGTTGCCCAAACCGCCGATTTTCTCTAACAGAATAATTTGCATGATTTAAACTCCAAAATTATTTGTGTTGATCGGTGTAAGGCAACAGAGCCAGAAAGCGTGCGCGTTTGACTGCAGTAGCCAATTGGCGTTGGTAATGCGCTTTGGTGCCGGTGATGCGGGCAGGGATGATTTTGCCGTTTTCAGAAATGAAGTCTTTCAGTAGATCAACTTGTTTGTAATCGACTTCTTGGATTTTTTCAGCCGTAAAGCGGCAGAATTTTCTACGTTTGAATGATTGACGAGCCATTGTCGTTTAACCTTTATATTCTTTAATGTTCTGTATGCGGAGTATCGGCCTTGGGAAGCGTTTGCTTCGCTGTGCGAGAAAGCCTTCTGCTTCTACCATCGTATCTTGCCGATACTGCCATTCTTCAGCCTGCTTACCTAAAATACGCGCGGGAATTTCAAAACTGACCAGGCATTTTTGCCCGTTTTCTTCCTGCCAAGATTCATGCTTTAACATAATATCCAAAACAGGGATTCCTGCCGGCGTGTATCTCAAGGGTTCAATCTTGTAAATCAAGGCGGTAAGCTTTGTAAGATTATCCAATCTTATTCGGCTGCTGCAACTTCTTCAGCTGCACCGTTCAGCAAGTTTTTTGCTTTTTCGCCGCCCAGCATAGGAGAAGCTTCGGTTACAGCATGTTTTGTTTTGATAGTCAGATGGCGCAATACGGCATCGTTAAAGCGGAAAGCAGTTTCCAGCTCTTCAACTACTTCAGGAGTAGTTTCGATGTTCATCAAAACATAGTGTGCTTTGTGGATTTTGTTAATCGGGTAAGCCAGTTGACGGCGGCCCCAGTCTTCCAAGCGGTGGATTTTGCCGCCGGCTTCGGCAATCATGGTTTTGTAACGTTCAACCATAGCAGGCACTTGCTCGCTTTGATCAGGATGAACGATAAACACGATCTCATAATGACGCATGTTATCTCCTTATGGATGATTAAATACAGCTTTTTGCCATGCGAAAGCAAAAGGCAAGGTTTGACAAAACGATGGATTTTATCCCATTCTTGCTTTTTCTGCAATGCATGATATGTAAGAAAGGGTTTTTTGAATAAAAGTGTTGTCATGAAAAGATTGGCGATTTGGTTTACAATGATGCCATTTCCAAATCTTATCGAGAGAACAAAATGTTAGACATCCAACAGCTCCGCAGCCATACCGCAGCCGTCGCCGAACGTTTGGCGCAACGCGGTTACGAGTTTGATACCGCACGTTTCAATGCCTTGGAGGAGCAGCGCAAAGCCGTCCAAGTGAAAACCGAAGAACTGCAAGCCTCGCGCAACAGCATTTCCAAACAAATCGGCGCATTGAAAGGACAGGGTAAACACGAAGAGGCGCAGGCAGCGATGGATCAAGTCGCCCAAATCAAAACCGATTTGGAGCAGGCAGCCGCCGATTTGGATGCTGTTCAGAAAGAATTGGACGCATGGTTGTTGAGCATTCCCAACCTGCCGCACGAAAGCGTACCCGCCGGTAAAGACGAAACCGAAAACGTCGAAGTCCGTAAAGTCGGTACGCCGCGCGAATTTGACTTTGAAATCAAAGACCATGTCGATTTGGGCGAACCTTTGGGCTTGGATTTCGAAGGCGGTGCGAAACTCTCCGGCGCGCGCTTTACTGTCATGAAAGGTCAAATCGCCCGCCTGCACCGCGCACTGGCGCAATTCATGCTCGATACGCACACGCTGAAACACGGCTATACCGAGCATTACACGCCCTACATCGTGGACGACACGACCCTGCAAGGTACAGGTCAACTGCCTAAATTTGCAGAAGATTTGTTCCATGTTACCCGCGGCGGCGACGAGAGTAAAAAAACGCAATACTTGATTCCGACCGCCGAAGTGACGCTGACGAATACCGTTGCCGACAGCATCGTGGCAGGCAGCGATTTGCCGCTGAAGCTGACCGCCCATTCCCCATGTTTCCGCTCCGAAGCGGGCGCATACGGCAAAGACGTGCGCGGTCTGATTCGCCAACACCAGTTCGACAAAGTGGAAATGGTGCAAATAGTTCATCCCGAAAAATCATACGAAGCGCTGGAAGAAATGGTCGGTCACGCCGAAAACATCCTGAAAGCTTTGGAACTGCCCTACCGCGTGATTACCCTGTGTACCGGCGACATGGGCTTCGGTGCAACCAAAACGTATGACTTGGAAGTCTGGGTTCCTGCGCAAAATACCTACCGCGAAATTTCAAGCTGCTCCAATTGCGAAGATTTCCAAGCCCGCCGCATGAGAGCACGCTTCAAAGACGAAAACGGCAAACCGCTTGGTACATACTCTGAACGGCTCCGGCTTGGCAGTCGGCCGCACTTTGGTGGCGGTTTTGGAAAACCATCAAAACGCCGACGGCAGCATCAATATTCCCGCCGCTTTGCAGCCTTATATGGGAGGAGTAGAGAAGATAGAGATTAAGTAATTTTACTTGATGATATGAGGCTTGAAGAGGGTATCCTGAGTAATCTTAGGATGCCTTTTTTGTATCTGATTTTCATTAAGGTTTGCTTATTGATTTTTTGATTATAGTGGATTAAATTTAAATCAGGACAAGGCGACGAAGCCGCAGACAGTACAAATAGTACGGCAAGGCGAGGCAACGCTGTACTGGTTTAAATTTAATCCACTATATTATGGGGGTAAGAGTGAGGGGGATAATAAGAAAACCCCGCAGATGCGGGGTTTTGAATTAAAATTGAATTTAGTTAAGGTTTGGCGTAACCGTGTACACCGTTGTAGGGAGAAGGAATCCAACCTTCATCTACTGCAGGACGTTCACCTTGACCTTCAATTGTTTGACCCGGGGCAACTTGTTTGGTAACAGTGCTGCGGATTTTCACGTCAACACGACGATCAGGTTCGATACATGCAATCAGAGCAGCACGTTTTTTGGCTTTGGATACTTTTTTGCCCAGATTTGCTACTTCTGCTTCACAAGTAGCAGTCATTTGAGCTTGAGACTCGCCAAGGCCTGTAGCGGAAACTTTGCTGGAAGGAACACCACGACCAACCAAGTAGTTGGCAACTACGTTTGCACGGCGTTCGGACAGAGCTTGGTTGTACTCTTCTGAACCCATAAAGTCGGTATGGCCTTCAATACGTACAGTTTGAACGTTTTCATTGCTCAGGCGTTGGGCTAATGCGTTCAGATTCTCTTGAGCTTCAGGGCGGAGGTTGTCTTTATCGAAGCCGAACAGTGTTTTAGAAGACAGAGATACGGTTTCATCAACATATTCGGGAGCTTGTTGGACTGCGGCTACTGCTTCGCGGTCGCCACATTCGACACGACCTTGGGTCTCTTTGTCGAAATAGCTGGTTTTCCAGCATTCGCCATAGTTGTTGCGGACAACTTCTTGAGATTGGCTGCTTACGACGTAGCCGTGTTTGGTATGCGGTTCGCTCGCCATTGCGGTGCCGGAAGCAACCAATGCAACGAACAATGCGCTTAATTTCAGCTGTTTGGTCATTTATTCCCTCATCTAAATTGTTATGCGGCGGGTGTTTAAGAACCGCTGCAAATTACCAATATACAGGCCGCAGCATACTAAGCAGCGGCAAATCGGATATATCAGTTTGCACTATAAAGAAGCATGGTGCCTACTGTCAATACTCAATGCCCCATACAATCATGAAACTGCCTGCTTCCTAGCTTCGAATCATGCCTAAAAATCAAGTTTGTGTCATTTATTTAGGACGAAATTAGAGCTTGTTGCTTTTTGTTGTTGTATGGAGGCAACAAATTATTTGGTTTGAAAAGACAGTTTTAATAATTGATTTGTATAGTGTGAGTTAAAACAAAAGTTTCTATTTGAGGTCAGAGGGCTGCCGACAATTTAGGAAAAATATGTTAAATTGTCCGTCGTTTGTAGTGCAAATCATACAAGTAAACATTGAACACGAGCCGTTTATGAAATTACAGCAATTGAGGTATGCATTGGAGGTATACCGGCATAATTTGAATGTATCTGAAGCTGCTGAAGCACTATTTACTTCCCAGCCAGGGATTTCTAAACAAATCCGGCTTCTTGAAGAGGAGTTGGGGGTGCAGATTTTTATCCGAAGCGGCAAGCGTGTGGTATCTGTGTCCCAACCGGGAAAGGCTGTTTTGGAAATTGCGGATCGGATTTTGCGTGATGTTCAGAATATTAAAAATATAGGGAGTGAGTTTACCGAACACGACAGCGGTTCTCTGGTCGTTGCGACAACGCATACGCAGGCACGTTATGCTCTTCCTTTAATTGTGGCAGAGTTTGTCAAACGTTATCCTAAAGTAACGCTGACCATCAAGCAGGGTAGTCCTGCGGCGATTGCCCAGATGGTCAGTAATGGGGAGGCGGATATTGCGATTGTAACTGAGCGTATCGATGAGCATCCGGAGTTGGGTAAATTAACTTGTTATGAATGGAATCATGCGGTTATTGTGCCGCATGAACATCCTTTGTTGGATTGTAAAAATCCCTTAAGTATTGAGGATTTGGCTTCTTTCCCTTTGATTACGTATGAATTTGCATTCAATCAGGGGAGTAGTATTGCCCGGGCTTTTAATAAAGCCAGGTTAGAGCAGCCTGATGTCGTGCTGTCAGCAGCAGACACTGATGTTTTAAAGACGTATGTCCGTTTGGGTCTTGGTGTTGGGTTGATGGCGAAGATGGCTTACGATCCTGAGAATGATACGGATCTGGAATTAGTGGATGCCTCGCATTTGTTTGAGTCGTCTCCAACTTGGATTGCCGTTAGGAAAGATACCTATCTTAGGGGTTATGCATATGATTTTATAGAATTGTTCGCGCCTAAGCTGACACGTGAAGTGGTCGATAGAACGCTTTATGCTCCAGTTGTCGAGGACTTTTCTATTTGATCGTTGGTAATGTAAATCTATTTAATATGAAATAAAAAGGTCGTCTGAAACCCTGTCTACAAGATTGAACTGCACCCCAAAAGTTGGACACATCCCCTCCAACTCACAAGGTGCAGTTTTTTTTATGACCAAATATACATTACACTTCAAATACCAAGCCGTACTCCACTACCTGCACATACGCAGCCAACAGCGTACCGCAGATCATTACGGCATCTCCCGAACCCACCTGCGACGATGGATACGCGCCTATCAAGAAGGCGGCATCGGCGCACTCGAACATCCCCAATCCAAAACCATGACCGAACACCGCAAAAACCCCTTCATCGCAGACAAACCCGACAACGAAAAAACACAGGCGGAGCTTATCGAAGAGTAGTGCTATATGCGCGCAAAGGTTGCCTACCTAAAGGAGTTAAAAGCCCTCAGCCAAAAGCAGACCGCAAAGGACAAAGCCAAACCGTCCAAACACTGAGGGCGCAACACCCGCCCAAATACCTGCTGCACATCGCACACCTGCCCAAAAGCAGCTTTTACTACCACCACCAAGACCGCCCCGACCCCGATGAAGCCGACAAAGCCCTTATCGCCGAAATCTACGAACGGCATAAAGGGCGATACGGACAAAGGCGCATTACCGCAGCATTGGATTGGAACCGCAAAAAAGTGGCGCGGCTGATGAAGCAGCTAGGACTGAAAGCCCTCATACGGGCGAAAAAAGCCTACCGCCATCCCGCCATGGGCGAAATATCGGAACACCTCCTCAAACGCCGGTTCAAAGCCCGAAAGCCCAACGAAAAATGGCTGACCGACGTGACCGAACTCAAAGGGAGCGACGGCAAACTGTACCTCTCGCCAATCTTGGACTTGTTCAACCGCGAGATCGTCGCCTACGCCATGAGCCGCAGAGCCGACAGCGAAATGGTGAAGGAAATGCTCGAAAGCCGCACCCCGTCTGACTGATAAGGGAACGATGCTGCATTCCGACCAGGGTATGCTGTACTGTACGGCGGGGTATAGGGAATTGCTTGCGGAGCATTCCATGGTTCAAAGCATGTCGCGAAAGGCGAACTGTTGGGACAATGCGCCGATGGAGAGTTTCTTTGCGGTGTTGAAGACGGAGTGTTTCTATAACGCAGGAGAATTGACGGTGGACGAATTGATGAAGCAGATAGATGACTATATGGATTACTACAACCGGGAGCGTTGCAGTTTGAAATTGAAAAAGCTGAGTCCTGTCGCATACAGAACCCAGCTTGCACAGAGCGCCTGAAAAGGCTTTTATGAGTGTCAAAGATTTGGGGGCCAGTTCAGATTTCAGACGACCTTCTTTAATCTATTCGTACGTTTGGGGTAACGCGAGCTAGATCTGTTGACTTGGAAAATTGTAGGCTATCATAGCGCGTAAGTTTTGGATTGTGCCGAGTTTTATTTCGAATATACTGTGGTAATAATAAGAATCAACAGAAAAATCTGCAAAAAACACCCTGAGTTTTACCAAATAGATTTAAAATTCTCGTTTTTTGACGGCAGAGGTCGTCTGAAAACTGTTTCAATGAATTATCAGGAGTAAGATATGCAAGTAAATACTTTTTTTAAAACCCTTTCTGCTGCTACGCTTGCTGTAGTGCTTGCAGCTTGTGGTGGGCAGAAAGATAGCGCACCTGCCGCATCCTCCGCATCACCGGTTGCCGATAATGGCGCGGCGAAAAAAGAGATTGTCTTTGGTACAACCGTTGGCGACTTTGGCGATATGGTCAAAGATCAAATCCAACCTGCGTTGGAGAAAAAAGGCTATACCGTCAAACTGGTTGAGTTTACCGATTACGTCCGTCCTAACCTCGCTTTGGCTGAAGGTGAACTGGATATCAACATTTTTCAACACAAGCCTTATTTGGACGACTTCAAAAAAGAACACAAATTAGATATTACTGAAACTTTCCAAGTGCCGACTGCGCCTTTGGGTCTGTATCCGGGTAAATTGAAATCTTTGGATGAAGTTAAAGACGGCAGCAGCGTTTCTGCTCCTAACGACCCGTCCAACTTTGCCCGTGCATTGGTAATGTTGAACGAATTGGGCTGGGTTAAGTTGAAAGACGGTGTTAATCCGCTGACTGCTTCCAAAGCCGACATCGCTGAAAATCCGAAAAACATCAAAATCGTAGAACTGGAAGCCGCGCAACTGCCACGCAGCCGCGCTGACGTTGATTTCGCCATCGTTAACGGCAACTATGCCATGAGCAGTGGTATGAAGCTGACCGAAGCCCTGTCCCAAGAGCCGAGCTTTGCCTACGTCAACTGGGCAGCAGTCAAAACCGCCGACAAGGACAGCCAATGGCTCAAAGATGTAACCGAAGCCTATAACTCCGACGAGTTCAAAGCCTATGCTCACAAACGCTTCGAAGGTTATAAATATCCTGCTGCATGGGGTGAAAATGCAGCCACCAGTGCAAAAGCCGAAGCAGCGTCTACTGCTTCAGCGGCAAAATAAGCTATAAGCTAAAAAACAAAAAAGGTCGTCTGAAAACCAACATTGGTTTTCAGACGACCTTTTAATTGGAATTCTTGCCGCAAATCGGTATGAATTGAAATTCAAGCCTGCCCCCTATCTTGTAAGTGGAGGAGTGGTGAAATAGGGAATGATGATGAAGGTGTTGTTTGCGGCAATTTTTGTCATTTGGGAGATCAGGCTTCAACACTGATTTTTTTAAGTATCTGCACAATGCGGGCTATAGAGCAGCTTGGATTTCGAATAACTTTGTTGTTGTAACGGTAATCTTGCACTTTTCCTGTTTCGGTAGGGAAAGTTAGGGTATGGCTTGTATGCAAGTATAAAAATCTTAGAGTTGCCATCTGCTTTCTGTTTTTCTCTTGTTAAGCGGAAGCAGGTGGTATAGCCAATAAAAACGCACCTTGTTTGAAGGTGCGTTTTTGATGGAGCATCTATGGCGTTTTCTGAATGAATCAGAATTTGGCGCCTGATTGGTTGGCCATGTAGTCGACTGCTGCTTTGACTTCATCGTCGCTCAGACCAGCGTTGCCGCCTTTTGCAGGCATGGCGTTGAAGCCTTCGAGAGCGTGTTTGTGCAGGGTTTCTTTACCTTGTTTGATGCGTGAAGCCCATTCGTCTTTTTTACCTATGCCGGGAATGCCGGGGACTGCGCCGCCGTGACATGCCTGACAGGTTGCTTCGAAAACTTTTTTACCGTCTGCGCCGGAGGCTGCAGGAGCGGCTGCGCCTTTGTCTTCGGCTTTAGGTGCATCGGCTGCGGGGGCAGAGCCGGCAGCGGCCGGTGCGGAGGCGGCTGCATTGCCTGAAGCGGCTTGATCGGCAGGCGCTGCGGCATCCGGATCAGGGAAGGTGCCGCCGCTCTTGTTCGCCATGTAAGTGATGACGCGTTTGAGTTCTTGGTCGGTCAAATCGGCTGCGCCGCCTTTTGCAGGCATGGCGTTAAAGCCGTTCAGAGCGTGTTGGAAAAGGGTGTCGAAGCCTTGGGCGATACGGGGAGCCCATTCGCCGTTGTTTTCGATTTTCGGCGCGTTGGGGACGGATTTGTCTGCACCGTGACACTGGATACAGATTTTGTTGAAAATCTGATCGCCTTTGCGTTCGCCTACCGGAATGCCGTCTCCCAAGGTAAGCTGTCCTACGGGCTGGATGCGGGTTTGGGTAGCAGTTCGGAAGATTGGGCAACGTCTGCATACGAGCCGCTGCCCGCCAATTTGATGAGGAAGTAAATGACTGCAATGGCAATAACGATACCGCTCACAAGGGTAAACAATGCAGAGCCTTGGGCTTTGGAGTCGCGGAGTTGTTTCATTTGGTAGGCCTCGCCGTTAGGTTAGGTTGTGCTTTGAGTTATAGTTTGGTGTGTTAAACGCAGTTAACAATATTTTGCTGGATTATACTGAATTCACAAGGGCTTTCCAATCGCTCTTGTGGAAAATATACGCAAAGGCGGCGGTTTTTTGCCGCCTGTTAAGGGGTGGGTTGTGTATGTTGTTGATTATTTTATGGGATTTTTCTTCAAATTTGTCTTGTTTGCGCCATCCTGCATAATAGGCTTTGCCAACAGGCGGGATTTGCGTTAATCTTACGCCTTCTTCGCACCCATAGCTCAGTTGGAAGAGTGTCAGTTTCCGAAGCTGGAGGTCACAGGTTCGATCCCTGTTGGGTGCGCCAATTATAGAGAGGCCGTCTGAAAGATGAAAATTTTTCGGGCGGCCTTTTGACTTACTTCAAATAAAACTACATCAGGTTTCAGACGACCTTTTACTTTTTGCGCTTTATTTCAACACTTCTGCAAACGCATCGGCGACATAGGCGATATTCGATGCGTTCAGCCCGGCGACGCACATCCTGCCCGAATCCAGCAGGTAAACGGCAAATTCGTCGCGCAGCCTGCGGACTTGTTCCACGCTCAATCCTGTGTAACTGAACATGCCGCGCTGTTTGATGAAATAAGTGAAATCGCGGTCAGGGATTTGCGCGGTCAAAACGTCGTAAAGTTTCTGCCGCATGGCTCGGATACGGTCGCGCATGACATAGACTTCGTTTGCCACAAGGCGTAAAGTTCGGGATTGTTCATCACGTCGGCGGCGATATAGGCGCCATGTGCGGGCGGGCTGGAGTAGATGCGGCGGACGGTGAATTTGAGTTGTCCGAACGCCAATTCTGCTTCTTCTTTATTCGGGCAAACCACGCTCAAGCCGCCGACGCGTTCGCCGTAAAGCGACAGGTTTTTCGAGAAGGAATTGCTGATGAACAAGGGCAATTCCATTTCCACCGCTTTGCGGATGGCGTAGGCATCACTGTCCAAATCGCCGCCGAAGCCTTGGTAGGCAATGTCCATAAACGGAATCAGCTTGCGCGTTTTGATGATGTGCAACACTTCGTCCCATTGCTGTTCCGACATATCCACGCCGGTCGGGTTGTGGCAGCAGGGGTGTAGGATTAAGACGCTGTGTTCGGGCAGGGTGTTGAAAAACGCGGTCATCTCGTCGAATTTCACGCCGACGGTGTCGGGGTCGTAATAAGGATAAGTACCGATCTCGAAACCCGCGCCTTCAAAAATGCCGCTGTGGTTGTCCCAAGTCGGATCGCTGACGTAGGCGCGCGCTGCGGGGAACCAGCGGTGCAGAAAATCCGCCCCGACTTTGAGCGCGCCCGAACCGCCCAAGGTCTGTACGGTAACGATGCGTCCTTGCGCAAGCGCAGGGTTGTCTTTGCCGAACAATAAATGCTGCACCGCGCTGCGGTAAGTGTCCAAACCTTCCATCGGCAGATAGGGCGACGGCGCAGGCGTGGCTGCGCGGGCGGTTTCGGCACGGCTCACGGATTCCAACACGGGCATTTTGCCTTCGTCGTCGAAATAAATGCCTATGCTCAAATTGACTTTTTCGGGGCGCGGGTCGTTTTTGAAGGTTTCGACCAAGCTTAAAATCGGGTCGCCGGGGTAGTATTCGACGTGTCGGTACATGATGCTTCCTTTGTCAGACGGATGGGGACGGGAAACCTGATTTTTGCATTAAACGGCAGGATTTGTAAAACAGGGTCGTCTGAAAGCTGCATGATGTTTTCAGACGACCTATAATTTCGTCTTCATTATTTTACGGAACACCATCATGACCACGCGCATCTGGCAGGCAGGCAGGTTTGAAATTGGTTTGGACAAGCCGAAAATCATGGGTATCGTCAACTTGACGCCCGATTCGTTTTCCGACGGCGGCGTGTATTCGCAAAATGCCCAAACAGCCTTGGCGCACGCCGAACGGCTTTTAAAAGAGGGCGCGGACATTCTCGACATCGGCGGCGAATCGACGCGGCCGGGGGCGGATTATGTTTCGCCTGAAGAAGAATGGGCGCGGGTTGAGCCTGTATTGGCGGAAGTGGCGGGGTGGGGCGTCCCCGTCAGTTTGGACACGCGCCGCACAGTGATTATGGAAAAAGCGTTGGCGCTCGGCGGCGTCGATATTATTAATGACGTGGCGGCGTTGACTGACGAGGGCGCCGTCGAATTGCTGGCGCGTCAGTCGGACACGGGCATTTGCCTGATGCACATGCAGGGTTTGCCCGAAAACATGCAGATTAATCCGAAATATCAAGATGTTGTCGGTGAGGTGGCGCGGTATTTGAAAGCGCGCTCAGCGGAATGCATCGCGGCAGGCATCGCCCCGCAACGCATCGCGCTCGATCCAGGTTTCTGCTTCGGCAAAACCTTGCAACACAATATCGCGCTGATGTGGCATTTGCCCGAATTGATGGCGGAAACGGGTTTTCCGCTGCTGATCGGCGTGTCGCGCAAAAGCATGATAGGCGAGCTGACCGGCGAGGCAAATGCGGCGGAACGCGTACACGGCAGCGTGGCGGCAGCGTTGGCTTCCGTAGCGCGCGGCGCGCAAATCGTGCGGGTGCATGATGTGAAGGCGACAGCGGATGCGTTGAAGGTGTGGGACGCATTAGGCATTACCGGCATTTAATAGCTTCTGCTTGGGAAACAAAAAAACACTTTGAAAATGAAATGTCGGCAGCCCCTGAAATATAGTGGATTAACAAAAATCAGGACAAGGCGACGAAGCCGCAGACAGTACAGCTAGTACGGAACCGATTCACTTGGTGCTTCAGCACCTTAGAGAATCGTTCTCTTTGAGCCAAGGCGAGGCAACGCCGTACTGGTTTAAAGTTAATCCACTATAGTGATAAAGAGGTCGTCTGAAAACAAGTTTGGCGGTTTCAGACGACCCGTTTGTTTAATCCGGTTAACTTGTTTCGGGTTTTGATAAGATAAGAAACTATACCGCTCAGGCTCAATCTAATTACGCTAAACATAAATCCCAACAGTTTTGCATAAAATCCCTCTATACTGCCCGTTATGACATTTACGGGTAACCCCATTCTAAAACATCCTCACGGAGTAAACTCATGGCAAAAAAATATTTCGGCACGGACGGCGTGCGCGGCGAAGTCGGTCAATTTCCGATTACCCCCGATTTCGTATTGAAACTCGGTTATGCGGCGGGGCAGGTGTTGGTGCAGCATGACGGCGGGCAGAAACCGACCGTCTTGATTGGCAAAGACACGCGCATTTCCGGCTATATGCTCGAAGCCGCGCTGGTGGCGGGTTTTACCGCCGCAGGTGTCAACGTCATCCAAACCGGACCGCTGCCTACGCCGGGCGTGGCTTATCTGACCCGCGCGCTGCGTTTGTCCGCCGGCGTGATGATTTCCGCGTCGCACAACGTCTATTCCGACAACGGCATCAAATTCTTTGCCGAAGGCGGCGTGAAACTGAGCGATGAAATCGAGTTGGAAATCGAAGCCAAAATCGACGAGGAAATGAAAACCCAGCCGTCCGCCCGTCTCGGACGCGCGCGCCGTATCAACGGCGCGGATGACCGCTACATCGAATTCTGTAAATCCACCTTCCCCAGCCATTTGGATTTGCGCGGTCTGAAATTGGTGGTCGATACCGCACATGGCGCAGGCTATGACGTTGCGCCCAAAGTGTTCCACGAACTCGGCGCGCAAGTCGTCAGCATCGGCGACGAACCCAACGGCTACAACATCAACGAAAAATGCGGTGCGACCCATCCCAAAGCATTGCAAGCCGCCGTATTGCAAAACGAAGCCGACTACGGCATTGCGCTGGACGGCGACGGCGACCGCCTGATGATGGTCGACCGCAACGGCAAAGTGTACGACGGCGACAGCCTGATTTACGTCATCGCCAAAGCCCGCGCCCGCGAAGGCATCAACATCGGCGGCGTGGTCGGTACGGTCATGACCAATATGGCGATGGAAATCGCCTGAAAGAGCAGGGCGTCGATTTCTGCCGCGCCAAAGTCGGCGACCGCTATGTGTTGGAACAGCTGAACCAACGCGGCTGGCTCATCGGCGGTGAAGCCAGCGGCCATATTTTGTGCATGGACAAACACAACACCGGCGACGGCATCATCTCCGCGCTGCAAGTTTTGGCGGCGCTGCAAATCCTGAACCAAGACCTCGCCACCGTTTGCGCCGACTGGCAGCCGTATCCGCAAACCATGATCAACGTGCGCATCCAAAAAGGTCAGAAATGGCAGGAAGCCTCGAAAGACGTATTGGCTGAAGTGGAAAAAGAACTCGAAGGCAAAGGCCGCGTCGTCTTGCGCGCATCAGGTACCGAACCGGTCGTGCGCGTTATGGTCGAAGCGCGTCAGGCGGACTGGGCGAAAAAAGGCGCGGAACGCATCGCGGCAGCCATCACCGGCAAGCAGTAATGCTGTCGGAAAATAAATCGGGTTTTTAACAAACCTTGAAACTGCCGTCATTTCCGTACAAGCGGAAATGACGGTACAGTGGATTGATTTTAAATCAGGGCAAGGCGGGGGAACGCCATGCCGGTTTAAGGTTAATCCATTGTGATTGTGTTTTTTAGGATTCGAGGTCGTCTGAAACACATCAATTCATATTGTTCACACCTATTTTCATAACCTTCCTTGTTATTTCTTTCAGACGACCCTATCTTTGGTAAAATACGACATTCAGTTCAAATGAATTTCCCCTCCACATTACAACCGACGGATACGCCATGTTTGCCTTTTTAGAAGCCTTTTTTGTCCAATACGGCTACGCAGCCGTGTTTTTCGTTTTGGTCATCTGCGGCTTTGGCGTACCGATTCCCGAAGATTTGACGCTGGTGACAGGTGGTGTGATTTCCGGCTTGGGTTACACCAATTCGCATTGGATGGTTGTCGTCGGTATGCTCGGCGTATTGGCGGGCGACGGATTTATGTTTGTCGCCGGACGCGTGTGGGGGCAGAAAATCCTCAAGTTCAAACCCATTGCCCGCGTGATGACGCCGAAGCGTTATGCGCAGGTGCAGGAAAAATTCGACAAATACGGCAACTGGGTATTGTTTGTCGCCCGCTTCCTGCCCGGCTTGCGTACCGCCGTTTTCGTGACTGCGGGCATCAGCCGCAAAGTTTCCTATACCCGTTTCATTCTGATGGACGGGCTTGCCGCATTGATTTCCGTGCCGGTTTGGATTTATTTGGGCGAATACGGTGCGAACAACATCGATTGGCTGATGGCAAAAATGCACAGCCTGCAATCCGGCATCTTCGTTGTTTTGGGCGTATTGGCATTGGTGTTGGCATGGTTCTGGTGGAAAAAACGCCAACGCCTTCAGTTCTACCGTACCAAGTTGAGCGAAAAGCGAGCGGAGCGCAAAGCCGCCAAGGCAGCCAAAAAAGCCGCGCAAAGCGAACGATAAAATCAAGCACCCTGAAAAGTCTGCCGATATTCAATAGTTTCCGTGTTTTTTATCCCCAAAACGGTATCTCTTGCGTTGGAAATTCTCGCAAGGTCTCTGACCTTGTTGCGGCTTCCGTCCTGAGTTTCACGCTTCGTGAATATAGTGGATTAAATTTAAATCAGGACAAGGCGACGAAGCCGCAGACAGTACAAATAGTACGGCAAGGCGAGGCAACGCCGTACTGGTTTAAATTTAATCCACTATAAAAATCCACTTGGGAAATTAAATATCGACAGCCTCAGGGTGCTTTTTCATTTTAAGGTCGTCTGAAAACCGTCCGCGCCGCCAAATTGCCAGCCTGTCCGAAATATAGTTAAATAAGCCGCATCATTATTTTCAGACGACCCGATGATGTCCATGAAACAAAAAATCTTCGTCCTCTACACAGGCGGCACCATAGGCATGACTCAAAGCAGCGAAGGTCTGCGCCCCGATACCGCGCTGGTCAGCCAAGCCCTTTCCCCCTTTTCAGACGACCTCGACTTCGAGTGGCACGTCTGCAATCCGTTGATTGATTCCTCCTCCGTTACCCTGCAACACTGGCGCGACTGGCTGGACATCATCGCCGCCAAACTGCCTTCCTGCGACGGCATTCTGATACTGCACGGCACGGACAGCATGGCGTACACTGCCAACCTCCTCACGCTTGCCCTGCAAGGCTTGGGCAAGCCGATCGTCCTGACCGGCTCCCAATGGCCTTACGCCGCCGAAAACAGCGATGCTCCGCGCAACCTCTCCACCGCCGTCGCCGCCTTCAGCCTCAAGTTCAAACAAACCGTTATCGCCTTTGACGGCAAACTGTATCCCGCCGTCGGCAGCAGCAAAGTCAGCACTGAAACCGCCGCAGGTTTTGACAATCCGCATTTCGGCGCCATCGCCGAATGGGATGAAACCCAAGGCTGGCACAATATCTGCGTCCCGTCCCAAGACGCGGCGGATGTTTCAGACGACCTCAAAATCCGCTATCCCGATCCGCAGGCAAAAATCGCCGTCCGCACGCTTATCCCCGGCTTTGCCGTCCAAGAACTTGCAGACGGACTCGGACAGCTTCCCGCCCAAGCCCTTATCCTGCAAAGCTACGGACACGGCAACACACCCGCAGACGAAGGCTTCATCCGCGCCGTGCAAGACTTTACGCAGCAAGGCAAATTGTTGCTCAACATCAGCCAAGTCCGACAAGGCAGAACTGCCGCCGTTTACGCGCAAGGCAACGCGTTCCGCAACTCGGGCATCATCAACGGCGGCAAATGCAACCTCGAAACCGCCACCGCGCTCATGACCCTCGCCGTATCGCAAGGCTGGGGTGCGGAAGATATAGAAAAAGAGTTGGTAAGACTGCAATTATTGTGAAATCGAAATGAACCTGACCGACACCCATTGCCACCTCGCTGATCCCGCCTTGCGCGAAAACCTGCCGCACGTTTTGACTGCCGCGCGGGAGGCGGGAGTAGGGCGGTTTATCGTTCCCGCGACCCGGCCGCAGGATTGGCAGGACGTGGCGGATTTGGCGGAGAGGTCGTCTGAAAACCCGATTTTCCGTAATATCCATATCGCGCTCGGCATCCATCCCTGGTTTTCAGACGACGTTTCCGAACCGGATTTCCAGCTTTTGGAACAAGCATTGCAAGCGCGTCCGACGGCTTGGGTCGGCGAAATCGGCTTGGATTTTTACGACAAAACCCAAACGCCGCCGCAGCGCGAACGGCAAATCCAAGTCTTCAGCCGCCAGCTTGCCATCGCGCAAACCCTGCGCCGCCGTGTGATTATCCATAATCTCAAAGCCACCGCCGACATCGCCGCCGCCGTCCAACAGACAGGCTTTAACCAAGGCGGCATCGTTCATGCCTTTTCCGGCAGCGCGGAAGAAGCACGCGTGTTGACGAAATTGGGTTTCAAAATCGGCATCGGTTCGCTGCTGCTCAATCCGAATGCACGAAAAATACGCGAAACCCTCAAAGCCTTGAATGACAAAGATTTTGTTTTGGAAACCGACAGCCCGTTTATGCTGAAAAACGAAATCAACACGCCTGCCAACATCCGCCAAATCGCCGCCATCGCCGCCGAAATTCGCGGCGTTGCCGTCGAAGAGATAGCCGAGGCGACCGAGCGGAATGTGGAAATGTTGCTGGCAGCAGAAAAGGTCGTCTGAAAACATTCCGTCTTATCGGAATCATGTTTTCAGACGACCTTGGGTTGTGAATCCTGGTGATAATGCAATGAATATCGCTATTTATAAAAGGAATGTCTTGCCCTACGGTTTCCTGTAAGGTAAACGAGTTGACAATTTTTACACTAAATATGACAGAATTTGACTTTATTAGACAGTTTTTGCAAAAACAGCAGGCGGAAGGTTTGGTGTTGGGTATCGGGGACGATGCAGCCATCATCCGTCCAAGTATAGGATTTGATTTGTGTTTTAGTGCCGATATGTTGATTAAGGACAAACATTTTTTTTCAGATGTTTCTCCTGAAGATTTGGCATGGAAAATGCTTGCAGTTAACATATCCGATATGGCGGCGATGGGTGCCGTTCCAAAATGGGTTCTGCTCAGTGCGGGATTGCCCGATTTGGACGAAAAATGGCTGACGCGGTTTTGCGAAGGTTTCTTCTCGCTGGCACAACGTTTCGGCATCACGCTTATCGGCGGCGATACGACCAAAGGTGATTTGGTATTCAACATCACCATCGTCGGCGAACTGCCCCAAGGGCAAGCCCTGCGGCGCGATGCAGCGCAAGAAGGGGATGATATTTGGGTGTCCGGGCAAATCGGTATGGCTGCGGCAGCATTAAACCATCGTCTGAAAAACTGCACCCTGCCGCCGGAAGTCTTCGGACTTTGCGAAGATAAACTCCTCAGACCGGAGCCAAGGGTAGATTTAGGTTTGGCACTTTTGCCGCTTGCCCATGCCGCCCAAGATATTTCGGACGGGCTGGCGCAGGATTTGGGGCACATTTTGACCGCGTCGTCTTTGGGGGCGGAAATTTCGATAGATGTCTTGCCGGTTCCTGATGAATTGAGAACATCGCTGTCTGAAGAACAATGGACGGCTTTCGCCTTATCGGGCGGCGACGATTACGAATTGGTATTTACCGCTTCCGCAGACCGTCGCAGTGAAATCCTTGCCGCAGCAGCGCAATGCGGTGTGGCGGTAACGAGGATAGGGAAAACAAACAACTCAGGCCGTCTGAAAATAAAGGATAAAAAAGGCGGCGAATTATTGCTTACTTCACGGGGGTTCGATCATTTTGGCTGAATTTAAACCTACTTTCAAATGGCTCAAAGAGCGTCCTTTATGCTTCTTGGGCTTTGGTTTCGGCAGCGGTCTTTCTCCCGTTGCGCCGGGAACGGCCGGTACTTTGGCGGCTTTGCCTTGGCATTTGTCCTTCATTTGATCGGAATCGGCGGCTGGGTTTTGGCATTGCTGTGTATCGCCATGTTTGTTTGGGGAATCCGCATTTGCGGTTATACCGAAAAAGAACTGGGCATACAGGATTACGGAGGTATCGTTTGGGATGAAATCGTAGCAATGATTTTGGTTTTGTCTTTCGTACCTTTCCGCTGGAGCTGGTGGTTTGCGGCTTTTATCGTGTTCCGAATGTTCGACATGCTCAAGCCTTGGCCGATTAAATGGTTCGACAGCCGTATCCACGGCGGACTGGGCATTATGCTTGACGACCTGATCGCCGCACTGATGACCGGTCTGGTATTAGGGCTGGCATCTTGGATTTTTTAAATACACACAATTAAATATATGACTGCTGATAAAAAATATAAGGCAGGCACACTTTCACTCACGTTTAAATAAAAATAGAACCGCATCATTACGGGGAAGCAAAATGAATAATATAGAAATCAGTGTAAAGCCGCGTTATATCGCCGGACAAAGCGATGTTTATCGTGATCGCTATGCTTTTAATTATCAAATCACCATCTGCAACCGCAGCAATGAAGTTATCACATTGCGCCAGCGGTTTTGGGAAGTTACCGACGGGCACGGGGAAATCGGGCAGGTCGGACACGGCGGTTTGATCGAAGAGCAGCCTGTCCTGTATCCGGGTGAGGAATATGAGTACAACAGCGGCTCGCAAATCAGCACGCCTTGGGGCAGTATCGAAGGCGCATACGAATTTGAAGACAGTATCGGCGAGCGTTTTATCATCGGCGTGCCGAAGCTGGATTTCAAAGCAGGCTTTACCCTGCAATAAAATACCCGAAAACAATACAAAGCGGGAATTCAAGGTCGTCTGAAAGAAATAAGGGGCTTTCAGACGACCTTTTTTTGCCTGTTTGTTTGGTTTGAATGTTGAGTTGAGACCTTTGCAAAATTCCTTTCCTTCCGACAGCCGAGATCCAAATAAAGATTTCGGCTGTTTTTGTTTCAAATATCCACTGATTCTACTCAAATCCCCCCTTAATCCCCCTTGGATACCTGATTAATCAGGCATCCGGGCTGCCTTTTAGGCGGCAACAGGCACACTTAGCCTGTTGGCCGCTTTCAACAGGTTCAAACACATCGCCTTCAGATGGCTTTGCGCACTCACTTTAATCAGCCCGAAATAGGCTGCCCGGGCATAGCGGAATTTACGGTGTAGCGTACCAAAGCTTTGTTCGACCACATAACGGGTCTTCGACAAATATCGATTACGTTTGGTTTGTGCTTCCGTCAGCGGACGGTTGCGGTGGGCTTTGCGCATAATGCCGTCCAACAACTGATGTTCTTTCAGATGTTGTCGGTTTTCCTTACTGTCGTAGCCTTTGTCGGCATAGACGGTCGTACCTTCGGCTATACCTTCCAGCAAAGGGGACAGATGGTTGCACTCATGGGCGTTGGCGGGGGTAATGTGCAGTTTCTCGATATAGCCTTCCTCATCGGTACGGGTATGTTGTTTGTAACCGAGTCTGTATAAACCGTTTTTCTTTGTCCAGCGGGCATCTTTGTCCTTACTCGGTGTGGTTTGGCCGCTGACTTGTCCTTCTTCATCGACTTCTATGGCCTGACGCTGTTTGCTGCCGGCAGTTTGAATAATGGTGGCGTCAATGACGGCGGCGGATGCTTTCTCTATTTTTAGGTTTTTTTCGGTCAGTTGGCGGTTAATCAGTTCCAGCAATTCGGACAGGGTGTCGTCTTGCGCCAGCCAGTTGCGGTAGCGGCATAAGGTGCTGTAATCGGGGATGCTCAGTTCGTCAAAACGGCAAAACAGGTTGAAATCGATGCGGGTGATAAGGCTGTGTTCGAGTTCGGGATCGGAGAGGCTGTGCCATTGTCCGAGCAGGACGGCTTTGAACATGGACAGCAGGGGATAGGCGGGACGGCCGCGGTGGTCTCTAAGGTAACGGGTTCTTTGACGATTCAGGTATTGTTCGATCGGCTGCCAATCAATCACCTGATCCAACTTCAATAGTGGGAAGCGGTCGATGTGTTTGGCAATCATGGCTTGTGCGGTTTGCCGGAAGAAGGTGCTCATGAGAAATCCCCTAAATGTCTTGGTGGGAATTTAGGGGATTTTGGGGAATTTTGCAAAGGTCTCGAGTTGTTGCTTTTAACGGCAAGGAGGTCGGCGGATTCGCCTTTGAAGTGCAGCTTTCCATAACAGAAAAAGGCCAGTATGCGGTAGCATACGGCCTTTCCTGCAAGAAAGATTGCCATGAGCTACACACAACTGACCCAAGACGAACGATACCATATCCAATACCTGTCACGCCACTGCACCATCGCCGAAATCGCCAAACAGCTCAACCGCCACAAAAGCACCATCAGCCGCGAAATCAAGCGGCACTGCATCCAAGGACAGCAATACAGCGCCGAAAAAGCACAGAAGCAAAGCCGGCTGACCAAACAGCACCGGCGAAAACCCTATAAGCTCGATTCGCAGCTGATTCAACACATCGACACCCTTATCCGCCGCAAACTCAGTCCCGAACAAGTATGCGCCTACCTGCATAAACACCACGAGATCACACTCCATCACAGCACCGTTTACCGCTACCTCCGCCAAGACAAAAGCAACGGCGGCACTTTGTGGCAACATCTCAGAATATGCAGCAAACCCTACCGCAAACGCTACGGCAGCACATGGACCAGAGGCAAAGTGCCCGACCGCGTCGGCATAGAAAACCGACCTGCTATCGTCGACCAGAAAACCCGCATCGGCGATTGGGAGGCCGACACCATCGTCGGCAAAAATCAGAAAAGCGCGTTATTGACCTTGGTCGAACGCACTACCCGCTACACCATCATCTGCAAATTGGATAACTTAAAGGCCGAAGACACTGCCCGGGCGGCCATTAGGGTATTAAAGGCATATAAAGCCAGAGTCCACACCATTACCATGGATAACGGCAAAGAGTTCTACCAACACACCAAAATAGCCAAAGCATTGAAGGCGGAAACCTATTTTTGCCGCCCTTACCATTCGTGGGAAAAAGGGCTGAATGAAAACACCAACGGACTCATCCGACAATCTTTCCCCAAACAAACCGATTTCCGAAATATCAGCGATCGGGAGATACGCAGGGTTCAAGATGAGTTAAACCACCGGCCAAGAAAAACACTTGGCTACGAAACGCCAAGTGTTTTATTCTTAAATCTGTTCAAACCACTGATACACTAGTGTTGCACTTGAAATCCGAATCCAAGGTCGTCTGAAATTTATCGTGAATCGAAATGGAAGGCTCTATCTTTTTAAGTTTGTGTAGAGAGGAGGATGGGTATTTTAAGTATATGATGTTTATTGGTTTTTTAATGCTGAAATATGGATTTCCATTTGCGCAGACTGACGTCAGATGGGTATTTTTATTTTAATGTTCTCTGCATTGAGATCCGACGTGATGAGTTTAGATTTATGGAGAAAATAAGGAGCATATCATCAGACCGTTGCGTTTTTTAACGCTTTATGCTGAAATGACCGAACACTAAAAACACAATGAGGAGAAAACCATGCAATTATTTTTGGAGAATTTAAAAGCGTTTTTTGAAACAGTCAGCGGCTGGGTCTGGGGACCTGTTATGCTGGTGTTGTTGGTTGGAACGGGCGTTTTGTTGACCGTTATGCTCAAAGGCCTGCAATTTTCTATGCTCGGTTACGCGCTCAAGCAGGCGTTTATGCCGCAGAAAACAACGGATGACGGTGAAGACCACGAAGGCGATATTTCACATTTCGCCGCGTTGATGACCGCCCTGTCCGCCACCATCGGTACAGGCAACATTGCCGGTGTGGCGACCGCCGTGGTTACCGGCGGCCCGGGTGCGGTATTTTGGATGTGGATGACTGCCATTTTCGGTATGGCGACCAAATACGCCGAGGGCGTGTTGGCGGTGAAATACCGCGTCACCAACTCCAAAGGCGAGATGTCCGGCGGGCCGATGTATTACATCGAAAAAGGCTTGGGCAGAAACTGGAAATGGATGGCGTTGGCGTTTGCTTTATTCGGCACATTCGCTTCGTTCGGTATCGGCAGTTCGGTGCAGTCTAACTCGGTTGCGCAGGCCGTTCAGACGAGTTTCGGCGTAGAACCGGGCTATACCGGCGTCGTCCTGACTATTCTGACAGCTATCGTCGTTTTGGGCGGTATTAAAGGTATCGCTAAAGCTGCTTCGTTTATCGTACCTGCGATGGCGGTGTTTTACGTTTTAGGTGGCATTGCCATTATTGCTGTCAATGCGGACTTACTGGCACCCGCTGTCAAGCTGATTTTCTCTGATGCGTTCAGCGCGCAGGCTGTGGCAGGTGGCGCAATCGGTACGGTGATCCGCTACGGCGTGGCGCGCGGCGTGTTTTCTAACGAGGCGGGTATGGGTTCCGCACCGATTGCCGCTGCAGCCGCGAAAACCGATCATCCCGTCCGTCAGGCATTGGTTTCTATGACCGGGACGTTTTTGGACACCATCATCGTCTGCTCGATTACAGGGATCGTATTGGTGATGGGTTTGCTCGGTGCGGGCGGTGAGTTCGTCAAACCGGAATTGAGCGGCGCGGCGCTGACTACCGTTACCTTCCAAAAAATGCTGCCCGGAATCGGCGGCTGGATCGTTACCATCGGTTTGATTTTCTTTGCCTATTCGACCATTTTGGGCTGGTGTTACTACGGTGAGAAATGTGCGGCATATGTATTCGGCGAAAAATCTGCGAATCTCTACCGTGTCGTTTACGTTGCTTCGGTTATGCTGGGAACTGTCTTGAGCCTCGATTTGGTATGGCTTGCTTCTGATACGTTCAACGGATTGATGGCTTTGCCCAACTTAATCGCCCTCTTGCTGATGGCGAAAGTAATTGTCAGAGAAACGCAGGATTTCAAACAGAAAATCCGCAGCGGTGAATTGCCTCATTAATTTGAATGAAACAAAGGTCGTCTGAAAACCAAGATTCTGGTTTTCAGACGACCTTTTTTATTTGTCTGATGGGCATTATTTCGCAGGGCTGCTGCTGACTTGCTTCATCCAGGCAAACAGTTCGTCCAAGTCATAATCGCCGCCGTGTCCGACATCCCAAGGCAGGGCGTAATCGACGGTGTAGCCGTTGTTTTGCAGCTTGGCGGCTAATATGGCGGAGACTGCCAGCGAGGTATCGCGGTCGTTGGTGCCGACGCGGATGCGCCAGTTTTGCGGCAGGTTCGCGCCCGGTTTGCCGATGTAGTTGAGCGGGTTCATGATTTTGACGGTTTCTTCGTCCGCGATTTCGGCGTTGGCGGCGGTGTTGTGTTGCATGGAGAACGCGGTGAAGTGGCGTTTATCGACGGTATCGGTGCCGAAGAGTTGGTTTTCGCCCGCGCTCAAATCTACGCCGTCAAAGGCGGGCGGTGTTTTTTGCCGTCCGGCGGCTTTGGCGTAGGCATCGAAATCGACGGAGACGACTTTGCCGTTGCGGACGGTCAGCCATTTGCGGTCGCTCAAGTCTTTGCCCGCGTCAAGCTGGATTTGGGCGGATTGGGCGAGCAGGCCGGCAATATGGTTTAAAGCTGCCATTGCCTTGGGCATCCAGCGTCAGGGGTTTGCCTTCGGGGGATTTCAGGTTCAGGCTGTTGAGATAGGCGGGGTACAGCGGTTTGAGGAGGTCGGACAGTTTTTTCTCGTCGTTGGTCAGCGTGCCTGCGACCAGCTCGCGTTTAACGCGGTAGTCGAGCATGGAAATGTTCATTTTTTTATAGTCGTTAACGCCGTTGAACTGCCATTCGTAAGCCATGTCGGCATGGTCCAAATCGGTAATCGGGCAGTAGGCGGATACGGCGAAAACTTTGTCGCTGCCGTCTGCCGCGCCTAAGGCTTTGAGGTGGTTTTCGTAATCTTTTTGGTCGGCTGTTGCGCCTAAGAGGGCGGACATCGCGCCGCCCGCGCTTGTGCCGTTGGAAATGATTTTTTCGGCATCGCCGGGCATGGCTTTGTCGTTGGCTTTCAGATAGCGGACGGCAGCTTTCAAATCGACAATGGCGGCAGGTGCTTTACCGGTGGATTCCGTTCTGCCGCGTGCGCCCGGGGAGGCGACGACGTAGCCTTTGGAAAGGGCGGTCAACGCGGCGTTCGGCGATTTTTGACCGTCTTCAGGTTCGCCGCGTTTGCCTTCTAAAGCAGGTTTGCCCGGTTCGGCAGGCATATAGCCGCCGATTTGGTTGGGCAGGAAAATCGGTGCGGTTTCGGCGGTAAAACCGTCTATCTCGCCGCCGTTGTAATAGGCTTCGGGGACGTAAATATTGATGATTTCGTAACGGGTATCGACAGGATTGCGGACGTAAATCACGTTTTCGTAAGCACGGAATTTAACCGCCTGACCGTTCACTTCGATGCTTTGTTCGGTATATTTCTGTTTGGAAAAGTCCAAGTCGTATGTTTTGGCGGTTTGGACATTGGCGCAGGCGTTTAAGCCCAGCGCGACGGAAGCGGATAACAGTGTTTTGTTCAGCGTATTCATGGTGTACTTTCTGAAAGGGTAACGGAGCGATGATAGCTAAGAAAAAGGTCGTCTGAAAACGTTTTATCCTGTTTTCAGACGACCTTTGCGTTTCTAAACCTTTTCAATACCAATCTATTCAAGACTCGGCGCAATCTTTCAGCGTATCTTTATAAGTATAAAGATACGATGCGCCGACAAATGATGCCCCGCCAAAGGTATTTCCTAAAAATACGGGAATCATGTTGAAGAAAAATTGCCCCCATGTAATGTCTGCGCCCGCCAAAATACCGGCGGGGATGATGAACATATTGGCGACAAGATGTTGGAAGCCGTTTAATACGAAAATCATCACGGGAAACCAAATCGCCAACATCCGCCCTGCCGTATGCTTGGCGGCAAAGTGCAGCCACGCGCCCATACACACCATCCAGTTACACGCGACCGCCGAGACGAAAGCCCTACCGAAATCCATATGGACTTTGGCTTCCGCCACCGCAATCGTTTTTCCGCCACACTGCCTTCGGTCATACCGACATAGTGTCCGAGGAAAAACGCCATCGCCAGCGTTCCCGCCAAATTGCCCAGACACACGACAACCCAGTTGCGCAGCAGCATTTTCGTAGAAATCCGCCCTGCCAAACGCCCCAAAGACATAATCATCATATTGCTCGTCACCAGCTCGCCGCCGCCGAGCAGGATGCAGATCAAGGCGATGGGGAACATCGATGCGCCGAGTAAAGTCGCCAAGCCGCCCCATTCGTGCGGAATGCCGCTGACCACTTTCAAATAGGCAAGATAGCCAAAACCGATGTATCCGCCCGCCAAAACGCTCAGAACCGCCAGCGTGGAAACGCTGGATTGTGCCTTGGCACAGCTTTTATCGAGGACGACCTGTAAAATTTCCTGTGGGTATAAATCGCGCGAAGCCATGATTTTCCTTAAAGTGGATTGAGGTGGGAACGCCGTTTTAAAAAGCGGCAAAACTGTCGCGGTAGGGCAGTGTCGAGGGATGCCGGTGTACGGTCTTATCGGATAGAAAAACAATAGTGTATTAAACCTAAAATGCGGCCGCGCCGCCTTGCTTTGGCTCAAAAGAAAGATTATTACATAAGGGGTAATTGAGATAAGGCAGGAAGTATATATGTTTCAGATGCGTTTGAAGGAACCTGCCGAATCCGGTTTCAAATGCCCGCCGATACGGTCTCCCGATTTGTCAAACCCGCCCGATTTATGGGAAAATCGCATGATTTAATTTTAATTTAACGAAGGGCGACACCGTGTTAGACAGAGAAGGCTATCGCCCCAATGTCGGTATCATCTTAATCAACAACCGCAACGAAGTCTTTTGGGGCAAGCGTGTGCGCGAACATTCTTGGCAGTTCCCGCAAGGCGGCATCAAGCCGGGCGAAAGCCCCGAAACCGCCATGTACCGCGAGCTGTACGAAGAAGTCGGGCTATTGCCGCAACACATCAAAATTATCGGCCGCACGCGCGACTGGCTGCGTTACGACGTGCCGAGCCACTGGGTACGCCGCGAATGGCGCGGTTCGTATCGCGGGCAGAAGCAAATTTGGTATCTTTTGCGGCTGGTCGGGCGCGACAGCGACATCAATCTGCGCGCCTGCCACCATCCCGAATTTGATGGCTGGCGTTGGCACCAATATTGGGCTCCCGTTGACGAAGTGATTGATTTCAAACGCGACGTTTACTTGGGGGCATTGAAAGAACTCTCCTCCCGCTTCCTGCGCGGCATGGAAAGCTACGAAGACTTTACCGCGCGCCTGCCTTTTGACAACCGATAAAACAACGAAACGCAACGCTTTCAGGCCGTCTGAAAGCGTTGTTCTTCCTTTCAGACGACCTCTTCCCCTATGACTAAACAATCAATACAGCGAATCCAGCATCACCGTCCTCAAAGGCTTGGAGCCGGTCAAAGAACGTCCCGGCATGTACACCCGCACCGACAGTCCGACCCACATCTGCCAAGAAGTCATCGACAACGCGGCGGACGAGGCGTTGGGCGGTTTCGCCACTGAAATCGACGTGCGCATCCACGACGACGGTTCGCTTTCCGTACACGACAACGGACGCGGCATTCCCGTCGGGCTGCACCCTGTCGAAGGCGTACCCGTGGTCGAACTCGTATTCACCCGTCTGCACGCAGGCGGCAAGTTCAACAAAAAAGACGGCGGCAGCGCGTATGCCTTTTCAGGCGGCCTGCACGGCGTGGGCGTATCCGTCACCAACGCCCTCTCCACCCGTCTCGAAGTAACCGTCAAACGCGAAGGCAAAATCCACCGCATCGTGTTTGCCGGCGGCGACGTGGTCGAACCATTGGCGGAAGTGGGCAAATGCGCCGTCAAAGACAGCGGCACCGAAGTGCGCGTCTGGCCGGACGGCAAATATTTTGAAAGCCCGAATTACAGCATTCCCGAACTCGAACGCCTGCTGCGCGCCAAAGCTGTACTGCTGCCGGGCGTGCGCGTTTCCTGACCCGTCCGGTCAAAGGCGAAGACGAAGCGCACACCCAAACCTGGCACTACCCCGACGGTCTGAAAAGCTATCTGACCGACCTGATTGCCGACGCGCAGGAAGCCGTGCCGCTGTTCTCCTGCGAAAACTACATTTCAGACGACCACAACGGCGATTTCAGCATCGGCGAAGGCGCCGCGTTTGCCCTGACCTGGCTGGAAGAAGGTTCGTGCGCCAACGAAAGCTACGTCAACCTCATCCCAACCCCGCTGGGCGGCACGCACGAAGCGGGCTTGAAACAAGCCGTGTTCAACGCCGTCAACAACTTCATCAATCTGCACAACCTCTTACCGCGCGGCGTGAAAGTGCAAAGCGACGACGTGTTCGGCAAAACCGCCTTCGTCCTCTCCGCCCGCGTCCTCGATCCGCAGTTCCAAGGCCAGACCAAAGACAAGCTGACCAACCGCGACGCGTTGAAACTTGTCGCTGCCGTATCGGGTGACCCTTTGGAATTGTGGCTGAACCAAAACGTGGACTTCGGCAAAAAAATCGCCGAACTCGCCATCCGTCAGGCACAGGCGCGGATGCGTTCGGTTAAAAAAATCGAAAAGAAAAAAGGCAGCGGCGTCGCCGTCCTGCCCGGCAAACTGACCGACTGCGAAAGCGAAGACATCCGCGAAAACGAACTCTTCCTCGTCGAAGGCGATTCCGCCGGCGGCTCCGCCAAACTCGCCCGCGACAAAGCCACCCAGGCCATCCTGCCCCTGCGCGGCAAAGTGCTCAACAGCTTTGAAGTCCACCCCGACCAGCTTTTCGGCAACGCCGAAATCCACGACATTTCCGTCGCTATCGGCGTTGATCCGCACGGCATCAACGACAATCCCGATTTAAGCGGCCTGCGCTACGGCAAAATCGCCATCCTGTCCGATGCCGACGTGGACGGCTCGCATATTCAAGTTTTGCTGTTGACCCTGTTCTACCGCCACTTCCCGAAACTGGTCGCCGACGGACACATCTACGTCGCCCAGCCGCCGCTGTTCCGCGTCGATGTCAACGCACAAGGCAAAAGCAAACCCGCCCGCAAATTCTACGCCCTCGACCCAAACGAACTCGACAGCATTTTGGAGCGGCTGCAAAAAGAAGGCGTCAAAGAAACCGCCTATTCCATCAGCCGCTTCAAAGGCTTGGGCGAGATGAACCCCGACCAGCTCAAAGACACCACCATGCACTCCGACACCCGCCGCCTGCTGCAGGTACAAATCCCCGAAGGCGCGGATGACGAAACACGCGACATCTTCGTCAAACTGATGGGCAAAGGCGAAGCCGCCGCCCGCCGCGCATGGATGGAACGCGAAGGCGATACGGCTCAATTGGATATTTGACGCCGTCGGTTTGAAAGTAAAAAGGTCGTCTGAAAACGGATTTGGGTTTTCAGACGACCTTTTCTCAAATATCTTTAGATTGTTTGATTGAAAGAACGACTGCTTGCAGGAGACCTATATTTGTGCGGCAGCAGGCAGGGTTCAAGTATAGTGGATTAAATTTAAACCAGTACGGCGTTGCCTCGCCTTGGCTCAAAGAGAACGATTCTCTAAGGTGCTGAAGCACCAAGTGAATCGGTTCCGTACTATCTGTACTGTCTGCGGCTTCGTCGCCTTGTCCTGATTTTTGTTAATCCACTATAAATGGAGGAAAGACATCAAACCCTGAAAAGCGATACCCTGAGTGGAGGGCTGCATACTGGAAACGTCGTCTGAAAATGTTCAGACGACGTTTTTATATGGGAATCTGCTTAACCCAAAACCGATGGGACGAAGCGGGCGATGGTATCGCGCAGGACGATGAGTTTGCCGTGGAAGAAGTGGGATGAGCCGGCGATGGTGATGACGGGCAAACCTTGCGGTTCCGCCCATGTCCAAGCCTTGCTGATTTCAACGACTTCGTCCTCCGCGCCATGAATCATCAGGGTTTTCGATACATCGGGGACGGAGGCAGGCTCGGGACGGCCAGTGTAGTGGTGTACTGCCGCGCCGATGAGCAGCAGTAAATCCGGCTCGCGCTCTTGGGCGGCGAAGGTGGCGACATAGCCGCCGAAGGAGAAGCCCGACAATGCGAACTGTCCGGCTTCGGGATGTTGCGCGCGGGCGTAGTCGATGACGGCGATGCAATCTTGCGTTTCGCCGCTTCCGTAATCGTGTGTCCCTTCGCTGTTGCCTACGCCGCGCAGGTTGGGCAGGTAACAGTGAAAACCGAGCTGAGATAAGGCTTTGGCGGCGGTTTGAATGACTTTGTTGGTGTTCGTGCCGCCTTGCAACGGATTGGGATGGTTGATGACTGCCACGCCGCGTGCAGGATTTTGCGTGGCTGGAAGGTAGATGGTTTCGAGCAGCCCTGCGGGGCCTGCGATTTGGATAATTTCGGGTTTTTGCATGGGAGGTTTCCTTGGGTAGTGGTGTTTGGGTATGGGAATATGTATTGCCTGCAAGAGGTCGTCTGAAAACTGGGGACTCAGGTTTCAGACGACCTTTTGTTGTGTGGTTTGTGTTACCACATCAATATTTTGGGCATGGGCGTTACTTCATAACCGTCTTTGCGCAGTAATTCGATCAACCCTTGTTCGGACATGAGGTGCATGATGCCGACGGCGAACAGCGTACTTTTTTCGGCAGATTGGGCTTTGATTTCAGGCAGCCATTTCAAATTGCGGCCGACTAATAAGTCGTTTTGAAACCAGTTCAGCATCAAAGGGGCAATTTCGGGGTATTTTTTCAGGGATTGCTGTTCGTATTTTTTATGGGTATCGGCGAAACCGTCAAAGTTGCCGCTTTCGTAAAGACCGTACATTTCATGGGTTTGTTCGAGAAAGTCTTCGTTGTCGTCCGTGGTTGTTTTCAAAATACGGATGATGCTTTCTTCGGGAAAGGCGGAAAAACTTTCCGCTAATTCAGGCATGGTTTCGAGGAAGCGGCGCGGCTTGCCTGTTTTTTGCGCTGCCTTGGAAAGCAGCATATCCACGCCTGTCGTGGAGCTGTATCCGGCGGGGTAAACGCTTTGGGCAAATAGGAATGCCGCCCAAGGCTTCATGCCGTCGACAGCCTCCGCCAAGGGGGCGGTTTCGGGATTTATGCGGAAGGCCTCTTGCAGGGATTGGAAGACTTTATCGCCGAGCTTGGCTTTCAGAGATTTGGTGTCGGTGGCTTGGTTGAAAAACTGTTGGTATTGTTGTTGCGTTTCCGGATTTTCTTCCGGCAATACGTCGGTTTCCGTGGTCAGTTGTTCGACGGTGGTAAGCAGGTTTTCGGCTTCTTTCGATAAGACGGCTCCTTTTTTGCCGATGTGGATGGTGCCGGCAAGGTAAGAGTCGGGCTGCCCTGCCTTACTGATTTTCCAAACGTTGCTGGACAGTTGCGGTACTGACCAGTCGACAGACGGAGCGGAGGCGGTTTTGATTTTTTCATCGGAAGCAGTATGTTCTGCTTCGGGTTGGCAGGCGGTCAGGGTAAGGAGAGTAAAGCCTGCAGCAAGGAGGGAAAGGAATAGGCGCATGAAATTTCCTCTGAAAGATACGGGCAACGGGATGACGTGCAATGTATAGTGGATTAACTTTAAACCAGTACGGCGTTGCCTCGCCTTGCCGTACTATCTGTACTGTCTGCGGCTTCGTCGCCTTGTCCTGATTTAAAGTTAATCCACTATATTTGAATGGTTGCAATACGCTAATCATCTGACAAGCAAGGTCGTCTGAAAAGGGATATGGGCTTCAGACGACCTTTATCTGCCGGATTCGACCACTCTATTTCTGATGTTCCGCCAGTTTCAGGTAAACGCCGGCAACGTCTTGTTCGCCGTAACCTGCTGCGACGGCTTGACGGTAGCTCTCGGCAACGGTTTCAACAGCGGGCAGCGAATTGCCTGCCTGTTTCAATTCGTTGACGGCGAGATTGAGATCTTTTGAAGCGTGTTTGAGGGCGAAGGCGGGCGGGAATTCACGGTTTGCCCACAGGGATTTTTTGGTTTGGAACATGGGCGAATCCATGGCAGAACCGCCGACGGCTTCGATGATGGTGTCGATATCGATGCCGAATTGACGCGCCATCAGCATGGCTTCGCTGTATGCTTCGCCGAAGATGCCCAAGAGCGAATTGAGTACGAGTTTCGCGCCGGAGCCTTTACCGACGTTGCCGAAGTGGAAGGTTTTTTTGCCGAGGATGCCGAACACTTTTTGCAGTGGATTTAAAACATTTTCTTCGCCTCCGAAGAGAATCAGTAATGTGCCATTGGTGGCGGGGACAACCGAGCCGGAGACGGGGGCTTCGGCGAACTGTCCGCCCGCCGCTTCGACGATGGCTTTGATAGCGAGGTTTTCGGATGGGGCGATGGTGCTCATGTTGACGATGATTTTGCCGTCAAGCTCTTTTCGGGTATCTTCGTCAAGGATATCGAGGATGGCGGCGTAGTCGGAAACCATCAGGAAAATAACGGGATACGCGCGGATAAGTTCGGCGCGGCTTGGGTAAACTTTCGCGCCTTTGGTTTGCAAGTCGGTGGTTTTATCGGGTGAGCGGTTGTAAACACCGACTTCGATGCCTGCATCGAGTAGGCGCGTTACCATCGGATTGCCCATCTGCCCCAGGCCGATCCAGCCGATTTGAGTGTATTCATTATTTGACATGGTGTTTGCTCCTTTGTTGGTTTGATTTGCCATCATATCGGTTTGAAGGTCGTCTGAAAAGTTTTGAAGGTTTACAGACGGTCTTTTTGGCGGAGTCCAAATGAGAACATCCGCCGCTATTCCTTTGCAAACAGGAATAGCGGCGGATTGGTATTTTCTATAACTATGCTGTTTTTTCTTTTCAGACGACCTTTCGGATCAGTATCGGATATCGACGGTTACCTTATCCTTATATTCACCCGGGGTGTAGTCGGTGTTTTGGACTTCTGCCGAAATGGTGTGCGTCTGATCGCTGCTGTCGCCGGTAAATCTTTGCGCGCTGCCTGTGCCCGAAGATCGGTTGCCCCAGGGGTCAGAACTGTTACCTTTTTTGAGGCGGTAAGGGACTTTGTCAGTGTTGGCGGGATTGGTGGCTTTCATCTCGCCCCTGCCTTCCTGATTGCCATTGGAAGGAATCAGACCGACGGTGTAGGGCGTGCCGTTGGTGCAGCGGACGGTGAGGTTGCCCGACTGTTTCAGGTTGGTGCTGCCCGCGGTGTGTGTGCCGAAGTTGATGTCGTCGGCGGAGATGAATTCGCAGACGGGGCTGGCGTGTGCCTGTACCGTAAAGGGGAAACTGTCGCTGGATGAATAATATGTACCGCAGTCGGTGGGATGTTGTCCCCAATAAGTCGTATTCCAGTTTAGTGAGGCGGATATGCCGTTGAAGACAGCTTCATACGGGCTTCCGTCAGCGTAAAGTGCGGCGGTTTCCTGATGGTTGAGGAGTTTGGCGGTGAGGGTAATTTGACCTGATTTGGTACCGTCGGGACCGATTACCAGCATCTCGGTCATATAGGGCTTGGCGTTGCTGTTGGGTGCATTGCTACCCCAGACGGTGCCGTCGGGTTTGTAAAGTTGAAATTGCAATGTATTGGCGGGGCGCTTGGGATGCGCAAGCAACCTTGGGGTGTTTTGTGAGGGAGAATGATTGCCGCCATCGATGTTGAAGCACAGGCGGGTATGAGTGGTGCTTTTCAGGAAGCTTTTGCATTCATAGTTGATGGTAGCTTGTACTTCAGGAATCTGTCCTTTGAGCAGATTGATGCCTTGGGTAGGCGTACCAAAGGACAAGACGTTGCCACCTGTGCCTGAGATGCTGCTGACAGAGGCGGTACATTTCATATAGTCGCCTACTAGGCCATTGTGCGCCCATGCTTGGGCAGGCGAAAACATCAGCCACAAGGCTGCGGCGAATATGGTTTTGGGGAGTAGTCGGGAAGTTTGAACGAAACCTGCAGGGTTTATTTTCAGACGACCTCTCTTTATATTTATCTGCATATGATGTCTCCCAGTTCCGGGATGGAATCCGGATTGTGTGTTTTAGGGTAGTCCGCTTCGAAGGTGCAAGTGCCGCCGTTTTCGGGGAGGATGACGGTGAAGCGGTTTCTACCTTCTTTCATGTTTTCAATATATGTTTTGCCATCAAAGCCGGTTACGGCTGCCGGTGTGCCGTCTTCGGCAGTAATGCTGCCGCCGCTCGGAATCCATTGGTTTTGTGCGTCTTTCAGCGTCATGGTGGCGGCGCGGGTGCGCTGGATTTTGAATTCGACGCGCATGCCCGAGCGTTCGGGCGGAGCGATTTCGGCGACGGTGTGTTCAAGCTGGACGTCCAGCGGCAACTCGGCAATATCGACGCTGACGGTGTTTTTTTGGTAGGCAGAGAGGTTGGGGATCAGTGCCAGCCCTTTGCGGTTGGTTTTGCCTACGGGCATGCCGCCTGCGCGGATGGGAACATTCGCCATATCGCCGGTGCTGACGACGGCGAAACTGTCGTTGACTTGGCGGGTGGCGAAGAGGCTGCCGCCCATGAGGACGAGACCGCCCCTCCAGCCTGCGTTCCAGTTGCTGTTGCCGCTTTGGCTGTAAACGTTTGCCCAGCCGTCGCCGTAGGTGTTTTGATAGCGGATGTTGCCGTTGAAGGTATTGCTGCGGCTGCCGTTTGCGTTGTCGTTTTGCTGCCAGCCTATGCCCCAGCTGGTGCTGCCCATGCCGCTGCTGGTTTTGTTCAGGGTTGCCTGGTAGCTGTTGTTGTGTTTGTTTCTGCTGATGCCTGCAGAGGTCGAATAGCCGTTGTCAAGGCTGACGGAGAGGCCTGCGTGGAAACTGAGTTCGCGCCTGTTGCGGAAGTTTTTATTGGCGCCGGCATAGAGTGAGGCGCTTTTTTTGAAGCTGCGGCTCCAGCCGAACGAGCCTATGCCGTCGGCGGAACTGCCTTCGGTGTGGGAATGGACGTAGGATAGGCTGAATGAGCCGAGTTTGTCGCTGCTCCAGCCTGCGGATGCGGATGCGGAGGTGGCGGGATGGCGTGTGGCTTTGAAAAAGTCTGCGCCGTATGCGGTGTCGCCCAGTTCGGCAAATTGTCCGTTGGTGCGGCTTGCGCCTGCGCTGAGGGAAAGTTTGTCCCATTGGGTACTGAAAAACGCGCTGCCGCGTCGTCCTGTTTTGCCTGCGAAGCGGCTTTCGGCGTAGGTAAGATTGAGTTGTCCGAGCGAACCCAATACGGTATCGGCAGCAATGCCCGCCTGACGGTAGCCGCGCGCGGCTTCGCCGTGGATTTGGGCGGTCAGGGTATTGCTGACGCCGTAACGCAGCGTGCCGGAGGCGGCGGGGTCGGATTGGTATTTTGCGGAACGGATACCGTAATCGCGGCGGACGTAGCCTGCTTCAAACGACCATTCGTTCAAGCCTTTTGCCAAAAGTCCGCTGCCGCCGTAAAGCGGCATATCGACGACGACGGTGCGCCCCAGTACGTCGGTGGCGACGACTTGGGCGTTGCTGCGGCCGCTGATGGACGGCGGCAGGATGAGTTCATATTCGCCCGCTTCAATGTCGCGGCTCATTTGTTTGACACCGTCGAGGTAGAGGTCGACCGTGCCGGGCAGGGTACTTTTACCGAGGTAGGAACGCAGCGGGGCGGTTTGTTTCCATGGACGGGTGTTGTAAGTGCGGGAGATTTTGATACCGCCGATGCGTGTGCCGCCCCATGAGCCGATTTGTCCGGTCAGGGTATCGCCCACGGTCAGCGATATGCCTTGTTCGGGCCAGACGGTGCGCCAGTAGGTATCCAGGCGGGCGGTGTTGCCGCGGGCGCCGCTTTCTTTGTTTCGGCTACGGTTGGCAAATTGGGTGTGGTTCAGATAGCCCCAAGGCGTACTCAGGCGCATTTCGCCGAAAACGCCCTGTGTGCCGTTGCCGGAGCGGTTGCGCGAGATATTGGCGTCATAGTTCAGAACGGCGGCAAAGCCGGGTTTGGCGATGGCGTAGCGGTTTTCCTGCAATGCGCCGATTCGGGCGGTTTTCAGGTCGGGCTGCCATTCGAGGGGGGCGGTGAGATCAAGGGTTTGCGCGGCGGCATCGTATTTCGCCTGCAAGCCGGGGACGGCGGAGAGTTCGAACCATACGCCCGCGCCAGGTGTGGACACGCCGTCCTGAATTTCAGGCACAACGCCGTTTTTGCCTGCTTCAGCAGCTTCTGCGTCGGGCAGGGCAATACCGTAGGCGCGCAGAGATTCGGGACGCGCGTACAGTACGCCGTTACGCGACATGAAGGGTTCGATACCGTCGCGTATGCTGCCGTTGACTTTGACCTGCGGGTAAACGGTCAGCCATGCCTGCTCGTAGGCAGCAGGTGTCGCCTGCGTCAGGATGCCTTGAGCAGGAGAGGGCAGGGCGTAGAAACACAGCATCAGCGCAGCACTCAGCCGGGTGAGCCGTGTCCTTAGGTCATGGGGCGGCAAACCGTACCTCCGTTTGGATCGGCATACCGTTTACCGTGGCATTCAGACGACCTGGGTTCAGAGAAGTGGGGGAAACTTCCAATTCGCGTTTCCAAGTGTTGCCCGGCAGGACGTAGCCCGCCAGACCGCTTGCCAGCGTCAATGCGTCTTTGGCAGAGGTCGTCTGAAAAGTAATATTGCTCAGTTGCGCATGGGCATTGCCTGTATTTTCGGCAACCAAAACCGCTTTGCCGTTCGCGGTTTTTTCCGCACGCCATTGCAGCTTCGGTTCGGCATTGTTTTGAACGTTGACAAACAGCGGCAGCGAATAGCGCATCACCAACTGAATGCCTTTTCGTGGTTTCGCATCGGGAGCAGGCAGCTCGTCCACAATCAGGCGGTAGGCTTCTTCAGTCTGTTTGTCGGACGGTTTGACGCGCATCACGCGGAACTGCTGCTGCGCACCCGCTTCCAGTTTGACCATGGGCGGGCTGGCAATGACGGCATCGGTGGGTTCGAGTATCTCGCCACCGTTTGCGTCCTGCGCCCAGCGGAATACGCGCACTTGTGCCGTCAACGGCTCTGCGCCCTTGTTTCCCAAAGTAAAAATACCCGCCCGCTGTTTGGCGGGCAGGGAAAGCGATGTCGGACTGACTTGCAAGCCGGCGGCATGGCTTGGTAGAACCGCTGCCGCCGTCAGCATACCGACAAGTGTGCGGATTGCTTTTTGCATGAGGATTTTTTAGTTGTTTTGTTTTGAGGGAGTAAACCGGATTAGTAGGTCAGGGTTACTTTGACTTGGTCTTGGTAGGTGTCGACAAATTTATTCAGTTCATTTGAAGGTACGGTCGCAAATACAGGGAGTTTAATTGTTTCTGCTGAAGCCAAGCCTTTACCTGCTAATGAAAGCGCATTGGTTCCAGTACCCCATGGGGTTGGAGTAATTGTTTCTGCAACAGTAAAATCGATTGCAGAGGTGCCACGAGTTACTTGTGGCTGAAATAATTCGTACGGGATAACATCGCTATTGCCAGTTATAAGACCTTTCATCGTACCTTTACCATTGCTAGTTGGTACATTTGAGGTTCCAAAGCTACTGTGAAAGGTGTGTTTTTACTGCAGCTGATATTCAGACCGGTACCTATGCCGCCAACGTTATTTTTGGTAATGGCGGCTGCATTCGCTGATGCGACGTGAGTGTCGAAGTCGATGTCTGCGCCAGCTAGACTTGGGTTTTCGGCAGTAATTTTCGCGCCGTTCGATGCGCTGTTTGTTGTTAGAACTTCGCAAGTGCCGGTCAATTTCAGGTGTACGTTGAAATGGCCTTCTTTAGTTTCGGCCATTGCAGCATTGCCCATCATCATGAGAGAAGCCAGAGCCAGAGAAGTTAAAGTAAAACGGGTTTTCATCGGAATTTATCCTTATATGTGAGTTTAGATGTGTATTAACACAGTCTCCGTAATATTTTCTGTGTAATGCTTATACAGTAGGCTTTGTGCCTGAACGGTATATATGACATTATTATGATTTGTGATTATTGTTGCAATCGTTATTGTTTTTTATTTTATAAGTTCCTGTGTTTTTTGTAAATTTTTGTATTATTTTTTGTTGTTTTTTTGCAAAGTGAAAGGCTTGGTCGGTTGATTAAAAAGATAAAAGGTCGTCTGATGGCAGTATTCAAGGTTTGCGGGGTTTTGAAATCGCATTGATTTGAAAACCTGGAAATGTCGGAATTGTATGCGGGAAACGCCGCATTGAAAGGCAAGGTCGTCTGAAAGCATTTATAATCCTGCTTTTCAGACGACCTTTTGAACATCTGTTCTCTCAATAAAATTGACCTTATGAAACCCAAATTCATCACTCTGGACGGCATAGACGGCGCGGGTAAATCGACCAATCTTGCCGTTATCCGCCAATGGTTCGAATCCCATCATCTTCCCGTATTGTTCACCCGTGAGCCGGGCGGTACGCCTGTCGGCGAGGCTTTGCGCGAAATTTTGTTGAACCCTGAAACCAAGGCGGGCTTGCGCGCGGAGACGTTAATGATGTTTGCCGCGCGGCAGCAGCATCTTGAAGACGTTATCCTGCCAGCGCTGGCAGACGGCATTCATGTTGTTTCAGACCGTTTTACTGATGCGACTTTGCATATCAGGGCGGCGGGCGCGGCGTGCCCCTGCAAGATATTGAAGTGTTGGAAAATTGGGTGCAGGGCGGGTTTGGCCCTGATTTGACTTTGCTACTGGACGTGCCGCTGGAAGTGTCGATGGCGCGTATCGGGCAGACGCGCGAGAAAGACCGTTTCGAGCAGGAACAGGCGGATTTTTTCACCCGCGTGCGTGCTGTTTATCTTGAGCGTGCTGTCGCGCATCCTGAACGCTACGCGATCATTGACGGCAACCGGAGTTTGGAAGAGGTAAGGGCGGATATCGAACATGCGCTGGCGCGCAGTTTCGGTATGGATGTTTAAAACCGAATGAAGGTCGTTTGAAAGTATATGTTTTGCCTCAAAATTAGCTGTTTCAGATAGAAAATAGCGGTATGCGCCGTATTGGGAACATGATAAAATTACAGCCCGTTACAAAATAGGTTTATTTATTAATAAATGATTTTGTAGCGGCAAACGTCCCGAAACCAACGTTTCAGACGACCTCGTCTCAACATCTCTCTCGCAACAGGATCGAAAAATGGAAAACTCATTAAAAGAAGCCGCACTGAAATTTCACGAATTCCCCGTGCCGGGTAAAGTCTCCGTTACCCCCACCAAATCGCTAGCCACGTCCAAAGACTTGGCTTTGGCGTACTCGCCGGGCGTCGCGGCTCCTTGTATGGAAATCCATGCCGATCCGCAAAATGCGTACAAATATACCGCCAAGGGCAACTTGGTCGCTGTGATTTCCAACGGTACCGCCGTTTTGGGCTTAGGCGACATCGGCGCATTGGCAGGCAAACCTGTGATGGAAGGTAAAGGCGTATTGTTCAAAAAATTCGCCGGTGTGGACGTATTCGACATCGAAATCGATGAAAAAGACCCGCAAAAACTGGTGGACATCATCGCCGCACTGGAGCCGACTTTCGGCGGTATCAACCTCGAAGACATCAAAGCGCCGGAATGCTTCTACATCGAACGCGAATTGCGCAAACGCTGCAAAATCCCCGTATTCCACGACGACCAGCACGGTACCGCCATCATTACCGCTGCCGCCGTATTGAATGCCCTGCGCTATACCGGCCGTAAAATCGAGGAAGCGACCTTGGTTTGCTCCGGTGCGGGTGCGGCTGCGATTGCCTGCTTGAACCAACTGCTCGATTTGGGCCTGAAACGCGAAAACGTTACCGTTTGCGACTCCAAAGGCGTAATTTACAAAACCCGCGAAGACAAAGACCGTATGGACGAGTCCAAACAGTTCTACGCCATTGAAGACAACGGACAACGCGTGCTTGCCGATGCCGTAAAAGGCAAAGACATCTTCTTGAGCCTCTCCGGCGCGAACCTGTTGACGCCTGAAATGTTGAACACCATGAACGCCAAACCTATCGTGTTCGCCATGGCAAACCCGAATCCCGAAATCCTGCCTCCGCTGGCGAAAGAAACCCGTCCGGACGTGGTCATCGGCACCGGTCGTTCCGACTTCCCGAATCAAGTAAACAACGTATTGTGCTTCCCGTTCATCTTCCGCGGCGCATTGGATGTCGGCGCGACGACCATCAACGAAGAAATGAAACGCGCCTGCGTGTACGCCTTGGCAGATTTGGCAATGGAAGAAGTAACCGAAGAAGTGGTTGCCGCATACGGTAAGAAATTTGAATTCGGTGCGGAATACCTGATTCCGACCCCGTTCGACTCCCGCCTGCTGCCACGCGTTGCTTCCGCTACTGCTAAAGCAGCGATGGAAAGCGGCGTGGCAACCCGTCCGATTGCAGACTTGGAAGCCTACGCTGCCAAACTGAGCGAATGGAAACTGTAATCCGGTTTTAATTTGAATGTGATGAAGAAAAGGTCGTCTGAAAATTTTCAGACGACCTTTTTTGTTTTACAGAAGTTTCAGCAAATCCAAAGGCGATGAGATGCGGTAGTCGGGTTGCCAAGTTTCGGTACGGTCTTCGGGGGCGATGTAGCCCCATTCAGCAAGGATGGTTTTCATGCCGGCGTTGCGGCCTGCTTGGATGTCGCGTTCGGCATCGCCAACGTAGAGCGCGTGTTGCGGCTCGGTTTGGATTTGTTCGCACGCGTGGAACATGGGTTTGACGCTGGGTTTGGATTCGCCGCAGGTGTCGCCGCTGACGATAACGGCGGGCGGGATAACGAAGCCGAGTTTGGGGACGAGTTTGTCGGTGAAGCGCATGGGTTTGTTGGTGATGATGCCCCATTTGATGCCGCGTTTGTCGAGTTCGGCAATCATTTCGTTCACGCCGTCAAAGAGCGCGGTGTCTTGGGCGTAGCGGCTGTCGTATTCGTCGAGGTATTCGGTGCGCCATTGGGCGTAGTCGGGGTGGTCGGGGGTGATGCCTGCGCCGAGTTTGAGCAGTCCTGCCGCGCCGTGGCTGGCTTGGGTGCGGATTTCGTCCATGCTTTTTGCGGGCAGGTTGTGGCGGGCGAGCAGGGTGTTGAGTGCGCCGCCGAGGTCTAGGGCGGTGTCGGCGAGCGTGCCGTCGAGGTCGAACAATACGGCTTGTATCATGTGTTTTCCTTTGGTTTTTTTGATGGGGTCGTCTGAAAAGGGTTTCAGACGACCTTTGGGTTTAGTGGTGGTGATGGTGTGCGCCGTCGGTCTCGTTTGAACACAAGACGCTGTCGGGATGCGGGTGGCGTTCGCTTTCGATTTGGATGGTGCAGTGTCCGATGTTTTTGTGGGACAACTCGTGTTCGATGCGGTAGGCGATTTGTTCGGATTCGGCAACGGTCATGCTGCCGTCCACGACGATGTGGCAGGATAGTACGTTGATATTGCTGGTAATCGTCCAAACGTGTAAATCGTGGACGGATTTGACGCCGTCGGTGTTGCGGATGACGGCGAGCAGGTCGTCGGTGTGGATGTTTTCGGGCGCGCCTTCCATGAGGATGTGCAGCGTTTGTTTGAGCAGGCTCCAGCCGCTGCGTCCGACCAGCGCGGCAACGAACACGCTGGCGAGCGGGTCCGCCCATTGCCAGCCGAACGCCATCATGAGTACGGCGGCGGCAATCGCGCCGACCGAGCCGAGAAGGTCGCTTAAAACGTGCAGATACGCGCCGCGCATGTTGACGTTGGCTTCGGTGTCGCTATTTTTCAGCATGTAAACCGCTACGCCGATGTTGACCAGCAGTCCGACGACGCTGATAACGAGCATTCCCAATGTGGCGATTTCGGGCGGATAAAGCAGGCGTTTGACGGCTTCGTAGAAAATCAGCACGGCGATGACCACCAGCGACAAGCCGTTGAACATGGCGGTGAGGATTTCGAAACGTTTGTAGCCGAAGGTCTTTTGCAGCGTGGTTTCTTTCGCCGAGTTTGAACGCCCACAATGCCACGCCCAAGGAAAATGCGTCGCTGAACATATGCCCCGCGTCGGAAAGCAGCGCGAGCGAGTGGGTCAGCCAGCCGCCGAACGCCTCCAGCAGCATAAAGGCGGCGATGATGATTAATGACACGCGCAATACTTTTTTGTTGGCGGTATGCGTGTGGGCGTGTGCGTGATGATGGTGTTCGTGATGGTGAGACATAACGTTCCTCAACAGAGGTCGTCTGAAAATCCGGATTCAGGGTTTTCAGACGACCTTTTTGCCTTGTTTCAAACCCTGCTCGAAATCTTCCAACATATCCAGCTCGAAGCGGCTGAAGCCTGCTTTTTCGCGCGCTTCGATGTTCACATAGCCGCGGAAGATAAACATATCGTAACGGGCAATCAGACTGCGGAACAGGGCGACAGGTTCCAAACCGCGTTCGCGGCAGAGGTGTTGATACCAATGGTTGCCGATGGCGACATGACCCACTTCGTCGCGGTAAATGATGTCCAACACGCCGCAGGTTTCCGAATCGCCGCGCTGTTCCACCTTCGCGCGTATCCCAGGCGTAACGTCCAGCCCGCGCGCTTCCAATACGCGCGGCACCAATGCCATGCGCAACAGCGGGTCGTAGGCGGTTTTATACGCCATGTCCCACAAATGGTTGTGCGCCTCGAAATCGCCGTAATCAAAGCCGAAAGCGCGCAGCCGTTCGCGCATCAGGCGGAAGTGATACACCTCTTCCTTCGCCACCCGCACCCAGTCGCGCACAAACTGAAACGGCAGCGTGCGGAAACGGTATGCCGCATCCAAAGCCAGATTGATGGCGTTGAACTCGATATGCGCAATCGCGTGCAGCATCGCCGCATAGCCTTCGGTCGTGTTCATCTTGCGCGGCGTCAGTTGCGACGGTGCGACCAAAACAGGCTTCGGCGGGCGTCCTGCGTGGCGGAAGTCCAGCGGCACGGCGTCTGCCTCAGCACCGTCCATGTTTTGAACGGCGGCAAACGCCTCATCCGTGAGCCGTCCTTTTTCATCGCGGTCGTCTGAAAGCAGGGCAAGTTCCAGCAAAGCATAGATATCAGGTTTCATTCCAAGTCTGCCGTTTCGGAAAACAAACATTATAGCGTTTAAAAAAAACAATATAAGGAATATAATCTTTACAATTTGGCGTTGCGCGTCAAAAACCATTAAATACCACAGTTTGCACAATCGGCATACATTAAAGAATTGTGAAACCCGATTGTCTTTTCCGCAGGAAAAAATCCCGCAGCTTCAAAAAATTAGCCCCCAGAAAACACTGTTTGCAAAATGTAAACCGCCCATAAGCGGCTTGCATTGTTATTTTGTAACATCGATACTGGGCGCCATACCCCTTCCAACAAGGAAAAATAATGATGAAACAACACAACCTGTTTAAATTCCTCGCTGCTTCCGCCCTGACCGCAACCATCGGTTTCGCGCAGGCAGGCGCAGTAGATGCACTTAAAAAATTCAACAACGACGCCGACGGTATCAGCGGCAGCTTCACCCAAACCGTCCAAGGCAAAAAGAAAACCCAAACCGCACACGGCACCTTCAAAATCCTGCGTCCGGGCCTCTTCAAATGGGAATACACCAAGCCCTACAAACAAACCATCGTAGGCGACGGTCAAACCATTTGGCTCTATGACGTTGATTTGGCACAAGTGACCAAGTCCGCCCAAGACCAAACCATCGGCGACAGCCCCGCCGCCATCCTTTCCAACAAAAACGCCCTTGACAGCAGTTACTCCCTCAAAGAAGACGGCTCGTCCAACGGCATCGACTACGTCTTGGCAACGCCCAAGAAAAACAACGCCGGCTACCAATACATCCGCATCGGCTTCAAAGGCGACAACCTCGCCGCCATGCAGTTGAAAGACAGCTTCGGCAACCAAACCTCCATCAGCTTCGGCGGCTTGAACACCAAGCCCAACCTCTCGCGCGGCGCATTCAAGTTCACCCCGCCCAAAGGCGTGGATGTGTTGAGCAACTGATGGTTTGATCATAAAAAGGTCGTCTGAAAGGTTTCAGACGACCTTTATGTTTTTGAAGTTGTCGGTGATGCGTGGCTGAGTGGAAAACGCCTCTAGCCGACACAATCCAGATTTGATGCTGCCGGTCGGATGGCAGGTAGGAAAAGTTCAAAGCGCCGTAACAAAGCGGATACCAAAAGGTCGTCTGAAAACATTTCAGACGACCTTGTTCGTTTACGCTTCGGGCTTTTTCGCCAACATGGTAACAAACTTAAACTGTATCGGATTGCCCGCCGCATCTTTCGCATGCATGGCGCCGAGTTCCTCTTTGTATTCGACAATCTCCCAGTCGCGGTAGTATTCGCGCAACTCGCCTTCTTTAAATTTAAACGGAAAAGGCATAGGGCAGGGGAAGTCTTCAGTGTCCATTGCCGAAACGATCAGGTTGTAGCCGCCCGGGTTGGTGTGCGCCTGCATATCGGCAATCACTTGCGGCACGAAACGCGGATACAGGAACATAAACACAACGGTCGCCACGATATAGTCGAAATGATCTTGAAGGTTGGCGGCATTCAAATCATATTCCACCGCCCGCACGTCCAAGCCTTCGATGCGCGCCAACTCGTTGACGTTTTGCACCGCCTGCGGATTGTTGTCCACGGCGGTTACATCAAATCCTTTCAAACCTAAAAACAGCGCATTGCGCCCCTGGCCGCAGCCCATATCCAAAGCCTTGCCCGCAGGAACGATATTTTCAGCCGCCACTACCGCCGAATGGGTCGCGCTCATGCCGTATTTCTTATTGAAATAATCTTTTGCCGCGCAATAAAGCGAGAGCTTGATTTCCGTGTCGTCCGTCAAAGGCTCGACCGTAAACTGTTGCTGCGGCGCGATCATGTGATCCCCGTCTTCGGCAGTCAGCTCGACAGAAGCATTATCAGCTTCCGTCAATTTAGACGACCTTGCAATACGTTCAGGCAAGCCCATTCCCCTTCGTCAAACGCATGACCCGCCCGCAGCGCGTCGGGAATCTCGTCTGCCTGCCAAACCGGCAGTTCCTGATAGCAAAAAAGCGCCATTTGTCCATCCATCGTCGGTTCCTTCCAATCTGTTTTTGATAAGGTGCATATTATATGCCTGTTTGGGGCAAAGCCGCTTGGCGGATTCAAACCTTGTGATAAGATAAATGCCTTTATTGTGCAAATTACAAAACAAACCGATATATGGACGATACCGTTTACCTTTATACAGACGGAGCCTGCAAAGGCAATCCGGGAGCTGGGGGCTGGGGCGTATTGATGCGCTACCGAAATCATGAAAAAGAATTGTGCGGCGGCGAGGCCGAAACCACGAACAACCGAATGGAGCTGACCGCCGTCATAGAAGGGCTGAAAGCGCTCAAACGGCCGTGCCGCGTCGTGATTTGTACCGACTCGCAATACGTCAAAAACGGTATGGAAGGCTGGATACACGGCTGGAAGAAAAACGGCTGGAAAACCGCCGCCAAAAAACCGGTAAAAAACGACGATTTGTGGAAAGAACTCGATGTCTTGTCGCATAAACACGAATTAAAGTGGACATGGGTAAAAGGCCACGCGGGGCATTCCGAAAACGAAAAGGCGGACGCTTTGGCGAACCGGGGAGCGGCACGGTTCCTTCAATCCTCGTCCTAAAAGGTCGTCTGAAAACGCCTGAAAAATATTCAATCAACCGCAAACAGGATTACCCCAATGGCAATGACTTGGTCCCAACTGCTTTCCCCGCAACGCTTCCGTGCGAAAAACGGCGAAATTATCCCTACGGTTACACCGTCCACACAAGAAGGTATCGATGCACTGCGTACCGATTTCCACATTGATTACGATAGAGTCGTGTTTTCCGGCGCATTCAGGCGGTTGGGAAGGAAAACCCAAGTCCACCCGCTTGCCGAACATGACCTAACGCACAACCGGCTGACACACAGTGTCGAAGTCGCCAGCGTCGGACGCAGTTTGGGTAACCGCGTCGGTGTCATGTTGCAAGCCGGCGGATTCCTGCCTGAAAACAATACTCCGGGCGATATTGGCGCTGTCGTCCAAGTCGCCTGTTTGGCGCATGATTTGGGTAACCCTCCGTTCGGGCACACGGGTGAGGACGCATTGCGCCATTGGTTTAGAAAGGAAAAAAATCTCCGCTTTCTGACATCGCTGAACGAAGCCGAATTGAGCGACGTGCAAACTTACGAAGGCAATGCCCACAGCCTGCGTATTGTCGCCAATTTGGAAATGTATCCCGATGCGGGCGGAATGCGTTTGAGTGCGGCATCAATCGGCGCATTGATAAAATATCCGTGGACAAGCCAAGGTCCGCGTGGGCGTTCCAAATTCAATATTTATCAAACCGAGCTGCCGTTTATCCGCCGAGTTGCAGCAGAGTTGGGGTTGCTCGAAGCAGGCTGCGACCAATGGGTACGCCATCCGCTGTCATACCTGATGGAGGCTTCAGACGACATCTGTTACGCATTGCTGGATTTGGAAGATGCAGTGGAGCTTGAGTTGCTGACCGATACCGAAGTCGAAAGCGTCTTGTCTGAGCTGACCTTCGAAGAAAGCACATGGCATGCCCAATCCAGCCGCCAACGTTGCGCCATGCTGCGTGGCATTGCCATAGGCAAAGCCATCGAAGATGCCGCGCAAACCTTCATGAAACACCAATCCGATTTATTAAGCGGCGAATTTAAAGGAAAAGACTTGATTTCCTTGTGTAGCCCGCAGGTCCAAAACACTTTGGAAAAAGCCAAAGAACTCGCACGCACGCGCATCTTTCGCCACCGTACCAAACTGATGACTGAAATTGCTACTTTCCCATGCTTAGGGTCGATACTCGATTTGTTTGTCCCAGCAGCCCATGCCTTGCTGGTTGAGCGGAAATTAGATGTCCGACAATCTTTAATCTTGGATCTTCTGAAAAACCATAATCCCATACTTGAAACGGACAGCCTATATCAGGCATATATGAAAATTTTAGATTTTGTCGGCGGTATGACAGACAATGCCGCCGCCAAAATGGCTCAGGATTTGTCTGGAACCGGGATTTTAAGGTAATTTAATTTCTTTAATTTCAAAATGTTAATGTTTTATCTGGGAAAATTGAATTTAAAGGCTGGACAATAGGGAAGGGTTTCTATAATATTCGGTCTTCTTGATTCACAGCGCAGAAGCGAAGTGATGAAAATGCACCCGTAGCTCAGTTGGATAGAGTATCTGGCTACGAACCAGAGGGTCGGGCGTTCGAATCGCTCCGGGTGCGCCAAAAAAATTTATTTATCCGCGCCCATCGTCTAGCGGTTAGGACATCGCCCTTTCACGGCGGTAACCGGGGTTCGATTCCCCGTGGGCGTGCCAAATTCTTAATAAACCCTTACTAAAAAGTAAGGGTTTATTTTTTATCTTTTAATGCTTTGCCCGCGATTTTAGCTTTATTGATGCGCGTTACCAAAGTTTCATCTGTCCTCTTTGTCAGGCATCGTTGCTAAATATGACGTGAATTCAAATCAGGAATAGCGGTAAGGAGATTTTCTATTGAAGTTGCCATGTATTATGGGTATCAACATTTCTTCACCCATCTGATTGACTTTGCCATGCCAAATTCCGGGCAGTAATACTTTAATGATGTACCAAACTCCTACCTTAAACTTTCCTGTCAAAATGCAAAGGTTGTCTGAAAAACCCCGGATACGGGCTTTTCCAGACGACCTTCCCCCTTATTCTTCTTTGTTTGCTGTATCAAGGCAGGGCGATGAATTTAATCAGCACTTCTTTGAAAATAAAGCCGAACACGCCCAAGCCCAAGACCAGGAACAAAATCGCGATGCCGAATTTGCCCGCCTTGGATTCTTTGCCCAAGTTCCAGACGATAAAGCCCAAGAAAATAACCAGTCCGGTCAGGCAGATTTTCATTGCCCAGTCGGAAAATTCTGCTTCACTCATAATCAATTTCCTTATTTGATGTGGTGTGTATTTTAATGTTTTCAGACGACCTTTGGAACGCTAAGAGGTCGTCTGAAATGTAATGGTTCAGCAAATGCCGTCCGTCGGGCGTTTGGCTTAACGCGCCAATGCCTGTTTCAAATCGTCAATCAAATCATCGACGTATTCCAAACCGACGGACAGGCGCACCAGTCCGGGGCGGATATTGGCGGCGAGTTTTTCTTCGGGCTGCATCCTGCCGTGTGTGGTTGTCCACGGGTGGGTAATGGTAGAGCGCACGTCGCCGAGGTTGGCGGTACGGGAGAAGAGTTCGACGCTGTCGACGATTTTCCACGCGGCGTCAGTGTCGGCGACTTCAAAGCCGATGACGATGCCGCCGCCGTTTTGCTGCTTGCGGATAAGCTCCGCCTGCGGATGGTCGGGCAATCCGGTGTAGTAAACGGCTTGAACCTGCGGCTGCGCTTGCAGCCATTGGGCGATTTTCAGGGCGTTGTCGAACTGTTTTTCCATACGCAGCGACAGGGTTTCCACGCCGCTCAACAACTGCCATGCGTTAAACGGCGACATCGCCAGCCCGCAAGAGTTGCAGTAAACGGCGACCTGCGTCATCAATTCTTCCGAACCCGCCAACACGCCGCCCATCACGCGCCCGTGTCCGTCGATGGCTTTGGTTGCGGAGGAAACGGAAATATCCGCGCCGTGTTTCAAAGGCTGCGAGCCGACGGGTGACAGCAGGCTGTTGTCCACCACCAAAAGCGCGCCGATGCTGTGCGCCAATTCTGCCAAGGCTTCCAAGTCGGCCACTTCGCCCAAGGGGTTGGACGGCGTTTCCAAAAACAGCAGCTTGGTGTTGGCTTTGACGGCGGCTTTCCATTCGTCCATATCGGTCGGCGACACATGGCTCACTTCGATGCCGAATTTGGTGACGATGTTATTGATAAAACCGACGGTCGTGCCGAACAGACTGCGGCTGGAAATCACATGGTCGCCCGCCTGCAGGAAGGTGAAAAACGCCGCCTGAATCGCGGACATGCCGGTCGAAGTGGCGACTGCGCGTTCTGCGCCTTCTAAGGCGGCGATGCGCTTTTCAAAAGCGGCGATGGTCGGGTTGGCGGTGCGGGTATAAGTGAACCCTTTGATTTTTTTGGAAAACAAATCGGCGGCGTGTTGGGCGTTGTCCCACATGAAGCTGCTGGTGAGGAACAATGCCTGATTGTGTTCGCGGTATTCGGTTTGCTCTTTGCCGCCGCGTATGGCGAGCGTCTGCGGGTGGAGTTTTTTTACTCATTTGCCTTCCAGTTTTTCAGCAAGGTTGTTGATTTTTATGAAGAAAGGAAGCTATAGGGTCTGTCGACATTTAATAGTTTCCGTGTCTTTTTATCCCCAAAGCGGCATCTTCTGTGTTGTAAATCCTTACAAGGTGTCCAATCTTGTTGCGGTTGCCGCCTTGAATCTTCCGCTTTGTGAACGTAAATCCACTTGGAAAATTAAATGCCGACAGCCCCTAGGATTCGTAGGTTAACTTGTTAACATTTTGCGCTTATTTGCGCCGTCTTTCAAGTTTGGCGGCAAATGGCAAAAGGTCGTCTGAAGCTTTTCAGACGACCTTTTCTTACGAACCGATTTTATTCAGCTTGTTCTTTCAATACGGCTTCAATCAATTCCTGCGCGCCGTCGTCCGCCAGCTTTTTGGCGACCGCGCGTCCGAGCGCGTCGGCGTAGGCGGCGGGGGCTTGCGCGTGCGCCTGCAAAATTACTGAGCCGTCGGGGTGTCCGACCAGTCCGCGCAGGGTGAGCAGGCCGTCTTCTTCGGTGCAATACGCGGCAAGCGGGACTTGGCAGCTTCCGCCCAAAGCGCGGGCAAGGGCGCGTTCGGCGGTCACGCAGGCATTTGTGATGTTGTGATTTAAGGGTTTCAATACGTCCAAAAGGTCGGTGCGGTGTGCGGCGATTTCGATGCCCAACGCGCCTTGTCCTGCGGCAGGCAGGCTGTCGGCTTCGGAGAGAATCAGGCGGATGCGTTCGTCCAGTTCCAAACGCTGCAATCCAGCGGTGGCGAGGATGATGGCATCGTATTCGCCGTTGTCGAGTTTGGACAGGCGGGTTTGTACGTTGCCGCGCAGGGGCTTGATGACTAAGTGCGGATAGCGGGCGCGCAACTGGGCTTCGCGGCGCAGGCTGGATGTGCCGACGATTGCGCCTTTGGGCATTTCTTCCAAACGCGCGTATTGGTTGGATACGAATGCGTCAAACGGATTGGCGCGCTCGCCGATGGCGGCAAGGGCGAAGCCTTCGGGCAAATCCATCGGCACGTCTTTAATCGAATGCACTGCCAAATCGGCGCGGCCGTCTTGCAAGGCTTGTTCCAACTCTTTGATAAACAGGCCTTTGCCGCCGATTTTCGACAGGGTTTTGTCCAAAATCTGGTCGCCGCGCGTGGTCATGCCCAAGATTTCGACTTCGCAGTCGGGATACAGGGTTTTCAGACGACCTTGGATATGTTTTGCCTGCCACATGGCAAGCAGGCTTTCACGGCTGGCGATAACAAGTTTTTTCGGGTTCATTTGCAGTTTCTGATTTTCTAATTCATGAGGCGGGAAGTTTGACAGTCTAACACAAACTTTCTACGGTAACCGCCTGACTGTACTTGCCCAAGGGCCCGAATCCGTTGCCTTGGTTTTGTTCTTTGGTCAATACTTTCCCCTGAATGCAGACATTGTTCAGGGTAACGTTATATGAGCCGGAACTCAGGCGGTTCTTTTCTACTTGGTCCATCAGGTTTTCGCCGCCGTTGAGGAAATAGGTTTTACCATTGGCAGTAAATTCAGCCTGTTCGAGCGAATAATGGACTGTTCCTGTCATTTTGACCGTATCGCCGCTGTTTTTTTCGACCTGAGTTTCCGTCGGTTTGGCAGCCGACGTTTCGATTTTGTTTTGCGGGGAACAGGCTGTCAGGGCAATCAGGATGGGGAAAAGAAATTTGTTCATTTGCAATTACCGTGGTTGATAAAGGTATTCCGCTGCGAAGCTGTCGGAGAAGCCGTTGCACTATATCTGTTGCAACGAAATAAACTATAATGTGTACCGGCATGATGTTAGTTCATACTGCCGTAAAATGAAACTTATTCTCTAAAAACATTTTAACCCCAACAGCCTTACAGCATGAAACGCGCCAAAAAATATCCCTTCTTATCGTTGCAGCGGCAACGTTTCTGCCTGAATTTTGAAAACGCCTCAACCGCCGCCGACCTTCCGAGCGAACGCGATTTCTACCGCTGGGCATGGGCGGCGTTGAAAAACGAATACCGCCGCGCCGACATCAGCCTGATTCTTCTGGACGAAGAAGAAGCCCGCGCCTACAACCGCGATTACCGCGGCAAAGACTACGCCACCAATGTGTTAAGTTTTGCTTTGAACGAAGGCGAAATCCTGCCCGATCAGTTTTCAGACGAGCTTTGCGGCGATTTGATCATCTGCCCGCAAGTCGTATTGAAAGAAGCTGCCGAGCAGGGCAAAACCGCCGAGCAGCATTTTGCCCACCTGACCATGCACGGCACGCTGCACCTGATGGGCTACGACCACATAGAAGAGACTGAGGCCGAAGAAATGGAGGCGCTCGAAATCCGCCTGATGCAGGCGGCAGGTTATCCCAACCCCTACCAAGAGGACGAATACTGAAATGGACGACACCCGGTCGAAACCGACATTTTTCGAACGTTTGATTTCCCGACTTGCCGGCGAACCCGATTCCGCCGAAGACGTACTCAGCCTGCTGCGGCAGGCGCACGAGCAGGAAGTGTTTGACGCGGATACACTTTTGCGGCTGGAAAAAGTCCTCGACTTTGCCGACTTGGAAGTGCGCGATGCCATGATTACCCGCAGCCACATGAACGTTTTGAAAGAAAACGACAGCATCGAGCGCATCACTGCCTACGTCATCGAAACCGCCCATTCCCGCTTCCCCGTCATCGGCGAAGACAAAGACGAAGTCCTCGGCATCCTGCATGCCAAAGACCTGCTCAAATACATGTTCAATCCCGAGCAGTTCAACCTCAAAGCCATCCTTCGTCCCGCCGTTTTCGTACCCGAAGGCAAATCGCTGAACGCGCTTTTGAAAGAATTCCGCGAGCAGCGCAACCACATGGCAATCGTCATCGACGAATACGGCGGCACATCGGGTTTGGTAACTTTTGAAGACATTATCGAACAAATCGTCGGCGACATCGAAGACGAGTTTGACGAAGACGAAAGCGCGGACAATATCCACGCCGTTTCCACCGAACGCTGGCGTATCAACGCCGTAACCGAAATCGAAGACATCAACGCCTTTTTCGGTACGGATTACAGCAGCGAAGAAGCCGACAGCATCGGCGGGCTGGTCATTCAGGAATTGGGACACCTGCCCGTGCGTGGCGAAAAAGTCGTGATCGGCGGTTTGCAGTTCACTGTCGCCCGCGCCGACAACCGCCGGTTACATACGCTGATGGCGACTAAGGTCAAATAACGGGATTCGTCCGATAAACAATCCGATAATCAAAGACAAAGGTCGTCTGAAAACCTTATGTAGAGGTTTTCAGACGACCTTTGTCGCAGGGGAGGCAACCTTATTTCTGGTTTTTCTCGATAATTTCTTTTAGATGCGGCATGGGGCTGTATCCGCTTTGGCTGCGGCCGTTCGGGAAGACGAGGGTAGGCGTGCCGTTGAAGCCGAATTGTTCGCCCAGAGAAGTGGTCTCGGCAACGGGGTTGTCGCAATTGGTTTTGCCGCTCGGGAATTTGCCTTTGCGCATCCAGTCGGTCCATGCTTGGGTTGGGTTGGGCTGACACCACAGGATTTCGGCTTTGCGCGCGGCATCGGGGTGCAGGCTTGGAATCGGCATCATGAAGGTGTAAATCGTGATGTCGGTCATTTTTTCAAACTCGTGTTCCAAGCGTTTGCAGTACGGACAGTCGGGGTCGGAGAAGACGGCGACTTTCAGCTTGCCGTTGCCGCGTACTTCTTTGATGGCTTTATCCAAAGGCAGGGAGGCGAAGTCGATTTTGTTCAAATCGGCGGCGCGCTCTTCGGTCAGGCTTTGCGCGTGTTGACGTCGATGAGGTCGCCGACAAACATATAGTCGCCTTTGGCATCGGTATAAATGATTTGTTTGCCGCTGACAACGACTTCATAAATGCCTTGAATGGGGGTTTCGCTGACGCTGATGACTTTCAGGCCTTGGGATTCGTAAATTTTTTCGAGGCGGGCTTTCAAGGCTTCGCCGACTTTGCCTTGCACGGGGGTGGCGGGCTTGGCGGCTGAAGAGGGCGCAGCATTTGCCTGTGAAACGGGCGTTTGCCCGCACGCGGTCAGAGAGATCAGAGCGATGGGGGCTAAGATTTTGATTAATTTGGTTTTCATTTTTAAGTATAAGCGTGTGTCAAGAAAACCGCATTGTATCAAACCTCTGTCATGCCTGCATTGTATTGAGGCTCAATTTATCGTCTGAAAATAGCTTTCGGCTGTTAAAATACGCAAAAAACGATTTGCCTGCCTGTATGATCTACCACCGTATCGCCGTAAACGTGCCGCTTTCAGACGGCCTTTTGACTTATTCCCATTCCGAGCCGCTGCCGCAGGGAACGCGGGTGCTTGTGCCTTTCCGCAACAAGACCGTGGTCGGGATTGTGTGGGAAACGGATATTGCGCCGGATATGGATGCGGTGCGGATTTTGAGTATTCAGACGACCTTTTCGGACGAACCGCCGCTGCCCGAAAGCTGGCGTGATTTGCTCTCGTTTACGTCGCGTTATTACCACTATCCGACGGGGCAGGCGGTGTTTGCCGCGCTGCCGCAGGGTTTGAAGGAAACGCGCGCGGTGGAAATGCCGCAGCCGCCGTTGTTTTACGCGCTGAACGAAGCGGGCAGGGCGCAAACGCCGCCGCCGGCGCGGTTCAACAAAAAAGCGGCTCTGTGGGACGCGCTGCTGTCGGGCGGGATGACGATGGCGGCGTTGAAGCAGGTGAACGCGCAGGCGGTGAAATTAATCGAAGATTGGGCGGAACAGGGCTGGATTGAAACCACGGAAGCGGCAAAGCCTGTATTGAGGTCGTCTGAATTTCAGCTCAACGCCGACCAGCAGAAGGCTTCCGATGAAATTCAGACGACCTTCGGCAGCTTCCGGCCGTTTCTGCTGTACGGCATCACCGGCAGCGGCAAGACCGAGGTGTATTTCGATGCGATGGCGAAAGTGTTGGCGCAGGGGCGGCAAGTGTTGTTTCTGTTGCCCGAAATCAACCTCACGCCGCAGCTTTTGAAGCGGGTGGAAGACCGTTTTGCCGACGTACCGACCGCCGTGTTGCACAGCCAGATGGCGGCAGGCAGGCGCACGCAGGATTATCTGCGCGCGATGTTGGGGCAGGCGAAGCTGGTGATTGGCACGCGGCTGGCGGTGTTCACGCCGATGGATGATGTCGGGCTGATTGTGGTCGATGAGGAACACGACGGCTCGTTCAAACAGGACAACGAATTGCGCTACCATGCCCGCGATTTGGCGGTGTGGCGGGCGAAGCAGAGCGGTTGCCCCGTCGTGTTGGGCAGCGCCACGCCCAGCTTGGAGAGTTGGCACAAGGCGCAAAGCGGTGCGTACCGCCTGCTGCAACTGACCGAGCGCGCCCATGCTGCCGCGCAACTGCCGCAAGTGGACATCCTCAACGTAGGTCGTCTGAAACTCGACAACGGCTTCTCACCGCAAGCCTTGCAGCTTTTGAAACAGAACTTTGAAGCAGGCGGCATGTCGCTGGTGTACCTCAACCGTCGCGGCTTCGCGCCCGCGCTGTTTTGCGGCGACTGCGGCCATACCTTCGGCTGCCCGAACTGTTCCGCCAAAATGGTGCTGCACCAACGCGCCCGCCAACTGCGCTGCCACCACTGCGACCACCGCGAACCCATCCCGTTCAAATGTCCCGACTGCGGCAACCAAGACCTGACCGCCGTCGGCCACGGCACGCAGCGCGTCGAAGAAACCCTGCGCGCCTTCCTGCCCAAGGCTGCCGTCGTCCGTGTTGACAGGGACAGCACCGCACACAAAAACGACTGGGCGGATTTGTACCGCCGCATCGCCGACAACGAAATCGACATTCTGGTCGGCACGCAGATGCTTGCCAAAGGCCATGATTTCGCGCGGCTCAACCTCGTTATCGTGTTGAACGCCGACGGCAGCCTGTACAGCGCGGACTTTCGTGCGCCGGAAAGGCTGTTCGCCGAGCTGATGCAAGTGTCCGGCAGGGCGGGGCGCGCCGACAAACCCGGCAAGGTATTGATACAGACCCAACTGCCCGAACATCCCGTCTTTGCCGCCGTCAAAGCGCAGGACTACGCCGTGTTTGCCGAAAACGAATTGAACGAGCGGCAAATGTTCGCCATGCCGCCCTTCGGTTTTCAGACCGCCGTCCGCGCCGACGCGCCGCGCGTTGCCGATGCGATGGAGTTTCTCAACGCCGCCAAAGAAACCCTCGCCCCGCTTTTGCCCGAAAGCGTCTCCCAGTTCGGAGCCGCCCCCATGCTGATGGTGCGCCTCGCCGAACGCGAACGCGCGCAAATCTTCCTCGAATCCCCATCCCGACAGGATTTGCACCGCGCCGTGAGTTTGTGGGTGCAGGTGTTGCAGCAAAACCGCGACGGCAAAATCCGATGGTCGGTGGATGTGGATGTGCAGGAAGCGTAAGCGGGATAGGGAAGGGGTCGTCTGAAAAAGCGGAAGCAGCATTTTCAGACGACTTTTTCGTAGTATCAAACATTAGTCTTTAGAAACGCTGATGGTGTGTTTGACGTGTTTTAAATTCGCCACGATGGTAAACGTCATCATCACCAGCAAAGCCCACGAACTCCATTTGCTGATATGCACCGATGCCCATGCGCCGATTTGGTTGGGATAACGCCAAACGCCGAACAAAGTCCCCAAATTTTCCGCCAGCCAAATGAAAAAACCGATCAGGACGAAAGACAGCAGCAGCGGCATTTTTCGGGTAGTGTCATAGGGCGTGTATAAAACAGTTGTCCGCGCATAAAGCCCGAGTGCGAATGCGGCGAGATACCAGCGGTAGTCGCCGAGATAGTGATGGGTGAAAAAATTGACGTAAATTGCCAGTGCGCACAATGTGCTCAACCAATACGGCGGATGGCTTTTGATTCTGATATTAAAGAGCCGCCAAGCCTGAATGATGTAGCTGCCGACCGCCGCATACATAAAGCCTGCAAACAGCGGCACGCCGCCGATTTTGGTATACGCCTCGTCCGGATAGCTCCAAGACCGGATGTCGCCCGATGTCTTGAACCACTCCAAAGCAAACCCCACCAAGTGAAACAGCGTAATCGATTTCACTTCGTCCCAAGTTTCCAGCTTGAAATACAACATCGCAGCCTGCACGGAGACTGCAAAAATCAGCAGCAGGTCATAGCGCGAAATCCCCAGCCAGCCTGTTTTCGGAATCAGGAACATGGCGATGAAAAACAAACCGGCAAACAAACAGGCGCGCGCTTCTTTCAGTCCGAAAAACCAAAATTCGATCGCAAAACGCCTCCAACCGCGCAAATCATTCCGTTTCGGGTGTTCCATCAGCCAAGTATCCAGTTTGCCCAACATTTTTTCAGACGATCTTCATTTTTAAAGGGGGAATATAACGTAAGAATAGAGATGTGGAAATATTAAAAGGTCGTCTGAAAAAGCGTTTGGCGTTTGAACTGCACCCCAAAAGTTGGACACATCCCCTCCAACTCACAAGGTGCAGTTTTTTTATGAGCAAATATACATTACACTTCAAATACCAAGCCGTACTCCACTACCTGCACATACGCAGCCAACAGCGTACCGCAGATCATTACGGCATCTCCCGAACCCACCTGCGGCGATGGATACGCGCCTATCAGGAAGGCGGTATCGGCGCACTCGAACATCCACAATCCAAAACCATGACCGAACACCGCAAAAACCCCTTCATCGCCGACAAACCCGACAACGAAAAAACACAGGCAGAGCTTATTGAAGAACTGTGCTATATGCGCGCAGAGGTCGCCTACCTAAAGGAGTTAAAAGCCCTCAGCCAAAAGCAGACCGAAAAGGACAAAGCCAAACCGTCCAAGCACTGAGGGCGCAACACCCGCTCAAATACCTGCTGCACATCGCAAACCTGCCCAAAAGCAGCTTTTACTACCATCACCAAGACCGACCCGACCCCGACGCAGCCGACAAAGCCCTCCTTATCGAAACCTACCGGCGGCATAAAGGACGCTACGGGCAAAGGCGCATTGCCGCAGCATTGGGTTGGAACCGCAAAAAAGCGGCGCGGTTGATGAAGCAGTTGGAACTGAAAGCCCTCATACGGGCGAAAAAAGCCTACCGCCATCCCGCCATGGGCGAGATATCGGAACACCTCCTCAAACGCCGGTTCAAAGCCCGAAAGCCCAACGAAAAATGGCTGACCGATGTTACCGAACTCAAAGGAAAGGACGGCAAACTGTACCTCTCGCCAATCTTGGACTTGTTCAACCGCGAGATCGTCGCCTACGCCATGAGCCGCAGAGCCGACAGCGAAATGGTGAAGGAAATGCTCGAAAAAGCCGCACCCCGTCTGACTGATAAGGGAACGATGCTGCATTCAGACCAAGGTGTGCTGTACCGTACGGCGGGGTATAGGGAATTGCTTGCGGAGCATTCCATGGTTCAAAGCATGTCGCGAAAGGCGAACTGTTGGGACAATGCGCCGATGGAGAGTTTCTTTGCGGTGTTGAAGACGGAGTGTTTCTATAACGCAGGTGAATTGACGGTAGATGAATTGATGAAGCAGATAGATGACTATATGGATTACTACAACCGTGAGCGTTGCAGTTTGAAATTGAAAAAGCTGAGTCCTGTCGCATACAGAACCCGGCTTGCACAGAGCGCCTGAATAGGCTTTTATGAGTGTCCAAGATTTGGGGGTCAGTTCAGTTTTCAGACGACCTTTTGCGATATAATCGGGCAAACGATAAAGACACACACAAATCCTACCCATATCCCCATGAACAAACAGATCCGCCAAGAAATTTTCGAGCGTTTCCGCGCTGCCAATCCCCATCCGACTACCGAGCTTCATTTCAATTCACCCTTCGAGCTTTTGATTGCCGTTTTGCTGTCGGCGCAGGCGACCGACGTGGGCGTGAACAAGGCGACGGCAAAGCTGTTTCCGGTTGCCAATACGCCGCAGGCGATGTTGGATCTGGGGTTGGACGGCGTGATGGAATACACGAAAACCATCGGGCTTTACAAAACCAAGTCCAAACACATCATGCAGACTTGCCGCATCCTGCTGGAAAAATACAACGGCGAAGTGCCGGAAGACCGCGAGGCTTTGGAATCGTTGCCGGGCGTAGGGCGCAAGACGGCAAACGTGGTGTTGAACACGGCGTTCGGCCATCCCGTCATGGCGGTCGATACGCACATCTTCAGGGTATCCAACCGTACCAAAATCGCGCCGGGCAAGGATGTGCGCGAGGTAGAGGACAAGCTGATGCGCTTTGTGCCGAAAGAGTTTTTGATGGATGCGCACCATTGGCTGATTCTGCACGGACGCTACACCTGCAAGGCGCAGAAGCCGCAATGCGGGAAGTGCATCATTAATGATTTGTGCGAGTATGGTGCGAAGTTGATGTAAACATTGATAAATTGTAAACAATCAACAAAACAACCTTTCTATCAGGTTAAAATTTCTGACGGCATTTTTTTATTTAAAATGAAATGCTTGAAAAAATATGGGCAAAAGGTAAAATTCGACCTTATCGGGTTGGAAAATGAGAAAAGTTTCAGACGACCCTCTATTTTTAAGATGCAAGAACACAATCCGTTATTCGGAAAAGGAAACGCGGTGCGCGAAAAAATGAACAAATACAGATACTTTGCTTTGGTAACGGCTTCTGCGCTGGCCTTGGGCGGCTGTGACAAAATCAGCGGCTTCTTCGGCGGCGACAGTAAAAGCGAAGAATTCGTACAGAGAATCGAACCCTCCAAAAATGACGGCAGCGTCGGTATGCTGCTGCCCGATTTCGCACAATTGGTGCAAAATGAAGGTCAGGCGGTGGTCAATATCCAAGCGTCCCCCGCCGGACGTGCCGCAGGCAGCGGGCAGTCTGAAGAGCAGGGCATGGACTTGAGCCAGTTTCCGGACAACGACCCGTTTTACGAGTTTTTCAAACGCCTTGTTCCGAATATGCCTGATATGCCGGAAGACGAATCTGCCGACGATGATTTAAATTTCGGCTCCGGCTTCATCATCAGCAAAGACGGCTATATCCTGACCAATGCCCACGTTGTTGCAGGAATGGGCAATATCAAAGTCCTGCTCAACGACAAACGCGAATACACCGCCAAGCTGATCGGTTCGGATACGCAGTCTGATGTCGCGCTGTTGAAAATTGACGCGTCGGAAGAGTTGCCCGTCGTCAAAATCGGCAATCCGAAAGATTTGAAACCGGGCGAATGGGTGGCCGCTATCGGCGCGCCGTTCGGCTTTGACAACAGCGTTACTTCAGGCATCGTGTCCGCCAAAGGACGCAGCCTGCCGAACGAAAGCTACACGCCTTTCATCCAAACCGACGTTGCCATCAATCCGGGCAACTCCGGCGGTCCGCTGTTTAACCTGAAAGGTCAGGTGGTCGGCATCAACTCCCAAATTTACAGCCGCAGCGGCGGATTTATGGGTATTTCCTTTGCGATTCCGATTGATGTGGCGATGAACGTTGCCGAGCAGTTGAAAACCAGCGGCAAGGTTCAGCGCGGTCAGTTGGGCGTGATTATTCAGGAAGTGTCTTACGATCTGGCGAAATCGTTCGGTTTGGACAAAGCCAGCGGCGCGTTGATTGCCAAAGTGATGCCGAACAGCCCTGCTATGCAGGCAGGATTGCAAGTGGGCGACATCGTCCGCAGCGTTAACGGCGAAGAAGTGCGCGTGTCCAGCGATTTGCCGGTCATGGTCGGCTCGATGCTGCCGGGTAAGGAAGTCACGCTGGAAGTATGGCGCAAAGGCGAGAAAATCAATGTGAAAGTCAAACTCGGCAGCATGGCGGAGCAGAACGAAACGTCTTCACGCGCTACCGAGCAGCCGCAGCAGGCAAATCCGGCGGACGGCTTTACCGTCGATAATACGGGACTGACCCTGCGCGTCGATGAAGGTGCAGGCAAAGCCGCCTGATTGTTTCCCGCGTCAGCGGCGCGGCGGAACGTGCCGGACTCAAACGCGGCGACGAAATCCTCGCCGTCAGCCAAATTAGCGTCAACGACGAATCGAGCTTCCGCAGCGCGTTGGCAGGCGCGGGCAAAAATGTGCCGTTGCTGGTTCAGCGCGACGGCAATACGCTTTTCCTCGCCCTGACTCTGCAATAAGGTGCAACGCAAGCGCCATTCAATGATAGAATACCCGCCATCCTAAGGTGGCGGGTATTTTGTAATTTTAGCAACTGATTGATTTGTTTGTTTTTTGATGGTTTTGCTCTTTTGGCTTTGTCAACAATCGCATTCAAAGGTCGTCTGAAAACGTTCCGCTCCGATTGACTTCCTATTAATAAAAATATTATGCACCTGATTGATTATTCACATTCGTTTTTATCCGTCGTGCCGCCGTTTTTGGCGCTGGCACTTGCCGTCATTACCCGCCGCGTACTGTTGTCTTTGGGCATCGGTATTTTGGTCGGGGTGGCCTTTTTGGTCGGCGGCAGCCCGATTGACGGACTGACACACCTGAAAGACATGGTGGTCGGACTGGCTTGGGCAGACGGCGATTGGTCTTTGGGAAAACCTAAAATCCTGATTTTCTTGTTGTTGCTCGGTATTTTCACTTCTCTTTTAACCTTTTCGGGCAGCAATCAGGCGTTTGCCGATTGGGCGAAGCAACACATCAAAGGGCGGCGCGGCGCAAAAATGCTGACTGCCTGTCTCGTATTCGTTACCTTTATCGACGACTATTTCCACAGTCTCGCCGTCGGCGCGATTGCCCGCCCCGTTACCGACAAATTCAAAGTTTCCCGCGCCAAACTCGCGTATATCCTTGACTCTACCGCTGCGCCGATGTGCGTACTGATGCCGGTTTCAAGCTGGGGCGCATCGATTATCGCCACGCTGGCAGGTCTGCTCGTTACTACCACATCACCGGATACACGCCGATGGGTGTGTTCGTCGCCATGAGCCTGATGAATTATTATGCCCTGTTCGCCCTGATCATGGTGTTTGTCGTCGCTTGGTTTTCTTTCGACATCGGCTCGATGGCGCGCCTTGAAAAAGCGGCATTGCAGGAAACTCATGACGAATCCACCGGCTCTGACGGCCCCAAAGGCAGGGTTTACGCGCTGATTATCCCTGTTTTGGTGTTGATCGCATCCACCGTTTCCGCCATGATTTACACAGGCGCGCAGGCAAGCGAAACCTTCAGCATTTTGGGTGCGTTTGAAAATACCGATGTAAACACTTCGCTGGTGTTCGGCGGTACTTGCGGCGTACTCGCCGTCGTCCTCTGCACACTCGGCACCATCAAGGCCGCCGACTATCCCAAAGCCATCATTCAAGGCATATCTTCGATGTTCGGCGCGATTACCATCCTGATTCTTGCCTGGCTCATCAGCACCGTTGTCAGCGAAATGCACACCGGCGACTACCTCTCCACGCTGGTTGCAGACAACATCCATCCCGGCTTCCTGCCCGTCATCCTCTTCCTGCTCGCCAGCGTGATGGCGTTCGCCACAGGTACAAGCTGGGGAACGTTTGGCATTATGCTGCCGATTGCCGCCGCGATGGCAGTCAAAGTCGATGCATCGTTGGTCATCCCGTGCATGTCCGCCGTGATGGCTGGCGCGGTGTGCGGCGACCACTGTTCGCCCATCTCCGACACCACCATCCTGTCCTCCACCGGCGCGCATTGTAACCACATCGACCACGTTACATCGCAACTGCCTTACGCCTGACCGTCGCAGGTGCAGCAGCGGCAGGCTACCTCGTGTTGGGCATGACGCAATCGGCTTGGCTGGGCTTTTTCGCAACCGGCGTCGTCATGACCGCACTCATCTTCATATTGAAAGACAAAAAAGGCAAAGTTGCCTGATGTGTTTTCCCGTTTTCAGACGACCTTCGATACTTTAAGGTCGTCTGAAACATTTTAAGGAATTCAAAAATGAACGCTCCCCATTCCATCCCGCGCGGTCCCGTTATGGCAGACGTCGCCGCCTACTGTCTGACCGAAGAAGAAAAACAACGCTTGCTCGACCCGTCTATCGGCGGCGTCATCCTGTTCCGCCGCAACTTCGAAAACGTCGGGCAGCTCAAAGCCTTGGTTCAAGAAATCAAAGCACTGCGCACGCCCGAACTCATCATCGCAGTGGATCACGAAGGCGGCAGGGTGCAACGCTTCATCGAAGGCTTCACCCGACTGCCCGCCATGAACACCTTAGGGCAGATTTGGGATGCCGAAGGCGAAGCCGCCGCCAAAGAAAAAGCCGAGCAGGTCGGCTGGGTATTGGCGACGGAACTGACCGCCTGCGGCATAGACCTCTCCTTCACGCCCGTCCTCGACCTCGATTGGGGAACATGCCCCGTCATCGGCAACCGCAGCTTCCACCGCAACGCCGACACCGTAACCCAACTCGCCCTTGCCCTGCAAAAAGGTCTGAACCGGGGCGGCATGAAGTCCTGCGGCAAACATTTCCCCGGACACGGATTCGTCGAAGGCGACAGCCATTTGGTGCAACCCGAAGACACGCGCAGCCTTGTTGAACTCGAAGCCGCCGACATGATTCCGTTCCGCGCCTTAAGCGATGAAGGCATGGCGGCAGTCATGCCTGCCCACGTCGTTTATCCGCAAATTGACGGCAAACCCGCCGGTTTTTCCGAAAAATGGCTCAAACAAATCCTGCGTCAAGACATCGGATTTAAAGGCGTTATCTTTTCAGATGACCTCACGATGGAAGGCGCAGGCGCAGCGGGCGGCATCAAAGAACGTGCAAACGCCTCTTTCACAGCAGGCTGCGACATCGTCCTCGTCTGCAACCGTCCCGACCTCGTGGACGAACTGCGCGACGGCTTCCAAATCCCCGCCAATCCCGATTTGGCAAACCGCTGGCAATACATGGCGAACACATTGGGCAAAGAAGCCGCACAAGCCGTGATGCAAACGCCTGATTTCCAAGCCGCCCAAGCCATGACCGCGCAACTTGCCACGCCTAAAGACACCGCCGGCGGCGTGAAAGTCGGCGAATCGTTTTAAAGGCGTTTGGTTTAGAAAGCATGAAAGAAGGTCGTCTGAAAACCCAGATTCAAGGTTTTCAGACGACCTTTTTATTTCACAATGATGGCTTGATTATCCTTCATCAGGCAGCTTGGTAATCTGTACCCGCTCAATGCGTTGCCCGTCTTTTTCAACGACTTGGAAACGCCAGCCGTGAAAATCGGCAAAGTCGCCGACATCTGGAATGCTTTGCAGCTCTTCCATAATCAGTCCGGCGACGGTGTGGAAGTCGGCATCTTCTTCTTGCGGCGGGAGATTCAGTTGCGGGGCGAGGTCGACGTATTCAAACGAGCCGTCCACAGTCAGACTTTCATCGGCATTTTCTTGAACGGCGGGTTCTTCTTGGCGTTCAAACTCTTCGGGAAATTCGCCTGCGATGGTTTCCAGCAGGTCTTTCATGGTAACCATGCCCAAAACCGCGCCGAATTCATCGACCACCAAAGCATAATCCGCGCTGCTTTGGCGGAACAGTTCAATCGCACCCAATGCAGTCGTACTGTCCGGCAGGACTAGCGGCTGACGTAGACGGCTTGGATATTGAGTTCGCCGGTTTCGAGTAGTTGGGCGAGCAGGTCTTTTTTGTTGATGTAGCCCAACGGTTCATCGACACCGGCTTTACCGACGACGAGCAGCCGGCTGTATGGGGTATTTTGCAGTTGGGCGTGTTGCTCTTCGCGGCTTTGAGAGATGTCCAAACGCTCAATGTCGCGACGGGGAATCATCACGCCGAGGATGGGGCGTTCGGCAAGCGTGAGAACGCTGCGTATCATGGATTTTTCGTTTTCCTCAAAATGCCCGTCATCCTCTGCTTCGTTGCCCGCTTTGGCAAGCACACTTTCGCGTATGCCCATCATGCCCAAGACGTTCTCGGCGGTTCGTTTGCGCCACGAGCTGCTGATGTAGTCGTTTTTGCGGCTGTTGCGCTGCGAAATTTGGTTGAACGCTTCAATCAGAATGGAGAAGCCGATAGCGGCGTAGAGGTAGCCTTTCGGGATGTGGAAATGGAAGGCTTCGGCGATAAGGCTGAAACCGATCATCAGCAGAAAACCTAAGCAGAGCATGACAACGGTAGGATGCCTGTCCACAAACTCGGTCAGCGGTTTGCTGGCGGAAATCATGACGGTCATGGCAACGGCAACGGCGCCCATGGCGACGACGATGTGATCGACCATGGCGACGGCAGTGATGACGGAATCGATGGAAAATACCGCGTCAAGAATCAGGATTTGGGCAACCACGCTCCAAAATCGCGCGTGTTTTTTCTGACTGTCGGCAACGGCAAACTGGTTATGCCCCTCAAGGCGTTCGTGCAGCTCGGTGGTGGCTTTGTAGAGCAGGAAGATGCCGCCCGCGAGCATAATCATGTCTTTGCCGGAAACGTCCAACCCGCTGATGTGGAACAGCGGGCGCGTCAGGGTCATGATGTGTGCCATGAAGCCGAGCATGATGATGCGGATAACGACCGCAAGCCCCAAACCGGTAATGCGCGCGCGGTCGCGTTGGGCGGGTTTGACTTTGTTCGCCAAAATAGCGACGAAAACGAGGTTGTCTATCCCCAAGACAACTTCTAGTACCAGAAGCGTGGCAAAGCCTATCCAAGTATGCGGCTCTGCCAACCAACTGAAATCCATGATTTTTGTATTCCTTTGTGTTCAAACGCGAAAAAGCAGCCTGAAACGCTCAAGCTGCCTGATTCATATCGATACGCACGAAAAACGGCGGGCGGTCATACTGCTCTGCTCTGGGTCTTTCATGTGTGCGTATGTCTCAAGTAAAAATAATGTAAATAGTTTAACAGTTTGGAAGGCGGATGGCAAAAGGTCGTCTGAAAGATAAGTCTTATTTTCAGACGACCTCTTGTTCAAGCTAAACCTGATTCAGATTCAGCCTCTGTTTTTCAACCGTCCATGCAACTCCTGCACGCTGTACACGCCCAAGTGGTCGCGGCTTTTTGCGCCTTCGCTCATGGCTTCGCCGCCGGCGATGGTGGTGTATTGCGGCACGCGTTGGGTGAGGGAGGTGCGGCGGATGCTGTGGCTGTCGGCGATGGATTGTGCCGAGCTGCTGACGGTGTTGACCACCAGTGCGATTTCACCGTTTTTAATCGCGTCCACGATGTGCGGGCGGCCTTCCTGCACTTTGTTTACCGCCTGCACGATGATGCCGTGCTCTTTCAGGTATTCGGCGGTGCCGCGTGTGGCGCAGACGCCGTAGCCTAAGGCTTGGAAGTTTTGCGCGGTTTTGACGATGAGCGGTTTGTCTTCGTCGCGCACGGCGAGGAAGATTTTGCCGGTCGGGTTCAGACGTTCGCCTGCGCCGAGTTGGGCTTTGTAGTAGGCTTCGCCGAAGCTTGCGCCTACGCCCATCACTTCGCCGGTGGAGCGCATTTCGGGGCCGAGAATGGTGTCCACGCCGGGGAATTTGATGAAGGGGAACACGGCTTCTTTAACGGCATAGAAATCGGGAACGACTTCTTTTTCCACGCCTTGCTCTTGCAGGGAAATGCCTGCCATGCAGCGCGCGCCGACTTTGGCGAGCGGCACGCCGGTGGCTTTGGAGACGAAGGGGACGGTACGGCTGGCGCGCGGGTTCACTTCCAATACGAACACCACGCCGTCCTGCACGGCAAACTGTACGTTCATCAGGCCGACCACGCCCAGCGCGTAGGCCATGGCTTTGGTTTGGCGGCGGATTTCGTCTTGGATTTCTTCGCTGAGCGAGTAGGGCGGCAGCGAGCAGCCGGAGTCGCCGGAGTGGATGCCTGCCTGTTCGACGTGCTGCATGATGCCGCCGATAACGACGTCTTTGCCGTCTGAAACGCAGTCCACATCGACTTCAATCGCGTTGTTCAGGAAGAAGTCGAGCAACACGGGGCTGTCTTCGGAAACCTGCACGGCTTCGCGCATGTATTTTTGCAGCTCTTCGGCGGAGTGGACGACCTGCATGGCGCGGCCGCCGAGGACGTAAGACGGGCGCACGACCAGCGGATAGCCGATTTCTTCGGCTTTGACGAGCGCTTCTTCTTCGTTGTGGGCAATGCGGTTGGGCGGTTGGCGCAGGCCTAAGTCGTTCAACACTTTTTGGAAGCGTTCGCGGTCTTCGGCGGCGTCGATGCTGTCGGCGGACGTGCCGATGATGTTCACGCCGTTTTCAACCAGCGCGTTGGCGAGTTTGAGCGGGGTTTGACCGCCGTAATGCACAATCACGCCCCACGGGTTTTCAGTGCGGACGATTTCCAACACGTCTTCCAATGTCAGCGGCTCGAAATAGAGACGGTCGCTGGTGTCGAAGTCGGTGGACACGGTTTCGGGGTTGCAGTTCACCATAATCGTTTCAAAGCCCGATTCGCGCAGGGCGAGCGCGGCGTGAACGCAGCAGTAGTCAAACTCGATGCCCTGACCGATGCGGTTCGGGCCGCCGCCGAGAATCATCACTTTTTTACGGTCGGAAGGACGCGCTTCGCATTCCTCTTCGTAAGTGGAATAGAGGTAGGCGGTTTCGGTGGCAAACTCGGCTGCGCAAGTATCGACGCGTTTATACACGGGATGCAGGTTCAGCGCGTAGCGGTGTTCGCGCACTTCTTTTTCTTTTACGCCTAAAAGTTGCGCGATGCGTTTGTCGGAGAAGCCTTTGCGTTTCAGACGACGTAAGGCGGCGAAATCCAAATCTTGCAGGCAGCCTGCACTTACCTGCTGCTCTTCTTTCACCAAGTCTTCGATTTGCGCCAAGAACCAAGGGTCGATGGCGCAAATTTCGTGGATTTCTTCCAGCGTGAAGCCCGCGCGGAACGCGTCTGCTACAAACAGCATACGCTCGGGGCCGGGGTTCGCCAGTTCGCGGCGGATTTCCGCTTTGTCGGAGCTTCTCGGATTGAAGCCGCACAAGCCCGTTTCCAAGCCGCGCAGGGCTTTTTGGAAACTTTCCTGAATCGTGCGACCCATCGCCATCACTTCGCCCACCGATTTCATCTGCGTGGTCAGGCGGTCGTCTGCAGCGGGGAATTTTTCAAAAGCGAAACGCGGGATTTTGGTTACCACATAGTCGATGGAAGGCTCGAACGACGCAGGCGTGCGGCCACCGGTGATGTCGTTGCGCAACTCGTCCAGCGTAAAGCCGACCGCCAGTTTCGCCGCCACTTTCGCAATCGGGAAACCCGTCGCCTTGGAAGCCAGCGCGGACGAACGGCTCACGCGCGGGTTCATCTCAATCACAATCATCTCGCCGTTTTCAGGGTTCACCGCAAACTGCACGTTCGAGCCGCCCGTGTCCACGCCGATTTCGCGCAATACCGCCAACGAAGCGTTGCGCATGATTTGGTATTCCTTGTCCGTCAGCGTTTGCGCTGGCGCAACCGTAATCGAGTCGCCCGTATGCACGCCCATCGGGTCGAAGTTTTCAATCGAGCAGATGATGATGCAGTTGTCCGCCTTATCGCGCACCACCTCCATCTCGTACTCTTTCCAGCCGAGCACGGACTGCTCAATCAGCAGCTCATGCGTGGGCGACGCATCGAAACCGCGTTCGCAAATCGCCAAGAACTCGTCTTTATTGTAGGCAATGCCGCCCCCCGAACCGCCCATCGTGAAAGACGGACGAATCAGCGTTGGGAAGCCGACCTGTTCCTGCGCTGCCAAAGCTTCGTTCATTGTGTGGCAGACAAAAGATTTCGGGCAGGAGAGGCCGATTTTCTCCATCGCCTCCTTAAAGCGGCCGCGGTCTTCCGCCTTGTCAATGGCGTCTTCCGTCGCACCAATCAGCTCGACATTGTATTTCGCCAGCACGCCGTTGCGCGCCAAATCCAGCGCACAGTTCAGCGCAGTCTGGCCGCCCATCGTGGGCAGAATCGCATCAGGTCGCTCCTTGGCGATAATCTTCTCCACCGTCTGCCACATAATCGGCTCGATATAGGTAACATCCGCCATTTCAGGGTCGGTCATAATCGTGGCGGGGTTGGAATTCACCAGAATGACTTTATAGCCTTCTTCACGCAAAGCCTTACAGGCCTGTGCGCCCGAATAGTCAAATTCGCAAGCCTGACCGATAACGATAGGGCCGGCGCCGATGATAAGAATGGATTTTAGGTCGGTACGTTTGGGCATGGGTGGGTCTTTCTATTTATTACAATTTAATTTGTTGAATTAACTTTAATGTTTTTACTTTATCACTGCGCAATGCGATTTCATTTCCTGTTTCTCCCCGGATAATCCCGTCTATATTATTTTGGGCGCAGAATTCAAATAAAGCTTTATTTAAGTTTGAATGGGAATAATCAAGATAATTAGCGGTTATTTCATGGAAATGTACTTTACCAAATTGAGAAAGATTTAACGTTTCTTGAGTAGATAATTCATTTTTATATGCAACCCCATATCCATTTCTTTCTGCATCTTTTGCCCATTGATTGTAATAGTCTTGTTGCTCACTATCTGGTGTAAACCAAGTTACAACTGATTGATTTAAAGAATTAGAATTAAAGTCAATTATTCCAGAATGCCATAATTTTTGAGAAGGGGATAAGGTAATAATTTTCTTGCCGAGCTTATTCCAAATTAAATTAAGCTCATTAATAGCATCGGTAATATTCATAATTATTCATTCCTTATGTTCATATTAAACACAGCAAGCCGTAGCCCGCATATAGGGTGTGTGCAGTACGCACCCACACACACATTCTCCGTTTCACCTACAACCCCAACCCACCGCGTGCGTGCCTTGCGGCACACAACCTACCGACGGGTTCAAAGGTCGTCTGAAAAAACGTTCGCAGCGTTTGTTCCATCTGCCTGATGATAAAGGCTATCTGAAAAATTCCTGCTGTTGATATTTCGGGCATTCTTTTTCAGACGACCTGCAACGCCTAAATCCGCTGCAACCCGCTCCCTCCCCCGTGGGGGAGGGCTGGGGAGAGGGCATTCCCCGAATTGCGGCAATCTTTCCCAATACTCTAACTTCCCCAAATACAAGCCTTGCGGCTTGTTGCCCTCTCTCTAACTCTCTCCCACGGGAGAGAGGATGGGGTGGCTGTTGGGGTCAAAGGATTCTGCAAGGAAAACAGGTTGTGCAGTCTGCTTTTTACTTTTCAGACGACCTTTTAAACGCTCAATTCAGCAAGCCGTAGCCCGCATGTAGTGTATGTGCAGTACGCACGCACGCGTTCTCCATTTTCCCTGCAACCCCAATCCACCGCATGCGTGCCTTGCGGTACACACCTTACCGATAGGTTCAAAGGCCGTCTGAAAAAACGCTCGCAGCGTTTGTTCCATCTGCCTTGCAATAAAGGCTGCCTGAAAAATTCCTGCTGTTGATATTTCGACCATTCTTTTTCAGACGGCCTACAACGCCTGAATCTGCCGCAACCTACTCCCTCCCCCGTGGGGGAGGGTTGGGGAGAGGGCATTCTCCGAATTGCAGCAATCTTTCCAACGCCCTAACCGCCCAAATACAAGCCTTTCGGCTTGTTGCCCTCTCTCTAACTCTCTCCCACGGGAGAGAGGACGGGTGGCTGTTGGGATTAAAGGTTCTGCAAGGAAAATAGGTTGTGCAGGCTGCTTTTTACTTTTCAGACGACCTGAAATCAACGGTTGTAAATCCAAGTTGCTTTTCAAACCGCCTGCAACCGCAAAACCTGCTGCAATCTGCTCCCTCCCCTGTGGGGGAGGGTTGGGGAGAGGGTGTTCCCCGAATGGCGGCAACCTTTCTCAACACCCTAACCGCCCAAATACAAGCCTTGCGGCTTGTTGCCCTCTCTCTAGCTCTCTCCCACGGGGAGAGAGGGGGGTGGCTGTTGGGATTAAGGGTTCTGTAAACTAATCAGGTTGTGCAGGTTACTTTTCAGACGACCTGCATCAACGGTTGTAAATCCAAGTTGCTTTTCAAATCACCTGCAACCGTGAAACCTACCGCAACCTGCTCCCTCCCCCTGTGGGGGAGGGTTGGGGAGAGGGTGTTCTTCCAAATCGCGGCAATTTTTCCTAACACCCTAACCGCCCAAATACAAGCCTTGCGGCTTGTTGCCCTCTCTCTAGCTCTCTCCCACGAGGAGAGAGGACGGGGTAGCTACTGAGATGAAGGGTTCTGCAAGGAAAATAGGTTGTGCAGGCTGCTTTTTGTTTTTCAGACGACCTGCATCAACGGTTGTAAATCCAAGTTGCTTTTCAAATCGCCTGCAACCGCAAAACCCACTGCAATCTGCTCCCTCCCCCGTGGGGGAGGGTTGGGGAGAGGGCATTCTCTAAGTTGCGGCAACCTTTCCCAACACCTCAACCGTCCAAATACAAGCCTTTCGGCTTGTTGCCCTCTCTCTAGCTCTCTCCCACGGGAGAGAGGACGGGGTAGCTGTTGGGATTAAGGGTTCTGCAAGAAAACAGGTTGTGCAGGCTGCTTTTTACTTTTCAGACGACCTGTAATCAATGGCTGCAAAATGGCTGCAAACCCAAGTTGCCTTTCAAATCGCCAAAATCGCCAAATCCGCTGCAACCTGCTCCCTCCCCCGTGGGGGAGGGTTGGGGAGAGGGCATTCCCCGAATTTCGGTAACCTTTCCCAATACCCCAACCGCCCCAAATACAAGCCTTGCGGCTTGTTGCCCTCTCTCTAGCTCTCTCCCACGGGAGAGAGGACGGGGCGTCTGTTGTGATTAAAGGTTCTGTAAACTAATCAGGTTGTGCAGGCTGCTTTTTGCTTTTTAGACGACCTTTATAAATGCTCAATTCAGTCGGCTTGCACCCTATAATTTTCAATAATCCAATCAAAATCAGCCATCTGCTACCGTGCAGGCTGCTTTTCCAATTCTTGCAACATGCGCAGGATTTCCGCCAATACGTCGTTTGTCTGCTGCAAAATTTCGTGGTTCCAAAAACGCAGCACGGTAAAGCCCAAGCTGTTGAGATATGCTGTCCGCGCGTGGTCGTATGCGGCTCGTTCTGTGTGCTGCCCGCCGTCTGCTTCGACAATCAGCTTGGGCGTTACGCACATGAAATCAACAATATAATTTCCCATCGGCTGCTGGCGGCGGAATTTATAGCCGTTCAGACGGCCTGCCCGCAGGTGCTGCCACAATTTTGCTTCCGCCTCGCTCATTTCTTGACGCATGGCTTTGGCACGTTGATGCAGGGCGGGGTTGTCGGCGGTCAATAGTTTTTCGGGCGTGGTCATTTGTTATCGGGTTGCTGTTTGTGCAAGCCTTGCTGCCCTCTCCCTAGCCCTCTCCCACGGGAGAGGGGATGGGGTTGCTGATTGAATTAAATGTTGCGGCAAGACAATCTTTTTTCAGACGACCTTTTACGTTTTTATTTTGCACATGCCGTCTGAAAACTTCCTTAAAAGCTGGTGAAGAATGTAATCAAGCCCAAAATGATGCCGGGGGCGTTTGCCAGCATGACAGGGTAGTCGCGTTTTTCTTTCAAAAAGCCGTAGGCAACCCATAATGTGCAGTTGATGGCGGCGACGAGGGGTTGCAGCGGCGAGCCGGGGTTGCCCGCGAGGTTGTTTTGGATTTGCGGGATATAGGAAACGTACATGCCTACTGCGGTCAGAGTGGCGACGACGGAGAGTACGCGCATTTGTTTTTCAGTCATGGGTTTTCCTTTCTGATTTGAGGGTTGGGAGGTTGATTTTTCAGACGACGTTTTGTGTTGAGGGATCGTCTGAATTTTTGTTTTTTATGTTTTGATTTTTATCGGGTTTCAGACGACCTTTGTTGAGTTGAAGGGTCGTCTGAAAAGGCGGCTTATTGTTTTGCCGCTTTCATATTGTCAATGAATTTGTCAAACAGATAGCCGACATCCTGCGGGCCGGGGCTGGCTTCGGGGTGGCCTTGGAAGCAGAACACGGGTTTGTCGGTCAGTTCGATGCCTTGCAAGGTGTTGTCGAACAGGGATTTGTGGGTAATCCTTGCATTGGCGGGCAGGGTGTCGGCATCGACGGCGAAGCCGTGGTTTTGGCTGGTGATGACGACTTTGCCGCTGTCCAAATCTTGCACGGGGTGGTTCGCGCCGTGGTGGCTGAAGTGCATTTTTAAGGTTTTTGCACCGATGGCGAGGCTGATGAGCTGGTGTCCCAAGCAGATGCCAAAGATGGGTTTGCCGCTTGCCATCAGTTTGCACGGCCTCGATGGCGTAGGTGCAAGGTTCGGGGTCGCCGGGGCCGTTGGAGAGGAACACGCCGTCGGGGTTGAGCGCCAACACGTCTTCCGCGCTGGTTTGGGCGGGGACGACGGTCAGGCGGCAGCCGCGTGCGGCAAGCATACGCAGGATGTTGGTTTTTACGCCAAAATCGTAGGCGACGACGTGGAACGGCTGTTCGGCAGGGGTAACGAAACCTTTGCCCAACGCCCATTCGCCTTCGATCCATTCGTAGGCTTCTTTGCAGGAAACTTCTTTTGCCAAATCTTTGCCGACCATGCTGCCGAACGCGGCGATGAGTTCTTGCGCTTTTTCAACCGTAGCGTCCGCACCGGTCAGAATCGCGCCGCCTTGTGCGCCTTTTTCACGCAGCAGCGTGGTCAGGCGGCGGGTGTCGATGTCGGCGATGGCAACGGTTTTGTTGCGTACCAAATAGTCGTGCAGGCTTTCGGAGGCACGGAAGTTGCTGTGCAGCAGCGGCAGGTCGCGGATAATCAAGCCTGCGGCATAAACGCTGCGGCTTTCTTCATCTTCGGCGTTGGTGCCGGTATTGCCGATGTGGGGGTAGGTGAGGGTAACGATTTGTTTGCAGTAGGACGGGTCGGTCAGGATTTCCTGATAGCCGGTCATGGAAGTGTTGAACACGACTTCGCCAGAAGTCGAACCTTCGTAACCGATTGATGTGCCGTGAAATACGCTGCCGTCAGCGAGAACGAGAAGAGCCGGAGTGGTCATGATGGAATCCTGTTTGCCTGATGATGGTCGGTTTGCAGAAACGGGCAGGGGTCGTCTGAAAATTGTTTACAAAAAAAGACCGCCTGAGAAAATATCGGCTAAAAAAAAAAAACACGCCCCGCAGCCTTGGTTTTGCTGCGTAACGTGCTTTTTCAGGCATAGCTGCCTATGCCGTAGAAGCAATGCATTCTACGTCAAAAAGCCGCATCGTTCAAGTTGTATCCTAAGATAGTTTCTACCTTAATAATCATGCGGTCTGTTTCATTTTCACCATTTGTCCCCTGTATCAGGCAAAAAAATATTCGGAACTGCACATAAATGACATTGTAAATGTTAGAATCACATTCCGAGAAAATAAAAACAACGTCATCATCCGTCAACCGACGATTTTATGAAAAAAGAACGCATTATGAAAAACAATCCTTCACGTTTCCCCGGTACCGTCCGTCCGATGATTTACAGCATCGCCTCCGCACTCGCCCTGATGGGGGCAGCATCGCAAGCGCAAGCGCAGTTTGCCAAAACCCCGCTTTACCTGCAAAACGAATCTCAGATTACCGAACAGCCGAAAATTAAACATAACATTATGTTTTTTATTGATGACTCAGCGAGTATGAGCGAGCTTGTGCCTGGAGCAGTGGATAAGAGCGGAAATCCCTTAAATAGGTTGCAGGTAACACAAGAAGCATTGAAGCAGATTCTTGACACATATAAGAGTCAATTCAACTGGGGTTTGCAGACACTTCATAATAATGGTGGATCAGATTCTGATTCTTTTGATTCTGATCCGGAGTTAATGAAGGCGCGTGTTAATAAACTCCAGCATAAGTATGCTACTCCGGCAACACGTCGCTATTTTGAAATTGTCAGTTCGATTGTGATGCCACAGGTTAAATATCGTTGTCAGAAGGCTTATGTCATTATGATGTCGGACGGTGATGCAAACTATAGCTCTTATTGCGGTGATTATGATGTGCCTATTTTCGATTATGAGAACCGTCGCTATGCTTACGCTACCTTCGAGAATGGTTGGAGAAATTTTAATTCTTATAGCAGTAAGGACTATCAAGCTGCATTTGAATTTTTCGGACCGAGACAGGAGGCGGATAGAAGTTTTCAATGTGATTGGGCTTATAATTGGTCGTATGTATATGATAAGTTTTGGGATCGTGAGAACGGTTTGGCTTTTTTCAGCAAAAAGCTCGCAGAAAACGACTTTAAAGTCGGTGGAGAGGATGAGGCTGGTAAGAGTTGGGACGGCGATCCCAACGATTTCGGAGACTACAAAAAGCAAACCGTTCAGACATTTACTGTAGGTTTTGGTGGTGATATTACCGTCGATGGTGAAAATTATCTGAAACGCGGTGCAAGTAAAAAAGAATGGTATTACCAAGCCAATAGATCGGAAGCCTTGGTTGCGGCATTTAAAAACATTACAGATACGATTAAAAATGACGCACTTCATAGCCAACCGATTCCTCCATTGACTGGTGGCACTGCTCCAGCAACTTCCAGCAGCGGTATTCCCGATTTAGCGGCAACCATCAAGCTGAATGCCCGCTCTTGGAGCAGTCAGATTTTATTTGATAAATTGAAGAACAGTGATGGTAGACGGGAAGGTACGGTTACCCAGCCTTCCTTTGGTAATCGTAAAACGTTGATTAACACAGGTTCTAATACTTACTTTATCGATGCCATCTCTGATGATAAAGTCGACAATGCCTATTTTGGTATCGAGAGTAGTAACAAAGATGAATGGAAAAAGCTGCTCAATTGGACGGGCAGAGTTGGCAGTAATGATAGTGCATACAAGCCTTACCGTGACCGTAAGCCCGGAGAGCGTGATTTGGGCGATATTCTGGATGGTTCTGTTGCTGCAGTCGGTAATCAGGAGAACGGTCGCCGTAAATATTTGGTTGCTGCAGCCAACGACGGCATGGTGCATATTTTCCAAAGTACAGATGGCAACCATCCTTATGATTTGAAAGTCAGCTATCTTCCTTCTGCAATGGAGCGCGAAAACGATGCTTCAGGCAACCCGATTACGCTTGCCAAAGTATTGAAAGACATTGCACATGCGGATTATGAAAAATCCATTGAAAACCATAAATACGGCGTAAATGGTGGTTTTACCCTGCGTCAGACTCCTGTTGCCGAACAAGGCAGCTCCTTATCGCAGCGCGTATTTATGTTTGGTGCGATGGGACAAGGCGGACGAGGCGCATATGCGCTCAATCTTGGCAGTACTAACAAAACCGCAAAAACAGGTTTGGATGTTGACACTACCGAGTGGAATAAAACAGTTCCCTTGTTTGAAACTCCAAAAGGAGAAGCTAACAAATTAGGTTATACCATCGGTACACCGCAAATTGGTCGTGTTTCCATCAAACGTGAAACCGATGGTAGTGTCAAACTGGAGGAAAACATCCGCTATGCCGGATTCCTCGCCAGTGGCTACGCAGCTGAGGCAAAAGATGCGGAAGCCAACGAAACTGCGTTATATGTTTACGAAATGCTTGGTAAAGAAGTCGGTACAGGCGAGAAACGCGGTCAGTCTGCGGGAGAAGAAGGTAAGGCAGGTAAGGAGTTGGCGAAAATTATCGTGTCGGGCGGTGTAGGCGGTTTGTCCACACCGACACTGCTTGATACCGATTTTGACGGAGTTGTCGATTTTGCCTTTGCAGGCGACAGAGGGGGGAATATGTACCGCTTCGACCTGCGCGGTGAAACGCCGAAAAATTGGACTGCGGTCAAAATCTTCTCTGGTTCGTCAAGCAAGCCGATTACCTCGGCTCCTGCCGTATCACGAAAAGGAGCTAAGGAATACGTCGTGATTTTCGGTACAGGTAGCGAAATTTACCAAAGTGATTTGAGTAATACTGAGACACAATCGATTTACGGTATTGTCCAAAAATTGGATAAAGCCCCGAAAGATTTGTTCGAAGACAAGGCGAATAAAGATATCGCTGAGCAAAATCTGCGAGAGCAAACTATTACTGAGGTAGAGCAGTCATATAACGATGCAAACAACCAGCAGCAAACCGGTAAAGCCTTGTATCTGAGTAACGAAAAAATTGAAGAGACGCATAAAGGCTGGTTCATCAATCTGCGTTCCGGTGAGCGTGTCAGCATTAAGCCGACCATGATTCTGCGTACTGCTATCGTTACGATACGCAAGTACACTTCCGATGGCGGTAAGACCATCGGTAAGGAGGAAGCGGAAAAAGACTTGTGTATGCCTGTCAGCAACGATAAGTCAACCGTAACCAGCACAACCTTCCTCGGCATCAATGCTGATAACGGCGGTGCACTCAATAAACGTAGTGCGCGTTTTACGCCTGAAACGTTTACGCGTAAACTGGACGGTTTTGGTACGCAATACGCCAATGGTTTGACTCAAGAAGGTATTGTCAGCTTTACCTTTATCGATCCGAACAAGCGTACAGACGATCCTGTTACCGCCGATGGTGACAGCGGTGGAACCGGTACGGATAAAGAGCTTGGGTTGGGTTCTGGTACGCCCAACAATAGATGCTTCTCAGGCAAAGAAGGAGACCAGCGCAGCTTGCTCTTGAATAAAGGTGAATCGCTGGAAGTGAAAGGCCGTATCTGCGGTTTGCAACGTATCAGTTGGCGCGAGCTGTTTTTCTGATTGGTTTAGTTAAACGTCGCATCCGATAGAAAGGTCGTCTGAAAACTTGGAAACAGGTTTTCAGACGACCTTTCCTTTTTCTTTTGCATGGCTCTTTTGGTTATTAATTGAATTTTGAGCGAGCAGTAAACTGGGGCTTTTGCGCGGGTAAGATCCACGCTAAACTTCGTGATAAATATTGCGGCGCAACATTGGTCGTCAGGCCAAGCTTATTTTTATGCTGCTATCGAATACAGTTTATCGAGATGTATTCGACACGGGAGCCTGATTGATCAAACGAAAGGTCGTCTGAAATCTTAAAACAGGTTTCAGACGACCTTTCGTTTGATATGCTTGATTCGATTAACCCGGTTTGCCATCCGCACGCGGACGGATGAGCCAAGGGATGTATTTCCATGCGTAAAGCAGCAGCGCCAGTGCAAACAGGACTGAGGAAGTACGGATACTGTGAACATAACCGGTACCGCCGACAAAATCGCGACCATACGGATAACCGTGGAAGCAATCATCAACCAAAAAGCAATGGGTACGGATTTGGGCGGCGGGTAGATAGAGTTGCCGGTATGCCCGAGCGCGGTGCGCGCCATCATGCCTAAGGTCAGAACGCCGATACCGCCGACGCCGATAAGGTGTACGCCGAGGTTGAGGAATGGGGCGTAGAAGTAAGAAGCTCCGACGGCAATCAGTCCCAAGCCAGTGAACAAATAACCCGCAAACAAAATCCACAGCATCGGCTCTTTCAAAACGGCTTTATACCACCAGCGGTAAACCTGTACGGTAAAAATCACGCCCGCTGCAAAGGCAAAAGCAGATGAAAGCCAAGGCAGGGCATGGTGCGCCATCAGCATGGCAGTCAGCATGGGCAACCAGAGGGACGCGTGCGCGACCCACATCGGGCTGGGGATTTGCGGAACGTTCAGGCGTTTGGAGGTAAAGAAAGAAATAATCCGCATACCGATAAGGCCGATAAAGCCCGCGACCATAATTAGACCGGATTGCAACCCGCTGAGAAGTGCGGCTGCGTTTCCGGCATGCAGTTGGAAGTGGAATGCGGCATGCGTGCAGCCTAGGACGGCGATAGCGAATACGGCGACGTAGTTGCGTTTGTTCTTAGACCGGATAACAGGCAATGCCATGCAAACCGCGCCGTACCAGAAAAACAGCGTACCGAGTATGCCGCTCGCGGTTGCGCCCCAACCCGGAATAAAAACGGCAATCCTTGCCGCCAACCAAAATGCGGTTAATCCGACCAAAACGCCGCCGCGCGTAGGCGGCTGCCCTGTCCAAGTGGCAACGGCAGTCAATAGAAAGGCGATGACAACAAGTCCGGCATAGCCCCAAATCATTTCATGGGCGTGCCAGTAAAAGCCGCGTAACTCGGGCGTACCCGTATAGCCGAAGCCCCAAAGCAGGATGGACAGCGCGCCGTATAGTGCCGCCAGCGAGTAGAACGGGCGGAATGCCATTGCCCAAACAGGGTGTTTGAAAAAGGCGGTCATGGTAGTTCCTTGGTTTGTTTTTTGGAATGGTTTAATTTTAGATTTGAATGGATAGGAAAGGGTCGTCTGAAAAGGTCTTTTAGGATTTTCAGACGACCTTCTTGTCAGATTCCTTCAGGCGGAGGCAGGAACGGTTCGACTGCGGGAAACAGTTCGCGTTCTTCAAAACGGGCATGGTCGCGCAGGGTAACGGCAAAGTCTTTGTTCCATGCTTCATTAAGATATTCAGGATTTGCCATCATGCCGCGCAATTTAGCGTGTTCCGCCTCGAAACGCTCACGCATCACAGAGGGGATATTTTGCCAATATGGAGCAAACATGACCTCTTCTTCGGCAAAATGCGGTTCTAATTCAAGGAAATGGGCTTCCAACTCTGTCTGATGGCTTTCAGCAGGCGTACGCAGAAGGCGGACACAGAGCGAAAGAGCGTGATGGTGTTCGCGGGAAAGTTCGATAAGTGCTGGATGGCGTTTTAACGGCTTCATAATATTTGATTATAATGATAATAAATTATCAAACTACACTGGATTAATTTAAATGTTTCGGATATTATGAAACTTAATCATATATAAAGTCAAACACATAACGGCGACAGTTCTCCGCAGGATACACTGCCGCCGTCCTAAAAAAATAATATATTCAAACAGAGAAAACCATGTATCTGACGCAACATACGGATTATGGTCTGCGGGTATTGATTTATGCGGCCGTAAACGACGATTCGTTAGTCAATATCGGAACCATTGCCGAAGCCTATAACATTTCCAAAGTCATCTGATGAAAGTCGTTACCGCGCTTGTCAAAGGCGGATTTCTAACCAGTACAAGAGGGAAAGGGGGCGGACTGCGTCTTGCCGATACTCCCGACAAAATCAACGTTGGTGCAGTCGTGCGTCATCTTGAGCCTATGCAGATTGTCGAATGCATGGGTGAAAACAACGAATGCCTGATTACGCCGTCCTGCCGTCTTGCCGGTATTTTGGGCGGGGCGATTAAGGCTTTCTTTGCACATTTGGACGGATTTACTTTGCAAGATTTGCTTAATAAGCCGACTTATGATTTGTTGTATGAACCGAAAATTGAAATCATTGCAGAAAAAGTGAACGGCAAAACAGCATGATTTAACCCGTCAAATAGAGTATGAGAAAGTTTTGATAGGGTCTGTAGGTTAGGTGGTAGTGGAAATTATCAGGCGTATTTTTGTAATCGTAATATGCTTGTATAGGTAAGTTTTATTTTCAGATGACCTATAAATCAGACGACCTATAAATAGGTAAGTGCAATAGGTTTGTTTTTCTGTTCTTGTCAGTTTCTTGTTGATGGGCTGGAAATAAATCTGAATAAACCCTATGATAATAATTGTTTGTGCCATTTGTTTGATGGGGATTTACACCATTGTTGTTATTTTATCTGTACGTTATATTATAAATTTTGAACTTTTTCTGTTAACCGCATTCTAATGCAACCAAATGAGGCAGTGCGTCCTCTTTTTCTTTTGTTTTGTTGTGATAATGAATAGCAATATCAAAATATTATGTCGTATGATATTAAGTTGAAGAAATATTCTCAGATGGATATTCACTTTAAAAACAAATGTAAAAATAGGTTGCAAACAAAAATTGTTGCTATTATCATGCGTTGATTATGAATAAAGAACGAATTTTAACTCCAGCAGTCGTCATCTCGGTGGTTTTAATCCACGCGGGTTTGGTCGCGTTGTTATGGCAAGCACACAAGCCGCCTGTGCCGGAAATGATGAATATTGAGTTTGTCGATTTGGCAGATTTGGGTGGTGATGGTGGCGGGGACGGTAGTCCTGAAGGCGAAGGTGCGCCGGCAGCTCCGGAAAAGACGCCTGAGCCTGAAAAACCAAAGCCAAGGCCGAAACCTAAGCCGGTTGAGCCTCCAAAGCCTATCATCAAGCCGGTGGTGACGAAAAAAGAGGATGCTGATATCCAGCAGCCTAAAGAGAAGCCGAAGCCGGTTGAAAAACCGAAACCCGAACCTAAGCCGGAACCCAAACCTGAGCCACGCCCAGAGCCTAAGCCTGAACCTAAAACAGAATCCAAACCTGCGCCTCAAGCCTCGGAATACACCGGTACTAAAACCGGTCCGAATACTGCGGAAAACGGAAAAGGCAGTGGAGAAGGTAAGGCTCTTCACGGTGAGGGTAAAGGAAGTGGTGGCGGTACGAAAGGTACCGGCAGCGGACGCGGTGAAGGTAGTGGATCAGGAAGCGGCGGTGCCAAAGGTGAACATGGATCAGGTACCGGTAGCGGCGGAGGCGGAGGTGGAAGCGGTGGTCCTCCTGCCATCATAGATAAAGGTTTCCTCCCTACTCCGGCTTATCCGCCTCTCTCTATAGAAAACGGAGAGGAAGGGATAGTGCATTTATCTATTCTTGTTCAACCTGGTGGTAAGGTTGTAAAAGTTACCGTAACTAAAAGTAGCGGATTCCAACGTTTAGATAATGCAGCAAGGAAGGCAGCTACTGCTGCCGGCAGCCGATACCCCACAAACCGTTTGACAGAATACCGAGGTAAAATTAATTTCCAACTTCAGTAAATGAACGAGAATTACCTGTATTTTGACAAAATTTTTAATTTTATTTTTAATCTGGAAAAATTATGGATTTGAAATTAGTGTTTGAATCAGGCGATTTCGTCCTGATCAGTGTATTCGTACTGATGCTGTTGATGAGCATTGTTACTTGGTGTCTGATTGTCCTGCGCACTATCAAACTGAAAAAAACCAAAAGTGCCAATGCTGAAGTGAAAACGCAAATGCTGAATGCTTTTACGCTGTCGGAGGCGGTACAGAAAGTGAAGAGCATTGATTCACCAATGAGCCGTGTAGCGGACGAATCTTTGCGTGCTTACCAAAGCTATCATCAAAGCAATGCGAAAACACTTACTACCGAGCTGCCTTTGAATGAATACCTCGTCATTCAAATCCGAAACAGCATGGAGCAAGCTATGCGCCAATTTGACTACGGTATGACTGCTTTGGCATCCATTGGTGCAACCGCTCCGTTTATCGGCTTGTTCGGTACGGTTTGGGGAATTTACCATGCTTTAATCAATATCGGTCAAAGTGGGCAAATGAGTATTGCTGCCGTTGCCGGTCCGATTGGTGAAGCGCTGGTATCCACTGCTGCCGGTTTGTTTGTCGCCATTCCTGCTGTTTGGCGTACAACTTCCTCAATCGCGGTAAGAAAACCCTCTCTCAAGATATGGACGCTTTTGCGCACGATTTGCACGTCCGTCTGTTGAATCAAAAGGACTAAATTATGGCATTCGGCTCAATGAATTCCGGCGATGATGCGCCGATGTCGGACATCAACGTTACGCCCTTGGTCGATGTGATGCTGGTACTGTTGATCGTTTTTATGATTACCATGCCTGTATTGACCCACTCGATTCCTTTGGAATTACCGACAGCTTCGGAAAAAGCGGCAAAGCAGAAGGAGAAACAGCCTAAAGACCCGCTGCGACTGACGATAGATGCCAACGGCAGCTACTATGTCGGTGGTGATTCTGCGACTAAAGTCGATATTGATACGGTGATTTCACGTTTGAAAACCGAGAAGCAGGAAAATGCGGATACCATCATAGCGATTGCGGCTGATAAAGCAGTCGAGTACGAATACGTCAACAAGGCACTCGAAGCCGCGCGTGAAGCCGGTATCAGTAAAGTCGGCTTTGTAACTGAAACTAAGGCACAATAGGATTATCTGTAGGAAATCGTCGCGTTGTTTACACTTTTTCTACGGCGGACAGCTTTTGTTTTTACTTGAATGATTCTTAGGCAGCTATCCGGCATTATCAAGAACAGAGCGGGTTTCCCGTGTCTATCGACATTCTTGACAATGCCGGATAGCTGCTTAAACGGGTCTTCAAGCAAAAGCCAAAAGTGTAAACAACACTGTTGATTTCTACAGATTATCAATAATTTTCAAAATCGACTCATTACGTGAGGCAGATAGAGAAAAAATAGCAAAAGAACATGAAGAACAAGTGGTAAATGTAAATGCCAGTAACCAATTTAAGGTTAATAATGATGAAAAACACAATAAAAGCTTTTATTCTAGGTTCTGCAATGCTTGCAGCAAGTAATGCAATGGCAGTAAACAACACCACTGAACAAGTCGTGCCTAATTTTGATTTACCTGTTGCAACATGGAAAAAGGAAATTAAAGAGGCTCAAGACCCTGTTGTACAAGATGCATTTTCAAATTGGATGTTAAAAGAAATTAAGGGTACACCAAATGGGCTCGATGCCTATCGTGCTGTGCAAAAATTTGCATCACTAGAACTAATCCGATATTTTGAAATTTGGAATGAAATTGTTACAAAATATCCAGATGCAACAAATTCAAGAATTGCCATGTGTGAATTTGCAAAAGAAATCAAACTAAACAATGCTAATAAACAGAAATGCAATGGTAATTTTGTTCCCAATGAAAAAGAGTTTAAAAAAGAAATTACTATGAAAGAGTTTCAAAACTCACCTGGTTTTAATGTTCCGATGAAAACACCAAAACGCAAAAAAATGTAATTTTAGACAAGAAAAAATCCAACCTATCTTATTGGTTGGATTTTTGTTACACAATAATTATCGGTATGAAGGTTTTTTAACTTTAGGACTTTCAGGCTGTTCATTATTATCTATGGTTTCTTCTTTGCCAATCTCTTTATGATTGCAAATGGTTTTCCATGACATATTTATATTCATCTTTGAAGATTTTACCTCGAGCAATGTAATAATCATCACTTGCTTCTTTAGGTTGCGTTATATTCGTGACTGAATCAACTAAAACCAATTTAATCTCAGATAAAGATTTCAAATCTTCATTAGGATCAATGTTTTTTTATATTTTTGAAGAAAATCGCCTTCTATTGAATTAGATATAGTGGATTAAATTTAAATCAGGACAAGGCGACGAAGCCGCAGACAGTACAAATAGTACGGCAAGGCGAGGCAACGCCGTACTGGTTTAAATTTAATCCACTATAAAGAGTTTGGAACTATATCCAACATAATATGATAAAAGGTCGTCTGAAAGGCTAAAGGCTTTTCAGACGACCATTTTTTATAATGGGTTGCCACTCTTTGCCTTTGCTATCTTCCTCAACAAGGTAAGCATCGGGCAGTGATAGGCTAGGGAAGTGATAAAGGTTGTCTGAATCACTATAGTGGATTAAATTTAAATCAGGACAAGGCGACGAAGCTGCAGACAGTACAGATAGTACGGCAAGGCGAGGGAACGCCGTACTGGTTTAAAGTTAATCCACTATATCAAGCGTTTTCAGACGACCTTTCGTGTTAAATACAACAGGAATAGTACGGATTTGCGTCCCGTCAATACGGAGCATACTACGACCGATTACAATGACTCAGAATTTTCCGGATTTCCGATATTCAAGTTGTCCATTTCTTCTTGATGCGTAGCAAACCATTCTCCGACGACTTGGTTAACTTCTTCTATGCCTTGCTTTTTAAGGCTGGAAAACAGTTGTACGCTGATGCGTTGACGGGTCATATAGGGTTTGAGCGATTTTTTGACTGCGCCTAAAGTTTTGATTTGCTCGTTTTTCGACAGCTTGTCGGCTTTCGACAACAAAATATGCACAGGGCGGCCGGTGATGTGGAAAAAGTCCAGCATCCGCAAATCCAGCTCTTTCAATGGGTGGCGCGCATCCATAATCAACACCAAGCCGATGAGCTGGCGTCGTTGTTGGAGATAGTCGCCCAAGAGTTTGACCCAATGCGTACGGATGGCTTCGGGAACTTGCGCATAACCATAACCCGGCAAATCGACCATGAAGCTGCCATTGCTCAATTCGAAGAAATTGATGTGTTGGGTTCGACCTGGCGTTTTAGAAACATAGGCGAGCCGGACATGATTGGTCAGGGTATTAATCGCACTGGATTTGCCTGCGTTACTCCGTCCGACAAATGCAATTTCTGCGGGCGTATCGGGCAGGTCTTTGAGATGGTTGACGGTGGTGAAGAATTTGGCGTTCTGAAAGAGGTTCATCCGTATTTCCTTGTTTCCTAGGATGGAGTGGCAGAATTTGCCGTGTCCATGTTGCGAAACATGGTAGTAATTTAATGTAAATCTAGTATAGAATAGCACGTTTATAGAATTATCGGTTTTTATCGGGTAAAATTTATCCGGCGTTTTGAGTATAAAAAAGGCATTGTCGCGGTATGCAATGCTGTAATCAGGAGCACTCCATGAAACGATTGACTTTAGCGGCCTTGGTTTTGGCTGCCGGTGCGGCTGTCGCTGCCCCGAAAGCGGATATTGCAAAAGGCAAAGAAGTGGCTACTACCATTTGTGCGGCATGTCATGCGGCAGACGGTAACAGCGGTATTGCCATGTACCCCAAACTCGCCGCGCAACATACTGGCTATATCTACCGTCAAACCTTGGACATTAAAGAAGGCAAACGTACACACGGTTCTGCCGCTGTGATGAAACCTATGGTGATGAACCTGTCCGAACAAGACATCCTGAATGTGTCCGCATTCTATGCCAAACAGCAGCCTAAACCCGGTGAAGCCAACCCTAAACAAAATGATCCTGTTTTGGGCGGCAAAATCTACCGCGGCGGTTTGGTGGATAAAAAGATCCCTGCATGTATGTCCTGCCACGGCCCCAGCGGCGCGGGCATTCCGGGCGGCGGCACTGAAATCGTCGCTTATCCGCGCTTAGGCGGCCAACATATGTCTTATGTGGTCGATCAAATGAAGGCGTATAAATCCGGACAACGCAAAAATGCAATTATGGAAGACATCGCCAAACGCATGACCGAAGAAGAGTTGAATGCGGTTTCCAACTTCATCCAAGGTCTGCATTGATTCCTATCAATCCGTCTGTTTGCGGATGATGTGAATATCAAGGTCGTCTGAAAACGCTTGCCCTTGGGCGGTTGTTTTCAGACGACCTTGTGCGATGGTATGCCGCCGCTTTTGAGGCAATAAGTATTTTCAAATGGCAGCCTTTGGCTTTTTGCCCCATCATGTCTATTTTTCGTGCCGTTCGATAATCGGGTCTCTTCCGAATCCCGACCATCCCCGTATTCTTTATCAAATCAAACCGCTATGAGCAAATCCCCTTCATCCGTCCCCCTTATCCACAAACCTTGGTTCGCTTTTTTAAGCTCCATGCGTTTTGCCGTTGCCTTGCTCAGCCTTTTGGGCGTCGCTTCGGTTATCGGGACGGTGTTGCAGCAAAACCAGCCGCAGGTCAATTATGTTGTGAAATTCGGTCCGTTTTGGTCGCAGATTTTCAACTTTTTAGGCTTGTACGATGTTTATGCGTCCGCTTGGTTTGTGGTCATCATGATGTTTTTGGTGATATCGACCAGCTTGTGCCTGATTCGCAATGTTCCGCCTTTTCTTCGCGAAATCAAATCGTTCCGTGAAAACGCCAAAGAGAAATCATTGGCTGCAATGCGTCATTCGACCGTTTTGGAAGGCAAGATGTCGTCTGAAATCGCCCAGCGTTATCTCGAAGTACAAGGTTTCAGCTGCAAAACCGTAACGCGCGAAGACGGGTCGGTTTTGGTTGCCGCCAAAAAAGGGGCGATGAACAAGTGGGGTTATATTTTTGCCCATGCCGCGCTGATTGTGATTTGTTTGGGTGGCTTGATAGACAGCAACCTGCTGCTGAAAATCGGCATGCTGACCGGACGCATCGTACCGGACAACCACTCCGTCTATGCCAAAGACTTCAAGCCTGAAAGTATTTTGGGCACATCAAACCTGTCGTTCCGCGGCAATGTGAACATTACCGAAGGGCAAAGTGCGGACGTGGTCTTCCTCAACGCTGACAACGGAATGTTGGTTCAGGATTTGCCGTTTGATGTGAAGCTGAAGAAGTTCCACATCGACTTTTACAATACCGGTATGCCGCGTGATTTGCCAGCGATTTGGAAATTACCGACAAGGAAAGCGGCAAAAAATCCGAACACACCATCCGCGTCAACCATCCGCTGACGCTGCACGGCATCACTATTTATCAAGCGAGCTTTGCCGACGGCGGCTCCGATTTGAAGTTCAAAGCATGGAATTTGGGCAACCCAAGTCGCGAGCCGTTGACACTCAAAGCGACGTCTATGCGGGAATTCCCGCTCGACATCGGCAATACGTCCTACAAGCTGGAGTTTGACCAATTCACGTCCATGAACGTAGAAGACATGGGTAAGTCGTCTGAAAAAGAGCAAACCCTGCAATCAGCGATTAACGACGTGCGCGCCGTATCCCAAGAGAACAAAAAATACACCAACATCGGTCCGTCCGTTGTTTACCGAATCCGCGACAAAGCGGGGCAGGCTGTCGAATATAAAAACTACATGCTGCCTGTTAAACAAGAACAGGATTATTTCTTTATTACCGGCACGCGCACAGGTCTGGAACAGCAATACCGTTGGCTGCGTATTCCTGCCGATAGAACCTCCAAACCCGATACCTTCATGGCGATGCGCGAACTCTTAAAAGACGAAACCGCACGCAAAACCGTCATCCGCAACGCGACCTTGAACGCGCCCGAAAACATCCGCGAGCAATTTACCCTTGCCGCCGAAAACACCTTGGGTATTTTTGCGAAAGGCGGCTATTTGGCGTTGGACGAATTTATCACCAAAAACATCCCCAAAGAGCAGCAGGAAAAAATGCAGGGATATTTTTACGAAATGCTGTTCGGCGTTATGAACGCCGTATTGGAAGAAACCATCCAAAAATACAAGCTGACCGAGTGGCCTCAAGACGAAGCGCGCAACCGCTTCCTGCTGCACAGTATGGACGCCTATACCGGTCTGACCGAATATCCCGCACCCATGCTCCTGCAACTGGACGGCTTTGAAGAAGTCCGCTCCTCCGGCTTGCAAATGACCCGCTCGCCCGGTGCATTTTTAGTCTATTTAGGCTCTGTTTTGCTGGTTCTCGGCACGATATTTATGTTCTACATCCGCGAGAAACGCGCGTGGGTTCTGTTTCAGACGACCGCATCCGCTTTGCCATGTCTACCAGCCGCAACGAGCGCGACCTGCAAAAAGAGTTTCCGCAACATACACAAAGCCTGCAACGACTGGCGAAAGATTTGAACCATGACGCATAACCATAACCCCCTACCCGAACACGAACTGCTGACGCACAAATCGTTCCTCAAGTCCCTGAATACGGTCGACTGCATATTCGCCCTCTTGACCGCAGCCGGCGCATTCTTCGCCCAAACCCGTATTCAACACACCATGGACATCTACGAAATGGTGATTTTGTGGGCAAGCGCGGGCATTACCGTCTTTTTAGGCTGGTTTTTCAAACCCATGCGCTGGTTTGTACCTTTGTGTGCCGTCCTCGCATACGGCGCAGTCATGCTCTACGATGGCGAAATCAAACACGCCGACGGCTTCCTGCTCAAATACTTCCTCAGCAGCCAGTCCGCGATTATGTGGCAATGCGCCTTCATCTTCTTCGCACTTTTTGCCTACATCACCGGCGCCGTGTTGGCACAACGCAAAAATGTCGCCACCAACACCCTGCTCGGCATGGGTTCTGTATTCGCTTGGGTGTCCGCCGTCGCAGGCTTTACCGGACTTCTAGTGCGCTGGCACGAAAGCTACCTCCTGCGCCCTGACGCAGGACATATCCCCGTTTCCAACCTTTACGAAGTCTTCATCCTCTTCCTCGTCATCACCGCCCTGATGTATCTCTACTACGAAGCCCGTTTCGCCGTACAAAAACTCGGCGGCTTCGTCTTCAGCTTCATGGCGATCGTTGTCGGCTTCGTCCTTTGGTACAGCTTTTCCCGCGAAGCGCACACCATCCAACCCCTGATTCCCGCCCTGCAATCATGGTGGATGAAAATCCACGTCCCCGCCAACTTTATCGGCTACGGCGCATTCTGTATCGCCGCCATGCTCGGCATCGCCGAACTTTGGGCATTGAGAACCGAAAACGCCGGCAAAAAATCATGGCTGCCGCATTCGCAAGTCATCGAAGAAGTCATGTATAAAGCCATCGCCGTTGGCTTTTTGTTCTTCACCATCGCCACCATCCTCGGCGCACTGTGGGCTGCCGACGCATGGGGACGCTACTGGAGCTGGGACCCGAAAGAAACTTGGGCATTCATCGTCTGGCTCAACTACGCCGTCTGGCTGCACCTGCGCCTCGTCGCAGGCTGGCGCGGCAAAATCCTCGCATGGTGGGCAGTCATCGGACTCTTCGTTACCGCCTTCGCCTTCATCGGCGTCAACATGTTCCTGAGCGGTCTGCACTCTTACGGCACCTTGTAAGCATCAAAGCAAAATATCGAAAGGTCGTCTGAAAAGCCCATATGGTTTTCAGACGACCTTTTTTTTTTTGGAATACAGGGTGTATTTGTATCCTTTTTGCCTTGATGGCTTCGGTTTAAAACAAAGGAATCTCTCGCAAGAAAACAAGAAGCATCTCCTTAAACAAAGGTCGTCTGAAAATAGTTTTATATTTTCAGACGACCTTTTATTTGCATAAAGCACTAAAGGCTTAGTAGCGGTATGCAGCCAGTTTGCGCCGTATTTCAGGAATGGCGGCTTTCGCGGCACGTTCTCCCTCGGCAATCGCACGTTGTTTTTGGCTGAAGCCACCGACCGCGCCTAAGTCCAAGACTTGGGGATGGATAACGACATTTGCTTGGCTCAGTTCATGTTGCAGGGCGGATTGCGACATGACGTTGATGGATTGGTCTAGGTAGGAGAAAAAGCCTTGTTTGAGGTTTTTAGACGGCCGGTCGGAAATATCGACAGCGATGATGAAGTTTGCCCCCTGTTTTTTTGCCGCGCTGACGGGTACGGGCTGGGTTAGTCCACCGTCAACGTATCGGCGGTCGCCGATTAGGACAGGCTGGAACACGTTGGGGATGGCGGCAGATGCGCGGACTGCCTGTCCGGCATTGCCACGGTTGAAGGCGACGGCTTTGGAAGATTCGAAGTCGGTGGCAACGGCGGCGAATTTAATCGGGAAGTCTTGAATCGGGCGGTTACCGACTTTACGGTTAATATAGTCTTGCAGTTTGTCCTTTGATAAAGCCGCTGGTGGATAGGGTCAGATCGACCAAATCGGTTGAGCCGAGAATCTCGGCTTCCAATTCCAAACGGTCGGGACTTGCGCCGGAGGCATACAGGCTGCCGACGATGGCGCCTGCCGACGTACCGGTAACAATTTTGACGGGGATGCCGTTTTGTTTGAGGACTTTGATGATGCCGATATGGGCAAACCCTTTGGATGCGCCGCCGCCGAGTGCCAAGGCAACGACTGCCTGCGGTTTGGGGGGAGGGGTGATTTGGGTGTTGTGCCGCGGCGGGTTGACGGGGGAAGTGTTGCTTGGACATGCGCTGAGGATCAGAACGGAAGAGATGGTCAGCGCGGTATGGAAAACGGAGGAAAAGGGGGATTTCATTTTCAGACGACCTCAGTGTAAGAAGGATGTTTTGTCAGGGTGATAATGGAACACGGTAAATTTTATCTTATCGGTTACGTTAAGATATTATCGTTTGGCATTATCGCACAGCAAGAGGTCGTCTGAAAACGGTTTGTCATTGTTTTTCAGGCTTTTTCAATGCCTTATAGTCTGCTGGTGCAGGAGTGGCGGTTTCCGGCATGATGATGACGGTACTTGAACGGTCGTCCGTCAGCATTTGTGCGGCTTTTTGTACTTCTTCGGCGGTTACGGCCTGTATGCGGCGGCGGATTGCGGCTTCATCGGAATATTTGAACCCGCGTGCTTCCAAACGACCCATCAGCGAAGCTTGTGAAACCATAGAGTCGCGCGCGTAAATTTCGCCCGCCAATGCCTGTGCTTTGATACGGTCGAGTTCTTCTTTGCTGATGCCGTTGTCGGCAATGTCTTTGATTTCGGACTTCATCTGCGTAAGTAGGGTTTCTGCGGATACGTTTTCAGCAGGCATTCCAAATACGCCGAACAGCGGCATTTCGCGGCTGAGCAGGTCGTAATGGGCATTCGCGCTTAATGCACTTTGTTTGCCGCGCACGAGGTTTTTGTCCAAACGGCTGGAAGTGTTGCCCGCCAAAACGTCAGTCAGGACATCCAAGGCGTAAGGCAGCTTGTCGTCAAGGCGGGAGAGGGAGGGAGCGCGCCAGCTGATGGCAGCCAACGGTTGACGGGTAACGGGAGAGGAAGCTTGGGTAAAGGAAGGTGCGCGTTTGACGGGTTCGGCTTTCAGATTGTTCCGCTCAGGCAAAGATTTACGCGGTATTTTGCCGAACAATCCTGCCGCCGTGCGCAGGGTCTGTTTGGCATCGACATCGCCGACGATAACCAAAACGGCATTATTGGGTGCGTAAAATTGTTTGTACCAAGCGCGCAGATCGTCGGCACGTAAGGTGTGCAGGTCTCCCATATAGCCGATAATGGAGGCTTTCATGGAGGGCAGGGTAAAGCTGTTCAGATAGATTTGTTCCCACATTTCCCGCCGGCATCGTCTTCCGTGCGCTGGCGGCGTTCTTCTCGGATAACGTTCATTTCGGTAGCGAACTCTTTATCGCTGAAATTGAGGTTGTGCATCCGGTCGGCTTCAAGTTTGAGGACTTCGGGCAAGTTGGCAGAAGCGATATTGGCGTAATATACCGTTTCGCTGCGGTTGGTGTAGGCATTGTCGTTGCCACCCAAACGGGCGATGCGGCTGCTGTATTCGCCCGATGGTACGGAAGGTGTGCCTTTAAACATCATGTGTTCTAAGGCGTGGCTCAATCCGCTTTTGCCCGGTTTCTCATCCACGCTGCCGACTTTGTACCAAATTTGAGAAACGGCGACAGGCGCGCGGCGGTCTTCTTTGACGATGATTTTCAGACCGTTGGGCAGGGTTTGGGATAAAGTTTGTGCGAAGGTGGCGCAAGAGAGGAGGCAGGCAGATAAAAAAACATAACGGCTCAGCATAATGGCTCCTAATAAATGGTAATGGACAGACTGTAACAAGAAATTTGCCCTCAGGCTATAAAAAAAGGTCGTCTGAAAACCCCGATTCAAGGTTTTCAGACGACCTTTCCACATTTTAAAGTCAGGAGAATCAGACTTATACGATGCCTTGCGCCAACATGGCATCGGCGACTTTGACGAAACCGGCGATGTTCGCGCCGTTGACGTAGTTGGTTTTGTCGTTTTCAGTACCGTACTTCAGGCAGGATTCGTGGATGCTGTGCATGATGTTGAACAGGCGTTGGTCGACTTCTTCGCGGCTCCAAGACAGGCGGACGGCGTTTTGGCTCATTTCCAAGCCTGAAGTTGCCACGCCGCCGGCGTTGGAAGCTTTGCCCGGTGCATACAGGATGCCTGCTTTGACGAACTGCTCGACCGCGCCCAAAGTGGAAGGCATGTTCGCACCTTCGGCAACGACGTAGCAGCCGTTCGCCAGCAGGGTTTTGGCAGCATCTTCGTCCAATTCGTTTTGGGTCGCGCAAGGCAGGGCGACTTCGGCGGCAACGCCCCACGGTTTTTGGTTTTCAAAGTATTTCAAACCTTGTTCTTGGGCGTAGGTAGAAACCCGTTCGCGGCGGACTTCTTTCAGTTCGATAAGCGCGGCGAGTTGGTCTTCGGTCATGCCGCTGTCGGGGAAGAGGACGAAGCCGTTGGAGTCGGAAATGGTCAGCACTTTCGCGCCCAATTGGATGGCTTTTTCGGCGGCGTATTGTGCGACGTTGCCGGAGCCGGAAATCAGCACACGTTTGCCTTCAATTGAATCGCCGCGCGTTTGCAGCATGGATTGCGCGAAGTACACGGTACCGTAGCCGGTCGCTTCGGGACGGATGAGGCTGCCGCCCCATTCGAGGCCTTTACCGGTCAGGACGGAGGCAAATTCGTTGCGGATTTTTTTGTATTGTCCGAAGAGAAAGCCGATTTCGCGGCCGCCTACGCCGATGTCGCCCGCAGGTACGTCGGTGTTCGGACCGATGTGGCGGTAGAGTTCGTTCATAAAGGCTTGGCAGAAACGCATCACTTCGGCGTCGGATTTGCCTTTGGGGTCGAAGTCGGAACCGCCTTTGCCGCCGCCCATAGGCAGGGTGGTCAGGGCGTTTTTAAACACTTGCTCAAAGGCGAGAAATTTCAATACGCCCAAATCGACGGTCGGGTGGAAGCGCAAGCCGCCTTTGTAAGGGCCGATGGCAGAGTTCATCTGAATGCGGTAGCCGCGGTTGACTTGGACTTGTCCTTTGTCGTCCACCCAAGTGACGCGGAACATAATGACGCGCTCAGGTTCGACGATGCGTTCAAGCAGGTTTTGTTGGGTGTATTTCGAATTTTTTGCCAAAAACGGGCCCAAGCTCATGAATACTTCTTCAACCGCTTGGTGAAACGGCTCTTGATTGGGGTTGCGTTGTTTTAGATTGGCAAACAAGGCATTCAGGTCAGTCATTTGATGCTCCTTGAGAATAAGATTTGAAAGAGATAATGAATTTATGGAAAGAAATATAAACCTAATTTTTTTGCCTGCCAAGCGGTTTTGACAAAAATTGTTGACATTATTTTTTTGAGAATTTTATTATTTGGTATATGTTGCCAGTAAAATATAAAAATAATTTTTAAAATTCCATTCTTTCAATATAAATTGAATTTATATTCTAAGTAGTTAAACTAGAAATTCAGATTAGGACGGTGTAAAAATTTAATCTGGCGCAAATTTTCACGTAAATATGACCAATATTGTCAACAATAACGCTGATTTTTTGCTTGAAAAAGAAGCTAAGAAAGAAAATAACATGTTGAAAAAATGAATCTTGTTTTAGGTGGAAGGGCGTGTTTGTGGAGCGTTCAATAGCGGATAACGCAAAGGTCGTCTGAAACAGGATTTCCAGTTTTCAGACGACCTCTATCATGCAGCTTATCGACAAATTGCTATACAATACGCCCCAAAGCATCTCCAACAACACACACTTAAAGGATACCAATGAAAGCCTACCACGACTTAATGCGCCACGTTCTCGAAAACGGAACCGATAAATCCGACCGTACCGGTACAGGCACACGCTCGGTGTTCGGTTATCAAATGCGCTTCGATTTGAGTCAAGGCTTTCCGTTGCTGACCACCAAAAAGCTGCACCTGCGCTCGATTATTTACGAGCTGCTTTGGTTCCTCAAAGGCGATACCAACATCAAGTACTTGAAAGATAATAATGTTTCCATTTGGGACGAATGGGCGGACGAAAACGGCGACTTGGGCCTGTGTACGGCTACCAATGGCGCAGTTGGCCTGCACCCGACGGCCGCCATATCGACCAAATTGCCAACGTCGTGGAGCAAATCAAGAAAAACCCCGATTCCCGCCGCCTGATTGTGTCGGCATGGAATCCCGTGCTGGTGGATGAAATGGCATTGCCACCATGCCATGCGCTGTTCCAGTTTTACGTCGCCAACGGCAAATTGTCCTGCCAGCTTTACCAACGCAGCGCGGACATTTTCCTTGGCGTGCCGTTCAACATCGCCAGCTATGCGCTGTTGACCATGATGATTGCCCAAGTTTGCGGGCTGGAAGCGGGCGAATTTATCCACACCTTCGGCGATGCGCATCTGTACAGCAACCATTTTGAACAGGCAAAACTGCAATTGAGCCGCGACTTCCGCGCGCTGCCGGTGATGAAAATTAATCCTGAAGTCAAAGACTTGTTTGCATTCAAATTTGAAGATTTCGAGTTGGAAGGCTACGACCCGCATCCGCACATCAAGGCTGCCGTAGCGGTGTAGTTTGGAGAATAGATAAAAGGTCGTCTGAAATTTCAGACGACCTTTTGATTACGGCGGGTTTATAGGATGCCGTTGGTGTGCACGTGGTCTTCTGTTACCGGTAAGGTTTTATGCTGGTAGGAATAGACGGTATCGTGGATGGTGTTGATGTTTTTGCTGACGCTGACCAATACATCAGACATGCTGACGTTGCTGCCTTTGGTATTGACATTATCAAGCGTATCGCCGTTATGAGTGTTGGAGTTGGCATAAACATCAATATCCGATTCATAACGCAGCCAGGTTTTGTAGATTTGGCCTTTGATGTCGGTTACCAAGGTATTATTTGCCATATTTAAATTAGCATTAACCTTACCATCCCCGGTGCTGCGGACTTCAACGATACCGTTATCCAGGTGTCCGTGTAGTGACAGGGTATTATTGGTAACGTTATATTCCTTGGCATTTGTACGCATAAAGGCAAATTCAGCATAACCGCCGGATTCTTCACGAACGGTAACGGCGTTGTTGTTTAGCGTAACCGAACCATGCATCGGTACGTCGGAGTGATGTTCTTCAATATAGAAAGGAACAGCTCCGCTCTTTATTTGCCAATATCGGCAACATTATCACTGATGTTGATGGTGCTGGTACCGATACCTTTTTCATGAGTTTGCGGGGCGTAGGTATCATTGATAACCGCCATCAGGTATTTGGTCGATTCGCCGCTGATTTTGTTACCGGTAATGTTTAGTGTGTAATCCATTTTTTGTTCATGGTTACGGAATTCGATACCGTAGGTTTGGATATTGTCTTTATAGACCTCCAAGTTATTGATTGTGTTGTTGCTGATGTCAAAATAGCCTTTATCTTTACTGTGTAAGTCCCGGCGTTGCGTATTGGTCTGTACTTGGATACCTGAATACATATGGTAGTCGTATCCCGGGGTGTCATCGACGGCAAGACGGAACGAAGTGTCCTGTGTAATGACATTACCGGATATTTTGACGTTGTCCAGCGAGAATTGGCGGTTATAGACGGCAATCCCGTACAGGCGGTCGCCATTTAATGTGTTGTTTTCAATCAAGACGTTTGTGCCGTCATGTACATCCAAACCTTTCCGATAGTTGTGATCTGTTGTGTTTTTACGGTAGGTAATCCCGTAGTTGTAGCTACCTGCAGCGGCAGCCATGCCATAGCCGGTACCGCCATCATCTTGGTGTCCGTTCCAAGATAAGAGATTGCCTTCTCCAAGGAAATTCTTCTGATAGGAAACCAGAGCACCGGCAACGCGGTTGTGGTGCAGCTTGGAATCAATAATACGGTTGTTTTCACCTAAAGGCAGTGAATCGTATTTGTCGTCGATGGAACCGTTGGCAACGCGATCTTTATAAGACAGTTTATAGCCGGCTTCACGCATGAGTGCGGCGGTAGAGGTAAAGGTTACGCCTGCACGGTTTGCACCGGATACTTCCACTTTGCTGATCAGGGTGTTGTCTGCATCGTTGACTAAAATACCGTTTACTTTACCGAAGTAGCTTAAATCTTTCCGGTAGAAGTCAGCATTGGTATATCGAACCGATAGGTCGGCAATCGTTTTACCATTTTGACCATCCACCAAGATACCTGCAAAGGCACGAACATCGTCGTGGTTGGTGTTGGAATTGAATATGCCGACTTGGGCTTTGTCGAAGTTAATCTGGGTTTTACCCATACCCGAACCGAAGATGCCTTTAACGCCGGAGGTATTGTTGTCGATAACGATTTGATCAGAAATGTAATAAGTACCGTCCATAAACAGCATGGCTTTTTCTTTGTGGGCGGCTTCGAGTGCAGCTTTGATGGCAGCCAGACTGTCTTTTTTACCTGTAGGATCCGCACCGAAATCATTTACATTAATGTAGCGACCATATTGTTTGGATTCATATACTTTATAGTCGCCGGATTCCGATTGTTTGCCTTCGGCAGGATTATGGATATGGGCAGTCGCAGTCGTTCCTTTTTCAGCAGCAGGTTGCGTAGGGGAAACATTTTTGTTGTTTTGGTGTTGTGTTGCATTATTGTTGTCATCGGAAAGGTCGGTTACTTTGCCGGTGTTGTCTTGTGCCGGCAGCGTACTCTTGCCGACATGGGATTTATCGGATGATGGGTTGTCTGTTTTAGAGCCGGTATTTTTTGCAGGTTTGCTCATTTCTTCTTCGTTTGAAGAATGATTGCCCAGTTTATTTTCCGAATGTTTGATTTGTTCTGCACGGTTTTTTTCTGCCAGCTCAGCTTTTGCAGCAGCATCAGCAGCTTTACGGGCTGCTTCTGCCTTTTCGCGAGCACTGATGATGGCTGCTTTACGATCGATTTCTCGTTTTTGTTCCAAAGCTACACGTTCGGCTTCAGCTTTTTCTCGGGCTGCTTTGCGCTCGGCTTCAGCTCTTTCTTGTTCGGCCTTTTTCTCTGCGGCAGCCTTTTTTTCTGCAGCAGCCATAGCGATTTTATGAGCAGCTTCAGCTCTTTCTTGTGCGGCCTTTTTCTCTGCGGCAGCCTTTTTTTCTGCAGCAGCCATAGCGATTTTATGAGCAGCTTCAGCTCTTTCTTGAGCAGCCTTTTTCTCTGCAGCAGCTTTTTTCTCTGCAGCTGCCATAGCGGCTTTATGAGCAGCTTCAGCTCTTTCTTGAGCAGCCTTTTTCTCTGCAGCAGCTTTTTTCTCTGCAGCTGCCATAGCGGCTTTATGAGCAGCTTCAGCTCTTTCTTGAGCAGCCTTTTTTTCGGCAGCAGCTTTTTTCTCTGCGGCAGCCATCGCAGCTTTATGAGCAGCTTCAGCTCTTTCTTGAGCAGCTTTCTTCTCGGCAGCGGCTTTGGCTTGAGCAAGCAACTTGGCTTCGAAAGGCGTCAGTTTGGATTTATTTATAGGAACCTTGGCGGGCTGTATATTTTGAGTGCCAGCAATGTTAGTTTTGCCGTAGGTTTGCTTCGGTAGAGCAGTAGCGATATTCATTCCACCCATTGAGTGCTCGAAAATCAAAGCATTCAGTGTAGAAGAAGTTGTTTGACTTTGTTGGGTTATGTTTGAGGTTGTACGAGATGTGTGGATATTGGTTTGCCCATGATTAGTGAGTGCAGAAAGAGTTTGTTTTGACATAATTTGTATTTCCCATGTTTGAACATTACGGATTCATACCCGTAGCAATGTAACGATATAGTGTTCCTTTTATCAAATAGAGGAGTTTCTCAGTGTAAGAAAAATACTGCTTGCGGCAGACGTTTTCGACTGAAAACCTATTGAAAGGTTTTTAGCTTTAACCGGGTGGCCCGTATCTATTTGTTTTTCTGATGGTGTATTGCCTTGGAAAATAAGGAAAACCTTTTATGGTTCGGACTATGGCCGTTTTGATTGTTTGTCGCATATCTAGACGGTCGAACCTCTTATTATTTCATTCATTCACGCTATCTGTACTGTATTTTGGGTTATTTGGGTAATTTAACCTAAATTAAGTAAGATTACGAGATTGTTTATTAGTTCACTGTAACTGAAACAAATATTCCCTTTTGTTTGGTAGGATGAGCTAATATCTGAAATGAATAATTGAGAGGAATTCTAGCATGACAGATATGAAAATGATGTATTCATAAAAAAATATTTAAGCTGGAAATTTAAACCATTGAAAATGTTACTAATTATCTTTGGTGATTGGTTTGTAAAAATGGATTTTTTCAGAAAAACTGTTGTTTTTTGTGCCGCTTGGTAAAATAAAAGACCGTTTGTTTGCAAAAAAGGTCGTCTGAAACTTTTCAGACGACCTTTTTGTTGGTTTGTTTCACACTTCGATTTTGTTGGGCGTGAAGGTTTCCCATTTGTTGCAGGCGGGGCAGTGCCAGAAGAAGACTTGGGATTTGAAGTGGCAGTTGCGGCAACGGTACATGACGCTGCGTTGGAGTTGGCGGCCGATGACGGAACGCATCATGTCGGCATCGGCTTTCCACGCGGGGTTCATGTCGCTGATTTTCAAACCCAGCAGGCGGTACACGCCGTTGAGGTCGGGTTTTTGGCGCACGAGTTCGACGGCAAGTTGGGCGGCTTCGCTTTCGCCTTTGAGCAGCAGGGCTTTTTCGTAGATGACGTTGATGAGGTCTAAATCGGGGAAGGTCTGCATATAGCCGATAAGCCGGTTCAGCCCTTCTTCGTGTTTGCCTTGGGCGGCGTAGGCTTCGTAGAGTTTTTCGCCGACCATGCTCAGGTAGGCATGGTTTTGCTGTTCGATGGCGCTGTATGCTTCGACAGCGGCGGGGAAATTGCCTTGTTTGGTTTCGATATCGCCCAAAATCATGTTGGCGCGGGCGCATTTTTTGTTGGCATCCAAAGCTTTTTGAACGTTGTAACGGGCGGCGTCGAGATTGGATTTGAACAGCGCGGTTTGGGCAAGTTCGCAATAAAACTGTGCAATTTCAAATTGATAGGTCTGCTCGTCGTGGCTGAGGAGTTGCGCGGTTTCGATGGCCTTTTCCCAGTCGCGGTCTTGCTGGTAGATGCTGAGCAGGTGCTGACGGGCTTCGCGCGCCATATTGCCTTCCTGCAAGCCGATGAAGATTTGTTCGGCGCGGTCAACCAAGCCTGCGCTTTGGTAGTTTTGCGCAAGTTCGAACAATACCCGCGCGCGTTTTTCGTTGACGGTATCGGGCGAGTCGAGCAGGGCTTGGTGCATATTGATGGCTTTGTCGTTTTCGCCGCGCTGACGGTAGAGTTTGCCCAAGGTCAGGTTGAGGTCGTAAGACTGCGGCTGCTGGTCGATGACTTCCGCCAGTTCGCGGGCGGCACGGCCGCTGTTGCGGTCAACCAATGCGTCCAGACTTTGTAAAAGCCGGCAGGCACGCTTTTCGCCTGTTTCAACACGGTTTTCATGTCGATACGTGCGGCAAACCAGCCCATGGCAAAGAAGACGGGCAAAAGGGTAATGGGCAGGAGGATTACCCACAATTCGTTGTCCATGTGATTCTTTCTTTAAGGCTTGGGCGTTTGTACGGGTTGGTTGGCGGGGACGGTGGTTTGCGGTGCAGGTTGTTGCGGTACGGGGGCGACGAGGTCTTTTTCGCTCAAATGGGCGTGTTTTTTGACTTCGGCACGTAGGCGGTTGTTTTCGCTGCGCAATGCCAAAAGTCTGCCGAACAGGGCAAACATGCCGAACACGATACCGATAACAAACGCGCCGAAGAGGACGACGATCAGCGGTAAATCGGCTTTCTGACCGGGCAGATAGTGGAAGGCGACGCTGTCGGTATTGATGACGGCGAGCAGTAAAAATAATAATAAAATGATGACTTTGATAATGGTGTAAATCAGTTTCATGGATGTCTCCGGCGGTATGCCTGTCGGAAAGTTTTGAAAAGGTCGTCTGAAAATTCAGTAGGGCGGTCGATGTGGATTCTGTTTCTGAATCCGTTTACCGCAGATGCGGCTTAGTTTAAACGATTTGGATTGTTTCGGATAGGATGTGCGGCAGTTTTCAGACGACCTCAGGCTTCATTATATATATGTAGTAAACAGTAGGCATGATTGCTGACAATTTGCATCCATATTGAAATGGGTGGTTTTCCGTATTTCGTTATCAGGCAAGGGCTTGGACGGAGGTCGTTTTCGAAACGGGCATTCGGACTTGTCAAAACCATCCGTACAGGCGTATCTTTCAACTTTTAATATCTAAACAGAACCAAACAGAATAAGAAAGGCAATCATCATGAGCAGAACTGTACCCGCCGTATTCGGCAGCGTCTTCCACGCCCAAATGCCCGTTATCGCCTATAAGGACGGCAAATGGCAGCCGACCGAATGGCAAACTTCCTCTGACCTCACCCTCGCACCCGGCGCGCATGCCCTGCATTACGGCAGCGAATGCTTCGAAGGCTTAAAAGCATTCCGTCAGGCAAACGGCAAAATCGTCTTGTTCCGCCCGACGGCAAACATCGCCCGTATGCAGCAAAGCGCAGACATTTGCACCTGCCGCACCCCGAAACCGAAACCTATCTGAATGCCCTGATCGAATTGGTCAAACGCGCTGCCGACGAAATTCCCGATGCGCCTGCCGCGCTGTATCTACGCCCGACATTAATCGGTACCGACCCCGTTATCGGCAAAGCCGGTTCGCCTTCCGAAACCGCGTTGCTCTATATCCTCGCTTCTCCGGTCGGCGACTATTTCAAAGCCGGTTCGCCCGTGAAAATTTTGGTTGAAACCGAACACATCCGTTGCGCACCGCACATGGGCCGCGTCAAATGCGGCGGCAACTACGCCTCCGCCATGCCTTGGGTGCTGAAGGCGAAAGCCGAACACGGCGCAAACCAAGTCCTGTTCTGCCCGAACGGCGATGTACAGGAAACCGGCGCGTCCAACTTCATCCTGATTAAAGACAACGAAATCATCACCAAGCCGTTGACCGACGAATTCCTCCACGGCGTAACCCGTGATTCCGTGTTGACTGTCGCCAAAGACATGGGCTACACCGTCAGCGAACGCAATTTTACCGTGGACGAACTCAAAGCTGCAGTCGAAGAGGGTGCAGAAGCGATTCTGACCGGCACCGCCGCCGTCATCTCGCCCGTAACCTCTTTTGTCATCGACGGCAAAGAAATTGAAGTGAAAAGCCAAGAACGCGGCTACGCCCTGCGTAAAGCCTTAACCGACATCCAATACGGTTTGGCAGAAGACAAACATGGCTGGTTGGTTGAAGTGTGCTGATTTGATTTTGTATTGATGTAATCGGTAGAAAGGTCGTCTGAAAAGGATAAAATGCTTTTCAGACGACCTTTTTTTATGGTTAATGGAAATAGAAAAATTCCTGCCAGCCATTATTTTTTTATCAGAGAAGTATGGCAGGTACAATGCTTTAATATTTTGGATTTCTGATGGCGGGGGTCGTCTGAACATACTGTTCGGATGATGGATTAATTTTAATCGGAAAGGTGTTTTTCTTGCCTTGCATCCATCATTGCAAAAGAGATAACGTTACATGGAAGAACCAAAAATACACCTACGACGCGATAAGCAGATTAGGCCGCATGACAAGCGGCGACATGCCCCGCCGTTTTGGCAGGCGGACAGGCCGTATCTGCACGAACACCATATTTCCGATGCGCGCTTCCGCAGGCTGGGCTATATCATGGCGATGTTGGCGGGTGCGATTAATGCGGGCGGTTTCTTTGCGTTTGCACGCTACACGTCACACGTTACCGGCTCGATGTCGCTGCTGGCGGACGCTGTTTATCTGCGCGAATGGATAACGGCGGCAGTGGCTTTAATCAGCGTGTTGTGTTTTGTGGTCGGTGCGGCGCATTCGGGCTGGGTGGTTTTGTGGACGCAACAGAAGCGGTTTCGCGGCAGCTTTGGGTTTTCCATGTGGCTGGAAGCGGTTTATCTGCTGATATTCGGCTTGTTCGGACTGACGACTTCACAATGGAACATTGGAAGCGGTAATATGGTTTTCCCGTCTTTGGCGTTGTTTTTATTGTGTTTTATCATGGGAATGCACAATACGGTGATGACGCTTTTGTCCGGCGGTGCCATCCGTTCGACGCACATGACCGGCACGGCGACCGACTTGGGCATCGAGCTTTCGCGCGCGCTGTATTATTCGAAAAAACATCATCCGCGCCTGCCGCATGTGCATGTCAATAAGCCGAAGATGTGGCTTTTGGGTGGAATGATGTGGTCGTTTTTGTTGGGTGGGGTGATTGGTGCGTGGGGCTACCATCAGATAGGCCACCATTTTGCCTTGCCGGTCGCGCTGGTGTTGTTTGTGTTGGGTGCGGGATCGGTCGGTTACGATGTGCGTTTGAGGCTGAAATATATGTTGATAAGGTATGTCCGCAGCCGTTATGGGAAAGAATAGGTGTTGCAAACGCCTTGAGGAACCAAACTTCATTACGGCAATCTTACTGAATACGCAGAATAGAAAACCGGAATGTCAGTTTGCGGTCAGTTAGGTAATATCGGGTTAAGCGAGATTTACTGCGCCGCAATCTTGGCTATCATGCTGTTTCAATCTGTTTTGAAGGGTTTGCAGCCCGCCGAAACATTGTTGAAATACATCAAGCCGCTTTTCAGACGACCTTCTGTGTCGGAGCGGTATTTTTTGAAAGGAAATCTCAATGAAAGTCTTGAAACCTTTGACCGTTGCCGCATTGGCCATTCCTTTGGCTCTGACCGGCTGTGTGACCGACCCTGTAAGCGGACAACGCAACACCAGCAAAACCGCCATGTACGGCTTGGGCGGCGCGGCAGTGTGCGGCATCGTCGGCGCACTGACCCACGGCGGCAAAGGCGCGCGCAACTCCGCGTTGGCGTGTGGTGCGATTGGTGCGGGCGTCGGCGGCTACATGGACTATCAAGAGAAAAAACTGCGTGAAAACCTGAAAAACTCCAACATCGAAGTAGAACGCCAAGGCAACCAAATCAAGCTGGTGATGCCTGAAAACGTTACCTTCGCCACAGGCAGCGCAGCATTGAGCGATCACGCGCGCAACGCTCTGGCAACCGCCTCCGAAACGCTGGTGCAATACCCCGACACGACTTTGACGGTTAACGGTCATACCGACAACACCGGCAACGATGCCATCAACGAGCCGCTGTCCCGCAACCGCGCGCTTGCCGTTGCCGACTACCTGCAATCGCGCGGCGTGAACGGCTCGCGTCTGACCACCGCCGGCTACGGTTCGCGCCATCCTATCGCGTCTAACGCCACTACCGAAGGCCGCGCCCAAAACCGCCGCGTCGAGATTTTGATCAATCCCGACCAAAACGCCATCAAAGCGGCGCAACAGCAAATGTAAGCTATCCATTTCAGGATAAAGTTTAAAGGTCGTCTGAAATCAAATCAGGTTTCAGACGACCTTTTCATATGGAAGTGATGCGGGCAGGGTGTCCGAATACCTCAAGGCAATTTGAGGTAGTGGGCAATGAAATGCTGGAAACGCAGGAAACAAAAAAAGGAGGCAATCCCCCACAGGATTGCCCCAATACCTCAAATCAGAGATTTACGCTTCACAAACAATACAGGCTTTCGCCTGCGGCTTTACCTGCACGGCTCAACTCCGTGCAGGTAAACTTTTGTTCCGAGGGAGTGAAGCTCGGAACATCCGCTGCAAATCAAAGGATTTGCTGCTGGAAACCGGAGTATCGGATTTGCCGGTACGGCTGTAATTCGATGTAGCGAAATTTACTCGAAAAATTTGGGTTTGCCAAGTAGTTTATATTATTTTTATATGCTAAATCCATATTTATAATATTTCAAAAAAATATAAATTATTTGAAATATAAAAATCTTATATTTATATTTTTTTATTTTTGAATAATTATACATAAATCTAGCATTATATTTTTTTATTAAATTATCTGTAGTAATTGATTCTTCTGAAATGTTATTTTATAACAGTTTGATTTTAAATGAAATTAAATTTAACATATTAACTAAAAATTTCGTATTGCTTTTTATGTTTTTTTGAGTTTGGTTTGATTTTTTTGTGGTATTTAGGGCTTGGTAGGGCTGAATATCTAAATTATCCAAAGAGTTAATGTGAGATATTCTCAATTTAAAATTTGTTACTATCGTTGCTAATTTTTCGATTTAATAGAAATAATAAAAAGCCCGTATATGACGGGCTTTGTTTTTTGATGTAACTGTATGTAATTCAATAAAATCCCTGTTCGCCTTCGGGACGGGTTTTGAAGCGTTTGTGCAACCAGAAATATTGTTCGGGATTTTCCCTTGCCCGTGCTTCGATAAAATCGTTCATGCGTTGGGTATCGGCTACAACGTCGTCTGAAGGGAAGTTTTCCCATGCGGGATAGAAACGCAGCGTAACGGTGTTGTCGGCATTGCGCGTCGGAATGGCGGGGATGACTTTGGCTTTCGTCATGCCGGCGATGCGGCTTAAGCCTGTAATCGTGGCGGTGGGGATGCCGAAGAAGTTGACGAAGATGGAGTCGTTGCGGCCGAAATCTTGGTCGGGCAGGTAAAGGAAGGGGGCGTCGCTTTGCGCAGTTGCTTGATAATCGCGCGCAGACCTTCGGTGCGGCCGATGAGGAATACGTTGTTGTAGCGGTGGCGGCCTTTGAGGATTTGCTCGTCCAGCGCTTTGTTTTTTTGGTGCGAATACATGCTGGTCAGTGGCACGTCCTGATTGAGGGTGTAAACCGCCATTTCAAATGCGGTGAAGTGCGGATAAAGCAGGATGACTTTTTCGCCCGCCGCGAGCGCGTTATCAAGATGGTGTTTGTCTTGATAATGCACGAGTTTGCGTAACCTGTCGGCAGGCGCGTACCAATACAGGCCGTATTCGAACATCAGCTTCGCCATGTGTTGAAAATGGCGTTTGAGCACGGCTTTGCGTTTGTCTTCGCTCCATTCAGGAAAACATTTTCTGAGGTTGGTTTTGCCGACTTTACGGCGCGGTTTGACGGCGTAATAGGCGAGGATGCCCACTGCGTCGGCGATTTTGTGTATGGCCTTGAAGGGCAGAAGCTGGATGAGGTAGAGGGGGAAAAAGGCGGCTTTCATGTCGTCTGTTAAGGAATGGGGCGGAAAAAAGGGAATTATAACGGAAAGGTCTGTTGCTCAGTCAGAGAGTAGGAGTCTGAGTAAACTTGTTTTGGCGAAACTCGCTACGCTCGTTTTCAGACGACCTTTTCACCATTGGAAGCGTCCCCGTTTGACTTTCATTGCTTTCGGGTTCAACTGTGCGGCAAGTCCGTGGTTTCGTAGGGCATGGGTCAGGGCGACGGCGAGGCCGTCGGCGGCATCGGATTGGGGCGTGCCGGAAAGGGAGAGCATTTGCACGACCATGTGCTGTACTTGTTCTTTCGCTGCCTTGCCTTTGCCGACGACGGCCTGTTTGACTTGCAAGGCAGTGTATTCGGATACGGGCAAGCCATGCATGACCAATGCTGCCAATGCCGCGCCGCGCGCCTGTCCGAGCATGAGTGTGGAGGCAGGATTGACGTTGACGAATACCTGCTCCACGGCGGCCTGTTGCGGCCGGTAAGTTCGGACGATTTCATCGATATGGCGTACGATGACGGCGATGCGTTCCGACAGCGGTGCGTCAGGGGGAGTTTTGATGCAGCCGGATGCGATGTAGAAATGCTCGCGACCGCGGACGTCGATGACGCCGAATCCGGTTACGCGGCTGCCGGGGTCTATGCCTAGGATGCGGGTGGTTTGTGAAGCGGAAGTCATGATTATGCTGTTGAAGCGGGGAAACCGGGATTATAGTGAAATCAATATGAAACGGATATGGGTCGCGATGTGGCTTTTCAGACGACGTTTTCACGATTTATGGTTTGTTTACGCAAGAGGGGCATATACTTGTTGGCCAAATTGGTTATCGCTATTTGGTTGTGTAAGAAATATTTGAAAGGAACGGAAAAGATGAAACCCTTGTATATTTTGGTTGCTGCTTTGACGGCTTTGCCTGTGTTGGCGACGGCAGAAGTCCGCCTCTATGGCGAAATCAAAAGCGGCGTCGAAGCATCGCGCATCAAATCGGGAGGCAGTTCGGTATCACATAGCGGCATATATGATTCGGGCAGTTATATCGGTTTGCGCGGCTCGCTACCCATCGGTAGTGAGAATAATGTGTTGTTTCAGGCAGAACAGGATACGCCGGTAGGTTCGCGCAACCTGTCGCGCACGGTTTGGCATAGTCCTTCCCCACATGCGGGCAATATGGGATACGATGCGGCAGGACAGTTTGGGAAATATTGAATTTTTTGTCGTTTGTGTAATGAAAAAGTCGTCTGAAAACGGATTTGCGGGTTTCAGACGACCTTTGTCTTTTTGTTTAAGTTTCTTTGTTTAAACCCAGCTTTTCAGCGATTTTGTTCCACACGGCTTCCAGCGGAATGGCCTTGAGCAGGCGTGTGTTGTCGGATGTGTTGATACTGTCGGGGTGGGGTAGTTCGCCGAAATCACCCGCCCAAATAACCTCGGCATTGTCGGAATAGGGATGCCATCTGTCCAGCCATGAGGGGCCGAACAGGGCGATTTGCGGCTTGTCCAGCGCGGCGGCGATGTGCATGGGGGCGGAATCTACGCCGATGAAGAGTTTGCAGCCGTCGATGGCGGCAGCCAGTTCGCGCAGGTTGAGGCTGCCCGACAGTATCCATAGTTTCCCGCCTTCGGGAATTTTGACGCGTTCTAAAACCGCATCGATCATTTGTTGTTCGGTTGCCGAGGGTGCGGCGGTTAAAACGACGTTTTGACCGTGGTTGAGCAGTAATTGGACGATGGCGGCGTTTTTGCCGTCTTCCCAGCATTTGAATTCCCAACGTGCGCCCGGATGAAACAACACATAATCTTCCCCATTCCAGCCTTGTTTTTTCAGCTTGCTTTGTAAATTCGAGCGAGAATCATCGCCGATTGCCATCATCACTTTTGCCGGCGGTGTTTCCTCAGACCGGATAAGCGGCGGCAAAACGTTCATATGGTATTCGGTAATGTGGCAGCCGCGTCCGGCTTCGGGATTGAGGAAGTCGTGGCACCAACGCCAGAAAAAGTGGTCGCGTTTGATATGGCTGATGCCGACGCTGCATTGTGCGCAGAATTTGGCGAGTATTGCCGAGCGCCATTGGTCGGACAGGTTGAACGCCCAGTCGTACCCGCGCTTTTCAGGCGCGAAAACAGCTTTTTCTCTTCGGACAGCTGGGTTTTCAACCCCTGCTTTTTCCAGGAGCGGTCTATGGTGAAGATTTCGGCAATTTCGGGATTGTCACTGATAATGTCGGCGGTTTCCCGGTAAACCAGCATGTCGATTTCGCAATCGGGAAAGCGGGTCTTGAGGGTGTGGACGACGGGCGTGGCTAACAGGACGTCGCCGTGGTGGCGCAGCTTGATGACTAAAATACGTTTCGGTTGGGCCAGGGACATAGTTTGCTTTCGGCGGATGGATTTCTGTCTGCCTATTGTAAAACGAAACGGCACAATGGCGAACTGCCTTTTTATGGTCTGACGGATGGTGCGCGAGGCAGTATCATTGCCGATATGCGTTTGCCTTTCGGATACGATAGAATGCGGACAATTAATCCCTAAAATAGCGGGCGTGCCGTTTTCAGACGACCTTTGTCCCGTGTACCTGCCATGAATACACTCAAACACATCGTCCTTATCGGTGTCGGGCTGATCGGCGGCTCGTTCGTGTTGGACTTGAAACGGCTCGGATTGGTCGATACGGTAACCGGCATCGATTTGGATCGTGACAACCTTGACCGTGCGCTTGAACGGCGCGTCATAGATCGCGCCTACACGCAAATCGACGCTTTGAGTATGCACGAAGCGGATTTGGCCGTTATCGCTACGCCTGTTTCCACATTTCCCGACATCTGCCGCACCGTCCGACCTTATTTGAACGCGCATACCGTGGTTACCGATGTGGGCAGTACCAAACAATCTGCCGTTAAGGCTTTCGCAGCGTCCTGCCCGAACATTTGTCCCGTTGCATCGCCGCCCATCCGATTGCAGGCTCTGACAGGAGCGGCGCGCTTTCCGCACAGTTCGGATTGTTTCAGGATAGGAAGCTGGTGATCACGCCGCACGGGGAAGAAGATGAACAGGCCGCCGGCCTGGTTGAAAATTTGTGGCGGGCAGTCGGAGCGCAGATTTTCCGTATGAGCGCGGAAGAACACGATGCCGTTTTTGCCGCCGTTTCCCATATGCCGCATCTTGCCGCCTTCGCTTACGTCCACCAAATCGCCGATCATCCCGATGGTCGGCGCTACCTCGAATTTGCCGCCACGGGCTTCCGTGATTTTACGCGCATCGCATCCAGTCATCCCGCCGTATGGACGGATATCTGCCTTGCCAATAAAAACAGCCTGTTGGATTTGATTGGCGGCCTGCGTACCCAGTTGTCCGAACTCGAACGCATCCTGTCCGAAGAAGACCGCGCCGCCCTTTACCGCTATTTTGCCGCTGCCAAACAAACTCGCAATGAATGGCTGGAACGGCAGTAGAATGATTTTAGGTTTGAAAGAGGCAGTTTCAGACGACCTTTATATAAATAGATAGTTAAATCAGGTCGTCTGAAAACAAAGCTTCGTCAAAACCCTTTATCCGAACAGGACAACTCTTGCTATAATTGCCCGATAGACACAATAAGCCCGCAAAGACACACCATGAGCCACACTCCGTTATTAGACACCATCCATCTGCCGCAGGATTTGCGCAGGCTGGATAAAAGCCTGCTGCCGCAGGTTGCCGCCGAATTGCGGGCATTCCTACTCGAATCCGTCGGTCAAACCGGCGGTCATTTCGCCAGCAACTTGGGCGCGGTCGAGCTGACGGTGGCTCTGCACTACGTTTATCACACGCCTGAAGACAAGTTGGTTTGGGACGTCGGTCATCAAAGTTATCCGCACAAAATCCTCACAGGCCGTAAAAACCAGATGCACACCATGCGCCGCTACGGCGGCTTGGCGGGTTTCCCCAAGCGCAGCGAATCCGAATACGACGCTTTCGGCGTGGGTCATTCCTCTACCTCCATCGGCGCGGCGTTGGGCATGGCGGCGGCAGACAAGCTCTTGGGCAACGACCGCTGCAGTGTCGCCATTATCGGCGACGGCGCGATGACGGCGGGGCAGGCGTTTGAAGCCTTGAATTGCGCAGGCGATATGGACGTGAACCTGCTGGTCATCCTCAACGACAACGAAATGTCGATTTCCCCCAACGTCGGTGCGCTGCCGAAATACCTTGCCAGCAACGTCGTGCGCGATATGCGCGGCGTGTTGAGCACAATCAAGGCGCAATCGAGCAAGGTTTTGGACAAGCTGCCCGGCGCGATGGAGCTTGCCCAAAAAGTCGAACACAAAATCAAAACGCTGGCGGGCGAAGCCGAACACGCCAAGCAGTCGCTGTCTTTGTTTGAAAACTTCGGTTTCCGCTACACCGGCCCCGTGGACGGTCACAACGTCGAGCATCTGGTTGACGTATTGAAAGACTTGCGCGGCCGCAAAGGCCCGCAACTGCTGCACGTCATCACCAAAAAGGGCAACGGCTACAAACTCGCCGAAAACGACCCCGTCAAATATCACGCCGTCGCCAACCTGCCCAAAGACGTTTCAGACGACCTCAAAACCGCAACGTCGTCTGAAAAAGAAAACAAACCCGCCGCCAAACCGACCTATACACAAGTGTTCGGCAAATGGCTGTGCGACCAGGCGGCAGCAGATTCCCGATTGGCAGCGATTACCCCCGCCATGCGCGAGGGCAGCGGACTGGTCGAATTCGAACAACAATTTCCCGACCGCTATTTCGATGTCGGCATCGCCGAGCAGCACGCCGTTACCTTTGCCGGCGGTTTGGCTTGCGAAGGCATGAAGCCCGTCGTCGCCATTTATTCCACCTTCCTCCAGCGCGCCTACGACCAACTGGTGCACGATATCGCCCTGCAAAACCTGCCCGTTTTGTTTGCCGTCGACCGCGCTGGCATCGTCGGCGCGGACGGTCCGACCCATGCCGGTTTGTACGATTTGAGCTTCTTGCGCTGCGTGCCGAACATGATTGTTGCCGCGCCGAGCGATGAAAACGAATGCCGCCTGCTGCTTTCGACCTGCTATCAGGCAGATGCCCCCGCCGCCGTCCGCTATCCGCGCGGCACGGGAGCAGGCTCGCCCGTTTCGGACGGCCTCGAAACCGTAGCCATCGGCAAAGGCATCGTTCGCCGCCAAGGCGAGAAACCGCATTCATCGCCTTCGGCAGCATGGTCGCCCCCGCATTGGCGGTTGCCGACAAACTGAACGCCACCGTCGCCGATATGCGCTTCGTCAAACCGATAGACGAGGAACTCATCGTCCGCCTCGCCCAAAGCCACGACTACATCGTTACCGCCGAAGAAAACGCCGAGCAAGGCGGCGCAGGCAGCGCGGTGCTGGAAGTATTGGCGAAACACGGCATCTGCAAACCCGTTTTGCTTTTGGGTGTTGCCGATACTGTAACCGAACACGGCGATCCGAAAAAACTTTTGGACGATTTGGGCTTGAGTGCCGACGCGATGGAAAAACGCATACGCGGATGGCTGCCGTCGGCTTGAGTTGAAATTGCGATGAAATAACGTCGCCCGTTGCAAGCAATGAATAAAGGTCGTCTGAAAACGGATTTTCAGACGACCTTTGCCATGTTTTCGATACGGTTTATTTATCGGCGTATTGCGAGTGGACGGAAATGACGGGGCTGATGATGTGTGCTGTATCAAAAAAGTCTATGCCGTTGTTTCAAATTACATAGATAATGGGTACAGGTATTTTTCTTTGGACATATCGTGAATCTTTGTTCAGACGACCTGTCGGCGGGCGTCTGAACACGCAGATAGGAACTGACATGCAAAAAAACATCCGCGCAGCCGCCGTGCAAATGATTTCGTCCACCGACCCCGATGCCAACATCGACACCATGAAACGCCTCGTACGCCAAGCAGCCGAACAAGGCGCGGATTGGGTGTTGCTGCCTGAATATTGGCCGCTGATGGGGCGCAAGGATACTGACAAACTGGCTTTTGCCGAACCTTTAGTCGGTAGTAATTTTAGCGAAACCCGCTACGCTCGTTTTGGCGAAACTCGCTGCACTCGTTTTCAGACGACCTTGAGCGAGACGGCGGCGGAATGCGGCGTGGTGCTGTTCGGCGGCACGGTTCCGCTGCAAAGCCCAGACGAAGGCAAGGTCATGAACACGATGTTGGTGTACGACCGCGACGGCACGCAAATCGGGCTGTATCATAAAATGCACCTGTTCGGTTTCTCAGGCTTGGGCGAGCGCTATGCCGAGGCGGACACCATCAGCGCGGGCGGTGATGTGCCGAAATTGACCGCCGACGGCGTGTCGCTTGCCGCCGGAGTGTGCTACGACTTGCGCTTTCCCGAGTTTTTCCGCGCCCAGCAGCCGTTTGACGTTTTGCTGCTGCCTGCCGCCTTCACTTACACGACAGGCAAGGCGCATTGGGAATTGCTGCTGCGCGCCCGCGCGGTAGAAAACCAATGCTACGTCATCGCTTCGGCGCAAGGCGGAGAACACGAAAGCGGCAGGAGGACGTTCGGTCATAGCATGATTATCGACCCGTGGGGCGAAATCTTGGCTGTATTGCCCGAAGGTGAGGGCATCGTCATTGCCGATTTGGACGCTACAAGGCTGCAAAGCGTGCGCACCAGACTGCCTGCTTTGAAGCACAGGTTGTTATGAAGATGATTAAAGCGGAATTCAAGCTTGCTGATCTAGCATGACTGTTTGATTGCTCAGCTAAAAAAGGTCGTCTGAAAACGGTTTCCATTCGTTGGAACGGTATTTTCAGACGACCTTTGCATTTGGCTAAACGGATAGCGTGTTATGCCAGACCGTTTTGTTGCGCGTCTTGCAGGCGGGCTTCGAAGTTGCTCAGATTGACGCCTGCTTGTTGTGCGGCAGCGATGACTTCGGCGACGCTTGCGCCGTTTTGTACCTGATGATAGCCCCAGAGCAGTGAACAGCGGGTGCCGGTGCGGCAGTAGGCGAGGACGGGTTGGGGAACGCTTTGAGCAGGTTTTGGAAAGCGGCGACATCGGCGGCGTTGATGGCGGGCGCGACGACGGGCTGATGGTGGTGTTCGCGGATGCCTGCGGCTTCAAGCCAGCTTTCGACTTGTTTGAACGTAACTTGGTTTTCTTCTTCGCCGTCGGGACGGTTGCAGATGACGGTTTGGATGCCGAGTTTGGCGGCTTCTTGTACGTCTGCTTCGGTCAGTTGCGGGGCGATGTAGAGATTGTCGGCAAGTTTTTGGATAGACATGGGTTTTCCTTTCTGTAAGTGGGTTTTCAGACGACCTCGATCCGGCACTCGAGGTCGTCTGAAAATCAGGCTCGGTCATTATAAAGCCAGTTTTCAAATAATTCGCGGTCGGTAATGTAGAGGACGGCGGTGTCGGCTTCGGCGGCTTGGACGGTAATGTCGGCGACGTACAGGATGCCGGTACGGAAGTAGTGGATGCGGGCAGTGGTGCCGATGGGGAGTTGCGCCCACTGTGCGGCAAGGTCGGTACAGGCGTAGCCGTCGATGGCGATGATTTTATCCTGCGGGCAGAGGGCGGCGTTTTCTGCGCTGCCGCCGTTGAAGACGTGGGTCAGGGTGGCGTGGTCGCTGTTTTGTTTGAACCTTGCGCCGAAGTCGGATGCGGGGGCGGGCGTTTCGGTTGGCGGTTCAGGCAGAAATGCGCCGCCGTGCCCGCGCGGTTGTGCCTGCCATTGCAGCCCGATGCCTATGGTGGCGAGGAGTTCGGCAAGGGGCAGGTCTGTTGTGGTGTAGAGGGTCGTCTGAAAAAAGTCTTCGAGGTCTAGGCCGGTAAACGCTTGGCAACGGGCTTGCCATTGTTTTTCGGGGATGCCTTGTCGGGTGGCCAGCCAATCGCGATAGTGTTGCTGCATGACGCTGTCGAGGGTGTGTCGTCCGTTGCTTTTGCTGCGGATGGCGAGGTCGAGGCAGAGGGCGGCAAGTGCGCCTTTTTGGTAGTAGCTGACGATGGCGTTGGGGCTGTTTTCGTCTTGTTTGTAGAATTTGTTCCAAGCGGTGAAGCTGGATTCGACTAGGCTTTGTTTCAGACGACCTTTGGTTTGCTGAACGCGGGTGATGCTTTGGGCGAGCAGGCGCAGGTAGGCTTCGGGGGTGATGGTGCGGCTTCGGGCGAGGAAGAGATCGTCGTAGTAGGAGGTGATGCCTTCAAACGCCCAGAGCTGCTCGGTGTAGTTTTCGCGGTCAAGGTCGTAGGGGGCGAAGGCGGCGGGTTTGATGGATTTGACATTCCAAGCGTGGAAGTATTCGTGTGAGAACAGTCCGAGCAGTTGGGTGTAGGCGTCGTTGGCCTCGGACATGCCGTGCGGTGGCAGGCTGTGGCGGTCGGCGAGCAAAGCGGTGCTGCTGATGTGTTCAAGTCCGCCGTAGATGTTGTCGCCGACGTGGAGCAGAAAGAGGTAATGCGTGAACGGGGCAGGGGAGGGGAACATTGCCAGTTCGGTTTCGCAGATTGTGCGGATGTCTGACACGAGACGGTTGAGGTCGAAATCGGGATAGTGGCCGCTTAAGGCGATGCGGTGCGGGATGCCGCCGGCTTCAAAATCGAGAAATTCGATGTTGCCCAGTTCGACAGGGTGGTCGATTAAGTCGTGGTAGGAGGTCGTCTGAAAGCTATGGACGTTGGTTTGGGGTAGGGTGGTGGCAATCCGCCATGTTTTTGGCAGTGTCGGGAATTCGATTTGGTGTGTGCTGTTTTCGTGTCCGTTCACCTGCAAAAAGAGGCATGCACCGTCAAAGAACCCGCGTTCGGCAGTCAAAAACGAGCCGCGGACAGACAAGTCGTAGGCGTAAACGGTGTAGTAAATTTCCCACTCGCCGGACTGTGGGGCAGTGCGCCATCGGTTTTTTTTGACTTGGGTCAGATGGGCATATTCGCCGTTGCAAAAGGCGTGGATGGTGGTGATGTGGCGCGAGAAATCGCGTATCAGATAGCTGCCGGGGACCCAGTTCGGCAGGCTGATTTCTGTTTCCAAATCATGTTCTTGTCGGAATGTTAGGCGGATGTGCCACTCGTGGGCGAGCGGGTTAGGGGTGATTTTGTAATTAATCATGGCTATTGGTGCATTTGTTAAATTTTATGAATATAGAAGTCAAGTTATGCAATTTAATTTATATCAATAAAGCCTTATTCAAAAGAGAGGCTTGAAAAAATAAAGTAGTACTATTGGGAAGGTTTTAAAATAAAATTATGATTATAAAGTAAAAAATATAAAAAATCGATGGTGTGGCCATATGGTGTGAAATGTAATTCCGCTTGGCTAGGCTTGTCTTATATGTTAAATTTAGAAAAATTTAAACTTAGCCCTTATTGCGTTTTTTCAAAATGCATACGGCAAAGTGAGATAAAAAATTTTTATTCCCATAATTCATGGAGACTCTCATGGACACACAAACTTATAACTACAAAGTGGTGCGCCAGTTCGCCATCATGACCGTAGTTTGGGGTATTGTGGGCATGTTGGTCGGCGTCATTGTCGCCGCCCAATTGTTTGCCCCCGCCCTCGATTTATCAGATGTCGGCCCCTGGTTCCACTTCGGCCGTCTGCGTCCGTTGCACACCAACGCGGTAATTTTTGCGTTCGGCGGTTGCGGTCTGATGGGTACATCATACTACGTTGTTCAACGTACCTGTAATGCACGCCTGTTTGGTGGTTGGCTGCCGGCATTTACCTTCTGGGGCTGGCAGGCGGTTATCGTTGGCGCAGTCGTCAGCCTGCCTTTGGGTTATACCCAAGCTAAAGAGTATGCTGAATTGGAATGGCCTATCGACATCCTGATCGCTTTGGTTTGGATTGCTTACGCCATCGTATTCTTCGGTACGATTGCCAAACGTAAAATCAAACACATCTACGTTGCCAACTGGTTCTACGGCGGCTTCATTTGGCCGTTGCCCTGTTGCACATCGTCAATAACCTGAGCATTCCTGCGGGCTTCATGAAATCCTATCCGGTTTATGCGGGCGCAATCGATGCTATGGTTCAATGGTGGTATGGCCACAATGCCGTAGGTTTCTTCCTGACTGCAGGCTTTTTGGGCATGATGTACTACTTCGTACCGAAACAAGCAGGTCGTCCGGTTTATTCTTACCGCCTGTCCGTCGTCCACTTCTGGGCTTTGATTTTTACCTATATGTGGGCAGGTTCTCACCACTTGCACTATACCGCTCTGCCTGACTGGACCCAGTCCTTGGGTATGGTGTTGTCCTTGATTCTGTTCGCACCTTCTTGGGGCGGTATGATCAACGGTATCATGACCTTGTCCGGCGCATGGGACAAACTGCGTACCGACCCTATCTTGAAATTCTTGATCGTCTCCCTCTCCTTCTACGGTATGTCCACCTTTGAAGGTCCGATGATGTCTATCAAAACCGTCAACGCTTTGAGCCACTATACTGACTGGACTGTCGCACACGTTCATGCCGGCGCATTGGGCTGGGTAGGTTTCGTGACCATTGGTTCCGTGTACTACATGATTCCCCGCTTGTTCGGCAAAAATGAAATGTACAGCACCAAATTGGTGGAAGCACACTTCTGGATCGCGACCATCGGCGTGGTTCTGTATATCGCCTCCATGTGGATTGCCGGTGTATTGCAAGGTCTGATGTGGGGTTCTCTGAATGCGGACGGTACTTTGACTTATTCGTTTGTAGAGTCAGTTAAACGCACCATGCCTTACTACATGATTCGTTTCACCGGCGGCCTGCTGTACCTGAGCGGTATGTGTATCATGGCATACAACGTTTACCGTACGGCCATCAGTGGCAAAGCGGTTGATGCCGAGATTCCCGCGGTGTCTCAAACCCAGCACCACTAAAAACATAAGAAAAGGCTACCAAAATGAAATTACAACAATTAGCTGAAGAAAAAGTCGGCGTCCTGATTGTATTTACCCTGCTTGTAGTCAGCGTAGGTCTGTTGATTGAAGCCGTGCCACTGTTCTTCTCCAAGGCTGTAACCCAGCCTATTGAAGGTGTGAAACCTTATAACGCTTTGCAAGTGGCTGGTCGCGACATCTATATCCGCGAGGGTTGTTACAACTGTCACTCTCAAATGATTCGTCCGTTCCGTGCGGAAACCGAACGTTACGGTCACTACTCCGTTGCCGGCGAGTCTGTTTATGACCATCCGTTCCAATGGGGTTCCAAACGTACTGGTCCGGACTTGGCACGTGTCGGCGGCCGCTATTCTGACGAATGGCACCGCATCCACCTGCTGAATCCGCGCGACGTTGTGCCGGAGTCCAATATGCCTGCTTTCCCATGGCTTGCCCGCAACAAAGTTGATGCCGAAGCAACCGTGGCGCATATGAAAGCCCTGCGTAAAGTTGGTACGCCTTACAGCGATGAAGAGATTGCCAAAGCTCCTGAAGCTTTGGCAGACAAATCAGAGCTGGATGCGGTGATTGCATACCTGCAAGGCTTAGGCTTGGCATTGAAAAACGTAAGGTAACATCATGGACGCAAACTGGGCTCGCTCGCTCTTCACTGTTTGGGTTTTTATCAGCTTCATCTTAGTGCTTTATATTGTTTTTAATCGACGTAATAAAAAGAACTACGATGATGCTGCCAACAGTATTTTCGAAAATGATGATAAAGAGTCGTCTGAAAAAGACGGGCGATAACAGTTTAGTCCGTGATCACGGAGCAAAAGAATGAACACAACATCCCAATTTACCAGCAATTTCTGGAATATATACATTGCAGTTATTGTCGTGCTCAGCTTTATCGGCTTGGCATGGCTGCTGCTTTCCCAAAACGTTGTGAAGCGTCCTAAAAAGGGCGAAGAAGTCAAAACGACAGGCCATGAATGGGACGGTATTGAAGAATACAACAACCCGCTGCCGCGTTGGTGGTTTTGGCTGTATGTCTGCACTTGGGTCTTTGGTATCGGATACTTGGTCATGTATCCGGGTTTGGGCGATTACAAAGGCCGTTGGGGCTGGAGTAGCCACGGGCAGTACGAGGAAGAAATGGCTAAAGCCGATCAAGAGTACGGCAAAGTTTATGCCAAATTTGCCAAAATGCCGATTGAGAAAGTGGCAAAAGATCCTGAAGCACGCGCCATCGGTCAAAACCTCTTCAATACCTACTGTATCCAATGTCACGGTTCTGATGCCAAAGGTTCTAAAGGCTTCCCGAATTTAACCGACACCGACTGGCTGTGGGGCGGCGAACCTGAGAAAATCCATGAGACCATTGAAAAAGGCCGTACGGCACAAATGGCTGCATGGGGTCCTGCATTGGGTGAAGAACGCGTAAAAGATGTGGCAAACTATGTCATGTCCTTGTCCAAACCTAAAGACCAATACGATGAAGAACGTGCAGAACGCGGTAAAGCATTGTTTAGTGGTCCTCCCGCAAACTGCTTTACCTGTCACGGCGATAAAGGTCAAGGTATTCAAGGCTTGGGTCCGAACCTAACCGACGACGTATGGTTGTGGGGCGGTACTCAAAAATCGATTATCGAAACCATCACCAACGGTCGACACAGCCAGATGCCTGCTTGGGGTCATTTCTTGGATAAAGACAAACTCCACATCATGACTGCGTATGTATGGGGTCTGTCTAACAAAGACGGCAAAGCGCCCGTGAAAAAAGCTGAACCTGCCCCTGCACCTACTTCTACCGCTGTATCATCTACTGCCGCTTCATCTGCTTCCGCTCCGGCTCAAGCTGAAAAAGCTGCTTCAGCAACTGATGCAAAAGCACCTGCTGCTTCTGAAGCCAAACCTGCAGAAAAAGCAGACGCTTCATCTGCCAAAGTAGACGGTAAAGCTGTTTTTGAAGCCAACTGCAAAATGTGTCACGGCGGCACCATCCCCGGTGCTCCAGGCATAGGCAAGAAAGACGATTGGGCTCCGCGTATCAAACAAGGTAAAGATACCCTGCACAAACACGCGATTGAGGGCTTCAACTCCATGCCGGCAAAAGGTGGTAACTCAAGCCTAAGCGATGATGAAGTTAAAGCTGCGGTTGATTATATGGCCAACCAATCCGGCGCTAAATTCTAAATCGTAGAAATTAAAACGCACCTTTCAATAAGGTGCGTTTTTTTATGATTAAACCATATGTTGTTGTAGCGATTTGATTTCTTTCTTTATTTCATTTCAAATGTAGATAGAGAAGAGTAATTTTCTTATGGTTGCTATGGGATAGTAAAGTGCCTAATAAAATTAGAGAGACATATTTAAGGATGGTATCCTGCACCCAAAATACAGGATTTTTTTGCCCCTGTGGTGTGGTGTGGACTGCTTGGAATTTTATTCATCCAACAGGCGGCAAGCCAACCGAAGGCAGCGGCTTCGACCCATTGCGGATCAAGGTTGAGTGCTGCTGTACTATGTAATTTCGTGGTAGAGGAAAAGAGTTGGTGCAAATCTTCCATTAAAACAGAATTACAGATACCACCGCCGCAAACATAAAGATTGCAAACATCAGGAGCGGCAGAGATGGTCGCATCATAAATCGTTTGGGCAGTAAACTTTAGTAACGTTCGCAAAATGTCTTCCGGTTTTTCACCACCGTTCAGACGACTTTTCAACCAATCCAATGAAAATAATTCACGCCCAGTGCTTTTGGGATATGGAGAGGAAAAATATGGGTGGTCAAGCAGGCGGGTTAGCAGTTCGGGTAAAACGCTTCCCGTTGCAGCAATCAAGCCGTCTTTGTCATAAGGACGTTGCCAAACAGCTTGCATCCATGCATCGGACAGCATATTGCCAGGGCCGGTATCAAAGCCGAATGCCGGAGAGGAATTTGGTAGGACGCTGATGTTGGAAATACCGCCGATATTCAAAACAACGCGTGTCTCGGAGTCGCTTTGGAATAAGGCTTGATGGAATGCGGGGACAAGAGGTGCGCCTTGTCCGCCTGCCGCTAAATCTCTGCTGCGGAAATCGCCAATGGTAAAGATACCGGTCAGATGTGCCAAAAGCGCTAAATCGGCAAGTTGTATACTGTATCCTGCTTCGGGGGCATGGCGGACAGTCTGTCCGTGGCAGCCAACGGCGGCAATATCGTGGGCTTGCAGTTCGGTTTGTTTAGCAGTAAAGAAACCGTATCTGCGTAAAGGCAGCTTAGTTTTTGAGATAGCAGCATACTGCGGTGCAGTTCATTATTGCCGATATTTTGCAAATCCAGCAATTCATGCCTAAGGTCGTCTGAATAGGGGATGAATGCGTGGGAGACAGCTTCACGCCATTGATCGCCTTCTATGCGGATTAAAACTGCGTCCGCACCATCCATACTGGTGCCGGACATAATGCCGATATAGTTTCGGATATTCATAAAATTGTGATTTTGAAGTAAACAAAAAGAAACATTGTAACGCTGTTTTAGGTTTTATTCGGATTCAGGAGTGGAGGCGATAAAGAAATATTTCAAGAAAGATTGTAAAAAGGTTACAATTAGACAGAGATTCCGAATCTGCCAACTTTCGTATTTCCAAAGGAAAACTTCCATGGCTCAAACTCAACCGAGTGCGAACTTGAAGCTTATTAACGCCGCTTTTGCCGCTATGCTGGTAGGCATGGTCGGCTATTTTATTTATTGGGGTCTGGGGTATACCCATTACAACAATCCCATACTTTTCATCATTGCTACAATGTTCGGCGTATTTATGGCATTTAACGTCGGTGGCAACGATATTGCCAACTCATTCGGAACCAGTGTCGGATCCGGTACGCTGACCATTCCGCAGGCACTCTTGATTGCTGCTATATTCGAAGTCAGTGGAGCCGTTATCGCGGGCGGTGAGGTTACAGATACCATTCGTAAAGGTATCGTAGATTTAAACGGGTTGGATTTGCAAACCATGCAATTCGTCTTCATTATGATGTCCGCGCTTTTGGCAGCGGCATTATGGCTTTTGTTCGCTTCTCGCAAGGGACTGCCGGTGTCGACTACCCACGCCATTATCGGTGGTATTGTCGGTAGTGCTTTGTGTATGGCGTTTATGCACAAAATTGATGCGGGTACGCTTATCCAATGGGGCAAGCTTGGGAGAGATTGCCCTTTCATGGGTACTGTCGCCAATGTTGGGCGGATTGGTTTCCTACCTCGTTTTCTCCCGTATTAAGAAAAATGTATTAGATTACAACGATTGGGCAGAAGGAACCCTCAAAACCATCAAACAGGAAAAGAAAGCATACAAAGAGCAACATCGTCTTTTCTTTGAAGCTCTGAACGAAGCTGAAAAAGTCGAATACGCTACCAAAGTAGCACACGATGCGCAGATTTACGATGAACCTGATTTTGAACCTTCCGAATTACAGTCTGATTATTATCGCGGGTTATATGAATTAGATAATCGTAAAAACGATATTGATTCCTATAAAGCACTTCATTCTTGGGTTCCCTTTATCGGCTCGATAGGGGGTATGATGATTGCAGCGATGCTGATTTTCAAGGGATTGAACAATCTGCATTTGGGCATGAGTAATGTCAACAGTTTTCTGATTATCTTTATGGTCGGCGCGGCAATTTGGATGGCGACGTTTGTATTTGCCAAAAGCATTAAGCGCAAAGATCTTGATAAATCTACTTTTCAAATATTTTCTTGGATGCAGGTCTTTACTGCCTGTGGTTTTGCATTCAGCCATGGAGCGAACGATATTGCCAACGCCATCGGGCCGTTTGCCGCCATTATGGATGCATTGCGTACTAACAGTATTACCGCGCAAAACGCTGTCCCGCCTATCGCTATGCTGACCTTCGGCATCGCACTGATTGTCGGATTATGGTTTGTCGGTAAAGAGGTTATCAAAACCGTCGGAACCAGCTTGGCGGAAATGCACCCTGCTTCCGGTTTTGCTGCCGAACTTTCCGCTGCAGCCGTCGTTATGGCAGCATCCCTCATGGGTTTGCCCGTATCGAGTACCCATATTTTGGTTGGCGCGGTTTTAGGTATCGGTTTGGTTAATCGCAATGCTAACTGGAAACTGATGAAACCGATTGGTTTGGCTTGGGTGATTACATTGCCCGCAGCTGCAGTGTTGTCCGTGATCTCTTATTTGGTGCTGCAGGCGGTTTTCTAACTGTCTCAAAAGTAGAAAGATCGTCTGAAAAATAATTTCAGTTTTAAACCGGTCTCCAAATATTGGATACTCATAAAAACTTATTCAGACGCCTTGTGTAAGCTGAGTTCTACGTGCGACAGAACTCAGCTTTTCAATGTCAAACTGCACCGCACCTGGTTGTAGTAGTCCATACAATCATCTATCTACTTCATCAATCGTGTCACTTTTTTCGGTTCCAACCCACTATTGCGGCAATGCGCTTTTGTCCGTAGTGCCCTTTATGCTGTTCATAGATTTCGGCGATAGGGCTTCGTCGGGTTCGAGCCAGTCTTGATGGTGGCATTAAAAGCTGCTTTTAGGTGTAGGAAAACGTTGCGTTGTTTACAACACAGATTGAGAAAAATAAGCCTGTAAGACCTCAAACGGCGTATCGCCGTTCAAACTGCGGTGCGGCTTCACAGTGTTATAGAAATTAACAAAGCGGCACAACTCCTTTCGCCGGTGTTCCGGACTGTCAAACGACTGTTTCTCATGCCACATCTCCATCAGGGTACGGATAACCCGTTCCGCCTTACCGTTGGTCTGCGGACGGGCAACCCGGGGTAAACTTTTGACCAATCCCGTTCTCATAACAGGCTACACCGAAAGCATGGTTGGCCGAGCCTTTGTATTCCGTACCGTTGTCGGAGTAAACGCACTCAATCAGGTATGGGCAGGGATCAATCAGGTGTTCGGTCAGAAACTTGGCGGCACTGTCTGCGGTTTTGTCCGGCAAAACGGCGGCGTATAGCTCCCTTGAGAAATCGTCAATGGCGACAAACAGGTAATCCCGCTTATCGGTGGCTTTCTGCCCTTTGAGCAGCGGCAGCCGTTTGGTATCGAGATGTACTGGCTCTCCGGGGTAGGATTTATTGTAGCGTTTGGCCTGCTTTTTGAGTTTTTCCTGAATGCCGCGTTCTACCTTGGCCAGGCGTTTCATTCCGTACTTTGCCTGTTTGAAACGGTTGTTGGTACTGGTTTGGGGTTTGAGCAGTCTGCCACTTGCGGCTTTAAGGGCGCGGTAAATGGTGACGCGGCTGACTTGGTAGCGGCGTGCCAGGGAGGTGGCGCTTTCCTTCCCCTGCGTGTAGGCCAGCCAAATGGCTTGGCGGTGGTGCGGGGTGAGACGGGTGTTTTTGTGCATGTTCATGTTTCAGTATTCTCCTAGAAATACTGTAAACAACGCTACTAGTTTCTACAGCATCAGTTGTTAGACGGCATTATGCGCAAAGCCCACCGCAACCGTCCGCTGACGGAAGCGCAAACCAAACGCAACCGATATTTGTCGAAGACCCGTTATGTGGTCGAACAAAGCTTCGGTACGCTGCACCGTAAATTCCGCTACGCCCGGGCAGCCTATTCGGACTGATTAAAGTGAGTGCGCAAAGCCATCTGAAGGCAATGTGTTTGAACCTGTTGAAAGCGGCTAACAGGCTAAGTGTGCCTGTTACCGCCTAAAAGGCGGCCCGGATGCCTGATTATGGGGCGTCCGGGGAGGATTAAGGGGGCATTTGGGTAAAATTAGGAGCAATTAGGGGCGGAAATAGACGAAAACCTGTGTTTGGGTTTCGGCTGTCGGGGGAAAGGCTTTTTTACAAAGGTCTCTGGTCTGTGTTTTTCGTAGTCGGGCTTGTCTGTGATGAAGGGGTTTTTGCGGTGTTCGGTCATGGTTTTGGATTGGGGATGTTCGAGTGCGCCGATACCGCCTTCCTGATAGGCGCGTATCCATCGCCGCAGGTGGGTTCTGGAAATGCCGTAATGATCTGCGGTACGCTGTTGGCTGCGTATGTGCAGGTAGTGGAGTACGGCTTGGTATTTGAAGTGTAATGTATATTTGCTCATAAAAAAACTGCACCTTGCGAGTTGGAGGGGATGTGTCCAACTTTTGGAGTGCAGTTTTGGGGTGAGATGACACTTTCTTTATCTTGCTTGCTCTATGGAAGTCATTAATGCCTCAAAATTCTGCATCAGAGTTGCCTTATCCAACCAGCCCGCCAGGGTAAACAGATTCAGCAAAATTCCTGAGATTACGACAAAGCAGCAGAAAGATAAAAAATAGCCTTTAAGTATTGCCCAAACTTTGACCTGTCCTATTCTCATCAAGCCGACAGCCTGCGTCCAAAATGCCCAGGTCTTCCAAACCATCAGAAGCGGTGCACTTTGCGGTATATAAAATACCAACAGAGTAGGAATCATCAAAGCCTCCGATGCCAAGATGAATCCCCATAAAGGCAGGCGCGGCGCGCTGTTTTTACTTAAAACATAACGCATCACACGGCTCAAAATCAGCCACCTTATGACGGTAACCAACACGGCAAAGACGACAGCAGCAGTGCTGACGCCGAGCAAGAGCGACATATCTGCCGCATTGATGATGCCCAACAGCAGCAAAATCGCCAAAATAACGGGCAGCGTATAGAAATAATCAGCAGGATTCTTATAGCGCAGGCGCAGAATATCCCACATATCGATAAGAAAAGAATAAAGCATTGAATGACGAGTAGTTCGATAAAAAATAGAAGGCTGGATTTTAGCTGAAAATATACGGTCTGATAAATACAGACGATGGGATATAAATTGTCGCCACCTGCGAATATCCGCTAGAATACGCGCTTTATGGAAGGTCGTCTGAAAAGGATTCAATATGGCAAAAGCAAAAGGCGGTTTGGGCCGCGGTTTAGATTCCCTGATTTCCAACGGCGTGGACAACAGCAGCAGCGACCGCCTGACTACCGTCGCCATCAACGACATCCAGCCCGGCCGCTATCAAGCGCGGGTACAGATGGATGACGAAGCCTTGCAGGAACTGGCGGATTCAATTAAGGCGCAAGGCGTTATCCAGCCGGTCATCGTGCGCGAACACGGTCTGTCCCAATACGAACTGATCGCCGGCGAACGCCGCTGGCGCGCATCCCAGCTCGCCGGACTGACCGAGATTCCGGTCGTCATCAAAACCATCAGCGATGAAACCGCGCTGGCAATGGGTTTGATTGAAAACTGCAACGCGAAAATTTAAACCCGATTGAAGAAGCGCAAGGTTTGAAACGCCTTGCCGACGAGTTCGGGCTGACTCACGAAACCATCGCCAAGGCAGTCGGCAAAAGCCGCAGTGCCATTTCCAACAGCCTGCGCCTGTTGAGCCTGCCCGAGCCTGTCCAAGAAATGCTCTACCACCGCCATCTTGAGATGGGACACGCCCGCGCACTGCTGACCCTACCTGTGGTTGAGCAGCTAGAATTGGCGCAAAAAGCAGTAAAAAATGGTTGGTCGGTACGCGAAGTCGAACGCCGCAGCCAAATCGCCCATCAAGCCAAACAGGAAATCAAAAAAACCATCAGCCCCGATATACGTCGTCTGAACGACTTTTTGACCGAAAGGCTGGGTGTTAACGCCGAAGTCAAAACCACCAATCACAAAAAAGGCAAAATCGTCCTCCACTTCGATACGCCGGAAGCATTCGAGTATCTACTGAAACAATTGGGCATTGATTATCATATGTAAATTAGGTTGCGCAGAAAATTTAGAATTAAGGTCGTCTGAAAACTTATTCTCCAGTTTTCAGATGACTTTTTTATTGAAATAAAATTACTGGGCAATGGCTGTAATTTAATGTAATTTGTGATATGATAGAAAATTGTAGTGTAGAAGTTAAGAATGTGGTAGGAGTTATTATTTCACAAAGATTAACTATCCCTTGACGTGTATAGGCTTCTTCATTATATTCTAGTATCGCTGCTTGGCCATTTCGTTGTAGCTTCTAATTTGCATGAATCAGATTTTAGTTTATCAAGTTGTTGTTTTATTCATTATCTCTGCAATAAGTGCAGTTTTTGCAGGTATGAATGGATTTTGGTCTTCTGCCGTAGGGGGAGTTTGTTATTTAGTCCCGTCTTCTATTGCAGTTTTACTTTAAAACTTTCCAATCGCAATCCTCTGTATCATGGCAAAGCGTTCATTATTGGGGAAGTTTTAAAAGTAGTGCTGTCGCTGGTGATGATGCTTGCCGTATTCATGGTTTGGCATCAGTCTTTGATATTCTTTCCGTTCTTGTTCGGATTGCTCGGTGTCAGCCATTTGGTTTTTTTAGTATCGTTGAGAGTGAAGCATTATGGCAGGTGACAAAATTACTGCTACTGATTACATCACGCACCACTTGCAAAGTTTAACCAGCCTTTCCGATGTGGCTAAAGGACAGGGCTTGGACAATATTGCTGATTTTTCTTTTATTAATATTGATGCAATATTTTTCTCTGTATTGTTGGGTGTAATCGGCAGTTTCCTACTTTTGCGTGGAGCCAAGAAGGCGACAGCAGGCGTACCCGGTCGTTTTCAGGCTGCTGTCGAGATTTTGTTTGAATTTGTGGATGATATGTGTAAAAGCATTATTCACAACGAACAATCCCGAAAAGCCATTGCTCCGTTGGGTTTGACACTGTTCGTATGGATTTTCCTGATGAATGCCATGGATATGCTGCCGGTGGATTTGTTCCCGTGGCTGTGGCAAAACATTACCGGTAATCATCATGCATTGCTGCGCATTGTGCCGACTGCAGATTTGAATACTACTTTGGCGTTGGCTATCGGTGTCTTGGTAATTTGTATTTATTACAATATCAAAATCAAAGGTGTTCGTGGTTGGATTCATGAGTTGTTCAGCGCTCCGTTCGGCGCCAAACTCGCTCCCGCCAACTTTCTTTTGAATCTTGTTGAATTCCTTTCTAAAACAGTTTCTCACGGTATGCGGTTGTTCGGTAATATGTATGCCGGCGAGCTGGTGTTCCTGCTGATTGCTTTGCTGGGTGGTGCTTGGGCATCATCTGGAGGCGTCGAAGTGTTGGATCCGATTCTGTTTGGTTTCCACATCCTTGCCGGATTGGCATGGGCGATTTTCCATATTTTGGTGATTACCCTGCAGGCATTTATCTTTATGGCCTTGGCGTTTGTCTATATCGGACAAGCTCATGATGCACATTAATTATTAGGTAGTTTCATTAACTTTCTTTGTTTCCTCAAGGAGTAAAAAATGGGTTTGGTAGCAATTGCATGTGGTTTGATCGTAGCATTGGGTGCATTGGGTGCCTCTATCGGTATCGCAATGGTAGGTTCCAAATATTTGGAGTCTTCTGCGCGTCAACCTGAATTGATTGGTCCGCTGCAAACTAAATTGTTCCTGATCGCTGGTCTGATTGATGCTGCATTCCTGATTGGTGTGGCTATTGCGCTGTTGTTCGCCTTCGTTAAACCATTTGGTGCATAATCAAACGGCGTGTTCCGTCTAGGTACAGACTTGGGTCTGTTTGATTAACACTAGTACGAAGGTTAACTAACGTGAATATTAATGCAACCTTATTCGCTCAAATCATCGTCTTTTTCGGTTTGGTTTGGTTTACCATGAAATTTGTGTGGCCGCCGATCGCAAAAGCATTAGATGAGCGTGCCGCAAAAATTGCCGAAGGCTTGGCTGCTGCCGAGCGCGGTAAGAGCGATTTTGAACAGGCAGAGAAGAAAGTTGCAGAACTCTTGGCTGAAGGGCGTAACCAAGTTTCCGAAATGGTAGCTAACGCCGAAAAACGTGCCGCTAAAATCGTAGAAGAAGCGAAAGAACAAGCTTCTGTCGAGGCGGTACGGATTACAGCACAAGCTAAAGCCGATGCGCAGCAAGAAATGAATCGTGCACGCGAAGTTCTGCGTGAGCAAGTTGCTGCGTTGGCGGTTAAAGGTGCCGAGTCTATTTGCGCAGTGAAGTTGATACTTCCAAACATGCGCAGTTGCTCAGTGCTTTAAAACAGGAGCTGTAATCTTATGGCTGAGTTCGCAACGATTGCCAGACCTTATGCAAAAGCATTATTCAATCTGGCGCAGGAAAAAAACCAAATTGAGTCTTGGTTGGGCGGACTGGAAGAATTAGCCGCGGTTGTTCAAAATGAGAAAGTTATTTCTTTGATTGAGCGACCTGAAACAAATACTTCTGAAAAGGTAAATGTGCTTGCCGAACTCGTTGAGTTAAAAAGTGATGAATTGAAAAATTTCATTACTGTTTTGGCAGAGCAAAAACGTTTGCCCGTATTGCCTGAAGTCTATGCTCAATATCAAGCTTTAACCTTGTCATTCAATCATACTAAGTCCGCTGTAATTTACAGCGCTTATCCATTGACTGAAGATCAACTGGCTGAGTTGGCTGAAATATTGAAAAAACGCTTTGACAGTAAGTTGCAAATTACAACTGAAGTTGCGCCTGAGTTAATTGGCGGTGTCAAAGTTGAAGTGGGTGACCAGGTCTTGGATTTGTCGGTGCAGGGTAAATTGAATGCTCTGTATGCGACTATGACAAATTAGGAGAGTTTTCATGCAGCTTAATCCTGCTGAAATTAGCGATTTGATTAAAGCTAAAATTGAAAATCTGTCTGGAAATACAGAAGTACGTACCCGTGGTACGGTTATTTCTGTAACAGACGGTATTGTTCGTATTCATGGCTTGTCAGACGCAATGCAAGGTGAGATGCTCGAATTCCCGGGTAACACTTTCGGTTTGGCGATGAACTTGGAGCGTGACTCCGTCGGCGCCGTGGTGTTGGGTGAATACGAACATATTAAAGAAGGTGACACAGTTACTTGTACCGGCCGTATTTTGGAAGTCCCTGTCGGTCGTGAGTTGGTTGGTCGCGTAGTGGATGCGTTGGGTCGTCCGATTGATGGCAAAGGTCCAATCAACACATCTTCCACTGCGCCCATCGAAAAAATTGCACCAGGTGTGATTGCCCGTAAATCGGTTGACCAGCCTATGCAGACTGGTCTGAAGGCCATTGACTCAATGGTTCCGATTGGTCGCGGTCAACGTGAGTTGATCATTGGTGACCGTCAAACAGGTAAAACGGCCGTAGCATTGGATGCTATTGTTAACCAAAAAGGTACGGGCGTTATCTGTATTTATGTTGCAATCGGTCAAAAAGCATCTTCTATTGCTAACGTAGTACGCAAATTGGAAGAGCATGGTGCAATGGAACACACGATTGTGGTTGCTGCGACCGCTTCTGAAGCTGCGGCTCTGCAATATATTGCACCTTATGCAGGTTGTACTATGGGCGAGTTTTTCCGCGATCGCGGTGAAGATGCATTGATTGTATATGATGACTTGTCCAAACAAGCTGTTGCTTACCGTCAAATTTCCCTGTTGCTGCGCCGCCCACCCGGACGCGAAGCTTATCCTGGCGACGTTTTCTATCTGCACTCCCGCTTATTGGAACGTGCTGCCCGTGTAAATGAACACGAAGTTGAAAAACTGACTAATGGCGAAGTGAAGGGCAAAACAGGCTCTCTGACTGCATTGCCAATTATTGAAACGCAAGCTGGTGACGTATCTGCATTCGTACCGACAAACGTGATTTCGATTACCGACGGTCAGATTTTCTTGGAAACTGACTTGTTTAATGCTGGTATCCGTCCTGCGATTAATGCCGGTATTTCGGTATCGCGCGTAGGTGGTGCAGCGCAAACTAAAGTAATTAAAAAATTGGGTGGCGGTATCCGTTTGGCACTCGCTCAATATCGTGAGTTGGCAGCCTTCTCGCAATTTGCTTCAGATTTGGATGAAGCTACACGCAAACAGCTGCAACACGGTGAAGTGGTTACTGAATTGATGAAACAAAAACAATTCAGTACTTTGGATACAGCCGAAATGGCTTTGACTTTGTGGGCCATCAATAATGGTTCTTACGAAGATGTACCAGTACCCAAGGCATTGGCTTTCGAAACGGAATTTTTGAGCTTTGTACGCACTCAGCATCCTGGTGTTTTAGAAGCAATCAACGCATCAGGTGCGATGTCCGATGAAAGTGAAAAAACATTGACTGAAGCCATGAATTCTTTCAAATCTTCTTATGCTTACCAAGCCTAAGAGCTGAAATGAAAGGAGTCTGAAATGGCAGTCGGAAAAGAGATTCTCACCAAAATCCGTAGTGTTCAAAATACCCAAAAGATCACTAAAGCGATGCAAATGGTGTCAACCTCTAAAATGCGGAAGACTCAGGAGCGGATGCGCTTAGCGCGTCCGTATGCCGAAAAAGTACGGACAGTTATGAGTCATTTGGCGCAAACCAATGAAGATCATGGTATTAAATTATTGGCACCTCATCGTGAAACACGTCGGGTGGGTTTCATTTTAATCACCTCTGATAAAGGTCTTTGCGGTGGTTTGAACGCGAATGTTTGAAGAAATTTTTAGCGCAAGTCCAAGAATACCAAGAGCAAGGCATTGAAGTTGATGTTGTCTGTTTAGGTAGTAAAGGCTTGGCAGCTTGTCAAAGCATCGGTTTGAACGTTATTGCCAGTGCGATTAATTTGGGGGATACCCCAAAAATGGAATTGCTGCTTGGTCCATTGACTGAAATCTTCCAACGTTACGAGAAGCATGAGTTAGATAAAATACATGTGGTATATTCGCGTTTTGTTAATACCATGCGTCAAGAACCACGGTTGGAGGTTCTGCTGCCGATCGGCGAAAATGTGATAGAAGACGAGAATAACTATTCTTCATTCAGTTGGGAATACCGTTATGAACCAAGTCCTATCGCTGTGTTGGAATATCTGGTTCGCCGCTATTTAGAGTCCGTGGTTTATCAAGCATTGAGTGACAATATGGCATCAGAGCAAGCTGCGCGTATGGTGGCGATGAAAGCGGCCACCGACAATGCAGGCAATGCCATTAAAGAGTTGCGTTTGGTATATAACAAATCGCGTCAAGCTGCGATTACCACGGAATTGTCAGAAATTGTAGCAGGTGCAGCGGCAGTTTAATGTCGTCTGAAACCTGAACAGGAAATTAGGATACGATAATGAGCCAAGGCAAAATCGTACAAATTATTGGTGCGGTAGTTGACGTGGAGTTTCCGCGCGATGCCATTCCGCATGTTTACGACGCCCTGAAATTGGATGCAAACGGCCTGACTTTAGAAGTACAACAGCTTCTGGGTGACGGTGTGGTTCGTACTATTGCAATGGGTAGCTCGGACGGTCTGAAACGCGGCATGACTGTAAGCAATACAGGTGCGCCGATTACCGTGCCGGTAGGTAAAGGTACTTTGGGACGTATTGTCGATGTATTGGGTACACCTGTTGATGAAGCAGGTCCGATTGATACCGACAAACACCGTGCCATCCATCAGACAGCCCCTAAATTCGATGAGCTGTCTGCTACTACTGAGTTGCTGGAAACCGGCATTAAAGTGATTGACTTGCTGTGTCCGTTTGCTAAAGGCGGTAAGTAGGTCTGTTCGGTGGTGCCGGCGTAGGTAAAACCGTAAACATGATGGAATTGATTAACAACATCGCCAAAGCGCATAGCGGTCTGTCCGTGTTCGCTGGTGTGGGTGAACGTACCCGTGAAGGTAACGACTTCTACCACGAGATGAAAGATTCCAACGTATTGGATAAAGTGGCGATGGTTTACGGTCAGATGAACGAACCTCCGGGTAACCGTCTGCGTGTAGCCTTGACCGGTTTGACTATGGCCGAATACTTCCGTGATGAAAAAGACGAAAGCGGTAAAGGTCGCGACGTATTGTTCTTCGTGGACAACATTTACCGTTACACTCTGGCCGGTACCGAAGTGTCTGCATTGTTGGGCCGCATGCCTTCAGCAGTAGGTTACCAACCGACATTGGCTGAAGAAATGGGTCGTTTGCAAGAGCGTATTACTTCTACCCAAACAGGCTCTATTACTTCCATCCAAGCCGTATACGTTCCTGCGGATGACTTGACTGACCCATCTCCTGCAACAACATTTGCCCACTTGGACGCTACCGTCGTATTGAGCCGTGATATTGCTTCTTTGGGTATTTACCCCGCAGTTGACCCGCTTGATTCCACTTCACGCCAACTGGATCCGATGGTATTGGGTCAAGAGCACTATGACGTAGCCCGCGGCGTACAATCTACTCTGCAAAAATACAAAGAATTGCGCGATATTATTGCCATTCTGGGTATGGATGAATTGTCAGACGAAGATAAACTGACCGTGATGCGTGCGCGTAAGATCCAACGCTTCCTGTCGCAACCGTTCCACGTCGCCGAAGTATTTACCGGCTCTCCCGGCAAATATGTATCGCTGCGTGACACTATTGCCGGCTTTAAAGCTATCTTGAACGGTGAATACGACCATCTGCCTGAACAAGCGTTCTACATGGTAGGCGGTATCGAAGAAGCGGTCGAGAAAGCGAAAACCTTAAACTAAGGAGGTCGGCATGAGCGTCATGCGAGTTGAAGTGGTAAGTAGCGAGCAGAACATCTATTCAGGCGAAGCTAGTTTGTAGTGGTTCCGACTGTTCAAGGTGAGCTCGGTATTTATCCGCGACACGAGCCGATTATGAGCTTGGTACGTCCTGGAGCATTGCGTTTGACCGTGCCCGGCGAAGCCGAAGAAGTGCTTGTTGCCGTTTCCGGCGGGGTACTGGAAGTACAGCCCAACCAACTTACTGTGTTGGCTGATGTTGCCGTACGCAGTTCCGAGATGGATCGGGCGCGCGCGGAAGCTGCCAAGAAAGCGGCAGAAACCGGCATTTCTCAAGCGAAAGACGATAAGTCGTTGGCTGAAGCGCACAAGGCTTTGGCCGCAGCGATTGCCCAGCTCAAAACCTTGGATTATCTTCGTTCGCACAAAAACAAATAAGCAGGTTTGTTTTACAAAAAGCACGGTTGATTACCGTGCTTTTTATTTTTTCATGATGGATGATTTTGAGAAGAATGAAATCTTTAGGTAACGAATGCTATAGTCAATTATAGTGGATTAAATTTAAATCAGGACAAGGCGACGAAGCCGCAGGCAGTACAAATAGTACGGCAAGGCGAGGCAACGCCGTACTGGTTTAAATTTAATCCACTATAAAAACAAAATAGTACAATACTCACCTTTGAAGGTTTAACCATGGCATACTCTGCGGACTTAAGAAACAAAGCTTTAAACTATTACGAACAATGCAAAAACATCAGCCAAACCGCAGCAACGTTTAACTTGTCAAGAAACACGCTTTACCTGTGGATTCGCCTTAAAAAACAAACAGGCAGCCTAAAACATCAAGTTACCGGTCTAAATGCCGTCAAATTGGATAGGCAAAAACCGGCTCAATATGTTGGGCAACACCGGGATGCCTATCTGCATGAAATCGCCAAACATTTTGATTGTACGCCAGCCGCCGTTTGCTATGCACTCAAACAGATGGGGATGACGCGCAAAAAAAGACCACCACTTACAAAGAACAAGACCCGGCCAAAGTAACGCATTATTTGACACAGCCGGCCGAATTTTCCGACTACCAACGTGTTTATTTGGATGAAACAGGATTTGACCGCCACCTGTTCCGTCCCTATGCCCGCAGCCCGAAAGGGCAAATAGTGAAAGCGCAGATAAGTGGAAAAAGATACCGACGCTTATCTCCGGTATCCGCACAAGTCGGCAACCGGCTGATTGCTCCGATGGTTTATCAAAATACGATGACTGGAGTCTTTTTTGAAGCGTGGTTTCAGCAATGCCTACTGCCCGCATTGACTCAAAAATCGGTGATTATTTTAGATAATGCGCGATTTCACCGTATGGGTGTCTTACGGGAAATGGCGGAAAAATTGGGCCATAAGGTATTGCCTCTTGCACCTTATTCACCTGAGCTCAATCCGATTGAGAAGGTGTGGGCGAATATTAAGCGGTATCTGCGAACCGTTTTGTCTGATTACGCCCGATTTGACGATGCGCTAATGTTCTATTTTGATTTTAATTAACTATATATATAAAGTTTTAAATGATTCCTGTATTGCGCATAATTTTGCTTTTCTGAGTCAGCGATAAAGGTTGTTTACTGAATACGGTTTTTATAGGATAAAGCAAATCTTTTGGTAAGGATCTATCGTATTTTAAAGTGGTGTTATAGTGGATTAACTTTAAAGTGTTATAGTGGATTAACTTTAAACCAGTACAGCGTTGCCTTGCCTTGCCTTGCCGTACTATCTGTACTGTCTGCAGCTTCGTCGCCTTGTCCTGATTTAAATTTAATCCACTATATTTTAAAGTGGTGTTAATGTCGTCTGAATGTATTTAAGACGACTTTTTTGTTTTTAAGGACACCTATTGCCTATTCCAATAATGAATAAAGTTTGGCTATTTAGGAGGATTGCTATTTTATTTGGAATCAAAAAACAACAAAATTTATAGATAAGAGGTTTTTATTTTGCATAAACGGTATTTTTATTGTAAAAAATGCTAATTGGGTTATAATTTTAAAATACATTATCATAAATTAATGTGTAACCTATTGCGAAAAAAAATAAATATTTCATATTGCGGATAATTTGTCATGAACTTTGATTTCATATTTGGGGATGGTGTATCAGGTATGGCGGGATATAGCCTGATACTGATTTTGGCTGCGCTTGTCAGTAAGCAAGATTCAGTAAAACGGTTTATCAGCCGTTTTGCTGTTAATGTGCGTGCTCAATGCTACTTGGATGAAAATTCATATCATGTTTTCCGTCATCTTGATATACGTATTTCAGGAACACATGAACAAATTGATTATGTTTACGTTTCACGATTCGGTATTTTTATCGTATCTACACCGAATTACCAAGGCCGTATTTGGGGGGATAACGGAGATGGGATGTGGACGCAGAAATTCCATAGAACCAAGATGCTTTTCCCTAATCCATTGGCACAGAATCAACGCTATATCCAAGCTTTAGTGCGGCAGCTTGATTTAAGCCCGCGTTTGTTTTACTCGGTTGTCGTATTTTCGGGAAATTGCCAATTCCAAACTATGATGCCGGATAATGTCATTGAATCTACAGAATTCAATGAATACATTGCACAATATAGCGAAGTCGTTTTAAATGACGACAAAGTTGCTGAAATCAAAGAAATTTTAGAGAGTAATGAATTTGATAATGTGTTTGGTCAAAATGGTTCTCGATCACACGCTTAATAAAGTATAGTGGATTAACTTTAAACCAGTACGGCGTTGCCTCGCCTTGCCGTACTATCTGTACTGTCTGCGGCTTCGTCGCCTTGTCCTGATTTAAATTTAATCCACTATAGAACAGAAAATTTGTAGGTAATACAGCAGTTTTTGAAATTATAGGTTGAACATAAAAGGTCGTCTGAAACCTGAAGCGGTTTTCAGACGACCTTTTGTTTGAGCGTATCGTTATCAGCGTTTGACGCCGCTGAGCCTTGCCCAGCCTTCGTCGATTTCGGCGGGTTCGATGTTGAACCATTGGCGGTAAATGCCGCTGAGTTCTTCGACTTGTTCGTCCAGCAGACCGGACAACACGATGCGTCCGCCTTGTTTGGTGCGGGCGGCGAGCATTTCGCCGAGCATGCGCAGGGGGTTGGCGAGGATGTTGGCAACGACGATGTCGAATTGTCCTTGCGGTAAACCGTCGGGCAGGTAGAACTGTGCATCGACGTGGTTTTGTCCGGCGTTGTCCTTGCTGGCGCGGATGGCTTGCTCGTCAATATCGACGCCGACGGCAGAACCTGCACCGAGCTTGAGGGCGGCGATGGTCAGGATGCCGGAGCCGCAGCCGTAGTCGAGGACGCTTTCGCCGCCTTTGAGTTGTGTGTCCAGCCACTTGAGGCAGAGGCGGGTGGTCGGATGGCTGCCGGTACCGAAGGCAAGGCCGGGGTCGAGCTGAAGGTTGACGGCGTTGCTGTTGGGCGCTTCGTGCCAAGAGGGGGTAATCCACAGGCGCTCGGAAATTTGGATGGGGTCGAACTGCGCTTGGGTCAGGCGCACCCAGTCTTGGTCGGCAAGGATTTCGCTGGTGTATGCCAAGTCTTTCAACCCGCATGCTTGGCTGGCGGCTTGAATCATGGCTGCGGCATCGTCGTTTTCGCCGAACAGGGCGATGACTTTGCTTTGCTGCCAAATTTGTTCGGTCGGCATACCGGGTTCGCCGAAGATAGCTTGTTCGTTTTCGGTGCCTGCGTAGGCGTCTTCGATGGCGGCGGATAGTGCGCCGTTTCCATCAGGGCATCGGCGAGACGTTCGGCGACGGCGTCGTTGACATTGATGGTAATTTGTTGATAGGACATGGTGGGCTTTCTCAGTGGGGTCGTCTGAAATTAGGAAATGGTAGGCAAATTAAGTGATTTGGGTCATTTGCTGTATGTTTGGGGCTGTCTGCTTCGGTTTGAATCGGTTTCTCTATTTGAATACGGATTGCGTCTTGTACGGAAACGGCAGCAGACAGGCGGATAATGATATTTTAAGCTCTATTGGTAATCGCTGATGTATGCCTAATGCTAAGGTTTCAACCTCTTTGAAAAAAGGTCGTCTGAAAGCCATATGGTTTTTCAGACGACCTTCGACTATCCAAACGGGACGGTTTTATTTGTCCTGTTTGGCTTTGCGTTCTTCCAGCCAGTGTTCCAAATAGTGGATGCTGACACCGCCTTTTTCAAAACCGGGGTCGCTGAACAAATCGCGGTGCAGCGGGGTATTGGTTTTGATGCCGGTTACGGCAAGCTCGGCGAGGGCGACGCGCATTTTTGCCATTGCCTGCTCGCGGGTTTTGCCGATGACGCAGACTTTACCGATCAGGCTGTCGTAGTAAGGCGGGATGCGGTAGCCTTGGTAAATGTGGCTGTCCACGCGGATGCCGAAGCCGCCGGGCAGGTGGCAGCTTTCAATCAGACCCGGGCTGGGGATAAAGTTGTACGGGTCTTCGGCATTGATGCGGCACTCGAAAGCATGGCCTTCGATGTGGATGTCTTTTTGCTTGTATTGCAAAGGCAGGCCGCCGGCAATGCGGATTTGTTCCTGTACGATGTCCACGCCGGTAATCAGCTCGGTAACGGGGTGTTCGACTTGGACGCGGGTGTTCATTTCGATAAAGAAGAATTCGCCGTTTTCATACAGGAATTCAAACGTACCTGCGCCACGGTAGCCGATACGTTTGCAGGCGTCGGTACAGGCTTTGCCGATTTTTCGCGGGCTTTTTCGTCGATGAAGGGAGCGGGTGCTTCTTCGATGACTTTTTGGTGGCGGCGCTGCATGGAGCAATCGCGCTCGGCAAGGTAGATGGCGTTGCCGTGTTCGTCGGCAAGCACTTGAATTTCGACGTGGCGCGGGCGTTGCAGGTAGCGTTCCATATAGACCATCGGATTGCCGAACGCCGCGCCTGCTTCGGCTTTGGTCATTTCGACGGACTTGATGAGGTCTTCTTTTTTCTCGACCACGCGCATACCGCGTCCGCCGCCGCCGCCCGATGCTTTGATAATCACGGGATAACCGACTTTATCGGCGGTTTTGAGGATTTCGGCGGGATCGTCGGACAGCGCGCCGTCCGAACCGGGAACGCAGGGCACGCCCGCTTCAATCATCGCGTGTTTGGCGGAAACTTTGTCGCCCATCAGGCGGATGGTTTCGGCTTTGGGGCCGATGAAGATGAAGCCGGACTGTTCGACCTGTTCGGCAAAATTGGCGTTTTCGGCAAGGAAGCCGTAGCCCGGGTGGATGGCATCCGCGCCGGTAACTTCTGCGGCGGCGATGATGGCGGGGATATTGAGATAGCTTTGTGCGGAAGCGGCAGGGCCGATGCACACGGATTCGTCGGCAAGTTTGACGTGCAGACTGTCTTTGTCGGCTTCGGAATGCACGGCGACGGTGGCGATGCCCATTTCACGGCAGGCTCGCAGGACGCGCAGCGCGATTTCGCCTCGGTTGGCGATTAATACTTTTTTCAGCATGATGACCTTTCCTGTGGTTTCAGACGACCTGCTTGTTACCTTTTGCTCAACGCATTGCGGATTTTTTCATCGGTCTTGTATTGGCTCAACGCGTACACCGCCCACATGGCGGCAGGAATCCAGCCGATTAAGGTGAATTGGAGAATCAGGCAGATGATGCCCGCAATCGGACGGCCGATGGTGAAGAATACGGCAAAGGGCAGGAAGATGGCTAACAGCAGGCGCATGGTGGAAATCCTGAGTTGGAAAGCATTTCAGACGACCTCCACGCAATCCGGAAGGTCGTCTGAAAACGAATTATTCGATGATGAAGAGCGGCTCGCCAAATTCCACAGGCGTACCGTTTTCCACCAGAATTTCTTTAACCGTGCCGGATTTTTCGGCTTCGATTTCGTTCATCAACTTCATCGCTTCGATGATACACAATGTATCGCCGGCTTTGACTTGCTGACCAACTTCGACGAAAGCGGCGGCATTCGGGCCGGGCGCGCGGTAGAACGTACCGACCATAGGCGATTTTTGCGCGTTGGACAGGTCGCGGGCGGCTGGGGCTGCAGGAGCGGGGGCTGCTGCGGCGGCAGGCGCGGCGGCGGGTGCAGGGGCAGGCACCGCTACTTGGGCGGGCGCGGCATAAACGGGAGCCGGAGCGGCGGTGGCGCGGGTGATGCGGACTTTTTCCTCGCCTTCGGTAACTTCGATTTCGGCGATACCTGATTCTTCTACTAAATCAATCAGTTTTTTTAACTTGCGCAAATCCATTTTCGTTCCTTTACGATACGGCCAAAATGTTGTGAAGCGGCCGTGTTTGTTGCGGGATATTTCAGAAAACAACCGGCCTGCGGCAACGGCGCAAGCCGGACGGTATTGGGTTGCATAAAGGGCATTCGCAGGAGCAGAAACCCCGTAAATGAATTTGACTATTTTCCCGAACTTGCCGACAAATGTCTAGCAAAATCTCGAAAAAAGGCGGTTTTTGAACAAAACGGGCAGGTTCGGAGATTTAGGCAGAATGTACGTTTTCCTAACGAGTGTTTATTCTAATTTATTGGTTTATGAAGAGAAAAGGTCGTCTGAAAATTCAGGTAGGGATGCCGATAAACCATTTTGTCCGTTTTCAGACGACCTTTTAATATTGACGACCTTTTATATTAATGGAGACCTTTGCAAAAATACTCTGTTAACGAAATTTGAGGCATGAAAGTGCTCCAAAAAATTTTCAATTGACTAAAACCTTCTTAATACTGAGCAAAAAGTAGGAAAAATCAGAAAGGTTTTGCATTTTGAAAATGAGATTGAGCATAAAATTTTAGTAACCTATGTTATTGCAAAGGTCTCTAATGAGGATTTAATTGCGAGAATTTCTGTGGTGGGGGAGGGACGGATTGGGTTGTAAACTGACTGGCCTTCCGGTTTTTTGCTTGTGCGGAAATGAATGGCGACAGTTTGTGCTGTAAGAGATTTATGGTTGCGGTGGTCAAAGGTCGTCTGAAAACTGATTTTCAGACGACCTTTGCATTTTGAATTATTCCCCGTCTTTCACCGGATGATCGGGCAAGTACACATCGAAGCGGGTGCTTTTGCCTGTGTATTGGTAGGCGGGTTTTTCGCCGTTGAGAAACTCGCCGAGGCGCGGGCGTTTGACGACGACGCGTTTTTTCGCAACGGCGCGGGCGGCAGCAAGCAGCTCGGCTTCTTCTTGGGCGGCACCGACGACGCTGTGGAAATACGCCATTTCTTTTTTGACGGCGGCGGATTTTTGGCGTTCGGGATACATGGGGTCGAGATAGACAATGTCGGGTCGCGATTGGGCGGCGAGTTCCTGCATCAACTCGACGGCGTCGCCGTAATGGAAGGCAATGCGGCGGGCGATGTCTTGGATTTCAGGGTCTTGCAGCGCCCGTTCGAGACCGTCGGCAAGCAGGCAGGCGACGGCGGGATGCTGCTCGAAGGTTTGGACGTTCAAACCGAGCGAGGCGAGGACGAAGCTGTCGCGCCCGAGTCCGCCGGTACAGTCCCAAACGGTCGGTTTGGCCGTATGGTTCACCGCTTTGGCAATCAGTTCGCCGCCGCCTTTGGTACGCCGGTATTGGGCTGCACCACCGCCGAAATCGACGCGCACGCGCCCTTTCTCCCCCGCGCGGCACAAACTGACGCCCTCCGCATCGGCAAACAGGTATTCGCCGCTGTCGGGCGGGCAGGTCAGGGTAGGGAGTTTGAATTGCTGCACTAAAAGGCGGACGTGTTCGGTGGCGGTGTCAGAGAAACAGACGGCGGGTATGGCGTGGGTGTGTAAATCTTTTGGGGCAGACATTTTCAGACGACCTTAGATTATGGATTGTTAACAATATGAACCGTATTTTTGTTGAATTATCGAATTTTTCACTGCGATTCATTCTCAGATAACGCTATAATATGCTTAATATTCTTTTGAATCCATCAGCGTTTGTCTTTCCGATGGGCTTTCAGACGACCCTCCTCTTTTTCTTCCCCATTCAGTAAAGGAAAATCATGAGCTTCAAAACCGATGCCGAAATCGCCCAATCCTCCACCATGCGTCCGATTGGCGAAATTGCCGCCAAGCTGGGTTTGAACGTGGACAATATCGAACCCTACGGCCATTACAAAGCCAAAATCAATCCTGCCGAAGCGTTCAAACTGCCGCAAAAACAAGGCCGTCTGATTTTGGTTACCGCCATCAACCCGACTCCGGCGGGCGAAGGCAAAACCACCGTAACCATCGGTTTGGCGGACGCGTTGCGCCATATCGGCAAAGACGCCGTTATCGCCCTGCGCGAGCCTTCTTTGGGGCCTGTGTTCGGCGTCAAAGGCGGCGCGGCGGGCGGCGGCTATGCCCAAGTTTTGCCGATGGAAGACATCAACCTGCACTTCACCGGCGACTTCCACGCCATCGGCGCGGCGAATAACCTGCTCGCCGCCATGCTCGACAACCATATCTACCAAGGCAACGAGTTGAACATCGACCCCAAACGCGTGCTGTGGCGGCGCGTGGTCGATATGAACGACCGCCAGTTGCGCAACATCATCGACGGCATGGGCAAACCCGTTGACGGCGTGATTCGTCCCGACGGCTTCGACATCACCGTCGCCTCCGAAGTCATGGCGGTATTCTGTCTCGCCAAAGACATCAGCGATTTGAAAGAGCGTTTGGGCAACATCCTCGTCGCCTACGCCAAAGACGGCAGCCCTGTTTACGCCAAAGATTTGAAAGCCCACGGCGCGATGGCGGCATTGCTCAAAGACGCCATCAAGCCCAATTTGGTACAAACCATCGAAGGCACGCCCGCTTTCGTACACGGCGGCCCCTTCGCCAACATCGCCCACGGCTGCAACTCCGTTACCGCCACCCGACTGGCGAAACATCTTGCCGATTACGCCGTAACCGAAGCAGGCTTCGGCGCGGATTTGGGCGCGGAAAAATTCTGCGACATCAAATGCCGCCTTGCCGGTTTGAAACCCGACGCAGCCGTCGTCGTCGCCACCGTCCGCGCCTTGAAATACAACGGCGGCGTAGAACGCGCCAACCTCGGCGAGGAAAACCTCGAAGCCTTGGCAAAAGGCCTGCCCAACCTGCTGAAACACATTTCCAACCTGAAAAGCGTATTTGGCCTGCCTGTCGTCGTCGCCATCAACCGCTTCGTGTCCGACTCCGATGCCGAGTTGTCCATGATTGAAAAAGCCTGCGCCGAACACGGCGTCGAAGTTTCCCTGACCGAAGTGTGGGGCAAAGGCGGCGCGGGCGGTGCGGATTTAGCGCGCAAAGTCGTCAACGCCATCGACAACCAACCCAATGAATTCCGCTTTGCCTACGATGTCGAGTTGAGCATCAAAGACAAAATCCGCGCCATCGCCCAAAAAGTGTACGGCGCGGAAGACGTCGATTTCAGCGCGGAAGCCGCCGCCGAAATCGCCTCGCTGGAAAAACTGGGCCTAGACAAAATGCCCGTCTGCATGGCGAAAACCCAATATTCCCTCAGCGACAACGCCAAACTTTTGGGCTGCCCCGAAGGCTTCCGCATCACCGTGCGCGGCATCACCGTTTCCGCCGGCGCAGGCTTCATCGTCGCCCTGTGCGGCAACATGATGAAAATGCCCGGCCTGCCCAAAGTTCCCGCCGCCGAGAAAATTGACGTGGACGCAGACGGCGTGATTCACGGCTTGTTCTGATTTGAATCTGAAGTGAAGTAAAACGGCAAAGGTCGTCTGAAAACAGTTTTCAGACGACCTTTTATTATTCGGAACAGTTTAAACTCAACCGCGACAACCCGTAGCGTGGGCTTTGCCCGCGGATCTTCCTCTGATGAAAAGGTCGTCTGAAACAATAAAGTGTAGGAGCACGTCGCGTTGTTTACAACACAGATTGAGAAATAAGCCTGTAAGACCTCAAACGGCGTATCGCCGTTCAAACTGCGGTGCGGCTTCACAGTGTTATAGAAATTAACAAAGCGGCACAACTCCTTTCGCCGGTGTTCCGGACTGTCAAACGACTGTTTCTCATGCCACATCTCCATCAGGGTACGGATAACCCGTTCCGCCTTACCGTTGGTCTGCGGACGGGCAACCCGGGTAAACTTTTGACCAATCCCGTTCTCATAACAGGCTACACCGAAAGCATGGTTGGCCGAGCCTTTGTATTCCGTACCGTTGTCGGAGTAAACGCACTCAATCAGGTATGGGCAGGGATCAATCAGGTGTTCGGTCAGAAACTTGGCGGCACTGTCTGCGGTTTTGTCCGGCAAAACGGCGGCGTATAGCTCCCTTGAGAAATCGTCAATGGCGACAAACAGGTAATCCCGCTTATCGGTGGCTTTCTGCCCTTTGAGCAGCGGCAGCCGTTTGGTATCGAGATGTACTGGCTCTCCGGGGTAGGATTTATTGTAGCGTTTGGCCTGCTTTTTGAGTTTTTCCTGAATGCCGCGTTCTACCTTGGCCAGGCGTTTCATTCCGTACTTTGCCTGTTTGAAACGGTTGTTGGTACTGGTTTGGGGTTTGAGCAGTCTGCCACTTGCGGCTTTAAGGGCGCGGTAAATGGTGACGCGGCTGACTTGGTAGCGGCGTGCCAGGGAGGTGGCGCTTTCCTTCCCCTGCGTGTAGGCCAGCCAAATGGCTTGGCGGTGGTGCGGGGTGAGACGGGTGTTTTTGTGCATGTTCATGTTTCAGTATTCTCCTAGAAATACTGTAAACAACGCTACTAGTTTCTACAAATAAGCAAACTCGCACATTCATTTTCAGACAACTATTTTTATGGTTTTTCATCTTAGTCCTGTTTTTGTAAATGCGTTTGTTTTTATAGTGAATCTGCCTTTTCAGACGACCTTATGCACAGCCAACCGCCCGCCCATCCCGCACCACTGCCCCACCCGTCCGAAACGCGCTATACTTCCCAATTAACTGTCCGCCCCACCCGCTTCAGGAGAACACCATGCCCGAACAAAACCGCATCCTTTGCCGCGAACTGAGCCTGCTCGCTTTCAATCGCCGTGTTTTGGCGCAGGCGCAGGATGAAAACGTGCCGCTTTTGGAACGTTTGCGGTTTTTGTGCATCGTATCTTCCAACCTCGACGAATTTTTCGAGGTACGCATGGCGTGGCTCAAACGTGCGCAAAAAATGAATCCGCACGAGCGTTTGGACAACGGCGCCACGCCGTCCGAAACCATCGCCGCCGTCGCCGCCGAAGCGCACGCGCTGATACAGGAGCAATACCGCCTGTTCAACGAAGTCTTGCAGCCCGAACTGGGCAAACAAGGCATCCATTTTTACCGCCGCCGCAACTGGACGCAAGGGCAGCAGAAATGGATCGAGCAGTATTTCGACGCCGAACTGCTACCCATTCTCACCCCCATCGGACTCGACCCGTCGCACCCCTTCCCGCGCCCGTTGAACAAATCGCTCAACTTCGCCGTCGAGCTTGAAGGTACGGACGCATTCGGCCGACCCTCCGGCATGGCGATTGTGCAAGCCCCGCGCATCCTGCCGCGCGTCGTCCCCCTACCTGCCGAATTGTGCGAAGGCGGCAGCGGCTTCGTCTTCCTTTCCTCCATCCTGCACGCCCACGTCGGCAAACTCTTCCCCGGCATGACGGTTAAAGACTGCCACCAGTTCCGCCTCACCCGCGACAGCGACCTGACCGTCGATGAAGAAGACCTCAAAAACTACGCGCCGCCATTCAAAACGAATTGCACGACCGCGAATACGGCGACGGCGTTCGCCTCGAAGTTGCCGACACCTGTCCGCCCCACATCCACGACTTCCTGCTCGCCCAGTTCAAACTCACTCCCGCCGAGCTTTACCAAGTCAAAGGCCCGGTCAACCTCGTGCGCCTTAATGCCGTACCCGATTTGGTTGACCGTCCCGACCTCAAGTTTCCTGCGCGCGGAGCAGGTCGTCTGAAAGCACTGCGCAAGAACGGCTCCATTTTCAAACTGGCGAAACAGTCGCCCATCCTGCTGCACCATCCGTATCAGTCCTTCGACCCCGTCGTCCACATGATACGCGAAGCCGCCGCCGACCCCGCCGTCCTCGCCGTCAAAATGACCATCTACCGCACCGGCAGCAATTCCGAACTCGTCCGCGCCCTGATGAAAGCCGCCCTTGCCGGCAAACAAGTCACCGTCGTCGTCGAACTCATGGCGCGTTTTGACGAAGCCAACAACGTCAACTGGGCGCAACAGCTTGAAAACGCAGGCGCACACGTCGTTTACGGCGTATTCGGCTACAAAATCCACGCCAAAATGGCACTCGTCATCCGCCGCGAAAACGGCGCGCTCAAACGCTACGCCCACCTCGGCACCGGCAACTACCATCAAGGCACCTCACGTATTTACACCGACTTCGGCATCATCACCGCCGACGACCAAATCACCGCCGACGTGAACACCCTCTTTATGGAAATCACAGGCTTGGGCAAACCGGGTCGTCTGAACAAGCTCTACCAAAGCCCGTTCACCCTGCACAAAATGGTCATCGACCGCATCGAGCGCGAAATCCAACACGCCAAAGCAGGGAAACCCGCCCGCATCCGCGCCAAAATGAATTCGCTGATTGAACCGAGCGTCATCGACGCCCTCTACCGCGCCAGCAGCGCAGGCGTACAAATTGACCTCATCGTGCGCGGCATGTGTACCCTGCGCCCCGGTGTCAAAGGCCTGTCCGAAAACATCCGCGTCCGCTCCATTATCGGCAGACAGCTCGAACACTCGCGCGTTTACTGCTTCCACAACAACGGCGCGGACGACACCTTCATCTCCAGTGCCGACTGGATGGGGCGCAACTTCTTCCGCCGCATCGAAGTCGCCACCCCGATTTCACACCCGAACTCAAAGCCCGCGTCATCCATGAAGGCATAGAAATGGCGCTGCAAGACAACACCCGCGCCTGGCTGATGCAGCCCGATGGTAGCTACCTCCGCGCCCAACCTGAAAACGGCGAACCCGCATTCAGCCTGCAAGAGAGTTTGTGGGAAATGTACGGCAGATAAAGCGCGGCAACACAAAAGGTCGTCTGAAAGATTGATTTCAGACGGCTTTTTGTATATTGATTTGGTTATTGCACAATAGGTCGTCTGAAAACACAGTTTCGCCCAAATGCGGACTGATTTTGTATTTCAGACGACCTTTTATCTTTGTAACCTGTTTTTAGATGACTTGAAAGTATAGTGGATTAAATTTAAATCAGGACAAGGCGACGAAGCCGCAGACAGTACAGATAGTACGGCAAGGCAAGGCGAGGCAACGCCGTACTGGTTTAAAGTTAATCCACTATAATAGTGGGGTAGGGCAGTGTAGCGTGGGCTTCGCCCACGAAAAAACGATGCTATGTTATCTCCCGGCTCGGAAACCAAACCATCAATTCCGTGGGCAAAGCCCACGCTACAATCCGCAGCAGGTATCGCAACGCCCTACCCGCCGCCGCGTTGGATTTGCCTATCAGGAAAAGCTGTTTGTTTAGCTTAGATTCACTTTCCTCCCCCATAAAAATTAAAAAGGTCGTCTGAAACCCATAATCACATGGTTTCAGACGACCTTTAATCTTTTCCATCCGCTTTTCAGACGGCCTTACAGCAAGAACATTGTCGCCAGTCCCAAGAAAATCAGAAAACCGCCGGAATCCGTTACCGCCGTAATCAGCACCGAGCTGCCCAAAGCAGGGTCGCGGCCGGATTTTTCCATGATGACGGGGATGAGTACGCCGACCGAGGCGGCGAGCAAAAGGTTCAGTGTCATTGCGGCGACCATCACCAAGCCGATGCCGATGCTGCCGTACAGCAGCCATGACACCACGCCCATGACCGTTCCCCAGATGATGCCGTTGACCAAGGCGACGCCGACTTCTTTTTTTTAACAAGCGTCCCGCCTGCATTCCTGTCAACTGCCCCATCGCCATCGCACGGACAATCATGGTGATGGTTTGATTGCCGGAGTTGCCGCCGATACCGGCGACGATAGGCATCAGCGCGGCGAGTGCGACGATTTTCTCGATGCTGCCCTCAAACGCGCCGATAACGCGGCTGGCGAGAAAGGCGGTGCAAAGGTTGACGGCAAGCCACATCCAGCGGTTTTTCACCGAATCCCAGACAGGCGCAAACAAATCTTCCTCTTCCTGCAAACCCGCCATGTTCAACATATCCGCTTCCGATTCTTCGCGGATAACGTCCACCATCTCGTCAATGGTAATCCTGCCGATGAGCTTTTTGTTTTCATCGACCACGGGCGCGGTCACCAAGTCATAACGTTCGAACGCCTGCGCCGCCTCTTCCACGTCGTCTTCGGGACGAAAGCGCACGACTTCGGTCGCCATCACGTCCGCCACCAAGTCTTCGGGATCGGCAACCAAAAGTTTGCGGATGGGCAGCACGCCTTGCAGGATGTCGTTTTCATCGACCACAAAAATCTTGTCGGTATGGTCGGGCAGGCTCTCGAAGCGGCGCAGGTAACGCAGCACCACTTCGCAGGCAACGTCGGCGCGGATGCTGACCAACTCGAAGTCCATAATCGCGCCGACTTGGTTGTCTTCATACGACATCGCCGCCTTGACTTGGGCGCGCTCTTCCTCGTCACGCGTCTGCAAGGCCTCATAGACCACTTGGTGCGGCAAATCGCCCGCCAGCTCCGCCAGTTCGTCCGCGTCCAAGTCATCGACCGCCGCCAACAGCTCGTCTTTGTCCATCGACTCGATCAGCGTTTCGCGCACCGCGTCGGACACTTCCAGCAACACTTCGCCGTCGTCTTCAGGCGTAACCAGAAGCCAAACGACATTACGTTCGCGCGGCGGCAACGATTCCAACACCGCCGCCACGTCGGCAGGGTGCAGCTCGTTTAAAAGGACGGTCAGCTCGGTGAATTTATCGCGCAGCGCCTCGTCCTCAATCGGCACGCCTTCCTCAATTTGCGGGAAGGCGGGCGAAAGAATTTCGCACAGCGCGTGGATACGGTCGAAATCGGCGGAAACGCGCTCTACGTCGCTTTCGATACCGTCGTTTTCAAGGTTCGGAGGGGTTTGTTCGATGCTCATAAATGCTCCGCCCGCCGGATGCGGGAAAGCATTTCGGCGGGATGGTTATCGTGTATTTCGGGATAAACCGGAAGGGAAGTTCAGTAAAAACGAACTGGGAAGGTCCATAATAAAAGCCTGCAGATTCAGGCGTCGTGTTGGAAACGGAGCGTATTTACCCTGTTTTAGGGCGGTTTACTATTTTAAACGGTGAATTGAAAAAGGTCGTCTGAAAACTGTCTGTGGGGATTTTTCTCTTTTTCGGGCAAAAGGCAGGGAATGTATTCTGTAAATAGGGGAAAAGAAAGTTTGCCGTTATGTTTGATGTAAGACAGGTTTGGGACGTGCAACGGTTGTCTGTTTGCCGCCGTCGTGGATAGAATGGGGAAATTTTGCGTACGGGCAACATGACGCTTTCCCGTGCTTATCAGAACTACGCTTTCAGACGACCCCTTCCTTAATTTTTCGAACGCCCGATTGTAAAGATAAATGAACGAATAGGGCTGGTTTGGGTCAATGCTTAAATGGTTTTATTGCTTTCTTTACAAAAAAAACGAAAGGACTACCTCATGTCGGACAATACGCAACCTACGCGGCAGGGCTTGCCCTCGCTGCCGAAAAGCACGATTTGGATGCTCAGTTTCGGTTTTCTCGGCGTTCAGACGGCCTTTACCCTGCAAAGCTCGCAGATGAGCCGCATCTTCCAGACGCTCGGCGCCGACCCGCACAGCCTCGGCTGGTTCTTTATCCTGCCTCCTTTGGCGGGGATGCTGGTGCAGCCGATTGTCGGCCATTACTCCGACCGCACTTGGAATCCGCGCTTGGGCGGCCGCCGTCTGCCGTATCTGCTTTACGGCACGCTGATTGCGGTCATCGTGATGATTTGATGCCGAACTCGGGCAGCTTCGGTTTCGGCTATGCGTCGCTGGCGGCTTTGTCGTTCGGCGCGCTGATGATTGCGCTGTTGGACGTGTCGTCGAATATGGCGATGCAGCCGTTTAAGATGATGGTCGGCGACATGGTCAACGAGGAGCAGAAGGGCTACGCCTACGGGATTCAGAGTTTCTTGGCGAATACGGGTGCGGTTGTGGCGGCGATTTTGCCGTTTGTGTTCGCGTATATCGGTTTGGCGAATACTGCCGAGAAAGGCGTCGTGCCGCAGACCGTGGTCGTGGCGTTTTATGTGGGCGCGGCGTTGCTGGTGATTACCAGCGCGTTCACGATTTTCAAAGTGAAGGAATACGATCCGGAAACCTACGCGCGCTACCACGGCATCGACGTGGCGGCGAATCAGGAAAAGACCAACTGGATCGAACTCTTGAAAACCGCGCCTAAGGCATTTTGGACGGTTACTTTGGTGCAGTTTTTCTGCTGGTTCGCCTTCCAATATATGTGGACTTATTCCGCAGGCGCGATTGCGGAAAACGTCTGGCATACGACCGATGCGTCTTCCGTAGGCTATCAGGAAGCGGGCAACTGGTACGGTGTATTGGCTGCGGTTCAGTCGGTTGCGGCGGTGATTTGTTCGTTTGTATTGGCGAAAATCCCCAACCGATACCATAAGGCGGGTTATTTCAGCTGCCTGGCTTTGGGTGCGCTCGGCTTTTTCTCCGTATTCTTCATCAGCAATCAATACGCGCTGGTGTTGTCTTACACCTTAATCGGCATCGCTTGGGCGGGTATTATCACTTATCCGCTGACGATTGTGACCAACGCCTTGTCGGGCAAACACATGGGCACTTATTTGGGCTTGTTTAACGGCTCCATCTGTATGCCCCAAATCGTCGCTTCGCTGTTGAGTTTCATATTGTTCCCGCTGATGGGCGGTTTGCAGGCCAATATGTTCTTGGTAGGGGGCGTCGTCCTGCTGCTGGGCGCGTTTTCCGTGTTCATGATTAAAGAAACACACGGCGGCGCATAATCTTCTTATTTGTCGGTAGGAGGGTCGTCTGAAACTTCTGCCGACGCTTTATCCGATTGAATAAGACAAACCGTATTTCAAAACGGTTTGCCATAAAACCATCAAAACAGGAGCTTTACGATGTACACAAGAATCATGGAAATCAGCCCTTGGACGCTGCGTTCGGCAAAACTGGAAAAAGAACACAAACGGCTGCAAGAGAGCCTGACCAGCTTGGGCAACGGCTATATGGGTATGCGCGGCAGCTTTGAGGAAACCTACTCCACCGACAGCCACTTGGGCACCTACATCGCCGGCGTGTGGTTCCCCGACAAACCCGCGTCGGCTGGTGGAAAAACGGCTACCCCAAATATTTCGGCAAAGCCATCAACGCGCTCAATTTCAGCAAAGTTAAAATCTTTGTCGACGGGCAGGAAGTGGACTTGGCGAAAAACGATGTTGCCGACTTCTCCGTCGAACTCGATATGCAGCACGGCGTGTTGCGCCGCTCGTTCACTGTATTCGGCGTGCGTTTCGATGTGTGCAAATTCCTGTCCGTCGCGCAAAAAGAACTGGCTCTTATCCGCTGGGAAGCCGTATCCGTCGACGGCAAAACCCACCAAGTCCGCATCGATTCCATCATCGATGCCGACGTGAAAAACGAAGACTCCAACTACGAAGAAAAATTCTGGCAGGTATTGGACAAAGGCGTTTCAGACGACCGCTCCTACATTGCCACCCAAACCGTCGCCAATCCTTTCGGCGTGGAACAATTTATCGTCAACGCCGAGCAAACCTTCGCCGGCGGCTTCAAAGCCCTCGGCGGCAGCCAAACCGACTGGCAGGTCTCTAATTCTTTCGAAGCCGAAGTCGGCGGTACGCCCGAAACCTTTGAAAAACGCGTGATTGTTACCACCAGCCGCGATTATCAGGGCTTGGAAGCGGTAAAAGCCGCAGGCCGCGCCTTGTCGGAAAAAATCGCAGGCGTTGCGTTTGAAACCTTGCTGGACGCGCACAAAGCAGGCTGGCTGCACCGTTGGGAAATCGCCGACGTGGTCATCGAAGGCAGCGACGAAGCGCAGCAGGGCATCCGCTTCAACCTGTTCCAACTGTTCTCCACCTACTACGGCGAAGACGCGCGCCTGAACATCGGCCCGAAAGGCTTTACCGGCGAAAAATACGGCGGCGCGACCTATTGGGACACCGAAGCCTATGCCGTACCGCTCTACCTTGCACTGGCGGAACCCGAAGTTACCCGCAACCTGCTGCAATACCGCCGCAACCAACTGCCGCAGGCGCAACATAACGCGCGCGAACAGGGCTTGGCGGGCGCACTCTATCCGATGGTGACGTTTACGGGCATCGAGTGCCACAACGAATGGGAAATCACCTTCGAGGAAATCCACCGCAACGGCGCGATTCCTTACGCCATCTACAACTACACCAACTACACCGGCGATGAAAGCTATCTTGCCAAAGAAGGCTTGGAAGTCTTGGTCGAAGTGTCCCGCTTTTGGGCGGACCGCGTCCACTTCTCCAAACGCAACGGCAAATACATGATTCACGGTGTAACCGGCCCGAACGAATACGAAAACAACATCAACAACAACTGGTACACCAACACCCTCGCCGCATGGGTATTGGACTACACCCGCGAAGCCTAGCGAAATACCCGCGTCCGGATTTGAACGTGAGCGCCGCCGAGTTGGAAAAATGGGCGGACATCAGCGCGAATATGTATCGTCCTCATGACGAAGAACTCGGTGTGTTCGTACAACACGACGGCTTCCTCGACAAAGACATCCGCCCCGTGTCCGCGCTTTCGCCCGACGATTTGCCGCTCAACCAGAAATGGTCGTGGGACAAAATCCTGCGTTCGCCCTTCATCAAACAGGCGGACGTATTGCAAGGCATCTACTTCTTCGGCGACCGTTTCAATATCGACGAAAAACGCCGCAACTTCGACTTCTACGAACCGATGACCGTGCACGAAAGCTCGCTGTCGCCGTGTATCCACGCCATCCTTGCCGCCGAACTGGGCAAAGAAGAAAAAGCCGTGGAAATGTACCAGCGCACCGCCCGCCTGGACTTGGACAACTACAACAACGACACCGAAGACGGCCTGCACATCACCTCCATGACCGGCTCGTGGCTCGCCATCGTCCAAGGTTTCGCCCAAATGAAAACTTGGGGCGGCAAACTCAGCTTCGCCCCGTTCCTGCCGAGTGCGTGGACAGGCTACGCCTTCCATATCAACTACCGCGGCCGTCTGATTAAAGTCGCCGTCGGCAAAGAAAATGTCGTCTTCACCCTGCTCAAAGGCGAGCCGCTCGAATTGCAGGTGTACGGCAAAGACATCACGCTCAACGGCAGCCACACCGTTGCGTTGGAAAAATAAGGAGGATGCAAAATGACTTTTACCGCAGTGCTCTTTGACCTCGACGGCGTCATCACCGATACCGCCGAATACCACTACCGCGCATGGAAAAAGCTCGCCGAAGAACTGGGCATCAGCATCGACCGCAAGTTTAACGAGCAGCTCAAAGGCGTATCGCGCGACGATTCACTCAAACGCATCCTCGCGCACGGCGGCAAAACCGTCAGCGAAGCCGAGTTCGCCGAACTGACCCGCCGTAAAAACGACAACTACGTCGAGATGATTCAGGCGGTCAAACCCGAAGACGTGTACCCCGGCATTTTGCCGCTGCTGGAAGCATTGAGGGCAAACGGCAAAAAAATCGCCCTCGCGTCTGCCAGTAAAAACGGCCCGTTCCTGCTCGAACGCATGGGGCTGACCCACTTCTTCGATGCCGTCGCCGACCCTGCCGCCGTCGCGCATTCCAAACCCGCCCCCGACATCTTCCTCGCCGCTGCCGAGGGCGTGGGCGCGGACATCCGCCACTGCATCGGCATTGAAGACGCCGCAGCCGGCGTCGCCGCCATCAAAGCCGCCGGCGCCTTGCCCATCGGCGTGGGTAAAGCCGAAGACTTAGGCAGCGACATCGCGCTGGTCTCCGGCACCGCCGAGCTGACCTACGCCTACCTGCAAAACGTGTGGGCACAGTCGGGCAGGTAAAGCGCGTCAGGTAAAGCGTTAAGGAAGTAAAAAGGTCGTCTGAAAACAGGATAAAACGTTTTCAGACGACCTTTCTCATTGGAAAAATATTTTTAGCGTTTCAAAGCCAGCGTCAATACGCCTGCCGTAACCAGCCCTAGCCCTATCCATTCCTGAGTGCTGGGGCGTTCGTCCAGAAAGACCACTGCCATCAGCGCGACCAATACCAAGCTGAATTTATCGACGGGGGCGACTTGCGAGGCGTTGCCCAGTTGCAGGGCTTTGAAGTAGGCGAGCCAGGATGCACCGGTGGCGAAGCCGGAGAGAATCAGGAAAGTCCAGTTTCTTCCTGTGAACCCGTTCACGCCCTGCCATTTGCCGGTATAGGTCAGGAACAAGACCAGCGCGGCGAGGATGACCAGCGTGCGGATGAAGGTGGCGAAATCCGAATCTATGCCCTGCAAGCCCATTTTGGCGAAAATCGCCGTCAACGAGGCAAATCCTGCGGAAGCTAATGCCCAAAAAAGCCATGCGTTGCCGCTCATGTTTTTCCTTTCTGAATCAAAATCCGACCTTATGGGGGATGGGAGAGATATTATTGGGTGTCCCCATATTATATCCATCTGATGGAGAGAATGTTTTCCATCATACCACCGGATAGGGTGGCTTTAAACGGAAAAGGCCGAATCCCTGTTTTCGGGTTCGGCCATTTTGACGGTGAGGGATGGTCTGAAATTTTATCGGCGCTATTGGGCGGAATCTGTTTTCAGACGACCTATTGTCTGTCAGATAACTTTTTCTTTAAATTCGGGCTTTTTGTCGATAAAGCCGTCGATCGGCGCATAGCCTAGGAAGTCGGCGTTTTCATCCATGACGACAATCCAGTTTTTGATTTTACCGCTGGTAAGCGGCAGGAAAAACAGAGGTTTGTCGGTTTGTTTGACGGAAGCGGTTTTGAGAATGTCCGCTTCGCTCATGTTGCGGGCGATGGCAAGTTGTACCATGGGTTTCATCGCACTGCGGATTTTCGCGCGTTCGGCAGGGCTGTCGGGCTGCCACCAATTCGGGCGCATACTGGGTTCTATACCTTTAAGCGAAAGGCTGAGGCTTTCGTTGGCTTCTTCGATGGATGCAGGATCGCGCAGGGCAACGCGTTCGATACCGAACCACGGCAGTTGGCGCATTTCTTCAGGGGCTTTTGCTAAATCCGCTTCGTCGATTTCAGCGGCGGTAACAATGTTGATGCGGTCTTTTTCAAAGGCTGCAACGACAGGGCGCGCTAAGGAAACGCTGTGCAAGCCGTAAATCAGCGCGGCGAGCTGGATGATGCCGACCAAAGAAATCGGTAATGCGTTCGCGCAGTTTTTTCTTAGGGCTGGCGAGAATCAGTGTCAGCAGAGGGCCGCAGACAATATCGACCGAGACGACGAGTGTGTACAAATTCAATCCGCCCGTCAGTTCTGAATAGGGGTAGGGATACCAGACAGCGAAGACCAAAAGTGCCGCGAGGCCTGCAAGAATCAGGCTGACGACAAGATGCCAGCCTGCGTTTTTGAGGGCAAAACGCCAACGGGAGGGAGTTTGGGTATTTTCCATTTGTTGTTTCCGTAATGTAATTATTGAGGGAATTATTTTTGAAGGTCGTTATTATATCTGAATATGACCGGTAACATAGAGTTTCATGGTACAAAACGTGAGAGATGTGGTGTGGCAGCAAAAGAATTGGCATACAAAGGTCGTCTGAAAACGGATTTGGGTTTTCAGACGACCTTTTGGTTTTTTAGGCTTACAGACCGAATAGGGCAGTGTCGCCTTTACCTTGGCGGATGAGTTCTGTGCCGTCGGTCATGTCGATGACGGTGGTCGGCTCGGTGCCGCACCAGCCGCCGTCAATCACCAAATCGACGGCGTGTTCGAGGCGGTCGCGGATTTCGTAAGGATCGGTCAGCGGCTCGTCGTCTTCAGGCAGCATCAGGGTGCAACTGAGCAGCGGCTCGCCCAATTCCTGTAACAGGCTCAAGGCGATGTTGTTGTCGGGAACGCGCAGGCCGATGGTTTTGCGTTTTGGGTGCAGCGTGCGGTTGGGGACTTCTTTGGTCGCTTGCAGGATGAAGGTGTAGCTGCCCGGGGTGGCGGCTTTGAGCTGGCGGAACTGGGCGTTGTCGACTTTGGCGTAAGTGCCCAATTCGCTCAAATCGGCGCACATTAGGGTCAGGTGGTGTTTCAAGTCGATTTTGCGGATGGAGAGAATGCGTTCCATCGCGGCTTTGTCGCCGAGTTTGCAGCCGAGCGCGTAGCAGGAGTCGGTGGGGTACACGACGACCCCGCCGCTGCGGACGATATCGGCGGCTTGTTTGATCAGGCGTTCCTGCGGGTTGTCGGGATGGATGGCGAAGAATTGTGCCATGACGGCTTTCCTTTTGATGGTTTGTGTTGCCGATATTTTAAAACCGATGCTTTGAAATGACAAAAGGTCGTCTGAAAATACGGTTTCGGAACAGAAGCCACGTTTTCAGACGACCTTGTATAGTGGATTAACTTTAAACCAGTACGGCGTTGCCTCGCCTTGCCCTACTATCTGTACTGTCTGCGGCTTCGTCGCCTTGTCCTGATTTTTGTTAATCCACTATATTTGAGGTGCGACTCAGGGTTCGGGACGCAGCCACATCCAGACGGCGACGCAGCCGCAGCCCAATGTGGATGCTGCGCCTATCCACCATTGTTCGGGAAAGCGCCAAAACATGAAGATGCAAGATAGGCTCATCATGCTGATGGCGAAGATTTGGCTTTGCGCGGGACGGCGCCGTTGTTTTCCCAGTTTTGCACCATGGGACCGAAATAGCGGTGTTGGTGCAGCCAGCGGTGGAAGCGGGGCGAGGCTTTCGCCCAGCAGGCGGCGGCGAGCAGGACGAAAGGTGTGGTTGGCAGTAATGGGAGGAAAATACCGATGATACCTAAAAGTAAGGAAACTGCGCCGCAAAAGATGAGTAAGTAGCGAATCATTTTGTTGTTTTGTTGAAGGTTTTATTCGGATTCTTTGGATTTGTCGTGCGGGAACGGGCAGCGTGGGATGTCGAGCTTATCCCAGCCTTCGTGTCCCATTTTTTCGAGTAGGGCGATGTTGCGCTCGAAAATGGCGGAGGCATCGGGAAAGGCTTGTGCGGCTTTGGCGATGCTGTCTTCGCGGATGAGGTGCAGGGTGGGGTAGGGCGAGCGGTTGGTGTAGTTGCTGATGTCGTCTGAATCCGTGCCTTCAAATTGGAAATCGGGATGAAACGGGGCAATTTGGACTATGCCTTCCAAACCGTTGTCCACAACGGCGGCATCGGCGATGTCGAGCATTTGGTTGAAGGTGTCGAAGTCGGGGAAAAGGGTCGGGTGGACAAGCAGGGTGGTTTCCAGCCCGTCGGCGGGCGTGTCGCCCAAAAGCTGCAATTCGCGGTCTAGGTCTTCGAGGAAACCGTCCAGATGGCGCGCTTGGCTGACGCTGATGCGCACGAGGTTTTTGACGTGCGGCGCTTTGGCGAAGGGGCAGAGGTTAAGCCCGATGACGGCTTTTTCTAGCCATTGGCGGGTGTGGTCGGTTACGGTGGCTGAGTCGGGGGTAGTCATGCGGGAATTTTGGATTTAATTTAATTAAAAATAATTCTCAAAAAGTATAGCAAATAACATGGGTTTTAGGCAAAGGGCATGGGTGTGCGGATAGGGAAAATTGATGTGTGGAGACCTTTGCAAAATTCCCCAAAATCCCCTAAATTCCCACCAAGATATTTAGGGGATTTTCCATGAGCACCTTCTTCCAGCAAACCGCACAAGCCATGATTGTCAAACACATCGACCGCTTCCCGCTATTGAAGTTAGATCAAGTGATTGATTGGCAACCGATCGAACAGTACTTGAACCGTCAAAGAACCCGTTACCTCCGAAACCACCGCGGCCGTCCCGCCTATCCCCTGTTGTCCATGTTCAAAGCCGTCCTGCTCGGACAATGGCACAGCCTTTCCGATCCCGAACTCGAACACAGCCTTATCACCCGCATCGATTTCAACCTGTTTTGTCGTTTTGACGAACTGAGCATCCCCGATTACAGCACCTTATGCCGCTACCGTAACTGGCTGGCGCAAGACAACACCTGTCCGAATTGCTGGAACTGATTAACCGCCAACTGACCGAAAAAAACCTAAAGAGACCTTTGCAATAACATAGGTTACTAAAATTTTATGCTCAATCTCATTTTCAAAATGCAAAACCTTTCTGATTTTTCCTACTTTTTGCTCAATATTAGGAAGGTTTTAGTCAATTGAAGATTTTTTGGCGCATTTTTATGCGTCAAATTTCGTTAACAGGCTATTTTTGCAAAGGTCTCCTAAAAGTAGAGAAAGCATCCGCCGCCGTCATTGACGCCACCATTATTCAAACTGCCGGCAGCAAACAGCGCCAGGCCATAGAAGTTGATGAGGAAGGACAAGTCAGCGGCCAAACCACACCGAGCAAAGATAAAGATGCCCGTTGAACAAAGAAAAACGGCTTCTACAAACTCGGTTACAAACAACATACCCGTACCGATGAGGAAGGCTATATCGAGAAACTGCACATTACCCACGCCAATACCCATGAGTGCAACCATCTGTTGCCTTTGCTGGAAGGTATAGCCAAAGATACGACCGTCTATGCCGATAAAGGCTACGACAGTGCGGAAAACCGGCAACATCTGAAAGAGCATCAGTTGTTAGACGGCATTATGCGCAAAGCCCACCGCAACCGTCCGCTGACGGAAGTGCAAACCAAACGTAACCGATATTTGTCGAAGACCCGTTATGTGGTCGAACAAAGCTTTGGGACGCTGCACCGTAAATTCCGCTATGCCCGGGCAGCCTATTTCGGGCTGATTAAAGTGAGTGCGCAAAGCCATCTGAAGGCGATGTGTTTGAACCTGTTGAAAGCGGCTAACAGGCTAAGTGTGCCTGTTACCGCCTAAAGGCGGCCCGGATGCCTGATTATGGGGCGTCCGGGGAGGATTAAGGGGGCATTTGGGTAAAATTAGGAGCAATTAGGGGCGGAAATAGACGAAAACCTGTGTTTGGGTTTCGGCTGTCGGGGGAAGGGCTTTTTTGCAAAGGTCTCGTGTGGTCAGTATGTAACAGGTTGTATGAATATTTTTTTGTTTATGAAGAAAACCATAGCTGAAAACAACGAAAAAAAGAAGAAATTTTCCCGTCTAACCTATTGCGCCGACAGGGATTTTGCCGTTTAATGCGAACCTGCTGAATCAAGGGCCCGAGGCATATGCCGGCCGCCCCCACAGTTAACCTTTTGTATGCGGACAGTTTGCGCTTGACTGACTGCCGCCGCTGCAACAATCCCCCCTTCCACAAAAGGACTGTACCCATGAAAAAAACTTCAATGGCGGCGGCACTCATCGGCCTCGTCTTGACTGCATGCAGCGGCGGCCAACAAACCGCCGCAGAATCTTCCGCACCTTCTTCCCATACCGCCTCCGACAAGCTCAATATCTACAACTGGTCGGACTACGTCGATCCCGCCACGCTTGAAGCGTTCGAAAAAAATACGCATATCAACGTCCGCTACGACTACTACGACAGCAACGAAGCCCTAGAAGCCAAGCTTTTGACCGGCAAATCCGGTTACGACCTCGTTGCACCGTCCATTGCCAACGTCGGACGCCAAATCAAAGCCGGCGCGTATCAAAAAATCGACAAAAGCCAAATCCCGAACTACGCCAATATCGATGCCGACCTGCTTGCCATGATGGCAAAAGTCGATCCGGGCAACCAATACGCCGTCCCTTATTTCTGGGGCATCAACACGCTCGCCATCAATAAAAAACTGGTTCAAAAAGCCTTGGGGACGGAGCAATTGCCCGAAAACGAATGGGATTTGGTGTTCAATCCCGAATACACCAAAAAGCTGAAATCCTGCGGTATCAGCTATTTTGACAGCGCCATCGAACAAATCCCGCTCGCGCTGCATTATTTGGGCAAAGACCCGAATACCGAAAACCCCGACGACATCAAAGCCGCCGTCAACATGATGAAAAAAGTGCGTCCCGACATCAAACGCTTCACTTCGTCAGGCTATATTGACGATATGGCGGCGGGCAACCTTTGCGTTTCAGTCGGTTACGGCGGCGATTTGAACATCGCCAAAACACGCGCGCAAGAAGCGAAGAACGGCGTCGAAATCGAAGTTTTAGCACCCAAAAGCGGCGTCGGCATCTGGGTGGATTCCCTGATGATTCCGCGCGACGCCCAAAATACCGCCAATGCGCATAAATACATCAACCACACGCTCGATCCCGAAGTCGCGGCGCAAAACGGAAATTTCGTTACCTACGCTCCCGCCAGCCGCCCTGCACGCGCATTGATGGACGAGAAATATACCGGCGATGCGTCTATTTCCCGACCAAGGAATTGATGGATAAAAGTTTTATCGTATCGCCCAAATCAACAGATGCAAGCCGCCTGAGCGTCCGTCTGTGGCAATCGCTGAAAGCGGGCAAATAGCAGTTTGATGCGTTGGAACACTAAAGGTCGTCTGAAAATCAAATTTGGTTTTCAGACGACCTTTTTACAGTACGGTAGGGCGGGTTTTGGTTTGTCGTGTTGCAATATCGGATTGTCAAGGATTTAGGTACCCTGTAGAAACTAGTAGCGTTGTTTACAGTATTTCCAGGAGAATACTGAAACATGAACATGCACAAAAACACCCGTCTCACCCCGCACCACCGCCAAGCCATTTGGCTGGCCTACACGCAGGAAAAGGAAAGCGTCACCTACCTGGCACGCCGCTACCAAGTCAGCCGCGTCACCATTTACCGCGCCCTTAAAGCCGCAAGAGGCAGACTGCTCAAACCCCAAACCAGTACCAACAACCGTTTCAAACAGGCAAAGTACGGAATGAAACGCCTGGCCAAGGTAGAACGCGGCATTCAGGAAACTCAAAAAGCAGGCCAAACGTTACAATAAATCCTACCCCGGAGAGCCAGTACATCTCGATACCAAACGGCTGCCGCTGCTCAAAGGGCAGAAAGCCACCGATAAGCGGGATTACCTGTTTGTCGCCATTGACGATTTCTCAAGGGAGCTATACGCCGCCGTTTTGCCGGACAAAACCGCAGACAGTGCCGCCAAGTTTCTGACCGAACACCTGATTGATCCCTGCCCATACCTGATTGAGTGCGTTTACTCCGACAACGGTACGGAATACAAAGGCTCGGCCAACCATGCTTTCGGTGTAGCCTGTTATGAGAACGGGATTGGTCAAAAGTTTACCCGGGTTGCCCGTCCGCAGACCAACGGTAAGACGGAACGGGTTATCCGTACCCTGATGGAGATGTGGCATGAGAAACAGTCGTTTGACAGTCCGGAACACCGGCGAAAGGAGTTGTGCCGCTTTGTTAATTTCTATAACACTGTGAAGCCGCACCGCAGTTTGAACGGCGATACGCCGTTTGAGGTCTTACAGGCTTATTTTTCTCAACCTGTGGTGTAAACAACGCGACGTGTTCCTACACTTAACCCGATACTGTCATTTTTGCTAACGAAGGAACGAGGATAGCGTGAGATTTGCCCTTTCCTCAGTTTATAGAAAAGGTCGTCTGAAAGCCTACAATCGGGTTTTCAGACGACCTTTCACTTTCTCAACTCAACATCAGAATTTCGCTTGCAGCCTCAACCAAGCGGTACGGCCGGGTTCGTTGACGCGCAAGGTTTGCGTGCCTGCTGAAGGGTCGCCGCCTTTGCTGACGAATTCGGCATAGGTTTTGTTGAACACGTTGTCTATACCGGCCTGCAAGGTGGCGTATTTGCTGAATTTCCAGCCGGCATTGAGCGAGAGTACGCCGAAGCCGGAAGAGGCGCCGATGTCCTGACCGACGATATTGCCTTGACCTTTGCTGTAACGGTTTGTTTCGCCACGACGCGCCATAACGCGCCTGCGCTGAATTTGCCGTTGTCGAATGCGAGGGTGTTGTTCCACTCGAGCGGCGGGGTTTGTGCCAAAGGTTTGCCGTCGGTACGGTTTTTGCCGTGGGTATAGGCGAGGCTGCTGCCGATTTCCCAATTGGGTGCAAACGTCCATTTGACTTCGGCTTCGCCGCCGAAACGCGAGGCTTTAACGTTGCGTACGCCTAAATCCGTGCCTTGGCGTTCAAGTATGATGAAATTTTTGACATCGCTGCCGAATACGGACACGGAGGCATGGAGGTTAGGACGTTTCAAGATGATGCCCGCATCGATTTGGCGGTTTTGTTCGGGATGAATGATTTTCTTTTTGGCGCGCAGACGTTCCCAGTAGTCGGGCGAGCGTTCGGCGATACCGAATCCGGCGTAGTATTTCAAGCCGTTATCCGTATCACGTTCCCAACGTAAGAAACCGGAATTCAAGTTGAATTTCTGATGTTTCAAGGCGGGATCGGTTACGTCTGCGGAATCATAATCCGCTTTGACACGGTCGTGGCGCAAGCCTGCTACCCAACGTTGTTTGTCGGTTGCTGCCAAGCGGCTTCGGTGAAAACGCCCCATTGTTTGAAACTTTGGTTGGGCATAAAAGGCTTGTGGCTGTAACCGTCGCCGCCGCGCTCCATACGGGCGACGTGTACGTCGTCCATATAATCTACGCCGGTTTGCAGGTTGAGGTTATCCCAATCGAAGGTGGCCTTCAGACGACCTGTGTCGGTGTTGCGTTTGGGGTTGTTGGCGTTTTTAATCTGTTTGCCTGCCGGATTGCGGATGGTGCGCAGGCTGTATGTGTCCATGACGTGGTCGATTTCGCTTTCACCGTAGCGCAATTCGAGTTCGCTGAACCAAGGGGTGAGGTTGCGTTGGGTAAAGCGGACATTTCATGCATCGCGGTCGAATTTGCTGCCGTCCATCATGCGGTCGGCGTAGGCGACCTTGGCCCTGCTGCGTTCGTATGTGCCGGCGATGGTGGTGTTTTCGGTCGGGGTGATACCCAGTTGCAGCATTTGGCTGTCGCGTTTGAAATGGGAGTGGACGCGTTTGCCTGAGCCGTCTTTGTAGTCGTCGGCTTCGTTATGGGAAATATTGCTGCGGACGTAGGCGTATTTGCCGCCGAACTCGGCTTCAAGCGAGCCATCGCGGCGATCGTTGCTGCCCGCGGTCAGGGAGGCGTTGATGTTGTAGGGTTTTTCGCTGAAATCAGGGTCTTTGCGGATGAATTGCACCGAGCCGCTGACCAAACCCATGCCTTGGGTTACGGTTTGAGGGCCTTTGGTCACGACGACTTTGTCGAAAGAGTTCGGGTGGATGTAGGCAGTCGGCGGGTCCATACGCATACCGCAACCGCCGTAAATAAACTGGTCGTCGGCGTTAATCGACAGGCGCGAACCGCCCAAACCGCGGAACAACGGATCGCCCGAGCTACCGCCTTTGCGGATGATGCTCATGTTGGGGACAGATTGTAAAAGGTCTGCCCCGTCTCCGGCAGGGAGGGGTTGCAAAGCAGCTTTGGGGTTGAAAGTAACGCTATTGGCTTTTTGTTGTTGTGTGCCGGTGACGGTGACAGGGGAAAGGGTAACAGTCTCTTCGGGAACGGGGTCTGTATCTGCCCAAGCTTGGGATACAGCTACGGCAAGCGGCAGAAGGAGTAACTGATGTTTCATTCTTAGGTCTCCTTTTATTGGTTTAGTTCATAGGTTGTAGTTAAATACTACTTTGGTAGTATAAAGAATGTCAGATAGTTTGTGAATAAGAAAACGATTTTGTTTAATTTAAGTCAATATTTTCAGTGCATAGCCAAATTATTTTAAGAACGGTAATAACTGTATTGATTAATTGCCTGTTTCCAGTCTGTCAGGAAGAAGGGGTAAGGTTGTTACGGGGGATGAAGAAGATCGTGTTTAGGAGCGGGGTGGATGCTTCGTTTTGGCGTGTTGTTACTGCGTTCTCTTTGGTGTTCCGTTCGCAGTCATTACGATATTTCAAACAGCAAAAAGGTCGTCTGAAAAATTTTCAGACGACCTTTGCTTTACTGGGAAACTCCTGACAACCGATGCAGACGGTTTATTTAAACCAACCCCTGACGCGTTCCAGTCCGCCGAAGTTGATGCAGGCATCGGCGACCGCCTGCGCTTTTGGTTTGGCGCGGTAAGCCACGCCTATGCCGGCTTCTTTGAGCATCGGAATATCGTTCGCGCCGTCGCCCATCGCCAACACCTGATGCGGCTGCAATCCGAGGCGGTCGCAGTATTCGCGCAATAAATCCGCTTTTGCCTGCGCGTCGATGATTCTGCCTTTCAGACGACCTGTCAGCTTGCCGTTTTCAATTTCCAAAACATTGGCGTGTTGATATTCGAAGCCGAGGCGTTGTTGCAGCCTTTCGGTGAAAAATGTGAATCCGCCCGATACCAGCATGAATTTCACGCCGTGTACCTTGCATTCGTCCAACAAAAATTCCGCGCCGGGCGAGAGCCGCAAAACGTTTTGATAAACCTCTGCCAAAACCCGTTCGTCCAATCCCGCCAACAGGGCGACGCGGCTGCGCAAAGACTGTTCGAAATCCAATTCGCCGCGCATCGAGCGTTCGGTAATTTCCGCCACGCGGTCTTTCAAACCGACGCCCGCCGCAATTTCATCGACGCATTCAATGGTAATCAGCGTCGAATCCATATCGCTGACAATCAGCCCGAGTTCGCCGAACGCCCTATCGGGCAACACGGCGTGGTCGATTTGACGGCTGCTCAGTAACGCCGTGTCCGCCTCGCTTAAAGAAAACCCTTCCTCAACAATAAAACGCATACGCTTTTCATCGGCGTAATCAGGCTCGGGCAGGCGGGCAAGGAGGGCGGAAGGCAGGGCTTCAGCGGAGGGAAATTGGAGGACGAGGGCGTGCGGCATGGCGGTGGCTCAAAAAATGCGGATTGCGGATTATAGCAAAGCCTGAAGATTTCATATCGGGAAGGTCGTCTGAAAACGGAATTTCTGATGAAAGCCGTATATGTGCGGCGATGCGACGAAGCGGTTTTCAGACAATCTTTGAGGGAAGTATAGAAGTATAGTGGATTAACTTTAAATCAGGACAAGGCGACGAAGCCGCAGACAGTACAGATAGTACGGCAAGGCGAGGCAACGCCGTACTGGTTTAAAGTTAATCCACTATAATTCCTTTGAATCAAATAGAACGCTTATTCGCCGTCATGGCTGCTTTTGTGTGTATAGCATGACGGCAGCGGTACGGTTTGGTTTACCTGCCAAGATTGTCCGCAGACAGGTTGCTTGAAATTTTCGGTAAATTTGAGGATAAAACCTACACGACGTGATTCGCTAAAGCTTGGCATGTAGTGTCGGCAAGTTTGTCCCAATATCCAAACTTGGCCTTAAATGCCTCAAACCCTTTTGAAATGTTCCCAAACCGGTTTGCAGTTTTCCGGCAGTTCGGGACACGCGCCGAGGATGCCGCCGCTGAAGTCGTTTAAGCGGTGGAAATCGCTGCCCGCGCTGGCGAGCATGCCGAAGCGTTCTGCCAAAAGCGCGTAGTTGAGGCGGTCGTTTTTGCAGCAGTTGCCGCTGTGGACTTCGATGCCCACGCCGCCGAGATTTTTAAATTCTTCAAACAGATTGCGCTTGGCGGTGGCGGACAAATCGTAGCGCATCGGGTGGGCGATGATTGCCATGCCGCCCGCGCCGTTGACGGCGGATACGCAGTCTTCCAACGTCGCCCATTCGTGCCGGACGGCGCAGGACTTGCCGTCCCCCAAGTATTTGGTGAACGCCTGCTGCTTATTTTTGACGTGTCCCGCTCGGATGAGGAACTCGGCTATGTGGGTGCGGCTGACCATTTCTTTGTTTGCCGCCAGAGCGAGCGCGCCGTCGTATGCGCCGCCGATGCCTTTCTTTTCGAGCTTGGCAGCGATGGCTTCAAGGCGTTTCAGACGGCCTTGTCGTACTTGTGCCAACAGGTTTTGCAGGTCTTCGTCCTGCTCGTCGAAATCCCAAACCGACAACGTGTATGGTGCGCCCGCGCCAAGTTACGGAGATTTCCACGCCGTTGACGAAACGCAGTCCGAGCTTGTCGGCTTCGGCGCGCGCTTCGGCGATGCCGCCTGTGTGGTCGTGGTCGGTCAACGCCAGCAGCGTGCAGCCGTTTTGATGCGCGAGGCGCACGACTTCGGCGGGGGAGAGCATACCGTCGGAAACGGTGGAATGGCAGTGCAGGTCTATCATGAGGCGTTATGTGAGTGGTGAACAGTGGGCGGGTGCAATATTGTCGGGCGGTGTGGCGACGGGGCAATTTTAAAAACGGTGTATGGTAAATTCAAAGAAAAAGCCCTATGCCGTCATTCCCGCGCAGGCGGGAATCCAGACTTTGATTTGTCGGAAATGTTTAAGGTGAACCGCTATTTCAAACTTCTGGATTCCCGCCTGCGCGGGAATGACGATATGAATGTTTTCAATTTTAATCTACTATAAGAGGTCGTCTGAAAACGCGGTTGCCATCCAGCCGAACCGTTTTCAGACGACCTTTCCGTTCTCTTCGTCGTCCGACCAACCCGCTTCTTTCAATTTCCGCTGTTGTGCGTCGTAGCGGGCTTTATCCGACCAATAAATTGTCTGGATGCAGGCATCGCCGCAATCGCTGCCGCAGCATTCCCACGACTCGGGGCGGACAGGTTCGTCTAGAAGCGGTTCGCCCAAGAGGGCTTCGGCTTTATTCTTCAGGGTCGTATCCATCGGCGATTTCCAAGCGCGCGCCGTCAAACTCGATGACTTCGCCGCCGCGTATTTTGGCTGTTTTGCGGGTTTCGGTTTCGCCGTTGCGCAACACCAGCCCTTCGGCGATAAACGCTTTCGCCTGTCCGCCGCTTTCGGCAAGTCCGGCGAGTTTTAACAGGTCGCACAGGGCGATGTATTCGTTGTCTTCGAGATAGACAGTGGCTTCCATGAGGTTTCCTGTAATGGGGAAGGTTTGAATGTGTGAAATTGTAGCATAGGTCGTCTGAAAGCCGTTTCAGACGATCTTTAGATTTTGAAACTACTAGATAAACGATTCAAAAAAGATAATGACGCAGAATAGGCATTGACTGATTTTTAGACGACCTGCCTAGCTACACAGCAATCCACCTTCTCCTTCATCCGCAGAAGAAACAAAGATAAAGCTGACTGATACACAAATAAAGCCCCCTCTCCCACCCCGCGGGAGAGAGGGTATTTTTGCCGGACAGAATTTTGACTTATGGCAAGAGTATGTGAAAAAACGTGAGGTCGTCTGAAAAAAACGATTGCCAATTTTTACCGTTAGAGTATAGTTCTTTATAACTATTTTTCAGCTAGTTCCTTATATCTATCTTTGCAACCTTGGATAAGTAGTTGCCATTGGGTACCCCGCCCGGCGGCAACATTTTTTTATCCGCAAGGGTTTGATAAATTTTATTCGTTTTATCTGACGCAGGTCGTCTGAAAAAGCTAATACTTTGAATATTTATAGTTTTTATGGTTATAAATATCAAATAAAAATAAACATTTTACGACAACAGCTTTATCTGGAATCAACCAAATGAACAATACAAACAAAGAGAAACTTTTCAAACTCAGCACCTTGGCGTTCTGTCTTGCCGCGCTGCCGCAAGCCGTTCACGCCGCTGAAGAAGTGCAGCAGGTGGAATTAAATCAGGTCAATGTGGTCGGCAAAAACCGCAGCCTGCGTACCGAAAATCAAAACAGCTATACCGTATCCGCGATGCGTTCGACTACGGGATTGGTACTTTCTCCGAGGGAAATTCCCCAATCCGTCAGCGTCATCACCAAAAAACAACTTGAAGACCAAGGCGTGACCAGCCTCGAAGGCGCGTTGCAAAACGCCACGGGCGTCAACGTCTTCAAAAGCGGCGGGCGAACGCATTTCATGTCGCGTGGCTATTTTATCGAGCAACTTGAAGAAGACGGTATTGCCACTCAAATCGGCTCGCCCGGCGGATTCGGCTTGGGCGGTCCGTCCGGCGACCCGACCAGCGTAACCGATATAGCGATGTACGACCGCATCGAAGTGGTACGCGGCGCAGCCGGGCTGACGCAGGCAAACAACGAACCGGGCGGCACGATTAACGCCGTCCGTAAGAAACCGACCTCCAAACGCCAGCTTTCCGCCGATTTGACGGTCAACACATGGGGCAGAGTGGGCGGCACGTTTGACGCATCGGGTGCTTTAAGCCCTGAACACGGCCTGCGTGGGCGCTTTGTCGGCTCGGTTGGCAGCAACAAAACCTTCCAAGACCAGTCCGGCGGCCGCGACATCTGCTTTACGGCGTGATGGACAAAGACATCGGCGACAACAGCAAGCTCACTTGGGGCGCAAGCTATCTCAACCAAACCAAAACGCCCGACCCCGACGGCCTGCCCATGCGCACTGACGGCAAAGAATGGAAACGCAGCCGCTATCTCGGTGCAGATTGGAACGAAGCTCGTCTGAAAAAACACAACCTCTTTGCCGAGTTTGAACATTATTTCAACGACAACTGGAAACTGAGCAGCAAGCTGGACTGGCGCAAAAGCGACAGCTCAAAAGAATATTACACGCTGGGCGGTACAGATAACGGCATAGGCGCGGACGGTTTGGGCAAAACTTACAGCTTTGACCGCTACGACACGGACAGCCGCCAGTTTACTTTCCAAAACAACCTGACCGGCCGCATCTTCGCCTTCGGTCAAAGCCACGACCTCTTCTTCATGCACAGCTATTCCAGAGAGAAGATGAACACGGGCAACCGCTGGTTCGACGACAGCAGTACATATAACGCGGATGCGTTCAACGGCAGCGAAAAAGCCAAACCCGATTGGGATGCCGATACCGCCAAGTCACGCGGCGGCAACGGCAGCTACCGCACCCACGCCTTCGGTTTGGGCGCGCGCATCAATCCTACCGACAAACTGCACGTCATCGTCGGCGGACGCTACACCAACTGGCACCGCAACCTCTATTGGGACAGAAACCTCAAAGACGGCTCGGAAGGCACGTATTACGCGCTCAAACGCAACCGCTTCATCCCCTATGCCGGCATCACTTACGACATCACGCCCAAGCAAAGCGTTTACGCCGCCTACACGTCCATCTTCAAACAAACGATGAACCGCGACTACAACGACAACCTGCTGCCGCCGATTATGGGACGCAACTACGAAATCGGCTGGAAAGGCGAATGGAACGAAGGTCGTCTGAATACTTCCGTCGCCCTCTACCGCACCGATAAAGACAACAACAACCAACGCGTCAATGCCCGTCCGCACCCTTATTGGGAACCGCTGGATCAAAGCAGCCGCGGTTTGGACGCCGAAATCTCCGGCAGCCTGACCGACCGTTGGCAGGTTTACGCAGGTTACACCTTCAACCACAGCACCAACCGCAACAGCGTCGGGGACAATGTTGAATCGCGCCGAAAAGGCTACAACTTCAGCAGCCATACGCCGAAACATATGTTCCGCCTCTACACCAGCTACATCCTGTCGGTAGATGACGGCAAATGGACGGTCGGACTGGGCTTAAAGAGCAGCAGCAAAACCGCCAATTCCTACGGCTCCATCAAGCAAGGCGGCTACACGGTTTGGAACACCAACGTCCAATACCGCCCGAGCAAAAACCTGCAACTGGGGCTGGCGGTCAACAACCTGACCGACAAACGCTACTACGAAAACCAATACAGCCGTGCCGCCAACAGCGGCAGCTTCTACGGCGAACCGCGCAACGCCGTGTTCAGCCTGAAGTGGAAGATGTAAGGTCGTATGAAAACAGCAATGTAGTTACCGTAAAGCAAGAGGTCGTCTGAAAACACAATCCGGCTTTCAGACGACCTCTTGCCCCTGCCGTCATGCCCGTTCATACAGACATGACGGCATTGGTATTTTCATTTGAACATCTGCAAACGGTCGTCTGAAAACCAACAGGAAACAAAAGCGTCGGATAGCGTGTCTGATGCCGTTATCCCGCCGATGCAGATTTTCAGACGATCTCCCGCTATTTGTACAAACACACCCCTATGAACATCCTCAAAAAATTCTCCCGACTCGCCCGTCCTTTTTGGACAGGGGCGCACGGGCGCATCCAATGGCTGATGCTCGCCGTCCTCATCGGCTTCACCCTTTGTTCCATCACCATCAGCGTTTGGATAGCCGCGTGGGACAAACGTTTCTACGACGCGCTCGCCGCGTTTGACGGCGCGTCCATGCCCGCGCTCATCGTCGAATACCTCGGCTACATGGCGATGATTATCGGCTGCATTGTCTGCGGCGACTGGCTGCAAAAACGCCTCATCTTCCGCTGGCGCACCCACCTGACCGAACAATTCCAGCAAAACTGGCTCGAAGGCCACAAACACTACCGCCTGCGCCTGACCGGCGAACCCGACAACCCCGACCAGCGCATCGCCGAAGACATCTACCTCCTCGCCGACAAAAGCATCGGGCTGTTCCGCTCCTTCATCAATAATATTGCCAAATTCAGCGCGTTCGTCGCCGTATTGTGGATGCTCTCCGGCGTGCAGACCTTCAATATCGGCGGGCGCGACATCACCATACACGGCTACCTCGTTTGGGTTGCCCTGATTTATTCCGTCATCAGCACCCTGATTGCCCACCTCGTCGGCCGCAAACTCAAAAACCTCAACATCGACCGTCAGCACCGCGAAGCCGACTACCGCGCCGTCCTCCTGCGCGTGCGCGACCACGCCGAACAAATCGCCTTCTACAACGGCGGCGAAGCCGAAACAGGTCGTCTGAAACAGCGTTACCTCCGCATCCGCGACAACTGGCGTCGTCTCACCAACTGCGAATTCCGCCAAGAAACCTTCTGGGCGACCTATGTGCGCATCAGCATCTTCATCCCCATCCTCGCCACCCTGCCCATGTACCTCGCCAAAACCATGACTTTCGGCGACATGATGCAGACCCGCACATCGTTTGCCCGCGTCCAAGACAGCTTCGGCTGGTTTACCGACTCCTACCGCCGCCTCATCGAATGGGCGGCAGTCGTCGAACGCCTCTCCGGTTTTCAGACGGCATTGGAACAAGTAGAACAGGAAGGCAGAAGCCCAGCCCGCCCAACGCCCGCACCCGCCCTGACTTTAAACAACCGCCGCCAAAGCGGCATCCTCGTCCTGCAAAAACTCACCGTCCACACCCAAACCGGCAGCCCACTGCTCACCGACATCAACCTCGAAGCCCACGCTCCCGAATGGGTATTGCTCGAAGGCAGAAGCGGCATCGGCAAATCCACCCTGCTGCGCGCCCTCGCAGGCTTGTGGCCGTATTATCAAGGCAGCTTCGCCCTCGACGGCAGCCTCCTCTTTCTGCCCCAACGCCCCTACCTCCCCGCCGACACCCTGCGCCACACCGTCAGCTATCCCCACACTGCCTGCCAAGACGACCAACTTATTCAGACGACCTTGGAACAAGTCGGACTAGGCCGCCTGAAAGATAATTTAGACGAACCATACGAATGGCACGGCATCCTCTCCGGCGGCGAACAGCAACGCCTCAGCCTCGCCCGCGCGCTGCTGCACAAACCGCAAATCCTGTTCCTCGACGAAGCCACCAACCAGCTCGACGGCGAATCCGCATTAACTCTGATGCAAACCCTCAAACGTGCCTTACTCGACACCCTTGTCATCGGCATCAGCCACCAACCCGAAATCCAAGCCTTGTTCGGACGTAAAGTTAATTTAAGACCACTCGACGAGCTTGCAAACCGTTCAGATTAGTAATATAGTTCTTTCTGACTAGTTTTATAGTTCTTTAGGGTTACTTTTTTAAAACTCCTTGGATAGCCTCCGCCAACTCCCGGCAGGAGGCGTTTTTTTGCCTGTCTGCGCTTAAAACAAATTAAATTTCAAGGCGTTGGATGGTTATAAATATTGGTATTTGAATAGGTTTAATTTTCAGACAAATCTTGTTGTATGGGCTTAATGTGTAAAACAAGAAATAGAAAAAGGTCGTCTGAAAACCTTGCATTCAGGTTTTCAGACGACCTTTGTGTGCATGAACTTATATCAGCAAGAAGGATTAGCCGCCGAAGTATCCATGCTCTAATCTGAGAAGTGTTGAATGTTTACCAGTCCTGCGCCCGCTTCAAGTCGTTCTGCGCCAGCGTGTCGGCGTGTTCGTTGCGGCTTTTGTATTCCCTGTTTTGCAAGATGCTGTTGGCGACGTAGTTTAAGTGTATTTTGGCGGCTTCGGCGGCATCGGCAGGGCGGCGTTCGAGTATGGCTTCGTAGATGGTGCGGTGTTGCGCGATCAGCTTGGGGCGCGGGTCTTCGGTTTGGTTGGAATAGATGATGCTGCTGCGCGTCTGGCGGTAGAGCATTTTGAGCAGGCCGCCAGAGAGGTGGCTGAAGAGGATGTTGTGTGCGGCATCGGCGATGGTTTGGTGAAAGCTCACGTCGGCTTCGCTTTGATGTTCCAGATGGCCGCTTTCGCAGGCGGATTCGAATTTTTGCCGCCAAAAATCAATCCGTTTCAAATCGGCATCGGTGCGCCGCTCGGCAGCCAGCGATGCCATGCAGCCTTCGATGTGGCAGCTGAAATCGAAGACGTCGGTTTCCCAGTTGGTATGTTTGCCGAGCAATTCCTGCCAGCTTTGGAGGAAATCCTGCTGCGGTTTGACGGAAACGTAATAGCCGTCGCCCTGACGCGCTTCCAAAACCTGCCGCGCAATCAGGATGTTCAGCGCAACCCTGACCGAGGGGCGCGATACGCCGAATTCTTCCGCGAGCGTGCGTTCGGGCGGGATTTTGCCGCCTTCTTCGTAAACGCCCGTCGCAATCCTCTCTTCTAATATCGACAATATTTGGTCGCTGATTTTTTGTGGCCGAACCAGTTTTGTCATTTTAATTCCCTCTTTTCCCTCATGTTTTCTTTATGAGGAAGACTCAAATCCGATAATGTGATGCGGCAGGTCGTCTGAAATGGCAATCTGCGTCAAAATTGGCATGACCAAATTGGTATGCCCAATGTCGCGGTATTCTAATTAACCGGCCATATCCCGTCAATATGGCTTGTCCTACCCGAATATGGTTTAAAACTATATCGGGTTACATTTTTACAATTCATATAATGTTTTGTTTTATTTAAAATTAAATAACAATTTTGCACTTATGTAGCAAGGTTGTTTAAAAAAATAATTGACTGCCATATTAAAGTTTCGTAAAGTGTCCTCCGTTCAAAAAATTGGTTTTACCAATTTAGGAAAGTATATTAGAAAAATATTCGGAGATTTTCCCTATGGATACTTGGATTCAAAACTATACCGCAGTGGGCGGCAGCCTATATTTGACGGCAGCCGTCGCCCTCCTGCCCATTATCTTTTTCTTTGTCGCACTGACCGTCCTGAAGCTTAAAGGCTATCAGGCGGGGCTTTATACGCTTCTGATTGCGCTTGGCGTTGCCGTATTAGGTTTCGGAATGCCTGCTGGCATGGCGGTTTCTTCCGCGCTGTACGGCTTCGCTTACGGTTTGTGGCCGATTGCATGGATTATCGTTACTGCCGTATTCCTGTATAAAATTACCGTGAAAACAGGGCAGTTCGACATCATCCGCGCTTCCGTGATTTCGATTACCGAAGACCAACGCCTGCAAATGTTGCTGGTCGGCTTCTCCTTCGGCGCATTCCTCGAAGGCGCGGCAGGCTTGGCGCGCCGGTGGCGATTACCGCCTCGTTGTTGGTGGGCTTGGGCTTTAATCCGCTTTACGCCGCCGGTTTGTGTTTAATTGCCAATACCGCGCCTGTGGCTTTCGGCGCGATGGGTATTCCAATCCTGGTTGCCGGTCAAGTGTCTAACCTCGACCCTTACCACATCGGTCAGGTCGCTGGCCGCCAACTGCCGATCCTGTCGATTATCGTTCCTTTCTGGTTGGTCGCCATGATGGACGGTATGCGCGGCATACGCCAAACTTGGCCTGCCGTATTGGTAGCGGGCGTGTCTTTCGCCGTGACCCAATTCATTACCGCCAACTTCATCGGCCCCGAGTTGCCTGACGTTACCTCCGCACTGGTCAGCTTGGTCTGTCTGTCTGCCTTCCTGAAAAAATGGCAGCCTAAAGAAATCTTCACCTTCAACGGCATGAAAAAACCGTCCGAGCGCAAAGCGGGCGAATACACTGCCGGACAAATCATCAAAGCCTGGTCTCCTTTCGCCATCCTGACCGTTTTCGTCAGCGTGTGGACGATTAAGGGCGTTAAAGAGGCTTTGGGCGTTGCCACCATCAAATTCGACTGGCCGATGCTGCACAACTTGGTACAAAAAGCCGCGCCCATCGTCAGCGAACCGACACCATACACTGCCGTGTTCAAAATCGACCTCCTCGGCGCAGTCGGCACGGCAATTCTGTTTGCTTCCATCGTTTCCGCCGCTTTGCTGAAAATGAAACCTTCCGAAGCTGTCGGCACCTTCTTTGAAACGCTCAAAGAACTGCGCCTGTCCATCCTGTCCATCGGCTTGGTACTCGGCTTCGCATTCGTGGCAAACTATTCAGGTCTGTCGTCCACATTGGCACTCGTCCTCGCCGCCACCGGCACCGTATTCCCGTTCTTCTCGCCGTTCCTCGGCTGGCTGGGCGTATTCCTGACCGGTTCGGACACTTCCGCCAACGCGCTCTTCGGCTCGCTGCAAGCCAGCACCGCGCATCAAATCGGCGTCGTACCTGAGTTGACCGTTGCTGCCAACACCACCGGGGGCGTGACCGGCAAAATGATTTCGCCGCAATCCATCGCCATCGCCTGCGCGGCGGTCGGTCTGGAAGGCAAAGAATCCAACCTGTTCCGCTTCACCGTGAAACACAGCTTGATTTTCTGTACCTTCGTCGGCCTGCTGACCCTGCTGCAAGCTTATGTCTTGCCGTGGACGCTGGTTTTCTTCAATAAATAAGCCAACCGGCTTGAAATAAAAAAGGTCGTCTGAAATCCAATTTGGGTTTCAGACGACCTTTTTGTTGTGGGTTGCAAATACCAAGATGAGACCTTTGCAAAATTCCTTTCCTTCCGACAGCCGAGATCCAAATAAAGATTTCGGCTGTTTTTGTTTCAAATATCCACTGATTCTACTCAAATCCCCCCTTAATCCCCCTTGGATACCTGATTAATCAGGCATCCGGGCTGCCTTTTAGGCGGCAACAGGCACACTTAGCCTGTTGGCCGCTTTCAACAGGTTCAAACACATCGCCTTCAGATGGCTTTGCGCACTCACTTTAATCAGCCCGAAATAGGCTGCCCGGGCATAGCGGAATTTACGGTGTAGCGTACCAAAGCTTTGTTCGACCACATAACGGGTCTTCGACAAATATCGATTACGTTTGGTTTGTGCTTCCGTCAGCGGACGGTTGCGGTGGGCTTTGCGCATAATGCCGTCCAACAACTGATGTTCTTTCAGATGTTGTCGGTTTTCCTTACTGTCGTAGCCTTTGTCGGCATAGACGGTCGTACCTTCGGCTATACCTTCCAGCAAAGGGGACAGATGGTTGCACTCATGGGCGTTGGCGGGGGTAATGTGCAGTTTCTCGATATAGCCTTCCTCATCGGTACGGGTATGTTGTTTGTAACCGAGTCTGTATAAACCGTTTTTCTTTGTCCAGCGGGCATCGCTGTCCTTACTCGGTGTGGTTTGGCCGCTGACTTGTCCTTCTTCATCGACTTCTATGGCCTGACGCTGTTTGCTGCCGGCAGTTTGAATAATGGTGGCGTCAATGACGGCGGCGGATGCTTTCTCTACTTTTAGGTTTTTTTCGGTCAGTTGGCGGTTAATCAGTTTTAGCAGTTCGGACAGGGTGTCGTCTTGCGCCGCCGGTTGCGGTAGCGGCATAAGGTGCTGTAATCGGGGATGCTCAGTTCGTCAAAACGGCAAAACAGGTTGAAATCGATGCGGGTGATAAGGCTGTGTTCGAGTTCGGGATCGGAGAGGCTGTGCCATTGTCCGAGCAGGACGGCTTTGAACATGGACAGCAGGGGATAGGCGGGACGGCCGCGGTGGTCTCTAAGGTAACGGGTTCTTTGACGGTTCAGGTATGGTTCGATCGGCTGCCAATCAATCACTTAATCCAACTTCAATAGTGGAAAGCGGTCGATGTGTTTGGCAATCATGGCTTGTGCGGTTTGCCGGAAGAAGGTGCTCATGAGAAATCCCCTAAATGTCTTGATGGGAATTTAGGGGATTTTGGGGGATTTTGCAAAGGTCTCAAGATGTGAAAGCTTTCATTTGAGCCTGCGATATATAGTGGATTAACTTTAAACCAGTACGGCGTTGCCTCGCCTTGCCGTACTATCTGTACTGTCTACGGCTTCGTCGCCTTGTCCTGATTTAAATTTAATCCACTATAGCTAAATGACTTTATTTTCGATACGCAACTTACCGGTTGCCGTTATTCCCGCCCCCGCCTACGCGAGGACGGGCTACGGCGGGGTCGGGAATGACGGCATTTGATGACATAACATATTTAAAGTTAAACATGTTTGCGATAGTCTTCGGTTTCAGACGACCTTTGCCGGAAATATGGTGGATTAAAATGGCAATGATACTGCCTTGCCAACGCCCTTATGCACTATCCTTACACGGCATTTGTTGCCGCCTTGTCTCATTTTTATATAGTGGATTAAATTTAAACCAGTACGGCGTTGCCTCGCCTTGCCGTACTATCTGTACTGTCTGCGGCTTCGTCGCCTTGTCCTGATTTAAATTTAATCCACTATAATTTAATCCACTATACGATAAAAATTCGACAGAAGGCTTGAATTAAGGTCGTCTGAAACGTTATGCTTGCCGTCTGTATTCCAATTTTTACCCGAAAGCAAAACCATGAGCAAAACCGTCCATTATCTGAAAGATTACCAAACGCCTGCCTACCGCATTCTCGAAACCGACCTGCATTTTGATATTGCCGAACCGCAAACCGTCGTGAAGTCGCGTTTGACGGTCGAGCCGCAGAGGGTGGGGGAGCCGCTGGTGTTGGACGGTTCGGCGAAACTCTTGTCCGTCAAAATCAACGGGGCGGCGGCAGATTATGTGTTGGAAGGAGAGACGCTGACGATTGCGGGCGTGCCGTCCGAACGCTTCACCGTCGAAGTGGAAACCGAAATCCTGCCGGCGGAAAACAAATCGCTGATGGGGCTGTATGCTTCCGGCGGCAATTTGTTTACCCAGTGCGAGCCGGAGGGCTTCCGCAAAATCACATTTTACATCGACCGTCCGGATGTGATGTCCAAGTTCACCACCACCATCGTCGCCGACAAAAACGCTATCCCGTTTTGCTTTCCAACGGCAACAAAATCGACGGCGGCGAGTTTTCAGACGGCCGCCATTGGGTGAAATGGGAAGACCCGTTTGCCAAACCGAGCTATCTATTTGCTTTGGTCGCGGGCGATTTGGCGGTAACGGAAGACCGTTTCACCACCATGAGCGGCAGAAACGTCAAAATCGAGTTTTACACCACCGATGCGGACAAGCCCAAGGTCGGCTCTGCCGTGGAATCCTTGAAAAACGCGATGAAGTGGGACGAAACGCGCTTCGGTCTGGAATACGACTTGGATATTTTCATGGTCGTCGCCGTGGGCGATTTCAATATGGGCGCGATGGAAAACAAGGGTTTGAACATTTTTAACACCAAGTTTGTCCTTGCCGACAGCCGCACCGCCACCGATACCGATTTCGAAGGCATCGAATCCGTGGTCGGACACGAATATTTCCACAACTGGACGGGCAACCGCGTAACCTGCCGCGACTGGTTCCAGCTTTCGCTGAAAGAAGGGCTGACCGTGTTCCGCGACCAAGAATTTTCCGGCGACCGCGCCAGCCGCGCCGTGCGCCGCATCGAAAACATCCGCCTGCTGCGCCAGCACCAGTTTCCCGAAGACGCAGGCCCGACCGCGCATCCGGTGCGCCCCGCCAGCTATGAGGAGATGAACAATTTTTACACCATGACCGTTTATGAAAAAGGCGCGGAAGTGGTGCGGATGTATCACACCCTGCTCGGCGAAGAGGGTTTCCAGAAAGGCATGAAGCTCTATTTCCAACGCCACGACGGGCAGGCCGTTACCTGCGACGATTTCCGTGCGGCGATGGCGGACGCGAACGGCATCAATCTCGACCAGTTCGCCTTGTGGTACAGCCAGGCGGGAACGCCCGTTTTGGAAGCGGAAGGTCGTCTGAAAAACAATATTTTCGAGTTGACCATCAAACAAACCGTGCCGCCTACGCCCGATATGGCGGACAAGCAGCCGATGATGATTCCGGTCAAAATCGGACTGCTGAACCGCAACGGCGAAGCGGTGGCATTCGATTATCAGGGCAAACGCGCAACCGAAGCCGTGTTGCTGCTGACCGAAGCCGAACAGACCTTCCCGCTCGAAGGCGTAACCGAAGCTGTTGTTCCCTCGCTGCTGCGCGGGTTCAGCGCGCCGGTGCATCTGAACTATCCGTACAGCGACGACGACCTGCTGCTCCTGCTCGCCCACGACAGCGACGCCTTCACGCGCTGGGAAGCCGCCCAAACGCTCTACCGCCGCGCCGTCGCCGCCAACCTTGCCGCGCTTTCAGACGGCGTCGAGTTGCCGAAACACGAAACTGCTTGCCGCCGTTGAAAAAGTCATTTCAGACGACCTCTTGGACAACGCCTTCAAAGCCCTGCTTTTGGGTGTGCCGTCCGAGGCCGAACTGTGGGACGGCGCGGAAAACATCGACCCGCTGCGCTACCATCAGGCGCGCGAAGCCTTGTTGGACACGCTTGCCGCCCACTTCCTGCCGAAATGGCACGAATTGAACCGTCAGGCGGCGAAGCAGGAAAATCAAAGCTATGAATACAGCCCAGAAGCCGCCGGCTGGCGCACGTTGCGCAACGTCTGCCGCGCCTTCGTCCTGCGCGCCGACCCCGCACACATCGAAACCGTTGCCGAAAAATACGGCGAAATGGCGCAAAACATGACCCACGAATGGGGCATCCTGTCCGCCGTCAACGGCAACGAAAGCGATACGCGCAACCGCCTGCTGACGCAGTTTGCCGACAAGTTTTCAGACGACGCGCTGGTGATGGACAAATATTTCGCCCTCGTCGGTTCAAGCCGCCGCAGCGACACCCTGCAACAGGTTCAAACCGCCTTGCAGCATCCGAAATTCAGCCTCGAAAACCCCAACAAAGCCCGTTCGCTCATCGGCAGCTTCAGCCGCAACGTCCCGCATTTCCACGCACAAGACGGCAGCGGCTACCGCTTCATCGCCGACAAAGTCATCGAAATCGACCGCTTCAACCCGCAGGTCGCCGCCCGCCTGGTGCAGGCGTTCAACCTCTGCAACAAGCTCGAGCCGCACCGCAAACTTGGTGAAACAAGAATTGCAGCGCATTCGGGCGCAGGAAGGATTGTCGAAAGACGTGGGCGAAATCGTCGGCAAGATTTTGGATTGAGGCATCATCGAAATAGACGGATTCCGCATTCTTTTGAACACACATACCTAATCGTTAAGCCCGTAAAAAAGGTGAATGATTGCCCATCAGGATGCGTTTCGTCCGATTTATTTCTAATCGTTAAGCCCGTAAAAAAGGTGAATGATTGCGCCTTTCTCAAACGAAGGAGCTAGTGTGTGGGTATGGTGATTGTCATTGCTGCCATTTCGATGTAGATGCAAAATCATGATTGAGAAGCGGGAGTAACAGTTGCTAGACTAGAAATCTCAGCAAAAATAAAAGGTCGTCTGAAAACGTGTGATGCTTGTTTTCAGACGACCTTTTTGTATGCAGTCCGTTATTTTTGCTTACGCAGTTGCGGGTGGTTTTTCAGATTGTCCAAGAGGATGTCAATCATGCGCGGTGCGGTTTGGGCAAGGTCGAAACTTTTGTCGGACGAGAGCCAGCGCCAAATCAGACCGTCCAGCATCGATTTGATGAAGATGACCGCCATGTCGGTATCCAAATCTTCGGATAAGGCATGTTGTGCGATGGATTTGGTCAGGACTTCGGTAATTTTCTCGCGCCAAATCGCTTGATGTTTATCCGCAATGTCGATGACGGCGGCGTTCTGCTCGGTGTGTTCGCATTTTAAAAACAGGATGCTGTGGAATTTATAGTGGATGTCGTTGGTTTGCAGGCGCGTGAAAAAGTGCATCAAGGTGCGGCGGAAAAGCGACCATTCTTGTTCATCGCTATCGGCCGCGTCCTGATGCATACAGTTTTCGATGTCGTCGCAAATGCGCTGGAAGAGGGCGTCGAACAAGTCTTCTTTGTTTTTGAAATGCCAGTACAACGCGCCGCGCGTCACGCCGGCGGCCTGGGCGATTTCGTTGAGCGAAGTGCGCGCGATGCCTTTTTGGTAGAAGGTTTCCAGCGCGGCGAGCATGAGATGTTCTTTGGTTTTAAGGGCTTCGGTTTTGGTTTTCCGCATGATACCTATTTCAATTGGGTGGAATATTGGGAATTATAAAAAAATACTTTGTATCCATGCAAGCATGTATGTATAATGGCACTCGTAATTGAGATTGGCTCTCAAGTATAAAATAAATTTTCAGACGACCTGCTCCGGATATTGAGGCAGGTTATTGTTGTTTCGGAACCAAAAATCGGCTCTGATAACAAAGTATAGGGTAAAACCTCATAACAATTATACAGATAGGAAAAGTAATGGCTTCTTATGCTTCTAAGGTGATGCGCATGGCGGCAATCGCCGCCGCTACTGCGTTGGCTCTTTCAGCGTGTAACAAAGGCTCCGATGCGACGCAAGGTGCAAAAGATGGAAAAGGGCAGCAGGCAGCTGCGCAAAAAGAAGCTCCGCCCCCCTGTGGTCGGTGTCGTTACTGTCCATCCTGAAACCGTCGCGCTGACGACCGAGCTGCCGGGCCGTCTGGAGTCGCTGCGTACCGCGGAAGTCCGCGCCCAAGTGGGCGGCATCATCCAAAAACGCCTGTTCCAAGAGGGCAGCTATGTCCGCGCCGGACAGCCGCTTTATCAAATCGACAGTTCCACCTATCAAGCTGATCTGGAAAGCTCGCGCGCCCAATTGGCAGGCGCGCAGGCGACCCTTTGCCAAAGCCAATGCCGACTTGGCGCGTTACAAGCCGCTGGTTGCCGCCGATGCCATCAGTAAACAGGACTACGATGCGGCGGTAACGGCGAAACGTTCTGCCGAAGCGAGCGTCAAAGCGGCTCAGGCGGCGATTAAATCTGCCGGTATCAATCTGAACAGGGCGCGCATTACCGCGCCGATTTCAGGTTTCATCGGGCAGTCCAAAGTATCCGAAGGTACGCTGCTGAACGCAGGCGATACAACCGTACTGGCGACCATCCGCCAAACCAATCCTATGTATGTGAACATCACTCAATCTGCGACCGAAGTGATGAAGCTGCGCCAACAGGTTGCCGAGGGCAAATTGTCGAGCGTGGACGGCGCGATTGAAGTGGGTATCAAGTTCGACAACGGCGAAGTTTATCCGCACAAAGGCCGTTTGCTGTTCTCCGATCCGTCTGTGAACGAAACAACCGGACAAATCACGCTGCGCGCGTCAGTGCCGAACGACAAAAACATTTTTGATGTCAGGTCTTTATGTGCGCGTCCTGATGGAACAAGTGGCTGCCGACAACGCTTTTTGTCGTACCGCAGCAGGCAGTAACGCGCGGTACGAAAGATACCGTGATGATTGTGAACGCCAAAGGTGAAATGGAGCCGCGCGAGGTAACGGTTGCCCAGCAGCAGGGAACCAACTGGGTGATCACTGCGGGTCTGAAAGACGGCGACAAAGTCATTGTTGACGGCATCGCCATTGCATCCATGAGTGGCGGGAAAAAGGTTACGCCTAAAGAATGGACACCTCCCGAAAAGGCTGCCGCATCTGCTGCCGGAGCCGTACCCAAAGCTGCTTCCGAAGCGAAAAAAGACGTTCAGACGACCTCTGAAGCCAAACCGGCATCCGCAGCTAAATAAGGAAGGCATCAATGGCTAAGTTTTTTATCGACCGCCCCATCTTTGCATGGGTCATTGCGATTTTTATTATCGCATTGGGTGTTATCGGCATTAGGAGTTTGCCGGTTTCCCAGTATCCGTCCGTTGCCGCACCGACCATTACTTTGCGCGCTACTTATCCAGGCGCTTCTGCCCAAGTAATGGAAGACAGCGTGCTTGCCGTTATCGAACGCAATATGAACGGTGTGGAAGGTTTGGACTACATGAGCACTTCCGCCGACTCCAGCGGCAGTGGCAGCGTAAGTTTGACGTTTACGCCTGAAACCAACGAGGATCTGGCGCAGGTAGAGGTGCAGAACAAACTTTCCGAAGTATTGAGCAACCTGCCTGCCGCCGTGCAGCAATATGGCGTTACCGTATCCAAGGCGCGTGAAAACTTCCTGATGATTGTGATGCTCTCGTCAGACGTACAGTCCACCGAGGAAATGAACGACTACGCACAACGCAACATCATTCCTGAATTGCAGCGTATCGACGGTGTAGGTAAGGTGCAGTTGTTTGGTGCGCAACGTGCCATGCGCATTTGGGTTGACCCGAAAAAACTGCAAAACTACAACCTGTCTTTTGCTACGGTGACCAATGCGCTTGCAACACAAAACATCCAAATCTCGGCAGGCTCCATCGGCTCTTTACCGGCCGTTGAAGGTCAGACCATTTCGGCGACCGTTACTGCGGAAGGACAATTAAAAACGGCTGAAGAGTTCGGCAACATCATTTTGGTATCCAATACCAACGGCTCGAATGTTTATCTGAAAGATGTGGCAAAAGTCAGCTTGGGTATGGAAGACTATTCCTCTTCCACCCGTCTGAACGGTGTGAACACCACCGGTATGGCGGTGATGTTGTCCAACAGCGGTAATGCTATGGCAACCGCCACTGCCGTAAAGGAAAAAATGGAGGTTTTGAAAAAATACTTCCCGCAGGGCATGAGCTGGAAAACGCCTTACGACACTTCAAAATTCGTTAAGATTTCGATTGAGAAAGTGTTGAGTACGCTTGGAGAGGCTGTTTTACTGGTGTTTGTAGTGATGTTCCTCTTCCTGCAAAACATCCGCTATACGCTGATTCCGACCATTGTCGTGCCGATTTCGCTGTTGGGCGGTTTTGCCTTCATCTCATATATGGGCATGTCGATTAACGTATTGACCATGTTTGCGATGGTATTGGTCATCGGTATCGTGGTCGACGATGCGATTGTGGTCGTTGAAAACGTCGAGCGTATTATGGCGACGGAAGGTTTGCCGCCTAAAGCCGCGACCAAAAAGCGATGGGTCAGATTTCCGGCGCGGTGGTCGGTATTACCGCCGTCCTGATTTCTGTATTTGTGCCTTTGGCGATGTTCAGCGGTGCGACCGGCAATATTTACAAACAGTTCGCTTTAACCATGGCGGCATCGATTGCATTCTCCGCATTCCTTGCACTGACGCTGACGCCGGCATTGTGCGCCACCATGCTCAAGCCGATTCCGAAAGGGCACCATCAAGAGAAGAAGGGGCTTTTCGGTTGGTTTAATAAAAAATTCGACAATTGGACGAATGGCTACGAGGGCTGGGTTGTCAAAGTGCTGCGTAAGACGTTCAGTATGATGATTGTCTATGTCGGTCTGGCAGCCGCAGGCGTATTCCTGTTTATGCGCTTGCCGACCTCCTTCTTGCCGACTGAAGACCAAGGCTTCATCATGGTCAGCGTACAACTGCCTGCGGGTGCGACCAAAGAGCGTACCGATGCGACGATGGCGCAAGTTACCCAGTTGGCGAAAAGCATTCCTGAAATTAAAGACATCATTACCGTTTCCGGCTTCAGTTTCTCAGGCAGCGGTCAGAATATGGCAATGGGTTTTGCCATGCTTAAAGACTGGGAAGAGCGTAAAACGCCGGGCAGCGATGCAACCTCTGTCGCCAATAAGTTGAACGGTACGATGATGAGTACACTCAAAGACGGGGTCGGTTTTGCCCTTACGCCTCCTCCGATTATGGAATTGGGTAACGGCTCAGGGCTGACCATCAACCTGCAAGACCGCAACAATACCGGTCATGCCGCATTGCTGGCGAAACGCAACGAATTGATCGGCAAAATGCGCGAAAGCGGCCTGTTTGACCCGAGCACCGTCCGTGCCAGCGGTCTGGAAGATGCGCCGCAATTGAAAATCGACATAGACCGCGCTGCCGCTGCCGCACAAGGCATTTCGTTCTCAGACATCCGCACGACCCTGGCTTCCTCTTTGGGTTCGTCTTATGTCAACGACTTCCCGAACCAGGGTCGTCTGCAACGCGTGATGGTGCAGGCTGATGCTTCTGCTCGTATGCAGCCGTCCGACATCCTGAACTTGACTGTGCCCAACAGCTCAGGTGTCGCTGTCCCGCTTTCTACCATTGCTACTGTTTCTTGGGAAAACGGTACGGAACAAAGCGTACGGTTTAACGGCTATCCCGCTATGGAACTTTCCGGCTCTCCGGCTACCGGTGTTTCATCCGGTCAGGCAATGGCTGCGGTTCAGAAAATGGTGGACGAAATGGGCGGCGGTTACAGCCTAGAATGGGGCGGCCAGTCGCGCGAAGAAGCCAAAGGCGGTTCGCAAACCTTGATTTTGTACGGCTTGGCGATTGCTTCTGTATTCTTGGTACTTGCCGCACTTTATGAAAGTTGGTCTATCCCGCTGGCGGTTATCCTCGTGATTCCGTTGGGCTTGGTCGGTGCGGCATTGGGTGTTACCGGACGCAATATTTTTGAAGCGTTGTTGGACAGCGTTCCATCGTTTAGTAACGATATTTACTTCCAAGTCGGCTTTGTAACCGTAATGGGCTTGAGTGCGAAAAACGCGATTCTGATTATCGAGTTTGCCAAAGACCTGCAAGCACAGGGCAAAAGCGCACTGGAAGCCGCGCTGGAAGCTGCACGCCTGCGTTTCCGTCCGATTATCATGACTTCGTTTGCCTTCATTTTGGGCGTGGTTCCGCTGTATGTCGCCAGCGGTGCCAGCTCTGCCAGCCGGCGTGCCATCGGTACGACTGTGTTCTGGGGTATGTTGATCGGTACGATTTTGTCCGTGTTCCTTGTGCCTTTGTTCTATGTGGTTGTGCGTAAATTCTTTAAGGAAAGCGCGCACGAACATGAAATGGCCGTGAAACACGCTGCCGAAGCAGGCATGATTTCCCACGAAGATCAAAATACGGACAACAAGCACTAGCAAAAAGGTCGTCTGAAACCCGAAATACGGTTTCAGACAACCCCAAGGAATCCTTATGAACAAAATGACATTCAAAACGGTATTGAGTACCGTCGCCGTAGCCGTCGCGCTGTCCGCCTGTACCATGATCCCGAAATACGAACAACCGCAGGTCGAAGTTGCCGAAACCTTCAAATACGATACCTTTGACGACGGCATCCGCGCCGCCGACTTGGGCTGGCAGGACTTCTTTGCCGACCCGCGCCTGCACCGCCTTATCGACATCGCGTTGGAACGCAATACCGACCTGCGCACCGCCGCGCTGAACGCCGAAATCTACCGCAAACAATACATGATTGCCCGAAACGACCTGCTGCCGAGCATAAACGCCAGCGGTACCGGTACGCGGACAGGCAGCTTGAGCGGCGGCGTTACCCGCAGCGAATACAGTGTCGGTTTGGGTGTGGCAGCTTATGAGCTTGACCTTTTCGGACGCGTCCGCAGCAACAGCCAAGCCGCATTGCAAGGTTATTTCAGCGTAGCCGCCAACCGCGATGCCGCCCACCTTGCTCTGATTGCCGCCGTTGCTAAAGCCCATTTCAACGAACTGTACGCCCAAGAATCGATGGCATTGGCGCAGCGCGTGCTTAAAACCCGCGAAACCACTTACAAACTTTCCCAAATGCGCCACAAAGCAGGCGTGATTTCCGCTGTCGATTTGCGCCAACAGGAAGCCCTGATTGAATCCGCCAAAGCCGATTACGCGAACGCCGTCAAAAACCGCGAACAAGCCCGCAATGCCTTGGCGACCCTGATTAACCAACCTCTGCCAGAAGATCTGCCTGCCGCGCTGCCTTTGATCAAACAGTTCAAAATCACCCGTCTGCCTGCCGGCTTGAGTTCCGAAGTCCTGCTGAACCGTCCCGACATCCGCGCCGCCGAACACTCGCTCAAACAAGCCAATGCCAACATCGGCGCAGCGCGCGCCGCCTTCTTCCCCACCATCAGCCTGACCGGTTCGGTCGGCACCGCGTCCGGCGAGTTGAGCGGTCTGTTCAAAAGCGGTACAGGCATCTGGTCGTTCGCGCCTTCCATTACCCTGCCGATTTTCAATTGGGGCACCAACAAAGCGAATCTCAACGTAGCCACACTGCGTAAAGAGGCTCAAATCGTCGCGTATGAAGCCGCCGTCCAAGCCGCTTTCCAAGACGTATCCAACGCCTTGGTCGCACGCGAGCAACTCGACAAGAGCTACGCCGCGCTAAACAAACAAAGCCGCGCCTACAACGACACCCTGCGTCTCATCAATCTGCGCTACAAACACGGCGTATCCAACGCCCTCGACCTGCTTGACGCAGAACGCAGCAGCTATGGCGCAGAAACCGCGTTGCTTGCCAACCAGCTTACCCGCCTCGAAAACCTCGCCGATCTCTATAAAGCACTCGGCGGCGGTTTGAAACGCGAAACCGTTGGCCAGTCAGCCGCGCAGCAGTAAGACTGTTTGAAATAAACGGCATTAAAAAAGGTCGTCTGAAAACCGGATATCCAGTTTTCAGACGACGTTTTTATATTTTGGCATGGATACAATATGGATGGACTGGGCTAGCAGGCAGGTATCTAGGAGTTTGAGCTTACGGCAATTTTTAAGTATGACTGACAATCTGAGGTCAGGATTCCTGTTTGTGCAGAATAAATATGATTAGGTATTTCCTATTACGATTCCCGATATAAAAAGGTCGTCTGAAAACTTCAGACGACCTTTGCTGTTTGATTATACGGTTAGCTGCCCATCAATTTTAAACGCTGACCCGGAGTAACGGTTCGGGTATTTTTATTCCAGCGGCGGATATCGTTGACATCTACGTTAAAGCGGTTGGCAATCGTATTGAGTGTATCGCCTCTACGGACTGTATAAGAAACATTTTGAATGTTGTTTTTACGGGTTTTGACCGGAGCCGTGCTAACGCGTAACAGCTGACCCTTGCGGATGTTGCTGCCTTTGATATTGTTGGCCACAATCAAATCGGCAACGCTTAAGTTGTAGCGTTTAGAGATATTGAACAAAGTATCTCCATCAGTCACGCGGTGCATACCTGCCATAGTTGTCGGCTGTGCAGATGATTGATTATTTGCTCTTGCCAGTCGTGCTTCAGTACGGCTTTGATGCTTGGCAATATTTTCGGCAATGCGTTCGCTGCGCGCTTTGGTTGCGTCAACCTCTTGATGATGCGTGATATTTTGAGCAACAGTGATTTGATCCTCTTCTGCTTTTTGCAGATGTGAATCAACATTGGCAAGCAATGCCATCATTTGGTCAGGTTCTTCGACTGTCGAAGGAGTGGGAGGGGCAGCTGATTTTGCGGATGCCACGACCTGCGGCTCTGTTAAGGTGAAGGCAGGTTGTGCAAGATCGGCTGCCGCAATGACAGTTGTGTCCGCAGCAGGTTTTGCTTCCGTGGATTGTACGGTTTGAACGCGTTCTACACGGGGTTGGGCGGTTGTAACGGTATCGACGGCAATAGGGGCAGTTGCAGCTTTGGTATTAGCAACAAAATCAAAGCTTGCTGGAGCTTGTTCCTGTGCAATCGTATTGGCAGGGATGACGACTGTTTTGACTGTATCGGTCTTGAGTTTGCCGTTTGAATCGGAGCCATTGTCGGCATATTCGAACGGTAGGTATCCGGAGTATTGTCAGTATCAATGAAATTAATCATATCCTGTTTGGTCGCAGTATTATTTTGCGCAACCAAAATAGTACGTCCTTCAGACAGCGAATTGCCGTTTAAGCCGTTCAGGCGTTTGATTTCGGCAACGCTCATCCCGGCTTCTGTCGCAATCTTGTTCAGATTGGTATTGCGGGCCGATGTATAGGCATTGAAAGAGAGCAGTGTCTCGGGGTTTGCATTGCGGTAATTTTTTTCGAATGCGGATACGGCGGAAACGGGCAGCAATAATTTGCGGTTGTTTTTCGGGATGAAGACAGGTGCGTTGAAGGCAGGGTTCAATGTCAGCAGCTCGCTCTCGCTGATATTGGCAAGGCGGGCGATGGTGCTGTTGTCGATGGGTTTGTCAATACTGACTGTTTGGAAATAAGGCTGATTAGTGATTTCGCTGATATTCATGCCGAAAGTCTGGGGGCTGGCGACGATATTGCGGACAGCCAGCAATTTTGGAACGTAGTTGCGTGTTTCGTTCGGCATGCGCAGGTTTTCGTAAGTCGGCTCCAAGCCTTGTGCGCGGGCACGGTTGACGGCGCGGCCTACATTGCCTTCGCCCCAGTTGTATGCAGCCAATGCCAAAGACCAGTCGTTAAACAGCCCGTGCAGATATTGCAGGTAGTTCAGCGCGGCGTCGGTCGCGGCATATACGTCGTGGCGGCCGTCATACAAAGGTGTTTTTTCCAAGCCGAAATGACGGCCGGTTGCCGGCATGAACTGCCACAGGCCGGATGCGCCGACGTGGGATTTGGCTTTGGTGACGAATGCGCTTTCAATGAAGGGAAGGAGCGCGATTTCAGCGGGCATATTGCGTTTTTTAACTTCGGTTGCAATATGGTACATATAAGGTTTGCTGCGCGTGATGGTGCGGTCGAAATAGGCACCGTTTGCGGCGAATTTGCTTTCGTGACGGCGGACCAGCTCGGAATTGACTTCGCCCATGCGGAAGTCTTTTTTCAACGAGGCCCACAGGCTGCCGGAACCGAAAGTCTTGGCTTTGGCTTGGTCGAGAAGGGCAGAATTGAGCCGCATCATTGCCATACCTGTTTGGTTGGGAGTGGCGTTTTGTGCGGCGGCCGCGCCGGAAACAGCGGATAAACCGGACAGCGTCAGGGCGATGGTTTTCAGTTTTGCCATAGTAGTCAATTATCAATATATATTATTCAGTCTTGGCGATGTTACTGTCTGATTCATGTGAACGTCAAGGATATGAGGGTAATTTACATATGACTGGGGCTTAATGATAAAATTTGTCGCGAAAATACGGCGGTTTGCGTATATATGCCGTCAAAATCAGATTAAGCAAAAGAACATGCTATAAAGAACATCCTATGATTTCCAAAAATTCCTCCCTGCTCGATTTCGACCGCGCCCATCTGCTCCATCCCTATACGTCCATGACCGATCCGTTGCCTGTTTATCCGGTGCGCCGTGCGGAGGGCGTGCATATCGAATTGGCGGACGGTACGCGGCTGATTGACGGGATGTCGTCTTGGTGGTGTGCGATACACGGCTACAATCATCCCGTTTTGAATCAGGCGGTTGAGGCGCAGATTAAGCAAATGTCGCATGTGATGTTCGGCGGTTTGACGCACGGGCCGGCGGTGGCGCTGGGCAAATTATTGGTTGGGATTTTGCCGCAGGGGCTGGACCGTATTTTTTATGCGGATTCGGGTTCGGTTTCGGTAGAAGTCGCGCTGAAGATGGCGGTGCAATACCAGCAGGCGCGGGGTTTGACCGCGAAGCAGAATATTGCGACGGTGCGGCGCGGGTATCACGGCGATACTTGGAACGCGATGTCCGTCTGCGATCCGGAAACGGGGATGCACCATATTTTCGGCAGCGCTCTGCCGCAGCGTTATTTTGTCGATAATCCGAAAAGCCGTTTCGACGATGAATGGGACGGGGCGGATTTGCAGCCTGTCCGCACCTTGTTTGAAGCGCATCATGCGGATATCGCCGCCTTTATTTTAGAGCCGGTCGTGCAGGGTGCGGGCGGCATGTATTTTTATCATCCGCAGTATCTTCGCGGATTGCGCGATTTGTGCGACGAATTTGATATCGTGTTGATTTTTGACGAAATCGCCACCGGATTCGGGCGTACGGGCAAGATGTTTGCCTGCGAACACGCGGATGTCGTGCCGGATATTATGTGTATCGGCAAGGGCTTGAGCGGCGGCTATATGACGCTGGCGGCGGCAATCACTTCGCAAAAAGTCACCGAAACGATTTCGCGCGGCGAAGCGGGTGTGTTCATGCACGGCCCGACGTTTATGGCGAACCCGCTGGCGTGTGCCGTTGCCTGCGCTTCGGTCAAGTTGCTTTTATCTCAAGACTGGCAGGCAAATATCCGCCGCATCGAAAGCATTCTGAAAGGTCGTCTGAAAACCGCATGGGACATTCGCGGCGTGAAAGACGTGCGCGTTTTGGGTGCCATCGGGGTGATTGAGTTGGAAAAAGGCGTGGATATGGCGCGTTTTCAAGCGGATTGCGTGGCGCAGGGAATTTGGGTGCGCCCATTCGGCAGGCTGGTGTACCTCATGCCGCCTTACATCATTTCAGACGACCTCTTGACCGAACTTGCCGACAAAACCGTGCAAATCTTGAAGGAACACAGCAAATGAAAGGCGTTTACTTCGTCAGCGGTATAGACACGGACATCGGCAAAACCGTCGCCACCGGCGTATTGGCAAAACAATTGTTGCAGCAGGGCAAAAGCGTGATCACGCAAAAGCCTGTGCAAACCGGTTGCCAAAACATCGCCGACGACATCGCCGTCCACCGCAAAATCATGGGCATACCCATGCAGGAAGCCGACAAGCAAAAGCTGACCATGCCCGAAATCTTCAGCTATCCCGCTTCGCCGCACCTCGCCGCCCGTTTGGACGGCAGGGCTTTGGACTTGGACAAAATCCGTACCGCCACGCAGCAACTGGCGGCACAATACGAAATCGTCTTGGTCGAAGGCGCGGGCGGATTGATGGTTCCGCTGACCGAAAATCTGTTAACCATTGATTATGTTCAGCAACAGGCTTATCCCGTCATTCTCGTTACCAGCGGGCGGCTCGGCAGCATCAACCACACCCTGCTCAGCTTCGCCGCGCTCAAACAATACGGCATCAGCCTGCACAGCCTGATTTTCAACCACATCCACGACAGCCGCGACGAACACATCGCCCAAGACAGCTTGGCGTATCTAAAGGGTCGTCTGAAAACAGAGTTTCCCGACGCGGAGTGGATGGAGCTGGACAAAACGGAGACGGATGAAAGGTCGTCTGAAAACGATTAAAACATGAAACCCATCAATCTAAACCCCATGAATCCCCCTTTAAATTGGCAAGACAAACTTCCTGACGATCTGCCGCAAGGCTGGAACGAACGCGCCGCCGCCTTGTGCCAGGCGCAATCGCTGACCGCCGCTTTACGCGCCTTGGGCGGCAGTTTTACGGTAAAAGTGCTGTATATAGGCGAACTGGACTGGCAGTGCAATCCATTGGGCGAAAACCATGCCGAAACCGCCGCCCCGCAATTCGTCCGCGATGTTTTGCTGCATCTGGACGGCGTTCTCGTCGTACAGGCGCGCAGCGCGTGCAGCCCGCAATCGCAAGCCTGGCGCGGCGTATTGGATTGCGGCACGCAGCCTTTGGGTGAGCGGCTGTTTGACGGCACGCTGCCGCTGAAGCGTTCGGCGTTCGAGTTTTGCCTGATGGAAAACGCAGGCGGTCAGGATGATTTCAGACGACCTGTCGCCGCCCGCAGGTCTTATTTCGATTGGGATGGCGAGGTGTTGGAACTGACAGAATATTTTTTGCCGGGGTTGGCGAGTATCGTGCGCTAAACGTCGCGGCAATATAGGAAAGGTCGTCTGAAACGTTTTTCAGACGACCTTTTTTTAATCCATTACAGCTTCACCGAATGCTCACGCGTTTCGTGGAACACGATGTCCGGCCAGCGTTCTTGCGTGAGTCCCAAATTCACGCGGTTGGGGGGGCGAGGTAGGCGAGGTTGCCGCCTGCGTCGATGGAGAGGTTGCCCGCGTTGGCTCTTTCAAACTCCGCCAGTTTTTTTCTTGTCTTCGCACGATACCCAGCGCGCCGACCAGATGGATGCGCTGTCGAACACGGCTTCCACGCCGTATTCGTTGGCGAGGCGGGAGGTAACGACTTCAAACTGCAACACGCCGACCGCGCCCAAAATCAAATCTGCGCTGCTCATCGGTTTGAAGACTTGAACCGCGCCTTCTTCGCCGAGCTGTTGCAAACCTTTTTTGCAGTTGCTTGATTTTTCAGCGGGTTTTTTTGATGCGGACGCTGCGGAACAGTTCGGGCGCGAAGAAGGGGATGCCGGTGAACGCCAGTTGTTCGCCTTCAGAAAAGCTGTCGCCGATTTGGATGTTGCCGTGGTTCGGGATGCCGATGATGTCGCCCGCGTAGGCTTCTTCCACCAGCTCGCGGTCGTGCGACATGAATGTAACCACGCTGGAGGCGGCGATTTCGCGGTTGATGCGCAGGTGTTTCATCTTCATGCCGCGTTCGAATTTGCCGGAGCAGACGCGCAAAAAGGCGATGCGGTCTCGGTGTTTTGGATCCATATTGGCTTGGATTTTAAAGATAAATCCGGAAAATTTCGGCTCGTCCGGCTCGACCATGCGCACGGTCGCATAGCGCGGTTTCGGCACGGGCGCCCAGTCAATCAATGAATTGAGGATTTCCTGAATACCGAAGTTGTTAATCGCCGAACCGAAGAACACGGGCGTGAGTTCGCCGGCGAGAAATTCGTCGAGATTGAACTCGTTGGAAGCAGCCTGCACCAATTCGATTTCGTCGCGCAACTGCTGGATTTCCAGCGGAAAGCGTTGTTCCAATTCGGGATTGTCGATGCCTTTGATGATGTCGAACTCGTGCGGCAGGCGTTCTCCACCGGCTTCAAAGAGATAGATTTCGTCGTTCAGGATGTGGTACACGCCCTTGAAGTTTTTGCCCATGCCGATAGGCCATGTGACGGGTGCGCAGCGGATTTTTAAAATATTTTCCACTTCGTCCAGCAATTCCAAAGAATCGCGCACTTCGCGGTCGTATTTGTTCATGAACGTGACAATCGGCGTATTGCGCAGGCGACAGACGTTCAAGAGTTTGATGGTTTGCGCTTCCACGCCTTTTGCCGCGTCGATGACCATCAACGCGCTGTCCACGGCGGTCAAAACGCGGTAAGTGTCTTCGGAGAAGTCTTGGTGTCCCGGCGTGTCCAAAAGGTTGACGGTGTGGTCTTTGTAGTCGAACTGCATCACTGACGAAGCGACGGAAATGCCGCGCTGCTTCTCGATTTCCATCCAGTCGGAAGTGGCGAATTTGCCGGTTTTCTTACCTTTTACCGTACCTGCGCTTTGAATTGCGCCTGAAACAGCAAGAGTTTTTCGGTCAGCGTGGTTTTACCCGCGTCGGGGTGGGAGATGATGGCAAATGTGCGGCGGCGGCGCACTTGATCGAGGATTTCTTGGGACATGGGCTTTCTTTGCAAAAAGGTTCAGGCCGCTTTTGCGACGGCCTGAGAAAGGGTTGAGATGGCGGGGATTGTACAAAAAAACATTAATCGGTTCAATGATTAGGGGGTAAAAAGGTCGTCTGAAAATTTTCAGACGACCTTCTCTTGGATCGGCATCTTGTTTATTCGGTAATTTCTTCGACTATGGGGCTGTAAGTAGAGCTGTCAAAGGTAGGCATGGGCGGGGGCAGCAGGTTGTTGAGGGTTAGGGCGGCGGGGTTCAGGGTAGGGTAGCCGCTGAAGGTTACGGTGTAGCCGCCGTTGGCTGTACTGTGGATTTTGGCATGTGCACCCAAGGGGAAGGTGCTCTTATTGGTGATGTGTCCGAAGGGGAAACCTGTCAGGACGGGGACTTTGGCGGTGCGTGAGACGTGGTTGACGACGGCGGAGAAGTCGTAGCTTGAGTCGTACACATCGCGGATGGTGCCCATGCGGAAGTCGCCGAAGATGATGGCGCGTTGTTTTTGCAGGATGCCTGCAAGATAAAGCGTGTTCAACATGCGTTCGATGCGGTAGGGTTGCTCGCTGACGTCTTCGACGAACAGGATGCCGCCTTGGATGTCGGGCATATAGGGCGAGCCTGCGAGGGAGGCTAGGACGCTGAGGTTGCCGCCCCACAAAGTACCTTCGACGTTAACGTTGGCGCGTTGGATGGCGGGAACGTCGATAACATTGACGTTGTTGGTGGTGCCGCGGATGAACGAATCCATGGTGAAGACGCTGGGTTCGGGTTTGCCGAATTCGCTGTAAACCATAGGTCCGGCGAAACTTGCCATATTGCCTTTGGCGAGCAGGGCGAGTTGGACGGCGCAAACGTCGCTGAAGCCGAAGAACAAAGTGCCGCGTTCGCGCATTCTGGCGCCGAGTGATGCGAAGTCGATTTGGGGCAGGATGCGTGCCGCGCCATAGCCGCCGCGCAAACCCATGAGGACTTTGGGGGTTTCAACGCGGCCGGTGGCGACTTCTTGGAAGTCGGCGACACGTTGGGCGTCGGAGCCGGCGAAGCGCTGATAGCGTCGGCTGCTTGCTTGTTGGTTGGTCACGGTAAAACCTGCGTTATAGAGGCGGGTCAAGCCTGTGTTGACGCGGTTGGGGTCTTCGGCAAAGCCGGAAGGGGCAACGACGCGGAGGAGGTTGTCGCCGGAGCGTGGGGGATGGCTGGTTTTGGGCTGCACGGGTTTGGCTTTCGCTGTGTTGCCGGTTTGAGTGGACGGGGTAACGGTAGTGCCGGTGCCGCAGGCTTGCAGCAGTCCGGCTCCGGCTGCGGCGGAGCAGGCGCGGAGGAAATGGCGGCGGGAGGTTTGCCAGGTCATATGGTTTCCTTTGGTTGGGTTTCAGACGACCTTTTCGGCAGGGGTCGTCTGAAAATCTGTTGATATGCGGTATCCGATACGCCCGTTAAGGTCGTCTGAACATCACGCCAGCAGGGCTTTGACTTGTTCCGTCCAATTGTCTGGCAGGGTCATGCCGTGTTCGCGGACGGGGGCTGCCCAAACCGGGGCGGGAAAGTTGGCATCGTTTTCAAAGCGGGCGATGACGTGCCAATGCAGATGGGGAACAACGTTGCCCAGGCTGGCAAGGTTGATTTTGGCGGGGCAGAACACTTGGCGCATGGCGGCTTCGACTTTATACACCATTTCCATGATTTCGGCGCGTTCGGCGGCTGAAAGGTCGGTCATCTCGGCGATGTGGTTGTTCCAGATGACGCGGCAGAATGCAGGGGCGACGGCTTCGTTGTGGACGGCGATGACGCGCAAGTTTGGGGTTTGCAGCAAAATGTCTTCGTTGTCTGCGGTGCAGATGGGGCAGGTCATGGGTTTTCTCGTTTGGATATGAGGGGACGGTTTGTAGGAAATGAGAAAGGTCGTCTGAAAACTTAATACATCGTTTTCAGACGACCTTCGATGATTTTATTTTCCGCGCATCAGCTCGAAGAAATCGTCGTTGTTTTTGGAATCTTTAAGTTTGCCCACCAAAAATTCGGTCGCCTCGATTTCGTCCATCGGATGCAGGAATTTGCGCAAGAGCCACATACGCTGCAACTGATCGTTAGGCACCAGCAGCTCTTCGCGGCGTGTACCGGATTTGTTGATGTTGATGGCGGGGAACAGGCGTTTTTCCGCCATGCGGCGGTCGAGGTGCAGCTCCATATTGCCCGTACCTTTAAACTCTTCGTAAATCACGTCATCCATACGGCTGCCGGTTTCTACCAAAGCGGTCGCAATAATGGTGAGCGAGCCGCCTTCTTCTACATTGCGCGCTGCGCCGAAGAAGCGTTTGGGGCGGTGGAGGGCATTGGCATCTACGCCGCCGGTCAGGATTTTGCCGGAAGTGGGTACAACGGTATTGTAAGCGCGGGCTAGGCGGGTAATCGAGTCAAGCAGGATGACCACGTCTTTTTTGTGTTCCACCATGCGCTTGGCTTTTTCAATCACCATTTCCGCCACTTGGACATGGCGTTGCGCCGGTTCGTCAAAGGTGGAGGAAACCACTTCGCCGCGCACGGAACGGCTCATTTCGGTAACCTCTTCCGGACGTTCGTCAATCAACAAGACAATGAGTTCGACATCGGGATAGTTGGCGGTAATCGCGTGGGCGATGTTTTGCAGCATCACGGTCTTACCGGTTTTCGGCGGTGCAACCAACAGAGCGCGTTGTCCGCGGCCGATGGGGGACACTAAATCAATAGCACGGCCGGTAAGGTTTTCTTCGGCTTTAATGTCGCGTTCGAGCTTGAACTGTTTGGTAGGGAAAAGCGGGGTGAGGTTTTCGAAGAGGATTTTGTGTTTGCAGACTTCGGGATGATCGCCGTTGATGCTGTCGAGGCGGACAAGTGCGAAATAGCGTTCATTGTCTTTGGGTACGCGTACGCTGCCTTCGATGGTGTCGCCCGTATGCAGGTTGAAGCGGCGGATTTGCGTGGGTGAGACGTAGATGTCGTCGGGACCCGCGAGGTAGGAAGTGTCTGCGCTGCGTAAAAAGCCGAAGCCGTCGGGCAGGATTTCGAGCGTGCCGGAGCAGGTGAAGCTTTCACCCTGCTTCATCATTTGTCGGACAATGGCGAATACGAGGTCTTGTTTGCGGAAACGGTTGGCGTTTTCAATGCCGTGTTCTTCTGCCATTTCCAAGAGTTTGGAAATGTGTAGGGTTTGTAGTTCTGAAACGTGCATGATTTTTGACAGTTGTATTGGAAAAGATGGGATTCGGAAGACAGAGGTCGTCTGAAAAGAATAGTGTACGGAATGTACGGTGATTTTTGAGAAACCTGAATTGTAGGCAGTCGGAGGGCGGGTGTCAAATTTAGGCGGGGCAAGGTTTGTATGGCATAGGTTTTGTTGCATGGCTGGCAACATCGAATTGAAAAAGTCGTCTGAAATAGATTTCAGACGACTTTTAGGAGAAACAACGATCTTCTACTGAAAGATTAGTATTTGTTCAGACGACCTTGGGGGAAAATGCTGCGATAGGCGGTGTATATGCCGATCATTGCTACAGGGTAGAGGACCAAGTAAGTAATCACTAAGAAGATGAGGAACAAAATAAAAACAGGGCCGGAAAGCGCGGTTGCTTGCTGCATCGATGCTTCTGTCGCAAATGCGGAAACCATGACTATCATAAATATGAACCAAAACGCGATACCGATACCCAGCCAAATTAAGCCGTATACAAGCAGGGCGGGGATGTTGCGGCGGCAGGCATTGAAGCTGGCCTTAATGGCGGCAACAGGGTTCATATCCTCCAACATGACAAAGGCGGGAGCCAGCCAAAACATCATGGAGTAAATAGCGATAATAATCAACAGGATAATAAATAAAATCGGAAAGGCCGGCATAAAGTCTGCCCTTAAGAAATTTCCGTTGGCGAATATGCCGAAAGGAATAACAACGGCCAAAGCTAAAAGCAGACATACGACGATACCCAGCAATAAAAGAATCAGGAATGCTCCGCTTTTTTTAATCGAAAATCCGGCAAACAGAGAGCCGAAGTTGAAATTCTTACCTTGCGCGGTTTGGTCTGCAAGCAGCACGATGCCACCGAGGAAACAAAAGCCTACCCAATAGAAAAACAGATTGAAGAGCAATTCTTGGATTATTATGGTTGAGGTGAAATCATTGAAATTATTGAAATCAGCGGGCGGGCTTTCAATGCCTAGCAAACCGAATAGAAAACCTACCGCGAAAGGAATAAGGCTGATTAAAATAATTGCGCCCATCCATTTGAATTTGTTTTTACTGAAAATACGCCATGAGTCGGTAAACCAGCTTACCCCTTCGCCTGCGCGCAGACGTTTGGGTTCGTTGAAGGAGTTTTTTGGGGGGATAGGGTGCTGGGAAGGTTGCAATGTTTCCATAAAAATAATTTCCAAGTTTACAGATGAGAAAGGCTATCATTATATCATAAGCGTATATGGTTATTTGTTGAGAGTTTGACAAAAGGTCGTCTGAAAATTTTTCAGACGACCTTTGTGTTTAGCATGAGGCAGTTTATAGCGTACCAAGATAAATTGCAGATGGGTTATTGGGCGATATGTTTCGAAATCTATCGGCAGACGATTTTCTGTTTTGGGAAGGATACGTTTAAAGAACGATGGCAGCTTGCTGTCTGTCAGCTGAACCAAAAGCGGAAAACCAAATAAAAAACCAATGCCAACACGCCAGCCCAGACGACCAGCATAAATCCTGCAACGGCCTGCCCTAATCGGTAAACGGGATTTTTACGTTCGTCTTCAGGCAGGGAAGGCTGAGTGTTTTTAGGTTCAGTCATGTTGTCGGCTCCCGTCGGTAATCGGATAAAAGCGTAAGGTTACGCCGTGGCGGGGAAAGATTCAAGTTTGCTGCATTTTTACAGCGGGATTTCTTCAAGAAGCCTGTTGCCTTCATGGCGGGCTGTTCCGCTATAATCCTTGCTTTCCGAATATCTTTAAAGAGAGGGGAGATATGAAAATCCGTACCAAAATATGCGGCATTACCCGCCCCGAAGATGCGCAATCTGCCGCCGATGCGGGCGCGGATGCTGTCGGGCTGGTGTTTTACGCGAAAAGCAAACGTGCGGTAACGGCGGAACAGGCGGCGGAAATTGTGGCCGCATTGCCGCCCTTTGTGTCGGCGGTTGCTTTATTTGTTAATGAAACGGCGGACAATATCCGCGAAATCCTGCACCAAGTGCCGATAGACGTGATGCAGTTTCATGGTGATGAAGACGATGATTTTTGCCACCAATTTGACCGTCCGTATCTCAAAGCCGTGCGCGTGCAGTCAGCCGCCGATATTCAGACGGCCTGCGCCAGGTTTCCCAACGCGCGTGCGCTGTTGTTCGACGCTTACCATCCTACCGAATACGGCGGCACGGGACAGAGTTTCGATTGGACGCTGTTGCGCGGCAATATCGGCAAACCGTGGATTTTGGCGGGCGGCCTGACGCCGGAAAACGTTGCCGATGCGGTGAGAACCAGCGGCGCGGCGGCGGTGGATGTGTCCGGCGGCGTGGAAAGCTCGGCAGGGATTAAAGACAAGGAAAAAATAGCGGCGTTTGTGGCGGCAACAAAGGTCGTCTGAAACTGGAAATCTGATTTTCAGACGACCTTTGTTGATAAAGGAATGAGATGGAACGTTATTCTGTACATTTGAAACTGCTGGGGATGGCGGTGTTGTGGGGTGCGTCTTGGCCGATGGGGCGGATGCTGGGGCAGTCGCTGCCGCCGCTGACGGGCGGGGCGGTTCGGTTTGTACTGGCTTCGGTTTTGTTGTTGGGCTGGTTGTTTGCGCGCAGCAGGTTTGCGACTTTGGCGGCTTTGTCGGTGCGGCAATGGCTGGGTTTGACGGTGGCCGCTTCCGTCGGGGTGTGCGGCTATGCGGTGTTTTTTATGCTGGGTTTGCAAGCGATGCCGGCGGGTAAGGCGGCGGTAGTCGTGGCGGTGAATCCCGTGCTGACGCTGCTGCTGGCGGCTTGGCTTTTCGGCGAACGTTTAAATGCGAAGATTTTGGCGGGTATGCTGCTGGCGGTCAGCGGTGCCATTGTGGCGGTTACGCAAGGACAACCGTTGACGGTATTGTCGGGCGGTATCAAGGCGGGGGAGTGGCTGATTTTCGGCTGCGTGGTCTGCTGGGCGGCTTATACCTTAATCGGACGTGCGGTCTTGCGCGGGATAGACGCGTTGACGGTAACGGCGGCAACGTCGTTCATCGGCGCGCTGATGTTGTCGGTGGTGGCGTTGTGGACGGACGGAATGCCGTTTGAGGCAATGGCAGCGATGGATGCACATGGTTGGACGGCATTGGCGTGGCTGGTCATCGGCGCGACGGTATTGGCCTACGCGTGGTATTTCGAAGGCGTGAAGACTTTGGGTGCAGGCAGCGCGGCGGCGTATATTACGCTCGTGCCGATTTTCGGTATGCTCAGCTCGGCATGGGTTTTGGGCGAACCGTTGCATATTTCGCTGGTTGCGGGCTGCGCGGCGGCAGTCGGCGGCATGACGTTGATGCGGTATGGGCAGAAGGTCGTCTGAAAGGCGGCAACCGGCTGCTTTGTGTTCAATATTTTTTATCAAGGAAATCATGATGTCCGCTCCGCTTGAAATCGAAACCCACCCTTTTCCTGCTTTGCTGCCGCCACAGGCGACGGTAATGATGATGGGGACGTTTCCGCCCAAGGAAGACAAACGCGCGATGCAGTTTCATTATCCGAATTTCCAAAACGATATGTGGCGCGTCTATGGGCTGGTGTTTTTTAATGATGCGGCGCATTTCCAAAGGTCGTCCCACGGGGAGGCTGCGCACTCTGAAAAAGCGTTTGATGCCGAGAAAATCAAGGCGTTTTTGCGCGAGCGGGGGATTGCGTCCTGCCCGACCGTATTAAAGGCGGTGCGGGAACACGGTAATGCGTCCGACAAGTTTTTGCAAGTGGTCGAAACCGTCGATTTGGCGGCGGTGTTGGTGCAGATGCCCGGCTGCCGCCATATCTGTACCACCGGCGGCAAGGCGACGGAAATCCTGCTCGATATTCAGGGCGGCGGCATCAAAATGCCGAAAACGGGCGAAACCGTGCCGTTTCCGTTTGCCGGACGGGATTTGACCCTGACCCGTCTGCCGTCCACTTCGCGCGCCTATCCTTTGAGTTTGGCGAAAAAGGCGGCGGCGTATCGGGCGTTTTTCGAAATGGCGGGCTTGGTGTAAGATTGACTGAAAACAGATTGGAAAGAACGGAGGGTATGTATGTTTATGACATCGGGTCTGTTGTTGTGTCTGTTATGGTGTGCAGTAGATATCGTTGCCGTCAATCGAGGATTCGGATTAAACACGAAACAAGGAGCCCATAACCGCACCAATTTTATGGCAGAACTAAATTCACGAGGAGGACGCGTAAAATCTGAAACCCAAACTGATATTGAAGGCATTACCCGAATTAAATATGAGATTCCTACACTAGACAGGACAGGTAAACCTGATGGTGGATTTAAGGAAATTTCAAGTATAAAAACTGTTTATGATCCTAAAAAATTTTCTGATGATAAAATACTTCAAATGGCTCAAAAAGCTGCTTCACAAGGATATTCAAAAGCCTCTAAAATTGCTCAAAATGAAAGAACTAAATCAATATCGGAAAGAAAAAATGTCATTCAATTCTCAGAAACCTTTGACGGAATCAAATTTAGATCATATTTTGATGTAAATACAGGAAGAATTACAAACATTCATCCAGAATAATTTAAAGAAAAAAATTATGAAAAATAATATTTTTTTCTAAACTTAAAGAAAAAAATCTATAAATAACAACCATTTTGTTATTTCGATTTTTTGAAACAATTTACCAATTTGAAACTAAAGATACGCTTTTAGAGTGTTTTAAAAATATTACAACTACCGGACATTTTGGAGTAATAGGTGCTCAATATGAAAAAATAGATGCTACCAGATGGATTGGAGATTATGAAGAGGTAAATGGATTTGAGTATATTGATAAAGCTCCTTCTATTTATTTTTCAGTTGGAGATGATTTCAATCCTGAAGAATTAATTATACCTATTAATTTAGCATATCATTACTTTAATATTGCAATATCTGATTTCTTAATAGCTCACCCTGAATATCAAAAAAAGTGTAAAGAAATACAAAAAACATATTCTCAAACAAACTGTAGCCTGCATGAAACCTAAAATCCATGCGTAAGGTGTGTGCTTCAGCACGCACGCGTTCCATGATTTACGGCTCAATGCCGTCTGAAAAGCTCACAATTTTTCAGACGGCATTTGTTATGCAAGTAAATATAGCCAAAAACCTTAACTTCCTCCATACTATCCACCATGACCTACTCAACAGACTTCCGCCAACTGGCCTTAAGCAAAATCAAACAAGGCCAATCTATCTACAAAGTTGCCAAAGAAATGGGCAATAGTGGATTAACTTTAAACCAGTACGGCATTGCCTCGCCTTGGCTCAAAGAGAACGATTCTCTAAGGTGCTGAAGCACCAAGTGAATCGGTTCCGTACTATCTGTACTGTCTGCGGCTTCGTCGCCTTGTCCTGATTTAAATTTAATCCACTATAACGGCAAAATAAGCACAAAGGTCGTCTGAAAACAGCTTAGAAAACAGGGAGAATATGTATGTTTATGACATCGGGTCTGTTGTTGTGTCTGTTATGGTGTGCAGTAGATATCGTTGCCGTCAATCGAGGATTCGGATTAAACACGAAACAAAGCATTATCGCCGGTATGAGCCTGTTTGCAGTTCAAATGATCTTGGCATTGTGCGGGGTTTGGGCGGTTGCTCTGGTCGTCGAATCGATTGTCCGCCATTTTTTCGAGAACAGTGAGGCTGCAATTGACATCGGTCTTTTGACGGTTTATGCGTCCGTACCGGTTTTTACTTATCTGGTGGGGTTGTGGTGGCTAAAACAATATCAGCTTACAATGATGGAAAAGCCTGATCGTTTGTTTGTCAAAACGGTTGCAGCCGCTCTGCCTTTGGTGCAGGTTATTTTGTTTGTTGTTTCGTTGTTTAACGGTTTATAAACGCCATACATGAAATGAAAAAGGTCGTCTGAAAACCTTGAATCTGGGTTTTCAGACGACCTTTTGTCTGACGGCTGCTGTCTTTATTTGTTGGCGTTCAGATAAAGATTGATCAGGCGGGTGGTGGAGCTGTCGTGTTTCTGCAAGCCGGTTTCTCCGGTCAGCTCGGCGAGGATGGTTTTGGCGAGCTGTTTGCCAAGTTCGACGCCCCATTGGTCGAAGCTGTTGATGCCCCAGATGATGCCTTGGACGAAGGTTTTGTGTTCGTACATGGCAATCAGGCTGCCCATGTTGCGGGGGTTGACCTTGTCCATGAGGATGAGGTTGGTCGGGCGGTTGCCGGAGAAGGTTTTGTGTGGAATCAGCTCTTCGATGCGCGCTTCTTCCATGCCTTGTGCTTTGAGTTCGGCGCGGACTTCGTCGGGAGTTTTGCCGCGCATGAAGGCTTCGGCCTGGGCGAAGACGTTGGCGAGCAGGATTTCGTGGTGGCCGCGCAGGTTGCTGCGTTTTTCAAGCGAGGCGATGAGGTCGATCGGGGTGATGTGGGTTCCTTGGTGCAGCAGTTGGAAGAAGGCGTGCTGACCGTTGATGCCGGTTTCGCCCCAAATAATCGGGGAGGTTTCGTAGCCGATGGACTTGCCGTCGAGGGTAACTTGTTTGCCGTTGCTCTCCATGTCAAGCTGCTGGATGAATTTGGGCAGGCGGTGGAGGTGTTGGTCGTAGGGGGCGATGACGTGGCTGCCGCCGCCGTAGTAGTTGATGTACCAGATGCCGATGAGGGCGAGGATAACGGGCATGTTGCGTTCGAGCGGGGTGTTGATGAAGTGTTGGTCCATCAGGTGCGCGCCGTTGAGCATTTCGATGAAGTTTTCTTCGCCCAAGTAGAGCATGATGGGCAGGCCGATTGCCGACCAGAGGCTGTATCGTCCGCCGACCCAGTCCCAAAATTCAAACATATTGGCGGTGTCGATACCGAATTCGGCGACGGCTTTCTGGTTGGTGGAAACGGCGACGAAGTGTTTGGCGACGGCGGTTTCATCGCCTGCATGGTCAAGGAACCATTTGCGCGCGGTCAGGGCGTTGGTGAGGGTTTCTTGGGTGGTGAAGGTTTTGGAGGCGATGATGAAGAGGGTGGTTTCGGGGTGGACTTTGGAGAGTACGTCGCGCAGTTGGGAGCCGTCCACGTTGGAGACGAAGTGCATTTTCAGGCGCGGATGACCGAAGGGTTTGAGCGCGGTGCACATCATCAACGGGCCGAGGTCGGAGCCGCCGATGCCGATGTTGACGACGTCGGTGATGACTTGGTTGGTGAAGCCCAGCCAGTTGCCGCTGCGGACTTCGTGTGCGAATTCGCCCATGAGCTGAAGGACGCGGTTGACTTTGGGCATGACGTCTTCGCCGTCAACGACGATGGGGGAGTTGGTGCGGTTGCGCAGGGCGACGTGGAGGACGGCGCGGTTTTCGGTGGTGTTGATTTTTTCGCCACGGAACATCTGCTGCATGCGTTCGGGTACGCCGGCTTCACGGGCAAGCTCGAACAACAGTGCCATGGTTTCGTCGTTGATGCGGTTTTTGGAGTAATCCAGCGTCAGTCCGCCGACTTGCAGCCAGTAGCGTTCGGCACGCTGCGGGTCTTGATCGAACATTTCGCGCATGTGTTGTTCTTTGGTTTCGTCAAAATGTATCCATAATTTTGACCAAGCCGGTAAGTCGTGAAGGTGTTTCATCGGATGCTCCTGAGGTTGGACGGTTTTGTGGGAAAACGGCCGCGAGGTCGTCTGAAACGGGAACGGGTGGGTTTCCGTTTTTAGGGTTGGGTGTGAATGCGGGGTCTGCCGTTATTTGGGTTCAGCAGGGAAGGAAAACGGCGGCACTGATTTTTTGGCCGGTATTTTCAGACGACCTTGGGATATGTCGGGTCGTCTGAAAATGTATAGTGGCTTAACTTTAAACCAGTACGGCGTTGCCTCGCCTTGTCGTACTATCTGTACTGTCTGCGGCTTCGTCGCCTTGTTCTGATTTTTGTTAATCCACTATATTGTTTAGTCTTTATCGTAATCGACGTGTTTGTTGTGTATGCTTTTTTTGCTTTTTTGCAGTTGCAGGCTGGCGGCATCGCCCAGGCGCAGGGCGAGTCCGATGGCGAGGATGTCGATGACGGCGAGTTGCAGCAGGCGGGACACCATGGGGGTGTAGAGTTCGGCGTTTTCCTGCGTGGCGATGCTCAATACGCAGTCGGCAAGCTGTGCCAGCGGGGAGTCGTTGCGGGTCAGGGCGATGACGGATGCGCCGTTTTCTTTGGCGATGCTGACGGCGTCTAAAAGCTCGATGGACGAGCCGGTGTTGGAAATGGCGACGACAACGTCTTGGTCGGACAGGACGGAGGCTGCCATCAGTTGGGTGTGGGTATCGACGTAGGCGACGGTGGAAATGCCGAAGCGGAAGAATTTGTGTTGCGCGTCTTGGGCGACGATGCCGGAGTTGCCGACGCCGTAGAACTCGACACGGCGCGCGTGCATCAGGGTGGCGATGGCGTTTTCCAGCTCGGATTCTTTCAGGAAGCGGCGTTCGCCCAAAATGGAGGCGGCGGCGTTGCCCAATACTTTTTCGACAACGATGCTCATGTCGTCGTCGGCGTTGAGCTCTTCATGGACGTAGGGCATACCTTCGTGGCCTATGCTGGCGGACAGGGCGAGTTTGAACTCGGGCAGTCCTTTGTAGCCCAGGCTGCGGCAAAAACGGATGACGGTCGGCTGGCTGACGGATGCGCGCTCGGCGATTTCGGCGACGGCGGCATGGACAAACCATTTGGGTTCCGCCAAGGCGCATTCGGCGACTTTGCGTTCCGCGCCCGACAGGTTTGACAGTGATTCGCTGATTTTGCTTAACATAAATATGCCCTTCGGTGTGTGCCGCCCCTTGTCGGGGCGGCTTGTGTGATTAAACGTTTTTCAAGTGGTTGTCGAGTGCCGCTGCTGCGCCGGTAATGCCCGGAAATTCGCTTAAGACGACATAGACGGGAATCGCGGCGAGATAGGCTTCGAAACGGCCTTTGTTTTCAAAGCGGCTGCGGAAAGGTGAGGTTTTAAAATATTCCAAAACGCGGGGGATGATACCGCCGCACAAATACACGCCGCCGCGCGCGCCCAGCGTCAGGGCGAGGTTGGAGGCAACCGTGCCGAGCATGGCGCAGAAGATGTCCAAAGTCTGACGGCAGAGCGGGGATGTGCCGCTTAAGGCTTTTTCGGTGATTTCGGACGGTTTGAGGCGGTAGTTTTTTAGTTTGTCGCGTTTGGCGAGTGCTTCGTAAATCAGGCTCAAACCTGCGCCGCTGAGGAAGCGTTCGGCGGAAACATGACCGTATTTGTTTTTCGCATACTGCCAAATCAAAACTTCCATGTCGTCAAACGGCGGGAAACTGGAATGGCCGCCTTCGCCGGCAAGCGCGACCCAGCCTGCGGGGCTGTGCACCAGTCCGCTCACGCCCAAACCGGTTCCCGGGCCGATGACGGCTTTGGGGGCGAATTCGATGGGTTTATGCCCGCCTACCTGCATCAGGTCTTTGCTTGAAGTCTGCGTTACCGCCAATGCCTGCGCGGTAAAGTCGTTCAAGAGGATGAGGGTGTCCAGCCCCAGTGCCTGACGGGTGGTTTCGATGGAAAACGCCCAATGGTGGTTGGTCATTTGCACCCAGTCGCCCAAAATCGGGTTGGCGATGGCGAATGCGGCGTGCCGGACTTCGGCTCCGCCTGCCTGTTCCAAATAGGCTTTGGCGGCATCGACGATGGTGTCGTAGTCTTTGCACGGCAAGACTTGGGCTTTTTCAATCTGGTGCGGGGCGGTTTCGAGCGCGAAGCGGGCGTTGGTGCCGCCGATATCGGCAACCAGGCGCGGATAGTTTTTGCCGACGGGTTGTTGAATATCAGTTTGAGTAGAAGACATGGCAGTTTACTCCTTGATGGTTCAATACCAGGCTGGTCGGATATTCCAAATCGGCGCGCGCGGCGGCTTTGTCGAACACGGCTTTTTTCTCCGCACCCTGAATCGCCAAAAAGACGTTTTCCGTTTTGGCGATGGCGCCCAAGGTCATGCTGACGCGCTCGTGCGGCGCGGTAACGGGCGTGGTGTGGATGAGGGTCGGGTCGTCTGATTCGTTGATGGCTGCCTTCAGTTGCGGCGCTTGCGGAAAAAGGGAGGCGGTATGTCCGTCGCCGCCCATGCCCAAAATCAGTATGTCAGGTTGTTTGTAATGTTTCAGCGCGTAGGCAACGACGCTGTCAGGTTGTAATTCAGTTTCAGTTTTACCCGCTTCGACAACGGGAATCCAAGTCGCTGCGGCGGCTTTGTTTTGCAACAGGTATTCGTGTGCCAAGGCGGTGTTGCTGTCGGCGTGGGTCGTCGGCACGATGCGCTCGTCAACCAAAGTGATGCTGACTTTTTGCCAGTCCAAATCTTTTTGTGACAAGGCTTGGAAGAAGGGAATCGGCGAGCGGCCGCCGGAAACTGCCAACACTGCGCTGCCTTTGTTATCCAGCGCGTTTTGTAGCGCGGCGGCGACTGCGTCTGCCAAAGCCTCTGAAGCGGCTGCTGCGTTTTCGTATTCATGCCAAACGAACATAAAAGTGTCCTTTCTCTGTTTTCAGACGACCCTTTTGTTAAGAAGGGGGTAGGAGGTCGTCTGAAAGGCAGTGTTTGTGAGCGGGAAAGTAAGTGAGAGCCTGTGTTGTCGATGGCGGCGCGAATGTCGGCGGAAACGCCTAATCCGTCGCCTTATGGTTTCAGACGACCTTTTTGAACCGTGAACGCTTCAAACAAAGGTCGTCTGAAAAGGCTTTACTGGTCTTCGTGCCACTTGTGTCCGTCGCGCGCCAACAGTTCGCGGGCGGCTTCCGGACCCCATGAATGCGCGTCGTAGCCGTGCGGCGGGGTGGTGTTGCTTGCCCAGTTTTCCAAAATCGGCATCACATATTCCCAAGCAGCTTCGAGTTCGTCGCGGCGGTTGAAGAGGGCGAGCTTGCCGTTGATGACATCCAGCAGCAGGCGTTCGTAAGCTTCGGCGCGGCGGCCTTCGAGGACTTTTTCCAAGTCGGCTGCCAGCGGCACGATTTCGACTTTGTTGCCCGCACCCGGCGTTTTCATTTGGGTATAGAGGCGCACGGATTCGGTCGGCTGCAATTCGATAACCAAACGGTTTGGCGCAGCTTGGCTGTTTTCAAAAATATGGTTTTGCAGCGGACGGAAGCTCAATACGATTTCTGCCACTTTGCCCGCCATGCGTTTGCCGGTGCGCAGATAGAAAGGAACGCCTTTCCAGCGGTCGTTTTCGATTTCGGCTTTGATGGCGACGTAGGTTTCGGTGAAGCTGTCTTGCGGAACGTTGATTTCTTGCAGATAGCCGTTCATGCCTTTGGCGGCGGTGTATTGTCCGCGCACGACGTTTTCGTTGACGGATTCGATGGTCAGCGGTTTCAATGATTTGATGACTTTGACTTTTTCATCGCGTACCGCGTCGGCATCCAAGCTGGCGGGTGCTTCCATCGCAGTCATGCACAGCATTTGCATCAGGTGGTTTTGCACCATGTCGCGCAGCGCGCCGGTAATGTCGTAAAACTCGCCGCGCTCTTCCACGCCGAGCTGTTCGGCGATGGTCAGTTGTACGCTTTCGATGTATTTGTTGTTCCACAACGGCTCGAACATCACGTTGGCAAAACGCAGCGCCAGCAGGTTTTGTAGGCTTTCTTTGCCTAAGTAGTGGTCGATGCGGTAGATTTGGCTTTCTTTGAAGTAGCGGGCGACATCGGTATTGATTTGTTGGGAAGAGGCGAGGTCGGTACCCAGCGGTTTTTCCAAAACGACGCGCGCGTTGTCGGCGTTCAGTCCGACTTTGGCAAGGTTTTCGCAGGCTTGCGCGAAGAATTTCGGCGCGGTGGAAAGATAGATGATGACGTTGTCGGTCTCTTTGCGGGCTTTGACTTTTTCGCCCAAAGCGGCAAAATCGGCTTCTTGGGTAACGTCGACTTTCAAATATTCGATGCGTTTGACGAACGATGCCCAGGCGTCGTCTGAAAAGTTTTGTTTGACATGGATTTTGGAGTTGGTTTCCACTTTTGCCAAAAAGCCCGCCGTATCCAAATCGCTGCGGCTGACACCTAAAATACGACCCTGAGGATTGAGCAACCCTGCAACGTGCGCCTGATACAGACAAGGCAGCAGCTTACGCATTGCCAAATCGCCGGTCGCGCCGAACAACACCAAATCAAAATTTGTTTGTGTACTCATCGTTTTATCTCTCGTTGAGGAAGGCCTTGTGCCGGTGCCGCCGGATGCCGTGAAAGACGGGCGGTTTCGGCAGAAAAGCAATGGAAACCAATCGCCTGCATCAAAATTTCAAAACAGGCGGGCTAATGAGTAGTAATACTACACATGGCTACACATTTTGTCTATTCTCATTTTTACAAATTATTTGACTTAGTTTAAAAGTTTGATGAGTTTGGTCTGGTAGATTTTCACAAATGACGCATATCACGATTTAAATCAAATTTCTTACATTTAGCGGATTATTTTGTAACTAAATTACAAGTTTTATATTATAATAGCCTACATCTAAATATAGTGGATTAACTTTAAATCAGGACAAGGCGACGAAGCCGCAGACAGTACAGATAGTACGGCAAGGCGAGGCAACGCTGTAATGGTTTAAAGTTAATCCACTATAGTGAGGCTTTCAGACGACCCCTTGTAAGGTTTGAAAGGTCGTCTAAAACGCTAAACGCCCCACACCCAATACAAAAAATCAGAAACGCGCAAACAAAATCCCCATACCACCCCCTTCCGACAGGAGATTGAACATGAACCCCACTCCTATCCACCCCAAGCTCGCCGAAATTACCGAGCGCATCATCGAGCGCAGCCGTCCGACCCGCGAAAAATATCTGGCGAAAATCCGCAGCGCCAAACAAATGGGACGGCTGGAACGCAACCAGCTCGGTTGCAGCAACTTGGCGCACGGTTACGCCTCCATGCCCAAAAGCATCAAAATCGAAATGCTTCAGGACACCGTTCCCAACTTAGGCATCATTACCGCCTACAACGACATGGTTTCCGCACACCAGCCGTTTAAAGACTTCCCCGACCAAATTAAAGACGAAGCGCAAAAAAACGGCGCGACCGCGCAAGTCGCCGGCGGTACGCCCGCCATGTGCGACGGCATCACGCAAGGCTATGCCGGTATGGAATTGTCGCTGTTCTCCCGTGACGTCATCGCCATGAGTACCGCCATCGGCCTGTCGCATCAAATGTTTGACGGCAGCCTGTTTATGGGCGTGTGCGACAAATCGTTCCGGGTCTGATGATAGGCGCGCTTTCGTTCGGTCATATTCCCGGCATCTTCGTCCCCGCAGGCCCGATGTCCAGCGGTATCGGCAATAAAGAAAAAGCCCGTACCCGCCAGCTTTTCGCCGAAGGCAAAGTTGGGCGCGATGCCTTACTCGAAAGCGAAATGGGTTCTTACCACAGCCCCGGTACCTGCACTTTCTACGGCACGGCAAACTCCAACCAAATGATGATGGAAATGATGGGCGTGCACCTGCCCGCCGCCGCTTTCGTTCATCCTTATACCGATTTGCGCGAAGCCCTGACCCGCTACGCCGCCGGACACCTCGCGCGCGGCATCAAAAACGGCACCATCAAACCCTTGGGCGAAATGTTGACCGAAAAATCCTTCATCAACGCCCTGATCGGTCTGATGGCGACCGGCGGTTCGACCAACCACACCATGCACCTCGTTGCTATGGCGCGCGCCGCAGGCGTGATTTTGAACTGGGACGACTTCGACGAAATTTCTTCTATCATCCCATTGCTGATCCGCGTGTACCCCAACGGCAAGGCTGACGTGAACCACTTTACCGCAGCGGGCGGCCTGCCTTTCGTTATCCGCGAATTGCTGGACGCAGGCTTGTTGCACGACGATGTCGATACCGTCGTCGGACACGGTATGCGCCACTACACCAAAGAACCTTTCCTCATCGACGGCAAACTCGAATGGCGCGAAGCCCCCGAAACCAGCGGCAACGACGACATCCTGCGCAAAGCCGACAACCCGTTTTCCCCGGACGGCGGTCTGCGCCTGATGAAAGGCAACATCGGACGCGGCGTGATTAAAGTGTCCGCCGTGCGCGAAGGTTGCCGCATCATCGAAGCGCCCGCCATCGTGTTCAACGACCAACGCGAAGTTTTGGCTGCGTTTGAGCGCGGCGAGTTGGAACGCGATTTTGTCTGCGTCGTCCGCTACCAAGGCCCGCGTGCCAACGGTATGCCCGAGTTGCACAAACTGACCCCGCCTTTGGGCATCCTGCAAGACCGCGGCTTCAAAGTGGCGCTACTGACCGACGGCCGTATGTCCGGCGCGTCCGGCAAAGTACCCGCGTCCATCCACATGACGCCCGAAGCCCTGATGGGCGGCAACATTGCCAAAATCCGTACTGGCGACCTGATCCGCTTCGACTCCGTTACCGGCGAACTCAACGTCCTGATTGACGAAGCCGAATGGAACGCCCGCGAAGTCGAACACATCGACTTGAGCGCGAACCAACAAGGCTGTGGCCGCGAACTCTTCGCCAACTTCCGCAGCATGACCAGCAGCGCAGAAACCGGTGCCATGAGCTTCGGCGGCGAATTTGCCTGATGCACGTTTCAGACGACCTTTGTGAACGAAAGGTCGTCTGAAAAATTATTCAAGCCGTTTAAAACAGACGTAGGTCGGATTCTCGAAATCCGACACAGCCGCCCAAGATGTCGGATTCAAGAATCCGACCTACAGCCCCAAAGGTCGTCTGAAAACTTAAACCCCCATCCCGTTTGACCTCAACAAAAACGACAACCCCATCCCATCTGGAGAATCGAAATGTCCAAACTGACCCCACGCGAAATCCTGACTGCCGGCGCAGTCGTGCCTGTGATGGCGATTGACGACTTGAGTACCGCCGTCGATTTGTCCCATGCCCTTGTCGAAGGCGGTATCCCCACCCTCGAAATCACCCTGCGCACCCCCGTCGGCCTCGACGCCATCCGCCTGATTGCCAAAGAAGTGCCCAACGCCATCGTCGGCGCGGGTACGGTTACCAACCCCGAACAGCTCCAAGCCGTCGAAGACGCAGGCGCGGTTTTCGCCATCAGCCCGGGTTTGCACGAATCCCTCGCCAAAGCCAGCCACAACAGCGGCATCCCCCCTGATTCCCGGCGTTGCCACTCCGGGCGAAGTCCAACTGGCTTTGGAACACGGCATCGACACCCTCAAACTCTTCCCCGCCGAAGTCGTCGGCGGCAAAGCCATGCTCAAAGCCCTCTACGGCCCTTATGCCGACGTGCGCTTCTGCCCGACCGGCGGCATCAGCCTCGCCACCGCGCCCGATTACTTGGCATTGCCCAACGTCTTGTGCGTCGGCGGCTCATGGCTGACCCCGAAAGAAGCCGTGAAAAACAAAGACTGGGACACCATCACCCGCCTCGCCAAAGAAGCGGCGGCATTGAAACCTAAAGCCTGATGCTCCCACCTCCCAAAGGTCGTCTGAAAATCTGATTTCGGATTTTCAGACGACCTTGTTCTTTTCAGGCGGCGTATATTCGGACGAAATCCGCTATAATCCGTACAATTTTTTTCCATTTTCGCGGTTCGCAAACCTCCCGCGTTACCAAAACTAGGATTCACCATGCAAAACCCACAAGCCTTGGTCATCTTCTCCGGCGGCCAGGATTCCACCACCTGCCTGATTCAGGCGATTCAAACCTACGGGCGCGAAAACGTCCAAGCCATCACCTTCCAATACGGGCAACGCCACGCCGTCGAGCTGGAACGCGCCCGCTGGATCGCTCAGGATTTGGGCGTCAAACAAACCGTACTCGACTTGAGCCTGATGCAGCAGATTACGCACAACGCCCTGATGGACGATACCGCCGCCATCAACACCGCTTCAGACGGCCTGCCCAATACCTTCGTGGACGGACGCAACGCCCTGTTCCTGCTCTACGCCGCCATCTACGCCAAAGGACAAGGCATCAGACACATCATTGCAGGCGTGTGCGAAACCGACTTCTCCGGCTATCCCGACTGCCGCGACGTGTTCGTCAAATCCATGAACGTTACCCTCAATCTGGCGATGGACTACGCCTTCCAAATCCACACTCCGCTGATGTACCTGACCAAAGCGCAAACTTGGGCGTTGGCGGACGAAATGGGCGCGCTGGACTACATCCGCGAGCAAACCCACACCTGCTACAACGGCATCGTCGGCGGCTGTCACGAATGTCCGAGCTGCGTGTTGCGCGAGCGCGGGCTGGCGGAGTATTTGGAAAATAAAAGGGTCGTCTGAAAATACAACCATCATCCGATACAAGCCTTATCATGCCCAAACTTTATATGTTCTATCTCGGCGGTAACGCAGGCCGTTCCAATATCGAAGTACACGACATTCAGTTTGCCGTGTGCGACGATTACCGCGAAGCCATCCCAGCGCTCAAAGCCGCATGGTTCGGCGATGCGGACAAAATCCACATCGACGGCTGGCAGATTGTCGAATGGGTGGACGGTTACGATGTCGATGTATCCGACCACGCCGAGCCGCAGGGGTCGTCTGAAAACGCCCCGCACCTGTATTTCGTCAATGTCGGCGGCTATCGCGCGGGGCAGCTTGCCGAGGCGCACGCTTTCGGACTGTTCGCCGCCGCCACGCCTGCCGAAGCCAAACAAAAAGCCCTGCAAACCCTGTTGACCGACCATGTTCAGCAGCATAAAGACAACTTAAAAGACGTGGACAACCTGCTCCGGCTCGACCGCATCGGAAATCACACCATCCGCCTGACCCCGAATCCGCACGGCAAGCCTGCCGAAATCGGCTTTCAGGGCTATTTACCGATTTAAAGTACCGACCATGAAAATTACCAAGATATTTACCTTCGACTCTTCACACATGCTCGACGGGCATGACGGCAAATGCCAAAACTTGCACGGGCATACCTACAAACTCGAAATCACCGTTTCAGACGAACCCATACGGGGTGGCGCGAAAGACGGCATGGTGATGGATTTCACCGACCTCAAAGCCGCCGTCAAAAAACATATCACCGACCCCTTCGACCACGCGTTTATCTACAACGGCGGGAACGAGCGCGAATGCCAAATCGCCGCGCTCTTGGAGGGCTGGAATATGAAAACCCTGTGCCTGCCTTGCCGCACTACCGCCGAAAATATGGCGGTCGAAATGTATGACCGTTTGAAAAACGCAGGGCTGAAAGTGTGCAGCGTGAAACTGTGGGAAACGCCGACATCGTGTGCGGAGTATGAAGGGGAGTAGGGAATATCTTGCACGTATCAATATAGTAAATTCAAATAAGACATGCCCAACCGCGTCATTCCCGTCTGCGCGGGAATGACGATGTGGGGCGTCCTTATTTGAATCTACTTTAAAACGGTTTTTTTCCAGTAAGGATTCCCCCCGTTTTTTCAGACGACCTTCCATATCAAATACACCCATTAAAAGGAACACCCATGAAACTTCTTCCCACCATCCTAGTCCTCCTCGTCGCGGCCGAACATTTCTACATCGCTTGGCTTGAAATGACGCAGATTCCCAGCGAAAAAGCGGCGGAAATGTTCAATCTGCCTTATGAATTTATGGAACAAAAGCGCGTGCAGACCCTGTTCAGCAACCAAGGGCTGTATAACGGCTTTCTCGGCATCGGGCTGGTGTGGTCTCAGTTTGCCGCGCCGGACAATGCCGTTTACGGCGCGACGATTCTGTTTCTCGGCTTCGTGTTGATTGCCGCCGCATGGGGCGCGTTCTCTTCCGGCAACAAAGGCATACTCGTCAAGCAAGGCCTGCCCGCGATGCTGGCGGCAGCAGCGGTGTTGGCAGTATGAAAAAAATCAGCGTCGCCCCCGAAAATCCGCAATACCGCATCGTCGAAATTTTCGAGAGCCTGCAAGGCGAGGGCTGGAACACGGGCATGCCTGCCGTTTTCCTCCGCTTGGGCAAATGCAATTTAGCGTGCGGCTGGTGTGATACCGATTATTTAAAATTCGGCATGATGAGCCTGTCTGACATCTTAGGTCGTCTGAAAACCTACACCGCCCGCAATATCATCATTACCGGCGGCGAGCCGACCATACAGCCGCATCTTGATACGCTGCTGGATGCGCTCAAAGCCGAAGGCTATTTCCTCTGTATCGAAACCAACGGACTCAAGTCCGCGCCGCCGCAAATCGACTACGTCGCCACCAGCCCCAAAGCCTGCTACGCCGACAAATACGAAACAAACTGCATCGCCGAAGCTGACGAAGTGCGGATTGTTGCCGACGGCGATGTGGTCGGATTCTGCCAAAACATGGAGCGTAAAATCCGCGCGCGTCGTTACTACCTTTCGCCCTGCGAACAAGACGGCGCGATGAACATCTACGACACCATCCGCCAAATCGGTCTCTTAAACAGCCGCCCTGATGCGCCCGTGCATTGGCAGTTGAGCGTGCAGACGCACAAATGGGCGGGGATAGAGTAGGGGAATAGTGAAGAATCAAACGCCAACCTAATACGCAAATATCACTCTTCTAAATCCTTATATTATTGAAAAAGGTCGTCTGAAAATTTTCAGACGACCTTTTTTGCGGCTGCCGGGTTTGTTTGATAAAAAATGAAAGACAGGAATCAATACAGATGGAAATGACGTATTGGAAAAGATGTAAATTATTTGATTCTTTTCCGACTGTTCAATATACTCCGACCGCTTTATTTCATCCTGTTACGGAAATTTGATAAATTCTCATTTTGCGATACAAAAAAAGCCATTTACTGCCGATTTGCGTAAGGAGGCTTTGAGCTCCGCCGCCATTCGGACGGCTGAATAATTAGGAGACACCATGCCATTATCTAAATTTCGTCTGGCGCGTTTGCCGGTTGCCGTTGCTGCCGCACTTTTATCCACCTATTCCTTCGGGGCAGGGGATGGGCTTGAGCAGGTTGATTTGCCTACCGTCCAAGTAAAGGGCATCGGCAAACAGACGACCAACAACTACACCATTCCCGCTTCCTCTGCTGCTACCGGCATCCGCCTGACCCAGCGCGAAACGCCGCAGTCTTTGTCTGTTGTTACCGAAAAACAAATGGACGACCAAGGTTTGGATACCTTGCAGGACGTGTTGAAACAAACACCGGGCGTGTTCCACAGCAAAATGGGCAACAACGTCTCCGGCCACAGCGAGTTTATTTCGCGCAGTCAGGCGATTGACAGCATTTCCGTGGACGGCGCGCCCAAATTCCTTTACGACGGTAAAGCCATCCGCCGCGGCACCAACAATCTGGACAGCGCATTGTACGAACAAGTCGTCGTCGTGCGCGGCGCAAGTGGTTTGTCCAACGGCGGCATGGGCGAACCGGGCGGTACGGTTGCTTTGGAACGCAAAAACCGACTGCCAAACCTGCTGTCAGCGTGGAAGCCGGTGTCGGTTCTTGGAAACACTACCGTTTCGTCCTTGATGCCAATCATCCTCTGAATGCCGATAATACCTTGCGCGGCCGCGCTATTTTGGTCAGCGACCACGGCGGCGATTACCTGCCGAACACATCGCGCCACAATCACACTTTCTACGGCATTCTGTCTTACGATCTCACGCCGCAAACCCACTGGCGCCTTGGTACGGAAATACACCGTTTCCGCAATACCGGCAGCTCGCCTTTCAGCTATCTGACCGTGGCGGGAAACCCTAGAAAAAATCAACCTTTCAAACCGTTTGCAGCCTCACCGCGCAGCAATGCCTCGGCAAAATGGGCTTACGGTAAAGAAAACAGTGCGGAAATCTTCACCTCTGTCAATCATGAGTTTGAAAACGGTTGGGCTCTGAACGGCAACTACAGCCATACTTATGGAAAAAGTGATGCAGTTTCCGGTATAGCCGGTCCTTTTGTCATTTATCCGGACTATTCCGCTAAATTCGTTGCCGAGCGCGACCAAGCCAAGTACACCGACCAAGATTTTTCTCTGAATTTAGACGGTGATTACCCGCTTTGGGGACGCAAACATGAATTCAATGCCGGCATCAGCTATCAGCACAATAAGGAAACTCTTTCATATTACGACAAAGATAAAGATAGGGTTGTCCCTGATTTGCGCCTTTTCGACGGAAATTTCACAAAACTGGCCATGCCCTACCTTCGCGACGGCTTTGCCCATATGAAAAACCTCTCTGTTTACGGTTCGACCCGTTTCAAACTAACCGACAGGCTGGCATTGATAGGCGGCGGACGGTTTGTCGATTGGCAATACCGCTACAGTTCCAATCGCAACAATTTTGCCGACAGCAGGCATAAAAACAAGGTATTTATCCCCTATTTGGGCGCAAGTTATGATTTAAATGACAATCTGACAGCCTACACCTCCTATACCACCATATTCCGCCCGCAAGTGCGCTATTTGGATCAAAACGGCAAACCGCTCGAACCGCAACGCGGCAAAACATATGAACTCGGTTTAAAAGCCTCAGGGTTTGAAGGCCGTTTGAACGCTTCTGCGGCTGCGTTTATCAATAAACGCGACCATTTGGGGAAAGAAATTGACGATGAGGAAAATCAACGGTTTTACTATGAATCTATTGACCGCACGACGACCAAAGGCGTGGAATTGTCCGTCGGCGGACGCTTGAGCGACAAATGGCTGCTCAATGCTTCTTATGCGTACTCCAAACTCAAAAATGATTCGGGCAATGTGGTCAACCCTTCTTATCCTGCCCACCTTTTTAAACTCTTTACTGCGTATGATGTTACCGACCGCCTAAACTTGGGTGCAAACGTCAACTGGCAAAGCGGTACAAACGCCTATGATGAATACCAGCCCTTCACCGCTGCCGGTAAAGAAGCACTGACCCAACGCCCATACGCTACGCTGGACTTGACCGCGCATTACAAAATCGGCAAATCCACCCGCATCGGTTTGGACTTTGAAAACGTGTTCAACAAACGCTACCGCCCCATGCCCGACATCCACGTTTACGGCACGCCGCGCAGCCTGACTGCTACGTTGAAACACACGTTCTAAATAGGCAAAAGAAAAGGTCGTCTGAAAAACCCGATTTGAGGTTTTCAGACGACCTTTATGTTTATATAGCAAGCATACTTAACTTTAATACGGTATATCATCAAATTCCGTCATTCCCATCCTCGCATAGGCGGGGGCGGGAATGACGATAACCGATAAGTTGCGTATCGAAAAAAGTTATTTAGCTATATCAATCCGTCAGTCGTTTATAGGTTGGGATTGACGATGATTTTGACGGCGGATTCGTTGTTGTGAATCAGACGCTCGAAGCCTTCGGAAATCAGCTCGTCCAGCTTGATGCGCTGGGTGATGAAAGGTTCGAGGTTGATTTTGCCTTCTTCCACCAGTTTGATGGTTTCGGCGTGGTCGTTGCAGTAGGCGATGGTGCCGCGCACGTCCAGCTCTTTCATCACGACGCTGTGGACGTTGATAGTGGCGGGGTGGCTCCAAATGGATACGATGACGACTTTCGCAGTCGGGCGGCAGGCTTCGACCATGGTGTCCAGCACTTTATTGACGCTGGTGCATTCGAATGCGACGTCCACGCCTTCGCCGTTGGTCAGTTTTTTCACTTCTTCGACGACATCGACTTCGGACGGGTCGAGGATGTAGTCGGCAACGCCGGATTCGCGGGCTTTGTCTTTGCGCGCTTTGCTCAATTCGGTAATGATGACTTTGATGCCTTTGGCTTTCAGCACGGCGGCAAGCAGCAAACCGATCGGACCTGCACCGCCGACCAATGCGACGTCGCCTGCTTTCGCGCCGCTGCGGACGTAGGCGTGATGGCCGACGGACAGGGGTTCAATCAAAGCGGCTTGGTCCAAGGGGATTTTGTCGGAAATCGGATGCACCCAGCGGCGTTTGACGGCGATTTTTTCGGCAAGACCGCCACCGCAGCCGCCCAAGCCGATGAAGTTCATGTCTTTGGAGAGGTGGTAGTTGCTGCCTTCGCCGGTCGGTACGTCATCGCGGATGATGTAGGGTTCGACTACGACGTGTTGTCCGACTTTGAGGTCGTCCACGCCTTCGCCGACGGCATAAACCACGCCGGAGAACTCGTGTCCCATGGTTACGGGTGCGGACTCACCGGAAATCGGATGCGGATGACCGCAGGGCGGAATGAAAATCGGACCTTCCATAAATTCGTGCAGGTCGGTACCGCAGATGCCGCACCAGGCGACGTTGATGCCGACGGTGCCGGGGGCGACGGTCGGTTCGGGGATGTCTTCGATGCGGATGTCGCCTTTATCGTAAAAACGTGCTGCTTTCATTGTAACGCTCCTTGTTTTGAGGTTGGAAAGAAAGGTCGTCTGAAAGGTAGGACGGCTTTTCAGGGAAGGGTAGGTGTGCGTTTGAATGACGACAGTTTTTATTATAGTGGATTAACTTTAAACCAGTACGGCGTTGCCTCGCCTTAGCTCAAAGAGAACGATTCTCTAAGGTGCTGAAGCACCAAGTGAATCGGTTCCGTACTATCTGTACTGTCTGCGGCTTCGTCGCCTTATCCTGATTTTTGTTAATCCACTATATTGGCAGGGCTTGTGCCGTTTGATTGCTGTTATTTTAATACTTTTTGCTTTGGTCGGCAGGCCATATTTCGAATAAACAAAAAAAGGTCGTCTGAAAACCTAGAAACAAGGTTTTCAGACGACTTTTCGTTTAACCCGATTGGGAATACCGATTACAGGCTGTAATACATTTCAAATTCCAACGGGTGCGGCGCCATGCGGATGCGGCGTACGTCTTCTTCTTTGAAGGCGATGTAGCTGTCGATCCAGTCTTTGCTGAACACGCCGCCGCGCAGCAGGAATTCGTGGTCGGCTTTGAGGGCGGCGAGGGCTTCTTCCAAAGAGGCGCAGACGGTTGGGACGAGTGCGTCTTCTTCCGGCGGCAGGTCGTAGAGGTTTTTATCGGCCGGGTCGCCCGGATGGATTTTGTTTTGGATGCCGTCCAAACCCGCCATCAGCAGGGCGGCGAACGCCAAGTATGGGTTGGCGGTCGGGTCGGGGAAACGCGCTTCGATGCGGCGTGCCTTGCTGCTGTTCACGGACGGGATGCGGATGGACGCGGAACGGTTTTTGGCAGAGTAGGCGAGCTTGGTCGGCGCTTCAAAGTGCGGCACGAGGCGTTTGTAAGAGTTTGTGGACGGATTGGTAATTGCGTTCAGGGCTTTGGCGTGTTTGATGATGCCGCCGATGTAGTAGAGCGCGGTGTCGCTCAAGCCGGCGTAGCCGTCGCCTGCGAACAGGTTTTGACCGTCTTTCCAGATGGATTGGTGGACGTGCATGCCGCTGCCGTTGTCGCCCATGATGGGTTTGGGCATGAAGGTGGCGGTTTTGCCGAAGTTGTGGGCGACGTTTTGGATGACGTATTTCATGTCTTGGGTTTGGTCGGCACGTTTGACCAGAGTGGCGAAGCGCGTGCCGATTTCCATTTGGCTGCCGGTGCCGACTTCGGCGTGGTGGACTTCGACTTCGATGCCGAGTTCTTCCAAAATGTTCACCATGGCGGAGCGCAGGTCTTGTCCGGCGTCAATCGGGGCGACGGGGGCGTAGCCGCCTTTGACGGCAGGGCGGTGGCCGGTGTTTTGACCGTCCATGTGCAGCCCGCTTGCCCATGCGCCGCTTTCAGACGTGATTTCGTAACGGGTTTTGTGCATGTCGGTTTCAAACTCTACGCCGTCGAAGACGAAGAATTCGGGTTCGGGGCCGAAGTAGGCGGTGTCGCCGATGCCGGAGGATTTGAGGTAGGCTTCGGCGCGGCGGGCGATGGAGCGCGGGTCGCGGTCGTAACCTTGACCGTCGGCGGGGTCGATGACGTCGCAGGTGAGGACGACGGTGGTGTCGTCGTAGAAGGGGTCAATGAAGGCAGTTGCGGGGTCGGGGCGCAACTGCATGTCGGATGCCTGAATGCCTTTCCAGCCGCCGATGGACGAGCCGTCAAACGCCTGACCGTTTTCAAACCACTCTTCGGGGTCGTCGAGGACGATGCGGGCGGGGACGGTGAAGTGGTGCTGCTTGCCTTTGGTATCGGTGAAGCGCAAATCTACGAAGCGGGCTTCGCTTTCTTCAATCAGTTTTACTGCGTCTTTGATAGACATCTTCAGCTCCTGAGGGATTGGGTTTAATTTGTTATTCTATCACGGTAAGGCCGTCTGAAATACATCAGGGCGCCCGTTTTTACGCACTGAAATATAGTTTCAGACGGCAAGATTGTCAACAATATGCTTCGGTTTGTCCGTTCCCACGCGGAATGCCCGCCCTTTTGTCCGAATGCCGACAAAACAGATGCCGTCTGAAAGCAGTTCAGACGGCATCTGTTGTTTGATTTGAAAACGGTCAGCGGGGATAACGGTTGCAGACAAATTTGTACATATTCTCTCCAACCGTACCGGGAATAATATAATCCCATTCAGCATAGGATCGTGTATCAGAGCCGATAGGGTTTCCCGATTTGGAATACGCCGTTACTGTCAAAAGCCTATGACGTTTACCACTGCAATCCATTTCTCTCAACGTTTTAGTTGTATTAAAAAATTTTCCATCGCCAATCTTTTGCGGCTTGGCGTACCTATGTTCAAACCATGCTCTATTGTCCGTGCGGCTGTCTGCATCACCAAACGTGGTATTGTCATTGTTAATATCTACCAACACCCAATCCGCCGCTGCCGCCGGCATTGCCAACCCTAATGCAAATACTGCCAAGCACAACATCTTTTTCATGTCCGCCCCTTTCGTCCTTGTCAACAAAATAAAGTTAAATTGTAACAAAAAACGACTTTCTTTCAAGAAACAAACATTCCGTCATGCTACCTGACAACCGTTTCAGACGGCATCGTTTCCATCTGTACGCCGCCGTTATAAAATAGCCGTCCCGTCTTTTGGAACACGACCATGACCGCCCTCCCCCGCTACGCCGTTTTCGGCAATCCCGTCGCCCACAGCAAGTCGCCGCAGATTCATCAACAATTTGCCCTTCAGGAAGGCGTTGACATTGAATACGAACGCATTTGCGCTGACATCGGCGGTTTCGCGCAGGCGGTTGAAGCGTTTTTTGCCGACGGCGGGCGCGGGGCAAATGTTACCGTACCGTTCAAGCAGGAAGCGTTTGCCTTGTCGGACGAACATTCGGAACGCGCTTTGGCGGCGGGTGCGGTCAATACGCTGATTTGCTGGAAAACGGTAAAATACGCGGCGACAATACCGACGGACTCGGGCTGACGGACGATATTTCAAAGAGGCTGGGCGTGGAAATGTCGGGCAAAACCGTCTTGCTGCTCGGCGCAGGCGGCGCGGTGCGCGGCGTGATTCCCGTATTGAAAGAATACCGCCCCGCGCGCATCTTTATCGCCAACCGAACCCACGCCAAAGCGGCGGAAATGGCGGCGCATTTCGATATAGATGCCGTCCCTTTGGATGAACTGGAAGGCGGCTTTGACATCATCATCAACGGCACATCCGGCGGCTTAAGCGGACAGCTTCCCGCCGTTTCGCCGAAAATTTTTGAACATTGCACTTTGGCTTACGATATGGTTTACGGCGAAGCGGCGCAGCCGTTTTTAGCGTTTGCCCGCCAATCAGGCGCCAAACAAACCGCCGATGGATTGGGTATGCTGGTCGGACAGGCGGCAGCTTCCTACCGTCTCTGGCGCGGTTTCGCGCCCGATGTCCTGCCCGTCGTCCAATATATGAGAGAGTTATAAAATGTTCCGCATCATCAAATGGCTGATTGCCCTGCCTTTGGGCGCATTTATCTTTTTCAACGCTTATGTGTACGGCAACATCATCACTTACCGCGCCGTCGCGCCGAATAAAACCGCCTTCATGGCGATGCGGATGCGGCAGTTTCAAAGCGAAGGCAAAGATGTCGCGCTCGATTACCGCTGGGTGCCTTACGACCGCATTTCGGTTAATCTGAAAAAAGCCCTGATTGCCTCCGAAGACGCCAAATTCGCCGAACACGGCGGCTTCGACTGGGGCGGCATCCAATACGCCATCAAGCGCAACAAACAAAGCGGCGAAGTCAAAGCAGGCGGCTCGACCATCAGCCAACAGCTTGCTAAAAACCTGTTTCTGAACGAAAGCCGCAGCTATGTCCGCAAAGGCGAAGAAGCCGCGATTACCGCGATGATGGAAGCCGTTACCGACAAAGACCGCATTTTCGAGCTGTATCTGAACGCCATCGAATGGCACTACGGCGTATTCGGCGCAGAAGCCGCGTCCCAGTATTTTTATAAAAGACCCGCCGCCAACCTGACCAAACAGCAGGCCGCCAAACTCGCCGCCCGCGTCCCCGCGCCGCTGTTTTACGCCGACAACCCGAAAAGCAAACGCCTGCGCAACAAAACCAACATCATCCTGCGCCGCATGGGTTCGGCGGAGCTGCCCGAAAGCGATATGGATTGAGGTCGTCTGAAAATCAGGGGAGGGGGTTTCAGACGACCTTTGTGCAACTGTAATCTTGTTTGCCGCATCACATATATCGCCTATCTTCCCAGTTTTTAATACTTTTTCCGTCATTCCCGCCCCCGCCTGCGCGAGGACAGGCTACGGCGGGAATCCATTTTTGAAATGCAGAAACCTTTTTCAAATCAAGGTTTCTCAAGTTTTACAATGGATTCCCGCCGTAGCCTGTCCTCGCGCAGGCGGGGGCGGGAATGACGGCAAGCGGTAAGTTGCGTGTCGAAAATAAAGTAATTTAGCTAAAGTACATAAGGGCGTTGGCAACGCCTTATCATTGCAATTTTAATCCGCTCCAAAAAAACGCCCGTTTCGCCATCTTTACCCCGCCTGTGCGGGAATGACGAAACGGGCGTTTTTGAATGGATTGCTTTCTGCGCCGCTGTTTTCGGCAAAATTTACGCCACGAAATCCAAGCCTATGTCCAACGAGCGACTGCTGTGGGTCAGATAGCCGAGGGCGATGCCGTCTACGCCGGTTTGTGCCACGCGTTTCAGGCGGTCGAAGCCGATGCCGCCCGATGCTTCGCAATAGACGGTGTGGGGGTGGGCGGTTTGCGTGTGGCAGCGGTTTGCCGCTTCTTTCAAAGTTTCGTCGTCCATGTTGTCCAGCAAAATCCGTTCCACGCCAGCCGCGATGGCTTCGTCCAGTTGTGCCAGCGTGTCCACTTCGATTTCCACGCAGGTCAACGGTCCGACTGCCTGCTTCGCCTGCCGCACGGCTTGGGCGATGCTGCCGCAATAGGCGAGGTGGTTGTCTTTGATGAGCACGGCGTCGTCCAAACCCATGCGGTGGTTCACGCCGCCGCCTGCTCTGACGGCGTATTTGCAGGACGCGCAGCAGGGGGATGGTTTTGCGGCTGCACACGATGTCTGTACCGTATTCGGCGACTTCGGCAACGGCACGCGCGGTAGCGGTGGCGATGCCGCTTAAGTGCGTGAGGTAGTTGAGCGCGGTGCGTTCGGCGGCGAGCAGGGCGCGGGCGTTGCCTTCGACGGCGGCAAGCGTCTGACCTGCGCAGACGGTTTGCCCGTCGTGAATTTCGGCTTGGAAGCGGACGGACGGATCCATCGTCTGAAAGGCGAGGCGCGCCAAGTCCATGCCGGCGATGACGCCGTCTTCGCGGCTGACGAGGAAGAGTTTGGCGGTTTTATCGGGGGCGATAACGGCGGCGGACGTAATGTCGCCGCGCCTGCCCAAATCTTCGCTCAGGGCTTGTTCGACCATGGGGCGCAACAGGGTGTTGGGCAGGGGGAAGAGGGTGTTTTCAGACGACATGGGGTTTCCTTTGTTGAAAAATATTGATGTTGCACCGATGGGGCAAAACTTCATTTTATAGTGGATTAACTTTAAACCAGTACGGCGTTGCCTTGTCTTAGCTCAAAGAGAACGATTCTCTAAGGTGCTGAAGCACCAAGTGAATCGGTTCCGTACTATCTGTACTGTCTGCGGCTTCGTCGCCTTGTCCTGATTTTTGTTAATCCACTATAGGTCGTCTGAAAACGGGCTAACGGCTGCCCAGCGGCAGTCCGATGTCCGAAATCAGCCTGTCGGGCAGGACGTCGTCGCGGAAGCGGTAAAGCTGCGCGGGGCGGCCTTTGCTGCCCGATACGCCGGTATCCGACGGCTCGATGAGGTTTTGCTGCTGAATCTGGCGGCGGAAGTTTTGCTTGTGCAGCAATCTGCCGCTGATGGCTTCGACGCTGTTTTGCAGTTGCAGCAGCGTGAATTCGGGCGGCATCAGCTCGAAAATCACGGGGCGGTATTTGATTTTGGCGCGCAGGCGGGAAAGGGCGGTTGCCAGCACGCGGCGGTGGTCGTGGCGCATGGGCTGCCCCGTGAGCGCGAAGTCGAAGTTTGCCTGCGGCTCGGCGGCTTCCGCTATCAGGCCGCTTTCATACAGCATTTCATAGCGTTGCAAAACGTATTCTTCCGACCAGTTTTCCGGCTCGACCCCCCAACACAAATGAATGCGCTTGAGCCGCTTTTGGCGCACTTCCTCCGTGTCTGCCGAGTTTGCCCAAATGCGCAGGCGGCTGACAATGGCGTCGCGCTGCCCGCCGTCGGTACGCAAATCTTCCCACGGGAAATAGCCGTAGCAGTCCTGCCATTTCGCATCCGGATGCAGGATGCTGTCGGCTGCCTCGTGCACCAGCCCCAAATAGCTGACGTACAAGACGGGCATGCCGTGTTCGTTGCGGCGGTGGGTATCGACAAAGGTGTAAAGCTGTTCCACATAGCCCATAGGCTGCGAAGTCTGCTTGGCGACCCACAGTTTCACGCCCGCCTGCAGGGAATTGCGCAGGGGGGAAAGCGGGCCGTTGGGCAGGAGCGTGCCTTGGGCGACGGTCAATACCCGCAGGCCGCCGTCGGTAACGGCAATCAATACGGGAACCAGCTCGACGATGCTTTGCGGCGGGGCTTCGGCTTCGGGGTAGGCGTCCATGCTCGGCTTTCTGCGGGTGGGAAAGGCTTTATTGTAAACCAAGCGGTTTGTCGGAACGAAGCGGGTCGGTTTTGCGGTATCTCAAACCTGTTTTCAGACGACCTTGCATATTATACTCAAGTTGAGCATAATATAAAAACAGTTTGAAAAACAGACGGCAAACCTTCATGCCGCCTTAAAAACCAGCTACAAGGAAACATCATGCAAACCGCCTCCCGCCGCTCGTTCGACTACGATATGCCCCTCATCCAAACGCCGACTTCCGCCTGCCAAATCCGTCAGGCGTGGGCGAAGGTTGCCGACACGCCCGACCGCGAGACGGCAGGTCGTCTGAAAGACGAAATCAAGGCTTTGCTGAAGGAGAAAAACGCGGTCTTGGTAGCGCATTATTATGTTGATCCGCTGATTCAGGATTTGGCTTTGGAAACGGGCGGATGCGTGGGCGATTCGCTGGAAATGGCGCGCTTCGGCGCGGAACACGAAGCCAGTACATTGGTGGTGGCGGGTGTGCGATTTATGGGCGAGAGCGCGAAAATTCTCTGCCCTGAAAAAACGGTGCTGATGCCTGATTTGGAAGCGGAATGTTCTTTGGATTTGGGTTGTCCCGAAGAAGCGTTTTCAGCGTTTTGCGACCAACACCCCGACCGTACGGTGGTGGTGTACGCCAACACTTCCGCCGCCGTGAAAGCGCGTGCCGACTGGGTGGTAACGTCTTCGGTGGCGTTGGAAATCGTGTCGTATCTGAAATCACGCGGTGAGAAACTGATTTGGGGACCCGACCGCCACCTCGGCGACTACATCCGCCGCGAAACAGGCGCGGATATGCTGCTGTGGCAGGGTTCGTGCATCGTCCACAACGAATTCAAAGGGCAGGAATTGGCGGCGTTGAAGGCGGAGCATCCCGACGCCGTGGTGCTGGTTCATCCCGAATCGCCGCAAAGCGTCATCGAACTGGGCGACGTGGTCGGCTCGACCAGCAAATTGCTCAAAGCCGCCGTATCTCGTCCCGAAAAAAAATTCATCGTGGCGACCGATTTGGGCATCCTGCACGAAATGCAAAAGCAGGCGCCCGACAAAGAATTTATCGCCGCGCCGACGGCGGGCAACGGCGGAAGCTGCAAAAGCTGCGCGTTCTGCCCGTGGATGGCGATGAATTCGCTGGGCGGCATCAAATACGCCCTGACAGGCGGGCGCAACGAAATCCTGTTGGACAGAAAGCTGGGCGAAGCTGCCAAACTGCCTTTGCAGCGTATGCTCGACTTCGCGGCAGGACTCAAACGCGGGGATGTGTTCAACGGCATGGGCCCCGCCTGATTTGCCGTCCGTATTATAGTGGATTAACAAAAATCAGGACAAGGCGACGAAGCCGCAGACAGTACAAATAGTACGGAACCGATTCACTTAGTGCTTCAGCACCTTAGAGAATCGTTCTCTTTGAGCTAAGGCGAGGCAACGCCGTACTGGTTTAAATTTAATCCACTATACCGTTTCAGACGACCTCTCAAACAAGGATAACACCATGCAAACCGATTGCGACGTATTGATTGCCGGAAACGGGCTGGCGGCACTGACGCTCGCCCTGTCGCTGCCTGAATCGTTCCGCATCGTCATTTTGTGCAAACCGGCTGGGCGACACCGCCAGCCGCCATGCGCAAGGCGGGATTGCGGCGGCGTGGTCGGGAGAGGACGACATTGAAAAACACGTTGCCGATACCTTGGAAGCGGGCGCGGGTTTGTGCGACGAAGCCGCCGTCCGCACCATCCTGTCGCAGGGTAAACCGGCAATCGAATGGCTGCTGGCGCAGGGCGTGGCTTTCGACCGGAATCATGACGGCCTGCACCTGACGCGCGAAGGCGGGCATACCTGCCGCCGAATCGCCCACGTCGCCGACTACACGGGTGAAGCCGTCATGCAGAGCCTGATTGCCCAAATACGCCGCCGCCCGAACATCCGCGTTTGCGAGCGGCAGATGGCGTTGGACGTTCAAACCGAATCAGGCGCAGCGTGCGGACTGACCGTCCTCGACTGCCGAACGCAAGAAACCTACCGCATCCGCGCTCGCCATACCGTACTCGCAGGCGGCGGCTTGGGACAGATTTACGCCGCCACCACCACGCCGCCCGAATGCACGGGCGACGCCATCGCCATGGCGATACGCGCAGGTTGCGCAGTCGAAAACCTCGAATTTATCCAATTCCACCCCACAGGCTTGGCAAGGTCGTCTGAAAACGGCCGTACCTTCCTGATTTCCGAAGCCGTGCGCGGCGAAGGCGGCATCTTGACCAACCAATCGGGCGAACGGTTTATGCCGCATTACGACCGCCGCGCCGAACTCGCGCCGCGCGACATCGTTGCCCGCGCCATCGCCGCCGAAATCGCCAAACAAACGCAAGACTTCGTCTCACTCGACATCAGCCATCAACCCGCAGCGTTCGTCCGTCAGCATTTTCCGTCCATCCATCGGCACTGCCTGTCCCAATGCGGCTTGGACATCACGCGCCAAGCCATCCCCGTCCGCCCCGTGCAACACTATACCTGCGGCGGCATCCAAACCGACCCCGGCGGCAGAACCTCCCTGCCGCAGCTCTACGCCTTAGGCGAAACCGCCTGCACAGGGTTGCACGGAGCCAACCGCCTCGCCAGCAACTCCCTGCTCGAATGCGTCGTTACCGCCAGACTTGCCGCCCAAACCATCGCGGACGGACAAGCATTCCAAACCGCACCGTCCCAAAGATCGTCTGAAAACCCCTCCGCCGAAGCAGACATCTTTTCAGGCGACCTCCAAAACACATTCAGTCGCCCCGCCCTGCAAGCCTTCAACCAACGCCATCTGGGCATCCTCCGCAACGATACCGGCCTGCGCCGCGCCATCGCCCAACTGCGGCTTTGGAAACAAAATCAAACCGAGCCGCACACCGCGTCCGAATACGAAAACCGCAACCTGCTCGAATGCAGCCTCGCCGTCGCCCAAGCCGCATACGCAAGGCGGCAAAACATTGGCGCGCATTTCAATACCGACTTGACAGAGCGTGTCGAGTGGAAAAAACAGGCGGCAGGCTGATGATGGATGCCTCCGTATAAAAGATAAAAGGTCGTCTGAAAACTGATTTTCAGACGACCTTTTGGCTGATTTGAAGCGATGTGCGCCGTTAGATGGACAGACCTTCTAATGCTTAAATGCCCCACATTTTCAAGACACGTTGCGCGGCGGTTTGTCCGTTGGGAAGTGCCGTCGTTTGCAGTTCGCACAATTTGTCGCGTGTGGCTTGGTAGTTGTGTTTGCCGATAAGTTCTATGGCGCGTTCCTGCACATACATATCCTCGTCATCGAGATAGGGCAGCAGCCATTGGGCGATTTCGTCTTTAGCGATGAGATTAAACCAAGCGAAATGCAGGCACTGGCGGATTTCGTCATCGTCGCTTTCCTCTGCCGCCTGCCGAAGCTGTTGCATGGCGGCTTGACGTGCGGCTGCATCCAGCGGCGGTATGGGATTGGGAAATTTGTAGGCACACTTATCATGCAGCAGTTCGTAGCCGTCTTGTGCTTCGGGGTAAGCTGAAATGGCGGCGAGGAAGTCAGGGATGGTAGCAAAACTGGGTACCAGGTCGGGGTCATCGTGTTGAAAGTGTCCGACCATGCCGAGTAGCGGCCCGGTAAGGTACACATACCATTCGTTGCTTTCTTCGTCCTGTAAAATAGGTGCAACCGGTAAAGCCTGCCAATATTCGTCAAAATAATCTTTGCTGTTTTGCCAATCCGTATCGTCGTGATGAAAGCAAAAACCATCTTTGGGGGTAAGTGCTGCAAGGCAGTGATGTGTCCGGCGGGGATTTGGTGCTGTTGCAGACAGGAAATTAGCGTGGCTGGGGGATATTGGGACATGAGATGCTCCTTTTATGTTTTAATTTTGGATTTGTTTTGAGGTCGTCTGAAAAGGTTTCAGACGACCTTTTTCATTAAACCCTTACCAACTCCATCATCCTCTCAAATGAATACAATGCTGATTTTCTTCCGCTTGCTTCTTCTTTTAATGTCAAGATACCTTTTTCCAATAATGCTTTGGTGAAACGGTTTGCAGTTGCAGGCGGGATGTTGGTCAGTTCTGATAATCGGCTGTTTCGGAAAACGGGATAAGTAAAAACAAAATCTAACACAGCAAGCGAATGTTTGGAGGAAAGTGTTTGGGTAAAAATGAACTTCATTTCTTCATAAAGTGCATGAATGCTTTGGGCAATTTCAAGGTTATGCACTGCTTGCCAATAGATGGCTTCAAAGAAGAATTGGCACCATTCGTTCCAATCTCCGGTTTGAGAAACTTGGCGCATCAATTCTGTGTAGCGTTCTTTGTGTTCCTCAAAATATCCGCTGATATAAAAATGCGGTGCGCTAATGGCTTTTGCCTGCCAAAGCATTAAGGTAATCAACATCCGACCAATCCGCCCGTTGCCGTCTTGAAATGGGTGAAGTGCTTCAAATTCAAGATGGGATACAGCGGTTTTCGCCAAAATCGGGGTTGAATCGCCATTGATGTAATCAAATAGCCTGTCCAAACCTTCTTCCAATTTCTCAGGGCTTATCGGTATGAAAAGAATAGATTTTTTCCCTTTGTCTGCCAAATAGTTCTGCTCATGCTTGAATGTGCCGGGGGATTTGTTGGCACCACGTCCATAAGATAAAAGCTGTTGGTGCATGGTTTTCAATAAAAACTTGTTGAATAGATAACCATCTTCTATTGCGCCTTGAGCATTTTTCAACGCCCGTTGATACAACACGGTTTCTACAATGTCCGAGCGGACTTCGGTGGAATCATTCCCTTCACCAAAATCTGCCTCATATTGCATAATTTCGTCCATAGTGCTGATTGTGCCTTCCATACGCGAAGAAATAACCGCTTCTTGGTTTCGTAATGGGGCAAGTAAAATCTCACTGTTGTGCATGTTTTTCAACATTTGATCGTAGCGCGCCAAGGCATCGGTCGCTGTGAGCAGGCTAGGCATCAGTAGGGTGTAATTGAGTGATTTCGGAGGAAACTGATTGTAGTGATACTGAACAGCATCATCAAAATTGAGTAATTTATTCATATAAATTTTTTTGAGAATCAAAAAATTCGATTTTTAATCAATAATAAAAAGTATTGTCGCTCATTTATGATGGGTAAGCAAGTTTGTCAATCAAATTTAATAAAAAATGATTCATAAAGGGTTTTGGTATTCATTTGTGAATAACAAACAAATTTATGAATCAAAATAAGTAGAAAATGATTAACAAGCCTTTTAATTATCCCATCTGTTTCCCCTCTAAATATCATCCGTGCAAGCAACAATCGGTGCAATCGGTTAAAATGGGTCGTCTGAAATTTGTTTGACCGAATTGAGAAAACCATGTCCCAACAATACGTCTATTCTATGTTGCGTGTGAGCAAGGTTGTGCCGCCGCAGAAAACCATCATTAAAGATATTTCCCTTTCTTTCTTCCCCGGCGCGAAAATCGGTCTGCTCGGTTTGAACGGCGCGGGCAAGTCCACCGTGCTGCGGATTATGGCGGGTGTGGATAAGGAATTTGAGGGCGAAGCCGTGCCGATGGGCGGCATCAAAATCGGCTATCTGCCGCAAGAGCCGGAGCTTGATCCTGAAAAAACCGTGCGCGAGGAAGTGGAAAGCGGTTTGGGCGAAGTGGCTGCCGCGCAGAAACGTTTGGAAGAAGTGTATGCCGAGTATGCCAATCCTGATGCGGATTTTGACGCGCTGGCGGAAGAGCAGGGCCGCTTGGAAGCGATTATCGCGGCGGGTTCGTCCACGGGCGGCGGTGCGGAACACGAATTGGAAATCGCCGCCGATGCGCTGCGCCTGCCGGAATGGGATGCCAAAATCGGCAATCTGTCCGGCGGTGAAAAACGCCGCGTTGCCTTGTGCAAACTCTTGTTGAGCAAACCGGATATGCTGCTGCTGGACGAGCCGACCAACCACTTGGATGCAGAATCGGTGGAGTGGCTGGAGCAATTCTTGGTGCGCTTCCCCGGCACAGTCGTTGCGGTAACGCACGACCGCTACTTCCTCGACAACGCTGCCGAATGGATTTTGGAACTCGACCGCGGCCACGGTATTCCGTGGAAAGGCAATTACTCGTCTTGGCTGGAGCAGAAAGAAAAACGCTTGGAAAACGAGGCAAAATCCGAAGCCGCGCGTGTAAAAGCGATGAAGCAGGAATTGGAATGGGTGCGCCAAAATGCCAAAGGCCGCCAAGCCAAGTCCAAAGCGCGTCTGGCGCGTTTTGAGGAAATGAGCAACTACGAATACCAAAAACGCAATGAAACGCAGGAAATCTTCATTCCCGTCGCCGAGCGTTTGGGTAACGAAGTAATTGAATTTGTGAATGTTTCCAAATCGTTCGGCGATAAAGTGCTGATTGACGATTTGAGCTTCAAAGTGCCTGCGGGCGCGATTGTCGGCATCATTGGCCCGAACGGCGCGGGTAAATCGACGCTGTTCAAAATGATTTCGGGCAAAGAGCAGCCTGATTCCGGCGAAGTGAAAATCGGGCAAACCGTGAAAATGAGCCTGATTGACCAAAGCCGCGAAGGTTTACAAAACGACAAAACCGTGTTCGACAACATTGCCGAAGGCCGCGACATTTTGCAGGTCGGGCAGTTTGAAATCCCCGCCCGCCAATATTTGGGACGCTTCAATTTCAAAGGCAGCGACCAAAGCAAAATCGCCGGCAACCTTTCCGGCGGCGAACGCGGACGTTTGCACTTGGCAAAAACCTTGTTGAGCGGCGGCAATGTCTTGCTGCTGGACGAACCGTCCAACGACCTCGACGTAGAAACCCTGCGCGCGCTGGAAGATGCATTGCTGGAATTTGCCGGCAGCGTGATGGTGATTTCGCACGATCGCTGGTTCCTCGACCGCATCGCTACGCATATTCTGGCGTGCGAAGGCGATTCGAAATGGGTGTTCTTCGACGGCAACTATCAGGAATACGAAGCCGATAAGAAACGCCGTTTGGGCGAAGAGGGCGCGAAACCGAAACGGATTAAATATAAGCCGGTAACGCGTTGATAGGAAAATAAGAAAACGTCGTCTGAAAACTTGAAAAGGATTTTCAGACGACGTTTTTATTGTGATTGCTGTTTATTTATGTACCGAAATGAAGATTAGACCTTAATTCCGATTTATTTATATGTGGCAGTTTCAGACGATGTTGACTAAGGGAGAAATATGCCGCGTCAAACCTTATTTTTGAGAGGCGAGGAAGCCGCTTAGCTCGAATTCGAAAGGCATTCCGTTTTGTGCGCCAGAGCGGGTAATAGAGAGGGCGGCAGCGGCGCAGGCCTTGCGTACGGCGATGTCTATGCCTTCGTGCCAGAATACTGCCAATGCGCCATTGAAGGCATCGCTGGCACCCGTGGTGTCGGAGGTTTGTACTTTAAAACCTGAAACATGGCGCAGGCGGCCTTTAGGGTCTTGATATACGGCGCCTTTACTGCCTGAAGTCATCAGGACGGGGCAGGGGGATTTCAAAATCAACTCTTCGGGGGACAAGCCTTGCGGTGCTCCCAGGCTGGCGGCAAGCTCGTAGCGGTTGGGCGTTAAGATAGTAATTTGTTCCAGCAATTCTTTTGGGATGGCGCGGGCGGGCGCAGGATTGAGGATAAAGGGTTTATTGTATTTTGCTGACAGCCTTGATGCAGCCATCACGCACTCCATCGGAATTTCAAGCTGGCAGAGGATGATGTCGGCTTCGGCAAACCGTTCTTCTGCGGCTTCGATGTCGGCAACGGTCAGATACATATTTGCGCCGGCAATAACGATGATGGAATTTTCTTCGTCGGCAACGGTAATGTTTGCCATGCCGCTGTTTTGTCCCATGATGGTTTGGACATAATCGGTACATATGCCTTCGTGGCGGAGGTTGGTTACCATTTCCAGTCCGAAATCGTCGTCGCCGACTGCACCGATGATGGTTACGCATGCACCTAGGCGTGCGGCGGCAACTGCTTGGTTGGCACCTTTGCCTCCCATGTAGCGATGGAATGAGCTTCCCAGCAAAGTCTCGCCCGCGCGCGCGAATTGGGTGGCGCGGGTTACTAAATCCATGTTGATACTACCGACGACGACGACTTTGGTGTGGAGCATTCTGATATATCCCTTTTGAAACACGATACGACCGTATCAGGCGGTCTTTATTGATATTGAAATATGCAGGAAACCGCATTCTCTATGCCGATAGGCATTTTGCGTCATTGTACCCGCTGGAATTGCAAATGCAATATTAATTCCCGTTTTTCATATTTTAATATCGGATTTTGTTGTAATTAAATCGTAAAATTTCGGAAATTTCATACCGTTTGAATGCTAAATCTGTACATTAGTCGGTTTTTATTTTGTTTTTTATAAAATTTAAATAGAATAGAAAATTTTTTCTGTTTATATACCATTTTTCTTTCAAGGTCGTCTGAAAACTCACTACGCTCGTTTTCAGACGACCTTTTTCCAACCCTGCTACAATACGCCTTTTATTGTTCACGCCGATTTTGCCATGACCGAGCCGACCTACATCCCGCTGCGCCTGCATACCGAGTTCTCGATTACCGACGGTATGGTGCGGATTAAAAAACTGATTGCCAAAGCGCAGGAATACGGTTTGCCTGCTTTGGGCATCAGCGATTTGATGAACGAATTCGGTTTGGTGAAATTCTATAAAGCCTGCCGCAGCGCGGGGATTAAGCCTGTCGGGGCGGCGGACGTGTGGATAGGCAATCCGAATGCGCCCGACAAGCCGTTCCGCGCCATGCTGATTATCCGCAACGATGCGGGCTATCTGCGCTTGAGCGAGCTTTTGACGGCGGCTTATGTCGGCAAAGACCGCAATGTCCACCATGCGGAACTCAATCCCGAATGGCTGGAAAACGGCGACAACAGCGGCTTGATTTGTTTGAGCGGCGCGCATTACGGCGAAGTGGGCGTGAATCTGTTGAACGGCAATGAAGACGCGGCGCGTGCAGCGGCGTTGAAATATGCGGCGTGGTTTCCCGATGCGTTTTATCTGGAGCTGCAACGACTGCCCGAACGCCCCGAATGGGAGGCTTGCGTTTCGGGCAGCGTGAAGCTGGCGGAAGAATTGGGTTTGCCGGTGGTGGCGACACACCCGACGCAGTTTATGAGCCGCGACGATTTCAATGCGCACGAGGCGCGGGTGTGCATCGCGGGCGGCTGGGTGCTGACGGACAAGAAACGTCCGCGCGATTTACGCCGAGCCAGTTTTTCATTCCGCCGGAAACGATGCTGGAACGTTTCGCCGACTTGCCCGAAGCCTTGGAAAACACGGTGGAAATTGCCAAACGCTGCAATATCCATATCACGCTGGGCAAAAACTTCCTGCCCCTGTTTCCGACGCCCGACGGCTTGTCACTCGATGATTATTTGGTGAAACTATCCAACGAGGGTTTGCAGGAACGCATGGTTCAGCTTTATCCCGACGAGGCGGAACGGGCGGCGAAAATGCCGGAATATCAGGAGCGGCTGGATTTTGAGCTGAACATCATCATCCAGATGAAATTCCCCGGCTATTTCCTTATCGTACAAGACTTTATCAACTGGGCGAAAACGCACGGCTGTCCGGTGGGGCCGGGGCGCGGTTCGGGCGCGGGTTCGCTGGTGGCGTATTCGCTGAAGATTACCGACCTTGATCCGCTGAAATACGCGCTGCTGTTCGAACGTTTCTTAAACCCCGAACGCGTTTCCATGCCCGACTTCGACGTGGACTTTTGTCAAAGCAACCGCGGCCGTGTGATTGAGTATGTGCGCGACAAATACGGCGCGCAGGCGGTGAGCCAGATTGTGACCTTCGGCACGATGTCGTCCAAAGCGGTGATTCGCGACGTGGGGCGCGTGTTGGAGCTGCCGTTTACCTGTGCGACAAACTGTCGAAGCTGATTCCGCTGGAAGCCAACAAGCCTTTGGGTTTGGACGATGCAATGAAGGCGGAGCCGCAGATTCAGGAATTGATTGAAGCGGAAGAAGCGGACGAACTGATTACGCTGGCGAAAAAGCTGGAAGATTTGACGCGCGGTTTGGGTATGCACGCGGGCGGCGTGTTGATTGCGCCGGGCAAGATTTCCGATTACAGCCCCGTGTATCAGGCAGACGAATCCGCCTCGCCCGTATCCATGTACGACAAGGGCGACGTGGAAGACGTGGGTTTGGTGAAGTTCGACTTTTTGGGACTGCGCAACCTGACCATTATCGAAATGGCGCAGAACAACATCAAAAACACCACCGGCGATATTGTCGATGTCGGCAAAATCCCGCTCGACGACCAGGCCGCCTACAAAATCTTCCGCGACGCGAACACCACCGCCGTCTTCCAGTTCGAGTCGACCGGCATGAAAAAAATGCTGAAAACGGCGCACACCACCAAGTTTGAAGAACTCATCGCCTTCGTATCGCTCTACCGCCCCGGCCCGATGGACAACATCCCCGACTTCGTCGCGCGTATGAAGGGGCAGGAATTCCAATACATCCATCCGCTGCTCGAAGGCATCCTCGCGCCGACCTACGGGATTATGGTGTATCAGGAACAAGTGATGCAGGCGGCGCAGATTATCGGCGGCTACTCGCTCGGCGGCGCGGATCTGCTGCGCCGCGCCATGGGTAAGAAAAAGCCCGAAGAAATGGTGAAACACCGCGAAATCTTCGCCGAAGGCGCGGCAAGCAAAACATTTCGCGCGAAAAATCCGACGAAATCTTCAACTACATGGAAAAATTCGCCGGCTACGGTTTCAACAAATCCCACGCCGCCGCCTACGCCCTGATTTCCTACCAGACCGCATGGCTCAAGGCGCACTACCCCGCCGAATTTATGGCGGCAACCATGTCGTCTGAATTGGACAACACCGACCAGCTCAAACATTTCTACGACGACTGCCGCGCCAACGGCATCGAGTTCCTGCCGCCCGACATCAACGAATCCGACTACCGCTTCACACCTTATCCGAACATGAAAATCCGCTACGCACTCGGCGCGATTAAAGGCACGGGCGAAGCCGCCGTCGAATCCATCATCGCCGCGCGGCAAAGCGGCGGCAAATTTACCGGCCTGTTGGACTTCTGTGAGCGCGTCGGCAAAGAACACATGAACCGCCGCACCCTCGAAGCCCTGATACGCGGCGGCGCGTTCGACAGCATCGAACCCAACCGCGCCATGCTCTTGGCGAACATCGACCTCGCCATGAACAACGCCGACCAAAAAGCCGCCAACGCCAATCAGGGCGGGCTGTTTGACATGATGGAAGACGCCATCGAACCGGTGCAGCTCATCGACGCGCCCATGTGGAGCGAATCGGAAAAACTCGCCGAAGAAAAAACCGTCATCGGCTTCTACTTGTCCGGCCACCCTTTCGGCCCGTATGCCCAAGAAGTCCGTCAAATCGCCCCGACCAAATTAGGTCGTCTGAAACCGCAAGACAGCGTGCGCCTCGCCGGATTCGTGACCGCCGTGCGCACCATGATGGGCAAGCGCGGCAAAATCGCCTTCGTCAGCCTCGAAGATTTGAGCGGACAGATTGAAATCATGGTCAGCGGTCAGACTCTGGAAAACTGTGCCGACTACCTCAAATCCGACCAAGTGCTGATTATCGAATCCAAAGTCAGCCGCGACGACTACGGCGGCGGCGACGGACTACGTATCATGGCAAACCAAGTCATGACCCTGCAAATGGCGCGCGAACGCTACGCCCGCAGCCTCAGCCTCGCCCTCGCCCCCGGCCACGACATCGAACGCCTCGCTACCATCCTCACCGCCCACCGACTGCCCGACACGTCGCACATCCCGCTGCAACTGTCGTACAGCAACGGCAAAGCGTCAGGCAGGTTTCAAGTGCCGCCAAAATGGATGGTGACACCAAGTTCCGCGTTATTCGATGAATTGGAAAACCTGCTCGGCAGCAGGGCGGTTCGCGTGAATTGGTAGTGTGGTGGTAAACCATAGGTTTATTTCGGAACCGATTAGAACTTCTGTAAAAAATCTGACAAAAATTTGATGATTCAGGTCGTCTGAAATCCAAACTCCGGCTTTCAGACGACCTCAAATAAGGATCAACATGAAATACAAAGACCTACGCGACTTCATCGACTTGCTCGAGCAGCAGGGCAAACTCAAGCGCGTCGCGCATCCCGTTTCCCCGCATTTGGAAATGACCGAAATCGCCGACCGCGTGCTGCGTGCCGAAGGGCCGGCGTTGTTGTTTGAAAACCCGATCAAGCCCGACGGCACGCGCTACGATTATCCCGTGTTGGCAAACCTGTTCGGCACGCCCGAACGCGTGGCGATGGGCATGGGCGCGGACAGCGTGTCCAAGCTGCGCGAAATCGGGCAGACGCTGGCGTATCTGAAAGAACCCGAACCGCCCAAAGGCATCAAAGACGCGTTTTCCAAACTGCCGCTGCTGAAAGACATTTGGAGCATGGCACCGAACGTGGTGAAAAACGCGCCGTGTCAGGAAATCGTGTGGGAAGGTGAAGACGTTGATTTGTATAAACTTCCGATTCAACATTGCTGGCCGGAAGATGTTGCGCCGCTGGTAACGTGGGGCTTAACCGTAACACGCGGTCCGCACAAAAAACGCCAAAACTTAGGCATTTACCGTCAACAATTAATCGGCAAAAACAAGCTGATTATGCGCTGGCTGTCGCATCGCGGCGGCGCGCTGGATTATCAGGAGTTCCGCAAACTCAATCCCGATACGCCGTATCCCGTCGCCGTCGTGCTCGGCTGCGACCCCGCCACCATTTTGGGCGCGGTAACGCCCGTTCCCGATACCTTGAGCGAGTACCAGTTTGCCGGACTGCTGCGCGGTTCGCGGACGGAGCTGGTGAAATGTATCGGCAACGATTTGCAAGTGCCCGCACGTGCCGAAATCGTACTGGAAGGCGTCATTCATCCGAACGAAACCGCGTTGGAAGGCCCATACGGCGACCACACGGGCTATTACAACGAACAGGACCATTTCCCCGTGTTCACGGTCGAGCGCATCACCATGCGCGAAAACCCGATTTACCACTCCACCTACACAGGCAAACCGCCCGATGAACCTGCCGTTTTGGGCGTGGCATTGAACGAAGTGTTCGTACCGCTTTTGCAAAAGCAGTTCCCCGAAATCACCGATTTCTACCTGCCACCCGAAGGCTGTTCCTACCGCATGGCGGTGGTCAGCATGAAAAAACAGTACGCCGGACACGCCAAACGCGTGATGATGGGCTGCTGGTCGTTCCTGCGCCAGTTTATGTACACCAAATTCATCATCGTGGTCGATGACGATGTGAACGTGCGCGACTGGAAAGAAGTCATCTGGGCGGTCACCACGCGCATGGACCCCGTGCGCGACACCGTTTTGGTGGAAAACACGCCCATCGACTACCTCGACTTCGCCAGCCCCGTCAGCGGACTCGGCGGCAAAATGGGCTTGGACGCGACCAACAAATGGCCGGGCGAAACCGACCGAGAATGGGGACGTGTGATCAAAAAAGACCCTGCGGTTACGGCTAAGATTGATGAGATTTGGGGGGAATTGGGGTTGTAAATCAAAAGTGCAGGCTGCTTTCATTGCGTAGATAACCGAGGGAAGCAGCCTGTACAGCATTTGACTGATTTAAAAGATGCTATTTTAAATAAATAGGAATCATCATAAAAACAGAATGTTCAATCGCCAATTGAATCCACATGACAATCTAAAGTTAAAGAATTCTGCTGCGAACTGGCTGGAAACGCGGCTGGAGAAATAGTGGGGTATATTTTGTTCGTGTTGTTGTTCCTGGGATGAGTGTGGACCATTATCGGTATGTCGATTTGGATATTGATTGGCTTGTTATTGATGACAATTCCGGCATGGTATTGGTTGTATCAAAGGATAAAGAATAAATAGATGCCTGATTTTTTATTGGGCATTTTCGAACTCTTTGTTGCTACTTGGGATTTCCTGAGCTACGGCAAAAAGCGCATTTCCGTTCTTCGTCGTGCATATCGGCATGGCTGTTGGCGGAAAGTACGGCGCGTGTTGCCCGGACGTAAGATGGAGATTGCCGTCTGGTTGGTATTTGTGATGATATTGGCAGCGGTAATGGTATTTGCTTGGACAATCATTGCTTGGGTGGTGTGGCAGGCTTTTAGCTGACGAGGTAATTTGAACCGTCGATAAGGTAACGATGACCTGACTGCAATTTCAAAAAAGGCCGTCTGAAAACAGTGAACTGGCCCCCAAATCTTGGACACTCATAAAAGCCTTTTCAGGCACTCTGTGCAAGCTGGGTTCTGTATGCGACAGGACTCAGCTTTTTCAATTTCAAACTGCAACGCTCCCGGTTGTAGTAATCCATATAGTCATCTATCTGCTTCATCAATTCGTCCACCGTCAATTCTCCTGCGTTATAGAAACACTCCGTCTTCAACACCGCAAAGAAGCTTTCCATCGGCGCATTGTCCCAACAATTCGCCTTACGCGACATGCTTTGAACCATGGAATGTTGGGCAAGTAATTCCCTATACCCCGCCGTACGGTACAGCACACCCTGGTCGGAATGCAGCATCGTTCCCTTATCAGTCAGACGGGGTGCGGCTTTTTCGAGCATTTCCTTCACCATTTCACTGTCGGCTCTGCGGCTCATGGCGTAGGCGACGATCTCGCGGTTGAACAGGTCCAAGATTGGCGAGAGGTACAGTTTGCCGTCCTTCCCTTTGAGTTCGGTAACGTCGGTCAGCCATTTTTCGTTGGGCTTTCGGGCTTTGAACCGGCGTTTGAGGAGGTGTTCCGATATTTCGCCCATGGCGGGATGGCGGTAGGCTTTTTTCGCCCGTATGAGGGCTTTCAGCCCCAACTGTTTCATCAACCGCGCCGCTTTTTTGTGGTTCCAACACAATGCTGCGGCAATGCGCCTTTGCCCGTAGCGTCCTTTATGCCGCCGGTAGGTTTCGATAAGGAGGGCTTTGTCGGCTGCGTCGGGGTCGGGTCGGTCTTGGTGGTGGTAGTAAAAGCTGCTTTTGGGCAGGTTTGCGATGTGCAGCAGGTATTTGAGCGGGTGTTGCGCCCTCAGTGCTTGGACGGTTTGGCTTTGTCCTTTTCGGTCCGCTTTTGGCTGAGGGCTTTTAACTCCTTTAGGTAGGCGACCTCTGCGCGCATATAGCATAGTTCTTCGATAAGCTCTGCCTGTGTTTTTTCGTGGTCGGGTTTGTCGGCGATGAAGGGGTTTTTGCGGTGTTCGGTCATGGTTTTGGATTGGGGATGTTCGAGTGCGCCGATACCGCCTTCCTGATAGGCGCGTATCCATCGCCGCAGGTGGGTTCGGGAGATGCCGTAGTGGTCTGCGGTACGCTGTTGGCTGCGTATGTGCAGGTAGTGGAGTACGGCTTGGTATTTGAAGTGTAATGTATATTTGGTCATAAAAAAACTGCACCTTGTGAGTTGGAGGGGGGGGATGTCCAACTTTTGGGGTGCAGTTCACAGATTTTCAGACGGCCTTTGATTTGTTATTTCAAATTTAAATTCGTTAAATTTGAAATAACGGATTTGTCCGGCTTTCTATAGTAAACATACTTAACTTTAAATCCGGCATGTCATCAAATGCCGTCATTCCCGCCTGCGCGGGAATGACGGTAGCTGGTAAGTTGCGTATCGTAAATAAAGTAATTTAGCTATAGTTTGGAATGTTGATAGGGTAGTGTACTTGCCGCAATTTTAAAAAAGGTCGTCTGAAACCCAAATCTGGGTTTCAGACGACCTTTTTTCTACACCAATAAACGATGTTCAGCAGGCAATCAATAGAAGCCTTCGCGCTCTTCGCGGGTGGAGATGTAAATGTTTTTCACCTGCGTATAAGCGGCGAGCATCATTTTGTGGGTTTCGCGACCGATGCCTGAAGTTTTGTAGCCGCCAAACGGCGCGCCGGCAGGCAGGCGGTTGTAGCAGTTCACCCAAACGCGACCGGTTTCCAGTGCATTGGAAACGCGCAGGCAGCGGTTGATGTCGGTACTCCAAACTGCGCCGCCCAAGCCGTATTCGCTGTCGTTCGCCATTTTGATGACTTCTTCTTCAGTTTTGAATTTAATCACGGTAGCAACCGGGCCGAAGATTTCTTCTTGGGCAACGCGGGCGCTGTTGCTGCCGGCTTCGATCAAGGTTGGCTCGACAAATTCGCCTTTGCCCAACTCGCCTTCGATTTTCTTACCGCCGGTGATGATGCGGCAGCCTTCCTGTTCGCCGATTTTGACGTATTTCAAAATGGTCTCAAGCTGACCGGCGTTGACTTGCGAACCCATTTGGGTATCGTTTTCCCAAGGCAGGCCGACTTTGATTTTTTTGAACTCTTCAGCCAAGGCGTTGACGAATTTGTCGTAAATGCCTTCTTGTACGAAGATGCGCGAACCGGCGCAGCACACTTGGCCTTGGTTGAACAAAATACCTTTTTGCGCGCCTTCGAGCGCTTTGTCGAACGGCATATCGTCAAAGAAGATGTTGGCGGATTTGCCGCCCAGCTCCAAGGTGGCGGGAATCAGCATTTCGGCGGCGGCAATGCCAATGTGGCGGCCGATTTCGGTCGAACCGGTAAAGGCGAGTTTGTTGAAGCCTTTGTGGTGCAGCATGTATTCGCCGGATTTAGAACCGCGTCCGGTGATGATGTTCAACACACCTTTAGGCAGCAAGTGGTTGATTTTTTGGGCGAACGACAACAGGCTCAGCGAAGTGCTGGAAGACGGGTGGATAACGATGGTACAGCCTGCGGCGAGTGCGGGCGCGATTTTCCAAGCCGCCATCAGGAAGGGGAAGTTCCACGGAATAATCTGACCGACTACGCCGATGGGTTCGCGCAGGACGATAGACAGGTCTTCGGAGTCAAGCTGGGTGGCAGTACCTTCTTCGCCGCGGATCACGCTGGCAAAGTAGCGGAAATGGTCGGAAGCCAGCGGGATGTCGGCGGCGCGGGTTTCGCGGATGGGTTTGCCGTTGTCCAGTGTTTCCTGCAAGGCGAACAATTCCAAGTTTTCGTCAATCACATCGGCGATTTTGTTGAGGACGGCAGCGCGTTCTGTGGTGGTGGTTTTGCGCCATGTTTTGAACGCTTCTTGGGCGGCGGCGACGGCGGCATCCACATCGGCGTCGGTCGCGTCGGTGAATTTCGCCAATACTTCGCCGTTGGCAGGATTGTATGAATCCAAAAGCGCACCGGGTTTGGTCCATACGCCGTTAATCAAGAGGCCGTACTCTTTATCAAACACATTTAAATCTTTTGCCATGATGCTGTCTCCTTGGTTGTCTTCTTGAGGTTTCGGACGTATCTCCAACGTCGTCTGAAAATAGAATAGTATTTTTTCTCTTTCAGTTCAAGCACTAAAAATGATAACGTTCTCAAAATTCCAAATATGTAATTTTCTAAAATAGGAAATTCAATCCAGCAAAGCTTGGCCCCGTATGGAAATGAAGCGGGTTTGTTAATGTATTTAAAGTTTTCAGACGACCTTTTTTACATGATATGTGTAAGAATTTTTCAGCGGCTTGGTGGGCATATTTTCAGGTAGATAAAATGTTATGGTATAACATTTTATTTCTTATTTTTCAAAAAGATAGGGTGTTGACACAGCGAAATGAAGGGGAGTATTCTCATTTACAGGGGGTTTACCTCCTACCCGACCTTTTACGGATTTCTTACAAATGCCAAGGAGAACACCATGAAGATGCAAGCTGTTGTTGTGAATCAAAATGTAGAGGGCGATGTAGAAGTTGTAGAACGCGAAGTGCGCCCGTTGGAATACGGCGAGGCGTTGGTTGAAGTCGAATATTGCGGCGTGTGCCATACCGACTTGCACGTTGCGGCAGGCGACTACGGCGAAAAACCGGGACGCGTGTTGGGACACGAAGGCATCGGCATCGTCAAAGAAGTCGCTCCGGGCGCGAACGCCCTGAAAGTCGGCGACCGCGTCAGCATTGCATGGTTGTTCCAAAGCTGCGGTTCGTGCGAATACTGTAATACCGGCCGCGAAACCTTGTGCCGTTCTGTATTGAACGCAGGCTACACCGCCGACGGCGGCATGGCGACCCACTGTATTGTCGATGCAGACTACGCCGTCAAAGTACCTGACGGCCTCGATCCTGCGCAAGCTTCCAGCATCACCTGCGCCGGCGTAACCACTTACAAAGGCGTGAAAGTTTCTGGCGTACGTCCGGGACAATGGATTGCCGTTTACGGCGCGGGCGGTTTGGGCAACTTGGGTGTCCAATACGCGAAAAAGTATTCGGTGCACACGTCGTCGCCATCGACATTAACGATGAAAAACTGGCATTCGCTAAAGAAAGCGGCGCAGATTTAGTCATCAACGCCGCCAAAGAAGACGCTGCCAAAGTGATTCAAGAAAAAACCGGCGGCGCACACGCAGCCGTTGTTACCGCCGTATCCGCTGCCGCGTTCAACTCTGCCGTAGACTGCGTCCGCGCAGGCGGCCGCGTCGTTGCCATCGGCCTGCCGCCCGAATCTATGGACTTGTCCATCCCGCGTCTGGTCTTGGACGGCATCGAAGTGGTCGGCTCGCTGGTCGGTACGCGCAAAGACTTGGAAGAAGCCTTCCAATTCGGCGCAGAAGGCTTGGTCGTACCGAAAGTCCAACTGCGTGCTTTGGACGAAGCTCCGGCAATTTTCCAAGAAATGCGCGAAGGCAAAATCACCGGCCGCATGGTTATCGACATGAAAAAAGAATGCGGCTGCGGTCATCATTGATTTGATGTAGGCAGTTGACTAAAAAGGTCGTCTGAAACCTTGTTTTGGGGTTTCAGACGACCTTTTGTTTATCGGCATGAAAATAAAAAACTTGCGCCGTCATTCACGCACCGACAGGTATGATGGCAATTGACTCAACGAATGGCCAAATCTCTAAATCTTCGCAAGTATTCTCATAAAAAGGTCGTCTGAAAAGCCTAAAATCCGTTTTTCAGACGACCTTTTGTTCCACCTTTACAAGCGCGTTACGCTCAACACGCCTTTGACGTCGCCGAGGCTGGCGAGGACGCGCGGGAGGTCGTTGACCTGTTTGACTTCGAGCGTGAACCTCATGCTGGCTTCCAAGTCGCGGGACTGGGTTTGCACGGCGGTAACGTTGAGTTTGTGGCGGGCGAGCGCGTCGGATACGTCGCGTAAAAGACCCGATCGGTCTTGGGCGCGGATTTCGACATCGACGGCGAACACTTGTCCTTCCTGCAACGCCGCCCAGCTTGCGTTCAACACTTTTTCAGGTGCTTGTTCGGCGAGGTGTTGGAAAGAAGGGCAGGTTTTGCGGTGTACCGAAATGCCGCGCTCGCGGGTAACGAAGCCGACAATATCGTCAGGCGGCGCGGGTTTGCAGCATTTGGCAAGCGTGGTCATCAAACCGTCTTCGCCATCGATAAGGACGCCGGTTTTGCCGCCTTTTTTGATTTTAGACTGTTTGACGATGGTGGTTTCGCTGACGGGTACAGGCGGCGGTTCGTTCAGCGTGCCGCAGGCTTTCTGGATGGCGCGGTTGGAAATTTCGCCCTGTCCGACGGCGGTATAGAGGTCGTCGAGTTTTTTGTAGCCGAGGTTTTCGGCAAGCTCTTGCAGGTTGGGTTTGGACGTGAGTTTGGCAAGCTGTTTGTCGAGTTGGACGCGGCCTTCTTCGCGCACGGTGTCGGCGTTTTGCTGACGGATGTAGGCGCGGATTTTGCTGATTGCCTTGCTGGATTTGACCCAGCCTTCGTAGAGCCAGTTGACGGAAGGATGCCCTTCTTTGGCGGTAATGATTTCGACGCGCTGTCCGTTTTCAAGCGGGGTGGACAGCGGCACGATTTGCCCTTCGACTTTCGCGCCGCGGCAGCGGTCGCCGATGCTGCTGTGCAGGGCATAGGCGAAGTCGATGGGTGTCGCGCCCGTAGGCAGGGAGAGGACTTTGCCGTGCGGGGTCAGCACGTAAATCGTGTCGTTGAAAAGCTCGGTTTTGAAGGCGGCGGCGAGGTCTTCCTTGCCGCTTTCCGCCATGTTTTCGCGCCAGTCCAAGAGTTGGCGCAACCAGGCGATTTTTTGTTCGTAGGCGGAATCGCCCTTGCCGCCCTCTTTATAACGCCAGTGGGCGGCGACACCGAATTCGTTGAATTGGTGCATATCGAAGGTGCGGATTTGCACTTCCACACCTTTGTCTTCCGGACCGACGATGACGGTGTGCAAACTTTTATAGCCGTTGCCTTTGGGGTTGGCGATGTAGTCGTCGAACTCGCCGGGGATGGGCTGCCAGAGGCTGTGGACGATACCCAGCGTGGTGTAACACTCGGGGACGGTATCGACCAGAATCCGCACGGCGCGGATGTCAAACAGCCCGTCGAAGCTGAGTTTTTCTTCACCATTTTTTTGTAAATGGAGTAGATGTGTTTCGGGCGGCCGGCAACTTCGAAGTGGACGTTATATTTTTTGAGCTCCGCGCGCAGGATGTTGAGGAAGTTTTCGATGTATTCGAGGCGTTCGGTGCGTTTTTCGTCCAAAAGCAGCGCGATTTCGCGGTATTTTTCCGGTTCTTGATGGCGGAAGCCAAGGTCTTCGAGCTGCCATTTAAGTTGCCACACGCCCAAACGGTTGGCGAGCGGAGCGAAGATGTCGAGGGTTTCTTTGGCGACGGCGCGTTTTTCGGGGCTGTCGGGAACCTCGCTGAGAAACTGCATGGTGCGGGTGCGCATGGCGAGCTTGATCAACACGACGCGGATGTCAGTTACCATCGCCAGCAGCATTTTACGCATGGTTTCGGCTTGCTGGGCGCGCTCTTCGGGCGTAGCGAGGCTGTCCACACGGGCGAAGTGGGTGAGCTTCTGCACTTCGTCCACACCTTTGACCAGCTCGGCGACAGTACTGTTGCAGCGTTCGGAAACCAATAGATTCCAGTCGGGGACGTAGCGTCCGATGTCGGCAAGCAGGGTCGCGGCGACGGCATCGGGGAGCAGGTCGAGTTCATTGACCATCTGCGCCGCGCCGAGAAAATGGTCGAGCAGCGGCTCACCATACGGCGTGACGGCATCGGCAGGATAATGCGTCTCGGCCAGCGACAAGGCCGTCTGAAGCAGCTTTTGCGCAGGTTCGGGCAAACCGGCGGTGTGCGCGTCAAACCACGCGCGGGATTCTTGCAGCGGTGCGGCGGGGATTTCCGGTGTTTGTCGTGTGTTGCTCATGGCGTGCCGTTTCTCCGTTTGTTTTGTTTCGACATAGCGGCTGTATTGTAGCAGCTTGCCCGTATTTTGCGGCAAAGCATGTTTCAGACGGCCTGGGCTACCCAACTTGCAATAACATATAAACATCAAAATAAAACAAACAATTAGCGTGTAAATGTGCTTGCAGTGAAAAAATATTGGGAATAATATCAATGCAAGTAATAATTTTTATCAAGAAGGAGATGAGTATGAAATTTTTAGCTGCTTTGCTGTGGCCGGCCATGTTGCTGCCCATTTTGTCTCATGCCGATAGCGGCATTCAGACGGTCTCTGTTTCTCAAGCATATGCGGATGACGCAACGGGCTGCGAGCAGCTTTATCCTGTAAATAGCTTCGAGAGTTTATTCAGGCAGATGGCAGGCACGCTGCGCAGCACCTGTTTGCTTGATATGCCGCCTGAAGATTTAGCGAAAAAGTGGCAGATTCCCGTGTACCGGCGCTATGTGCGGCTTTCCGGCCGTTTGCGGCCTGACGGAGAAAAACAGGCGGTACTCAGATGGAAAGACAAGGCAGAGCGGCAGAAATGGCTCAAACACAGGCGGCGTAAGCTAAAACGGCCGACCGACGGCTTTACGGTAGTGCATCAGACCAACTACGACGGCAGCACTTTTTTAGAAATCGAAGCAACGCCTGATTATTTAAAGCATTACCGTTCGCTGTTTCCTGACAACCGTTATCCCGAGGATTTGCCCCTGCCAAGAATTGCTTTGCATCCAATGTTTAGGCCTATACTTTGTTCTGATTCTGCTGTAAGTTTTGAAAAATCATTAGAGGCTATTGACAACAACGGTCATATTAAGGATTTTCATGCAAGATTGTCTATTAAAGATAGTGTATCTCTATACTTTATGCATGATAACCAAGAAAATATGAGATGTAGCAAGGAAATATCTTATATTCAATATGAAAAAAATTATTTTATCACCAATTAAAATTAAAAATTTACTCTAACAATTAATAGGAGAATTATTATGGCAACAGTTCAAAATGCACAAATCCGGCAGCATTTTATTCGCATGGGCATGCCTAAAAAGGAGATTGATAGCATCATGCGGGATAATGTTATTATGCAAAAGACTCATATTTTTATCAATAAATGGGGGCTATCAAGTATTCGTGTCGATCATCATGTTCCAGCCACTTATACAACGAGAAAATTAAAAGGAGACATTGAATACCGTGAGATGGTATTTGGAAAAGATTATCTTACGGCTTCTGATTATGCCCATGAAATCGAGCATGGTATTTCTGATACTCTTTATAGACTAGATCTTGCTGATGAGAGAAATCCAACAAAAAACCTTACTGCAAATGAGTATGCCCGCCGTCTTTTGTATGAAGAAGGAAAAGCCGAATACAACCGTTTTCAGTTTGATTTGCGGAACAATCCCAAAGAAACCAAATACGGATCGGATACGGCAGCAATCAAGGCGATGAACCAGCAACAGGCTGTTGATTATTTTGCCCATAAAATGAAAACCCAAAACCCCAGCGGCCAGCCCAGCCATACTTATTGGACATGGGCGAAATCTATATTCCTTGAGGAAACCAATCCAAACCTGCTAAACGGTAAAACTCCGGCCGAAAAGCAAAAAATTCTGCAATCAGGAATGGATGAAGCAGCGCCTGACCATCCCAACAGACTGTTTGGCGTAGGTGACGAGCGGGTTCGCTTTCAGAAAACCGATCCAAATATGCCGCTTAGTCTGATGCCGATGATGGCGCGTGGAAATCCTACGCTGATGGTGGTATTTGTACCTGCCAACAGCCGTTTGGCAGACGGTACGGTAACGACGGCTGCAAGAACAGCGTTATATTATTCTTCAGGCGGAAAGCAGGGGGCGATTGAATTCGGTATCGGCAGCGCGGGCAAGAGTGTCAGCTTCAACGATAATTTAGTAAATTACTCAAAAAGTGCGTATGCGGCACTGATTACTTCAGCCAGTAGGCTTCATTCCAATGCAGTGAACCGCTTGGCTACTTTGGTCGAACAGCAAATCTGAACAGGCATCAGGAAAAGGCAAAGAAATTCATAATGAAAACGAAGCTTTGAAAGCTTTGCAGGATTTACTGAACAAAGCCAATATTTCACTTGATTTGCAGGGCGGAGTGGATAATCTTCAGCAGAATTTTGACCAAATTGCCAAAAATTACCATACTCCTCTTGCTATCGAGCTGTATGGAGAAGAGTTGCTCACGACTTCGGTGGAGGATGGAGTGAGTTTTGATATGGATGGCGACGGGATGGCCGAACAGACGGCTTGGCTCAAAAAAGGCAGCGGTTTTTTGGTTTGGGATAAAAATGGAGACGGCATGGTAAACGACGGAACGGAGATGTTTGGTGAGGCAACAGTTATGTCTGACGGCAAGCGCGCAGAAAACGGCGTAGAAGCTTTGAAAGATTTGGACAGCGACAATAATAATATCATTAATCAATATGATGAATTGTGGGGCGAGCTAAGAATCTGGCATGACGAAAACGGTAACGGGAAAACGGAGGAAGGAGAGCTTTCTCTATTGTCCGACTGGGATATCCAGTCGATCTCTTTGGATTTGCAGAAATCAATCTGAAAGATGAAGCCGATAATAAAATATTATTTGAATCAGAAGTGGTTTTGGAAAACGGGGAAAGGCGCAAGGTTGCCGATATTGATTTCCAAAACGACAAAGGAATTTACAATGAGTTGGCAGGTGAAATTTCAGCAGAGGCAGCCGCTGATGTCGTGTATCCGACGGAAATTTCAACATCGGTTATACTGCCCGGAGAAAATACTGCATATATCCCGGCCGTATAAACACTTTATCAGATATGGCTTCCAAAGATATTTGGCAGGATAATCCTTTTGCGTGAGGCATTCAGACGGCCTTTGCCCAATCAAACCCATTTTCGGAGGATTTTTAATGAAACTGTATATTTACGACCATTGCCCGTTTTGCGTGCGTGCGCGGATGGCGGCGGGGCTGTTTGGCGCGGACGTTGAAGAAGTCGTGCTGGCAAACGACGACGAGGCAACGCCGATCGGTATGATCGGCGCGAAACAAGTGCCTATCCTGCAAAAAGAAGACGGTTCGTTTATGGGCGAGAGTTTGGACGTTGTCCGCTATCTTGACCGCGAGGGTCGTCTGAAAAATGAAATCCGCCCGGAAATACAGGCGTGGTTTGACAAAGTGGGCGGCTACAACACCAAACTCGTCCATCCGCGCGTCGTGAAAATCGGTTTGCCCGAATTTGAAACGCCGGAAGCGGTGAAATATTTCACGGACAAAAAAGAGAAAAGCATCGGCAGCTTCGCCGTCAATTTGGAGAAAACCGGTCAGTATGTGCAACGGCTGAACGGGGATTTGGCGGAACTGGAAACGCTGATGACCGAAGGCGGAGCAGGCTTGAACGGCGAAATCGGCATGGAAGACATATTGGTGTTCCCGATATTGCGCAACCTGACCGTCGTGCGCGGTGTCGAGTGGCCGCAAAAGATTATGGATTATCTGCTGCGCATGAGCGAAGCATCGGGTGTGCCGCTGTATTTCGACCGCGCCTTGTAATAACCGAATCCGCCGGATAAAACAAACGGAAAGGTCGTCTGAAAACAGTTTTCAGACGACCTTTCCGTTTGCGCCCGCCCTACCTTCCGGGAGTGAATGCAATCAGGCGGAGCAAGCATGGCGAGAAATTGTTGATGTATGACCCCGAACAGATCGGGTGATACATCAATAATTCCTAGCTGTACTTATTGTGCGGCAGGTGCAGAAGCAGCGGCACCACCTTCAGCGGCGCTGCGTTGGTAGCCTTTGTCTTTCATACATGCATCGAACACGGCGCGGTCTTGGTTGGCACCGGAAGCTTGTTGACATTGAGCAATTGCTTCTTCAACGCTAACGCTAGGGGTTTTAGCTTCTTCAGAAGTTTTGCTGCTAGAGCAGGCACCCAGCATCAGGCTTGCAGCGGCAACGGCGATCAATAAAGTTTTCATGTCGTATATTCCTATTGTGATTGATGGTTTACAGCGCAGATTTGCATCTGTCTCAAAACAGAGTCCCATCAGTATGATTTAGTTTCATTTACATATGAAAGTTTTCGATAAGTTTTAACTATGACAGTAAATGCCGTCAGGAAATGATAAGCGGTTTCAAAAATTTAAGAAACATAAACACCGCCGGCATGGCAATGTAAAAAATTCCCTTACCGACTCGGTAACGCAGCCAAACAACCATGCTCCGACCGCCTGCCGTTAGGCGGCGCAGGGGTTTTATGGCATAATCCCGCTTACCTTTCCATACCGCAGAAGCCACATTCATTTTCTGCGGCTTGCCGTACACCGGCCGCACACTTTGCCGGCGGCATCCTATAAAACACATCATCAAAACATCCTCCCGTTTCAGACGACCCCTCGCGGCATGCCGCATCCCGTCTGGACAGAAAGATACCGTCATGAATCCATTTGCTCACTCGGGCTGGGCAGCGAACTCGTTTCCGCGCTGACCGAACAAGGTTACGAAAACCCGACGCCCATCCAAGCCGCCGCCATCCCCAAAGCACTCGCCGGCCACGACTTGCTCGCCGCCGCCCAAACCGGCACAGGCAAAACCGCCGCCTTTATGCTGCCCAGTCTGGAACGCCTCAAACGCTACGCCACTTCCAGCACATCGCCCGCGATGCACCCCGTGCGTATGCTCGTGTTGACCCCGACGCGTGAACTTGCCGACCAAATCGACCAAAACGTGCAGGGCTATATCAAAAACCTGCCGCTGCGCCACACCGTCCTCTTCGGCGGCGTCAACATGGACAAACAAACCGCCGACCTGCGCGCCGGCTGCGAAATCGTCGTTGCCACCGTCGGCAGGCTGCTTGACCACGTCAAACAAAAAAACATCAATTTAAACAAAGTCGAAATCGTCGTCCTCGACGAAGCCGACCGCATGCTGGATATGGGGTTCATCGACGACATCCGAAAAATCATGCAGATGCTGCCCAAACCACGCCAAACCCTGCTCTTTTCCGCAACGTTTGCCCCGCCCATCCGCAAACTCGCCAAAGACTTCATGAACGCGCCCGAAATCGTCGAAGTCGCCGCGCAAAACACCACCAGCGCCAATGTCGAGCAGCACATCATCGCCGTTGACGCGCTCAAAAAACGCAACCTCTTAGAGCGGCTGATTGTCGATTTGCAGATGAACCAAGTCATCGTATTCTGCAAAACCAAACAAAGCGTCGACCAAAGTGACCCGCGACCTCGTGCGCCGCAACCTTGCCGCCCAATCCATCCACGGCGACAAATCCCAGCAAAGCCGCCTCGAAACCCTCAACGCCTTCAAAGAAGGCAGCCTGCGCGTCCTCGTCGCCACCGACGTCGCCGCACGCGGACTGGACATCGCCGAGCTGCCCTTTGTCATCAACTACGAGCTGCCTACCCAGCCCGAAGACTACGTCCACCGCATCGGACGCACCGGACGGGCAGGCGCGGACGGTGTTGCCATTTCCCTGATGGACAAAACAGAACAGAAAATGTTTGAAGCCATCAAAGAGCTGACCGGCAACGACTTGGCAGTCGAACGCATCGAAGGCTTCGAGCCAAACTGGTGGGGAAGCGACGCCGACGGCGATACCGCCGCAGACACCCAACCCGCCTCGACCCGCACACGCGGCAATGACAGAAACCGTTCCGAACGGAACAGCCGCAGCGAACACAATGAACGTAACGAGCGTAACGACCGCGGCGACAAATCCCCCAAAGCGGACAAAGCCGATCCCGGCGCCGCCTGCGGCACCATCGCCGGACGCAGCCGCCGCAGCCGTAGAGAACGCCAACCCTGCGCCCTGCTGCAACCCAATTACGGCACAAATAAAGCCGGTTGTCCATCAAACCCTAAAGGTCGTCTGAAAACGTTTTCAGACGACCTTTTGGTGTCGGGAAAATAGTGGGTTCGAAAAAATACAGGCTACTGAGTCTGCACATGAATGGAGGAATAGGTATTACTTGATTGGCGTTTCTGTAATTTCCTCAGCAATCTACGGTAGCGTGTAGTTTGTTGTGAAAATATAGTGGATTAACTTGAAACCAGTACGGCATTGCCTCGCCTTAGCTCAAAGAGAACGATTCTCTAAGGTGCTGAAGCACCAAGTGAATCGGTTCCATACTATCTGTACTGTCTGCGGCTTCGTCGCCTTGTCCTGATTTTTGTTAATCCACTATACAGGATATTGGGCCTGCGAATGAATGGAGGGACAGTTATTGCTTGATAGGCCTTTCTGTAATTTCCTAAATAATCTACGGAAGCGTGTATTTTGTTGTGAAAATAGTACGGTAAAAAGGTCGTCTGAAACCTAAGAATCAGGTTTCAGACGACCTTTTTTGAAGACTCTACCTATTCCCGTACCAAATGCGAAAGCGGCAGGGAGGTAGTGGTTTTGATTTCTTTCAATACGAAGCTTGATTGCGCGTCCTGTACGCCGTGGTGGGAAAGGAGTGTATCCAAGACGAAATGGGAAAAAGCATTCATATCGGTGAAAAATGCATGGAGCAGGTAGTCAGTTTCGCCGGTCAGGGCGAAGCAGCTTAATACTTCCGGCCATCCTTGTACCGATTGCGCAAAGTCTTCGCGCGCATCTTTTGCCTTGCTGATGGAAACGCGGATAAACGCCTGTAAGCCCAAATCGACGGCTGCAGGAGAGAGTAGGGCGGCATAGCGGCGGATGATGCCCGCGTCTTCCAGTTGTTTGAGGCGGCGCAGGCAGGGAGAGGGGGGAGAGGGAGATGCGTTCCGCCAGCTCGACATTGGTCAAACGTCCGTTTTCCTGTAAAACCTGTAAAATTTTCAAATCGGTTTTATCTAAAGTGATCTGCTGGGTCATTTGCGTTCTTTCTCCAAACCCGTTTGCTGGGTCGGTTGGTTAAGTTGGTAGCATTATATCCTAAATAAGTTGTTTTTAACATATTATCCTCTAATGACAGGTGATTTGTCGGTATAATCTGTGTTAAATGGTTTATGATTTTGGAGGTTTTCACAACGGCTTTATTTCAAAGAGACGGCTTGCCCAAACTGCCTTTTCAAGCCATAATCGGGGCATGTGCAGGAGAGAGCTACATCAGGTTACATGTAGCCGCCGAAGGCGCAGATGCCCTTAAATCGCTCAGGCAACAGGGACTGCACGTTGAAATAAAACATCTGGAGAGCGGTGCGCTCGCACCCACCGAAGGGGAGAAGGCCGTCTGAACCACCATTCAGACAACCGCGCAAAGCAGTGAGCAGACTGGTTTGCCATCAAGCGGATACGGCCGAAAATCTCAGGTTCAAGGACAGATAGGGTCTTCCGCGCTTATGTGCGGACGGCATCTGAACAATAAATCCGGAGAAGCTGAGAATGACTGCCCTGAAAACCACCCCGTTTCACCAAGCCCATCAAGATGCAGGCGCGAAGCTGGTCGATTTTGCCGGCTGGGAGCTGCCCATCCATTATGGTTCGCAAATCGCCGAACACGAAGCCGTGCGCACCGACGCAGGCATGTTCGACGTATCCCACATGCTCGTTACCGACGTCGCCGGAGCGAATGCCAAAGCCTTTCCGCAAACTGATTGCCAACGACGTTGCCAAACTTTCCTTCGTCGGCAAAGCCCTTTATTCCGCGCTGCTCAACGACAACGGCGGTGTGATTGACGACTTAATCGTTTACCGCACCAACGAGGCCGAAACCCAATACCGCATCGTATCCAACGGCGCGACCCGCGAAAAGGACACCGCCCAGTTTCATAAAGTCGGACAAGAATTCGGCGTCGCCTTCAACCCGCGCTACGACCTCGGTATGCTTGCCGTACAAGGCCCTAAAGCCATTGAAAAACTCCTGACCGTCAAACCCGAATGGGCGGATGTCGTCCACAACCTCAAGCCGTTCCAAGGCGCGGATTTGGGTAACGACTGGTTTGTAGCCCGCACCGGCTACACCGGCGAAGACGGCGTCGAAGTCATCCTGCCCGGCACCGAAGCCGTCGCGTTCTTCAAAGCCTTGCAACAAGCCGGCGTACAGCCCTGCGGTCTCGGCGCGCGCGACACCCTGCGTATGGAAGCCGGTATGAACCTCTACGGCAACGATATGGACGACGACACCAGCCCGCTCGAAGCAGGCATGGGTTGGGACCGTTGATTTGAAAGACGAAAGCCGCGATTTCGTCGGCAAAGCCGCCTTGTTGGCATTGAAAGAAAAAGGCGTTGCCGTCAAACAAGTCGGTTTGCTGCTCGACAAAGGCGGCATCTTGCGCGCGCATATGGAAGTGCTGACCGACAAAGGCAAAGGCGAAACCACCAGCGGCGTATTCTCACCCAGCCTGAAACAATCCATCGCCATCGCCCGCGTACCGAAAGATTTTGACGGCGATACGGCGAGAGTGCTGATGCGCGGCAAGGAAGTAGACGTGCGCGTATTGAAGCTGCCGTTTGTGCGCAACGGACAAAAACAGTTTGATTGATGCGTTTTCAGACGACCTTTGTCAAAGTAAAGGTCGTCTGAAAGCAAACGTAAAACAGCCTGTCGATCATATCCGAAGGCTTCACTCTTTAAGCCAAAAAAACCAATGGAGAATCAAACCATGAGCAACAACATCCCAGCCGAACTGAAATACGTTGCCAGCCACGAATGGCTGCGCCTTGAAGAAGATGGTACCATCACCGTCGGCATTACCCACCACGCGCAAGAGTTATTGGGCGACATCGTGTTCGTTGAGCTGCCCGAAGTCGGTGCGAACCTTGCCGCCGAAGAACAAGCCGGTGTGGTTGAGTCTGTGAAAGCCGCGTCCGACGTGTACGCGCCGATTGCAGGCGAAGTCGTCGCCGTCAACGAAGATTTGCCCGGCGCGCCGGAAACCGCCAACAGCGACCCTTACGGTGCAGGCTGGTTTTTCAAAATCAAACCTGTCAACCCTGCAGACTACGACGGCCTGCTGACTGCCGAGCAATACGCGGGCGAAGTGGATTGATTTTAAAATGGCGCGGCAGGCATTTTGCCGCGTTTTGATTTTGAAAGGTCGTCTGAAACCCCGTTTTAGGTTTTCAGGCGACCTTTGTTTCGCTTGACCGATAAAACATGAATTACTGCGAATTTGTTGCCGCCCTTCCGAACAATACGGACAATCCGAACAAACATTACCACGATAAGCAATACGGTTTTCCGATTTCAGACGACAATGAGTTGTTCGGACGGCTGGTGTTGGAAATCAATCAGGCGGGTTTGAGCTGGACGTTGATGCTGAAGAAACAACAGGCGTTTCGGGCTGCATTTAAAGATTTCGACATTGACACTGTCGCCGCATTCGACGAAGCCGACATCGAACGCCTGCTTGCCGATGCAGGCATCGTCCGCAACCGCTTGAAATCAATGCTGCGATTTATAACGCACGGCAAATCAAAAAGATACAGCAGGAACACGGCTCGTTCAAACACTGGCTCGATACGAACCATCCGCTCGATAAAGCTGGGTGGGTGAAGCTCTTTAAAAAACATTTCAAATTTGTCGGCGGCGAAATCGTCGGCGAATTTTTAATGAGTACCGGCTACCTGCCCGGTGCGCATATTGAAAGCTGCCCGGTTTATCAAGAAGTTTTGAAAGGTCGCCCGAAATGGGCAGAGGTCGCCTGAAAACGTGTTTGGGCAAAATCTGTTTCCAGACGGTTTTTAAAGAAGAAATGTGATACAAATCTTGTATGGCGGGGAATAAGTGTTTAAAGTAAATGTCATTTTCACAGTTTACGAAGAAAAATTATGGAACATTCACTAGAAGAAGATTTCAATCCTTATCTGGCTATAGGCGCGCCAATTTGATATGGGGATTGCCGATGTTTGTCATTGCTTTTTTGCTGATTTTGTTTCTTTCCCCTGTTCCGGGGGCGGATATTTCCAACTTGCTGGGAGGGGTATTTTTATTTTTAATATTTACTTTTCCACTTTCTTTATTGATTGTGGGGCTGATCTTGCTGGCCTATTGTATTCCCGGCTATTTTGTCGGTTATACCGCTGAGAAGATGAATTTGAAATGCAATAGGAAAGATAAGATGAAGGCGACGGGTTTGACGGCATTTTATTATTGGATTTTTTCCTCTTTCATCCTCATTCAGATGATTTCGCAGGACTTTTCTTTTTCAGCATTCGGGCTGTTCAGCCTGTATGTTGCTGCCGCAGGGGCGTTATCTTCCGTCGGTCTGTCCAACATGCTGCCTAAAATGGAAAAAACGAGCTTGTAAAACGCTGATGAAATGGTTGAATATTTCAGGTATTTGGTTGATGGCCATTCCTGAATTCGGCGTGATTCTTTATGTTGTTGGTCTATTAATGCCTTCCTGAGCCGCAACAGCGGAAGTTGCGGAGTCGGTTGACTCGGGGATTTGTTTGTTTTTTTGAGATTGCATTTTGTGGAAGTATTTTAGTCAGCTTAATTTGGACGGTAATTTTCCTGAGAAAGGATGATGAACACCGTAAAAACACCTTTTAAATAATTTCAGACGACCTCCCGAATCCAAACGTTGTCTGAAACATCAAAACACCTGCCCAACGGCAGATTCCTAAAACAAAAAAGGAGTAGAAATGAAACTATCCGAACTGTTCAACCCCAACGAATTTGCCGCGCGTCATTTGAGTTTCGGCGACGAGGCTGCGCTTTTGGAAGCACTCGGCGAAAAGAGCATGGATGATTTTGTCGGCAACACCGTGCCGCAAAGCATCCGTATGCCGTCCGAACTCGACCTGCCCGAAGCCCTGACCGAGGCGGACGCTTTGGCGAAGCTGAAAGGCATTGCGGCAAAAAATGTGATCAACAAATCCTATATCGGCTTGGGCTATTACCCGACCCGCGTGCCGAACGTGATTTTGCGCAACGTGTTGGAAAATCCGGGCTGGTACACCGCCTACACGCCGTATCAGGCGGAAATTGCGCAGGGGCGTTTGGAAGCGTTGTTGAACTTCCAGCAGGTGTGTATTGATTTGACCGGTTTCCCCGTGGCGGGCGCGTCTTTGCTGGACGAAGCGACCGCCGCCGCCGAAGCGATGGCGATGGCGCACCGCGTGGGCAAGGTGAAATCCGAGCGTTTCTTCGTGGACGAGCGCGTCTATCCGCAGACTTTGGACGTGATGAAAACCCGCGCCAAATATTTCGGCTTCGAGCTGGTGGTCGGCGATTTTGCCAAAGCGGATGACGGCGAATACTTCGGCGCGCTGTTCCAATACGTCGGTAAAGACGGCGACGTGCAAGACTTGCAAAGCGTCATAGGTCGTCTGAAAACCAAAGGCACGATTGTTGCCGTTGCTGCCGACATCATGAGCTTGGTCTTGCTGAAACCGCCTGCCGAATTGGGCGCGGACATTGCGTTGGGCAACACCCAACGCTTCGGCGTACCGATGGGCTTCGGCGGGCCGCACGCCGCTTATTTCGCGTTTAAAGACGAGTTCAAACGCTCCGCCCCGGGCCGCATCATCGGCGTATCCAAAGACGCATCGGGCAAACCCGCGCTGCGTATGGCGTTGTCCACCCGCGAACAACACATCCGCCGCGAAAGCCACGTCCAATATTTGTACCGCGCAGGCATTGCTGGCGAACTTGGCGGGCATGTACGCCGTCTATCACGGCCCCGAAGGCGTGAAACGCATCGCCAACCGCATTCACGCGCTGGCTTCCGTCTTTGCCGACGCGCTGGTTTCAGACGGCCTGAAAGTGCTTCACGAAGTCTTCTTCGATACCGTTACCGTCGATTTCGGCAGTAAAGAAAAAGCAGACAAAGTGTTCCAAACCGCTTTGGAACTGGGCTACAACCTGCGCCGCGTCAGCGACACCCAAATCGCCGCCGCCTTCCACGAAACATCCGCGCGCGAAGACCTTGCCGTGTTGTACTACGCCTTCACCGGCAACAACACCTTCACGCTTTCAGACGACGTCAAAGGCCGTCTGAAAACCGAATTCCTGCGTCAAGACAATATCTTGCAACATCCCGTGTTCAACCGTTACCACACCGAACACGAAATGCTGCGCTACCTGAAAAAGCTCGAAGACCGCGATTTGGCGATGAACCGCAGCATGATTTCGCTGGGCAGCTGCACCATGAAGCTCAACGCCACCGCCGAAATGCTGCCGATTACCTGGACGGAGTTCTCCGACATCCACCCCTACGCCCCCGAAACCCAAACCGCGGGCTACCGCGAACTCTTAACCGACATGGAAAACAGCCTGAAAGCCATCACCGGCTTTGACGCGATTTCCTTCCAGCCCAACTCCGGCGCGCAGGGCGAATACAGCGGTATGCTTGCCATCCGCCGCTATCAGGAAGCCCAAGGCGAATCGCACCGCAACATCTGCCTGATTCCCAAGTCCGCCCACGGTACCAACCCCGCCACCGCCGCCATGCTCGGTTTGAAAGTCGTCGTCGTCGATACCGACGAACACGGCAACGTCAACATCGACGATTTGAAAGCCAAAGCCGAGCAACACCGCGACGCCTTGTCCGCCATCATGATTACCTACCCGTCCACCCACGGTGTGTACGAAGAAGGCATCCGCGATATTTGCCGCATTATTCACGAAAACGGCGGACAGGTTTACATGGACGGCGCCAACCTCAACGCCCAAATCGGCATCATGCAGCCTGCCGAAGTCGGTGCGGACGTCTTGCACATGAACCTGCACAAAACCTTCTGTATCCCTCACGGCGGCGGCGGCCCGGGCATGGGCCCCATCGGCCTGAAAGCCCACCTCGCCCCGTTTGCCCCAGGCCATGTGTTAACCGATACGCACAGCGCCAGTACCGGGCAAACCGCCGTTTCCTCCGCCGCTTTCGGTTCCGCGTCCATCCTGCCGATTACCTGGATGTACCTGACCATGATGGGCAAACAAGGTATGGAACAGGCAACGCGCTGGGCATTGCTCAACGCCAACTACGTCGCCAAACGCCTGAGCGAAGACTATCCCGTTCTCTACACAGGCAAAAACGGCCGCGTCGCGCACGAATGCATCGTCGATTTGCGTCCGCTCAAAGCCGAAAGCGGCATCACCGAAACCGACATCGCCAAACGTCTGATGGACTACGGCTTCCACGCCCCAACCGTCTCCTTCCCCGTTGCCGGCACGCTGATGATCGAGCCGACCGAAAGCGAGAGCAGAGCCGAACTCGACCGCTTCATCGCCGCCCTGAAACAAATCAAACAGGAAGTGCTGAAAGTCGAGCGCGGCGAATGGCCGAAAGACGACAACCCGCTGGTCAACGCCCCGCACACCGCCGCCGACGTAACCGGCGAATGGGCGCACCCGTACTCCCGCGAAGAAGCCGTCTTCCCGCTACCTTTCGTGCGCGAAAACAAATTCTGGCCGAGCGTCAACCGCGTAGACGACGTGTACGGCGACCGGAATCTGGTTTGCTCCTGCCCGCCGATGGAAGCATATGAAGATTAAGGTTTGACATGAAGAAAGGTCGTCTGAAAATTTCAGACGACCTTTGTTTTAAAAAACATTCATTCAGAAGGTAGCGCGATTACGCCTTATCTGTTTGTCAGTTTTATTTTTTCTTGCCAAAAATCAGGGACAACACTGACAAAATCAGGAAACCGACAAACAGGATTTTAGCGATACCTGCCGCGCTGCCTGCAATACCACCAAAGCCCAGTACGGCTGCAATAATGGCGATGACAAAGAAAACAACTGCATAATGAAGCATGGTTTTTTCCTTTCTGTTTGGTGTGCAAACGGTTTGATGTGCAAACGGTTGAGGATAACCTGTCCGTTTTTTGTGGGATTTAACAGTTTTAATTACTTAATCAACTATCTTATTGATTAATTTCATACTCACGGATGTAACCGCTTGTAGTACACCTTATCTGATAACTTCTTACTTAGCAAACCGTAGTAATACAAATTTTCAAGAAATTAGCCCATTTATAAAATAACCAAACCATAAATCAACAACTTACATACAGACGTTAAGTTTTGAAAACATTTATATTTTATCAATTAAATATTGCAGAGGAAATTTTCTTGTTAAATCAATATGAAAAAATAAGGATATATTAATATTGAAGGAATGTTTTGAAACCGTTTATTTGGATATTTTAGAAGAAGCGGGGCAGGAAAGACAAAAGGTCGTCTGAAAATTTTCAGACGACCTTTTGATTATTTGATGACCCGCGCCAACAAGGCTTTTTCTTTGCCCTGCATATTCGGGATTTTGACTTGGATGCCGTTGCCCGGGGCAACTTCGACGGCTGCACCTTTGCGGGTCATTTGTTCCAGCGTAATGGTTTGATTTCCTTCGGGGTGGATGATTTCCAAGGTGTCGCCGACGGCGAAGCGGTTTTTGACTTCCACCGTTGCCCAGCCTTCGGCGTCGATTTCAGTAACGTGGCCGACGTATTGGCTTTGTTTGGCGGTGGAATGGCCGCTGAGGTAGTTTTGATAGTCTTGGGTTTGGTGGCGTTCGAGGAAGCCGCTGGTGTAGCCGCGGTTGGCGAGGCCTTCGAGTTCGCTCAGCAAGCCGTAGTCGAACGGGCGGCCTGCGACGGCATCGTCAATCGCTTTGCGGTAGGACTGGGCGACACGGGCGACGTAGTAGAGCGACTTGGTGCGGCCTTCGACTTTGAGGCTGTCCACGCCGATTTTGGCGAGTTTCTCGACGACTTCGATACCGCGCAGGTCTTTGGAATTCATGATGTATGTGCCGTGTTCGTCTTCCATAATCGGCATCATTTCGCCGGGGCGGTTGGACTCTTCAATCAGGAAGACTTTGTCTGCGTAGGGGTGGCGTTGCTGACCGTTGATGCCTTCGAAGTTTGGTTGGCTTCTTCTTGGGCTTTTTCAAAGTTGAAGCCTTGCAGAAGCTGGGCGTCGCCCGCATCGCTTTCAGTGGTGTTGTGGACTTTGTAGTCCCAGCGGCAGGAGTTGGTGCAGGTGCCTTGGTTGGGGTCGCGGTGGTTGAAGTAGCCGGACAACAGGCAACGGCCTGAGTAGGCGATGCACAATGCGCCGTGGATGAAGACTTCGAGTTCGATGTCGGGGCATTCTTGGCGGATTTCGGCGATTTCTTCCATGCTCAATTCGCGCGACAGGATGATGCGTTCGATGCCGATGTTCTGCCAGAATTTCACGCCCCAGTAGTTGGTGGTGTTCGCCTGTACGGACAGGTGAATCGGCATTTCCGGCCATTTTTCGCGCACGGTCATAATCAAACCCGGGTCCGCCATAATCAGCGCGTCGGGCTTCATGGCAATCAGCGGCTCCATGTCGGCGACGAAGGTTTTGAGTTTGGAATTGTGCGGCAGGGTGTTGACGGTCAAAAAGAATTTTTTGTTGCGCTCGTGCGCTTCTTTAATGCCTTGCTCGAGGACGTCGAGTTTGGCAAATTCGTTGTTGCGGGCGCGCAGGGAATAACGCGGGCTGCCTGCATAAACGGCGTCTGCGCCGTAGTCGTAGGCGGCGCGCATACGTTCGAGACCGCCGGCGGGAAGGAGGAGTTCGGGTGCTTTCATGTTCGTGCTTTATAAAAGGTTTCAGACGACCTTTTAAATCACGGGAAAAGGTCGTCTGAAACGGTGTTTTAAGGATGGGCGGATTATCCGCCTTTTTGTCGGGACGGTCAATTTTGCGGGTGTGTGCGTGGACTGTTTTGCGTTGTTTTTTCAGAAGAAAACAGGTTTCAAAATGGCAACGGGCGGATAGGCGCGACGGATGGGGAAATGTAAAAAAACGGACGGCAACCCGATTAATTTAACAAAAAGGCATTCAAATAATGTATTTTCTTGTAAAATATCGAGTTTCATTTCCAATGTTCGGGAATCGGGCGGCTGTCGCAATCCGTTTTCCAGAGTTTTAGACAGGCGGACGAGTATGGATTTTCGGTTTGACATTATTTACGAATACCGCTGGATGTTTTTCTACGGCGCGCTGACGACGCTGGGCTTGACTGTAGTGGCGACGGCGGGCGGCTCCGTATTGGGTCTGCTGCTCGCGCTGGCGCGCTTGATTCATCTGGAAAAGGCTGGTGCGCCCATGCGCGCGCTGGCTTGGGTTTTGCGTAAGGTTTCGCTGCTTTATGTAACGCTGTTCCGTGGTACGCCGCTGTTTGTGCAGATTGTGATTTGGTCTTACGTCTGGTTTCCGTTTTTCGTCCATCCTACTGATGGTTTGCTGATTAACGGCGATCAAGCGGTGGACATCCGACGTTCTTACGGCGCGTTGATTGCCGGTTCGCTTGCCTTGATTGCCAACTCCGGCGCGTATATTTGCGAGATTTTCCGTGCGGGCATCCAGTCCATCGACCGCGGTCAGATGGAAGCGGCGCGTTCGCTGGGTTTGAGTTATCCGCAGGCGATGCGCTATGTGATTCTTCCGCAGGCTTTGCGCCGTATGCTGCCGCCGCTTGCCAGCGAATTTATTACGCTTTTGAAAGACAGCTCGCTCTTGTCCGTTATTGCCGTGGCGGAGTTGGCTTATGTGCAAAGTACGATTAGCGGCCGCTATTCCGTTTATGAAGAACCGCTCTATACCGTCGCGCTGATTTATCTCATGATGACGACTTTCTTAGGTTGGGTGTTCCTGCGCTTGGAAACCGTTACAACCCGCAGCATCGTTGATTGTGCAAATACAAAATAAAAGGAAGACCGAACGGTCTTCCTTTTTTTGTGCGCCAATGATTTGATTTTCAGACGACCTGAAGCAGCAGGTATCTCTCAAAAATGTTTTCAAAACAATGCCGTCATCGGTTTCTTCCAATAATCTTTGAGGGGCAAGCCGCAATCTGACAAATTTCGGGTTTGGTTCACAGATAATTTTGGTGCGGAGGTTGCGGTGTGTTTCAAAGGTAGGTAAATGCTTGGTTGGAGAATCTTATTCAACTTGAGCAACTGACGCAAACCGGAATGCTGCCTTCGGGCGGCGGTTCGGCAAGGTCAGCGAATTCTGCCTGCTCGTCAAAGGGACGGGCGAGGCAGCGGCGAAGGCGTTCGATTTCGCGGTAGTCGCCGTTTCGGGCTTGGACGATGGCTTGTTCGGCAAGGTAGTTGCGCAGGATGTAGAGCGGATTGGTTCGGTTCATGCGTGTTGCGCGTTCGGCGGGATCGCTGTTTTCGGCGCGCAGGCGTTGGCGGTAGCGTCCGAGCCAGCGGATGAAGGCGGGCGGAACGCCGTTTTTGAAGGTTTGTTCGAGCGCAGGCGGGAGGGGTTCTCCGTGCGTATTGCTGACTTCAGACAGGTTTCTGAAAAACAGGGTGAAGTCGGTTTTTTGATCTTGCAGCGCGGCGAAGAGGTCGGCGACAAGGCTTTCGTCGTCTCTTTGGTCTGCTTGCTGCAAACCGAGTTTGTGACGCATTTTTTCTAAATAGGTCGTCTGAAAAACTTCTGTCCAGCCGTCGATGAGCTGTTCGAGGGTGTCGTGTGGGACGAGGGCGTCGAAGCAGGAGGCGAGGGCGGCGAAATTCCAATGGGCGACGTAGGGCTGGGCATTGTAGGCGTAGCGGCCTTGTGTATCGGAGTGGTTGCAGACGTGGCGGCGGTCGTAGTCGTCGAGGAAACCGAATGGGCCGTAATCTATGGTCAGCCCCAATGCGGACATGTTGTCGGTATTCATCACGCCGTGGCAGAAGCCGACGCTTTGCCATGCGGCGACGGTGTCGGCGGTGCGGTTGCGGATTTGTTCCAACATGGCGGCGTAGGGATTGTCGGCATCTTGGCAGTCGGGGTAGTAATGCCGGATGAGGTAGTCGGCAAGTTGTCGGATTTCGGCTTCGCGGCCGGTGTAATAGAAGTATTCGAAATGGCCGAAGCGCAGAAAGCTCGGGGCGATGCGGGTCAGGACGGCGGCGGTTTCGACGGTTTCGCGATAAACGGGGTCGTCGCTGCCGCACAGGGCGAGGGCGCGGGTCGTGGGGATGCCGAGACCGTGCATGGCTTCGGAACAGAGGTATTCGCGGATGGAGGAGCGCAAGACGGCGCGCCCGTCAGCAAAGCGGGAATAGGGCGTTTTTCCTGCGCCTTTTAGTTGCCACTCTTGGCGCTGTCCTGCGGCATCGACGGAATCGCCAATCAGAATGGCGCGTCCGTCGCCGAGGCGCGGGGTATAGACGCCGAACTGATGGCCGCTGTAAACGCCGGCAATGGGTGCGGGCGCGTATTGCGGTGCGTTGCCGCTGAGGTAGGCAAGGTTGGCGGTCGTCTGAAAATCTGTATCCAGATTCAACTCTGCCGCCAAATCGGTGTTGAAGGCGACCCAGTAGGGCGCGGTCAGCGGCTCGGGAGAAACGCGGGAATAGAAAAACGGCGAGAGTTCGGCGAACTGTTGGGTAAGCAGGGGAGGGTGTGCATGGGATTCCTGACGGGTGCGTGCGGATATGTTTATTGTGTTTTAGAGTTGGATGCTGCCTGTTTGATTTTCAAGCATTTTCAAAACAATGCCTGCTGCCGTTGTTTCAAATAATCCGCCAGCGGTTTGGGTAAACCGTAATCCGCCAGATTTTCGGGTTTTACCCAGAAGCGGTTATCTTTTGATGCGTTTTCAGAACGGGGCAGCGTGTCGGGCGAACTGATTTGCGCTTCAAACGGCGTAATCATCAATAAACGATGCGTCAGGCGGTGGGTGAGGGCGGGTTGTTCGGAAAGGTCGTCTGAAAAAATGCCGAGCTTTTCGGCGCAATCGTATGTTTCGTTCAGGGTTTCAAAACACGGCACGCAATACAGCCCGCCCCAAATGCCTTTGGCGGGGCGTTTTTCCAGCAAGATTGCGCCGTCTTGGTTGCGGACAATCAGCCAGTAAAGCGGCAGGGTTTGCACTTCGGGGGCGGTTTTTTTGCGCGGCAGCTCGGCGATGCGGTTTTGCTTTTTCGCTTCGCAGATGTCCGCCATCGGGCATTGATGGCACAAGGGTTTTGTCCGTTTGCACACGGTTGCGCCCAAGTCCATCAAGCCCTGCGTGTAGGCGGGCATATCGGCGTTTTCAGACGGCAGCAGGCTTTCGGCAAGCGTCCAGAGCGAGTTTTCAAATTTTTTGTCCTGCGGATTGCCGTCGCGGGCGAACACGCGGCAGAGTACGCGTTTGACGTTGCCGTCCAAAATGGTTTCGCGGCGGTTAAAGGCGAAGGCGCAAATGGCAGCGGCGGTGCTTCTGCCTACGCCGCAAAGGGTTTCCAAGTCTTTGCGTTCGGATGGAAACGTGCCGCCGAATTGTTCGACGACTTGTTGTGCGGCTTTGTGCAGATTGCGCGCGCGGCTGTAATAGCCCAAGCCCGCCCACAGCGACAACACTTCGTCTTGCGGCGCGGCGGCAAGCGTTTGTACGGTCGGGAATTTTTCCAAGAAACGCGGATAGTAGTCCAACACGGTGGCAACCTGCGTCTGCTGGAGCATGATTTCGGAAAGCCAAACGCAATAAGGGTTTTTGACCTGCCAAGGGAGGTGGTGCCTGCCGTGTTGTTTCTGCCAGCGGATGAGCCGTTCGGAGAAGGGAGTGGGTGTGTTCATTAATATCAATCGGGGGTTTTATTTATATTTAAAACAGTATGTTATGGTATAACATTGTGAAAATAATTATTATTGACATACGGTTTGTAGGGGTATATAACTCATATAGAGACACTTTATTGCAGTATTGAAATTATTTATCAACAACAAGCAAGGAGTATCAGCATGAAAGCAATGGTTTATCACGGCGCAAACGACATCCGTTTTGAAGAAAAACCCCGTCCGCAGATTATCGATCCGACCGATGCGGTGGTGAAAATCGTCAAAACCACGATTTGCGGTACCGACTTGGGTATTTGGAAAGGCAAAAACCCCGAAGTTGCCGACGGTCGTATTCTCGGCCATGAAGGCATCGGTATTGTAGAAGAAGTCGGCGAGGCTGTAAAAAACATCAAAGTCGGCGATAAAGTCATTATTTCATGCGTCAGCAAATGCTGTACTTGCGACAACTGCAAAATCCAACTCTATTCACACTGCCGCAACGGCGGTTGGATTTTGGGCTACATGATTGACGGCACGCAAGCCGAATACGTCCGCACGCCTTATGCCGACAACAGCCTTGTTCCGCTGCCCGACAATGTCAACGAAGAAGTCGCCCTGCTGTTGAGCGACGCCTTGCCGACCGCCCACGAAATCGGCGTGCAATACGGCGATGTCAAACCCGGCGACACCGTCTTCATCGCAGGCGCAGGTCCTGTCGGCATGTCCGCCCTGTTGACCGCCCAACTGTACAGCCCTGCTGCCATCATCGTCTGCGATATGGACGAAAACCGTTTGAAACTGGCGAAAGAATTGGGCGCAACCCATACCGTCGGCCCCGCTTCAGGCGACGTCTCCAAACAAGTCTTTGCCATCGTCGGCGAAGACGGCGTGGACTGCGCGATCGAAGCCGTCGGTATCCCCGCCACATGGAATATGTGTCAAGACATCGTCAAACCGGGCGGTCATATCGCCGTCGTCGGCGTACACGGTCAATCCGTCGATTTCAAACTTGAAAAACTCTGGATTAAAAACCTCGCCATCACAACCGGCTTGGTAAACGCCAATACCACCGAAATGCTGATGAAGGCAATTTCTAGCAGCTCCGTAGATTACACCAAAATGCTGACCCACCATTTCAAATTCGGCGAATTGGAAAAAGCCTACGACGTGTTCAAACACGCCGCTGAAAACCAAGCCATGAAAGTGGTTTTGGAAGCGGATTGATTTGAAGCGGATTATTAAGTTTTAAAAAGATAGAGGTCGTCTGAAAACCTGTTTTCAGACGACCTTTTTGTTTATGGGGCTGATTGAATTGGAATGGCGTTATCCTTTTAAACGTATGCAAGCGGGTAGTGTGGCTTTATGGTATTTGTAAAGAATTTGTCAAGAAATGCACGGTAACATCGTAATGAATGACGATTATTTGAGTTAAATCTAGCCCGCACGTTATCGGATTGTGTTAACCTTACGCTAAGCTTGATAATAGTTAACATTCTAGGACTTTAGTTCCCTTGTTTATTAATTATTTCAAGCCAGGGTTCCCGCACCATCATCGCTTCATTTTTTTCTTCCATAAATGCTTCGGGATGCAGTTTGTCCCTCCGCAACAATAAGAACCCAAACATTCTCACTCTTGTATTTAAGGATTAAACAATGAAATCGCTCAAAACGTTCCTCATTTGGGGTATTGTGGTTTTGGTCGGCGTAGCGTCCTTTACCACTTTGGCCCTCAGTCGGGGCGAGCAGGTCAGTGCGGTATGGATGGTCACCGCCGCCGTATCGGTGTACTGCATCGCTTACCGTTTTTACAGTCTCTACATCGCCAAATATGTGATGCAGCTTGATCCGAACCGCCTCACGCCCGCCGAACGGCACAATGACGGTTTGGACTATGTGCCGACACACAAAGGCGTATTGTTCGGACACCACTTTGCCGCGATTGCGGGCGCAGGCCCCTTGGTTGGTCCCGTACTGGCTGCGCAAATGGGCTATCTGCCGGGTACGCTGTGGATTATCTTCGGCGTAGTGTTTGCCGGCGCGGTACAAGACATGATGGTCTTGTTCGTCTCCATGCGCCGCGACGGTAAGTCTTTAGGCGATATCGTAAAACAAGAACTCGGCACCGTCCCGGGCGTGATCGCGTCCATCGGTATTTTGATGATTATGGTCATCATCATGGCGGTGTTGGCGCTGATTGTGGTGAAAGCACTGGTTCACAGCCCTTGGGGTACGTTCACGATTGCCGCCACCATGCCGATTGCGCTGTTTATGGGTATTTACACCCGCTATATCCGTCCGGGCAAAATCGGCGAAATTTCCATCGTCGGCTTTATCCTCCTGATGCTGGCGGTGATTTACGGCGACAATGTGGCGCACAGCTCCATCGGTCACTGGTTTGACCTTGACGGCATCCAGCTCACTTGGGCGATTATGATTTACGGCTTCGTAGCATCAGTATTGCCGGTATGGCTGCTGCTGACACCGCGCGACTATCTCTCTACCTTCCTGAAATCGGTACGATTGTCGCACTCGCCATCGGCATCCTCATCGTCAGCCCTGCGCTGCAAATGCCTGCCGTGACCCACTTTATCGACGGTTCCGGCCCAGTATTCTCAGGTGCATTGTTCCCGTTCCTCTTCATTACCATCGCCTGTGGTGCGGTTTCAGGCTTCCACGCGCTGATTTCTTCCGGTACTACGCCGAAAATGCTGGAAAACGAAACCCACGTCCGCATGATCGGTTACGGCGGTATGTTGATGGAAAGTTTCGTGGCCATTATGGCGCTTGCCGCTGCTGCATCGCTTGATCCCGGCGTGTACTTCGCCATGAACAGCCCCGCAGCCCTGATTGGTACAGATGCCAATACCGCCGCCGAAGTGATTACCACCAAGCTGCAATTCCCCGTCGATGCTGCGACCCTGTTGCACACCGCTAAGGAAGTGGGCGAAAACACCATCCTGTCCCGTGCGGGCGGTGCGCCAACCCTCGCAGTCGGTATGGCACACATCATGAGCCGTCTGATTCCGGGCGAAGCCATGATGGCATTCTGGTATCACTTTGCCCTGTTGTTTGAAGCCTTGTTCATCCTGACCGCCGTCGATGCCGGTACGCGCGTCGCACGTTTCATGATTCAAGACTTGGGCAGTATCTTCTACAAACCTTTCGGCAACACCGACTCCATCCCTGCCAACCTGATTGCGACCTTCTTCGCCGTAGCATTGTGGGGCTACTTCCTCTACACCGGCGTGACCGACCCGCTGGGCGGCATCAACTCGCTCTGGCCTTTGTTCGGCATCGCCAACCAAATGCTGGCAGGCGTAGCCTTGATTATGTGTGCCGTTGTGTTGATTAAGATGAAACGCGACCGTTATGTCTGGGTGGCACTCGTTCTGCCGTCGGCGTACTGTTTGTAACCTGCTACGCCGGTCTGCAAAAACTGTTCCACAGCGACCCGCGCGTCAGCTTCCTTGCCCATGCCGGCAAATACAGCGATGCATTGGCTAAAAACGAAGTCCTCGCGCCCGCTAAAGACATCGGCGAAATGTCGCAAATCATCTTCAACGACCAGATCAATGCCGGTCTGACCGCATTGTTCCTCTCCGTCGTCGTCGTCGTTGCCATCTACGGCGTGCGTACCGCTATGAAAGCACGCAAAGTCGGCTGGTCAACCGCTAAAGAAATTCCGGCGGTGTACCGCGACGGCAAACAACCGGAGGCACAAAGTGAAGCGTAAACTCGCTGCTTGGTGGAAAACCGCCAAACTTACCGCCAACCTCATGGCAGGCGTGCCCGATTATGAAAACTACGTTGCTCAACAACGCAAACATAATCCCAACGCCCCCGTCATGACCGAGCTGCAATTTCAAGACTACTGCCGCAAACGCCGCTGCGGTGCAAACGGCGGAAGATGTTGCTAATCGCTTGAACGGTTGAAAAAAGGTCGTCTGAAAGTTTTCAGACGACCTTTTTATATTAATGCTGCTTGAAAAAGGACGGGTTAGTATTCGCCCAATAGCTGCTCGCGGGTCAGCAAGAATACGAATCCGTCGCCGCCGCTGGTTTCCAGCCAAGTAAACGGCAATTCGGGATAGGCGGCTTCCAATACGTCGCGGTTGTGCCCGATTTCGACCAACAGTACGCCTTTGGGATTCAGGTATTTGGCGGCGTGCAGTAGGATTTGACGGGTGGCGTCCAAACCGTCTTCTCCGCTGCCCAAGGCGAGTTCGGGTTCGTGCAGGTATTCGTCGGGCAGCATATCGACAGATTCGGCATCGACATAAGGCGGGTTGGAAACAATCAGGTCGTATGTACCTTCCAATCCTTCGAACAAATCGGTATGAATCAAGTTGATACGGTCTTCCAAGCCATAGTCTTCGATGTTGATGGCGGCTACTTCCAGCGCATCCAAACTCAAATCGACGGCGTCAATTTCGGCGGCAGGGTAGTGGTGTGCCATTTGGACGGCGAGGCAGCCGCTGCCGGTGCATAAATCTAGTGCGCGATGAACCAATTCGGGATGCTCTATCCAAGGGGTAAGGCTGTCGCCGAGCAGTTCGTAAATAAACGAGCGCGGTACGATGACGCGTTCGTCAACATAAAAATCGAAATCGCCTTGCCATGCCTGATGGGTGAGGTAGGCGGCGGGGATGTGTTCGACTGCGCGGCGTTCCAGCACTGCCAACACTTCTTCTTTCTCGCTTTGCAGCAGCTTGGCGTCGAGGTAAGGCTCCAGCGTGTCCAGCGGCAGGTTGAGGGTATGTAGGATTAGGTAGGCGGCTTCGTCGTGCGCGTTGTCCGAGCCATGCCCGAAAAACAAACCGGCATCGTTGAAACGGCTGACGGCGAAACGCAGGATGTCGCGGACGGTGGTCAATTCTTGGGCTGCTTGGGTAAACATATTCATCAAAATCCTTAATGGTCGGAACACCGTCCTTCGGGCGGCGGAATCGGGAAGTCATTTATTGCAAAGCGGAACGATTATAACAGAGGTCGTCTGAAAACATGGTTTCAGACGACCTCTTGATTGCGGGAGCGGTTATTTTTGCCTTTTGCCGCTTTCACATCTTTTTCGGTGATGGTACCGCCGCCGTTATCAAATGCATTCATGATGTAGGTCGAAACTGCTGCTACGTCCGCTTCGTTGATGGCTGTTGCGGGCATAAAGCCGTTATAGGGTTTGCCGTTAACCTTGATCGGGCCGTTGATGCCTTTGAGCATGCTGTTCAACAGTACCTGCGGTTTTTTCATGATATAGTCGGAACGGAACAGGGGAGGGAACATTGTTCCTCTGCCTTCACCTTTTTTACCGTGGCAGGCGGCGCAGTTGGTTTCGTAAATTTTCTGCCCTTGCGCCATCTGTGCGGCATCGGCGGCGAAGGTTGAGGCTGAAAAGCAGGAGAGTGCGGCAAGTGTCAGGATGTGGATGGTTTTCATGGCTTGTCCTTGCAGATGGTTGGGATGTTTTTGTTTTAAAGGAATAGGGCAATCATACAATAAAGGTCGTCTGAAAACCTATCCTGCCGAGGCTTTTCAGACGACCTTAGATTTAAGTCAAACAAACGGAAGGATACTTCAAACCCATCCGCGCAAATTGCGCCGCACCAAATCTGCCAGTGCGCCTATCCATTCTGCGCCGTCGTTCAGGCAGGGGATATAGCGGTATTCTTTACCGCCGGCGGCGTGAAATTGTTCGCGCCCCATCAAAGCGATTTCTTCCATCGTTTCCAAGCAGTCTGCCATGAAGCCCGGACAGAAAACGTCCAATTTCGTTATGCCTTGTTTCGGCAGTTCGTCAAACAGAACCTGCGTACTCGGTTTAACCCATTTTGCCTTGCCGAACTGGCTTTGGAAGGAGACGATATATTCCTGCTCAGCCAGTCCCAAGGCTTCGGCAAGCAGTTTGGCGGTATGGCGGCATTCGTCGGGATAAGGGTCGCCCTCGTCGTACTGTTTCTGCGGTATGCCGTGAAAACTCAGCATCAGTTTCGCCGCGCCCGTGTTCCGCCCAATATGCCTGAATCTGCTTTTTCATGGCTTCGATATAGCCTGCATCATCGTAGAAACGGGATATTGTGCGTATGCTGAGTTGGTTGCGCTGGCGCAGTAATTGCAAGAACACTTTATCCAAAGCCGCGCCTGTGCTTGATGCCGCATATTGCGGATAAAGCGGGACTACCAAAAGATTACCGATGCCTTGCGATTTCAATTCCGCCAAGACGTCGTCAACGCCCGGGTTGCCGTAAGTCATGGCGTAGCGGACGGTTACATCCGGCAGTAGTTCGCCCAAGGCTTCGGCTTGGCGTGCGGTATAAACCAATAAGGGCGAGCCTTCTTTAAACCAGATTTTTTCATAGGCATGCGCACTTTTTTTCGGACGCAGCGTCAGTATCAGGCCACGCAAAATCGGTTGCCACAACAGCTTCGGCAGTTCTACCACGCGTTGGTCGGATAAAAAGTCGCGCAGGTAAGGTTTGACGGCTTGCGCGGTCGGAGCATCCGGTGTGCCGAGGTTAAGCAGTAGGACGGCGGTACGGGTTTGGTCGGTGTACGGGAGGGGAGGCTCTGGCAGGAAACGGGGCATGGTTTCTTTCTTTAATATTGAATGATATTTTGTGCAAAAGGTCGTCTGAAAAGCAAAGGGTCAATCAAGATAAATGTTTTCAGACGACCTCGATAAGCATAGTTAAATCTCAATCCACTCCGCGGGCGCGGTTTTCATGAAATTGCGCCTGCCAGTCGGCAAATTTTCCTTGCTCGATGGCTTCGCGCATTTCCGCCATGATGACTTGGTAGAAATGTAGGTTATGGATGGTGTTGAGTTGCGCGCCCAAGATTTCGCCGGTGCGGTGCAGGTGGTGCAGGTAGGCGCGGCTGAAGTTTTGGCAGGCGTAGCAGGTGCAGCTTTCGTCTATCGGACGCTTGTCGAGCTTGTGTTTGGCGTTTTTGATTTTCAAATCGCCGAAACGGGTGAACAGCCAGCCGTTTCGCGCATTGCGGGTGGGCATGACGCAGTCGAACATGTCCACGCCGTGCGCCACGCCGTAAACGAGGTCTTCGGGTGTGCCGACGCCCATCAGGTAATGCGGTTTGTGTTCGGGCAGCATCGGTCCGACGGCGCGCAGCATGCGGTACATTTCGGGTTTGGGTTCGCCGACGGACAACCCGCCGATGGCAAGGCCGGGGAAGTCGAATTGTTCCAAACCGCGCAGCGATTCTTCGCGCAAATCTTCATACATCGCGCCTTGCACGATACCGAATAGGGCATTTGGGTTCTTCAAATCTTCAAAGGCTTTTTTGCTGCGTTCTGCCCAACGCAGGCTCATTTGCAGGGATTTTTGCGCCTGTTCGTGCGTTGCTTCGCCCGGTGTGCATTCGTCCAACTGCATCACGATGTCGGAATTGAGTACGGTTTGGATTTTCATGGAGATTTCGGGCGAGAGGAAGAGTCTGTCGCCGTTAATCGGGCTTTGGAAGGTGCAGCCTTCTTCGGTGAGTTTGCGCATATCTGAGAGCGAGAAAACCTGAAACCGCCGGAGTCGGTCAGAATGGGTTTGTCCCAGCCGATAAATTCGTGCAGACCGCCGAATTGTTCGATGACTTCCAAACCGGGGCGCAGCCATAAATGGTAAGTGTTGCCCAAAATAATTTGTGCCTTGATGTCGTGCAGGTTTTGCGGATTCATCGCCTTAACCGAGCCGTAAGTGCCGACCGGCATAAATACGGGCGTTTCGATTTTGCCGTGGTTCAGTTCCAGTGTTCCGCGTCGGGCATGACCGTCTTTTTTGTGTAAGGTAAATTTGAGCATAGGTTGTATCTATAATGTCGAAAACGGCATGCGAAGCCGCCGTGCAGTCAAACGATTGAGGTAAAAACGCGATTATAAAGGATTTTTATCGCAATAGCGGTGTTTGAATATTTCAGACGACCTTATTCGTATCAAGATGTTCACTGTTGAAAATGTTTCAAAAAAATCACAATGTTCCGACAATGTCGTCTGAAACCTCATTTTCATGCTTGCCATCGCGTCAAAGTATCGTCTATAATCCAAACCCTATTAAACAGGCACGTAGCTCAGTTGGTTAGAGCACCACCTTGACATGGTGGGGGTCGTTGGTTCGAATCCAATCGTGCCTACCAAATTTCTCAAACGGCATTTATGCCGTTATTTTTTAATGTTTTGGAGCTTTTTTGATGTTGAACATTACCTTGCCGGACGGCTCAGTCCGCCAGTACGAATCGCCCGTTACCGTGGCACAGATTGCCGCGTCTATCGGAGCAGGTTTGGCAAAGGCGACGGTGGCAGGTAAGGTAAACGGTAAATTGGTCGATGCGTGCGATCCGATTACCGAAGATTCAACCGTCCAAATCATTACCCCGAAAGACCAAGAAGGCGTTGAAATCATCCGCCACTCTTGCGCCCACCTTGTCGGTCATGCGGTCAAGCAACTTTATCCCAACGCAAAAATGGTTATCGGCCCCGTTATTGAAGAGGGCTTTTATTACGATATCGCGACGGAAAAACCGTTTACGCCTGAGGATGTTGCCGCTATCGAAGCGCGCATGAAGAATTGATTGCACAAGATTATGATGTAATCAAAATCATGACTCCGCGTGCTGAAACCATCAAAATTTTCCAAGATCGCGGCGAAGAATACAAGCTGCGCCTGATTGACGATATGCCCGAAGTTGAAGCAATGGGTATGTATCACCATCAGGAATATGTGGATATGTGCCGTGGTCCGCACGTTCCGAACACCCGTTTCCTGAAAAACTTCAAATTAACCAAGTTGGCAGGCGCATACTGGCGTGGCGACAGCAATAATGAAATGCTGCAACGTATTTACGGTACGGCTTGGGCGACAAAAGACGAATTAAAAGCCTATATTCAACGCATCGAAGAAGCAGAAAAACGCGACCACCGCAAATTGGGCAAACAACTGGATTTGTTCCATCTGCAAGACGAAGCGCCGGGTATGGTGTTTTGGCATCCCAAAGGTTGGGCTTTGTGGCAGACTATCGAGCAGCATATGCGTAAAGAGCTGAATGCTGCCGGTTATAAAGAAGTCAAAACCCCCCAAATCATGGATAAAACCTTTTGGGAAAAATCCGGTCACTGGGATAACTACAAAGACAATATGTTCGTAACCAGTTCGGAAAAACGCGAATACGCGGTTAAGCCGATGAACTGCCCGGGACATGTTCAGATTTTCAATAACGGTCTGCGTTCGTACCGTGATTTGCCGATGCGTTTGGCAGAGTTTGGTTCTTGCCATCGCAACGAGCCGAGTGGTGCATTGCATGGTCTGATGCGTGTTCGTGGTTTTGTGCAAGATGATGCACATATTTTCTGCACAGAAGATCAAATCGTTAGCGAAGCGCGCGCATTCAATGAATTGCTGGTTCGTATTTACAAGCAATTCGGTTTCCATGATGTATCCGTCAAGCTTTCATTGCGTCCTGAGAAGCGCGCCGGTTCAGACGATGTGTGGGATAAGGCAGAACAAGGTTTGCGCGAAGCATTGACTGCTTGTGGCGTGGAATGGGACGAATTGCCGGGTGAAGGTGCGTTCTACGGACCTAAAATCGAATATCACGTCAAAGACGCATTGGGACGTTCTTGGCAGTGTGGTACGCTGCAACTGGATTTGTGTTACCGGAACGCTTAGATGCAGAATATGTAACCGAAAACAATGACCGCGCCCGTCCGGTAATGTTGCACCGCGCCATTTTGGGTTCTTTGGAGCGATTTATCGGTATTTTGATTGAAAACCACGCAGGTTCTTTCCCGCTATGGTTGGCGCCGGTTCAAATGGTGATTATGAATATCACCGAAAATCAAGCGGATTACTGCCGTGAAGTAGCTGCTAAATTGCAGGCTGCAGGCTTCCGTGTAGAGCTGGATTTGCGTAACGAAAAAATCGGTTACAAAATCCGTGATAACAGCCAATACCGCTTCCCTTATCAAATCGTTGTCGGCGATAAAGAGAAGCAAGAAAACAAAGTGGCCGTGCGCCGCAAAGCAGAAGACTTGGGTTCTTTGGATTTGGATGATTTCATTGCACAACTGCAGCAAGAAATCGCGGATGCCCTCGTCAACCATTAATTTTTATAGGAGTATTCATCATCGCTCAAGAACGCGAAGCACGAATCAATGGCGAAATTACCGCTAAAGAAGTGCGTTTAATCAGTGAGTCAGGCGAACAGCTTGGTGTCGTATCGGTTCGTGAAGCTTTGGCTATGGCCGAAGAGCAAGATGTGGATTTGGTAGAGATTTCCCCTACTGCCAAACCGCCCGTATGCAAACTGATGGATTACGGTAAATATAAATACCAACAAGCCAAGAAACGCGACGAAGCCAAGAAACCAGAAGCAGGTACAAATTAAGGAAATCAAATTCCGTCCGGGTACCGATGAAGGCGATTATCAAATCAAAATGCGCAACATCAACCGCTTCTTGGCTGACGGCGATAAGGTCAAAGTCACGCTCCGTTTCCGCGGGCGTGAAATGGCTCACCAGCAACTCGGTGCGCAACTTTTAGAGCGCGTGAAAGAGGATTTGGCGGAAGTGGCTCAAATCGAATCCTTCCCTAAAATGGAAGGCCGTCAAATGGTGATGATGATTGCACCGAAGAAAAAATAAAGTTATAATTCTCAGCTTACTCCGATTGCCGCTTCGGAGTAAGCTTTTGATTGGCGGCAAAAACTGTGGCATTTTGGGTTCAAGTGTTTGAAACAAAAGTTTTAAAACCCCCTGATGCCTTATCTAATAACGAATGGAGTTTTCCCATGCCTAAAATGAAAACCAAGTCTAGCGCGAAAAAACGCTTCAAAGTACTGGGTAACGGCGGTGTAAAACGCGCTCATGCGTTCAAACGCCACATCTTGACTAAAAAGACCACTAAAAACAAACGCCAACTGCGCGGTACCTCTATGGTAAACGATCGCGATTTGGCTTCTGTTGCTAAAATGTTACCCTACGCTTAAGGAGTTTAGAATATGCCACGCGTAAAACGCGGTGTAACCGCTCGTGCCCGTCACCAAAAAATCTTCGCGTTAGCCAAGGGCTACCGCGGTCGTCGTAAAAACGTATACCGCGTTGCCAAGCAAGCGGTAATGAAAGCTGGTCAGTACGCATACCGTGACCGTCGTCAACGCAAACGCCAATTCCGTCAATTGTGGATTGTCCGTATCAATGCAGGTGCCCGTGAAAACGGTCTATCTTACAGCAAATTTATGAACGGTCTGAAACGCGCCTCTATCGAAATCGACCGCAAAGTATTGGCTGATCTGGCTGTATTCGATAAAGCCGCTTTTGCACAATTGGTTGAGAAAGCTAAAGCTGCTTTGGCTGCTTAATCCAAAAAATTTAAAAAGGAAGCTACGGCTTCCTTTTTTCTTTGTTTAAAGAAAGTCTATGTGATTGATTTTCTTTCTTTAAAGCCTATTTTTTTGAATTGATTTGCGCTAAAATACGCCGATTCTATCAAACGGATTGGCCGTAAACGATAAAAGGTCGTCTGAAAAGTTTGGCAACACCAAACCATACAGGCGGCCTCATTGTTTCAGACGACCCATCATCAACCGACAGACAATAAAACCACTATGGAAAATGTAAACCGTATCGTTGCAGAAGGTATTGCCGCAGTAGAGGCCGCGCAAGACTTCAACGCTCTAGAGCAAATCAAAGCCCGTTATCTTGGTAAAACCGGCGAGTTGACCGGACTTCTGAAAACCTTAGGTCAAATGTCGCCTGAAGAGCGCAAAACCATAGGCGCGCATATCAATGAATGCAAAAACCAGTTTCAGACGGCCTTTAACAATAAACGCGATGCGCTCAACGAAGCTAAACTGCAAGCCCAGCTTGCCGCCGAAGCACTCGATATTACCCTGCCCGGACGCGCGCAGGAAAACGGCGGTCTGCATCCCGTAACCCTGACTTTGCAGCGCGTAGTCGAACTCTTCACGGCATGGGCTTTGAAGTGGCGGACGGCCCGGAAATCGAAGACGATTTCCACAACTTCCAAGCCCTAAACATCCCCGCAAACCACCCGGCTCGTGCCATGCAGGATACGTTCTACGTTGAAAACGGCGATGTTTTGCGCACGCACACTTCCCCGATTCAAATCCGCTACATGCTCGATAAAAAAGAGCCGCCCATCCGCATTATCGCCCCCGGCCGCGTTTACCGCGTGGACAGCGATGCTACGCACTCACCCATGTTCCACCAAGCCGAAGGCCTGTGGGTAGAAGAGGGCGTAACCTTTGCCGATTTGAAAGCCGTGTTCACCGATTTTATCCGCCGCTTTTTCGAGCGCGATGATTTGCAAGTGCGCTTCCGTCCGTCTTTCTTCCCGTTCACCGAGCCGTCCGCCGAAATCGACATCATGGGCGAAAACGGCAAATGGCTGGAAGTCGGTGGCTGCGGCATGGTGCATCCCAACGTGTTGAAAAACGTGAATATCGATCCCGAGAAATACACCGGTTTCGCTTTCGGCATCGGTCTCGACCGTTTCGCCATGTTGCGTTACAACGTGAACGATTTGCGACTGTTTTTTGATAACGATTTGAACTTTTTGAAACAGTTTGCAAGATAACGGAAGTTTGGTCATCTGAAAAAGCGAAATAGAACATATGAATTTATGGACACAAAAAAGTATTGAGTTGGCAGCTCAAAGTAATTACCTGGATCAACTCTACCGTGTGTATCCCATGTCAATTAATTTGCGCCGAGAATTACCTTTACAAACGCAAAACGAAATTCGCATACATCTGGATAATCGGGACGGTAAAAAGTTGCTGCACGTTTTGCTCCAACAGGAAATATTTCCGATTAAAGACAGCTATGTCGCCTACCTAAAACGGGATAAAACTGCGATTGACCGCGATCCTGATACTGTAAGCCGTTTGGCAGATAGGCTGATTAAAATGGGTTTTGATGAGATTTTAGACAAAATTACTGCTCCCAAAAGAAACCAACCGCCAAATCGGCTCCATTGTTTAAAAAAAGTGGATTGCCAGCGGTGCGTTGGGTGTGCCGGTTACTGATAATGTAGATGATTTTTCTGAATTATCGAGGAAATATTGTGTTTAATGCCGGCGATAGGGCAATGGAAGTATTTGCCAAAACACATTTGGGCTATCAACATAATAAAGGATTGGATTTTATCGCTAAATTCAATCAGACTTTTATCATCGGCGAAGCCAAGTTTTTAACCGATTTCGGCGGACATCAGAATGCTCAATTTAATGACGCATTGGCAACTATGCGCGCGTCGCTTGCGCCTTGTTCTCATCGGGTTAAAACCATCGCAATTTTAGACGGTGTTTTATACATTGCAGGTGGGAATAGAATGTTTGCTGAGCTTGCTCGCTTTGACGATAACGAAGTGGTCGTGTCTGCGGTTTTGTTGAGAGATTATTTATTTTCGGTATGACCATGCAGCTTATTTATCCCAACAAGCAGTCTGAAAATCAGATTATCGCACAAGCTGAAAGAATTCCGCCGCTTGACTTAAATAAACCGCTTCCGCTTTTGTTTTTCGGCGACAATTTCCATGCGCTCTCCGCCTTGCTTAAGAGCGGCTATCGTGAACGGATTGATTTGATTTACATTGATCCACCGTATAACACACAACAAAATTTTACTGTATCAGATGGACGGAGCAGTACCATAAGCCGTACTAATTACGGTATCACCGCATATTCTGATAGTCGCAGTATGGAAGAATATTTGGAATTCATGCGTGAACGCCTGATTTTAATGCGTGAATTATTGTCGCCTTGTGGATCAATTTATGTGCATATTGATAGTAAAGTCGGGCATTATCTGAAAATTATTATGGATGAAGTCTTTGGTGCGGAAAACTTTAAAAATGATATAGCCCGAATTAAATCGAACCCTAAAAATTTTGTACGACGGGCATTCGGTAATGAAAAAGATATGGTTTTGTTTTATGCCAAAAACGCTAAAAAAAATATTTTCAACAACATTACCATTCCACTAACTGATGAAGACAAAATAGAAATGTTCCAGAAGGTTGATGAGAATGGGCGGCGTTATAACACTGTTCCCGTCCATGCGCCAGGTGAAACGCGAAATGGGGAAACAGGTGGAATGTGGCGTGGAATGTTGCCTCCGAAGGGCAGACATTGGCGCAGTCCCCCATCCGAATTGGACAGGTTGGATGAACAGGGATTATTAGAGTGGTCAAAAATGGTGTTCCGCGTATAAAAAAATTTGCCGATGAGCATAAGGGGAAAAAGATACAGGATATTTGGCAGTATAAAGATCCTGTTTACCCTGTTTATCCGACTGAAAAAAATGCTCAAATGTTGGAAATGATCATTGCCCAATCATCTCTCCCTGACTCTATTATTTTAGACTGTTTTGCAGGCAGTGGCTCAACCTTGTGGGCGGCGCAAAATTTAGGGAGAGAATGGATTGGCATCGATACATCGGAAGTTGCCGTGCAAGCCATACAACAAAGATTTGGCCTGTTCCCTGTACAAACGATAACGATTGAAAAATTTCAAGCTGGTTGAAACTCCAAAAAGCAGTCTGCGCCCCTAAACAAACAGGTCGTCTGAAAACAAAATCTGATAAAAAAGTTAATTAGTTGATTGAGAACATAACATGCAATTCTCCTACTCATGGCTGAAAACCCAAGCCGATACCGAACTTTCCGCCGATAAGCTGGAACATCTGTTAACCATGTCCGGCTTGGAAGTGGAAGAAGCCGAGACTGCCGCGCCTGCGTTTACAGGCGTGGTGATTGCCGAAGTGAAATCCGTTGAAAAACATCCTGATGCCGACCGTTTGAACGTTACCCAAGTTGATGCGGGTACGGGTGAGTTGGTGCAGATTGTGTGCGGTGCGCCGAATGTGAAAGCGGGCATCAAAGTGCCGTGTTCGTTGCCGGGTGTGGTGTTGCCGGGCAATTTCAAAATCAAACCGACCAAGATGCGCGGTGTGGTGTCGAACGGGATGTTGTGTTCTACCGACGAACTCGGTTTGCCTGACGACGGCGTGAACGGCCTGCACATTCTGCCGCAAGACGCTCCTGTCGGTGTAAACATCCGCGAATATTTGGATTTGGACGATACGGTGTTTACGCTGAAAATCACGCCGAACCGAGCCGACTGCTTGAGCATCAAAGGTATTGCGCGCGAAGTGTCCGCATTGACGGATTGCGCGTTCAAGCAGCCTGCAATCCATGCCGCGCCACTCACAGGTAGCCGCAAACAGCCCGTGCAGATTGATGCGCCTGCCGATTGCGGCCGCTTTATCAGCCGCGTGATTGAAACGTGAACGCGCGCGCCGCTACGCCGGATTGGATGAAGCAGCGTTTGGAGCGCAGCGGTATCCGCAGCCTTTCCGCGCTGGTGGACATTGGCAATTATGTGATGCTGGAAATCGGTCAGCCGATGCATGTTTTTGATGCCGACAAACTTTCAGGCAGCCTGTACATCCGCCGCGCGCGCGAAGGTGAAATGTTGGAATGCCTGAACGAGAAAACCGTCTCTCTGTCTGAAAACACGCTGGTAGTGGCCGACGAAAAAGGCGCGTTGAGTTTGGCAGGGCTGATGGGCGGCGCAGCGAGCGCGGTTTCAGACGACACGCAAAATATTGTGCTGGAAGCGGCTTGGTTTGCGCCTGAAATCATTGCCGGCAAATCGCGCCAGTACGGTTTTGGCTCGGATTCGTCGTTCCGCTTTGAGCGCGGCGTGGATTACCGTTTGCAGGCTGATGCCATCGAACGCGCTACCGAATTGGTTTTGCAAATCTGCGGCGGTGCGGCGGGCGAAATGGTGGAAGCGCAGGGCGAATTGCCTGAAGCGCAGCAGGTTGAATTGCGTTTGGGTCGTCTGAAAACCGTGTTGGGTGTGGACATTCCTGCCGAACAGGTGGAAACCATTTTGCAGCACTTGGGTCTGCAACCTGAAAAAACGGCGGAAGGCTTCCGCGTTACCGCGCCGAGTTTCCGTTTCGACATCGAAATCGAAGCCGATTTGATTGAAGAAATCGGCCGCGTTTACGGCTATGAAAATATCCCTGACGATTACACGTCAGGTCGTCTGAAAATGCTGGCGCTGCCCGAAACCCGCCGTCCGCGATTTGCCGTTTATAACGAAATGGCGGTGTGCGGCTACCGCGAAGTGGTCAGCTACGCTTTCGTTGACGAACAGTGGGAACACGACTTTGCCGCAAACGACAACCCCATCCGCCTGCAAAACCCGCTGGCGGCGCAGTATGCCGTGATGCGTTCCACGCTCATCGGCGGCTTGGTGGAAATTCTGCAAAACAACCTGAACCGCAAGCAAAACCGCGTGCGTGTGTTTGAAATCGCCCGCGTGTTCAGCAAAGGTTCAGACGGCCTGTTTGTGCAAAACGAACGTATCGGCGGCCTGTGGTACGGCGCGGCTATGCCCGAACAATGGGGCGAGAAACGCGCAACGCGGATTTTTACGACATCAAAGCAGATGTGGAAAATCTGTTGAAAAACAAAGCAGTTGAGTTCGTCAAAACCGAACATCCCGCCCTGCATCCCGGCCGCGCCGCCAATATCGTTTCAGACGGCCAAGTCATCGGTTTTGTCGGCGAATTACATCCGAAATGGCTGCAAAAATACGACTTGCCGCAAGCGCCGCTGGTATTTGAAATCGACATGTCAGCCGTGTTGGAACGGGAAAAAACGCGCTATCAGGCAGTATCAAAATTCCAGCCGGTGCGCAGGGATTTGGCGTTTGTGATGCCTGAAACCATGACCCATGATGATTTGTTGGCCGCCTTGAAAGGCGCGGCAAACAAGTTGGTACAGGAAATCAGCGTGTTTGACGTGTATCGCGGTACGGGCCTGCCTGAAGGGATGAAGAGCATGGCGGTCAAAGTGATTTTGCAGGATATGGAAAACACGCTGACGGATGAAACAGTCGAGCCGGTTATCGGAAAACTGATTGATGTGGCAACTGCTGCGGGAGCGCAACTTCGCAGTTAAAAATAAATATTCGCTTGAATTTTAAATAGAAATTGGTAATAATCTGCACCTGTTACAACAGAAGGTAATAATATGACATTAACTAAAGCCGAATTGGCCGATATTTTGGTAGATAAAGTCAGCAATGTAACCAAAAACGATGCCAAAGAAATCGTCGAACTCTTTTTTGAAGAAATCCGCAGCACTTTGGCGCGCGGCGAAGAAATCAAAATTTCCGGTTTCGGTAATTTTCAGTTGCGCGACAAACCGCAACGTCCCGGTCGTAATCCGAAAACCGGCGAAGAAGTACCGATTACCGCCCGCCGCGTAGTAACTTTCCATGCCAGCCAAAAACTCAAAGGCATGGTGGAGCATTACTATGACAAACAACGCTAATCCCGTTATTCCTGCAAAACGTTATTTTTCGCTGGACGAAATGTGCGAACTGGTGCAAATCAGCCCGTCACAATTTGCCCAGTGGCAACATGAGAACGGTATCGTTGTCGGTTACGGCGGCGATCGTTACACCCGTTCCGATGTGGTGAAACTGTTGAAGCTGAAAGATACCTTTGCGCCTTATGTCGACAGCTTCAGCCGTGATTCTTTGGATGCAAACGGTCATCCTGCTGCAAAGGCAGAAGAGGTTAAAGCAGAGTTAAATTCTATATTGGCAGATTTGCAAAAAGCACTTGCTTAGTTTATTAGATAAACAGCCGCTTCCTTATCTAAGGGAAGCGGCTGTTTGTTTTTATGGGTTTTGGGGCTTGCTCTGTATTAGAAAATATTTACTTAGTTTATAAGCATCCTTAATTAATATGATAGGTACCTGTTTTAAATGATGTATTGATGCTGTTTGTATTGAATTGAACCATTTTTTGAAGTTATTGTCTTTTATATCAATAATCTGCACGGATATTGTATTTAACAATCCATGCTATGAAAGTTATAATGATACAGGCACAATGATGTGTCGTCGGAATACTTCAATCTGCACATTTAATCTAAGGAGCGATATTATTGGCTCCAGTTTCCGGATAATCTGACAATGATTCAATATTGGCGAAAAAGTTTGGCTGCCGTACTGCTTTTAGGCGTATTTTCTCAAACATGGGCGCAATCCCATTCTGTTTATTTTAATCAACATGGCAAAATTACGGCAACGATGTCATCGGTTGCATATGTCCGACAATATACGGTTCAATCAGGTATCGCCAAGGCGCAGGATTTTTATTATCCGTCCATGAAGAAATATTCTGATCCGTATGAAGTTCCTGCAGAGCAAATTAAAGTGTTTGTTCCTGTGTTAGATAATGGAGCGTTGACGCTTTGGCATTTCAACGGACAGAAAAAAATGGTAGGGACTTATAAAAACAGCAAGCCGAACGGTGAATGGACAAACTGGTATCCGAACGGTAAGAAATCTGCTGTGATGCCTTATCAAAACGGTTTGAGCGAAGGAACCGGTTCGCGATATTACCGTAATGGGGTGAAGGAAAGCGAGATTCAGTTCAAACACGACAAAGCCAACGGTTATTGGAAGCAATGGTATCCGGACGGTAGTCCGAAAATGGAAATGAATATGGTCAATGATAAACCGACTGAGATTTTGAGTTGGGACGAAAATGGTCGTATTTTATCGGAAATCAGCATTTCTAATGGCCGTCGCAACGGTATTGTTTTGGAATGGTATGAAGATGGTGCCAAAAAGTCAGAATCGGTTTATTCCAACGATCAGCTGGTGAAAAAAACGCATTGGGACAAAGAAGGTTATGTTGTTGAATAACCGTTACAATATATAAAAAGAAAGTACGGGTAAGGTTTAATGCCTTATCCGTATTTCTTTTTTATGAAAAGGTATTTGGAGGGAAACTTGCGATATTTTTGAAATAGCGTATAATGTTATATTATAACATATAACTTATGGAGAATTGATTGATGAAACCGAATATTCATCCTGATAATTACCGTACCGTTTTGTTTTTCGACAGCGGTGCAAATGAAGGCTGGCTTATCCGCTCTTGTGCGGAGACGCATGGTAAGACGATGGTTTGGAAAGATGGAAAAGAATACCCGCTTTTCGCGCTGGATACGTCGTCTGCATCTCATCCTGTTTATACCGGCAGACAGCGCAACGTTAACACGGAAGGGCGTGCGAGCAAGTTCAATCAGCGTTTCCAATCGATGATGTCTTCATTTAGAAAGGACAAATAATGCAAGTTTTATCTTCACTGAAAACAGCGAAAAAACGCCACCGCGACTGTCAAATCGTCCGAAGGAAGGGTAAGGTTTACGTTATTTGTAAGAGTAACCCGCGCTTTAAGGCACGTCAGCGTTAAATACCGGCTGGATCGACTGTCCGCACCTGAAAATGGTGCGGATTTTTTTAGCAATCATGTAAACTCATGTTGGTTAATATCATTAAAAATATCTTTTTTGCCTGCAAACAACCAGTTTTAGGAATATCGGGTAAATTAGCGTAATCCCGCTTGTTTGGAGGTGGAGATGTTTATAACATGGCAGCGCATTTAGCAGACAAATTCCTATTTAGGAGATATTTATGAAATCAAAAGTATTACTGGCTGTTGCCGCCGCATTATCCCTTGGTGCCTGCGTTGCACCCGACATGGATTATGATTTCGAACATGGTTCCCGCCACGAGCATCGCCATGAACACCGTTACGACAATCGTGATAATAATTACGACCGTAACGAGATGCGCCGTGAAGAGCGTCGTTATGAAGAAAACCGTCGCACATCAGAGTCCCGCCGTTTGCGCACATTCTCTTGTGAGAATGGATTGTCTGTTGATGTCCGCAACTTGAATAACGATCAGTTGGAATTGCGTCTTGACGACAAACGCGCTGTATTGTCATCCGATGTTTCCGGTTCCGGCTCGCGCTACACTTCCAACCGCGGTCTGTTCGGCAAAGGTGCGGAATGGCATGAGAAAAACGGTGAAGCATCCTTCAGCTTTACCGATCCGTATGGCAACCGTGTAGAAACTTCCTGCAGCGTGCGCTAAACATCAAATATCCTGCTAAAGGTCGTCTGAAAATGTCTTCAGACGACCTTTTTTCTATTTGATGCAGTGTGCCCCTACATTACAGGCAATCTTTTGGATATAACGAAATCATCTTTAAATCGAACAAACCATTCTTTCCCATTTTCAGACGACCTGATTAAAGTAGCTCCAAACTGAGAATAAGGAGCACCCTATGACTACTACCGCCGACCCGCGCGCCAAGCTGCCCGACACCCCGCTTTCCGGCAACGAAGCCCTGAAAGACCGCAGCGACTATCTGCACGGTACCATCAAAGACGATTTGACCGACGACTTTACCGGCGGCTTTACCGCCGACAATTTCCAGCTCATCCGTTTCCACGGCATGTACGAGCAGGACAACCGCGACATCCGCGCCGAGCGCACCGACCAAAAACTCGAACCCTTAAAAAACATGATGTTGCGCTGCCGCTTGCCCGGCGGCATCATCACGCCGGCACAGTGGCTGGGCATAGACGAATTTGCCGGCGACCACACCATTTACGGCTCCATCCGCCTGACCAACCGCCAAACCTTCCAATACCACGGCATTTTAAAAACCGATTTGAAACTGGCGCACCAGTCCCTACACAAACTCGGGCTTGATTCCATCGCCACCGCCAGCGACGTCAACCGCAACGTACTTTGCACCAGCAATCCCGTCCAAAGCCCGCTGCACCAAGAAGCCTACGAATGGGCGAAACGCATCAGTATGCACCTTCTGCCGCGCACCATGGCATACGCCGATGTCTGGCTGGACGGCGAAAAAGTGTTCACCACCGAACCGACCGAGCCGCGCAACAAAGAAATCGCCGACGATGTCGAGCCGATTTGGGCAAAACCTATCTGCCGCGCAAATTCAAAACTGCCGTCGTCATCCCGCCTGATAACGATGTGGACATTCATTCCAACGACTTAGGTTTTGTCGCTATCGAAGAAAACGGCAAACTTGTCGGCTTCAACGTCCTTGTCGGCGGTGGACTTTCCAGCGAACACGGCAACACCAAAACCTACCCCAACACCTCCTACGAATTCGGTTTTGTGCCCCTCGAATACACCCTCAACGCCGCCGAAGCCGTCGTCAGCACCCAGCGCGACTGGGGCAACCGCAGCGATCGCAAAGCCGCCCGCACCCGCTACACCCTCCAGCGCGTCGGCGTCGAAGTCTTCAAAGAAGAAGTCGAAAAACGCATGGGCATCAAGTTCGAACCCATCCGCCCCTACGCCTTCACCCATCGCGGCGACCACATCGGCTGGGTTAAAGGCCTCGAAGGCAACTGGCACCTGACCCTGTTTATCGAAAACGGCCGCCTGCTCGACTATCCCGGCAGACCGTTGAAAACCGGCGTGCGCGAAATCGCCAAAATCCATCCCGGCGACTTCCGCCTGACCGCCAACCAAAACCTCGTCGTCGCCAACGTTCCGCCCGAGCTGAAAGACACCATAGACAAAATCGCCAAAGAACACGGCTTAATCAGCAAATCCATCACCATCCAGCGCGAAAACTCCATGGCGTGCGTCGCCCTGCCGACCTGTCCGTTAGCAATGGCGGAGGCCGAACGCTTCCTACCGTCGTTCTCCGACAAAATCGACGAAATGTTCGCCAAATACGGCTTGGAAGACGAATACATCGTCCTGCGCGTCACCGGTTGCCCCAACGGCTGTGGCCGCGCCATGCTCGCCGAAATCGGCTTGGTCGGCAAAGCCGTCGGCCGCTACAACCTCTACGCAGGAGGCAACCGCGAAGGCACCCGCATCCCGCGCCTCTTTAAAGAAAACATTACTGAACCCGAAATCCTCGAAATCGTCGACGGCTGGGTCGGCAACTGGGCGCAAAACCGCCTCGACGACGAAGGTTTCGGCGACTTCGCCATCCGCACCGGTATTGTCAAACCTGTTCTCGATCCGCCACGCGATTTCTGGGCTTGAGTGCAGGTAAGGAATGATGTATAGGAAGAAAGGTCGTCTGAAAGATTCAGACGACCTTTTGGATTTTGGGGTAACGGTTTTCACTGGCAAAGCTCATGATGTGACATCCTATTCGAAACGTCTTCCGAATCTAGCAAACATACTTAATTTTAATTCCGGCATATCATTAAATTTCGTCATTCCCGCCCCCGCCTACGCGAGGACAGGCTACGGCGGGAGTCTATCGTAAAACTTGAGAAACCTTGGTTTGAAAAACAGTTTCTGAATTTCAAAAATGGATTGCCGCCTGCACAGGAATGACGACAACCGGTAAATTGCGTATCTGAAAGAAAGTATAGTGGATTAAATTTAAATCAAGACAAGGCGACGAAGCCGCAGACAGTACAAATAGTACGGCAAGGCGAGGTAACGCCGTACTTGTTTAAATTTAATCTACTATAATTTAGCTATAGCCCGACTTTGGGTTGGCAAACTCGAAAAAATAAGAGAAAGAGACCTTTGCAAAATTCCCCAAAATCCCCTAAATTCCCACCAAGACATTTAGGGGATTTTCCATGAGTACCTTCTTCCGGCAAACCGCACAAGCCATGATTGCCAAACACATCGACCGCTTCCCACTATTGAAGTTGGATCAGGTGATTGATTGGCAGCCGATCGAGCAATACCTGAACCGTCAAAGAACCCGTTACCTTAGAGACCACCGCGGCCGTCCCGCCTATCCCCTGTTGTCCATGTTCAAAGCCGTCCTGCTCGGACAATGGCACAGCCTCTCCGATCCCGAACTCGAACACAGCCTCATCACCCGCATCGATTTCAACCTGTTTTGCCGTTTTGACGAGTTGAGCATCCCCGATTACAGTACCTTATGCCGCTACCGCAACTGGCTGGCGCAAGACGACACCCTGTCCGAATTGCTGGAACTGATTAACCGCCAACTGACCGAAAAAGGCCTAAAAATAGAGAAAGCATCCGCCGCCGTCATTGACGCCACCATTATTCAGACCGCCGGCGGCAAACAGCGTCAGGCCATAGAAGTCGACGAAGAAGGACAAGTCAGCGGTCAAACCACACCGAGTAAGGACAAAGATGCCCGTTGGACAAAGAAAAACGGCCTCTACAAACTCGGTTACAAACAACATACCCGTACCGATGAGGAAGGCTATATCGAGAAACTGCACATTACCCCCGCCAATACCCATGAGTGCAACCACCTGTTGCCTTTGCTGGAAGGTATAGCCAAAGATACGACCGTCTATGCCGACAAAGGCTACGACAGTAAGGAAAACCGGCAACACCTGAAAGACCATCAGTTGCTGGACGGCATTATGCGCAAAGCCCAGCGTAACCGTCCGCTGACGGAAGCACAAACCAAACGTAACCGATATTTGTCGAAGACCCGTTATGTGGTCGAACAAAGCTTCGGTACGCTGCACCGTAAATTCCGCTATGCCCGGGCAGCCTATTTCGGGTTGATTAAAGTGAGTGCACAAAGCCATCTGAAGGCGATGTGTTTGAACCTGTTGAAAGCGGCTAACAGGCTAAGTGTGCCCGCTGCCGCCTAAAAGGCGGCCCGGATGCCTGATTATCAGGTATCCGGGGAGGATTAAGGGGGTATTTGGGTAAAATCAGGAGGTATTGGGGCGAAAACAGCCGAAAACCTGTGTTTGGGTTTCGGCTGTCGAAGGAAGGGCTTTTTTGCAAAGGTCTCAGAAAGAGTTGAAAGCCGGTAGTCAAAAGGTCGTCTGAAAATGTTCAGACGACCTTTGTTTTGGGAAAAAAGCTCAACGGATGACGTTGTGCCAGTCTCTTTCGAAATAGCTGACGAGGATTTGGTTGTTCAGATAGTTCGGCTCTACTTTTCGCCTTGCCATGTCGGGCGGGAAGCGGAACATTTCGGCGGCGGTTTGGGCGTTTAGATAACGCGTAGGGACGTCGAATTTCTGCGGGACGGGGAATTGCTTATCGAAGCCTGCCAACACAAATCCCCATTCGCCGAAGGAGGGGACGTAAACGTGATAAGGCGCGGTGGAAAGGCCGGCGGCTTCGAGGGTGGCGACGACCGACCAGTAGGCGTTGGGGGCGAAGTAGGGCGAGGTGGATTGGACGACGATTTTGCCCTGCGGCTGAAGATGGCGGGCGACGAGGCGGTACATGGGGACGGAGTAGAGTTTGCCTAGTGAGAAATTGGACGGGTCGGGCAGGTCGATGATGATGACGTCGAATTTTTCAGACGACCCCTCCAGCCATTTGGCGGCATCGTCGTTGACGACGTGCATTTTGGGGTGGGACAGCGAGCCTTGGTTGAGCGCGCTTAAGGTGGCAGAGGTTTTAAAAGTGGCGGTCATGTCGGGGTCTAAATCGACCAGGGTAACGTGTTTGACCTGCGGGTATTTCAAGACTTCGCGCGCCGCCAGCCCGTCGCCGCCGCCGAGGATGAGGATGCGGGAGGCGTCGGAAACCATCTGCATGGCGGGCAGGACGAGGGCTTCGTGGTAACGGGCTTCGTCGCGCGAGGAGAATTGCAGGTTGCCGTTGATGTAGAGGCGGGTGTCGTCTTTCCAGCGGGTTACGACGAGCCGCTGGTAGGGCGAGTGGCTTTGATAGACGACGGGGTCGCCGAAATAGCTTTGTTCGGCTTTGAAGGAGATGCGGTCGGCGTAGGCGAAAGCGGCGGCGAGGACGGACAAGACAATCAGCGCGCGCAGGCGGATGGCGCGGTAGCGGGGCAGTTCGGCTTTGAAGGCGCGTGCGGTCAGGTAGGCGACGGCGGCGTTGAGGATGCCGAACAAGAGGGCGGAACGCGCCATGCCGAGTTTGGGCGAGGAGAAGAGGAAAGAGCAGGGAAACGGCGAGTGCGCCCAAATAGTCGAAGGTCAGGACTTTGGAAACGAGTTCTTTAAACTCCGCGCCTTTGCGGTTTAACACGCGCATCACCAACGGGATTTCCATGCCGACGACTGCGCCGACAATCAACACGAAGGCGTAGAGCAGGGTGCGGAACGGGGCGGCGGAAAGCCCGAAGGCGACGAACAAGGCCAGTGCGGAAATGCCGCCGATGATGCCGACCAAAGTTCGATTTCGATGAAGCGGTGCAACACGTCTTCGTCTTTGATGTAGCGGGTCAGGTGCGCGCCTATGCCCATCGAGAAAAGATAAAGTCCGATGACGGAAGAAAACTGCAAAATGCTGTCGCCCAAAAGATAGCTCGCCAGCGCGGCGATGATGAGTTCGTAGGCGAGGCCGCAACTAGCGACGATGAAGACGGAGATGATGAGGGTGCGGTTGGCGGTCATGGTGTCGTAGGAACATGGTGTCGTAGGAATAGGGTTTGAGCTGCTATTGTATATTGAAATAGGAATGGTCTGCCGCAAAGGTCGTCTGAAAAACTCCAGCCGTTTGTTCAGACGACGTTTCCGTATTTTTGGGGTTGACATGAAAATATTGTCAACAATTTGGGCAACTTTGTCCGATTTATTCTATAATTCTAGTTTCCAAGTTAACCTCGAATTCGGAGAAGACGATATGTGCGGTGTATTAGGTTTGGTCAGCCATGAGCCGGTAAACCAGCTTCTGTACGACGGTTTGCAGATGTTGCAACATAGGGGGCAGGATGCGGCGGGCATTGTAACGGCCGAGGGCGGCACGTTCCATATGCACAAAGGCAAAGGCATGGTGCGCGAACTGTTCCGCACACGCAATATGCGCGATTTGATCGGCAACGCGGGCATCGCCCATGTCCGTTATCCTACGGCGGGCAACGCGGGCAGCAGCGCGGAGGCACAACCTTTCTACGTCAGCTCGCCTTTCGGCATCGTTTTGGCGCACAACGGCAACCTCACCAATACCGCCGAACTGTATGAAAACGTATGCAACAAACACCTGCGCCACGTCAACACCAGCTCCGATTCCGAAGTCTTGCTCAACGTATTCGCGCACGAATTGCGCCGCGAAGTCTCTAAAAATGCCAATCCCCACCGGCTCAATATCGACAATATTTTCAACGCCGTTGCTGAAGTCCATCGCCTTGTGCGCGGCGCATACGGCGTGGTTGCCATGATTGCGGGCTACGGCATGGTCGCATTCCGCGATCCTTACGGCATCCGTCCGTTGGTGTTGGGTTCGCAAACCGACGAATCAGGCAGAAAATCCTATGCCGTCGCCTCCGAATCCGTTGCCTTCAATGCGCTTGCCTACGATTTGGAACGCGATATCCAGCCGGGCGAAGTAGTATTCGTCGGCTTTGACGGCACACTGATTGCCCGTCAATGCAGCGACCGCGCCAAACTCAGTCCCTGCCTCTTCGAATACGTCTATTTTGCCCGTCCCGACTCCGTGATCGACGGCGTATCGGTTTACCAATCGCGTTTGGACATGGGCGTGTCCTTAGCGGAAAAAATCAAACGCGAGCTGCCCGTAGACGACATCGACGTCGTGATGCCCATTCCCGACACCAGCCGCCCCAGCGCGATGGAACTTGCCGTCCACCTCAAAAAGCCTTACCGTGAAGGTTTGATTAAAAACCGCTATATCGGCCGCACCTTTATCATGCCCGGCCAGGCGACGCGCAAAAAATCCGTGCGCCAAAAACTCAGCCCGATGGAAACCGAGTTTGAAGGCAAAAGCGTGTTGCTGGTGGACGACTCCATCGTGCGCGGAACGACCAGCCGCGAAATCGTCGAAATGGTACGCGCAGCGGGCGCGCGCAAAGTCTATATCGCCTCCGCCGCGCCCGAAGTGCGCTATCCCAATGTGTACGGCATCGATATGCCCACACGCGAAGAATTGATTGCCAACGGGCGCAGCGCGGCGGAAATTGCCGTCGAAATCGGCGCGGACGGCATCGTTTTCCAAAATTTGAGCGATTTGGAAGCCGTTGTCAAAGCACTCAATCCGCAAATCGAATCCTTCGATTCGTCCTGTTTCAACGGCATCTATCAAACCGGCGACATCGACCAAGCCTACCTCGACCGCCTGTCCGCCGAAAAATCCGGCTGCGGCGGCTTGAAAGTCCACCCGAGCCGGATGGAACATAGCATCAGTATCAGCGATACGGGTGACGAAGAATAAAACCAGTTTGAACGATTAAGGCAAAAGGTCGTCTGAAAACCATTCCCCTTTAAAGGATAGCGGTTTTCAGACGACCTTTTTTATATAGAGGGTTAAGTTTATTAGACCAGCACAGGGTATTATAGTGGATTAAATTTAAACCAGTACGGCGTTGCCTCGCCTTGCCGTACTATCTGTACTGTCTGCGGCTTCGTCGCCTTGTCCTGATTTAAATTTAATCCACTATACTTTGTTTTGATTTGAAGTTGACCCGCTATAAAAACCTGCCATTCCGTTCAAATAGTCTTAAGTATATCAATCGAGTCCGTGCTAGAATAAAGCGTCTATCATTTCGATAAGCATCGATTATCTGCCTATTTCTTCAAAGGACTCTTATGAACACCTTAACAAAATTCGGCTTGGCATTATTCACCGCTGCGGCATTGGCAGCCTGTAGCGACTCCGGCAAATCGGCTGACAGCAAACCCACTACCGTACAAACAGCCGAGGGCGAAGTTACCCTCTCCGGCAAATACGCCGAAATCATCAATAAATTCCCTGTTCCCGATCCCAAATTGGCAGAGCCGATCACCATTTCCGACAAAAAATCCCCGACCGGTTTGGAAGACCTGAAGAAATTCATGGAATATATCTCAGGAGCGGAAGCACAAAAAATTGCGCAAATGGCTTCCAAGCTGCAACAAACTGCATTAAAAGGTGATGAAGCAGCCGCGCTTGCAGCTGTCAAAGAGTTGACACCCGCTCTTGATAAATACCTTCAAGATGCCGAGAAACTCAATATTCAAGATGCCGAAGTCAAAGCCGTTCTTGACCGTATGCTGCAAACAAGCAAAACAGCCAACGAAATGATCATCCTGTCCAGCGAAAATGCTTCTGCACTAAAGATTGACATGAAAGACAAAGAGGCTGTCCAATTCATGAAGGCATACCAAGACAAAACCCACAATATGGAAACGGTTTTACGCCAAGCCAATCAGGAAGTACAAAAAGCTGCTGAAGCTTTGGGTAAAAAATATGCCCAATAATCTGAGTTAAATTCCACCAGAGGTCGTCTGAAAACACTATCGCAGCCTTTTCAGACGACCTTTTTACAAGCAGCTTGATAACATATTAAAACCATATCCCAAGCCTGCCGAAATATGCCATAATAGCCACGCAGCGCGCTTTTGCGCCGCATTCGAAAAGAAAAACCTAACCTACAAGAGAATATCCCATGACTAGCAAAGCCACCATTATCTACACCCATACCGACGAAGCCCCCGCGTTGGCGACCCAATCCCTGCTGCCGATTGTGCAGGCGTTTACCCGCCATGCCGGTATCGAAGTCAAAACCAGCGATATTTCCCTGTCCGGCCGCATTCTGGCGGCGTTCCCCGAATATCTGACCGAAGCGCAGCGCGTACCCGATGCGCTTGCCGAGTTGGGCGAACTGGTGAAACAGCCCGACGCCAACGTGATCAAACTGCCGAACATCAGCGCGTCCGTACCGCAACTGACCGCCGCGATTAAAGAATTGCAGGTCAAAGGCTTTGCCGTCCCCGATTATCCCGCCGACCCGCAAACCGACGAAGAAAAAGCCTTACGCGAACGTTACGACCGTATCAAAGGCAGCGCGGTCAACCCCGTTTTGCGCGAAGGCAACTCCGACCGCCGCGCGCCTAAAGCGGTGAAAAACTTTGCGAAAAAAAATCCGCACAGCATGGGCGCATGGACCAAAGACTCCAAAACCCACGTTGCCACCATGCAAAGCGGCGACTTTTTCCATAACGAACAATCTGTTACCGTACCCGATGCGACTTCCGTATCCATCGTGTTCACCGACAAACAAGGCAACAAGAAAGAGTTGCGCGAGCCCGTCGCCCTGAAAGCCGGCGAAATCATCGACGCGACCGTGATGAGCAAAAAAGCCCTGCTCGCCTTCCTTGCCGAGCAAGTAAAAGACGCGAAAGCAAAAGGCGTTTTGTTCTCGCTGCACATGAAAGCTACCATGATGAAAGTGTCCGACCCGATTATCTTCGGACACGCCGTCAAAGTGTTCTTCGCGCCTGTTTTTGAAAAATTCGGCGACAAACTGGCTGCCGCCGGCGTCAATGTCAACAACGGCTTCGGCAACCTGCTTGCCAATCTGGACAAACTGGATGCGGACACCCGCGCTGCCGTCGAAGCCGAAATCGCTGCCGTTTACGCTGCCAACCCCGATTTGGCGATGGTCGATTCCGACAAAGGCATTACCAACCTGCACGTTCCCAGCGATGTCATCGTCGATGCTTCCATGCCTGCGATGATTCGCAACTCCGGCCGTATGTGGGACAAAGACGGCAAAGCGCAAGACACCAAAGCCGTGATTCCCGACAGCAGCTACGCAGGCGTTTATCAAGCAACCATCGACTTCTGCCGCGAACACGGCGCGTTCGATCCGACAACCATGGGTACCGTTCCCAACGTCGGTCTGATGGCTCAGGCGGCCGAAGAATACGGTTCGCACAATAAAACCTTCGAAATCGAAGCTGACGGTCAAGTTCAAGTCATTGATGCGGCGGGAAAAGTCCTGATGCAGCACGACGTTGAAGCAGGCGACATCTGGCGTATGTGTCAAACCAAAGACGCGCCCGTTAAAGACTGGGTGCAACTCGCCGTCAACCGCGCCCGCCTGAGCAACACGCCCGCCGTGTTCTGGCTCGACGAAAACCGTCCGCACGATAAAAGCCTGCTCGCCAAAGTCAAAGCCTACCTTGCCGAACTGGATACCGACGGTCTCGACATCCGCGTTCTCGCTCCCGAAGAAGCTGCCAAGTTCAGCTTGGGTCGTCTGAAAAACGGCGAAGACACCATTTCCGTAACCGGCAACGTCTTGCGCGATTATTTGACCGACCTGTTCCCGATTTTGGAACTCGGCACCAGCGCGAAAATGCTGTCTATCGTTCCATTGATGAACGGCGGCGGTATGTTTGAAACCGGCGCGGGCGGCTCCGCACCGAAACACGTCCAACAGTTCCTCGAAGAAAACCACCTGCGCTGGGACTCTCTGGGCGAATTCCTCGCGCTCGCAGTATCGTTTGAACATCTGGCGCAAAAAACCGGCAACACCAAAGCCCAAGTCCTCGCCGATACACTCGATGCCGCTACCGAAAAACTGTTGTTGAACGACAAATCGCCCAAACGCAAAGCAGGCGAACTCGACAACCGCGGTAGCCATTTCTACCTCACCCTCTATTGGGCGCAAGAACTGGCAGCGCAGGATAAAGACACGGAATTGAAAGCAGCGTTTGCGCCGCTGGCAGAAACCCTGACCGCCGACGAAGCGAAAATCGTTGCCGAGCTTTCCGCCGTACAAGGCAAAGCAGCCGACATCGGCGGCTACTACGCCCCCGACGCAGCCAAAGCCGCCCAGGCCATGCGTCCGAGCGCAACGTTCAATCAGGCATTGGCAAAGCTGTAAAAGCATTGCAGTAAAGCTGTAAACATAAAAGGTAGTCTGAAAACCTGTATTCAACGGTTTTCAGACTACCTTTTTGGTACTTAGTTTTTATTTTTCGTCATTGCCACGCAGTCTGAAAGCTGGTTTTGAATTTTACCAACGATTTGCCAATATCTCTTTTTTAGGGTTTCCAATAAATTCCCGCTTGCGCGGAAATGATGGCTGGTGGCAGACAAGGGGTTAAAAAGAAGTGAACCTTGCCATTTGCTATAAAAACGTCGGACTCAAGAATCCTGCCTACGGATGAAAAGGGCTGTGATAAAATCTTTGCGTTTTCACTATCCCTTTCAGACGACCTTTTATGTTGAACCCATCCCGAAAACTCGCCGAACTTGTCCGTATTTTGGAAGAGGGCGGCTATATTTTTGCCGGCGATCCCGTGCAGGCGACGGAGGCGTTGCGTCATGTCGAGGGCGGCGTGGAAGGAAAAATCATCCGCCGCGCGGAGATGATAGACAGAGACCGCCGGCTTCGGCATACCTTGGAACAAGTACGGACCGGGTCGTTTTGGCTTTGGATCGTGGCAGCGACGGTGATGTTCAGTACCGGATTTTCCGGCACTTACCTTCTGATGGACAGCCAAGGGCTGAATTTTTTCCTGATTTTGGCAGGCGTGTTGGGCATGAATACGCTGATGTTGGCGGTATGGTTGGCATCGCTGTTCCTACGCGTGAAAGTGGGGCGGTTTTTCAGTAGTCCGGCGACGTGGTTTCGGGGTAAAGACCCCGTCAATCAGGCGGTGTTCCGGCTGTATGCGGACGAATGGCGGCAGCCTTCGGCGCGTTGGATTACCGGCGCGACTTCGCACAGTCTATGGCTCTGCACCCTGAGCGGGATGCTGGTGTCGGTATTGCTGCTGCTTTTGGTGCGCCAATATACGTTCAACTGGGAAAGCACGCTGTTGACCAATGCCGCTTCGGTGCGCGCGGTGGAAATGTTGGCGTGGCTGCCGTCGAAACTCGGTTTCCCTGCACCTGATGCGCGGGCGGTGGTCGAAAGTCGTATGAACGGCAACATCGCCGATGCGCGCGCATGGTCGGGCTTGTTGGTCGGCAGCATTGCCTGCTACGGCATCCTGCCGCGCCTGCTGGCTTGGGCGGTGTGCAAAATCTTTTTGAAAACAAACCAAAGCAAGCTGGATTTGGAGAGGCCTTATTATCAGGCGGTCATCCGCCGCTGGCAGAACAAAATCGTCGATGCGGACACGCGTCGGGAAACCGTGTCCGCCGTTTCCCCGAAAATCACCTTAAACGACGCGCCCAAGTGGGCAGTCATGCTGGAAACCGAATGGCACGAAGGTACATGGTTTACGGGCAGGCTGGCGCAGGAATGGCTGGATAAAGGCGTGGCGGCGAATCGGGAAGAGGTTGCCGCTTTGGAAGCTGAGTTGAAACAGAAACCCGCCCAGCTCCTCATCGGCGTGCGCGCGGAAACCGTCCCCGACCGCGGCGTGTTGCGGCAGATTGTCCGACTCTCCGAAGCGGCGCAGGGCGGGGCGGTGGTACAGCTTTTGACGGAACGGGCGTTTTCAGACGACCTGTCCGAAACATTGAACCACTGGCGCAATGCGCTGGCAGAGTGCGACGTGGCATGGCTGGAACCTGACAAGGCGGCGCAGGAAGGTCGTCTGAAAACCAATGACCGCACTTGAAATGCCTTGTTAAGCCGCCATCCTGAAAAGGTCGTCTGAAAATCCATTCTTTCAAAATATGATGAACAACCAACCCCTTTCACTCGCCGTTGTCGGGCACACCAATACCGGCAAAACCTCGCTCCTGCGCACCCTGTTGCGCGACAGCGGCTTTGGCGAAGTCAAAAACGCCCCGTCCACCACGCGCCATGTCGAAGAAGCCGCGATTACCGACGGCACCGATACGCTGCTGTACCTGTACGATACGCCCGGACTTGAAGACGCGGGCGGCGTTTTGGACTGGCTTGAAACCAACACGGACGCACGCGCCGACGGCATCGAGCGGCTGCAACAGTTCCTCGACAGCGACGGCGCACATCACGATTTCAACCAAGAAGCCAAAGTGCTGCGGCAGCTTTTGCAAAGCGACATGGCGTTGTACGTCATCGACGCGCGCGAACCCGTCCTCGACAAATATCGGGATGAATTGACCATCCTTTCATGGTGCGCCAAGCCGGTCATGCCCGTGTTCAACTTTACCGGCGGGCAGCTTCCCGAAGCGTGGACGACGATGTTGGCGCGGCGAACCCTGCACGTTTTCGCAGGGTTCGACACCGTCGCCTTCGATTTTGAAGGCGAATTGAACCTTTGGAACAAGCTCGCCACCATGCTGCCGCAACACGACATCATCGACCGCCTGACCGCCTCCCGCCGCCGCGAATGGACGCGTCTGGACAAAGAAGCGCGCCACGAAATCGCAGGTTTCCTGCTCGATGTGGCAGCCTTCACACAGGAAATCGACGAAAACGACGACCCCGCGCCTGTCCTGCAAACCATGAAGGCAGAAATCCGCCAGCTCGAACGGCAGATGCAGCAGCGGCTGTTTGCCCTCTACCGCTTCTACCACAGCGAAATCGACGGCGGCGACTGGGTACCCAAAGCCTTCCATCAAGATCCGTTCGACAGCGAGTTGCTCAAACAATACGGCATCCGTACCGGCACGGGCGCAGCAACCGGCGCACTCATCGGCTTGGGGCTGGACATCGCCACGCTCGGCGGTTCGCTCGGCTTGGGTACGGCAATCGGCGGCTTTGGGCGGCATCCTGCCCAATACCCGCACCATTTCCGACAAGCTCACCGGCCGCCAAACCCTGCACACCGACCCCGAAACCCTGACCCTGCTCGCCGCCCGCGCCCTCGATTTGCTCCACATCCTGCAAACGCGCGGCCATGCGGCGCAATCGCAAGTCGAGTTGCACAGCCGCAAAGCGCCCTGGACGCCGGACAAACTCCCGTCCGAACTCAACAAAGCGCGCAGCAGGTGGAAATGGTCGTCGCTCAACACCCACCTCCCCGAAACCAGCCGCGCCGAACGGGAAGAATATACGGAAAGTTTGAGTAGGAAATTGGGCAGATAAAAAAATCAAAGGTCGTCTGAAACCTTAACTCAAGGCTTTCAGACGACCTTTGCCATATTGGCAACTTCACCTACTCTACTAAGTGTAGCGGGTTGAAAACCCAAAGTGTCGCAATGTGGACTTTACCTGCGACAATACAATACCGAATTGAAAAAGGTCGCCTGAAAGTCGGAATATAGGTTTGAGGAAACTTGCTATATCCGTTTTCAGACGACCTTTTTACAAAGACAGCGCATTGCGCCGTCAAACTTTCGTGTAACGAGACAAACCCAAATCATCGCTGCGGATTTCGGTTTCCTTACCGCAGACTATATCGGCGGTCAGTTTGGCAGAGCCGAGCGACATAGTCCAACCTAAAGTCCCGTGTCCTGTGTTCAGAAACAGGTTTCCAATGGTGTTTTGCCGATAAGCGGCGTGCTGTCGGGCGTCATCGGCCTTAACCCGCTCCAAAATTCCGCCTGCTGCAAATCTCCGCCGCCCGGGAAAAGGTCGTTAACGACCAATGCCAAAGTAGCACGGCGTTTTTCGGATAAATGCAATCCGTAACCTGACAACTCCGCCATACCGCCGACGCGGATGCGTTTGTCGAAGCGGGTGATGGCAACTTTGTATGTTTCATCAAGAACGGTGGAAACCGGCGCTTTTTCATCATGAACGACAGGGAGGGTCAATGAATAGCCTTTTACCGGATAAATCGGCAAATCCCAGCCCAAATCCTCCAAAACCGTTCTGCTGAAACAGCCTAAGGCGCATACGAATGCGTCTGCCTCAAACTGTCCTTGGTCGGTTTCAACGGCAGTAATGCGGCATCGGTCGTGTATGATGCGACGTATGTGATGTCCGAATTCAAAACGCACGCCTTTCTGTATGCACAAATCGCGCAGTTTTCGGGTAAACAGACGGCAATCGCCGGTGGCATCGGCAGGAAGGTGCAATCCGCCTGCGATTTTAGGTAAAGCATGGTGTAGCGCGGGTTCGAATTCCAAGCATTCTTCAGGTTTCAGACGACGTAGGGGAACGCCGTAACGTTCTAAAACGGCAATGTCTTTTTCAGCCGCGGCAACTTCTTTTTGCGTGCGGAAGATTTGCAAAGTCCCCTTGTTTCTACCCTCAAAATCAATGTTTTCCTGTTCTTTAAAAAGACGGAACATTTCACGGCTGTATTCCGAAATCCGAACCATCCTCTCTTTATTGATTTGATAACGCTCTGCCGTACAGTTGTCCAGCATTTGTTTGAGCCAGCGGATTTGAAACAGACTTCCGTCGGGCTGAAAAATTAAGGGCGAGTGTTGCTTGAACATCCACTTCAAGGCCTTGAGCGGAATACCCGGAGCCGCCCAAGGCGTGGTGTAGCCGTAAGAGAGCTGCCCGGCATTGGCAAAGCTGGTTTCCATTGCCACATCCTCAGCGCGGTCGATGACGGTTACGTCATGCCCTTCGGAAGCCAAATACCATGCGGTTGAAACTCCGGCAATACCTGCGCCCAAAACAATCAGCTTCATATTTTTTTCTCCTTAAAATTATTTGATTATGAATGGCTAGTTTAGGATATTTTTATTAGGGATATTCACTTTATTTTTAATAATTTCGTATGTATTATCCCTATTTAATGACATTCAAAAGGAAAAGCAGTATGAAAGAACTGGATAAAACCGATCTGAAAATTTTAAAAATTCTGCAACAAAATGCCCGGATACCGATGACGGAATTGGCGGAGAAAGTGGGTCTTTCGACTACGCCTGTTACCGAGCGCGTCAAACGGCTGGAGCGCGATAATTTCATTACAGGCTATCACGCCCGCCTCAATCCGAATTTATTGGGCAAAGGGTTGTTGATTTTTGTTGAATTGAAGCTGCGTTCGAAATCAGGCAATATTTTTGAAGATTTTCGTCGGGAAGTCATGAGGATTCCGCAAATTTTGGAATGCCACTTGGTATCGGGCGAATACGATTATCTGATTAAAGTCCGCCTGCCCGATATGTCGGCCTATCGGGATATGTTGGGCAATATTTTGCTGCACCTGCCTGCTGCTGCGGAAAGCCGAAGTTATGTGGTGATGGAAGAAGTAAAAGAAGAAACCGTGTTGGATTTGGATTGAGTGCAGAACAGAAGCTAATATTAGAATAATTACACTGGTAGATAGTAGATAGGGAAATATGAAAGATTGCAACTTCTTTGCTTATATCTTAGATTGAAAGAAAAAAGCAAAAAAAAATGCACACATCAATAGGATGTGTGCCAAGTCTACAAAGGAGAAATAGAGGAGAAACTATTAACTGACTACTCGAACCAGCTAACGGGATGAATTATGCGCTTTAAGCGGAAGTAATGCAAGTTTTTTCTTGTAAAGTTTCTCTTCGATTGTTGTATTTTTGTATTTTGTAGTTATATTCCATGATAAAAGAATATGGGGTGAGTAATACAACGACAAGAACAAGCTCTTTAATTAAATTTAAGCCAAAAAGGTCGTCTGAAATTTTCAGACGACCTTTTTATGATTACTCAATGGATTATACGTTGCCGCGCTTCGGGTCATTCGGGCGCAGTTGGGCGGCGAGTTTGTCGAGGATGCCGTTGACGAATTTGTGTCCGTCAGTACCGCCGAAGGTTTTGGTCACTTCGATGGCTTCGTTGATGATGACGGGGTAGGGGGTTTCGGGCATCGCGCTCAATTCGTGGCATGCCATCAGCAGGACGGCGCGTTCGATGGGGCTGAGGTCTTTTTCGTCGCGGTCGAGCAGGGGGCGGATTTGCTGGATGTATTCGGCGGCGTGGGTGTGCGTGCCGAAGAAGAGTTTGTTGAACAGCTCTTCGTCCGCTTTGGTGAAGTCGGGCTGGTCTTGGATGTTTTTAGCGATTTCGGGGGCGGCGGTGTTGTTGATGCCGGCTTGGTAGAGGGCTTGTACGGCTAACTCGCGGGCGCGGCGGCGTGGGGTTTTCATGGGGATTCCTTCGTTGGCGGCACGGTGGGTGCGGTAATGAATGTTTCAGACGACCTCTGTCGGATGACGGGTCGTCTGAAAACGGTTTGTCTGGTAGATGGTGCGAAACCGGAATGCGGCAAAGCTATGGGTTTCGCGTTCGGGCTTATTCTTCTTCGTCGTCAAACTGCTCTTCAATCAGATAGTTGACGAGGTTGGCGCACTCGACGGCGACTTTGGCGGCGTCGGCGGCTTTTTCTTCAATGCGCGCGACGGCTTGCTCGTCGTTTTCGGTGGTCAGGATGGCGTTGGCGATGGGGATGTTGTAGTCGAGTCCGACACGGGTTACGCCTGAACCGGATTCGTTGGAAACGAGTTCGAAGTGGTAGGTTTCGCCGCGGATGACGACACCGATGGCAATCAGTGCGTCGTATTGCTCGGAGGCTGCCATGTTTTGCAGGACGAGCGGCACTTCGAGCGCGCCAGGTACGGTGGCGATGGTGATGTTGTTGTCGGCTACGCCCAATTCTTGCAGGGTGCGGCAGCAGACTTTGAGCATTTCGCTGCCGATTTCGTTGGTAAAGCGGGCTTGTACGATGCCGATGCGCAGGTGTGCGCCATCGAGGTTCGGGGCGATGATGTTCATGGTGTTTCCTTGTATTTTGAGCGGTAAACGGGTTTTCAGACGACGTGTGGCTTTTCTGAAAACGATATTGGGGATTTATTCCTGCGGCTGCCAGTCGGCAACGGCTTGAAACTCACCGTCTTCGCCGATTTCCCATGCGCTGCCTTCGGGTTGGGTTATCAGCGCGGCGATGGCGGGATTGGACTGGGTGATTTCGGAAAGGCTGACGACGCTGAAATTGTCGGGATCGTCGGTGTATTCGTCGGTTTCGTCGCCGCTGAAGAAGCGCCAGCCGCTGTCGTTTTCGAAAACGGGGGCTTCGCGGTAGAGGAAGCCGACGGGTTCGCCTTGTTTGGCTACCGTGTTGGTCACGATGCAGCGGTCGAGGGCGGCTGAGAGGGCTTGGGCAAATTTGTTCATTGTGGTGTGTGCATGCCGTAAAAATTGTGCGGATTTTATCATGATTAGGGCTGGCTCTGCACCGTGTATCTTTATATTTGCCGCTTATGGTTTGATGGTACAATGCTGGTCGTCTGAAACGCGCTGAACTGTGTTTCAGACGACTGTTGCAGCCTTAAAGTGTTTCCGTATTTGCATGAAGTGCCGAAACGCATTCGGGTTGGTTTGGGAAGCCGGATTTTCGCCGCCTCCCGCCCGAAGCAAGAAGAAAGACAAACGTCCTCATGAAAACAGATGTGTTAAAACAGCAGGCGCATGCCGCCATTCAGAATAAACTGGGATACCATTTCAAAGATACCGCGCTTTTGCAGCAGGCGCTGACCCACCGCAGCTACCATGCGAAAAACAACGAGCGTTTCGAGTTTGTCGGCGATTCGATTTTGAACTATACCGTCGCCAAAATGTTGTTTGACGCGTTCCCCAAGCTGACCGAAGGCGAGTTGTCGCGTTTGCGCGCAAGCTTGGTCAATGAAGGTGTGTTGGCGGAAATTGCTTTGGAAATGAATGTCGGCGACGGGCTTTATTTGGGTGCGGGCGAGTTGAAAAGCGGCGGATTCAGACGACCCTCCATCCTTGCCGATGCTATGGAAGCGATGTTTGCCGCCGTTAGCTTTGATGCGGATTTCGCCGAGGCGGAGAAAGTGGTGCGGCACTTGTTTGCCGAACGCGTCAAACGCGCCGATTTCAAAACGCAGGGCAAAGACAACAAAACCGCCTTGCAAGAAGCCCTCCAAGCCCGCCGCCTTGCGCTGCCCAAATACCGCATCGAAGAACAAATCGGTCATGCCAATGACAGTATGTTCCTGATTTCATGCGACTTGGGCGAGCTGGGCTTCATCTGCAAAGCACAAGGCAGCAGCCGTAAAGTTGCCGAGCAGCAAGCCGCCAAAGAAGCGCTGCAATGGCTCGAACAACACCATCCTTTGAAAAAGCGAAAAAATAGCCGATTTATTTTTCAGACGACCTAGGGATACGAAAAAGTCGTCTGAAACTTCAAACAGAAAGCCATCATGGACATCGAAACCTTCCTGCAAAACGAATCTAGCCATCCCACCGACTACCGCTGCGGCTTCGTCGCCATCGTCGGACGCCCCAACGTCGGCAAGTCCACGCTGATGAACCACCTCATCGGGCAAAAAATCAGCATCACCAGTAAAAAAGCCCAAACCACGCGCAACCGCGTTACGGGCATTTACACCGACGACACCGCCCAATTCGTTTTCGTCGATACGCCTGGCTTCCAAACCAAACACCGCAACGCCCTGAACGACCGCCTCAATCAAAACGTAACCGAAGCGTTGAGCGGCGTCGATGCCGTCGTTTTCGTCGTCGAAGCCATGCGCTTTACCGATGCCGATCGTATCGTGATGAAACAACTGCCGGCGAACACACCCGTTATCCTTGTTATCAATAAAATCGACAAAAATAAAGCGGGTAATGACGGTTTGCAGGAATTTATCGACCAAATCAGCGCAGAATTCAAATTTGCAGGACATGAAACCGTCAGCGCCAAACACGGATTGGGCATCGCCAACCTGCTTGCGCGCCTCAGACCTTACCTGCCCGAAAGCGTGCCGATGTATCCGGAAGAAATGGTGACCGACCGTTCCAGCCGTTTCCTCGCCACCGAAATCGTGCGCGAAAAACTGTTCCGCTACCTCGGCGAAGAGCTGCCCTACGCCATGAACGTGGAAATCGAACAATTCGAAGAAGAGGAAAACAGCCTCTACCGAATCTACATCGCCGTATTGGTCGATAAAGACAGCCAAAAAGCCATCCTGATCGGCAAAGGCGGGGAGAAACTGAAAAAAATCTCCACAGAAGCCCGCCTCGATATGGAAACTGTTTGATACCAAAGTGTTTTTAAAGGTTTGGGTTAAGGTCAAATCAGGCTGGGCGGACGACGTGCGTTTCCTGAGGGAATTGGGTTTGTAGGTCGTCTGAAAATACTGCGATTGATTGTTTACACTGGATTTAATCTATGTCTGTTTATACTAATATTTCTGATGAGCAAATACGGGAATTTTTGTCAGATTACGATCTGGGAGAATTTGTTTCGCTGCAAGGCATTGCGCAGGGAATTACCAACAGTAATTACTTTTTGAATACTTCTAAAGGCAGCTATGTTTTAACTGTATTTGAAGTGCTGCGTCAGGATGAATTGCCATTTTTCTTGAATCTGAACCAACATTTGAGCGGTAAAGACGTGGCTTGTCCAAGTCCGATTGTACGAAAAGATGGCAAGCTGGATTCAGTATTAGCAGGTAAACCGGCTTGCGTTGTTACAAGATTAAACGGTGCGGATACCGCATGGGCGACCGAGATGCAGTGTTTTAACACGGGCGCTATGTTGGCCAAAATGCATTTGGCAGTTCAAGATTTTCCTGAAAAAATGGAAAATCCCCGGTACAACAGATGGTGGAAGCAAGCTTATGAACAATTATTGCCACAGTTGAATGAGGCTGATGCCCGGTTGTTGGGTAAGGAAATTTCAGATTTGGAAAACAATCTCGGCGGTCATTTGCCATCCGGCATCATTCATGCCGATTTATTTAAAGACAACGTTTTGTTGGATGGTGAAAATGTGGCCGGGTTCATCGATTTCTATTATGCATGTAATGGAAATTTCATGTATGACTTGGCAATCGCAGTGAATGATTGGTCGAGAACTTCTGACAGCAAGTTGGATGCCGAGTTATGCAAAGCGTTTATTGACGGTTATGAAAGCATTCGTCCGCTATCTGATGCGGAGAAGGAATATTTTCCTGTGGCGCAGCGGGCTGGGTGCGTACGCTTTTGGGTATCAAGACTGTTAGATTTTCATTTTCCCCAAGAGGGTGAGATGACTTTTATCAAAGATCCAAATGTTTTTAGGGATTTGTTGTTAAGTCTGAACTGAATTTGGATATGTTGTAGCGATTTCAAAGGTCGTCTGAAATTGATTTCAGACGACCTTTGCTGTTGATTGAGTTTGGTTTGAGAATATTTTGAAATAAAAGTTTTTGAATTTCAGTTTGTTGTCGGTTTTTGTGGAATTTTTTGTTGTTTGGGAGTTGACGGTTTTTTGGGAGGGGGGTATAGTTCGGTTCTTCGCTGCTTCGGCGGTGGTTGAACGAACTGATAAGTATATCACAGTTGGTCTGATTTTTCGAGGTTTTAAGAAAAGTTTTGATTGACAATGAATTGAAATGCTTTATAATTCGTTTTCGCTCTTTAACAAAACAGATTACCGATAAGTGTGAGTGCGACAGCCTCACACTGTTTGAAAGACAGACAAGATGATGTTTTAGACATTGTCCTGTCGGTTTCTTTGAAGCAGACCAGAAGTTAAAAAGTTAGAGATTGAACATAAGAGTTTGATCCTGGCTCAGATTGAACGCTGGCGGCATGCTTTACACATGCAAGTCGGACGGCAGCACAGAGAAGCTTGCTTCTTGGGTGGCGAGTGGCGAACGGGTGAGTAATATATCGGAACGTACCGAGCAGTGGGGGATAACTAATCGAAAGATTAGCTAATACCGCATATTTTCTGAGGAAGAAAGCAGGGGACCATTTGGCCTTGCGCTGTTTGAGCGGCCGATATCTGATTAGCTGGTTGGTGGGGTAAAGGCCTACCAAGGCGACGATCAGTAGCGGGTCTGAGAGGATGATCCGCCACACTGGGACTGAGACACGCCCCAGACTCCTACGGGAGGCAGCAGTGGGGAATTTTGGACAATGGGCGCAAGCCTGATCCAGCCATGCCGCGTGTCTGAAGAAGGCCTTCGGGTTGTAAAGGACTTTTGTCAGGGAAGAAAAGGATAGGGTTAATACCCCTGTCTGATGACGGTACCTGAAGAATAAGCACCGGCTAACTACGTGCCAGCAGCCGCGGTAATACGTAGGGTGCGAGCGTTAATCGGAATTACTGGGCGTAAAGCGGGCGCAGACGGTTACTTAAGCAGGATGTGAAATCCCCGGGCTCAACCTGGGAACTGCGTTCTGAACTGGGTGACTAGAGTGTGTCAGAGGGAGGTAGAATTCCACGTGTAGCAGTGAAATGCGTAGAGATGTGGAGGAATACCGATGGCGAAGGCAGCCTCCTGGGATAACACTGACGTTCATGCCCGAAAGCGTGGGTAGCAAACAGGATTAGATACCCTGGTAGTCCACGCCCTAAACGATGTCGATTAGCTGTTGGGCAGCTTGACTGCTTAGTAGCGAAGCTAACGCGTGAAATCGACCGCCTGGGGAGTACGGTCGCAAGATTAAAAACTCAAAAGGAATTGACGGGGATCCCGCACAAGCGGTGGATGATGTGGATTAATTCGATGCAACGCGAAGAACCTTACCTGGTCTTGACATGTACGGAACCCTCCAGAGACGGAGGGGTGCCTTCGGGAGCCGTAACACAGGTGCTGCATGGCTGTCGTCAGCTCGTGTCGTGAGATGTTGGGTTAAGTCCCGCAACGAGCGCAACCCTTGTCATTAGTTGCCATCATTAAGTTGGGCACTCTAATGAGACTGCCGGTGACAAGCCGGAGGAAGGTGGGGATGACGTCAAGTCCTCATGGACCTTATGACCAGGGCTTCACACGTCATACAATGGTCGGTACAGAGGGTAGCCAAGCCGCGAGGCGGAGCCAATCTCACAAAACCGATCGTAGTCCGGATTGCACTCTGCAACTCGAGTGCATGAAGTCGGAATCGCTAGTAATCGCAGGTCAGCATACTGCGGTGAATACGTTCCCGGGTCTTGTACACACCGCCCGTCACACCATGGGAGTGGGGGATACCAGAAGTAGGTAGGGTAACCGCAAGGAGCCCGCTTACCACGGTATGCTTCATGACTGGGGTGAAGTCGTAACAAGGTAGCCGTAGGGGAACCTGCGGCTGGATCACCTCCTTTCTAGAGAAAGAAGAGGCTGTCGCATTCACACTTATCGGTAAACTGTAGAAGATGCGGAAAAATGCTTGAGTGAAGACAAGATTCGCTTAAGAAGAGAATCCGGGTTTGTAGCTCAGCTGGTTAGAGCACACGCTTGATAAGCGTGGGGTCGGAGGTTCAAGTCCTCCCAGACCCACCAAGAACGGGGGCATAGCTCAGTTGGTAGAGCACCTGCTTTGCAAGCAGGGGGTCATCGGTTCGATCCCGTTTGCCTCCACCAATACTTTCCAAATCAAAGCGAGTTAAAAAGGCAGTGTAACTGCTTTCTTTTTTTCTAAAGAGAAGTCTGATGGTGAATCAGTTTGACGGAAAAAAAGAAAGGCTGCTATAATAATCAGCTCATTTTGATTTGCGAAGTAAATAGCAATATTGAACGCATCGATCTTTAACAAATTGGAAAGCCGAAATCAACAAACAAAAGACAATGTGTCTGTTTTTTTGATAATTGACCGATTGCAAACGGTCAGTTGTCTCCCTGGATAGGAAAAAGAAAAAAACAGGTACAGTATTTGGGTGATGATTGTATCGACTTAATCCCGAAAGACAAAAGGCGGGATTGAGACACAACAAGCAGTAAGCTTTATCAAAGTAGGAAATTCAAGTTTGATGTTCTTGTCAACGGAATGTCAGGCAAAGTCAGAGAAGTTCTTGAAATGATAGAGTCAAGTGAATAAGTGCATCAGGTGGATGCCTTGGCGATGATAGGCGACGAAGGACGTGTAAGCCTGCGAAAAGCGTGGGGGAGCTGGCAATAAAGCTATGATCCCGCGATGTCCGAATGGGGAAACCCACTGCATTCTGTGCAGTATCCTAAGTTGAATACATAGACTTAGAGAAGCGAACCCGGAGAACTGAACCATCTAAGTACCCGGAGGAAAAGAAATCAACCGAGATTCCGCAAGTAGTGGCGAGCGAACGCGGAGGAGCCTGTACGTAATAACTGTCGAGATAGAAGAACAAGCTGGGAAGCTTGACCATAGTGGGTGATAGTCCCGTATTCGAAATCTCAACGGTGGTACTAAGCGTACGAAAAGTAGGGCGGGACACGTGAAATCCTGTCTGAATATGGGAGAAATCATCCTCCAAGGCTAAATACTCATCATCGACCGATAGTGAACCAGTACCGTGAGGGAAAGGCGAAAAGAACCCCGGGAGGGGAGTGAAATAGAACCTGAAACCTGATGCATACAAACAGTGGGAGCACCCTTGTGGTGTGACTGCGTACCTTTTGTATAATGGGTCAACGACTTACATTCAGTAGCGAGCTTAACCGAATAGGGGAGGCGTAGGGAAACCGAGTCTTAATAGGGCGAACAGTTGCTGGGTGTAGACCCGAAACCGAGTGATCTATCCATGGCCAGGTTGAAGGTGCCGTAACAGGTACTGGAGGACCGAACCCACGCATGTTGCAAAATGCGGGGATGAGCTGTGGATAGGGGTGAAAGGCTAAACAAACTCGGAGATAGCTGGTTCTCCCCGAAAACTATTTAGGTAGTGCCTCGAGCAAGACACTGATGGGGGTAAAGCACTGTTATGGCTAGGGGGTTATTGCAACTTACCAACCCATGGCAAACTAAGAATACCATCAAGTGGTTCCTCGGGAGACAGACAGCGGGTGCTAACGTCCGTTGTCAAGAGGGAAACAACCCAGACCGCCAGCTAAGGTCCCAAATGATAGATTAAGTGGTAAACGAAGTGGGAAGGCACAGACAGCCAGGATGTTGGCTTAGAAGCAGCCATCATTTAAAGAAAGCGTAATAGCTCACTGGTCGAGTCGTCCTGCGCGGAAGATGTAACGGGGCTCAAATCTATAACCGAAGCTGCGGATGCCGGTTTACCGGCATGGTAGGGGAGCGTTCTGTAGGCCGATGAAGGTGCATTGTAAAGTGTGCTGGAGGTATCAGAAGTGCGAATGTTGACATGAGTAGCGATAAAGCGGGTGAAAAGCCCGCTCGCCGAAAGCCCAAGGTTTCCTACGCAACGTTCATCGGCGTAGGGTGAGTCGGCCCCTAAGGCGAGGCAGAAATGCGTAGTCGATGGGAAACAGGTTAATATTCCTGTACTTGATTCAAATGCGATGTGGGGACGGAGAAGGTTAGGTTAGCAAGCTGTTGGAATAGCTTGTTTAAGCCGGTAGGTGGAAGACTTAGGCAAATCCGGGTCTTCTTAACACCGAGAAGTGACGACGAGTGTCTACGGACATGAAGTAACCGATACCACGCTTCCAGGAAAAGCCACTAAGCTTCAGTTTGAATTGAACCGTACCGCAAACCGACACAGGTGGGCAGGATGAGAATTCTAAGGCGCTTGAGAGAACTCGGGAGAAGGAACTCGGCAAATTGATACCGTAACTTCGGGAGAAGGTATGCCCTCTAAGGTTAAGGACTTGCTCCGTAAGCCCTGGAGGGTCGCAGAGAATAGGTGGCTGCGACTGTTTATTAAAAAAACACAGCACTCTGCTAACACGAAAGTGGACGTATAGGGTGTGACGCCTGCCCGGTGCTGGAAGGTTAATTGAAGATGTGAGAGCATCGGATCGAAGCCCCAGTAAACGGCGGCCGTAACTATAACCCATCCTAAGGTAGCGAAATTCCTTGTCGGGTAAGTTCCGACCCGCACGAATGGCGTAACGATGGCCACACTGTCTCCTCCCGAGACTCAGCGAAGTTGAAGTGGTTGTGAAGATGCAATCTACCCGCTGCTAGACGGAAAGACCCCGTGAACCTTTACTGTAGCTTTGCATTGGACTTTGAAGTCACTTGTGTAGGATAGGTGGGAGGCTTAGAAGCAGAGACGCCAGTCTCTGTGGAGCCGTCCTTGAAATACCACCCTGGTGTCTTTGAGGTTCTAACCCAGACCCGTAATCCGGGTCGGGGGATCGTGCATGGTAGGCAGTTTGACTGGGGCGGTCTCCTCCCAAAGAGTAACGGAGGAGTTCGAAGGTTACCTAGGTCCGGTCGGAAATCGGACTGATAGTGCAATGGCAAAAGGTAGCTTAACTGCGAGACCGACAAGTCGAGCAGGTGCGAAAGCAGGACATAGTGATCCGGTGGTTCTGTATGGAAGAGTCATCGCTCAACGGATAAAAAGGTACTCCGGGGATAACAGGCTGATTCCGCCCAAGAGTTCATATCGACGGCGGAGTTTGGCACCTCGATGTCGGCTCATCACATCCTGGGGCTGTAGTCAGTCCCAAGGGTATGGCTGTTCGCCATTTAAAGTGGTACGTGAGCTGGGTTTTAAAACGTCGTGAGACAGTTTTGAGTCCCTATCTGCAGTGGGCGTTGGAAGTTTGACGGGGGCTGCTCCTAGTACGAGAGGACCGGAGTGGACGAACCTCTGGTGTACCGGTTGTAACGCCAGTTGCATAGCCGGGTAGCTAAGTTCGGAAGAGATAAGCGCTGAAAGCATCTAAGCGCGAAACTCGCCTGAAGATGAGACTTCCCTTGCGGTTTAACCGCACTAAAGAGTCGTTCGAGACCAGGACGTTGATAGGTGGGGTGTGGAAGCGCGGTAACGCGTGAAGCTAACCCATACTAATTGCTCGTGAGGCTTGACTCTATCATTTGAAGAACTTCAAATAAAAAGCTTACTGACTGATTCAGTCATCACCAAATATATTGATTAAGGCTTTGCCGATTTGTACAGTTTAAGTTTGGCGGCCATAGCGAGTTGGTCCCACGCCTTCCCATCCCGAACAGGACCGTGAAACGACTCAGCGCCGATGATAGTGTGGTTCTTCCATGCGAAAGTAGGTCACTGCCAAACACCTATTCTAAGCCCCCGACAGATGTCGGGGGCTTTTACTTTGTATCGTTGACAGGTTTGGAGAATCGGACATTCCTGCCTTGATAGCGGCGGTGGGACGGAATGGGGTAATACTCCGAATGCTCCGGTTGCAGAAGAATGGGCTTTTGATGATGTGGGTGGGGCTGCTTCGAAATTGAGGTGGGTTAGTAGATGTTGTAGAATCAATACACTGAGAGATAGTAAAGTTAGAAATATTTAAAATTGTTTGAATTAAAACGATGTAAAGTATATGATAATAAAATATATAGTGGTAACGCATTCCAGGCGTTACCGTCCATATTAACGAAATGATAGGAAAACGCCCTTATGAAAAAATTCCTCTTTGCCGCACTCTCCGTTTTGACTGCCTCGCTGTCGCTGGCAGCCGTCAACATCAATACTGCTTCCCCGTCCGAATTGGAAGCCCTGCCCGGCATCGGTCCGGCCAAAGCGAAAGCCATTGCGGACTACCGCCAGCAGCATGGTGCCTTCAAATCGGTGGAAGAGCTCAAAAACGTTAAAGGCATCGGCGAGGGCATCTTCTCCAAACTGAAGGCGGAAGCAACCGTCGCGCCCGCACCTGCAAACACAAAAGCTAAAAACGCCGTCCCATCACCTAAAAAATAAACCTATCCGCGTATTCGTGAAATTACAGATGAATACGATGGCCAAACTAAAAAACGTCCAATCCCGGAAGGGAGCGGGCGTTTTTGTTTGTTGAAATGATCTTATTCCCGTCGCTCAGAGTGGGAAAACGACAATGTACCGTTTCGGCAATTCCTACAATTACAATATTGAGACCTTTGCAAAAAAGCCTTTCCCCCAACAGCCGAAACCCAAACACAGGTTTTCGGCTGTTTTCGTTTCAAATATCCACTGATTCTACTCAAATCCCCCCTTAATCCCCCTTGGATACCTGATTAATCAGGCATCCGGGCTGCCTTTTAGGCGGCAACAGGCACACTTAGCCTGTTGGCCGCTTTCAACAGGTTCAAACACATCGCCTTCAGATGGCTTTGCGCACTCACTTTAATCAGCCCGAAATAGGCTGCCCGGGCATAGCGGAATTTACGGTGTAGCGTACCAAAGCTTTGTTCGACCACATAACGGGTCTTCGACAAATATCGATTACGTTTGGTTTGTGCTTCCGTCAGCGGACGGTTGCGGTGGGCTTTGCGCATAATGCCGTCCAACAACTGATGTTCTTTCAGATGTTGTCGGTTTTCCTTACTGTCGTAGCCTTTGTCGGCATAGACGGTCGTACCTTCGGCTATACCTTCCAGCAAAGGGGACAGATGGTTGCACTCATGGGCGTTGGCGGGGGTAATGTGCAGTTTCTCGATATAGCCTTCCTCATCGGTACGGGTATGTTGTTTGTAACCGAGTCTGTATAAACCGTTTCTTTGTCCAGCGGGCATCGCTGTCCTTACTCGGTGTGGTTTGGCCGCTGACTTGTCCTTCTTCATCGACTTCTATGGCCTGACGCTGTTTGCTGCCGGCAGTTTGAATAATGGTGGCGTCAATGACGGCGGCGGATGCTTTCTCTACTTTTAGGTTTTTTTCGGTCAGTTGGCGGTTAATCAGTTTTAGCAGTTCGGACAGGGTGTCGTCTTGCGCCGCCGGTTGCGGTAGCGGCATAAGGTGCTGTAATCGGGAATGCTCAACTCGTCGAAACGGCAAAACAGGTTGAAATCGATGCGGGTGATAAGGCTGTGTTCGAGTTCGGGATCGGAGAGGCTGTGCCATTGTCCGAGCAGGACGGCTTTGAACATGGACAACAGGGGATAGGCGGGACGGCCGCGGTGGTCTCTAAGGTAACGGGTTCTTTGACGGTTCAGGTATGGTTCGATCGGTTGCCAATCAATCACTTGATCCAACTTCAATAATGGGAAGCGGTCGATGTGTTTGGCAATCATGGCCTGTGCGGTTTGCCGGAAGAAGGTACTCATGAGAAATCCTCTAAATTCCCACCAAGACATTTATGGGATTTGGGGAATTTTGCAAAGGTCTCAGCTTGTCTGTATTCTGTCAATTAGAAAGGTCGTCTGAAAACCTTATTTATGGTTTGAACTGCACCCCAAAAGTTGGACACATCCCCTCCAACTCACAAGGTGCAGTTTTTTATGAGCAAATATACATTACACTTCAAATACCAAGCCGTACTACACTACCTGCACATACGCAGCCAACAGCGTACCGCAGATCATTACGGCATCTCCCGAACCCACCTGCGGCGATGGATACGCGCCTATCAGGAAGGCGGTATCGGCGCACTCGAACATCCACAATCCAAAACCATGACCGAACACCGCAAAAACCCCTTCATCGCCGACAAACCCGACCACGAAAAAACACAGGCAGAGCTTATCGAAGAGTTGTGCTATATGCGCGCAGAGGTCGCCTACCTAAAGGAGTTAAAAGCCCTCAGCCAAAAGCGGACCGAAAAGGACAAAGCCAAACCGTCCAAGCACTGAGGGCGCAACATCCGCTCAAATACCTGCTGCACATCGCAAACCTGCCCAAAAGCAGCTTTTACTACCACCACCAAGACCGGCCCGACCCCGACGCAGCCGACAAAGCCCTCCTTGTCGAAACCTACCGGCGGCATAAAGGACGCTACGGGCAAAGGCGCATTGCCGCAGCATCGGATTGGAACCGCAAAAAAGCAGCGCGGTTGATGAAACAGATGGGGCTGAAAGCCAAAATACGGGCGAAAAAAGCCTACCGCCATCCCGCCATGGGCGAAATATCGGAACATCTCCTCAAACGTCGGTTCAAAGCCCAAAAGCCCAACGAAAAATGGCTGACCGACGTGACCGAACTCAAAGGGAGCGACGGCAAACTGTACCTCTCGCCAATCTTGGACTTGTTCAACCGAGAAATCGTCGCCTACGCCATGAGCCGCAATGCCAACAGCGACATGGTGAAGGAAATGCTCGAAAAAGCCGCACCCCGTCTGACTGATAAGGGAACAATGCTGCATTCCGACCAAGGTGTGCTGTACCGTACGGCGGGGTATAGGGAATTGCTTGCGGAGCATTCCATGGTTCAAAGCATGTCGCGTAAGGCGAACTGCTGGGACAATGCGCCGATGGAAAGCTTCTTTGCGGTGTTGAAGACGGAGTGTTTCTATAACGCAGGAGAATTGACGGTGGACGAATTGATGAAGCAGATAGATGACTATATGGATTACTACAACCGGGAGCGTTGCAGTTTGAAATTGAAAAAGCTGAGTCCTGTCGCATACAGAACCCAGCTTGCACAGAGTGCCTGAAAAGGCTTTTATGAGTGTCCAAGATTTGGGGGGCCAGTTCAGTTTTCAGACGACCTTTGTTTACTTTAAAAATTCAAGTAATCAGTTTGTCATTTGTTTTGCCTGAACCGCTGTCAGGGCGATGGTGAAGACGATGTCTTCTACCAATGCGCCGCGGGAAAGGTCGTTGACCGGTTTGCGCAAACCTTGCAACAGCGGGCCGACGCTCAGGACGTTGGCGCTGCGTTGTACGGCTTTGTAAGTACAGTTGCCGGTGTTGAGGTTCGGGAAAATCAAGACGCTTGCCTGACCGGCGACGGTGCTTTCAGGGGCTTTGCTTTTGCCGACTGAAGGCACAGTAGCCGCATCGTATTGCAGCGGGCCGTCGATTTCCAAATCCGGGCGTTTTTCTTTCGCCAGTTTGGTCGCTTCAATCACGGCATCGACATCAGGGCCGCTGCCTGAGTTGATGGTAGAGTAAGAAATCATGGCAACTTTTGGCGGAATACCGAAGGCTTTGGCGGTATCGGCGGATTGGATGGCGATATCGGCAAGCTGTTCGGGTGTCGGATTCGGGTTGACCGCGCAGTCGCCGAAGACGAGGACTTGGTTGGGCAGCAGCATGAAGAATACGCTGGACACGAGGCTGGCGCCCGGTGCGGTTTTAATCAGTTGCAAAGCGGGGCGGATGGTGTTGGCGGTAGTATGAACGGCGCCGGATACCAAGCCGTCCACGTCGTTTTGCGCCATCATCATGGTGCCGAGGACAACGGTGTCTTGCAGTTGTTTGCGGGCATCTTCAGGGGTCAGACCTTTGGGATTTGCGCAATTCGCACATCGGCTCGACGTATTGTTCGATCAATGTAGCGGGATCGACGATTTCCAAAGAGTCAGGCAGGTTGATGCCGCGTTCTTTGGCAACGGCTTCAACTTCTTCGCGTTTGGCAAGCAAGACGCAGCGGGCAATGCCTTTTTCGTGGCAGATGGCGGCTGCGGCGACGGTACGCGGTTCTGCACCTTCAGGCAGGACGATGCGCATATCGGCTTTGCGGGCAAAATCAATCAGGTTGTAACGGAATTGGGCGGGAGAAAGGCGGGAGGCTTCGCGTTTTGCCAACGCAGATACGTCTTTGAGCGCGCTGCTTGAGCCGTAGAATGTCAGTCCGGTCAGGCGGGCGACTTCTTCGCCTACGGATGCTGCCGCGCCTTCAATAATGAAGCCTTCCAAAAGACCCGGTGCGTTGGTATAAAGCTGTTTGGCAAGGTTGATTCGGTGTGCCACTTCGGCTGCGTCAGCACTATCAGATTGCAATGCCAAGACTACGCCTGCATCCAAAGACAATGCCAGCTCGACGTTTTTGCCGGACAGGAAGAGTTTGTCCGCTTCGGGGGCGATACCTTCGATAACAAGATTGTCGGTATTGAGTGCGACGGCTTTGCCGACCAAAGCGTCAAACCAGTCGTCGCTTTTGCCTTGTGCCAACAGAGTTTCGGCGGATGCGTCGAGCGGTTGGAAAACTTGCGCGCCCAAAGCTTGGGCAAAGGCTTTGCTTGCTGCTACCACGTCCAAACCGGCGGATACCGGAGCGACCAATAATTTAGCCATGATATGTGTCCTTTCTGTGTGGAGGTTGTCCGTCGCCGCCGTGATGCGGACGTAACGGCAATAGCTTAATACTAACAAACAAATTGCGTTTTCAACAAGGTTAAATGTTAATGGATTGAGCAAAAATGCAATGGATTTTTAAGGGGGCTGATACTGTCTATGCAAAATGCGGAAAATCCGAGCATGAAGTCAAAAACCTGATAGAAAAGGTCGTCTGAAAAAAAACTTTGATGGAGTTTCAGACGACCTTTTTTGATCAGTTCGGGTGGTTTCAGCCTTTGAACACGGGGACGAGTTCGAGTTGGCTCAATACCTGCGCGGCGATGTTGATGACGCCGAAGAGGAAAACCCAAACCATCAGTCCGAATCCGCCATAAACCTTGTAGTTTTTGCCTGCGCCGAATTTTTTGCGCGAACGGTAGAGCAGCATGGCGGGGATGATGCCGGTCCAAATCGTTGCCGCCAGACCGACGTAGCCGATGGCGGTAACGAAGCCTGTCGGGAACAGCAGGCAGGAAATCAGGGGCGGCAGGAAGGTGAGGGCGGCGGTTTTGGTGCGGCCGGACACGCTGTCGTTCCATTTGAAGATGTCGGCGATATAGTCGAACAGGCCGAGCGTTACGCCGAGGAAGGAAGTGGCAATCGCCATGTAGGAGAAGAGGGTCAACACTTTGTCCATGCTGCCGGTTTGGGCGAACTTGGACAGGGTTTCGATGAGGACGGAGACTTGTCCTTCGGCGGCAATCACGGGGGCGAACTCGCTGCGCGGCAGGTTGCCTTGGATGGCGATTTGCCACAGGACGTAAATCACCAGCGCAATCAGTGTGCCCGCCCAGATGGATTTTGCCACTTTGGGCGCATCACCTTTAAAGTATTTAAGCAGGCTGGAGACGTTGCCGTGGAAGCCGAAGGAAGCAAGGCAGACGGGCAGGGCGGTGGCGGCGTAAATCCAGTAGCTGGTGCCTGCGGGTGCTTGAGTGTCGAAGAGGACGGGCAGTTTGGCATCGGCAATCAGCCCGCCGGTCGCCCAGATGAAAGTCAGTACCATGCCGCCGATGAGTATGGAGGTGAAGCGGTCCACCAGTCGTGCCGACGCCCACACGCAAAACGCGAGGATGCCGAAGAAGACAAGTTGTCCGACGGTGAGCGAAACGTCGCTTCCCACCGCGCTGCCCAGCCCTTTGGCGGTCAAGTCGCCGCCGACGAAGATATAGGCATAGGTGAGCAGGTATAAAACGAAGGCGACGGCAATGCCGTTGATGGCGTTCCAAATCGGTCCGAGCAGGTCTTTGACCATGGTGTCGAAGCTGGCGCCATGCGGATAGTGGGTGTTGACTTCAAGGATCATCAGACCGCTGGAGAGCATGGAAAACCAAGTGTAAAGCAACACAATCAGCGAGCCTGTAAACCAGACGCCGGAAGTGGCGGTCGGGTTTGCGAGCATACCTGCGCCGATAACCGTACCGGCGATAATCATGGCGCCGCCGAAAAGCGACGGGGTTTGACGGACATGAAATTCTCCTCGGAAAAACAGTCCGCCATTATGCCGTAAAGTGTAAGGATTGGTAAGGAGGTCGTCTGAAAATTACGGAGAATGGCAGACAGTAGAGAACTTTTCGGACGGGGCGGCGACGCGTGGATGAGAACGATTTAATTTTTGAAAGATAAGGAGAAACTGCGTTTTCTCCTTTTTTTGTCTGATTGGGTTTAAAAAGGGTTTTCAGACGATCTTTTGATTGAAAATGCCGAATTTACATATTTATACGGCATTTTATGGCTAATTTTCTCTAATTTTGCCTTCCTAGAATGCGCAACCCTTACAGAGGCCGCATCCGAAACAGGGTGCGATAACAAAAAAACAGACGACACATCAAGCAGAAAGGAAGCCCGCATGAGCCAATCATACGAAGTCATTTTTGAAAACAACCGCAAATGGCAGGAAACGAAGAGGCAACAATGCCCCGATTACTTCAAAGAACTCGCCGACGGACAAAATCCCGAATATCTCTACATCGGCTGCTCCGACAGCCGCGTCGCGGCGGAAGAGTTGATGGGGTTTGAACCGGGTGACGTGTTTGTACACCGCAACGTTGCCAACCTTGTTCACGGTTTAGACATGAATGTCGCTTCCGCCATCGAATACGCCGTCTCGCATCTGAAAGTCAAACACATCATCATCTGCGGCCACTACAACTGCGGCGGCATCAAAGCGGCGATGCTGCCCGAAGATTTGGGCGCGATGAATCCGTGGCTGCGCAACATCCGCGACGTGTACCGCCTGCATCAGGAAGAACTGTACGCAATCGAAGACGAGCACCTGCGCTACGACCGCCTGGTCGAATTGAACGTTCAGGAACAGTGCCTCAACGTCATCAAAATGGCGTGCGTGCAGGAACGATACCTGCTCGACGGCTACCCGATTGTTCACGGCTGGGTCTTCGACCTGCGTACCGGCCGCCTTATCGATTTGAACATCGACTTCAAAAACATCCTCGCCGACATTCAGAAAATCTACGACCTCACAGATTCCGAATGGGTGGTCAACGCGCGTAAGAAAGGGGTTGATGGCTCGGAGGTCGTCTGAAAATGCAGTTTGGACAAGCATCCTGATTTCAGACGACCTTAATTTGCCCCAAACCTATCAAATACAAAAACACACACACATCAGGAGTACCCCTCACCATGAAACCCCATCAGAAAAAACAAGCTTTGGGCAGCCTGTTCAAGTCCAATTTCGCTTCCGGACTGGTCGTCTTCCTCGTCGCCCTGCCGTTGTGCCTCGGCATCGCGCTTGCTTCCGGCGCGCCGCCTTTTTCCGGCGTGTTGGCGGGCATCGTCGGCGGCATCGTCATCGGTTCACTCAGCACCTCGCATATCAGCGTTTCCGGCCCCTGCCGCAGGCTTGGCGGCGATTATCCTTGCCGCGATTACCGAACTCGGTTCGTTCGAGTTGTTTCTGTGTGCGGGCTTAATCGCCGGTGCCATCCAGCTTTTACTCGGCTTTATCCGCGCCGGCAGCCTTGCCGAATACATCCCCGTGTCCGTTATCGAAGGCATGTTGGCGGGCATCGGCGTGATTATCATCATGAAACAGATTCCGTTTGCTGGTGTGCGTTTTGGCGATTCTCTTTATCCTGAACATGATCCCCCTGTCCACCCTCGCCGCCGTCTTGCTGCTGGTGGGCTACAAACTGGCGAAACCCGCCACCCTCGTTGCTGTCGTCGCGCTCGACCTGCTCAAAGGCGTCGGCATCGGGCTCGCCATCAGTATCATCTTCATCCTTCAGGGTAATATGAAACGCGCCTACTACCTCAGCCGTGAAGAATTCGCCGAAGCCGACGAAATCAGCTTGGAATTGGCGGAAGAAGTCTCGTTCCTGAACAAAGCCGCCATCAAGAAAACCCTGAAAAACATCCGTCCAGGTTCTAAAGTAACCATCAACGCCGAACGCTCGTCCTACATCGCCGGCGACGTATTGGAACTGATTGAAGACTTCGCCAACGTCTTTGCCAAGGAAAACGACATAGACGTTGTACTCAAAGGCTTCAAATCCGACTACGACCACGAAGGCCGCGACCACCATAGCCATGTGCGGGTAGGGCATAGCGCGAGTATTTAGAAGTCGGGTTGGAGACAGTATGAGAAGAGAGAGGTCGTCTGAAAAACCTGTTTGGGGATTTTCACACGACCTTTTTAGCAGATGCAAATAGAAAATACCGGCTTCGTCATTCCCGCGCAGGCGGGAATCTAGGTTTTGGAAACTATGGAAATCTTTAAAAATTGCAGCGGCCTTTCAGAGTCTGGATTCCCGCCTGCGCGGGAATGACGGAGGCTGATGAATCGGCTGTTTTGTCCGACAGAAAAGAAACATAACGAAATATTTAAGAAACAACAGGATTCGCGGGCAAAGCCCACGCTACACCGTTGGGCAACGCCTAAAGTTGGAGAAAACCCATAGCGGAATTTTTTGTGTTGATTTGAGGGATAACAATCGTAGCGTGGGCTTTGCTCACGAGAATCCGCCCCTCTCCCGTCCGGCGGGAGAGGGTTGGGGAGAGGGTGGTTCTTACCCTTTATGCCGTATATTTGCAAACCAATCCCATCCTAACTTTTCCCCGTCAGACAGGGGAAGGGATAAGGTTGCCGTAGTGGAAAAGTCGTCTAAAAACCCTGTTTGGAGTTTTTTAGACGATCTCATTGTGTTCTAATACTTTAAATTCACTATCGCTTCAATACGACAGGATTCGCGGGTAAAGCCCACGCTACACTGTCGGGCAACGCCCAAAGCTGCTGGAAAGCCCGTAGCGGGAGTTGTTGTGTTGATTTGTGGGGTAACTGTAGCCTGGGCCTTGCCCACGAGAATTCGCTCCCTCTCCCGTCTGGCGGGAGAGGGTTGGGGAGAGGGTGGCTCTTGCCCTTTATTCCGTATATCCTCCACCCCGCCACACCATCTTAACTTTCCCCCTCCAGACGGGGGGAGGGATCAGGTTGCTGTAACTGAAAAAAGTCGTCTGAAAACCTTATTTCAAGTTTTCAGACGACCTTGCGTTTTTGACGGATTTGACGACGGTAATTTAGAACGTAACTGCTTCAGCCAAAATTTTACCTGCCAAGTCTTTGGGCGACAGGTTGGGTTCGCCTTGCAACGGCCATTCGATGCCGACGGTTGGATCGTTCCAAATCAGCGAATGTTCGGCTTTCGGGTTGTAATAGTCCGTGCATTTGTAAACGAATTCGGCTTCATCGCTCAAAACGTAAAAGCCGTGTGCGAAACCTTCGGGTACCCATAGCTGGCGTTTGTTTTCCGCCGATAGGATTTCGCCCGCCCATTTGCCGAAAGTCGGCGAGTCTTTGCGCATATCAACGGCAACGTCAAATACTTCGCCGACAACGACGCGGACGAGTTTGCCTTGCGTATTTTCGGTTTGGTAATGCAGACCGCGCAATACGCCTTTGCCTGATTTGGAATGGTTTTCCTGTACGAAGGTACGGTCGCAGACGTTGGCCTTAAACCATTCGTCGCGGAAGGTTTCCATGAAGAAGCCGCGCGCGTCGCCAAAGACTTGGGGTTCTAAAAGTTTGACGTCGGGTAGGGTGGTATCGATGATTTTCATGAAGTATTCTCAAGTATGGGGCAGGTCGTCTGAAAACGGACGGGATGTTACAAACAGCCATTTCGTTTGCCATTTGCTGTTCTAAGGTTTCGCGGCGGCGGATAAGCCGGTATTCGCTACCGTCCACCAAGACTTCCGCCGCTCGGTTGCGCGCGTTGTAATTGCTCGCCATGCTGGCGCCGTATGCGCCTGTGCTGCGGATAACCAGCAAATCGCCTTCTTCGCAGGCAAGGGTGCGGTCTTTGCCGAGGAAGTCGCCGGTTTCACAAATCGGGCCGACGATGTTGGCGGTCAGCGGCGGGATGTTTTTTGGCGCTACCGCTTCGATATGGTGATACGCGTCATAGAGTGCGGGACGCATGAGGTCGTTCATGGCGGCATCGACCATAACGAAATTTTTCTCTTCGCCGTGTTTGACGAACTCGACACGCGTAAGCAGCGAGCCTGCGTTGCCGACCAAGCTGCGACCGGGTTCGAGGATCAGTTTCAGACGACGTGTGCCGATCAGTTTTTGAACCGCTTGGGCATACGCGCCCAAATCGGGGACGGTTTCGTCTTGATAAACGATGCCGACGCCGCCGCCTAAGTCCAGATGTTCTAAAACGATGCCTTCATCAGCCAACTGATCCACCAAAATCAAAATGCGCTCGCAGGCTTCGACCAGCGGGCTGAGGTCGGTCAGCTGCGAACCGATGTGGCAGTCGATGCCGACAATTTTGAGGTGGCTTTGGCGGGCGGCGTGGCGGTAGGCTTCGAGCGCGTCGGCGTAGGCGATGCCGAATTTGTTGGCTTTCAGTCCTGTGGAGATATAGGGATGGGTTTTGGCATCGACATCGGGGTTGACGCGCAGGGAGACGAACGCGGTTTTGCCCAAGCGTTCGGCAACCTTTTGAATGCGGTCGATTTCGGGGATGCTTTCCATATTGAAGCATTTCACGCCTGCATGAAGCGCGAATTCGATTTCCGCCTCGCTTTTGCCCACGCCTGAAAATATGGTTTTCGCCGCGTCGCCGCCTGCCGCCAAAACACGCGCCAATTCGCCGCCGGAGACGATGTCGAAACCGCTGCCCAGCGAGGCGAAGTGTTTGATGATGCTCAGATTGCCGTTTGCCTTGACGGCGTAGCAGACGAGCGGGGAAAGCGCGGCAAACGCGGTTTGGTAATTTTCAAATGCTTCGGTCAGCGCGGATTGGCTGTACACATAAAGCGGTGTGCCGAATTCTTCGGCAAGTCGGGGGTAGGGGACTTGTTCGCAATGCAGGGTCATATTGGTAAGGCTTAATCGTTGGTTTGATTGGTAGGTTCTTTGGAAGAATGGATTTCAGGCCGGTTTGGACCACGCCGAAACGCGCCTTGTCGCCTTCTTTGGGCAGGTAGAGGTCGCCTTTGTAACCGCAGGCCGAGAGCAGGAGGGCGGTCGCCGCCGCAAAAAATACGCCGTATTTCATCGGTAAACTTCCTTCATAAGCGCGAATGTGGCAAGATTCGGTATCTTAAACAAAAAACCACACAAAAAGCCATGATGACCGAAAGCGAATTCATCCGCATGAGCGAAGAATTGTTCGAACACATCGAAGACCAAATCGACGAAAACGGCTGGGATTTCGACTGCCAGTTTGCCGGAAACGTACTGACCATCGAAGCGGCGGATGGCACGCAAATCATCGTCAACCGCCACACGCCCAATCAGGAATTGTGGATTGCCGCAAAAAGCGGCGGCTACCATTTCGCCGAGCAAAACGGCAAATGGCTGGCAACGCGCGACAGCCGCGATTTCTACGACGTTTTGAACGAAGCACTGAGCTCGGCTTCGGGCGAAGCGGTCGAGATTATCGAATTGTGATCGGACTCAGAAGCCCATCTCACTCCCAAAACATTTACCCAAAGGATAACCCAATGCCCCTGTTAGACAGTTTCAAAGTCGACCATACCCGTATGCACGCCCCCGCCGTGCGTGTGGCGAAAACCATGACCACGCCCAAAGGCGACACCATTACCGTATTCGACCTGCGCTTTTGCGTTCCCAACAAAGAAATCCTGTCCGAAAAAGGCATCCACACGCTGGAGCATTTGTTCGCAGGCTTTATGCGCGACCACTTGAACGGCAACGGTGTCGAAATCATCGATATTTCCCCGATGGGCTGCCGCACTGGTTTCTACATGAGCCTTATCGGCACGCCCGACGAGCAGCAGGTTGCCGACGCATGGCTCGCTTCAATGCAGGATGTGGTCAATGTCAAAGACCAAAGCAAAATCCCCGAGTTGAACGAATACCAATGCGGCACCTATCTGATGCACTCGCTTGCCGAAGCGCAGGAAATCGCGCAAAACGTCCTGACGCGCAAAGTGGCGGTGAACAAAAACGAAGAGCTGACACTGGATGAAAGTTTGCTGAACGCTTAAACGATAGGTATTGAAAAAGGTCGTCTGAAAACGGGAAACCGATTTCAGACGACCTTTAGGTTTGGGAGTGTGATATTCCGCTGTCGGTTTGTTTAAGTGGAAAAAGATATTTCAAAACTAAAGAAATATAGTGGATTAAATTTAAACCAGTACGGCGTTGCCTCACCTTGCCGTACTATTTGTACTGTCTGCGGCTTCGTCGCCTTGTCCTGATTTAAATTTAATCCACTATAAAATACGAGAACGAGATAAATACGGGAAGTTCCTATAAGGTTATTCTACAATACACTTTTTATTCATTGCGTAAGGTCGTCTGAAATGACGGATTTGTCGAAAGGTCTGATTGCGGCGGCATTGTCCAATATTTTGTTTGTCGTGCTGTTTCTATACGGAATTTGGATGAGGCCGATGACGGGGACGGAAGTCTTCGCTTGGCGGATGGTGGCGATGCTGGCGGCTTTGTTTGGCCTGATGGGGATGGTGGGCGGCTGGCAGGCGGCAGACAGATTTATACGCGGCGTCGGCCAGGATTGGAAACGCTGGCTGCTGATTTTCCTGCCCACCCCTGTTTTTGCGAGCCAGTTGTGGCTGTTTGTCTGGTCGCCTGTCAACGGAGAGGGCGTGAATGTGGCGATGGGTTATTTTCTGTTTCCGCTGGCTATGATGTTGTGCGGGCGGATTTGGTTTAAAGAACGCCTTAACCGCCTGCAAACGGCGGCGGTCATGCTGGCGTGTGCCGGCGTGGCGTGGGAATGGCTGCGGATGGGAGCGTTTTCGTGGGCGACGGTGTGGGTGTTCGGCACTTATCCTGTGTATTACCTGCTGCGGCGAAGGTTGGGCGTGCCGCCCTTGGTCGGGCTGACACTGGATTTGATGGTGATTGCGCCGTGTGCACTGGTGTATATCGTATTTTTTACGGATACGTTAGGTTTGATTGCCGATATGCCGGTATGGGCGGGGTTTGTGGTATTGCTGGGAATAAACAGCGCGGTAGCCATGCATTTGAACCTGAAGGCAAATCAATTATTGCCGGTCGCTGTCTTCGGCATGATGAGTTATTTGGAGCCTGTTTTGCTGTTTGCCGTATCGGTAACGTTTTTGGGCGAACCTTTGCAGCCCGGGGCTTTAATCAGCTATGGTTTGATTTGGTCGGGGTTGTGCATGATGATGGCAAACGGGTGGATCAAGGCAAGACAGAAAGCAGTCGATAAAAGATAAAGGACAATAAAAGGTCGTCTGAAAACTTGGAAACGGGTTTCAGACGACCTTTTTATTTTTAAATCAGGATGGAGGATTACCAGTTTTGTACGATTTGGGTTGCTTCGTTCAGCCGCTCTACCGTTCCGACATCCAACCAAAGACCGTTGTGTTTTTGCGCGCTAACCTTTTCTTCGTTCATTGCTTGGCGCAGGAGGGGGGCGAGTTTGGCCGGCTGGTGCGGCGGTGTATCGCGGAAGAGTTCGGGGCGGTAAACGCCTACGCCGCTGAAAGTCAAGGCTTCGCCTGCTGATTTGTCTGAAGAGGCTAGACCGTTGGTAAGCAGGGCGAAGTCTCCGTTGGGATTGTGCGGCGGGTTGTCAACCAGCCATAGGCAGGCGAGTTTGTCTGAATGGGGGAATGCTTCGGCGGCCTGTCGGGCTTTTGAAAAGTCGATGTCGGTTAGCACGTCGCCATTGACAACGAGGAATGGTGCGTCGCCAAGCAGGGGTAGGGCAGTGGCAATGCCGCCTGCGGTTTCCAAGCCGCCTGCTTTTTCAGGGGAATAGGCGATGCGTACGCCGTATTGCGAGCCGTCGCCGAGCGTGGTTTCGATTTGTTCGCCGAGCCAGGCGTGATTGATGACGATTTCGGTAAAGCCTGCGGCTTTCAGACGACGTAAGTGCCAGCCGATTAAGGGTTCGCTGCCGACTTGCAGCAGGGGTTTGGGGGTATGGTCGGTCAGCGGGCGCATCCGTTCGCCGCGTCCTGCGGCAAGTATCATTGCTTTCATGAGGGATATGGATAAGTTTGGATAATGAAATGATGGGCAGTCTGTCGGGATTGGGGAGGCTGATTCAAGGTCGCCTGAAAATGAAATTTGAGGGTTTCAGACGACCTTTGCGAGCTTGGGGAGCCTTTACTCCAATGATTTGAATTGCCGTCGGAAATACAATAAAGCCGGGGGGTGTGTGCCGGAATTTTTGATTTCATTGATTTCGACGTAAAAGATAAAATGCGTCCCGATTTCGTGTTGCGAAACGATACGCCCGTGGAGATGCGCCAGTGCGCCTTCGACTTCGAGTTGCCCGGTTTCGCCCCTGTTCCAAATATGGTAGGCAAAGCGTTCTTCAGGGGAAAGCCCGGTCAGGCCGGCAAAGTGTTCTGCGATGTCCTGTTGGCTTTCGGACAGGGTATTGATGCACAAGTCGCGGTTGGTCTGAAGAATCGGAATGATTGCTGACTTCCGGTTGATGCAGAGCATAATGGTCGGCGGTTCGTCTGTAACGGGGGTAACGGCAGTCATGGTAATACCGTAACGGCCGGATTCTCCATCGGTCGTGATAACGTGTACGCCTGCGGCGCAGGATGCCATGGCATCCCTGAACGGATGCTTGAGTGTGTGTGCCGAATCTGTCATTCGTCGTGCTTTTTTATTTCAGGTGCTGTTCGATTTTCGACAGCGCCGTCAGCAGCTCTTTGAGTTCGAGCATTTTTTCTTTGGAAAGCACTTGCTCAATGGCATCGTAACGTTCGTCCACTTGCGCGCCGATGGATTCGAAAAGTTTTTCTCCTTCGTTTGTCAGCTTCAAATAGACGCGGCGTTGGTCGTTGGACGGCTTCAGGCGGACGACGAGGCCTGCTTTTTCCAAGCGGGTCAAAATGCCGGTCAGGCTGGGGCGCAGGATACATGCCTGATTGGCAAGGTCTTGAAAGTCCAATGTGCCGTTTCGGCAAGCAGGCGGATGATTCGCCATTGCTGGTCGGTGATATTGGCTTGGTTCAGAATAGGACGAAATTGGGTCATTAACGCTTCCCGCGCTTGAATCAGACCGATGTTAATGGAAGCATGTTTGGATTGGTTGGGCATGAGGGGTCTCCGTTGTTACCGATAAACAAACCTTTGAAGCGTGAGGCAGATTTGTAAAGGCTGTATTGTCATTATAAGAGCCCTGTGAAAGCGGCGAATGCGTGGGAGCAAAAGTATCGAACCAAAAATCAGATAACATTCCGTAAGTTTGTTTTGATAGTAATGTTCCGTATTTTCTTATGTTCGTATATTAGTCTATTTTTGACATAATCTCAACAAAATCATCACTTGCCATGATAAGGGTAGTTTATTTTTTCAATAAATGAATATTTACTCGATAGCGTCATGTGCTACACGGGATTCAAGTTCTTTATATTTTAAGGAATCTAACAAGGCAGCATCAATAGAATAGATCGGAAATAAAAATTCTGGCGCGCAGACCCCAATAAGTGCTGATTCCTGAGGTGAAGTGAACCATTTTTCCGTTTTTAATCAGGATAATGCTCGGGGTAACGGAGACTTTCCATTTTTGAGCCAAGCGTCCGTCGTTGTCGTTGACCGTAGGAAAATCAAGATGTTTTTCTGACATATAGGTACGGATATGCTCATCCGCACCGGAGTGCAGGGCAATACCGACAACAGGAATGCCGTCTTCGGCAAGCCGGGAAACGGTAGGTGAAGTATAGGCGCAGATATGGCACCAGTCTCCCCATACATAGAGGGCGGCGGTACGGTTTGCGCTAAGTAAGGCAGGTGTCAGCGTTTCTCCTGAAAGTAGGTACAGCGGTTCAGACGACATTTGTACGGGCGGTTCGGGTTTGCGCCACCAATCGGCAACGGCCGATAATATGGCGAAAATGACTACCGCCTGTAAAAAAGATAAGGATAGTGATTTGATGCGTGATGGCAGACGTTTCATTTTTTGACGGTCGGAGTGAAAGAAGGGGATGATACTTTGTTTTGATGCAGTGTTTCATAAAATTACCCAATGGGTCGTCTGAAAACGGTTGATGGGAAATACGTAACTGGATTGATAAAACATTAATTACATCAAACTACATTTGTTATAATTCGGGTCGCAAACCTTTATCCAACCGTAACAGAGGAAAAACCATGGGCATTAAAGTCGCCATTAACGGATATGGCCGCATCGGCCGCCAAGTATTACGTGCTATTTACGATTACAACCTGCAAGACCAACTTGAAGTTGTCGCCGTCAACGCCAGCGGCAGCCTCGAAACCAATGCCCATCTGACTAAATTTGATACCGTTCACGGCCGCTTTAATGCCGACATTTCCCACGATGCAACCCATCTCATTATCAATGGTCGCAAAATCCCCTTTTTCTCCACCCGCAACCCTGCCGAACTGCCATGGAAGGATTTGGAAGTTGATTTGGTTATGGAATGTACAGGCGCGTTTACCAGTAAATCCAAAGCCAACGTGCATTTGGAAAGCGGCGCGAAAAAAGTGCTGATTTCCGCACCGGGCGAGGCTGACGTTGACGCAACGGTCGTTTACGGCGTGAACGATGATGTGATTACCGACGACATGACTGTCGTCTCCAACGCGTCCTGCACCACCAACTGCCTCTCTCTCCCGTTGCCAAAGTGCTGAACGAAAACATCGGCATCGTCAAAGGCGTGATGACCACCATCCACGCTTTGACCAACGACCAAACCGTTACCGACGTGCGCCATAAAGATTTGCGCCGTGCCCGCAGCGGTGTGGAAAACATGATTCCGACTAAAACCGGCGCGGCAAAAGCCGTCGGTTTGGTATTGCCTGAACTGAAAGGTAAACTCGACGGTCTCGCCATCCGCGTGCCGACCGTCAATGTTTCCGTCGTCGATTTAAGCTTCCAAGCCGCGCGCGATACCAGCGTCGAAGAAATCAACGCGCTGATGAAAGCCGCTGCGGAAGAAGGTCGTCTGAAAGGCGTATTGAGCTACAACACGCTGCCGCTGGTGTCTATGGACTTCAACCATACCACCCAAGCCAGCACCTTTGACGCAACGCTGACTAAAGTCATCGACGGCAACATGGTCAAAGTGTTCGCTTGGTACGACAACGAGTGGGGCTTCAGCTGCCAAATGCTGAACACCGCCCGCCGTATGTTCGGTTTGGAAGTGCGCCCGTTTGAATAAAATGGATTAGCGAAGATGCTGAAAGGTCGTCTGAAAACCATGATTGGATTTTCAGACGACCTTTTCTATTTATCCGCTTGTTTTCGTTCCGGATTGAGCCAGTGCCATTGCTCGCGCAATGTTTGTTCCAATGCCTTTTGTTTTTCTTTAGGATTGTTTAGGCCGTGTGTAATACGGTTGTAGTCGAGTGTAACGGACGGGTTGGCGACATTGCCCCGTATTTTGAGCGGTATGGGCTTGGCTGAAGGATTGAGCGTGTTGCGGATAAGCAGATCCTCGGATAGTTCTTGCGTATTCAGATCGGTGTAGCCGTTGCTGACTATGTGCAAATGTTCGGAAAACAATTCGGTATTGATGTGGTGGCTGATGCCCTTGTCGATTTCGCTATTGAGGGTAAAACGGTTGAAAGGGGTTTGGGCATGCTCGCCGCCGGGGTGCTGTGAGGAAATACCGTTTTTGAGGATATGGTTTATATCTATACCTTTCCATGCCCCATACAAAATATTGAGGGTCAGCATCCCTTGTAGGGATTGGATGAGTTGCTTGCGATTGTTGCCCCGTGCCGTCAAATCGATGACGGCATCTCCGTTGCCGCTGAAGCTGTGGAAACCGAACAAATCTTGCAACAATGGTCGGATTTGTACGTTTTGGGCATTTTGTTGGAGATGGTAGGTGGGCGGAGTTGTGTTTGCCATACTGATACCGCCTTCTGTCTGACCACCGTAGAGACCTGCTTTTAAAATGGCTTAGGGCGATGTGTTCTTTGTCGGCATTCAGCAGGGTTTCAATATTGTCCAGTTGCAGGCCGGGTATTTGGACATTGCCGATTTTTGATGTTGGCATCAATTTGTGGGATTTGGCCGTTGTTGAGGATTGTTGGGTAGCCTGATCCAGAATTTGCCTGTATATCGTCCCAGTAGGGGAGTAGTGAGAGTTTTTGCAGGGCAATCCCGGCTTCCAAAAGAGGTGTTTCTCCTTCCGTTGGTTGATATTTGAATACAAGCGCAAAGGGCTGGCGGTCAAATGTGCCTTTGAAATCCCCTTGCCAGTTTTCTTTGCCGTACCAGTTGAATGAGCCGGTTAACTGGCTGATAAAGCGCGGATTGGGTAGGCGGTTGACCGTATCCTGCAATGTGGTCAGATTGATTGGGGATGATTGCAATCCTTTGTTTTGCTGCCACAGTAGAGGGCCTGTCAGGGTTAAATTGGTCTGATGGGCGGCATTTTTGTGGCTGGCGTTGAATTCAAAGTTATCCAATGTGGCAACGCTGGTACGGATGCTTGCTTTGTCGAGTTTGAACGAGCCGTTCCATTGGCTTTCCGGCTTGCCTGCTGTAAATGCACCATTGAGCGATGGGATGTTCAATACGTTGTTTTTAAGGGATAAACGGGGAATTTGCGCGGTCAGGTGAAAATTTTGGGCGGGATTATCCGTGCGCAGGCTGAGGTTGTCTGCTTTTAGGGAGTCGTTTTCAGACGACCATGTCCATGTACCGCTTCCATCAGCGGACAGTTTGCTTTCTTTCTCAGCAACAGATGCTTCCCAAAGTAAATTGGGAATGCTCCAACCGGTTTCAGAGGCATTGAACACGCCACTACCCTGCCATTGGATGGATTGATTTGGACGGCGCAGGCTGCCGTTGATTTTGAAAGGGCGGCCGTCAGCACCGTCGTTGCGGACGTTTAGATAGAAGTTGTCGATAATATGTGTTTGCCCTGCGATGTTCATATGCAGAGAGCTGTTTTCTATAATCAGACGGTTTAAAGAGGTAGGGTGGGAAGGATGTAACAGGTCTTGCAGGTTCCATTTGCCGTCATCGGTGCGCGATAACACGGCATCTGCTCCTGTAATAACCCATTTTTCGATGAAAGGGTAATCGTTCCACAGACTGCTCCAGCCTAGACCGATACGGGTCTCTTTGATGAGTAAGGCGGTTTGGTTGCTATGAGGTTGGGTAATGGTAACGTTTTTTAGGGTGACGGTAGGGCGGGGAAACCAGCTTCGGTGGATGTCGCTGCTGAAGCGGATATTCCGTCCTGTCCCACTGAAGGCGTTTTGTACGGTTGTTTCGATTCGTTCGGGGGTAAACAGGGCATAAACCGATGCATACAGGGCGGCTGCGGTACAAACAAGCAATATGACCGCAGTTACGACTGTTTTCAGCCAAAATTTTCCTGAATTAAGCAGAGGATTTTTCATGCGTAAAGGCAATAAGGTAACATAGCTGAAAGTATAGCACATGACATTTGGGATAGTGCGGATAGGGGATTAAGGGTAAATGTAAGGTGTGAGTGGTAGGCCTTGTAGCGGGCAGGTCGTCTGAAAGCGGTAGTATGCTAATATTGTCGTCTGTTTCAGGAGATATATGATGATTATTGTGATGGGTAAGAATGCTTCTCAGGAGTCGGTAGAGGGAGTAATCGGTTTTATCCGTAATAAGGGCTTGAAAGAGCATGTCTCTCGGGGGGAAGAACGGACGATTATCGGTGCGGTTGGTGATGAGCGGGTGTTCCGTCCAAATGAGTTGGAACGTTTGCCCGATGTGGAACGCGTCGTCCGGGTATTGAACGATTGGAAAATTATCAGCCGTGAGGCGGACGAGGAAGACGGCAGGATTGTTGTACGGGGTGTGATATTCGGCGGAGCGAAGCGGTTGGATATTACTGCCGATACGGATAGGGCGGAAGAGGCGGATGCAGTATTTGTCGATCCGTTTTACCTTCCTGCGCGCCCTTATGAAAAAGTGGACGAGCAGCGTGAAAACTTACGGGTTCGGGCGATTGTCCAGGAAATTTCTGATTTGCAGAAAACAGGCAAGCCCGTCATTGTCCGTATCCGTGATGTTCGCCAGATAGATGAGGCCTTGTCTGCCAGTGCAGATATTTTGTATTTGGGCGGCAGTATGATGACCAATCGGACGCTTTTGGATGAAGTAGGTCGTCTGAATACGCCGGTAGTGTTGTGTAAAGACAAGCATCATCGTGTTGATGATTGGTTGGTGGCGGCAGAACATATCGCTTTGCGCGGCAATAGCCATATTATGCTCGGTGAAGCTGGGACGCTCAGTTTTGAGCCGGAACATGCCTATCGTTTGGATGTCGATGCCATCGTTCGGGTCAGGAAAGTGTGCCGTCTTCCGGTTATCGCCAATATTACCCGTCTGTGGCACAACGATATGCCTCAGGAAATATTGTATCGTTTGGCAGCGGCAGCAGGTGTGAACGGGATTATTAGCGGGTAGGAGATATATCTGGCAGTAGGGAATATGGTGATTGACTTGAAAATAAAAAAACAGAACAACGAAAACTGTTCTGTTTTTTATTTTCAGACGACCTCATGGGTTTAGCCTCTAAAGGGGTCGTCTGAAACTGCTTTACCTACCCGTTAAACATTCACGGTCTCGGCTACTTCGTTGTAGCTGTCAATTTCGTTGAAGTTCATGTAGCGGTAGATTTGGTCGCCCTGTTCGTTGATGATACCGATGTTAGCTTGGTATTCTTCAACGGTCGGGATTTTACCCAGTTTGGAACAAATCGCCGCCAATTCTGCCGATCCGAGGTAAACGAAGGTGTTTTTACCCAAGCGGTTCGGGAAGTTGCGGGTGGAAGTGGACATGACAGTTGCGCCTTCGTGTACTTGGGCTTGGTTACCCATACACAATGAGCAGCCCGGCATTCCATACGCGCGCCGGCGCGACCGAGTACGCCGTAGTGGCCTTCGTCGGACAATTCTTTCGCGTCCATTTTAGTCGGCGGCGCTACCCACAGGCGGACGGGGATGTCGCTCTTGCCTTCCAAGAGTTTGGAAGCGGCGCGGAAGTGACCGATGTTGGTCATGCACGAACCGATGAATACTTCGTCGATTTTGGTGCCTGAACGTTCGGACATGAAGCATACGTCGTCCGGGTCGTTCGGACAAGCGATAATCGGCTCTTTGATGTCGTCCATGTTGATTTCAATCACGGCGGCGTATTCGGCATCTTTATCCGCTTCAAGCAGCTCCGGGTTCGCCAGCCATTTTTCCATGGCTTTGATGCGGCGTTCCAAAGTACGCGGGTCTTGATAGCCGTCGGCAATCATGTTTTTCATCAACACGACGTTGGATTTCATGTACTCGATAATCGGCTCTTTGTTGAGCTTCACGGTACAGCCGGCGGCGGAGCGTTCGGCGGATGCGTCGGTCAATTCAAAGGCTTGTTCCACTTTCAAATCAGGCAGGCCTTCGATTTCGAGGATGCGGCCGGAGAAGATGTTTTTCTTACCGGCTTTGGCAACGGTCAGCAAACCTTGCTTAATCGCGTAAAGCGGAATGGCGTTCACCAAATCGCGCAGGGTTACGCCCGGTTGCAGTTTGCCGCTGAAGCGTACCAATACGGACTCAGGCATATCGAGCGGCATCACGCCGGTGGCTGCTGCGAAAGCAACCAAACCGGAACCTGCGGGGAAGGAAATACCGATAGGGAAACGGGTGTGGCTGTCGCCGCCGGTGCCGACGGTATCGGGCAGCAGCAGGCGGTTGAGCCATGAGTGGATCACGCCGTCGCCTGGACGCAGAGATACGCCGCCACGGGTAGAAATAAAGGCGGGCAGTTCTTTATGGGTTCTGACATCAACAGGTTTCGGATAAGCCGCGGTGTGGCAGAAAGACTGCATTACCATGTCGGCGGAGAAGCCCAAACAAGCCAAGTCCTTCAACTCGTCGCGGGTCATCAGGGCCGGTAGTGTCTTGCGAGCCGACTGTCGTCATACGCGGTTCGCAATAAGTACCCGGGCGCACGCCTTGTCCTTCGGGCAGACCGCAGGCGCGACCGACTATTTTTTGCGCCAACGTGAAACCGGCTTTGCTTTCGGCAGGCGCTTGAGGCAGACGGAATTCGGTGGAAGCAGGCAGTTTCAAGGCTTCGCGCGCTTTGGCGGTCAGACCGCGACCGATAATTAGGTTGATACGGCCGCCGGCTTGCACTTCGTCCAGCAATACTTGTGATTTCAGGCTGAACTCGGCAACGGTTTCGCCGTTTTTCACGATTTTGCCTTCGTAAGGCAGAATATCGACGACATCGCCCATTTTCAGCGCGGAAACATCGACTTCAATCGGCAGTGCACCGGAGTCTTCTTGAGTATTGAAGAAAATCGGCGCAATTTTGCCGCCCAAGCATACGCCGCCGAAGCGTTTGTTCGGTACGAACGGGATGTCTTCGCCGGTATGCCAAATGACGGAGTTAGTCGCGGATTTACGAGAAGAACCGGTACCGACCACGTCGCCGACGTAGGCAACGGGATGACCTTTGGCTTTGAGTTCTTCTAGCAGTTTAATCGGACCGACTTCGCCCGGTTTGTCGGGATTGATGCCGTCGCGCGGGTTTTTCAGCATTGCCAGCGCGTGCAGCGGAATATCGGGACGGCTCCATGCGTCAGGCGCGGGAGAGAGGTCGTCTGTATTGGTTTCGCCGTCAACTTTGAAGACGGTAACGGTGATTTTTTCGGGAACTTTGGCGCGTGAGGTAAACCATTCGGCATCTGCCCAAGACTGCAAAACTTCCTGAGCGTATTTGTTGCCTTTTTCGGCTTTTTCCTGAACGTCGTGGAAAGAATCGAACATCAGAAGCGTATGTTTCAAGCCTTTAGCAGCGATTGGCGCGAGTTTGTCGTCGTCCAAGAGTTCGATTAAGGCGTGAATGTTGTAACCACCGAGCATCGTACCTAAGAGTTCGGTCGCATATTCGGGGGAAACCAGCGGGCTGGATACGCTGCCTTCGGCAACGGCAGCCAGGAATGAGGCTTTGACTTTGGCGGCATCGTCCACACCAGGCGGCACACGGTGAGCAAGCAGTTCGACCAAGAACTCGCCTTCGCCTGCGGGCGGGTTTTTCAGCAGCTCGACCAAATCGGCGGTTTGCTGCGCGTTCAAAGGGAGGGGTGGGATACCGAGGGCGGCGCGCTCGGAGACGGCTTTGCGATAGGCTTCTAACATCTCTTTGTTCCTTTTTTCTGTTTTTTCTTCTGACCGTTGCAAATGATTTGCAATCAAAGAATTGTAGACAATTCTTTTGGGTATCATAGACCAGTTTGGCAAAAATTGGAATATTTATGTTATCGGATGTAATAGATGTTTGCTATTGAAACGAATTATCTTGAAAAAACAAAAAGGTCATCTGAAAACAGGGTTTCAGACGACCTTGGATTCGGATTTCAAGTGCAACACTATGGTATCAGTGGTTGGAACAGATTCAAGAATAAAACACTTGGCGTTTCGTAGCCAAGTGTTTTTCTTGGCCGGTGGTTCAACTCATCTTGAACCCTGCGTATCTCCCGATTGCTGATATTTCGGAAATCGGTTTGTTTGGGGAAATATTGTCGGATGAGTCCGTTGGTGTTCTCATTCAGCCCTTTTTCCCAAGAATGGTAGGGGCGGCAAAAATAGGTTTCCGCCTTTAATGCTTTGGCTATTTTGGTGTGTTGGTAGAACTCTTTGCCGTTATCCATGGTGATGGTGTGCACTCTGGCTTTATGTGCCTTTAATACCCTAATGGCTGCCTGGGCAGTGTCTTCGGCCTTTAAGTTATCCAATTTGCAGATGATGGTGTAGCGGGTAACGCGTTCGACCAAGGTCAATAATGCGCTTTCTGATCCTTGCCGATGATGGTGTCGGCCTCCCAATCGCCGATGCGTTTTTTTTGGTCGACGATGGCGGGTCGGTTTTCTATGCCGACGCGGTTGGGCACTTTGCCTCTGGTCCATGTGCTGCCGTAGCGTTTGCGGTAGGGTTTGCTGCATATTCTGAGGTGTTGCCACAAAGTGCCGCCGTTGCTTTTGTCTTGGCGGAGGTAGCGGTAAATGGTGCTGTGATGGAGCGTGATCCCGTGGTGTTTGCGCAGGTAGGCGCATACTTGTTCGGGACTGAGTTTGCGGCGGATAAGGGTGTCGATGTGTTGAATGAGCTGCGAATCGAGTTTATAGGGTTGTCGCTTACGCTGTTTGATAGTCCGGCTTTGCCGCTGGGCTTTTTCGGCGCTGTATTGCTGCCCTTGGGTGCGGTGCCGTTTAATTTCGCGGCTGATGGTGCTTTTGTGGCGGTTAAGCTGTTTGGCGATTTCGGCGATGGTGCAGTGGCGTAACAGGTATTGGATGTGGTATCGTTCGTCTTGGGTCAGTTGTGTGTAGCTCATGGCAATCTTTCTTGCAGGAAAGGCCGTATGCTACCGCATACTGGCCTTTTTCTGTTATGGAAAGTTGCACTTCAAATGCGAATCCGCCGACCTTTTATATTTATCGGTATAGCCGATTCGTTCTTTTACCGAGCGTTTGCCTGATATTCGCTCCCGTCTTCGCGCAAGAGCTTGGGCTGTTTGCCTTTATCAATCACGTCTTTATCGATGACAACTTTGGTTACACCTTTCAAATCAGGCAGTTGATACATGGTATCCAACAGGCAGCGTTCAACAATGGAGCGCAGGCCGCGCGCGCCGGTTTTACGTTCCATTGCCTGACGGGCGATGCTGCGCAGGGCTTCTTCTTCAAATTCCAATTCGACATTTTCCATGCCGAACAGGGTTTGATATTGTTTTACCAAGGCATTTTTCGGCTCGGTCAAAATGTTGACCAATGCGTCTTCATCCAATTCCGCCAGCGTGGCGATAACGGGCAGACGGCCGATTAACTCGGGAATTAAACCGAATTTAATCAAGTCTTCAGGCTCGACGATTTCAAACAATCCGGTAATGTCGGCATTTTCGTCCTTACTGTGAACGGATGCGCCGAAACCGATACCGCCTTTTTCAGTACGCTGACGGATCACTTTTTCCAAGCCTGCAAACGCGCCGCCGCAGATAAACAGGATGTTGGTCGTGTCGACGTTGATAAATTCCTGATTCGGATGTTTGCGGCCGCCTTGGGGCGGAACGCTGGCAACCGTACCTTCAATCAGTTTCAGCAAGGCTTGTTGCACGCCCTCGCCGGATACGTCGCGGGTAATCGACGGGTTGTCGCTTTTACGCGAGATTTTGTCGATTTCGTCGATATAAACGATGCCGCGCTGGGCTTTTTCGACATCAAAATCGCATTTGCCCAAAAGCTTGGTAATGATTTGTTCGACGTCTTCACCGACATAACCCGCTTCAGTCAGCGTGGTCGCGTCCGCCATGACGAACGGTACGTCCAGTTTGCGCGCCAAGGACTGCGCCAACAAGGTTTTACCCGAACCGGTCGGACCGATAAGCAAGATGTTGGATTTCGACAATTCGACGTTGCCGTTGGCTTGGGATGGCGCAGGCGTTTGTAATGGTTGTACACCGACACCGCCAAGGCTTTCTTGGCCTGTTCCTGACCGATAACGTGGTCGTTGAGGTTGGCGACGATTTCGGCAGGCGTGGGCAGCTTGTTGTTCGGATGGGACGCATCCGTTGCAGATTTCTCTGTGGAGAGGTCGTCTGAACTTTGCAGCATTACACCGCAAGTTTCTACACATTCGTTACAGATAAAAGCGTTTTCGCCTTCAATCAGGTTTTTGACTTCATGCTCGGATTTTCCGCAAAACGAGCAGGAGCGTTTTTCTTCAGTCATAATTTATCTTCTGTTTTCAAGCAATATCGGCAAACCGTCATCCGAATGCTGCGGGAACGGTTTTCGGCAAAGTCGGTAAGTATAATCAGTATCTTAAGGTTTATCAAATACCGTATGGCAAGCTGTTTGGCGTAAGGTTTTCAGACGACCCTCCGACGCATGGCAACACGCCATGATTTCCCATCCTTAAGATGGTTTCAATTTGGGAAAAAGATGCAAACAAACGCAAAAAAAGCCATATTAAACTTTACATTTTGTTGTATTTTAAGCAAAATATCTCCTTTAATAATTCAATTGTCTTAAATTCTACTGGTTGAAGTATGTCGGTTATGAAATTTTATAAAACACTGAGTGCGACCTGTTTGGGTATGGCTTTGACGGTTGTCGCCGCTCCTGCTACTGCAGACGATATGGATGTTTTGGGTCAATTTTTGGAACAGAATTTTCCAACCCAAAATGACCCGATGGAAGCTTTCGCATTAAGCCACGCCCAAAAAATCGAAGCTCAGGCGATGATGGCGGGGCCGTTTTTGACATCGCAGGCCGCCCTGATTTTTAACAATAAAACAGGTGAAATCCTGTATCAGAAAAACGCAGACCGCGTGATGCCGATTGCGTCCATTTCCAAACTAATGAGCGCAATGGTCGTTTTGGACGCGCGTTTGGATATGAACGAGCGCATTACCATTACGGCTGATGAAATCGACCGCCTGAAAGGCACAGGCAGCCGCCTTGCCGTCGGCACGACGCTGACGCGCGGCGAATTGCTGCACCTGAGCCTGATGAGCAGCGAAAACCGCGCAACACACGCGCTGGGCCGCACCTATCCGGGCGGTATGTCGGCGTTTGTTGCTGCCATGAATGCAAAAGCGCAAAGCCTGGGCATGTATAGCAGCCGTTTCTACGAACCTACCGGTCTGAATTTCCAAAACGTATCAACTGCCCACGATTTAAACCGTATGGTCGCTGCGGCGAGCAAATATCCGCTCATCAGCAAAAACTCAACCTCCAACTACGGCTCGGTTTGGACGGCAAACGGCCGCCAAAACTATAAAAACTCCAATGCCCTCGTGCGCGAAGGCAGTTGGAACATCGAGCTTCAGAAAACCGGTTATATCCGCGAAGCAGGACGCTCGATGGTGGTTAAGGCAAACGTCCAAAACCAACCGATTACTATCGTATTGCTGAACTCGCCAACCTCGACAACCCGCGTAAACGACGCGCGTAAGATCGAATCTTGGATGTTGCAGCGCCGCTCTTAAAATACTTGTTATGCCGTCTGAAAAGCAGGCGGCATTTTATTTTATGGTCAGTAGGTGAAAACGGAAGGAGTTTGTACGGTTTTGGTTTCAATCTTTTGTCGGGCATCAAGGAATTTTTGAAATGAACAAAATCAATAAAATGAACAAAATCAGTAAAAAGTACGGATTATGGTTCGGGGTTGCGGCGTTGGCGGGCTGTACTTCCGTCGCCGATATGGTGGGATACGATACGGCTGCTTTGAATAAGGGAGCCGAGCGAAACTATACGCAGGTTGTACAAAAAGCGCGCAGCCAGAATGCGCTGGATGTCAGCTCTCCGACGGCGCAGCGTGTTCATAGGGTGTTTTCCCGACTGGTTCCGTATGCCAACCGCGCCAACCGTACCGGCATACCTTTTAATTGGCAGATGAACGTTATCCGCAGCAACGAGTTGAATGCTTGGGCGATGCCGGGCGGAAAAATGGCGGTATATACCGGTATGGTTGAACGTTTGCAACTGACGGATGATGAAATCGCCGCAGTCATCGGGCATGAAATGACCCATGCCCTGCTCGAACACAGCAAAAAAGCCATCGGAGGTCAGGTATTGACCGGCTTGGGCGGTTCTATTTTGGCAGGTGCCGTCGGTTTGGACGGAAATTTGGTCGGCGTTGGAACAGATTTATTGGCAACCAAACCTTTTTCGCGTCATCAGGAAAGCGAGGCAGATGCGGGAGGCGTCCGCCTAATGGCTCAAGCAGGTTACAATCCGCAGGCGGCAATTAGCGTGTGGGAGAAAATGAATAAGGCGCAAGGCGGCAGTCAGGTTGCGATCTTGTCAACCCATCCCGCCAACAATACCCGTATCGAAGCAATCCGCAGGATGTTGCCGGAAGTTATGCCTATTTATTACCAAAATAAACGCTGATATTTTGTGTTGATGGATATTTTCAAACTGTTTTAGAGGTCGTCTGAAAACCGAGTACCCAATCAATAGAGATATTTGGATAGTAAAAGGAAAACATATGATTAAGCCGATTATTTTAATCCTCGCGGCTGCAACTACTTTGTCAGCTTGCAATACTCTTGAGACAGAAAGTGTACCGATGACCGGTATGCCCAATCCGGCTTCAGAATTTTGCGTGAAACAGGGCGGTAAGCTGGAAATCAAAAAAGACAAAGATGGCGGAGAGTATGGGATGTGCCATCTGCCTGACGGTATTGTTGTGGAAGAGTGGGCGTATTTCCGCCAACACAACAAATAAGTTACAAGAGTTAAAAAGGTCGTCTGAAACATCTTTTCAGACGACCTTTTTATATGAGGAGACCTTTGCAATAACATGAGTTATTAAAATTTTATGCCCAATACCATTTTTAAAATGAAGAACCTCCCTGATTTCTTCCACTTTTTTCTCAATATCAGTTTAGCCAATTGAAAATTTTTTTGGCGCATTTTTATGCGTCAAATTTCGTTAACGGACCATTTTTGCAAAGGTCTCAGATTGAAAACTTTGAGAATATATTGAAAAAGCCGGCAAACATTATGTTTGTCGGCTTTTTAGTCAGTACAGTATTAAGAATGCTGACGGTTAGGTTTAGAACTTATAACTGATGGTAAACAGCAAAGTCCTGCCACGCGCATAGTTATTCAGAACGGAGCGTGTCGTGCCGCCATATTTGCCATTGCATAAACCGTTGGCATCACATTCGACTTCTTCGTCATCTAAACCGCCTTTTCTTTCAAATACGCTGAAATAGCGCTGAGTTGCGGCATCGTTTGCGGCATCCAAAGGATCGATATAGCGCTTATTGAAGGCATTTTGAATGTCGAAACGAAGGATAAGGTTTTTCTTCGGTTCGTAATTGGCATAGAAATCAAAAATCAGCGGCTGTCTGTTGATGCTTTCTGTTTTTTTGATCGCCCTTCTGCCCATTTGGTGTGAAGAGTAGGTGTTGGCACCGGTTGTCCCGTCAACAAATTCTTCCTCAGTCGTCGCCCGTGTACTTTTGCCGTAATAGCGCATAATGCCGCCGATGGTCAATTTGTTGCCTAACCAGCGGGAACCCAATTCAAACCGCCCGTAATCTCGGGGCAAGCGGGAAATTTTGCTTAAGCCGTAACCTTGTTTGATTTGGTCTTCTTTAGAAGAATTACGGGGCGATTCGCTGGCATCGCTATAATTGGTCGGCTGGTTGGTTTTTTGATATGCGTAAGACAGGGTTGAAAAAAAGCGGCCGAAATCATAGTTCATTTCCACTTCCAAACCATTTTTATGGACAGGTTTGGCATAGTTTCGATGCTGGAGAGAGTATTGCAGGCCGGTACTGGTTACCCAGCTGGGTGCTTTATCCAAATCCCACCATTTGCCATAAACATTGTGAATATAGTTGTTTATCCTGCTGCGATAGGCGACCAGTTTGAAACCCAATACATCATCCGGCTTGAAAATCCCTTTTTTGAAGGTATTGAAGCCTATTTGGTAAGTATTGGCCTGTTCCGGCTTGAGGGCGGTATTGACGCCCGAGTCGCCGATTTGTGAAAAATACATTTCTTGAATATTTGGCATTCTATGCGTACGCGAATAGCTGATAAACGGCATAAAGTAGTCGTTGACATTGATGTTTAATGCCACCGAATGGTTTACCGCATGCTTTTTACCGGATTTGGTATAAACCGGTTCGTAAAGGTCGCAGCTTGGCGTGCAATGCTGTTTATAAATTTCAGAATCTTCTCCAAATGCTTTTTTAAAATCTTCTTGGGTATTGAAGTAGTCGGTATATTCGCCTTTGTAGCGGTAGTTGACCATATTGGTGCTGTAATTCAATTGATAAATGCCTTTTTTCAAGGAAGTATCAAAATAGAACGTATTGAATTTTTGCTGGCCTGAAGGTTGTAATATGGTTGATTTTTGAGGAAATATTCCTTTGTCGCCTTTGAAGCGGCCTAAAAAGCTGTACAGGCCGGCATCTTGGTCGGGGCCGTCGTAAAACAGGCTCAGCTCTTCCGGAAAGCGGTTTTTACTGTATTGGTTTTTAAAGAAATTGAAACCGACGGTGGCTTTTAAATCTGTTTTGTTGGGAAGGTTGAAAGAGAAGCGGTTGTTGATATCCAAAAGATTGGCTGTGTTTTTGGTTTCCAAATAATCCAGCAGCCCCCATCCCGAAAAACGTGAGTTTTTCGGATATTTTTGTTTTCCCAGATTATGGGCGGCCAATACGTTTAAATCGACATAATCGCCAATGTTTAAATTGTAATTGGCTTGGTAGTTGCGATTTTCTACTTTGCGGCTGCCGATGCGGTTGTTCATGGTACGAAGCTGAAGATCCAGCTTGTTGTTGTCGTTTTCGTATTCCACTTTGACCAAATGACTGTTTGAGCGTTGTTGCAGGCTGGTAGGGTCGATAGGTGTCAGATCCCATTGCGGTGCCAAATTCTCTTTCCAGCTTCTTTCCAAATCATCTACATAATCTTTTTGCAAAACCTCAGGATCGTTATATTTTCTGGAGAAAGGGTAGTCCCAATAGCTTTTACCGACTGCGTTGCGCTTGGAAAAGTCGCGAACCCAACGATTTTGCCCTTGGTCGAATTTCAATAAGTTGCTTTCAAAATATTCTTGTTTTTTACGGTCCAAATATTCTTCGCCAAAATTGCCGATACGCTGACCGCCGCCGCCTACTTTATAGTTTTGCTCGACATTACGGTGGCTGTAGCCATATAACGCGCCAAGGCGCGCACCGCTGTCAAACCATTTTTGTACCGCTCCGGTTGCCATAAAATTGCTTTTGGTGCTGTTTGTGCCGGTCAATCCTTTGGTTAAAAGCCCAAAGGTATGGTTTCCGTGTACCACATCGTCCACCCGTAAAGTACGGAAATTGGCTGTACCGGATAAGGTATTGATGCCGTTGGCACCCGAGAAACTGCCTTTGGTTACATCCACACCGGCAATAAAATTGGGATCCAGTGCCGTACCGAATTGCGAAGAGCTGCCGCTGCGTCCGGCATCGGCAGAAGTGGAGTAGAAGGTTTGGGTTACGCCGTCAACCATCGTATTGACGCGTCCCAAACCGCTATCGCCACGGATATTGACCGCCAATACCCCCGATCCCTTGTCTTGTTGGGTGAAGACGCCGGGCATGCTCCGCACGATGGCATCGATGTTTTCGCTGGATTGATAAACGCGCTCACGCGAACTTTTGGCTTGGCCTTCGGTAAAAACTTTTTTCTCTTTGGCAATGTATTTACCTTTAACTTGAATTTCATCAAGCTCTTGAGTTGAAACTTCGTCTTCTGCGTGTGCGATACTTGTTATAGCCAGTAAAGATAATGTCAGTAGGTTTAATTTGAAATTCGGATTCATAATAGTTACCTCAAAACGAAGTCCGTTACTTTATAACATATTATTAAACTTTACAAATATTTTGATAATGAATTTCATTTATTAAAGAATAAAGCAGATTCTTGTTTTAGGAGATAACTCAAAAGCATATGATGAATATGGCTGAAAAGATAAAGCGGGTCTGAATTTGAATTTGATTAGCAGGGAAGAGGGAAGATTTAATTGGATTTAAACAGACGAAAGAAGAAAATTTGATTGCAATATGTGAATCGGGCTGTCGGTTTGGAATGAAACCGGCAAAAAACGTGAAATGCAAAATATAAAGTCAATATAGAAAGGTTTGAATTCAGTTGAAGCAAAGACCGATCTTTGCAAAATTCTTCTTTCCCTGACAGCCGAAACCCAAATATGGGTTTTCGGTTGCTGGGGAAAAGGGATTTTTGCAAAGGTTCGGTTGTATAGTGGATTAAATTTAAATCAGGACAAGGCGACGAAGCCGCAGACAGTACAGATAGTACGGCAAGGCGAGGCAACGCCGTACTGGTTTAAATTTAATCCACTATATTTCGGCAACTGTTTTTGAAACATCTCCTTTTCGAATTTCCAATGGATTCCAGTTTGGTGAATGACGGCGGAAGTGAGGGTTTTAAAAACAGGTTTACCGGGGAAGAGGCCGTCTGAAACGATGAATTCACGTTTTCAAACGAACTCTTCCGATTTCCGGCTTCTATGCCGCATCCGACGATTCTTCCTTTACCGCGTCCAGCAGCGGTATCAGCAGCTCTTCCACCAATCTTTGGAACAACGCTCCTTCTACCGGCTCGGTATCTTCGTTGCCGAACACTAAGGCGACTTCTGTATAGTCTTTTTGCCCTTTGCTGACTTTGTTGCCGTGATAGCTTTCCTTGGCTTTGTTCAGGGCATCTTCCCAGCTCTGTTTTTTGCCGTAGGCTTCGGCGGCGGCGAGGCTGGTTTTGGCGAAGAAAGGCAGCGGGCGCGTTTGTCCGAGGTTGAAGAACGTCAGCCATTTTTGCAGCATTTGTTGCGCGTGGTTGCTGGATATTTCGGGATAAATCGTTGTTTCTTCGGGCTGAACGATATGGGTTTGGCAGGTTTCGGTTGTCTGAGATTCCACCGCGCAAAAAATTAAATGTTCGAGCAGGAGGGCGATGCGTTGCGGGGCGTTGGGTTTGCGGTCGAGGTAGAACACTTGGCCGCATTGGTAAAGGTTGCCGAGGCTGCCTTGCAGGGTTTGCCCGTCGAACGGGATTTCGTAGGCGAAGGGCGGCAGTTTGGGGCTTTGCAGCAATGCGCCGTCTATGCGTTTGGCGGCGGCTTGGAAATTCTGCTGCCACAATTTACCCAATTCACCGGCGGGCAACAGGCTTTCGGCGTCGAGGCGGACGGCGGTTTCTTGAAAGTCTTGGTTGTGGCGGCGGGCATCAAGGTAGGCGGCGGCGATTTTGTCGGCGCGTTGCGGCTCGAAGGGTTCGGCGGATTCCCATGCTTCGTCGCGGTAGGGTTCGCGCCAGCCTAGGGTTTGTTGCAGCCATGCTTTGACGGGATTTTTCCAGAAGCGGATGAAGTCGTCCTGCCAGACGATCGGTTCGGGGCTGTTTTCTTCGAGGGCTTCGCTGAAAAACGGACGCGCCTGTTCACGCGGGCGGTTGAGGGCGTCGGCGTAGTTCTGCCGCGTGCTGAAGAGGTCGTCTGAAATTTTGTCTGCGATGAAATAGCGGTGTGAGAACGGTTGCAGGGGATGTTGTTCGACCCAGTGTTCCGCCAGCTCTTTACTGCGCCGTCCGGTCATGGCGGCGACGGTGTCGATGAGTTCGCTGACGAGGGCGGACGGGGCGAGTTCGTCGTCGTTGCGGATGCTGCGGCCGACGTAGGAGAGATAAAGGATGTCGCGCGCGCTGATGATGGCTTCGAGGAAGAGATAGCGGTCGTCGTCGCGGCGGGCGCGGTCGCCTTTTTGCGGGTGTTTGGCAATCAGGTCGAACACGGCGGCTTTAGTGTTACGCGGGAAATCGCCGTCGTTCAGACCCAAGAGGCAGATGACTTTGAACGGCAGGCTCCTCATCGGCACCATGCTGCAAAAGGTGATACCGCCGCGCAGGAATCCTGCTTGGCTTTCACTACCCAAAAAGCGGCGGATGTGGCGGATGACCGTATGTTGCGGCAAAGTGCCGCGAAAGCCTGCCAATGCGGTTTCTTCCTGCCATTTTGCCAACGCCTGCTCAAACTGCTGCAAGGCGTATTGGTCGTCGGCATCGGGCAGGAACAACGACTGTACCAAATCGCGGCAGCGTTCCGTCCATTCTTCCGCTGCTGCGGGTTTGCGCCACTCGGCGGCGAGGCGGGACAGCGTGCGGATGAAGGCGGCAAAGCGACCGAACACATCAAGGCGGTTGACATCGCCGTGCCACGCGCTGACGTTTTGCCAGAGCGGGCTGCCGTCGTCGGGCAGCATCCAACCCAACACGATGCGTTCCAACGCCTGCTGCCAAGTGAACAGATTGTCCGCCGCGCCGCGCATTGTTCCGTCCAACCCCCAATGCACGTTCAATTCGGCAATGGTGTCGTGCAGCAACGGCAAATCGTCCGCCGTCAGCCCAAAACGGCGCAGCACCAAACCGCTTTCCAACAGCGGCAGCACTTTATCGACTTCAAACCGGCTTTCCAGCAAATCCAGCGTCTGCTCCAGCGCGTAAAGCAGCGGCTGGCGGCGGCTGAGTTTCACGTCCGACACCGAATACGGCAAAGCCTGCGCCCCGCCCTGCGCCTGCCCGAATACTGCTTCGATAAACGGGCTGTACGGTTCGATGTTCGGCGTCAAAACGGCAATATCGTGCGGCTGCCAGTCGGGATGTTCGTGCAGAATCCGCAACAACTTGTCTTTCAAAATCTGCAATTCGCGCAAGGGGCTGTGTGCCGAAACGATACGTATGGAGCCGTCGTCCAGCAAATCCGCGCGGCTGTTTCAGACGGCATCCGCAGGTTTTGAATGTCGTTTTGCAGGCAGTGCAGCAGCGTGTCGTCTGAAACTTCTTCAAACACAGGCTGCTCCTCCAAGCCGATTTCCGTCAGAAAATCAAAAAAATCACGCCCCTGCTTGCCCAGCGACGCCAACAGCGGATGCCCCGTTTGCGACAAATCCGCCTCATCGCCGCCCTTCAACAGCTGCGCCGCCTCAATCACATTGCCCCAATACTGCCCGCTCGGATTGAGCGCGAACACAAACACATCGCAATGTTCCGAAATTTTCTGCAAAAGCTGCAAATACATCGGCGCCATCGTCGAAATGCCGAACACGAAAAACCGCTCGGGCAGGTGCGCCTTATCCAAAGACGACAGCAGCTTTTCCCACAGCGCCACACGGTGCGGCGCGGATTGGTTGCCGTCGTCCAAATAGCGCCAAAGCTGCGCCTGCCAAACCTCGTCGTCGCCCAGTCCCAAAAGTTTGCCTTCCTGCCAGGCATCAATCCACTGCGGCCGGTACACCAGATACTGGTCGAAAATATCCGCCAACTGCCCCGCCAACTGATAATCCGCCGACTCACCGCTGCCCAAATAGCTTTGCAAGACAGAACGGACGTTTTCAAACTCAGAGGTCGTCTGAAAACGCTCGCTGCGGAACAAATCCAACAGCCGCCAGCGCATCACCTCCGGCGAAACGGACTGAGCGCGGGAATATCGGGAATCAGTTTCTGCATCAACTGCCACGTCAAACCCGCCGGCAGGCTGAATTGCAAATTCGCCGCCACCCCCAGTTCGCACGCCAAATAAACACTCAAATAACGCCGCATCCCCTGACTCTGCACCACAATTTGTTCCGCCGCCAAAGCAGACTCAAGCGGTCTGACCCTTTGGATTCCGGCAAACAGGGCGGCTAGCGATTCGAGACGGTTGGATTGGTAGAGGTAGAACATGGCGGGAGTAGGGCGGTGGATAATAAACGGGATTATATAGTGGATTGAAATGGAAAATACCTGCGCGTGAATATCGGTACAGGTATTTTTATTTGGATCGACAGAATATGGGCTTATCGGCTGATGACGGTTGTTTTACCGCATCTGTTTTAGAGATGGAATAGTAACGGAGAGAGAGGAGGGGTTTAAGGTCGTCTGAAAACGTTTCAGACGACCTTAAAACATCTTTCAATCTCTATGTCCGAATATGGTTCCTCTTGCCAGTGGGAAATGGTAGGCCGGCTGTTTATTGGGATTGATAGTGAAAGGTCGTCTGAAAACGTTTCAGACGACCTTGGTTGTTTATGGTGCCGGTATCTCCGCCGCACAAGGTTTGGCGGTTTTGTGTTTTGGCGATTTCAGGAAATTGCGGCAGTCTTCCAAAATTTGGGGCAGAAGCGGTTCGAATTCCTTTCTGCTGCGGATTTTGCCGGTGTAAAACGGCATCATGTAAGGATAGTAATAATACATATCTTGCATCCATTGCGCGCCTTCTTTGGTTTTACCTTGACGGTAGAGGTAGAGGCCGACCTGGTAGGCATTGCTGTAAGGGCGGTAGGTGAGTGCGTCGAATGCCGCTTTTTGCGCCCAAGGTTGGACTTTCATCGGCCGGATCGGCACGGCGGGTCAGGCTCAGGTCGGCATAATAGGCCAGCATGGGACTGGTTTCGGAAATGCGGCGCAGTCCGGAAATTTTGGCGTTGACTTGAGACGGGTCGTCGGTTTTGGGTTGACGGCTGTAAGCGGTCAGGTCGGTGTAGTTCCAGCCTAAGTGCAGCGTGCCGCCGATAATGGCCAATGCGGCGATACCGCCTGCCAAATTGCGGCGGCGGGCTTGTTTGATTCCGTCGGATACATCTTCAAAACGCGCGCTTGAGAGCGAAAGCATGAGGGCGAACGGAGTCAGGAAGTAGATGTACCAAAGCGGGTATTCGAGCATGCTGTGGCACATGGTTACGCTTGCGGCGGTCAGTAGGAACAGGTTGGCCGGATTGGACGGACGGGTAATCAAACGCCAAACGCCCGCCAGCATGGTTCCCGCGCTCAATAATGCACCTGTCAGCCCCATTTCGGCAAGGATTTGCAGGATAAGGTTGTGGCAGTGGGTGAACAAAACGCCTAGGATGTTATTGGCAAAGTATTGTTTTTCGGCATTTAACAGAAAACTCAGGCTGCCGAAGCTGTTCCAGCCGTGTCCGAGGATTGGGGAGCGGGTAAAGGCGGTCCAGGCATTCCGCCATTCGATTTGGCGCGCAGAACCTTCAAAATCGCTGTGCCCCGCACGTTCGACGGCGGTTTCGTAACGGCTGTTGCCCAGTAAATCAAGCAATGTCCCCATGCCGAACTGGAAAACCGCAGCCAATACCGCTGCGAAAAAGAAGATTTTAATTAAGCGCACCGATTCGCGGCCTGCCCGCCAGTACCAAAAAGGCAGAATCAATACGATAGCGATGATGTAGCCCAAGATAGTGCGCGAGTTGACCAAACCCAAGACGGCAGTCAGCAGAAATACGCAAATAAATCCCAGCCAGTCGGGCATTTTCCGCGTTGCCCATAAATAGGATGCGGCAAGTACGCCCCACATCAGATAATGGACCAGATGGTTGCGTTGTCCGAGCTGACCGTTTACCGTTCCGCCGCCGTAAGCCAATATGCCGTGAAACAGGGAAATGTCCGACCATCCTTTGAACTGCATAAACGCCACAACAGCCTGCGCAGCTGCACCAAAAAACAACGACCATGCGAATACGGTAACAACTCGGTCCTGCCCGTAAGCGGAAATCCAGCCGCGACAGGCCCAGGCAGAAAGGGCGAGGATGACGAAAGTCCATGCCGCCAAGTCGCTCATCCCCGGATACAGCAAACCCATTGCCCGTGGCTGTATCGCCCAATATGCCGCCATCAGCAACAGTCCGACAGATACATAAGGCAGGCGGATATTGAGCAGGCCTTTATATGCCGAAGCCAAAACTAAAATTGTCGCCCCCAACAGGGAACCGGCTTCAAGGTAGAAGCTCGGCAGCGGGCCTACGCGGTAAATCGACAGGAAAGGGACGGCGCAAACCCAGATAAAACAAATCCATAAAGGCAGCAGGCGGACATTCCATTCATTTTTAAGATGATATGCGGTACGGGCAAACATCATTTCCCCTCTTTTTTGTGTTGTTTGATAAATGTGAGGCAGGCGATAAAGAAAATTATGCAGGAGATAAGCGACAATGTGGCGCACAGACGTTCGGCAGGCGAAGCGTCAAACAGGCGCATGACCGCCTCGGCAAAATAAATCAGAATCAGCATGGAGCTGTATTGATAAGTATAAATACGGCCCTTGAGTATGCCGCCCAGCGGCAGGCATAAAGGCAGGGCTTTGAGGGCAAGCCATGAACCGCCGTCGCGCAAAGGCGCAATCCACAATTCCCAAGACAGGGAAAGCAGGATCAGAAATCAGGCTGGCGCACGAGGCAAGATAGGGCAGGGAAGGTTTCGATGATGTATTCACGGGCAGGTCTGAACGGTTTTTAGCCGGATATTGGAACGGGAATTATACCGAAACAGGATGTGATGACGCAAAAAGGTCGTCTGAAACCCTCTATTTGAAGGTTTCAGACGACCTAATTGCTGTTTCATCAGTTTTTTCAGATTTTGGTGAAGATGGCTTCGTTTTCAAAACGTGATTTGGGTAAAGCGGCGTTGAAATCGTCTGCGGCACGGTAGCCGAAGGAGACGACGGCGACGGCTTTGTAGCCTTTTTCGATCAAACCGAATTCCTCATTTAAAACTTGCAAATCCACGCCTTCCATCGGCACGGCGTCGATGCCTGATGCGGCAGCGGCGAGCAGGGTGAAACCCATGTTGAGATAGACTTGTTTGACAAGCCATTGCTCTTCGTCTTGGATTTGGTTGCGGTGGATGCCTAAGAACAGACGGCGGGTAGAGTCGCCTGCCTGTTTGGCTTCTTCCGTGGCGAAGCGCCCGTCTCTGTCTTCTTGCGCCAATACGGCGGCGACATAATCATCATCGGCGCAAACGCGGGCGGCGAAGACGACGACGTGGGACGCATGAGTAATTTTCGGGGCGTTGTAAGGGAGTTTTTCAGTAGCTTTGGCGATACGCGCTTTGCCTGCTTCGTCATCGGCGATGATGAAGTGCCACGGCTGCATATTGACGCTGGAGGGGCTGTTGCGTAGGGCAGCTTCGATATGGGCGAAGTCTTCGGCTGCGATTCTTTTGGACGGGTCGAAAGACTTGGTGCTGTATCGTTGGCGGACGATTTCGGTAATATTCATGATTTATTGACTCTTTATAAAAAAAGAAAAACAGATTATAGGAAGGTCGTCTGAAAGGAGCAATCAGGCAAATCTTAATGCTTTAGATGATAGGAAGACTTTTATTTTTCGCCGATTGAACACAATATGTATATGCAAAAAAGCCTGAACAAATTGTTCAGGCTTTTTAAATTTGGCTCCCCGACCTGGGCTCGAACCAGGGACCTGCGGATTAACAGTCCGTCGCTCTACCGACTGAGCTATCGGGGAATGGGGCGTATTATATAGCCCTGAAAAAAAGTGTCAACTAAAATTTTAACTGACGAAACGGCAGCATTTCAAATATTTGAATGGTAAGTATATTATTTTGACTTTATCCCATTAATATTTTGTGCTGATCAATTTTCCGTTTTTAAATACTTGCTGCTGCATGACGTTGCCGTTGTAGGTATATACGGTTAATGAACCGTCATACGGTGTGGCGCGGAATTGTAGCAGCAGTTCGCGGGGCAGGGGATAGGGATCGGTGCGTTTCCTGCTGTTGTCGCTGTAGAAATCCTGTACCAGATATTCCTTATTGTGCCTGCTGATTAATTGCCGATAATAACCTCCCTTGACGGGGCTGTCGGCAGGGATGCCCTGCGCGTCAAAATAAGTAACGATTTGTTCCTCGATAATATCGATGCCGCCGTTGTTTTTAGGGGGGAGATTTTCCCTTTTGCCAATGCCGACGGGGATATTGACAGAGGTACCTAATCCGATATGGCTGCCTATACCTGTTCCCAAGCCGAGGCCTACCGACATGCGGGGCGAGTCTGCGGTACAGGCGGTCAGGATGAAGGCGGATAGCGATAAAGCGGCGGCAATAGGTTTCATAAGATAATCCTCATGGGTTGAATATCCATATAAAACAATTATATATTATGGAGTGGCATAGGTAAAAAATATCGGCGGCTAGACAGCCGCCGATATTTTTTATGAAGCCAAGATGCGTGGGAAAAGGATTTCGTTTTCCAAGTGGATATGTTCTTCCAAATCGTCCGACAGTTCTTGTGCCAACGCGTACAACCTTTGCTGGTCTTTGTCGGCGTTTTGCGGCGGAGTGAAATGGTTGGTCAGGGTTTTCAACTGCGCCAGTGCACGGTCGTGTTCTTCGTGTTCGTGCATCATGACATTGACCGGCATGGCGGCACGGCTGCCCAAGCCTTGTTTTGCCATTGGGAACAACATACGTTCTTCCTTCATCATGTGCATCAGCAGCTCGTTTTGGATGTATTCGAGCAGTTCCGGCAGTTCGGCGGGGAAGCCGTCGGGCGAGGTTGAGGCGATTTTGTGCGCCAAAGGGACAAGCTCTTCAAGTTGTGCGCGGTGGGTATTGTGATAGCGGCTGATGACATGGTCTATCACGGTATTTACGGGGGAAACTTCCCAAACGGTCAAATCGGTCATGGCGGTATTCCTGAATTTAGTCGTTTTCAGACGACGTTTAAGGTTTGTGGTAAAGATTGATATTGTATGAATGTATTCGAAGCATACACCCCGCGCGGGCGGATGTACAGTTTTCGGCCTTGTTTCACGCAATACTTATAACCAATTTTTCTTTGCCGGAAACAAACCATTCTTTCCGTTTTTCAGACGACCCCGTTAAAGTGGCAGCATCTTCTTTTTCCCTTCCGACCGACCATGTTATTACTCAAAACGCCCAGCGTACTGCCCGGCTTCAAAATCAGCCTCGGCCTGACTGTATTGTGCCTGTCGCTTCTGGTGGTTTTGCCGTTTGCGATGATGGCGGCGAAGGCGGCGGAAATCGGCCGGGGCGGCTTTTGGAACACGATTGCCGAGCCGAACGTGTTGGCGGCGGTGTGGCTGAGTTTGCGGATGTCGTTTTATGCGATGCTGACCAATGTCGTGTTCGGCACACTGGTGGCGTGGGTGTTGGTGCGCTATGAATTTCCGCTCAAGGGGTTGGTGAACGCGCTGGTCGATTTGCCGTTTGCGCTGCCGACGGCGGTTACGGGCATCGCTTTGGCGACCCTGTATGCGCCCAACGGTTGGATAGGCCGTTTTTTCGAGCCTTTGGGCATCAAAATCGCGTTTACGCCCGTCGGCATTTGGATTGCTCTGGTTGTCGTCAGCCTGCCTTTTATCGTCCGCGCCGTGCAGCCGGTATTGGAGGAATTGTCGGGCGAATATGAGGAAGCGGCGGCGACTTTGGGCGCAAACCGTTTCACGACGTTCCGCCGAGTGCTGCTGCCGGAAATCACGCCGGCGCTCTTAACCGGCGCGGGCATGATGTTCGCGCGGGCAACGGGGGAATACGGCTCGGTGATTTATCGCGGGCAACATTCCGATGGTTTCCGAAATCCTGCCGCTGATTATTACGGGCAAGTTGGAACAGTTCGACGTACAGGGCGCGTCGGCGGTGGCGTTGTTTATGCTGCTGGTTTCGTTTGTGATTCTGTTTGCGCTGAACGTGATGCAGTGGGCGTTGAGCAGGCGTTCGGGAGCGAAGGGTTGAGGGGTCGTCTGAAAACCTGAACTACGCTGTTGCCGTCATTCCCGCGCAGGCGGGAATCCACCGCACGACAACAGAAAAACCAAAAATAAATAAGGCAGCTGAACTTTACCGATGGATTCCCGCCTGAGCGGGAATGACGGCAGCTAGACGTTTTTTATTCCCTTAATCAATAAAAGGTCGTCTGAAAACGAATCCGACCCACGAAAACAGTTTTTCAGACGACCCCCAAACATCTTAAAACCAACCAGAGAACACCACCGCCATGAAACCCTATTCCGCCAATCCCAACCTGACCGAACCGCGCTGGCTGCGCGTGCTGCTGACCGCTGTCGCGCTGGGGTTCCTACTGCTGATGCTGGTCGTACCGCTTGTCGCCGTGTTTTACGAAGCGCTGAAAGGCGGTTGGGATTTGTACCTGCAATCCGTTACCGACCCCGAAGCATGGGCGGCGATCAAACTCACCCTGATTACCGCCGCGGTGGTCGTTCCCGTCAATGCCGTCTTGGGCGTGGCGATGGCGTGGCTGCTGACCCGTTTCGACTTCCGCGGCAAGCAGTTGCTGACCACCCTGCTCGATTTGCCGTTTTCCGTATCGCCCGTGGTGGCCGGTTTAATGTTCGTCTTATTGTTCGGCGCGCACACGGCATTGGGCGGCTGGCTGGAAGCGCAAGGCATACAGATTATCTTCGCCATCCCCGGCATTATTTTGGCGACGCTGTTCGTTACCTTTCCCTTTGTCGCGCGCGAAATCATCCCGCTGATGCAGGCGCAGGGCGACAGCGAAGAACAGGCCGCCCTGATTCTCGGCGCCAGCGGCTGGCAGATGTTTGGCGCGTTACCCTGCCCAACATCAAATGGGCGCTGCTCTACGGCATCATCCTTACCAACGCCCGCGCAATGGGCGAGTTCGGCGCGGTCAGCGTAGTATCGGGACACATACGCGGCGAAACCAACACCATCCCGCTTTTGGTCGAAATCTTCTACAACGAATACAACTTCACCGGCGCATTCGCCCTCTCCGGCGTATTGGCACTTTTAGCACTGGCGACGCTGGCGGTGCAGAACATCATCACAAAATTACAAGATAAAAAACTCGCCGCCACCGAAAGGAACGCAGCATGAGCATCACCATCCAAAACCTAAACAAACACTTCGGAGCGTTCCACGCGCTGAAAAACATCAACCTCAACGTCCCTACCGGCAAACTCGTTTCTCTGCTCGGCCCTTCCGGCTGCGGCAAAACCACGCTCCTGCGCATCATCGCCGGACTGGAAAACGCCGACGGCGGCAATATCCTCTTTGACGGGCAAGACGTAACCGCCAAACACGTCCGCGAGCGTAAAGTCGGTTTTGTGTTCCAACACTACGCCCTCTTCCGCCACATGAACGTGTTTGACAACGTCGCTTTCGGTTTGACCGTATTGCCCAAGTCCGAACGCCCGCCCAAAGAACAAATCCGCACCAAAGTCGAAGAATTGCTCAAACTCGTGCAGCTCTCCCACCTCGCCAAATCCTATCCGCACCAGCTCTCCGGCGGCCAACGCCAACGCATCGCCCTCGCCCGCGCCCTCGCCGTCGAACCCAAACTCCTGCTTTAGATGAACCCTTCGGCGCACTGGATGCCAAAGTACGCAAAGAATTACGCACCTGGCTGCGCGACATCCATCACAACCTAGGCGTAACCAGCATTCTGGTTACACACGACCAAGAAGAAGCCCTTGAAGTTTCCGACGAAATCGTCGTCATGAACCACGGCAAAATCGAACAAACCGGCAGCGCCGAAGCCATTTACCGCAAACCCGAAAACGCCTTCGTTACCGAATTTCTCGGCGAAACCGACGCATTTGAAGGCAGAATCGAAAAAGGCATCTGGCACTACAACGGCTTCGCGTGGAAATTGGACGCGCACTACAAATGGCAGGAACAAACCGCCACCGGCTACATCCGCCCGCACGAATGGCAAATCGCCGCCGAACACGAAACCCCGATGATCCGCGCCGAAATCGAAAAAATCCACGCCGTCGGCGCACTGACGCACGTTTTGGTAAAACACGGCAAACAAGACGTACACATCACGCTGGCAGGCAGCGACGCCTCGCGGCTGGATTTGGCCGCAGGGCGGGAGTTGGCATTGGTGCCGAAACAGGTTTATGTGTTTTCGCAAAACGAGTTGATTGAATATTCGATTTGATGGAGGGAATAACGAAAGGTCGTCTGAAAACAGGTTTTCAGACGACCTTTGCTTTTTGATGGATGGCGGGTTCGACCGAATCAGTCTTTCAACCTGAATTCCGCCGCGCGCGCGTGGGCGGTCAGGCTTTCGCCGTGTGCCAACACGCTGGCGATTTTACCCAGTTTCTGCGCGCCTTGTTCGGAGACTTGGATCAGGCTGGAGCGTTTTTGGAAGTCGTAAGTGCCCAGCGGCGAGGAGAAGCGGGCGGTGCGGCTGGTGGGCAGGACGTGGTTGGGGCCGGCGCAGTAGTCGCCGAGGCTTTCGCTGGTGTAGCGTCCCATGAAAATCGCGCCGGCGTGGCGGATTTTTTTCGCCCATTCCTGCGGGTTTTCTACCGACAATTCCAAGTGTTCGGGGGAAATGTAGTTGGCGATTTCGCAGGCTTCGTCCAAGTCTTTGGCGAGTATCATCGCGCCCCTGTTGCCGAGCGAGGCTTCGATAATGTCGCGGCGGGGCATGGTTTCGATGAGGCGGTTCATGGCGGCTTGGACTTCGTCGAGATAGGGCTGCGACGTGCCGATAAGGATGGCTTGGGCGATTTCGTCGTGTTCGGCCTGGCTGAACAAATCCATCGCCACCCAGTCGGCGGGCGTGCTGCCGTCGGCGATGACGAGGATTTCAGACGGCCCCGCCACCATGTCGATGCCGACTACGCCGAATACGCGGCGTTTGGCGGCGGCGACGAAGGCGTTGCCCGGGCCGGTGATTTTATCGACCTGCGGTACGGACTCGGTGCCGTAGGCGAGGGCGGCAACCGCCTGCGCGCCGCCGACGGTGAAGACTTTGGTGACACCCGCGACGAAGGCAGCGGCAAGTACGATGTCGTTGCGTTCGCCTTTGGGCGTGGGGACGACCATGATGATTTCTTTCACGCCTGCGACGTGGGCGGGCATGGCGTTCATAATGACGGAACTCGGATACGCCGCTTTGCCGCCGGGAACGTAAATGCCGACGCGGTCAAGCGGTGTAATTTGTTGTCCCAACAGCGTGCCGTCTTCGTCTTCGTACGCCCACGATTCCATTTTTGGCGTTGGTGGTAGCTTTCAACGCGTGCGGCGGCGGTTTTCAAGGCGGTTTGAATTTCGGGCTGCAACCGCTCAAACGCTGCCTGCAAATCCTCTTGGGTGAGGATAAGGTCGGCTATGGTTTGGGCGGACGTGCCGTCGAAGCGGTTGGTGTATTCGATGAGTGCCGCATCGCCGCGTTTTTGCACGTCGGCGCAGATGTCGGCGACGATGCGGTCGATTTCGGGATTCTGCGCGGTCTCAAAGGCCAGCAGGGCTTTGAGTTCGGCTTGGAAATCAGGCGATTGGGTATTGAGTTTTTTCATGACTTGGTTTTCTCCTTTTTTATTTTTGGACTGGGGGTCGTCTGAATATCCTCTTGTTCAGTCTCTGTCTCTGTTTTAGGTCTGATATACGCTTTTTCGCCCGCACCGCCGAACTTCAATTCGGGCAGGCATTTTTGGTGCAGACCGAGTTTGGACAGCACTTTTTTGCTGGACGAGGCGGTATGGAAACGGTAACGGGTTTGTGTTCTGCCGTTTTTGGTTTCTTCAGCCATCGTTTCAAAGCCGTCCACTTCATACGCGCTGACCACGGCGTTTTGTAAATCCGCGTGAACGCCGATAACGTATTTCACTTTGGAGGCGGCATCTTTGCCGACAATCCAGTTGCCTAGCGTGCGCGATTTGAGGTTGGCATCGTCTTGGTTGTCGAAGAGGTAGTCCGCTTCTTCGTCGGTATCCAAGTCCAAAGCGTCTTGGATTTTTACGGCGAGAACGAGTCCGTCGGGGTTGAATTCGTCGAGCGGGCAGGGCGTGAATTTGAAGCGTTCGTCGAGTTCTTCCGCGCTGATGCCGCCTGCGCCGCATCCGGCAGATTTGTTTTTGAACTTTTTATCGACAACGGATTTGACGAAATGAATCAGGGCAGTTTCGGCGGCTTGCGCTTCGGCTTCGGTCAAATGGTAGCTGATGATATGGCGGCCGATTTTCTTGCATTTGGCGATGGCTTTGCGTTCTGGTACGTCAATATCGCCGAATTCGCCGTCTTGCGAACGGGCGGCTTGTTCATGCTCGAAGATGCGGTTGTCGCAGCCTTTGCCGATGTAGAGGATTTTGTCTTTTTTCAGGTCGGTCAGACAATAGACGTAAAACCGACGCTCGCCGTTATTCAAAACGGAAAGGGTTGAATCTGAAAATTTTTTTATTTTTGCAACCATTTTAACTTCTCCTATACAGTTTACTGCCGTTGAAATTTTCAGACGACCTGTCGGCGGGAACGGATGGGGTCGTCTGAAAACGCATCTTCATTCAAAGGAACATTCACCCCGCCTTCACTGCGCTGCCGAACGCTTGAATAATCGGCTCCAGCAGCGCGTGTTTCGTTTTCAATGCGGCTTTGTTGACCACCAGACGGCTGGAAATATCGACAACGTGTTCGACCGCCTCCAAGCCGTTTGCCTTAAGCGTGTTGCCGGTGGAGACCAAATCGACGATGGCGTCGCTCAGGCCGACCAGCGGCGCAAGCTCCATCGAGCCGTAGAGTTTGATGATGTCGACGTGTACGCCTTTGCCGGCGAAATGTTCGGCGGCGATGTTGGGGTATTTCGTCGCGATGCGCAGGCGGCTGCCGGGCTGCGAGGCGGCGGCATAGTCGAACCCTTTGCAGACGGCGACCATCATGCGGCATTCGGCGATGTGCAAATCCAGCGGCTGATAAAGCCCGCTGCCGCCGTGTTCGATTAAAACGTCTTTGCCTGCAATGCCGAAGTCTGCCGCGCCGTATTGGACGTAAGTCGGCACGTCGGTGGCGCGGACGATGACGAGGCGGATGTTTTCATGGTTGGTGCCGATAATCAGCTTGCGCGATTTCTCGGGCGCTTCGGCAGGAACAATGCCCGCCGCCGCCAAAGCGGCAACGTTTCTTCAAAGATGCGTCCTTTGGACAGGGCGATGGTCAGTGTGTTTTCAGTCATTGTTGTTGTGTGCCGTCAGACTTTGAACCTGTATCAAGCAGGCGATCTGACTTTCTCCATTGTATAGTGGATTAACTTTAAACCAGTACGGCGTTGCCTCGCCTTGTCCTGATTTAGTTAATCCACTATATGTTTCAGATGGGAAAAAGGTCGTCTGAAAACCGCGACCGGCATTCAGACGACCCCATGTGGATCAAAGCAGTTTTTTGATGTCGGCGGCAATGGTTGCCGGTTCGCTGCCGTAAGGCGAGAAAATCGCCACTTCGCCGTTTTTATCAATCAGATACGCGCCGGAAGAGTGGTCAACCAGATAGTTCTCGCTGTCTTCCTTCTGAACCACTTTGGAGGAAACCACGCGGTATTGCTGTTTGATGACCGGCAGGCTTTGGTCGCCTGTCGCAGTCAGACCGATAAATTCAGGATTGAACTGCTTGACGTATTTGCTGATGACTTCAGGAGTGTCGCGCTCTGGGTCGATGCTGACGAACACCACTTTCACATCTTTCGCCTGATCGCCCAGCTGTTTCAATGTGTCGCTGTAAGTCAACAATTCGGTCGGACAAACGTCGGGGCAGTGTGTATAGCCGAAGGACAGGATCACGACTTTGCCTTTCAGGTCGCTTAAGCTGAACGGCTTGCCGTCGCCGTCGGTCAGCGTGAAATCGCCGCCGATGTCCTCTTTACGCATATCTGTTCCCGACCTTGCGGTTTAGGAGCGGCAGCAGCATTAAGCGAGGTCGTCGTTTCAGGAGAAGAAGCAGGCGTTGCGGCTGGGGCGGACGCTGTTGAAGAAGCAGCTGAAGCAGTCGCGGGATTTTGTTCCGGCGTTTTGGCTTCAGGTTTGCAGGCAGCAAGTGCGGTAAGGGCGAATGCGCCCAAAATGGCGGTACGGATTGCAGTAGGCATCATAAAAATTCTCCAATGCGGGTATGGTGTGTGAACGTCGTCTGAAAATAAAAAATGAAACGAACGCCGCCATCTTAGCGCGTTTGCAACATTTAATATAGCGGTTTATGCCGTTTTTTGGCTGAAAATGAATGATGTTTGATATAAGTGGAAAGAGTAGGGCGCGTCGGGAACAAAATAAAATAAATTTAATGTTTTTAAAAATCAAAAATATAAGCAATATATCTGCAAAAAAGGAAAGATTTTGCTTTACAAGCCCGAATACGCCGCTATAATAGCGACTTCTTCACCAGCCCAGGTGGCGAAATTGGTAGACGCAGGGGACTCAAAATCCCCCGCCGCAAGGTGTGTCGGTTCGAGTCCGACCCTGGGCACCACAACCGCTTTTAGAGCGGTTATTTTTTTGTCTATCACAGTCTAACGCCGTAAACCAAAGCCAAGACAGATAAGGCTTTCCGCTGGTTTCGGTGTCCATTTATCATCTAATCCCGCCTAATCCATCCTAATTGAAGTAACCGTTTTCAGGGGTATGATTTGGGGTTTCTGAAATAACCCCGAAAATATATCCCTAAAAATGCCCCTGAATGTCCGTCAATAAAGTAATCTCGGGTTAGAGTTGTATCTAAATGAAATCTTTTAATTTCAAAAGATTGTTAGGCTTTTCAACTTAATTTGTCTTTCTTGTCTTCTGATGCGGCAGATATGGAAAAGGTCGTCTGAAAACCACTTTTCATGGTTTTCAGACGACCTTTTATTTACAACGGCAAATTACAGCGAGCGGGCGACTTCGACGATGTCGAAGCATTCCAGTTGGTCGCCTTCCATAATTTCGTTGTAGCCTTTGATCATCAAGCCGCACTCGAAGCCCATGCGGACTTCTTTGACGTCGTCTTTGTAGCGTTTCAAAGAAGACAGTTCGCCGGTGTGGATGACCACGTTGTTACGGATGAGGCGGATATGGGAATCGCGTTTGACCACGCCGTCGGTAACCATACAGCCTGCGATGTTGCCGACTTTGGATACGCTGATGACCTGACGGATTTCGACCATACCGGTAATCTGCTCTTTCTCTTCCGGCGCCAGCATGCCGCTCATGGCTGCTTTGACGTCGTCGATGGCATCGTAAATGATGTTGTAGTAGCGGATTTCCACGTTTTCATTTTCGGCAAGTTTGCGCGAAGAAGCATCTGCACGCACGTTAAAGCCGATGATGAACGCGCCTGAAGCGATGGCAAGGTTGACGTCCGATTCGGTAATGCCGCCCACGCCGCTGTGCAATACGTTCACTTTCACTTCGTCGGTGGACAGTTTTTTCAGGCTGCCCGCCAAAGCTTCGTAAGAACCTTGTACGTCTGCTTTGATGATGACCGACAAGGATTGGGCTTGGTTTTCGCCCATGTTGTTGAACATATTTTCCAGCTTCGCCGCCTGCTGTTTGGCAAGGCGGACGTCGCGGTATTTGCCTTGGCGGAAGAGTGCGATTTCGCGGGCTTTTTTCTCATCCGCCAACACCATTGCGTCTTCGCCGGCATTCGGTACGTCGGACAAGCCGAGGATTTCGACCGGAATAGACGGGCCGGCTTCGTTGACGGCTTTACCGTTTTCATCAACCATCGCACGGATTTTACCGAACGCGGTACCGGCAAGCAGCATATCACCTTTTTTCAGCGTACCGCTTTGCACCAAAAGGGTGGCGACCGCGCCGCGTCCTTTGTCCAGACGGGCTTCGACGATGATACCTTTGGCAGGCGCATCGACAGGGGCAGTCAGTTCCAATACCTCGGCTTCGAGCAATACGGCTTCGAGCAATGCGTCGATATTGATGCCTTTTTTGGCGGATACGTCGATAAATTGCACATCGCCACCCCATTCGTCAGGCACGACTTCGTGTGCAGTCAACTCTTGGCGGATACGCTCGGGATTGGCGGCTTCTTTATCGATCTTGTTGACGGCAACCACCATAGGCACGCCCGCTGCTTTAGCGTGGGCAATGGCTTCGATGGTCTGCGGCATCACGCCGTCGTCGGCTGCAACCACGAGAATCACGATGTCGGTTGCTTTCGCACCGCGCGCACGCATGGCGGTAAACGCTTCGTGACCCGGAGTATCCAAGAAGGTAATCACACCGCGCGGGGTTTCAACGTGGTATGCACCGATGTGCTGGGTAATACCGCCCGCTTCGCCTTGTACCACTTTGGCACGGCGGATGTAGTCCAGCAGGGAAGTTTTACCGTGGTCGACGTGACCCATGACGGTAACAACCGGCGGACGCGGCAATGCTTCGGCTTCCACAGCTTCCACGCCTTCATCCAAGAATGCCTCAGGATCGTCAGCGGCGGCAGGTTTGCCGATATGACCGAGTTCTTCCACCACAATCAGGGCAGTGTCTTGGTCGATAGATTGGTTGATGGTGACCATCATGCCCATTTTCATCAGGGCTTTGACCACTTCCACGCCTTTGACTGCCATTTTGTGCGCCAAATCGGCAACGGTAATGGTTTCGGGAACCAAGACTTCGTGAACGACGGGTTCGGTCGGTGCTTGGAAGGCGTGTTGGTTCGGCTCGAGTTTGAGTTTCTTGCCTTTTTACCGCTGCGTACGCGCTCGTCGTCGCCGTTGCGCGCATTGCGGTCGCGTCCGCCTTTACCGCCTTTGCCTTTGGCGTTGCGGCCTTGGTTGTCATCGTCGCGGTTGTGGCGGTCTTCTTTTTTCGCACGGGCAGGATTGGCGGCTTTGCCTTCTGCGGGCGCGGCTTTGGCTTTTTCGGCAGGCTTGCGCTGCTCGGCAGCTTTGGCTTCGGCTGCGGGCTTGGCTTGCTGATCCGCCTGTTGTTTCATGGCTTCGCGGCGCGCCTGACGCTCTTGTTTTTCTTTCAACAAGGCTTCTTGATGGGCGCGTAAAGCGGCGGCGCGGCGTGCTTCTTCGTCGCGTTGCGCTTGCTCTTCCGCGCTGACCACAGGTTGCGGAGCGGCAGGGGCAGCGGGTTTGGCTGCTTTTTTCGCGTCTTTGCCTTTATTGCCTTTGTCTTGTTTAGGCTTGGCTTTGCCTTCGGCAGGTTTTTCAGACGACCTTTGGGCAGGTTTGTCTTCAGCCTGAACTGCTTGTGCAGCAGGTTCTGCCGGTTTGTCGTCGGCTTTGCTTTCAGCTGCTTTCACTTCGGCAGGTTTTTCAGCCGCTTCAACAGGTTTCGCTTCTTCCGCTTTGACTTTCGGCTCGGCTTTGCTGCTTTGGCAGCCTTCAACTTCGCAGCTTCCGCTTCGGCTTTCGCACGCGCTTCGGCACGGGCGGCGGCTTCAGCTTCAGCTTTCGCCTGTTCTGCGGCTTGGTCTTTCGCTTCAACCTGCTCGGCTTTTTGTGCTTCAGATGCTGCTTTGGCTTTAGCTTCAGCGGCAAGCTCTTCCGGCGAAGGAATCGTTACGGAACGGCCGCGTTTGCGTTCGACTTTGACGCCGCTGACAGTGCTGACTTCGGTTTTTTTGCGGCGGATGCTGATGGTTCCGCCGTCATTGCCGTTTTTCTTTTTCAGATAGGCGTTCAGCAGTTGCTTGTCGTCCAGCGTCAGGGAATCGCTGCCGCTGTTCTTATTGACGCCGGCTTCTTTCAGTTGTTTCAGCAAATCATCGACGGGGCGTTTCAGTTCGGCGGCAAATTGTTCTACGGTTGTGTTACTCATCTGTACCCCCATTAGTTCTCTTCGGTAAACCAGTGTTCGCGGGCGGCAAGAATCACTTTTTTCGCCGCTTCTTCATCTACACCGGTTATTTCAATCAGTTCGTCAACGGCCAGTTCCGCCAGATCGTCGCGGGTGGTTACGCCGGCTTCCGCCAGTTTACGGAGCATATCGGAATCTACGCCGTCCAGATTACGCATGTCGTCTGAAACTTCTTCCAGTTTCTCTTCGGACGCAATCGCCATAGTCAGAATCGCATCGCGCGCGCGGTTGCGCAGGGTTTCGACGATTTCTTCGTCAAAGCCTTCGATGGCAAGCAATTCGGCAGCCGGAACGTAAGCGACTTCTTCCAGCGTGGCAAAACCTTCTTCCACCAAAATATCGGCGGTTTCGTCGTCGATGTTCAGATGCGCAGTGAAGAGGTCGCGGATGGCTGCGTCTTCGGCAGCGGTGCGTTCGTCCGCTTCTTCGACAGTCATGATGTTCAACTGCCAACCTGTCAAATCGGATGCCAAGCGCACGTTTTGACCGCCGCGGCCGATGGCAAGCGCAAGCTGGTCTTCGGCGACGATCACGTCAACCGCGTGTTTGTCATCGTCAATCACGATACGGCTGACTTCGGCAGAGACAGCGCGTTCATCACGAACTCGGCAGTTTCAGACGACCACAGCACCACATCAATACGCTCGCCTGCCAATTCGTTGCTGACGGCGTTCACACGGGAGCCGCGCACGCCGATACAGGTACCTTGCGGATCGATGCGCTGGTCGTTTGCTTTGACTGCCACTTTCGCACGTTGGCCCGGATCGCGCGCCACTTCGCGGATTTCCAACAAACCGTCTGCAATTTCAGGTACTTCCATTTCGTACAGTTTTGCGAGGAAATCGCCCGAAGTACGGCTGAGGATGACTTGTTTGCGGCCAGTGTTGCCGATTTCGTCCACACGCAAAAACAGCGCGCGGATACGGTCGCCGCCGCGGAAGTTTTCACGCGGAATCATTTGTTCGCGCGGAATCAGCGCGTCCAGCTTGCCCGGAACGACTTCGACGATGATGCCGTGGCGCTCTACGCGTTTTACCGTACCTGAAACGATGTCTTCCTTAACGGCCAAGAATTCGTTCAGATTTTGCTCGCGCTCGGCATCGCGGATGCGTTGCAGGATGATTTGTTTGGCAGTTTGCGCGGCTTGGCGGCCAAAGCCTTCGTTCGGCAGCGTTTCTTCGTAGTAGTCGCCGATTTGAATGTCGGTACCCGGAATTTCTTCTTGGATTTCTTCGATGGTTTTTTCCAGGTCGGGATAGGTGTAATCCTCGTCGGCAACAATCAGCCAGCGGCGGTAAGTATGGTATTCGCCGGTATCGCGGTCGATTTCGACGCGCACGTCCATATGCTCGCGGTCGGCTTTTTTCTTGGCTGCGGTAGAAAGAGCAAATTCCAATGCTTGGAATACCACTTCCGCTTCAACGTTTTTCTCGCTTGCCAACGCTTCGGCAAGTTGCAACATTTCGCGACTCATTTTTTAGAATCTCCAATATCAAGTTTTAAAATTTAAATTCGGGGCGCAGGCGGGCTTTATCGATATTATCCAAGCCGATTTGCGCGGTTTTGCCGTCGAAAGAGAGCGTTACGGTATCGTTTTCACAACCCTCGATGCGGCCGATAAAATTCTTTTGTCCGTCAACCGGCAGGCGGGTTTGATTTTTGCCTGTTGTCCTGCAAAGCGCACGAAATCGGCGGCTTTTTTCAGAGGCCGGTCAAGGCCGGGGCTGGAAATTTCCAGATTTTTATAATCGATGTCTTCCACCATGAACACGCGGCTCAAATGATTGCTGACGGTCGCGCAGTCTTCGACGGTAATCCCGCCTTCTTTATCGATAAACACGCGCAGCGTGCCTTGCGCAGTCAGCTCGAAATCGACCAGTTCGTAGCCCAAACCCGGCAGGGTTTTTTCGAGAATTGTTTGAATATCCATGAATCTCCCGGAGTACATAAACAAAAAAATGGCCCCGTGGCCATTTTTCGTCAAAATTGAAAAATTGGCTTATTATAACCGCTTTCCACTCAAAAGAAAAGCGTTGATTTATCGCGGCTTTTTTCAGACGACCTCACAGAATGAACACGCCTGACGGCATAAAACCAAGCTTAAAATTGTTGACAAAAACGGTCGTCTGAAAACCACTATTAAACCTTACCCATTGATAATCATCATTTTATTTCCAACCTTTCTTTTTCAGACGACCCCATTTCCCTCTCATACGGCTTGCACGAAGCACGCCGTCATTCTAAAATCCAAAGCTGTTATCATCGAAACAAAAAGGCATTGCCATGTCCGCCCGCCCCATCTACAACTTTTCCGCAGGTCCCGCCGTCCTGCCCGAAGCCGTATTGCGTACCGCGCAGCAAGAAATGCTCGACTATAACGGCACAGGCTTCCCTGTCATGGCGATGAGCCACCGCTCGGAAATGTTCCTCAGCATCCTCCATCACGCCGAACAAGACTTGCGTACGCTGCTGAACATTCCTTCCAACTACAAAATCCTATTCCTGCAAGGCGGCGCGACCACGCAATTCAACATGGTTGCCATGAACCTGGCACATGGCTTCCCGTCCGCCGACGCAGTGGTAACGGGCAACTGGAGCCGCATCGCCTACGAACAAATGAGCCGTCTGGCCGATGCCGAAATCCGACTGGCTGCGCACGGCGGCGAACAATTCGACTATATCGCCCTGCCACCCGTCGAAACTTGGGACATAGACAAAAACTCCGCCTTCGTCCACTTCGTCATCAATGAAACCGTCAACGGCCTGCAATACCAAACCGTTCCCAAACTTTCAGACGACCTGCCGCCGCTCGTTTGCGATATGTCCAGCGAAATCCTCTCACGCGAGTTTGACGTTTCCGACTACGGGCTGATTTACGCGGGCGCGCAAAAAAACATCGGCCCCGCCGGCGCGACCGTCGTCATCATCCGCGAAGACCTTCTCGACCGCTGCCCCGACAGTATTCCCGACGTCTTCAACTACCGCTCGCACATCAACCGCGACGGCATGTATAACACCCCGTCAACCTACGCCATTTATATGTCAGGTTTAGTGTTCCGCTGGCTGCTGACACAAGGCGGCGTGAAGAAAATCGAAGCCGTCAACAACATCAAAGCCCAAACGCTTTACGACGCCATCGACGGCAGCGGCGGCTTCTACATCAACCGAATCCGCCCCGATGCCCGCTCGAAAATGAACGTCGTTTTCCAAACCGCCTCAGCCGAACTCGACCGCCGCTTCGTCCTCGAAGCCGAACTGCAAGGTCTGTGCCTGCTCAAAGGCTACAAAACCGTCGGCGGCATGCGCGCCAGCATCTACAACGCCATGCCGCTCGAAGGCGTACAGGCGTTGGCAGACTTTATGTGCGATTTCCAACGGCGTTACGGCTAAGGATTTTATTTCTATATATAAAGGTCGTCTGAAAACTGAACTGGCCCCCAAATCTTGGACACTCATAAAAGCCTATTCAGGCGCTCTGTGCAAGCTGGGTTCTGTATGCGACAGGACTCAGCTTTTTCAATTTCAAACTGCAACGCTCCCGGTTGTAGTAATCCATATAATCATCTATCTGTTTCATCAATTCGTCCACCGTCAATTCTCCTGCGTTATAGAAACACTCCGTCTTCAACACCGCAAAGAAGCTTTCCATCGGCGCATTGTCCCAGCAGTTCGCCTTACGCGACATGTTTTGAACCATGGAATGCTCCGCAAGCAATTCCCTATACCCCGCCGTACGGTACAGCACACCTTGGTCCGAATGCAGCATCGTTCCTTTAGCAGTCAGACGGGGGCGGCTTTTTCGAGCATTTCCTTCACCATTTCGCTGTCGGCTCTGCGGCTCATGGCGTAGGCGACGATCTCGCGGTTGAACAAGTCCAAGATTGGCGAGAGGTACAGTTTGCCGTCCTTCCCTTTGAGTTCGGTAACGTCGGTCAGCCATTTTTCGTTGGGCTTTCTGGCTTTGAACCGGCGTTTGAGGAGGTGTTCCGATATCTCGCCCATGGCGGGATGGCGGTAGGCTTTTTTCGCCCGTATGAGGGCTTTCAGTTCCAACTGCTTCATCAACCGCGCCACTTTTTTGCGGTTCCAACCCAATGCGGCGGCAATGCGCCTTTGTCCGTAGCGTCCTTTATGCCGCCGGTAGGTTTCGACAAGGAGGTCTTTGTCGGCTTCGTCGGGATCGGGCCGGTCTTGGTGGTGGTAGTAAAAGCTGCTTTTGGGCAGGTTTGCGATGTGCAGCAGGTATTTGAGCGGATGTTGCGCCCTCAGTGCTTGGACGGTTTGGCTTTGTCCTTTTCGGTCCGCTTTTGGCTGAGGGCTTTTAACTCCTTTAGGTAGGCGACCTCTGCGCGCATATAGCACAACTCTTCGATAAGCTCTGCCTGTGTTTTTTCGTGGTCGGGTTTGTCGGCGATGAAGGGGTTTTTGCGGTGGTCGGTCATGGTTTTGGATTGGGGATGTTCGAGTGCGCCGATACCGCCTTCCTGATAGGCGCGTATCCATCGCCGCAGGTGGGTTCTGGAAATGCCGTAATGATCTGCGGTACGCTGTTGGCTGCGTATGTGCAGGTAGCGGAGTACGGCTTGGTATTTGAAGTGTAATGTATATTTGCTCATAAAAACTGCACCTTGTGAGTTGGAGGGGATGTGTCCAACTTTTGGGGTGCAGTTCAAATTTGCCGCGCTTGTTTTCAGACGACCTTTATATTGGAGGCGGCAGATTAACGGCCTCTATTTATGTAACGATTTTGGCACCTGTCGCATTGCTCTGCCTTTCAGCCGCATTTTCAAACATGGTGTTTCCATTCGCTTTGTGCTATAAAATCCGCTGTTTTAACTGATTCGAAAGAAAAAAATGGACGCTTTACACCTTCTCACCACACGTCGTTCATCTAAAAAACTGACTGCTCCCGCGCCGAACGCAGAGCAACTGGAAGCAATGCTGCAAGCCGCTACGCAGGTTCCCGATCACGGCAATATGCGTCCGTTCCGCTTCACTGTCATTCAAAGCGCGCAAGGATTGCAACGTTTCCGCGAAATTTTGTGCCAGACCGTTACCGAGTTGAATTTTGGCGACGATGTTATGAGAAAGGCCGAGCGGGTGGGCAATATGGCTCCGATGGTTATTGGCGTAACTTTTGCGCCTAATCGCGAAGTGGCGAAGCCCAAACCCGAATGGGAACAGATGTTGAGCGCGGGCTGTGCCGCCTACGGGCTGCAGCTTGCCGCTTCCGCGCAGGGCTTCGACAACGTGTGGATTACGGGAATGTGGGTCAACAGCCCGCTCTTGCGCGAAGCATTCGGTTGTTCGGACAAAGACAAGATTATCGGACTGATGATGATCGGCTCTTCTGTGGAAGAGGGGGGCGGTGCGAAAAATATCGATTTGGAACAATTCGTAACGACTTGGTAAACGGTTTGCAATATAAACAGGTCGTCTGAAAACCGGATTCAGGTTTTCAGACGACCTTTGGTTTTGGTAAAAGCCGAATCGACGGCTGCCTTTTCCGACTTCGGGCAAAAGGCGTACAATCCGAATTCAAACGAACCGGAACGAATGGAAACGAATCCAGATGAAACCGAAAATACAGAGACACGAACATATCCTCACGTTCGTGCGCGAGCAGCATTTCATGACGGTAGAGCAGCTTGCGGAAGCCTTGGACGTTACCCCGCAGACCATACGCCGCGATATACAGGAGTTGAGCGAAAGCGGTCAGTTGAAGCGTTACCACGGCGGCGCGTCGGTCGGCGATATTTCCGGTAGCGCGGCACAAGGCAAGCGCAATCATTGCCAAAATGAAAAAAACGCCATCGCCCGCCTGATTGCCGCCCACATTCCCGACAATTCGTCGCTGTTTATCAGTATAGGCACGACGATGGAAGCCGTTGCCGCCGAGTTGGTCAAGCAGCGCAAAAACCTGCGGATTATCACCAACAATATTTACGTCGCCTCCATCACGTCCGCGCGCACCGACTACACCGTCATCATCACATCCGGCGTCGTGCGCCCCTTGGACGGCGGGATTACGGGCGTGGCGACGGTTGATTTTATCAATCAGTTTAAAGTCGATTATGCTGTAATGAGTACGCACGGCGTGGAAAGCGACGGCTCGCTTTTGGACTACGACTATAAAGAAGTCAGCGTCATGCAGGCAATGATGACCAATGCGCGGGTCAGGTATTTGGGCGTGGATCACAGCAAATTCAACAGCAATGCCTTGGTCAGACTGGGCGACATCGGCTCGTTTGACAAAGTATTTACCGACCGCGTACCAGAAGCCGCCATGCAGAAAGTTTTGGGCGATGCGGGCGTAGAATGGCTGGTTGCAGAACCTATGCTGCTTTGAGTGCACCACTATAACGATAGAGTCAAGTCGGGTACAATAAAGCCCTTTTCAGACGACCTTTTATAGATACGTCGTCTGAAACCCAATCCCTTCCCAATAAAGAACCATTATGCTCAATAAAGACCAATTCGCGGACAACCATTTCATCCGCACCATCATCGAAGAAGACCTCAAAAGCGGCAAACACGAAGCCATCCAAACCCGCTTCCCGCCCGAACCCAACGGCTACCTGCACATCGGTCACGCCAAATCCATCTGCTTGAACTTCGGTTTGGCGTATATTTACGACGGCTTGTGCAACCTGCGTTTCGACGACACCAACCCCGAAAAAAAGGAAAACGACGAATACGTCAACGCCATTAAAGAAGACGTCGAGTGGCTCGGTTTCCATTGGGCGGGCGAACCGCGTTTCGCTTCCAATTATTTCGACCAGCTTTTACGACTACGCCGTCGGTTTGATCAAAGACGGCAAAGCGTATGTCGATGATTTGACGCCCGAAGAAATGCGCGAATACCGCGGCACATTGACCGAGGCGGGTAAAAACAGCCCTTACCGCGACCGCAGTATCGAAGAAAACCTCGACCTGTTCACACGCATGAAAAACGGCGAGTTTCCCGATGGCAGCAAAACCCTGCGCCTGAAAATCGACATGGCATCAGGCAACATCAATATGCGCGACCCCGTCATCTACCGCATCCGCCGCGCCCATCACCACAACACCGGCGACAAATGGTGCATCTACCCGATGTACGACTACACCCACGCCATCTCCGATGCCATCGAAGGCATCACCCATTCGCTGTGCACGCTCGAATTTGAAGCGCACCGCCCGCTGTATGACTGGGTTGTGGATAATATTATTGTTACTAATGATAAAACAAGATTTGCAATCAATATGTTAAGTTATATTCTTTCAAATTTGCAAAGTAAATATATACAACTAGATTTAGGAAATAATATTAATAAGCTTATTGAAATTTATGATGAAATTTCAAATATGAGAATGATGATTTCTTTTCAGCTTAAAAACTTAAATTTAGAATCTAAGTTAAATGTAAATATATTGCAAAAATTAGTTGATATTTCTTCGCATAGCTATGAGGAAGGATCTTTGGATGAAGAATGGACAAGAATTGCTGAATTAATTTCAGATTATTCAAATTTAATAAAAGAAATTATGAGTCTGTTGAGTCCATTTCCTAACCGCCCGCGCCAATACGAGTTTTCCCGTTTGGAACTTTTGTATTCCATCACCTCCAAACGCAAGCTGAACCAACTGGTTTCAGAAGGTCATGTTTCCGGCTGGGACGACCCGCGTATGCCGACCATTTCCGGTATGCGCCGCCGCGGCTACACGCCCGAAGGCCTGCGCCTGTTTGCCAAACGCGCCGGCATTTCCAAATCGGAAAACATCGTCGACATGAGCGTGTTGGAAGGCGCGATTCGCGAAGAGTTGGAAAACTCCGCCCCGCGCATGATGGCAGTCTTGAATCCGCTCAAAGTGACCCTGACCAACTTCGAAGCCGGCAAAACCCAAAGCCGTCGTGCCGCGTTTCATCCGAACCACGAAGAAATGGGCGAGCGCGAAATCCCCGTATCCCAAACCATCTACATCGAGGCGGACGACTTTGCCGAAAAATCCGCCCAAAGGCTTCAAACGCCTGACCCCGGGCGGTGAAGTACGCCTGCGCCACGGCTATGTGATTAAGTGTGACGAAGTCGTGAAAGACGCGGCAGGCAACGTGGTCGAACTCAAATGCAGCATCGACCACGACACCTTGGGCAAAAAAATCCCGAAGGCAGAAAAAGTCAAAGGCGTGATTCACTGGGTTTCCGCCGAACACGCCGCCGAAATCAAAAGTCCGCCTGTACGACCGACTCTTTACCGTCGAGCGCCCCGATGCCGTGCGTGGCGAAGACGGCGAATATCTGCCGTTTACCGATTTCCTCAACCCCGAGTCCGTCAAAGAAATCACCGCCTACGCCGAACCCGCAGCCAAAAACCTGCCCGCCGAAAGCCGTTGGCAGTTTGAGCGTCTGGGCTATTTCGTGACTGACCGAAAAGACCACCGCCCCGAGCAGCCTGTGTTCAACCGCACGGTCACGCTGAAAGACTCTTGGCAGCCCAAGTAATCTGTTGGCAACAGCTATATTGGAAGGTCGTCTGAAAACTTGGAATCGGGTTTTCAGACGATCTATTTTCTGAATATAAAGAAAAGGAAATACTTGTTTTGGAGAATTTAATTCTTATTGGCATGGCCTTATCGGCTATGACCGCTATAGTTTGGATTGCCAGTATTGTGGCAATTGTTAAATCCAAAAATCCGCTGATTAGGAATTCAGCCATCATTTTTAATTTGATCGTGGTGTCATTGTTTGGCATGTATATGGTTAAGGTATGGCAAACTAAAAGATATAATGATTCAAGTTATCAAACGGCTAAAGAGGAGTTGGTGATTGATGGTATACGAATTCCGGCAGGTTCGAAGCTGACCGTAGCTCCTCAGGATGGGGTATCGAAAAAGCCTGATTTTTCTACTTTTAGCGAAGTTACATTTTCTCGCCCTGTTGAATGGAAAGGCATCGAAGTTAATGGAATGAATCGTTCTGCGTACCAGACTGGAGATGGTTATCAAGCAACACTTACGATGAATGCTATCGGGGAAGCCAGGATGGTTGATATAGAAGGGTGGTCCTGCCGGAGTGACGGAGAGATGGAGTGGCAAGCATTGATTAAAGGTGGCAAGATGCCGTCCAGTCCTGCTGATTATTTCCTATCAAGTTGCATGTTAAACGAATCAGCCGAAGTGTCCCTGCCTGAGTGGTTTGTGGATGGGAAATTATATTTTTGGCGAGTGACGCGCACTGAACGTGACGGTTATTGGGAGGTAAAGATTGCTTCCAATAATCAGCCTTATTGGGGAAACGTCATTCTTGATTCAAATAAACAGTTAAAAAACTTTGAGCTGACATTAACACAGAAAAACTTGCCAGGCTGTGCGATTGATGATGACGGTGTTACGCTGGAATGGGATAGGGATAAACCTGATATAGTTACAGTAGTGAGCTCTGTTGATCTGCCCGAATTGTGCTGGGGTAAAAAAGTTGTCCGCCCCAAATCAAAGGCGGCAGAATAGAGGTATTGAGGTCGTCTGAAAACTTGAAATCGGGTTTTCAGACGACCTTTTGGTTTAGGGGGGCAGACCAGTTTGCTATAGGTTTTTATGGTTCTGAATGCCATCGGAGAGGTAAAGCTGCTGAGGTGGACAGTGTCTCTTTAGATGAGATGGTTGAAGTTATCTGTTCTCAGGGTGGGCGGTATGTATGGGGAAACCAGTATTCTGTTACTTTACCTGAAATCAAGGCGGGTGATTTTTATAATGTTTGAAAGCATAAAGTCAATGGATTTAGTTCTATCCGTACTGTCTGCGGTTTCATTGTTTTGTCTTGATATAGTGGATTAACTTTAAACCAGTACGGCGTTGCCTCGCCTTGTCGTACTTATCTGTACTGTCTGCGGCTTCGTCGCCTTGTCCTGATTTAAATTTAATCCACTATATAAATTAAGCTGTCAAAATGAAAAGGTCGTCTGAAAAGTTTCAGACGACCTTTTGTTTAAGCTGTCATCAGCTTAGTTTGCCGTGGCATTGTTTGTATTTCAGACCGCTGCCGCAAGGACAGGGGTCGTTGCGGTGGACGATACGGCCTTGGGCGGTCAGCGCTTCGGGGCTGAAGTCCGTTCCGTCGGGGTCGAACGCTTCGGTAACTAAATCGGTTTGGGATTGGCCGAGCAATTCTTCCATATCGGGCGCTTCGGAGTGGATGGTTTGGATGCCGACGGGAGTAGGTTCGGCAATTTCTTCTACATCGGTGTTGCGCTCGATTTGGACGGAGGCTAAGAGGGAAGCGGTTTGATGCTTGATACCGCGCCACAGGTTTCAAACATGGCGAAGGCTTCGCGTTTGTATTCCTGTTTCGGATTTTTCTGGGCATAGCTGCGCAGGTGGATGCCTTGGCGCAGGTAGTCCATGGCGGCAAGGTGTTCGCGCCATTGCAGGTCGATGACTTGCAGCATGACGTTTCGTTCGAAATCCGCCATCGGTTTTTTACCGACAAGCTCGACTTTTGCCGCGTATTCTTCTTCAACACGTTTAATCAGACGCTCTTTAATGTCTTGATTGTCCAAAGTGCTGTCTGCTTTGAGCCATGCTTGTATGTCTTCGTGCAGACGGAACTCGGCGGCAAGCTGGCTTTCGAGTGCGGGGATGTCCCATTGCTCTTCCATGCTGTCGGGCGGTATGTACAAATCGACCAAATCGCTGATGACTTCTTCGCGGATGCCTTTGGTCAGGTCGCTGACGTCTTTGCTGTTGAGGATTTCGTTGCGTTGGTGGTAGATGACTTTACGCTGGTCGTTGGCAACGTCGTCGTATTCCAATACTTGTTTACGCATGTCGAAGTTGCGGCCTTCGACTTACGTTGCGCGCCTTCGATTTGCCGGGTCAACATGCCGTGTTCGATAGCGACGCCGCGTTCCGGAGCAAGGCGGTTGAGGATGGCGGCGGCGCGGTCGAGTGCAAAGAGGCGCAGCAGCGGGTCTTCAAACGAGAGGTAGAAGCGGCTGGAGCCGGGGTCGCCCTGACGGCCTGCGCGTCCGCGCAATTGGTTGTCGATACGGCGGCTTTCGTGGCGTTCGGTACCGATGATGTGCAGGCCGCCTGCTGCAACCACTTGGTCGTGTTCTGCCTGCCAGCCGTTTTCAAGGGCGGCGATTTGTGCGGCTTTTTCTTCGTCGCTCAGGTTTTCGTTGGACTGGATGGCCTCGATTTGGTGTTTGAGGTTACCGCCGAGGACGATGTCGGTACCGCGGCCCGCCATGTTGGTGGCAACGGTAATGGCGCCGACTTTACCGGCTTGGGCGACAATCAGGGCTTCGCGTTCGTGTTCTTTAGCGTTAAGGACGTTGTGCGGCAGTCCGGCTTTTTGCAAAAGATTGGAGACCAGCTCGGAGTTTTCGATGCTGGTGGTACCGACGAGGACGGGTTGTCCGCGTTTGTAGCATTCTTCGATGTCTTTGACGACGGCTTCGAATTTTTCTTCGGCAGAACGGAAAATCTGGTCGTTGAAGTCTTTACGCTGTACGGGGCGGTTGGTCGGGATGATGACGGTTTCGAGGTTGTAGATGCTTTGGAACTCGAAAGCTTCGGTATCGGCAGTACCGGTCATGCCGGAGAGCTTGGTATACAGGCGGAAATAGTTTTGGAAGGTGATGGAGGCGAGGGTTTGGTTTTCGCGTTTGATTTCCACGCCTTCTTTGGCTTCGACGGCTTGGTGCAGACCTTCGGACCAGCGGCGGCCGGACATCAGACGACCTGTAAATTCGTCCACGATGACGATTTCGCCGTCTTGGATGACGTAGTGTTGGTCTTTGTGGAACAGCGTGTGCGCGCGCAATGCCGCCATGAGGTGGTGCATCAGGGCGATGTTGGCGGCGGAGTAGAGGGAGTCGTTTTCTTGCAGCAAGCCCATTTGAATCAGGATTTGCTCGGCGTGTTCGTGCCCCGCTTCGCTCAAGATGACTTGGTGTGCTTTCATCGACCCAGTAATCGCCTTCGCCTTCTTCGGTTTCTTGGCGGATAAGGTGCGCGGGAAGGCTGTTCATGATTTGGTACAGCTGGATGTTGTCATCCGCCTGACCGGAGATAATCAGCGGGGTGCGCGCTTCGTCGATCAGAATGGAGTCCACTTCATCCACTACGGCAAAATTCAATTCGCGCTGAACTTTGTCGTATTGGTCGGTTACCATGTTGTCGCGCAGGTAGTCGAAGCCGAATTCGTTGTTGGTACCGTAGGTGATGTCGGAGCCGTAGGCGTTTTGACGGTCAAACGGCTGCATATCGGCGATGATGACGCCGACGGTTAAGCCGAGGAAGTTGTACAGCGGCGCCATGATGCCCGCGTCGCGCGAGGCAAGATAGTCGTTGACGGTAACGACGTGTACGCCTTTGCCGGACAAGGCGTTGAGATAGACGGCAAGGGTGGCGACCAGGGTTTTACCTTCACCGGTACGCATTTCGGCGATTTTGCCGTTGTGCAGCACCATACCGCCGATAAGCTGTACGTCAAAGTGGCGCATCCCGAGTACGCGGCGGGACGCTTCGCGGCAGACGGCGAAGGCTTCGACCAAGATGTCGTCCAGAGTTTGACCGTCGGCAAGACGTTGTTTGAATTCGGCTGTTTTAGCCTGTAAATCCGCATCGCTCAAGGCTTTCATTTGTTCTTCGAGTGCGTTGATTTTGGCAACGGATTTACGATATTGTTTCAGCAGGCGATCGTTGCGGCTGCCGAAGATTTTCTTAGCAATGTTTGTCAGCATGAAATAGTTCCTGCGCCTGATATAAAATAATGGCGAAACGGGGATTTTAACACAAGCCTCGCGGCAAGGCAGTCATGCCGTTTGAAATAAAGGCAGTTTTACCGGATTTCAATCTTGATAATACAACCGTACACTTTGAAAAGGTCGTCTGAAACATATGAATTTGGAACAATTGGGCAAGCGGGATGCGCGGTTGGCCGGTTTGTTGCAGCAGTCGCAACAATGGCGCAGGCTGGATGCGGCAGTCAAACGCATCCTGCCGGCAAACCTGCATCCGCACTTTCAAACTGCCTGCATCGAAGAGGGCAGGCTGGTGTTGCTGGCGGCAAACGGCATGGCTGCCTCGCGACTGAAAATGATATTGCCCGCGCTTGTGCCGCAGCTTCAGAAATTGAACGCGGGGATTCGGGATGTGGCGGTCAAAGTCGTGCCGAAGCCACCGGCGCAACCCAAGGTCAACAGCCTGCATTTGAGTGGGGCGGCATTGGAGAGTTTTGATGCGGCGGCGGCAAAATTGGAAGACAAGCATCCTGAATTGGCTGCCGCGCTGGCGGAGGTGGTGCGCAAACACAGCCGTTGAGTTAGGAATTATTATTTAAATTGTTAATACAAGTTAAATTTCATTCGTTCGAATGAGAGGGTCTAATACTAAAGAAATAATACCTGAATAGTAGTCATTCTTTTTTAGGTAAACTGATGTAAATTTGCTATGGAATCTTGGACTTGTTTGGGTTGTTGTAGCAGAATACGGCTTCATTATTTCTTTGGTTCCGCTTGTAGATAGTAAACCCGAATATGGGTTTATTAATATATTCGCAAGTTTTGTTTTGTAAAAATTAACAGACTCTCATCATTAGGAGATACAAATGAAAGCATATTTAGCCCTGATTTCTGCCGCCGTTATCGGTTTGGCTGCCTGCTCGCAAGAACCTGCAAAACCTGTTGAGAATGCAGCGCCTGCCGCTTCTGAAGCCGCTCCTGCGGAAACTGCTGCACCTGCCGATGCTGCTCCTGCTTCCGAAGCAGCGCCTGCCGACTCTGCCGCAGCACCTGCCGCAGGCAACTGCGCGACTACTGTCGAAGCCAACGACGCTATGCAGTTCAACACTAAAGAAATCCAAGTCAGCAAAGCTTGTAAAGAATTCACCGTTACCCTGAAACACACCGGTACCCAACCTAAAGAAAGCATGGGTCACAACATCGTCATCGGTAAAGCCGAAGACATGGACGGTATTTTCAAAGATGGTGCCGGCGCTGCTGCAACCGACTACGTGAAACCTGACGATGCGCGCGTTGTTGCCCACACCAAACTGATAGGCGGCGGCGAAGAAGCTTCCCTGACTCTGGATCCTGCCAAACTGGCGGGCGGCGAATACAAATTTGCCTGCACCTTCCCGGGACACGGTGCTTTGATGAACGGCAAAGTGACTTTGGTCGACTAATCCGTCCAAGTTTCAAAATACAGACAGCCTGCTTTATGCAGGCTGTTTTATTATAAAATGGTCGTCTGAAAAGTACCCATTGAGAACACAACCATGAATCCGTTTGAAACTAAAAGCGTTACCTTTGCCGAACCGATTGAAATGCTGTATGCCTGCCACGGCAAAGTGCGCCGTTTCTGCGGCCAAGTCGCCATGCTGTCGGACTACATCGCCGAAAACGGCTGCAATCAGATTGTTTTGCAAACCATCCGCCAAATCGCCCAGTATTTCAACGTTGCCGCCCCGCTGCACCATGAAGACGAAGAAGAAAACTTCTTCCCGCTGCTGCTGCAATACGCGCCGCAAGCCCAAGAAAGTGTGGACGAGCTTTTGCGCCAGCATGTGAGCCTGCATGGCAACTGGGATGCCGTGGCTGCCGAATTTGCCAAACTCGAAGCAGACAACGCCTATATCCCCGATGCGGAAGCGTTCAAACGCTTTGTGGCGGGTTACGATGTGCATCTGGCGATTGAAGAACCCTTGTTCGACATGGGCAAAACGTTTATCCCCAAAGAGAAACTGACCGAAATCGGCGAAATCATGGCGGCGCGCCGGCGCAGATAAGGCCGTTTACAGATTGCCGTTTCTTCAAACAAAGGCCGTCTGAAAACTTGAAAACAGATTTTCAGACGACCTCAATATCACCCGTAACACAACCACGTCGTCTGAAAAGGAAGCAAACCATGCTGACGCCAAAAAGCTGCGATTTGTTCAATATTCCGTTTTTCCAGTTTGCCCAGCTCAAAAAATACCAGCCCGAAAGCATTCCGCAAATCAAAGCCGACTACAAGGAAAACTGGCAGATATGGCAGCAACTGATACAGCAGGTCGCCGCAGATTTGGGCGAACCTTTCGCCCCGCCGCATATCGAACGCTGGTGTAACGGCTGGCAGGTTCGCGCCCATTTCTTCGCCTACTTCAAATACGCCCAATACAAAAACTCCGCCGCGATTTTATCGATTTTATTGAACCGCCGCCGCCTGAGCGTCAGCTTGGACTGGCACTGCTACAAAGCCGACGTATCGCCGATTGCGCTGCCCGAATACAACCGCTGGCTGGATGATTTCGATACCGAAAAATACGCCGCATTCGATATGTGGCACGGCGCGGAAAGCGAATACGACGACTACCGCACCGTCGCACAACAAAGCGAATCCGACCGAAGGTTGCAAAACGACGAAGACTTTTTCTGCATCGGCAAACATATAGAACGCGACGATTTGGGCAAACAAGATGTAGCGAAATGGATAGCCGAAACGGTGGAAGATTTGCTGCCGCTTTACGAAGCCTGTCATGGGGGATGAGAGGGAGATATTTGGGTATTATCTGAAAAACGAATATTTTGATTTTAGATAAGTATATGTATATTTGAATATCATTTCATAAGTCGAAATATATTATTATTTTAAAAACTTTCTATATTATTGAATTTGTTATGACTAAATCACGTTCTCAAACGATTAGAATTTTTCTTCCAACAGGCAATCCGCGTGGTATCCGTAAGGTCAGTCGTTCTAGCAACAGCAATATCACATTGTTTGTCGTACCACGTCTTCATTTGAATAGTTTCTGCAATATGGAAGAATCGGGAAAAATGGGTATTTATCTTCTTGCGGACAATCATAAACTCTATGTCGGGCAAACTACAGAATTGCGCAACCGCCTCAAGCAGCACGATAAAGGTAAAACATTTTGGGAAAAAGCATTTGCTGTTGTTTTAAATAATGAATTTTGTACCAGAGATCATTTGGACTGTTTGGAGCGCATGACTATCGAACAAGCTCAACTGGCACAAAGATTAGAATTAGAGAATGGAACTGAAGGCAACAGACAAAACCATTTGCACGACTCTATCCGTTCCGATTGCGAAAACATTTTTGACGAAATTGATACTTTGCTGGCTGTGTTGAATCAGGATTTTTTTGAAAAGGCATCAGAACAAAAAAATCATGTTTCTTTGGAAATAACACATCCAGTAGAAAGAATTGTTCCAGAGGAGAATCAGATAGAAAGGTCGTCTGAAAGCAATGAAGAGATCTTTTACTGCCGTAATGTGAAACGAGGGATAGAAGCACGCGGTAAATATCAGAAAGACGGTTTTTTATTGTTAAGAGGCTCTACATTAAGACTAGATCACAATCCATCTATTGAGAATGAAACAAAACTTTCTGTGTGGAAAAAAATGATGATTGAGACAGGAAAGTTAAAAGAACATAATGGAGTGTTAGTTTTACAGGATGATTATTTTGTTAAAGGCAAACCAAGTGCATCAAGCGATAAGATTCTTGGTATAGTCTCGAATGGTTGGAAAGAGTGGAAAAATGCCGATGGCAAAACATTAGATGAGCTGTATCGAAAAAATAAATAGCCACTATAAACTTGAAAAAGGAAGAGATTAGAAAGTTATCTCTTTCAAAACGTAGAGTTTATTTTCAGAAGTCCCCAACCTAACCGAGGTCGTCTGAAAATCCAAAAATATTCAAATAAAACCGTCTGATCATGAACGAAAAACTCCCTCCCGACGCGCTCATCGAAGCCGCGCTTTTGACCCAAACCGAACCCCTAAACGAAAAATCCATGCGCGAATTGTGTGTGCCGCCGCTGTCGCAGGACAAATTAATCGACGTGTTGGCGCAGTTGAAAACGCGTTGGCAGGGCAGGGCGTTGCAACTGGTGCATACGCACGAGGGCTGGCGGTTTCAGATTGCGCAGGCGGCATTCGAGCGGCTGGGCAGCCTTCAGGAGCAGCGTGCGCCGCGCTATTCCCGCGCTGTGATGGAAACGCTGGCGATTATTGCCTACCAGCAGCCGGTTACGCGAGGCGACATCGAGGGCATACGCGGCGTGGCGGTGTCGCAGAACGTGATGCAGACTTTGCAGGACAGAGGCTGGATTGAAGTGATCGGGCATCGTGATTCGATCGGGCGACCTGCATTGTGGGCGACGACGGAAACATTTTTGAGCGATTTGCAGTTGGACAGCTTGGAAGAGCTGCCGCCACTGACGGAATTAGGCGAATTGGTGTTGCCCGATTTGGTGGAAACGCCGCCGACGGGCGATGAGGAAGAGCCTGCGGAAGAGTCTGAAATGCGGGCAGGTTGGTCAACTGAATTGAGAGGGGGTCGTCTGAAAGGATTTTCAGACGACCTTTCGTGTCTTGGGTGCTGCTTTGCCATTTGCAGGTCGGGCATGAATGCCGACCTAGTGTATTGGTTTTTAATACGACATCCGTCATCGTCATCAGCCGTCATTCCCGCGCAGGCGGGAATCCATTTTTGAAATTCAGAAACTGTTCTTCAAATCAAGGTTTCTCAAGTTTTACGATGGATTCCCGCCTGCGCGGGAATGACGGAATGGGCGACATGCTGCATTCAAAGTTAACTATGTTTGCAATAGCCGCAAAATGTAGCGTAGTTTTCCCGCGAAAATACCTGATTGTCCGATTCCAAATCTGATTGGCTGATTTTGCAGGCAAAGTTCAAGCTGCGGCGTGGTGGGGTTGCGAAAGGTCGTCTGAAAAACCCGAATCCGGTTTTTCAGACGACCTTTTATGTGTTTACGCCTTATTTGAACATTTATTCCTTGCGTTGCAAAACGGCAGCGAAGAATCCGTCGGTTTGGTGTTTTGCAGAATCGAGGCGCAGGTATTTGCCGGTGTTCAAATCGATTTTCAAACCGGCGAGCAGCTCGGCGCAGTCGAGGAGTTCGTATTCCGGGTGTTCTTCCAAAAAGCGTTTGACCTGCATTTCGTTTTCTTCGGGCAACACGCTGCAAGTGGCGTAAACCAGCCTGCCTTGCGGTTTGACCAGTTTGGCGGCGGCATCGAGGATACTGTGTTGTTGCTCCAAAAGTTTGGCGACGGTTTCGGGCGACTGGCGGTATTTGAGGTCGGGATTGCGCCGCAGCGTGCCTAAGCCGGAGCAGGGGGCATCGACCAGAACGCGGTCGGCTTTGCCAGTGAGGCGGGCGATGCGGCTGTCGTGTTCGCTGCTGATGCGTTCGGGGTGGATGTTGGTCAGTCCGGCGCGGGTCATGCGGGGCTTGAGGTTGGCAAGGCGTTTCGGCGATGTCGAAGGCGTAGATTCTGCCTTTGTTTGCCATTTGCGCGCCGACGGCGAGGGTTTTGCCGCCTGCGCCTGCGCAGAAATCGACGATGATTTCGCCGCGTTTGGCACCAACGAGCAGGGCGAGGAGCTGGCTGCCTTCGTCTTGGACTTCAAGCGTGCCGTCTAAAAACAATTCGTGTTTGTTGAGGGCGATTTTGTTTTTCAGGCGGATGCCCCAAGGGGAATAGGGCGTGGCTTCTGCATCGGGGCTTTCGGCTTGAAGTAGCGGCAGCACTTTGTCGCGTCTTCCTTTGAGCGTGTTGACGCGGATGTCGAGCGGCGCGGCTTGGTTGATGCTGCGGCCGAAGGCGAGGATTGCTTCGTCGCTGAAATGTTTTTGCAGTTGCTCCACCAGCCATTGCGGCAATTCGGCGGCGGTGTGGAGGTCGTCTGAAAATTCGGTTTTGCGCGCTTTGAGGCCGCTGAGAAACTCGGTTTCTTCTTCGTCGAGCAGGTCTTTGATTTGGCTGATGTTGGTGCTTCTGCCGAGGACGAGTGCGGCAAGCGCGGCTTTGCGCGGCTGGGCGTGCGGACGGCGCAGGACGGCACTGATTTTTTGATAATGGCGCAGGGCGGCGAAGGCGGTTTCGGCGATTTCGTGGCGGTCTTGTCTGCCGAGTTTTTGTGTTCGCGGAAGTAGCCGGACAAAACGGCATCGGCAGGCTGTTTGAAGGTCAGCATTTCAGCCAGCACTTTGGCGGTATGGTCGAGTTGGATCGGGGTCATGGTGGGTTCGCAATCGGGGGAAAGGCTTGGATTATACTGGAAAGGTCGTCTGAAAACCTTGAATCGGGTTTCAGACGACCTGCTCCGACTACACAATCCGCGCCATCAGTAAATCGTGCATATTCAGCGCGCCGGTCAGTACGCCGTCGGCGTCGGTTACCAAAAGCCCGTTCACATGGTTTGCCTGCATGACTTTCAGGGCTTCGGTGGCGAGGCGTTCGGCGGGGATGGTTTTTGGGGAGGGGTGCATGATTTCATCGACGGTCAGCCCGTCAAAGCGGTCGCGCTGTTGGAACAGGCGGCGCAAATCGCCGTCTGTGAACACGCCTTTCAGACGACCTTCGTTGTCCGTTACCGCCAACATGCCCAAGCCTTTTTCGCTCATGCTGACGATGGCTTCTTTTAATGGCGTACCGAGTCGGACGGCGGGTAGGGCGTCGTCTTTGTGCATGATGTCCGCAACGCGTAAAAGCAGGCGTTTGCCGAGGCTGCCGGCGGGGTGGCTCAGGGCGAAATCGTCGGGCGTGAACGCGCGTGCGCGCAAAAGAACGACCGCCAACGCATCGCCCAAAGCTATGACGGCGGTGGTGCTGGTCGTCGGGGCAAGTCCCAGCGGGCAGGCTTCTTTGGAAACTGATGCCGTGATGTGGATGTCGGCATGGCGCGCCATGGTCGAGCCGGGGCGGGCGGTGATGCAGATGAGGGTGATGTTTTTGCGTTTGAGCGCGGGAATAATGGCGGCGATTTCGTCGCTTTCACCGGAATTGGAAATCGCGACGACGACATCGTTATCCACAATCATGCCCAAGTCGCCGTGCGCCGCTTCCGCAGGATGGACGAAAAACGCGGGTGTGCCTGTTGAAGCCATGGTCGCCGCTATTTTGCGCCCGATATGTCCCGACTTGCCCATGCCTGTAATGACGACCCTGCCTTTACAGTGCAACAGCGCGTCTGCCGCGTGGACGAATTGTTCGTCCAATTCCGCCGCAATTTCGCGCAAGCCTTCCGCTTCGGTGTGCAACACTTCGCGCGCCCAATCGAGATATTGACCGTTTCCTGCCATAAATGAATGCCTTTTTGTGTTCGTTTTATAGTGGATTAACTTTAAACCAGTACGGCGTTGCCTCGCCTTGTCGTACTATTTGTACTGTCTGCGGCTTCGTCGCCTTGTCCTGATTTTTGTTAATCCACTATATATCGTTTTGGACATCATTAAATGCCCTAATAAACTATCCAAATTTTCCGAATAGGGGTAGCATTACCGCCTGCTTCGCAAATAACCTATATTTAAAGGAATCAGAGATGACTATTTTATCGGACGTTAAAGCATTAGGACAACAAATCTGGCTGGACAACCTTTCCCGCTCGCTCGTACAAAGCGGCGAATTGGCGCAAATGCTGAAACAAGGCGTGTGCGGCGTCACTTCCAATCCCGCCATCTTCCAAAAAGCCTTCGCCGGCGACGCGCTTTACGCCGACGAAGTCGCCGCCCTGAAGCAGCAAGACCTCAGCCCCAAACAACGCTACGAAACCATGGCGATTGCCGACGTACAGGCAGCCTGCGACGTTTGCCTTGCCGAACACGAATCCACCGGCGGTAAAACCGGTTTCGTCAGCCTCGAAGTTTCCCCCGAGCTTGCCAAAGATGCGCAAGGCACGGTAGAAGAAGCCCGCCGCCTCCATGCCGCCATCGCGCGTAAAAACGCCATGATTAAAGTCCCCGCCACCGACGCAGGCATCGAAGCACTCGAGGCCCTCATCACCGACGGGATCAGCGTGAACCTGACCCTGCTGTTCTCACGCGCCCAAACCCTCAAAGCCTACGCTGCCTACGCGCGCGGCATCGCCAAACGTTTGGAATCAGGACAAAGCGTTGCCCATATCCAAGTCGTCGCCAGCTTCTTCATCTCCCGCGTGGACGGCGCGCTGGATGCAACCCTGCCCGACCACCTCAAAGGCAAAATCGCCATCGCCCTTGCCAAAGCCGCCTACCAAGACTGGGCGCAATACTTCAGCAGCCCCGAATTTGCCGCGCTGGAAGCCAAAGGCGCAAACCGCGTGCAACTCTTATGGGCATCCACAGGCGTCAAAAACCCCGCCTATCCCGACACGCTCTACGTTGACAGCCTGATCGGCGCGCACACCGTCAACACCGTCCCCGACGCCACACTCAAAGCCTTCATCGACCACGGCACAGCCAAAGCCACGCTGACCGAAGGCGTGGAAGAAGCACAAGCGCAGCTTGCCGAAACCGCCGCGCTCGGCATAGACGTAGAAACCCTCGCCAACCGCTTGCAGGAAGACGGTTTGAAACAGTTTGAAGAAGCCTTCGACAAACTGCTCGCCCCGCTGGCTTGATTGTCAAACCGCGGGTAAGGCTTGCGGTTTGTCGATATAAAAGGTCGTCTGAAAACCTGAATTTTGGTTTTCAGACGACCTTTTTCATTTTTATAGTGGATTAACTTTAAACCGGTACAGCGTTGCCTCGCCTTAGCTCAAAGAGAACGATTCTCTAAGGTGCTGAAGCACCAAGTGAATCGGTTCCGTACTATCTGTGCTGTCTGCGACTTCGTCGCCTTGTCCTGATTTAAATTTAATCCACTATATGAATTATTTCAAAGCCGTTTTCCAGTCCAAACCGCCGAGGGAAGGAACTTGGGCAATGCTGTGGTCGGCAAGGTTGATGGCGGTCAGTTCGCCGCCCCAAAGTGCGCCGGTGTCGAGGGAGAGGATGTTGTCGGTGTTCATAAAGCCCAGCGAAGACCAGTGTCCGAAAACGATGGTGTGGCTGAGGTTTTGCCTGTTTGGGGCTTTGAACCAAGGGCGCAGGTTCGCGGGCATTTTTTTGAGGGTGGATTTGTAGTCGTAGTCGAGTTCGTTTTTCAGCGTCAGCGCGCGCATTCGGGTGAAGACGTTGACAATCATGCGCAGGCGGTCGTAGCCGGTCAGCTCTTCGCTCCAGTCCGCGGGTTTGTTGCCGTACATTTTGGAGAAACTTTTTGTATTTTTTGCCGCGCAGCTCGGCTTCGGTTTCGCTGGCGAGCAGTTCGGCGCGGGCGATTGTCCACTGGGGCAGGATGCCGGCGTGAACCATAACATGGCGTACGCCTTTGATGAGCAGGGGTTGGAAACGCAGCCAGTCGAGCATTTTTTTGCTGTCGGGGTGGGTGAGGATGGGTGTGATAGTGTCGCTGCGTTTGACCGTGCCTTCGCCGCAGCCGACGGCGAGCAGGTGCAGGTCGTGGTTGCCGAGGACCATACGGACGCTGCTTTCGTGTTCCATGCAGAATTGGAGGACTTCGAGGGATTTGGGGCCGCGGTTGACAATGTCGCCGACGAGCCAGAGGGTGTCTGTGCCGTGGTTGAAGTTGATTTTGTCGAGCAGAAGGGTGAATTCGTCGAAGCAGCCTTGAATATCGCCGATTGCGTAGTGTGCCATTGTTGTTATTGTCCGATTGTGTGTGTGGTGTTTCAGACGACCTTTGGCTTGTGGGAGGTCGTCTGAAACGGGTTGTGTGTTTTATGCGTTCAGTACCAGCACGGCTTCGGCTTCGACCTGCACGCCTTTGGGCAGGGAGGCGACACCGACGGCGGCGCGGGCGGGGAAGGGTTCTTGGATGAACTCTGCCATGACTTCGTTGAAAACGGCGAAGTTGGCAAGGTCGGTCAGGTAGGCGTTGAGTTTTACGATGTCGCCCAGTGTGCCGCCTGCGGCTTCGGCGACGGCTTGCAGGTTTTTAAAGACCTGGCGCGCTTCGGCGCGGAAGTCGCCGTTGCCGACAACGGTCATGGTGGCGGGGTCGAGGGGGATTTGACCGCTCATGTAAATGGTGTCGCCCGCGCGGACGGCTTGGCTGTATGCGCCGATGGCGGCGGGGGCTTTGTCAGTGTGGATGATGGTTTTGGACATGATTTTCTCCTGTTGTCGGGGTCGTCTGAAAGATGGGAACTTTGATGAAAACGGTGTCGATTATCGTATAAAACCGAGTGATTGTGTAGGGTATGGATATTTTCAGACGACCTTAATGAAGCGGTGGCATGCAGGCGTTACGGTTTGGCGTATCAAGGTCGTTTGAAAAAATCCAATCCTACAAAAAGCATTGCAATAAATCGTTTAAAAACAACCGTCCCCGCTCCGTCGGGCGGAATACGGTCGGGTTGGTTTCCAGCAAGTCTTTTTGCCTTGCTGTTTCGATTTGCGTCATGATTTTGGCGGCGGGTACTCCTGTGCGCTCCTGCAACATCGCGGCGGGTACGCCGTCAGTCAGGCGCAGGGCGTTCATCATGAATTCGAACGGCAAATCTTCGGCGGCGACGGTTTTGCGTTCAACGGCAACACTTGGCTGACTTTGCATTAGAGCAAGGTAGTCGTTGGGATGGCGGCGGCGGACGGTACGCTCGATGCGGTCGGGGTAGGAGATTTTGCCGTGCGCGCCCGCGCCTATGCCCAAATAATCGCCGAACTGCCAGTAGTTTAAATTGTGGCGGCACTGCATGGCGGGTTTTGCAAAAGCCGATGTTTCGTAGTGGATAAAGCCAGCGCCTTCCAGCGCGCCGTGTACCGCGTCTTCGATGTCCAACGCCGCTTCGTCTTGTGGCAACCCATTCGGTGGCGTATGACCGAACGGCGTGTTCGGCTCCATCGTCAGATGATACGCGCTGATGTGTGTCGCACCCGTGGCGATGGCGGTTTGCACGTCGTCTAATGCCGTCTGAACAGTCTGGTTCGGCAGGGCGTACATCAAGTCGATATTGACTTTATCAAATAATTTCAGGGCAGTAGCTATGGCGGTTAAGGCTTCTTTGCCGTTGTGGACGCGCCCAAGTCGTGTAAGCATATCGTCGTTGAAACTTTGTACGCCAATAGAAAGCCGCGTAATACCCGCATCTTTAAATCCTTGAAACTTCCCGATTTCAAACGTACCCGGATTGGCTTCCAAAGTAATCTCCGCTTCCGGCTGCAAGCGCAACAGCGAACGCACGCCGCTTAACAAACGGTCGATCGATTCCGCCTGAAACAGGCTGGGCGTACCGCCGCCAAAAAATATCGTTTCCACCGGCCTGCCCCAAATATTCGGCAATTCAAGTTGCAAGTCGGTCAGCAGCGCGTCGATATAGGCGGCTTCGGGCAATCCGTTTTTTAAACTGTGGGAATTGAAGTCGCAATACGGGCATTTTTTGATGCACCACGGGATGTGGATGTAGAGCGACAGGGGCGGCAGGGCGGTGAGCTGTCCGGGGCGTTGGAAAGTGATTTGGGTCATGGTGTGTTTTTGGGGATTGAGGTCGTCTGAAATTTTTTCAGACGAAAGTTGCGGTATTATATAGTGGATTAAATTTAAATCAGGACAAGGCGACGAAGCCGCAGACAGTACAGATAGTACGGAACCGATTCACTTGGTGCTTCAGCACCTTAGAGAATCGTTCTCTTTGAGCTAAGGCGAGGCAACGCCGTACTGGTTTAAAGTTAATCCACTATAAGTTTTGTGTCAGATGGTTTTATTTACCCGCTGCAAGGATACACCATATTGTTTCGATATTTTTTCAAAATCGGCAGTGTCTTGTTGCGGGATGATGATAAAGGTGTAGTAGTCGCTTCCCGTGTCTGCACTATAAAGTACCGCCCCGACGGCTTCAAATAAGGGATATACGGCCTTTGCCAGCTCATCGGGCAGATCTTCTTCAAGCTGCTGTTCAGTCCAATTCAGGACGACATTAAAACGTTGCGCCATTTCTGCAATACAGTCAATAAAACTTTCCCCGTCTTTCCAATCAACGGAAAACAGATGTGCGTAGTCTTCGAGGTTATTGTGTAGGATGAAGCCTTCGGTTAAGAGGTTTAAATACGGCGGTTTCGTTATTTTCTTCCTGCGTGTTATTTTCCCCATCTTCATCTTCCCCTCCCAAGTCTTGATGTATATTTTCGATAATGATGCCAACGGTTTCCGGCCGGTCGCGGTAAATGACATCCAGCCAATGCCGGAAAAGTGTTTCATGATTTTTTAATGGGCGGAACATTGTGTAAATAAACAAACAGATAAAAAATAAAGGGAACATCAGCCACATCAATAAACGCCACAAAACGACAATGACGGGCAGAAAAGGCTTTGAGACAAACAACAAAGTTTTAGAAATAAACAGTAACAGGATTAATGATAAAGCTACTATAGACGACAATATCAAACGGATGGTTTTCATCAGCGGAATAAAGGGCAGCAAGAGCAGTTTCAAAAGTTGATGACGGGAATGGGCCATAAATTCGGTTTATTTCGGCACAAGGACAATCTCAGGTCGTCTGAAATTTTTTCAGACGACCTGTTGTCTTTATGCCGTTAAAGTCTTTTGCGTATCCAAGACGAGAGTTTGGGCGCGCCGAACAGTAGGAAAATCCCGATAAGGAATTGGGCGGTGCTGGCGAATATACCGGCTTGGTTTTGCGTGCCGAGATTCGCCCAAACGGATGTCTGTGTGTCGGTAGAGATGGATTGTGTAAAACGATAGATAGAGAACAAGTAAATCAGGTCGGGTATGGCTTGGGAAAGAGTGTATATGCCGATCAAGACAATACCGGTCATCATCCATGGCGCAGGGTGTTTTGGGGTTTCCTGTGTGGTTTGCAGATGTTGGGGCAGCAGGCGGTTGGCAATGGTGGCAGGGAAACACCATACAAGCAGCCATGCGGCCAAATAAAGCCGTAGATGGATAGCGGCAATAGGAGTTGTGCGCTGTTATATTCGCTTCCAGACTGGGCAAATATGGTAACGATGCTGCTGAGCGTTTGTACGATACCGATTAAAACGATTAAACGGACGGCGACGATCAGGATTTGTTTGGGGGACATGGGTTTCTTTCGTGATGTGGTGGGTTTGGGTCGTCTGAAAAAGCGTTTCGGGGTTTTCAGACGACCTATCATCGATTTATAAGGCTTCGATTTTTTCATCAATTCCCGTAACGCCTGCCCCCTGTGGCTTTTGGGAATCATGGGTTGCGGGTCGTTTACGTGGCAGGCGGGAACGCAGGCATCATAACAGCTTTGTCGGAGAGGTCGTCTGAAATTTTCAGACGACCTTTCAAGCATTGTCCCGTCAGAATTTGCCTGTAAACCCGACGGTAACCGCCCGTCCCGGTGCGGGGATGGGGACGTTGGACATCGGGTCGAGATAATAGCGGTTGGTGAGGTTGCTGACGCTGAAGTTCATGCTCAGGTTTTTGCCGAAGTTGTAGCGTCCGTAAGCGTCCAATACCAAGGCGGAACGCCAGTGGTAGGGGCGGCCTGTCGCTTCGTAGATGCGTGCCAAGCCGCTTTTGGCCAGCTTGTCCTGTTGTTTGTTTTCGGCTTTGCTGTGATAAGTGCCACGCATGCCCAATTCCAATTTTTCGTTGAATCGGCGGGTTCCGATATCGAGATTGATGGAATATTTTGGTTGGCGGCTTTGATGGAAGCGGGTTGCGCCGAATCCTCCGTCCACGCAGACAGGAATACGGTTGATATATAAATCATAGTTGAATACGGTGGCGTTGTCGCAGGTCTGCTGTTTCAGGCGGTAGTTGGCAGCCAGTGAGGCAAACCATTTCCCGCTGTCGAAGCGACTTTGCAGTTCGAGACCGCTGGTAAGGCGTTTGTCGTATTGTTGGAGGTTGCGTTAAGACGACAGCTCGATAGCATTTTTTATCACGCTGTTGTAGTAGGTCAGACGGATGTCGCCGTGGCGCAGGCGTTTGAAACGAGGGGCAAAGTTGTAGGTATAGCCGATTTCCCAATTGGTGCTGCGTTCGGGCTTCAAATCAAATTCTTGGGAATAAGCGTCCGCCCACGACGAATTGGTGGTAGTGGCTTCGTATATGGTGGGAAAACGTACTGCTTGCGCCCACCTCAGGTGTAGCCGCCCGTTTTGCGTCAGGTCGTAACTGAGGGCAAGCATGGGAGACCAAGCATGCGCCCTGAGGTGTTTGGGGGAGGGCCAGTTTTCGTCGCTGTCTGCTGCGAGGTTTTTCGTTTCCTTTATCATGTCTCCGGCCTCTATCGGGTAATTCTTTTTTTGTCCTCATAGTCTGTTGTGGCAGCGGTATCAGTATGCCGTTGGATTAGGTATTTGTAAAAATTTCCGTTTTGTCCTTGGGGATTGGCGATTTTTTCGTCAAACATCCCGTCTGGGAAAACCGGACCTTCAAATCTGCCGTTGCGGAAGGGGGTATATGCCTGTTCCAAGCGGTAGAGTGCTTGGGGTTCTCCCGTGTCGTAAGCAGGATTGCCTTTTGGATTGCGTAATATATTGTTGCTGGAGCTGAAAAGATAGCCGTATTTTTTTTCAAATTTTTGACCGAGTTTTTCTTGCTCGTCCGAGCCTGTCGGTGCGTTGTCATAAGTAAAATAATCGGCAACTTCTTGAGGATTGTCGATAAGTTTATAGTAGGGCAGGTATGTTCCGATAATGTATCCTTCATTACCTTTGGTAATGGAGTAGAAGGATTCTTTACGCTCTTTGCGTTTTTGGGCGAGTATGTCGTCGTAGCTCCAGAATTTGTTGTAGCGTATGCCTGCCTGAATATTCAAACGGTCTGTCGGCTGCCAGTCGAATACCATTCCTGCGCCCCATTCGTGGCGGCGGCCGGAACGTGGGACCGGAGAGAGCGGTCATTCCGCTTGCGGCATTGCTTAAACCGTCGAAATCCAAGTCATTATTGTATTGTTCTGTATATTCATTCAGTTTTTCATGTTGCACATTGGCAGAAAGGGTCATGGACAAAGTATCGCCCAAACGGAAGCGATTGCTGAGGTCTGCACCAGTACGTACCGAACGGGTGCGTTGTTCTGCTGCGGCTTTTACACGGTAGCCGTCCAGCTTTGGATCGCCGTCGTAAGGTTTTTTTTGGGGGGCTTTATCAGGTATCAGGCCTTTAGCCATCATTTGGCTGCAGTTCATGTTATGAAACGCCATCATCCATGGAATTTCGCCACGCGAACAACGTATCCAGTTGTCGTAATCGCTGTCGGGGTAATCGACATATAAATCTGTGGCACCGTTCTGATAGCGCGTGCTGCGGGTGCGGGTACGCCAGATGTTGGCATTCAGGTCTATCCAGCTGTTGTTTTCGGGTTTCCACCCGTAGCCAATTTTATAGCTTTTATTTTGGATATTCGATTCCATACCTTGTATCGGCATCATTTGCATGGCGGCTTCGCGATATTGTTCGCCGATATTGAAAAAATCGTCGCTGTATCCTTGCGCAAGGTTGCTGTAGAAGGGGTTGTGTTCACCGAAATCCACTCTGGTCTGCATATAGGACAGACTGATTTTTTGATTGGCAGGAAGATGCCAGTTATTTTTCAATAATAGACTTTTGCTGGAAATATTACTGTTGACTACTTCTCTTCCTGGGCGATAAAACCGTGCCATATTGGGAACCATGCTGGCAGTGGTATTGGTATGGCCTGAATCTTCGTTTTTGTACACCGGATTATTAAGATAACCACCCGCCGCGTGTTTGCCGGCGAAATAATTGCCTTTTTCACGGATACTGTAAGCAATCAGACCGTCTGAGATATCGGTTTTAAATGCAGCCGAAAACATACCCGAACGATCGTTTTTAAAATTCCGTAGTTTGTGGTTGCGGAAACGGGTTACGCGGTATCTGTCTTCAAATTGCAATCCGTAGTAGTAACGGCTTTGTCCTGAAGGATCTTCTAAAACGTTGCCTATTGTTCCGATGGCACCATCGGCAGTAGGGTTGCCTGGAAGGGTGCGATAATCAGGCCAGCCTTTATATTTAAGAAGGCTTTCTGGCTGCTTTACTGTGTTGTCAGAAAAGTTGCCCTTAATTTGTATCCCCCATTTTTTTCCCTCGGGAACAATGTCTTCAGGTTCGATGGTTTGAATGGCGACCGAGCCGCCCACTCCCGATTTGACACCTCGGGTCATAGACGGACCTTTCTATCGAGATACTGCGTAAAAGTGTGGGATCAATATAGTTGCGGTCGGAAATGCCGTAGTTGTTTTGCCAAACATCAACTGTTTGTTCAATACCGTCTATGGTTACGGGAATGCGCCCTTTTCCTGAAATGCCGCGGATATTAGGCGTAATTGCGCTACCTGCTGTACGCGTATTCATGTTGTACACACCGTTGAGCCCCTTGAGGATGTCGCTGGCAGCATCGGGGCGGTAGCGTTTTCGAGGTATTCTTTGCCGAGGTAGGCATTGGAGACGTTTTTGCTGTATTGCTGCGCTTCGCCTTTCTGGTCTTTGGTCAGGCGTTTGCCGCGGACTTCGATAGTGTCGAGGACGGCGGTGTCGGGGGTAGCCGCATCTGCTGCCCACAGGTGAGGGCTGTGCCACAAAATACTGAGGCAGGCAACGATGGTTTTGAAGGGGTAGTTTCTCATGTGATGACTCCTTGTATTGTCTTTATAACAGGCGCTCCGTCGGGGACGGTAATCAATACTTCAAGGAGTGGTTTGTAGAATGTGTTTTATGTTTTTATGATGGGGATTTTTGAGTAAGGATATTTGTTGTTTTTTGGATATTATAAGTTTTTGAAAAAATTTTATAAGTTTTGTTCCTTTGATGGTGCGTTTTACGGATAACGGGATGGAAAACGTCGTCTGAAAACGGCGTGGCGGGTTTTCAGACGACGTTTTTGTTGTTCAGAGGGCTTCGATTTTTTTCAACAATTCCCGCAGCGCCTGCCCCCTGTGGCTTTCGGCGTTTTTGATTTCGGGATCAAGCTCGGCGGCGGTGCAGTTGTGTTCGGGCAGGTAAAAATGCGGGTCGTAGCCGAAGCCGTGGGTCCCTGCGGCTTCTGCCTGCCATTGTCCGCGCCAGATGCCTTCGGCGATAATGGGCTGCGGGTCGTTTTCGTGGCGGACGAGGACGAGGACGCAGACGTAGTGGCAGCTTTTGTCGGCTTGGTCGGCGAGGTCGTCTGAAAGACGCTTGTTGTTGGCTGCATCGGATTTGGGGTTTGCTCCGGCATAGCGGGCGGAGAGGACGCCGGGTGCGCCGTTTAATGCGGCGGTGCAGATGCCGGAGTCGTCGGCGAGGGCGGGCAAGCCGCTGTGTTTGGCGGCGTGGCGGGCTTTGGCAAGCGCGTTTTTCGACGAAGGTGTGGTACGGCTCAGGGCATTCGGGCGTGTCGAACTGCGATTGCGGCAGGACTTCGATGTTCAAATCGGCGAAGAGGCGGGAAAAATTCTTTGAGTTTGCCTGCATTGCCGCTGGCGAGGACGATTTTTGTCGAACATGGGTTTTTTTCCTTAACGGGATTCGGTTTGTTGCTCGCGCATGATTTGGGCACGGGCTTTGTGGCGGATGTAGAGGGCGAGGCTGCCGATTTGGGCGAAGACGGCGCCGAAGGCGAACAGGAAGGCGGCGACGGCGAATTGTTTGCTTTGGATGGAAAGCAGGTAGCCGCCGAGCATGATGAGTGCGATGAAAATCAGGGTGAAAAGGGCGGTCAGCAGCAGGTAGGTTTTTTGTCGGTTCATGATTGAAAAGGTGAAGGTGAATGAGGCGGATTATAGCGCAGGCTGTTGTTTGAAATTTGAAAAAAGTATCCCGCGGATTTTGTTGTGATACACATTTTGTCAGGCAAACTGTGTGAACAGCCTGTGTATAAATTGGTTTGACGATTGATATACATACAGGCAAAAAATCATGTTGCTTAAAAATGATGCACATCCGGCAAGGTCGTCTGCAACGGAAGCCGCTTTTCAGACGACCTCTAACATTTCCCTGTATAATCACGATTTTGTTCAAAAGCTTGTACTTTCCAATATGATTTATCCGTGGCATCAAAACCAGTGGCGGCAGCTTGCTAATCATTGGGAAAACCGTCCGAACGCTTGGCTGTTTACCGGCAAGGAAAACACCGGCAAAACAGCGTTTGCGCGGTTTGTGGCACAGGCTTTGCTATGCGAATCGCCTCGGGAAGATCATCAGCCTTGCGGCGTATGCGCTTCGTGTCATTTGTTTTCGCAAAACAGCCATCCCGATTTTTACGAACTCACTCCTGAAATCCCTGAAGACGGTGGGGTCGGGCGAAAATTGTTGCAGATTAAAATCGATGCCGTGCGCGATATTGTCGAAAAACATTTATCTGACGGCTGTGCGCGGCGGATTGCGGGTGGTATTGGTGCATCCCGCTGAAAGTATGAATGTACAGGCGGCAAACGGTTTGCTCAAAGCTTTGGAAGAGCCACCGCAACACGTTGTTTTTTTAATGGTTACGCATGCACGCGACAAGCTTCTTCCGACCATTAAAAGCCGTTGCCGCCAGATGGTTCTGCCGACACCTTCACGCGATGAAGCTTTGGCGTATCTTCGAGAAGAGGGTATGGACGATGCGGAATCTTTGCTGGCTTTTCACAGCGGCGCGCCGTTGTTTGCCCATACGCCTGAAATTGATGACTTGCGCGAAGATCTGCTCACTTTACTTGCCGCGCCGCGCCTGTTGACGATACTCGAATACGCCGCTGCGTTCGACAAACACAAACAGCCGTTGGCAGTCTTCATCGATTGGATGCAGAAATGGCTGTTGGATGTCGGCTTGGCGCAACAACAAATGCCGCCGCTTTATTATCCCGATTACGCGCAGGCATTGTCGCAGACGGCTTCCAAAACCGATCCCCGCCGCCTGTTTGCGCTGACAGGTCGTCTGAACGCACTCAGCCCTTACGGATACCACACCTTGAGTGTTAAAATGCAGCTTGAGTATCTGCTGACTGAATATCTCGAATTTTGGCAAAACAAATAATCAGATAAGGTAAAACAAAATGGTAAACAACAATAAAGACATTCCGGCGAAAATGATGGCGTTGCAGCTCAAAGACCCGACTCTGCTCTACAACTGCTATATGCCGTTTCTCGAACACGGCGGACTTTTCGTTCCGACCGAAGACGTATTTTCATTGGGCGAAGACATCCTGCTTGCCGTTGAAATCGCCGATTACCCCAAACGTTTCCTGCCTACCAAAGTCGTCTGGATCAACCCTGCCCGTACTTCCGCTCACCGCCCTAAAGGTGTCGGACTGGCATTTTCCGAACACGAGAGCTGCCTTCAGGCGAAAAACCTGATTGAAGGCGAGCTGGGTCCGAAACTGCGCAGCGACCGCGTTACCTTCACGCTTTAAAATCATGCATTTAATCGATTCACACTGCCACCTCAATTTTGAAGGCTTGAGCAACCGCCTGCCTGAAGTGTTCGCCAATATGGAAGAACAAAGCGTCAAGCAGGCGCTTGCCATTAGCGTGAGCAAACAGAGTTTTGCCGAAGTCTTCGACATTGCCCAAGCCAATGAACAGATTTACTGCACCATAGGCGTCCACCCCGACAGCCAAGAAGCCGAAGAATTTACGGTTGCTGAAATGGTTGAAGAGGCAAAACACCCGAAAGTCGTCGGCATAGGCGAAACGGGCTTGGATTATTACTGGTGCAAAGGCGATTTGGTATGGCAGCACCGCCGCTTCGCCGAACACATCCAAGCCGCCAACGAAAGCGGTTTGCCCGTGATTGTCCACACCCGCGATGCCGCCGACGATACTTTGGCGATTCTGAAAGAAGGTCAAACCAATTCCGGCGTTATCCACTGCTTCACCGAAGATACCGCTTTTGCCAAAGCTGCTTTGGATTTGGGGCTGTACATTTCCTTCTCCGGCATTGTTACCTTCAAAAATGCCCCGCAAATTCAGGAAGCTGCCAAATACGTCCCTGCGGATCGAATGCTGGTCGAAACCGATGCCCCGTTTCTCGCCCCGGTTCCCAAACGCGGTAAGCCTAACGAACCTTCCTATGTCCGTTACACCGCCGAGTTTGTGGCGAAACTGCGCGGCGAATCCGTAGAAACGCTTGCCGCTTACACCAGCGACAATTTCTATCGTCTGTTCAATAAAGTACCTGATATCCGTGTTTGATTCGAATGGAACAAAGGTCGTCTGAAAATATTTCAGACGACCTTTTTTGATGTTTGAAACCTTCAAACGGCTTATTTGTCGTGGCGCACCATTTTCGGCGCGTAGCGTCCGGCGCGTTCTTTGAGGCGTTTGACCAGGCCTTCGGTGGTGTTCGGTACGCCGTCGACACAGAAGGCTTGGTAGAGGACGGCGCGCATCGCGTCGTTTTTGTTGAAGGTCGAGCCTATGGGTTTCCATTCGGCTTTGCGCGGCTCGATCCAGCGGCGGTTGACGGTGTCGCCGTAGCCGAACACTTTATAAGACGAGCGTTTGTCTTTGCCATATGTGAAGGAAGAGCGGGCGCAGAAGAGGCCTTCGACGGTCAGGTTGTCATGGCCTTTGTCGGAACGGACGTTGAGGATGTAGCGGATGCTGCCGTCGGGAGAGGGTATGATTTGCAGGCTGCTGAGGAGGATTTGGGCTGCTTACCGTAGTCTTCGCTGACGTAGAGGTCGAACCAGTCGCCGGATTGGGTGTCGGGCAGCGGCGGGAGCGCGGTTTTTTGTTCGGCGAACTCGCGGGCTGCGGCTTCTTCGGGGCTTTCTTTGTAGCGTGTGTTGAAGGGGGTATCTTTTTCGCTGAATCCGGCGGCGTTGACTGCCGTGGCGGCGAGGCAGAGGGTCAGGAGGGCGAGACGGCGCATGGTGTGCTCCAAAGTGAAAAACGGCTTTATTTTATGGGTTCGGCGGGGTGGGGTGCAAGTAAGTACGGTATAATTCATGTTAATCCTGTTAACGGAACATCGGAAAATATGAACGCACACACCTTAGACCTGAAGGGGCTCAGATGCCCTTTGCCGATTTTGAAAACCAAAAAAGCCTTGGCGCAAATGGAGGCGGGCGAAGTCCTGACCGTGTTGGCGACCGACGGCGGCGCGCCCGGCGATTTTGAGGCTTTCTGCCGCCAGACCGGGCATGTCTTGCTCGAATCGCGCGAAGAAGACGGCGTGTTCACGCTGGTTGTGAAACATAAATAAAGGTCGTCTGAAAATGGCGAAACGTCCGATTTCAAGGCTTTTGACGCTTGCCGTTTTGTCCGTTTTCTTGGCGGCGTGCGGCAGGGAGGAAGTGCCGCCCGAGCAGATGGCGGATCGTGCGAACGCGGCGGCGGAATTGTTCCGTCAAGGCTGCGTCGCTTTTGACGGGGCTGCCGATAAAGTGCGCTCTTTTGCCGATAATGAAAAACTGACGGCTTTGAACGCGGAAGAAATCGGCAGGCTGCCCGCAGGTTTCATTGAGCCGGATGCGCTTGCCGTTTGGAAGAAAACGCAGGACGGCGCGGATTATTATTTGAGCCTGACCGGCGACAGTTGCAGCGTGAAGACGGCGCGGGCGGACGAAACCCTGATACGCAAGCAGTTTATGGTATTGGTGGAAAACCCGCCGAAGGGTTTGAACAACGAATTGCGCACCGATCAAGCCTCCGAATCGCCGATTCCGATCCGCCAGTTGTCCTACGCGTGGCGCGCGCCGGGCAGCTCGGAAGAAACCCTGCTGACCGTCAAGACCACCCCGTCCGACCAGCTGCCCGTACAGGCGGTGTTTTACCTGACGCATCAGTCCTACGACGGCAAGCCTGTCCTTGTGCAATAGCCTTTTCAGACGACCTTAGGGACTGTCGGCATTCAATAGTTTCCGTGTCTTTTTATCTCCAAATCGGCATCTTCCGCTTTGTGAACAAAAATCCACTTGGAAAATGAAATGTTGACAGCTCCTAGGAAACATCAAGGGGTCGTCTGAAACCCAAAAATCTAAAAAGGAACACTCATGCAAACCCTGACCATCATCCGCCCCGACGATATGCACCTGCACCTGCGCGATGGCGACGCGCTCAAAGCCGTTGCCCCCTATACTGCCTGCCAGATGGGGCGCGCCGTCATCATGCCCAACCTCAAACCGCCCGTCGTCAGCGTAGCCGACGCGCTTGCCTACAAAGCGCGCATCATGGCGGCATTGCCCGAAGGCAGCGCGTTTGAGCCTTTGATGACGCTTTACCTGACCGACCAAGCCACGCCCGAGCTGGTGCGCGAAGCCAAAGCCGTCGGCATCGTTGCCTTCAAACTCTACCCTGCCGGCGCGACCACCAATTCCGATTCCGGCGTAACCGACCTGTTCAAACTCATCCCCGTGTTGGAAGAAATGGCAAAACAGGGCATTCTGTTCCTCGTTCACGGCGAAGTAACCGACCCCGAAATCGATATTTTCGACCGCGAAGCCGCCTTTATCGAGCGCGTGATGAAACCCGTTTTGGCGCAAGTGCCGAATCTTAAAGTCGTGTTCGAACACATCACTACCGCCGAAGCCGCCCGCCTCGTTTTGGAAGCAGGCGACAACGTTGCCGCCTCCGTGACCCCGCAACACCTCCTGCTCAACCGCAACGACCTTTTGGTCGGCGGCGTGCGCCCCCATCATTTCTGCCTGCCCGTACTCAAACGCGAAACCCACCGTCAGGCGTTGGTCGCCGCCGTTACCGGCGAGAAGGCGCACAAATTCTTCCTCGGCACCGACTCCGCGCCGCACGCCAAATCCGCCAAAGAAAACGCCTGCGGCTGCGCCGGCATGTTCAGCGCCATGACCGCCATCGAGCTTTACGCCGAAGTGTTTGAAAAAGCAGGCGCGTTGGACAAACTCGAAGCCTTCGCCTCGAAAAACGGCGCAAGGTTCTACGGCATTCCCGAAAACACCGACACGATAACCCTCGTCAAACAAAGCCAAACCGTCCCCGCAAGCGTTCCTTATGGCGACGGCGAACTCGTCCCGATGCGCGCAGGCGGCGAGATAGGCTGGACGGTGGAATATTGAGCCGAACCTGATTGAACTGACGTATGAAAATGCCTGCCCGAAAAAGGGCAGGCATTTTGGTTTTATGGTGAATTCAAATGGAAAATACTCAATCATCGTCATTCCTGTGTAGGTGGGAATCCAAAAGTTTAGATTTACAGTAATCTTTAAATATTTCTGAAATGCAGAGGTCTGGATTCCCGCCTGCGCCGGAATGACGGCGGTCGGTTTGGTCTTTATACGCAAAAGGACGCAAAAAGGTCGTCTGAAAATAGGTATAGCGGATTTTGTGCCAACCCGTTTTCAGACGACCTTAAATCAACGGACTGTTCAACACTATTTATTCTTCTTTTTGGAAGACATGGTTGCGGTGATACTCGAAATATTTTTTGCTTTTTGGTCGAATTTTTAATTTCATATCGGGAGAAATTCCAAGCCGCTTTTGATTTTCCAGATCGATTTTCGGACTGATTTTTATCGTACCGTCGGTTTCAAACGTAATCAGTCCGCTATCGAATAATGCGTCGATATTGGGTGCGAGCATCAGACCATTGAAGGGATCTAAACGTTCGTTATTATTGCACACACTCCAAGGTTTGATATGGCTGGCAATGAGTAAAGGCTGGATATCTAGATCTGTTAGCGCGCAGCGCGGATGTAGTTTGAGTACGTTTTTCCGGAAACTGCCTTGCCCTAAACGGGCTTTGATCAAAGTTTCAATTTCGGTTCGCTTGTTTGAATTGGTCTCGGAGGCTAAACGTTTTTCGAGTTTGTATATATCAGATTTTAAGGATAGGGCAGAAGTTACCTGAAAATTTTGTATTCCTGTGAGCTGTTCTACCGGTAATCCTTTTTCCTTACAGATTCTGCATGGATTCAGCCCTTTTTGATATTTGACCCAGCTCCATTGTTCAAGTTCTTCAATTGAGTTTGAGCAAACTTTGAAATATTTTCCAGTTGTGCGCCCCGGCCTTTTATTTAGTTGGTTACAATTAGCAAAATGTATTTTGGGATAATCTTTCCAAATCTTAGAAGGGTCTTTAGTTTGATCTATATTTAATACAAATCCATTTGGGTTTTCATCAATCCATTTAATATAGTCATCATCATTCGGCATGTTTTTAAAAATTACTATGTCAGACATAAGCTTCTCCAAATCTTTTTCTATAAATTCAATTAAGTTTGTTTGTATATATAGGTTCGGGATAAAAAATCTAGGGCGTCATTTCCGCGCAGGCGGGAATCCAGAAGTTTGGATTTACAGTAGTCTTTGAGTATTTCTGAAATGCAGGTGGCTGGATTTCCGCCTGCGCGGGAATGACGGCGGTCGGCTCGGTCTTAAACGCAAAATAACATATAAAGGTCGTCTGAAAATAGGTATAGCAGAATCCGCTAAATCGTTTTCAGACGACCTTTTTCTTTAAAGCCGAATCAAATCAGCCTGCCGGTTAACCCAAAGCTTTCCTTGCTCCGGCGAAGAGGCGGTACCAGCCGGACAGTTCCGTCCAGTCTTCCGGTTTCCAGCTCATTTGTGCGGCGCGGTACACGCGTTCGGGGTGGGGCATCATGATGGTGACGCGGCCGTCGGCGTTGGTAACGCCGGCGATGCCTTGCGGCGAGCCGTTGGGGTTGAGCGGGTAGGTTTGGGTAACTTGGTTTTGTCCGTCGACGTATTGCAGCGCGATGCCGAGGCCGTCTGAAATTTTGCCGCCGTGAAGCGCGAAGTCGGCGCGGCCTTCGCCGTGGCTGACGACGACGGGCAGGCTGGAGCCTTGCATTTCGGCGAGTATCAGCGAAGGCGATTTGGGGACATGAACCATGCTCAGGCGTGCTTCGAACTGTTCGCTCAGGTTGCGTTTGAACTTCGGCCAGCCTGCCGTGCCGGGAATGATTTCGGCGAGGTTGCTGACCATTTGGCAGCCGTTGCACACGCCCAGTGTCAGCGTGTCCGGGTCGGCGAAGAAGGCGGCGAACTGGTCGCGCAGGGCGGGGTGGAACAGGATGGATTTCGCCCAGCCTTCGCCTGCGCCGAGTACGTCGCCGTAGCTGAAGCCCCCGCACGCCGCCAGCATTTTGAAGTCGGCAAGGTGGACGCGGCCTGCCATCAGGTCGGACATATGCACGTCGTAGGCATCGAATCCGGCGCGGGTGAAGGCGGCGGCCATTTCGATTTGTCCGTTCACGCCTTGTTCGCGCAGAATGGCGATTTTGGGTTTTGCGCCGCTGTTGACGAAAGGCGCGGCGATGTCTTCGTTTACGTCAAACTTCACGTCGGCAAACAATGCACTGCGTTCGTTGTCGCCAATCAGGGCGAACTCGCTGTCGGCGCAGGCGGGGTTGTCGCGCAGGCGTTGGATGGCGTGGCTGGTTTCCTGCCATGCGCGTTGCAGGTCGGTAAGGGATTGATTGAAAATTTCTTCTCCTGCATTGATGATCATATGGCCGCTGTCGGCAAACTCTCCCAAATAGTGCAGCGTGAGATTCAGTTTCTCGCACAAATTGAAAATATATTCGTGGTCGGCAGCGTGAACAGCAATAACGGCTCCTAATTCTTCGTTAAACAGGGTAGTTAGGACAAATTTTTGCCATTCTTGAGGCGAGTAATACTCGTTTTGAACGTTAATATTTTTACTTACCATTGTCAGCAGGTCGAGATTCATGCCACGGCGAGAAGCAAATGCCATTTCTGCCAGAGTCACAAACAAACCGCCGTCGCTGCGGTCGTGGTAGGCCAGCAACTTATCTTCTTGAACGAGTTGCTGAATTAACTGATAAAACGCTTTCAGATGGCCTGCATCAATATCAGGTGCTTCGCCGCCGCTTCGGTTATACACTTGAGCCAGTGCAGACCCACCCATACGGCACTTGTTGTTGCCTAAGTCAATCATCAGCAGAATAGTGAACGAATTGGCATTGTCTTTTAATACGGGCGTAACGGTTTTGCGTACGTCTTGAACTGGCGCGAACGCGGAGATAATCAGGCTCAACGGCGAGACGACGGATTTTTCTCTTCGCCGTCCTGCCATACGGTTTTCATTGACAGGCTGTCTTTGCCTACGGGGATGCTCAGATCCAATGCCTGACAGGCTTTAGAAACGGCTTCGACGGTACGGTAGAGTTTTTCGTCTTCGCCTTCGTTGCCGCACGCCGCCATCCAGTTGGCGGAAAGTTTGATGTTGCCGATGTCACCGATGTTGACCGCCGCGATGTTGGTGATGGCTTCGCCGACGCACATTCTGCCCGAGGCGGGCGCGTCAAACAGGGCGACGGTCGGTTTTTCGCCCATGCTCATTGCTTCGCCGCGATAGGTGGTGAAGCCCATCATGGTCACGGCGCAGTCGGCTACGGGGGTTTGGTATTTGCCGACCATTTGGTCGCGGTGGGTCATGCCGCCGACACTGCGGTCGCCGATGGTAATCAGGAAGTTTTTAGCGGCTACGGTAGGCAGGCGCAGAACGCGGTAGGCGGCTTCAGTAATGTCGATATCGCCGGCGTTAAACGGTTTTTCAGACGGCGTAACCGTTTTGTCGGTACGCGTGGTTTTGGGCGGTTTGCCGAGCAAGACGTTCAACGGCAAATCGACAGGGTTGTTGGAGAACAAGTCGTCGCGTACTTTCAAATGGCCGTCGTCGGTCGCCGTGCCGACTACGGCAAACGGGCAGCGTTCGCGTTCGCAGATGGCGCGGAAGGTGTCCAAATCTTTTTCCAAAATCGACAACACATAACGCTCTTGCGATTCGTTACACCAAATCTGCAATGGATTGAGGCCGTGTTCTTCCAGAGGCACTTCGCGCAGTCTGAATACCGCGCCGCGTCCAGCATCATTGACCAGTTCGGGGAAGGCGTTGGACAGGCCGCCTGCGCCGACGTCGTGGATGGAGATAATCGGGTTTTGGTCGCCGAGTTGCCAGCAGCGGTCGATGACTTCTTGCGCGCGGCGTTCGATTTCAGGGTTGCCGCGTTGCACGGAGTTGAAGTCCAAAGACGCGTCGTTTGTACCGGTATTCATGGAAGAAGCCGCGCCACCACCCAAGCCGATAAGCATGCCCGGGCCGCCCAGTTGGATCAGCAATGCGCCTTCGGGGATTTCGTCTTTATGCGTCTGCTGCGCCTGAATGCTGCCTAAGCCGCCTGCAATCATAATTGGTTTGTGATAGCCGCGAACCTGACCGTCGAACTTCTCTTCAAAAGTGCGGAAGTAGCCCAAGAGGTTCGGGCGGCCGAATTCGTTGTTGAACGCCGCGCCGCCGATAGGACCTTCAATCATGATGTCCAGCGGCGAGGAAATGTGTTCCGGCTTGCCGTAGTCTTGTTCCCACGGCTGTTTGAGGTCGGGAATGTTGAGGTTGGAGACGGTAAAGCCAGTCAAGCCCGCTTTCGGACGCGAACCTTTGCCCGTCGCGCCTTCGTCGCGGATTTCGCCGCCCGCGCCCGTTGCCGCGCCCGCAAACGGCGCAATGGCGGTCGGGTGGTTGTGCGTTTCCACTTTCATGATGATATGCGTATCTTCCTCGTGGAAGCGGTAGCCTTGGTTTTCCGACGCATTCGGATAGAAACGCTCGATTTTTCGCGCCTTCGATCACGGACGAATTGTCTTTATAGGCGACGACCGTGCCTTCGGGATGCGCGTTGTGCGTGTCGCGTATCATGCCGAAAAAGCGATTTCGGCTGTTTTTTTCGCCGTTGAGGATGAAATCGGCGTTGAAGATTTTGTGGCGGCAGTGTTCGCTGTTTGCCTGCGCGAACATCATCAGCTCCACATCGGACGGATTGCGCTGCAAAGCCTGATAGTTTTCAACCAGATAATCGATTTCGTCGGCAGAAAGCGCCAAACCCATTTCGGTATTGGCTTTGACCAAAAGCCTCTTTACCGCCGCCCAAAACATCGACGGTGGAGAAAGTTTCGGATTCGAGATGGTGGAATAATTTGGAGGCCGTCTGAAAATCGGGCAGCACGGATTCGGTCATGCGGTCGTGCAGCAACGCTGCCCATTGCTGTTTCTGTTCATCATTCAGATGACCTTCCAGCCACACCGCCATGCCGCGTTCGATGCGCTCTATGCCTTCCAAACCGCAGTTTTTCCGCGATATTGGTCGCCTTGGAAGCCCACGGCGAAATCGTACCCAAACGGGGCGTTACCAAAAAAATAAATGCAAGCCCTCGAGCGCTTCGGGCGTTTCTTTAACGCTTTGCGCCGCCAACAAGGCTTGCAGTTTTTCGACAGTCGCAGCATCCAGTGCTTTCTCGCTGCCGACAAAATACCAAAATTCGCTTTTCAGTTTCACTTCGGGCAGACCGAGTGCGGCTGCTTTTTGCAAGAGTTTTTCAACACGGAAATCGGAAAGGGCGGTAACGCCGCGCAAGGGCAAAACAACAGACATGATTCAGCTCTCAAATGCGGTTGGGAAAGGCTGTATTATACGCCGAATGGGTCTGGGTTGCTTGGTAATTTGGGTGAAAATGTTGACAATTTTTCAGACGACCTGCGGCCGGGGGGAATGTGCGTGTCGTCTGAAAATATTAAGGAATAAGGGCTTTATCTGTTTTTCTGATTTTCGTCGAAAGTCGGGTATGTGGAAAATTGCAGGAAGTAGAAGGAAGCAACTGTTTCCTTATGTCTTTATGTCAAATACCGTCATTCCCGCATCGCTGAGTGAAACGTACCGCTTATCGTTTCCCTGCTGCTTCTGTTATATTTGCCGTTTGTTCCTATCTAATCGGAGTGTGCCATGAAAAAAATCGAAGCCATCATCAAACCCTTCAAACTCGACGACGTGCGAGAAGCCCTTACCGAAATCGGCATCACCGGCATGACCGTCAGCGAAGTTAAAGGGTTTGGCCGTCAGAAAGGGCATACGGAAATCTACCGCGGCGCGGAATATGCCGTCGATTTTCTGCCCAAAGTTAAAGTTGAATTGATTATTGCCGATGAAGATGTCGAAAGAGTGATTGACGTTATCATCGAAAACGCCCGTTCCGGCAAAATCGGCGACGGCAAAATCTTTGTGCTGCCTGTGGAAGAGGCTATCCGCATCCGTACGGGCGAACGCTCTGAGGCGGCGATTTGACGGTTTTCAGACGACATTGGGGGTGTTTAAGGTCGTCTGAAAGGCTTTCTGGCTGTCCATCAATCGTTGTTTCCAATATAATTCCGTTTTCAAATCCCATACGGAACAGGCCGTCTGTTTTCAGACGACCTGTTTCTTTATTTCCGCTTTTTTAAATTCCTACAAACACTTATGCTGCTCGACCTCAACCGCTTTTCCTTTTCCGTCTTCCTGAAAGAAGTCCGCCTGCTGACCGCCCTTGCCCTGCCCATGTTGTTGGCGCAGGTCGCGCAAGTGGGCATCGGTTTCGTCGATACCGTGATGGCGGGCGATGCGAGTACGGAGGACTTGGCGGCGGTGGCGTTGGGCAGCAGCGCGTTTGCCACGGTGTATATTACCTTTATGGGCATTATGGCGGCGCTGAACCCGCTGATTGCCCAGCTTTACGGCGCGGGTAAAACCGGTGAAGTGGGTGAAACGGGGCGGCAGGGGATTTGGTTCGGGCTTTTTTTTTGGGGATTTTCGGCATGGTATTGATGTGGGCGGCGATTACGCCGTTCCGCAACTGGCTGACCTTGAGCGATTATGTCGAAGGCACGATGGCGCAGTATATGCTGTTCACCAGCTTGGCGATGCCGGCGGCAATGGTGCACCGCGCCCTGCACGCTTACGCCTCCAGCCTAAACCGCCCGCGCCTGATTATGTTGGTCAGTTTCGCGGCGTTTGTGTTGAACGTGCCGCTGAACTATATTTTTGTTTACGGCAAATTCGGTATGCCCGCTTTGGGCGGCGCGGGCTGCGGGTTGGCAACGATGGCGGTGTTCTGGTTCAGCGCGCTGGCGTTGTGGATTTATATCGCTAAGGAAAAATTCTTCCGCCCGTTCGGACTGACGGCGAAATTCGGCAAACCGGATTGGGCGGTGTTCAAACAGATTTGGAAAATCGGTGCGCCCATCGGGCTGTCTTATTTTTTGGAAGCCAGCGCGTTTTCGTTTATCGTGTTTTTGATTGCGCCTTTCGGCGAGGATTATGTGGCGGCGCAGCAGGTCGGCATCAGTTTGTCGGGGATTCTCTATATGATTCCGCAAAGCGTCGGCTCGGCAGGGACGGTGCGCATCGGTTTTTCATTAGGACGACGCGAATTTTCGCGGGCGCGCTATATTTCGGGCGTATCGCTGGTGTCGGGCTGGGTGCTCGCCGTGATTACCGTGCTTTCTTTGGTATTATTCCGTTCGCCGCTGGCAAGTATGTACAACAATGATCCGGCGGTTTTAAGCATCGCCGCCACCGTCCTGCTGTTCGCCGGCTTGTTCCAACCGGCAGACTTCACCCAATGTATCGCATCCTACGCCCTGCGCGGCTACAAAGTTACCAAGGTGCCGATGTTCATCCACGCTGCCGCCTTCTGGGGCTGCGGCCTGCTGCCGGGCTACCTGCTCGCCTACCGTTTCGATATGGGCATTTACGGCTTCTGGACGGCATTGATCGCTCGCTCACCATCGCAGCCATCGCCTTGGTGTGGTGCTTGGAATTGTGCAGCAGGGAGATGGTCAGATCGCATAAGGTCGTCTGAAAACTCCGCCGATTAAAATATGAAACTATGGGCTGAAACCCGCCACTGACAATACCCATTTTAAAGTTTAAACCCATGCAACCCATCCAATACCAAACCGACCTCACCCCCTACAACACCTTCGGTCTTCGTGCCCAAGCCCAAGCCTTTATCGCGCTCGAACACGCCGACGAATTGCGCGACATCGTCCGACTGCCCGAGTTCGACCGCGATACCGTTTTATGGCTAGGCGGCGGTAGCAATATTCTCTTGATGCAGGATTACGCCGGACTGGTCGTCCATATGGAAAACAAAGGCATACGCGAGATTGCGCGTTCAGACGGCCTTGTGTACATCGAAGCGCAGGCGGGCGAAATCTGGCACGATTTTGTCCTGCACACCGTCGCGCTGGGCTTGAACGGTCTGGAAAACCTGAGCCTGATTCCAGGTACGGTCGGCGCGTCGCCCGTGCAGAACATCGGCGCATACGGCGTGGAAGCGAAAGACGTGATTCACAGCGTGCGCTGCTTCGATTTGGATACGGAAACCTTTGTCGAGCTTGCCAATGCCGATTGCCGCTTCGCCTACCGCGAAAGCCTGTTTAAGCAGGAAGGCAAAGGGCGTTATGTGATTGTTTCAGTCGTATTCGCCCTGAAAGAGCGTTTCGAGCCGAACTTGGGTTACGGCGATTTGGCGGCGGCCGTTGCCGAACTGAGCGCGGGCAGAGCGCCGACGGCGAAAGATGTTTCTGATGCAGTGTGTGCAATCCGCAACAGTAAACTTCCTAATCCTAACGTACTTGGTAATGTCGGCAGTTTCTTTAAAAACCCCGTCGTCAGCGCGGAAAAAGCCGCTTCCCTGTTGCAGCAGCATCCCGATATGCCGCGCTATCCGCAGCCCGACGGTTCGGTCAAACTCGCCGCCGGCTGGCTGATCGACCAATGTCGTCTGAAAGGCTTCCAAATCGGCGGCGCGGCGGTACACGACCGGCAGGCTTTGGTTTTGGTGAACAAAAACAATGCCTCTTCAGACGACGTCCGGCAACTGGCGCAACACGTCTGCAATACAGTATTTACTCGATTTCAGGTAGAATTACACGCCGAACCTAATTGGCTGCCCGCTTCGTTCAGCCTATAAATCCAAGGAGTATGCCCGTGACCCGCATTGCAAAAACCAATACTTACACCCGCATCATCGACGCCAGCCTTGCGCTCTTCAACGAGGAAGGCGAGCGCAACATCAGTACCAACCATATCGCGGCGCATTTGGGCATCAGTCCGGGCAATCTCTATTACCACTTCCGCAACAAAGACGAAATCATCGTCCAGCTCTTCAAACGTTACAGCGAAGCCCTGCTGGCATACCTGAATGAAGCCGTGTTGCCGTCTGATGTGGAAGACTCCATCAACTATATGGCGGGCATTTACGACGTCATGTGGGAATACCGCTTCCTCTTTAGCGACGTGAACACCCTGCTTGCGCGCAGTGCCGAACTATTGGGCGAACACAATACCTTCACCCAAGCCAAAGTCTCCCCGCTCTTGGTCAACCTGCTCACCCAGCTCAACGGTCTGAACATCATCCAAGCCGACCAAACCGCCATGAACGACCTCGCCGTCAATATGTGGATGGTAACGAAATACTGGTTCGACTTCGACAGCTCACTGCGCGGGCGTACCAAGCTGACCGAAGACTCTAAAGCACGCGGCATTCGTCGTACCTTAAGCCTCCTGCGTCCCTACCTCTTGCCGGAACACCGCGAAGAATACGACCGAAGAATTACAGCGGCCTCCGATATTTTACAATCATAATCATTGGAACAGGGCTAAAGGTCGTCTGAAAAAAAAAGATGATGCGTCAAATCTCTGTCTGAGTATCCATGCTTAGTTGCCAATATCTAAAAACATCTCAATTCGATTACAAACAGGAAAACTGATGAAAACCTTGAAATTTACCAAAATGCACGGTTTGGGCAATGATTTTATGGTGGTAAACGGTATCGGGCAGGATTTTGATCCGCTGACTGCGCCGCTTGCCGAATGGTCCGACCGTTTTAGAGGAGTGGGCTTCGATCAGTTGCTGCTGGTGGAAAAACCTTCTTCGGATGCGGTGGATTTCCGTTATCGTATTTTTAATGCGGACGGCAGCGAGGTGGAGCAGTGTGGCAACGGTGCGCGCTGTTTTGCCCGATTTGTGGCGGATAAAGGCTTGACCGATAAAAAGGAAATTTTGGTTGAAACGGCTAAGGGTGTGATTATTCCCAAGCTGTTGGACAATGGTTTGGTTACCGTGAATATGGGCAAACCGCGCTTTACGTCGTCTGAAATCCCGTTTGTACCGGTTCCTGACGAAGCGGATGATGCTTTGACGCATATGGTGATGGTCGGTTTGGAGACGGTGCAGGTCAGTTGTGTGAATATGGGCAATCCTCATGCTGTGATTGTGGTGGAGGATGTACAGACTGCGCCCGTGGCTCATTGGGGCGAAGCCATTGAGTCGCACGAACAGTTTCCGGAACGTGTCAACGTCGGCTTTATGCAGATTGTCGATAGGGAGTCTATCCGCCTGCGCGTATTTGAACGCGGTGTGGGTGAAACTCAGGCTTGCGGTACGGGGGCTTGTGCGGCCGTGGTTGCGGGCGTCCGTTTGGGGCTGCTGGCAGAAGGCGTGCCTGTGAAGGTTTCGCTGCCGGGCGGGGATTTGTTTATTACTTGGTCGGATGGTGAGGACGTTTTGATGACCGGGCCTGTTCAAACGGTATTTGAAGGCGAGTTGCAGTATTCATGATTTGGACGAATTTGGATTTTCTCGCCGTTGTTGCTTATGGGCTGGTGTTTTTTGGATTGATTTTCCGCGCTGAAATGTTCCAGTGGTTTTGGGCTTCGGTTGTTTTGTGGCTGGGTGTGTCGATTTTAGGATCGCAGCTTTTGCCGGGAATGTGGGGCATTACCCATGTCGGTCCGTTGTTTGTCCCGCATTTTTATCTGACTTTTGCCAGTGTGTTTTTCTTTGCTTTTCATTGGAAAAAACAGGCGGATACTGGTTTTTGGCAGGCGGATTTGCAGCATCCGTTTTTGAGCGTGTTTGCCGTCAGCAATGTATTGATGACCTTGGCTTTTGTGTCGATTGCCGCGATATTGTATTTTCTGCTGCCGGGCCGTTCTTTGGCTTTTACGTTTCCGGCTTTGTTGAAACTGTACGCGCTCAAGCCTGTTTATTGGTTTGTTTTGCAGTTTGTCATGATGGCGGTTTTTTATCTGCACCGCAGAAACATTGCCAAGCAGTCGCCGGCGGTGTTCAGTAAAGCGCAACTCAGACTGGGCTGGCTGATGGCTTTGGTCATGCAGACTTTAGTCACGGGGCGATAGTCGGGGAAATCGGACTTCATTAGGACGCATCAAGCCAAACAACCAAAAGTTATAAATAAAGAAACATTCGATATTGGTTTTTCAGACGACCTGTCTTTAATATACAGGTCATATCACATCAAAATTTGGAGTAGAAAATGAAGATTGCAAACAGCATCACCGAGCTGATCGGCAACACCCCGTTGGTCAAATTAAACCGCCTGACTGAAGGCTTGAAAGCCGAAATCGCTGTTAAACTGGAATTTTTCAATCCCGGCAGCAGCGTGAAAGACCGCATCGCCGAAGCGATGGTTGAGGCTGCTGAAAAAGCGGGCAAAATCGGTAAAGATACCGTAATTGTGGAAGCGACCAGCGGCAATACGGGTATCGGTTTGGCAATGGTGTGCGCGGCACGTGGCTATAAGCTGGCGATTACCATGCCTGAAAGCATGAGTAAAGAACGCAAAATGCTGCTGCGTGCGTTTGGTGCGGAATTGATTTTGACTCCAGCGTCCGAAGGTATGGCTGGTGCGATTGCAAAAGCCCAAGCCTTAGTGGACGAACATCCGGATACTTATTTCATGCCGCGTCAATTTGATAACGAGGCAAATCCTGAAGTACACCGCAAAACAACCGCCGAAGAAATTTGGCGCGATACTGACGGTAAAGTCGATATTTTTGTGGCGGGTGTCGGTACGGGCGGTACGGTTACCGGCGTGGGCGAAGTGTTGAAAAAATACAAACCCGAAGTCAAAGTCGTTGCCGTCGAGCCGGAAGCCTCTCCAGTGTTGAGCGGTGGTGAAAAAGGTCCGCACCCGATTCAAGGTATTGGTGCCGGCTTTATCCCTACCGTGTTGAATACCAAGGTATACGACAGCATTTCCCAAGTCCCGAACGAAGCAGCATTTGAAACTGCCCGTGCGATGGCGGAAAAAGAAGGTATTTTGGTCGGTATTTCTTCCGGTGCGGCAGTATGGAGTGCGTTGCAGCTCGCCAAACAGCCTGAAAATGAAGGCAAACTGATTGTCGTGCTGCTGCCTTCTTATGGCGAACGCTATCTTTCTACGCCTCTGTTTGCCGATTTGGCATAGTAGGATTAAGGGAAAATAAGTGATAAAAAAGACCGCGTTAGCGGTCTTTTTTCGTGATTTCGTGTTTTGGTGTGGTGCAAAAATGAATTTAAGACGTCATATCGTGTAAAGATTGGAATGTAAGATGAAAGTTGTTGTAATTCAGTCAACAGAAAAAGTCAGATTGATATAGAATTTGGTCATCTGGATAATCCTGATTATAATGGTAGACATGAAAAAATATATCCCCATCTTATTTGCGTTGGCGGCACTTGCCGGTTGTGAGACCATTTATGTCCCAAGCTTGCAAGAAGTGCCTGTCCGTCCGACTAATGTTAAGCCTAACGTTAAAGCGACTAAGGCTGAAAAACCTGCAGCGTTCAGTTTGGCTTCTTCGCATTGGAGTGATGTTTCAAAAATCCGCGACGAGGCAACGCGTTTGAGCTATCAAGTCAGCCAAGGAAAAATGACCAAAGTTCAAGCTGCCCAATATCTGAACAAGTTCCGTATCCAGCTTGTCGGTCGTAATGTCGTGGATGACAGCGTATATGAGGTTTATCTGCGTTCTGCCGTTGACAGCCAACGAGGCGAAATCAATACCGAACAATCCAAGCTGTATATCCAAAATGCTTTGCGCGGATGGCAGCAACGTTGGAAAAATATGGGCAACAAACCTTCTAATCCGGCGTTTACCAACTTCCTGATGGAAGTCATGAACATGACTCCGTTGAAATAAGTTTCGCATTTCAAACAAAAGGTCGTCTGAAAATTTTCAGACGACCTTTTGTTTTGGATGTGGATCTTTATGATGTCTTACGCAGCAGCTTTTCGGTTGCGACTCTTGCATGTTCTTTAATGTCTTCGGTCAGGTAGGTTTTCATCTGGCTGTACACCAAAGTAATGACGGCAATGTCGTCACTGAATCCCAAAGGACCCAGCAAATCGGGAATGCTGTCGATAGGGCTGAGGAAGTAAACCAATGCACCGACAATAATCATCTTGGCGCGTCTGGGCGTATGTGGGGAGTCCCAAAGATAATACAGCGCATACAACTGACGGACGATGGGTTCACCCAATCGACCTGCAAAACGGGCGAGTTTGTTGAGAAAGCCCGTTTTGTCCAAATTGCGCCTTCTGAATTTTGGGATAAAGTTTTCCGGGTCGGAAGACTGGGTGTATTGTTTTTCTTCAGAATGTTTCATAACGAGCCTCGCAGTAATTGAGTGAAAAGGATTTGCCGTAATGCGGGCACAGTATAAAGCGGAGTAAGGCAAAGAAATGTCAGTTTTGCCTAAACGAGGCAAAAATTATAGCTGACTGCTTCTTTATCGTAGCTGTTTCATATTATAAATAAATATTATTTCGATTAATGGAAAAGATAGAAAAATCAAATGGCTTTGATAGCTAATAACATCTTAAAAATACTCGATTTACTCCCCATTTTGTTTAGAATACAAAGGGGCTTTGACATAAATTTGACATAAAAAGGAGATATAAATGAAATTTAAAACACTCGTAGCTGTTGGTATCAGTGCAATCTGTGCTGCGGGAGTGGTCAATGCGCATGAACACAAACATGACCACATGATACCTGCCGGTGCTTCTATTAAAGTGAAAGTGCAACAACTTGACCCGGTTAATGGTAATAAAGATGTAGGCACTGTAACGATTACCGAATCCAAGTACGGTTTGGTCTTTACTCCAAACTTGAGCGGATTAGAAGCTGGGTTGCATGGTTTTCACATTCATCAAAACCCAAGCTGTGAGCCGAAAGAAAAAGACGGTAAACTGACTGCAGGCTTGGGCGCCGGCGGCCACTGGGATCCGAAAGAAACCAAAAAACACGGTTTCCCATGGCAAGATGATGCCCACTTAGGCGATTTGCCTGCATTAACCGTATTACACGACGGCACAGCCACCAATCCGGTTCTTGCGCCACGCATCAAACACCTTAATGAAGTTCGTGGTCATTCTATTATGATCCACGTTGGTGGCGACAATCATTCCGATCATCCTGCTCCGCTTGGTGGTGGCGGTGCACGCATGGCGTGTGGTGTGATTAAATAGGTTAATTGTTAGAAACAAAAAGTGCGGTTAAAAATGTTGAACGTTTTAACCGCACTTTTATTTGCAATGAGATCTACTTCAGCACTTCAGCTGTGTCATTTAATTTATGAATAGCGTCAATCAGCTGTTTGTCTGAAGCCCGTATCATTCCGCTATGGTTGCAGCGCTGTCTTTTTGAAGGCATTAGTAGAAATCACACCATCGATATGACGTATGACGCAAATCTTTATTCACTAAAATATTGCAGTTTTGTAATAGAAAAATAAGAAGGTCGTCTGAAAAGTTGCCTGTTGAAATTTTGTTTTGAATGCAACGTTTTATCCCATAAGGTTATAGTTGTTTTGCTTGTGGATGCGTTGGTAAATGATATTAATTCATATTTTTATCACAAGAAACAGGATATTAATACTATTTTGATGGTGTGAGATTGTGCGAAACTGATTAAGCGGTAGTGGAAAAAATGTTGGTTTAAGTATTAATAGAGATGTTTATTGTTATTGGTACAGTTTATGATGTTTTTTGGTAAAATTTATCAGATTGTTTATAAATTAGACTGTTCAAAATCGGATAAAACAGGTAAATTATAGTTTATGTAACTCGATGTAATTTGAGTTATTGGTTTTGAGCTGATAAAAAAATACAGAGGAACTGGCTATGTCCGTCAAACCGCGTCCTGTCTTTTTGGAGATTCCCAATATACGGTTGCCTATACCGGGAATTGTCTCCATCTTGCACCGCATCAGCGGGGTAGGGTTATTTATAATGCTTCCCGTTTTGCTGTATCTCCTGTCCGGTACGTTGAGCCGCGAGTCGGCGTTTGAAACTTACCGTGCCATCGTTTCCAATCCTTTGGTCAAGTTGATTTAATCGGCGTGTTATGGGCTTATCTGCACCATTTTCTCGCCGGTATCCGTTTTTTATTTTTGGATGCACACAAAGGCCTTGAGCTGAATACTGCGCGCAATACTGCCAAATTGGTGTTTGCCGCCGCTCTGGTGTTGACCGTTGTTTTGGGAGCGTTGTTATGGTAGAGCGTAAATTGACCGGTGCGCATTACGGTTTGCGCGATTGGGCGATGCAGCGTGCGACTGCGGTTATCATGTTGATCTATACCGTTGCACTTTTAGTAATTCTGTTTACCCTGCCTAAAGAATATTCGGCATGGCAGGTATTTTTCGATCAAGTTTGGGTGAAAGTGTTCACCCAGGTCAGCTTTATCGCCGTATTTTTGCACGCTTGGGTGGGTATCCGCGATTTGTGGATGGACTATATCAAACCCTTCGGCGTGCGTTTGTTTTTGCAGATTGCCACTATCGTTTGGTTGGTCGGCTGCTTGGTGTATTCAGTTAAAGTAATTTGGGGGTAAGTATGGGTTTTCCTGTTCGCAAGTTTGATGCCGTGATTGTCGGCGGTGGTGGTGCAGGTTTACGCGCAGCCCTCCAATTATCCAAATCCGGCCTGAATTGTGCCGTTTTGTCTAAAGTGTTCCCGACCCGTTCGCATACCGTAGCGGCGCAGGGCGGTATTTCTGCTTCGCTGGGTAATGTGCAGGAGGACCGTTGGGACTGGCACATGTACGATACCGTGAAAGGTTCCGACTGGCTGGGCGATCAAGACGCGATTGAGTTTATGTGTCGAGCCGCACCTGAAGCGGTGATTGAGTTGGAACACATGGGTATGCCTTTTGATCGCGTAGAAAGCGGCAAAATTTATCAGCGTCCTTTCGGCGGTCACACCGCCGAACACGGCAAGCGTGCAGTAGAACGTGCCTGCGCGGTTGCCGACCGTACCGGTCATGCGATGTTGCATACTTTGTACCAACAAAACGTCCGTGCCAATACGCAATTCTTTGTGGAATGGACAGCGCAAGATTTGATTCGTGATGAGAATGGTGATGTCGTCGGTGTTACCGCCATGGAAATGGAAACCGGCGAAGTTTATATTTCCATGCTAAGGCTGTGATGTTTGCTACCGGCGGTGGCGGTCGTATTTATGCGTCTTCTACCAATGCCTATATGAACACCGGCGATGGTTTGGGTATTTGTGCGCGTGCGGGTATTCCGTTGGAAGATATGGAGTTCTGGCAATTCCACCCGACCGGTGTGGCAGGTGCAGGCGTGTTGATTACCGAAGGCGTACGCGGTGAGGGTGGTATTCTGTTGAATGCCGACGGCGAGCGCTTTATGGAACGCTATGCACCGACCGTAAAAGACTTGGCTTCGCGCGACGTGGTTTCCCGCGCAATGGCGATGGAAATCTACGAAGGTCGCGGCTGTGGTAAAAACAAAGACCATGTATTGCTGAAAATCGACCATATCGGTGCCGAAAAAATTATGGAAAAACTGCCGGGCATCCGCGAGATTTCCATTCAGTTTGCCGGTATCGACCCGATTAAAGACCCGATTCCTGTCGTACCGACTACCCACTACATGATGGGCGGTATTCCGACCAACTATCACGGCGAAGTCGTTGTTCCGCAAGGCGACGAATATGAAGTGCCAGTTAAAGGTTTGTATGCTGCTGGCGAGTGCGCTTGTGCTTCCGTACACGGTGCGAACCGTTTGGGTACCAACTCCCTGCTTGACTTGGTGGTATTCGGTAAAGCTGCCGGCGACAGCATGATTAAATTCATCAAAGAACAAAGCGATTGGAAACCTTTGCCTGCGGATGCGGGCGAGCTGACCCGCCAACGTATTGAACGTTTGGACAATCAAACTGATGGCGAAAACGTTGATGCGCTGCGTCGTGAACTGCAACGTTCCGTCCAACTGCACGCCGGTGTGTTCCGTACTGATGAGATTCTGAGCAAAGGCGTTCAAGAAATCATGGCGATTGCCGAGCGTGTGAAACGCACCGAAATCAAAGACAAGAGCAAAGTGTGGAATACAGCGCGTATTGAGGCTTTGGAATTGGATAACCTGATTGAAGTAGCGAAAGCGACTTTGGTGTCTGCCGAAGCACGTAAAGAATCACGCGGTGCGCACGCTTCAGACGACCATCCTGAGCGCGATGACGAAAACTGGATGAAACACACGCTGTATCATTCAGATACCAACACCTTGTCCTACAAACCGGTACATACCAAGCCTTTGAGCGTGGAATACATCAAACCGGCCAAGCGCGTTTACTGATGCGTTTTCAGACGACCTCCGTATCACAAGGGGTCGTCTGAAAATCAAATACACCACCACACTGAACAGCCTGAACCCATAACATAAACCATCAGGCGGTTTATGAGAAAAGGAACACTTCTCATGGAAAAAATGAGTTTTGAAATTTACCGTTACAATCCGGACGTTGATGCCAAACCTTATATGCAGCGTTACGAGTTGGAACTGGAGCCGACCGACGTCAAACTTTTGGACGCGCTGGTACGCCTGAAAGCGCAAGACGACACCTTGTCTTTCCGCCGCTCTTGCCGTGAAGGTATTTGCGGTTCTGACGGTATGAACATCAACGGCAAAAACGGATTGGCGTGTTTGACTGATTTACGCGGCTTGAAACAGCCTGTCAAAATCCGTCCGCTGCCCGGTCTGCCTGTCATCCGCGACCTGATTGTGGATATGACCCAGTTCTTCAAACAATACCACTCCATCAAGCCTTACGTCGTTAACGACAATCCGATCGATTCTGACAAAGAGCGTCTGCAAACTCAGGAAGAGCGTAAAGAGTTGGACGGTTTGTACGAATGTATTTTGTGTGCCTGCTGTTCGACTGCCTGTCCGTCGTTCTGGTGGAACCCTGACAAATTCGTCGGCCCGTCCGGTTTGCTGAATGCCTACCGCTTCATCGCGGACAGCCGCGATACCATTACCAACGAGCGTTTGGATAATTTGAACGACCCGTATCGTCTGTTCCGCTGTCATACCATCATGAACTGCGTGGACGTATGTCCTAAACACTTGAATCCGACCCGTGCCATCGGTAAGATTAAAGAAATTATGCTGAAACGGGCCGTTTAAGAAATGATGGTTTTTGACGATATTGCCAAGCGGAAAATCCGTTTTCAAACCCGCCGGGGATTATTGGAGTTAGATCTGATTTTCGGCAGGTTTATGGAAAAAGAATTCGAGCAATTAAGCGATAAAGAGCTGTCCGAGTTTCCGAAATCCTTGAGTTTCAAGATCAGGAGCTTCTTGCCCTGATCAACGGGCATTCGGCGACAGACAAGGAACACCTTATCCCCATGCTTGAAAAAATCAGACGAGCTTGACGTATTGGAAATCCGCCTGCCTTTCGGCGGATTTCTAGGATACGGAGGTCGTCTGAAAACAAAGACCGTGCTGCATAGGCAGTAACGAAAGCCCCAACTTACAAAGGAGCGATAAATATGTCCAAATCAATTAAACTCAACGTACCCAATCAAGAGGATTTAGAACTGCCCGTATTGGAAGCGAGCATCGGTCATGACGTGGTCGATATCCGCGCCCTGACGAAAAACACAGGCTTATTCTCATTCGACCCCGGATTCGTTTCAACAGCAAGTTGCGAATCTAAAATCACTTATATCGACGGTGACGAAGGTCTGCTGTATTACCGTGGTTATCCTATTGAACAGCTTGCCGAAAAATCCGATTATTTGGAAGTCTGTTATCTGCTGATTTACGGCGAATTGCCGACACCTGAGCAAAAGGCAGAATTTGACAATACCGTCCGCCGTCATACGATGGTGCATGAACAGCTGACTTGGTTCTTCCGCGGCTTCCGTCGCGATGCGCATCCGATGGCGATGATGGTCGGCGTGGTCGGTGCATTGTCTGCATTCTATCAAGACAGTCTGGACATCACGAACCCCGAACACCGCAAAATCGCGATTTACCGTCTGATTTCCAAAATTCCGACGATTGCGGCAATGTGCTACCGCTATTCCAACGGTCTGCCGTTCAATTATCCAAAAAACAACCTCTCTCTTATTCCGAAAACTTCATGCACATGATGTTCGCCACACCATGTGAAGACTACAAACCCAATCCCGTATTGGCACGCGCGCTCGACCGCATCTTTATCCTTCATGCCGACCACGAGCAAAACGCATCGACTTCGACCGTCCGTTTGGCAGGTTCTTCAGGTGCGAACCCGTTTGCCTGTATCGCTGCCGGTATTGCCTGTCTGTGGGGTGCGTCCCACGGCGGTGCGAACGAAGCCGTCTTGAAAATGCTGGACGAAATCGGCGATGTATCCCGTGTTGCCGAATACATGGAAGGTGTGAAACAGCGCAAATACCGTCTGATGGGCTTTGGCCACCGCGTGTACCGCAACATGGACCCGCGCGCCAGCATCATGCGTGAAACTTGCCATGAAGTACTGAAAGAATTGGGCTTGGAAGACAGTCCGAAATTCAAACTGGCGATGGAATTGGAACAAATCGCCCTGAAAGACCCGTTCTTCGTTGAGCGCAAACTGTACCCCAACGTCGACTTCTACTCCGGTATCGTCTTGTCCGCACTGGGCATCCCGACCGAAATGTTTACCGTCATCTTCGCTCTGTCGCGCAGCGTAGGCTGGATTTCGCACTGGCATGAAATGATTAGCGATCCTTCGCTGAAAATCGGTCGTCCGCGCCAACTTTATACCGGTGCCGTACGTCGCGATTATGTACCGGCGGATAAACGCTGATAATCGGTATATTAATATGTTGTCGGAGTTTTATTTGAGAAAGCCGAATAGCTTTTTAAATGAGTTTGTCCGCAATAAACGAAACAGATACAAGTAATTTGGCTGGAAATAGGGTAGAATGAAGTGTCATTTCAAACGGCATGGATTCCGTTGAAACACATGGAATTCTACCCTTTGTTTATATTTTAAAGAAAAGAGCTCGTGTCATGATGGATGAAAAACTCAATTTTTCTTATCTGTTCGGTTCAAATGCTCCCTACATCGAAGAGTTGTATGAGAATTTCTTGGAAAACCCAAGTTCTGTCGACGAGAAATGGAAGCAATATTTCACCGACTTAAGCAAGCAGCCCGGTGCGGCAGATGTTGATATCGCCCATGCTCCGATTCGTGAATCCTTCGCTAATTTGGCAAAAACCAAATCGACAGCGGCTATTGCCGGCGGTATGGATGAAGCCATGATGAAGAAACAGGTCGGTGTATTGCGGTTGATTTCTGCTTACCGTATTCAAGGTGTGGGTGCTGCCCAGCTTGACCCGCTCAAACGTATCCCGCCACGCAACATTGAAGCCCTCGATCCCAAATTCCACGGACTGAATGATGCCGATATGGCGGTTCAGTTCAATATGGGCGAGGGCGATTTTTCCGGCCAAAGCAAGCTGCCTCTGTCCCAAATCATCAGCAACCTCAAACAAACCTACTGCGGTCACCTCGCATTGGAATACATCTACATTCCCAATACAGAAGAACGCCGCTGGTTGCGCAATTATTTTGAGGATGTGCTGTCCACCCCGAGTTACAGTGCCGAACAGAAACGCCGCATCCTGAAAGAAATGACCGCTGCCGAGACTTTGGAGCGTTACCTGCATACCAAATATGTCGGTCAGAAACGCTTCGGCGTTGAAGGTGGCGAGAGCGTGATTGCCGGTCTGAATTACCTGATTCAAAACGCAGGTAAAGACGGTGTCGAAGAAGTCATCATTGGTATGGCACACCGAGGTCGTCTGAATGTCTTGGTCAACATTTTGGGCAAGAAACCGGGCGATTTGTTTGCCGAGTTTGAAGGCCGCGCCGAAATCAAGCTGCCCAGCGGCGACGTGAAATACCACATGGGTTTCAGCTCCGACATCGCTACGCCGAATGGTCCGATGCACGTTTCTTTGGCGTTCAACCCGTCGCACTTGGAAATCGTTAACCCTGTTGTCGAAGGTTCTGCACGCGCCAAACAAAAACGTTTGGGTGAAAACGGTCGCGACAAAGTATTGCCCGTATTGATTCACGGCGACTCTGCATTTGTCGGCTTGGGTGTCAACCAAGCGACGTTCAACCTGTCCAAAACGCGCGGCTACACTACCGGCGGTACGGTTCACATCGTTATCAACAACCAAATCGGCTTCACTACTTCCGATACCCGCGACACTCGTTCGACCGTGCATTGTACCGACGTGGCGAAAATGGTTTCCGCTCCGGTTATCCACGTCAACGGCGACGATCCGGAACGCGTTTGCTTCGCCATCCAAGCAGCTTGGACTACCGTAAAAAATTCAACAAAGACATCGTGATCGATGTCGTCTGCTATCGAAAATGGGGTCATAACGAGGGCGACGATCCGACCCTGACCCAACCGATGATGTACAAAAAAGTATCGCAACACCCCGGTGCGCGTGCTTTGTACACCGAGCAACTGATTGCAGAAGGCGTGGTAACGCAGGCAGAAGCCGACGGCTATATCCAAGCCTACCGCGATGCTTTGGACAAAGGCGAACACGTTGAGCAAACAACGTTGAGCAATTTCCAACGTACGCAAATCGATTGGAGCAAATACCAAGGTCAAGACTGGCGCGAAGACGTGGAAACCGGTCTGCCCGCTGCCGACATCGAGCGTCTTGCCGAGAAATTTACCGCAGTCCCCGAAGGCTTTGCACTACATCCGACTGCCAAACGCGTGCTGGAGGCGCGTAAAGGTATGGCTGCGGGCAGTCAGCCGATTGACTGGGGTATGGCGGAAACACTCGCATACGCCAACTTGGTCACCAAAGGCCACGGCGTGCGCATCTCCGGCGAAGACTCCGGACGCGGTACATTCTCACACCGTCATGCCGTATTGCATGACCAAAAACGCGAAAAATGGGATGACGGCACTTATGTACCGCTGCGCCATATGGGCGAAGGTGCGGGCGAATTTCTCGTTATCGATTCCATTCTGAATGAAGAAGCCGTCATGGCGTACGAATACGGTTTTGCCTGCTCCGCACCCGACAAGCTGACCATTTGGGAAGCGCAGTTCGGCGACTTTGCCAACGGCGCGCAAGTAACCATCGACCAATTCCTGTCGTCCGGCGAAACCAAGTGGGGCCGTCTCTGCGGTCTGACCACCATCCTGCCGCACGGCTACGACGGACAAGGTCCGGAACACTCATCTGGCCGCGTAGAGCGCTGGTTGCAGCTTTGCTCCGAAAACAATATGCAAATCATCATGCCGTCCGAAGCGTCGCAAATGTTCCACCTGCTGCAACGCCAAGTCTTGGGTTCGTACCGCAAACCGCTGGTGATTTTCATGTCCAAACGCCTGTTGCGTTTCAAAGGTGCGATGAGCCCGCTGGAAAACTTTACCGAAGGTTCGCGCTTCCGTCCCGTTATCGGCGATACCGCCGAGCGTGGCAACAATGAAAGCGTGAAACGCGTGATTCTGTGCGCCGGACAGGTTTACTACGATTTGGAAGCAGGCCGTGCCGAGCGCAAACTGGAAAACGATGTCGCCATCGTCCGCGTCGAGCAGCTTTATCCGTTCCCATACGACGAAGTGCGCGCGGAGTTGGCGAAATATCCGAACGCGAAATCCGTGGTTTGGGCGCAAGAAGAGCCGAAAAACCAAGGCGCGTTCTACCAAATCCGCCACCGCTTGGAAGACGTTATCGGCGAAAGCCAAAAACTGTCTTACGCCGGCCGTCCGAGCAGCGCATCGCCCGCAGTCGGCTATATGAGCAAACACGTCGCCCAGCTGAAACAACTGGTTGAAGACGCAATGACGCTGTAACGCAATACGGTGCGGCGTTCCGAATGAAACACTTCAGACGGAACGCCCGCCAAACAAAGAGATAACACACAACAGGTCGTCTGAAAACCAACGACCATCCGGAGACACAAAATGATTATTGATGTAAAAGTACCCATGCTGTCCGAAAGCGTATCCGAAGGCACGCTCTTGGAATGGAAGAAAAAAGTCGGCGAAGCCGTAGCGCGCGACGAAATCCTGATTGACATCGAAACCGACAAAGTGGTTTTGGAAGTACCTTCCCCACAAGCCGGCGTATTGGTTGAAATCATCGCCCAAAACGGCGAAACCGTTGCCGCCGAGCAAGTGTTGGCACGCATTGACACTGCCGCTACCGCTACCGCTACCGCTACCGCTACCGCTTCTGTTGAAGCCCCTGCCGCCGCGTCTGCGCCTGAAGCCACTCCCGCCGCTGCGCAAACCAATGCCGCCATGCCTGCCGCTGCGAAGCTGGCAGCCGAAACCGGCGTGGATGTGAACGCGCTGCAAGGTTCCGGCCGTGACGGTCGCGTCTTGAAAGAAGACGTACAAAACGCCGCTGCCAGACCTGCCGCTGCGTCCGCTGCCGCGCCGGCACCTGTTCCGGCGGGTGCACGTCCGGAACAACGCGTTCCGATGAGCCGCCTGCGCTCCCGCGTTGCTGAGCGTCTCTTGGCTTCGCAACAGGAAAACGCGATTCTGACTACGTTCAACGAAGTCAACATGAAACCCATCATGGACTTGCGTGCGAAATACAAAGAAAAATTCGAGAAAGAACACGGTACCAAACTCGGCTTCATGTCTTTCTTCGTCAAAGCAGCTGTCGCCGCACTGAAAAAATATCCGGTGGTCAACGCCTCCGTTGACGGAAACGACATCGTTTATCACGGTTACTTCGATATCGGTATCGCCATCGGTAGCCCGCGCGGTCTGGTCGTGCCGATTCTGCGTGATGCCGACCAAATGAGCATTGCCGACATCGAACAAGCCATCGTCGATTACGCCAAAAAGCCAAAGACGGCAAAATCGCGCTGGAAGATTTGACCGGCGGTACGTTCAGCATTACCAACGGCGGTACGTTCGGTTCCATGATGTCCACCCCGATTATCAACCCGCCGCAATCCGCCATTTTGGGTATGCACGCGACCAAAGAGCGCGCAGTCGTAGAAAACGGTCAAGTCGTCGTCCGCCCGATGATGTATCTGGCACTCTCTTACGACCACCGCATCATTGACGGCCGCGAAGCCGTGTTGACTTTGGTTGCCATCAAAGACGCGCTGGAAGATCCGGCACGCCTGTTGTTGGATCTGTAAACGCCGTCAAAGGGATATAAAGCGGATAAAAACAGAGCAGTTTGAAATCAGGCTGCTTACTGGCTTTCAGACGACCTCGAAACGAAAAAAGGTCGTCTGAAAACGGCGGGATGTTTGAAATCTAAGGGAGAAAGTTTGTTGCTGCCACTTTCCGTGCAGAGGCAAACAGTTGAAAATCCATAGGAGTATATCCATGAAACCCATTTCTCTGTTTCCGCTTTTGGCTGTCGTTTCCCTGCTTGGCGCGTGTGCCGCATTCGAAGGCAAGGAATATTCCGTCAATGCTTATGATGCGCGCGGCAGAATGTTGAACAAGCGTTTTGAAATGGACAGCAACAAAGCAGGCATCCCCGTCGCCCGCAGCGTTTTGTGCAAACGCTATCCGCACGCTACCGTCCGCGTTTACAACAATTTCACCGGACAGGAAGTCAGGGAATACAGCCCGCATTCCTGCCGCCGCTGATGCGTCCGAACCAATCGGGCTGAAGTTTCAAAGGTCGTGCCTGCAGGCAGGCTTAGCATTCTAAAAGAGCAGAATGAGTTTTAACTGCGTTGAAGCCGCGCTTTCAGACGACCTCTTATGCAAAATATAGTGGATGAACTTTAAATCAGGAGAGGGCGGCGAAGCCGCAGACAGTACAGATAGTACGGCAAGGCGAGGCAACGCTGTACTGGTTTAAAGTTAATCCACTATACCGCTGCCGAAGGTTTTCCTGCGGCAAAAATGTCAAACAAAGGATTTTTCACATGTCTCAATACGATGTAGTAGTCATCGGCGCAGGCCCCGGCGGATATGTTGCCGCCATCCGCGCCGCCCAACTGGGTTTCAAAACCGCCTGTGTCGATGCGGGCGTCAACAAAGCAGGCGATGCGCCCGCGCTGGGCGGCACCTGCCTGAACGTCGGCTGCATTCCTTCCAAAGCCCTGTTGCAATCCAGCGAACATTTCCACGCCGCGCAGCATGATTTTGCCGAACACGGCATTACTGTCGGCGACGTTAAATTTGATGCGGCGAAAATGATTGCGCGCAAAGACGCCATCGTTACCAAACTCACCGGCGGCGTGAAATTCCTGTTCCAAAAAAATAAAGTAACCAGCCTGTTCGGTACGGCTTCATTTGCCGGAAAAAACGGCGATGCCTACCAAATCGAAGTCGATAACAAAGGCGAAAAACCGTTATCGAAGCCAAACACGTCATCGTAGCAACCGGTTCCGTGCCGCGTCCGCTGCCGCAGGTTGCCATCGACAATGTAAACGTATTGGACAACGAAGGCGCATTGAACCTGACCGAAGTGCCCGCCAAACTCGGCGTCATCGGTTCGGGTGTGATTGGTTTGGAAATGGGGTCGGTATGGAACCGCGTCGGTTCGCAGGTCACCATCCTCGAAGCCATGCCGACTTTCCTTGCCGCCGCCGACCAGCAAATCGCCAAAGAAGCCTTCAAATATTTCACCAAAGAGCAGGGCTTGAACATCGAGCTGGGCGTGAAAAATCGGCGACATCAAATCTGAAGGCAAAGGCGTGTCCGTTGCCTACCAAACCGCCGCAGGCGAAGCCAAAACCGAAGTTTTCGACAAACTCATCGTTGCCATCGGCCGTATTCCGAATACTAAAGGTCTGAATGCCGAAGCCGTCGGCTTGGAAAAAGACGAGCGCGGCTTTATCAAGGTGGACGGCGAATGCCGCACCAACCTGCCTAATGTCTGGGCAATCGGTGATGTGGTTCGCGGCCCGATGCTGGCGCACAAAGCCAGCGACGAAGGCGTGGCGGTTGCTGAGCGCATCGCCGGTCAGAAACCGCATATCGACTTCAACAGCGTACCGTTCGTGATTTACACCGATCCCGAAATCGCTTGGGTCGGTAAAACCGAAGAGCAGCTCAAAGCCGAAGGTGTGGAATACAAAAAAGGCACTTCCGGCTTCGGCGCAAACGGCCGCGCGTTGGCGATGGGTAAAGCAAAAGGTACGGTCAAAGTGTTGGCAGATGCCAAAACCGACCGCATCTTGGGCGTACACATGATCGGCCCGGTTGTCAGCGAATTGGTTACTGAAGGCGTGACTGCGCTCGAATTCTTCGCCAGCAGCGAAGACATCGCCCGCATCATCCATGCCCACCCGACGTTGTCCGAAGTGGTTCACGAAGCCGCACTGGCCGCCGACAAACGTGCTTTGCACGGCTAATCAGGACAAGTAAAGCATAAAAGGTCGTCTGAAATTTTTTCAGACGACCTTTTCGGAAAGATGAATGTTCGGAAGCAATGTTCCGATAGATATAGAGAGAAAATAGGGCATATCAGTTGCCATTGTTCTCTTGTCGGAATGACGATTTAAGCATTTTCTATTTGAATCTACGATAGTGGGTTAAGTTTAAATTCAGGACAAGGCGACGAAGCCGCAGACAGTACAGATAGTACGGCAAGGCGAGGCAACGCAGTACTGGTTTAAACTTGAACCACTATATATAATCGGCGACACATTCACAGACAGCATTTGATTATGAATAAAGAAGTAATCGGTATCCTGTTTATACCGATGGGCATCATCAGCATGTGTATGGCCGCGTTGTGGCAGATGTATGTGATGATGACCGAAACTTATACGCTCAACCGCTTCAAAGACAAAGAATTGGTTTGGCGCGTGGCATTGTTGTTTATCAGTTTCAGCCTTGCCGTTTACCTGCTCTGCCCGAATTCGCGTAAAAAAGGCATCGTCTTTTTTATCCTCGGGGGCGGCGGCGCAATCATGTATCTGCTTGCGCGGATGTGGTTGCCGTTCAGCAAGTGAAACGACGATTTTCCGACCGCCGAAAGGTCGTCTGAAACGCACGGGGTTGCCATTTGGAGGCAGTCTCAGGGCATTCCACTAATCTAAAGGAGAAATCCATGAATCTACACGAGTATCAGGCTAAAGAACTGCTGGCAAGCTACGGCTTGCCCGTGCAAGGCGGTATTTTGGCGCACAACGGCGAAGAAGCCGCAGCCGCTTACGACAAACTGGGCGGCAAATTTGCCGTCGTCAAAGCGCAAGTCCACGCAGGCGGACGCGGTAAAGCGGGCGGCGTAAAAGTCGTCAAAAGCCGTGAAGAAGCCAAAGAAGTGGCAGAAAGCCTGATTGGCACCAATTTGGTTACTTATCAAACCGATGCCAACGGTCAGCCGGTCAACAGCGTTTTGGTTTGCGAAGACATGTATCCGGTGCAAACCGAGCTGTATTTGGGCGCGGTGGTCGACCGTTCTACCCGTCGCATCACATTCATGGCTTCGACCGAAGGCGGAGTAGAAATTGAAAAAGTCGCCGCCGAAACCCCTGAAAAAATCTTCAAAGTAACCGTTGACCCGCTGGTCGGCCTGCAACCTTGCCAAGCGCGCGATGTGGCGTTCCAACTGGGCTTGAAAGACAAACAAATCAACGAGTTCGTCAAACTGATGACCGGCGCGTACAAAGCGTTTGTCGAAAACGACTTTGCCCTGTTTGAAGTGAACCCGCTGGCAGTCCGCGAAAACGGCGCGCTGGCCTGCGTGGACGGCAAAATCGGTATCGACAGCAACGCCCTCTACCGCCTGCCGAAAATCGCCGAATTGCGCGACAAATCCCAAGAAAACGAACGCGAGCTGAAAGCCTCCGAATTCGACCTGAACTACGTTGCGCTGGAAGGCAACATCGGCTGTATGGTGAACGGCGCAGGTTTGGCAATGGCAACCATGGACATCATCAAACTCAAAGGCGGCCAACCTGCCAACTTCCTCGACGTAGGCGGCGGCGCGACCAAAGAGCGCGTAGTTGAAGCGTTTAAACTGATTCTCGAAGACAAATCCGTCAAAGGCGTATTGATCAACATCTTCGGCGGTATCGTCCGTTGCGACATGATTGCGGAAGCCATCGTGGCAGCTGTGAAAGAGATCAACGTTGACGTGCCTGTCGTTGTCCGTCTGGAAGGCAACAACGCCGAACTCGGCGCGAAAATCCTGAACGAATCAGGTCTGAAACTGACTTCCGCCGACGGTCTGAATGACGCAGCCGAAAAATTGTCGCAGCCGTAAACGCCTAAGGAGAAAAGAATGAGCGTATTGATTAATAAAGACACCAAAGTATTGGTTCAAGGTTTCACCGGTAAAAACGGTACTTTCCACTCCGAACAAGCTCTGGCTTACGGCACTAAAGTTGTCGGCGGCGTGACCCCGGGCAAAGGCGGTCAAACCCACCTGAACCTGCCCGTGTTCAACACCATGAAAGAAGCGGTTAAAGAAACCGGCGCAGACGCATCCGTAATTTACGTTCCCGCTCCGTTTGTTTTGGATTCTATCGTTGAAGCGGTTGATTCCGGCGTAGGCTTGGTGGTTGTGATTACCGAAGGCGTACCGACTCTGGACATGCTCAAAGCCAAACGCTACTTGGAAACCAACGGCAACGGCACACGTTTGGTCGGCCCTAACTGCCCGGGCGTGATTACTCCGGGCGAGTGCAAAATCGGTATTATGCCGGGCCACATCCACACTCCGGGACGCATCGGCATCATTTCCCGTTCCGGTACATTGACTTACGAAGCTGTGGCACAAACCACCAAACTGGGCTTGGGTCAATCAACCTGTATCGGTATCGGCGGCGACCCGATTCCGGGCATGAACCAAATCGACGCGCTGAAACTCTTCCAAGAAGACCCCGATACCGACGCCATCATCATGATCGGTGAGATCGGCGGTACTGCGGAAGAAGAAGCAGCCGAATACATCCAATCCAACGTAACCAAACCTGTTGTCGGTTACATCGCAGGTGTTACCGCTCTAAAGGCAAACGCATGGGCCACGCCGGTGCGATTATCTCCGGCGGCAAAGGTACGGCGGAAGAAAAATTCGCTGCTTTCGAAAAAGCCGGCATCGCCTACACCCGCAGCCCTGCCGAATTGGGCAGCACCATGTTGGAAGTGTTGAAAGCAAAAGGCTTGGCATAACAACGCCTAGTCTTTTAGACTGAAAAGCTGAAAGGTCGTCTGAAAACTTGGAAACAGGTTTTCAGACGACCTTTTTATCTTCCGCGTTAATCTTTACATGTTTTCAAACCAACTTTAGCCGAATTGACTTGAGAAGAAGTGTAAAGGGGTTATAATCAGTTAACAGATGAATAATCTGTTATTTCACCCATATGGACATCAAGGAGAAGGTAATGAAAAAGCATGATTTTGAATCCCGCAAAGAAGCTTTGTTGAAAGACATCCAAGACGTGATGAGCGATGTTGAAGAGCTGTACAGCAAAGGCGTGGAAGTCGGCTCGGAAGAGGGTAAAAAAGCCAAAGCCAAATTGCAGGAGAAACTCGAAGCTGCCAAGGATCGTTTAAACGATTTTCAAGAAGAAGCCGGCGACCGAATCAGATACCACGCTGACCGCGCGCGTGAAAAATACGACGAATTTGAAGAAGAGGCAGAAGAGCGTTTCAGAGAAGGCAAAAAACGCTTGGCAGAGTTTGGCGATGAAGCAGGCGACCGTATCAAACGCGGCGCACGCCAAGCTGATGCAGCCGTACACGACAAACCTTATTACGCAATGGGCTTTGCCGCACTGGCAGGCTTGGTCGTCGGCGTCTTGCTGAACCGCCGATAATCGGTCAAACAGGAATGCCGTCCGGACACGATTTTTAGAAGTCTTGTTCCGGCGGCGTTTGCTTATGAGGGGCGGCAAAGGTTTCAGACGACCCCAAAGCCTTCGGATTGTCCGTTTCGGAGCAATCAGGGAAATCGGAATATGGGTATCAGACAAAATATCGAACATACGAAAACGCTGCTGAATCAAGGTATTGATTTGCTTTTGCTGCGGTTGCAGATTTTGAATCTGGATTTGGCGGAGCAGGCGGAAAACGTGTTCCGCATCATCATATGGCTGGTCGTATCGGGCATATTGCTGCTGATTGCATTCATCAGCCTGCTTTTTGGACTAAACCGCGTGTTGTCAGATACCGCAGCGATATGGGTATTCTTCGGGATTACCATCGTCAGCCTAATCGTCATTGCGGTCTTGTTCGGCAAAGTCGCAAAAGACTGGCGCAGCCAAAACAACAAAATCGCCGCAACCTTGCAGGACATTAAGGCAGACATTGCCTGCCTGCGCGGACAAGAAATGCAGGAAGGAGAGGACGATGAATAAAACGGAACGCGATGAAGCACGCGAACTGCTGCAACTGGAAGCCAAGTTGGTTCGCCTGAGAATCGAGGCATCGCATATGAAACAGCAAAAATGGAAAGAACAGGACGATCGCAAGTCGGATAAGCTGATGACGCTGCTGGACTTGGGTAGCGAACTGAACCGCACACGCCTCCTGTATAAAACGGCAGGACTTGCCATTCCCCGAAATTCCGCTTAGGGGCGCTGTTGGCAGCGTTTGCATTGAAGGCTGCGATGAAGTAGATGGGATTAGAAAAAAGGTCGTCTGAAAGTTGGGTTTCAGACGACCTTTTGGTATTTTGGGGATTTATAGGCGAAGCCCACGCTACAGTTGTCAGAGTTGGGTCTGGGACGGTTTTTTTGTATTTGGGTGGTTTGCGGGTAAAGTACACGCTGCGTGGTTGCAGTTTGGTGGGTGAATATCCATATCCGACGGGATATTTGTTTGCCGTCATTCCCGCGCAGGCGGTAATCTACTTTTGAATTTCGGCACCTGTTTTTGAACGTTTGTCCGCTAGGTTTTACGATGGATTCCCGCCTACGCGGGAATGACGGATGCTGGATGCAATCGTGGGTTGGATTGGTAAAGTTTGCGTTGAAATCTGCCGAAGTGAGTAAGGTTGTGGAGAGGTCGTCTGAAATCTTGTTTATGTTTCAGACGACCTTTGGGGGTTGGTGGGGTTTTGTGGGCGAAGCCTACGCTACTTTGATTTCAGACGACCTTGGGTCAGAGGTCGAAGGCGGCGTTGATGAGGCGTTTTGTGTAGTCCTTCTGCGGGTGGTGGAAGATTTGGTCTGCGCTGCCGTATTCGACGAGTTCTCCGTGCTGCATGACGGCGACGTTGTCGCTGACGGCGCGGACAACGGAGAGGTCGTGGCTGATGAAGATGTAGGTCAGTCCGTATTTGGTTTGGAGTCCGCGCAGCAGTTCGACGACTTTGATTTGGACGGAGCGGTCGAGGGCGGAGGTGGGTTCGTCGAGGAGGATGAACTTGGGCCGCAGGATGAGGGCGCGGGCGATGGCGATGCGTTGGCGTTGTCCGCCTGAGAATTCGTGCGGGTAGCGGTTGAGCGCGTCGGCGGGCAGGGAGACTTCGTCCAGGACTTTGAGGACGAGTTCGGTGCGTTGGGCTTTGGTCATTTCGGGGCGGTGGACGGTGAGGCCTTCGCCTATGATTTCGCCGACGGTGAGTCGGGGGGGGAGAGTGAGCCGTAGGGGTCTTGGAAGACCATTTGGCGTTCGGCTTTGAGCTGGCGCGCGCGTTCGGGGGTGAGGGCGGCGAGGTCGCTGCCGTCGAAGTGTATGCTGCCTTGGTAGGGGAGCATTTGCATGATGGCTTTGCCGAGCGTGGATTTGCCGGAACCGGATTCGCCGACGATGCCGAGGGTTTCGCCTTGGCGGATGGCGAGGCTGATGTTTTTGACGGCGTGGAAGGTTTTGAGGGGTTTGCCGAAGAAGTTGTGTTTGAGGGTGAAGTGGACGTTGATGCCGTCGGCGCGGATGAGCTCGGGCGGGTTGCCTTCTACGGGGTCTTTCATGCCTTTGGGGACGGAGTGGATGAGTTGGGCGGTGTAGGGGTGGGTCGGGTTGGCGAAGACTTGTTTGATTTTGCCGCGCTCGACGATTTCGCCGTCTTTCATGACGCAGACGGTTTCGGCGTAGTGTTCGGCGAGTCCGAGGTCGTGGGTGATGAAGATAATCGCCATGCCCATTTGTTTTTGGAGATCGTGCAGGAGGTCGAGGATTTCTGCTTGAATGGTTACATCAAGGGCGGTGGTGGGTTCGTCGGCGATGAGCAGGGCGGGATCGTTGAGCAGCGCCATGGCGATCATGATGCGCTGGAGCTGGCCGCCTGAGAATTCGTGGGGGTATTGTTTCAGACGACGTTCTGCTTCGCGGATGCCGACGCGGTTGAGGAGGTCGAGGATGCGTTCGCGGGCGGCTTTGCGGGTGATGGTTTTATTGTGGACGCGCAGAGCTTCTGTGAGCTGGGTGCCGATTTTCATGAAGGGGTTCAGCGAGGTCATGGGCTCTTGGAAGATGAAGCTGATGCGTCCGCCGCGCAGGCTGCGGAGGGTTTTTTCGTCTGCGTCTAGGATGGATGTGCCGTCGAAGGTGATGCGCGAGTCTTGTCCGTAACGGGTACTATTTTCGGGCAAAAGGCGCATGAGGGACATGGCGGTAACGGATTTGCCTGAACCGGATTCGCCGACGAGGGCGAGGGTTTCGCCTTTGGCGACTTTGAAGCTGATGTTGCGCACGGCGTGGACGGTTTTTTCGTGGAGCTGGAAGCGGATGTCGAGGTTTTCGACGGTGAGTAATGGGGTGGTCATGGGTGTGTCCTCGTTGTGTGTGTCAGCGGTCTTTGGGGTCGAGTGCGTCGCGCAGGCCGTCGCCGATAAAGTTGAAGCAGAAGAGGGTGGCGACGAGGAAGAAGCAGGGGACGAGGAGCTGCCACGGGGCGGCTTCCATGGAGGCTGCGCCTTCTTGGAGCATGGAGCCCCAACTGGTCTTGGGTTCTTGTACGCCCAATCCGAGGAAGCTGAGGAAGGATTCGAACATGATCATGCCGGGTACGAGCAGGGAGGCGTAAACCATGACGACGCCGAGTACGTTGGGGATGATGTGGCGGGTAACGATGCGGCGGCGGGATACGCCTGTGATGCGGGCGGCTTCGACGAATTCTTTGTGTTTGAGGCTGAGGGTTTGTCCGCGGACGATGCGGGCGACGTCCAGCCATGAGACGAGTCCGATGGCGACGAAGATGAGTAAGAGGTTGCGCCCGAAGAAGGTGGTCAAGAGGATGACGAAAAACATGAACGGAAAGGCGTTGAGGATTTCGAGCAGGCGCATCATGACGGAGTCGAGTTTGCCGCCGAAGAAGCCTGCGAGTGCGCCGTAGAGCGTGCCGATGACGACGGCGACGAGTGCGCCTGCAATGCCGATGAGCAGGGAAATGCGTCCGCCGGCGGCGGCTCGGGTGAAGAGGTCGCGTCCGAGCAGGTCGGTGCCGAAGTAGTGGCGGGTGGCGAAGGAGGGCGGGATTTGCATGTTGTCCCAGTCGGTGTGGTCGTAGGTGTAGGCGCTGACCCAGGGGACGGCGATAACGAAGAGGATAATGGCGGCAAGGATGAAGACGCTGCACAGGGCGGCTTTGTTGTTGCTGAAACGCCGCCATGCGTCTGCCACAGGCTGCGTCCGTGTACTTGTGCCTGTTCGGCGGCTTCTGCTATGGCGCGGGAATTTTTCTTGTTGAATAGCATGGTGTTCTCCGTTTTTTGTTCGGAGGTCGTCTGAAAACGGCAAAACCGGTTTTCAGACGACCTTTTTTGCTTTTAATAGCGGATTTTGGGGTCGATCAGGGCGTAGAGGATGTCGAGTATGGCGTTGAAGACGATGGTCAGTACGCCGACGAGGATGGTCAGCCCCAAGATCATGCCGTAGTCGCGGTTGAGCGCGCCGTTGACGAAGAGTTGTCCGATGCCGGGCAGACCGAAGACGCTTTCGATAACGATGGCGCCGGTGATGATGCCGACGAAGGCGGGAACGAGATAGGAGAGGATGGGCAGCATGGCGGGACGCAGGGCGTGGCGCAGGACGATGCTGTTCATTGATAGTCCTTTGGCGCGGGCGGTGCGGATGTAGGGGCTGTTCAACACTTCTATCATCGCGCCGCGCGTGATGCGGGCGAGGCCTGCGACATAGCCGATGGAGAGGGCGGCGACGGGCAGGATGAGGCTGGTCAACGAGCCGTCATTCCAGCCGCCGGCGGGCAGCCATTTGAGGGTGATGGCGAAGATGAAAATCATGATGGGGGCTTTGACGAAGCTGGGGACGACGATGCCGGTCATGGCGGCGGTCATGATGGTGTAGTCCGCCCATGTGTTGCGCCTGAGTGCGGCGATGGTGCCCATGAGTACGCCCAAGACGGTGGAGACGATGAAGGCGTACACGCCCAGTTCGACGGAGACGGGCAGGGCTTGGGAGAGCAATTCGTTGACGTTGTAGTCTTTGTATTTGAACGAGGGGCCGAGGTCGCCGTGGGCGAGTTGTTTGAGATAGTTGAAGTATTGCAGGTACATCGGGTCGTTCAGGTGGTATTTGGCCTCGATGTTGGCCAGTACGGCGGGCGGTACGTTTTTGTCGCCGGTGAAGGGGCTGCCGGGTGCGAGCCGCATCAGGAAGAATGAGACGGTAATCAGGACCAGCATGGTGGGGATGGCGGAAAGTATGCGGCGGATGATGAATTTCAGCATATCGTACCTGATCGGGGCTTGGTGGGTCGGAATATGCCTGAATACGGGAAGGCGGTCTGAACGGGTGTTCGGACGCTTGGGATGGTTTCTCTTCTTTGTAGTCAGGCCCTTGGTTTTGGAGTGTGCGGGCTTTTGTTTTATGGTCGTCTGAAAACTTTAGAATAGGATTTCGGACGGTTTTTTATTGTGGCAGTCGCGGGCGGAAGCCTGCGTTTTGGGTTTGTTTCGGAGGTCGTCTGAAATCGGATTTTTGGTTTCAGACGACCTTTTTGCTGGTGTTTCTCGTGGGCAAAGCCCACGCTACGGCCTTTTTCAGACGACCTTTGCGGTTAACGCGCCAGCGGTTCGGTACGTTTGATCAGCCATGCTTTTGCCGCGCCTTCGGTCAGCGGCTCGAGGCGGCGGCGGACTTCGGCGTGGTAGCGGTTGACCCAGTCGATTTCGCCGTCGGTCATCATGGCGGTGTCCATCAGGCGGGTGTCGATGGGGCAGAGGGTCAGGGTTTCGAAGTAGAGGAAGCTGCCGAACTCGGTTTCCTGCGGATTGGCGACGGCTTGGTTGGCGGCGAGGTTCTCAATGCGGATGCCCCATTTGCCGGGACGGTAGAGCCCAGGTTCGATGGAGGTCACCATGCCTTTTTTCATGGCGTGCTGCGGACCGGGAACGGCGGCGCAGGCGATGACTTGCGGGCCTTCGTGGACGTTTAGGAAATAGCCTACGCCGTGTCCTGTACCATGACCGTAGTCGCATTGCGCCTGCCACAGGGGTTTGCGGCAGATGGCGTCTATCATCGGCGAGAGGATGTTTTCGGGGAACACGGCTTCGGCAAGCGCGATATGGGCTTTGAGAACGAGGGTGTTGTCGCGTTTTTGTTCGGCGGTCGGTGTGCCGACGGGGATGACACGGGTGATGTCGGTCGTGCCGCCTTTGTATTGCGCGCCGGAGTCGATGAGCAGCAGACCGTTGCCGCTGATGGTGCTGTGGCTTTCGGGCGTTGCGCTGTAATGCGGCAGGGCGGCGTTGGCGTTGAAGCCTGCGATGGTGTCGAAACTCAATGAAATGAAGCCCGGACGTGCGCTGCGGTGGCGGTGGAGCATGGTGTCCACGTCGATTTCGGTCAGGCTGCCGCCGTTGTCGATGATGTCTTCAAACTCGGCGAAGAAGCCGCACAACGCCGCACCGTCTTGTTCCATCGCTTCGCGGATGTGGGCGATGTCGGCTTCGGATTTGACGGATTTGAAAGGTGGACGGGTTGATGCCTTCGATCAGGCACAAGCTTTCGGGCAGGCGCACGAGGGTGCTGACGGCGGTTTTGTTCGGCTCGATAAGCAGCGTGCCGCCGATTTGCGCGAGTTTGTCGGCAACTTGGGCGTAAGGTTCGATCGTGATGCCTGCGGTTTGCAGCGCGGCGGCGGCTTCGGCGTTCAGACGACCTTGGTCGGTAAACAGGACGGCGTTGTCTTTGCCGATAAGCAGGAAGGATACGAAAACGGGGTTGAAAGGCACGTCGCTGCCGCGCAGGTTGGTCAGCCAAGCGATGTCGTCAAGTGAGGAAACCAAGTGGTAATCCGCGCCTTTTTCCGCCATGACGGCGCGCACGCGGGCGAGTTTTTCGGCGGCGGTTTCAGAGACGTAGGCGGGGTCGTGGATGAACACGGTTTCGGCGGGAATGGCGGGACGGCTTGTCCACACTTGGTCAAGTAGGCCGTCGGGGTGTTCGATGCGGATGTTTTTGGCGGTCAGGGATTGCGCCAAAGTGCGTTTGCCGGTGAGCGACACCATATCGGAAGGGATACCGACGGCGGCGTTCTCGGGCAGGTTTGCCGCGAGCCATTCGTTATACGGCGGAACTTGCCCGCTTTTTTGCAACTCGATGCCGCTGCCCGCAAGCTGTTTGGCGGCTTGTTCCCAATAGCGGCTGTCCACCCACACGCCCGCTTCATCGGCGGTAACGACAAATGTGCCGACCGAGCCGGTAAAGCCCGACAACTCGCGGCGCGCCTGCCAGTGTGCGGGCAGGTATTCGGAAAGATGGGGGTCGGCGGAGGGGATGACGAGTGCGTCCAAACCTTGCGCCTTCATGGCTTCGCGCAATGCGGACAGGTAATTCGATACGGTATTCATGAACGGATTCTCCAATAGGTTTTGCGGTTTCAGACGACCTTTTTATAGCGGACTAACTTGATGTACAGGGAGGTCGTCTGAAAAACGTGTCTATGTTATCAAATCACTTCTTGGGTGCAAACGACCAATTCTTGATGGTGTAATTTTTCAGCGGGTCGCGGTCGGAGTAGCCTTGGATGTCGGGTTTCACCAGATTGATGCTGACTTGGTGATACAGCGGGATAAAGGCGTCGTCGCGTTGCAGCATCGCCTCGGCGCTGACGTAGCGGCGGGCGCGCTCTTCGGCGGAAATGCCCGCTTCGAGCGTGCTGTTCATCAGCTTGTCAAACTCGGGATTCTTGTAATGGAAGGCGTTGTTCGGATTGTTGGATTTGAAAATATTGAGCATGCCCGCAGGGTCGTTGTAGTCGGAACACCAGCCGGCAAACGCCATACTGAAATTGCCTTGCAGGCGCTTATCCAAAAAGGTTTTCCATTCTTCGTTCATCAACGTGGGGCGCACAAACGGCACGGTCGCCTTCCAAATGGATTGCAGCGCGGTAATCTGTTTCTTGGCGGCCTCGCTGGTGGTATAGACGATTTGGAACTCAAGCGGTTTCTCTTCGCTGTAACCCGCTTCGCGCAAGAGTTTTTCCGCTTCGGCAATGCGCGCTTCGCGCTTGAGCGGCTTCCACGCAGGCGCAGACTCGCCGCCGCCTGCATATTCGGCGGGGTAAGCTGGAACGCTTCCTTGTCGCCGCGTCCGGCAACTTTGGTAATGATGGCGCGGTCGGTCAGCAGGTTGAGCGCGCGGCGGACTTTGGGATTTTTAAATTCGGCGGATTCCAAGTTCGGCTCTAAAAACCAAGAACACAGCAAAGTCGCGCGCCGGACCTGCCCGGGAAATTCTTTCTCGGCAATCTTAATCTGATCGGAAGGGATGCCGTAGGTAACGTCCACTTCGTCGGCGCGGTAGCGGTCGTATTCTTTGCCGCTGGCGAGGAACACCGCCTGCGGGATGGATACTTTTTTGCTGTCGTAATAAGCAGGGTTTTTATCCATGGTGATGTGGCTGTTGACACGCCATTCTTTGAGGATGTATGCGCCGCTGGAAACATAATTGCCCGGCTGCGTCCATTTTTCGCCGAATTTCTCGACCGTGGCGCGGTGGACGGGGTAGGTGAACTGCTGAATCAGCATATCGGGGAAATACGGCACGGGCGCGGTGAGCGTGAATTGCAGCGTTTTCTTGTCCAAAGCCTTGACGCCCAAAGTATCCGGCTTCGCCTTGCCTTGCAGGATTTCCGCCGCACCCTGTATTTTCGCGTCTTCCAAATAGCTGCTGTTAGGCGCGGCGGTTGCAGGATCGGCGAGGCGGCGGAAGCTGTAAACGAAATCTTCGGCGGTAATCGGGTCGCCGTTGCTCCAATTTGCATCGCGCAGGTGGAACGTCCAAACGCGCCCTTCGTCCGACGGCTCCCATTTCAACGCCAAGGCGGGAATGGTTTTGCCTTCGGCATCCGTACTGACCAAGCCGTCCATCATCTGACGGATAATCGCGCCCGCCGCCATATCCGAGCTTTTTTGCGGGTCGAGCGTACTCGGTTCGACCGCGTTGCTGATGACGATTTTATTGTATTCGCTGCGCTTGAATTCGGGCGCGGGCTTGACTTCGCGATGACACGCCGACAGCGCAAGCACTATGGCAAGCGATAAAGCCGATATGGAATAAGGTTTGTTCGGCAGCACGTTTTTTCTCCTCTTCTCGCTATCTCTCCCTCCATCCTGCGTTTTGCAAAAAATAAAAAACTACATATGACTACATGGCAGGGAAATATTCTGATTTTTGGCGAATAAAAAGATTTATTCTCTATGGATATTTGAAAAAATCCGCCTGTTTTGGAAATCGGTTTGCAAGATAACACAAAAAAACGCCGTAAAAAACATTTTTTGAAATAAAAGTTACAAGTGATTACAAAAATATTGATTTTTTTGCACGCCTCAAATAGTATAAAACCCTGTTTAAACGCAGCCTCAGAAAAATCAAGCAAAAGGAGAAGAAAATGAAGAAGTTATTAATGATTGCGGTTGCCGTCCCGCTTGCCGCCCCCGCATTGGCATCCGATAACGAAGCCAAAATCGGCGGACGGATATTTACTTCTATCGAACACGAACGCAACGGCAAAGGGCAATCCGCTACCGATATATCCGACAACAACAGCCGCATCTGGATTATGGGCAGTGAAAAACTCGACAAAGACCTCAAGCTCATCTACGGCGTCAATTCATTCGTCGCCTTCGACTACAACGGCTGGAGTACGGACGACTCCTACATCGGTCTGCGCGGCGATTTCGGTACCGTCCGCGCCGGCTGGCTCAGTACCCCCATGCACTACCTGACCGGCGAACAAGACGCGTTCAACGGCAACAACCACACCCAAACCATGGGGCGCATGACCCGTTTCGGCGGCCGTGAAATCGCCCTGAACTACGAATCCAAAACCTTTGACAACGGCTTCAACTACCGCGTCCAAATCGCGCCCGGTGCCAACAAATACAAAGACAGGAAACGTAACAGCGACTGGATGGCGGGCTTAGGCTTGCACTACAAACACCCGACCAACGGTTTCAACGCCCACTACGCCCTCGAATACGCCCGCAACGGCTCGCCTGACGATACCAAAGACAGACAGGTTCATTCCATGAAAGTCGGCTACGACAAAGACAATCTCTACCTCGCCGCCGGTATGATGTACGCCCGCAATGTTGCCGACAAATTCCACTGGGAAGACGAAACCAAAACCAATACCAACACCCGCGATTTCCAAGTGACCGCCGGCTACACCATGGGCAACATCACCCCGAAACTCGGCGTCGCCTACGGCCGCTCCGATACCGGCAAGAACTACAAACAGCTCGCGTTCAACACCGAATACAAATTCTCCAAACGCACGACCCTCTCGTTCAACTCAGGCGTAGTCAAAGAAAGTAAAGACCCCAAAACCGGCTGGGCGGCAGGCATTTCGCTGGAACACAGCCTGCAATAACGCGGGATTTGAAGCATAAAAGGTCGTCTGAAAACCTGAATATGGGTTTTCAGACGACCTTTTGTGTTTGGATTCATTGCTTGCTGATGCAGGTAGGATACTTGTATCCGACAACTGCTTGAAATTTTCCACATTGCCCAATTAGGGTTTGAATGTTGATAACGTTGGATACTCATATCTGGCCTACTGACTCCTGAATCGGGACAATAAGCCGGGTCGTTTCTTCGTAGGCAAGGCACACGCCGCTTATACGGGCAATCTGCCTGCACCGGCTTTGAAAAAGGTCGTCTGAAAACGGCAGATGCTTTGTCCACAAGAATCGTGCCTATATCCGGATACTGCCTTTATGTTTACAATCATAATGTTATAAAGTATCATCTTTGCTTTTGTTTCATTTTGAACACATCGTCTTTAATTCCGATATTGTTATGAATTCCATTTTACTCACCGGATTGTTCCAACGCCTGCTGATTGCGCTTTTCGCTTTGGCGGCGGTTTGGGGCATGTATTTTTGGGCGGTTGCATGAGTATCGTTGTTGAAAATCTGACGGTCAGCTACCGGACACGGCCTGCCGTACACCATGTCGGCATCGAATTTGCCGAGCATTCGATGTGGGCGGTCTGCGGGCCGAACGGGGCGGGCAAATCAACTTTCTTAAAAGCGGTCATGGGTTTGCAGCAAGTCGATACGGGATGCGTCCTCCTGCAAAACCTGCAACGCAAAGACATCGCCTACCTGCCGCAGCAGTCTGACATCGACCGCGGCCAGCCGATGACGGTTTTCGAACTGGTGGCGATGGGTTTGTGGTACGAAATCGGCTTTTTCGGACAGGTTGACGCGGCGCAGCGTACCCGCGTTTTGGATGCGCTTGCGCGCGTCGGTATGCGGGATTTGCCGACAGGCAGATCGCCCATTTGTCCAACGGCCAGTTTCAGCGCGTTTTATTTGCGCGTATGCTGGCACAGGGGGCGAAATTCTTGCTTTTGGACGAACCTTTCAACGCCGTCGATGCGCGCACGACTTACGCTCTTTTGGATGTATTGCGCCAATGCAATGACGAAGGGCAGGCAATTATCGCGGTGTTGCACGATTATGCGCAGGTACGCGATTATTTTTCGGACACGCTGTTGCTGGCCCGGGAAAAGGTTGCGGCGGGCAGGACGCCGTCCGTCCTGACCGATGAAAACCTTGCCCGCGCGAATATGCTGATGCGGCGGCAGGAGTCTGAGGACTGGTGCGACGTATAGTTTGCGCCGCCCCCTTGTAAAGCCATACGTCGTCTGAAAGACGCGGCGAAGGATTTTCAGACGACGTTTCCCATTTTCAGAAGTTTTCCCTTATTTACCGGATACCATGAATTTATACGATTTGCTGATTTCCCCTTTTGCGGAATTCGACTTTATGCGCTATGCGCTTGCGTCGGTATTCTGTCTGGCTTTGAGTGCCGCTCCGGTCGGCGTGTTCCTGGTCATGCGGCGCATGAGCCTGGTAGGCGATGCTTTGAGCCATGCCGTCCTGCCCGGCGCGGCAATCGGTTATATGTTTGCCGGGTTGAGCCTGCCGGCAATGAGCGTCGGCGGGTTTGCAGCAGGCTTGCTGATGGCGCTTTTGGCGGGTTTGGCGAGCCGTTTTACATCGTTGAAGGAAGATGCCAACTTTGCCGCCTTTATCTGAGCAGTCTGGCAATCGGTGTGGTTTTGGTCAGTAAAAACGGCAGCAGCGTCGATTTGCTGCATCTCTTGTTCGGGTCGGTCTTGTCGGTGGATATTCCCGCGCTGCAACTGATTGCCGCCTCGGCAAGCGTTACGGTAACGGCACTGGCGATTATTTACCGCCCGCTGGTTTTGGAAAGCATTGACCCGCTGTTTCTGAAAGCTGTCGGCGGGAAGGGCGGCTTTTGGCACGTCGTCTTCCTGATTTTGGTGGTGATGAACCTTGTTGCAGGCTTTCAGGCACTTGGTACGCTGATGTCGGTCGGTCTGATGATGCTGCCGTCGATTACCGCGCGGCTCTGGGCGAAAAGCATGGGCGCGCTAATGGCTTTGTCCGTCTTTATCGCGCTGGTCTGCGGTTTTGCCGGACTGCTGTTTTCCTATCACGTCGAAATCCCGTCGGGACCTGCGATTATCTTGTGCTGCGGCGTGCTATATGCCGTATCGCTGGTATTCGGAAGGGAAGGCGGTATATTGGGCAAATGGTTCAAGCGTCGGAAGCATAAGGCCTTGTGATGGGCGGTTGTGCAAGCTGAAAATCAAAAAGGTCGTCTGAAAAGCTGCTTGGGCTTTCAGACGACCTTTTTGGGTTTATCGCTCGGATTTCTGAATTCGATTTATTGTCATTCAAACAGAAACGCTTCAATCGGCGTTATTCCCGCGAAGGTGGAGATACACTTTCAATTTGGGCAACCGTTTTTCAAATACCTATTTCTCAAGATTTTCGACGGATTCCTGCCGATGCGGGAATCTCGGCGGATGGCGGGCAGAGTGTTTTTCCAACCCCTTATCCCTGCTGCTTCAAAACTGTTTCTCCACGCTGACGAATGTCTGCATACTTTTGCGGGAATAGAAGCCGCTCATATTGCTGTCGATTTTGAGATAACGGAAATTCAAATGCGGCACTAAGCCTTTCCATGAAATTTTATTGTGCCAAACAGAGGCATTTGCCTGATATTCATGGTCTTTACGGGTCAGGCGGTACACCAAGCTTCCCGGTGCATCAAAGGTACGGCGGGCGTAGCGCAGGTTGGTGCGGATGCCGAATCCGTTCTCAAACGCTTTCGCCGCGCCGAAGCGTATGCCCTTGCGCACGGATGCCTGCTCCGTTTCTTTGGTTATGTCGTGCGACCAGTCCGCGCCGCCGTAGAGCAGCCAGTTTTTCGGTGCAGAGTATGCCAGCGTTGCCCCCGCCAGCGGCATATGGCTGTTGTAACGCGCTGCCGAGCCGCTGTTCCGATAGTATTTTTTGATATAGCCTGCATTGAGCGAGAGCCGCCATTTTTCGTTCAGACGACGTGAAAAATCGGTATGGATACCGGTTTCGCGATTATAGCGTTTGCCGCCCAGCCAGTTTTGTTCGGCAAACGGTACAACCCCGAAAGATTGCACCACCGAACGGTTTTTATAGCCTGCCGCCAAGCGCAGGCTTTGCTCGTTAAAATCCTGATTGTCCCAATAATGCACGCCGTCGCCGCTCAGGCTGCCGTAAACAAAATGATGTCCACCCACATTGATTTCACGCGACACGCCTGCGCCGTAGCGGATACCGTGCGCCTTTTGCGGCAGGCTGTCAGCGGTTTTATTCCAGCGTCTGCCGTTCCATTCTATAACGCGCTCGGATGAGGCATTGTTCACATTATCGGTTTGCTCGTATTGCAGCGAAACATCAGGCTGCCAGCTTTGCGCCGAATCAATGGCGGCAAGATAGCGGTCGGCAAGTTGCTGCATGGGCGGCTGCAAATCCGGTTTTGCCCGTTTCAATTCAGCTTTTGCCTCATGGTACTGTTTGTTTTCAAACATCATGACGCCCAAATCGAAACGCGGATACGCCAAATCGGGATGTTTTGCCAAAATGCCGCGATAGAGCGATACAGCCTCACCATGCCGCAACTGACTGCGCCGCAAGGCGCCTAGAGCATAATCGTATAAAACGGCATCCCGGTCGGGCGCGGCTTTATATTGCGCCAACAAACCTTCCAGCATCTTCCAGTCCCGTCCGATTAAGGCGCGGTTGATCTGTGCTTCTAATGAGGAATCGGCAGAAAGGTCGTCTGAAAGCTTCTGTTCTGCGGGTTTGTCTTCGGTAAAATCTTTTGAGGGCGTTTCGCTGTTTGGTTGCTTGTCAAAAAATACAGGCGCAGGTACACGGACAACGGGTGTCTCGGCAAGGGCGGTTGGCGGGAAAGCGAGCATCAGTAAGACGAGATGGTTTTTATTCATTTTATTCAGTAGGATATGGATTGCAGGAGTATTCTATCATTATACGGATAACGCGGTGAGAATGGTCGAAAAGGTCGTCTGAAACGTTTTCAGACGACCTTTTGGTTATATTACATCAATATTAGCGGGAGCCGGCAAAGCCAATTTCATCGTCATTGACCGTACCGACAATTTCTTCTGCATTAGGCCCAAAGAAGCCAAGAGCATAATTACCACGGTTGGAAGAACCTCGAATACCGTGTCCCTTAATTTCGGTGTTATCGATTTCGTTGGTATGACTGATATTTTGGATAGCTGCTTCATAGAGATTAATGTCGTTGCCAATGCCGGTAATTTTACCGCTGCCTTTTCTGCTGTCAAAGTCAACAGAGTACGCCAATTTGCCTCGTGTTTTGCCGTCGCTTGCAATACCTGAGTAGTTAAATTTGCCCGCAGTCGGCAGGGTTTGGGTAGTTTGACCTTTAATCAGGATATAAGTATCGTCAAGTTTTTCTGATTCATTGACTCCTGATCCTCTAACTGTTGTATTAGTCGGATTGATACCTGCAATCAAAGAATAGTTTTGACGGTAGATATGGGCTTTACCGCTTCGGGTAACGGTGTAATTATTACCCTGCAGCATTTGCAATGGCAGTTTCTTGGAAGTTTTGATTGAGCTCTAAATTTTTTTGAGCCGGTATCCAGATAAATTAAGATCGCTGCCGCTGCTGGATTGATTGCCCAGTGTTACATTGTATGATTTAACGGTTGCCCCCGGTGCTCCCAAATCTTTTGCTAATTTTTGAATATCCTCGATTGCGTTGGTTTTCAACCCGCCGTATGAAACCGAAATCAACGCGCGGCGGCGGATTATTGATAGCAGTGTTACCGCTATTGGTAGGGTTATTCCCGTTGTTTGCAGCAGTGTTGCCATTACTGGCGGGATTATTTTGATTGTTGGCAGCAGCGGCATTGCCGTTATTTGTTTGGCTGCCGTTGGACGGATTGGTTACAGTCGGGTTAGTGTTGGGCAGGGTGCTGTTGGGAGAATCACTGCCGCTGCTACAAGCCGCCAGGCTCAGGGCGATAATAGTTACTGCGCTTATTTTTTGTAAAGACATAGATGCTTCCTTTGTAATGATTGGGTTGATAATTGAAATGCAGGTGTATTATCAACCAGTCATTTGAAAATATCAAGTAAATAATTTACAAAAACAACAGAACTGTTAAATTTTGCAACAGTCGGCTATTCATAATTCTCGATTATGCATACCGAACAAGACAAAATTGATTTCAGCGAACGCTTGAAAACCGCAATCAGGCTGGCGGGTTTGGATAATCTTTCCAACGCCAGCCTTGCCAACCGCTTCAATCTGCGTCATCCCAATCAATCCGTCAGTACGCAGGCTTTCCATCATTGGTTGGTCGGACGTTCGATTCCGACGCCCGATAAAATCGAAACGCTGGCGAAATGGCTGGATACCAGCGGAGAATGGCTGCGGCACGGACGAATGTTGGAAGAAGGTGGGGCAGTTTCCCCGCAAGAGGCGTTGTTGTTGAAATATTTCCGCGCGCTGTCGCCGGAAAAGCAGGAGGCGTTGATTACTTTGCTTCATAAAGCGGAGGATTGAGTTTTAATCACAAAAAGGTCGTCTGAAAACGGAAATCTCGTTTGAACTGCACCCCAAAAGTTGGACATCCCCCCTCCAACTCACAAGGTGCAGTTTTTTTATGAGCAAATATACATTACACTTCAAATACCAAGCCGTACTCCACTACCTGCATATACGCAGCCAACAGCGTACCGCAGACCACTACGGCATCTCCCGAACCCACCTGCGGCGATGGATACGCGCCTATCAGGAAGGCGGCATCGGCGCACTCGAACATCCACAATCCAAAACCATGACCGAACACCGCAAAAACCCCTTCATCGCCGACAAACCCGACCAAGAAAAAACACAGGCAGAACTTATCGAAGAGTTGTGCTATATGCGCGCAGAGGTCGCCTACCTAAAGGAGTTAAAAGCCCTCAGCCAAAAAGCAGACCGAAAAGGACAAAGCCAAACCGTCCAAACACTGAGGGCGCAACACCCGCTCAAATACCTGCTGCACATCGCACACCTGCCCAAAAGCAGCTTTTACTACCACCACCAAGACCGACCCGACCCCGACGCAGCCGACAAAGCCCTCCTTGTCGAAACCTACCGGCGGCATAAAGGACGCTACGGGCAAAGGCGCATTGCCGCAGCATTGGATTGGAACCGCAAAAAAGCAGCTCGGCTGATGAAACAGATGGGGCTGAAAGCCAAAATACGGGCGAAAAAAGCCTACCGCCATCCCGCCATGGGCGAAATATCGGAACACCTCCTCAAACGCCGGTTCAAAGCCCAAAAGCCCAACAAAAAATGGCTGACCGACGTGACCGAACTCAAAGGAAAGGACGGCAAACTGTACCTATCGCCGATCTTGGACCTGTTCAACCGCGAGATCGTCGCCTACGCCATGAGCCGCAATGCTAAGAGCGAAATGGTGAAGGAAATGCTCGAAAAAGCCTCACCCCGTCTGACTGATAAGGGAACGATGCTTCATTCGGACCAAGGCGTGCTGTACCGTACGGCGGGGTATAGGGAATTGCTTGCACAACATTCCATGGTTCAAAGCATGTCGCGTAAGGCGAACTGTTGGGATAATGCGCCGATGGAAAGCTTCTTTGCGGTATTGAAGACGGAGTGTTTCTACCGTGCAGGGGAATTGACGGTGGACGAATTGATGAAACAGATAGATGACTATATGGATTACTACAACCGGGAGCGTTGCAGTCTGAAATTGAAAAAGCTGAGTCCTGTCGCATACAGAACCCAGCTTACACAGAGCGCCTGAAAAGGCTTTTATGAGTGTCCAAGATTTGGGGGCCAGTTCACGTTTTCAGACGACCTTTTGCCTTACTCATCAAACCGCGGCTGCTTCAGGTTTGGCTTTGTTTTTCTTGAATTTCAACACAGCTTCTTCTTTTGCCGCATCCCAGTCTATCCGCACGAAGCCGCCGTCGGTGAGTTTGCCGAACAGGAGTTCGTCGGCGAGCGGTTTGCGGATTTTTTCCTGAATCAGGCGGTGCATCGGGCGCGCGCCCATTTGCGGGTCGAAACCTTTTTCCGCCAGATATTTGCGCAATGCCGGCGTGAATTCGGCTTCGACTTTTTTGTCGAGGAGCTGGTGTTCGAGCTGGAGCAGGAATTTGTCCACGACTTTGGCGATGATGGGTTCGGATAAGGGCGCAAACGGGATAATCGCGTCCAAGCGGTTGCGGAACTCTGGCGTGAAGAGTTTGTTGATCGCCTGCATTTCGTCGCCGCGTTCGCGTTTGGCAGTAAAGCCGAGGCTGGGACGGCTGAGGCTTTCCGCGCCTGCGTTGGTGGTCATAATCAGGATGACGTTGCGGAAATCGGCACTCTTGCCGTTGTTGTCGGTCAGTTTGCCTGCATCCATGACTTGCAGGAGGACGTTGAAAATGTCGGGGTGGGCTTTTTCGATTTCGTCCAAGAGTAATACGCAGTGCGGATGTTTGTTGGCGGCTTCGGTTAAAAGACCGCCCTGGTCAAAGCCGACATAGCCCGGCGGCGCGCCGATGAGGCGCGATACGGCGTGTGGCTCCATGTATTCGGACATGTCGAAACGTTGCAGCGGTACACCCATCGAGTAGGCAAGCTGTTTGGCAACTTCGGTTTTGCCGACGCCGGTCGGACCGGAGAAGAGGAAGCAGCCTATGGGTTTGTCGGGCAGGGCGAGGCCGGAGCGCGACATTTTGACGGCGGCAACCAGCGCGTCGATGGCGTTTTCCTGACCGTAAACCATGTTTTTCAAATCGCGGCCAAGGAATTGCAACACTTGTTTGTCGTCGTGCGACACGGTTTTTTCGGGAATCCGCGCGACTTTGGCGATGACGGTTTCGATTTGCGCTTTGCCGATAACTTTTTTCTGTTTGGATTTGGGCAGAATCCGTTGCGCCGCGCCTGCTTCGTCCATCACGTCGATGGCTTTGTCGGGCAGGAAACGCTCGTTGATGTAGCGGGCGGAGAGTTTTGCGGCGGCTTCGAGTGCGCCTTGCGTGTAGCGCACTTGGTGGAAGCCTTCGAACATCGGTTTCAAACCGCGCAGGATTTGCACGGTTTCGGCAACGGTGGGTTCGACCACGTCGATTTTCTGGAAGCGGCGGCTTAAGGCGTGGTCTTTGTCGAAAATGGTGCGGTATTCGTCGTAGGTGGTCGCGCCGATGCAGCGCAGCGAGCCTTTTGCCAGCGCGGGTTTGAGCAGGTTGGACGCATCCATCGTGCCGCCGCTCGTGCTGCCTGCGCCGATGATGGTGTGGATTTCGTCGATAAACAAAATCGCTTGCGGGATTTTTTCGAGCTGTTTCAAAACAGATTTGACCCGCGCTTCAAAGTCGCCGCGGTATTTTGTACCCGCCAAAAGCGAACCCATATCCAGCGCGTACACTTCGGCCTCTTTGAGCGCGTCGGGAATGTCGCCGTTGACGATTTGATGCGCCAAGCCTTCCGCCAGCGCGGTTTTGCCCACGCCTGCTTCGCCGACCAAAAGCGGATTGTTTTTGCGGCGGCGGCACAGGATTTGTACCAGCCGTTCCATTTCGTGTTTTCTGCCGATTAATGGGTCGATGCGGCCGGCTTTGACTTCGGCGTTGAGGTTGACGGTGTAGTCCGACAGCGAGCCGCTTTTTGACTCGACGGGGTCGTCTGAATCATTGTCGGGGTCGTCTGAAAAGCCTTTGTGTTCATCGTCTTCAGTTGCACCGTGGGCAATGCAACGCAAAACTTCAAAACGCGTAACCGATTGCAGCTTGAGGAAATAGACGGCGTGGCTGTCGGTTTCGCTCATCAGCGCTACCAAAACGTCCAAAGGCTCGACCAAGCCTTTGCCCGCCGATTGGGTATGCACCATTGCGCGCTGGATGACACGTTGGAAGCCGAGCGTGGGCTGGGTTTCGACCGTGTCTAAAAGGTGGTCGGGAATCTGCGGGGTATTTTCGGCAACGCTGGCGGCCAGCTGTTCGGACAACACTTTCAAATCCGCGCCGCAGAGCTTGAGGACGTTGGGGACGGAGGCATCTTCTTCGATTAACACCAAAAGCAGATGCTCGAGGCTGATAAATTCATAATGAGCCTTACGCGCCTCGCGGTAAAGCTGCTGCAAAATCTGTTCCAATTCGGGTGAAAGCATATTAAATCTCCTCGACAATACATTGCAGCGGATGCCCTTCGGCTTTTGCCCGCTGCATGACCTGCTGCTGCTTGGTTTGGGCGATGTCCCGTGTGTAGGTGCCGCATAAGCCTTTGCCTTCGTGATGAACCAACAGCATCACCGCCACCGCCTGCTCCTGTCCGAGCATGAAGATTTCGGTCAGAATTTCGACGACAAATTCCATCGTGGTGTAATCGTCGTTCAGCAAAAATACGCCGTAACGTTTCGGCGGGGCGGTTTTTTGGTCGCTTAAAAGAGTATCGGATTCGTGATGTGTGTTTGGGGTGTTCATAAATATTTTGGCTTTATGGAAGAGGGGTTGTTTCAGACGACCTTGCTAAAGATTTAATACCTAATAAATCTATAAATATAGTGATTATAGAGTTTGATTTCAATTTCTGTTGTATTTTGGTCTGTTTCCGCCATTTTCGCACTTTTTCCCTTATATGGCTTGACGTTTTGACTTAACAAATGTAAAAAGACGGTTAAGCAGAAGCCGGCACTCGCCCAAGTATATAAAGCTAGGGAGAAACGCTGAACGTTTAAGTTTGCTGTATGCCTTATTTTGCTGATTTTGTTAATTTTTAAGTATAGGAAGTTTCTAATGGCAACCGGTATCGTAAAATGGTTTAACGACGCTAAAGGTTTTGGTTTCATCACTCCTGATGAAGGTGGCGAAGATCTGTTCGCTCACTTCTCAGCGATCAACATGGATGGTTTCAAAACCCTGAAAGAAGGTCAACGCGTATCTTTCGACGTAACCACCGGCCCTAAAGGCAAACAAGCTGCTAACATTCAGGCTGCTTAATTAAATGCACGGCTTATGCCGTAGAATGATGGCGGGATTGATTCCCCGCCATTTTTTATTGTCTATGAGAAACGGAATCCATATGGCAGAAGACACGCAAAACGCCGCTTATGAAAACGCCCTGCGGCAGCTGGACGAACTCATCGCGCATCTGCGCAGCAGCGGGGAAGTGAGCTGCGCTGTTGCGGAACAAGAAGACCTGATGCTGATACGGCTTGCCGATTTGAAAATCGATCTGCGGCCGAGTGATGAAAAGGCGATAGCGGATATCGACCGGTTTTACCGCCGCCATTTAAGGGGCAAGTAAAAACAGTTTCAGGTTTTGGGAAATAAAAAATAAAACGGCACGCCTTGGCGTGCCGTTTTATTTTCGAGATTAAGGTTTAAGGTTGCTTGCCAGCAGCCATTCTTGAGCCTTTGTGGCATCATCGAAATATTTGGGGTGTTGGTTGGTCAAGAGGCTGGAGAGACGCGCGCCGAGTTTGATCCAGATGTCGTCTGTAATGACGGCAACCCGGCCAAAGTCGTTTTCGTGTTGATTGAGGAATTTTATTTGTTCTACCGCCATATCGATGGTGAAGTCTTTCAGCATGGACAAATCCAAAAGTATGTCGGGCAGGTGGATTTTTTGTTTGCTTTCCAACAGGGCGGATTCGAGTTGGCGGAAGTCGTCCAACGTAAACTCGTTGTACAACGCTACATTCAAACCATAAGACTGCTTTCGGATGGAAATCATCATGCTCTCCTTGTTTGAGGACGTTAATGTCCGGAAAACCATTTTTTAATCGCAACCGGCCGGATACCGCTCAGTACGCCGCTTGCTACAATAATAATCATACCAAAGGTTTCCTGCCAAGTAACGCTATCTCCTAAAAACATTACGCCTGACAATGCGGAGAAAACGACAGTCAGGTAGGACAGTGAAGCGACAGTGAATTTGTTGCCGACTTTATAAGCGCGGGTCATGCAGAGTTGGGCGATTGTCGCGGACAGTCCGATACTGCCAAGTAGGGTAATGCCTCGGCAGAAAAGGAATGCCAGCCGGTCAACGTTGCCCAAACCGCCGACATGGCGACGCCGGTTACCGACAGGTAAAAAACGACCCGCCAGCCCGGTTCGCCAAGCAGGGACAATTCGCGTACCTGCAAATACGCCCAGCCCGACATCGCTCCGCCAGCCAAGCCTGCCAATGCGGCAATTTCTTGTCCGCCTTTGAACGAAGGGTTTAGCAGTAGGACGACACCGATAAAGCCGAATACCAATATTGCCTGCGTATAAAATGCAATCTTTTCTTTTAAAATCAAAAATGAGAATACGGCCAAAAAAATCGACGAGGTGTAGCTTAAGGTTACGCCTGTTGCCAGCGGCAGGTGGGTAACGGCATAAAACAGGCACAACATCGCCGCTGTGCCGATGACGCTGCGGTTGAGATGGATTTTCCAATACCGCGTGGCAAATGTGTCTCCCCGCATTTTCGCTATGGCGGCAAGCATGACGGCTGCAAAACTCATGCGCCAGAAAACCAATTCGCCGCTGCTGAAGCCGAATTTTCCCGCTGCCGCTTTGATGCAGAGGTTCATGACGGTAAAACCGAGTGTGGCGATGATAATCCATACGGAACCGAGCGGATCCTTAGTCGCGGTTTGGTTCATTTTGATATTAACGGATAGATGGGGCGTTCATTATAATGATGTAGGGGTCTTCGGGGAATAAATATTTAAAAAGGTCGTCTGAAAAGCACATCTTGTTTTCAGACGACCTTTTGACGGATTAAAGAACATAGAAATAAATACAGAGAAACTGCGCTATGCTGCCGCCTAGGACGAATAGGTGCCAGATGCCGTGTCCGTGTTTGATTTTGGCATCATTAACAAACCAATAAATGCCTGCACTGTATAAAATACCGCCCAACGCCAGCCAAAACAGCCCGGCAAAGGGAAGGGTGCGCACCAGTGGCGATACGGCAACCAAAATCAGCCAACCCATAATGACGTAAATCATCATGGAGAGCAGCCGTTTTTCGCTTTTCCTGCCGATAGTCAATTCTTGAATAATGCCGAAGAGTGCCAAGCTCCAGGATACGCCGAACAATGACCACCCCCAGCTGCCTTTAAGGGGTATCAGCGTAAACGGGGTATAGCTGCCCGCAATCAGCAGATAAATCATGCAGTGGTCCACTTTTTGCAAAATTGCTTTGATTTTGGGCTGAGGAATGCTGTGGTAAAGCGTGGAGCCAAGATAGAGCAGGATTAGGCAGATGCCGTAGGTGAGTGCCGAGGCAAGTTGGTAGGGACCGTTTGCCTTGACTGTCATCAGCACTAATGCCGCCACTGCGAGCATCGAGCCTGCCAAATGGCTGTACGCATTGAAACGTTCACCGTGATACATAAGAGTAGTTCTCATTTCTTTAGGTGTAGAAAGTGTACGCGAAAGGCAAGGCGGGGCTAGGATAAAAGGATAAAGATAAGTTAAGGTCGTCTGAAAAAACAAATCTTGGTTTCAGACGACCTTTTGATGTGTAGAGAGCCATTTGTGCTGGATTCGAATAGAGAAGAAACCGTATGTGCGATTGCCTGTTGCCTCAGTCGGATTTACATCGACAGGCAGAACAAAAGAAATAGGTTCTTGATTGAAAGCTGTCTCAAAACCAAAAACAGAGGTCGTCTGAAAGCCGAAAACAGGTTTTCAGACGACCTCTTACTTTTCCTTTAAATCCAAACATTACACCGACAATTGTTCCAACAAAGCCTGTTTCAACGACGACTGCGTTTTCGGGTTTTTCAAATCGGGGCTGAAGACGATGAAGCTGTCTTCGACGCGTTCGTCCAGTGTGGAGATTTTGGCGTAGCGCAGGCTGACGTTGTGGGCGAAGAAGACTTCCGCCATGTCGGCGAGCAGGAAGGGGCGGTTGACGGCGGTGATTTCGACGGAATACCAGTCGGGATAGTCTTCTTCGGGGGTGATGGTGATGCTCGGCGCAATCGGCATGTAGCGGCTGCGGCGGCTGATGCGGCGGCTGCGGCTTTGGGTTTCGGCAACGGTGTGTCCGTGGATAAAGCTGTTGAGTTCGGCTTCGAGCGCGCTTTGGATGTCGGGGTAGTCTTCGGGGGCGTGCTGCGAGGGAATTTGCACGATGAAGGTGTCGAGGATGTAGTCGTGTTCGGTGATAAAGGCGCGGGCGGCGAGGATGTCGAAGCCGTGGCGGCTGAAGATGCGACAGAGGCGGGCGAACAGGCGCGGGGGCCGTTGGGCATGAAGACCATGACTTGGAAGCTGTCGCTCTTGGGCAGGATGCGGCTGCGGACTATGGGTGTTTCAAAGTCGTGTACGAGGTTGGCGGCGTGCCACAGGATTTCGCGGGACTGATGGCGGGCGAAATAGGCGGAACCGAGCGCGTTCCATAGTTTTTTCTGTTGTTTTTCGGGGACGGCGGCGCGGGTGAGCAAATCGGCGGCTTCTTGTTGGCGGCGGCCGAAGAGGGCGTGCGGATTGCCGCCGTTGCCTGCGAGGTAGCGTCCGGCGGCATGGAACAGGCTTTCCAACAGGCTGGCGCGCCATGCGTTCCAGAGTTTGGGATTGGTGCCGCGGATGTCGGAAATGGTCAGAAGGTAGAGTGCGCTGAGGCGTTCGTGGGTTTGTACGCGTTTGCAGAAGGCATCGAGTACGTCGGGGTCTTGGATGTCTTCTTTTTGGGCGACGGTGGACATAAGAAGGTGGTTTTCGACCAGCCAGGCGAGCAGGTCGCTTTCTTCTTCGGTTAGGAAGTGGTCGGCGGCAAATTGGCGCGCGTCTGCGATGCCTTGTATGGCATGGTCGCCGCCGCGTCCTTTGGCGATGTCGTGGAAGAAGGCGGCGAGATAAAGGATGTCTTGCTTTTCAAAGGACTGCATCAGCGCGGAGGCGTAGGGCAGCTCGTGGCTGTGTATGTCTAGGGCAAGGCGGCGGACGTTGCGGACGACGGCGAGAATGTGGTCGTCCACAGGATAGATGTGGAACAGGTCATGTTGGAGCAGACCGATGATTTTTCCCATGCGGGCAGATAGCGACCCAATACGCCGTAGAGGTTGAGAAAGCGCAGGGTTTGGGTCAGTCCGTTGCCGCTGCGGAAAAAGCCGGCGAAGCGGCGGCGGTTTTCGGGATTTTGATAGAAGCTGCGGTTGATTTTGCGCGTCGCGCCCCACCATGCGCGCAGGGTTTGCGGTTCGAGCGCGGTAATGTCGTTGCGCTGCTGCATGATTTCGACGATTTTGAAAATGTGTTCGGGTCGTCTGAAAAAAATATCGGTGTGCCGCGCGGCGATTTGGTTGTTGACTTGGATGTAGTCGTCGTCAATCCGCAGGGTAACGCGCATCGGCGTCGAGGAAACGCGGCTTTGCAGCATGGGCGTGAGGATGCCGCTCAGTTGTTTGACGGTTTTAATCGCGCGGTAAAACACGCGCATCAGTTCTTCGCTTTGGCGGCGGAGGTTCAAGCCTTTATAGCCCATGCTTTCGGAGACTTGCGGCTGCAAATCGAACAGCAGGCGGTCTTCGGCGCGCTTTGCGTTTAAATGCAGATGGATGCGGATGTGGGCGAGGCGGCGGTAGCCGTGTGAAAGCATACCGGCTTCGGTGCGCGTCAGAATAGCTTGTTGTACCAACGCAGGAAGATTGGTTGCCAAACCTTGCGCTTTCGCTATCCAAAGCAGGGTGTGGATGTCGCGCAGACCGCCCGGACAGCTTTTGATGTTCGGTTCCAATACCGCCCCCGAACCTTGCGATTTGGCATGGCGGTGTTCCATCTCCACCAGTTTTGCTTCGATAAACGCCGCTACATTGCGTTGCGCGTTCATTTTTTCCGTCAACTCGTCTGCTGTCTGGCGGTTGCCGAACAAAAAACGAGCCTCTAAAAACGCCGTGTCCCCAGTAATATCATCGCGCACGCTTTCGCATAGTTCGTCAACGCTACCGCTTTTGACCGACGGCGCAAGTTTCATGTCCCACAAATCCTGCACAAAAGCCGCGATTTTTTCTTGAAGGTCATCTGAAACGGTTTCAGACGACACGACCGCCAAATCCAAATCAGAATAAGGATACAACTCGCCGCGCCCGAAGCCGCCGGTTGCCATCAGGCATAAACCGCTGTTTTGGAAATGTTTGTCCCAAAGTGCCGCCAGCAAGGTTTCGACTGCCGCCGTGTATTCCTTGAAGAACACCGACACGCGGTTGGCTTTTAAATAATGCGCTTCGGCGGCATCACGTTGCTGTTTGAAGGTTTCCAATGCTGAAGACAGGTTTGCAGACATTTTTTATTCTTTCGAGTTATGGATGGCGTAAGGCTAAAGGTGGTTAGGCAGTCAAATATCGTTTTCAGACGACCTCTGCTGGACAGCCGAGGGATTGGTCATCAGGTTTAGCAGTTCCTGCGGCGGCAGCAGTAACTGATACGCCGCCACGCCCAAAGCCGTCGCCATCTTTTCAATATTCGATAACGCAATGTTCCAGCGTTTGCGCTCCACAGCCGATACATAAGTCCTGTCCAAACCGCATTGCCGCGCCAGCTCTTCCTGAGACCAACCCTTATTCACGCGGAAAACCCGCATGTTGTACGCCAATACTGCCCGTAAATCCTGCTCGTCAGGCAATTCGGCAGGAGGAGTCAATTTATTGCTCATGATTTTGCTTTCGGATAAAAGTTTAAATGAAAGAATTTGCTGTTACGGATTTTACTTCACATAAAAGCCAAAAAAAAGGGGTGGCAACAGCCACACCCAAACACACACACATCAAGAGGAAAGAGATAGAGAGTATCAAATCAAAGCAGATGTATCATCTACTGATCAGAAAATCTTTAAAGGATTTTGAGAAATGTTGTCTCAGTTCCAATGTCAGCGATTATAAATGAAACTCAATTTGGAGCTTTGATTCAAATCAAGTCTGAAGACTATTTATAAAATATATTTTTTTAAATAGATTATTTTAATAATAATATAAAAACCGCACCATTCGGTGCGGTTTTTATTTCCACATAAGGAATTAGCGTTTTTTACCGGTAACGGTAGCAACCGCCAAGTTTTCGTTACGTTTCAGAGAAACGCTTTCTACACCTTCAGGCAGTTGAATGTCAGACAGGTGAAGGATGTCGCCGGCAACGACTTTAGCGCAGTCCAGATCCAAGTAAGCAGGGATGTTGGCAGGCAAAGCAACCACTTCAACAGTAGTGTTTAACAGGGATACGCGACCGCCTTGCAGTTTAACGGCTTGAGAGCTTTCAGCGTTAATAATGTGCAGGGGAACGCGAATGCGGACAGGTTGGTCGGCTTTAACGGCTTGGAAGTCGATATGTTGAACTTCGCGACGGAACGGGTGCATTTGGAAATCGCGGACGATAACGTCTTTGGTTTCACCGTTCAGAGACAGTTTGATCAGTGCAGTGTGGAAAGATTCTTTTTCCAATGCGTAGAATACAGTTTTGTGATCTACAGCGATTGCAACGGGCTCTTGACCTTCACCGTACAAAATGCCGGGGATTTGGCCTTCGCGACGCAGGCGGCGGCTCGCACCAGTGCCTTGTGCTTCACGAACAGAGGCTTGAATTTCATAAGTCATGTTAAATACTCCAAATTAAATAAAACTACCGTCATCGGCCGCGACCAGCTTAAGACGGCTTCGGGGTTATGGCAGCAACATGCTGCCTGTCATCACTTCTTCATTGAAAAGATATGAGACGGATTCTTCATTACTGATGCGGCGGACCGTTTCAGCCAAAAGACCGGCAATCGTCACTTGACGGATACGGTCGCATTGTTTGGCCGCTTCAGACAAAGGGATAGTGTCGGTAACGACTACTTGGTCGATTTCAGACGAGGCGATACGGCTGACTGCCTCTCCGGAGAATACGGCATGGCTGGCATAAGCCAAGACCCGCTCCGCTCCGCGCTCTTTCAAAGCGACGGCGGCTTTACACAGCGTATTCGCAGTGTCAATCATGTCATCTACAATCAGACAGGTACGACCTTGGATGTCGCCAATAATGTTCATAACTTCCGCTACATTGGCTTTCGGGCGGCGTTTGTCGATAATCGCCAAATCGGCATTTAATGATTTTGCCACAGCACGGGCACGGACTACGCCACCGATATCCGGGCTGACTACGGTCAGGTTTTCAATCCGCTGCTGTTTGATGTCATTCAACAGAATAGGAGTGGCATAGATGTTGTCGACAGGGATATCAAAGAAACCCTGAATTTGGTCGGCATGCAAATCAACAGTCAAAACGCGGTCGATACCTGCCGAATACAACATATTCGCAACCAGTTTGGCGGAAATCGGAACGCGCACAGAACGCGGACGGCGATCTTGCCGTGCATAGCCGAAATAGGGAATTGCTGCGGTAATACGACCGGCTGAGGCGCGCTTCAGCGCATCAGCCATAGTAAGGATTTCCATCAGGTTGTCGTTGGTTGGAGCGCAAGTAGGCTGGAGGATGAAAACATCACGACCACGAACGTTTTCCATCAATTCGACAGCAATTTCGCCATCTGAAAATTTGGATACTGTAGCCTCGCCCAATGAAATATCCAAGTGTTTGACAACACGTTGTGCCAATTCCGGATTTGCATTACCGGTAAATACCATCAAACTGTCGTATGCAGCCATATCTTCACCTGATTTTATGTTTAACTTCCGCTCAGAAAACGTCATGCTTCCCTCTGCTTTATGTCTAAGACATTATGGGCGTTATTATACGCATAATGACCGGCACAGTGAATTAAATTTGTGGCGTGACATCGCTATCGCGCCTCATTTCAATCCAAATTTATCACTATAAAACAAAGTTTTTCAGCGTTATCATTGATTTTCAACATAAAAGAGCGTGTAAGGAAACTTACACGCTCTTATTTGGCTGGGGAGGAAGGATTCGAACCTTCGCATGCTGGAATCAAAATCCAGTGTCTTAACCGCTTGACGACTCCCCAATAAAGGGTGTTGGCTGGGGAGGAAGGATTCGAACCTTCGCATGCTGGAATCAAAATCCAGTGTCTTAACCGCTTGACGACTCCCCAACAAAGGGATTTGGCTGGGGAGGAAGGATTCGAACCTTCGCATGCTGGAATCAAAATCCAGTGTCTTAACCGCTTGACGACTCCCCAACTTTATCAAATCATTTGAAACAAAGGATGAACGTCTAAACCTTCAACACAATATGCTTCATATGATTGTGAAACTTGTTGGTATATATTGTTTGCTTCTTGCTGGCTATCCGTAGAGAGAAATATACACGCTCCAGATCCCGTCATTAATGCAGAACCATATTCGGATAATTCACAATAAGCTTTCCAAACTTCAGGATATTCCTCAAAAACAACAGCCTGCATATCATTCCTGAATGGCTGCAAAGAATGGAAAGTCGGCATTATGCTTGGTTTGGAATTTCGTGTCAAGTTCCTATGCGAGAAAATTTTGGGAGTGGAAACATGGGCCTTGGGTTTGATGACGACATACCATTGCTTCGGTATGTCGATAGGGGACAATTGTTCGCCTATTCCTTTGGCAAAGGCATTTTTGCCGTAAAGGAAGAAGGGAATATCTGCACCCAGAGTCGCACTTAAATCAATTAACTGTTGTAGGGATAATCCGCATTCCCACCAATGGTTCAATACGGTGAGTACGGTTGCCGCATCCGAACTGCCTCCTCCCAAGCCGGCGCCTGTCGGGATTTTTTTATCCAACCAAATTTCAACACCTGATTTTGAGTTAGTGTGTTTTTGCAGTAAAGATGCGGCACGGTATGCCAGGTCTTGTTCCGGTGGAATATTGCCTGTCGGTGTGTGGAGTATGATAAGGTCGTCTGAACGTAGTTTCAGATAAACGGTATCGCATAAGTCAATCAGGCAGAAAATGCTTTCTAGGTTGTGGTAGCCGTCTGCGCGTTTTCCGGTGATTCTGAGATCTAGGTTGAGTTTGGCAGGAGCCGGGAAGGCTTGTGCTTCGTTTTGAATCATTTTGTTTACGGTTGTCTGGCAAGATGGTTATTTTCTGGCGGCACATTGAGTTTGGGTGTCGCCCTCGGGATGATCGTCGAGATTGTCAAATGCCAAGCGCAGAGTGAGTTTCGGGCTTTCCAATAGGAGGGTTTTGGGTTTGCCGTTGCTGTTGAGTGTGCGGGAAATTGTCCAGTCGAATTGTTGCAGGCGGCTGTCCGGGAGCAGTTGGTATGGTGCGCTGGCTACACGTTTTCCGCTTGCCCAAATGTGTAGGTATTGAATGGGGAGTTCGAATCCCAATAGGCGGTTGCTAAGTTCTTGTGCCGTGGAGGCTTCATATGTACGGCCTTTGTTATCGACAGCCAATACGCCTTGATTGTCTTGACACAACTGCCCTACGGTGCTGCCGATCGGGGTGTTGATGTTGATGGTTTGGACTTGGTTTTGGTATGTCCAATCGAAGTTGGCGTAAGAGCCTTTGCCTTCAAGTTTGACGGCGATTCGTCCTTCGGCAGAAAAATCGTTGACTGTTTCAGCCGGTTGCCAACCATTTTGCTGCGGGAGATCGGGGCGGGCGCAGGCGGTGATGAGGAGGGTTAGGGCGGCTGCAGATAATATGTTGGTCTGTTTCATGATAAATCCTGTGCAGGGGAAGGGTCGTCTGAAAAGTTTTCAGATGACCTGTTTTTATTTTGTTTTAGCGGAAGGGTGTTTTTGCGCGGGGGAACGGGGATGTTGAATCTGCGCATGGTTTTTTTCAATAAACCGATGTCGCCTTCTTGTTTTAAACCTTCAGTCCAAACGGCTTTGGCATCTTCTTGCTTGCCGAGTTTCCACAAAACTTCGCCCAAATGCGAGGCGACTTCGGCGTCGGGATATTGCTCGAAGGCGTATTGCAGGTAGGGCAGGGCAGTTTCGGTATCACCTTTCAGATAATATGCCCAACCGAGACTGTCGTTGACAGCGGGATTTCCGGATCAACCTGATACGCGGCCTGAATCAGTTTGAATGCTTCGTTTAAATCATATTTCGGGGAAGAAAGCATGATATAGCCTAGTGCATTCATGCCGCTGGTACTGTCGGGGGATATTTCCAACTGGCGGCGAAGGTCGGCAATGGCTTTGTCGCGCTCTCCAATTTTGTCGTAAACCATGGCGCGTTGGTAGAGGATGTCGGGCAGCAGTTGGTTGGCATCAGGCTGTTTGGAAGCTTTTGCCATAAGTGTATTCAGCTCTGATAGTGCTTTCTTAGGGTTGTCGTGTTTGGCGATGGCAAACAGGGAAACACGTTGCAATTCGCGCGCACCGAAAAAGCGTCCTTGCTGCTCGGGCAGTTTGAGCGCACGTTGTGCCAATTCCCACGCGGCTTTGCCGTTGCCTTGTTCGGCTTCGAGCGAGGCGCCGAGAACGGTTTTGTCGAAAATGTAATCCGCAGAATTGATTTTGCCGAGCCATTGTTTGGCCTTGACGTAATCTTTGGCATCGGCATAAGTCATGGCGCCGATCAGGGCGGCACGGCTTTGTTGTTGGCTTGTGCCGGATTGGTAGGCTTTTTCGAGGTAATGGTTGACAACAGATAAGGCATCTTTACGGCTGGAGGAGAGTATCGCAGCCTGGATAAACAAATCGGGCGAGGGGTTGTCTTCCAGTAACGTTTTCAGACGACTGTATGCCTTGTCGGGACGGTGGTTGGCAACCAGGTTGGTGATTTCAAGCTCCTGCCATACGGATGACAGTTTGCGCGTGTCGGTTTGTTCGAAGAATCCGTTGAGGATTTCCGGACTGCGTTGCGCCATCAGGCGCAAGGTGAGCATGGTCGGGGGCAGGATTTCAGAATCCAGTTTGGCAAGTCTTTGCAGGGCGGCAATGGCATTTTTTTTCTTGCCGTCGTATGCGCTGTAAATGACATCTGCAATCGCCGCTTCAGGCATTTCAGGGTATTTGAGTGTTTCTTTATGAACTTGTGCCGAGGCCTTTTCTGCCAAATCAGGCTGCTGGACGGCGGTTTGGGCGAGAAGCAGGAAAATACGGCGGTTTTGTTCTTCGGTGGCACCTGCAAGGACTTCATCCAAGCCGCTGAGGTGTTTGTCGTTTTTTCCGAGCAGAAGGTCGCGCAGCCAGGTCATGCGTTTTTGCGCTGCACCCGGAACAGGTTCGATTTCCCGCCATTTTTGATAAATCAGCTCAGCCTGTTCAAATGCATTGAGTAAAACCGCCATTTCCAATGCGCGTTCTGCTACGTCGGGTGATTTTGTGCGGTCGAGCATATGCATATAGGTGCCCAAAGCCATACCGGCATCCCCTTTTTGCAAAGCCATCTCGCCGCCTAAAAGCGTGAAAACTTTCCAAGCGCGATCGTTTGCAGCAATCAAGCGCTCTTGTTCGGCGAGCCTTGCTTCGGGCGTACGGCGGTTTTTTTTTTCTGAATGGTTTGGGATTGGATTTTAACTTCTGGTACAGATTCTTGTTTGGCGGCGATGGTTTGGGTAGAAAAAAGCAACATGACGGCGGCTGTCAGTGTGCGGATATGGGACGGAGACAAAAACATGATAAGCCTTTATTCAAAAAAAACGGACTGAAGCGCAGATAATCCGTCGTGAAAACAGCCGATACTTTATCACAAGCGCTTGTCTTTGTAGATTCGTGAGCTTTAAGCAACCGTAAACCTAATGTAATATTCTTTTTTCAGACGACCTATCAATCATTGTTTTCGGAGTCTGTATATGGAGATGAGGCAGACCGATCTTGTGGATTTTTTCGGGCAGGCATTTCGTTATGCCAGCATAGCGCAAGAGGAACGAAACCGTTTTGTCCGGCAGGAAGGTAAAACAGCCGCCGTTTTGCTGGCAGTCGTTCGGCGGGAAGGGCAGTGGCAAATTTTGCTGACGCGTCGCGCCGATACCCTGCGACACCATACCGGGCAGATTGCTTTTGCCGGAGGAAGGTCAGACGAAGGGGATAAAGACTTTATTGTGACAGCATTGCGTGAAACTGAAGAGGAGACGGGGATTGCACCGCATTTTTGGCAGGTTTTTCCACTGTTGCCGCCTTATTACACGCCGTCCGGTTATGAAGTACATCCGGTTTTGGCACTCTGTCCGGAAAATCCGCCAACTTGTGCCAATAGTGGGGAAGTGGCTGAAATCTTTTACTTGCCATTGGATTTCGCACTGGATATGGGCAACTATGGCAGCCGCAGCTTCATTCATGAAGGCAATATGATTGCTACGCCTGTTTTGCCGTATTTGCATTACGATATTTGGGGATTGACTGCGCTGATATTGTATGGGTTGGCAGAACGCTACCAGTATTATTGTGCCGGTCAGAAGGGTGTAGAGTGAAAATACGGATACAGGATTTTGCTGTGCTTTACGGTTGAGGTTGTTACAGTGAAATTATGTCATGATACAATTAACACATTGATGATTATTACAAAATCATTTTTTTGTTTGACAATGTGGTCTGGGAATGAAGCAGATGAATTATTGTGTTCCCGGATAGCTGGTACTTTGAAATATAAAGTAAGAGGAAAGTTTATGAGACCGATTAAAAAAGCCGTTTTCCCCGTAGCCGGTATGGGTACGCGCTTTCTGCCTGCCACCAAAGCCAGTCCGAAAGAAATGCTGCCTATCGTCGATAAGCCGTTGATTCAATACGCGGTAGAAGAAGCAGTAGAAGCCGGTTGCACAGAAATGGTGTTCATCACTGGTCGCAACAAACGCAGCATCGAAGACCATTTCGACAAAGCCTACGAGCTGGAAACCGAGCTGGAAATGCGTCAAAAAGACAAGCTGCTGGAACACGTCAAAGACATTCTGCCTTCTAACATTACCTGCCTTTACATTCGTCAAGCCGAGGCTTTGGGTTTAGGACACGCCGTATTGTGCGCCCGTGCCGCAGTGGGCGACGAACCCTTTGCCGTTATTCTCGCCGACGACCTGATTGACGCACCCAAAGGTGCGCTCAAGCAAATGGTTGATATTTACAATCAAAGCGGCAACAGCGTTTTGGGCGTGGAAACCGTCGATCCGTCACAAACCGGCTCTTACGGCATTGTAGAAGTGGAAAAATTAAACAGCTTTCAACGGATTACCAATATTGTAGAGAAACCGAAACCTGAAGAAGCACCGTCCAATCTTGCCGTTGTCGGCCGTTATATCCTGACTCCTCGCATTTTCAGTCTTCTGGAAAACCTGCCGCGCGGCGCAGGCAACGAAATCCAACTGACCGACGGCATTGCCCGCCTGTTGGATCACGAGTTCGTCCTCGCCCATGCCTTCGACGGCAAACGCTACGACTGCGGCAGCAAACTGGGTTATCTCGAAGCTACAGTCGCCTACGGCTTGAAACATCCGGAAACCGGCGCGCAGTTCTGCGAACTCTTAAAACAATATTCTCAAGCCTGATCTAGTTTGAAAAGATAAGGTCGTCTGAAAGAGTCTCTTGATTTCTTTTCAGACGACCTTTCCTATTGCAGTGATATAATCCGTTTTCTCTTTTAAATTCAGACATATTATGGACAATACATCCGAAGAAACCATGCGCCTTTCCAAGCGTATGGCGCAATTAGGCTTATGCTCGCGCCGCGAGGCAGACAGCTACATCGAGCAAGGCTGGGTCAAGGTCAACGGGCAAACCGCCGTACTCGGTCAGAAAGTGACCGAACGCGACCGTATCGACCTCAACCGGCAGGCGCATGAAAAACAGGCAGAGCGCGTTACCATCCTGCTCAACAAGCCCGTCGGCTACGTCAGCGCGCAGGCGGAAAAAGGCTACAAATCCGCCGCCGAGCTGATTACTGCCGACAACCGTTGGGAAGGCGACGACAGCCGCATTCCGTTCAGCGAAAAACACAAATTCGGCTTGGCGCCCGCAGGTCGGTTGGACATCGATTCCGTCGGGTTGCTGGTGTTGACGCAGGACGGGCGCATCGCCAAGCAGCTTATCGGCGAAAACAGTGGTAGCGAAAAAGAATATTTGGTGCGAGTGCGCGGCAAATTGGACGAAAGAGGGCTTGCCTTGCTTAACCATGGATTGAGTCTGGACGGCGAGAAACTGCGTCCCGCCAAAGTAGAATGGCAAAACGAAGACCAACTGCGTTTCGTGTTGAAACAAGGCAAAAAGCGGCAAATCCGCCGTATGTGCGAACTCGTCGGTTTGCGTGTCGTCGGGCTGAAGCGGATTCGAATGGGTAAAGTCAAACTGGGCAAACTACCGCCCGGTAAATGGCGCTATCTGCGGGCGGATGAGTCGTTTTAAATGTTGTAAGCCTGATGTTTGCAGTAAGACAGAGTCGTCTGAAAACTGGTAAGTTGCATTTCAGACGACCTTATTCTTGGGAAAACCGGTTATTTGTTTTGTAATAAAGAAGGATTTTTTCGTATTAAATGGATGATTTAGGTAAGTTGGGTATGTGGTAGAAGAGTGGTGTTTTTAGAGTGATTTCTTATTGATTTTTAAGTATTTTATTTTAGATGTTTGTATTCTATTTTCTAGAATCATTCCCAGACTTCCAAATAGCACCCTGTTTAATTTTTGTCATAAATGTTTAAATTTAATCATCATTCTTGAAAATTAGCTTATAATAGGCAAGTTTCCGTCGAAACAGTTACAAGAATTTTAATAAGGTAATGGCAAAGTCTGAAAAGGGATGCGAGGTTTGTTCAGGTTTGCCATAGAATTCAAATTACCTACATGAAGATAAGACGTTTTCTCCTACATTTTCTCAATCGCCACGCCGTTGCCCGCATTTTGGTATACGGCAAGCTGATGCGCATCGACAAGCCCATTGGCACGTTGTTGCTGCTTTGGCCGACCTATTGGGCGTTATGGGTTGCTTCGGAAGGTCTTCCGCAAGCGGATATTTTTTGGGCGTTTACCGCCGGTACATTCTTTATGCGCAGCGCAGGCTGCGTGATCAACGACTTTGCCGACCGCAATTTTGACGGCTCGGTCGAGCGCACGAAAAACCGCCCCTTTGCACGCGGGCTGGTTTCCAAAACCGAAGCGATTTTGCTGACGATCATTCTCTGCTTACTCGCCGCCCTCTGCATGACGCCGCTGAACCTGTTAACTTGGGTGATGAGCGTTCCCGCGCTGTTTCTGGCGATGACTTATCCTTTTACCAAACGGTTTTTCCCGCTGCCGCAGTTTTATTTGGGACTGGCGTTTTCTTTCGGGATTCCGATGGCGTTTGCCGCCGTCCGCAGCGGCGTACCTTCTACGGCGTGGCTGATGTTTACCGCCAATGCTTTGTGGACGCTTGCCTACGACACGATTTATGCGATGGCGGACAAGGAAGACGATTTGAAAATCGGGATTAAAACTTCGGCAATCACGTTCGGTGATCACGATATTTCCGCTTCCATGCTCTGCCATTTTTGGTTTACCGCTCTGATGGCGGTGTTGGGTGTAAAAATCGGCGCGACATGGCCGTATTGGATCATGCTGCCTGCGGTGGCGTGGCTGCAAATCGGTCAATACCATGCCATCAAAACCCGCGACCGCCAGACTTGTTTTAAAGTGTTTTTGGATAACAACCATATCGGTCTGCTCTGGTTCTTGGGTTTGTCAGGGCATTATTTGTGGACTGTGGCTGCTACGCGGTTGTAAGGCAATAGGATGGATGAAACGTCGTCTGAAAAGGGTTTCAGACGACGTTTTGCTTTTTGGGGAAGGGCGGATTGATGGATGGCGGCGGGGTTTTATCTGGTATCCAAACCCGCCGTAAACCATTTGCCGCCGTTTTCAGACGACCTTGTGTATGGGTTAAGAAATATCAAAGAAACAGCGTTTCTTGTTAGCAATCTGAGTGTAAATTGCGTGTTCAGGATTGAGGTTTGTACAGACAGTCGGTACAATTCCATTTCATTTTGCCACATCAAAAGAGATTTCTATGAGCCTTATCGGCGAAATTTTGCCTTTGTCCCATATCGTTTTGGACTTGGAAGTCGGCAGCAAAAAACGCTTGTTTGAAGAAGCGGGTCTGCTGCTTGAACATGAAGCAGAATTACCTCACGGCGATGTCTTCGACTGCCTGTTTGCCCGCGAAAAGCTGGGTTCGACCGGCTTGGGTCAGGGCGTCGCCATTCCGCACGGCCGTCATGCCTGCGTGAAAAAAGCCACCGGCGCGTTTATCCGCACAAAAGAACCGGTCGCTTTCGATGCGCCCGACGGCAAACCCGTCTCCCTGATTTTCACCTTGTTGGTGCCGGAAAATGCGACCGGCGAGCATTTGGAAGTCTTGTCCAAACTGGCGAGCAGGTTCTCGCAAAAAGCCGTTCGTGAAGCATTGATGTCCGCGACCTCTGCCGAGGAGGTGCGCAAACTTCTGGCAGAAGAGTAAAGAATGCCCAGTATATCCGTCCGCCGCCTGTTTTCCGATAATCAACACAAGCTCCAACTTGCTTGGGCGGCAGGCAATTCGGGTGCGGACAACCGCATCGGAGTAGAGGCCGACAAACCCGTTTTGGCGTTGGTCGGCCATTTGAATTTTATCCATCCCAATCAAATCCAAGTCGTCGGCGTTGCCGAAGCCGAATATCTCAAGCGTCTCGAATCGGGCGAGTTGAATTATGACTTCGGCGAACTCTTCGATATTCCTATGTCGCTGGTCATTGTTGCCAACGGTCTGGCGGTTTCGCCCAAATTGCGCGACTACTGCCATAAAAACGACATCCCGCTGCTGACTTCCAAGCTCGAAAGTCCGTATTTGATGGACGTGTTGCGGATTTATCTGCAGCGCACGCTGGCGACCTCTATCGTCAAACACGGCGTATTCCTTGATGTATTTGAAGTCGGTGTGTTGATTACCGGTCATTCCGGTTTGGGTAAAAGCGAGCTGGCGTTGGAATTGATTTCGCGCGGACATAGCCTGATTGCCGATGATGCGGTCGAGCTGTTCCGCACGGGTCCCGAAACACTCGAAGGCCGCTGCCCGCCGATGTTGCGTGATTTTCTTGAAGTGCGCGGTTTGGGCATACTCAATATCCGCCACATTTTCGGCGAAACTTCTATCCGTCCGAAAAAAATCCTCCAGCTGATCATCAATCTTGCCGCTGCCGACGACGATTACATGAAGCAGCTCGACCGCTTGAGCATACGCACGGAAACCGAGTCCATCCTCAATGTGAACGTCCGTTCCGTCACTCTGCCTGTCGCCGTTGGTCGAAACCTTGCGGTATTGGTGGAAGCGGCGGTGCGCAACTACATCCTCCAGTTGCGCGGTAAAGACAGCACCAAAGAATTCCTCGAACGCCATCAAACACAACTCAAAGAAAACGAACAAAACCATGAAAATCGTCCTGATTAGCGGATTGTCCGGCTCGGGTAAGTCCGTTGCCCTCAAGCAGCTCGAAGACCTCGGCTATTTCTGCGTGGACAACCTGCCGCTGGAAATGCTGCCTTCGCTGGTGCTGCACCACATCGAACGCGCCGATGAAACCAAACTCGGCGTGAGCGTCGATGTCCGTTCCGGCATCAACATTCAGGAAGCGCAAGAGCAAATCCAATACCTGCGCGATGAAGGGCATCAGGTCGAAGTATTGTTTGTTGAAGCAGAGGAAAGCGTGCTGGTGCGCCGTTTTTCCGAAACGCGGCGCGGTCATCCGCTGTCCGGATTGAGCCTTACCCTGTTGGAAAGCCTGCAAAAAGAGCGCGAATGGCTGTTTCCGCTCAAAGACATCGCCTACTGCATCGACACATCCAAAATGAACGCGCAGCAACTGCGTTACGCCGTCCAACAATGGCTCAACATCGAGCGCAGAGGGCTTTTGGTGATCCTTGAGTCCTTCGGCTCAAATACGGCGTGCCGAACAACGCCGATTTTATGTTCGATATGCGCAGCCTGCCCAATCCCTATTACGATCCCGAGCTGCGCCCCTACACCGGCATGGACGCTCCCATTCAAGAGTATCTCGACCAGCAGCCCCTGGTTCAGGAAATGGTCGACGACATCGACCACTTTATGAACCACTGGCTCCCGCGCCTGCAAAAAGAAAGCCGCAGCTACGTTACCATCGCCATCGGCTGTACCGGCGGACAGCACCGTTCCGTCTATGTCGTCGAAAAACTCGCCCAACGCCTGCAAGGACATTACGAACTGCTGGTCCGCCACAGACAGGCGCAAAACCTGTCCGGACGCTGATTCCCCTTTTCAGACGACCTTTTCGATATTTAGTGGATTAAATTTAAATCAGGACAAGGCGACGAAGCCGCAGACAGTACAAATAGTACGGCAAGGCGAGGCAACGCCGTACTGGTTTAAATTTAATCCACTATAAAAGGAGAAACCCATGAAACCCATCATCACCCTCGCACTTGCCTGCACACTCGCCGCCTGCGCCACCGAAGTCCCCGCCTACCGCTGGCACCGCACCGGCGCAAGCGAATCCGAAGTTTCCCGTCAAATCAACGTTTGCAAATCACAAGCGCAACACGACGCAAAACACGGACGCGAATCCAAATCCCTTGAACAATGTATGGACGAAGCCGGCTACTACCGCTACGAACGCGGCAACCTCTAAACCTTGAGCGCCCCAAACCAAAAGGTCGTCTGAAAAACCGCGAAGGCTTTCAGACGACCTTTGCACAGAAAACGGACAAACCTCAGAGGTCGTCTGAAAACACCGCCAAACCGCTTTTCAGACGACCCTACCGCAAATCAGACAGAAAGAACAAAACATGGCAATCCAATGGTTTCCCGGCCACATGAACAAAGCAAAAAAAGCCATCGCCGAACGCGCCAAAAGCGTCGATATGGTGATTGAAATGCTGGACGCGCGTATGCCCGCCTCCAGCGAAAATCCCCTGCTTGCCCAGCTTTCCAAAGGCAAACCCAAACTCAAAATCCTCAACAAACAAGACCTTGCCGACCCCGAGCGCACCAAAATCTGGCTCGAACACTACAACAGCCGCCCCGACACCCGCGCCATCGCCCTCGATTCGTCCGAAACCGGAGCACACGGCAAAATCACCCAAGCCTGCCGCGCCATGATTCCCCACCGCCAAGGCATAGACAAACCCCTGCGCGTCCTCATCTGCGGCATCCCCAACGTAGGCAAATCCACCCTCATCAACGGCATGATAGGCAAAAAATCCGCCAAAACCGGCAACGAACCCGGCATCACCAAAGCCGAACAACGCCTTTTCCTCGCCGACGACTTCTGGCTCTACGACACCCCTGGAATGCTATGGCCGAAAATCATCGTCGAAGAAAGCGGCTACAACCTCGCCGCCGGCGGCGCAGTAGGACGCAACGCGCTGGACGAAGAAGAAGTCGCCCTCGAGCTCCTAGACTACCTCCGCCGCCACTACCTCCCCATGCTGCAAGAACGCTACCAAGCCGACAAAGACCCCAGCAGCCACTGGGACGACAACTCATGGCTCGAGTGGATAGCCAAAAAACGCGGCGCAGTCTTGAGCGGCGGACGGGTCAACTACCAAAAAGCCGCCGAGAACATCCTCACCGACTTCCGCGAAGGCAAAATCGGCAGAATCACCCTCGAAACGCCGAACCAATGGGAAACATGGCTCAAAAAAGCCCGCCAGAAAGAAGCCGAACTCAAAGCTATACGCGAAGCCAGAAAAGCGGAACGCAAAGGGCAGAAGCCTGCGGACGAGTAGGGCGGTGTGGTGGGATAAAATAGAAAATATTCCGTGTCTCCATTTCCGTATAGCAATGAATTCAAGCATCGGACGCTATATAATTTGCTATTAAAAGGTCGTCTGAAACCCGAAACTGATTTTCAGACGACCTGTTCCAAATATTCACAATCAACAAGAAAACCAAAAAATGACCGAAACCCAATCCCTAGAACTCGCTAAAGCGTTGATTTCCCGCCTGTCCGTTACCCCCGACGACCGAGATTGCCAAAAATTGCTTGCCGAACGTCTGCACAAAATCGGTTTTGCGGCTGAAGAACTCCATTTCGGCGACACCAAAAACATCTGGTTGCGACGCGGCACGAAAGCTCCCGTCGTCTGTTTTGCAGGGCATACCGACGTTGTGCCGACAGGTCCTGTTGAAAAATGGGATTCGCCCCCGTTCGAGCCGACCGAGCGCGACGGAAGATTATACGGGCGCGGCGCGGCGGACATGAAAACCAGCATCGCCTGCTTCGTTACCGCCTGCGAACGCTTCGTTGCCGAACATCCCGACCATCAAGGCAGCATTGCGCTCCTGATTACATCCGACGAAGAGGGCGACGCGCTGGACGGCACGACCAAAGTCGTCGATATATTGAAAGCGCGCGACGAGCTTATCGACTACTGCATCGTCGGCGAACCGACCGCTGTGGACAAATTGGGCGATATGATTAAAAACGGCAGGCGCGGCTCGCTGTCGGGCAACCTGACCGTCAAAGGCAAGCAAGGACATATTGCCTATCCGCATTTGGCAATCAATCCCGTGCATACTTTTGCCCCTGCCTTGTTAGAGCTGACGCAGGAAGTTTGGGACGAAGGCAACGAATACTTCCCGCCGACCAGCTTTCAAATTTCCAATATCAACGGTGGCACAGGCGCGACCAACGTCATTCCGGGCGAGCTGAACGTCAAATTCAATTTCCGCTTCTCCACCGAGTCCACCGAAGCAGGGCTGAAGCAACGCGTCCACGCCATTTTGGACAAACACGGAGTGCAATACGATTTACAGTGGTCGTGTTCGGGGCAGCCCTTCCTGACCCACGCGGGCAAACTGACCGACGTGGCACGCGCCGCCATCGCCGAAACCTGCGGCGTAGAGACCGAGTTGTCCACCACTGGCGGCACTTCGGACGGACGCTTCATTAAAGCCATTGCGAAAGAACTCATCGAATTGGGCCCGTCCAATGCCACCATCCACCAAATCAACGAAAACGTGCGGCTGGACGACATTCCGAAGCTGTCTGCGGTGTATGAGGGGATATTGGCGCGGTTGTTGGCTGAAAAGGTCGTCTGAAAACGGTAGGGCAGTGGCAGTATTGCTATACTGCTATTTGGTTTGACTTCGATACCTGGTGAGATAAAAGGTAAAACATGATTACCCTACCTTCTTTGAAAGACCTTCCTTCAAAATGGAATGAAATCCGCGAGCGGCTGGAAGTCGACTTTTCCGCCGACCTCGAAGCCCTGCTGCATGAACGTTTTACGGAACACGAAGCCAAGCAGTTCGAGCAGGATTTTATCGATCGTATCGGATGCGCGCCTGAAGAATATGTCCGCATCCGCCGAGCCATCCGTCTGTTGGAAGCGCGTTATCCTGACAGTCCGAACGAACTAACTACTGCCGCCATTGCCACGCCTTTGGGCGAGATGCTGGCGGTGTTCGGCGGTAAAGGCTTGTGTTTGCTGGAGTTTGTCGGGCAGAAGCATATGGAGCAGGAAATTACCGCCGTCCAAAAAGCTTTGCGCGGACGGTTTGTGTTTCGGGAGGATGAGCGAACGCAACTTCTGCGGCAGGAATTGGACTTATACTTCAAGGGTCGTCTGAAAACCTTTGCCACGCCTTTGGAGCAGATTGGTACCGAATTTCAAAAACAGGCATGGGATGCACTCTTGGCGATTCCTTACGGCGAAACGCGCAGCTACAAGGAGCAGGCGCAGCGTTTGGGTAATCCCAAAGCCGTCCGCGCCGTTGCCGCCGCCAACGGGCAGAACAAAGTGTCCATCCTGATTCCCTGCCACCGCGTCATCGGCAGCGACAGCAAGCTGACCGGTTACGCAGGCGGTCTGAACCGCAAACAGTCGCTGCTTGCTTTGGAACGCGGCGAAGTTCAGACGACCTTGTTTTGATTTTGAGGTAGACAACGCCGATTGAAATGATCGGATTCGAAAATCCGACCTGACTATAGTGGATTAACAAAAATCAGGACAAGGCGACGAAGCCGCAGACAGTACAGATAGTACGGAACTGATTCACTTGGTGCTTCAGCACCTTAGAGAATCGTTCTCTTTGAGCTAAGGCGAGGCAACGCCGTACTGGTTTAAAGTTAATCCACTATAAAATAGAGCAGCGGCAGATTGCTCATCAATGCCCGACCTGCCGGAAAGGAGAAATACGAATATGAACCTGAAAAACCGCCATTTCCTGAAACTTTTAGACTTTACGCCCGAAGAAATCACCGCCTACCTCGACCTTGCCGCCGAGTTGAAAGCCGCCAAAAAGGCAGGGCGCGAAGTGCAGCGGATGAAAGGGAAGAACATCGCCCTGATTTTTGAAAAAACATCGACCCGCACCCGCTGCGCGTTTGAAGTTGCCGCGCGGGACCAAGGGGCGGGAGTGACTTATTTAGAGCCGTCCGCCAGCCAAATCGGGCATAAGGAAAGCATCAAAGACACCGCCCGCGTGTTGGGTAGGATGTACGACGGCATTGAATATCGCGGCTTCGGGCAGGGCGTGGTCGAAGAATTGGCGAAATACGCCGGCGTGCCCGTGTTCAACGGCTTGACCAACGAGTTCCACCCCACCCAAATGCTCGCCGACGCGCTGACCATGCGCGAACACAGCGGCAAACCCTTGAATCAAACCGCATTTGCCTACGTCGGCGACGCGCGTTACAACATGGCAAATTCGCTGCTGGTGTTGGGCGCGAAGCTCGGTATGGACGTGCGTATCGGCGCACCGAAAACCTTGTGGCCGTCTGAAAACATCGTCGCCAGCGCACGCGCCGTCGCCGAAGAAACCGGCGGAAAGATTTTGCTGACCGAAAACGCGGAAGAAGCCGTCAAAGGCGTTGATTTTATCCATACCGACGTGTGGGTCAGCATGGGTGAGCCGAAAGAGGCATGGCAGGAACGCATTGATTTATTGAAAGATTACCGCGTTACCCCCGAACTGATGGCGGCATCGGGCAACCCACAGGTCAAATTCATGCACTGCCTGCCCGCCTTCCACAACCGCGAAACCAAAGTCGGCGAATGGATTTACGAAACCTTCGGCTTAAACGGCGTGGAAGTAACGGAAGAAGTATTTGAAAGTCCAGCCAGCATCGTGTTCGACCAGGCGGAAAACCGGATGCACACGATTAAAGCGGTGATGGTGGCGGCGCTGGGAGATTAATCTTAACGTAATGCCGAAATAGGAAACGGTTAACCGCGGCTGTCCACACATAGATGGAAATGGCGGCAGAGGGTTATCCTATTTTTTATAGTGGATTAACTTTAAACCAGTACGGCGTTGCCTCGCCTTACCGTACTATCTGTACTGTCTGCGGCTTCGTCACCTTGTCCTGATTTATAGTCAATTAAAAACAAAATAGTACAATACTCACCTTTGAAGGTCTAACCATGGCATACTCTGCGGACTTAAGAAACAAAGCTTTAAACTATTACGAACAATGCAAAAACATCAGCCAAACCGCAGCAACGTTTAACTTGTCAAGAAACACGCTTTACCTGTGGATTCGCCTTAAAAAACAAACAGGCAGCCTGAAACATCAAGTTACCGGTCTAAATGCCGTCAAATTGGATAGGCAAAAACTGGCTCAATATATTGAGCAACACCAGGATGCCTATCTGCATGAAATCGCCAAACATTTTAATTGTACGCCAGCCGCCGTTTGCTATGCACTCAAACAGATGGGGATGACGCGCAAAAAAAGACCACCACTTACAAAGAACAAGACCCGGCCAAAGTAACGCATTATTTGACACAACTGGCCGAATTTTCCGACTACCAACGTGTTTATTTGGATGAAACAGGATTTGACCGCTACCTGTTCCGTCCCTATGCCCGCAGCCTGAGAGGGCGAATAGTGAAAGCGCAGATAAGTGGAAAAAGATACCGACGCTTATCTCTGGTGTCCGCACAAGTCGGCAACCGGCTGATTGCTCCGATGGTTTATCAAAATACGATGACCGGAGTCTTTTTTGAAGCGTGGTTTCAGCAATGCCTACTGCCCGCATTGACTCAAAAATCGGTGATTATTTTAGATAATGCACGATTTCACCGTATGGGTGTCTTACGGGAAATGGCGGAAAAATTGGGCCATAAGGTATTGCCTCTTGCACCTTATTCACCCGAGCTCAACCCGATTGAGAAGGTGTGGGCGAATATTAAGCGGTATCTGCGAACCGTTTTGTCTGATTACGCCCGATTCGACGATGCGCTAGTGTCCTATTTTGATTTTAATTGACTATAAAGTTAATCCACTATAGAATCACCATCATTCATTACATAGACAAAGGTCGTCTGAAAATCCGTTTTCAGACGACCTTTGCTTATGGGGAATGCCTTACATCACATCCAACACATCAATGCCTAACAATTCCAAGCCTTGTTTCAGCGTATCGCCGGTCAGCTTCGCCAGTTGCAGGCGGCTGTTGCGGGTTGCGCCTTCGGTTTTGAGTATCGGGCAGGCTTCGTAGAAGCGGCTGAACAGGGTGGCGGTTTGGTAGAGGTAGGCGGCGAGGTAGTGCGGATACGCCGTGTCCGCCACGCTTTGCAGCACGTCTTCGAATTTCAGCAGCTCGGCGGCAAGCTGTTTTTCCAGCGGTTCGGTCAAAATGGTTGGAGCGGTTGCATCCCATTCGCCGGCTTTGCGGAACACGCTTTGCACGCGGGTGTAGGCGTATTGCAGATAGGGGGCGGTGTTGCCTTCAAACGAGAGCATGGCGTCCCAGTCAAACACATAATCGCTGGTGCGGTTTTTGCTCAAGTCGGCGTATTTGACCGCGCCGATGCCGACGGTTTTGCCGATTTTCGCGGCTTCGTCCGCGCCCAATTCGGGATTTTTCTCTTTCACCAAAGCAGTGGCGCGCTCGACGGCTTCGGTCAGCAGGTCAACCAGTTTCACGGTGTCGCCGCTGCGCGTTTTGAACGGTTTGCCGTCTTTGCCCATCATGGTGCCGAAGCCGATAAACTCGGCTTTTACATTTTCAGGCAGATAGCCTGCCTTGCGGGAAGTGGTGAAAAGTTGTTCGAAATGCAGGGCTTGGCGGTGGTCGACGACGTACAGCAGGCGGTCGGCTTTCAGACGACCTATGCGGTAGCGCAGGCACGCCAAATCGGTGGAGGCGTAGAGGAAGCCGCCGCCTTGTTTTTGCACGATAAATGCGGCGGGTTCGCCTTCTTTGTTTTTAAACTCGTCCAAGAACACGACTTTTGCGCCGTCGTCTTCGACCGCCAGACCTTTTTGAACCAAATCATCGACCACAGGCTGCAAATCGTCGTTGTATTTCGATTCGCCCGCCACATCTTCGGGGCGCAGCTTCAAGCCCAGCGTGTCGTAAACGGCTTGGGCGTGCGAGAGCGAAATATCGACAAACTGTTTCCACAACGCCAAAACGGTTTCATCGCCGCCTTGCAGCTTCACAACGTATTCACGCGCGGTGTCGGCAAAGGCAGGGTCTTCGTCAAAGCGTACTTTGGCGGCGCGGTAAAACTGCTCCAAATCCGCCAGCTCGAACGCGGCATTGTCTTTTTGCTGCTCGACCAAATAAGCGACCAACATGCCGAACTGCGTACCCCAGTCGCCGACGTGGTTTTGGCGGATGACGGTGTTGCCCATAAATTCCAACACGCGCGAAATGCTGTCGCCGATGATGCTGGAACGCAGATGGCCGACGTGCATTTCCTTCGCCAGATTGGGCGAGGAATAGTCGATGACGACGGTTTGCGGTTTGTCGGTTTTCGCTATGCCGAAACGCGCGTCGTTCAAAGCCGCATGAATATTTTGGGCGAGAAATTCGGGACGCAGGTGCAGGTTGATGAAGCCGGGGCCGGCGACTTCCGCGCTTTCAATCACGGCGTTGCCCGCCAATGCTTCGGCGACCTTTTGTGCCAATTCGCGCGGATTTTGTTTGGCTTTTTTCGCCGCACCCATCACGCCGTTGATTTGGAAATCGCCGTGTTCGGCGTTTTTGGTCGGCTGCAAAACAACGGGGCTGTCGGCGATGCCTGCGGCGGCAAAGGCGGCGGCGGCTTCGCGTTCGACGGTTTGATGTAGGTTCATGAAGTTCGGTCTCTCGGTTAAATTCAAATCAGGCGGTATTTTAAAAGAATTTGGGGTGTTGAAACAGGGCTAAGGTGAAAGGTCGTCTGAAAAAATGTGGATGGTTTCGACGTAACCCGCCATGCCCGTTTTCAGACGACCTTTTAATGATGGCGGCGTTTGGGAAAATTCAACGGACAAGGTTCCAAGCCATTTTTATGGCAATCAGCAGCAGCATGATGCCGAAGGAGATTTTAAGCTGGCGGGCGGGGAGTTTGTGCGCGGTTTTGACGCCGAACGGGGCAAAAATCATGGTCGCGATGCTGAGGATGGCGACGGCGGGTAAATAAAGGAAGCCGCCGGAGCCGCGGGGCAGGTCGGGAACGTTCCAGCCGGTAACGAGATAACCGATTGTGCCTGCGAGCGCAATCGGCCAGGCGAGGCCGGAGGATGTGCCGATGGCGCGGTGGGCAGGAAAGTTGCAATACATCAGGAAGGGGACGGACAGCGAGCCGCCGCCGATGCCGACCCAGCTCGAAGCTGCGCCGAACAATGTGCCGACTGCGCTTAAGCCGGGTAGGGCGGGCAGGTGGCGCGAGGCTTTGGGTTTGGAGTCGGTCAGGGTTTTGAGGGCGATGAGGGTAAGGAATACGATAAAGAAGATTTGCAGGGCGCGGGTAGGCATGTATTTGGCGGTGACCGCGCCGATCAGTACGCCGAATATCATGGAGGGGGTCATACGGCGGACGGTCTGCCAGTCGATGGCGCTTTTTTTATGCTGCGCGTACATGCTGGAGAAGGTCGTGAACACCATCACGGCGAAGGATGTGCCGATGGCGAGATGTTGGGCGTAGGGGTGGCTGCTGATGCCTTGCAGTTGCAACGTCCACAAGACGACGGGGACAATCAATGTGCCGCCGCCTACGCCGAACAATCCTGCAATAAAGCCCGCCGCGCTTCCGACGGCGAGCAGGGAGAAGATGATGTCCCAAGTCCACATTTTTCAGACGACCTTTTTGGTTTTACGGCGTTTTTTCAACCAACGCCATACTGCCATGATGTAGCCGGAGAGGCTGTAACCCAGGAAAAACAGGAAAAGTACAAGCGAAGGTTTCCAGTTGATGAGCAGCAATACCAACACGGCAAGCACCATGCCCATAAACGGGACTTGGCGGCGGATATTGATTTCTTTAAAGCTCCAAAACGGGATTTGGACAATCATGGAAATGCCGGCGAAAAGCGTGATGCCCAATGCCCACCATTGCACGCCGGGGAAACGTTCGATGCTGTGGTTGACCCAAATCAGGCCGACAATCAACGCAGCGGCGGTCGGACTGGGAACGCCGATGAACCATCGTTTATCGACTTTGCCGATAAGCGTGTTGAAGAGGGCGAGGCGCAGGGCGGCGCAGGCGCAGTAGATGAAGGCGACGGAATAACCGATTTTGCCAAACTGCCAAAGCTGCCATTTATAGGCAATCAAGGCGGGCGCAACGCCGAAGCTCACCATATCGGCAAGGCTGTCTAGCTGTTCGCCGAACGCGCTTTGGCTGTTGGTCAGCCGCGCCACGCGACCATCCATGCCGTCGAGCAGCATGGAGAGGAATACTGCGATCGCCGCCGTCTCATAACGCCCGTGCATGGATTGGGTGATGGCGAAAAAGGCGCAGAACAACGCGGCGATGGTAAAGGAGTTGGGCAGCAGGTAAATACTGTTGCGGCGCAGCGAATTTCGCGGCGGGATTGGCGGTTGGTTGTGCGTATCGTCCATAATCGTTTGATGATGCAGTACAAGGCAGATAGAGAGATTATACCGTATTGAGATGAAAATGATTCCGGAATGTGCAGGAGGTCGTCTGAAAATGTGTGAATACCGCTTGGTTTGTTCATTTTCAGACGACCTTTTTACCGAAATATGAGTTTTGTTGTTTTTCTAAAAACAGGAACAATCAGCCGTAAATTGCCGTATTTTTACCAAATCCGAACAACCGAAGAACAGCGTATAACGTAGGCTTAGCCCGCGAAAATCATCATCGGTCTGCTGGCTCGGCATTTGTGCCATATCGGAAAACTGGATTCATGCGGGACGGGTCGTCTGAAAACAGGTGGATCAAATTTTGTCAAAGCAAATGTTCAAATAATAAGCGCAAAGAAAAAGCATCAGAACCATCATTCCCGCGCAGGCGGGAATTCAGATTTTTGGTTTTCGGAAGGATTCGGAACACCATTATTCCAAATCTCCGGATTCACGCCTGCGTGAGAATGACGGCAAGAGCAGTTTCTATTTTAATCGACCCTGTTTTCAGACGACCTTCTTCAGTCAAGCCGACGATTAATCAAACAATTCCCGCTGAGCCTGCTCTTTGGTCACGCGCACGTCGGTTTCGCTGTCGGCAAAAGTAATGTGCAGTTTCTGCCCTTGTTTCAATGCGTCGGCGTTGCGGATGACTTGTCCGCGTGTGTTTTTGACGACGGAGAAGCCGCGCTCCAGAATCTGCTGCGGCGAGACGGCTTCGAGCAGGGCGGTTTGGGCAGTCAGGCTTTGGCGGCGCTGGGCGAGCAGTTGGCGGAAGGCGTGCGACAAGGTCGTCTGAAAGCGGTCGATGTCTTGCCGGTAAACGGAAATATCGGGTCGGCAATGTTTCAGGGCTTGGGTTTGGCGTTCGAAACGGGCGGTGTGGGCGCGGACGTTTTGCGTCATCGAGTAGGACAGGGTTTGCGCCAGTTTGTGAATGTAGGTGCGCTGTTCGTCGAGTTTTTGGCGCGGGTGTCGGATTTGCCGTGCGAGCCAGTCGAGTTTTTGGCTGGCATCGAAATAGCGTTGTTCCAAAACGGTTTTCAGACGAGCTTTGGCCTGGGCGAGACGGTGCAGCGATTCTTGGCGGTTGGGACTGACCAGTTCCGCTGCGCCGGTCGGTGTGGGCGCACGTACGTCGGCGATGAAATCGGCGAGCGTGAAATCGGTTTCGTGACCCACGCCGCTGACGACGGGAATCGCGCAGGCTTCGATGGCGCGCACGACCGGTTCTTCGTTAAACGCCCACAAGTCTTCAATGCTGCCGCCGCCGCGACAGACAATCAACACATCGCATTCGGCGCGTTGCGATGCGGTTTTAATCGCCTGTGCAATTTGAAACTCGCTGCCTGCGCCTTGAACGGCGGTCGGATAAACGATGACGGGAATTTCGGGCGCACGGCGTTTCAAGGTGGTAACGACATCGCGCAAAGCCGCCGCCGCCAGACTGGTTACGATGCCGATACATTGCGGTCGGGCAGGCAAAGGTTTTTTGCGTTCCGCCGCAAACGCTCCTTCCGCCTGTAACTGCGCCTTCAGGCGCTCGTAGGCTTCGTAAAGCTGTCCCAAGCCTTTGAGCCGCACTTCGTTCACGGTAATCTGAAATTCCCCCCGCGCCTCGTAAATACTGATTTTGCCCGCCACTTCGATATGGTCGCCTTCTTTCAAAGGTTTCGCCAAACGCGCCGCCGTACCCTTAAACATCGCGCAACGTACCTGCGCGCGGCTGTCTTTGAGCGAGAAATAATAATGTCCGCTGGCGGCACGGGTCAGGTTGGACACCTCGCCCGCAATCCACAAGCCGGCAAGATGGTCTTCCAGCAAGGCTTTGGCGAGGGCATTGAGTTCGGATACGGAAATGGAGGAGGGCGCGAAGAGTTCGGACATTGGGAGCGGGAAGAATAGGGAAAGGTTGGATTATAAGGGGTTTCGGGCGGCATTTATAGCCGATAGGCTTGTGTTATATAATCTTCAGTCGAATATTTCAAGGTTGTCTGAATGCCCAAACTCCATCAAATCATCGAACGCCATTGGCAACGCCCCAATCCGTTTATCTTTTCTGCTCAAACCCTTATCCAAGCTGTTTGCCAAAATTGCGGCGAAACGGCGCGATGATTTCGTTTCAGGTCGTCTGAAAAGCGAAAAGCTGTCCGTGCCCGTGGTCGTGGTCGGCAATATTCATGCGGGCGGGACGGGGAAAACGCCGATTGTCGCCGCGCTGGTGTCGGGTTTGCAGGAAAAAGGCGTCAAAGTCGGCATCATCAGCAGGGGCTACGGGCGCAAGAGTAAGGCAGTTTATGTATTGAATGCCGCGAGCCGTGCGGAAGATGCGGGCGACGAGCCTTTGCTGCTGTTCCGTAAAACCGGCGCGCCGACGGCGGTGGGCAGCAACCGTGCGGAGGCAGGCAGGGCATTGCTGGCGGCGCATCCCGACATCGGGCTGATTGTGGCGGACGACGGTTTGCAGCATTACGCCCTGCGGCGGGATGTAGAAATCGCGGTGTTTCCGGCGGCGGATACGGGGCGGACGGATTTGGATTTACTACCCAACGGCAGTTTGCGCGAACCTTTGTCGCGGCTGGACTCGGTGGATGCGGTCGTTGTCAGCGGCGGCAAGGCGGACGCGTCGTTTGCGCTGTCTGAAAATATGTTTCACAGCCGTATCGAAACGGGACAAATTTACCGTTTGAACCAGCCGTCCGAAATACTGGACACAGGTCGTCTGAAAAAACAAACCGTCGCCGCCGTGGCAGGTATCGCCAAGCCGGAGCGTTTTTTCGATTCGTTGCGGAACATGGGCATCACATTGAACCAAACCATCGCGCTGCCCGACCATGCCGGCATCGCAGCGGCAGATTTGCCCAATGCGGACGCGGTCATTATTACGGAAAAGGATGCAGTCAAGTTTTCAGACGACCTCAATATGAATCATGTATGGGTTTTGCCCGTTTGTGCGATAATCGAACCTGATTTGGCAACGTTTGTATCAGAAATGTTAAAATCCAAATGTTTATAGAAGTTTCACAGATGTTTTAAAGACGGTATTCAAACTATGCGATAGGAGTGAATGATGAAATTAAAATATTTGTTGGTTTCTTGTGTGGCTTTATTTGCTTGCGCTCAAAGTATGGCTGCCAAGCCAAGTGATGAATCTGCGATGAAATGGTTGGAAATTCAGGGTATAGGCAGGAATTATCCTGAGAAAGTACAACGCTCTTTGGAGGCGGTGAATAAAGAGGATCATGAACGATTATTGGCTATGACACCAAAAGCCCAAAAGGCGCAGATGAAGGCGCTTATCAGCCGTTACATGAAAAATATGCAGGAAGATTTAAGCCGTCCTGAGCTGAAAAAACAATGGCTGGATGAAGAAAAGCGTGCCGTACAGAAAGTATTCACGCAAGAAGAAGTCGATGTAACCAACCGTTTTTTCTCTTCGGCTCAGGGGGAAAATATTTTGAAAAAGATAAGAAGTTTCCAACAGCATGGTGGAAATCTTGATGATGTGTTGAGCCAATCGGATATAGAAAAGATGGCCGAAGCATTTGGGCATGGTGCCGGCAAGTCTGCGCTCGAAAAAGTCGAGCATTTCGATAAGCTGAGCGATGAGATTATCCAAAAAACATGAGTCAAAACTACCTCAATGCAAGCGATAAATATACGCCTGCTTTTGAGGAGCAGGCACATGGTATTTTATGCAAAGGCAACAAAAATTTGCCGAAATGTGCCAAATAATTCTCCGACCATCTGTAAATATTTATTTTTTGTTGAAAGGTAGAAAAAGATGAAACTGAAAACCTTATTATTACCCTTCGCCGCGCTGGCATTGTGTGCCAACGCATTTGCCGCTACACCCAGCGATGCGTCGCTGGAGCGTCTGTTTGAAGTGCAGAAGATGGATGCCCTGTTAGACCAGTCTTTCCAAAGCATGGAGCGCATTGTGCTTTCCGATCCGAATGTACAGAAATTTTTGAAAGATGCGCCGGAAGACAAACGTCCGCAGTTGGAAGCAGTCTTGAAAAAGTATGCAAACCAATCGATTGCCGAAATCAACACGCCGCAAGTGCGCGCCCAATTGCGTAAAGCGACTTTAGACGGCATGAAGACGGTTTATACGCAAGAAGAAGTCAACGCATTGATTGGCTTTTACAGCACGGCGGTAGGTCAATCGATAATGGACAAAACGCCGCGCTATCTTGAGGCAACGATAAAACCTATGATGGACATTCTTGCCGGTAAATACACCCAATCCAACCAAAGCGCAAACCTGAGACGTGAAATCCGCCAAATCATGTGCAACGGCAAAAATCCTGCCCAAGCCTGCGCCAAACAGCCTAACAAACCGGCACGGAAAAAATAATGCCGCTTGAGGTCGTCTGAAAACGAGCGAAGCAAGTTTCGCCAAAACGAGCGAAACGAGTTTCGCTAAAACCATCAAACCCGAAAGAAACCCCATGGAAAAAAAATTCTTAGACATCCTCGTCTGCCCCGTTACCAAAGGCAGGCTGGAATATCATCAGGACAAACAGGAATTGTGGAGCCGTCAGGCGAAGCTTGCCTATCCGATTAAAGACGGCATTCCCTATATGCTGGAAAACGAAGCACGAGCGTTGAGCGAAGAGGAACTCAAAGCATGACCGAATTCGTCGTATTGATTCCGGCGCGGCTGGATTCATCGCGCCTGCCCGGAAAAGCCTTGGCGGATATTCACGGCAAACCGATGGTCGTGCGCGTTGCCGAACAGGCGGCAAAAAGCAAAGCCGCGCGCGTCGTCGTTGCCACCGACCATCCCGATATTCATGCAGCCTGTCAGGCGCACGGCGTCGAAGTCGTCATGACTTCAAACCGACACGAAAGCGGCACGACGCGCCTTGCCGAAGCCGCCGCCGCACTAAAACTGCCGCAACATCTGGTCGTCGTCAACGTACAGGGCGACGAGCCGCTGATTGCCCCCGAACTCATCGACCGCACCGCCGAAGTCTTGGTGGAAAACAACGTGCAGATGGCGACCGCGGCGCACGAATTGCACGATTTCGACGAATTTATGAATCCCAACGTCGTCAAAGTCGTCCTCGACAAAAACCGTAACGCCATCTACTTCAGCCGCGCTCCGATTCCCTATCCGCGCGATGCCATGCGCGCTGAAAAACGCGAATTGCCTGCCGAAACCGCCGTCCTGCGCCATATCGGCATTTACGCCTACCGCGCCGGTTTTCTGCAACGTTACGCTGAAATGAGCGTCTCGCCGCTGGAAACCATCGAATCGCTGGAACAACTGCGCGTCCTGTGGCACGGCTACCCGATTGCCGTCGAAACCTCCAAAGAAGCCCCCGCAGCCGGTGTGGATACGCAAGAGGATTTGGATAGGGTCCGCGCCGTCTTTGAGGTCGTCTGAAAGGAAAAACATGACCGATTTACGCCATTTGAGCCGCGAAGAGCAAAAACTGCTTGCCGATGTTGCCCTGCTGGTTCAAAACGACGATCAAGAGTTTAACTATGAAATGCTGAAAGCCGCTGCACCGGACGAAGCCAGCGGCGAGTTTTGGTTCCGTATGGCGGAAACGCTCAGTACGCTGCCGCCCAACCGTTCGCTGGATTTGCGTTTGAACGGTGGCAGGCTGACGGTTGCCGTGTCGATTTTGTCGGTATTGCTGCAAGACAGCCCTGAGATTCCGCAGCTTTGGGCGCAAAAGGTGATTGCGCTCAACTACTTGGCACACGGGCATCAGACACGCGCGCGCGGTTTGGCGCAGCAGGCGGACAAGGCGGCGGAAGCCAACGAGGAAGAGTATTTGGCGAAGACTTTATCGCAAAACCTGCTTTCCACTTTGAAAGACGCGTTGGAGCGGTTTCCCGAAGACACATGGTTTGCCGAAATGCGCGATGACGCATGGAAACATTTCGGCGCGGAACAGGCCGTCTGAAGTTTTGAACGATAAACGCAAGCCGTGTAAAATCATTTGAATCACGTTTCAAATCTATATCACTTAATAAGAAGGAACACTCATGAAAGTATTATTGTTAGGCGCGCCGGGCGCGGGCAAAGGCACTCAGGCACAATTCATCACCGCTGCGTTCGGCATTCCGCAAATTTCCACCGGCGACATGCTCCGCGCTGCGATTAAAGCAGGCACGCCGCTGGGTTTGGAAGCGAAAAAAATCATTGACGAAGGCGGCTTGGTGCGCGACGACATCATCATCGGCATGGTGAAAGAACGCATCGCGCAAGACGACTGCAAAAACGGTTTCCTGTTTGACGGCTTCCCGCGCACGCTGGCACAAGCCGAAGCAATGGTTGAAGCGGGCGTGGATTTGGACGCGGTCGTTGAAATCGACGTTCCCGACAGCGTGATTGTCGACCGCATGAGCGGCCGACGCGTTCACTTGGCTTCCGGCCGCACCTACCACGTTACCTACAATCCGCCCAAAGTCGAAGGCAAAGACGACGTAACCGGCGAAGATTTGATTCAGCGCGACGACGACAAAGAAGAAACCGTCAAAAAACGCCTTGCCGTTTACCACGAGCAAACCGAAGTGCTGGTCGATTTTTACAGCAAACTGGAAGGCGAACACGCGCCGAAATACATCAAGGTTGACGGCACTCAGCCGGTAGAAGCCGTGAAAGCCGAAATATTGGGCGCATTGGGCAAATAAATCGAAAAGGTCGTCTGAAAACAAAACAGAAAGTCAGGTTTTCAGACGACCTGTTTTTGACAAACAGCATGTTGCAACCGAAAAATAATCATTCGGCGTCATTCCAGCGCAGGCGGGAATCCATTTCTGAATTTGGGCAATCGCTGTTTAAATCTGATGAACTGAGTTTTATCAATGGATTCCCGCCTGCGCGGGAATGACGGCTGATGCACCGGTTCAAATTTATCCGAAACAGTTTGTCGGGGGCTTGAGTCCGCGTAGGTCGGACATCAATGCCCGACCTACGGTTTGAATTTACGTTGTACTGCGAAAAAGACGATAAAGGTCGTCTGAAAACCCGAAACGAAAACACCATGAATCCTTTAATCACCGACTTCCAAACTCCGCAACAACGCACCCCCGTCATCGTTGCCCTTGATTTTGCCAACGAAAAAGACACGCTCGGATTCGTCCGCAACCTTGATCCGACCTTGTGCCAAATCAAAATCGGCAAAGAGCTGTTTACCGCTACGGGGCGCAGTTTGGCGGAAAGCCTGATTCATCAGGGTTTCAAACTCTTTCTCGATTTGAAGTACCACGACATTCCCCACACCGTCGCGCAAGCCTGCAAAGTCGCCGCCGACATGGGCGTGTGGATGGTCGATATGCACGCATCGGGCGGGCGCCGCATGATGGAAGCCGCCGCCGAAGCCGTTGCCGGATACGGCACGAAGCCGCTCTTAATCGGCGTAACCGTGTTGACCAGCATGGAACAAAGCGATTTGGCGGAAATCGGTTTGAACATCGCCCCTGAAGAACAAGTCATCCGCTTGGCGAAACTGGCGCAAAGTTCGGGCTTGGACGGCGTGGTCTGCTCCGCCCAAGAAGCCGCGCCGCTGCGCCGCGAATTGGGGCAGGATTTTGTCTTGGTAACGCCCGGCATCCGTTTGGACATTGCCGGCAACAACGACGATCAACGCCGCATCATGACACCGGCCGAAGCCTTGGCTGCTGGTTCAACCTATTTGGTAATGGGTCGTCCGGTAACCAAAGCTGCCGATCCGGTAGCCGTATTGCGCGAAGTGAACCGCGTCGCAAACCTTGAAGCAAACTGATTTTCAGACGACCTTACAGGTTGGGGCCGTCTGAAAAAGCACAACGGAGGCAATATGCCCACCAAGTTCCAACAAGAAACCCTCAAATCCCGTTTCGCACAAGCCAAAGTCCTTGTTGTCGGCGACGTGATGCTCGACCGCTATTGGTTTGGCGACGTGTCCCGTATTTCGCCCGAAGCCCCCGTGCCGGTGGCGAAAATCGGACGTATCGACCAACGCGCTGGCGGAGCGGCGAACGTTGCGCGCAACATCGCTTTGTTGGGCGGCAAAGCTGGGCTGTTGTCGGTAACCGGCGATGACGAAGCCGCCAATGCGCTCGACGCGCTGATGGCGCAGGACAGCGTCGACTCCTATCTGATGCGCGACAAACAAATCGCCACCACTGTCAAACTGCGCGTTGTTGCACGCAACCAGCAGCTTATCCGCCTTGATTTTGAAGAGCATCCCAACCGCGAAGTGTTGGAACAAATCAAGCAGCGATACCGTGAAATCTTGCCCGAATACGACGCAATTATTTTTTCAGACTACGGCAAAGGCGGTCTGTCGCACATCTCCGACATGATAGATTGGGCGAAACACGCGGGCAAAACCGTCTTAATCGACCCCAAAGGCGACGATTACGAAAAATACGCCGGCGCCACGCTGATTACGCCCAACCGCGCCGAATTGAAAGAAGTGGTCGGCAGTTGGAAAAACGAAAGCGAGTTGACCGAAAAAGCGCAAAACCTGCGCCGCCATCTCGACCTGACCGCCGTTTTACTGACCCGAAGCGAAGAAGGCATGACCCTGTTCAGCGAAGGAGAACCCATTTACCAGCCCACCCGCGCCCAAGAAGTTTACGACGTATCCGGCGCAGGCGACACCGTCATTGCCGGAGTGGGTTTGGGGCTGGCGGCAGGCTACACCATGCCCGAAGCCATGCACCTCGCCAATACCGCCGCCGGCGTCGTCGTCGCCAAACTCGGCACAGCGGTCTGCTCGTTTGCAGAATTGAACAAAGCATTGGAAGAGCAGTAATTTCTTTTTCAGACGACCCCATCTTTCCAAGGTCGTCTGAAACGAGTGCAACGAGTTTCGCTAAAACCAAAAATCAAAGGAAACCCAAAATGACCATCATCGTAACAGGCGCGGCCGGCTTTATCGGCAGCAACATCGTCAAAGCCCTCAACCAACGTGGCATTACCGACATCGTCGCCGTCGACAACCTGACCCGTGGCGAAAAATTCAAAAACCTTGCCGAGTGCGAAATCGCCCACTACCTCGACAAACACGAATTCATCCGCCAAGTGCGCGGCCATCTTCTGCCTTACGAAAACATCGAAGCCGTCTTCCACCAAGGCGCGTGTTCCGACACCATGAACCACGACGGCCTCTACATGATGGACAACAACTACCAGTACACGCTCGACCTTTTGGACTGGTGTCAGGACGAACGCATTCCATTCCTCTACGCCTCCAGCGCCGCCGTCTACGGCAAAGGCGAAATCTTCCGCGAAGAGCGCGAACTTGAAAAACCGCTCAACGTGTACGGCTACTCCAAATTCCTGTTCGATCAAGTATTGCGCCGCCGCATGAAAGAAGGCCTGACCGCCCAAGTCGTCGGCTTCCGCTACTTCAACGTTTACGGACAACACGAACAACACAAAGGCCGCATGGCATCCGTCGCTTTCCACCATTTCAACCAATACCGCGAACACGGTTACGTCAACCTGTTCGGTGCCAACGACGGCTACGGCAACGGCGAACAGACCCGCGACTTCGTCAGCGTCGAAGACGTCGCCAAAGTCAACCTCTACTTCTTCGACCACCCCGAACTCTCCGGCATCTACAACCTCGGCACCGGCCGCAGCCAACAGTTCAACGAACTCGCCGCCGCCACCGTCAACGCCTGCCGCGCCGCCGAAGGCAAGCCTGAAATGAGCTTAAAAGAACTGGTAGAAGAAGAACTTATCCGCTACGTCCCCTTCCCCGACGCGCTCAAAGGCAAATACCAAAGCTTCACCCAAGCCGACATCACCAAACTGCGCGAAGCCGGATACAAGGAAGATTTTTTGGATGTCAAAGCAGGCGTAGAGCGCTACGTCAAATGGATGCTGGAAAATTTGGCTTAATTTGAAATGCCCATAACAAAGGTCGTCTGAAAATATCAGGCGATTTTGATTTGTTTAACTTTTATATAGATTTCGATTATGACAGAAATACAACAACGCGCCCAACTACACCGCCAAATCTGGAAAATCGCTGATGAAGTACGCGGCGCGGTGGATGGCTGGGACTTTAAACAATACGTTCTAGGTACGCTTTTCTATCGATTTATCAGCGAAAACTTCACCGACTATATGCAGGCCGGCGACAGCAGCATTGATTACGCCGCCATGCCGGACAGCATCATTACGCCCGAAATCAAAGACGACGCCGTCAAAGTCAAAGGTTATTTCATCTACCCCAGCCAGCTTTTTTGCAATATTGCCGCCGAAGCCCATCAAAACGAAGAGCTCAACACCAAGCTGAAAGAAATTTTTACCGCGATTGAAAGCTCCGCCTCCGGCTATCCGTCCGAACAAGACATTAAAGGTCTGTTTGACGACTTCGACACCACCAGCAGCCGGCTCGGCAGCACAGTTGCCGACAAGAACAAACGCCTTGCCGCCGTCCTCAAAGGCGTCGAGGAACTCGATTTCGGCAATTTTGAAGACCACCACATCGACCTTTTCGGCGATGCTTACGAATACCTGATTTCCAACTACGCCGCCAACGCAGGCAAATCCGGCGGCGAATTTTTCACCCCGCAAAACGTATCCAAACTGATTGCGCGGCTGGCGGTGCACGGACAGGAGAAAGTCAACAAAATCTACGACCCTGCCTGTGGCTCGGGCAGCCTGCTCTTGCAGGCGAAAAAACAGTTTGACGAGCACATCATCGAAGAAGGCTTTTTCGGGCAGGAAATCAACCACACCACCTACAACCTCGTCCGCATGAACATGTTCCTGCACAACGTCAATTACAACCAATTCCATATCGAATTGGGCGACACACTGACCAATCCCAAGCTCAAAGACGGCAAACCCTTTGATGCCATCGTCTCCAATCCGCCTTATTCCATCAACTGGATAGGCAGCGACGACCCCACCTTAATCAACGACGACCGCTTTGCCCCCGCAGGCGTACTCGCCCCGAAATCCAAAGCCGATTTTGCCTTCATCCTGCACGCACTGAACTACCTTTCCGGCAGAGGCCGCGCCGCCATCGTCTCATTCCCCGGCATTTTCTATCGCGGCGGGGCAGAGCAGAAAATCCGCCAATATCTGGTGGAGGGCAACTATGTGGAAACCGTGATTGCCCTTGCGCCCAATCTCTTTTACGGCACCAGCATCGCCGTCAATATCCTGGTTTTGTCCAAGCACAAAGACAATACCGACATCCAATTCATCGACGCAAGCGGCTTCTTTAAAAAAGAAACCAACAACAACGTCTTAACCGAAGAACACATTGCCGAAATCGTCAAACTCTTCGCCGATAAGGCCGATGTGCCGCATATCGCCCAAAACGCTGCCCAGCAAACCGTCAAAAACAACAGCTACAATCTCGCCGTCAGCAGCTATGTTGAACCCGAAGACACCCGCGAGGTCATCGACATCAAAAAACTCAACGCCGAAATCAGCGAAACCGTTGCCAAAATCGAACGGCTGCGCCGCGAGATAGATGACGTCATTGCGGAGATAGAGGCATGAGCATCATCCTTTACACCGCCAACGACGGCACCGCCCAATTCGCCTTGCAAGAATTTGACGAACAACTGTGGCTGACCCAGGCAGATTTGGCGGAGCTGTACCAAATTACACCGCAAGGCATCACGCAGCATATCCGAGCTGTTTATCGGGAAGGAGAATTAACAGAAGAGGCAACTTGTAAGAAATCCTTACAAGTTCAAACAGAGGGCGGCAGAACCATCAGACGGCAGCGCAAATACTATTCCCTGCCCATGATTATTGCCGTCGGCTACCGCGTCCGTTCCGCGCGGGGCACCCAATTCCGCCAATGGGCAACCGAACGGCTGGACGAATATCTGACCAAAGGTTTTGCCATAGACGACGAACGCCTGAAAGACACAGGCGGCGGCGACTATTGGAAAGAACTGCTCAACCGCATCCGCGACATCCGCAGCAGCGAAAAAGCCCTATACCGGCAAGTGCTTGATTTATACGCCACCAGCCAAGACTACAACCCCAAAAAGCAGCGAAAGCCAAACCTTTTTTTGCCGCCGTTCAAAATAAACTACACTATGCCGCCAGCCGGCAAACCGCAGCCGAACTGATATACAGCCGTGTCGACAGTAGCAAAAGACTTTATGGGGCTGACCACCTTTCAAGGCGCAATCCCCACGCTGAATGAAGCCAAAATCGCCAAAAAAACTACCTGACCGAAGACGAACTGTTCCGCCTGAACCGTCTGGTTTCCGCCTTCTTCGATCTGGCGGAAATCAAAGCGCAGGAGCAAAGCCCCATGTATATGCGCGACTGGATAGCCGAATTGGACAAATTTTCCGGGCTGTACGGCCAAGGCACATTACAGGGCGCAGGCAGCATCAGCCGCAAACAGGCAGAGCAGAAAGCCGAACGCGAATACCGCGCCTATGAAGCGCGCACCCTGTCGCCGGTGGAGCAAGCCTATCTGGAAAGCGTTAAAGCGTTGGAAAAAACAGCCGTGCAACAGCTTAAACAGAAAAAAGACGGTAAAAAATAACCGCATTCAGGCTACCTGAAAAAGCAGCCTGCACACCATTTCAGGCAGCCTGAAAGCAGGACGGGCTTCAGCCCGCAGAAACAACGGCAAACGGACATAGCGGGCTGAAACCCACCCCACAATCGCCCCACATCTCGCCGCAGCGGGAAAGAAACGGAAAACAACCATGGATATGCAAAGCAAAGCGAAAAAATTGATTGAGATGATTCAGACAGCATCGGTGGAGTGGAAGCCGTTGGGGGAGGTTGTACCCATCTCAAGAGGTAAAAGATTGGTTCGCAGCCAGCTACAAGATAATGGCCAGTACCCTGTGTATCAAAATAGTTTGCAACCGTTAGGGTTTTACGACGACCAAAATTGCAGGGCATATATGACTTTTGTGATTGCAGCAGGAGCAGCAGGTGAAATCGGTTTTAGCGATATTGAATTTTGGGCAGCCGATGATTGTTATTACTTTGACTGCCCCAAAGAAATATTGCATGACAAATTTTTATATTATTTTCTTCTTTCAGAAAGACACCAATTAACAAGCCAAATTAGAAAAGCAAGCGTTCCAAGGCTTGGGCGGGTCTCAATCGAAAAAATCAAAATTCCCATCCCGCCCCTGGAAATCCAACAAAAAATTGTAAAAATACTTGACAAATTTACCAAGCTGGAAGCTACGCTGGAAGCAGAATTAGCCTTGCGCAAACGCCAATACCAGTATTACCGCGACTTTATTTTAGATTTTGACAATCAAATCGGGGGGGGGATAGCTGATGGCTATAAAGGCTGCCTGAAAGATGTGATTTGGAAGACGTTGGGGGAGGTGGTAAACATTAAGAATGGGAAAGATTGGAAAAATTTGAGCTCCGGCGATATTCCTGTATATGGCTCAGGCGGCGTAATGGGATATGTGGATACGTTTACATATGATAAACCTAGTGTTTTGATTCCAAGAAAAGGGTCTATCACAAATATTTTTTATGTGGATTTCCCTTTTTGGAATGTTGATACTATCTACTACACAGAAATAGACACCAGTAAATTGAAGCCGAAATTTTTCTACTATTTTATGAGAACAATTGATTTAATGGCATTGGATACAGGTTCAGGAAGGCCAAGCCTTACACAGACAATCTTAAATAAGATTAAAATCCCCATTCCCCCACTCCCCGAACAGGAAAAAATCGTCGCCATCCTAGACAAATTCGATACCCTGACCCACTCCATCAGCGAGGGTTTGCCGTACGAAATCGCCCTGCGCCGAAAACAATACGAATATTACCGCGAACAGCTGCTTGCCTTCCCCAAGGCAGCCTGAAATTGGGATTATGTCGTCTGAAGATATTGATAAGGAAATATAATGGGAAAAAGTTTAACTGAAATTGCTGAACAATTGAAAGGAAGCAATAAAAAAGTTCAGCTTATCTACGCCTTTAACGGAACGGGGAAAACGCGTTTATCCGGAGAGTTTAAGAATTTAATTGCTCCAACCAGTTCAGAAGAGTCAGACGGAGAGCCAACAAGAAGAAAATTTCTTTACTATAATGCATTTACTGAGGATTTATTCTTTTGGGACAATGATTTGTTGGCGAACGAAGCTCCAAGATTAAAAATTCAAAAGAATAGGTTTACCGACTGGTTGTTTAGAGATAATGGACTGGATGGAGCTGTTATTAAAAACTTTCAATATTATACAGATGAAAAATTAAACCCTAATTTCAATGAAGATTTTTCAGAAATCTCATTTCATTTTGCTCGTGGTAACGATGAGCCGATTAACAATATCAAAATTTCAAAAAGTGAGGAAAGTATTTTCATTTGGAGCATTTTTTACGAGTTAATCAAACAAGTTATTGATGAGCTAAAGCGGACAGAAGACAGCGAGGAAGAACGTTCTACACATCAGTTTGACGATTTGGAATATATTTTTATTGATGACCCTGTCAGCTCTTTGGATGAAAATCATCTAATTCAACAAGCGGTTGATTTGGTTGATTTGATAAAGCTTAGCGGATCGGGGTTAAAGTTTGTTATTACTACACATAATGTTTTATTTTACAACGTTCTATACAATGAACTAAAAGATTTGAAAAATAAAAAGGAAAGTTATCTTCTGTTAAAAAATGAAGATAGTAGTTTTGATATTCTTGAAAAACAAGGTGATTCCAATAAAAGTTTCTCATATCACCTTCACTTAAAAGAAGTTATTGAAAAAGCTATCGAGAATCGGCAGGTGGAACGGTTTCATTTTATGTTGCTGAGAAACCTGTATGAAAAAACAGCTAATTTTTTGGGTTATACGCAATGGTCTAAGATTCTGCCTGAAGATGGTAGAGGAAACTATTTTCAACGTATTATTAACTTTACAAGTCATTCTACATTATCTAATGAGGAATTTGCCGAGCCGACACCGCAAGAACAAGAAACTGTCAAATTGCTTTTGAAACACTTGCTGGATAACTATAATTTTTTTCAAAGTGATGAACAAAGAGATAATCCATGAACCTCGAAACCAAACCCATCGCCGAAACGCCGAATTTCATCGTGCTTGATCAATATGAAAAAATCGAACAGTCGGGCAGCTACCAATCGGAAAAACCAGTTGGAAGCGGAGTTAATCACCGATTTGCAGAATCAGGGTTATGAATACCGCAAGGATTTGAACAGCCAAAGCAGGCTGCTGGAAAACCTGCGCGCCCAGTTGCAGCGGCTGAACGATGTGGCGTTTTCAGACGACGAATGGGCGCGGTTTTTGACGGAATATCTGGACAGGCCGTCTGAAAACATTACCGATAAAACCCGCAAAATCCACGACGACCATATTTACGATTTCGCTTTTGATGACGGTCGTCTGAAAAACATCTATCTGCTGGACAAGAAAAACCTTGCCCGCAACCATGTGCAGGTTATCAACCAGTTTGAGCAGACGGGCACGCATGCAAACCGTTATGACGTTACCGTGTTGGTAAACGGCCTGCCGCTGGTACAGATTGAATTGAAAAAGCGCGGTGTGGCGGTGCGTGAAGCATTCAATCAGGTGCATCGTTACAGCAAAGAGAGCTTCAACAGCGAAAATTCGCTGTTCAAATTCCTGCAAATCTTCGTGATTTCCAACGGCACGGACACGCGCTATTTTGCCAATACCACCAAGCGCGACAAAAACAGCTTCGATTTCACGATGAATTGGGCGCGGTCGGACAATTATCCGATTAAAGATTTGAAAGACTTTACCGCCACGTTCCTGCAGAAAAGCGTATTGCTGAGCGTTTTGCTGCATTACAGCGTGTTCGATGCGAATGATACGCTGCTGATTATGCGGCCGTATCAGATTGCCGCCGCCGAACGCATTTTGTGGAAAATCAACAGCTCGGCGCAGGCGAAGAATTGGAACAAGCCGGAAAGCGGCGGCTATGTTTGGCATACCACGGGCAGCGGCAAAACGCTGACCAGCTTTAAGGCGGCGCGTCTGGCGACGGAATCGGCGTTTATCGACAAGGTTTTCTTCGTGGTGGATAGGAAGGATTTGGACTATCAGACGATGAAGGAATACCAACGTTTTTCGCCCGACAGCGTGAACGGTTCGGAAAGCACGGCGGGCTTGAAACGAAATTTGGAAAAAGACGACAACAAAATCATCGTTACCACCATCCAAAAGCTGAACAACCTGATGAAGAGTGAAGATAATCTGCCGGTTTATCACCAGCAGGTTGTATTTATTTTCGATGAATGCCACCGCTCGCAATTCGGTGAAGCGCAAAAAAACCTGAAAAAGAAATTTAAAAAATTCTGTCAGTTCGGCTTTACCGGTACGCCGATTTTTCCCGAAAACGCTTTGGGCGCGGAAACCACGGCGGGCGTGTTCGGGCGGGAGCTGCATTCTTATGTGATTACCGATGCCATCCGCGATGAAAAAGTATTGAAATTCAAAGTGGATTACAACGATGTGCGCCCGCAGTTCAAAGCCGTGGAAGCGGAACAGGACGAGAAGAAACTGAGTGCCGCCGAAAACCGCAAAGCCCTGCTGCATCCTGAACGCATCCGCGAAATCACGCAATATATCCTGAACCAGTTCAGGCAGAAAACGCACCGGCTGAATGCGGGCGGCAAAGGCTTTAACGCCATGTTTGCCGTCAGCAGCGTGGATGCGGCGAAGTGCTATTACGAAGCGTTCAAAACACAACAGGCAGGCAGCCTGCGCCCGCTGAAAGTGGCCACTATTTTTTCCTTTGCGGCCAACGAAGAGCAAAATGCCGTCGGTGAAATTGTCGATGAAACCTTTGAACCGGAAGCGATGGACAGCAGCGCGAAAGAATTTTTGCAGGCTGCCATCAACGATTACAACGCCTGTTTCAAAACCAATTTCGGCACGGACAGCAAAGCCTTTCAGAACTACTACCGCGATTTGGCAAAACGGGTGAAAAACCAGGAAGTGGATTTGCTGATTGTGGTCGGCATGTTTTTGACGGGTTTTGACGCGCCGACGCTGAATACGCTGTTCGTCGATAAAAATCTGCGCTATCACGGCCTGATGCAGGCGTTTTCTCGCACCAACCGCATTTATGATGCCACCAAAACCTTCGGCAACATTGTCTGCTTCCGCAATTTGGAGCAGGCAACCATTGATGCGATCACGCTCTTCGGCGACAAACACCAAAAATGTGGTGCTGGAAAAAAGTTACGAAGAATACATGAACGGCTATACCGACAGCCAGACCGGCGAAGCACGGCGCGGCTATTTGGATGTGGCAAAAGAATTGCGCGAACGTTTCCCCGATCCCGACAAAATCGAAACGGAAAAAGACAAAAAAGATTTTGCCAAGCTCTTCGGCGAATACCTGCGGGTGGAAAACGTGTTGCAGAACTACGATGAATTTGCCGCCCTGCGCGAGTTGCAGAATGTGGATGCGGCGGACGAAGATGCTATGAAGGCGTTTCAGGAAAAATATTACCTGAGCGATGAAGACGTGCAGGAAATGAGGCAAGTGCCGATGCCGTCTGAAAGGGCAGTGCAGGATTACCGTTCCACCTATAACGACATCCGCGACTGGCTGCGACGCCAAAAAGCAGGCGAACAGAAAGAGCAATCAAAAATCGACTGGGACGATGTGGTTTTTGAGGTGGATTTGCTCAAATCGCAGGAAATCAATTTGGATTACATCTTGCAACTGGTTTTCGAACATCACAAAAAAATCAAAGGCAAAGCGGAGCTGGTGGAAGAAATCCGCCGCATCATCCGCGCCAGCATCGGCCACCGCGCCAAAGAGAGCCTGATTGTGGATTTCATCAACGATACGGATTTGGACAAAGTACCCGATGTTCCCACCATACTGGAAACCTTCTACAACTACGCGCAAGAAGTGATGAGGAGTGAAGCCACAGAGCTGATTGCCGCCGAAGGCCTGAACGAAACCGCCGCCAAACGCTATTTGACAGGCTCGCTCAAACGCGGCTATGCCAGCGAAAACGGTACGGAACTGACCGAAACCCTGCCGAAAATGAGCCCGCTCAACCCGCAATATCTGACTAAGAAACAAAGCGTTTTCCAGAAAATTTCGGCGTTTGTGGAGAAGTTTAAGGGGGTGGGAGGAAATCTCTAAATCAAAAAGTCGTCTGAAAACTCAGATTTGAGGTTTTCAGACGACCTTTTATTGAACTGCACTGCATCCTTATTCAGCGATACAGGGAAACGATGGTTTCGGCAGCTTTGACGCAGCTGTCGACATCGGCGACCAAGGCGATGCGGACGTAGCCTTCACCGGGGTTGCCCCATTCGGTATCGCGGGCGAGGAAGCGGCCGGGGAGGACTTGGATGGCGGCTTTTTGCCAGAGGTTTTTGGCAAATGCCAAATCGTCGCCGTCCGGTACTTTCAGCCAGATGTAGAACGATGCGTCGGGCAGTTTGACATCGAATGCCTGTTGCAAAATGGGGATGACGCGGTCGAATTTTTCCTGATACAGGCGGCGGTTGGCGATGACGTGTTCTTCGTCGTTCCATGCGGCGATGCTGGCGCGTTGGACGGGGATGCTCATTGCGCTGCCGTGGTAGGTGCGGTAGAGCAGGAAGTTTTTAAGCAATTCGGCATCGCCTGCGACAAAACCGGAGCGCAGTCCGGGGACGTTGGAGCGTTTGGAGAGGCTGGTGAACATGACGATATTGCGGTTGCTGCGCCCTAATTGTGCTGCTGCCTGTAAGCCGCCTATGGGTTTGTTGCCGTCGAAATAGATTTCGGAATAGCATTCGTCGGAAGCGATGATGAAACCGTATTTGTCTTGCAGATCAAAGATTTCTTGCCAGTCTTCCACTTGCAGGACGCTGCCGCTGGGATTGTTGGGCGAGCAGACGAACATGACTTTAGTGCGTTGCCATACGTCTTCGGCGATGCTTTTCCAATCGGGCTTGAAGGACGGGGCGGGACAGTTGGCGAAACGGATTTCGCCGCCGCCGAGAATGGCTGCACCTTCGTAGATTTGGTAGAACGGATTGGGACTGAGGACGACGGGTTTGAGGTCGTCTGAAACGGGATTTAAGACAGCTTGAACGAAGGAAAACAAGGCTTCGCGGCTGCCGAGTACGGGCAGGACTTCTGTATCGGGATTGACGGTCAACCCGTCGTAACGGCGTTGCAACCAGTCGGCACAGGCTTGGCGTAATTCGGGCAGACCTGCGGTCAGGGGGTATTTTTCCAGTTCGTGCAGCGAGGCGGTCAGTGCGGAGGTAATGACTTCGGGCGTAGGATGTTTCGGTTCGCCGATGTGCAGGGGAACAGGAGTAACGCCTTCGGGATGGTTAACGCCCTGCATGGCTTCGCGCAGGCGGGCGAATGGATAGGGTTGGAGTTGGTCGAGTAGTGGGTTCATGGGTGTTCCAGATGTCTATCGAGACGGCCATCTTAGCATTTTTTATGCGGATTTTGTTGACAATGTATCCCATAGAAAGGGAGGCAGGATGAAGGTCGTCTGAAAACTGTTTTCGGACGACCTTTGGAGAGGAACATGATTTGCCAGCGATAAAAAAGAGCATATTGAATATGCCCTTTTTTGTTGTGCAAATCTGCGGATATGATTTATTTGGTTGCTGCGGGAAGAGCACCGTTGAGCAGATATTGAATGGTTTCTTGCACCGTACGGATGGCGTTGCCAAAAGGCAGCGGGTCTTTACCGCGGAAAAACAAGCCTTTATCGACTTCGCCACGGAAAGCGGCAGAGAGTTGGATGTCGATGCAGAATTGTCCGGCTTTTGCCAAACCGTCGCGCAGTCCGCAGCTGGTCAGGCAGTTCAAGCCTTGCGTACAGCGGCGCGGGTCGGCTTTGGCATTGGCTTGCAGCTTGGATTCGCGCTTGATGTAGCTGTCTAGGAATTTGGTACGCACACCGCGTGCGGGCAATCCGGCGACGGACATAAATTCGACAACATGCTCGGTTTCTGCGCCTGCCAGTGTTTTTTTGAAGTTGATGTGGGCATCGCCTTCTTCGGTAACCGCAAACGCCGTACCGATTTGGACGGCAGACGCGCCCCAGTTTTTCAGGGCAGTTTTGACTTTTTCAAAGTTCGCCATGCCGCCGGCAAGGATGAGTGGGATTTTTTCGCTTTCAAGGCCTAAGTTCTTGAATACTTCAAAAGTTTCTTCGATGACGCGTTTGAATTCAAACTTGGCATCGTTCACACCTGCCACGCTTGCCGCGCCTAAGTGTCCGGCAGCGTGTGCGGGATGTTCGATAACGATGGCATCGGGCAAAACACCTTTTTCATCCAGCGTTTCAATACGATACCGATACCGCGCGATTCGGACAAAATCGGGAACAGGGCGACATCTTTGTGATAACCCTCAGTCATTTCGGGCAAATCCAGCGGCAATCCCGCACCCATCACAATCGCGTCCGCACCCGATTCGCAGGCTTGGCGGACGTAGGCGGCGTGGTCTTTGACGGCCTTCATGACGTTGACGGCGATCATACCTTTGCCGTTTGCGTCGGCTTTGGCTTTTTGGATTTCGCGGTCAAGCGCGGTACAGTTGAGTCGGGTGTATTTTTCTTCACTCGGATTGATTTTGGATTCGGCGAGCAGGTCGTCATGCAGGTGGCGCAAATCGACGCTGGCAATCGTGCCAACACCGTTTTCACGGGCGACTGCGCTGGAGAGTTTCGATGCGGAAACGCCCACGCCCATTCCGCCTTGGACGACGGGAATCAATGATTTGCCACGGATGAGCAATGGGTCGAAGTTGTTTTGCATGTATGGGTTCCTTGATGGTTGCGGGTGGTGTTTTTAATAGATAGGTATATGTATCGAAGTTGCTTTTATCGGCTAAATGACGCCTGTTTTAAGATTTTAGGAATTATACTCTAATCAAATGGGAAATTAGAGTTTTAATACAGTTTTTTTGTTAAAATAATCTTAATATATTGTTAATTAAGAAATTATTATTTTGAGTGTTGGCGGTGTGCTGCGGCATTTTTGGGACGAATGTGTCGTTTAAAAATCAAAAAGGTCGTCTGAAAACCTGATTGGGCTTTTTCAGACGACCTATGCTTTGCCGGTGAAGATTCGGGTTGTTTACGGACGGTTGGCTGCTATATGGTAGCGCGTTTCAAATGCGGCTTCTTCTCCCGCGTCCAGCTTGATTAACCCTAAACCGTTGTTGAAGCAGTCGGGGGCGCCGCTGAGGTTTTCGATGGCGATGGTGTCGCGGGTCGATGGGGTGAAGATTTGCAGGTAGGGATAGGAGGTGTCGGGGTAAATGCTCAGGGTCAGTCCGTTGCCTGAGAGCGTGCAGGCGGCGGGTTTGCTACGTGCCAAGACAAAGCTGTTGTCCAATTCGATGCCTGCCAGGCTTGAGGTCGTCTGAAAACGGGAGTCGTCAATGATGCTGCCGTCGGGAACCAAATCGGCATCGAAGCCCAAGCGTTTGCTGCTGTCGATTTCCAGCGACCAATCGTCGGTTTTGCCGCCTAGTGTGAAATAGGGGTGCCAGCCGTCCGCCAGCGGCATGGCGGTCGTGCCTTGGTTGCGGACGGTGGAGCGGATGTTTAAGCCGTCTGCGCTAAGGCGGTAGCGGACGGTCAGGCTGAAGGGGAAGGGGTAGCCGCTGTCGTCTTGCGCATAATCTGCGCGGATTTCGACCTCGGCGGATTGGTCGTCTGAATGGCTGTTGACGAGGGCGAACTCGCGGTCATACATCAAACCGTGTGCCGCGTGTTCGGCGAGTTTGAATTTGCCGCACTGATATGCTTTGCCGTCAAAGCTGTATTTGCCGTGGCGCAGGCGGCAGGCGTACGGGCTGAGTTTGCCGCTGCGGAACCATTCGGTCAGGCTCTCGCGGGCGTGTTGCGGGGTATCGTAGGCTTTGACGATGTTGAACCATGTGCCGTCGGGGCGGCGGATTTCGTAGCGGTTGAGCAGCCCGCCGTAAAGATAAATTTCCGCGCGTAAATCGGGGGAGGCGAGCAGCAGGCGGTCGTTGTCGGTTTTGAGTGTGAACATGAAGCGGCTCCTGATTGGGGTTGGGCAGGGTGTATAAAAGGTCGTCTGAAAAGTTTTAAGACGACCTTTGCGATCAGGATTTCTTCCGGCGGCGTTCGCCCGGCAGCAGCATGTCCGCCCATTTGATGATGTTGGCGACTTCGGCGGGATTGAGTTCGTAGAACTGTCCGCGTTTGAGGCGGTTGGGCAGGCCGATGGGGCTGAAGCCGACGCGCACGAGGCGGCTGACGGTGAGGCCTTGGCTTTCGAATATGCGGCGCACTTCGCGGTTGCGGCCTTCTTTGATCACGACGTTATACCATTTGTTCGCGCCTTCGCCGCCTTGTTCGTAGATGCGTTCGACTTTTGCCAAGCCGTCTTCGAGCATCACGCCTTCTTCAGTGAGGCTGCGCATTTGTTCGGTGGTCAGCCCGCCGAGTACGCGCACGGCGTATTCGCGTTCGACTTCGAAGCTGGGGTGGGCGAAACGTTGGACGAGTTCGCCGGAGGTGGTCAGGATGAGCAGGCCGCTGGTGTTGATGTCCAAGCGTCCGATGGCGACCCAGCGGCTGCTGGCGGCCTGCGGCAGGCGGTCGAAGATGCTGACGCGGCCTTGTGGGTCGTCGCGGGAAACGATTTCGCCTTCTTGTTTGTAATACAGGATGATGCGCGGCAGGCGGTCTGCCCATTTGAGTTTGATGATGCTGCCTTTGACGGTAACGTGGTCGTCGGGGGTGACTTTGTCGCCCAGTTGCGCGGTTTTGCCGTTGACCGCTACCCAGCCGTTGTTGATCCATTCTTCCATTTCGCGGCGTGAACCGACGCCGGACGCGGCAAGCACTTTTTGCAGGCGTTCGGGTTCCATGCGCGACAGGTCGCTGCGGCGTTCTTTCAAATCGCGCGCGCGTTCCATGATTTTTGGTTGGGATTGCGGACGACGAGTTTTCTGGCTTTAGCGGCGCGCTGTTTGGGGGCATTTTGCGGTTTGAGGTCGTCTGAAACTTTTTGTCCGTGAGGTTGGGAAGCGGTTTTGCGCGTTTCGTCTTTGGGACGGGCTTTGCTTTTGAAAGGTTTGGCGGTTTTCTTGGCAGACGGGGCTGCGCCGTCGCGCCATTGGCGTTTGCTGGTGGATTGCTTGGACATGGGGTTCTCCTAACGCGTTTGATGACAACGGGTTGAATTTGAAGCAGGACAAGGCAAGTCAAATTCAACCCGCTGCGGAAAACGGTTCTTCTGCGGCGGTGGCGGCAGGAATAAGTTACGGATAAAAGGCCGCCTGAAAACGAATGAAACGAGTTTTGTTAAAACGTTTTTTATATTTCAGACGACCTTTTGCTGGAGTCGGGATTTTACCCTATCGGCTTGAAGCTGTGGGAAGTTTAAGGCGACAGCCGCTCGCGTATCCAGTTGCCGTCAACCAAGCGGTATTGGATGCGGTCGTGCAGGCGGCTGGGGCGGCCCTGCCAGAATTCGATGCGGTCGGGGATGACGAGATAGCCGCCCCAATGCGGCGGACGCGGGACGTGCAGCGGGTGTTTCGCTCCTACGGCAGCGGCTTTGGCAACCAACAGCGCCTTGCTCGACAACACTTCGCTTTGCGCGCTTGCCCATGCGCCGATACGGCTGGTGTAGGGGCGGCTGTCGAAATATTCGTCCGAAGCGGCGGCATCCAGTTTTTCGATGCGCCCTTCAACGCGTACCTGCCGCTCCAGTTCCGGCCAGAAAAACGTCATGGCGGCAAACGGGTGCGCGTCAAACGAGCGTCCTTTGCGGCTTAAGTAATTGCTGAAAAACACAAATCCCTGCGGATTGACTTCTTTCAGCAGTACCATGCGGCTGTTCGGTCTGCCGTCTTCGCCCACCGAGGCGACGTTGACGGCGGTCGGCTCGTTGACTTGCGAATGAATCGCCTCGTTCAGCCATTGCTCGAACTGGACAATCGGGTCGGCACGGCATTCCGATTCCGACAGTTCGCGCTTGCTGTAATCTTCGCGGATATTGTGCAAATCCATGATGTCCTCCGATATTCACGTTTGTTTGAATGAATCATACCTCGTTTTTTCAGACGACTCCAACGATAGGGCGGGGGAATATGTGTATAATCCGCGTCAAATCAAATGAAACGGAAAAAATCATGCAAACCGAAGTCGAACTGAAAATCCTCAATCCGAAAATGACAGACAAACTGCCCGCCTACGCCACGCCGGGTTCTGCCGGACTGGACCTGCGCGCCTGTCTGGACGAAGCCGTTACCCTGCAACCGGGCGACGCCTACCTCGTTCCGACTGGTATGGCGGTGCATCTTGCCAATCCCGACTACGCCGCCGTTTTGCTGCCGCGTTCCGGTCTGGGACACAAACACGGCATCGTCTTGGGCAACTTGGTCGGACTGATCGACTCGGACTATCAGGGCGAACTCAAAGTCTCCGTGTGGAACAGGGGCAAAGAAGCGTTTACCATCGAACCGATGGAGCGCATCGCGCAAATGGTGATTGTGCCGGTGGTGCAGGCGGCGTTTAAAGTCGTGGACGAATTTGCCGCCAGCGAGCGTGGCGAAGGCGGCTTCGGCAGCACGGGCAAGGCGTAAACCGCCTGTTCACATACAAAGGTCGTCTGAAAACTTTCGATGCGGGTTTCAGACGACCTTTTGCCGTATTTGTATTGCAGGCTGAAATTGATAGAACGTGCAGTATTAGTTACAATTTCGTTCCTTAAAATTTTTTAACGTTTTACAACGGATAGAAAGACTGCGATGGCTGAAACAATGAAAAAACAGGCGGATTCGCCTGATTTGGTGTACGGTTTGGAAGACAATCCGCCATTCGGAAATGCCTTATTAAGCGCGATAACGCATCTTCTGGCGATTTTTGTGCCGATGATTACGCCCGCGCTGATTGTGGGAGGTGCACTGGAATTGCCGGTTGAGATGACAGCGTATCTCGTGTCGATGGCGATGGTCGCGTCGGGTGTCGGCACTTATTTGCAGGTCAACCGCTTCGGGCCGGTCGGTTCGGGGATGCTGTCTATCCAGTCTGTGAATTTCTCGTTCGTTACCGTCATGATTGCGCTGGGCGCGGGGATGAAAGAGGGCGGTTTGACTAAGGATGCGATGATTTCGACGCTATTGGGCGTATCGTTTGTCGGCGCGTTTTTGGTGTGTTTCTCGGCGTGGCTTTTGCCGTATTTGAAAAAAGTGATTACGCCGACGGTCAGCGGCGTGGTCGTGATGCTGATTGGTCTGAGTCTAGTACACGTCGGCATTACCGATTTCGGCGGCGGCTTCGGCGCGAAGGCGAACGGCACGTTCGGCTCGATGGAAAACTTGGGGCTGGCGTCGCTGGTGTTGCTGATTGTGTTGATATTCAACTGCATGAAAAACCCATTGCTGCGCATGAGCGGCATCGCGGTCGGGTTGATTGTCGGCTATATCGTCGCGTTGTTTTTGGGCAAGGTGGATTTTTCCGCACTGCAAAACCTGCCGCTGGTTACGCTGCCCGTACCGTTTAAATATGGTTTTGCTTTCGACTGGCACGCATTTATTGTGGCGGGCGCGATTTTCCTGTTGAGCGTGTTTGAGGCGGTCGGCGATTTGACTGCGACGGCAATGGTGTCCGACCAGCCGATTGAAGGCGAGGAATACACCAAACGCCTGCGCGGCGGCGTGTTGGCGGACGGTTTGGTATCTGTCATCGCCACTGCTTTGGGTTCCCTGCCGTTGACGACTTTTGCGCAAAACAACGGCGTAATTCAGATGACCGGCGTGGCTTCTCGTCATGTGGGCAAATATATTGCCGTGATTTTGGTGTTGCTGGGTTTGTTCCCCGTGGTCGGACGCGCGTTTACGACGATTCCGAGTCCGGTTTTAGGCGGCGCGATGGTTTTGATGTTCGGCTTGATTGCGATTGCGGGCGTGCGGATTTTGGTCAGCCACGGTATCCGCAGGCGCGAAGCGGTGATTGCGGCAACGTCGGTCGGTCTGGGCTTGGGCGTGGCGTTTGAGCCGGAAGTGTTTAAGAACCTGCCCGTCTTGTTCCAAAACTCCATTTCCGCCGGCGGCATCACGGCGGTTATCCTGAACCTGCTTTTGCCGGAGGATAAAACCGACAAAGTCGTCAAAATTGATACCGAGGGGCTGGAGCATTAAGCTTCAAGCGTAAACAAAAAGGTCGTCTGAAATTTGATTTTCAGACGACCTTTTTGATAATCCTCTTACATGAATATGACATTCGTGCAATAATCCGAAAACTTTAAAAGCAGTTAATTATATGATTAAAAATAAGAAAATAATTTTTTCGATTTTAACTTCAGTTATCTTGTTCTCAATTTATTTTTTCAGCAATTACCGTATCTTCTTTTCCCCTTTTGAAATCCTCAGCAACAAAACCATAGAGCAGAACCTGCAAGGGATTTGTGTAGACGAGGGAAGAAAGTTGAGCAAGGAAGAGTTGCTGAGGCGGGCGTTGGTCAGCTATTTCACGCATGAATCGACAGGGCAGTATTTCGATGACCCATCTGACTACGCCTGGAAGGACAGATGCCCTACTGAGAAATCGTGTCAGTTGTATATGATGCCCGCTATCGAGATGGGGGATTATATCTTTGACAAGGAAAAAAGAATCTCGCTATTAAAGGCGAGGAATAACGGAGTTACATTCAGCAGGGCGGATCAGTTTTTTCCAAAAAATGTCCGCTACCAATCGCACAAGCTCCCCTTCGGATTTTACGCCTCAAACAGGTTCAGTTCTTTTTACCCTTATGACTGCTGCGGTATCAAGGAAAAGTCAGAGTTGTTGAAAGCTGATTATCCGTTCAATGGCACCCCCGATTTATTGGAACAAAGAGGGTTAGGAAATTATTTTTTAGATTTAAAAATAATTAATTCAAATTTAACAGATAAAATGGAAGTATATTATATGAGATATATCATAAATAATTGTGGATTATATCTTCCCGAAAAATATTCTTCTGTAACAGGAAATTATACAAAATATATGACTACAGATTATGGTTTTCATATTAATGAAAAATTGGATTCAGGTGGTTACAGAAATTCCTGTTGGCTGTATAAAATGGAGTAATGGAAAACCTGATGACTCTGTAACGCGTTTACTTTTTTTAAAAAGATTGGATTATATTTTTTTAACTACCAAACTATTTGGAATGGTAATGATTTTTTTACAGTTGTCTCAAAAAAACCTTAGACTACACGAGGAAATGCAATAATATCTCAAACTAAAAAAATTTGTTTTTAGATTTTTCTGGAAATTATACAAGCGAAGTATTGTATGAGATGTATTCATTTGGTTGTTTAGGTTTAGTGTTGAAATGTTGTCTGAAAATTTCAGACGACCTTCTATATTAGAAATATAACTACTGGGTAAAAACGCTTTATCTTTTTATTTCATTTGTATAGAATATTTCAAGCTGATAGATATTTGATTATCCTAATGATCAATTAGGCAATTTTATTGTTAGATATGATGGAACGGTTATGGCAGCGGTTGCTTATTACATTTTTATTTTAATCATCGGAATTATTCCTGGGTTTAGGATTGGGGCAAGGTTCTACAGAAAAAGGCACTCGGAAAGAAAGAGAAAGGTAGGAACTTAATTATGATAGGTATTCTTTTCCTGATTCTTCATATTATTGTCTTTGTGTCAATCGGGTTTGTTCTTGGTGCAATATTTGAATGGCAGAATACAAAATGGAATATTCTTCATTCTAATAAAAAGAGAAAAATATTTTATATTTTAGGGATGGTCATTGGCTTTGTTTTGATGTTTGGAGATGAGCTGATTGGGGAGATTCAAATGAAAAATATCTGCAATTCAAATAAAATGGTTTTTGTTTTCCCTGTTGAAGATTTTAAACATAAAGATCTAATAGAGTTAGATAGTAAGTATCTAAAATTACAAGGAAGTGCTGTTCCTGTACGTTATTATGTTCGTAAGTATGGGAGTGATGATAAAAAAATTTATATTATTTCTAAATCTTATATGGCATCTGGGGGGTGGGTTTCACGTTTAAATGAGTCCGTAATTGGAAGTTCAATTGGTCCAATGTGGATTTCAGATTGGAATAAACATTGTAATTCTATGGATTATAAAAGGCTAAAAGATTTATATAATGTTAAAATCATTAATTTAAATAATTAAATTTAGGAAATATTATGAATCAGATTCAGGGAATTTATATTAGCTCGTTGCTAGCTGATGCAGTTTATACAGATATTCAGAAACTTAGGGATAATAGTGCTCGTGTTTATTGTTAGACATGATGGAACGGTTATGACAGCGTCCGCTTATTACATTTTTATTTTAGTTATCGGAATTATTCCTGGGTTTAGGATTGGTGCAAGGTTTTACAGAAAAAGGCATTCGGAAAGAAAGAGAAAGGTAAGGACTTAAATTATGATAGGTATTCTTCTCCTGATTCTTCATATTATTGTCTTTGGGGCGGTCGGGTTTGTGCTTGGTGTGGCATTTGAGTGGCAGTATGCAAAGCAGAATACTCTACTTGATTGTAAAAAAACAAAGTTATATCTCTTTATAAGCCTCATTTTAGGATTTGGATTTATGTTCTTTGATGAGCTAATAGGATTGATTCAGTTTAAAAAATTATGTAATCAATCCAGTATTGTATTTCTGCATAATCCTAATGAGATAAAAAATAAGAATTTAATAGAAGTAAGATATAAAAAAAGTAATGTTAGATTTTCTTTTTTAGAAATTTATTATTATAAGAGAGAATATGTTGATTCTCATGGAGAAAAATATATTATCGTTTATCCTTATGTAGCTAAAGGGGGGTGGATTTCAAAAGTATTGAATGGAGCTGTGGGGGGAGAAAAAACTCCTTTTCTCTTCTCTAATCGGTACTGTAAACTTCATTATATCAACTCAATTGATAAGTTATATAATTTTAATATAGTCAAAGAGATTGATTTTTTTAAACGTATATATATTTGAAAATCATGCTATGGAATTTTTATTAATACTATTAAAAATATGTGTATTAACTCATTATTGTGTGGTGCAGTTTATACAAAAGTAACTGAAGCCACTAATTCAGGTTCAACAGTATTGAGAGACATTGTAAGGGAAAGCAAGACGTAGCCTGCATAAAGTCTCTGTTTCATTAGATAGGATGTGTGCGGAATGGACGCACGCAGTTGTTTGGATTTGGTATTGAAAGGTCGTCTGAAAATTTCAGACGACCTTTTTGATAATTCTATTGCATAAATATGACATTCGTGGAATAATCCGAAAACTTTAAAAATCATGTAACCATATGATTAAAAATAAGAAAATAATTCTTTCGATTTTAACTTCAGTTATCTTGTCCTCAATTTATTTTTTCAGCAATTACCGTATCTTCTTTTCCCCTTTTGAAATCCTCAGCAACAAAACCATAGAACAGAACCTGCAAGGGATTTGTGTAGACGAGGGAAGAAAGTTGAGCAAGGAAGAGTTGCTGAGGCGGGCGTTGGTCAGCTATTTCACGCATGAATCGACAGGGCAGTATTTCGATGACCCATCTGACTACGCCTGGAAGGACAGATGCCCTACTGAGAAATCGTGTCAGTTGTATATGATGCCCGCTATCGAGATGGGGGATTATATCTTTGACAAGGAAAAAAGAATCTCGCTATTAAAGGCGAGGAATAACGGAGTTACATTCAGCAGGGCGGATCAGTTTTTTCCAAAAAATGTCCGCTACCAATCGCACAAGCTGCCCTTCGGATTTTATGCCTCAAACAGGTTCAGTTCTTTTTACCCCTATGACTGCTGCGGTATCAAGGAAAAGTCAGAGTTGTTGAAATCTGATTATCCGTTCAATGGCACACCCGATTTATTGGAACAAAGAGGACTGGGAAATTATTTTTTGGATTTAAAAATAGTAAGCGAAAAAATTAATGTTTATTATCATAGATATATTATTAATAATTGTGGACAATATATTCCTGATAAATATTCTTCTATACAAGGAAATTATACTAAATATATGACGACTTCCTATGGATTTTATCTGCCGCAAGATTTTATTCAAACTGTTTCTGAAATTCCTATTGGCTGTTGGAAATGGAATCATAGCAAACCTGATGCTTCTACCATAAATTCTCTCCCAAAATCATTTGATTATATGTTTCATTACCACACTCTTTGGGATGGTAATGATTTTTACAGTTGTCCTAAGAAACCTTAAATCACACGAGGAAATGCAATAATGTCTCAAACTAAAAAATTTGTTTTGGATTTGTCATGTTAAAAAATAAAATCATAATATATTTCTTTTCTATATTGGTATTTACGCTGATATTTTTTGTTTTGTTTAGATTGAAATATTTTTTTGTTTTAGATGATTATTATAACAGATATAACACTGATATTAGTTACATAAATTCAGAAGAAGTAAGCCGTTTATATGAGAAAAAACAATACGATTACTCTTGTGGTTTGATTACTATATATACTACATATTCTAGCGATAATAGCGCACATAATCTATGCTTAAATACTAAGGTTAAATTCTCATCTAATACTATTGAAAAAAACTATCGAATTGTGAAATAGTTACTGAGAATTTTATGGGAAAAAGAATATTTATTTTATAGAACTAAGTATACATTTAAAAAAATGATATTGATAGCATTTGGGGAACTTTAAATATTAATTACTTCTCTACTGGAAATGATGCAAATAATGATGCAAATTTTTTTCATATTATTCATTAATGAATAATATGAATACAATATCGGCAGATGGAGGCGGAGAGTTCTTATTAAAAGATATTAATATTAAAACAGAAAACTAGAATTTGGAAGTCTGTTAATATTTATGGGGTGGAGGGTAAATACACTAAAGATGATTTCTCAAATTGCTCTAGTGTTATATCTTCTGATAAATTATTTGTTAATTAATAAGCAAGTCGTAGCCTGTATAAAGTCCTTGTTTTTATCAGGTGTCGAAGTATTTTCTTATTATTTATAGTTACAGAAAAATGCCTCCGTCTAAAACGGATATCTTGTCTAATAATTGGAGATGAATATGCAAGCGTTTGTGTATTATTTAATCAGTTTATTTTTTTGGAATTATTCCAGGTTTTATTCTTGGAGTTAAAAATTTATCGTAGGATTTTTGGGAAATAAATCTTAAATGAATAGGAAAGAGCTATGATAGGAATACTTTTTTTATTGCCAATATCACTATATTTGGTTTTTTTGGGATTTATTGTTGGGATAATATTTGAATGGAAAAGTAAAAAACATGAAATCCTACGTTCTGAAAAAAGGCTTTTGTTTTATATTGTCGGTGCGATACTTTGGTTTTTTATAATGTTTGGTGATGAAATAATAGGAATGTATCAGCTAAAAAAATTATGTGAGTCTGAAAGAATCTTTTTAATAAAGGATGTCAGTAAACTAAGTAATAAAAATTTAATTTTGGAATTTGATGGTAAAAATCGTAGTAATGTTAGGTATTCTGCTATACCTATAAAATATAATATGTCAAAGTATCTGGATGCTTCAAATCAAAGTGAAATTTTTACATATAAGACATATACGCCATACGGGGGGTGGTTTTCTCGAATGATGGCATCTTTAATCGGCGCAGGAGGATATGTATTGTTTTTTGATAAGAAAGAAGTATGTAAATTATCAGATTATAATATTTTGAAAGAGAAATATAAATTCTCAATATCAGATGTTATCTATAAATAATTTAAGCAAGCCGTAGCCTGTATAAAGTCTCTGTTTCACCAGGTAGGATGTGTGCGGAATAGACGTACGTGGTTATTTGGATTTGGTATTGAAAGGTCGTCTGAAAATTTCAGACGACCTTTTCAGTAATTCTATTGCATAAATATGACATTCGTGGAATAATCCGCAAACTTTAAAAATCAGGTAACCATATGATTAAAAACAAGAAAATAATTTTTTCGATTTTAACTTCAGTTATCTTGTTCTCAATTTATTTTTTCAACAATTACCGTATCTTCTTTTCCCCTTTTGAAATCCTCAGCAACAAAACCATAGAGCAGAACCTGCAGGGGATTTGCGTGGATGAGGGAAGGAAATTGAGCAAGGAAGAGCTGCTGAGGCGGGCTTTGGTCAGCTATTTCGCACATGAGTCGTCGGGGCAGTATTTCGATGACCCATTTGACTACGCCTGGAAGGACAGATGCCCTACTGAGAAATCGTGTCAGTTGTATATGATGCCGGCCATCGAGATGGGGGATTATATCTTTGACAAAGAAAAAAGAATCTCGCTATTAAAGGCAAGGAATAACGGAATTACATTCAGCAGGGCGGATCAGTTTTTTCCAAAAAATGTCCGCTACCAATCGCACAAGCTCCCCTTCGGGTTTTATGCCTCAAACAGGTTCAGTTCTTTTTACCCCTATGACTGCTGCGGTATCAAGGAAAAGTCAGAGTTGTTGAAAGCTGATTATCCGTTTCAAGGGACTCCCAGTTTTCTTTCAAAAAGAGGGGTTGGAAATTACTTCTTAGATTTGAAAGAAGTAGATTTTACGGGTGAAAGGGCTGAAACCTATTATCGCAGATATATTATTAATAACTGTGGATTATATCTTCCCGAAAAATATTCCTCTGTAACAGGAAATTATACAAAATATATGACTACAAGTTACGGATTTCTTCTTACACAGGATTTTACAAAATCCGTATCTACCCCCCCTACTGGTTGCTGGAAATGGATTAATGGCAAACCTGATGATTCTGTAATGAACTCCCTTTCAAAATCATTTGATTATATGTTTCATTACCAAACTCTTTGGGATGGTAATTTTTTTTACAGTTGCCCTAAAAACCCTTAAATCACACGAGGAAATGCAATAATGTCTCAAACTAAAAAATTCTTTTTAGATTTGTCTGGAAATTATACGAGTGAGCCGTAGTCTGTATGGGATAAGTGTGCGGAACGCACGCAGTTGTTTGGATTTGGCATTATGAGGTCGTCTAAAAAAATCCTATACTCTCTGGTAGTTCGATTGCATAATTTTACAAGTCATTTATAATGCAAAAAACAAAATTAAGGGTAACTATATGATTAATAATAAAAATATAATTATGCTGATTTTAACGTTAGTTATATTCATTTTAATTTTATTTCCTGCTTCCGTATTTAATTTACCTTGGATAGCATCGAAAATAGAAAAAGTATATTTGGGTATCAGTTCTTATTTTGAATCCCCAAAAGAAAAAGAATTTCGGATAAAGAAAAAAGAAGAGCAGAACAGGGATAACTATAGGAAGCATTTTTTTTCTAAATTAATATGTAATAATCCAAGTAACGAGCTAAGTAATAGCGAATTATATGAATTAGCTATGGATGATTATTGGAAATATCAGGTTGAAAAAAATTTCCGATTGGGATAATATAATTCAAACATTGAAAGATGAAAAAAATTAATACTTGATGATACTCCGTATGATCTAAATAGAAAAATATGCGGGCTGAGGAATATAAATGAAGAAAAATCTAATGAAATAAACAGTACTTGTTATCCTTGGTTATTATATGAATATAATGATTTAAATATAATTCAAAAAAATGGGAAAGTAAAAAAATTACAAGATAAGTGATTTTTAAATCATTAGTATCAAAAGAATGGTCAGGAATTTCTTTTAATCCTTTTGAAGATAGACCTTACACAGGAAAATATTTTAATAGAGAGACTCCTTTTGCAGTTATTCAGCGAAGCTACGATGGTGTTGTATGGTATCCCAAAGATTGTTGTCGATTACTGGAATATTCAGAATTAAAAAAGAGCCATGATTTTGTACATACATTGTATCTTATAGAAAAATTTATGAGTATTGAGGAGTTGAATAAAATTAAGTTCTTAGTTATAAAAACCTATAATTTAGATCGCGCAGTTTCTTCTTATACTGGCTTAAATATGCTAGGAAGAAGTAACAATTATGCCGGTAGTGCTGTCTTATTGGCATATCCAGTTACATATTGTGGGAAAATAACACCATTCATTAAATTTTAATTTTAGCAAGCCATAGCCTGCATAAAGTCTCTGTTTTACCAGGTAGGATGTATTCGGAATAGACGCACGCGGTTGTTTGGATTCGGTATTGAAAGGTCGTCTGAAAATTTCAGACGACCTTTTTGATAATCCTATTGCATAAATATGACATTCGTGGAATAATCCGCAAACTTTAAAATTAGGTAAACATATGATTAAAAACAAGAAAATAATTTTTGTGATTTTAACTTCAGTTATCTTGTTCTCAATTTATTTTTTCAGCAATTACCGTATCTTCTTTTCACCTTTTGAAATTCTCAGCAACAAAACTATAGAGCAGAACCTGCAAGGGATTTGCGTGGACGAAGGAAGGAAATTGAGTAAGGAAGAATTATTAGCCAGAGGAATGACCAGTTATTTCAGATATTTATCACAAGGTAGATATTATGACGACATGAATAGTGAATGGAGAGAATATTGCCCTGTCGATGGTGCTTGTTGGCTTACTTCTGTTGGGAAAGCAAGCATAGCAGAATATATTTTTGATAGCAGAAAAAGGAAGTTTTTAAATCAAGAAGAAGGCAAGAAAATTCTTTTTTCTAACTCAGGTTTACTATTTTCATCAAAGAATAATCCAAAAATAAATAATGATAGTTTTTATTCTGTTATAGAAAACAGTTCCGTTCATTTTTTCCCGTATAAATGTTGCAGTATTAATGATAGAAAAGATTTAACGGAAGATGATTTCCCATTTTTAGGAGTGCCTAATTATCTAGAAGAAAGAGGTTTAGGAAGCTATTTTTTTAAATGTTTCTAGTTTACATATTGGAAAAAAATAATAACTTAACCTATATAAATAAAAAAAGTATATTCTGAGTAATTGTGGTGATTATTTGCCTGAAAAAAATACTCTGTAGCATCACCATATTCGGGTACATATGAGATGAAAGCTCACAATGAATTATATATTCCATATAAAAAAATTTTTGAAGTTTCTAAAAAAATATATTTTTTTGATTTAAATATATGCTCAAAATGGGTAAATAATAACACACCTTTATATAAAGTTGATATTTCTAACCCTGAAGAGAAAGTTATATGGGATGGACAATATCTTTTTTTCTTGTAACGTCAAAAGGAATCAAAAATGAACCAATATAAATTTTTTTGAATTAGATTTAAATACAAACTATGCCAATAAGGTTCTATCTTACTATTTATGGGGTACGGATGAACCCCCTTCAAAGACAAATTTAATATCTGAAAAATTGGATTGATAGAGCAAAAAAACAGATCAAATTGTTTTAAATATCGATACAAGACGTTTTTTGGATAAAACTGGTTTATATCAATATCATCCCTATGAGTTTGGTGTCATTCGAAAGTTTTTCAATAATGAACATGAAAATGGAAGTAAAGATTTTTAATGTTTTTAAAAAAATGGTAATCTTCAAAAAAATTTTTCTAATGGGGAGTTATCGCTTACTTACAATGAAATTAGAAGTTATCTCTATAGAGAAAGCAATAATCCTGATTCTAATTATATGAAATCAGCTCTACCTGTTCGAGACTATTACTTTTATTGGGATAAGGATTATAACGCTGAATACTTAAGTAAGAATGCCTTTGTTTTTGGTTCGGTTAAGTTAACTTTTGATACAAATAATATTCGTTTTATTGTTGATAAAAATGGAAATCCTTTGCGCATTGAAAACTTTAAAATATTTCCCTATAGCAACATAGATACAGTAGAAGGAGATAATGAAAAAAAAGACTTTCAAGATAACTTTGATTTTAAGGGAAATGGCAGCTTAACAGATGTTGTCAACACTTTACTTGACCGTATAACTGATCCTTTCAGTATCGGTAAAAAGTCTTGTTTCAATATATCGGTGTTGATGCACTGGAAGGTGAAACTATTCACCCTATGGAATATGATAATACTATTATTCATCCCTATATTGATCCTTATATTCGACCTAAATTTGAGGCTTATGTCCAACCTCAAATCAATAAGATGAGAATGGTATCAAGATTATTAGGTTTCTTGAAGGAGTTTCAATCTATTCAAAATTCGGGCGTAATTGATTATTTGGATGATGCTAATCAATTGGTTATCTATGGAACTCAGTCGAGGGATACTTTGAATGATTACAAGATCAAAAAGATTTTGAGTGTGGATATCGAAAAAACTGACACTCAGGAGCAGGAGTTGGATTTAAGTAAAAATATTGATTTGAATACTATCAGTACCCAGATAAATACTTTAATTAGTTCATTATTCCCTCACAGTCTCAATATAGCGAAAGAGCTGGGACTATTTAATGAATTGATGCAACAGATAACCGAGTTAAACCATTATCAGAAATATACGAAATATGGTGCAACCTATGTTGCAGGAGAAGGTAACGATACCCTTATCGGTACTGAATATTCAGACCGTTTCTTAGGCGGCAACGGCGACGATACCTACCGTATCAACGGTTTAGACAATGTCTTCGACAGCGACAGCAAGGGGGCAATCGTGTTTTCAGACGACGTCCGCGCGTCCCGTTTTATCCGAAACAGCGAAAGCGACGATACCTGGCTGAGCGTGGGTGCGGACGGTAAGCCTGACGGTTTGATGACGGCGGTGCGTCCTGCGCTTTCCCATTCGCTGTTGGTGAAACACGGTAAGGATATGGCGGTCATCCGCGATTTCTTTGAAGGCGAGAAATCGGATGTTTCGGCTTTGGGAATCACATTGGCGACCAAAGAGAAGCCTGCCATGCCCGATTCGGAGGCTGGGGAAGGTTCTTTAGTGCGTACCGACGGGGTCGGCGCGGCGGACAAGTACAATGTGTTCTATGCGAATGCGCAAGACCGCTGGTTTAATCTGACGGGCGGCAATAAGGACGATGTGCTGTTTGCGGGCGGCGCAGGCAGGCTGACGGTGTCGGCAGGTGCGGGCAACGACCGTGTGTACGGAAGCTACGGCGCGGACGTCATCAATGGCGGCGAGGGCAACGATTTGTTGAACGGGAGCAATTTTGCGGGCAACAAAACCGAGGCGCAGAAGGCGGAAGACCGCGACATCATCATCGGCGGCGCAGGCCGGGATTTGATTTACGGAGGAGTGGGCGACGATGTGATTTATTCGGAGCTGACGGACAGCCACCTGTCGGACACGGGTTCGTCCGAACGCGGCGACTGGGTTGCTGCGGGCGAGGGCGATGATGAGGTTTTCGGCAGTGCAAACCGCGATTTGATTACGGGCGGCGAAGGCAGCGATACGGTCTTCGGCGGCGCGGGCGACGATGTGATTCTGGGCGACGGCTTTGCGCGCCGGCAGTCGCGGACATTATATTTCCACGGGTGGCGGGGATATTTATTTCAATTACGGTACGGTTGCGCCCGTCATGCCGTTGGTACCGGGCTTGGTCATGCCGCGTCCGGTACGGATTCCTGCCGGTACGCTGAGCTACGAATATACTTGGGGCGACGGCAAATGGGATCCGAACTACCTGAACAGCGCAAGCCGTACGCACAACGATACGGATGCTTGGGATGTTGTGATTGACGCCGAGGCCGGCGATTACGCACTGACGGCGAAAATTGCGCCTTCGGACAATGTACACCGCGTTGCGGCGGGCGGTGCGGCGGATGTGCTGCATGGCGGTTCGGGCAATGATTTGCTTGTCGGCCAAGACGGCAACGATGTGCTGTACGGCGGTTCGGGCAATGATATTTTGTGGGGCGACGACAACCGCGACGCTGCGGTATCGGGAGACGATTACCTGGACGGCGGGGAGGGCGACGACAGGCTCTACGGTGGCAAGGGACACGATACGCTGGCGGCGGGCGCGGGACGCGACCTGCTCGACGGTGGCGAGGGTTTCGATTCTTATCTCTTTGCGTCCCGCGAGTTGCAGAATGCCGATGATGTGAAAACCATACGCGATGCGGGTGGGGAAGGCGCGATCTTTATCGACGGCGTTGCGCTCGACAGTACGGTTTGGACGGCGGATGCCGATAAGCCTGATGTCTGGCATTCGGCGCAAGGTTGGACGCTGGCTCTGATAGGCACAAGCCTGGTTTGACGGGCGCGACGTTCCACGGACAGATTGCGATAGAGAATTTCCGCGACGGAATGTTCGGATTGGCGTTGCCTGCGCCCAATGCTGCGCCGCAGGCGGATAAGGCGGTTGAAACTTTGTCGGTATCGGCGGATAAGCTGTTCAGCCATCAGCTTGCGGATGATTTGTTCCGCGACGACAAGGGTGTCGTGCGCTATGAATTGACTTTGGCGGACGGCTCGCCCCTGCCCGAAGGTTTGGCGTTTGATTCGGCAAGCCGTACTTTGAGCGGCAAAGTGTCGTCTGAAACGGATAAATTGGTTCTGAAAATCAGTGCGTTCGATGACGAGGGTTTGTCGGCGTCCCAAGATTGGACGTTGGCAATCGGGGCGGAAAACCATGCGCCCGAAGTGCAGGGTCGTCTGAATACGCAATACGCACGCGCGGGACAGGAATGGAAGTTTGCATTGCCGGAGGGATTGTTTACTGATAAAGACGGCGATGCGCTAACTTACCGCGCGACGCTTGCCGATGGCGGCAGACTGCCTGAAGGCATGGATTTTGACGGTAAACGCGGCGTATTCGGCGGCAGGGTTCTGCAATCGGGTAGCTTTGATTTGAAAATTACGGCAGCCGATACGCAGGGCGCAACGGCAGAAGCCGCTATGCGCTTAGAAGTATTGGGACGTGCGTCGGGGCAGGACAGGATTTTGACCGGAACGGACGGCGAAGACGTGCTGCGCGGCGGATCGGGCAGCGATGTGCTGGCAGGCGGCGCGGGCAATGATATGCTGTATGGCGGTATCAACAGCAGCGATGTTTACCTTTTTGCAGCGGGACACGGACACGATGCCGTCAGGGATGCGACTTATCAGGGCAGTAAATTTACCGATACGCTGCGCTTCGATGGCGCGGTTTCCGGTTCGGCCAGATTTATCCGCAGCGGCAACGATTTGACCGTCAAGGCATACGGCGAAGACGATTCGGTAACGGTCGCCAATTATTTCCAGTCGGTTGCCAACCGTCATGTACGTTTCGAGTTTGCCGACAAAACCTTGGATGCGGAAGCCATGAAAACGGCGACTATGGAAATATATGGCTCCGATACAGGCGCGACGCTGACGGGCTGGCACGGCAACGATACGATTCATGGCGGCGCGGGCAACGATAAAATCTACGGCGGCTACGGCAAAGACACGATTATCGGCGGGAAAGGCGACGATTATCTGGCAGGCGGTATCAATACTGCGGATACTTACGTTTTCGCGGCAGGACACGGCAAAGATACAGTAGCCGACGGCTCAACCCGCGCAGGCGTGTTTACCGACCGTTTGGTGTTCGAAGGGGTGAAACAGGCAGATGCCGTGTTCGCACGCGCCCAAGACAGCCTGCTTATCCGTGCTTTCGGTGAAGGGGATGAAGTGAAGGTTGAACATTACTACGCTTCGGCACAATCGCGCGATCTCAGTCTGAGTTTTGCCGATCAGATGGTGAATCCTGCACAATTGTACGAACGGGTACAGCATATTGTCTGATTGAAGGCTTGGGGAATATGTAAAGGTCGCCTGAAAACCTAAAACATGGTTTTCAGACGACCTTTTTCTTTGAATCGGTTTTATCCGTCCGTTTTCAGCATCCGCAAGAAGTTTCGTCCGATGTCTGAAGGCTCAAAGCTTTGCGTTTTTTGGCTTTTTCGTAACGGCAGCGTTGACGCTCGGTGGTGATTTCCAGCGGTGGAACGGGAACGGGTTTGCCGTCTTCGACAGCGACCATGGTGAAATAGCAGCTATTGGTATGGCGTACTTCACCGGTGCGGATGTTTTGCGCTTCGACACGGATGCCGATTTCCATGGAAGTTCTGCCCGTGTAGTTGACGCTGGCGTAGAAAGTTACCAAGTCGCCGACGTGTATCGGCTCTTTAAACAAGACTTTATCGACAGACAGGGTAACGCAGTAGTTGCCGCTGTAACGGCTGGCACAGGAATAAGCGACTTGGTCGAGCAGGCGCAAAAGTTCGCCGCCGTGGACGTTGCCGCTGAAATTGGCGGTGTCGGGCATCATCAGTTCGGACATGATGAGTTCGTGTGAAGGGAGTTGGCGGGTTTGGTCCATGGTGTTCCTCTTTTAAATGAATGTTTGTGTTAGACAGGCGGCCGTTCAGTGGTTGGGATGGTTTTCAGACGACCTTGCCGATTGTATTTAATATGTGAATATACGGAAATTGGATTTTTTTATGGGTTTATAACCATTTTCTGCGCGAGAAGAAAATCAGCAGCCCGACGATGATGCACAGCATCAAACCTAAAACGATAAAATAGCCGTAATGCCAATGCAGTTCGGGCATGTTGTCGAAGTTCATGCCGTAGATGCCGGTAATGACGGTCAGCGGCATAAAGATGATGGTGATGACAGTCAGGACGCGCATTTGCTGATTCATGCGGTTGGACTGGAAGGAAAGGTAGATGTCCATCATGCTCAACACCATGTCGCGCGAGGCGTCGAGCGATTCGAGAAGCTGCATGTTGTGGTCGTAAACGTCGCGCAGATAGACGGTGGACTCGCCTTTGAAAATGGTGAAATCGACGCGCACGGCAAGTTGATAGAACACGTCGCGTAAAGGCAAGAGCGTGCGGCGAAGGCGGACGGCATCGCGCTTGAGACGATGGATTTTGCCGAGGATATCGCTGTTTTCATCTTTAAACAGGGATTTGTCTATGGCTTCGACACGGTTGTTGTACTCTTCCAAAACGATGAAATAGTCGTCCACAATGCGGTCGAGCAGGCAATAGGCGAGGAAGGCGGTATTTTTGCCGAGGATGCCGCGCGGGTTTTCGCTCATTTGGCGGCGCAACTGGCTGAACAGCCCCAGCGGTTTTTGCTGGAACGACAACACGAAGTCCTTGCCGATAATCAGATACACTTGGTCGGAATTCAGTTTGCCGGCGGCGGTGTAGTGGTAAACCTGCGCGGCGATAAACAGATAATTGTCGTAGTCTTCGATTTTGGGGCGCTGTTTGCGGCTGAGGATGTCTTCGATGACCAGCTCGTGGATGCCGTAAGGCTCCAGCGTGTGTTTGAGCAGCGCGGCGTCGTTGATGCCGACGAAATGCAGCCAGTTGGTCTGCCCCGCTTGCGGGCGGGCGATGTCGGGCAGTTTTTTACCCGCGAGATAATCGTGTTGGGCAAACGTATCGGCGGAATAAAGCGTCTGATGGATGGCGGAACGCGGCGCGTTGTCGGTATTGCTGCGCGGGACAGTTTGGTCTTGCGGGATTTCTGCGGGTATTGTCTCGGGAGCGGGTGGTGTGTTCGTCATGATTGAAAAGGTATGTTTGAAGGTCGTCTGAAAACGGAATGTTTTTTCAGACGACCTTGGTTTTAAATTATTAGCATTGTAACAGAGTAGGGCAGACACCGAGGTCGTCTGAAAATTCAAAGGCAGCGCATATTCAAAGCATGTCGTTTCGGGTATAGTATCGCTTGTTGTTACACGGTTGTTTCCTTTGCAGGAAAAGATTTTGGAGCTGTAAAAATGTTTAAACGTCCTGAAGAAATCATTGTTTTGGTGCTGGCTGTTTTATGGGTGGTCTTGACGTATTTTTTGGCCGCATATTGCGGGGCGGATGCTTATACGGTGATATTGATCACGGGGCTGACTTTGGTTTGGGCAGCGGTATGTTTCCGCTTTTGGCAGAAAGGCTGGGAACGCAATATTTGGCCTGTTTTTTTGGGATGCCTTGTCGTTTGCTGGTGGCCGATGTTGGATTGGCTCGCCGTCAAAGATATTGTTGTGCCGAATTCTGAGACGAGTGCGATTGTAGTTGCGAAACCTTGGTACGCAGGCTGGATTTTCAAGTCTTTTCTGGCTTTGCTGCCTGTCGTTGCCGGATATGCATTTAAATGGAAAAAATCGCGTAATGTCCAATAATTCGGTTGGTCAAGCATCAAATCAATCTGTCAAAACGCCGTTTGCCGAAACGGCGTTTTTTATTTCCGTCGGGCTTGATTTTAGAGCGATTGCCCTTAACTATAAATCCAATAAAAATTTTGGGTATTATTAATCAAAGGAATAACATGGCAGAAAAAAATTATTATGAAATATTGGGCGTCGCTAAAGATGCGGATGAAGCCGCTATTAAAAAAGCCTACCGTAAGCTGGTGCGCAAATACCATCCTGATGTGAGCAAAGAGCCGGATGCCGTTGAGCGTACGGCGGAAATCAATCGTGCTTATGAGACGCTTTCCGATAAGGAGAAACGTGCCGAGTATGATGAAATGCTGGCAAACCCTTATGGTCGCAATGCAGGGGGCAATCCATTCGGACAAGGCGGTAACCCGTTCGGCAACGGTTTTGACGGCGGAAGTTTCCGTTATGAGTACCGGGAAGGAGAGCCGTTCGGCGCGGGCGACTTTAATTTCGAAGACTTGTTTTCATCGTTCCGCCACGCCGGCTCCCGTCCCGAGCGGCCGCGCGGTCCCGTCAAGGGAGAGGATCAACACGCCGAATTGAGCATTGATATTTATGCAGCCTATACCGGTGCGGAGCGCAGTCTGACTTTGAATGTGCCGACTTTGGACGAATACGGCCGTATGGCTTACCAAAGCAAAACCCTCAACGTTAAAATCCCCAAAGGCATCGCCGAAGGCCAGCAAATCCGTTTGGCAGGGCAGGGGTTGCCGGGCAGCAATGGCGGAGCGAACGGGGATCTGTACTTGAAAATTAAGTTCCACGACCGGCCGGACTTGTACGTCAAAAACAGAAAGACGTATATCAGACGATAGACGTCAAACCGTGGGAAGCGGTATTGGGCGGCAAAATCATCGTTCCTACCGCATCCGGCCGCTTACAGGTCAATCTGCCCGCCAACACTCAGAGCGGCAAAACCATCCGCCTTAAAGGCAAGGGCATTCCGGCTAAAGAAGCAGGAGACCTATACTTGAATATCCGCATCAATGTCCCTGTTGCAGAAAGTGAAGCCGACCGTGCCGCATGGGAGAAACTGGCAGAACATTTCGCTGCGGAACATGCATGAAAGAAAGGATAAACCATGACGCAATCCACCGACATCACATTGACTTTTGAAGAAATTATTGCTGTCAGCCATTGCCGCCGCGATTGGCTGTTGGAACTCATCGAGGAAGACATCATCAGCATAGGCGGCAAGCCCGAACAAACTACGTTCAGCGGTTTCCACCTTGCACGTATCCGCCGCGCACAGCGTCTGAGCCGTGATTTTGAAGCCGGCATCCCGGCGTTGGGTTTGATTATGCGGCTCTTAGATGAAGTGGAAGAGTTGAGGAAAGCACAGCGGTCGTCGGTGTTGCCGGAAGAGGAAGGACAATAGGGCGTTGTTATGTGTTGAAGAAAGGTCGTCTGAAAACGAAACAGGTTTTCAGACGACCTTTTAAGTATGGCCAGATAACAAGGGTTTGGGATAAATCAACCTATAGCTTGGGTTTTTATAGTGGATTAAATTTAAATCAGGACAAGGCGACGAAGCTGCAGACAGTACAGATAGTACGGCTAGGCGAGGCAACGCTGTACTGGTTTAAAGTTAATCCACTATATTTGGAAACTTCTAATACGATCAGCATCGGTGTTGTACCGTCTGTTTATTTGATGAATTTGATGAGTTTGATGGATTCCCGCCTGCGTCGGCATTGCGATTTTATATTTACTTTTTCCCATATTTTTTGTACAACTTGGGTTTAACCTTATTTAAAGAGGTCGTCTGAAATGCCTGTCATGCTGATTGTCCGTCCGTCCGCGCGCGCGGGAGATGATATACGCACCTGTTCACAGGCTGGGTGGCGTGCGCGGGTGTTGAGTCCGGTTGAAATCGAGCCGGATGAAACGGCGTTACGTGGCTTGGAAGAACAGTTTTCCCGTGCGGACGCGGTGTTTTGGGTCAGTCCGACGGCGATTGAAACTGCTGCGCCGTATGTGGATTTTTCAGACGACCTGAAGGTTCAGATTGCGGTCGGTCAGGCAAGCGGTTGTGCTTTGGAACGCTGCGGCGCAAAAAATGTTTCTGTGCCGCAAGAAGGCAACGACAGCGAGGCGGTATTGCGGCTGCCGGTTTGGGATACGCTGCCGCCAAATGCACGCGTGTTAATCGTGCGCGGACGCGGCGGGCGCGATTTTTTGGCGGAGTCGTTAAAGAAAAAAGGCTTTGCCGTAGAAATCGCGGAAGTGTATTTCAGACAACCTAATGAATTGAATTGGCAGGATTTTGATGCCGAATCCATTGATGCTGCCTTTATCGCTTCGGGCGAACTGGTACGCGGGCTGTTTGCGCAGGTTCCGCCGCAGTTTTCCCGATTCTTCGAATCCTTGTTATACTTCACCCATCATCCGCGCATAGCCGACGCGCTTCGCGAGGCGGGTGCGCGCCACATACGGGTCGTCGCTTCTCTGAAAGCGGCACTTTCATCATTTCCTAAGGAGCAAACCGATGAGCCGGTCTGAAGACAATCCATCCGAAGCAAACGAAGCCGGTCGGCCGATTATCGTCGACAGTCAGGGCAACGCGGAGTCGTCTGAAACAGCGGCTCCGAAAAAGGCCAAGCAGCCTAAAACCTCCGAATACGCAGGAACACACATGTCTGAATCTAAAAATCTTCCCCAAAACCAACCCGCCCCCGTCATCATCAAACAATCCGGCGGCAGAGGGCTGGCAGTAGGCGCGCTGGTGCTGGCGCTGCTGGGTTTGGGCGCAAGCGGCTTTTTGTTTGTACAAGGGCAGAACGTTTTGAAAAACCAAGAGCTTTCGTTTAACCAAAAGCTCGATAAAGCTGCCTTGGGCGAATCTGAAAACGCTTTACTCCTGAAAGACCATTTAAACCGCCAAACCGCCATCCAAGCCGAAATCGACCGCTTGAGCAAAGCGCAAATGGCAAACAGCGAACAAATCCTGTTGACGCAAAAAGCGTATCAAGAGCTGACCAAAGGGCGCGTCAACTGGCTGGTTGACGAAGCGGAAACCATGTTGAACCTCGCCTCGCAGCAACTGCTGTTGTCAGGAAACGTACAAGGCGCGGCGGCGGTGTTGGAACACATCGACAGCCGCCTGAGCCGCTTCGACCAGTCCGAACTGCTGCCCATCAAACAAGCCGTCAGCCATGATTTGGCGGCATTGAAAAACCGTCCTTATGTCGATATTTCCGGCACGGCGTTGCGCCTCGACCGCTTGGAAACCGCCGTTTCCGGTCTGCCGCTGGTGTTGGACGGCGTATTGCAGCCGGGCGAGCAGGCGCAAAGCAACGGCGCATCTTCAGGCTCTTGGTGGCAAAACGCTTGGGATAAATCTTTGGTTGCGCTTAAAGGGCTGGTGGAAGTCCGCCGACTCGACAATAAAGACGCGATGCTGCTGTCGCCCGAACAGGCGTATTTCGTCCGTGAAAACCTGCGCCTGCGCCTGTTGGACGCGCGTACCGCGTTGTTGCAGCACAACGGCGAGGTTTATCAAAGCGATTTGAACTACGTCGAAGCGGCGGTCAGACAATACTTTGACGGCAAATCGCCTGCGACGCAGGCATGGCTGAAAGAGTTGTCTGAATTGAAAGCGCTTGATGTGCGCATGATTTCAGACGACAGCTTGAAAGCCAGCCTCAGCGCAGTCCGCGCTTATCAAGACGGCACGCGCACTCCGGTCGCACTGCCCGAACCCGTAACGACTGCTGCGTCTGCTCCTCTGCCCTCCGCCGCTTCCGAAGCGGCCGTTCCTCAAACCGCTGCGCCGGTAAATGAAAACGCTTCTGCACCGAAGGCTCCCCATTCTGCCAAAGCAAGACCCGCTCCTGCGCAGAAACCTGCTCCAACCGCCCAAACAGAAGCGAAACCTTTAGAAGCTCCGGCGCTGCCTTCCGAGACTAAGCCGCAAAACATTTCCGAGCCGGAAAAGAAAGCCGCTCCTGAAAAACAAAACCGTCCTGCCGCCGATGTCGAGACCAAAGGAGGCCGTGCATGAAAGCCGTCGTCTGGATTGTCGTTTTATTCGCAGCCGCAGTCGGTATCGTCCTGACTTCCGGTGTTTACACGGGTAATGTCTATATCGTCGTCGGACAAGTGATGATGCGGGTCAACCTGCACGCTTTTATCTTAGGACTGGTCCTGTTTGTCGTTGCCCTGTATTTCCTGATTAAATTCATCGTCGGTTTGATGAACATCCCCGCCCGTATGCAGCGTTTCGGCACGGCGCGCAAAGGCCGTCAGGCAGCCGTCGCCTTGAACAGCGCAGGTTTGGCGTTTTTCGAAGGCCGCTTTGAGAAAGCGGAGCAGGAAGCGTCCAAAGTATTGGAAAACAAAGAAGCCGGCGACAACCGCAACCTTGCGCTGATGTTGGGCGCACACGCTGCCGACCAAATGGAAAACTTCGAACTGCGCGACCACTACCTGAAAGACATCGAAAAACTGCCGAACAAACAGCAGCTTTCCCGTTATCTTTTGTTGGCGGAATCCGCGCTCGGCCGCCGCGATTATCCGACCGCCCAGCAAAATCTGAACGCCGCCGCGCATATTCATCCCAACCTGTCCCGCCTCACCCGCCTGCAACTGCGTTATGCCTTTGACCACGGCGATGCGGAAGACGTGTTGGCGAAATCCGAAAAACTGATGAAAGCCGGCGCGATTAACGATTTTGAAGCGGAGCAATACCAAAGCTGGGCATACCGCCGCCTTTTGGCTGAAGCGTTAGATGCAGGCCGTCTGAAAGCTTGTCTGAAGCGCATTCCCGAAGCACTCAAAGCGGACGAATTGTGTGTCGCCATTGCCGAAAAATACGAGCGTCTCGGACTCTATGCCGAAGCCGTCAAATGGGTGCGCCACTACTATCCGCAAAAACGCCGTCCCGAACTTTTGGAAGCCTTTGTCGAAAGCGTCCGCTTCCTCAACGAACGCGATCAGCAAAAAGCCATCGACCTTGCCGATTCTTGGCTGAAAGACAAACCTGACGACGCGCCGCTCTTGATGTACCTCGGACAGCTTGCCTACGGCCGCAGCCTGTGGGGTAAAGCGCAAAGTTATCTTGAAGCCAGCATCGCCCTGCAACCGAGCACTGCTGCCCGCCTCATGCTGGCGCGCGTACACGACGAAACCGGACAGCCGCAAAAAGCTCAGGAACAGCGGAAGTTGGTTTTGGAATCCGTCTCCGAAGAAGAGCGCCACGCCGCGTTGGTGCCGCACAGCTGAGTTTAGAAAACATCCTTATCTATCCCCTTTTCAGACGACCTTTCATTGCGAAAATCTCCGCAAAGGTCGTCTGAAAACCGTTTTCCTTCCCTGTTTTACAAACAAACCGAAAGCCCCACATGACCTCTTTGAAAAACGACACTTTCCTCCGCGCCTTGCTCAAACAGCCCGTCGAATACACGCCGATTTGGATGATGCGTCAGGCGGGGCGTTATCTGCCCGAATACAAAGCCACACGCGCGAAAGCGGGCAGCTTCCTTGATTTGTGTAAAAACACCGAATTGGCGACCGAAGTTACCATACAACCCTTAGACCGCTTCGATTTGGACGCGGCGATTTTGTTCTCCGACATCCTGACCGTCCCCGACGCCATGGGCTTGGGACTGTATTTTGCCGAAGGAGAAGGCCCGAAATTCGAACGCGCCTTACAACACGAAGCCGACATCGCCAAGCTGCAAGTTCCCGATATGGAAAAACTGCAATACGTCTTCGACGCGGTAACTTCCATCCGCAAAGCATTGGACGGCCGCGTACCGCTCATCGGCTTCTCCGGCAGCCCGTTCACACTCGCCTGTTATATGGTCGAAGGTGGCAGCAGTAAGGAATTCCGCACCATCAAAACCATGATGTACTCGCGCCCCGATTTGCTGCACAAAATCCTCGACACCAACGCCCAAGCCGTTACCGCCTACCTCAACGCCCAAATCGACGCGGGTGCGCAGGCTGTGCAGATTTTCGACACTTGGGGCGGCGTCCTGAGCGACGCGGCGTTTAAAGAATTCAGCCTCAAATACATCCGCCAAATTGTTGCCGGATTGAAACGCGAAAGCGAAGGCAGACGCGTTCCCGTCATCGTGTTTGCCAAAGGCGGAGGACTGTGGCTGGAAAGCATGGCGGAAATCGGCGCAGACGCATTAGGCTTGGACTGGACGTGCAACATCGGCGAAGCACGCCGCCGCGTCGGCAACCAAGTCGCCCTGCAAGGCAACTTCGACCCGTTTGCCCTCTTCGGCACGCCCGAATCCATCCGCACCGAAGTCGCGCGCATCCTCGCCGATTACGGACACAACAGCGGCCATGTCTTCAACCTCGGACACGGAATCAACCAACACGCCGACCCCGAACACGCCAAAATCTTAGTCGATACCGTACACGAACTGTCGCGCCAATATCACGCCTGATTGAGCGTGCAGAAAGGTCGTCTGAAATCGCTATACTCGTTTTTCAGACGACCTTTGTATATACTCACTATTTGAACCTTACCGCCTCAAACCAGTCAGATTCAAAATACATCCGCTCCCGCCATTCCTCCACCACCTATCGAACATGACTTTTCTAAAAGACATCACCTGGACAGAAATCTTCATTTTCGCCCACACCTGCGCCGCGCTCGGCTGCGTCTTGCGCGTGTTGTACAAACAAAAAAACATCGGCTCCACGTTTGCCTGGCTGATTATCCTCTTCCTTTTCCCCGTCTTCGGCACCATCGCCTACCTGCTTATCGGCGAACCGCGGCTCGGCACGGCGCGGGCAAAGCGTACGGACGAGATGAACCGCTTCTACCAAGGTTTCGTCGAAACTTACCTGTCTAACCTTTATCTTGATATCGGCGACAAAGTCAAATCCCGTTATCACGGCATCAGCAAAGTCGCTGCAAGCGGAACGGGACTCGGTGCGACGCGCAACAACGCCATGACGCTGCTGTCCACCACCGATGAAATCATCGATACCATGCTTGCCGACATCCGCACCGCCCGCCATTCCTGCATGCTCGCCTTCTACATCATCGAACCCGAAGGCAGGATAGAAGAACTGTTAAACGAACTTCTCGCCGCCGCCGACAGAGGTTTGGATTGCGCCATCCTCGCCGATGCCGTCGGCAGCAGCCGCTTTTTCGACAGCGGCTGGGTAGAAACCCTGCGCGAAGCCGGCATAGAAGTCCACGCCTCATTGCCCGTCGGCGTCTGGCGCACCTTCTTCACCCGCACCGACCTGCGCAACCACCGCAAAATCCTCGTCATCGACAGCAAAATCGGCTACACCGGCAGCTTCAACCTCGTCGATCCCCGCTTCTTCAAAAAAGATTCAGGCGTCGGCGAGTGGGTGGACGTCATGATGCGCTGCACCGGCCCGATGGTACTCGAACTCTCCGCCGTCTTCTTTGCCGACCTCGCAGTCGAAACCGACGAAAACCTCGAAGGCGTACAGCAATATCTGACGCAGGCACAAGAGCGCATTCCCGAAATCCTTCCCGAAAAAATGCAACAGGGAGACATCGTCGCCCAAGTCATCCCCTCCGCGCCCGAACAGGGCAGCCACGTCATTTACGAAACCATCATCAGCGCCATTTACGCCGCCACCAAACAAATCACCATCACCACTCCCTATTTCGTCCCCGACGAACCCCTCCTGATGGCATTGACCATCGCCGCCAAACGCGGCGTCAAAGTGACCCTGATCCTGCCCGCCAAAGTCGATTCCTTCATGGTGCGCTACGCCTCCCGCGCCTACTACCCCATGCTGCTCGACGCAGGCGTCAAAATCGCCATGTTCAAAGGCGGACTTCTACACGCCAAAACCATGACCATAGACGAAGATTACGCCCTCTTCGGCACAGTCAACATGGACATGCGCAGCTTCTTCCTCAACCTCGAAATCAGCCTCGCCATCTACGACCGCGACATCACCAAACAAATCTGCAACCTCCAACGCAACTACCTCAAAAACAGCAGCTACATCACCGTCAAAGCATGGCAGCAACGCTCCAAATTCCGCGGATTGATAGAAAACACCGTCCGCTTGGTCAGTCCGCTTTTGTAATAGATAAAAATGGAAAGCAGCCGTGCCGTCATTTCCCCGAAGGAATCCAATAATAAAGGTCGTCTGAAAACCAGCTTTTAGACGACCTTTATCAAACACAACCCTATCGCTACAACTCAAAACCGCTTTCAAACATCCGTGCCTGTCCGCTGACAGGATCGGTAAACTGAATTCGTTTTGCCAAAAGTTTTAAAGGTTTCCCATAATCCTCATCACCCGCCGCAGACGGAACGGGATAAAGCGCATCGTTCATCAGCGGCATGCCCAGACTCATCATATGTACGCGCAGTTGGTGTTTCTTCCCTGTATGCGGCGTAAGGCGGTAGAGGCTGAACGCGCCGCGGTTTTCGATAAGCTCGACTGTTGTGTGCGCGTTTGGCTCACCTTCCACTTCAAGTGTCGTAAAAAATTTTTCCCCGCGCACCATGCGTGAAGAAATGTTTAGCGGATAAGCTAAATCCGTCCGCGTCGGCGCGATTGCCTCATAAGTTTTGCAGACAGTTTTATTTTGGAACATGGTTTGATAATCGCGGCGCGTGGCAGGATTGTGCGACAGCAGCATGACCCCTGCCGTATCCTTGTCCAAGCGGTGAATCGGTGTAATGTCCGCTACATTCAAATGCTGTAATTCCGGCCGCAGGCGCAGGCGGGTCAGCAGCGTTTCACGCAAAAAACGCCCGCTGGGAATGACGGGCAGAAAATGCGGTTTATCAACCACGATAAGATGTTCATCGACAAACAAAATCTTCTCTTCAAACGGAATCCGCGGTTCGCTGTCTCTGCTGGTTTCACGGTAATAAAACATCGTCTTGCCTGCTTCAAACACAGTATGCTCGTTAAACGGCGCCCCGTCCGCACCTACCACGAAGCCGCTGTTCAGCCGCCTGCGCCAATTTTCTTCACCAACAAAAGGAAAACGTGTGCAGAGAAAATGCAGGAGCGGCAGGCCGTAAAACTCTTTTTCATGCGGCAGTACCAAATAGCTGGGTTTTACACCGTTTAAAAGAGGGAGGGGGTTGGAGCGTTTTTTCATGCGGCGGATTGTCTATAAAAAAATTGTATAAAAATGATTGAATGGTTTTGTAATTGATAAACTCAACTGTCTAAATGGATTTAAGCTTTTAATTTAGACTTTTGTCATCATTTGTTTTAAAAAAATTTACAAAAAAATGGTTGACAATAAATATTTGAGAAATTAATTTTTTTGAAAAAAGACATGAAAAAAATATTTTCATCCCAATTTTTTTCCCTTGTGCCGTCTGTTGCTTTGGTTGAACTTCCTTTAAATTTGGAGTCATTACAAACTGATAGGAGAAGGTCAAATCATAATATGCTGTCAGTTATGTAAATAGTGAAAGTCGGCATTCGGAATTATCTTCTACTATCTATATCCAGAAAGGCTCAGCAAGTTTTATTTTCATTCTAACTGAACTTCGAAAAAATAATCGAAATACGAATATGGGTTTGGGTATGGTAGGCATACCTTATGGCATAAGCGAAAAGGCAGAATTGTATGGTAACGTTAGTTATTTATAGGTGGAAAGCCGTAATTTAAATGGTATGCTTAAAATAAAGCCAAGGATAAGAGCCTATAAAATATCAATTAGGGATTAATTATACTGCTGTTTAGGACGGTGAAAATCCGGCTTTATTAAATCATTTGTTGGCGGAGTTATAGGAAAAGCTTGCCGGTGGATATGCGCCATCATATTTATCCGCATCTTCTTCATCAAGAAAGCTATCGCTGACTCTAAGTTGAATGGTGATGTGAAATGTCAAATTTGTACATAACATTTGCTTTGATGATTGCATTCAATATTATTTTACGCAAATTATATAAAAAATTTGCTTGTAAAAATGGTTGGTGTGAGTTCATCTATTATTTTGTTATCTTTTTTCTTAATGTTTACATATTTGTTCGTTATGTGAAATGGTGAGATATACGGCAGTCAAGATGATATATGCTGTTGTATATTTATTCTTAGTGAATACGGTGAGGATGGTGCTACTTTTTTACACAAATTATTTACGGTGAGGATGCTGAACGTGATACGTCGTTTTTTACTCGAAGTCCGAAATGTCAGACGGAGTACGCAGTCGGCCAGATAAAATGGTGGCGTGCATTTTGAATTTGAGCCCAAAGGTCGTCTGAAAATTTTTCCAGACGACCTTTGGGCTCAAAACCTTCATCGCCGAAACCTCACAACTCCTTAAAAATCAGCTATAATTGCCGACTATTTTGATTCCGGTATCCCTATTTGAAATGGCACAAAAAATCCAATCCGTCAAAGGCATGAACGACCTTTTGCCAGTCGAACAGAAAGATTTCAAACTGACCGCCGCGTTTTGGCAGGCGTTTGAAGATGTGGTCGGCCGCTGGACGCGTGCTTATGGTTATCAGCAAATCCGTACGCCGATTGTCGAGCAGACGGGTTTGTTTGTCCGCTCCATCGGCGAAGAAACCGATGTGGTCGGTAAGGAAATGTACACCTTTTCCGATTCCAACGATTCTTTAAGCCTGAGCCTGCGCCCGGAAGGTACGGCATCCTGCCTGCGCGCGGTGGTCGAACATAATCTGTTGTACAACAGCCCGCAAAAGCTGTGGTACATGGGGCCGATGTTCCGCCGCGAACGCCCGCAAAAAGGACGTTACCGCCAGTTTCATCAGGTCGGTATCGAGGCGTTGGGTTTTGAAGGTCCGGACATCGACGTGGAAATCATCGCGATGTCAGCGGATTTGTGGGACAAACTGGGTATCCGCGATTACCTGACTTTGGAAATCAACAGCTTGGGCAACCGCGAAGAACGTGCGGCGCACCGTGCGGCTTTGGTCGAATATCTGACCCGTTATGAAGACAAATTGGACGAAGACAGCAAACGTCGTCTGAAAACCAATCCGTTGCGCGTTTTGGATTCCAAATCCCGATTTGCAGGAAATCTGCAATGCCGCGCCGCATCTGACCGATTATCTGGGCGAGGAATCGCGCAACCATTACAGCCGTTTCAAAGCCATGCTGGAAGGCTTGGGCATTGAATACGTCGAAAATCCGCGACTGGTGCGCGGCTTGGATTATTACAACCAGACCGTTTTTGAATGGACAACCGACAAACTCGGCGCTCAGGCGACGGTGTGCGGCGGCGGACGTTACGACGGTTTGATTGAAGAACTCGGCGGCAAGCCTGCTCCGTCCATTGGTTTTGCAATGGGTATCGAGCGTTTGCTGCTGCTGGTTAGCGAATATGGTTCGCTGGAAGTCAATGCCGCACCTGACGTGTACGCCATGCATCAGGGCGAGGGCGCGGATTTGCAAGTAATGAAATACGCGCAAGCCTTACGCGCACAAGGTTTCAACGTGATGCAGCATTCCGGCTATCAAAGCCTGAAAGCGCAAATGAAAAAAGCCGACAACAGCGGCGCGCGCTTTGCCCTGATTGTCGCGCAAGACGAATTGGCGAACGGTACGATTACGCTCAAAGACATGAACGGCGCACATGGTCAGCAAACCGTCGCCGCCGACGATTTAATCCACACTTTACAACAATGGAAGAACGCATAAATGGCAGCCCATCTCGAAGAACAACAAGAGTTAGACAATTTTAAATACTTTTGGAAAAGTACCGGCCGATGGCTGTTTGCCCTGCTGATCGCGGCGGCGTTGGGCTATTTGGGCTATACCATGTATAAAAGCCATAAAGCCTCGAAAAATCAGGAAGCTGCTGCGGTATTGGCGAAAATCGTTGATAAAATGCAGGCAAAAGCCTCGCAAGCCGAAGTGAATGCCGATTTGACCAACCTCCAGCAAAATTATCCGGACTCCATTGCCGCCGCACAAGCGACGCTGATGGCGGCTGCGACCGAGTATGATGCCCGCCGTTACGACGTGGCGGAAGGTCATCTGAACTGGGTGTTGAAAAACCAAAAAGCCCCGCTGGTTCAAGCATTGGCGGCGCAGCGTTTGGGTATCGTCCTGTTGCAGCAGAAAAAATACGATGCCGCGATTGCGGCTTTGAATACGAAAGTTGAAGCCGATTTCGAGCCGCTGCTGTTGGAAGCGAAAGGCGATGTTTATGCCGCGCAAAACAAAACCAAAGAAGCCGCACAAAGCTATCAGCAGGCTTTGGAAAAGCTACCAAAAGACGCCATTGAACGCGAATTGCTGCAAATGAAGCTGGATTCGCAAAAATAAGGTCGTCTGAAAAATTGAAAGACGTATGCGGCTTGTCGGAATCTTTCCGGCAAGCCTTGTCTGTTTTAATTGTGTTCCACTTTATATAGCGGATTAAAATAAAAATGAGACAAGGCGGCAACGCACGCTGTGTACAGATAATATAGTGGATTAAAGTCAATCCACTATGCATAATGGCGTTTGCAACGCCGTATCATTGCAATTTCCATCCACTATATTTTCAGACGACCTTTTGTTTGAAGACGTATCATGCAGAGACAAGATTCGCCGAACAGGTCGTCTGAAAAGGCAGATTATTTGGCTTTGCGTTTGAGTAGAATATACATAGGTACGATATAAAAGAGCGTGCTGATAATTAATGAGACTATGATTTTGAGTGGTCGGTCTGTTTGATAAACGCCGAGCAATAAGCCAATCCCGAAATTCACAGGGAGAAAAATGCATAGTGATGTTAAGATGATCTTTTTCATTGCGTAAAATCCATTAACTATGATCGGATGGAACTCGCCATACCATATTTGTAGTTGATAAGCGCAGGCAAGTTCCCCAAGTCAAAGATGGCTGTATGGGACGGAAATTCCAGCTCAAGCCATTGTTGCTGTTGAATCTATTTTCAGACGACCCCTTATCTTTTTTAACCTACCGTGTTTTGAAAACACCTGCTTGTGTTGCAGGTTCGCTTCCGAACCGACACTTGACACAGAAAGACCTCATCATGAAACCCACCATCGCCCTTGTCGGCCGTCCGAACGTCGGCAAATCTACCTTGTTCAACCGCTTGACGCGCACCAAAGACGCGCTTGTGCACGACCTGCCCGGCCTGACCCGCGACCGCCATTACGGACACGGCAAAATCGGTAGCAAACCTTATCTCGTCATCGATACCGGCGGTTTCGAGCCGGTTGTGGACAGCGGCATTTTGCACGAAATGGCGAAGCAGACTTTGCAGGCTGTCGATGAGGCCGACGCCGTCGTGTTTTTGGTGGACGGCCGCACCGGGCTGACTCCGCAAGACAAAATTATTGCCGACCGTCTGCGCCAAAGCCCGCGCCCCGTTTATCTGGCGGTAAACAAAGGCGAGGGCGGCAACAGAGCCGTGCTTGCCGCCGAGTTTTATGAATTGGCATTGGGCGAACCGCACGTTATTTCCGGCGCGCACGGAGACGGCGTGTATTACCTGATTGAAGAAATTTTAGAAAACTTCCCTGAGCCTGAAGCCGAAGAAGCCGATGTAAAACATCCTGTTTTTGCCGTCATCGGTCGTCCGAATGTCGGCAAATCCACACTGGTTAACGCCATTCTCGGCGAAGAGCGCGTGATTGCCTTCGATATGGCAGGTACGACGCGCGACAGTATCCACATCGATTTCGAGCGCGAAGGCAAACCGTTTACCATTATCGATACCGCAGGCGTGCGCCGTCGCGGCAAAGTTGACGAGGCGGTGGAGAAGTTCTCCGTTATCAAAGCGATGCAGGCGGTTGAGGCGGCAAACGTTGCCGTTTTGGTGTTGGATGCGCAGCAGGACATTGCCGACCAAGATGCCACGATTGCCGGTTTCGCTTTGGAAGCAGGGCGCGCGTTGGTGGTTGCCGTTAATAAATGGGACGGCATCAGCGAAGAGCGGCGCGAACAGATCAAACGCGACATTTCCCGCAAACTGTATTTCCTCGATTTTGCCAAGTTCCACTTCATTTCCGCATTGAAAGAACGCGGTATAGACGGATTGTTCGACAGCATTCAGGCCGCCTACAACGCTGCCATGATTAAGATGCCGACGCCGAAAATCACCCGTGTCCTGCAAAGTGCCATCGAACGCCAACAGCCGCCGCGCGCAGGTTTGGTGCGCCCGAAAATGCGCTATGCCCACCAAGGCGGCATGAATCCGCCCGTGATTGTGGTACACGGTAATTCGCTGCACGCGATTTCTGACAGCTATACGCGTTACCTGACCCAGACGTTCCGCAAAGCCTTCAACCTGCAAGGCACACCGCTGCGGATTCAATACAATGTTTCAGAAAATCCGTATGAAAATGCGGAAGACAAACCGAAGAAAAAACCGCTGCGCCGCGTCAGCCTGAGCAACCGCATCGAAAAACGCGAGGGCCGCAAGGAAGAGAAAAACCGTTTTAAAAAGAAAACCAAAGTCAGCGTGAAAAAGCAGCACAGCAAATAAATCTGACGGAACAAGGGGCGTACCGCAAGTGTGCCCCTTTTAGATTGCAGTCAGAGAGAATAGGGCGGTTGGAGATAAATTTTTTTGAAGATGTTTGTGTAAGACTTTGTAACGGAAAGGTTTTATCCGAAAACAAGGTCGTCTGAAAATCCAAATCTGCCAACCTGTTCCCTATGGTAAAAATCGTTTGTATTAAAATGATTTATATAACGCATTTGGGTAAAAAATCGTTGGAAAGCCCGTCGTTTGATAGAGGTTTGCATATTCTTACGGAAAAATAGTTGGTAATTTTTCTCGTTCGGGTCTACAATCCGATTCATGTTCGTTTTCAAAACGATTTCAAAATCATAATAATGGAGCTTAGAATATGACAGCTAAAGGACAAATGTTACAAGATCCTTTTTTGAATGCGTTGCGTAAAGAGCACGTTCCGGTTTCGATTTATCTGGTCAACGGTATCAAACTGCAAGGCCAAGTCGAGTCGTTTGACCAATACGTCGTTCTGCTGCGTAATACTTCCGTTACCCAAATGGTTTATAAACACGCCATCTCAACGATCGTTCCTGCCCGTGCCGTGAGCCTGCAACACGAGAACAAACCCCAAGCCGCTGCGGCTGCCCCGGTTCAAGTTGAGACCGTGCAACAACCTGCCGAATAATGTATGTAACGCATTAATCGATTCTGATACCTTACCGCTTGGCCGGTAAGGTATTTTTATTTTCAGACGACCTTTAATTTTATGCAGCTCGAAAACATCCTCCCTTTTGCACACTCGCTTCTCAAACAAGCCTTAAAACCCGATGCCCGCGCTTTGGACGGTACGGCGGGAAACGGCAACGATACGCTGATGCTGGCGCTGTCGGTCGGCAGCGGCGGGAAAGTGTGGGCGTTTGACGTGCAAGAGCAGGCATTGGCAAACACCCGAATGCGCTTGGAAGAAGAGTGCATGGCGGATAGGGTAGAACTGATATGGGACGGACATGAAAACCTTGCCACCCATATCCGCGAACCGCTAGACGCGGCGGTATTCAATTTCGGCTGGCTGCCCGGCGGCGATAAAAGCTGTACGACAGAAGCGGCAACCAGTATCCGCGCGTTGACATCCACCTTATCGCTGCTGAAACGGGCGGGCTGGCGGTTGCCGTCTTATACCCAGGACATGAGGCGGGGCAGCATGAAGCGCAGGCAATCGAAGATTGGGCGCGGCAGCTGCCGCAGGATGAATTTGCCGTTTTGCGTTATGGCTTTATCAACCGCCGCAACCGCCCGCCGTATTTGTTGGCGTTTGAAAAGTTACGTCAAGAATGAATGTTTGGGGTAGAATAGGCGTTTCTTCTAAAGACAATAACGTGCGACCGCTATGCAATATCTGTTTGTAAAATACAGCCATCAGATTTTCGTTACCATCACCATTTTGGTGTTCAATATCCGCTTTTTTCTGCTTTGGCGGCATCCCGATAAACCTTTGGCAGGTATCTGGAAAGCCCTTCCCCATCTCAACGACACCATGCTGCTCTTTACCGGCTTGTGGCTGATGAAGATTACCCACTTTTCGCCCTTCAATTCGCCGTGGCTCGGCAGCAAAATCCTGCTGCTCTTGGTTTACATCGGGCTGGGTATGGTCATGATGCGTTCCCGTCCGCGTTCGCCGAAGTTTTACGCTATTTATGTTTTGTCGATGGCTTGCGTCGGTTGTATCGTCTATCTTGCCAAAACCAAAACGCTGCCGTTTTAAAGAGGTCGTCTGAAAATGCCGCACCCCCATTTTGCCGTCATCGCCTTGGGCAGCAACCTTGCCGAACCCGCCCGCCAAGTCCGCGCCGCATTATCCGCGCTGGAGGCGCATCCGCAGATTCATATCGAAAAAACGTCCTCGCTGTACGTAACCGCGCCGGTCGGCTACGACGATCAGCCTGATTTCGTCAACGCCGTTTGTTCCGTCCGTACTTCCTTAGACGGCGTTTCGCTGCTTGCCGTGTTGAACCGCATCGAGGCGGATTTCGGGCGGGAACGCACGTTCCGAAACGCCCCGCGCACATTGGACTTGGACATCATCGACTTTGACGGCATTTCCAGCAGCGACCCGCATCTGACCCTGCCGCATCCGCGCGCGCACGAACGCAGCTTTGTGATGAAGCCGCTGGCTGAAATCCTGCCTGATTTTGTTTTGGGCGGACACGGACGGGCGGCGGATTTGGCGGCCGCTTTGGGCGATGAAGGTGTACGCCTGTTTGAAGCGGTTTGAGGCAGGACGGGTTTACCGTTTTCAGCCTGTCGGTAAAATGAACATACTTGCTTGCCGTCAATCCCGTATTGAACGCAAGCTATATTCAAGAGGTCGTCTGAAAAAGGAAATTGCTAAAGCGTTTCCTTTTCAGACGACCTTTCAAGAAGGAAGGCGGCAGGTTTGGGCAAACTCCGTCGGTCTGATAAAATGCCACCTTTCCAAAATATCAAAACAAAATCATCGATCAAACCATGAACTACCGTTATATTGTCGTCGAAGGCTCCATCGGCAGCGGGAAAAACGCCTTGAGCCGCCGCCTTGCAGAACATTTCAGCGCGATGTCGCTGGCGGAAAACCCCGAACACAACCCTTTCCTCATGAAGTTTTACGCCAACGCCTCCCATCACGGCTTGGCAACCGAGCTTTTTTTCCTAATGCGCCGCGCCGAAAGCGTGGACATCATCAAAAACGAATACGCACAAGGCGGCATGGTCGTCGCCGATTTCCTGTTGGAAAAGGACCGGATTTTCACGCCGGTCGTGTTGAATGAAGACGAGCAGCAGCTCTTCGCCGATTTGAAACAAAAAATCCTGCCGCAGTATCCCGCGCCCGATTTGGTGATTTACCTGCAAACCGCAGTGGACGGCAACCGCAAACGCCTGCAAAAACGCGGCGACGGCATCATCAATCTTTTTCCCGAAGGCTATTTGGGGCGGATACACGAGGGATACAGCCAGTTTTTCCACCTTTATCAAAATTCCCCACTGCTGACCGTCAATGCCGATGAGTTGGACTTGCAGGGCAATGACGAACATTTCCAACTGTTGCTCAATGCGCTCAATGATTTGCAGGGAACGCGCAATTATCTGAATTTGAGCGAACGCTGACGCAGTGTGCAAAATTATGGTGAAACGCTGAAGCGGTTATGTTGGGGATTCATTTTATTTCCTTGCCCGCTTCTACGTTTCTGTCTTAGGTCGTCTGAAAGGAGATATCATGACCCAATACCGATTCACTTTGCCGTCAAGCAGCGGTAACGACTTCAACTCCGCTGAACATCTGCCGCTGATTGTCTATTTCTACCCCAAAGACAGCACGCCCGGCTGCACCACCGAAGGCTTGGATTTCAACGCCCGTTTGCCGCAATTCAAAGAACTCGGCTATACCGTCGTCGGCATCTCGCGCGACGGCGTGAAATCGCATCAGAATTTCTGCGCCAAGCAAGGCTTCAATTTTGAATTGTTGAGCGACAAAGACGAAACCGTGTGTAAAATGTTTGACGTGATCAAGTTGAAAGCTCTACGGCAAAGAGTCTTTGGGTATTGAACGCAGCACATTCGTATTGGACGCAAACGGCGAAATCATCCACGAATGGCGCAAAGTCAAAGTCGCCGGACACGCGCAGGAAGTGTTGGAAACGCTGTCCCGATAAACCGATAATGCAGCAAAAGGTCGTCTGAAAATAAACATGGCGGGTTCTGCCCAAGCAGGTTTCTATTTTCAGACGACCTTTTATAATGGACGTCAATCAGGGCAGGGGTGCTTGTCCTGATTCATATTCAATCTACGATATAGCCAAATTACTTTATTTTCGATACGTAACTTACCGGTTGTCGTCATTCCCGCCTCCGCCTACGCGAAGACAGGCTACGGTGGGAATCCATTTTTGAAATTCAGAAACTGTTTTTCAAACCAATGTTTCTCAAGTTTTACGATGGATTCCCGCCGGCGCGGAATGAGGGAATTGGATGACATGCTGTGTTTAAAGTTAAGTATGTTTGCGATACATCATCTTCGGACTGCCCCATGACCGACGAACTCATAGACAAATTGCTCGAATCCCTGTGGCTGCAAGACCGTCTCAGCCACAACACCCTGCAAGGCTACCGCCGCGATTTGAAAAAAAAATCGCCGCACGCTTGGAAGCGGACGGGCATAACTGGTTGGATGCCGAAGCCGCCGATTTGGCGGACGCCGTCTATGCGGCAGACGAAAAACACAGCTCGCAGGCGCGTGCCTTGTCCGCCTGCAAACGCCTATACGCCTGGTTGGAAGAAACCGAGCGTCGGACGGACAACCCGACCCGTTTTCTCAAAGCCCCGAAACAGACGCAAAAACTGCCCACACTGATTACCGAAGCGCAAATCGAAAACCTGCTTGCTGCACCCGATACCGACACGCCGCATGGTCTGCGCGACAAAGCCCTGCTCGAAGTCATGTACGCCACAGGTCTGCGCGTAACCGAAGCCGTCAAGCTCCAACTAGGCGACCTTGACCTCAACCGCTGCTGCATCCGTACCATAGGCAAAGGCGACAAATTGCGTATCGTGCCTATGGGCGAAGAGGCCGTTTACTGGGTCGAACGCTATTGCGCCGAATCGCGCCCGATGTTGCTCAAAAACAAAATCTGTGACGAAGTCTTCGTCAGCCAAAAACGCAGCGGCATCTCCCGCCAACTCGCGTGGATGATCGTTAAAAATTATGCAGACGCCGCCGGCATCACCTCCCTCAGCCCGCACGGCCTTCGCCACGCCTTCGCCACCCACCTCGTCAACCACGGCGTCGATTTGCGCGCCGTACAGCTCATGCTCGGACACGCCAACATCAACACAACCCAAATCTACACCCACGTCGCCAACATCCGCCTAAAAAACATCATTGACGAACACCATTCGCGGAATTAAACGATTCCATTGAAAAAGGTCGTCTGAAAACGGAAATTTCGTTTTCAGACGACCTTTTTTGTTGACATGGCATTAAACATTCAAAATAAGTTATTTTTAAAAAATATCAATCAAAATATGTATTTCAATAGAAAATTACCAAGATAAACCAAGAGGTAAACCTTGCAATGCAAACAGTTTTTATTTATATTCATGTTTAAGAATAAAACACACTATCAATACTGAGCGAAAGAAAACACGGAGCACATTATGTTTGTCTGCATCTGCAACGCCATTACCGACCACGAAATCAAAGAAACCATCGCCGCAGGCGCAAGTACGATGAGCGATTTGCAGGCTCAATTAGGAGTAGCTACTTGCTGTGGATGTTGCAGCGAATTGGCTGCTTCGTTTCTAAATATCAACAATGCCCAAACTACCATTACCGCCGGCATTAATGTCCAGTCTTAATTTCATCTAGAATTAAAAAAGGTCGTCTGAAACCAAAATTTTTGGTTTCAGACGACCTTTATATCTACTCTAAAATAAAACGGTATATGCCGCACCGCCGTTTTGAAGTTAATCCACTATACAATCTCGATTTCCGTTTACAGTAAAGAGTCTATTATGAAACTGACGTTGATGTTTCGCGAATATTGCAGCCTCTGCCACAAAAATGCGCGAACAGCTTAAACCGTATCAAGAAAGATTTGGCTTTGAGCTGGAAATTCTTGATGTTGATGAAGATCCTGTCTTGGAAGAAAAATATAATGAACTTGTCCCTGTTTTGCTTGATGGCCAAACAGAAATTTGCCATTGGTTTTTGGATGAGGAAAAATTGAAAACCTTCTTGGAAACAAAATGTATAGTCAATTAAAATCAAAATAGGACACTAGCGCATCGTCGAATCGGGCGTAATCAGACAAAACGGTTCGCAGATACCGCTTAATATTCGCCCACACCTTCTCAATCGGGTTGAGCTCGGGTGAATAAGGTGCAAGAGGCAATACCTTATGGCCCAATTTTTCCGCCATTTCCCGTAAGACACCCATACGGTGAAATCGTGCATTATCTAAAATAATCACCGATTTTTGAGTCAATGCGGGCAGTAGGCATTGCTGAAACCACGCTTCAAAAAAGACTCCGGTCATCGTATTTTGATAAACCATCGGAGCAATCAGCCGGTTGCCGACTTGTGCGGACACCAGAGATAAGCGTCGGTATCTTTTCCCACTTATCTGCGCTTTCACTATTTACCCTTTCGGGCTGCGGGCATAGGGACGGAACAGGTAGCGGTCAAATCCTGTTTCATCCAAATAAACGCGTTGGTAGTCGGAAAATTCGGCCAGTTGTGTCAAATAATGCGTTACTTTGGCCGGGTCTTGTTCTTTGTAAGTGGTGGTCTTTTTTTGCGCGTCATCCCCATCTGTTTGAGTGCATAGCAAACGGCGGCTGGCGTACAATTAAAATGTTTGGCGATTTCATGCAGATAGGCATCCTGGTGTTGCTCAATATATTGAGCCAGTTTTTGCCTATCCAATTTGACGGCATTTAGACCGGTAACTTGATGTTTCAGGCTGCCTGTTTGTTTTTTAAGGCGAATCCACAGGTAAAGCGTGTTTCTTGACAAGTTAAACGTTGCTGCGGTTTGGCTGATGTTTTTGCATTGTTCGTAATAGTTTAAAGCTTTGTTTCTTAAGTCCGCAGAGTATGCCATGGTTAGACCTTCAAAGGTGAGTATTGTACTATTTTGTTTTTAATTGACTATAATGGCTATAACGGCTGAAAGTATTTCTGTTTTGATAAGTTGGTTTCGATAATTGAAAACAGCTCGTCTGAAAAATTTTCAAAGAATTTCAAGATTTTGTTCTTACGCTACCGCTATATGAATAAAAGACTGCCTGATTTTTTATTTCAGACAGCCTTTGAAATATCATGAGGGGTAAGCATCATCCCCTCTGTTTTATTTAACCGGCTACGGGTGTAGTCGGAGCAACCGGTTTTCCGGTGAAGGAAGCACGTTTTGCGGCTTGGTAAATAGCCAGTCGTCTGCGATGTGGCATTATTTTTCCTTTCTGTGATTTAAAGGATTATTCTGAAACGGAAGATGAGTCAAATCGTGCATTTACCGTTTAATAATCCTGTCGTTGATTGTTTATTGGTCTTTTATCGATTATTCAATATATTGTGAGATGTTAGGTTAGGATGATAGCTGTTTTTTATTTAGACTAAAAGATGAATTGTGTAAAGTTAAATACTTGTTTCGTAAGGTTTGACGTTCATATAAAAAGCCCCTGTTATCAGGGGCTTTTTAGTGAGGATTAGTCCAATTTACCGATGATGTCGTTTAAAGCTTTTTGCCAGTCAGAGGGTTTGATGCCGTAATCGTTTTCGATTTTGCGACAATCCATAATGCTGTACTCGGGGCGTGGTGCAGGAAGAGGATATTGGTCGGTGGTGATGGGTGTTAATTTCGGCATTTTGAAATTATTGTCATGTTTTAGTGCCGTTTGAAAGATAGCTTGGCTGAATTCATACCAAGTAACCGATTTGTTGCCGCCAAAGTGGTAGATTCCTCTGGAAGGTGATGGGTGTTGCAAAAGTGTAATGATGGCTTGCGCCAAATCCCCCGCATAGGTCGGGCATCCGATTTGATCGTTGACAACGGAAAGGCTGTCTCGTTCTTTTGCCAAACGCAGCATGGTTTTAACAAAATTGTTGCCGTATTCGCTAAATAGCCAAGAGGTACGGATAATCGTGCTTTCAGGATTAGCGGCAAGCGCGAGTAATTCTCCAGCGGCTTTGGTGCGGCCGTATACGCTTTGTGGATTGGTGTAGTCATGTTCACGGTAGGGTGTTTTGCTTGTCCCGTCGAAAACGTAATCAGTCGATATGTGGATAAATCGGGCATGAACCGAACGTGCTGCGTCGGCAAGATTGTGAACAGCTGCAGCGTTGACGGCAAATGCGGCAGGAACGTTTGTCTCTGCACGATCGACAGCGGTATAGGCGGCGGTATTGACAATCGCATCGGGTTGAAAGCTTTGGACCATATTGCGAACGGCATCGGCATCCGTAATATCTAAGGAAGAGGAGTCAGTGGCAATCAGCTCCCAATTATCAGGAAGTCGGTCGCGGAAGCAGTGTGCGAGTTGTCCTTTAGAGCCTGTCAGCAAAGTCCTCATGGTATATCTCCTTAATGAATATTGTTTCAGCAAGATGCCCATCATTATAGAGCAAACATCAGCTCTTAACAGCATTTTACGCCTTCGCCGTTTTGAACTTGTGTTTATCGGAAAATTTGAACGAGGGGAGGTGAGATCGTTGCAATATCTCGCTAATATTTGGTGGTAAGATAAGATCAATTATGAAAAATTTTGTTTGAAGGGGAAAAAAGGAATCCCTGTTGTGGGAAGTGAAATAAATAGTACGTTGAAATAAATAATATTATTTCAAAAAAATAATCAATATCTTGTTTTTTAAAAAGGAATTATCATCAGGATAAATTGTCAATTTGGATTTGATTGTTTTAAAAAAGGTTTCCATTCGTCTGAAATTTCAACCGTTAGCGAATTGAAAAACAGTTAATCATGAAATATCACTAGAATAACAGTGTAGGCAGTTTGATCAGTTTTCATTTTGTCAAAAAGCCTATGCTTCTTAATTACATATATTCTGGGAGTGATTTATCATGACTTATCATTATGGCGGCTATTCTTCTAAAGCCCACTTCAACTCATACTGCCCTCCGGTTAAATCCTACAATCCTTACTGCCCTCCTAGTCATGGTGGTTTTGGTTACAAAGGTAGTTTCCATAACTACGGCACTTCTCACGGTATCAAAGTACATCATGGCAAAATCGGTCATGGTGCGTACTGCCCACCTCCAAAAGTAGCTTACAAATGCGTTGTAATCAAGTTTGATTGCAATCCGGGTAAACCTTATTATCCAAAACCGGCTCCAAAACCAGCTCCTCAGAAGCCTTTGGAACCAAACTTCCCACCAGTTGAACCTCAAAAACCACAACCTCAACCACAACCTAAACCTCAGCCGCAACCGCAACCTAAGCCGCAACCAAAACCGCAGCCTAAACCTAACGATAAAGACTGCAAAGATTGCGTTGATGACCATAATCAAACAACACTTATGGTAGTGTTGATAAAAATCCAGGCAACATTATCCATGTTGACGGTTCAACTAAAGATAAAAAGGGTGCAACCAAAACTGTGGGTACCGATAAGAAAGATACTATCTACGGTACTGGCGGCGAAGACGTAATTTACGGCGGTGACGGTGCTGACGTGATTTACGGCGGTGACGGCAATGACACTCTGCAAGGCGGTAACAACGGCGACTCCCTGTATGGTCAAGCCGGTAAAGACTACCTGCAAGGTGGTGACGGTAACGACTATCTGAACGGTGGTGCTGACGCAGACATTATGCGTGGTGGTGACGGTAACGATGTTTACTTTGTTGACCACAAAGGCGACGAAGTTATCGAATACGGTAATCTGAACGGCGGTATCGATACTGTTCGCAGCGTAATCGATTACACTCTGACCGACAACGTTGAACACCTGTTCTTGCAAGGTTCCGGCAACCTCAACGGTACCGGTAACGCTCTGAATAACGACATCAACGGTAACTCCGGCGACAACCACTTGTACGGCTTGGCAGGCGATGACTGTCTGGTTGGTAAAGACGGTAACGACTACCTCGACGGCGGCATTGGCAACGATGTCCTGATTGGCGGTACCGGCAACGACACTTACTTCTTCGACAAAGGTTACGGCCGCGATACCATCCAAGACGAAAGCGGTAACGATACCCTGCAATTCGGCAAAGGTATTTCTGCTTCCGACGTATTGTTGAGCAAATCAGGCAACAACCTGACCGTATCTGTCGGCGGCGGTGACACTGTTACCATTGATGACTGGTTCTCCGGTAACAACCATAAGATCGAAAACTTCAAGTTTGCCGATGGCAGCACTTACGAAGTAACCGGTCATGGCGATTACTACTCTCTGTCAGCTGTAAACAGCATCCAACAACAAACACAAGTTCCTAGCATCTAATCTCTGATTAGCTATACTTAGGATTGATAAGGTCGTCTGAAAGCGTCTGCATCCGTGCAAAACGTTTTCAGACGACCTATTTTGTAAACAATCTGACCGCAAAATCCAAATTCGGATAAAATAACGGAATCCTGTTTAAACCAAGTCAGCGAAAGAGAAACCCGAAATGTCCGAAATCAGCTTAAAAAAAATCTACTCTGGAAAAGTGCGCGATTTATACGAGATCGACAGTAAACGCATGTTGATGGTTGCGTCCGACCGACTGTCTGCATTTGATGTGATTTTAGACAATCCGATTCCGGGTAAAGGAGAGATTCTGACGCAGATTTCCAATTTCTGGTTTAAAAAACTGGCGCATATCATGCCCAATCATTTTACCGGCGACACGGTTTATGACGTGTTGCCTGAACATGAAGCCAAAGCCATTGAGAAACGTGCGGTTGTCGCCAAGAAACTGACCCCTGTCAAAGTAGAGGCGATTGTGCGCGGTTATTTGGCGGGTAGCGGTTGGAAAGATTATCAAAAAAACGGTTCTGTCTGCGGCATCAAACTTCCCGAAGGGATGAAAGAAGCGCAGCAGCTTCCGGAAGTGATTTTTACCCCGTCCACCAAGGCTGCCGTCGGCGATCATGATGAAAACATCAGTTTTGAAGAATGCGAACGCATTATCGGTAAAGAGCTGGCGGCTGAAGTGCGCGCTAAAGCCATTCGGCTTTATACGGAAGCCGCAGAATATGCAAAATCACGCGGTATCATCATATGCGATACCAAATTCGAATTCGGACTGGATGAAAACGGTACATTAACATTGATGGATGAAGTACTGACGCCCGATTCCAGCCGCTTTTGGCCGGCGGATCAATATCAAGTCGGCACCAATCCGCCATCTTTTGACAAGCAATTTGTTCGAGATTGGTTGGAGCAAAGCGGTTGGAACAAGAAAGCCCCTGCGCCGGAAGTCCCTAGTGATGTTATTCAGAAAACAGTTGATAAATATCGGGAAGCATTAAATCTTTTAACCGAAGAATCATAAATTTGATAAAAGGTCGTCTGAAATACAGAAGTATGTTTCAGACGACCTTTGCTGTCATGAATGCTTGGATTTACTTACATTTGCTATTATAATGCGCGTTTAGATTGACCGTTTGAGGTCGTCTGAAAATATAGTTTTTACCAACCGCCGCACACCTGAAACCCTAACTATGCACATTCTCACTTTTAGTGTGCATTATTAGTGTTTTAGCGTGCGGCATTCTGAAAGGAACGAAATGTTCGATAAACACGTTAAAACCTTCCAATACGGTAATCACGCCGTTACTTTGGAAACCGGCGAAATCGCGCGCCAAGCCGCGGCGGCTGTTAAAGTATCGATGGGCGATACCGTTGTTTTGGTTGCTGTGACCACCAATAAAGAAGTCAAAGAAGGTCAAGACTTCTTCCCTCTGACTGTTGATTACCTTGAGCGCACTTACGCCGCAGGTAAAATCCCCGGCGGTTTCTTTAAGCGCGAAGGCAAACAAAGCGAAAAAGAAATCCTGACCAGCCGTCTGATCGACCGTCCTATCCGCCCGCTGTTTCCCGAAGGTTTCTACCACGACATCCAAATCGTTGCGATGGTGGTTTCTGTTGATCCTGAAATCGATTCTGACATCCCTGCCATGCTCGGCGCATCCGCTGCGTTGGTGTTGAGTGGCGTACCGTTTGCCGGTCCGATTGGTGCTGCACGCGTAGGTTATGTAAACGGTGTGTACGTATTAAACCCGACCAAAGCCGAATTGGCTAAATCTAAGCTGGACTTGGTGGTTGCGGGTACATCCAAAGCCGTTTTGATGGTGGAATCCGAAGCTAAAATCCTGCCTGAAGACGTGATGTTGGGTGCCGTCGTTTACGGTCACGACCAAATGCAGGTGGCGATTAACGCTATTAACGAGTTCGCCGACGAAGTAAACCCTGAAGTATGGGATTGGAAAGCGCCTGAAACCAATGAAGAATTGGTTGCCAAAGTGCGCGAAATCGCAGGCGAAGCAATTAAAGAAGCGTTCAAAATCCGTCAAAAACAAGCGCGTTCCGCTAAATTGGACGAGGCTTGGAATGCAGTAAAAGATGCGTTGATTACCGAAGAAACCGATACTCTGGCTGCCAACGAAATCAAAGGTATTTTCAAACATTTGGAAGCCGACGTTGTCCGCACCCAAATTTTGGAAGGTCAGCCGCGTATCGACGGTCGCGATACCCGCACCGTCCGTCCTTTGAACATCCAAACCGGCGTATTGCCGCGTACACATGGTTCTGCCCTGTTTACCCGTGGCGAAACCCAAGCCCTTGCCGTAGCGACTTTGGGTACTTCGCGCGACGAGCAAATTATTGATGCGCTCTCCGGCGAATACACCGACCGCTTCATGCTGCATTACAACTTCCCGCCGTATTCTACCGGCGAAGTGGGGCGCGTCGGCGCACCGAAACGCCGCGAAATCGGACATGGCCGCTTGGCAAAACGCGCACTGGTTGCCGTATTGCCGTCCCCTGAAGAATTCAGCTACACCATGCGTGTTGTTTCCGAGATTACCGAGTCCAACGGTTCGTCTTCTATGGCTTCTGTCTGCGGCGGCTGTTTGAGCCTGCTGTCTGCCGGTGTGCCTTTGAAAGCACACGTTGCCGGTATCGCAATGGGTCTGATTTTGGACAACAACAAATTCGCCGTGTTGACCGACATCTTGGGTGATGAGGATCACTTGGGCGATATGGACTTTAAAGTTGCCGGTACGACCGAAGGCGTAACCGCGCTGCAAATGGACATCAAATCCAAGGCATTACCAAAGAAATCATGCAGATTGCTTTGGCGCAAGCCAAAGATGCGCGTCTGCACATCTTGGAACAGATGAAAGCCGCCGTGGCAGGTCCGCAAGAGCTGTCCGCTCACGCTCCGCGCCTGTTTACCATGAAAATCAACCAAGACAAAATCCGTGAAGTCATTGGCAAAGGCGGTGAAACCATCCGCGCGATTACCGCTGAAACCGGTACTGAAATCAATATCGCGGAAGACGGTACCATCACTATTGCCGCAACCACTCAAGAAGCCGGCGACGCTGCGAAAAAACGCATCGAAGAAATCACTGCCGAAGTGGAAGTGGGTAAAGTGTACGAAGGTACTGTGGTTAAAATCCTCGACAACAACGTCGGCGCCATCGTTAGCGTGATGCCGGGCAAAGACGGTTTGGTACACATCAGCCAAATCGCCCATGAGCGCGTGCGCAACGTCAGCGACTATTTGCAAGTCGGTCAGGTTGTGAATGTGAAAGCATTGGAAGTGGATGACCGCGGTCGCGTACGTCTGTCTATCAAGGCTTTGGTCGAAGCTCCTGCCCGCGAAGAAAAAGCGCCTGAATAATCGTTGAACTGATTTTGATTGATGAAAGGTCGTCTGAAAAATTTCAGACGACCTTTTTTGCTGAATGCGGATGAAAAAGTAGGGGGCAGGAATATGAAGTTGAGTTGTCTTGTGTCGGAACTTTGATTTATAGTCAATTAAAATAAAAATAGGACACTAGCGCATCGTCGAATCGGGCGTAATCAGACAAAACGGTTCGCAGATACCGCTTAATATTCGCCCACACCTTCTCAATCGGGTTGAGCTCGGGTGAATAAGGTGCAAGAGGCAATACCTTATGTCCCAATTTTTCCGCCATTTCCCGTAAAACACCCATACGGTGAAATCGTGCATTATCTAAAATAATCACCGATTTTTGAGTCAATGCGGGCAGTAGGCATTGCTGAAACCACGCTTCAAAAAAGACTCCGGTCATCGTATTTTGATAAACCATCGGAGCAATCAGCCGGTTGCCGACTTGTGCGGACACCAGAGATAAGCGTCGGTATCTTTTTCCACTTATCTGCGCTTTCACTATTTGCCCTCTCAGGCTGCGGGCATAGGGACGGAACAGGTGGCGGTCAAATCCTGTTTCATCCAAATAAACACGTTGGTAGTCGGAAAATTCGGCCGGCTGTGTCAAATAATGCGTTACTTTGGCCGGGTCTTGTTCTTTGTAAGTGGTGGTCTTTTTTTGCGCGTCATCCCCATCTGTTTGAGTGCATAGCAAACGGCAGCTGGCGTACAATCAAAATGTTTGGCGATTTCATGCAGATAGGCATCCCGGTGTTGCCCAACATATTGAGCCGGTTTTGCCTATCCAATTTGACGGCATTTAGACCGGTAACTTGATGTTTCAGGCTGCCTGTTTGTTTTTTAAGGCGAATCCACAGGTAAAGTGTGTTTCTTGACAAGTTAAACGTTGCTGCGGTTTGGCTGATGTTTTTGCATTGTTCGTAATAGTTTAAAGCTTTGTTTCTTAAGTCCGCAGAGTATGCCATGGTTAGACCTTCAAAGTTGAGTATTGTACTATTTTGTTTTTAATTGACTATATCTTTCCTTTTAAGCAGCAATTAGGGAGAGAATGCTGAAAAGGTCGTCTGAAAACCATTTTCCTTGATTTTCAGACGACCTTTTATATCAATAATATTCAGGACAATCAGATATATTGAACCGAAATAATGTCGTATTCGCGAACGCCGCCGGGGGCTTGTACTTCGGCGACATCGCCTTCTTCTTTACCGATTAGGGCGCGGGCAATGGGGGAGCCGACGTAGATTTTGCCTTCTTTGATGTCCGCTTCGTCTTCGCCGACGATTTGATAGGTAACGTGTTCTTCGGTTTCCAAATCTTCCAGAGTTACGGTTGTACCGAAGACGATTTTGCCTTCTGCGTGGATTTCGGCAGGATTGATGATGTGCGCCATGGATAATTTGTGTTCCAGCTCGGAAATACGGCCTTCAATGAAACCTTGTTTTTCTTTGGCGGCTTCATATTCGGCATTTTCAGACAGGTCGCCGTGTGAACGGGCTTCTGCGATGGCTTCGATGATTTCGGGACGGGCGACGCTTTTGAGGCGTTGCAATTCTTGTTTGAGTAATTCTGCGCCGCGTACGGTCAATGGAATTTTTTGCATGGTTTGTCTTCTCCGCAAAAGCGTTTGGGCTGCTTTTGTCTAGTAAAAAATGCGGTAAATATAGTGGATTAAATTTAAATCAGGACAAGGCGACGAAGCCGCAGACAGTACAGATAGTACGGCAAGGCGAGGCAACGCCGTACTGGTTTAAAGTTAATCCACTATATAATCCGCAAAATGAAAATAAAAATACAAGCCGCCTAAATCTCGGCGGCTTGTCTGTATAAGAATGAATGGCGGTATTGTACCAAAACCAGGGGAAACTGCAACGGCAATCGGCTTTTCTCCTACTTTGGTGTGGCTTTAGTCCAAATGTTCGCTGCTTTGTGCCAAAACGGTACGGTTGCCGTTGGTTTCGGCAGGCGAAACGATGCCGTCTGCTTCCATTTGGTCAATCAGGCGGGCGGCACGGTTGTAGCCGATGCGTAATTGACGCTGGATGCCGGAAATGCTGGCTTTGCGCGTTTTCAGAACAACGGAGACTGCCTCGTCATACATTGGGTCAACTTCGCTGTCGCTGCTGCGGCTGATACCCGGCAGATCGTCGGTTGTGCCGCTCATCAGAATATCGTCGATGTAATCCGGCTCGCCGAATTGTTTCAGATATTCGACCACGCGATGTACTTCGTCGTCTGAAGCGAACGCACCGTGAACACGTTGCGGATAGCCTGTTCCGGGCGGCAGGAACAGCATATCGCCTTGTCCGAGCAGGTTTCCGCGCCCATCTGGTCGAGAATCGTGCGGCTGTCGATTTTGCTGGATACTTGGAACGCGATGCGTGTCGGGATGTTGGCTTTGATCAGACCTGTGATGACATCGACGCTGGGGCGTTGCGTGGCCAGAATCAAATGGATGCCTGCTGCGCGGGCTTTTTGGGCGAGGCGGGCAATCAGTTCTTCGATTTTCTTGCCTGCGGTCATCATCAGGTCGGCAAATTCGTCAACCACGACGACGATAAACGGCAGTTTTTCCAAAGGTTCGGGATCATCAGGCGTCAGGCTGAACGGGTTGGCAATTTTCATGCCTTGTGCGGCAGCTTCCATGATTTTTTGGTTGAAGCCCGCAAGGTTGCGCACGCCTACATGACTCATCAAACGATAGCGTTTTTCCATTTCGTTGACGCACCAGTTGAGCGCGTTGGCCGCCAGCTTCATATCGGTAACGACAGGCGCGAGCAGGTGCGGAATGCCTTCGTAAATGCTCAATTCCAGCATTTTCGGGTCAATCATAATCATGCGTACGTCTTCAGGCGTTGCCTTGAAGAGCATGGACAGAATCATGGCGTTAACGCCGACCGATTTACCCGAGCCGGTCGTACCTGCCACCAGTAAATGCGGCGCTTTGTCCAAGTCGGTAACGACGGGCTGTCCGGTAATATCCTGACCAAGCGCGAGCGTGAGCTTGGATTTGGATTCAGCAAACGCAGGCGAATTGAAAATTTCGCTCAGACGTATCATTTGCCGTTTCGGGTTCGGCAACTCCAAGCCCATGCAGGTTTTACCGGGTATGGTTTCGACAACGCGGATAGAGGCAACGCCGAGCGAACGGGCGAGGTCTTTTTCGAGGTTCATGACCGAATTGCCGCGCACGCCGACATCAGGTTCGATTTCGTAACGCGTTATCACCGGACCGGAATAGGAATCCACGACTTTGACTTTGACCTTGAATTCCGCCAGTTTTTCTTCGATGGTGATGCTGTTATTCAGCAATTCTTCTTCGGTCTGCGTAGCGGCAGGGTCGAATTGGGGCGGAAGGAGCAGGGCGGTAGTCGGCAGATGGATACTGTTCGTCTGCGGGTTGGTAAGGTCGTCTGAAGCCGCGTCCCAATCATCGTCGCCGTCAAACCATGGTGTTTCATTGGTTTCAATGTTTTCAGACGACGTTTGCTCATGTGGCAGGTCGTGTCCGAATACATCCACGGTATCGTTGTCTGCTTCGGAATCAACGTCCTTAATTGTGTCGCTTGCCGATTCGCGAATCAGGTAATCATGTATAGAGATTTCCGGATTGTTGCTGATGTGTGCGTTAACTTCCGACTCAAATACGGAAACGGACGGATGATTACGGAACACGGGCGGTTCGGGAATGTCGATTTTATTTTCGGGTAAATCGAATTTGGGCGGTTTCGGAATATCGACCGTAGGTGCCGGTACGGGCGGTACGGGAGGCGGTTCGATGACGGTTGCGTCAGGAGCGGGAGGACGGGAGATAAAGTGTTTTCACGAACGGCACGGGACAGTTTGGCGGGAACCGCCGCTTTTCGGCTGAGAACAGGAGCTTGGCTTCTTGCTGTAAAGGATGAGGTGGGTTTCGCCGTTGATTGTTCAACACTTTCTGCTTCTTGTTGAGACAGTTGGCGACGGGTTATTTTTTCTGCGGCAGCTTCGGAGTGCTTGAGTGTGCGGCGGCGGTTTGCGGGCAGTTTCAGATTGGCAAAAATATCTTCATCTTCAATAATTTGAGGCTGGTATCCGCGCACAGGGGCAACGGCTGCGGCAAGTTTGTCGCGAGCAGCACGGCGCATGGCGAGATTGTTTTGGATGTCGATGACGTTGATTTCGTCTTTTTGACCGTAATAGTTGGCCGTAGAGGGGACGGATTCACGTTCGGCAGTACGCAAAGCGGTTTGTGCCGTTTCGATATGGGGTCGGCCGGCTTTTTCCAGATGGATGCTATCCACATAAGATTTGACACGTTCGCGCGTACGGCGTAAGACAGGGTCGTTGAAATCAATGACTTCCAAACCTTTCATCGGTGTAACCGATGTCCGCACCAAACGGATTTCCGGTTCGCTTTCAGCGGTGATGGCAACGGGGTTTTGTTTGGCGGTTTGATGCTCTTCCCATTCTTGAACGGCGGCTTCGCTCAGGGAGCGGGTGGCTTCTTCCAAAGTAATCTCTTCGAGGGCGCCGCCCGTTACTAAGCCGGGCGTATATTCCGGCGTGTCGGACGTTTCGAACGGTACGATTTCCGGATATTGCTCAGGTTTGTGGGCATTTGGACGGACTTTGGGGAGGGGGTTGTCGGGCGTTGCGGGAAATTCAGGCTCGTGGAGGTATTCCGGCTCGAAATCGGTTCCAGACGACGTTTCGTATGCGGGCGATGAATCTGCCGCATCTTCTTGTACGGAAGGGGAAACTTGGAATGCACCCATAGCCTCCGCCAGCGAGCTTGGAGAGAAAGAGGAGTCGTCTGAAAGCGTTTGCGTACGTTTTTTATAGTCGTGTTGCGCCGCCAAAAGACGCTGGCGGGCGATGGTTTTGTTGCCTGCGGTTTTTGCTTCTTCCGCAAGTTCGTATGCTTCGTCCGGATTTTCGTCAAAATCCCTGCCGCGTTTCAGACGGACCAGCTCGCGTTCCCAATCTTGTTCTTGTTTTTTGTGCAGTAAAAACACGATGCCGATGGCAAGCAATAAAATAATAATCAGCACGCTCCACAACATATTGAAATTTTCCCGAGTCAAAAAAGCAAAGTCCGTTATTCTAACGCTTTTCAGGATGAAACAAAACCGACAAGGCTTTGTTTCCTTTCGGTTGTGCGAATCCACTATAATCAGGTCGTCTGAAACGCTTTTTAAACATTGAGGATATATGCTTTTCCAAACGGGATGGTTTTCGGGTTTGATTTTGGCTGCTGCGTGGTGCGTGTTGGTTTTATTGTTGGCATTATCCGCGCCGCAGGCTTATCGTGATTTTCGAAAACATGGTTCGGCAGCCGCATTGGCAGGGATTATTTTGGCGTCGGTCTGGAGCTTGAATGCCACCCCTGACGGCGGGCAGCTTGCGGGAATGAGCTACCATCTGTTGGCGGTAAACCTGATTGCCTTGATGCTCGGTGTACCGCTGGCATTTTGGGTCTGTGCGTTGCTGTATTTGCCCTATGTTTGGATATTCGGCTCAGATTGGCAGGCATATTCGGTCAATGCGATTGCGTTGTTTCTGCCTGCGCTGGCGGTCAATTTGCTGTCGCGAGCTTGGGTCAACCGGCTTCCCGCCAATATTTTTATCTTCATTTTCGTCAATGGTTTTTTAGCATCCGCAGCGGGCATGCTGCTGACCGGGGGTGTTTTGGTCGGCATATTGGACAGGGTGCGGGCTTTTCCTGAAACGGCATTGTGGAGTATGGCATTTCCCGTGTTTTTCCTCATTGCATGGGCGGAGGCGTTTTTAAGCGGTATTACCACTGCTATTTTTATTGCGTTAAGGCCGCAGTGGATTAATACGTTTGATGACGGACGCTACCTGAAACCATCGAATAAGATTTGGTAAAAGGTCGTCTGAAAACCCGATTTGGGCTTTGAACTGCACCCCAAAAGTTGGACATCCCCTCCAACTCACAAGGTGCAGTTTTTTTATGAGCAAATATACATTACACTTCAAATACCAAGCCGTACTCCACTACCTGCATATACGCAGCCAACAGCGTACCGCAGACCACTACGGCATCTCACGAACCCACCTGAGACGATGGATACGCGCCTATCAAGAAGGCGGTATCGGCGCACTCGAACATCCCCAATCCAAAACCATGCCCCAACACCGCAAAAACCCCTTCATCGCAGATAAACCCGACCAAGAAAAAACACAGGCAGAGCTTATTGAAGAGTTGTGCTATATGCGCGCAGAGGTCGCCTACCTAAAGGAGTTAAAAGCCCTCAGCCAAAAGCGGACTGAAAAGGACAAAGCCAAACCGTCCAAGCACTGAGGGCGCAACATCCGCTCAAATACCTGCTGCACATCGCAAACCTGCCCAAAAGCAGCTTTTACTACCACCACCAAGACCGGCCCGATCCCGACGAAGCCGACAAAGACCTCCTTGTCGAAACCTACCGGCGGCATAAAGGACGCTACGGACAAAGGCGCATTGCCGCCGCATTGGGTTGGAACCGCAAAAAAGTGGCGCGGTTGATGAAGCAGTTGGAACTGAAAGCCCTCATACGGGCGAAAAAAGCCTACCGCCATCCCGCCATGGGCGAGATATCGGAACACCTCCTCAAACGCCGGTTCAAAGCCCGAAAGCCCAATGAAAAATGGCTGACCGACGTGACCGAACTCAAAGGAAAGGACGGCAAACTGTACCTCTCGCCAATCTTGGACTTGTTCAACCGGGAAATCGTCGCCTACGCCATGAGCCGCAATGCTAACAGCGAAATGGTGAAGGAAATGCTCGAAAAAGCCGCACCCCGTCTGACTGATAAGGGAACGATGCTGCATTCCGACCAGGGTGTGCTGTACCGTACGGCGGGGTATAGGGAATTGCTTGCGGAGCATTCCATGGTTCAAAGCATGTCGCGTAAGGCGAACTGCTGGGACAATGCGCCGATGGAAAGCTTCTTTGCGGTGTTGAAGACGGAGTGTTTCTATAACGCAGGGGAATTGACGGTGGACGAATTGATGAAGCAGATAGATGACTATATGGATTACTACAACCGGGAGCGTTGCAGTCTGAAATTGAAAAAGCTGAGTCCTGTCGCATACAGAACCCAGCTTGCACAGAGCGCCTGAAAAGGCTTTTATGAGTGTCCAAGATTTGGGGGCCAGTTCACTTTTCAGACGACCTTTTGTTTGGAGTGGTATCAATAGACGTCGCGTTGGTAGCGTTTGTCTTCGCGCATTTCGTTGAGATAGTCTTCGGCATCGTCGCGGCTGAGTTTGCCTTGGGTTTCGATGACGTCGATCAGGGCAGTTTCTACGTCGCGTGCCATGCGGGTAGCGTCGCCGCAGACGTAGAGGTGTGCGCCTTGTTGCAGCCAGTTCCAAACTTCGGCGGCGTGTTCGGCGATTTTGTGTTGGACATAGACTTTGTGTTCGCCCTGCCTGCTCCATGCCAAGTCGGCACGGGTAAGGATGCCGTCTTTGCGGTAGTCGCTCCATTCAAGCTGGTAGAGGAAGTCGTCTGCGAGGCGTTGGTTGCCGAAGATGAGCCAGTTTTTGCCGTTGTTGCCGTTGGCGGCGCGTTGCTGCATGAAGGCGCGGAAGGGGGCGATGCCTGTGCCTGCGCCTATCATGATGACGGGGGTGTCGCCGTTGACGGGCAGGCGGAAATTGGGGTTGGGTTCGACGAAGACGCGTACTTCGCCGCCTTCTTCAAGGCGTTCGCCCAGATAGCCTGAGGCTGCGCCGGTGTAGCTGTTGCCGTGGTGTTCGAAGCGGACGACGCCGACGGTCAGGTGGACTTCTTCGCCGACTTCGTCTTGCGCGGAGGCGATGGAGTAAAGGCGCGGGGTTTGGGGGCGGAACAGTTGGAACAGGGTTTGCGCGTCCAGCGGATGGGGATGGGCGGCGAAGACGCCGACGGGCGGGGTGGCGGCGAGGTAGGCGTCCAATCGGGCTTTGTCGGCGGCTGTGGTTTTAAGTGCTTGGCTGCCGGACAACTCGGCGTATTGCTGCACGAGGGCGGGTGTGTTTTGCGTGATATCGGCGGACTCGGTCAGGGCGGTGCGGATGTCGGTTTCGAGGTCGTCTGAAAGGCGGATTTTTTCTTCGCCGCTTAATTGGTGCAAATCGAGAATTTCTTGAACCAAAGCGGGAGCGTTGAGCGGGAGTACGCCCAATGCGTCGCCTGCCTGATAGTGCAGTCCGGAGCCGGACAGGTCGATTTCGATGTGTTCCACGTCTTTTTCGGCGGAACGGGACGTGATTTTTTGGCGGACGGACAGGGTGGCGGTATAGGGTTTGTCTTTGGTATAGACAGTGCCTGCGGTTTGCTGGGCGGTAGGTGTTGCAACGGATGCTGCGGCGGTTTGCGCGGCAAGCTCGGCAACTTGGGGGACGACGGCTTCTATCCACGCGTCGGCGGCGTTTTGAAACTCTAAATCGCAGATGCCCAAGTCGTTCAGACGACGTGCGCCCAGTTCGGCAAATTTAGCGTCAAAGTCTTTGCCCGCTTGGCAGAAATTGGGATAGGAGGAATCGCCCAAACCCAAAACGGCGAAAGTGAGTTTGCCCAAATCAGGGGCTTTTTTGCCGAAGACGAATTTATACAGCGGCAGGGCTTCTTCGGGCGGCTCGCCCTCACCTTGCGTGGATGTTACCAATAACACGATGTCTTCATCGGGCAGGGTTTTGCTTTTGAAGTCCCCCGCGCTGCTCAATACGGCTTCTACGCCGGCGTTTTTGAGTTTGGCGTGTAAAGATTCGGCAACGCCGCGCGCATTGCCCGTTTGCGAGGCGGACAAGACCAACACGCGTCGCGCGGGGGCGGCTAAAGCAGGCGAGGCAGCAATGTCCGATCCAGCCGCCACACCTTGACTTTGCGCCCAGCAGTAGCCGGAAAGCCAAGCGAGCTGTGTAGGCGAGAGGGCGGCGAGTTGTGCGGAAAATTCGGCGGGAAGCGGGTTGGCTGGTGTCATGTCGGTTCCTTTGTGCGGACGGCAGCTTGAGGCAGAGCGTTGCCTACGCGGCTTTAATGGTTTGGTTGATGATTTTTATAGAAACGGTGGCGATACTGTAAACAGGTCGTCTGAAAAACGGAAAGAATGCTTGGTTTTAATTTAATGCGATTTCGTTATATTCTGGATTGGGGAGAGGGAGAGAAATGGTGATAGAGTCGTGTTTTCAGACGATATGGCTATCATCTTTCGGATTGGCAAAACATGAATAGATAAGAAATTTTTTCAATATAGTGGATTAAATTTAAATCAGGACAAGGCGACGAAGCCGCAGACAGTACAAATAGTACGGCAAGGCGAGGCAACGCCGTACTGGTTTAAATTTAATCCACTATAAAATTGGTGGTTTTATTGCGTATCATGCCGACGGTTTGGAGAAGGCAAAAAATACTGCGACCAAGCCTGCAAAATAACCGATGATCCGAATTGTACAGAATATTTTTGCAAAGGCAGCGGGCATTTGAAGGGGAGTGAACTAAAGCTGAATTTTGTATGGTCAGATAAAAAAGGTCGTCTGAAAACGGGAATACTCGTTTTCAGACGACCTTTCGAGTTTTAAAGCGTTAACCGTTTACAGCGGCCATTTCAGCGCGGGATTGCTTTCTATGACGGCTTTGAACTGGTTTTGAATCCGCTTAATGGCTTCGTCGGAATCCGCCTCGAAACGCAACACCAAAATCGGCGTGGTATTGGAGGCGCGCATCAGGCCGAAACCGTCGGGGAATTCCACGCGCAGGCCGTCGATGGTGATGATTTCGGTCGCGCCTTCGAATTTGGCTTTGGCGGCGAGTTCGTCGATAACCTGATGGCCGTTGCTGCCTTCGGGCAGGTCGATGTTGAGTTCGGGCGTGGAAATGCTTGCGGTAGGTTGTCCAACACTTCGGACGGATTGTCGAAGGCAGACAGGATTTCCAAGAGGCGCGCGCCGGCGTACAGACCGTCATCGAAGCCGAACCAGCGTTCTTTGAAGAAGACGTGTCCGCTCATTTCGCCGGCAACCAGCGCGCCGGTTTTTTTCATGGTGGACTTGATGAAGCTGTGGCCGGTTTTTTCCATGACGGGTTCGCCGCCGTGTTCTTTAATCCACGGAGCCAGCAGGCGGGTGGATTTGACGTCGAAGATGACTTTCGCGCCGGGGTTGCGGCTCAAAACGTCTTGGGCGAACAGCATGAGCTGGCGGTCGGGATAAATGATGTTGCCGTCTTTGGTGACGACGCCCAAGCGGTCGGCATCGCCGTCAAAAGCCAAGCCGATTTCGGCATCGCTGTTTTTCAGCGCGGCAATCAAATCTTGCAGGTTTTTTGGTTTGGAAGGGTCGGGATGGTGGTTGGGGAAATTGCCGTCCACTTCGCAGAAAAGTTCGGTTACTTCGTTGCCCAAACCTTTGTAGAGTTTGCCTGCGAATGCGCCGCCTACGCCGTTGCCCGCGTCGATGGCGATTTTCATGGGGCGTTTGAGTTTGATGTGGCCGACGATGTGGTTGTGGTATTCGCCGGAGATGTCTTTTTCGGTGACGCTGCCTTTTTTATCGGAAGCGGTCAGTTTGTCGGCTTCAATCAGAGCGAGCAGTTCTTGGATGGCTTCGCCTGCGAGGGTGTCGCCGCCGAGCATCATTTTGAAGCCGTTGTAATCAGGCGGGTTGTGGCTGCCGGTAATCATCACGCCGCTGCCACCGCATTCGTTGATGGCGGCGAAATAAAGCATGGGGGTGGCGACCATGCCGACATTGAGGACGTCGATGCCGCTGTTGGTAAAGCCGCGTTGGATGTGTTCCATCAATTCGGGGCCGCTCAAGCGTCCGTCGCGTCCGAGTGCGATGCGGGTGATGCCTTTTTCGGCGGCTCGGGTGGCAATGGCTTTGCCGATAAGGTAGGCGGCTTCGTTGGTCAGGGTTTTGCCGACAATGCCTCGGATGTCGTAGGCTTTGAAGATGTCGCGGGCAATATTTGCCATGATGGTTTCCTTTGTGATTGTGAATGGAAAACGGGCTTATTCTAACATAGGCAAAGGTCGTCTGAAGGCTTTCAGACGACCTTTGGGGGTTACATCAAATAACATTTACTGCGTTTTCAATCAATTGCCGAAAGTGTTGCATTGGTTGATGTCGCCGCTGTCCAAACCGCGTTTGAGCCATGCCATGCGCTGTTCGGACGAGCCGTGTGTAAAACTGTCGGGAACGACGTAGCCCTGCCCCTCTTTCTGCAGGCGGTCGTCGCCGACGGATTCGGCAGCCAGCATGGCTTTGGTGATGTCCTCGGCTTTGAAGATATTATTGTTGACGGCGTAATGCCCCCAAATGCCCGCGTAGCAGTCCGCCTGTAATTCAAGTTTGACGGAAAGGGCATTGGCTTCTTTTTTGCCGACCTGTTGCTGCATTCTGTGGACTTTGGGCAGGATACCGAGCAGGTTTTGGACGTGGTGTCCGACTTCGTGTGCGATGACGTAGGCAAACGCGGCATCGCTGGCGGAGTTGAGTTTGGTCTGCATATCTCTATAAAAGTCTAAGTCGAGATAGACTTTTTCGTCGCCTGGGCAGTAAAACGGGCCCATTGCCGATTGACCCATGCCGCAGGCGGTGGATGTACCGCCGTTGTATAACACCATGGTGGTCGGGGTGTAGGTTCTTCCGATTTGCTTGAAATAGCTGCCCCAAGCTTTTTCCGTATCGGCGAGGACGACGCGGGCGAGTTCGTTCAACTCGGCTTCTTCCTGAGGCTTGAGCTGGGAAGTTTGGGTTGAGCCTGTACCCATGGAAGGCGTACCGACCAAGCCGCTCAAATCGACACCGTAATAAGCGCCGACCAAAACGACGATGATGCCGAGGATGCCGGGCGCTTTCCCGCCGCCGCCTCCACCGCTGCTGCCGCGTCGGTCTTCTACGTTTTGACTCTGTTCGCGTCCTTTCCAATCCATCTTGTGTGTTCCTTGTTGTGAAGTGATATGGGCTGATTATACCGTGAAGGGGCGGAGTGATGCCTGCCTATATGAGAAAAGGTCGTCTGAAAACACCAAACGGAGTTTTGAACTGGCCCCCAAATCTTGGACACTCATAAAAGCCTTTTCAGGCGCTCTGTGCAAGCTGGGTTCTGTATGCGACAGGACTCAGCTTTTTCAATTTCAGACTGCAACGCTCCCGGTTGTAGTAATCCATATAGTCATCTATCTGCTTCATCAATTCGTCCACCGTCAATTCTCCTGCGTTATAGAAACACTCCGTCTTCAACACCGCAAAGAAGCTTTCCATCGGTGCATTGTCCCAAAAATTCTCCTTACGCGACATGCTTTGAACCATGGAATGTTGGGCAAGCAATTCCCTATACCCCGCCGTACGGTACAGCACGCCTTGGTCGGAATGAAGCATTGTTCCTTTATCAGTCAGACGGGGTGCGGCTTTTTCGAGCATTTCCTTCACCATTTCGCTGTTAGCATTGCGGCTCATGGCGTAGGCGATGATTTCGCGGTTGAACAAGTCCAAGATTGGCGAGAGGTACAGTTTGCCGTCCTTTCCTTTGAGTTCGGTAACGTCGGTCAGCCATTTCGTTGGGCTTTCGGGCTGTGAACCGGCGTTTGAGGAGGTGTTCCGATATCTCGCCCATGGCGGGATGGCGGTAGGCTTTTTTCGCCCGTATGAGGGCTTTCAGTTCCAACTGCTTCATCAACCGCGCCACTTTTTTGCGGTTCCAACCCAATGCGGCGGCAATGCGCCTTTGTCCGTAGCGTCCTTTATGCCGCCGGTAGGTTTCGACAAGGAGGGCTTTGTCGGCTGCGTCGGGATCGGGTCGGTCTTGGTGATGGTAGTAAAAGCTGCTTTTGGGCAGGTTTGCGATGTGCAGCAGGTATTTGAGCGGGTGTTGCGCCCTCAGTGTTTGGACGGTTTGGCTTTGTCCTTTTCGGTCCGCTTTTGGCTGAGGGCTTTTAACTCCTTTAGGTAGGCAACCTCTGCGCGCATATAGCACAACTCTTCGATAAGTTCTGCCTGTGTTTTTTCGTGGTCGGGTTTGTCGGCGATGAAGGGGTTTTTGCGGTGGTCGGTCATGGTTTTGGATTGGGGATGTTCGAGTGCGCCGATGCCGCCTTCTTGATAGGCGCGTATCCATCGTCGCAGGTGGGTTCGGGAGATGCCGTAGTGGTCTGCGGTACGCTGTTGGCTGCGTATGTGCAGGTAGTGGAGTACGGCTTGGTATTTGAAGTGTAATGTGTATTCGGTCATAAAAAAACTGCACCTTGTGAGTTGGAGGGGATGTCCAACTTTTGGGGTGCAGTTCATATTTTCAGACGACCTTTGTTATGGTTGAAACCGGATTATTCCGCCTTTAAACCTGCCACACACTGCTTGTCGCGATCTTCAAACGCTTGCGCGCCGCCGAGCAGGTCGAGCTGCTCTTGAGGGCTGAGTTTGCCCAATGAACGGATTTGCTCTTCGGAAAGTTTGTCCAAAGGCTTGTCCCACATACAGGTGCAGTAATCGGTGGCGAGTTTGCTGTTGTTTGAATCCAAGCCCCTTTCTTTCAAATCGTTTTGCCATTTTTCGGCAAAGGGGATGTTTTTCACGCAAGACTCAAAGATGTTCTGCTTTGCCTGCGGTTTGGACATGGCGCATTGGGAGAGCAGGGCGGTCGCGGCGAGCAATGCCAAAATGACCCACGCCCAAATGCGGATGGTGCGGATTTTGGCTTTCGCTTTTTTACGCGCCGCGGCTTGCTCTTCGGCGGACATTTCGTTTTTCGGCTCAGTCATGCAGGCTTTCCATGCGGATCATTGTGATCGGTTTTTCCACGCAGCTTAATGCTTCGATGGCGGCAATGGCGCGCTTGATGTTTTTCTCGACCGTGCTGTGGGTCAGAATCACGATTTCGGCGGTGGTTTGGTCGATCACGCCTTTTTGGATTAAGGCTTCGATGGACACGTTTTCTTTTGCCAAAAGCGCGGCGATTTGCCCCAGCGTACCCGGTTCGTCTTTGGCTTGGACGCGCAGGTAGTAGCTGCTGGTGATTTCGTCCATAGGCAGGATGGTTTGCGCTTGAACTTGTGCGGGTTGGAACGCTAGATGCGGTACGCGGTGGTCGGTGTTGGCTTCAATCAGGCGTGCGATGTCGATGATGTCGGCGACGACGGCGGAAGCGGTCGGCAATGCGCCGGCACCTGCGCCGTAATATAAGGTTTCGCCGACCATATCGGCGTTGACGCGCACGGCGTTCATCACGCCGTTGACGTTTGCCAAGAGGCGGCTTTCGGGAACCAGGGTCGGGTGGACGCGCAATTCGATGCCTTTGTCGGTTTTGCGGGTGATGCCCAGAAGTTTGATGCGGTAGCCGAGTTCTTCGGCGTATTTGATGTCGCGGCTGTCGAGTTTGCTGATGCCTTCGAGGTAGCAGGCGGAGAAGTTCATCGGCGTACCGAATGCCAGCGCGCTCATGATGGTGATTTTATGGCCTGCGTCGTTGCCTTCGATGTCGAAGGTCGGATCGGCTTCGGCATAGCCCAATGCTTGCGCTTCTTTCAATACGTCGGCAAAAGCGCTGCCTTTTTCGCGCATTTCGGAGAGGATGAAGTTGCTGGTGCCGTTGATGATGCCGGCGATACTGCGGATGCGGTTGGCTGCGAGGCCTTCGCGCAAGGCTTTGATAATCGGGATGCCGCCCGCTACTGCCGCTTCAAATTGCACCATGACGTTTTTTTCTTCCGCCAGCGGGAAGATTTCGTTGCCGTATTCGGCGAGCAGTTTTTTGTTGGCGGTAACGATGTGTTTGCCGTTTTCAATGGCTTTCAACACCGCATCTTTGGCGATGCCGGTACCGCCGAACAATTCGACGACGACATCGACGTCTTCACGCGCGACCAGTTCGAACGGGTCTTTGACGAAGGCTGCGGACGGACAGGTTTGGCGGGCTTTTTCTTCGCTCAAGTCGCATACGGCACTGATGCGCACTTCGCGTCCCAAACGGCGGCTGATTTCCGCCGCATTGTCCTGCAACACGGCAGCCGTACCGCCGCCGACCGTACCTAAACCTAAAAGACCGATGTTTACTGGCTTCATTGTGCCTCCTTGTGAGCCGATTTTCTTAAATCAAAAAGTAAAAACAGAAATTCAGAAAGCCTGAAACGTGACGCCGCCGCAGGGGATTGATATAGTGGATTAACTTTAAATCAGGACAAGGCGACGAAGCCGCAGACAGTACAGATAGTACGGAACCGATTCACTTGGTGCTTCAGCACCTTAGAGAATCGTTCTCTTTGAGCTAAGGCGAGGCAACGCCGTACTGGTTTAAAGTTAATCCACTATAATGCTGATTTTGCAAGGGCGGAAGACGCAGGCTAAAGTCGCCCATCCTACCTGAAATTGCCTGATTTTGCACCTTTTTTACGGAACGCGGCGAAAGGGCGGGAAGCCTGTTTGAAATTGATATATTAAGCCGAGAAAGAAACGGAAGAAAAATGCTGATTGAAGAAAACAAAACCGATGAAACCCTAAGCCTGACCGCTTATCGGGCGGGCGCAATCGAAGCGGGCGGCAAAACCTACACCGCGCCCATCATCTGGCGCAACGGCAAAATCGAAGCAATGAAGGCGCAAACACCGTCCGAGCTGACTGCCGCCGACCTGTTTCAGACGACCTCCGAGTCGGACGGTTTGCCCGAAGTCATTATTGTCGGTACAGGAGAGAAAGCAGCAGTTTCTCCATCCGAAAATCGCCGCCGAACTTGCCGCACACGGCATCGGGTTGGAGTGCATGAACACAGCCTCCGCCTGTCGAACGCTGGTGTTGCTGCAAGGCGAAGGGCGCAGCGTTTGGGCTTTGCTTTGGGTTTGAACAGGCATAAAGTGCATAGACAAAGGTCGTCTGAAAATTTTCAGACGACCTGATTTGAGCATATTGCCCTTAATTATGTATCACTTGGCAAATAGATAAAAACCTTCTATCCTCGTCAATATTTTTCGTCAACCTAAAAAAGGAAACCCTTATGGCTCAAATTACCTTCCACGACAACCCTGTCCATACTTCTGGCGACCTGCCCACTGTCGGTCAAACCGCGCCTGCATTCAGCCTGACCGCCGCCGACCTGTCCGACAAAACTTTAGCGGATTTTGCGGGCAAACGCAAAGTGTTGAACATTTTCCCGAGCGTCGATACCGGCGTATGCGCCCAATCCGTGCGTACGTTTAACCAACGCGCGTCTTCTTTGGACAACGCGGTTGTGCTGTGCATTTCAGCCGATTTGCCGTTTGCCCAAGCCCGCTTCTGCGGTGCGGAAGGTTTGGACAATGTTGTGAACCTGTCCACGTTCCGCAGCAGCTTTGCCGCCGATTACGGCGTCGCTCTGACCGACAGCCCGTTGCGCGGACTGACTGCGCGCGCCGTTGTGGTTTTGGACGAAAACAACAAAGTCCTGCACAGCGAACTGGTTGCCGAAATCGCCAACGAGCCTGATTACGACGCGGCTTTGGCTGTTTTGTAAACAAGGGGTTTAAAGCGGAAAAAGGTCGTCTGAAAAGTTTCAGACGACCTTTTTCTTTGTTTGTACTATTTCGCAGGCGGCTTCAATTCAAACACTTCAGGATGCGCCTTGAAATACTCTACGGCGATAAATCCGCCGCCAATGATGATAAACAGGAACACCGCCATGACAATCATGGCAAGGATGAATTTGTCGGAAGGATGTGCGTCGGGCTTTTGTTTATCCGCCATTATTGCATCTCCGAGAGCCAGTCGCGGGCGGTGAGAAACTCGTTCAGCCGCGCTTCGGGCGAACCTTCTTCCGGCGCGTATTGATACTCGAAGCGCACCAAAGGCGGCATGGACATCAAAATGCTTTCCGTGCGTCCGCCGCTTTGCAGGCCGAACAGCGTGCCCCTGTCCCAAACCAAATTAAATTCTACATAACGCCCGCGCCGGTAAAGCTGGAAATCGCGCTCGCGTTCGCCGTATGGCGTATTTTTGCGTTTCGCCACAATCGGCAGATACGCCTCGATATAGCCTTCGCCGACCGCCTTGATGAAATTCAGGCAGGTGTCGAAATCCCAGCGGTTCAAATCGTCGAAGAACAAACCGCCCACGCCGCGCGTTTCGCCGCGGTGTTTCAGGTAAAAATACTCATCGCACCATTTTTTGAACTCGGGATAAACCGTTTCCCCAAACGGCGCGCATACGTCCCGCGCGACCGTGTGCCAGTGCAAAATATCTTCTTCAAACGGATAAAACGGCGTCAAATCAAAGCCGCCGCCGAACCACCACACAGGCTCGCCGCCTTTCGGATACGCGATAAAAAAGCGCACGTTCGCATGGCTGGTGGGCACATACGGATTTTTCGGATGAATCACCAGCGACACGCCCATCGCCTCAAACGCCGCGCCCGCCAGTTCAGGGCGGTGCGCCGTCGCCGAAGCGGGCATTTTGTCGCCCTTCACGTGCGAAAAGTTCACGCCCGCCTGCTCGAATACCGCGCCGTTTTTCAACACTCGGGTTTCGCCCACGCCCAATTTGCCCGTCCATTCTTCACGCGCAAACACCGCCCCGCCGTCTTCTTGCTCAAGCGCGGCGCAGATTTGGTTTTGCAGGTTTTTCAATACGGTTAAAACGGCTTCGGTGTGCATGGGTATTCCTTGCTTTTATGATGAGACGGAGTTCGTCGGGGTGATGAGAGGATTTAATTCGGTATTGTAGTCTGAAATGAGAAATTAAGGTCGTCTGAAAACCCTTTTTCAAGATTTTCAGACGACCTTTCCGTGTTACAAAATGCTTAAACGGGCAAGCCGATTACGCGCCGTAAACGGGGTATTTGTCGCAAAGCGCGGTGATTTGCTTGCGGACGTTTGCCAGATTCTCTTCGTCTTCAGGGTTTGCCAAAACGTCGGCAACGAGGTTGGCGAGGACTCGGGCGTCGGCTTCGTTGAAGCCGCGCGTGGTCATGGCGGCGGAGCCGATGCGGATGCCGGAGGTAACGAACGGTTTCCGGGTCATTCGGAATGGCGTTTTTGTTGACGGTGATGTTTGCTTTGCCCAATGCGGCTTCGGCGGCTTTGCCGGTGATTTTCATCGGTTGCAGGTCAACGAGGAAAACGTGGCTTTCGGTGCGGCCGGAAACGATGCGCAAACCGCGTTTGACCAATTCTTCCGCCATGGCGGCGGCGTTGATTTTCACCTGTTTGGCGTATTCTTTGAACTCGGGTTGCAGGGCTTCTTTGAACGCAACGGCTTTGGCGGCGATAACGTGCATCAGCGGACCGCCTTGCAGGCTTGGGAAGATGGAAGAGTTCAACGCTTTTTCATGCGTGTTGTCGCGGCACAAAATCACGCCGCCGCGCGGGCCGCGCAGGGTTTTGTGGGTGGTGGTGGTGACGAAGTCGCAGAATGGGACGGGGTTGGGATATTCGCCGCCGGCAATCAGACCTGCGTAGTGCGCCATATCGACAAAGAGGTAGGCACCGACTTTGTCGGCGATTTCGCGGAATTTCGCCCAGTCGATTTGCAGGGCGTAGGCAGATGCGCCGGCAACGATCATTTTGGGTTTGTGTTCGAGCGCGAGACGTTCGACTTCGGCGTAATCGAGGACTTCGTTTTCATCCAAGCCGTAGGTAATGGCGTTGTAGAGTTTGCCGGAAATGTTGACGCTGGCGCCGTGGGTCAGGTGGCCGCCGTGGGCGAGGCTCATGCCGAGGATGGTGTCGCCGGGTTTGAGGACGGAGGCGTACACGGCTTGGTTGGCTTGGGAGCCGGAATGGGGTTGGACGTTGGCGTATTCCGCACCGAAGAGTTCTTTGACGCGGTCGATTGCCAGCTGTTCGACGATATCGACGTATTCACAGCCGCCGTAGTAGCGTTTGCCGGGGTAGCCTTCGGCGTATTTGTTGGTCAATTGCGAACCTTGTGCCTCCATCACGGCGCAACTGACGTAGTTTTCGGAAGCAATCAGTTCGACGTGGTCTTGCTGGCGTTGGTCTTCTTGGGCGATGGCGGTTGCCAGCTCCGGATCATATTGGGCTAGGTTGACGCTTTGAAAACATCTTCTCGACTCCTTTGTTGGTTGGGAAACGGGGATTGATAAGTGTTGAACAATGTACCAAATCGGTTTGGATTGTCAACGATTTTATCTTTCAGACGACCCCTTTGCTGCTTGGAGGGTCGTCTGAAAAGTTTTATTTGAACAGATTGTCTTGTTTCAAATGAAATTCGATTTTTTCGAGCAGGGCTTCGAGGTCGGTCTCGGCTTGGGCGGCGGCGAGGTTTTTGCCCAACTCTTCCAAAGCAAGCGCATCGAGCCTGCGGCGTTCGAGTTTGCGTGCTTCTTCGTTGAAGATTTTGATGTTGTCGGGCAGGATAAGGGGCGGCACGCTGCCGTCGGTCGTATAAAACGCTTCATCCGCAAACACGAACCCCTCCGGCAATGCGGGCGCATTGTCGTAGTCGGCATCGTTGACCGGCATCCACTCGGAATGCTGTTCCAACAGGACGAATTGCCCGTTCATACCGTAAATATGGGCAAAACGGGAGAGCTTGGGGCGTTTGGTGTTCATGCAAAGATTGTATGCCGATGATGCGGGAGCGTCTAGGGTGGAAATTTGTGTCGGCGCAGTGGGAAGGTCGTCTGAAAGTAGTATAATTACAGATTCGATAAAATCTTGAAGACAAATATAAAAAGGGAAACCCCAATGTCAGCAAACACAAACAAGCAATGGTTAAGCGTCATCGCCCTGGCAGTTGGCGCATTCATTTTCAACACCACCGAATATATCCCGATTGCCCTATTGAGCGACATCGGCGCGACCTTCAATATGCCGCCGACCGAAGTCGGCATCATGATTACCGTGTATGCCTGGATTGTCGCGCTATTGTCACTGCCGCTGATGCTGGTAACGAAAAACGTCGAACGCCGCAAGTTGCTGCTCATCCTCTTCGCGTTCTTTACCATCAGCCACATCGTTTCCTATTTCGCCCGAAGTTTCGAAATCCTGCTCGTCAGCCGCATCGGCATCGCCCTGACGCACGCCGTGTTTGGTCGATTACCGCCTCGCTGGCAGTACGCGTCGCGCCGCAGGGTAAAGGCAATCAGGCTTTGGGGCTGCTCAGTACGGGGACGGTTATGGCGATGGTAGCGGGCATCCCGCTGGGGCGCGTTATCGGGCAACATTCAAGCTGGCAGTTCAGCTTTTTGCTTATCGGACTTTGCGCAGCGGTAGTCATGGGCATATTGGCGAAAAACCTGCCGCTGCTGCCCAGCGTGAACACAGGTTCGCTCAAAAGCCTGCCCGGATTGCTCAAGCGCAAAAACCTCATGCTGCTCTACGCGCTGACCGTCCTCCTGATTACCGCCCACTTTACGGCATACAGCTATATCGAACCCTTCGTCCTGCAAGCCGGCGGCTTCGCGCCCGAACAAGTGACCATCGTCTTGAGCCTGTACGGGCTGGCGGGATTTGCCGCGTCGTATTTGTTCGGCAAATGGTTTGCCAAACACCAACGCGTATTCCTGCTGACTTCGGTATCCGTCATTCTGGCATCGACGCTCTGCCTGCTGCCCCTTGCCGCTTACCCGATAGCCGTTTACGCGCTGGTGTTTGTCTGGGGCATCGCCATCGTCGTCTTAAGCCTCGGCATGGTCTCCAAAGTATTGGACTTTGCCTCGGATGCGACGGATGTGGCCAACTCGATTTATTCAGGCCTCTACAACGTCGGCATCGGCGGCGGCGCGCTTTTGGGACATTACGTTACCGTCTGGGCGGGCATTTCCAACATCGGTTTTGTCGCCGCAATCTTGGCAGCGGCAGGATTAGGCGTGTGTCGGATGTTGGTTGAAATGCGGAAATAAGAGGGTTATATAAAAATAGGTCGTCTGAAAACGTTTCTTTTTATTTAAATACATCGCCCCGCCGCCGGGGCGCTCCGTCCGCGTAGGCGTGAGAATGGATTTCTAAGTTTGGAATAAAACAAACCGGATTCCTTTGATGGGAATCCGGTTTTTCTTTTTGATGATTGGATTTTCAGACGACGTTTGGGGTCGTCTGAAATCTGATACACCATTTACTTCTGCTTATCCAACACTTCTTCATCCAGCGATTTCAACCATTCCAGCTTTTCGCCGATTTTGATTTCCAGCCCGCGCGGGACGGGTTGGTAGAAATCGGGTTCGTCCAAGCCGTCGGGCATATAGCTTTCACCGGCGGCGTAGGCGTTCGGTTCGTCGTGGGCGTAGCGGTATTCGCGTCCGTAACCCAATTCCTTCATCAATTTGGTCGGGGCGTTGCGCAGGTGGACGGGCACTTCGTCGCTGGCGTTTTCTTTGACGAAGCGGCGCATTTGGTTGTATGCCTTGTAGCCCGCGTTGGATTTGGCGGCGGCGGCAAGGTACAGCACGGCTTGCGCCAGCGCGAGTTCGCCTTCGGGCGAGCCTAAGCGTTCGTAGGTGGCAGCGGCATCGTTGGCGATTTGGAAGGCGCGCGGGTCGGCGAGCCCGATGTCCTCCCACGCCATGCGCACGATGCGGCGGGCGAGGTAGCGCGGGTCGGTGCCGCCGTCGAGCATACGGCAAAACCAATACAGCGCGGCATTCGGATGTGAGCCGCGCACGGATTTGTGCAGGGCGGAGATTTGGTTGTAGAAACTCTCGCCGCCTTTGTCGAAACGGCGGATTTGCGCGCCCAAGCTGTCGGCGAGAAATTCGGCAGTTAAGGTTTTCAGACGACGTGTGTCGGCGGCGCGCAAAAGTTGTTCCAACAGATTCAACAATCTGCGCGCATCGCCGTCGGCGGTATTGACAAGCAGCTCCTGCGCATCGGCTTCAATCGTGAAATCTTGGTATTCGGGCAAAGCCAACACTTTGGCAATCAGCTTTTTAAGGTCGTCTGAAGACAAGGATTGCAAAACATACACCTGCGCGCGGCTCAGCAGCGCAGGATTGACTTCAAACGAAGGATTTTCCGTAGTCGCGCCGATAAAGGTCAGCAAACCGCTTTCGACATGCGGCAAAAACGCGTCCTGTTGCGCCTTGTTGAAGCGGTGGACTTCATCGACAAACAAAATCGTCGCGCGTCCCTGCTGCAAAGCGATTTCAGCCTTATCGATTGCCTCGCGTATGTCCTTCACGCCGGAAAACACGGCGGAAACAGGCAGAAACTGGGCATTGAAACTCTGAGCCAAAATCCGCGCCAACGTCGTCTTGCCCACGCCCGGCGGTCCCCACAGCAACATAGAATGCGGCTTTCCGCCTTCCACCGCTACACGCAGCGGCTTGCCTTCGCCGATTAAATGCTGCTGCCCGATAACGTCATCAAGCGTATGCGGGCGCAGGCGTTCGGCAAGCGGCGCATCGGGTTGGCGGGTAAAAAGGTCGGACATGGCGGTTTCCGTGAAAAGGGTTTTCAGACGACGTGGATTATAGCAGGTCGTCTGAAAGGAGGATTAACGCTCTTTGGGCATAATATCGATGTAATTTTCATTCAAAATCTGTAAGGATTTTCCGTTGATAATGATGCATTCCTTAGCTAATTTTGCAGCTTCCTCTTTTCCTTTGTTGTTTTCAGCAGTCGGCGGGCAGAAGACTTTAGTGTCGCCTAAGTTCCAAGCCATGTAGCCGTATAGGGCGTTGTTGCGCTGTTCAGGGATTGAAGAACACGAAATGCCTTTTTCTACTTTTTCTTTTTCTGAAAGTGCAGAGCATTTGAATTTTTGTTTTAACTTGAACAAGTCATTTCTGTCGATTCCGCTGGTTTCTTGGAAACCATTGTTTTGTTGAAAATTATTATGTAATAAATACCATGAAGAGTTCTGAGGGATTTCTGTAAAACGAACTGGGTAAAGCATACGAACAGAAAAATTTTTAGATAGTATTACTATTAAGAGCAATGAAAAAAAAGCAATCATACAAGGGAATATAAGAATTTTCTTATAATCATTTTTGTTATTTTTTTGGTAGCGAATAAAGTGAGAAACTAGGGAGGCATTCAATAGCATCATTACGCCGAGAAAAAGCAAGTATAAGTATTGAGTTTCTTCTCCAGGTAACCAATCGGTAGTCATTATTATAAAAACTAAGGAGTATAAAAATGTTGTAGCAGATGAGAGTATAATTATCATTATAAAGAGTAGTAATGTAGTAATTTCCTCTGTTATTTTATTTTTTTCTTTTTTTATTCTTGTTTTCAGAAAAAAATAATTTTTTTAATTTTCTAAAAAAAATCAATAATTTTTTTATTATGTATCTATTTCTTATTTCATTATTTGAAAATATTATTAAATAAATTAGAGCTGGAATGGTAAAAAAATAATGATTATAGGAAACAAGATCAATGCTGATACTAGGTAGTATATTGCATAGAAAATAAATTTTAATATAAAAAAATTTCAATATCTTTTTCTGTTTTTTTGATTGTTATTTGAATTAAATATAAGCTCACAGGAAGAAAAAAATAGAGATATATGAAAATATATTCTAATAGGGTTTTAGGGAGGTCATTGAACAAATATATGTATGTAATTGTTGCTATAAATGTTAAAGGAGCTATGGATAAAGATGGTAGCAGATTTTTTATAGCTATTTTTTCCTGTTTGACATCTTTCGATAAAGGAATAAGTATGTGAGGGAAAATATATGGGCTAATAAGGGCTAGTATTGTTAATACAAATGTGATCAAAATAGATGCTAGACTAGAAGGATTTGATATTGCATCGGTAAAAACACTTGGCTGCCGGATGAAAGATAAGTAACTGTAGGAAAGAAAGCCGCCTAATATCACTCCTGCTGAAGCTAAAATTGTTATCGATTTGCCGATTATTTCCAAGACTTCAATAAATGAAGATTTTTTCTTTGGTTTGTACATTTTGAATACCACTCCTAATTTCTATAAGCTCATTCAATATTTCCCAAATTATAACCCAACACTCCCCAATCCCCCATCTCACACCGCTTACGGTATAATACGCGTTTGTTTAAAGACTTTGCGGGGCGTTTCAGACGACCTTGCGGCAAGGGATGGTTATGAATATGAAAAAGATGGTTGCCGTTGCTTCTGTGGCGGCGTTGTTGGGCGGTTGCGCTTATGATTCTGACTCGGCGTTCGGCGGTTTGGGCGGCGGTACGGGTATCGGCGGCAGTGTGGTGAAAATGGCGGTCGATCATCAATGCCGTTCGGAATTGAACAAGCGTAATGAGTGGCGTTTGATCGCGCTGACGATGAGCGCGGACAAACAGCGCGAGTGGGAAGACAAAATCTGCGGCTGCGCGAGCGAAGAAGCACCGAATCAGGTGTCTGCGCAAGAGTTGATGGATGTTTTGAATCCTTCTTCGCGCGATCGGGCGATTGCGTCGGTAACGGTGAAAACCGTCAATGCTTGTTTCAAGCGTTTGTATAGATAATGTTTTTCAGACGACCTCTGTGTATCGGGGTCGTCTGAAAGTTTATAGTGGATTAAGGTCGGGATAGGGCGGCTTGCGGGATGATTCGCAGGCGGGTTTCCTGTTTTGATCGGCAATATTTTTGTTTTTATAGAGAAGAAATTATGAAATATATCAGTACGCGCGGCGAGACGGCGCATAAACCGTTTAGCGAGGTTTTGTTGATGGGGCTTGCGCCCGATGGCGGTTTGATGCTGCCGGAACATTATCCGCAGGTCAGCCGCGAGACTTTGGACAAGTGGCGCGGTTTGAGCTATCCGGAGCTGGCGTTTGAGGTGATGAGCCTGTTTGTAACGGATATTCCGGCGGACGATTTGCGCGATATTGTGAACCGTACTTATACGGAAGAGGCGTTCGGCACTAAGGAAATCACGCCCGTGCGTACTTTGTCCGACGGTATCAAATCCAAGCCTTGTCCAACGGCCCGACGCTGGCGTTCAAGGATATGGCGATGCAGTTTTTGGGCAACGCGTTTGAATATGTGTTGAACAAAAAAGGCAGGGAACTCAATATCTTGGGTGCGACCAGCGGCGATACGGGTTCGGCTGCGGAATATGCTTTGCGTGGCAAAAAGGGCGTGAACGTATTTATGCTGTCGCCCGACGGTAAGATGAGCGCGTTCCAACGTGCGCAGATGTACAGCCTGCAAGATGAAAATATCCACAATATCGCCGTGAAGGGGATGTTTGACGACTGTCAGGACATTGTGAAGGCGGTGCAAAACGATGCCGCGTTCAAGGAAAAATACCATATCGGTACGGTCAATTCGATCAACTGGGGTCGCATTGTCGCGCAAGTGGTTTATTACTTTGCGGGCTATTTCAAGGCGACGCAAAGCAATGACGAGCAGGTCAGCTTCTGCGTGCCGAGCGGCAACTTCGGCAATGTTTGCGCGGGACACATCGCCAAACAGATGGGCTTGCCCATCCGCCGCCTGATTGTCGCGACCAATGAAAACGATGTGTTGGACGAGTTTCAAAACCGGCGCATACCGCCCACGCAACAGCGAGCATACTTATGTTACCTCCAGCCCGTCTATGGATATTTCTAAAGCGTCCAACTTCGAGCGTTTCGTGTTCGACCTGATGGATCGCGATCCTCAGGAAATCAATACGCTGTGGGCGGAAGTCGCGGCGGGCAAGGGCTTTGACTTGCAGTTTGCTTTGGACAAAGTCGGCGGCAAATACGGTTTTACTTCCGGCAAATCTACCCACGCCGACCGCCTCGCCACCATCAAACAGGTTTACGAGCAAGACAAAGAACTCATCGACCCGCACACTGCCGACGGCGTAAAAGTCGCTCGCGAAGTGCGCGAAGAAGGGGAGACGGTTGTTTGTTTGGAAACTGCGTTGGCAGCGAAATTCGATGCGACCATACGCGAAGCGGTTAGCGATGTCGCCATTCCGCGCCCTGCCGTGCTGGAAGGTTTGGAAAACCTGCCGCAGCGCGTCCGGGTCGTGCCGAACAATGCCGCCGCCGTTAAAGAAATCATCCGCGAAACCTTAGATAAGTAATGCGATGACAGAGAGGTCGTCTGAAAAGTTTTCAGACGATCTCTACGAGACAGCAAGCATTGTGATGATAAATATTTTCGTTTAAAATTGCGCGTTTGCTCTAATTCGGCATTATCTATTCACAGGCGAGACAGGTCGTCTGAAAACCCTTTTAAAACCATCATCCGCCCGACCCGCGTGTTCAGACGGATTTACCGACAGGAAACTCAAATGGCAGCATTCAATACCCAAAAAGTATTGTCCGTACACCACTGGACGGATGCGTATTTCACCTTTACCTGCACCCGCGACGAATCGTTGCGCTTCGAAAACGGCCAATTCGTCATGGTCGGATTGATGGTGGACGGCAAGCCGCTGATGCGCGCATACAGCGTCGCCTCCGCCAACTGGGAAGAACACCTCGAATTTCAGCATTAAAGTCCAAGACGGCCCTCTGACCAGCCGCCTGCAACATCTCAAAGTCGGCGACGAAGTGTTAATCAGCAAGAAACCGACCGGAACCTTGGTTGCCGGCGACCTGAATCCGGGCAAACACCTTTATCTGTTGAGCACCGGTACCGGCATCGCCCCTTTCTTGAGCATCACCAAAGACCCAGAAATTTACGAGCAATTTGAAAAAATCATCCTCGTGCACGGCGTGCGCTACAAAAAAGATTTGGCGTATTACGACCGCTTCACCAAAGAATTGCCCGAACACGAATACCTCGGCGACTTGGTTAAAGAAAAACTGATTTACTACCCGATCGTTTCCCGCGAAGACTACGAACACCACGGCCGCCTGACCGACCTGATGGTAAGCGGCAAACTGTTTGAAGACATCGGCCTGCCCAAAATCAACCCGCAAGACGACCGCGCCATGCTGTGCGGCAGCCCAGCGATGCTGAAAGACACCTGCAAAGTTTTGGACGATTTCGGTCTGACCGTCTCCCCGAAAACAGGCGTACGCGGCGACTACCTGATCGAGCGCGCGTTTGTGGACCAATAAGGTTTTTGTTTTTTAAGGATAGATAAAGGTCGGCGGATTCGCATTTGAAGTGCAACTTTCCATAACAGAAAAAGGCCAGTATGCGGTAGCATACGGCCTTTCCTGCAAGAAAGATTGCCATGAGCTACACACAACTGACCCAAGACGAACGATACCATATCCAATACCTGTCCCGCCACTGCACCATCGCCGAAATCGCCAAACAGCTTAACCGCCACAAAAGCACCATCAGTCGCGAAATCAGACGGCACCGCACCCAAGGGCAGCAATACAGCGCCGAAAAAGCCCAGCGGCAAAGCCGGACTATCAAACAGCGTAAGCGAAAGCCCTATAAACTCGATTCGCAGCTCATTCAGCACATCGACACCCTTATCCGCCGCAAACTCAGTCCCGAACAAGTATGCGCCTACCTGCGCAAACACTACGGGATCACGCTCCATCACAGCACCGTTTACCGCTACCTCCGCCAAGACAAAGCAACGGCGGCACCTTGTGGCAACATCTCAGAATATGCAGCAAACCCTACCGCAAACGCTACGGCAGCACATGGACCAGAGGCAAAGTACCCAACCGCGTCGGCATAGAAAACCGACCCGCCATCGTCGACCGGAAAACCCGCATCGGCGATTGGGAGGCCGACACCATCATCGGCAAGGATCAGAAAAGCGCATTATTGACCTTGGTCGAACGCGTTACCCGCTACACCATCATCTGCAAATTGGATAACTTAAAGGCCGAAGACACTGCCCAGGCAGCCATTAGGGTATTAAAGGCACATAAAGCCAGAGTGCACACCATCACCATGGATAACGGCAAAGAGTTCTACCAACACACCAAAATAGCCAAAGCATTAAAGGCGGAAACCTATTTTTGCCGCCCCTACCATTCTTGGGAAAAAGGGCTGAATGAGAACACCAACGGACTCATCCGACAATATTTCCCCAAACAAACCGATTTCCGAAATATCAGCAATCGGGAGATACGCAGGGTTCAAGATGAGTTGAACCACCGGCCAAGAAAAACACTTGGCTACGAAACGCCAAGTGTTTTATTCTTGAATCTGTTCCAACCACTGATACCATAGTGTTGCACTTGAAATCCGAATCCAAGGTCGTCTGAAAAGTTATGAAAACTTTTCAGACGACCTTTTGGCTTTTAAACCGATAATAGGTAAACGAATGAAAGAATCAGGCGGGAGAATTTATATCACATCGGCTTTGTGATACATTTCATATCTTTACAAACCACTATATGAAAGGCGGCGGGTAGGCAGTTTGACTGTTTGACAGTGGCTTCAAATAGAAAATATTTGTACCGTGATTGCCGCGGCAGGTATTTCTTATTTGAATTTACTCCTTTCCAATCTGCCGTTTCATTCCCGATTATCGCGCCCTTCGTTATTGCACATCAAAAATACAGGAAAACAAATGTTTTGGTACATCATAGGTTTTTGCGCCTTTGTCGTTTCGCTTCTCGCGCTTTGGGTAAACGCCAGCGCGTTCGGTATGCAGGATGACGATACGCCGCAATCGGAATACGAAAAACGCCTTGGTCTGGGAACGAAATTGAAAGACAAGGAAACTGCCGCTAAAGAGCGCGCCGCCGCGCGTTTCCATCCGGACGATTGAGTCGTTTGGCAATATGGGTTTCAGACGACATAAGGAGTCCGAACAATGAAAAAATGCGTTGTCCTGACCGGAGCCGGGATTAGCGCCGACAGCGGGTTGCTGACTTTCCGCGATGCGGGCGGTTTGTGGGAAGGACATAGGGTTACGGATGTCTGCACGCCCGAAGCCTTGGCGCGCAATCCCAAGCTTGTGATTGATTTTTACAACCAGCGCAGGCTTCAGGCAAACGCCGCCGAGCCGAACGCCGCGCATCTGGCTTTGGTCAAGCTGGCGCAATATTACGATGTGAACATCATCACGCAGAATGTGGACGCGCTGCATGAGAAGGCGGGCAGCAGCAAAGTATTGCACCTGCACGGTGAGCTGAACAAACTGCGCAGCACCGTCGATGAAGATGAAATCATCGAATTTACCGGCGAGCAGACCGACGATGTGCGCGACAGCCAAGGCAATCCGATGCGTCCGCATATCGTGTTTTTCGGCGAACAAGTGCCGATGTTTGACGCGGCGGTCGAGGAAATGCGCGATGCCGATGTGGTCATGATTGTCGGCACGTCGATGCAGGTTTATCCGGCAGCTTCACTGATTCATTACGCGCTGCCCGATGCGGAACGCTATCTGGTCGATCCGAACCCGCAAGGCGTAGGCGCGGATGTCGAAGTGATTCCGAAACGCGCGGCGGAAGGCGTGCCGGCATTGGTGGAGTATTTGATTGGTCGGATTTGAGAATTAAGGAAAGGTCGTCTGAAGAAGTTTTAGACGACCTTTGGTATTGTATGGGGCTATCCGGTTGGAGATTGTTTGGCGGGAAGTTTAAATGTTAAATGTGGATATTGTCTTCACTCTCGCCCCTAGATGACTAACCTATCGTCGTCATTCCCGCGCAGGCAGGAATCCGGAAGTTTAAAGTTATGGCAGCTTTGAAATCATTCCGAAATGCCGAGGTCTAGATTCCCGCCTGCGCGGGAATGACGATAGGTAAGTTTTTTTGAATTTTTTAAAGATAGGTTTGGTGGTGGTTTTCGTGGGCAAAGCCCACGCTACGGTTGGGTTTTTTGATTGAATTCGAGATAAAAGGTCGTCTGAAAGCTTAAATCCGTTTTCAGACGACCTTTGTTTTTCGTCAGCTTTATTGTCCGCGTAAGAACAGTGCGTCCAGTTCTTTCAGCGTCAGTTTTACCCAGGTCGGGCGGCCGTGGTTGCATTGGTTGCTGCGCGGGGTGTTTTCCATGTCGCGCAGGAGGGCGTTCATTTCGGGCAGGGTGAGCTGGCGGCCGGCGCGGACGGAGCCGTGGCAGGACATGGTGGCGAGGATGTGGTTTTCGTGTTCTTCGATGGTTTGGCTGCTGCCGACTTGGGCGAGTTCGCCCAATACGTCTTTGGCGAGCGAGACGACGTCGGCTTTGCCGAGCATGGCGGGGACGGCGCGGATGGCGAGGGTGTTGCCGCCCATGTCGGACAGTTCCAGCCCGAAGCTGCCAGTGTGTCGGTGTGGTCGGCGAGGGTGGCGCATTCTTCGTGGGACGCGGCGAAGGTAACGGGGATGAGCAGGCGTTGGCTTTGCAGGTTGCCGTTTTCCTGCCGCTGGCGTTTCATTTTTTCGTAGTTGACGCGTTCGGCGGCGGCGTGCATGTCGATGAGCAGCAGGCTGTCTTCGGCTTGGGCGAGGATGTAGATGCCTAATAGTTGGGCGATGGCGAAGCCCAGCGGCGGCAGTTCGGGTTTGGGGTCGTCTGAAAAGGTGTGTGCGGGGTTTTCAGACGACGTGGCGGATGTGGTGCCGAAGCGGGCTTGTTCGAATTGTGCCAACTCGATATCGGCTTCATCGGCTGCGGTGTTTTTGAAAAGTTCGGCGTAGGTGTTGAGGGCGGCACGGCTCTCGCGCAGGGACAGGCTGCGTTGCTGCGGCGCGCGTGCTGCCTGATAGGGCATGGGAGCGGTTTTGCCGGAACCGAAGGCGTTGCGCGGTTCGGAGGCGTGTGTATTTGGTACGGCGGCAAAAATGTTTTCAGACGACGCGGTCGGGTTTGGGCGGAACCCACTAGGCTCGTTTTCAGACGACGTTGCCGCGGGACGGATGCCTGTGATTTCGTGTAACACTTCGCCTGCGTTGCCGACGCTTTCGGTCAAGTCGGCGCGGGTGTCGGCGAGGGCTTTGTTGAGGGTGTGGAACACGAGTTGGTGTACCTGCTGGCTGTCGCGGAAGCGGATTTCGGTTTTGGTGGGGTGAACGTTGACGTCCACGGCTTCGGGCGGCAGGTCGAGGAAGAGGACGAAGGCGGGGGTGAGGGCGTTGTGCAATACGTCGCGGTATGCCTGTTTGACGGCGTGGAGCATGACTTTGTCGCGCACGAAACGGTGGTTGACGAAACAGTATTGTTTGTCGGTTTTGCCTTTGGCGAAGGTGGGCTTGGCGATGGCGCCGTAGAGCCGCAGCGCGCCGTTGCCGCTGTCGATTTCTAAGGATGCCGCCTGAAAGTCTTCGCCGACGATGGCGGCTATGCGTTCGTGCAGGTTTTGGGCGGGGAGTTTGAACACTTGCTTGCCGTCGCGTTTGAGCGAGAAGGCGATGTGCGGATGCGCCAGCGCGAGGCGTTCGAGCATGGTGGCGCAGTGGGCGTATTCGGTGTTTTCGGATTTGAGGAATTTGCGCCGCGCGGGGGTGTTGAAGAAGAGTTCGGCGGCTTCGATGGTGGTGCCGACGGGATGGGCGGCGGCGGTGGGGCTGCTGAGTTTGCCGTCTTCGGCTTTGACTTGGGTCGCGTGCGCGCTGCCGTCTTGGCGGCTGGTCAGGGTCAGGCGGCTGACGGAGGCGATGCTTGCCAAGCCTTCGCCGCGAAAGCCCATGCTGGCGACGTGTTCCAAGTCGTTTAAGGTTTTGATTTTGCTGGTGGCGTGGCGGTGGAGCGCGAGTTCGATGTCGTCGGGGTGGATGCCGCCGCCGTTGTCGCTGACGCGGATGAGGCGGATGCCACCGCCTGCCAGCTCGACTTCAATCGCCGTCGCGCCTGCATCTATGCTGTTTTCGACGATTTCTTTGAGGGCGTTGGCAGGGCGTTCGACCACTTCGCCGGCGGCGATTTGGTTGACGAGGTGGTCGGGCAGGGCGGCGATTCGGGACATGGGTTTCTTCCGTTTTTAAACTGGCGGGTATTATAGCAAAAGGTCGTCTGAAAACCGGAATCAGGATTTCAGACGACCTTTTGAAATTTAACTGCCGTTTTACAGGATACTTGTAGCATTGCTTTGTCTTATTTGAGATTCTCCAACAATTTTTCCCCATCAGTAATCTGAGATAATGTTTGGGCAAAAGGAAAAGAACGTCCCAAAATGGATTTAACCTGTCTTGCTTTGATTGGATTTTGACTTAAATCGACAAAATGTTCTAATTTTTGAAAAAATGTTTTATTATCAACACCATAATGATGGGTTTTCTCTACGATTCCTGTTGCTTGACCATATGCAACAATTCCTTGTCCGGAGGCGTATAGGAATACATAGTCTCCTTTTTTAATCCGACAGATTTTTTCTTTGTAGCCATCTTCAAATGCAGCAGCTACTTGGTTTGTCATCATGAAATTATGGTCTTCCAGGTCGTTGGCACTATTAGTATTTAATAAGAAATATCGTGTTGTAGTTGAATTATCAAATTCTTCGTCTTTTTGTTTGTCAATCATTCGTTTGTTCTCCCAGTCTTGAATAATAAATTCTTGAATTAAATCATTGATGATGTCTTGGCGGGTTGTTTCCCAAGCATCGGCAAGCTCTTGCAAAATCAAATCGTCTTTAATGGATAAACGTAAACTCAACGTAATCTTATTTTGATTTCGTTGGTTATATATTTCTGTGCGGCGGTCGATAAAGCTATTGGGCATAGTTAGATCCTTTTGTTTTTTAAGATTAAATAAAATATCAGGAGGAAGTGCCCCCTTCTTGATGAAGATTATTATGCTATATTTTTAATTTTTAAATGCAATAAAAAAATTATTCTTAAATTATTCTTAATTTGTTATATTATTGTTTTTTTATTTAGAATAAATATAATAATGACTTTTATGGGAGGTTTTAGCTGAATCAGGTAATTTATAGCAAAAGGTCGTCTGAAAACCGGAATCGGGATTTCAGACGACCTTTTGATAAGACGGGCAGTTTATTTGTTTTCTGCTTCTTCAAAGCCGACGACTTCCAAGCCGAAGCCGGTCAGGCCGGTGAAGGCGGAGGGTTGGCCTAACACGCGCAGTTTGCCGACGTTGAGGCCGGCGAGGATTTGCGCGCCGATGCCGTAGCTTTTGCTGTCCCATTTATAGGCTTGGTTGGCGCCTTTGGGCAGGGTGCGGTCGAGCAGGGTGGCGCCGTCTTCGGTGCGGTGCAGGAGGATGACGACGCCGCTTTCGGCTTGCTGGATGCGTTCAAGGGCTTTGGGCAGCGACCAGGAGTGGCGCGGGTTGGCTTGGATGAAGTCCATGACGCTGAAGGGTTCGTGTACGCGGACAAGGGTTTCGGTGTCGGCGGCGGGTTTGCCTTTGACGAGGGCGAGGTGGGTTTCGCCGGAGAGTTTGTCGACGTAAACGTGTTGCTGGAATTCGCCCCACGGGGTTTGTACGGGGGCGTTGCCCATGTCTTCGAGCAGGCTTTCGGTGCGGCTGCGGTATTCGATAAGGTCGGTAATTGTGCCGATTTTGAGGTTGTGTTCTTCGGCGAACTTCATCAGTTCGGGCATACGCGCCATGGTGCCGTCGTCGTTGATGATTTCGCAGATGACGGCAGCGGGGATGAGTCCGTTCATTTGTGCCAAGTCAACGCCGGCTTCGGTGTGTCCGGCGCGTACTAGGACGCCGCCTTTTTGCGCACGCAAGGGGAAAATATGACCGGGTTGGACGATGTCTTCGGGTTTGGCGGTCGGAGAAACGGCGGTTTGGATGGTCAGGGCGCGGTCGGCGGCGGAAATGCCGGTGGTGATGCCTTGTGCTGCTTCGATGGAAACAGTGAAGTTGGTGCCGTATTGCGCGCCGTTTTTCTGGGTCATCATGGGCAGGCCGAGCCGCTCGACCATGCTGCCTTCCATCGGCAGGCAAACCAGTCCGCGCGCGTGTTTGATCAGTGAAATTGATGGCTTCGGGGTAACGAACTGCGCCGCCATCAGCAAATCGCCTTCGTTTTCGCGGTCTTCCGCGTCGGTGATGATGACCATTTTGCCGGCTTTGATGTCGGCGAGGATTTCGGGGATGGAGGAAATGTGGGGCATGGTGCGTCTTTCTTGATGGTCGGGTTGGGCTGTGGCGTGTTCTTGATCCAGCCACATGGCGGGCATTTGCGCCGCCTGTTCGATTTTGCGGGCTTTTTTCTCGCCGAAGGATTTGTTTTTCAGAAGGGCGGACAATTCACCTTGGTTGATGGCGATGGCTTCGGCAAAACGGGTTTGCTGGCCGCCGTATTTGTCCGCTATCCATTGCCGCAGGTTGCGGCGGCGCAGGTCGGTGGTGTTCATGATGTGTGGTGTGTCTGAAAGGATGTAGGCGATTGTAGTCTTGTCTTTACCAAAAGGCAAACTGTGTTTAAAGGCGGATTTTCATTACCTTTTGGTAATGTTCTCGACGGAAGGTCGTCTGAAAAACAAAAATGGCGTTTTCAGACGACCTTTGCTTGAAATCTGAACATTTGAAAGAATATGGGCGTTATAGTGGATTAAAATAAAAATGAGACAAGGCGGCAACGCCCGCCGTGTACGGGTAGTACATAAGGGCGTTGGCAACGCCGTATCATTGCAATTTTAATCCACTATAAGTTTAACGCAACCGAAAAGGGTCTAACCTAATGAAAATGGTTTACCGATTGATTTTAATATCTATTTTTTGTGCAGTCGCAGCGGCGGGCGGCTGGTTTTATGCCCAGCACCGCAACGACAACGCCCATGAAGCGATTTCGCGCGAAGGCGTTTTGATGCAGATTAAGCAGATGAACCGCTTGGAAAGCACGGCTTTTTACATCGACACCATCATCCGAACCGAGAAAAAAGGCGACTGGCGCAGATTGTGGCAGGACTCGCAAAGCGGTCTGTTTATCGTGCGCGGCAAGGTGTTGGCGGGCTTGGATTTGGACAAGCTTCACGCCGACAACGTCAATATCGTGGACGGAAAAGTCCTCATCAGCCTGCCGCCCGTAGAAATCCTCAGCGTCGATTTGGAAAATATCGAGGTGTACGACATCCAAACCGGCTCGTTCAACCTTTTGCCGGTGGATAAGGCGGTGTTCAAAACCGTGCAGGACGAAGCCAAAAAACAAGTCCTCGCCAGCGCGTGCAAAGCCCAGATTTTGGATCACGCCAACCGCCAGGCGCAAACGCAGCTTGAAAACCTGTTTGCCCTGACGCAGACGCAGGTATCGGTTTATCCGGCGGCAGTGGGGCAGTGCAACTGAACGCTGGATGACGTTTGACAGCATAATATTGCGCGTGGGTAACCAAAAGTGTATTTGGATTTGCATACCTTTTCCCAATAAGGTGTTTCGGTCAGTGCGGCTTTTTGAGAAAATACATTGCCTTTTGCAAGGTATTTTATTTGAAGAATTCATTTTTTACATAACAAACAAATTTAAAGGAACACTGGTGAAACGTGTCTTTCTGTTTCTCGTAACCAATATCGCGGTTTTAGTCGTCATCCGGATTGTTTTGGCAGTCCTCGGTATCAACAGTACGGACCAAGTCGGCAGCCTGCTGGCGTATTCTGCCGTCGTCGGCTTTACCGGTTCGATTATTTCTTTGCTCATGTCCAAAACCATCGCTAAAAACTCGGTGGGTGCGGAAGTTATCGTTCAACCGCGCAGCGAAGAAGAAGCATGGCTTTTGGCAACTGTTGAAGCGCAGGCCCGTCAATGGAGTCTCAAAACTCCTGAGGTAGCGATTTATCATTCTCCTGAGCCGAATGCTTTTGCAACCGGCGCGACACGCAACAGCTCCTTAGTCGCCGTCAGTACCGGCCTTCTCGATCATATGACCCGGGACGAGGTCGAAGCGGTTTTGGCGCACGAGATGGCGCACGTCGGCAACGGTGATATGGTTACGTTGACGCTGATACAAGGTGTCGTCAATACGTTTGTGGTTTTCTTGGCACGCGTCGTTTCCGGCATGATTGCCCGCAATAACGACGGCAGCACTTCGCAAGGCACATATTTTATGGTGAGCATGGTGTTGCAGATTGTGTTTGGCTTTTTGGCAAGCATCGTCGTCATGTGGTTCAGCCGTCAGCGCGAATACCGTGCGGATGCGGGTGCCGCCAAGTTGGTTGGTGCGCATAAAATGATTGCCGCGCTGCAACGTTTGAAAGGCAGCACGAGTGATTTGCCCGAGCAGATGAATGCGATGGGTATTGCCAGTGATGCCAAAGATTCCCTGCTGAGTACGCACCCTTCGTTGGATAACCGCATTGCGCGCTTGAAAAATCTGTAATGCGAAAAAACAAAAGGTCGTCTGAAACTAAATTTGGTTTCAGACGACCTTTTTCATGAGGGTTTCGGATAGACGGCCGCAGTATGGGGGCGATACAATAGCATCCCTTTTCAGAGAGCTATAACAATGAATATCTTGATTTCCAATGACGACGGGTACTCTTCGCAGGGCATAGCCATTTTGGCGAGGGTAGCGGCGGAGTTTGCCAATGTCCGCATCGTTGCCCCAGAACGCGACCGAAGCGGCGTCAGCAATTCTTTGACGCTCGACCGCCCTTTGCAAATGAAGCAGGCGGCAAACGGGTTTTATTATGTTGACGGTACGCCCACCGACTGTATTCATGTGGGTTGCCATGTACTTTCGGATTTTAAACCCGATTTGGTCCTTTCAGGCATCAATAATGGTGCGAACATGGGAGACGATACGCTTTATTCGGGAACGGTTGCCGCAGCGACCGAAGCCTTCCTGATGGGCATTCCTGCCGTTGCGTTGTCTTTGAACGATACGCGGGGGCGTTATTGGCAGACGGCGGAACAGGCGGCTTGGATGATATTGGAGCGGTTGTTGAAATCCTCCTAAAACGCCTGTCCTTTGGAACATCAATATTCCCGCCGTACCGCCGGATGCGGTACAAGGTATCAAAACAACGCGGTTGGGGCGGCGGCATCATGAGCAAAGCGTTATCCCGATGAAGAATCCCCGCGGCGAGTCTATTTATTGGATAGGTCCCGTAGGCGATATTTCCGACCGGGAGCAAGGTACGGATTTTGGGGAGTGTGAGGCGGGCTTTATCACGGTTACACCGCTGCAAATCGATTTGACTTCCTACCGCCATATGGATGCAGTCAGCGGATTTTGGCAGGACAGTAAAGAGGGATAAGCACACAGATTTCTGTTTTTTGCCGAGTGTTTTTAGATGACCTTTTTGTTCTGAAACAGGCGCGGCAAGCCGATTTTAACAGTCCCTAACCGCCCCGAGACTTGAGGGGCGGGCTTATTTTTATTATGATATGCACCAATCAAGACAATAACCCCGATATAAAGGTCATCGATTATGTTGAAAAAAACCGCATTTTATGCCGCTTTCGCCCTGACATTGGGCGCATGTACCAGCCAGCAACCCGCCCCCGTCGTCGTCGGTAATGCCGGTTCCGGTACTTCTTCCAATCCTTATGGTGCGACCCCTTACGGCACAAATGCGCCGGCAGCCAACGATGCCCCTTATACTCCTCCTTCTGCTCCGGCTGCCAACAGCAGCTATATGCCACCTGTTTCCAGCGGTGCCTATATTCCGTCCTATGCGCCGGTTGACATCAATGCGGCGACGCATACTGTTGTCCGTGGCGATACCGTCTACAATATTTCCAAACGCTACCATATTAGCCAAGACAATCTGCGTGAATGGAATGGTTTGACTGACAACAACATCAGCATCGGACAAAATCTGCGCGTCAAACCGGCCGGTTATACTGCCCCTGCTTCGACTGCGGCAGCCAAACCGTCATATTCTGCACCTGCACCCGTTGCCAAGCCTGCTCCTGCACCTCTCAATACGCCGACAGTTGCTACCGGCGCAACCCGTACAGTCAGCGGCATTACATGGCAGCGTCCGACCAACGGTAACGTCCTTGCCAACTTTGGCGGCAGCAATAAAGGCGTGGACATCGGCGGTAATGCGGGTCAGCCCGTCGTAGCTGCCGCAGACGGTAAAGTGGTTTATGCAGGCTCGGGTTTGCGCGGTTATGGCAACCTTGTCATCATCCAACACAACTCCTCATTCTTGAGCGCATACGGACACAACCAACGTCTGCTTGTCAATGAAGGACAAAATGTCAAACGCGGACAAACCATTGCACAAATGGGTAATACCGATGCCAACCGTACTCAACTTCACTTCGAAGTCCGTCAAAACGGCAAACCGGTCAATCCTGCCACTTATATCGCATTCTGATGAACAAATTGAAGGCCGCCCGATTATTCGGGCGGCCTTTTAAATTAAATCCGTAATTCACAGCGCGGATGAAAATGTAGGTCTCCCTGTTTCGGTGTGTAGGAAATCGTCGCGTTGTTTACACTTTCTACGGCGGACAGCTTTTGTTTTTGCTTGAATGATTCTTAGACAGCTATCCGGCATTATCAAGAACAGAGCGGGTTTCCCGTGTCTATCGACATTCTTGACAATGCCGGATAGCTGCTCAAACGGGTCTTCAGGCAAAAGCCAAAAGTGTAAACAACACTGTTGATTTCTACAGATGCCTGTCCGGGTAATTTATCAAAGGGGCTGTTTGAGTAGAACTTTATACCGATATGCTGCCCTAAATATTGGTTTTCAAGAATATATACTGTGAAAACGGCCGTATGTATGTTCTTAATTTTTGAAAATGTAAAAATAGAAAAGGAGCGATGATGAAACAATATACCTTAAATCCCAAAGCCTTGTTGGGCGGGGTGATCAGCAGTGATACTGATCAGGAAATCGTCCAGCTTTCTTTGCAGAAAGACAATGAAATTCCGCCCTATGAAGCCGAAGCGATTATTTTGTTGATTGTGTTGAACGGTAGTGCGCAAATCTCGACGTCGTCTGAAACTTTACATACCGAAGGCCTGCAAATCGTCCGGATCGAACCCGGCGAGACACACAGTATCCGTGCGCTTGAAGATTATACGAATATCTTGGTGATTAAGCAGTTGACTTACGTTGCGGGCTTAAACAAAAATTGCGTTTCGGAAAATGTTGCCTGTGAAAATTTTTGCAGTATGGCGGTACTGTTGCGGTAAGTTTGGTGATTCCCATAAAGAACCAGATAGTAGGCGATGTACTGTACAAAGGTCGTCTGAAGAACAGATAAGGTTTTCAGACGACCTTCATCCATAGTGTTCAAACAGGAATCCACATGCGTACCCTGAAAAACATTCTGACCCTGATGCTCAAAGAGTTCCGCAGCGTGCTGACTGATCCGGTGCTGATGGTGCTGATTGCGTACATCTTCACCGCCACGATTTATCAGATGTCGCAGGTCGGCGCGGATTTGAAAAATGCCACCGTCGGCATCATCGACCAAGACCGTTCGGTTTTGTCCATGCGTATCCGCGATGCCGTGCAACATCCGTTTTTCAAACTGGTAGAGGACGTGCGGCGCGAGGATTCGGACGAATTGATGGATAAGGGCGAGTTCACCTTTATTTTGGAAGTACCGCCCAATTTTCAGCGCGACATGGCGGCGGGGCGCAATCCTGATTTGCAGCTTTTGGTTGATGCGACGTCGATGACGCAGGCGGGGGTGGGCGCGTCGTATCTTTCGCAAATTATCAACCGCGAAATTTACGAATTCACCGGCGTGACGCGGCCGGAATTAATCAGCCCCGTCATTAACACTTATTACAATCCCAACGGCGAGAGCGCGTGGTTCATGCCGACTTCGCAAATCGGCTCGATGTCGTGTATGTTGCTGATTTTATTGACGGGGGCGGCGGTTATCCGCGAACGCGAACGCGGCACAATCGAGCATTTGCTGGTGATGCCGGTCAATGCGTTCGAACTAATGATGGGCAAAGTGCTGGCAAATGCCGCCGTGATTTGGGTGGCAGCATTGTCGTCGCTGTGGTTTATCGTGCATTTGAGCATAGGCGTGCCGCTCATCGGCTCGGTGCCGCTTTATGCGATAGGGCTGGCGTTGTTCCTGTTTTCGGTGGCGTCGCTGGGCATCATGATTGCCACGTTCGCATCGACGATGGGACAGTTCGGTATGCTGATGCTGCCGGTGTATATCGTCATGAACCTGTTTGCCGGCGGCGCATCCCCGCGCAGCAACATGCCGCACGCGGCGCAACTGATCAGTGAATATTGGCCGCTGACGCAGTTCGTCAAATTTTCGCAAGACATCCTGTTCCGCGGCGCGGGGATTGAAATCGTCTGGGGGCATATGTTGATCATGGGCTGTATCGGCGTAGGATTCTTATGGCTGGCATTGTTGCGGTTTCAAGGGATGCTGGAGAGGCAGGGTTGATGAAGTCATCACGCCAACGATCGCTAAAAAGCGAACCTGACAGCACGCTGCCCTCTCCCTAACCCTCTCTCACGGGAGGGAGATTGAGGATGCTGAAACCCAACCGTGTTTTGGATTTCCGGCCAATTTTGTCCCTTCTCCCCGCGGGAGGGGGAGTTGAGGATACCGAACCTCAGCCACTTTGGGATTTCAGCCAATTTTGCCCCCTCTCCCCGTGGGAGTGGGGTGGGGAGAGGGCGGTAAGCCGCAGGCTTACATTTAGGTTTCTAGGTTTCGCAAAAAATCTTCTGAAAGGTCGTCTGAAAGGTTGCCCCGTCAAGAGGCTGAGCACACTGAGAACGAGCGAAACAAATTTCGCCAACACGGAACGCTAAAACCTTTTCAAAAAGGAAAATACGATGAAATTCAATCAAATCCATTTATTGTGTATTGCCGCAGCCTTGGCGCTTGCAGGCTGTAAAAACACAGAAGTTCCGTTAAACAGTCAGGTTGAATTGCCCGAAACATTTACGCAGGATGCGGCGGTGAAGGGCGATGCGGACATCGGGGCGTGGTGGCAGCAGTGGAACGATCCGGTGTTAAGCGGATTAATCGCGCAGGGTTTGGCGCAGGGGCATGATGTGAAAATCGCCGTCAGCCGTCTGAACGAAGCCCGTGCCGTGGTGGGGGCGGCGCGTGCCGATTTGGGGCCGACCGTCGGACTGAGCGGCAAGGTGGGGGCGAATTACAGCAAAATGGATAACCCGCTCGACAGCAATGCCAGGGCGTTGCTCTCGCGTTATCCGCAGGCCTCATCTTTAAACGGCGATACCATCGAGTCCACAGGCACCAGCCTATACGGCGGACTGACCGCTTCGTGGGAGCCGGATATTTTCGGCAAGAAACGCAGCGATGCCGATGCCGCCCGTTATGCCGCACTCGGGCAGCAAGAGCTGGCGTATGGCGCGCAAATGCTGGTGGCGGGCGATATTGCCGACAATTATTTCAAAGCGCGTGCGGCGCAAGGCCGTCTGAAAACCGCCGACCAAACCGTTGCCACCTTGCGGCGTATGGTGCGCTACATCGAAGGACGTTTTAAGGCGGGACATGTCAGCGGGTATGAAGTGAACGAGGCGAAAGTGCAACTGACCGCAGCGGAAGCCAAACGCGCCACGATAGGGGCGGAATACGCCGCTTATGTGCGCAGTATCGCCGTTTTGACCGGTAACGTGCCGCAGACGTTTACGCTGCCTGAATCGTCTGTTGATGCGTTGGCGCACCAACCCTCCGCACCAAGCGGGCAAACGCCGCAAGGCTTGCTGGAACGCCGCCCCGACCTGCGCGCGCAGGCGGCACAAGTCAATGCCTATGCCGCCAAATTCGCCAGTGCCAAAGCCGATTTGCTGCCGCGCTTCACCATCAGCTTTATGGGACAGGGCGGACGCATCGGTGTGGACGGCGACCGTTCGCTGACCGGCTGGGCAAGTTTGCTGTCGGTGGGCATACAGACGCCGCTGTTTACCAACGGCCGCATCAAAGCCAATATCAAAGCCGCCGACGCGCGCCTTCAGACGGCATTGCTGGAATACGACAAACGGCTCCTGACCGCGCTGGGCGAAGTGGACAGCGCGTATCAAGGCGTGGAATCGTTAAGCCGTCAAACCGAGCTGCTGCAGACCGCCCATAATCAGGCAGCACGCCACGCGATCGATACGGAAAAATGTTCCGCAACGGCTACAAAACGCTGGATGTTGCCCTCAAAGCCCATATCGCCGAAGGCCAAATGCAGGAAAACCTGATTGCGGCGCGGCTGGCAAGGGCGCAGATGCTGGTGTCGCTGTATAAGGCATTGGGCGGCGGTTGGTCGAAGTAAAGAAGCAAAAAGGTCGTCTGAAAAATTTCAGACGACCTTTTCAAGCTGATGACTATTGTTCTCTATCCGGCAACAGTATATTCAAAATAATGGCCAATATTGCGCACAAGCCCACTCCGGCAAAGCTCAACGTACCGATTTTGATGACCATACCGCCGATACCTGTCGTCAACACAGAGCTGACGATAACCAGATTTTTAGGCAGCATCAAATCAACCTTCGAATCAATCAGCGTTTTCACACCCAAAGATGCAATCGTACCGAACAAAAGCAGCATAATGCCGCCCATGACAGGCATTGGGATGGAAGCTAAAAACGCATTGAATTTACCGAAAAACGCCATTGCAATGGCCAAAATCGCCGCCCAAGTCATGATGACAGGATTGCTGTTTTTCGTAATCATCACCGCGCCTGTAACCTCACCGTAAGTCGTTACCGGCGGTCCGCCGATCAAACCGGCTACGCATACGCCCAAGCCGTCGCCCGCCAGCGTCTTATCCAAACCCGGATCTTTCGTATAGTTTTGACCGGTAACATTGCCAATAGCCATGATACCGCCGATATGCTCGATGGCAGGTGCAATCGCCACCGGAAGCATAAACAGCGCAGCCTGCCAGTTGACTTGCGGCGTTTCAAAATGAGGCACTGCAAACCAAGGCGCATTGACGATGGCGGCAGTATCTACCAAGCCCATTATCAAAGCCAATGTATAGCCCGAGGCCACACCGATCAAAATCGGCACCAGTTTCATCATACGGCTGCCGAAAACCGACACCACGACCGTTACCGCAAAAGTAAAGCCCGACAAAATCAACGAGTCTGCATAATCAATCACCTGTTTGCTGTCAGCCTGCCCCATAGCCATACTGCTTGCCGCAGCGGCTACCGACAAACCGATGACCATAATCACCGGCCCGATGACTACCGGCGGCAGCAAGCGGTGAACCGCCGCCAGCCCGCGCCACCTGATTAAACCCGCGAACACAAAATACATAAAGCCGGCCGCAAACAGACCGAACATCGTTGAAGGCAGACCCCATTCACCAATCGAGTAAATAATCGGTGCGATAAAAGCAAATGAAGAACCCAAAAAAATCGGCACCTTACGCCGAGTAACCAATTGAAACAGCAACGTCCCAATCCCGGCGCCTAACAATGCCAGTGCAGGGTTCAACCCCGTCAGAAGCGGCACAAGCACCATCGCACCGAACGCCACAAACAAAATCTGCGCGCCCGAAACCGCTAATTTAAGCTGATTCATCCGAAACCTCGTATATTCGATTCAAACGGCGGGAATTATACTGTCTCGGCAGCCGGATGAATATTAATTTAACACGGATTCGAGGTAAAACAGATTGGTAAAGATGGCAATGGGTGCAAGATGGGTAATCTGTTGTTTAGCAACAATACGCTTCGCAGATTGAGCTTTAGTAGCGGTTTCACACGAGCACTTGGTAAAAAATCAAAAGGCCGTCTGAAAACTTTCTTCAGACGACCTTTTGGATTTCTGCAGCTGGGTTTGCCGCACATCAAGCAAGAATCTTAGTCTAAGTTATCATTTATCAGGATAAAGGCACTGAGGATAAAGGCACCTGATACGGATAAAAACCGTCAGAAAACTGATAGGCAAATTCGGTGTTTAACCATAATTTAACTTTTGAAAAACCATCGTATTGAATACTATTAGCTACTTGAAACCTATAGGTCGTCTGAAAAGTTTTCAGACGACCTTTGATAGTATTTACAGTTGTAATGATACGTTTGTCTGAGTTAAATACCGTTTATCTGAAATGGGTTATAGGTTTATGGGAATGTGGTATTTTAGCAAATTTTATTTTGAAGATGGATATTCTTGTGGAAAAAACAAAAGCCATTCCCTTTAATCCTAAACAGATTTCTTTTTTCTTTTTCTTTTTCTCTATTCCATTTTTTATTGCCAGCTTCCAGGATTTAAAAAATTATAGTTATTATCTATATAATCAACCTAAATATAAAAGTTTGCATACTATTACTGGAGAAGTTATCCATGATGACCGCCTACCACCTGGAAAGTATAAAGAAAGATTGGATGGAATTTATATTAAAACAAAGAATAAAAACATAAATATTTACTGTGGTAATGTGAATAAGCTCCTAGTGGGGTATGGAGCTAGAGGTATAGGAGGAGTTTATGCGCCGGGTAGATGTGATTGGATTGCGGTAAAGCTAGAAAGGGAAGGTAAGTGCATATCAGACTCAAATAAAATATTTTGTGAAAATCCAAGAAACTTATATGGTTATAAAGTATATGCTAAAGTAGATGATAATATGACAATTTATGAGCTAAAAGCTAAATGATAGTATTTTTTTATACTTATGGAGAAATGGTTTCGCTTTTATAGGGATAGATCTATTGCAAATCTAAAATCAGATTTATCTTTTTGGTTTATTTTTTTTTATATTGTCTCTATTATTTTTTATAATTAGCCGTAATGATAAATATAAAAATCTTAGAATTTTGTCAAGCATTAAATAACTAAAAAAATTAAGAGTTTGTTTTCATGTCAAGAGTTTCTGAAGCTATAAATATTGGTAATGGTGTCGTTAATGCGAGCAATATTTCAAGCAATAATCTTGTACTTCCCAATCAAGATAACTCATCAAGAGAATATACTAGTCAGGATTGGGTAAATGCGGCTGGTGCTACATATGGTTATTTAGACAATTTATTGCAAATTGGTGGGAAATCATTGCCATTTGCAAATTCGGCTGCTATTGGTTCTGCTTCCTATAATCTGTGTTGATGATGAAAGGTCGTCTGAAAAGCTTGGAAACAGGGTTTCAGACGACCTTTATTATTTTTTAGGCTTATTTTAGATATTTCGATTACTTTTTAATGAGTGATTATCGAGGTACATAAATTCTTTTTCGTTCAGGCTGTCTATTTAGAAAGGACTGCATGGAGTTAACTAAGTTTGCTATATAATCGCGTTTCTTTGATGATGAACAAACGTCGTCTGAAAACATACCTTTATTTTCAGACGACCTAAAATAAAACCGACATACAAAGGAGCCGAACCATGTTTCACAGCATCAACGCCTATACCGGCGAAACCCTTTGCCGCCGTCCTGCGCAGGGTTATGCAGAGTTTGCACAAGAATTGGCAGCGTTGAAGGTGCGCCAGCAGGCGTTTGCGCGGTTGGGTGTTACTGGGCGGACTGCTTTGCTGCAAGCTTTTGCCGAGCGTTTGGCGCAAAACAAGGAGCGGCTTGCGGAAATGGTTTGCGAAGAAGTCGGGCGCTGCCTGCATGAATGCCGTGCCGAACTGGATAAATCCGTCGAGCTCATCCGATATTACGTCCGCCTTGCCCCCGAGTTGCTGGCGCATAAGACCATTGCTACGCAGGCGAGCCTCAGTCAGGTGCGTTTTGAGCCGTTGGGCGTTGTGCTTGCCGTCATGCCGTGGAACTATCCTGTCTGGCAGGTTTTGCGTTTCGCCATTCCTGCCCTGTGCGCGGGAAACGCTTGTGCCGTCAAACCCGCGCCCAGTGTTGCGCGGATCAGCGCTGCGCTGTTGGAACTGGTTTCAGACGACCTCCCGTTGATTGGCGCATGGTTGAACAACGACGATGCGTTGAAAGCCATTGAAGACACCGATGCGATGGCGTTTACCGGCTCGACACAGACCGGCCGCCTGCTCGCCGCCCATGCGGGAATGTACCTCAAGAAAACCGTCCTCGAACTCGGCGGCAGCAACCCCTTCATCGTCATGCCCGATGCGGATCTCGAACGTGCCGCCGTCGAAGCTTGTTATTCGCGTTTCCGCGACGCGGGTCAGTCTTGCAACGCAGCCAAACGAATCGTCGTAACCGAAGCCGTTGCCGACCGCTTCATCCCCCTGTTCCTTGCCGAATGCGCCAAATTGCAAATGGGCGATCCCAAAGACCCTGCGACCACACTTGCCCCGCTGCACCGCGAAGACTTGCGCGCAAACGTACACGCCCAAGTACAAGATGCAGTCGCACACGGCGCAGAAGTTTTGATGGGCGGTTTCATTCCTGAAGGAAAGGGCTGGTTTTACCCTGCCACCGTATTGGACAAAGTGAATCCCGACTGCCGCGTTTGGAATGAGGAGGTTTTCGGGCCGGTCGCCATGATTTTGCGGGCGAAGGACGAGGAACACGCCGTCGCCCTTGCCAACGATACGCCCTACGGACTAGGCGCCAGTATCTATACCGCCGATACCCGCCGCGCTTGGGCGTTTGCCGAAAAAATCCAAGCAGGCTCGGTCTTTATCAACCGTCACACCAGCAGCGACCTGCGCCTACCCTTTGGCGGCGTCAAGGCATCAGGTTACGGACGGGAATTGTCTGAATTCGGGTTGTATGAATTTGTGAACGTGAAAACGTATTGGCAGAAATAAGGAAGGATTGAAAAAGGTCGTCTGAAAACGCCGGGATTGTCTATGTTGCGTTTTCAGACGACCTTCTTTTTGTTGAAGCGGTAGTTTGTTTTTCTCAACATTCTCAGTAGGAATGGTGTATTTGGAAATTTCCGATTATTGAATAAGGATTTTCATCTGCACTGGAATGACGGAATCTTTTTTTCATAAGGTCGTCCGAAAACCTCTTTCAGACGACCTTCAAAGTCTCTTCACCGACATCACCGTATTTCTTTGGCTGCTTCCTGCTCCGCTTTGTAACGGCGCAGATAGGCAAGCGCGGCGGCTTTTTCTTCTTCGTTGCCATATTTGACATCACGCTGGGCGCGGCGTAATTCGGCACGCTCTTTAGCTTCTTCGATTTGTCGGTTTTTGAAGGCTTCGCGGTTATCGGAAGCAACCAGTTTATCTTGTTGGGATTGGGCTTTCGCCATGGCCTTGGCAATCAAATCCATAGGATTGAAGGCAGGTTTGGCCGCAGCTTGGGTTTCGGCTTGAATTTGCGCTTGCTTGGATTTAACGGCGGCTTCGCGCTCGGCAAGCATGGCTTTACGTTCCGCCTCGTCGCGCGCTTTGCGCTCGGTGTGCCAATCAAAGCGGCTTTGCGCGTGTTCGGCGGCGGCGAAACGTGCTTCGGAAGAGCGGCTCAGGCTGCGCGCGGTGGGGAGGTAGTCGTGTTCGGAAGGTATCATATCGATACAATCCACCGGACAAGGTAGGAGGCAGAGTCCGCAGCCTGTGCATTCGTCGCTGATAATGGTGTGCATGAATTTGCTTGCGCCCATAATCGCATCGACGGGACAAGCGCGGATGCAGGCGGTACAACCTATGCAGGCAGCTTCGTCTATCAAGGCGACGGCTTTGGGCTGGATTTTGACAGGCGCGACGCGCGGTTTGCCCAATAAAGCAGCAATATCGACCATCACCGCTTCTCCTCCGGGGGCGCACAAATTAACAGGCGCATCCTCGTGCAACAGAGCTTGCGCGTAAGGCAGGCAGCCTTGATAGCCGCATTCTCGGCACTGGGTTTGCGGCAGCAGGCGGTTGATGGCTTGAAGGTCGGTCGGCATGGCAGATAGAGTCAAAATCGAAAGCGTGTATTTTATCGGGAAAGGAATGTAGGGGAATAAAGGGGTTGAAAATACAAGAGGTTCTTCTATCGTTTTACAGCAAATTCAAGTGAGAACGACGGAATTTCAATGATGGTATAAATATATCCTGTATTTGAATTTCATACGGTGTAGTGGGTAAGAGTGTAAATATGGAAGGTCGTCTGAAACTCCTGATTTCAGGTTTTCAGACGACCTTTAGCATTGGTGCGGTCAAGGCAGTTTGGGTCTGACTTTGACGCTCAAGGGCAAGTGGTCGGAGAGGCGTTGCCAGTTTTTGCCGTTGTGGATTTGGGAGTCTAGGATTTCCAAGTTGCGGGTATAGACGCGGTCGAGGCTGAGGACGGGCAGGCGGGCGGGGAAGGTTTTGGGGCGTTTGCCGTTGCTGTCCACGAATACTTCGTTCAAGTTCAAGGCGTTACCTAAGGATAGGGCGGATTTTTGCCGCCAGTCGTTGAAGTCGCCGGCGAGAATCAGCGGGCTTTGTGGGTCGATGTGATGCACGACGTATTCGAAGATGGCGCGGTATTGTTTGGCACGGTCGGGTTCGCGCAGGTTGAGGTGGGCGCACAGGCAGACGAGCGGGGTGTCCCAGCCTTCGGGCAGGACTTCGCAATGGAGGACGCCGCGCTGTTCGAGCTTGTTGACGCTGATGTTGAGGTTGTGGCGGGTTTCCAGCGGCAGGCGGCTGAGGATGGCGTTGCCGTGGTGGCGCTGCGGGTATACGGCGTTTTTGCCGTAGCTGCGGTTGTAGGAGAGGCGGTCGCCGAGGATGTCGTAATGAGGTTGTTCGGGGAAGTCTGCCAGCCTGTTGCTGCGGGTCAGGTGTTGACCTTGCACTTCCTGCAAAAACAGAACATCCGAGCCTATGCCGCGAAGCTCTTCCGCCATGTTGTCCACTTGGACTTTGCGGTTGAGCGCGGACATGCCTTTGTGCATGTTGTATGAGGTGATGGTAATCGGGCGGGGGGACATGATGTGTAACCGTAGTGTGTGCGTAGTTTGTCATTGTATTGATAGTATAGCACTGCAAGTGTTTGGTTTCAGTAAAGATTTGATGGGCTGGCGGCTGCTTGAAGGTAAAACGTCGTCTGAAAGGTTTCAGACGACGTTTGAGGGGGGAGATGCGCGCAAAACGGTTTATTTTATAAACTCGTCCACGCCATGTTCGCAGCGGATTTTTTGTTCGGACAGCGTGGCTTTGAGCAAGGCGTCGTTTTGCGGCAGGGCGTCGCGTTCGGCTTCGTGGTGCCAGAGGTGGTAGGCGATGCCGGCGAATTTGAGGTTGTGGCGTTTCATGCCGTTATGGAAGAGGCGGGCGACGAATTCGCTGTCTTCGCGCCCCCAGCCGACAAAGCGGTTGTCGAAGCCGTTGACGGCAAGCGCATCGCTGCGGAAAAAGCCCATATTGCAGGTTTTGATGCCTTTGTGTTTGCGGCTGCTTTGTCTGCCGATCAGGGCGGACAGGCTGCGGCAGCGCAGGGCGGACAGGCGTTTTTCTATGCCTTGGCTGAACGCGGATAAATCGGGCAATTCGCCGGAATCTAAAATTTCTTCGGTGCGTCCTTGGGTTAGGATGACGCGCGAACCTTGTATCAGCCTGCCTTTGCGTGCGAGCTTGAGGTGGTCGGCGACGAAGGACGGGTCGAGTATCATGTCGCCGTCGATAAGGATGATGTAGTCGCTTTTTGCCTGCGCCAACGCGCGGTTGCGCGATTCGGCGGCGCGAAAGCCGTCGTCCGACCGCCAAGAATGTTTGACGGGGATGTCGGTGTGGCTTCGGATGAACTCGACGACTTCGGCGGTATCTTGGCGCGAACCGTCGTCGGCGACGATGATTTCGTCGGGCAGGCGGGTTTGCGCGAGCGCGGATTTTAAAACCAGCTCCAGCGCGTCGGGGCGGTTGTAGGTGGTAATAATCAGGGCGACGCTGATATTGCGGTTGCGTTCGTAAAGTTTGACATATTTGTAGTACGAACCTTGCGCATTGGCGATGGAAATGGTCAAGCCGTCCGCGCCGTAGGCGAAACCGCGTTTGAGCAGGTAGTTTTTGACAAACGATACGCTGCCGTGCAACAGGGCTTTGAAGGGTGAGCTGTCTTTTTTGTAGCGGTTTTCTTCGGCGTAGAGCGAGCTGTATTGCTGCATTTTCTGAATCAGCCCTTCGGCGTTTTCGAAGGAATAGTGTTTCAGACGACCTTCGAGCGGACGGACGTTTGCATCGGGCGGCAAGATCAGCGATTCATGCACCTGACGGTCGGAAAAGCGGGTAAAGCGTCGGTGGTAAAGGCGCGGGATAATGTCGGGATACCAGCCGCAGGCTTTGATCAAACGGCCGTTGTAGTGGTTCAGGCGCGAGAGCGAGAAGATGTTTTGTTCTTTGTTTTCCGCCACGGCTTTGCGGATGGCGGCAATCAGTTCGCCATCTGCCACTTCGTCGCTGTCTATGCTGAATATCCAATTGTTTTGCGCGAGGCGGGCGGCGAGGTTTTTCATCGGTCCGAAGCCGATGAAGTCGTATTTGTAATAACTGACGTTGGTGAAGCGTTCGGCGATTTCGAAGGTTCGGTCGGTCGAGCCGTTGTCGAGCAGCAAAACTTCGTCGAAATCTTGAAGCGCGGTCAAAACTTCGTGCAGATAGCGTTCCGAATTTTTGACCAACATGGCTGCTGTGGCGGGAATTTTCGGGTTCATGATGGGGTCGTCTGAAAAGGGGTCGTCTGAAAAATCAAAATCGGGAAATCAAGGCAGTTTGGCAATGGCGGCGGTCAGTTCTTCAAACATACGGTCGGCATCGACTTCGGTGATCCAAAGCGCGTTGGGCGTTTTGCCGGTCGTTCCGTGCCAATCGACGGCACACGCGCCGGTGGACAGACCGCTTTGCGTTTCTACATCCACGCGGCACATCCTGCCTGCAAACAATTCGGGGAACATGGCGCAGATAACGGCGCAAGGGTCGTGTAGCGGACCGCCTTCCAAGCCGAACTGCTGAATGTCGAAACGTTCGTAACTTTGCAAAATATCCGCCAAACGGCTGCCGTTGGCATTTTTCAGACGACGTAAGCGGTTCATGCGTTCGGAAGTGATTTGCGCCTTGTGGGTAACGTCCAGCGGCAAAACCGTAATCGGCGCGCCGCTTTGCAACACGATTTGCGCCGCGTGCGGGTCGGTGAAAAAATTGAACTCGGCGGCAGGCGTCATGTTGCCCGCTTCAAAATAATTGCCACCCATCAAGACGATGCGTTTGATGGCGCGGACGGCTTCCGGCGCGATGCTCAACGCCAACGCGATATTCGTCAGTGGGCCTATCGGACACAAGGTAATCGAAGCGTCTTCGGCGCGGCTCAAGGTTTCCACCAAATAGGCAACCGCGTGCTGCTTTTGCAAAGGACAGCGCGGTTCGTGCAACGCCGTACCGTCCAAGCCCGTTTTGCCGTGTACCGCTTCTGCGGTTTCCAGTTCGCGCAACAAAGGCTTGACTGCACCGGCGTAAATGGGGAAATCTTCCTCGCCCGCCCAGTCGCAGACGATGCGCGCGTTTTTAGCCGTCAAATCCATGCCGACATTGCCGGCGACGACGGTCATGCCCAAAAAATCAACCAAGCCGCGCCGTGCCAGACCGTGCGCCGCCAAAATGGCCGCGGCATCGTCCCTGTCCGGGGTCGGTATCGATAATCAAACGGATTTTTTTCGTTCATCGCCATCGCTTGCGCCGTCTATGTGGAAAGCGTGTATTTTAACCGATATACCGCTACAATACGCATTTCCTTTTTTTCAGACGACCTCCTCCGATATGCAGCTTATCCTTGCGCCCATGCAGGGGCTGGTGGACGATGTGATGCGCGATTTGCTGACCCGTATCGGCGGCTACGACGAATGCGTCAGCGAGTTCGTCCGCATTACCCACACCGTCCATTCCCGTTCCACCTGGCTCAAATACGCCCCCGAAATCGCCAACGGCAACAAGACCCCCGCCGGCACGCCTTGTACCGTCCAGCTTTTAGGCAGCGATGCCGACAATATGGCGGTCAACGCTTTGGAAGCCGTACGCTTCGGCGCGGACAAAATCGACCTTAATTTCGGCTGCCCCGCCCCGACGGTCAACAAACACAAAGGCGGCGCCGTCCTGCTCAAAGAGCCGGATCTTATCCACCATATCGTCAAAACCCTGCGCCAACGCCTGCCCGAACACATCCCGCTCACCGGCAAAATGCGGCTTGGTTACGAAGACAAAAGCCTCGCGCTCGAATGCGCCGCCGCCATCGCCGAAGGCGGAGCCTGCGCCCTGACCGTACACGCGCGCACCAAAGTCGAAGGCTACGAACCGCCCGCGCATTGGGAATGGATACGCAAAATCTGCGAACACGTCGCCATCCCCGTAACCGCCAACGGCGACGTGTTCAGCCTCAAAGACTATATCGGCATTAAAGAGATGACGGGCTGCAACAGTGTCATGCTCGGTCGCGGCGCCGTCATCCGCCCCGATTTGGCGCGCCAAATCAAACAATACGAAAACGGCGAAACCGTCCGCGATACCGATTTCGCCGAAGTTTCAGTGTGGATAAACCAATTTCCATTTGTGTCTCGCCAAAGAAGCGAACAACAAATACCCCGTCGCTCGTCTGAAACAATGGCTGAGTATGATGAAGAAAGAGTTTGGAGAAGCGCAGGAATTATTTGACGCGGTAAGGGCGGTCAAAGACGCAGAAGAAGTCGCGCGGATTTTGGCGGCATTTGAAGACAAGATGAATGCCGGATAATGATGAGGTCGTCTGAAAGTTTTCAGACGACCTTTAAGCCCATCGCCTAAGGAGGAATATAGTGGATTAAAATAAAAATGAGACAAGGCGGCAACGCCCGCCGTGTACGGGTAGTACATAAGGGCGTTGGCAACGCCGTATCATTGCAATTTTAATCCACTATAAAATAAAAACAGGACGTTTCTAAGCCGTTATAGTGGATTAACAAAAATCAGGACAAGGCGACGAAGCCGCAGACAGTACAGATAGTACGGAACCGATTCACTTGGTGCTTCAGCACCTTAGAGAATCGTTCTCTTTGAGCTAAGGCGAGGCAACGCCGTACTGGTTGAAAGTTAATCCACTATATTTCTCTTCCTGCGCAGGCGGGAGCGAGAAGGACGGAATGAATCGGGTTATTTGAATTTACTACATCTTAGAAAGGACAATGATGCCTTACGTCAATATCAAGGTAACGGGCGGCAGCGAGGCTCCGAGTGCCGAACAGAAAGCCGAGCTTATCCATGGCGTTACCGAGTTGCTTGCCCGTGTGCTGAATAAAAATCCGCAGACCACGGTCGTCGTCATTGACGAAGTGGACATGGATAACTGGGGTATCGGGGGCGAAAGCATTACCGTGCGCCGCGCCAAATCGAAAAAATCAGGATAAGCGCGCCTTGTCGGGAATGGATAGCGTCATCTCGGCTTGCGTCTGCGCGAAAAGAGAAATGACAGCGATACAAAAAGCCGGTTTGGGATACTTGTCCGCAATGTTCGTATATATGACTTTTCCCTGTTCATCGAAACTCAAAAGGTCGTCTGAAACCGGATTTCAGACGACCTTTTTGTGTTTCTGCGCAGCGGTTTATTCTTCCGGAGCGCGGAAGGTGTCGTGGCAGGATTTGCAGCTTGCGCCGGTTTCGCTGTAAGCGGTTTTGATTTCTTCCAGCTTGCCGGTTTGTGCGGCGGCGTTCAGTTTCTCAACGGCAGCGGCGAATTTGTCTTCTTCGGCTTTGAATTTAGCCGCATCAGACCAAACCGCAGGCAGGGCGCGGCCGTTGCCTTTGTCGTCAGATTGGAAGAAAGTGAAAGGTTTTTTGCTGGTTTCGGCAAAAGTTGCCGCAGCCTGCTTGAATTTCTCTACGTCGTAAGGCTCTTCGCCTTTTACCATTTTGCCCATGCCGGAGAACTCGGGCATCATGGCTTTGAACGCAGTGGTACGGTCTTCGGAGATCGGGCCTTTGGGTTGCGCAGGCGCGCCGCCACCGCAGGCGGAAAGAGTCAGGGCAGCGAGCAGGGCTGCTGAGAAGAGTTTGGTATTCATGGCTTTTGTGTCCTGTGATAGTATTTTGTTATTCATATTTTTCAGACGACGTCCGAAGAGGTCGTCTGAAAAGTTGCAATCATACCTGAAATGGGTTTACAAAACGAGAAAAGAAAGGAAATAGTTATGGCGATTTTGGTTACCGGCGCGTCGGCAGGTTTCGGCGAGGCGATGTGCCGCACGTTTGCTCAGGCAGGTTATTTCGTTATCGGCGCGGCACGGCGCGGCGAGAAACTGCAGGCATTGGCGGCTGAGTTGGGCGAGCGGTTTTATCCTTTGGAAATGGACGTTTCGCGTACCGAGTCGATACGCAACGCGCTCGACAGCCTGCCTGAAAATTTTGCCGAAATCGATTGCCTGATCAACAACGCCGGATTGGCGTTGGGTTTGGAAACGGCGGACAAGGCGGATTTCAGCGATTGGGAAACCATGATTCAAACGAACATCGTCGGTTTGACTTTCCTGACGCGTCAAATCCTGCCGCAAATGGCGGAACGCAAACAAGGCTATATCATGAATCTGGGTTCGATTGCCGGCAGCTATGCCTACGAGGGCAGCAATGTGTACGGCGCGACCAAGGCGTTTGTGCGACAGTTCAGCATGAACCTGCGCGCGGAATTGGCGGATAAAAACATCCGCGTCACCAACATCGAGCCGGGTTTGTGCGGCGGTACCGAGTTTTCCAACGTCCGCTTTAAGGGCGATGACGAGCGGGCGGAAAAGGTTTATGAGAACGTCGAATCCATCCGGCCGCAAGACATTGCGGATACGGCTTTGTGGCTTTATCAGCGTCCGGCGCACATGAACGTCAATTCCATCGAAATCATGCCCGTCGCCCAAACCTTTGCCGGTATGAAAGTCATCCGCAATACGCTGCCCGTACCCGCACAGGCGGAGAATTTTGAGAAACAGAGTATGTCTTTGTTTGCACGGATTAAGTCGTGGTTTAAATAGGGTTTTGAAAGAAGAAAGGTCGTCTGAAAATGGTTTCAGACGACCTTTTTAGTTAGGGATTTCAGGGTTTGACAGGTTTGCCGTTGATGCTGACGGAAGTCAGTTTCAAATCGTAGGTTTTGCCGTCGTCGGTATAGCTGATTTGGGCGGGGATGTTGCCCAAGGAGGTGGCGAAGGAATAGGTTACAGTGTCGTCGCCGCGTTGTACGCGGTATTTTTCGACGGGTATGGCTTTGCCGTTCAGGGTATAGCTGCCGCTACCGATTTTGCTCATACCGCTGACGGGATAGATTTTTTTGCCGTTGGTGATGCTCAGGCGGGCGGGCAGTTTCGCATCGTTGGCGGCAAGCTGCCATGCCAGCGTGAATAAATCGCTGATGTTGCCGCCGACGGTTTCGGTTTGCAGCTCGCCTGTTTTACCGTAGGTAACCTGATTGCCTCTAAATTTGGCTTCAGCATAGGTTTTGCCGCCGCGGACGTCTTTGTAGTAACTCGGGCGGATGGTGTTGCCGCTGATGGTGCCGCCGGATTCGAAGCGGATGCTGTACATCGGGACTTTGATTCTGGAAACGATGGTGTATTGGTTGCCGCTGCGTGTGAAGGTCATGGTGGCGGGGATGCCGTAGCTGCCGGAATATTTCAGGGTGGCTGATTTGGGCAGCTCTGCGGCATAGACGCTTGTGGCACTCAGGGCGAGGCCGGCGGCGATAAGCAGGGTTGGTGTTTTCATGATATTTCCTCCTGTTTGGGTCGTCTGAAAGGGTTTCAGACGAGCTTGATTTATTGGAGATTGCCCGAACCGAACATAAATTCTATCTGGCTTTGGTAGTGGCTGTTGCCGTTGCGTTTGTCGAAGTCGGCGGCAAGCTCGTGGGCATGTTGCGCCGCATCTTCGTCAAAGGGGTAGAGTGCGATGAGGTAGTCCAAATAGAGCATATTGTCGTTTTGGGCATGTTGAATAATGGCGTCGCCGTGCCGGTTCATCAAGTCGAGGGCGCGTTGCGACTGTCCGAGTTTGTACGCCAGTTGGGAGAAGAGGGGGATAAGGCGGACGAAAATTTCGTCTTCTTCGGCGTTGATTTTATCTATGGCTTCGTCCAAAAGACGCTCTGCTTCGGGATATTTGCCCAGCCGTATCATGCTGTCGATGGCGGGATGGTAGGTAATATGCGGCACTTCGGCACAGGTCATTTCGCCCGTTAAGATGGGTTGGGCGGTGTCGATGGCTTTTTGATACTGTCCGATGAAATGGTAGAAGTTGACTTGCTCAGTCTGTTCGCATGCGGGACAGTCGGAAAATTCGTCGGTCGCGGTTTGCTGCCATTTTTGGAAATTTTCTTTGGCGGCGGTATGGTCTCCGGTCAGGATGTTTTGCAGCATCAGGGTTTTATAAAATGATGAAAGGCTGAACCGCATGTTTTCATAGTGGTAAAGCATTGTTTCGTTCGCTTCCTCGATTTCCTTTTTGTCGAGAAAGAGGTCGCGGGCAAGCGTAGGAATGATCCATTTGAATTTCCACTGGCAATCGATTAAATCGTAGAAGCCTTCGGGAAAGCCGTCGTCTTCAGGATGCTGTTCGTAGCTTTCGTCACAGCGGTCCAAGTGATGGTCGATCAGCCAGTTTAGGCAGTGCAGCTTGAAACCGGGTGAAAAGGAATGGTTGCTGAGTACGTCGCCGACAACAAAATTGCACAATGCCAGCGTTGTTTCAGGGTTGTTTTTGAGGCTTTCGTTGAATAAATCGATGGCTTTGCTTTGGCGTTGACGGTAGTCGGATTCGGAAATGATATCCAAAAGGGTCAACTGGTTTTGGCTCATGGTTTTTCCTTGTATTGTGTCGAGAATTGGGCGCGGATTATGCGAGCAGGGTTTGCCCTTCGGCGTTGCGTGCTGAATTGAAAACGCGGTTGCCTTCGATTTTCAGACGACCTGCGACGAAATCGGCAACGGCTTGCGGGAATAGGCGGTGTTCGATGGTAAGGACGCGGGCAGCAATGTCGTCGGGTGTGTCGCCGTCAAGTATCGGGACGATGCCTTGCGAGATAATCGGACCGCAGTCCAGCTCGGGGGTCACGAAGTGGATGGTACAGCCGGCAACGCGGCAGCCGGCTTCAAGGGCGCGTTCGTGGGTGTGCAGACCGGTGAAGGCGGGGAGGATGGAAGGGTGGATGTTGATCAGGCGGTTTTGGTAATGGGCGCAGAATTCGGGCGTGAGAATGCGCATAAAGCCTGCAAGGACGACCAAATCGGGTTGGTAGGCATCGATTTTCTCCATCATGGCTTGGTCGAAAGCGAGGCGGCTGGGGAAGTCTTTATGGTTGAGGCTGTCGGCAGCGATGCCGCGCTCGGCTGCCCAAGCCAGTCCGGCAGCGGTTTCGCTGTTGCTGAGGACGGCGGCGATGCGGGCGTCGGGAATGGCGGCATTGACGATAGCCTGCATATTGCTGCCGCGGCCGGAGATGAGGATAACGATGTTTTTCATGGTGTCGGGCTTTCGATTTTTTTCAGGCAGTCATTGTATAGCAAAATAAAATCGGAATGCTATGCGTGATATGGATGGGAATCGGATTTGCAAAGGTCGTCTGAAACGGATAAACCGTACCGTTGCTGCCTGAAAACAGATAACGGCAGTTGGGGTGGATTTGTAATGAAAAATGCCCGAAACGGATTAGGTTCGGGCATTGGGTTAAAGCGCGGGCTTATTGGACTTTTTTGATGTCAACTTGACCGGGGGCAGGCTGGAAGTCTTCGGGTTTGCCGATTTTAAGCAGCTTCACGTCGAATACCAAAGTGGAATTCGGACCGATTTTACCACCGGGAACTGCCTGATCGCGGTAGGCAAGTTTGGACGGGATATAGAATGTGGCTTCGCCGCCTTCTTTCAAGAGTTGAATGCCTTCAGTCCAGCCGGGGATGACTTGGCTGACGGGGAAGGTGGCAGGGCTGCCGCTGGCTTTACTGCTATCGAAGACAGTACCGTCAATCAGGCGGCCTTCGTATTCGACAACGACGATGTCGTCTTTGGTAGGCTGTTTACCTTCACCTTCTTTGGTGATTTTGTATTGCAGGCCGGAAGCAGTGGTTTTCACGCCTTCTTTAGCTGCATTTTCTTTGAGGAACGCTTCGCCTTTCTCCAAGTTGGCTTTGGCATCGGCTTGAAGTTTTTCTGCGGCTTTGGTTTGTTGTTCGGTCAGGAATTTCATCATGACTTCTTGCGCTTGTGCTTCGGTCATTTTGTTTTCCTTGCCGTCATAAGAATCCTGCATGGCTTCGATGAAGACTTTCATATCGATTTCCGCACCTTGATCTTTCATTTGTTTCAAAGATCTGCCGATGTCCATACCCATTGCGTAGCTGGCTTGTTGGGTCGGTGTGCCGATAGAAGACGTATCGGTTACGGCAGATGCGCCGGAAGCTGCGGATGCAGATGCGGGAGCAGAAGCTGCGACAGTTTTATTGGCGTCTTTTTTATCGCAGGCGGTCAGTGCCAATGCGGCGGCGATTGCCAATGCGCTAAATTTGAAAGTTTTGTTCATGGTGTTTTCGTCTTTTAAAAGGGTCAGTAAAAGAAAGTCGGGATTATAGCCCAGTTTGATTCAAAAGGAATCAAAGCTGTTTAAATTTTTGGCTTGGAGTGTAAAGCTGTTTTCAGACGACCTTCGGTTTCAGGCTTTTCCGGTCATATTGTGGTGTTCGATGGTAAAGCCGATTTTTCTGTATGCGCTGAAGCGTTCGCGGGCGTCGGCAAGTTCTTCCAGGCTGCTGCCTACGATTTCGAGTACGCGGGCGGGAATGACAGGGGCTTCGTTCCAAAAGTCGGGCGAGAGATTGAGGACGGTGGCGTTTTCAGGTACGGCGGGCAGTGTGTTGCCGAACGCGAGCCATACGGGTGTTTCAGACGACATAGGCAATTCGGGCTGCCAGATTTCGTGCGGAATGAAACTTTCGGGGATTTGCTGCCAAAGGTCGCGGTCAAGGCGGCGGATGGTCTCGGCAGAATCCGACCATACCAATATCTGTCCGCCGTCGCGTATGGCGCGCGCAATTAAGCGGCAGGCGAAGGCGGCGGGGTCGGCGGCATGGGTGTAAAAAGTGGCTTTAGGCATGGAGCGGGAGTGGGGTGGGGAAATGGGGATTATAGTGAAAACGGGTTGAAAGGGCTATCGGGCTTCCTGAATTGGATTTCAAACCTTTTATCTTTGTTTTTTCAGACGACCTTTTTTGCGGCAGTCAGCCCCGTTCCAACACATTCCGCGCCGCCTCTACGCCCCAATACAAAGCTTCTTCGAATACCGAATAGCCGCTCAAATCGCTGTGGGCAAACAGCAGTCCTGACGCTCGGTTTCTGATTTAACAAAGATTCGTCGTTCAGATAACCGACTTTCGGCACACTCATGCCGTGTCCGCGCACCGTAACATCAACGTGGGAAACGTGTTGCCAGAAGCCCTCTCCGTAGGCGGCAATCAAGTCTTTGGCGGCCAAGTCGCGCAGTTCTTCGTCGGTGGCTTCGAGCAGTTGGCGGCGGACGGCTTGCGGGGTGTCGTGGTTGAGTGCGGCGTAGGCGGTGAAGATGGTGCGCTCGGGGCGGGCGACGCGGATGAGCTGGTTGGTAGCGACGACGTAGCCAAGTCCCTGGCTGCCATAGATAACGTTATCCCAAGCCATTTCGCTGTTGTTTTTTTCTTTCGGGAAGCTGTGCAGTTCGAAATTGGCGACCAACCACGGGGCGTATTCGGGAATGTCCAAACCGTATTGCGCGGGATTTTCGACAATGCGGGCGGCAACCATCAGCGGCATGGCGGAGATAACGTGTTGCGCAGTCAAGGCGACGGTTTCGCCGCTTGAATTGTCGCGCAGCCAAACTTCGATACGGTCGTCTGAAAGGGGCTTGATTTTGACGGCGGATGCGTTGACGGAAGCGGGTTTGTCTAGGCGGATGCGGTTTTCAGACGACCATTGCCAACCTTCCTGCAAACCGGCATGGCGGCGCAGGTTTTCGGAAAGATGCGCCAAACCTTCGGGCCAGGTCAGGACGGTTTCCGCGCTGTTGCGGGCGGCGAAGTAATGCAGTCCGGCAAAGGCGGATACTTGCGCTATGCCCTGTCCGTAATCGTCGCGGCAGCAGTAATCGAGATACCAAGCAGCTCGGGCGAGGTGTAGCCCTCTTGCACAAGCCATTGTTTGAACGTCAGCTTATCAAGTTTGCGCCACGTTTCATCTGCCGATGACAGGGCTATCGGAATGGCGAAAATCTTTTTGCCGTCGCTGCCGTAAGCCTTTTTCAGACGACCGATTAAATCGAAAAAGCGTTTGGAATCCGCATTTTCTTTCGGCAACAGGTGTTCCTGCCATTTATCCTGATACAAAAGGCGCGACTCGGGCGCGTAAACCAAATCGGTTTCCCTGAAACTGCCGTCCGATTGCAAGATACCGAAATCCGCCAGCATCTCGCGCACATACGCGCTCTCTTTCGACGGCAACGCAAGATAATGCGCTCCGCTCGGCGCTTGCAGGCCGCCTGAAGCGGCGTAGGCGGCATTGTTGCCGTTGCGCTCGAACCCTTCCGCCAACAATACATCACGATGACCGTGTTTCGCCAAATACCACAACGCCCCCAAACCCGCCGCGCCGCCGCCGAGTATCAGCGTATTGCATTCGTAACGTCGAGTCGGCGAGCTGAGCAATTTCCCGTCGCGCAACAAATGCCCCAACGGCAGCCCGACGCGGTTGACGGAAACCGGCGGTTTGCGGTTGAGGCGGTTGTAAGTCAGCCAAGAGAAAGAGGAAGCGGCGGCAAGCGCGGCGGTGTAACTGAGGAATTGACGGCGTGTCGGCATGAGGTTGAATACTGGTTTATGGTTCTGACAGGTCGTCTGAAAACATCAAGACGGTTTCAGACGACCTTTACAGGTTTTGTTGTTCTACTGGCGGCTGCGTATCGTCCAATATTCCTTCGCCACGTTGCGCAACCGTCCAAACCGCACGTTCCGCCGCCAAGTCCCTGCACAATACTTCCTTTACTCTTTCCAACTTCATGCCGCCGCAGATAAATGCGTCTATGGCGGCGAAGCGGTGTTCCGGCCAAGTGTGGATGCTGATGTGGGATTCGGCGAGCAGTAACACGCCGGTTATACCGCCTGCCCCGCCGAAGGTGTGGAAACGCTCGGCGAGGATGGTAGCTTCTGCGGCTTGGGCGGCGGCTTTGAGGGCGGTTTTCAGACGACCCTCGTTTTTAAGACAGCTTCATCACAGCCATATAAATCTAAAAGACCGTGGTTGCCGGGGATATGGGTCATTTATGGCCTCCGGAATAACCGCTACCGCCGTAATAACCGCCGCCGTAATAGCCGCCGGAGTGCATACGCGAGCCGTCGGAGTCGGAAGAGCCGTAGCTGATGATCATGGAGATGACGATGATGATAGTGCTGAAAATGATGTAAGTGGTTCTCGACATGGTTTAATCCTCGTCCTCGTCTTTTTTGCCCATAGTCCACATTAACCAGGCTCCTATGAAGATGACGGAGGGGGTGGCAGGATTGTCGCTGATTATCAGAGCAGGGAGGTTGACGACAACCAAAATGGCGGTCATTACGATTCTCAGTGATTTATCAATACCGTCTGCCGCCATTTTTGCGGTGTAATGCGGTGCGCGGCTGCTCAGGCTAAATGCCTCGGCAACTTCGCTGTAATCAATTGGCACGCTTTTGCTCCATGCCATTTCGTGCGTGTTCAATTCGGCAGAAAGTTTGCGGTTTTGTCCGTCGCGGTAGTCGCTGTAATAGTTCAAATCGCCCCTTCGGATGCGCCAGTAGAACGCGCCGGCAGCGACTTCGACCCTGCCGCCGTAGTCGTAAAGTTTGCCGCAGCCTTGCGGTTGGCGGTTGCGGTCGAGGCGCGGCCATGTATTTTGGGTTTGGGAAAGGCTCCAGCCGTCATCGGATTCGACCAGCCACAGGAAACCTTGCGTCGGGTTGTAAAGCAGATATTCCGACCATTGGCCTTCGGGCGTGAGCACGCGGTTGGCGCCGTTAAACAGGTTGTCGAATGTTTCCTGTGCGTCGGTTTCGGCGTATCTGACTGCGCCCATAACGTAAAATTCGCGGTTTTTCAGACGACCTTTCGAACCGACGGGCAGGATAAACAGGCTTTGCTGCGCGGTGCGCATGGCGTTGGCGGTAATGAGTTCGGCTTTGTCTTTGTCGATTGCCAATTCGCTGCCGCAGCTTGGGCAGTTGAGATGAGAGGTGAGGCCGCTGACCCAGTGGACGGACGAGCCGCAGTTGGGACAGTTTTCTGAAGCGATGCTGCCTTTCAGACGACCTGCACTTTCTTTGATTTCGTCTTCGCTGCGGGTGTTTTCCAGCTTCAAATCATCCAAGTTCACCATGCGTCCGAAGAAGGTTTCGGGGGTGTCGCCGCTGTAATCGAGCGTGATGAAAAGGTCTTCGCAACGCCAGTCGGCAACTTTATTCTGACGGTCTTCGTTCAAAACAAACGGCAGCTCGCCCTGCGCGGCAGCGCGTTTCAGGCTGATGCGGCGCACGTCTGAGGCGACATAGCGTTTGTTTTGGAAAGTCAGTTCGCTAAATCCCGCACGAATATCCTCAAATCGCGGCAGGTTGTCGGTTTCGACGGGCATGGTCATCACATACAAATCGCCTGCTTCAGAAAGCCAGCCCGTCCTGCCGTCGTCAAACAGCGCGTACCATTCGTTCCATGCGCCGTCGTCGTATTGCACCTGAAGCCGCCCGACCAGGGTGAAGCGTTGCGTAGGAATGTGCCGGCCGTGCCGATTTGCAGCGGGCTGAAATCTTCCAGCAATGCGGAATCGCGGCCGGAATCGACGATGCCGTCATCCTGCCGCACCAGCATGCTGTTGCAGTAGCCGCACACCAGCGTAACGGCTGAGGCGGAATGCGCTTCGACAGGCGCGCCGCAGCTCGGGCAGTCGGTTTTAAAGAAGGGGGTGTTTGACATGTTTGCTTTTTCGAGTGGAGAGGAAGGCTTCAGACGACCTTCTTAATATCAGCCGATCAACTGCTTCAACACTTCCGCTTTAGCTTTATCGTAATCCTCTTGAGAAATCAAACCGCCGTCCAGCAAAGATTTGAGTTTCGCCAATTTTGCCTGCGGGTCTTCGGAGGTCGTCTGAACGCTTTGCGTAGGCTGGGCTGCCGGTTGAGACGCTGGCTGCATCATGCCCGCCATCGCGCCTGCCATTGCCTGACCGACGCCTGCGCCTACGCCCAAGCCTGCGCCGATTCCGGCAAGTCCGCCTTCGTTTTGCGCAGCGAGCGGGATGGATTCGGCAGTTTGGTATTGGGTGTAGCGTCCCAAGTCGCCGATGACGCCCATGGAAATTTTCTTATCCAAGGCTTCTTGGATGGCGGCAGGCAGAGTGATGCTTTCGACGGTGAAGTTTTCCAGCGTCAAGCCGAGTTTGGCAAATTCCGCGCCGAGCAACTCGCCGATTTTTTGCGACAGCAAAACTTGGTTTGCCGCCATGTCCAAAAACGGAATGCCTGAGCTGCCGAACGCTGCCGCAAGCTGGGTGACGGCGATATTGCGCAACTGGGTTTCCAACTCGGCGCCGCTGTATTCTGCCGCTACGCCGCTGACTTCTTTGAAGAATTTTGCCGGATCGCTGATGCGGTAGGCGTACATGCCGAACGAGCGCAACTGCACCGCGCCGAACTCGGCATCGCGCACGGTAACGGGTTGCGACGTGCCCCATTTCCGCGCAAGCTGTTGTTTGGCATTAAAAAAGTAAACGTCGGATTTAAACGGGGATTCAAAGAGCTTGTCCCAGTTTTTCAGATTGGTCAGCAGCGGCAGCGTTTGCGTGTTGAGCGTGTAACGCCCCGGTCCGAATACGTCGGCGGTTACGCCCTCATCGACAAACATCGCCATCTGCGCCTCGCGCACGGTCAGGCTCGCGCCGTTTTGGATTTCCTCATCGGCAATCGGGAAACGCCACATCAGCAGGCTGTCGTCGGGATTCGGCCATTGGATGACGTCGATAAACTGTTTCTTGATAAAGTTGAACATTGCGGTTCCTTATTTTGAAGAATGGGATAACACGGAGCGGGGCGGAAATGCGGGCAGCCGTATATTTTGTAAACCGGTTATATAAATCAGGTCAAACAAGCGGCATTCAAGATGCCGATGGACACGGACACCGCGCCAAACAGCGCGCCGACAGCGACGTTGTTGCCGATGAGTTCTTCCGTTGCACCTTTAATCATCATCGTGGCGGCAAAATACACCAAAATCTGAATCACCGCCGCAGCAAGGCCCCACAAGATAAAATCGATGAAACTGACGCTGTGGGCAATGCTCGACGCAAGTGTCAGACAAAATCCGACCAGCGCACCGCCGAACGACAAGGCGCAGGCAAGGTTGCCGTTTTTAATCAGCCGCAACTCTTCCGCAGGCGTAATACGCAGATACATCGCGCCGAAAACGACAGTCATCACTACACCCGCAAGCATATATTGCAGGTAAAGCAGGTATTGGGGCAGGGAAATACTCACGATAGGGATTCCTTGTCAGATATTTTTGATGCTTTTGATTATGCCATATTTCAATAGTAAAGGTCGTCTGAAAAGGGTTTCAGACGACCTTTTACTGTTTTTTGTTACTGTTTTTTGCTTTGTTTTGGGCTGTCAGGCTGGCGGAGGCAGAAGAGGGAATGAGACTATAGTGGATTAACTTTAAACCAGTACCGCGTTGTATCTGTACTGTCTGTGGCTTCGTCGCCTTGTCCTGATTTAAAGTTAATCCACTATATAACCTGTCCCGAATCATTCTCGATTAGGCTTCAAAAAGCTATAAAATTCGTCTGAAAAAATGCGCGGAATTTTCCGCGCATTTTACTTAAAACGTACGCTCGTTTTCAGACGGCCTTTTACAAGGCGGCGAGTACGGCGTCGCCCATTTCGGAGCAGGAAACGAGTTTTGTGCCTTCTTCGTAAATGTCGCCGGTGCGCAAGCCTTGTTGCAGCACTTTTTGGACGGCGTTTTCGACTTGTTGCGCGCGGGCTTCGTCGTTCAGGCTGTAACGCAGCAGCATGGCGAGAGAGAGGATGGTGGCCAGCGGGTTGGCTTTGTTTTGTCCGGCGATGTCGGGTGCGGAGCCGTGCGACGGTTCGTACAGACCTTTGCCGTTTTCGTCCAGCGAGGCGGAGGGCAGCATGCCGATGGAGCCGGTCAGCATGGAGGCTTCGTCGGAGAGGATGTCGCCGAAGATGTTGCCGGTGGCGATGACGTCGAATTGTTTGGGCGCGCGCACGAGCTGCATGGCGGCATTGTCCACATACATGTGGGAGAGTTCGACGTCGGGGTATTGTTTGCCGATTTCTTCAAAGATTTCGCGCCAGAGTTCGGTGGTTTCCAAAACGTTGGCCTTGCCGACGGAGCAGACTTTTTTGCTGCGTTTTTGGGCGGATTGGAAGGCGACGTGGGCGATGCGGCGGATTTCGCTTTCGCTGTATTTCATGGTGTTGTAGCCTTCGCGTTCGCCGTTTTCCAAAACGCGGATGCCGCGCGGTTCGCCGAAGTAGATGTCGCCGGTGAGTTCGCGCACGATGAGGATGTCGAGGCCTGCGACGATTTCGGGTTTGAGCGTGGAGGCGTTGGCAAGCTCGGGGTAGAGGATGGCGGGGCGCAGGTTGGCAAACAGGTTCAGGTCTTTGCGGATTGCCAATAGGCCGCGTTCGGGGCGCAGCGGGCGGTCAAGGTTGTCGTATTGCGGGCTGCCGACCGCGCCGAGCAGGACGGCATCGGCTTTGCGGCAGAGGTTTTGCGTGAATTCGGGATAGGGATGGCCGTATTCGTCGTAGGCTTCGCCGCCCAATGGGGCGTATTCGTAGCCGGCGTCCAAGCCTTGGGCGATGAGTTTGTCGAGTACGCGGACGGTTTCGGCGACGATTTCGGGACCGATGCCGTCGCCTCGGAGGATGGCGATATGTTTGGTCATGGCAAAATCCTTATGAGGGTTTGGAAAAGGGAAGGTCGTCTGAAAACGGCGAAGCGTTTTCCATTTGTAAGAATGGTGTTTTCAGACGACCTTTTGTGTCTGTTTGCAGGTCGGTTTGTTTGAACGAGGCTGATTGTACCATTGCGGCATCGAGAAAGCTGCGTGGAAATCATGCAGGCGGATTCTTCGGGAACGCGATGGGCGATGTAGCCGAGTTTTACAGTATTTGCGAAGGATTGAAGGAAATCAGTAGCGTTCTGCTTCGATACGGATTTTAAAGACGGCTTTGCGTATGGACTTTTCTTCGCCCACTAGCGGAGCATGCGCGTCGTTGGGAAAGAAGAGGGCAAACTCGCCCGGTTGGAGCGTGAGCCAAGTTTCCGGTTCGCAGTCGAAATTCGATGTCGCACTTTTCGTCGTAGCCCAAACCGTTTTTCAGACGACCTCTGTCTATCCAGCCGTAGGTTTCTTCCCCGCTGATGGGGGCTTGGATGTCGATATGTTTCAAATGCGCTTCCGGCTTGGCATCGGCTTTGCTCCTCATCAGTTCGCTGCCGATAAAGAGGCGGATGTTTGGGTTTGCGCACGGCACTTGTCCGTCGGGCAGGGCGGCGAAATCCAGCGTTTGCAACAGCCGGACGGCGTCGGCGAAGTCGGGGTGCAGTGCGGCGTAGCGGGTGGCGTTGGTGATGGTGTCGGTAATCATATTTTGAAGGATGGGACGAAAAAAGGTCGTCTGAAAAAGCATTTCTTACAGGATGGTTTTTTGTAAATCTAAAGTGAAAGCATAATGTTCGGCAATGGGGATAGGCTTGCGGCTGACTTGGTTGATGTCGCCACCTTCTTCAGTACATAAAAATGGAAAGAACGTATAAACACTGTCGCCACTCAAATTGCGGATTTCTTCGCGCCAATTCTGCCAGCGTAGGTTTTCATAATACATCTGCAGGTCGCCTACTAATGCCCAATGCAAGAAATCGCCATAGCCTTTTTCGCAATCTTCCCATTCGAGCGTATCCGGTGGAAGGTAGAAAACATTGCCGGGTGTCCCGTCCAATCCGCCGCCGTTGATGGCAAAGTAGCCGCCTGCGGCGTCATCGGCAATCAGGTAATAGGGCGCGGGCGCGGCAGGTTCGGATTGTGTGCGGCCGAGATTCCAGCTTCCCAGTCCGCGAGGCAGTTTTGCGCTGCCGGAACCCAGTATCCGCAACCAGCCGTCGTCAATCAGGATGCCGCCGGTTTCATAAACGACTGCACCCATAAATGAACGTGTTGTTACTTGGGTTTTTAAGAGTTCGGCTTCTGCAGCGGCAGAATCGCGCGGCAGGATTTCCACAGGATGGGCAGCTTCAGTAAGCCACTCTTGAATCAGCGGCCATGCGGGGTCGGCGGTATTGATGAGTTCGGATAATGTTTTCATTTGGGACTAATTGAAAATGAGCGGAGAGGGTTTCTATTCTCTGCATTTGGTCTGACGCACAAAAAACAGGCAGCCTGCACAATCATTGCAGGCTGCCTGCTGTTTTAACCGTTAAACAGCCAAGGCTGGCTTTGGCGGCGTTTTTCTTCGAAATCGCGGATTTCGTCGGCGTGTTGCAGGGTTAAGCCGATTTCGTCCAAGCCGTTTAAGAGGCAGTGTTTGCGGTGTTCGGTAATGTCGAATTTGAACGTTTCGCCGCTAGGCGTGGTCAGGGTTTGTTCGGCAAGGTCGATGGAGAGCTGATAGCCTTCGTTGGCTTCGACTTCTTTGAAAAGCTGATCAACTTGTTCTTCAGTCAACACGATAGGCAGGAGGCCGTTTTTGTAGCAGTTGTTGAAGAAGATGTCGGCGAAGCTGGGGGCGATGACGGCGCGGAAACCGTAGTCGTCCAATGCCCAAGGGGCGTGTTCGCGCGAGGAGCCGCAGCCGAAGTTTTTGCGCGTCAACAGGATTTGCGCGCCTTGGTAACGCGGCTGGTTCAGCGAGAAATCGGGGTTCAGCGGACGTTTGCTGTTATCCATGCCCGGTTCGCCGTGGTCAAGGTAACGCCATTCGTCAAAGGCATTGGGGCCGAAGCCGCTTCGTTTGATGGATTTTAAAAATTGTTTGGGGATGATGGCGTCGGTATCGACGTTGCTGCGGTCGAGCGGGGCGACGATGGCGGTGATTTTGGTAAAGGCTTTCATGTTCTGTACTTTTTCGTTTGTCGAGGATTATAAAATGCCCCGATTTCCGGGGCATTTACGTTTAAATTTTGTTTAGTCAGTAGGTTTTGACATTTTCAGCGGTATTGCTGACAGCAGTACCGGCGGCGCTGACGTCTTTAGCTACGCCTGAAATAGTGTTGCAGGCAGAGAGCAAGGTCATCGCGGTCAGTGCGATTAGGGCAAATTTCTTCATGTATGGATTCCTGCGTGAAATTGGATTTTGGATTAGTAATTTTTTACAGACTCAGCGGAACCGCTGACTGCGTTACCGGCGGCGCTGACATCTTTGCCCATGCCGGAAATGGTATTGCAGGCAGACAGCAAGGTCATAGCGGTCAAAGCAATGAGGGCGAATTTTTTCATTTGAAGCTCCTAATAGTTTGAAAAGTACAGTCTGTGTTACTGTATTACTAATAATATTCGGCATCTTCACAAAAGGCAATAGTTGGTATAAATGAAAAAATGCGGAGTTACATGAATATAAACGGTGGTTTGAGTAAAGGTTTTTATAACTCTTATTGTTTGCGTAGTAGGCTGCCTGAAAATATATTTTAGGCAGCCTTGTGTAAAGATAGCAGTTTATTCAGTAGCTTCTTCAATTTTTTCACCGACATGGGTCATGCCGCGGCCAACAGCGTTACCGCCTTTTTTCACGGCAGCTTTGGTTTTGTCCCAGCCGCGCTCGGCAGCGTTTTCTGTTTTATCCCAGTTGCGGCTGGCGTCATCTTTCGCTCCGGACCAAGTGCTGGAGCAGGCAGCCAGGGTAAGGGCAGCAAGGGTGGTTATTAACAGTTTGTTCATCATTGGATTCCTTGATTTAAGAGTTGGAGAATCTCCTTTGCGCGGAGATGGTGGTTACAGCCGGCCTTTGGTGGTTATGCAAGGTCGTCTGAAAGATTATGCCATGGTACGGATGTCGGTAAAGCGTCCGTTGACCGCCGCGGCGGCAGCCATAGCGGGGCTGACCAAGTGCGTGCGCCCGCCGTTGCCTTGCCGGCCTTCGAAGTTGCGGTTGGAGGTGGAGGCGCAGCGTTGGCCCGGAGTGAGGCGGTCGGCGTTCATGGCGAGGCACATCGAGCAGCCTGGTTCGCGCCATTCGAAACCGGCGTCGATGAAGATTTTGTCCAAGCCTTCTTGTTCCGCCTGCCGTTTAACCAAGCCGGAGCCGGGAACGATTAACACGCGCTGTACGTTGTCGGCTTTTTTACGGCCTTTAGCGACGGCGGCGGCTTCGCGCAAATCTTCGATGCGGCTGTTGGTGCAGGAGCCGATGAATACGATGTCGACGGGGATTTCGTTCAGCGGCGTGCCGGCTTCCAAACCCATGTATTCGAGGGCGCGCTCCATGCCGCTGCGTTTGACGGGATCAGTTTCTTCGGCAGGATTCGGTACTTTGCCGCTGATGTCCAAAACCATTTCAGGCGATGTGCCCCATGTTACTTGTGGTTCGATGTCTTCGGCTTTGAAACGGTATTCTTTGTCGAATACCGCGCCTTCGTCGGAAACCAGCGTGCGCCAGTATTCGACGGCTTTGTCCCATGCTTCGCCTTTGGGTGCGAAGGGTTTGTCTTTGACATAGTCGATGGTGGTTTGATCGACAGCAACCATGCCGGAGCGCGCTCCTGCTTCAATCGCCATGTTGCACAGGGTCATGCGGCCTTCCATCGAAAGGCTGCGGATGGCTTCGCCGCCGAACTCAATGGCATAGCCCGTGCCGCCTGCCGTGCCGATTTGTCCGATGATGTAGAGGGCGACGTCTTTGGCGGTAACACCCGGTTTCAGACGACCTTCAACAGCAATCAGCATGGATTTGGATTTTTCGCGGTAATGCACTGGGTCGCCATGGTGTGTTCGACTTCGGAAGTGCCGATACCGTGTGCCAACGCACCGAACGCGCCGTGGGTAGAAGTGTGCGAGTCGCCGCAGACGACGGTCATGCCGGGCAGGGTCGCGCCTTGCTCAGGACCCATAACATGAACGATGCCCTGACCTTCATCCATGAACGGGAAGTAGGCGAGTGCGCCGAACTCTTTGATATTTTTGTCCAAAGTATCAACTTGCAGTTTGGAAATCGGGTCTTGGATGCCTTTGTCCCAATCGCCGGTCGGGGTGTTGTGGTCGGCGGTGGAGACGACGCTGTCGATACGCCACAGCTTGCGCCCCGCCATTTTCAGACCTTCAAATGCCTGCGGGCTGGTGACTTCGTGCACTAAATGGCGGTCGATGTAGAGCAGGACAGTGCCGTCTTCTTCTTCGCGGACGACGTGGCTGTTCCAGAGTTTGTCGTAGAGGGTTTGTGCGCTCATGATGGGTTATCTTTACTTATTAATAATAATAGGGTAGATGGTTTGTTTTGATGGGCGGATTTTAGGCTTTTTGCAGGGGTAGTGCAATAGAAATTTGTCTAATTTATACTTTTTTCTAGAAAAATCTAAAAATCAATTTTAAAAATTAGACAAATTGTAGAATTGTTGACAAAAAGAGGTATTTTATTTGAAACAATGCTTGTCGTACCGCCTAAAAAAGCACTATCATTTCCATCCGTATTCCACATCCGACAACAGAGGTATAGAGAATGAAATTACCGGTTATGGCTGCCGAACATCTGCCGCAACTTCAGGCGTTTGAAGCGAAAATCTTGTGCAACCACGCCAAAATCGAAGCATGGTTCCGTTCGCAATGGAACGCACACCGCCCGCCGTTTTACGGTTCGGTCGACATCCGCAATGCCGGTTACAAAATTTCGTCTATTGATATGAACCTGTTTCCCGGCGGTTTCAACAACCTGAATCCGAATTTCATCCCGCTGGCGGCAGTCGCGGCGCAAGATGCGGTACAACGCGCCTGCGAAACGGCAAAATCCGTATTGATTATTCCCGAAAACCATACCCGCAACACATTCTACCTGCAAAACGTTTACGCACTCAGCGAGATTTTGCGTTCGGCAGGGTATGAAGTCCGTTTGGGCAGCTTGAATCCTGAAGTAACCGAGCCGACCGAGTTTGAAACCGCGTTGGGCGATAAAATCCTGCTGGAACCTTTATTGCGTACCCGTGAGCGCGTCCATCTTGCAGACGGTTTCTCGCCTTGCGTCGTCTTGTTGAACAACGACTTGTCCGCCGGCGTTCCTGACATTCTCAAAGGCATCAGCCAAACCGTATTGCCTCCGCTGCACGGCGGTTGGACGACGCGCCGCAAAACAGAGCATTTCAGCGCATACAACCAAGTCGCCGCCGAATTTGCCAAGCTGATCGACATCGACGAATGGCAGATCAACCCGTATTTCGAAAAATCGGCGGTTTGGACTTCCAAGAGCGCGAAGGCGAAGACGCGTTGGCGGAAGCGGTAGAGCGCGTGCTGGCGAAGATTCAAGCCAAATACGACGAATTGGGCATTACCGACCAGCCTTTCGTGATTGTCAAAGCCGACGCAGGTACTTACGGCATGGGCGTGATGAGTGTCAAATCTGCTGACGAAGTGCGCGGGTTGAACCGCAAAAACCGCAACAAAATGGCGAAGGTGAAAGAAGGCTTGGAAGTCAACGAAGTGATTGTCCAAGAAGGCATTTATACTTATGAAACCATGAACGGCGCCGTGTGCGAACCCGTTGTTTATATGATGGACCGTTTCGTTATCGGCGGCTTCTTCCGTGTGCACGAAGGACGAGGCGCAGACGAAAACCTCAACGCCGGCGGCATGGTATTCGTCCCATTGTCCAACAGTATTCCCACCGGCAACGGCGACAATTCCCAAGGAGCCCCCGAAGCATGTAAGTGTGTGTTCGAACAATGGCACTCGCTCGGTATGCCGCGCTCCGGAAAAGACTGCGACGTGGACAACGAACACAACCGCCTCTACGTTTACGGCGTAATGGCGCGCCTGTCGCTTCTTGCCGCCGCGCTTGAATTGGAACAAACTGCTCCGTAAAGGATTACTTAAAATAGTGAAAGGTCGTCTGAAAACCATAGTCTAGGTTTTCAGACGACCTTTTTCATGACGTTTGTAGGAAATTCAATTATTATCCCCACCTGATTTCAAAACTAATAATAAAAAGGGAAACCGTTTTGCTGAAATATTATGGATTGCCGTTTTGGGCAGTCGGCGTCATCGCCTCATTCGCTTTGCCGTCCGTACCGCATTGGGCTGTGTGGCTGACGGCGGCATTGGTTTTGCTGGCGGCTTCGCGGCGGTTTGCGGCGGCGGGAATGATGCTGTGCGTCCTGCTCGGCGCGGCTTACGGCGTGTTTCGGACGGAAGCGGCTTTGTCGTCGCAATGGCCGCTGAACGGGGCTTCGGAGTCGGTGTTGACGGTTGAAGTCGCGGATATGCCGCGCGGTGACGGGCGGCGGGTGCAGTTTGCGGCGAAGGCGTGGACGGAGGATGGGCGGCAGTTTGATTTATTACTGTCGGATTATCAGAAACGCGATTGGGCGGTGGGCAGCCGCTGGAAGGTGTCGGCACGGCTCAAGCCGGTTATCGGCGAAGTGAACCTGCGCGGGCTGAACCGCGAGGCTTGGGTGTTGGCAAACGGTTTGGATGGCGCGGGTACGCTGGGCAAAGGCAGGAGCTTGGTTCGCGAGGGCAGCGGTGTCAGCTTGGCGGTGTGGCGCGATGCGGTCAGCCGCCGTTGGCAGGCTGTCGGGGCGGGCAGTCCGGATTTTTCGGATGGTATCGGTCTGATGAGGGCTTTGAGTATAGGCGAACAATCGGCGTTGAGACCTGAACTGTGGCAGGCGTTCCGACCTTTGGGCTTGACGCACTTAGTCAGTATTTCGGGGCTGCACGTTACGATGGTGGCGGTTTTGGCGGGCTGGCTGGTCAAACTGATTTTCAGACGACTGCCTTGGATACCGGCTAAACCGCGCGTGTGGATTTTGGCGGGCGGCGCGGCAGGGGCTTTGTTTTATGCGTTGCTGGCGGGCTTTTCCGTGCCGACGCAGCGCAGCGTTTTGATGTTGGCGGCGTTTGCCTGGGCTTGGTGGCGCGGCAGTCTGTCTTCGGGCTGGACGGCGTGGTGGCAGGCTTTGGCAGTGGTGTTGCTGCTCGATCCGCTGGCGGTTTTGGGTGTCGGCACTTGGCTGTCGTTCGGCTTGGTCGCCGCCTTGATTTGGGCTTCGGCAGGTCGTCTGAAAGAACGCGGCTGGCGTTTGGCTGTACGCGGACAATGGGCGGCGACGGTGTTGTCGGTGGTATTGTTGGGCTATATTTTTGCGTCGTTGCCCATCATCAGCCCTTTGGTCAATGCGGTAATGATTCCTTGGTTTTCTTGGGTATTGACGCCTTTGACGCTGCTGGGGTCGGTGTTGCCGTTCGCACCTTTGCAATGGGCGGCGGCAGGTTTGGCGGAATACACTTTGCGCGGCTTGGTTTGGCTGGCGGAGGTATCGCCTGAATTTGCCGTAGCCGCCGCGCCTGTGCTGCTGTTGGTTTTGGCTTTTGCGGCGGCTTTGCTGTGGCTGTTGCCGCGCGGATTGGGTTTGCGACCTTGGGCGTGTTTGGTGTTGGCTGGATTTGTGTTTTACCGCCCCGACCGTTTGGATGACGGCTTGGCGCGGATTACCGTGATGGATGCGGGACAGGGTTTGTCGGTATGGGTACAGACGCGCAACCGCAACCTGCTGTTTGACACGGGTACGGCGCAGGCGGCGCAAACAGGTATCGTGCCAAGCCTGAACGCCATGGGCGTGCGCCGTTTGGACAAGCTGATTCTGTCGCATCACGACAGCGACCACGACGGCGGTTTGGATGCCGTTTCCGATATTGAAATCGGCGAAACGCTGGCGGGACAGCCTGAGTTTTATCCGAACGCAAAATTTTGTGCCGAAGCGCAATGGCAATGGGACGGTGTGGATTTCGAGTTATTGAGGTCGTCTGAAAACCCGGGCGGCGAAGACAATGACCGAAGCTGCGTCTTGCGCGTCGTTTCTGACGGACAGGCTTTGCTGGTTACGGGTGATTTGGGCGTGAAGGGCGAAGCAGAACTGGTAGAACGCTACGGCAGCTTGCTGTACAGCCAGGTTTTGATATTGGGACACCACGGCAGCAACACGGCTTCATCCGGCGGCTTCCTCAACACGGTCGCACCCAAATACGCCGTCGCCTCCAGCGGTTACGCCAATGCCTACAAACACCCCACGCCCGCCGTCCAAACCCGCGTCCGCGCACACGGCGCGACTTTGTTGCGGACGGATTTGTCGGGTGCATTGGTATTTGAGCTGGGCGGCGATGAAATTTTTAAAGGTCGTCTGAAAAAGGATAAGTTTTATTGGCAGAAAAAGCCGTTTGAATAAATGTATTTGCAGTATGGCAGAAACGGGTTTTCAGACGGCTTTCTTCAACTTTATCGGCAAGGCTGGGGATACCGTCTTTGTTGACGTTCTTTATCGTCGAAATGTTGATGGTCGTCAGCTCAGATATGGGTTTGTTCGGAGGGATTTGGGGTAGGGAAGGCTGTATCCGACCGGTAGAGGGTAGCTGTATTTATTTTCTGTTGGCGGGTTTACAGTTGTTCAAAGAAACTGAATGAAACGGTGTAGTAAAAAGTATGAATCTAAAAATAGTGTGTTGATAAAGGGGTTTCATAATAAAGCAAAGGTCGTCTGAAAACTGAACTGCACCCCAAAAGTTGGACACATCCCCTCCAACTCACAAGGTGCAGTTTTTTTATGAGCAAATATACATTACACTTCAAATACCAAGCCGTACTCCGCTACCTGCACATACGCAGCCAACAGCGTACCGCAGACCACTACGGCATTTCCCGAACCCACCTGCGGCGATGGATACGCGCCTATCAGGAAGGCGGCATCGGCACACTCGAACATCCCCAATCTAAAACCATGACCGACCACCGCAAAAACCCCTTCATCGCCGACAAACCCGACCACGAAAAAACACAGGCAGAGCTTATCGAAGAGTTGTGCTATATGCGCGCAGAGGCCGCCTACCTAAAGGAGTTAAAAGCCCTCAGCCAAAAGCAGACCGAAAAGGACAAAGCCAAACCGTCCAAGCACTGAGGGCGCAACACCCGCCCAAATACCTGCCGCACATCGCAAACCTGCCCAAAAGCAGCTTTTACTACCACCACCAAGACCGGCCCGACCCCGACGCAGCCGACAAAGCCCTCCTTATCGAAACCTACCGGCGGCATAAAAGACGCTACGGGCAAAGGCGCATTGCCGCAGCATTGGATTGGAACCGCAAAAAAGCAGCGCGGTTGATGAAACAGTTGGGGCTGAAAGCCAAAATACGGGCGAAAAAAGCCTACCGCCATCCCGCCATGGGCGAAATATCGGAACATCTCCTCAAACGTCGGTTCAAAGCCAAAAAGCCCAACGAAAAATGGCTGACCGACGTGACCGAACTCAAAGGGAGCGACGGCAAACTGTACCTCTCGCCAATCTTGGACTTGTTCAACCGAGAAATCGTCGCCTACGCCATGAGCCGCAATGCCAACAGCGAAATGGTGAAGGAAATGCTCGAAAAAGCCGCACCCCGTCTGACTGATAAGGGAACAATGCTGCATTCCGACCAAGGTGTGCTGTACCGTACGGCGGGGTATAGGGAATTGCTTGCGGAGCATTCCATGGTTCAAAGCATGTCGCGTAAGGCGAACTGCTGGGACAATGCGCCGATGGAAAGCTTCTTTGCGGTGTGAAAGACGGAGTGTTTCTATAACGCAGGTGAATTGACGGTGGACGAATTGATGAAGCAGATAGATGACTATATAGATTACTACAACCGGGAGCGTTGCAGTTTGAAATTGAAAAAGCTGAGTCCTGTCGCATACAGAACCCAGCTTGCACAGAGCGCCTGAAAAGGCTTTTATGAGTGTCCAAGATTTGGGGACCAGTTCAATCTTCAAATAGTTTTCAGACGACCTTTTATTCTGTCAAAAATATTTAAGCCTGCAAAGAAGCGCGATTTTCCAAAACCTGGTCAATCAAGCCGTATTCTTTTGCTTCTTCGGCGGACATGAAGTTGTCGCGATCGGTATCGCGTTCCAAATCTGCCAAGTCGCGGCCACAATGTTTTGCCATCAGGCGGTTAAGTTTCTCTTTGATTTTCAACAGCTCGCGGGCATGGATTTCAATATCTGATGCCTGACCGCCCAAACCGCCGCTGATTAAAGGCTGGTGAATCATGATACGGCTGTTGGGCAGGGCAAAACGTTTGCCTTTTTCGCCTGCCGAGAGCAGGAATGCGCCCATGCTTGCCGCTTGTCCCAAGCACAAAGTCGAGACGTTGGGCTTGATGAAATTCATGGTGTCGTAAATCGACATACCTGCCGTTACCGAACCGCCGGGAGAATTGATATAGAAGAAAATATCTTTGTCCGGATTTTCACTTTCCAAAAACAACAGCTGGGCAACCACCAAATTGGCGGACTCGTCGGTTACCGGGCCGATCAAAAATACGATGCGCTCTTTCAAAAGGCGCGAGTAAATATCAAATGCACGCTCGCCGCGGCCGCTTTGTTCGATAACGGTAGGAACGAGGTAATTATTGAAATCGAAGGACATTTTTGTCTCCTGTCAATGTTGCGAAAGCACCAAAGGGACGCTTTGGTGCTTTCAAGTTGTCTGTTTCAGACGACCTTTTGAAGATGATTAGGCTTGTGCGCCCATCACTTCGTCAAAAGACAAAGCTTTTTCGGTTACTTTGGCTTTGCCCAAAACGAAATCAACAACGTTGCTTTCTACTGCCAAAGAAGTCGGACCTTGCAGGCGGGAAGGCTCTGCGTAGTACCAGTCGATCACTTCTTGAGGATCTTCGTAGCTTTCTGCGAAGTTGGCAACAACGGCTTTGATTTGCTCTTCAGTCGGCTCCAGTTTGTTTTCGTCAACCAGTTTTGCCAAAATCAAGCCCAGAGATACGCGGCGTTCGGCTTGCTCTTTGAACATATCCAAAGGCAGATCTAAGTTGGCAGCGTCAGCCATGCCTTGGTTGACGAAGTTTTGTTTCATTTCGTTTGCCAAGCGGGCGGCTTCTTCATTTACCAAAGCAACAGGCGCTTTCAGCTCTACGGCTTTGAGCAGCGCGTTCATTACAGATTCTTTGGTTTGTTCGTTTACGCGGCGCTCAACTTCGCGGCCCACGTTTTTCTTCACTTCTTCGCGCATTTTGGCAACGTCGCCGTCGGCGATACCCAATGCTTTGGCGAAGTCGGCATCAACTTCGGGCAGGGTGGGCTCGGATACGTTGTTCAATGTGATGGTGAAGACGGCGGATTTACCGGCAACGTCTTTACCGTGGTAGTCTTCAGGGAAGTTGACGGTAACGTCTTTGCTTTCGCTTGCCTTCATGCCGACTACGCCGGCTTCAAATTCAGGCAACATTTGACCTGCGCCCAATACGAAGGCGTAGTTTTTGGATGCACCGCCGGCAAAAGGTTCGCCGTCGATTTTGCCTTCGAAGTCGATGATGACGCGGTCGCCGTTTTGGGCTTCGCGCTCAACATGGTTGAAGCGGGTGCGTTGTTTGCGCAGGATTTCTACGGTTTGGTCCACTTCGGCATCGCCGACGGAAGCGGTTACTTTTTCGACTTCTTGTGCAGACAAATCGCCGATAACGACTTCAGGGAACACTTCGAAAATCGCAGCGATTTTCAGGGATTCTTTATCGTCTTGTTCTTCAACGCCTTCGAAACGCGGATAGCCGGCAACTTTCAATTCTTGGGCAACGGCAACATCGTAGAAGCGGCGTTGAACCATTTCATTGATGACTTCATTTTGAGCGCTTGCACCGTACATTTGGGCAATCATTTTTAAAGGAGCTTTACCCGGACGGAAACCATCGATTTTTGCACGGCGTTGGGTTTGTTTCAGTTTTTTATCAGTTTCTGCGTTGATTTCGGACCAAGGCAGAGACAGCACTACTTTGCGTTCCAAGTTTTCTAAAGTTTCAACAGTTACGCTCATCGTAAGACCTTAATTTGTTGTGTTAAATAAAAAATGGGATTCCTTTTGCCAATGATGGCTGCAAAAGCGGCTCCGACCAATCAGGGCTTTTATCGTCTGTTGCTTGCAAAAGGCGGGAAAATTTAGCTGACTATTATATCACAATTTTTGATTGACTGGATAATATCGTGAAATCATTACGAAACGGTTGCCACATCTGTCCACTCCGGCTTGCAAAAAGTAGTTGAATGGGAGATAGACGGCCGCATTCCGATAAATTTATGCGAAGATACAAAGGTCGTCTGAAAGTCGGGAGAGGGCCATGAACTGGTCCCCAAATCTTGGACACTCATAAAAGCCTTTTCAGGCGCTCTGTGCAAGCTGGGTTCTGTATGCGACAGGACTCAGCTTTTTCAATTTCAGACTGCAACGCTCCCGGTTGTAGTAATCCATATAGTCATCTATCTGTTTCATCAATTCGTCCACCGTCAATTCACCTGCGTTATAGAAACACTCCGTCTTTAACACCGCAAAGAAGCTTTCCATCGGCGCATTGTCCCAGCAGTTCGCCTTACGCGACATGCTTTGAACCATGGAATGCTCCGCAAGCAATTCCCTATACCCCGCCGTACGGTACAGCACACCTTGGTCGGAATGCAGCATTGTTCCCTTATCAGTCAGACGGGGTGCGGCTTTTTCGAGCATTTCCTTCACCATTTCGCTGTTGGCATTGCGGCTCATGGCGTAGGCGACGATTTCTCGGTTGAACAAGTCCAAGATTGGCGAGAGGTACAGTTTGCCGTCGCTCCCTTTGAGTTCGGTCACGTCGGTCAGCCATTTTTCGTTGGGCTTTTTGGCTTTGAACCGACGTTTGAGGAGATGTTCCGATATTTCGCCCATGGCGGGATGGCGGTAGGCTTTTTTCGCCCGTATTTTGGCTTTCAGCCCCAACTGTTTCATCAACCGCGCTGCTTTTTTGCGGTTCCAATCCAATGCTGCGGCAATGCGCCTTTGCCCGTAGCGTCTTTTATGCCGCCGGTAGGTTTCGATAAGGAGGGCTTTGTCGGCTGCGTCGGGGTCGGGCCGGTCTTGGTGGTGGTAGTAAAAGCTGCTTTTGGGCAGGTTTGCGATGTGCGGCAGGTATTTGAGCGGATGTTGCGCCCTCAGTGCTTGGACGGTTTGGCTTTGTCCTTTTCGGTCCGCTTTTGGCTGAGGGCTTTTAACTCCTTTAGGTAGGCAACCTTTGCGCGCATATAGCACAACTCTTCGATAAGCTCCGCCTGTGTTTTTTCGTGGTCGGGTTTGTCGGCGATGAAGGGGTTTTTGCGGTGTTCGGTCATGGTTTTGGATTGTGGATGTTCGAGTGCGCCGATGCCGCCTTCTTGATAGGCGCGTATCCATCGTCGCAGGTGGGTTCGGGAGATGCCGTAGTGGTCTGCGGTACGCTGTTGGCTGCGTATGTGCAGGTAGTGGAGTACGGCTTGGTATTTGAAGTGTAATGTATATTTGCTCATAAAAAAACTGCACCTTGTGAGTTGGAGGGGATGTGTCCAACTTTTGGGGTGCAGTTCACCATTCAGACGACCTTTTGAAGTTTGAGGATGTTAATTGGGCAAGTATGGCATAGGATTGACGGCTTTGCCGTTCAGACGGACTTCGAAATGCAGCTTTACGCTGTCAGTGTCTGTGCTGCCCATCGTTGCAATCTGCTGACCGGCTGCAATCTGCTGGTCTTTTTGTACCAGTAAGGCATCATTATGTGCATAGGCTGTAATCGCATAATCATTGTGGCTGATTAAAATCAGTTTGCCGTAACCCCGTACTTCTTCTCCGACATACAATACTTTCCCGGCAGCTGCGGATTTTACAGGCTCTCCGGGTGTACCTGCTATATCGATGCCTTTGTTGGTTGTCCCGTTGTATTGCTTGATAACGGAGTTGCGTCCGATTTCGACAGGCCATTGTAAGTTCAGGCGGTTGATCGGTGCGACAGCCTGAGTTGCTTGGTTTGATTGGGAAATAGGGCGCGTATTGCGTCGGATACGTAATACTTGACCTACTTCGATTTTAGAAGTGTCTTGCAAGTTGTTCCAAGATGCCAAGGTATGGATGCTTTGGCCGTGGCGTTTAGCAATCTGGGATAGGGTATCGCCAGGCTTGACTCTGTAATAGCCATCGGGAACCGCACCCGTCGGTGAACCACTTCCGGCGCAGGCAGCCAGAAAAAGTGTCAGACAGAAAGGGCTTAATCGTTTGAAGGTCGTCTGAAAAAAGGAAATGGTATTCATCATATGTTTATTTAATAAAAATCAGCGAATGAATTGTCTTCAGACGCTTTATCTGGGTGAAGGTTCATCGGCTTTCGAGATGTTTTATGTGCGCTAAATGGCGGCGGAATTTTATCTTTTTGATTAGAAGCATATTTTACTCAGCGTAAAATAAAGTCAAATTATATCTACTGTTGGATAGTTAAAACAAATCCCCCGTCCGCTTTCGGGATGGGGGATTTTTAGCATCGCTAAAAAGCTTATTTATTCAATTCATTAGCCAAATACAGCCAAGTTTCGATGACGGTATCTGGATTCAGGGAAACGCTTTCGATGCCTTCTTGAACCAGCCATTTGGCAAAGTCAGGATGGTCCGACGGACCTTGACCGCAGATGCCGACGTATTTGTTTTGCTTGCGGCAGGCGGAGATTGCCAAATGCAGCATCACTTTGACGGCAGGGTTGCGTTCGTCAAACGAATCGGACACCAAGCCGCTGTCGCGGTCGAGACCGAGGGTCAGCTGGGTCATGTCGTTGGAACCGATGGAGAAGCCGTCGAAGTATTGCAGGAATTGTTCCGCCAATACCGCGTTGCTCGGCAGTTCGCACATCATGATCAGGCGAAGGCCGTTTTTACCGCGCTCTAAACCGTTTTCTTTCAGGGCTTTGACGACGGCTTCGGCTTCGCCCAAAGTACGGACGAACGGAATCATGATTTCGACGTTGGTCAGACCCATTTCGTCACGAACGCGTTTCAAGGCTTTGCATTCGAGGGCGAAACAGTCTTTGAAACTTTCGGCGACATAACGCGCCGCGCCGCGGAAGCCCAACATCGGGTTTTCTTCGTGCGGTTCGTAAATGCTGCCGCCGACCAAGTTGGCGTATTCGTTGGATTTGAAGTCGGACATACGGACGATGGTTTTACGCGGGTAAACCGATGCAGCCAATGTTGCCACGCCTTCAGCGATTTTATCGACGTAGAAGTCAACTGGAGAGGCGTAGCCGGCGATGCGGCGGGTAATTTCCGCTTTCAATTCATCGTCTTGTTTGTCAAATTCCAACAAGGCTTTCGGGTGGATACCGATTTGGCGGTTGATGATGAATTCCATACGCGCCAAGCCGATACCTTCGCTCGGCAGGTTGGCGAAGCTGAATGCCAGTTCGGGATTGCCGACGTTCATCATCACTTTGACAGGCGCTTTGGGCATATTGTCCAAGGCAACGTCGGTGATTTGCACGTCCAGCAGACCGGAGTAGATAAAGCCGGTATCGCCTTCGGCACAGGAGACGGTAACTTCTTGACCGTTGCTCAGCAATTCGGTTGCGTCGCCGCAGCCGACTACGGCAGGAATACCCAGTTCGCGCGCGATGATGGCGGCGTGGCAGGTACGGCCGCCGCGGTTGGTGACGATGGCGGAAGCGCGTTTCATTACCGGTTCCAATCCGGGTCGGTCATATCGGTAACGAGTACGTCGCCTGCTTCCACGGAATCCATTTCGGATGCGTCTTTCACCAAGCGGACTTTGCCTTGACCGACTTTTTGACCGATGGCGCGGCCTTCGCACAAGATGGTTTTGTCGCCGTTGATGTCGAAGCGGCGCAGGTTGCGGCTGCCTTCTTCTTGGGATTTCACGGTTTCAGGACGGGCTTGCAGGATGTAGAGTTTGCCATCCAAGCCGTCACGACCCCATTCGATATCCATCGGGCGGCCGTAGTGTTTTTCGATTGTCAGCGCGTAGTGTGCCAACTCGGTGATTTCTTCGTCGGTAATGGAGAAGCGGTTGCGGTCTTCTTCAGGAACATCGACGTTCATCACGGATTTACCGGCTTCTGCTTTGTCGGTAAAGATCATTTTGATTTGTTTCGAACCCATGGTTTTGCGCAGAATGGCAGGTTTGCCTGCTTTCAGCGTGGGTTTGAAAACATAGAATTCGTCAGGGTTGACCGCGCCTTGTACGACGTTTTCGCCCAGACCGTAAGATGAAGTCACGAAAACGACTTGGTCGAAGCCGGACTCGGTGTCGAGGGTGAACATGACGCCGGACGCGCCGCTGTCGGAACGCACCATGCGTTGTACGCCTGCGGAGAGGGCGACGATGTCGTGTTCGAAGCCTTTATGTACGCGGTAGGAGATGGCACGGTCGTTGTACAAAGAAGCGAATACATGGTGCATGGCTGCTTTGACGTTTTCCAAGCCGTTGATATTCAGGAAGGTTTCCTGTTGACCTGCAAACGATGCATCAGGCAGGTCTTCGGCGGTTGCAGAAGAACGGACGGCAACGGAAATATCCGCGCCGCCTGCGTCTGCAACCATTTTGTTCCATGCTGTTTCGATTTCAGCATCCAGTTGTTCGGGGAAGGGCGTATCCAAAATCCATTGGCGGATTTCTTTACCGACGCGCGCCAGTTCGGCGACATCTTCCACATCCAGTTGTGCCAGTGCGGCGGAAATACGCTCGCTCAGTCCGTTGTGCGCCAAGAACGCGCGGTAGGCTTCGGCGGTAGTGGCAAAACCGCCGGGGACGCGGACGCCTTTTTCAGTCAGCTGACTGATCATTTCACCCAGGGAGGCGTTTTTGCCGCCCACGCTTTCAACATCAGTCATACGCAGGTTTTCAAACCAAATTACGTAGTTGTCAGCCATTTGTGTGTCCAATCCAAGATATGTTAAAAAAGAAACGAATACGCTTTGTTATTTTAAGCGATTCAAACGGCTGCTGTCATGCTTTTTCTGTCCTGAGTGATTTGCAGGTCGTCTGAAAAATTGCGGTCTGCAGCCGTGTAGTCAAATGAAATTTGATGAGAAAGTTGATATTCCGAGTATCTATTTCTTTGTAAAACATAAGGTTTGAAATAGATTAATGACTGAGTGGTAGGGAGTGGTAAGGTTTTATATGAGTATAAAATTTTAAAATAATTAAATTATTAAAATAAAAATGCGTTTAATGGATGTTTTGGTTGAGGTGTAGTTAAGTGTAATTTGAATGTATTCCCTTTATTTAGAAGGTTACAGCTGCTATGATGACTGCCTGCAAACATTCTAAATTTTAGAGGATAACCGAATGACCGCTCCGCGCCATGTGTTTTATATTTCCGACCGTACCGGCTTGACCGCTGAAAATATCGGTGAGGCACTGCTGAATCAGTTTGGCAGAATCGAATTCAAACGCCACACCTATCCCTTCATCGATACGCCTGAAAAAGCGCGTACCGTCGTCGAAATAGTCAACCGCAACGCTCAGGAAAACGGTTTGCGCCCGATTGCCTTCGTCAGCGTCGTCAATGACGAAATCCGTGAAATCATCAAAAAAGCGGGCGCTTTCCATATCAATTTTTTCGAAACCTTCCTCGGGCTCTTGGAAAAAGAACTCAACACCGAGGCGGTTGCCGCCGAACAGGGGCACCACAGTATCGGCAATACGCAACGCTACGATGCGCGTATGGAGGCGGTTAATTTCTCGCTCAACCACGATGACGGCGTCAGCGATAAAAACCTGAAAGAAGCCGATGTGATCTTGATGGGCGTATCGCGTTCGGGCAAAACGCCGACCTGCCTTTACCTTGCCCTGCAATATGGTATCCGCGCCGCCAACTATCCGTTGATTCCCGATGATTTGGAATCTACCGACTTGCCGCGCATGGTTAAGCCTTATAAGGACAAGCTGTTCGGCTTGACCATTCAGCCCGAGCGTCTACAAGCCATCCGCAACGAGCGCCGCCCGAATTCGAATTATTCCAAAATCGATACCTGCCGCAGCGAAGTTGCCGATGCGCAAAATATGTTCAAACGCCATGGCGTTCCGTTTACCAATACGACAGATAAATCGGTGGAGGAACTCGCCGTCCATATCCTTCAAGCCTGCAAATTGAAACGGCGTTTTTGATGTTGCTTTAGATATGAGATATGGACAAAAGGTCGTCTGAAAACCAATTTGGCGTTTTCAGACGACCTTTTGTTTTCTATCGTTCATCTATAATGGGTTCTAATGATTTATCACTATAAATAATCATCAATATCATTTACATTTCAAAATAAAAAGAGTAAGGTTGCTCTGCTTTTCGGGTTTTCCGTTGGCTTTTAACCTGTAAACAATTGAATACGAGGAAGAAACATGAAGAAATTATGGATACTTGGCGCATTGGGTTTGAGCATGGTGGCGCAGGCGCATGATTTGTGGGTGTCGGCTCCGGTGCGTTTGGATTCAGGCAGTACATTGAAAGCGGATTTGGGTTACAGCCATGATTTCCCAAATGTTGAGAAAATCGCCGACGACCGTGTGCATATTTTCAAACCGCTGCAATTGACGGATAAATCCGGAAAAACGGTCGATTTGACGAATAAAGGCGAAAATTACCAATATGTTTCCAAACCCCGCCTGAAAGACGGCTCTTATTGGGTCGGTGCGGTGTACAAACCGACTTTCTGGTCGCAAAACAGCGAAGGCTGGAAACAGAAAACCTTGAAAGACCTGCCCGGCGCGACTTATTGCGAACAGGCCCAGATGTTCGGCAAAGCGTTTTTGCAAGTGGGCAGCGCTGGTGTGGATGAAAACGTGTTGACCCGTCCGGTCGGTCATGAATTGGAACTGGTGCCGCTGAAAAATCCGAATGAAGTCAAGGTAGGCGGTCTGCTGCCGATTAAAGTGCTTTATAAAGGCAAACCGTTGGCAAAAGCGACGGTAACGGCAAGCTCGGATACACTGGCGGAAATGGATTTGGCAGCGACACACGACCACCGCGAGCCGCAAGGTTTCTCAGGGAAAACGGATAAAGACGGCATCGTCAACGTGATTCCTTTGATTGAAGGTTTGTGGAAAATCAAAGCCGTCAATCAGGCAAACTATGCCGATAAAAGCGTTTGCCAAGAGGACAAGTCGTATGCAACGCTGATTATGCCCGTCGGAACGAAACGCGCGGCTGAACGGCATGAACACCATCATCATCAACACTAATTAAGTGTAAAAGATCAAAAAGGTCGTCTGAAAAAGTTTTCAGACGACCTTTCTTTATATATGGCGGATTTACAAACCCAATGCCTCAGCATGAAACTCTATATGCGAGTCGATAAAGCTGGCGATGAAGAAATAATCGTGTCCGTAGCCGGGGCGGACTTTGTATTGCACGTTGAAGCCGTTGGCGCGGGCGGCATTGACGAAGGCTTCGGGTTGCAGTTCATCGGGGAACAGCGGATCGGTACCGCCTTGGTCGATGAATATCGGCAGCTTGCGTGAGGTCGTCTGAACGAGCGATGTGCTGTCGTAAGCCTGCCAAGCATTCGGTTCTGCACCTAGATAGGCGGCAAACGCCTGCTTTCCGCCTCGGCTGGCTGTCGGGTGGCACAAAGGCGCGAACGCGGAAACGGCGGCATAGCGGCCGGGATTTTTCAGGGCGATAGAAAGCGCGCCGTGTCCGCCCATGCTGAAACCTGCGATACTGCGTTCTTGGGTGGCGGGGAAATGCCGTTCCACCCACTCGGGCAATTCATGGCTGATATGGCTGTACATCTGATAATGCGCTGCCCACGGCTGTTCGGTCGCATCGACGTAAAATCCCGCACCTTGTCCGATAAACTCGTTCGTGCTGTCGCTGATATGGCTACCGCGCGGTGAAGTGTCGGGGAAAACAACGATGATGTTCCATTGCGCAGCGAAACGTTGGATACCGGTTTGGCGTATCAGTTCCGAACCGTCGCCGTGCAGTCCCGACAAAAAATATAAAACCGGCGCGGGATAGCCTTTCAATACTTGCGGCGGCAGGTAGATGCCGAAAGTCATATCGGTTTGGCAGGTTTCGGAAAAGCAGCGGTATTGCTCCTGATGGCCGTTGAACATTTTGGCGCGGGAAAGCAGGTGTAATTCGTGTGCGGACATAGATAGGATGGGATAAAAAAAGCGAAGGCATCATCTTAACAGAAAGACCGCATTACGGGCTTTTAAAAACCTATCGAACGGTATGGTTTCAGGCGACACCAATCTATACACAAACTCTGTGGATAAGTTTGTTGATAAGCTTTGGGTAATCGGAATTTTTGCTTTTGGAACAACCCAAGCCTTTCGGTGCTTAAAAAATAGTCAAATAAAATACAATAAAATCAATTGGTTATAAAAATAAAAAATTTCAAAGCCTTTATGGAAAAAATTTATAAGCAAAACAAGCCAATGCGGGATTGTGTATAAAAAGTGATTGACACGCCCGATAAATGTCAAATGGATTGACTCAAAAAGAAAGGCGGCGGCTGTTCCCGCATAGGGAAAAACTTCAATCCCCCTGCCTTTCGCGTTACAATACGCGCTTACTTTTTTACACAGAAAAACACACCATGAAAGCCAGCCAATTTTTCATTTCCACCCTGAAAGAAGCCCCTGCTGAAGCCGTGCTCGCCAGCCACAAGCTGATGATTCGCGCCGGTCTGATTAAAGCCAACGCGTCCGGCCTTTATACTTGGATGCCGATGGGGCTGCGCGTGTTGCGCAAAGTCGAAAACGTCGTGCGCGAAGAAATGGCGCGCGCGGGCAGCGTGGAGTTGCTGATGCCGGTGGTGCAGCCTGCCGAGCTGTGGCAGGAATCCGGCCGCTGGGAATTTTACGGTAAAGAGTTGCTGCGCCTGAAAGACCGTCACGACCGCGATTTCTGTATGGCCCGACCTGCGAGGAAGTCATCGCCGACATCGTGCGCAAAGAAATCAACAGCTACAAACAGCTGCCGAAAAAAACTTTTACCACATCCAAACCAAATTCCGCGACGAAGTGCGTCCGCGCTTCGGCGTCATGCGCGCGCGCGAGTTCGTCATGAAAGACGCTTATTCCTTCCATGCCGACTACGCCTCGCTTCAGACGACCCTATGATGCCATGTACGACGCTTACTGCTGCATCTTCACCCGTCTGGGCTTGGAATTCCGCCCCGTCGCCGCAGACACTGGCAGCATCGGCGGTACCGGTTCGCACGAGTTTCAAGTGTTGGCGGAAAGCGGCGAAGATGTCATTGCGTACAGCGACACTTCCGATTACGCCGCCAATATCGAGTTAGCTCCGACCTTGCCGCTCAAAGGCGAACGCGCGACCGCTCAGGCAGAACTGACCAAAGTACACACACCAAACGTCAAAACCATTGATTCTTTAGTTGACTTCCTCAGCATTCCGATTGAAAAAAACGCTGAAATCCATCGTAGTCGAAGGCGAAAAACGAAGGCGAAATCGTTTTATTGCTGTTGCGCGGCGACCATGAGTTCAATGACATCAAAGCCGAAAAAAACTCGCAGGCGTGAAATCGCCGCTGACCATGGCAGACCCTGCCGCCATCCGTGCGCAATTCGGCGCAAACGGCGGCTCGCTCGGCCCCGTCGGCTTCACAGGCAAAGTCTATGCCGATTTCGCTACCGAAAAAAAGGCGCAGACTGGGTTATCGGTGCGAACGAAGACGACTACCACTATACCGGCTTCAACTTCGGCCGCGACGCTGCCGAGCCTGAGTTTGTTGATTTGCGCAACGTCGTCGAAGGCGACGAAAGCCCCGACGGACAAGGCCGTCTGAAACTGGCGCGCGGCATCGAAGTCGGACACGTTTTTCCAATTACGCGACAAATACACCCAAGCTATGAACGTGAACTTCCTCGACAACAACGGCAAATCGCAAATCATGGAAATGGGCTGCTACGGCATCGGCATCACCCGCGTCGTTGCCGCCGCCATCGAGCAGAACAACGACGAAAAAGGCATCATCTGGACCAAAGCAATGGCGCCGTTTGAAGTCGTTATCGTACCGATGAACTACAAAAAATCAGACGCCGTGCGCGAAGCTGCTGACAAAATCTACGCCGAACTGCTGGTGGCAGGCGCAGACGTCCTCCTCGACGACCGCGACGAACGCGCAGGCGTACTGCTGAACGACTCCGAGCTTCTCGGCATCCCGCACCGCATCGTCATCGGCGACCGCGCCTTGAAAGAAGGCAATGTCGAATACGCCGAACGCCGCGACAATCAGGCGCAAACCGTAAGCCTGAATGAAATCGCCGGCAAAGTTTTGACTGCATTGAAAGACTGATGACGGTTTAAGCCGAATGCAGGTGAAAGAAGGTCGTCTGAAAACTGGAAACAGGTTTCAGACGACCTTTTTATTTTGAAATCAAAATCAGCAGTAAAAATTAGGAAAACACATGATTATTCAGTCAAGTATGTTTTTACCGCCTCTGCTATTTTTGTGAAAAAAATGGGCGGCGCTACTAATGAATCTGAAAATTCAAGCTGGACGGCAGCTTTGGCTTCGCGTATGTTCAAAGTGTATTTAGATGTATACCTGCAATGATTCGAGATATTTTATAGTGGATTAACTTTAAACCAGTACGGCGTTGCCTCGCCTTAGCTCAAAGAGAACGATTCTCTAAGGTGCTGAAGCACCAAGTGAATCGGTTCCGTACTATCTGTACTGTCTGCGGCTTCGTCGCCTTGTTCTGATTTAAATTTAATCCACTATATTATTGTAACTTTCACGGATATCAACAACCATGCCTTTCATCCCTCTCCCTCTTTCAGTTTGTCCGGAAAATGTGGATGACCTTATCCGCAGTCTGCACATGTTTGCACCTGTATTGCAAGTGTTGCCCAGTACAGTGTTTTTTGTAAAAAACACGAAAGCAGAGTATGTCTATGCCAACGATACCCTACTGCATCGTTTGCAATTACCCGATATGGCGGCTTTGATCGGAAAAACATCTGAAAACTTGTTTCAGTCTGAATGGGGACGGAGTTATACGCAACAGGACAAGGAAGTGCTGAGTAATGGAAAAATCATCAGCAACAGGCTGGAGCTGCATACGTATGCTTCCGGCGAACTGGGCTGGTGTATCACGCATAAAATGCCGGTGCGCAATCCTTTAGGTGAAATTATTGCCATGCTCGGCGTGTCTGTCGATGTGGAAACCAATGACAGCAACCGTCCCGAGTTGAATAAAAAAATCGCGTTGCTTGAATACATCGCCGGCCATTTCGACCAAAGCATCAAGATGAAAGACCTGGAAGCCGTTTCGCGCCTTTCTACCGCCCAAATCGAGCGTTATTTCAAAAAGATTTTCCACATCACACCTTCGCAATACATCCAAAAAGTGCGCATCGAAGCGGCGATGGCAATGCTGGAAACGGGCTTGTCGGTAACGGAAATTTCCGTCCGTTGCGGCTATTCCGATCACAGTGCATTCACTCGGCAGTTTAAGGCTTTGGTGGGCTTGGCGCCGTCTGAATTTAAGAAATCAAGATAACAGTAACCGTACGGAAATGCCTGTCTGAAAATAGTTTTCAGACAGGCATTTTTTGTTTTAAGTGTGTCTGAGTGTGCACATTTCCGCATAAAAAACGGGAAATTCATCAAGACGGCGGCAGCAGCGATTTTGTAAGGTTAACGGAAGTTTTTTAGCGATAGGATTTTGCTATGCCGCATACCGAATATACTTTTTCCGTGATTGATTCCCACACCGGCGGCGAGCCGACCCGTGTGGTTTACGGCGGCTTCCCTGAGCTTTCCGGCAGCAATTTGCAGGAACAGTGTGCTGATTTTGCCAATCGTTTTGACCATTTGCGCCGCGCGTTGATTTTGGAGCCGCGCGGTTCGGAAGTTTTGGTCGGGGCGTTGTTGTGCAAGCCGAAATCCCCCGCCTCTAGCGCCGGTGTAATTTTCTTTAACAACAGCGGTTATTTGGGTATGTGTGGCCACGGCACCATCGGTTTGATTAAAACGCTGCAACACCTCAAACGCATTGATATCGGCACGCATACCATCGAAACGCCGGTGGGCGATGTACGCTGCACGTTGTATGAAGACGGCTCAGTCAGCGTGCGCAACGTACCGGCCTACCGCTACCGTAAAGACGTGTCGCTTGACGTTGAGGGCATCGGCAGCATCACCGGCGATATTGCTGGGGCGGCAACTGGTTTTTCTTGGTGAACAACCACGGCTGCACCATCGCGCCCGACAATCTGGAGCAACTGACCGATGTTTCATGGCGCATCCGCACCGCACTGAACGCTCAGGGCATCACAGGCAAAGACGGGCAGGAAATCGACCACATCGAGCTTTTCGGTAAAACTGATACTGCAGACAGCCGCAGCTTTGTGCTTTGCCCGGGCAAAGCCTACGACCGCTCGCCTTGCGGCACAGGCACCAGTGCGAAGATGGCCTGTTTGGCTGCAGACGGCGTGTGGTCACCTGAAAAAGAGTGGGTGCAGGAAAGCGTAATCGGCAGCCGCTTTGCTGCTTCTTATGAAACACTTTCAGACGACCTGCATTCGGAGCGTCTGATCATACCGACCATCAAAGGAGAAGCGCACATTCATGCGGCATCAGAGATTTTTGTAAACGCGGATGATCCGTTCCGCTACGGAATCGAAACATCATGAGCGGCCAAGTTTTTTCTGCGACCGTGATCGGCGGCGGCATCGTCGGCTTGAGTATCGCACTGGAATTGCAGCGCTGTGGCGAAAGCGTACTGTTGTTAGAGCGGGACACTGTATGCGGAGGCGCATCTTATGGCAATGCCGGGCATATCGCCACCGAGCAGGTATTCCCGATTGCATCACCCGAGGTGCTCAAGCAGCTGCCGAAAATGTTGCTCGACCCGCTCGGCCCGTTGAGACTGGACTGGAAATACCTGCCGAAAATCACACCGTGGTTGTTCAACCTGCTGCGCAATCTCACACACCCGAACGTTTCCAACGCAGCCACCGCGCACTAATGGCGATCAATAGCCGTGCTTTGGCTGCGTGGAGGGAGTTTGCACAGGAATGGGGGGTGGAACAACACATCCGTATTGACGGCTCGCTGCTGGTTTGTGAAACCAAAAGTGGGCAGGTGGCGTTGCAAAGCACGGCAGGGCGTTAAATGAATTGGGCGTAGTCAACGAATGGCTCGACCAATCCAGCCTACACGAGCGCGAACCGGTTCTTGCCGATACGCAACTCGGCGCGCTGTTTTACCCCGATACCGGCCATGTGGTTGATTTGGCGGGCATGGCGGCGGATTTGCAGCACGCTTTCGTGCAGGCGGGCGGCACGATAAGTGAACATACCGACGTTTCCGACATCCAATTATTTTCAGACGACCTGTTCCGCATCAGCAGCGGCGGAAAAGCGTTTGAAGCCAAGCGCGTAGTGATTGCTGCGGGAGCGTTTTCCAAGCCGTGGCTGAAAAAGCTGTGCGGCAGCGACATTCCGCTTGATACGGAACGCGGTTACCACCTGATGCTGCCTCAGAGCCAAAATATTTTGAACGTGCCTGTAAGCAGCTTCGAGCGCAAATTCATCATGACGCCTATGAACGCAGGCTTGCGCCTGGCCGGTACGGTGGAGTTTGCCGGGCTGGATGCACCGCCGAATATGGAACGGGCGGAGCAGCTCTTTCGCTTGGCAGAACCTATGCTCAAAGGTCGTCTGAACCGGCAAGACGCCGTGCCGTGGATGGGGTTCCGCCCTTCGATTGCCGATTCTTTACCGGTAATCGACCGCAAAGAAAACATTTTGCTGGCGTTCGGGCACCAGCATTTGGGACTGACCCAAGCGCCGTTGACCGCAAAACTGGTGAAAGCCCTGTATTTCGGCGAACAGCCTGCAATCGATTTAAGTCCTTACCGTTTTAACCGTTTCTGAAGCGAACAAACCAAATCTGCATTTTTTTTGCAACAACGTTTTAATCAAACCAAATCACGATTAATTTCAAGAGGAGAAACATATGAATATCGAAGGTATTTTAGTTCCCATCGTTACCCCGTTTACCGCCGACAATCAAGTGGACACCGCGTTGCTTGCCGAGTTGGTGGACGCGTTTATTGCTAAAGGCGTGCGCGGCATCGTAGCCTGCGGTACCACAGGCGAGTATTACGCCTTGTCGGAAGCCGAGCGCGAAACCGTATTGAACACCATCGTAAAGGCCGCTGCCGGCCGCTGTACGCTGATTGCAGGTGTCAGCGATATGTCGAGCGAAGTGGCTGCGCAACGCGCCATCCGCGCTAAAGAATTAGGCTACGACGGCCTGATGCTGTCGGCACCGCCATACAGCTGCCGTCGCAGCAAGGCATTATCGAACACTTTGAATATGTGGCGTCTAAAACCGACTTGCCGATTATTCTCTACAACTTTCCCGCGCGTATCGGCGTAGAACTCGAATTTGAAACTGTGGCGCATTTGTCGAAACATCCCAACATCGTCGGTATCAAAGAAAGCACCGGTAATTTCTCTAACGCGTTGCGTATGATCCAGGCGAAATTCGACAACTTCCAAGTCGTGTGCGGCTGCGACGACCAACCTTTGGATTTCTTCTTCTGGGGTGTGAAAAGCTGGATTGCAGGTGCGGCCAATGTGTTCCCAGGTGAGCAGGTTGCCCTGTTTAACGCTGCCCAAGCCCAAGATTGGGATAAAGCCCGCCAGATTCTTACCGACCTTTATCCCGCCCTGCATTCGATGGAGTCGGGCGACTACAACCAAAAAGCCAAAATCGGTTGCTTAAACGGCACCAAGCCCGCCGGCAAAGTGCGCCTGCCGCTGCATAACCTGACCGCGCAGGAAGCCGCTGAATTTACGGCTTTGTTGAAATGAAGGAGCTGCCGTATGAAAACCGTTGAACAAATCTTCGATGCCGCCAAAGCAGGCAACCTGTGGGCAGGACATTTGATTCCTAACCATGCCGATTCAGGCAGAAAGCTGGAAAACCGCACCCCCATCGACAATTCCCTAATCGGCTACATCGCCGACGGGAGCGAACAGGATATAGATGCCGCCGTGCGTGCCGCGCGTTCTGCGTTTTCAGACGACCTTTGGGCAGGCAAAAGCCCATCTGAAAAACGTGCCGTACTGCTGCGTTGGACGCAGTTGATTGAAGAACACGCCGAAGAGCTGGCAGCGTTGGACTGTATCGACGCGGGCAAGCCCATCAGCGAGTGCATCAACACCGATATGCCCGCCACCATTGAGACCTTTTATTTCTATGCTGAATATGTGGATAAAGCCTTTGGCCGCGTCGCCCCCACCGGCAACGACGCACTGGGTTTGATTGTACATGAGCCGGTCGGCGTGGTCGGCGTAGTGTTGCCGTGGAACTTCCCTGCGCAGATGTTTGCATGGAAAGTGGCACCTGCTTTGGCGGCGGGCAATTCGGTGATTGTGAAACCTGCCGAACTGACTTCGCTGAGTGCCTACCGCATGGTGCAGTTGGCTCATGAAGCTGGTATACCCGAAGCGGTGCTGACGCTGGTTTGCGGTTTGGGTGAAACAGTCGGCAAGGCTTTAGGCATGCATAAGGATGTGGACATGGTGGCCTTTACCGGCTCTACCGAAGTCGGCCGCTATTTCTTGGAATATTCGGCGCAAAGCAACCTGAAAGAAATCGTCTTGGAATGTGGCGGTAAAAGCCCGCAAATCGTGTTTGCCGATGCGGATATCGATAAAGCGGTGCCGTCGATTTTAGCCGCCGCCTTCTGGAATATGGGCGAAAACTGCAGCTGCGGTTCGCGCCTGATTGTAGAAGCAAGCATCAAAGATACCCTGCTGGCCAAACTTTCAGACGACCTCAAGCAGGGCTGGAAAGTCGGTGATCCACGCCTGCCTGAAACCAACCTCGGCCCGATGGTGGAAGAAGCTCATTTTGATAAGGTGTGCCGTTATTTCGATACTGCCCTGAAAGAGGGCGGCAAACTGATCACCGGCGGCAAACCGGTGACGGCTGGTATTTCGAGCCGGCGATTATTGACGGTGTAACTGCGGATATGACTGTGTTTAAAGAAGAAATTTTCGGCCCGGTGCTTGCAGTAACCACATTCAGCAGCGAAGAAGAAGCCGTCCGTTTGGCGAACCAATCGGATTACGGACTGGCGGCTTCGTTCTACACATCCAATGTAAGCCGCGCCCACCGTGTTGCCCGCAAAATTCAGGTAGGTACGGTATCGGTAAACGGTTTTTCGGAAGGCAGTATTGCCACGCCGTTCGGCGGCTACAAACAATCCGGCTTCGGCGGTCGCGACAAAGGAGTGGAAGCGTTTGAGCAATACACGCAGGCAAAAACCATTTGGTTTATGGAATAACACAAAATAAAGCTCAGGTCGTCTGAAACTGGCAGCTCTTATCAAGCGTAAACCTTTTTTCAGACGACCTTAGATAACAACATAAAACCGCAAAGGAGAAGAGATGGAAAAGATTGTCAGTACGCTGGTGGATTATATCTGGGACAACGGCTTGGTTTACCTGGCTTTGGCCGTCGGTCTGTATTTCACCGTTATTACTAAAGGAGTGCAATTTCGCTATTTGCCCGAATGATCCGCCTGCTGAAAGAAAAGCAGGAATCAGGTGCGGGGATTTCTTCGTTTCAGGCATTCTGTATGTCGCTTTCGGGGCGTATTGGTGTCGGAAATATCGCCGGCGTAGCGACCGCCATTGCCGCGGGCGGTCCGGGTTCTGTATTTTGGATGATTGTGATGGCGCTGTTGGGCGGCGCCAGCGCGTTTGTAGAATCCACTTTGGCTCAGATTTATAAAACCAAAGTCGGTACGGAATACCGCGGCGGTTCACCTTACTACATTGAGCGCGGCTTAAAGATGAAAGCCTTTGCCGTGCTGGTGGCCGTAGTGATTTTTCTGAGCTACGGCGTGTTGGTGCCGGGCATTCAAGCCAATACCATTGCCACCTCGTTTGAAACCGCCTTCGCACTGCCTGCATGGAGCACCGGTGCTGCAGTTTCCATGATATTGGCGTTTCTGATTTTCGGCGGCACCAAACGCATCGCCCGTGCCGCTGACCGCATTATCCCTCTGATGGCTGTGGGTTATGTCGGTCTGATGTTGATTGTATTGGTAAACCACGCCTCGAAAATTCCCGAAACTTTAAACCTGATTATAGGTAGCGCATTTGGCACAGACGCGGTATTTGGCGGAATTGTAGGCAGCGCGATTTCCTGGGGTGTACGACGTGCCGTGTTCTCTAATGTAGCCGGTGCGGGAGAAGCGACGTTCAGCTCGGCTGCCGCTGAAGTAAGCCATCCCGTGAAACAAGGTTTGGTGCAAGGCTTTTCGGTGTATATCGATACCGTGATTGTCTGTACCTCGACTGCTATCATGATTCTGATTACCGGTATGTATAACGTGCATCCGAACGGCATGGAAACGCCGCTTGTGGAAAATATTCCCGGCGTGGAAGCCGGCTCTGCTTACACGCAGGCTGCATTGGGTACTGTGTTCGGCGATTTCGGCGGCGCATTTGTGGCGGTCGGTATCTTCTTCTTCGCTTTCACCTGCCTGCTGGCTTATTACTACATCGCCGAAACTGCGCTGCTTTATCTCGACCAAAAGCTGAAATACCCGATACTCAGTATGATTCTGCGGGTGGTGTTTTTAGCGGTCGTGTTTATCGGTAGCGTACAGTCCGCCAGCCTGATGTGGGGCTTGGGTGATATAGGCTTCGGCAGTATGTGTTATCTCAACCTTATTGCCATTGTATTTCTCAGTAAACCCGCCTTACGTGCGCTGCATGATTACGACTGCCAGAAACAAGCCGGCCTTGATCCGGTGTTCGACCCGCGTGTAGCAGGGATTGAGAATGCCGAATTCTGGATGGAACATATGCAACAACATGATAGGCACTAAGTTTGCTCCGTTACGATAGATGATCAAAGTAGAAGATCTGGATTTTAAGTGCAACATCTAATTTAATTGAGCAAACCCGTTTAAGAAGTACCTCATTTGGTGCCGGATAACACAACGTTTATGTGGGTGTGTTGTTCGGCACTACTGTATATGGTGTACCAGGACATGTCTAAATTTGCCTGAAATCCTTCCCTTTCAAAAAATACTGTCAAAGCGGCTCATTAGTATTTTCATTCGATTCCTGATCCCACTAATGTGCACTAGACTTCCTGCTTGGAAAATCTTTGCACTTCAAATCCAAATGTGTGAACTCTGCGTTCATTCGGACAATTCCCGTTTCAAAAACCAATCGCCAAACGGCCAGTCCACGCTGTCGAGCAGGTTTGGTAATCAGCCCAAGCTCGGTATCGCCTTCGATTTGCAGCTTGCGGTTGAAAAACAAAGTATCCGGGTCTTCCTCGCGCATCATCATCCGCATGAAGTCGATGCCGTTGGCGGCAAGGCGCAAATCGGGCGTACCAAAAAAATCCGCATCGATGAATTTTTCGGCATTGGCGGTGAAACGCACCTTGATGCCCGCGTCCAATACGTCGATTTCGAATTTTTTGCCGTCAAACAGGCTCATGTCGGCGGGCAGCAATCCGCGCTTGAGCATGGTGTTGAGGGCAAAAACCAAAGCGAAACGCGGTGGCCTGCCCGGTAATTTTCCGCCGATTTTTCCCGCCCATGCGGGCAATACGATTTCAGGCAACGCCATAATATTCCTCCTTCACGGCTTCGATACCCGGCTGGCCGTGCCAATAGCCGTCCACCAGCGTGCCGGTAGTCAATCTTTCTAATTCAGGCAGCGCATCCGCCAAGGCGGTTTTGCCGTCCAATACATCGCGGTGGATACGGACGATTTCCGCCATGCCGTGCATTTGCGGCGACAGGCGTAGCATGTTCACGCCGATTTGCCGCAAATCCTCATGGTGCGGCAGCAGGTTTTGGCAGCCGTAAGACATGGTTTGGATGCCGTTGATGGTTAAAAACGGCTTACCCTCGCGGGTATTCATGTCCATGCCTTGCTCGTAATCCAAGCAGCGGAATTCACAGCCGTCTTTGTTCAGGTTGTAATGCCGTGCGGTAAAGCAGCGTGAAGAGTACGCCAAAGGCATTTTGCCCCAAGCAAACAATTCCGTTTCAATGTCGTCTGAAGCCTTGATGATTTCGGCAACTTTGTCGCGGCTCAACTCGGACGGCGCAATCCAGCGGTATGCGCCCAGTTTCTGAAACAGCGCCAGCGTGCTTTCGTTGTAAATATTCAGGCTGGCGCCGGCGACAAACGGAATACCGTGTTCGCGCGCCAGTTTGACTGCGCCCATGTCGTTGGCTTCAACTTTGAATTTGTCCTGCCCCGTGATTTTGCGCAGGCGTTTGAGGTCGGATTCGCTTTCCAGCAGCACCTGCGACGACAAAATAATTTCCTTGCCGCTTTCCGCCAAATCTTCCGCTAAGCTGACCCAGTCGGCAAAACGCATTTTCTGGCGGCGTGAACACACCACTTCGCCCAGATAAATAGTGTCCACCGGCGCATCCAGCATGGCGGCATAAAATTCCAGCAGCGCTTCCTTCTGCCAGAAAAACAAAACCGGCCCCAGCGATAGTTTCATCGGATTCATTTTTCCTCCTCCCTTATTTCCACGGACGGCTGTATGCGCCCAAGGTCGTCTGATGCCCTTCCGAAACCTTGCTCAGCGCATTGTTCCATATCGGATTGACTTTGAAATGTTCCGGATTGGCAGCGGCCGCGTCCAAAGCCTGCCGCAGCGATTTGGTTACCTGCGCCGTGTACATCGGGCTGCGCTGGCGGCCTTCGATTTTGATGGCGGACACGCCGATTTTGATGAGTTCGGGCAGCATTTCCAAAACGTTCAGGCTGGTCGGCTCTTCCAGCGCGTAATAGGTTTCGTCGTTTACCTCGAAACGGCCTTTGCACAAAGTCGGATAGCCTGCCGGTTCGTCCGGTTTGTATTGGTCGATTAACACTTGGTTCAGCCGCACGTTCATGCGGTCGGGTAACTGCTCCCAGCGTACAGCTTTGGCAGGCGAACACACGCCCTGCATATTCGGCGATTCGCCTGTCGCATAACTCGACAAAATGCAGCGTCCTTCCACCATGACGCACAGGCTGCCGAAACCGAACACTTCGATTTCCACATCCGTATTGTCAATCACATGCTTGACCTGATCGACCGTCAAAACGCGCGGCAGCACGGCACGGCGGATGCCGAACAGCTCCTTCATCATATTGATGGCTTCATAATTGGTCGCCGAACCCTGCACCGACATGTGCAGCCTCAAATTAGGATGACGCTCGGCGGCATAAGCCATAATCGCAGGGTCGGCGACGATTATCGCGTCCGCCCCCAGTTGCACCGCCGTATCGACAGCCCGATGCCACCGCTCGATTTGCCCCGCCTGGGCAAAAGTATTGATTGCCATCAACACATTGCGGCCACGCGCATGGGCGTAAGCCACCCCTTCCTGCGCCGATTTCATATCGAAATTCAGCCCCGGAAAATTGCGCGCATTCGTCGCATCTTTCAGCCCCATATAAACCGTGTCCGCGCCATTGTCCACCGCCGTCTTCAAAGCAGGCAGATTGCCGGCGGGACAAACCAACTCAGGGATTTTCGGCATTTTGCGTTCCTCGACTCTTGCAGTTTGTTATTCGAAAATCAATATCTAGTATGATTTTGGGTATTTTAGAGATTTGGACACAAGATATTATGATTTAAATCAACTGTGAAATCAGGTTTGAATAGCGTATGTTTTGGTTAACATAATTTAACCATATCAAATATCAAGTTAATCAGCGGGTTATCTTTTCCAATTTGATAATATGAGATTAGTTATTATCTATTAAATTTATAGATTTTTACAATAAAAGGTCGTCTGAGACCTGTTTCAGACGACCTTTATTGTAGGAACACGTCGCGTTGTTTACACCACAGGTTGAGAAAAATAAGCCTGCAAGACCTCAAACGGCGTATCGCCGTTCAAACTGCGGTGCGGCTTCACAGTGTTATAGAAATTAACAAAGCGGCACAACTCCTTTCGCCGGTGTTCCGGACTGTCAAACAACTGTTTCTCATGCCACATCTCCATCAGGGTACGGATAACCCGTTCCGCCTTACCGTTGGTCTGCGGACGGGCAACCCGGGTAAACTTTTGACCAATCCCGTTCTCATAACAGGCTACACCGAAAGCATGGTTGGCCGAGCCTTTATATTCCGTACCGTTGTCGGAGTAAACGCACTCAATCAGGTATGGGCAGGGATCAATCAGGTGTTCGGTCAGAAACTTGGCGGCACTGTCTGCGGTTTTGTCCGGCAAAATGGCGGCGTATAGCTCCCTTGAGAAATCGTCGATGGCGACAAACAGGTAATCCCGCTTATCGGTGGCTTTCTGCCCTTTGAGCAGCGGCAGCCGTTTGGTATCGAGATGTACCGGCTCTCCGGGGTAGGATTTATTGTAGCGTTTGGCCTGCCTTTTGAGTTTTTCCTGAATGCCGCGTTCTACCTTGGCCAGGCGTTTCATTCCGTACTTTGCCTGTTTGAAACGGTTGTTGGTACTGGTTTGGGGTTTGAGCAGTCTGCCCCTTGCGGCTTTAAGTGCGCGGTAAATGGTGACGCGGCTGACTTGGTAGCGGCGTGCCAGGGAGGTGACGCTTTCCTTTTCCTGCGTGTAGGCCAGCCAAATGGCTTGGCGGTGGTGCGGGGTGAGACGGGTGTTTTTGTGCATGTTCATGTTTCAGTATTCTCCTGGAAATACTGTAAACAACGCTACTAGTTTCTACACCTTATCTAGGCGGGAGGCAGACGGCTGCTTGCTTAAAATTCAACGTGAAATTGCGTTCGCTTCCATATTCGTCAGCCGTCTCAAATCCGTTTTGCCGCATTAAATCGCGTAATTCGGTGCGGCTCGGTTTGTCGGGGTCGCCTGCTGTTTCGGAAACCGACAGCAGCCCGTCAGGACGAAGCAGCCTGCGGAACTCTGCCAAATATTCGGCTTGGTTGGCGACTTCGCACAACACGGTAATCAGCACAATACGGTCAAACGATTGATCCGGAAAATCAAAATGCGTGCCGTCGCACAGATAATAATCGACGTTTTCGATATGCCGACGACGCAAACGTTTTTCGGTATAAGCCAACATTTCCTGTTGTATATCCGCCGCCACCAATCGTCCTTGCGGAACTGACTGCGCCAGTGTCGGGCTGAAATAACCCGCCCCGCAGCCCACTTCCAAAATGCTGTGGTGTGGCGCAAGGTGCAGCCGTTGTACGATTTGTTGCGGCGAAAGCGCCCAGTTGCGCAAAGGGATCAGTAGCGTGAATGCAAGCTGATGCGGGAAGATTTTGCCTTTTTGCGTAAGTCCCTGCCAAATGCTTTTGAGCGTCTTAAACATGGGGATTCCTTTGGGTAATGTTGTTTTGCATTGTGCCTGCACAATATACAGTATAAAAATAGTGTGCGTTTTTTCCAATCATCACAAAAAGCAGCCTGCACTTCAATTTTTGAACATGCAGGCTGCTTTTTATAGAAAGAGGTCGTCTGAAAATTATTTTTCAGACGACCTTTGATATTCAGTCCCGTTTGGTACATGACCAAAGCTCCGTTTGCTTGCCATTAAATGAACACATCGCCTTACGCCAAAACACCATCACAATTACCGCCGCGATGATGATAATTCCGTATGGAATCATGCCGTCGCCGTTTTCATATGCCGCCCGTCCGCCCGGAAAGCCCGTCCGCGCGGTATTGGCAACCGTGTGGCACGCAATCAATACAAATACCGAGCCGCCACTGCCGTTATACAGCCATACATAGATAATCCTCACGGCAACCGTCCCTGCCAGCCCCCACGCGATCAGTTCGGCAGACTGCCCCACGGCAATCATGGACGGCAAGTGCCACAACGCCCACGGCACCCCGATAATCAGCGCCGTAACAAGCGGGGTAAAACGCCGTTGCAGACTTTCCGTAGCGTAGGCGGCATAGCCCAATTCCTCAGCAACTGCCGCGATAAAGAACATGACGAACGCACCGGCAAGCGGCGCAAACGATACGGATAGGGCAGGTATGGTTTGTCCTGTTTGGCGTATCGCGACATAAGTCAGCAGATAAAGCAGGGGAAAAATCAGTATTGCCGTCCCAAAATAGGCAGAATGCTTAATCCGCCTGTAATCAAACACACGGCCAAACAGTCCACGCACCGCCGCTATTCCGCCTTCGCGGTAACGCAGCAACGCAGCGGCAACCGTCGGAGTGAGCGCCGCGCCGATGTCGGTCAGCGGCAGATTATCAGGCAGAGGACTATGTTTGAGAAACAAAGACAGCAGCCAAAACGGCGCGCTCAAAGCATACACCAGTAGAAAATATTGCCACGGATGCGAATAATCGGCTGTCGGTTTTTCTGAAGAGAGGTTCTGCATGTTATTCCTGTTCGTTCAGTAAACAAGTTGGCAGGGAAGCCGGTACGGCTTGCTACATGATGTACAGTATAAAAATATTGCATGTTTTTTTCTAATTATTATGAAAAGCAGCCTACATTTCAATTTTTGAAAGTGCAGGCTGCTTTCGATAGAGAAAGGTCGTCTGAAAATTATTTTTCAGACGACCTTTGATATTAGAGGTAATATGAAAGTTTAGTTGGGTCATGAATCAAGCTGCGTTTGCCGCCGACTGAATTACGGCATGGTTTGGAATCATTCGGTAACAACAAAAACCGCGTGCGTGCGTACCGCACACACCCTACACCTTAATCTTAAGGTTTGCGTCGCCCGTAGGTAGGGTGTGTGGCGTAGCCACGCACGCGGTTGACAGGGATGCAGGCTACGGCTTGCTACGGCTTGCTACGGTTTGCTACAAATCTGATTCCCCGCCAAACATCTCTTCTGCCAAGGCTTTGGCTTTTTCCAAACCTTCAGGGGTGAGATAGGCGGATTTGGCTTTACCCCAAGGCTGGCTGATTAAGCCTTGTTCGTGCAGGCTATTGAGCAGGTCAAAATCGTAGCCTTTCCAAAAACGGCCGTCTTCAAATTCCAATGCGCCGATTAGGGCAAGCAGGGCGTTTTCCATTTTTTGGCGGTTGTAGGGCATGGATTAAGGCTTTCTTGATTTGGATTGATGGGGTGGGATGTGGAAGGATGCAGTACCGCGTGCGTGCGTATCGCACACACCCTACACCGCAATCTTAAGATTTGCGGCACCCGCAGTGGTAGGGTGTATGGCGTAGCCACGCACTCAGTCTGCAGGGATGCAGGCTATGGCTTGCTACAACGTCCAACCTATTGTATTTGTTTTAAATTTAATTAGAAAATAGAATATATATGGAATAATTAAGTAAAATATGAGACCTATGATATGTGCAGTTTTATTATTCTTAAAAATAGCAAAAGTATAAGTAACGAAGGAGATGAGGAAAAATATAGCTATGGATATATTGTATAAGAGTGAACTTTTTACATTTTCAGGTAAATTTTGATAAAAATCCCATGCCATCCGCAGGAATTCCTTATCAAATTCCACTGAGTAGGGTTTTAACTCTAACCACTTAAAGTGATAGTAAAGCATCGGCAAAAAATGAAATAAAGAAATAATCGCCGATAAAAAAGAAAATAAACTTATCAAATTATGTTGTCTGTCACGCCATAACCCATAAAGAGAAGAAAAAAAGTAATGCAATGGCTAAAATTTTTAATATCAAAAAAATAATTGGAAAATATATAGCATAAATAAATGAAATTACTGCTATTAAAACAACAGCAATACCAAATCCAAATATTGCTACGCCAGCATCATTTGAAGAGCTATTATTACCATTGTTAATATTGTTATTAATATTGATATTGTTATTAGAAATATTGGTAACATTTTTTTCTATCCTATTATTATCTCCAATTATATTGGTATCAATATTCCCATTAAAAAAATATTTTTTTATTCTTTGACATAAAATATATTTCCTCCAAATTTAACAATAGGCTGCCTGAAAACCCACTTTCAGGCAGCCTGCACTTTTCTAATTACAGCTTCTCTCGAACCCAACCTTCCACACTTCCCAGCATTTCAGGCAATTTCGCGGCATCCGTCCCGCCGGCCTGTGCCAAATCCGGTCTGCCGCCGCCTTTGCCGCCGACTTGTTCGGCTGCAAATTTGACCAAATCGCCGGCTTTCACTTTGTTTGTCAGCGGTTTGGATACGCCGGCGCACAGGGAGACTTTGCCGTCGTTTACTGCCGCCAAAAGAATCACGGCGTTGTCGGATTTGCCGGTTAAATCGGTAACGATTTCGCGCAGGGCGGCTGCGTCGGCTTCGATTTGGGCGGCGACGAGTTTGGCTGCGCCCAAGTCTTTCGCGCTGTCCAAAAGTTTGGCACCTGCGTGGACGGCGAGTTCGGCTTTGGCTTTTGCCAACTCTTTTTCCACGGCTTTGGCGTTTGCGGCGTTGGCTTGGATTTTGGCGAGTACGTCTTTTTCGGTTTGGGCTTTGACTTCGGCGATGATGTTTTTCATCAGGCTTTCTTGGTTTTGCGCCCATGCCAGCGCGGCAAGGCCGGTGATGGCTTCTACACGGCGGATGCCCGCGGCGATGCCGCCTTCGCTGATAATTTTGAAGAAGCCGATGTCGCCGGTGCGGGCGACGTGGGTGCCGCCACACAGTTCGGTGGAGTAGTCGCCCATGGTAATCACGCGGACGAAGTCGCCGTATTTTTCGCCGAAGAGCATCATGGCGCCGGATTTTTGCGCGTCTTCAATGGACATGGTTTCCACTTTGACGGGCACGTTGGCGATAATCGCGGCATTGACGCGGCGTTCGACTTCGGCGATTTCTTCTGCGCTGATGCCTTGCGGATGGGAGATGTCGAAGCGGGTCAGCTCGGCGTTTTGCAGGCTGCCTTTTTGTTCGACGTGTGTGCCCAAAACATCGCGCAGGGCTTTGTGCATCAGATGGGTCACGCTGTGGTTGCGCATGATGCTGTCGCGGATATCGTTGTCGATTTCGGCGGATACGGCATCACCGACTTTCAGACGACCTGATACGACTGCGCCGAATTGTCCGTGTACGGCGGCTTTGATTTTCTGCGTGTCTTCGACGCGGAAGCGGTTTTCGCCTGCAAAGATAAAGCCCACATCGCCGACTTGGCCGCCGCTTTCGGCGTAGAACGGGGTTTGTTCCAAAACGACTACGCCTGCTTCGCCTGCTTGCAGTTCGTCCACGGCTTCGCTGCCTTTGTATAAGGCGATGATTTTGGTGTCTTGGCTGCGTTTTTCATAGCCGGTGAACTCGGTGTCCGCGCCTGCGTAGTCCAGTTGCGCGTTGGCTTTGAAGTTTTGCGCGGCGCGGGCGCGGGCGCGCTGGGCTTCCATTTCGCGGTTAAAGCCTTCTTCGTCCAAGTCGATATTGCGTTCACGGCAGATGTCGGCGGTCAAATCGTATGGGAAGCCGTAAGTATCGTAGAGTTTGAAGATGATTTCGCCGTCCAGTTTGTTGCTGCCTTTAGTCAAGGCGTTTTCCAGCAAAACCATGCCGGTTTCCAAAGTTTGAGCGAAGCGGCTTTCTTCGTTTTTCAGGGCTTCTTCGATTTGGGCTTGTTTCTCTTTCAACTCGGGATACGCGTCGCCCATCGCTTTCACCAAATCAGGCACGAGTTTGTAGAAAAACGCCTGTTTCTGACCGAGTTTGTAACCGTGGCGTACGGCGCGGCGGATGATGCGGCGTAGGACATAGCCGCGGCCTTCGTTGGACGGCATCACGCCGTCGGCAATCAGGAAGGAGCAGGAGCGGATGTGGTCGGCAACGACTTTCAGGCTGGGCTCGTCCATGCTGAACGGCGCGCCGGTTTCACGGGCAACGGCTTTGAGCAGGTCTTGGAACAGGTCGATTTCGTAGTTGCTGTGGACGTGCTGCATTACAGCCGCCATACGCTCCAAGCCCATGCCGGTATCGACGGACGGTTTGGGCAGCGGGTTCATGTTGCCTTGCTCGTCGCGGTTGAACTGCATGAACACGCAGTTCCAGATTTCAATCCAGCGGTCGCCGTCTTCTTCGGGGCTACCGGGAATGCCGCCCCAAATTTCTTCGCCGTGGTCGTAGAAATTTCAGAACACGGGCCGCAGGGGCCGGTGTCACCCATCTGCCAGAAGTTGTCGGACGCGTATTTCGCGCCTTTGTTGTCGCCGATGCGGACGATGCGCTCGGCAGGCATACCGATTTCGTTCAGCCAGATGTTGTAGGCTTCGTCGTCTTCGGCATATACGGTCGCCAAGAGTTTTTCTTTGGGGATGTTCAGCCATTCGGGGGAAGTGAGGAATTCCCAAGCGAAGTGGATGGCATCGCGTTTGAAGTAGTCGCCGAAGGAGAAGTTGCCCATCATTTCGAAGAAGGTGTGGTGGCGGGCAGTGTAGCCGACGTTTTCCAAATCGTTGTGTTTGCCGCCGGCGCGCACGCATTTTTGCGCGGTGGTGGCGCGGTTGTATGGGCGTTTGTCAAAGCCGAGGAATACGTCTTTAAACTGGTTCATACCGGCGTTGGTAAACAGCAGCGTCGGGTCGTCGTGCGGCACGAGCGAGGAAGAGCGGACGATGGTGTGGCCTTTGGATTCGAAGAATTTTAGGAATTTTTGGCGTAGTTCGGAGGTTTTCATGATGTTTCGATGTCTCTACTAAAAAGGTTTCAGACGACCTTCCCGGCCGTATGTAATTGTGGAAAGAAAATGGGTGCTATATTACCGCAAAACCTTGTTTCTAGCTATTGAATCAGGGACTTTCAGACGACCTTCCGACTATCGCCCCAATGGAAATTGCTATCAGATAGTGCGTGCCTGATTTATAATCCCTTACTTTCCCTTCCACCCGATATGCAAGGAATGATAATGACCAAACATCTGCCACTCATCGCCCTGACCGCCGTCATGCTCGCCGCCTGCGGAGGTTCGGATAAAAACACCTCCGACAAAGCGGGTCAGGCGGGAAACCAAAATGTATTGAGGATTTACAACTGGTCGGAATACGTCGATCCCGAAACCGTCGCCGATTTTGAAAAGAAAAACGGTATCAAGGTAACTTACGACGTGTACGACAGCGATGAGACGCTGGAAAGTAAAGTATTGACCGGAAAATCGGGCTACGACATCGTCGGCCCGTCCAATACCTTCGTCGGCAGGCAGATTAAGGCGGGGGCTTATCAAAAAATCGACAAATCCCTGATTCCCAACTATAAAAACCTCAATCCCGAATTGATGAAACTGATGGAAGGCGTCGATCCGGGCCACGAATACGCCGTTCCGTTTTATTGGGGAACCAACACCTTCGCCATCAATACCGAGCGTGTGAAAAAAGCCTTAGGCACGGACAAACTGCCGGACAACCAATGGGATTTGGTGTTCAACCCCGAATACACATCCAAGCTCAAACAATGCGGCATCAGCTACTTGGACAGCGCGGCAGAAATTTATCCTATGGTGTTGAACTACATGGGTAAAAACCCCAACAGCAACGATACCGAAGACATCAAAGCGGCAACCGAGCTGCTCAAGAAAAACCGCCCCAACATCAAACGCTTTACCTCGTCCGGCTTCATCGACGACTTGGCGCGCGGCGACACTTGCGTCACCATCGGCTTCGGCGGCGACTTGAACATCGCCAGACGACGCGCCGAAGAAGCGGGTGGCAAGGAAAAATCCGCGTCATGATGCCCAAAGAAGGCGTGGGGATTTGGGTGGACTCCTTCGTTATCCCGAAAGATGCGAAGAACGTCGCCAACGCCCACAAATACATCAACGACTTCCTCGACCCCGAAGTCGCCGCGAAAAACGGCAATTTCGTCACCTACGCCCCTTCCAGCAAACCCGCACGCGAATTGATGGAAGCCGAGTTCAGGGACGACCGCACCATTTTCCCGAGCGACGAAGATTTGAAAAACAGCTTCATCATGGTTCCTATCCAGCCCACCATTTTGAAATTCATGGTCCGCCAATGGCAGGGCGTAAAAGCCGGCAAATAACTTGATACGGATAGATTAAAGGTCGTCTGAAAACTTGAAATACAGGTTTCAGACGACCTTTTGTTCGGGTTTTACAGCAATCCTTCTATCGGCAGGATGGAGAGGATTTTGGAGGTAACGCGTTTCCAGAATTTGGCTTCCGGTTCGGTGGAATAGGTTTTTTGAGTGGCGGGGTCGTACCAGTGCAGTTTGTTGTATTTGTCGAGGGTGACCTGATAGGCGTATTTCGGGGTGGTATTGACGAGGGTGCGCTGCATTTCGCCTGCGATTTGGGGGCTTTCGAGGACGACGCCCATTTCGGTGTTGAGTCTGGCGGAGCGCGGGTCGAGGTTGAATGAGCCGATGAACACGCGCTTTCGTCCACGATGAAGGTCTTGGCGTGCAGGCTGGTGGCGGAGCTGCCGGTCAAACCGCGGTCTTTGGTGGTGGGGACGGCATGGTTGGGTTGCAGCTCGTAGAGTTTGACACCGGCTTTGAGCAGGGGTTTGCGGTATTTGACGTAGCCTGAGTGGACGGCGGCTACATCGGTTGCTTGGAGCGAGTTGGTCAGGACGGTGACGTCCACGCCGTCTTTAACGAGTTGGTCAAGCGCGCGCACGCCTGATTTGGTGGGAACGAAATAGGGCGAAACGAGATAAACGCTTTTTTCGGGCGTTTTCAGGGCGTCCTGCATGCGGTCAAAAATGGGCGGTTTGTGGCGGTCGCGGTCCAGCCCTTTGGCAGGATCGTCGCTGATCAGGCGGGTATGGACGCTTTGCCAGTCTATGCTGTTGCTCTGCATTTTTTTGTAGAGTTCGGAATTTTCGATGTTGCTGCGGTAACGGCCGAGGGTTTCGTTTTTGTCTTTGTCGTTGTAACCCAGCTCTTGGAAGCCTTTTTCTATATCGCCTTTTTTGATGATGCTGGTGGCGGTGTAGGAGGAATGGCTTGCCCAATAGCGGTCGAAGTCTTGGGAAACTTCGGGCACGACGCGGCCGGTGGCAAGAATGTCGAGGTCGGCAAAGATGGTGTCTTCGCCGACTTTGAAATATTCGTCGCCGATATTGCGCCCGCCGAGGATGGTGGCGCGGTTGTCGGCGGTAAAGGATTTGTTGTGCATCCGGCGGTTGAGGCGGGGGGAAGTCGGTCAAATAGCCGAGCGCGCGCCATTTGCGGCGGACGAAGGGGTTGAACAGGCGGATTTCGATATTGGGATGGCTGTCGAGGGCGAGCAGGACGTTGTCCAGCCCGTTGGTGTTGTTGTCGTCAAGCAGCAGTCGCACGCGCACGCCGCGTTCGGCGGCATGGTGGATCAGGTTGAACATGAGCTTGCCGGAGAGGTCGTTGTGCCAGATGTAGTATTGGAGATCCAGGGTGTGGTCGGCGGTTTCAATCAGGGCGGCGCGGGCGACGAAGGCTTCGTGCGCATCGTTGAGCAGATAGACATTGGAAATATCGCCGCTGGTTTGGGTAGGGGCGGTATTGAGCAGGGCATCCATGCGCGGGGCGGAACGGATGTCGAGGTAGTGGCTCTCAGGGCGCTCGTCCAGTGAGGGCAGGCCGGCGCAACCTGTCAGGAAAACCGGAAGCATAAGGATGAGATGGATTTTTTTCATTCTTGAGGGTATTTCAGACGACCTTCTGCGCTGAAACGGTATTTATTTAGAAGGGTCGTCTGAAAAGAAGTTCGATGTTTATACGGTTCGCATTTTAACCGAGAACAAAGCCGACCGGATTGCTTTTTCGGGTCGGCTTCGTGTTTAAACATGGATGCTGTCGATTTCGGCGTACCGCTTTGCTTTTTCTTCCTCACTTAAAAACGAGGCTTTGAACGAGTTTTTGCACAAGGCTCGGATGTCTGTTTCATTCAAACCCAATGCGTCGGCAAGTTCGATGAAGTTTTGGTTGAGGTAGCCGCCGAAATAGGCGGGGTCGTCTGAATTGACAGTAACCAATACGCCGCGCTCAAGCATACGGCGCAGGTTGTGTCGGGACAGATCGCCGACAACTTTGAGCTTGAGGTTGCTCAATGGGCAGACGGTCAGGGGCATTTGCTCGGCAATCAGGCGCTGCATAAGAGTTTCATCTTCTTCGGAGCGCACGCCGTGGTCGATGCGGACGACTTTCAACAAATCCAACGCTTCCCAAACGTATTCGGGCGGGCCTTCTTCACCGGCATGGGCGACGGCGGGAAAACCTTGTGCGCGGGCTTGGGCGAAGACGCGCTCGAATTTCGAGGGCGGGTTGCCGAGTTCGCCCGAGTCCAGCCCGATGCCGTCGATATGTCGTCTGAAAGGCTGCGCTTGGGCAAGCGTTTCAAACGCGGATTCTTCGCTCAAATGCCGCAGGAAACACATAATCAGCCTGCTGGAAATGCCCCATTTCCTGCGCTTCCAGACGGGCACGGGTAATGCCGTTGATGACGGTTTCAAACGATACGCCGCGCGCGGTATGGGTTTGCGGGTCGAAGAAGATTTCGGTGTGGGCGACGTTGTCCTCGCGGCAGCGGGTGAAATAGGCGGTGGTCAGGTCGTAAAAATCCTGCTCGTGAAGCAAGACCGCCGCCGCTGCGTAGTAAATATCGAGGAAGGATTGCAGGTTGTGAAAATCGTAAGCGCGGCGCACGGCTTCCACATCCGCATAGGGAATGGAAACGCCGTTGCGCCCGGCGATGGCGAACATCAATTCCGGCTCGAACGTGCCTTCGATATGGACGTGTAATTCGGCTTTAGGCAGGGCGCGGATTAAGGTGTGTACGGTCATGGGCAGCACCCGCTCGGTCAATAGTGGCGGCGGCGGAAGTAGAACATTCCTTCGCTGTCGAGTTCGAGGATGTAGCGGCCGTTTTGAACGGCTGCATAACCGCTTTTGCCTGCCTGATAGGGTTGCAGGGCGGCATGGGAGAGGAGGTAGCCGGTCAGTTTGCCGCCGTCTTCGGCGATGTTGCCGACCAGTTTGGCAAACAAGGCATGGCATTTGCCGTTTTCAGTCCAGCCCAAAGGCTCGCCTTTGTCGCCGGTTTCCATACATTTTCCGCTGATGACTTCCAAATCGTTGGGGTGGTTGCCGATCAGTTGGATGACGTTTTGTTCGGACAAGCCGTTAATCGGATAGCTGATTTGTTTTTTGCCGTCGTTGGTTTTGCTTTCACTGCTTTGACCTAAATCCAAGCCTGCGATGGCGTTGTTGTCGATGTATTTGACTTTAAACGCGGGCTTTGGCGCGGCTTCGGCGGCATTTGGTGCGGGCTCGGCGGGGGCGTCGGATTTGCCGCAGGCGGCAAGCAGGAGGGCGGATAAGAGAATCGGAAAGGCTTTCATCGGATATTCCTTGTTTTAAACAGGAAAAGGTCGTCTGAAAATAGCGGGTTGTTTTTTCAGACGACCTTTTGAGATTTACTTCAATGGGCGGATGCCGACGGCGTCGCGTACTTTGTCCAGCAGTTCGCGCGCTTCTTTGCGCGCTTTGGCTGCGCCTGCCTGAAGGATGTCTTCGATTTGCGAAGGGTTGGCGGTCAGCGCGTTGTAGCGTTCGCGCGGTTCTGCCAGCTCGGCGTTGATTTTGGCGGCCAAGAGTTTTTTGGCTTCGCCCCATGCCAGACCTTCAGCCAGTATTTGCGTAAACGCTGCGGTTTCAGACGGCGTGGAGAAGGCTTTGTAGATTTCAAACAAAGGGCTTTCGTCGGGCTGCTTCGGTTCGCCCGGCTCTTTCATGTTGGTGATGATTTTGTTGACCGATTTTTGGGTTTTCTTGTCGTTTTCCCAAAGCGGAATGGTGTTGCCGTAGGATTTGGACATTTTGCGTCCGTCCAAGCCGACCAAGAGTTCGACGTTTTCGTCGATTCTCACTTCGGGCAGGGTGAAGACTTCTTTGAAGCGGTGGTTGAAGCGGCCGGCGATGTCGCGCGCCATTTCGACGTGTTGGATTTGGTCGCGGCCGACGGGCACTTCGTTTGCGTTGAACATGAGAATGTCGGCGGTCATCAGGATAGGGTAGCTGTACAGTCCCATTTCTACGCCGTGGTCGGGGTCTTCCTGATTGTTTTCGACATTTGCCTGCACGGCGGCTTTGTAGGCGTGGGCGCGGTTCATCAGGCCTTTGGCGGTGATGCAGGTCAGAATCCAGTTCAATTCCATCACTTCGGGAATGTCGCTTTGACGGTAGAAGGTGGTGCGCTCGGGGTCGAGTCCGCAGGCAAGCCAAGTGGCGGCAACGGCTTGGGTGGATTGGTGAATCATCTCCGGCTCGTGGCATTTGATGATACCGTGGTAGTCGGCGAGGAAGAGGAAGGATTCGGTATCGGGGTTTTGCGCCGCGCGGACGGCAGGGCGGATGGCGCCGACGTAGTTGCCCAGATGCGGGATGCCGGTGGTGGTTACGCCTGTGAGGACGCGTTTCTTGCTCATGGGGATATCCTTAAATGGCTCAAGGTCGTCTGAAATGAAATAGGGATTGATTATACCTGATTCCCAACGAGTTTTCAGACGACCTTTATAGTGGGCATATCGACTTATTCACAGCTTTTTCTGATTTAATCTATTTTAAAAACAAATTGATACTATATTTTTTTAATATTTTAGTAAATTTTCTCTTGAGTTATCCACAGGCGGCACTATATAGCGTTTATTAGAAAGATATTCGTTTCAGAAGAAAGGAAACCTAAAGATGAGATTCGACAAATTAACCGCCAAATTCCAACAAGCCCTTGCAGAAGCTCAGAGTTTGGCGTTGGCTGCAGACAGCAGCTATCTGGAAGCGGGATTCGTACTGAAAGCCCTGCTTGACGACCAAAACAGCGGAGCCGCCGCGCTCTTGGCTCATGCGGGCGTGAATGTGCCGCAGGTGAAGCAGCGTTTGCAACAACATTTAAACAGCCTGCCGAAAGTGTCCGGTCAGGGCGGCGATATTCTGCCCAGCCGCGAATTGCAGGCGGTGTTGAACCTGATGGACAAAGCGGCAACTAAACGCGGCGATGCCTATATCGCCAGCGAACTTTTCCTGCTTGCCTTGGTGCAGCAGAACGATGCGATCGGCAAAATCCTGAAAGAAGCCGGTGCGACCGAACAAAACATCAATGCCGCGATTGACGCGGTACGAGGAGGACAAAACGTGAACGATGCCAATGCCGAAGACCAACGCGATGCGTTGAAAAAATACACGCTCGATCTGACCCAGCGCGCCCGCGACGGCAAACTTGACCCCGTTATCGGCCGCGATGACGAAATCCGCCGCGCGATTCAGGTATTGCAACGCCGTACCAAAAACAACCCAGTATTGATTGGCGAACCGGGTGTGGGTAAAACCGCCATCGTCGAAGGCTTGGCGCAACGCATCGTCAACGGCGAAGTGCCTGAATCCCTACGCAACAAACGCCTGCTGGTTTTGGACTTGGCGGCATTGATTGCCGGCGCGAAATACCGCGGCGAATTTGAAGAACGCTTGAAAGGCGTGTTGAACGACTTGGCGAAAGACGACGGCAACACCCTGATTTTCATCGACGAAATTCATACTTTGGTCGGTGCGGGCAAAACCGACGGCGCGATGGACGCGGGCAATATGTTGAAACCGGCTTTGGCACGCGGCGAACTGCACTGCATCGGCGCGACCACCTTGGACGAATACCGCCAATATATCGAAAGACGCGGCACTCGAACGCCGCTTCCAAAAAGTATTGGTCGGCGAACCTAGCGTGGAAGACACCATCGCTATACTGCGCGGTTTGCAGGAACGTTACGAAATCCACCACGGCATCGACATCACTGACCCCGCCATTGTTGCCGCCGCAGAGTTGAGCGACCGCTACATTACCGACCGCTTCCTGCCCGACAAAGCGATTGATTTGATTGACGAAGCCGCCAGCCGCATCAAAATGGAGCTGGACAGCAAACCCGAGCAGATGGACAAACTCGACCGCCGCATTATCCAGCTCAAAATGGAAAAAATGCACGTTGCTAAAGAAAGCGACGATGCCAGCAAAAAACGTTTGGAACTGATAGACGAAGAAATCGATGGCTTGCAAAAAGAATACGCCGATTTGGACGAAATCTGGAAAGCCGAAAAAGCCGCGTCCTCCAGCACCACCGACATTAAGAAACAGATGGACGACATCAAAGTCAAAATCGAGCAGGCCAAACGCCAAGGCGACTTTGCCCGCGCGTCCGAACTCGAATACGGCGAGTTGCCGAAATTAGGCGCGCAGTTGCAGGCGGCGGAAAGCAACCCCGACGGCAAAACAAAACAAACTCTTCCGCACCGAAGTCGGCGCGGATGAAGTAGCCGAAATCGTATCGCGTATGACCGGCATCCCAGTATCTAAAATGATGGAAGGTGAACGCGACAAGCTGCTGAAAATGGAGGAAGTATTGCACCGCCGAGTGGTCGGTCAAGACGAAGCCGTGCGCGCCGTGTCCGACGCCATCCGCCGCAGCCGCTCCGGCCTTGCCGATCCGAACAAACCCTACGGCAGCTTCCTGTTCTTAGGTCCGACCGGCGTGGGTAAAACCGAGTTGTGCAAAGCTTTGGCAGGCTTCCTGTTTGACAGCGAAGACCACCTCATCCGCATCGACATGTCCGAATACATGGAAAAACATGCCGTCGCCCGCCTGATCGGCGCGCCTCCGGGCTATGTCGGCTACGAAGAGGGTGGTTACCTGACTGAACAAGTCCGCCGCAAACCGTACAGCGTGATTCTTTTGGACGAAGTGGAAAAAGCCCATCCCGACGTGTTCAACATCCTGCTGCAAGTATTGGATGACGGTCGTTTGACCGACGGACAAGGCCGCACCGTGGACTTCAAAAACACTGTTATCGTCATGACTTCCAACATCGGCAGCCAGCACATCCAACAAATGGGTACGCAGGATTACGAAGCCGTGAAAGAAGCGGTGATGGAAGAAGTGAAAGCCTACTTCCGCCCCGAAATGATCAACCGTATCGACGAAGTGGTTGTGTTCCACGGACTGGATCAGGAGAATATCCGCAACATCGCGAAAATCCAGCTAAAAGGCTTGGAAAAACGTTTGGAAGCGCAGCACCTGCACCTGAAAGTGGACGATGCCGCATTGGATTTGATTGCCAAAGCCGGTTTCGACCCCGTGTACGGCGCACGTCCGCTCAAACGCGCTATCCAGTCGGAAATCGAGAACACGTTGGCAAAAGCCCTGCTCGAAGGCAAATACGCGCCCGACAGCACGATTCATGTGAAAGAAGAGGGCGGCAAGCTGGTGTTTGCTTGATTTGAGTGTAGATTGAGATAAAGTGATGAAAAAGGTCGTCTGAAAACCTGATTGTGGGTTTTCAGACGACCTTTCGTCTTAGGGTTTCGATATTTCACATCGGCAACGCGGTTTTACAAATCCTGCAAACGCTCGACCGAAGGGGCGTAGTAATATGCGCCGGAAACAGCAGTCGAGAGATGCTTGAGCAGCAGGTCGGTTTTGCCGTCGGCATCGCCGAACATGTGCAAAAGCTGTACCTCGATGTTGTGCAGGGTATGGCAGTAGGCGGTGAACATCAGGCCGTGTTCGCCGCTGAGTTTGCCGAAGGGCAGGCTGCGGCGGACGATTTTCAGACCCACGCCGTTTTCTTTCAGGTTGACGCGCCCCAAATGCGAATCGGGCAGGCGCACGTCTTTGCTGAACTCTTCATTCGCTTCTTTGCTGCGGCCGACGCTGGCTTCTTGTTCGGCAACGGGGACGGCATCCCATTTTTTCAGGTCGTGCAGGTATTTTTGCAGCAGGACGTAGCTGCCGCCGGCATCGGGTCGGCCTTCGGGAATAATGGCGACATTGCGGACGTTTTCATCACCTTGCGGGTTTTCAGTGCCATCGACAAAGCCGTCCAGTCCGCGGTCTTCATAAAGGCGCAGGCCGTGTTCCTCGGTGGCGATGCTGATGCTGTCGCCGAACGCGGCAAAGACGGATTGGGCGAGTGCGAAGGCGGCTTTTTGGCGGCAGGCTTGGATGTGGATGTAGATATCGTGTTGGGTTGAGGGTGCAAGACCGTTGCCCATCACGGGGAAGGGCTTGATTTCGCTGCCTTCTTCTGCGTGTCCGAACGCTTTCCATGCGTCGCTGCCGAAGGCGATGGTCATGCCTAAATATCTTCGGGAAAGTGGGTTTTCAGCTTCGCCAAGGCTTCAAGCGAGCTTCGGCAGGCGGTTTTGATGTCGTCGTAACGGTGGTCGCGGATGTCGGCCTCGATGAATATGCCGGCTTGGGCGTGGTCGGGGATGATGGAAGTTTGCGGGCGGGGCATTGTGTTTCCTTTTCAGTTTATTGAGTTTTTCGGACAATATTATAGCACTTAAGGTTTTCAGACGACCTCGTCTGAAAGGGCGGATATGATAGAATCCGCCGTTTGTGTTCTGATTTTCAACAGGTTCGCTTTATGTTTGGTACGATGTTTTTGATTATGATTCTATTGCTCCAGCTTTTCACGTTCGGGTTGGGGCGTTCGTTGCAATGGCTGTTCGCGCCGGTGGTCGGTAAGGTGGGCAGGCGTTGGCTCATGGGGGTGTCGTATTTCGTGACCAACGGCCTGCTGGCAGGGCTTTTGTTGGAGTTAGGTCATTTTATGTTCCGCATCATGGCGTTTTGGATGGTGTTGCTGCTGTTTGTGATGTATGCGGCATTGGCGACGTTTATCCTGTTTCTTCTGCTGCGCAAATTCGTGGCTAGCCGGTCGCTGTCGCGCAGCCTGCGGTTGTTCGCGCCGTTGTTTGTGTTCGGTTTGGTTGGCTTTGGGCTGTACAACGCCTATACGCCCGTCGTCCGTCATCAGACCGTCGTGATCGATAAGAAAATGGACAAACCGCTGCGCATCGGCGTGGCAAGCGACCTGCACTTGGGAATTTTGTTCGGCGCGCGGCAACTGGATAAGCTGGTGGACATCATGAACCGCGAAAAAGTCGATTTAATCCTGTTGCCGGGCGATTTGATGGACGACAACGTTGATGCCTACCGCAAAGAGAATATGCAGCCGCATCTGGGTCGTCTGAAAGCGCCGCTGGGCGTTTACGCGACTTTGGGCAATCACGATATGTTCGGCGACAGCGCGCGCATCCGCCATGACCTTGAAGCGGCGGGCATTACCGTACTTGGCAACCAAGTGTTGCAACACGATGCGTTCCTGCTCGTCGGCCGCAATGATGACTTGGATCACGACCGTCCGTCTGTCGCGCAGTTGCTGGAAAACCACAATACCGACCAGCCTGTTTTGCTGATGGATCACCGCCCGACCGAAGTCGAGGCGCACGCCACGCTGCCTATTGATGTTCAAGTTTCCGGCCATGTACACAACGGTCAAATCGCGCCGGCGAACCTGATTGTCCGCACGCTCTACCGCCTTGCCTACGGCTACGAGGAAATCGGCGGAAGACACTTTTTGTTACGTCCGGCTACGGTTTCTGGGGGATTCCGCTGCGCTTGGGTTCGCAGTCGGAAGTTTGGGTGATTGATGTGAAGGGAAGTAATTTATTGAAATGAAGATATAAGGTGTATGAAAAAGGTCGTCTGAAGCAAAATTCGGACGGCCTTTTTTATGACTTATGGGCAAAAAAATCTATTTGGGTTATAATGCCATCAAACTAAATCAACTCTGCGGATTGGTTTTCGTTCGCGAAAAATCTGCAAAATACTCAACACATTACTTCAATAAATAATCAAGGATGAGCATTATGGGAATCATTAGTCTTATTTTCATCGCTGTGATATTGGGCTTTCTGCTGATTAACTTCAAACAAAAGCTCAGCCGTTGTAAAAAAGATTACCAAGAATCTTTCGTTGCATTGCGTATCGCTTTGGCGTGTAGGCACCAGGCAGTCAGACATGTTTTAGATGCGTCAAAAATCTACTTGGGGTGCAAAGGTGACGATATGGATAAAGGTTTGTTGTCCGCCTGTGGCGATGCAGAAGCGGTATTGAGCCAGGCATCCAAATCTTTTTCGCCAGAATCGCTTTCCCGCCTGTGCAATGCGGAAGCAGAATTAAACAAATTGCTCCGAAGCTTGCAGGAAGCTTTGGAAAAAAACTTAAAACAACGACCCGACGAAGGGTTGAAAAGCCAGCTTGAAATGCTAGATGCAGCTGAAAACGACGTTGTTTCTGCGCGCCGTGCTTACAACCGCTCCGCAGAACGCTACAACCGCATATTGAGAAAGTCCATGAGCGGAATTATTGCGAAAGTATTGGGTTATCATGTCAAAGCAAGCCTGATTAAATTTGAAGACAACAATGGCCCCTCAAATGAGCAAACATTTACTGGCACGCTCGTAATCCTTGTTCGAAAGTATGACGAGTTTGGATGGGAACCCCTTTATTGTCATCATCCCTCGTGCAATAAAAAGGTCGTCTGAAAACCTGGAACATGGTTTTCAGACGACCTTTGTTTTTCAAAACGGAATCAACCGCCGCATGCGCCGCAGCAGCCGCCTTCGCTGTGGCCGCCGCGTTTTTCTTCGTTGTTGACTACGGGCAGCTCGACTTCTTCAGATTGTTCTTTTTTGTCTTCGGGCAGGTCGTTGACTTTGATTTTGTTTTCTTCTGACATTTTAGGCTCTCTTTAAAAAAGGGTGGAAAGGTGTGCCAAGATACCATCGGGCGGCGGATAAACCAAGTCGGATTTAAGATTTTTTGCGATTCGGTTTGATGAATCGCAAATCGTGCCGGTTTAGGATGGTTGATGTGCGGCTGATATGATGACGGGACGCTTGTTATAGTGGATTAACTTTAAATCAGGACAAGGCGACGAAGCCGCAGACAGTACAAATAGTACGGCAAGGCGAGGCAACGCCGTACTGGTTTAAAGTTAATCCACTATATCGCGTCCCGCTTTGGTTTTCAGACGGCCTTTGGGCATCAGTTCAGGCGGTTTTTCTTACCGAACCAGACGAAACCGATCGCGCCCAAAACAATCATCGGAACGCTCAACCATTGTCCCATCGACAAGCCCAAGGTGAGCAGACCGAGATAGTCGTCGGGCTGGCGGGCGTATTCGGCAATGAAGCGGAAGAAGCCGTAGCCGCCGAGGAAGAGGGAGGCGACTTGTCCAGTCGGACGCGGTTTTTTGGAAAAAATCCATACGACGATGAAAAGGCAGATGCCTTCCAGCGCGAATTGGTAGAGTTGCGAAGGGTGGCGTGGCAGTACGTGGTATTGCTGCATCCATTCCGCCCAAAGCGGGTTGCGCACGGCAGCGTTGAGGTCTTCTGCGTGCGCTTGCGGGAAGCCCATTGCCCAAAAGGCGTTGATGTCGGTAACGCGGCCCCAGAGTTCGCCGTTGATGAAGTTGCCGATACGGCCGGAAGCCAAGCCCAGCGGAACAAGCGGCGCGACAAAATCCATGGTTTTCAAGGTACTGATCTTGTGTTTGCGGCTGAACAGCCACATGGCGATGACGACGCCCAAAAAGCCGCCGTGAAACGACATGCCGCCTTCCCAAACTTTGAAAATATCAAGCGGATGGGCGAGGTAATCGGAGAGTTTGTAGAAAAGGACGTAACCGAGACGACCGCCGAGAATGACACCTACAACGCCCCAAGTCAGGAAGTCGTCGAGCATTTCTTGGGTAAAGGCGGTGTTGCCTTGCTTGATGCGGCGGCGTCCCAGCCATAGGAAAAGAATAAAGCCGACGATATAGCTGAGGGCATACCAGCGGATGGCGACTGGTCCGATACTGATTGCAACAGGATTAAACTGCGGATGTATCATCATGATGGTGTTCCTTATGAGAAGGGCGGTTTATGTGTTTTTAGCCCGACAAAGGTCGTCTGAAAATGCCGATTGGGATTTTCAGACGACCTTTTGTGTGATGGGGAAAAATAATTATCGCAAATCATCGACAACGTTCAAGACAGCCGACAACATGGCTTCGCCCAAGCGCAGGGAGCGTTGGCCGTTCCAGCCGAAGTCGTCGTCGGGCAGGTTGGCGTTGTCTTTAAACGGCATTTCGAGCGTATAGGCGAGGCAGCCGAAATGGTTGCCCACCCAGTTGGTCGCGAGCGTCATGTTTGCCTGACCGGGCGCGTCTTTTTCATAGCCGTATTCGTCTTGGAAGTCGGGGCTGGCGGAGAGCAGGGCGGTTTTGAACTGCGTTTCCAGTGCGGCGATGCGCGGATTATAGTTTGGCACGCCTTCCGTACCGGCGACAAAGACAAACGGCAATGCTTCGTCGCCATGAATGTCCAAGAACAAATCTACGCCGGTTTCCAACATTTTTTCGCGAACGAGGAATACTTCGGGGCTTTTTTCCAAAGTCGGATTTTCCCATTTGCGGTTGAGGTTTGCGCCTGCGGCATTGGTGCGCAGGTTGCCCAATACCGAGCCGTCGGGATTCATGTTCGGTACGATATAGAAAGTGGCGCGGTCGAGCAAGATGCGCGCAGTCGGGTCTTGCGGATCGAGCAGGCGGCCGAGCAAGCCTTCGATAAACCATTCCGCCATCGTTTCGCCCGGATGCTGGCGGGCGATAATCCAGATTTTCATGTCGCTTTCGACTTGGTTGCCGACGGTCAGCAGATTGATGTCACGACCTTGAACAGTGCTGCCCAAGTCGTCGATGCGGCAAAGCCCGCTGCCTTGCGCGTCGCCCAAGAGGTTTAAATGCTGCTCGTGGGAGTAGGGTTCGAAATAGGCGTAGTAAACGCTGTTGGAGAGCGGTGTATGATTGATGGTCAACACGCCGTTTTCGTATTCGGTTGGGACGCGGAACCAATTTTGGCGGTCGTAAGAGGCGCACGCCTGATAATCTTCCCAGCCTTCGGGATAAGCCGAATCCGCCGCGTTTTCAAAGTGCATCACGCAATTCTGATACGCCGCTCCTTGTAGGCGGAAATAAAACCATTGGGCGAAATCGGAAGCATTGTCCGGACGCAACTCCAAGCGGATATTGGCGGGGTCGATCAGGTCTTTGACGACGACGGAGCCGGCGTCAAATTGAGTGCTGATTTTAATCATGGGAAAGTCCTCGGTATATCGGGCAAACCGGATAACCGTTGTTTGAGAAAATGTGTGGGCGATACCATATCCGTCGGCGACGGCAAACCGATATGCCCGAATCCTTCGATTCTACCATTCCGACGGGCGCGTCCTCAACCGATAAGGGGCGGGGAATGTTGTTTCAGACGACCTTTGACGTTAAGATAGGGCAGATTCACTTTAAATCAGGACAAGACGGCAAAGCTGCAAACAGTTGCGAAGCTGATTTTTACTGATTCAAAGGTAATCCGCTATAATGATTAAATTGTTAATAATGAGACACGATTATGAGCGAATCCCACCCCATTTCCGCAGCCGACAAAGCGCGCATTTTAGCCGAAGCCCTGCCGTATATCCGCCGTTTTTCCGGCTCCGTTATCGTCATCAAATACGGCGGCAACGCCATGACCGAGCCTGCTTTGAAAGAAGGCTTTGCCCGCGATGTCGTTTTGCTCAAACTGGTGGGTATCCATCCTGTCATCGTCCACGGCGGCGGACCGCAAATCAATGAAATGTTGGAAAAAATTGGTAAAAAAGGCGAATTCGTGCAAGGCATGCGCGTGACCGACGGCGAAACAATGGACATCGTAGAAATGGTGTTGGGCGGTCATGTCAACAAAGAAATCGTCTCGCTGATCAATTTACAGGGCGGACGCGCGGTCGGAGTCACCGGACGCGACAACCATTTCATCAAAGCGAAAAAACTGCTGGTTGATACGCCCGAGCAGGCAGGTGTGGACATCGGACAAGTCGGCACGGTCGAAAGCATAGACGTACGCTTGATTGAAGGCTTGATCGAACGCGGCTGCATTCCCGTCGTCGCACCCATCGGCGTCGGCGAGAAAGGCGAAGCCTTCAACATCAACGCCGACTTGGTCGCAGGCAAACTGGCGGAAGAGCTAAACGCGGAAAAACTGCTGATGATGACCAATATCGCCGGCGTGATGGACAAAGAAGGCAACCTGCTGACCAACCTGACCCCAAGCCGTATCGGCGAATTAATCGCAGACGGTACGCTCTACGGCGGTATGTTGCCCAAAATCAGCTCCGCCGTCGAAGCGGCAAGCAACGGCGTCAAAGCCACCCACATCATCGACGGCCGCCTGCCCAACGCGCTTTTGCTGGAAATTTTCACCGATGCGGGCATAGGCTCGATGATTTTGGGCGAAAGGTCATAACGTCCCGCAGATGATTCAAGGCTTGCCCAACAGCAGGCCTTGTATAGTGGATTAACTTTAAACCAGTACGGTGTTGCCTCGCCTTAGCTCAAAGAGAACGATTCTCTAAGGTGCTGAAGCACCAAGTGAATCGGTTCCGTACTATCTGTACTGTCTGCGGCTTCGTCGCCTTGTCCTGATTTAAATTTAATCCACTATAAATGCCCGAATACTAAATACACAAAAGGTCGTCTGAAAACCTGTTTCAACGTTCATAGAGAATGCTGAAACGGATTTTCAGACGACCTTTTTGCCATTTTCAATCCTATTGAGGCTGCACGTTGAAAGGCATATCGATTTTCTGCCATTGCGCGCTTTCGTAGTCGAGCGCGGCGGCGATTAGGGGGTGTTGTTCGAGCCAGTTTTGGCTGATGCGCAGGATGAAGCCTTTTCCGGTTTCGTCGGCGCGCAGTTGGGTTTGCGGCGGCAGATCCAAAGGCAGGCGGGCGCGGCAGAAAAGTGCGGCGAGGCGCAGGGAAAGGACGGCGTACCAAAGCATTTCGCTACTGCCGACAATATCCGCCATTTTTTTCATGTCGCCTCGATGTCCGATAACCAGTTGCGCGAGTATGGTTTGCTCTTTACGGGAGAAGCCGGGCATATCGGCGTTTTCGAGGATATAGGCGGAGTGTTTGTGGTAGCCGGTATGGGCGATGTCGAGTCCGATTTCGTGCAGCCTGCCTGCCCAGCCGAGGTATTGTTGCCATTGGGCAAGGTCTTGGACGGTTACGTTTTTGGCGTGGCACAGGCTGTCCATAAAGGCTTGCGCGGTTTCGGCGACGCGTTTGGCTTGGTTGAGGCTGACGTGGTAGCGGTTTTGGAACTCGGCGGTCGTCTGATCGCGCATGTCTTCGTTCAAACCGCGTCCGATCAGGTCGTAGAACACACCGTCGCGCAAGGCGGCTTCGGTAACGGTCATTTTAGTGAGTTCGAGTTCTTCAAACGCTGCCATCATGACCGCCAGTCCGCCAGCGAACACTTCTACGCGTTCGGGCTTGAGGCTTTCGAATTTGGCTTTTTTGACGGAACCGGCTTCAATGATACGCTCGGCGAGGTAGCGCATGCCTTTGTAGGTGATGTCGGCTTCTTGGGGCAGCTCGGCGGCGATAAGGTCGCGTATGGATTTGGCGGAGCCGGATGTGCCGATGGCGAAATCCCAGCCTGTGCGCTTCATCATTTTGCTGATGCGCTGGATTTCGTTGCGTGCGGCGGAGATGGCGGCTTGGAAATCTTTGGCGGTGATTTTGTTTTGGAAAAAACGCAGGCTGTAAGTCACGCAGCCTAGGGGCAGGCTTTCGGTGGCGAGCGGCTGGAGGTCGGAGCCGATGACGAATTCAGTCGAGCCGCCGCCGATGTCGATGACGAGCATCTTGTCGCCGTTGGGCGGCAGGGTGTGGACGACGCCGGTGTAAATGAGACGGGCTTCCTCTCGACCTGCGATGATTTCGATGGGGAAGCCCAGTGCGGCTTCGGCTTTGGGTAGGAATTGGGCGATATTTTTTGCTACGCGGAAGGTATTGGTCGCCACAACGCGCACTTGTTCGGGCTTGAACCCGCGCAGCCGTTCGCCGAATTTAGCCAAACAGTCCAAGGCGCGTTCTTGGGATTCTTCGCTGAGGTTCTTATGTTCGTCCAAACCGGCGGCAAAACGCACCATTTGTTTGAAGGAATCAATGACTTTTAGTTGTCCGTTGTTGTTTTCGCAAACTTGGAGGCGGAAGCTGTTGGAACCTAAATCGACGGATGCCAGGACGTTGGTGGGCGTAGTGGTCATGAAAAAATACCGGTGGATAAACGAAGGTCTAATGTTACTCTGTCCCGCCGTTGATTGACAATATCGCAGATCAACTTTAAACCGCCGCAATATTGCACTGCGTTGATGTATCACTCATTGTCTGTTTCAAGTCAATCTGCTCATCAATGATACACGCCACCTTTGATTCCGCACGGAGATATTCTTATAATATCCGTTTGCAAACGTCAAAAGGTCGTCTGAAAACGAAAATAGGTTTTTCAGACGACCTTTAAACCGAGTAAACGAATGATACTACACATGAAAACGGAAAACCTTATCCTCACACCCGAATCCCCGTCCCGCCGCCGCTTTTTAATGGCTGGCGGTGCATTGCTGCTCAGCCCTGCCGCCGCACTCGCCGGCGCGCAACGTGAAGAAACGCTTGCCGACGATGTTGCTTCGGTCATGCGCAGCTCCATCAACAATGTCAATCCGCCGCGCCTCGTGTTCGCCGATCCAAACGAAGGCGAACGCTGGCTGGCGGCGATGTCCTCCCGCCTTGCCCGCTACGTTCCCGATGCCGCCGAACGCCGCCGCCTGCTGGTCAACATCCAATACGAAAGCAGCCGCGCGGGGCTGAATACCCAAGTGATTTTAGGATTGATCGAAGTCGAAAGCGCGTTCCGCCAATACGCCATCAGCGGCGTGGGCGCGCGCGGGCTGATGCAGGTCATGCCGTTTTGGAAAAACTATATTGGCAAACCTTCGCACAACCTGTTCGACATCCGCACCAACCTGCGTTACGGCTGCACCATCCTGCGCCACTACAACAATATCGAAAAAGGCAACATTGTCCGCGCTTTGGCGCGCTTCAACGGCAGCCTGGGCAGCAACAAATACCCCAACGCCGTCTTGGGAGCATGGCGCAACCGCTGGCAATGGGGCTGACCGCGGGGTATAAACGGCTGCGCCCGTGCAAATGCAAACCCTTTTGAATCCTGTATAATCCGCACATCTGATAATTTTAAAATTTCAGACGACCTTAAAATCCTACCGGGTCGTCTGAAAAACCGTTTATGGCAAAAGACACCCGCATCCAAATGTTCCCGCACGAATGGCGTGCCAGCACCACCCTCTCCGGCGTTTACGCTCTGCGTATGTTGGGGATGTTCTTGGTTCTCCCCGTTTTGTCCTTATATGCCGCCTCATTGCCCGGCGCGGAAAACAACAAAACCTTGGTTGGTCTGGCAATGGGTATCTACGGACTGACGCAGGCTTTGCTGCAACTGCCTTTGGGCATCGCCTCCGATAAATTCGGACGCAAAAAAACCATTTATGTCGGACTGATTGTCTTTGCCGCCGGTAGTTTTCTTGCCGCCGCCGCCAACTCATTGCCTATGCTGGTTGCCGCGCGCGCCATTCAAGGGGCGGGCGCAGTTAGCGCCGCAGTGACCGCGCTGCTTGCCGACTTGACCCGGGACGGCGTGCGTACCCGCGCAATGGCGATGATAGGTTTGAGCATAGGTTTGACCTTTTCCGTCAGCCTGGTGGTCGCCCCAATGATTGCCGACATGATCGGCGTTCCCGGATTGTTTATGCTGACCGGTATTCTGACCGTCATCAGTATAGGCGTTGTCGCTTGGATGACTCCTGATCCCGAAGTGTCCAAGCTGCACGAAGACACACAGGCGCAGCCCTCACGCATGGTCGAAGTCCTCCGCGACCGCCAGCTTCTCAACTTGGATTTCGGCATTTTCGCGCTGCATGCCGCACAAATGGCGTTGTTCACCGCCCTGCCTTTTGCCATGACGCAGCTCGGTTTGGAAAAAATTCAGCATTGGAAAGTCTATCTGCCCTCGACCATCGCAGGGCTGGTGATTATGATCCCCCTCATCATCATCGGTGAAACCCGCAACAAGCTCAAGCAAGTCTTCATCTTCGGCATCGCCTGCATTGCCGCGGCGCAAATCGGCTTATTGTTCGGCATGCACTCGATTTGGCTGATTACCGCCTATCTGGTTGTTTACTTTATCGGCTTCAACGTATTGGAAGCCAGCCTGCCGTCCATGGTGTCTAAGATTGCGCCATCCGATTTGAAAGGCACGGCGATGGGCGTTTACAATACCATGCAGTCCGTCGGACTGTTTGTGGGCGGAGCAAGCGGCGGATGGCTGTTTCAACAATACGGCTTCGCAGGCGTTTCACCTTTTGCAGCGTATTGATGCTGTTGTGGCTGGTCATCGCCGTACTCGCGCCCGCGCCCAAACCCGTCAAAAATCTCAGTTATCCCGTCAGCCCCGCATGGCAGGAAAAACACGATTCGCTCTACCAAGCATTGTCCCAAGTCGAAGGCGTCGAAAGCATTACCTTCAGCGCAGACAAACAAACCATTTACATCAAGGCGTTGCAAAAAGGATTTGACCAAGAGGCCGCCGAAAACATCATCACAGGAGTTTAAAAAATGTCATTGAACAAAGTCATCCTTATCGGCCGTCTCGGTCGCGATCCTGAAGTCCGCTATATGCCCAACGGCGAAGCCGTCTGCAATTTCAGCGTCGCCACCAGCGAAACATGGAACGACCGCAACGGCCAGCGCGTAGAACGCACCGAGTGGCACAACATCACCATGTACCGCCGCCTCGCCGAAATCGCCGGACAATACCTGAAAAAAGGCAGCCAAGTATATCTGGAAGGCCGCATCCAAAGCCGTAAATACCAAGGCAAAGACGGCATCGAACGTACCGCATACGACATCATCGCCAACGAAATGAAGATGCTTGGCGGCCGCAACGACAACAGCGGCGGCGCACCTTACGACGACGGCGGTTACAGCCAAGGCGGCTACCAACAAGCACCGCAGCAACAATACCAAGCCGCCCCGCAAAACCAAGAGCCCCCTGCCGCCCCCCGCCGCCAAGCTCCAGCCGCACCGGCAGCCCCTGTCGAAGACATCGACGACGATATTCCCTTCTGAACAGAAACAATATAAAAGGTCGTCTAAAAATCGTGAACTGGCCCCCAAATCTTGGACACTCATAAAAGCCTTTTCAGGCGCTCTGTGCAAGCTGGGTTCTGTATGCGACAGGACTCAGCTTTTTCAATTTCAGACTGCAACGCTCCCGGTTGTAGTAATCCATATATAGTGGATTAAATTTAAACCAGTACGGCGTTGCCTCGCCTTGCCGTACTATTTGTACTGTCTGCAGCTTCGTCGCCTTGTCCTGATTTAAATTTAATCCACTATAGTCATCTATCTGTTTCATCAATTCGTCCACCGTCAATTCCCCTGCGTTATAGAAACACTCCGTCTTCAACACCGCAAAGAAGCTTTCCATCGGCGCATTGTCCCAGCAGTTCGCCTTACGCGACATGCTTTGAACCATGGAATGCTCCGCAAGCAATTCCCTATACCCCGCCGTACGGTACAGCACACCTTGGTCCGAATGAAGCATCGTTCCCTTATCAGTCAGACGGGGTGCGGCTTTTTCGAGCATTTCCTTCACCATTTCGCTGTCGGCTCTGCGGCTCATGGCGTAGGCGACGATCTCGCGGTTGAACAAGTCCAAGATTGGCGAGAGGTACAGTTTGCCGTCGCTCCCTTTGAGTTCGGTCACGTCGGTCAGCCATTTTTCGTTGGGCTTTCGGGCTTTGAACCGGCGTTTGAGGAGATGTTCCGATATTTCGCCCATGGCGGGATGGCGGTAGGCTTTTTTCGCCCGTATGAGGGCTTTCAGCCCCATCTGTTTCATCAGCCGAGCTGCTTTTTGCGGTTCCAATCCGATGCTGCGGCAATGCGCCTTTGCCCGTAGCGTCCTTTATGCCGCCGGTAGGTTTCGATAAGGAGGGCTTTGTCGGCTTCATCGGGGTCGGGGCGGTCTTGGTGGTGGTAGTAAAAGCTGCTTTTGGGCAGGTTTGCGATGTGCAGCAGGTATTTGAGCGGGTGTTGCGCCCTCGGTGTTTGGACGGTTTGGCTTTGTCCTTTTCGGTCCGCTTTTGACTGAGGGCTTTTAACTCCTTTAGGTAGGCGACCTCTGCGCGCATGTAGCACAACTCTTCGATAAGCTCTGCCTGTGTTTTTTCGTGGTCGGGTTTGTCGGCGATGAAGGGGTTTTTGCGGTGTTCGGTCATGGTTTTGGATTGGGGATGTTCGAGTGCGCCGATGCCGCCTTCCTGATAGGCGCGTATCCATCGCCGCAGGTGGGTTCGGGAGATGCCGTAATGATCTGCGGTACGCTGTTGGCTGCGTATGTGCAGGTAGTGGAGTACGGCTTGGTATTTGAAGTGTAATGTATATTTGCTCATAAAAAAACTGCACCTTGTGAGTTGGAGGGGGGATGTCCAACTTTTGGGGTGCAGTTCAATCGGTTTTCCCGGTTTTCAGACGACCTTTTTGTTGTGTGTCGCAAATTAGGCATAACTTAGCTTGCACATACCCGTTTAAAAAATAAGCTCATTCCTTCCTGCTGAACTGCATGGCTGCAAACCGTTTGACAAAATTACCTTAAAGCTATAATATTTGTTATATATGATTTTTATTATATATTTTTATTTTTAGATAAATCTCTAAGACAAGGAACAATAAAATGAAACGGAACTTAGGTACTTTGGATCGCACTCTCCGCATCGTCATTGGAGTAGCCTTAATCGCCGCTGCTGCGACAGGTCAAATCGGCTGGTGGGGTTGGTTGGGCATCATCCCGCTGGCCACCGCCTTGATAGGCAACTGCGCGTTGTACAGCTTATTGGGCATCAATACCTGCCACATCAACAAAAAATAAAGAAAGCAAAACATGAGTAAAGAAGGACAACTTCCACGAATTACTCCTGCAGAAGCGGCAGCGAAAATCCGTGAAGGCGCGATAGCGGCAGACATTCGCAGCCAAGCAGAATATCGGGGTGGGCATATCGGCGGCGCATTGTCTCTACCGCCGGAGCAGCATCGCGACAAACTGCCCGACAACACCGCGCCCGGTCTGATTTTTTATTGCTTGGGCGGCAAACGCACGGCGCAGGCAGAAGCAGCATTGGCGGAACTTGGTTGGGGACGCGAGTGCTACATTCTTGAAGGCGGTTTGCAGGCATGGAAAGCTGCCGGACTGCCCATAGTTGCCGAACACGCCGCGCCGGACATCATGCGGCAGGTGCAAACCATCGCGGGCGGGTTGGTTCTGTTCGGCGTGTTGGCAGGTTCGCTGGTATCGCCTTGGTTTTATCTGATAGATGCGCTAGTCGGCGCAGGCCTGTTGACAGCCGGTTTAACCGGATTCTGCGGCATGGCACGACTGCTTGCTAAAATGCCATGGAACCCCGCTAAACAGAGGTCGTCTGAAAGTTGCCGCTGCGGCAGTTATGACTGATAATGCGACCTTCACATTTGCCGAAAGGGCAAACAATGACCACTGCCGATAATCAACCACCCTACGAAGAAGCCACCGCCTTTCTTAAACTTCTGGCAAATCCCCACCGCCTCGCCGTACTGTGTAAGTTGCACGAAAGACCGTACAATGTAACCGAACTGGCTGAATCATCCGGCCTGCCTCAAGCGGCGATGTCCAGCCAATTAGCTCTATTGCGCGAGGCCGGGTTGGTGTCTTTTGAAGTAAACCACCGAGAGCGGCAATATTACATTGCCGATTCACGAGTCAACGAGATGATACAGCTGCTGTATTCCTTTTTCTGTGCAGGAAAAGATTGAAATGTGGTTGTACTGCCTTGGACAGACTATCCGGAAAAATTAGCCTAAAAGGTCGTCTGAAAATTTTTCAGACGACCTTTTTGTTGTGTTTAGTAATCTACCCTTTGCACTATTGCCTAATTGTAGAAACTAGTAGCGTTGTTTACAGTATTTCCAGGAGAATACTGAAACATGAACATGCACAAAAACACCCGTCTCACCCCGCACCACCGCCAAGCCATTTGGCTGGCCTACACGCAGGGGAAAGAGAGCGTCACCTCCCTGGCACGCCGCTACCAAGTCAGCCGCGTCACCATTTACCGCGCCCTTAAAACCGCAAGTGGCAGACTGCTCAAACCCCAAACCAGTACCAACAACCGTTTCAAACAGGCAAAGTACGGAATGAAACGCCTGGCCAAGGTAGAACGCGGCATTCAGGAAAAACTCAAAAGGCAGGCCAAACGCTACAATAAATCCTACCCCGGAGAGCCGATACATCTCGATACCAAACGGCTGCCGCTGCTCAAAGGGCAGAAAGCCACCGATAAGCGGGATTACCTGTTTGTCGCCATCGACGATTTCTCAAGGGAGCTATACGCCGCCATTTTGCCGGACAAAACCGCAGACAGTGCCGCCAAGTTTATGACCGAACACCTGATTGATCCCTGCACATACCTGATTGAGTGCGTTTACTCCGACAACGGTACGGAATATAAAGGCTCGGCCAACCATGCTTTCGGTGTAGCCTGTTATGAGAACGGGATTGGTCAAAAGTTTACCCGGGTTGCCCGTCCGCAGACCAACGGTAAGGCGGAACGGGTTATCCGCACCCTGATGGAGATGTGGCATGAGAAACAGTTGTTTGACAGTCCGGAACACCGGCGAAAGGAGTTGTGCCGCTTTGTTAATTTCTATAACACTGTGAAGCCGCACCGCAGTTTGAACGGCGATACGCCGTTTGAGGTCTTGCAGGCTTATTTTTCTCAACCTGTGGTGTAAACAACGCGACGTGCTCCTACAGCCTAATGAACCTGAGACCCTTGCAAAATTCTCCAAATCCCCTAAATTCCCACCAAGACATTTAGGGGATTTTCTATGAGCATCTTCTTCCGGCAAACCGCACAAGCCATAATTGCCCAACATATCGACTGCTTCCCGCTGTTGAAGTTGGAGCAGATGATTGATTGGTAACCGATCGAGCAATACCTGAATCGACAAAAAACCGTTATCTCCGAGACCATCGCGGCCGTCCCGCCTATACCCTGTTGTCCGCATTCAAAGCCGTCCTGCTCGGACAACGGAAAACAGCCGAAAAATCTGTGTTGGAATTTTTAACTGTTGGGTAAAAAGGGTTATAGTGGATTAAATTTAAATCAGGACAAGGCGACGAAGCCGCAGACAGTACAAATAGTACGGCAAGGCGAGACAACGCCGTACTGGTTTAAATTTAATCTACTATATTTCGCAAAGGTCTTGGCTATTCTTGAAAATACCAGGTCGTCTGAAACGCTATTTGAGATTTCAGACGACCCTTATATTTTATAGCTTCAATCATTTTTTTGTCTAAATGATAAATTTGGGCAACGGCTTCTACAAGATCACTGTCGGTTGAGCCTGCTTTTATTGAGGGTGCGGGTAGGGGAATGGAGCAGTTTGTTGGTCAGTTGTATAGAGAGGCGTTCGAGGACTTCTTCGGGGGACGTACCTTTCGCCAGTTGCTTCATTGCATTTTTCGAGCACTTGTCTGCGGGCGCGTTCGCCCTCATCGCGAAGTGCGCGGATAAGCGGAACGCTTTGGCGGCTTTTTTGTTGTTGGATAAATTCGCCGACTTTTTCTTCAACCATGGCTTCGGCGGCCGCGGCGGCTTTTTGCCGTGATTCTTTACCGCTTTGGACGATGTTCATCATATCGTCGACGGTATAAAGATAGGCATCTCCAAGTTCGCCCACTTCTGCTTCGATGTCTCTGGGGACGGCCAAATCCAATAGGAAAACAGGCATGTTATGGCGTTGTTTCAAAGCGCGTTCGACCATGCCTTTGCCGACCAACGGAAGCTGGCTGGCAGTTGAAGAAACGACGACATCGTATTCGTGCAAAATTTCAGGCAGGTCGGTCAGCAGGCGAGGTTCGGCAGTAATGCCGAGTTTGTCGCACAATTCTTGCGCACGGGGTAGGGTACGGTTGGCGACGGTAATCAGTTTGGGGTTTTTCGCGGCAAAGTAGGTAGCCACCAATTCAATCATTTCGCCTGCGCCGATAAATAAAACATTCAAATCGGCAATATCTGGGAAAATTTGTTCCGCCATTTTGACTGAGGCGGATGCCATAGATACGGAATTTTCACCGACGGCGGTATCGGTACGGATTTCTTTGGCTACTGAGAAGGTTTTTTGGAACAGCGCATTGAGGTGTGAATTGATGCTTTCCTGATCTTGGGCGATACGGACGGCATCTTTGATTTGTCCGAGGATTTGCGGTTCCCCCCAATACCATGGAATCCAGCCCGCAGGCTACGCGGAAGGCGTGTCGGATGGTTTCGTTGTTGTCTAAAGTGTAGAGGTAGGGACGGATTTCTTCGATAGGGAGATTATGATATTCGGCGAGCCATTCAATAATCCGCTCTGTATCGCCGACACAATAGAGCTCGGTACGGTTGCAGGTAGACAGAATGACGGCTTCGTCAGCAGCCGGACTGTGTGCCAAAGCACGAACGGCATCGGGGAGATGCTCGGCGGCGAATGCTAATTTTTCGCGTATGCTCAGGGGTGCAGTTTGATGGTTGAGTCCGACGGCGGTGAGTTGCATGGGGAGGGTGTTTTGCGGAATGGTGTGTGTCGGGCGGTATTATAGCCCAATTCAGGTATGAAATGAACGGATAAGGAGGAGCGGGTAGGTGGCGGTAGTCTGAAATTTTATGTGTCGGCAGCTTTAGGTTTTCAGACGACCTGTTCATCTCACAGATAAAAATGTTTGCCGTTGTTCGGGTTGCTTGCTTTCAAATCGTTCAACATCCGTTTGAAATCCAAGCCGTATTGTTCGCTTAATTTTTCCGCACGTTTTTTCAGTTTGTCGAGGTTTTGCTCTTTCGGGCTACTTTGGAACGCCATCACCGCCATATTGCCGTGGCTTTCGGCGGGCAGTTCCAGCACGCGGCCTTCGAAGACGTTGAGTAGGCGTTCGATGAATCGTTGGTAGCGTTTGTCGCCGCTCCACCAGTTGGTGACGAACACGCCGTCAGGCGAGAGGGCGTGGCGGCAGTCTTGGAAGAAGGGTTCTTCCACCAGCGCGTCGATGATTTGTTCGCCGTCGAAGCCGTCCACCAAAATCACGTCGGTATTGTGTCGGAACACTTTGATGTATTCCGCGCCGTCCGCTTCGACGATTTCAAAGTTTTCCCCTTCAAAAGGCAGCTCGAACAGGCTGCGGGCGACGGCGATGACCTGCGGGTTGATGTCCACGGCGGTTTGCTTGGTGTCGGGCAGGTGGCTGTCTATCCAGCGCGCGAACGAGCCGCCGCCCAAGCCGATTTGGGTGATGTGTTTCGGCGTTTCTTCGGCAAACAGAAGCCAGCCCATCATCGCGCGGCTGTACGATAAAACCAGTTCGGCGGGATGGTCGAGGTTCATCGAGCTTTGGATGGTGTCGCTGCCCAGATGCAACGAGCGGATGTTGCCTTCTTCGGAAATGCCGACTTCGGGCAGGTCGGACTTGGCGGGGCGCAGGCGGCGGTAGGGGTGTCGTGGCATGATGTGGACGGATGAAGGGGAAAGGGGAGTATTTTATCAGAGTGTCGTCTGAAATGCTTTTTGTGCGGTTGTTTTTCAGACGACCTTTCGGTTATATATCTGAGCGGCTTGGTTTATATATGGGGTAATCATTACGTCTGAAATAAATTTCTTTTTAAATCAGATATTTTTTATAAAAATTTACTTTGTGAGCAGTAAGCTATTGCCAAGTGGGGCAGTTAACGGCATAATTCGGCTTCTTTGCCGGTATAGCTCAGTTGGTAGAGCACCTGACTTGTAATCAGGGGGTCCCGAGTTCGACTCTTGGTGCCGGCACCAGTTTATCGCTGAAGGTGCCGCAAGGCATTTCAGTAAGCCGGTATAGCTCAGTTGGTAGAGCACCTGACTTGTAATCAGGGGGTCCCGAGTTCGACTCTTGGTGCCGGCACCAATCAAACAGCCCGATTGTGAAAGCAGTCGGGCTGTTTTGCGTTTGCCGTTCGGGTGGCAGGGCGGCGGGCATTTCACTATAATAGCCCGTTTTAATCTAAAAGGTCGTCTGAAAAAGGCGGAACACATTCTAATGATTACTGTGAACACACTGCAAAAGATGAAGGCAGAAGGCGAAAAAATCGCCATGCTGACCGCCTATGAATCCAGCTTTGCCGCGTTGATGGATAACGCCGGCGTCGATGTTTTGCTGGTGGGCGATTCCTTGGGCATGACCGTGCAGGGACGCAAATCCACGCTGCCCGTCAGCCTGCGCGATATGTGTTACCATACCGAAAACGTCGCGCGCGGTACGGAAAACGCGATGATTGTCAGCGACTTGCCTTTTGGTGCGTATCAACAGAGTAAAGAACAGGCGTTTGCCGCCGCTGCCGAACTGATGGCGGCGGGCGCGCATATGGTCAAACTCGAAGGCGGCGTTTGGATGGCGGAAACCACCGAATTCCTGCAAATGCGCGGCATTCCCGTCTGCGCCCATATCGGCTTGACCCCGCAGTCCGTGTTTGCGTTTGGCGGATATAAAGTGCAAGGGCGGGGCGATAAGGCGGAAGCCTTGTTGGCAGATGCGAAAGCGCACGACCAAGCGGGTGCCACCATCGTATTGATGGAATGTGTACCGGCGGAATTGGCGAAAAAAGTAACCGAAACCGTCTCTTGCCCGACCATCGGCATCGGCGCAGGTGTGGATTGCGACGGACAAGTTTTGGTCATGCACGATATGCTCGGCATTTTCCCGGGTAAAACCGCCAAATTCGTCAAAAACTTCATGCAGGGTAAAGACAGCATTCAAGCCGCCGTTGAAGCCTATGTCCATGAAGTCAAAGCCAAAACCTTCCCCGCGGCGGAACATTCGTTTGCCTGATGCTTATAACTAAAAAAGGTCGTCTGAAAAGGTTTTCATCGTGAAAACCGAATTTCAGACGACCTTTGTTTGTCCGTGTTCCCAGCGTATAATCGGCGCATGATTTTCGGGCTGACAAAACATGGCGGCTGTGTACCGTAATCCCGAAAAAGATAAAGGACATTTTCCATCATGCAAATCATTCATACCATTAAAGAATTACGCGAATGGCGCAAAAACGCAGGCAGCGTTGCCTTTGTTCCGACCATGGGCAATCTGCACGAAGGCCATCTCGCCCTCGTTCGCGAAGCCAAAAAACGCGCCGACAACGTTGTTGTCAGCATTTTCGTCAACCGCCTGCAATTCGGACAGGGCGAAGATTTCGACAAATACCCGCGCACCTTGCAGCAAGACGCCGACAAACTCGCCAACGAAGGCGTAGCCGTCGTGTTCGCGCCCGACGAAAAAGAGCTGTATCCCCATGTCGAGCAACGTTTCAACGTCGAACCGCCCAACCTTCAAAACGAATTGTGCGGCAAATTCCGCCCCGGGCATTTCCGCGGCGTGGCTACCGTCGTCAGCAAACTGTTCAACATCGTCCAACCGAATACCGCCTGTTTCGGCAAAAAAGACTACCAGCAGTTGGCGATTATCAAAGGCTTTGTCGAAGACCTGAATTTCAATATCGACATCGTCCCCGTCGATACCGGCCGCGCCGCCGACGGACTCGCGCTTTCCAGCCGCAACCAATACCTCAGCGAAGCCGAACGCGCCGAAGCCCCGCGTCTGTACCGCGAATTGCAGCGCGTCGCCGCCGAACTCAAAAACGGCAATCTCGATTACGTTGGATTGGAAACGCAAACCGTCCGCCGTCTGACCGAGGCAGGCTGGGTGGTCGATTACGTCGAAATCCGCCATGCCGAAAGCCTCGCCGTCGCGCGTACCGGCGACAAAGCCCTCGTCGTCCTCGCCGCCGCCCGACTGGGAACGACGCGTCTGATTGATAATTTGGAAGTCAGCTTGGCTTGAGCGTTGGCATAGAAAAAGGTCGTCTGAAAACCAAATGTGTTTTCAGACGACCTTTGTTTGCTTTATCGCTATATTTTGGAATATGGATAGCCGATATTATTCGACGAAACTAAATTTTAATAAAATAGATCTTGAGGCTTAAAAAGTAGATAAAAGAGCCGATTTAGTTCTCTATTTTTTATAACCTACCTGTTCACAGCCTGTATTGCTGTTTTTGCTTGTTGACTTGGTTTTAGCCGATTCTGCATCAGTACATTTATAGGCATTGCCCAAGCTGTCCATCCAAACGGAAAGTTTGTAATCAGTACCGGTTTTCGGAGTGGCGAAAAGATAATAAGCCCTGCTGTTTTTAGCATCCTTATTTTTCATTTCACCGCTGAAGTCGTATTTGGCAGCAACCTCGGGCGCAGCTTTGTAGGTCTTAACCAATCCCGTATCTCCCTCAATTTCATCTTTTATTTTGAGGGTAGGATTTTTGACTAATTCGGTTTTCAAGGCATTGTTAATAGCAAGCAGTTCCGTATGCGCCTGAGATTGGTAGCCGCGTTCGATGTAATGGATATAGGAAGGGTAAGCGATGGTACTGAGGATGCCGATGATAGCAACGACAATCAGCATCTCGACCAGCGTAAACCCTTGAAATTTAGTGATAGACGTATTCATGATTTTATCTATTTATTCGTTGGCTACATAAGATTGCAGCATAACTACCGTATTTTCGTTTTTTCCCCATGCTTTAGCAGTGACACGATAAATGGTACGGTTGTCGGTAGAATTGGTGCTTAGGTATTCGATGATGAAACGAGGATTTGCCTTAGCACCACTGTTTTTGCCGGGATATTCTTCACCGTTTTCATCGATACATTTTTTCTTACTGCATTCACGCACCCACGCCTCAACTTTTGAAGTACCATTCACAGTAATCATACCTGCTGCAGTAGGATAAGAGCCCGCATTAATTTGTGCTGCTTTGCATAAACCTTTCTTTTTATCAGTTTTGGTTTTCGAGGTCGAAATACAATCATCAGTGAATGGGAAATCCCCATCCTCAATTTCGTAAATGCGATTCTCTCCTTCTCGCAATGCTGCTTCAGCAAGCGTAGTAGCAAATTTATGATCTGCATCGTTAGTACTGATACGCTGCTCGGTATTATAGGACTGGGTCGCGGTAACGACGAGCAAGGCGATGACAATCATAATCATCAGAACGATAAATAATGCGAAGCCTTTTTGTACAGAAGCTTTAGCGGGAAGATGGTTTAGAGTAATCGGTCTGCGCATTTGTTTCCTCCGCGTACAGTCGCGTTGATTCGATAAATTTGTACTTTATTATCATTACTTCCACCTGCGTTAATACTACCGCCGTTCAATAGAAGTTCGATAGAGGCAGGTGTTTCTTTATCAGACAATAATTCTGTATATTCGAATTTTTCGTCTTTTTCCTTATCTGCTCCTTGAGCCTGTGCATTTCCAGAAGAGGTAGGAACCGGAGCTGATGCCGCTTCACTTCCCTCAAACGTTTCAGGGCAATTTTTGGTATAAAAGTAATGGATGTCCATACTTTCAATTCCCTTAATCAGCAACTGCGGATTGCTCCATTCCCCTTTGTCTGTTAATTGAAACCGGTAAAGGCCTTTTTGCTCTCCGGCAGTACCGACAGCATAGGCATTCACCTCGTGTTTCATTATGGAGATATTGCCTGCTTGGGAGCCATCTGTCTTTAAAGCTGCTTTACTATCAGTAATTGGCTTTCCTGGTTTGGTAATGTTTGTGCAGCTGCTGGCCACTACTGTTTCCGCGTCTGGCGATGCGGCATCTATGCCGTATTGGAAAATCAGCGCCTTACCGCTCTGTGCAAAGTCTTTTACGCCTAAAGAATCTGTTTCTCTGACTTCTCTGACGGCAGGAAGCATTTTTCCACTACCTTTAAGTTTGAGAAAGTCTTTGGAGCCAGAGTCAGCAATAACGGCTTGAGCATCATAGGCCGACATATTGAAACAGCCGAAATTTCCAGCCATACGGGCGTCACGCACGATTTGGTTGGATGCGTTACGCAAATCCTGTTGGACGTTTAGGCGGGAGGTTGCAGCGGTGTTCAGGCTGCGGGCAGTAAAGTAGCCGGAGCTGATGGCTAACAGGACTATCATGCTCAATGCGCTTGCCACAAGGAATTCGATCAAACTGAAGCCTTGCATACCTGTTTTTACTGGAATGTGTGGGTGGTTTTTATTATTCATTATCTTTCCCTTACGCGTACTTGGTAGGTGTAAACAATAGAGTCTTCGTGTCTTTATGTCGCTTGCTGCTTTGTCGCTTTCTGCATCTTTAAGCCATAACACTTTAATAACAGTATCAGCATCTGCCTTTTTGTCACAATGAGAATTAAATGATCCATCATAAGTAGGTTCTTTATTAGAACTGTCTTGGCAGATTTCATAATGAAATTCGGATTCAGGTAAAGCAGCACGCAAGGCTTGATCGAATTGTGCGATTTGTGCTTTTGCTAAACTTTTTTTGCTCATGCTGGTTGTGGGATCTAATTTTTCGTTTTTAGGATTATCACTAGAACCGGCAGTAATGTAGTCATCAATGTATGTTTTACAAAATCCACGCTGACCATTGTTACGAGTGCATTCTTCCAGCCTTGGATTAATCAGCATACCTTCAACTAAATTTTGAGTGAGCTGGGATACGATGGTTTGTCCTTCCGCTTCGCGTACGCTGGAAACGGTACGCAACTGGATGGCGAGCAGGGCGAGTACGCCGATTGCGAGGATGAACATGGCGACCAGGACTTCAATTAAAGTCATACCTGCTTGGTTAGGTTTGGAAAAATCTGAATAACGGGTTTTGGCGAAACTCGCTTTGCTCGTTTTCAGACGACCTTTTGTATGTAATGTTATGTATTTCATAGGATGGTATTTTTATTTTTTGGGTTCGGGACTTTGAGATTCTGAATATTGGCAAAGGGGTCGCGAATCTGATTTGGCGCAGATTTCGACGCGACCGCTGCTGTCGATAAGGACAATACTGGCGCGGGATTTTTTGGTTTCTTCGGTCGTTGCGGTTTTATCAGTCATACTAATCTTGATATAACCGTCGGCGTATTTGAAAGTCGTTGATTTATCGAGTGTTTTAGAAGTGGTATAGCCGAATGTGCCGTTGGGCATAAATGACCAAAATACGGCCTCACCGTCATCGGCATTATCTTTTCCAAATGCGACGTGTTGGAATTTATGGGAAACTTTGGCAGGGTCGGTACCGTTGAGGACTATGGAACGCAGAGAAATATCGATTGTGTCCTTATTATAGGCTTTGTCTCGGTTTATCGGCATAGGCGAGCAGGCCGCTGCTTTTTTGGCTGCTGTCGCATGTGCCGTTAGCCAGGCCGTGTTTTCTAACTTTCACGGGACAGACATAGACAGGGAGATTGAGGCGGACTGCTTCGGCTCTTGCAAAGCGCAAGAGATTTGCCACCTGCTCTGCCTGACTGGCTGCGCGGCGGGAGGCAATCCATTCGCTCATATTGGGAAGGGCGATAGTGGCCATGATGGCGGTAATAGCAATCACGACCAACAATTCGATTAAGGTAAAACCTTTTTGTTGTGCGTACATGAGTGGTAAAAACGTCTGGAGTTAAGTAATGTGTTTTATTATCCGACTTAGAATATTTTTATCGCCGGAATTATGCGGTTTGATTCATTCTAAACGATATTGGGATGAATTGCCTAATAAAATATGAAATTTGCTTGGTTTTCAGGCTGATTTGTCTCAATCTTCCATCAATGCGGATTCGGGTATGTAGGCCGCATTGTCGAATTTGGTAAATTGCCCCATCCAAGTGAGGAATACTTTCCCGACAGGACCGTTACGGTGTTTGCCGATAATACATTCTGCGATGCCTTTCATGGGCGATTCTTGGTTATAGTATTCGTCGCGGTACATAAACATAATCAGGTCCGCATCCTGCTCGATGGCACCGGATTCCCGTAAGTCAGACATCATTGGCCGCTTGTCGGTACGCTGCTCTACGGTACGGCTCAACTGCGACAAGGCAATGACGGGCACTTGCAATTCCTTCGCCAATGCTTTGAGGGAGCGCGAAATTTCACCGAGTTCTGAGGCGCGGTTGTCCGAGCGGCCTGAACCTGCCATTAATTGCAGGTAGTCGATCACGATTAGTCCCAATTTTCCGTTGAACTGGCGTGCAAGACGGCGGGCGCGGGCGCGCAGTTCGAGCGCGGTCAAACCCGGTGTTTCGTCAATATACATAGGCGCATCGGAAAGCTTGACCACAGCTTCATTCAGACGACCCCAATGTTCATCTTCCAATCTGCCTGTTTAAGACGCTCTGATCAAGTCTGCCAACCGAACCCAGCATACGCATCACTAATTGCGCGCCGCCCATCTCCATCGAAAATACGGCAACAGGCAGCTTACCTTCTACGGCAACGTGTTCGGCGATATTAATAGAAAAGGCGGTTTTACCCATAGAGGGACGCCCCGCCACGATAATCAAATCGCCAGGCTGAAGGCCCGAAGTTTTTTTATCCAGATCGATAAACCCTGTCGATACGCCGGTAACTTCATCGGGATTATCACGGGAATAAAGCATGTCGATGCGCTCGACCACTTCCTTCAAAAGCGCAGGCATTTCGAGAAAACCCTGTTTGGACTTGGCGGTACTTTCTGCAATTTGGAACACCTTGTTTTCCGCTTCATCCAAAAGCTGCCCCGCATCCCTGCCTTGTGGATTGTAGGCGCTACGGGCGATTTCGGTGCCGACTTCGGCAAGCTGCCGCATGATGGAACGCTCGCGCACGATTTCGGCATAGCGGCGGATATTCGCAGCGGACGGCGTGTTTTGCGCCAAAGTGATCAGGTAATTGAATCCGCCCGCAGCCTCTAATTCCTCATTACGCTCCAAGCTTTCCTGAACGGTAATCACGTCGGCAGGACGGCTTTCGTTAATCAGGTTGGCGATGGCGCGGAAAATCAGGCGGTGTTCGTGTCGGTAGAAGTCTTCACCGGTAACCACATCGGCGATTCTGTCCCAAGCCGAGTTCTCGAGCAAAAGCCCACCCAAAACGGATTGCTCCGCCTCCATAGAATGCGGTGGCAGCGACAACGCGCTGACTTCGCGGTCTTCAGACGACGTATCGGGATAATCGTTCATGGCGGCAATCCTAAATGAATGGAAATTGGAATCTGCTATTATAGCGCAGCGCAAGTTTAATTGGTTTCTCTGATTTAAAGCAGGTAGAATAGCGATGCTGTCCGGTTTATCCCGAGCAGCGGACACTACCAAAATACAATCATATACAAATAATTTAGGAGCACTAAAATGGAACATAAGCTGCCACAACTGCCTTATGAACTCGACGCATTGTCCCCGCATCTGAGCAAAGAGACTTTGGAGTTCCACTACGGCAAACACCATCAAACCTACATCACCAATCTGAACAATCAAATCAAAGGCACCGAATTTGAAAACCTGTCTTTGGAAGAGATTATGAAAAAATCTTCAGGTGGCGTGTTCAACAACGCAGCCCAAACTTGGAACCACACTTTCTACTGGCTGGGTTTCACGCCTAAAGGCCAAGGCAAACCTTCCGGCGAACTGGCCGCTGCGATCGATGACAAATGGGGCAGCTTCGAGAAATTCCAAGAAGCATTCTCCGCTTGCGCGGCCGGTACTTTCGGCTCCGGTTGGGCATGGCTGGTGAAAACCCCTACCGGCGAATTGGATCTGGTTTCCACTTCCAACGCAGCCACTCCGCTGACCACTGAAAACACTCCGCTGCTGACCTGCGACGTATGGGAACACGCCTACTATATCGACTACCGCAACAGCCGCCCCAACTACCTGAAAGGTTTCTGGGAAATCGTCAACTGGGATGAAGTTGCCAAACGCTTTGCTGCTTAAATAATCGGTTGATATGAAAAGGTCGTCTGAAAACTTGGATTTTGGTTTTCAGACGATTTTTTTTTGCTTATGATTTCCCCGCCATTTTAGAAATGTTTGAAATGGTTGAAACTTCAAAAACTTGGGTTAGTGGCTGGCAATAAGATGAATGGCAGCAGCACAAGTTTGGTAACACGATATATGCCTGCTTATTTCTATCATAGGCAACCGAAGTAGATACAACTGTTTAAACACGTTATAAATGGATTTTAAAAAATAAACGTCGTCTGAAAGACTATCTCTTTCAGACGACGTTGGTGTTTTATCGTGGATTAACTTTAAACCAGTACGGCGTTGCCTCGCCTTGCCGTACTATCTGTACTGTCTGCGGCTTCGTCGCCTTGTCCTGATTTAAATTTAATCCACTATAAATATTGATTAAAACGGAGTCATTAAGCCAAGCCTTTTTTATCCAGATAGCTTTCGTAATCGCCCAGATAGTGTTCGTAGCCGCCCTTGCCGTCCAGCTCGATAATCTGGGTGGCGAGCGAGGAGACGAACTGGCGGTCGTGCGATACGAAAATCAGCGTGCCGTTGTATTTTTCCAGCGCCATGTTCAGCGATTCGATGCTTTCCATGTCCATGTGGTTGGTGGGTTCGTCCATAATCAGCACATTGGGTTTCAGCAGCAGGAGTTTGCCGTAGAGCATACGGCCTTTTTCACCGCCGGAGAGAACCTGCACTTTTTTCACCACGTCGTTGCTGCCGAAGAGCAAACGCCCCAAAGTGCCGCGGATGACTTGTTCGTCGTCGCCTTCTTGTCCCCATTGGCGCATCCATTCGCTCAGGTTCATATCGACGTCGAAGTCGTTTTCATGGTCTTGCGGATAATAGCCGACGTTGGCTTTTTCCGCCCATTTGATGGTGCCTGCATCGGGGGGCGATACCTTCGGCGTATTCGGGTTTGAACGCGCCGGCGAGGAGTTTCAGCAGGGTGGATTTACCCGCACCGTTGGGGCCGATGATGGCGAGTCGCTGACCTGCTTCAAGAATGAAGCTCAGGTTTTTGAACAACTGGGTTTCAAAGCGTTTGGTCAAGTTTTCGACTTCCACCGCCTGACGGTGCAGCTTGGCTTTTTCATCGGCTTCAAAGCGGATATACGGGTTTTGGCGGGTGGAAGGTTTGACTTCGACCATTTCGGCTTTGATTTTGTCTGCCTGTTTCAGACGACTGGTTGCCTGACGGGCTTTGGATTTGTTGGCGGAGAAGCGGGCGACGAACTCTTGCAGCTCTTGCAGTTTCTCTTTTGCCTTAGCGTTGTCTTTCAGGGCACGCTCGCGCGATTGGGCAGAGGCGAGCATGTAGTCGTCGTAGTTGCCCGGATAGATGGTGATGGTGTTGTAGTCCAAATCCGCCATGTGGGTGCAGACTTCGTTCAAAAAGTGACGGTCATGCGAGATGATAATCATGGTGGAGTCGTATTGGTTCAACACGCCTTCCAGCCAGCGGATGGTGTTGATGTCCAAGTTGTTGGTCGGCTCGTCAAGCAACAGTACATCGGGTTTGGAGAACAGGGCTTGTGCCAGCAATACGCGCAGCTTGAAGCCCGGGGCGACTTCGGCCATGGTCGCATTGTGCAAATCTTCGGAAATGCCCACGCCGCTCAACAGTTCGGCGGCGCGCGCTTCGGCGGTGTAGCCGTCGTACTCGGCGAACTTGGCTTCCAGTTCGGCGGCTTTCATGTAGTCGTCTTCAGTGGCTTCGAGGTTGGCGTAAATCGCATCACGTTCGGTCATCGCCGCCCACATTTCGGTGTGCCCCATCATCACCACATCCAGCACGCGCATGTCTTCGTAGGCAAACTGGTCTTGGCGCAGCTTACCCAAGCGCACGCCGTTTTCAATCGCCACTTCGCCCGCAGTCTGTTCCAAATCGCCGCCGAGGATTTCATGAAGGTGGATTTGCCCGAACCGTTCGCGCCGATCAAGCCGTAGCGGTTGCCTTCGCCGAACTTGACGGATACGTTTTCAAACAGCGGCTTCGCGCCGAACTGCATGGTAATGCCGTTGGTAGAAATCATTATTGGTAAAACCTTTATAAATATAGATAAACAGGGTGTTATAATCGCCGACGATTGTAGCATATTTTGTATAGGTCGTCTGAAACGGGGGCGGAGGAAATGGAAACCGAAAAAATCTATTACGCCGTGATTATTCTGTTGTGTGCCGCATCTATGTTGCTCAGTCCGTTTTTCTATATCCGCCGCACGCGTTCGGGTGCAGAATTACGCCGTGCGCCTAGGCAATGGAAGCCGATTATTATTGCCAATTTGGTGATGATTATTGCTTTAGTGGTGTGGTGGATATGGTTTTGATGATTTGATGAAAGGTATAACAATGAATAAATTGATTTTAAGCACATTACTGCTCGCATTTTCCGCCGTAGCCACGGCATCCCCCGTATTTGAATGTATCGACAAATCGGGGCGTAAAACCTATACGCAGACCGGCGGCAAAAACTGCAAACCGGGCAATATCGGCAAACCTTCGATTTATACTTCCGCTGCACCGTCTGAACACTCGGCATCAGCAAGCGCTGCTTCAAGAAACGCTCCTTCCGAACAAATGCCGCCTCCGCCAGCCGGAGCCATGCCCAGCTCATCTTCGGCGCAAAACGAATTGGCTCAGGCACAGAAATTTGGAAGAAGGCAAACAGGTCCGTTATGGCAACGAACGCAACTACGCCCGCTATCAAGAACGGATTAAAGGTTTGGAAAATCAAGTGAAAGCCGCGCAGGAGCGGGTTAATGCGGCAGGCAGTATGGGCGGTGAAGGTGAGATGATGCCTGAGTATTGATGGAGGAAAAGATGTCAATAAAAAGGTCCTTGGATTCGGATTTCAAGTGCAACACTATGGTACCAGTGGTTGGAACAGATTCAAGAATAAAACACTTGGCGTTTCGTAGCCAAGTGTTTTTCTTGGCCGGTGGTTCAACTCATCTTGAACCCTGCGTATCTCCCGATCGCTGATGTTTCGAAAATCGGTTTGTTTGGGGAAATATTGCCGGATGAGTCCGTTAGTGTTTTCATTCAGCCCTTTTTCCCAAGAATGGTAGGGGCGGCAAAAATAGGTTTCCGCCTTTAATGCTTTGGCTATTTTGGTGTGTTGGTAGAACTCTTTGCCGTTATCCATGGTGATGGTGTGCACTCTGGCTTTATGTGCCTTTAATACCCTAATGGCTGCCTGGGCAGTGTCTTCGGCCTTTAAGTTATCCAATTTGCAGATGATGGTGTAGCGGGTAACGCGTTCGACCAAGGTCAGTAATGCGCTTTTCTGATTTTTGCCGACGATGGTGTCGGCCTCCCAATCGCCGATGCGGGTTTTCCGGTCGACAATGGCGGGTCGGTTTTCTATGCCGACGCGGTCGGGCACTTTGCCTCTGGTCCATATGCTGCCGTAGCGTTTGCGGTAGGGTTTGCTGCATATTCTGAGGTGTTGCCACAACGTGCCGCCGTTGCTTTTGTCTTGGCGGAGGTAGCGGTAAATGGTGCTGTGGTGGAGCGTGATCCCGTGGTGTTTGCGCGGGTAGGCGCATACTTGTTCGGGACTGAGTTTGCGGCGGATAAGGGTGTCGATGTGTTAAATGAGCTGCGAATCGAGTTTATAGGGTTGTCGCTTACGCTGTTTGATAGTCCGGCTTTGCCGCTGGGCTTTCTCGGCGCTGTATTGCTGCCCTTGGGAGCGGTGCCGTTTAATTTCGCGGCTGATGGTGCTTTTGTGGCGGTTAAGCTGTTTGGCGATTTCGGCGATGGTGCAGTAGCGGGACAGGTATTGGATATGGTATCGTTCGTCTTGGGTCAGTTGTGTGTAGCTCATGGCAATCTTTCTTGCAGGAAAGGCCGTATGCTACCGCATACTGGCCTTTTTCTGTTATGGAAAGTTGCACTTCAAATGCGAATCCGCCGTCGTCTGAAATACCGTTTTCAGACGACCTTTAGGCTTGTTTTAACGAGGCATGCCGCGTTCCCATGCGCGGCGGGCGCGTTTGCAGGCAAGCTGTTCTTTCCAATTCATGTAGCGTGCTTTGAAGCGGGCTTTCATGAAGTCATCGAACTTGCGCTGTACGGTCAGGTTCCACAGGCTGTGCGCCTTAACCGCCCAGCTTTCATCCCATGCGCGCAGGGAGATGGAGAATGAGCCGTCAAGGTATTTCATCCAATGCCACCAGCCGGTCGGCATGAACAAAGTATCGCCGTATTCGAGGAAACATTCGATGCCTTCAAGCTCGGGAAAACGTTCCGTATAGGAGTTGTCGACGTGGTAGTCTTCCAGCGCGTAAGTGGCGAAAGGAATGCGGAACAGGCGCTCTTTCCATTTGTAATCGAACAAGATGATGTGTTTCTTGCCGAAATGCGTATGGAAGATGTGCGCCATATCGATGTCGTAGTGCAGGAAGGTTTCCGAACCTGCACCGCCGAAAAACAGGGTGGGGTAACGGTCTAAGAATCCGCCCATCAGCTCTTTGGGAAAAACGTAGTCGTTCAGCAAGGCGGGAGCGTGTTTGATGGGGTCAAATAAGAAAATCCGCAAATCCGTCGGCTCGCGTTTGATCAGTCGATATAATCGCTGAAGCGCATTTCCGTACTGGCGGCGTTAATCGGCGCGGAAGGGTCGGCTTTGGCGCTGTCGTACAAGGGAACGACGATATCGCCGACGGTTTCTTTCATATAGTCCAGCGACCATTCGTCGCGGGCGGGCCAGTTGCGGGTCAGTTCTTTAATCACGACAGGACGGCGGGGCTTGAGATAGTTTTGATAAAAATCTTCGCGGCTGATGTTTTCTACAACATCAATCGGAGTAAGTTTGAAACCCATAAGCAAATCTCTTTTTGGAATGTAAGACTGATTTTAAGTGAATATTTCGGAAGGTGGCAAGCGATGTTTCAGACGACCTGATGCGAATCAAAAATCGTGGTTGTGATATTATGGCGATATAAATATTCCGTCCGAAACGCTTATGAACGATGCAGACGATTATTTGGGCAAGATGCCTTTTTTTATTGTATTCCTCGACCCGCTGCACACGGATTTCCACAGCAGCGGCAAGCCTCTGAACGAATACATCGCCCGTCATCCGCTGATGCACGACAAGTTGCACCGCCCCGCTTTTGCCGCCAAAGTGTTGGAAATGGCGGCAAACAGCAGCAATATGCGTGTTTTTGTCCGCAAAGCAGATGCGCTGATTAAGCATCCGCTGCATTATATTGTCCGTAACGGCGTTTTCCGAACCGAAGAGCAGATGTGGGCGTTTATCAATTCGCCCGAAAACATCGCCGCCGTCAAACAACCCTAAAAGGCCGTACCCCCATGCTTTTGTTTATTGATAACTATGACAGTTTCACCTACAACATCGTCCAATATTTTGCCGAACTCGGTCAGGAAGTCGTCGTCCGCCGCAACGACGATATTACGCTCGAAGAAATCGAAGCTTTGAAACCGCAATATCTCGTTATCGGGCCGGGTCCTTGTTCGCCGAAAGAGGCGGGCATTTCGGTCACTGCCATGCGCCATTTCGCCGGTAAGCTGCCGATTATGGGCGTGTGCCTCGGGCATCAGACGATAGGCGAAGCGTTCGGCGGGGATGTGGTGCGGGCAAAAACGCTGATGCATGGAAAAGTTTCGCCCGTGTTCCATTTGAACAAAGGCATGTTTAAAGATTTGCCCGATCCCATTACCTGCACGCGTTATCACAGCCTTGTCATCGCCCGCGATACGCTGCCCGATTGCTTGGAAGTAACCGCATGGACGGAGGATCAGGAAATCATGGGCGTGCGGCACAAGGAATACGCCATTGAAGGCGTGCAGTTCCACCCCGAAGCCCTGTTGACCGAACACGGACACGATATGTTGAAAAACTTTTTGGAAGAATTTAAAGACTTCCAAGCGTCCGCTGCTTAAACCAAACGTCGTCTGAAAACTTTCAGACGACGTTTGACGTAAAAATACCCGTAAAAAGGATTGAACCATGATTACACCGCAACAAGCCATCGAACGCTTAATCAGCAACAACGAATTGTTTTACGACGAAATGACCGACCTGATGCGCCAGATTATGAGCGGACAGGTGCCGCCCGAACAAATCGCCGCCATCTTGACCGGATTGCGGATTAAAGTCGAGACCGTATCGGAAATCACCGCCGCCGCCGCCGTCATGCGCGAATTTGCCGCCAAAGTGCCACTGGAAAATTCAGACGACCTCGTCGATATTGTCGGCACGGGCGGGGACGGTGCAAAAACCTTCAATATTTCGACGACTTCGATGTTTGTCGCGGCGGCGGCAGGCGCGAAAGTCGCTAAACACGGCGGGCGTTCCGTTTCTTCGTCCAGCGGTGCGGCGGACGTGATGGAGCAGATGGGCGCGGTATTGAACATTACGCCGGAGCAAGTCGCCGAAAGCATCCGTCAAACAGGCTTGGGCTTTATGTTTGCCCAAAACCACCACAGTGCGATGCGCCACGTCGCGCCCGTGCGCCGTTCGCTCGGGTTTAGAAGCATTTTCAATATCTTGGGGCCGCTGACCAACCCTGCCGGCGCGCCAAACCAGCTCTTGGGCGTGTTCCACATTGATTTATGCGGCATCCTGTCGCGCGTATTGAAACAGCTTGGTTCCAAACACGTTTTGGTCGTGTGCGGCGAAGGCGGTTTGGACGAAATCACGCTGACGGGCAAAACCCGCGTTGCCGAGCTGAAAGACGGAGAAATCCGCGAATACGACATCAGCCCTGCAGATTTCGGCATTGAAATCCGCCGCGATTTGGACGAAATCAAAGTCGTCAACGCGCAAGAGTCTTTGGAAAAAATGGATGAAGTGTTGAGCGGCAAACATGGCGCGGCACGCGACATCGTCCTGCTCAACGCCGCCGCCGCGCTCTATGCCGGCAATGTCGTGCCTTCGTTGGCGGACGGTGTCAAAGCCGCCGAAGCAGCCATCGATTCAGGCAAGGCAAAAGCGAAAAAAGAAGAATTTGTCCGCTTTACGCAGCAATTTGCCAAAGAGTAAGCAAAGGTCGTCTGAAAACGGGAAGCCAGTTTTCAGACGATTTTTTATAGCAACTCTCGAATATTCGGATATTGATAAGGCGTTTATTTATGTTGATGCTTCCTTCAAATCGTCTGAAACCGTTTTTTCAGACGACCCATATCCTCTTAAATCAGATTTAACTATCGGATTTTAATGATAATTGGGAGCTTGGCTGCATTGAAGGCGGGGGCGGTTTGTTATATAGTGAAATAAAAAATCAGACAAGATGATTGAGTCGGGGCGTTTTGCGTGATTTCTAAAATAAGAGTTGGTTGGCATTTGTATCGGGCAGAGTTCGGATGATGCGTTGACGGTTGACGGCAGCGTCCGCAGGCAGCCTGATATTTCAGAAGATTTTTGTTTCATTTGGGTCTTGGATATTTGTCCTATGACAACAATACAGGCAGATGAGGTGAAGATAATGAACGGTGTAACCAGTGCGCAATTTATTTCCGCAGGCATTCATTTTTATCCCAGATGCGGCTACAAGCGGCTGTCGGAGCAGGCGATCGCGGAGCATTTGAATTCGAATTTGGAAACGTTCAACAGGATGTTTGCCGACAAAGACGAATTTGTGAAGGCGATGTTGATTGAGTACAGCAATCGGGCTTTGGGGCGGGTGTCGTTCGATTTTGCCCAAAACATCGAAGATACGGAGCGGCTGTATCAGATTGTCTGGCGGCTGGCGGTAACGATACGCGAGCATTTGGCGTGGATACACAGGATGCTGTTGGACAGCGAAGAAGGCGTGGATTTGATTACCAAAGCGTTGAAAAAGCAGCATAAGATGCTTGCCTGCGGGATGATTCAGCATATTAAGGCGTGCAACGGCAGGGAGGATGTGCCGGAACTGGCTCTGTTTAATCAGTTTGAGTTTCTCAACGGCGCGGTCATCTCGCCGATGATTATGAACACGCGCTACCGTATGTTGGGGATACTGACTGATGAGATGAACGGGCGGCATGAGGATTTGCTGACCGATTCGTCCATCCACCAAAGGATAGATTGGGCGTTTGCCGCGCTGTTTCCGCATTACCGCTCTAAGGAGCGCCCGTTTTGACGATTAAGGTGTAACGCAACATGAAAAAAGCTGTTATTGCTTCTCTTGCCGTCGCGCTGGCTGCGGGCGGCGTGTGGTATGTCCTTCAAAACCAAAAAGAAACCCTGCCGACATGGATTGCGCAATCCAACGGGCGGCTGGAGCTGAACCGCATTGATGTCGCCAGCCTGTATCCGGGGCGGGTGAAGGCGGTACTGGTGGAAGAGGGCGCGGACGTAAAAGAGGGCGATATTCTGGCGGAACTGTCGTCTGAAACCAGCAACAGCCGTTTGGAAGAAGCGCGGGCGGCGGAATTGCGGCAAGAAGAGGCAGTCGGGCGCGCCAAAGCCGCCGAAGCGCAGATGAAGCAGACGGTTGCGCGCGCGCAGGCGAATGTGGACGCGAACAGGCAGCAGCTGCGCGTGGCGAAAATGGAGCTGGACAATGCGCGTAAATTGCTTGCCGACCAGCTGGTGTCGCAATCGGAAGTTACCAAGCGTCAGGCGGATTATGAGCGCGCTGTCGCGGCGGTCAAAGCGGCAGAAGCGGCGCGGGACGAAGCGCAGGCGACGGTGGCGCAAAGTGCCGCCGCACAAGCAGAAGCGCGCGCTGGTGTGGAACAGGCGAGGGCGGCAGTCAAATCGGCCACATCCGCCAATGATGATATGAATATCCGCGCGCCGATAACCGGCAGGGTGGAATACACCATTGCGGAAGCGGGCAACGTGGTCGCGGCGGGTTCGAAAGTGGTCAGCCTGCTTGATCCTGCCGATGTTTCGATGAATATTTTCCTGCCGACCGACAGCATGAGCCGTCTGAAAGTCAATGATGATGCGCGTATCCGTTTGGATGGCATTGACGCGGTGTTCCCCGCCAAAATCAAATTTATCGCGACGGACGCGCAGTTTACGCCCAAGTCGGTGGAAACGGTCGATGAACGCGCGAAGCTGATGTTTAAAGTGAAATTGCAAGTGCCGCGCGAAACGGCGGTGAAATACGACCGCCTGCTGAAAGGCGGGCTGACGGGCAATGGTTTTGTAAAAACCGACGCTAAGGCAGCATGGCCTGCCGAGTTGGCGGTGAGGTTGCCGAATTAGCATCTGACGGATTCGGACGGCCTTGATATGAAAACAAAGGTTTATGGCTAAAAGAGGTCGTCTGAAAACGGGATTTTGCTTTTCAGACGACCTCTTTCCATTCAAGCATCACCACTATAAAAAGAACACATATCCGGAAACGCCGCCAAACGCGTTTCCATCAAATCAGGACAAACAAAATGAAAACCAAAACATGGCGCATTGAAGAAGGTGCGCCTTATCCGATGGGCGTGTCGCTGACTGAGGAAGGGGCGAATTTTGCGCTGTTTTCCATCCATGCCGAAAAAGTCGAGCTGTGCCTCTTTGACAAGGGAAAGGAAACCCGTTTGGAAATGCCTTCGCGGCGCGGGTCGGTGTTTTATGGTTTTGTGCCGGAGGTCGGGGCAGGGCAGCGGTATGGTTTTCGTGTTTACGGACGCGCTGATGCGCCGGGCGGCTCGTGTTTCAATCCGAACAAATTGTTGATTGACCCGTATTCCAAAAAAATCGACGGCAAACCGAGTTATCGGGACGATGAGGAAATGGCGTGGTTTCGTCCGGAAGACGGGCGGGACAATGCGGCGGTGGCGCCCAAAAGCGTGGTAGTGGGCGATGATGATTTTGATTGGGGTGGCGACCGCCGTCCGAATCATCCGTGGGGCAGGACGGTAGTGTATGAAGCCCATGTGAAAGGGTTTACCAAGCAGTTCCCCGATTTGGAACACGCGGGAACGTATCACGCCCTGACCGATCCGCGCGTGATTGCGTATTTGAAAACTTTGGGCGTTACTGCCGTCGAGCTGCTGCCGGTACACCAGCATTTGGACGAATACCATCTGCAAAAAATGGGCTTGAGCAATTATTGGGGCTACAACACCTATTCCCATTTTGCCGTCGAGCCGTCTTATGCCGTCGATGCCGAACGCGCGGCGGAAGAGTTGAAGCAGGCAGTCAAAACCTTGCACCAGGCGGGCTTGGAAGTGATATTGGATGTCGTGTACAACCATACCGCCGAGCAGGATGAAAAAGGCCCGATGCTTTGCCAGCGCGGCATAGACAATGCTTTGTGGTATTGGCTGAAGCCCGACGGCAGCTATGAAAATTGGTCGGGTTGCGGCAATACGTTGAACATCGTCCGCCGCGACGTAACCCGCTGGGCGGCGGACAGCCTGCGCTATTGGGCGGAAACATTTCATGTGGACGGTTTCCGCTTCGACTTGGGAACGGTATTGGGGCGCGAACCCGATTTTCAGGCTTACGGACGCTTTTTCAGGTGGTGTACCAAGACCCCGTGTTGGCACGCTGCAAACTGATTGTCGAGGCGTGGGACATCGGCGAAGGCGGCTATCACTTGGGCAATTTCCCGCAGCCTTTTGCCGAGTGGAACGGACGTTTCCGCGACGATATGCGCGCGTTTTGGGTGTGGGAAAGCGGCAATTTAGGTGCGTTTGCCGAACGTCTGGCGGGGTCGTCTGATATTTTCAACCACAGCGGCCGTCATCCTTCCGCCAGCATCAATTTCATCACCGCACACGATGGTTTTACGCTGCGCGATTTGGTCAGCTACAACGAAAAACACAACCATGCCAACGGCGAAGACAACCGAGACGGGCATAACGAAAACATCAGCTACAACCACGGCATCGAGGGCGAAACCCAAGATGCGGCGATTTTGGAAGACCGCTCCTACACCGTCAAAGCCTTGCTTGCCTCGCTGTTCCTTGCCAACGGCACGCCCATGCTGTTGGCGGGCGACGAGTTCGGCAACAGCCAACAGGGCAACAACAACAGCTATTGTCAGGACAACCCGATTACTTGGCTGGATTGGCAGCAGGCGGACGAAGCGTTGCAAGGCTATACGCGCGATTTAATCCGCCTGCGCCAAGAAATCAAATTATTGGGCGATGATGTCTGGTGGAAACAAGAGCGCGTCCGCTGGCTTAATATTCAAGGCGAACCGATGAGCGAGCTTTGTTGGCACAATCGCGGCGCAAAAGCCATGCAGATCGTTTTGGACGATGAATGGCTGCTGTTGATCAATGCCAAGCGTAGTCAACAAATATTTAACCTGCCTCAAGGAAGTTGGCAGATTTCTTGCGTACCATCCGAGAAGTTTAATTACAATGCAGACGGCAAGCTGACAGTTGAACATATGGGTATTTGGATTTTGCAACGTAAAAATACATCGCCGAGTATATGACATATGTCATTAATAGGATGTTTTTAAAAGAAACCCTATTATTTAAACTGCCTCAGTTATAATGTCGAAGATGAGTAATAAATTTACCTGATTGACTTGCTCGGAACATAAAGGCATACGTCTTTTCAGACGACCTCAGACTGCCAAAAGATACAAATTCCCCCGCTTCATCATCCCATCCCCAACAGAGAAAGGCTATCATGGCTAAGAAAAAACAACCCATTTCAGGTTTTGATTATGTCATGCCGAAACCGGATGCCGAAACCATCCGCAAGTCCATCGTCTATAAATTGATTTTCATTTTGGGCGTCGATCCGAAAGAGGCGACCGAACACCAATGGCTCAACGCCGCCATGCTCGCCGCGCGCGACCTGATTGCCGAAGACTTCCTGCAAACCCGCCGCGCCCACATCGACAACGGCAAACGCATGGTTTACTACCTCTCCATGGAATTCCTGTTGGGACGCGCCTTCGTCAACGCTTTGATTAACGAAGGCGTTTATGCCGAATTTGAAGAGGCGTTCAAACAACTGGGTAAAGAGTTCGCCGATGTCTGCGAACAAGAACAAGATCCCGGCTTGGGCAACGGCGGTTTGGGCCGCCTGGCCGCCTGCTTCCTCGACTCGCTCGCCACCTTGCGCATTCCCGCCATGGGCTACGGCATCCGCTATCAATACGGTATGTTCAAACAAGAAATCGTGGACGGCCAGCAGGTCGAAAAACCCGATTTGTGGCTCGACCAAGATTTGGCATGGCAAATCGGCCGCCCGAACAAACAATACGCCGTCAGCTTCGGCGGACAGGTCATCAATATGGGTGACAAAAAGAATGGCATCCGAGCGAAGAAATTTCCGCGATGGCATACGATGAAATCATCCCCGGCTACGGCGGCGACGTCGCCAATCCGTTGCGCCTGTGGACGGCTCACGCCGGTAGCCGCTTCGACTTGGCAGATTTCAACCGCGGCGATTACGCTTCCGCCGTCCGCGCACAAAACAGCGATGAAAACATCTCGCGCGTCCTCTATCCGAACGACTCCACCGACAGCGGCCGCGAACTGCGCCTGAAACAGGAATATTTCCTGGTTTCCGCATCCGTACAAGACATCGTGGCGCGCCACAAATGCCGTTTCCCCAGCATCAAAAACCTTGCCGATAAAGTCGCCATCCACCTGAACGACACCCACCCCGTGCTGGCGATTCCCGAGCTGATGCGCATCCTGATTGACGAAGAAGGCATCGCATGGACCGAAGCATGGAATATGTGTTGTAAGATTTTCTCTTACACCAACCACACCCTGATGAGTGAAGCCTTGGAAACTTGGCCGGTCGACTTGATGGGGCGCCTGCTGCCGCGCCATTTGGACATCATCTTTGAAATCAACGCCTACTTCCTGAACGCCCTGCGCGCCATCGGCAACTTCGACGACGACTTCGTCCGCCGCGTGTCCATCATCGATGAGAACAACGGCCGCCGTGTCCGCATGGCATGGCTGGCAGTCATCGGTTCGCACAAAGTCAACGGCGTGGCGAAAATCCACTCCGACCTGATGACCACTTCCATCTTCGCCGACTTTGCCAAAGTGTTCCCAGAACGCTTCACCAACGTAACCAACGGCGTAACCCCACGCCGCTGGATCAACATCGCCAACCCCGAGCTGACCCGTTTCCTCGACAAACACTTGGGCGAACAAGACTGGCGCCTGCATTTGGACAATCTGACCAAGCTCAACGAAAAAGTTGACGATGCAAGCGTGCAGGCAGAATTCGGCGCAGTGAAAAAAGCCGCCAAAGAACGCCTCGCCAAATACATCGAAACCGAATTGGGCATCAAGGTTAACACGGACGCGCTGTTTGACATTCAAATCAAACGCATCCACGAATACAAACGTCAGGCGTTGAACGTGATGCACATCGTCGACCGCTACAACAAAATCTTGGAAAACCCAGATTTCGACTGGCAGCCGCGCGTTTTCATCTTTGCCGGTAAAGCCGCATCCGCCTACTACATGGCGAAAAAAATCATCCGCCTGATTAACGACGTAGCGAAAACCATCAACAACGACGAACGCATCCGCGACCTGATTAAAGTCGTCTATATCCCGAATTACAGCGTCAGCCTCGCCCAAATCATCATCCCCGCCGCCGATTTGCACGAACAAATCTCATTGGCAGGCACAGAGGCATCCGGCACCAGCAACATGAAGTTCGCCCTCAATGGTGCGCTCTGTATGGGTACGCTGGACGGCGCGAACGTTGAAATTCTGGAAAAAGTCGGCGCGGACAACTGCTTTATCTTCGGCAACACCGTTGAACAAGTGGAAGAACTCCGCCGCAACGGCTACGACCCGCTGGGCTACATCGAACGCGATCACGACCTGCGCCGCGTCGTCAACCAAATCAGCAGCGGCACGTTCTCCCCCCGAAGAGCCGAACCGCTACAACGACGTCCTGCAACCTTACGGCGATTTCTATCAACTGATGGCGGATTTCCGCAGCTACATTGACACGCAATACAAAGCGGACGAACACTACCGCAATGTTGCCGCATGGCGTAGATCCGCGTTGATCAACATCGCCAATATGGGCTTCTTCTCGTCCGACCGTTCCATCGCCGACTACTGCCGCGATATTTGGTACATCAAGCCGCTGACTTTGAAAGAGCTGCCTAAACACCAATAAAGTGGATATCGATTAAGCAGTAAACAGGAACAGCCGATATGGGAAAATATCGGCTGTTTTTTATTGTGTAATATTTTAAGAGAGGCTCATAATATTATTCTTTTCCAGGAGGATAGGTGAGGATAGGTATTTAGATATAAAATAATTATAAATAAATTGATGTGTTATCCCAAAAGCCTTGATTTGTCCACTCTTTTGACGAACGGCTATTTTTTTGGATTAACGTTAGTTGTATAAATTCAAACACTTATTTACAATACGCAGTTTTGGTTTAAACTGCTAAACCTATATTTCGAAATATCCGAACAATAAAAATTTCAAGGAACACTTATGCCGTTGCTGTCGATTGAATTCGCGGTATTTTTTATTGCTTTTCTACCTCTTTATTGGGCATTTTTCCGTATGCCGTCAGTGCAGAATGTTTTGCTTCTGCTGGCGGGGATGGGCTGGCTGTATCACTTGAATCCCATCTTTGCCGCCATAATTGCCTGCTATTCGTCCTGCGTGCATTTGCTCGGCCTGTTGATGTCGTCTGAAAAGGAAAACGTACGGAAATTCTGGCTGGGCTTCGGCGTAGCGGCTGCTTTGGCAGTATTGTGTTTCTTCAAATATTTCGACTTTTTCCGCCCGTTTATCCGCCAATACACGGGGCAGAGCGAGATTGTCGATATCTTGATGCCTTTGGGGCTGTCTTATTACACATTTCAATCTTTGGCTTATTTGGTGTACTGCTGCCGTCATCCGATGGGCGACCGCTTTGCGTGGCATGAATTGCTGCTGCATTTGAGCTTTTTCCCAACGATTACTTCCGGGCCGATTATCCGTGCCGCGGCGTTTAAAAGCATAGATGGCGAACAGGCGGGGGCTTTGGAACAGATTCGGACGGCAGAACCGCGCGCATTGGTGCGCCCCGCGCTGGCGGTGTGCTTGATTTTGCTGGGCATTGCTAAAAAATGGTGGCTGGCGGGTGCGCTGGGAGACGGCTGGGTATCGCCCGTTTTCGAGAATCCCGCCCAATTTGACGGCTGGGGCGTGTTGTCGGGGGTGTACGGCTATACTTTCCAGCTTTTCTTCGATTTTTCAGGCTATTCGGATTTGGTAATCGGGATGGCGATGCTGCTCGGTTTCCGCCTGCCGAAAAACTTTGCGGCACCGCTGCGCGCGTTCAATATCCGCGACTTCTGGAACCGTTGGCACATCAGCCTTTCCACTTGGATACGCGACTATATTTATATTCCCTTGGGCGGCAGCAAACACGGCTTCGTCCTGACGCAGTTCAACTTGCTGCTGGCGATGGTGTTGTCGGGCGTTTGGCACGGCTACGGCTGGAATTTCCTGCTGTGGGGCGCGCTGCACGGCGTGGCATTAATTTGCTCAACTGCGGCGACAAAATATTCGGGCGGGACGGTTCACGTCGTCTGAAAATCTTGCGTCCGCTTGCCTGGTTCGTCACTTTCCATTTCGTCTGCTTCACTTTCGTCGTGTTCAACACCGGCAGCCTCGCCGATACGCAGATGGTATTTGATGCCTTATTCGCCAACGAAGCAGGTTGGGCTGCACCGAAACAGGCGGATGTCCTGCTGCTTGCCGCGTTTGGCCTGATGATTTTGCTCTACCCGTATTTGCTTCGCCTGTTTGACGGCGCAGTGGCGGCATTGGAAAAAATGCCGATGTGGCTGTGGTTTATACCGCTGACGCTGGTGTTGGTGTTGATTATCGTATTGGCGCCGTCGGGCATCCCGGGCTTTATTTACGCCGATTTTTAAAAGGACAATCAGAATATGAAACGTTTTATTTCCCTGTTTGCCTCCCTTTTGGTTTGCGCCTTTGGCGCGGCGTGGTTCAGTCAAGATTCCATCAATGCCTATTGGCAGCAAACCTATCATCAGGCTTCGCCGCTGGAGCCTTTGTCCGAATACGAATGGTGGCGCACGGGCGCGAAGCTGCAACAAGACGCATACGCCTTTTCAGACGACCTCAAAGCACGTTTGGCAGGACAGCCTGTGATTGCCGAACCGGAACCTCAAATTGCTGAAAACGACGGGTCGTCTGAACAAAATGCGCAGCTTAATGCGTCCGAACCGCACGAAAAAAACCGTCCCGCCGACGGACGTCAACCACAAACGGCACAAAACGGCGGACAACCCGAAGCACATCGTCTCCCCATTACCCCACCTGCCAATATCGTTCTCGGACAAGGCGACAAAGTCTTTTTTGCCGGCGACTCGATGATGCAGGGCGTTGCACCTTTTGTTGAAAGAAGCCTGAAAAAACAATACGGCATCCAGTCGGTGAACCTAAGCAAACAAAGCACCGGATTGTCCTATCCCAAGTTTTTCGACTGGCCGAACACCATTGAGCAAACGCTGAAACAACAAACCGACATCCGCCTTCTGGTCGTTTTCCTCGACCCCAACGACCCGTGGGACTTCCCGAAAGGCAAAAAATACCTGAAATTCGCCTCGCCCGAATGGTCGGAAGAATACCTCAGCCGCGTCAACCGCATCCTGGCCGCCGCCGAACAACACCATGTGCAAGTCATTTGGATGGGCATCCCTTATATGAAACAGGCAAAACTTAACAAGCAAATGCGATATCTCGACAAACTTTTAGCAGACGAGATCAGTCCAAAAGCCCTGTGGATACCGACCGACAAACTCCTCAGCAACGGCTCGGACACCTACGCCGACTCCGTCAACATCAATGGAAAAATCATCCGCTACCGCAGCAAAGACGGCATCCACTTCTCTGCTGAAGGACAAAAACTGCTCGCGGATAAAATCATGGAAAAAATCGTTTTTCAGACGACCCCTGAAATGAACGGCGAAGAACGCACGGAACAATTATCCGCACGTTAAGCCCGTATCGGCAGCAAAAGGACGGCGTTTAGTTTATCCAATGCCGTCTTTTTCGTTACAATAGCCCTCCGCCGCGTCAAAAGACGTCGTCTGAAACCACACACAGGAAACTCATGAACATCAAAACCCTGTCCGTATCCCTTACCGCATTGTGCCTGTCTGCCGCTGCCCCCGCCGCCGATATGCTGCTGGAAAACTACGGCAGCAGCCGTCCCACATGGCTCTCCAAGCTCAAAAAACTCGACCGCAGCTCGGACGGCAAATTCCGCATCCTTCAAATCGGCGATTCACACACCGCCGGCGACCTTTTCACCGAACAACTGCGCCTGCGCCTCCAACAAAAATGGGGCGACGGCGGCATAGGCTGGGTTTATCCTTCGAGCGTCAAAGGACAGCGCAGCGCAGCCGTCCGCTATGACGGCTCATGGCAAACCGTCAGCAGCCGCAGCGTTTCAGACGACTTCCCCTTAGGCGGCATCATCGCCAAAGCCAACGGCAGCAGCGTTACCATCAGCGCCAAAGACGGCAGCAGCGGCGAGAAGCAGATTTCCGTCTTCGCCAAACCCGTCCTGCCCGAACAAACCCTGTCATTCAACGGACGCGAAGTTCCCGCCGGAAGCAGCGGCTGGCAAATCATCCGCAGCAACGGCCGCCTGCCCCTGACCCTCAGCAGCTCCATGCCTTGGGACATCGGCTACATCAATATCGAAAATCCTGGACGCGGCGTAACTGTTTCCGCACTCGGCATCAACGGCGCGCAACTGACCCACTGGTCCAAATGGCGTCCCTCTTGGCAGGATGACCTTGCCCAAACCCGCGCCGACCTCGTTATCATCGCCTACGGCACCAACGAAGCCTTCGCCCGCGATTTGGACATTACAGCCACCGAACAAAGCTGGCGCAGCTACATCCGCCAAATCAAACAAAGCCTGCCCGACGCAGGCATCCTGATTCTCGGCGCGCCCGAATCCCTGAAAAGCACTTCAGGAAGCTGCGGCACACGCCCCGCCACCTTAAGCAGCATCCAACAAATGCAGCAACGCATTGCCCGCGATGAAAAAATCATGTATTGGTCGTGGCAGAACGCGATGGGCGGCGAATGCAGCATGAAAAGCTGGATGAGCCAAGGCCTCGCCGCTAAAGACGGCGTCCACTTCTCAGGCAAAGGCTACCGCCAAGCCGCCGACCGCCTCGCCGACAGCTTGATACAAATGGCGGATTAAACAATAAAGGTCGTCTGAAAATTTTCAGACGACCTTTTGCTATGTTCGGGTTATCTCTACGCTTTCGTTTAAGGTTGCAAAGCGCAGGCAAAACAGAACGCAGCTCCCTTTGAATCTTAAATATCAAGCCGAATCATGATGCGGACGATAAAGAGGGTCGTCTGAAAGTGGGAAAAGGGGCTTATTCACATTTTCAGACGACCTTTGCTTGATGGATGGAGGTTTTACGGCTTCCTTTATCCGTTTCGGAATAAGCAATATAAAAAAGTATTCTTTGTGTTTGCCGCAATTTCACTTAGAATGCGGCTCTTGCACACTTTTTCTTCAGGAGAGGATTATGTTGAAAAAATTCGTACTCGGCGGCATGACCGCATTGGTTTTGGCAGCCTGCGGCGGAGAGGGCGGCAGCGCGTCTTCTTCTGCTCCCGCCCAATCTGCCAACGCTTCCGGTTCTTTAATCGAGCGTATCAACAATAAAGGTACGATTACCGTCGGTACCGAAGGCACTTACGCGCCGTTTACCTACCACGACAAAGACGGCAAGCTGACCGGCTACGATGTGGAAGTGACCCGCGCCGTTGCGGAAAAATTGGGCGTAAAAGTCGAATTTAAAGAAACGCAATGGGATTCAATGATGGCGGGTTTGAAGGCGGGACGTTTCGACGTGGTGGCAAACCAAGTCGGTCTGACCAGCCCCGAACGCCAAGCGACATTCGACAAATCCGAACCTTACAGCTGGAGCGGTGCGGTTTTGGTTGCGCGTAACGACAGCAACATCAAATCCATCGACGACATCAAAGGCGTCAAAACCGCGCAATCCCTGACCAGCAACTACGGCGAAAAAGCCAAAGCTGCGGGTGCGGAACTTGTGGCAGTGGACGGTTTGGCGCAATCGCTGACCCTAATTGAACAAAAACGCGCCGATGCGACTTTGAACGATGAATTGGCTGTTTTGGACTATCTGAAGAAAAACCCGAATGCGGGCGTGAAAATCGTTTGGTCTGCGCCTGCCGATGAAAAAGTCGGTTCCGGCTTGATTGTCAATAAAGGCAATGATGAAGTCGTGGCGAAATTCAGTACGGCAATCAACGAGCTGAAAGCCGACGGCACGCTGAAAAAACTGGGCGAACAATTCTTCGGAAAAGACATCAGTGTTAAATAATTTTCTTGCTTCACTGCCGTTTATGACGGAAACACGCGCCGACATGATTGTCAGCGCGTTTTTGCCTATGGTCAAAGCTGGTTTTATGGTCTCACTGCCGCTGGCGGTGGCGTCGTTCCTGATCGGGATGGTGATTGCCATCGCCGTGGCTTTGGTGCGGATTATGCCTTCGGGCGGCATTGTACGGAAAATCCTGCTGAAACTGGTGGAAACTTATATTTCCATCATCAGGGGAACACCGCTGCTGGTTCAGCTTGTGATTGTGTTTTACGGGCTGCCGTCCGTCGGTATTTTCATCGATCCGATTCCCGCCGCCATCATCGGCTTCTCGCTCAATGTCGGCGCATACGCTTCCGAAACCATACGCGCGGCGATTTTGTCCGTGCCGAAAGGGCAGTGGGAAGCGGGTTTCTCTATCGGCATGACCTATATGCAGACTTTCCGCCGCATCGTTGCACCGCAGGCATTCCGCGTCGCTGTGCCGCCTTTAAGCAACGAGTTTATCGGCTTGTTCAAAAACACCTCGCTCGCTGCGGTCGTGACGGTAACGGAATTGTTCCGCGTCGCGCAGGAAACGGCAAACCGTACCTACGACTTCCTGCCTGTCTATATCGAAGCCGCATTGGTTTACTGGTGTTTCTGCAAAGTACTGTTCCTGATTCAGGCGCGCTTGGAAAAACGCTTCGACCGCTATGTCGCCAAATAAGGGAAAGCCATGATTAAAATCCGCAATATCCGCAAAACCTTCGGCGAAAACACCATTTTGCGCGGCATCGATTTGGATGTGGGCAAAGGGCAGGTGGTCGTCATCCTCGGACCTTCCGGCTCCGGTAAAACGACGTTTCTGCGCTGTTTAAACGCGCTGGAAATGCCTGAAGACGGACAAATCGAGTTCGACAACGAGCGACCGCTGAAAATCGACTTTTCCAAAAAAACGACGAAACACGACATCTTGGCGTTGCGCCGCAAATCCGGCATGGTGTTCCAACAATACAATCTCTTCCCGCACAAAACCGCGTTGGAAAACGTGATGGAAGGTCCGGTTGCCGTACAAGGCAAACCTGTCACCCAAGCGCGCGAAGAAGCTTTGAAATTGCTGGAAAAAGTCGGCTTGGGCGACAAGGTTAACCTTTATCCCTACCAGCTTTCCGGCGGTCAGCAACAGCGCGTCGGCATCGCCCGCGCATTAGCAATTCAGCCCGAGTTGATGTTGTTTGATGAACCCACTTCCGCGCTGGATCCCGAATTGGTGCAAGACGTACTGAACGCCATGAAAGAATTGGCGCAAGAAGGCTGGACGATGGTCGTCGTGACCCACGAAATCAAGTTTGCGTTGGAGGTCGCTACTACCGTCGTCGTCATGGACGGCGGTGTTATCGTAGAGCAGGGTAGTCCGAAAGAATTGTTCGAGCACCCCAAACACGAGCGCACGCGGAAATTTCTGCAACAAATCCGTAAGGATTCGGCAGATTATCGACATTAAGCCGTTTCGTTACATCAAAGGTCGTCTGAAAACGGACAGAGCGGGTTTCGCTCATACCGTCCGCCGTTTTCAGACGACCTTTTTCCATCATGGATTCACGTTGAAACGCTACGGCACCAACGAACGGCGACATCACGCTGTTTTCGCTATAAAATACCGCCTTTCCCATTTTTCCGCCCGTCCCTTACCATCATGATTGAAATCAAGAACCTCACCCTGCAACGCGGTTTGAAAGTCCTGCTCGATAAAGCCAACGCCACCGTCAATCCCGGTCAGCGGGTCGGTTTGATCGGCAAAAACGGGACGGGCAAATCCAGCCTGTTTGCCTTAATCAAGGGTGAAATCACTCAGGATGGCGGCGATATCTCGATTCCGAAGAATTGGCGGATGGCTTCTGTTTCCCAAGAAACGCCCGACTTGGACATCTCCGCGTTGGACTACGTTTTGCAGGGTGATGCCGAGTTGCAGGCTTTTCAGACGACCTTGGCGCATGCAGAAGCGCAAAATGACGGCATGAAGCAGGCGGAATATCATGCCAAATTGGAAGAAATCGACGCGTATACCGCGCCGGCCCGTGCGGCGAAATTGTTGAACGGATTGGGTTTTTCGCAAGAAGAACACAGCCGTCCCGTCAAATCCTTTTCCGGCGGCTGGCGTATGCGTCTGAATCTTGCGCAAGCCCTGATTTGCCGCGCCGATTTGCTCTTGCTTGACGAACCGACCAACCACTTGGATTTGGAAACTGTCTTGTGGTTGGAAAACCACCTTGCCTCTTTACCCTGCACGCAAATAATCATTTCCCACGACCGTGATTTCCTCAATGCGGCCACCACCCAAACCATCGAATTGTCCCAGCAAAAGCTCACGCAATACGGCGGCAATTACGATTTTTACCAAAACGAACGCGCGCAACGCCTGGCGCAGCAACAAGCCGCCTATGTCAAACAGCAGGCGCAAATCAAACATCTGCAATCCTTTATCGACCGCTTCAAAGCCAAAGCCACCAAGCCGTTCAAGCGCAAAGCCGCATGAAGGCTTTGGCAAAGCTAGAACGCGTTGCGCCCGCGCATCTGGACAGCGAGTTTTCCTTTGAGTTTTACAATCCCGACCATCTGCCCAATCCCTTGCTGAAGCTGGAGCACGCTGATTTGGGTTACGAAGGCAAAACCGTCCTGCACGATATTACCCTGTCGCTGGAAAGCGGCGCACGTTACGGGCTATTGGGTGTCAACGGCAGCGGTAAATCTACATTTATCAAAGCCTTGGCAGGCAAAATCGATTTGCTCTCCGGCAGCATCGTCCGTTCCGAAAAACTCAATATCGGTTATTTTGCCCAACACCAACTCGATACCATCCGCGCCGACCAAAGCCCTGTTTGGCATATTCAGCAGCTTTCTCCCGAAGTGCGCGAACAAGAAATCCGAAATTTTCTCGGCGGCTTCAATTTTGTCGGCGACATGGCGTTGCAGAAAACCGAACCTTTTTCCGGCGGAGAGAAAGCCCGTCTCGCCCTTGCCATGATCATCTGGCAAAAGCCAAATCTGCTGCTGCTTGACGAGCCGACCAACCATTTGGATTTGGATATGCGCCATGCCTTAACGCTCGCGTTGCAAAGTTTTCAAGGCGCATTAATCGTCGTATCGCACGACCGCAGCCTGCTCGAAGCGACTACCGACAGTTTCCTCCTGATTGACAAAGGTCGTCTGAAAAACTTTGACGGAGATTTAAACGATTATCGTCAATGGAGGTTGGCGCAGGAAAACGCCACAGCCGCACCTGCCGCTTCCGCACAAAGCCAAAACCGCAAAGACACCAAGCGTATCGAAGCGCAAATCCGTCAAGAAAAAGCCCGACGCGGCAAGCCGATACAACAGAAAATCGACAAAGCCGAAAAAGAAATGGCGCAGCTTTCTGAAATTCAAACGGCATGTGAAGCATTTTTGGCACAAGAAGAAGCCTATTCGGACGAAAATAAAACAAAATTACAACAAACCCTCACACAATTAACAGAAATTAAAGTAAAATTAACACAAATAGAAGAAAACTGGCTTTTGTGGCAAGAAGAGCTGGAGCAAATCCTGACGGAAATCGACGCAGAATTTACACAAATATAAATATCCCGTTGCCCGAGTTTCCGTATCTGCCTTCAGAAGCCGCCAAATACAGTTCGGCATGGTCATTTCAGACCGTCGAACTGCATAAAAACAAAAATAGGTCGTCTGAAAACTCAAACTACGGAAAACTCATGCGTTCACGAATCAAGCAAGGGGCACTTATCGTCGCATCCTCTCTCATTTTGGGCTTATCCCTCCACACCGCGGCAGCCGTCTTCAGTTGCCATTCCGGTAGCAGCAAAACCTACACATCCGAACCATCGGGAAACTGCACAGGTGCAGACCTGCCCAAAATCAGCAGCCACCAAGGCGGTGCATATCGTTTGAAAATCAACAAATTAAGCAGCGATACCGAAGAAAAGGCGGCCAAGCCCAAGAAGGCGCGTTCAAAAGAAAAATCGCGGGAAAAGGCGCAAGAGCAAGAGACAAAGAGCAAAAACGCCAAATCACGCGCCAAAAAATCGGATAAAGCCGCAAAAACGTCGTCTGAAAACGAGTGAGGCAATTTTCGCTATAACGAATAAGGCGGTTTGGTTTGAAATTAAAAAAGTCAGCTGTCCTATTTGAGAGAATATGCTGGTATTGTTATACTATTACAGCTGAATGCAATATCTATCGAACAATTACTTATTTCACATTACGACCTTACCATGAAACAATCATTTCACGCATTGGCAGCTTCATTGCTGATGTTTGCCGCCGCATCAGGCGCACAAGCCTCTTCCAAAATTTATACCTGCACAGTCAACGGCGAAGTTGTCTATACTTCACGCCCATCTGGAAACTGCCATTCGGCAGATTTACCGACCATCGGTAAATACAGCAGCTCGCGCTACGACGCTCCTGCTTTTGAAATGTCGGAACCTGCTGCCGAAGCTCCGTCAAAACGAGCCAGTAATGCAAAACCTGCACCTAAAAATACCGCTAAGGCAAATCCCGCGCCCGCGCCCATCCGTCCGGCTCCTGAAGTCGCAGCAACGCCTGCTCCTAAGTCCTCCGGCAGCACTAGCCGCCGTTCGATTTTGGAAACAGAGTTGAGCAACGAACGTAAAGCGTTGGGTGAAGCGCAAAAATCTCTGGCACAAGCCCGCGTAGCCAAAGGCGGTCATGTCAACCAACAGGAAATCACTAGTCTGCAAAGCGCGGTGCTCGACCGCCAGCAAAACATCCAAGCCCTGCAAAGGGAATTGGGGCGAATGTGATAATTTAGATAACCGGGTAGAAGCTTTAAACTAAATATAAGAAGGACATTACACTTGTCCTAAATGAAGTTCTATGAAATAAATCCACGAACACAAAAGGTCGTCTGAAAACTGATTTTTTTCGGTTTTCAGACGACCTTTCGATTTTTCGCTTGTTTAAGGATACGCAATATAGGCGTAAGCCGAGTGGTTGTGTATCGACTCGAAGTTTTCGCTCTCGACGATGAAGCTTTCGATGCGTCCGTCCGCAATCAGCGCAGTGGCTACGTCGCGCACCATGTCTTCCACGAATTTCGGGTTTTCATAGGCTTTTTTTCGGTAACGTATTTTTTTCGTCGGGGCGTTTGAGCAGGCCGTAAAGTTGACAGCTTGCCTGCGCTTCCACGCAGTCGATGATTTCTTCGATACCGACTTCGGCGTTGGCGGTCAGGCTGACGGTAACGTGCGAGCGTTGGTTGTGCGCGCCGTATTGGGAAATTTCTTTGGAACACGGACACAAAGAGGTTACGGGCACCATGACTTTCAAATTATGGCTGTATGCGCCGTTTTTGATTTCGCCTGTCAGGGTAACGTCGTAGTCCAGCAGGGATTGGATGCCGGAAACAGGCGCGGATTTTTTGCGGAAGAAGGGGAAGGAAACGCTGATTTTGCCGGAATGAGAGTTTAAAAGCGCAACCATTTCGGCAGTCAGTTTGTGCAGCCTGTCGAAATCCAAAGCCTCGGTTTGTTGTTCCATCAACGCCACGAAGCGCGACATATGCGTACCTTTTTGGTCGGCGGGCAGGAAAACCGTCATGGTCAGGCGGGCGACGGTGGATTGGCTGCCTTCGGCGGTATTTAAAGTAATCGGAAAGCGCAGGTCTTTGATACCGACCTGGTTAATCGGCAGATTGCGTAAATCTCGGCTGGATTGCACGTCTGCAATGGCGTTCATGCGGTGTTTGTCCTTAATTGTCGGATTGCTGGGGTGTGTGTCGTTTGAAACGGATTCATGCCGTCCGTTTTGCAAATGCGAGATTATATCACTTGCAAACCGTGTCCGCATTGATTGTTTCTATTTTTCGGATAGTGATAAAATCCTGAATTATTCATATCTTTACAAGGTCGAACCGAGATGAAATTCGCCACCAAAGCCATCCATTCCAGCTACGATTGCGACGAACACAACCGCGCGCTGATGCCGCCGATTTATCAGAACAGTATGTTCGCGCTGCACGAAATCGGCGAGCAGGTTCCCTACCGCTATTCGCGCCTGAGCAATCCGACCCGTCAGGTTTTGGAAGACACGGTTGCCGACTTGGAACGCGGGGCGGCGGGTTTTGCCTTTTCCAGCGGTATGGCGGGCATTGATGCCGTGTGGCGTACCTTCCTGCGTCCGGGCGATACCATTGTCGCCGTTGCCGATATTTACGGCGGCGCGTATGACTTGCTGGTTGACATATATAAAGAGTGGGGCGTGAACGTCGTTTTTGCCGATTTGGGCAACCCCGACCGCTTGGACGAACTGCTTGTCGCACACAAGGTGAAACTGGTTTGGCTGGAAACCCCGTCCAACCCGCTGTTGCGGCTGGTGGACATCAAAGCGCTTGCCGCCAAAGCCCACGCCGCCGGCGCACTGGTCGGTATCGACAACACCTTCGCCACGCCGTATCTGCAACAGCCGCTGGAAATGGGCTGCGACATCGTGTTCCACTCCGCCACCAAATACCTTTGCGGACATTCCGACGTATTGATGGGCATCGTCGCCGTCAAAACCAAAGAACTGGCGAAACCGCTGCACGACATGATGGTGCATACCGGCGCGATTGCCGGCCCGATGGACTGCTGGCTGGTGTTGCGCGGCATCAAAACGCTCGCCTTGCGCATGGAAGCACACTGCAAACGCGCTCGACATCGCCCGCCGCCTCGAAGCCCATCCCGCCGTAGAAAAAGTGTTCTATCCCGGCCTGCCGTCGCACGAACACTACGAACTGGCGAAAACCCAAATGCCCAAAGGCATAGGCGGTGTGGTAACGGTTTACCTCAAAAACGACACGCGCGAAGCGGCAAACAGCGTGATTAAAAACATGAAACTGGTCAAAATGGCGTCCAGCCTCGGCGGCGTCGAAAGTCTGGTCAACCATTGCTATTCACAGTCCCACAGCGGCGTGCCGCATGATGTGAAAATGGAAATGGGCATCAAAGTCGGCCTGCTGCGCTTCTCCATCGGTATTGAAGACGCGGACGATATTTGGAACGATATTTCCAAAGCTTTGGATTCGACGCTGTAAAGATAAATAGGTCGTCTGAAAAGTGCGTAGCGGGTTTTGCTAGAGCGGTTTCAGACGACCTTTTAGCTAACCCCACGTTAGAAAGGCAAAATCATGAAAACCCTTCTCCCCTCCCTGATGACCGCAATGATGCTGACCGCCTGTACTTCGCCTGCTGAAAAACCGCAGCCGTCCCAGCCTGTCACGTCGTCTGAAAAACCATCCGAACCGCGTCAAGCGTCAACGCCGGCTTTGGCAGCGAAATGGTTTGTGGTTTCTTTCGACAAATTCACCGAAAAAGATTTGGCGGGCAGAACGGCTTTTTTTGGATTTGAGCAAAATGCCCAAGGCGCATGGCAAGATGGGTTGCAATCATTTGACGCTTCAAGCGCAGGAAGCCGGAGCGGGCAAAATTGATTTTGGTCCGATTGCCACGACGATGATGCTGTGTGAAGACATGAAGCTGGAAGAAGCTTTCTTGAACATGAAAAGCGTGTGGAACTATCGTTTCGACGGCAATGATTTGATTTTGGAGCAAAACGGCAAAACCATGCGCCTGCGCCGTCAGCCGTAAAATTTGAGTTTCAGTTCCGCTTAAAGGTCGTCTGAAAACCGGGCAATCAGGTTTTCAGACGACCTTTCGTCAGGCGAACGGGTATAATATAGTGGATTAACTTTAAATCAGGACAAGGCGACGAAGCCGCAGACAGTACAGATAGTACGGAACCGATTCACTTGGTGCTTCAGCACCTTAGAGAATCGTTCTCTTTGAGCTAAGGCGAGGTAACGCCGTACTGGTTTAAAGTTAATCCACTATACCTTCCGTTTCCCATCCCGCACACACAAGGAATCCCATTATGGCAGCCTCGCCCGAAGCCAAGTTTACCGAAGAAAAAGTCTTGTGGATTAAACACCATACGCCCAAGCTGATGACTTTTGCCATCAGCCGCCCTGAATCCTACCGCTTTTCGGCGGGGCAGTTTTCGCGGCTCGGGTTTCGCGACGGCGAAGGCTTTATCTGGCGCGCGTATTCCGTCGTGTCCGCCGAATACGCCGATACGCTCGAATATTTTGCCGTTTTGATCGAGGGCGGTCCCCCATGTCCGCGCGGTTTGCCGCGATGAAAGAGGGCGACACCATACTGCTCGACAAAACCGCTACGGGCTTCCTCCTGCCCGAACGCTTCCCCGACGGCAAGGATTTGGTCATGCTCTCCACCGGTTCGGGCATCGCGCCTTTTCTTTCCATCATCGAGCAGCCCGAAATCTGGCAGCGTTTCGACCGCTTGATTTTGGCGCACTCGGTTTCTTTCGCCGATGAACTGATTTTCAGACAACGTGTTGAAGCGTTGAAAGACCATCCGCTGATTGGCGAGTATTTCCACAAATTCCGCTTCGTCCCCATTACCACGCGCGAGGAAACCGAAGGCGCGTTGAGCGGCAAGCGCATTCCTGAGCTGCTGAAAGACGGCAGCCTCGAAACATACGCGGGATTCAAGTTCACCAAAGCGGACACGCGCTTTATGGTCTGCGGCAATCCCGCCATGGTCAAAGACACGTTCCAAGCCCTGATGGACTTGGGCTTCGCCATGCACCGCAACCGCATCCCGGGCGAAATCATGATGGAAAACGGGTTTTAAACCCTTTGAGAAAGAAAGGATTTTCCTTGTCCAAACGCAACATTTTCCCCGTCGACAAATCTTTGGAGCAACCCGAGCGCGTGATGCTGGTCGGGGTGATGTTGAGCGCGGATTATTCGGGCGCGAACGAAGTGCGCGAGCGGACTTTTCAGACGACCTTGGACGAGGCGGCGGAATTGGTCGCGGCGGCGGGCGGCGAGCTGGTGTTGCGGGAAACCGCCAAGCGCGACAAGGCGCATACGGCTTATTTCGTCGGCACGGGCAAGGCGGAGGAGCTGGCGGCGGCGGTGAAGCTGCACGATATCGGCTTGGCGGTGTTCAACCATGAATTGACGCCGACGCAGGAGCGCAATTTGGAAAAAATCCTGCAATGCCGCGTCCTCGACCGTGTGGGTCTGATTTTGGCGATTTTTGCCAAACGCGCCCAATCGCAGGAGGGTAAATTGCAGGTGGAGCTGGCGCAGTTGAACCATTTGAGCGGGCGGCTGGTGCGCGGCTACGGGCATTTGCAGAGCCAGAAGGGCGGTATCGGCTTGAAAGGGCCGGGCGAGACGCAGTTGGAAACCGACCGCCGCTTAATCGGGCAGAAAATCACGGCGTTGAAAAAACAGTTGGCGCAAGTGAAAAAACAACGTGCCACGCGCCGCAAATCGCGGATGGAAGGTCGTCTGAAAACCTTTGCCATCGTCGGCTATACCAACGCGGGCAAATCCAGCCTGTTCAACCGTCTGACCAAGGCGGACGTGTTGGCGAAAGATCAGCTTTTCGCCACGCTGGATACGACAGCGCGGCGTTTGTTCCTGTCGCACGAGGCGGGTGTGATTCTGACGGATACGGTCGGGTTCGTCCGCGATTTGCCGCACAAGCTGGTGTCGGCGTTTTCGGCGACGCTGGAGGAAACGGCTTTGGCGGATGTGTTGCTGCACGTCGTTGATGCGTTTAATCCCGATTTCGAGCGGCAGATGGACGATGTGAATGTGGTTTTGGAAGAAATCGGCGCGCATGAAGTGCCTCAGCTTGTCGTGTACAACAAAATCGACCTGCTGCCGGAAGGCGTGCGCGAGGCGGGCGTGTTGCGGGATAATTCGGGACGCGCCGTCGGCGTGAATATTTCAGTGACGAAAAGTCTGGGCTTGGACGCTTTGCGCGAAGCGATGATTGAGCGGGCGTTGGAAAACGGTGGCAAAAGGTTGTCTGAAAACTGCGAATCCGAATAAAAACAAGATGTTTTGACTGCCGTTGTTTCTCAATGGGAAGGGCGGCGGGGGCGCATTTCGATTTCTGTCCATTGTTTGCCGCCGCGTGTTTTAAAAGGTCGTCTGAAAAATAAAGGCCGTTTGGAAAACAAAGATAAATCAGGGAGGGTTTATCTTTATTTCCAAACGGCCGTTTAAAGGGTTTACCGCTTAGAAAGGAAGGAGGCGGCGTTTTTCATAACGTTTTCGTAAATCATCCATGCCGCCAAGCTCAGGTAGGCGACGCTGGACAGGATGCCGATAACGGCAAAAATAGGTAGCAGGCGGTCAATCATGATGTTTTCCCGAGTAAGTAGTTAATGGAAATTTTTGTGTAAAAGCGTAATGTTTTGTATTTTTTACCGCACTGTTTGTACGGAATATGCGCATAGTATGCAGCTTCAAATTGAGTCGGTCAACAAAAATGTAGTGCGTTTTTTCAAAAAAGTTCCATTTTTACATTAAAATAATCGGTAAATTTGCACGATATGCGGTATCAGTACGTAACCGTTCGTCTGTTGATGAGCGGTTATATTATTGAAAAATATAAATAAAAGTAATAAAAATATGCAAATTGTTTTAAAATAAACGTTTTGTAAAATATTTTTAAAAATCTGCTAAAAAGCGACACTTTAATAAAGTTTACATTTCTAAACATTTTAAATCCAAGTTTGAAACGGCAAACCATCTGCCGGCACACCATTAGGCACATATTATGAATCAAACGGAAAGAACCTGTTTCCATTGCGGTCTGGAAGTCCCCGAACACCTCCATTTGACCGTCCGCTACGAAAATGAAGACCATGAAACCTGCTGCGCGGGTTGTCAGGCGGTGGCGCAGAGCATTATTGATGCAGGTTTGGGCAATTATTACAAACAACGTACCGCCGACGCGGAAAAATCCGAATTACCGCCGCCGGAAGTGTTGTCGCAACTGAAATTGTACGATTTGCCCGAAGTGCAGGCGGATTTTGTCGAGGTCGGGGAAGGGGATGAACGCGAGGCGGTGTTGATGCTGGGCGGCATTACCTGCGCGGCGTGCGTATGGCTGATTGAGCAACAGCTTTTGCGGACGGCGGGCGTGGTGCGCGTGGATTTGAATTACAGTACGCACCGCTGCCGCGTGGTGTGGGACGAGGGCAAAATCGCGCTGTCGGACATTCTTTTGAAAATTCGCAAAACGGGTTATACCGCCGCGCCTTACGATGCGCAAAAAGTCGAGGCGCAGGCGCAGAAAGAGCGCAAACAGTTTATCGTCAGGCTGGCGGTGGCGGGTTTGGGCATGATGCAGACGATGATGTTTGCCGTGCCGACTTATCTTTACGGTGGCGACATTGAGCCGCTGTTTTTGGAAATCCTGCACTGGGGCGGCTTTTTGATGGTGCTGCCCGTCGTGTTTTACAGCGCGTTGCCGTTTTACCGCGGCGCATGGCGCGATTGGAAAAACCGCCGCGTCGGCATGGATACGCCGATTGCGATTGCGGTCGTGATGACCTTTGTCGCGGGTATTTACAGTCTCGCCGTCAACGCGGGGCAGGGGATGTATTTCGAATCCATCGCCATGCTGCTGTTTTTCCTGTTGGGCGGGCGGTTTATGGAACAAATCGCAAGGCGCAGGGCGGGGGATGCGGCGGAGCGGCTGGTAAAACTCGTTCCTGCGTTCTGCCACCGTCTTCCGTCTTATCCCGGCAGCGAGGAAATCGAAGAAGCGGCGGTTGTACAGCTTCAGGCGGGCGACGTGATCGTCGTCAAACCCGGCGAGGTCATCCCTGTGGACGGTACGGTGTTGTCCGGCGAGAGTGAAGTGGACGAAGCCATGTTGACGGGCGAGAGCCTGCCCGTCGTCAAAAGGTCGTCTGAAAACGTTACCGCAGGCACGCTCAATACGGGCAGCCCGCTTGTTGTCCGAACTGACCGCACCGGCAACAACACGCGCCTGTCGCACATCGTCAAACTGCTCGACCGCGCGCTCGCCCAAAAACCGCGCGCCGCCGAGCTTGCCGAGAAATACGCCTCCAGCTTCGTGTTTGGCGAATTGCTGCTTGCTATCCCCGTCTTCATCGGCTGGACATGGTATGCCGACGCGCAAACCGCCTTGTGGATTACCGTCGCGCTGCTCGTTATCACTTGCCTTGCGCACTTTCGCTTGCCACGCCGACCGCGCTTGCGGCATCAACAGGTGCGCTTGCCGACGACGGTGTGCTAATCAGCGGCAAACAAAGCCTCGAAACGCTCGCCCAAATCGACGATGTCGTGTTCGATAAAACCGGCACGCTGACCAAAGGACAATTATCCGTCAGCCGAATCATCCCCTTTAGGTCGTCTGAAAACAGCAGAAGCGCTCGCCGCCGCACAAGCTTTGGAACATCAATCCGAACACCCCATCGCCCGCGCCATCTTGAACTACACGCTTTCAGACGACCCCGCCCCTGCGCCAGAATACACAGTCTCCCAACGCGTCAACCGCATCGGACAAGGAGTCAGCGCGCAAATGACCTACAAAGGTGAAACCCAAGTTTGGGCATTGGGACGCGCCGATTTCGTCGCCGGAATAGCCGGCGTGTTACCTGACGAAGCCGCCAACGTCGAACACGCAGGCAGCATGGTGTTTCTCGGCAACCAAAGCGGCTTCCAAGCCGTCTTCCTGCTCGAAGACCAAATCAAAGACAGCGCCGCCGCCATGCTCGACACCCTCAAACAACAAGGCATCCGCACCCACCTACTCAGCGGCGACCGCGCAAATGCCGTCGCACAAGTCGCGCAGCAACTCGGTTTGGACACCTACCGCGCCGAAGCCACGCCTGAAGATAAACTCGCCTATGTTGAAGACTTGCAGAAACAGAGCAGAAAAGTCTTGATGGTCGGTGACGGCATCAACGACGCCCCCGTCCTCGCTCAAGCCGACGTGTCCGCCGCCGTCGCAGCAGGCGCCGATGTTGCCCGCGACGGCGCCGATTTGGTCTTGCTCAACGACGACTTGAACATCCTGCCCGCCACCATCGCCCAAGCCCGTCGCACACGCGAAATCATCCGCCAAAACCTCGCCTGGGCAAGCGCATACAACATCATCGCCGTCCCACTCGCCGTCTTGGGCTACGTCAAACCCTGGATCGCCGCATTAGGCATGAGCCTCAGCTCGTTGTTTGTCGTGGGCAATGCGTTGAGATTGCTGAAGAAAAGAAAATAGTTAGTTTGGGAAGAAAGAGGTCGTCTGAAAAATCGGATTTGGGATTTTCAGACGACGTCTTTTATTTGTTTTTTTTAAGACAGGTTGGGCGGTGGTTTTTCGTGGGCAAAGCCCACGCTACGGGAGGGTTGCAGATACATGACAAAAGGTCGTCTGAAAACGGGAAATCTATTTTCAGACGACCTTTGTTGCAACTTATTCAAACAAAACTTATTCCGCCAATTCGGTTTGCTGGTGCGACATGAGTTCTTGTCCGACATCGGTCAGGAGGTTGAGGTAACGCTCGTACTGCTTGAGGATGTCGGCGATAAGCTCGCGGCGGTTCATGTATTGCACGTCGTAGCCGCTGCGGCCGTCGAAGAAGTAGGTGTAGGGTTCGTAGGTTACGTTGTGGCGGATGTGCGGGAGGTGGCCGTCTTTGATAAGCTGTTCGGACACTTCGCGCTTGATGATTTTAATGCCGTACATGAAGTCGCGCAGGGACTCTTTGTGGATGGTGAATTCGACGGCGGGTTCTTCGCGGTCGAAGTGGGTTTGGATGTTGACGCTCAGGCTGTATTTGTCGGACAGCTCCTCGCCCAGTTCGCGCATGGCGGGCAGGGCGGTGGTTTTGAGGAATTTGAGGATGTCTTGTTCCTGCGTTTGGTTCAGCATACGCTCGAGCCTGTCCTGCCAGTTGTCGCCGCTCCAATAGACGCTGGAGGCGGTAACGGCGGTGCTGAAGTATTTGTGGTCGGCGTTTAGCCCGCGCATGAGGCTGAAGCACATAACCAACATGAGCATGGCGAAAGGCAGGGCGACGATGAGGGTCATGGTTTGCAGGGTGGGCAGTCCGCCGAAGCGCAGAGGACGATGGCGGCGGCTGACATCAACAGCCCCCACATCACTGCCTGCCAACGCGGGGCGATTAGGCTTTTGTCGCGGGAGGCGATGTTGTTGAGGACGTAAATGCCGGAGTCGGCGGAGGTAATGAAGAAGAGGGCGATCACCGTGAGGCTGACGAATCCGGTAATGGTCGGCAGCGGCAGGTATTCGAGAAAGCGGAAGAGGAGTTTTTCGGGCGTGCCGGTCAATGCGCCGAGCGTGCCTGCTGCGACGTGGTCGTTAATCCAAATGGCGGTGTCGCCGAAGATGGTGAACCAGATGACGCAGAACAAGGAAGGAACTGCCAAAACGCCGAAAATAAATTCGCGTATGGTGCGTCCGCGCGAGATTCGGGCGATGAAGAGTCCGACGAAAGGCGCCCAAGAACACCACCACGCCCAGTATAAGATGGTCCAGCCGCCGAACCATTCGGTATGGTTTTGTTCGTAGCTGTACGTTTTGAAACTGAGTTGTATGAGGTTGCTCAGGTAAGTACCGAGGTTGTCGTTGAAAGCGGAAAGCAGGTGGAGTGTAGGACCGGTGGCGAGGACGAAGAACATCAGCGCGAAGGCAAAGGTCAGGTTCAATTCGCTCAGTATTTTCACGCCTTTGCCTATGCCGGAGGCGGCAGAAGCGATTGCCATGCCCATGACGATGAAAATCACGACGGTTTGCATGGAAAAGGTATTTTCTTCAATCCAGCCCAGTTGTTCCAAGCCTGCGCCCAACTGCGTCGCGCCGAAGCCGAGCGTGGTAATGATGCCGAACAGGGTGGCGACCAGCGCAAGAATGTCGATGATGTCGCCCGCCTTGCCGTCGGTTTTCTCTTTCAACAAGGGATAGAAGCAGGAACGCAACGAGAGCGGGAGTTTGTAGCGGAAGGCAAAATAGGCAAGCGCCAAGGCGATGACGGCGTAAACCGACCAGGCATGTACGCCCCAGTGGAAAAGCGTATGGAGCAAAGCGTCTTGCTGTTTGATCCCGTCGCCGCCTTCCGTGATGGGGGAAAGGTAGTGGGTGAGCGGTTCCGCCACGCCGAAAAACATCAACCCGACGCCCATGCCTGCGGCAAAGAGCATGGCAATCCAAGACCAAAAGCTAAATTCAGGCTCTTCTTCGTTGGTGCCCAGTTTGATGTTGCCGAAGCTGCTGACTGAAAGGGCGAGCAGGAAGAAGAAAAAGGCGGAAAACGCCAAGATGTAAAACCAATTGAAATTTTTGAACACGCCAGCTTTGGCGGCATTGAGGATGGTTTCCGCCTGATGCGGCACCAAAAGCGCAATGCCGATGACCAGCAGCACGAAAGCGAGCGTTACCGAGACGACAAAGGGATTAAACGAAGACCGATTGCGTAAAAAATGAAATAAAGACAAACCTTGACCTCCTTTTAGGATGGTGAGGCAGGCGGACACGGGCGCAAGGCCGTATATGGTTGATTAACAAAAACTGGGAATAAAACATGATCTGTCGGACGAGATCCGAGACCTTCCCGATTTTTGGTAATCCACTATAAAAACGCAGACAAAACATGAATGGCGTTTAGACCGTCCTGCCGGATGAAAAAAACAAGGGGAAAAGGGAGTAAAAACGCACAGATGAATCGGCCGTAATGAGGGCTGAGCGAAACAAAATGGATGATGATTATTTCTTTGTTTGAAGGAATAATAACAAATCAGGGAATTGTTTCAAATTGGGAAAGATTGTGCGAAATCTCAGTAAGATTTTATTGCCGATAAAAACAGGTGGAAGGTCGTCTGAAAGCTGTGAAGTTGATTTTCAGACGACCCGTCCATATGCCGCTGCCTCTCAAAATCGGGTATGATTCCCTCTTTAAATCAGGAGCCTGACTATGCAGACCCAAGCCGTTATCCGCCATATTGCCGACTGGCTGAAAAACTATGCCGCCGCCGCACACGCCAAAGGGTTTGTCGTCGGTGTTTCCGGCGGTATCGATTCCGCAGTCGTTTCCGCCATCGCGGCACGGACGGGGTTGAAAGTCCTTCTACTTGAAATGCCCATCCGCCAAAAAGCCGACCAAGTCAGCCGCGCGCAGGAACACATCCGCCGATTGGAGCAGGCGTTTCCCAACGTCAGCGGGATGCGCGTGGATTTGACGCCGACTTTCGATACCTTTGCCGCCGATGTCGAGGTCGATGAAACCGAGTTCCCCGCCAAACAGCTTGCGCTTGCCAACGCCCGAAGCCGCCTGCGGATGCTGACGCTTTATTATTACGGGCAGCTAAACGGTTTGCTGGTTACCGGCACGGGCAACAAAATCGAAGATTTCGGCGTGGGCTTTTTCACCAAATACGGCGACGGCGGTGTGGACATCAGCCCGATTGCCGACTTGACCAAAACGCAGATTTATCAAATTGCCGCCGAACTGGACATCGCTGAGTCCATCCAAAAAGCCGTACCGACCGACGGGCTTTGGGATACGGAGCGCACGGACGAAGAACAGATGGGCGCGAGCTATCCCGAACTCGAATGGGCGATGGGCGTTTACGGTACGCGCCGCCCCGAAGAGTTTGAAGGCAGGCAGCGCGAAGTCTTGGAAATTTACACCCGCCTGCACAAAGCCATGCAACACAAAGTCAATCCGATTCCCGTCTGCAAAATTCCCGAAGAGATGCTGAAATAAGCGAAAGGTCGTCTGAAACCGGTTTTCAGGCGACCTTTTCAAAACAAAGAGGGTTGAAATCGTCAAATATTGCTCCAAAATATCGAATGTGCTTACAGCAGGTTGCATAAATTACCCGAACTTATCAAACCCGCCGTTTTGTGTAAAAATACTGCAATGGAAAAAATTACTCACCAAAATCTACATCCTCTACTTTCCAAAAGCCTGACCGATACCGATTTCGTCCTTATTCTCAATGCCTTAATCAAATTCCTGCGGCGCGGCGGCAAAAAACAGGCGGCAGAACGTTTCGACCTGATTATCGCCACGCTCAAACAAGACGAAGCACTCGCAAAAAACTTCAGCGGCCGCTTTTACCACTGGCTTTCGCAAGTCCACATCTATCCGGCTTTGATCAAACTCGGCATCTTCTCGCGCCACAGCTTCACCCGCGAGATGGGCATACGCATATACGAACGTTTCAGCCCGTCCTATAAAGACTTCGCCAACCTGCGTGAAGTGTTCCTCTATCTTTTCCATTCGGAAAACGACGACAGATGGCTGCAAACCCTCAGCATCCGCCAATGGTTGAGCCTGTACGACCTGATCCGCACCAGCGTCGATTCCACCTTGCTGCAAAACGCCTGCCGCCAGTTGGTTGACGCTCGTCTGCGCGCCATCGAAATGCTCGCCATTTGGATTGCCTCCGAAGCCATCGAACCCGACCTCATCCGCATCGCCCCGCGCCTGCTCGAAGCCGATTCGCCCTTCGTCGCCCTCCAGCGCGAAACCGCCAAACTGGTTGAACACTACCGCAACGACACCAGCCCTTACGATACCGCACACCTCGAAGTCATGTTCGACCAGTGCAGCAAACAAATCGACTATCTGCGTCGCAAAGGAACGGGCGCAGGATCAGGCTCATCCGTCAAAGTCGCCCACCTGCTCGAACGGCTCCAGCAGACCATAGGTCGTCTGAAATTGCTCACCGACATCCAAACCGATGCCGGCAACCGCAACCGCCTCACCATTACGCTGATGAATTCACTCATCTACGCCGCGGTCGAGCAATACAGCACCCGCCACCTGCGCCGCAGCAGCATCCGTATGCTCGCCCGCAGCATTACCGAAAACAAAAGTCACCACGGCGAGCATTACATCACCCGCAACCGCAAAGAATATTTCAAAATGTTCTACTCCGCGGCAGGCGGCGGCGTCATCATCGCCCTGATGGCGCTGTATAAAATCCATATCGGCTCACTCGGCTTCAGCCCCTTCGTTACCTCCTTGTTGGCAGGACTCAACTACGGCATAGGATTCATGATCATCCACATGCTGCACTGTACCGTCGCCACCAAACAGCCCGCCATGACCGCCGCCAGCTTCGCCGAACAGGTCGATCTCAACGAAGGCGGCAAAGCGGTGGACAACAAACTCGCCAAGCTCCTTATCGACGTATGCCGCTCCCAAAGCGTCGCTGTCTTCGGCAACGTTTCCATCGCCATCCTTTTGGCGTGCGCCATCTCGTTCGGCTATGCCCATCTGAACCAACAGCCCATACTTGATGCCCACACCACCGCCTACCAGTTCAAATCCATAGACATCATCAATCATCCGACCCTATGGTATGCCGCTATTGCAGGTTTGTGGCTGTTTTGTTCCGGCATCATCGCAGGCTTTTTCGACAACCGCGCCGACTACCTCAACCTGCGCCAACGCCTGCCCTTCAACCCTTTGCTGCGCAAAATCATGCGCCCCAAACCCCGCCGCGTCCTCGCCGCCTACATCCACAAACACTACGGCTCGCTGGTCGGTAACTTCATCTTCGGTATGCTCTTGGGCATGACCGGCTACTTCGGACACCTCCTCGGCCTGCCGCTGGACATCCGCCATGTCGCCTTCTCCTCAGCCAACCTAGGCTACGCCGCCGTCAGCGGCAACGTCGGCTTTGGTACATTCATGCTCGGCATTTGCAGCGTTCTCGCCATCGGCTTGGTCAACCTCATCGTCAGCTTCACCCTCGCCCTCTTCGTTGCCCTGCGCTCGCGCGGCACGAAATCGGCAGCGTCGGCAATTTGTGCAAAAGCTTCTGGCAGCAGATTAAAGCCAACCCGCTGATATTGTTTTTCCCAGTGGCACCGGTTCAGACAGATAAAGACGGCGGGAAAGATACTGCCAAAGAGGGTGAGGACAAACACTAGCTTGTAAGAACAGCCTTGCCTTTATTCTTACTCAAGTCTTCCATTTGAATGGATACAAAAAGGTCGTCTGAAAACCAAAAATCGAGTTTTCAGACGACCTTTCTTTATTTCAATACGCTTATTTTTCCATTTTCAAGCCGAAGTGCAGGTAGGCGCGTTCGGTCGCCATTCTGCCGCGCGGGGTGCGTTGCAGGAAACCTTGTTGGATAAGGTAGGGTTCGATAACGTCTTCGATGGTGTCCGTGGATTCGCCGATGGCGGCGGCAACGTTGTCAAGACCGACGGGGCCGCCGCTGAATTTGTGCAGGATGGCTTCGAGGAATTTTCTGTCCATGACGTCCAAACCTCGCGCGTCGACATCCAGCATGCTTAAAGCGGCATCGGCGACGGCGGCATCGATGACGCCGTTGTTCTTCACATCGGCAAAATCGCGGACGCGGCGCAGCAGGCGGTTGGCGATGCGGGGCGTGCCGCGGCTGCGTTTGGCGACTTCCATCGCGCCTTCTTCGCCCATGTCGAGTTGCAGTAATTGCGCGGAACGGCTGACGATGGTGGCAAGGTCTTGATTTTGATAAAACTCCAAGCGGGCAACGATACCGAAGCGGTCGCGCAGCGGGTTGGTCAGCATACCTGCGCGGGTGGTTGCGCCGACGAGCGTGAAGGGCGGCAGGTCGATTTTGACGGAACGGGCGGCAGGGCCTTCGCCTATCATGATGTCGAGCTGGTAGTCTTCGAGCGCGGGGTAGAGGATTTCTTCGACGACTGGGCTGAGGCGGTGGATTTCATCGATGAACAAAACGTCGTGCGGCTCGAGGTTGGTCAGAAGGGCGGCAAGGTCGCCAGCGCGCTCGAGGACGGGGCCGCTGGTTTGGCGTAGGTTGACGCCCAGCTCTTTGGCGATGATGTGCGCCAGTGTGGTTTTGCCCAGTCCGGGCGGGCTGAAGAGCAGGGTGTGGTCTAGGGCTTCGCCGCGTTTTTTGGCGGCTTGGATGAAGATGGCGAGCTGTTCTTTGGCTTTGTCTTGCCCGATATAGTCGTCCAGCGTTTTAGGGCGCAGGGCGCGCTCGAGCAGCTCTTCCTGTGAGGAGATGCTTTGTGCGGTGATGATGCGCTGGGGCTGGGCGGCGGTCAGGTTGTCGGTTTGCAACATGGGTTTTCCGGTGCGTTCGGGGTCGTCTGAAAAGCGGTTTGCCGCTTCAGACGACCTTTTTGAAAGGGATTCAGCCGCGTGTTTCGCGCCAAACGAGGTAATCGCGCAGTGGCGGCATGGGCGGGTTGATGCAGTGGGGGCAGATGCCTGTGGTGTCTTCGTCGTCGCTGTCGATGTGGTAGGCGTTGGGGTCGAAGCGCACCTGCTGCATCACCGCCTGCGCCAATGCCTGTGCCTGAACGACGTCGAAGGTGAATTTTTCGAGGATTTCGTTCAGCAGGCGGATTTCGCCTTCGCTGAATTCTACGCTGTGTTTGAGGATGAGGCGTTGGTAATCTTCGTTGTTGATTTTGGGCAATAAATCGGTTTGTAGGGTCATGGTTTTTATGTTTGGAACGGAATGGCTGAGAGGCAGATTATAGCGGATATGGCGGCGGCTGTTTTAAAGCTTGGGTTGGGTATCGTCCTCAAAACTTTAAAAGTCGCTGCATTGGGCGTTTTAATGTCTTTCTGTTTTGTCTTGCGCCGCCTGATACGCTTTTTGCAGCGGGGTGATTTGAGCCAACCGCGCCCGGTCGATTTCTTCGGCGATAAGGTGTGCTTTTCCCTGTGCGCGGCATTCTGCGGCGATTTTGCCCGAATCCACTTGATTGGCGACTTCGAGCAGGGCGAGCCAGTGCGCGCGTTGCGGGTAGGGCGTATTTCGCGGTTCAGACGACCTTGTGTATCGGCAATGCAGACGTTTAAGGCGGCGCCGAAGCGTTCGGGTCGTCTGAAAGCGTCGGTTTTTTTCAAAACTGTTAAGATGGTTTTGTTTTTGAATTGCTCGACTTGGTGGAACATGATGTGCCAGCGGCAAACCAGCTCGGCAAGCTCGGCGCAGTGTTTCGGCGCGCGCAGCCGTTGATTGATTTTGCGTACGGGCTCGACGCCTGCGAGGTCGTGTCCGTGGTGTTTGGGCAGGATGTCGGGTGGGGTTTTGGCTTTGCCCAAGTCGTGCAGCAGGGCTGCGTAGCGTTCGGGCAGGCTCAGACCCATATCGGCGGTACGTTGCAGCGTCATCAGGGTATGGATACCGCTGTCGATTTCGGGGTGGTAGTCGGCGCGTTGCGGCACGCCGAAGAGGGCATCGACTTCGGGCAGCAAGACTTTGAGTGCGCCGCATTCACGCAACACTTCAATCATCTTTCGGGGATTTTTTTCCATCAAACCTTTCGCCAATTCCTGCCAGACGCGCTCGGCGACCAAAGCGTCCGCTTCGCCGTTTTCCACCATCTGCCGCATCAGCTTCATGGTTTCTTCGGCGATTTCAAAACCGTAGCGTGCGGCAAAGCGGGCGGTGCGCAGGATGCGGACGGGGTCTTCGGCAAAGGCGGGCGAGACGTGGCGCAAAATGCCTGCCGCCAAATCCTGTTGTCCGCCGAAGGGGTCGATGATGAGGTCGTCTGAATCCTGCGCCATTGCGTTGATGGTCAAATCGCGGCGCATCAAATCCTGTTCCAGCGTAACGTCTTTGTCGGCGTGGAAACTGAAACCGGCATAGCCCTTGGCGGTTTTGCGCTCGGTACGGGCGAGGGCGTATTCTTCGTGGGTGTCGGGGTGGAGGAACACGGGAAAATCTTTGCCGACCGGCTGGAAGCCCTGTGCCAGCATGGTTTGTGCGTCAGCGCCGACGACCACCCAGTCGCGGTCTTTGACGGGCAAACCTAAAAGATAATCGCGGACGGCGCCGCCGACGAGGTAGGTTTTGATGGTGTGTGTTTTCTGAGTCATTGAATTGGTCTTTGGTAACAATCAGAATGTCTTGAAGCATGGTCAGATGGGCATTCTGTCTGCCATCATGTAAATAAAGGTCGTCTGAAAAACGGTTTGGCGAAATTCGCTCTTTATTCTAGCGAAACGCATTGCACTCGTTTTCAGACGACCTTGTGGCAAAACGTAAGGTTTATTTTGCCGCTTTGTTGCCGTCGACAATCTTCAGTCCGGCTGAAACTAGGCTGCCGATGTCAGCCACGTTGGCAGGCATAATCAGAGTTGTGCTTTCTTTTGCCAAATTGCTGAATGCTTCGACATATTGCTCGGCAACTTTCAGGTTGACGGCTTCGGAGCCGCCTTCTGCGCGGACAGCCTCGGCGATTTTGCGGATGGCGTCGGCGTTGGCTTCGGCAACCAGGCGCAAGGCTTCGGCTTCACCTTGTGCGCGGTTGATGCGGGCGATTTTTTCACCGTTCGACGCGTTGATGGCGGCTTGCGCTTCACCTTCAGACTGTTGGATTTCCGCTTCGCGCTGACCGCTGGCAAGGTTGATTTGCTCGATTTTGCGGCCTTCGGATTCGGCGATACGGGCACGTTTTTCACGTTCGGCGGTAATTTGCGCCTGCATAGAACGCAGAATTTCTTGCGGCGGAACCAAGTCTTTGATTTCGTAACGCAATACTTTCACGCCCCATGCGCCTGCCGCTTCGTCAAGCGCGGAAACGACGATGCTGTTGATTTCGTCGCGCTCTTCAAACGTTTTATCCAACTCCATGCGACCGATAACCGAACGCAGCGTGGTTTGGGCGAGCTGGGTAATCGCCATGATGTAGTTGCTGGAGCCGTAGGAAGCGAGTTTGGATCGGTTACTTGGAAATAGATGATGCCGTCAACGGTAAGCTGAGTGTTGTCGCGGGTAATACAAACTTGGCTGGGAACGTCCAAAGGCACTTCTTTGAGCGAATGTCGATAGGCGACGCGGTCAACGAAAGGAATCAGGATGTTCAGACCGGCAGTCAAAGCGTTGTGGAATCTGCCGAGGCGTTCGACGACGTAAACTTCCTGTTGCGGCACCACGATAAACGACTTGAAGCCGAAAATCACGACGACAATCAGCAGGATGACGGGGAAGCTGTATAGAAATTCCATTGTTTTTCCTTTTAGACCACAACAGGGCGGATTACTGAATCAATTCAAACGAATGAGTAAAACATTACCGTTTTTACCGGTAATCACGGCGGTAGAGGTCGTCTGAACGGCATCGGCATTTTCAGCCTGCGCCTGCCAGCGCGTCCCCCGATAAGAAACTTCATAACAATCGCCGTGAAGGCGCTGGAGGATATGAACGGTCTGTCCGATGTCCAAATCATCATTCAATTCTTGGCGGGGCGCAGTTTTTTTGAACTTGCCGTGTACCAGCCAGATACCGGCGGCGGACAAAACAGCTGCCGCAGCAACGGCAATCGAAGTATCACCAGTCAGCCAATACACCAAACCCGCACCAAACAAAGCCGCGCTGACCACCAAGAGATACACGGTGCCGACAAACAGCTCGACAATCAGGACGGCGGCAGCGGCAATAAACCAAGCGGTCATGCGGGATTCCTCTCATTATCAATTTGTAGGGACAGGGTTCATCATAGCCGTATCGCGGGAAATATTCAAACGGCTTTGACTCGGGAAAGGTCGTCTGAAAACGGGGAAGGCCGCTTTCAGACAACCTTTACTTCATATGAGCCTCAATCCTCTTTTTTCTCCAACGCGGCAAAGGCGGCCTTCATGGTCGGGTTTTTGCGCACTAATTTTTTGACGGTCAGGTCGGTTGCTTTGTTGTTGGCAAGGCGCAGGTTGTTTTCCGAAGAGAGCAAGGCCTCTTTGGTTTTTTGCAGGTGGCTGATGGTTTTGTCGATTTCGTCGATGGCGGTTTGGAACTTGCGGCTGGCGAGTTCGTAATTGCGGGCGAAGTCGGTTTTGAACTTGTCCAAGTCTTCTTCAAAGTGCGTAATGTCGATGTTTTGCGCGCGCATTTGTGCCAATTCTTGTTTGTATCTCAATGAATTGAGCGCGGCGTTGCGCAGCAGGGAAACGATGGGGATGAAGAACTGCGGGCGCACGACGTACATTTTCGGGTAGGCGTAGGACACGTCGACGATGCCGTTGTTATAGAGTTCGCTGTCGGCTTCCAAAAGTGAGACGAGGACGGCGTATTCGCAGTTTTTTTCTTTGCGGTCTTTGTCCAACTCTTTGAAAAAGTGTTCGTTTTTCTTTTTGGTGGCGGTTTCGTCGTTTTCGTTTTTCATCTCGAACATGATGGAGATGATTTCGTTGCCTTCTTCGTCGGTTTCGCGGTAGATGTAGTCGCCTTTACTGCCGGTTTTGGCGTCGTTGTCCTTGCCGAAGACGGCTTGGGGAAAGGCGGTGGTGCGGATGCGGTTGAATTCGGTTTCGCAGTGCTGCTCAAGGCTTTCGCCTATCATTTTGGTGGACTGTCTGGCTTTGAAGTCTTTGTAGAAGGCGATGGTTTCGTCTTTTTGTTTGAGTTCGGCTTCGTATTTTTCGCGCAGGCTTTGTTTTTCCAACTGGTTTTCTTTGGATTGCAGCATAAGCTGCGTGTTCAGATTACCCAATTCGCGCTCTTTTTCGGCAACGGCTTTGGTGATTTCCAGCTCTTTTTCCATGTTTTTCGCCGTTTCCAGCGATTTTGCCTGCGCTTTCAGCTCGGCAATCAATTTATCCTGCTCGGCGATTTGCGCTTTCAGACGACCTTCGATTTCGGCGGCGGCAAGTTTGTTGTCTTTTTCGTAGGCGTTGATTTGGTTGGACAGGGCGGCGATTTCGTGGTTTTTGTCGGCTAGGATTTTGTCGAACTGATTTTGCGCCTGCGCTTGGGCAAGCTGCATATCGCTTTGAAACTGCATCTGCGCCTGTTGCAGGCGCTCGTGGATTTCGGTTTGAAATTCTTGGGTGCGGACTTGGTTCAGGATGTCGGCGTAACTGGCTTCGTTGACGGTAAACGCGGTGTGGCAGTGCGGGCATTTGATTTCGTGCATGGCGGGTTTCCCTTTTGTTTGAGAGTGGGATTTTAGCAGAAAGGTCGTCTGAAAAAGTTTTAGCGAAACTCGCTGCGCTCGTTTTGGCGAAACCCTTACGGGTTTTCAGACGACCTCGTCGCTTTAAATTCAATCGCAAGCTGCGTTGCCGACATCAAGACTGAAATCGTGAAACTCGTTGAGCGTGCTGCGGTGGCCGATGCTGATGATGATGCTCTGCGGCAGTTTTTGTTTCAAGGCGCGGTAGAGCAGGGCTTCGGTCGGTTCGTCCAAGGCGGCGGTGGCTTCGTCGAGCAGGATGACTTTGGGCTGCGAGAGCAAGGCGCGGACGAAGGCGACGCGTTGCAGTTCGCCGGGGGAGAGCTTGTGTTGCCAGTCGTCGGTTTTGTCCAATTTATCAATGAGATAACCTAAACGACAGGTGTTCATGGCTTTGGCTAGTTCGGGATGCTGTTTGTCGATGTCGGGATAACAAATCGCGTCGCGCAGGCTGCCTTGCGCCGTGTAGGGGCGTTGCGGCAGGAAGAGGATGTCTTGATGCGGCGGACGGCGGACTTTGCCGCTGCTGCCGAACGGCCAAAGCCCTGCCAGCGCGCGCAGCAGCGAAGTTTTGCCGCAACCACTTGGGCCGCGTATCAGCAGGGAATCGCCGCTTTTGAGATTGACGTTGATGCCGCTCAACAGGATTTCGCCGTTGTGGCGGAACAGGGCGACGTTTTCCAGCGAGAGGTCGTCTGAAACCTCGGTAATGTCGGGTTGTTGTGCGCTGTGTTGTTCTTCCGTACTCAACAAGAATCCGTACAGACGCTCCAATCGGGCGCGGTAGGCGGTGAATTTGTTGTAGAACATCCGAAAGAAGGAGAGGGCGTTTTGCAGTCGGGAGAAGGCTTGGACGGTCTGCTGGATGTCGCCGATTTTGATTTGTCCGGCAAACAGGCGCGGGGCTTGCAAAATAATGGGGAAGAGCTTGATTCCGTTGGTAAACATATCGTTAAAGCCGCTTAAGCAGACGCTTTGGCGGGCGATGCGCCAACGGTTGCGGATGATGACTTTGAAGCGGTCGGCAAGCTGGTCGTGTTCGTGTTTTTCGCCGCTGTAAAACGCCACGCTTTCGGCGTGGTCGCGCACGCGGATGAGGGAGTAGCGGTAGTCGCCGTTGAGCTTTTCGTTTTCATAGTTGTAACGAATCAACGGGTTGCCTATCCACATGGCGATAAAGGTCGCCAAAATCACAAACATATAGACAAACCAAACGATGCCGTGCGGAATGTCGAAGCCGAACACGGTTAGGATGCCCGCCAAGCCCCACAAAACAACGGCAAATTCCAGCGAGGTAACGACCGAATTGACCATGCCGCGCACAAATTCTATGGTTGAGGCGATGAAATCCTGCGCATCTTGTTGGATACGCTGGTCGATGTTGTCCGGCGCATGGCGGCGCATTTGCAGGCGGTAGTAGTTTTTGTCGGCAAGCCAGCGCGTTGTCAGCACTTCATTGAGCCGCTCCGACCATTTAATCGCCAAGCCTTGATCGAGAAAGTCGTTGACGACGTTGTTAAACGCCCGCACCAACACCACGCCGGCGTTCATCGCGGCAAACATCCAAAACGCGGAGGCGTTTAAATCCTGCATCGAGTCGTAAAGCCCTTTGGACATAAAGGTACTCAATACATTCAGCCGCACTTCGGTTAACAGCAGCGCAATCATCGCCGTAATCAGCAGCAATACTTTGACCGCGCTTTTCGGCGTCAGGCACAGCCGCAGGATATAGGCAAACTCACGCCCGAAGCGCGTTTTACGTGCCAAAAACAGAATCACCGCCGAGGCGGCGGCGACCATCAATAAGGTTTGTAACAGCCAAGACGGCGTGGAGTAAAGCTCGATTTGCCATTTTTGCATGTGCGTTGTCTCTTGAGGCAGGCAGCGGGCAGGGGTCGTCTGAAACCCTGATTCTCCGCTTAATAAAATAATTTACAATTACTATGGATAAAGTTTTGATTGATGTTGTATTTTTGTTTTTACAAATAGTTATCATCACTTTTTATAGAAAAGCAGAATGTTATCAAATATAATTCCGCAGCAAAATTACTTTGTGATTTTTAACGCTTATTGCAACAAAAATAACCCACCTCAAAGACAGAAGGAATTTATGAACAGCAAATTAGCCCTGATGCCGCTTTTGATTGTGAGCGCATTTTCTTATGCCGCCGATGAAGCGACACCCGAAACCCCTGTGCAACAGCAGTTGCAGGAAGTCAATGTCCGCGCCGATGCCAAACGCGTCAAAGCCGCCCGTTCTTACTCCATCGCCAGCGACGGCGACTTGCGCGACCGCGTGAATTTGGGACTGCTTGGGAAAGCTAACGCTTTCACAGCGCCAATTACGGTTGTCAATTACGATGAAAAAGTATTGGAACACAACGCATCCCGTACATTAGTCGATACAATCGCCAAGAACGATGCCTCTACCATGCAGTTCGGCGGTGAAAGCAATACCATTCAAGGTGTATATGTCCGTGGTTTGCAACTTGATGCCCGCCAGTTTAGTATCAATGGCTTGGCAGGTCTTTATTCTTATTACCACACCCCGACTGCTGGTGTTTCTTCTGCACAGTTGATTAAAGGTGCTTCAAGTTCCACTGTCGGCATGGACCCTGAAGGTGCGGCAGGTTCTTCCGTCAACATCGAAACTAAAAAAGCATCCGATGAAGGCAACCGAAAAATCGGTTTAGCGGTTTTCAGTAAAAATCGTACCGAAGGTGCAATCGATATTGGTCAGCGTTTTGGTGAAAACAAACAGTTTGGTATCCGTTTCAATGGTAAATACCGTCAAGGTGAAACCGCCCGTAAAGGTTATAAGGAAGATAATCAGGAATTTGCATTAAATACTGATTATCGTGGTGAGAAATTACGTCTGTCTTTCGATTCGATGTATAACCACCGTAATACAGAGGGAGGTCGTGCGCGTATTCATGAAATGCAGGATCTCAATTTTGCCATGCCTGCCGCACCGAGCGGCAAAACCCTGCTTGTTCCGTCTTGGCAGGAGCAAACTACCAAGACCATGACGAATGCACTGACTTTCGAATACGATACTGACTACAATATGCAGATTAGTGGTGGTTTAGGTTATATGGAGTCTGTGTATAAAGGTTCGTTTACACAACTGCTCATGAAAAACCGTGCAAAAGGCGGTAATTTAGGTAATTACACGGCGCAGGCCGCACAACCGTTTGAATTCCTTTCACGTACAACAAGCGGTAATTTGAAAGCGCGTGGCGAATTTGAAACAGGTCCGGTTGTTCACAATTGGGCTACCTCGTTCGATTATATTAAACGACACCGCGACCACGATCAGGGAACGCGCAACGGCGATGCCTTGGATACCAACATCTACAACCCTGTTTCCCTGTTACCCATCGCAACAATCCTGCTAATATACAAGGCACAGAGCATACGACTTATGAGACTCCCAGCCTTGCAATATCCGATACTTTGGGTTTCGCGGATAATACTATCCGTTTAACCTTGGGCGGACGTTATCAATGGGTAAAACAAACTGCTCATCCAAATTTGACAGGCAATGCAAAAACTGACGCAAACCGCCGCTCTTCTACTGTGAAGTTCAGCAAAAAACGGTTCAGCCCAATGTTTGCAGCGGCTTGGGTGCCTAATACCGGTATGGTAGTGTATGGAAACTATATGCAAGATTTGGAACCGGGTGCGACTAACGAGGATACTGGAGAAATGTCCAAACCTCGTGTCAGCAAACAGATTGAAATGGGTGTACGAAAAAACTGGGGTGATGTTGTAACCAGCCTGAACGCTTTCCAAATCGTCCGTCCGGGTTATTGGCGCAACACGCAAGAGCAGCATGGTAAAGAAATCAACCGTGGTGTTGAGTTTAATACGTATGCCAACCTGATGAATAAAACCCTTCGTCCGAGCTTTGGCATTATGTATCTGAAAGCACAGTTGAAGGATTATCCGCGTTACAATAATACTTTAACAAATGGTAATCAGGTTGCTAGCCCGCGTGTTATTGCCAAAGCAGGTATCGAATGGGATACGCCATTTGTCCAAGGTCTGACTTTGAAAAGCAATATCCAATACTACGGTAAGTCTTTCCAAGATACTGAACGCCAATATAAACTGCCGTCCTACACATTGGTTGACGTAGGTGCGCGCTACAAAACCAAGCTCGGCAAAAATACTTTGACCGTCAGCAGCTCGGTAGAAAACCTGTTCAACAAAAACTACTGGCAGGTACAGCGCGGCCAATACGACCGCAGCTTCGCCGTCGTCGGCATGCCGCGTACCTACTGGCTGAAAGCGGAATTGGATTTCTAATATCCGGATAGACCAACCGGCAAAGACAAAGGTCGTCTGAAAATTCCCAATCAGGGTTTTCAGACGACCTTTTATATCAAGGGATAAATAATCTGCTGTTGTTTCTATACTGATTTCAAGATTTATTAAACGAAGGTCGTCTGAAAGCCTTGGTAGTTTTTCAGACGACCTCTCATTGTTTGGAACCTAACGCTTTCTCAAGCCTCCAAGTTTTTACGCCACAATACCAACAGCTTACCGATATGCTGAACCAGTTGCGCATCGACGGCTTCGCACAACGCATTGCAAATTTCAACTCGTTCGGCGCGGTCGTCGCCGAATACACGGACTTTGATTAACTCATGCGCCGTCAGAGCGGCATCGGTTTCTTTGATAACGGACTCGGTCAAACCTTGTTGTCCCACCATTACAACGGGATGAAGGTGGTGGGCGCGGGCTTTCAATTCCAAAATTTCTTTGGTGCTTAATTTATTGTCAGTCATGTTCTAATGCTTGAAAAGAAAGAATAATGCGGCATTGTACGCGATTTGGCGCAATCTCGGGGGAAAATAACGTACAATACGGCGTTTCTCTATATCATTAAATAAATTATGGCAGTACGTTCAAAATCATCAAAAGCCTGGCTTCACGAACACGTAAACGATCATTACGTCCACATGGCGCAAAAAGACGGTTATCGCGCCCGCGCCGCATATAAACTGCTGGAAATCAACGAAAAAGACAAATTAATCAAACCCGGAACGGTTTTGGCGGATTTAGGCAGCGCGCCGGGAAGCTGGTCGCAAGTCGCGGCAAAACTGGTCGGCAATTCAGGATGCGTGTTCGCATTGGATATCCTGCCTATGGATGAAATAGAAGGTGTTTCTTTATTCAGGGCGACTTCAGGGAAGACGAAGTATTGGTGCAATTTGAAACACTGCTAGACGCCCGTCCGCTAGACCTTGTAATTTGCGATATGGCACCCAATATGTCGGGTAACGCCGTAACCGACCAAGCCCGCAGCTTTTATTTGTGTGAACTGGCTTTGGACTTTGCCGTCAATCATTTGAAAACGGGCGGCAGCTTTTTGGTGAAAGTATTTCAGGGAGCGGGCTATCAGGAATATATGGCAGCCATGCGTGAAATCTTCGGAACGGTGCAGACGCGCAAGCCCGAGGCATCGCGCAATCGTTCCAGTGAGATTTATTTATTAGGGAAAAATAAACGCTGACAATACAAGCAGCGTGTTTTAAAATCTTTCTTTCGTTTATCTTTATATCATGGAGCCTGGCTAAGTGGGGAATACCTTTAAGTCAATTCTGCTCTGGGTTGCTTTGTGCGTCGGCTTAATGGCTGCGTTCAATGCTTTGACCAGCAAGCAGGAAAACAAGCAGCAAATCGAATACTCTCAATTTATCCAACAGGTAAACAACGGTGAAGTGGCAAGTGTCAATATCGAAGGTTCCGCTATCATCGGCTATCTAGTTAGGGGGGAGCGTACCGATAAAACCTCTTTCTTCACCAATGCGCCTTTGGACGATAATTTGGTTAAAACGCTTTTGGACAATAAAGTCCGCGTCAACGTTATCCCCGAAGAAAAACCAAGCATGCTCGCCAGCCTGTTTTACAGCCTGTTGCCGGTATTGCTGCTGATTGGCGCATGGTTTTATTTTATGCGTATGCAAAGCGGTGGCGGCGGTAAGGGTGGTGCATTCTCTTTCGGTAAAAGCCGTGCCCGTCTTCTGGACAAAGATGCCAACAAAGTTACCTTTGCCGATGTTGCCGGTTGCGATGAGGCAAAAGAGGAAGTGCAGGAAATCGTTGATTACCTGAAAGCTCCAAGCCGTTATCAAAGTTTGGGCGGACGCGTTCCGCGCGGTATCTTATTGGCGGGCAGCCCGGGTACCGGTAAAACTTTGTTGGCAAAAGCCATTGCAGGCGAAGCAGGCGTACCGTTCTTCAGCATCTCAGGTTCTGACTTTGTTGAAATGTTCGTCGGGGTCGGTGCAAGCCGCGTGCGCGATATGTTTGAACAAGCGAAGAAAAACGCCCCTTGTATCATTTTTATTGACGAAATCGACGCTGTCGGCCGTCAGCGCGGTGCCGGTTTGGGCGGTGGTAATGATGAGCGCGAACAAACCTTGAACCAGCTTTTGGTCGAGATGGACGGTTTTGAAAGTAATCAGACCGTTATCGTCATTGCCGCAACCAACCGTCCGGACGTATTAGATCCCGCCTTGCAACGTCCCGGCCGTTTCGACCGACAAGTGGTGGTTCCACTACCCGATATCCGTGGTCGTGAACAGATTTTGAAAGTACACGCAAAAAAAGTGCCTTTGGATGCATCTGTTGATTTGGGTTCTTTGGCCCGAGGTACTCCCGGTTTTTCCGGTGCAGATTTGGCCAACTTGGTTAATGAAGCCGCCCTGTTTGCAGGCCGTCGGAATAAAACCAAAGTCGACCAAAGCGATTTCGAAGATGCCAAGGACAAAATCTACATGGGTCCCGAACGCCGCAGCATGGTAATGCATGAAGACGAAAAACGTGCGACTGCCTACCATGAAGCAGGTCATGCGATTGTTGCCGAAAGCCTGCCGTTTACTGATCCCGTTCATAAAGTAACCATCATGCCGCGCGGCCGTGCGCTCGGTTTGACTTGGCAGCTTCCCGAACGCGACCGTATCAGCATGTACAAAGACCAAATGCTGAGCCAGCTTTCCATCTTGTTCGGCGGTCGTATTGCCGAAGACATCTTCGTCGGCCGTATTTCCACCGGCGCGTCCAATGATTTCGAACGTGCTACGCAAATAGCGCGGGAAATGGTAACCCGTTACGGCATGAGCGATAAAATGGGCGTAATGGTTTATGCAGAGAATGAAGGTGAAGTGTTCTTGGGACGCAGCGTTACCCGTTCTCAAAACATTTCCGAAAAAACGCAACAAGATATTGATGCTGAAGTACGCCGTATTTTGGACGAACAATATCAGGTGGCCTACAAAATCCTTGATGAAAACCGCGATAAAATGGAAACCATGTGCAAAGCCTTAATGGATTGGGAAACCATCGATCGTGATCAAGTGTTGGAAATTATGGCAGGCAAACAGCCTAGCCCACCTAAAGATTACAGCCACAATATACGTCAGGATAATGCGGAACCATCCGAACTTCAAACAGAGTCTGAACATCAGGAAACCGTTGCTCAGGAATCTGCTCCAATTGAGGCTTTTGAAGACTCGGCAAATAAATCATAAATATGGAAAACGGCAGCTTATTAAAGCTGCCGTTTTTATTTTATTATGACTGTTACAAAACAGGTAAGGCGAGGAAGTACAGTTTGTATAGTTTTATTGTTATAAGTAGAAAGAGGAATGACGGTTGTCAGAATTAGAGGGTTGTAATGTGGTTGCTCTGTTTGAAACATCCTGATTTAAACAAAAAGGTCGTCTGAAAGCCAGAAAATTATTTCAGACGACGGCGGATTCGCATTTGAAGTGCAACTTTCCATAACAGAAAAAGGTCAGTATGCGGTAGCATACGGCCTTTCCTGCAAGAAAGATTGCCATGAGCTACACACAACTGACCCAAGACGAACGATACCATATCCAATACCTGTCCCGCCACTGCACCATCGCCGAAATCGCCAAACAGCTTAACCGCCACAAAAGCACCATCAGTCGCGAAATCAGACGGCACCGCACCCAAGGGCAGCAATACAGCGCCGAAAAAGCCCAGCGGCAAAGCCGGACTATCAAACAGCGTAAGCGACAACCCTATAAACTCGATTCGCAGCTCATTCAACACATCGACACCCTTATCCGCCGCAAACTCAGTCCCGAACAAGTATGCGCCTACCTGCGCAAACACCACGGGATCACGCTCCATCACAGCACCATTTACCGCTACCTCCGCCAAGACAAAAGCAACGGCGGCACTTTGTGGCAACACCTCAGAATATGCAGCAAACCCTACCGCAAACGCTACGGCAGCACATGGACCAGAGGCAAAGTGCCCAACCGCGTCGGCATAGAAAACCGACCCGCCATCGTCGACCAAAAAAAACGCATCGGCGATTGGGAGGCCGACACCATCATCGGCAAGGATCAGAAAAGCGCATTATTGACCTTGGTCGAACGCGTTACCCGCTACACCATCATCTGCAAATTGGATAACTTAAAGGCCGAAGACACTGCCCAGGCAGCCATTAGGGTATTAAAGGCACATAAAGCCAGAGTGCACACCATCACCATGGATAACGGCAAAGAGTTCTACCAACACACCAAAATAGCCAAAGCATTAAAGGCGGAAACCTATTTTTGCCGCCCCTACCATTCTTGGGAAAAAGGGCTGAATGAGAACACCAACGGACTCATCCGACAATATTTCCCCAAACAAACCGATTTCCGAAATATCAGCAATCGGGAGATACGCAGGGTTCAAGATGAGTTGAACCACCGGCCAAGAAAAACACTTGGCTACGAAACGCCAAGTGTTTTATTCTTGAATCTGTTCCAACCACTGGTACCATAGTGTTGCACTTGAAATGCGAATCCAAGGACCTTTTCTTATACTTTACTTTTTAGAATGTCATATGAACATCGGGTTCTCAGCCTGTCCGTTTGGAATGAGTTAATCGGGCTGCTTTTACCCAGTACAGAGTTGTTTTACAACCCTTGGCGGTCGAGCCAGCGTTCGGCATCAAGTGCGGCTTGGCAACCTGAGGCCGCGCTGGTGATGGCTTGGCGGTAGGTATGATCTTTGACGTCGCCTGCCGCCCATACGCCTTCGATATTGGTCGCGCCGACGTTGTCGCCCGTACCTCCTTTGGTTTTTAGGTAGCCGGTTTCGTCCATATCGAGCTGGCCTTTGAAAATATCGGTGTTGGGTTTATGGCCGATGGCGATGAAAACGCCTTTGACGGCGATGTCTTCGGTAGTGCCGTCGTTGTGTTTCAGACGGGCGCCGGTAACGCCGCCTTCGTCGCCCAAGACTTCATCCAGATTGCTGTTGAGCTTGAGGATGATTTTGCCTTCTTCAACGCGCTGCATGAGTTTGTCCACCATGATTTTTCGGCGCGGAAGCTGTCGCGGCGGTGAATCAGGGTAACGGTGTTGGCGATGTTGGCGAGGTAAAGGGCTTCCTCTACGGCAGTATTGCCGCCGCCGACGACTGCCACGTCTTGTTGTTTATAGAAGAAACCGTCACAGGTCGCGCAGGCGGATACGCCTTTGCCCGCAAAGGTTTCTTCGCTGGGCAGCCCCAGATATTTGGCAGATGCGCCGGTAGCGACAATCAACGCATCGCAGGTGTATTCGCCCATGTCGCCTTTGAGGGTGAAGGGGCGGTTTTGCAAATCGACGGTGTGGATTTGGTCGAAAATCATTTCGGTGCCGAAGCGTTCGGCATGGGCAAGGAAGCGCGCCATCAGTTCCGGACCTTGTACGCCTTCGGCGTCGGCGGGCCAGTTGTCGACTTCGGTGGTGGTCATCAGTTGTCCGCCCTGTTCGACGCCGGTAATGATGACGGGCTTGAGGTTGGCGCGGGCGGCATAGACGGCGGCGGTGTAGCCGGCAGGACCTGAGCCGAGGATGATGAGTTTGTGATGGTTGTTCATGATGTTTTCCTTACTGAGAGATTGAGTGTGTTTCAGACGAGGTAGATTTTACTTGAAAATCTAAGCTGCGTCCGTTGGCATGATGGGGAAATGTTGACGGTATTGAAATTGACAAGGGTCGATTGTGAATGGTAAATCAGTTATCGGGAAAGTGTATTCAAGAAAGGTCGTCTGAACATTTTCAGACGACCTTTTGCCTTTCAATCAGCCTTTTGTCGGCTTCACAATATCCGGCATTGGGATAATTTACAGGAAAACCAATGCTGTCATTTGTGTTTTATTTTTCCAGTAATTTGGCTGCTTCGACGGCGTAATAGGTCAAGATGCCGTCGGCACCGGAGCGTTTGAAGGCGAGCAGGCTTTCGAGTATGACTTTTTCGCCGTCCAGCCAGCCGTTTTGAATCGCTGCCTGAAGCATGGCGTATTCGCCGGAAACTTGGTAGGCGTAAGTCGGTACGCCGAACTCGTCTTTGACACGGCGGACAACGTCAAGATAGGGCAGGCCGGGTTTGACCATCACCATATCCGCACCTTCCTGAATGTCAAGGGCGACTTCGTGCAGGGCTTCGTCGGTGTTGGCGGGGTCCATTTGGTAGGTTTTCTTGTCGGCTTTACCCAAATTGCCGGAACTGCCGACCGCATCGCGGAACGGGCCGTAAAAAGCGGAGGCGTATTTGGCGGAATACGCCATGATGCGGGTGTGGATGTGTCCCGCGTCTTCTAGGGCTTCGCGGATGGCGAGGATGCGGCCGTCCATCATGTCGGACGGGGCGACGACCTGCGCGCCTGCGTCGGCGTGGCACAAGGCTTGTTTCACCAAAACTTCGATGGTTTCGTCGTTGAGGACGTAGCCGTTCGCATCGGTCAGCCCGTCTTGCCCGTGGATGGTGTAGGGGTCGAGGGCGACATCGGTCATGATGCCGAGTTCGGGGAATTTTTCGCGCAGGGTACGTACAACGGTCGGTACGAGTCCTTCGGGGTTGTAGGCTTCTTCCGCCAAGTCGGTTTTATTTCGGGTAACGACGGGGAAGAGCGCCAGCATGGGGATACCGAGCTTGAGGGCTTCTTCGGCGGTGAACAATAATTTGTCCAGGCTTTGCCGTTTCACGCCGGGCATGGAGGGGACGGCTTCTTCTTGGTTGCTGCCTTCAAGTACGAAGACGGGGTAAATCAAATCGTCTGCGGTCAGGGTGTGTTCGCGCATCAGGCGGCGGGAAAGTCGTCTTTGCGCATGCGGCGCATACGGGTGGCGGAAACGTAACGCGGTGGGAAGTTCATAATCGTCCTTTATCCTTCTGGAAACGGCTGAATCGGCAGGAGAAATGTTTTCAGACGACCTCTTTGCAAGCAGGGGTCGTCTGAAAATGGGTTTGCGACAGTTTACGCCGTTTTAGGAGATTACTGAAGCAGTAGATAGAATGTTGATACGAATCAGTCTTCGACTTTGGTAATCACTTTGACCGTTTTTTTAATTTCTTTGAACGTATCCGTTTTGAGGTTTTGTTCGTTCGGCACCATTCCGTTGGTGTTCAGCGGAGCGATGTTTCTCAAAGCGCGTCGATATTCTGCTTCGCTTAATTTTTCTTGGCTGATTCTCCATACTTTACGGCCGGAGGCTTTGACTTCGGAGGCGGTCCACAGACCTACCTTGTGGTAGTAGAACAAAACACTTTGCAGGAGTGCTTTCATGTCCGCACCGGGCTTGCCGCTGCCGATGCTGCGTCCGATACGGTTGTTGCGCTGATCAACAGCTTGGTCGGCAAGAAAACGGCTGTAATAATCGGTTTTGCCCTCTCGAACCTCCATATCGGTCAGATAGGCATTGCCGGCCCTAGTTGCAATTTCGCTGTCGAATTGGGAGGAAATAGCGGCCTGCCATAGGGCTTGACGGACGGCATTGACCTGCGTCCCGCGTCCTTCGCCGTTGGCACGGTCGTCTAAACCGGTCCGGGTAGCAAAGCGTGCGGCGTTACTGGTCAGGTTGGTCGAGTTTGTCTTCAACGCCGATCACTTGCGCCGCAACAGGGTGGTTGATGGCAAATTGCGCGATTTTGCTGCGACGGCTTTGGTCTACCTGATAAGTATGGCAGCCGGAAAGCAATGCGGAAGCGAGCAGGATGTAAGAAATATGTGTTTTGAGTTTAATGTTTGCCATAATGAGATATTATTGTTTAGTGACAGATTACGTTATTTAACACAAAAATGCAGTCAATAGCAAAATATTTTTCAAGCGGAGGGATTTGGGCTTGAATGGTTGCTTAATAGGAAAGTCGAGGTCGTCTGAAAATAGGCGTTACATTTTTCCGGGATTTTGACTGCGGAAAATATTAATGAGTTGTTTGGATTCTTGTAATGGCAAACCAAAATGTGTGTGGATTGCTTGAATATCTTTGACCTCATCGCCGCTCAGATTGTGTGAGAGCCATTCGAAAGTTTCGGGCTGTTTCAGAATCCGTGCGAGGTATGCCTGCTTGAGTTTACGGTTGCGCCACCGAACGAACAGCATGGTGAAAACAAATAAGACAATCAGGAAAATATTGGTGAGGGTGATAAAAGTCATGTTGGAGCGAGCATGATTAGGTGGGAGTAAGTTCATATTATGAATGATTTTTCTCTTTCTTGCTCAAAAAACTCATGTTAGGCGGAGTAAAGCCCATGCAGAAGCATGGTACAATATTGTCAACAATTTAAGGCGTTTTCCTCGCGGAGAACGCTGTTTTTCATTAGACATCAAGAGGCTTTTATGAAATTTTTAGACCGTGAGGCGACGATTGCCGAACCGGGTTTTAACCGTTGGCTGGTGCCGCCTGCCGCTTTGGCGGTGCATCTTGCCATCGGGCAAATTTATGCGTATTCCGTGTTTAACGCGCCGCTGACCAAGCTTATCGGCATTACCGAATCCGCAGCCGGGGATTGGAAGCTGACGACTGTGGGCTGGATTTTCAGTATCGCGCTGGCTATGTTGGGGGCGTCTGCTGCTTTATTTGGGACTTGGATGGAGCGTGTCGGACCGCGCAAGGCGATGTTTGTCGCGGCGTGCTGTTTTAGCTTGGGATTTTTTGTGTCGGCACTCGGCGTCAGTACGCATAATCTGTTTCTTCTGTATTTGGGCAACGGCGTGATCGGCGGCATCGGCTTGGGACTGGGCTATATCGGTCCTGTGTCCACTTTGATGAAGTGGTTTCCGGACAAGCCGGGCATGGCGACGGGTTTGGCGATTATGGGGTTCGGTGGCGGTGCGATGCTTGCCTCGCCGTTGTCCGTATCGTTGATGAATGCGTTTTCAGACGACGTTTCGGTCGGTGTTGCGCCGACTTTTGTTGTGTTGGGACTGTTTTACCTCGTGTTGATGATGTTCGGCGCATTCACCATCCGCGTGCCGGCGGAGGGTTGGAAGCCTGAAGGCTATGTCGCGCCTAAAACTAAAAACAAGCTGGTCAGCACCAATCATGTCAATGTTTCCCAAGCGATGAAAACGCCGCAATTTTGGCTGTTGTTTTGGGTGTTGTGCCTGAATGTAACTGCCGGTATCGGCGTTTTGGGGCAGGCTTCGGTCATGATTCAGGAGCTGTTTTCAGAAGCGTCGGTCGGTAAACAAGCGGCAATCAGCGCGGGGGCGGCGGCAGGTTTCGTCAGTCTTTTGAGTCTGTTCAATATGGGCGGGAGGTTTTTATGGTCCAGCGTTTCCGACAGAATCGGACGTAAAAATACCTACACCATCTTTTTCGTACTCGGCTCGCTGCTGTATTTTGCCGTTCCGTCTATTGGCGAAAGTGGAAACAAGGCTTTGTTTATTATCGGATTCTGCGTCATCATTTCCATGTATGGCGGCGGTTTTGCCGCAATTCCGGCTTATTTGAAAGACTTGTTCGGCACTTATCAAGTCGGCGCAATTCATGGGCGTATTTTGCTGGCGTGGTCAACCGCTGCCGTGATCGGTCCGGTCTTGGTGAACTACATCCGCCAAAGCCAAATCGACAGCGGTGTTCCCGCCGCGCAGGCATACGGCGTTACCATGTATATCATGGCGGGATTGTTGATTGTCGGTTTGCTGTGCAACCTTGCCGTCAAGTCCGTCCATGAAAAACACCACGAAACCGACATCAAAACAGCGGCATACAGCGGCAACCCTGATGACGAAACTGCTGTTTCCGATGCCTATTTGTTGCAGGAAAAAGTTGCGGCAGGCGGTTTTTCGGTTTGGTGGCGTTGGGCTTTGGTCGGCGTCCCGCTGGTTTACGGCGTGGTGATGGTGTTCGTCAAGGCGTTGGGATTGTTCCGTTAAAAGCGGATTGATGAGAAAAGGTCGTCTGAAGAGTTTTCAGACGACCTTTTTGATATTGGCTGTAATTGTAGGCTATGTCGATATAACGGGTTCATATAAGGACTTTCCATCTAGTCATTTTCGCTGGAAGGGAGTTTGGAAATTCGAAATTAGGGAGATTTTTGAATATTTCTAAAAATCAGACTCCTCTTGCCTCGAGGGAATAACGAAAGAGTCATTCTTATTTTGTATATTTACTATAAATTAAACCCGCTAAGAAAAAAGGTCGTCTGAATTTTCAGACGACCTTTCGGTTTATGGATGGGATGGTTCGGAAACCATATCCGTCTCATCAAAATCCGGTTCGGGATCGCTTTGAAGGACTTTACCGTTGAGCTTCAGTTCACCGTTTTGCAGAGTTATCTTGGTTTTGACTGTACCGTTTTCCAGCGCCAGATATTTTTCGTCCGCCATGCTGCGGATGGTGCTGTCCACCATCAGCCGCAGGGTTTCGGTAACGTCTTCGATACCTGCCTGCCCATTTGCCTCATCGTCGGGATTGACGCTGAAAATACTGCGTGCCTGACTGATTGCCAGTTGTTCGAGCAGTTTTTGCGGAACCGCCATGTTAAATCCGGCTTCAGTTTTTTTCAGCATATCACTGAGGCTGTTCAAATCTTTTGCTGCCAGACCTTTAAACAGCAGTTTGCCACTGACATCGACATCGCCCTGAGTCATAGTGAATTTGAAGGTCTTAACATTTAAGATAGGATTATTGGTAAACAGGCTTGAAGCCTCGTTCTTGGCGGTCTGTATCAAGGCGTTTTGGATTTCTTCTTCGCTCATTTTTTTATCTGCGATTTCGGCAAATTTATTTTTCAGCGCAAGAAGACCGGAGGCATCCAAGTGTTCGGCGGCAATATTGATGTCCAATGGGCCGTATTTTTCATCGCCGTAAGTCAGGTCTTGAAATTGGAAGCGGCCTTCGCTGTTGATGAATTTGTCCGCTTCGTGAGTATCGGTTTCAAATTTCAGTTTGCTGACTTCGATTTTTGACGGAGGGATGCTGCCTGTCGGATTGATAAACGCACCGATTTGCAGATTGGTAACCAAGTTCACCAATTCATTCAGTTTGATGTTGTAATCGATGTTGTCTTTCCACTGGAGCAGGAATTTATCCAGCGTAGTGCTGCTTTTGCCTAAAGACAGTTTGTTGAGGCCGCTTGTGGTTTCAGATTGGAAATGTAGGTTTTCCAGAGAAATGTCGCCCTTGTCCGCCAGTTTGACTTGAAGGGAGGGAGCCAGATAGTCATGGCTATAACTTTGGAAATCTTTTTTATAGTCGGTATGCCCGCTCAGACCTTTCCAGTTCAGCTTGATGCCGGAAAGCTCTTCGTAATCGAAAGCGGGGATACTCAAATCCAGTTTGCCGCTGCCGCTGAAATAGATGGTGTTGCTCATCGTTACCGGCGTTTGTTTACCGAAAAAGCGTGATAATGCTTTTTCAGTTTCAGGGTGATATTTGAACTCGGTTTCGATGTGCGCCTGAGTGCCTATGTCGCCGGCAAACGGTCCGTGGCTGATGTGGTTGATAACCGTAATCGGCTCTTGCAGGATGGTTTTCAGGTTGTCGGGCAGGTATTTGCGTATTTTGAAGAAGAGTAGGTTTCAGGCGGATAACGGTGGTTTCCGTTGCGCTGAACCAGCCACGTTCGTATTGATGCGATTCTACGGTTAGAAAACCGGAGTCTTGTAAGAGTTTTTGTTGTGCGGTAAGGCTTTCCTCTGCTTTGATGCCGAGGTAGTAGGGGGTGCCAAGTACGGTGGTTACGGCTACGGCAGCAACCGGGATAAGATACTTTTTCATTGCTTCAGACACACAGATTGAAAGCATTAAGCATAGCATTTTTTGCTTTGCTTGTCTTTTGGGTGTGGCGGCTTCCTGTTAAGAATATGGGTCGTCTGAAAAATTTTGGGCTGTTTTTTTGATTGTTCGGTAGGTGTTGGCGGGTAGTGTTTGGATATGTCTGTATTAAATTTTGACTGATGTTCAGGTGCGGTTTTTACTGTTTCCGTTGGTTGCTTTGTCGGATGAGTGTTGCGGGTAAAGGCGTGGAATATCTTTCAGACGACCTTTTCGGTTTTGGGAAATGTTCAGTCGGTTAGGTTGCGTCCGTCGGAAATGTGCAGGCGGCTGAATATGGTGCTGGAGATGAGTGTAATCAAGCCGATGGAAAGCAGGGTAAGGCGAAATGAAAGGTGGAGGTTGCCTGCGGTGAAGCTGCTTTGTGACCAGTTTTGCAGGATAAGCGCGCCGAGCGCAATGCCGAGGCTGATGGCGAGTTGTTGGTTGACTGCCATCAGGCTGTTGCCGCTGCCGGTTTGGTGCGCGCGCAGGTCGGCAATGGTCAGGGTGTTCATGGCGGAGAATTGGATGGAGTTGCAAGTACCAATCAGGAGCAGCAATGCAATCCAGACGATTAAAGACGTGTCCGCGTCGGGTAGGGCAAGCAGCATAATCAATATGGCGAGGAGGCGTGTGTTCCAAATCAACACGCTGCGGTAGCCGAAGCGCGACATCAGGGGTTTGATGAGCGGTTTGACAACAAGTGAGGCGAAAGCGACGGGCGCGACCAGCCAGCCGGATACGCTGGCGGCAAAGCCGAAAGCGACTTGAAACAATAGCGGCAGCAAAAAAGGGATAGAACTGATGCCGAGCCGGCTGAACAGATTGCCTGTCAAACCCAGCCGGAAGGTGCGGACTTGGAACAAATCCGCCGCGTAAATTGGATTGGCGGCGGTTTTCATGTGGAGGTAGTAAAGCAGGGCGAAGGCTGTGCCGCCGATGGCGAGCAAGAGCGAAAACCAAACTGCGCCAGAGTGGGACATCATTTCCACAGCCAACATCAAGAGACACGCTGCCGAAGCGAAAGTCAGGTAGCCGCTCAAGTCCAGAACCGTATTTTCGCCTTTGACATCCGGCATAATCCGCCAGCCCAGCAAGACGCCGAGCAGCCCTATCGGCTGGTTCAGCAGGAAAATCCAATGCCAAGATGCGTATTCCACCAAATAGCCGCCAACCAAAGGACCGAATATCGGGCCGATTAGAGCGGGCATTACGGCATAATTGATGGCGTTGAGCAGTTGGGATTTGTCGTACACGCGCAAAATCGTCAGGCGCGGCACGGGTACCAACATCGACCCGCCTATGCCCTGAATCACCCGCGCCATCACCAACATGGGCAGATTGGTTGCCGCTGCACACAATGCCGAACCGAGCATAAAAATGCCGACTGAGCCGAAAAATACGTTTTTAGTGCCGAATCTGTCCACCAAATAGCCGCTTAAAGGAATCAGCAGGGCGACGGTCAGCGTATAGGAAATCGCCGCCAGCTGCATATTGAGCGGCGATACATTGAAATCTTTGGCGATTTCGGGCAGGGCTGTGTTCAGAATCGTCGCGTCCAGCATCTGCATAAAAATCGCAATCGCCAAAAGCAGGGGCAGCCAGCGGGACGGGCGGACGGGCGGCGTTTCCAAAACGTTTGATTCGGTTGTGTTCATAGGGATGAATTGTAACTGATTTGAAAGGAGGTCGTCTGAAAGAGGATAAGGGTAGCAAAAGGCAGCTATTGGCAAATAATATTGTAAATCTGATTCAGTTTTAGAATATTGTTTAAGCAATGTACTTTTAAGCGACGAGTTTCAGACGACCTTTGAAGTTGAGTGATGGAATGACAGTCGTTATGGCAGCAGTGAGTTCATAAGCAATTTATTTCGGGTATTGTTTAATTATGAATATATTAGATATTAATTATAATGATAATAATTAGCATATATGAAGACGATTCAAGATATGCGGGTATTAGGTCTTAGCAGTCATCCGATTCCAATATTATTTTTTAAAATTATACTTGACCGCCTACATGCAATTACTTAAAGTAGCCATCTATTTATACAAAGAAAAACGGGTACTCCCGTTAACGAAAAAAATGAGCGCAATCACCCCACCTAAAATCACTACATTCGACAGCAAGCCGACAGATGTCTATTTCTTCGGTACCTGCGTCCTCGATCTTTTTCATGCCTGAAGCAGGCATGGATGCCATTACTTTAATCGAGCAGCAAGGCATACGGGTTCATTACCCGATGGCGCAAAGCTGCTGCGGCCAACCCGCCTACTCTTCCGGTCATCCGACCGAGGCGTTTGATGTCGCCAAAGCGCAACTCGACCTTTTCCCTGAAAACTGGCCAATCGTCGTACCGTCCGGCTCGTGCGGCGGCATGATGAAACATCACTGGCCTACCCTGTTTAAAAATACAGAATACGAATCCAAAGCGGTGGATTGTGCCAACCGTATCATTGAGTTTACTCATTTCTTGCTTGCCATCGGCTACAAGCCTGAAGACAAAGGCGAGCCGGTCAAAGTCGCCGTCCACACTTCCTGCGCGGCACGCCGCGAAATGAATGTCCATATTTCAGGCTGGCAGTTGATTGACGGTATGGAAAATGTTGAACGTATCGTTCACGACCACGAAAGCGAATGCTGCGGCTTTGGCGGTACATTCTCTGTCAAACAGGCCGATATTTCCGGCGCGATGGTAACAGACAAAGTTGCCGCGCTGAAAGAAACCGGTGCGACCGAAATCATCAGCGCGGACTGTGGCTGCATGATGAACATCGGCGGCAAAATCGCTAAAGACGAGCCGAACATGCCGCGCCCGAAACACATCGCATCCTTCTTGTTGGAACGTACCGGAGGCAAAGCATGAGCGCGCGCGAAAATATTTTGGCAAAACTGAAAAAAGCCGACGCATTGCCGATGGAAGAGCCTGCGGTTTTTGATTATTACCGTGAAATGGGTGTTTCTTGGGACAGCGAAGTTGAGCGTCTGAAACATTGGGCTGCCGCTATGCGTGCAGTCAAAACCGAAATTTATTGGGTGACCAAAACCAGCTGGCCGCAAGTATTCCGTCAAGCTGCCGAAAGCAAAGGTTTGAAAAACATCCTGCTGCCGTTGGCGACCGAACACGGACAAATCGCCCGTGCCGCGCTGGTGGACAGCAATATCGAACCGATTGCTTTTGAGCGCGAAATCGATACTTGGAAAACCGAGTTTTTCACGAACATTGATGCAGGCTTTAGCGGCTCGCAATGCGGCATCGCCCGTACCGGTACGCTGATGCTGTTTTCCAGCCCCGAAGAACCGCGTACTTTAAGCCTCGTTCCGCCCGTACATTTCTGTCTGTTTGATACGGCGAAAATGTATAACGAATTTCACAACGCCGTTGAAGGCGAAAAACTGGTGGAAAACGGTATGCCGACCAATGTTTTCCTGATTTCCGGCCCGTCCAAAACCGCAGACATTCAGTTGACGCTTGCTTACGGCGCGCACGGTCCGCGTGATTTGGTCATCCTCGCCATCCTGCCTGACCACATTTCCCCTGCCGATTTGGAGGAAAACGCATGACTACGCAAACCATCAAGTTCCACATGAAGCCGGAAACTTTCAAACAAAACGCCGCAATTTCCCTTCAAGACAAGCCTTTGCGTAAAAGCCTGCGTACCGCGATGGATATGCTGATGACCAAGCGCAAAGCCGTTTTGTCCGACGAAGAAGAGTTGCAAAACCTGCGTGATTTGTGCGAACACGTCCGTCAGCGTTCCCTGTCCAAATTGCCCGCCCTGCTGGAGCAGCTGGAAGAAAACCTGACTAAGTTGGGCGTGAAAGTACATTGGGCGGAAACGCCGGCCGAAGCCTGCCAAATCATCCACGACATCATTGCTGCCAAAAACGGTAAGCTGATGGTCAAAGGCAAATCGATGGTCAGCGAAGAAATCGAGCTAAACCATTATCTTGAAGCAAAAGGCATTAAAGCAGTGGAAAGCGACTTGGGCGAGTTTATCGTCCAAATGGCAGGTGAAAAACCGACCCATATCGTGATGCCCGCTATTCACAAAACCAAAGAACAGGTTAGCGAACTTTTCCACCAAAACCTCGGCACGCCGTTAACAGACGACGTAGACCAACTGACCGGCTTCGCCCGTAAAGCACTGCGCGATATTTACAGCACTGCCGATGTCGGCTTGAGCGGCGTAAACTTCGCTGTTGCTGAAACAGGTACGCTGTGTCTGGTGGAAAACGAAGGCAACGGTCGCTTGAGTACCACCGTTCCGCCCGTACATATCGCCATTACCGGTATTGAAAAAGTTGTAGCCAAGCTGTCGGACGTTCCGCCTTTGTACAGCCTGCTGCCACGTTCCGCCATCGGTCAGAACATTACCACTTATTTCAACATGATTACCGGCCCTCGCCGTAGCGAAGAGCTGGATGACCCGCAGGAAATGCACTTGGTTCTGCTCGACAACGGCCGCAGTCAAGCCTATGCCGAAGATCAAATGCGCCGCACCTTGCAATGTATCCGTTGTGGCGCGTGTATGAACCATTGTCCGGTTTATACCCGTATCGGTGGCGCGGCATATGGCACAACCTATCCCGGCCCTATCGGCGAGATTATTTCTCCGCACTTGTTGGGTCTGGATGCCACCCGCGACCTTCCGACCGCCTGTACCATGTGCGGCGCGTGTGTGGAAGTTTGTCCGGTGCGTATCCCGATTACCGAGCAGATGCAGCGTCTGCGTGTCGAGGCACAACGTTCGCCGACCGAGGTCGTACCGCATCCTATCCGCGGACAAGGCGCATCGCATACCTTCGGCGAACAAATGGCATGGCGTACATTCAACGGCATTTTCAGCGGCAGCAAAACTTACCGCGCCTTCGGTTGGGCGGCTACCAAATTCCGTGCATTGACACCAAGCAAGCAACTGGGCTGGACGGATAACCGCGTTCCGATGAAACCTGCCAAAAAAACGCTGCATGAAATGATGGCGGAAAAAATGCGCCAAAAAGAAAAAGCGTAAAGCTGAAAATCATAAGGGCAATGACCCATATTTGAACATGATATGTGTCTAAGTTTTTTCTTGTGAAAAGTTAGAAAGGTCGTCTGAGAAGCATTTCAGACGACCTTCTGTTTATTATTGAAGCAAACACAGGATAAGCAAATACTGCTTAGTTTTACTACAAAATAGCAGTTCTTTGCCAAACATAATTGGTATAAAATACCAAACTATTTTTATAGGTCGCAGACAATCATTTCAGCGCATTTCAGAATGCGAAGCCTGCCTGTTAGATACGGCCTCATCATATAAATAAAGGAATGCAAAATGCCAGACTACCGCTCCAAAACCTCCACCCACGGCCGCAATATGGCGGGTGCACGCGCATTGTGGCGCGCCACCGGCGTGATGGAAACCGACTTCGGCAAGCCCATCATCGCCGTTGCCAACTCGTTCACCCAATTCGTGCCCGGCCATGTCCACCTGCACAACATGGGCCAACTGGTTGCCCGCGAGATTGAAAAAGCCGGTGCCATCGCCAAAGAATTCAACACCATCGCCATTGACGACGGCATCGCCATGGGACACAGCGGCATGCTGTACTCCCTGCCCAGCCGCGATTTGATTGCCGACTCCATCGAATACATGGTCAACGCCCACTGCGCCGACGCGCTGGTGTGCATTTCCAACTGCGACAAAATCACTCCGGGAATGCTGATTGCCGCCATGCGCCTAAATATCCCGACCATCTTCGTTTCCGGCGGCCCGATGGAAGCGGGCAAGGTCATCGGCGTGGCCAACATCCAGCCCGAACGCCGCTTGGACTTGATTGACGCCATGATTGAATCGGCAGACGACAATGTCAGCAACCAGCAAGTCGAAGAAGTCGAACAAAACGCCTGCCCGACCTGCGGCTCCTGCTCCGGCATGTTCACCGCCAACTCCATGAACTGCCTGACCGAAGCGCTCGGCCTGTCCCTGCCCGGCAACGGCTCCTACCTCGCCACCCACACCGGCCGCAAAGAATTGTTCCTCGAAGCAGGCCGCATGATTGTCGAAATCACCAAACGCTATTACGAGCAAGACGACGAAACCGTACTGCCGCGCAGCATCGCCACCAAAAAAGCGTTTGAAAACGCCATGACCATGGACATCGCCATGGGCGGCTCCACCAACACCATCCTGCATTTGCTCGCCGTCGCCAACGAAGCGGGTGTCGATTTCAAAATGGCCGACATCGACCGCTTAAGCCGCGTCGTGCCCTGCATCTGCAAAACCGCGCCCAACAACCACGACTACTACATGGAAGACGTGCACCGCGCCGGCGGCATCTTCGCCATCCTGAAAGAATTGGACAAAGCGGGCAAACTGCACACTGACGTGTACACCATCCATGCGCCGACGCTGAAAGACGCGATTGAAAAATGGGACGTGACCAATCCCGAAAACACCCACGCCATCGAACGCTTCAAAGCCGCGCCCGGCGGCGTGCGCACCACCCAAGCGTTCTCGCAGAACCGCATGTGGAAAACCCTCGACCTCGACCGCGAAAAAGGCTGCATCCGCAACGTCGAACACGCCTACTCGCAAGACGGCGGTTTGGCTGTATTGTTCGGCAACATCGCCGAACGCGGCTGCGTGGTGAAAACCGCAGGCGTGGACGAGAGCATCCTCAAATTCACCGGTCGCGCCCGCGTGTTTGAAAGCCAAGAAGCCGCCGTCGAAGGCATTTTGGGCAACCAAATCGTCGCCGGCGACATCGTCATCATCCGCTACGAAGGTCCGAAAGGCGGCCCGGGCATGCAGGAAATGCTGTATCCGACTTCTTACCTGAAATCCAAAGGCTTGGGCAAAGCCTGCGCCCTGCTGACCGACGGACGCTTCTCCGGCGGCACATCAGGCCTCTCCATCGGCCATGCTTCGCCCGAAGCGGCGGAAGGCGGCGCAATCGGCTTGGTGCACGAAGGCGACACCATCGAAATCGACATCCCCAACCGCAGCATCAACCTGAAAGTGTCTGACGAAGAACTCGCAAAACGCCGTGCCGAAATGGAAGCACGCGGCAGCAAAGCGTGGAAACCGGAAACCGCGACCGCTACGTCTCCGCCGCCCTGCGCGCCTACGGCGCCATGGCGACCTCCGCCGACAAAGGCGCGGTGCGCGATGTGTCGCAAATCGAACGCTGATTCGGTATATTACAGGCAGGAGGTCGTCTGAAAACCTCCTGCCTTTTTTCCGATTTGAATCAATCTTTATCACGAAACAGTATTTATAGCTTATCTATCGGCAATTTATTTTGCTGCTTGTGTCAGTAGTGAAAGTACCAAGTAAATGTTGATGGCCAATCAGGCAGAAGGCCGCTCAAATATCGGATTTAGACATTTAAATATGAGGTCCTCTGAAAACCCATTTTCCAGACGACCTGACATTGAAAAAAGGACAAAACATGAATATCCGTATCGGACAAGGCTACGATGTCCACCAACTCGTCGACGGTCGCAATTTGATTCTCGGCGGCGTAAATATTCCGTTTGAAAAAGGCCTGCTCGGTCATTCCGATGCCGACGCGCTTTTGCACGCGATTACCGACGCATTGCTCGGTGCGGCGGGCTTGGGCGACATCGGCAGCCATTTCCCTGATACCGCCGCCGAGTTTAAAGATGCCGACAGCCGCTTATTATTGCGCGAAGCATATAAGAGCGTGCAGGCTTTAGGCTGGCGCGTTGTGAACGTGGACACGACCATCATCGCGCAAAAGCCCAAGCTCGCGCCGCACATTCCCGCCATGCGCGCCAACATTGCCACCGATTTGGGCATTCAGACGACCTATGTGAACATTAAAGGCAAAACCAACGAAAAGCTCGGTTATCTGGGTCGCATGGAAGCCATCGAGGCGCAAGCGGCGGTGTTGCTGGAAAAAGCGTAAGCAGGCAAGCACAAACGGCATGAAAATGTTAAGATAATCCTATTGACCCACATCCCATTAAGGAGAACTCATGGCTACTCAAGATGAATTGAAACGCATTGCCGCTGAGAAAGCGGTGGAATTCGTACCCGAAAACGAATACATCGGTATCGGCTCTGGCTCGACCGTCAATATGTTTATCGAAGCGTTGGGCAAAAGCGGCAAAAAAATCAAAGGCGCGGTTTCGACTTCTAAAAAGTCCAGCGAACTGATGGCGCAATACGACATCCCCGAAGTATCGCTGAATGATGTGATGGGGCTGGCTGTCTATGTTGACGGCGCGGACGAAGTGAACCATATGCTGCAAATGATTAAAGGCGGTGGCGGTGCGCATCTGAACGAGAAAGTCGTCGCCAGTGCGTCTGACAAATTCATCTGTATCGCCGACGAAAGCAAGTATGTATCTCGCTTGGGCAAATTCCCGCTGCCCGTAGAAGTATTGCCCGGCGCGCGTTCGCTGGTGTCGCGCAAACTTTTGGCAATGGGCGGACAGCCCGAATTGCGCTTAGATTACACCACTTTCCACGGCAACCAAATCGTCGATGTCTATGGCTTGAATATCGACCGTCCGCTGACTATGGAAGATGAAATCAACCGAATTACCGGCGTTGTCGAAAACGGCATCTTCGCCCGTAACGCCGCGGATTTGTTGATCCTGGGCACAGAGCAGGGCGTCAAAGTCATCAAACCCGGACAAAATTAAAGGTAATAAACAGCAAAGGTCGTCTGAAAACCAATTTCGGTTTTCAGACGACCTTATCATTCTCAAATTATGAAGATCACTACCATGCTCAAATGGCTGCCCGTTTTCCTGTCCGTATTGGGCGCATTGGGTTACGGCTCACGCGATACCGAACTTATCCGATCAAGCGTTCAGATTGTTTCCGATATTACAGACAGCCGTCATTTCGGCTTAGAGTCCGTCGGTGCGCTACTGACCGATACAATCAGGCCAAAGTCGTCTGAAAACGAACAGAGCAAGACCGGCATACACAAAAAAGCCCCTTATACTTATCACGGAAAAATCGCCAAAATCCACGACGGTGATACCCTTCACGTCATCGACGAAGACGGTGCAAAACACAAAATCCGCATGGCGTATATCGACGCGCCCGAGATTAATCAGGCATACGGTACGCGTTCGCGTGACAACCTGATTGCCGAAGCCGACGGCAAAAAAGTGAAAGTACGCGTATTCGAAAAAGACCGCTACAAACGCGAAGTTGCGCAGGTATCCGTTGGGACAACCGATTTGAACCTTATGCAGCTGCGCGACGGCGTGGCATGGCATTACGACAGCTATGCCAAAAAACAGCAAAGCAAAACCGCCTATGCCGATTACGCTGCCGCCCAAAAGCAGGCAAAACAAAAACGTAAAGGTTTGTGGAGCGGTAAAAATCCGCAAGCTCCGTGGGATTTCCGAAGGGGTGAACGCGAGGTACAAGAAGGACGCGGAAACTCAAAATCGGAAGAAAACTGGTTGGGGATTTGGTAGGGTAATGTATAGCAAGAGGTTGTCTGAACAGGTGTAGAAGCGAAATCAAAGATTTCGGTTACACCGTGCAGACGACCTTTCCCGCTTAAACAGATAACAATGGCACTCATCAGTACACACGACAAAACCTTCGAGCTTCAAGAAGGCGAAACCTTATTGGAGGGATTGGAGCGCACCGGCCACGAGGTCGAATACCAGTGCCGAAGCGGCTATTGCGGTTCCTGCCGTGTCAAAATATTGGACGGCAGGGTGTCCTACGACGATTTCCCGCTCGCGTTTGTCGCGCCCGGTGAGATTCTGCCGTGTTGCTGTCGGGTAAATGAGGACATCAAGGTCGATTGCCGCGCTCGGATGAGCGAACCGGATTTGTTCGATGTCGGCTTGTTTGCTGAGCAGGATTGAGTCAATTGAAATCTAATCGTATTATTTCAGTCCTTTGCTTTAATAATGGACTCTTGAAATTTAGGTGTAATCATATATGGATGTCGCTAAGGGTTTATTGGTTTCAGTTTTATGTTTGAGCTCGGGTTTGCTTGCTGCTCAAAGTCATCATTCCCAATGGAAGAAAGTTTATGAAAGGGATTTGACGGATTTTGAATTGAGTCCGGAGGGAAGCGGGTTGGTATTGTTTGCCCAACCGCAAGGACGTTGCAGGATGGATGTTGATTTTTATGGGGAAACGGGACAGGATAAATACCAATATGAATTTACCCGAGATCGTTTGACGGCAGGTTTGCATCGGGAATACCGCTATACCGTCGCATTCTTGTCGGAAGTAACCAAAGATAAAATAAAATTGGTGCGGAATGAGCAGCTGAATCCTGCTTCAAGTGCGGCAAAGAAAGAGTTTCTGGAGATTTATCAATATATTCCTAGTAAGATTTTAGAAAAATATTGTTTTTAATGTAATATAGAGAATAACAAGAGGTCGTCTGAAAACTTTTCAGACGACCTTTTGCTTTATTTGCCCTATCTTTCAATGCAGATGCTCGTAAATGGTTTCCGCCAATGCTTTGCTGATGCCTTCGACTTGTTCCAAATCTTCTTTGCTGGCGGCAATGACGCCGCGCAGGCCACCGAAGCGGGTGAGCAGGGCTTGGCGACGTTTGCTGCCTACGCCGGGGATGTCGCTGAGGGATGAGGTAACGCGGGCTTTGTCGCGTTTTTTGCGGTGGCCGGTGATGGCGAAGCGGTGTGATTCGTCGCGCACGGTTTGCAGGAGGTGCAGGGCGGGGCTGTTGGGCGGCAGGCGGAAGGTTTCGCCGGTGAACGGGAGGATGAGTTCTTCCATACCGGCCTTGCGTTCGGGGCCTTTGGCAATGCCGACCAAGGGGATGTGCAACCCGAGTTCCTCCCATACGGATACGGCGATGCCGATTTGTCCTTTGCCGCCGTCAATCAATACGACATCGGGCCATTTGACGGCCTCGCCGTTGGCTTCGGCTTCCTGCATTTTGCCGTAGCGGCGGGTAAGGACTTCGCGCATGGCGGCGTAGTCGTCGCCGGGTTTGGCGGTGGTGATGTTGTAGCGGCGGTATTGCGAGGGTTGGATGTTTTGTTCGTCGTACACGACGCAGGAGGCGATGGTGGCTTCGCCTTGGGTGTGGCTGATATCGAAGCATTCGAGGCGGTTGAGGTCGTCTGAATTCATGTTCAGGATTTTTGCCAACTCGTCGATGCGGTGTTGCTGGCTGCTTTGTTGCAGGCGGCGTTGGGCAATCGCCATTTGTGCGTTTTGTTCCGCCATTTTCAGCCAGACTTTGCGTTCACCTATTGTTTTGGTTACGAACTGCATTTGTTTGCCGTGTTCGCCCTCCAAGGCTTCTTTCAATGCGTCAGGGACGGGGAAGTTGCTGATGATGATGTCGGGTTTGCTTTTGCCCAGATAATGTTGGGCGACAAAGGCTTCGGCGTAATCTTGTCCGTTTGGTTCGGGGTCGTTTTTGGTGTCGGGGAAGAAGCTTTTATCGCCGACGTGCCGCCCGCCGCGGATGCTGACCCAGTGTACGCAGACGAGGCCGTCTGAAACGGCGAGCGCGAGCAGGTCGATGTCGTTGGGGTTGTTCGGGTTTTTGCTGTCGATGAACTGGTTGCTCTGCATGATGCCGAGCGCTTGGATTTGGTCGCGGTAGCGGGCGGCTTCTTCAAATTGCAGGTTGGCGGCGGCGGTCTGCATTTTGTGTTGCAGAGTACGGGTCAGTTCGTCGGTTTTGCCGTTGAGGAAGGTGGCGGCTTGGCGCACGCTGTCGCGGTAGTCTTCTTCGCTGATGTGTCCGACGCAGGGCGCGGTGCAACGTTTGATTTGGTACAGCAGGCAAGGGCGGTCGCGGTGTTCGAAGACGCTGTCTTCACAGGTGCGCAGCATGAAGACTTTTTGCAGGACTTGGATGCTGTCGCGCACGGCGTTGCTATTGGGATAAGGGCCGAAGTATTGGTTGGGCTTTTTCAACGTGCCGCGGTAATACGCCATCTGCGGATATTGATGCCCGCTGAGCATGAGGTAGGGATAGCTTTTGTCGTCGCGGAAAAGGATATTGTATTTGGGTGACAGGGCTTTGATGAAGTTGTTTTCGAGAATCAGGGCTTCGGCTTCGGAACGGGTGATGGTGGTTTCAATGTGGTGAACCTGTTTCACCATCAAGGCGATGCGCGGGGAATGGTCGTTTTTTTGGAAATAACCGGACACGCGTCGCTTGAGGTTGACTGCTTTACCGACGTATAAAACGTTGCCGCCTTCGTCGAAAAAACGGTATACGCCGGGCAGATTAGGCAGGTTTTTGAGAAAGAGGGGGATGTCGAAGTCCGTGGTCATGGGGCGGATGGTAGTATGGGGGCTGGAAAGTCGGAATTATAGGGGAAACTGTATTCCGGGAATATATAGTGGATTAACTTTAAACCAGTACGGCGTTGCCTCGCCTTGCCGTACTATCTGTACTGTCTGCGGCTTCGTCGCCTTGTCCTGATTTAAATTTAATCCACTATAACAAAAGGTCGTCTGAAAACGGGTTTTCTCAAATAGTAAACCGTTTTCAGACGACCTTTGCCGGTATGATTGTTAACGGCGGAATTTGCCGTGATCGAAATCATCAAATGCTTCGTAAGCGGCGCGGCATTGGATACGTTGTTCTTTATAGGGTAGCTGACGGAAAGCTTTGCGGGCTTTTCGGTTTTCTTTCAATTCGGCACGGTTGCCTTTGTATTTGTACCATGCAGCGCGGCGGTCAAGGTACTTTTTGCAGGCGGGATGCAGTTTGCCATGTTCGGCTTGAGTTCGCGGATGGCGGCGTTTGTGGGTGTCTGCATCGGCAGTTTGGGCGGAAAAACCCATTATCAGTGCAATGGACAAAGTAGAAAGCAAGCCTTTTTTGATTAACATGATGACCTCCTATTTGTAGGATTGAATGAGTACTTCGCAAAATTGAAATCTATAAAACAGGCGCTCAGAGGTTTCCGGCTCACTCTCGCTTCGCGTTACCAAATACCAGCTTATCGGTTTTGAACGTATAGTAATCAATCCAATTCTGCAGATATTCATACGGGTAAGACAAGTCATACTGTTTCATAAAATCGAAGATGTCTTGGTATTCGTCTGCCGGTAGCGGATCGTAAACAATCAAATCCCTCGGCGCGATTTCGTGATCTATGCCTAAATCGAAACCGTGCATGGATGCAATTTTGGCGTAGATAACGATTTGCGGCTGCAGGTAGAAATCGAAATAGGACAATGTTTCTTTGGCAGCCATACGCGCGGTTTTTTTATCGAAAAGCGGCTCTAAGGCGACCTTCATCGCCTCAGCATCCTGTTCGGCGAAAGCGAGGAAGAAGCGGTAATCGTACAACCGCTTTTGCAGCCATTTGCTAGGGGTGGGATGCGCCAAGACTTTCTCGCTACGTTGTTTCAACCGATCAAGCTGCTTACCCTCCACCATCAGCAGAGTATTGTAAATCATATGACGGTTGAGGTCGTAGCGGTTTACGAAGGCTTCTGTATCGTTGGCGATGTTGTCGATATTGCGCACCAGAAACTCACGCAACTGCGGGCTGTCGCTCATCAGCATCAGAAACATCGGATCTTGAATGTTGAGCATATCGCAGGGAAAAAAGAAAGGTTCAGGGTCTGTAGAATTTACACTCCGCAAAATACCCAGCTTTCCTGCAACATAAGCATATTGCTTGAATTTCTTAAGATCATGTTCAAATAGATAGGCATGGGAAGCCGCAGCTTCAGTGTACATTAAAATATGTCTCATCGCTGCAAGCGGAACGCCTTTTCTTTCATCTACATAATCTATAGCTTCAGGGCAACCGCTGTTGAAATTAGCAGTATTGCCTATGATTACATTAGTAATATGCTCATACCATTTTGGGCGGTCATCATATTGTGCCCCATTGTTATCTCCTTATATATATTGGTTTTAGGAAACGGTTGCGGCATTATCCAAGTTTCTTTCCATGTCTTGTAAATTTCTCTCTGCTTTCGCTGCTTTATGGCCAGTCTCGCTTAACCGTTACCCGGAACTATATCCAGCTAAGGAAACAGGCATTCGGCATCGGTCTGTGAATAAAATAATTTGTTTTACCAGCCCACTCTATTTGCCTGATTAAAGGGAAGGGAGCTATACGGTAGGAAGGGCTGAGAAAATCGCAGATAAAAAAAACCATCTATACTAAGGGGAAAAGTATAGATGGCCAAACACATTACGGGGAAAACGTCTTACTCACTTACTCACTTCTCTCGAAGCAAGTGTTACTCAGACACGCGAATTATATAATAGTTCACGAATGATGGCGTTAAGTTTGGTTAACATCATCTTAACAATCATATCATAATGTTTTTAAACAAATAAAAAAATCATAATGGTTAAATTTTTTTGAAAAAACTTTTAAATTTTCAAACTGTGATGAATTTCCACTCCCCTGTGGCTAAATTTTCTACCGTTCGTCCGTTGAATTCGTCCCGATGGAGATGTTCGACGCGATTGCCGGCGGCGGCGACCATGCGTTTGACTTGATGATATTTGCCTTCGGTAATGGTCATCAGCAGGGTGGTCGGGTTTTCCAAAACGGCTTCGGCGGCGCGGACGGTTTCGTTGTCGTCGTGCAGCAGGACGCCGTTTTTCAGCGTTTCACACAGGCTGTCATCGGCAGGATGCTTCAGGGTAACGCGGTAGGTTTTGGGCACTTTGTGTTTCGGCGAGGTAACACGGTGGTTGAACTGCCCATCGTTGGTAATCAGCAAAACGCCCGTCGTATCCGCATCCAGCCTGCCGACCGCCTGCATATCGATGTTGCGCATATGGTCGGGGAAAAGGCTGAAAACGCTGGGGTATTGCTGCGGTTTGTGCGAGGTTTCGTAATCGGCAGGCTTGTTGAGCAGGATATAAAAATAGGGCATGGGTACGACGACGGTGTCTTCTCCGTCTATGCGCAGCGTTTGGACTTCGGCAGGATCGATGTCGGCTTTGGTATCGTTGCGGACTGTATCGTTGATTTCGACACAATCATTTTGAATCAGCCACTGGCATTGTTTGCGGCTGCCTATGCCTTGGGATTGGAGGTATTTGATCAGTTGCATGGGAATGGCGGGAACGGGTTTCAGACGACCTGATTGTATATCAGGACTTTACTTTCAAACGATAGAGATATGTGGTTTCCCGATTGCGGGCGAAGGCGAGCGGGTCGGATTCGTCGGCGGCTTTGCGGTGGCGCGGTTTGGTTTTCAGAATATCGACCACTTCTAAAGAGGTCGTCTGAAAACATTGTTCTAGAAAATCTCGGTCGCGCAGGTGCAGATGTTCTGCCAAATCGGAAATGATTAACCACGCTTCGCCTTGCGGGTTTAAATGTTGCCGCACGCCGTTTAAGAAGGCGGTCAGCATGGCGTTGTCGGGATCGTAGAGGGCGGTTTCGACGGCGGAAGTCGGTTTGGCGGGCAGCCACGGCGGGTTGCAGACGATCAGGTCGGCGCACCCTTCAGGAAACAAATCAATGGTTTGGACGGCGACTTGTTTGTCCAGCCCCAAGCGGGCGAGGTTGGCGGTTGCGCAGGCGATGGCCTTGGGGTTGGTATCGGTGGCGGTGATTTCGGGAATGCCGCGTTTGGCAAGGATGGCGGCGATAACGCCGGAGCCTGTGCCGATGTCGAACGCCGTCTGAATATTAGGATTCAACGGCGCTTGGGCGATTAAGTCCAAATATTCGCCGCGCAGGGGCGAGAACACACCGAAGGGGACGTGGATTTTGCCGTCAAGCTGCGGAATGTCTATGCCTTTTTTGTGCCATTCGTGTGCGCCGATAAAACCCAAAAGCTGGTTGAGCGGCAGCAAAAACGGTGCGTCGTTCGGCTCGGCGTACACATCGGCAAGGGCGGCGCGGACATCGGGCGCACGCGGGTTGCTTAACTGAAAACCCGCGCCGATTTCGACGGCAAGCATGTTCAACACGCGGCTTTGCTGCGCTTGTTTCATGCGGTGGGTGTGGAAGGTCGTCTGAATATCGGCAGGCGCGTTTTTTGTTTTTTCAGACGACCTGCGGACGCGCTTTTTCATCGCCGCCAACACTTGTTTGGCGTTGTGGAAATCGCCCGTCCAAACGGTTGCCGTTTGGGCGTGGGCGTTTTTCAGAATATCGGCGGCATTGCTTTCATGCACATAAACCGCCTGCTTGGGCGGCTTTTGCGTGCTTTCGTTGCGCCATTCGGCAGCAGCGCGGTCGGTGGGGATAATGGGAAACATGATAGGAAGGAGGAAGGGAAAACTGACGGCAAGTTTACTATATTTCGGGAAGTATGTATTGAAAGCGGAATAGGGTTGTAATAAAGGTCGTCTGAAATTTGAAATGCGGTTTCAGACGACCTATTCTCAGTTGCATAAAATACTTTCTTTCCGCCTGCAAACGGAGTACATTTACCCCCATTGTTAACAATTTTACGGAACACACATCATGGAGAAATTTCCCAAATCGTCCAAGCTGGACCATGTTTGCTACGACATCCGCGGCCCGGTACACAAAAAAGCCCTGCAACTCGAAGAAGAAGGTCATAAAATCCTCAAGCTCAATATCGGCAACCCCGCGCCGTTCGGCTTTGAAGCGCCCGATGAAATTTTGGTGGACGTCATCCGCAATCTGCCGACCGCGCAAGGCTATTGCGATTCCAAAGGGCTGTATTCCGCCCGCAAGGCCATCGTTCATTACTATCAAACCAAAGGTCTGCGCGATATTTCGGTCAACGACGTTTATATCGGCAACGGCGTGTCCGAGCTGATTACCATGTCCATGCAGGCGCTTTTGAACGACGGCGACGAAATCCTGATTCCCGCGCCCGACTATCCGTTGTGGACGGCAGCCGCTACTTTGGCGGGCGGTACAGTGCGCCATTATTTGTGTGACGAAGAAAACGACTGGTTTCCCAACCTTGCCGATATGGAAGCCAAAATCACGCCCAAAACCAAAGCCATCGTCGTCATCAACCCCAACAACCCCACCGGCGCGGTGTACAGCAAAGAAATCCTGCTTGAAATCGCCGAATTGGCGCGCAAACACGGTTTGATTATCTTCGCCGACGAAATCTACGACAAAATCCTCTACGACGGCGCGGTCCACCACCACATCGCCGCACTCGCCCCCGACCTGCTGACCATCACCTTCAACGGCCTCTCCAAAGCCTACCGCGTTGCCGGATTCCGCCAAGGCTGGATGGTACTCAACGCCCCGAAAGAACATGCCAAAGGCTATATCGAGGGTCTCGATATGCTCGCCTCCATGCGCCTGTGCGCCAATACGCCCATGCAACATGCCATCCAAACCGCTTTGGGCGGCTATCAAAGCATCAACGAATTTATCCTGCCCGGCGGCCGCCTGTTGGAGCAACGCAATAAAGCGTGGGAAATGATTAACCAAATCCCCGGACTTTCCTGCGTCAAACCGATGGGCGCGATGTATATGTTCCCGAAAATCGACACCGAAATGTACGGCATCCATGACGACATGAAATTCATCTACGACCTGCTCGTACGCGAAAAAGTCTTGTTCGTTCAAGGAACGGGGTTCAACTGGATACGCCCCGACCACTTCCGTATCGTTACCCTGCCGTACACCCACCAAATCGAAGAGGCAATGGGTAAACTCGAGCGCTTCTTGCAGACTTACCGGCAATAATCGAATAAGGCGAAAGGTCGTCTGAAAGCATGATTTGCGTGTTCAGACGACCTTTGTTATGCCCGTTCTGCTTGGCAAAACAGCCTGATATGCGTATAATCGACGTTTCCCATCTGGGGGCGATCTTGGTTTCGACGGGGGTTGCAAAGCAGATGCGGGCATACCGGGGTCTCAGATTTCCCGTAAAACACTGAATCTAAATAGTCGCAAACGACGAAACTTACGCACTGGCCGCTTAAGGCCTGCCGTTGCAGCAGTTGGTCAATGGGCTGTGTAGCGCAAGCTACCGCAACGTCATTCTACATTGACTGGTTTTCCGTCGGGTTACTTGGCGGGAAATAAGATTTAAGGTAACTGGTTCCTAGAAGGCCTGTCGGTCGGCATGATAGAAACGAGATTTAAATAGACACGACTAAGTATGTAGAACGCTCTGTAGAGGACTTTCGGACGGGGGTTCGATTCCCCCCGCCTCCACCAAGATATCCGATAAGTATCCTATACTTATCTTCATTTCTGTGTTTTTTGGCACACTATTGGCACATTTCCCATCAAAAAGCTGCTCGATTTTAGACTTTTCACGCTGCTTGTCGGCCAAGTCAATCCAGCGGGAATAGTTTTCAAGTAGCATCTTCATGGTGCTGTGTCCCATCTGACGGGCTACCCACATGGGGTTGGCTCCGGCCATGAGGTTGAGTGTAGCAAATGTATGGCGGGTGTTGTAGGGTTTCCTGTACCTTACCCCCGCTATTTTTATGGCGTGCTGCCAAGGTCTCCACGGCACTTTGTCGTTCTCAAACGGGCTGCCAGTTTTCGGATTGATGAAAACGTATCCGCTTGCGAGTCCTGTTCTTTGCCATTGCCTACGTAAAGTTTCCAAGGCGCGGCTATTGAGCTCGATGTCTCGATAGCTGTGGGTTTTGGTGCTTTTCAGCTTGCCAGCCACGGATGCTTTGTTCACGCGCACGCACTGCCTCTGGAAGTCGATGTCCTGCCAAGTGAGAGCGATGAGCTCGCTGGTACGCATACCGCGAAAAAAGGCCAGCTCGAAGTAATTGTGAAACACAGGTTCATTTTTCAGGTAGCCTAGAATGGCTTCGGCTTCTTCGAGCGTGAACGGGTCAGGCGGCTCTTTCTGCACTTTGGCATTGGCCAGATGCTGGGCGGGGTTGTCTTTTATCCTACCGTCGCGGAGCGCAAGAACAAACGGCTGCCGAATAACGGTGGCGATGTTGTTGCGAATTTTTGCGCTACAGTCTAAGGTAGCCAGCAGCCCGGCTAGGGTACTGTATTGAATACGGTCTATCGGTATGTCGCCAATTTTGGGCAGGACGTGGCTGTTGAGCATGCCGCGATAGCGGGATAGGGTGGAGTGGGATAGCTGGTTAACGGTGGCTAGCCAGGCTTCGGCCATCTCACGGAAAGTGGGGCTGCGCTCCGTTTTTTCCGCCCGTTTGGAGTTGGGGAAGAATTCGGCATAATCGAATACGCCGATGGCGATTCGGGTACATATTTCTTCCCAGAGTTTGGTGGTGTGCCGGATGTTGGCGGTGGTGGGCTTAAGCGGCAGGCTTTCCCAACATCGTTTACCCTGATACATGAACCATATTTTGATACTACGGTCACGAATAACTAAGCCGGTTGGCATTCGTTTCGTTGCCATTTTTCTACCTCTTTTACGTTGATTAAGATGTGGCGGTCGGGTGCACGGTAGTAGTGGAGTCCCTCTACCCAAACGCCGGTGCTGATTTTGTCCCTTAAAGCCTTTTCTGTATAGCCTGACAACTCGGCGTAACGTTTCAACTGGATTTGGTTCAGTATATTCAATCCTCCATATGAGTAATTAGGACTTGCAGTAAATGGTCGTAGTACCGTAGCCAACCATGTGGCGGACATCAGGCAACCTGAGTCGTCTTTCTGTTTGCATTTTTCTCCAAATTTAAAGTTCGCCTTTAAGCGGCTTAGTTAATCCATTGTCCACGGCAGATTGTGTTCTACACTGCGTGGGGAGGGTGATTTACCGGTGGGATAAGCAACAATGTCAGGTGCGCATCCATTGCCTTTGCCTATATTGATACCAACTATATTAGCAGTAAAAAGCCCTAAAATTTTTTTCAGCCCATTCTCAAAGGAGGATGAATATTGGCAGACCATATGGCGGTTTGAAACGTAGAAAAGCCTTTGTTCACTGAGTGAATAACAGGTTACTTTGGATTGGCGTAGCTGGTTATCCCTATAAAAAGTACGATGGCCACAAGTGTATTCATGTAATGGAACTAGGTTCTGTTAATGCTGAGTGCCGCATGGTTTTTAATATAAAGTAGAAATAATATTAAATATCAATGGATTGATATTTTTGAAGTGGTTTCTGCCCGAGACCTTGGCAAAACTCACTAACCAGGAAAACCTGGTCAGGCACACTTCCCCATCTGTTGAGCCTAATCAAGTACCGATTGAGCAGACAAGGTTCCAATATCCCGTACGCCGATACCGGCAACGACTGTGATGCATGCCGGGTTAAAGTCACTTTAAGCTCGCTCACAGCATATCCGCACCGATGCAGAAAGTCATACCGACGGGCAAAGGGCAGATTGCCAAGACCAAGTCCGCAATCAAAAGGGGTATTGAGGCAGACAGCTTTGCTGGGCTGAAAGATGGTTGCAAGAATCTAGTTCTTATCACTCACTGGAAGATAAAACCTAAGCAAGAGGTGATGATGCATACCAACGACCAGCAGCTATTTTCCCTAGTGACCGGAGAGTACCTAGGTCCGCTGTAGATGCTTCCGTTGCAGATGGTTCCGTTGTGGATACTATTTGCGTTACCCGCAGTATTCGTTTATTCAGTGAGTCAATAGATTGTTTAATATTATCAATAGAATAGATAGATTTCCATCTATCGGTATCTTTGAGCATGCAGAATAACGGCTCCATTCAGCCTTCAGGCAGCAGCCGGAAGTATCAATAACACGGTTGATTTTTAGCTGATGACGCAGAAAAAAGAGAGATGGAAAACCATCTCTCTTATCGCTTTGATGCGTTACTTGGTTCACACCATCAAAAACGGCAGCCCGTCCTTGATTTGCTGCTGTCCCGCCGGGCTGTCGGGCTTAAACTCTTCCTGATAATAACCGATGGTGTTGCTCACCGTTGGAATGCCGTATTCGTTGGCATAACAAACGGGCAGGTGTTGGTGGGCGTGGCCGTGAATGCAGGCTGCAATCTTTTCAGGTAGCCCGATTTCCGCATCCTCCGCCCACTGTGCAGGCAGTACCGTACCGTAGCCCAGGTCGGCATCGCCGAACAGGCGGCTGGTCGGGTGGTGGGTGAACAAGATGTTTTGCACGCCGGACGGGCTGGCACGCAGCGTGTCTTCGATAAAGCAAACGCTTTGATGATGTGCCGCCAGCACATCGCGGTACAACAGCTTGGCGTAACGATTGCCACGTTTGACCTTGATGTAGCGGTAATCGCTCAACCTTTGCGCCACCGCATATTCGTCCCCATGCGCCACCTGATACCAAAACGGTGCGCCAATAATCTGCACGCGCCCGTTGTCGAGAATCGCACACTGATTATGCAGGATGCTCATGTGTGCCTTCAGCATCGGGCTGCCCTCCAGAGCCACCTGAATCCGTCCGACTGCCTTATGTAGGGCATCGCCGTAATATTCGTGGTTGCCCATCACATAAAACACTCGGTCAAAGCCGTTGTCGGCAATCACGCTTTCCAGAAACGGCACGAAATAGTGGAACTTCCTGGCCTCGGTCAAATCGCCGGCAATCATCAACAGATTGTGTTGCGTTGCAGGCTGCTCATTGCAGCGGAACAGGGGGCGGTAGATTGCGTCCAGTACATCGGTTTGCAGCAGCCCGCGTTTGTCGAACAGCCATTCCAGATGGATATCGGAAATGTAGTTGAGTTGGACGGTGCGTGTCGGCATTAAGAGGACTTTCTATGAATGATTGATGAGCGTGAACCATCAACGCCGATACTCGGCGCCAATCGTGTCAAACGGTTTCAGATGGAATGATACAATACCGGCGAACCGTTTCCCATCTCCCGTTGCAGCCTACCTGAAACCATATCTATATGAAAATACAGCTCCTTTCTGACACCCACGGCAGCCCCTATGCCCTTCATCCCGAAGCCGATGTGATTGCCCACGCCGGCGATTTCGCGCCATGCGGCAGTTTCAGGCAGCCTGCAACGAGGCGGGCAAGCCCTATGTCTTTGTGCTGGGCAATCACGATTATTATCATGAAAACATGAGCGATGTACGCCTGCAATTGCGCAACGAACCTTATCTGCGCGCGGGCAAAAACCGTGCAAATCAACGGCCGGACACTTTGTCGGCGGCACGCTGTTCAGCAATTTCAGGCAGCACCAAGTCAGCGCCAAACAGTTTGAGCAAAACTGCAATCTGGCGCAGGTTTCCGTGGCCGATTTCGCCTATATTTTTTTGATTACCCTGCCCAACAGCCAAAACGAGCGGCGCATCACGCCTGAGGACTATGTCCGCCTGTACAACGAAGAATGGGCATGGATACAGCGGTTTTCCCCCTAGCCTTTAAACGACAATTAAACCTACTCTTTATCTTAGGGTTAATCAACGTTTAAAGGCTTTTCTTATGTCCGAAAAAATCAAAACCTCGCCATCTACCGGCTGGAAAACGCCACAGCTGAATTTAACCTTGTGCTGGCCGAAGACGGGCAAACCGTTTCAGGCAGTCTGGAATACGGCATCCACCACAACAGCGAATGGCACTACGATTTTGTCATGCACCTACTGATGGTTCGCGAGGATATGGCGATTGATACGCAGCTGGAAGGGCAGGCGCGGCTGGTGGCTGGTTATGTGCTCACTGTTGCTCGACCGTTTGGAGGAAGAGACTCTGAAAAAATATGAGCGATATATGAAGATTCCGGAAAAATTTTTCTCGGGAGGTAAAACTTTTATTGTTTTACCTCCCAAATTTTTTGAAATTATAGGTCTGGGGAAAGTGGAGTTAAGATGTGTTATAGAGATTGCTTTTTTTGTTTAAAGCGCATACTTATATTTATATATATAATATAAATACCTATTATAAGAATATATATATCATATATAGTATATATACATCGGTGATTTTGGAATTTTGAAATGGTTTTCTCCCATCGGGTTTGGCTCGATGGCCGTCGGGTTGGTAGGTGGGCTGATGATAAAAAGGGAAATGGTCGAATACGCCGACATGGAAATGTATGCAAGTTGGTGGATGGAGCGTTATGTTTGCCGAAGCAATAAATTCATCCTGCACTGTGTCAATGACCATGGGGTTTAACCAAACCCACCTAAGAGCAGATTCGTGAGATGTATCTCTCCACCCGATGACAAAAAGGCCACCCAAATCAGGGCGGCTTGTTTTATTAGCTGGCGGTTTGGTTAATATTGATTCCACCAATAGTCGTCAGGGTTGTAGTTGGGGGTCGAGATACCGATGGTGTTTGGGAAGGACGGGACTGAATATCTTTGGCTGGGTGTAGTAGATTATGGGAAGGATTTTGGGTTCCTTGTACCGTTTCCAAGACTACATTGATGTCGACACAGATCGAACGTAGTATCCGTTGCTGTTCTGTTGAGTTTGGTTGAAGCAGGGAGGCTTGTGTGCCGTACTCCATAAGCTCACCCCTTGGCGCCATCTGAACCACGTCAAAAATGCTCTGTAGCTGCGAAAGAGCATGTTCTAGTTTCAGCAGTTGTACAGACGTGCCTTTGTCGGTCAGCTTGCCTAACTGGAACGAGCGGTTCTTTTTCAGTCTGGGTAGCGTACCTGTAGGCGTCACCATCAGCAGCTACTTCCTGTTGTTCTCGCTGATTGCTCAATGATGTCAACTCTTTACGTAACTTTTGTACAGCTGGAGAATCTACCGTTTCATGCAGCCCGGTCTCCATTGTTGATGACCTGCCCAACAGCCAGAATGAGTGGCGCATCACACCCGAGGACTATGTCCGCCTGTATAACGAGGAGTGTATATGGCGGCTGTTTCGCGGTGCAGCCTACGGCATCATCACCACACAAAATCAAGAAGTATTGCGCAAACCCAGTTTAAATTAAGATTCTGTCTTAAGTTAAACTGGATTTTGTTATGTATTACCCACGTCACCTGCAACCCGTTCTGCAAAAGCTGTCCGCCCAATTTCCCGCCGTATTGCTGACCGGTGCGCGGCAGGTCGGTAAATCCACGCTGCTTCAGCACATTGCACCCGAATACGGATACCTTACCTTAGACGATCCCTTGTTGCTCGACCAAGCCAAAAACGAGCCGCAACTGTTTTTATTGAACCACACGCCGCCGCTGATTGTGGACGAAGTCCAATACGCCCCCGAGCTGTTCCCCCTGGTGAAAATGGATATAGACCGGCGCAAGCAGAACGGCCTGTACCTGCTGTCCGGTTCTCAGGCTTTTGAGTTGATGCAAAATGTCAGCGAAAGCCTGGCCGGGCGCATTGCGGTATTGAAATTAAACGGATTGTCGTGGCGCGAAATGCGCGGCGATGATTTTCAGGCGGCCTTTGTGCCGGACGAAGATTATTTGGCCAACCGGAAACCCGTATTCAGGCTACCCGAACACGAAAATATCTGGCAGATTATCCACCGCGGCGATATGCCGCGCTTATACGAGCAGCCCGAAACCGACTGGCAGGTTTACTATGCGTCGTATGTCGCCACCTATATCGAACGCGACGTGCGCCAACTGGTTAATGTGGGCAGCAGCGGCGATTTCACACGGTTTATGATTGCTATTGCCGCACGCAGCGGGGAATTATTGAATTACAGCAGCGTGGCCCAGGAAATCGGCGTATCGGTGGATACCGTCAAGCGTTGGCTCACCGTGCTGCAAACATCGGGCATCGTCTATCTGCTGCAACCTATGGCAACAACCACCTCAAACGCGCCATCAAAACCCCGAAAGTCTATATGCTGAACACAGGCCTGATGGCCTACCTGACCAAATGGCTGACGCCGGAAACCATTCAAAACGGAGCCAAGAGCGGGCAGTTTTTTGAAACTTTTGTCGTGGGCGAAATCATCAAATCCTTCCACAACCAAGGCCAGGAACCGCCGATTTATTTTTACCGCGACACCAATCAAAAAGAAATCGACCTACTGATCGAACATCGGCAGATGCTGTATCCGGTTGAAATCAAGGCCACCGCCAATCCCAATAAAAAAATGGCCGCCGCTTTCAACCTGCTGCGCAACACGCTGCCGGCAAACGAATTGGGCATCGCCCACGGCACGATCATCAACCAGTACCCGCAAAAAATCTGGTTGGCGGAGAATTTGGTTGCCGTGCCTGCGGCCTATGTTTGAGGCTACCTGAAACCGCCCTTCAAGGAATGAACCATGGCCAACACCCCCGCCAACCCCATCCCATCCGAACATTTCCACGACGGCGCCCTCATCTCCTGCAAGCTCACTGACTGGACATTCACCCGCTACCACACGCCCGGCAAATCCGAGTATGCCGTGGTGTACGGCACAGTCGCCCAAGATGGGTCGGGGCGCTTTGCCGCAGGCAGCCGAATCCGCACCTCGCCCGTTACCCGATGGGCGGCACCGCTGACCCATACGCACAACTCGGTGTATTGCCTGCCGGAAGGTGCAGGCTGCTTTTGCGACCTGCCCGCAGCTTTGCAGCCTGCCATAGATAGTTTGGGTATCGACCCTACCGAAGCGGTCGTTATCCTGCAAAATGCCTTCATGCAGCCTGCACATGCCTTGCCTGAAACCGCCTGTTTTGGCGTTCCGGTGATGCGGCCGGCAGAGCAGGGAGATTGTCCGGTCGTCATGGAGCGCCACATCGCTGAATTGCCGTTCTATTCATTTTGGCGGGACAGCAGCATCGGTTCCGCCCAAAGCCTGATAGACGGACAAGCCGCCGTTTTTCTGCACGATTGGAACGCATTCTGCCGTCGGTTTGTTCGTACTGGCAGACACCGCGGCCAAACCGGCCACACAGGCGACAAATCCGCAGACGGCCAATACAGCTATTTCGGCCTGCCGATTGTGCATACGCCAGAACAGGGTAATGCTCCTGCCATATTGGAAGCCGACATCGCCAAACTACTGTTTTACACCTATTGGCACACCGCCTGCGCTTCCGATATACATCCGTTGGCAGACGGCACGCACGTTGTGCCCCTTGCCGATTGGGAAGCCTTCTGCCGACGGTTGGTATTGACCGGCAGATAGATAAGCAAAAAAGTGCAGGCTGCTTTATTATCGCTCCAATTCCGTTTCAGAAGGCCTCTAAAGCAGCCTGCATCTTGTTGTTCATTGTTCAGATCACCCGAAACCGAGTATCCCATGCCCCAAACCTATTTCACTGCCGACTGGCACTTCTCCCATCCCAACATCGCCCGATACTGCCCGCAATTCCGCCTGCAAAGCGATAACGCCGACGAGCTGAACGAATACCTGATCGACTGCTGGAACCGCGTCGTTACCCCGCAAGACACTGTGTACAACCTCGGCGATGTCTGCTTTGCCAAAAAGCCAGTACACATCGAAGCCGTGCTGCAACGGCTCAACGGGCAGCATCATTTGATCTACGGTAACCACGACTACCTGATTCGGCAAAACGAAGCGTATTTCCTCAACACGCGCAAAGCCGACGGCCATCCGTTGCTCTCGTCCGCCAGCTATTACCTGCGGCTCAAACTGCCCGAAATTAGCAATACCGCGATTTTGTGCCACTATCCCTTATACGAATGGGACGGCATCCACCACGGCCTATACCACCTCTACGGCCACCTGCACGACCGCATGGCTGCCGTCAAAGGACGCGCCCTCAATGTCGGCTGGGATATGCACGGCCGTTTCCTGACCGCACAGGATATTGACGGCTTCCTGCGCGATCTGCCTGCCGTTCAGTATTTCGACGACAAGCAAAATGTTATCGTCGGCAACAGCACGGAAGATGCGGCTGCAAAAGTTCGGGCGAGATTGGCAGCATTGAATGAATGAGCTTTTATAGTGGATTAAAATTGCAACGATACGGCGTTACCAACGCCCTTATGTACTATCTGTACACGACGGGCGTTGCCGCCTTGTCTCATTTTTATTTTAATCCACTATATTTTAGAAATGAATTTTCAGGTAGCCTTGAATAGTGCAGGCTGCCTGAAAAACAGCCGACAGAACAAAAGGACGGGTTTTCAATCCGTCCTTTTTGCATCAGCAATACCGCCAAGTGTCCTGCATAAAATGAATGATCTCGTTTAACGGCACAGGCGAAAGCGTAAACTGCTTGTCCCCTTTCTTCTGTTCCACTTCCAAAATCAACATACAGCCTTCCGACAACTTGCCCTCTCCGTCAAATTCCAGTTCTTTGATTTTGACCGACCGGGTGATGCCGTTATCCGCCAAGTTGTTTTGGTATGCCTCGCCCGTGTGTCCGTAAAAATGGTAGGTATATTCAATTAAAATCGAAATAGGACAGCAGCGCATCGTCAAATCGGGCGTAATCAGACAATACGGTTCGCAGATACCGCTTAATATTCGCCCACACCTTCTCAATCGGGTTGAGCTCGGGTGAATAAGGTGCAAGAGGCAATACCTTATGTCCCCATTTTTCCGCCATTTCCTGTAAGACACCCATACGGTGAAATCGCGCATTATCTAAAATAATCACCGATTTTTGAGTCAATGCGGGCAGTAGGCATTGCTGAAACCACGCTTCAAAAAAGACTCCGGTCATCGTATTTTGATAAACCATCGGAGCAATCAGCCGGTTGCCGACTTGTGCGGACACCAGAGATAAGCGTCGGTATCTTTTCCCACTTATCTGCGCTTTCACTATTTGCCCTTTCGGGCTGCGGGCATAGGGACGGAACAGGTAGCGGTCAAATCCTGTTTCATCCAAATAAACACGTTGGTAGTCAGAAAATTCGGCCGGCTGTGTCAAATAATGCGTTACTTTGGCCGGATCTTGTTCTTTGTAAGTGGTGGTCTTTTTTTGCGCGTCATCCCCATCTGTTTGAGTGCATAGCAAACGGCGGCTGGCGTACAATCAAAATGTTTGGCGATTTCGTGCAGATAGGCATCCGGGTGTTGCCCAACATATTGAGCCGGTTTTTGCCTATCCAATTTGACGGCATTTAGACCGGTAACTTGATGTTTTAGGCTGCCTGTTTGTTTTTTAAGGCGAATCCACAGGTAAAGCGTGTTTCTTGACAAGTTAAATGTTGCTGCGGTTTGGCTGATGTTTTTGCATTGTTCGTAATAGTTTAAAGCTTTGTTTCTCAAGTCCGCAGAGTATGCCATGGTTAGACCTTCAAAGTTGAGTATTGTACTATTTTGTTTTTAATTGACTATACCAACACACCAAAATAGCCAAAGCATTAGCAGCGAAAACCTATTTTTGCCGCCCTTACCATTCTTGGGAAAAAGGACTGAATGAAAACACTAACGGACTCATCCGGCAATATTTCCCCAAACAAACCGATTTCCGAAACATCAGTGATCGGAAGATACGCAGGGTTCAAGATGAGTTGAACCACCGGCCAAGAAAAACACTTGGCTACGAAACGCCAAGTGTTTTATTCTTGAATCTGTTCCAACCACTGGTACCATAGTGTTGCACTTGAAATCCGAATCCAAGGACCTTTTATTTGTTTGGCTATCAATATCCGATCAATAAGAATCCGGAATGTGTTTGAAATACAGCATGACCAAATACCAAAACAGCGTTGCGGCGGCTGCGCCAAGCAGCACCCATGCGCTGATTTTGGCGACATCGCGCAGGGCGCGTTTTTGCTTGCGGCTGAAGAGGCGGTTGATAATCAGCGCGGCAAGTGCGAAAAAGAAAAAAATACGGAAAAGTCTGCCTATCATATCGGGAAGCGGGAGAGGTCGTCTGAAAAAGTATGGTTCGGTCGCGGCGGCATGGGGAAGGATGTTTGAGCGCGTCAGGCTGCTTGTCCGACCGTGTCAAAAAGTCATGCCGTTTGCTATATAATAACGCTTTTCGCCGCATTTGTTGGAACAGGATATGAGTCAAAATGCCTCGGTGGGCATTGTAACGCCCCAAAAAATTCCGTTTGAGATGCCGCTGGTTTTGGAAAACGGTAAAACTTTGCCGCGTTTCGATCTGATGATTGAAACCTACGGCGAGTTGAATGCCGAAAAAAACAATGCGGTTTTAATCTGCCATGCGCTGTCGGGCAACCATCATGTTGCGGGCAGGCATTCGGCGCAGGATAAATATACGGGCTGGTGGGACAATATGGTCGGACCCGGCAACCGATTGATACGGAACGTTTTTTCGTGGTCGGTTTGAACAATCTGGGCGGCTGCGACGGCAGCAGCGGACCTTTGTCGATCAATCCTGAAACGGGTAGGGAATACGGCGCGGATTTTCCGGTGGTTACGGTGAAGGACTGGGTAAAATCCCAAGCCGCGCTTGCCGATTATCTCGGCATCGAACAATGGGCGGGGATTGTCGGCGGCAGCTTGGGCGGCATGCAGGCTTTGCAGTGGACGATTTCCTACCCCGAGCGCGTGCGCCATGCCTTGGTGATTGCGTCTGCGCCCAAACTCTCGACGCAAAATATCGCGTTCAACGACGTAGCGCGTCAGGCGATTTGACCGACCCCGATTTCAACGAAGGACATTACCGCAGCCACAATACCGTTCCCGCACGGGGCTTGCGGATTGCCCGTATGATGGGGCACATCACTTATCTTGCCGAAGACGGTTTGGGCAAGAAATTCGGACGCGATTTGCGTTCCAACGGCTATCAATACGGCTACGGCGTTGAATTTGAAGTGGAATCCTATCTGCGCTATCAGGGCGACAAATTCGTCGGGCGGTTTGATGCCAACACTTACCTGCTCATGACTAAAGCTTTGGACTATTTCGATCCGGCGGCGGATTTCGGCGACAGCCTGACCCGCGCCCTGCAAAATGTGAAAGCGAAATTCTTTGTCGCCAGCTTCAGCACTGACTGGCGTTTCTCGCCCGCACGTTCCAAAGAGCTGGTTAAAGCGTTGATTGCCGCGCACAAGCCGGTGCAGTATATCGAAGTCAAATCCAACCACGGCCATGATGCCTTTTTGATGGAAGACGAAGCCTATATGCGCGCCGTAGCGGCTTATATGAACAATGTTGACAAGGATTGCCGATCATGAATTTGCGCGACGATTTGCAGTTGATTTACGACTGGATTCCCGAAGGCAGCCGCGTCTTGGACTTGGGCTGCGGCGACGGCGAATTGCTGGCGGCTTTGGTGGAACACAAAAAATGCAGCGGCTACGGCATCGAAATCGACACCGACAGCGTCATCGCCGCCATGTCGCGCGGCGTGAACGTCATTCAAGCCGATTTGGAGCAGGGTTTGGCAGAATTTGGCGATCAAACGTTTGACGTTATCGTCCTGAGTCAAACCATCCAAGCCATGCAAAACACCGAAAAAATCCTGCGTTGCCTCATGCGCGTGGCGAAACAGGCGATTGTCAGCTTCCCGAATTTCGGCTACTGGCGCAACCGCTTCCAAATCGCCATCGGCGGCCATATGCCCGTCTCCGAACGCATGCCCTACCATTGGTACGACACGCCGAATATCCATTGGTGTACGCTCAAAGACTTTGATTTATTGTGCGCCAAAAACAAAATCCGCGTCCTCGAGCGCGCGGTCATGACGGGTAACAAACAGGTCAAACATTTCCCCAACCTTTTGGGCAGCTTGGCGTTTTACCGCGTCGGGTAAGATGGGTTGAGCACCTTGTTGGCAATAACAAGGTTCTTGAGTTGTACTAACAGGAGGTCGTCTGAAAAATGAAGTGGCAGATTTTCAGACGACCTCTTTATGTCGATAAACCTTATTTGGAAATTGTGTTTGATGAAAGTGGGAAAATCGTTTGATTACCGTATATGAAAATGCCTCCAATCCGGTAAGCGGGATTGATTTGATATGATGGATTTGGAGCGTAAAAGGAGAGGGTGGAAATCCGGACTTATTGGGCATTTGTTGAGCATTTGATGCGCTAGCAGCTTGATTTGACGCACTCGAATCTGTCTTGTTTTGCGCTTAATTCAATATCGAAAAAACCTTGAAAATACACATGACGTAAAAATGGCCTTGATGGGATGAACCATCAAGGCCGTTTGATTTTTATCCCCGATTAGTGGGGCAAGTCTTCCGACTGCACTCGGTTAAAAAATTCCATTATTTTCAAGCTTCTATATGGTTAAGAAAGGTTAGTATTTTTCCTTAATCAACAAAAACATTATTTAATAAAACCTTAACTGAAAAGAGCAGCCGAAAGACAGATTTTTCGCTATCCGTCGGAAAACTTGTAAGGCGGATTATAGCCATGTATTGTACATTCGACAACGCTGCTTTTGAATTATTGAGGCTGACACAGATTTGTTGTCCTTTCAGGCTGACAGGAGGAATCCGGAACACTACAAATTAAAGAAGAGTACCATGTGCAACCTATTTCAGACGACCTTTTGCTTGTCCATCTCTCGTTTCAGCCTTTCCCTTTCGCCGCCAACATATCCAGCATCCCCGCCAGATGGCTTCTACCCTCTTCCTTGCTCACAATCGGTTCTCCGCCTTTGCGCCCTAAAATCTTGATGTCTTCCTGAGGCATTTCGTCTATGAAGCGGCTGGGTTCGGGGAACTGCCATGTGCCTTGTTTTTTGCGTTTGACGCAGTGGGTCAGCGTAAGCTGGCGTTTGGCGCGGGTGATGCCGACGTACATCAGGCGGCGTTCTTCTTCGACGTTGTCTTCTTCGATGCTGTCGTTGTGCGGCAGGATGCCCTCTTCGCAGCCGACGAGGAAGACGTAGGGGTATTCCAAGCCTTTGGAGGCGTGCAGGGTCGAGAGTTTGACGGCATCGACTTCTTCTTCGCTTTTGCCTTCCAAAAGCGTCATTAGGGCGATGGTTTGGGCGAGTTCGATGATGTTTTTGCCGTCTTGTTCGCCTTTGCGCTCTAACCAGCCGGTTAGGTCGCTGACGTTACGCCATTTGATTTCGCCTGCTTTGCCCTCTTCGCTGGCAAGCAGGTGGTTTTCGTAGTCGATTTCTTTGAGCAGGTTGTTGATGAGTTCGCCCGCTTCGCTGGTTTCGGCTTTGGCGCGGTAGCTGCCGAACATATCCATAAAGGCTTGCAGGTGTTGGCGGTTGGTGTTGTTCAGTAACGCGAGGGCTTCTTCGGTTTGCGCGGCTTCATACAGGCTGCATTCGTGTTCGTGCGCGTAGGTATTGAGTTTACCCAGCGTTACATCACCGATGCCGCGTTTGGGCGTGGTAACGGCGCGCAGGAAGGCAGGATCGTCGTTGGGGTTGGCAAGCAGGCGCAAATAGGACAAAACGTCTTTGATTTCGGCTTTGTCGAAGAAACTCTGCCCGCCGGAGAGTTGGTAGGGAACGCGCGCGCTGCGCAGGGCTTCTTCAAAAATCCGCGCCTGATGGTTGCCGCGGTATAAAACGGCGAAGTCGGCGTATTGGGTTTTATCGCCGCCGACCAGCTTCTGCTTGACGATTTGGCTGACGACCCAGTCGGCTTCGTGCTGCTCGTTTTGGCATGCAACGACTTTGACGATTTCGCCTTCGCCGAACTGCGACCAAAGTTTTTTGGTGAACAGCTTGGGGTTGTTTTCGATGACTTTGTTGGCGATTTTGAGAATCCGCGCGGTGGAGCGGTAGTTTTGCTCCAGTTTGATGACTTTCATCTGCGGATAATCTTCCTGCATTTTGCGCAGGTTTTCCATGTTCGCGCCGCGCCATGCGTAGATGGATTGGTCGTCGTCGCCGACGGCGGTAAACATGCCTTCCGCGCCGGTCAAGAGTTTCATCAGGGTAAATTGGCAGGTATTGGTGTCCTGACATTCGTCAACCAACAGATAACGCAGCCGCCGCTGCCATTTGTTGCGCACTTCGCTGTTTTGCTGCAACAACACGGCTGGCAGGCGGATTAAGTCATCGAAGTCCACCGCCTGATAGCTTTGCAGGGTTTCCTGATAGCTTGCATACACGCGCGCGATTTGTTCCTCCCAAGCGTTGGAGGTCGTCTGAAGTACGTCTTCGGGCGTTTTCAAATTGTTTTTCCACAGGGAAATTTGGTGCTGCGCTTTGAATAAGGCTTCTTTTCCCGTGCCGCCCAAAAGTTCACCGATGATTTTCGCGCTGTCGGTGGAATCGAGGATGGAGAAGTTTTTTTTGTAACCGATATGGTTCGCCTCTTCGCGCAGAATCTTCATGCCCAAAGAGTGGAACGTGCAAATCGTCAGCCCGCGCGTTTGCGACTTGGGCAGCATTTTGGCGACGCGTTCCTGCATTTCCGTAGCGGCTTTGTTGGTGAAGGTAATTGCGGCGACGGTATGCGGCAGATAGCCGACGTTGACAATCAAATGTTTGATTTTTTGCGTAATCACGCCGGTTTTGCCGCTGCCGGCGCCGGCAAGCACGAGCAGAGGCCCGCCGAGGTATTTGACGGCGGCTTGCTGTTGGGGGTTGAGTTTCATGGGGAAAGAGTAGGGGAGTGTGTGAGGAAGAATTATATATAGTGGATTAACTTTAAACCAGTACGGCGTTGCCTCGCCTTGCCGTACTATTTGTACTGTCTGCGGCTTCGTCGCCTTGTCCTGATTTAAATTTAATCCACTATAACAGCCGTCGAAACGGGATGTAAGGAGGAGACAAAAGGTCGTCTGAAACCTTATTCCGAAAGATTTCAGACGACCTTGTTATCTTGGACGGGCTATTCCTCAGAAACGGAAAAGAAAAGTTTTTCCTGTTTCAATACGTTGCCGTCTGCGTCCGTAAGAGGAGATTGCGCTGCGGAAAACTTGATGACGGCAAGGCTTAAGCTGCCGTTTTCAGTTAGCGCAGTGTTGATGATTTGTCCGGCTTCCGCACCTTCGGAAACCACGCCTATACCTGCTGCTTCTAATGAGTCTCCGCTCAATACCGCCAGCCCGCGTTTTACTTGGCCGCGATACTGGGCGCGCGCAATAATTTCTTGACCGGGATAGCAGCCTTTTTTGAAATGTACGCCGCCGATGATGTGTTGGTTGAGCATTTGCGCAACAGCGGTTTCTTTGGTCGCAGCAGAAATCCATGGATAGCCGCTGCGGATTTCGTGCAGATTCCACGCATTTTCGGCTTGGGCATTATATTCGGGCAGCAGCGACGCCTCACCGATTTTCAGACGACCTTTATGGGGCAGGGGAATGGTATATACACCGTTTTCCAGTAATGCCTCGAAAGAAAGGCTGGGTGAGTCGGGCGGGGTAGCAGGGCAGCTTTCATCGAGCATACCTGCAACGGCAAAATCGGGTAGGGGGGTAAATTCGACTTTAGCGCGCAATACGAACATACGTAGCCGTTTCACGATAGATTCAGCCAAATCCGCCGCCATAACCAGCAATAAATCTTCCCCTCGGTTTAATACAACCATATTCGCCAAAACACGCCCCTTAGGTGTGTTGTAAGTCGCGTAGCAGGCATGATTTACAGGTAAGTGATTAATGTCATTGGATAGTTGGCCATGGAGAAATGAAGCGCGATCTTCTCCGCCGACACGGATGACGCTAAAAAAAGGTAAACGGCTTGCATAGGGAATCCTTCTATAACCTGTTTCCCGATTAAGGGATTGCGGACAGGTATTCTAGCTTATTTCACTTGGGGAATGTAGTAAAATGAGAGCTTACCAAGCATCAGCAAGAAAGAAACAGCATGATTGAATTATACGGAATCACAAATTGCGACACTGTTAAAAAGGCACGCAACTGGTTGGCTGAAAATAATATTGTGTACGAATTTTCCGATTTTAAGAAAAACGCCCCAAGCGAGGCAGTTATCCGCCAATGGTTGGAACAGGTTCCTTTGGAAACCCTGCTCAACAAACGTGGTACGACATGGCGCAAACTTGACGATGCCAACCGTCAAGCAGCCGAAAATAATCTGGAAGAGGCGATTCGACTGATTACGGAAAATCCAAGTTTGATCAAACGTCCGGTTTTGCGTAAAGAGGGCAGGGTTTACGTCGGATTTTCTGTCGAAAACTATCAGAAGATTTTTTCGGAATAAAACGTCGTCTGAAAGATGCGGAGTCCTTGAAAAAACGCTACAATGCGCGTTTGCCATTAACCATTACGCCCTCAAACCAATATGTTCCATACCGTTGAAAAATATAAAACTCCCGCCCAAATCCTACTGGGTCTGATTGCGTTGACCTTTATCGGCTTTGGTGTTGAAACTGCGAGAAACTCCGGCTCCGACTATATCGTCAAGGTCGGCAGCGAAAATAAGCGACTATACCTTGAATAATGCCGTACAGGCGGATCAGGCCGCAGGCGGCGGGCAAAGCCGCGAAGCCATATTTAGCGGGCTGGTTCAGCGTGCCTATCTGAAAGAGGGCGCAAAGATGATGGGCATAGATGTGTCTATGGATCAGGTTAAACAGGCTATTGTCGATGATCCGGCATTTCATGATGCCAACGGTAAATTCAGTCAAGCATTGTTTACGCAATATCTGAGCCAACGCCATATGTCCGAAGACCAATTCATCGATGATTTACGCGAGCAGTTTGCCTTACAAAATTTGATTAACTTGGTTCAAAACGGGGCAATTATCAGCGATTCTCAAGCAGAGCAGCTGATTAAGCTGACTCAGTCAAACCGTACCATCCGTTCATTTACATTCAGCCCGGAAACATTTGCGGCACAAGTCAAAACGGATGATGCCACTTTGCAACGTTATTATGAATCGCATAAAAAAGATTATTTGATTCCCCAAGCTGTGAAGCTTGAATACGTTGCCCTTAATGCAGCCCATTTGGCGGAGAAGCAAAGCGTCAGTTCGGATGAAGTCAAAAAAGCATTTGACGAAGAAGTTGCCGCATTGCCACAAAATGCTCCTAAGCCTGAGTTTGACAAAGAAAAAGCACGCATTGAGGCTGCTTTGAAACTTAAAAAAGCCTCAGCCGATTTTAATGCCGCCAAAGAAAAACTTGCTGAAGAAGCGTTTAATCATCCGAATTCCTTAGATGAGGCGGCGAAAAAACTAGGTTTGAAAATCGAAACTTCCGATCAATGGCTGACGCAGGCCGATGCCAAAGCGGCAGGTATGCCCGATGCGTTGATCAGCGCGGCATTCAGCGAAGATGTCTTGAAGAAAAAACACAATTCAGACATTATCAATATTGACAACAATACTGTTTGGGTCGTTCGCGCCAAAGAAGTCCGTGAAGAAAAAACAGCCGGATTTGCCGAAGCGAGAGATAAAGTTCAGGCTGCCTATGTCCGTAGTGAATCGGTTAAACTTGCCGAGAAGAAAGCGCAAGAAACTTTGGCGGACTTGAAAGCAGGAAAGAACGTAGATTTACAATGGTCGCCAGTTGAGCAGTTGTCAGCACAGGACGCTCGAAAATCCATGCCGCCCGAAGCCTACAACGAATTGATCAAAGCCCGCCCTGCGAATGGCAAACCGGCTTTTGCTTTGTTGGAAGGGCTGCCTTCGCCGGTTATTATGGAAGTTCAAAGCATTGCTGCACCGGAAAATGTTTCGGCACAAATTCCCGTCGCCAAACAGGCTTTGGTACAAAATCAATCTGCCAATATATTCAGCCGGTTGCTGCAATATCTGAGTAAGCAGATTGAGCAGGTTCAAGGTTCGCAAAAACTGGATAATTCTGCCGAATAAAACGGCACATTTTAAGCAAACGGTCGGATATTCCCGACCGTTTCGTTTACAAAGCCCTTAAAGGTCGTCTGAAAAAATGAGTAAATCACCCGATGCGTTGACACGCCTGATTAACGCTTTGAAAGTTCTGCCCAATGTCGGTCCCAAGTCTGCGCAAAGGATGGCACATCAACTTTTGCAGCATAAACGGCAGGAAGCCGAAAATTTGGTTGAGGCTTTACAATACGCTTTGTTGCAAGTTCAACATTGCCGGATGTGCAACAATTTTTGCGAAAGTGATTTATGCGAGATTTGTTCCGATGCCAACCGTGATCCCCGCAGGCTGATGATAGTCCATATGCCTGCCGATGTTTCTAATATGGAAACAGCCAATTGCCATGACGGACTTTATTTCGTTTTAATGGGGCAGGTCAGTCCTGCCCAAGGCATGGATATTTCTCATATTTCTTTAGACAAACTGGTTGCGCGCCTGCAAAACAGCGAAGTGGAAGAAATTATTATCGCAACCAACTTTACCGCCGAAGGTGATGCGACAGCCTATGTGTTGGCGGAATTATTCAAACCTTTGCCCTATAAAGTCAGCCGTCTTGCACGAGGCATTCCTTTAGGCGGAGAGCTTGAATACGTCGATGCGGGCACTTTGGCACAGGCAGTATATGAACGGCGTATGTTGAAAACCGATTCGACGGAAGAGTAGGACAATCAACGCTAATAATGACAAACAACGCTAACAATGACAAAGGTCATCTGAAAATGTTCAGACGACCTTTGTTATGAAAACATGATGTAACGAAATCAATCGGATAAATTATTTACAGTTTACGCCTTGAATTTGCGGAGACGAACCGCTGCCAACTTTAAATGTACAGGTTGTCGCGCTGTTGCCGGATACGGTAACAATCCCGCTACCCGCATTCAGGCTGACAGGCTCTTTAACACCCATCCCGACTGCAGTCGCAGCCAGTTTTTGGACGTCTGCATCAGAGTAAGATGTGTTATTTGAACTAATTTTGATTTCTTTTGCGTATGAATTGGCACTCAAAGCCAAGCCGGCAGCAATGATGGGCAAAACCAAAATTTTACTGATTTTCATGAGGTTGTTTCCTTTTTTAATATCGGTAGTGTGTACCGTTTGCTCAGAATAAGGCCATATGACGGATTATGCAAGCTTCAGGGCGAAATTTACGGTACTTGGCAATTTGACCGTCGGCATTTACATACGGATGTCGGCTTATCGGAATGACTCGGACTAGGGCGGTATTTTACGGTACAATATTCGATTTTCAACATACACTGGAGCATTCGGATGGTTTCTTTGGAAACATGGATCGGACTTCGCTATCTCAGGGCGAAAAAACGCAATGGATTCATGTCGTTTATCACCATGATTTCAATTATCGGTATTGCATTAGGCGTTACCGCGCTGATTACCGTACTGTCTGTAATGAACGGTTTTCAAAAGGAAATTAGAGGGCAGTTACTGAATGTCGCCCCTCATGCTGAAATCGGTTATTACGATAATGGCAATGGGTTAGGATGGCAAAACCTTCGTGAAATCGTCAAAGATAAAAAAGAAGTGCTGGCAAGCGCGCCTTACATATCCGATCAAGCCTTGCTTGCCAATGCGGGAGAAGTTAGAGGGGTTCAAATCCGCGGTATCTTACCATCCGAAGAAAAGAATGTTGTAGATTATGGAAAAGATATGCCTGCAGGCAGTTTCGACAGTCTGAAACCCGGTAACTTCGATATTATTTTAGGAGAAGGCCTGGCTCAAGCTTTAGGCGCGGAAGTCGGAGGAAAAGTTACCGTTATCACCCCCGAAGGCAATGTTACCCCCGCAGGCGTCGTACCTCGTCTGAAACAGTTCAACGTTGTAGGTTTAGTCAAAACAGGCGTATATGAAGTAGACAATTCCTTGGCGATGACGCATATCCAAGATGCCCAAGTATTGTATAGATTGGGTGAAAATGTAGGCGGGCTGCGCCTGAAACTGGCTGATCCGCAAAATGCTCCCTCGTTTACTGCAAATTTAATCCCGCCTTCCAAAAAAGATTCAATTTGGGTCAGAGACTGGACATTCAATAACCGCAGCTACTTTGAAGCAGTAGAGTTGGAAAAACGCATGATGTTCATCATCCTGACGTTGATTATCGCCGTTGCAGCCTTCAATTTAGTATCGTCCTTAGTGATGGCGGTAACGGAGAAACAAGCCGATATTGCCATTTTGCGCACATTGGGTCTTGCTCCATCAGGAGTTATGAAAATTTTCATGGTGCAAGGGGCTTTTGCAGGCTTTTTTGGAACGCTTATCGGCGTGGTATGCGGCGTATTACTCGGTTGGAACGTCGGTAAATCGTTGCATTCTTTGAAAAACTTTTCGGCGTTCACCTTATCAACTCACAAATCTATTTTATCGACTATTTACCCAGCGACGTAAATATGCGGGATGTGGCGGTTATTTCCTGTATTTCTTTAGGATTGGCATTCCTTGCCACACTTTATCCAAGTTGGCGTGCAGCTAAAACACAACCGGCGGAGGCCTTACGATATGAATAACAATATAGTATTGAAATGCACAAATATCGGAAAAAGTTACCGGGACGGCTCATTAAATGTACAAGTATTGAAAAACCTGAATCTTGAAGTAAAAGAAGGAGAAGGTATCAGTATTATCGGTTCGTCAGGTAGCGGTAAATCAACCCTTTTACATATTTTAGGCGGCTTGGATAAACCATCAGAGGGGGAAATTACCTTGATGAATCAAGACATAAGCGATATGTCTCAGAGACAACTGGGAGAATTGCGCAATAATTATCTGGGTTTTGTTTACCAATTCCATCATTTGCTGCCTGAATTTTCTGCACTTGAAAACGTAATGATGCCGCTTTTAATCGGCAAAAAAAACAAAGCGGAAGCAGAAACGCAAGCTGCCGATATGCTTGAAAAAGTTGGATTGAAACAAAGGATATTGCATCGTCCAAGCGAACTGTCAGGAGGTGAAAGACAGCGCGCTGCCATTGCAAGAGCCTTAGTTACACGCCCCAAATGTCTTCTGGCTGATGAACCGACAGGTAATTTAGATAGGAAAAATGCCCAAAACATTTTGGACATGATGATGGATCTGAAAACAGAATTAAATACAAGCCTGATTGTTGTTACTCATGATGATGAGCTTGCCATGCGGTTTGAAAGAGTAATGACCATGCAGGATGGACATTTACAAAGTAAGGCATAATGTATAAATTCGCATAATGTATATTATGTTAAATTTACTCGATAGTAGTGTTTTAAAGGCCATCTTAATTATCAGATGGCCTTTTTTGTTTATGGATATCTTAGAATTTTATTCCCTAAAATTTCACGCCTTTATGTAATGCTACAATTCCTGCGCTCATATTATGATAATCCACGCTGTCGAACCCCGCGTCCAGCATCATCAGTTTCAAAGTTTCTTGGTCGGGATGCATACGGATGGATTCGGCCAGATATTGATAGCTGTCAGCATCTTTTGCAATCAGTTTGCCCATAACCGGCAGCAGCTTGAAGGAATACAAGTCATACACGCCTTCCAGCGGTTTGTAGACTTTGGAAAATTCCAATACCAGCAGCGTGCCGCCCGGTTTCAACACACGGTACATCTCTTTCAGCGCGGCATCTTTGTGCGTCATGTTGCGCAGACCGAAGGCGACAGAAACCAGATTGAAATAGTTGTCGGGAAACGGTAGTTTTCAGCATCAGCCAGCGATACAGGCAGAATCAGCCCTTCGTTGAGCAGTCGGTCGCGTCCGACGGTCAGCATCGAAGAATTGATGTCAGTCAGCCAAACTTCGCCCTCTTTTCCCACGCGTTTGGCCCAGCCTCGAGACAGGTCGCCCGTACCGCCGGCAATATCCAATACTTTGTCGCCTTTTTTCAAGCGTGCGGTATTGATGGTGAAATGCTTCCAAACACGGTGCAGGCCGCCGGACATTACATCGTTCATAATGTCATAGTTTTTCGCTACCGAATGGAATACTTCGGCTACTTTGCCTGCCTTTTCGTTCTCATCTACGGTACTGAAACCAAAATGGGTTTTGTGGTCGCTCATGTTGCCTGCCTTTTGATAAATTTAAAATTAAAATAATGTGAATTCAGATATTGAATACGTCGAAATCACCAATCATTTTCGACGCAGGAAATATATTTTTCGCCTGTTCCATCTTAAAACGTTGTGCGCAGCCTGCTTTGGTACCTAAAAATTGCAGTTCCATATTTTCAGACGACCTTTTGTCAATGTCTGCCACCGCAACCTCCGCTGCCACAGGTATGGCCGGATTTCAGTTCGGCATTCAAATCGTCAGGAGAAGAAATACGGGAAGCACCAGCCAGCTCCATACGGCGCAAGTAGTCCGCCCACAGCGCGTCGTAGCCGTGCGCCAGTTTATGCAGATAGGCCCAGTCGTATAAACCGCTATTGTGGCCGTCTGAAAAAGTGATTTTCAAGGCATAATTACCGACCAGCTCCAAATCAGCAACGGTAACACTTGCCTTTCCGGTTTGTAAAACCTCCTGCCCTACGCCGTGTCCGCGCACTTCCGCACTGGGCGAATAAACACGCAAAAACTCTGCGGAAAGTGGTTTTTCATCGGCATCGTAACGCAGCGTCAGCGATGCACGGTCTTTCGACAGACGGATTTCCGTCGGAATGAGGTTGTTTTCGTTCACGGTAATACTCCGGATTTTTTACGCAGCCACGCAACTCTGATGGAAAAAACGCCCCCGGCCGCGGCAAACAGCAAAATTGAATAAAGGGACAGGCGTATCAAATTTACCCTCGTCTGCCCGTTTAAGCCCAAAGGTAACATCATCAGTCCTGCAAATATTAAAAACACCGAAACCATTAAAGCGATAGAAATGAAGGCATAGCGGGTATCAGCATTGATTTTGTGATGACGGCTCGTGGCTGCGCAAGGGTTGCTGAACTTGAAGTCGGGTCATTCTATCAGTTTTGCAGGCTAATTTCGATAAAAGGTCGTCTGAAACGGAAACACCTGTTTCAGACGACCTTTTGGCTTTTGCTTTATCAGGCTTACTCGATAAGCAGGACAACTGCTTTTTCGGTTTCTTCATTCGGCATCAGGCGCACGGCTGTGCCGGTTTTTCCTTTGAGGCGCACGAGGAAGCCTCCGGGTTTGCGTTCCAAAACATCAAGCTTTGCATCACCTCGCGGGCGGAATGTGATTTTTTCGCATTCGCGAAGACACCAGTGGTTTTTCCAATGAATGAAATAAATGTTATCCGGTTTGACGGCAAGCGTTTCTCCACCATTGACGACAAAATAAGGATAATCGGGCTTTTTGGTTTTGAATGTCCATTCTGCTTTCTGTTTCTTACCGTTTTGACTGTATTCGAATACGGCGCGGTAGGCAGTGTCGTATTCGAGCGGCGATAGTGGGAAAAGCGCGAATTGTTTGTCGGTCAACTGTCCGTTTGGATCTGTGTATTTATCCAAAATTTTGGTTTTGTCGATTTCGTTTTTGCCTTGATAAAGTTTGAACGACAGCATCTTGGCTTCGCCCCCATCGTCTGAAAATGCAATGCTGACGGGATTTCCGGTAAATTCATAACCGGGCATGGGATCAGGATGTTCGCCGTAAAAATCCGGCGCGGCAAAATTTCCCTTCGGATAAGCGATATACGCTAATTTTGTTTGATTTTTAATTTCGTCGGCGTAAACGATAGAGCCATTGAAACAAGAATTTTTATAGAAACGGCGGCCTGCTTCCGGATAAGATCGCCCTAACGAACACCAATGATTGAATTCCCGGTTGCCCTGATTGAAGACGACGGCGGTTTTTCCGTTGCCATGCTCAACAGCTACACCCGCCTCGTCAATATTTTGATCAAGCAAAGAAAAACGGTGGTAAATGGCTGTCATCAGGGCATCGGTTTGCTCGTGCAGGACAAGTGTGTTTTTAAATCCATCCTGATGGCGGTACTCGCCCGTGCTGATGTTTTCATGAACCCCGTCGAAATAATAGCCGGCTTTGCGGGCGCGGTCGGAGGGTTTGTATCCTGTGTAAAATTGATTGTTTCGATGTTTTTCGTCATGGCCGTCTTCAGGATTGATCAGCAGATATTTGGCGTGTCTTCGGGCTGAGTGTTCCAAAACCGGGGAATTCGACAGGGGCTTCAAACCGGCAGCGGCACGCAAAAAATTAAGGTAACCCAAGCCGCTTAAAGATTTTACGGACGAACGGTCTTGACCGGCTTGAGGGTGGATAAGGTCGTCTGAAAAGAAATAGCGATTTTGCTGGTAATAAAACAGACCAAGCGCGCCTGCTAATATTATCAGCCAGATGGAGATGGATTTCATATTGTCATTTTATAGAGTGAAGTGAGTTTAACGTAATGATGAAAGAACTTGGCGAATCATACAGCATAATATCCGTAAACGTCGTCTGAAAAGCGCTGGTCAAGTGAAATAAATGTATTTTTATTACAGTAAAATATTGTTAAGCGAATCTGCCTGATTTATAATTCCTACCATATTAAAAGATGAAGTTTTTGTATTTTATAGGCAAATGACTTCATCCTCTTTTTTGTCTGTTGAAAATATTGAATATTTGCTCCATCGGTATTGGTGTGACTAGCCTGAAGCTGATATTTGCTTTATATCCTCAAATTACGGAGTTTTCATGTCCACAATGTTTTTTATCCAGTTCGCCATCGTACTGGTGTGTATCTTAATCGGCGCGCAGGTCGGCGGTATCGGCTTGGGCGTACTCGGCGGTATCGGGCTGGCGGTTTTGGCCTTTGGTTTCCATCTTGAGCCTACCAGTCCGCCGATTGACGTGATGCTGATGATTATGGCGGTCGTTTCCGCTGCCGCATCGATGCAGGCAAGCGGCGGTTTGGACTATATGATTAAAATCGCCACCCGCGTTTTACACCGCAATCCGAAATACATCACCTTCATCGCGCCTGCGGTCACTTACCTGTTTACCGTATTGGCAGGCACGGGGCACGTTGCCTATTCTGTGTTGCCCGTTATTGCCGAAGTCAGCCGACGCAACGGTATCCGCCCATCACGTCCGTTGACGATGGCGGTTATCGCGTCGCAATTTGCCATTGTTGCCAGCCCGATTGCGGCCGCGGTCGTTGCCTGCGTTACCTACCTTGAGCCGCAACACATCACCATGGCTCATGTGTTGAAAGTGACTGTTCCTTCAACCATTCTCGGTATCGGTCTCGCCTGCGTATTCGTCAACAAACTCGGTAAAGAGTTGAAAGATGACCCGCATTATCAGACGTTGCTGAAAGACCCGGAATATGTAAAAGCCAACGAAAAAGATTCGGCTGAAGTTTCCAACGCGCCCGTCAGTAAAGAGGCGAAACTTTCAGTTGGGATTTTCCTTGCTGCTGCATTGCTGGTGGTTGTGATGGGTGCTGTTCCCGAGTTGCGCCCGACTTTCCAAACGGACGAAGGACCGAAACTGATGGGCATGGCGCACGCCATCGAAATCGTCATGCTTTCCGCTGCCGCGCTGATTATCCTGCTTTGCAAACCGGATGGTAACGCAATTACCAAAGGCTCGGTGTTCCACGCGGGGATGCGTGCCGTTATCGCCGTATTCGGCGTGGCATGGCTGGGCGACACACTGATGCACGGTCATTTGGCTGAAGTCAAAGAAACCGTATCGCATCTGGTCGAAACCGCGCCGTGGACTTTTGCGTTTGCCCTGTTCGTTTTGTCCGTCTTGGTTAACAGCCAAGGGGCAACCGTTGCAACGCTGTTCCCCATCGGTATTTCGCTGGGCATTCCCGCTCCGATTATCATCGGCACGTTTGTCGCGGTGAACGGCTATTTCTTCATTCCGAACTACGGTCCGATTATCGCGGCGATTGATTTTGACAGTACAGGCTCAACCAAAATTGGCAAATTTATTTTCAACCACAGCTTTATGATTCCCGGCCTCTTGAGCATGGTGTTCAGTTTGGCATTAGGTTTGCTGCTGGCGAATTACTTCTTTTAAGGTCATCTGAAAAAAGGTCGTCTGAAAACACAAAATGCGTTTTCAGACGACCTTTGCATTAGGATTATCCGCTATAATATCACCGCATAACAAAACCCGTCTTTTACGACCCTATCCCCACGGAGCGTACAAAATGTACCACTACAAATCCGAAGCCACTCAGTTTCTCGACAAACTTATCGAAGACAATCCGCAACTGGAAACGCAACGCCTAGAAAACCGCCACCTGCTTTGGGATGTCGAATTAAATCCGCAAGAGCAGGCAGAGTTTGAGGCTGCCAAAGTCGCCAAAAAACCCTACACATACTATCAAGACTGATCGTGCCGAAATGACCGTCCGCACATCCAACACACCTGCCGGACTACAGGACTACCTCAATACCATCGGACAGGCGGAGCATCCCGTCCTTGCCGCATTGCGCGAGCGCACGCTTTCACACCGATTGGGCAATATGGCCATTGCCCGCGAACAAGCCGCCCTACTTTCTTGGTTGGCGCAGCTTATCCATGTCGAAAAATATTTGGAAATCGGCGTGTTTACAGGATACAGCAGCACCGCCGTCGCGCTTGCATTGCCCGAGCATGGCAAAGTTACCGCCTGCGACATCAACGTAACATTTACCGACATAGCGCGAGAAACTTGGCGGGCGGCAGGGGTGGAACACAAAATTTCGCTGTACCTGCAACCTGCCCTTTTGACTTTGGACGACCTGATAGCGCAAGGCGAAGCGGAAAGTTACGACCTGGCCCTGATAGATGCGGATAAGCCCCCTACCCCGCAATATTTCGAACGTTGTCTGAAGCTTGTGCGTAAGGGCGGCATTATCGCCATCGACAATGTTTTGCTGAACGGCCGGGTCTTGCATGAGTGCGACGAACACTCCCCGCCCAGCTTGAAAATACTGCAAACATTCAACCGCAGCCTGCCCGAAGATGAACGTATCGTTCCCATTACCCTACCCGTCGGCGACGGATTGACCCTTCTTTTGAAAAATAAACCGATGAAAACAAACCTGCTTATCCGACTGCTTCCCATTGCCTTTACCGCCGCCTGTACTTCCGTTTCATCCCCGTCTTCAGACGACATTTTTTCGCTGCCGGATATTCCCGATAGCCCGCAGAAAGTATCCATCCCCTATCCCAAGCTCGACGAACAGACACAAATCGACCATTTGGGCGTGCAGGTTGCGCGCATTGAGCGGGAAATGGAGGCGGTAAACCTTCGTTTGCAGCAAATCGAGCAGCAAAACAAAATCCACTCCCGTCCTGCTAAGAAAACCGTGTCTCAACGCTTGGACGACCAGAAGCTCAAAAAACATTATCTGGAGAACGGCGGTACCGCGCCGACCGAAACAGATTCGCTTACCCTAAACGAAACCCGTCTTTACGAGCGTGCATCCAAATACTACCGCAGCGGGAATTATCGGGCGGCGACAGCCATTCTGAAGGAAGCCGACGGCGGTAACGGCAGCGATATTGCGCGCCGCAATATGTATCTGTTGCTGCAAAGCCAACAGCGCATGGGTCACTGCGAATCCGTCATCGAAATCGGCGGACGCTACGCCAACCGCTTCCGCAGCAGCCCGCAAGCCCCCGACGCGCTCTTCAGCATCGGACAATGCCAATACAAACTGCAACAGAAAGACATCGCCCGCAACACATGGCGCAAGCTGATACAGAGCTATCCCGATAGCGAAGCTGCCAAACGCGCCGCTATCAGTATCAAGCAACGATAACTTTTCAGACGATCTCCCCCCTATTCGAAGGTCGTCTGAAATCATTCATTGAATAATGTTTTATACAATAGGAGCAAATATGGCCAAAATCGGCATCATCATGGGCAGCAACAGCGACTGGCCCGTCATGCAGCAGGCAGCGCAGTTTCTCAAAGAGTTCGGCGTCGAATACGAAGCCCGCGTCGTGTCCGCACACCGCACCCCTGATTTAATGTTCGAATACGCTGAAACCGCCCGCGAACGCGGCATCAAGCCATCATCGCCGGTGCGGGCGGCGCGGCACACCTGCCCGGCATGGTTGCCGCCAAAACCACCGTCCCCGTATTGGGCGTTCCCGTACCCAGCAAATACCTGCGAGGCGAAGACTCCCTGCTCTCCATCGTGCAAATGCCCAAAGGCGTTCCCGTTGCCACTTTTGCCATCGGCGAAGCAGGAGCCGCCAACGCCGCCCTGTTCGCTATCTCGCTGCTTGCCAACGAAGATCTCAAGCTGGCGCAAAAACTTGCCGATTTCCGCGCCAAGCAGGAGCAAACCGTTTTAGACATGGAACTGCCCGAAGCCTGATATAAAAAAGGTCGTCTGAAAACGGATTTTCGTTTTTCAGACGACCTTTTTGCCTGATTTCAAAGAAACCTTCAAAATCGTTTAAAATCCATACCCTTTCATCTTTCTCAATCTGCCTTATGAACATCTTATCCGTAGAAAACGCTTCCTTTGCCGTCGGCCATGTCGCCCTGCTCGACAAAACTTCCTTCCAACTCGACAGCGGCGAAAAAATCGGCTTAATCGGCCGCAACGGCGCGGGTAAATCTTCGTTTCTAAAAATCCTCGCCGGCGTGCAGAAGCTCGACGACGGGCAGATTATCATTCAAAACAACCTCAAAATCGTTTATGTGCCGCAGGAATCGTTTTTCGACAAAGAAGCCACCGTATTCGACACCGTCGCCGAAGGCTTGGGCGAAATCCGCGACCTGCTGCGCCGTTACCACCGCGTCAGCCATGAGTTGGAAAATGGTTCAAGTGAAACCTTATTGAAAGAACTCAACGAATTACAGCTTGAAATCGAAGCGAAGGATGGTTGGAAGCTGGATGCGGCGGTGAAGCAGACTTTGGGCGAACTCGGTTTGCCGGAAAACGAAAAAATCGGCAACCTCTCCGGCGGGCAGAAAAAGCGCGTCGCCCTGGCGCAGGCTTGGGTGCAGAAGCCCGACGTATTGCTGCTGGACGAGCCGACCAACCATTTGGACATAGACGCGATTATCTGGCTGGAAAACCTGCTCAAAGCGTTTGAAGGCAGCCTGGTCGTGATTACCCACGACCGCCGTTTTCTGGATAATATCGCCACGCGCATCGTCGAACTCGACCGCGGCATTCTGCGCTCCTATCCCGGCTCATTCTCCAAATACAGCGAGAAAAAAGCGCAAGAGTTAGCAGTCGAGGCGGAACACAACCGCCTTTTCGACAAATTCCACGCTCAGGAAGAAGCGTGGATACGCAAAGGCATCGAAGCGCGCCGTACCCGCAATGAAGGCCGCGTGCGCCGTTTGGAAGAACTGCGCCGCCAGCGTGCCGAACGCCGCAACGTACAAGGACAGGTCAACTTCAAGCTCGACAGCGGCGAGAAAAGCGGCAAAATCATCGCCGAGCTGGAACATGCCTCGTTTGCCTATGGCGACAAAGTCATCATGGACAAATTTTCCGCCATCTTGCAGCGCGGCGACAAAATCGGTCTAATCGGCCCCAACGGTATCGGCAAAACAACCTTCCTCAAGCTGATTTTGGGCGAATTGCAGCCGACCTACGGCAGAATCCGCATCGGCAGCAAGCAGGAAGTTGCCTATTTCGACCAGTTCCGCAGCGCGTTGAACGAAAACGACACCGTGTTTTACACGCTCGGACAAGGCAACGATTACGTCGAAATCGGCGGCAAGAAAAAACACGTCATGAGCTATCTGGAAGATTTCCTATTCCATCCTGCCCGCGCGCAAAGCCCTGTCTCATCGCTCTCCGGCGGCGAACGTAACCGCCTCCTGCTGGCAAAACTTTTTACCCGCCCTGCCAATATCCTGGTCTTGGACGAACCGACCAACGACTTGGACATCGACACCCAAGAGCTGCTCGAAGACCTGCTGCGCGATTACCAAGGCACGGTATTCCTCGTCTCACACGACCGTATGTTCCTTGATAACGTGATTACCCAAAGCATTGTTTTCGAAGGACAAGGTCGTCTGAAGAATACATCGGCGGCTATCAGGACTATATCGACGCAAAATCACGCGAAGAGAAAATTCAGACGACCTCCACTCCGAAAACAACCGCAGAACCGGAAAAAGCCAAACCCAAAGCTAACCGCACGGTCAAACTTTCCTACAAAGAACAGCGCGAACTCGACGCCCTGCCCGACGAAATCGCCGCCTTGGAAACCGAACAGGCAGAAATCAACGCGCAGCTTTCCGATCCTGAAATCTTCAAAGATTATGAAAAAGCCGGCGCATTGCAAAACCGTGCCGAAGAAATCGAAACACTGCTCTTGGAAAAATTGGAACGCTGGGAGCTTCTGGAGGCTAAGCAGAACGGTGAAGCAATCTGATTTTTAGGGCATTATTCAAACAATAGAAAAAGGTCGTCTGAAACTTTCAGACGACCTTTTTTCACTTTACCTTAGCGGTGATAGTTCGGCGCTTCTTTGGTAATTTGAACATCGTGAACGTGGGATTCGCTCATACCGGCGGAGGTAATTTCTACAAATTCCGCTTTTTCGTGCATTTCTGCGATATTGGCGCAGCCCAAATAGCCCATGCTGGAACGCAGGCCACCGGTCAGTTGGTGGATGATGTTCACAATCGGACCTTTGTAGGGGACGCGGCCTTCGATGCCTTCGGGGACGTATTTGTCGGTGCTGTCGGTTTTATCTTGGAAGTAGCGGTCGGCGGAACCTTGGCTCATCGCACCCAAAGAACCCATGCCGCGGTAGGATTTGTACGAGCGGCCTTGGTAGAGTTCGATTTCGCCCGGTGCTTCTTCCGTACCGGCAAACATACCGCCCAGCATTACGCTGTATGCACCCGCTGCCAGAGCTTTGGCGATGTCGCCGGAGAAGCGGATGCCGCCGTCGGCAATCAGCGGAACGCCTGTACCTTTGAGGGCTTCGGCAACGTTGTGGATGGCGGTCAGTTGCGGCACGCCTACGCCTGCAACGATACGGGTGGTACAAATCGAACCCGGACCGATACCGACTTTGACGGCATCTGCGCCTGCTGCAACCAAATCCAAAGCAGCTTTGGCGGTTGCGATATTGCCGCCGATGACTTGGATGTGCGGATAGGTTTCTTTCACCCATTTGACGCGTTCGATAACGCCTTGACTATGGCCGTGTGCAGTATCGACGACGATGACGTCGACACCAGCACCGACCAATGCTTTTACGCGCTCTTCGGTGTCGCCGCCAGTGCCTACAGCCGCGCCTACGCGCAAACGGCCTTCGGAGTCTTTGTTGGCATTTGGAAACTCGGTGGTTTTCAAAATATCTTTTACGGTAATCAAGCCTTTCAGCTCGTCTTTTTCATTCAAGACCAAAACGCGCTCGACTTTGTGTTCGTGCATCAGTTCGCGCGCTTCGTCGATACTTGTGCCTTCGGGGACGGTAACCAAGCGTTCGCGCGGGGTCATGATGGCGGAAACGGGCAGGTCGAGGCGGTTTTCAAAACGCAGGTCGCGGTTGGTAACGATACCGACTACTTTGCCGTTTTCTACGACTGGCAGACCGGACATTTTGCGTTTGCGTTGCGCGCGCATTTCCAATACTTCGCGGATAAGCGTCGTCGGCGCAACCGTAATAGGGTCTTTCACTACGCCGCTCTCATGGCGTTTCACTTTGGAAACGGCACGCGCCTGCATTTCGGGCGTCATGTTTTTATGGATAATGCCGATACCGCCTTCTTGCGCCATGGAAATGGCGAGGCGTGCTTCGGTAACGGTGTCCATTGCGGCGGAAAGTAAGGGGAGGTTAAGCGTGATTTCGCGGGTGAGCTTGGTTTGAAGTTTAACGTCTCGTGGCAGCACGGTTGAATGTGCAGGAACCAACAAAACATCGTCGAAAGTATAGGCTTTTTCTACGATACGCATGATGCTCAGTCTTTCAGTTTGTGCAAGATGCACGGCATTATAGCATTTAAACGCCGACCTTGACAAAATTTTGCAGGGCCTTTGTTATTTTTTTACACGATGATAAATGCCCGGAAATTTTGATACCGATTTTGCTTTTCCAACAAAGTTGTCAATATACCTGCTCCCAAATATCCTGTTTATTCCCTAGAAAATGGAGAGAAAGGACAAGTCACTCTCGGCGTAAGGGCTTTAAATAATCGCTCAAACATGGTTCGCATTATTGAAAGCAGCGGCTATCACCGATTAGACAATACTGCTCTCCAACCCCTTAAAAACATCCTCATTTATCCCAAAATTCGAAAAGATATTGAATATTATCGGTTGGTTAAATGCTCATTCGAATCGTTTTTCAGACGACCTTCCTGCCTAAAACAAAGCATTCTCAGCAAGCTCCCCTGCCCTGAAACCTCAAAAACTGTTAAAATGCGGGGCTGCTTGAGCAGATATTATTTTTTGTGCAAAACCGATGTTGACGTGAAACAAACTTAAAGTCGGTTTCATCGTAATTCCAATACCACCATCGGTATAATCGCCGTTGATGTGTTTTCAGCGATACTCACAGGTCGTCTGAAATGTAACAAAGCTACTTTTCTTTTTTCATCCTCATTTGGAGAATATTTATGAGCGCAATCGTTGATATTTTTGCCCGCGAGATTTTGGATTCACGCGGCAACCCTACCGTAGAATGCGATGTATTGCTGGAGTCTGGCGTAATGGGCCGTGCCGCCGTTCCTAGCGGTGCTTCTACCGGTCAAAAAGAAGCTTTGGAACTTCGCGACGGCGACAAATCCCGTTATTTGGGCAAAGGCGTATTGAAAGCAGTTGAACACGTCAACAACCAAATTGCCCAAGCCCTGATCGGTATCGATGCCAACGAACAATCCTACATCGACAAAATCATGATCGAGCTGGACGGCACTGAAAACAAAGGCAATTTGGGTGCGAACGCTACTTTGGCGGTTTCTATGGCTGTTGCCCGCGCCGCTGCCGAAGATTCAGGCCTGCCGCTTTACCGTTACTTGGGCGGTGCCGGTCCTATGGCTTTGCCTGTTCCGATGATGAACGTTATCAACGGTGGCGAACATGCCAATAACAGCTTGAACATTCAAGAATTTATGATTATGCCTGTCGGCGCGAAATCTTTCCGCGAAGCCCTGCGCTGCGGTGCTGAAATTTTCCACGCGCTGAAAAACTGTGCGACGGTAAAGGCTTCCCGACTACTGTCGGCGATGAAGGCGGTTTCGCCCCTAACCTGAACAGCCACAAAGAAGCTCTGCAACTGATGGTTGAAGCAACCGAAGCCGCTGGCTACAAAGCGGGTGATGACGTATTGTTTGCACTGGACTGCGCATCCAGCGAGTTCTACAAAGACGGCAAATACCACTTGGAAGCCGAAGGCCGTTCTTATACCAGCGCAGAATTTGCCGAATACCTCGAAGGCCTGGTTAACGAATTCCCGATTATCTCCATCGAAGACGGTATGGATGAAAACGACTGGGAAGGCTGGAAACTCCTTACCGAAAAACTCGGCAACAAAGTACAACTGGTCGGCGATGACTTGTTCGTAACTAATCCGAAAATCCTTGCCCAAGGCATCGAAAAAGGCGTGGCAAACGCATTGCTGGTCAAAGTCAACCAAATCGGTACTTTAAGCGAAACCTTGCAAGCGGTTGACTTGGCAAAACGCAGCCGTTACGCCAGCGTAATGAGCCACCGTTCCGGCGAAACCGAAGACAGCACCATCGCCGACTTGGCCGTCGCTACCAACTGCATGCAGATCAAAACCGGTTCATTGAGCCGCTCCGACCGCATGGCGAAATACAACCAACTGCTGCGCATCGAGGAAGAATTGGCAGAAGCTGCCTACTACCCCGGCAAAGCCGCATTCTATCAACTGGGCAAATAAGAAAAGGTATTGATGTATGAAGTGGGTAACTGTTGTTTTATCCATCGCGCTCGCTTACTGCCAATACAGCCTTTGGTTCGGGAAAGGCAGTATCGGGCATACGGAAGAATTGCAGGAACAACTTTCCGTACAGGAGGAGAAAAACCAGACGCTCACTTTGCGCAACCAGTTCCTTGCTGCGGAAGTCGATGATTTGGCGAACGGTCAAGAAGCGATTTCTGAAATCGCCCGTGTGGAATTGGGTTACGTCCAAGACGGCGAAACCTATTACCGTTTTATTGAACGCAGCCGCTAATTGCCCTTATGGAAACAAAAGGTCGTCTGAAAATTTTCAGACGACCTTCTTTTATTTGTAGCTTGGACTTTCCCTGCGAAAACAACTTGGTTTTATAAAAATATTCAAATTTTGCTGCTACTTCAAACTTTCATATTCCTGCCTATGCGGAAATGACGGTATTGATGAAAGTTTCTTAATTTTAAATTGTACAAAAAATAAAATGTCCTCAAATAGTGAAATCAAATAAAAATAGAAATAAGAATTGATTGCATTTAACTTTTGAACTAATATAACGCTATTCTTCCTACCTCGTCTGAAGCTCGCCATGCGTTACCACTTTCCGATTTCTGTCGATATGTTTGACTTTCTGACCACAGGCCGATTTGATTATCTGGAAATCGGACAAACTGCAGAAATGATTTTACAAATGTTCCCCGCCCCCGAATGTGTTCCTAAAGGGCTTTTAGTGAAAAAGGGATGGAATATCTGGCTTTATGGCAATATTGAGCTGCATTTTTCAGACGACCGCCTTACTCAAATCCGTGCTGATTTCCAACCTGGAGAGCCATTAAACGGCGGACGCTGGTTAAGTCTTAATCCCTGGTTTTTCAATCATGCAGACAAGCTTGATTTGTATTCGACTATTGCAAAACTGGTACAGCACCGCATTGACTTTATCAAAATAGATACACCTTCCGCCCTGATTCTGCGCTTGCAAAGCGGTGTGGAACTGATGTTTGAGAAATTCAGCGGACAGCGGTTATTTGCATTTTGCAAACAGAAAACCACGCTTCCTCAATGGGCGCATGAGCCGGTATAAATTTTTTATGCCATCATTGAAACCATCTATCTCAGGCCATTGCCGTCCTCCGTTTCATCATAATAAAGAGGTCGTCTGAAATCAATTTTCAGATGACCTTTTTTGTCGGACAACGAGGTATCAATACTGCTTAATATCCGCTATTGATTTGACTTTAGCATCAGCCTCTTTCGCTGGACGGCTTGGTTTCGAGCCGAAAGAATCGTTGGCTTTACGTTTACCTTTAAAGCCTTCGCCGCCTTTCTTAAATCCTTCTTTTTTGAAACCTTCGCTGCGTGATTTGCCACCAAAGCCTTCTTTGCCCGGTTTCTTATCGCCGCGCCAGCCGCCGGATTTTCTATCTCCCCAGCCGCCTTTGCCTTTCGGCTTGCCGCCTGCGGATTTGCGCTTGCGGGTCGGCTCCATGCCTTCGACGGTCACTTCGTTCAGCTTACGGTCGATGTATTTTTCGATTTTGTGCACTTTGACGTATTCGTTCACTTCGGCAAAAGTAATCGCAATGCCCGTGCGCCCTGCCCGTCCGGTGCGGCCGATGCGGTGAACGTAGTCTTCCGCCTGTTTCGGCAGGTCGTAATTGATGACATGGGTGATGGTCGGCACGTCGATACCGCGGGCGGCAACGTCGGTGGCAACCAATATTTTGCAGCGGCCTTTGCGCAAATCCATCAGCGTGCGGTTGCGCCAGCCTTGCGGCATGTCGCCGTGCAGGCAGTTGGCGGCGAAACCTTTTTCGTACAAATCGTCGGCGATGACTTCGGTCATGGCTTTGGTGGACGTGAAAATCACGCATTGGTCGATGTTGGCGTCGCGCAGGATGTGGTCGAGCAGGCGGTTTTTGTGGCGCATATCGTCGCAGTACAGCAACTGCTCTTCGATTTTTCCTTGGTCGTCCACACGCTCGACTTTGACGACTTCAGGGTTTTTCGTCAGTTTGCGCGCCAGTTTGCCGACTGCACCGTCCCAAGTGGCGGAGAACAATAAAGTCTGACGGTCGGTCGGAGTGGCTTCGACGATGGTTTCGATGTCGTCGATAAAGCCCATGTCCAACATACGGTCTGCTTCATCCAAAATCAGCACTTCCAAACGGTCAAAATCGACTTTGCCGCTTTGCATCAAGTCCATCAGACGGCCCGGAGTGGCGACAATCAGGTCAACCGGCTTGCTCAGGGCGCGTGTTTGGTAGCCGAAAGATGCTCCGCCGACGATGCTGACGGTGCGGAACCAGCGCATATTCTTGGCATACGCCAGCGCGTTTTTCTCGACTTGCGCCGCCAATTCGCGGGTTGGAGTCAATACCAACGCGCGCGGGCCTTTGCCCGGTTTTTCGCTGCGTTTGGTCAGTCGCTGCAAAGTCGGCAGAAGGAAGGCGGCGGTTTTGCCGGAGCCGGTTTGCGCCGAAGCCATGATGTCGCGGCCTTCCAAAGCAAACGGAATCGATTGCGCCTGAATAGGCGTCGGGCTTTCGTAACCCTCGCTGCTTACGGCGGACAAAATGTTTTTATCAAGGTTCAAATCGGCAAATTTAATAGACATGGCTATCCTAAAGAGACAACAACGCGCACGCCTGAACAGTTTTCAGACGACCTGAAGCAAAGGAAAGTAACGATACGGGAAATGTGAAGTTACAGGGTTGTCGCAAGCATCTTGCTTGTAGTTAACATCGACGACAACCTGCACAGAAAGGCTTGGCAATAAGCAAGCAATAAAAGAAACGCGCCCGAAACGGCGGTTTAGGTTGGAAGACGATGGCTTCGTATAAAAAGGCGAACGGCGGATAATATCGATTTTATGGATAACGGTCAAGCAAAAAGGCATCAAGTGCGTTAAAATCCAAACCTTTCCCAATACTCATTCAGGCCGTCTGAAACCATGACCGACATCACCCCCTTCGCCAACCGCATGGGCAAAAACATCAAACATCTCATGAAATGGGCGAAACGCAACGGCATCAAAGCCTGGCGCATTTACGACCGCGACATCCCCCAATTCCCCTTTGCCGTCGATGTTTACGGCGACCAAATCCACCTTCAGGAATACGATACCGGCTGGCTGATGCAGCCCGAAGAATACGAAGCGTGGCTTGCCGAAGTATTGGAAGCCGTCGCCTTTGTTACCGGTTTTGCGCCCGAACAAATCCACCTCAAACGCCGCGAACGCCAAAAAGGCTTGCAGCAATACGAGAAAACAGGCAAAACCGGCGACGATTTCGTCATTACCGAAAACGGCCGCAAGTTTTGGGTCAACCTTGATAAATACCTCGACACCGGCCTTTTTCTCGACCACCGCAACACGCGCAAAAAAGTCGGCGAAACCGCAGCGGGCAAACGCTTCCTCAACCTGTTTTCCTACACCGGCAGCTTCACCGTCTATGCAGCCACCGGCGGCGCGGTATCCAGCGAAACTGTCGACTTGTCGAACACTTATCTCGATTGGGCGAAACGCAATTTCGAACTCAACGGCATCAGCCCCGAACAACACCAAATCATCCGCGCCGACGTGTTCCAATACCTGCAAAACGCCGCCGCCGAAGGCAAACGGTTCGACCTTATCGTCATGGATCCGCCCAGCTTCTCCAACAGCAAAAAGATGCTCGACATCCTCGACATCCAGCGCGACCACAAAAATTAATTGACGGCGCGATGAACCTGCTCGCTTCAGACGGCATTTTGTACTTCTCCAACAACTTGCGCAGCTTCGCCTTGGACGACTCGGTATCAGAACAATACGCCGTCAAAGACATTTCCAAACAATCCGTTCCCGACGATTTCCGCAACAAGAAAATCCATCAGTGTTGGGAAATCCGGCATAAATAACCGCCCTCTTCCAATTATTTTGAACTGATTACACACCATGTCCAAACCGCTTATCATTCGCTGGCTCGTCGTCTGCCTGATACCTTTAATCACGCTTGCTATTTTCGTCGTCAATCCGCCCGAAGACGCGGCGCAACACTTAATCAACGGCATCATCCTTGCCTGCGAAGCAACGTTTTTGTTCAAATTCATCCTCTTCGAAACCATCAAGCATCATCTTAAGCAAGAGTTTGATTTGAAACGTCAAACCATGCTGCTGTTTATTCCGATCGTTTTGCTGATTGTGTATTTATTCCACTATTTCGGCGCGTTTTAATTTTGAAAAGGTCGTCTGAAACCGATTTCAGACGACCTCAAGTCTTTATGAATACACACGTTTTTCCTGTTTGTTGGATTTTTTGCAACGTCATCGACAATTTCGGCGATATCGGCGTTTCCCTGCGGCTTGCCCGTGTTTTGCATCGTGAACTCGGTTGGCAGGTGCATTTGTGGACGGACGATGTGTCCGCCTTGCGTGCGCTTTGTCCCGATTTGCCCGATGTTCCCTGCGTTCATCAGGATATTCATGTCCGCACTTGGCATGCTGAAGTGGCGGATATTAATAATGCGCCTGTTCCCGATATTGTCATCGAAACTTTCGCCTGTGATCTGCCTGAAAATGTGTTGCACATCATCCGCCAACACAAGCCGCTTTGGCTGAATTGGGAGTATTTGAGCGCGGAAGAAAGCAACGAAAGGCTGCATCTGATGCCTTCACCGCAGGAGGGCGTTAAAAAATATTTTTGGTTTATGGGTTTCAGCGAAAAAAGCGGCGGACTGATACGCGAACGCGATTACCGTGATGCCGTCCGTTTCGATACCGGAGCCCTGCGTCGGCGGCTGATGCTGCCGGAGAAAAACGCGCCCGAATGGCTGTTTTTCGGCTATCGGAGCGATATTTGGGCGAAGTGGCTGGACATGTGGCAACAGGCAGGCAGCCCGATGACCCTGCTGCTGGCGGGGACGCAAATCATCGACAGCCTCAAACAAAGCGGCGTCATTCCGCAAAACGCCTGCAAAACGACGGCGATGTTTTTCAGACGACCTCTGTCCGCCTCGTCAAAATCCCTTTCGTGCCGCAACAGGATTTCGACCAACTGCTGCACCTTGCCGACTGTGCCGTGATACGCGGCGAAGACAGTTTCGTCCGCGCGCAGCTTGCCGGCAAACCTTTCTTTTGGCACATCTACCCGCAAGACGAGCATGTCCATCTCGACAAACTCCACGCCTTTTGGGATAAGGCACACGGCTTCTACACGCCCGAAACCGCCTCGGCACACCGCCGCCTTTCAGACGACCTCAACGGCGGAGAGGCATTATCCGCAACACAACGCCTCGAATGTTGGCAAACCCTGCATCAACATCAAAACGACTGGCGGCAAGGCGCGGAGGAATGGAGCCGTTATCTTTTCAGCCAGCCTTCCGCTCCTGAAAAACTCGCCGCCTTTATTTCAAAGCATAAAAAAATACGCTAAAATAGCGCGTTTATTTACAACCGATTTGATTGGAGATCACAATGAAAACAGCACAAGAACTGCGCGCCGGCAACGTATTCATGGTCGGCAACGATCCTATGGTCGTTCAAAAAACCGAATACATCAAAGGTGGCCGCTCTTCCGCCAAAGTCAGCATGAAACTGAAGAACCTGCTGACCGGTGCCGCTTCCGAAACCATTTACAAAGCCGACGACAAATTCGACGTCGTTATCCTGTCCCGCAAAAACTGTACTTACAGCTACTTTGCCGATCCTATGTACGTCTTCATGGACGAAGAATTCAACCAATACGAAATCGAAGCCGACAACATCGGCGACGCGCTGAAATTCATCGTTGACGGCATGGAAGACCAATGCGAAGTAACCTTCTACGAAGGCAACCCCATCTCCGTAGAACTGCCTACCATCATCGTACGCGAAGTTGAATACACCGAGCCTGCCGTTAAAGGCGACACTTCCGGCAAAGTGATGAAAACCGCGCGTCTGGTCGGCGGCACTGAAATCCAAGTGATGTCTTACATCGAAAACGGCGACAAAGTCGAAATCGATACCCGTACCGGCGAATTCCGCAAACGCGCTTAAGCATTGTTTGTGAATCAAAATAAAAGGTCGTCTGAAAAGTTTCAGACGACCTTTTGTCTATTTTACAACCATCGTTCTGCAAGTTGCCCGGATTCGCCGCATTACGCCGCAAAACGCCCTGTCCAAGCCGTTTTTATGCTAAAATTCGAGCTAATTTTTGCCATACGAAATAAAGAAAACCATGACCGACGCAACTATCCGCAACGACCATAAATTCGCACTCGAAACTCTGCCCGTCAGCCTTGAAGACGAAATGCGCAAAAGCTATCTCGATTACGCCATGAGCGTGATTGTCGGCCGCGCGCTGCCCGATGTGCGCGACGGTTTGAAGCCGGTGCACCGCCGCGTGCTTTACGCCATGCACGAGCTGAAAAACAACTGGAACGCCGCCTACAAAAAATCGGCGCGTATCGTCGGCGACGTCATCGGTAAGTACCATCCGCACGGCGATTCCGCGGTTTACAACACCATTGTGCGCATGGCGCAGGATTTCTCGATGCGTTATGTACTAATCGACGGTCAGGGCAACTTCGGTTCGGTTGACGGCGACGGCGCCGCGGCGATGCGTTATACCGAAATCCGCATGGCGAAAATCGCCCACGAAATGCTGGCGGACATCGAAGAAGAAACCGTCAATTTCGGCCCGAACTACGACGGCAGCGAGCACGAACCGCTGGTGTTGCCGACCCGCTTCCCCGCGCTGTTGGTCAACGGTTCGTCCGGTATTGCCGTCGGTATGGCGACCAACATCCCGCCGCACAACCTCACCGACACCATCAACGCCTGTCTGCGTCTTTTGGATGAACCTGAAACCGAAATCGACGAATTAATCAACATCCTTCAAGCGCCCGATTTCCCGACCGGCGCAACCATCTACGGCTTGAGCGGCGTGCGCGAAGGCTATAAAACCGGCCGCGGCCGCGTCGTTATGCGCGGTAAAACCCATATCGAACCCATAGGTAAAAACGGCGAACGCGAAGCCATCATCATCGACGAAATTCCGTATCAGGTGAACAAAGCCAAGCTGGTGGAAAAAATCGGCGAATTGGTGCGTGAAAAAACGTTGGAAGGCGTATCCGACCTGCGCGACGAATCCGACAAATCCGGCATGCGCGTCGTTATCGAATTGAAACGCAATGAAAACGCCGAAGTCGTTTTAAACCAACTCTACAAACTCACCCAGCTTCAAGACAGTTTCGGCATCAACATGGTTGCTTTGGTGGACGGTCAGCCGCGCCTGTTGAACCTGAAACAGATTTTGGCGGAATTCCTGCGCCACCGTCGCGAAGTCGTTACCCGCCGCACTTTGTTTCGCCTGAAAAAAGCGCGTCATGAAGGCCACATTGCCGAAGGTAAAGCCGTCGCCCTGTCCAATATCGACGAGATGATTCGATTGATTAAAGAATCCGCCGACGCGCCTGAAGCCAAAGAAAAACTGTTGTCCCGCGCATGGCGCAGCGGTTTGGTGGAAGATATGTTGAGCCGTACCGACCTCGACCTGCGCATGGCGCGTCCCGAAGGCCTGCCCGCCAACCTCGGCTTACAGGAACAAGGCTATTATCTGAGCGAAATCCAGGCCGACGCCATCCTGCGCATGAGCCTGCGCAACCTGACTGGCCTTGACCAAGAAGAAATCGTCGGCGACTACAAAAACATCATGGCAAAAATCATCGACTATTTGGACATTTTGGCGAAGCCGGAACGCATCACCCAAATCATCCGCGAAGAATTGGAAGAAACCAAAACCAATTTCGGCGACGAGCGCCGCAGCGAAATCAACCCGTTCGGCGGCGACATTGCCGATGAAGATCTGATTCCGCAACGCGAAATGGTCGTTACCCTGACCCACGGCGGCTATATCAAAACCCAGCCGACCACCGACTATCAGGCGCAGCGTCGCGGCGGGCGCGGCAAACAGGCGGCTGCCACCAAAGACGAAGACTTCATCGAAACCCTGTTCGTTGCGAACACGCATGACTATTTGATGTGTTTCACCAACCTCGGCAAGTGCCACTGGATTAAGGTTTACAAACTGCCCGAAGGCGGACGCAACAGCCGCGGCCGCCCGATTAACAACGTCATCCAGTTGGAAGAAGGCGAAAAAGTCAGCGCCATCCTCGCTGTGCGCGAGTTCCCCGAAGACCAATACGTCTTCTTCGCCACCGCGCAAGGCATGGTGAAAAAGTCCAGCTTTCCGCCTTCAAAAACGTCCGCAGCCAAGGCATCAAAGCCATCGCGCTCAAAGAAGGCGACTACCTCGTCGGCGCCGCCCAAACCAGCGGCTCGGACGACATCATGCTGTTCTCCAACTTGGGCAAAGCCATCCGTTTCAACGAATACTGGGAAAAATCCGGTAACGACGAAGCAGAAGATGCCGACATCGAAACCGAAATTTCAGACGACCTCGAAGACGAAACCGCTGACAACGAAAATGCCCTGCCAAGCGGCAAACACGGCGTCCGTCCGTCCGGTCGCGGCAGCGGCGGCCTGCGCGGTATGCGCCTGCCTGCCGACGGCAAAATCGTCAGCCTGATTACCTTTGCCCCCGAAGCCGCGCAAAGCGATTTGCAAGTGCTGACCGCCACCGCCAACGGCTACGGCAAACGTACCCCGATTGCCGATTACAGCCGCAAAAACAAAGGCGGACAAGGCAATATCGCCATCAACACCGGCGAGCGCAACGGCGATTTGGTCGCCGCAACCTTGGTTGGCGAAACCGACGACCTGATGCTGATTACCAGCGGCGGCGTCCTCATCCGCACCAAAGTCGAACAAATCCGCGAAACCGGCCGCGCCGCAGCAGGCGTGCGCCTGATTAATCTGGACGAAGGCGAGCAACTGGTCAGCCTCGAGCGGGTAGCGGAAGAGCCGGAAGACGCGTCAGCTTCAGATGAAGAAAACACTACCGAGTCAAACGTAACGACAGAAGACAATACACCGCAATAAAGCAAAGAAACAGGCCGTCTGAAAAACAATCTACGTTTTTTCAGACGGCCTCTATTTATTAACGTTTAATTCACTACAAGGATATTCATATGAAACGGGAAACTATCGCCTTGCACGCAGGCTATCAATCCGATCCGACCACCAAATCCGCTGCCGTCCCGATTTACCAAACCACTTCCTACACTTTCGACAACACGCAGCATGGCGCAGACCTGTTTAACCTTGATGTAGCGGGCAATATCTACACCCGTATGATGAATCCGACCACTGCCGTTTTGGAAGAACGCGTTGCCCGTTTGGAAGGAGGTATCGCCGCATTGGCTGTTGCCAGCGGTATGGCGGCAATTACCTATGCCGTTCAAACATTGGTTGAAGCAGGCGACAACATCATCGCAACCAAAACCCTCTACGGCGGCACATACAATTTCTTTGCCCACAGCCTGCCGCGCCAAGGCATAGAAGTGCGCTTTATCGATCCTGCCAAACCCGAAGAAATCGCCGCCAATACCGACAGCCGGACCAAACTGGTGTATTGCGAATCCATCGGCAATCCCGCCATCAATGTCGTCGATATTCAGGCATTTGCCCAAGCCACACACGCTCAAGGACTGCCACTGATGGTGGACAACACCGTCGCTACGCCCACGCTGTTCCGTCCCATCGAACACGGCGCCGACATCGTTATCCAATCCTTGACTAAATACATCGGCGGGCACGGCACAACGATTGGCGGTGCCATTATCGACGGCGGCAAATTCCAATGGGCAGGTAATCCGCGTTTTGACCGAACCTTCAACCAACCGGACCCGTCCTACCACGGAGTAAACTACTGCGAGCATTTTGGTGCGGCCGCATACATCGCCCGCGCCCGCGTCGTCCCGCTGCGCAATACCGGTGCCGCCCTATCGCCGCACAGCGCGTTTTTACTGCTGCAAGGTTTGGAAACTCTCGCCCTGCGCATGGAGCGTCATTGTGAAAACGCCTTGAAAGTAGCCGAATTCTTAAAGAAACACCCGCAGGTCGAATGGGTAAACTATCCCGCCTTGCCTGACAGCCCGTACAAAAACTTAATCGACCGCGACTACGGCGGCAAAGCCTCCGGTTTGCTGAGTTTCGGCATTAAAGGCGGACGCGAAGCGGGTGCAAAATTCATCGACGCACTGCAACTCTTCCTGCGCTTGGTGAATATCGGCGATGCCAAATCGCTTGCCACCCATCCCGCCACCACTACCCACCGCCAGCTTGACGATACCGAACTCGCCGCAGCGGGTGTCAGTCCCGATATGGTACGCCTGAGCGTGGGCATCGAGCATATCGATGATTTGCTTGCCGACTTGGCGCAGGCATTGGAAGCGGCACGGGTATAGGTAAATAACCACCGTACTCAGATGAAAAAAGCCTCTGCTTAAAAAGGTCGTCTGAAAATCATTTCTCCGTTTAGGAAAATACTTGTCTTCAGACGACCTTTTTTTTCAATTCCAATGTTATGCTCCAATACCAAGCATTTTGGTATCGTATACACAGAATATAGTGGATTAAATTTAAATCAGGACAAGGCGACGAAGCCGCAGACAGTACAGATAGTACGGAACCGATTCACTTGGTGCTTCAGCACCTTAGAGAATCGTTCTCTTTGAGCTAAGGCGAGGCAACGCCGTACTGGTTTAAAGTTAATCCACTATAAAATTACCTGATGATAAGACAGAACAATATTGTCCGTCTCGGCAAGTCGGACAACAAATCCAACAACGCTTCGGCAATAGCGAAAAATATAGCCGATTTAAACGGTGAAGATTGGGAACCAATCTAAAGCGCAAGAGCAAAATTATCTCTGTATCCTGTTATTCCTTAACTCATCCTCCTTTTACCATGCCTGCCAACGCCCCCATTCCAGCCTTCGATCCTTTAAGCATCGCCATATCAGGCACCAATCTGATTGAAGCCTCTGCCGGTACGGGCAAAACCTACGGCATTGCGGCTTTGTTCACGCGTTTGGTCGTGCTTGAGCAGATGCCGGTCGAAAGTATTTTGACCGTTACTTTTACCAAAGCGGCGACGGCGGAATTAAAAACCCGTTTGCGCGCGCGTTTGGACGAAGTATTGCAAGCCTTAGAAAGCGTGGAGGATACGGACAATCTTTCAGACGACCTCGCAGCATATTGCCGAGACAATCATCCGGGCGATGTGTTTCTGACCGGTTTGCTCAAACAGGCATTGGCTCAAGAAAGTCGGGCGCGGCTGATTGTCCGCCTCAAAGCCGCCATCGGACAATTCGACAACGCCGCGATTTATACCATTCACGGTTTCTGCCAACGCATTTGCGCGATTATGCGTTTTTGTGCCGCGCGCCTATGGATGTCGAGTTGACCGAAGACAACCGCGACCGCCTGCTGATTCCTGCCCAAGATTTTTGGCGAGACCGCATCGTCAATCATCCCATCTTAGCGAAGCTGGTATTCCAACGCCGCCAAACGCCGCAAACCATGCTGGCGGCAATACAAAAGTTCGTCAGCCGTCCGTATTTGGTTTTCAGACGACCCGAAACAGACTTAGTCGCCGCGCAGGAAAACTTTCGAAAAACATGGGAAAAAGTGCGTTCCAAACTGGACGCTTTGGAAGAAACATTCTGGCGCATCCGTCCGATATTAAATGGCAACTCATACCAAGAAAAAACATTCAAAACCGTCTTTCTCGAACTCCAATCCGCCGCCCAATCCGATGCCCTTCCTTCTTTTAGCAAAACGACGGCAGACAAGCTGCCCATGTTTGCCGTAGAAGCTTTAGAGTCCAAAGTCAAAAAAGGCAATACGCCTGACGCTGCCGCCTTTGCCGATTTGCAGATATTGGCGAATCTCGGCGCAGATTCGGCTGCCATTGTGCAAGCCGAAGAAGAGATGCTTACCCTGCTCCACCTCGACCTGCTCGACCATCTTAATGCCAGCCTGAGCGAACAAAAAAAAATCCAAGCGCGAACGCGGTTTCGACGATTTACTGCTGGATGTTTACGACGCCCTGACTGACAACCCGCAAGCAGACTCGCTGGCTCAGGCAGTAGCGCAAAACTGGCGCATCGCCTTGATTGACGAATTTCAAGATACCGATCCGCTGCAATACGAGATTTTTCGAAAAATATTCATCAGCCAAAACAAGCCGTTATTCTTAGTCGGCGACCCCAAGCAAGCCATTTACAGCTTTCGTGGCGCTGACATTTACGCCTATCTGCAAGCCGCAGCCGACGCGCAACACAGCTACACGCTGGCGACCAATTACCGCAGCCATGCCAAACTGATCAACGGCATAGGCGCATTGTTCCGCTGCAAAAACCGCCCTTTCGTTTTGGGCGGTATCGACTATACCGAAGTCGGCGCCGCGCGTTCCGAAAGCCGGCTTTCGCCGCCCCGCACCGCCATACAGATACGCTGGCTAAACGGCAAAGACGACGAAGTACTCAACAAAGACATCTTGCGCCGCCGCGCATCCGAATATTGCGCCGACGAAATCGCCCACACGCTCAACGAAGCTGCCGAAGGTCGTCTGAAATTCAAAGACAGACCGGTCGTTTCGGGCGATATTGCTGTCTTGGTCAGAACGTTCAACGAAGGCGTAATGGTGGCAAAATCGTTGAAAACGCGCGGCATACAAAGCGTTTTGCTCTCAAGGGAATCGGTTTTCACCACGCCCGAAGCCCTCGCCCTTGCAGCGCTGTTGGATTACTGGCTCAATCCCGGACAAATCGGCTCGTTGCGTTTCATCTTATCCGGCACATTGTTCGGCTACGACGCGCAAGCCCTGTATCAACTCAACCGCAACGAAGCCCAATTATTAAACTGGATAAACACCGCCGCCGAATCTGTCGCCATTTGGCGGAAAAGCGGGATTTATGCCGCGTTGCAATACTTCTCCTCGCTACACGGCATCGAAACCGGACTGCTTGCACGCGGCGACGAACGCGGTCTCACCAATTTTCATCAGCTTTTAGAATGCCTTTCCGAAGAAGAAGGACAAAGCCTCAGCCCCGCCGCCCTGCATCAATGGCTCAACGACCAAATCAGTCTGGCGCAAGACCGTTCCGTCGGCGAATCAGGGCTTTTACGGCTTGAAAGCGACGAAGCACTGATCAAAATCGTCACCATGCATGCCTCCAAAGGTTTGCAATATCCTTTGGTCTATTGCCCTTTCGTTTGGGACGCGAAAGACATGAAGCCCGCCGATTGGCAAATTCTCCACACCGCCGACCACACCACCGAGCTGCTTGCCAAAACGCAACTCAACGATGAAGACCGAACCCACCTTGCCGACGAAGAAATGGCAGAACGCCTGCGCCTGCTTTACGTCGCGCTGACCCGTGCCGAAGAACAGCTCGTCCTCTATGCCGCCCATTGCGGTGATACCGCCGATTCCCCTTTCGCCTACCTGCTTGAAGGCAGCGCCGACAGCAATCGGGCGGATACCCGCCAAGCCTATGATCAAGAACGCAAAGCAAACAAAGCCATAGGCGAGCTGCAAATGCTGAAAAACAACTGGCTGCGTTTCCTCAAATCCGCCCGAACATACCGACTTCAGCTTTTCCGAAGACGCGCCGCAACCCGCTGCCGCGCAAAACCGCCAACTTTCAGACGACCTCTATCAAGCCGCCGTTATCCCCGCCCGCGGATTTCAGTTTATCCGCCATACCAGCTTTACCAGCCTCAGCCGCCAAGTCAAAACCCGAGACGATGAGCGCGAAGAATTACAACCCGCCCTCGACCCCGCTGAAACCGCCGCCGACACAGAAAGGTCGTCTGAAAACACCCTCCCCGTTTCAGACGACCTCCCGAATACCGACATCCACCATTTCCCGCGCGGCACCAACGCTGGCGTCTGCCTGCATGAAATGTTGGAAAAATTCGACTTTGCCCAAAGCGCCGAAAGCCAAAGCAGCCTGATTAGCGAAACCTTGATCCGCTACGGCTTCGACCTACTCTGGACAGATGCTGTCAAACAAATGCTCGACACCTGCCGAAAAACGCGCCTTTCTGCACAAAGCCTGTCTGAAATCCCACCCGAACGCCGCCTTCCTGAAATGGGATTCACCCTCTACACCGAAGACTTTAAACTCCATGACCTGCGCCGCTGGTTTGCCCGCGAAAACAGTTCACTGCCGCCGGAATGTATCGAAGCCGCAGAAAGATTGGATTTCCAAGATGTACAAGGCTTTCTCAACGGCTTCATCGACATGGTCTGCCAAGATTCAGACGACCTCGTGTGCATCATCGATTACAAATCCAACCATCTGGGCGACAACGCCGAAGCTTATACGCAACAAGCCATGAACGAAGCCGTAGCAGACCACCACTACTACCTGCAAGCGCTCATCTACGCCATCGCCGTAGCCCGCTATTTCAAACTGCGCGGCAAACCGTTACCCAAAATCGCCATCCGATACCTCTTCCTGCGCGGATTGGACGGCACGGACAACGGCATCTGGCAATGGGACTTGGATACCGAATCTTTGGCACAATGGCTGTAAATGGAATGAAAAAGGTCGTCTGAAAATGTTCAAAAACATTGTGAAATGCAAAGCAGACGGCTATAATCCGAAACACAAGTTTTCCGACGGATAGCGAAAAGTCTGTCTTTCGGCTGCTCTTTTCAGTTAAGGTTTTATTAAATAATGTCTTTGTTGGTTAAGGAAAAATACTAACTTTTCTTAACTGTATAGAAGATTGAAAATAATGAAATTTTTTGACCGCGTGCAGTCGGAAGACTTGCCCCACTCATCGGGGATTAAGACATTGAATTGTTGTTTCATGATAGATCCTTATACGTCGGAAGACTTGCCCCACGTATCGGGGATTAAGACGGCTCGAACTGTTTTAAAACTGGATTTTTGACATGTCGGAAGACTTTCCCCACGTATCATGCTTCAAGCTTTTCAGACGACCTCAAGCCTAGGTCGTCTGAAAATATCGAAAGACTTGCCCCACCAATCGGGGATACAAATCAAACAGCCTTGATGGTTTTGTTCCATCAAGGCTGTTTTTGCGTCGGAGGTATGTTCAAGCGGCTTGGATAATGCGGTATTGCCCGTTGCCGAATACCGTTTCTTTACCCAAGTGCAGCCATTGCCCGATATACAGCATTTGCGAGAAGGCGGGCGGAAGGCCGGTCAGCTGCCATGTATCGATTGCGCCGCTAAGGGGCGTAATCTGCTTTTGACGGTTGGAAAAACGGCGGTGTTCGTGCCATGAAAGCCGGGGCGGGACACCTTGTCCGCCGATTTGGGCGGACACCTCGGCAGCGTTGGCATGATTGCCCCAGTGCAGATGGGCAAGCGTCAGATAGCGGCGCATAAGCTGGCGCAGAAAAATGACCTGCGTCAGCTCGGTTTCGCGCAAAATCCTGCCTTTCTGTTGGATACGCAGAGGCGTAAGCAGCCGAATACGCGCTTGGGAGGGATAGCGTTCGGGCAGTCGGATATGGTTGTCGTGCAGCGCGATGGGGCTGCCGCATTCGCTGAGCGTCAGAAAACTGCCGTCCGCCTGCTGTACTGCAATGCCGCTCAATTCGCCCTTGCCCGCATTGTTTGCCCCCAACCCTTTGGCAAAGGCTTGGGCAAAGACCGCGGCAATCAAAGGCAGGCTGTGCCGCGCCCTGCCAAACAACACCAAATCAAACGCATACCCCGCGCCCGCCGGAAAATGCGTGGGCGCGACCAGCGGCGTCTCGATCAGATAAGGCGGCGGCGGACTTTGGCGCACGCTGCCGGGCAAGTCGGCACAAGGAGCCGGCTCGAAAATCTGCGCGTAGGGGCAATCGGGAAGATGCGGCGTTTGGGGCGTGTCGCAGGTACACGCGACAGCCAAAAGCGCATGCCCGAACACCCCGCGCAAGGTCGAAGCCGCATAAGACGGAAGCTGCAAATCATGCGTCAGCGTGAAATGCAAACGATAGCGGGCTATGGGCAATTCCGAAGGAAGATTAAGCGGATTCATGGCAGACAGACAAATAAAAAATGGCATGATAAGGCGTTTCAGACGACCTGAAAATGTGAAATAGAGCAGATTCCAACCATCCCGCCCCTTCAGGCAAGGAAAACACCGTCAGAATATCAAAACAAGCCGATACGGGGAAACAAACAAATTTGTGTCATTGGCATTTCACGCCGCACGCGCCTAGAATCCACTTCATCGTTTTCAACAACGTTTCTTTTTGCCCTATCCGTCCCAATGCGCCAACACTATCTTTTTGCTTACGACATCACTTGCCCGCGCCGCCAAGCACGAGTACGCCGCTTGCTGCAAAGCTATGCGGTAGGTATGCAGAAATCCTTATTCGAATGCTGGCTGACGGCAGACGAATTGATGCAGCTTAGCAGCGGGCTGAGAGAATTATTAGATTCAAGCGATACCCTGCACTATCTCGCCTTGAGCCAGTCGGACAATGAATGGCTGTTCAGCACAACCAAGCCGCTTCGCTACGATGTTTTTATGGTGGTTTAGCATTTCAAGCCGCCTCAGAGATCACACAAACAACAACACGAAAAGGAAAAAAAGATGCAAAACTTAGACACGATTTTTGTAACCGTCAAAGACATTGCGCAAAAAAATCCGAAACTTGCCGCAATAGTCTGCCTATTCGGCATCGCCATAAGCGCAGTCGTCACCGTCAACGAAACATCAACAAAATAAGGAGAAAACCATGTGGCTAGCAATTTTGAAATGGGCTATTAAATTTTGCATCGGCAAGATTGTCGACAGGATATTCGCCTCCCTCATGCCTATACCCGTATAGTTTCAATCCGAAAGGCAAATTCATGACCACGCTCTACCTAGACCGCAAAAACCTTACTCTGCGAGCAGACGGCGATGCTTTGGTGTGTTACGAGAACGATGGACGTATAGCAACCGTACCGCTCAAAGTCTTACAGCGAGTCTGCATACGCGGGGATATAACCCTATCGGCAAAGGTTTTAAGCAAATTGGGCGAAGCTGGCGTCGGCGTACTCATATTAAATGGGCGACAAAACCGCCCTGCCCTCATGCTGCCCAACTGGAAACTGGATGGAAAAAGACGTGTCGCGCAATACGCCCTGTCGCAGGATAAGGCAGCAAGCCTTGCCGCCGCCCGAAACACTGTTGCCGCCAAGTTGTCCGCACAACAGCATCACTTGCAGCAAATGGCATGTTCGGACAATCGGAATACAGCTTGCCTGAACAACCACAGCCAAGCCCTGGCAAACCTTGTCGATGCCATTTCAAGCAGCCCCGACATTGCCGCATTGCGGGGCATAGAAGGTGCTGCCGCCGCACGTTATTTCAGCGCATGGGCAAGTGTACTGCCCGAAAACTGGCACTTTACAGGACGCAACAAACGCCCACCGCGCGATCCGCTCAATGCAGCCTGTCCCTCGCCTACACCCTGCTGCACTTCGACATCGTCAAACATCTCTACCTGAGCGGTTTAGATCCCTTTATCGGTTACTACCACCAACCTGAACACGGACGCGAATCGCTTGCCTGCGATTTATTGGAACACCTGCGCAGCCAATGCGATGCCTGGGTACTCTCCCTGTTTTATCAACAAATCCTGACACCGGCAGATTTCTCTACCACCGCCCAAGGCTGCATGATGAATAAAAACGCACGAATCAAGTTTTACCCCTCCTACGAGCAAGCCGCAAAACAATGGCGAAATCATATTCACCGACTTTGCGCCGACTATTTGGCCATCCTCGCCCAATACAGCCGGCATCCTGAAATCCAATTAAGCGGACTTACCACCTTGGAATAAAAATGCGCCATCTCATCGCCTACGACATCGCTAGCCCGCACCGCCTGCAAAAGGCACACCGCTATTTGATTCAACACGCAATTCCCTTGCAAAACAGCGTTTTCCTACACATCGGCAGCCGCGAACAAGCACGGCAATGCTTTGACATACTTTGCAAAATGCTCAATGCCAAGCAAGACAATTTGCGCTTCTATCCCCTGCCAAACAATAGCATTATCCATACGCTGGGTACACCTGCCTTACCAGAAGGCATCATATTGGGCGGCATCGGCACGTTGTAAACTGAAACCTGCTTTTCTGGAACGAATACGGCACGGTAACCATCACCTGCGCCCGTTTTTTTCGCCATACCATTGCCGAGTGCAAGGACAAATGGCCGAAACAGGCTGCCGCGCTGATGGATGCCAACGCCGCTACCGTTACCATCAACCCTAACCTTCCCACCGTGCTGAAACTCAATGACGGCTACACCACCGATGCCACGAGGAAACAAACATCAGCAGTGTAGAAAACAGCAGCGTTGTTTACAGTATTCTTCTGAAAATACTGTAAACAACGCTGCTGTTTTCTACAGTTAATTTCTATAACACGGTGAAGCCGCACTGCAGTTTGAACGACAATACACAGTTTGAGGTCTTGCAGGCTTATTTTCCCCAACCTGTGGTGTAAACAATGCGACGATTTCTTACACAGCACGGAGGGCGAGATTGCTGTTTACTATGACCACATCCGCGCCATGCAGGAAAACCTGCTGCGCGACCCGCTGGACAAGCTGCTCAAACTGGTGCAACTGCATCTGTTCGGCCAGCGAACGCCGCGCCGCCTTTATCGCGCGAGACCAAACCAATAAAGCAAAAGCAGCCATTAAAAAGGCACGGTGGCAGGAATTGGGCATCACGGAAGCCATATGGATGCACTCCCACGCAGGCAAAGAACCGCGCCCGAGCCATGTTGCCGCCAACGGCAAACGGTTTAACGTGAACAAAGGCATGTATCTGGACGGCAAATGGGTACAGCCCGGAGAGGAAATCAACTGCCGCTGTACGAGCCGCGCCGTGATTAAAGGATTCAACTCATGAATACGCAACAGAGAGCCATTTTGAGCAAAGCCTGCCGATTGTTGGCTATGGATGCCGAGTGGGACGAATCCAAACACCCGCGTGCGGAGAACGGGCAATTCGGCAGCGGCAGGCCGTCTGAAAACGGCAGATTAAACCTGCCTGAAAATCCGACACGGGGCGATTTACGCCGCGCAGCCAAGCAATGGCTGTCCGAAAACCTGCAAGGTAAAACAGTCCCGACATCAGACGGCAAAAAAGTAACTTTCAACCGCAACGACAGCACAGACCATCTTAGCTTTAATGCCAGTCGTTCAAAGCTGCACGCACAGGCAGTTACATTTGTTGCCGATGTGTTTCAGACGGGTAGGTTTATCGGCAGGGAAGAGCTTGCACATGTACTGGACGGCATTTCCGTCTGACCCTCTCTTTTCAGGCTGCCTTCCGGCGGCCTTTTCCTATACGCAGAGACCTTTGCAAAAAAACCCTTCCCCCGACAACCGAAACCCAAACACAGGTTTTCGTCTATTTACGCTCCTAATTACTCCTGATTTTACCCAAATGCCCCCTAATCCTCCCCGGACGCCCCATAATAAGGCATCCGGGCCGCCTTTTAGGCAGCAACAGGCACACTTAGCCTGTTGGCCGCTTTCAACAGGTTTAAACACATCGCCTTCAGATGGCTTTGCGCACTCACTTTAATCAGCCCGAAATAGGCTGCCCGGGCATAGCGGAATTTACGGTGCAGCGTCCCAAAGCTTTGTTCGACCACATAACGGGTCTTCGACAAATATCGGTTGCGTTTGGTTTGCACTTCCGTCAGCGGACGGTTGCGGTGGGCTTTGCGCATAATGCCGTCCAGCAACTGATGCTCTTTCAGATGTTGCCGGTTTCCCTTACTGTCGTAGCCTTTATCGGCATAGACGGTCGTACCTTCAATGCCCTCCAGCAAAGGCAACAGGTGGTTGCACTCATGGGTATTGGCGGGGGTAATGTGCAGTTTCTCGATATAGCCTTCCTCATCGGTACGGGTATGTTGTTTGTAACCGAGTTTGTAGATGCCGTTTTTCTTTGTCCAGCGGGCATCTTTGTCCTTACTCGGTGTGGTTTGGCCGCTGACTTGTCCTTCTTCATCGACTTCTATGGCCTGACGCTGTTTGCTGCCGGCGGTCTGAATAATGGTGGCGTCAATGACGGCAGCGGATGCTTTCTCTACTTTTAGGCCTTTTTCGGTCAGTTGGCAGTTAATCAGTTCCAGCAATTCGGACAGGGTGTCGTCTTGCGCCGCCGGTTGCGGTAGCGGCATAAGGTGCTGTAATCGGGAATGCTCAGTTCGTCAAAACGGCAAAACAGGTTGAAATCGATGCGGGTGATGAGGCTGTGTTCGAGTTCGGGATCGGAAAGGCTGTGCCATTGTCCGAGCAGGACGGCTTTGAACATGGACAACAGGGGATAGGCGGGACGGCCGCGGTGGTCTCTAAGGTAACGGGTTCTTTGACGATTCAGGTACTGTTCGATCGGTTGCCAATCAATCACTTGATCCAACTTCAATAGTGGGAAGCGGTCGATGTGTTTGACAATCATGGCTTGTGCGGTTTGCCGGAAGAAGGTGCTCATGGAAAATCCCCTAAATGTCTTGGTGGGAATTTAGGGGATTTTGGTGAATTTTGGGGAATTTTGGGGAATTTTGGGGAATTTTGCAAAGGTCTCTTATAGTGGATTAAATTTAAAACCGGTCGGGCGTTGTCTTGTCTTGATTCGGCATGAAGTTAATTTGTTGTAAATATCTGAATAAAAAAGGTTTTATTTATTATTTTAAAAAAATCGATTAGCACTCAAACCATCGTAATTTTGCCCGTTGTATAACCATTTTGATAAGCGGTATGAATTTGATATTTAACGGTAGTTACTAATTTATTTATTTTTTGATATGATAAGTAAATTTTTTAAAAAGGTAAAAACTATGAAAGGTATTATCAGGCCGGGAGATTCGACTACTCATGGAGGCGTTGTGGTTCAAGCGTCTTCGGATATGGTCATTGAAGGAAAGCCTGCCGCTCTGGTAGGCGATTTGGTTTCTTGCCCCATACCTGGGCATGTAACCAATCGGATTATCGAAGGCAGTCAATATATGTCGTTTAAGGGGCGTGATGTTGCTGTGGACGGTTGTAAAACTGCATGCGGCTGCGCCTTGATCAGCAGTATGCCGACTGTCGGAAGTGACTAAGGGGAATGGAATCTGCAAAGAGCTAAAGTGCCGGATTGTCGGAAATAAGATACAAAATTGAATAATCCTTTTAGTGTCGCAGGTTTTTAGGGGCGCATACCTGATTCGGGGCAGGTTTGGTAAATAGCCCTTCATCTCAATAATTTAAAAGTTCTGATATTCAGAATACAGATTAAGTTTTTAGATTTTAAGTTTATTTTTCGGAAGTTATTATGAAGCCAATTTTTACTGGCATAGTGGTTATTATTCTAAGCATCGTCAGTGCAGTCTTACTTTACTTTTTAGGTCATAAATTCGGAATCGATACATCTGCAGCCAAAGCGGTTGTTTGGGCATGTATCACAGTAGTGACCTCGTTGATATTCTTTATCCCTCTGTTGACGCGAATGCTTTGGTCAGGCGTGTCCGACAGACATTCCAATTTGAAGCATCTGAATCCCGAAGATTTAAGCGGTGACAGTGCGGAATCTACCCATTTGATCGGTGTGTCGGAACGCTGGGAGCAGTTGAGACATATCCACTTGCTGACCAAGCAATATAAAAAACATCGTAAGCCTTGGATTTTTGTGGTCACCCAAGACACTGCCTTGCTGGAAGCCTCTTTACCGGATATCCGCCGTCAGTTGTGGGTGGAAACCGCACCGGCTATTTGGATTGATGCACAAGCCATGGAGCCTGCAGGCGGTTGGCAATATCTGAGGGGCGTGGGTAAACGTCCTGCCGAAGGCATTGTTTCGCTTCAGGCAAAATCCTCAATTCACGAAAATGCTGCGCAATTGACCGAGTTAATGAAAAAGCTCGGATGGAAGCTGCCGATTAATCAGGTGTATCTGACCAATGAAACCGATGAAATGCCATCAGCCATCAGCCATGCTTTGAAATATGGTTCGACTGTATCGGCAACGGAGTTGGCGAAAAGAATTGGATCAGTTTGCCAACCAGTTGGCAGCATTGGGTACGCAGCTGATTGAGGAAGATTTGCGCCAAACACCTATTGCAAAACTGTCTGCCACGTTGCCTTCCCAAAGTCAGGCTTTGGCAGATCATATTGCTGCTGAAAAACGGAGTTTGGGAAAACTGGATACAGTTGCCGGCGTTTCGTTTATTCAAACCAATAATCCCGAACAATCAGGCGATTTGATTTACCGTGCGTTTAATGATCTGTCTGTTTTGGGTTCTGGTAAGAAACTGCATTTGTCCAAAACGGAAAAAACTTATCTGGCGATGAGTGCCGTAGCTTTGTTGGTCGGTAGTGTGTTTGCAGTGGGGGCACACAGCAGTTATCAAGATATAGGTCGTCTGAATGCTGATTTGGAAAGCATTCAGAAGGCAAAATCACGCTCGGAAAAAGTTGCAGCATTAGTCAAGCTGCAACAGAGTATTACCGAAATGGAATCCGGCAGGGATTTCTTGCAATATACAGCCAAGTTCTTGGGCTATGAACATAGAAAAGAGTTGTTGGCTGCCGCGTATCGTAAATACGGTATTTTGGTTAAAGATGTCGTCAGCCGCCCAGCTACCGTATTCTTTGCGAATAAGTTGGATGGTTTGACTATGCTCGAAGGGCAGATTCCGGACGACTTCGAACTGCAAGACAGTTCTTATCAAGACTTGAAAGCATATTTGATGATGACATCTCATGTGGAGAAAACCAAAGACAAAAAAGATGCTGAATTCCTGACGAAAAAGTTGGTGGAAATGCTTTCAGCACAGAATGTTTCTACCAAAGATGCACAAATTTTGGCTCAATTCTTCGTGCCACGCATGGCTACTCATTCCGGTTGGCTTGAAACCGAGCAACCTGAATTGGTATCACGAAGCCGCCAGATTCTGGTGGATTGGATCAACCGCGACCAAGGTAGTGAACAGTTATACAAACGCATCGTACAAGGTACGGATGCCAAGCTGAAAACCATTACATTAGCAGAGCTGCTGAATAAGGATTTGAAAGGCATTTGGAATGTCGGCAAACCTTTGCCTCGCGTGTATACGGTCGAAGGCTGGGAAAAACACGTCAAACCTGCTTTGGATCAAGCTGTTAAAGACAGTAAGAGTAACGATTGGGTGCTGGGTGGAAATCTGCATCAGGCATCGGTGATGGAAGCGGCTATTAACAGTTTGAAAGAACGTTATTTCAAAGAATATGCTGCTGCCTGGTATGACATGATGAACAGCATTACATGGCAGCCTAGGGCGACTAATTTGGACTCGGTAAACCAACTTCATGTTTATGCCGATCCCAAACGCTCGCCATTAGTGGCATTGTTTCATGCCATAAAAGAAAGCAGCCAGTTGGATAGCAAAAAAATCGACGTGAATCCAGCGGTTACCGATGCTGCAAAACGTGCAGCGGCAAGACAGCTGTCTGCACGCTCGCGTAGGGTTGCTGATACGGTACTAAATTCACAAGCTGAACACATCAATGCTTTGGAAGGTAAAGTCAATGATTATCTGGCAGGACCGTTGGAAGCAGAATTTGAAACCTTGTTGCAATTGATTGATGCACAAATCAATCCGAAGAGCGATTTGAGCCTGCAACGCTACCTTGAGCGAGTGACGACCATTAAACAACGCTTGATTCAAATGGTGTCTTCTTCCGATACCGGTGGTGTAGCCAGATCGGCCGTGCAAGGTGTTTTGAACGGCGGAGACAATGAATTTCTTGAAGGTATGCAGTATGCACGTTTGATTGAGGCTGGTGTGGGCGACAGGTTGCTGCCGTTTGCGCGCAACGTTTTTGTCTTGCCATTTAATTCCGTATGGGATTCGATTGCAGGCGTAGCCCAAAAAGATATCAATAATCTGTGGGCAAGCAATTTTGTTAATCCTATGCAGTCTGAGTTGGGTGGCAGATATCCGTTTGCCAAATCAGAAACAGAAGTTTCGATTCCTGTATTGGCAAAATACTTGGACATCAACAAAGGCGCATTGAATCAGTTTATAACGACCCAATTGGCAGGTGTTTTGACCAAACAAGGCAATCAATGGATTGTGGCACCGGGAAGCGAATTGAAAGTCAATCCGGGATTGTTGCAACAGCTGAATAAATTGAGTGCAATTTCTGAGGATTTCTTCGTCAACGGAGAAGGTGGTTACAGCTTTGAGCTTAAGCCGACGTCTACTCAGGGGATTGTTCAATTCGACTTGGTTGTTGATGGTCAATCATTGAATTATTTCAACCAGCAGACAGAGTGGAAGCCATTCAAATGGCCGGGTGATGTCAGCAATGCCGGTTTGCGTATTTCTTGGGAAACTGAGGCAGAAGGTATGCGTAAAACTCAGGAAATCAGCGGACGTTTCGGTTTCATCCGTATGCTTGAAAAATCTAGGGTTACACCGATTGATGGAAGTACCTATTTGGTTGAGTTCCCACTGGAAAAAGACAAATTGATGCGCTTCTATATGCGAACCAATTCCGGTAAAGGACCGTTGGGACTGTTGGATCTGAAATATCCATCTGCCGAATAAGATTTTTGAGGTTAAATAATGATGACATTACCCCAATGGGTAAAGCCGATACTCGGTGATGAAGGTACATCTATCACCGATAACAATATCCATCGCTGGCAAGAATGGTTGGAGCCTGTTTCAGACGACCATCCTTGCGGCGAGGATGTCGCCTATGCAGATGATTTTGAAGCCATCAAAATTGAGCTGGCCAAACTTTCGGGTATGGACTACCGATTGATTTTGGATGCTTCAGAACGCCTGCTGAAGCGTGAATCTAAAGACCTGAGGGTGGCAACCTATTACATTTTTGCCTCGCTGAGAGACAGAGGCTTGGCAGGTTTTTCGGACGGCTTGGAGATTTTGTGCGGGTTGCTGCAAAAATTCGATCAGTCGCTGTGGCCGAAAAAGCCGGTACAAAAACGTAATGCATTAAATTGGTTGTCCGGTGAAAGGGTGCTGGATACGCTTAAAGAAGTAGGATTATCCGATTCTACGGAGCTTAAGCGGACATTATCGGCTTTGATGTCGTTGCAATATTACTTTGATGGATGGGAAGAGGCAGTGCGCCCCAGCTTATTCCCATTGTTGCAATATTTTGAAGAGTCATCTGTTCGTTTTTCATCCTCACCGACAAGTGCAAATCAAAATCAGGAAGCTGTTGCGCCTGTTGAGCAAGTGGCAACGCCGCAAATTCATCAAGAGAGTCGAGGGTCGTCTGAAAGTCTGACTGTCAACAAAGGTTAACTCTTCTAAAGCTTTACTTGACCAAGTCAGGATTAATGCTGCCTACTTGAGAGAACAGGATGATGGTTATTGGTCTGCAAACAAGATGATTCGAGCCGTCCGTTGGGGCGGATTGAACGGCATTCCTCCTCATCAAAACGGTCAGACGCGTTTGAAGGCTCCGAGGGCCGATTTATTGGCAAACCTGAATCGTTTGGTTCAGGAGCAGCAATGGCGCGATTTGCTCGATAAAGTGGAAGCGGCTTTTTTGGAAGGTGCTAATCACTATTGGCTGGATTTGCAATATTACGCATGGCAAGGTCAGCAGGCATTAGGTGGTTTATACCTTTCTCAAGTTGATTCATCACTATTTGAGTTGAAATCCTTATTGGCCCGATGCGAAGGCCTGACCGGTTTAAGTTTTGATAACGGATTCCCGTTTGTATCTGCCGATACGCTTAAGTGGTTGGAACAAAAGGTCATGTCGTCCACGCGCAAGCAGATGAGTAGCCAAGCCATTCAAAAGGCAGCGTTAGAACCGTCATCACAGGAGGAAAACCAAGAAAGTTACTGGCAACAGGCGCTGTTGAAAACACAAGAACACGGTTTAGACGCCGCATTTGCTTGGTTGGAAACATTACCGGAGTGGCAGACGGGTTCGGGGCAGGTTAAGAAATGGTTGATGATGGCTCGGTTGGCTGTAAACGCCCAAAAAGCGGAATGGGCTGTGAAACTGTTGGAACAAGCTTCGAAGCAGATGCAAGTGTTGACAGTTAAAGAGTGGGACAAACATTTTACGTTTGAAGTGTATTCCCTTTGGTATCAACTATTAAGTGAAAACCTTGATAATAAAGATATTGAGGCTGTCAAACAGCTCGAATTTTTACGGACAGAGTTGATGCAGGCAGATGTTGTCCGTGCATTGGAATTAATTTATTAAGCATATATTATGTCAGATCCCACATTACGCTATTATGAAGAAGAGATGCGGTATCTCAAAGAGGCGGGATTAGAGTTTTCAAAAGCCCACCCTGATCGTGCCGCAATGCTGAATTTAGACAGGGTAGGTACGCGCGATCCTTATGTAGAAAGACTGTTTGAAGGCTTTGCTTTTCTGACAGGGAGAATCAGACAAAAATTAGATGATGACTTTCCGGAATTGACGGAGGGGTTGGTCCATATGCTGTGGCCGCATTATCTGAGGATGATTCCTTCCCTGACTGTTTTGGAATTGATTCCGGATAATAAAAAGTTGCAAGGAGGGCAAGTCGTCAAAAAAGGATTGTCTGTTCAGTCCGAACCTATCAATATCAACGATAGATTGACCAGATGCTTGTATCGAACCACTGCTGATGTTGCGCTCCAGCCTTTGAGCATATTGCATACATTGTTGGATTATGATGCGAATGGTCAAAGCGTCATCAAATTAATTTTCGGTATTCACCGGCAAATACAGAAAGAAAATTTAGATTTTTCCAAAATCAGAATTTATATTTCCGCCGATGAACCGATTGCCTTCGCATTGCGTCATGCTTTGTTGAATCAGACAGCGCGAATCAGCCTTCATCATGCCGAATTGCCATCTGCCGGCAATATACAGTTTAAGGCAGTCGGATTTGCTGAAGATGAAAGATTGTGGGAGAAAGTCAATAACAGCTTTAGTGGCTACCAACTATTGCTGGAATATTTTTGTTTCAAACAGAAGTTTTTCTTTATTGATTTAGTGGGCATCGATGCCGGAGCGTGGTCGGAACGGATTAATGAGTTTAGCGTGAATGTGGTTCTTTCTAAGCAATACCCTTCCGAGCTTCGATTCCCTCCTGACTGTTTGAAATTGAACTGCGTGCCTGCCATCAATCTGTTTGATATGGAAGCAGAGCCTATTCGAGTGGATCATAAGGCGTTCGAATATCAGGTGAAGCCGCTGTTACATGAAGGTATGGCTGTTGAAGTTTATTCCGTCGAAGAGGTAGAGGCGGTTAATCATGAAACAGGTAAGCGTTATCCCTATATTCCTTTTTCCTCATTCCAGCATCGTGGCGGATTGATGAAATATGATGCGCCAGAAAGGTATTTCCATACCAAAGTCAAACAAGGCGTATCAGGAAGACATGAAACATTTATCATGCTTGGCGGATTGTTGTGGGATAGAAAAGACATATTGCCTACCGAGACGCTTTCATTGAAGGTGGTCGGGACAAATGGTGCTTTGCCACGTAAAAGTCTGAGGGAAACCCAGATTCAAGACGACGATATCGCCGAACCAAATGTCAAAATGGTCAGAAACCTTACCACGCCGACATTGTCTTGCTATCCGCCGACAGAGGATAGATTCCAATGGCGCATATTGTCCCATTTGTCGCCCAACTATTTATCACTATTGAATGTCGACAGTTTGAAAGGGGCATTGTCCATTTACGACTGGACTGAAGACGAGCTGAACAAGCGCAGACTGAATGGGATTGTTGATGTCAAACATGAAACAGTACAGAGAATCGAGCGTGGCGCAGTCCACCGCGGAATTCATATTACCGTAACATTTGATTCGACCGCATTTAGCGGTGAGGCGGAAATTTATTTGTTCGGAGAATTATTGAACGAATTTTTTGCAATGTATGCTGATTTGAACCTGTTTACCCGGTTCAGCATTGTTTCTCTGCCATCCGGAAAAACATATACATGGAAAGACAGCAAAACAACTATCACACGGTTTTAGAAACGGCGCACAAAAGCGCTAAAGAAAATAACGGCAGGCAGACGCTTCCTTTATGGGAGATTCCTAGAAATAAAGCACAGCGCGAAGGCGGGTCGTCTGAAATCTTCCAAGAGAAATTGGGGGAGTTTATTGTACGCAATGCGGCAACGATGAATTTCTTCCAATTTTGCCGGGTTTTAGAAACTCTTGCCGAAGGAAATGAAGAAAAGGCTGTCGAGTCAACCGTAAGATTTAGAAGGGTAAAATCTTTATCTTTCCCTTCGGGGGAAATCGCATCGGTTGAATATGACGCAGAAGCCGATTTGCCGACCGTCAGGACGACATTTTTAGGTTTATACGGCGTCGATGCGGTTTTGCCGGATTACTTCCTGAACGATATTGCGACGCATAAAGACGGCAGTGAAAGCCTGGCGGCATTTTTAGATATCTTTAACCACCGAATCACAACCCTGTTTTTCCAAGCATGGAAAAAATACCGTTATCCGTTTCTGTTTCAGCGGGAGGGGCAAGATGACCTATCGCGTTCTCTCTTGCACCTAATCGGGCAAGGCATGGTCAACGGGAAATTCATGCATCCTCTGCTGGATAGCAGGATTTTGGGGTTGTTCAGTATTTTTTACCAACGAACCCGAACCAAAGAAGGGATTGTCAGCATCGTCAGATACCTTCTTCCCTTTGCCGACGTAAAAGTAAAAGAGTTCCAGCCGCAGTGGGTCATTTTGGAGAAGGACCGCAAACTGGGGAAAGCCGGTTTGCGGTTAGACGGGGGAAGCGCATCTTTGGGCGGACGGATAAAAGATTACAGTCATTTGGTGCGTATTGAAATTACGCCCGATACATTTGACAACGCGCAGCTTCTGCTGCCAAAGCAGCAATTGCACCAAAAATTGCTCGAATTATTAAAACTCTATTTGGGTCGTCGTTTTGATGCGAGTGTTTACCTGAATATTAAAAAACAATGGATACCCAAAAGCCGTTTGGAAAAAAAACAAATATTGGGGATTAATACCGGTTTAGGTGCGATGCACCAAGACAAACAAATAAAAATAGCGAACTATACTTATTCAAACTAACTTCAAGAAAACGGAAAATCATGAATAAAAAAACCAGAATTACGTCAGTCTGCTCATTAGCCCTTTTGTGCGCCATGCTTTCAGGATGCGGGATTTGGCAAGGCATGAAAGATGGAACGGTTGAAGCAACGAAAAGTGTTTTTTATACCAAACTCAAGATTTTGAAAATCGACCTGATTGCACGAAACGGTTTGAATCAAAACGAGCGCGGGCAGTCGTTGTCGACAGTCGTCCGAGTGTATCAATTGAAAGACAAGCAAAATTATGAAGTTGCCTCATATCGTGATTTGCTCAATCAAGACAAAACCATCTTGAGCAACGATCTGGCGGAAGGTTACAAGCAATATACCATCCGGCCTGGGGAGACCATCAGCTTTGATGAAACGCTGAATAAAGACACTAAATATGTCGGCGTCGTCGCTTTCTACAACAAAGTAGGGGAAGAGCAGACTTGGAAAATGTTGATTACCAAAAAGCAGCTGACCAATAAAAAACCGGTCGTTATCGAATTGGTGGATAACAAAGTCCTGCTTCAAGAGACGGTCAAGAAAGTCAAATAATGGATGCCGCACTCTATGAGAAACTGACCGGATTTTATTCCGACGGTTTGCCGATAGATGACCTGCCGGGCAGCTTCCAGTTGGTTCGCAGTGTTTTGGACAATATCCAGCGCATTCTTAACAGCAGGAGCGGTTCCTTGAAACATCTGCCGGATTATGGGATTCCCGATCTCAGCATGGTTTATAAAAACCTGCCGTCCAGCGCGCATGACTTGCGGTATTTTATGAGGAAAACCTTGTTGAAATACGAGCCGAGATTAAGGAACTTGGATATCCATCTCACTGAATCCAAAGACAATATCATGGTCTTGTGTTATCAGCTGGAATGCGAAATAGAAAACGTGGGTGCGGTAGTGATAGACACTTATTTTATGCCTGAGGGGACGGTTTCCGTTAAACGCAGCCGGACATAAGCTTTCTTTGGTGTGAATAGATTACTTTGAAAATTAAGAAATAAAATATGGTTAAACACATTTTCCTTACTTGCGGCGTGTTGCTTTCAGCAACCGCTCAAACCGCCTTTGCCAAAGAGCTGGAAGGCATGTTGGTCACTCAAAACAATTATGTCCGGATTCGAAGTTGTGATTTGAAACAATTACACTTTGCTTCCCGGTAGCGGAAACGGCTATGAAGCTGCAGCGGAAATCATCAGCGTCAGAAAAAATACGCCTGAAAACACACCAATCTATGTCGGATTGAGAGGCAATCTGGAAAACACCAATTTTTTGATTTCAGGCATTGATTTCATCAAAATGGGCGAGAGCTGTCATGTGCCGCATACCGAAACCCCGCCTGCCGAAGTCGTTATTCGAGAGTATCCGCTTAATCAGCAGAAATCAGGTTCGACAGGAGGCAAGCCTGAGTCTAAACAAGACAATGCGAAATTAAAAGCTACGGAGTCCCAACAAGCTAAGGCAGAACAGGACAAACCGGAAGAAACGGCAGGCAAGTCAGAAGAGCCGATTCCTTATCCTGAAGTTACACAGACTAATCAATCGGAAGACGGTAAAAAGTCTGAAGGCAAGTCAAATTCAGACGACCTCGTTAAAGAAAGTGTGAAAACGGAGGATGTCAAACAGACAGATACCGAGAAATCTGGTCGCACAAATGCTGGCTCGGCGACACCGGAAGTATCCAATACAACTGCGCCAACCGAGAAAAAAACCGTAGAAAACAAGGAAATTGATACGTCGGCTAAAGCAGAAGCATCTGAAACGGTAGAAGCACCAACCAAATCAGCAATATCTGAAGTGGTAGAAGTGCCAGCCAAAGCAGAAACGCATGAAACAGTAGAAGCACCAATCCGATTTGAATCACTTGAAAAGGTAGAAACGCTGCCAACCAAGACGGAAATTTCTGCAACCGAAGAAACGCCAGCCCAAACGGAGGCGCCTGCAACAGTAGAAACACGGGTAACAACAGAAACTACGTCAACTACGCAAGCTCCGGTAGCGGAAGAAGTTTCGACAAAAACGGTTGATGTAGAGGAGCATCCGTCCGTATCTGAGCCTGTAGCTCCTATGGTTTTGCCAGCAGAAAGTCAGCCGGTAGAAGCCCCACTACCGTATTCAAAGTGAAGCCTGAAACCGGTAAGCAGGATTCTCCATCGCTAGAGCATGAGCCTTTGGCACCGCAAATAGATATCCAACGCGAAGAAACGCATTCTGCGCACAATACGTTGTCGGCTTCCCAATGACTACCAAAACATCTGTGCCATAGGCAGAGACCTTTGCAATAACATAGGTTACTAAAATTTTATGCTCAATCTCATTTTCAAAATACAAAACTTTTCTGATTTTTCCTACTTTTTGCTCAATATTTAGGAATGTTTTAGACAATTGAAAATTTTTTGGCGCATTTTTATGCGTCAAATTTCGTTAACAGACTATTTTTGCAAAGGTCTCAGGCAGAGTCGCCTACCTTTCATGAAGAAACACTGGTGCAGCCGGTTTATGTCAATAAGGTCATCGTGCATGATGATGATGCCTTTAAATAAAGGGGCTGACGTAGATTAGCCCTAAATTCCACACCAATCCCGCAGGATTTTTAGCTGCCGGGACGGTGTGCCGAAGTTAAATCGAAATTCGCATTCTGAGACCTTTGCAAAAAAGCCCTTCCCCCGACAGCCGAAATCCAAACACAGGTTTTCGGCTGTTTCCCTCCCACAATACCTCCTGATTTTACCCCAATACCCCCTAATCCTCCCCGGACGCCCCATAATCAGGCATCCGGGCCGCCTTTTAGGCAGCAACAGGCACACTTAGCCTGTTAGCTGCTTTCAACAGGTTCAAACACATCGCCTTCAGATGGCTTTGCGCACTCACTTTGAGCAGACCAAAATAGGCTGCCCGGGCGTAGCGGAATTTACGGTGCAGCGTACCGAAGCTTTGTTCGACCACATATAGCCAATTAAAAACAAAATAGTACAATACTCAACTTTGAAGGTCTAACCATGGCATACTCTGCGGACTTGAGAAACAAAGCTTTAAACTATTACGAACAATGCAAAAACATCAGCCAAACCGCAGCAACATTTAACTTGTCAAGAAACACGCTTTACCTGTGGATTCGCCTTAAAAAACAAACAGGCAGCCTAAAACATCAAGTTACCGGTCTAAATGCCGTCAAATTGGATAGGCAAAAACCGGCTCAATATGTTGGGCAACACCCGGATGCCTATCTGCACGAAATCGCCAAACATTTTGATTGTACGCCAGCCGCCGTTTGCTATGCACTCAAACAGATGGGGATGACGCGCAAAAAAAGACCACCACTTACAAAGAACAAGACCCGGCCAAAGTAACGCATTATTTGACACAACTGGCCGAATTTTCCGACTACCAACGCGTTTATTTGGATGAAACAGGATTTGACCGCTACCTGTTCCGTCCCTATGCCCGCAGCCCGAAAGGGTAAATAGTGAAAGCGCAGATAAGTGGGAAAAGATACCGACGCTTATCTCTGGTGTCCGCACAAGTCGGCAACCGGCTGATTGCTCCGATGGTTTATCAAAATACGATGACCGGAGTCTTTTTTGAAGCGTGGTTTCAGCAATGCCTACTGCCCGCATTGACTCAAAAACCGGTGATTATTTTAGATAATGCACGATTTCACCGTATGGGTGTCTTACGGGAAATGGCGGAAAAATTGGGTCATAAGGTATTGCCTCTTGCACCTTATTCACCTGAGCTCAATCCGATTGAGAAGGTGTGGGCGAATATTAAGCGGTATCTGAGAACCGTTTTGTCTGATTACGCCCGATTTGACGATGCGCTAGCGTCCTATTTTGATTTTAATTGACTATACATCTGTTCGCGGGTAATGCCGCCCATATTTTCACGGGGATATTTTTCGCGTATCGGTTCTAAAGCACGGTTTAGCGCAATATAGTCCAAGGGTAAATCTTCGTGGATATCTCCGGTTTCAGGCAAATTGCCAATTTTGAAAACTTTGATACCTGCTATATCACGCATCTTAATATCGGGATGATTTGCCAAAACGGGCTCTATCCTGCCTGCCGGTAGCTGTCCGTAAAGTTCCCTGCCAACCAATGTATACCAACTGATACTGCGTATGTTGTATCTATAAAACGTTGACAAATAATCGGTTGTAACCGGAATCAGACCGAAATTCTCGCGACATACCCCGTATTCGTATGGCGCACCATCGTAATAGTTATGCGGTGGAATTGCTGCCAGACCGATATAGCCATGGAAACATCCAGCTTCTCTGCAATCTTGTCGACAAATTCATCTAATTTGGCCAAATCTTGGGGGGAAGACAAAATTTCCAGTGGAAGATTAAAAAGCAGAGTGCCTAGCGGCATATGCGGCTCATTTGCCCAACCTGCGGCAATAGAGATGATATTGAAATAATAGGATGCACTGGTATTTGCATGCTCGCTTTGCATTCCCCACACCACTTTGGGCGGATTTTCCTTCCGACTATCCAGCCAACGGTAGATTGTATCTCGCTCTTTCAGATATGATTTTTCGGTCAGTTTGACTTCCTTAATATCCCTATGACCTTTTTCGTGCCAAGCTATTGTCAGCTTGTCTTTCGACCATTCGTAATAGAAATCCATCTAACCGGTTAAGGCATCGGCGACATCATCACGGGTATTAAAATAGATTGCGCCACGTATGCCCAGTTTCAACAGAGTAAAGCCATGTTCGTTGTTGCGTTTGGTGCGGTCGGCGGTATAGTGGATGGCGATGAGTTTCTTCTCGGTATCATTCAGGAATTATCCTTTCTTGATTAAAATGAAATCTTACGTTCGGCGGCGCAGCTGTTGCGGGCTTCTTCTTTGCTGGTGATAATTTCCCCATTACAACCTACTATGGTTACATGAGGACTGGCATCATACTCTTCTTTGCTTGCATCTCTGATATATGCAACTTGATCAATGGTATAAGTATTTCCTTCTACAGCTGGTATTACTTATCTTTGTCCCATCCTATTCCATTGAGCACATCATCAGATTGAGCACACTATCAGTGATAGAGCGACTGCTTTTATAATTGCTTGTTGTATTCAATAAATAAAACAAAGGCCGTCTGAAAAGCTAAATTTAGTTTCAGACAGCCTTTAATTAGCCTTTTTTACTTTTGAAGCTCTACCAACTCTTTTTCATTGAGATGGACTTGCCCTCTATCCTCGAGCTTGAGTAGCCACCAAACGGTATCTTCTCGATAACCGGGATTAGAATCTTCATCCCTCTTTGCACTGATCTGTCTGACAGTCAGAGACTCTCCTCGACTGATTTGGATTTAAGTTATCGATGCCGCATCTTGCTGTAAACGGTGCGTAAGTTCCGGCTTTGAGTAGCAGGAGTAGGTTGTTACTTCTATCTTGTCAATAGGGTATTTTCCCTTATTCTTTCTCTACTTATAGGCTTGAGGGTAATAATTGCTTACTCAGAAAGCTTATCCTGCCAATATTGCTTTCTTACCTCATTTTTCGGAATATTTTTGCTACCCTCTCCATAGATTTCTACCAATTTTTTGGCTGCTTTAATTTCACCGTTATTGGCCGCACGTTCAAACCATTCCACTGCCGTTATCTCATCTTTTGGTACATACCGTCCTTCCCAATACCATGAAGCCAAAATATTTTGTGATTCCTCTTCACCAAGTTCGGCAGCCTTCTTATAATATTCATAAGCTTTTTTCTCATCAAAGGGGAAAACATTATTTTTTTCAGCATACAACATACCAGCTACTGCATAAGCATAAGGTTCATTTTGAGCCAAAGCTTTTTCCAACCATAGCTTAGCTTCCTGTTTTTCAGTTTCAGTTTTAGCAATTTTGGCTATTTCTACTGCCAAATCTGCTTGGGCAGGGACAACATTCAGTTCGGCAGCTTTCCTTAACAACGAGTTTGCTTCTTCTCTTTTTCCTATTGAAGAATAAATACCACTTAAATTATAAATAGCAAGTTGACTACCTCTATCAACAGCTTTCTTTGTCATCTCTAGAGCTTTTTGGCTATCTTGTGGTACCCCTTTGCCATATCGGTAAGCGACACCTAAATTCTGATAAGCTTCTGCTATATCGGCATCAGCTGCTAATTGGTAATATTCAACACCTTTCTTCCAATTAACTGGTGTTCCAATACCATGGCTATATAGAAAACCTAAATTGACATATGCTGGGATATGTCCTTGTTTTACTGATTTTACTGTCCACTCAAAAGCTTTTTTATCATCTTTGGAAACTCCCCAACCTTTATAATAAAGCAATCCAAGATTTGACTCTGCATGAGGATATCCTTTATCAGCTGCTAATTTAGTCCAATAAAATGCTTTTTCTAAATCTATTGGAGCTTCTATACCATTCATGTATCGCGCCCCTAAATTATATTGACTATAGGTTTCTCCACTTTGAGCACATTTTTCCAATTGAGAAAGCTCCACCATGGATTCACAATGAATTGGAGTCTGGTTAAAATAATTACAACCAGATAGAATTAATACTGTAAAAACTGAAAGATACCTGATCATGGTATTCCTCATATCCTTTCAAAGTCATTATTTAAGTAGATTTTTGTTAACCTGATCTTTAACAATTTCTCCCATAACTGTAGAGCTAATAGGGCCAGCACCAGCATTACCGAGATGATGACCAGCCGCAGTACCATAAATATTACCAGGCACCCCTTGCAGTATTTCTTTAGTTGATTTGCCTTGGCACATATAATCAGAAATGGCTCCTGATCCAACGGATAATCCAGCTTGTGAACCTAATTTAGTTAACCCTGATCCTGCTGCACCAGTTACCATATCTACTCCAAACGCACAAGCATTAACTCGACCATTTTGCATAATTTGAGACCTTTGCAAAAATAGTCTGTTAACGAAATTTGACGCATAAAAATGCGCCAAAAAATTTTCAATTGCCTAAAACCTTCCTAATATTGAGCAAAAAGTAGGAAAAATCAGAAAAGTTTTGCATTTTGAAAATGAGATTGAGCATAAAATTTTAGTAACCTATGTTATTGCAAAGGTCTCAATTTGAGTTGTACTGGATACCGCAGCAGAAATCCCTACACTTTTTTCAACAGCGGATAAAGAAGTCCATGCCTGTGCAGCCGAACTTTTTGATAGAACATTAACTCCTCTTGCTGCCAGTGGAATAAGTTCAGGAGCTGCTACGACTGTTATTACTACTGCCCCCCCACTACACCCGTTGCAGCTAAGGAAGCGTTTCTAGCATCTCCTAAAGTACCTTGGAATTGATGTACGTTCTTACATTTTGGATCTTTACTTAGCTGCGCCATATGTCTTCCAAAAAGTACACCTACACCTGTTGCACATTGGTTATTTCCACTTTTTTGTGCTGCTTGACGTTGTGCTCTAATATGTTTAAAACGTTCTGCTTGAAATTGATTCTCTAAATTCCTTGCTGCATTATCACTAATACCAAAAATTGGGATTCCAGATAAGCCAAATACATCTGTCCAAGTTTGCACACTATTTGCAAACCGATACAAACTCTCCCCACCCAATAGCTTAATCGGATCCTGCTGCGTAAACCGTCCAATCTCCGGATCATAATAGCGGAAGAAATTGTAATGCAGCCCTGTCTCTTCATCATACTGCTGATTCTGTAGACGGAAGGGTTGGTATACGTCTGATTTCAGACGTTCCTCCTGAGTCAGTTTGCCCCAACCGCTATAGTCACCGCTCCAAACAATTTTGCCTTCTTCATCGGTCATCTCTCGCGGGATGCCAATTTGATCGTTGTGATAGTACAGGATCTCTCGTGCCTTATCCGAGCCATTGTAGGTGGTGATTTGGGCAAGGGGTTCATAGTTTCGGTCTTCGGTATAAACATAGGTGTAGGTACGGTCTTTACGGTATTCCTGTAGCAGGCGGCTGCCGTCCCATAGGTATTGTATTTCGTTGCCGTCAGGATGGACTTTGGCTATGCGACGGCCCATTGGGTCGTAGCGGTAGCGATATAAGACAGCGTTTTGTCCGGGGCGATGGATTTCGGCTTCGGTCAGTTGGTTATCGGCGTTGTAGCGGTAATGGTGGATTTCACCGTTATTGTGCTGTTTCTCGATCAGGTTGCCCAACGGGTCGTAGCAGTAACTGATGCCTTTGTATTGGGTAAGGCGGTTGCCGCCTATCCTGCTTCCGTCGGTAAGGTTGTGGGCTGGGTCGTAACGGTAGTGCTCGTCCGCGCATTGGGTAATTCTGCCCAGTGTGTCATAGGTGTAATCCCTGCTGCCGTTGGTTTGGTCATCGGTACGGACGAGGTTACCAACAGTGTCGTATTGGTAACTGCGGCCGATAAGGACGGCAGGGTCTGCTTTGTTGTGACCGTTCGGTTGGGCGATTTGTTGTTTCAGACGACCTAATGGGTCAAGTTGAAATTGGATATTCAGCTTGCCGAGAGTCCGCTCGATCGGGCGATGCAAGGCATCACACTCAATGTCGGCGATGGTGTTGCCGTCGAGATTAATGTGATGCAGATGACCGCTGCCGTAATACAGGCGGTTTAAAACTTCACCTGTAGGCAGGATGGTTTGGATACGGTTACCTAGTACGTCGTAACGGTGTTCGGTAATCTGTGCGGCGACATCTTTGGATTGTGAACGGCTGGTACCGGACACAATGGGGCTATCCAAGTGGATGAGCTGTTCTTTAACCAGTCTGTTGTGGTCATAACTAAAACGAAGTTCACTATGGGCGTTATGTGCTTGGATCAGACGGTTAAGTTTGTCGTAGCGGTAGTGGGTGCTCAGGATTTCTCTGCCCTCTAAATGGCTGTCTTTTAACAAACTATTTCTTATCAGACATTTTAATTAATCTATATTTAACCCACACCCAAAAATAACAAAATTCAGTATATAATAATAAAACAGAAAAGATTATCATTCCTGAAGTCATAAAATATTCTGCTTTAGCACCACTTCGCAACGAAAATCCATAAAACATAAAACTTATGCCTACAATAAATGGAGTATATATGAATAATTGCAATTTACTTAATGGCCAAAATACCGAGTCAGGGGCAAAAATTGTTGATCCACTTTTTTTATATTTTTAAACTATTATCAATAAGCTGTTTACAATCTAACTGAATAACATATAAAAAAATGCCAGAAAAAAACATTATGGCTAAACCATATAGATAATAGTTAAACAATTCTGTCCCTTTAAGATACGCACTTATAATATAAGGAATAGAGAAAAAATGTATGAATATACCTATATTTAAAAAAACAGACTGAAAAAACATTTGGCTAAGTGGGTTAGAAGATAATAGTTTCCTAATATAATAGAATATTAACAAATAAACAAATATTAATATTGTTAATAACAAACCAGCTATTGCTTGTTTCCTACTCCCCAATCACTCGGAGATAAAACACTCACACCAAGTTCTTGCAGGACAAATGCGAATAAACCCATTTTAATCAAGTAGAACCGTCCAAGGTCCCTCAGAGGACGGTAATCTGCTTTTAGGAGTGAAAAATCATGTCGTTCTTTCATTTTTTAAGATCCCCAAATTTTATCTTTTAATTTGCTACTCTGGTCGGCTACAAAATAGCCCACTCCCATAACTACTGCAAGGCCGATAAGAAGTACTGCTGCAGCCGGAAGAGCAAACCCAAATATAGCCATAAATGTCATTGTCGCAGCCAATGCAATATTTGATAAAGCAATGCCAACACCTGCGGCAAAAATACTAATTCCAACCCTGCCTAACAACTCTCCAACTTCTCGACTGCCTTTTTCATCAACCATTACTGCATTATAGTCTCCAAAAAAATCAATGACTAAACCGACTGCCGCTAGCCCTCTTATCTGCTTTGCTGTATTAACAACTGCTTCCCCTGCTTTTTTAGCCCCTGCCTGTAACATAACTCGTTTAGGTTTAGGTTTAGGGTTACTTTTTTTAGATCCTGGTTTGCGTATATGTATACCACCAGCCATACCTTTCATTTTCTCATGCGCTAAACCTGCGTAGAAAAAATCAAAAGGAGCAGGGGGCGGGGTCCCTTTAAATGAAATTCCTACAAATCCACGTATCCACTTTATCTGTATCTTATGAGCTAATGCTTGTTTCCAATGGAAATTAGTTATGACAAAGCCAGCCCCATTTAATACAGAAGCATATTCAGGAGTTCCATAGGAGGCAACCACTCTAACCAATTCATCAAAATCCTCCTCATTAAGCCAGCCTTTCATTTGAGCTACGGTCATTTCTTGCTGATTAAAAACATCTTTCCAAGATACTCTTCCAGTTTTATTTGGCTTATATAATAATACTACAGCGTATTCTTTCGCAGGTACTGTGCATACACCGGCAAAATGTTTACTGACACTTTGAGTAGAGTAAGGCGGTGTCAACGTGCTCTGATTATTAAATTGGGGTAAACTATTCAGCCATCGTTGCGAATTTCCATTGTGTTGCTGAACTACTTGGGCTAGTGGAGTTTGGCTACCAACTTCACTAAATCCGATATAGATAGGTTCAATCCATAATGCAGCTTCTCTTCCATAATTTTTAGAATCTAACAATTTTGGAGTATATCTGCCGACAACTTTTCCGTTAACTTTTGCGATAAATGTTGCCGCAAAAAATCTACTGACCTGTACTCGATACGATACTCCTGATTTAACTGTAAATTTTTCTGAAATTAGCTTTTTAGTCTGAGGATCATATACCCCAAAGTACCTAACATCCTTTGAGTACAAGGGTAACTTTTCAATTTCTATCGCTACTTCTTTAGTACTTTTAAGGTTGAAATTAAAAACAACCTGAGACCTTTGCAAAATCTCCCAAAATCCCCTAAATTCCCACCAAGACATTTAGGGGATTTCCATGAGCACCTTCTTCCGGCAAACCGCCCAAGCCATGATTGTCAAACACATCGACCGCTTCCCACTATTGAAGTTGGATCAGGTGATTGATTGGCAGCCGATCGAGCAGTACCTGAATCGTCAAAGAACCCGTTACCTTAGAGACCACCGCGGCCGTCCCGCCTATCCCCTGTTGTCCATGTTCAAAGCCGTCCTGCTCGGACAATGGCACAGCCTCTCCGATCCCGAACTCGAACACAGCCTTATCACCCGCATCGATTTCAACCTGTTTTGCCGTTTTGACGAACTGAGCATCCCCGATTACAGCACCTTATGCCGCTACCGCAACTGGCTGGCGCAAGACGACACCCTGTCCGAATTGCTGGAACTGATTAACCGCCAACTGGCCGAAAAAGGCCTAAAAATAGAGAAAGCATCCGCCGCCGTCATTGACGCCACCATTATTCAAACTGCCGGCAGCAAACAGCGCCAGGCCATAGAAGTCGATGAAGAAGGACAAGTCAGCGGCCAAACCACACCGAGCAAAGACAAAGATGCCCGTTGGACAAAGAAAAACGGCCTCTACAAACTCGGTTACAAACAACATACCCGTACCGATGAGGAAGGCTATATCGAGAAACTGCACATCACCCCCGCCAATACCCATGAGTGCAACCACCTGTTGCCTTTGTTGGAGGGCATTGCCGAAGATACGACCGTCTATGCCGATAAAGGCTACGACAGTGCGAAAAACCGGCAACATCTGAAAGAGCATCAGTTGTTGGACGGCATTATGCGCAAAGCCCACCGCAACCGTCCGCTGACGGAGGCGCAGACGAAGCGTAACCGGTATTTATCGAAGACCCGTTATGTGGTCGAACAAAGCTTTGGTACGCTACACCGTAAATTCCGCTATGCGCGGGCAGCCTATTTTGGTCTGCTCAAAGTGAGTGCGCAAAGCCATCTGAAGGCAATGTGTTTAAACCTGTTGAAAGCGGCTAACAGGCTAAGTGTGCCTGTTGCCGCCTAAAAGGCGGCCCGGATGCCTGATTATGGGGCGTCTGGGGAGGATTAAGGGGGTATTTGGGTAAAATTAGGCGCAATTAGGGGCGAAAACAGCCGAAAACCTGTGTTTGGGTTTCGGCTGTCGAGGGAAGGGCTTTTTTGCAAAGGTCTCAACCTCCCTGACAGAGCCCAACACTATCTTGTAGTCGCATCCTGGTGTGACATTCTTTATAGGTTGCCCTGGAATATAAATACAACGAGTTTCCTTCATCTGTTCAAGGGGATTTTTCTTTACTGATGTGTTACTCATACCGGCCATTTTATTTATCCTCCCTTTTAGGTTGAGTTAATGTTAATAGATTGAAATTGAGATTTTCTAATTTTCCTTTACCTAATTGATCCAAACTAATAGTATGCTTTTCACCTTGTTTAGATAAAAGTGAAATGGGCTCTCCATCAGGAACATTTCCATATACATCTATATATTCTAAATTGAGTTCTCCTTTAATATTTTCATTATTAAACATTTCATATACTCCTTGGGGCCCATTCACCACCAACGGCGCCCTCACCCGCACCACCTTCGGACTCCCAATCTCAACCTCCCCGTTGCTCAACTTGATATACGCCCCCTTGCAGGTAATCAGAATCTCTTCCTTCGCCGCTATGGTGATTTTTCCTGCACTGCTGGTTAACGTTGCATCCTTCAGTGCATTCAGCTGCAGCTCGTCATTCTGTGCCTGTACTTCCACTTTGCCCTGATTGGCCTGCATCTTGATGCCGCTGCTTTGCGCAAACAGGTTAACGCTCTCTGCCGCATGGGCGGTCAGGCTTTGGCCGGCGCTGATATCGGTGTTTGCCCCGCTTACCAGGTGGATATTTTCATTGGTGGTATGTAGTTGGCTTTGTTGGGTTGCGGTAGCAATGCCGGCCGGGGCGGTTTGGATCAAACCGGCCTCTTTCAGGTCTTTGAGTGCGTCTTGAACTGCACCCCAAAAGTTGGACATCCCCTCCAACTCACAAGGTGCAGTTTTTTTATGAGCAAATATACATTACACTTCAAATACCAAGCTGTACTCCACTACCTGCACATACGCAGCCAACAGCGTACCGCAGACCACTGCGGCATCTCACGAACCCACCTGCGGCAATGGATACGCGCCTATCAGGAAGGCGGTATCGGCGCACTCGAACATCCACAATCCAAAACCATGACCGAACACCGCAAAAACCCCTTCATCGCCGACAAACCCGACCACGAAAAAACACAGGCAGAGCTTATCGAAGAGTTGTGCTATATGCGCGCAGAGGTCGCCTACCTAAAGGAGTTAAAAGCCCTCAGCCAAAAGCGGACCGAAAAGGACAAAGCCAAACCGTCCAAGCACTGAGGGCGCAACACCCACTCAAATACCTGCTGCACATCGCAAACCTGCCCAAAAGCAGCTTTTACTACCACCACCAAGACCGGCCCGACCCCGACGCAGCCGACAAAGCCCTCCTTGTCGAAACCTACCGGCGGCATAAAGGACGCTACGGACAAAGGCGCATTGCCGCCGCATTAGATTGGAACCGCAAAAAAGTGGCGCGGTTGATGAAGCAGTTGGAACTGAAAGCCCTCATACGGGCGAAAAAAGCCTACCGCCATCCCGCCATGGGCGAGATATCGGAACACCTCCTCAAACGCCGGTTCAAAGCCCGAAAGCCCAACGAAAAATGGCTGACCGACGTGACCGAACTCAAAGGGAGCGACGGCAAACTGTACCTCTCGCCAATCTTGGACTTGTTCAACCGAGAAATCGTCGCCTACGCCATGAGCCGCAATGCCAACAGCGAAATGGTGAAGGAAATGCTCGAAAAAGCCGCACCCCGTCTGACTGATAAGGGAACGATGCTTCATTCCGACCAAGGTGTGCTGTACCGTACGGCGGAATATAGGAAATTGATTGCAAAACATTCCATGGTTCAAAGCATGTCGCGAAAGGCGAACTGCTGGGACAATGCGCCGATGGAAAGCTTCTTTGCGGTGTTGAAGACAGAGTGTTTCTATAACGCAGGATAATTGACGGTGGACGAATTGATGAAACAGATAGATGACTATATGGATTACTACAACCGCGAGCGTTGCAGTTTGAAATTGAAAAAGCTGAGTCCTGTCGCATACAGAACCCAGCTTGCACAGAGCGCCTGAAAAGGCTTTTATGAGTGTCCAAGATTTGGGGGTCAGTTCATTTTATCAATTGCCCCAGCTTTTTCTCAATAAATCCCTTGTTGTTAAAGTCTCCGGTTATTTCAATAAGAAGTTTGTCCAAGACTTTGTTCAGGGATTGCTTCGGTGTTATTTTTTAGACCCACCTGCCGACAGATTGTTTATGGCCTGGCTTTACCATATAGGTTTTCTACGCAACGGCTCGTCATGGTCTCCTTTGACCAGCTCCCAAATGGTCAGACCCATTTGGGGGCCGAGAAGTGCTTTTTGCGTTCTCTCCCCTTCTCCTTCAGGGAAAATTTCTCCTTTATTGAAATGACGGGTTTCGCCGTTAAAGCTGGTAATTTTCCATATGCCCGAAATCGGGACAGGCTCTTCCTCGACGCCGATGATTTCCTGCGGTGCTTGGGTGTAGATCTTTTTACCGTCTTTTTCTTCTTCCACTTCCCAGCCGTCCCATCTTCTCGACCAATAATACATCTGTTCGCGGGTAATGCCGCCCATATTTTCACGAGGATATTTTTCACGTATCGGTTCTAAAGCGCGGTTTAGCGCAATGTAGTCCAAGGGTAAATCTTCGTGGATATCTCCGGTTTCAGGCAAATTGCCGATTTTGAAAACTTTAATACCTGCTATATCACGCATCTTAATATCGGGATGATTTGCCAAAACAGGCTCTATCCTGCCTGCCGGTAGCTGTCCGTAAAGTTCCCTGCCAACCAATGTATACCAACTGATACTGCGTATGTTGTATCTATAAAACGTTGACAAATAATCGGTAGTAACCGGAATTAGACCGAAATTCTCGCGGCAAACCCCGTATTCGTATGGCGCACCGTCGAAATAATTATGCGGCGGAATCGCTGCCAGTCCGATATAGCCATGGAAAACATCCAGCTTCTCTGCAATCTTGTCGACAAATTCATCCAGTTTGCTAAATCTTGGGGGGAAGACAAAATTTCCAGTGGCAGGTTAAAAAGCAGAGTGCCTAGCGGCATATGGGCTTCATTAACCAAACCTGCAGCGATAGAGGTAATGTCGAAATAATAGGATGCGCTGGTATCTGCATGCTCGCTTTGCATTCCCCACATCACCTCTGGCGGATTTTCCTTCCGACTATCCAGCCAACGGTAGATTGTATCTCGTTCTTTCTGATATGATTTTTCAGTCAGTTTGACTTTTTTAATATCCCTATGGCCTCTTTCGTGCCTAGCTATTGTCAGTTTATCTTTCGCCCATTCGTAATAGAAATCCATCAAACCGGTTAAGACATCGGCGACATCATCGCGGGTATTGAAATAGACTGCGCCGCGTATGCCCAGTTTCAACAGGGTAAAGCCATGTTCGTTGTAGCGTTTGGTGCGGTCGGCGGTGTAGCGGATGGCGGCGATTTTCTTTTTGGTATCATCCATAGATTATCCTTTCTTAATTAAAATGAAGATTTGTGTCCGGCAGCGCAGCTGTTGCGGGCTTCTTCTTTGCTGGTAATGATTTCTCCATTGCAACCTAATACGGTTACGTGAGGGCTGGCATCAGCCTCCTCTTTGCTTGCCTCGCTGATATATTCAACAGTACAATCAATTACAGAATTTAAAAACAAAGGTCGTCTGAAATTTTTAGACGACCTTTGTTTTCACACGCCCTCAACATCAATCCGATAACGTGCAACCTTAAGTATAGTGGATTAAATTTAAACAAGTACGGTGTTGCCTCGCCTTGCCGTACTATCTGTACTGTCTGCGGCTTCGTCGCCTTGTCCTGATTTAAATTTAATCCACTATATTATTCCTACTTTAAAATTTGGGTTCTTTCTGCAAATAAGGTAGTAAATCGGGATCCTGATAGCCCTCATCAATTTTATACCCCTTGCTAACCAACATGGCCTCCTCTTTTTTGCGTTTTGCCAGTTCAATATTTCGGTAGCGTTGCCAGTATTCCGGCAGGCGGGAGCTGATTTTATCCATTTCTTCTTGAAGTTTATCGATGCCATAACCGTCAGGGATAAATGTGTTATATATGTCATTTCGGGTGCTGTAGCGCGCGGTTTTAAACTCAATCCGCATTATATACTGCCCCCATTCTTTAAAACTCAATGTTTTATTAATTTGATCTAAATCTTCTTGGTCGTTGACGGTTGAGTCAAATGAAAGACTCATTTCAACACCATCTAAATAAAAATCTGCAAAAATGGCTCGTTGTATTATCACGCTATACCATGTATTGAAATCGGGAACTACACCGGGATCGGTAATATTACCCAAGCCAAAATTTTCTTCATCTTGGAAATATCTGATGGCATCTTTACCTGTCAGCCGAGGACTGGATAAATAAATATAACGTTGCCAGCCACTGTCCTGTATCCGCTTCATCAGCTTAACCCATAAATCATAGGCTTTCACGATGGCGGATAAGTTCGCCGGCACTGATACCGCTGTTTAAAACAATATCATTTACTCCCTCTCCCTCAGGTTCGGAACGTACCGATCCCATGGCGGTAAAGGTATGCGGAATAGTCAGGTCATGGCCGCTGTGGCGGATGGTGACGGCTCCCAATTGTTTCGACGGCCACTTCAAATCTAAAAAGCCGACCAGTTCTCCTGCGGTATGGTGATCCGCAACCGCACCTGCCTGTTTGAAGCTTTCCGGCCCTTTTTTGCCCAATTGTAAAGTTACTTCCTGCGGCATGATTTTCTCCTTGTTGTCTAAAGCATGAACTGTTAATGAGATCAGAGCGAGCAAAAGAGTAGCGAGCAAAGCTGCTACAGCCCGCTCACTGATTGCCTTGTGGATCGTTCCAAGATTCATCGGTTTCTCCTTTTTTGGTGCTGCCTATCCAGCCTGCTATGGTTTGCAGGTGTCCTTCAATATATTCCCTACTTTTCGGATCACTCATTAAATTATGATACTTATCCGCTACGTCTAAAATCCATTTCATCCTACTATCATATTCCTCTGCTTTCATATTGTCTGGTGCATAGGAGAATGGGTCTTCCTTCAACCTGTATTTGACCCTTTCCGCCTGCGGCAGCGGCATACCGTGCCGGTTGAAAGATTCAACCGCATGATTACCACCGGATTCTTTCAACCTTTGAAGATAGACGGCATACGGTTCTTCTTCATAGCTGCTGTGGAAGCGGATAAAAGTCTTGGGATTCTTTGTCCACCGTTGCATTTCTGCACCTAAACGCATCCATGGATGATCCCAGCATATGCTTTGGAGGATATTCTTCTGTTCTTGTACTGCAATCAGCTTAAGGTGTTGGATTTGGTATCGCAACGCTTTTTTACTATTAGGTTTTAATTTTTCTATGTTTGATAAATATTTGAAAGCTTCCTGTATTTCATAGGTCAAATTAAAACCCTTTACACCAGGCAGGGCTGTAGAAGCCCATGGTAAAGCATTGAGGGCTTTTTTTACTGGAGCAACATAATTACTTGCATTACGGCTGGCTTTACATTGTTCAAACGAACCTGGACTCAGTGCCCAAGCCCAATGCCATGGCGCAACATCCATAAATAGCCATAAATTCCCTTTGGCGAAAATATGAGCGGATTTCGCTGCATCACGATATTTTTCAGCCCATTTCGGTACATACCGAACTTTGGCAGCCCAAAGACCTGTTGTTGTAACCCAAGAGTTAAATGTGGCTGCTACCGTTTTTGAGGCAAATGCACCTAACCCCATCCAATAAAAACGCCCTGTTAAATTGGGGTTGCCTCCTAACTCTTTCTCCATTTCTAGATAAATCCGTGCATAAATTGCCGCAATTCTTCGTGCACGTTGCTCATACCATACTTCAAGACGGTATTGATTATTTCCAGTTTTATTGGAAAGTTTAATATAACTCGTCTGTTGTAAGATAGACCAAAAAGTATTACAGGTACATTTTTCGGAATGACAACTTTTTGGGGTTTGATTGGTTTGTGAGGTACTAAATGTTAAATTAGTCGCCATTTTTATGCATCTCCAAATGGTGGGGCAGAATCAAAATCAGCCCATTGTAATTCAGTTTTTAATTCCTGCTGTTTTTCTGCATGTATTCTATGACTAAGACCTTTAGTAGTCGTAATGCCGGTAATTACCTCATCTTTATTATGGATAATATACGCAATAGAATGCATAGGTTTGCCATCAGGAAATAAATTGAAACTGCTCATCATATTTTTCAACCGCAGGCATACCTTTCATATTTATCCCTGCACTATTCGGCCCCGTTACCACCAACGGCGCCCTCACCCGCACCACCTTCGGACTTCCGATCTCAACTTCCCCATTCGCCAGTTTGATATACGCCCCTTTGCAGGTAATCAGTATCTCTTCCTTCGCCGCTATGGTGATTTTTCCTGCGCTACTGGTTAACGTTGCATCCTTCAAAGCATTCAGCTGCAACTCGTCATTCTGTGCCTGCACTTCCACTTTGCCCTGGTTCGCCTGCATCTTGATGCCGCTGCTTTGGGCAAACAGGTTGAGGCTTTCTACCGCATGGGCGGTCAGGCTTTGTCCGGCGGTGATGTCGGTATGGTTGCCGCTGACGAGATGGATGTTTTCATTGGCGGTGTGCAGTTGGCTTTGCTGGGTTGCGGTAGCGATGCCGGCGGGGGCGGTTTGGATTAAACCGGCTTCTTTCAGGTCTTTGAGGGCGTCTTTCAGACGACCCCTTTGGGTTTCTTCATCGGTGTTGTGGTTGTTGGCGGTTTGGGCGGCTTTGTTCAGGCTTTTGGCCAGGGAGAGTGCCTGTTCGAGTTGGGCGACGGCATCATCCATATCCAGCACTTTACCGTTGGCATCCTGGTTTTGTGCGCTGACGAGTATGCCCTTACCCGCCCGTACGGCACCCCAACCATCGGTTCTGAGTTCGAAGCCTTCGCCGTTCTCTCCGCGTTTGTTGCGGTTTGAGTCGACGATGTGGCCGAGGTTGAGTTGGGATTTTTGGTAGTCGGTGGCGAGTTTGATGTGTTCCCGTCCCTTTTGGTCTTCCATCCTGAGTTTGTTGTTCGCCCAAGTGCGGATGACGTTTCTTGTGTTCCAATCGGCGGGGATGTGGTCGGGATGGGCGCTGTCGTGCATGACGCCGGAGATATACGGGCGGTCGGGATTGCCTTGGACGAAGGACAGCATCACTTCGGTGCCTTCGTGTAAAGGGGAAGTGGATGCCGTATTCGGGACCGGCATAGGGTTTGGCCAGTCGGACGGGACGGCTTTCGCCGCCGGGACTCCATTCGTCCAAATCAAACGGTAATTTGACGCGGTAGCGGCCCATATCGTCGATATAGGCGTAGGTGCAGTTCTCCGCCGCGGTCACCCGTGCCGGCAAGGTACCGGCGATATGGGGACGCGGGGTGGTGCGTTCGGGACGGAAGGCGAGTTGGGCGGGGATGGCGGTAAAGGTATGGCTGTAGGCGGTATCGCGGCTGCCGCTGTGTTCCATGGAAAGTACCAGCCAGCCGTCGGGGGCTTCGGGGAAAGCAGTATCGGTTTGGAACACTTTCATCGGTGTCATGGAGACGACGTTGCCGCCGCCGGCTGCGATGGTTTGGCGGCAGAGGTTGGCTTCGTTCAACAGAGTCGTCTGAACTTTGGCTTCATCGGGGGTTTTGGGATGAAGGCCCCAGTTTTGCTGTTTGCCCAGTAAGACGGTGTTGTCGGCTGATTCTTCGGACTGTTTGTTGTCGGTTTCGGCAAAGAGGTCGGTATCGGCAGTGCGGTAGTTGTAGTCGGCCGTGCGTATGCCTTCGACGATGGGGTTGTGGCGGATGCTTAAGTTGAAGAGTGCTTCGGTACCGACACTCTCCAATCCGGCATGGGGACGATAGGAAACGGGGTAAGGCTTGGCTGCGCAAATAGTGTTCGGGACTGTCGCCGAAGACGACTACGTCACCATGTTGTTCATGCTGTTCGAAGGCATACCAGATGCCTTCTTCCTCACACAGACGGTTGATAAAGGCGAAGTCGCTTTCGAGATACTGGGTGACATACTCGCGTACACTGTAGCTGCGGCTCTTTTGGAAACGGTAGTCGACACCGGAGAAGCCGTGGTGTTTGAAGACGGCGGCGACGATGTCGGGGACGGTTTGGTGTTGGAACAGTCGGGAGGATTGGAAATGTTTTAAAGCCGCGAAACGCGGCTCTAAAACAAAGCGGTAAACGGTTTCATCCTTGGATACCGACAGCTTCTCACACGAAGTCACGATGCCCTGCCATTGTTTCGCCGGTAGGTCGTCTGAAGCAGCCCCGAATGCACTGACCACTTCCGACAGTAAACCTTCCTGCGGACGAATCTCAAACGCTGCGCGCTGATTTAGATAAGAAGACAGCGGCAGGGAGGAATCGGTGGAGGTGGCGGTGATTTCGACGCGGTAGGCGGTGTTGGCGGCTTCGGAGGCGGTGAAGGATTTGACGGAGAGGGAGGGGGAGAATCGGGCGAAGGTGAGGTGGTAGGATTGGCGGGCAGTCATGGTCGGGTATTTCTAAGATGACGATGGGGTGGGTATGGTAGTTTGAATGGGGGTGGGTGGTCAAGCTGGGGATTGGTGGTGGAAAGGCCGTCTGAATGGTAACCAAACTTGTTGGCTTTCTTTCAGACGGTCTTTAAACATAGCCTTATTCAAACAAGACGTCTATGCCTTCTTCTCCAACCTCCAAGCTCGCACGCTCCGGCATATGGCCTGCCGTCTGCTGCCATTGCAAAAAGCTTTGCGCGATGGCAGGCATGACTTGGCGGTTGAGCAAATGGTCGATATTGCGTGCGCCGCTGTCGCCGGTGGTGCAAGAATCAGCCAAAAGCGCTGCAAAATCTTTGCTGTAACTGAGGTGTGTTTGATGGGCTTCGTACAGTCGGTCAGCAATTTTATTCAACTTCAGTCTGACAATTTGAGCCAATGCCTCTTTTTCCAGCGGACGATAAGGAACAACCTGCATACGCGCCAACAACGCGGCTTGGAAATGGTCTGTCAGTATCGGACGAATAGCTTCTGCCAACTCTTCCAAACTGAACTCAGGTATTTCATCGGTTTCAATAGGGTCGTCTGAAACGCCGGCGTTTTCAGACGAGCTATCCGGCATTTGCGCAGAAAGTTCGACTTCAGTGTCCACAATCTGCTCTTGCGCGTTTTGCTCTTTACCTTCTTCTGCAACAGCTTCTTCTGTTTCTTCAGGCTCTTGCGGTTTCAGCAATTGGGTCAATTCGTTCGCACCCAAGTTTGACGTCATCAGGATAACGGTATTTTTGAAATCGATTTCGCGACCTTCTCCGTCACGCATCATGCCTTTATCGAATACTTGGTAGAAGAGATTGAGAATGTCTTTATGGGCTTTCTCTACTTCGTCCAGTAATACGACGCTGTAAGGTTTCTGACGTACTGCTTCGGTCAAAACGCCGCCTTCGCCGTAACCGACATAACCCGGAGGCGAACCTTTAAGTTGGGAAACGGTATGCGCTTCGCGGTATTCGGACAGGTTGATGGTAATCAGCGATTTTTCGCCGCCGAACAGCGCATCTGCCAAAGCCAGCGCCGTTTCTGTTTTACCTACGCCGGACGGACCGCTCAACAGGAATACGCCCAATGGGGAATCGTTGGTTTTCAAACCTGCTTTAGCGGCTCTCAAACTTTGCGCGATAGCATGAATGGCTTCACTTTGCCCAACCACGCGTTTCTCAAGCAGGCTTTCCAGTTGCAGCAGGTTTGCCAGTTCGTCTTTGAGAACGCTGCCTGCGGGGACACCTGTCCAATCGGCAATAATATCGGCGATTACGGTCTCATCAACGCTGGTGAAAATCAACGGTTTGCCGGCGACAACGGCATCAAGCTGTTGCTGTTTCTCGGTTAGGTTATGTTGCGCTGCTTGTCGCTCTTCAGAAGTCAATTCTGTATTTTTGGCAGCTTCCATCAAGGATTGGATTTCATCCGCCAATTGTTTTTCTTCCTGATATCGGCGGTTCATTTCTTCACGCTCTTCATTCAATTGGGCAATCTCTTGCTCAACTTGTCGAATGTTCTCTTGCTGTGATGCATTCAGACGACCTAATTGCTTGTCGGCGTCCAATGCTTCCAGTTCGCGTTGCAGTGAAGAAATTTGGGCATCCATCAAACCGAAAATATGAGGCACGGTATCCAAACTCATGCGGACGCGTGCAGCTGCCGTATCCAACAAATCTACGGCTTTGTCCGGCAATTGACGACCGGTAATGTATTTTCGGGAAAGTTGTACGGCTGCGATGACGGCGGAGTCCTGAATATGGACTTTATGGTACGCGGCATAACGTTGCTTCAAACCGCGAAGCATTGTGAAAGCAGCCTCGTCATCAGGTTCATCAACCTTGACCATTTGGAAACGGCGTTCCAATGCAGCATCTTTTTCAAAATATTGTTTGTATTCGCTCCAGGTTGTCGCTGCGATGGTACGCAATTCACCCCGCGCCAAAGCCGGTTTTAAGAGGTTGGCAGCATCCGCACCGCCTGCGCTGTTTCCGGCGCCGATTAAGGTATGCGCTTCGTCGATAAATAATAAAACGGGTTCTTCAGAATTTTGAACGGCCTCGATAACATTGCGCAGGCGTTGTTCAAATTCACCTTTCACACCTGCACCTGCTTGTAAAAGACCTAAGTCCAACACCAATACTTGGGTGTTCTCCAATATCTTAGGCACCTCGTCCGAAGCGATTTTCAATGCCAGACCTTCTACCAATGCAGTTTTACCGACACCTGGTTCGCCAACCAGAATCGGATTGTTCTTACGGCGGCGCGATAAAATATCCATCATTTGACGGATTTCAGTTTCGCGCCCAAATACAGGGTCAATACCGCCTTGAGCAGCTTTTTCAGTTAAATTGACGGTAAAGCGTGCAAGCGCATCGTTTTGTCCTGCCGTACCGGTTTGTTGGGGTTTAGATTCCGCTGAAACTGTATGCTGATTTTCTTCTGAAGCGGGCTGCGCAAATGTATTATTCTCGCCTTCGATAGAAACTTCGTCCAACCAGGTTTTTAGACGACCTATCTGGGTTTCAGTCAGGCTTAATAACGGCCATGCTTCCTGCGTCATCAGACGGTAAGGAGATTTCAGCAATGCCTGATACAGGTAAGCCGAACGGATTTCAGATGCGCCTTCATCACTTGCCAGCAACCATGCATCTGACAATAAACTAATCAATGATTTAGACAAAGAGGGGTTGCCACGAACATTACGTGGCAGTTTGTCCATCGTACTCAGCAAAGGATTCCAAATATTTTCTAAATCAATTTCATAACGCCTCAGCAAGGCATTAACGTCCCCGTCCCCTAGTTCGAGTAATTTGATAAATAAATGGTCAACCGTAATTTCGGCATGACCTCGTGTTTGACATAAGCCGGCTGCAGCTTCCATCGCCTGCTGACAATGCGTGTTCAGACGACGTAATAATAATGCTTGATCATGTGCAGACATTTGATATCCCTGATGTAAAAATGTGTTATAAAAAAGTGCTACCTTTATCAGGCAGCACTTTATGTGGATTATTAAGCGCGGCTTTCGTTCCAGCTGTCGGAATGAATGATGTTTCCGTCTTTATAAGTCCAAGTGATTTTTTCGTAACGCAATTCAACGCGTTCCAAGTGATTGTAACGTTCGCGAGCAGGATCTTTGATGTTGTGCATTACAGGACCCACTGCTACAACTTTAACGTTGTCCAGTTTGGTATTGAAATACTCTTTCTCTTGACCGGAAGCGTCAATTTGATACCACTTGATCTCTACTTCTTTCAAAGTTTGACCAGTTGTTACTGCTTTGTACAGGTATGGTGAAGAAGCATCGTATTCTTGAACAATACGATAGGTTCGTGAACGCGAGTACCTGTCAATTTGCCGGTATTGGCATCCGTAGGAATACGGACATTGTGCAGAAACTCAACGATTTCAACGCTGTCTTCGCGACCATTGACGTCAACAGAACCTTTAATAACGGAACCGCCGTCGTCTTTCAACCACATATAAGCAGGAATTGCCATATTTTTACTCCTTAGTTTTATTGAAAACGCCTTAAGTTTTGAGGTTTAAAGCAACTTGTGCTGCATTAGAGTTACTGTTTTACAGCCGGAATCAGTATGATCTCAACCCTACGGTTTTTAGCCTTACCTTCTTCCGTCTGATTATCTGCAATAGGTTTGGTATCACCCAATCCTTTAACCTCAAACCGACTCTCCGGAACATTAGAAGAGATAACCAACCAATCTTTAACTGATTGAGCACGTTTTTCTGATAACTGTTGATTGGAAACAGGATTTCCAACATTATCAGTATGTCCTTCAACTAAAATGCGTGTATCAGGATGTGACTCAATTGCTTTTAATGCACCAATCAATGCTTTATTGGCATTATTTTTTAGTTCAAACTGACCTGTTTCAAACAAAGCCAAGCTGTCTAAAGTAATAACTACTGGTTTCACAGGTTCTGGTTTTATCGGTTTTGGAGGTGGAGGATCTTTCGGCATTAAGGCTTTTAACTTTGGAATATATAAATCCGCACGATATAACCCTAATCCTAAATGTGCCGGCACACCCTCATTACGGTATTTCTCAAGCAATTGCAAATCCTGCTTTAGCAATACCAAATGTTGTTGCCGCTCATTTGAATTTGCCTCAGACCTAACATTTTCTATATGCCGGCTGATTTGTTCTATTAAACGGCTATTGTTTTTCATAGAGAAAAACGAAGCAGATAAAAAACCTAATGCGCAAACGGATAATACTTTAAAAAGTATATCAATAGCATGATTTTTATGATAAACGGTATATTTATCTGACAATTCGGTATGAATATATTGAAATTGATTACCTTGATAACTATTAAAAGAATGGATTAACCCTTGTGTATTCTTAGATATGTAAGTTGCCCATACTGATTTGGCTTGGCAGTCTCCATCGTCAACTACGCTTAAGCTGCGTACATCGACATATTCCCACCCCCCGTCTGTACGATTCAACAATTGCTCTTCGACGCAATTGAGTGCTTCGATCAGCCAGATATATTGACAGCCGTTTGATTGTTTATTTGCTGTAAAAACTCAATAGACAGACTTTCTTTAAAATCATTAAAAAACTGCTTAATACTTAATACATTCCATCTACCTTGAGTTTTTAAGGCAAAAAATAGCTCTCTTTTATCTGAAGACTCTTTGAAAAGAAAGGGAGCACGGATAACAAAACTCACAGGTATAGATATACCCATCTTTTTCTGCAAAAACAATATATTGCGCAACCACCCACGCATAACCATAGACACATCGGAATTTATGGCGGGAGATAACACCAGCTCTATGCTGAGTGAGATTTGTTTACGGGCTATATTCTGAAGCAGATTCCAAACTACAGTGTATAAATGTTCTGGATTAAAAATATTTATATATACTGCGTCATCATATCTATCGACTAAATTTGACATCTTCACTGCAGAATCAGGCATACGCAAAACGTAGCGCTCGGTAAATCCCGTATTATTTAATTCTGTCGCGATTTGCTGCCAAACTTCTGAACCGATACTGATGTTTTCCTTGTTCTTACGCTGTCTGATTAACCAAACACACAAGATAGCAACAATTGACAAAGCTAGAATACCGCCTTTCAGCATCCAACTAGCTTGCCAATATATTGCCAATACATAAAACAGTATAAGCTCAACTACTATAAATATAATGAAAGACGAGAGCTTTTGATAAGTCATTATGAAATTACTCTAAATTTATAATGCTTGAGTTTGTTCAGCCAAAGTATCTAGATAGTATCCAAATGCAAAATAAGCTACTACTGCAATAACAGAACAACAGATAAATACCCATATCGGACTAATCGTAAGCAAACTCTTAAGAGGCATGCTTTTACGATCAACATAGAATATTTGTCCATCTTGAGTTACCGCATTGCTAGACAATCCAGAAACCATTTTTTTCAAGCTATTTTGTGAATTTTGGAGAGCCATTTCATCTAAAATATAACGTCCCTTGAAACCTAAATTGATTACACTCAAATATGCCTCAGCGATCAAAGAATTGGCACTTCCTGTTTTGCATAGCTTTTCAATTTTGTCGCACAACACATCGCCTGCATTGTATGATTGGAAGAAATGTACTTGCATGGGATTCATTTCCCATACTTCCCTATCACTTCCTTGCAGATTCTGCAGTGCAACCTCATCCAAAAGCGCACACTGCGCATAAGAAATCTCTTCAATCTCCTCTGCACTACGCCCAGAGCTTGCTAAATTCTTTCTTAAGTTTTCTACCAAAGTTTTGCAATACTCATACCATGTTGAGGCATGCTCGGGACTAAAACCTGCCGATAATGCGGATACAGTCAAAGCAGTATCTCTTAATTCACTTCGAATCAATGGATTATGGTTCATACTAAATACTCACTACTGCAAATAAGCTTAAATGTAAATTAGGTATAGATGTTGGAACATAAATACTACATACCTGCGATTGCATCATTCTTGAAAATGCCACATGCCGTTTGTCTAATCTAAAGTAAACATTATCCATTCGGAACGGTAAACCAGGAGGAGTTTGATTCAATAACTGCAAGGCACTCCCATTACTGCCGTATTGATAACGCGTTCGACGTCTTCAGGCGCCCCAATTTTGCTGACCAATGGTAATTGCTTCTGCAATTCAGCAAAAACAACGGAATCAGAATGTGCCGAGATATAAAACTCCGCATTATCATCAATCCTGCTGTCAAATATCTGAGCACGCCAGTGTGTAGATTTTGTATGTTCTAACGACAATTCGATGACAGGCGATGGAATTACTTCATCCAACAGACTGCGAATTTTCAACTCCAAACGGTTGAAGGTTCCAAACAAATCAAAGTGATCGTATGGCTCCATCTCATTAACTGATTCACTAACTCTGAATGTGTACAACATACCAAGTAAACGAACCAAGAGCTTATAAAGCTCCTCTGGATGTTGCTGCGGATAATCATTCAAATGTTTCAATTCAGGATAAATCGTATTTAATCCGTGCAAGAACCAAAACAATGTCGAATCAGACACAGAAAAATCGACCATATTTTCACTACGCGCCCGACGGCGGGCAGATAAGTTATCTATACGGGACAACACCAGCAAAGTGATTCTATTCAGACATGAAAGTAAAACTTCCGATCCTGTAATCGACAATAATGGAGGGATGTAGTCTTTAGACCAAATCAATGCCCCATTCTCGTTTTTTTCCACTAGTCCGATGGGGCATGTAATGTAATCGTCATTATCCTCGAAATCAAAACGAATTTGTAAATTTAATTGCTCAACGGCAAGTTCTGCCTCCTCAGCGGAAAATAAATCCTCAACTTGCTCGAACTTTTTCACAAACCGTCTAGGGGTATTTCCAGCCCCGTTTTCATCCACCAAATTCGGTACATGCGCTTGATAAACAGGGAGAGCCAGCAACACTGTATTTCTTGCTCTCACAGGAAGGCTATTAATGTCACGAACTTCAACAGAGCCACTGCCGGACTGTAAATCGATCAAGGTTCCGTCCGGCAGACATGCCTGAAGTTCATTCAGTTTAATTTTTCCTAACTCAAGCGTCTGCTGATCGAACTCGCAACGAAAACATCCCCACTTGAATTCGCCCATCAATTTTATTACATTTGCATAAATGTAACTATTAAAAACATTTTGTTGTTGGAAGTGCTGAGGAGAGAGCAAGACACCCTCTTCCCATAATGGTTTATGAAATTTCACTGTTTATACCTTTTAAATACCTTTTGTCAGATAAATTTTGAATGCAATAGACAACAGTATACCTAACACTTATACTATTTAGATAGAAATATATCCAAATTTAGTATTTATATTTCATCTTGAACAAAAGATCCCCCCTTCAACACATAACAGAGAATAGGATTAGCCGTGAGCAAAAGTTTCCAAAACGAAGTTCCACCTTCACGTATCAATATCAAACTAGACCTCCATACCGGAGGCGCACAGAAAAAAGTCGAGCTTCCGCTCAAGCTTTTAGTCACCGGTGATTACAGCAATGGTCAAGACAAACGCGACCTTGCCGAAAAAGAAAAAGTCAATATCAACAAAAACAACTTTGACTCCGTATTATCTGACTTCAACCCCAAAGCCAACCTGACTGTGAAAAACACCCTCTCCCCGGCCGGCGGCGAGATGAATATCAATTTGAATTTCAAATCTATGCGGGATTTCCACCCGGAACAAATTGCACAAAATGTTCCCGAGCTGCGCGCTTTATTGGCTATGCGCAACCTGCTCCGTGACTTGAAATCCAACCTGTTGGACGATTCGGCATTCCGTCGTGAACTGGAAACCATCTTGCGTGACGAAAATCTGTCTGCCGAACTGCGCGACCGCCTCGAAAAAATTGCACCTGTTAACAAATAAAACACAAGGTCGTCTGAAAACACCCGTAAGGATTTAAAATATGCAAAAACGCCAAGAAGCCCAAACAACCGTTATAGAACAAGAAAACACAGCCAGTATTTATGAAGCGCTGTGCCAAAAAATCAACTTAAACGCTGTCGACTCCGTCATCGACATCGAACAGTTCCAAAGCGCCGAAAAAATGTCCGAAGCCTCTGCGGATGAACGTATCGCAGCAGCGGTCAGCGTATTTTTAAAGATGATTCAGGACTCATCTCAAAAAGTAGAACGCCTCGACAAAAGCCTGTTGGACTACCACATCGCACGCATTGACGAACAGCTCAGCCGCCAATTAGATGAAATCCTCCATAACGAAGAATTCCAAAAAATCGAATCTGCATGGCGCGGCTTGAAATTCTTGGTTGACCGTACAGACTTCCGTCACAACGTTAAAATCGAAATTCTCGACGTGTCCAAAGAAGACTTGATTCAAGACTTTGAAGATGCGCCTGAAATCGTCCAAAGCGGACTGTATCGCCACGCCTATAGCAATGAATACGACACCCCGGGCGGCGAACCTATCGGCGCAGTCATCTCCAACTATGAATTTAACCGCAGCCCGCAAGACATGGCTTTGCTGCGCAATATTTCACGCGTCTCCGCTTCTGCACACATGCCATTCATCGGCTCTGTCGGCCCATCTTTCTTCGGTAAGGAAAGTATGGAAGAAGTCGCCGGCATTCAGGATTTGGCGAACTATATGGACCGTGCCGAATACATCAAATGGAAAAGCTTCCGCGAAACCGATGATGCGCGCTATATCGGCCTGACCCTGCCACGCTTCCTTGCCCGTCTGCCTTATGGTAGCGATACAGTTCCTGTACGCAGCTTCAATTACGAAGAACAAGTTAAGGGTACCGAACACGATCGTTACTTATGGGCAAACGCATCCTTTGCCTTCGCTGCCAACATGGTTCGCAGCTTCATCAACAACGGCTGGTGCGTTCAAATCCGCGGACCTCAAGCCGGCGGTCTGATCGAAGACTTGCCTATCCATATGTATGATTTAGGTACCGGCAATCAAGTGAAAATCCCTACCGAAGTCCTGATTCCCGAAACCCGCGAATTTGAATTTGCCAATTTGGGCTTCGTACCGCTGTCTTTCTATAAAAACCGCGATTACGCCTGCTTCTTCTCGGCCAACTCAGCACAAAAACCTGCGCTCTACGAAACCAAAGAAGCGACGGCAAACAGCCGCATCAATGCCCGTTTGCCTTACGTTTTCCTGCTTTCCCGTCTGGCTCACTATCTCAAGCTGATCCAACGCGAAAACATCGGTACAACCAAAGACCGCCGCATGCTTGAACTGGAATTGAACACTTGGATCAATACATTAGTTACTGAAATGACAGACCCAAGCGACGAGTTGCAGGCAACGCATCCTCTGCGTGAGGCCAAAGTCTTGGTTGAAGATATCGAAGACAACCCCGGCTTCTTCAAAGTTCGTCTGTTTGCCCGTCCTCACTTCCAAATCGAAGGCTTGGATGTCAACTTATCTTTAGTTTCCCAAATGCCTAAAGAAAAAAAATAAGCCTATCAAGCTTAACATTTAACCATTTAGAGAAAACCAAGAGAGGGATATTTTCCCCTCTTGGTTTTTTACCTAATCGCTTCCAACACTTGGCATACTGCTGATTAAAGAACACCCGCAGGCGGTTTTACAGCCATCAACTGCAACCGACCTGCCTCCAAACAACATATACTGGCTACCTTCAATAATCGGATTCGTTCCATGTCCCGGAATCGGACAGCTGACCAAATCGCCGACCAAAGCTGCCGGTTTGCCTTCGACAACCATTTCGGAAGATGCTTGAATAACCATACCGCCATGCGTGGTGGCATCTCCTAATCTAATAATCCCTTTCATCATTTTCTCCAATATCATCTATTTTCATCAGAACCAAGCTGAAAAACATTTCTAGCTAATTTAACCCTACGGCTTGACTCAACCTGCCCAAGTAAAAACCGCTATCGGTTTCCCAACCAAACAACTGATGCTTCTGCGCCGTATTTTCAGCGGCCAAACCTAACAAGAACAATGAATTGCCGGATGCCATAGCACCCATGTACAAACCGGGCGTATGCAACAAAAATTTGTCTCTTTCGCTATGCAGTCTTCCTCCCGCATTCTGAATATCGTCCATATACTTTTGCGTATCTTCCCGGGAAGCCAGAAACCATATAGCATCAACCGCATCCCCGTTTAATCCGTAATTTGTATAGTGTTTTAATGCCTGAGATCGTTTACCCTCATCAAACGAGACTGGCCGTTGCAGCCACGCCCGAACCGGCAGTTTTGTCCTTCTTGCCAAATGAGGCGGGGAAAAAACCAGCCACGTCACAGTTTCGGTAAACTCCGCTTCGTCCACATCCCGATTCAGCCAAACCGATAAAACAGCATGAATACCTTCGGATTCGTTCTTATCAAACCACTCGTCTATCAACTCCTCCGGTTTCTGTAAAGGAAGTACTGACCAACCCGATTTTCCCATACCGACATCTTCCGCCATTTCTGCCAGTTTATTCTGCCAATATTCATATACATATTCATCCGATGCATGCAGATGAACCGTTATTTTTTCGGAATAATCCCTTAAAGCGAAGAGTTTTTCCGAAATATTTTTTTCCACTTCATCATCGGCAAAAGCTACAGTGTCTGATATATCGTCCTTTCGATTAAAAGAAACACAATCAAACCGGTAAGCATCCTTTTCCTGGCAAACCACATTCCGCAGGGAAATACCCTCCGGCAAGCCGACATATACATCCGTTAAAGCTACTTTTTTTGCGGCCCACTCAATCCATTTGTTATGTATTTTCTTTTTCTCCAACTCCCATGCTTCTTCTGCTGTGCCTTTATGTATCGATACAATAAACCGGTATATAAAAGCTGCCAGCCAAATCCCGGGGAAAAGCAGCGAATACCACACACCCCCTTTCAGCCAAAAAATCCATATCAATGAAATACAACAACATATTGCCAAGGCAATTATCCATACCGCCGTCCTGCCCCATGTCCTTTTTGCAGGTTGGACCAGAGTGTCGGGAATTTCAGGTATCATCCAATACATATTAAAACCAATAAACTAATTAGTTAGAGTCCAAACCCGGGCATCGTATTATCTTTTCCCCGATATGGCAAATCCACTTTCCAATATCATCGCCCCCCCAAAAAAAACCGAACTATGAATATCCGGCCGGGCAGCTGACAAAGCGATACAAAGGCCGTCTGAAAATACACTTTCAGACGGCCTTTTGCCATATAGCAATACCGATATCCGACCATATCTCTTTTCAGACGGCCTGCATGTAGAAACCAGTAGCGTTGTTTACAGTATTTCCAGGAGAATACTGAAACATGAACATGCACAAAAACACCCGTCTCACCCCGCACCACCGCCAAGCCATTTGGCTGGCCTACACGCAGGAAAAGGAAAGCGTCACCTCCCCGGCACGCCGCTACCAAGTCAGCCGCGTCACCATTTACCGCGCCCTTAAAGCCGCAAGAGGCAGACTGCTCAAACCCCAAACCAGTACCAACAACCGTTTCAAACAGGCAAAGTACGGAATGAAACGCCCGGCCAAGGTAGAACGCGGCATTCAGGAAACTCAAAAGGCAGGCCAAACGCTACAATAAATCCTACCCCGGAGAACTGGTACATCTCGATACCAAACGGCTGCCGCTTCTCAAAGGGCAGAAAGCCACCGATAAGCGGGATTACCTGTTTGTCGCCATCGATGATTTCTCAAGGGAGCTATACGCCGCCATTTTGCGGGACAAAACCGCAGACAGTGCCGCCAAGTTTCTGACCGAACACCTGATTGATCCCTGTCCATACCTGATTGGGTGCGTTTACTCCGACAACGGTACGGAATATAAAGGCTCGGCCAACCATGCTTTCGGTGTAGCCTGTTATGAGAACGGGATTGGTCAAAAGTTTACCCGGGTTGCCCGTCCGCAGACCAACGGTAAGGCGGAACGGGTTATCCGCACCCTGATGGAGATGTGGCATGAGAAACAGTTGTTTGACAGTCCGGAACACCGGCGAAAGGAGTTGTGCCGCTTTGTTAATTTCTATAACACTGTGAAGCCGCACCGCAGTTTGAACGGCGATACGCCGTTTGAGGTCTTGCAGGCTTATTTTTCTCAACCTGTGGTGTAAACAACGCGACGATTTTCTACAGTTGAAGGAAGCATGTGCAGTATAAGCGCGATTTGGCGGAATTTTATTTAACCGTCTAATGCAATTACTGATGCAAATCCAATGCAATCATAGCCAAAAACAAACAGAAAACGAACTACTCAGAACAAATTGTAAAGATAAATTAACAGAATAATACTGAAATCAAATTGTTAATTTTAAGGAAAAAAATAAACCCTCACTATTTCTAAGTAAGGGTTTATTGAAAATCTGGCACGCCCACGGGGATTCGAACCCCGGTTGCCGCCGTGAAAGGGCAGTGTCCTAGGCCTCTAGACGATGGGCGCGTAACCGAGTTGCGAACTATACATAAGCGTTAAAACGCTGTCAACGGGTCGGGCGTTTTTTATGGTCAAACTGGTTTCAGACGACCCTTCTGCTCCTTATCTTTATATCGGCTTTGCCTGTATAATGCCGCTTTTAATGAAAAGGAAAACAAACCATGTGGTTCAAGCAGATCAGTTTTTATCCGCTCAACAAAGAAAAGTTGCCCGAAGCGGACGTACTTGCCGACAAACTTACAGAGGCTGAATTTACCTGCTGCCAAGGTTTGGACTGGTCCAGCGAAGGCTTTGCCGCACCGGTTCCGTTCTCTCCCGAACCCGTTTTCCCTGCCGATTTTACTTTGCGCGTCGCCCTGAAAAAAGAAGAAAAAGTCCTGCCTGCCGGCGTCATCCGCGATATTTTGGAAGAAAAGATTGCGGAAATCCAAAACAATGAAGCCCGCAATGTCGGCCGCAAGGAAAAACAAGAGCTTAAAGAACAAATTACAGACGATCTGCTGCCCCGCGCGTTTACCCGCAGCAGCCGTACTGAAGCGGTGTTCAACACCCGCCACGGCTATCTGCTCGTCAACAACGCGGCTTCCGCCAAAGCGGAAAACATCCTGACCAAGCTGCGCGAAGCCTTGGGCGGTTTGGAAGCCTCGCTGCCGAATACCAAGCAATCTCCCTCTTCCCTGATGACCAGTTGGCTGTTGCAAGGGCATTGCGAAGGCGGTTTTGAATTGGACAGCGATTGCGAACTCAAAGGCGTAGGCGATGTTGTTTCCGTCGTCAAAGTGTCCAAACAAGATTTGACTGCCGATGAAGTGGTCCAACACGTCAAACGGCAAAACCGTAACCCAGCTCGGCTTGGTGTGGCGCGAGCAAATCGCCTTTATCCTCACGCAAGACTTCACGCTCAAGCGCATCCAATACCTCGACGTATTGCAGGAAGAAGCCGAAAGCAACGGCGACGATGCCGCCAGCCTTGCCTTCGCCTCGCAAATCCTGATGGCGGAATCCGTCAGCACCATGTTGGAAGAGCTGGTTTCCTATTTGGGCGGCTGGCAAGACTAATTTTTCAGACGACCTTTACACGATAAAAGGTCGTCTGAAACCTACCTCCGATGGACAACCTTTATGTTTAAACACTTCGCATTCCTGCCGCTCGCCATTATGCTTGCCCTCCCCGCCTCAGCCGCCGTCCTGACTTCCTATCAGGAACCGGGCTGCACCTACGACGGCGATGTCGGCAAAGACGGCAAACCCGCCGGTAAAGGCACATGGCGCTGCCAAGACGGACGCAGCTACACCGGCGCATTTAAAAACGGCAAATTCGACGGACAAGGCGTTTACACCGTCTCCGCCAACCGCGAAACCTTCATCGAACCGTTCAATTCCAACAGCACCAAGTTCCGCAACATGGTACTGTCGGGCACGTTCAAAAAAGGTCTGGCACACGGCAAATTCACCGCCTCGCAAAACGGCGAAACCGTCTTCATCATGAAATGCGAAAACGGCATGATTAAAGAAGTGAAACTGCCCAAAACCAAATAACCCCGCCCCGCATTTTCAGACGACCTCCCCGCAGACGTCGTCTGAAAACCGCAAGAAACAAGGAAAACATTATGAGCATCAAGTCCGACAAATGGATACGCCGCATGAGCGAAGAGTTCGGCATGATCGACCCCTTCGAGCCGAACCAAATCAAAGAAGCCAACGGACAACGCATCATCTCCTACGGCACGTCCAGCTACGGCTACGACATCCGCTGCGCCAACGAATTTAAAATTTTCACCAACATCAACAACACCATCGTTGATCCCAAAAACTTCGACCCGAAAAACTTCGTCACCGTCGAAGACGACTGCTGCATCATCCCGCCCAATTCCTTCGCACTGGCGCGTACGGTCGAATACTTCCGCATCCCGCGCAACGTCCTGACTGTCTGCTTGGGCAAATCCACCTACGCCCGCTGTGGCATCATCGTCAACGTCACCCCGTTCGAACCGGAATGGGAAGGCTACGTAACCCTCGAGTTTTCCAACACTACCCCTCTGCCCGCCAAAATCTATGCCGGCGAAGGCGTGGCGCAAGTCCTCTTCTTCGAGAGCGACGAAATCTGCGAAACTTCCTACAAAGACCGCAACGGCAAATACATGGGACAAACCGGCGTTACCCTGCCGAAAACCTGATAATTGGATAAGCCGGCAAAATATAGCGCGTTTCATTTTGCTGCACATAAAATGCAGGCACGATACAAGAAGGTCGTCTGAAATCTGAACTGCACCCCAAAAGTTGGACACATCCCCTACAACTCACAAGGTGCAGTTTTTTATATTCAATTAAAATCAAAATAGGACAGTAGCGCATCGTCAAATCGGGCGTAATCAGACAAAACGGTTCGCAGATACCGCTTAATATTCGCCCACACCTTCTCAATCGGATTGAGCTCAGGTGAATAAGGTGCAAGAGGCAATACCTTATGTCCCAATTTTTCCGCCATTTCCCGTAAGACACCCATACGGTGAAATCGTGCATTATCTAAAATAATCACCGGTTTTTGAGTCAATGCGGGCAGTAGGCATTGCTGAAACCACGCTTCAAAAAAGACTCTGGTCATCGTGTTTTGATACTGTAGAAATCAACAGTGTTGTTTACACTTTTGGCTTTTGCTTGAAGACCCGTTTGAGCAGCTATCCGGCATTGTCAAGAATGTCGATAGACACGGGAAACCCGCTCTGTTCTTGATAATGCCGGATAGCTGCCTAAGAATCATTCAAGCAAAAACAAAAGCTGTCCGCCGTAGAAAAAGTGTAAACAACGCGACGATTTCCTACACACATCGCCTTCAGATGGCTTTGCGCACTCACTTTAATCAGTCCGAAATAGGCTGCCCGGGCGTAGCGGAATTTACGGTGCAGCGTACCGAAGCTCTGTTCGACCACATAACGGGTTTTCGACAAATACCGGTTACGTTTAGTTTGGGCTTCCGCCAACGGACGGTTGCGGTGGGCTTTGCGCATAATGCCGTCCAGCAACTGATGTTCTTTCAGATGTTGCCGGTTTTCCGCACTGTCGTAGCCTTTATCGGCATAGACGGTCATACCTTCAATGCCCTCCAGCAAAGGCAACAGGTGGTTGCACTCATGGGTATTGGCAGGGGTGATGTGCAGTTTCTCGATATAGCCTTCCTCATCGGTACGGGTATGTTGTTTGTAACCGAGTTTTTAGATGCCGTTTTTCTTTGTCCAGCGGGCATCTTTGTCCTTACTCGGTGTGGTTTGGCCGCTGACTTGTCCTTCTTCATCGACTTCTATAGCCTGACGCTGTTTGCTGCCGGCAGTTTGAATAATGGTGGCGTCAATGACGGCGGCGGATGCTTTCTCTATTTTTAGGCCTTTTTCGGTCAGTTGGCGGTTAATCAGTTCCAGCAATTCGGACAGGGTGTCGTCTTGCGCCGCCGGTTGCGGTAGCGGCATAAGGTGCTGTAATCGGGGATGCTCAGTTCGTCAAAACGACAAAACAGGTTGAAATCGATGCGGGTGATGAGGCTGTGTTCGAGTTCGGGATCGGAATAGCCTTCCTCATCGGTACGGGTATGTTGTTTGTAACCGAGTTTGTAGAGACCGTTTTTCTTTGTCCAACGGGCATCTTTGTCCTTACTCGGAGACCTTTGCAAAATTCCCCAAAATCCCCTAAATTCCCACCAAGACATTTAGGGGATTTCTCATGAGCACCTTCTTCCGGCAAACCGCACAAGCCATGATTGCCAAACACATCGACCGCTTCCCACTATTGAAGTTGGATCAGGTGATTGATTGGCAACCGATCGAGCAGTACCTGAATCGTCAAAGAACCCGTTACCTTAGAGACCACCGCGGCCGTCCCGCCTATCCCCTGTTGTCCATGTTCAAAGCCGTCCTGCTCGGACAATGGCACAGCCTCTCCGATCCCGAGCTCGAACACAGCCTCATCACCTACATCGATTTCAACCTGTTTTGCCGTTTTGACGAACTGAGCATCCCCGATTACAGCACCTTATGCCGCTACCGCAACCGGCGGCGCAAGACGACACCCTGTCCGAATTGCTGGAACTGATTAACCGACAACTGACCGAAAAAGGCCTAAAAATAGAGAAAGCATCCGCCGCCGTCATTGACGCCACCATTATTCAAACCGCCGGCAGCAAACAGCGTCAGGCCATAGAAGTCGATGAAGAAGGACAAGTCAGCGGCCAAACCACACCGAGTAAGGACAAAGATGCCCGTTGGACAAAGAAAAACGGTTTATACAGACTCGGTTACAAACAACATACCCGCACCGATGAGGAAGGCTATATCGAGAAACTGCACATCACCCCCGCCAATACCCATGAGTGCAACCACCTGTTGCCTTTGTTGGAGGGCATTGCCGAAGATACGACCGTCTATGCCGATAAAGGCTACGACAGTGCGGAAAACCGGCAACATCTGAAAGAGCATCAGTTGCTGGACGGCATTATGCGCAAAGCCCACCGCAACCGTCCGCTGACGGAAGTGCAAACCAAACGCAACCGATATTTGTCGAAGACCCGTTATGTGGTCGAACAAAGCTTTGGTACGCTGCACCGTAAATTCCGCTATGCCTGGGCAGCCTATTTCGGGCTGATTAAAGTGAGTGCGCAAAGCCATCTGAAGGCGATGTGTTTGAACCTGTTGAAAGCCGCCAATAGGCTAAGTGCGCCCGCTGCTGCCTAAAAGGCAGCCCGGATGCCCGATTATGGGGCGTCCGGGGAAGATTAAGGGGGTGTTTGGGTAGAATTAGTGGATATTTGAAACGAAAACAGCCGAAAAACTGTGTTTGGGTTTCGGCTGTTGGGGGAAAGGCTTTTTTGCAAAGGTCTCAGCCTGCTGATTCAGGCGTCGTGTTGGAAACGGAGCGTATTTTACCGCGTTTCGAGGCGGTTTACTATTTTTAACTGAAAAGGTCGTCTGAAACCTTAGATTTCAGACGACCTTTTCACAACTTATAAAAGGGAAGCATCTATAGGGAAATAACCGCAATAGCAATTTTCAACACGCTGATGATAAAGATCAAACGCCAGAGCTCCATTTAGATACTGATAGTTTAGTGCAGACTATTTGATAAATTACTTTCCTTTTCCAATAATAAACCGTCTACGCAGATATCCCCACGATTCGACAGTTTCAACTCTGAACCAAGCTTTCGAGTCATGGACGTAATCATCAAACAGTTTGATAATCGAATCCTGTAAAGGGAGTGTGCTGTTCCAACTCTGTTTCATGTCTTTCCATTCTTTGAATTTTCACTCCTTGCCCAATCCCAGTCGAAAACCGAAGGATTTTCTCCTTTAATCTCAGTTGATTTGCCATAAGCTGTCGTTCTTAAATATGGCAATAGCGGTGCCATGGGACTGACTCTTTCCTTCGCCAGTTTCGCCCTCCCGTCTTTTTCCGATCTAGCGAAAAAATCTAATTCATATCTCAATCCCCTGTATCCATCCGCCAAATCCAACATATCCCTGTCCTTTGTCGTATTTTTTGGATGTTTGATTTTGGGCGTCATGACTTCCATAAAATTTTTTTCGCGCTTCCGCCACCATTGGATGTACAGATTATTGTGATGATATAACAATGCATCCAAAGATTCAGTCCTTGATTTAGCCGAAACAATGTAGTTATTGAAATCCTTTATCAATCCCGTATCTACCGACATTGCACGGGTAGCGGTCTTGCTGCTCTGCCATTCATTAGGCAATAAAAAAGGGACGCCTGCCAATAGAGCTTTACGGTACATGTCAGCCAGCGGGATTTGTGAAAGTTTTGCATTATCCCCATTGCCTCCCGTCGATTTCCCCTGTTCATAAGGCGAATACCCTCCACCGATATCGGAATGTACGCTCGGATAAACGATTTCTTCGGAATTGGAAATAGCAGCAGCAGAGGTTAGCGGGAAGCAGCCGCGCACCTCATGTGCCGCCACCATATGTACGCATTTCTTTACTTTGGGATACATCAAATCCAAATCAGCCCAACTGTTATGCCCTGTTGCTCCAGGTCTGATGGCTGCCGCATGCGCTGTCCCAACCGAAGAAACCGTATCGAAAATACCAAGGAAGACATACTCGATTTCGATAAAATCCCCACTGTTTTTCCCGCCAGCCGGAATCTTATTGTCCGGAAACCAGTTCTGCATTCGTTGACAGAAAGACCTTGCCGCCGTTGCTCCACGCGAAAAGCCAAACATATAGAGCCTAAGCTTGGTAATTTTAGGCAGGCGGCGGTTAAGTTTGGTACGAACTGCAAAGTCGTCTTACCTCATCTGGTGGTAGAGGCTGTTCCATCAACAAGTTGATCGTTTGCAGCATTGCCCAAAGAACCCTCTCATCTCCGAATACTGCTGTACTTTCACCAAGCTTATTTGAATTTATGTCATTAAGATCTCCAACTGCCCGAAACGGAGTACCTACACCCGGTACATAAATCTTCCTGAAAAATCGCTTGTCCGATGTCTCAATTGGTGGTTCATTATGATACAGTGGGACATAGTCAGCAGAAACTGTCTGCTCAGTGCGCATTTTGTCTTCCTCTAAACCCTTTTTAGGGTTAAACACCTTGACCGCATGAGTCAGCGTATCCGAAAGAGTAGTTACTCCTCCTCCGGGAAAAACGTCGTACAGCCTTGACACATTACTGTGCGAAAACGAACCCGTATCGAAGTATTTGTTGTTATTCGTTCCGTCAAAGAATACACCGACATGCATGTAGGAACAGCATTCTGGTATCGGGCGGCCTTTGGCATCGCGCGGGTGGCGCGGTTGGAGAGATTTACGGAATAAAATTACCTTATCTTTATCTTTCTTATCTAATTCAAAAGGCTTATCTTTACATTTTTCAGCCATCTGGGCCATGTTTTATTCTCCATATTCAGGCGAACGCCAGTTAATTCTACACATATCTTTATTAGAAATTTCTTTATGAGTTAATCCTGTCAAACATTCTCTTTCCCAATCTAAACATTCCTGTTTAGAAAAAGAAAAGCCTATTGTTTTTTCAGGATGATTTGTCAAAATATTACGGCAGTCTTTCCTAATCCATTCTGCAAACTGATCATCCACATTCTCATAATGCGGCAAATACATATAGCAGAACTTCTTCTCATTCTTTGCCATACATGCTGTCAACGGATCTGCCTTCTCACGCCCCTTCCATCCTGCCTCACCAGCCATTGCGCTACCTAATACAAATTCCACCTGATGGTTCGGATAAAACGCTACCGTAATGTCTTCGGGTTTCGTATACTCAGGCAACTGCGCCGTATAACGGTACGTCGTCTCGTCGTCAATCGCCCCCGACCCCTCCTGCCATAAAACGGTATATTTCAGATCCGGACGCCACTTGACGGGAAGGTTCGCGCAACAATTAATGCCGCCTCCCGCAAGTGCGGTCAGGTTGTCACCGCCAACAGGATAATAACCGTCCATATCGATGGGGTTGTTCGGATTCTCCTTGATTTGCGGATCGGCTTTACCGCCCACGTCATAAAGGCTGAAGGTAACGCCCCTATCGGCGTTGTAATTGACGCTGCGGACGGAAACAGGGACGCTGCCGGACGATTTGGGTTCAGCCTGCGTGCAGGATGACAAAAATGGAGAAAACAATAACAGATAGAGATAGAGTTTCATTTAAGTATTCCTTAAAAATGGGAACAGTAGCCTGAAAAGAGATGTCAGACAGCTTCTTGATAATCAAATCTACTCATTATCTTTCTTATCTAATTCAAAAGGCTTATCTTTACATTTTTCAGCCATCTGGGCCATGTTTTATTCTCCATATTCAGGCGAACGCCAGTTGATTCTACACATTTCCTTATTGGAAACTTCTGGATATTCAAGACCTGCCAAACATTTTTTCTCCCAGTCTAAACATTCCTGTTTACTTGCAGAAACAGTAACTACTTTTTCTGGGTGACCCTCTAATACATGGCGACAATCTTTTCTCATTATTTCCGCAAACTGATCATCCACATTCTCATAATGCGGCAAATACATATAGCAGAACTTCTTTTCATTCTTTGCCATACATGCCGTCAGCGGATCTGCCTTCTCACGCCCCTTCCATCCTGTCTCACCAGCCATTGCGCTACCTAATACGAATTCCACCTGATGGTTCGGATAAAACGCCACCGTAATGTCTTCGGGTTTCGTATATTCAGGCAACTGCGCCGTATAACGGTACGTCGTCTCGTCGTCAATCGCACCCGACCCCTCCTGCCATAAAACGGTATATTTCAGATCCGGACGCCACTTGACGGGAAGGTTCGCGCAACAAATTAATGCCGCCTCCCGCAAGTGCGGTCAGATTGTCACCGCCAACAGGATAATAACCGTCCATATCGATGGGGTTGTTCGGATTCTCCTTGATTTGAGGATCGGCTTTACCGCCCACGTAATAAAGGCTGAAGGTAACGCCCCTATCGGCGTTGTAATTGACGCTGCGGACGGAAACAGGGACGCTGCCGGACGGTTTGGGTTCAGCCTGCGTGCAGGCTGACAAAAATAGGGAAAACAATAACAAATAGGGGTAGGGTTTCATTAAGTATTCCTTAAAAATGGGAACAGTAACCTGAAAAAAGATGTCATACAGCTTCTTGATAATCAAATCTACTCATTAAAACCATGTTATCTGTACCCCATATTTTTAACTTATCCGACAACGATTGCAGATATCTCTCAATAAATTCATGCATTGAGAACAATGGTGAAGCAAAGTCTTCTTTTGCAGCTTCTAACTGAATATCCCTCCACAAATTGGATCGAAACTTCCGTTTATATTACCTAGCTGTGTCAAATGCTCATATACTTCCATAAATAAAGCATAGGGTATAGTTCCATCTAGAATATCTTCATATTCAGTATCTGTTAATTCTAGGATTCCTTTTAATTTGGGAACATCATTCGTGTACTGGTTCTCAATCATATGCCATTCTCCCACTATATCGGGATAAAACCATTTTGTAATAGGAGCAAAAAAATGCCTCCGATTCTCGTTAGAAAACGCTTGTTCCAAAATAGGGAGAATTCTTGTATCGCAGAACCGCAAAACCAAAGGCTGTTTATCTTGAGCTTGACATAGTGAATATTGTCCTAAATGTTCTGCTAATTTAACTGTCGGCAAATAGGAAATGATTATGCTGTATAACGGAACATTTTGTTTCTTCTCACAAATCTGTTTAATTTGTCGTGCAAAATCTCGCCTATCTAAATCCAATAAAATCGGAGAAATGGTTTCATCTTCCATTTTTAAAACATTCCGCCATATTGGAATACCTTCATAACTCGATAATGAGCGGCGTTGTATTTTGCTCATTTGGCTACAATCCAACAATAAATAAGGATTTTGTAAAGAATCCATACTTAAAGTTTGATTGATAATCTGGATTATTTCTTGATAGTTCATTTTTGCTTCCTTTATGATGTGCTTAACATTGCAAACGGACTACCACTTTCCGCTGCACGTTTTAGGCAGTCTTCACACACAGTTAAGGGAAACTCTGGCAACGCAGCATTAAGACTATTAGCTCCACTCACCACCAACGGCGCCCTCACCCGCACCACCTTCGGACTTCCGATTTCCACTTCCCCGTTGCTCAGTTTGATATATGCCCCTTTGCAGGTGATCAGAATCTCTTCCTTCGCCGCAATGGCGATTTTTCCCGCGCTGCTGGTTAACGTTGCATCCTTCAAAGCATTCAGTTGCAACTCGTCATTCTGTGCCTGTACGGTGACTGCCCCTTGATTGGCCTGTACTTTGATTCCTTGGCTTTGCGCAAACAGGTTGAGGCTTTCTGCCGCATGGGCGGTCAGGCTTTGTCCGGCGGTAATGTCGGTATGGTTGCCGCTGATGAGGTGGATGTTTTCATTGGCGGTGTGCAGTTGGCTTTGTTGGGTTGCGGTAGCAATGCCGGCGGGGGCGGTTTGGATCAAACCGGCCTCTTTCAGGTCTTTGAGGGCGTCTTTCAGACGACCCCTTTGGGTTGCTTCATCGGTGTTGTGGTTGTTGGCGGTTTGGGCGGCTTTGTTCAGGCTTTTGGCCAGGGAGAGTGCCTGTTCGAGTTGGGAGATGGCATCGTCCATATCCAGCACTTTGCCGTTGGTGTCCCGGTTTTGTGCGCTGACGAGTATGCCCTTACCTGCCCGTACGGCACCCCAGCCGTCGGTTCTGAGTTCGAAGCCTTCGCCGTTCTCTCCGCGTTTTGCCCTACCGCTGTCGACGATATGGCCGAGGTTGAGTTGGGATTTCTGGTAGTCGGTGGCGAGTTTGATGTGCTCCTGTCCCTGCAGGTCTTCCATCCTCAGTTTGTTGTTCGCCCAGGTGCGGATGACGTTTCTTGTGTTCCAATCGGCGGGGATGTGGTCGGGATGGGCGCTGTCGTGCATGACGCCGGAGATATACGGGCGGTCGGGATTGCCTTGGACGAAGGACAGCATCACTTCGGTGCCTTCGTGTAAAGGGGAAGTGGATGCCGTATTCGGGACCGGCATAGGGTTTGGCCAGTCGGACGGGACGGCTTTCGCCGCCGGGACTCCATTCGTCCAAATCAAACGGTAATTTGACGCGGTAGCGGCCCATATCGTCGATATAGGCGTAGGTGCAGTTCTCCGCCGCGGTCACCCGTGCCGGCAAGGTACCGGCGATATGGGGACGCGGGGTGGTGCGTTCGGGACGGAAGGCGAGTTGGGCGGGGATGGCGGTAAAGGTATGGCTGTAGGCGGTATCGCGGCTGCCGCTGTGTTCCATGGAAAGTACCAGCCAGCCGTCGGGGGCTTCGGGGAAAGCAGTATCGGTTTGGAACACTTTCATCGGTGTCATGGAGACGACGTTGCCGCCGCCGGCTGCGATGGTTTGGCGGCAGAGGTTGGCTTCGTTCAACAGAGTCGTCTGAACTTTGGCTTCATCGGGGGTTTTGGGATGAAGGCCCCAGTTTTGCTGTTTGCCCAGTAAGACGGTGTTGTCGGCTGATTCTTCGGACTGTTTGTTGTCGGTTTCGGCAAAGAGGTCGGTATCGGCAGTGCGGTAGTTGTAGTCGGCCGTGCGTATGCCTTCGACGATGGGGTTGTGGCGGATGCTTAAGTTGAAGAGTGCTTCGGTACCGACACTCTCCAATCCGGCATGGGGACGATAGGAAACGGGTAAGGCTTGGCTGCGCAAATAGTGTTCGGGACTGTCGCCGAAGACGACTACGTCACCATGTTGTTCATGCTGTTCGAAGGCATACCAGATGCCTTCTTCCTCACACAGACGGTTGATAAAGGCGAAGTCGCTTTCGAGATACTGGGTGACATACTCGCGTACACTGTAGCTGCGGCTCTTTTGGAAACGGTAGTCGACACCGGAGAAGCCGTGGTGTTTGAAGACGGCGGCGACGATGTCGGGGACGGTTTGGTGTTGGAACAGTCGGGAGGATTGGAAATGTTTTAAAGCCGCGAAACGCGGCTCTAAAACAAAGCGGTAAACGGTTTCATCCTTGGATACCGACAGCTTCTCACACGAAGTCACGATGCCCTGCCATTGTTTCGCCGGTAGGTCGTCTGAAGCAGCCCCGAATGCACTGACCACTTCCGACAGTAAACCTTCCTGCGGACGAATCTCAAACGCTGCGCGCTGATTTAGATAAGAAGACAGCGGCAGGGAGGAATCGGTGGAGGTGGCGGTGATTTCGACGCGGTAGGCGGTGTTGGCGGCTTCGGAGGCGGTGAAGGATTTGACGAAGAGGGAGGGGGAGAATCGGGCGAAGGTGAGGTGGTAGGATTGGCGGGCAGTCATGGTCGGGTATTTCTAAGATGACGATGGGGTGGGTATGGTAGTTTGAATGGGGGTGGGTGGTCAAGCTGGGGGATAGGTAGTAGAAAGGCCGTCTGAATGGTAGTAAAGTACACCTCAAAAGTTGAGCATTCTTCCAACTGCCAAGGTGTGGTTTTTTATGGCCAAATATGCATTGAATTTCAAATACCAAACCTTACTCCATTATCTGCGTATAAGCAGCTAATGGCATACTGTTCAGACGGCTTACGGGCTTAATCCCACCCGTTCCACCGGGTCAATGTGTTTGGCAATCATGGTTTGTTTGGTTTTGTGAAAAAAGGTGTTCATGGGGAATCCCCTAAATGACTTGGTGGGAATTTAGGGGATTTTGGGGAATTTTGTGAAGGTCTAGACCTTTACTGCTTTTATATTTTTAATTCAACATTGATCTATTTGAAAGTAGCTTGACGAATAACATCGTTTAAATTCACATTGCTCGGAAATTTTTTCTGCATATCTTTTATCTGTTGCTCTTTTTCTTTTTGTGCCTGTTTCCTTGCTTTTTCTTCGGTTTTTTCGATATGCGATAGCGGCAGTATAGTCCGCCACCTCAGATATCCCCAAGATTCGGCGGGCTCGACCCGAAACCAACCGACAGAGTCATGTACATACTGTTCAAACATTTTGACAGCAGCTTGCGGAGGTGCTTTGTCGTTCCAAATTTTTTTGATGCCTTCTTTTTCCCACTGGTTGACTTTTTCCATCATCTGTATGATTCCTCCTAAAATTGCAGTTTCACCGCTTAAGTTTTCCTGTGATGATCGATATGGCATTCCGGTTGAAGGATCTCGACGGCCGTTTAAAAATGCCAATTCCAGCCCCAACCTTTTTTCCGCATCCCTCAAATCAGCAACATCCCTTTCACGCATCCTTTTGGAATTGACTTTGGCTAAATTTGCACTCATAACCTTTTCCAACGTCCCATACCGCATTTTCCGCCAGCGGATGTAAAACGCATATTGTTTACGGAGCATATCCCTCAGGTATTTGCCGCTTATATCGGTATTTTCACGGTAACTGTTGAAATCCCTGATCAAAACAGGATCAACCTTCATCACTTCTTTAATCGCGTCATCCTGCCATTCCGAAGGCAGCAGGAGCGGCACCCCCGCCATAACCGCCTTGCGGTACATCACTGATAAAGGGATTTGCGACAACTTACCCGTATCGGTATCGACATATACCGATTTCCCCTGTTCTGTGGGGGCATAACCGCCTCCTACATCGGAATGCACACCAGGAAAAACAATTTCTTCGCCCGTCATACTGGCTATCGACGTAATTGGAAACGACCCCCTCACTTCGTGGGCTGCAACCAGGTGGACCGTTTTATCTATCCCTGAAGGAAACATCAAATCCATCGCAGCCCAAGAATGATGCCCGTTTTCTTTACCGTACAGGGCGCGGGACGAATGCGCACTTCCTACCGAAGCGACGGTATCAAACAACCCTAAGAACTTTATATTAATTTTGAATTTGATATCCAGCTTTGCTAGATAGGTACGCATACGGGTACAGAACGAACGTGCTGCCGCCGCCCCGCGCGAAAAGCCGAACACATAAAGATTGACAGCCTCGATTTTGGGCAGTCGATCGTTTTGTAGTTTTCGGAGATAATGAGATCCGTTTAACTTTTTATAGAATGCGATTTTGACATCCCCATCTACGGCGGATCTACCTAGTTTTCTTGCCATATCATCTAATTCTTGTGCCGGAATTGCCTCCTGCCCACTCATCGACATCAGCAGGCTGAGCACCTGTAACATCGCCCATATAATACGGGCATTGCCGTATTTGGCAACAGCCTCACCCAAACGATTGCCAAGTTCATCATCATTCTCATCGCCTACCTGTCTGAACGGCGTACCGACACCGGGGACATAGATTTTACGGTACATAGTTTTACGCACCTGCGCTTCGGAGAAGTATTCGGCCTTTTCCTTTGCTGCAAATGTTGAGGGTACGGGTAAGGTGCGTTTTTCCCATTCGCTGTCGTAATAAACCCTGGCGGTCTGCCTGATCTGATTCTCGCTCAGAACGCCCTCCCCCGGGAAAACGTCGTACAACCGGGCCACATTGCTGTGGCTTTTTTCTTTGGTGCTGAAGTATTTATTATTGTTCGTGCCGTCGAAAAATACGCCGATATGGGCGTAGTTGGAACAGGTAGGAAGGGCACGGCCTTTAGCATCGCAGGTCGGCGGTTGGAGGGATTTGCGGAGTTGTTTTTTGATGAAACCAATTTCTTTTTCACTAAAATCAAAAGGATCTTCACGGTCAATTGAATCTGCAAATTTTAAAGTTGCCATGTTTACTCTCCAAATACTGGCGAACGCCAATTAATATCGCACATTTTTTTATCGCTAACGTTCCATCCATCATTATTTGTACATTCTTTTTGCCATTTAAACAATCCTCAGGACTCCATGAATTTGGAAACTCCTTTAATGTTTTTTTCATTGTTTCTTCAGAAATCGCAAGAATTTTTCTACATCTGATCCTATTCCACTCTGCAAAATTATCCTCGTCATTATCATAATGCGGCAGGTTCTTATAACAATGCGCCCGGTCATGCGCCCTCAGGCACGCTCCCAACGTCCCGCCTTTCACGCTGCCCATCCAGCCAGGCTCACCGGGATAGCCGCCTCCGACCACCAACTCCGCCTTATGCCCTTCCAAAAACACGATGAACACGTTATCCGGGCTGTCGTAGGCAGGCAGTGTCAACTCCTGGCTGTAAAGCTTCTCTTTACCTTCCCCAACTTCCTCCCATTTCAGCATATAACGTCCCTCCTTGCTGTTTTTGGGCAGGTTCAGGCAGCATTCCCTGCTGCCGCCGCCGTACAGCGAGCGGACAATCCCGCCGCCTACGGGGTGATACCCTGCCAAATCCAACGGGTGGTCTGCTTCAATCGAGGGATCGGGTGCGCCCGAGATGTCGTACAGGGCATAACGGATACCTCGGTCGGCATAGAAATTGACCGTGTCCATTGCCACATCAACCCCATCCGTCCTGCCCTGCGGGCGCGGCGGATTGCTTTTAAACATATTTCCCAATTCACGGTAGCCGTAGTCCCATACGGTTCTGCCGTTCGGTCCGGACAGACCGGCGGCAAGGCCGTCAAAGAAAAAAACGGGAACAAAAAACAGTAGGCCGCCTACAAAAAGTGTGGCCAGTGAAATGCCCAGTTTTTTTCGGATACGGGCAAATTTGGGCAGATTCATCATAATGATCAGAACGAACAATGTCGGAATGTAGAAGTGGAATAAGGCAAAAGCGAAAAGGAAAATATCCATGTTTTATCCTTTAAGGGGTTTCAGACGGCCTCTCGATACTCAAACCTGCCCGGCAACGCTGTTTCGTCGGATTTCCATATTTCCAACTTGTCCGGCAAGAATTGCAGATATCGGCCGATAAATCGATTCATTGAGAAAGATGGCGAAGCGATGTCTTCTTTTTCCACCTCTACCCGAATATCCATCCACAAATCAGATCGGATGTTTTCATTTGTATTTCCTGACTGCATTAAATGTTCATACACTTTGACAAATAAAGTATAAGGTATCGAACCGTTCATTATGCCCTCATATTCGGCATCATTTAATTCTAAAATGCCTTTTAATTTTGAAACCGCCGCCGCATTTGGATTTTCAATCAAACGCCATTCGCTGCTAATATCGGGATAAAACCATTTTGTAATCGGGGCAAAAAAATGAATCCGATGCTCGTTGGAAAACGTATTTTCCAAAACAGGCAGGATACGCGTATCGCCAAACCGCAAAATCAAAGGCTGACCGTCTTGAGTTTGACACAAAGAATATTGTCCCAAATGTTCAGCAAGTTCTTTTGCCTCCAAAGGAGAAATAATGATGCTGTATAACGGTATATCCTGCATTTTTTCACAAATCTGCTTAAGCTGACACGCAAAATCCCGTTTGTCCAACTCTAATAAAACGGGAGAAACGGTTTCATCTTCCATTTTCAGTACATTCCTCCATAACGGAATGCCTCCATAGCCCAACATTGCGGTACGTTGCATTTTTTTCAGTTGACTGCAATCCAGCAACAAATAAGGTTTTTGTGAAAAATCCTCATTCAAGGTTTGATTAGTAATTTGAATGAAATTTTGATAATCCATTTTATCCTCCTTGCAATGAGTTTAATGTTGCAAAAGGGCTACCGTTTTCCGCCGCACGCTTCAGACATTCCTCACATACAGTGAGCGGAAATTCGGGTAAGGGTATATTCAGACTATTCACCCCACTCACCACCAACGGCGCCCTCACCCGCACCACCTTCGGACTCCCGATCTCAACTTCCCCGTTGCTCAACTTGATATACGCCCCCTTGCAGGTAATCAGAATCTCTTCCTTCGCCGCAATGGCGATTTTTCCCGCGCTGCTGGTTAACGTTGCATCCTTCAAAGCATTCAGTTGCAACTCGTCATTCTGTGCCTGTACGGTGACTGCCCCTTGATTGGCCTGTACTTTGATTCCTTGGCTTTGCGCAAACAGGTTGAGGCTTTCTGCCGCATGGGCGGTCAGGCTTTGTCCGGCGGTAATGTCGGTATGGTTGCCGCTGATGAGGTGGATGTTTTCATTGGCGGTGTGCAGTTGGCTTTGTTGGGTTGCGGTAGCAATGCCGGCGGGGGCGGTTTGGATCAAACCGGCCTCTTTCAGGTCTTTGAGGGCGTCTTTCAGACGACCCCTTTGGGTTGCTTCATCGGTGTTGTGGTTGTTGGCGGTTTGGGCGGCTTTGTTCAGGCTTTTGGCCAGGGAGAGTGCCTGTTCGAGTTGGGCGACGGCATCGTCCATATCCAGCACTTTGCCGCCGGCATCTTGGTTTTGTGCGCTGACGAGTATGCCTTTACCCGCCCGTACGGCGCCCCAGCCGTCGGTTCTGAGTTCGAAGCCTTCGCCGTTCTCTCCGCGTTTTGCCCTACCGCTGTCGACGATATGGCCGAGGTTGAGTTGGGATTTCTGGTAGTCGGTGGCGAGTTTGATGTGCTCCTGTCCCTGCAGGTCTTCCATCCTCAGTTTGTTGTTCGCCCAGGTGCGGATGACGTTTCTTGTGTTCCAATCGGCGGGGATGTGGTCGGGATGGGCGCTGTCGTGCATGACGCCGGAGATATACGGGCGGTCGGGATTGCCTTGGACGAAGGACAGCATCACTTCGGTGCCTTCGTGTAAGGGGAAGTGGATGCCGTATTCGGAACCGGCATAGGGTTTGGCCAGTCGGACGGGACGGCTTTCGCCGCCGGGACTCCATTCGTCCAAATCAAACGGTAATTTGACGCGGTAGCGGCCCATATCGTCGATATAGGCGTAGGTGCAGTTCTCCGCCGCGGTCACCCGTGCCGGCAAGGTACCGGCGATATGGGGACGCGGGGTGGTGCGTTCGGGACGGAAGGCGAGTTGGGCGGGGATGGCGGTAAAGGTATGGCTGTAGGCGGTATCGCGGCTGCCGCTGTGTTCCATGGAAAGTACCAGCCAGCCGTCGGGTGCTTCGGGAAAGGAGACATCGGTTTGGAACACCTTCATCGGCGTCATGGAGACGACGTTGCCGCCGCCGGCTGCGACGGTTTGGCGGCAGAGGACGGCTTCGTTCAGCAGGGTCGTCTGAACTTTGGCTTCATCGGTTGTTTTGGGATGAAGGCCCCAATGCTGCTGTTTGCCCAATAAAACGGTATTGTCGGCAGATTCTTCGGACTGTTTGTTGTCGGTTTCGGCAAAGAGGTCGGTATCGGCACTGCGGTAGTTGTAGTCGGCCGTGCGTATGCCTTCGACGATGGGGTTGTGGCGGATGCTTAAGTTGAAGAGTGCTTCGGTACCGACACTCTCCAATCCGGCATGGGGACGATAGGAAACGGGTAAGGCTTGGCTGCGCACATAGTGTTCGGGACTGTCGCCAAAGACGACTACGTCGCCATGTTGTTCATGCTGTTCGAAGGCATACCAGATGCCTTCTTCTTCACACAGACGGTTGATAAAGGCGAAGTCGCTTTCGAGATACTGGGTCACATACTCGCGTACGGTGTAGCTGCGGCTCTTTTGGAAACGGTAGTCGACACCGGAGAAGCCGTGGTGTTTGAAGACGGCGGCAACGATGTCGGGGACGGTTTGGTGTTGGAACAGCCGGGAGGATTGGAAATGTTTTAAAGCCGCGAAACGCGGCTCTAAAACAAAGCGGTAAACGGTTTCATCCTTGGATACCGACAGCTTCTCACACGAAGTCACGATGCCCTGCCATTGTTTCGCCGGAGACTCGTCCGAACCGGCTGCGAAGGCGGCGGCCACTTCGGACAATACGGCCTCCTGCGGACGGATTTCAAACGCTGCGCGTTGGTTGAGGTAGGAAGAGAGAGGCAGGGAGGAATCGGTGGAGGTGGCGGTGATTTCGACGCGGTAGGCGGTGTTGGCGGCTTCGGAGGCGGTGAAGGATTTGACGGAGAGGGAGGGGGAGAATCGGGCGAAGGTGAGGTGGTAGGATTGGCGGGCAGTCATGGTCGGGTATTTCTAAGATGACAATGAGGTTCGTATGGTAACTTGAATGGCATCAACGGTAAAGCAAATGGGATAAACGGTAGAAAGGTCGTCTGAATGGAGGTTTTCAGACGACCTACTTTGGGGATAAAAATCTAATCTCAACCTGTTTATACATATCTCATGCTCGTTGCAGACATAGATAAAGACACACTAATCATTTTCTACATAAATATAGCAACCCCACCATTTTTTTAATGATATGAAATACAAATCATTCAATTCATGTGAAAAGGGCGTGCCATATTTACTGACCATAACACTATATTCTTCTAACAAGGAAAAGATATCATTCGCCGTTTTCTCCGCGTTTTGCCCTACCGCTGTCGACGATGTGGCCGAGGTTGAGTTGGGATTTTTGGTAGTCGGTGGCAAGTTTGATGTGTTCCTGCCCTTTTTGGTCTTCCATCCTGAGTTTGTTGTTCGCCCAGGTGCGGATGACGTTCCTTGTGTTCCAATCGGCAGGAATGTGGTCGGGATGGGAGCTGTCGTGCATGACGCCGGAAATATATGGGCGGTCGGGGTTGCCTTGGACGAAGGACAGCATGACTTCGGTGCCTTCGTGTAAGGGGAAGTGGATGCCGTATCCGGGACCGGCATAGGGTTTGGCCAGTCGGACGGGACGGCTTTCTCCGCCGGGACTCCATTCGTCCAAATCAAACGGCAGTTTGACGCGGTAGCGTCCCATGTCGTCGATGTAGGCGTAGGTGCAGTTCTCCCCGCGGTCACCCGTGCGGGCAGTGTGCCGGCGATATGGGGACGTGGGGTGGTGCGTTCGGGACGGAAGGTGAGTTAGGCAGGTATGGCGGTAAAGGTATGGCTGTAGGAGGTATCGCGGCTGCCGCTGTGTTCCATGGAAAGTACCAGCCAACCGTCGGGTGCTTCGGGGAAGGCGGTATCGGTTTGGAACACTTTCATCGGTGCCATGGAGACGACGTTGCCGCTGCCGTTGGCAATGGTTTGGCGGCAGAGGACGGCTTCGTTCAACAGGGTCGTCTGAACTTCGGCTTCGTTGGGGGTTTGGGATGAAGGCCCCAGTGTTGTTGTTTGCCCAATAAGACGGTATTGTCGGCAGACTCTTCCGACTGTTTGTTGTCGGTATCGGCACTGCGGTAGTTGTAGTCGGCCGTGCGTATGCCTTCGACAATGGGGTTGTGGCGGATGCTTAAGTTAAAGAGTGCTTCGGTACCGGCACTCTCCAATCCGGCATGGGGGCGGTAGGAAACGGGTAAGCCCTGGCTGCGCAAATAGTGTTCGGGCGGGATTTTCAGCAGCGGATCGGTTTCGGGATCGTAGCTGTAGGGTTCGGCGGACGCCCGAATGTCTTTACTTCATGGCGATAAAATATTTTTAACTGAAAAGGTCGTCTGAAAAGAGGGCAAGCTTTTCAGACGGCCTTTTCAAACCAACCCATGCACATGAATTAAGATTTCAAACGGGGTACAGTTTTCTCATCCTTTATTCGTTGGAAAAAACGATCATTTTCCCTTCCGGATAATCTCCTTTCCAGCCGCAAGGGAAACCGTTATGTTGGAAAACATACAAAATATCTTTCCAAATTTCCGGCATATAATTATTGGCGTAACAATTCAATAAAATGTCCATATAATAAGGCATTGTTTCCTCAAGGAAGTTTACTACACCCTCTATCGTGAGCTTTTTATCTGCCCCATGTAAATCCTTATCTATAGCCCCCAGACAATTGGTCTTAATTAATTTACTACTAATCAAGTAGTGCCAATCGAAATCATCCGAATCTGGGAATTGCTGAGTTTCTATAATCTCCTGCCACTCATCCCATTCATCGCCTAACAGATATCTGGCTTCCTCCGGAGAGGCGGTAACGATAAATCTTTCACGATCGCCGTCGTAAGGACGGGAAAAGAAACTGTCTGATGACAAAAAATCAACCACGGGTTGTGCCGATTCAAGTATTTGATTCCAAGTCTTTTTCATTGTTGTTTATCTCTCACCTAGTTACGAATAATAAAGGTCGTCTGAAACAGGTTTCAAGCTTTGAACTGCACCCCAAAAGTTGGACATCCCCCCTCCAACTCGCAAGGTGCGGTTTTTTTATGACCAAATATACATTACACTTCAAATACCAAGCCGTACTCCACTACCTGCATATACGCAGCCAACACAGCGTACCGCAGACCACTAAGGCATCTCCCGAACCCACCTGCGGCGATGGATACGCGCCTATCAAGAAGGCGGCATCGGCGCACTCGAACATCCCCAATCCAAAACCATGCCCCAACACCGCAAAAACCCCTTCATCGCCGACAAACCCGACCACGAAAAAACACAGGCAGAGCTTATCGAAGAGTTGTGCTATATGCGCGCAAAGGTTGCCTACCTAAAGGAGTTAAAAGCCCTCAGCCAAAAGCGAACCGAAAAGGACAAAGCCAAACCGTCCAAACACTGAGGGCGCAACATCCGCTCAAATACCTGCTGCACATCGCAAACCTGCCCAAAAGCAGCTTTTACTACCACCACCAAGACCGACCCGACCCCGATGAAGCCGACAAAGCCCTCCTTATCGAAACCTACCGGCGGCACAAAGGACGCTACGGGCAAAGGCGCATTGCCGCAGCATTGGATTGGAACCGCAAAAAAGCAGCTCGGTTAATGAAACAGATGGGGCTGAAAGCCAAAATACGGGCGAAAAAAGCCTACCGCCATCCCGCCATGGGCGAGATATCGGAACACCTCCTCAAACGCCGGTTCAAAGCCCGAAAGCCCAACGAAAAATGGCTGACCGATGTTACCGAACTCAAAGGAAAGGACGGCAAACTGTACCTCTCGCCAATCTTGGACTTGTTCAACCGCGAGATCGTCGCCTACGCCATGAGCCGCAGAGCCGACAGCGAAATGGTGAAGGAAATGCTCGAAAAAGCCGCCCCCCGTCTGACTGCTAAAGGAACGATGCTTCATTCGGACCAAGGTGTGCTGTACCGTACGGCGGGGTATAGGGAATTACTTGCGGAGCATTCCATGGTTCAAAGCATGTCGCGAAAGGCGAACTGTTGGGACAATGCGCCGATGGAAAGCTTCTTTGCGGTGTTGAAGACGGAGTGTTTCTATAACGCAGGTGAATTGACGGTGGACGAATTGATGAAACAGATAGATGACTATATGGATTACTACAACCGGGAGCGTTGCAGTTTGAAATTGAAAAAGCTGAGTCCTGTCGCATACAGAACCCAGCTTGCACAGAGCGCCTGAAAAGGCTTTTATGAGTGTCCAAGATTTGTGGGCCAGTTCAAGTTTCAGACGACCTTCTTTGTTGTCAATATGGCGAAGTAGAAACAGAATACCCCGTTTTGTCTCAATCCGTTATGTTCGGAATGAAGCTGCATCCTCCTGTCTGCTTCGGCTGACAAAACGCCTTTGACCGTACGGAAGTGGGAGGCGGCTTTTTCCATATCCGTGCCATTCGGCAGCTTGATTGCGATGCCATTGAAGTTTCTATATTCATAAACAATCTTTGCCCCATATTCGCGGACTGCGTTCATAAGCCTTTCCGAACCGGTTTCGGGGTCATAAAAAATAATCAGGGTATTCGTAGCTTCTGTCGTTTCTAAAAGTGAAGATGATGAATGCGGCTGCCCCTCGGGATACAGTATGCCGGTTGACGTACAGGCAGCAAGCATAAAAGCAGGCAAAGCGGCATAAATCAAATCGCGTTTTTTCATAATATTTCAGATTTTTGATGAGGCATTGTTTCGACAATATATCCAAAGTCGGGACAACTGAAGAATATTGCAGGACACGTCGTCTGAAAACACAAAACCTGTTTTCAGACGACCTTCCCCTTGATAAAGATAGATAAATGCGCGGTAAATTTTGCTTTCTGCACAATCCGATGAACTAGCCTGCCAGTTGCGGGAAAATGGATTTCAATCCGGCAACGATGATTTCTACGGAGACGGCGGCAAGCATCATGCCCATGATGCGGTTGAGGATGGTCAGCCCTGTCGTGCCCAGTTTTTTGCTGATTCGTCCGGCGACAACGAGGATGGCGTAGCAAATCAGGCTGACAAGGAAGCCTGCGGCGAGAATCAAAGCAATATCGCTGTAATTTTTGGCGGCTGAGGCGTAGATGATGACGGTGGAGATACCGCCGGGACCGATGGTGATGGGGATGGCGACGGGAACGACGGCGATGGCTTTGGCGTTTTTCTGGATATGTTGTACGACGCCTTCTTCTTTGTCTCCGCCGATATTTTGTTTGGCGGGGTTGTCGTTGCCGTTCATCATGGAAATAGCGATGAGCAAGACCAAAATACCGCCGCCGACTTGGAAAGAGCCGACGCTGATGCCTAAGATTTTCAACAACATCCCGCCCGTTAAGGTGAAGACGGTAATGACGATGAAGACGGCGAGTGCGGCGGTGCGGGCGATGCGGCGCTTTTCTTTGGTGCTGTGATCCTGTGTCAAATCGAGGTAAATCGAAAGCGCGCTGAACGGGTTAATCAATACAAGGAAGGCAACCAAAAGTTTGCCGATTTCTACACCTAATTCCATTTTTCATTCCCTTATTTGTTTTTTGTAGAGACGTTTACGTCCGCTTTATCGTTGAATTCGTAGTGGCGTTTGGTTTTATGTTCGCTGGAAATACCCATTAGTAGCGCAAGTACGGTCATGATGGAAAGCGTTGCAGTACCGCCGTAGCTGACCAACGGCAGAGGGACGCCGACAACGGGCAAATGCCGCTCACCATGCCCATGTTCACAAAGGCGTAGCAGAAAAAAGTCATGGTTAATGCGCCGGCGAGCGTGCGGCTGTAAAGCGATTGGGCTTTGGCGGCAATCAGCAGTCCGCGCGTCAGAATAACGAAATAAACCAGCAGCAGCAAGATGTTGCCGATCAAACCGAATTCTTCGCCATACACGGCAAAAATGAAGTCGGTCGTGGACTCGGGAATGTAATCCAAATGCGTTTGTGTGCCGTTGAGCCAGCCTTTTCCCCAAACGCCGCCCGAACCGATGGCAATCATGGACTGGATGATGTGGTAGCCTGCGCCCAAAGGGTCCTGCGTCGGGTCAAACAGCGTCAGAACGCGGGTTTTCTGATAGTCGTGCATCCCGTAGTTCCACAAAAGCGGCAATGCAGCAACAAAGGCAACGATGGCGGCAAAGATGACTTTCCACGGTAGGCCTGCGAAAAAGACGATGAAAATACCCGATGCCATAATCAAAACCGCCGTACCCAAGTCAGGCTGTTTCAAAATCAGTGCAATGGGGATAAGGATTAAAAGCATGGCGATGATGTAGTGAAACCATTTCAGACGACCTTCGTGCCGCTGGAAATACCAAGCAACGGTCATGGGCAGGACGATTTTCATGATTTCGGACGGCTGGATGCGCGTGAAGCCCAGCTCCAGCCAGCGGGTAGAGCCATTAACGGTTACGCCCGCGACTTCGACGGCGACAAGCAGCAACACGCCAATCAGGTACATCGGCAGCGCAACCTTTGCGGCATCACGCGGCTTGAATGAGGCGACAAACCACAGCAGTGCAAAGCCGACAACCGTATGCAGGGTTTTGTGTTCAAGCTGGCCGAAGTCCTGCCCGTCAGCCGAATAGAGCAGAAACAGGCTCATGATGTAGATGGCGAGCATGGGGAAAAACAGCCACGGGTCTATCGGAGCAGATACGATGCGCTTGATTTTCGCCCACAGTCCGACCGTTTCATTCATGATTTGCTTCCTCCTGTTTCAGACCGTAGGCTTTTTGGAATATGGTCGGCGGTTGGGGGTGTGTACGGTGTTGTTGCGGTTCGGGCATTCCGCCTGCGTCGGGGTCGTCTGAAAACTGCTGCGGCTTGACGTTGAGCATATAAATCGGTCAGGCTGCGGGCAAGCGGTGCGGCGTAGGCGCCCCAGCCACCGTTTTCCAGAATCACAGCGATGGCGATTTCAGGTTTTTCCAAGGGGGCAAACGAGATAAACCACGCATGGTCGCGGTGTTGCTCGCGCAAGGCTGAAGCGTTGTAACGACCGCCCTGCTTGATTTGCACAACCTGCGCCGTGCCCGTTTTGCCGCCCATGCTGTAAGCCAAACCGCCGCCGATGCGGTGTGCCGTACCGCCCGGTTTCAAGACTTTTTCCATCGCCTGTTTGACGTATTCGAAATTGTCTTGTTTGAACGGAATTTTGTATTCAGGATTGGGATTGATACGCGTGATTTTGCGTTTGTCGAAATCCAACAACTCTTTCACCAAATGCGGCTGATAAACCACGCCGTCATTGGCGAGCGAGGCGGTGGCGTGTGCCATTTGCAACGGGGTATAGGCGTTGTATCCCTGCCCGATACTGACCGATACCATCTCGCCTGCGCGCCATTCTTTGGCGGTAGGATCGGACGATTTGGCAAAGCGTTTCGCCTTCCATTCGCGGCTAGGCAAAACGCCTGTATATTCGCTCGGCAGGTCGATGCCGGTTTTTTTACCGAACCCGAATTGCGCTAAATACGGCGATGCTTTGTCTATGCCCATTTCGTAGCCCAAGCGGTAGAAAAAGGTATCGGACGACACCTGTATTGCCTTGCTCAAATTCGCCGAACCGTGACCGCTGCGTACGGAATCACGGAAAACGTGGCGGCTGCCGGGAATGCTCCATGCGCCGGGCGCGGGAACGACCGTCGTTTGGGTAATTTTGCCGCTTTCCAGCAAAGCCATGCCCATAAACGGCTTAAACGTCGAGCCTGGCGGATACAGGCCTTGCGTTACGCGGTTGACCAACGGCTTTTTCCAGTCATCATTCAAGGCTTTCCAAGTTTCGCTGTCGATGCCGTCGATAAAGAGGTTGGGATCGAAAGATGGTTTGGAAACGAAAGCCAACACCGTACCGTCTTGCGGATTGATGGCGACAATCGCCCCGCGCCTGTCTCCCAATATTTTATCCGCCTCTTGTTGCATGCGGATGTCCATGCCCAAGCGCAAAGTTTGCCCCATGCGCGACGGCACGTTTTTCAAGACGCGCACAATATTGCCGTAAGCGTCTTTTTCCACTTCTTGATAGCCGGGCGCGCCATGAAGCTGCGGTTCGTAATATTTTTCCAGACCCGATTTGCCGATGTGCGTGCTGCCGCGATAGAGCGCAGTCAAGCCCTCTTCTTCCAAAATTTCCTGATCTTTATCGCTGATGCGCCCGATATAACCTAAAAAGTGTGAAGTCAGCTTGCCATAAGGATACTCGCGGAAAGTGCGCGAATTGACTTCTACGCCTTTAAATTCATTCAGATGCACCGACAATTTCGCCGCTTCTTCATCTGTCAGGCGCAGCTTGAGCGGGATGTTTTCAAATTTGCGGTAGCTCTCGCGATATTTGTAGAAACGCTTCAAATCGGTAGGCGTAATATCGACATACTTCCGCAAGGCTTCGATGACATCTTCCATCTTGCCTTCAATGCGGCTGGGAATGACTGCCAGCGAAAACACGGGATAGTTTTTTGCCAACGGTACGCCGTTGACATCTACGATTTCGCCGCGAACGGGCGGGGTCGGAATTAATGTAATGCGGTTGCTGGATGCCTGTCCGGAAAAATCGTCATGCCGGAACACCTGCAAATAAACAAACCGCGCCACCAATGCGGCAAACAAAACCACAATCAGGACAAACGCCACCAGCAGACGCAATAAAGAATCGGCTTGTGCCGCCTTTGCAGTCTGTGTTTTACCGCTCCCGCCATTTTTCAGACGACGTTTCAGAATATTCAGTATAGACATGGTTTCACGTTATCTGTTGGCGCGATAGAAATTGGTCAGCATCAGCATCAACTGGCTCAAGAAAGGCCAAAGCAGCGCACCAGTCAACGGCGCAATGAAACTTTGCCAAGTAATGATTTGGTTGTTGAGGAACAGACGCGCCGCCACCAATACCGCCTGATGGCAGAACAATGCTGCCAATACCGCCCCGATCTGCATGATGTGGCCGTAGAGCATAATTTGACGGCGCGTGTTCAATACGAAATACACCATGACCGTATAAGACAATGCGTGCAGCCCCAAAGTCGCTGCCGTTGCGGCATCTACCATCAAGCCGAGTAAAAACGCAATGCCCATGCCGACACGTTGGGGATGGTGCATCGACCAATAAAGCAGCATCAGCGCGGTCAGTTCCGGCAACCAGAAAAAACCATCAAAGGGAAAAGGCATGAAATCGACAAGCATGGTTACGGCAAAACTTGCCGCAATCACGCCGACAGGCATGGCACGGTAGGAATCGTCAAAATCGTTCATGAATGATTTATTGAGAAGAATGGGAAGAAGACAGAACCAAAACAAAGCGACTGCGGCGCAAGGCGGCAAACGGGGTCAGTTCTGTGTCGTAATAAGGCGTACCGGACGCGCGGACGACTTTATCCACGCGCGCTACGGGAATGCCTGCCGGATAAATGCCGTCCAAACCGGAGGTAATCAAAACATCCTGCGGCTTCAAATCCGATCCTGTCGGAAAATAGCGCAAATCCAAACCCACGCCGTTGCCGTAGGCGAGATTGCGTTCGCCCGTCCGCTCAACGGCAACAGGGACGATACTTTGCGCAGCCGCCATCAGCTCGACTTCCGCGCTGTTTGCGTGAACTAAGGTAATTCGTCCGATTAAGCCGTTTTGGTCGATAACGGCATCGCCTGCCATTACCCCTTCGCCAATGCCTTTATTGATAATCAAACGCTCGGACAACGGGTCTTTGCCACTGGACAATACTTCAGCGCCGATGACACTGCTGATGCCTTTTTGTTGCAAGCCGTATAGCTTTTTCAGCTCCTGCAATTCGCTCAAGTTAACCTTGTCACGTTGAAGCTGGATTTTCAGACGACCGTTTTCCTCCAAAAGGAGACGGTTTTGTTCCAACAGCTCGGTTTGTGATTGAGATTGGTTGGAAATATATTGATACAGACGTACCGGCTGGTTTGCCAGCCACTGCACCGGATAAAGAATCTCCGCTGCAGCCGTGCGCACGGGTTGCATCAGGTCGAAACGACCATCCGCCACCATAATGCCTGCACCCAGTAAAAGATACGCAATAAAACGAGGCAACAGCTTTTGGCCCTTTGCCTCGTCAAACCGTAAAGAAGAATGTTCCATTTCAGCCTGCCTTACGGGTTATCCACAAAAACGGCATTCCATTTGCCGATGTAATCCAAGGCTTTGCCTGCGCCATAAGCCACACAGTTCAAAGGCTGGTCGGCAATGCCGACAGGCAGTCCCGTCGCATCCGCCAAAACCGTATCCATACCGTGCAACAGTGCGCCGCCACCCGTCAGCATAATACCCCTGTCGGCAATATCACCCGCTAACTCCGGTGATACTTGTTCCAATGCAAGGCGTACGGCGCGGATAATCTGATTAACCGTTTCGCTCAGAGCTTCGCGCACTTCCTCAGAAGTAACAGCCAACGATTTTGGGGTTCCTTCCGCCAAGTCTCGACCTTTAATCCGCATTGCGGTTTCCGTTGCAAAGCCATAGGCAGAGCCAATCGTTTTCTTCAACTCTTCAGCCGTCGCTTCACCAACCAGTACACCGCGATGACGGCGCAAATAATGCACGATGCTTTTATCAAATTCATCACCGGCAGCGCGGACGGATGCGGAGTAAGCCATACCGCCCAAAGACAAAATACCGATTTCCGTTGTGCCGCCGCCAATATCCACTACCATTGAGCCGACAGTATCCTCAACCGGCAGACCCGCACCCAAAGCAGCCGCCATCGGCTCCTCAATCAAATGAACAGATGACGCCCCTGCCGCAAATGCAGAATCCAAAATCGCTTTGCGTTCAACCTGAGTCGCACCACCCGGCACGCAGATCACTACGCGCGGAGGTACGACTGAATGACCTTCCGTGGCCTTTTTAATCAGCATGCTTAGCATACGCTCGGCAATCGTAAAGTCGGCAATCACTCCGTCCTGCATAGGCCGGACGATTTCAATATTGCGCGGCGCACGCCCCTGCATTTTCTTGGCTTCCGTACCCACGGCGACAATCTTACTTTTACCGCCCGTACCCGATTGAACCGCCACCACAGACGGCTCGTCCAAAACAATGCCTTTACCGCGCACATAAATCAACGTGTTCGCCGTACCTAAATCAATGGCGATATCGTTGGAGAAAAAACGGGATAAAAAACGAAACATAAAATACCTGAATATCGGCCCAGCACCGATTTTATTTAATTGTTATTCAAAATATTAAAAACATGGGAACAGCACCTTTTCAGACGACCTCCCCACTTCCCGTATGAAACGCATGGCGAAATCACACGCCGTTTGAGTAGTTTTCGGTTATAATTCCTCGTTTGATCGAAGAAGAATGCAATGATACCCCAAATAAGGGGGTGCCTGCTATCAGACAAGGATTTTTTATGGCTCTAAGCTTAACCGATGTGGAAAAAATTGCCAAACTCTCACGCCTTTCACTGACCGAGGAAGAAAAAGGCAAAACCCTCTCAGAATTAAACGACATTTTCGCTATGGTCGAAAAGATGCAGAGCGTGAATACCGACGGTATCGAGCCGATGGCACACCCCCACGAAGCCGCCCTACGCCTGCGTGAGGATAAAGTTACCGAAACCGACCATGCCGCCGAATATCAAGCCGTTGCACCTGAAGTGCGCAACCGTCTGTATATCGTGCCTCAGGTAATTGAAGAATAATTTTTCAGACGACCTCATTATATTGAAATGTAAAATCTAAACTTGGGTCGTCTGAAACTCGTTTCCTTTTTCCTTCGAAATTTCAATCACTGTTCAGCCTACGTTTTCGACAACACTTTCCCGAATATTTGCCTGAAAACAGAAACCGTCTTAATTTAGGAATCATGGCGCAATGACCCAATACACCCTCAAACAAGCCAGCCAGCTGCTGCAATCCAAACAAATCTCCGCCGTCGAACTGGCAACCGAATACCTCGCCGCCATTGCTGCGCAGAACCCGGCTATCAACGGCTACATCACCCTCGACCAAGACAAAACCCTCGAAGAAGCCCGTGCCGCCGACGCGCGTATCGCGCAAGGTACCGCCACCGCGCTTACCGGCGTACCCATCGCCTACAAAGATATTTTCTGTCAAACAGGTTGGCGCAGTGCGTGCAGCTCCAAAATGCTGGACAACTTTGTCTCCCCCTACACTGCCACCGTCGTTCAAAATCTGCTTGACGAAGGCATGGTAACGCTTGGCCGTACCAATATGGACGAGTTTGCCATGGGCTCGACCAATGAGACCTCGTTCTACGGCGCGACTAAAAACCCGTGGAATCCCGAACACGTCCCAGGCGGTTCATCCGGCGGTTCCGCAGCGGTCGTTGCCGCACGCCTTGCTCCTGTCGCACTCGGTTCAGATACCGGCGGCTCTATCCGCCAGCCTGCTTCACACTGTGGCATCACCGGTATCAAACCCACCTACGGCACGGTTTCCCGCTTCGGCATGGTTGCCTACGCATCCAGTTTCGACCAAGCCGGTCCGATGGCACAAACTGCCGAAGACTGCGCGATTTTGCTCAATGCGATGGCGAGCTTCGATGAGCGCGATTCCACCAGCTTGGAACGTAACAAAGGAGACTACACCCACGATTTGGACAAACCGCTCAAAGGCATGAAAATCGGTCTACCTAAAGAATATTTCGGCGAAGGCGCGGATGCCGATGTGCAGGCTGCTTTACAAAGCGTCATTGACCTTTTAAAAGCGCAAGGTGCGGAAACCATTGAAGTTTCCCTGCCCCAAACCGCCCTGTCCATCCCCGCTTACTACGTCCTCGCTTCCGCCGAAGCCAGCACCAACCTTTCCCGCTACGACGGCGTGCGCTACGGCCACCGCGCCGCCCAATTCGGCGACCTTGAAGAAATGTACAGCAACACCCGCGCCGAAGGCTTCGGCAGCGAAGTCAAACGCCGCATCATGATTGGCACTTATGTGTTGTCGCACGGCTACTACGATGCCTATTACTTGAAAGCCCAAAAACTGCGCCGCCTCGTTGCCAACGATTTTCAGACGGCATTCGCGCAATGTGATTTCATCCTTGCCCCAACTGCGCCCACCGCCGCCCCCAAACTCGGCAGCGACATCCACGATCCCGTGCAGATGTACCTTTCCGACATCTACACCATCGCAGTGAATCTGGCAGGATTGCCCGCCCTGACCCTGCCCGCAGGTTTCAGCGGTAACGGACTGCCCATCGGTGTACAATTTATCGGTAACCACTTCTCCGAAGCCAAAATCCTCGGTGCAGCGCATCAAGTGCAGCTGGTGAGCGATTGGCATACAAAAACCCCTAATGGAAAAGCATGATGCCGGAGCAGTTCGTTTTTCCTGACTTCAAAACCGTGTATAAAAACGCTCCAAAATTTCAAATCCAACATTTGAAATTTACCTTGCGCAAGTTGTTTGCACGGAGGCAGATTAAGGATCTTGAGACCTTTGTCAATGCTTCCGCACTACGTCGTGTTTTTTTTCCAAAAGCTGCCACAAGATGCCTATCCTTTGATTCATGCCTTTATTGATAAGCGTTTTGACAGACAGCGCAGACTGCAAGCTATGAAAGAAGACCTGTTGGCAGCCGAAAAACTGTTCGGACAGGAAACACTTACCGGTATGGAGACTCGCGAATTCCATATCGTCTTAGCACATCTTTCAGACGACCTGACTTTGTGGCTGAACCGGAACGATAATTGCGTGGATGAAGGAATGTGGTCGCTATCCTTGCGCGACAACGAAGGAAAACGTCTCTACATGGCAACCTTCGCTCTAGTGGACGGTAAACTGCTGGCCGCTTCTATCCAAGGCCCCGCAGGGGAAGAAGCCAAAGACCTTGTCCGCAGCCTGACCAAACAACTCCATGGTCTGCGCCCGCAGCAACTGATGGTAACCGCCCTGCAATATTTTTCGGCATCACTCAAGTTGGGTGGCGTTATCGGCATTGCCCAAGAGCATCAGGTCAAACTACGCTGGCGGCTGAAGAAACGGGTCAAAATGAATTACGACCTGTTTTGGCAAGAAAACGGCGCAACGCTCGAAAGCGACGGCTACTGGCATCTGCCGCAAACCCCGCCGCGAAAGACTCGGCGGAAATCGAAAGCAAAAAACGATCGATGTACCGTAAACGTTACCAAATGCTGGATAACATGGCGACTGAGATGCAGGCTTGCTTTCAGAAGACTTGATTCTGCGTTTTCAGACGACCTTTGCCATTTGAAAAACAAACAGGTCGTCTGAAAACGGCTGACCACTTTATATTATTGACATCAAAAGAAAGAACCTCTTATGACTTGGGAAACAGTAATCGGCTTGGAAATCCACGTCCAATTAAACACCCAATCCAAAATCTTCAGCGGCGCATCGACCGCATTCGGTGCGGAACCCAATGCGCACGCCAGCGTGGTGGAATGCGCGCTGCCGGGCGTGCTGCCGGTAATGAACCGAGAAGTCGTTGAAAAAGCCATCAAATTAGGCTTAGCTTTGGATGCGAAAATCAACCAGAAAAACGTGTTCGACCGCAAAAACTACTTCTACCCCGACTTGCCCAAAGGCTATCAAATCAGCCAGTTGGATTTACCGATTGTCGAACACGGCAAATTAGAAATCGTGGTCGGCGACGCGGTGAAAACCATCAACGTAACCCGCGCTCACATGGAAGAAGACGCAGGCAAATCTGTGCATGAAGGCTTGAACGGTGCAACCGGCATCGACCTGAACCGTGCCGGCACGCCGCTGTTGGAAGTGGTATCCGAACCCGAAATGCGCTCCGCCGCCGAAGCCGTTGCCTACGCCAAAGCCTTGCACAGCTTGGTCACATGGCTGGACATCTGCGACGGCAACATGGCGGAAGGTTCTTTCCGCGTCGATGCCAACGTATCCGTGCGCCCGAAAGGTCAAGCGGAATTCGGTACGCGCCGCGAGATTAAACCTTAATTCCTTCCGCTTCTTGGAGCAGGCGATTAATTACGAAGTGGAAGCGCAAATCGAGATTTTGGAAGACGGCGGCAAAGTACAGCAGGCAACCATGCTGTTCGACCCGGAAAAAGGCGAAACCCGCGTGATGCGCTTGAAAGAAGACGCGCACGACTACCGCTACTTCCCCGACCCTGATTTGCTGCCCGTCATCATTTCAGACGACCAGTTGCAAAAAGCCAAAGCAGAAATGCCCGAGCTGCCGAAAGAAATGGCGGCGCGTTTCGTGGCGGACTACGGCGTATCCGACTACGACGCTCGCCTGCTCACCGCCAGCCGCGTGCAGGCTGCCTATTTTGAAGAAGCCGCCAAAGAGAGCGGACAAGGCAAGCTGACTGCCAACTGGATGAACGGCGAACTCGCCGCCGCGCTGAACAAAGCAGGCATGGAACTTGCCGACAGCCCGATTACCGCCCCGCGCCTTGCTGCGTTGGTAGGCAAAATCGCCGACGGCACCCTAAGCAGCAAATTGGCGAAAAAAGCCTTTGAAGCCATGTGGGCCGAACCCGAAGCCACCATTGCCGAAATCATCGAAAAACACGGCTTGCAGCAGATGACCGACACGGGGGCGATTGAAGCCATGGTGGACGAAGTGTTGGCAAACAACGCCAAAGCCGTGGAACAATTCAAATCCGGCAACGAAAAAGCCCTGAATGCGATTGTAGGACAAGTGATGAAGGCTAGTAAAGGCAAAGCCAATCCCGCGCAGGTGCAAGAATTGATTAAAGCAAAATTGGCTTAAGTAAGATAAAGGCTGCCTGAAAACGGTAAAATGGTTTTCAGGCAGCCTTTAAGCCAACTAGAATCGGTAATTTAAGCTGATAAATTCAACAACACTTTCATGCAACCTTTCCTAATATTAGGTCCCAACCCAATTTAATGCGCTAAAAATCTTGGTAGGTATTTAAATTATTGAATTAAAAAAGGATAAAACATGAACGAGCAAGAATACCGCGAAACTTTCTCCGAAGACGATGCCGTCGGCTGGGATGCCATTGATGCCGAACTCGAAAAGCTTTATGGTGAAACTGAACCGCGTCATTACGGCAGTATCATCAAATACTGGATGGGTGGAGAAGACCCATTGGATGGCACCAGTATCTATGACTGTAATGAACAAACACCACACCGCCACATCATCTCCTACGGCATGAGTGAGCTTTACTTTTCTCCAGAAACTGCTGATGCCGAATTCAGCAAGTGGGGCTTCGAATTTACCTTCCGTATCACACCTTGCAAACTTGACCCGGCTTCCGACAGCGGCACGCCGCACGAACCATTTTGGGCTATCAATCTGATGAATAACTTAGCCCGCTATGTTTTTGAGAGCGAAAAATGGTTCGAACCTTACCACTTTATTCCCACCAACAGTCCCATTCGAAGTGATACTGAAACCGCTTTGGTCGGTATCGCTTTTGTTCCTGATCCCAAACTGCCTGCCGTTGATACACCAAATGGCAAAGTCGATTTTCTGCAGATGGTTGGACTGACTCAATCCGAACTGGATTGGTTGTGGCAAGAACCTTCAACCGCCCGCTGCAAAGAGCTAATCGACAAAATGCGTGTTGACAATCCCCTTCTGATAACGGATTTGGCGCGTACACGCAGTTATGTATAGCCACCTATACGCTTTTATCAATCAAATACCGCTTTTCATCTTGAACAGTTCGCGAATCCCAACGCTACTCCGCTTTCAGACGACGTCAGGTTGAGACTAAATGCCAATAATTTGGATACGTTGGAAAAGGGGCATTTGATTGGGAATGGGATGAAGATAAGCGTAGATGAATTGGGGAAAAAAGTTTTAGAACACATCGGTAAGAATGAACCGTTATTGTTGAAAAATCTACTGGTTAACTTCAATTAGGGAAAACATGAAGAAGTTAGGAAGTTGATTGGAGAGTTGATTAGGGTAGATTTTATTCAAATGAAAGACTAGGCTATGAAATCAAATTTGTGTATAAGTTACTGGTAATTTCAAAGTACCTGTATATTTTAATTTGTATATCAATACCGATCGTTTTTATTTATGAAAGTTACCAAAGAGATAATGTTGATTTTATGATTTATATTCATGCTTTTATTATTTTTTCCATATTGGGTGTATTGACTCAATATTCTACGTCTAATTTTTTTGAAAAGGAAAAATAACATGATTGAACTATTTCCCGTTGAAACCGAAATTGCAAAATGTCTTCTTCGGAGCATTTTCTGAAAATTGCCAAAATCATGGTTTTGTGGGCTGCATTGTTGGGAATGTGCATGGACGGCTGAATTGAACGAGGATGATGCGGGTGACTGTACTGCTGAACAAAGAACAGCAACCGATGAACCTGAAAATGATTCATCTGTTTTTAGTCAGTCTTGCCATGCCATCTGAAAACAAAGCTTGGTTTTCAGACGACTCTAAAGCCATTAAAAATCAAGGAGTAAGATGAAAATAATATTACCTGCAGTACTATTACTGGTAACAACTTCCTCATTTGCAAAAAATTACGCCGAACAGCCTCAGCCTTTTACTCCCCAAACAGTGCAGGATGTATTGCATTGCAAGGTTTCATCGTTGGATTTTTCGCTTTGGATTCCGGAAAATTTCACCGGCTATCTTGATCCAAATGAACGTGCAGGAGAAAATGTAGGACGTTTTGTCAATGAAATCGACAATATTACTTACCGTTACCGCTTGCCATTTAAGGTGCATCTTGCCAACCCCTTAGATGGAAAAGAAGTAGAAGGGCAGTATGTCGCCATTCGCAACAATGCCATCTATTTGGAAATTGATTGGACACGATATCCCAAATTGCATTCACTATACCGTCAGAAATATCACGAAGACCTTCAAGAGCTGACGCAACAGCCAATGGGACAAGATATCACTTCTAAAACGACACCTAAAAAACCGGATACATTGGGCTATGATGTGCCTGCTGTCGAAAAATCGATAACAGATCCCAATAAAAAATCTAAGATATGGAAATATTTTGGCTTTGCTGCTGTATTTAAAGCAGATGTACTAAGGGGTGATTCAGATAAGGGCTATATCGGCTGCCGCTATCCGTTGTAGACTGTCTTCCAAAAACGGGGGTCGTCTGAAAGTTGATTTTTCAGACGACCTTTTAACTTAATCTATTCAAACCACGCCAAGCCATGACCCACACCATTACCCTACCCGACCAAACCACCTTTACCGCCAACGACGGCGAAACCGTTTTAGCCGCTGCCGCCCGTCAAAACCTCAATCTGCCCCATTCCTGCAAAAGCGGCGTCTGCGGGCAATGCAAAGCCGAACTGGTCAGCGGCAATATTCAAATGGGCGAACACTCGGAACAGGCTTTGTCCGAAGCAGAAAAAGCGCAAGGCAAGATTTTGATGTGCTGCACCACCGCGCAAAGCAACATCAGCATCAACATCCCCGGTTACAACGCCGACGCCCTCCCCGTCCGCACCCTGCCGGCCCGTATCGAAAGCATGGTTTTCAAACACGATGTCGCCCTCTTGAAACTTGCGCTACCCAAAGCCCCGCCGTTTGCCTTCTACGCCGGGCAATACATTGATTTACTACTGCCGGGCAACGTCAGCCGCAGCTACTCCATCGCCAACTCTCCCGACCAAGAGGGCATTTTGGAACTGCACATCCGCAGGCGCGAAAATGGCGTCTGCTCGGAAATGATTTTCGGCAGCGAACCCAAAGTCAAAGAAAAAGGCATCGTCCGCATTAAGCGCCCGCTCGGTTCGTTTACCTTGCAAGAAGACAGCGGCAAACCCATCATCCTCTTGGCAACCGGCACAGGCTATGCCCCCATCCGCAGCATCCTGCTCGACCTTATCCGCCAAGACAGCAACCGCGCCGTCCATCTTTACTGGGGTGCACGTCACCAAGATGATTTGTACGCACTCGAAGAAGCGCAAGAGCTGACAGGTCGTCTGAAAAACGCCCGCTTTACCCCCGTCCTTTCAAAAGCCGATGAGGGCTGGCAAGGCGAAAAAGGATACGTCCAAACCGCTGCCGCGAAAGATTATCCCGATTTAAGCAGTTACGAAGTCTATGCCTGCGGTTCTGTCGCCATGATCGAAAGCGCAAAATCCGTGTTGACCGCACAATGCAGCCTGCCTGAGACAGCCTTCTATTCAGATGCTTTTTCTCCGGCGCAATAACCCTGTTTTCTTGTCCCTCTGGTTTATTACAGCCAGACAAACGTCATCAAGGTCATCTGAAAAAGAAGCTTGGAGCTTTTCAGATGACCTTTAGTTTAATTCTTTTTGGACAAAATGTATAAAATTAATTCAATTCTAAAATTAAATTCGTAATTTTATAAAAATAGATTGTCGTTTTGTCTAAAATGCGTATAATCCCCTTCCAAAGCAAACAATAATCTCAATAAGATTTGGACAAGGAACATCATGCAATTAGACATTGACCGCTTAGTTGCTTATTTCGGCGGCGTGAATGCACTTGCCGAAGCGTTGAAACAGCACGATCCCGAAAATGCCGCGACGACCGCCGCCATCTATAAATGGCGCACCCGCGGGTCGCTGCCTTTGGCGCAGCTGCAAAAGTTGACCGCGCTGGCGGAAGCGCAAGGCAGGCCGCTGGATTTGAATGCTTTTTTACAAAAAAACGAATCTCTGGAGAGAACAGAAATGACACAGACCAACCGCGTAATTATTTTTGACACCACCATGCGCGACGGCGAGCAGTCGCCCGGTGCATCCATGACCAAAGAGGAGAAAATCCGCATTGCCCGCCAGTTGGAGAAAATGGGCGTGGATGTGATTGAGGCGGGTTTTGCCGCCGCCAGCCCGGGCGATTTCGAGTCGGTCAATGCGATTGCCAAAATCATCACCAAATCCACAGTCTGCTCGTTGGCGCGTGCCGTTGAAAACGATGTGCGCAAGGCAGGCGAAGCCGTTTCCCCCGCTCTAAAAAAACGCATCCATACCTTCATTGCCACCAGCCCCATCCACATGGAGCACAAACTGAAAATGAAGCCGCAGCAGGTCATCGATGCGGCGGTCAAAGCGGTGAAAATTGCTAAAGAATACACCGACGATGTGGAATTTTCCGCCGAAGACGCCGTGCGTTCGGATTTGGACTTCCTCGCCAAAATCTTTACGGCGGTTATCGAAGCGGGCGCGACCACCATCAATATTCCCGATACTGTCGGCTACTCCATCCCTTCCGTGTGGTACGAGCGTATCAGCAACATCATCAAAAGCGTGCCCAACGGCGACAAAGTAGTCTGGTCGACCCACTGCCACAACGATTTGGGGATGGCGGTTGCCAACTCGCTGGCCGCTGTTCAGGCAGGCGTGCGCCAGGTGGAATGTACCATCAACGGTTTGGGCGAACGCGCGGGCAACGCCAGCCTTGAAGAAATCGTGATGGCGTTGAAAGTGCGCCATGACCTTTTCGGCTTGGAAACCGGCATCGACACCACGCAAATCGTGCCGGTATCCAAACTGGTGTCTACCATTACCGGCTATCCGATTCAGCCCAACAAGGCGGTGGTCGGCGCAAACGCCTTTGCACACGAATCAGGCATCCATCAGGACGGCGTGTTGAAACACCCCGAAACCTATGAAATCATGACTGCCGAATCGGTCGGCTGGTCAACCAACCGCCTGACCTTGGGCAAATTGTCCGGCCGCAGCGCGTTCCGCAGCAAACTGGCGGATTTGGGCATCGAATTGGAAAGTGAAGAGGCACTGAACGCCGCGTTTGCCCGCTTCAAAGAACTCGCCGACAAAAAACGCGAAATCTTCGATGAAGACCTGCACGCACTGGTGTCCGACGAAATGGGCAGCATGAACGCCGAGAGCTACAAATTCATCTCCCAAAAAATCAGTACCGAAACCGGCGAAGAACCGCGCGCCGACATCGTGTTCAGCATCAAAGGCGAAGAAAAACGCGCTTCCGCCACCGGCTCCGGCCCTGTCGACGCGATTTTCAAAGCGATTGAGAGCGTGGCGCAAAGCGGCGCGACTTTGCAGATTTACTCCGTCAACGCCGTAACGCAAGGCACGGAAAGCCAAGGCGAAACCAGCGTTCGTTTGGCGCGTGGCAACCGCGTCGTCAACGGTCAGGGCGCAGATACCGACGTTTTGGTCGCCACTGCCAAAGCCTATCTTTCCGCCTTGAGCAAACTGGAATTCGGTGCCGCCAAACCGAAAGCGCAAGGCAGCGGTACGATTTGAGCTTAATTTGAGCTTAAATGGCTTGATTTGAATTTAAAAAGCAAAGAAGTCGTCTGAAAACCGGATTTTGGGTTTTCAGACGACCTTTTTCATGACTGCACGTTGCACCCCGAATATCGATACCAATACCAACGCAAATCCTGCCAGCGATTTCGCGTCCATGCTTTGTCCTAAAAACAGCCAGCCCAAGACAAATGCTGAGACAGGGCTGAGTAGTCCCAGCGATGAAACCGCAGCAGGCGAAAGTTTCGCAATTCCTCTGAAAAACAATACATAAGCCAACACGGCACCAAACAGACACAAATACAGATAGCCTCCGATATTGGCGGGGCTTAAAGATTCAAGCGGCGGTTCGGCAAGCAGGGCGACGGGCAGTAAAAACAAGCCGCCGATAAAAAGCTGCCAGCCTGTGAACGCCAACACGGGCAGCGAAGTGCGACGGTGTTTCGACAAATAAACGCCCAACGCCATCGCCGCCGCGCCCGCCAATGCCGCCAAAATCCCCGTACCGTCATAGCGCGCCTGCGGCGACAATACCAAGAGCGCAATCCCCAAAACCCCTGCCGCCGACCAAGCCCAAGCCGCTTTGGGCGGCATGGTTTTGCCGATTAACCAAGTGAACACCAGCACCATCAGCGTCTGCGTCGAACTCAATACCGCCGCCAGTCTGCCCGGCAAGCGATACGCCGCCACAAACAGCATAGCTTGAAAAAGCCGATGTTCAAAAAACCGAGCAAGACAACGGTCGCCCATTCGTCGCGTTTGGGTATGCGCCGCGTCCACGCCAACAGCAAAAGCCCGGCGGGTAAAACACGGATAAGCGCAGCAGTAAACGGCCTGTCCGGCGGCAGAAATTCGGTGGTTACGAGATAGGTGCTGCCCCAAATCAGCGGGGCGAACGCGGTTGTCAGGATGGTGGCGGTGCGGCTGGGCATGGCAGGGCTTTTGTGTATGGTGTTTTTGATAGCAGAATGGGATTTTTTGGTAATACCAACTTTAACAGGTTCGTTGATTTTGGTTGCTATGGCTTTGGTTTACAATCATTTGGGCAAAGGACGGCGGTATCCGACTTATTGGTTGTAAAACCGCTTGAATCTTTTTTGGGATTGGACAATTCAGATAAACCATCCAATCTAAACCTTCAAAACATGCTCCACCGCGATTCCCAGCAAACCCACTCCGTAGCAATTTAATCAGCAGTCCCACTTATTCCGCCAGCGCCGCATCCACTGCCGAGAGCGCATGGATGGCAGTGCTGTCGAACACGGGCAGCGGGCTGTCGGTTTCTTTCACAAGCAGGCAGATTTCGGTGCAGCCGAGTATCACGCCCTGCGCGCCTTCGTTTTTCAGACGACCTATCACGTCGTAAAAGTAGCGGGCGGATTCGGGGCGGATGCGGTTCAGGCACAGTTCGTCAAAAATAATGCGGTGGATTTCGTCTTGTTCGTCGGCGGTCGGAGTTATGGTTTGTACGCCCTGCGAACCCATACGCTCCGTATAAAAACCGTCGCTCATGGTAAAGCTCGTGCCGAGCAGGCCGACGGCGGACAAGCCCTGCCGTTTGATGGCGGCGGCGGTGGCATCGACGACGTGCAGCAAGGGGATGCCGGCCGCCTGTTCGATGGCGGGGGCGACTTTGTGCATGGTGTTTGTGGCGAGCAGCAAAAAATCCGCGCCGCCCGCTTCCAGCTTCCGCGCGCTTTGCGCCAACACGTTTCCCGCCGCCGCCCAATCGCCGCTTTTTCTGCAAACGGACGATTTCTTCAAAATCCACGCTGTCGAGCAGGATTTTTGGCACTGCGGTTGCCGCCCAAACAGCGGTTGGTTTCGCGGTTGATGATTTGGTAGTAGAGTATGGTGCTTTCGGGACTCATGCCGCCGATGATGCCTATGGTTTTCATGTTTTTTTCCTGAAATTTAATAAATATAGTGGATTAAAATAAAAAAATGAGACAAGGCGGCAACGCCCGCCGTGTACGGGTAGTACATAAGGGCGTTGGCAACGCCGTATCATTGCAATTTTAATCCACTATAAAAGTCTGAAAAAGCTCAAGACAAGAAAGTACATCCCTACAGCTGTTGCGGCATTTCTTTTTCAAAACGGAAGAAATATATAAACGCTTCATCTTGCCCCATTGCTTGCGGTCTAGTGGTATCGGGGTGGTGCGGATTGAAAAACTCTACGATTTTAAAGCCGCATTTATTGACGTAGAAATGGATGTTGCGCTTCTCAAAATACGGCGTATGCGTTTCCCAGACGCATACTTCGGGGTGCAGTCGCTCTATCGCCCGCCACGCTTTCCCGCCCAAGCTGCTCCCATGTTTCTGCGGGAACATAAACAGTAAATCCAACGAACTGCGCTCCGTTTCGGCATTGACGACAATTACCGCGCCGCCCGCTTTTTCGCCGTCGGCAACAATGTGATAGCTCTCCGCTTTGGGTGCATTCATAGATTCTTCGATTTCTTCTCGGCTGATAACTTCTTCTCCGTCGTCCAAATCGTCTACCACCGCCAATCTGAACGACTGCTGCAAGGCGCGGATAAATTCATCTTTTTCGTGTTCTTGAACGGGGATAAGGGTAATGTCAGTCATCATGTTCTCTTGTATCTAATGTGTGAAGTTAACCAATCCTAGCGTGTCAGCACGAAGCTGTCGTCTATCAGCCGCCACACGTTTTCTGCGGGTGTTTGTGCCAATACGATGCTCAACCAATGTTCTTTGTTCATGTGGTAGGCGGGCAGGATGCCTGCCGTTGCGCGCCATGCGCCGATGTGTTCGGGGCGGCATTTGACGTTGACGATTTCCGTCAGACCGTCCTCGCCCCTGCCCGGCTTTTCAGACGACCTCTACGATTCCCGGCAAACTACTCCGTAGCGGTTTCATCAAAAGCCGTACTTATTCCGCCCGCGCCGCATCTACCGCCGAGAGCGCATGGATGGCGGTGCTGTCGAACACGGGCGGCAGGCTCTCGGTTTCTTTCACAAGCAGACACCTTTTTCTGCTTCAAAAGATGCATTCAAAGTATTTTACTTCCTATGCTTGGTACGAATAAGCGCAGATAAATCATAGCCTTGCTCTTTTGCACGCTGCAAATACGCTTGATATACCGCTTCATCCATATTCGGTGTACGTGACAATATCCACAAGTATTTCCTGTCAGGCTGTCCTACCATCGCATATTGGTAATTGCTGTCCAAGGCCATCACCCAATAAGGCGCCTTGCCTACAGGCAGCCATCGAATCGCTTTGGGCAGAAAAGTCACGCTCAACTTGGTGTTTTCGGCGTTCTGCACACGTGCCAGCCCTTCGGCTGCCGACCACGTTCCATCCGCCTTCAAACAACGGTTGGTCACGCTGATAGTGTCCTTACTTTATCTTATAAAACGCCGTCACATCGGATACACAATGACTTTGGTAAGGCATAGGCAACCGCGCGATTTCGTACCACTGTCCTGCATAACGCTGCACATCTAATTTCGGAACGGTTTGCAGCGGAGGCAAACTTTCCGACTGTGCGTAAGCAGCAAAACACATAGCTCCTAATAATAACAATCCTTTGATTTTCATCTTGCACGCTCCTTTAAAAAAAATCAGCATATATCATTTCGACAAAGACAACACGCCAATTTGAGTAAAAATATTGGAACACTTACCGGATAAACCGGAGGCTTATTGACAACAATGTTTGGCAAGCCATGTTCTGCGGCTTGGTGGCTTTTTTGATTGTTGCCGGTCGGTGCGGCAATGCCGGTCATTGATACGCGTACTTCTGCGCAGATTTAGTCAGTATTTATATGTGGATGTTCATCATCAGCCTGGACGACTTGCCGCGATTGGTTGAACAATATTCCAAACTGAAAGACTTCGGGCAGCGGGTGGCATTGACTCAAGAAGGAATAGTTTAGACAGGGGTCGTCTGAAAAATTTTCAGACGACCTCTCACTTCTCCTGCTTCTTCAACAACAAACACGCCAAAATCAGGCTGGTGGCGGCAAAGGCGGCGATGGCGGCATATTCATGCAGCAGGTCGGCGGTGTGCAGCCCTTTGGTGAAGCTGCCGACGCTGACGGTGTAGTACCACGACGACGGGAAGATTTTGCCGATAATCAGCGCGCCGCCTTCCATGGTGGACAGCGGGTAGAGAAAGCCGGAATAGGTTTGCGCGGGGATCATAGTGATGATGGCGGTGGCGAAGATGGCGGCAAGCTGGGAGCGCACGAAGCAGGAAATCAAAAGCCCCAGCGCGGTGGTGGCGGACACCATCAAGAGCGTGCCGATGGCGAGTCCGGCAAACGAGCCTTTGAGCGGCACGCCGAACAGGTAAATAATCATCAGCATCATGGCGGCGAAGTTGACCATGCCGACGGCGATATAGGGAAGCTGTTTGCCGATCAGATATTGCGCCACGGCGGCAGGCGATGCGTAAAAATTGGCGATAGAGCCGATTTCGCGTTCGCGCACCACGCCGACCGCCGACATCATGGCGGGGATCATCATCAACACCAGCATCATCACGCCCGGAGCGATGGCGTTAATACTGTCGAAATCCTGATTGTACATAAAGCGCGGTTCGATGCCGGCGGGGGCTTTGAGCGAAACGGGCAGCCCGCTTTCGGCGATGCGGTCTTTAGTGTAGGCGGTAATCAGGCTGCCGATGTAGCCGCGGATGTTGGTGGCGTTAAACGGCATGGAGCCGTCCACATAAACCGACTTCGGGTTTGAGCCCGCGCGCCAAATCACGCCCGAAACCGCTCGGAATATCGATGACCAATATGGCGCCGGAGCTTTTGAGCACGGTGTCGATTTCGGCTTCGGACTGTATCGGCGGCTGTTGGAGGAAGTAGCGCGAACCGTCGAAATACTCAACCAGCTCGCGGCTGGCGGCGGTTTGGTCGCGGTCATAAACGGCGAATTTCAGATTCCGCACGTCAAACGAAATCCCCCAAGATACCGACGCCATAATAATCAGCGGACCGAACACGGCGAAAAACAGGCGGATTTTGTCGCGCAAAAGCTCTTTGGCTTCGCGGCGGGCGAAGGTCCAAATCATGGAAAAACGGTATTTGAAGGTGTCGGTGTTTGGGTTGTCTCGTAAGGTATGTGAACTTTGTTCACGCACGCTGTTTTGGGTTTCAGACGACCTCGTATCTTTTTGAAGGTCGTCTGAAAGTTCAGAATGCCTGTCATCCGATTCCCCTTCCGCATGCGTGGCTTGCGCCACACACCCTACGGTCAGAGTTTCCGCCGATAGGGTGTGTGAACTTTGTTCACGCACGCCGTCTACGTCTTGGCGAAACTCGCGCTGTTCACTTTCAGAGTGCGCAGCCTCCTGGCGGGATGACCTTTCCTCACCTTCCCCGCCTTCCGCTTCAATCAGATACTGTACAAACGCTTCTTCCAAATCCGGCGCATTCTGCCTTGCCGCCAGTTCGGCGGGCGTGCCCACCGCCAGCACGCGGCCTTTGTGCATAAAGGAAATGCGGTCGCAGCGGGCGGCTTCGTTCATAAAGTGGGTGGAAACAAAAATGGTGATTTTGTCTTCGCGGGAGAGTTTCAGAAGATGCCGCCAAAACATATCGCGTGCGGCGGGATCGACCCCCGAAGTCGGTTCGTCCAAAATCAATACTTCGGGGTGGTGCAGGCAGGCGGCGGCAAGTTGCAGGCGTTGGCGGATGCCCAGCGGCAGCGATGCGGGCGCGGTGTCGGCAACGTCCGCCAAATCAAACTGTTGCAGGGCTTCTTCCACCGCCGCCGCGCCTTTAGCGCCCATCTGGTAGAGTTTGGCATGCAAATCCAAATTGCGGCGCACGCTCAACTCCTCATACAGTGAAAACGCCTGCGACATATAGCCGACACGCATCTTCGTGTCCAAGCCGCCCGCGTCTATCGGCCTGCCCAACAGCGTGGCATCACCTTCGGTCGCTTCCAGCAGACCGGTCAGCATTTTCATGGTGGTGGACTTGCCGCAGCCGTTGCTGCCGAGAAAGCCGAAAATCTCGCCTTTTTGAATGGTGAAGCTGACGTGATCCACAGCGGTAAAATCGCCGAAACGCTTGGTCAGCCCGTGCGCTTCCATCGCGGGCGGCGCATCGTGATCAGGGACGAACGGCGTAATGTCCAAACCGCCCGAACCCTGCTGTTTTTCCGGCGGCAGCATTTTGACGTAGGCTTCTTCCAACACATCAGTGCCGTAATCCGCCAGCACATCGGCGGTGGGCTTGTTTTCCAGCAGCCTACCCGCGTCCATCGCCAGCAGCCGCTCGAAACGCTGCGCTTCTTCAATATAGGCGGTCGCCACAATCACGGTCATGCCCGAATGTTCCCGCCGCAAATCGTCCACCAACGCCCAAAACTGGCGGCGCGACAAAGGGTCCACACCCGTGGTCGGTTCGTCCAGAATCAGCAAATCCGGGCTATGCACCAGCGCGCAGCACAAACTCAGCTTCTGCTTCATCCCGCCCGAGAGCTTGCCCGCCGCCCTGCCGGAAAACGGCGCAAGGCGGGTCGCCTCCATCAGCCGCGCAATCTGCCTCGTGCGTTCCTGCCCATCCAAACCAAACAGCCGCGCGTGGAAATCGATATTCTCATACACCGACAAGGTAGGATACAGGTTGCGCCCCAAACCCTGCGGCATAAAGGCGATGCGGTGCGACAAATCCCGCCGCACATCCTTGTCCGCCATATCGCCGCCCAACACTTCCACCCGTCCGTCCTGAATCACCTTCACGCCCGCCATCAGCGAGAGCAGCGTCGATTTGCCCACCCCGTCCGGCCCGATCAAACCGACCGTCGCGCCCTTCGGGATGTCCAGCGACACATCGTCAAGCGCAAGGGTCTTGCCGTAGCGGTGGGAAAGGTTTTGGATAGAAACGGTGTTCATGATGCAGCCTTTTTTGCAAAAAACGGGATTTCAGACGACCTGTTCGTAACGGCTGATTTCCAAAAGATTGCCGTCAGGGTCGCGCAAATAAACCGACCGTATCGCGCCGACCGCTCCCGTGCGCGGAACAATCCCGCTGATGGCGTCCACCCCATGCGAAGCCAATTCTTCCAAACCTGCTCCAACGGAGTCTCCGTCAACAAACAAAAATCCGCCGTACCGCAGGCTGAATTTTCAGTATGCGGGACAATTTCCGCCCCGCGCCTGTGCAGATTGATTTTCTGCCTGCCAAACAACAAAGCCTTACGCCCCTCGCCAAACGTGATTTCTTCCATACCCAAAATACGGGTATAAAAATCAATGCTGCGGGAAATATCGGCAACGGTTAAAACCAAATGATCCAGCGAAGTAATCTTCATTTTTTGTATCTCCTTAGTTTTGTTTTTGTTTGGTCGCAAGCAACGAATCAATCAGGCTTCTAAATCAACTCCAATGAAAGGATACAACGAACAAAGGTCGTCTGAAAACCGTATCCATAGGCTTTCTGACGACCTTTTCTTTATGCCCTATCTTACAAATGCGGGTTCATCAGGTTTTCGGGTGACAGGATGCGGTCGAGTTCCGCTTCGCTCAACAGGCCGCGTTCGAACACGACTTCGCGCACGCCTTTGCCGGTTTGGGCGCAGATTTTGCCGACCAAATCGCCGTTTTCATGGCCGATATACGGGTTCAGGTAAGTTACCAGGCCGATGGAGTTGAACACATAGCGTTCGCAGATTTCGCGGTTGACGGTAATGCCTTTGACGCATTTCGGCGAGGTTTACCGCAGCGTTGCCCAAGAGGGAGATGGTTTCAAACATACATTGCGCGATGACCGGCTCCATCACGTTTAATTGCAACTGCCCTGCTTCGGCGGCGAAAGTGATGGTGGTGTCGTTGCCGATGACTTTGAAGCAGACTTGGTTGACCACTTCGGGAATCACGGGGTTGACTTTGGCGGGCATAATCGACGAGCCTGCCTGCATTTCCGGCAGGTTGATTTCTTTCAAACCGGCGCGCGGGCCGGACGACAAGAGGCGCAAGTCGTTACAGATTTTCGATAATTTCACCGCCGTGCGTTTCAATGCGCCGTGTACCATCACATACGCGCCGCAGTCGGAAGTCGCTTCAATCAGGTTTTCGGTCAGTTTGCAATCCAAGCCGCTGACTTCGGACAATTTTTTTACTGCCAAAGCCGCGTAGCCTTTCGGCGTGTTCACACCCGTGCCGATGGCGGTTGCGCCCAAGTTGACTTCCAACAACAAGGCGCGCGTGCGGTCCAGATTCACAATCTCTTCTTCCAGCAACACTTGGAAAGATTGGAATTCCTGCCCCGCCGTCATCGGTACGGCATCTTGAAGCTGGGTGCGCCCCATTTTCAAAACATCCTTAAACTCATCGGCTTTGGCGGCAAACGCGTCTTTCAGCAACGCCAGTTTTTCCAGCAGGCTGCCGACGCTGTAATACACCGCCAGCCTGAAGCCGGTCGGATACGCGTCGTTGGTGGACTGGCTGGCGTTCACATGGTCCATCGGATTGACAATGTCGTAGCGGCCTTTCTCGTAGCCCAATATTTCCAGAGCAAGGTTGGCGATGACTTCGTTGGTGTTCATGTTGACCGAAGTCCCCGCGCCGCCCTGATATACATCGGACGGGAATTGGTCGAGGCAGCGGCCTTTGAGCAATACTTCATCGCAAGCCTTCTCAATGGCGGCAGCAATTTCTGGCTTCACTGCGCCCAATTCGCCGTTTGCCTGCGCGGTCGCTTTTTTCACCATCACCATGCTGCGGACGAACTGCGGCACATCGGAAATTTTTTGATTGGAAATTTTAAAGTTTTCCACCGCGCGCAAAGTATGGATACCCCAATACGCCTCGGCGGGGATTTCGCGGTCGCCCAGCAAATCGTGTTCGATACGGACAGTCATTTCTCTTACCTTCTCATTCGTTGGTTTATCAAGTAATGTGCATATGCAGGCGGAACATTAGACCGTTTTGCATGGGTTGTCTAGCTGCAAATGCGCCGTTGTTATCAAAGCAGGAAAAACACTCCCACCCGAAAGGTAAAAGGTCGTCTGAAACCTTTTTCAGACGACCTTTTTACATACTTACATCCCGACCAGCCCCCGTATCTGCGGCCAGTAAAACAAACAAGCGATGGCGCAGACGGCGACGCTGATGCCTGCGGCGTTGATGCTGCTGATTTTTTCTTTAAACGCCATCGCGCCGACCAGCGTACCCAAGACGATGACGCCGATGTTCATACCTGCGAAAACCAGCGTCGGGTTGTCTTTCATCATTTGGTGGGCAGTGATGTAGGTAACGATGTTGGCGAAATTCAAGCCGCCCAAGATAATGCCTCCGATTACGCCTTCTTTCGTCCATTTGGTCGATTGGGAGAAAAGATAGCCGAACATCAAAATACCGGCGAGGCTGAAGGCGACCAAGAGGTTGCCGGAAAACGCCGTACCGCTTTTGGCAAGCTGTTTGAAGAGGATATCGATGATGCCGTAGCCCGCCCAAACGCCTGCGAGCAACATGATTTGCGCGCCCAATCCGCCCGATTTCTTGCCGCCGTCGGCTTTCCACAACAGGCAGAACAAAGCCACAAACGCCAAAACGATGCCTATCAGCCTGCCTTCGGTCAACGCTTCGCCAAAAATCACGAACGCGGAAATAATCGGCAATATCAAAGACAAACGCTGCGCCGCATCGGACTTGACGATACCCGCCGCATCGACTGCCTTGCCCATAATCACAAACACCGAAGGCAGCAGCACGCCCAGCGCGCCAAACAGCCACCAAGTCGGCAAAAAGGCTTTCGGGTTACTCAAATCGGGTTTCAACACCCAAGCCGTCAACGCCACTGCGACGATGTAGTTCACCGCCACCGCCTGCGCGACGTCGATTTTGTTCTTACGCGCCAATTTGAGCAATACCGACACAGACACGCTGCACAGTATGCTTGCCAATAAATAAATCATGTTTTTCCTTTGATTGAATGTGTCGGATGCGTGGACAAATTTTCAGACGACTTTCTTGGTGTCCTGTTTTGATATTTAGTTTCCCGCAAACGACCCATACAAAAATTTCAGACGACCCCGGGATGCGAAGGTCGTCTGAAAACAAGGCGGGCGGTTGCGCTTAGAACCAAGTATCCAAAGACATACGCTTGTTGTCCGTCAGTCTGACAAAACCTGCCGCCAGACGGTAAGCAAACCAAACCGATACCAAAAACAGCAGCACAGAGTCGATGCCGATAAACGCGGTGATTTTACTCAAAACAAACCCCGCCAGACCGCCCCAGAAGGTTTTAATCAGATAGTCTGCGTGGTTATTATAAACCGAGTCGCCCATATCGCCACGTTTTACATACGCCAAAACGATGCCGGCAACAGGCATTACCAAGGTCGCAAATGCCAAGGCAAACAAAGCATACATCGCCATCACATAAGTCCGGTCGCCGTCTTGGCGCGGCGCTTCCGCCGTATGCTCGCTACCGGTCTGCTGGCTGGCGGTCTGCCCGCTTCTACCGCTGAATTCACGGAGCGACTCGTCGTACCATGCCCGACGTTCGGGATCGACCAGCGTATCGTAAGCCTGACGGATTTCCTTAAAACGCTCTTCCGCTTCGGGATTGCCGGGATTACGATCGGGATGGTATTTCATTGCCGAATCGCGATAGGCTTTTCTGATTTCTGCAATGTCCGCATCCGCCGAAATGCCGAGAATTTCATAAAAATTACGGTTTTCCATATTAGGGTGTGCCTCTTTGGTTTGTGTTTGCCAAAGCCCGATACCGTCAAATCACGGCAACAGGCTGTTTGACAGAATGAAAACAGATATAAAATCAGGCATTGTGTTCTTTTTATAAAACCTTCAAATTTGCCCGAATCTGCGTTTCCCGACTTAAAACCGTTTTGCATCCCTTTAGACAGCGACCTGTACATCCTGCGGATTCAAAGCCCGCAAAGCCTGCGGACTGACACCGATAATAAATCCGCGCTTGCCGCCGTTGATATAAACTTTCTCCAAATCCCAAATACTTTTTTCAACATACACAGGCAACCGGGTTTTCATACCGAAAGGCGTCGTCCCGCCCACCAGATAGCCCGTCCATTTGTTTGCCTGTTTCGGATCGGCAGGCTCGATGTGTTTCATGCCCAAATCGCGCGCCAGATTGCGGGTCGAAATCTGCTTGTCGCCGTGCATCACGACAACCAACCCTTTCTTCGCTTCATTTTGCAGCACGATGGTTTTGACCACCTGATGCTCGTCCACGCCGAATAACTGTGCAAACTGCCTTGTCCCGCCATGTTCCTCATAAACATAAATATAAGGCTCAAAATCAATTTGATGTGTACGCAGGAAACGGACGGCAGAAGTAACCGGATAATCGGTATTTTTGCTCATGATGCAGTTCCAATAATATTCAGACGACCTAAACTCAATATGACAATGACGCGTAAAAATAGTTTCCGCATCTGTTCAAAAACAGCCCACCTGCTGTGGCAGACAATCAAGCTGAATGTTACCATAAGCCCCTGCACAATACCCGTCATCTTGTTCCGACCCAATCGGCAAACCGAAATCCGATGACAGGACAAAATGCCCCATGCGCCTCAACCTCAAGGAATATCAAATGAATATCCGATACCTCGGTACGACCGAACGCTACTCCGAAGCCGTCTGCGCGGGAGGATTCGTCTTCCTCTCCGGCATGGTTCCCGAAAATCCCGAAGCCGATGCCAAAGCCCAAACCGAAAACGTCTTGGCGCAAATCGACCATTGGCTCGAAGAATGCGGTTCCGACAAGGCACACATCCTCGAAGCCACCATCTTCCTGACCGACATGAACGACTACGCCGCCATGAACGAAGCCTGGGATGCCTGGACAGCCTCAGGCCGCGCCCCTGCCCGCGCCTGTATCGAAACCAAACTCGCCAAACCGGAATGGGCGGTCGAAATCAAAGTATCCGCCGTGTGCAAGTGATTGGATTGAGCAAGGGGTCGTCTGAAAACCGCAGTCGATTTTTCAGACGATTCTTTTCATAAAAAATGCAACGAAAGCAGAGTGATTGGATTGACGGTAAATCGATTATCAATACAAAAAGGTCGTCTGAAAACCCAAGTTTTCAGACGACCTTTTACAATCAAACCATTATGCGAACGGATGATGTAAAACGATGGTTTCTTCGCGGTCAGGACCGGTAGAGACGATGGCTACCGGTGCGCCGCAGACTTCTTCGATACGTTTCAAATATGCTTTGGCATTAGCAGGCAATGCGTCGTAGCTTTTCACGCCGACAGTCGATTCGCTCCAGCCAGGCATGGTTTCGTAAATCGGCTTGCAGGTTTCTACAGCATCGGAACCGCAAGGCAGGATGTCTGTTTTGCTGCCGCCGGGCAATTCGTAGCCGACGCAGATATTGATGGTTTCAATGCCGTCCATCACGTCCAGCTTGGTGATACACATACCGGAAATGCCGTTGACTTGGATGGAGCGTTTCAACGCGGCGGCATCAAACCAACCGCAACGGCGTGCGCGGCCGGTTACGGAGCCGAATTCGTGTCCGCGTTCTGCCAAACCTGCGCCTACTTCGTCGAACAATTCAGTCGGGAATGGGCCTGAACCGACGCGCGTGGTATAGGCTTTGACGATGCCCAAAACATAATCCAGCATTTGAGGACCTACGCCCGCGCCTGCGGAAGCGGCTCCCGCCAAGCAGTTGGACGAGGTAACGAAGGGGTAAGTGCCGTAGTCGATGTCCAACAGCGTGCCTTGTGCGCCTTCAAACAGCAGTTTTTCGCCGTTTTTGTTTTTCTCGTTCAACACGCGGGATACGTCGGTAATCATCGGCGTAATGCGCGGCGCGACTTTTTCGATAACCGCCATCACGTCTTCCGCTTTAACCGGCTCGGCATTGTGCAGATGTTGCAGTTGAACGTTGTAATAAGCGAGGACGGCATCCAGTTTTTCACGCAGTTTTTCAGGATGCAGCAAATCGACGACGCGGATGGCGCGGCGTGCCACTTTGTCTTCGTAGGCTGGACCGATGCCGCGACCGGTCGTGCCGATTTTGCCTTTGCCGCGCGATGCTTCGCGGGCTTGGTCAAGCGCGATGTGGTAAGGCAGGATCAGCGGGCAGGTCGGCGCGATTTTCAGGCGACCTTCGACGTTTTTCACGCCTGCTGCGTTCAACTCGTCGATTTCGCCCAACAATGCTTCGGGGGAAACGACAACGCCGGAACCGATGAAGCAATCTAAGTTTTCATGCAGGATGCCGCTCGGAATCAGGCGCAAAATGGTTTTCTTTCCGCCGACGACCAAAGTATGACCCGCATTGTGGCCGCCTTGAAAACGTACGACACCGCTAGTTTCTTCCGCCAGCCAGTCAACGATTTTACCTTTGCCTTCATCGCCCCACTGGGCGCCGATTACTACAACATTTTTAGCCATAGCCATATAACCTATTAATATTAAAAAATTATCGTGAATCAACTTCAAACCAAGACGGCTTTGCACCCTACCTTGATTTGCCTTTAATCCGCTATGAATGGGTATTTAAAGTTTCTCAACCTGCCAAACGCCGTCCGACTTTTTCAGACGACCTGTAATCTCTTCCGAAGCATTGTGTCCGATACCGTAATCAATCACGACACACTGCCCTTGTTCACGCAAGGCTTCGACTGCTTCACGAGCCGCTTCGGCATCATCCGCATCGACCAACACGACGGGCTGTCGCTCAATGGCGGGCAAACGTCCGATAAAGCTGCGTAAGTCGAAACTGAATCCCGTTGCCGGACGCGCACGGCTGAAATATTCGCCCAATCCGTCATAACGCCCGCCCCGTGCAACCGCGTCATGGAAATTGGAACCGTATGCGGCATACAGTAAGCCCGTGTGGTAATTATCAACGCGCAGTTCAGATAAATCGATATGGACTTTCTGATTCGGGAAGGCGTCGCATACTGCCTGCAACTCGTTCAAGGCGCTGCCGACCGCAGACAAATCCGGCAATCGTTCGCGTGCGGCGGACAACACCTCCCGTCCGCCATACAGACGCGGCAGCAGCGAGAATGCTTTTGCCCACATACCGTCCAGCTTCCAAGCCTTAACCTGCACTTCAACCGCCTCGGTATCTTTATCCTGCATCAAAGCAAGCAGCGTTTTGGACTGCTCCGCATCCAAATGCGCCGCATCGGACAAAGCGCGAAATACGCCGATATGACCCAGCGATAGCAAAACCTCGCCCATATCGGCAATCTTCATACTTTTGAGCATCAAGTCAATCAATTCGATATCCGCTCTGATGTCGGCGAAACCATACATCTCCGCCCCCGCCTGCAAAGGTTCGCGCATATTGAGCAAACCTTCCGGCCGCGCATGCAACACAGGGCCAGCGTAACACAATCGGTTAATCCCTTGATTGGCGGACAAAAGATGTGCATCGATACGCGCCACTTGCGGCGTAATATCGGCGCGGATGCCTAACTGCCGACCGCTCAGCTGATCGACCACCAAAATGGTTTTCAAAGACAAACCCGCGTCAATGTGCGTCAGCAGGGAATGGCTGTATTCCATCAGCGGGGGCTGTACCAGCTCGTAACCGTGCACTCGGAACAAAGTCAACAACTGCTCTCGCGCGCTTTCCAACTGTCGGGCGTTGGTCGGCAACACATCGGCAACATGTTCGGGAAGCTGCCAAGATTGCATGGAAATCTACCTTCTATCTGTTTTTGTAAACGCAAAGGGCTGCTTGAATTTAAAACCAGACAGGCAAACAGCCCGTTTCTCGAAATACGCCGCGCAAACGATGCAGCGTTTCCAATAAATCTGATTTTAAATTCAAACAGCCCCTGAATGACGGCTTTAAACCGCCGAGTTATTAAAAGCAAACTTTACCATACAAAACAGTTTTGTGCAGCCTGTTTTCATACAAGCGTCGTCTGAAAAAGGACGGGCGATCCTATTCGCAATGAAGATTGCTTGTTTTCTCTTTGAACGAATCCATCGCAATTTGACACATACGTTGCCGTTGTCCCAAATCTGCCGCAGGCAACGCTTGGAATAAAAATTTCGTATTGTTGCGTTGGAAATCGGCTTTCTTGCCTGCTTTTTTATAGCATACATCTGCGCGCGCGAAATATTGGCGGCAGATTTCCGGCAATTCTTCCAATGATAAAGGTTTATGCTTATGCATCCCATGCGCTGACACGGTCAGCGGAGATACTGCAAAAACCGCTACCGCAACAAATTTCAAACTTTTTTGAAACCAATAATTTTTCATAATAAAACCTTAAAATCTATATCTACATGATGATTTTGCTTTTCGCAAAATCCGCTACATTTGTTTTCAGACGACCTCAAAGCTAACTCAACCAAGGTGCGCCAGTTGTCCGCGCATTTCGGTAATCACCGCCTTATAGTCCGGCTTGCCAAAGATGGCGGAACCTGCCACAAAAGTATCGGCGCCTGCCGCCGCGACGGCGGCGATATTGTCGGTTTTGATGCCGCCGTCCACTTCGATGGCGATGTGCCGCCCGTTTTGTGCTTCGTACCGATCCAACATCGCCCGCACTTGACGGATTTTTCAAGGGTATGCGGAATGAAGCTTTGTCCGCCGAAACCGGGGTTGACCGACATCAGCAATACCATGTCCAACCTGTCCAATACGTTTTCCAAAACGTAGGCGGGAGTGGCCGGATTCAACACCAATCCTGCCTGACAGCCCGCATCTTTAATCAGGCTGAGGCTGCGGTCGATATGGTGGCTGGCTTCGGGATGAAACGTGATAATCGACGCCCCTGCTTTGGCAAATGCCTGAATCAGATCATCAACAGGTTCGACCATCAGATGCACATCAATCGGCACGGTGGCATAAGGCTTCAACGCTGCGCAGACCATAGGGCCGAAAGTCAGATTCGGCACATAATGATTGTCCATCACGTCGAAATGAATCAAATCGGCTCCCGCTTCGATAACTTTCGTTACTTCCTCACCCAAACGGGCAAAATCGGCGGATAAGATGCTGGGCGCAATACGGAAATTGTGGTTCATAGAAATCCAGTCGGATGGTATGGTTTGATAAACGGATAATTTTTCATATTCTACCACCAACGCCTCATGCAACACTAACTATGCATTGTTAATATTTAACAAAAGTAAGCATATGCATAAATAATTATAGGTTAAGGATATGTTTTGTCAGAAATAAAATAAAGATACGAAGTTAACAAAAGTTAACTGGAGGGATACTGCCTTTCACACGCTAATCGGGTATATTTGCGCGGTTACGGAAACTAGGAAAACGCTGTGTCTGTCGGATTCAAATCTTATTCACCCCTCTGTGCATTGTCGGTTGCGCTGCTGACGGCTGTCGGTCAAGCGCACGCCGGTCCCCAATATATCAAGCTGGACGATTTCAAGCCAATTGCGACATCCGCTCCCTTAATCTGACGCAAGACCAACACAATGCTTTGCGCCGCATCCGTAATGATTACAAACAGGCATCGGACAAAGCATACCGCAAACTCGTCCGCACAGACCGTAACCGCCGCCAAGTCATTATGAAAATCCTTGCGGCAGATAATTTCGATCAAAACAACGCCCGCGATTATGTCGAAACCCGCTACCTGTCGAGCATGGATTTCGCCGTGGAAGAATTGGAAATCCAACACCGCTTCTACCACCTGCTCAATCCGCGCCAACGCCAGATTTGGCTTTCTTCCTGCCTTCGCTGACATATCGCTTTCCTGATTGGTCCGTACAAAAAGGTCGTCTGAAATCCTGTTTCAGACGACCTTTTGAACGATATAGCGATTCAAAGCGATGCTGTTGGAAGAAATTGAACCGGAAAAGGCTTTCCCTACCCTTATCCTCCCGCAGATTTCAGTACGGCAGGCCTATTTCCCAAAAACTCAATCCAAAACCCGTTGTTCCGGCAAACGCCCTGCCCAATCGCACGCAAACTGCCAAGCCGAACGCCCAGAGCGGTTGCCGCGCATTTGTGCCCATTGCAATGCCGCCTTGCGTGCCGTTTCATCAAAATCCACGCCGAAGTCGCCCAGCCAATTTTCAACTGCTTGAAGATAGTCATTTTGATCGAACGGATAAAAACTCAACCACAAGCCGAAACGGTCGGACAGGGAAATTTTTTCCTCAACGGCCTCTTTTTGATGGATTTCACCGCGTATGCCCGTCGTGCCGCCGTTTCATCCATATATTCAGGCATCAGGTGGCGCCGGTTGGACGTCGCGTATACCAACACGTTGCTGCATCTTTGCGACAAACCGCCGTCCAATGCGGTTTTCAGGGCTTTATACGTTTCATCGCCGGTTTCAAACGATAGGTCATCGCAGAATACGATAAATTTTTCGGGACGGTCTTTCAGCAAAAAAAGCAGCGCGGGCAGGCTGACCAAATCGCTCTTATCAACTTCAATCAGACGCAGCCCTTGCTCGGCATATTCGTGCAACAGGGCTTTGACCAGCGAGGATTTGCCCGTTCCGCGCGAACCGCTCATCAAAACATTATTCGCAGAGCGGCCTGCCAAAAACTGCTCGGTATTGCGTTTGAGTTTTTCGGTTTGCGTCCCGATGGCAGCCAGACGGCCAAGCGGGAATGTATGCGGGTTTGGCAGGCTCTCCAAAATCCCTTTTTTACCGACGCTGTGCCAACGGTAAGCCAAAGCGTTCCAGTCGGTTTTGCCGGGTTCTTCGGGCAATACCAAATCAAGACGGTTTAAAACGGAATAGGCTTTTTGCAAAAAAGCGGCGAGTTTCATATGTACTCCTATTGTCCTGATATAACAGGATTTTGCTGCGCCATCACGCGCATCACGGTATCGACAACGGCTTGGGTTTGCGGATCGATTTCGATATTGATGACGTCGCCCTCTTTCCGGCTGCCAAACAAAGTGCGCGTCAAAGTTTCCGGAATCAGGTGGACATTGAATTCCGTTTCGGTAACGTCGCCTATGGTCAGGCTGCAACCGTCCAAGCCGACAAAGCCTTTGCTCAAAATATAAGGTTTGAGCTCGGGTGGCAGTGCAAACCATACCGTGCGGTTAAACTCGCTGCGTTCTATCCGCGTAATCTGCGCAGTCGTCATGATATGCCCGCTCATGACGTGTCCGCCGATTTCATCGCCAAAACGGGCGGCGCGTTCGAGATTAACGGCATCTCCCGTTTTCAGACGACCTAAATTGGTCTTTTCCAAGGTTTCTTTCATCAAATCAAAGCTGACCGTATCGCCGTCGATTTGGGTAATGGTCAGGCAGCAGCCGTTGTTGGCGACGGATGCGCCGATTTGCAGATGCTCGGTCATCCCATCGGGCAGCTTGACGACATGGGTACGGAAATCGGCGGACGGTTCGCGGATAGCGATGATTTCGCCGACACCTTGGACGATACCTGTAAACATGGGAGATTCTCCAATCGGTTTATTTAATGCGTTTGAAAACCAAATCCCAAACGCCGTGCCCCAAACGTTTGCCGCGGGCTTCAAATTTCGTTTCGGGACGGTAGTCGGGCGTAGGCGCGTAATCGGCGGCGGTATTTTGCAAATTGTCAAAACCGCTCAACACTTCCAGCATCTGCTGTGAGTATTCTTCCCAGTCGGTCGCCAAATGGATATAACCGCCGACTTTCAGCTTGGGCAGCAGTTTCCGAACAAACGGCGTTTGCACCAAGCGGCGTTTGTTATGGCGTTTTTTGTGCCAGGGGTCGGGAAAGAAAATGTGGATGCCGTCGAGTACGTCGTCTGAAAGCATATTTTCCACCACTTCGACCGCATCGTGCCGCATCACGCGGATATTGCCGATGTGTTCTTCTTCAATCAATTTCAGAATGTTGCCGACGCCGGGACCGTGCACATCAATCGCCAAAAAGTCGGTATCAGGCAGGCGCTTGGCAATTTCAACAGTCGCCACGCCCATGCCGAAACCGATTTCCAACACCTTGGGACGGTCGCTGCCGAAACGCTGATTCAAGTCCAACACGGAATCTTGGTAATCGATGCCGAATTGCGGCCACATCGTATCAATGGCACGCTGCTGCGCCGCAGTCATATGCCCTTGACGCAACACAAAGCTGCGGATGGAGCGTCTGTGCGCTTCAGGAATGGTGGAATCCGGGGTTATTTCGTTCATAAATTATTTCTTGTATCTGATAAAACTAGGGAAAGGTCGTCTGAAAATTCTTCAATATGGTTTCAGACGACCTCCGAACTACATGGGGTCAACCGTTAAACGGTTTGTTTTTTTATTGTTGATGGATAAGCATGAAACAAGCCGCGGACAGTATCAATCCTGCCGAATTTGTTTGCTTGCTGTTTTTAAAGCATGACTAAATGGCTCACTTGGAGCTTAGGCACGCATTCTTGTTCATCCACTATAATCCACTATTCTGTTTGACGAAAAGGTCGTCTGAAAGATTCAGACGACCTTTGACTGATAAATGCAATATCAGCAGTTTAATTCAACTGACTGAATACACTTATTTTTTTCCTTTTGAGCCGGCAGGTCGGTACAAGTACCCAGCGCCACTTCGGCAGCCATACCGATAGATTCGCCCAAGGTCGGGTGCGGATGGATGGTTTTGCCGATGTCTTCAGCGTCGCAGCCCATTTCGATGGCCAGACAGATTTCGCCAATCATATCGCCGCCGTTCGGACCGACGATACCGCCGCCGATGATACGGCCGGTTTCGGCATCAAAAATCAGCTTGGTGAAGCCGTTATCGCAACCGTTGGCAATCGCGCGACCGGAAGCAGCCCACGGGAAGTTGGCTTTGGTAATTTTGCGGCCGGATGCTTTGGCAGACAATTCGGTTTCGCCAACCCATGCCACTTCAGGAGCGGTGTAAGCCACGCCCGGAATCACGCGGGCATCAAAGTAAGCTTTGTGTCCGGCGCAATTTTCAGCGGCAACGTGGCCTTCATGAACGGCTTTGTGTGCCAGCATAGGCTGACCGACGATGTCGCCGATGGCGTAGATGTGCGGCACATTGGTACGCATTTGTTTGTCGACTTCGATGAAGCCACGATCGGTTACGGCAACGCCTGCTTTTTCGGCGCTGATGAGTTTGCCGTTAGGCGCACGACCGGCGGCAACCAATACGGCATCGTAGCGTTGCGGCTCTTTCGGCGCGTTCGCACCTTCGAAGGTAACGTAAACGCCGTCTTCTTTCGGCTCGACTGCAACGGTTTTGGTGTTGATCATGATGTTGTCAAAACGGTATTCGTTTTGTTTTTGCCATACTTTCACCAAATCGCGGTCCGCACCTTGCATCAGGCCGTCCATCATTTCAACGACGTCGAGGCGTGAACCCAGCGTGCTGTAAACCGTACCCATTTCAAGGCCAATAATACCGCCGCCGATAATCAGCAGCTTGCCCGGTACTTCTTTCAGAGCCAAAGCGCCGCTGGAATCGATGATGCGCGGATCTTCAGGGATAAACGGCAGCTTGGTTACGCGGCTGCCCGCTGCGATGATACAGTTTTTGAACGCAACGATTTTTTTCTCGCCGGTAGGCGTAGCTTGCTCGTACACGTCGCCGGTAGTCAGCGACACTTCCAAGTGGTGCGGATCTAAGAATTGACCGTCGCCTTGGATAACATCCACTTTGCGGCCTTTAGCCATACCTGCCAAACCGGTAGTCAGGCGGGAAACCACGCCTTCTTTGTAGCCGCGCAGCATGTCGATGTCGAGTTCAGGCTCGGGGTATTTGATGCCGTTGGCAGCCAAGTGGCGCACTTCGTCGATAACGGCAGCGTTGTGCAACAAGGCTTTGGAAGGGATACAACCAACGTTCAAGCAAACGCCGCCCAAGGTTTTGTAACGCTCGACAATGGCAACTTTCAGACCTTCATCAGCTGCGGCAAATGCAGCGGAGTAACCGCCAGGGCCGCCACCCAATACGACTACGTCGTACTCAGCATCAGCAGAACCGCCGAATTGCGCCGCTTGCGGAGCAGGAGCGGTAGCTTTAGGAGCTTCTTGCGCAGGGGCGGCAGCAGGCGCTTCGGCTTTAGGAGCGGCAGCCGCGCCCTCGGCTTCAACGACTACAATCAATCCGCCTTCGGAGATTTTGTCGCCGACTTTGACTTTGACTTCTTTGACCACGCCCGCAACTTCGGCAGGTACGTCCATCGTCGCTTTGTCGGTTTCCAAGGTAATCAGGGTATCGTCAACGGCGATGGTGTCGCCTACGTTCACTTCAACCGCGATAATATCTACATTTTCGTGTCCGCCAATGTCGGGCACTTTCAATTCAACTAAGCTCATGTCTAATCTTTCTGAATGATATTCGGACTTCTGTTTTCAGACGACCTGTTGGGCCGTATGCCGAAGGTCGTCTGAAATACGCTCGGATTACAGGGTAATGCGGCGGAAGTCTTTCAACAGGTTCGCCAGGAATACGGTGAAGCGCATACCGGCGGCACCGTCGATGACGCGGTGGTCGAAGGACAGGCTCAACGGACACATCAGGCGCGGAGCGAACTCTTTACCGTTCCAAACCGGTTTGATTTGGGATTTGCACACGCCCAAAATAGCGACTTCAGGTGCATTCACAATCGGAGTGAAGCCTGTACCGCCGATGCCGCCCAAGCTGGAAATGGTAAAGCATGCACCTTGCATTTCTTGCGGTTTGAGCTTGCCTTCGCGGGCTTTTTTAGACAATTCGGTCAGCTCTTGGCTGATTTCTTTCAGACCTTTTTGGTCCACGTCTTTGATGACGGGAACAACCAAGCCGTTCGGCGTATCGGCTGCAAAACCGATGTTGAAGTAGTTTTTCAGAACCAGATTGTCGCCGTCCAAAGAAGCGTTGAATTCTGGGAAGGCTTTCAGCGCGGAAACGGAGGCTTTGATGATGAACGCCAACGGAGACAGTTTCACGCCTTCGCGTTCCCATTCTTTGTTCAGCTGTTTGCGGAATTCTTCCAGCTCGGTCATGTCCGCTTCTTCGTGAACGGTAACGTGCGGGATAACTACCCAGTTGCGGGACAGGTTTTGACCGGAAATTTTCTTAATGCGGGACAACTCTTTAACTTCGACATTACCGAATTTGGAGAAGTCCACTTTAGGCCACGGCAGCAAATCCAGACCGCCGCCCAAAGATGCACCGGCAGCAGCAGGTTTCGCCGCACCGCCTTGCATTACAGATTTCACAAAGGCTTTAATGTCGTCGCCCATGATACGGCCTTTCAAGCCGGTACCTTTGACTTGACCCAAATCTACGCCCAATTCTCGTGCCAGTTTGCGTGCGGAAGGACCCGCGTGTGCTTTGGCAAAAGCAGCTTCGTCGATTTTGGCAGTGGCGGGTGCTGGAGCGGCAACAGGAGCCGGAGCAGCGGCAGGCGCGGCAGCCGGAGCAGCTGCCGGGGCTGCGGCTTGGGCAGGCGCGGGAGCGGAAGCGGCGGCAGAACCGGCGGTTTCCACTTCGATAATGGCAGTACCTTCGGATACTTTGTCGCCGACTTTCAGGAATACAGCTTTAACGACACCGGCAGCAGTACAAGGTACGTCCATAGTCGCTTTGTCGGTTTCCAAAGTAATCAGCGTGTCGTCTTCGGCAACGGTGTCGCCAACTTTGACTTCAACGGCGATTACATCTACATCAGTATGACCGCCAATGTCGGGAACGGCTACTTGAACGGTTGCACCGCCTGCGGGAGCAGCAGCGGGTGCAGCGGCAGGTGCAGGTTGTGCTTCAGCGGCAGGAGCCGGAGCAGCTTCAGCAGCGGCAGCACCGGTTTCAACGGTCAGAATCACGCCGCCTTCGGAGATTTTGTCGCCAACTTTGACTTTCACTTCTTTCACAACGCCTGCTGCATCGGCAGGTACGTCCATAGTGGCTTTGTCGGTTTCCAGAGTAATCAGGGTGTCGTCAACGGCGATGGTGTCGCCCGCTTTGACTTCTACTGCGATGATATCGACGTTTTCATGACCGCCGATATCGGGTACTTTGATTTCTACGATACTCATTTGAGTTCCTTTGATGATTTCGGTTTGAGGTCGTCTGAAAAACAGTTTCAGACAACATCACTTATGTTTTCCGGCACGGATAACCATTTCCAGAGCAGCCTTTCTGCGCTTCGAACCTTTTGCACGACTTGCGCCCGCTGCTTGTTAACTGGAGGTTTATCCGTTATACAAACCGTCAACGTATTCTTGATTCAGACGACCCCGCAAGCAAATTGACTTTGAGGTCGTCTGAAAACAGGATTAGCGTTTCCAGCTTGGGAGCCACGTCGGCATTGATGCCGTATTTTTCGATGGCTTGCTGAACGGTTTCTTTGCTGACTTTGCCTTGTTCTGCCAATGCGCTCAATGCTGCCACGGCAACGTTGTAGCGGTCCCACTTCGAAGAAGCGGCGCAGGTTGGCACGGCTGTCGGAACGGCCGAAACCATCGGTACCCAAGACATGGTAGTCGTTCGGGATGTACGCGCGGATACGGTCGGCATAGCTGCGGATATAGTCGGTAGCGGCGATAACCGGACCGTCATGACCTTGCAGTTGTGAGGTAACGAAAGGCACTTTTTCAGCTTCCAGCGGATGCAGGCGGTTGAAACGTTCTGCTTCGATGGCGTCGCGGTGCAGCAAGTTGAAGGACGGGCAAGACCAAATGTCTGCTTCTACGCCGAAGTCAGCTTTCAGCAATTCGGCACCGGCAATCACTTCTTGCAGGATGGTACCGGAACCCATCAATTGAACTTTCTTGTCGCCTTTACCGCCGGCTTTCAGCAGATACATACCTTTCAGGATGTCTTGTTCCACACCTTCGGGCATGTCCGGATGAGCGTAGTTCTCGTTCATCAGGGTAATGTAGTAGAACACGTCTTCGTTGTTGGCATACATACGGCGCAGACCGTCTTGTACGATAACGGCTACTTCGTATTGAAAGGTCGGATCGTAAGAAACGCAGTTCGGGATCAAATCGGCTTGAATGTGGCTGTGGCCGTCTTCGTGTTGCAGACCTTCACCGTTCAAGGTTGTACGACCGGCAGTACCACCCAACAGGAAACCGCGTGCGTGCATATCGCCGGCAGCCCATGCCAAGTCGCCGATACGTTGGAAACCGAACATAGAGTAGTAAATGTAGAAAGGAATCATCGCAAAGTCGCTGTTGGCGTAGCTGGTTGCAGCTGCAATCCAGTCAGCCATTGCGCCTGGTTCGTTAATACCTTCTTGCAAGATTTGACCGTCGACAGATTCTTTGTAGAACATCAGTTGGTCTTTGTCTTGCGGGGTGTATTGCTGGCCTTTCGGGTTCCAAATACCGTATTGACGGAACATACCTTCCATACCGAAGGTACGGCTTTCGTCAGGAACGATAGGTACGACGCGTTTGCCGATTTTTTTGTCTTTCAACAGAGTAGACAGAATGCGGACAAATGCCATAGTGGTAGAGAATTCACGATCACCGCTGGATTTCAGTTGAGCATCGAATGCGGACAACTCAGGCACTTCCAATACCTCTTTGTCGGATGACGTTGAGGCAGGTAACCGCCCAAGGCTTCGCGGCGGGCGTGCAGGTATTTGTACTCTTCGCTGTCGGGAGCGAAAGTCAGGTAAGGCAGATCGCCGCTGTCGATTTGCTCGTCGGTAACAGGAATGTCAAAGCGGTCTCGGAATTGTTTCAGAGATGCTTTGTCCATTTTTTTGGCTTGGTGGGCAACGTTTTGACCTTCGCCGGATGCACCCATACCATAACCTTTAATGGTTTTCGCCAAAATTACGGTAGGTTTGCCATCTGCATGGTTAGCTGCGAGATCATAAGCATTGTACACTTTTTGAGGGTCGTGGCCGCCGCGGTTCAATGCCCAGATTTGCTCATCGGTCATATCGGCAACCAATGCTTTCAATTCAGGGGTATTAAAGAAGTGTTCGCGAACGTACGCGCCGTCTTTGGATTTGTAAGTTTGGTAGTCGCCGTCCAAACATTCTTCCATGCGTTTGCGCAGGATGCCGTCTTTGTCTTTTGCCAAGAGGCGGTCCCAACGGCGACCCCAGATGACTTTAACAACATTCCAGCCTGCGCCGGCGAAGTTGCCTTCCAATTCTTGGATGATTTTGCCGTTACCGCGGACAGGACCGTCCAAACGTTGCAGGTTACAGTTGATAACGAAAATCAGGTTGTCCAAACCTTCGCGGGCGGCCAGTGCGATGGCGCCTTGGCTTTCCGGTTCGTCCATTTCGCCGTCACCGCAGAATACCCATACTTTGCGACCTTTGGTTTTTGCTAGACCACGGGATTCCAAGTATTTCAGGAAACGGGCTTGGTAAATCGCCATAATCGGACCCAAACCCATAGATACAGTCGGGAACTGCCAGAAGTCAGGCAGCAAGTGCGGGTGCGGGTAAGAAGGCAGGCCTTGCCCGTCCACTTCTTGGCGGAAATTGTCCAGTTGGTCTTCAGTCAGACGACCTTCAACGAAAGCGCGGGCGTAGATACCTGGAGAAATGTGACCTTGGAAGAATACCAAATCGCCTTCTTCGCCTTCGCCTTTAGCTTTCCAAAAATGGTTGAAACCCACTTCGTACATGGTTGCTGAAGATTGGAAAGATGCGATATGACCACCCAGCTCCAAATCTTTTTTACCGGCGCGCAATACGATGGCGGCGGCATTCCAGCGCACAAATGCACGGATGCGGTGTTCGATGTTTTGATCGCCCGGAATGCCTTTTTCGTCTTCAACCGAAACGGTATTCAAATACGGAGTGGTTGTGCCGTGAGGCATACGAACGCCTTTGTCGCGGCTGTATTTAACCAGATGTTCCAACAGATATTGCGCGCGTTCGCTGCCTTCGTATTCCAAAACTGAGCTTAACGCATCCAACCACTCTTGGGTTTCAATCGGGTCAACATCGTGTAATTGGGTGGACATAGTATCTATCCTTATGTTGAGTGTTATTCAATGACGAAGGGTTATACCCCTAATTTTTTCGTTTGCGAAAATTGATGTACAAAAAAACGAAAAAAATTTCTAAAATCAAATCAAATAAAATTAGATAATCTAAATTTTTTTCAATCAGTTAAAAACTGGATTAAAAAAACAAAAAGACGCACTGGTGAATTTATTTGAATCTACTTCGCTTCGAATCGTATCAGCAAACGGTATAACTAGCAAATTTCAATTTAATATATTCAAAAACAATCAAACTTTTCCCATTTAATTTTCTTTTTTAACACAAAAACGAAAATAAAATGAAAAAAACCGAAATAACCTTTTAACCGTTTTTAAAATAGCTTTGCTGCTATATTTCAGACGACCTTTTTACCGCTCCTCCGAATGCCGGCGTTTGATAAGGATGCGGACAGCGCCGTCATTACCCTCGCGAGGTTCGATATAGGCAAGGACATCCGGATGCTGCATCAGCCAACGGCGCGTCATATTTTTTAAAACAGGTTTATAACCTGCCGAACCCAAGCCGCTACCGTGGACAATTTCGGCACAAACGCCGCGCTTTTGGACAAACACGATAAATTCATTTAATACCTGTTGTGCTTCTTCTTGCGTATAGCCGTGCAAATCAACATCGGCAACGACGGGATAATGGCCGTTACGCAAGCGTTGTAGGTCGTTTTTACCTTGCCCGTTCTTACTGAACGAAGCAGGCGGCTCATCCCAACCGCCGCTGCCGATATAAAAATAATCTTCCTCATTTAATGAAGATGCTTCTTTCGGACGCGGCTTTATCGGCGATTTATCGCGCGGAGCAGCATAATATTGCGAAGTTTGTTTCAACGGGGTTACCGTCCCGATTATGCTTGCAAAATCCGCATTTTCGGCTTCCTGCTTTTTAGCTGCCGCTTCTGCGGCCTTTTCTTCCGCTTCTTTTTTCGCCTGTTTGCCTAAGGCCTGAAGGGTAGATTGGAAATCTGTTTTCATAAATGGATACCTGAAACGCTAAATGATTTTCAGACGACCTCTTTTACAAACAAGGTCGTCTGAAAATGGGAAAATAATTTACGGTTCTATCTAACTAAAGATATTTCCGCATTAATTCGCATTCGACTTTGACTTCCCGATTCAACTGCAACACCGCTGAACCCAAAGACTCATAACGGTTGATGCGGTAAAAAGGAACAGAATTGAGCGAAGCATAAAGTTTTAAAAAACTCAATCCGGCATGGTGCGCCAACTCTTCGGCACGCCTCAGCAAAGCCGTACCCAAACCTTGATTGTGGAAAATCGGATGCACATAAAGCGCGTCTAATTGCGCTTCCTTAAAATCGACTTGGAAAAATCCACGGATGGCCCCTTTGTATTCCACCACCCACAAAGCCTTATCCGGATCGTCGATGGTATGGCGGTAGCTTTCAGTGTCCAACAGCGCTTCCCATGCCTGAAGCACATTTTCGTCGTAGCTTCGAATGCAGGCGAATTGGGCGGCATGAAGATGGGCATTATGGATGGCTTGGCAATCTTGTACTGTGGCGGGACGGAGTATGGTCAACAGGCTCATAATTCGGTACGTTATATCTGGCTTTCAGACGACCTTGATTGATTCTGAGGTCGTCTGAACATTCTAAAAATTAGCAAATTATAAACTTTGATGCAGTTTCGCCGCCACTTCAAAAGCAGTGTCGGCATCGGCGGACAAAACAGTGAAATGCCCCATTTTGCGGCCTTTCCGCGCGGCTTTTTTGCCGTATAAGTGCAGGTGTGCATTCGGATTGCTTTGCAACGGCAGCCAATTCGGTTCGCCGCCGTCTTCCTGCCAAACGTTGCCCAAGATATTCGCCATGCAGCATGAAGAAAGCAAGTTGGTGTCGGCGGGCGGCAGGTTGCACATGATGCGTACCTGCTGCTGGAACTGGTCTGCGGCGCAGGCATCCAGCGTATGGTGGCCGGAATTGTGCGGGCGCGGGGCGATTTCGTTGACGACCAATTCATGCGTGTCGCCGACGACGAACATTTCCACCGCCAACACGCCGACATAATCCAATTCGTCCGCCAAGCGTTGCGCCATCTGCCGCGCCTGTTGCTGCACGTCGGCACTCAGCCGCGCAGGAACGATGGAGTAAGCAAGGATGCCGTTTTCGTGGATGTTTTCGGCAGGGTCGAAGGTTTGCACGTTTTCATCGTTCAGACGGCATACGATAACGGAAATTTCGCCGCGTAAATCCACCATTTTTTCCAAAACACAATCCACGCCGCCGTGTTCGGCAAATGCGGCTTTGAGTTCGTCCACCGTTTTGACGCGAATTTGACCTTTGCCGTCGTAGCCCAAAGTAGCCGTTTTCAGGATGCCGGGCAGGAATTGTGCGCTTTCTTCGCTGATGTCGTCTGAACGGCAAATCGCTTGATACGGCGCGGTTTGCAGACCTGCTTTGCGTATCCATGCCTTTCCTGAATGCGGTTTTGCGCGATGGCCACGCAGTCGCCGCTGGGGGAAACGTTGGTATGTTTTGCCAGAAAGCGTATCGCGTCGGCATTGACGTTTTCAAATTCAGTGGTCACCGCCGCGCATTTTGCCAACTCGTCCAAAGCGGCTTGGTCGTCAAACGGCGCGCACAAATGGCGGTCGGCAAATTCCGCCGCCGGCGCGTTCGGATCGGGGTCGAGTACGGTTACTTTGTAGCCCATGGTTTTGGCGGCAACGGTAAACATTCTGCCTAATTGGCCGCCACCGAGGATGCCGAGCATTGCGGGCGGAGAAAGAGATATGTTTTTCATGCTGATTCTTCAAATTGTACAAGTTGATATCTATAACTAATTCTTGACGGATGTCTTGTATCGCTGGAATTACCAGTTTCAGAAATACAGAATACTTTTTCCATAAATTTTTCTGTTTTTAGAAATTCCAGTATTCTGTTTTTTTCATCCTTATAAGCACCGCGGTCTGTACCCCATGCAAGAATAATCATATCAGCATCTTCCAAACATCCTTTAAATTTGGAAAAATCGGTTTGGGTGTTTGCCCTAATTCCTGTTTGCTGTGTAGAGTAACTGGAAAAAATATTTAACATTTTGAAGTTGGTAAAACCGTACATATCCAAGAAACGTGCAAGTTGGGTAAGGGTTTTGTCGCTTCTTTCATCATTTGCTTTACTTGGATTAATTCCTATAGCAACAGCTGAGAAATTTTTAGGATTTTCTGTGTTGCCGCTCCATCTAACCGTTAGGATTTCTCGATTTTTTTCATTATCTGTATAGAGACCATCTTTGGTAGTCGGTCTGAGTGTTTGGCGAAGCTCATAAAGTTTTTCATAAGTCATTTATCCAACCCCTCCTGCACCATCTGCGCCGCCCGTACCACTGCTCGGGCTTTGTTTGCGTTTCCTTCCATTCGGAGGTCGGGTCGGAGTCGGCGACGATACCTGCGCCGCTTTGGACGTATAGCGTGTTGTTTTTCACCACGGCGGTGCGGATGGCAATCGCCAAATCCATGTCGTTGTTGAAACCCCATACGCCGACGGCGCCGCCGTAGATGCCGCGTTTGCTCGGTTCGACTTCTTCGATAATTTCCATGGCACGGACTTTTGGCGCACCGGAGAGTGTGCCGGCGGGGAACGTGGCGGCGAGGATGTCCATATTGGTAACGTCCTCTTTCAGACGGCCTTCGACGTTGGAAACGATGTGCATCACATGGGAGTATTTTTCAATCACCATTTTATCGGTTACTTTGACTTCGCCCGTTTTGCTGATGCGGCCGACGTCGTTGCGTCCTAAATCGATAAGCATGACGTGTTCGGCGATTTCTTTGGCGTCGCTTAATAAGTCCTGCTCGTTGGCAAGGTCTTCGGCGGGGGTTTTGCCGCGCAGGCGCGTACCGGCGATGGGGCGGACGATGACGTCGTTGCGTTCGCGGCGGACGAGGATTTCGGGCGAGGAGCCGACGATGTGGAAATCGCCGAAATCGTAGTAAAAGAGATAAGGCGAAGGGTTGAGCGTGCGCAGGGCGCGGTAGAGGGCAAGCGGGCTGTCGGTGAATTCCATGCTCATGCGCTGGCTGGGGACGACCTGCATGCAGTCGCCTGCAAAGATGTAGTCTTTGATTTTATCGACGCAGGCTTTGAACGGCTCTTCGCCGAATTCGCTGACGGCTTCAGTGTGTTTGCTGCCGAGCGAGAGCGGGATGGCGCAGCTTTGGCGCAGCTGGGTACGGATGTCTTCGAGGCGTTCGCGGGCGCGTTCGTAGCCGTCGGGCTGCGAGGGATCGGCGTAAACGATGAGGTAAATTTTGCCGCTTAAATTGTCGATCACCGCCAATTCTTGCGACAGCATCAGCAAGATGTCGGGCGTGCCGAGCGGGTCGGCTTTGGCGGTATTTTTCAGGCGGTGGGCGAAGTGTTCGAAATTGTAGATGGTTTCGTAACCGAAGTAGCCGACCAGTCCGCCGGTAAAGCGCGGCAGGCTTGGGATTTCGGGTGTTTTGAAGCGGTTGTGGAAGGCTTCGATAAAGGGCAGCGGATTGCCGTCGTATTGCTCGACGATTTCGCCGTTTTGATAAACATCGACGTGTTTGCCGCTGGCTTTGAGATAGTGGCTGCAAGGCAGGCCGATAAAGGAATAGCGGCCGAAACGTTCGCCGCCGACAACGGATTCGAGCAGATAGGTATAAGGGCGGTTGGCGAGTTTGAGATAGAGGGAAAGCGGCGTATCCAAGTCGGCAAGGAGTTCTTGCACGAGCGGGATGCGGTTGTAGCCTTGGGCGGCTTGGGCTTGGTATTCTTGTTTGCTGATCATTTCGGTTCCGTTTGTCGGGTGTTTTCAGACGACCTTGCGAACGTGTAAAAGCCTTTGAAAGCTCGGGACGACGCGCTTGGCGGGCAGAAAAAACAAGCCCCCGCCATCGTCGCAAAATTGCGGAAAAGTATAACATTTTATGCGGATTGTTGACAGTTTTGGTTTTTCAGACAACCCCTCCCTGCCGTATAATGCCGTTTTCTGTTTCCGCTTCCCAAACGACCATCATGACCGAATCCATCCGCCTCCCCGCTGCCTCGCTCAAGCCCGCCACCGTCGCCCTGCCCGGCTCCAAAAGTATCAGCAACCGCACCCTGCTGCTCGCCGCCTTGTCCGACAACACTTGCGAAATCCATTCCCTGCTCAAATCCGACGATACCGACCGTATGTTGGAAGCGCTTGATAAACTCGGCGTTGAAATCGAATATCTTGCCGAAGGTCGTCTGAAAGTACACGGCACAGGAGGACGTTTCCCCAATCGGACTGCCGATTTGTTTTTAGGCAACGCGGGAACGGCGTTTCGTCCGCTGACCGCCGCGCTTGCCGTTTTGGGCGGCGATTATCATCTGCATGGCGTGCCGCGTATGCACGAACGCCCTATCGGCGATTTGGTCGATGCGCTGCGGATTGCCGGCGCCGATGTCGAATATTTCGGCAACGAACACTATCCGCCGCTTCATATCGGCGAACGCCAAGACCGCGGCGAGCGCGTGATTCCGATTAAAGGCAATGTGTCCAGCCAGTTTTTGACCGCCCTCTTGATGGCGCTGCCGCTGACCGGGCAGGCATTTGAAATCCGTATGGTCGGCGAGTTGATTTCCAAGCCCTATATCGACATCACTTTGAAACTGATGGCGCAATTCGGCGTACAGGTCGCCAATGAAGACTACCGCGTCTTCAAAATCCCCGCGGATGCCCGCTACCACGCGCCCGAACATCTGCACGTCGAAGGCGATGCCTCCAGCGCATCCTACTTTCTCGCAGCAGGTTTGATTGCCGCCACACCCGTTCGCGTTACCGGTATCGGTGCAAACAGCATACAGGGCGATGTCGCTTTTGCCCGCGAGCTGGAAAAAATCGGTGCGGACGTAGTGTGGGGCGAAAACTTCGTCGAAGTCTCGCGCCCGAAGGAACGCGCCGTCCAAGCCTTTGATTTGGATGCAAACCATATCCCCGATGCCGCCATGACCCTCGCCATCGTCGCGCTTGCCACAGGACAAACCTGCACGCTGCGCAACATCGGCTCATGGCGCGTAAAGGAAACCGACCGCATTGCCGCGATGGCAAACGAGTTGCGCAAACTCGGGGCTAAAGTTGTCGAAGAAGCCGAAGCGATTCACATCACCCCGCCTGAAACGCTGACACCCGATGCCGTCATCGACACTTACGACGACCACCGCATGGCTATGTGTTTCTCGCTGGTGTCCTTATTGGGAGTCCCTGTCGTCATTAACGACCCGAAATGTACCCATAAAACCTTTCCAACTTATTTTGAAGTGTTCTCTTCACTGACCAACGCGGTTTAAAACAGAGAACGTTTCTCCCCAACAAAAAAGGTCGTCTGAAAATATCGTTCCGCAAACCAACGCCGAACCGTTTTCAGACGACCTTTTGCTATAATCCGTCCGTTTCCCCACGCTCCTTTTGATATGAACACCCCAAAAGCCTTTGCCATACTCGGCCCGACTGCCGGCGGGAAAACGGCCCTTGCCTTGAAAATCGCCGAAGCCCTGCCGGTCGAAATCATCAGTCTTGATTCTGCGCTGGTGTACCGCGATATGGACATCGGCACGGCAAAGCCGACCGCTGCCGAGCTTGATGCCGTGCCGCACCACCTTATCGACATCATCCCGCCGACAGAATCTTACAGCGCGGCGGAGTTTGTCGGCGACTGCGTTCGGCTGGCGGAAGAAATCCGCGCGCGCGGCAGGCTGCCTTTGATTGTCGGCGGCACGATGATGTATTTCCACGCGCTGACTGAAGGCTTGAACGACCTGCCCGAAGCGGATGCCGCCGTGCGCGCTCAGTTGCAGGAAGAAACAACGATACGGCTTGGCGCATCTGTATCAAAGCCTGCAAACCATAGACCCTGAAACCGCAGGTCGTCTGAAACCGAACGACAGCCAACGTATCGAACGCGCTTTGGAAGTGTATCGCCTGACCGGCAAGCCCTTGAGTGTGCATTTTGCCGAAAAAGCCGACTACACCCCGCCGCTCGACCTCTGCACCACCGCCCTGATTCCCGAAAACCGCGCCTTGCTGCACGAAAACATCGCCCGCCGTTTCACGCAAATGTTGGAACAAGGCTTCATCGACGAAATGCGCGCCCTGCGCCAAAAATATCCCGAACTGACCGCCGATATGCCCTCTATGCGCTGCGTCGGCTACCGGCAAGCATGGGATTACCTCGAAGGCTTGACCGATTACGACACCTTTGTCGAAAAAGGCATTGCCGCCACCCGCCAGCTTGCCAAACGCCAACTCACTTGGCTGCGCAAAATCCCATTGGCGCACAGCATCGACCCCTATACCGACGGCGACCACGTTCAGACGACCTTGGCACTCGTCCGCCGCCATTTCCAAATCTAAAACGCCATGCTGACCCTGTTGACCACACCGCCCGTCGCCCCGCAAACCTTAGCCGCCCTGCAATCACTTGGCATCCGCAGTATAGAAGAGCTGCGCGACACGGGTTCTGTCCAAACCTTCCTGTTGCTCAAGGCCGCCGGACTGACCGTTACCCGCAGCACGCTTTGGCAACTCGAAGCCCTGTTGCTCGGTATCAAGCCGCAAGACCTGCCGCAAACACACAAAAACGCTTTGGAGCAAGCCGTCAAAAACCATCCGCCCGTCGCCGTTTTTCCCACGTCGTCTGAAATGGAAACCTTCATGCGCGCCGCCTTGTCGCAGGCAGAACAATCCGCCCGCATCGGCGAAATCCCCGTCGGCGCGGTCGTCGTCTCCAACAATCAAATCATCGCCGCCGCACACAACACCTGCGTCAGCGACCACGACATCAGCCGCCACGCCGAAATCCGCGCCCTTGCCGCCGCGGGTGCCGACCTTCAAAACTACCGCCTCGACGAGTGCGACCTCTACATCACGCTCGAACCCTGCGCCATGTGCGCCTCCGCCATCATCCAAGCCCGCGTCCGCCGCGTCATCTATGGCGCGGCAGAACCTAAAACCGGCGCGGCAGGCAGCGTAGTCAATCTGTTTGCCAACCCGCTGCTGAACAAACACACGGCAATCAAAGGCGGCATTTTGGAAGGCGAATGCAAAGCTGTTTTGCAGACGTTTTTTCAGACGAGGCGCAAATAGTATTAGCGCAAAAAGGTCGTCTGAAAACCACCCAAGCCATCCCGCTCCTTACACCCGCTTTTAATCTGCTAAAATCCCGCTTTTACAACCCACCACGGCGGCCCGAAAAATTTTCCGGCTGCCGCAAGCCATTGTCCCTACGCCATGAATTACCCTATCCCCAAACCCCGTGAAAAATCCCGTTGGCTCAATCTTTCGCAAGGCTCGCTGCCGCTGGCTTTGGCGCGTTATCTGCCGCATAAGCGGCTCAAAGTCGTGCTGACCCAAGATGCGGAACAGGCGTTGCGCCTTCAGACGGCATGGCGGTTTTTCCGTCCGCACGATACGGCAGTGTTCCTGCCGGACTGGGAAACGCTGCCTTATGAGCGTTTTTCGCCGCATCAGGATTTGGTGTCGGAGCGGCTGTCGGCGTTGTGGCAGATTAAGAGCGGCGCGGCGGACGTGTTGTTCGTGCCGGTTGCCACGGCGATGCAGAAGCTGCCGCCCGTGCCGTTTCTGGCGGGGCGCACGTTCTGGCTGAAAACGGGGCAGACTTTGGATATAGGTCGTCTGAAAACCGATTTGGTGGATGCGGGCTACAACCATGTTTCCCATGTTGTCGCGGCAGGCGAGTTTGCCGTGCGCGGCGGCATTGTCGATTTATTTCCGATGGGCAGCGAAATGCCTTACCGCATCGATTTGTTCGACGATGAAATCGACAGCATCAAAACCTTTGACACTGAAACGCAGCGCACCATCTCCCCCGTTTCCGAAATCCGCCTGCTGCCGGCGCACGAATTCCCCACCGACAGCGAGGCGCAAAAAATCTTCCGCAGCCGCTTCCGCGAGGAAGTCGATGGCAATCCGAACGATGCCGCTGTGTACAAAGCCGTCAGCAACGGCCATTTCGGCGCAGGCGTGGAATATTATCTGCCGCTGTTTTTTGAAAACGAGCTGGAAACGCTGTTTGACTATATCGGCGAAGATGCGCTGTTTGTTTCATTGGGCGACGTTCACGCCGAAGCAAACCGCTTTTGGAGCGACGTCAAATCGCGTTACGCCATGGCGCAGGGCGATGAAACCTATCCGCCTTTGCTTCCACAGCATTTATATCTCTCTGCCGATGTGTTCGCAGGTCGTCTGAAAAACTACGGACAAGTGCTGCCCGATGTTTCCGGCAAGGAACACATCCTGCCCGACCTTGCCGTCAACCGCCAATCCGACGAACCTTTGCAGGCATTGAAGGATTTTCAGACGACCTTTGACGGGCGGATTTTGCTGTGTGCCGAAAGCTTGGGACGGCGCGAAACTATGCTCGGCTTCTTGCAGCAAAACGGCTTGAAAGCCAAACCTGTGTCCGACTGGCAGGGCTTTTTATCGGCACACGAGCCGCTGATGATTACAGTCGCGCCGTTGGCATACGGATTCAAACTGGGCGGGCTGCAATCCCTGAACCAACAACAACCCACTCCCGCCTCCGAGGGAGAAGGCAAAACGGTTGCTGACCAAACCGAATTTTCCGCAGCCGCAACAAACCCTCTCCCTAGCCCTCTCCCTCAGGAGAGGGAACAAAGTGCCGCCGCCGTTTCAGACGACCTGAAAACCGAAAGCAGCCTGCACCCCGTCGAAAGTAGTCTGCACGGGCAAATCCGACAGCAACCTGCTCCCTCCCACGTGTGGGAGGATTGGGGAGAGGGCAAAGCGGTTGCCGCTCAAAGTGCCATCGCCGTCATCACCGAATCCGAGCTCTACCAATACGTCGCCCGTTCGCGCGTCCACAACCGCCGCAAGAAACACGCCGCCGTTTCAGACGGCCTGTTGCGCGACCTTGCTGAAATCAATATCGGCGATCCCGTCGTGCACGAGGAACACGGCATCGGGCGGTATATGGGCTTGGTAACGATGGATTTGGGCGGCGAAACCAACGAAATGATGTTGCTCGAATACGCGGGCGAAGCGCAGCTTTATGTACCTGTTTCGCAACTGCATTTAATCAGCCGCTACTCCGGTCAGGCGCATGAAACGTCGCCCTGCACAAACTTGGCAGCGGCGCGTGGAACAAAGCAAAACGCAAAGCCGCCGAAAAAGCGCGCGACACCGCCGCCGAGTTGCTCAATCTCTACGCCCAACGCGCCGCCCAATCGGGACACAAGTTTGAAATCAACGAGTTGGACTATCAGGCGTTTGCCGACGGCTTCGGCTATGAAGAAACCGAAGACCAGGCCGCCGCCATCGCCGCCGTGATTAAAGATTTGACGCAGGCGAAGCCGATGGACCGCCTTGTGTGCGGCGATGTCGGTTTCGGCAAAACCGAAGTCGCCCTGCGCGCCGCGTTTGTGGCGGTGATGGGCGGCAAACAGGTCGCCGTACTCGCCCCAACCACGCTTCTGGTCGAGCAGCACGCGCAAAATTTCGCCGACCGCTTCGCCGATTTCCCTGTGAAAGTCGCCAGCCTTTCGCGTTTTAACAACAGCAAAGCCACCAAAGCCGCACTAGAAGGTATGGCGGACGGCACGGTCGATATCGTTATCGGCACGCACAAATTGGTGCAGGACGACATCAAATTCAAAAACTTAGGGCTGGTCATCATCGATGAAGAACACCGCTTCGGCGTGCGCCAAAAAGAGCAGCTCAAACGCCTGCGCGCCAATGTCGATATCCTCACCATGACCGCCACGCCGATTCCGCGCACCCTCAGCATGGCGCTCGAAGGCCTGCGCGACTTCTCGCTGATTACCACCGCGCCCAGCCGCCGCCTCGCCGTGAAAACCTTTGTCAAACCCTTCAGTGAAGGCAGCGTACGCGAAGCCGTGTTGCGCGAACTCAAACGCGGCGGACAAGTGTTTCCTGCACAATGAAGTAGATACGATTGAGAATATGCGCGAGCGGCTGGAAACCCTGCTGCCCGAAGCCCGCATCGGCGTAGCGCACGGACAACTGCGCGAGCGCGAGCTGGAACAAGTGATGCGCGACTTTTTGCAGCAACGATTCAACGTGTTGCTCTGTTCCACCATCATTGAAACCGGCATCGACATCCCCAACGCCAACACCATCATCATCAACCGCGCCGACAAATTCGGGCTGGCGCAACTGCACCAACTTCGCGGGCGTGTCGGCCGCAGCCACCACCAAGCCTACGCCTACCTCCTCACGCCCGAATACATCACCAAAGATGCAGAAAAACGCCTCGACGCCATTGCGGCGGCAGACGAACTCGGCGCAGGCTTCACCCTCGCCATGCAGGATTTGGAAATCCGCGGCGCTGGAGAAATCCTCGGCGAAGGACAGTCCGGCGAAATGATACAGGTCGGCTTCACGCTCTACACCGAAATGCTCAAACAAGCCGTGCGCGACCTCAAAAAAGGCCGCCAGCCCGACCTCGACGCACCGCTGGGCATCACCACCGAAATCAAACTGCACAGCCCCGCCCTGCTGCCTGAAAGCTACTGCCCCGACATCCACGAACGGCTCGTCCTCTACAAACGCCTCGCCGTCTGCGAAACCGTGCAGCAAATCAACGCCATACACGAAGAACTGGTCGACCGCTTCGGTCTGCCCGAACAACCCGTCAAAACCCTCATCGAAAGCCACCACCTGCGGCTCGCCGCAAAAGAATTGGGTATAGACGCCATCGACGCCACTAGCGAAGCCGTTACCGTTACCTTCGGCAAACACCACCAAATCGACCCGACAGAAATCATCCTGCTGATTCAGACAGATAAAAAATACCGGCTCGCTGGGGCTGATAAGTTGAAATTTACGGCTCAGATGGAGGATGTGGAGATGAGGATTAAGACGGTTAAAAATCTACTTCGTAGGTTGGGAGCAGGGAAAACCACCTAAAAGTATTTAGACAGACAGCTAAAATTCTTTTGTATCTGTTTTTTAATATTCTAATTATTAACAACTATGTTAGGGGCTAACAAAATGGATTTCGTGTCTTTATTCAAGCAAGACGAAGCTGATAGAAAACGAGGGAAATATTTATCGCGCCTATTTGGAATTTTTTCTGAAGATATTGTCAGAATTTGGGCGGCGGATGTAAATTGTCATTACAAAGACTTAGGTAGACCATCCATTAGATTTGAAGGTAAAACCTATACTCTAGATTTTACTTTCCAGCATAAACAAAGTAGGAAAGTTTATATCGTCGAGCAAAAATGTGAAATAGAATTTCAGAATTACAAACACTTTATTTTAGATAAAAAAGAGCAATTATTTCATCACATTAAGGCTAAAAAAGCTTTTGTAGCATTTCTCGAAGCTGCCAAGAAAAAAATATTATTTTCTCATCTATCAGCCAACAAGAAATAAAAAAATAGATGGGACTATCCTAATTTGGGGAGCAGCAACGCCAAAAAGGAATTAATGATATTAAATTAGAATACAAAATTGATGATATTTTTACTTTAGAAAAAATAATAGATGATTTAATCTTATGGAGGAATGAGGATTTTTATAAATTTGTACGAGATAGAATAGTATGGTCAAATGAGATGTTAAGTGGGCTATTAGCTATAAAATATATTGAGCGGGAAGATTCAAAATTTGTTGAATTAGTAGACTACCAACCCCCTTCTACTGCTGTAGATACTGGCTTGGATCAACTAATTGAGGCAAACCAATCACAAGCTAAATCTACTAAAACTCTACCCATAATACAAAATGGTATTCCAGCTCCCATGAAAGCAGGTAAATGTAAAGCCGTATGGGATGCTTGCCAAGAGTACTATAATAATACTGGTTGCGTACCCAGCATTAATGAAGTTATTGCATTACCTGCTTTAAAAGATGCAAATATAAACAATACAAAGACTGAGTTTTACCGCTGGCGTAAATTTAATGGGTTAAATATCGAATAACATAAATTTATACAAAACAGAAAACTTAGGCTGCGTGGTACACATTCAGGCTAATTATCAATTACAGACACCATATTAAACAAAGGTCGTCTGAAACAATTTTTCAGCTTTCAGACGACCTTTTGTCAAATATTATTGGCAGCGGCTCAATGCCAACCTTAAGCCTACTCCGATTTCTTCAGAGCTGTTATCCAATGATAAAATTACATCATCTGCATCAATGGCATCCCACGCTTCCAGCTTGACTGATTTTCAGGCAGCCATTGTGCAGCCAAATATCCCCGCTCATCATGTTTTTAAATAGTGCACGTCAAACCTACATACAGGGGAGTGTGCGGCATGCACGCATGCGTGCTTTAAGTGTGAATACAGAAGCAGTATAAAAAGGTCGTCTGAAAATACCCAAAATGCCAGATTCGAATAACTAACCTACGGTTGCTTAACACATCTATCAATGCAATTTATTTTAAGCCTAAGAGATTTATTGGGAAAAATATCCAACAGATCGTTCCTCAATGACTCAAATTAAAACGAAGCAGTTCGGCAGCCTCATGCTTAGGCTGTTCTAATATCACCTGCATTGTATCGATTGTAAAACGGCACATCAAAGCCTGCTCTTCAGCCGTATATTGTTTTATTTCATCCTCATTGTCGTTATTGATTAACGCCAACTCCCGTTCACTATATTTCTTCCATAAAATCTGATTTACTTTATCTTGTGTTTGCGCTATTTCAGTTTCGTCCGGCATTTTTCGATAAATATCGGCAGATTGCAAAGCTCGTACTCTAGCTTGTTTTATAGAGACGAAATACGGCTTCATTTGCTTTGAGAAAAGCGAAATATCAGGAGCTAAATGAGGATACTCCAAATAAAAGCAGTTTACCGTGTCGTTTTCGTTCAAGAGTTTGGTACGCAACTGCATATCTTCCTGAAACATAGCAATTAAGCTGTCATCATCTGCATAAGGCAATTTTCTTAACATGATGTCTATTGTTTCTGAGAGAAAAAAACGCATATCTTGTTCATGATTTTTTGATTTCATAAGATCTTCGGCTTTCGCCACGATTTGGGCATAATCTTGCGGAAACTTGTCTTTGAATATCAAGAATATCATTCGGTTTCCTGGATCTTCCATCATCAATTCCTCTGCTGTACGAGTCGAAAACAGAGCTTTGTCTGCGAGATGGTAAACAGGATTTATCCCAAGAAAAAGACAGAATAAAACAGGTACACCCAAAAATTTAGTCAGTCTGCTTTTACAATATTTTTTCACACAAATATAAGTTAACCACGCTGAGAATAATAAGCAGAGTAAATAAAGAATAAGAGGCATCACATGTGTCCTTAATAAAAAGCAAAATTTATATTTTTGGATGTTGGATGTGCGGATACCTAAATGCGATATCCAAATACAACATAGTAAAATTTTTAAACCGTATTTGGTATTATACAGTTTGCATTAAGCAAATATAGCTCGCATAAAACTTGCAGGTAAGTTGAGGAAAGGTTTCATGAGCGAATAAGAAGCAATAAAAAAGTCGTCTGAAACCTTTTCAGACGACCTTTCAAATTACGGTAGAAGCAAATCAAAGATAAACGATTTCGCCGCTGCGCCCCCTGCTCTCTTCACTTGCCCACCAAACAAACTGGGGCAATACGTCTTCGTAGTTTTTACGTTCGCTCTTCGATTCGCCGGGATGGGATTTGATGCGTTGCGGCGAATTAATCGGACCGGGAACCAGAACATTGGCACGCAGGTTTTCAAAGCGTTCCCATTCGTCAGCGGCCACTTTACACAAATAATTCAATGCGGCTTTGGATGCACCAAAACCGCCCCAGTAAGCTTTCGGGGTTTCGCCGTGGCTTTCGCCGACGAAGATGACTGACGCGTCGGGCGACTGCTTCAGCAGAGGAAGCAGTGCACGGGTCAGCCCCATCGGTGCAACGGTGTTGATACGGTATTGGTTGACCCATTCGGCGACGGTTTGGAAATCTAAAGGCGAGAGCGCGTAAAAATAGCTGGCGCAATGGACGATACCGTCGAGTTTGCCCTGAATCGCTTCGCCGATGGTCGCCGCAAACTGCTCGAATTCTTTTTTTCTTCCGCACCGATTAAATCGAAACAAATGGCAAACGGCTCGGGACAGCCTGCTTCAACAATCGCATCATAAATTTTTTTCCAGCTTTTTTTGATGGCGCGCAACCAAAAATCACGGTCGCCCCTGCTTCGGCATAGGCTTTGGCCACCTGTTCGCCCAAGCCTTGCGATGCTCCGGTTACCAGAATCGTTTTATTTTGCAATGTCGGCATAATTCTTCCTTGATTGTGAAGTTTGAGGGATTTAAGGTATTTTAACGATTTGCTGTGTCTTGTAAAGGCAATCGGAATAGGTCGTCTGAAACTCAGATTTGAGTTTCAGACGACCTTTATATTAATCCGAAATCTGACAAACACCTCTCCGCCGCCGTCAAACCCGACTGTACCGCCGCTTCCAAGGTAGCCGGATAGCGCGGGTGCAGGTAGTCGCCTGCCGGATAGATGCGCCGTTGGTGTAACCAAGCAAAATCGGGGGGGCTGGAATCAGGCATGCAGGCTGTGGTCGCCCGTTTTTCGGTGATAACACGGACGGCTTCGGGCTCGTCCAAATAAGGGCAGATACGCTTTACGTCGGCATGGACTTTCTCCGGCCATTCTTGGCTTTTGAACGCTCCGACATAATCGGAGACGCTAATGACGGCGGCGACTTCGTTTGTCGGCAAACCGAGTGCGCCGCGATACACCAGCCATTGCGCCGTACCGTCGGCAAATCCGGTCAGCGGTGCAGGCAGATGGACTGGAACAGCATAGCGCAGATAGACGGTAGTAATCGAGTGGTATTGGAGATTTTGATAGGTCGTCTGAATATAGTCCGGAGTATCTTCAGGGAAAAGATGGACGGCATGATATGGCGCAGTCGCAACAATAACGGCATCAAAAGCCTCCTCATTCACAACAACGCGTCCGTCAGGAAGGTTTTTCAGACGACCTACGCGGGTTTCAAGACGGATGTCCGCACCGTATTGCTTGAGTTTTGCCAACGCAGGCTCGGCGATGATTGCGCCTAAATCGCGCTTGGGTAAAAGGTAATCGCTGCCTGGTTTGTCTGCCCACACGCCGTCAGACAACACATTGCATAGTATGCGCAGACTCGCGTGTTCCAACGGCGTATTGAGCGCACCCCACACCAGCGGCTGCCAAAACTCTGCAACCAGCCTGCGCGGAACACTGCGCTGCCGCAGCCATTGAGCAACAGCCAAATCAGCGTGCTTGCCGCGTGCGTAACGCTGCAACGCCCCCATATCGGATAACAGCTTGATTTTAAGCGAAAACGAAATGTTTTTAGCACACAATATGCCGGTCAAAATATGCAGAGGTGAAGGAAGGTTCGTACTTTGAAACTGCAAACCTTCATACATATACCATTGCAGCGACAAACGGCAAAAAGCGGCTTCAGGGTCAGCACCGATGTGTTCCATCAGCGTCAATACGCCGTGATACGCACCGAGCAAAATATGCTGCCCATTGTCCAAAAAACTGAATCCGTCAGAGCTCCCAGCCAAAGTACGCGCCCGTCCGCCCGCCTGCCGACCGGCTTCAAACACAGTAACATCGGCACGGCGCGCCAACGATATTGCGGCGGACAAACCTGCCCAGCCTGCACCGACGACGGCAATTTTCGGGCGAAGATGCGGAGTGTTCATGGCTTAAATCCGAATAACCAGGTTTTCAGGGCAATACGCTTTTTGCGCGGCGAAGGAATGGCAATTTTATAAGTCAAGACGTTTCGTGCGCCGTCGAGATCGATTTCGTTCAACAGCGCGTAATAAATCGCCGCCATCACCAACCCGACTTTTTGAGATTTTTTATCGGCGGCAGGCAACAGCGACATAGCCTCATGATAAGTCTCGCGGGCGCGTGAAACTTGAAAACGCATCAGTTCGGCAAAATTATCCGTCGGCTTACACTGCATAATCACGCTTGCAGGCACGTCAAACCGCTGCATTTCCTCCATCGGCAGGTAAATCCGACCGTTGCGTGCATCCTCGCCGACATCACGAATAATGTTCGTCAGTTGCAGCGCAAGCCCCATCTTATCGGCGTATTCCAGCGTTCGGTCGTCTGAAAACCCTAAAATCCTAGCGATCAGGCAGCCGACAACACCCGCAACGCGGTGGCAATACAGTTTCAACTCTTCAAAACTACCGTAACGCGCCTGAACCAAATCCATCTGCATCCCGTCGATTAAGGCTTCCAATTCATATTTCGGCAGTTTGAAGGTTTCCTTTACCTGCTGCAAAGCCTGATTGACTGGATGCTCCGGCATCACACCGCCGAATACTTTGTCTAAATCGCCGCGCCACCAGTTCAGCGTCGCCTGCGCCACATTCGGATCGGAACAGCCATCGACCACATCGTCCAATTCGCGGCAAAAGCATACAAAACCGTTATCGCATCCCGCTTTTCCTGCGGTAGGAAACGGAAGCCCGACAAAAAACTGGAGCGGCTTTCTTCTGCCTTCTGACGGCAATAATCAAGTCCTTGCACGGCGTGTCCTAAAAATTATCATAATAGTAAAATCGGATTTTATCGGATTTGGGGCAGTAGGGAAATTTCAGACGACCTTTATAAATAAACGGAATCCGATTATCGCAATTCCCTACCAAACCACTCAACTATCCGCCCGAAATCTGTTAAAATACCGACCTATCCTAATAAATACAGCATCAAAAGGCACACAATCATGGCTCTTTTGCAGATTTCCGAACCCGGCATGTCCGCCGCTCCGCATCAACACCGCCTCGCCGTCGGCATCGACTTGGGTACGACCAACAGCCTGGTTGCCACCGTCCGCAGCGGCAGCCCGGTTTGTCTGACCGATATTGACGGGCGCACCACCCTGCCCTCCGTCGTCCGCTATGGCGAAGGCGACGCCGTCGAAGTCGGCAAAGCCGCCCTCTCCGCCCAAAAACCGACCCGCTGAACACCATCAGCTCCGCCAAACGCCTGATTGGCCGCACGCTTGCCGACCTCGCGCAGGACGCGCAATACCTGCCCTACCGGTTCACGCCCAACGAGCGCGTGGTCGAGCTAAACACCCGCCAAGGTGCCAAAACGCCTATCGAAGTGTCGTCTGAAATCCTCAAAGCCCTCAAATCCCGTGCCGAAGAAACTTTAGGCGGCGATTTGGTCGGCGCCGTCATTACCGTTCCCGCCTATTTCGACGATGCCCAACGCCAAGCCACCAAAGACGCCGCTCGTTTGGCGGGGCCTGAACGTATTGCGCCTGCTCAACGAACCGACCGCCGCCGCGATTGCCTATGGGCTGGACAACGCCTCGGAAGGCACGTTTGTCGTTTACGACTTGGGCGGCGGCACATTCGACGTATCCGTATTGCAACTGACCAAAGGGCTGTTTGAAGTCAAAGCCACCGGCGGCAACAGCGCATTGGGCGGCGACGACTTCGACCATCGTTTATTCTGCCACCTGCTCGAACAAAACGACCTTTCCAAACTCAACGAGCGCGACAGCCAGCTTCTGCTTTCCCTGGTTCGCGCCGCCAAAGAACAACTGACCAGCCAAACCGAAGCCGTCATCGAAGCCACGCTTTCAGACGACCGCACAATCCATACCGTCATTACCCGCCAAGAGTTTCACCACCTGACGCAAAACTTGGTGCAAAAAACCATAGAGCCGGTGAAACAGGCACTGAAAGACGCAGGCGTAACCAAAGCCGACATCAAAGGCGTGATTATGGTCGGCGGCTCGACCCGTATGCTGCACGTCCAACAAGCGGTCGCCACCTTCTTCGGACAAACCCCGCTGAACAACCTCAACCCCGACGAAGTCGTCGCGCTCGGCGCCGCCATACAGGCGAACGTCCTTGCCGGTAACAAAACCGACGGCGAATGGCTGCTGCTGGACGTTACCCCCTTGTCGCTCGGTTTGGAAACCTACGGCGGTCTCGCCGAAAAAATCATCCCGCGCAATTCCACCATCCCCACCGCGCGCGCGCAGGACTTCACCACCTTCAAAGACGGTCAAACCGCCATGACGATACACGTCGTACAAGGCGAGCGCGAACTCGTTTCCGACTGCCGCAGCCTTGCCAAATTCACCCTGCGCGGCATTCCGCCCATGACCGCAGGCGCAGCGCGTATCCGCGTTACCTTCCAAGTTGACGCCGACGGCCTGCTGTCCGTTTCCGCCCAAGAACAAAGCACCGGCGTACAGGCGCAAATCGAAGTCAAACCTTCCTACGGCTTGGACGACGACACTATCACCCAAATGCTCAAAGACAGCATGAGCAACGCCGCCGAAGACATGGCGGCACGCGCCCGCGCCGAAGCCGTGGTAGAAGCCGAAAGCCTGACCGACGCCGTCAACGCCGCCCTTGAGTTGGATAGCGATTTGCTGGATGCCGAAGAGCTTGCACAAATCCAGCAAGACATCGCCGATTTGCAAGGTCGTCTGAAAGACGGCAACGCCGAAGACATCCGCGCCGCCGTCGCCAAACTCAGCCGCAGCACCGACAACTTCGCCGCCAAACGCATGAACCGCAACATCCAACGTGCGCTGACTGGGCAAAGTGTCGATAATATTTGATGGTTAACCGGTTTCAGACGACCCCGAAAGACACAAAGGTCGTCTGAAAATCTAATATCCAATCTGAAACGATTTCTTCTATGAGACTCTGGCACCAAACCCTCATTCCCCTGCTTCCCCGCGGCCAGCTTCTAGGGCAACACCGCGAATGCGCCGCACTTCGCGGAGCAGGCTGGGGCAGACCGCACGCGACGGTGAATTACGTTTTCACCCATTCGCCTGACAAACTCTATCAGTATCACGCGCTGATTATGGAAGAAATGGAAACGCGGCTACAAACCCGACCCGCTGTGGAAAGACCCGCTGTATCGCGGCAAAGCGGTTACCCCTTATCCCGCACACGATATCCAAGCTGCCGATTCGCCGATTTACCCCGAACACGATGATGCGTATCTGGACGAATGTCTGGAAAATTTAAAAAGCAAAGGTATCATGTTATAAATGGTTTCAGACGACCCCTTCATCGCAAAAGGTCGTCTTAAAACGACTGACAAACCCTACCCACTCATTACAAGAGACAATAAAAATGCCCAAAATCACCGTACTCCCACACGCCGTATTATGTCCCGAAGGCGCAGTCATTGAAGACGCGCCCGAAGGCAAAACCGTCCTTGACGTACTGCTCGACCACGACATCGAAGTCGATCACGCCTGTGAAAAATCTTGCGCCTGTACCACTTGCCACGTCATCATCCGCAAAGGTTTCGACAGTTTGGAAGAACCGAGCGAGCTGGAAGAAGACCTGCTCGACCAGGCATGGGGCTTGGAAGCCGACTCGCGCCTGAGCTGTCAGGCGGTGGTTGCCGACGAAGACTTGGTAGTCGAAATCCCCAAATACACCATCAACCACGCGCGCGAAGATCATTGATGCAAAGAGGTCGTCCGAAATGGATCAAGCAATTTTCAGACGACCTCTGCCAAGTTTTGACCAAACAAAAGGTCGTCTGAAAACTGCCTTACCGACCGTTTTCAGACGACCTTCCGTTAAAGCTTTATTAAACCATTAAACCGTTATTTGGAGCGGGAAACAACAAATTCCAAGTGTGAAATCTTCATTGACGAAGCAGCTTGGGCAACAGGGTAGCGTTCCACCTCGCCTTTAACATTGAGCATACTGAGGCTACTGCCGCGGCGGGTAATAATGCTCTTAGGTTCGGGCTTCGGCGCAGGCTCGTTTTGCGCAGCGGCTGCCACGGATTTCGGCGGCTCGGGTACATAGCCCGCCAAGCCGAAGCGTTTGATGATTTCGTTTGCGGCATCTGTATAACGCTGTTTCGCTTCTTCGTTTTCCACCACCATGTCGTCAAGCGCGACAGACAAGTCGTTGCCGCAGCCGACGATGCGTTCCGCAATGCGCGAATACACCATCCAGCGTTTCAAACGCAAAGCGCCCGCATCTTCGCCAGGCGCGGCGGCATCCAAAGCAATCATGCCGTAACGCTTGCCATAACGCAGGCGCAGCGAAAGCCGATTCAGCCCTTCGCTCTCGTCCAGCATCTGATAAAGCTCGCGGATAAGCAGCAGCAAGCGGTCGAACACGCCCGCTTTGGCAAGATAATTGGGGTCATCGGAAGCGAGCGCGTAAATAAGTTTGGATAATTTGGCATTGAGTGTGTTATTCATCAATTTCCTCTTATTCATACTGTAATGGATTACTTTAAGAACCATTCCATATGATTTGGTTGCATGACAAAATGTAAATTTCTAAGTGAAAGTCAGCAAAATGTTTTAAGCGTCTGAAATGAAAATATTACATAGGAAAATACCATGTGCGATTTCGGAAGCATTTGGCATTGCAGACAAGCGCTTACCCAAGCCGCCTATTACCCTGTATGCCTCATCATTGCCTAAAACGGCTGAACAAAAGCCTGCCGCTCGGTTTATAGAAGCATTAAAATACTCCTACAACTGAAACCTGAATCGAAAAATTCGGACACTCAAAAAGGAACGACATCATGAAATGGACAGACACCCAACGCATCGCCGAGGAACTTTACGACCTGCACGGCGACAGCATCGACCCAAAAACTGTTCGCTTTACCCAACTGCGCGACCTGATTATGGCGTTGCCTGACTTCGACGACGATCCCGCACGCTGCGGCGAACGCATCCTCGAAGCCGTGCAACAGGCATGGATTGAAGAAGCGGAGTAAGGCTGCATCATTGGCAAGCTAAAAACCAAGACGTCGTCTGAAAAATTTTCAGACGACGTCTTAACGGGCTTAGAGCAAGTTCGAATGCAAAACATCTTGTCTTTGCCTCTACACAAATAAGAAAACCAACCATTGAAATTCATTTAATTTCAAAACATTCCCACATCTCTGAATAGGTATTTTCTTCTCAGCCTGTCCTCATATAAATAGGAACAGGTTCAACGGCACCTACATTAAAATAATTCATAAACTTTCTGAAAATTTTGAATTTGACTCATACACAAGGCAAATTTATCATACCAGCCTGAAAACGTTTAAAAAAGACAACCGAGGTACGCAGCAAATGAGTTACGCAAAAGAAATCAATGCGTTAAATAACAGCCTTTCCGATTTGAAAGGCGACATCAACGTTTCGTTCGAATTTTTCCCGCCGAAAAACGAGCAAATGGAAACCATGCTGTGGGACTCTATCCATCGCCTGCAAACCCTGCATCCCAAGTTCGTATCCGTAACTTACGGCGCAAACTCCGGCGAACGCGACCGTACGCATAGCATCGTCAAACGCATCAAACAAGAAACCGGCTTGGAAGCCGCGCCGCATCTAACCGGCATCGACGCCTCTCCCGAAGAATTGCGCCAAATCGCCAAAGACTATTGGGACAGCGGCATCCGCCGTATCGTCGCCCTGCGCGGCGACGAGCCGCCCGGCTATGAGAAAAAACCGTTTTACGCCGAAGACTTGGTCAAGCTCCTACGCTCCGTCGCCGACTTCGACATCTCCGTAGCGGCATATCCGGAAGTGCATCCCGAAGCGAAATCCGCACAAGCCGACCTGATTAATCTGAAGCGCAAAATCGATGCGGGTGCAAACCACGTCATCACCCAATTCTTCTTCGACGTAGAACGCTACCTGCGCTTCCGCGACCGCTGCGTAATGTTGGGCATCGACGTCGAAATCGTTCCCGGCATCCTGCCTGTTACCAACTTCAAGCAGCTCGGCAAAATGGCGCAAGTAACCAACGTCAAAATCCCGAAATGGCTGTCGCAAATGTATGAAGGCTTGGACAACGACCAAGCAACGCGCAATCTGGTGGCGGCAAGTATCGCCATCGACATGGTCAAAGTCCTGTCCCGCGAAGGCGTGAAAGATTTCCACTTCTACACGCTCAACCGCAGCGAGCTGACTTACGCCATCTGCCATATTTTAGGCGTGCGTCCTTAAAGCCGTATAAAACGGTTTCAGACGACCCCAAAGGTCGTCTGAAAAACAAAACGCCGCCCCATCCGCCCTATTCTGATTTACAATACCGACCGATTCGGATTGAACCGGTCCTTACAAAATCCAACTGGAGAGTTCAACATGACAACATTACATTTCTCAGGCTTCCCGCGTGTCGGCGCCTTCCGTGAATTGAAATTCGCCCAAGAAAAATACTGGCGCAAAGAAATCAGCGAACAAGAGCTGCTTGACGTTGCCAGAGACCTGCGCGAGAAAAACTGGAAACACCAAGCTGCCGCCAACGCCGATTACGTTGCCGTAGGCGATTTCACTTTCTACGACCACATCCTCGACCTGCAAGTCGCTACCGGCGCGATTCCTGCCCGTTTCGGCTTCGACAGCCAAAACCTGTCTTTGGAACAATTCTTCCAACTGGCTCGCGGCAACAAAGACCAATTCGCCATCGAAATGACTAAATGGTTCGACACCAACTATCACTATCTGGTGCCTGAATTTCACGCCGATACCGAATTTAAAGCGAACGCCAATCACTACGTTCAACAACTGAAAGAAGCCCAAGCCCTCGGCCTGAAAGCCAAACCAACCATCGTCGGCCCGCTGACCTTCCTGTGGGTAGGTAAAGAAAAAGGCGCAGTCGAATTCGACCGCCTGAGCCTGTTGCAAAAACTGCTGCCCGTTTACGTTGAAATCTTGAACGCTTTGGTTGAAGCCGGTGCTGAATGGATTCAAATCGACGAGCCTGCATTGGCTGTTGACCTGCCTAAAGAATGGGTAGAAGCCTACAAAGACGTTTACGCTACTTTGAGCAAAGTAAACGCCAAAATCCTGTTGAGCACTTACTTCGGTTCCGTTGCCGAACACGCCGCATTGCTGAAAGCCCTGCCCGTTGACGGCCTGCACATCGACTTGGTACGCGCTCCCGAGCAACTGGACGCGTTCGCCGACTACGACAAAGTCCTGTCTGCAGGCGTTATCGACGGCCGCAACATCTGGCGCGCCAACCTGAATAAAGTTTTGGAAACTGTCGAGCCTCTGAAAGCCAAACTGGGCGACCGTTTGTGGATTTCCAGCTCTTGCTCGCTGTTGCACACCCCATTTGACTTGTCAGTTGAAGAAAAACTGAAAGCCAACAAACCCGACCTCTACTCTTGGTTGGCATTTACCCTGCAAAAAACCCAAGAATTGCGCGTTCTGAAAGCCGCATTGAACGAAGGTCGCGATTCCGTTGCCGAAGAACTTGCCGCCAGCCAAGCTGCCGCCGATTCGCGCGCTAACAGCAGCGAAATCCATCGCGCAGACGTCGCCAAACGCCTTGCCGACCTGCCTGCCAACGCAGACCAACGCAAATCACCGTTTGCCGACCGCATCAAAGCGCAACAAGCATGGTTGAACCTGCCCCTGCTGCCGACGACCAACATCGGTTCTTTCCCGCAAACCACCGAAATCCGCCAAGCACGCGCAGCCTTCAAAAAAGGCGAACTGTCTGCCGCCGATTACGAAGCCGCGATGAAAAAAGAAATCGCCTTGGTGGTTGAAGAGCAAGAAAAACTGGACTTGGACGTACTGGTACACGGCGAAGCCGAGCGTAACGACATGGTTGAATACTTCGGCGAACTGTTGAGCGGTTTCGCGTTCACCCAATACGGCTGGGTACAAAGCTACGGCTCACGCTGCGTTAAACCACCGATCATCTTCGGTGACGTAAGCCGTCCTGAAGCCATGACCGTGGCTTGGTCTACTTACGCACAAAGCCTGACCAAACGCCCGATGAAAGGCATGTTGACCGGCCCCGTAACCATCCTGCAATGGTCTTTCGTCCGCAATGACATCCCACGTTCTACCGTGTGCAAACAAATCGCACTGGCCCTGAACGACGAAGTATTGGATCTGGAAAAAGCAGGCATCAAAGTCATCCAAATCGACGAACCTGCCATCCGCGAAGGCCTGCCTTTGAAACGCGCCGATTGGGATGCCTACCTGAACTGGGCCGGCGAATCCTTCCGCCTGTCCTCTACCGGTTGCGAAGACAGCACACAAATCCACACCCATATGTGTTACTCCGAGTTCAACGACATCCTGCCTGCCATCGCAGCTATGGACGCCGACGTCATCACCATCGAGACTTCACGTTCCGACATGGAACTCTTGACCGCGTTCGGCGAATTCAAATACCCGAACGACATCGGCCCAGGCGTTTACGACATCCACAGCCCACGCGTACCGACAGAAGCCGAAGTAGAACATCTGCTGCGTAAAGCCATCGAAGTCGTACCGGTTGAACGCCTGTGGGTGAACCCTGACTGCGGTCTGAAAACACGTGGTTGGAAAGAAACTCTGGAACAACTCCAAGTGATGATGAACGTTACCCACAAACTGCGTGCCGAATTGGCAAAATAAGTTTGAACTAGCGTAGTCAAAAGGTCGTCTGAAAATTTTCAGACGACCTTTTTATATGGTTTAAAGAATCAAGAGAAAAACATAGTGGATTAACTTTGAAGCAATACGGCATTGCCTCACCTAAGCTTCAGAAAGATGATTCCCAATGATGAGACAACAGATAAATCAGCTTCGTACTGCTTACGCTACCCACAGTTTCATTGCCATGTCCTGTATTTATAGTGGATTAACTTTAAACCAGTACGGCGTTGCCTCGCCTTGCCGTACTATCTGTACTGTCTGCGGCTTCGTCGCCTTGTCCTGATTTAAATTTAATCCACTATAAAGTCATTCCATAAAAGATGTTATTTACAAGCCGGCAAGTAAGCGGCGGATTTTTTCAACGGCAAGCTCGGTTTCCAAACCGCATTCCGCCCTTTCTGTCCCACCGCTGAGGCAGCGGATGTCGGTGATGCCGCAGAAGTGGGCGTATTTCATGCCCAGTTCGCGGGCGAGGACGGCTTCGGGCATTCCGGTCATACCCAATACGTCCACGCCGTCGTGGCGGTAACGTTGGATTTCGGCGCGGGTCGGCCAGCGCGGACCTTGCAGGCAGCCGTAAACGGCTTGGGTGTATAAAGGCATTTGGTGCTGTTGCGCGTGTTCGACGATTTTTTCGCGCAGTCCGGCGGTGTAGGGGTCGAGAAAATCAGTGTGTACAACCGGTTCTTCCTGTCCTTCAAAAAAGGTGTCTTTACGACCGTAGGTGTAGTCGATCAAGTCATCAGGCAGGACGAGTGCGCCGTTTTCAAAGCGGTCGTTGATACTGATGACGGAGGAAACGGCGACGATGTATTCCGCACCTATGGAATGCAACGCCCAGATGTTTGCGCGATAGTTGATTTCATGCGGCGCGACGGTATGGCCGAAGCCGTGCCGCGCGAGGAAGAAAATGTCCTGACTGCCCAGTTTGCCGCTTAAGACGGGGCTGCTGGTCAGTCCGTAGGGGGTGCGGACGATTTTGCGGTCGGTGATGCTCAGTTCGGGCAGCTTGGTCAGGCTGCTGCCGCCGATGATGGCTAACATATGGTCCTTTATATAAGTGATTTCAGGGAGTGAGTGTCGGAAAGAAAAAGGTTTGCAAAACAGCCATGATGATGGAAAACAGGATTAATACCTTCATTTTTTCCGGAAAGCTGTATCCGTCGTCTAGGGGAAGCATTTCCCATAGCAACATCGATAGGAAACCGGATATAAACCAAAGTGCAAAATTGTTCAACATGGCTGTCGAAGAAAGGCTGGGAGGTCGTCTGAAAACCCATATCTGATTTCAGACGACCTTTTGTCCTTTTACTTGTGTTTGTAAAAACGGCTGTGGAAATAAGCATTCACACCTTCGCGCAACAGGACTAAGGTTACGGCGGCAAGCGGCAGGCCGGCGAGCATGCCGACGAAGCCCATGAGTTGTCCGAAAGCCATCAACGAGAAAATCACCCAGAAAGGCGACAGGCCGATGCGGTCGCCGACGATTTTTGGGGTAACGATAAAACTCTCGAGGAATTGTCCGATAGCGAACACTACCCACACCATAATCAGACCGTTCCATGTGCCAAATTGCAGCAAAGCGGCGACGGTTGCCAGCAAAAGTCCGGTAAACGCGCCCAAATACGGGATAAACACCAAAATACCGGCAATCATACCGATAGCGAAACCGGAATCCAGTCCGACCAGCATCAGCCCGACCCCGTACACCAGCCCCATAATCAGCATCACCATCAACTGCCCGCGCAGGAACTCGCCCAAAACTTCATCCATGTTGCTTGTGATGCGCGTATAAGTGTCGATAAAGCGGCGCGGAACCAACGCGCTGATGCCGTAAGACCAGCGTTTCCAGTCCAAAAGAAAATAATACAGCAGCAACGGCAGCAAAATCAGGTTGCTCATGCCGCTGATGACGTTGCCACTCTGGCGCATCAGCGTCGGGACCCAAGCCTTGAGCGTGTTGCTCAATTCGCCCGTATGCGACTGCAACCATTTGACCACCGAATCCTGATCGATATGCACATAATTGCCCGCCACATGATTCAGCCAAGGCAGCAGCCTGTTTTGCGTAAAATCGACGATTTGGGGAATGCGGCTGACCATATTGTTAAACTGGTTGATCAGCATAGGCACGATAATCAGCATCAACGACAGCAGCAACAGCAAAGCGAATACCATCACCATCATGGACGCGGGGCCGCGTTTAATCCGTTTTTTCTGCAACCATTCCACCAGCGGATTCAACACATAAGCCAATACCGCCGCCACAATAAACGGCGTCAGGATGTCGCCCAGCGCGTACAGCAGCCAGACAAAAGCCGCAATCACGCAGCCCATAATGATCCACGGCTTCATGCCGCGCGTTTTTTTCTGATACATAAAACCTTCCATGTGTGTTTCAGCGGGAGCCGCCGCGATGATTTTCAGACGACCCCTAGCCGTCCAGTATAACAGAATAAATGAGGTCGTCTGAAACCTCAGATTGTTTACAAAATCACCGAAAAATCCAAGCCCGCGCCTGCAAAATAAGGTAAAATACGCCCCATCGTTTTTCCGTCCCAATCACGATAAGGAACCCATTCATGAGCACTCCACTCAGCTACCGCGACGCAGGTGTCGACATCGACGCAGGCGACCAACTGGTCGAAAATATCAAACCTTTTGCCAAACGCACCATGCGTCCCGAAGTGTTGGGTGATTTGGGCGGCTTCGGCGCATTGGTCGAAATCAGCAAAAAATACAAAAATCCCGTCCTCGTCAGCGGCACCGACGGCGTAGGCACCAAGCTCAAACTCGCCTTCGATTGGGACAAACACGACACCGTCGGCATCGACCTCGTCGCCATGAGCGTCAACGACATTTTGGTTCAAGGCGCAGAACCTTTGTTTTTCCTCGACTATTTCGCCTGCGGCAAACTCGATGTCGCCCGCGCTACCGACGTGATTAAAGGTATCGCCCAAGGCTGCGAAGAATCCGGCTGCGCCCTTATCGGAGGCGAAACCGCCGAAATGCCCGGCATGTATCCCGAGGGCGAATACGATTTGGCAGGCTTCGCCGTCGGCGTGGTCGAAAAAGAGCGCGTCATTAACGGCCGCAGCATCAAAGCAGGCGACATAGTGTTGGGCTTGGCTTCCAACGGCGCCCATTCCAACGGCTATTCACTCGTCCGCAAAATCATCGCCCGCGACAATCCCGATTTAGACGCCGAGTTCGACAACGGCAAAACCCTGCGCGAAACCATCATCGCCCCGACCCGCCTGTATGTGAAACCCATCCTCGCCGCTTTGGAAAAATTCACCGTCAAAGGCATGGCGCACATCACCGGCGGCGGCATCACCGAAAACGTGCCGCGCATCCTGCCTGAAAACACCGTCGCCCAAATCGATGCCAAAGCATGGGAATTGCCCAAGCTGTTCCAATGGCTGCAACAGGCAGGCAACGTGGAAACGCAAGAAATGTACCGCACCTTCAACTGCGGCATCGGCATGGTGGTCGTGATTGCCGAAGAAGATGCCGACGCGGTGCAGGCATTCTTAACCGAACAAGGCGAAACGGTTTACCGCTTGGGTAAAATCCGCGAACGCAATGGCGACGAGCATCAAACCCAAGTGGCTTAAATCGAAAGCCTGAATCTAAATAAAAGGTCGTCTGAAACAGCCAAACCATCTGTTTCAGACGACCTTTTAAATTTTGTAACCCATTAATTGCAATATTTGGCAACATCTCCTTGATACCGCTTGACCAAATCATCACGATTAGCGACGCGCGCGCTTTCGGCAGACTGTTGGTTCATTCGTGCGATACGGCAGTTGTCTTCTTTGTTCTTACGGTTTTCTTCCTCAATTTTTTTATTTTGCTCCTCGATCAGTTTATTCTTAGCCAACATCCGCTCATTTAATTTCGCCTGTTGCTCTACCAGCGTACCTTCGTCCGCAGCTTCGGATTTGGGTTTGACTGCCGCCTTGACGCTGTGCGTACGGATATTCATTACATTGGAGCGGTCAAGCTGGAGCTGGTTCGGCGTATCGGAATAGCTGTTCCCCTTGCCGTTTTTCCATGTATAGACACTGTCTGCCGCCAATGCGCCGGAAGAACACAAAACTGCTGCCGCTAATACGGATAATGCAGAAAGTTTCATTTTCATTAAAATTCCCCTATTCAAATGATGAGCGATTAATTTGAAATGACAATATTGTACTTGATTTTAAATAATATGTCATAACAAGAATATGTCATAACAAGACGATTACTGTGTATCAAAAGCAAAAAAAATCGCCCCTTTAAACATTTAAGGGGCGCAAAAGGAACACAAACCACTACCAAAACTGTTACAGGGCAAATCCTCCTGATTTTAATTGATGGGTTGCCGGATAAAGTGCTTTCATCAAATCATGCGGTGAAAGCGATAAATCTCTGCTGCCTGTCGTCAGACGACCTTGCTTTGGGGTCAGCTCAAGCAGGCAAGTATCTTTAGCCTGGATAAACTTATTTTTCGTCTGCCGCAACCGGCGTTGTAAAGCGGAAACAACTTTTTCATATAAGCTGTCTTTTTTCTGTACTTCCCGGGTATTTGCCACCCAGCTCAGACGAATATCGCTGGATTCGTCTTCAATCAGCAAAATGCCCGCTTCTAATTGCTCTGCCTTATTCATACAAGGCAGCCAAACATAATAACGTCCGTCCAGCGTAATATAGAAAACATCGTGAACTTCACAATCGTTGCAGCATTGGGTTGCCAAAAGCGAGCGGATGGTTTGTTGATGCAGTCTCAGAATATCAAGGGAGACTTGCTTGAAAATACTTTCCGGCATTTCATTCTCCTTTCGTTCTGTTGCGCTGTTGTTTCGTTTCGATGAGTTGAATTATACGAGTATTTTTTAATTTTGCAAATGATAATTGTTACTATTTTATAAAATGGAAATAACACAATGATTTAAAAAGAAATTAATTTTTTAAAAGTTGAGTACTTTACTCAGGATTTAGTATCCATCAGCCTTTTGAAATACAAACTGCTTTAGCTCCTCTGAAAATTGTCAGCAATTTCTACCTTTTCGTAACCATAAGACTGCTCATACCCCACTTGTCCAAAATATTTGCCATCACCTAAACAACATCACAATAAGGATACAAAGCAACACCACTCTATACTTTCACTCCCTCCTTGAGTATGATACGAAACATTTTTTCATTCAGTCATTGGAGCATTTGATGAGACGCCAGATTATCCTTGATACCGAAACCACAGGCCTTTACGCCGAAAACGGCGACCGCTTGGTCGAGTTTGCAGGACTGGAAATGGTCAACCGCCAAATGACCGGACGCTTCCTGCATCTTTACGTCCATCCCGAGCGCGATATGCCTGAAGAAGCCGCACGCGTACACGGGCTGACGATTGACGTTTTGGAAGAGAAAAACGCTCCGCCGTTTGCAAAGGTCGGACAGGAAATCAGCGAATTTATCCGTGGCGCGGAATTGATTATCCACAATGCGAAATTCGACGTAGGCTTCTTAAATATGGAATTCCGCCGCATGGGTCTGCCCTCCGTTGAAGAGCTTGGCTGCGAAATTACGGATACGCTGGCAATGGCGCGTGAAATGTTTCCTGGGCAAAAAGCCAGCCTGGATGCCTTGTGCAACCGCCTCTCCATCGATAAAAGCAAACGCGTACTGCATGGTGCTTTAATCGACTGCGAACTTTTAGGCGAAGTTTATTTGGCGATGACGCGCCAACAATTCGACTTAATGGGTGGAGAAGGTGAAGAAGAAACAAAAGAAGACAAACCTGTCATCATCGCCGAAACAAAACGTTCGTCGCGCTTAAAAATCATCGAAGCCAATTCTGAAGAGCTTGCAGAACACGAAAAATATCTCGACGCGCTAGGAGAAGCCTGCATATGGAGACGGACAGCCGCGGGAGAGAATGTATGAACAGACGGCACATCGCCCTGATTCCCGCCGCAGGAGTCGGCGCTCGCTTTGGTGCAGGCAAGCCCAAACAATATATCCGGATACACGGCAAAACCGTCTTAGAGCATACGGTTGCCATTTTTACACAGCACCCGCTTATCGACTTGGTCGCCATTGTTGTCTCACCTGATGATCCTTTCATTAATCATCTTCAGATGACCTCTGATAAGACAGTGATTTTCAACGTCGGAGGCAATACCCGGGCAGAAACCGTCCGTAATGGTGTGCAAACACTGATAGAAAAGAAGTTGGCGGATAACCACGATAATATTTTGGTTCACGATGCCGCCCGCTGCTGCCTGCCCCACGATGCCCTGTCACGCCTGATTCAGGAAGCCAGAACAAAAGCAGAAGGCGGCATTTTGGCCATTCCCGCAGCCGACACCATCAAACGTTCCGATACCGACGGACAAATCCTGGAAACCGTACCCCGTACAGACTTATGGCAGGCACAGACACCGCAACTTTTTCAAGCCGGATTATTGAATCGCGCCCTATCCGCCTCCGACTTAAACGGCATTACTGATGAAGCCTCTGCCGTAGAACAACTGGGCATAAGGCCTCTACTGGTACAGGGGGATATCCGCAATCTCAAATTAACCCTCCCTCAGGACGAATTTATCATACGGCTGCTTTTGAATACTTGAATAACCTCGACAAAAATGTCGTCTGAAAACCAAAATTTGGATTTTCAGACGACATTTTTTCGGCAAGCAGTAAAGCAACGCTAGCACAACCTCGAATAGTTTTGCCTCATTTCAAACAATGGGCCAACCAAATGCCCGCTGCCGTCAATATAAACGAACCGCCGACATGGAGACATACGGATAATGCAGCAGCCGCCCACCGCCCCTCCTGCATCATGGCCACCGTCTCAAGGGAAAAAGAGGACAATGTGGTCAGACTGCCTAAGAAACCGGTAATCAACAGCAAACGCCATTGAGGATCTGCGACCCATTCGGCACAAAATCCGATAAGCAAAGCCCCTATCCAGTTTGCGGCCAGCGTCCCCCAGCCCAAAATCGGCGCAACGGGAAACAGCAAACCAAGTATCCAACGCAATACTGCGCCGACAACCGCCCCTAGGGCAACCGGAAATATTTAAGAAGTTCATAATCAAATTAAAGACAAACTGAAATTACCTTACGCAAGGTCGTCTGAAAATAAAAATACTGATTTTTCCGAGCTTTAACAGACATACTTGCTTAGATTGCAACCAAAGTTCAAATCGCTCTTACCAAAGGTAACGATAAAACTGAAATAAACGATGAGTGTTATAATAAATGAATCAACAAACCCACAGGTCATCTGAAAAGGACTAATCGACATGCCCCAACGCGTCTTTATCGTACACGGTTTTGAAGGCAATCCGCACGGCAACTGGTTTGACTGGCTCTCGGCACAAGTCCGCGCCGCAGGTTTCCAAGCCGATGCGCTGGCGATGCCCAATCCCGAACGGCCGACCGTTTCTTCTTGGCAGTTCGCCCTCGACCAACACATCGGCAAACCCGACGAAAGCACCTTCTTAGTCGGACACAGCCTAGGCTGCATCACCCTTCTGCACTTCCTCAGCCGTCAGCAGCCCGAAAAAATCGGCGGCTTAGTACTGGCGGCAGGATTCGCTGACCCACTGCCCCCTCTGCCCGTCCTTGATGCCTACATCAAAGGGGCCGCGCCCGAATTCGACATCCTGCGCAAAATCCAAATGCCTAAACACTGCATTGTCTCCGACAACGATACCCACGTTCCGCCCGAATTGACCTTGAGTATGGCGGAAAAACTCAAAAGCCCCGTTACCCACATCGCCAAAGGCGGACACCTGATGGCATCCGACGGCTTCACAGAACTGCCGCAAGCTTGGGAAGTATTGAAACCGATGCTTACGGGCTAGAATATCAGCCGTCAAGCACTTCAAATTTCACATTACAGGGCATCTGCCCGCAAAAAAACGAATCGACATTCTATCACCTGCAATACCTGAATCCCGAATCCATCATGTCCGTCAACCATTACGAAAATTTCCCCGTCGGCTCGCTTGTCATGCCGTGCCGCCTGCGCAAGCCTACCCATGCCGTTTACGCTTTTGCGCGCACTGCGGACGACCTCGCCGATGAAGGCAATGCCGAGGCCGATGAACGCTTGCGCGCTTTGGACGAACTCAAATCCGAACTCGACCGCATACAGCGTGGCGAAACGCCGCTGACCCCGCTAATGCAACGTTTGCAACGTGAAGCCATCGCGCCTTTCAAGCTGCCACTGCAGCCGTTTTACGATCTTTTGTCCGCATTCAGTCAAGATGTTGTCAAAACCCGTTATCAGGATTTTGGCGACCTGATCGATTACTGCCGCCGTTCCGCCAATCCGGTCGGGCGCATTATGCTGCACCTGTACGGACAAACCGACGAAGTCAGCATCGCCCAAAGCGACGGCATCTGTACCGCGTTGCAACTCATCAACTTTTGGCAGGACGTTGCCGTCGATTGGCAGAAAGGCCGTGTTTATATCCCGCAGGACGACTTGCAAAAATTTAACGTCAGCGAAGCGCAAATCGCCGAAGGTAAAGCAGATTTTGCGTTCCAAAGACTGATGGCGTATGAATGCAACCGCGCGTTCCAAATGCTCAAAGGCGGTTCGCCCTTGGGTAAAACGCTGAAAGGCCGTTTGGGATTTGAATTGCGGATGATTATTGTCGGCGGACAACTGATTTTGCAGAAACTGGACGGCTGCAAATACGATATGTTTACACAACGCCCTATTTTGGATAAAAAAGATTGGCTGATTATTTTGAAACGGGCATTCTTGAAGAAATAAACCGGCCGGCGCAAAAGGTCGCCTGAAAACTCAGCTTCAAGGCTGTTTTCAGACGACCTCATCACAGCCCTCTCATCAAATATGTATCTTGAAAAATAGTTATAGTGGATTAGATTTAAATCAGGACAAGGCGACGAAGCCGCAGACAGTACAAATAGTACGGCAAGGCGAGGCAACGCCGTACTGGTTTAAATTTAATCCACTATAGTTACCTTAGCCCCGTTTATAGCAATAGTACATCGCCAACCTAATCAATAATTTCAAATCGTAAAAATCATTCTCTTTGAACTTGGCAAGGCAACGGGCAACGCCCTACCGGTTAAATCCTCCATAAGCTCATTGAATCAGGATATACATATAGAGACCTTTGCAAAATTCCCCAAAATCCCCTAAATTCCCATCAAGACATTTAAGGGATTTCTCATGAGCACCTTCTTCCGGCAAACCGCACAAGCCATGATTGCCAAACACATTGACCGCTTTCCACTATTGAAGTTGGATCAAGTGATTGATTGGCAGCCGATCGAACAGTACCTGAACTGTCAAAGAACCCGTTACCTTAGAGACCACCGCGGACGTCCCGCCTATCCCTGTTGTCCATGTTCAAAGCCGTCCTGCTCGGACAATGGCACAGTCTCTCCGATCCCGAACTCGAACACAGCCTCATCACCCGCATCGATTTCAACCTGTTTGCCGTTTTGACGAACTGAGCATCCCCGATTACAGCACCTTATGCCGCTACCGCAACCGGCGGCGCAAGACGACACCCTGTCCGAATTGCTGGAACTGATTAACCGCCAACTGACCGAAAAAGGCCTAAAAATAGAGAAAGCATCCGCCGCCGTCATTGACGCCACCATTATTCAAACTGCCGGCAGCAAACAGCGCCAGGCCATAGAAGTCGATGAAGAAGGACAAGTCAGCGGCCAAACCACACCGAGCAAAGATAAAGATGCCCGTTGAACAAAGAAAAACGGCCTCTACAAACTCGGTTACAAACAACATACCCGTACCGATGAGGAAGGCTATATCGAGAAACTGCACATAACCCCCGCCAATACCCATGAGTGCAACCACCTGTCGCCTTTGCTGGAAGGAATAGCCAAAGACACAACCGTCTATGCTGATAAAGGCTACGACAGTAAGCAAAACCGGCAACATCTGAAAGACCATCAGTTGCCGGACGGCATTATGCGCAAAGCCCACCGCAACCGTCCGCTGACGGAAGTGCAAACCAAACGCAACCGATATTTGTCGAAGACCCGTTATGTGGTCGAACAGAGCTTCGGTACGCTGCACCGTAAATTCCGCTACGCCCGGGCAGCCTATTTCGGACTGATTAAAGTGAGTGCGCAAAGCCATCTGAAGGCGATGTGTTTGAACCTGTTGAAAGCGGCTAACAGGCTAAGTGTGCCTGTTGCCGCCTAAAAGGTGGCCCGGATGCCTGATTATCAGGTATCCGGGGAGAAAAACGGGGATATTTGGCATGAAAACAGCCGAAAACTTGTGTTTGAGTTTCGGCTGTTGGGGGAGAAGGGAAAAGGGGTATTTTGCAAAAGTCTCTTAAAGTTAATCCACTATAAATCAAACGTCGTCTGAAAGCCTGACGGTTTTCAGACGACGTTCGATTTATGATCTATTGAAATGCCGGCGGTCGGCTTAAGCCGCAGCCTGCCGCCATTGTGCCAAAAGCTGCTTCAATACCTCAGGCTGATCGTGTCCGTTGCGGATAGCGGCCTCCAACCATCTACAAGCTTCATCTGCATCATGCGATATGCCCGTTCCGTTAAAATAAAGGCAGGCAAGATTGTATTGCGCCATTGCATCATGATTTAGAGCCGCTTTTTCGAACCATTCTGCCGCTTTGGCATAATTCTGAGCCGTACCGTGTCCGTTGTAATACATCATGCCCAAATTGGTCTGCGCCTTCCCATGACCCAATAAAGCCGAACGTTCATACAGCCTCAATGCCTCTAAATGATCAGGATGGCGGTTCAAACCATAATGCGCGGCAAACGCCTGCTGATAAAGTTGCTCTGCCTCCTGCTTCTTCAAGGCTTTTTCTTTTGCTTCGGCATATTCTTCGGGTTTATTGCCCAAGGCAATATCGGCAAGCAGTTTCTGATGTGCCTGGATATTTCCTTTGTCCGCTGCCTGACGGTAATAGCGCCGTGCCTTCATAGGGTCGGGAAGCACACCCAGACCATAACGGTAAATATCGCCCAAAATCCTTAAGGCTTCGGAATGCTGCTGTGCGGCCGCTTTTTCCGCATACGAATAAGCCTTACCGGTATTGCGTTCCACCCATTTTCCCAAGAGGTAAATTTCTGCCAATCTTACCTGTGCGTCGCTGCTGCCGCCTCTTGCCGCAGCCTTCAAACGGTGTATAGCCTCTGTCGGATCAGTTTCCAGCAGTAAATCTGCCAACATGGTTTGTGCAGCAGCAATCCCACTATCAGCGGCATGGCGCAGATGAACGACGGCAAGCTGCTTGTTTGGGTCGGTTCCCTGTCCCAATTTATATTGGAGTCCCAGCTGCCAATGTGCTGCAGGAAAATCTTGCTCCGCAGCTTGTCGGTAAAACAAATGTGCTTGAGCAAAATCGGGAGGCGAGGCATATTGATGGTGTTGCGCTAAAAAGTATAATGCCTGCGGATGATGCTGAACGGCAGCCATGTACGCCCATTGCAACGCCTCTTCATGCCGCCCACCATCATGCAAACTCCGCATCAGTTTAAGCTGGGCATGGATAATACCTTCTTCAGCCAGCTCCTTGTAAGCCGCCATCAATGTATTGAAAGGCATGCCTTGTGATTCTTGAATCTGGAGCAGATTGTATCGAGCATAAGGATGCCCGCTTCCCGCAGCCTGCTGCATCAGTCTGATACCTGCCTGCCTATCCGCCGAAATCCCTAAGCCCTGCAACAGACAGCCTGCAAGTTGAAATGCGGATTCCGCATGCCCGGCTTGCGCAGCCTGACGCAACAAAGGAACGGCTGCCTCAAAATCAGGAGGCGTCCTAGTAGTCAAATATGAAATTGCTTCCCTGTAAAATGTGTCAGCGGTATTCATTTTTATAATCCGATTTGTCTAAAATGCGCCGGATAGTTAATTTTTCTTGTTTTATGCTATACAAGCCAACCGGCGGCCAAGTCGCGCAAGTTTATCAGAATTTCGCCTTCTTGTTTATTCTATTATAATAATCCTCTTATTATCAGATATATAACGAAGTAAAGTGTCGTCTGAAAAAGACGGTAAACTCGTTTATAATACGGTTTTTCTTTCAGGTCGTTTTAACCATGAAAAAGGTTGAAAAAAACGTATTGGTGCTGCACAGCGCAAAACAGATGTTCGACTTGGTCGATAAAGTTGAGGATTATCCAAACTTTCTCCCCTGGTACAGTAAAACCGAGGTCATAGAGCGCAAAGATAAGGAACTCAAAGCACGGCTGTTCATGGACTATATGGGTGTGCGTCAATCTTTTGCGACACACAACCACAACATCCCCGGCTCGGAAATCCATATGGGCTTGCTGGAAGGCCCTTTCAAAACCTTACGCGGTACGTGGAAGTTTATCGATTTGGGCGGTGATATGTGTAAAATCGAATTTCGTTTGGAATATGATTTTTCCAATATGCTGCTTTCTACCGTCATTTCCCCCGTATTCAACCACCTTTCCGGTACGCTGGTCGATGCATTCGTCAAAGAGGCAGACAGACGCTATGCTTGAAATCGAAATTGTTTACGGAACGGCGGAAAAACAGATATTGCGCTCAATCCGTATTGAGCAAGGAGCAACCGCAAGGATGGCTGTACTTCAAAGCGGCTTGGATAAAGATTTTCCTGAATTGGATTTGAATGCAGCCCCTTTGGGTATTTTTGGAAAAAGAGTCAAAGATGACGTTTTGTTGCGCGACCGAGACCGTATCGAGATATACCGCCCTTTACTGATTGACCCGAAAGAAGCAAGACGCAAACGGGTCGGTAAAACCCAATAAAATGCTTGAAAAGGTCGTCTGAAAACCGTTTGCTGTTTTCAGACGACCTCTCTTTGAGGAAACACAATGTCAAATAAAATCAAAATGATGGTAGGACTGGGAAATCCCGGTTCGGAATACGAACAAACGCGCCACAATGCCGGATTCTGGTTTATCGACGAATTGGCATGGCAATATAAAGCCACTTTAAAAGAAGAAAAAAAATTCTTCGGCTCAGTAGCCCGCATCAGCATATCCGGCTCAGACTTATGGCTTCTAAAACCTTCAACATTTATGAACCGCTCCGGTCAGGCAGTAGCCGCGCTGGCACAATTTTACAAAATCAAGCCCGAAGAAATCCTGGTCGTCCATGACGAACTGGATATTCCCTGCGGTAGGATAAAATTTAAATTGGGTGGAGGAAACGGCGGTCATAACGGCTTAAAAGACATTCAGGCACGCTTGGGAACACCGGATTTTTACCGACTGCGCTTGGGTATCGATCACCCGGGAGACCGAAATCTGGTTGTCGGCTATGTCCTGAATAAACCCAGCCCGGAACACAGGCAGCAAATTGATGAAGCCATCAATAAATCATTAAAAGCCGTTCCCATACTGTTAGCCGGAGAATGGGAAGAAGCCGTACGTTTTTTACACAGCAAATGACTTTCAGACGACCTGCAGGAGCAAACAATGAATGAGCTTCTAGAATTAATTCAAACAGAATCTGTCGGAACGGTAGAAGAAACACTGGACTTTTTCTTATACGAATGCAGCTTGGACGAAGCACCGACCATTGAAGAAGTCAAACTATGGCGTGATGAACTGGACAAACGGGGGGGTAAATTTATCCGTTTGTCCACCATCTGCCAAAAATGGCTGGATGAGGAAATACAATGAAACTGCCTTTGAATAAGTTTACCTTGTTAGCAGCGGCTTGGTTTGCAGCAAGTATTTACGCATTACTTTTCAAAGAGTCCGGCAATGCACCTCCTCCCTTCCCCAATTTCGACAAGGTTGCTCATTTCATTACATTCTTTGCACAAACATGGTTAACAGCCAAAATCTTTTTATCCGAGCAAAAACGCGTACCTTATAAAAAACTATTGATATTCGCCTTATTGTTTGCCTTCTTTAGCGAATGGGCTCAAGCAACATTTACAACGACGAGGGAAGGTTCACTTGGAGACGGAATAGCGGATATGCTTGGCACAATGGCAGCCTTATGGTTTGCCAAAAAGGTAGAGAATGCGAAATTACAGAATCAAAAGCCTATCTGATAACATATTCGAATACTGAAAATTAGGCAGTCTATAAAATAAAAAACCGATTCCCCATATGGAATCGGTTTTTTACAAGGGAAAATTACAGAGCATCTTTCAATGCTTTACCGGCACGGAATTTAGGAGTTTTAGCGGCAGCGATGGTCAGAGGCTCGCCAGTTTTAGGGTTGCGGCCTTGACGCTCTGCGCGCTCACCAACGTAGAAAGTACCGAAACCGACCAGAGTGACGGTGTCGCCTTTTTTCAGAGCGTTGGTTACAGCATTGGTAGTGGCATCCAGAGCTTTTTGGGCGGCAGCTTTAGAAATGCCGGCTTCTTGAGCAATTGCTTCGATCAATTCAGACTTATTCACAATCAGTCCCTTCCTATCGTTGAAAATAATGAAATGCCCGAATACTCGGGGCTTCGTACTTTTGAGTACCTTTGCGCTTTATAGCAATTCTGAAAATACCGTGTCAAGCAAAAAATGCGGAATTGCCCTATTTTACAGGCTTCCAAGGCAAACCCGCATCTTTTGCAACACATTTTTTACAAAATCAGTGTTTGGTCGCTTTCGCCCTTGACTTAGGCTTGGTGGCTTCAACCTGCGCCTCTTCGGTACTTAAAGGCGCAACCCAAGGTGTCGGCTGGCTTTCCAAGCCCAAAGCGAGGACTTCGTCTATCCATTTGACCGGATGGATGGTCAGGCCGGTTTTCACGTTTTCAGGGATTTCTTCCAAGTCTTTGACGTTATCTTTCGGAATTAGGACGTGTTTGATGCCGCCGCGCAAGGCAGCCAACAGTTTCCTTCAAACCGCCGATTGGCAAAACTTCGCCGCGCAGGGTGATTTCGCCTGTCATTGCCACATCGGCGCGCACCGGAATTTTGGTGAAGGCAGACACCATCGCCAAGGTCATGGCGATACCTGCACTCGGACCGTCTTTCGGCGTTGCGCCTTCTGGAACGTGAACATGGATGTCTTTTTTCTCGTAAAAATCGGGAGTCAAACCCACTGATTCTGCACGGGAACGGACAACGGACCATGCCGCAGACACAGATTCCTTCATCACGTCGCCCAACTGGCCGGTACACTGAATCACGCCCTTGCCCGGCAACGCCACAGCTTCGACAGTCAGCAATTCGCCGCCGACTTCCGTCCACGCCAAACCGGTAACCTGTCCGATGCGGTTTTCACTTTCGGCAACGCCGTAATCGAAGCGGCGCACGCCCAAGTAGTCATGCAGGTTTTTCTCATTGACTTTAACCGCCTTAGGCTTGGCTTTGCTGGTTTTCTTGGTTTCAGACGACCTCTTCTTATCTTCGTTCAAGGTAATCTGCATCACCACCTTGCGGCAGATTTTGGCAATCTCGCGATCGAGCGAACGTACGCCGGCTTCACGGGTGTAATAACGGATGATATCGCGTACCGCGCTTTCCTCTACGACCAATTCGCCTTCTTTCACGCCGTTGCGTTTCATTTGCTTCGGCACGAGATACTGCATGGCGATATTGATTTTCTCGTCTTCGGTATAGCCGGACAAACGGATGATTTCCATACGGTCGAGCAACGGGGTCGGAATGTTCAAGCTATTAGATGTGGCGATAAACATCACATCGCTCAAATCGTAATCCACTTCCGCATAATGATCGGCAAACTTGTTGTTTTGCTCAGGATCAAGCACCTCAAGCAACGCGCTGGCGGGATCGCCTCGGAAGTCGCTGCCCAATTTGTCGATTTCGTCGAGCAGGAACAGCGGATTCTTCACGCCTGCCTTAGCCATGTTTGCAGGATTTTGCCGGGCATAGAGCCGATATAGGTACGGCGGTGACCGCGGATTTCGCTTTCATCGCGCACGCCGCCCAAAGCCATGCGGACGTATTGGCGGCCTGTTGCTTTGGCAATGGATTCGCCCAAAGAGGTTTTACCCACCCCTGGAGGACCGACTAAACATAGAATCGGACCTTTGAGTTTGTCCATACGTTTTTGGACGGCGAGGTATTCCAAAATCCGCTCTTTGACTTTTTCCAAGCCGTAATGGTCGGCGTTCAACACCAAATCGGCTTTGGCAATGTCTTTGCTGACGCGGGATTTTTTCTTCCACGGCAGCTCAAGCAAAGTATCGATGTAGTTGCGTACCACGGTAGATTCCGCAGACATAGGCGGCATCATTTTGAGCTTTTTCAGTTCGGACAGGCATTTTTCTTCCGCTTCTTTGGTCATACCCGCTTCTTTGATTTTTGCTTCCAACGCATCCAGTTCGCCGCGTTCGTCTTCTTCGCCCAATTCTTTCTGAATCGCTTTCACTTGCTCGTTCAGATAATACTCACGTTGGGATTTTTCCATTTGACGTTTGACGCGACCGCGGATGCGTTTTTCGACCTGCATGATGTCCAGTTCGGATTCCAACTGGGCGAGCAGAAACTCCATACGACCGATAATGCCGAAAGTTTCCAAAATCTGTTGGCGCTGCTCCAGTTTCAACTGCAAATGCGCCGCAATCGTGTCCACCAAACGGCTGTTATCATCGATACCATTGATGGTATTGATGATTTCGGCGGGGATTTTTTTATTTAACTTGGCGTATTGGTCAAACTGGGTAAGCAGCGTCCGGCGAATGGCTTCGATATCGGGATTGTCCGCATCCGCATCCGCATACTCATCGACAGCTTCGACATGGGACAGGAACAACCCGCCGCTTTCTTCAATAGTCAATACTCTGCCGCGTCGGATACCTTCGACCAACACTTTCACCGTGCCGTCAGGCAGCTTCAACACCTGCAAAACCTGCGCGACCGTACCCGTACGGTGCAAATCAGACGCCGTCGGATCCTCTGTATTTGGGTCGATTTGCGCCAGCAAAAACACCGGATCGTCATTCGCCATTGCTGCTTCCAATGCCGCAATGGATTTCGGGCGGCCTACAAACAGCGGCAACACCATATGCGGATAAACGACGACATCGCGTAAAGGCAGGGTCGCCAATGCACTGTATTCCTCAAAATGTTTTTCTTTTGTCGGCATATTGTTCTCTACTTGGTAATAAATTCGGAATGTCGCTTAAATTGGGATGGAAAAGCGTATTTCAAGACTTGAAAGCCGATGTACGCTTCTATTTTTATCAGCAACTTTTTGCGATAAAATACACGCCATTCGGGGTCGTCTGAAAGGCTGGAAACTTTTCAGACGACCTCTCGGCATACAGCACATCAGGAGTCAGCCATGACCGACCAAACCTCACTCATCGAATTCCCCTGCCAATTCCCCATCAAAGTCATGGGCAACGCGCATCCCGAATTTGAAAAAAATATCTTGGAAACCGTCCGCCAACACGCGCCCGATACCGAACCCCACCACATCACCACCCGCCAGAGCAGCAAGGGCAACTATACCGGCGCAACCGTCAAAGTAAACGTCGAAAGCAAAGAGCAACTGGACAAAATCTACCGCGCCCTGACCGATCACGAAATGGTAAAAGTAGTGTACTGATATGAAAATCGTGCATAAAGGCATGGTCGAGTACCAACCGACTTTCGAAGCCATGAAAGCGTTCAACGCAGCCCGCGACGAACATACCGAAGACGAATTATGGGTGGTCGAGCATCCGCCCGTCTTCACGCAAGGCTTGGCGGGCAAACCCGAACACCTCCTGATCCGCGACGACATACCCGTCGTGCAAATCGACCGGGGTGGGCAAATCACCTATCACGGTCCGGGTCAGTTGGTCATCTACACCATGATCAACTTCAAACGCCGCAAAACCAGCGTCCGCAACATCGTTTCCGCGCTTGAAAACAGTATCATCGCCACGTTGGCGGAATACGGAATCGAAGCGGCGGCAGACCCGAAACGCCCCGGCGTTTATGTCGGTGAGCGCAAAATCGCCTCACTCGGTTTGCGCATCAAAGACGGTTCCGTCTATCACGGCCTGGCATTAAACGTAAACATGGACTTAAGCCCGTTTACCCACATCAATCCCTGCGGCTATGCCGGCATGGAAATGACGCAAATCGCGGATTTGTCCAACCCTGTCCCACCTTGGACGAGGTTGCACAAAAACTGACCGCACACCTCGAGACACAACTCACACCGAAAGCGAACAATTAATGAGCGAAATCAAAGTTGACGATCCCAAACGCGGCGTCAAACTCAAAGGCGCGGACAAAACCGCCCGCATCCCCATCAAAGTCGTCCCCCTTCAGGAAAAACTGAAAAAGCCCGAATGGATACGCGCCAAGCTGCCGTCCCGGAAATTCTTTGAAATCAAAGATATTTTGCGTGAGCAAAAAATGCACACTGTTTGCGAAGAAGCCTCCTGCCCGAATATCGGCGAATGTTTCAGCAAAGGCACGGCGACCTTCATGATTATGGGCGACATTTGTACCCGCCGCTGCCCGTTCTGCGACGTAGGACACGGCCGCCCGAATATGCTCGACCCCGACGAACCGAAACACCTCGCAGAATCCGTTAAAGCCATGAACCTGCGTTACGTCGTCATCACTTCTGTTGACCGCGACGACCTGCGCGACGGCGGCGCGCAGCATTTCGCCGACTGCATCAAAGCCATCCGCGAAACCAGTCCGAACACCAAAATCGAAATCCTCGTTCCCGACTTCCGCGGCCGCTTGGACATCGCGCTGAAAATCCTTGCCGAAACCCCGCCCGACGTGATGAACCACAACTTGGAAACCCATCCGAGCCTGTACAAAAAAGCCCGTCCGGGTGCCAACTATCAGCACTCCCTCGACCTGCTGCGCCGCTACAAAGAAATGATGCCGCACATCCCGACCAAATCCGGCATCATGGTCGGCTTGGGCGAGACAGACGAAGACGTGCGCGAAATCATGCGCGACATGCGGGCGCACAATATCGAAATGATTACCATCGGCCAGTACCTCCAACCTTCAGACGGACACCTGCCCGTCTTGCGCTATGTCACGCCCGACCAGTTCAAAATCTTTGAAAAAGAAGCATACGAACTGGGCTTCACCAACGCCGCCATCGGCGCCATGGTCCGCTCCAGCTACCATGCCGACGAGCAGGCTGCCGAAGCATTGCGCGAAAGTCATGGCGGCGGTTGCGGTCATCACTGATAAATGGAAAAGGCGTAAGTAATTTTAGTATTGCTTACACTGTTCGCTTTTTTGCATGGCTGTTTTAAAAAAGTACAAACAACTTAATCATTTCCCGTAAAAAAGGTCGTCTGAAAATTTTCAGACGACCTTTTTTCATTTCATCAACAGCTTAGTTGAATCAATCCAGCTTTTTAAAGTGGCGGCGGCGTTCCAGTTCGCTCAGGTAACGTTTACGCAGGCGAATGGATTGCGGCGTGATTTCAACGAGTTCGTCATCGTCGATAAACTCGACCGCGCCTTCCAGCGTCAGCTTGATCGGCGTGGTCAGGCGTACGGCTTCGTCGGTACCGCTGGCGCGGATGTTGGTGAGTTTTTTACCTTTGAGCGGGTTGACCACCAAATCGTTGTCGCGGCTGTGAATACCGATAATCATGCCTTCGTAGATTTTGTCGTTGGGCGACACGAACATACGGCCGCGGTCTTCCAGATTCCATAAGGCATAAGCGACGGCTTCGCCTTGCTCTTGGGAAACCAGTACGCCGTTGTGGCGGCCGGGCATATCGGGTTTCACTGGCGCGTAGTCGTCGAATACGTGGCTCATCAGGCCGACACCGCGCGTCAGGGTCATGAATTCGCCTTGGAAACCGATCAAACCGCGCGCGGGAATATGGTATTCGAGGCGGGTACGGCCGTTGCCGTCGCTTTCCATATTGGTCAGTTCGCCACGGCGGCGGCCGAGTTCTTCCATTACCGCGCCTTGGTTGTCGTCGGGCACGTCCACAGTCAGGTTTTCATAAGGTTCGCATTTTTGACCGTCGATGTCGCGGTACACGACGCGCGGCTTGCCGACTGCCAGTTCAAAACCTTCGCGGCGCATGTTTTCCAACAAAATGGTCAGGTGCAGTTCGCCGCGTCCGGATACGCGGAACACGTCGGCATCGGCTGTATCTTCCACGCGCAGGGCAACGTTGGTCAGCAACTCTTTTTGCAGGCGGTCGCGGATTTGGCGGCTGGTCACGAATTTGCCTTCGGTACCCGCCAGCGGGCTGGTGTTCACCATAAAGTCCATGGTCAGCGTCGGTTCGTCCACGCTCAACATCGGCAAACCTTTGGGGTTGTCTTTGTCGGTAATGGTCACGCCGATGCCGATGTCTTCGATACCGGAAATAATCACGATGTCGCCGGCTTCGGCTTCTTCAAGCGGTACGCGCTCCAAACCTTTGAAACCCAAAAGCTGGTTGATGCGGCCTTGGGCAATTTGCTGATCGTGGTTCATCACGGCAACGACTTGGCCGGGTTTGATACGTCCGTTCAGGATACGACCGATGCCGAGACGGCCGGTGTAGTTGTCGTAGTCGAGTTGGGAAATTTGCAGTTGCAGCGTTTCGTCCGCGCTGCCGCTCGGTGCGGGCGTGTGTTTTAAGATGGTATCGAACAGCGGACGCATGTCGTTGCTCTCGTCGGTTTCTTCCAGTTTGGCGAAACCGGACAGGCCGGAAGCGTAGACAATCGGGAAGTCCAACTGCTCGTCGGTTGCGCCCAAGTTGTCGAAGAGTTCAAAAGTTTGGTCGATGACCCAGCTCGGACGGGCGGACGGTTTGTCGATTTTATTGATGACGACGATCGGTTTCAGTCCCAAAGCCAAGGCTTTTTTGGTAACGAAACGGGTTTGCGGCATCGGGCCTTCCTGCGCATCCACCAACAATACGACGCAGTCCACCATACCCAAAACGCGCTCCACCTCGCCGCCGAAGTCGGCGTGTCCCGGGGTATCGACGATGTTGATGTGGTAGCCTTCGTAATCGATGGCGGTATTTTTGGCGAGGATGGTAATGCCGCGTTCTTTTTCAAGGTCGTTGCTGTCCATCACGCGTTCGTCAACCTGCTGGTTGGCGCGGAATGTACCGGATTGGCGCAGCAGTTGGTCAACTAATGTGGTTTTGCCGTGGTCGACGTGGGCGATGATGGCAATGTTGCGAATTTGTTTCATGGTGATATGTATTTCAAATGATTTTTATCAAAAAGTAACTCGTAATTATATCACGGTTCATCTTATCGGACGGAGGGGGAGTAGATTAAATTTGAATCGGTACGGCGTTTGTCCTGGTTCAACCGTCATTCACTATATGCGTACTGCGGCACAGTTTGACGATATAGTGGATTAACTTTAAACCAGGATGGCGTTACCTCGCCTTAGCTCAAAGAGAACGATTCTCTAAGGTGCTGAAGCACCAAGTGAATCGGTTCCGTACTATCTGTACTGTCTGCGGCTTCGTCGCCTTGTCCTGATTTAAAGTTAATCCACTATAAAAGCATTTGAGAATAATTAATAATAAAATTTGATTGGGTTTTGTAATTTATTTGCTTTTATTTATGGTTAAAGAGTGTAAATGTTTTTGAATGTTGAAATGGATTCTTAATACCAATGTCAACAAATATCTATATAAAACAAGATATTGGATTTTCAGACGACCTTTTAATGCTTCTGTTTCTTTTGATAATTGTTTGTATTTTAAATAGAAAATTTGTCAAGCGTCAGGCTTTTTCATACAATTCAACCATCAAGAAACAACACGCAATGTTTTTTACAGACACTTTTCAATTTCAAAGAAAGAGAAAGAATTATGCAAGGCAATCAAGCTGTTATCGATTATATGAACGAACTATTGTCCGGTGAGCTGGCTGCACGCGATCAATACTTCATCCACTCACGCCTGTACTCCGAATGGGGCTACAACAAACTGTTCGAACGTTTGAATCATGAGATGGAAGAAGAAACCACGCACGCCGAAGACTTCATCCGCCGTATCCTGATGCTGGGCGGTACACCTAAAATGACCCGTGCCGAACTGAACATCGGTACCGACGTGATTTCCTGCCTGAAAGCAGATTTGAACACCGAATACGAAGTACGCGATGCTTTGAAAAAAGGCATCAAACTGTGCGAAGAAGCACAAGACTACGTTACCCGTGATTTGATGATTGCCCAGTTGAAAGACACTGAAGAAGATCACGCCCACTGGCTGGAACAACAACTGCGTCTGATCGAGCTCGTCGGCGAAGGCAACTACTACCAAAGCCAACTGTAATTAAGCGTATAAGGAGCTGAAAATGAAAGGCGATCGCTTAGTTATCCGCGAGCTGAACAAAAACTTGGGCTTGCTCTTGGTTACCATCAACCAATACTTCCTGCATGCCCGCATTTTGAAAAACTGGGGCTTTGAAGAATTGGGCGAACATTTCTTCAAACAGTCCATCCGCGAAATGAAATCCGCAGACGATTTGATCGAGCGTATTTTGTTCTTGGAAGGCCTGCCTAACCTGCAAGAATTGGGCAAGCTGCTGATCGGCGAATCAACTGAGGAAATCCTGTCCTGCGATTTGACGAAAGAACAGGAAAAACACGATGCCCTCGTCGCTGCCATCGCCATCGCGGAACAACAGCAAGACTACGTCAGCCGTGATTTGTTGGAAAAACAAAAAGACATCAACGAAGAACACATCGACTGGCTCGAAACCCAGCAGGAGCTGATCGGCAAAGTCGGTTTGCCGAACTACCTGCAAACAGCGGCGCAAGAGGACTAAAACACAAACCACTGCCAAATATAGCAGTCCCTGCACCCATAAACGGCATATCTTTCCGGATATGCCGTTTTTCTTTACATTAAGCTCGTCTGAAAAACAGTATTTCGGTCTTTCAGACGACTTATTTCTTCTAAAAATATGTAATCCTGTGAAACCCAAATCCCATACAAAGCCCTGAAAACCGGACAAGTTTTCAGGGCTTAATTTTGTATTCTACACTCGTTTACACGCTAAGAGCCTGAAAGATAAGATGTAGTCGTAAGTAATAACTGTTCTCATTGATATAAGTCAAAAAAGCATCGGGTATGCGTTCGCATATCTGCCAATCATTACACTTCATAGAGCTAAAGTGCTATTCTATAAAGGTAAATTTTTTACTACCTATAAATTTTATCTGACAAATTAGGAGCTTGATATGTCAACCGATGTACAACAACGCCCTGCTGCTTGGGAAGGTTTTGTCGGCGGTAATTGGGAAACCAATGTCGACGTGCGCGATTTTATTCAGAAAAACTACACGCCTTATGAAGGCGATGCGTCTTTCCTTGCGCCTGCAACCGAGGCGACAACCAAACTGTGGGCGGACGTGATGGAAGGCATCAAAGTCGAAAACCGCACGCACGAACCTTACAAAATCGACGCTCAAGTCGTGTCCGGCATTACCAGCCATGCACCAGGCTATATCGATAAAGATTTGGAAACCATCGTCGGTCTGCAAACAGACGAGCCTCTGAAACGCTCCATTATGCCGTTTGGCGGTTTGAAAATGGTGCAGGACGCGTGCAAAGTGTACAACGTCGAGTTGAACCCTGAAGTCAGCGAAATCTTCACCAAATACCGCAAAACACACAACCAAGGCGTGTTTGATGTTTATACGCCTGACATCCGCCGTTGCCGCAAATCCGGTGTGATCACCGGCTTGCCGGATGCTTACGGTCGTGGCCGCATCATCGGTGACTACCGCCGAGTGGCATTGTACGGCATCGACTTCTTGATGAAAGACAAATTCAACCAATTCAATTCGCTGCAAGCCGATTTGGAAAACGGTGTGGATTTGGAAGAAGTTATTCGCCGCCGCGAAGAAATCAACGACCAATACAAAGCCTTGGGTCAAATGAAGGAAATGGCTGCTTCTTACGGCTACGACATTTCCGGCCCTGCGAAAAATGCGCAAGAAGCCATCCAATGGACTTACTTCGCTTACCTTGCAGCCGTTAAATCGCAAAACGGCGCTGCCATGTCCTTCGGTCGCGTGTCTTCGTTCTTGGACATCTACATCGAGCGCGACCTGAAAAACGGCGTGATTACCGAAACCCAAGCGCAAGAGTTTATCGACCATTTGGTGATGAAACTGCGTATGGTTCGTTTCCTGCGTACGCCCGAATACGACCAACTCTTCTCCGGCGACCCGATTTGGGCAACCGAATCTATCGGCGGTATGGGCTTTGGACGGTCGCACGCTGGTAACGCGTACTAACTTCCGCGTCCTGCACACCTTATACAACATGGGTCCGTCTCCCGAACCAAACATTACCGTATTGTGGTCAGAACAACTGCCGCAAGGCTTTAAAGAGTTCTGTGCCAAGGTATCCATCGACACTTCATCCATCCAATATGAAAACGACGATTTGATGCGTCCGGACTTCGAGAGCGACGACTATGCCATTGCCTGCTGCGTCAGCCCGATGGTGGTCGGCAAACAAATGCAGTTCTTCGGCGCACGCGCCAACTTGGCGAAAACCCTGCTGTACGCAATCAACGGCGGCGTAGACGAAAAATCCAAAGACCAGGTTGGTCCGAAAACCGAACCGATTATGGACGAAGTCTTGGACTACGACACTGTCTTTGCCCGCATGGACAAATTCATGGATTGGCTGGCAACCCAATACGTTACCGCGCTGAACATCATCCATTACATGCACGATAAATACAGCTACGAAGCCGCGCTGATGGCGCTGCACGACCGCGACGTGAAACGCACTATGGCCTGCGGTATCGCCGGTTTGTCTGTGGCCGCCGACTCGCTGTCCGCCATCAAATACGCCAAAGTCAAACCGATTCGCGACGAAAACGGTATTGCCGTCGACTTTGAAATCGAAGGCGAATACCCGCAGTTCGGTAACAACGACGACCGCGTGGACGACATTGCCTGCGACTTGGTGGAACGCTTCATGAAAAAAGTGGCAACCCACAAAACTTACCGCAACGCAACGCCGACCCAGTCTGTGTTGACCATTACCTCCAACGTCGTGTACGGCAAAAAAACCGGCAACACGCCGGACGGCCGCCGCGCTGGTGCACCGTTCGGTCCCGGGTGCCAACCCGATGCACGGCCGCGATGTCAACGGCGCCGTTGCTTCGCTGACTTCCGTAGCCAAACTGCCGTTTGAGTTCGCCAAAGACGGTATTTCCTACACCTTCTCCATCGTGCCGGGCGCATTGGGTAAAGACGAAAGCTCACGCGAACGCAACCTCGCAGGTTTGATGGACGGCTACTTCCACCACGAAGAAGGCAAATTGGAAGGCGGTCAACACTTGAACGTCAACGTACTGACCCGCGAAACGCTGGAAGACGCGATGAACAATCCGGACAAATATCCGCAACTGACCATCCGCGTGTCTGGTTACGCCGTACGCTTCAACTCGCTGACCCGCGAACAACAGCTTGACGTGATTACCCGTACCTTTACACAAACCATGTAAAGCAAAGGGTTTACAGTAAACCAAGCCGGGGGACGGATTATCCGGAACCCGGCTTGATTTTGCCTGAAGCAATGGTTTGATCATATCAAAATCCAGTGGATTAACTTCAAATCAAGACGACCGAAGGCGGTACAATAGGGAAATAAAATTCAAATGAGAAAATTGAATAATCACGATGTTCATAAACGGTATCAAAATCGTTTAGAAGATGATGTAGAGTTCACTATCAACTATGGGCTTCCTTTGAGTTGTTTGTGGTCGACCATCAAAGACTTTTCCAGCGATTTGAAGAGAAAACCGAAGCGTTCTTTATTCTTTTCAAAGAGCTGCTGCGCAGAGGTCATCTGAAACTGCAACGCGACGGGCAAATCATCGAGCATACGCCCGAAGAATGGGAGCGGATATTTAGGGAAGTATGGCCTGAATATGAAATCGAACCCAATCCACTTCCCGGCTATGCCCCGTTTGATATTGGAATGTGGCTTACGGTCGAGGCTCCTGCCTACGCCGTATGGATAGATCCCAAAGACGGTAGCGAATACTGGGCGGGATAAAATACCAATGTTTGTAATAAATGTCTGTCTGAAAAACAGCTTCTTCAGACGGGATTTATTCCAATTATCGGTGATATACAGAGTTTTGTACAAGCACAGACCGCTGCCGATTACCTGTTTGTTCTAGGTATCGGTGAAGCGATACAGGCCTATAAAGTAGCGAAAGCGGCAAAAAATTTACAAGGATAGAGTTATCATTAAATCCCGTTTACCTATTTAAAAACAGCCCATAAACTTCTCACAACAGGGAACGCAATGCCCGCACATTAATCCAATAAGAAGAACCCTCTGCAACACAAAAACAAGTTTTCAGACGACCCCAATATCCGGTACATCAGACACCATGCAGACATCCATTGCCATCACCCCCGAAACAACTGCCCCCGCCAAAGACCTCGGACACCGCCATTACAACGGCAAAGGTATCGTCCATTCCGTAGAATCCTGCGGCGCGGTGGACGGTCCCGGATTGCGTTACGTCCTCTTCCTGCAAGGCTGTCTCATGCGCTGCCTCTACTGCCACAACCGCGACACATGGGACTTGCACACCGAACAAGCCCAAGAAATGACCGTGCCCGAAGTCATGAAGCAAGTCATGTCCTACCGGCACTACCTGCGCGCCACAGGCGGTGGCGTTACCGCCACAGGGGGCGAACCACTCCTGCAATACGAATTCGTACGCGACTGGTTTACCGCCTGCCACGAACACGACATCCACACCTGCCTCGACAGCAACGGCTACGCCCTGCATTACGACTCCATCCTTGACGACCTGCTCGACCACACCAACCTCGTCATGCTCGATTTAAAACAAATCGACCCCGAAATCCATAAAGTCCTCGTCGGCATCCCCAACACCAAAACCCTCAAATTCGCCCACTACCTCGCCGAACGCAAACAGCCCGCCCGCGTCCGCTACGTTGTCGTCCCAGGCTATACCGACGACGACCGTTCCGCCCACCTGCTCGGCGAATTCATCGCAGACATGGACAATGTCGAAATGGTCGAGCTTCTCCCTTATCACGAACTGGGCGCGCACAAATGGGCATTGTGCGGCGATACCTACAAACTCACCGGCGTACATCCGCCTCCCAAAGAAACCATCCTCAAAATCAAATCGATTTTGGAAAGCTACGGTAAAAACATTATTTATTGAGTTCAAATCCAAAAAAGGTCGTCTAAAAAAGAAATATTCGCTTTTAGACGATCTTTTAGCACTCTTAATACATCCGAACATACAACTCATAAATCATATAATTCAGATAGTTAACAACAATTTATTCAAAATATGAAATAAAACCGAAATAAAACTATACTTTTTCTTAATTTATGCGATAATAGCTAAACAAATTCTTAGCTACTTTAATAACATCCCTTACGAGAACAGCACCATGTCAGATGAAAAAAGCAAAGCCTTAGCCGCCGCCCTTGCCCAAATTGAAAAAAACTTCGGCAAAGGCTCCATCATGAAAATGGACGGCAGCCAGCAAGAAGAAAACCTTGACGTCATCTCCACCGGCTCGCTCGGCGTGGACTTGGCACTCGGCGTCGGCGGTCTGCCGCGCGGTCGTGTCGTGGAAATCTTCGGCCCGGAATCTTCCGGTAAAACCACGCTCTGTCTTGAAGCCATTGCCCAATGCCAGAAAAACGGCGGCATCTGTGCTTTCATCGACGCCGAACACGCCTTCGACCCTGTTTACGCCCGCAAACTCGGCGTTAAAGTAGAAGAACTCTACCTCTCCCAACCCGACACCGGTGAGCAGGCTCTGGAAATCTGCGACACGCTGGTACGCTCTGGCGGCGTGGACATGGTCGTTGTTGACTCCGTAGCCGCCCTCGTGCCCAAAGCCGAAATCGAAGGAGAGATGGGCGACAGCCACGTCGGCCTGCAAGCCCGCCTGATGAGCCAAGCCCTGCGCAAACTGACCGGCCACATCAAACGCACGAATACACTGGTCGTCTTCATCAACCAAATCCGTATGAAAATCGGCGTGATGTTCGGCAGCCCTGAAACCACCACCGGCGGCAACGCCCTCAAATTCTACGCATCCGTCCGCCTCGACATCCGCCGCACAGGACAAATCAAAAAGGCGACGACGTTATCGGCAACGAAACCAAAGTCAAAGTCATCAAAAACAAAGTCGCCCCTCCGTTCCGCCAAGCCGAATTCGATATCCTGTACGGCGAAGGCGTAAGCTGGGAAGGCGAACTGATCGACCTCGGCGTCAAATACGACATCGTTGAAAAATCAGGCGCATGGTACAGCTACAACGGCGCCAAAATCGGACAAGGCAAAGACAACGTCCGCGTATGGCTAAAAGAAAACCCCGAAATCGCCAACGAAATCGACGCCAAAATCCGCGCCGCCGTGGGTATCAACGTTGATATTACCGAAGGCAAACTGGACGACACCGACGGCGAACGTCCGGAAGAATAAGCCTCTGCCTGTCTTTCAATAAAAAATATGAAAGGTTGTCTGAAAACGAATATAGCGGGTTTCGCTAAAAGTTTTCAGACGACCTTTCCGCACTCAACAGAAAACATAGCCTTAAAAATGATAGAAATGCCTACATCGCCATTCCTATAAAGGTAGGCATCTGGAAATTGGAAATTATGGTAATTTTCAAATGTTACTGAAACAAACATCCAAGGTCTGAATTTCCGCCATGCCTCTCCCTCACGCGGTTACAGAAAAAAATGACGACTTTGAGATTCATCTACTGTAATTTTAAAAATTTCAGGAATGCTGCTCGCTGTAACTTCTAATCTCCCTACACCTTCACCCTACACCCCGATTTCGCGCTTTCATATACTTTTTCCAGCAGCCCCAGCACTTCCGCCACTTGGCGCGGCTGCACCGCTGCGGGTGATTTACCTTGCAGCGCGTCATAAAGGTTTTCATAAAACGCCACATAATTTCCGCTGACGCTTTCGATTTTTTTGCGGACGACTGCCCCGTCGATTTCGGTATGCAGGATGCCCCATTCGTCTTCCAGTTCACGGTTCCACGCTCCGATGGGTTGCGCGCCGCCGAGCAGCAGGGCTTCTTGATTGTCAGCATTTTGTTTGACGTATGAACCGCGTTTACCGTGCAAGGTCATGAACGGCAAAGGTTCGCGGGCATATTTGCTTGCGGTCAGGGCGACTTTTTTGCCGTCGGCGTAATAAAGTGCGATATAGAAATTGTCGTCGCTGACCGCTCCTTCATGCTGATAGCGCACATCGGCATAAAGCTCATCGGGCATCCCGAAAATATCGACCGCCATATCCATGAGGTGCGAACCCAAATCGTACACCAGCCCCACGCCCGCCTCGCCGGTTTCCTTCCAGCGTTTTTTGTTCAAGGCAGCCGCATAACGCTCGAAACGAAACTCCGCATCCACAATTTCGCCCAAAAGGTCGTCTGAAAGCAGCTTTTTGGCAGTCAGCGGCGCGCTGTCCCAGCGGCGGTTTTGGTAAACGGTCAGCAATACGCCCTGCCGCTCGGCGAGTTCCGCCAGTTCCAAGGCTTGCGCCGCCGTGGCGCACAATGGTTTTTCCACCACTACATTTTTACCTGCACGCAAAGCCTGAGCGGCAAAATCGAAATGCGTCTGGTTTGGCGTGGTAATGACCACCAAATCGACATCGTCGCTAAGCAACTCCTCAAACGAGCGCACGGTCTGCGCCTGAGGCAAGACTGCCTGAGCTTTGTTGCCGCTGCGTTCAAACACGCGCACGACTTCAAACCGCGAATCCGCACGACAAAACGGCAGATGGAACACCTGCGCTGACATGCCGAACCCCGCCAATCCGGTTTTGATTTTCCGCATAGCCAAACTCCTTTTCAGACGACCTCAAATTGCCGTATATCCGTTATAATACCGCACTTATTTCACACAGGCGGTCTGAAAACAAAGTTGAAACGGCCGCCGCCGTTTAAGGAAAACCATGAGAAAACCGCAACGCGGCTATGCCCGCCAAGACCGTGTCAAAGAACAAATCATGCGCGAACTGGCCGAGCTGGTCCGCACCGGCCTGAAAGACCCGCGCGCAGGCTTCATCACCATCAACGAAGTCGAAGTTACCCGCGATTACAGCCACGCCACCGTGTTCTACACCGTCCTCGACGACAGCACCCGCGACATCACCGAAGAAGCCTTGGAACACGCCAAAGGCCATTTGCGCAGCGAGCTGGCGAAACGCATCAAACTCTTCAAAACGCCCGAACTGCACTTCAAATACGACGAATCGCTCGAACGCGGCATGAGCATTTCCAGCTCATCGACCAAGTGGCGGCGGAAAAACCGGTGGAAGATTAAAAATAAAGCTCGTCTGAACACCCGGTATTAAAACCGAAGATCTGTTTCAGACGGCCTCCTTGCTCTGCTTTAGGATATATCCATGACCTTTCCCGAATTTCTATTGTTTTTAGTATTTTTCTCCTATTGTGCCTGCTACGCTTTCAGTTTACGCAAAGGGAAAATCGTCTTTGATACCGCATCGGGCAACGAAATCCACATAGGTAAAAACGGGTGTTACTCGGTTTGGCATGATGGAGACGGACAAATCTCCTTCCACATCACCGACCTAACCGGGCGGGAAGTACCTCTCTCCAAACCGCTGTTTCATGCCAGTTTCCGCCGTACCGACGGCCGCATCACGCTTTTAAAGCAAGGCCGTCTGAAAAAAGGCAGCTACACAGTAGCAACACCAAATCCGCACAGCCACATCATCCTCAGAAAAACAATATCGGAAACGCCGATCATCCTACTCGGCACTTCCATCTTATCCCTTTCCTTCCTTCTCCACTGACATGACCGCCAAACCTGCCAAACGTCCCATCAACGGCGTCCTCCTGCTCGACAAGCCCGAAGGACTTTCCAGCAACACTGCTCTGCAAAAAGCCCGCCGCCTCTACAACGCCGAGAAAGCGGGGCACACTGGCGTGCTCGACCCTTTGGCGACCGGACTTTTGCCCGTCTGCTTCGGAGAAGCGACCAAGTTCGCCCAATACTTGCTGGATGCCGACAAAGCCTACACCGCCACGCTGAAACTCGGCGAAGCCAGCAGCACCGGCGATGCCGAAGGCGAAATCATCGCCACCGCCCGCGCCGATATTTCCTTAGCCGAATTTCAGACAGCATGCCAAGCCCTGACGGGCAACATCCGCCAAGTGCCGCCAATGTTTTCCGCCCTCAAACACGAAGGCAAACCGCTGTACGAATACGCCCGCAAAGGCATCGTCATCGAACGCAAACCGCGCGACATCACCATTTACACCATCAATATTACCGAGTTTGACGCACCCAAAGCCGTCATCGACGTACGTTGCAGCAAAGGCACCTACATCCGCACCCTCAGCGAAGACATCGCCAAACACATCGGCACGTTCGCCCACCTGACCGCCCTGCGCCGCACCGAAACCGCCGGTTTCACCATCCGCGAAAGCCACACGCTCGACGCCTTGGCGGCATTCGACGAAACCGAACGCGACGCCCTGCTCCTGCCCTGCGACGTTTTAGTGCGGCACCTCCCCAAAATCGAACTGAACGACCGCGCCGTGACCATGCTCAAATGCGGCCAACGCCCGCAGTTTACCGAGGACATGTCTGCCGAACAGCCCATCCGCGTTTACGACAGAAGCGGAACATTTATCGGCTTGGTGGAATACCAAAACGAAATCGGCCGCCTCAAAGCCCTGCGGCTGATGAACACGGCGAAAGACTGAATGGTTTGATAATTAAATTAAAATATAGGAAAGGTCGTCTGAAATACAGTTTTTCAGACGACCTTTCCAGTTGAATTCCTTAAAATATTGGCAGATTTGAAACAACCGTTCCAACCCCATGAAAAAAATCGTCTGAAAACCTGTCATACCCGTTTTCAGACGACTTTTCGACTATTATCTCTATTGCCCTTGTTCCGTTTTCTTTTTACGCGGACGGCGGCGCCGTTTCTTTTTCACACCTTCATTGCTCTGCGCACGAGCATGGTTTGTCGTCATTTCGTTGCGCAAATCCTCATCGGCATGCTGGAAACTGTTCCACCATTCGACCATTTGGCGGTCAATCTCGCCCACTTCGCCGCGCAACACCAGAAAGTCGTAAGCAGCCCGGAAACGCTGCTGCGCGAGCAGGCGGTGCGGACGGGCGCCGCGCATCTGTTCGAATTGCGGTTGGAACTGCCAGATTTCCCGCATGATCGCGGCAAACGCTGCGGAACGCCCCAACCTTTTTCAACATCGCTCCGCAGGGATTCAATAGCGTCTGTCAGTGCAGGCGCAGGCTTTTGCCCCTGTGCCAGATTCTGTTGCCAGCGTCGGTTGACATCCGGCCACAGTACGGCAGCCAAGACGAAGCCAACTGAAACCGATTTGTCCTGACGCAGCCGCTCGTCAGTGTTTTTCAGTGCAAGCGAAATAATGCGGTTTTCAGCCTTTTCCGCCGATTTCAACGCAGTCAAAAGCGGATGGATGTCGTCTGAAACACCCAAGCTGTTGAGCTTTTTCAAACATTCCCGCGCATGGCCGGAAAACAGCAGCTTCATGATTTCGTCAAACAGGCGGGCGACAGGTTCGTGTTTCAGATGACCTGCATACTCCGGAATCGGAGCGGCAGTGGATTCCTCCACAGAAAAGCCAAGTTTGCCCGACAAGCGTACGGCGCGCAGGATACGGACAGGATCCTCGCGGTACCGCTCCGCAGCATCGCCTATCATAACCAGGCTTCTGGCGGCTATATCGTTGACGCCGTTATGGAAATCCAAAATTTCTTCGCGTATCGGATCGTAATACAACGCATTGCAGGTAAAGTCGCGGCGCATCGCATCTTCTTCTATGCTGCCATAAGTGTTGTCTTTCATAATCCTGCCGTGCGCGTTTTGCTGCACCTTGCCGCCGCCGCGGAATGTCGTTACTTCTATGGTTTCCGGACCTGTCATGACATGGACGATTTGAAAACGCCTGCCGATGATGCGGCTGCGGCGGAAAATTTTTCTCACCTGCTCCGGCGTGGCATCGGTGGCGACATCGAAGTCTTTAGGCTCTACGCCCAACAGCAAATCTCTGACCGCCCCGCCTACGATGTAGGCTTTGAACCCCTCCTCTTGCAAACGTTTGACGGTTTTTTCCGCTGCAAAACTGATCATATCCGCGTTGATGCGGTATTCTCCAGCGGGGATGATTTCCTTGCGAACCTCGGTTTGTCTGCTCTGTCTGCCGGACAAAACTTTGTTCAGCCATTTTTTCAACATAGTCCTGATACTCTTTCTTGTTATTCTTCTGCCTGCAAACGGAAGCCTCCGATGCCTGCGGGGCGTCATTATACCTTAAGTTGTGCAAACCTATGTCGTCTGAAGCCTTGCCGCCTCCGGCTGGCAGGCGCAGCGGTTTTAAATTACAATGAACCAAACTTATCCTTCCTGTACGATGATGAAAAAAACCAACGTATTATCCTTATTCCTCGTCCTTGCCGCGACCGCCTGTTCAGACGGGTCTTCCGACAGCGTTACCGACAAATTCAAAAGCGAATTCCGCAAAGGTTTTGTAGAAGGCGCAACAGAGCAATGCGTCGCCAAAGTACCGAAAACAAGCCTGCTTTCGGAAGAAACCGTACTTCAAGTCTGCACCTGCACTGCCGAAAAGATGGCAGACCGCATTTCGGTGAAAGATATGTCTGCCATCCTGTCGGGCAATATCAGTGAAAATGTCAAAGAACAAATCAAACAGAGCACCACGGACTGTTTGAAAGAAACTGTCGGATTGGACGGCAAGCGCGCCGCTTCAGACAGCAAATAAACACTCCCTCCTTCTTCAAACCTCGTCTGAACCTTTTTCAGACGTTTTTCAAAATCATTCAAGAAATCGAGTTTGACATGACCACATTCGCGCAATTCCTTCCGGAACATTTACAGCAAAACGCCCTGCCCGAACAATTAGGCAGCGTATTGGAATCCGTCATCTCCGCCTGCAGCGAAATCAGCGGAAAAGTCCGCCTGGGCGCGCTTTCAGGCGTTTTGGGCATGGCAGGTACGGGCAACATCCAAGGTGAAGACCAAAGAAACTCGACGTTATCGCCAACGATATTCTCATCCGTATCTTAAAAGACAATCCGTCTGTTGCCGGTTTGGCAAGCGAAGAGGAAGACACTTTTGTCGCCGCCCATCCTGACGGACGCTATTTGGTTTTGTTCGACCCGCTGGACGGCTCGTCCAACATTGATGTCAACATCTCCGTCGGCACGATTTTTTCCATTTTGGAGAAACCCGAAGGCGATTTAGAAACGGCGTCATTTTTGCAGAAAGGCCGAGACCAAGTTGCCGCAGGTTATGTTTTATACGGCCCGCAAACCCAACTGGTATTGACCGTCGGACACGGCGTTTCCGTCTTTACTTTGGATGAGGACGGCAATTTTGTGATGACCAAAGAAAATCCGCGCGTTCCTGAAACCACCAAAGAATTTGCCATCAATATGTCCAACCGCCGCCATTGGCTGCCGCCCGTCCAACGCTATATCGACGAACTGCTGGCAGGTGAAACCGACAGTCGCGGTAAAAACTACAATATGCGCTGGGTTGCCAGCATGGTTGCCGAAATCCACCGCATCCTGATGCGCGGCGGCGTGTTCATGTATCCTCAAGACAAACGCGACCTCTCCAAACCGGGCAAACTGCGTCTGATGTACGAAGCCAACCCGATGAGCCTGATTTGGAACAGGCAGGCGGCGCAGCTTTCGACGGACAGACCGACATGCTGGATGTCAAGCCGGTCGGATTGCACCAACGCGTCGCCGTCTTCATGGGCAGCAAAGAAGAAGTGGACTATATCCGCAAACTTCATCAAGCCTGACAGGTGTAAAAATTAAATGTAAAAAGGTCGTCTGAAATTACCGTGTATGTTTCAGACGACCTTTTCCCAATATTCTGAAAATTGGAATGACCAGATAAAAAAATACCTCCTTACCTTGCTTCCGATTATCCATGCTTTATGTGAATTCCGCTGTGGATATATCAAATTAATAATTGATATAAAAGAAGAAAATATCATTGATTAAAAAACAGGCAGATAAAATTCCCAAAAAATAAGCAGAATTTGTCAAGCCTTTGCTGACCGCCGACTAGAATTTTTTTGCCCCCGTTTTTCAAACGCGTTACACTTCCTCCTCGTCTGTTTTCAGACGACGTTTCACTCCAACCGTGCCGCTGCCGTCATTGCGCCGGCAGTCAGGCAGTCAGCGTCATTGCGCCGCTGTAAATACGAAAGAACACACTATGACCATCTCTCCCGTCGCCTTGCGCCGTAAGACCGAGCGCAAGCCGCATCCGACCGCGCGCTATTGGAAAAAATGCGATGTCGAAGCCCTGTTCGGACTTCCCTTCCTCGACCTCGTTTACCAAGCCGCCGAAATCCACCGCCAAAATTTCAACCCGCGCGAAATCCAGCTTTCCACCCTGTTGTCCATCAAAACCGGCGGTTGCCCCGAAGACTGCGCCTACTGCCCGCAATCGGCGCACCACAACACCAATCTGGGCAAAGAGCAGATGATGGATGTGGACGAAATCGTCGAAAAAGCCAAAATCGCCAAATCGCGCGGCGCAAGCCGTTTCTGCATGGGCGCGGCATGGCGCGGCCCCAAACCGAAAGACGTGGAGACGGTTTCCGCAATCATCAAAGCCGTGAAGGGTTTGGGCATGGAAACCTGCGGCACCTTTGGTATGCTCGAAGACGGTATGGCGGAAGACTTCAAAAAAGCAGGTTTGGATTACTACAACCACAACCTCGATACCGACCCCGACCGCTACAACGACATCATCCATACCCGCAAACACGAAGACCGCATGGACACCTTGGGCAAAGTTCGCAACGCCGGTTTGAAAGTCTGCTGCGGCGGCATCGTCGGCATGAACGAGACCCGCGCCGAGCGTGCCGGACTGATTGCCAGCCTCGCCAACCTCGACCCGCAGCCCGAAAGCGTACCGATTAACCAGTTGGTTAAAGTGGAAGGCACGCCGCTTGCCGATGCCGAAGATTTGGATTGGACGGAGTTCGTCCGTACCATCGCCGTGGCGCGGATTACCATGCCGCACAGCTATGTCCGCCTTTCCGCCGGACGCTCGAGTATGCCCGAATCCATGCAGGCAATGTGTTTCATGGCGGGTGCGAACTCGATTTCTACGGCGACAAGCTCTTAACCACCGAAAACCCCGACGAAGACGGCGACCGCCTGCTGATGGAAAAGCTGGATTTGTATCCGCTGCGGTTTGAGTTGGAAGAAGAATACGAAGCGGCGCAGGAAACGCCCAAGATTAAGGTCGATTATTAATCCTTCCACAAAAACACAAGGTCGCCTGAAAACGGGTATCAACGTTTCATTTCGTTGAAACAGATTTTCAGACGACCTTTTTTGTAGAGATGAAAATAAGATTCAAGCATTATGCCACCTTGTTTGCCTCCCATCTATTCCATTATAATTCGCCCTTGAAAAAACCTTCGTTTTTCTGTGGAATCGCTCTCTAAAAAAGAGCAAGTTTTTCCTAGATTCCCGCAAAACGATACAAAGGTCGTCTGAAAGCATCATTCAATGAAGCGATGTTTTCAGACGGCCTTTTTGAACACGCAGACAGGCAGATTCAAACAAAAACATTACCGTCTCTCGCCATTCCATCCGCACTTCCAATACACCGCATCATGTTCCGTCTTACCGCCTATCCCATCTCCCCGAAACAGGCCACCTTCATCGGCCTTTTCGCCGTCTGTTTTTGGAGTTCCGTTATCGGGTTAATCCGTACCTTGAGCCTGCACATGGGGGCGGTAGGCGGCGCAGCAGTCATGTACAGCCTTGCCACGATATTGCTGCTGCTGATTTTCGGCAAACCCGATTTGCGCCGCTTCAGCCGGAATTACCTTTTTTGGGCAGGTATCTTTTTTGTCGGCTGCGAATTGTGCCTGTCCCTTTCCATCGGATATGCGGACAACGCCAGACAAACCGTCGAAATCGGCATGGTCAATTATTTATGGCCGACTTTTACCATCATCGGCGCTGTCTGGTTTAACAAACAGCCGGCAAAATGGTGGATCGCCATAGGCTTTGCACTATCCTTCATCGGCATTGCCATTGTCTTGGGCGGGGAAGGCGGATTGTCCCCAGCCCATATTTACCGCAATGTCCTCGCCAATCCCGCAGGCTATATCATGGCGCTCTTGGACGCGCTGTTTTGGGCGGCATATTGCACACTGACCGCGCGAGTTAAGGCGCAGGGTAATGCCGTCGGCTTTTTCTTTTTCCTCGTTTCCTGCGTTCTGTGGGCTAAATATTTTGCAGGCAGCTACGGCAGCCTCAATTTCGATACCGAATCAGTCTTATATGCGCTTGCTGCCGCATCCTGTATGGGTTTGGGCTATGCAGTGTGGAACATCGGCATCTCGCGCGGCAATATGACCGTTTTGGCAGGCGCATCTTATTTTATCCCCGTTTTCTCCGCCCTGATTTCATCCTTCCTGCTCGACGCACCGCTTCCTACGGAATTTTGGCAAGGTGCGGCGATGGTATGCATCGGATCGGCCGTATGCTGGTTGGCAACACAAAAGAAAGCATGACCGCACCTCTAAATCATAGAAATAAGATTTTCGGTTGAAACATATACCGATAAAAGCGTAACCGCCCCCGACCATATCACATCTCAACACAACGTCGTCTGAAAACCGACATGGCAGGTTTTGCTCAAGCCGGTTTTCAGACGACGTTTTTCTTATCAAAGTACCAACTTATCTTTTGGGCGACAGTTTATCGACCAGACCGCCGTCAGCGAAGAATTTTTTCATGATTTCATCCCATGTACCGAATTTTTCGTTGGGGCTGAAGGTTTCGATTTCGGGGAAATCTGCTTTGTGTGCGGCGAAGACTTCGGCATTGCGCGGACGCAGGTAGAGTTTGGCGGCAAGCTCCTGCGCGGGTTTGCTCCATAGATATTCCAAATATTCCTTAGCGGCTTCCTGCGTACCTTTCTTGTCGGCAACGCTGTCCACAACGGCAACAGGGGTTTCAGACAGAATGGTATAGCTCGGATAAACGATTTCAAACTGATCTTGGGTCAGTTTTTTACTGACGTGATTCGCCTCGTTTTCAAAGGTAACCAAAACGTCGCCGATATTGCGCTGACTGAATGTTGTCGTGGCGGCACGTCCGCCGTTTTCAAACACAGGCGTATTTTTCAGGACGGAAGCGGCAAATTCCTGCGCTTTGGCTTCATCGCCGTTGTTGGCTTTCAAACCGTAAGCGTATGCGCCAAGGAAAGCATAGCGGCCATTGCCGGAAGTTTTCGGGTTGGCGAGTACGATTTTGACACCGTCTTTCGCTAAGTCGTTCCAGTCTTTGATTTGTTTGGGATTGCCTTTGCGGACAAGGAAAACGGTTACGCTGGTATAGGGAACGGCATTATCCGGCAGACGTTTTGCCCAATCGGGTTTAATCAGCCCTTTTTGAGCCAACAAATCGATGTCGGAAGTCTGGTTCATGGTAACGACATCCGCCGCCAGGCCGTTGGCAACAGACAATGCCTGCTTGCTGGAACCGCCGTGCGACTGTTGAATGTCTATGTCTGCGCCCTTGTGTTTGCTTTGATATTCTTTGACAAACAAAGGGTTGTATTCCTTATAAATCTCGTGCCACATCATAAGAAACATTCAACAGTTTGACACCTTTGCCGTCTGCCGCAGGAGAAGACGGTGAAGCGGTGTTTTGTTCAGATTGCGGCGAGCATGCCGCTAAAACGGCGGCGGCGAAAAGGGCGGTTGTGCGGACAGTCATTTTGTTCTCCAAATATTTGACAGGCACACTTTATACCGACGTTTCAGACGACGGAAATAATGTTTGCTTTCGGGTTTAGCGATTTTGGTTATAAACCCCAAACTTCGGCCAATGCCCGATGATTTCATATCGATTGGGAATTTAAAGCACTCGGAAGTTTTTCTGCACGATATACTTTCTGATCGTATCGGCTTCTTCCATATTGCAGGACTTTATTCTATATCCAATCTCAAAAACAACGTCGTCTGAAAACAGGCACAGCAGACTTTGCTAAAGCCATATTTTCAGACGACGTTTTATCTAAACCCAGAAGAGGGCTACTCTATCCCAATATCCAAACACACGGTTTCGCCGCAATATGCTTTGCCTGCGTCAGTCATATGCGCGGGTTTGTAGGCGGCGAAGGCGTAGGTCAGATCGGCGCGGAAGGTGTCTTTGTCTGCTTCGCCGGTGTCGCAGTTCAGCCCGGTCGGGATGTCCAGCGCGATTTTGAAGCCGTCAGCTTGATTCAGCAGGCGGCAGACGGCGGCGGCCGTTTCGGGCAATGCGCCGCTGAAGCCAGTTCCGAAAATGCCTTCGATAACGAGACCGTAACCTGTTTTCAGCCGGCCTTCCAGTTCATCGGGGCGGATAAAGCTGACGCCGTCCGAATGATTCAAACGCTCGCGGTTCAACTGCGCCAGCGGCGACAGTTTGTCTCCCAAGACGAAAACGACATCTACCTGCCAATCCTGTTCCGACAACACGCGCGCGATGACCAAACCGTCGCCGCCGTTGTTGCCCTTGCCGCAAACGATTAACGCGCTCCCTGCTTTGGGGAAACGGCGCAGCAAATCCGCCGCGGCGGCTTGTCCCGCGTTTTCCATCAGTTGCTCGAAAATCGTGCCTTTATCGACTGCCATTTGCTCGTGTTCGCGCATTTCTGCGGCGGTGTAGATTTTCATCATTCGCTCCTTTTCTCTTTACTGCCTATCAAACATCCAAATGCAAACCTTATCAATAGCCCTGCCCGACTTTCCCGTCAAATCATTCGCTTTTTTTGATTTGCCGCAAGAGGTCGTCTGAAAATCAGGAAATTGGTAGCTTTGGATTTGATTTTTATGTTAACAAGATTTATTATCAAAATAAAACAAAGTGATAAACAATTAAAACTACTTCTTTTGCGGGGACGGGCGTTGGAACATGCCTCTGCCTACCCTGTGTCAAATTCGTCTTTACTTGCCGTCTCTTTTTTCAATCGACAACGAAAGTAAAACACACTATGTCTGCCATACCTTTGTCAAAACTCAGTAAAGGCGCGGTCGCGCACATCGACTCCATCGTCCCCAATTCGACTTTTGGCGAACTCGACCCGCTGGTTACGCGCCGTCTTGCCGACTTGGGCTTTTCAAGCGGAATGCCGTTGCAGGTGATTGCCGTCGGCGGATTCGGACGCGGTCCGTTTGCCGTGCGTTTGGGCAACCAGTCGCAATTCTCGTTGCGGCAGGAAGAAGCGGGAAAAATTATGTGCCATGTGATTGACGGCTGACCGCCGTACATACAGGCGGGCTTCATGTTCTGAAAATGCGGCAAAGGCGGATTAAATCTGACCGCCCCATCCTTTTCAGACGACCTTAGGCCGTCTGAAAGCGCCGTTTCAAAGCCTTTTCCCCAATCCAACGCCAAACTCATCACACAATCAAACAAGGAGAATAAATAAATGGAACTAAGCTATTTTGCCTTGATTGGCGCGCCAAACTGCGGCAAAACCGTTTTATTCAACGGTTTGACCGGCGCACATGCCAAGGTTGCCAATTATCCGGGCGTAACGGTCGATAAGCGCGAGGGCGCCTTACTCGACGACGAGGCGGTCCGCATTATCGACCTGCCGGGCACATACAGCCTGCGCACGACCAGCCCCGACGAAGCGGTGGCGAAAGATGTCGCCGTAGGCAAGCTGGGCATTCCGCCCGACGCCATCATTGCCGTTGCCGACGCGACCAACCTGCGTATGACCCTGCGCATGATTTTGGAACTGAAAACGCTGGGACTGCCTATGGTGGTGTCGCTGAACATGAGCGACGTTGCCCGCAGAAGGGGCTTGAATATTGATGCGGCCAAACTGAGCGAGTTGTTGGATGCACCTGTTTTGGAAACAGTTGCCGTGAGCGCGTCGGGCGTACAGGCCGTGCGCGAAGCCGTGGCGAAGCTGCCGCGCAAACGCTCTTTCCCCGCCAACCCCGCTTCTGCCGAACGCACGCTCGAGGCGCTGGAGAGCGACAAACTTTATCAAGAAGTCGAATCGATTTTGGCACAGGTGGTGCGCACGGAAATGACGCTGCCCGCATGGCACAAAAAACTCGACGACATCGTGCTGCACCCCGTCTGGGGCATAATTATGCTGCTGGTCATCCTGTTTATGGTGTTCCAAGCGGTTTACACTTGGGCGGCACCGATTATGGAAGCCATCGAAGGCGGCTTTGCCGCGCTGGGCGAATGGATAGGCACCAACATGGAGCCGGGCATCCTCAGCGACTTGCTCGTCAACGGCGTCATTGCCGGTTTGGGCAGCGTGTTGGTGTTCGTGCCGCAGATTACGATTTTGTTCGCCTTCATCCTGCTTTTGGAAGACTCAGGCTACCTGCCGCGTGCGGCGTTCCTGCTGGATAACGTGATGGCGAAAAGCGGCCTGTCCGGACGCTCATTCATCCCGCTCCTGTCGAGTTTCGCCTGTGCCGTTCCCGCCGTTATGTCGGCGCGTACGATTAATGACCCGCGCGAACGCCTCGTTACCATCGCCGTCGCCCCGCTGCTGACCTGCTCCGCGCGGCTGCCCGTTTACGCGCTGATTATCGCCGCCGTCATTCCTAATCGCACCGTAGGCGGGATTTTCAACCTGCAAGGACTGACGCTGTTCATCCTCTATCTCGCAGGCATCCTGTCTGCCGCCTTGGCAGCGTATATCATGAAACGCTTGGCGCGTATGAAAGGCAACGTGCAGCAATTCCCGCTCTTGATGGAGCTGCCGACTTTCCGCACGCCCAACTTCAAACACATCATGACCAGCCTGTGGGACAGGGTAAAAGCCTTCCTCAAACGCGCCGGTACGATTATCTTCGCCCTTGCCGTAGTTTTGTGGGGCTTGGTAAGCTGGCCGCAACCGCCCGCAGGTGCAACAGGCGCGGCAATCGACTACAGCTTGGCGGGTATGCTCGGCCACGCTATCCAACCATTGTTCGCCCCGCTGGGCTTCACTTGGGAAATGTGTATCGCCATGATTCCAGGCATTGCCGCGCGTGAAGTCGTTGTTGCCGCACTGGGTACGGTCTATGCCGTCAGCGCGTCGTCTGAAGACGCCGTACAAAACGCGCTGATTCCGATCGTACACAACAACTGGGGTTTGCCAACCGCCTTTGCCTTCTTGGCTTGGTATGTGTATGCTCCGATGTGTGCCGCGACTTTAACCGTAATTAAACGCGAAACCAAATCCACGAAAAATATGCTTATGATTACAGGCTATTTGTTCCTGATGGCTTATTTTGCCGCATTTGTGGTTTACCAAATTACTTCAAGGATAATGTGATGACTCAATATATTATCGTCGGCTTGATTATGCTCGCCTGCGTATTCTTCCTCTTGCGAAAATTCGTATTCAAACCGAAAAAACGCGATTGCAGCAGCGGCTGCGGCAAATGCGGCGGTTGCGGCTGAGTATGGATAGCTAGGAAGCAGAAAGGTCCTTGGATTCGGATTTCAAGTGCAACACTAGGGTACCAGTGGTTGGAACAGATTTAAGAATAAAACACTTGGCGTTTCGTAGCCAAGTGTTTTTCTTGGCCGGTGGTTTAACTCATCTTGAACCCTGCGTATCTCCCGATCGCTGATATTTCGGAAATCGGTTTGTTTGGGGAAAGATTGTCGGATGAGTCCGTTGGTGTTTTCATTCAGCCCTTTTTCCCACGAATGGTAAGGGCGGCAAAAATAGGTTTCCGCCTTCAATGCTTTGGCTATTTTGGTGTGTTGGTAGAACTCTTTGCCGTTATCCATGGTAATGGTGTGGACTCTGGCTTTATATGCCTTTAATACCCTAATGGCCGCCCGGGCAGTGTCTTCGGCCTTTAAGTTATCCAATTTGCAGATGATGGTGTAGCGGGTAGTGCGTTCGACCAAGGTCAATAACGCGCTTTTTCTGATTTTTTTGCCGACGATGGTGTCGGCCTCCCAATCGCCGATGCGGGTTTTTCTGGTCGACGATAGCAGGTCGGTTTTCTATGCCGACGCGGTCGGGCACTTTGCCTCTGATCCATGTGCTGCCGTAGCGTTTGCGGTAGGGTTTGCTGCATATTCTGAGATGTTGCCACAAAGTGCCGCCGTTGCTTTTGTCTTGGCGGAGGTAGCGGTAAACGGTGCTGTGATGGAGTGTGATCTCGTGGTGTTTATGCAGGTAGGCGCATACTTGTTCGGGACTGAGTTTGCGGCGGATAAGGGTGTCGATGTGTTGAATCAGCTGCGAATCGAGCTTATAGGGTTTTCGCCGGTGCTGTTTGGTCAGCCGGCTTTGCTTCTGTGCTTTTTCGGCGCTGTATTGCTGTCCTTGGATGCAGTGCCGCTTGATTTCGCGGCTGATGGTGCTTTTGTGGCGGTTGAGCTGTTTGGCGATTTCGGCGATGGTGCAGTGGCGGGACAGGTATTGGATATGGTATCGTTCGTCTTGGGTCAGTTGTGTGTAGCTCATGGCAATCTTTCTTGCAGGAAAGGCCGCAAGATTGAACTGCACCCTAAAGGCCAAATACGCACTCTGGGCAGTTAGGGTGCAGTTTTTTATGATTCGAACCACGCAAGGAGTAATGGCATGAAAATCCCGCAAATTATCCGTTTCACCGATTTTTTACAACAAAACCCCACCGAAGCCGTGCGCACCGTGCTGCATCAAGACAAGCATGACAACATGGTGCTTTGGCAGATTCCGCCACAAACTATGCTGCCCGCCCACCGCCATCTGCGCGGTGCGGACATCTGGATTGTATTGCAGGGCGAAGCCGAGCTGGTGGACGACGCACAAAGCGGCCGCATCATCCGCGCAGGTGAGAGCGTGATAGTCGGCAACCACCAAATCCACGGTGCGCGCAACAACGGCAAAGAAGACTGCATTTTGATTTCGGTTATCAGCCCGAAAGCAGGATTTGAACAGGTATAACCTTTCAGAAGGCACCAATCTATCGGAGGCCGTCTGAAAACAGATCAACCATAAAAATTTCAATATACCAAAAATGAAAACCCCATCAAACTGTGCCGCCATTTTCTCATCCTTATCGACAAGGAAACGGGCAAAGTGATGGGGTTCGGCCTTGGAAGGCGGACAGGAAAATTTGAAAACTCCATCAAAGGGAGCAGGCTCAACAACTGACAGACTGCCGTCTAAAAGGGAGCGGATTCGCATTTGAAGTGCAACTTTCCATAACAGAAAAAGGCCAGTATGCGGTAGCATACGGCCTTTCCTGCAAGAAAGATTGCCATGAGCTACACACAACTGACCCAAGACGAACGATACCATATCCAATACCTGTCCCGCCACTGCACCATCGCCGAAATCGCCAAACAACTTAACCGCCACAAAAGCACCATCAGCCGCGAAATCAAGCGGCACTGCATCCAAGGACAGCAATACAGCGCCGATAAAGCCCAACGGCAAAGCCGGCTGACCAAACAGCACCGGCGAAAACCCTATAAACTCGATTCGCAGCTGATTCAACACATCGACACCCTTATCCGCCGCAAACTCAGTCCCGAACAAGTATGTGCCTACCTGCATAAACACCACGGGATCACACTCCATCACAGCACCGTTTACCGCTACCTTCGCCAAGACAAAAGCAACGGCGGCACTTTGTGGCAACATCTCAGAATATGCAGCAAACCCTACCGCAAACGCTACGGCAGCACGTGGACCAGAGGCAAAGTGCCCGACCGCGTCGGCATAGAAAACCGACCCGCCATCGTCGACCGGAAAACCCGCATCGGCGATTGGGAGGCCGACACCATCGTCGGCAAAAATCAGAAAAGCGCGTTATTGACCTTGGTCGAACGCGTTACCCGCTACACCATCATCTGCAAATTAAAGAACTTAAAAGCCGAAGACACTGCCCGGACGGCCATTAGGGTATTAAAGGTACATAAAGCCAGAGTCCACACCATCACCATGGATAACGGCAAAGAGTTCTACCAACACACCAAAATAGCCAAAGCATTAAAGGCGAAAACCTATTTTTGCCGCCCTTACCATTCTTGGGAGAAAGGGCTGAATGAGAACACCAACGGACTCATCCGACAATATTTCCCAAAACAAACCGATTTCCGAAACATCAGCAATCGGGAGATACGCAGGGTTCAAGATGAGTTAAACCACCGGCCAAGAAAAATACTTGGCTACGAAACGCCAAGTGTTTTATTCTTAAATCTGTTCCAACCACTGGTACCCTAGTGTTGCACTTGAAATCCGAATCCAAGGAACCTTAAAAGCGAACTTTATAGTGGATTAAATTTAAATCAGGACAAGGCGACGAAGCCGCAGACAGTACAGATAGTACGGCAAGGCGAGGCAACGCCGTACTGGTTTAAAGTTAATCCACTATATCGGGTCTGCCCCATCCCATTCCTTCACCACAAAAAGGTCGTCTGAAAACCAAACTCCGGTTTTCAGACGACCTCAATCATTCCAAACTTTCAACCGACCTTATTTCAAGGCTTCCAGCAGCTTCCCGTGTATCCCGCCGAAACCGCCGTTGCTCATCACCAAAATATGGTCGCCTGCTTCGGCATGTTTCACGATTTCGGCAACGAAGGCATCAAAGTCTTGTCCGACGTGCAGCTTTCCGCCCAAAGGCGCGAGGGCTTCGGCGACGTCCCAGTCCACGCCGCCGGCGTAGCAGAATACTTGGTCGGCACCTTTGAGGCTTTCGGGCAGGGCGGCTTTCATGGTGCCGAGTTTCATGGTGTTGGAACGCGGCTCAAGGACGGCGAGAATGCGGGCGTTTCCGACGCGCTGACGCAGGCCTTCGATGGTGGTTTCGATGGCGGTCGGATGGTGGGCGAAGTCGTCGTAAACGGTGATGCCGTTCACCGTGCCTTTGATTTCCATGCGGCGTTTGACGTTTTTAAACGCGCTCAAGGCTTCGCAGGCCGTCTGAATATCGACTCCGGCATGGCGCGCGGCGGCGATGACGGCGAGCGCGTTCATGCGGTTGTGTCCGCCCATCAAATCCCATGCGACGTGTCCGGCTTTTTTGCCGTCAAGCAACACGTCGAACGAGCCGTCGGTATTGACTTCGCCGACCTGCCAGCCATGTTCGATGCCGAATTTTTCCACCGGCGTCCAGCAGCCTTTGTCGAGAGTGTCTTGCAGGCTTTGCTGCTGTCCGTTGCAGACGATTAAGCCTTCGGACGGCACGGTGCGCACGAGGTGGTGGAACTGGGTCTGTATCGCACCCAAGTCGGCAAAGATGTCGGCGTGGTCAAATTCCAGATTGTTCAACACGGCGGTACGCGGACGGTAATGCACGAATTTGGAGCGTTTGTCGAAAAAGGCGGTGTCGTATTCGTCGGCTTCGATGACGAAAAACGGCGATTTGCTGTTCGGGTCTTGACGCGGCGTTTGCGGCAGACGGGCGGAAACGCTGAAGTTTTCCGGTACGCCGCCGATGAGGAAGCCCGGCGCGAGTCCGGCATATTCCAAGACCCATGCGAGCATGGACGCAGTGGTGGTTTTGCCGTGCGTCCCCGCCACGCCGAGCACCCAATGATGGTGCAGCACGTTTTCCGACAGCCATTGCGGACCGGAAATATAAGGTAGGCCGCGGTTCAAATCGCTTCAATCACATCCATCCCGCGCTTGGCGACATTGCCGATAACGTAAACGTCGGCTTTAAATTCGTCCAACTGCGCGGCATCGAAGCCTTCGTGTACGTCTATGCCCAAGGCTTCGAGCTGGGTGCTCATCGGCGGATACATCTTCGCGTCGCAACCGCTGACTTTAAACCCCGCTTCTTTGGCAATGGCGGCCACCCCGCCCATAAACGTGCCGCCGATACCGATAATGTGGATGTGTTTCATGATAAAACCGTCTTTTGAATGAAATAATGGGAAAGCCGCCATTATAACGGAGTTTGGATAGTGGGGTCGTCTGAAAAGCGAAGCTGTGGCAAGATGGACAATATAGAAGATTTGAACTGAACAGGAGAAAGCCCATGCCCAAGCTGACACCCCAAATGTTCGCTTTTCTGCAAGCGCCTCAAGCCGAATCCGTTTTGCTGCGGCTCTACACCCAAGCCTTAAAGCAAAACAGGCAGATGTTTTTTCATTTTCTGCCCAAGATTTTCAAGCTCTTGGGCAAAGGGCTGGATTGGACGGGGGAAAACGAAAGTTTTTACGAAGACAAATACATCCCCATCGCACCGCAACAAGGCAAGTTTTTGTATATGCAGGCTTTGGCATCGGGAGCAAAAAACATTGTCGAATTCGGGACTTCCTACGGCATTTCGACGCAGTATCTTGCCGCAGCCGCCAAGCGCAACGGCGGGCGCGTCATCTCTTGCGAATATCTGCCGCACAAAGCCGCAGCGGCGAGAAAACATTTCCAAGAAGCCGGTTTGGCAGACTATATCGAGCTTCGCGAAGGTGATGCGCTGGAAACCTTAAAAGACTTAGCCATCTGCCCCGATTTCGTCTTACTCGACGGCTGGCCGGATTTGGTATTCCCCGTATTCAAGCTGCTTGAACCTAATCTTGCCGACCGCGCGGTCATCGCCGTGGATGATGTGGAAGGCTTTTCACCTGCCATGCAGGATTATCTCGATTACGTCCGCCATCCTGAAAACGGTTATATTTCATCCACGCTAAAACCTTACAAAGCGTTGGAATATACGGTCAAAACAGGCAACCATACCGAAAAGGTCGTCTGAAAACCGATTTCACCAAGATGAAACCGCCTTTTCAGACGACCTTCAACACGCTTCAGTCCTCGTCCTTTCCGTCCAACAGCAAAAACACCATCGTCGCAAACAGCATCAATACCGCCGTCAACACCATCGCCCTCGAATAATTGTCCGCCCCCGCCCTGCCTAGATAGGCGTAAATCAGGGTGGTCAGCGTTTGCCATTCAGGGCGCGCCAAAAACAGCGTTGCCGCAAACTCGCCGACGCAGGTTGCCGCCGCCAAAGTCAGCCCGCGCCTGAAAGCGGGTTTCAGCAATGGGGCGGTGATGTAAAAGGTCGTCTGAAAACGGTTTGCCCCCATAGTCCTCGCCGCCTCGCCATAGCCTTGCGGCAACGCATCCCATGCCGCCAAAACATCTTTGGCGACAAACGGATACGCCAACAGCGCATAAGCGGCAATCAAAAGCGGCAGCGATGCCGTCCATTGCGGATACAGCAGCAGCACGCCGAACGCCACACAGACCGGCGACACCATAAACGGCAAAAATACCGCCCCCCTCACCCACGCCGCGCGTCTTGCCAAGCAGGCATACGACACGCCCAATACCGCAGCGGCAGCAACCGCCGCCGCCGAAAAACGAACGGTGTTCCAAAGCGCCGCCAGCGTTTCGCCCTCGAGCAATACCCGCCAAGACCCTCCGGCAAGGGCGGCCTGCCGGACAACTGCAAGCAAGGGCATCAGACAGCATACACACAACACCGACAATACCGCCGCGACCATCAGCCGTTCCGCCGCTGTTGCGGGCTTGCGCGGACGCGGTGCGGCGTGTGCCTTGTCCGCATCCGTCCGACGGCTCAACCGCGCATACAGCAATCCCGCCGCCGCGGTAATCCCCAACACCAGCCATACCAAGACGGAAGCCTGCGCCATATCCAATTCATACGCAATCAGTCGGTAAATCTCCACTTCCACCGTCGCATAGCGGTCACCGCCCAACAGCAAAGCCAGTCCGAACCCCGAAAAACAATACAGGAAAACCAAACACAAACCGCCCGCCAACCACGGGCGCAATACCGGCCATTCCACCCTTAAAAACCGCTGCCAAGCCCCCGCCCCCAAAGCCTGCGCCGTTTGCAGTCGCGCCTCGGGAACCTGCAAAAATCCCTGATACGCCGCGCGCACCAAAACCGGCAGGTTGAAAAACACATTGCCGTAAATCAACAGATACGGCGTATCCTGCCAGCCCGCCCAAACGGCACCGTTTGTGCCGAACAAAGCCAACACGCCCATACCCGCCACCAAAGTCGGCATCACGAAAGGCAGCATCAACAGCCTCAACACCGCCGCGCGTCCTCGAAAATCCAAACGCGCCAACACCCACGCCGCAGGCACGCCCAAAACCCCCGCCAGCACGCAGGTTGCCAAAGCCTGAAATGCGGTCCATAAGATAAGGTGCTGCATATAGTCATCGCGCAATACCCCGCCCCATGCACTCCCGTCATAAAAAGCCAGCGCAACCAAAGGCGCGACGACCATCACGATAAGGAAGCCCAAAGGCAGCAGCGCGAGCAGTAAAGTGGAACTGAAAGAGCGGATGGAAGACATGGTTTGATGCTGTATGAAAATTAAAAAAATATAGGATTAAGTCGTCTGATAAAACGGTTTCAGCAAACCTGCCAAGCTGCTTTCAGACGACCTCTTTATCCAATACGGACTTTTACAATGCCTGAAACGCCTGTACTGCCGCCCAAATGATTTCGGGCTGCTCTTTAATCGCTTCATGGGCTGCAAACGGCACATTCATCAGATGCACATCGGGCAATTCGGTTTTCAGTTCTGCCCAATCATCGAAGGCAAGCAGAAAATCGGCTTCTCCGCGTATTGCCAAGACATTAGCTGTGATTTCACGGACGCTTTCGTTGGGATAACCGCTTGCACTTTCATCCAGCCACATGGCTTTCAATGCCGCAATCCATTTTTCGGCATCGGGTTCGGGATTGGCTGCCTGATAAGCAGCAAGCTGTTCCGACAGTTTTTCTTCTACAATATTAAGGTTCAGCGCTTCAAACATCGACCGTACGCGATTCAAGTGTTTTTGATGCCACTCTGCGCCTACCGTGATGATTTTCTCAACATTTTCATCTTCCGCACCAAGACGGTAAGCAGTTATTCCTCCGTCGCTGAAACCGAACAGACTGTAATTTTCCACGCTTTCATTGCGCAGGATTTGGCGCACGTCATCGGCGGCTTGGGCATAGGTCAATGCGGCGGTGCCGAGAGTAGAGCGTCCGTGTCCGCGCGTATCGACGGCAATCACGCGGTAGTGTTGCAACAGGCGCGGCAGCAACGGTTCAAAGTCGGCAATCGAGCCGAAACCGCCGTGAAGCAAGACCATGACGGAGGCGGCTTCCTTACCGCCGATTTGGTAGTGCAGGCTTGCACCTTGATGGTTAAAAAATTTGGACTGCATGGTTTACCTTTTCAATCTATCCGGAGTATCTGCATAGGAAACATCAAAAAGCTTTTGGATTCCAACACAGATATTGAACATTTGCAAAGGGTCGTCTGAAAACGGCTTAGGAGCTGTATCTCCGTTTTCAGACGACCTCCTTCCTTCTCAATTTTTTGTTTTATCCGTCATCAGCCGATTCCTCAACCATCGGGCGGCGGGTGCGATTTCGCCTGCCAGCATACCGGCTTCCACGCCCGATGAATGTTTGATGACATCCGCCGCTGCGCCGTGCAGCCATACGCCGGCACAGGCGGCTTGGAATGGGGCAATGCCTTGTGCGAGCAGGCTGCCGATGATGCCGCTTAAAACGTCGCCGCTGCCTGCGGTGGCAAGTCCGGCGTTGCCGCTTGGGTTGGTATAGACCGTGCCGTCGGGCGCGGCGACCAGTGTGCGGTGTCCTTTTAGGACGGTTACGGCTTGGAATGTTGCGCTGATGGTTTGGACGGCGGACATTCTATTTTGCTGGACGGCTTGTGTGGATGTACCGAGCAGGCGGGCGGCTTCGGCGGGGTGCGGAGTTAGAACCAGATTGCTGCGTTTTTGTGCGGCTTTGCGGGTTTCGGGCTGCGACCTTGCCAGCAGGGTCAGTGCGTCGGCATCAAGCAACAGCGGTGCGTCTTGATTGTGCGTCAACGCGGTATTTAAGATTTGGTTGGCGGTTTCGTCCAAACCCATGCCGCAGCCGACCGCCCATGCGCTGATGTCCTTGCGTTTCAGCAGGTCTTCGGCGGTCGCCAGCATGATTTCGGGGCGTTCGGGGATGACGGCGAAAGGCAAGGCGGTTTGATTGAAGCCTGCCCACACTTTGCCGCTGCCTTGATAAATCGCGGCGGTGGAAGCGAGTACGACGGCGCCGCTCATGCCCGATGCGCCGCCGACGATAGCGAGCGTGCCGTATGTCCCTTTGTGCGATTCTGCTTGGCGCGGGGTGAATACGTCGGGAAATTGCGAGGTCGTCTGAAAAAAATCGGGCGTATCGGGGAGCGTATAGGACGGGTTCATCATCAATCTGCCTGAGTTTGGGATAAAATAGCGGATGCGTGGCGAAAACAGGATGTCTTTTATAGTGGATTAAATTTAAATCAGGACAAGGCGACGAAGCCGAAGACAGTACAGATAGTACGGCAAGGCGAGGCAACGCCGTACTGGTTTAAAGTTAATCCACTATATCGACTGTTGTTTTCACGATTCTACCGCCCCGTATAGGAACACTACAACCGCACAACAAGGAATATTTAATGAAACAAAAAGTCAAAGTCTGGGATTTGCCAACGCGCCTGTTTCACTGGCTCTTGGTCTTGTCGGTCGGATTTATGTGGTACAGCGAGCAGGCAGGCGGCGGGATGCTGGTTTGGCACTTGCGCTGCGGGCTGCTGATCGTCGGACTGATTATCTTCCGCCTGTGTTGGGGCTTGTGGGGCAGCGATACGGCTCGGTTTGCACAATTCGTGCGCGGTCCGTCGTCCATCCGCCGCTACCTGCAAGGCAACCTGACGGAAAACGAACAGCCCGGACACAACCCTTTGGGCGCGCTGATGGTCATCGCGCTGATTGTGGCGGTCTTGCTGCAAGTCACGACGGGACTGTTTGCCGCCGATGAAAACACGTTTACCGACAGCGGCTATCTGAACCATTTGGTCAGCTCGGACACGGGCAGTCTGATGCGCAAAATCCACGTCAATTTCTTCAACCTGCTGGCGGCGTTGGCAGGTCTGCACATCATCACGGTTTTGGCGTATAAATTTTTGAAGAAAAAAGATTTGATCCGCCCGATGATCAGCGGCTACAAGCATATCGAAGGACAAACCGTTGCCTTGAAATTTGCTTCCGCTGCCAAACTGATTGCCGCTTTGGCGATCGCGGTAGCGGCGGTGGTTGCGATTTTGATGTTGAAATAAGAATTTGAACAAATGACAAAAGGTCGTCTGAAACTTTCAGACGACCTTTTGTCATTTGATTTATTGCTTTTTCAGCCCTTTGGCTTTGACAGTTGCAATAGTGCCGTCTATGCCTTTTTGCTTGATAAGTTCGCCGAACTGATTGCGGTAAACCGTTACCAGGCTCGTTCCGTCCACGCGGATGTTGTAGATTTTATAGACAGGGCCGACCTTATAAAGCTGGTAGGCCACTTCGTATTTCGTCCCTTTTTTGGTGTGCAGTTCAGAAAACACGTCGAACTTATTGGCGTTGACCGTCATTTTCGGCAACAGCCTTACCTGAGCATCCGCCGCGCCGATTAAGGCGGAATGCGAATACATGGCTATAATCATGTCTTTAAAAGCGCGGATAAATTCCGTTTTCTGAGTAGCGGAGAATTCACGCCAAGGCGCACCGACCGCCAAAGCGGAAATACGTTCGTAATCCAGATAACGGTCTGCATACTGCTCGATCTGCTTGACCTTTTGCGCCTCGCTCAAAGAGCCGTTGCGCGCGATTTCAAAACTGCATCTATATTCTGCTGCATCTGAGCCTGTGCGGGGTGCGTTTCAGCTGCCACATACGGCGCGGCAACCGCCATCGGGACAGATAATACAAAAGCGGACAAATAAGGGGTCATCGTTATTCCATAAGATAAGAAGCAAAGCTGCATTTTAAAACGCCCTGAGGCATAAACCGTTAATCAAATGTAAAAGCAGGAAAGATAACTATATAATCACCCTATCCGAATTTCTGAAATTCCCGCCATGTACGATGTCAACACACACGATGTCCGCCGTTTTTTCGCCCATGTCTGGCGACAACGCCTCACCCCCCTGCAACTGGACGGCCTGCAACAAAAAGCCCTGCGGATTATCGAAGCCCATCCCGAATACGCCCGCTATCTCGAAAATATCGAAGACTATCTGGACAAAACCTGGACGCCCGAAGAGGGAGAAACCAATCCCTTCCTGCATATGTCGCTGCATCTCTCCCTGCAAGAGCAAGCAGCCATCGACCAACCGCCCGGCATCCGCGCCATACACGGACAACTCTGCGCACGCTACGGCGGCGATTGGGTACGCGCCGAACATGATATGATGGATGCGCTGGCAGAAACCATATGGGAAGCGCAACGCTACGGACGCGGCCTGGATGTCAATGCCTATATGACGCGGCTGCGCAAACTGGTCGGACTGGGACAGGAAGAAACCGCCCGCATCAATCCGCACGAAGTCGGCGTGTCCGGCATTATCAGCGAAAGGGCTTGAGTTCATCTAGGTTAGAGAAAAGAATTTTCAGACGACCCTTCATACCCGTTTAGTTATAAAATATTATCCATATTCAAAGTATTAACTCTATATATTGAATACACTGACATCAGTACAAAGGTCGTCTGAAACCTGTTTTCAGACGACCTTAACCCAACCTTTGCCCCGCCCAGCAATATCACTTTACCCCTCCATATACCCCTGCTCCCGCATCGAGCAAACTTCTTTTGCCGTAACAATAAAATGATCCAAAAGTGAGACATCAACCAATGCCAAAGCCTGTTTCAGACGACCTGTGAACGCAATATCTGATTGCGAAGGCGTAGCCGAACCGCCGGGATGATTGTGCGCGATAATCAGACTGTCGGCGTATTCGTCCAATGCGAGCTTGACGATTTCCCTGATATAGACGGTATTCTCTGCCACCGTTCCGCGCGAGAGTTCGCACATGGCAATCAGCCTGTTTTGGCGGTTGAGCAAAAGCGCGGTGCTGACTTCTATCTTTTCGTGTCCCAAATGCAGGCGCAGATAGTCGGCAACGGCTTTCGGACTGGAAAGCGTGATGTTTTCCTGCAAATCCTCGCCCAAAATCCGCCTGCCGATTTCTTTGACGACGGCGAACTGGGTAAAACTCGCCAAACCCATGCCCTTGTATGCGGAAAGCGTTTTCGCGTCGGTGCTCATCAGCTTGCCCAAGCTGCCAAACTCATTCAACAGATGACGCGCCAAATCCACCGCGCTCATCCCACGCGTACCCACCCGCAGCAAAATCGCCAATAACTCCGCATCGCTCAATGCGCCTGCACCACGCGCCAATAATTTCTCGCGCGGCCGCTCGCCTTCAGGCCACTGTTTGATACTCATGTTTTACCCCTTGCGTGAAAATTCACAAAAAAATCCATTTGAAATCTGTTTCTCATTGCGCTTGGCAAACAACCCTAAGAAACTACTTTTGTTGTTATAGTGGATTAAATTCAAATCAGGACAAGGCGACGAAGCCGCAGACAGTACAGATAGTACGGCAAGGCGAGGCAACACCGTACTGGTTTAAAGTTAATCCACTATAATATTTCAAATTTTATTATATTTTGAATAAATATTTAAGATAAAAGCATAATATCCATATAAATTAATTGCATAAAAACAACGCGCTTAAATTTCCCATATGAAGGCAACTGCTCATCCCTATTTGCCCGTATGGGTTTGATAGTAGATTCAATCCGACCGATAACAAGCCGCACTGTTTAAATCGAATCCGCGAGAAATCAGCCCCTTCGGGCAATTTCGTATTGCCCCTGCGTGCCATAGGCTAATATAATAGCGAGTTCTGCGGAGACGGTTTATCCTTGTATTTCCACCCGTTTCCCATCCATGCTGCCCGTGCGCTTCACAAGAGTTTCAGACGACGTTTCGACGTTGCGACTCCCGCCAGCAATCAAACAGCTTTTTATCACCCTTTCGAAAATCCGTTTGCCGGTACTCGTCATTTTTATTGGAGTATTGCCATTATGACCGCAACCACTGCGTCTTCAGCCAAACCTTATCTCAAAATCCAAGGCTTGGTGAAAAAGTTTGGTGACAATTACGCTGTCGATAACATCGACTTGGATATTTATCAACATGAAATCTTTGCCCTTTTGGGCAGCTCCGGCAGCGGCAAATCCACGCTGCTGCGTATGCTGGCGGGCATGGAAAGCCCTAATCAGGGCAAAATCATTCTGGACGGTCAGGACATTACCAAACTTGCCCCCTACGAGCGCCCCATCAATATGATGTTTCAAAGCTATGCTCTGTTCCCGCACATGACTGTGGAACAGAACATTGCCTTCGGTCTGAAACAAGACAAAATGCCCAAAGATGAAATCGCTGCGCGCGTGGAAGAAATGCTGCGTCTGGTGCAGATGACCAAATACGCCAAGCGCAAACCGCATCAATTATCCGGCGGCCAGCAACAGCGTATCGCTTTGGCACGCAGCTTGGCAAAACGTCCGAAAATCCTGCTGCTTGACGAACCTTTGGGCGCGTTGGACAAAAAATTGCGCCAACAAACCCAGCTCGAATTGGTCAATACGCTGGAACAAGTCGGCGTAACCTGCATCATGGTCACGCACGACCAAGAAGAAGCGATGACGATGGCGACCCGCATCGCCATTATGTCTGACGGTCAGTTGCAACAGGTCGGTACGCCCAGCGACGTGTACGACTACCCCAACAGCCGCTTTACCGCCGAATTCATCGGCGAGACCAATATTTTCAGCGGCGTCGTGATTGAAGACCATGCCGATTATGCCGTCATCGAATGCGAAGGCTTGGAAAACCACGTCCGCATCGACCACGGTCTGGGCGGCCCGAGCGAACAAGACATTTGGGTCAGCATCCGTCCCGAAGATATTGATTTGTACAAAGAAAAACCCGACCACTTGGGCAGCTTCAACTGGGCAAAAGGCACAGTGGAAGAAATCGCTACTTGGGCAGTTTCGCCATCTACCACATCAAACTCGCCAACGGCCGCGTCGTCAAAAGCCAAGTTCCCGCACCTTATTGGTACGTGCGTAACATCACGCCGCCGACTTGGGACGAAACCGTCTATATCAGCTGGCCGGAAAACCAACCGACTCCGTTGTTCCGTTAATTTAAGGGGAATGAGATGAACCTTAAAAAACTGAAAAACAAACTGTTCCGCCGCCCGGGTCAGCGCACGGTCATCGCCGTGCCGTATATCTGGCTTTTGGTGCTGTTTCTGATTCCGTTCGCCATCGTGCTGAAAATCAGCTTTGCCGAACAAGAAATCGCCATTCCGCCGTTTACGCCGCTGACCAGCGTCGATGAAGATTTAGGTCGTCTGAACATCGCCATCAGTTATCAAAACTATGCCGATATTTTCCAAAATTTTTGGAATACCCTGAATCCGTTCGGCGACAGCGAAAACAGCAATATCTATCTGATGACCTACTGGTCTTCCATTAAGACCGCGCTGACGACGACCATCATTTGTCTGCTGATCGGTTATCCGACCGCCTATGCGATTTCGCGCGCCAATCCAGCCATGCGTAACGGTCTGCTGCTTGCCATTATGCTGCCTTTCTGGACTTCCTTTCTGTTGCGTGTTTACGCATGGATGGGACTGCTGGGACACAATGGCATCATCAATAATTTCCTACTCAAAATGCAGATTATTGAAGAGCCTTTAGACCTGTTCTACAACGCGTTCTCGCTGAACTTGGTCATGGTTTATGCCTATCTGCCGTTTATGATTCTGCCGCTTTATACGCAACTGGTGAAACTCGACAACCGCCTGCTCGAAGCTGCTTCTGATTTGGGCGCAGGGCCGGTCAAATCGTTCTTCACCATTACCCTGCCCCTGTCCAAAACCGGCATCATCGCAGGTTCCATGCTGGTTTTCGTTCCCGCAGTCGGTGAATTCGTGATTCCCGAGCTGGTCGGCGGTTCGGAAAACCTGATGATCGGTAAAGTCTTGTGGCAGGCGTTCTTCGATCAAAACAACTGGCCGCTGGCTTCCGCCGTCGCCGTCGTCATGGTCGCATTGCTGGTCGTGCCGATTGCGCTGTTCCAACATTATGAAAACCGCGAATTGGAAGAAGGAGCCAAATAATGCAAAAATCCCGATTATCTTGGTTCCTGAAACTGATGCTGATGCTGTCGCTGGCGTTTCTATACATTCCGCTGGTCGTCTTGGTCATCTATTCGTTCAACGAATCCAAGTTGGTTACCGTTTGGGGTGGCTTTTCGACCAAGTGGTACGGTGCATTGCTGGAAAACGATACCATCTTGGAAGCAGCTTGGCTGTCGCTACGCATTGCCGCTGTTTCCTCGCTTGCAGCCGTTGTTTTAGGTACGCTGGCAGGCTACGCGATGGCGCGCATCAAACGCTTCCGCGGCAGCACCTTGTTCGCCGGTATGATTTCCGCGCCTATGGTTATGCCTGACGTGATTACCGGTTTGTCCATGCTGCTCCTGATTATTCAGGTGCAAATGTTCCTGCAAGGCAGCGAATTGCTGCAAAACCTGTACTTCGACCGCGGTTTCTTCACCATTTTCCTCGGACATACGACGCTTTGTATGGCATACATTACCGTCGTCATCCGTTCGCGTCTGGTGGAGCTTGACCAATCGCTCGAAGAGGCCGCAATGGACTTGGGTGCGCGTCCGCTGAAAATCTTTTTCGTCATCACCCTGCCCTTGATTGCCCCTGCCATCGCTTCAGGCTTCCTGCTCGGCATTACCCTGTCGCTGGATGATTTGGTGATTACCTCCTTCCTGTCCGGCCCCGGCTCTTCCACATTGCCGCAGGTGATTTTCTCCAAAATCAAGCTGGGTCTCGACCCGCAGATGAACGTGTTGGCAACCATCCTCATCGGCATCATCGGTACGCTGGTTATCGTCATCAATTATTGGATGATGCGCCAAGCAACCAAACGCGATCGGGAAGCCGCCGAAGCCTACCGTCAGGAAAGCTTGCCGCAGAAAAAACAAATTGACCCAATCAGACAGGCTGACCGCATCAATGCAAGGTCAGCCTGTTTTCTTCACACAACCCGTTTGACAACTTTTCAGACGACCCTCAACTATAGTGGATTAAATTTAAATCAGGATAAGGCGACGAAGCCGCAGACAGTACAGATAGTACGGCAAGGCGAGGCAACGCCGTACTGGTTTAAAGTTAATCCACTATACCCCCCAAAGGTCGTCTGAAAACGAGCGAAGCATTACCCTATGATTCATCCCAATTTCAAAGAATACCTTCCCTCCTATTATTTCAGCACCATCAATCCCCACGCCGCTTATCCCAAGCTTGAAGGTCGTCTGAAAACCGAGACCTGCGTCATCGGCGGAGGATTGACAGGACTTTGCACCGCCCTTCCCCTTGCCGAAAACGGACGCAAAGTTACCGTACTCGAAGCCGCTCGTATCGGCTTCGGCGCATCAGGGCGCAGCGGCGGGCAAGTCATCAGCGATTACGCCTGCGGTATGGAAGAAATCGAAAAACAAGTCGGCTTGGAACAAGCCCGCTGGTTTTGGCAGCAATCCCTGCAAGCCGTCGAACTCGTTGACGAACGGGTTAAAAAACATCAAATCTCCTGCGACTGGCAGCGCGGCTACGCCACCGTCGCCATCCGCCCGCAGCATTGGGAAGAATTGCAACAATGGCATGAACACGCCCGACAACATTACGGCGCTACCCATTACCAACTCTGGGATAAAGCCACGCTCAAGCAACAACTTGCTAGCGATATGTACTTGGGCGCACAGTTCGATCCTCATTCCGGCCACCTCCATCCGCTCAACTACACCCTGGGCATCGCCCGCGCCGCTGCCGAAGCAGGCGCGCAGATTTTCGAACAGTCCCCGATGACCCGTATCGAACCCCATCAAGGCGGCTGGCTCGTCCATACCCCGGACGGCAGCATCGAATGCCAAAACCTCGTGTATGCCGTCAACACCTACGCCGGTTTGCATCAAAAATTCAAGCCGTTGGAAAAAAAAGCCATCGCCGTCAGCACCTTCATCATCGCCACCGAACCGCTGGGCGAACGTGCAAAAGAACTCATCCGCAACAACATGGCCGTCTGCGACAACCGCCATGTCCTCGACTACTACCGCCTCAGCGCCGACGGCCGCCTGCTCTTCGGCGGCAAAGACAACGAGTTCATCGACGACCCCGACCGCATGACCGAGCTTGTCCGCCAAGACATGCTCAAAGTCTTCCCCCAGCTTGCCGATGTCAAAATCGAACATTCATGGGGCGGCGAATGCGACATTACCGCCAACCTTGCCCCCCACTTCGGCAGACTCGCGCCCAATGTTTACTATGCCCAAGGCTACTCGGGACACGGCATGGCGATTACTGGCATAGCCGGCCTTGCCATCGCCGAAGCCATCATGGGTGACGATGGTCGTCTGAAACCGTTTGAGAAACTCAAACACCCGAGCATCATCACCCAACCTTTCCTGCGCAAACTCGGCTCCTTCCTCGGCTCGAAATATTACCAATGGAAAGACAGCCGTTAAGCATTTGGTTAAGCTCGAACACATTAACAAAAGGTCGTCTGAAACCCGATTCAGGTTTCAGACGACCTTTTCGATATTGAATTGAAGGCTTCCAATCAAACTGCTATCGCATCAAAAGCTCAACGAACGCTCGATGCATTTAGATTCCTACTCTCTCCGTTTGTGCTCCAAACCCATTACATCAAATGAATCTCGCTTGCCGGATTGGAAACATTCTCATATACGGTAATCGAAACGATTTTTCCACTTTCGTCAAACACAATTTCCAGATAAGGTTTATCAGGGCTGCGGTCGCGGTTGAAAAGGCGGAATACCCTTTGCGCCTCAAAAATCTTCCCGCGCGATTTCAAATATTCGGGCAACTGGCTGATGTTTTGAAAACTACCGCCAAACCCGTCGCCGTGTTTCTTAAGATATTCCGGCGTTCCTTCTATGTCAAAATTGTGCGTTACCCTCAGTGGCTGATTTGAACCTTGGCTCGTATGACTGCCTATTGATAAAACCAAAGTATTCTGCTGCCTGAGTGCCTTCATCTCTTGAACTAACGGTTCTATCACCTGCTCATTATAGCTTCGCTCCCCTTTTGTCATCTGATCAATAGCTTCTATCACTTTATTAACGTTTTCAGGGTCATCCGCATCGATATCAGGAAACATTGCCTGAGCCAGAGGATCATCTCCGCCGGGAATGCCCCAAATCGCCGCCAATTCTTTAGGGCTGCGTTCAAACAAACAACTGGAATCGATATTCTCGGCAACCTGACGGACAAAATCATCAATGCCGTCAATCTGATGCAGGTTGGTACAATTTGAAGAAGGTGCGCTTTCTACTTTGTTTATGTCCGTTTCTACGGTCTTATCATTTGTATTGGATTTCTCTAAAACAGAAGATAAAGGCGCAGAAACAGCAGATTCTTTTACCTTATCCTGTTTGTCAGGAGAGCAAGCCGCCAATAAGACGGCAACGGATAATAAGAAAAATTGGGATGTATTGTTTTTGATCATTCTATATTTCCAGTAATGTGTATTTAAAATATAAAAATCAGTTAGTTGATAGATTCAAATAAAAACACTCATATCCCTATTCGAATCCACTACCAATCTAATCAATTAAAGTTATTCCTGCTCATCAAACAAGCCGACATCGAATAAATCCGGCTCGCTTATCCGAGCGCGGCAATCGATTTAATATCCTCATTCACCCGACAGCAACACGGCAAAATCTCGCCGGGCGCAACAAACGCCAGCGGGAAATCGTCGTAGGACACCCTGCCGTCTAATATTTTGACGCGGCAGGAACCGCAATAACCGCTGCGGCACTGGTATTCGACCTCGTGTCCGGTGCGCTCCAAGCCCTCCAATAAGGTTTCGCCCTCTTGAAGCTCGAAGGTTTTATCGTGTGTGCTGATAAGTGCCATTGTTATCTGTTTAAGCGGGAAAGGCCGTCTGCACAGTGTAACCGAAATCTTTGATTTCGTTTCTACACCTGTTCAGACGACCTCTGATGATGGAAATGCAGAAAAACCGCCGAGTTTGATTACAGTTCGAAATCGCCCAAATCGTCCGCGCTGACTTCCGAATCAATCTGACCGATTAAGTAAGAAGAAATTTCCACTTCCTGCGGCGCGACCTGTACGTTGTCGGACGACAGCCACGCGTTAATCCATGGAATCGGGTTTTGGGTGGCGCCTTCGAATCCGGCGGGCAGACCGACCGCCTGCATACGCAGGTTGGTGATGTATTCGACGTATTGCGCCAGAATTTCCTTGTTCAGACCAATCATCGAACCGTCTTTAAACAGATAGGCAGCCCATTCTTTTTCCTGCTCCGCGGCTTTTTTGAAGAGTTTGAAACATTCGTCCTGCAATTCGACGGCGATTTCCGCCATTTCAGGATCGTCGGCACCGGCGCGCATCAGGTTGAGCATATGCTGGGTACTGGTCAGATGCAGGGCTTCGTCGCGGGCAATCAGTTTGATGATTTTGGCGTTGCCTTCCATCAACTCGCGCTCGGCAAAGGCAAACGAGCAGGCGAACGAGACGTAGAAACGGATGGCTTCCAACACATTGACGCACATCAGGCAGAGATAGAGTTTTTTCTTCAACTCGCGCAAAGACACAGTAACGAGCTTGCCGCCGACATTGTGCGTTCCTTCGCCCAACAGGTTGTAATACTGAGTATATTCGATTAAATCATCGTAATAGCAGGCGATGTCTTCGGCGCGGGCGATGATGTATTCGTTCTGCACGATGTCGTCGAACACGACCGACGGATCATTCACGATATTGCGGATAATGTGGGTATAGCTGCGCGAGTGGATGGTTTCGCTAAAGCTCCACGTTTCAATCCAAGTTTCCAGTTCGGGAATCGACACCAAAGGCAGCAAAGCAACGTTCGGACTACGGCCTTGGATGGAGTCGAGCAAGGTTTGGTATTTCAGATTGCTGATGAAAATGTGTTTCTCATGTTCGGGCAGATTGGCGTAGTCGATACGGTCGCGCGATACATCGATTTCTTCCGGCCGCCAGAAGAAAGACAGTTGTTTTTCAATCAGTTTTTCAAATACTTCGTATTTCTGCTGGTCATAACGGGCAACATTCACCGGCTGACCGAAAAACATCGGCTCTTTAAGCGCGTCGTTTTTGGTTTTGGAAAAGGTGCTGTATGACATGACTAGGTGTTCGCAGGACATGGTTTTTTCTCTTAAATTAAAGAATGGATTTGTTTGGTATTCAGATGTTCATACGACCTTGATACCGCCTGAACAGTACCTCTGTTATTTCCACATAAGAGAGAAGAGCGTTGATTACAGGATGAATTTGAGCTTACTTTTTTAGCTTTAATAAAACTCAACTCTTTAAGTCACTACTAATTTGCTTGGTTTGATACATACTTCCAATTCGCAGAGCTTCTGATCTACCACCAGACAAAATATTAGCTTTCTTTAAAATATAAATAGGGAATTTTGTTGGCAAATACGTCTGTCTGAACCAACGTCTAAATTCAGGTAGTGCATTTTCAGGATAAGCGTATACAGATTGTGGATTGCTTGCCGCTTGAGGGTAATAATCTGGATAATTATGGTCACAATGAATATGTTCGCCATATTGGCAGCTTAAACCATTTTCCTTCCAAAATTTTGCCCATTGTATGCCAACACTAATATCTGGTATAGTTTTGTGATTAATAGTAACATCAGCTTTAATCAAGTCAACAACCATGCCCGTAATTTCCTGAAAAATAATAAAATATCCTTGAGGAACATTATTCTGTAGAATTGAAACTCTATCATTATGGTATTTCCATTTATCAAATGGGCTATATTTTAAGGATTGATAAATGTATGCTTGTAAACCATATCTAGCAAGTTCCCTAAAATTCGTTAAAGCAATATCTGTTTTATTTTTGCTATCGAAAGCGTAATACTCTAATATCGCCATACAAACGATATCTGGATATGCATAATGCTTTTGTCCATTTGTAGTAATCTCTAAATATAATTTAGACTCTTGATAGCCTTTTTTTATAATCATTTCTCGTAATAAAGAGTTTCTATCCTTACCACCAATAATATCGTCATTAAAAGTATTTTCCCATTCAGTGCTAATATCATATATTACGCTACGTTTTACACCAGTAAGAGCGGCAAGTCCTGTTTGTGTTAAATATGGAATACCATTATCAAGAACTCCCATCTCGATACCATTAATACTTTTTTGAACTTCAACTTGAAAATCTATCTCAAGCTGTTGAGAAGTATTACTAGCCATAGAATTAAACCTCTTCATAGATAGATTAGGCTAAAACCCCGCCTACAATAATCATGAATTTAATTAACTATATTTTCAGACGACCTTTTAAACTCTAAAGGTCGTCTGAAATCTCCCATTATCAAATCTTACAAGCCCCGCCTGCGCAGCCGTCATCCTGAATATCGGTCTGCGTATCGTCCGCGCCGTCGCGGGTGTTGTGGTAGTACAGGGTTTTGACGCCGTATTTGTAGGCGGTCAGCAGATCTTTGAGCATTTGTTTCATGGAAACTTTGTTTCCTTCGAATTTGCCAGGATCGTAGGCGGTATTGGCGGAAATCGCCTGATCGACGAATTTTTGCATCACGCCGACAAGTTTCAGGTAGCCTTCGTTGCCCGGAAGCTGCCACAGGGTTTCGTAGGCGTCTTTCAGGGTTTCAAATTCCGGCACGACTTGTTTCAAAATACCGTCTTTCGATGCTTTGACCGTTACCAATCCGCGCGGCGGTTCGATGCCGTTGGTGGCGTTGGCGATTTGCGAGCTGGTTTCAGACGGCATGAGTGCGGTCAGGGTGGAGTTGCGCAGGCCGTATTTGACGATGTCGGCGCGCAGGCTTTCCCAGTCGCACAACAGCGGTTCGCTGCACACGGCATCCAAGTCTTTTTTGTAAGTATCAATGGGCAGTTTGCCTTGCGAATAAACGGTCTGGTTGAACAGCGGGCATGCGCCATATTCTTTGGCAAGGTTCACCGATGCTTTGAGCAGGTAATACTGCATGGCTTCAAAGGTTCGGTGGGTCAGGCCGAGTGCGGAATCGTCGCTGTAACGGACACCGTTTTTCGCCAAATAGTAGGCGTAGTTGATGACACCAATACCGAGCGTGCGGCGGTTCATGGTCGCGGTACGGGCGGCTTCGACCGGATAGTCTTGATAATCCAGCAAGGCATCGAGTGCGCGCACGGTCAAATCGGCAAGCCCTTCCAGCTCGTCCAAGCTGTTTAATGCGCCCAAGTTGAAGGCGGACAAGGTGCACAGGGCGATTTCGCCGTTCGGGTCGTTGATGTTGTCCAGCGGTTTGGTCGGCAGGGCGATTTCCATGCACAGGTTGGACTGGTGCACGGGCGCGACGCGCGGGTCAAACGGGCTGTGCGTGTTGCAGTGGTCAACGTTTTGGATGTAGATGCGCCCTGTTCCGGCGCGTTCCTGCATCAGCGTGGAGAACAAATCGGTAGCCGACAAGGTACGCTTGCGGATATTCGGGTCTTGCTCGTATTTCGTGTAGAGACGCTCGAATTCGTCTTGATCGGCAAAGAACGCGTCATACAGGCCGGGAACTTCGTTGGGCGAGAACAGCGTGATGTTGCCGCCTTTAATCAGGCGGGTGTACAGCAGGCGGTTGATTTGCACGCCGTAATCAAGCTGGCGGATGCGGTTGTCTTCCACGCCGCGGTTGTTTCAACACCAACAGGCTTTCAGCTTCGATGTGCCACAAGGGGTAGAACAAGGTTGCCGCGCCGCCGCGCACGCCGCCTTGCGAGCAGGATTTAACCGCCGCTTGGAACATTTTGAAAAACGGAATGCAGCCGGTATGTTGCGCTTCGCCGCCGCGGATTTCGCTGCCCAAACCGCGGATACGGCCGGCGTTAATGCCGATGCCCGCGCGTTGGGAAACGTATTTCACAATCGCGCTGGTGGTGGCATTGATGGAATCCAGACTGTCGTCGCATTCAATCAATACGCAGCTTGAGAACTGGCGCGTAGGCGTGCGCACGCCGCTCATAATCGGGGTCGGCAGCGATACTTTAAATGTAGAAACGGCGTCGTAAAAGCGTTTGACGTAACCCAAACGGGTCTCTTTCGGATATTTGCTAAAGAGGCACATCGCCACCAAAATATATAAGAACTGCGGTGTTTCATAAATCTGGCGGGTCACACGGTTCTGCACCAGATATTTGCCTTCGAGCTGCTTCACGGCGGCATACGAGAAGGTCATGTCGCGGCCGTGATCGATATAAGCATTCAGCTCGTCAAACTCTTCGCGGCTGTAATCTTCGATGATGTGGCGGTCGTATTTACCCGCATCGGTGAGTTTTTAACGTGGTCAAAGAGATGCGGCGGTTCGAACTCGCCGTAAGCGATTTTGCGCAGGTGGAAAATTGCCAGACGAGCGGCGAGATATTGATAATCGGGCGTATCCTGCGAAATCAGGTCGGCAGCCGCCTTGATGATGGTTTCGTGGATGTCGTCGGTGCGGATGCCGTTGTAAAACTGGATGTGCGATTTGAGCTCGACTTGCGATACGGAAACGTTTTTCAAGCCTTCCGCCGCCCAAGTAACGACGCGGTGGATTTTGTCTAAGTCGAGATTTTCCAAACGTCCGTCGCGCTTGGTTACTTTCAAATCAGTCGGTGCATTCATCGTGAGCTTTCTCCATCCTGAAACACAAGATACAGTATGTATTAATATCGAGTGGCACAATATAGTGTATTTTTCGTCGCTTATCCAGTCTTGACAAGGCCGCTGTTTTGAAATCGGGCTTTTCCCAATTTTCTTTCAGACGACCTCTTTCCCTATGATTCAAGCCTTACCGCAAAGATGCGTTTTTTAGCATCAAAACCCTCATTCGGCTATGCGCTTATGAAATAAGGCAAATTCGGACTTGTGTTAAATTTTGAAAATATAATGGCATACAACATGATGAAATAAGCAATAAAGGTCGTCTGAAACCTTATTCCGGTTTTCAGACGACCTTTCAGATGCTCAAAATCTGTGTATTTAATCTTGCAACGCGGCAGCGATTTCGTTGCGCAGCTTGTTTAAAAACCTGCCGTGGCGCACCCATTGGGCGGCGGTTTCATGGTCTTTCCCGGCAAAGGCCGTCCGCAAATCTTGATATAGCTTGTCTTGCTCGCGGCTGATTTCTTGGTCCAACGCACGCAAGGCTTCGTTGTTTTGCGCCATTTGCGCATCCATCAGCGCTTCGCGCCATTCCATTTGCTGCATGAGAAATTCAGGAGCGAAAGAGGTATGCTCCGGCGCATCGGCGTCTATGCCCAACGTTTTCAACAGATACGCCGCGCGGTCGATGGGATTTTTCAAGGTGCGGTAGGCATCGTTGATGGTGGAAGACATCATCACTGCCTGCTTTTGCTCGAAGGCGGAGGCTGAAGCGAATTTGTCGGGATGGAAACGTGCAGCCAAAGCGCGGTAGGTTTGCTCCAAACTTTCGGTGTCGATATCGAAAGCGGGTTCAAGCTGGAAGAGTGTGAAATATTGAGACATAGCGGGATAATTAATGTGAAATTTTCGGCAGAAACCTGATTTTGCCTTATAATCCGCTGATTCTTAACCCAAAGGACTGAATATGAGCAGTAAAGTGCAACACAATAAAGGCAAAATACGCGACAATGCCTTAAAAGCCTTAGTGAAATCCGATTTGTTCCGACACAAGGTGGAACGGAAAAGAAAAGGCAAAGGCAGCTACAACAGGCAGGAAGCGAAAAAATGGCGGGACGGTTTTGATACTGTCCCGCCACTTTTTTGTCTTAAACGTGGAAGCTCTCGCCACAGCCGCAAGAGTCTTTGACATTCGGGTTTTCAAATTTGAAACCCTCCTGCAAACCTTCTTTGGTGTAATCGACTTGCGTGCCGTCCAGATAAACCAAGCTTTTCGGGTCGATATAAACGCGCGCGCCGTGTTCTTCAAAAATCAGGTCGTCTTCGTTCACTTCATCGACAAATTCAAGGTTATACGCCATGCCCGAGCAGCCGCTGGTTTTCACACCCAAGCGCACGCCCAAGCCTTTGCCGCGCTTGGTCAGGTAGCTGTTGATGTGTTTGGCTGCGTTTTCTGTGATGGTAATCATGCTTTTTTCCTTATTTCGCAATCATTGTTTTGTTTGCCTACTTTCATTTTCAAACGACCTCATATCTTTCAGGTCGTCTGAAAACGCTGTTTTGCCCACTCTATCGCGGCGGAAACGGCAGCTTTTGCCTGCGGACTGTTTTTCCAACAAGTCGAGCCGGTCAATTTTGCGCCTTGTTCCAAAACGTCATCCAAATTCGCTGCCGCCAGCGTGGCAACATCATCCAAACCCATTTGCTGCAAACGCTGCAATACAGTTTTACCTATGCCTTTGACGGCAAGCAGGGATTGGGCCTCTTCATCGGTAAAAGGCATTTCGTCTCCTTTTATTTTGCAGGCGTATTGACTAAATATAAGCCTACGGCTTATCGCCCTCTCCCTAACCCTCTCCCGCTGGGAGAGGGAATAGATTGGCAGGCAGTCCCAAATTTGGCGGCCACTTCCAAACGATTAAGTTATTGTGCCCTTATCCTCTTCTTCACGAAAGAAGGCATATCGTCTCTTTTGATTTTGCAGGTGTATCGACTAAATATAAGCCTACGGCTTATCGCCCTCTCCCTAACCCTCTCCCGCGGGGAGAGGGGATAGATTGGCAGGCAGTCCCCAATTTGGCGGCAACTTCCAAACGATTAAGTTTTTGTGTCCTTGACTTCCACCTCTAAGTGAGAAGGGAACAAGCCTTCGAGTTTACTTTTTCCGGAAACCCTAAGACTTTCAGGAATCCTACAAACGTCCGCCGACAAAGCGCCCGCTGAATCAGGTTATTTGCTTTCCTGACGTTTGCGATAGTCGGCAACAGCCGCTTTTACCGCATCTTCAGCCAAGATGGAGCAGTGGATTTTCACAGGCGGCAGTTCCAGTTCTTCGGCGATTTCGCTGTTTTTGATTGCCAGCGCATCATCCAAGCTTTTGCCTTTGACCCACTCGGTAATCAGGCTGGACGAAGCGATGGCGGAGCCGCAGCCGTAAGTTTTGAATTTAGCGTCTTCGATGATGCCTTCGTCGTTGACTTTGATTTGCAGGCGCATAACGTCGCCGCAGGCGGGCGCGCCGACCATGCCGGTGCCGACAGACTCGTCGTTTATCGAAAGTACCGACATTGCGGGGGTTTTCATAGTGATCGATTACTTTATCGCTGTATGCCATGATGTGGTTTCCTTAAAATATCGTGGTTTGTTGATGTTTTAGTCGTCTGAAAAAGACGATTGTTCTAAATTTTCTAAAATTAGGCGTGCCAATAAGCTGCTATCGGCATGGTATGCCTGAATACAGGCTTGAATCATTTGTTCGGCAGAGATATTTTGCCAATGTATCTGCAAACCGTTTTTCATTGCCAATTGCGTCATAAACAGGCGCAATGTTCTGCCGTTTCCTTCACGAAAAGGATGTAGGACGTTCAACTCGCCCAAATAATAGGCTACACGCTCGGCGAATTTATCTTTATCCAACCCCTGCAAATAGTTTTCGTTTCGTAGCTTCTCTAAAAGTTTACGGCTTTCGTTTTCGATAAAAGCAAAATTGGCAAATCGGGTATTACCTTTGGAAATATCAATCCGCCGGATTTCGCCTGCCCAATCATAAACATCGCCAAACAGTTCGCGATGAATAGTCTGTAAATGGGCCAAATCGAAATTGTCCGTAATGGGTTGCAAAAGCAGATATTGGGCGCGAACAGCGGAAAATTCTTTTTCGGCGGTTTTCAGCAATTCACTATCTTGGATGGAGAGCTTGTTTTTAAATACGCCTCCATTCATATAAATAATGTCTTCTCCGCCGTATTTGCTCATTTTTCCGCCATTCTTTGTTTGATGCCGTCCAAAGCCTCATCCAAACTGATTTTGCCTTCCACCAAACGCTGCATATCATGTATGGTCTCTAGACTGATGTTCAACTGCTCCATCCGCCACGAACCAATAATGGAATGCGTCGTTTGCGGCAAATGATGCTGTTCCTGAATTTGTAGGGACATGGGATTCCTTATTTTGCTTCCGAACAATATTTCAGACGACCCCTGCCGCCTTAGATTTTGCACGCGCCGCCTTCGCAGCCGTCGTCGTTTTCCGAATCGACACCGCCTTCCACGGTAACGCCGTCAAAATCTTCAAGCAGGTTGTCGAGATTGTCCAAATCTAAATCTTGTTCGTTCATGGTTTTGTATCCTTGATTTTAATGTGGTGGCTTCTAGGTCGTCTGAAAAGGTCTTTTTGAGGTTTCAGACGACCATTTTTATTTATAGGTAGGTTGCTGAAAACGGATGCTTTAGCTCAAATCAAATACCTGTATCGTCAAAACCGCTTCGGGCGGCAATGTGCGCAGCAATTCAGGACGATGCAGTTTCAAAGGACGATAGCCGTACGACTTCATCAGCACGGTTTCGCCCTTGTCGTCTTCCATAAAAACAGGCGTGAAGTTTCCATGCGGCGCATTGCCCTGCGGCGAGATTTTACCGCCTAGCAGCCACGGGGCGACGTGCCGCGCCTGCGTTTGGTAAACATCTGGATAGCCACCTTTGTTCTCGGTCTGCGTGGCTCGCCCTTCTTTGCAAAGTTCATCCAGCCAGTCCGCACCGGAAACGCCGCACTCCCACGAGGCGATAAGATGTGGCTCTTGCCTGTCTGCATCGCTGAAAACGCTTATCCACCAACCCAGCATAATTTGTTCCTTTCGTGATGGTTTTTTGAGTGCAAGCTGCTTTTAATGCGCCGCCCATTCAATCGAGTTCAAATCAATCCCGTCTTTGAACATTTCCCACAGCGGCGACAGTTCGCGCAGTTTGCCGATCTTGGATTTAATCAGTTCAGCGGCGAACTGCACTTCTTCTTCGGTGGTCATGCGGCCGAAGGTGATGCGCAGGGATGAGTGCGCCAGTTCGTCGTTGCGGCCGAGCGCGCGCAGGACGTAGCTGGGTTCGAGCGAGGCGGAGGTGCAGGCGGAACCGCTGGATACGGCGAGTTCTTTCACTGCCATAATCAGGCTTTCGCCTTCGACGAAGTTGAAGCTGACGTTCAGGTTGTTCGGGGCGCGGTGTTCGAGGTCGCCGTTGATATAGACTTCTTCGATGCCTTCGATGCCTTTGAGGAAGATGTCGCGCAGTTTGCGGTAGTGCGCCATGTCTTGTTCGAGTTCTTCTTTGGCGATGCGGAAGGCTTCGCCCATGCCGACGATTTGGTGGGTCGGCAGGGTACCGCTGCGGAAGCCGCGTTCGTGGCCGCCGCCGTGCATTTGGGCTTCAAGGCGGACGCGGGGTTTGCGGCGGACGTACAGTGCGCCGATGCCTTTGGGGCCGTACACTTTGTGGCCGGACATGGACAGCAGGTCGATTTTGGCGGCTTCGACATCAACAGGCACTTTGCCGCAGGCTTGGGCGGCATCGACGTGGAAGATGATTTTGCGTTCGCGGCAGATTTCGCCGATGGCGGGAATGTCTTGCACTACGCCGATTTCGTTGTTCACCCACATCACGGAAATCAGGATGGTGTCGTCGCGGATGGCGGCTTTGAGTTCTTCCAAATCAATCAAACCGTTTTCTTGTACGCCGAGGTAGGTTACTTCAAAGCCTTGGCGTTCGAGTTCGCGCATGGTGTCGAGTACGGCTTTGTGTTCGGTTTTGACGGTGATGAGGTGTTTGCCTTTGGTTTTGTAGAAGTTTGCCGCACCTTTGATGGCGAGGTTGTCGGACTCGGTCGCGCCGCTGGTGAAGACGATTTCTTTGGGGTCGGCGTTAATCAGGGCGGCGATGTCGGCGCGGGCTTTTTCGACAGCTTCTTCCGCTGTCCAGCCGAATGCGTGGCTGTTGGAAGCGGGGTTGCCGAAGGTTTCGGTCAGATAGGGAATCATTTTTTCGGCAACGCGTTTGTCAACGGGTGTGGTGGCGGCGTAGTCGAGATAAACGGGGGTTTTGACGGTCATGGTTCGCTCTTTCTTTTTCTGTAATGTACTTAATGGATATGTGTAAATTGGATGACGTGGCTGCCGTCATCGCTGTTTTTCTGTTCGATGATGCTTTGCAGGGTAACGCTGCTGAGGTAGTCGTTGATGGTTTTATTCAGGTTTTCCCAAAGGTCGTGCGTCAGGCAGGGCGCGCCGTGGTGGCAGTTGGCTTTGCTGCTGCATTGGGTGGCGTCCAGCTTGTCTTCGGCGGCGGAAATGATTTGGGCGATATTGATTTGGGCGGGAGGGGCGGCGAGGATGTAGCCGCCGCCGGGGCCGCGCAGGCTTTCAACCAGCCCGGCGCGCCGCAGTTTGCTGAATAGTTGTTCGAGATAGGAAAGCGAAATACTTTGGCGTTCGCTGATGGCGCTGAGTTTGACAGCGCCGGTTTGCGCGTTCATCGCCAAATCGATCATGGCGGTAACGGCAAAACGCCCTTTTGTGGTCAGTCTCATGGTAGGTGCCTGTGTCGGCTTTTTTATAGTGGTGCGATTGTCTAATATCTGAGTGATTCAGTCAAGTATATTCAGGCATCTTCCGATTGTTTGTTTAAATGACTGTACGAATTGATTTTTATCTCCCTAAAGATTTCTCTTTTTTATCTGAAACTTGAAGCTGAGGTCGTCTGAAAAGTGCTATTACCCTGCTTTTGGCGGGGTTAAAACCATTTGCTTTATAATTGCGATTGATATAGATTATCTAATTCATACTAAATCATTATGGTATTGCAAAAGGTCGTCTGAAACCGCCCTACCCGTTTCAGACGACCCAAGCCATAAGCAACCCCTTAACAGAGGCAATCAACAATGAAACGCGATTTGAGCAAAATGACCTGCATCGAAGACCTGCGCCTTGTCGCCAAGCGCAAAATGCCGCGCATGTTTTACGATTACATCGATTCAGGTTCTTGGACGGAAACCACCTACCGCGAAAACACTTCGGATTTCAAAGACATACGCTTCCGACAAAAGGTATTGGTCAATATGGAAGGCCGTAGTTTAGAGGCCAAAATGATCGGTCAGGATGTGAAGATGCCGGTGGCGATTGCGCCGACTGGCTTTACCGGCATGGCGCACGCCGACGGCGAAATTTTGGCGGCGCGTGCGGCGGAAAAGTTCGGCATTCCGTTTACGTTGTCCACTATGTCCATCTGCTCGATTGAAGACGTTGCCGAGAACACCAGCGCGCCGTTTTGGTTTCAGCTTTATGTGATGCGCGACCGCGAGTTTATGGAAAACCTGATTAAACGTGCGAAGGATGCCAAATGTTCGGCATTGGTATTGACCGCCGATTTGCAGGTTTTGGGCCAACGCCACAAAGACATCAAAAACGGCCTGTCCGCACCGCCGAAACCGACCATCGCCAATTTAATCAATCTAGCGACCAAGCCCGAATGGTGCATGAAAATGTTGAACACGGAACGCCGCACATTCCGCAATATCGTCGGACACGCCAAAAACGTCGGCGATTTGTCTTCGCTGTCTTCTTGGACGTCCGAACAATTCGACCCGCGCCTGAGCTGGGACGACGTCGCACGCATTAAAGATTTGTGGGGCGGCAAGCTGATTATCAAAGGCATTATGGAACCTGAAGATGCGGAAAAAGCAGCGAAAAGCGGCGCGGACGCATTGGTCGTTTCTAACCACGGCGGCCGCCAGCTCGACGATACCGTATCCTCGATCAAAGCCTTGCCCGACATCGTCAGCGCAGTCGGCAGCGACATCGAAGTGTGGATGGACAGCGGCATCCGCAGCGGTCAGGACATCCTCAAAGCATGGGCTTTGGGCGCAAAAGGCACGATGATAGGCCGCGCGTTCCTCTACGGCTTGGGCGCATACGGCGAAGAAGGCGTTACACGCGCGCTGGAAATCCTGTATAAGGAAATGGACGTCTCCATGGCGTTCACAGGCCATCGCAATATTCAAGACGTTGACGCAAGCATTCTGCAAAGCACACGCTGGCCGAATGACAAATTCTGATTGCTTTTAGACACCAAACCGGCGGTTAAACAGATATCGCCGGTTTGGTGTTTTGAGTTTGCAGAAGATAAGGTTTTCAGACGACCTCAATCAGGTTTTACCCAAACTGACCGGTCGTCTGAAAGTGTTTATGCAATACGTTGGCGCATTTGCTCGAAAGGCATACGGTTGCCGCCATGGCAACGTTTAACGATTCGGTCTGTCCCAGCATCGGGATTCTGACGCTACCGTCAACTTTTTCCAAAATTTCCCGACTCACGCCGCTGCCTTCATTGCCGAAAACCCAAGCGCAAGGGGCATTTAAATCCAGTTGGTACAAATCGGAAGGGTTGCGCCCGTCCAAAGCGGTCGCCCATATTTTGTCCTGATAAGCATCCAGCCACTGCAGTAGGGAAACGCGGCTGTATATGTTCAACAGAAAATGCGCTCCCATACCCGCCCGCAATACCTTGGGCGACCAAATATCGACGCAGTCATTACCCAACACAATCTGCTTGATGCCCGAAGCTGCCGCGCTGCGTAAAACCGTACCGACATTACCGGGGTCTTGCAGCCTATCCAACACCACGCAGTCGCCGCTTAAAGGCAAATCACCTTGTGGCGGAATCTCTATCCAAGTCATCACATCATCGGCATCGTTCAGACTGGTGATTTTAGACAAGGCTTCGTTTCCGACCCAAGTAATACAATCTTCGTCCAATTTGCTGATTAATTTGGATTTCAGGATGCGTGTTTTTACTTTCGGGCAAATACACTTGTTTGGGCGTGTACCCCGCCTCTAAATAGACCTGCAAAAGATGCACGCCTTCCAACACGGTTTGCCCATATTCCCGGCGTACTTTAGATTGTGAAAGCAGCTTGGACAAATGCTTGAGCTGCTCGTTTTGCGCGGAGGTAATTAATTTCATGTGGCGCATTATATAGCGGATTCAAATAAAAAAGATACAGAAAGGCAGCCGCACGATACCGTTCGACTTTTTTCAAACCGCTTTTTCAGACGACCTCAAGATGCATCCGTTCAAAAATAAAATCCCTGCCCGAATAGCTCGGGAAGGGATTTCTCTACTTGATGGAAATCTGTCTCTATATGCAGTTTAGTGGACGATGGAATCCTGTTGAACCTGCATTTCAGTTCGAACCGTAGTCTGACTCACACCTTTTTCGTTCTTTATCGATTCAGGTAATACCACAGCGTCCGAAGCATTTTTAACAGCTGGATTAGCCACTACGGACACTATATTTTCCTGTTGTGCTTTGGTTTCAACAGCTTTTTCTGCGACCATATCTGCTGATCCAACACTTTGCATTTGCGGAGCAAATTGCCATACGGCTACGGCAACTGCAGCAACGCTGGCAGCAACGGCGAAAGATTTAAAGAAGGAATTGTTTGCAGCTTGAACACCCTTAGCAGACATCGCTGCGGCAACTTCAGCCTTATGACGTTGCTTATGTTCTTCGCTGATTTCAGCAAGCGTAGCAGTAAATGCTGCGCTTTGCATGAAATCCGCATCACGCCCCGTACCTGCTTTATAGCGCATGCAATCGCCAATCAGATGGTACTCATACCACGCTTCGGCAGCGGCATCGTCGGACAACAGACGATCAAGCATCTCTTCAGATACATCGTCGTTATCCATCAACATGGAGATATATTCGTGTGTTGTGTTCATAGTTATTACCATTTTATTATTACCACCTTTGATTTTCAGAAGTTTCCAGCAAAGGCCTCAAATCTTTTGCTATCACTTCCCGCGCCCTAAAAATACGGGAGCGGACCGTCCCTATCGGGCAATCCATAATCGTGGCTATTTCCTCGTAAGACAAACCGTCCATTTCCCGCAAGGTAATGGCTTTGCGTAAGTCCTCGGGCAAATGCGAAATCGTTGATTCGACTGTTTGCAGGATTTCCCGATTGATCATCTCAGCTTCCGGCGTATGGTAATCCGCAATCTGATCCGACAAATCCAGAATATCCCCATCTTCATTGGCAGCCTCTGCACTGACGAACGGCTGCTTTCCTGATGTTACTAAGAAATTTTTGGCAGTATTGATAGCAATCCGGTACAGCCAGGTATAAAACACGCTCTCGCTACGAAAATTCGGCAAGGCACGGTAAGCCCTGATCATTGCCTCTTGCGCCACATCATTGACTTCGTGTTCGTCTTTGACAAAACGGGAAATCAATCGAATGAGCCGACGCTGATATTTGGACATCAGCAACTCGAATGCTTTTTGTTCGCCCTTCTGCGCGCGCTCTACCAAGGCCTGATCAATCTGGCGATCATTCATATCTTACCTTTTATAATAACTGCATTATAAGCTATAAAATAGTAAAGCGTGCCGTGCCAGTTAAAGACAACTGCCGCTGTATTTAGTTCCATTTATATCTCAAAAATTTTCCGTAAACCGGTAAAAAACCGTCAAACCCTTGAAAATCGTGGCTTACCGTAAGGTTAACAATAGCAATGCAGTTTCCGTCAGTATTTGTGATAATCGGCCAGCATTTTCTGACGAACGGTACAATATGGTTTTCTTGCAACACTTTCTTAACGTTTTTATACAAAAAACCTACATTCATCATATCATCACTGCCCGCCGTCCGAATGATTCCGTCTTTTTCCAAGACCGATTCCGGCAATCCGTTGCGGTGTGGCACCAGAAAAAAGCCGTTTTCTTGGAGAATATCTTTCAGACGACCTCTGACTTCTTTTCCCTTTATCCAATCCGCGTCTGCGAACTGGCTTTGTTTCAATATAAATAAAAAATCCCGGTATAAACATACCGATGTTTCGCCGAACTGCCATTGTGCAGTTTCTGCTTCCAACAATATCCGCGCGAAATCCGCCAGCTTTCTCGGAGAACTTTCCACAATCCCATTCTCCTTAAAAAAACGCCAAAGAATCCGGCTGCGGCGCGCTTCGCTGAATGTCTGCCAACGGCTGACTTGGAAACGCCCGCTTTGACAAACCGTCTGATAATCCGCATCGACAACTTCGTCCAAAATCGCCAAATCGGTTTGCAAAGAACGAATGTTGGCACAAACATGACGGTCAAAATTCGGAATGCGCTCCCGCCAAACCGGCAACGCCTCGTAACGCATCCAATTTCTTAAAAAAGCTGTATCGGCGTTACTTTCATCTTCGATGTTCGGCAGGTTGCAGGCAGCGGCGTAGTTTTCCAATTCTTTTCGGGAAAACGTCAGCAGCGGCCGCCAAATTTGCGTTCCCTCATCCAGCTTGCGCCATTGTGGCATGGCGGCAAGTGCTTTAATACCGCCGCCGCGAACCGCCGCGAGCGTGAATGTTTCAATTTGGTCATCCTGATGGTGCGCCAACGCGATGATGCTGGAGGGGTCGTCTGAAAACGCCTGATAACGCACTTTCCGTGCGGCGGCTTCGATTCCCAAGCCGTCTTTTTTGACTTCAACTTTTACGCTTCTGAACGGCACATTCCATTCTTGGCATAAACGTGTGCAAAACCCCAGCCAGTCATCCGCATTGCAGCTCAATCCATGATGAACATGTAAAGCGTGTACGTCCAATCCAAGCTCTTCCCGCAAACACACCAGCATATGCAGCAACACCACCGAATCCAAACCGCCGCTCAATCCAACCGTTACCATGCAACCATCCGGAAGCGAACGCGCCGAAAGACGCAGGGTTTCCAACAAACTGCGGCATTGAGGCGGAAGGTTTTCAGACGACGTCGGGTTCATATGGCGTAATCTATGCTTTGTCGGCAAGGTAAGTTTTGAGAAATGAAAAAGCAGGCAGGGGGGCTTCTGCCTGATTTTCTGCACATTAATTGTTTACTTATCCGTAAACTTGCCGTAAGCCATGATCCGATCGAAACGGCGTGACAGCAAATCCGCCATCGGCATATTTTGCGCTTCGCGCAACTCGGTTTCCAAAACCGTTTTGACGTTTTTCATGGTCGTTTCAAAATCGCGGTGCGCCCCACCCAAAGGCTCGTTGATCACGGTATCGATCAAATCCAGTTCTTGCAGGCGTTTGGCGGTAATACCCAAGGCTTGCGCGGCATCTGCCGCTTTTTCGGCGGTTTTCCACAGAATAGACGCGCAGCCTTCCGGAGAAATAACCGAGTAAGTCGAATATTGCAGCATATTGACGTAATCGCCGACCGCAATCGCCAGCGCGCCGCCGGAACCACCCTCGCCGATAATGGTACACAAAACCGGCACACGCAGTCGGGTCAATTCGTACAGGTTGCGTCCGATGGCTTCGGACTGACCGCGCTCTTCCGCGCCGATGCCCGGATACGCGCCCGGCGTATCGACAAAAGTCATCACAGGAATATTGAATTTCTCAGCGGTCTGCATCAAACGCAGTGCTTTACGATAGCCTTCAGGGCGCGGCATACCGAAATTGCGGCGGATTTTTTCTTTGGTATCGCGGCCTTTTTGATGGCCGATAACCATCACACTTTGTCCGTTGAAGCGCGCCAAACCGCCGACGATGGCATGGTCGTCTGAATAATGGCGGTCGCCGTGCAACTCTTCAAAATCGGTAAAAATGGCTTGGATGTAATCTAAGGTGTAAGGACGCTGGGGATGGCGTGAAACCTGCGAAATCTGAGCGGGCGTCAGCTTGTTGAAAATCGATTTGGTCAGGTCGTTGCTTTTCTTCTGCAATCTGGCGATTTCATCGGAAATATCGACGGCGGACTCGCCCTGCACAAAGCGCAACTCTTCGATTTTATTGGTTAATTCGGCGATGGGTTGTTCAAAATCCAAAAAAACTGGTTTCATAGGGTGAAGCTCTCGGTAGGGACGCTGCCGCTATCATACGCCAATCAGGCATATTTGGCAGCATTTCTCATTGAGGATATGCCGTGCAAGACGGCAGATAATCGGGCGGATGCCTTTTCAGACGACCTTTTACAACGATAGTATATCTGCACTAAACAAATGAAGTGCCGTATCTTATGATAAACTTCCATTCAGTTCAATCATTTCAAACAGGCTATGAAAAACGACCACGACAATACAGCGATGCGGCTCGACAAATGGCTTTGGGCTGCGCGCTTTTTCAAAACCCGCGCGCTGGCTCAAAAACATATCGAATTGGGCAGGGTTCAGGTCAACGGCACCAAAGTCAAAAACAGCAAAAACATCAGCGCGGGCGACATCATCGACCTGACGCTCAATTCGCTGCCTTACAAAATCAAAGTATTGGCACTCAACCACCAACGCCGTCCCGCCCCCGAAGCGCGCCGGCTTTACGAAGAAGACATGAAAACCGCCGCCGAACGCGAAGCGCAAAAACAGCTCGACCAAGCAAGCCGCATCAGCGCGGCGTATCCCGACGGCAGGCCGACCAAACGCGACCGCCGCCAACTCGACCGCATGAAGCGAGACAGCTGGTAGGATTTGAAGTTCGTCTTGGTGGAATCACACTTTTCAGACGACCTGTATCAGAAAAACAGGTACAGGTTGTCTGAAATCTTATCCCAACCAAAACAGGCAGGTTTTCCCCTGCCTGTTTTTTCGTTTTTACAAAGCTTTTATCCAAACGGCTTAGAATTTGTATTCCACCTGACCGCGTAAAACGTTTACGTCTTGTTTGCTGGTACCGGCAGTCGGGGTAACTTGTTTACCCGCCAAGTAAAAGCCTGATACTTTCCAGTTTTTCCAAGGAATATAAGTTGCGCCGATTTGTACGCCTTGTACGTTTTTGCTGTAATCCTCGACCGAAGATATACCCGAAAGTGCGCCCACGCGGCGGTAGTTCAGGAAGGTATCGTAGGAATTGCGGACTTTCCAGTCAGCAAGTTTATAGCGGACTTCGGTAAACACGCCGTCGTTTTTGATTTTTTGTCCTGCGTCGTTATAGGCTTTGATGTTGGACTTGCTGACCGCCGCCATCCAACGCCAATCGTCGTTGAATTTAACATCCGTACCGATTTCGCCGAAGACGGCATTTTTCTTCGCGCCGCGTACGTCTATGTCTTTCATGTAGCTGACGGTTGCGCCGACGTTGATGTTTTCGTTAATCGGCAGGCTGCTTTGTACGGCGGCGAAATGTTTGCGGCGGCCGCCTATGCCCCATGCGTTGTCGTTGAGGTTGCCGGTAAAGCGGCCTGCGTAAATTTTGGTGGGCAAGGTTTTGTTGTCGAAGAAGATTTCGCCGCCGGTTACTGCGGTATCCCAGACACGGCCGTAGGAAGAGAATGCGCCGAATTTACCTGCGCGGGCTTTGATGCCTTCGGTAATCGTGCCTTCGGCATACAGTTTGTTCACCGGAACATCGTAGTCGCCGTTGAATTTACCGGTTTTCAAGTCGATGTTGGGTTCGATTTGGGTAACCAGTTTCCAGTCTTTATAAAGCTTGGCGCGCAACCAGAATTCGGCGTTGAAATTGGTGTTGGAGGCTTCGGGCGTGGGATTGGTGCTGCTGTTGTTGGCATTGATGTCTTTGGTGTCGGCCCGGACGCGGAATGAGCCGTTTACGGTCAGCAAATCATTGAAAATGCTGATTTTGTCTTCGTCTTTGCGGATGACGCTGCCTGAATTGACGTAATCGCTTGTCGTCGCCAACGCGGCGGCATCACGCTCAGCGTCGGCGGTTTCTGCAAATGCGAAAGGTGATGCTGCCAAGGCAGCGCATACAACGGCAAAGTTTTTTTGGATGTTCATGCAAAGCTCCGATTGAGTAGTAAAAGGTATTTTTAATGAAAAATTCCCAATCAATATTTGTTAGGAATTTACTAATTTTTGTAATCGAACGGCTTCAATCCTATGAAAGACGGCGCAAACCGTCAAGAAGATTTAGAGTATTATGCTTAATTCCAAACGCTGATTTTGACGCATATCAATAGAAAAAGGTCGTCTGAAAACTTCCGGCAGTATCAGTACCGTTTTCAGACGACCTTTAGGGTTTTATTCAAGCTTTCGATCCGAACATGGTATCCAAGATTTCGCCCAACGCCGTGCGGCGGTTTTTTCGGGTCTCCACCGCCATCCGCCATTGTTCTTCATTTCCCCAAAAGACGAAGCGTTCCCGCGCGCGGGTGATGGCGGTGTAGAGCAGCGCGTTGTTCAAGCCTGACAACGTGTCATCCCCGCCCTGCTCTATCTTTCCCGACGGCGGCAGCAGCCACACTTCCCGGTATTCCGAACCTTGGCTTTTATGCACGGTCATGGCGAACGCAGAATCAAATTGCGGCAGGCGGCTGATGGCGATTTTTTTGAAACCGTCCGCATTAGGGAAATACGCCGCCAAGCCGTTCGCCGATTCCGCATCGGGCATAATCAACCCGATGTCGCCGTTGAACACTTCCAGCGTATAGTCGTTGCGCGCAATCATGATGATTTGCCCTGCAAACCACGGCGTATCCGCGCCCGCCCGATGTTTGCGTTGCAGATAACGGCAATACTCTTCGTTGAACGCCTCCGCGTCCTGCCGCCATGCCGCCAAAACGACCACATCCGCCGTGTGTCCGAACGCCAGCGCCACGTCGTTTATCGACTGCCTGCCAGTATTTTTCGTGTTTGCGGTAAAGCAGCTCCGCCTGCTGTTTCAGACGACCCTCGCGGATTTCCAGCTCGTCGGGGAACAAGGTAAACTGCGCCCAACCTTCCCCGCTCTTGCCCGATACGACCGCCCTCGCCAAGCAACCGATGCCGCTGTCTGCGCCGAAACGGTGGCTGATCTTCAGTTGCGCGACGTTTTGCGACAAAGCCGGCGGATTTTTCTCCACGGGGAAACCGTGTTCCGGCAGATAAATACTCAGTTGCTCCGCCGTCTCCTTATCCAAAACCGTCTGTCTCGACAACGCCGCCAATACCGCGCCGACGCCGACCGAGGGCAGTTGGAACTCGTCGCCCAAAAAAATCACGCGGCAGCCCGACGGAATCGCACGCAGCAAGTGAAGCAGCAGGGAAACATCCAACATCGAAGCCTCATCCACCACCAACACATCCAAAGGCAGCGGGCGGCTGCCGTCAAACGCAGGCAGCATTTGCGGCGGGCGCAGTTTCAAAAGGCGGTGAACCGTCTGCCCTTCCAGCGCGGACAAATGATTGCGTACCGCCTCCGGCATCTCGAAACCGTCCACCGCACGATGCAGCGCGCGCGCCCATATGCGCCGCCGCCTTGCCTGTCGGCGCGGCAAGCGCGATACGCGGCAGGCGCGTGGCAGAGTTGGTGCAAATCAGCCCCAAAAGTTTCGCCACCGTCGTCGTCTTGCCCGTACCTGGCCCGCCCGTAATCAGCATAAACGCCTGAAGCAGGGCAAGCCCCGCCGCATCCCGCTGCCCTGCGCTGCCTTTGTCGGCAAACCAACCGGACAAATTTTGCGACGCGCTCATCCAATCCACAGGCTCGACTTCTGCCTCCGCCAAACGCTTGATTTCAGCCGCCAAATCATGCTCGAGCTGCCACATCCGTCCCAAAAACAACTTTCTGCCCTGCAACACCAACGGCGACGCGCCCTGCCCGACCGTCGGCGCCAATCCCGCCAATTCCTCCGCCTCGCCCTCATCCAGCCAAACAAACGAATGCCCGTTCTGAAAAGCCGCAAACAGCCGCAACACATACGGCGTCAGCACCGCAGCATGCTCCGGTACGCAACGCTCCAGCAAATGCCCGGCCGCTTGAGCGGCGGCAAGGTTCAAATCATCGGCAGTATTCTCAGCCATCATTGTTTCCCGTATTGACAAAAGGTCGTCTGAAAACGGAAATCCAAGTTTCAGACGACCTGTATTATATCGGACAAAACAAAAATTTCCGCGACGGCAGTCTGTCGGGACGGTTTACTTCCGGCGCAATCCCAAAGTCGTCTGAAAGCCCGGCAACAGCCCCGCCACATTTGCGGATATAATCGCCCTTCCCTGTTTTCAGACGACCCCTGCCATGCTCAGCTACCGCCACGCCTTCCATGCCGGCAACCACGCCGATATGCTCAAACATTTCACCCTCTTCCTTACACTGGAATATTTCAACCTCAAAGACAAACCGTATTGGTATATCGACACCCACAGCGGCGCGGGTTTGTATGATTTGCGCGGCGAGCAGGCGCAGAAGGTCGGCGAATACCGGCAAGGGATTGCACGGCTGCTTCAAGCAGATGCGCTGCCCTCGGATTTGTCCGACTTTACCGGTCGTCTGAAAGAAATCCTGCCCGATGAAAACCTCTACTGCGGCTCGCCCTGGCTTGCCCGCTTTCTCACCAGAGAATACGACAAACTTCGCCTGTTCGAGCTTCATCCTGCCGATTTTTCGCATTTGCAAAACAACATGAAAGAAGCCCGTCTGGGCAAACGCGGGCAAATCGCGCAGGCTGACGGCTATCGCGGACTGATTTCGCTGCTTCCCCCGCCGCCGCGCCGCGCCGTGGTACTGATCGACCCGCCCTATGAAGAAAAACAGGATTACCGCCGCGTTGTCCAAACCCTGCAAGACGCGCTCAAACGTTTCGAGTCGGGCTGTTATCTGGTTTGGTATCCCTGCTTGAGCCGCGAAGAGAGCCGCAAGCTGCCGGAACAGTTGAAAAAACTCATGCCCGAAAATTACCTTCAAGCCGAGCTTTATGTCCACAAACCGCGCGAAGACGGGTTCGGTATGCACGGCAGTGGGATGTTCGTCCTCAATCCGCCCTATCTGCTGGCAAAAAAATTGGCGGATACGCTGCCCAAGCTGACGGAAATTCTGGCTCAAGATGATGCGGCGCGTTTCGTTTTAGACTATCAAATCAAATAAACCGGCAAAGGTCGTCTGAAACCGGTTTCAGACGACCTTTGCCTATCGTTTTCCGCTAAAATACCCGTCTCTTTTTTCTTCATAACCATCTTCAATGTCCCAGCGCAAAATCATCCATATCGACATGGACGCGTTCTACGCATCGGTAGAACTGCGCGAGCAGCCGCATTTGAAAGGGCTGCCCGTGGTCGTGGCGTGGGAAGGCGCGCGTTCGGTGATTTGCGCCGCATCGTATGAAGCGCGGCAGTTTGGGCTGCATTCCGCGATGTCGGTGGCGACGGCGAAAAGGCTGTGTCCGCAAGCGGTGTATGTGCCGCCGCATTTCGATTTGTACCGTCAGATTTCCGCGCAGATTCATGCCGTATTCAGGCGCTATACTGATTTAATCGAACCCCTGTCGCTGGACGAAGCCTATCTTGACGTGACCCGTAATTTCAAAAACATCCCATACGCCAGCGAAGTTGCCAAAGAAATCCGCGCCGCCATTTTTGCGGAAACCGGTCTGACTGCCTCCGCTGGCGTCGCGCCGAACAAATTTTTGGCGAAAATCGCGTCGGACTGGCGCAAGCCGAACGGGCAATTCGTCCTGCCACCGCACAAAGTCATGGCATTTTTGGAAACCCTGCCCTTGGGCAAAATCCCCGGCGTGGGCAAGGTCACGCTGAAAAAAATGCAGTCGCTGGGTATGCAGACGGCGGGTGATTTGCGCCGTTTCGAGCGCGGCGAACTTTTAAACCATTTCGGACGCTACGGCTACCGCCTTTATGATTTGGCGCGCGGTACGGACGAACGCCCCGTCAAAGCCGAACGCGAACGCCTCCAAATCTCCACCGAAATTACCCTGCCCGAAGACCTTTCGCTCGAACAGGCAGCCGGACACCTGCCCCACCTTGCTGAAGACTTGTGGCGGCAAATCTCACGCAAAAACGTCGAAGCCAAAGGCGTAACCCTCAAGCTGAAAACCCACGATTTCCGCATCATCACCCGCTCCCTGACCTACTCTTCCGTCCTGCCCGACACCGACGCCCTGCTTTGCGCCGCGCAAACCCTGATGCAGCGCGTGCCACCCCAGCGCGAAGACGCCTTCCGCCTGATCGGCATAGGCGTGAACCACCTCGTGCCGAAAGACCAGCAGCAATCGCTTTGGTTATAAAGAAATAGAAAAGCATTCTTTCCCCTTCGCGCGAGACCGCCCGACAATAATGTTCCGTACAAACTTTCAGACGACCCCTTTTGCCGCAAGAGGGGTCGTCTGAAAACAAAAACCAAGGAACAAGCTAACCATGTCCCTCTTCCGTCCCCAGCTTTGGCGCATCCCGACGACAGGCGAAGCCGAACGGCGCCGGCTGCCCGAGTTGACCGCCACGCTCGAAACCCGCCTCAAACACATCGCCCGCCGTTATCCGCAAGCCGTCTTCGCCTCCAGCCTTGCCGTCGAAGACATGATCATTACCGACGCTATCTGCCGCCTGAAACTCCCCCTGCGCATCATCACCCTCGACACCGGCAAGCTCAATCCCGAAACCGCCGCCCTGATTACCGCCGTCAACGTCCATTATCAAACCGAGCTGGAAGTTTTCCACCCCGACCCCGAAAGCGCGCGGCAGTTTGAGCAGGAATTCGGCGCAACCGCCATGTACGACAGCGTCGAGCTGCGCCGCCGTTGCTGCCACATCCGCAAAATCGAGCCGCTCAACCGCGCCCTGAAAAACGCCCCCGCCTGGCTGACCGGACAACGCCGCAGCCAATCGGCAACCCGCAGCGAACTGGATTTTGAAGAAATCGACCACAGCCGCAACATCGCCAAGTTCAACCCCATTTTCGACTGGGAAGAAAACGACGTCTGGGCATACGCGCAAGCCTACGACGTCCCGCTCAACGCCCTGTATTTCCAAGGCTACCCGAGCATAGGCTGCGAACCCTGCACCCGCCCCGTCAAAGCAGACGAAGACATCCGTGCAGGACGCTGGTGGTGGGAAAGCAAGGACAGCAAAGAATGCGGGCTGCACAAATAAACCTTGGCAGGCATGACAGAAAAGTCGTCTGAAAAACCAAATTCAGGTTTTCAGACGACCTTTTGCATGAGGAGGCTTTCCTTTAATTTTTCTCGCGCGCCAATCAGCATTTTTCTATTTCAAATTATTATCCATTCCTAAAACGACAATATCGTTTTTTTAAAAATGAATTCTCTTTAACTTCATAACCTTAAATTAATTAGCAAAAGAAGGGTTGACCTAATGATTTAATATGGCTATGGTTCAATAAAAAAATAACAATAATCTACATACGCACCGCAATGCTTTTTTCCCTCCTCCTTACAGAAAGGATATTGCAATGCCCTGCTTGACCCGTACGTTGCCTCGTCTGACTGTTTTCCTGCTGTCCACCTTCGCAGCATTCTCCGCCGCCGCACACGGAAACCACACCCATTGGGGTTACACCGGACACGACTCCCCCGAAAGCTGGGGCGAGCTTTCTGAAGAGTTCCGTTTGTGCTCCACAGGCAAAAACCAATCCCCCGTCAACATTACCGAAACCGTCTCAGGCAGACTGCCCGCCATCAAAGTCAATTACAAACCAAGCGCGGTTAACGTGGAAAATAACGGCCACACCATCCAAGTCAACTACCCGGAAGGTGGCAATACCCTCAGCGTAAACGGTCGCACCTACACCCTGAAACAATTCCATTTCCACGTCCCCAGTGAAAACCAAATCAAAGGCCGCACCTTCCCGATGGAAGCCCACTTTGTCCACTTAGACGAAAACCGCCAGCCTTTAGTATTGGCAGTATTGTACGAACCCGGCAAAACCAACGACCGCCTGGCTCCGATATGGAACGTGATGCCGATGAAGGAAGGAAAGGTAAACCTCGACAAAGCTTTCGACGCCAGCACCTTGCTGCCGAAACGACTGAAATACTACCGCTTTGCCGGTTCGTTGACCACGCCGCCGTGCAGCGAAGGGGTATCGTGGCTGGTGCTGAAAACCTACGACCACATCGATCAAGCGCAAGCAGAAATTCACCCGCGCCGTCGGCTCGCACAACAATCGCCCCGTCCAGCCGCTTAACGCGCGCGTTGTCATCGAATAAACGGTAAAGCCGTAAACGAAAAGGTCGTCTGAAAACCTAAATTTGGTTTTTCAGACGACTTTTTTCGCTCTTCATCACAATGTTTCCGGAACAAAGTCATCGGCTTGGGTTTCAACTCAAACCGATTTCGCCAGCAGCTCCGCTCAAAAATACCCCGCCTTTTTGCGCTCTTCCATCGCTGCTTCGGACACGCGGTCGTCCATGCGCGTGGCGCTGCGTTCGGAAATGGTGGCTGCTGCGGTTTCGGCGATGATGTCTTCGGGCGTGGCGGCGGTGCTGGCTACGGGGCAGGTGCAGGAAATGTCGCCGACGGTACGGAAGCGCACGTCGCGGATTTGGGAAACTTCGCCTTCGCGTTTCGGCGTCAGCGGGGTAACGGGGACGAGCAGCCCGCCGCGTTCGACGACTTCGCGTTTGTGGCTGTAATAAATCGGCGGCAGCGCGAGGTTTTCGCGGGCGATGTATTGCCAGATGTCGAGTTCCGTCCAGTTGGAGATGGGGAACACGCGCATGTTTTCGCCGCTAAAGAGCCGCGTATTGTAGAGCGACCAGAGTTCGGGACGCTGGCTTTTCGGGTCCCATTGTCCGAACTCGTCGCGGAACGAGAAAATCCGCTCCTTCGCCCGCGCTTTTTCCTCATCGCGCCGCGCGCCGCCCATCAGCGCGTCAAAGCCTTGTTCTTCAATCGTCTCCACCAGCGTTACCGCCTGCGCGGCGTTGCGCGAATCGGTTTCGCGGCGTAGGACGACTGTGCCTTTTTTGATGGAATCCTCGACACTGCCGACCACCAGTTGCACGCCCGTGCGCGCCACGGTTTCATCGCGGAACTGAATCACTTCGGGGTAATTGTGTCCCGTATCGACGTGCAGCAGCTTGAACGGCAGCTTGAGCGGGCGGCCTTCGAGTTTGAACGCTTTGACCGCCAGCGCCAGCAAAACGACGGAATCCTTGCCGCCGGAAAACAGCAGCGCGGGATTTCGCTTCGGCGACGACTTCGCGGATGATGTAGACGGATTCGGCTTCGAGCCAGTCTAAGTGGTGGTTTTGAATAGACATATTGTTCTCTTTAGCAAAACTCGGATAGGCAGTACTCTAAAGAGGTCGTCTGAAAAACGGAAAGAATGGTTTGTTTGAAGCAAAGATGATTTCGTTATATTGGGGGTCATCTGAAAGGGGATTGCCGTTTTCAGACGACCTTTTTGCCGCGCGGTAACGGAAACGGCGCATATAACCAAACTCGATAAGATAAGCAAAAACCATTCTTTCCGCCGAAGCCAGCGGGATTTTAAGATGGGCGGCACGATAGCTTAATAAGAGAACACGCCATGAACCATTATCCCCTGTTTGCCGATTTGAACGGCCGCCCCGTCCTGCTGGCGGGTGCGGGCAAAGTGGCGGAACGCAAAGCCGAAAGCCTGTTGCAGGCAGGAGCTGCGGTCAGGGTTGTCGCCCGCGAACTCAATCCCGTTTTCCAAAAATGGGCGGACGAAGGCAAAATCGAATGGCTGGGCAGCGAATTTCACGACGACGATTTGGACGACGTGTTTTTCGCCGTCGCCGCCACCGACGATTACGCCTTCAACCGCCGCATTTTCCAAGCGGCGGAGCAGCGGGCGAAACTCTGCAACACCGTCGATACCGCGGATTTGTGTTCCTTCACCGTCCCCGCCGTCATCGACCGCAGCCCGCTCAAAATCGCCGTCTCCAGCGGCGCGACCGCCCCCGTTTTGGCGCGCAAGTGGCGGCAAATCATCGAAACGCTCATCCCGCTGCACACCGGTCAAATGGCGGCACTCGCAGGCAAATGGCGCAACGCGGTCAAAGCCAAAATCAAAGGCACGGCAAACCGCCGCCGCTTTTGGGAAAACCTGTTCGACAGCCGTTTTAACGCGCTCGCCGCCCAAGGCAATCTCGACGCCGCCGAAGCAGAACTTGCCGCGCAGCTTGACGGTTTCGGCGCGGCAAAAGGCGAAGTCGTCCTGGTCGGCGCAGGTCCCGGCGACGCAGGGCTGCTTACCTTGCACGCTTTGCAGGCGATACAGGCGGCGGATATCGTGTTCCACGACGCTTTGGTTTCAGACGACGTCTTAAGCATGGTGCGCAAAGACGCGGACAAAATCAGCGTCGGCAAACGCGCAGGCTCGCACCACGTTCAACAAGAAGAAACCAACCGCCTCCTTGTCGAATACGCCCGCCAAGGTCTGCGCGTCGTCCGGCTCAAAGGCGGCGACCCCTTCGTTTTCGGGCGCGGCGGCGAAGAAGCCCAAGTTTTGCGGCAAGCAAACATCCCGTACCGCATCATCCCCGGCATCACCGCCGCACTGGGCGCGACCGCCTACGCAGGCATCCCCCTGACACACCGCGACTGCGCCCAAAGCGCGCTCTTCGTGACCGGACACAGCAAACACGACGGCCACCAGCCCGACTGGCGCACGCTCGCCCTCGACAACCAAACCCTGGTCGTCTATATGGGCACGCTCAAAGCCGCCGAAACCGCCGAAAAACTGATGGCGCACGGACGCAGCGGCGACACACCCGTCGCCATCGTCTCCAACGGCACGCTTCCGCACCAAAGCGTCGTGACGGGTCGTCTGAAAAACCTGTCCGAGCTGGCAGGAAACGCCCCGCGTCCCGCGTTGATTGTTATCGGCGAAGTCGTTTCCCTGCGCGACGAATTGAAATGGTTTCAAGAAAACCCCGCGCAAAGCCGCCTTCACACGATGCACGAACAAGCCGCCTGAAGCGTTGTTCCAAATTATTTAAATAAACAAAAGGTCGTCTGAAAACCGAAATCCAGTTTCAGACGACCTTATTCAAATCCCGATTACTTGCCTGAAGCCTTTTGCAACAAAGCGTACAACTCGTCTTTCAGTTTCAATTTGGCTTTTTTCAGCTCTTCAATCTCATCAGCACCGCTGGTAACAGGATTATTAACCAAACCTGTAATCTTATCGTCCAACTCATTATGCTCGTCAAACAGACGGGCAAAGTGGGCGTCTTCTTGTTTTAATTTGGAAATTAAATCGCGATATTCTGGAAACATTTTGTTTTCCTCTTTCGTTAATATGAATAAAACGGCGCAATGCCAAGAAAAGTATGTAACTGCCAGTAGTTTCATTATAACAAAGCTGCCATTTTTATCCAGCCCCTTGCCAATCAAACCCTGCATTGCATCAAATTTATCCGGCAGCCCGAAGCTGGAAAATCTGATTTGATCAGAACAAAACAAATCCGATTTCAATCGTCTGAAAGACAGAGATTTGATGGATTAAAAATTTCCTATTCCACAGATAATTTTTCAGAGATAACCATCAAAAAGTATAGTCAATTAAAATCAAAATAGGACACTAGCGCATCGTCAAATCGGGCGTAATCAGACAAAACGGTTCTCAGATACCGCTTAATATTCGCCCACACCTTCTCAATCGGGTTGAGCTCAGGTGAATAAGGTGCAAGAGGCAATACCTTATGACCCAATTTTTCCGCCATTTCCCGTAAGACACCCATACGGTGAAATCGTGCATTATCTAAAATAATCACCGATTTTTGAGTCAATGCGGGCAGTAGGCATTGCTGAAACCACGCTTCAAAAAAGACTCCGGTCATCGTATTTTGATAAACCATCGGAGCAATCAGCCGGTTGCCGACTTGTGCGGACACCAGAGATAAGCGTCGGTATCTTTTTTTCCACTTATCTGCGCTTTTCACTATTTGCCCTTTCAGGCTGCGGGCATAGGGACGGAACAGGTAGCGGTCAAATCCTGTTTCATCCAAATAAACACGTTGGTAGTCGGAAAAATTCGGCCGGCTGTGTCAAATAATGCGTTACTTTGGCCGGATCTTGTTCTTTGTAAGTGGTGGTCTTTTTTTGCGCGTCATCCCCATCTGTTTGAGTGCATAGCAAACGGCGGCTGGCGTACAATCAAAATGTTTGGCGATTTCGTGCAGATAGGCATCCGGGTGTTGCCCAACATATTGAGCCGGTTTTTGCCTATCCAATTTGACGGCATTTAGACCGGTAACTTGATGTTTTAGGCTGCCTGTTTGTTTTTTAAGGCGAATCCACAGGTAAAGTGTGTTTCTTGACAAGTTAAACGTTGCTGCGGTTTGGCTGATGTTTTTGCATTGTTCGTAATAGTTTAAAGCTTTGTTTCTCAAGTCCGCAGAGTATGCCATGGTTAGACCTTCAAAGTTGAGTATTGTACTATTTTGTTTTTAATTGACTATAAATGGTTACAGACGGTTTAAATAAGGAAAACACCGTCTGGTTTCGACATATAGTTAACTGAAGATGGCTGGGCCTGCACCTCTACATCTGCTCCCTCGGCTACGGGTTTCAACACGCAGTCGCCTGAAGGCGGCTGTTCCGCCGCGCCATGAAGATATAGTCGTTGTAAACCTGTTTCAACACGCAGCCGCCCGAAGGCGGCTGGCCCGCCGGTATCAACCCACTAACTCAACTGCACGAGTTTCAACACGCAGCCGCCCGAAGGCGGCTGGGTTTTGGCCTTTCCAACTTTCGCTCGTTGCGACGCTGTTTCAACACACAGCCGCCCGAAGGCGGCTGGGAACGGTCATGTTTACCGGTAGTTTGAAAAAGTTGGGTTTCAACACACAGCCGCCTGAAGGCGGCTGGCCAAAAGAGATCAATATCATAGCACGGGTAGAATATGTTTCAACACACAGCCGCCTGAAGGCGGCTGGCTGCGTCTGCGTACCATTAATCACTTTGAAATGTGTTTCAACACACAGCCGCCTGAAGGCGGCTGTTGAGCGTGCGCTCACTGTGGTTTTATGCTGTCGGGTTTCAACACACAGCCGCCTGAAGGCGGCTGTTTTTTGTTGTCTGAAAATTGAGTAGCATCAAAGTTTCAACACACAGCCGCCTGAAGGCGGCTGTAAAACAGAGGAAATTAAATCATGACTATTGTTAGTTTCAACACACAGCCGCCTGAAGGCGGCTGAAAATGGCATGAAAATGGTTGAGAAAGTTTCATGGTTTCAACACACAGCCGCCTGAAGGCGGCTGGTATCTCCAAACACAAAATACTCGCTTTCAGCCGTTTCAACACACAGCCGCCTGAAGGCGGCTGGTAATTGAGACTTGGTTGAGAGGTAGCACGGTGATGTTTCAACACACAGCCGCCTGAAGGCGGCTGTAAAAATCTAGAAGAAATGGAATTTATCGAACTTGTTTCAACACACAGCCGCCTGAAGGCGGCTGATTTCCGTTTTCACACCAACGGAGCGACGTTACTGTTTCAACACACAGCCGCCTGAAGGCGGCTGCCATTACCATCAGAATTACCACGCGAATTTCCATCAGTTTCAACACACAGCCGCCTGAAGGCGGCTGGGAACGTATCAGCGTTCTGTTTAAATTGAGATGGGTTTCAACACACAGCCGCCTGAAGGCGGCTGCCGAACATCAAATCAGCCGGTAAGTATGACAGCTATGTTTCAACACACAGCCGCCTGAAGGCGGCTGCCGCGTAATGCGGGCTTTCTCATATCCGAAATAGGGTTTCAACACACAGCCGCCTGAAGGCGGCTGCATCAGACGCGGCGCCTGAAATATACTTTGAGAAGGACGTTTCAACACACAGCCGCCTGAAGGCGGCTGGCCGAAACCTGATACCACTCAGCTTGTTCGCATAGTTTCAACACACAGCCGCCTGAAGGCGGCTGGACGAAATCCGCGCAGATTTATCAGCATAATTTTGTTTCAACACACAGCCGCCTGAAGGCGGCTGCGAATATGTTCTTTCATGATTCGTCCAATCTATTGTTTCAACACACAGCCGCCTGAAGGCGGCTGCCGCCGATTTGTACAGTCCGAACGATTTTTTATCGTTTCAACACACAGCTGCCTGAAGGCGGCTGGTCTTTATTTTTTACAGTACAAACAACCGAAAAAGTTTCAACACACAGCCGCCTGAAGGCGGCTGGATGAATCAGTTGTCCAAAATTGGCGATTCAGTTGTTTCAACACACAGCCGCCTGAAGGCGGCTGATGCTGTTCGACCCCCGTAAAATGCCAGTACACGGTTTCAACACACAGCCGCCTGAAGGCGGCTGTAGCTGGGAAGACATGCACGAATGGCTGAAATGGTTTCAACACACAGCCGCCTGAAGGCGGCTGTCCAAAAAAACAACAGGAAATTAAATTCCTTATGGTTTCAACACACAGCCGCCTGAAGGCGGCTGTGGCTGATTTAAATAGATATAGAGAAGAGAAGAAGGTTTCAACACACAGCCGCCTGAAGGCGGCTGTTCATGGGCTATAAGATGTATCAGGGCTATAAAGTTTCAACACACAGCCGCCTGAAGGCGGCTGAAAAGCAAAACACAGTGGCGGACGTTTTTATGAGGTTTCAACACACAGCCGCCTGAAGGCGGCTGTTCAGACGACCTTTCTTTATCGTGGGTTATTGACTGTTTCAACACACAGCCGCCTGAAGGCGGCTGATTATGCCGGGTAAACCATGATTTATTTATTCACAGGTTTCAACACACAGCCGCCTGAAGGCGGCTGGTGACAGCACAAAAAAAATCACGGCATTTCAAAAAATGTTTCAACACACAGCCGCCTGAAGGCGGCTGGTTGAAAAAGCCAAGCACAGCGGTGGGCGGTTCTATGTTTCAACACACAGCCGCCTGAAGGCGGCTGATTTTGCTTCGATGGTGAGGGTAATCAGATTGATTTGTTTCAACACAACACAGCCGCCTGAAGGCGGCTGAAAATCATCAAACCTGAGTACAACGGCACATTATGGTTTCAACACACAGCCGCCTGAAGGCGGCTGGTATTTCCCAACATCTTGGCATGCGACAAAATGGGTTTCAACACACAGCCGCCTGAAGGCGGCTGCTTGTTGGGCGGCTTGGGCTAGTTGTCCTGATGATGTTTCAACACACAGCCGCCTGAAGGCGGCTGTTGGAGGAGCTTTGAAGTATTCCTCGCCTTATATAGTTTCAACACACAGCCGCCTGAAGGCGGCTGGGATTCATGGGCTATAAGATGTATCAGGGTTATAAGGTTTCAACACACAGCCGCCTGAAGGCGGCTGCATAGGTAATGATAGACACCCCTAATGCAGTCAGTTTCAACACACAGCCGCCTGAAGGCGGCTGCTCCGCCCTTGAGATGAATGTAAGACAGTTCATCGTTTCAACACACAGCCGCCTGAAGGCGGCTGCTCCGCCCTTGAGATGAATGTAAGACAGTTCATCGTTTCAACACACAGCCGCCTGAAGGCGGCTGAACCATCATCAATATGCCCTAAGTTGGCAGAAAGGTTTCAACACACAGCCGCCTGAAGGCGGCTGAAAACTGAACTGTCCTGACGCGCATATCTGCATGGTTTCAACACACAGCCGCCTGAAGGCGGCTGGACGGTAGAAAGGCAAAAGCAGCGGCTGAACGCAAAGTTTCAACACACAGCCGCCTGAAGGCGGCTGGAAAGCGGACAAATCATGAGCGACCCGATTTTAGTTTCAACACACAGCCGCCTGAAGGCGGCTGCTCACTGATGCACGTCCGCAATCTGTTATTGTTGTTGTTTCAACACACAGCCGCCTGAAGGCGGCTGGGAAGATAGGGTTATTTCAGCCGACCGTTATCTTGTTTCAACACACAGCCGCCTGAAGGCGGCTGCTACGGCTTTTTTGCCATTGGCGGTAAACGTCAGTTTCAACACACAGCCGCCTGAAGGCGGCTGACGTTTGGCAGTGAACGAAGTGCTATAAAGCATAGTTTCAACACACAGCCGCCTGAAGGCGGCTGGTCGGATTGTCCAAGGCAAGGTTTTTGAAAGTACGGGTTTCAACACACAGCCGCCTGAAGGCGGCTGCAAAAGACATCGTTATACCTTTCGAAGTTTTGCAGTTTCAACACACAGCCGCCTGAAGGCGGCTGCAGAATTAGGCTGTACTGACGCGCATATCTGCATGGTTTCAACACACAGCCGCCTGAAGGCGGCTGGAAAAAATTCCTGAAGGTCATACTATAAATGATATGTTTCAACACACAGCCGCCTGAAGGCGGCTGGCAAAAAACGGTATGCCTTTCAACCCTTATAAAGTTTCAACACACAGCCGCCTGAAGGCGGCTGGCCGCAACCGGGACAGCGGCATGCGACCAATCGGGTTTCAACACACAGCCGCCTGAAGGCGGCTGTTGCCGACGTTGATATTAGTAATGGCTTTCCAGTTTGTTTCAACACACAGCCGCCTGAAGGCGGCTGGTAGAGGCGCAGACGTGGGCAATCATCGCGCCGAGTTTCAACACACAGCCGCCTGAAGGCGGCTGTTTTACAGTTGCCGACCTTGTATTTCGGCTTGTTGTTTCAACACACAGCCGCCTGAAGGCGGCTGATTCAAACCGCACGTTTGGCGTTTGGTTTCGTTGGTTTCAACACACAGCCGCCTGAAGGCGGCTGCACCCCGTCGCCTACTCCTGATGAGGTATTTCGTTGGTTTCAACACACAGCCGCCTGAAGGCGGCTGGAAAGCCAAAAGGCGGAATATCTAGTTAATATAGTTTCAACACACAGCCGCCTGAAGGCGGCTGAGAACAGGCGAGGGGGAAATGATTGGAGATGATGTTTCAACACACAGCCGCCTGAAGGCGGCTGAAAAGCTGGGCTGTCGATACCGTCAGGCGTTATTTGTTTCAACACACAGCCGCCTGAAGGCGGCTGGTGCAAGACGTCATTATATGCAGTTTATTCATGATGTTTCAACACACAGCCGCCTGAAGGCGGCTGGTAGCTTGTAGGTCTTGGGTTGCTTCAGTTGGTGGGTTTCAACACACAGCCGCCTGAAGGCGGCTGCATTTCCCGACTTCATCGCCCGCCTTGAAGCCAAGTTTCAACACACAGCCGCCTGAAGGCGGCTGTTCGAGTGTGAAATGCCGCCTGTCGCGGGGTTTTTGTTTCAACACACAGCCGCCTGAAGGCGGCTGAAAAAGGCACTTATGGCAGTGCGCTCGACAGCTTGTTTCAACACACAGCCGCCTGAAGGCGGCTGCACAACCCAAGCCGCGACCGTCATGGATAAGGTGTTTCAACACACAGCCGCCTGAAGGCGGCTGACTCATCAACCTGAAACAGCAACTCAAAGACCATCAGTTTCAACACACAGCCGCCTGAAGGCGGCTGATTCATATTTTTTTGAATTAAATTATTCAGAAGTGTTTCAACACACAGCCGCCTGAAGGCGGCTGGTTTTGCCCTTTGAAAACGGTACTCACTTTTTAAAGTTTCAACACACAGCCGCCTGAAGGCGGCTGGCGGATATACGTCGCGTCATACAAAGCCGATTGCGGTTTCAACACACAGCCGCCTGAAGGCGGCTGCCGCTCCGTCGGAAATAAGCTGGCAAAGCACCTTAGTTTCAACACACAGCCGCCTGAAGGCGGCTGGCATGATAGGAAAAATCGATGAGTACCGAACGGGTTTCAACACACAGCCGCCTGAAGGCGGCTGCCTGCTTTATCAATCAGGGCTGATACCGAGGTTGAGTTTCAACACACAGCCGCCTGAAGGCGGCTGGACGCCATAATGCACTTGATGTAAGGGCAGACGGTTTCAACACACAGCCGCCTGAAGGCGGCTGACCAAGTCGGGAGATTCAATAAAAGGTAGTCAGTCGTTTCAACACACAGCCGCCTGAAGGCGGCTGTTGTAGTTAGTGTAAGCGAATTTTTAAGTACTAAAGTTTCAACACACAGCCGCCTGAAGGCGGCTGCTGTTTACAGTTTTAAAAATCATCATTGCCGCAGTGTTTCAACACACAGCCGCCTGAAGGCGGCTGCTAAAGGTTCTTTTTCGGTTGTTTGTACTGTGAAGTTTCAACACACAGCCGCCTGAAGGCGGCTGTACATCGGGTGAATCCCCATAAACTCCGTTAACAGTTTCAACACACAGCCGCCTGAAGGCGGCTGCCCTGTTGGCTACTGGTTCGGCTGTTGCATCTGCTGTTTCAACACACAGCCGCCTGAAGGCGGCTGTTAATTCATCGGCATACGCCGCAACAGGCACAAAGTTTCAACACACAGCCGCCTGAAGGCGGCTGTGAATCGAATGGGTCTAAAAAGGCTGATTCTGATGGTTTCAACACACAGCCGCCTGAAGGCGGCTGGCAAAAAACGGCATGCCGTTTAATCCATATAAAGTTTCAACACACAGCCGCCTGAAGGCGGCTGGTACCCAAAGAGAAACAGGTTCAGGGGGTTAAAATGTTTCAACACACAGCCGCCTGAAGGCGGCTGGATAAAGGGCTTTAAGAAACTGTCCACTATCGTCAGTTTCAACACACAGCCGCCTGAAGGCGGCTGACAACAGGTTCAAAACCATATTGGCGGTTTCCCTGTTTCAACACACAGCCGCCTGAAGGCGGCTGTCGACTGCAACCCTTAACCACTTCCAATATTTCGTTTCAACACACAGCCGCCTGAAGGCGGCTGCCCGTTTTCCTGCCGCGCTCCTGCATAATCAGCGGTTTCAACACACAGCCGCCTGAAGGCGGCTGTGCCCTCATACGAAACTAGCGTTACACCAAGCCCAAGAAGTTTCAACACACAGCCGCCTGAAGGCGGCTGTATAATGACGTCTTGCACTCAATGCGTACTCAACCGTTTCAACACACAGCCGCCTGAAGGCGGCTGGCAAAGAGGTATTGATGGTCGGCAAATTGTTCAGTTTCAACACACAGCCGCCTGAAGGCGGCTGCAAACGACCCCTTTATCCCGTTATGCGTACAGTGGTTTCAACACACAGCCGCCTGAAGGCGGCTGTTTCGAAGGCGAATTCGGAGCTACAACCTTCATAGTTTCAACACACAGCCGCCTGAAGGCGGCTGTTGTAGCGGGAGAGGATGCTCCTGAGGGAGACGATGTTTCAACACACAGCCGCCTGAAGGCGGCTGCCCCGCCTGATAGACGTCCATCTGCGCGGCCTGATAGTTTCAACACACAGCCGCCTGAAGGCGGCTGGCGTTCCAGTAAATCTTCACCAAGTTCCCGTATGGTTTCAACACACAGCCGCCTGAAGGCGGCTGCAAACAAATGACGAAACTGGCAACAGCAATAGGGAAGTTTCAACACACAGCCGCCTGAAGGCGGCTGGAAATCGTTTGCAACTTCGATACTCTCGAAACACTGTTTCAACACACAGCCGCCTGAAGGCGGCTGGTAAACCTGTGGGGATATTCAAACTGGACGAAGGTTTCAACACACAGCCGCCTGAAGGCGGCTGGCAGTGGCGAAAGCGGACGAAGAGACCAGGAGCAGTTTCAACACACAGCCGCCTGAAGGCGGCTGCTGATGATGTTTTTTCGCTTGATGTCCCACGAGTGTTTCAACACACAGCCGCCTGAAGGCGGCTGGACTTTTTGAAGTGATAGGATTGCATCACTTTATAGTTTCAACACACAGCCGCCTGAAGGCGGCTGGATTCGTTGATTGAGCATGGTCGCCGAAACAGGGTGTTTCAACACACAGCCGCCTGAAGGCGGCTGGGCCAGAGCATGCCGTAACTCGTGTTGATGTGGCTGTTTCAACACACAGCCGCCTGAAGGCGGCTGCAAAGACTTCTACCGCCAAAACCCAGCATACAATGTTTCAACACACAGCCGCCTGAAGGCGGCTGCAAGGACTTTAAAGACCGTCCAATATTCGTGGACGGTTTCAACACACAGCCGCCTGAAGGCGGCTGTAGGTAAGACCAATCTAGGGCTGCGTCGTAAGATGGTTTCAACACACAGCCGCCTGAAGGCGGCTGCATCATAACCAGCATCATTAATCAGCCATTTCAGCGTTTCAACACACAGCCGCCTGAAGGCGGCTGGGCAAAAGTGGCTGTACCTGCTATTCCGCCCAAGGTTTCAACACACAGCCGCCTGAAGGCGGCTGCTACGAAGCCTATCAAGCCGTTAAAGGCGACCTCGTTTCAACACACAGCCGCCTGAAGGCGGCTGCTTTGAACGCTTGGCCGCTTGCATAGATGGCGGTGTTTCAACACACAGCCGCCTGAAGGCGGCTGATTATTCCGCAAGGCGCCGTATTGATTGTTGATGTTTCAACACACAGCCGCCTGAAGGCGGCTGGCGTTGAAAAAACGTGAAGAAGTACACCGCATGGCTGTTGATGTTTCAACACACAGCCGCCTGAAGGCGGCTGCACAGGCACCGAGTGCCAGACTTAACGAAACTACTAGTTGATGTTTCAACACACAGCCGCCTGAAGGCGGCTGTTGGCTCGCTCTTGGTCGTAGGGCAGGCATGGGCAGTTTCAACACACAGCCGCCTGAAGGCGGCTGCTGGAGACCGTTTTTATCAATGGCAAATGCAGCAAGTTTCAACACACAGCCGCCTGAAGGCGGCTGAGCCTCTCTCAAAAGCCTTGCCCCATCAGGTTTCGCAGCCCTGATTTCGCTAGGCTCCCAAGAAAAGCGCGAACGCGAGTATAACACAGCCTTTTCCGTTACACCCGCATTCACAATATCCTGATTGTTAAAGAACAATCCCAGTTCGCCAACCTTGCAGCATTTTCATGAGAACCGTAGGTTGGCGATTCACACAATCAACGTATCCTTAAACACATCCACCGCCGGTTTTGCGCCGTGGTGTTCCACTTTGCGCCGCCATTTGCTGCCCAGATGGTAAAGCGCAGGCTGTCGGTTTCGGGGTTGTAGGTTTTCAAGAGTTTGTCTTTTAAAACAACCCACTGGTCGGGCGCAATGTCGCATTCGAACACCGAATACTGTACGCGCACGCCGTAGTCCAAACACAACTTCGCCACGCGCCGCAGTCTTGCCTGTCCTGCTGCATCTTCCAGCGAAATATCGTAAGTAATCAGCATCAGCATTTTGTATTCCCATGTGCAGGCTGCTTTAGAGGTCGTCTGAAAATGTCCAGCCCGTTTTCAGACGACCTGCAAAACCTATCTCATCAAAAACGGCGGATATTCCGCCAAATCACCGCGCAAATGGCGCGCCAGCAGCATCGCCTGAATATACGGCAGCAAGCCGATTTCCACTTCTTCGCCTAAAAACGGATGAACGATTTTCTCCTGCTTCTTTGCCTGCAAGGCTTGGAACAACAGCTTACGCGCATCGGCTTTCAAGCTCACCGCACCGCTTGCCTCGGTAACAAAATCCTGCGGTTTGATTTGCCCGCGGTTAATCAGCGACAGCACCAACCTGTCTGCCCACCACGCGCGGAATTCTTCCAAAATATCCTGCGCCAAACTGTCGCGACCCGGTCGGTCGGCGTGCAGAAAGCCCACCTGCGGGTCCAGTCCCACGCCTTGCAGCGCGCCGCTGATGTCCTTGCCCAACAGACTGTACACAAACGACAACAGCGCATTCACCCTATCTCTGGGCGGACGGCGGTTGCGCCCGTCAAAAGAAAAGCCGCTTTTTTCGCTCAAAAGCTGCCCGAACACGCCGAAATAACGCGCCGCCGCATCACCCTCAATGCCGCGCACCACGTCCAGCTCCGTCGCGCCCTTCAACTGCCGCAGCGAAATGTTCAAAGCATCGACCGCACTTTGAATCGCCGCATTCTCGCCATAATTGCGAATCTGCCGCTGAAGCACCCGTTTACTCGCCTGAATCTTCGCCGCAATGATATTGCGCGCAATCGGCACGGGATTTTGCTCCGACACCCGATACTGCGCCCGACGCAGCAGCACATTGCCGCTCTGCCGCCCCTGAAGCCGCCCCAAGAAACGCCCGTTTTCGGTAAAAAACGCCAAATTCACATTATTTTCGCCGCAAAACCCCAGCAAAAACGGCGACACCAGCACATTACCAAAACAGAAAATATGCCCGATGGAATGAACCGGCAACTGCGCCACCTTCTTACGCTCCTGCTCCACCACCAGCGTCTCCCGCTCCTTATGCAGATAGCTGCCTTGGGTGGTGATGTAGAGCGTGTTTTGCAGTTTGCGCATGGGAAAACTCCTTGGGGTTTGACCGCACTTTTTTGAGTGTTTAACAGGGTTGAACCACCTGAAAAATGGTAGGTCTGATTCTTGAATCAAATATTTTCAAAATTACAGCAATGATTTTAAAATTCATAAATATTAAATGATTGTTGAATACAAATATCTTACCTAAATCTACCTTTTAGTTTTTACGAATTATCCAAATCATCTACGCTTAACATATCAATACCCAAAAAAATCTCTTAATTCTATAGGTATATTCTCAATACCTTTTTTTACTAAACTTTACATTTATTTTAAATTTTTTTCATTACCTAGAAAACTAGATGATTCATTAACCTTATACCAGCTAAAAAATTCGTTTAAGAATTTATCACCAGATAGAAACTCACAATGAATATTGGGATTATGTCGTTTACCATATTCACTCTCTATTTGACCAACAAGCATAGTAAAAAAAGTAAAGTGTTGAAAATCCATCACTGCATTATAGTAACTAGTCTTCTCGACTTCCTTTTTAGGTTTTAGTATTTTTTTGCAAATATTATTTCCACAAACACAGCACAAACTTGCAACAACAACTGGGTCGATCCTATCAAAACAGTCACGATATTTTTCTTCTTGAATACATAAGATTTTCTCTATCGCGTTGGATTTTGCCTCTGAAGATAGAGGCTGATACAAATAGTCATTAATCTTTTCTAAAAAGCTTATTTTATCTTCAACATTCTTTTTATATTTAATACTAACTTTAGCTTGCTCAAATAATTTGAAATTACTTATAAATGAATCATCCACTTTAGCCTTTTTAAAAAAGGTTTTTAATACATTCAACTCCTTACCTACGGTATCAAAAACTTCATTATCATACTCTATACGTCCATGCTGTCCTTCAAATAAAGAAAACATTGGAGTAATAATAGAGTTAATAGAATCAATTTTGTATAAATGACTTAAAATGTCTTTTTTATTTTGATCATCTATTGCTTTCCCTGCATTCGCATCTTTAATTATAGAAATGATATTTCTATCTAAAAAATAAACAGTTTTAGTTATTGCTCTATTTATAAGTTTCATAAAATCCATGTTTATTACCTCTATATTTAAATTTCCCCAAACAACTCCTTCACATACCCCACACTCCTATCCCGTTTCCCCAACAACTCCGGCTGGCAAATTTCCACCAACGAGCAGGCTTTGCAGCGTTTGCCGTAGTTGGGCGGCGGGGTTTGGCCGCTGTTTAGAAGTTCGCGGACGGCGGCGATGGTGGAGAGTGTTTGGGCGCGCAGGTCGTCTGAAAACACGATGGGAACGCGGTGGCGGGTTTGCATATACCACAGCGCGCCCTCAGAGACGGTTTGCCCCGTCATTTCTTCCAAGCATAAGCCTTGGGCGCAAAGCTGGATTTCGTCCATCGGGTCGGGTTTGGGCCTGCCGCGTTTGTATTCCACAGGTTTCAGACGGCCTGTCTTTGTTTCCACTTCCACCAAATCCAGCACGCCGCTGATGCCCAGTTTCTCCGCCGACACATGCACCGTCCGCTCAAAGCGCACGCCCTTGCGCGTTTCCGGCTCGCCCGAATCCACCCGCTCATGCAGTGCCTTGCCCTGCGCGGTCAAATAGTTCTCCGCCCACGCCTGCTCGTTGTGAATCAACGCGCATTGGCGCGGGCAGAAGGCGTAGTGTTGCAAGGCAGAAAGGGGAATCAGGCGCGTATCCTGATTTTCCCCTTGGGTTTCGGTTGAAAGTGCGGTCATTTTTAGCCTAATTTACGCAGCAGCTTGGTTTCGCCAAGATTTTGATCGTCCACGCTGACAAGGTAGTCGTCAAAACTCCTTGCTACTTCCACTCCGTCTTTTTTAGCAACCTGAATGCGTTTGAAGAGGCTGTCGGCAGGTGTGTCGCCTAGATTATTGCTGTGCTCAAACACATAAAGCCCGCGTGCATTCATTTGTCCGCGTGCGGCGGAATGGTCGTGGTCGAACATATTGACGAGCGCCCGCCAAAACAGCTCTAAATCGTTTTCGGAAAAGCCTGTTTGTTTGGCGAAATGGGCAGAAATGAAGCCGTGGCAGCGGTATAGCCCGTAGGGGACGGTGAATTTGCGACCCATTCTCCCACGTTCTTTCTTTGCTTTTTCTTCTTCACTATCTTCAGGATTTGGGTTTTCAACCTCTTTGGCTGGCGCACAACGAGTAATCGTATGTTCAAGTGTTACTATCGGATCAATGGAGCGGGAAAAAGTCAATTGCACAGGACCTCTAACTTGTCCCGCATTCTCACCTGTCGTTAAAACCGCACCAAAAGTACGAATATCGTAATAGCGTTTGCACATATATTGACGTGCACTTTCGGTTTTTTCTCTCCCTTTTGGTTTGTCTTTTACTTCATCTTGCTGATGGGCTTCAGCAATTAAATCATTAAGAATAATTTTTTCACGAATAAAGATATCGTGATGTTCGTCATTTTGAGTCATTTGGATAAAATTGCGGACTTTGCGTTTCAGGCAGACATCAGTTACCAAACCTTCGCCAGTTTGCGGGTCGATACGTGGCAGGTTGCCTGCGTCAGGATCGCCGTTGGGATTGCCGTCTTGCACATCAAATAAAAAGACAAAGTCGTAGCGTTTTTCAATAGTCATAGCATTTGCTCCTTATGCGGTTTTCGCTTCGTTAAACAGGTTTTTCAATGCGTCTTTGGTAAACAGGAATTGGGTTTCGTGGTAATAACCGATGGCGAATAGGCCTTGCTGTTCCAAATTCAAATGGTTAGGAAATCTCTGACAATGTTCCAAAATCTGGCGGATTTCCCATTGCAGTTGTACAGCACGTCCTTCAAATTCCAGTTTGTTCAAATGGTGCGGCAACAAGCGCATCAGTGTGCCGAATACGGCAATCGGCGTACTGCTTGCCGAACCGAAATAGCGGTCGGCAATGGTGGCGTTCAAGCCGGGATTGGCTTCGGTTTGTGTTTTTTCCAATACGGCAAACAGCCGCCCCAGCACGTAGCCGATGTCTTGGCGGTTTCTATCTAAGCTCATAGTTAGCTCCTTCATGTTTTTCAGACGACCCGCGCGGATTGCGCGATTGATATAGGCTTTAAGCAGACTTGCCCTGCCATAGGTAATTTTCTGTTCCGCCTTGTTGCGCCGTAAAGCAGCCTGCAACAGGCTGACGGGCAAAACGCGATTGTTAAGTGCGGCATCTGTTACTTGGGCGATTAGATCAGACGGCAGGTTCTCCATTTTGCCGTCCAATACCAAATTTCCCAGCAGGCGCGGCAGCGGCATATATTCAGGATACGGCGAGTTTTCGCCGCGCACCATCTGCAAATCGTCATACCACGCCGCAATACTTTCAGATAAGGCGGAAACGGTGGTTTCATGCCAAAGCGGACGACAATGCGCGCAGAATTGGGCGATAAGCCTAAAAGGTAGAATTTTTCTTTGCCGTCAGGTTCTGTATATTTTCCGTTGTACAAGCTTTTATAAAGCGATTTGACCGCATCAATATGGGCATCGGGATTGTCTTTACCGCCGCCATTAATCAGCGAAGCAAGACTTTCTTCCAACGGAGTCGGTTTCGCGCCCCAACATACAGTCGTTACATCGCCGATACGGAAGCGGTTTTCACCGGCAAGCAGGGTGTTCAAGGCGGTGGTGTATTCGAACATGGCTTGCTCACCAATCGGATACATCAGCCCGTTATCTTTATTTTTACCCTTACCATAAGATTTAAAAGAATCTAAATTTGCAGAAATCAAAGGAGCTGGTTTGGCTTGTTTATAGCTACCATTCTCAAATTTCTCAATCCCTTTAATATCATTATGTAAAAGTGCAATCGATGTAGGTTTGCCCGTTACAAGGCAAATGCCTTTTTGGACATTATCGGATTGTGTTTGATTCGCTTGACTCACATATTCCCGCACCGCCTTTGACTGGCAAACCAAATCCACCGCTTCGTCTACCAAGCGGAAACTAAGATTACAGCCTTTGACTTTGGCACATTCCACCCAATTGGCAGCCTGCATGACTTTGCTTTTTTCTTCCGCAGAAGCCAAAAATTCGGCAACAGCAGCGATGCCCATATCATTGGGTAATTCCTTTTTAAATTCATTAACCTTGTCAATAAAACTTTTATGCTGATTCTGAACAAACTCAGGATTTTTATCTGCCACATATCCTAAAACATATCCATAATTGTCCCATAAAGTATTACTGACAACTTTTGTACTAGATCGTTTAACACTATGTGGCACTAAAAAAATGCGGCCAACTTTCTTCTTGCCTTTCAGCTCACGGGTATCTTCCAGCTGAATAAATTTGCCCTGTTTGTCTATAACGATAATGAACGGGATTTCTTTGTTTTCAAACCCTTCCTGGGCAATACCGCCATCGTTTTCGGCTTTGCGTTGGTAGTATTGGGTGAGCGCTTGCAGAATCATCGTTTCACCTCCTCGCTATTAGCTGGGGGCACGGTAATTACGCCATTTATCGCTTTGCATTGGTAAAACATGGGTTCGGCGTTATTGGAATCGCGCGGGTCGGATTTGCTGAAATCCATGTCGTACAACATAAAACCGAAATCTTGGGTAATGTCTTCGCGTGGCAAACCGTCTTCAACCTTTTCAAGCAGCCTGAAATGGCAGGGAAACTCTCGGCAACCCAAATAAGGCTGATGAAAATACTGCCCTTTTTTTGCGCGCCGTTTGAACATTTCGGCAAATTTGACGTAGTTGTCGCCCTCGCCTGCTTCATTTGTCATGTCAAAATCGGCGTGGATGCGATAGGCAACGTCTTTCAGCAGCATGGATGCCCGCTGCTGGCGGTTGTCTTCAATATAGAGCGAGTCGCTGCGTTCACTCATTTTGGTTCCCACTTCGTTACGGCGGATATTTGTCCACTGAATTGGTTTGAGAATCTCGAGCTTCTGTATCCGCCATCGAATGGCGGGTTTCCACAAGATTGCCATTAGGATATTTCGTGCTGCTGATGGTGTAATTACAGGATAACTAACCCGTTCCACCTTAAGCTCCGGCTTGGTGAAGCAAGCCAAATCGCCGCTAATTTCTAAGATAAAACTCATATCATCTCCTTATTGCTTTCATTTCATAAAACCGAATTTTCAGGTAGCCAAGCCGTATCATCAAAATCCGCACCAAGCACGGCTTTGTAATAGCCCTTATCTAACAACAACAATCCTGCTCTGGAAAAAACGGCATTCGCAGATAGCTTTTTGAGTTCGTGTTCATACACTGTAATCGTGTAGCGTTGTAATTTTCGGTAAACCCATTTGTGTTTGAGTGAATCGCTTTCTAAAAATTTGAACCAACTTTCAAACGGCTCGGGCAACGGTGGTTGATCGGTTTGCCCAAAGGAGTTGTCTGGCGGCTGCGGAAAGCGTTGTTTGTCCAAAATATCCTGCCATTCTGAAACTTCAACACCGTCTAGATGTCGTCTGAAAAAATCGTCCAGCTCGTTTGCTTTGACGATTTGCGGACTGTCATCTGCTTCCGAATAAGCTAACGGGATAAATGGCACGACTAGTGCTACGCCTTGGTTGTCAATCAGGCGGAAGCGTTCGGCAGCAGTGCGGAATTTGATTGCCAGCGGATTTTCATTGGATGATGATTCTGCCATCAAGAGTCTTGTAATGTCGTGTTTGTCCACATCGCCTTTGCCGTTGAACCGGCGGAAATATTCGGCAAATGCCGACGGGGAAAGCGGGTCGCCGAGCAGCCCTGCTTTCAGCATTTCTTCGGTAATGTCCTGCCCCTGTTTCAGGCTGCCGCTGGGCGCGCCTTCCTCGGCACGGAACACGACCACTTCACCCAACTGTGGCAGTTTGCCTTCACGGTTGCACCGCCCCGCCGCTTGGGCAATGCTGTCCAGTCCTGCCATCGCCCGATAAACGCAAGGGAAATCCAAATCCACGCCGGCTTCAATCAACTGCGTGCTGACCAGCCATAAAGGCTTGTGCAGGCTGCCTGCGCGATACAGTGCCAAATATCGGCGAACCAACGCAATGACTTCGCTGCGGTGTGTGGCGCACATATTGGCGGACAAATGCAGTTTGATGCCGTCAGAAGGCAGGGCGGCAAATAGTTTTTGGGCGTGCTTTCGCGTATTGACCACCGCCAAAACGCACGGACGCGCGGCGATTTCATCGGCAATTTCCTGCCAGCTTTGCGTTTCGCCGTTTGACGACGGCATTTTGATGCAGACGCGGCGCAGTTTTTCCGATAAGGCAATTTTGTCTGCCACAATCTCGCGCACGTCCGGCAGGCCTTCCAAAATGGTGCGGCCGAATGCGTCGATATTTTTGCCAAGTTCAGGCTGAGTTGCCGTGCACAGCACAAAGGTAACGCCGTAATCGCGAGCCAACACCCGCATCATGTCAGTAATCGGCTTTTGGAAATCGCGCGGAAGCTGCTGGGCTTCATCCAAAATCACCACGCTATCGGCAATATTGTGAATCTTGCGGCAACGGCTGGTTTTCGCCGCAAACAGGCTTTCAAACAGTTGCACGTTAGTGGTAACAATCAGCGGCGCGTCCCAATTTTCCGTAGCAAGACGAGTTTTCGCTGTTTCCTTATCTTCTTTCACTTCTAAATTGCTGTGGTGTTCTAAAACCACATCATCGCCTAATGCTTTGCGGAAAACATTGGCGTTCTGCTCGATAATACTGGTGAAAGGAATAGCATAGATAATACGTTTTTTGCCAAATTTCAGTGCGTGTTTCAAAGCGAACCCCAAGCTCGCTAAAGTTTTACCGCCACCGGTCGGCACGGTCAAAGAAAACAAAGTGCGGTCGGTTTCGGCGGCGGAAAAACATTGCTGCAAAATGGCATGGCGTTCTTGATTTAAAGTTGAATTTTTATCTGCTTTTTCTAAAAGTTGCGCCATATATTGCTCATATCTCCGGTGCAACTCATCCAAACTGGGAAATTTCGGGCGCAATCCGGCTGTCTGCGCGGCATCCGCATTGGCATAGCCGTTCATAAAGGCTTCGGTATCCAAAAAATCGGCATCCACCAAACAGGAAAAGAGAAAACGCAGCCAAATATGCAGCTCCTTGAACAGCTTTTCTTGTTCTGGTTTTTCCCAAAAAGCAAGAAAATCTTGTGTTAAATCATTATTGGATAAAAGGAAAGAATCTTCAGACAAACCACTTTCCACCAAACCCGAAAAAGACGCCGTCAACTCGTCATCCGCCTGTTGCAGGCGGCGTTTCAGGCTGCCGTTGTCATACCAATCTGCCAGCCCCGCGTGATGCCCGGCAATCAAATACGCCAGCAAATGCCCAAAAAACGGATTAAGGTGCTCTACTGCATATTTGGCACCGGCAGTGGAATGCGGAATTTTGCGCAACTTGGTAGATTCGACATCTTCCAAATGGGCATTTTCTTTTTCAAAGCTGGATGCATTACGGATATATTTCTGAAAAGCTTCCTGAAATTTACCCAAATCGTGCAAAAGCCCCGCATATTCGGCAAACAACGACCCATAACGCCCTGCAAAACGCTTGGCGAGTTGGGCGACTTTTTGTAGATGTTTTTGCAGGGGATGGGAATGCCAATTTTTTGATGAGTCCTGGCGAGCGTGGGCTATATAGTCGAAATTCACATCGATTCTCCAAATTTGAAACGTGCAAAATTTAACGAATAAGCCATATAAATAGCTTGAAGTGTTGAAAAATCGAAAATCTGTGGAGTGAGGTCGTCTGAATGACGGATAAAGGAGATAGTTAGAAATTTATAATATTATTATTTTATTTGTTATAATTACTCGAATATAATACAGCATTTATAATAAATAACAATATCAATTTGACTATTTGTGAGTAATGGAACAAATCAAACATGCCGAGATCACTGAAATAATGCAGATATAACGATGACAGGTTTTCAGACGACCTGCTTGACTTTGCCCCTACATTTGGGGTTATAGTTGATTGGATTTGAACTATGGCTTGCTTCTCTGCCCCATCCTGATTTTTATTAATCCATCACATTTTATTGGCTTTTAGACTCAATTCGTTTACAGAAAGGAAATCCTATGGAAACCCTTACCCTCAATATCGGCGGCATGACCTGCGGCGGCTGCGTGAAAAGTGTTACCCGTATTTTGGAAAACACGGAAGGCGTTGCCAAAGCCGAAGTCAGTTTGGAGAACAAAAATGCGGTCATTGAATTCGACCCTGCGAAAACCAATCCTGCCGCATTGATTGAGGCGGTGGAAGATGGGGGCTTTGACGCTGTCTTATAATCCTCCGAGGTCGTCTGAAAATGTTTCAGACGACCTTTTGCTGTAGTGAAGTTCTTTTTTGTTTGATTTGCACCTTATGCCCGATTTCCTTCCCGTCCCACCTTCCGAATTGTGGCAGGCGACGCTTGAACACCTCCGCCTCTCCCTGATTGCCCTGCTTTGTGCCGTCGCGCTTGCTGTGCCGCTGTCCGTATGGCTGGCGGACAAACGGCGTTGGGCGGAAGGCGTTTTGCAGGTAACCAATATCCTGCAAACCATTCCCTCCCTCGCGCTGCTCGGCTTGCTGATTCCCTTTGTCGGCATCGGTTCGCCGCCGGTTTTGATTGCGCTGACACTCTACGCCCTTTTGCCGATTTTTCAGAACACTTATCTCGGTTTGAGCCAAATCGATCCTGCCATTAAAGAAGCGCACACCGCGTTTGGTTTGTCCCGATGGCAGGCGTTGTGGCGTATTGAATTGCCGATGGCGCTGCCCGCCATGATTTCCGGTATCCGCACCGCGTCCGTATTGATTATCGGCACGGCGACACTCGCCGCGCTTATCGGCGCGGGCGGTTTGGGCAACCTGATTTTGCTCGGCATAGACCGCAACAACATGGCGATGACGTTTACCGGTGCGTTGCTGTCCGCCCTGCTCGCCGTATTGGTCAGCGGCTGCATCGGCATACTGCAAAAGTCCAAACATAAAATGCCAATTACCGCCGCCCTGCTTGCCATTCTTATCGGCATCGGACTTGCACCGATTTTTCAAGCGAACCCATCCGCACAAAAAATCACCATCGCAGGCAAGCTCGGCAGCGAACCCGACATCCTCATCAATATGTACAAACAGTTGATTGAGGAAAATAATCCACGCGCGCAAGTAGCGCTAAAACCCAATTTCGGCAAAACTTCATTTCTGTTCAACGCATTAAACAGCGGCGAAATCGACATCTACCCCGAATTTACCGGCACCGTCCTCGAAAGTCTGGTCAAAGTCCCTGTCGAAGAGCAAAACCGCCGCCTTTCTCCCGAACAGACCTACCAAGCTGCCAAAGAACTGCTCGCCCGACAACACCGGCTGACCTTTTTACCGCCGATGGCATACCAAAACACCTACGCACTCGCCGTCAGCCAAGACTACGCCGCCGCGCACGACCTGCACAAAATCTCCGACCTCAAACGCGTGCAAAACCAAATCCGCGCCGGCTTTACCCTTGAATTTACCGACCGCGCCGACGGCTACAAAGGCCTGCAACAACACGGCATACAGTTTAGCCGCCTCTCGACGCTCGAACCCGCCCTGCGCTACACCGCCTTGCTAAACGGCAAAATCGACCTTGTCGAAGCCTATTCCACCGACAGCGACCTCAAACAATACCGCCTTGCCGTCCTTTCAGACGACATCGCCCTTTTCCCTTCCTACCAAGGCGCACCGCTGATGAAAACCGAGTTTGCCGAAGAGCATCCCGACATCGTGAACGCATTGAACAAACTGGCAGGCAAAATCAACGAAGCCGAAATGACCGAAATGAACTACCGCGTGAAAGTGGACGGAGAAAAACCGGCGGACGTAGCGCGGGATTATTTGCAGAAAAACGGTTTGATAAACGATAAGGGCAAATGATTCAGGTCGTCTGAAAAACGGTTTTCATTTTATTGAAACGGGTTTTCAGACGACCTCCGAGTTGCAACAAGTCATCAATTAGACTATAGTGATTTCTCTATCAACATAAACATCAAGGAAATAAGCCATGAGCGGTAAATTAGACCAAATCAGCGGTAATGTAAAAGAAAAAGCCGGAGAACTGTTAGACGATCCCAAACTCCAAGCAGAAGGCGTGATCCAACAAGGCATCGGCAAAGTCAAAGAAGTTGCCGCCGACATTGAGGAAAAAGCAAGCGACGTATTGAAAAAAGGCAAAGAAGAAGCAGAACATCTGGTTGACGAGGCAAAAGAAAAAGCCGAAAACCTGATTGACAACATCAAAAGCAAGTTCTAATCCATCCTTGTCTTAAACTATGTCAAAAGGCCGTTTGAAACACGATTTCAGACGGCCTTTATTTCAGGCAGTGCAGCCACCCGAAATCGCCTGTTGCCCATCCAATCAAACTTTTTCAGACGACCCCGCCGGATAAGTTGGATAGATGAATCCAATGCTTTAACGGTTTTGCCGAAACCGACTCGAGATACGCATCGTTTAATCATCGACAGGAGAAGCCCCATGCCTTCCACCAAGCTCATCCAAAAGCTCAAACCCGCCCTTCAAAACCCGCTTCCCCCCGAACAAGACAGCATCTTGTTGTGCCTCGATTCCGACAACGTAACGGGCGACAACGCCAAATACATGAACATGTACAACCGCCTCGCCCGTTGGTACGATTTCGGCGAACGCTGGATAGCCCGCCTCAGATACGGCAACAGCATCAACGAAATGCGGCGCAGCCTGATGAACGAACTGGAATGGCGGCAGGACTGCACCGCGCTCTACGTCTCCATCGGCACAGGTACCGATTTAAACCACCTGCCCGCCAACATCAACCCCGCCGCGCTGGATTTGACCGGCGCTGACCTGTCGCTCGGCATGTTGGAACGCTGCCGCAACGTATGGCGGAAAAAAGCGGCGGGCTTGGACTTGGTACACTGCAACGCCGAAGATTTACCCTTTGCCGACAATATATTCGACGTCGTATTCCATGTGGGCGGCATCAATTTTTTCAGCGACAAACAAAAAGCCATCAACGAAATGCTGCGCGTCGCCAAGCCCTGCACCAAAATCATGATTGCAGACGAAACCACCGACTTCATCCAACAACAATACAAAAAAAGCCTGTTCACGCGGAACTATTTCCAAGACACCGATTTCGACCTGACAGAAATCGAAAACTGCATCCCCGAAACCGTACAGGAAAAGAAAACGCGGCTGCTGTGGGACAACCGCTTTTACTGCATTACCTTCCGCAAACCTGCTTAAAACAGCCGCTGCGATTGCTTTTTCAGACGGCCTCAAAATCCGAAAAGGCTACCTGAAAAATAAAAGGGGCTGACGTAGATTAGCCCTAAATTCCAAACCAATCCCGCAGGATTTGAAGCTACCGGGACGGTGTGCCGAAGTTAAACCGACATTCGCATTTTAATTTCATAGGCAACTGTCAAGTGTCACAGAAAGCTGATATAGAAAATGGCTTAAATTTGTATAATATTAAATAAAATAGGAATGTAAGGAGGTATTTTTATGTCGACAATTAAAATTGAAAACCTCAGTTTCTCATATCATGGATATGTAAAACCTATATTTGAAAATGTATCGTTTTCCTTTGAGACAAACTGGAAAATAGGGTTGATAGGAAGAAATGGAATTGGCAAATCAACGCTATTTAAGTTACTTTTAAACCAAGAAACTCATCAGGGTAAGATAATCAAGGATATTGAATTCATTAAATTTCCACCAAATATAACTGATACTTTAAAATCAGGGATTGAGTTATATAAAGAACTCATACCAGATGGGGAAGAATGGAAATTATTTAGAGAACTTAGTTTGCTCAATGTAGATGAGAACCTTGTTTATAGGGAATTTGGAACACTTTCTAAAGGAGAACAAACAAAAATCCTTTTAGCTATTTTGTTTACAAGAGAAGATGGCTTTTTACTTATTGATGAACCGACAAACCATTTGGATATGCACGGCAGAAAAATTGTAAGTGAATATCTGAAAAGTAAAAAAGGGTTTTTGCTCATATCTCATGATAGGGATTTTTTAGACGGCTGCATCAATCATGTTATTTCTATTAACAGGAATTCTATTGATGTCCAATCAGGAAATTTTACATCATGGTATGAAAACAAATTGATGAAAGACCAATTTGAAATCAGTAAAAACGAGAAATTAAGAAAAGATATTAAACGATTAAAAGAAGCTGCAAGGCAATGTAAAATTTGGTCTGATAAAATTGAAAAGACTAAAAATGGTGTGAAAATATCAGGCGTAAAACCGGACAAAGGATATATAGGTCATAAAGCAGCCAAAATGATGAAAAGATCCAAGAATTTGGAGAATAGACAAAATCAGGCAATAGAAGAAAAACAGAATTTACTAAAAGATATTGAAATAAAGGAAAATCTATTATTGCATCCGTTACATCATCGCAAAAATCCTCTAATATCGGTTAGTGATTTATCATCATATTATGGGGAAAAACAGATATTAAGTAATGTGAGCTTTGAAATAAAACAAGGCGATATAGTAGCCATATATGGTAGTAACGGAAGTGGAAAATCGACCTTGATTAAAATTTTATTAGGTCTGAATCACGATTATACAGGTGAGATAAAATTAGCAAGTAATTTGGAAATATCGTACATCCCTCAAGATACATCTGATTTAACGGGTAGCCTAAATGAGTATATTCATAAGCAAGATGTTGATGAAACATTGTGTAAAACAATTCTTATAAAATTAGATTTTTCAAGAGAATTATTTGAAATGGATATGAAGAATTATAGTGATGGACAAAAAAAGAAAGTTTTAATTGCCGTCAGTTTGTCAAAGCCGGCTCATTTATTTGTTTGGGACGAACCATTAAATTATATAGATGTAATATCCAGAATACAGATTGAGGAAATCATAAGAGAAGCAAAGCCTACACTTATATTTGTGGAACACGATAAGCGATTTGTAGAAAAATATAGTCAATAAAATCATACAATTATAAATAAAATAAGCAATTAAAGTTTAGGAAAAGACTAACACAGAAACAATAAATCAAAAAAGGTTTACTGTTTTTTCTTTGCTAAAAAACAGAAAGAAAGGAAAACAGAAAATGAAAAACATAGATGAAAAAATTTTAATGGCAGAAGAAGAAATCAAGCAGTTACAAAACAAAAAGCCATCAACGAAATGCTGCTCGTTGCCAAGCTCGACACCAAAATCATGATCGCAGACGAAACCACCGACTTTATCCAGAAACAATACAAAAAAAGCCTATTCACTTCGACCTGACACAAATCGAAAACTGCATTCCCGAAACCGTGCAGGAAGAGAAAACGCGGCTGCTGTGGAGCAACCGCTTTTACTGCATTACCTTCCGCAAACCTGCTTAAAACAGCCGCTGCGATTGCTTTTTCAGACGGCCTCGAAATCTGAAAAGGTCGTCTGAAAACCGAATTTACAAACTCAAATATCAGCATATCCATACCCAAGACGGCTCATGCTGAAACCCAATATCTCAGGCAAATTTAACGTCTTTACCAGTTCTCAACCCAAGCTGCATTTACCGATTTGAATCGGCTATACTACCGCCTTTCCTTAACACACACATTGTCATGAGTACCAAAAAATTTCCCGTCCCACTAAGCTATTTCAGTATGCCGTTGGGACTTTTCGCGCTCGGTTTGTCTTGGCGTTACGGCGCGCATATCGGGCTTTTGCCAAATTGGGTTGCGGAAACGCTGTTAGCCGCCGCCTTTGTGCTTTGGCTGCTGCTGGTCATTGCCTACATCATCAAAATCCGTTTTTTCCGCCCCGAATTTTTGCAGGATTTGCAGGATTTGGTGCAATGCTGTTTCATCAGCGCGATTCCGATTACCGCTATGCTGGCAGGTTTGGCGGCACTGCCCTACCAAACGCTACCGGCAAAAGGGTTGATTTTGCTGGGAACGGCGGGGCAGTTGGCATTTGCCATGTACCGCGCAAGCGGCTTGTGGCGCGGCGTCCATACCCTTGATGCCACCACGCCGATTGTTTACCTGCCCACCGTTGCCACCAATTTTGTCAGCGCGACCACAATGGCGGCATTGGGTTTGTCGGATTACGCCTGGCTGTTTTTGGGCGCGGGGCTGTTTTCATGGCTTAGCTTGGAAGCCGCCATATTGAGCCGTTTGCGTACCGGCACACCTGTCAACGCCCCTGTGCGCGGTATTGTCGGCATTCAGCTTGCGCCCGCTTTTGTCGGCTGCGGCGCCTATTTTGCTGCATCAGGCGGACACATCGACACCTTCGCGCTGCTTTTAATCGGCTACGGCTGCCTGCAATTCCTGCTACTGCTGCGCCTTCTGCCTTGGATGCTGGAACAGGGTTTCAGCCCCAGCTTTTGGGGTTTCTCGTTCGGTTTGGCGGCAATGACAGGCTGCGGCTTCCATTTGATCGCCGAACAGCGTTTACTGTTTTTAGGCTATTTCCTCGCCACCGCAGGCTCCGGCTTGGTGATGTTACTGTTGCTGGCGACTTTGAATTTAGCGAGACAGGGACGGTTGTGGGTGAAATGAAAAATCGTGCGGCTTAAAGGCGTGATAAAACGAACATGGCCTTAGGTCGTCTGAAAACTACATTTGGACATTCAAACCGATGAAGATAAACCCTGAAAACGGCAGCATTACCCTGCCGGACGGCAACATTATTGGCGCACGCACCACGCTTGATGACTGGATTGCATCCTTCCCAAAATCCAGCCCGAATCATCTGCAAGTGGGAATAACCTTTTTCAGTTTGTCATTTACCAAACAGTCCGAACAATACACCCTTACCGCCCAGTTCGAGCAGCAGCGGCTGGAGCGCTTATCCATATTCTTCTGCCCGATAGGCGAAGACAATAGCTGGGCAGCATGGTCGGAAGCGCGCGAATTGCAACGTAGAAAACAGTTTGATCGATGGCTAGATAAGCAGCTGGGCGATGCCCCTTGCTCCATTGAAACATCGGCAGCAGGCAAATGCCGTCGATTTGCATGGGGCAATGCGGGCGCGTATTACCACAATAAAGACGGCAGTACGATGATCGTCATCAGTTATCGCTGAACGCCTTTCAAAGGATGCCCTATGCACTACCAATAGCTCAACGCCGCGCTGGATCAATACAGCGGCAATCTGACCACAATCCCCAAGCCTTAAACGCCGTCAGCCAGCACATCGTCCAAGCTTTCGATACCCGCCCCTACCTGCTGCACACCACCCGCGCCACCGCCGACATCGCCCCGAAGACTTGGCTGCAACAACTGCAAACCTACGCCGCGCAACACGGTTTCGCCGCAGAATTTGAACGCATTTGGACAACGGAATCATGGCCGATGAAACAGGTTGCCGCTTTTCAGGCCGTCTGAAAGCGCAGCTTCAACGAAGTTAAAACGAAGTTTCCGAAGGAAGCCGAGTTTCTGCGAAGCTAAAAGGCTACCTGAAAAAAAGCAGCCTGCACTTTGTAAATTTGAAGTGCAGGCTGCTTTTATTTACCTATTTCAAAAACGGATAATCAATATAGCCATGTTCCCCGCCGCCGAACATGGTGGCGCGATCTGGCGTGTTCAGCTCTGCGCCCAGCTCGAAGCGGCGAGGCAGGTCGGGGTTGGCCAAAAACGCTGCGCCATAGGCAATCAGGTCGGCAATACCTTTTTCCAGTTCCGCGTCGCCCGTATCGCGGGTGTAAGCCGTTCCGGCGATTAAAGTCTGTTTAACGAGTTTGCCAAAGCGTTCGATTTCGTCGTCTACCGGATAATGTGGCAGCAGCGGGAATGTCGGAGCACGCTTCATCAGCTCGACAAAGGCAAAATCCAGTTTATTTAATTCGTTGATTAAATAGGTATAAGTTGCGGTCGGATCGTCAAACGCGATGCCTGCGTAGGGGTGCAGTGGGCTGATTTTGATGCCGACTTTGTCACCGCCCACTGCGTCGATCAGTGCGTGCATGACTTCTAAGGTGAAGCGTGCTTTGTTTTTGATGCTGCCGCCGTATTCATCTGTGCGCAAGTTGGCGGAATCGGACAGGAATTGCTGTAGCAGGTAGCCGTTTGCCGCGTGCAGTTCCACACCGTCAAAGCCTGCGGCAATGGCGTTTTTAGCTGCTTGTGCGTAGTCGGCAATGGTTTGGCGGATGTCCGCGATGCTCATTTCCCGCGGCGTTTCATAATCTTTTACGCCCTGCGATGTGAAATGCTGCATGCCTTCAATTTTGACGGCAGACGGCGCAACAGGCAGTACGCCGTTTCTGTCTACCGAGTGCGCCACGCGGCCGGTGTGCCAGAGTTGGGCGAAATCACGCCACCTTTTTTGTGTACCGCATCGGTTACTTTTTTCCAGCTTTCCACTTGTTCGGCAGTGTACAGGCCGGGGGTGAACGGGCTGCCGATCGCATCGGCGGAAATATTGATGGCTTCGGATAAAATCAGTCCGGTGGACGCACGTTGGGCGTAATATTCAGCCATCAAATCAGTTGCCAAGCCTTTTGAAAAGCTGCGACTACGGGTCATCGGGGCCATCACCATACGGTTTTTCAATTCGATGTTGCCAAGTTTGTAGGAAGTCAAGAGTTGCATAATGTTTGTCCTTTTCTGTTGTGTTGTTGATGAAATGTATTGTAGATATAATTTCTTTTCGGATAAATATAGCTTTTCGCATAATACTTATCCATTTTTGGATATAATAAGCTACCTGAAATCAGCAATAGACAACTATCAATGGATTATTTAAACGAAATGGCGTTATTTGCCGAAGTGGCGGAAGCCAAGGGATTTAGCAAAGCAGCCGCGAAACTGGGGATGCCGCAATCAACGTTATCACGCAGAGTCAGTGAATTGGAAAAGCAGCTGGGTTTACAGCTTTTGAACCGTACGACCCGGCGAGTTGAACTGACCGAGGCCGGTAGGCGTTATTTCGAGCGGGTCAAGCCTATTATGGAAGAAGTGCGACGGATTCATGACGAACTCAGCGGGATGCTGGTGCGTCCGTACGGCGTGCTGCGTGTGTCGCTCCCCGTTGATTTCTTATGAATTTCTTGCGCCCCTACTCCCTGATTTTGCCGCACAATACCCTGAAATCAAGCTGGAAATGGATGTTACGCCGCGTAAAGTCAATTTGATTGGTGAGCCGTTCGATTTGGTCATTCGCGCGGGAGAGCAGCCCGACTCAGGGTATATTTCCACAGTGCTGATGCATGATGAACGTTATCTCTATGCCTCTCCAAGCTATCTAGCCAAACACGGCGAGCCGCAAACCCCGCAGGATTTACCCGCTGCCGACTGCCTACGTTTTCAGACGACCTCAAATTGGACCTTGCTAAACACGGCAGGAGAAACTGTACTCATCACCACGCAATCGCCCTATGCCGTAAACAGCATAGGCATGCTGGCGCGCATGGCTGCGCATGGCTTTGGGGTTGCCTTTATATCGGCAAAAATGGCAGCACAATACGAAGCCTCAGGTCGTCTGAAACATATACTGCCTGACTGGAAAGGACAGAGCATCCCCATTTACGCCCTAACTGCCACGCGGCTGTTGCCGGCAAAAACAAAATGTTTTATTGCGTTTTTGCGCAGCAAAATGAAGGCTGCTTAAAAGCATAAAAGCAGCCTGCACTTGTCGCTTGCTGTAACCGCATGATATTCCTAAAAGCTACATAAGGCCTTGGAATACAGCGTAAAAACAGGTGGGGCGGATGCTGCTTGAGGCCGTCTGAAAAATAAAAAGCAGCCTGCACTTTGAAAACAAGGTGCAGGCTGCTTAGGGTAATGTGCCGTTTATCAATCCAGCTTAACGATTTCTCCGTCTTCCGGAACGTTCACACGGCTTTCAATGCCTTGACCGCGTATAAATTTACGCATATCGGCGCGGCTGACGGCGGTATGATTCACGGTATCCATGTGTACGGTGATGATTTTGGCTTTAGGCATGACTTGGCTAGCTTTTAATACATCAGCCGTCCCCATAATAATGCCGTCTGAAATGCCTGAAATCAGCGCGTAGCCCGTGTTCATAATCAGATAATCGGGTTTGTAGCGGTTCAATGCTTTGTTTACATCTGCCGTCCACACAGTATCACCCATAATATAAGCGGTTTTGTGTCCGCTGCTTTGGAATAACCACACCCATTGCATCGCCTAAGATTTCGGCTAGCTGCGGGTTGGCATACATGGCTTCTGTACCATGTACGCCGCCGGTTTTGCTGATGGTTACGCCGTTGAAGACAGCGCTGCCGTTCAACACGCGTACATCAGTAAAGCCTTGGCTGCGGATTTTTGCCGCGTCGGCTTGGTGCTGCACATATACGGGCAGGTTTTTCGGAATGGAATGTGCGGCGGTTTCGTCCCAATGGTCTTCGTGAGTATGGGTAACGATCACTGCATCCACACCGTCCAAAATTTTATTCACGCTCATCGGTAGCCCGACCAGCGGCATTTTGGCTTGGCTGTTGAACGTACTGGGAAAGCCGTTCATGGAGTGCTTGGGTGCGAAAAACGGGTCAACCAAAAACGTCTGTCCTGCGTATTCGACCTTGGCGGTAGCATTACGGATATGTTGGTATGAATCGTCTGCCCAAGCGGAAAAGGCTGTCGCGCCCAAAACAGTGGCAAGAATAAATTGCTTGGATTTCATGATGTTGCTCCTTAAAAAATCATGGAGCGTATTTTAAGCAGCAGGTGTATCGGCTAAAATAGGCAATATTGCCAACAAACGCAAGGATAGTGCCAAAATGTCGTCTGAAAACGAGCGTAACGAGTTTCGCCAAAATCAAACTGTTCCCAAAATCGTGCTATATGCTCAATCGGGCATGAATGATTTTGTCTTCAACATTCCCTTTTCTGTTTTTCAGACGACCTATCGGAACCATCCGCTCTTTGACCTGAAAATCTGTTCCGATGACAGCAAAGACGTTATCACGGCACTGGGCGCAAGCATTCCCGTACACGGCGGCTTGGATTTGACGGAAGAAGCCGACATCATCGTCATCGCAGGCTGGCGCAATATTGAAGAAGCCCCGACACCCGAGTTGAGCACACATTTACAGAAAGCAGTACAACGTGGTGCGCATATCACCGCCCTATGTTACGGCACTTACGCCCTTGCCTACACAGGACTTTTAGACGGCAGAACTGCCGCCACCCACTGGCTCGCCGAAGACGATTTTGTCCGCCGTTTCCCTAAAATTCATCTGGATACCAACCGCCTATATGCGGAAGACGGCAACTTTTTAACATCGGCAGGTGCAGCGGGCGGGCTGGATTGCTGCCTGTACCTCATCCGCAAAATCCACGGTGCAACCGTTGCCAACGACCTTGCCCGTACCTTGGTTGCGGCACCACACCGCGAAGGCGGGCAGGCACAGTTTATCCACCGACCTGTCGAACGCCGTACCGCCGATGACAAAATCAATCACTTATTGGACGAACTGCGCCAAAACCTTGCGACCCCATACCGCTTGGACGATTTGGCAAAAAAATTAGCCGTTTCCCGCCGTACCTTTATCCGCCATTTTTCTCAAGCCACAGGCATGAATTTCGGTGAGTGGCTCACAACAGAGCGGCTATGGCAGGTACAGGATTTGTTGGAAAATACGGATTTGCCGATAGAACGCATCGCCGAACAAAGCGGCTTCGGCAGCGCGTCAAACTACGTTTGCAGTTCAAAGCCAAGTTTAAAATCAATCCGAATGCCTGGCGGAAAGTATTTGGCAGATAGCTCGCGTTAGTCAACCCAAGATACCTGGGTGCAGGCTGCTTTGAAGGTCGTCTGAAAACCCAAAAAGCAGCCTGCACTTTTCAGACGACCTACCAAAGTTTTCGGAACATGAGCCACGCCGCTTTGTCGAAATTGCAAAGGATATTTATGATGCAGCCTGAACATACTCCCTTAATCGAATTCAAAAACGTCAGCAAACGCTACGACAACCACACCGCTGTAAACGAACTGAACCTCACCATTTACCAAGGCGAGTTTTTCGTGTTGGTGGGCGGCTCCGGCAGCGGCAAATCGACCACGCTGCGCATGATTAACGCGCTGACCGAGCCGACCGACGGCGATGTTTATTTCAACGGCAGGCGTATCAAAGATTACGACATCCGCGGGCTGCGCCACCGCATCGGTTATGTGCTGCAACAAATCGCCCTGTTCCCCACCATGACCGTGCGGCAGAATATCGAATTGATGCCCGACATTTTGGGCTGGGACAAACCGAAGCGCACATCGCGCGTGAACGAGCTGCTCGAACTGGTCGGTATGCCGCCCGAAACCTACCTAAACCGCTATCCGCACGAACTCTCCGGCGGCGAACAGCAGCGCATCGGCATCCTGCGCGCCATCGCTGCCAAACCCGACATCCTGCTGATGGACGAACCCTTCTCCGCCCTCGACCCGCTCGCCCGCGCTTCCCTTCAAGAAACCGTGTCCCTGATTCATAAAAAACTCGGCACCACCATCGTTTTCGTTACCCACGACATGAACGAAGCCGCCAAGCTCGCCTGCCGCATCGGTGTGATGCACCAAGGCAGGCTGGTGCAGGTCGATACGCCGCAGGATATTCAAAACCATCCGGCGGATAATTATGTGCGCTCCTTGTTCGGCGCGGCGCAGCCGGAAAACACTGCTTCCGCCGACGAAGTCATCAACCTTTACCGCAGTTTGGACGCAGACGGCAAAGCGCGGGTAAGGGAGCATTGGGCAAAAGAAGAAATTAGAAAAGGTCGTCTGAAAACGGACATATCGGATTTTGCCCAATCGTTTTCAGACGATCTCAAACCATTTTCAGTACACACTCAAGCACCGGGCCTACTTTCCGGTAACACCCAATTTCGCAATAACTCTACTGTAAGTCCAAATCAAAAGCATCTATGTCGTCATTCCCGCGCAGGCGGGAATCCACTTTTGAATTTCGGCAACCGTTTTGCAAACATCTGTTGTTCAAAGTTTCCGACGGTTTTCCGCCTGCGAAGGAATGACGGCCGCAGGCAGGTACCGTATCAAAAACAAAGCGAATCTGCTATATATACTTCCTCAAAACCCCAAAGGAGAATCAAGATGGACATTCTTTCCCGCCTGCAAGCATTGCCGCCGGGCAGGTTCCACTACAAATTACTGGTATTGGTCGGTATAGGTTGGTTGTTTGACGCAATGGATACCGGCATCGTGTCGTTTATATTGCCCGCATTGGGCAAAGAATGGGGTTTGCAGCCGGCGCAACTGGGCTGGATAGTCAGCATCGCCTTTATCGGCATGGCACTGGGGGCGGTAGCGAGCGGCTGGCTGGCAGACCGCTTCGGCAGGAAAACCGTATTTGCCGCGACCATGGCAGTGTACAGCACGGCGACAGGCCTATGCGCCTTCGCTCCCGACATCGCAACACTGCTTACCTGCCGCTTCTTTGTCGGCGTAGGACTGGGCGGACAGCTTCCCGTCGCGGTGTCGCTGGTCAGCGAATACGCACCGCCGAAAGTACGCGGACGCTTTATCGTGTTGCTGGAAAGTTTTTGGGGGCTGGGCTGGCTTGCCGCCGCACTCGCTTCCTATTTCTTTATCCCAAAATTCGGCTGGCACAGCGCGTTTTTAATCGGCGCGTTGCCGATTGTGTATATCCCTCTGGTGTTGAAATTCATCCCTGAATCCGTACCCTACCTCCTCTCGCAAGGCAAAACCGACGAGGCGCACCGGCTGGTCAGCCGCTTGGAAGAGGAAGCGGGGATTACGCCCGCCGCAACAGCCGTAGCTTCTCCACAACAAGAAAAACAGCGCATCCGTTTCATGCAACTATGGCAACAGCCTTTCGCACGACGCACGCTGATGCTGTGGCTGGTCTGGTTCGGCATCGTCTTTTCCTATTACGGCATTTTTACTTGGCTGCCGAAACTCTTGGTCGAACAAGGCAATACGGTGGTCAAAACCTTTGAATATGTGCTGGTGATGATAGTCGCGCAACTGCCCGGCTACATCGCGGCGGCGGCATTGGTGGAAAAAATCGGGCGCAAAGCGACTTTGGCGGGCTTTCTCGCCGCCTGCGCCGTCTGCGCGTGGTTTTTCGGGCAAAGCAGCAGCGCCGCCGAAGTCATGGCATGGGGCAGCCTGATGTCGTTCTTCAACCTCGGCGCATGGGGCGTTTTATACACCTACACACCCGAACTCTACCCCCTCCGCTTCCGTGCCTTCGCCTCCGGCTGGGCTGGCGCCATCGGACGCGCGGGCGGCATCCTCGCGCCTATGGTGGTCGCCAAAATGGTCGGCGGCAGCAGCGGATTCGGCAATATATTCATGATGTTCGCTGGCGTAATGATGCTGATTGTATTGGTGATTTTGGCATTGGGCGAAGAAACGAAAGGCAGACACTGGAGGAAATCAGCTCTTAAACAACCGTATCGACAGCCCAAAATCAGCAAAAGGTCGTCTGAAAACGCCAAATTGGTTTTCAGACGACCTTTATGCTAGAGATTTTCAGACGACGTTTGAGGTCGTCTGAAAATTTGAAACAATGTTTTGAATGATGAAAACGCGTGCGTGAGTACCACACACATCCTACACCTTGGTTTTAAAGTTTGTGCCATCCTCAGGTGGGGTGTGTGGCGCAGCCACGAACGCGGTTAGCGGGGATGCAGGCTACGGCTTGCTTTTTTGTTGTGTGCTTTAAGCCATTTTTGCATTTGTTCAATTTCCGCTTGTTGTGCGTTAATAATATCCTCAGCAAGCTTACGCATTTCAGGATCCTTTCCGTATTTTAATTCAACTTCCGCCATTTTTACTGCGCCAATATGGTGTGGCAACATACCTGCTGCGAAAGCAACATCAGGATCTTTATATTGCGCAGCTGCCATCATGTCTTGATTCATTTGATCCATGCCTTGCATTAATTCTTGTTGCATTGCAGAATCTGTCGACATTGGCATATTCATGTGTGCTTGATGCGGTTGTTCATTAGCTTGGGCATAATTTGAAACTGCAACAGCGCTAAGTGTGATAAAAGTCATAAGTTTTTTCATGTTTTTCGCCTATGTGATAACTGAAGGAGCACAAATCATAAACTTTGACCTAAGGTTAAAGTCAATATTTATTCCGAAAATTTTTGGTGAGGTGCTAAAATAAGAGAATATTTGATATGAGGGACAGCAAAATGTAGCAACTGTATTTTTCACCCCGTCGGGCAAAAATACAAAAACTCAAATCAAGACGTTTGGATACCGTTTTCGGCAAAGTAATCACGCATCCGGGCATTCAATATCGTCAACAGTTTGCGCATACATGCCGTAACGGCAACCTTATACGGCTTACCTTTGGACAGCAGGCGTTGATAGAAATCCCGAATAAGCGGTTCAAAACGTGTCGCTACCACGGTAGCCATATACAGCGCCTTACGCACCGCAGACCTTCCGCCAAAGCAGCGGCTTTTGAATTTGGTTTCCCCGCTCTCCCTAGGATGTGGGGCAATACCGACCAAACTCGCTATCCGTTTGTGCGACAGCCGTCCCAATTCGGGCAGCATCGCCATCAGCGTAGCCGTCGTTATCGAACCGATGCCTTTGATTTGCTCCGCTACTTGGGCTTTGCCGTCAAAATGCGTGTGGGTGTGGTCATCGATTTGTTTGTCCAATTCGTCAATCAGCCTGTCAAAATGGGCAATCAGTTGTTTGACGCTTTCGACTTGTGTTTCGTGAACCTGATGCAGACGGTTTTTCTCGGCAGTCCGCATATCCACCAGTTGGTTGCGGCGGTTAACCAATGCTTCCAACACTTCTTCCGCTTCGGTGGGCGGTTGGTAGAGCATGGTTTGCCAACCTTCTTTCTGCGTCATCATCTGTGCGAAGAAGGCAAGCATTTGGGCATCTTTGGCATCGGTTTTGGTCAGCGACTGCGATTGGGCAAACTGATGCGTCTGACGCGGGTTGGCGATAATCACGGCAATGCCTGCACGGTGGATGGCTTTGGCGGCGGGGATTTCGAGACCGCCGGTGCTTTCCATCACGACGAGGGCGACCTTGTGTTTTTTAAGGTATTCGATAGTATGGGCGATACCTTTTGGGTTGTTGGTTTCGGTTTTGGTTTTAGACAAAGACGAAACGGCGATGACGAAGTTTCGTTTGGCGATGTCTATGCCTGCGTAATTGTATTGGGTACTCATCATAAACCTGCCTTGCATTCGGTTGTGTTGTCTGGCAACTGTCCGGTTGTGTCGATGGGTTGCCCGACCGCTCCCTAAGCTACTCAACGGTTGTTTGCCTTGGGTGTGTACGGGTGGCGGCCGGGCGGTTTGTTGCTATGATACGGGAGTTCCGATATACAAGGGTGTGTGCGGTACGCACGCACGCGTTCTTTGCCTTGAGGCAGCCTGCACCTGCGTAGGCTAGCTAAATGCCGCCCCTACATTCCCAAAAAAAGCAGCCTGCACTTTCCAATTCCTAAAGTGCAGGCTGCTTTTCTGTTCGCGGTGTTACCGCTTATTCAATAACGACCCGCGCATTCAGCAAGCGTAGGTTGGGTCAAGACCCAACAAAACTGTTAAATTACACGAAATGTTGGGTTTGCAACCCAACCTACATTTTGCTCAAGTGGCACATAATAAAAAGCAAGCCGTAGCCTGCATCTCCACCAACCGCGTGCGTGGCTGCGCCACACACCCTTGTATATCGGAACTCCCGTATCATAGCAACAAACCGCCCGGCCGCCACCCGTACACACCCAAGGCAAACAACCGTTGAGTAGCTTAGGGAGCGGTCGGGCAACCCATCGACACAACCGGACAGTTGCCAGACAACACAACCGAATGCAAGGCAGGTTTATGATGAGTACCCAATACAATTACGCAGGCATAGACATCGCTAAACGAAACTTCGTCATCGCCGTTTCGTCTTTGTCTAAAACCAAAACCGAAACCAACAACCCAAAAGGTATCGCCCATACTATCGAATACCTTAAAAAACACAACGTCGCCCTCGTCGTGATGGAAAGCACCGGCGGTCTCGAAATCCCCGCCGCCAAAGCCATCCACCGCTCAGGCATAGCCGTGATTATCGCCAACCCGCGTCAGACGCATCAATTTGCCCAATCGCAGTCACTGACCAAAACCGACGCCAAAGATGCCAAAATGCTCGCCTTCTTCGCACAGATGATGACGCAGAAAGAAGGTTGGCAAACCATGCTCTACCACCCGCCCACCGAAGCGGAAGAAGTGTTGGAAGCATTGGTTAACCGCCGCAACCAACTGGTGGATATGCGGACTGCCGAGAAAAACCGTCTGCATCAGGTTCATGAAACGCAAGTCGAAAGCGTCAAACAACTGATTGCCCATTTTGACCGGCTGATTGACGAATTGGACAAACAAATCGACGACCACACCCACACGCATTTGACGGCAAAGCCCAAGTGGCAGAGCAAATCAAAGGTATCGGTTCGATAACGACGGCTACGCTGATGGCGATGCTGCCCGAATTGGGGCGGTTGAGCCACAAACGGATAGCGAGTTTGGTCGGCATTGCCCCGCACCCGAGGGAGAGTGGTGAAACCAAATTCAAAAGCCGCTGCTTCGGCGGAAGGTCTGCGGTGCGTAAGGCGCTGTATATGGCTACCGTGGTAGCGACACGTTTTGAACCGCTTATTCGGGATTTCTATCAGCGCCTGCTGTCCAAGGGTAAGCCGTATAAGGTTGCCGTTACGGCATGTATGCGCAAACTGCTGACGATATTGAATGCCCGGATGCGTGATTATTTTGCCGAAAACGGTATCCAAACGTCTTGATTTGAGTTTTTGTATTTTTGCCCGACGGGGTGAAAAATACAGTTGCTACACCTTGGTTCTAAAGTTTGTGCCATCCGCAGGTGGGGTGTGTGGCGCAGCCACGAACGCGGTTGACGGGGGTGCAGGCTACGGCTTGCTATTTGTTATCTAAAAAAGTCATCAGAAAATTCTCAAGTTCTTCTTCATATGCTAGATTTGGTTTTCGGACTGATGCTGGGTTAATTTTAATAATTGCCACAAGCCATTTAACCAGATCACAGAATGCAGCTTCTACTTTCTCTTTAGTTGGATTAGCATGTAATCCAGCATTAAACAAATCAATTAATCTGTCAGTCTCTTTCCCAAGAGTTTCTAAAGAAGACATATTATTATTTTTTTCACACTCAATAGTAATGTATGCCCAAATTCTATTTTTATATTGGGTTTTTCCAACTTTTCTATCTCTCCAGGGTTTCTCTTGAGCAGGAAACAGATAGTCTGCCAATTTTTCCAAAAATCTTCTACCTGATAATGCTGCTTGGGCTAAATCTTCATCAGTCTCTGCCCTTTCTAATGTTCTAGAAGCAGCTGCTAATACATCAAAAAGCTTAGGATGAAGCTCTTCTAGTGCATAGATAATATCCGATATGTCTTCATTTTTCAGATCAAGCATGTTTGTAAAAAATTCCTCAAATGACTCAATCCTTTTGAAATGATTCAACGTATCAAAGTTATCGAATATTGTTCTTCTTGCTCCTATACATTCATGCTTTACTTTAAAACCATGTTGCACGAGCAATTCATTTTCATAATTTTCTGGATCTTCATTAAAACCATAGAATATGGAAATAATCCCGTTCTCAATACGGAACAATTCAATCAAACTGTTTCTAAAAACCTGAAGATGGATATTATTTGAGAATTTAATATCCATAGCTCCCAAATAAGGATCAAAAAAATATTAAGTTTTTTTCATGAAGTGATTGAGCTGTTTTTTATATCCATATTTTTGAAACATCCAACAAAAAAATTGTTGAAGTTAGAAATGAATTATAAAGTTTTTTTCTCTATGGATGAGATTTAGTGTGGTTGGTGTGTATATTTCTTTAAGTATTATTCTATAATCATTTATCCTCAGTGGCTTTTCACCATTGTGAATGATAACATCTCCAATAGATACGCGCATGCTACGTTTTGTGCTTTGTAATACATGAGTTTCTAAAATGGCTTTCATGATGGAAAAACCATAATAAGAACCCAAAGTTGGATGATCTGAATTAAATAAAAAAACTACGTTCATATTAATCTAACCCTAAAAAGATTTTCTAAATACTACCAAATAGACTTTCCTTAATCCCCCGTATCCTATCCCTCAACACAGCCGCCTCTTCAAACTGCAAATCCCTAGCCGCCTGCTGCATGGCTTTTTCCAGTTTGGCGATTTCTTTAATTGCGTCTTCTTCGTTGTGGATTTCGCCGACTTTAACCTTATTTTTGCCTTTCAGACGACCTTTTCCGCCGTCTTCTTCGTGGTACACGCCGTCGATGATGTCTTTGACCTGTTTTTTAATCTGCTGCGGCACGATGCCGTGTTCTTCGTTGAATTTAATCTGTTTTTCGCGGCGACGTTCGGTTTCGTCGATGGCGGCCTTCATGGAGTCGGTGATTTTGTCGGCGTACAGGATGGCGACGCCGTTCACGTTGCGCGCGGCGCGGCCTATGGTTTGAATCAGGCTGCGGTGGGAGCGCAGGAAGCCTTCTTTGTCGGCGTCGAGGATGGCAACTAGGGAGACTTCGGGGATGTCCAAGCCTTCGCGCAAGAGGTTGATGCCGACCAGTACGTCAAACAGTCCGAGCCGCAAATCTCTAATGATTTCAACGCGCTCGACGGTGTCAATGTCGCTGTGCAGGTAGCGCACTTTGATGCCGAGTTCGCTGTAATAGTCGGTGAGTTGCTCCGCCATGCGTTTGGTGAGGGTGGTAACGAGAACGCGTTCGCCTTTTTGGATGCGGTCGTTGATTTCGCTCATTAAATCGTCGACTTGGGTGGCGACGGGGCGGATGATGATTTGGGGGTCGACCAGCCCTGTGGGGCGGACGACTTGTTCGACCACTTGTCCGGCGTGTTCTTCTTCGTATTTGGCGGGGTGGCGGAAACGAAGACGGTTTGCGGCATGACTTTTTTTCAAATTCGTGGAATTTGAGCGGGCGGTTGTCGCGGGCGGAAGGCAGGCGGAAGCCGTAATCGACGAGGTTTTGCTTGCGCGATGCGTCGCCTTTGTACATGCCGCCGATTTGGGTAACGGTAACGTGGCTTTCGTCGATGAACATGATGGCGTTGTCGGGCAGGTAGTCCATCAGCGTGGGCGGCGGTTCGCCTTCTTTTTTGCCGGAGAAGTGGCGGGAGTAGTTTTCGATGCCTTTGCAGAAGCCCATTTCGTAGAGCATTTCGAGGTCGAAGCGGGTGCGCTGTTCGATGCGTTGTTGTTCGACGGGGCGTTGTTCGCGGGCGAAAAATTCGATGCGTTCGCGCAGTTCTTCTTTGATGGACTCGCAGGCGCGCAAGACGGTGTCGCGTGGGGTAACGTAGTGGCTGGACGGGAAGACGGTGTAGCGGCCGACTCGTTGGATAAGGCTGCCTGAAAGCGGGTCGAACATATCGAGGCGGTCGATTTCGTCGTCGAACAGGCTGATGCGCAAGGCGTTTTCGGAGCTTTCGGCGGGGTACACGTCAATCACGTCGCCGCGCACGCGGAAGCTGCCGCGTTTGAAGTCCAAATCGCCGCGTTCGTACTGCATGGAAACGAGCGTGGCGATGATGTCGCGCTGCTCGATGGTGTCGCCTTCTTTGACGGACAATACCATTTGTTGATACTCGGTCGGGTCGCCGATACCGTAAATGGCGGACACGGTGGCGACGATAATTACGTCGTCGCGCGTCATCAGGTTTTTGGTGGCGGAAAGGCGCATTTGCTCGATGTGTTCGTTGATCGCGCTGTCCTTTTCGATGAACAAATCTCGGCTGGGCACATAGGCTTCGGGCTGGTAATAGTCGTAGTAGGAGACGAAATATTCCACCGCGTTTTCGGGGAAAAACTCGCGCATTTCGGCGTAGAGTTGGGCGGCAAGGGTTTTGTTGTGCGCCATGATGATGGCGGGGCGGCCGCTTTGGGCGATGACGTTCGCCATGGTGTAGGTTTTGCCCGAACCGGTTACGCCGAGCAAGGTTTGATAGGCAAGGCCGTCTGAAAGTCCTTCGAGCAGGCCGGCAATGGCGGTGGGCTGGTCGCCGGCAGGGGGGAAGGGCTGGTGGAGTTTGAAGGGGGAATTTGGGTATTGGATGACTTCCATATTGCCGCCTGTTTTCGTTTCGGGGAAAAAGGAAATTATAACAAAAAGGTCGTCTGAACATTTTCAGACGACCTTTTGCGTTGTTGAAACTTAAGCCAAAGAAGCGTTTACAAATGCGGTCAATTGACCTTTTGCCAAAGCGCCGACTTTGGTGGCGACGTTTTCGCCGTTTTTGAACACCATCAGCGTCGGAATACCGCGCACGCCGAATTTGGCGGGAGTGGCTTCGTTGTCATCGATGTTGATTTTAACGACTTTCAGACGGCCTTTAAATTCGGCGGCGATGTCGTCCAAGATCGGAGCGATCATTTTGCAAGAGCCGCACCAAGGTGCCCAGAAGTCGAGCAATACGGGTACGTCGGATTTCAAAACGTCTTGTTCGAAATTTGCATCGGTGGTGTGGATAATCAGTTCGCTGCTCATGAGTCTTTCCTTTTTGTGTCAAATTGAATCAGATGTTGTGCAGGATAGGGCTTGGGGCTGAAAATTTCAAGTGTCGCAAAAGTGTAATAGCTTTTTTGTAAGGTTGCCATCGGGATTGGCTAATGTTTTTTCAGACGGCCTATCCGGCAGTTCAGCCTGCCCTAAAGCTCATCAGATGGCGCGTGTAATCGCTGGAAGGGTTGGCAAATACGGTTTCGCAGCCGCCCTCTTCGACGATTTTGCCGTCTTTCAGCACCATCACGCGGTGCGACAGGGCGCGGATGACGGCGAGGTCGTGGCTGATGATGATGAGGCTGAGACCGTGTTTTTTCTGCAAATCGGCGAGCAGCTCCAGAATCTGTTGCTGCCATTGTACGTCGAGCGCGCTGGTGGGTTCGTCCAAAACAAGGATTTTCGGGCGGACGATGATGGCGCGGGCGATGGCGAGCCGCTGGCGTTGCCCGCCGGAAAAGGCGTGCGGATAGCGTTCGAGCGCGTCTTCGGGCAGTCCGACCTGACGCAATACATCTTGCACACGCTGCCGCATTTCTGCGCGGGACAAATCGGGTTCGTGAACGCGCAGGGCTTCGGAAACGATATTAAAGACGTTCATGCGCGGGTTGAATGCGCCGAACGGGTCTTGAAACACCATTTGGATGTCGCGCCTCGATTCGCGCGTCCAGGCTTCGCCGTTGATTTTCAGACGACCTTCCGCGTCGATAAGGTGCATCACAGCTTTTGCCAGCGTGGTTTTGCCGCAGCCGCTTTCGCCGATGATGCCCAGCGTTTCGCCCGCTTTCAAATCAAAGGAAACCGGCTCCAGCAGGGTTTTGCTGCGTTTTTTGAACCAGCCCGCCGTTTCTTTGACGGCAACGGAAAGCTGCTCCGCTTGCAAGACGGTGGCGGGGTTGTCCGCCAAAGGTACGACCTTCCGCGCGGCACCGGCGTTCAAGAGCATTTTCGTATATTCGTGTTGCGGGCGGGCGAACACTTCCGCCGCTGCGCCCGTTTCGACAATGCGTCCGCCGCGCATCACGGCAACGTCGTCCGCAAAGCGGCGGACAAGGTTCAGGTCATGGGTGATGTAGAGCATGGTCATGTTGTGCGTCTGCTGCAAACGCGCCAACAAATCGAGAATCTGCGCCTGCACGGCGACATCCAAGGCGGTGGTCGGTTCGTCGGCAATCAGGAGCTTGGGTTCGGCGGCGACCGCCATCGCAATCATCGCCCGCTGCCGCTGTCCGCCGGAAAGCTGGAAGGGATAGGCAAAGGCTTTCTGCTCCGGCTCGCGGATGCCGGTTTCCGCCAAGAGTTCGACCGCCCTCGCCCATGCCTGTTTTTTGTCCAAACCCAGATGCAGGGTCAGCACTTCGGCAATCTGCGCGCCGACGCGCATCACGGGGTTGAGCGCGGTCATCGGTTCTTGAAACACCATACCGATTTCCCGCCCGCGCAGCTTTTGCAGGGCGCGTTCGGATTGGGTCAGCAAATCGTTGCCGTCGAACTTCAGACGACCTTTAAACGACACCAGCGGATTCAGCCGCATAATGCCCTGCGCCAACACGGTTTTACCGCTGCCGCTCTCGCCGACCAATGCCAGTTTCCTGCCGGTCTGTACGGTCAGGCTGACATCGTGCAGGACTTGCTTGCCGGGGAAAAAGGCGTTTAGGTTTTCAATTTCAAGGATGTTCATGCTCATTTGAGTTGAGTATATACATCAGTAGAAAACTGACTGATTTTATTAAAACATTTTTCTAAAAATGGGATTACCTCAATAGGTGTCTTTCCATCTATAACCAATTTTTTCTTTTCCACGATAGAAAAACTGACGAAATCATCATCTTCTACTCCTTTTACTTTTGCCCCTGTAACATGAATTTCGCCCATTGTACCTAAATTTGTCTCGCTTCCATCATCATTCGAAACAAAAAATGTATTTTCTTTTAAAATTACTTCTCCATTATTAACATTTATAAATTCAAAAAGAGGAACTCCTTCTGCATGTATAATGACATGATTATTTCCTTTATATTCTAATTCAATAAGCCCATTATGTTTAGCATGGTTAGTTAAACTACACATTGTTATTAACCAATCATCTCCATTATTTTTATGCGACTGTAAGCTCTCTATATAATCATAAACTTTAGGATATTCATATTGAATTCCTGATAGATTCTTATTGATACTTCCTTCAAAAATTTTTCCTTAGTCTTCCCATATGGAAAAATATATTCTATCTTTTTGGTTTAGATAACATAGAATTTATATCTTGTGCTATATATTCTAGTGAGCTTCTAAGATTTTTCAAGTATTGATTTAAACTTAACTTCATCAATAGCTTCCATTTTTTTTATTATATTTAATTCCTCTCGAATAGCTTTAAGCAATTTATCGACATGACTTTTTCTCATAACATTTCTTTCAAATAATTATTTTTGCTATCTAATCAACTTTAAATTTAATCATTGTAACAAAAGAAATTCTACAGTATCTCTTAGTGTTATCTAAGCTTTTCAGACGACCTCTGATTCAAACCCGCAAACCGAGGTCGTCTGAACGCTTAATTATTTCTGAAACTGCTCTTTCAACACCCGTTTCAACACTTTGCCTGTGGCGTTTTTCGGCAGCTCGTCTTTAAAGTAAATCTGTTTGGGGATTTTGAAATTCGCCAAATGTCCGCGCAAATGGGCGCGCAAATGGGCGCGCACGTCGGCTTCATCCAACGTTTCGCCGTCTTTGAGTTGGATAAAGGCGATGATTTCTTCATCGGCGTATTGGTCTTTCACGCCGATAACGGCTGCGGCTTCGACGGCGTCGAGTTTGTAAATCGCCTCTTCGATTTCACGCGGATAAACGTTTTGCCCTTTGGAAATAATCAGGTCTTTTTTGCGGTCGACGATAAAGATAAAGCCGTCTTCGTCTATCGTGACAAAATCGCCTGTTTTCAGCCAGCCGTTGACGATGGCTTCGTCGGTGGCATCGCGCATATTCAGGTAGCCCTGCATGACCGACCCGCCTTTGACGATGAGTTCGCCCACTTCGCCCGTCGGCACTTCGACCAATTCGTCGTTGACGGCTTTGACTTCCAATCCGGGCAAGGCGATGCCGACGCTGCGGGCTTTCTGCCTTTCGGGCGTGTTGACGGCGACGACGGGCGAGCATTCGCTCAAGCCGTAGCCTTCCAAAAGCTTGGCACGCGGGAACTTCGCTTTAAAGTCGAGAATGGTTTGTTCCGCCAAAGGCGCGCCGCCGCTGATAAACAGACGGACGCGGTTGAACCATCTGAAATACCAAGGGATTTTCGCTTTGCTCATAGCGGTGTAAATCGCGGGTACGCCCAAAAACACGGTCGCGCGTTTGAATAAAACCTGTTTCAAAACGTTGGAGAACGGGAAAACGGATTTCACCAAAATAATCGAACACGCCATATAAATCGGCAGCAATACCATGGCCGTCAGCGTAAAGCTGTGGAACATCGGCAGGAACACGACGAAGCGGTCGCGTTTGGTAATCTTAAAGATGCGCTCGATACCTTCAAGGTTGGAAAACAGGTTGCCATAGCTGATCAACGCGCCTTTGGGATGGCCTGTCGTGCCGGAAGTGTAAATAATATGCGCCAAATCATCGATTTTCGGCTGGCGGCTCAAATCGGGGGTACCCGAAAAACGGCGCGCTTCTTCAAAACGAACATCGGCTTCGTCCGCCGCTTTCGCCTCGCCTATCCAAATGATTTTCTCGACGCGGGTCTGTTTTTTCAGCCCCTTCAATTCTTTCTGCAAACCTGCCGAAGCAAACATAAACCTTGCTTTGCAGTCGTTCAAAATATACGCGTATTCGTTGTTTTTCAAAAACGTATTCATCGGTACGGCAACCGCGCCGATGGCGGAGACGGCAAAATAAGCGCTGATAAATTCGGGCGAATTGGATACCGCCAAAGCGACTTTGTCGCCGAATTTGACGCCCATATTTTGCAGATATGCGGCTACGGCATCGACTTCTTGCCTGAGCGCGTGGTAGGTGGTTTTTTCTTTGTCATTGAACACCGCAGTACCTTTGCCGTTTTTACGGCAGGCAGCGGCCAGCATTTCGTAGAAATTTGTGTTGTGTGTTTGATTCATTGTAATTCTTCAAAAATTAAGTGAGTAAAATATTATAGAGGTCGTCTGAAACTTCCAAAGGCGCGGGTCGCGCATTGATGTACGCCCGCAAAGACTCCGTGCTTATACTATCCCCTAGCGCGCACGTCAAACGCCTGACGCAAGCCCTCGCCTATCATCACCAGCAAAAGCAGCATAACCGTCAGCGTACCGACGGTGGACAAGCCTATCCACCAAGCGTCTAAGTTATCCTTGCCCTGAGCCAAGAGTTCGCCCAAGCTCGCCTGCGACGCGGGAACACCCAAACCGAGGAAATCCAAGCTGGTCAGCGCCAGCACCGCGCCGGAGATGCGGAAAGGCAGAAACGCCAATACGGGCGTCAGGCTGTTGGGCAGGATGTGCCGCCACATAATCGCGCGGTTGCCCACGCCCATCGAACGCGCCGCCAAAACGTAATCTGCCTGACGGTTTTTCAAAAATTCGGCGCGGACGTAGTCCGACAGCCCCATCCAGCCGAACAGCGACAGCAACACCAGCAATATCAGCAGACTGGGATTGAAAAACGAAGACAGGATAATCAAGAGGTAAAGCTCCGGCATCCCGCCCCAGATTTCGATAAAACGCTGCATCAAGAGGTCGGTCTTGCCACCGAAATAACCCTGCACCGCGCCGGTGATCACGCCGATTACGGTCGTTACAAAAGTCAGCGCAAGGGCAAACAACAGGGAATCGCGGAACCCGTAAACCAAACGCGCCAAGACATCGCGACCGCGGTCGTCTGTACCGAGCAAGTGCCTTTCGGACGGACTTGCAGGGTCGGGTTGCGTGTCGAAATCATTGAGCGTATCGGCATCGTAGGGATTGGGCAGATAAACGGCGTAATTGCCGTTTGACGTGATGTTGCCGCGTATTAGCGGATCGAGGTAATCGGCAGGCGTATCGAAATCGCCGCCAAACACGGTTTCGTTGTATTCGTTTACCAGCGGAAAATAATATTCGCCCTGATAACGTATCCACAAGGGCTTGTCGTTGCTCCACAAAGGCGCAAGCAGCGCAACGGCGAACAAAACGGCTAAAACCCGCAACGCGAACCAGCCGCGTTTGTGTTGCTTGAATGCCTGCCAAGTGGGGTTTGAGGTGTGTGTTTTCATGGTTTGGAAAGGTTTTTCAGTCATGATTCGGAAACATTTTTTTCAGACGACCTATTTCTGTCCGCCGAAATGAATGCGCGGATCGACCCACGAATAAGAAATATCCGACACCAATTTCGCCAACAAACCCATCAGTGTGAACACATACAGCGTCCCCATCACCACTGGATAATCGCGCTTCATCACCGCCTCGTAGGAAAGCAGCCCCAGCCCGTCGAGCGAGAACAAGGTTTCAATCAGCAGGCTGCCGGTGAAAAACGCGCCGATAAAGGCAGCGGGAAAGCCGGTAATCAGCGGAATCATCGCGTTGCGGAAAACGTGTTTCCACAAAATCTGTTTTTCCGGCAAACCCTTGGCGCGGGCAGTATAGACATATTGGCGGCGGATTTCTTCAAGAAACACGTTTTTCGTCAACACCGTCGTTACCGCCAGACTGCCCGCCACCGAAGCCGTAATCGGCAGCGCCATATGCCACAGATAATCCTTGATTTTGCCCGCCCACGACAGCGTGTCGAAATCATCGCCGACCAAACCGCCCTGCGGGAACCACGCAAAAAAGCTGCCACCGCCGAACAACACCAGCAGCACCAAACCCAACACAAACGGCGGTATGGTATAACCGACCAGCACCACCATCCCCGTTACCGCATCAAAACGGCTGCCGTCGCGCACCGCCTTGGCAATGCCCAACGGAATACAAATCAGATAAGTCAGGAAAAACGTCCACAAGCCCAAACTCATCGACACCGGCATTTTCTGTTTGACCAGCTCGAACACGGTTTCATGATGGAAAAACTCTTGCCCAAATCAAAACGGGCAAACCGCCACAACATATCCGCAAACCGTGTCAACGGCGGCTTGTCAAAACCGTACAGCGCATTCAACGCCGCCAAATCTTCCGGGCTGATGCGGTTGCCGTTTTTCATGATATTGCCCGCCGTCGCATTCGCCGTCTCGCCGCTGACCGCACCATGCGTCAACTGCTGCACCATCTGCTCCACCGGCCCGCCCGGCACGAATTGGATAACGGCAAAAGTAATCACCAAAATCCCCAACAGCGTGGGGATTAGGAGTAATAGGCGGTGGAGGATGTAACGGTACATATTAATATCCCTCAAACACGACTTCGCATTTGTTTTTCCCATTCCGAACATAATTTTCGGAAAGAGCGACTGTTAGAAAAGGCTTGTTGTAAATTCATCTCTCGCACGAATGCTGGCTGCTCTGTTGTTTCCCCATAAGAATTTGTTGACATATGGTTTTTAATCCATCCTTTTGCGTTTCTGACTCGTTCGGCCTCTATAACCTCTTCAGGATTAAATTCAAAACCATGTTTCCCGTTTAATGATTCTGCAGAAGCTATGAACCAAGCTTCAAATTCCATATTTGCTAAAACAACAGAAATTGGGCGGTGAGGAATGCATTGTTTTGCACGTTGTAGAATTCTCGCTCCCAAATCCGCAGGACAATCATCGTCAGCATCTAACAATATTAAGATCCACCCCTCATTTCCACACTTTGCGGCAGCAAGTTGTAAATATCGCCTGAACTCATCATTTGTTGATAAATTGATCTCTTTTTACTCTAATAGGTTCTTCAATAATTGGATAAGATAAATCAGATGTTTTCCATGTATGTAATCTTTTTAATAGGACTGGTAAAGCTTTGACTTCACCTTGCCCTTCAACAATACAAGCAATTTTCATTCCATTATTTCTCCAAATAGATCATCTTGCTTACCATTAAATTGGTTTTCTAAATATTCACTATCTGGAGCTAGTTGATTCAATCTTAGCAATTCACCAGCAGAAAAAAGATGTTTTCTTATCATCTCCATAGATGCCTGGTCAAGCGGAGCAATATATGTCTCACCACCTTTTGATGTAACAGTTAAAATTTGATTAGGAGAAATATTTGTATCATCAAGAAGATCAGGGCTATGGCTGGTTACTATAATTTGTGTTTCTTGTGCTGCCGCAAACAATGCTTCTCTCAAAGCCGTACTTGCTGCTGGATGTAGAGCAGTCTCTGGCTCTTCTATAGCAACTAAAGTGGGAGAATAATCATTATTCCTTTGAAACAAAGCAGTAAGGATACCAAGTGCACGCAACGTCCCATCTGACATATTCTGAGCTAAAAAACGCCAAGGGTGTCTAGCTCCTGCCATTTCTTGTCTAAATTCCAATGTTTCCATAGGACCAATCTGCTTACGTTCTACCCCATGTACCATAGGCACTACGATCTGTAAATATTTTTCAATGTTCTGTATCTGTTTTTTTTGTGATATTCGTTCTAAATGACCAATTACGCTAGCAATATTTTCTCCAGAAAATTTCAGCAACTGCCCGTCTTGGGGTTTCTGCAATTCTTTCATAGTATCTGGGTTTAAACTGTAGAAACTCATTGAGGATAATGCGTCGAAAACGTCCCTGAATGCCCGCAATCCAGAAACAGCTACTAATGCCAATCTATCAGTGGTAATAGCTGGAAAAGTAGATTCACTAGTATCCTTAAGCTTGCCCCGATTAATTCTATAAAACGGTCCTTTACCTATTCCACTTATTACACATTCTTCCGTTTTTACCTCATAACCACGATCTTTTAATGCCCCCACGTCAAAAGCAAAATGACCTGTTTTCCCATCAGGCAAAACAAATTCTAAACGGATACCAAAGTGAGTAGGATGCCCACTTGAACGACGTCGTACATCATTTAAACCACCTCGCTCATTCAATGCATTTTCAAGAGAACCATTTAATGAATCCCGTACTAGGTGTAAGGCATCTAAAAAATTACTTTTTCCTGAACCATTTCCACCTACCAAATAAGTCAAAGCCCCTAAGTTAACATTGCAATAGCCAATACTTTTGTAATTTCTTAGTATGACCTTTTTTATAAAAATCGAATGACCCACAATCAAAACTCCTTTAAAAATAATGTAATAAAAACTATCTTATGAATTTATTTATATTACACTTTTGAATACTTTTCAGACGACTTCCCTTATTTCTCCAACGCCTCTTGCAATTTCTTCTCAATCAAATCCGCGTCAAACGATTTGGCAATCAGCTCGAAGCGCGAGTCGCGCCGCCATGAGACTTGGTTAGCGCCCCACTGCCCGTCCACCCAGTTGAGCCACACCCATGTGCCGAGCACTTGGAACACACCTTTGGCGCGGACGAGGCCGTCTGTGAATTTGGGCAGATCGTTGAAGAAGTTGGTCAGCTTTTCGCCGTCGAAATCGCGTCCGGCGGGGAAAGTGAAACCTTGCGACTGGAAGCCCATGGTGTTGTCCGGCAGGGCCTTGAGGCGGTAGCGTGATTTTTCGATAACGGGAATATCGAGCCATTGGATGTCGAGCTGTGCGTTTTGGACTTCAACCACTTTGGCTTTGGGCGGGAACAGTTTTGCCGCTTTGTCGTGAAATTCGGCAAGCTGTTCGGGGGTGCATAAATCGGTTTTGCTGGCGACCAATACGTCGCAGATGCCGATTTGGTCTTTATACAATGCCTGCTGCGCGTAATCGGGGTTGATGAACTGGCGCGGATCGACAACGGTAAAGACGGCGCCGATTTCCAGAAGGCTGTCCAGCGGTTTGGCTTTCAATTCGTCGATGACGCTGGCGGCGTGCGCCAGTCCGCTGGCTTCAATCATCAGGCGGTCGGGCTTGGCGTCGCGCAGCATTTTCTGCACGGTTACACCCATTTGCGGGCCGGCTGTGCAACACAAACAGCCGCCGGCGATTTCTGCCACGGGGATGCCGTTGTCGCTCAATACCGCGCCGTCAATGCCGATTTCGCCGAACTCGTTAACGATGATGACCCATTTTTCGTTCGGGTCTTTCTGCTCCATCAGGCTTTTGAGCGCGGTGGTTTTGCCTGTTCCCAGAAAACCTGAAATCAGGTGGACTTTGGTTTTTTTCACTTCTGACATTTTTTACAGATTCCAGTTAAAACAACGTGTTCTTCTTTCAGCGCAAAGCCGCTCTCGGCAACGCCTGCGCGCAATGCCGCCCACTCGTGGCTCAGGGTTTGCTCGTCCGCCGTGCCGCATTCGGTGCAGACCAAAATAAACGCGCTGTGGTGCGCTTCGGCTTCTTCGTGGTCGTGGCAATGGTCGTCGCACTCGTGCTGCGCGTGGCTGCACAAAATATAGCCGTTGACCGCCGCCACTTTGTGCAAAACGCCCTGCTCCGCCCAAAAATCAAGGGCGCGGTAGGCCGTCGGCGGCGCAACCACGCCCTCGCTTTGCTGCTGCATCTGCGACAAGACGTTGTAGGCTTTAATCACGCCGCTTTGCTGCAAAACGATATCGAGCACCTGCTCGCGCAAAGCGGTTACCTGTACGCCGTCACGGCGTGCCTGTTCGAGGATTTTTTGTTTGATTGCGTGTTTCATAAAGGCTTTCAGACGACCTTAAAATTCTGAATGGAAAGGATTATATTATAACGTGTTTCTGTTTGGTTCAAACTGCTGTTGTTTTCAGGAGCGAAAAACATGGGGAAATCCTTGGAAACAGCGAATAATAATCCTCCTTCAAAATCCAAATACCTAAAAATAAACCTGTCATTTTACCGAGAGGAATGACTCTTCCCCCTTTGTATCTGTTTGGAGGATTAAAAATTTCAAAACAAAGGTCGTCTGAAGTTTCAGGCAACTTTTTTGTTGTTTTTCCAACTTATTCATACTAAAACGAAAATTTTTACTTATACCGGATAATTTGTGTGTTAGTATCCAAACACTAAATTGTTGACAATACAGCCCGATCCCGACTACCGGCTTTGCCGTGTATAGCCGCTTTCGGAGCGGATATAAAAAGTCGGACGGCGATTGCCGACAAAACCAAAAACAAGTCAACCAAAGGAGAAATTATGAACCACGACACATCATATTCCGGTATGCACAAGCCGTCGTCGGACTTTGAAAGCCGTGAGGCGTATTTGGAACACGAGCTGCAAATCATGCAGCCTAAACGCTGGCGGCTCAATCTGCCGTTTCGCGATTACCGCTTCGAACCTGAAGACCTGATTCCCGCCATAGCGGGAACCATCGGCAAAGTGGTGATGGTCAGTGCAGTGGCGGCGGCGTTTGCCGTGCCGTTGGGGCTGCCCGACACCTTTCTGCCGCAAAACGTCCGTTACGAGCTGCTGATTGCATCCGTCTTTATCCTGCTGCTTTCCGGCCTCTTTCTGCCCACTTCCAACTTACCCGGTACACACGGGCCGTTGATTCCGTTGATTCCCGTCGTCGTTGCCGCAGGCGGACATCCGCTGGCTTTCGGTTTGTTGATCGGGGTGTTCGGCTTCTTGTTGGGCATTACCAAGGGCGGCAGCCTGATGGCGAAACTGACGAGCAACGGCGTATGCGGCGGGCTGCTGCTGTATCTGGGCTTCGTCGGTACGACCGGACAGGTTAAAAAACTCTTTGAATGGGCAGGCGGTTTTGACAAAAGCTACATCGCCTTCATCGTGATAATCGGCACTATCCTGCTCTATGCGCTGCTGGAACATTGGCGCAAGCGTTGGCTTGCCGTCCCATTGGGCTGCGTGCTGGCAGGCTTTACCGCCTATCTTTTGGGTGCACCGTTTTCCTTCCAAACCGCTCCTGGCCTGCCGCCCATGAGTCCTGCCTACTGGTGGGGTGAAAATACCGGCTGGATGATGGGTTTACCGACGATGAACAGCTTTTTGGTCGTATTCCCCTTTGCCGTACTCGCCGTCGCCATGTGGTCGCCTGATTTCTTAGGGCATCAAGTGTTCCAAAAAATCAGCTATCCCGAGCGATCCGAAAAAGCCTTGATGAACATCGACGACACCATGTTCACCTGTTCCGTCCGCCAAGTCGCAGGCTCTATATTGGGCGGCGCGAACTTTACATCTTCATGGGGAACCTATATCGTTCCCGCCTCCATCGCTAAACGCCCGATTCCCGCAGGCGCGATACTGACTGCCTTGTTCTGTATCATTGCATCCGTCTGGGGCTATCCCATGGATTTGGCGATTTGGCAGCCAGTATTGAGCGTTGCGCTGATTGTCGGCGTCTATGTCCCGCTTTTGGAAGCAGGTATGGAAATGACGCGCAAGGGCAAAACCACTCAGTCTGCCGCCATCGTTGTCTTCTCCTCTGCACTGGTCAACCCCGTTTTCGGCTGGTCGCTGACCATGCTGTTGGATAACTTGGGCTTGATCGGATGCAAAGAACGCAGCGCGGAACTCGGGTTTATGGGTCGCGTCGTCGTACCTACCGTCGGCTTTGTCATTCTCTGCGCAGCAATGGGCGCAGTAGGCATGCTGCCCGGTATTCCCGCCTTCCTCGAGCAGTTTAGAAATCTGCATTAATAAAGCAGCACCAGCGTTTCAGACGACCTTTTTAGAACTAAAGGTCGTCTGAAAACCGCGAATTGCGGATAAGTCGGATAATCGACATTGGTTTGAAGTTTTAAAATAAAAGGTCGTCTGAAAAACTGATTTTCAGACGACCTTTCGTTATCTCAGATATTTAAGACAATAGATATAGATTAGGTATAGTGGATTAACTATAAACCAGTACGGCGTTGCCTTGCCTTGCCGTACTATCTGTACTGTCTGCGGCTTCGTCGCCTTGTCCTGATTTAAATTTAATCCACTATAACGTCATATCAGAAAAAAGCTTTTCGCAATTTACCGGCTGACTACGTCCTCCCCCTGTTTGGACACCAAAAGCTGGTCGATTTTCAGATTTTCGGTGTCGATGATTTCAAATTTATAGCCCGCATAAACCAAAAAATCAGTGCGTTTCGGGATTTTGCGCAGGGAATACATCATAAAGCCGGCGATGGTTTCGTAGTTTTCCGAATTGGGAAATTCTACGATATCCAACGCGCGCATGACGTCGGCGAGCGGGGTCGCGCCGTCCACCAGCCAAGTGTCTTCGGTGCGGCGGATAATTTGCGGCTCTTCTTCGGTATTGACCAGCTCGCCCATGACGATGCTCATCACGTCTTTCAACGTTACCACGCCGACCACCAGCGCGTATTCGTTCACTACCACGGCAAAGTCTTCGCCGGAAGTTTTGAAGGTTTCCAAGACATCGTAAAGCGACAGCGTGTCGGGGATGAACAAGGCTTTGCGCAACACGCGCTTGTCGGTCAGGCGGACGTCTTTTTCTTTTAAAAACAATGTTAAGAGCGTGTGTGATTCGATGTAGCCGATGACGCGTTCCAAATCGCCGTCGCACACCAAGAATTTGTTGTGCGGTTTTTCCGACATCATTTCCAACACGGTATCGCTGCCGTCGTTTTTATCGAAATAGGCGATGTATTCGCGCGTACTCATGGTGGAAGTCACCGTGCGTTCCTGCATGTCGAAGATATTTTCAATCAGGTAGTGTTCCTGCTCTTTCAACACACCCGCCTGCGCGCCCGCATCGACGACGGCGTAAATGTCTTCCGAGGTCAGCTGCTCTTGGCGGACGGTGGAAATTTTGAAGAGTTTGAATATCGCGTTCGCCAGTCCGTCAAATATCCAAACGAAAGGCTTTAGGATAAAAATCAAAAACATCATCGGACGCACGATGCGCACCGCCACCGCTTCGGGATGGGTCATCGCCACGCGCTTGGGCATCAAGTCGGCAATCAGGATGAAGCTGCCCGTAACCAGCGCGAACGTCAGCAGCGACGCGGCGGTACTGCCCCAACTGCCCGCGTTTGCCAACAAACCGCCGAAATAAGGGCGCACCGCCGCTTCGCCGACGATACCGGCGAGAATGGCGACGGCGTTCAAACCGATTTGGACGACGGTGATGAAGCTGCCCGGTTGCTGCTGCATATTGAGCACGTCGAGCGCGCGGGTGTCACCGCCGTCTTTTGCCATCACTTGCAATTTGATTTGCGCGCCGAGGCAAGCGCGAGTTCGGAGCAGGAAACGAATGCGCTGATGACGATCAGCAGGACCAATAACAATAAGGCTTCGAGAATATTCATGAAAAACGGTGTGTAACAGTGTGTGTGGCAAACAGAAGACATTTTAGCATTAAAGGTCGTCTGAAAAATTCAGACGACCTTTTTAGATTGGGCGGCAGATTGTCTTTCGCCCTCAAACCTATGGTCTAACCTTTGGCGGTAAAGCGTTTGTTGATGCGCAGGCGTTCGCCGCGGCCGGCTTTTTTGATTTCCAGCCAGTCGGAGAAGATGGCGTGGATAAGGTGGCGTATGGTTTCGAAGCCGTATTGCTGCGGGTCGGTACCTTCTGCGGTCAGTTGCTTGGAGACGTCGCTCAAACGCGCCCAGCCTTGTTCGTCAGCGTAGGTATCGACTGCCTGCTGCACGGCGGGGATAACGCGGGTTACGGGCAGTTTGCTGCTTTTGGTGGACGGTTCGGGTTTGGCGGGTGTCGGTTGTGCGGTGTCTGCCGATGGGCTTGGCGCGGTGTTTTCGTTTTTGGCTGGGTTGGTTTTTTTGCCACGCGTTTTGCGTTTTTGCGCGGCGTTGGGGTCGTCTGAAACGGTTTCTTCTGCCTGATGGGTTGCCACTGGGTTTTCAGACGACCTCTCTGCCGGCTTGTCGGCGGATTTGCGGCGGCGGACTTGGAGTTGGTTGTTGTCGGTGCGGTGTTCGAAGATGTCGAAGGATTTGATGAGGTCGGAGAGTTTGCCGTAGCCGTACAGCCTTGAGTCGAAATCGGGATTGATTTTGCTGATGTAGCTGCCGATGGGGCCGAGGTTCGCCCAGCCGAGGTCATCGGCGTTTTCGCGCACGGCGCGTTTGAGCAGGGACAGCGCGTCAGGGGCGGCGGCGGAGTTGTTTTTGCCGTTGTTCTTCTCTTTTTCTTGGCGTTGTTTTTCGGGACGGAAGATTTCGGTGTAGATGAATTTGTCGCAGGCTTTGCGGAAGGCTTCGGGCGTTTTCTTTTCGCCGAAACCGTACACGGTCAGCCCGCTTTCGCGCAGGCGGCTTGCCAGGCGGGTGAAGTCGGAATCGCTGGATACGATGCAGAAGCCGTCGAAATTGCCGCTATACAGTAAGTCCATCGCGTCGATGACCAACGCCATATCAGTGGCGTTTTTGCCTTTGGTGTAGGCGAATTGTTGGACGGGGATGATGGCGTGGGGCAGGAGGGCGGCTTTCCATTTGGGAAAGGCCGTGGCTCCAGTCGCCGTAGATGCGTTTGACGCTGGCGATGCCGTATTTGGCAACTTCTTCGAGCAGGCGGTCGATGATGTCGGCGGGGGCGTTGTCGGCGTCGATAAGGACGGCGAGTTTTTTGTTGGCCAATGTGGTCATGGGGACTCCGTGGTGTTCATGTCAGTCGAGGTCGTCTGAAAACCGGTTTTCAGACGACCTCGATTTTTAGAGCATATCTTGTATGGCGGCGCGTTCTTCTTCCAGCTCCGCCAGTGTCGCGGCGATGCGTTGGCGGCTGAACTCATCCGACAAGTCCAAGCCTTGGACGATGCGGTAGCTGCCTTCGTCGCAGACGACAGGGAAGCCGAAAACCAAACCTTCGGGGATGCCGTAAGAGCCGTCGGAGGGGACGCCCATCGTGATCCATTTGCCGCTGCTGCCGAGCAGCCAGTCGCGCAGGTGGTAGATGGCGGCGTTCGCAGCGGAGGCGGCGGACGACGAACCGCGCGCGGCGATGATGGCGGCACCGCGTCCGGCAATTTTCGGCATGAATACTTCGGTGTTCCAATCGGGTTCGGTAATCATGTCTTGGACGGATTCGCCGTTGCTGGTGGCGTAGCGGTAGTCGGCGTACATGGTCGGGCTGTGGTTGCCCCAGACACACATTTGCTCGATGGAAGGAATCGGGCGGTTGATTTTCTCGGCGACTTGGCTGACGGCGCGGTGGTGGTCGAGACGCATCAGGGCGGTAAAGTTTTCCGGCGGGATGTCGGGCGCGGATTTCATGGCGATGTAGGCGTTGGTGTTGGCGGGGTTGCCGACGACGAGGACTTTGACGTTGCGGTTTGCAACTTTGTTCAACGCCGCGCCTTGTACTTTGAAATTTCGGCATTGGCGTGCAGCAGGTCGGCGCGTTCCATGCCTTGCGTACGCGGGCGCGCACCAATCAACAAAGCGATGTCGGCATCTTTGAAGGCGACTTCGGGGTCATCTGTGGCGAAGATGTCGTCAAGGAGCGGGAAAGCGCAATCCTGCATTTCCATAATCACGCCGCGCAATGCCTGCTGCGCCTGAGGCAGGTCGAGCAGTTGCAGGATAACGGGTTGGTCGCGTCCGAGCATAATGCCGCCGGCGATACGGAACAGGGTAGCATAGGCAATTTGGCCTGCGGCGCCGGTAACGGCGATTCGGACGGGAGGCTTGAGCGTCATATTTTTCCTTTTGAAGTCGTTGTTTTACTTGATTTACGAATTATAACAGCATTGAGTAAGGGAGAATGAAAAGGTCGTCTGAAACTGGGAATAGGATTTCAGACGACCTTTTTGATTTTGGCAAATGCTGAAATTCTGCCTACGGCAGGAGTTTGCCCGGATTCATGATGTCGTGCGGGTCAAGCTGGGCTTTGATGGCACGCATCAGGGCGATTTCGGACGGAGTGCGGACGCTGGGGAGCCAGTGTTTTTTGATGGTGCCGATACCGTGTTCCGCCGCGATGGTGCCGTGGCAGGCGAGGATGTGTTCATAGACGATAGTGTTCACGGCATCTTCGTAGCGGTAAGCATCGTTGCTCAATACGTCGGGCAGGAAGGTGTTGTAATGCAGGCTGCCGTCGCCCAAATGTCCGAAGCAGACAATTTGTATGCCGGGGAAACGGGCTTCCCAAGGCGGGGGCGCATTGACGGACAAAGGCGGCGACTTGGGCGATCGGGACGGCGATGTCGTGTTTGATGCTGGTGCCGAGCTTGCGTTGGGATGCAGAAATGTTTTCACGCAGCGTCCACAGATCGAGGCGTTTTTGTTCAGATTGCGCGATGATGCTGTTTTCTTTGCCGTTTTGATAGAGAAACTCGGCAAGTTTTTCGTCGAGCGCAGCATCAGGAACGGAGTCAGTCAGTTCGAGCAGAACGTGCCAGTTTGCATCGGTCGGCTGTTTCAGATGACTGAACTCGGAAGACAATGCCAAAGCGTAGCGGCTGATCAGCTCGAAACTGGTGAGGCGTTCGGCAAAATGCCCTTGTACGGCTGTTAAAAGCTGTACGGCAGATTCGATGTCATCCAGACCTACCCACGCGGTCGCTATGGTTTGCGGGCGGGCGAAGAGTTTGAGCGTGGCGGCGGTGATAATGCCGAGCGTGCCTTCACTGCCGATAAAGAGGTGGCGCAGGTCGTAACCGGTGGTATTTTTGTGCAGCGGTTGGAGATGGGAAACAAGTTCGCCATTGGGCAGGACGACTTCCAAACCCAATACCAAGTCGCGCATACTGCCGTAGCGTAAAACGTTTAATCCGCCGGCGTTACAGGCGATGTTGCCGCCGATTTCGCACGAGCCTTCGCTGGCGAGACTGAGTGGAAACAGTCTGCCTGCTTCGGCTGCCGCTTTTTGGACGTTTTGCAGGATTACACCCGCTTCGACGGTGATGCTGTTGTCTGCAAGGTTGATTTCGCGGATGCGGTTGATTTTGGAGAGATTGAGCAGTACGCCACTGGAGGCTACCGCCGCGCCGCACAAACCGGTATTGCCGCCCTGCGGGGTAACGGGGATACGGTGCTCAAAACAAAACCGCATGATTTTTTGTACATTTTCTATGGAATGCGGTTGCAAGATGATGTCCGGTTCGGAAACAAAGCGGCGGCGCTGGTCGTTTAACAGGGCCGGAGTGGCTTCGAGGATTTCAGCGGGGGAAAGGAATTCAAGAAAACGGTCGTACAGATTGGGCATAACGGGAAGCAAGGATGGTTTATGTGTGTACGGAGGATTATATAGCGGATAAGGGGAACGAAAAACGGTAAAGGTCGTCTGAAAAATAAAAAAGCAGGATACAATCTGTATCCTGCTTTTTTAACTGTAAAAATATTATTTTGCAGCAGAAGCGGCTTCAGTAGCAGCAGAGGCAGCTTCGGTAGCGGCAGAAGCGGCTTCAGTAGCAGCAGAGGCAGCTTCGGTAGCAGCAGCTTCGGTAGCAGAAGCAGCAGCTTCAGTAGCAGCAGAGGCAGCTTCAGTAGCAGCAGAGGCAGCTTCGGTAGCAGCAGATGCAGCTTCAGAAGCGGCAGAAGCAGCAGTGTCAGCAGCTTTGTCGCCACAAGCAGCCAGAGCCAAAGAGAACAGAGCAGCAGCAATCAGAGATTTTTTCATTTTGAGACCTTCTTTAAATCGATTTAAATAAAAACGGAACGATTGAAAACGGCATAAAGCCGTTCCCTTAGAGTAAAAATTCATTGCTGAATTTCCTGCATTATGCCCCACAGGATGGCTCGGCGCAACGATACAGACGAATTAGTAATCTTTTAGTAACTTCTAATCAATCCGGAATGGACGAAAGTTGTGGAAGAAACTAATCCACATAGATTGTTACATAGGGTACATTTGAAATAAACTGTATAGTAAAATTTATTGATTTCATGTATTTATAATTAAATAATGCACAATCTGCCTCTATTTCTGATTTGTTTGAATAACCTGCATAAAACCATTATGCATAGAAATACAAGTTGTAAAAAAGTTACACAATTATAAAAATTATCAAAATTTACACTTCCGTCTGTCGTAGGTTAAATATTATTTATCTGGATTAACGGTTGTTAATTTGTGAATATTAGGATAAATCTCCGTACATGACGGCGGTGTGTTAAAATGTTTCGGATTTGTTGGCAGAGGGTTGTCAATAAAGCCTGTTTTGATAAACGGTCATGATAAAGGATAAAGAATGGCTATTAAAAAAAATTCCGTGGTTTCGCTTCACTATGAAATGTACGATGCGGATAACCAACTGCTGGACAAAACCGAAGAACCCATCGCCTATCTGCACGGCGGATATGACGGCATTTTCCCTTTGGTGGAAGAAGCTTTGCACGAGAAAAACGTCGGTGATACCGTTGAAGTCGCGCTGTCTCCCGATGATGCGTTCGGCGAACAAGATCCCGGCCTGGTGCGTATCGAAGATGTCAGCGTATTCCCGGTTGAAGTGGAAGTCGGCATGATGTTCGAAGCCGATGATCCTGAAACCGGCGATGTCTTGGTTTATCGCGTAACCGATGTAGCAGACGGCAAAGCCGTAGTAGACGGCAACCATCCGCTTGCCGGCATGAAAATCTTGTTCAAAGCGACAGTTGACAGCGTGCGCGATGCGACTGAAGAAGAAATCGTACACGGCCACGTTCACGGTCCGCACGGTCATCATCACTAATTAATCTAATTTGAAACAATAAAAGGTCGTCTGAAAACAGGATTGGGTTTCTGTTTTCAGACGACCTTTTTATATCCTGCAAACCCATACCCAAATATAGATGAAACATTCCGACAACTATCAAAATTGAGCTGCCCCCTATCGCCCAAAAATTTTGGGATAAGTCAAACTAAGCAGGGAAATTCTGGTCTGAAGGGTTGTTTTCTCTGAATTATGGGAAACATTCAATCTTATTTATATTAAGATTCGGTTTATTGTAAACAGGCGAATTGTGTCATGAGCGAACATTTGGAAGAGCAGGCTGCAGGCTTGGGTATTGATTTGGGTTTCCACGACATCGGTGGAATTTATCATGCGGCCAAGCCCGAGGTTTTGGAAGGGATTATTAAGGCTTTGCAGCAGGACGGTTTTTCAGACGACCTTTATGCGGATACTTTGGTCGCACATGAAAACGGTCGGGAATCTTTGCGACTGCCTTCTGAGTTTCATGGCGGGACTGAAATTTGCTTGGAGGACGAAGCGGGCGGACGGCAGGTTTTGGTGTTAAACCATGGCGAGGACAGCGAGCTTTGGGTTGCGCTGCCGGCTTTGGCTTTCGGCTATTACACATTGGTTGCAGAAGTAGAAGGCATTGTCCGCAAGGTGCGGCTGGTGGTTGCGCCGCAGTCGGTTTATCAACCCAAAATGCTGGAACACGGTTTGCGGATGAACGGGTTGACGACGCATTTGTACAGCCTGCGTTCGCAGCGGAACTGGGGCATCGGGGATTTTACCGATTTGCTGGATTTGATGGCGTTTGCGGCGGATAAGCAACTGGATTTTGTCGGCATCAATCCGTTGCACGCGCTTTTCAGCGCCAAGCCTGCTTTTGCCAGCCCGTACAGCCCGTCTTCGCGCGAATGGCTCAATCCGATTTATCTGGATGTGGAGAAGGTTGGCGCATTCTCTTACAACGAAAAGCTGAAAAACTGGCTCAAGCAGCCGAATATCTGCCAGCGCATTGCGGCGTTGCGGATTACGGAAACCGTCGCTTATACGGCGGTTTGGGCGTTCAAGCGCGATGCTTTGCAAAGGCGTTTGATGCGTTCGAAAGCGACGGATGCGAAGCCGCCGAACAAGAGCGGGCGGCGTTTGACGCCTTTGTTGAAGAACGCGGCGAGGCTTTGGAAGGCTTCGGCTTGTTTGAGGCTTTGGATCAGTATTACAACCGCTCCGGCGAAGTGGGTTGGCTGTCTTGGCCGTCGGAGTTTCATGATCCGAATGGCGAGGCTGTTCAACGATTTGCACAGGGACACCGCCGCGAAATCCGTTTTTATATGTGGCTGCAATGGCTTTGCGCGGAGCAGTTGCGCGAAGTGAACGAAGCGGCTGCGGCGGTCGGCGTGAAGCTCGGCATTTACGGCGATTTGGCGGTCGGCGTGGCACGCGGCAGCGCGGATACTTGGCTCAATCGCGCCGACTACTGCATGGATATGGCGGTCGGCGCGCCGCCCGATCCGTTCAGCCCGACGGGGCAAAACTGGAATTTGCCGCCGCTCAATCCGACCGTGTTGAAGCACACGGGTTATGAGAAGTTCGTCCGTCTTTTGCGTGAAAATATGCAGCTTTACGGCATCTTGCGCATCGATCATGTGATGGCTTTGTGCCGTCTGTGGTGGGTTGCGGGCGAGACGGCGGATTTCGGCGCCTATGTGCATTACGACGCGGATGTGATGTTTGCCATCCTTGCTTTGGAAAGCCGGCGGAATCAATGCGTCGTTATCGGCGAGGATTTGGGGACGGTACCCGACCAAGCGCGTTATTTGCTGAACCGTTATCAGGTGTTTTCTTATAAGGTCGTGTATTTCAGCAAAGGCTGGCACGGCTTTGAATTGCCCGAAGAATATCCCGAACAGGCAATTACGGTGGTCAGTACGCACGATGTCGCGCCCTTGGCAGGCTATTGGACGGGCAAGGATTTGGATTTGATGTTCCGCTTGGGTACGATTCCCGATGCGGAAACTTTTCAGACGACCTTGGAAGCGCGTGAACACGACAAAGCGGATTTGTTTGATAAGTTGAGACATACAGGCTGCCTGCCTCCTGATGCCGAGATGTCGTCTGAAATCGACGAAACGCTGCTTACCGCCTTACACAAATATGCCGCCATGAGCCGCAGCAAACTCTATGCGGTGCAGCTGGAAAACCTGCTGGGCATGAGCGACAACTTGAATGTGCCGGGTGTTGCCGAGGGTTATCCCAACTGGGCGCGCAAAATGCCCGTCGCGCTTGAAGATTTTCCCCACAACCGCCTGATGGGCGGCCAACTTGCCATGATTGGAGAGGTACGCATGAAGAAAAACAGCCGGATGAAGCCTTATCACGAGCTTGACCAAGTCGAACGCGACACGGTTGAAAGCCTGTTTCTTGCCACCCACAGCGATTTGTTCGCCTATTTGGGACGACACCGCCTTGCCGAAGGTGACGAGGTCGTGCGAACCCTGATTCCGAATGCTTCGGGCGTGGACATTGTCAACCGAGAAAGCGGCGAGGTGATTACGTCGTCTGAAAAAGTCGATGAACGCGGATTCTTCGTTGCCGTACTGCCCGAAGGCGCGCCCGATTATGCGTTGAACGTCCGTTATGCCGAAGATGCCGAGCCTGTACGCGAAGAAGACCCATACCGCTTCGGCTCCGCCTTGAAAGACATGGATTCTTGGTTGCTGGCGGAAGGCAAACACCTGCGTCCTTATGAAACTTTGGGCGCGCATTTTGCCGAAGTGGACGGCGTGAAAGGCGTGAGCTTTGCCGTATGGGCGCCAAACGCGCAGCGCGTGTCCGTCATCGGTGAATTCAACCACTGGGACGGCCGCCGCCACGTCATGCGTTTCCACCGCGACAACGGCCTTTGGGACATCTTCATCCCCGCCGTCAAACTCAACGCCCTCTACAAATTTGAAATCCGCGACGCCAACGGCGATGTGCGGCAGAAAACCGACCCGTATGCCTTCGGCGCAGAGTTGCGCCCGAATACGGCATCTGTCGTGCGCGGTTTGCCGGAAAAAGTCGAAACACCCGACTTCCGCGCCCGCGCCAACGCCATTGACGCACCCATCAGCATTTATGAAGTGCATTTGGGTTCGTGGAAACGCAATCCTGAAAACAACTTCTGGCTGACTTATGAACAGCTCGCTAAAGAATTGGTCGCATACGTCAAAGACATGGGCTTCACCCATATCGAATTCCTGCCCGTGTCCGAATACCCGTTTGACGGCTCGTGGGGCTATCAGGCAACCGGATTGTATGCGCCGACCAGCCGTTTCGGTTCGCCCGACGAATTGCGCGCCCTAATTAAAGCCGCCCACGACGAAGGCATCGGCGTCATTCTCGACTGGGTGGTCGGACACTTCCCGACCGACGACCACGGGCTTGCCAAGTTTGACGGCACCGCGCTGTACGAACACGCCGACCCGCGCGAAGGCTACCACCAAGACTGGAACACCCTGATTTACAACTTCGGCAGGAACGAAGTCAAAAACTTCCTGCAAGGCAATGCCTTGTATTGGATAGAGCGTTTCGGTTTCGACGGTATCCGCGTGGACGCCGTTGCCTCCATGATTTACCGCAACTACTCGCGCAAAGACGGCGAGTGGATACCCAACCAATACGGCGGCCATGAAAACCTCGAAGCCATCGCCTTCCTGCGCGATACCAACATCATGTTGAAAGAGGTCGTCCCGTCCGCCACCGAAATCGCCGAAGAATCCACCTCGTTCGCCAACGTAACCCGTCAAGAAGGCTTGAACTTCAGTTACAAATGGAACATGGGCTGGATGAACGACACCTTGCGCTACATGATGGAAGACCCCATCAACCGCAAATACCACCACAACAAAATGACCTTCGGCATGATGTACCAATACAGCGAAAACTTCGTCCTGCCGCTCTCACACGACGAAGTCGTACACGGTAAACGCTCGCTGCTCGGACGGATGCCCGGCGACTGCTGGCAGCAATTCGCCAACCTGCGCGCCTACTACGGCTTCATGTACGGCTTCCCCGGTAAAAAACTTTTGTTTATGGGCAACGAGTTCGCGCAAGGCAGAGAGTGGAACTTCAACGAAGGACTGGATTGGTTCCTGCTCGACCAAGAAGGCGGCTGGCACAAAGGCGTACAAAACTTCGTACGCGATTTGAACCACGTCTATAAAGACACCGCACCGCTTTACCAGCTCGACCAATGGCCGGAAGGCTTTGAATGGCTGGTCGCCGACGACGGCAATAATTCCGTCTTCGTCTTCGAACGCCGCGACCACGAAGGAAACCGCGTCATCGTCATCAGCAACTTCACGCCCGTCGTCCACGACAGCTACCGCTTCGGCGTGAACGAAGCCGGCGAATACCGCGAAATCCTCAATTCAGACGACCCCGACTACAACGGCAGTGGCGTATCAGCCGGACAAACCTTGCAAACCGAAGAAATCTGGTCGCACGGCAAACCCAACTCACTCGCCGTCAAAGTACCGCCGCTGGCAACGGTTTACCTTTACAAAGCTGCTGAACAGAGCGCAATAGAGGCAGTAGATCAAGTAAAAGGCGAAGCGTGAGCTTGAATTGAACTTGTTTTTGAACATATCAAGACAAGTTTAAACAAACTGTTCTGCTTTTTTCAGACGACCTTTCGATATGAAGGGGTCGGCGGATTCGCATTTGAAGTGCAACTTTCCATAACAGGAAAAGGCCAGTATGCAGCAGCATACGGCCTTTCCTGCAAGAAAGATTGCCATGGGCTACACACAACTGACCCAAGACGAACGGTACCATATCCAATACCTGTCCCGCCACTGCACCATCGCCGAAATCGCCAACCACAAAGCACCATCAGCCGCGAAATCAAGCGGTACTGCATCCAAGGGCAGCAATACAGTGCCGAAAAAGCGCAACGGCAAAGCCGGCTGACCAAACAGCACCGGCGAAAACCCTATAAACTCGATTCGCAGCTGGTTCAACACATCGACACCCTTATCCGCCGCAAACTCAGTCCCGAACAGGTATGCGCCTACCTGCGCAAACACCACGGGATCACACTCCATCCCAGCACCGTTTACCGCCACCTCCGCCAAGATATAGTCAATTAAAAATAAAATAGTACAATACTCAACTTTGAAGGTCTAACCATGGCATACTCTGCGGACTTAAGAAACAAAGCTTTAAACTATTACGAACAATGCAAAAATATCAGCCAAACCGCAGCAACGTTTAACTTGTCAAGAAACACGCTTTACCTGTGGATTCGCCTTAAAAAACAAACGGGCAGCCTAAAACATCAAGTTACCGATCTAAATGCCGTCAAATTGGATAGGCAAAAACCGGCTCAATATATTGAGCAACACCAGGATGCCTATCTGCATGAAATCGCCAAACATTTTAATTGTACGCCAGCCGCCGTTTGCTATGCACTCAAACAGATGGGGATGACGCGCAAAAAAAGACCACCACTTACAAAGAACAAGACCCGGCCAAAGTAACGCATTATTTGACACAGCCGGCCGAATTTTCCGACTGCCAACGTGTTTATTTGGATGAAACAGGATTTGACCGCTACCTGTTCCGTCCCTATGCCCGCAGCCCGAAAGGGCAAATAGTGAAAGCGCAGATAAGTGGAAAAAGATACCGACGCTTATCTCTGGTGTCCGCACAAGTCGGCAACCGGCTGATTGCTCCGATGGTTTATCAAAATACGATGACCGGAGTCTTTTTTGAAGCGTGGTTTCAGCAATGCCTACTGCCCGCATTGACTCAAAAATCGGTGATTATTTTAGATAATGCGCGATTTCACCGTATGGGTGTTTTACGGGAAATGGCGGAAAAATGGGGACATAAGGTATTGCCTCTTGCGCCTTATTCACCTGAGCTCAATCCGATTGAGAAGGTGTGGGCGAATATTAAGCGGTATCTGCGAACCGTATTGTCTGATTACGCCCGATTTGACGATGCGTTACTGTCCTATTTTGATTTTAATTGACTATATTTTTTATCTTTGATTTTTGCTTCCAACATTTTAATTTTATCCATCAACCATTTATCCTTCAAAATCTCATTCGATTTTTTATAATAAGTTAACGCTTTTTCATCATCTTGTAGCATACCGAGCCCATATTCATAGAATTCAGCCATCGCAATCAAAGCGTCTTCATGATTTAAGGCAACACCTTTTTTCACATAATAAAGCGCTTGGTCATATTCTTTTTTTCCAACATAATAGTTTGCCAGTTTAAGTATAGCTGAAATATGCTGATTCTCCGCTGCCTTTTCTACCCAATAAAGTATGTTTTTCTCATCTTCTTTTTCGGTATAAACGGCATCGCCTAGTAGATATTGTGCTTCGGCATTATTTTTCTCAGCTGCTTGTAATAAATAGGTTTCAGCCTTATCCAAATCATGCAACTCTTCAAGATAAATTTTTCCTAATTCTTCTAAGGCGACTGCATTACCTTGCTGAGCCGCCAATTCATAGTAATGAATCGCTTTATCTAAATCGACAGGCATTCCATTTAAGCCGTAATAATATTCATTGGCAAGGAATATTACATAATGCAAATCGCCTTTATTTTGTGCCTCTGTCATGGCTTTTAATGCTTCTTGTTTCAGCGTGCGATATTTAGCCTCATTTTTAGCTAACCACCAATTTGCTAAAGCATATTTGGCAATTTCACTCCCTTCAGCCACTGCTTCTTGCGCATATTGAAGAGCCTTATCCCGCTGGCCTTGTTGCAAGAAATTTAATGAAAGGAAAAATTTTGCCTCCAGATTGCCTTTAAGTGCAGCTTGCTCAAAATGCGCATTCGCTTTTTGGCGATCCATGATAGTTGAAAGCCCATATTGATAATCGAATCCTTGCTCGAAATCTTGATTCGCAAGAGATAACAGCTTTTCAGGCTTATTCACTTTTTCACTCAATGAATTAAATAATGTTTTAAACATAGGCGTTTGATTATGCTCTGTTAAATAAACTTTCACATTTTCAGAAAGATTTAGCGATAAATTTAATGCTATTGAAGCAATTATCGTAGCAATTGGGTATGTCATGATTGGTTATGTTGACGGAAGCTAGTACGATCACAAGCGGTCAAATTTCTATTCTATTTTGCAAAATTCTCATGAAATCTAACCGCTCAATTTTCAATTTTACTGGATACAGGTTTAAAAGAGTATAAGGCCTTACAATCAGACGGCCACGCCTGCCAGTTTTCCAATAAATCCGGTTATCACCAACGCCGCCACACCCCACAGGCACACGCGCAAGACGGCGGGAGCGACGGGTGCCCCGCCGAGTTTGGCGGAGGCGTAACCCAGCGCGGCGAGTCCGCACAAAGTGGTTACCGCCAGCGTAGGGATAAGGGCGGCAGGGGCAATCAGCGCGACCAGCAGCGGCAGTATGGCGCCGGCGCAGAACGAACCGGCGGAGGCAAGCGCGGCCTGCATGGGCTTGGCGGCGGAGGTTTCGGTGATGCCGATTTCGTCGCGGGCATGGGCGGAGAGCGCGTCGTGTTCCATCAATGCTTGCGCGACTTCGGCGGCAAGCGCGTCGGACAAGCCGCGGCGGCGGTAGATTTCGGTCAGTTCTGCCAGTTCGGCATCGGGATTGGCTTCCAATTCGTAGCGTTCTTTGTGCAAATCGGCTTTTTCCGTGTCCGACTGGCTGGATACGGAAACATATTCCCCCGCCGCCATCGAAACCGCGCCGCCAATTAGGGCAGAAACGCCGGTCAGCAGCAGGGTTTGGAAATCGGGGGCGGCGGCCGCAACGCCCGTCAGCAGCGAAGCGGTGGAAATCAGGCCGTCGTTCGCGCCCAATACGCTTGCGCGCAGCCAGTTGTTGCGGTTGCTGAAATGGCGTTCGCTGTGTTGTGAATACATGGCAGTGTTCCGGTGGTGTTTTGCGCTATGGTAGCACCGTATCGGTTTATCGGGGCGGCGTAATCATGCGTTTGCACGCTGAAAATCCGTCCACACTTGATAATCATTGTCGCTTAAACGGGTTTGTGGTATAAATCCTAGAAATTTAGCTCTAAACTCTAATAACTGCCGATTAACCGAGAATCATGATGACACACACCGAATCAAGCGCGCAGCCGTCAACTATGGACACGGCTGCTTTTTTAAAGCATATCGAATCCGCATTCCGCCGCATTTTTTCAGACGACCTCAACCTCATGCAATACCTGCCCGAAGACAAATGGCTTGCCTTGAAGCAGGCGGGTTTGCTATTGCCCTTCCTCGACAAAAAACACGGCGGCCGCAAGGGCAGCCAGTTTGAAATCCAAGAAGTCCTGCGGATTGCGGGGCATTACGGCGTGCCCGTTACCCTGCGTACAGGCATCGAAGGTGCGCTGGTATTGCAGCCTCTGCAAGAGTTTGGCGACGAAGCGCAAGTCGCGCAAGGTTTGGACATGGTTTTCAAAGGCGAGGGTGGTGGTTTGGGTATTACCGAACCCGAAACCTCCGGCGCGGCGATTGCCCGCGAAATGCAGTCCTACTACGAATACATCGATGAACAAACGATTTACGTCAACGCCGCGAAATATTGGCAGGGCAACTCGCAGAGCGACTTCCTCCTCGTTGCCGCCAAAGAGCGCAAAAACGGCAAACTCTCCAAAGTCATCAACCTGCTGCTCGTTCCCAAACAATACATCCGCTACGAAGCCCTCGCATCCGAAGGCCTGCGCGCCGTCCGTTACGCCGTCAACCGCATTGATGCCCAAATGCCCGCTGCCGCCGTCATGAAACTCTCGCAGAGCGATGCCGCCGGTTTGCGCGCGTTCCAAAACATCTTTATCCGCAGCCGCCTGCAACTGATCGGCATGACGCACGGCATCATGGAATATATCCTTGACAACCTGAACCGATATGTCCGCCACGACATCAAATTCGTCGATTATGAACGCCGCGAAATCCAACGCCGCCATCAGGTTTCCGAGATTCTTTACCGCTACGTCTGCCATTGCGTTTCGCCCGTTGCCCCCGTCGCCCATCAACTGATGGAGGCAAACATCATCAAAACCCTTGCCACGGAATACACTTACGCCGCCGCCCAAATGTTGCAAAAACTCTTGGGCGCGAAGGGTTTTGAACGCGGACACACCGCCAGCAATATCGCTATCGACATCCGTCCCTTCACCATCTTCGAAGGTCCGAACGATATGCTTTATGCCGAAATTTACGACCAGTTCGTCCGCGCCACAGCCGAAGAAAAAGAAGCAGGCATTAAGTTGGACAAAAACCAAACCCTGCTCGACCGCCTGCAAACCGATGCACGCTTTGTCGCCGTTGCCCGCGATTACACTTTACCCGAAGATATCCGCAGCTTCCTGCAGGAACACACCCTGACCGATGCCTGCGCCCTGCAAAAAGTCTTCATCGGCAAAATCATCGCCCGACTCTTTGTCTTCGTACAGGCGGAAGATGAAGACACCGCAGCCTTCCTGCTGAACGACATCCGCAAAGATATATTGGATTGCCGATATTGCGGTTGATGGTTTAAATCAGAAAGGTCGTCTGAAATCGGCTTTCAGACGACCTTTCGTCGATTTTCATATTTTTAATTCAAAAGCAGCTTCGTCGTGAAAAGTATATGAACTGGTCATCTGGTTGACGTCCATTGATTTTCAGACGACCTCAAGCCCATGACTCTTTCCAAACTTCCACTTTGGCAAACTCCCGAACAAGTCTGCAACATTTTACTTGCCTTGCCGGAGAAGCAGCGCAACCGTGCCTTGTACGAACTTGTCTCTCTTTTCGATCACGATAATCCGCAAGGTCGGACCGAATCCGAAAGTCAGCTCGCAACCTTGCGCCTGCTATGGCATGACCCGCGTTTTCAAGGTTTGGAAAACATCAAACATTGGCTGCGCGATGTACTTGCTTTGGACGAGGTAAACGATTCATGGCTTGCGTTGCAAGGCGAAATCGAAACGCTGATGGAAACGCTTCATCCCGAAACCTGCCGCACTTACGGCGAATACGGCGGTATGTTCAAAAGCGCGCAAACGCTCGAACCTTTTGTCGCCCGAATGCTTGAGCGAGATACCGAAGCCTCGCGCAGCATGGCTTGGGACTGTCTGTATTGGAACAAAGAACTCTGCCGTTTACGCCCTGATTGGGATGAATGGTTGAAAGAAGAAATCCGAAATCTGCATGATAAATACGGCGAAAACAAATAGTGGGCGCAGTTGAGTTGGTCTGATTGGGAGGCTTTCCGATTGAAAAACAAACCTGACCGCTCCTTATTTTTTCTGCGAATGAAAACGGCTTGCCCAGAGGTTAAGCAATTTTCTGCAAGAACGAATAGCAAACAATAAAAAGGTAGTCTGAAAATATGTTCAGACTATCTTTTTTAAATCCGGAACTGGCGGAGCTTTGTTTTTAATGCTAAGGCTTGGGATGAAGCACACCTTATCCAGTCTTAATCCCTTAGTAGAGAGGGGCCTCCATTGAATCAGTCATTCAACGGCGGGGCATCCTGTTTACCATGCTCGCAAACAAGGCAAAACATGGATGACCTACCTGTCAATGTCATCTGAAACAAAGTTTTTGTTTTCAGACGACCTCATCTTTTTCTGCAAAATTTGAGGATAAGAAGGTTTACGTAAATACAACAGAAATAACTGGAAAATCTTTTTGTGTAGCTTTGAAGAAATGTGAAGTTTGTTTTAACTTTGACGTACCGAAAAGGTAATTGAAAACCCTGGGACATTAGTATGATATTTCAGGCCAATCTGCTTCAGCCCCCAATTTTTAGTAGTAAAGTAAAAGGCACTGCCTTAAGCAGTGCCTTTAGAATCTGGCAGAGAGGAAGGGATTCGAACCCTCGATACGCTATTCACGTATACACGCTTTCCAGGCGTGCGACTTAAACCACTCATCCACCTCTCTGTGGAATTAAACATATTCTACTGTCTGATATTGTATCTTAATCAGACAAATAAATCTATTCAATAAAAAATCCGGATAAGCCGGATAAGCCGGATAATTGATTTGGTGCCCAGGAGAAGACTCGAACTTCCACACCCGTGAGGATACTAGCACCTGAAGCTAGCGCGTCTACCAATTCCGCCACCTGGGCAATTAGAATGGAGATAAGCAAAGCGGCGCGACCAAAAGGTTTGGTGCCCAGGAGAAGACTCGAACTTCCACGCCCGTGAGGACACTAGCACCTGAAGCTAGCGCGTCTACCAATTCCGCCACCTGGGCTTTGCTTTATTTCCTGTTTTGCGTTACAGTGATTGACTATTTCGCAAAGAAGCGGTCATTATATATTTTAGAAAAAGAATGTCAACCAATAAAATGAACAAAAATATTAAATCTTTAAATTTACGAGAAAAAGACCCGTTTTTGAAACGGGAGAAACAACGTTACGAACATCCGCTGCCAAGCAGGGAGTGGATCATTGAATTATTGGAGCAAAAAGGCGTGCCGTCGAAAATCGAAGTCTTGGCACGCGAGTTGTCGATTACGGAAGAAGAGTACGAATTTTTCGAACGTCGTCTGAAAGCGATGGCGCGGGACGGTCAGGTTTTAATCAACCGTCGCGGTGCGGTTTGCGCGGCGGACAAATTGGATTTGGTCAAATGTCGTGTCGAGGCGCACAAAGACGGCTTCGGCTTCGCCGTACCGCTCACGCCCACCAAAGACGGCGATTTTGTCTTATATGAACGCCAAATGCGCGGCATCATGCACGGCGACATCGAGACCGTCCGCCCTGCCGGCATCGACCGCAAGAGCCGCCGTGAAGGAACGGTTTTAGATATTGTCGAACGCGCGCAAAGCAAAGTGGTCGGACGTTTCTATATGGATCGCGGCGTAGCGATTTTGGAAGCGGAAGACAAACGCCTGAACCAAAGCATTGTCTTGGAACCTGACAGCGTCGCGCATTTCAAACCCGAATCCGGCCAGGTCATCGTCGGTGAAATCGAGACTTATCCCGAGCAAAACCGCCCTGCTGTGGCGAAAATCATCGAAGTATTGGGCGATTATGCCGACAGCGGTATGGAAATCGAAATCGCCGTGCGCAAACACCATTTGCCGCACCAATTCAGTGAAGCGTGTGCCAAAGCTGCAAAAAAAATCCCCGATCATGTTCGTAAAAGCGATTTGAAAGGCCGCGTCGATTTGCGCGATTTGCCTTTGGTAACGATTGACGGCGAAACGGCGCGCGATTTCGACGATGCCGTGTTTGCCGAAAAAATCGGACGCAATTACCGTTTGGTCGTGGCGATTGCCGATGTCAGCCATTATGTCCGTCCCGATGACGCTATCGACACGGACGCTCAGGAACGCAGCACCAGCGTTTACTTCCCTCGCCGCGTGATTCCGATGCTGCCGGAAAACCTGTCCAACGGCATCTGCTCGCTCAATCCCGATGTCGAGCGTTTGTGCATGGTGTGCGACATGGTCATCACTTACGCGGGCAATATTAAAGAATACCGCTTCTACCCTGCGGTTATGCGTTCGCATGCCCGTCTGACGTACAACCAAGTCTGGGATTGGATTTCAGACGACCTCGACCATCCGCACAAAGCCCAAATCGACACCCTCTACAAACTCTTCAAAATCCTTCAGAAAAAACGCTTCGAACGTGGCGCGGTAGAGTTTGAAAGCGTCGAAACCCAAATGCTTTTCGACGACAACGGCAAAATCGAAAAAATCGTGCCCGTTGTCCGCAACGACGCCCACAAACTGATTGAAGAATGTATGTTGGCGGCGAACGTCTGCGCGGCAGAGTTCCTGATAAAAAACAAGCACACCGCCCTCTTCCGCAACCACTTAGGCCCGACACCCGAAAAACTCGCCACCCTGCGCGAGCAGCTCGGCTTACTGGGTTTGCAACTGGGCGGCGGCGACAACCCGACACCGAAAGACTATGCCGCACTTGCCGAACAATTCAAAGGCAGGCCCGATGCCGAATTGCTGCAAGTCATGATGCTGCGCTCCATGCAGCAGGCAGTTTACGAACCGCATTGCGACGGACACTTCGGCCTTGCCTACGAAGCATACGCCCACTTCACCTCCCCCATCCGCCGCTATCCCGACCTGACCGTCCACCGCGCCATCAAAGCCGTATTGAACCAACAAACCTACACGCCAAACAAAAGCTGGCAGGCTTTGGGCGTGCATACCTCGTTCTGCGAACGCCGCGCCGACGATGCCAGCCGCGACGTGGAAAACTGGCTGAAAACCTATTACATGCGCGATAAAGTCGGCGAAATATTCGAAGGCAAAATCTCCGGCATGACCAACTTCGGCCTCTTCGTTACACTGGACGGCATCCACATCGACGGCTTGGTACACATCAGCGATTTGGGCGAAGACTATTTCAACTTCCGCCCCGAAATCATGGCGATAGAAGGCGAACGCAGCGGCATCCGTTTCAACATGGGCGACACAGTCAGCGTCCGAGTGGCGCGCGCCGATTTGGACACCAGCAAAATCGACCTGACCTTGATCAGCGGCGGCACCAGCGGCAAAAACGCCGCACTAAAACCACCGCCCCAACCGGCTCGAAAACCAAGCGCAAACTGACGGCGAAAGAAATCGACGACGCGATGAAAACACCTGTAAAACAGGAAAAACCCACCACCAAACACCGTAGCAAAGCCCAGCCTGCCAACGCACCGGCAACGTCGTCTGAAAACGGCAAAAAGAAAACCGCCAAAGCCAAACCGGCAGCGGAAAAAGCCAAACGCAAAGACAAAAAGCCAAGCAAAAGCGTGAAAATCAAGGTAAAAACCCCGGATACCGCGACAACCAAGCGCAAAGGCAGAAGCAAGGCTAACGGCTGATATTGCAACCCTAAGCCTCCTTCCATCACAAAAGGTCGTATGAAATTTTCAGACGACCTTTTGTGTAACGACATTCATTTTGCAATAAATAAATGTCAGTAGTTTGGATATGTTTAATTTTTCCGACTCAGGCATTGTTTGATTTTCCGTAGCGGATAAAACAATCATCATGGTCAAATTGTAAGATACGGGCACGCTGTTGCTGCAACCACCCTCTCACTGTTCTTAATCCTGAACTCAGATAAGGTACGGCACTTTGTAAAATTTGCGGACGGATGAACATCACGTTGTAATGCGGCGTTACAGGTGTTTCAATATAAAAGGCGTTGCACAAAGGCGTTTTTTTAGAAACCGTCCGAAATCTTTCTACCAAATCATCAGGTAAATCAGGCATATCGCACGGTACGACCAAAAGCCAGTCGGCAGAGGCAATCTGCAAATCATTGGCAGCGGTGCACAATGCAGCCAATCCGCCCAAATACCGCCATTGCCTTGCATCCGGCAACAGGTGTGGGCTTCTAAGGGCATAACTTTCCAAATTACGGTTGGCACTGATGGCGATATGGTCAACCTGCGGTTTAATCCTATCAATAACGCAATCAATCAGCGTCCTACCCTGCCAGGGACAGAGGCCTTTATCTACGCCGTCTGACTGTCCTCCTGACAATATCAACGCAAATATTTTCATATTTATCCTTTGTGAAGCGGTTTGGTTGCCCGATGTCGTCTGAAAGGTTTCATCCGTTCAAATGGGCTTATGATAAAATTCATATAATTTGAATTTTATCATAACATGATTTTACATTGAAACAGTGTCATCTCTATCTCTATTTGATAACAATCATTTCATAGGTCTGATTGCCTCCAATCCGAATGAATGATATGTTTACACCGTAACCGACCTCAAACTTTCAACGGCATATACCGTCTATGTCCTTCACATTCCGTTTTTTAAACCACCTGAGCCTGTCTTCTCGCTTGAAGCTGCTGACCGTATTATGGGTTGGCTCTGCCCTTTTGTCCGTCATCTTGACTTTGGTGCTCTCTTGGAGGCTGCAAAACGCCGCTACTGTCATCGAAGACGCAGGGAATTTGAGAACACAGGTTTACCGCCTTGCCTATATGGTCGGCGAACATGCCCCAAGAGCGCAGATTAACAACCAAATTCGCGAATTCGAACAAAATCTCAACCGTATCAGCCAGAGCAATGCCATTCACCCGCTGATGCCTTCAGAAACGCCGCCGGCTTACGACCTGATACAGTCCGCGCTTATTGAAGACTGGAAATCAAATATACAGCCTGTCTTGCGCCGTTACGAGCGTCCCGACCAAATCAAGCTCTACCGTTTGCAGCCAATATCGAACTGTTTTTACAGGCGATGGAACATGCCAATGAGAAAAACACCTTATGGTTGCGCCGCTTTCAAATGATTATGATGGGGATGATCTTTGCGGCTGCAGGACTGATGATTATCTGGCACTACGCATGGATTATCCGGCCTTTGGAAACACTGAGGGACGGTGTAAAAACCATCAGCCAAGGCAGGTTCGGCGTTCAAATCGACACAGACCAGATAAGCGAGTTTGCCCAAGTCAACAAAGGCTTCAATCAAATGAGCAGCCGGCTGAAAACACTTTATACCGATTTGGAAGGACAAGTGGCACGGCAAACTCAAGATTTGGCGCGCCAAAACCGCGACCTGACCCTGCTCTATCAAACCACCCGCGATTTGCATCAAACTTTCACTCCCCAACAGGCAGCAGAAGAATTCCTCAAGCGAACCCTGCCCGCTGTTTCCGCAGAAGCGGGCAGCATCCGCCTTTGGGATAACGAACGCAAACGCACAGATATAGTGGCATCCATCGGACTGCCTGGTGATTCGGATGATGAGCCGGATACTGCCTCGGATAAATCAGATAAAACCGAATTCAAACACGCCGTTTTCCCCATCAGTTATCAAGAAGAAGAACTGGGCGTTTTAAACCTCTATTTTTCAGACGACCTTAAACCTGATCACAACGACAACGAGCTACTGCACACATTGAGCGGACAATTAGGCGTTTCCATCGTCAACAGCCGCCTTGAGCAAGAACGCCGCCTGCTTGCCGTTTTACAGGAGCGCAACCTGATTGCCCAAGGCCTGCACGACAGCATCGCACAAGCATTGACTTTCCTGAACCTGCAGGTTCAAATGCTGGAAACTGCGTTTTATGCCGACCAAAAAGAACAAGCCGAAGAAAACATCCGCTTTATCAAAGACGGCGTACAGGAATGCTATGAAGACGTACGCGAACTTCTGCTAAACTTCCGTACCAAAATCAGTAACAAAGATTTCCCCGAGGCCGTTTCCACCTTACTCGCCCGGTTCGAAAGACAAACCAAAATCAACGTGAGCGCCAAGTGGCGCGACGAAGGAGCAGCGTTAAACGACGACGAACAATTGCAGATTATCTTCATCCTCCAGGAGAGCCTATCCAACATTCGTAAACACTCTCTCGCCCATAACGTTACCGTCAGCATTGATAACCGTCAGGACTTCACGCTGATTATCCGTGACGACGGTGTAGGCTTCGATCCCGCCCATCTGGACGCGCTTTCCGGCGAACATGTCGGCATGGGTATTATGCGAGAACGTGCCCAACGAATCCGTGCCGAACTGGAAGTCAGCTCCAAACCCGACGAAGGTACTACCGTTACCCTAACCCTACCTAAACAGAATAGAACATTCTCATGACCATTAAAATTATCCTCATAGACGACCACACACTCTTCCGCAGCGGCATCAAAGCCCTACTCTCACGCCAAAGCGACTTTGAAGTCATCGGCGAAGCAGCCGACGGCTTGTCCGGCGTCAAAATGGCGGAACAGCTCAAACCCGACGTCGTCTTACTCGACCTTGACATGCCCGTCATGAACGGCCGCGAAGCACTGGCACAAATCTTGGGCGTCAACCCGAACCAAACCGTCATCATGCTGACCGTTTCCGAAGACAGCGACGATTTGACCGAATGTATGCGCATCGGCGCGCGCGGCTTTTTGCTGAAAAACATCAACGCCGACTTCCTGCTAGACAGTATCCGCAAAGCCGTCGACGGCGACAACGTCTTTTCTCCCGAAATGACCACGCGCCTCGTCCAGTCCCTGATTTCCCCGTCCGCACCGCGCACCGACCAGGCACTCTCCACCCTTACCCCGCGCGAACTCGAAATCCTAGGCTACCTCGCCGCAGGACACAGCAACAAAGTCATCGCCCGCCATTTGGACTTGGCTGAATCCACCGTCAAAGTCCACGTTCAAAACCTGCTGCGAAAACTTGACCTCAGCAGCCGCGTTCAAGCCGCTGTTTACGCTGTTCAGCACAAAGTCCCGCAGCCTGAAATCAATTAAACGGCTCAGGATAACGGTGCTTAAACGGTAAAAGACAAAAAGGTCGTCTGAAAACGGACAGGGCAAATTCCGCCCAAACCTTTTTCAGACGACCTTTCCCGTTCCAATCGGCTATGAAAAAGAGACAATCCGACGGGCATCATCTATCCGGCAGCCCGATAATCCACCCTCGTCGCGATAAACCATCGCAGCTTTTAATATAAATTAAGACCTATAAACGACTGCTGCGTTTATAATGCGCCTGTTTAACCCTTCCACTGAGAAGACGCCATGAAAAAACTCCTTTACTTCTTTACCGCCTTTTTTGCCCTGTGTTCCAGCGCGTTTGCTGTGAACGCCGATGATTTGCTGCCGCCTGAAAAAGCGTTCGTGCCGCAAGTGAACGTTACCGACAAAGGCATCAACGTCGAATTCAAAATCGCCGACGGCTACTATATGTACCAATCAAAAATCGTCGCCGCCACCGCGCCTGAAGACGTATTGGCCGAACCGGTTTTCAGCAAAGGCGAACTCAAAGAAGATGAGTTTTTCGGTAAACAAACCGTGTTCCACCGCGCCGCGCAGGTCAACTGGCCTTACAAAAAGCCGCGCAGACCTACAAGCTGACGCTGACTTATCAAGGTTGTGCCGAAGCAGGCGTATGTTACCCGCCTGTGGACACATCTTTTGAGATTAAAGGCAACGGCCTGTACAAGACGCAAAGCGACGAACCCATATCCGCCAAAGACCGCTTCCTACAACCGGATTCCGCCAAACCAGCCACCGCCGCGCCTAAAGCCCCGCAAAACGACGACGGCAGCCGCTTCAAATTATCTTGGGAAACATTAAACGCCAACCTGTTGGCGTTTTTTATCGCAGGACTAGGCTTGAGTTTTACCGCCTGTATGTACCCGCTTTTGCCGATTGTTTCCAGTATCGTCGTCGGCGATAAAAACGCCGGCAAAAAGCGCGCTTTCGCCCTATCTATGGTCTATGTACAAGGTCTGGCACTGACCTACACGCTAGTCGGCGTCATCGCAGGCCTGACGGGTGCGCTTTTGACCGTATGGCTGCAACAGGCATGGGTCGTCCTTGCCGCCGCAGGCCTGATGGTCGTCCTCGCACTCTCCATGTTCGGATTCTTCAACATCCAACTGCCCAACGCCGTCCAATCTTATTTCCAAAACCAAAGCAGCAAACTCTCCGGCGGCAAAATCGCTTCCGTATTCGTCATGGGCATACTCTCCGCGCTAATCGTCGGCCCCTGCGTCGCCCCGCCGCTGGCATTTGCCTTGGGCTATATCGGACAAACCGGCGATGCCGTTTTAGGCGGACTGGCGCTGTATGCCTTGGCACTCGGCACCGGCGTTCCGCTGATCCTCATCGGCACATTCGGCGGCCACGTCCTGCCCAAAGCAGGCGACTGGATGAACGGCATCAAATACGCCTTCGGCTTCATCCTGCTTGCCGTTGCCGTCTATCTCGCCACGCCGCACCTGCCCTACTACCTCGTTGTCGCGCTGTACACCCTGCTCATAATCGTCCCAGCCATCATGTTGCTGATTAAATCGGGCAAACAAAAAGGTCGTCTGAAAACCACAGCCTCCGTTTAGGCTTCCTGCTGCTCATCGGCGGCGCATGGTTCGGATGGCAAAGCGCAAACAAACAAACCACCGCCCTGCACCACTTCCTGACACTCGCCCCCCCGTCTGAAGCAGGCAAAACCACCGACCACGGCAAAATATTCACCGACGTCGCCGAACTCAAAGCCGCTATGGATGCCGCATTGGAAGCCAACCCTGACAAACCCGTCGTTTTGGATTTCTACGCCGACTGGTGTATTTCCTGCAAAGAAATGGCAAGCTACACGCTTAACCAGCCGAAAGTGCATGAAGCCGTCGATATGGAACGCTTCTTCCAAATCGACGTAACCGCCAACACGCCCGACCATCAGGCAATGTTGAAAGAATACGGCCTCTACGGCCCGCCGGGCATATTCATCATCCACGCCGACGGCCGCCGCAGCGATCCCTTGCTCGGCTTCGCCAAGCCGGACGAATTTATCAACTGGTACAAACAAAACGAAAAATAAAGACGAAAGGTCGTCTGAAAAACATGAAACAGGTTTTTCAGACGACCTTTTTGCAAACAACCGCACTATAATGCCTACTGTCCCCTTTCACAAAGGCAGCCTGATGCAAACTTGGCACGAAGCAATCGGCTCGGAAAAGTCCGAACCCTATTTCCAACATATCATCGAAACCGTCAAAAAAGAACGTGGCATGGGGCGGATTATCTATCCGCCCGCCGAAGACGTGTTCAACGCCTTTAGAGCGACCGAATTCGGTAACGTCAAAGTCGTGATTCTGGGGCAAGACCCGTATCACGGCGCAGGGCAGGCGCACGGGCTGGCGTTTTCCGTCCGCGAAGGCATCGCCGTCCCGCCCTCGTTGGTCAATATTTACAAAGAGCTGGCGGAGGATATCGAAGGCTTCCAAATCCCGCAACACGGCTATCTGCAACATTGGGCGGAACAGGGCGTTTTACTGCTCAATACCGTCCTGACAGTCCGCGCAGGGCAGGCGCATTCCCATGCGACATTGGGCTGGGAACGCTTTACCGACGAAGTCGTTAACCAAATCAACCAAAACCGCGAACACGTCGTTTTCATGCTTTGGGGTAGCCACGCGCAGAAAAAAGGCGCGTTTATCGACCGCAGCCGCCATCTCGTTCTCAGCGCGCCACACCCCTCGCCGCTGTCAGCCTATCGCGGCTTTTTCGGCTGCAAACACTTTTCCCGCGCCAATGCCTATTTGCAGGAAAACGGGATAACGCCGATTGATTGGCAGGTATGAAATAGGTCGTCTGAAAACGGCGATCTCAGTAAAAAGAAAACCCCATCATCTGTCTGAACAAGATGTCTGAACAAGATTTCCATTTTCAGACGACCCTTTTCCAATCCCACAGGAGAACACTATGCAGGTAACGACTTCAGCCATTGTCAACGGCGAATTTGAAGACAAATACGGCAAACGCGGCAGCCAGTTCAGCCCGAACAATATGCCGACTTACTCCATTCCCTTTGAAATCAGCGGCGCGCCCGAAGGCACGAAATCCTTTGCCGTCGTTTTGGAAGATAAAGACGCCATTACCGCCAGCGGATTTGTGTGGGACCCACTGGCTGATTTCCGACCTCAAACGCACCTCCGTCGCCGAAAACGAAAGCCTGACTGCAACAGACTACACGCAAGGCGCAAACAGTTGGGCAAGCCTGTTGGGCAAGTTGGACATTGAAGAAGCCACAGGCTACGGCGGCATGTATCCGCCCAACTGCCGCCACCGCTACGAACTCATCGTTTACGCACTCGACACCGTATTAAACCTACCGCGCGGCTTCCGCTTCAACGACCTGCATTTCGCCATGCAGGGACATATCTTGGACAGCGCAAGCGTAATGGGAACGTATGACGTATAAACTCTAAGCAATTTGAGACCTTTGCTAGATTTTTCAGAAGGCGCAATCTTAGAAACAGAAACGTCGTCTGAAACCTGTAACTAAGTTTTCAGACGACGTTTTTATTGAATCAGCTTAGAATGAACTGACGATTTGTTTCAAAAAATGTTTGTTTTAAATCTTTGCTTTGGAGTTTAAAAAGCAGATTTGTTCCAAATGGTCAGTTGTTTTATGCAGGTCTTTAGCCGATGATATTGGAGGCGTCCAACCAGACAAAATCGAATTTGGCAAATATGGTGCTGCTGCTTGAACCTGCCTCACGATAAGCAAGAGTATGCTGCTCTGTATCGAAGATGAGATAAGGACGGTCTTTTTGGAGAATGACCTCAGGGTCTTTTTCAACGAACATCTTTGACCAGCTCAAATTGGCGTTGCTGCCAGTCAGCAGTGAACGCATACCGGATAGGTCGAGTTTGTCCATCGTAGGGTTAAAGTCGAGCAAACGGTCTATACTGCCTTCACGAATATCTGATGCGGTAAAGGCGACGGTGTCTTTTCCTTCACCTGTGATGATGGTGTCGCTGCCCGAGCCGCCTGCAATATAGTCATCGCCATCTCCACCATGGAGTGAGTCATTGCCATCTCCACCATAGAGCGAGTCGTCGCCGTCACCGCCTAGTAACAGGTCGTTACCAGCCATACCTTCTAGCTTGTCATTGCCGCGACCGCCGCTCAAGCGGTTATTGCCTCTGTTGCCTATCAGAATATTGTTAGAGTTGTTGCCAAATCCAAAGGTGTTGCTGTTACCTGTCAGTGTCAGATTTTCGACGTGGGTTGGTAAGGTAAAGGTTGTATCAGCGTAAACCGTATCATTGCCTTCATGTGCATATTCAACAATGGTGTCGCCTGCGTTCTTACTGTAATAAATATCGTTGCCTAATCCGCCGTCGAATGTGGTATGTCCGAGACTGCCATGTAAAACGTCATTGCGGGGCGTTCCTTTGAGGACGACGGGTTTATTATTTGCTGCGTTACCGGGTAAAGATTGCAATGTATCGGTCATGATAGCTCTCCTTGAGAACAAGTTGCCGGGGAAAATAAATAAAGTTATCTATTTGACATTAAAAGATTTTTTCTTTTTTAGTACGATGTTGATTGTATCGGGGAATAAAATGATGAGAAGATATAATAATTTATATTATTGTTTTGTTTATTAATTTAAAATAAGAAATGATATTTGATAGCATTCTAATTAACTGTCGATTGGATGGTGGCCCTTTAGTCGATCCATGATACTGCCGGAGCGGAATTGCAAAAAACGCTTGCTTTAGACTGAAGTCAAAAGTATAAACTGCTGTCATCTAGTAATTTTGTTAATGAATTAAAGAGAAAAAATAATGGAAATCAAACAAACCAATTCAACCATCAAATCTCGTGCTGCGGTAGCATTCGCCCCAAATCAACCCTTACAAATTGTGGAAATCGATGTAGAAATGCCCCGCAAAGGCGAAGTGTTGATCCGCAATACCCATACGGGCGTGTGCCATACTGATGCATTTACATTATCAGGAAGCGATCCTGAGGGCGTATTCCCTGTGGTGCTTGGGCACGAAGGTGCGGGTGTGGTCGTTGCTGTGGGTGAGGGTGTTTCCAGCGTAAAACCGGGTGATCACGTCATTCCTCTTTACACCGCTGAATGTGGCGAATGTGAATTTTGTCGTTCAGGTAAAACCAACTTATGCGTCTCAGTGCGTGACACACAAGGTAAAGGCTTAATGCCGGACGGCACGACGCGTTTTTCTTATCAAGGTCAGCCGATCTATCACTATATGGGCTGTTCGACTTTCAGTGAATATTCTGTTGTTGCGGAAGTTTCACTGGCGAAAATCAACCCCGAAGCCAACCACGAACAAGTATGTTTGCTCGGCTGCGGCGTTACCACAGGTATTGGTGCGGTACATAATACGGCAAAAGTGCAAGAAGGCGACTCTGTTGCCGTGTTTGGCTTGGGGGCGATTGGTTTGGCTGTGGTGCAAGGTGCGCGTCAAGCCAAAGCGGGCCGCATTATCGTCATTGATACCAATCCCGCAAAATTCGAGTTGGCAAAACATTTTGGTGCAACTGACTGTTTGAACCCGAACGATTACGATAAACCGATCAAAGACGTGTTGTTAGACATCAATAAATGGGGTATTGACCATACCTTTGAATGTATCGGCAACGTAAACGTAATGCGTCAGGCATTGGAAAGTGCACACCGCGGTTGGGGACAATCCATTATCATCGGCGTAGCAGGTGTAGGACAAGAAATTTCAACTCGTCCGTTCCAGTTGGTAACAGGTCGTGTTTGGAAAGGCTCTGCATTTGGTGGCGTGAAAGGCCGCTCCGAACTTCCGAAAATGGTCGAAGATTCAATGAAAGGCGATATCGAGTTAGAACCATTTGTAACCCACACACTGACACTCGATCAAATCAATGAAGCCTTTGATTTAATGCACGAAGGTAAATCGATCCGCGCTGTTATTCATTACTAAGGCCCGAGATGAAACTGATTGAACAACATCAAATTTTCGGCGGTTCGCAACAAGTTTGGGCACATCATGCCCAAACGCTGCAATGCGAAATGAAATTTGCAGTCTATTTGCCGGATAATCAGGAAAATCGACCGCTTGGTGTGATTTATTGGCTTTCCGGCTTAACTTGCACTGAACAAAATTTCATTACCAAATCAGGCTTCCAGCGTTATGCGGCTGAACATCAAGTGATTGTGGTTGCCCCCGATACCAGCCCTCGCGGCGCGCAAGTGCCGAACGATGCGGCTTATGATTTAGGGCAAGGTGCAAGCTTCTATCTAAATGCGACCGAGCAGCCTTGGGCGACGAATTATCAAATGTATGATTATATTTTGAACGAGTTGCCCAGTCTGATTGAGGAAAATTTTCCTACCAACGGCAAACGTTCCATTATGGGGCATTCAATGGGCGGACACGGCGCATTGGTATTGGCACTGCGAAACCGAGAACGTTATCAAAGTGTCTCTGCCTTTTCGCCCATTTTGTCGCCAAGTCTCGTGCCTTGGGGGGAGAAAGCTTTTTCTGCTTATTTAGGAAAAGATCGTGAAAAATGGCAGCAATATGATGCCAGCTCGCTCATTGAACAAGGCTATAAAATGCAAGGTATGCGCATTGATCAGGGCTTAGAAGATGAGTTTTTGCCAACACAATTGCGTACCGAAGATTTTATTGAAACCTGTCGTGCGGCAAACCAGCCGATCGATGTACGCTTCCATAAAGGCTACGATCATAGCTATTACTTCATTGCCAGTTTTATTGGTGAGCACATTGCGTATCATGCGGCATTTTTGAAGTAAGCCAAAGAAGTGATTCGTGAATCGATTAAACGTTGAAGTGAACGTTAATTTTTCATGTTAATGAATTAAAAAGGCATCGGATTGATACCTTTTGTTTTTATAAATGATGGAAAAGTGCTATTAAAATCAGCTATCTCCTAGAATCAGCATGAGAAGACCTTTGCAAAATCTCCTCGCTCATTCTACTTAAATATCCCCCCATTCCAATACAAACCATTGTTGAGAGGTAAAAAACGAAAAGGTCGTCTGAAAACCTGTTTTCAGACGACCTTTTATTGTTATCGAGAACTTTGCAAATAGCCCTTTTCACCCCCAACAGTCGAAACCCAAACACAGGTTTTCGGCTGTTTCGTTGCGGATTAAAAAAACAGTCAGGCATACCGCCCTGCTCAGTTTCGTCCTACATATTTTCCCTTGTGCAAAGCCCACGCTACGCTGCCAATGCAACAGATTTGTTTGATTGATTGCTGACGGTTGATGGCAACTGATTCGTCAAAAACCAAAGAAGCCGGCGATATGCCTTATCCGCAAAAAAAGCAGCCCGTTTCAGGCTGCTTTTTGCGTTATGGGATATAGCGTATCAATCTTATACTACTTCGGCTTTGGTGATGACGACAGGTTCGGTCGGTACGTCGTCGTGGTAGCCGTGGCGTTTGGTGGCGACGCCTTCGATGGCATCGACTACATCAAAACCATCAACCACTTTGCCGAATACGGCATAGCCCCAGTCTTGGACGACGGTTTTGCCGTACAGCTCTTTAGAACGGAAGTTCAGGAAGGCGTTGTCGGCGGTGTTGATGAAGAATTGGGCGCTGGCGGAATGCGGGTCGGAGGTGCGCGCCATGGCGATGGTGTATTTCTCGTTGGGCAGGCCGTTGGACGCTTCGTTTTGAATCGGCTCGCGGGTTTCTTTTTCGTTCATGTTCTCGTCCATGCCGCCGCCTTGAATCATGAAGCCTTTGATGACGCGGTGGAAGATTACGCCGTCGTAGAAACCGTCTTTGACGTATTGCTCGAAATTTTTGGCGGTAACGGGGGCTTTGTCGAAATCGAGTTCGATTTTGATGTCGCCTTTGTTGGTGTGCAGGATAATCATGGTTTTCCTTTCGTTAAGAATCTTTTTAGAAATGGTGCTGGGCGGAAAAACTTCAAGGTCGTCTGAAAAATATTCTTTCAGACGACCTTGGCTATGGTTTTACGGGTTTACGGCATCAGGACGAAATAAGCCCACAGCGCAACCAATACGATACAGAGGACGTTCAGCAGCAAGCCGACATTCATCATTTCACGTTGCTTAATCAAGCCCGTACCGAACACAATCGCGTTAGGCGGCGTAGCAACCGGCAGCATGAACGCGCAAGATGCGCCGATGCCGATAACGAATACCAAGACTTGTTCGGGCAGCCCCATTTGTGTGGCGATGCTGGCGAAAATCGGCACGAGCAGCGCGGCGGAGGCGGTGTTGCTGGTGAACTCGGTCAGGAAAATGATGAAGGCGGCAACCACGAAAATCACCAGCAATGCGGGCGAATGGGAGAAGGTGGAGGCAACCTGCTGACCCAATGCTTCTGACGCGCCGGAAGATTGCAGCAGCGCGCTCAAGCTGATACCGCCGCCGAAGAGCATCAATACACCCCAGTCGGTATTGCGGGCGACTTCTTTCCATTGCGCCACGCCGAATACGACAACGGCGACGGCGGCAATCAGGGCGATGACAGTATCGGGGTTGGAAATACCGAACGCTTCTTTGATTTTGGAACTGAATACCCAAGCCACGGCAGCAGCCAAGAAAATCAACAGCGCGATTACACGGTGCAGCGTCCAAGGGATAGATTCGGCTTTGACTTCGACGCGCTCGTTCAGATTAGGTTTGAGGATAACGTACATGGAGAACAGCATCAGCGGCAGAATCAACAGCATCATCGGCAGACCGAGTTTCATCCAGCCGACGAAGTCCAGATTCAGGGCTTTGGCGGCAATCATGTTCGGCGGCGAACCGACCACGGTACCCAAACCGCCGATACTGGCGCAGTAGGCGATGCCGAGCAAGACGAAGACGTAGGTTTTGCGTTCTTTTTCTTGGTCGAGGTGGCTCATCATGCCCATTGCCAAAGGCAGCATCATGGCGGCGGTCGCGGTATTGCTGATCCACATGGACAGGAAGGCGGTAACGATAAACAACATCAACACCGCCACTTTCATATTGCCGCGCGACAATCGCAGGAGGCTGACGGCGATTTTACGGTCGAGACGCTGCATGTGCAGGGCGGTGGCAAGCGCGAAGCCGCCGAAGAAGATGTAAATCGTCGGATCGGCAAAGCCTGCCATCGCTTTTTTGATGTCCATATCGGGGAAGCCGAGTACGACGGCGAGAATCGGCACCATCAGCGCAGTTACCGTGATGTGGACGGCTTCAGTAAACCAAAGCGCGGCAACGAAAATCAACAGCGCGATGCCTTTGTTGGCATCGGTACTGTACGGCAGGATGTGGTAAATGCCGAAGCAGACGACGGCGGAAATGATGGTGGTCAGCAGACCTTTAAAGTCGGTAATCGGCTTTTGCGCGCTGAGTAACTCGACATTCTCAGGATGCTGGGTTTTGTCCTTTGCATGTAAGTCCATGAAGTATTCCTCTGAAACATAACGCGAAATCGTTAAAACCGCTGATGCCTAGGCTCATCGCCTGACATTGCTTTTTTATTGATTCCACTGAATCGGTTTTTCTTGTTTCCCGCGTCGGGGCGTTCGCAGGCTTTGGATTTCGAGCAAACAAAGCCATACAGTATGGCGACGAGTATATTTGTAATCGCGTGTAGTGTAAATATAATGTTAACAATCGGGTGCGGTTTTTTACGAAAACGGATTGATGGGAAATGAAAATATCTTTTGATTTTCAGACGACCCGGCTTTCAACGAGGTCGTCTGAAAACCTTAATTCATACCGTTATCGTGATATGATGCCGCATCCTCAACCGGCGTCATGACGTCAATGAAAAAAATATTCAAAATCCTCCTGAAAGCCCTGTTGGCGTTTATCATCGCCGCTATCCTTTACTTTGCCGCCGCCTACATTCTCGGTAAAATTCCACAGGACGGCACTGCCTCCGACAGCGACGTAACCCTTTATCTGCACAGCAACGGCGTACACGCCGACGTCGTCATGCCGCTTTCAGACGACCTTTTTGACTGGACCAGCATCATCAACCCTGCCGGCAGTCCCGCAGGGCAAGGCGATGCCCTCATCCGCTACGTCGGCATAGGCTGGGGCGAGCGTAATTTCTATTTGAACACGCCGCAGTGGTCGGATTTGACCGCATCTACAGCGGTGCAGGCGTTAAGCGGAATCAACAGCACGCTGATTCACGCCGTCTACTACCGCGAGCCGCCACGCGAAGGCGAAAATACCGTCAAATTCACCGTCAGCCGCGAACAATACCGCCGCCTGAGTGCCAACCTGATGCGTCATTTCAAATTGAAAGCGGGCAAAGCCATCCCCGTCGCCGGCGCGCATTACAGCGCTGACGACGCATTCTACGAAGCAGAAGGGCGTTACCATCTTTTCAACACGTGCAACAGCTGGCTCAACCGCCGCCTGACCGAAAGCGGCATCAACGGCGTCGTCTGGACACCGTTCCCCGATCCGCTGCTCGACAGCCATCGTACCAATACAGCAGAAAAACCATGAAAACCTTGACCATCCGCCATCTCACGCTCGGCAGCGGGCAGCCGAAAATCGCCGTTCCCTTGGTTGCCCGAGACGAAGCAGCCTTATCTGCCGCCCTGAAAAACCTCGAACACGCCTGTTTCGATATTATCGAATTCAGAGCCGACTATTTCGCCCAAGCGGGCAACCCCGAATACCTGCTTACCCAAGCCGCCACCGTGCGCCGCGCCTTTTCCGAAACCCCGCTGCTGTTTACCTTCAGGCGCGCGGAGGAAGGCGGCGAATATCCTTGCAGCAAAGCGTATTATTTCGAGTTGCTCGATAAAGCCGCCGCTTCAGGCATTATCGACATCATAGACATCGAACTTTCCGCCGGAGAAAGCGAAGTCCGCCAAGCGGTTGCCGCCGCCAAAGCACACAACACCGCCGTCCTGATGAGCAACCACGATTTCCATCAAACGCCCGCCAAATCGGACATCACAGGTCGTCTGAAAAAAATGGAAGAGGCAGGCGCGGACATCTGCAAAATCGCTGTGATGCCCCAAAGCCCCGCCGATGTTCTGACGCTTTTGGAAGCCACTTGGGAAGCCCGTCAAACCGCAAACCGCCCGATTGTTACCATTTCTATGGGCAAATTCGGACTCGTCAGCCGTATCTCAGGTTCAACCTTCGGCTCCGCCATCACATTTGGCACGGCAGGAAACGCCTCCGCGCCCGGTCAGCTTGATTCCGCCAGCCTGAAAAATATCTTGGATGTTTTGGAAAACGGCAACACCGCCGGACAACAATAAATAAAATACAAAAAGACAAAAAGACAAAAGGTCGTCTGAAACAGCGTTCAGACGACCTCGTTTTCTTTGTTTCAACAATTTGTCGGGCAAATCTCCTGAACGACGAATTGGTTTCAGACGACTTTTACAGCAGATTAGCTTATAACAATCTAAATAAATCGTACTCTCCACTACTCCGCCCTACCCAACATCAAGCCAAACAAACGTCGTGTGAAAACAGGCATAGCGTATTTCGCAAAACCGTTTTCAGACGACGTTTTCTCCGAATCCATCTTTTTATCTTCGCTCCTGCCTGCGTATCAGCCACACAGCGAGCAGGGCGAAGGCTATGGTGGGCAGTGCGCCGGCGAGGAAGGGCGGGACGCCGTAGAGTTGGCTGGTAAAGCCGAAGAGCCGTCCGGCGAAGTGGAACAGCAAGCCGAGGCAGATGCCGCCGAAGAGTTTCAAGCCGATATTGCCGTGGCGGGTGGTTTGCGGGGTGAAGGCGAAGGCGACGAGCGCCATCACCCAGGCGGCGACGGGGTAAACCAATTTGCGCCACCATGCGATGGCGTAGATTTGGGTGTTTTGGTTGTTGTTTCGAGGTGGCTGATGTAGGTGGTCAGTTCACCGACGGACATTTGGTCGGGTTTGACGAGTAATACGTCCATCAGGTTGCGCTTGACGGCAATCGGCCAGTTTTCTTCGGCGGCGGTGGAGACTTCGACTTTGTCTTCGCCAAGTGTGCTGCGGCGGATGTTTTTCAACTGCCAACTGCCGTCGTTGTTTAAGACGGCGGATTCGGCTTCCGTTGCCTGCGTCAGCTCGTTTTTGTCGTTGCGCGCCCAAATTTTAATGCCCAGCAGGGTATGGTCGGGCAGCATTTCGCGCACGTTAATGATGCTGTTTTTTTCTTTGAGCCAAAGCCCAGTATTGCCGGTGCTGATTTTGCCGTTGATGGCGGCGGATTTGATGTTTTCGGCTTTTTGGCTGAGGACGGGGGCAATCCATTCGCCGAGCGCAGCGGTGGCGAGGGCGAAAATCAGTCCGAACTGCGACAGGATCAGCAGCAGCTTTTTGGTACTCATGCCGCTTGCTTTGATGACGGTCAGTTCGCTGCCGGCGGCAAGCTGGCTGAGGGACACGAGTCCGCCGATGAGGACGGCGAGGGGCATGAGTTCGTAGGCGCGCGCGGGCATCTGCATGAGGACGTATTGCGCCATGGTTGCGCCGTTATAGCTGCCTTTGCCTAAGTCGCCGACTTCGTTGATGATTTCAAAAAAGCTGTACAGGGCAAGGAAAGCGAGGAGGGCGTAAACCGCCATAACCGCCATTTGGCGGATGATGTAACGTGAAATCAGGTTCATTTTCCGCCTTTCAATGTCAGACTTTTGCCAACCGCCTGCCAGAAGGGCTGGCTGGGCATGCTGCGGACGCGCAGGAGTACGACGGCAATGGCGAACATGATGATGTGCATGGGCAGCAGTCCGAGCCAGAAATGGATTTTGCCGTCTTCCACGGCGTTGCGCAGGAAGGTCAGTCCGTTTTGGTAAATCAGGAAAAGCCCGATGGCGACGAGGATGTTGTAGGTGTGGCCGCTGCGCGGGTTGAAATAGGAAAGCGGCACGGCAAGCAGGCAGAGCAGGAGGACGCTGACGGTCAGCGAGATGCGCCACATCAATTCCGCCTGATGTTGCGGGTTGCTGCTGCCGATGAGCTGGGATGTCGGGATGGTGCGGCGGTGGGAAACGGGGTCGATGAGTTTGGGCGTGGTGCTGATAATCAGGCTGAGGTTTTGGAAGGAAACGCGGTTGTAGTCGGCTTTACCGGGCGTGCCGCTGTAACGGTAGCCGTTGCGCAGGTCGAGCGTGCGCTTGTTGTCGTTCAGCGAGAAATTGCCTTCTTTGGCGAAGATAATGTTGTCGTTGCCGTTTTTATCTTGTTCGCGCAGGAACAGGTTTTTCATAATACCGGATTCGGTGTCGAAGGTTTCGACGAAGTAAACCCTGCCGTTGCGCTTGCCCAAACTGTTGAATTCGCCTGCTTCCACCATCGACAATTCTTGTTTCTGCTTGAGGATTTCGGCGTATTCGCGGCTGCGCAGTTCCGCCCACGGCATGACCCAAAGCTGCATGACGGCAATTAGAATGGCAAACGGTACGGCAAACTGCATGACGGGGCGTATCCATTGCCTCAACGCCAACCCGCAGGAGAGCCAGACCGACATTTCGCTGTCGCGCCAGTAGCGGGTCAATACGGTCAGCGTACTGATGAACGCGGTTAACACCAGCAAAAGCGGCGTCATGCCGATGACCCAGAAGCCGACCAATGCCAACACGGCATCAATGGCGACGCGCCCGTCGGCGGCACGTCCGAGCAGGTTGATTGCCTGCGTGGAGACCAACACCGCCAAGAGGACGACGAAATGCCGACGGCGGTAAAAGAGAGTTCTTTGATGAAGTTTCTTTGATAAATCATAGAATCGCGGCTAGGAGCGGTAGCGGTTCGGCGCAGGCGGATTGTCTGCGCAAGGTTTCAGACGACCTCTCAAATGGAGTACAATCTTTCCAACCGTTTTCAGACGACCTCTTGATGCAAAGGGTCGTCTGAAACTACCCGAAACCATCTCAATCAGGAGAATAAACGTGGAATTTAGCACAAAAGCCGGAACCTTGCAGCCGCAACAGGCAGGCGCGCAGTTATTTGTCTGCACCGAAACCGCACAATTAAACCACCCGACCGCCCTTGCCCTTTTGTCTTCGCTTGAAGAAGGTCAAACTTTTGCCGACACCAAAATCCCGACGGACAACGGTTTGCAGGCAGTCGCGGTCGTCCGCCTCGAAAAAACCGACCGCGCCGCGCTGAACAAAGCCGCTGCCGAAGCCGCGAAATGGGCGCAAAATCAGGAAACGGTCAATGCGGACATCCATGCCTTCGATGAAGCGCAAGCCTCTGCCGTAGCCGAAGCCTTCGCCATCGCGTTCGGCAACGCCGCCTACCGTTTCGACCGCTACAAAAAAGAAGCCAAGCCCGCCAAATTCGCACAAGCCGTGTTCCACACCGCACACGAAGCCGCCGTCAAAGAAGCCCTGCGCATCACCGAAGCTCAGGTTTACGGACAAAGCCTCTGCCGCGATTTGGGCAACGCCGCGCCCAACGAATGCACGCCCGAATTTTTAGCGCGCACCGCCAAAGCCGAAGCCGAAAAACTGGGCGCACACGCCAAAATCATCGAAAAAGACTACATCAAAGAAAACATGGGTTCGTTTTGGTCGGTCGCCAAAGGCAGCGTGGAAGACCCCTATCTGATTGAATTGAGCTACTTCGGCGCTGCCGACAAAGAAGCCGCCCCCGTCGTCCTAGTCGGCAAAGGCATTACCTTCGATACAGGCGGCATCTCCCTCAAACCCGGTCTGAACATGGACGAAATGAAGTTTGACATGTGCGGCGCGGCAACCGTCATCAGCACCTTCTGCGCCGCCGTCAAACTGCAACTGCCGATCAACCTCATCGCCGTCGTCGCCACTTGCGAAAACATGCCTTCCGGCGCGGCAAACAAACCGGGGGACGTCGTGAAAAGCATGAAAGGCCTGACGATTGAAGTGTTGAACACCGATGCCGAAGGTCGTCTGATTTTGTGCGACGCGCTCACTTACGCCGAGCAGTTCAAGCCCAAAGCCGTCATCGACGTTGCCACCTTGACCGGCGCGTGCATCATTGCCTTGGGTCATGACGTCAGCGGCGTGATGGGCAACAATCAGGATTTGGTCGACAGCCTGCTCGCCGCCTCCCGCAACGTGGACGACAAAGCATGGCAACTGCCGCTCTTCGAGACTTACAAAGATCAGCTCAAATCCAATTTCGCCGACATCCCCAACATCGGCACGCCCGGCGCAGGCACGATTACCGCCGCCACCTTCCTGTCTTACTTCACCGAAGACTACCCGTGGGCGCACCTCGACATCGCGGGTACGGCATGGAAATCCGGCAGCGAAAAAGGCGCGACCGGCCGCCCCGTTCCCCTGTTGCTGAACTATCTGCGCAACGTGAAATAAGCCTTGACGCCTGCGGGGCAAAGCAACCGCCCCCGCAGGTCGTCTGAAAACGGAACCGCATCAACTAATGCAGGCTGTCCGAAAACAAATAGAGTTTGGTAATTCAATTATGCAGCGTTGTTGTTCATCGTCCAGCAGTCGGTAATCTTACCGTCTTTGATTTTCAAGAAATCCGTACCGACTTTGACGGCGGTTTGGTTGCCGAATTTAGCGGTTACACGCCAATAGGCGGAAATTATGTCGCCGTCGTGGAACGACCAAGCACAATTTCATAATGCAGATCTGCTTTAGCACGAATAGTGGCTATCCAAGCCTTTGCGCTGGCGATGTCAGTTATGGGCGCAGGTGGCGGAGTTGAATCAGCGGTCAGATGTGCTTTGAAATCGTTTGACAACAGTTCGTCAGCAATATTGAGATTGTCATTCCACATCTGTGTCCATGCAGTATAGATTTTTTGTGTTTCGGTCATGTTTTTGTCTTTTAATGATGTTGAGTAATAGGGAACATCCTGTGCTGAAAAGCTAGGCAATGATGCTATGTAATATTACCTATCGTCAATATTGATACAAAAGCTACCTGAATGCAGCCTACGATTTATCTGACACAACCCAACAAACGGAGAACCATGATGAAACCGCTATTTGCCGCATTGTCCGTCGCCTTTCTGCTCGGTACGACCGTCAGCGTTCACGCCGCAGAACAGGCGAAACCGACCGACCGCAGCGTCCAAGTGTATAAAAAGCCGACTTGGCAGAGTGGAACCGCGAAAACGCAGCCGGAGGCAAAGGCCCGCTGCTCGGCAGTTTCGCCTTCACCCGCCACCAAACCGCCGCACAAGACGCGTTTAGAGAAATCGGCTGGCTGACCCTGCCGCCGGGCGCATCCATCGGCGAACACAAACACACCGACAACGAAGACGTTTACATCATCGTATCGGGCAAAGGCGTGTTCACCGACAGCACGGGCAAACAAACCCCAGTCGGCGCCGGCGACATTACCATCGCCCGTCCCGGTCAGTCCCATGCGCTGAAATATCGGCAAAGAGCCGCTGGTCTTCCTTGACTTGATTGCCGAAACCGCCGCAGTCAAAGCTGCCAAATAGCAGTCATCAAACCGACAAGGTCGTCTGAAAACGGAATTGGGTTTTGAACTGCACCCCAAATCTTGGACACTCATAAAAGCCTATTCAGGCGCTCTGTGCAAGCTGGGTTCTGTATGCGACAGGACTCAGCTTTTTCAATTTCAAACTGCAACGCTCCCGGTTGTAGTAATCCATATAGTCATCTATCTGCTTCATCAATTCGTCCACCGTCAATTCTCCTGCGTTATAGAAACACTCCGTCTTCAACACCGCAAAGAAGCTCTCCATCGGCGCATTGTCCCAACAGTTCGCCTTTCGCGACATGCTTTGAACCATGGAATGCTCCGCAAGCAATTCCCTATACCCCGCCGTACGGTACAGCACACCTTGGTCCGAATGAAGCATCGTTCCCTTATCAGTCAGACGGGGGGCGGCTTTTTCGAGCATTTCCTTCACCATTTCGCTGTCGGCTCTGCGGCTCATGGCGTAGGCGACGATTTCCCGGTTGAACAAGTCCAAGATTGGCGAGAGGTACAGTTTGCCGTCCTTTCCTTTGAGTTCGGTCACGTCTGTCAGCCATTTTTCGTTGGGCTTTTGGGCTGTGAACCGACGTTTGAGGAGGTGTTCCGATATTTTGCCCATGGCTGGATGGCGGTAGGCTTTTTTCGCCCGTATGAGGGCTTTCAGCCCCATCTGTTTCATCAGCCGCGCCACTTTTTTGCGGTTCCAATCTAATGCGGCGGCAATGCGCCTTTGTCCGTAGCGTCCTTTATGCCGCCGGTAGGTTTCGACAAGGAGGGCTTTGTCGGCTGCGTCGGGATCGGGCCGGTCTTGGTGGTGGTAGTAAAAGCTGCTTTTGGGCAGGTTTGCGATGTGCAGCAGGTATTTGAGCGGGTGTTGCGCCCTCAGTGTTTGGACGGTTTGGCTTTGTCCTTTTCGGTCTGCTTTTGGCTGAGGGCTTTTAACTCCTTTAGGTAGGCGACCTCTGCGCGCATATAGCACAACTCTTCAATAAGCTCTGCCTGTGTTTTTTCTTGGTCGGGTTTGTCGGCGATGAAGGGGTTTTTGCGGTGGTCGGTCATGGTTTTAGATTGGGGATGTTCGAGTGCGCCGATGCCGCCTTCCTGATAGGCGCGTATCCATCGCCGCAGGTGGGTTCGGGAGATGCCGTAGTGGTCTGCGGTACGCTGTTGGCTGCGTATATGCAGGTAGTGGAGTACGGCTTGGTATTTGAAGTGTAATGTGTATTCGGTCATAAAAAAACTGCACCTTGTGAGTTGGAGGGGATGTCCAACTTTTGGGGTGCAGTTCATTTTCAGACGACCTTTTTTTGTTGTTTAAGCAACATGATGCTTTGCAAACAAACCGGAAGGGGAGCGTACTGCCGCTATTTCCGTCTTTTTATTATTTTTAAGATACTTAGGTTTCCGACGCTACACGGGGTTTTATCTTGGGACTGAGGTAGATTAGCAGCTATGCTAATCTACCTCAGTCTCTAATTAAATCCATTTTTCATTTTTAAAATAAGATCTTGCCCACGTGATTACTTTCTCCATTATATCTATACAATATCCTTTTTCTAATATAACCTCCTGAATCTCCCCTTTATAATCTCTAAATATGATTTTTTTCCGAATGGTCGGTTGATACCAGCCAGCTATTTTTGATTATCAAAAAAATATTTTTCTTCTATATTTAAATAGGTTGAGTCATATAATTGATATTCATCATAGGTTTCATCTCCGTTTAAGATCTTTTTCCAAAAATATTTTTCTAATTTTTTTCCAAAAATATATTGAGCATCTTGGTTATAGATCGTAGAAGCATTGAATTTATTCAGGCTGTCTATTTTTACATTCAATGAATTTACCGCATCTAGAATGCTGATTGATTGATACTTCAATTCGGTCGGCAATATATAACCTTGAATAATATAATGGAATACTCCATCATTTTTCAAATCCTCCCCCCATTCCAGAAACCAATCTTCTACAAAATCAAATTGAATAGCAAATTTATATGGATCTCCAAAAATCATCATATCCTCCAAGATATATGTATATTAAACTAATTGTTGCTAACATCTTCTAATTTCTTAACATTAATATTAAAGTGATGTTTAATGTCTATGGGTATCTGATTAGCCTGTTGTTTTCCTTTTATTCCTGCCCAGTGATATACACCATTTGTATATCGGAACTCCCGTATCATAGCAACAAACCGCCCGGCCGCCACCCGCATCCGACCAAGGCACACAACCGTTGCGTAGCTCAGGGAGCGGCCGGGCAACCCATCGACACAACCGGACAGTTGCCGGACAACACAACTGAATGCAAGGCAGGTTTATGATGAGTACCCAATACAATTACGCAGGCATAGACATCGCCAAACGAAACTTCGTCATCGCCGTTTCGTCTTTGTCTAAAACCAAAACCGAAACCAACAACCCAAAAGGTATCGCCCATACTATCGAATACCTTAAAAAACACAACGTCGCCCTCGTCGTGATGGAAAGCACCGGCGGTCTCGAAATCCCCGCCGCCAAAGCCATCCACCGCGCAGGTATGGCCGTGATTATCGCCAACCCTCGTCAGACGCATCAATTTGCCCAATCGCAGTCGCTGACCAAAACCGATGCCAAAGATGCCCAAATGCTCGCCTTCTTCGCACAGATGATGACGCAGAAAGAAGGTTGGCAAACCATGCTCTACCAACCGCCCACCGAAGCGGAAGAAGTGTTGGAAGCATTGGTTAACCGCCGCAACCAACTGGTGGATATGCGGACTGCCGAGAAAAACCGTCTGCATCAGGTTCACGAAACACAAGTCGAAAGCGTCAAACAACTGATTGCCCATTTTGACAGGCTGATTGACGAATTGGACAAACAAATCGACGACCACACCCACACGCATTTTGACGGCAAAGCCCAAGTGGCAGAGCAAATCAAAGGCATCGGTTCGATAACGACGGCTACGCTGATGTCGATGCTGCCCGAATTGGGGCGGCTGAGCCACAAACGGCTGGCGAGTCTGGTCGGTATTGCCCCGCACCCGAGGGAGAGCGGGGAAACCAAAATCAAAAGCCGCTGCTTCGGCGGAAGGTCTGCGGTGCGTAAGGCGCTGTATATGGCCACCGTGGTAGCGACACGTTTTGAACCGTTTATTCGGGATTTCTACCAGCGCCTGCTGTCCAAGGATAAGCCGTATAAGGTTGCCGTTACGGCATGTATGCGCAAACTGCTGACGATATTGAATGCCCGGATGCGTGATTATTTTGCCGAAAACGGTATCCAAACGGCTTGATTTGAGTTTTTGTATTTTTGCCCGACGGGGTGAAAAATACAGTTGCTATGCCGACAAAGGCTACGACAGTGCGGAAAACCGGCAACATCTGGAAGAACATCAGTTGTTGGACGGCATTATGCGCAAAGCCCACAGCAACCGTCCGCTGACGGAAGTGCAAACCAAACGCAACCGATATTTGTCGAAGACCCGTTATGTGGTGGAACAAAGCTTCGGTACGCTGCACCGCAAATTCCGCTACGCCCGGGCAGCCTATTTCGGGCTGATTAAAGTGAGTGCGCAAAGCCATCTGAAGGTGATGTGTTTGAACCTGTTGAAAGCCGCCAACAGGCTAAGTGTGCCTGTTGCCGCCTAAAAGGCGGTCCGGATGCCTTATGTATGAGGTATCCGGGGAGGATTAAGGGGGTATTTGGAGACCTTTGCAAAATTCCCCAAAATCCCCTAAATTCCCATCAAGACATTTAGGGTATTTCCCATGAGCACCTTCTTCCAGCAAACCGCACAAGCCATGATTGCCAAACACATCGACCGCTTCCCACTATTGAAGTTGGATCAGGTGATTGATTGGCAACCGATCGAACAGTACCTGAATCGTCAAAGAACCCGTTACCTTAGAGACCACCGCGGCCGTCCCGCCTATCCCCTGTTGTCCATGTTCAAAGCCGTCCTGCTCGGACAATGGCACAGCCTTTCCGATCCCGAACTCGAACACAGCCTCATCACCCGCATCGATTTCAACCTGTTTTGCCGTTTTGACGAACTGAGCATCCCCGATTACAGCACCTTATGCCGCTACCGCAACCGGCGGCGCAAGACGACACCCTGTCCGAATTGCTGGAACTGATTAACTGCCAACTGACCGAAAAAGGCCTAAAAGTAGAGAAAGCATCCGCCGCCGTCGTTGATGCCACCATTATTCAGACCGCCGGCAGCAAACAGCGTCAGGCCATAGAAGTCGATGAAGAAGGACAAGTCAGCGGCCAAACCACACCGAGTAAGGACAAAGATGCCCGTTGGACAAAGAAAAACGGTTTATACAGACTCGGTTACAAACAACATACCCGCACCGATGAGGAAGGCTATATCGAGAAACTGCACATCACCCCCGCCAATACCCATGAGTGCAACCACCTGTTGCCTTTGTTGGAGGGCATTGCCGAAGATACGACCGTCTATGCCGACAAAGGCTACGACAGTAAGGAAAACCGGCAACATCTGGAAGACCATCGGTTGTTAGACGGCATTATGCGCAAAGCCCACCGCAACCGTCCGCTGACGGAAGCGCAAACCAAACGCAACCGATATTTATCGAAGACCCGTTATGTGGTCGAACAAAGCTTCGGTGCGCTGCACCGTAAATTCCGCTACGCCCGGGCAGCCTATTTGGTCTGTGTAAAGTGAGTGCGCAAAGTCATCTGAAGGCGATGTGTTTAAACCTGTTGAAAGCGGCCAACAGGCTAAGTGTGCCTGCTGCCGCCTAAAAGGCGGCCCGGATGCCTGATTATGGGGTATCCGGGGAGGATTAAGGGGGTATTTGGGTAAAATCAGGAGCAATTAGGGGCGGAAATAGACGAAAACCTGTGTTTGGGTTTTGGCTGTTGGGGGAAAGGCTTTTTTGCAAAGGTCTCTATATCATTAATACAGCCAAAAACCGACATAGGTCAAACAACAAGATGAAAAACCGATACAGGCCGTCTGAAAAAACAGCCTGCAAAAACGGAAATCAATGATCGCTCGCTTCGGCCGCGCCTACCCCCGTCATCGAACGGACGTACTGCGCGTCAAAACCCGCCTTGTCATAGCCGGCCTGTTCCGATTTGTCGGCCAGCGACACCAGCCAGGCCACGATAAAGGCCAGCGGGATGGTAAACAGCGCGGGATTACCGTAGGGGAAGACGGGTTTGTCGTGATGCAGCACACTCACCCACACGGTCGGCCCCAGCACAATCAGCACCAGCGCACCGAGCAGCCCCGCAAAACCGCCCGCAATCGCCCCGCGCGTGGTCAGCCCCTTCCAAAACATACTGAGCATCAGCACGGGGAAATTGGCCGATGCCGCCAACGCGAAAGCCAACCCGACCATAAAGGCCACATTCTGATTCTCAAAGGCCATCCCGAACACAATCGCCGCAATGCCCAAAGCCAGCGTGGCCGCCTGGAAACCCGCATCTCTTCGTGCTGCGTGGCCTTGCCCTTGCGGATGACCGAAGCGTACAAATCATGGCTTACCGCCGATGCGCCCGACAGCGTCAGCCCGGCCACCACCGCCAGAATCGTGGCGAAGGCAACGGCCGAAATAAAGCCCAGCAGCAAATCGCCGCCCGTAGCCCCGGCCAAGTGCACCGCCGCCATATTCGTGCCGCCCACCATTTCATACACGCTTTTGCCTTCTTTGAAAACCTGCGTGAAAAACTGCGGGTTGTCGCGGCTCAGGAAAATAATCGCGCCAAAGCCGATGATGATCGTCAGCAGGTAGAAATAACCGATAAGCCCCGTAGCCACCACCACCGACTTGCGTGCTTCTCGCGCATCAGGCACGGTGAAAAAGCGCATCAGAATGTGCGGCAGCCCGGCCGTGCCGAACATCAGTGCGAAACCGAGCGACAGCGCGTCCACCGGGTTTTTGACCAGCCCGCCGGGCGACATGATTGCCTCGCCCTTTTCATGCGCCGATACGGCCTGGCCGAACATGGTTTCCAGATTGAACCCCGCATGTTGCAACACAAAAAACGCCATCAGCGTCGCCCCGCCCAGCAGCAACACCGCCTTAATCATCTGAACCCATGTCGTTGCCAGCATCCCGCCGAACAGCACATAGGCCACCATCAGCACGCCCACCAGTATCACGGCGGAAAGGTAGCTCATGCCGAACAAAAGCTGAATCAGCTTGCCCGCACCCACCACCTGCGCGATTAAATAAAGAATCACCACCAAAAGCGAACCTGCGGCAGAAAACACCCTCACCGGCGTTTGTTTCAGGCGGTAGGCGGCCACATCCGAAAACGTGTACCGTCCCAGATTACGCAGCCGCTCAGCCACCAAAAACAGCACAACAGGCCAGCCGACCAAAAAGCCCGTGGAATAAATCAGCCCGTCGTAGCCGCTGGTAAACACCATTGCCGAAATGCCGAGAAAAGACGCGGCGGACATATAGTCGCCCGCAATCGCCAGCCCGTTCTGCGTGCCGGAAATCCCGCCGCCGCCCGTATAGAAATCCTTGGCCGAACGGTTTTGCCGTGCCGCCCACTTGGTAATCAGCAGCGTGCTGCCGACAAAGACGAAAAACATCACGATGGCCGTCCAATTGGTCGCCTGCCGCTGCACGTCGCCCGTCAGCGCGTCCGCATACGCCGCATTCGCAAATATCGGCGAAATGAAATATAATATTGTTTTTATGTATATTTTTTTCATCGGAATTTCCTTAATGGTTGAAATTGAGCCCTTTGGGGCAGTAGAATCTGGATTTTTTGTAACAACAGGCGTTATCCCTTTCCAATCGGACAGGTACATGAAGCTGTGCCTTATGCATGTTCCTGTACGTTAGTACAGGATGCATCCCCCTGAACTTCACGTACTACCTCCCGCGTGGTTTTTTCGAAATAGCCGTTGGCCAACCACACATACGCCAGTGTAATAAGGAAGGAAAATACAATAACGGCGATGCCGGCGTAGATGCCCCAAGTGGTAATGCCTCCTTCGGAAACTTTGCGTCCCAAAAGGTCGGGGCGCGTGCCGATGATCCAGATGAAGGCCGTGTAAACGGAAAACATTACTGCCGAAAACGACCAGCCCAGCAACGACTTCTGCCGCGCCATTTTTTGGAATTTCGGATTATTCAGGATTTCAGCCGTTAATCTGGCCTCTTCCGTAGATGATTTGCCCATCGGTTTGCTCCTTATGTAGGGGTTATTTAATTGCGAAGCGGCAGCCCGCCGAGATATTAAATGTCCAAGCCGCACTCGATGCCAATCGCAAATTCTGATTAAACCTATCCGGACTACCTATGGCTTGATTCAATTTAATGAATATAAAAGAAAAAATTTTAAAAACGATATTTTTGGCGCGGTAATTGCAAATTTGGATAAGGATTATCAAAAAGGTTGATGCCTAATAAGGCCGAAGTAATTCGGTTTCTGAATAGTTAATTGATTTTAAATAAGAAAATTCAAACAAATGCACAGATAAACATGGGCAAAACAGACAGGACGCTGCCCTCTATCTGTAGAAAAAGAAGAATATATGGATATCAATCAATTGCGCGCCTTTATCACTGTGGCGCATACGCAAAATCTGACGCAGGCCGCCGAAAGGCTGTTTTTGTCGCAACCGGCCGTTTCCGCCCAAATCAAGGCCATAGAAAGCGACATCGGTACGCCGCTTTTCACCCGCACCAGCAACGGTATGCAGCTTACCCGCGCAGGCGAAGTGCTGCTGCCCGAAGCCGAAGCCCTGATGCAGCACAAGCACCGTTTGGAAAAGTTTGCCGAAACGCTGTCGGAACACTTCGTCTCCCATGCGCAGCTCGGCCTGATCCACCCCATAGCATCACACAAGGTAACCGAACTGACCCGCCTGATCCAACAGCGCAGTCCCGATGTGCAACTTCACATCCAATACGGTATGAGCGGCGAAATTTTGGAACGCCTGACCGCAAAGCGGCTGCACGGCGGTTTTTTCCTCGGCCACATAGAAGGACGCAGCCTGCAATGCCGTTTCCTGCAAAACATCGCCTACGCCTTGATTTGCCCGGATGGGGAAGAAGATAAGTTGCGGCGCGGTTTGCCCAAAAGCCTGAATGACTACACTTGGATAGAGATGTCCGGCATATCCGGCAGCCACAAAAACCTACAGCAGTTCTGGCAACGCCACAAGCTGTCACCCAAAAAGCAGATCATCTGCGATTATCCGCAAACCATTATCGACTTGGTCGCCGATGGTGCGGGACTGGCCATGGTGCCCAAACATACCGCCAAAGCCGCCCGCACACAAGGCAAACCCGTCGCCCTGATAGACGAATTCGAACAAAGCCTGCCGCTGCATTTCGTTTATCTGGACGAATATGGCACCGACCACGCCCTATTGTTGCTGCTGGATTGTGTGTTGGAAGTTTGGCAGGCCGAAATCGGCAAGCCTGACCAACCCCTTTATCTGTAGGAGCACGTCGCGTTGTTTACACCACAGGTTGAGAAAAATAAGCCTGCAAGACCTCAAACGGCGTATCGCCGTTCAAACTGCGGTGCGGCTTCACAGTGTTATAGAAATTAACAAAGCGGCACAACTCCTTTCGCCGGTGTTCCGGACTGTCAAACAACTGTTTCTCATGCCACATCTCCATCAGGGTGCGGATAACCCGTTCCGCCTTACCGTTGGTCTGCGGACGGGCAACCCGGGTAAACTTTTGACGAATCCCGTTCTCATAACAGGCTACACCGAAAGCATGGTTGGCCGAGCCTTTATATTCCGTACCGTTGTCGGAGTAAACGCACTCAATCAGGTATGGGCAGGGATCAATCAGGTGTTCGGTCAGAAACTTGGCGGCACTGTCTGCGGTTTTGTCCGGCAAAATGGCGGCGTATAGCTCCCTTGAGAAATCGTCAATGGCGACAAACAGGTAATCCCGCTTATCGGTGGCTTTCTGCCCTTTGAGCAGCGGCAGCCGTTTGGTATCGAGATGTACCGGCTCTCCGGGGTAGGATTTATTGTAGCGTTTGGCCTGCCTTTTGAGTTTTTCCTGAATGCCGCGTTCTACCTTGGCCAGGCGTTTCATTCCGTACTTAGCCTGTTTGAAACGGTTGTTGGTACTGGTTTGGGGTTTGAGCAGTCTGCCACTTGCGGCTTTAAGTGCGCGGTAAATGGTGACGCGGCTGACTTGGTAGCGGCGTGCCAGGGAGGTGGCGCTTTCCTTTTCCTGCGTGTAGGCCAGCCAAATGGCTTGGCGGTGGTGCGGGGTGAGACGGGTGTTCTTGTGCATGTTCATGTTTCAGTATTCTCCTGGAAATACTGTAAACAACGCTACTAGTTTCTACACCCTAATCCTCCCCGGATACCTCATACATAAGGCATCCGGACCGCCTTTTAGGCGGCAACAGGCACACTTAGCCTGTTGGCGGCTTTCAACAGGTTCAAACACATCGCCTTCAGATGGCTTTGCGCACTCACTTTAATCAGCCCGAAATAGGCTGCCCGGGCGTAGCGGAATTTGCGGTGCAGCGTACCGAAGCTTTGTTCCACCACATAACGGGTCTTCGACAAATAGCGGTTGCGTTTGGTTTGCTCTTCCGTCAGCGGACGGTTGCGGTGGGCTTTGCGCATAATGCCGTCCAACAACTGATGTTCTTTCAGATGTTGCTGGTTTTCCTTACTGTCATAGCCTTTGTCGGCATAGACGGTCGTACCTTCAGCAATGCCTTCCAGCAAAGGCGATTGGCGGTTAATCAGTTCCAGCAGTTCGGACAGGGTGTCGTCTTGCGCCAGCCAGTTACGGTAGCGGCATAAGGTGCTGTAATCGGGAATGCTCAACTCGTCAAAGCGGCAAAACAGGTTGAAGTCGATGCGGGTAATGAGGCTGTGTTCGAGTTCGGGATCGGAGAGGCTGTGCCATTGTCCGAGCAGGACGGCTTTGAACATGGATAGCAGTGGATAGGCGGGACGGCCGCGGTGGTCTCGGACGTAACGGGTTCTTTGACGATTCAGGTACTGTTCGATCGGCTGCCAATCAATCACTTGATCCAACTTCAATAGTGGGAAGCGGTCGATGTGTTTGGCGATCATGGCTTGTGCGGTTTGCCGGAAGAAGGTGCTCATGGAAAATCCCCTAAATGTCTTGGTGGGAATTTAGGGGATTTTGGGGAATTTTGCAAAGGTCTCGGCAAAGCCAAAGTGGCGGAGCAAATCAAAGGCATCGGTTCGATAACGACGGCTACGCTGATGGCGATGCTGCCCGAATTGGGACGGCTGAGCCACAAACGGCTGGCGAGTCTGGTCGGCATTGCCCCACACCCGAGGGAGAGCGGCGAAACCAAATTCAAAGCCGCTGCTTCGGCGGAAGGTCTGCGGTGCGTAAGGCGCTGTATATGGCTACCGTGGTAGCGACACGTTTTGAACCGCTTATTCGGGATTTCTATCAGCGCCTGCTTTCCAAGGGTAAGCCGTATAAGGTTGCCGTTACGGCATGTATGCGCAAACTGCTGACAGTATTGAATGCCCGAATGCGTGATTATTTTGCCGAAAACGGTACCACCGAAAACGGTATCCGAACGGCTTGATTTGAGTTTTGGTATTTTTGCCCGACGGGGTGAAAAATACAGTTGCTACTGAGTGCAAATTGATGAACCACTTCACCATCAAAATAAAAGCGTAAATTACTGTCGGGATTTGATGTGGATACTGATTTTTTGAATAAATCCAAAGAATTCCTAGGTTCAATACTTGCGACAAGTCCCGGACCTGCACCAATTCCTTTCCTTGTGTGTTTAATATTTGATTGATATTTTAAACCATTATCTAAATTTACTACATTTGACCGGAAACGGATTATTGTTACGGTCGCTGTTTTACACTGTCCCTTTATTGTCTTTGGTTTTACTCTGTTTGTATGGGCTTTGGCTTGGCTGTTTTGCGGCATCAAATGCGATTTGCTTCTTAAATTCTTGTTATATTAATGCTGAAATGTTATATAATAACAGCCTTTCAAAATATGATGAGAAACTAAAATGACACAAACCACACTCAAGCCCATTGTTTTATCTATTCTTTTAATCAGCACCCCTATCCTCTCCCAAGCGCATGAAACGGAGCAGACGGTGGACTTGGAAACGGTCAACGTCGTCGGCAAAAGCCGTCCGCGCGCCACTTCGGGGCTGCTGCACAGTTCGACTGCCTCCGACAAAATCATCAGCGGCGATACGTTGCGGCAAAAAGCCGTCAATCTCGGCGACGCGCTCAACGGCGTGCCGGGCGTCCATGCTTCGCAATACGGCGGCGGCGCGTCCGCACCTGTGATACGCGGGCAGACGGGCAGACGGATTAAAGTGTTGAACCATCACGGCGAAACGGGCGATATGGCGGATTTCTCACCCGACCATGCCCTGATGGTGGACACCGCCTTGTCGCAACAGGTCGAAATCCTGCGCGGGCCGGTAACGCTGTTGTACAGCTCGGGCAATGTGGCGGGTTTGGTGGATGTTGCCGACGGAAAAATCCCCGAGAAAATTCCTGAAAACGGCGTATCGGGCGAACTGGGGCTGCGCTTGAGCAGCGGCAATCTGGAAAAACTCACGTCCGGCGGCATCAATGTCGGACTGGGCAAAACTTCGTGTTGCACACGGAAGGGCTGTACCGCAAATCGGGCGACTACGCCGTCCCGCGTTACCGTAAGGAAGAAGGTCGTCTGAAACGCCTGCCCGACAGCCATGCCGATTCGCAAACTGGCAGCATCGGGCTGTCTTGGGTAGGCGAGAAAGGCTTTATCGGCGCGGCATACAGCGACCGTCGCGACCGCTATGGTCTGCCTGCACACAGCCACCTTTACGACGACTGCCACGCTGACATCATCTGGCAGAAAAGTTTGATCAACAAACGCTATTTGCAGCTTTATCCGCACCTGTTGACTGAAGAAGACGTCGATTACGACAATCCGGGCTTAAGCTGCGGCTTCCATGACGACGATAATGCACACGCGCACACCCACAACGGCAGACCGTGGATAGACCTGCGCAACAAACGTTACGAAATACGCGCCGAATGGAAGCAGCCGCTCCCCGGTTTCGAAGCCCTGCGCGTGCATCTGAACCGCAACGACTACCGCCACGACGAAAAAGCGGGCGATGCGGTGGAAAACTTCTTCAAAAACAAAACGCAAAATGCCCGCATCGAATTGCGCCACCTGCCCATAGGTCGTCTGAAAGGCAGTTGGGGCGTGCAATACCTGACCCAAAAATCCAGCGCGCTTTCCGCCATTCCCGAAACCGTCCAACAGCCGATGCTGATCGACAACGATGTGCATCATTACAGCTTTTTCGGCGTAGAACAGGTAAATTGGGACAACTTCTCGCTTGAAGGCGGCGTGCGCGTGGAAAAACAAAAAGCCGCCATCCAGTACGACAAAGCCCTGATTGATCGGGAAAACTACTACAACCAACCCTTGCCCGACCTCGGTGCGCACCGCCAAACCGCCCGCTCGTTCGCGCTTTCCGGCAACTGGTATTTCTCGCCCCAATACAAACTCAGCCTGACCGCCTCCCATCAGGAACGCCTGCCGTCAACGCAAGAGCTGTACGCACACGGCAAACACGTCGCCACCAACACCTTTGAAGTCGGCAACAAACACCTCAACAAAGAGCGTTCCAACAACATCGAACTCGCGCTGGGCTACGAAGGCGACCGCTGGCAATACAATCTGGCACTCTACCGCAACCGCTTCGGCAACTACATCTACGCCCAAACCTTAAACGACGGACGCGGCCCCAAATCCATCGAAGACGACAGCGAAATGAAGCTCGTGCGCTACAACCAATCCGGCGCAGACTTCTACGGCGCGGAAGGCGAAATCTTTTTCAAACCCACGCCGCGTTACCGCATCGGACTTTCCGGCGACTACGTCAGAGGTCGTCTGAAAAACCTTCCATCGCTGCCCGGTAGGGAAGACGCCTACGGCAACCGCCCACTCATTGCTCAAGCCGACCAAAACGCCCCGCGCGTACCCGCCGCACGGCTCGGCTTCCACCTGAATGCCGCGCTGACCGACCGCATCGATGCCCATCTCGACTACTACCGCGTGTTTGCCCAAAACAAACTCGCCCGCTACGAAACGCGCACGCCCGGACACCATATGCTCAACCTCGGCGCAAACTACCGCCGCCGCACCGGCTACGGCGAGTGGAATTGGTACGTCAAAGCAGACAACCTGTTCAACCAATCCGTTTACGCCCACAGCAGCTTCTTGTCCGACACCCCGCAAATGGGACGCAGCTTCACCGGCGGCGTGAACTTTAAGTTTTAAGGGGTGATAGACAAGAGAAAAGGTTTTCAGACGACCTCTGAAAACCTTTTCTATTCATTCCTTCATGTCATCCCAATCATTTGACTTCCGTCAAAGGAAATTGTTTTCATCCGTCTGATTCCACTATTAATCCAGCCTTTCCACGCTCGTCATAAACCTTTGTAAACCAAATCATCCGATAGGTATCCGATATTCCTCCCTCTCTTCGTCCCAAACATCCCCCTACCCTACCATCTTCCATACATAAAATTTTTTTCTAAATAATATATACAGTTACCCCAAACACACCCGCCGCCCTAGATTTAAAAAAATTCCACATAAAACAATGCGGTTACTCCTCTCCAAACTCTGTTCACAAGTAGTTTCTTAAAGTATGATAAGCCTGTCTCCGGCCAGCGTTCCCGCCGGAATCAGGCTTCCAAACAAATCCAACCTCAACTCGGAGTAAACATCATGTTGACCCAGACCCAACAGGTCGATTTGACCCTGCATCATCTCAAAGAGCGCGCCTTGGCAGAATACAGCCCCCAGCAGCGTGCGACCGTCGAAGCTTCCGAAGACTGGAAACAGTTTGACAGACGTTTGAACGAGCATTTTCCCAAGCTGATGCACGAGCTGGACAACGTTTACAACGACAACGAAGCCGTCCTGCCCATGCTGGAACAACTGATTGCACAAGCATGGCAAAGCTATTCCCAACGCGACAAGTCTCTGAAAGCTATTGATGCCGCACGCGAGAGCGATCCCGATTGGATTTTGTCTAATAAACAGGTCGGCGGCGTGTGTTATGTCGATTTGTTTGCGGGCGATCTGAAAGGCTTGAAAGCTAAAATCCCTTATTTTCAAGAGCTGGGGCTGACTTATCTGCACATGATGCCCCTGTTTAAATGTCCCGAAGGCAAAAGCGACGGCGGCTATGCGGTCAGCAGCTACCGCGACGTCAATCCGGCTTTGGGTACGATAGACGATTTGCGCGATGTCATTGCCGCGCTGCACGAAGCGGGCATTTCCGCCGTCGTCGATTTCATCTTCAACCATACTTCCAACGAACACGAATGGGCGAAAGGCTGCTCCGCCGGAGATCCGCTTTACGACAATTTCTACTATATTTTCCCCGACCGCTGGATGCCCGACCAATACGACCGCACCCTGCGCGAAATCTTCCCCGACCAGCATCCGGGTGGCTTCTCCCAATTGGAAGACGGACGCTGGGTGTGGACGACGTTCAATTCCTTCCAATGGGATTTGAATTACAGCAATCCTTGGGTATTCCGCGCCATGGCGGGCGAAATGATGTTCCTCGCCAATTTGGGCGTTGACATCCTGCGTATGGACGCCGTTGCCTTCATTTGGAAACAAATGGGCACTTGCTGCGAAAACCTACCGCAAGCCCATGCCTTAATCCGCGCGTTCAACGCCGTCATGCGCATCGCCGCACCTGCCGTGTTCTTCAAATCCGAAGCCATCGTCCACCCCGACCAAGTCGTCCAATACATCGGACAAGACGAATGCCAAATCGGCTACAACCCGCTGCAAATGGCATTGCTGTGGAACACCCTCGCCACCCGCGAAGTCAACCTGCTCCACCAAGCCCTCTCCTACCGCCACAACCTGCCCGACCATACCGCATGGGTCAACTACGTCCGCAGCCACGACGACATCGGCTGGACGTTCGCCGACGAAGACGCATCGCAATTCGGCATTCACGGCTACGACCACCGCCAATTCCTCAACCGTTTCTTCGTCAACCATTTCGACGGCAGCTTCGCGCGCGGCGTCCCTTTCCAATACAACCCCAACACCGGCGACTGCCGCGTCAGCGGCACTGCCGCCGCCCTCGCCGGTCTGGCGCAACACGACCCACACGCCGTTGACCGCATCAAACTCTTGTACAGCATCGCCCTGAGTACCGGCGGTCTGCCGCTGATTTATCTCGGCGACGAAGTCGGCACGCTCAACGACGACGACTGGTCAAGCGACAGCAATAAGAGCGACGACAGCCGCTGGGCGCACCGTCCGCGTTACAACACCGAGTTGTACGAACAACGCCACGATCCGTCAACCGCAGCCGGACAAATCTATCAAGGTCTGCGCCACATGATAGACATCCGCCAAAACAACCCGCGTTTGAACGGCGGTCGTCTGGTTACTTTCAACACCAACAACAAACACATCATCGGCTATATCCGCAACAACGCGCTTTTGGCGTTCGGCAACTTCAGCGAACACCCGCAGACCATCAGCGCGCACACCCTGCAAGCCATGCCCGCCCGCGCCAAAGACCTCATCAGCGGCGAAACCGTGGCATTGAATCAGGATTTGGTGCTGCGCCCCTACCAAGTGATGTGGCTTGAGATCGCCTGATGATTGAGGCAGCTTAAAACGCAAAGGTCGTCTGAAAACCTGTATTGCGCGTTTTCAGACGACCTTTTTAAATAAAATATACGGCATCAAACCTGCCCAAGCGATGATACTTCACCCCTAACATCCGCACACCATGCGCCTTCCCATACTTAGCTTAAAAATAAATTCCATTAATTACAACAAGTTGAAAAATTATTAATCAAATTTATCCATCAAGTATTGAAATTATTCGACTTCCTGCTTTAAACTTAGACACATATATATTCAATATCCAAAGAAACACCGTCATGCAAACTGCTAAGCATTCAAACGCATTCTTCTATTGGTACCACACAAACGTGCGGTACTTTTTTGCGCTTGTCTGAAACAGACGGAAATGAATAGCAAAACAAGAGCCGCCCTGATTGAGCGGCTTTTTTTATACCCTTCGTGGCCGCCAATCCCAATAAACGATGCGAACAGTTGCAAATAAAGGAAAAGCCATGAACCTCTCTGCAAATATCCAAAGACGTCCACAACCCCTCCACCGCTGCCATATGATTGTTGACGGCAACAGCCACAACACATTTTCAGACGATGCCATTCCCCAAACTTCTGGCCTTATCAGCGAGGCCTTGATTCCGCAAATCCGCTTCCTCGCTACATTGATTGCGGCCGAACGCCACGACTTCAATCGCAACAGTCCCACCGTGTTTACGGAAGAAGCCGACTTCTTCGCCGCACGTATTCTTATTTAGGCGTTCGCCGCTTCCATCTCGACATCACCCTGATGCCCATGCTCAAAACCGCCAATCAGCGCGCACAAACATTTGCCAAACACCATCACCTCCCCTTCTCCCCCGCTGAAATGCACATGAGCCTGCACGCCCGCCGCCCCGACAAACTGCTTATTATGGAAACCGAACACGAAGTGAAACCTCAAGGAAATATTGTTGCTGACAGTCTTGCTTTTGCAGCCAAACTACCGAAACTCCCATTGTAAAAAAGAGCAACCTTGCTTGATAAATCCCCAAAACACACCATATGGCAGGCAGGCCACGCGCTTAGAACCACGCCGCCGACTTACATAAGACGGCATTAATGACAACCGACCAAGGAAACACACAACAATGAAAAAAATTATCGCCTTAGCCGCGCTCTCCGCTTTCGCCCTTGCCGCCTGCAAAGACAATACGCAAGCACAGCTTGAACAGCAGCAAAAACAAATCGAAGCCCTGCAACAACAATTGGCGCAGCAAAACGGCCGGCAGGACAATACCGTTTACCAACTCACCCCCGAAGCTGTACAAGACACCATCCCTGCCGAAGCGCAAGCTAACGGCAACAACGGTCAACCCGTTACCGGCAAAGACGGACAACAATATATTTACGACCAATCCACAGGAAGCTGGCTGCTTCAAAGCCTGATAGGTACAGCTGCAGGCGCGTTTATCGGTAACGCGCTGGCAAACAAATTCACTCGTGCGAACAATCAAAACAGCCCGATTGCGCAGCGCGCACGTTCCCATTACTACCAAACTGCCCGTCCAAACGGCCGTACCAGCCAGCAACTGAATACCCGCAGCATCCCCGCGCAGCAGGCTCAACAACAACCCCGCTACCGTCAAACCACCCAACAACCTTCCAACTACCGCCGCCCGATGGGTCGCGGATTCGGTCGTCGCCGTTAATTCGGCAACAATGACAAAAGGTCGTCTGAAAATATTTTCAGACGACCTTTTTATTTCAAGCCAACCATTCCGGCTGACAGATTCCGTATCTCAATCTTTTTTATGTTCGATGTAAGCCTGCTGCTTCGTATCCGAATCTTCACCCGTTACCGTATATTCGCCCTCAATCACATCATCATCTTGTGCTTTAGTTGAAAACGGCCGCTGCCCGAACATATTCCCATCCACCTCCGCTTGCACGACCGGACGGCCTTTAAACGGCAGCAACAGCAATAATGCCAATCCCGTCGAAATAAAGCCCGGACTCATCAGGCACAACGCTGCCACAGCATAACGTATCGGCCACAGCATTTGATAAAGCGAAACCTTTCCTCCGCTCCGTATCGTCGCACCTGCCAGTAAAATGCCGGACAGACCCGTATTGCGCAGCATAAATACGCCGGACACAAAACTGATGACCATCAACAGCAACGCTACGCTGCCGCCAAGCCAGTCGGCAACCCAGACAATCGACATGATTTCCAAAAAAATCAAAACTAAAAAACCGATACCAAAAAATTGCATAATTACTGTTCCTTAATCTCTAAGCCGAAGCGATTCTGACCAATCCGTATTTATATTCGAAGCCATAGCGGATACTAACATAAAGATAAAATCCCTGCTTTCAAGCAAGGAAAATGTGAAAAACGGTAAGTATTTCCCACCTTTTCAAACCCAAGCCGATAGATATATCGATAAGATGTTTATTATCCAAATGTTTATCCGAATCCTGGCGACTTCCCCGACAAAATCCGTGCATCCCTCCGAAAATTCCTCTATAATGCCTGCTCATTCGGAATGTAGCGCAGCCCGGTAGCGCACTTCGTTCGGGACGAAGGGGTCGGAGGTTCGAATCCTCTCATTCCGACCAAATATAAAACCTGCTTTGATTTCATGATCAAAGCAGGTTTTTTCATATCGTGGTTTTAAGTATGGTTCCTGACATTTTAATAGGGTGGAAAATGACAATGGTTTTCTAGTGTATCCAGCTATATCCCCTGTTTTGTTTTCAGACGACCTTTATCTTTATGGTTTTCCCCTGAAAAATGCAAAATTCCTAGATATTTTCACTATACTGCTTTTTGATATTCAGTTAAGAACCGTTAATCCGTTCGCGTATAATTTCAAGTTTTCTCAATAAGGCAGATGGTGTTTTATGTCTTCCAACCAACCCCGTCAAACTTGGTCCAACCGTTTGACTTATATCCTTACCGTTGCCGGCGCGACTGTCGGTTTCGGCGCGACGTGGCGTTTCCCGTATTTGGTCGGTGAAAACGGCGGCGGCGCGTATGTGTTTTTATTCTGTATCGCCATGTTTGTTATCGGTATTCCGATGATTTTGGTGGAAAACGTCATCGGACGGCGCAAAGGTGTGAACGCGCTGGATGCGTTCGGCGGCTCGATGAACGGCAAACCTGTCGCCAAAATTTGGAAACTGGTCGGCTGGATGGGCTTGATTGGTGCGTTTGGCATCATGGCGTATTACATGGTGCTCGGCGGCTGGGTGATCAGCTATATCGTTAATATTATTGGTGGAAATCTGAATATTTCCAGCCCTGTCAGCGGCGAAATAACGAAAAACTTTTTCACTGAACATATCGAAAACAGCCCTTGGGAAATTGCGTTTTATACGCTGCTGTTTGTGGCGGTGAACCAATGGATTTTGGTCAAAGGCGTCATCGGCGGCATTGAAAAAGCGGCGAAATACCTGATGCCGCTACTGTTTTTGTTCCTGATTGCCATGGTCGTGCGTAACGTTACCCTGCCGGGCGCGATGGAAGGGATTACTTTCTATCTGAAGCCTGACTTCAGCAAGATTACCGCCGAACTGTTCGTCTTCGTTTTGGGGCAAGTATTTTTCGCCTTGAGCTTGGGTTTCGGCGTGATGATTACTTTGTCTAGTTATCTGGATAAAAACGAAAATCTGGTGCAAACCGCAGTCATTACCGCAATTACCAATACCATCATCGCCGTACTGGCGGGCTTTATGATTTTCCCGTCGCTCTTCAGCTTCGGCGTCGCGCCCAATTCCGGTCCGACTTTGGTATTCCAAAGTTTGCCGATTGTATTCTCGAATATGTGGGCAGGACCTGTGTTCGCCGTGATTTTCTTCTCGTTGCTCCTGATTGCCGCGCTGACAACTTCGCTAACCATTTATGAAGTGTTGATTACGACCATTCAGGAAAAAACCAAAATCCGTCGTACCGCCGCGATTACGATTGTATTGGCTGCCATCTTCATTTTCGGCAACATCCCGTCCATTTTGAGCTATGGCCCGTGGAAAGACGTTTCCGTGTTCGGCAAAAATATTTTCGATGCCTTTGACTACATCAGCGGCAACATCTTGTTTATGCTGACCGCGCTCGGCTCCGCGCTGTTTGTCGGTTTCGTTATGAAGGACGAAGCGAAGGACGAATTGCTTTATAAAGGCAACCATACGACGGTCAATATTTGGTTTGCCTATGTGAAATACCTTGTGCCGTTGGTGATTTTGCTGATTTTCGTCAGCAACCTGTTCTAAAATCTAATTAGGACAACAAGGTCGTCTGAAAACCTTTTCAGACGACCTTGTTTTATCAGAAACGGTAAATACGGTATAATTTGAACCAACACACATTACACCCGACGGATTGATTCCCCGTCGGTTTTCCCTTTTCAGACGACCTATACCGAATATCAAAAATCCATCCATGACCGCAAAATCCTCTAAAACCGCATCAAAGCCGAAAGCCAAAACAAACGCCAAACCGACTACACGCCGTCAAAGCCAAACCAAGGCGCAGACCGAGCCGAACAAGGTTTCCGAGCGTTTGAAGGCTGCCAAAGCGCTGCAAAAAAATGAAGAAAAAAAAGCGCGCCCCGAGCATGTTGTCAATTTGATTAACGACGCGCTGTGGCTCTTCGGGCTAATGGTAACGGTCTTCATCGCCATTTCCCTTGCCAGCTTCAAAATGACCGACCCCGCATGGTCGCGCAGCGTGCCGAAACCGGACGGCATCGCCAACTTCGGCGGGCTGTTCGGCGCGTATGTTTCCGATGTCGGCTATTATCTTTTCGGACTGTCGTTTTGGTGGTGGATCGCCGCTTCGTGCGTTTTCCTCTATAAAAATTTCCGCCCGCTGCAAAAGCGTGAAAACTACAAATCCTACAACCACGGCGTTGCCGCGCTGGCTTTGTTCCTGCTTTGGTGTGCAGCCCGATTCTCGAATACTTCACCCTTCAAAATACCTTGGACGAAACCCTGCCCGTCGGCGCAGGCGGTTTGGTCGGTGCTTTGGCAGGTTCGGGCTTGGCTTGGCTGCTGGGTAAATCCGGCAGCCTGCTGATTATGTGCGTCATGCTGCTGCTTTCCGTTTCCTTGCTGGCGCAAGTGTCTTGGCTGGAAGTCATGGCAAAAACAGGACGCAATACCGAAAGCCTGTTTTCAGGCATTTGGGGTCGTCTGAAAAAGGCATTGGGCAGGCGCAAAGACGACGGCTCGACCGCCGAAGCCTTGGAGACGGAAAACACCCGCCGCATGGTGAAAGAAGCCAAAAACATCACCGCCACGCCGGTTGCTCCGCTTGCAGGCAGCACCAGCAACCGCAAATCCGTCGCGGTCTCCGTTGCGCCGCCGCCCAAAATTCAGGCTTCTTTGTTTGAAGACAACGAGCCGCAACAGACAGGCGAATACCACAAACCCAGCATGAGCCTGCTGCGCCTGCCCAACGGCGAACCCGTCAGCATCAATCCCGCCGAATTGGAGCGCACTGCTGAACTGATTGAATCCAAGTTGGCAGAATTCGGCATCGGTGTGCAAGTCGTGTCCGCTACTTCCGGCCCTGTGATTACGCGTTATGAAATCGAACCCGCGCAAGGCATAAAAGGCAGCCAAATCGTTGCTTTGTCTAAAGATTTGGCACGCTCCATGTCGCTGCAAGCCGTGCGCATCGTGGAAACCATCGCGGGCAAAAACACCATGGGCATCGAGTTGCCCAACGAAAAACGCCAAGACGTGATGTTGAGCGAAATCTTGTCTTCTCCCGTGTTTACCGAAGCCAAATCCAAGCTGACCGTCGCGTTGGGTAAAGACATCTCCGGTACGCCCGTCGTCGGCGATTTAGCAAAAATGCCGCACCTTTTGGTCGCCGGTATGACCGGTTCGGGTAAATCCGTCGGCGTGAACGGCATGATTATGTCCATGCTTTTCAAAGCCACGCCCGACGAAGTCCGCTTTATTATGATTGACCCGAAAATGCTCGAATTGAGCATTTACGACGGCATTCCGCACCTGCTTTGCCCGGTCGTTACCGATATGCGCGAAGCAGGGCAGGCGTTGAACTGGTGTGTCGCCGAAATGGAAAAACGCTACCGCCTGCTTTCTCACGCCGGCGTGCGCAACTTGGAAGGCTTCAACCAAAAAGTCGAAGCCGCCAAAGCATCGGGCAAACCTATGCCCAACCCGTTCAGCTTGAATCCGGACGATCCCGAGCCGTTGGAAAAACTGCCGATGATTGTGGTCGTTATCGACGAATTGGCCGACCTGATGATGACCGAACGCAAAGCCGTCGAGCAACAAATCGCCCGCCTCGCCCAGAAAGCGCGTGCCGCCGGTATCCATATGATTGTCGCGACCCAACGCCCGAGCGTCGATATCGTCACCGGCTTGATTAAGGCAAACATCCCGACGCGCATGGCGTTTACCGTACAAAGCAAAATCGACAGCCGCACCATCCTCGACCAAATGGGCGCGGACGAACTGCTGAAATACGGCGACTCCCTGTTCCTGCAACCGGGCAGCGCCGAACCGACCCGCCTGCAAGGCGCGTTCGTTTCAGACGACGAGGTGCATCAAGTCGTCAACTACGTCAAATCGCAAGCCCCTGCAGACTATATCGAAGGTTTGCTCAGCGGTGAAGCCGCGCTGGAAACCACCAACATCGTCAATCCGAATGCGGGCAGCGACGAATTGTTCGACCAAGCCGTCGCCTACATCTTGGAAAGCAAAAAAACTTCCATCTCCTCCCTGCAACGCCAGTTGCGCATCGGCTACAACCGCGCCGCCAACCTGATGGAAGCACTCGAAAACGCCGGTGTCGTGTCCCCCGCCGACCTCAACGGCAGCCGCAGGATTCTGGCGCAAAAAGATCAGTTGTAATCTCAATAATTGCTAAAGGTCGTCTGAAAATGAACTGCACCCCAAAAGTTGGACATCCCCTCCAACTCACAAGGTGCAGTTTTTTTATGAGCAAATATACATTACACTTCAAATACCAAGCCGTACTCCACTACCTGCACATACGCAGCCAACAGCGTACCGCAGATCATTACGGCATCTCCCGAACCCACCTGCGGCGATGGATACGCGCCTATCAGGAAGGCGGTATCGGCGCACTCGAACATCCACAATCCAAAACCATGACCGAACACCGCAAAAACCCCTTCATCGCCGACAAACCCGACCATGAAAAAACACAGGCAGAGCTTATCGAAGAGTTGTGCTATATGCGCGCAGAGGCCGCCTACCTAAAGGAGTTAAAAGCCCTCAGCCAAAAGCGGACCGAAAAGGACAAAGCCAAACCGTCCAAGCACTGAGGGCGCAACACCCGCTCAAATACCTGCTGCACATCGCAAACCTGCCCAAAAGCAGCTTTTACTACCATCACCAAGACCGACCCAATCCCGACGAAGCCGACAAAGCACTCCTTGTCGAAACCTACAAACGGCATAAAGGACGCTACGGGCAAAGGCGCATTGCCGCAGCATTGGATTGGAACCGCAAAAAAGCAGCGCGGTTGATGAAACAGATGGGGCTGAAAGCCAAAATACGGGCGAAAAAAGCCTACCGCCATCCCGCCATGGGCGAAATATCGGAACACCTCCTCAAACGTCGGTTCACAGCCCAAAAGCCCAACGAAAAATGGCTGACAGACGTGACCGAACTCAAAGGGAAGGACGGCAAACTGTACCTCTCGCCAATCTTAGACTTGTTCAACCGCGAGATCGTCGCCTACGCCATGAGCCGCAGAGCCGACAGCGAAATGGTGAAGGAAATGCTCGAAAGCCGCACCCCGGCTGACTGATAAGGGAACGATGCTGCATTCCGACCAAGGTGTGCTGTACCGTACGGCGGGGTATAGGGAATTGCTTGCGGAGCATTCCATGGTTCAAAGCATGTCGCGTAAGGCGAACTGCTGGGACAATGCGCTGATGGAAAGCTTCTTTGCGGTGTTGAAGACGGAGTGTTTCTATAACGCAGGAGAATTGACGGTGGACGAATTGATGAAGCAGATAGATGACTATATGGATTACTACAACCGGGAGCGTTGCAGTCTGAAATTGAAAAAGCTGAGTCCTGTCGCATACAGAACCCAGCTTGCACAGAGCGCCTGAAAAGGCTTTTATGAGTGTCCAAGATTTGGGGGGCAGTTCAAACCAAAATATTGGTTTTCAGACGACCTTTTTATCAAACATAAGTAAACCTACCGTTCACCCGTAAGAAATGATTCTCATCCTTTCCTATGTTAAGATAAACGCCTTTACAACCTGATACAAAGGACAAGAATCATGAAAAAAATCATCTTCGCCGCACTCGCCGCAGCAGCCATCGGCACTGCCTCCGCCGCCACCTACAAAGTGGACGAACACCACGCCAACGCCCGTTTCGCCATCGACCACTTCAACACCAGCACCAACGTCGGCGGTTTTTACGGTCTGACCGGCTCCGTCGATTTCGATCAAGCAAAACGCACCGGCAAAATCGACATCACCATCCCCGTTGCCAACCTGCAAAGCGGTTCGCAACACTTTACCGACCACCTGAAATCCGCCGACATCTTCGATGCCGCCCAATATCCGAACATCCGCTTCGTTTCCACCAAGTTCAACTTCAACGGCAAAAAACTGCTCTCCGTTGACGGCAATCTGACCATGCACGGCAAAACCGCTCCCGTCAAACTCAAAGCCGAAAAAAATTCAACTGCTACCAAAGCCCGATGGCGAAAAACCGAAGTCTGCGGCGGCGACTTCAGCACCACCATCGACCGCACCAAATGGGGCGTGAACTATCTGGTTGATGCAGGCATGACCAAAACCGTCCGCATCGACATCCAACTCGAAGCCGCCAAACAATAAGCCGCGGCGCAACACAAAAGGTCGTCTGAAACGAAGCTTGCTGTATCCGTTTTCAGACGACCTTAAAATATTTCACAACGCCTTTTAGAGATTTCACATAAAATCCGCGATAATAACGTTTAATTTTCACACTACGAGAAACACTCCAATGAACAAAACCCTCAAACTCACTTTCGCCGCTCTCGCGCTTGCCGCAGCCTTCAACGCCCAAGCCGAGACACGCGCTGTCATCGAAACCAATATGGGCAATATCAACCTGTCGCTCGACGAAACCAAAGCGCCAAAAACCGTCGCCAACTTCGTCAGCTACGCGCGCAAAGGCTTTTACGACAACACCGTCTTCCACCGCGTTATCGACGGCTTTATGATTCAAGGCGGCGGCTTTACCCCAGACCTTGCCCAAAAAACCACAGATAAAGCTGTTATCAACGAAGCGGACAACGGCTTAAAAAACACTGTCGGCACCATCGCCATGGCGCGCACCGGCGATCCTAATTCCGCCACCAGCCAGTTCTTTATCAACACTGCCGACAATACATTCCTCAACTTCAAAAACAAAACCCCGCAAGGCTACGGCTATGCCGTCTTCGGCAAAGTAACCTCGGGCATGGATGTTGTACGCCAAATCAGCAAAACCCCGACTGAAACACGCGGCTTCCATCAAAACGTCCCAGTCAAACCCATTATTATCAAACGTATAACCGTCACCCCAATAAATATCGCGAATCCAAATAAAAAGGTCGTCTGAAAAATCGAAATAACGGACTCCGATTTTCAGACGACCTTTTTTTGTCTTAAATGGCTACACCATAAAAATCAACTCAATGACTTACAACGATTTCAAGCGGTTCCAAAACGCCCTGACCTGACCGCTATATAAATCAGCGGACGTACAATACGCAATTTCCAAACCACATTGACCTTGCGTCCCATATTTTTTAATACATTGGTTCAACGCAGTCTGATGGACGCTTTTAAAACGCGGAGAAGTAATGGCAACTACATTTTCCGCCGTCAGACCGCCTTGCGCTTTCGGATAAGCGAGCGCGATACAGGTATTGTGAAGCGGAATAACCGACTTACACCCCGTCGCCTGCCCCTGCTGCACGCCCGAAAGTGTATCTTGTGCGCGGCAGAAAGCCTCCAATTCGGCATTTGCTTCCAGTTGCGAAGCATTTTCTTTGGTTGTTTTAAGCTGTACGGCACTGCCGCCATCCGCAGGATTCTGCCACATGACCAAGTAGCCATAAGTATCCGCCGCCCCCGCAGTACCTGCACATACGGCAAGAAGCAATGCGATAACTGTTTTTTTCATATTCATCCCTGATTACTTTATTTACATCGGCTGTTGTCATTATAAAACAAAAGAACGGCATGATATATGCCCCTTTCAGACGACCTTATCCTGCTCGGACGAACTAAAGGCCGTCTGAAAGCTGCTTACTCTTGCGGCTGCTTTCTGTGTTTCACGCATTCTGCGGCATATTGCTCGCCCCAGCGGTGCATCGCCTCGATGACGGGTATCAATGTCTGTCCGAACGCCGTCAGCGAATACTCTACCTTCGGCGGCACCTGTGGATACACTTCGCGATGGACAATACCGTCGTGCTCCAACTCGCGCAGCTGCAATGTCAACATCCGCTGGGTAACGCCCGCCAGCAGACGCTGCAACTCGTTGAATCGTCGGGTTTGCCCGTGTAAATAATATAAAATCAACACCTTCCACTTGCCACCGATAATATCCAAAGTATTGACGACCGGACAGCAGGTGCTGTGTGTCAGTTCTGTTTCCGCCATCATTTACCTCCGAATGACAGTATAAATTGTGCGTACTTGTTAATAAGTTTGTACCCCATATAATACATGCAACAAAGTATGGCAACCACAACATTATTGATTTCATCACACAAAGGTCATCTGAAAAGGTTTCAGACGACCCCACAAGAAGGAACCTCATCATGCGCAACGTCAAACAAATCTACCGTGCAAACAGCCAACACTGGGTCGGCGACGGATTCCTCGTCCAACCCCTGTTCTCCCACATGGCTGACGACCGCTGCACCAACCCTTTCCTGATGCTTGACTACGCCGCACCCTATGAATTTTCCCCTAACGAAGCCCGCAGCCCACGCGGAGTCGGACAACACCCGCACAAAGGCTTTGAAACCGTTACCATCGCCTACCACGGCGAAGTGGCACACCGCGACTCCAGCGGCGGAGGCGGCATCATTTACGAAGGCGACGTGCAATGGATGACCGCAGGCTCGGGCATCATCCATGAAGAATTTCACTCTGAAAACTTCAGCAAAAAAGGCGGACTGTTTGAAATGGTTCAACTTTGGGTCAACTTACCCGCCAAAGACAAAAACACGCCGCCGCGCTATCAGCATCTCGCCAAAACCGGTATCCCCGTCGTTGAGTTCCCTGACGAGACGGGCTACCTGCGGCTGATTGCAGGAGAATACAAAGGCGTGAAAGGCGCAGCCGACACCTTCACCGAAATGAACGTCTGGGATATCGTTCTAAATGCCGGTAAAAAAGCCGTATTGGAAATACCCGAAACTCACAATCTGTCCATGGTCGTCCTGCGGGGCAACGTTATCCTAAACGGCAAAGAGCGGGCGGGCGCAGGAGAGCTGGTCGGCTTTGAACAAAACGGCGGCAACGTGTATATAGAAGCCGGCAGCGAAAAAGTCAAAATCCTTTTGCTCTCCGGCGTTCCGATTGACGAACCCGTCGTCGGCTATGGTCCGTTTGTGATGAATACTACCGAAGAAATCCTCCAAGCCATCAGCGATTTCAAAAGCGGCAAATTCGGCAGTATAGATTAAACAGTTCGAAGAAATCTTAGCCATGGGCAGCCTACCTGCCTTCCAGCTTAATTATATTTTTATTTGAGGTTGTCTTAATTGCTTGGAACAACCTCTTTTTATCTATAAAACATAAAATATAGCTCGACTAAAATAATGCAAAACATGACATACAAGCCTTATTAATATTTAATTACTTACATTAGTAAATTTATATAACCAGACATACAAATACCTAATACTTATTCAAATATTACCTCATTTAAACAATGGGTTACATATTAAAATATTAGCATTACCGTTTGTTGGTATTCATACCATATTGATTTTTAGACTTCCCAAACACTCATAAAATAGTTTGCTAAACTCATAATATTGATATAAAATGAAAAAAATTAACCCAAACTAACCCTCTCTAAAGACAAGTGGATCTGTTATGTTGAAAAAAACTGTTTTGATGTCCCTCGTGTTATCTGCACTGGTCGGCTGTTCTCCCACCTATGGCAATATGCACTTCTTACCTTCACCTGAACAAGAAGCAACAATGCGAGCTGATTCCGAAAGAGTTCAGCGTGATGAACGAGTAGAGCGTGCCGAACGCCGTCGCGAACGCCGCGAGGAAATGATGGATGAAGCAGATGCCATCAAACGTGCTTACGGTAATCAAAAATTTATATCCTCCACTAAATTTACAATACACCCGCTTAATTTTTTTACTAGGTAAAAATCATGAAAAAAACAATTGCTGCCCTGCTTCTTTCTTCTCTGGTAGTAACAGGTTGCGCTACTCAAGGAAGCTCCGTAGGTGACTTGGCTATCGGTGACGATTCCGCAGCCATCAAAGCAGGCCGTAACCGCGCTTCTGCCCAACTCTCCCGTGCGGAACTGGAACAACACCGTCGCCAACGTGCAAACGTTTCTGAAGAGCTGGCATTGGAACGTGAAAAACGCGCCAACAAACGAGACCAAATCAACGGCGCAATGGGTACTGCTGCTGGTGCGGTCGGTCTGATTGGCGGTATCGCAGGTACTGCCGCTTTGATCAAAGCTTGGTTCTAATTTAGCAGGTATTCGTAAGAACGACCGGTACGGCGTATCGGTCGTTTCTTATTCTCGGCTTCAAACTCACCCATCCCGAATAAAGTCATAGATAAAACCCAAAAGGTCGTCTGAAACTTGAAACCCAAGTTTCAGACGACCTTTATCTATTGAATACCATCAAGCCGCTTTGCGGTGGTAATGCCGTAGCGCGTGTTCTTTGCGACGACCGCTACTGAAGGCGGATACGCGCTTCAGGTAGCCGATAACGCGGGTGCCATAATCGATGTCGTGCGAACCGCAGTCGGAACAGGCGTGCAGGGTACGTTTGTCGATATGGCCGCATTCGTTGCAGATGGTAATGCGCACGTTCACGCAGAAGTAGTTGCAGCCGGTTTGCGCGGCGATGTCCAGCAGCGAGCGGTAGCCGGATTCGGGCAGGGCTTCATCGAGGTTCAGGTGCAGTGCCGAGCCGCCGTCGAGCCAGTCCACCAGTTCTTTACCGTGCAGCAGGAATTTGTCAAGCGCGTTGATTTCTTCGTCTTCGACGACGTAGAAATAGGAGTTGTAGCATTCGCGGCTAACTTTGTAGCCGTCGGCCTTGTCCCATTTGGCGTTTCACGCCGAGGTTTTCGGCGGGGACAAACTCGGTGTTGAACTTCACGCCGTAGTGTTTGCTGGCGGCTTGGTTGGCTTCGAATATGGTTTTCAGACGACCTTGGACGAAGTGGATGTAATCGTCGTTGTAGCCGACCTTGATGCCTTGCGATTCGGCGGCTTCCGCCATGCCGTTGATGCCGATGGTGAGGAACTGTTTGTCCAGCGTGATGAAGCCTGCATCGTAAACGGGCAACATGCCGGCGGCTTGGTACTCTTCCATCAGTTTGCGGTAGGCGTATTGGTATTTGTGGATTTTGGCGACTTCGGCAGCAAGGTCGCGCCCGTCTTGTTCCAGCCGGTTCATGTTGATGGTGATGACGTTGATGGAACCGGTCGCCACGCCGCCCGCCCCGAGTGTGTAGCTGAAGGTGCGGTCTTCGATGGCGTTGCGCAGGCGGCAGCAGGAAGCCAACGAGTCGGGGTTGTCGGAAAGATAGACGAAGAAGGAATTGCCTTCCGCCAACTCTTTCGCCATTTCGTCGGCGAACACGGTGTCTTTGCATTTGCCGCCGTCGGTCAGCATCGCAGCGGTCACGACGGGGAAGGTCAAAACGGCTTTGGTGCGCTCCTGATTGAACCATTTGAGGAAGAAGTTTTGCAGCTTCGCCACGCTCGCCCACACCGGTTTGCTGAAATCGGGGAAAACGAAATCGCCGAACATCGCATCGAAATAGTATTGATCGTAAACGGAAATATTCCAGAATACACTCTGATAGCCACGCGCGGCGGCGGGCTGGTTGATGCTGTACACCACCTGCTGCATGTGGTTGGCTATTTCTTTGGCGTGGGTTTCCAAATAATCGTCGCCGTAGTCTTTGCGGGCGAAGTAGTCGAAATAAGTCAGAAATTCCACCGTCGCCACCGCGCCGGCAAACTGCGCGCTGATGGCAAACACGAGGTTGATAAACGAACCGCAAAACGATGCCAGATGTTGCGGCGCTTTGGATTCGCCGCCGAGTTTGCTTAAGCCGTCGAGCAGGAAGGGATACAGCGTAACCGACACACAATAAGGCTTGAGGCTGGTTTCATCGTGCACATAAATCTCGTGCGCCTCAATCTGGCGGATGTATTCCTCGGCGACGGATTGGTCGAAAATTTCGGCGATTTTGCGCGACACTTGGGCGCGGTTAATCTGCACGAAAAAGTCTTTCATGATTTCCGCTTCCATCGTGGCGATGTTTTTCTGGGTAACGTTGGCGTTGGCGTCCATTTTCGAGCCGTCCGCCGCGTTTTGCGCGCTGATGTAGTCGTGCATGAATTGCAGTTTGCCGTTTAACTGTTCGGGATGCAGCCGAATCATGTTAATTCCTCCTGTGTGGGTTGGATAAAAAAGCCTCAGGCCGTCTGAAAAGCCGCTGCCTGCGGCTGAGTCGTAATCGGGATGATTTTGGGCGCGGGTTTGTCTTTGATAAACAAGCGGTTCAACACCTCGCCCGTGCGCAAATCGATAAACTTCTGATTGGTTGTCGGGCTGTCCAAGCCGCCCAGCTCCATCTGCCAGCGGCCGGTTTTCAGATACGTCAGATAAGGCAGGATGCCGTCTGAAACCGCCTCCAGCTCCTCACGCTCCAAACCGGTGTACAAACAGGCTTTCAAACCCGCCTGCGTCACGATGCCCAACATTTTCTGCAAGGCTTCCGGCTGCCATTCCCCGCCCATAAACAACACGCAGCTAATCAGCCCGCGATAGCGTTTCAGACGGCCTCTCAAATAATCCTCGGTCAATTCCGTGCCGATACCCTCTTTCCACGCATCGGCACTGTGGCAGCCCTTGCAGCGCAGCGGACAGCCTGAAAACAAAAACGCCAGCGACACTTCGCCCGGCACTTCCTGCCATACGATTTGCTCGATTGTGAATTTCAACGTTTTCATGATTTATCACACAAACACAACATATGGTGTGGATTAAATCACAAAGACACAAGATATGGTATTTTTATTTAACAATACAACAAACAGTGGTAATAGTTTTTTATAATTAGCTATATTGATTTTTCAAATTAAAAGCAGTGTGAACAAAGAACTCGCATCCACAACCACGGTTTAAAATACAAAGCATAAGATAAGCAAACTCCGTTGTAGCAAAAACACTCAATAACCCTAAAACCAAAAATACAAAAAAGTCGATTCCTTCGCAAAATTCCCTAACCTCTTCCCAAGATATTTAAGGGAGCTTTTCAAGAGCATCTGTTTCCAGCAAACCACACAAGCCATGATGAGATCTTTCATTACTGAACAAGAAAAATGATGTTCTCACTAAAATACCAAATAAAAGAAAGTTGCTATTTAAATAATTTTAGATTTTTTTATCTTATAAATTCAATTAAGAAACACTATTTAATAACGGAAATTATTAAATAAACTTCATACTTTAATATGCCATAAATATACTTAATCACATGATTTTAAACAAAGAAATAGAATAACCATACTTGACACACTACCAAAATAATTTAATATATCGTTTCTTTTAACCAAAATTCAAAAGAGAGACTCATGAAAACATCAGCTTTATTGGCAACTCTGCTAACCGCACTGTCTTTGTCCGCATGTGGCGGCAGCTCTTCTTCTGCTGTTTGCGACGAATACGAAAAAGCCTTTGCCGACATTACTAAAGGCGTTGATGCAGGCACAAAAGACCTGATGCAAAAATCATTTGAGCAAACTAAAGCAGCCTTGAAAGATATGCCTGCCGATCAAAGAGACGCTACCTGTAAAGCTGCTTTGGATGGATTGAAAGGTAATGCCCCTGCCGCTTCTCCGGAAGATAAAGCCGAAGAAGCAAAAGAAGCTGCTGAGGAAGCGAAAGACGCTGCGGAAGAAGCCAAAGATGAAGCTGCGGCAGCAAAAGAAGAAGCTAAATAATACGAGACATCTTTATAGTGAAAACGGATTCCGACTACTCGGAATCCGTTTTTTATTTATACCTTTCAATCTGCAACTTGCTTTCAGACGACCTTAAAGGTCGTCTGAAACATTCAAAACGGCAAACCGTCAATTAGATGACCACGTTTGTGCTGCCGCTTTTTACTGGCAGACAGGTTCTCAGCACGAGGGAAATGTGTGGAGAATTTGGTTTTAATCAGCCGCCAGCGTAGGGAATAATCCTCATCGTCGGGCGGCAGCGTCCAAATGGCGTGAATATGGTTCGGCAGTACGCATACGGCGACGGTTTCAAAGGGATATTGTTTTTGCACATCCATATAAGCCGCACGCAATAAGCTGATATGTTCGACAAGCAGGCGCGATTTCGGGTTGGCGAGTTTGACGGTGAAAAAGAATGTGCCGCCGGCAATGAAGTTTCTGCGATAACGCGCCATAGGATTTGCTTGTGGTTGGGGTGTTGGAGAAGGAACGGTTTGTTGTTTAAGGTTTTAACTTTGTTGGAGCTGACACTTTCAGACGACATTGGAGGCCGTCTGAAAGCGCTAGCTTCAACGAAGTTAAAAGTTGAAACGGCAAACCATCAATCAAACAACCGCGTGCGTGCGTACCGCACACACCCTTGTATATCGGAACTCCCGTATCATAGCAACAAACCGCCCGGCCGCCACCCGTACACACCCAAGGCAAACAACCGTTGAGTAGCTTAGGGAGCGGTCGGGCAACCCATCGACACAACCGGACAGTTGCCAGACAACACAACCGAATGCAAGGCAGGTTTATGATGAGTACCCAATACAATTACGCAGGCATCGACATCGCCAAACGAAACTTCGTCATCGCCGTTTCGTCTTTGTCTAAAACCAAAACCGAAACCAACAACCCAAAAGGTATCGCCCATACTATCGAATACCTTAAAAAACACAACGTCGCCCTCGTCGTGATGGAAAGCACCGGCGGTCTCGAAATCCCCGCCGCCAAAGCCATCCACCGCTCAGGCATAGCCGTGATTATCGCCAACCCGCGTCAGACGCATCAATTTGCCCAATCGCAGTCACTGACCAAAACCGACGCCAAAGATGCCAAAATGCTCGCCTTCTTCGCACAGATGATGACGCAGAAAGAAGGTTGGCAAACCATGCTCTACCACCCGCCCACCGAAGCGGAAGAAGTGTTGGAAGCATTGGTTAACCGCCGCAACCAACTGGTGGATATGCGGACTGCCGAGAAAAACCGTCTGCATCAGGTTCATGAAACGCAAGTCGAAAGCGTCAAACAACTGATTGCCCATTTTGACCGGCTGATTGACGAATTGGACAAACAAATCGACGACCACACCCACACGCATTTTGACGGCAAAGCCCAAGTGGCAGAGCAAATCAAAGGTATCGGTTCGATAACGACGGCTACGCTGATGGCGATGCTGCCCGAATTGGGGCGGTTGAGCCACAAACGGATAGCGAGTTTGGTCGGCATTGCCCCGCACCCGAGGGAGAGTGGTGAAACCAAATTCAAAAGCCGCTGCTTCGGCGGAAGGTCTGCGGTGCGTAAGGCGCTGTATATGGCTACCGTGGTAGCGACACGTTTTGAACCGCTTATTCGGGATTTCTATCAGCGCCTGCTGTCCAAGGGTAAGCCGTATAAGGTTGCCGTTACGGCATGTATGCGCAAACTGCTGACGATATTGAATGCCCGGATGCGTGATTATTTTGCCGAAAACGGTATCCAAACGTCTTGATTTGAGTTTTTGTATTTTTGCCCGACGGGGTGAAAAATACAGTTGCTACACGTTGATTTTGAAGTTCCGTGTAATTCACAGGTAGGGTGTGAAGCGTAGCCACGCATGCGGTTGCTTGAGTATGCAGGCTACGGCTTGCTTGGACAAACAAATCGACGACCACACCCACACACATTTTGACGGCAAAGCCCAATACGCACTGATTTTAAAGTTCCGCGTGATTCACAGTAGGGTGTATGGCACAGCCACGCACATAGTGGGTGAATATTCAAACTAAGACATGGTGCATGTGTACTGCTTGTTACAACTAATTTGTTTGTCTCCTTTTGTGATTTTCTTGTTGCTTTGTATATTTTGAACATATCTCTTCATTTTCACCAAAAGCATCTAGCTTATATAAAATGAGATTTGTTGCAATAACTCCCTTTGGATGTAAATGTTCGAATAATGAATATTTCTCTATTAATGGCTTAAAATTTTCCCCCCATTTTGATAAGCTGCTATAGAAAATAAAATATAATTCACTACTGGAAAGCTGCGCTCTAATATTGTGAATATAATATATTTTCTTTTCTTCTGATATAATATCATTATCTTGTTTATCCACATAAGATATTAGCCTATAAATAGAACGAAAAATAATGTCCTAATATTGAATGTAAAAAAATGACTCATAAAAATCTTCATATTTCCCAACATTTCCTTTATGGTCATGACGTACTTCAAATAGTGTTTTGTCAAAGAGAGCATGAAGCTTCATTACAGCTCTTCTTCCTTCAATTGCTTCATCAAACGAAAAATTTTTCTTAATACCATTTATCTTGTAACTATAATTACCCTCTAAATGTATATCTTCAATGATGTTTTTGAAGTAATCCCATTTGTTGAAAAAAACATTATTCTCAAACTGTTGGAAAGTTAACATCTTCCTATTATTTAATATTTCGTTAGATTGAATTTTTGTTGTTTTTAGAAGCGCCAATAAAGCAAAAAAGCTAAGTGTAGGATTTAACAGTCCACCCATGAAATCACCGAAAGTTCCCCAATCTGCAGAATTTTTACTAAAAGGAGAACTATAAAAATTGAGTATATAAATAAAAAGAAATAATAAAAAAATGCGTAAATAGCATATGCAGGTAGATGCTCTGGGCTTAGAAGAATATTGCCTATTTTGCAATGTAATTTTTTAATCTTTTCTTTTATATATTTGAATTTTGTCGTTTCTTCTTTTGTAGGGTTTGATTTTTCCATAATTAATTCTCAAATAATTTAAAAAAATATAAGTAACAGATATTTCTCTGACTATTAAATATGTAGAATATTATTTCACAATATTCTTTCCAAATACTTCCCAGTATAACTCCCCTTCACCTTCGCTACTTCTTCGGGGCTACCTGAAGCAATAATCCTCCCCCCACCATCACCGCCTTCCGGCCCTAAGTCGACAATCCAATCCGCAGTTTTAATCACGTCAAGATTATGCTCGATAATCACAATCGAGTTGCCTTTGCCTTTCAGACGACCTATGACTTCCAGCAACAGGGCGATGTCGGCGAAGTGCAGGCCGGTGGTGGGTTCGTCGAGGATGTAGAGTGTTCTGCCGGTGTCGCGTTTGGAGAGTTCCAAGGCGAGTTTGACGCGTTGGGCTTCGCCGCCGGAGAGGGTGGTGGCGGACTGGCCGAGGCGGATGTAGCCTAGGCCTACGTCCATCAGGGTTTGCAGTTTGCGCGATACGGTGGGGACGGCGTCGAAAAATTCGCGGGCTTCTTCGACGGTCATGTCGAGGACTTGGCTGATGTTTTTGCCTTTGTATTGGATTTCGAGGGTTTCGCGGTTGTAGCGTTTGCCGTGGCAGACTTCGCAGGGGACGTACACGTCGGGCAGGAAGTGCATTTCGACTTTAATCACGCCGTCGCCTTGGCAGGCTTCGCAGCGGCCGCCTTTGACGTTGAAGGAGAATCTGCCGACGTTGTAGCCGCGTTCGCGCGAGAGGGGCACGCCGGCAAAGAGTTCGCGGATGGGGGTGAATAGGCCGGTGTAGGTGGCGGGGTTGGAGCGCGGGGTGCGACCGATGGGGGATTGGTCGACGTTGATGACTTTGTCGAGGTGTTCGAGGCCGTGGATGTCGTCGTATGGGGCGGGTTCTTCTTGGGCGCGGTTGAGTTCGCGGGCGGTGATTTTGGCGAGGGTGTCGTTAATCAGGGTGGATTTGCCGCTGCCGGATACGCCGGTGATGCAGGTAATCAAACCGAGCGGCAGTTCGAGGGTAACGTTTTTGAGGTTGTTGCCGCGCGCACCTTTGAGGACGAGCATTCGGTCGGGATTGACGGAGGTGCGTTCAGACGGTACGGCAATGGATTTTTTGCCGCTGAGGTATTGTCCGGTAACGGATTTTTCGCATTTGGCGACGTTTTCGGGCGTGTCGGCAATCAGTACGTTGCCGCCGTGTTCGCCTGCGCCGGGGCCCATATCGACGACGAAATCGGCTTCGCGGATGGCGTCTTCGTCGTGTTCGACCACAATCACGCTGTTGCCCAAATCGCGCAGGCGTTTGAGGGTGGCGAGCAGGCGGTCGTTGTCGCGCTGGTGCAGGCCGATGGAGGGTTCGTCCAAAACGTACATCACGCCGGTCAGGCCGCTGCCGATTTGGCTGGCGAGGCGGATGCGCTGGGCTTCGCCGCCGGAAAGGGTTTCGGCGGAGCGGGAAAGATTCAGGTAATCCAGTCCGACATTAATCAGGAAGCCGAGCCGCTCGGTGATTTCTTTGAGGATTTTTTCGGCGATTTGTTTTTTGTTGCCGTCCAAATCTAGCGTTTCAAAGAATTGGTGGGTTTTGATCAGCGGCCAGGCGGAGACTTCGTGCAAAGGTTCGCCGCTGACGTAAACGTAGCGGGCTTCTTTGCGCAAACGTGCGCCGCCGCAGCTCGGGCAGGCGCGGTGGTTTTGGTATTCGCGCAGTTTTTCGCGCACGGTTTCGCTGTCGGTTTCGCGGTAGCGGCGTTCGAGATTAGGAATGATGCCTTCGAAGGCGTGGCTGCGGTTGAAGGTGGTGCCGCGTTCGGACAGGTATGTGAAATCAATGACTTCTTTTCCCGAGCCGTGCAACACGACTTTTTTCACTTTTTCAGGTAGCGTTTCCCAAGCAGCCTGCACATCGAAACCGTAATGCCGCGCCAGCGACTGAATCATTTGGAAATAGAACTGGTTGCGCTTGTCCCAGCCGTCAATCGCGCCGGTTGCCAACGATAATTCAGGATGGGCGACCACTTTTTCGGGGTCGAAGAAATTGGTGTTGCCCAAGCCGTCGCAAGTCGGGCAGGAGCCCATCGGGTTGTTGAACGAAAAGAGGCGCGGCTCTAATTCGGGCAGGCTGTACGAACACACGGGGCAGGCGAAACGCGCGGAAAACCAATGTTCTTCGCCGCTGTCCATTTCCATCGCCAGCGCGCGCTCGTTGCCGTGGCGCAGCGCAGTTTCAAAACTTTCCGCCAGCCGCTGCTTGATGTCCGCCTTCACTTTCACGCGGTCGATGACCACGTCGATATTGTGCTTGATGTTTTTTTCCAGCTTCGGCACTTCGTCAAGCTGATAGACCTCGCCGTCCACGCGCACCCGCGCAAAACCCTGCGCCTGCAAGTCGGCAAAGAAATCGACAAACTCGCCCTTACGCTCGCGCACCGCCGGCGCCAGAATCATTACGCGCGTGTCTTCCGGCAGCGTCAAGACGGCATCGACCATCTGCGACACGGTTTGGCTCGACAACGGCAGATTGTGTTCGGGGCAATACGGCGTGCCGACGCGGGCGTACAAAAGGCGCAGGTAATCATGGATTTCCGTTACCGTGCCGACGGTGGAACGCGGATTGTGGCTGGTGGATTTCTGCTCGATGGAAATCGCGGGCGACAGGCCTTCAATCAAATCGACGTCGGGTTTGTCCATCATCTGCAAAAACTGCCGCGCATAGGCGGACAGGCTCTCGACATAACGCCGTTGCCCTTCGGCATACAGCGTGTCAAACGCCAGCGACGACTTGCCGCTGCCCGACAGCCCGGTTACCACCACCAGCTTGTGGCGCGGAATGTCCAAATCGACGTTTTTCAAATTATGCGTGCGCGCGCCGCGGATGCGGATGGTGTCGTTGTCGCGGGCTTCTGAGTAGGGAGTTTTGCTGTCGTTTTGATGATGGTGGTTGCACATGGTCGGACTGCCTTAAGCGGCTAAAATAAAACGGCTATTGTAACACTTTTCGCTTGGGTTTCAGACTGCGGGAGGTCGTCTGAAAAGCGGAGGAGGCAGGTTTTCAGACGACCTTCTTTCGCATCCCGTCTGAAAAACGGGTGCACCCGCTAAAAGCGTATCGGATTCCGTTATAATGGCAGCGATTTGAATAAAATTTGAATAGAAAAGGATTAATTTATGAACCGTCTGTACCCCCACCCGATTATCGCCCGCGAGGGCTGGCCGTTTATCGGCGGCGGTTTGGTATTGAGTTTGCTGGTGTCTGCCTGCTGCGGCTGGTGGTCGCTGCCGTTTTGGATTTTCACCGTATTTGCCCTGCAATTTTTCCGCGATCCTGCCCGCGAAATCCCGCAAGATCCCGAAGCGATTTTAAGCCCCGTTGACGGACGCATCGTCGTCGTCGAGCGCGCGCGCGATCCTTACCGTGATACCGAAGCGTTGAAAATCAGCGTGTTCATGAACGTCTTCAATGTCCACTCGCAAAAATCGCCTGCCGACTGCACCGTGACCGCCGTCGAATACAATAAAGGCAAATTCCTCAATGCCGATTTGGACAAAGCCAGTACCGAAAACGAACGCAACGCCGTACTGGCGACTACCGCGTCAGGCCGCGAAATCACCTTCGTCCAAGTCGCAGGTTTAGTTGCCCGCCGTATTTTGTGTTACACCAAAGCAGGCGAGAAACTGACCCGCGGCGAACGCTACGGCTTTATCCGCTTCGGTTCGCGCGTCGATATGTATCTGCCGGTTGATGCGCAGGCTCAAGTTGCCATCGGCGATAAAGTAACCGGCGTGCGCACTGTTTTGGCGCGCCTGCCACTCCAAGCCCCTGAAGCTGCCGCACCGACTGAAACCACAACCGCCGCACAAACGCAAACGCCCACTCCGGCGCAAACCGCTGCCGAAGTTACTCAATCCGAAATCGAAGCGGCTGCCGATAAAGTCCGCAATGCCGCAGAGCAGGCTTTAAAAGATTAGCATTCCTACAAACAAAAAAGGTCGTCTGAAAATGAGTTGAGCGGGTCGCGCTCAAACTTTTCAGACGACCTTTTATATTTTTATATGGCTGCAAGGTCAAAAGACATCCGTCCTTACCATCCACTGTCCAAATATAGTGGATTAAATTTAAACCAGTACGGCGTTGCCTCGCCTTGCCGTACTATTTGTAATGTCTGCGGCTTCGTCGCCTTGTCCTGATTTAAATTTAATCCACTATATCCCGAACCTTGCGGAACAAAGTAACCGCCCTCTTCCGATGCAGGCGGATAAGAATCCGGATACAGACCGTCGTCTGAAACAGGACGGCGGTTTTTGCCTTTATCCTTTTCTCTGTTTTTCTTTTTGTCCCTGTCGGGAATGGCGGCATCGATGACTGCGCCCGTACCTTTGACGACAACCTTGCCCGCCGTCATGACGGTCGTTGCTGCTAAATCGACCGCCGCTCTGACGACGCAGCCGTTCAGCGCAAGGCAGGCCAAAGGCAGAAGCAAGGTTTTCATCTTTATTTTCATGAATGCGAACATCCGCAATGACCGTCATGCCCGCCATCGCAGCCCGCCGCATGTTCGTGCCACGCGTCATCGTCGCCGTCAAACTCTTCCATTTCGTCAAACTCGCCGTTTTCGACCAATTCGACTAACTCTTCCAAACTTTGCGCCCCTTCCACCCAAAAACACGGAATATCGGGCGGTGTATCGGGTGCCAGCAGTGCTGCATTGCCCTCGTGCCAAGCTATCCAATAGCCGTTGGCCGTTTGAACAAATTGCGCGTCGTGATGAATGGTTTCGCCTTCTGTGCCAACCAGCATACGCTCGGCAATTTCAGTCTGATAAGGCAGGATGTTCATAATCTTCTTTCTACGGTCGGTAAAATCGATATTGTAGCCGAAATTTCTACTTACTTTGCGTCCCGCCCATTCCGGCTTGAAGCTTTGTTTCGGGCGGCGCATAATCCCCGCTTATTTTCAATAAATTCACTGCAAAGGAAATCGGATGCAAAACTACCTGACCCCCAATTTTTCATTTGCCCCCATGATTCCAGAACGCGCCCTCGGCAGCCGCGTCTGGGATATTGAAGGTCGTGAATATATCGACTTGTCGGGCGGTATCGCGGTCAACGCGTTGGGACACTGCCATCCCGATTTGGTTGCCGCGCTGGCAGAGCAGTCGCAAAAATTGTGGCACATTTCCAATATCTACACGACCAAGCCCGCGCAGGAATTGGCGAAAAAGCTGGTAGAACATACCTTTGCCGACAAAGTCTTTTTCTGCAATTCCGGCGCGGAAGCCAACGAAGCCGCGCTGAAACTGGCGCGCAAATACGGGCGCGATCATTTTGGTGACCACAAAACCGAAATCATCTCCTGCTTGAACAGCTTCCACGGCCGTACGCTGTTTACCGTCTCAGTTGGCGGTCAGCCCAAATACAGCAAAGACTACGCGCCGCTGCCGCCAGACATTACCCACGTTCCGTTCAACGATATTGCTGCATTGGAAGCTGTCATCGGCGAAAACACCTGCGCCGTAATCATCGAGCCGATTCAGGGTGAAAGCGGCATTCTGCCCGCCACGCAGGAATATCTGCAAGCCGCGCGCCGTTTGTGTGATCAACACGGCGCATTGCTGATTTTGGACGAAGTGCAAACCGGTATGGGGCACACGGGTAAACTGTTCGCCTACGAACATTACGGCATTACGCCCGATATTCTCAGTTCCGCCAAAGCCTTAGGCGGCGGCTTCCCCATCGGAGCGATTCTGACCACCGATAAAATCGCGCCGACCTTCGGACCGGGTACGCACGGCTCAACTTTCGGCGGTAACCCAATGGCATGCGCCGTCGGTAGCCGCGCGTTCGACATTATCAATGCGCCGGAAACCTTGGCACATGTCGAAAAAAACAAGGACAAAAAAATTTCAGATGACCTTACGGGAATTGGGCGAGAAAAACCGGCGTGTTTAAAGAAGTCCGCGGTATGGGTCTGCTCATCGGCTGCGTGCTGGCAGACAAATACCAAGATCGCGCTTCGAAATTACTGCTGCCGCACTGAAACACGGTTTGATGGTATTGGTTGCCGGATCCGATGTTGTGCGCTTTGCGCCCAGTCTGCTGCTAAACGATGAAGATATGGCGGAAGGTCTGAAACGCTTGGAGGCCGCGTTAACGGAATGGATAGCCTGATTTAAGAAATTACAAACCAAGGCGTTATTGGCTATTTCAAAAACTTTTATCAATCACCGTGGCTTATTCATATTAAAGGTCGTCTGAAAACAAGCAAAACAGGTTTTCAGACGACCTTTTTGCGTCTTCCCTTCATCACTTATAGTGGATTAAATTTAAATCAGGACAAGGCGACGAAGCCGCAGACAGTACAGATAGTACGGCAAGGCGAGGCAACGCCGTACTGGTTTAAATTTAATCCACTATAAAACAACATTTTCCTACATCCCCTGTCATTTGATGTTCGTTAAAAAATGTGTTGCCTATTCGTGTTACGCTTCGCAAACAAATTGATTTTTCAAGGGAAAGGAGCAGGGTATGCCGTCGTTGAGAACGCAAATCGCCGGTTTTTCTTTTGACAACTGTTTGATGAACGCCGCTGGTGTGGCGTGTATGACCGTAGAAGAACTCGAAGAAGTCAGGCAATCCGCCGCAGGCAGCTTCGTCACCAAAACGGCGACGCTGGAAGCGCGTGCGGGCAATCCAGAGCCGCGTTACCGCGATGTACCGCTGGGCAGCATCAATTCCATGGGTTTGCCGAATCAAGGCATTGATTACTATTTGGATTATTTGCTGAGCCTTCAAGAATCGCAGCCCGAACGGACATTTTTCCTGTCGCTGGTCGGTATGTCGCCCAATGAAACACACACGCTGTTGAAAAAAGTGCAAAACAGCGGGTTTAAAGGCATTACCGAACTCAACCTTTCCTGTCCGAACGTACCCGGCAAGCCGCAAATCGCTTACGACTTTGAAACGACCGAGCGGATTTTGGGCGAAGCCTTCAGCTACTTCGATAAGCCTTTAGGCATCAAACTGCCGCCGTATTTCGACATCGTCCATTTCGACCAGGCTGCGGAAGTGTTCAACCGCCACCCGCTGAAATTCGTCAACTGCGTCAATTCCATCGGCAACGGCATGTATATCGAAGACGAATCCGTCGTGATCCGGCCTAAAAACGGCTTCGGCGGCATAGGTGGCGAATACATCAAACCGACTGCGCTTGCCAACGTCCACGCTTTCTACCAAAGATTGAATCCGTCCATCCAAATCATCGGCACAGGCGGCGTTTATACCGGTCGCGATGCGTTCGAACATATCTTGTGCGGCGCGAGCATGGTGCAAATCGGCACGGCGCTGCATCAGCAAGGCGTCGAAGTTTCGAACGCGTTTCGCTTGGCTTGAAAGCCATCATGGTGCAAAAAGGCTATGAGACGATCGAAGACCTCAAAGGCAAACTGAAATATCTGGGGTAAGTCTGCTCAGATGAAGGGGAAAAGGTCGTCTGAAAACCAGAATCGGGCTTTCAGACGACCTTAGTATTTTGGATTTAGAAATACACTTCATCTCCCGAACCCGGGTAACTTGCCAAACAACCATTTTCTTTACATGCAAAGCTTTTCTGCGCTTTTTGATTGACATCCCATTCCCAAGAACGGTAAGCGGATCAACACCATCTACGAAAGCGGAACGAACCAATAAGAATCTTTTCCGTTGCCATATTTTTTCTTTTACCCCACTAAAAGCGAAGTCATACTGAGCGAACCGGCGACAAGGTTGTCGTTGAAAAACGTAATGGAATCATCCGGTTCGCGTAATGCCATAATGCAAAGAAAAGGCAGGTAATGTTCCGGCGTCGGCACGGAAAGCATCGCCTTTTCACCCAGCCGTTCGTAATGAATCAAAGTATCGTCATCCCGCTCGACAATCGCCTGATTGACCGCTTCGCGGAACGCAAACGCCCAATCATAGCCCGCGCCGATTTGATTGATATGCGCCCTGCTCATCACGCCCAGATTATGGATAATATTGCCGCTGCCGATAATCAACACACCCTGTTCGCGCAAAGCAGATAATTTTTCGCCAAATTGAAATGCCATTCCGCCGACTGCAAACGGTTAAGACTGAGCTGCACCACAGGAATATCGGCATCGGGATACAGAAATTTCAACACCGCCCACGCGCCATGATCAAAACCGCGCGTCGGGTTCAGCTCAACATTTTCCGGCTGCAGCAACGACCGCACTTGTTCCGCCAACTCAGGCGAACCGGGCGCCGGATACCGCACCTGACTGAGTTCTTCAGGAAAGCCGTAAAAATCATAAATCATTTCAGGCTGTTCGCCCGATGAAACTTGCAAACCGCTGCTGTACCAATGCGCCGAAATCATCAAAATCGCTTTGGGTTTGGCAAATTTTTGCGTAATCAGGCTGAGATTTTGGTTGAAAGGATTTTCCTTATCCAACACATTCATCGGACTACCATGCCCGACAAACAATACAGGCATTTTTTTCATCACTGCCTCCTTAAAATATTTGATGAGGCGGATTGTACGGATAAATGATTAAGCAATAAATCTCACTTCATGAACAACATATTTTCCAAATAGGAAATAATGAAATATTCTTCGGCTTTGCTAAAAAGTTAAAAAAGGTCGTCTGAAAATGGTTTCAGACGACCTCTTGGTTTTAAATAACAAGGATACATTACATACACAAAAGTGCGGTCAGATTTTCCAAAGTTTTTGCAAACCCTCTTTCAAACCCAACCGCTTTCATCACCAAGCCCTGCCAGTACTCAAACCTGCCTTGCCGTTTTCCCACAGGGTTTTCAGCAATACTTTCCACGCCGACAATTTAGGATTGGGCTGTTTGCCTTGTCCAATCAAATCCATTTGCGTCATATACCAGTTCATCTCCAGCATCGCACCCGCTTTTTTATCAACCAACGCCACGCCCGTTTGGATGCGGTCGGTTTGTACGGTTTGGTAAGTGCCGTTTTGCATTTTGTTTGCCAAATCAGGGAATAAGGCAAACGGGCGGGCGACGCCGACTAAATCCAAATGGCCGCTGGAGAGTGCGTCTTCCATGGCGGTTTGCGAACGGAAGCCGCCGGTGATAATCAGTGGAACTTGGCTGACTGCACGGGCTTTTTCGGCGTAATCGATGAAGAAGGCTTCGCGTTTTCGGGTGCTGTCTTTGGCGGCGAGCATTTGCGGGCTTTCGTAGTTACCACCGGAAACTTCAATAAAATCAATGCCCATTTCCGACAGTTTTTGCACCACCTGCACCGATTCGCTTTCGTCGAATCCGCCTTTTTGGAAATCCGCCGAATTGAGTTTTACACCCACCAAGAAATCTTTGCCCACAGCGGCGCGGATGGCGGTGTAGGTTTCCAAAAGGAAGCGCATACGGTTTTCCAAACTGCCGCCCCATTGGTCTTGGCGGCGGTTGTGGTGCGGCGAGAGGAATTGACTGATGAGATAGCCGTGCGCGGCGTGAATTTGTACGCCTGAAAAGCCTGCCTGTTCGGCAATTTCGCGGTTTGCACAAATTGCTGAATCAGCCCGTTGATTTCATCGGCAGTCAATTCGCGCGGCGGATTGATAAAGCCGTCCATGCCCACCAACGACACGGCGCTCGGCGCAAGCGGCGTTTTATTGACCACCGCAGGCGACTGTTTGCTCGCATGGTTGATTTGCATAATGAGCAAGGTGTCGTTTTGCGTGCCGGCTTTCGCCCATTTTTTCAGCATCTCAAGGCTGCGGTCGTCTGAAATCACCACATCGTTTATCGAACCTTTGCCACTTTCAGCAACCATCACATTACCCGTCACCAAAACGCCCGCGCCGCCTTGCACCCAAGTGCCGTACAGGCGGACGAGTTTTTCAGACGGCTGGTCGTTTTGGGCAAGTTGCTCTTCCATGGCGGATTTGAAGATGCGATTTTTGGCGGTTTTACCGTTTTGAAAAGTGAATGGCGTGAATAACATAATCGTTCCTTTAAGTTGATAAGTTTAAAAATGTAAACGTATTTGGGTAAAAATAAAGGGTTAACGGATAACCCTATTTTGAAAGCGGGCAATTTTGAGCCATCAAATCGGCAAGCTGTTTCAATTTCGCCACCGCATCCGCCATGGCAATACTGTAAAACCGCTCTTTGCCGACCTGCTCCACCGCCACCGCCCCGGCTTGCAGCATGATTTTCAAATGATGCGACACCGCAGGACGCGACAGATGCAGATGCTCGGTCAGCTCATTCACATTCATCTTGCCGTGTTCCCACAGCACGCGCAGGATTTGATGGCGGTTTTCATCGCTCAACACGGTAAAGATAGGAATGCACTCGCGCATTAAATTCATGGTTTGTTGCGGCATATTCGGTTTCTTGAGTTTATATGTTTAAAAATTTGAACGTATTTTAGAGGGAAAGATGGGGAATGTCAAAGGGAGTTTTTAGAAGGTGTTTTTTTAGCGCTCCATTCGAGGCAACTGGTCGAGCTATTACCTGAATACGCTATGACTTACGAACCACTTTACCTCTATTACCCCAGCCACCGCGGACATTCCAATGTGTTTAAGTTGATTGTGGAGCGTTAAAAGTAAAAGCATCTGAAATTTCAGACAGCCTTTTTCATAACAAAGAGCGGTCAATTTTCTAAATGTTTTGCAAATTACCTTCGAAATCTAACCACTTGAAGTCTTAACTCGTCTAAAACTACCTATCAAAGAAAATTGTTGAGCATATTCTATTTGTCAGTCCTGATAAAGATTCTTCTATTAACCTCTACTGCCGTGCGATTGCTATGTAGGTGTTGCATTGAGCGAACTAAAAAAGCAAGTTATACCAACTTCACCAACAATGTGGTCAAATAAGGGCTGAAATAAACTCTGTCTCATTTTATATACTAAATGTAAGTAGAAATCCCAAAAATTTCTTACCAGAATATTTAGGGGATTTTTATGAGTATATTTGTTCAACAAAAAAAGGCTCAAAATATCTGTCATTAATCTGTTAGGTAGTCTTTTTCTTATTATCTAACTTAATTAACAATCTCATCAACACAACTGTCTGCTCAAATATAAAATCAACTTCTATCTCGTTGTAATTTTTCATTGTGCTTTTACATTATGGTTTTGATAGGCTGTATAAAATTCTAATATTTTATCAGTGTATAAGTTTCTTATTTCTACTGAAATGCTATGTTTTTTTAAAAAAATTACCTAATTCAGCTTTTTTTGATTCTCTAAAGATTTAGAGTTTTTTTAAAATCGCTTTTAACCAACACTTCTAATGAGAATCTTAGGTCATCCAATAAATTTCTAGTATAAATATTATTATTTTTTTATTTAATGCATCCTCATAGTATTGTTTAGCTTGTGGATAATCATCTAACCACTCTTTTGTTTTTTTAAAACTATTTCAGGTAATTCATTTGTTTCGGTAGAGAATTCCTGATATCTACTTACTAATTTTATTAATGAGATCTTGGACTTTCTCATTTTTCACTAAATTTTGGTAATCTACATAACTCATCAATAATTTTATACTGTTGCTCTGGGGTAAAACATTTTAAGTTTTTTTCTAATGCAGTTCTTTTTATTAGGAAAATCCTTATTAGAATAAGAAGCATATGGTATAACAACGTTATACTCTACAGCATACTCAGCTAAGTATTCGCATATTTCTCTTCCACTTAATCCAGAATCAGTATCTCCTAAAATATTTGAAGCTAATGCGATAAATGTATTATCAATCATAATAATTTCCTTAATTTTCTTTTATGATAAATTCAATATTATACAACGGCACATTCACTAGCCAATCCTGTTCCCGATACTCCGCCATGGAAAAGCGAATTACTTGCTCAGGCTGAAATTGTTCTGCATACACTTTTAAACTTTTCGCTTTTAAGTTTTCTTCTGCTTTGACTTCAATCGGGATAACAGCTTGCTTACGTTGCACAACAAAATCGACCTCTGCCGTGCCTTTTTCAGTTGCCCAATAAAAAACAGGATTTTCTTGGGTGGCAATCAGTTGTTGCAAAACATATTGTTCGGTTAAAGCCCCTTTAAATTCGGTAAAAATACGGCTACCTTCTAGAAGTACGCTGGCATCCAAATTGCTTTGTGCGGCAAGCAACCCCACATCTAAGCCAAACAATTTAAAGGCATTATCTTGATAGGCGGAAAGTGGTAAATGTGGCTTTTTCACACGAGGCACGCTATGTACTAAGCCACTGTCTTTTAGCCATTGCAAAGCAATTTCATAGTCTTTGCTTCTAGCCCCTTTTTGTAGCTGAGCATAGATAAATTTTTTATTTTCTTTGGCAAGCTGTTCAGGAATGGAAGCCCAAATTGACCGCACTTTTTGCACAGTCTGACCATCGTGAATATGTTTGGAAAAATCTTGTTCATACGCCATCAATAAATTACGTTGAATTTGACGCACTTCATCGACATTTTGTGTTTCGATAAATACTTTTACCGCTTCAGGCATACCGCCTACAAAATAATATAAACGGAGTAAATCAATATAAGTGGTTTTCATGGCTGAAATTAGCGACCAGTCTTTTAATTCCAGCAATTTCACCAAATCTTGTTTGCCAAGTGCGGTTAAAAATTCGTGAAAATCCATGGGATAAAGTGGTAGAAAATCCACTTTGCCAACAGGAAAAGAGACTTGATGATGTAGTAACACCCAAAGCAATGAGCCTGCCGCGACAATATAAAATTGAGGTGCTTTTTCGTAAAAATATTTGAGTGAAGATAATGCTTGTGGGACTTCTTGTACTTCATCAAAAATAATCAGGGTGTTTTCTGCTTGAATATCGACACCGCTTTCAATTTTCAAACCGAGTATCAAACGATCAATATCATAGTCGCCAGAAAATAGCGTTTTCATGCGGGGGTTATTATCAAAGTTGATATACGCCACTTTTTCAAAGGAGTGCTCGCCAAAGTGTTTCATCGCCCAGGTTTTTCCTACCTGCCTTGCCCCTTGGATAATTAATGGTTTTCGGTTTGTTTTGTGTTTCCAGTTTTCTAAGGATTGTATGATTTTACGCTGCATAATGCCTCTCCAAAACAACGGATATAGGCTAATTATACAGTACATGATACACTTTTTCTAACGATATAAGTTCTATTTTAATCATTTTTTCAAATGAAAAAATGATTGAAGTGTACATTTTCTAAAGCGAAGGAAGGGATGAAAGGCTTTTTTATGCCAAAGAGCGGTCAAATTTTCAGATATTTTTGCAAATCATCTTAAAAATTTGACCGCTTGCATCATTATCAAGACCGCAGCCGTCTGAAACATTAATAGACCGGTTACTGATGTCCGCTTTCTGCTACTTTTGTCCATTTTGCCAATGTCTGCTTCATCTGTGCCTGAGGGATGAAGCGGGCCATCCGTTCTACTTCCTTGCCTTGATAAAACAGCAGCCATGCAGGTGCGGTCAGCACGTGGAAACGTCCAGCCATTTCGGGTATTTCAGCAATATCGGCTTTTACGGCATACACATTTCCTTCCACCGCCAAAGCTGAGTCAAGCTGGGCGGCCACGACCGTACAAACACCGCAGATTGGGGCTTTGATGTACAGTGATACTAAAGGGTGTGTGGCGATGGCCTGTTCGATGTCTTTCAGAGTGTGCAGTTGTTGCATGTCATGTACTCCTTTGAGCGATTAAGCACGTTTCTGGTTGTCCAGAAAGGGGCTTTCAACGAAATGAAAACAAGAAAACGGTTTGAGTCGTCTAGATTTTTTCCACAACCACTTTTGCCCGCGCTTTCAGGCTGTTCAACACTGGCGAGTTGGCGGCGGAGCGGTCGGCGAAATTTTGCAGGGTAGGAAGGTCGGCGTCGGCTTTTACTTTTACGGTTAGTACCAGATTATCCAGTCCGCCGTAGCCATCTTCCATGCCGAACAGTTTGGCCATGTCGATACCGCCCCTTGCGGATATTTCAAACTGTTCCAGTTTCACGCCTGCCTGTACTGCTTGCAACTCGAAACCTATGGAGCAGCAGCCTGCCGCAGCGCCGATCAGGTATTCCATCGGATTTAGGGCGGCGTTTTCACCGCCCATGTTTTTCGGTTCGAGACCTTTGCAAAATACCCTTCTTCACCTGTTCCCTCAACAGCCGAAACCCAAAAACAGGTTTTCGGCTGTTTTCGTGCCAAATATCCCCGTTTTTCTTCCCGGATGCCTTATTATGGGGTATCCGGGGAGGATTAAGGGGGTATTTGGGTAGAATTAGGAGTGATTTGGGGCGAAAACAGCCGAAAACCTGTTTTTGGGTTTCGGCTGTCGAAGGAAGGGCTTTTTTGCAAAGGTCTCAGCCTGTTTCTATTCTGCCCAAGCCGCCTAACGCTCCTCCAGCCCGGCCAAAATCGCACAATCCGGGCAGTCGTCTCCCGCGCAGGCATCGTGCCAGCGTTGCAGCTCGGCCACCATGCCCTGCAAGCGTTCGATTTTGGCTTCCAGCTCGGCGATGTGCCGCGCGGTGAGCGTTTTCACTTCGCGGCTGGTGCGCTGCGGGTTGTGTTGCAGGCTCAAAAGCTGCCCGATCTGCGGCAGCGAAAAGCCCACTTCCCGCGCATGGCGGATAAAGCGCAGCCGGGCAAAGTCGGCCTGTCCGTAGCGGCGGTAGCCCGCTTCGCTGCGCGCGGCCGGGGCGATTAGGCCGTGCTTTTCGTAGTCGCGGATTTGTTTGGCGGAAAGGCCGCTCTCGGCCGCGGCCTGGCTGATGTTCATCATGATGCTTGACCTTTACTTCGGGTGAAGCTTTATAGTGGCGGCACTTAGCGGGAAAGCAAGAGCAGGCCCATCATTTCAGGCTACCTGAAAGCTTTGGCTGCAACGGGCTTTAAAACCTCAGCCTCATTCCAACAGAAAGGAAACCCTATGCAAACCATCACATTAAACATCGAAGGCATGACCTGCGGCGGCTGCGTGAAAAGCGTTACCAACATCCTCGAAGGCGTAAACGGCGTGGACAAGGCCGAAGTGAGCCTGGAAAACAAGAACGCCGTCGTGGAATTCGACCCCGCCCAAACCAACCCCGCCGCGCTGATAGAAGCGGTGGAAGACGGCGGCTTTGATGCGGCTTTGTAAATCGAATCGCAACAAATCGACTGCAACACCCCAAAGGCTACCTGAAAACTCTGCTCCGCTTTTTTCAGGTAGCCCAACCACATTCAGAAGGAAGAAACCATGCAACAAAAAGTCCGTTTCCAAATCGAAGGCATGACCTGTCAGGCATGTGCTTCGCGCATTGAAAAAGTGTTGAACAAAAAAGATTTTGTCGAATCGGCTGGAGTGAACTTCGCCAGCGAGGAGGCACAGGTGGTGTTTGACGACAGCCAAACCTCCGCCGCCGACATCGCCAAAATCATCGAGAAAACCGGTTACGGCGCGAAGGAAAAGACGGAAGACGCGCTGCCGCAGCCCGAAGAAACCGCGCATGTAAGCTGGCGGCTGTGGCTGCTGTTCGCCATCAACGTCCCGTTCCTTATCGGCATGGCGGGGATGATGATCGGCAGAAACGATTGGATGATTCCGCCGTTGTGGCAGTTCGCATTGGCGAGTGTGGTGCAGCTTTGGCTGGCAATCCCGTTTTACAAAAGCGCGTGGGCGAGTATTAAAGGCGGGCTGGCGAATATGGACGTGCTCGTTACCATCGGCACGGTGTCGATTTACCTGTATTCCGCTTATATGCTGTTTCAGCCCGCACGCGGCGCACGGCATGGCGCATGTGTATTTTGAAGCGGGCGTGACGGTGATCGGTTTTGTGTCTCTGGGCAAATTTTTGGAACACCGCACCAAAAAATCCAGCCTGAACAGCTTGGGCTTGCTGCTGAAACTCACGCCGACCCAAGTCAACGTGCAACGCGATAGCGAATGGAAACAACTGCCCATCGACCAAGTGCAAATCGGCGACCTAATCCGCGCCAACCACGGCGAACGCATTGCCGCCGACGGCATTATCGAAAGCGGCAGCGGCTGGGCGGACGAGAGCCACCTCACCGGCGAATCCAATCCCGAAGAGAAAAAGGCGGGTGGCAAAGTGTTGGCGGGCGCGCTGATGACCGAAGGCAGCGTGGTGTACCGCGCTACGCAGCTCGGCAGCCAAACCCTGCTCGGCGACATGATGAACGCGCTCTCCGAAGCGCAAGGCAGCAAAGCGCCGATTGCGCGCGTGGCGGACAAGGCGGCGGCGGTGTTCGTGCCTGCCGTCGTGGGCATCGCGCTTCTGACCTTTATCGCCACTTGGCTGGTGAAAGGCGATTGGACGGTTGCGCTGATGCACGCCGTTGCCGTTTTGGTGATTGCCTGTCCGTGCGCGCTCGGTCTGGCGACGCCCGCCGGGATTATGGTCGGCATGGGCAAGGCGGTGAAACACGGCATTTGGTTCAAAGACGCGGCGGCGATGGAAGAAGCCGCCCACGTCGATGCCGTCGTGTTGGACAAAACCGGCACGCTGACCGAAGGCAGACCGCAGGTTGCTGCCGTTTATTGCGTTCCCGACAGCGGCTTTGACGAAGACGCTTTGTACCGCATCGCTGCCGCCGTCGAACAAAACGCCGCCCACCCGCTCGCGCGCGCCATCGTCTCCGCCGCCCAAGCGCGCGGCCTGGACATACCCGCCGCACAAAACGCGCAAACCGTTGTCGGCGCAGGCATTACCGCCGAAGTCGAAGGAGTGGGTTTGGTGAAAGCGGGCAAAGCCGAATTTGCCGAACTGACCCTGCCCGAGTTTTCAGACGACGTTTGGCGCATCGCAAGCATCGTCGCTGTTTCCGCCAACGGCAAACCCATCGGCGCATTCGCACTCGCCGACGCATTGAAAGCCGATACCGCCGAAGCCATAGGTCGTCTGAAAAAACACGGCATCGACGTTTACATCATGAGCGGCGACAACCAAGGCACGGTCGAATATGTCGCCAAACAACTGGGCATCGCACACGCCTTCGGCAACATGAGTCCGCGCGACAAAGCCGCCGAAGTACAGAAACTCAAAGACGCCGGCAAAACCGTGGCGATGGTCGGCGACGGCATCAACGACGCGCCCGCACTCGCCGCCGCCAACGTCAGCTTCGCCATGAAAGGCGGCGCAGACGTTGCCGAACACACCGCGTCCGCCACGCTGATGCAGCATTCGGTCAACCAACTCGCCGATGCCCTGTTGGTGTCGCAGGCGACGTTGAAAAACATCAAGCAAAACCTGTTTTCGCCTTCTTCTACAATATTTTAGGCATCCCGCTCGCCGCACTCGGCTTCTTAAATCCCGTCATCGCAGGCGCGGCCATGGCGGCAAGCTCGGTTTCGGTGTTGAGCAATGCGTTAAGGTTGAAACGGGTGAAGATTGAGTAATATAGTCGCGTAATATAAAGCAAAGGTCGTCTGAAACCCCCTTCCCTCTTTCAGACGACCTTTCTTTTCTAATATGCAGTTTCCAAACGCTTTTTGCGGTACAATACCGCCCTTAAATTTTTCCTTATTTCAAAGCGCAAACCGCCATGTCCAAAAAAACCAAGCAAGAATTAGAGAATAACAAACTCAACAAACGCCTGCGCCACGCCGTCGGCGACGCGATTAACGATTTCAACATGATCGAGCCGGGCGACAAAATCATGGTCTGCCTCTCCGGCGGCAAAGACAGCTACGCCCTATTAGACATCCTGCGCCAGCTCCAAGCCAGCGCGCCGATTGATTTTGAACTGGTTGCCGTCAATCTCGACCAAAAGCAGCCGGGCTTTCCCGAAGAAGTGTTGCCCACCTATCTTGAAAGCATAGGCGTACCGTACAAAATCGTTGAAGAAGACACCTACTCCACCGTCAAACGCGTCTTGGACGAAGGCAAAACGACTTGTTCGCTGTGCAGCCGCCTGCGCCGCGGCATTCTCTACCGCACCGCCAAAGAATTGGGCTGCACCAAAATCGCCTTGGGACACCACCGCGACGACATCCTCGCTACCATGTTCCTGAATATGTTTTACGGCGGCAAACTCAAAGCCATGCCGCCCAAGCTGGTGAGCGACAACGGCGAACACATCGTCATCCGCCCGCTGGCGTATGTGAAAGAAAAAGATTTGATTAAATACGCCGAGCTGAAACAATTCCCGATTATCCCGTGCAACCTCTGCGGCTCGCAGCCCAACCTGCAACGCCAAGTCATCGGCGATATGCTGCGCGATTGGGACAAACGCTTCCCCGGCCGCATTGAATCCATGTTCTCCGCCCTGCAAAACGTCGTTCCTTCACATCTTGCCGACCCCGAGCTTTTCGACTTCGTCGGTTTGGAACGCGGTCAAACCTTGAAACACGGTGGCGACTTGGCGTTTGACAGCGAAAAATGCCCGAACGCTACTCCGACGGCAGCGAAGAAGACGAGAGTGAAATCAAAATCCCCCCGTCCAAACCTCAACGAAAGGTCATCAACATTCTGGCCAACAAGCCGAAAACTTGCGGTGCATAAAACAAAAATCCGGATGCCTTGTCCGGATTTTTTATTTCTTTGCACAAACCTGCCTTGAATCATCATGACATGCAACCATAATACGGTGAGTCGTCTGAAAACTGGGATTTTATAGTGGATTAACTTTAAACCAGTACGGTGTTGCCTCGCCTTGCCGTACTATCTGTACTGTCTGCGGCTTCGTCGCCTTGTCCTGATTTAAATTTAATCCACTATACGTGAAAGACGATACAAACCGTTCCATTTTAATCCACCGCAAAACAAGCTCAGCGTGCTTCGCATACCCTTTTCCCTTCCATCAATTAAGGACTGTTATGACTGCCATTTTCATCCTGCTCGGTTTAATCGCCATCTGTGTCGGACTGCTCGGCACGGTTTATCCCGCTATTCCCGGATTGGGATTGATGTTCGGCGGCGCATGGCTGCTTGCCTATGCCGGCGATTACCAGATTTACGGTACAAACACCCTAATTTTTCTTGCCGTTGTCGCTGCCATCGGCACGGCGATGGATTATGTCGCAGGCGCATTAGGGGCAAAATATACGGGAGCCAGTAAAACAGCAGTTTGGGGAGCGTTAATCGGCGGTATTGTCGGCGCGTTTTTCTCCATCCCCGGGCTGTTGTTCGGCCCGCTCATTGGCGCGGGCGTCGGAGAATTCTTGGCACGCCGCGATATGTGGCAGGCGGGCAAAGTCGGACTAGGGACGTTTATCGGCTTCATCATCGGTACGGTCGCCAAAATCGGTTGTGCTTTGACGATTGTGATGACCCTGCTAGTTATGTGGGCGGCAAGCTGGTTTTAACCTGATCATTGCAAAAGGTCGTCTGAAAATGGTTTTTCAGACGACCTTTTGATTTTTTACCTGATCGGAAAGTTATCCCTTGCCGCAACAGGCTTTGTATTTTTTACCGCTCCCGCAAGGACAAGAATCGTTTCGCCCGATTTTTTCACCTTCGCGACGTACGGTTTGCGGTTTGTTGATGATGGCCTGCCAATACCAGTAAATATCCAGCAGGACGTGCGGCAGGTCGGATTCGAGTTGTGAGAGTTCTTTTTCAGTCAGGTGCAAAACAATTTCGCCGTTTTGCTCTTCATCATAAATGCCGCCCAAAGCCATGATCGGATAGAACAGGTCTTCAAACTCCTCCTGATCGACCGCTTCAAACCAATCGGTCGGCACCACATCCAAAGCATACAGATAGGCGTTACACCAAGTGTACACGTCGGGATTGCCCGCTGCATCTTCGTAAAGCCACAAATCGGGCAACATTTTACTGCCGAGCTTGATACGCAAATCAGCCGCCAGCGCCATCACCAAACGCTCGATTTCGGTACGCTCTTTCGCGTCAAACAATGATTCTTCACCCAACACTTCAGGCAGCCAATCGTTCGGATTCAAGGCATCGGGACCACTCAACAAAGCCATCATAAATGCCTGTACCTCATCGCAGCGCATGGTGTTGTGTTGTTCCGATTTGGCATCGAGCAGCTGTATCAGGCGCACGCGGGATGCTTCGTCAAATGCTTGTAATTGCATGGTTTTTCCTTATTTTTTTAATGATATAGTGGATTAAATTTAAACCAGTACGGCGTTGCCTCGCCTTGCCGTACTATTTGTACTGTCTGCGGTTTCGTCGCCTTGTCCTGATTTAAATTTAATCCACTATATATCCGTTATCCGAAAGGTCGTCTGAAACCATTTTCAGACGACCTTTTCACATCAACTCAGCTTATTTCGAACTGCTGCCGAACAAGCCTTTTGAACCACAATACGATATCATCCCACATCCGTCTGAACCAGCTGCCTTCTTCAACGGAATGGAGAGCGACGACGTTTTTTTCTCGGTAATGACTTTGCCGTCTTTGACAATTTTAAGTTTGCCCAAGCTTTGACCTTTGCGTATCGGGGCGACAACGGGCTGGACGGTTTCTAAAAATCGGTTTGATGTTTTGTCCGGCATCATGGGGAATCGTGATGTACACGTCTTCGAGGAAGCCAACGTTCACCGATTTGCTGCTGCCTTTATAAACTTTAACCTTAGAAATGATTTCGCCGCCGTTGTAGAGCTTGGGCGTGTCGAATGCCTGCAATGCCCAGTTGAGCAATTTGCCGCTTTCGGACGCGCGGGCTTCGGTGGAATCGGTACCGACAACGATGGAAACGATGCGTCTGCCGTTGCGTTTGCTGGAAGCGGCAAGATTATAGCCTGCACTTTCGGAATGTCCTGCCTTCAGGCCGTCCACGCTGGAGTCGCGGTAGAGCAAAAGGTTGCGGTTGGGCTGCTCAACATTGTTGTATTTGAACGATTTAATCGAAAATACGGGATAGTATTTTGGATAATCGTGTATCAGCGCGGCGGACAAAATGGCTAAATCGCCGACGGTGGAAACGTGGCCTTCGGTAGCCAATCCGGTCGGGTTTTTAAAGTGGGTTTTGGTCATGCCCAAACGCTTGGCTTCTTCGTTCATTTGTTGGACGAACACGTCCACCGAGCCTCCTCCCATGGCTTCGGCAAGCGTGGTGGCAGCATCGTTGCCGGATTGGACAATCATACCTTTAATCAAATCACTCACGCTGGCGGGGACTTTGGGATTGAGAAACATCCGCGAGCCTTCGATTTTCCAGCCTGCATCGGACACGGTCAGCATTTGGTCGGCGCGCAATGTGCCGTTTTCCAAAGCCTTGAACGTGAGGTAGGCGGTCATCATTTTGGTCAGCGAAGCCGGTTCGATCTGCGTGTCGATATTGTTGGAGGCAAGCACTTGATGGCTGTGCAAATCGGTAACAATGTATGCGGCAGCGGCAATGGCAGGCGGCGCGTCAGGGCTGTTGATGCTGGGCATCATGGCTTCGGGCTGGGATGCGGCGGCAGGAGCCGGCTCGGAAGCGGCAACTGCGGGGGCTGCGTTGTTTTTAGCCGCTTGCGGCGCGGCTTGCGCGGCGGTAATCATCATCGCCGCGATCAATACGGATAATGTTTTTTTCATTGGAATGTGGTGCGGAAATAGAAATAAAAACAACCGCGTCGTGCGGTTTGGCGCAAAAGGCTGTCATTATACCGCCGCAACTTCGCTTTGCTAAGATTTTTCTTGATTTCAGACGACCTCGCGGGTATGGTTTTACCTTTCCGCCGTTTTGTTGACAAAGTTTGACGCGGACGGCGGACACTCCTTTCGAAAATACTCCTCCGGCACACAAAACCATGAACAACCGCCCATCTTATTCCGATTACCTCATCCGCATCCTGACCGCCTCCGTTTACGACGTTGCCGTCGAAACCCCGCTCGAACCTGCCATCGGGCTGTCAGGTCGTCTGAACAACAACGTCCTGCTCAAACGCGAAGACCTGCAACCCGTGTTTTCCTTCAAAATCCGCGGCGCGTACAACAAAATGGCGAAGCTGCCCAAAGAAGCACTCGCCTGCGGCGTCATTGCTGCCAGCGCGGGCAACCACGCACAAGGCGTCGCACTTTCGGCACAGCGTCTAGCTGCCGCGCCGTCATCGTGATGCCCGAAACCACGCCCCAAATCAAAATCGACGCCGTCAAAAGCCGCGGCGGCGAAGTCGTCCTCAAAGGCGTTTCCTACAACGATGCCTATGATTACGCGATGGAATTGGCAGAAAAAGAAAAACTGACCTACATCGCCCCATTTGACGACCCCGACGTGATTGCCGGACAAGGCACGGTCGGCATGGAAATCGTGCGCCAACGTCCCGACGACATCCACGCCATCTTCGTCCCCATCGGCGGCGGCGGACTGGCTGCGGGCGTTGCCGCGTTCGTCAAACAAGTCCGACCGAGCATTAAAGTTATCGGCGTGCAAACACAAGACTCCTGCTGCATGAAACAATCCGTAGAAGCCGGAAAAGTCGTCAGTCTCAAAGATGTCGGCCTCTTCTCCGACGGTACCGCCGTCAAAGTCGTCGGCGAAGAAACCTTCCGCCTCTGCCGCGACCTCTTGGACGACATCATCACCGTCGACACCGACGCCATCTGCGGTGCCATCAAAGACATCTTCGACGACACCCGCAGCATCACCGAACCCGCAGGCGCGCTCGCCCTTGCCGGCTTAAAAACCTATGCCGCCCGCAACCGCATCCAAAACCAAACCCTCATCGCCGTCACCAGCGGCGCCAACATGAATTTCCACCGCCTACGCCACGTTTCCGAACGCAGCGAATTGGGCGAAGGCAACGAAGGCATTTTCGCCGTTACCATCCCCGAAGAGCGCGGCAGTTTTCTCAAGTTCGTCAACCTGCTCGGCAACCGCAACATCACCGAGTTCAACTACCGCTACGGCGACGACCAAAAAGCCCACATCTTCGTCGGCCTTCAAACCGCAGGTTCCCAAGACCTTGCCGTCATCAGCCGCCAACTGACCGAAGCCGGACTGCCCAATGTCGACCTGACCGACGACGAAATCTCCAAAATCCACATCCGTTATATGGTCGGCGGACGCACAACAAAAGTTGCCCACGAACGCTTAATCAGCTTCGAGTTCCCCGAACGCCCCGGCGCACTCGCCCGCTTCCTCAACCATATGCAGGGCGGCTGGAACATTACCCTTTTCCACTACCGCAACCACGGCGCCGACTACGGCCGCATCCTCGTCGGCATCGACGTCCCGTCCACCGACGATGAAGCATTTGAAAACTTCCTCGAAAGCCTCGGTTACAGCTATCAGGACGAAACCCAAAACGCCGCATACCGCCTGTTCCTTGCTTGATTGGAAGGCAAAATAAAGGTCGTCTGAAACTCTTTTTATGGTTTCAGACGACCTTTCATCTTTCGGACAGCCGACACGAATCCGTATCAACCATCCTGAATTTAATGTTCTTAACGCCAGTAGCGCCACCAAGGCATATCGTTTGGCTGCCATTGGTGTTGCAGGAAGGGGGCTTTGCGGGAAGTTGGTTTCCAAGACGCGGCGGGTGTCGGCGGCGAGTTGGGGTTTTTCCAGTTTCTTGTAGGCAAGCTCCATCATGGCGAGCGATTCTTCTACGTAGCGGGTGTTTTGGTAACGCTCGACGATTTTTTGTGCGCGGTTGACTGCGGCGAGGTAGGCTCCGCGTTTCATGTAGTAGCGGGCGACGGAGATTTCGTTACCGCCCAATGCGTCCACCAGTTTTGCCATGCGCTCGGTTGCGTCGGCAGCGTATTTGCTCTCCGGATAGCGTTGTACCAATTCGGCAAATGCTTGGTATGCGCTGCGGTTGGCTTTAGGGTCGCGGTCGGACCAGTCTTGAGAAGCGAGTTTGTTGAGGAAGGATTGGTCTTCATTGAATAAAACCAAGCCTTTGAGGTAAAGCGCGTAATCCATATTCGGATGTTGCGGGTGATGGCGCTGGAAGCGGTCGATGGCGGCGAGGGCTTTTTCAGGCTCGTCGTCTTTGTAATAGGCGTATGCGGTATCCAGCTGCGCCTGTTGCGCGTAGCGGCCGTTGGGGAAGCGGGATTCTAAAATTTCGTATAACTTGATGGCTCGCGTATAATTGCTGCTGTTCAACTCGTCATGCGCTTCGGCATAGAGTTTTTCCACGTTCCAATCTTGTGTGATTTGCGCGTCTTTATCGACCGTACCTTTATTGCTTGCACAGGCACCGAGTGCCAGACTTAACGAAACTACTAAAAGAATTTTTTTCATGCAGAATACTTCCTTTGATAATGAAGCCGATTATAGCGACGATTTAGACTTTACGTCAGCCCCCGAAGCAGAAAGTTGTGTTAATTTGACTGTTCCGCTGGAGCTTGCGGGCGGGCGGCTGGATGCTGTGTTGGCAAAGCTTATGCCTGATTATTCGCGCAGCCGCCTGACATCGTGGATTAAAGAAGGCGCGGTTATTGTAAACGATAAGCCTGCCCAACCCAAAGACAAAATGATAGGCGGGGAATCCATCAGCGTAACGGTACGTCCGAGCGAAGAGAATCTTGCATTCAAACCTGAAGCGATGGATTTGGATATTGTGTACGAAGACGATACCGTCATTGTCGTCAACAAACCCGCCGGTCTGGTCGTCCACCCCGCCGCAGGCAACTGGACGGGAACACTGCTCAACGGCCTGCTGGCGCATTGTCCCGAATTGGGCCAGATTCCGCGTGCGGGCATTGTCCACAGACTCGACAAAGAAACCAGCGGCCTGATGGTGATCGCCAAAACCCTGCCTGCGCAAAACTCCCTCGTACAACAGCTTCAAGAACGCACGGTCAAACGCATCTACCGCGCCGTCGCCAACGGCATCGTCCCCTTTGACGGCAAAATCGAAACCCAAATCGGACGCGATCCGCACAACCGCCTGAAAATGGCGGTCGTCAAATTCGGCGGCAAACCTGCCGTTACCCACGTCAAAGTGTTGGAGCGCTATCTTGCCCACAGCTACATCGAATGCTCGCTCGAAACAGGCAGGACGCACCAAATCCGCGTCCATATGCGCGAAGCCAACCACCCGCTTGCCGCCGACCCTGTTTATGGCAACCTGCGCCATCCGTGCAGCGAACCGGTGAAAGAAGCTGTCAAAAGTCTGGGCGCGCGTCAGGCATTGCACGCCTACCGCTTAAGTTTCGTCCATCCGAAAACCGGCGAAACCGTTTCCTTCGAAGCCCCGATTCCCGACGATATGTATCACTTACTCTCCGTCCTGCGCCTCGAAGCGGGCTTGGATTCGTCTTTGAGCAACGAAGAAGAATGGCAGGACAAACTCGGCACGGATGACGACGATGATTGGAATGAAGACGACTACGATGTCGAAGTGGTTTATGTGAGGGATTAAGTAGGTGTTTTCAGACGACCTTCATGCAGAAGGTCGTCTGAAAACAATATTCTGTTCAAGTTAACGAAATAGCAGATCGAATATGAATATAGAAATGTTTGACAGATTGTATCTTCAATTATTTCAGGAAAATAAAGAAATACTTGATCAGATTCGAGACACTGATGATGAAATTGGAACAGTCCTAAGAATACATTTAATTTGTGAGCAGTTTTTAGAGATTTACATATGCAGCTTTTGCAACCAAGAAAAAATGTTTTGGTTTCAAGAAAAAGCGAATAGCGAAGAGCAAAAAATCACTATCAGTTTTGATCATAAATTAAAAATGGCTAAGTCTTTAAAACTGCCTGACTGGGGATACAATATATTCGCAAATGTAAATACTATCAGGAATCGGCTCGCTCACCGGATTAATGGTCAAATTGATTATGCAAGATTAGAAAGCATCTTGAGCTTTATTAAATCAGATGTCGAACCGCTTATTCCATTTCATAAGCATTTTTTGGATAAATTTAGTCTCCCAGATCATTCTGAAGAAGGTGGTCTCTTTAAATTTCTAAATAAAATAAAAACATCTGAACCTAGAATGACATTAGTTCTATCTATTTATTACACATTAATATTCCTTAATTTAAATATTCGGGAAAAATATGAAACAAATGAATAAATTTTAACTCCAGCTGACTGAAAACCCGTTCCCGACATACCATGAAAACCATCACAGAAACACTAAACCTCGCCCCGCAAGGCAAAAATTTCCTGACAACCGATTGGCCTGCACCCGCCAACGTGAAAACCCTGATTACCACCCGCAACGGCGGCGCGAGCCAAGGCGTGTATCAAAGTCTGAACCTCGGTTCGCACGTCGGCGATGACCCCGATGCCGTGCGCCGCAACCGTGAAATCGTGCAGGAACAGGTCGGGCTGCCCGTCGCCTATCTCAATCAAATCCACAGCACCATCGTCGTCAACGCTGCCGACGCATTGGGCAACGCGCCCGACGCAGACGCTTCGGTGGACAACACGGGCAAAGCCGCCTGCGCCGCGATGACTGCCGACTGCCTGCCTGTCTTGTTCTGCGATAAAGCCGGTACGGTCGTTGCTGCCGCACACGCGGGCTGGCGCGGTTTGGCGGGCGGCGTATTGCAAAACACCATTGCCGCGATGAATGTCGCGCCCGTCGAAATCATGGCATATCTCGGCCCTGCCATCGGCGCGGACGCATTCGAAGTCGGACAAGACGTGTTCGACGCATTTTGTACGCCCATGCCCGAAGCGGCAGACGCATTCGAAGACATCGGCGGCGGTAAATATCTTGCCGACATCTACGCGCTGGCGCGTTTGGTTCTACGCCACGAAGGGGTGGACATGATCTACGGCGGCACACACTGCACCGTCTTAGAGCGCGACACTTTCTTCTCTTACCGCCGCGACGGACAAACCGGCCGCATGGTCAGCCTGATTTGGTTGGAACAGGCATAAAAGGTCGTCTGAAACGCCCCATCCTCTTTCAGACGACCTTTGTAAGACACAATCCGCCAACATTCAAATCCACCCCAATCCGCACCGCTCAAAAGGATATTCTCATGACTCAAAAAAACGAACACCGCTCCCACCCTCAAGGCGAGCTTTTGCTGCGCACCGTCGCCATGCCGCAAGACACCAATCCCAACCAAGATATTTTCGGCGGCTGGATTATGTCGCAAATGGATTTGGGCGGCGGCATTTTGGCGGCGGAAATCGCGCAAGGCCGCATCGTTACCGTCGCCGTTCAGGAAATGAACTTCATCCGCCCCGTTAAAGTGGGCAACGTGGTTTGCTGCTACGGACGCTGCGTGCGCGTGGGCAATACTTCGCTGCAACTGAAAATCGAAGTTTGGGTGAAAACGCTGATGAACGACCACCTGACCGAAGACCGCCAACTCGTTACCGAAGCCGTCTTCACCTACGTCGCCATCGACAGCGAAGGCAACACGCGCCCTATTCCCAAAGAAGGCAACCCGAAACTGCAAGGTCTGATTTAAACCCTGATTTAAGCAAAGGTCGTCTGAAAACCCATATTGGAGATTTTCAGACGACCTTTTGACTTAAGGCGATACAGAATTTGCTATTGACTGACAGGATGAAACGAAAACGCTCACTCCGGATCATCCGTAAACGCATTCGCCCGAAAGATCGGTACGAACGTCAACAGATAAAGCACGAACACGGCGGCGGTCAGAATCGCGGGGACAGTGATGAAGAATATCGGATTCACGTTCATTAAAACAGCGCGCGAGACGGCGGCGGCGAAAAGGATGGGGACGGCGATGCGGCAGAGTTTGGGGTAGTCGAGTTTGATAAAACCGCTGTGCCACAGTCCGGCAGTCAGCCATACCATCATCACGCCGCCCATCATGCCGCCGAGGGTAATCAGGTGCAGGGGCGCGGAGGCGGGCAGGTTTTGCAGTTTCGCCGCGCCTGTCCATAGATAGCCTGCGGCAGCAAAGAGTTGGAGCAGGTAATAGGTGCGGACGTAGTGTTTGCGCAGGAGTTCGTGATGGTGCAGTTCGCGCAGCTTGGCGAGCAGGATGAAACCGACGGCGAATGCGGTAAAACCGGCGGTTTGCGCGGGCAGCCAAAGTTCGGCGGCGGTGTGCAGCAGCAGGAAGGTGATGGCGATGTTTTTATAGACGACGTTGGGGATGAATACGGGGTCTTTCAGACGGCATTCTTTGAGGGCTTCCGCGCCTAGAAGGATGCTGACGCGGACGGATACGAACATGACCGCCGCCATGTTCAGATGCACTTGCGCGCGCAACAGGTTCAAATCGCCGCTGACGGCATAGGTCGTCTGAAAAACGGTGAACGCGGCAAGTAACATCAACAGGGCAAAGTTGTCGGTGTTGCGGTCGAGCCAAATCAGCCAGGTGCAGAACAGCAGCAACACCAGCCAATAAGCAGCGACGAAAAACGAAGCGGTTTGCGGCGAAAACGGCAGCAGGACGGATGCGGCAAGCAACAGCGCCGCCAAGACGGTGGCAACGGGTTTCAGACGACCTTTATAACCCGTCCATTCGAGCATGGCGGCAGTCAGAAAACCGCCGTATGCCGCAGGCAGCATGAGTTCTAAGAAGATTTGGCGGTGCAGGACGATGGCGGCGGGACTGATGAAAAACACCAACGCGCCAAGTATGGCAAGCACCGCCGCGCCGACAAAAAACGGCCGCATGGGGTGGGTGAAAAATTTATTCATGGCTTGGCTTAATTCTGCATGAAGATGCTTTCGGATACGGATTTATTGGGCGGACAGGGCCGTATCTTTTGCCAAAGAGGCAAGCCTGCGGCTTGCTTGCCCTCTCCCTAGCCTTCTCCCACGGGGAGAGGGAATTGGACTGTCGAGCCTGAACATTTTCAGGTTTACCTGCCATCTAATTCCCAATCCTGCACTCTTTGATTTTCAGCAACTTGATTCCCTCTCCCCGTGGGAGAGGGTTAGGGAGAGGGTAACGAACCGCAAGGTTTGTTAGATACTCAAATGCCCGTATCATTCATATTATTGATATTATTGATATTATTGTTTGAATTGTATGATTTTCAATAATAATAAATAACCCTAAACCAATATAAATAACAGCCATTATCCAACGACTAAACTTCTCTACAATTTCACCAACACCTGAAATATTAGCCAATCTTTGTGCTGTATATACTAAAACAAAAAAATCAATATTAAAAAAATACAAGAAGAGTAACTAATAAGTCGACAAGATCTAAAGTCCTAAAAGTAAGGAACAAAAAGTCCAATATTATCTGCACCACAACTAGCAACTGTAACCAAAGCAACAATACCGACTAATTTTGACAACCCTTTTTTTCATCCAATTCTTTTTTTAGCTCTTTTTTTCGCCCCTCACAATCGTCGTAAATAGCAACTTTAATACCTAAGTAAATCGGTATTAAACCCTAATAAAACCCAACACCCATTTTTTTCCGGAACATAATGCAAAAACAAAAAGCTAGAAATAAACTAACTAATATTAAAAATTACAGAACCTAAATATTGTCCGATATAAATATCTCGATATTCTTTTCTAGTATTTGCTCTAGCAAAAAATATTAATAGTATTACCAACAAATCTACTGCTGTAGCAATATATAAAACAGCAGCAGTAATCACAGTCGAAAACATAAAGCACCTCATAATGAATCCCCTGCCCCCTTGGCACCACGGCTTTTTCAAAAACCGAATCGCGTTCGGATAACAGATTCGTATCTTTCGCTAAAGAGGCAAGCCTGCGGCTTGCTTACCCTCTCCCTAGCCATCTCCCACGGGGAGAGGGAATTGGGCTGTCGAGCCTGAACATTTTCAGGTTTACCTGACATCTGATTCCCAATTCTACGGCTCTCTGATTTGAGAAACCTGATCCCCTTTCCCCGTGGGAGAGGGTTAGGGAGAGGGTTAGGGAGAGGGCAACGAACCGCAAGGTTTGTCAGAAATTTAAATTCCTATCACTCATAATAATGAATCCCCTGAAACTCTCTTGCCACCACGGCTTCTTCAAAAGCCGAATCGCGTTCGGACAGCGGCGTAGGCAGGGTAATCACGTTTTGCACGTTCATGCCCTTAGTGGAAAGCAGCATGATTTCATGGCTCAGGCGTGCGGCTTCGAATCGGTCGTGCGTTACCAGCATACACGCCATGCCCTGCCGCTCGATTTTTTCCACCAGCATGGCGACCAAAATATCGCGCAAATCGCGGTCCAAACCGACGAACGGCTCGTCCAGCAAGGCAAGGTCGCAGCCGCACAGCAGCAGGCGCAAAAATGCTACCCGTTTCGCCATGCCGCCGGACAATTCGGTCGGATATTTGTTCAAATCGCCCGCAGTCAGCCCGACTTTCGCCGCCAGCGCGATGATTTCGCCTTCATCAAGTTTGTCCATAAAAATAGCGATATTCTGCATCGCGGTCAAGTTTCCCGGCAGGCGGTTTTCCTGAAACAGAAAACCCGTTTTGCGGAAAGTATTGCGTATCGTGCCCGATTTCGGCGTTTCCAAGCCCGCAATCAACCGCAAAACCGTCGTCTTGCCGCAGCCGCTCGGCCCGAACAAGGCTTTCACTTCGCCATGTTGCAGGTTCAAACTGAAATCGCGCACGATGGGGTCGCGGAGAATTTCAAAACGCACATTTTCAAGACAGAGCATCATCTTCTCCACGGCATAAACAAAATTTCCAAAGGCTTGGTAATCAGGTATTCAAACAGCGACACAAACACGATAACCAGCACCACATAAGCCATCACCGTCGAAGTCTCCAGCATCGCCCTCGCGTCCGCAATCCGCGCGCCCACGCCTTCGCTCGCACCCAAAAGTTCCGCCATAATCACCACCTTCACCCCCATCGCCACCGCCACGCCGACGCTGGAAATCACATAGCCCGTCAGATGCGGGATATACAGATAACGGATTTTTTTCAGACGGCCTAATTTATAAGCGTCAAACAATTCCTCATGCTGCTTGTTCACACTCGCCATCCCGACCGCCGCACTCGCAAACGTCAGCGGCGCAACCAACACAATAATGGTAAACAACACGCTCGGATTGCCGAAACCGAACCAAAACAACGCCATCACCACCCAAATAATCGGCGGCATCGCCAACAAAACCGTAATCACAGGCTTGAGCAACGCCATCGCCGTCTTAAAACTGCCCGCCACCAGCCCCGCCGCCAATCCCGCCGCCAGCGCAACCGAAATGCCCACCACAGAACGCCACAGCGAAATCCCGATTTCGTTTTCCTGAAAATGTTTCAATAAATCAAACGACTTTTGAAACACTTCCACCGGCGCAGGCAGCATAAACTCGCCGAACACGGCACTGCCCCACGCCCACAACGCTACCACCACCATCGCCACGCTCAGACCGGCAAAGCCGCTCCAAAGGTAGTCGATGATGTAAAACACCGCAGGCTGCGGTTTGCGGATTTTGTCGGTTTTAATCATGGTTTGTGTGTTGGTTGGTGGGCACGGTTTGGGGATGATAGGTCGTCTGAAAAAATGGCTGATTGGGTTAGATGGAACACCTTAGCACAACAAATAATTAATTTTTACGCATAATATCAATTAAGAATTTTCTAACTTCTGGATATTTTTTATCAGCATCAATTAACAAACTAGTCATTTTTTTATTGCCAGAAAGATTAAAGTGAGAAGCTAACCCTCCTTTCATATTTGAGGTACGAAAGTTTAGTGCCCCTATACCATTAGGATTTTTATCCTTTAATAATAGATCCATTGAAGCTAATATACCACCATCCGCAAACCCTTTATTCTTTAATTTTTCTATCTAACTCCTTAAAAAGAAAAATTTTTGAAATATTTTTTTCTAGAAAGTAATAATGATGATAAATAGAAGATTAGCTCTGGGTATATAAAAATCCTCAATTTCTAAATTACTTCTAACATTCTGCAAATTACTTAAATCTGGTAAACCTCCAGTTCTGGTAGGAATAAACTTACAATCCACTTGAATATTTTTTTAAATTTTTTTCCTTTAATCAATTTATAACACTTTTCTTCCTTCATCGTCATTATCAAAAAGTAACGTAATTTTTGGGTTTTTTTAGTTGAATCAGAATACCAATCATCATAAAAAAATCCAACGTTTTATCATATTTATTTACACCATTAATAGAAAAATATCCTTTTTGTCTCTATTTTTGAAAAAAATTCACATAATTCAGAAATATACTTTTTTTATCACAATCTCCTTCGACAAAGAGATTATAATTATCCAAAAGATCTGTTTTATCTTCTTCGAGACCCTAAATATTCCCGTATCTTTCTAGCACCATCTTCTTTAGATAGAATCTATAGAGATAGTATTGATAGGATTCATATAGGATTTAGTTCTTGCATAAACTTTCCCTCCCCCAATATTCTGATCTAATAAAATTACATTTTTTTAAGTGTAGATGAGTCAATGAACTCAGGAGAATGCGTTGTAACAATTACCTGATATTCATTTGATATATCATATAAAAATCTCTTTTAATCTTAATTGAAGACCTCTATGTAAAAAAAGCATCGGGCTCATCAATACAAAAATATTATATTTTTTTCTTCTTTGATCTTGATAGTTTTTCTATAATTTTCTGATGTAGGAGTATAAAGCCTAATTTTTGTAAGCCTGAACCTTTTCCTTCATTATTAAATCCAGCCTTATCATCAATGTGAAAACTAATATCCTTCGAAATCAAATCTTGAAATTTTTTCACTTCAATATTACTTTTAAATTCCACCGACCAATTCTCATTAAACTTTTGAAATAATGGATTTATCTCTTCTGCCAGCCGGTTCAAAACATCTACTAACCCGCTATTATATTTTTCAAAAGAGGTCTTCAGTTCTCCTTTTAGACCTGAAAACCTAGAATTAATAAATTCAATTTCATATACATCATTAATGATTAGGTTAATCAACTCAGGAAATGATACATTAATTGCTGGAATATAGAAAAATACAAAACTTTTAATTAATTCTGAAATTTTTACTAGAATCCAAGATATTTTTTTATCTTCTTTCTTTTTAGTTCCCTCTTTATACGAAAGTCCTACGTCTGTTATATCTAGTTTTCCTTTTTTTCATCTGAATCTTTTTAGTTATCTCATATATAACTCCTTTATCTTCAAACTGAAGATTAATTTCCGTTGCAATAGATCCACCTCTGGTATTTTGTTTTAAATATGGTGTATCGTTTTCAAAAAAACATAACTACTAGGATTGAAAAATAAATTTAGAGCTCGAAGTACATTCGTCTTCCCTACATTATTAGATCACATATACTAATAAAATTATTACTTGTATCGATCTCTAATTTCAAATCATTAATAGATCTAAATCTTTTTAATATTTATGCTTTTAAGCTTCATTATAATTTCTCATTTTTAAAAATTTAATTAAATATTGCAATTATTTATGATTTTTTTCCAAACAAATCATCCATATACTACAACAACTTATCCTACTTCCTCAATAAATTAAGTTAGTAATCGTAGGTTGGGTCATGACCCAACCTTTCAGACAGTTCAACGGTTTTGTTGAGTTTGACAACCCACGGTTACCCACCTGCCGTCATTCCCGCGTAGGCGGGAATCCAGAGATTTGATGTCGCTGCAATTTTAAAACATTCCTGCAATATCAGAGACTGGATTCCCGCCTACGCGGGAATGACGGCTTTTTGTGTACTGTTCTGACTATTATCTAATAGGTCGTCTGAAAAGGGTATATTGGATTCCCCAATACAACTTACCCCTTTTTCAGACGACCTCTTCTCCTTTTAAGCCAAGAAGAACCCGTTATCCGGCAGCTTGCCGCCCAAGAGTTTCGGGTTGAACTGCATCAGGATTTCGTAAAACTTCAAAATCTCGTTCTTCACTTCGCTGCCTTTGGTTACCGTCAGCCGCGCGCCATCCAAGCCCATGACTAGGGCGGGTTCGGGGGCGGGGAGATAGTTTTTGCCGATTTTCGCTGCGCTTTGGCGATTGGCGAGTATCCAGTTGAGCGCGTTTTTCAAATCCTGATGGAAGAGGTCGAATTGCGCCTTGTGTGCGTGGAAATATTCTTCGTTGGCGATGATGCCCGCCATCGGAATCAGCGGTTTGGTGTCAAACGCCTGCCCCCATGCTTTCACTAAGTCAAAACCGCGCACGACGTTTACGCCCATGGTTTTGCCTTTGAGCATACCCGCGCTCGCCATCGGTTCGGGCAGAATGGCGGCGTGGTAGTCCTTGCTTAAAAACAGCCCGACCGCTTCGGGCGGCGTGGCGGTGTAAGTGATGCCGACTTTGTGCGCGTCGATTTTCAGTTTTTTCAACAAGGCTTGCAGCACGATGTCGGGCATGTCGTTTTTAAACGGCACAAGGATTTTTTTGCCGACCAAATCCTGCGGCGAGGCAATCACGCTGCCTTTGCAGACCAACTGCGTGATGCCGTTGGTCAAAATATTCACCATGCCGACTTTCTGCCCTTGGTTGCGCAGGTTCACGCCGACATTGCTCGGACTCATCATCACTTTAAATTGCCCGCTCGCCACGCCCGCGCGAAGCTGGTCGGGCGAACGCCAAACCTTGAGCGACACATCCGCCAGTTTCGCCAGCTTGCCCTGCAACGCCGCTACGGCAATGGTGACGCTGGGCATCGCCGGCGCGCCGTACACGGTAAACTGCTCTTTCCCTGCCGCCAACAGCGAAGGCGAAACCCCTGCCGCGGCCAGCGCGGCGGTCATTTTTAAGAAATCACGTCTTTTCAGTTCCATTTTCCAATCTCCTGGTTAGGTAGCGCGGACTTCAGCCCGGCTGTTTAACAGAATCCTTCTAAGATGGGTTTGAGCTACGCCAAACATAGGAATGGACACACCACAGCCTATCTAGATCCGCAACTCTGTTTTACCATCTATATTCTGATAATAATTTTTATTCATTATGCTATTAAAGAAAATGGAAGTAAAGGCACGATTGTTCCGACATCCGTTTATATATAGAAACGCAAATCTTTTTCGGCATTACGCCTATCAATAATATCGAAATAAAAGGTCGTCTGAAAACGGTTTTCAGACGACCTTTTGTTCCCCAATACGGCTTAATTTGTGTTTTTCGGTTTTAAAGAACCAAGATAAATCGCCGACAAAGTCAAAACAACACCAAACCACTGCAAAGTGTTAATCGGCTTGTCCAACCAAAAATAATCAATCAGCAAAGCGGCAACGGGTTCGGAAAGCAGCAGCAAACCGGTTAAAGACAGGGACAGCAGCGGAATTGCATAGGCAATCATCCCCCATGCCAAACATTGCATGACTACGCCGTATATCAAGACTAAGCCTATATCGCGCCATTGCGTCGGGTATAGGGCGTTGCTGTCGAAAATCAGCGCAGGAACAATCAGGGACAACGCGCCGCCGAAACTCAAAACCATCATCAATGGAAAAAGCGCCACCCTTTCAACTTCATGCGTTTTGCGGACGAACACCATAGACAATGCCAAAAGCCCGCCCGACGCAATTCCGCTGGCAAAGCCCCATAAGGCGTGGGCATTGTGGTTGAACTCGGGACTGCCGATTAGGACCACCCCGCCAACCGCCAATATCAGGCTCAAAACTTGCAGGCTGTTCAAGCGTTCTTGAAAAAAGAAAAATCCAATGGCGGACAGGAAAAATATCTGTAAGCTGTTGAGCAATGTGGAAATCCCGGGTCCAACCGCATATACGCTTTCATGCCACAATGACAAATCAAACGCCAGAAATATGCCGGACAACATGGCATATTTGACCGCCCTTCTGCTTTTAGGCAGCTTTTGCCCGAAAAAACGGCAGAGCAGCCAAAACACGCCCGCCGCAATCAGCAGCCGCCAAAATGCAACTGCATACGGGCCTACGGGGACGAATCTGACGATCAGGCTTCCCAGCCCGAATAAGACGCAGCCGAAGATGAGGAATGGTGCTGCATAAGAGTCGGAACGGATATTCATGAACTTACTCCGCAACGGATTAGCATGAGGATTTAAAGTGACGAAAAGGATTTTGCATGGTAACGCAAATCCGAAAGAGAAATAAGTAGGTGCAATATCTTATTTCCCTTCCGGCTTTTCCTGAATAAAATCAGTACGCTTCAGAAATTTAACATACCGGCTGGATTTCAAAATAAAGCCGCTTCCCGCATAGATAACTATAAATTGGCAATGATGGGAACCTGCTTTCAATTTATTCCGCCGAAAAGCCAAAGGTCGTCTGAAAATCAGCTTTCAGACGACCTTTGTCTTTAACGAAATGAAACGGGCAACTTATTGGATGCTGCTGCCGATGCGGCTGTAATCACCGAAGTTCATCCACACGAAGAAGGCTTTCCCGACGATAAGTTTGTCGTCTACAAAACCCCAGTAACGGGAGTCGGCGCTGTTGTCGCGGTTGTCGCCCATGGCGAAGTAACGGCCTTCGGGCACTTTGCAGGTAAAGCCGCTGCCGTCTTCGGCGTATTGACAGTGTTCCAAACCGCTTTGCTCTACGGAATAACCGTTTTCAGGCATGATTTCCATGCGGTATTTGTCGAGCGCAGGGATCGAGATAGTGGGCTGTCCAGGCTCTTTCAGAATGTTGAAGCTTTTGCCGTTGAGGGTCGTCTGAAAAAGTTCGGGGCTGTGAATGGCGGACGGCTCGGTATCGTCAGGGTAGGAATAGGTACCGTTCGGTTGGTCGGGGGCAACCTGTCCGTTGACGGTCAGGACTTTGTCGCGGTATTCGACGGTGTCGCCCGGAAGTCCGACGACGCGCTTGATGTAGTTCATTTCAGGTTGGACGGGATAGTTGAACACGATGACGTCGCCGCGCTCGATTTGTCCGGTCGGAATCAGGACGTTGTTGATAATCGGGGTTCTGATGCCGTAGGCGAATTTGTTCACGAGAATGAAGTCGCCTTTAACCAAGCCCGGGCGCATGGAGCTGGACGGGATTTGGAATGGCTCGGCGATAAAGGTGCGCAGGATGAAGACGACGAGGATGATCGGGAAAAAGCCGCTCATGTAGTCGGTAAAGTGGGCTTTGTCCTGGTACGACGGGTCTTTTTTCAGACGACCTTTGTGGATTGCCCAAACGATGCCGGTGAATACGACAAATATCAGCAATACGGCGGTAAAGCTCATGTAAAAAGACAGGATGCCGAAGACGCCGATCATGCACAAAAGATACGCCCATTGCAGGCCGGAGCTCCATTCTCCGTTTCCTGACGTTCTTTGCTGCTTATGAAATAGAGGAAAATGCCGATAACGATGGCGGCAATCGCGCCGTAGATTAAATTTGTGCTCATTATTTGTCGCTCACTTGCAGAATCGCCAAGAATGCGCTTTGCGGGATTTCCACATTGCCCACTTGTTTCATGCGGCGTTTGCCTGCTTTTTGTTTTTCGAGAAGTTTTTTCTTACGGGTAATATCGCCGCCGTAACATTTCGCCAAGACGTTTTTACGCAGGGCTTTGACGTTTTCGCGGGCGATAATCTGGCTGCCGATGGCGGCTTGGACGGCGATGTCGAACATTTGGCGCGGAATCAGTTCGCGCATTTTCGCTGCCAGCTCGCGGCCTCGGTGAACGGCGCTTTGACGGTGCACAATCAGGCTCAAGGCATCGACTTTTTCGCCGTTGACCATGATGTCGAGCTTAATCAAATCAGACGGTTGGAACTCTTTGAAATGGTAGTCCAGCGAGGCATAGCCGCGCGAAGTGGATTTGAGTTTGTCGAAGAAGTCCATCACGACTTCGTTCATGGGCAAATCGTAAGTCAGCATGACCTGACGGCCCATGTACTGCATATTGACTTGCACGCCGCGCTTTTGGTTACACAAAGTCATGACGTTGCCGACGTATTCCTGCGGCACGAGGATGGTCGCGGTAATAATCGGCTCGAGAATGGTTTCGATACTGCCGATGTCGGGCAGTTTGGACGGGTTTTCGACTTCGATTTTCTCGCCGCTCTTTAACACGACTTCGTAAACCACCGTCGGCGCGGTGGTAATCAAATCCATGTCGAACTCGCGCTCCAAGCGTTCCTGCACGATTTCCAAGTGCAGCAGGCCCAAGAAGCCGCAGCGGAAGCCGAAGCCCAGTGCTTGAGAAACTTCAGGCTCAAATTTCAGTGAAGCATCGTTAAGCTGCAATTTCCAAAGCGTCGCGTAAGGCTTCGTAATCGTGGCTTTCTACGGGGTAGAGACCCGCGAATACTTGACTTTGCACTTCTTGGAAACCGGGCAGCGGCTCAGAAGCAGGGTTGGCAACCAATGTAACCGTATCGCCGACTTTCGCCTGTCCCAATTCTTTCACGCCGGTAATCAAAAAGCCCACTTCACCGGCTTTGAGTTCTTGTTTTTGAACCGATTTCGGCGTGAATACGCCTAGCTGCTCAACCTGCGTTTCCGCTTTGGTGCTCATAAAGCGCACTTTGTCTTTCAGCTTGATGGTGCCGTTTTTCACTCGAATCAGCATGACCACGCCGACGTAGTTGTCAAACCACGAATCGACGATAACGGCTTGCAGCGGCGCGTTTTCGTCGCCGGTCGGCGCGGGGATTTTGGCAACAATTTCTTCCAAAACGTCTTCCACGCCGATGCCGCTTTTGGCGGAACATTGCACCGCGCCGACCGCATCGATACCGATGATGTCTTCAATTTCCTGTTCCACGCGTTCGGGGTCGGCGGCGGGCAGGTCGATTTTGTTCAAAACCGGCACGACTTCCACGCCCAAATCAATCGCGGTATAGCAGTTCGCCACGGTTTGCGCTTCCACGCCTTGCGATGCGTCAACGACCAAAAGCGCGCCTTCGCAGGCAGAGAGCGAACGGGAGACTTCGTAAGAGAAGTCGACGTGTCCCGGCGTGTCAATCAGGTTGAGCTGATACACCTGCCCGTCGCGTGCTTTGTAGTTGAGCGCGGCGGTCTGCGCTTTGATGGTGATGCCGCGCTCTTTTTCGATGTCCATGGAGTCGAGCACCTGCGTACTCATTTCGCGCAAATCCAAGCCGCCGCAGTATTGGATGAAGCGGTCGGCAAGCGTCGATTTACCGTGGTCGATGTGGGCAATGATGGAGAAATTTCGGATATTTTTCATATTGTTATTTTGAAAGATAAGCAGTGATTCTGAAAAGGTCGTCTGAAAATCAAATAGACCGTTCAGACGACCTTCAGGTAAAGTGAAATAGCCTGACATTCTAGCGGAAATTTACTGTTTCCGCATGATTTTATGCGTGTTTTACAGCGACGCGACAATCTTTTCCACCATTTTCGCCGAGCTTGCCGCCGCCGTTTTCAAAAACTCTTCAAAGCTGATGTCCGCTTTTTCGTCCGCCGAATCGGACATCGCGCGGATCACGACGAAAGGCGTGTTCAATTGGTGGCAGGCTTGCGCAATCGCTGCCGCTTCCATTTCCACCGCTTTAACTTCAGGGAAATGGCTGCGGATTTCCGCTACGCCTTCGCTGCTGTGGACAAAGCGGTCGCCGCTGACGATCAAGCCTTGCTCTACCGCCGCGCCTTCAAACACTTCCGCCGCTTGTTTTGCCTTGCCGACCAAGAGGTCGTCTGAAACGAATACGGCGGGCAGTTGCGGCACTTGTCCCCAAACATAGCCGAACGCCGTTACATCGACATCGTGGTGCGCGATTTCCGTGCCGACCACTACGTCGCCGACTTTCAAACCCTTGCCCACAACGCCCGCGCTGCCGGTATTGATGACGCAGTCCGGCGCGAATTGATGGATAACCCAAGCTGTTGAAACCGCTGCGTTGACCTTGCCGATTCCGCTCAATACCAACACCATGCGTTTGCCCGCCATCTCGCCTTCATAGGCGGTAAACTTACCGAAAGACACGCTTTTGACGTTATCCATTGCATCGCGCAAAAGCTCGATTTCCTGTTCCATTGCGCCGATGACCGCTACTGTTTGTACAGACATTTTTACCTTTCCATGAAATTGTGGGCGGTATTATAACAGCAGCGACGGCATTCCATACCCGTATTGAATCCGCCATATTGCCCGCCTGTCTTATTATTCGATACGGTAATCGTGCCATTTTTATGTATCATGATTTATTTGATATAATCCATTTCAATAAAATAACCACCGAAATTATCCAATATCATGATGACCAACCCTCCCAGCGCAAAAGACGAATTGTTCACTTGGCTGCGCCATATGAACAAATACAAAGGCTCCGACCTTTTTATCACTACCAATTTTCCGCCTGCTATGAAAGTGGACGGCAAAATTACGCCGATTACCGACGAGCCGCTGACCTCCGAAAAATGTATGGAAATCGCTTTTTCGATTATGTCGACCAAACAAATCGAAGAGTTTTCCTCTACCAACGAATGCAACTTCGCCATCAGCCTGCCCGACACCAGCCGCTTCCGTGTCAATGCGATGGTGCAGCGCGGAGCGACGGCGTTGGTGTTCCGCTCTATTACCAGCAAAATCCCGAATTTCGACAGCCTCAATCTGCCGCCCGTCTTGAAAGACGTGGTGATGAAAAAACGCGGCCTTGTGATTTTCGTCGGCGGTACCGGCTCGGGCAAATCTACTTCGCTTGCCGCGATGGTTGACCACCGCAACGAAAATTGCCAAGACCACATCATCACCATCGAAGACCCGATTGAGTTCGTCCATCAACACAAAAAAAGCATCATTACCCAGCGCGAAGTCGGCGTGGATACAGAAAACTGGTTTGCCGCGTTGAAAAACACCTTGCGTCAGGCACCGGATGTCATCCTCATCGGCGAGATTCGCGACCGCGAAACCATGGACTACGCCTTGGCGTTCGCCGAAACAGGCCACCTCTGTCTCGCCACGTTGCACGCCAACAACTCCAACCAGGCACTCGACCGCATCATCAACTTCTTCCCAGAAGAGCGCCGCACCCAGCTTTTGACCGACTTGTCGCTCAACCTGCAAGCCTTCATCTCGCAACGCCTGATTCCCCGCGAAGGCGGCAAGGGCCGCGTAGCCGCAGTGGAAATCCTGCTCAATTCGCCGATCATTTCCGAGATGATTCAAAAAGGCGAAATCCACGGCATCAAAGAAATGATGAAAAAATCGACCGCCATGGGCATGCAAACCTTCGACCAAGCGCTCTACGAGCTGTACGAACGCGGCGACATCAGCTTCCAAGACGCCATTAAAAATGCCGACTCCGCCCACGACCTGCGTTTGGATATCCAACTGCGCAGCCGCCGCGCCCAAAACGCCGGCCCGGATTTGGAACTGATTTAAAAGTTGTCAAAAATGAGCAAAGGTCGTCTGAAAACTACTTTTCAGACGACCTTTTAAACAACTAATTAAATTACATAGTCCACAGCATAACGGCTTGCATAGGCCTTTTGGTTTCTAACCATATCAAACAGCTTTAATTAATCCAGCCAACAGAACTATAGGAGATTTTCTACACAGCCGTGTCGGTATTGCATCATCAAAAATGCCTTGATACGTAGCAGCATTCGCCAAGCTGTTCTAAGCCGGGCTTTGCATCTCAATAACTTCCTTTTATGAACCAACTTTAATTCTGCCGATAGAAATTTCCTTGGCATTTGAATGCAAGGTATTTTCCCCGATTATAGCCTCTGAAAGTATTGATTTAATCAGACGATAGCATATGGAATTAAACAAATCATAAATACTTAAAACAACTAAAAGCCTTTTCCACCTTAACTTTGGTTTTGGGCATTAAATTACAATAGGAGACCTTTGCAAAATTCCCCAAAATCCCCTAAATTCCCACCAAGACATTTAGGGGATTTCCATGAGCACCTTCTTCCGGCAAACCGCCCAAGCCATGATTGTCAAACACATCGACCGCTTCCCACTATTGAAGTTGGATCAGGTGATTGATTGGCAGCCGATCGAGCAGTACCTGAATCGTCAAAGAACCCGTTACGTCCGAGACCACCGCGGACGTCCCGCCTATCCCCTGTTGTCCATGTTCAAAGCCGTCCTGCTCGGACAATGGCACAGCCTTTCCGATCCCGAACTCGAACACAGCCTCATCACCCGCATCGATTTCAACCTGTTTTGCCGTTTTGACGAACTGAGCATCCCCGATTACAGCACCTTATGCCGCTACCGCAACTGGCTGGCGCAAGACGACACCCTGTCCGAATTGCTGGAACTGATTAACCGCCAACTGACCGAAAAAAACCTAAAAATAGAGAAAGCATCCGCCGCCGTCATTGACGCCACCATTATTCAAACTGCCGGCAGCAAACAGCGTCAGGCCATAGAAGTCGATGAAGAAGGACAAGTCAGCGGCCAAACCACACCGAGTAAGGACAGCGATGCCCGCTGGACAAAGAAAAACGGTTTATACAGACTCGGTTACAAACAACATACCCGTACCGATGAGGAAGGCTATATCGAGAAACTGCACATTACCCCCGCCAACGCCCATGAGTGCAACCATCTGTCCCCTTTGCTGGAAGGTATAGCCGAAGGTACGACCGTCTATGCCGACAAAGGCTACGACAGTAAGGAAAACCGACAACATCTGAAAGAACATCAGTTGTTGGACGGCATTATGCGCAAAGCCCACCGCAACCGTCCGCTGACGGAAGCACAAACCAAACGTAATCGATATTTGTCGAAGACCCGTTATGTGGTCGAACAAAGCTTTGGTACGCTACACCGTAAATTCCGCTATGCCCGGGCAGCCTATTTCGGGCTGATTAAAGTGAGTGCGCAAAGCCATCTGAAGGCGATGTGTTTGAACCTGTTGAAAGCGGCCAACAGGCTAAGTGTGCCTGTTGCCGCCTAAAAGGCAGCCCGGATGCCTGATTATGGGGTATCCGGGGAGGATTAAGGGGGCATTTGGGTAAAATTAGGAGCAATTAGGGGCGGAAATAGACGAAAACCTGTGTTTGGATTTCGGCTGTTGGGGGAAGGGCTTTTTTGCAAAGGTCTCAGTTTGATACAGCCGTCAACAACGGCATGACTGCTGAAAAACTGACCCCAAACCTGAAGCATTAACTTGATGAAAGCGAGCAATTCAGCAATCTGGCACGAAAATTGTCGGAAAGCGGACATAAAACGGAAGCGAAGCTTATGCAGGATATTGCCGTTGCGGCAGCCGGTCGATCCATTGTCGGAGAAACATCAGTGGAACGCAGCAATAGCCAATCGGCAGAAAAACCGTCCCCGCATCATGAACACGGGGATGACGGATTGACACGGTAGTTTTGAACCCGTACATACTACAAACCATATTTTCAGAAACCATACGGCAACGACAACCCGGCCGCAGCACTGGAAACGGTGCTGCGGCCAGGCTTTTTTGTATATAGGAAATACCCACCTCACTTGCTATCAATTTACAAAAATGATAGCATTTGACAATATTCAAATACCCTCGAAAGGAACGGATATGCCTTCCATTACAGTCAGAAACCTATCCGAAGAGACCCATCGAGCCCTTAAAGCACGTGCCTTAGCCGCCGGTCGGAGTACGGAAGCCGAAATACGGCTGATACTGGATCAAGCTGCGCGTCCCAAACAACGCGTCCGTCTTGGTTCACTGTTATCTGATATCGGACGAGAAGTAGGAGGTGTGGATTTAGACATAGAACGGAAAGAGCAAACTGAGGTACGGTTTTAATGATTCTGCTGGACACCAATATCATTTCTGAACCGCTCCGCCCCAAGCCTGACTCTGCTGTCATCGCTTGGTTGGATAGACAACCGGTGGAAACACTATATCTTTCCAGCATTACCGTGGCGGAACTGCGTTTTGGCATCGCCATCCTTCCCGAAGGCGGGAAAAAACGGCTGTTGTTGGAAAAACTGGAAGAAACAATATTACCTGTATTTTCAGAACGAATTTTGGATTTTGACATCGAAGCTGCTGTTGCTTATGCCGAAGTCCGTGCAATAGCGCGGGCAGCAGGATTCACCATTGCGGCGGCAGACGGCTATATTGCGGCCATTGCCCGTTACCACCATATGACGGTAGCTACCCGAGATACGACCCCGTTTACCGCAGCCGGATTAAAAGTCATCAACCCGTTTCTAGGTGGTAAATAAATAGCCCGAGACCTTTGCAAAAAAGCCCTTCCCCCGACAGCCGAAACCCAAACACAGGTTTTCGTCTATTTCCGCCCCAAATCACTCCTAATTTTACCCAAATACCCCCTTAATCCTCCCCGGATACCTGATAATCAGACATCCGGGCCGTCTTTTAAGCGGCAACAGGCACACTTAGCCTGTTAGCCGCTTTCAACAGGTTTAAACACATTGCCTTCAGATGGCTTTGCGCACTCACTTTGAGCAGACCAAAATAGGCTGCCCGGGCATAGCGGAATTTACGGTGCAGCGTACCGAAGCTCTGTTCGACCACATAACGGGTCTTCGACAAATATCGGTTGCGTTTGGTTTGTGCTTCCGTCAGCGGACGGTTGCGGTGGGCTTTGCGCATAATGCCGTCCAGTAACTGATGTTCTTTCAGATGCTGCCGGTTTTCCGCACTGTCGTAGCCTTTGTCGGCATAGACGGTCGTGCCTTCGGCAATACCCTCCAACAAAGGGGACAGATGGTTGCACTCATGGGTATTGGCGGGGGTGATGTACAGTTTCTCGATATAGCCTTCCTCATCGGTACGGGTATGTTGTTTGTAACCGAGTTTGTAGAGGCCGTTTTTCTTTGTCCAACGGGCATCTTTGTCCTTACTCGGTGTGGTTTGGCCGCTGACTTGTCCTTCTTCATCGACTTCTATGGCCTGACGCTGTTTGCTGCCGGCGGTCTGAATGATGGTGGCATCAACGACGGCGGCGGATGCTTTCTCTACTTTTAGGCCTTTTTCGGTCAGTTGGCAGTTAATCAGTTCCAGCAATTCGGACAGGGTGTCGTCTTGCGCCGCCGGTTGCGGTAGCGGCATAAGGTGCTGTAATCGGGGATGCTCAGTTCGTCAAAACGGCAAAACAGGTTGAAATCGATGCGGGTGATGAGGCTGTGTTCGAGTTCGGGATCGGAAAGGCTGTGCCATTGTCCGAGCAGGACGGCTTTGAACATGGACAACAGGGGATAGGCGGGACGGCCGCGGTGGTCTCTAAGGTAACGGGTTCTTTGACGATTCAGGTACTGTTCGATCGGTTGCCAATCAATCACCTGATCCAACTTCAATAGCGGGAAGCGGTCGATGTGTTTGGCAATCATGGCTTGTGCGGTTTGCCGGAAGAAGGTGCTCATGAGAAATCCCCTAAATGTCTTGGTGGGAATTTAGGGGATTTTGGGGGATTTTGCAAAGGTCTCCCACTATATGAATCGTCATTCCCGCGCAGGCGGGAATCTAGGTCTGTCAGTGCGGAAACTTATCGGGTAAAACGGTTTCTTGAGATTTTACGTTCTAGATTCCCACTTTCGTGGGAATGACGGGATGTATAGTGGATTAACAAAAACCAGTACATCGTAGGCTCGCCTTAGCTCAAAGAGAACGATTCTCTAAGGTGCTGAAGCACCAAGTGAATCGGTTCCGTACTATTTATACTGTCTGCGGCTCGTCGCCTTGTCCTGATTTTTGTTAATTCACTATAAAAACGGGTTGATATTATCTGTGCATATTAATATAATGATAATTATTATTAATCAAATAGAGGAAAAGTAGGGATGTGTAAACCGAATTATGGCGGCATTGTCTTGTTGTCCTTACTTTTGGCATCTTGTATCGGCGGCAATTTCGGCGTGCAGCCTGTTGTCGAATCAACGCCGACCGCGCAAACCCCGTCAGATTCCAAACCTTCCAAACCTGAGGATATTCCTGCTCCGGCTCCTGCCAAACCTTCTATAGAAACCACGCCGGTCAACCAGCCCGCCGTCGGTGCGGCAATGCGGTTGCCAAGGCGGAATATTGCTTTTTATAACAAAGACGGTACGGAAATTCCCGATAAGCATCAGGCAGAGGAGTATCTGCCGCTTAAAGAGGAGGATATCCTGTTTTTAGACGGTACGCCGCAAGAACAGGTCGACAAACTTAAAAAGGAAATCAAAGGACGGCATCCTAATGCACAAATCTACACGTCCGATTCAAAAGATGCTGTGTATCAATATAAATATGTCCGGGCCGGATATGTTTATACTCAAACAGGAGAAGACGAAATCAAACAGAACTCAGGTGGTAAGCGGTTTACCCACCGGTTTGGTTATGACGGGTTTGTATATTATTCCGGAGAACATCCCTCCCAATCTTTACCGAGCGCGGGAACGGTGAAATATTCCGGTAACTGGCAATATATGACCGATGCCAAACGTCATCGGACAGGTCAGGCGGTTGCCAGTGAGAATTTGGGTTATAACACATATTATGGTAATAATATTGGTGCAACTTCTTATGCGGCTAGGGATGCCGACGACAGGGAAAAACATCCTGCCGAATATACGGTTAATTTCGACAAAAAAAACCTGGAAGGTAAGTTGATTAAAAATCAGTATGTGCAAAATAAGAATAATCCAGATGAACCTAAAAAGCCGCTGATCATTTACAACATTACTGCAAAATTGGACGGCAACCGCTTTATCGGCAGTGCCAAGGTCAATCCTGATTTAGCGGAAAAACATGCCGGTAAGGAGCATTTGTTTTTCCATGCCGATGCCGATCAGCGGCTTGAGGGCGGTTTTTTCGGCGATAACGGAGAAGAGCTTGCCGGACGGTTTATCAGCAACGACAAAAGCGTATTCGGCGTATTCGCAGGCAAACAAAATAGCTCCGTGCCGTCTGAAACGCATACTAAAATCTTGGATTCGCTGAAAATTGCCGCCGACGAAGCTGCCGATCCTAAGGCACGTCCGTTTATTGCCGAGCCTATGCCCGACTTTGCCCATCCTGACAAACTCCTTGTCGAAGGGCGTGAAATCTCCTTGGTCAAAGATACTCAAACCATCGTTCTTGCCGACGGCAGGAAAACGACAATCCGAACCTGCTGCGATTTTCTGAACTATGTGAAAATCGGACGGATGCAAACCGACCGTCCCGTCGTCAAACCGACTGCAACAGAGGACGAAGATTCCGATCATGAAGGCGCGGGACCTGATGATGAAAATGAAAGTTTAGAGCCTGAAGACGGTGAAGACGGTTTGGAAAATGATACCGATGACGGTCATGCTTCTTCCGAGTTGCCGGCAGAGGAAGATAACGGGGAAGCAAATACAGCAGGAAAAAATGAAGGAAACAACGCGGAAAGCGTAGGCACGGATGGAAAATCACCTGTCCAACCCGCTTCTGCATACAGGAATATCGACCTTTTCATAAAAGGTATCCGCACTTCCGAGGCAGACATCCCCAAAATTGGGAATGTCCACTATAGAGGTTCATGGGAAGCCCGTATCGGCGCGCCGATCCAATGGGATAACCATGCGGATAAAGCGGCAAAAGCCGAATTCGACGTTAACTTTGCCAACAAGTCCCTTTCCGGCACCCTGATGGAGAAAAATGGTGTAGAACCTGCCTTCTATATTGAAAACGGTATTATTGAGCACAACGGTTTCCATGCAGCAGCACGTACCCGTGATACAGGTATCGACCTGCTTGGCAGGGGTGCAACATCCTCCAAACCGTTTAAAGCCGAGAACCTTCATGTAACAGGGGGCTTTTACGGACCTCATGCATCGGAATTGGGCGGCAGCTTTGCCGAACCCCAACAAAAAATCGGTGTGGTATTTGGTGCGAAGAAAGATGACAAGGAGGCAACACGATGAACAGAAGGCATACATTCCCGCTTACCCTGACCGCCTTGGCCATTGCAGCCGCTTTCCCATCATATGCGGCAAACCCCGAAACGGCGGCATCTGATGCGGCGCAAAGTCAATCATTGAAGGAGATTACCGTCCGTGCCGCCAAAGTGGGACGGCGATCGAAAGAGGCGACCGGTTTGGGCAAAATCGTCAAAACGTCGGAAACGTTGAACAAAGAACAGGTACTCGGTATCCGCGACCTGACGCGCTACGATCCGGGCGTGGCCGTCGTCGAACAAGGTAACGGCGCGAGCGGCGGTTATTCGATACGGGGCGTGGATAAAAACCGTGTGGCGGTTTCGGTCGACGGTGTTGCCCAAATACAGGCGTTTACCGTGCAGGGTGCATTGAGCGGATACGGCGGACGCGGCGGCAGCGGTGCAATCAACGAAATCGAATATGAAAACGTCGGTACGGTAGAAATCGACAAAGGTGCCGGTTCTTCCGATCACGGCAGCGGTGCGCTCGGCGGAGCAGTCTCCCTCCGCACCAAAGAGGCGGCAGACCTGATTTCAGACGGCAAAAGTTGGGGGATACAGGCAAAAACCGCCTACGGCAGTAAAAACCGCCAATTTATGAAGTCGCTCGGCGCGGGTTTCAGTAAGGACGGTTGGGAAGGGCTGTTAATCCGAACCGAACGCCAAGGGCGGGAAACGCGCCCGCACGGCGATATTGCGGACGGGGTGGAATACGGCATAGACCGTTTGGACGCGTTCCGCCAGACATACGATATTCAGAGTCCGAATAAAAAGGCGGAATATTTCCTGGCGGAGGGCGAGAGTGAGCTCAAGCCTGTGGCAAAATTGGCGGGCAACGGGAAATATTTGAAACCAGCTCAACCGCTGGGTGGAAGAACGCCGTTCAAAAGGTCAGGCTTTAAACAGTGAAGAAGAAGCGATGGTGCGGGAGGCGCAGGCGCACCACGAAAACCTGTCCGCCCAATCGTACACAGGCGGCGGCAGGATATTGCCCGATCCGATGGATTACCGCAGCGGTTCGTGGCTTGCCAAGCTGGGCTACCGCTTCGGCGGCAGGCATTATGTCGGCGGCGTGTTTGAGGATACCAAACAGCGTTACGACATCCGCGATATGACGGAAAAACAGTATTACGGTACGGACGAGGCGAAAAAGTTTAGCGACAAGAGCGGGGTGTACGACGGCAACGATTTCCGCGACGGCTTGTATTTTGTGCCGAATATAGAAGCGTGGGATAAAAACAAAGAAAAATGGGTCAAGGGCATAGGTTTGAAATATTCCCGCACCAAATTTATAGACGAACATCACCGCCGCCGCCGTATGGGTTTGCTGTACCGTTATGAAAACGAAGCGTATTCTGACAATTGGGCGGACAAGGCGGTGTTGTCGTTTGACAAACAGGGCGTGGCAACCGACAACAACACGCTGAAGCTGAATTGCGCCGTGTATCCTGCCGTGGACAAATCCTGCCGCGCGTCGGCAGACAAGCCGTATTCCTACGACAGCAGCGACCGTTTCCACTACCGCGAACAGCACAATGTTTGAATGCCTCGTTTGAGAAGTCGCTGAAAAACAAATGGACGAAACACCATCTGACTTTGGGCTTCGGTTACGATGCTTCCAAAGCGATCTCCCGCCCCGAACAGCTTTCCCACAATGCGGCAAGGATTTCGGAATACTCGGATTACACCGATAAGGGAGACAAGTATCTTTTGGGTAAGCCCGAAGTCGTCGAAGGGTCGGTCTGCGGCTACATCGAAACCCTGCGTTCCCGCAAATGCGTGCCAAGAAAAATCAACGGCAGCAATATCCACATTTCTTTGAACGACCGTTTTTCAATCGGCAAATATTTCGATTTCAGCTTGGGCGGCAGGTACGACCGGCAAAACTTTACCACGTCGGAAGAACTCGTCCGCAGCGGGCGGTATGTTGACCGTTCGTGGAACAGCGGCATCGTGTTCAAACCGAACCGGCATTTTTCTTTGTCTTACCGCGCCTCCAGCGGCTTCAGAACGCCCTCCTTCCAAGAACTTTTCGGGATAGACATTTATCACGATTATCCGAAAGGCTGGCAGCGTCCTGCCCTGAAATCGGAAAAGGCAGCCAACCGCGAAATCGGTTTGCAGTGGAAGGGCGATTTCGGCTTTTTGGAAATCAGCAGCTTCCGCAACCGTTATACCGATATGATTGCCGTTGCCGATCAAAAAACCAAATTGCCGAATCAGGCAGGACAATTGACAGAGATTGATATACGCGATTATTACAATGCCCAAAATATGTCGCTCCAAGGCATCAACATCTTGGGAAAAATCGACTGGAACGGTGTGTATCACAAACTGCCCGAAGGTTTGTACACGACTTTGGCGTACAACCGTATCAAACCGAAATCGGTATCCAACCGGCTGGGACTGTCCCTCCGCAGCTATGCTTTGGATGCGGTACAGCCGTCGCGTTATGTTTTGGGGTTCGGATACGACCAGCCCGAGGGGAAATGGGGCGCAAACATTATGCTGACCTATTCCAAAGGGAAAAACCCTGATGAACTTGCTTATCTGGCAGGCGATCAAAAACGATATTCGGCAAAAAGAGCGTCGTCTGCTTGGTCGACGGCAGATGTTTCCGCCTATCTTAATCTGAAAAAACGGCTGACCTTGAGGGCGGCTATCTACAATATCGGCAACTACCGCTACGTTACTTGGGAATCCTTGCGCCAGACTGCGGAAAGCACGGCAAACCGGCACGGCGGCGACAGTAACTATGGAAGGTATGCCGCACCGGGCAGGAACTTCAGCCTCGCGCTTGAAATGAAGTTTTAAAGGAAATACCGTCTGAAAGCTTGATCTGCACCCCAAAAGTCGGACTAAACCGCCAACTGATTAAGGTGCAGGTTTTTTTTGAGGTTTAGGGTAACTTCTAAACCGTCATTCCGGGAATCTGGACATTCAATGCTAAGGCAGTTTGAGACCTTTACAAAATCCCCCAAAATCCCCTAAATTACCATCAAGACATTTAGGGGATTTTCCATGAGCACCTTCTTCCGGCAAACCGCACAAGCCATGATTGCCAAACACATCGACCGTTTCCCACTATTGAAGTTGGATCAGATGATTGATTGGCAGCCGATCGAACAATACCTGAATCGTCAAAGAACCCGTTACCTCAGAGACCACCGCGGCCGTCCCGCCTATCCCCTGTTGTCTATGTTCAAAGCCATCCTGCTCGGACAATGGCACAGCCTTTCCGATCCCGAACTCGAACACAGCCTCATCACCCGCATCGATTTCAACCTGTTTTGCCGTTTTGACGAACTGAGCATCCCCGATTACAGCACCTTATGCCGCTACCGCAACCGGCGGCGCAAGACGACACCCTGTCCGAATTGCTGGAACTGATTAACCGCCAACTGACCGAAAAAAACCTAAAAATAGAGAAAGCATCCGCCGCCGTCATTGACGCCACCATTATTCAAACTGCCGGCAGCAAACAGCGTCAGGCCATAGAAGTCGATGAAGAAGGACAAGTCAGCGGCCAAACCACACCGAGTAAGGACAGCGATGCCCGCTGGACAAAGAAAAACGGTTTATACAGACTCGGTTACAAACAACATACCCGTACCGATGAGGAAGGCTATATCGAGAAACTGCACATTACCCCCGCCAACGCCCATGAGTGCAACCACCTGTCACCTTTGCTGGAAGGGATAGCCGAAGGTACGACCGTCTATGCCGACAAAGGCTACGACAGTAAGGAAAACCGACAACATCTGAAAGAACATCAGTTGTTGGACGGCATTATGCGCAAAGCCCACCGCAACCGTCCGCTGACGGAAGCACAAACCAAACGCAACCGATATTTGTCGAAGACCCGTTATGTGGTCGAACAAAGCTTTGGTACGCTGCACCGCAAATTCCGCTACGCCCGGGCAGCCTATTTCGGGCTGATTAAAGTGAGTGCGCAAAGCCATCTGAAGGCGATGTGTTTAAACCTGTTGAAAGCGGCTAACAGGCTAAGTGTGCCTGTTGCTGCCTAAAAGGCAGCCCGGATGCCTGATTAATCAGGTATCCAAGGGGGATTAAGGGGGGGATTTGAGTAGAATCAGTGGGTATTTGAAACGAAAACAGCCGAAAACCTGTGTTTGGGTTTCGGCTGTTGGGAGAAAGGCTTTTTTGCAAAGGTCTCCATCTGATAGCTCATGCCGAAGTTTTGGATGACCTTGAAAATTTTGGACACAAATTGGGCACAAAGCAAAAAAGACAGCCTGAATTATAAGCTGTCTTTTGGTAATTTAGAGTCTTAGATTATTCAATAAATTCATAGATTTATTGGTGCCCGGAGCCGGAATCGAACCGGCACGGCCGGTTTAGGGCCGACGGATTTTAAGTCCGTTGTGTCTACCTATTTCACCACCCGGGCGTAGACTGTTTTATATTAAAAATTTGGAGGCGGGGGCGCGGATTTGAACCGGCCTGTATAAGGGTTGCACCCCTTATAGCATAAACACTCTGCCACCCCGCCATGAAATGAGTGGAGGCGAGAGTCGGAATCGAACCGGCGTAGACGGATTTGCAATCCGCTGCATAACCACTTTGCTATCTCGCCAAACAAACTACTAGGTAGTGTTTAAACTGGAGCGGGAAACGAGTCTCGAACTCGCGACCTCAACCTTGGCAAGGTTGCGCTCTACCAACTGAGCTATTCCCGCATATCCAAATGTGCCTAAAGGATGGAGCGGGAAACGAGTCTCGAACTCGCGACCTCAACCTTGGCAAGGTTGCGCTCTACCAACTGAGCTATTCCCGCATATCCAAATGTGCCTAAAGGATGGAGCGGGAAACGAGTCTCGAACTCGCGACCTCAACCTTGGCAAGGTTGCGCTCTACCAACTGAGCTATTCCCGCATCGGAGAAACTGAAGGGCAACTTAAGACAGGATTCGCTTGGAGCGGGAAACGAGTCTCGAACTCGCGACCTCAACCTTGGCAAGGTTGCGCTCTACCAACTGAGCTATTCCCGCCGAATCTCTGTTTCTTGCTGCTGTTTCTGAAGAAGACGCAATTATTATGGATTTAAAACTTGTCGTCAAGGGGTTTGTTTTATTTTTTATTTGATTTCCTGCCACGCCATTTTCAGATAATAGAACATTGACCAGAGGGTTAATACAGATGCAATAAACATCAATATGTTACCTGTCAGGTAAAAAATATTGTCAAATCGATTGGAGGCTAAGAGCAATAAAAATATGGCAACCATTTGCGCGGCGGTTTTAAATTTGCCGATGGTGGCAACGGCAACGCTGCTGCGTCTGCCCATTTGCGCCATCCATTCCCTCAAAGCGGAAATGGTGATTTCCCTGCCGATGATGATAATGGCGAAAATAACATAAGTACGACCAAGGCTGACCAGCAGCAATAATGCGGTCGCTACCATTAATTTATCCGCAACGGGATCGAGGAAGGCGCCGAAATCGGAGGTTTGCTTCCAAAGCCTTGCTAAAAATCCGTCAAACCAATCGGTTACGGCTGCGAGTGCGAAAATGATAGCGGCAGTCCAATTGACGGTTTCCGGTGCAATCCACCCTTTTGGCAGGAAAAACAGCAAAGTAAAGACCGGAATCAGCAAAACACGCATCCAAGTCAGAAAAATCGGTATGTTCCAAGGCATGATTTACCTTTGATGTGGTTATGATAGTTAATTTGCCTATTATAACGGACTTGTCTGTCTGAAAGCATATGTTTTCACCATCTTTCAGACAGCAAAAGCCTTCAAGTCCGTTTGTTTTTTCGATAAAACCTGCATTGAGGCAGCCATTCTTTTTGGCACGGGTCGTCAATAAATGACTTTAAAACGCTTTGAAAGGTTTGATTTTGGGCGTTGTATATGTTGCCTTTTAGATAACACGACGCGTAATAATGTGCCAACACATCCGCTTGCTGCTCCATATTCAGCATACTGAAATGACAAATATCGGACAGCTTGGGATAGAGATAGGCACGACGGCGACGGTAGCCTCCGCTGACGAACAAAAACAATCCGCCCAACCAGGTTTTAAATCCTTGCTGGTACTGCCAAACATGGGTCAATTCATGAATCATCCATATTTGATGGGACTCGGAAGCAAGGGCGAAGTCGTCAGGGCAGTTATTACGCGGGAAATAGATGTTCCCATTGGGCGAAACGGCAACCTGCATGGTCGGCAAACAAGGAATGCCGCGATAGATTTTGACGCGGGTGTAATCAATGCTGTCGGCAAAAATCAGCTTTGCCATTTTGATTTCATTGTCCGTCAGCCTGCGCCAGCGTTTGCTCATATCTTATCCTTGTTACTTTCATGACGACCAAGGTCGTCTGAAAACGATTGTTCTGCCTTAACACTCATTCAGCTACGTTTACAAGCGATACTGCCATATCCCCTACCCGCTTTATAGTGGATTAACAAAAATCAGGACAAGGCGACGAAGCCGCAGACAGTACAGATAGTACGGAACCGATTCACTTGGTGCTTCAGCACCTTAGAGAATCGTTCTCTTTGAGCTAAGGCGAGGCAACGCCGTACTGGTTTAAAGTTAAGCCACTATATTCGCGCCAACATCATCACAAACCTTACAGCATGAAGGTCGTCTGAAATTTTTCAGACGACCTTTTGAGCCTGTCAAACTATTTTCCTGAATCTTTCGGCTTCTGATTGGCATTCTCAAACAATTTGTTCATAGGGGTCAGATTGATTGCATTGCCTTGACTGACTATCCATTTATCCTCCACCCGCCAAACACCCGAGGTATCTTCCACGCGCAGATACCAGTGGTTGGTCGGCGGCAGGGGTTTGAAAGTCGCTTCATACTCCATACGACCGTTTTGGATTTCCGCACTGACGGGGTGCAGTTTGACGGTTTGGTCTTCCGATTTTTTAGTCGGGTGCATCAAAAGGAGATTCAAAGGCTGTTTGGGATCGAATTCCCCGCTGACAAACACTTTGGCCGCATCCTTATCCGGACTGATCAGCACTTGCACCTGCATATGCCGCTTCACTGCCTCTTCATCGCGGTGAAGCTGGATGTCGATGTGTTTGCCGTCTTTGTAATAGTCGTCCGTTACCAAATCGGTTGCATGTTCTTTAGCGACGAAGAACATGGCGACACTGGCAATCACGACGAAAATAGGCCCCGCCATCAACACCCACGGCCAAATGTGTTTGTACCAAGGTTTGACATGTTTTTGCTCGGACACGTTTTATTCTCCGATAAAGGTTGCTTCTTCTTCCAAGATAGTGGGTTTGCCATCTGCTTTGCCGGTTTCGCGATAAGTGAAGGTAAACTCAATCGGATGGCTGCCCTTGTCGGCGTATTCGGGAATGGTGGAAACTTGGACAGGGATGGTCAACGTTTGGCGCGGTGCGATTTTCACGCCGCCTTCCGGCAGTCCGGTCAGGGCAATTTCTTCAAAGCCTTTGACTGCCGCAGTCATCACTTGTTCGTTTTCACTATTGTTGATAATGCGCAGGTTGTATGCGTTTTCCAGCCAACCTTTGCTGTTTTCGCGCACCATCACGCCGCGGTCTTTCAAAATATCGACTTCGACCATTTTACGGGTGGAAAGTCCGACCAAGAAAGCGATGATGACCACCAGCAAAACTGCGCCGTATCCCGCCACACGCGGACGTTTCAAGCGTTTTTTGATGTCGCTTTCAGGATATTCGTGTTCCAACGCGCCTTCGGTCGTATAGCGTATCAAACCGCGCGGGTAGCCCATTTTGTCCATGATTTCGTCGCAGGCATCAATACACGCCGCACAGCCGATACATTGGTATTGCAAACCGTCGCGGATATCGATACCGACGGGACAGACCTGTACGCACATGGTGCAGTTGATGCAGTCGCCCAATCCGCTGTCTTCTTTGTTGGCGGTTTTCTTGCGTGCGCCGCGCGGTTCGCCGCGTTCGGTATCGTAAGAAATAATCAGCGTGTCTTTGTCGAACATCGCGCTTTGGAAGCGTGCATACGGACACATATGCAGACACACTTTCTCGCGCATAACGTGGGCAAAGAAGAAGGTCATGAAGCCGTAAAACGCTGCGGCAAACATCGCGCCGCCGCCTGCTGCTCCGGCAAACAAGTCGGGAACGAACTGGCGGATCGGGACAAACCAGCCCGCAAAAGTAATGCCTGTCCACGCGCAGACAAGAAAAATCAGCAGGGCTTTAGTTGCTTTGATGCGGATTTTTAGTGAAATTCCACGGCGATTTTTTTCCAGCTTCAGGCGTTTGTTGCGGTCGCCTTCGACCAAGTTGTCGATCCACAGCATGATTTCGGTGTAAACCGTCTGCGGGCAGGAATAGCCGCACCACAAGCGTCCGGCAATCGTCGTCCACCAAAAACAGCCCGAAGGCGCAAATCATCAACAGCAGGGCAAGGTAAATCAAATCGCCCATACCCAGCGACAGCCCGAAAATGAAGAAATGCCGGTCCGGAATATTGAAAAGCACCGCCTGACGTCCGCTCCAGTTGAACCACGGAATCACATAAAACACAAACTGGGTCGCCAATACGGCGGCAATACGCAATTTGGCGAACCGCCCTTCCGCTTTTTTCGGATGGATGCGTTCGCCTTCGGGATGGATTTGGATGACGCTGGATTTGGGTTTTGAGGGTTTGGGCGGAGCGGTTTTTGCCGGTTTCTCGGACTGCTCTTTCGGGGCAGCGTTTTTTTCTTCTGACACAGCGTTTTCGGCTTGGTTTTCTGTTGACATTTTTCAGTGTTCCTTCGTGTGTTTGCGCGCAGGTCTTTTATTCTGATTACTGGTTTGATTGGTTTTTCAGACGACCTTTTATATGCGTCGGAATCATATCATTTGAGCTTGACCAAAGCAAAAAGCCCTACTTGGCTTTTATATGCCACCCGTTTTGATTTTTCCGTTGCCCAAGTCTGAAATCGGCGATATTCAAGCAGTTGCATATAACCGATGACGCTATGTTTATAGCGAATCGCTATATCTCCGATAAAAATTTATAAACTACTGTTTCAAAACGGAATAACAGTTAATCTCATCTGCTTTGCCTGTTTCAGACGACCCCTTATGCGGACAATTTTTAAAACAGGACAACGCGAAACCGATGCCGTACCGGTTTGAAGTTGTCCTCCCGATAGGCGGAAAGGTCGTCTGAAAGACGCCCGCATCCTTGAAAGCCTGACCGAATCAGGCGATAATCAACGGGATTTTCTTTACCGTTATTACCGTTTCAAACCAATACAGCAAGGAAGGTACAAAATGTCTCAACTGGCAAACGCAATCCGTTTCCTCTCGGCCGATGCCGTTCAAAAAGCAAATTCCGGCCATCCCGGCGCACCCATGGGTATGGCGGAAATGGCGGAAGTATTGTGGACGAAATTCCTGCGCCACAACCCTGCCAACCCCAAATTCTACAACCGCGACCGCTTCGTCCTCTCCAACGGCCACGCGTCCATGTTGTTGTACAGCCTGCTGCACCTGACCGGCTACAACCTGAGCATTGAAGACCTGAAAAACTTCCGCCAACTGCACAGCAAAACCCCCGGTCACCCCGAATACGGCTACACCGACGGCGTAGAAACCACGACCGGACCGTTGGGACAAGGCATTGCCAACGCGGTGGGCATGGCATTGGCGGAAAAAATCCTTGCCGCCGAATTTAATAAAGACGGTTTGAACATCGTCGATCACTACACCTACGTCTTCATGGGCGACGGCTGCCTGATGGAAGGCGTATCGCACGAAGCCTGTTCGCTCGCCGGCACTTTGGGTTTGGGCAAACTGATTGTTTTGTATGATGACAACAATATTTCCATCGACGGCAAAGTGGACGGCTGGTTTACCGAAAACATCCCGCAACGCTTTGAAAGCTACGGCTGGCACGTCGTTCCCAACGTAAATGGTCATGACACTGCCGCCATTCAAGCCGCAATCGAAGCCGCACGCGCCGAAACCGGCAAACCGTCCATCATCTGCTGCAAAACCTTAATCGGCAAAGGCAGTGCCAACAAAGAAGGCAGCCACAAAACCCACGGCGCACCTTTGGGCGCGGACGAAATCGAAGCCACACGCAAACATTTGGGCTGGACTTACCCCGCCTTTGAAATCCCGCAAGAAATTTACGACGCATGGAGCGCGAAAGAACAAGGCGCGAAACTGGAAACCGAATGGAACGAGCTGTTCGCGCAATACCAAGCCAAATATCCTGCCGAAGCCGCAGAATTCGTGCGCCGCATGGATAAAAAACTGCCGGACAATTTCGATGCATACGTTCAAGCCGCATTGAAAGAAGTGTGCGCCAAAGCCGAAACCATCGCCACCCGCAAAGCCAGCCAAAACAGCATCGAAATCCTCGCCAAAGCGCTGCCCGAACTGGTAGGCGGTTCTGCCGACCTGACCCCGTCCAACCTGACCGACTGGTCAAACAGCGTCTCCGTTACCCGCGAAAAAGGCGGCAATTACATCCACTACGGCGTGCGTGAGTTCGGCATGGGTGCCATCATGAACGGTCTTGCCCTGCACGGCGGCGTGAAACCGTTCGGCGCGACTTTTCTAATGTTCAGCGAATACGAACGCAACGCCTTGCGCATGGCGGCACTGATGAAAATCAACCCCGTCTTCGTCTTCACCCACGATTCCATCGGCCTCGGCGAAGACGTCCCGACCCACCAACCCATCGAGCAAACCGCCACCCTGCGCCTGATTCCGAACATGGACGTATGGCGTCCGTGCGACACCGCCGAATCCTTGGTCGCATGGGCGGAAGCGGCAAAAGCCAAATACCATCCGTCCTGCCTGATTTTCAGCCGCCAAAACCTGAAATTCCAAGCGCGCAACGAACAACAATTGAACGACATCAAACGCGGCGGCTACGTCATCAGCGAAGCCCAAGGCAACGACCAAGCCGTCATCATTGCCACTGGTTCCGAAGTCGAGCTGGCTCTGGAAGCGCAAAAAGCCCTCGCCGCGCAAAACATCGCCGTACGCGTCGTTTCCATGCCGTCCACCAACGTATTCGACCGCCAAGACGCCGCCTATCAAGCCGCCGTCCTGCCCGAAGGCCTGCCGCGCATCGCCGTAGAAGCCGGCCACGCCGACGGCTGGTACAAATACGTTGGTCTGAACGGCGCAGTCGTCGGCATCAACCGCTTCGGCGAATCCGCCCCTGCCGAACTGCTGTTCAAAGAATTCGGCTTTACCGTGGACAATGTGGTCGATACTGTGAAATCCGTGTTGTAAACATTAACCATCGCATCAAAGGTCGTCTGAAAACGGAAGATAAGGTTTTCAGACGACCTTTTTCCTTTAAAGCCGCCCAAACCGGTTTAACAGAAATCCAACCCATACAGTGGCGCAACCCTTCCTACGCCAACGAAGTTGCATAGAAACGCCGAATAAAGCAGCATCTGAAGCCCCTCCTATTCCCGATAATCTTTTGCCTATCTTGAAAACCGCACCGCCAAACCATAAAATCACGCCTTACCCAATTTGATATAACTATACATCCAACCCATCTTACCCACTAATCATGATTACCCGCCTTACCGCCTACCGGAAAACCCTTCTCACCTGCCTGATTTTATGGGCATCCATCGTCGCCGTTTTCTCCGTCGAACGTTTCTTCATGCTGCACCATTTCGTTTCAGACGACATCCGCAGCCGTTACGCGGGCGATTTGGCGGCTTTGTTTGTCAAAGGGCTGTTGTTCGACATCAAATCGCTTCCGTTGCCGCCGCCTTCCCCTTCCTGATCGGGCTGTTCGGACTGGCTACGCAGAAAACCGCCGCCTTTACCCTACGCCTCCTGCCTACCGTCGCAACCGTCCTTTTCCTGACCGCCTTTGCCGCCGCGCTGGGCAACTGGTTCTATTACAGCGTTTACGACCGTCAATTTGACGTCTTTGTCTTCGGACTGGCGGACGAAGACACCCGCGCTGTCCTGAAAACCGTCTGGTCGGACTATCCCGTCATCCCCTGTCTTGCCGCCTTGATTGCCGCAGCTTTCGTTTGCGGCAAAATGTTCAGCCTCATCCGCCACCGTACCCGCTTTCAGACGACCTCATGGGGGAAAACCGCTTGGATTACCGCCGTCCTCTTACCCGTCCTCGCGCTTGCCGCAGGCATACGCGGCTCGTTCGGCAAATTCCCCCTGCGTCAGACCGCCATGCAGATTTCCGCCGCACCGCAAATCAACAAACTCGTTCCCAATGCCCTGACTTCCCTAAGCTGGGCAGTCAACGAATACCGCAACAGCAATAAATTTCCATCCCGTCTCCGACGAAGACGGCAGCCGGCTCATCAGTACTCTGCTCGATAAAAAAACCGACGCCGACTTGACGCAGCTCTTTGCCCAAACCGCTGCAAACGCCGCCGTCGAAAAACACCGTCCCAACGTCGTTCTCACCGTCATGGAAAGCATGAGCGCTCATCTCTTGAACATGGACAATCCCGAACGGGACCTCTTGGGCGAACTGGGCAAACACTGGCAGCAAGACTGGGTGTACCGCAAATTCGTTTCCGAGGGAGACGGCACCAGTGACACCTTGCACCGCTTCTTCGTCCGCAGCCCGCGTCTCAACCTCAGCCAATCCCTTGCTAAAAACAAAATCTTCCCCGGCAATATGTTCAAACCCTATCTTGATACCGGCTACCGCGTCGTCTATATTACGGCGGGTAACGGCGGCTGGCGCGATTTCGACACCTTCCTGCGGCACTTGGGCGTCAACGAAATCATCGATGAAAACACCCTCAAAACCCACTATCCCGAAGCCAAATCCGAAACATGGGGCGTACCCGACGAATTCATGTTCCGTTATGCCGAAGAAGAACTCGCGCGCGCCGAAAAAAGCGGCACGCCCGTATTCATCATGATGATGTCCGTGACCAACCATCCGCCCTACCGCCTGCCCGCGCCGCATCAGGCGAAAAACTTCCGTTTGGACGAACAAGAGCAAAAACGCCTTGCCAACCTCGCCTCAGGCAAAGAGCTGAATGAAATTTTCAACACTTTCCGATACAGCAACGACCAACTTGGCCGCTTTATCGGCAAAGTGAAAACCATCGCGCCCGACACCATTATCGCCGCCACCGGCGACCACAATATGCGCGCCATCGGCTATCCCGAATCCGCCGATGCCGCACTCGGCCACAGCGTCCCCTTCTACCTTTACGTCCCGCAAGCCTACCGCGGCAGCGCCGAATACCATCCCGAACGCGCAGGTTCGCACAAAGACATCCTGCCGACCCTCTACAACTTAAGCCTGTCCAAATCGCGCTACTACCAAACCGGCTGCAACCTCACCGCCCCTCAACCCGATTCCGCATGGTGCGGCTACGGCTACAACCCCGAAGTCATCATTACCGAACGCGGTTTCTATCATCAACACAGCAAAGCATTCCACAAATGGGACAACAAAAACATCCAAACCGCCGAAACCGCCCAAGCACTCCGGATGGCGAAGACCAAGCCATTATCCGTCGCGCCTCGGCATATACGCCGTTTCTTGAATGGCAAATCAACCGGATTATCAGCACCCAATAAATCTGTTTATAAACATCAAAGGTCGTCTGAAAAGTTTCAGACGACCTTTTTATACCCATATAAACCGCCTTTGCTATAACGGTATTTACTTCACTTACCAAACTTGCCCACAAAACATTTTAAACCTACAATGCCGCTGTTTATCACATCTCCGAGCCAATCATGTTTTTCGTTCTCTCTCCCGCCAAAAACCTCAATGAAAAAGACCCCGCACCCGTCAAAGAATTTACCCAACCCGACCTCTTGGCGGAAGCCGAAATCCTGATGCGCCAACTGCGTGAACTTGCTCCACAGCAAATCGCCGAGCTGATGCATATCTCTGACAAAATCGCCCTCTTAAACGCCGAGCGCAACGCCGAATGGCATACACCGTTTACCCCCGATAACGCCAAACAGGCAGTCTTTATGTTCAACGGCGACGTCTACGAAGGCATCGCCGCAGACACCCTCAAACCCGAACAAATCCAATATCTGCAACAACACGTCCGCCTGCTTTCCGGCCTCTACGGCGTCCTGCGTCCGCTGGATTTGATGCAGCCCTACCGTTTGGAAATGGGAACAGCATTTGCCAACACACGCAGCAAGAACCTGTATGAATTTGGGGCGACATCATCACCGACCTGCTGAATGACGCCCTTGCCCAAGCAGGCAGCGACATATTAGTTAACCTCGCTTCGCAAGAATATTTCAAATCCGTTAACACCCAAAAACTCAAAGCCCGCCTGATTACCCCCATTTTCAAGGACGAAAAAAACGGCAAATACAAAATCATCAGCTTCTACGCAAAACGCGCGCGCGGACTGATGGTGCGCTATGCGGCGGAACACAATATCGCCGACCCTGAAATGCTGAAAAACTTCGATTACGAAGGTTACGCATTTAACGCAGCAGCGTCCAATGAATCCGAATGGGTATTCATGCGCAAAGAACAAACCAAGTAAAAACAAAAAACTAAATATTCACCTTAAAATTTCGCTTGGCAAACCCGACAAATTTTATTATTATTTCCGCTTCAAGAGACGGAAGCGTGGCAGAGCGGTTTAATGCAACGGTCTTGAAAACCGTCGAGGGTTGATAGCCCTCCGTGAGTTCGAATCTCACCGCTTCCGCCATTTCTTGAAAACAGCAAAACCAAATAAAGATGAATTGAAGCCTTGTGCAACAGCATTTTTATTTGGTTTTACTTTATTCTAGGGAAACGCGGCAGAGAGGCTGAATGCAACCGACTCGTAGTCCGCTGAGGGTTCAAATCCTGCTCGAAGCTTCCCTAATCCCACCATATTGCCAAATTAAAATAACAAGCTACCGTAAAATGGTAGCTTTTTTGTTATCCGACGTATTGGTTTTTATCGTATATTCACATAGAAAATATTCACCTGCCGTCACTTCTGATTAAAAACAACACACTATATATAGTCAATTAAAAACAAAATAGTACAATACTCAACTTTGAAGGTCTAACCATGGCATACTCTGCGGACTTAAGAAACAAAGCTTTAAACTATTACGAACAATGCAAAAACATCAGCCAAACCGCAGCAACGTTTAACTTGTCAAGAAACACGCTTTACCTGTGGATTCGCCTTAAAAAACAAACAGGCAGCCTGAAACATCAAGTTACCGGTCTAAATGCCGTCAAATTGGATAGGCAAAAACCGGCTCAATATGTTGGGCAACACCCGGATGCCTATCTGCACGAAATCGCCAAACATTTTGATTGTACGCCAGCCGCCGTTTGCTATGCACTCAAACAGATGGGGATGACGCGCAAAAAAAGACCACCACTTACAAAGAACAAGATCCGGCCAAAGTAACGCATTATTTGACACAGCCGGCCGAATTTTCCGACTACCAACGTGTTTATTTGGATGAAACAGGATTTGACCGCTACCTGTTCCGTCCCTATGCCCGCAGCCTGAAAGGGCAAATAGTGAAAGCGCAGATAAGTGGAAAAAGATACCGACGCTTATCTCTGGTGTCCGCACAAGTCGGCAACCGGCTGATTGCTCCGATGGTTTATCAAAATACGATGACCGGAGTCTTTTTTGAAGCGTGGTTTCAGCAATGCCTACTGCCCGCATTGACTCAAAAATCGGTGATTATTTTAGATAATGCACGATTTCACCGTATGGGTGTCTTACGGGAAATGGCGGAAAAATTGGGACATAAGGTATTGCCTCTTGCACCTTATTCACCTGAGCTCAACCCGATTGAGAAGGTGTGGGCGAATATTAAGCGGTATCTGCGAACCGTTTTGTCTGATTACGCCCGATTTGACGATGCGCTAGCGTCCTATTTTTATTTTAACTTACTATAACATAGGAGAGGATAGGCAAGGCTGGCGGGGGTCGGCAGGAGTTTTCCAGTTTTTTCATAATGGTGTTCGGTTTCAGACGACTTTTGGGTTTTAGGGAGTGGGAAAGGTCGTCTGAAAGTTTTTTGGAAAAATAGTAGGGTCAGTTCAGCATGGCAATGGCGGCGGACAGAAAAAACGGTGCGACAAGGGTCAGGATAAAGCCGCTGAGGACGGCATATTTGATGTATTCGGCGCGGCAGTTTTCTTTGATAAAGGGCAGGGCGGAGTCCATTGCCGCTGCGCCGGAAATGCCGATTGCCGCCATAGGCTGCTTTCGTCCGTAGAAATACAGGAAGACGATGCTGATCATTTCGCGGAAAAAATCGGTCATAAACGCTGCCGCACCCATTTCGGGCGATACCGCTTTTCCAACCATAGGACCCGAAAGGGAGAACCAGCCGAAACCGCCCGACAATACTAGGCTTTGGGCAAACGAATAGGGCGAACACAGCGAGAAAACGAAACACGCGGCGGCGGTTGCAGCAACGGTCAGAAGCGGCAGCAGGAAAATCCTACGTCCGAATCCGCCAAGCTGGAAATGAACCAAGTCCATACCAACCATGAAAATCAGCAGATAGAGGATATGGGTGCTGTCGATGGGCAGATTGCCGACCTGTCGCCCGAAAAAGGCAAATGCCGCGACACCCAAGCCAAAAAAAGCAAAGGCTTTGAAACAGCCGTAAAAGGGTTTGATAAAGCTGCCCGATGGAGTGGGAGCAGTCGAGGCTTCGGGTTTGCGATAAAGCGCAATCAAGGTAAACGCGCTGATAATCAGTGCGAGCAGCAGGGCATATTTGACGATGTCCGCGCCCAGATTCGGGTCGGTAAAGACGCCGCCGAACTCATAGCCCATGAAAAAGAGCAGCAGCAGGACAATAAAGGACAAGGGTTTGAGTAGGACTTGTCGAAGAGGTGGTGCAAGAAATTTACCAGATAGGAAACCGGTAGATAACAATGCAAGAACAATAAAGATCGATGATAAAGATGATTCCATATTTATAACTCTCCAGTTGAAAATTATTGATTTGATATTAAATATTTTGTTTCGTAAGAGAGAAGTCAATTAATATCATTGTTCTTTGAGCGGGTTCTCCTGTGGGGTCAATTTTGATCAAATGATCAACATAATGACTTACTGCGTTATCGTAAACAGCAAAGCTTTCTAAAAATTTTTTTAAAACAAACCAATCTATAATATATTCTTTTAATATTTCTGTTAGCTTTTTATTCCTACATTTTATTTTACCAATGTAGTTGTTTTCTCCGCCTGCATTACTGTTACGTTGAACTAAATGTGCAAAAGTAAAAGGTTCTCCATCCTGATGGAAACAATCAGGAGAGCTGAATCCAGGTAAGTCATTATTAGCACAGGATACGGTAACCAAATGTACTCCTACATAAATTGGCAAATAATGTCCACTCAATCCAAATGTTAGACAAAAATCTTCTAATATTAATGATTTAAGCAATTGAGTTTCTTTTAACTTTTGGCTAATTGAATTGAAGTAACGTATATTCTGATGTTCAGGGTTATTACTCCCCTGATCATATCCTGATAATTCTTGATTATTCTGTTTTACAGTCGGTAGCCAAAATAACTGATTACCTTCCCACGGAAGAAAGATTGCATTGGCATATCTTCGATTTCTGATTACATTAGAATATTAGAAGGGGCATAGGGGTCTTTTTCTAAGAAACTAATCTCGTTAATTAATGTTTGATAATCTTCATTAGAGTATTAATCAGATTGATAATGAATGAATCGGTTTTTTAGAGCAATGCTTTCATATTTTTTCCTTTTGATGTTAAGTTGGAAATTAATTGTAAAAATATAATATTTGTACAGTTTGATGGATAAGAGTATTTGCAGACGCCCTTTCTACCCTATATTTGACACAAAAGACCGTCTGAAAATATGCCGGTTTGAATCAGAATCAGGAATCTTGCGCCTGTACTTTCAAAACCGCCTGAACCACATCATCTACGGTGCGCACGTTGCGGAAGTCTTCGGCTTGCAGTTTGCGGCCGGTTTCGCGTTTGATGTGGTCGATAAGGTCGATGGCGTCGATGCTGTCGATTTCCAAATCTTCGGAGAGGTTGGTCTCGGGTTTGATGCGATCGGGTTCGATTTCAACAGGTTGACCAGTACATCGGTCAGAAGGGTGCGTACTTCTTGTTCGGTCATATCGCTTCTCCTTTTATGCCTGACGGCTTTTGACGAATTCTGCCAGTGTTTTGACGTTGGCGAAGTTGTCGCGCGGGTTGTCGTTTTCGCCGTCGATCTGAAAGCTAAAGGTTTTTTTGCACTGCGCAAACCGAGCGATACCGATTTTAACCTGTCCGTCCCAGCCTGTGCGTGCGCCTTCGGGGAAAATCAGCAAACTTTGCCCGCTTTTGAACACGGCGTCGATTTCTTCCAACATTTCCATGCTTTCGTCGTTGGGAATGTAGCCGGAAGCGATGATTTGGCCCTTCATGCTGGGATTGTTCAACAGGTCTTTTTTGACCGGCACGTTCGAGTTTGAGAAGTGGCTGATCAGCAAAACAACATCTAAGAGCGAGGGGTGGCCTGCGACTTCGATGATAGAAATCATGGCGCACGGCAGTGCGTTTGCATGCATACAGGCTTTGGGGAGGCGGAAGAGCCGGTGCGGCTTAGCTTTCTGCTCGGTACGCGCAAACTGGAATTGTTTGCCGACAGCCTGCCGATCGGAAAGCAGATGAAGGTGGTCGCCAATCTGTCGGTACGGGACCCGGGTGGTATGGGCGTATTCGATTGCGAACTGCATTGGACGGATGCCTCCGACGATGCCTATGCAAGCCTGCCTGTGGACGGACTGGTGGTAAAAGCCTCTTTGAATGTCTACAGTCCCAAAGACGGCAAGGTCGTCTGAAAATCCCCGTCTTACCCATCAAGCAGTCAAACAGGCGGATAAAACCCGTTTATCACAAAAAAGCGGATTAACAAAAATCAGGACAAGGCGACGAAGCCACAGACAGTACAGATAGTACGGCAAGGCGAGGCAACGCCGTACTGGTTTAAATTTAATCCACTATGCAAACTGAAAAGGTCGTCTGAAAACGTTGGAGCAAACGGTTTCAGACGACCTTTTAAAGATTTTATAGTGGATTAAATTTAAACCAGTACGGCGTTGCCTCGCCTTAGCTCAAAGAGAACGATTCTCTAAGGTGCTGAAGCACCAAGTGAATCGGTTCCGGTACTATTTGTACTGTCTGCGGCTTCGTCGCCTTGTCCTGATTTAAATTTAATCCACTATATAAAGCTATATCACGAAGTCCAGCAGGTAAAAGTCTTCTTTGCCCACGCCGCATTCCGGGCATTTCCAATCGTCGGGGATGTCATCGAATTTGGTGCCGGGGGCGATGCCGTGTTCGGGGTCGCCGAGGTCTTCGTCGTAAATCCAGCCGCAGGGGCCGCACATGTATTGTGCCATGGTGTGTTCCTTCTGATATTTGAGGTCGTCTGAAAACGGTCGGCAAAAGGTTTTCAGACGACCTTTTGTTTGGTCTGTTTCAAAACCTTACGCCGCTTCCAATGCCGCGATTTCTTTGCGCAAGTGTTTCAACGCGGGGGTAACGATGGCGACGAACATGGCTTCGCGGACACGGCGTTGGGCGGGGCTGCGCATGAGGTAGCCTTTGGCGCCGGCGTGTAAGGCGGCGGATTGGGCGGCGGCAAGCGTCAGCTCGGCGGCGGCGGCGCGCAGTTTCAGCGTGGCGAGGTTGTCGGGGGTGTTGTCCCACGCCAAGTCCGCCAGTTGCTCGGTGGTTTGCCATGCTTCGTCCAAGGCGGCTTTGAGGCTGTCGTAGCCGTCGTCGAGGTAGCTGTTGACATCGGCGTTGACGACGTTGGCGATGCGGATGATGCCGAGGCTGCCGTCGATTACGCCCGCGCCAATACCGATTTGCAGCAGGATGAAGCCGGATTTGATGGTGGCGATGTAGTCGGAGAACTGTTCGGGCGCGGCGATTACGTCTTCGTCAGGAATGAAAACGTCTTTGAAGTTCAGGCTGAACGTGCGCGTGCCTTCGAGGGCGCAAAATTCGGGGCAGGCTTGCAGGGTCACACCTTCCCATTGTCCGCCGGTGATGAACATGACGTAGCCGTCGCCGATTTGGGCGGTATTTGCCCAGATGTGGTCTTCGCCGATGTTGGAGACCCACGGCAGCGCGCCGTTGACTGTGTAGCCGCCGTCCACGCGCTCGGCTTGAAGATTGTGTTTTTTTCAATACCTGCGAGGTGTTTGACGGTATTGGACATGCCCGTCCCCGCCAAGACTTTTGCCTTGCAGGATGTCGGCAAGGTATTTGTCTTTGACGGCTTGGTTGGGCGTTTGGTGCAGATACCATGCGCAAGCCGCCTGACACCATGCGCTGAACGAGGTCGCGCCGCATTCTTTGCCGACTTCGCGCAAGACGGCGATTTGCGTCGCCAAACCTAAACCGTTGCCTCCTTCCGCTTCCGTACCAACTGCGCCGAATCCGCCGATGGCGCCGAGTTCGCGCATAAAATCTTCGGGATACAAACCATTGCGGTCGATTTCGTCCACTAAGGGTTTGAGTTTGGCTTTGACGAGTTCGGCAACTTGAGACAATAAGGTTTCACGGTTCATGATCTTATCCTTGAAAATGTGTGCGGACGGCACGGGGAGGGCGTTCCGTTGGAAAGGGGAGGCAGTCCGTTACAGGGACGGCGTTTTTGAAAAAGGTCGTCTGAAAACAGGCAAACGGTTTTTGCCGCCGCTTTTCAGACGACCTTGGGTCAGAATCAGGCGAACGCCTGCAATTCAGGGTTGATTTCTGTTTGCGCGACGTTGTTGACGTAGTTGCACAAAGTCGCCAAGGCAACGCCCATCACGACTTCGACAGCCTGCTGCTGGTTGTAGCCTGCGTCGAAGAAGGCTTTGAGTTCGGCATCGGATACCGCGCCTTTTTTCGCCATCACGGCTTGGGTAAACGCAGCGAGCGCGCCCAGTTTGGCATCGTCAAATTCGCCTGCCGCCAACGCACGCGAAGCTTTGATGGATTGTTCGGACAGGAGTTTTTTCAGGGTTGCCAGCTTGGTGTGGCCTGCCACGCAGAAACCGCATTCGTTGGTACGGGCGGCGATGATTTGGATGACTTCGACTTCACCGGGAGTCAGGCTGTTGGCGGCGTTCAGCTTGCCGACTTCTTGATAGAACGCCAATGCTTCGGGCGCGTTTGCCAATACGCCGATGAGGTTGGGGATGAAGCCGTTGTTTTTCAGCGCGGCTTCGACGCGGGATTTTGCTGCTTCGGGAGCGGTTTCGACGGTGTGTACAGTTAAGCGTGCCATATTTATACCTTGTTTTCAGTGTATTGAACGGAATGTGGCATACTACTCCGATTGGCGTTTTTCGGGAAAGACTGATTGGTTATGTGCTGCAAACCAAAAGTTATAAGCAAAAAGGTCGTCTGAAAACCGAATACAGTTTTCAGACGAACTTTCATTCACTTATACCATCCCGACCTTATCATTCAGCCCAGTTTTTCTTCTTACTGGTCTTACCTATGCCCGGATTGAAGCTGTTGGTCGGGTCAAGTTTGCGGTAGAACTGTTTGAGCGCGGGTTTGGCCTCGTATAAATGGCCGACGTTGTGTTCGGCGGGATACTGCGCGCCGCGTTGGTCTAAGAGATGAAGCATTTCGTGTTCCAATGCCATGCAGTCGTTGCCTTTTTTGATGATGTAATCCTGATGGAAAACGTGGCACATGAAATGTCCGTAGTAGAGCTTGTGGATGATTTTATTGTCGATTTCCGACGGCAGTTTTTCAAACCAGTCGCGGTCGTCGCGGCGCAGGGCGATGTCCAGCGCCACCAAGTCTTCCACTTCGTCGTCATGCACGGCGCGGTAGCGGATGGCGGCGGAAGCGACGGCAAAACGGTGCAGCATGGCGGCTTGGGTTTCTTCAGCGTTGCATTCGAAAAACGCGCCGCCGTGGTGGGCAAAATATTCTTTCAGGAAAGCACGCGCTTCATCGACGCCTTTTCCGCCCATTTTCAGAATCAGATGGTGTTCGTATTTGTCGCGGTAATCGCGCATGGATTTGGGCAGGTGGTCGGGCAGGTATTTGCTGACGAACTGCATGACTTTGTCGGAAAAATGCTTGGGCAGGAAGCTGACTTTTTTGCCGAATCGGTCAACTTTGGCCTTGAAATCAAATAATTTCGGCAGTTGGTGCGTACCAAATTTTTTGATGACGTAGAACGTGTCTTTGCCGTAAACGTCGGCAATATCGAAAGCGTCGCGATGGATGTATTCGCCGGAAACGGGCAGGCTTTCAAATTCGCCCAAGGCGGCGCGGCGGATGTCGGTCAGCTCGTTGATGTCGTTGGTGCCAATGTAGAATACGGCGGTTTGTTTTTCTTGCGGGAAGGTGTCCAAGCGGACGGCGAATACCATCAGTTTGCCCGCACAGCCGGACGCTTCGTAATGGCGCGCCGGGTCGGCATTAAAACGCGCGGCGGTCGGCTCGTCCACTTTGCGCACATGGTCGCAATAGGCGTGGTCGTGTCCTTTGCCCGCGTCTTGCGTTATGTCTTTTCTCTGGTAATGATGACCTTGAAGATTGGTCAAAATTTCTTCGGGCGTGTCGCCCAAATCTATCCCCAAATGGTTGACCAGCTCCAGCTTACCCTCTTCGTTGATTTGGGCGAACAGCGCCATTTCCGTGTAGGCCGGGCCGCGCTGAACCAATGCGCCGCCGGAGTTGTTGCACACGCCGCCTAAAACGGACGCACCGATACAGGATGAGCCGATAACCGAATGCGGTTCGCGCCCCAAAGGTTTCAGCAGCAATTCGAGCTGGTTCAGGGTTGAACCGGGCAGGCAGACGACTTGTTCGTTGTCGTTGATGGTTTGGATGATGTCCATCCGCATGGTGTTCACAATCACGATGTCGCGGTCGTAATCGTTGCCGTCGGGGGTCGAGCCGCCTGTCAAACCGGTATTCGCCGCCTGCGTAATCACAATCACGTCCGCTTCGACGCAGGCCTGCAAATTTTCCACATTTCCAGAATGGTTCCGGGGCGCACCACCGCCAACGCCCTACCCTCGCCGAAACGGTAGCCTTGGCGGTATTGTTCAGTTTTCGCGGGATCGGTGATGATGTATTTTTCGCCGACGGTTTGGGTCAGGCTGCTGATTAATTGCGAGGCGGTCATGGCACTCTCCTAAATAGTCTGTTTATATTACTTCGGACATCGAAATCGAAACATTGTAGTAATGCCCAAGGGTAAAGTAAAGGTCGTCTGAAAACGAAATCCGGCTGGAAAACAGGCATCGTAAGCCTATTGAAGCCAAGTTCCGCCTTTTCAGACGACCTTTTGCCTTTTCAGCGCAAACTTTGTGGAGAATCAAATATGACGCGGATGGCAGCTTGTCAGTAAAAATGTTTTAAAACATAATGGCTCGGCCTCTTATCAATAAAAAATGGCTTCACAACAATAACATCATTCTTCAGAAAGCCGCGCCTTTCTATACTTCCAACTAAAATCTCAAGCGCGTCTTGACTGATGGCACGTTACTAAAACCAGCTGAAAACAGAAGTTTTACCGCCCCGCTTTCCGTTTGTACGGAGCGCGGCGGGTTGGGTTTTCTTAACTGTCAATCAAGTGAGGACGCTTCATGAATCAGTCAAAACTTCTCAGATGGTCCATTACGGTCGCGCTGGCGGGTTTCCTGTTCGGCTTCGATACCGTCGTGATTTCCGGCGCGGATCAGGCTTTGCAGGAATTGTGGCACAGCCCTGATTGGTTCCACGGTTTGGTCGTTATGTCATCCGCGCTTTGGGGTACGGTCATCGGTGCGCTCTTTGGCAGCATACCGACCGACAAATTCGGACGTAAAAAAACGCTGGTCGTCATCGGCGCATTGTATGTCGTCGGCGCGCTCGGTTCCGCCTTGGTCAACGATCCGTATTCCTTCGCCTTCTTCCGCTTCATCGGCGGTTTGGGCATCGGCGCATCGACCATTGCCGCGCCTGCCTACGTTACCGAAATCGCGCCCGCCGAAACGCGGACGCTTGGTGGCGATGTATCAATTCAATATTGTCTTCGGCATTCTGATTGCCTACCTTTCCAACTATATTTTCTCCGGTCTGAATTTGGGCGAGAACACTTGGCGTTGGATGCTGGGCGTGCAAGTCGTCCCTGCCTTGATTTATACCGTCATGGTGTTGAGCATTCCGCTCTCGCCGCGTTGGTTGGTCATGAAAGGGCGTATCGACGAAGCGCGCAAAGTGCTTGCCCTAGTCAATCCAGATGCGGATATTAAGGAATTGGTCGCCTCCACCCGCGAAGACAGCGGTAAAAAAGAAAGCCTGTGGCTGAAAAAATACCGCCTACCTGTTTTGCTGGCATTCCTGATTGCGTTTTTCAACCAAATGTCGGGCATCAACGCCTTCCTCTACTACGCACCGCGTATTTTTGAAATCGCCGGTTTGGAAAAAAGCGCGGCATTGGGCGGCAGCGTGGGCGTGGGTTTGGTCAACCTGATTTTCACTTTCGTCGGCTTGGCGTTAATCGATAAATTCGGCCGCCGCCAACTGATGTATATCGGCTCGTTCGGCTACATCATTTCGCTCGGTTTGGTGTCGCTTGCCTTCTTCCTCGGCTGGAAGGGCATGGCGGTTCCGCTCTTTTTCTTCCTCTTTATCGCCGCACACGCCATCGGTCAAGGTACGGTAATTTGGGTGTTTATCTCCGAAATTTTCCCCAGTCACCTGCGTGCGCAAGGTCAGGCGTTGGGCAGCTCGACCCACTGGGTGCTTGCCGCCTCCATTCCCGCCGCCATTCCGTTCCTGTTCGGCAGTATCGGGGCGGGTTGGGTATTCGTCTGCTTCACGGCGATGATGGTGTTGCAGCTCGTCTTCGTGATGGCGATGATGCCGGAAACCAAAGGCGTGCCTTTGGAGGAATTGTCCAAATCACTGATTAAAGAAGATGTTTAAATCGACATGAACGAAAAGGTCGTCTGAAAATTTTCAGACGACCTTTTTCCCGTCCCGGATTCTGCAAAAGCAAAAACACCGAAGACCAATCAATCTTCGGTGTTTTTTAATAGGGTGGCGAGCCAGACCCCCGGCACTGGCTCATCAGAGTGGGCTGCTGGCTTCCGCCCCTGACCCGTTGTTCCGAATTACCATGCGGGGAGACCCGCCGTAAGAGATTGGCATTATAACTGTTTTACGGGAAAACTCAAGCGCGCCGGCGTCCAAGGTCGTCTGAAAATTTTGTTTGCGGTAAAATTGTCAACAATATCCGCCTTTTTAAAAATCATTCCTATTGAAACATTTTTCGCCTTCGACGTTGAAAAACATCGAAATTTAAACTACATTAACACTTTCTACCAAGTTGTCTGATTGGCTCGAAAATCATTTTAACTTCGTTGAAGCTGTGCTTTCAGACGACCTTTTCATAAAAATACGGCGAAATCATGCTGCAGCTTTCCGCAGTTTCGCCGTACCAATAATCATACGGACACACCGCCACCATGACCACGACTACCGCCCCGCAGCGTATTCGGGAAATTCCCTACAACTATACTTCCTACACCGACCGCGAAATCGTCATCCGATTATTGGGCGACGAAGCGTGGCAAATCCTGCAAGACCTGCGCGGACAGCGCAGGACGGGACGTTCGGCACGGATGTTGTTTGAAGTGTTGGGCGATATTTGGGTGGTCGTGCGCAATCCGTATCTGGTCGATGATTTGCTGGAGCATCCGAAACGCCGCGCTGCGCTGGTGCGGGAAATGCGCCACCGGTTGAACGAAATCCGCAAACGCCGCGACGACAATCCGCAAGTCGATGTATTGGTGGCGGCGGCGGAAAAGGCGGTCGAGCGTTTTGACGGCAGTTTTGACGAAACGCGCCAAAAGCGGCGGCAGATTTTGGAACGTTTGAGCAAAATCACCAAGCCGCACAATATTATGTTTGACGGGCTGGCGCGGGTAACGCACGTTACCGATGCGACCGACTGGCGCGTCGAATATCCGTTTGTCGTCGTCAATCCCGACACGGAGGCGGAAATCGCGCCTTTGGTGCGCGCCTTAATCGAGCTGGATTTGGTCATTATCCCGCGCGGCGGCGGCACGGGTTATACCGGCGGCGCCGTGCCTTTGGATGCGATGAGCGCGGTTATCAATACGGAAAAGCTGGACAAGCATCGCGGCGTGGAATTTGTCGAACTGGCGGGCTTGGACGGCAAACATCCGATTATCCATTGCGGCGCGGGCGTGGTAACGCGGCGGGTGGAAGAAAACCGCGCATCAGGCGGGTTTGGTGTTCGCCGTCGATCCGACTTCCGCCGATGCGTCCTGCGTGGGCGGCAATGTGGCGATGAACGCGGGCGGTAAAAAAAGCCGTGCTGTGGGGGACGGCGTTGGACAACCTCGCCTACTGGCAGATGGTCAACCCGCAGGGCGAATGGCTGCGCATCGAGCGCGTGCGCCACAATTTCGGCAAAATCCACGATGAAGAAACCGCCGTGTTCGACATTCACACGCTGGATTCAGACGGCCTCAATATCGTTAAAACCGAACGTTTGGAAATCCCCGGCCACAAATTCCGCAAAGTCGGTTTGGGTAAAGACGTTACCGACAAATTCTTGAGCGGCCTGCCCGGCGTGCAGAAAGAAGGCACGGACGGCATCATTACCAGCGTCGCCTTTGTGTTGCACAAAATGCCGAAATACACGCGCACCGTGTGTATGGAGTTTTTCGGCACGGTCGCCACCGCCACGCCTTCTATCGTCGAAATCCGCGATTTCCTGCTCGCCCACGACAGCGTGCGGCTGGCGGGTTTGGAACATTTGGACTGGCGTTATGTCCGCGCAGTCGGCTACGCCACCAAAGCGGCAGGTAAGGGGCGGCCGAAGATGGTCTTGTTGGCGGATGTGGTTTCAGACGACGAAGCCACCGTAGAGGCAGCCGCCGAACATATCTGCGAACTTGCCCGCGCCCGCGACGGCGAAGGCTTTATCGCCGTGTCGCCCGAAGCGCGCAAAACCTTCTGGCTCGACCGCAGCCGCACCGCCGCCATCGCCAAACACACCAACGCCTTTAAAATCAACGAAGACGTGGTGATTCCGCTGGAACGGCTGGGCGAGTATTCGGACGGTATCGAACGCATCAACATCGAGCTTTCCATCCAAAACAAACTCACCCTGTGCGCCGCATTGGAGCAATATCTTTCCGGCAAACTCCCCATCGACAAAATGGGCACGGACCTGCCGACCGCCGAACTTTTGGGCGAACGCGGCAAACACGCCCTTGCCCACGTTTCCGCCGTCAAAGAACGTTGGGACTGGTTGCTCGCCAATCTCGATACGCCACTTGCCGACTACAAAGCCCGCTACGGCTCAGCCGTCCATGCCGCGCCCGAAGCCAAAGACGACGAGAGCTGTTTCACCGCATTCCGCGATTTCCGCCTGCGCGTGTCCGTCAAAGACGACGTAATGAAACCGCTCGCCGAAATCTTCAGCGGCAAACCGACACCAAAATCATCGAAGGCTTGGGCAAAATCCACGCCAAAACCGTGCGCGGGCGTGTCTTCGTCGCCCTGCATATGCACGCCGGCGACGGCAACGTCCACACCAACATCCCCGTCAATTCAGACGACGCCCAAATGCTTCAGACGGCCTACCGTTCGGTCGAACGCATCATGAAACTCGCCCGTTCGCTCGGCGGCGTGATTTCCGGCGAACACGGCATCGGCATCACCAAGCTCGAATTTCTGACCGATGAAGACTTGCAGCCGTTTTGGGACTACAAAAACCAAGTCGATCCCAAACACACCTTCAACCGTCACAAACTGATGAAAGGCTCGGACTTACGCAACGCCTACACGCCGTCCTTCGAGCTTTTGGGCGCGGAATCGCTGATTATGGAGAAATCAGACCTCGGCACCATCGCCGATTCCGTCAAAGACTGCCTGCGCTGCGGCAAATGCAAACCCGTCTGCTCCACCCACGTTCCGCGCGCCAACCTGCTGTACAGCCCGCGCAACAAAATCCTCGGCGTGGGGCTGCTGACTGAAGCCTTCTTATACGAAGAGCAAACCCGCCGCGGCGTTTCCATCAAACACTTTGAAGAACTCATGGACATCGGCGACCACTGCACCGTGTGCCACCGCTGCGTCAAACCTTGCCCCGTCAACATCGACTTCGGCGACGTAACCGTAGCCATCCGCAACTACCTTGCCGATTCCGGCCACAAACGCTTTGCACCCGCCGCATCGATGGGCATGGCATTTCTGAACGCTACCGGCCCGAAAACCATCAAAGCCCTGCGCGCCGCCATGATACAAACCGGTTTCCCTGCGCAGAACTTCGCCTACAAAATCGGCAAACTCCTGCCCGTCGGCACCAAAAAACAAAAAGCTGAACCCAAAGCCACCGTCGGCACTGCCCCGGTCAAAGAACAAATCATCCACTTCATCAACCGTCCTTTGCCCAAAAGCGTGCCCGCCAAAACACCGCGTTCCATGCTCGGCATCGAAGATGACAAAAGCATCCCCATCATCCGCAATCCCGCCGCGCCCGAAGATGCCGAAGCCGTGTTCTACTTCCCCGGCTGCGGTTCGGAGCGTCTGTTCAGCCAAATCGGACTCGCCGTCCAAGCCATGCTCTGGCACGTCGGCGTACAAACCGTCCTGCCACCAGGTTATATGTGTTGCGGCTATCCGCAAGACGCGGGCGGCAACAAGGCAAAAGCCGAGCAAATGAGCACCAACAACCGCGTCGCCTTCCACCGCATGGCAAATACCCTCAACTACCTCGACATCAAAACCGTCGTCGTCAGTTGCGGTACCTGCTACGACCAGCTCGAAAAATACCGCTTCGAAGAAATCTTTCCCGGCTGCCGCATCATCGACATCCACGAATACCTGCTCGAAAAAGGCGTGCAACTGAACGGCGTGAAAGGTCAGCAATACCTCTATCACGACCCCTGCCACACGCCCATCAAAACCATGAACGCCACCCAAATGGCAAGCAGCCTCATGGGGCAGAAAGTCGTCTTAAGCGACCGCTGCTGCGGCGAATCCGGCATGTTCGCCGTCAAACGCCCCGACATCGCCACCCAAGTCAAATTCCGCAAACAGGAAGAAATCGAGAAAAACCTCAAAGAGCTGCCGCAAGGCGAATCCGTCAAAATGCTCACCTCCTGCCCCGCCTGTCTGCAAGGTCTGAGCCGCTACGCCGACGACAACGACATGCCCGCCGACTATATCGTCATCGAAATGGCGAAACATATCCTCGGCGAAAATTGGCTGGACGAGTTTGTGAAAAAAGCCAACAACGGCGGCGTGGAGAAAGTGTTGCTGTAGGGCTTGTATGGTTTCAGACGACCCCGGAGGTCGTCTGAAACCGTCATTCATTAAATCGGCGGAGATAATTTGGAGGGTTGGAGTAAAGACTGTTTTGATAAACCAAGTCACCGAAAGCAGTTTGACAAATTTCCTATATCTTCCAAGGCTGAAAAGGCGATGGCTCAGAAATTGGCTTTGCCTGTGAACTGAGTTTCCATCTCCTTTCGATTTTCAGACGACCTCTACGTTTTAAGCAGATAAAATCCTATCCCTTCTTCAACACTTTTTGACTATGAAAAAAAGTCGTCTGAAAACCTTAAACCAAGATTTTCAGACGACCTTTCTTCATTCGGCGCGGCAAATGTTTGACCAACTTAGCCAAAGTTACCGACGAAACCTACATCCCGCCATAATTCGGTCCGCTTGCGCCTTCGGGGCAAATCCAAGTGATGTTTTGCGTCGGGTCTTTGATGTCGCACGTTTTGCAGTGGACGCAGTTGGCGGCGTTGATTTGCAGCCGCGGACTGCCGTTCTCTTCGACGATTTCATACACACCCGCAGGACAATAGCGCGTTTCGGGCGAGGCGTATTCTTTGTAGTTCACGTCTATCATCGTTTGCGGATTTTTCAGCACCAAATGGTCGGGCTGGTTTTCTTCGTGCGCAAGATTGGCGAGGAAGACGCTGCTTAAGCGGTCGAAGGTCAACACGCCGTCGGGTTTCGGATAATCAATCGGCTTACACGCGGCGGCTTTTTTGAGTTGCTCGTTGTCTTTGCCGTGATGTTTCAAGGTCCACGGGGCTTTGCCTTTGAAAATCATCTGGTCGATGCCGGTATAAAGCGAGCCGAGGTAAACGCCCCATTTGAATGACGGACGGACGTTACGCGCGGCGTAAAGCTCTTGATACAGCCAGCTTTGTTCAAAACGTTGCTGATAATCCGCCGCCTCTTTGCCGCTGTCGAAACCCTCCACTTCTTCAAGGTTTTCCAACAAGGGGAACACGGCTTCTGCGGCGAGCATGGCGGATTTCATCGCGGTATGAATGCCTTTAATGCGCGGCATATTGAGGAAACCCGCCGCATCGCCGATTAAAACGCCGCCCTTGAACGAGAGCTTCGGTAGGCTTTGCAAACCGCCTTCAATCAGCGAACGCGCGCCGTAGGCAATGCGACGACCGCCTTCAAAAGTTTTGCGGATTTCGGGATGGGTTTTGAAGCGTTGGAACTCTTCAAACGGCGACAGATAAGGGTTTTGATAATCCAAACCGACCACGAAACCGACGGCGACTTTGTTGTCGTCGAAATGGTAAACAAATGCACCACCGTAGGTTTTGCTGTCCAGCGGCCAGCCCGCGCTGTGTACCACCAAGCCGGGCTGATGTTTTTCAGACGACACTTCCCAAATCTCTTTGATGCCTAAGCCATAAGTTTGCGGCTGGCTGTTTTGGTCGAGTTGCAAACGTTCGATGATTTGTTTAGAAAGCGAACCGCGGCAACCTTCGGCAAACAGGGTTTGCTGCGCCCAAAGCTCCATGCCGGGCTGGAAACTGTCGGTCGGCTCGCCGTCTTTGCCCACGCCCATATTGCCGGTTGCAATGCCTTTGACCGAACCGTCTTCGTGATACAGCACTTCGGCGGCGGCAAAGCCCGGATAGATTTCCACCCCCATATTCTCCGCCTGCTCCGCCAGCCAGCGCACGACTTCGCCCAAGCTGACGATGTAGTTGCCATGATTGTCAAAATTAGGGGTAACGGGCAGATTGAACGCTTTTTTCTCCGTCAGGAACAACACTTTGTCCTGCGTTACCGCGCGCATCAGCGGTGCGTCTTTTTCTTTCCAGTCGGGAATCAGCTCATTCAGCGCAACCGGATCAATAACCGCGCCCGCCAGCGAATGCGCGCCCGCCTCCGAACCCTTCTCCACCACGCAAACGCTGATTTCGCGCCCGTTTTTTTCGGCAAGCTGCTTGAGTTTGATGGCGGCGGACAAACCCGACGGGCCTGCGCCGACAATCACGACATCGTATTGCATACTGTCGCGGGTGATGGATTCTGTCATGGCGGTTCCTGTATGTTTATTATTGAATTGCAAACCCGTGATTATACAACGGGAACATATAGTTACCAAATACAACAAAGGTCGTCTGAAAACCTGATTTTCGGTTTTCAGACGACCTTTGCCGAAATTTCAATCAGCACGCCGCCATTTTACCTGCCCGACCGCAAATTCCGTCTGACGTTTCGGAATGCGTGTGAAACGCCTTATCCCCGCCGGTATCCGCCCCTTTCGGCACAACCGCCAAAATCTTACCCGCCAAATTTCCCTCGCGGGTTTTCCAAGCATCCAAAAACTGCGCCCTACTCATGGAAACATGACCCAGCGACGGGTCGGCAAGCAAAACCGTATTGCCGTCTATCCCGCGCAATACCGAGAAATGATCGTCCTTACGGTATTTCAGATACACGATGACGGGGATTTTCAACTGCGCAAGCTGCTCGAAAGACAGGGCATAGCCTTTCGCCTCAAAACCCAAATCAGGCATGATGCGCTGCATATCCTCAAAAGATGCACGCATCTGCTCTTTATCCAGCTTTTTCAACACTTCTTCTTCCGTCAGCTTTTGCCCGTAAAAATTGTTCAAAAGCGTCGCCACCGAAGCCGCCCCGCAGGAAAAATCCAAATCCTGCTTCACAATATTGAAATCGCGCCTCTCTTTCCAACTTTGCACTTTGATTTTTCCGTAAACAACAGGATTATCGTTAAACATCGGTGCAGCATTCAGAGGACCGGATAAAGAAACGGCAATAGGCACTGACAGACAAATACGTTTAAACATCATCATACTTCTAAAGATATATGTAAGAGGTCATCTGAAAAGGCTTTCAGACGACCTCTTTCAAGATTATTCTTACATACCGGCTTTCTTAGCAAACCAGACAACCCTATTTCCGGCGTGATATTTTCCGTTTATCGAAATACGGCAAGCCATACCGCAAAAATGCCACGCACTGCCGATTTCAACGGTAATTTTTGTATCGCAGGGTTGCGATGTTACAATCAAATAACCGAAAGACATTTTAATCTCGTCAATTTAGCTCATATGCATGGTTGCAGACCTAATAACAAAAAATGTATTTAACTTATGCGTAAGACCTGACAATCGTATTTAAAGGCTGGATCTACGCCCAGCTTGATCACTGTATGTATGATTTAGACTAAAAAGAAATCAATCATTTGCTCAATTTTAAGTGTCTCCCCAACAGGCTCTCCCGTCTCAGAATCGAACTCAAGAAAACCTGATAAAAAATCATTAATAATCAATAATTTTTCATCACTGGAAACAGTATTGTTTATAACTTTCTCCCTTAGCACAGATAAAGCAAAATTTTCTAAAGAACTATATTGCCCTCCATCAATTTTTTTAAAAATTAAATCAACTATTTCATTTTTAATATTCATAAATTACCCTTAAATGATAAAGGGAGCGAAGCCCGCTTAAAACGTATAACTGTACACCCAATTTCAGCAAGCGCAGGTTGAGTTGCCAAGCCCAACAAAACCGTTGAACCACCTGAATGTTTGGCTATATATAACTCAATCTTATATCTACACTTACTGAAAAACCTCAAATAACTTAATAAAAATCAAACCTAATACTTACTGAAACGATAAACTACATTTTCTTTCAACAAGGTTTTATCTGTTATCTCATTTAAAGACAATAAACTTTTTTTGGAAGCATCTCTAATTTATTAATATCGCTCATATCCCCTACATACAGAAAAAAATCTTGGGGAATTTCCCTTAATCTTTTTAATAAATCTTCACAAAGTCTAAAAATGATTTAATTTTTAGTTTCTTTTTTTATTTTTTTGATAAATTCTAGATAACCACGCTTATTAGGAAAAAAATTTCAGGATATATTCCTTCTCCTTCTAAAGAAGTATATATCCATTCATATAGAGAAAAAAATTCTTATACCCAATATGAAACAAGGTCTTTTTCATTATATTTTTGAAAAACCTAGAAGCTCTGTATCTATTGGTTTATCAAAATTAACAATTATTGCAGAAGACATGCAGGCTAATAATCTTGATTTATCTATATTTTTATTAATTATATATTTAACCCCTGAAGTCAATATAGAAATTTAGTGATTTTTAAAGTTCTCTTATCAATTTCAATCTCAGGGAGTACATAAAAAAATCCTCAGAATAGGCAAACTCTACATATGCATCATCATTCGATAATAATTCAATAATATTTTTTTCATTTCATCCGAAAGAAATGTAACCATATCATATTGACATTTATTTTTTTAGATGCCATTTTTTTGAATATTGATTAAATAATTTTTGGATTACTATTTTTTTAGTAATTAATCCTTCCGGAGTAATAAAACCACTTTGTATAAAGTCATCACTTATATTAACAGCCTTCCGAAAAAAATATAATCACACTCTTTGTTATCAATATAAAATCTCATACTCTTCAATAAGGAAATATAAGAATTTCCAGAATTACAAGCAATTTGAAAAAACATCATTACTCCTAAAACTCATAAATAGTAAGGAATATATATATGCATATTACTTACTATTTTTTTCACAAATTATGCTTATCTATGCTTATTTCCATAAAAAGCATGCCCTCGAATTTTTTGACTTGAGTTCTGGAAATGAGAATAATTTGAATGGATTTCCTTCTGTCCATGTCTAATAACATTTTGTCTTCCCCAAGCTTGGTTTGCTACCGCTCTTGCTTGTTGAGATGTTCGTGCATAGACATTAGCTCCTCTTGATAAAGCTTGCGCTGCAACACGCTGCGTAACCCAACGCTGCGCAAGGAATCTGCCCGCATGCAAAATTCCTATTGCCACCAACGGTGCCGCTGCCCCCTCAGTCTCTTTCATCTCCTTCTGAGAAAGCTCCGCCAACTGCATAGGTGCATCTGGCTGCGTGTGGAACACTTGGTTTTCAAATGCCTGATTCTCCATGCTGTTTGCCAGTGCGGGAGCGGCAATCATCGTCAGAATCATCATCGCTGCGGTAATTTGTTTTTTCATAATAAGTCCCTTTGCTTACAAGGTTGGAAAATCAAAGCCTGCTTAAAACGTATGCTGTACGCCCAATTTCAGTTCGGAGCTGCTCTGCCCTGAAATATTGAAGCGTGCGGATGCGTTTAAAGACGTGGCTTTGGAGAAGCCGAAGCCTGCGCCGAGATGGGCATAGGTAGATGTATTCCTTGCGGATTCTTTTTTGCCGTCCAGACGGTCGGGCTGCTTGCCCAGCCATTGGATGCCGCCCGTGAGGCTGATCCCTGTCGTTGGCGGCGAAGGAGATATTGGGATTCAGCATCCAGTAGTTGCCTGCTTTGTATTTGACGTCGTCTGAAAGGGTTTTGCTGCCGTTGATGCGGTAGGCGGCAGTCAGGGCGAGGACGACGGGGTCTATGGCTTTTGTAAGTCGTCGCGCCAATAAGCCATGATTTGCCCGACGAGGCTTTGCCGCGTGATTTTTTTCGTAAACCGTACCTTCGAGAAAACCTATCAAGGCAGGGTTTTTTTGTCATCTTTGAGGAAAGTGTGGCTGATGCCGAGGGATACGTCGGAGAGGTGCTTGTCGCGGGTTTTACTGCTTTCGCCGTCGAATCTGCGGTCTTCGCGCCACAAGTACCTGCCACTGCCGTAGATTTCTGTGTTTCCGGTCAAACCGTAGCGCAGGCCGAGCGTACCGACGAGCATATCGCTGTTGCTGCCGTTTTCCTGAATTTCGGTCGGGACGGGGATAAAGGAAGCGGAGCCTGTTTGAATGTAAATTGGTGCAGCAAGTTCGGAACGGCTGCTTTCGCTGTTGATATAGGTAACGGAAGCGTCGAGTTTCAATTTGCCCTTGTCCGTCATGATGTCTTCGATATTCAAAGGCAGATCGGCGCGGACAACCAACGGAGCAAAGATAACGAATGCAATCAGAATATTCTTCATATTGTTGTTTTATTGGTTTAAATTAAATTTTACGGATATTAATGAAATTTAGTGTAGTTCGTCTAAATAATATTTTTGATGATGCCTTAAAATCTGATTGTTTTTTTTCTATAAAAGTTTTATTTTTGCGTAAAATGCCGTTTGAGGCGGCTTATAAACAAAAAGTCGTCTGAAAACCATATTTTCGGTTTCAGACGACCTTTTGACTTTTTTCTATTCAAACCAATCAAGCGGTTTTATTTCTTCATCGCATCAGTCAAGGCTTTGACGTTGTAGCGGTACATGCCGATGTAAGTATTGGCAGGTGCGCCGCCGAGTGCGTCGGAGTAGAGTTTGCCGCTGACGTTGACGCCGGTTTCTTTGGCGATGCGGTCAACCATGCGCGTGTCTTTGATATTTTCGGTGAACACGGCTTTGATACCTTCGCGTTTGATTTGGCGGATGATGGAAGCCACTTGTTTGGCGGACGGCTCGGCTTCGCTGCTCACGCCTTGTGGGGAGATGAACTCGATATTGTAGCGTTTGCCCATGTAGGAGAACGCGTCGTGTCCGGTCAGGACTTTGCGCTTGGCGGCAGGAACGGCGTTAAACGCAGCTTGAGTGTCGCTGTGCAGTTTTTTCAGTTGCACTTGGTAGTTGCCCAAACGTTGTTGGTAATAGGTTTTGCCTTCGGGGTCTGCCTGAATCAGGGCATTGGCGACGTTTTGGGCGTAGGTCGTCATCAAAACGGGGTCGGTCCAGACGTGAGGGTCGAATTCGCCGTGGTCGTGGTGGTGGCCTTCGTGGTCGTGGTCATGATGATGACCGCCTTCTTCGGCTTTAAGCGCCTGTATGCCTTTGGTTGCTTCGGCGAAGGGAACTTTGCTTTGTTTGACGGCGCGCTGAACATCAGCCGCTTCCAAACCCAAGCCGTTGAGCAGGACTAATTTCGCACTGCGGATTTTTTTGATGTCGCCGCTGGTCATGTGATAGGCGTGGCTGTCTTGGTTGGCGCCGACCAAATTTTGCACGGCAACACGGTCGCCGCCGATTTGTTTGGTAACGTCGCCCAAAATGCTGAAGCTGGTAACGACGTTCATCGGGGCTGCGTAAACTGCGCCGGACATTAATGCAGCGATGACGCCGAGTTTCCAATGTTTCATGTTTTTCTCTCTCCAATTGATATAACGTAACAATCCGTCATTTTAAAACAGCAAGACGGAATCTTCAAGCAGCCCCACTTATAGATAATTCCCTAGCCTAAAAGTTTTTAGATACTGCAATTTTAAGTTTTCAGACGACCTTTGTGCCTATTGTTTTTGTGGACGGAGTCCACGCTACGGCACTTGTGTTGCCGACAAACGTTGTAGCGTGGGCTTCACCCACGAGCCACTCAAGATTTCAGACGACCTGTCCGCCAGTCAGCTTCGTGGGTAGAACCCACGCTACGGATACCGAGCCAGTCAAAACCGATATGCAGTCCAAACATGAAAAGTCGTCTGAAAACCTACATCAGGTTTTCAGACGACCTTTGCGTCAATCGTTTTCGTGGATGCAGTCCACGCTACGGCACTTGTGTTGCCGACAAACGTTGTAGCGTGGGCTATGCCCACGAATCCTTGAAAATAGAAGATTCCAGCAAACAACCCACCAAAAATCTCAAAGGCAAAAAAAAAGCAGACCCATCAGGCCTGCTTTCAATCTTTCCGATTAATCCAGATTCAAAACGGCGGAGGTGTAAACGTCCTGCACGTCGTCCAAATCTTCCAGCGCGTCAATCAGTTTCTGCATTTTGACGGCATCTTCGCCGGAGAGTTCGGTTTCATTTTGGGTGCGCATGGTGACGTCGCCGTCAACGGATTTGTAGCCTGCGGCTTCCAATGCTGCTTTTACGCCCGCCCAATCGTTGGGGGCGGTGATGACTTCGATGGAGCCGTCGTCGTTGGCAATCACGTCTTCCGCACCAGCTTCCAGAGCGGCTTCCATCAGCGCGTCTTCGTCAACGCCGGGTTCGAACACCAGATAACCCTGATGCACGAAGTTGAACGCTACGCAGCCGTCGGTGCCCAAGTTGCCGCCGTTTTTGGTGAACGCATGGCGCACGTCGGCGACGGTACGGGTTTTGTTGTCGGTCAGGCAGTCCACCATCAACGCCGCGCCGCCGATGCCGTAGCCTTCGTAGCGCAACTCGATGTATTCCACGCCTTCCAAGTTGCCCGTACCTTTGTCGATGGCGCGTTGTACGTTGTCTTTGGGCATATTGTTTTCGGCGGCTTTTTCCAAAGCCAGGCGCAGGCGCGGGTTGGCGCCGGGGTCGCCGCCGCCCATGCGGGCTGCAACGGTGATTTCTTTAATCAAACGGGTGAAGATTTTGCCGCGTTTGGCATCTTGACGGGCTTTTTTATGCTGGATATTCGCCCACTTACTATGACCTGCCATATATGGATTCCTTTCGATTTTCCGCCTTATCCGGCGGGCTCTTGCTCATTTTCAAAGGGCGCATTTTAACATAGGTTGAATATACCTAAAATATTCAGACGACCCTGCATTCTGCCTAAAAGGTCGTCTGAAAACGCCGATAGCGCCCGAAAAAACGCAAAAATCTTGTCTTTGCCCAAACCTGACCCTTTTTTTCGTTTGCCTCACAAAAGGTTTACGGTATCATGCAGACCTGCTTCAGGATTGTTGACAACTTGGGGCAAAACGGACGAAGCCGGCCTGCTCGCCGCACCGTCCGACACAACGGCATTCGACGGAGTAACCGCCGCAGAATGCCGTCATCTGTTCATTTTTCAATATAAGGTTTGTAATTATGGAAGAAACATTGTCTGCACTGGTGGGCGCAGTCAATCTGATTCTGTGGGATTACATGCTGATTTACGCCCTTTTGGGCATCGGCCTGTTTTTCACACTCTATCTGGGCGCGCCGCAGATTACCAAATTGGGGGCGGGGTTTAAATCCGTTTTCGGCGGTTTGTTTTCCAAAAAAGACAAAGACGATAAATCTTTGTCGCAATTCCAAGCACTCGCCGTCGCGGTATCCGCCCAAATTGGTACGGGCAACGTCGCCGGCGTGGCAACCGCCATTACCGCAGGCGGGCCTGGCGCGATTTTTTGGATGTGGCTTTCCGCCGTTTTGGGGATGTCCACGATTTTCGCCGAAGCCCTGCTCGCGCAAAAATACCGCGTCGTCAGCCACGGTAAATACATCGGCGGGCCCGCGTTCTACATCACGCACGGCCTGACCCCGAAAATCGGGCGCGGCGCGGCACGTTTCTTATCGGGCTTCTTCTCCATCGCCCTGATTATCGCGCTGGGCTTTATCGGTAACGCCACACAGGCAAACTCCATCGCCTCCTCCGTTACCATCGCCTTTAACGTACCGGCATTGGCAGTAGGTATCACCCTCGCCGTCCTCGCGGGCATGATTATCGTCGGCGGCGTAAACCGCATCGCCAACATCGCCCAATTCGTCGTGCCGTTTATGGCGATTATCTATATTTTGTGCGCGGTCGTTATCCTGTTCAAATTCTCCGACCACATCATACCGATGTTCAGCCACATCTTTACCGCCGCCTTCAATCCTGAAGCCGTTTTAGGCGGCGCAGCGGGTATCGGTATGCGCGAAGCCGTCCGTTTCGGCGTGGCACGCGGGCTGTTCTCCAACGAAGCGGGTATGGGTTCGACACCGCACGCGCACGCTACCGCCGACGTGAACCACCCCGTTCAACAAGGCTTGGCGGCATTTATCGGCGTGTTCATCGACACCATATTGGTCTGCACCGCCACCGCGCTGATTATCCTCCTGACCGATGCTAACCTTTCCGGCGAACAAGGCGCGGCGGTGACCCAATTCGCCTTCAGCAAAGCCTTCCCCAGCTTCGGTTCGCAACTGCTCGCCGTCTGCCTGACCTTCTTCGCCTTCACCACCATCATCGGCTGGTATTACTTCGGCGAGTCCAACATCCGCTTCCTCTTCAGAGGCAAACACTTGGGCATCTACCGCGCGCTCGTGCTGTTGGCTATCGTGTTGGGTACGCTGGGCAAGGTCGATTTGGTTTGGAGCCTGTCGGATATGTTCAACGGCTTCATGGTCATCCCCAACTTAATCGCCCTATTCCTCTTGCGCAAAGAAATCCGCGCCGTTTACGACGATTATCTGGCGCAGAAAAAAGCAGGCAAAGACTTGTCTTACCAATATGAATTCCACGAATTCCACGACAAGGCTTAATCCGCCATCGTGAAAAGGTCGTCTGAAAAGTTTTCAGACGACCTTTTTTTAAATTCCGGACATTTATCTCGTTTTCAACCAAGCAAACCAGACCAATACGACGACGAAACAAAAATAAGCGATACTCCAAACCGGTAGCGCGATACCCAAAAAATAATCCGGTACGGCGCAATTGCCGAAGCCGCGCACGATGGGTTCGAACCAGTCAAACAACGGCCAGTCCTTCAGGCGGAACGTCCACGGAGCACCGCAGGAAGGTGCTGTACCCGGCGGCAGGCTTTGCAACCACAACTGATAAGCCGCCGTCCCTATCCCGTATACCGCAGGCGCGCTGATAAGCAAAGCGGAAATGTCCGCCCCACTTTAGAAGACTGACGGAAAAATACCGCCAACAAAGCCGCCACGCCTACCGCCAATACGCACAAACGCTGCACGATGCACAATACGCAGGGATTCATCCCTAAAACATATTGCGAAACAAACGAACCGCAGGCAGCCAATACGGACAAAACGAGCAAAAACAAGGCTGTTTTTCTAAAAAAATTCATAATATCAAAGCTCTTTGCAAATTTCAGACGACCTCTTCATGCCGTCGATCAGCGTCTATTTTACTACAAACCCACGCCCTTCCGAACAGCCCTGCCCATTCACCGAAATTCTAAAAAAGTACCCACGCCGCCATTTCTGTTCAGGCGGCAATCCGCAATAATCGCTGAATCTTGCCGAAATCAGAAGCCCGGATTCACGCCTATACAGGAATGATGAAAATATTTTCTATTTTAACCTGCTATAAAATGCATCGAATCAAAACTTCTCGCGCATACTTTACGCCACACCCCGATACTTTTTCAGACGACATTTCCACAATTTCGTATAAAAAACAGGATTCAGCCGTGCAAAATAGATGAAACTGTGGCATAATCCGCCCGTCTTCACAAAAAGACTTCAGGAGTTTGAACGGGTTCGCGCTCGTCAAACTTGTCCGAACCGAATAACGGTTCTTTTATTTTTCGGAGTTATCCATCATGGCATTGACCGTAGAACAAAAAGCACAAATTGTTAAAGATTTCCAACGCAAAGAAGGCGATACCGGCTCTTCTGAAGTACAAGTCGCTCTGTTGACTTTCCGCATCAACGACCTGACTCCCCACTTCAAAGCCAACCCTAAAGACCACCACAGCCGTCGCGGCCTGTTGAAAATGGTCAGCCAACGTCGCCGTCTGTTGTCTTACTTGCGCCGTACCCAACCTGATACATACCGCAACCTGATCACCCGCTTGGGTCTGCGCAAATAATTTATGCTTTACCGGACACCGCTTGCAAAAGCGGTGTTTTTTTATAGAAAAGGTCGTCTGAAAACGTATTGGCAAAGTTCTCAGACGACCTATCTCTTATGCTTACGAGAGATTTAATCTATCCGTATATATTCCACCGACAAAATCTCAATCTCCTCGCGCCCTTCCGGTGTATTCAAGATGACTTCGTCCCCTTCTCTCGCTTTAATCAGACAACGCGCCAACGGGGAAATCCAAGAAATTTTTGGTTTTGCGCGGTATCGATTTCATCGACGCCGACGATTTTTGACGGTTTGCTCGCGTCCGTCGCCGCGCAACAGCCCGACAGTTGCGCCGAAAAAAACACTTTGGTCGGTCGCTTCGCGCAATTCGGGATCGACGACGACGGCAGCTTCCAAACGCTTGGTCAGAAAACGGATGCGGCGGTCGATTTCACGCATACGGCGTTTGCCGTAAAGGTAGTCGCCGTTTTTCGCTGCGGTCGCCGTTGCTTGCCGCCCAGTTGACGATTTGGACGATTTCGGGACGTTCTTTATTGACCAGTTGATATAGCTCGTCTTTCAACGCCTGCCAACCAACGGGCGTAATGTAGTTTTTTTGGTTTCGGTACTCATGATATATATCTGATTATTTGGGATATACGGCAGTTTCAACAAAACTTCGAACTGCTGCATTGAAATGACTGATTCTAACGTCCTTAAGACGGAAGGTTCAAGCTGTCTATATTGATTGCAAAACCATATCCATCGGCTTGAAAATACCGCAAAGGTCGTCTGAAAACCTACGATGCCCGTTTTCAGACGACCTTTATTGATTAAGTATTCGAATTTTAGGCCGTTTTTAAAAATTCCATTCAGCTCCCAACGACCATTGACGGCTGCTGCGTCGTGCATAAGGGGCATTGCTGCGGATGCGGCTGTATCCGTAATTCAAGGTCGGCGTGATGCCTTTGTAGGACAATTTATCATGGCTGAGGCTGACGGAGAGGGAGCGCTCAAGGTTGCGTTGCGGCTCCGTGCCGAATGCCATAATGCCTTTATAGCGACGGTTGGCAAATGAAGCGGTCAGGCGGCTGTTCAGCCCGCCCAAAAACTGCCATTGCTGTATCCAGCCTATATTGAACCCGTTGCGGCGGTAGGCGGCATTGTTGACGGCATTGCGGATGTTTTTGTTTTCAGGAACAAAGCGGTTGTATTGCCAACCGCCGAACAGGGTCGTATTGCCGAAACGGCGTGCCAGGGAGAGATAGGTGCCGTCGTGCCAACCGTCGTTGCGCAGCGCACGATCGGTTTCCCGATAGTTTTGGCGGTAGCGTTCCAGCGAGTAATAAAGTTGTGTCGCGTTGCCGAGATTGACCATATGCGAAAGCTGTACGCCGACCCCGTGTGCCAGCATATACGGCGCGGCGCGGCGGTTGTTTTCTTTTTTGCTGTCAAATTCGCTACTGCCTGCCAACTGTGCCTGATAAAACGGTAATACGCTGACGGTTTGTTTGCCGTCCTTGCGCTGCCAGCCCAAATAAGTCCTGCCGAACGCATCGTCGTAAGCCGATTGGCGGTCGAAAAAATAGCTCGTTCCGCTGAGGTTGGCGCGGAATTTGACGGCGTGATGCCCGTACAACGGGGTGAGTTTTTCCGTGTTCAACTCGTAATTCAAGCCGTTGGCACTGACGGGCAAAGTAACGCTGCATGCGGTTTGCCCCCTTGTTTCGATGCAATAACGCGGAGCAGCGTTGTTGGCGTTATCGCTATGCATGGGACTGATTCCACCAGACCATTTCCATTCTGTCTGCCGCTTGACGGCTTCTTGAAAGCGTTTGACGTTTTCCAAAACGGGGGCAGGTATATCGCGTTGCGCAGCATGGCGGAAATGCGCCGCCGCCTCGCCCAAACGATAATCCTGAAACTCTGCCGCCGCTAAATCCAACAATATGCGGTCGTCTGAAACGTCGGATTCATAAAGGGTACGATAACGTTCGACCGCTTCGGAGGTCCGTCCTTTCAACTTTGCCAGCAAAGCATCGGCACGCGCAATCAGCTTGGGATTGTGGTTGGGCTGTTTGCGGTAAAGGGCGGCAAGCGAAGAAACCAAATCTGCGCTATTGCCGTTAAGTGCTTGAATCAGCGCGTCCTCAAGAATACGCGGGTTTGCCGCTAAAAAATCATCGCCGACCACAGTCGGTTTGCCGACATTCTCATTCTTTTCAGACGACCTTTCTTCTTCGGACAAAATATCCAGCCATTGTTTTTGCTGCACTTGTACGGCAGCATCCTGAGAAGGCGCATCCTGCCAGACACCACCTTCGGGCAATTGAGCCAAAATTGCGGAAGGCAACAGGCAACATAAAGATGCCGAAACCATTTTTTGTTTTATTCTTAACATTCAAAATCATCCGAAATATATGTGTGTATATCGCAGGGTAGCCAAATGCAAACCGCCATGCCCTACTGATTCCCCCAGTCAGGGATTTACGGCTGTCAAAGGTCGTCTGAAACTTTTCAGACGACCTTATTTTTGCGTAAAAGCAACAGATTCGCATTAAGATGCAGCATTATAGAGGTAAATTTCCAAAACAAACATAACTGATTTATTTTTATGGTCTTATAAATTATTCAAATGTTATTCATCAGTAGATTCATGGGATTAATCAAGCCAACCCACTAAACACGCCTGCAATATATCTTGCGAATCCAAAGCAATAGTTTGATTACACTATCACACGATATTCTTCATCAGTAATAGATAGCAGTATCAAATCATATATTTAGAACAAATATTCAACTCCATGTCATTAATTTATTTATTTCTTAATATTTACTTAAGAAATCATAAAAAATCCACGCGGATATTGCCAAAACACCATAATTATTACAAAATATTACAACAAAATTGGTAATCCTTATCATTAATTTATAAAGCATCAATATTAAGAGAGATTCATCATGAAAATCAAAGTACCCGCAATTTCTGCGGCAACCACCCTTATTCTGACTGCCTGCGCGGGCGGAGGGGCATCCGAACCCAAAGTCCCCGTTGCCATTCCGACAGCGCAACCTATCGCCAATATCAAGCTGAGTGATGAAAGCAGTGCGGTACAGACCATCAACACCCTTTCCGGTAAAGGCGGCAGCCTGCATGAAGCGGAGCTCGAAGTGAAAACACCATGGGGCACCAGCTATACCGATAAACAATATGTCTATCAAACCCCTTCAGGCAACTATTACAACATCAGCTCATATTCTGATCCGATTATTCCCTCATATTCCAGCCCTTCCTACAATCTGCGTACACGCCACGAAGGTCAGCCTTTATCCGAAGGTGGAAAGCTGTTTGTTTGTTGCAGCAATTCTGGTCAGTCCGCCTACGTGCCCGTAACCAAACAGAACCACCTCAAATTCGGTGCATGGATAAGTTCAGACGGCACGGCAGACCTGTTCGTCGGCGGCAAACCCGTCGGCACAGTCAAAGATGCGACTGCCGAACAGAATACTGCCAAAGGCAAAACCACCTATGAAGTCTGGGCTGTACGCGTACGCAACGGCAATATCGTTACTTCAACCTACGATCCGGGCAAATCCTCCGGGTCGTCTGAAAAAACCGCTCCCAAACTTTCACTGCTGACAGCCAATTTCAACACCAACAAACTCGGCGGCACGATTTTGGGTAATGCGGATTACGGTCCGGATGTTGTGATGAAAGATGTTGGCATCAACGGTGTTGATTTCTCGGGCACTGCCGAATCCGACGGCAAAAACGGCAAAGTCGAAGGGAAATTCTTCGGTCAGTTTAACAGCAGTTATGAAACAGAAGTCAGCATAGGCGGCAAAGTTACCTTTGATGCTGACAAATCGTTGGATACCGTATTTGGCGGCGTAGAAAATTCATCAGACCGCAATACGACAGATACAAGCTTGACACCTGTCAGCCAGTAACCGCACATCAAGCATTCCAACAATAGATAATCAATATATATTTAAGAGGCAAAAAATGTCCTTCCCCTTTAAACCCGTACTGCTGGCAGCTATTGTCAGCCAAACTTTCCCTGCCTTCGCTGCCGACCCTGTACCACAAGTCCATCAGGACTTGAATGAAGTCAAAGTCATCGGCGGCCGCAAAGTCCAAAAACTCGGTGAAGAGAAAGTCCGCCGTCAGGCATTGGATAAACAAATGGTCTCTGACGAAAGCGACTTGGTGCGCTACGATCCGGGCATCAGCGTCGTTGAAGGCGGACGCTCCGGTTCTAACGGTTTTACCATACGCGGTGTCGACAAAGACCGCGTTGCCATCAACGTGGATGGACTGGCACAAGCAGAAAGCAGGTCGTCTGAAGCGTTTCAAGAGTTGTTCGGCGCATACGGCAACTTCAATGCCAACCGCAACACTTCCGAACCCGAAAACTTTTCGGAAGTAACCCTTAACAAAGGCGCGGACTCGCTTAAATCCGGCAGCGGCGCATTGGGCGGTGCCGTCAACTACAAAACCAAATCCGCAAGCGACTATGTTTCCGAAGAAAAACCCTACCACTTAGGCATTAAAGGCGGCTATATCGGACGCAACAGCCAAAAATTCAGCAGCATAACCGCCGCAGGAACCTGGTTGGGTTTGGACGCATTGATGGTCTACACCCGCCGTTTCGGTAAAGAAACCAAAAATCGTTCAACCGAGGGCGATATATCCATTAAAAATGAAAACGAATATGTCTTTGACCCGATTAATGGCAAACCCAGCAAGTATCTTACTTACCAGTCCACTGGTATCGCCCGTTCCCGGCCCGACCCGCAAGAATGGGTAAACAAAAGCACCCTGTTCAAGCTGGGCTACAATTTCAACGAACGCAACCGCATCGGCTGGATTTTTGAAGACTCGCGCACCGACCGCATCACCAAAGAACTATCTAATTTGTGGACGGGTACGACCACATCTGCGTCAAAGGGTGATACCCGCTCCCGACAAGACATTTCCTACCGCAAACGCATCGGTTTCGAATACAAAAACCAACTTGACAAAGGGCCATGGGACAGCCTCAACCTGCGTTACGACCGTCAAACCATCGACATGAGCACCTGGACTTGGGATTTGCCGACCGATTACGCCAAACGGTATCAATAGCGACGTGTACCATATGTTCCGCAACATCCGCCAGAAAACCCGCCAATGGGGTGCGGAAGCCGAGAAACAGCTTGATTTCTCCAAATCGGTTTGGGCTATGCAGTACGGCGTGGGCGGCAACGAAGGCAGCAACGCCAACCGCGACCATAGCTATTGGGTACGCCTATATGACCCGAAATACCAAACGTCCAACAGCCAAGAATTGGCAATGCTGGTCGAAAGCTCGTCTAAAAACCGTTTTGCCTACTGGAACAACACCTTCCAATTCGGCAACGACAACCGATATCGCCTGAGCGCAGGCTTGCGCCATGACAAAAGCAGCAGCAGAGCCAAAGACAATCCGAACTACTCGCCCGGCATCCGTGCCCAAATCCCCTATTTGGGCAGCGAACGCAGCCACAGCGGTTTCAGCTACGGCGTGAGCTTCGACTGGAAATTCACGCCGCGTCTGAATCTTTTGGCAAAATACAGCACTGGCTTCCGTGCGCCGACTTCGGACGAAACCTGGCTATTGTTCCCGCATCCTGACTTCTACCTTAAAGCCAACCCCAACCTGAAAGCCGAAAAAGCCAAAAACTTTGAATTGGGTTTGGCGGGCAGCGGCAAAGCAGGAAACTTTAAACTCTCCGGCTTCCAAACCCGCTACCGCGACTTTATCGAATTGACGTATATGGGCGTTTCGTCAGACGATGAAAACAACCCCAGATACGCCCCACTTTCAGACGGCACGAAATTGGTCAGCTCGCCCGTTTGGCAAAACCAAAACCGCTCCTCAGCATGGGTGAAAGGTTTGGAATTTAACGGCACATGGAATCTCGACAGTATCGGTTTGCCGCAAGGCACGCACGCTGGTGTCAATGTCAGCTACATCAAAGGCAAAGCCAAACAGAACAACGGACAGGAAACCCCGATTAACGCCCTTTCCCCGTGGTCTGCTGTTTACAATCTGGGCTACGACGCTCCGTCCAAACGCTGGGGCATCAATGCATACCTGACACACACCGCAGCTAAAAAACCGTCTGACACCGTCCACAGCAGTGATGATTTGAACAACCCATGGCCATTTGCCAAGCACAGCAAAGCCTATACGCTTTTCGACCTGACAGGCTACGTCAACTTGGGCAAATACTTCACCCTGCGCGCCGGTGCGTACAACATCGGCAACAAAAAATACTACACTTGGGAATCGCTGCGCAGCATCCGCGAATTCGGCACAGTCAACCGCGTTGACAACAAAACCCATGCCGGTATAGAACGCTTCACCTCTCCGGGCAGAAGCTACAACTTCACGCTTGAAGCCAAGTTCTAAAAGCGTTTGAAGTAACAAGAAAGGTCGTCTGAAACTTGAAATCCAAGTTTCAGACGACCTTTTTCTATTGATATACCACAATCGGCAGACGAAATCCTCAACAAACATTTATGGAATGAAACAACAAATATAGTGGATTAAATTTAAATCAGGACAAGGCGACGAAGCCGCAAACAGTACAAATAGTACAGCAAGGCGAGGCAACGCCGTACTGGTTTAAAGTTAATCCACTATAATGAACAAGACGCAGGCTGAAGCTAATGCAACACTGTACGCCCGCGCCGTTGAAACCCTTGCACGTCGTCTGAATATGGGAATCCGTGATTTTGATGCAGCCTACGGCGGCTTGAATGTGGTCGGAGAAAGCCTTTTAGACGACAGCGTATTGAATCAGGCGTTGGCAAGCAACCCGCCGCGCGGATGGGGGTACAGTAGCAACCTGCAGGACGCGGCGGATTTGTGGAACGGCAACAACAAAGCTGAAGCCGTGTTTTAGAATACCGGTAATACCCGATTGGAAGAACGATTTCCTGAAACAGCGGGTTATTCTGTATCTGTAAATCAAAGCGCGATTGAACACATCAAAAACAACCATAGCAACGCAGAAAGCGAGGCGAGGCGCGGACAGATTGCCATCACAGGCGAAGACATAAGCCGAATCACTGATATTGTTTCAAATATGACGCAATAGCCAGCGAGCCGATTAAAGGAACAAACAACAGACGCTTTGCATTTGCAAACAGTTTGATGATGGATTGATTGTTTATCTTGCCGACAGTAGCAAAAAACGGCGCGATTTACGCACCGTTTCTATGTGGAAGTATCCCCAATCGGCTAATGCCCAAGACGTGTTACAACACGCCGTGTCCCTATCAAACCTAACGCCCGAAGCGGAAGGGGGCATATCCCACAACCCAAATTCTACCCCCAACACCGACACCAATCAAGACATCCTGTTTCAAGGCGGCGCAGACCGTGGAATGTTCAGCCGTGAGCATAACCTGATTACCCTATTGAAAAACGCCGACGCTTCTACTTGCGTTCACGAACTGAGACATTTCTTCCTTGAGACTAACCCGCATCACCCGCGACCTGACCGCCAAACCTGTCGAGAACCTGACCGGGCAGGAGCGGCAATTCCTGTCCGACGTTCAGACGACCTTGGATTGGTTCGGCGTGAAAGACCTTGCCGCATGGGACACGATGAGAATGAACGAGCAGCGCGAGAATCACGAAAAATGGGCGCGCGGTTTTGAAGCCTACCTGTACGAAGGCAAAGCACCAAGCGAAGAATTGCGCGGGGTATTCCGCCGTTTCCGTTCATGGTTGAAACAGGTCTATCAATCCCTGAAAAGTCTGAACGTAGAATTGACCGATGAAGTCCGCAGCGTGTTTGACAGAATGTTTGCCAGCGACGAGTAGATTCAGCAAACCCAATACATTAACAGCATGACTCCGTTGTCTGATAATAAGGCGTAAGCGAGCATGAACCAAGCTAAGCTGCCCTACCCCTTTCAGGCAACTCCCCATTGAGTTTCTTCTATCTTCCAAAAGAAAAGGTCGTCTGAAAATTTTCAGACGACCTTTTGCATGGTATTCAAGCTAGGATTTATTTATCGCGGCTGAATACGATTTTGGTTGCTTGGATGGCTACGCAGACTGCACCGCCGATGAAGATCAAGTCGGCTGCTGTGCGTACCCAGCGCAGGGTGTCGAGGATTTCCATTTGCAGGAATTCTTCGCTACGGGCATACCACAGGCCATGAGTGATGGAGGCGTATGCTTGAATCGCGCCGACAGGCAGCAGGCTGATGGCGATCATGCCGACCAAGCCGCCGTTGAGCAGCCAGAAGCCCCAAGTCATGAGTTTGTCGTCGAATTTTGCGTTTGGTTTCAGGTAGCGGGCAACCAGCAATACGAAGCCCAGTGCCAAGAAGCCGTATACACCGAACAAGGCTGCGTGTGCGTGAACTGCGGTAGTGTTCAGGCCTTGGATGTAGAACAGGGAAATCGGCGGGTTAATCAGGAAGCCGAATACGCCGGCACCGATCATGTTCCAGAAGGCAACTGCGACGAAGCACATCAGCGGCCAACGCAGGCGTTTCGCCCATTCGGACAGGTGTTGGTAAGACCAGTGTTCGTAAGCTTCACGACCCAGCAATACCAGCGGTACGACTTCCAATGCGGAGAAGCAGGCACCGATTGCCATAGAGGCGGAGGTAGAACCGGAGAAGTACAGGTGGTGCAGCGTACCCGGGATACCGCCCAACATGAAGATAGCGGCGGCAGCCAGAGTGGATGCGGTAGCGGTACTGCGGCGGACGAAGCCCATGTTGTAGAAGATGAAGGCAAAGGCTGCGGTAGCGAATACTTCGAAGAAGCCTTCTACCCACAGGTGAACCACCCACCAGCGCCAGTATTCCATCACGGCAATCGGGGATTTCACCGTAGAACAGACCGGGCGCGTAGAACACGCCGACACCGACCATGGAGGCAACGAAGATTGCCAGCAGGTTTTTGTCCACGCCTTTTTCTTTAAAGGCGGAAACGGTGCAGCGCAGCATCAGGAACAGCCACAACAGCAGGCCGACCATCAGCAGGAGTTGCCAGAAACGGCCCAAGTCGAGGTATTCGTAACCTTGGTGTCCAAACCAGAAGTTGAATTTAGGCGGAATGACGTGGGTCAGGGCGAAGAAGTTACCTGCATAAGAACCGCCGACTACGATAAACAGGGCGATGTACAGGAAGTTCACGCCGGCGCGTTGGAACTTGGGATCTTTGCCGCCGTTAACAATCGGAGCCAGGAACAGACCTGCTGTCAGGAAGCCGGTTGCAATCCAGAAGATGGCGGATTGGATGTGCCAAGTACGGGTCAATGCGTAAGGGAACCAGTCGGACATTTCGAAGCCGAGTGCTTCGTCGATGCCGTAGAAACCTTGACCTTCGACGGTGTAGTGCGCGGTCAGGCCGCCCAGCAACACTTGTACCACAAACAGGGCGACTGTCAGGAAGACGTATTTGCCCAATGCTTTTTGGGAAGGAGTCAGCTGTACTTTGGAAATCGGGTCTTCAGTCGGAACTTCTACTTCTTCGTGTTTGGTCAGGAAGGAGTAACCCCACATCAGCAGGCCGATACCCATCAAGAGCAGTACAACGCTGGTAAACGACCACATGTAGTTTTCAGTAGTCGGTACGTTGTTGATCAGAGGCTCGTGCGGCCAGTTGTTGGTGTAAGTGAAGTTCTCGTCAGGACGGTTGGTCGAAGCAGACCATGAAGTCCAGAAGAAGAAGTTGAACAGTTTTTCACGCGCTTCTTTACTTGGCAATGTGTTGTTTTTCATTGCGAAGTGTTCGCGGGTCGTCTGAAGGGCGGGATCATCGCTATATACGCCGTGGTAGTAAGGCAGGATGCTCTCAATGGCTTTGACACGGGTATCGCTGATAACGACGCTGCCGTCTTCTTTAATACGGCTTTGGTTGCGGTATTCGTCGGCAAGGCGGGTTTTCAGTACGGCTTGTTCTTCAGGAGAAACTTCGTTGAATTTTTTGCCGTAAGTCTCTTGCGCAGTCAAATCCAACCATGCGACAAGCTCGCGGTGCAGCCAGTCGGCTGTCCAGTCCGGAGCTTGGTATGCGCCGTGTCCCAATACGGAACCGACTTCCATACCGCCGGTGGTTTGCCAGGCAGACTGACCTGCCAAAATATCGTCTTTGGTCATCAGCTGAGTGCCTGATGCCGAAACGACTCTTTCAGGGTAAGGCGGGGCTTTTTTATAAACCTCGCTGCCCATGTAGCCAAGAATGGTAAAGCAGACTGCCAGGACGGCAAACAGCAAGTACCATAGCTTCTTGTACTGTCCCATTTCAGAACTCCTTATTTTGGTAAAAAGTGGTTGCTTATAAATTCATACTATATGAATGTTAAAGATTGTAGCACTCTTTTCAAGTAAAAGAAATATTCTCTTAACAACAATCTTTAAAAAAACAGATATATAGTCAATAATAATTCTTATTATCAAAAAAATACGATGGCATTTTTTTGTAAAGAATTGGATAAAAACATGTGAACAATAATAGACGATTTGATGTAGTTTTTATCTAGTTATTAAGTAGTAAAACAGATAGTAAAAAGTTCATCTTTGATGAATTAATTGATTTAGGTCAAGATATAGCGGTAAAACCACCTACATAATCCTACAAAAGTTCACAAGAGATGCCTTTCAGACGACCCGGAATAAGGCAGTTTGAAAGAGCCGAAAGCGGTATGCCGCGGACGACAAAGGTTGAAAAAATATACCCTGACCTTCTTAAAATAGTTATTAAAGGAAATGACAACTATGAAACGCCAAGCTTTAGCTGCAATCATTGCTTCAGTTTTTGCTTTAGCCGCCTGTGGTGAGCAAGCTGCCCAAAAACCTGCCGAGCAAACCGCTTCCGCTTCCGCTCCTGCAGCTTCCGAGGCTCCTGCTTCCGGCGCTCAAGCTGCTGCCGAAACTCCTGCTGCCGAGCTGCCTGTTATCGACGCGGTAACCACACACGCTCCTGAAGTTCCGCCTGCCATCGACCGCGACCATCCTGCACGTGTCCGCGTAAAAATGGAAACCGTCGAAAAAACCATGAAAATGGACGATGGCGTGGAATACCACTACTGGACATTTAACGGCGACGTTCCGGGCCGCATGATCCGCGTACGCGAAGGCGATACCGTGGAAGTCGAATTCTCTAACAACCCGTCTTCTACCGTACCGCACAACGTTGACTTCCACGCTGCAACCGGTCCAGGCGGTGGTGCAGAAGCCAGCTTCACTGCTCCGGGCCGTACTTCTACATTCAGCTTCAAAGCCCTGCAACCCGGTCTGTATATCTACCACTGTGCCGTTGCCCCTGTCGGTATGCACATTGCCAACGGTATGTACGGTCTGATTTTGGTTGAACCTAAAGAAGGTCTGCCTAAAGTGGACAAAGAGTTCTACATCGTACAAGGCGACTTCTACACCAAAGGTAAAAAAGGTGCGCAAGGCCTGCAACCGTTCGATATGGACAAAGCCATCGCCGAGCAACCTGAATACGTTGTATTTAACGGTCACGTAGGCGCTATCGCCGGCGACAACGCCTGAAAGCCAAAGCAGGCGAAACCGTTCGTATGTACGTGGGTAACGGTGGTCCTAACTTGGTATCTTCCTTCCACGTTATCGGTGAAATCTTCGATAAAGTTTACGTAGAAGCTGGCAAACTGATCAACGAAAACGTACAAAGTACCCTGATTCCTGCCGGTGGTGCAGCGATTGTCGAATTTAAAGCCGACATCCCGGGCAGCTACACTGTGGTTGACCACTCTCTCTTCCGTGCGTTCAACAAAGGTGCTTTGGGTCAATTGAAAGTAGAGGGCGCAGAGAACCCTGAAATCATGACCAAAAAACTGGAAGACAAAGCCTATGTAGGTAGCGGTGCAGCTTCAGCTCCTGCCGCTTCTGCTCCAGCTGATTCAGCAGCGCCTGCTTCCGCAGCATCTGCAGGTAAAGGCGGCTACTAATCCAGTCATCTCGGCATAGAAATAGAAAAAAGCCACTGCTGTTCCGGCTGATGCAAGGACAACAGTGGCTTTCTTCCACGACCAATCGAAAGATTGGTTTTTCAGACGACCTCTCAAGCATCGAAGGTCGTCTGAAAAACCGGTTTCAAGCATTCACGAACCCGACAAGCCAAAAGCACAATAATCAGACGGCTTCTGAGGATTTTTATCCGGTTTCGCTATATAATCAAAGCCTAATAATCCCCGTATTCAGATTAGAAAGCCCGTTATGAAACTCATACCACTCATCGCCCTATTTACCCTTGTCGCAAGCGGCAGTGCAGCGGCGGCCGAAATGGCAAAAGTTGAAGGCGGCAGCTACCGCCCGCTCTATCTGAAAAAAGAGACAAACCTCATCAAAGTCAAACCTTTCCAAATCGACAAGTACCCCGTTACCAATGCCGAATTTGCAGAGTTTGTCAAAAAACATCCCCAGTGGCAAAAAGGTAAAGTCAGTTCCAAACAAGCCGAACCTACCTACCTGAAACATTGGGTTAAAACCGGCAGCAACAGCTACGCGCCCAAACCCAACGAACTGAAACATCCGGTAACCAACGTATCTTGGTTTGCCGCCAATGCCTACTGCACTTCACAAGGCAAACGTCTGCCGACTATAGACCAATGGGAATTTGCCGGACTCGCCTCCGCCACTCAGAAAAACGGTTCTGCCGAACCCGGCTACAACCGTACCATTCTTGACTGGTATGCAGACGGCGGCAGAAACGGCTTGCACGATGTCGGCAAAAGCAAACCCAACTACTGGGGCATTTACGATATGCACGGTCTGATTTGGGAATGGACGGAAGACTTCAACAGCAGCCTGTTGTCGTCAGGCAATGCCGATACGCAAATGTTTTGCAGCGGCGCATCCGTAGGTTCCAGCGATCCATCAAATTACGCCGCCTTCCTGCGCTACGGCATACGCACCAGCCTGCAATCGAAATACGTCCTGCACAACTTGGGCTTCCGTTGCGCCTCGAAATAACCGGTTTCATCACCAAAGCAGCTTTGGCGGTACTGAAAGGTATCGCCTTTTTTTTGAGTTTGAGGTTAATTTGAAAATAGCGAATGGACAAAACCTCTTGTCTAACAAATTTAGCATGACCAAGTTTCTAACGGATTGAATATTCCAAGCAACTGGTCTATCTCTATACCTCTTCCTAATTTTCATTAATATAATGGATTAAATTTAAACCAGTACGGCGTTGCCTCGCCTTGCCGTACTATTTGTACTGTCTGCGGCTTCGTCGCCTTGTCCTGATTTAAAGTTAATCCACTATAAATATGCCTGCAAACCAAAAGGTCGTCTGAATGTTTTGAACTGGCCCCCAAATCTTGGACACTCATAAAAGCCTTTTCAGGCACTCTGTGCAAGCTGGGTTCTGTATGCGACAGGACTCAGCTTTTTCAATTTCAAACTGCAACGCTCCCGGTTGTAGTAATCCATATAGTCATCTATCTGCTTCATCAATTCGTCCACCGTCAATTCTCCTGCGTTATAGAAACACTCCGTCTTCAACACCGCAAAGAAGCTTTCCATCGGCGCATTGTCCCAGCAGTTCGCCTTACGCGACATGCTTTGAACCATGGAATGCTCCGCAAGCAATTCCCTATACCCCGCCGTACGGTACAGCACACCTTGATCCGAATGAAGCATCGTTCCTTTATCAGTCAGACGGGGGGCGGCTTTTTCGAGCATTTCCTTCACCATTTCGCTGTCGGCTCTGCGGCTCATGGCGTAGGCGGCGATCTCGCGGTTGAACAAGTCCAAGATTGGCGAGAGGTACAGTTTGCCGTCCTTCCCTTTGAGTTCGGTAACGTCGGTCAGCCATTTTTCGTTGGGCTTTCGGGCTTTGAACCGGCGTTTGAGGAGGTGTTCCGATATCTCGCCCATGGCGGGATGGCGGTAGGCTTTTTTCGCCCGTATGAGGGCTTTCAGTTCCAACTGCTTCATCAGCCGCGCCGCTTTTTTGCGGTTCCAACCCAATGCTGCGGCAATGCGCCTTTGCCCGTAGCGTCCTTTATGCCGCCGGTAGGTTTCGACAAGGAGGGCTTTGTCGGCTGCGTCGGGGTCGGGTCGGTCTTGGTGGTGGTAGTAAAAGCTGCTTTTGGGCAGGTTTGCGATGTGCAGCAGGTATTTGAGCGGGTGTTGCGCCCTCAGTGTTTGGACGGTTTGGCTTTGTCCTTTTCGGTCTGCTTTTGGCTGAGGGCTTTTAACTCCTTTAGGTAGGCGACCTCTGCGCGCATATAGCACAACTCTTCAATAAGCTCTGCCTGTGTTTTTTCTTGGTCGGGTTTGTCGGCGATGAAGGGGTTTTTGCGGTGGTCGGTCATGGTTTTAGATTGGGGATGTTCGAGTGCGCCGATGCCGCCTTCCTGATAGGCGCGTATCCATCGCCGCAGGTGGGTTCGGGAGATGCCGTAGTGGTCTGCGGTACGCTGTTGGCTGCGTATGTGCAGGTAGCGGAGTACGGCTTGGTATTTGAAGTGTAATGTATATTTGCTCATAAAAAAACTGCACCTTGTGAGTTGGAGGGGATGTGTCCAACTTTTGGGGTGCAGTTCATTTTTCAGACGACCTTTATTCATGTCTATCAAGCGGACTGTATCGGGATGATACGGTTTTGACTGCGTTTGGCACCGCCTTCGCAATAGTTGGTTTTGACGTATTCTTCGACAATTTCCAAGAATTCGGCGGCGATGTTATCGCCTTTTAAAGTCACTTTACGCTCCCCGTCAACATAAACCGGGGCAACAGGGGTTTCGCCGGTTCCAGGCAGGCTGATGCCGATGTCTGCCAGTTTGCTTTCGCCCGGCCCGTTAACGACACAGCCCATGACGGCAACGTTTAAAGATTCCACACCGGGGTAAACAGTGCGCCATACGGTCATTTTTTGGCGAAGGTAATTTTGTACGTCTTGGGCAAGCTCTTGGAAGACTGTACTGGTAGTACGTCCGCAGCCTGGACAGGCGGTAACCATGGGGGTAAACGAGCGCAGGCCCATGGTTTGTAGAATTTCCTGACCGACAATGACTTCCTGCGTGCGCGAGCTGCCGGGTTCGGGGGTAAGAGAAATGCGGATCGTGTCACCGATGCCTTCTTGAAGCAGTACGGCCAAGGCAGCGGTAGAAGCAACAATGCCTTTGCTGCCCATGCCTGCTTCCGTCAAGCCTAAGTGGAGCGGATATCGGCAGCGACTGCCCAGCTCGCGGTAAACCTGAATCAAATCTTGAACGGAGCTGACCTTGCACGACAAGATGATTTTGTTTTCAGGCAAACCTAATCGGACGGCTTTTTCAGCAGATTCCAACGCCGAAATAATCAAGGCTTCTTTCATGATTTCTTCAGGCGGTTTGGGCGATGAGGACGCCAGATTGGCATCCATCATGCGCTTGGCGAGACTTTGGTCAAGCGAACCCCAATTAACGCCGATGCGGACAGCTTTATTGTTTTCGGCGGCAGTCCGAATCATATAAGCAAATTTTTCATCGCCTTTTGCGCCTTTGCCGACATTGCCGGGGTTAATACGGTATTTGGACAAGGCTTTGCCGCACTCGGGAAATTCTGCCAACAGACGTTCGCCATTGAAATGGAAGTCGCCAATCAGCGGGGTGGTGTAACCCATGTCGTCCAAACGCTGGCGGATTTCGGCAACTTTGGAGGCGGCTTCCGGGCTGTTGACGGTAATGCGCACCATTTCTGAGCCTGCATCGCTCAGTTCTTTGACTTGCAGGGCGGTTGCTTCCGCATCTGCAGTGTCAGTATTGGTCATCGATTGAACGACAACGGGTGCGTCTGAACCGACGATGAGATGATCGATTTGTACTTGATGGGTTCGGCGGCGTTTGGGTGTGTTCATCTTTATTTTTTTCCTGCTACAAATGAAGCGGATTTTTCACCGGCGGCGCGGTATTCTGCCAGATTGATGGTTGTCCCGCCATAATTGGCTTGTGCACCCTGTGGCAATACCGATCCAGACATTGTAGGGCGCACCGCCTTTAAAACGCCTTTCGCTTCCTGCGGGAATGATCCGGCTGAAAATCATGGTACCTTTCTTGTCGGTGATAATCAGATTGCTTCGGTATTGGACTTTAATCCAAAGCTCGTCTGAATCGACTTTGACTTCAGGTGCGGATGCCGCTGCTTCGGATGCGGCGACACTTGAAGCTGCTTTTTCGGCATTGGATATTTCTTGTTTGCCGTTTTCTGCCATATTGGAAACGACAACATTTTCTTTTTTCAAATCCGGCGTCTGCATACTGTTGCGTACTGCATCGCTGTTTTGTGCGACTTGTTGTTCGTTTTCATGATTGGACTTGCTTTGCCAAACATAAATACCGCCGCCAAGCAGGATGAGCGCCGCCATGCCCAAAACCCATTTGGGAAAGCCGACTTTTTCACCATCTTGGTAGTTTAAGCCGGTATTTTGTTTGCGGTCTACCAGATAGACATGGTCTTCTTCCGGCGCGGAAATGGCTTTCAGACGACCTGTAATGGTTGTTTCATCGATTTTCAATAGACGGGCATAAGAACGCAGATAGCCCATAACGAAGACCAATCCTGAAAAGAAAGAATAGTCTCCTTTTTCAAGTGCTTCAATTTGTTCGGCAGACAGTTTCAACCGTCTCGCTACTTCGTCAATATCCCAACCTGATTTTTGTCTGAGTTGTCCCAGCTCATCACCCAATGATTTGGCAGCTTGAATGTCGTATTCGTTTTTCTTTTGATTTTCCATGTAGTTACTTACCTGTGGTTACTGCCTGTAATTGTTCCGAGTAGGGGAAGTTTGCCCTTAACTGGGCTTCGTATTCGTAGGCTGCCTGGCTATTGCCCAAAGCGGTCGCCAATTTCCAACCCAGCAGCAAATCATCTGCTTGCAAGACATCGACTTTGCTTTGGTATTGACGGAAATAATAGTCCGCTTCGTTTAAATTGCCTGCCAGCATTTGGTTCTTGCCAATTCTTTAAACGCAGGCGGGAATTGAGGTTGCGCAGCCAAAGAGCGTTCGAGATAAGCTTCTGCCAGCGAATATTGGCCCATCTTCGCGCTGCAAATGCCCTTGTTGAGGTTGGCGATAAACGGAGAAGGATAAGTCGGATCGGCCAGAGCTTTGTCAAAATAACTGATGGACTGGGCAGGATTATTCATCTCGCTGCACAAGAACCAGCCGTAGTTATTATTGATTTCCGCATTGTCAGGCTTCAAGGATAGGGCTTTTTGGAAGCTTTCCTGCGCCTTGTCGCGTACTTTGAGATATTGATAGATTTGTGCGCGAACCAGCCATGCATCTTCATTGCTGCTGTCTGCTTTCAATGCTTCTTCAATGCTTACCGTTGCTTGACGGTAATCACCCCCGCGCATGTATTCGATAGCCAACTGGGTTTTGATATTGGCGACCTGTGTCGCACGTTCCGCTCTGCTTGGACCTTTCGGGCCGGCACATGCGCCCAAAACCAAAGTTAAAATAATGGGTTGCCAAATGTTCAGTTTCATAATCAGCTCTGTTGTTCGACCAAAATCTGCTGCCATTTTTGTTGGCGGCGTGTTTTATCTTGTACTTGTCCTGCCAATTGACCACAAGCCGCGTCAATATCGTCGCCACGCGTTTTGCGGACGGTTACCACGAATCCTGCCTGCTGCAAAATATCGCGGAAAACGCGGATATTTTCATTGGTAGAGCGTTCGTAGCCGGAATTTGGGAAGGGATTGAACGGAATCAGATTGAATTTGCACGGTACGTCTTTTACCAGTTCAATCAGTTCGCGCGCATGTTGCGCTTTATCATTGATTCCGTCCAACATAACATATTCAAAAGTAATGAAATCTCTTGGTGCTTTGACCAAATAACGTTGACATGCCGCCATCAATTCTTTCAACGGATATTTTTTATTCAGCGGAACGATTTGATCGCGTACTTCGTCATTGGAAGCATGAAGGGACACTGCCAGCGCAACAGGCATCGCATCGCGCAGCCTGTCCATTTGCGGCACCATACCCGATGTGGAAACGGTAACGCGACGGCGGCTTAGTCCGTAGCCATGATCGTCCAACATGATACTCAGCGCAGTAACGACATTATCAAAGTTCGCCATCGGCTCGCCCATGCCCATCATCACCACATTGGAGATCACACGTTCGTTCCTCGGTGTAACGCCCATCGCTTTGTTTGCCCACCACAATTGCCCGATAATTTCGGCAGTAGTCAGATTACGATTGAAACCTTGACGGCCGGTAGAGCAGAAAGTGCATTCCAATGCGCAGCCGACTTGCGAGGAAATACACAATGTACCGCGTTCTGCTTCGGGAATAAACACCGTTTCCACGCCGTTGCCCGTTCCTACATCCAGCAGCCATTTGCGCGTACCGTCGGTGGATTCTTGCGCCATCATCAGTTTGGGCACATCCACGCTTGCCTGTTCGTTGAGTTTCAGGCGCAGGGATTTTGCCAAATCGGTCATTTCATCGAAACTTTGCGCACCGGCTTGGTGGATCCAGCGCATGACTTGTTTGGCGCGGAACGGTTTCACCCATTTCGGCAAAATGATGGGTCAGTCCGTTTAAATCGTAATTCAGCAGATTGGTTTTCATGTGGTTTATTTCTTGGTAAAGCTTTTGAATAAAGGCTGCCGTAATAAGTCTTGTAAATCTGGCGGATTAGGGCGTTGCATAGTGGGTTTGAACATGTCCTGAATCTTGTTGAGCAAACAGCTTTTATTTCCAAGCTCCTTCTATCATATTTTCAGACGACCCCCATTTTAGAAAGGTCGTCTGAAAACAGATTGAGGCAAACAATATCGACAAAACCGTCCAAACGCCCAAACCGGTCGGACGCTCGAACGGCATTCGTCGTTAACGCGGGCAGATTTCGCTTTGGCTGAAGAAGTAGGCAATCTCGATTGCTGCGTTTTCCAGACTGTCAGAGCCGTGTACAGCGTTTACGCTGAGAGATTCGGCAAAATCGGCACGTATCGTACCGGGAGCGGCTTCCGCAGGGTTAGTCGCGCCCATCAGCTCACGGTTTTTTGCAACGGCATTTTCACCTTCCAGCACCTGAATCATGACGGGACCGCTGGTCATAAAGGCAACCAAACTGTCGTAAAAAGGACGCTCTTTGTGCACAGCATAAAACTCTTGGGCTTCGCGCACGCTGAGGTGCTTCATTTTAGCGGCGACAATACGCAGTCCGTTATCTTCAAAACGGCTGTAAATTTTGCCGATTACATTTTTACCTACAGCATCGGGTTTAACGATGGAGATCGTGCGCTCAATAGCCATATTATGTCCTTGTTTTTATTGCGTTGTGCAATAGTCTGAGGTTGAGGAAAATGAACTGCTATTTTATCAAATTTCAGTTTACTTTGGGAAAAGCCGCACTTTTTTCTTCGCCTCAACCTTATTTTTTCAACGTCAGATGCGGCTGTTCCAAATAAACTTCCGATTGCATTTCCACCATACGGCTGGCAGTGCGGGTAAATTCTTCGGCAAAATCGCCCTCGACATAAATATCGTTTACGCCTACCGCACTGGTTGCACAGAGTTTCACTCGAAAATCGTACAGTACGTCGATCAACCATGTAAGTCGTCGCGCTTCGGCTTTTTCCTGCGGTGTCAGACGTTCCAATCCTGATACGAACACCATTTCATAATGTTCGGCTAAATAGAGGTAATCCGCTTGCGAACGCGGGCCAAAGCATAAAGCGCGGAAATCGAACCAAATGGCGCGGTCAGATTGAGCTGTATGCGGAATTTCGCGCCCGTGTATCACGCTGACGCCGGGGTTCAATTCGGAAATTCCCGCCATTTCTTTAAATAAAGCAGCCAATTTCTGCTCGTTTTCTTCATTATTGGGAACGAAGAAAATTTCGGCAGGACGTAAAGTGCGCAGACGGTAGTCTTCTCCGCCGTCAACATTTAAGACGGTCAGGCTGGATTCAATCAGCGCAATGGTCGGCAGAAAACTGCTTCTGTTTTGACCTTGGGGATAAAGCTCGGACGGGGCGTAGTTAGAAGTTGCCACCAAAACCACGCCTTCGCTCAACAAGTTTTCCAGCAGGCGACCCAGAATCATCGCATCTGCAATATCGCTGACGTGGAATTCGTCAAAACACAATACACGGGTCTCTTTGGCGATCTCGGCAGCTACTGCTTTTAAAGGATTGGCTTCGCTTTTCAAGTCTTTCAAACGCTTATGGATTTCCGCCATAAAAGCATGAAAGTGGACGCGGCGTTTGCGACGGTATGGCAAGCAGCCGAAAAAAGCGTCCATCAAAAAACTTTTGCCACGACCCACACCGCCATAAAAATACAAACCTTTCGGCACTTGAGGAGAGCGCAGGCTGCGTCCTAGGAAACGGTTGCGTTTGCGTTTGAACATCATCAGTTCCGTCCACAAACGATCCAAATATTCAATCGCACGCGCTTGTGCTTCATCGCGGATGAAATTCGGTTGTTCGGCTGCCGCCTGATACCAAGTCAGCGGGCTGTGGTTCTCAAACGGAGGGGCGACAAACAGTTGACCTCTATCACTCATATCTGACCTTTATTATGTTTTTGGGTTTGACAATTATAGTGGATTAACTTTAAACCAGTACGTCGTTGCCTCGCCTTGCCGTACTATCTGTACTGTCTGCGCTTCGTCGCCTTGTCCTGATTTAAAGTTAATCCACTATACGTTTTATCAACGGGCAATCATTAAAAGAAACGTATTATAGATGATTTCAGACGACCCTATGAATTTTCCATTACAAATTCCGCCCAAATTACGAAGACAATAGCGAACCATATTTTCAGACAACAAAAACGCCGCATTTCTGCGGCGTTCGTTTACTCAGGTTTAGTTGGCATTTTCTTGTAAAGCCAAGTCCACACGTTCGCGCAATTCCTTGCCGGGCTTGAAGTGAGGGACGTGTTTTTCAGGCACTTCCACACGTTCGCCGGTTTTGGGGTTGCGGCCAATACGGGCTGGGCGATGGTTCAAATCGAAGCTGCCGAAGCCACGGATTTCAATACGCTGACCGCGAGCCAGCGAGCGGGTCATGGTGTCAACCAAAACCTTTACGCTGTATTCGACGTCTTTTGCCAGCAATTGGTTACCGTTTCTCGGCAAAAACTTCTGCCAAACGAACCATTAATTCAGACTTCGTCATGTCTGCAACCTTATTCTTGGTCGCCGGACAGTTTGGCTTTCAGCAAGTCGCCGAGGCTGGTAGTACCTGCGCTGGCGGTTGCAGCAGCGTTGACTGAATTCAGAGCTTCGCGGTTTTCTTTAGCGTCTTTGGCTTTAACAGACAGGCGGATGCTGCGGTTTTTGCGGTCGACGGTTACGATAACGGCTTCAACCTCATCACCTTCTTTCAGTTTGGTGGTCAGGTCTTCAACGCGGTCGGCTGCGAATTCGGAAGCAGGCAGGTAGCCTTCTACTTCGTCAGACAGGGCAACAACGGCACCTTTGGCGTCAACAGATTTCACAGAACCTTTAACCAAAGAACCTTTGTCGTTTACGCTGATGAAGTTACCGAAAGGATCGCCTTCCAGCTGTTTGATGCCCAAAGAGATGCGCTCTTTGTCAACGTCGATTGCCAATACAACGGCTTCAACCTCTTCGCCTTTTTTGTATTTGCGTACAGCTTCTTCGCCGGCTTCAGTCCAAGACAGGTCAGACAGGTGAACCAGACCGTCGATACCGCCAGGCAGACCTACAAATACGCCGAAGTCAGTGATGGATTTAACCGCACCGGAGATTTTGTCGCCTTTGTTGTGGTTGGCAGCAAATTCTTCCCAAGGATTGGCTTGGCATTGTTTCATACCCAAAGAGATACGGCGGCGGTCTTCGTCGATTTCCAGGATCATTACTTCAACTTCGTCGCCCAATTGTACGACTTTGCTTGGGTGTACGTTTTTGTTGGTCCAATCCATTTCGGAAACGTGTACCAAACCTTCGATGCCTTGTTCGATTTCAACGAACGCACCGTAGTCGGTCAGGTTGGATACTTTACCGAACAGACGGGTGCCTTGTGGGTAACGACGGGTCAGGCCGCTCCAAGGATCTTCGCCCAATTGTTTCATACCCAGAGAAACACGTTGTTTGTCTTGGTCGAATTTCAAGACTTTGGCTTCAACTTCTTGACCAACTTCCAAGACTTCGCTCGGGTGTTTCACACGGCGCCATGCCAGGTCGGTGATGTGCAACAGGCCATCGATGCCGCCCAAGTCAACGAATGCACCGTAGTCGGTGATGTTTTTAACGATACCTTTGATGATAGAGCCTTCTTGCAGGTTTTCCAGCAGGGCTTTGCGCTCTTCACCCAAAGTAGCTTCCAAAACGGCGCGGCGGGAAACCACGACGTTGTTACGTTTTTTGTCCAGTTTGATGACTTTGAATTCGATTTCTTTGCCTTCAAAGTGGGAAGTGTCTTTAACGGGACGTACGTCAACCAAAGAACCCGGCAGGAATGCGCGGATGCTGTTGATCATAACGGTCAGGCCGCCTTTGACTTTGCCATTGATAACGCCGGACAGGATGTCGCCGTTTTCCATCGCTTCTTCCAAAGCGATCCAGTCGGCAGCACGTTTGGCTTTTTCGCGGGACAGTTTGGTTTCGCCGAAGCCGTTTTCAACAGATTCGATGGTAACGGTAACGAAATCGCCAACTTTAACTTCAATCTCGCCCTGAGCGTTTTTGAATTCAGCAACGTCAATCAGAGATTCTGATTTCAGACCTGCGTTTACAGTAACGAAGTTTTGATCAATGCCGACTACTTCGGCAGTAATCACTTCACCTGGGTTCATCTCTTGCAGGGTAAAGCTTTCTTCAAGCAGCTGGGCAAAATTTTCCATAGTCATATATACTCTTTTCGGTACACCGCCAAGGGGTGCGGGGTAGGTTGGAGAATGCCTGCCGCCCTTGGCACGACAGGCTTTGAAAATAAATATTTCAGACGACCTTCGGATGCTCCAAAGGTCGTCTGAAACGAAACGCAGGGATTATACCCTAAATTTTAAACTTTATGATACCAATCAAGCACTTTTTTTACAGCTTCTTCGATACTCAGCCCGCTCGTATCCAAAAGCTCGGCATCGGGGAGCTGCTTTAAGGGCGCGACACTGCGGCGGCGGTCAGCTTCGTCCCGTGCTTCAATGTCCGACAAAATCCGTTCAAATTCCAAGCCTTCGCACGGAATGCCAATTTGTTTGGCGCGGCGTTCCGCCCGTATTTTCGCACCTGCGGTCAGGAAAATCTTTAACGCCGCATCAGGGAAAACAACCGAACCCATATCGCGCCCGTCGGCGACCAAACCTTTTTCCGTCAGAAAATCACGCTGCCGCTGCAAAAGCGCGGCGCGCACTTTCGGCAACTGCGCCACTGCAGACGCGCCCATACCGATTGCTTCGCTGCGGATTTGCCCAGAAACGTCTTCATCTTCCAAAAAAACCTGAGACCCTTCAAAACGGGCAGGCAGATTTTCCGCCAATGCGGCAACCGCCTCTTCATCGCTCCATTCCACATCCCGTTTCTTCGCATACAGCGCAGTCAGGCGGTATAACGCGCCGGAGTCCAGATAATCAAATCCCAAAGCCTGAGCGACACGGGAAGCGACCGTACCTTTTCCCGACGCGCTGGGGCCGTCTATGGCGATGACTTTTTGTTTGGTATTCATATTTTAACTTTCTGAATAATGTAGGAGGTCGTCTGAAAACAGATACACCGGAAATATCTTAAACTTTTGCGAATATACAGGTAATGGTTAAAGTTCCAGGACGACCTGGAATTTTACGGGGATAATGTTAAAAAGCAAATCTAACTATTCACCAGTTACTTCACCAAAAAAGGTCGTCTGAAAGCCCTATTTTTGGTTTTCAGACGACCTTTCTATCTATTCCTTTTTAAGCCAACAACTCCTGCCAGCGTTTCACTTGGAAGCGCACTTGCTCCGGCGCGGTTCCGCCCAAGTGGTTGCGCGCGTTCAGACTGCCTTCGGGTGTCAGTACGCCGTACACGTCGTCTGAAATCAGATCGCTGAAGCCTTGCAGAACTTCGAGCGGCAGTTCGCTCAAATCAACCCCCGCTTGGTCGGCGTGGCGCACGGCTTGAGCGACGACTTCATGGCTGTCGCGGAAAGGCATGCCTTTTTCACCAAGTAATCCGCCAAATCGGTGGCAGTGGCGAAGCCCTGCATCACGGCGGCGCGCATATTGTCGGGTTTGACGGTCACGCCGCGCATCATATCGGCGTAAATCCGCAGGGTGTCGATGAGCGTGTCGGCGGTGTCAAACAGCGGTTCTTTGTCTTCCTGATTGTCTTTGTTGTACGCCAAGGGCTGCGATTTCATCAGGGTAATCAAGCCGATAAGGTGTCCGATGACTCGACCGGATTTGCCGCGCACGAGTTCGGGCACGTCGGGATTTTTCTTCTGCGGCATGATGGATGAACCTGTGCAGAAACGGTCGGCGATGTCGATAAAACCGAAACGCGGACTCATCCACAAAATCAATTCTTCAGACAGGCGGCTCAGGTGGATCATAATCAGCGAGGCGGCGGCGGTGAACTCGACGGCAAAATCGCGGTCGGATACGGCATCAAGCGAGTTTTGGCAGATTTGTTCAAAGCCCAGCAATTCGGCGGTGATTTCTCGCTGAATCGGATAGGTCGTACCGGCAAGGGCGGCTGCACCGAGCGGCATACGGTTGACGCGTTTGCGACAGTCGGTCATGCGTTCGAAATCGCGCCCGAGCATTTCGACGTAGGCGAGCATGTGGTGTCCGAAGCTGACGGGTTGGGCGACTTGCAGATGGGTAAAACCGGGCATGACGGTTTCGGCGTTTTGTTCCGCCAAATCAACCAAAGCCGTTTGCAGGCTTCGAATCAGGTCTTGAATAACGGTAATCTGATCACGCAGCCAAAGGCGGATGTCGGTAGCGACTTGGTCGTTGCGGCTGCGACCGGTGTGCAGGCGTTTGCCGGCGTCACCGATTTTGTCGGTCAGACGGCGTTCGATGTTCATGTGGACATCTTCCAAATCCAGCGACCAAGAAATAGTACCGTCCTTGATTTCTGCTATAATCTCCGCCATTCCCTGACGGATCGCCGCCAAATCTTCTTCACTCAAAACACCTGATTGAACAAGCATTTGCGCGTGCGCCAGCGAACCCTGAATGTCCCACTCGGCAAGCCGTTTATCGAAATCGATCGAACCGGTGTATTTTTTTACCAGTTCGGAAACAGGCTCGTTGAAACGGCCAGACCAGGTTTTGTCCTTACTCATGGTTTCATCCTCAGATAAAATAACAGAGCCGCTAAGGCTCGTATAAACGCATTAAAAGAAAACGGTTGGAAATATTTTATGTCTATTATACGTCAAATCAACAATACATTCGCCGCCCCCGACCTACGCAATTCCGCGACAGTCGTGCGCCTTTTGATTATTGTCTTGGGCAGTCTGTTTTTTCTGCCCTTAATCAGCGATTCCTCACTCTCCTATTCCGCAGAAATTTACCATCACTCCAAATGGATTTTCCCCGTACTTTTGGGTATTTTGATCAAAGCCTATTTCGTCAATATATTCGTACCTTCCATCAAAGAAGCACCCTACGGCGTCATCATTACCTATCTTTTGAACCTGTCGATATTTGTGATTGTTGATTTTGTCGTTTTAAAAACGAATGGCAGATCGCTGTCGCAACATTTTTTCCTGTTCAACCTGTTCCTGCTCGGGCTGATGTATTACGAAGCTTCGCGCCGGAACGGCCTTGCGCCTTCGGTTTCCGAAGCCCGCCTCAGCGCGTTGACCGCCCGCATCCGCCCGCATTTCCTGTTCAACAGCCTCAATGCCGCCATCAGCCTGATCCGCCTGCGCCCGTATGACGCGGAAACCCTGTTGGAAAACCTCGCCAACCTCTTCCGCGCCCAACTGCGCGACGGCAGCCAAAGCAGTACTTTAGGACAGGAAATCGAGTGGGCGCAAGAATACATCGCCATCGAACAAATCCGCATGGGTCATATGCGCGTACAGGTTATGTGGCAGCACCAAGCACCCGATGACGCGGAAACGCCGCACCTCCTGCTCCAACCCCTTTTGGAAAACGCGGTCTTCCACGGCGTCGAATCGACCCACCGCCCCGGCATGATTACCGTGTTTACCAAGCTCAACAAATCATCCATCTACATCCGCATCGAAAACCCGTACACCCCGCCCGAAAGCAGCGAAAACGCCAAACCGCACAAAGGCAACTCAATGGCATTGCACAACCTCAAAGAACGCCTGACGCTGATGTACGACAACGATGCCAAAATCCAAAGCCGCCAACTCGACGGCATTTTCCGCGTCGACATCCGCCTGCCTTACCGCAAAAAAGCGTCTGATGTGAACAGACTGTTCGGTTGAGAAAACATCGCCGAATATAACAACAAAGGTCGTCTGAAAACCTGATTGCGAAGGGTTTTCAGACGACCTTTTTGTTTTGATAGCCTTGATTTATGCCACAGGCGGCATTTGGGCGGCGATTTCCTGCATCCATACCGTGGTTTCAGCGAAAGCGGGGCGGGCGAGATGTTTGGCGGCGTAGCGTTGCAATACGTCGGTTTCATCGGCGGGCAATACTTTCCAATTTTGCGTTAAGTGCAGAATCAGTGCGGAGCAGTACAAATCCATCGCGGTAAAGCTGTTGCCGACGATGTAGTCGCGGTTTTTCAAGTGTTCGCGCAATGTGTTCCATGCGGTACCAAAATCGCCGTAACCGATTTGGCGGCGGCACTCGGGTGTATCGACCGGCAGGTTGTGCAGTTTGTTGAAGCCTGCGTATTCGAGGTGCATCAATATGCACATCCAGCGGTAGTATTCGCCGCGCTCCACCGTACCTGCGGCGGGGATGAGGTGTTTGTCAGGGAATTGTTCCGCCAAAAAGGTAATAATGGCGGTCGATTCGGTCAGTACGGCATCACCGAATTTGAGCGCGGGGACTTGGCCTTGTGGATTGATGGCGAGATATTCGGCGGATTTCATTTGCGTGCCGAACTGGACGGGAACGACGGTGTATTCCGCGCCGCATTCTTGAGCATCCATACGACGTATCTGCCGCGTGAAAAGGGATGGGTGTAGAGCGTGATGTTTTGCATGTTTTATCCTTTACACGATGAATGGTTTTGGCAAAACCCACAGCGGGTTTTCAGACGACCTCATCAATAGGCAATGCTTTTTGCTGCTTCGTTCAAACCGTTTTCCAAAGATTCCAGCATGGCGGTATAGCCGTCGCCTTGTTGAGGGGTGGTAACGTCAAACGGTTTGTTGCGCCCGTCCGGCCATAAGGCGTAGCCGCTGACGGTGGTTTGCCCCTGATAGCTGCCTTGGAAAGCTTCGATATAGATTTTCAGGGTTTGGCTGCTTTGGCTGCGCGAGGCGGGAACGAAAGTATGGCGCGGGTTGAGGCGGTTGAGTTTGTTGCTGAAGTTCGCCGCTAACGCGCCGTCGAGCGGTGCCGCCCAAAGGTGGTTCTTCGCCAAATTCACATGATACGCGTCGGTTTGGTAAACGAGGCCGCCGTTGGCGAGCGGTTCGGCAAGGTTAACTTTGACCGCGATTTCGCTGCCTTGCGCCGCCGGTCGGATGTATTGGCTGTCGGGCAGGACGAAATATTGCGGGCTTTGCGCGGTGCCGCAGGCGGCAAGCGTCAGGGCGGCGGCAATCGGGAAGAGGCGCATTATCGGCTTCCTTTCGGGATGGGGTCTTTGCTGCTGCTGTTGAAAATCAGCGCGTTCGGTTTTTCTTTCAAAGTATTAATGACGGGTTGTACGTCTCTGAGGGTTTTGTCCAGGCTTTGCAGGGTGTTTTGTACGTCGCCGTAGATGGGCGATTGCGGCGATACGCCTTGCAGGGTCTGGCGCAACTCTTTCAGGGTTTGGTTCAGCTCGTTGGGGATGTTTTGCGTTTGCGGTTTGCCGACCAGTTTGTCAATGGAGCTTAAAGCGGCATTGGCAGATTTGAGGGTGGATTTGAGTTCGGCAAGCGAACCATTCAACCCGGCAACGGTTTTATCCAAAGGCAGGTTGTTGAATTTCTCGAGCAAATCCGCCACTTTTGCCTGCAAATCGTCCAAACCGCCGCCTTGTGTGGCAATGACGGTATCGCCTGCGTAAACGGTGTGCGGTCGCAGCTTGGGCGAAGACGAAGGCTGATCGTTCAACTCGATCATTTGCTGCCGGTCAGCAGATTGTTGCTGGAGATGGTGGCGGTCAGACCTTTGCCCAAAGCCGCTTGGAATTGTTGTTTCCAGTGTTCTTTGCTTTGTTCGTCGGCATTGATTTCCATGCGCGACGGCTCGATGCGGATGCGCACGGGAATCCAGCCGTTTTCAAACAGATGCAGGCTGTCGTTTCGGTCGAAATAGGGAACGTCGGAAACCACGCCCACATTCAGCCCTTTATATTCGACGGGCGAACCTGCGGTCAGACCGCGCACGGATTGTTTGAAAAACGCGGTGTAGTACAACGAACGGTTATCGGGCAGGTTCGCCACTTCGCTGCGGCTGTCGTAAAGCGTGAAACTGTCTTCGCTCTTCACATTTTTGCTGTTTTTGGTTTTCGGCGAATCAAACGAAATCGCGCCGGAAAGCAACGCGGGCAGGGGAGCGGAATTGAGTTTCACGCCGCTGCCTGTGGTTTCGATATTGATGCCGCTCTCCAGCCAAAAGCGGCTTTCCGAATTAATCAGTTTGTCGTTCGGGCTTTGGATGAAGATGGTGTAATGCACGGTTTGGTCGGCAGGCTCGAAATGCGCGCTTTCTACCTGTCCGACCATAAAGTTTTCATAAAGTACGGGGCTGCTGACGTTGAGGATTTTGTCGTTTTGACCGACCAGCTTCAGGCGCAGGCCGCTTTGTCCGATGGCGGCAATCGGCGGGATGTCCTGCACTTCAAATACATCCTTCGTTTCATTGCTTTTGCCCGGCGTAAACGCGATATACGAGCCGGACAGCAGCGTGCTCAAACCGGTTACGCCGCTTTGGTCGATACGCGGTTTCACCACCCAAAACTGCGTATCGCTGCGGATGAGGTCTTTCGCATCGGCGTTAAGCTGGGCGGTGACTTCCACGCCTTTTTGGTCGTCGCGCAGCTTGATGCGGGTAACGTGTCCGACATCGACGTTCAACACTTTAATCACCGTATTGTTGACTTCAATGCCTTCCGCGCTGTCCATCAAAAGCGTGACGACCGGACCTCGGTTGCGGATGTCCTTTACCAGCAGCCAGCCGCCCGCAATCAGCGCAATCAGCGGAATCAGCCACACGATAGATGTGAAGACATTGGTTTTTTTGACACGCGCGGGTGCGCGATGTGTTTGAGAAGAATCGTGTTTTTTCATTGTTTCTGGTTATCGTCGGAATCAGGGTCGTCTGAAAGCTGTTGGTGCCTGTCCCAAATCAGGCGGGGGTCGAAATAATAGGCAGACAGCATGGTCAATACCACCACCAGGCAGAAATAAACCGCCGCCCCGCCGGGGACGACGCGCGCCATGTTGGTGTGGAACGAACTCATCAAAATAATAATCACAAAAATATCAATCATCGACCAGCGGCCGATGGATTCGGTAATCCGGTAAAGTACCGACATTTCGGCGCGCTCATCGGCGGTTTGAAATAAGCAGACGCAATCAAAACCGCCATCGCGATAATCTTCAATACCGGCACCAAAATACTCGCGCTGAAAATAATCACCGCAATCAGCCTGTCGCCGTCGTTCCACATATACACAATGCCGTTGAAAATCGTATTGACTTCCAGCGCGGTAGGGTTCGACGAAATCATAATCGGCAGAATATTTGCGGGGAAATACAGGATAAACGCCGCAATCAAAAACGCCAGCGAAATGCTCAGGCTTTTCGGGCGGCGGCGGTACAAATCCGCACCGCAGACCTCGCAAGGCTGCTCGTCTTTATCGCGGAAATACAGGCATCGGCTGCAACAGGTTTTGTCGTCGGATGCCGTTTGCACCGCATCCCCGCCCGTCAGTCTGTGTATTTTATAATAAACCCAATGTTGCGGAATCGAGACCGAAGTCCGAATCAGCATGACCGACAGCGCAAACATCAAATAAAACGCCGAGCCGAATTCTACCGCCGCCACGGACGAGAGCTTGATATACGCCACCAAAGTGGAAATAAAGAACACATCCACCATAATCGCATGGCGCAGTCTGACCAAAACCCGCGTCGCGAACCGCAGCGCAGGATACGCCCGCTCGCGCACCAACGCGGTATAAACGTACAAACAAAGCAGCAAAAACAATACCGGCGCGCCGAAAGTGAGGACGAACATCACTTCAGCCAGAAAACCGTAATCCTGATAAATCAAAAGCCGCATCATTTCCGGCAGCGACAGGACGGATGTTACGCCGAAGAGTTCCACGCGGATATAAACCATGCTGTACGCAAACGCCATCAAAATCAGCGAAGTGGTCGCGTAAGCCAGCGGTGCAACATAAGGATTGTTTTCCACCTCGACCACTTCATGATTGCACACCGGACAATGCGCCTCTGCCCCTGCCGCAGGCGCGGAATATCCATGCGGTTGCCGCAGTCCGGGCAATCCACCGTATGCGCCGGCAGCGATGCGTCGGGCAGGTAGGATTTATAACGCCACCAACGCGTATAGCTAGGAATCGGTTTCATGAAGAAAGGGAGACAGAAAAGTATATAGAAAGACTCAGCATTATAAGGGAAAACAGAAAGATAGCCTAACCTCACTAAATGTTAAGGCACCAAAAGGTCGTCTGAAAACATTGCTGTTTCTGCCTATATCCGATAAGCCAGAGCAAATCAAAACAGCAAATATCTACATTGTTACCACCACCCTCCCCTGCAATTATTTCACCCAAAAATGTGTGATTCAAAAATCTGAGCTACTTTTCCACAATAAAATAAAAGGTCGTCTGAAAATAAAATTTCAGACGACCTTTCAAGCATATAACCCGATTAACCCAAATCAAACGCTTTGTGCAGGACGCGGGTGGCGAGTTCCATGTATTTCTCGTCAATCAAGACGGAAACTTTGATTTCTGAGGTAGAAATCATTTGGATGTTGATGCCTTCTTCGGCGAGGGTGCGGAAGATTTTGGCGGCAACGCCGACGTGCGAACGCATGCCTAAGCCGACTGCGGAGACTTTGCACACGGTGTCGTCGCCGTCGATGGCGGCTGCGCCGATGCTGTCTTGCAGTTTGGTCAGGATTTCGATGGTTTGTTTGTACTCGCCGCGCGGTACGGTGAAGGAGAAATCAGTGGTGCCTTCGCTGCCGACATTTTGGATGATCATGTCCACTTCGATGTTGGCATCGGCAACCGCGCCTAAAATCTGATAGGCGACGCCGGGTTTGTCGGGTACGCCGCGCACGTTGATGCGGGCTTGGTTTTTATCGAATGCGATACCGGTTACGGCAGCTCTTTCCATGTTGTCGTCCTCTTCAAAGGTAATTAAAGTGCCGTTGCCGCCGTCTTGCAGGCTGCTCAGTACGCGCAGGCGCACTTTGTATTTTCCGGCGAATTCTACTGAACGGATTTGCAAAACTTTCGAACCGAGGCTTGCCAGTTCGATCATTTCTTCAAATGTAACCGTATCCATGCGGCGCGCTTCAGGTACGACGCGGGGGTCGGTGGTGTAAACGCCGTCTACGTCGGTATAGATTTGGCATTCGTCCGCTTTGAGGGCTGCGGCGAGCGCAACGGCGGAAGTGTCTGAACCGCCGCGTCCGAGCGTGGAAATATTGCCTTCGCTGCTGATGCCTTGGAAACCGGCAACGATGACGACTTTGCCTGCGGCGAGGTCGGCGCGCATTTTTTCGTCATCGATGCTTTCGATGCGGGCTTTGGTATGTGAAGTATCAGTTTTGAGGGCAACCTGCCAGCCGGTGTAGCTTTTGGCATCCACGCCGATGTCTTTCAATGCCATTGCCAAAAGGCCGATGGTTACTTGTTCGCCGGTAGCTAAGACGACGTCCAGCTCGCGCGGATCGGGATGCTCCTGCATTTCGTGCGCCAGCGCAACCAAGCGGTTGGTTTCGCCGCTCATGGCGGATACGACGACAACGATGTCGTGTCCTTCGGCGCGGGCTTTGGCGACACGTTTGGCTACGTTTTTAATGCGTTCGGGTGAGCCTACTGATGTGCCGCCGTATTTGTGTACGATTAACGCCATGTTTCGTGCTTTCTGTTTGAGATTGGTAGGGCAGCGTGGTGCTGCAAAGTCGGAATCTTCCCGCCTGTCTGAGCAGGTTTTCACGCTGTGGCAAAAGGCGGGCAAATCTTTGTGTATTTTACTGTCGTTTACATGAATTTCAAGGATAAATTGGATTTTGGCGACAAACAGGCCGTCGGATGTCGAAGGTCGTCTGAAAATATGGTTTCAGACGACTTTTTATTTCAAACCTAATAGTTGCATCTTGTTATATTTTTCTAATCAATCAGTACAAAATACTAGTTATTAAGACATATTTTATTTAAAAATATATTGTATTTGGACATCAGAAAACGGTATAGTATTGTTCGTTCAAATTCAAACAACAAACACACGAAAGGAATATTATTATTATGCAAATCAGCGCACGCAACCAATTCAACGGCATCGTTAAAGACATCCGCAACGGCGCGGTCAACAGCGAAGTAACCGTCTCCCTACCGACCGGACAGGAAATCGTAGCAGCCGTTACTTGCGAAAGCGTCAGCAACCTCGGCTTGGAAAAAGGCAAGGCCGTTGTGGTGCTGATTAAAGCGGGCAGCATCTTGATTGCCAACAATCTCGACAACATCAAACTTTCCGCGCGTAACCAATTGTCAGGCATCATCAGCCATATCGAACGCGGTTCGGTCAACAGCATCGTTGACTTGGACTTGGGTGATGGCTTGGCTTTGAGCGCGGGCATTACCATGAAAAGCAGCGATTTGCTGAATCTGGTACCCGGCCAAAAAGCAACGGCAATCTTCAAAGCAGGCGCCGTTATTTTGGGCGTATTGGCATAATCCGAACCGTCCGATTCCAAAAGGTCGTCTGAAACTTCAGGTTTCAGACGACCTTTTTATCATTTGCAGAATGCCGTTATCCGATAGGGCAGGATATTTTTAATGCGTTTTGCTGGTGCGCCGTCAACTCGGCAATGCCTTTGCGCCAACGCAATCAGTTTGCCCAATTCGTCCAAGCTGAACGGCGCGCCTTCCGCCGTGCCTTGGATTTCGATGATTTTGCCTGAAGCGGTCATGACTATATTGACATCACTGTCGCAGCCGGAGTCTTCCGGATAGTCCAAATCTAAAAGAGGCACGCCGTTCACTACGCCTGCGGATACGGCAGCAACGGCTTCGCGGACAGGGTTCTCATTGATGAGGTCGTCTGAAAGCAGCTTGTTGACCGCAATTTGCAGAGCGACGAATGCGCCGGTAATAGATGCGGTGCGTGTTCCGCCGTCTGCCTGAATCACGTCGCAGTCAATCAGGATTTGGCGTTCGCCCAGTTTTTCCATATCCACGACGGCGCGAAGCGAACGCCCGATAAGACGCTGGATTTCCTGAGTACGGCCCGATTGCTTACCCGCCGCGGCTTCACGGCGCATACGCGAGGCGGTGGACGCAGGCAGCATCCCGTATTCGGCTGTAACCCAGCCCTGCTCCTTGCCGCGAAGGAACGGCGGAACATTTTCGTCGATAGAAGCGGTGCAGATAACTTTGGTGTTACCGCATTCAATCAGGCACGAACCGTCGGCGTGCGGCAGAAAGTGCGGGGTGATTTTGATGTCGCGCAGGCTGTCGGCAGCGCGTGAAGTGCGGGTGTAATTGCTCATGATTTGTCCTTTGGGGAAGCGGTGAAAATTTGTAGTCGGTATTATACGGGATTCGGTGGAATGACTGTTTCTATCATAAAAAACCCTCCATTGCAGGAGGGGTTCATTTCAAATTTACAAGTAATTAGATAACTCTTTTAACATACTGACAAGCATCATAATGGTGAAGACTGATATTTCAATTGATATATTTGCGTTGCCGTGTGTATATGAAAATTTAATCATAATAAGCTATCAACTCCTAAGTTAATAAAAAACGAGAACCATAAGATTCTTGGCATAGTTTAAAGCTCTATTTGTTGATTATATGCAGATTCAAACAAATAAATATCCTTATAAAACAACAAACTAATAATTTATTTATTTTACCTATAAGGTAAGGTCATCTGAAAATATCCGTTTCTCTAAAAATCCAAGACTTTCAAGTTGATTTTAGCTTCTTATTTTTTGATTATATGCAGATTCACTCTCATCCAAGATAAAAGCGAACATTTGTGAGTTTTAATATTTGGTGGTCGTCTGAAATCAGTTTTCAGACGACCTCCGGCAAGAGAAGGATAGCTTGTTACCCTATATATGATATAGTCCCGCCACTTTCACTCGTATTTTGAAACGGAGTAAAACCATGACTAAACCCATCCATATACACAGTATGACCGGCTTTGCCAATGCCGCAGGCGAATGCGGCGGCAAGCGCGTGAACTTGGAAATCCGCGCGGTGAACCACCGTTATCTGGATGTCCAATTCCGCATGCCTGAAGAATTGCGCTATCTAGAAGGCGCGTTACGCGAAAAAATTGCGGCTTCAGCCGCACGTGGCAAATTGGAATGCCGCATTCAGTTGCAAGACGCGGCGGTCGGCGGGCAGAGTTTGGAAACCAATGAAGAATTAGTGAAACAGTTGTCCGATTTGAACAAAACTTGGCGCAAGGAACACGGTTTCGGTAAGCTGACGGTCGCTGAAGTATTACGCTTTCCAGGGGTATTGGCAGGTCAAAGCGAAGACCCCGAGGCTTTGGCAAAAACCGTACAAGAACTGCTGGACGAAGCATTAAAAGAGTTTGCCGCCGCCCGCAAACGCGAAGGTAAAAAACTCGGCGAACATTTGTTGCAACGTTTAGCCGGCATGGAAGAAATCGTGGATGCCTTGAGCGAACTGTTCCCCAGCCTGCTTCAGGCGCATATGGACAAGGTAAACGCGCGTTTGACGGAAGCGGTCGGCAATATCGACAACGACCGTTTGCAGCAGGAATTTGCGCTGTTTATCCAAAAATCGGACGTTGATGAAGAATTCAGCCGCCTGCGCACGCACATCGCCGAAGTCCGCCGTATTGTGACAGAAAACAAAGGCAGCGCGGGCAAACGCTTGGACTTCCTGATGCAGGAATTGAACCGCGAGGCGAACACGCTGGGCAGCAAAGCAATCGCGGCGGAATGCACGCAGGCTTCGGTCGAACTGAAAGTCTTAATCGAGCAAATGCGCGAGCAGGTTCAAAACATCGAATAAGCCTTCAAAAATAAAACAAAGGTCGTCTGAAAAGTGAACTGGCCCCCAAATCTTGGACACTCATAAAAGCCTTTTCAGGCGCTCTGTGCAAGCTGGGTTCTGTATGCGACAGGACTCAGCTTTTTCAATTTCAAACTGCAACGCTCCCGGTTGTAGTAATCTATATAGTCATCTATCTGCTTCATCAATTCGTCCACCGTCAATTCACCTGCGTTATAGAAACACTCCGTCTTCAACACCGCAAAGAAGCTTTCCATCGGCGCATTGTCCCAGCAGTTCGCCTTACGCGACATGCTTTGAACCATGGAATGCTCCGCAAGCAATTCCCTATACCCCGCCGTACGGTACAGCACACCTTGGTCGGAATGCAGCATTGTTCCCTTATCAGTCAGACGGGGTGCGGCTTTTTTTCGAGCATTTCCTTCACCATTTCGCTGTTGGCATTGCGGCTCATGGCGTAGGCGACGATTTCTCGGTTGAACAAGTCCAAGATTGGCGAGAGGTACAGTTTGCCGTCGCTCCCTTTGAGTTCGGTCACGTCGGTCAGCCATTTTTCGTTGGGCTTTTTGGCTTTGAACCGACGTTTGAGGAGATGTTCCGATATTTCGCCCATGGCGGGATGGCGGTAGGCTTTTTTCGCCCGTATTTTGGCTTTCAGCCCCATCTGTTTCATCAATCGCGCCGCTTTTTTGCGGTTCCAACCCAATGCGGCGGCAATGCGCCTTTGCCCGTAGCGTCCTTTATGCCGCCGGTAGGTTTCGATAAGGAGGGCTTTGTCGGCTGCGTCGGGGTCGGGTCGGTCTTGGTGGTGGTAGTAAAAGCTGCTTTTGGGCAGGTTTGCGATGTGCAGCAGGTATTTGAGCGGGTGTTGCGCCCTCAGTGCTTGGACGGTTTGGCTTTGTCCTTTTCGGTCCGCTTTTGGCTGAGGGCTTTTAACTCCTTTAGGTAGGCGGCCTCTGCGCGCATATAGCACAACTCTTCGATAAGCTCTGCCTGTGTTTTTTCATGGTCGGGTTTGTCGGCGATGAAGGGGTTTTTGCGGTGTTCGGTCATGGTTTTGGATTGTGGATGTTCGAGTGCGCCGATACCGCCTTCCTGATAGGCGCGTATCCATCGCCGCAGGTGGGTTCGGGAGATGCTGTAATGATCTGCGGTACGCTGTTGGCTGCGTATGTGCAGGTAGTGGAGTACGGCTTGGTATTTGAAGTGTAATGTATATTTGCTCATAAAAAAACTGCACCTTGTGAGTTGGAGGGGATGTGTCCAACTTTTGGGGTGCAGTTCAAAGCCATTTTCTGCTTTTCAGACGACCTTTTTTGATACCGCAATCTGTCCCCTACCCTATTGAGACCTTTGCAAAATCTCCCAAAATCCCCTAAATTCCCACCAAGACATTTAGGGGATTTCCATGAGCACCTTCTTCCGGCAAACCGCCCAAGCCATGATTGTCAAACACATCGACCGCTTCCCACTATTGAAGTTGGATCAGGTGATTGATTGGCAGCCGATCGAGCAGTACCTGAATCGTCAAAGAACCCGTTACGTCCGAGACCACCGCGGACGTCCCGCCTATCCCCTGTTGTCCATGTTCAAAGCCGTCCTGCTCGGACAATGGCACAGCCTCTCCGATCCCGAACTCGAACACAGCCTTATCACCCGCATCGATTTCAACCTGTTTTGCCGTTTTGACGAACTGAGCATCCCCGATTACAGCACCTTATGCCGCTACCGCAACTGGCTGGCGCAAGACGACACCCTGTCCGAATTGCTGGAACTGATTAACCGCCAACTGGCCGAAAAAGGCCTAAAAATAGAGAAAGCATCCGCCGCCGTCATTGACGCCACCATTATTCAAACTGCCGGCAGCAAACAGCGCCAGGCCATAGAAGTCGATGAAGAAGGACAAGTCAGCGGCCAAACCACACCGAGCAAAGACAAAGATGCCCGTTGGACAAAGAAAAACGGCCTCTACAAACTCGGTTACAAACAACATACCCGTACCGATGAGGAAGGCTATATCGAGAAACTGCACATCACCCCCGCCAATACCCATGAGTGCAACCACCTGTTGCCTTTGTTGGAGGGCATTGCCGAAGATACGACCGTCTATGCCGATAAAGGCTACGACAGTGCGAAAAACCGGCAACATCTGAAAGAGCATCAGTTGTTGGACGGCATTATGCGCAAAGCCCACCGCAACCGTCCGCTGACGGAGGCGCAGACGAAGCGTAACCGGTATTTATCGAAGACCCGTTATGTGGTCGAACAAAGCTTTGGTACGCTACACCGTAAATTCCGCTATGCGCGGGCAGCCTATTTTGGTCTGCTCAAAGTGAGTGCGCAAGCCATCTGAAGGCAATGTGTTTAAACCTGTTGAAAGCGGCTAACAGGCTAAGTGTGCCTGTTGCCGCCTAAAAGGCGGCCCGGATGCCTGATTATGGGGCGTCTGGGGAGGATTAAGGGGGTATTTGGGTAAAATTAGGCGCAATTAGGGGCGAAAACAGCCGAAAACCTGTGTTTGGGTTTCGGCTGTCGAGGGAAGGGCTTTTTTGCAAAGGTCTCCTATTATTCAACATACTGTCCCACCCTATTTACCGAACCTCCCTCCCCCTGCTTTTCAGACGACCTCCTGCCCGCTATAATACGCTTGCAAATTATTTGCATTATCATTTAATTCAGGAGAAACGCATGAGCACCCGTACCGAACACGACACCATGGGCAATGTTGAAGTCCCGTCCGAAGCCTATTGGGGCGCGCAGACCCAGCGCAGCCGCAACAATTTCAAAATCGGCGGCGAAACCCTGCCGCAGCCGTTGATTTATGCTTTGGCGCTGGTGAAAAAAGCCGCAGCCGCCACCAATGTTTCCCTCGGCAGGATTAAGCCTGAGCAGGCGGATTTGATTACGCAGGCGGCGGACGACGTGTTGAACGGCAAGCTCGACGGGCAGTTCCCCTTGGTGGTTTGGCAGACCGGCTCCGGCACGCAGTCCAATATGAACATGAACGAAGTGCTGGCGAACCGCGCCAACGAAATCGCCGGTACGGGTTTGGCGGCGTATCAACCCGTCCATCCCAACGACCATGTGAACCACGCGCAATCGACCAACGACGCGTTCCCGACCGCCATCCACGTCGCCGCCGCGATTGAAATCAACCGCCACCTCATCCCCGCCGTCCGCGCCCTGCGCGACACATTGGACAAAAAAGCCAAAGAATTTGCCCCCATCGTCAAAATCGGCCGCACCCATTTGCAGGACGCGACGCCGCTGACTTTGGGACAAGAGTTTTCCGGCTACGTTTCCCAGCTCGACCACGGCTTAGGTCGTCTGAACGACGCGCTCAAAGGTTTGTACGAACTCGCTTTGGGTGGCACGGCAGTCGGCACGGGTTTGAACAGCCATCCAGAATACGCCGAAAAAGCCGCCGCCAAACTCGCCGAACTGTCCGGCCTGCCGTTTGTCAGCGCGCCGAACAAATTTGAAGCCTTGGGCGGACGCGATGCCGCCGTTGCCGCTTCGGGCGCACTGAAAACGCTGGCGGCAAGCCTGAACAAAATTGCCAACGACATCCGCTGGCTGGCAAGCGGCCCGCGCTGCGGTTTGGGCGAAATCAAAATCCCCGAAAACGAGCCGGGTTCGTCCATCATGCCGGGCAAAGTCAACCCGACCCAATGCGAAGCGATGACCATGGTGTGCTGCCAAGTGTTCGGCAACGACGTCACCATCGGCATGGCGGGCGCGTCGGGTAATTTCGAGCTGAACGTCTATATGCCCGTTATCGCCTACAACCTCTTGCAATCCATCCGCCTCTTGGGCGACGCGTGCAACAGCTTCAATGAACACTGCGCCGCCGGCATCGAACCCGTACCGGAAAAAATCGATTATTTCCTGCACCATTCCCTGATGCTCGTTACTGCGCTGAACCGCAAAATCGGCTACGAAAACGCCGCCAAAGTCGCCAAAACCGCCTATAAAAACGACAAATCGCTGCGCGAAACCGCCGTCGAACTGGGCTTGCTGACAGGCGAAGAGTTTGACGAACTGGTCGTCCCTGCCGATATGGTTCATCCGCGCTGATTGACGGAGACCTTTGCAATAACATAGGTTACTAAAATTTTATGCTCAATCTTATTTTCAAAATGCAAAACCTTTCTGATTTTTCCTACTTTTTGCTCAATATTAGGAAGGTTTTAGGCAATTGAAAATTTTTTGGCGTATTTTTATGCGTCAAATTTCGTTAACAGACTATTTTTGCAAAGGTCTCTGACGGTTTGAAATACGGCAAAGGTCGTCTGAAAACCGGGATTGGTTTTCAGACGACCTTCTTTATCTCAGCAGCCATATCGCCCGCTTTCTGCAATTTTCAGACGACCTTTCGATAATCCCGTTGCGAAAAGCATTATAATCACCGCAATCTCAGTTCAACCGCCCTACCCCGAAAGGTTCGCATGACCACTTATTCCCTCTTCGTTACCTGCCCGCGCGGTCTTGAAGCCCCTTTATCCCAAGAACTCGAACAACTCAAATGCCAAGACATCCGCGCCGTTGACGGCGGCGTCGCGTGCAAAGGCGGTATGGAGCAGGTGTACCGCATCAACCTGCATTCGCGCACCGCAAGCCGAGTGCTGTTGCGCTTGACCAAGAGCGGCTACCGCAACGAGCAAGACATTTATAAAGCGGCGAAAAATATCCGCTGGGCGGATTGGTTCGACTTGGAACAAACCTTCAAAGTCAAAGTAGAAGGCAAGCGCGCCCAAGTCAAAAGTTTGGATTTCGTCGGGCTGAAAATCAAAGACGCCGTGTGCGACGTGTTCCGCGACGCTTGCGGCGCGCGCCCCAACGTCGGCAAAATCCGCCCCGACATCCGCATCCATGCCTTTATCGACGAGCGCGACATTCAAATTTTCATCGACACATCCGGCGAAGCCTTGTTCAAACGCGGCTACCGCCAAGACACAGGCGAAGCGCCGATGCGCGAAAATTTGGCTGCAGGGTTGCTGCTGCTGGCGGGCTATGACGGTACGCAGCCTTTCCAAGACCCGTTTTGCGGCAGCGGCACCATCGCCATCGAAGCCGCGTGGATTGCCACCCACCGCGCGCCCGGTCTGATGCGCCGTTTCGGGTTTGATAAGATGAAAAACTTCGATGCCGCCCTTTGGAAAAAGCTGCAACACGAAGCCGAAACGCAAATCCGCCCCGCGCCTGCCCCGATTTCGGGCAGTGACAACGACCGCCATATGATCCTCGCCGCCGTTGCCAACGCCCAAGCTGCAGAAGTGGACACGTTTATCCGTTTTGAAGTCAAAGACGCGCAGGACACCCGTCCGAACGGGGAAGGCGGCATCCTGATTTCCAATCCGCCTTACGGCGTCCGCCTTGCCGAAGTCCAAGCCTTGCAAGCCCTTTATCCACAGTTGGGCGCGTGGCTGAAGCAGTATTACGCGGGCTGGCTGGCGGGCATGTTTACCGGCGACCGAGATATGCCGAAATTCATGCGCCTTTCGCCCAAACGTAAAATCCCGCTCTACAACGGCAACTTAGACTGCCGCCTGTTTTTGATGGATATGGTCAAAGGGTCAAACCGATAAATATGATAAAGGTCGTCTGAAACAGATTTGGCGGGTTTCGCCAAACGTTTCAGACGACCTTTTGACAAAAAATCAGTATTTCACCGAATCATTGCCGCTGTTTTTCTGAATAAACTCGATTTTATAGCCGTCGGGATCTTCAACAAAAGCAATAACGGTCGTGCCGTGCATCATCGGCCCTGCTTCGCGCACGACTTTTCCGCCCATCTCTTTTACACGTTCGCAAGCTTTATAAGCATCGTCCACTTCGATAGCGATGTGGCCGTAGGCGTTGCCTAAATCATAGCTTTCGGTATCCCAGTTGTGGGTCAATTCCAAAACCGTATTTTCAGCTTCGCTGCCATAACCGACAAAAGCCAGCGTGAAACGGCCTTCCGGGTAATCGTGGCGGCGCAAGAGCTTCATGCCTAAAACGTTTTGATAAAAATCCAAAGATTTTTCAAGGTTGCCGACGCGCAGCATGGTGTGGAGCAGGCGCATGATTGTGTTCCTTTTATATGTTGTTAAAACAGGATTTTAACACGAAACGCAAGCCCTAGCCCGTATCAACGGCAGCAAACATAAGCTTTCAGACGACCTTTACCGTAAAAGTAAACCATCCGCCGCAGCTATTGCCAGCCGTCAAAAAATTCGCTATAAGGGAATTATATGAAACATATTAACATTTATATACAGACAACCCAAAAAAGGATTCAGAGATGAAAATCGGTATCCCACGCGAGTCATTATCCGGCGAAACCCGCGTCGCCTGTACGCCTGCCACCGTTGCCCTGTTGAGCAAACTGGGCTTTGAAACCGTTGTCGAAAGCGGCGCAGGTTTGGCGGCAAGTTTGGATGATGCGGCTTACCAAGCAGCAGGCGCGACCGTTGCCGACAAAGCAACGGTTTGGGCATGCCCTTTGCTTTACAAAGTCAACGCGCCGTCCGAAGGCGAGCTGCCGCTGCTCAAAGAAGGGCAGACCATCGTCAGCTTCCTGTGGCCGCGCCAAAACGAGCTTTGGTCGAAGCCTTGCGCGCCAAAAAAGTGAACGCGCTGGCGATGGACATGGTTCCCCGTATTTCCCGCGCGCAGGCTTTGGACGCTTTGTCTTCGATGGCAAACATCAGCGGCTACCGCGCTGTGATTGAAGCCGCCAACGCCTTCGGCCGTTTCTTCACCGGTCAAATCACTGCCGCCGGCAAAGTGCCGCCCGCGCAGGTTTGGTGATTGGCGCAGGTGTGGCAGGTTTGGCGGCAATCGGTACGGCAAACTCGCTCGGCGCAGTGGTGCGCGCGTTTGATACCCGCTTGGAAGTGGCGGAACAAATCGCATCGATGGGCGGCAAGTTCCTGAAACTCGACTTCCCGCAAGAATCGGGCGGCAGCGGCGACGGCTACGCCAAAGTGATGAGCGACGAATTTATCGCCGCCGAGATGAAGCTCTTTGCCGAACAGGCGAAAGAAGTGGACATCATCATCACTACCGCTGCCATTCCGGGCAAACCCGCGCCCAAGCTGATTACCAAAGAAATGGTGGAAAGCATGAAATCCGGCTCCGTCATCGTCGATTTGGCGGCGGCGACGGGCGGCAACTGCGAACTCACCAAACCGGGCGAATTGTTCGTAACCGGCAACGGCGTGAAAATCATCGGCTACACCGACATGGCAAACCGACTTGCCGGACAGTCTTCCCAGCTTTACGCCACCAATTTGGTCAACCTGACCAAGCTGTTAAGCCCGAACAAAGACGGCGAAATCACGCTGGACTTCGAAGACGTGATTATCCGCAACATGACCGTTACCCGCGACGGCGAAATCACCTTCCCGCCTCCGCCGATTCAAGTTTCCGCCCAGCCGCAGCAAACGTCGTCTGAAAAAGCCGCGCCTGTCGCCAAGCCCGAGCCGAAACCCGTTCCTCTGTGGAAGAAACTCGCGCCCGCCGTCATCGCCGCCGTATTGGTGATGTGGGTCGGCGCGGTCGCGCCCGCAGCATTCTTGAACCACTTCATCGTGTTCGTCCTCGCCTGCGTCATCGGCTACTACGTCGTCTGGAACGTCAGCCACTCGCTGCATACCCCGCTGATGTCCGTGACCAACGCCATTTCCGGCATCATCGTCGTCGGCGCGCTGCTGCAAATCAGCCAAGGCAACGGCTTCGTTACCCTGCTTGCCTTCATCGCCATCCTGATTGCCAGCATCAACATCTTCGGCGGCTTCTTCGTAACGCGTCGGATGTTGAACATGTTTAGGAAAGGGTAAACCATGACTTTAGCCTATTGGTGCATCCTGATCGCATCGCTGCTGCCGCTGTTCTGCTCTTTCATCGCCAAAGCGCAGGGCGGTTTTCAGCCGTCGGACAACCGAAATCCGCGCGATTTCCTCGCCCGAACGCAAGGCTTGTCGGCGCGCGCCAATGCCGCGCAGCAAAACGGTTTGAAGTGTTCGCCCCGTTTGCCGCCGCCGTTTTGGTGGCACACGCCACAGGCAATGCCGCGCAAGCGACCATCAACCTTTTGTCCATATCGTTCATCGCCTTTCGCATTGCTTATATTTTCAGTTATCTGAAAGACAAACCGAGCCTGCGTTCGGCAATGTGGACGGGCGGATTTGTCTGCACCATCGGGCTGTTTGTAGCCGCTGTCTGACAGCGGGGTCGTCTGAAAACGAGTGCAGCGAATTTCGCTAAAACGAATGCAGCGGGTTTTCAGACGACCTGGAAGCCAGTTTTCGAATATGAGGATTTCGACCATGAAAGCAAAATGCCTGTGCGGCAACGTATCTTTAGAAGTGGAACACGACAAACACGTCCATGCCTGCCATTGCGGGATGTGCCGCATTTGGGGCAGCGGCGCCACGTTTTCGCTGATTGCCGCCAAACCGCCGAAAATCGACGGCGGTGAAAACATCGCCCGCTACCATTCGTCCGAATGGGCGGAACGTGCGTTCTGCAAAAACTGCGGTACCCACCTGTTCTACCATTTCCTGCCGAACGGCAGCTATTTCGTCTTCGCCGGACTGTTTGCCGACAACGCCGATTTCAAATTGGAAGAGCAGATTTTCATCGACGCCAAAGCCCCGTATTACGAACTGGCAAACGACACGCCCAAGCTGACCGAAGAAGAATTTTTGGCACAATTCGGCGGCGAATAGGAAACCCGATACAGAGGTCGTCTGAAAACCATCATTCCGGATTTTCAGACGACGTTGAATTAACCGCCCCGATAGTCGGAGAACCCTATGAACCTGTCCCCCGAACAAACCGCCGCCCAACTGCGCTGCCCGCATGACGAAGCGGGAACAGCGTTCGGGCAGATGATGAACCTGCGCAACCTGACACAGATTCTCGGTTCGTTTGAAGCGGTGCAGCTGCAAAACGGAGACCGCATCCTAGAAACGGGTTGCGGCAACGGCGGGCTGCTCGGCTACATTTTGTCGCAGGCAGAAAACCTGCATTACACAGGCTTGGGAAATTTCCCCGTTGATGCACGCACAGGCGCAGGCATTCAATGCCCCGTTTCTCGAAGCAGGGCTGGCGGATTACCGGCTGTACGACGGCGGCGCGCTGCCTTTTGCCGATGAAAGCTTCGACAAAATCGTTTCCGTCAATACCGTCTATTTTTGGGACGACGCACCAAGCGCGCTTTCAGAACTGAGCCGCGTGCTGAAATCCGGCGGGCGGCTATGCCTGAATTTTTGCGAAAAAGACTTTATGGCGAAACTGCCGTTTGCCGCGCACGGCTTCGCGCCCTACGATGCCGCCGACATCCGCGCCCTGTCGGAAAACCTGCCGTTGCGCTGCATTCGGGAACAGCGAAGCCGCGATTGGGCGGTCAGCAAAAGCGGCAATCTGGTGCGGAGGGAGTTTGTCATAGTCGTCTTTGAAAAATACTAAGCATCAGGGTCGTCTGAAAACCCGAAATTCAGTTTTCAGACGACCCGATTAAAAAAACACAGTTACTTTCACAAATAATTGGAGAATCACCATGTCTTCAGGACTCGTTACAGCGGCGTACATCGTAGCCGCGATACTGTTCATCTTCTCGCTGGCGGGGCTGTCCAAGCAGGAAACCGCCAAGCAGGGCTGTTATTCCGGCGTAGCGGGGATGGCGGTCGCCTTGTTCGTTACCGTGTTTTCCGAAAACACCAACGGACTGGGCTGGATCATCATCGCCATGCTGATTGGCGCAGCCATCGGTATCTACAAAGCCAAAAAAGTAGAAATGACCGAAATGCCCGAACTGATTGCACTTCTGCACAGTTTCGTCGGCTTGGCGGCGGTTTTGGTCGGCTTCAACAGCTATATCGCACCGGGCAACGTTTCGCACGATATGCACACCATCCATCTGGTCGAAGTCTATTTGGGCATCTTCATCGGCGCCGTAACCTTCACCGGCTCGTTGGTCGCGTTCGGCAAGCTCAACGGCAAAATCAGCAGCGCGCCGCTACAACTGCCCGCCAAACACAAGCTCAACCTCGCCGCATTGGTTTTATCCTTTATCCTGATGCTGGTGTTCGTATCCGTTGACGGCAGCGGCTTCATCCTGATCCTGATGACCCTGATCGCCCTCGCATTCGGCTGGCACTTGGTCGCCTCCATCGGCGGCGCGGATATGCCCGTGGTCGTGTCCATGCTGAACTCCTACTCCGGCTGGGCGGCCGCAGCGGCAGGCTTCATGCTCTCCAACGACCTGCTCATCGTAACCGGCGCTCTGGTCGGTTCCAGCGGCGCGATTCTGTCCTACATCATGTGTAAAGCCATGAACCGCTCCTTCATCTCCGTGATTGCAGGCGGTTTCGGTACCGACGGTTCATCGGCTGCGGCAGACGGCGAAGAAATCGGCGAATACCGCGAAGCCAAACCCGCCGAAGTCGCCGAAATGCTGCGCAATGCAAGCAGCGTCATCATCACCCCGGGCTACGGCATGGCAGTGGCGCAGGCGCAATACCCCGTTGCCGAAATCACCGAGCTTTTGCGTAAAAACGGCACCGAAGTACGCTTCGGCATCCACCCCGTCGCCGGCCGCCTGCCCGGTCACATGAACGTACTGCTCGCCGAAGCCAAAGTCCCCTACGACATCGTGTTGGAAATGGACGAAATCAACGACGATTTCCCCGAAACCGATGTAGTGCTGGTTATCGGTGCGAACGACACCGTCAACCCCGCCGCCCAAACCGACCCGAACAGCCCGATTGCCGGCATGCCCGTATTGGAAGTGTGGAAGGCAAAAGAAGTCGTCGTCTTCAAACGCTCGATGAACACCGGCTACGCAGGCGTACAAAACCCGCTGTTCTTCAACGAAAACAGCGTGATGTGCTTCGGCGACGCGAAGAAAACCGTTGACGAGATCTTGGCGGAATTGAAGAAATAACATCTGAAGCCAAGACAAAAGGTCGTCTGAAAACCTGATTTCAAGGTTTCAGACGACCTTTTCTTATGAACACAATACGTCAAACACCCCACCGCCGTCATTCCCGCGCAGGCGGGAATCCATCGGAAATCCTAAGAAACAGATGTTTGAAAACAGTTGCCGAGAGTTAAAAGTAGATTCCCGCCTGCGCGGGAATGACGGTAGTCGGACAGAAATTTATGCCGAGACGTGCAGCCTGCCCCCTCTCCCGTCCGGCGGGAGAGGGCTGGGGAGAGGGTGGCTCTATGGGCTACACGAATTTGATTTTCCCTCAAGTCGTAAAGCCACCCCCATCCTAACCTTCCCCCGCCAGACGGGGGAAGGAACAAGATTGCTGCTATGGAAAAGGTCGTCTGAAACCCAAATCCTGTTTCAGACGACCTCTCTTCATCTTTCCGCAAAGTCTTTAACACTCAAACGGCACAATCTCAAACAGGCGGTTTACCGCAAGCCGTTTGTGTCCAGCCATTTCTCCAAGTCTTCGGTGCTGATTTTGCCGCCGTTTTCTTCCAAATCGAGTTTGTTGACTTGTTTGCCTTTGCTGTATTTCGCTAGGACGGGTGTGCCGCCGAGTTTGTATTGTTGGCGGAACGCGGTCCATGCTTCTTTGTCTTGGTGCAGGCGGTGGACGTTGACGAAGTAGATTTTGCCGTTCAGGTTGCGGCTGGCGATGTAGCGTTTGAACATGGGTTCGAAGGCGTTGCAGTCGCCGCAGCTCGGGCGGCCGATATAGGCGTAAACGGTGTCTCCGTTGGCGACGCGTTTTTTGAAGCTTTCGACGGTCAGGCTGTCGAGGTAGAAGTAGATGTCGGAATAGGTGTCTTCCAACCGTTTGGTGTTTTCGGCGGAAAGACGCACGGCGGTTTGCGCTTCGGACAGGCTGTTTTTCAGGGCTTCGGTTTTACGGTCGGCGGCGCAGGAACACAAGAGCAGCGCGGCGGTCAGGACGGGCAGGATTTTCATGATTCGGCTCCTTGGTTGCGATAAGGAAAGTATACGCTTTTCGCGGCGGCGGGGTCGTCTGAAACGCTGGAAACGGCTTTTTTCAGACGACCTTTTGATGTATGGCAATGGGCGGGCGAAGTAGCGTTGTGTAGCATGGGCTTTGTCCGCGATGGTTTGGGGCATCGCTTTTTCGTGGGTATAACCCGCGCTACGCCGGTGTTTATTTCTCATTAAGCCGCCCTACCCCGGCTTTTTTGTTCGACAAGAGTAAGAATTGTTGTTTTTTGAAAAGGTCGTCTGAAATCCAAGATTCGGCTTACAGAACGTTTGCTTTGCTTGGAAAGCCCTTGAATGAACCGGATAAAAAGTAGCGTGGGCTTCATCCGTGATGGTTGAGGGGTGTCGCTTTTTAGCGGGTAGAACCCGCGCTACGGCAGTGTTTATTTCTCATTCAGCCCCTACTCCAGCCATCTCTTCAACAAAAGGTCGTCTGAAACCCAAATTTGAGGTTTCAGACGACCTTTTTTACTGCAGTGCGTTCAACTTTAAATGTTGTGTCAACCGATTCAAACCAAGCCCAGCTTTTTCAGCAGCGCGACGCTGCCTGCGTCCACGAGCCGGAAGGTTTCGTCAAAGTCGCCGGTATACCACGGGTCGGGGACGTGGCGGTAGCCGCTTTCGGGGATGAGGTCGGTGAGTTTGAAGATTTTTTCGGGGTGTTTGCCGAACATTTTTTCCAATTCGGCGAGGTTGTTGTCGTCCATGGCGATGATGAAGTCGAATTCATCGAAATCTTCGGAACGCACTTTGCTGCTGGTAAAACCTTGATGGTCGATGCCGTGGGCGGCGAGGATTTTGCGCGTGCCTTGGTGCATGTTTTCGCCGTCGTGCCAGCCGGATGTGCCTGCGCTGTCGGTGCGGACGCGGTGGGCTACGCCTGCTTCGCGGGCGCGGTGGCGTAGGACGTATTCCGCCATGGGGGAGCGGCAGATATTGCCGAGGCAGACGAAGAGTACGGAATGGTTTTTCATAGGCGGTTTAGGCGTGTTCGGAGAAGAATGGGTTGTGTCCGTCCAGGGACAGGGACTGTGCGTAGGTCGGCAGGTCGGCATTTTCCGGCAAAACGTCGTGCAGGATGCGGATATGCTCGACGCGGCATTCCGCCATCAGGTCGAGGAAGTTGTGTTGGATGACGGCGATGTTGTCGGAAGACGAAAGGTTCCACACGAATACTTGCGGGACGACTTCAAACGCGCTGTCGGTCGCGTTGAAGCCGAACAGAATCTGTCCGCCCGCCCTTGCGGCGATGACGACGCCGACGCGCGGACTTTGCATACGGATGGCGCGGATGGCATTGGTGGCGAACACGTCCATCGCCATGCGCTGACGGGTGTGGCTGCCGTCGGTCAGGGCTTGGAGCGGGGTGTTCGGGGACAGCGGATTGGTGAAGAGGGTAACGCCGTCGGCGGCAAGGCTTTCCTGCCAAACCTGCATCAGCGGCAGGCCTGCTTGTTGCAGGTTGACGCCCAATGCGGTTTGCAGGTTTTTATCGCCGTAGCCGAGCGCGTAAACGACGTGGACAGATTGTCCTTCGGGGCAAATCAGCGGTTTGTCTTCAAAGGTTTGCAGGAACGCGGCGGCGGATTCGCTGTTTTGTTTCGCATTCCACCATTGTTCGGGCGTGATGCCGCTGAGGTCGTCTGAATGGGTGAGAAAGGGCAGCCATTGGGTGTTTTGCGTTAAGGCGCGCAAGTGCGGATAGTTGGACAGACAGGCGGTCAGTGCTTCGGTAGGCAGCGCCAGGGACAGCGTGCGCTCTTGTTTGCAACCGGCGACGATGACAACGGGCAGGGCAAACCATTGGGTTTCGTCGTCGTTTTCTGCGGATAAGACTTGGTTGATGCTCTGCATCAGCGCGTTGTAGGTCTCCGCATCGGGTGCCATGGTCATGGCGACGGACAGGTTGACGTAGTAGTTTTGTTGGAGCTGGCTGCGGATTTCGGCTTGCAACTGTCCCACAGCAATCTTGCGGGTTGCGGAGGTCGTGCCGTGTGCGAGCAGGGAGGCGTTTACCAGTAAATGGTTTTTAACCGGAGTTTGCGGATAAGGACGTGTGTCGTGGAGGATGAAGGTGTTCATATGGATATAAATCGGTGGTTGTCCGGATAGCTCGGATTATAACAATATCGCGATACGGATTGGGAAAAGGTCGTCTGAAAACGAAAAAAGGCGGGAAATACGCCCGCCTGCCCTCAATCAAAAATCATATGTCCCAATTTGTCCGCTTTGGTGTGCAGATAACGTTCATTTTCCACATTTTCGCCGACATGGAGCGGAATACGTTCGACGACATTGATGCCTGCACCTTTCAAAGTCTGAATCTTTTCAGGATTATTAGTCAGCAGCTTGACGGCACGGATATTCAGATGGTCGTAGATTTGCTTGGCAAGCGTAAAGTCGCGTGCATCAACGGGCAGTCCGAGCGCGAGGTTGGCTTCGACCGTATCCATCCCCTCGTCTTGAAGCTTATAGGCACGGATTTGTTGATTAAACCGATGCCGCGCCCTTCTTGACGCAAATAAACGATCACACCGCGCCCTTCTTGTTGAACCGCCTTCATCGCCGCTTCAAGCTGCGGACCGCAGTCGCATTTTTTGGAAAACAGGGCATCGCCGGTCAAACATTCGGAGTGGATGCGGGTCAGAACGGGGAGGTCGTCTGAAAAATCGCCCATCGTCAAAGCGATGTGTTCTTGTCCGTTCGGTTCTTCAAAACCGTGCATAGTGAAGTCGCCCCATTCGGTCGGCAGACGGCAGGAGGCGACGAATTTCAAGCTATTATTCATGTTCTTCTTCCTTGTCTTCGATGCCTACCAATGCTTTCAGCGGCTCGGCAAGTGCCAACGCCAGCGCCGACCAATCCGTTTGGGCTGCTTCATCGGCTTGATCTTTACCAGCAAATTCAACGTGGACCACGCCTAAAACCGTACCGTTTTGAGTAGCCACAGGAATGGACAACTGGCTTCCGCTCCTCTCGTTCCTGCTGCCTTGGATTTCGTCCAGCGAAAGCCAATAAGCTATATCGTTGGCAATATTCATCCAACCGCTTTGCGCCGTACGGCAGGCAAGGTAAACCGTACCGTTTTCTTCATGAACCGCCAACAGGTTCTCCAAAGGCTCGCCTTGCGCCGAGATACGAACCAGCCTTGCATGCGGTTCGCCCAGAAGGTGGATGTAAACCGCCGCACTTTTGACGGCTTTTGCACGGCTGAATACCGAATCCAAAGCCATGAAAACCTGTTTGAGCAAAGCTTCGTTTTCAGGCGTTTCTTCAATATGGTCTGCCAGCTTCCAACCGTTTTCTTCACGCCACAAAACTGAGCGGTCAATCGAAGCATTGCCCATATCCATCACCGTCTTCGCGGTCAGATAAGCAACACGGAGGTCGTCTGAAGACAGCTTCAAACCCTGTGTCTGTAAAAAATCCTGAATCAGTAAAACAGGCATGATGTTCCTCTTTGATATTAGTGTGTTCCGGCAGATAACCGACCTGCCATTATATCGGTCGGAATAAAGCAATTTCAAGCCAAAGGTTGTTTGCAGAGCAGGATACTTTGTGTATAATCCCAAGTTTCATCACGCGGACGTGGCGAAATTGGTAGACGCACCAGATTTAGGTTCTGGCGCCGAGAGGTGTGAGAGTTCGAGTCTCTCCGTCCGCACCACACTATAAAATTTAACCGCCTTCGAGCGGTTATTTTTTCGTCTTCAGTCGTCTATTCTTATATACAACTAATTGTATATAAATAATTTTATTCAGTTTTGCATTCTATTGTTTCCCGTTTTGTCGTCTTTCCCCGTTTACACAAATCTACCCAAATCGGCATAAAAATGTTGGTGCTTTTGTTGGTTCATGGCACAATGACCCAAAAAAGCACCAACAAAACCGCTGAAAATGCCGTCTTACTTGGTGTATAGCACAATCAGAAAGCACCAACATTTAAAAAGGCTGTTTGAAATGCCGTCTAAAACTTTGAACGATAGACAAATCAAAAACGCGAAACCGACCGACAAGAAACAGACTCTTTCGGATGGCGGCGGGCTGGCTTTGGTTGTCAATTCTGAAAAGCGGGGCGGGACAAAGTATTTTGTCTATAACTTCAGATTCAACGGCAAACAGCAAACCTTACGGATAGGGAAATATCCCGATATAGGGCTGGCAGAGGCGCGGGAAAGACACCAGCGGGCGCGGAATGATGTAGCAAACGGGATTAATCCCGCCCTTGCCAAGCAACAGGAAAAGGAAGAGCGCAAAGCCGCTGCGCTAAATACTTTTGAATCAATCGCCCGCCGCTGGCATACCGACAACCTGACCCGCTGGAAAGAGAACCACGCTGCCCGCGTGTTACGGTATTTTGAAACCGACGTTTTCCCCATTATTGGTGCAATGCCGATACAAGAAATTAGAGTAAACCACATCAAAACCCTGCTTGATTCCGTGATGGCACGGGGCGTGAACAATACCGCCGAAAAAATCAGGGAATGGACAGGCGCGGTTTTCGATTACGCCGCGCTGCTGGAACTCACTGAAAGCAACCCTGCCCATGTATTAAGACGTTATATTCCGTCTATTCCTGCAAACAACCGCCCTGCCTTGCCCCGTGAAGAGCTGACCGAGTTTTACCGCCGCCTGCTACTGGCAGATATTGAGCCGCAAAACCGAATAGCCCTAATGCTGATAATGCTGGTGTTCGTCCGAAACACCGAGCTTAGGGGCGGGCGATGGGATGAAATAGATTTGACGCGCGGTTATGGGTAATCCCAGCCGAGCGCATGAAGCACGAAAAGACCGCGCCGAAACCGCCACATACCGTCCCGCTTGCAGATTGGGCATTGGAACTGTTAGCGGAATTGAAGGCAATCACGGGCGATACACCCTATCTGTTTCCGAGCCGTACTAAGAAAGACGGTTTTATCAGTGAAAACACACTAGGAAAAATTATGAACAACATGGGCTACAAGGGAATAGCAAGCCCGCACGGTTTCCGCGCCCTTGCTAGCAGCGTTTTGAACGAACAGGGCTTTAACCCTGACGCAATCGAACGGCAATTAGCCCACGTTGAGGAAAACCGCATCAGGGCGGCTTACAACAGGGCAGACTATATGACCGAGCGGCGGGAAATGATGGAATGGTATAGCGGCTATCTGCGTGAACGCTACGACGCGGCGCGGGCAGATTTGGCAGCTAATTAGGTCGTCTAAAATACCCTTTCCATCTTTTGCCGTCCAAAGCCATTGACACTTTGGGGGATTTTCGTTTAAATTCTGAAAAAATGCGGTTTCGTTTGCTTAGGGCGGATTGAAGCCGTTTTTTTATGTCTGCTTTTCGGGGTGTTTATGTCTGACTATTTGAATCTAAAGGAATTAATGGGTTTAACAGGTTTAAAGCGCGGGATGGTTGAACGGCTTATGAATAAAAACGACCCCGCGCATGATTCCGCCTTTCCTTCGCCTGTCCCTACCGTCAATAATGCTTTGAGATGGCGGCGGGCGGATGTGGAACGCTGGCAGAGCAGGCGGGAATTGGACGAACTGGAAGCGGTAGTATGGGCTGAATCGACAGGCAGGGCGCGGGCGGATTTGCTGAATCTGCGAGAACTGGCGGTGTCTGTTTGGGGTTGCTACGGTATCCATTGGGTGGAATTGGATGCGCTGACGGGCAATAATCCCCGTTATGCGGCAGTAGGATTCCCCGCCCCTGTTAAGCCTGACGGCGTGAAGTTGTGGGAGCGGGCGGCGATTGAGGATTGGAAAACGTCCCTATATCAGCATGAATTTGCCTTATGGAGAGAAAAACGCGGCTGGTGAATATAAAAATATTTTCTCTTTTTAAATATTAGGTTAGATGGATATAAACAGATAAAGACTGGACAATTTCCAAGATTTTTGTTCAAATTCAGCTAAGCTGTTTTGGAGTGTATCTATTGGATTTGAATAATCCGCGTCGCCGCCGTTTGGCGGTTTTGTTTTTTGTATCCGCCGCCTTCAGGGTGGCTTTTTTATGGAGTTTTGATTGTTGTGGGAGCGGGCGGCGGTTGAGGCTTGGAAAACGTCCCTATATCAGCGTGAATTTGCCTTATAGAGAGAAAATGCAGCTGGTAAATATCAAAATATTTTCTCTTTTTAAATATCAGGTTAGATGGATATAAACAGATAAAGACTGGACAATTTGCCCTTTTTTTGTTTCAATTCAGCTAAGCTGTTTTGAATTGTATCTATTGGATTTGAATAAACCCCACCGCCGTTTGGCGGTTTTGTTTTTTGTATTGCCCGAAGGTTTCAGACCCTTTCGGGCTTTTTTTGTATCCGCCGCCTTCAGGGCGGTTTTTTTATGGAGTTTTGATTATGGAAAACATTGTCAATCAAGGCAATAAAGCCTATTCCAAGCGTGTTTTGCGCGTGAAGCAGGTTAGCGAGAAATTAGGCTTGTGCGTGTCGGCGATTTGGGCGAAAACCAGCCCCAAAAATGCCCGCTATGACGCTACGTTTCCCAAACCGTTCAAGGTAGCGGCAAATGCTACGGTCTGGCTGGAATCGGAGCTTGACGCGTGGCTTTCGGCAAAAGCGGAAAGCCGTATTGATGGAAAACAAGGAGCAACAGCATGAAAAAAGAAGTAATGGTTTATATGGCGCGGGTAACGCGCGGAATGGTAGGCAGATTGATACCCCGCAATCCTGAAGGCTTTGAAAAGTTGAGCGGCAATCAGATACGCTTTGTCTGCTTTCCCGTTGAGGAAGGCGGGCATTGTCCTGAAACGGTAGTTATTTTGGAGCAAAGCGATTCAGCAACATTCGGCTATGCCCGCGAACGCCTGTTTATCGAATCGAACGGCGAAAAAATGCCCTGTATCGGTTTTTTGGCAGACGGTAACGCCGCGTTGGAAATGGAGCAGTTAAGCCTTGCCAGCCGTATTAGTTCGCTGTTTTTGTTAAGCCGTGAAGAATGGGCGGCTTGTCCTGATATGGAGCTTGAAGTATTGGCTAGGGGAATGACGGCTAAGGGCGTTGCGCTTGTTTGTGATGGCTGGTGTGATGAACAGGCGTTTGCCGATGGTGCGTTTTTAGAGCGGTTCAGGGAGGTTGCCAAACATCTGACCGCAAAACGACCGATGACGGTTTACGCGGGAATCGTCCAATAATCGGACAGCCTCAATAGAAAAAACCGCCAAATCTGACGGCTTGGCGGTTTCTTCAAGGGGTATCCAAAACGGATTAAGAAAAAAGTGAATCAAATTCACAAGGAAATATTATGAACAATCTTCATCATTTTGTACATTGTTTTCAGTATTTTGGCGTTTCAGACGACCTTTTACTGTCTGCAAACCTGCGGATTCTGCTTGACAGGCTGAATGACGGCTTGCAAAATGCTTTTGCTGCCTTCAATCAGGCAGCTAGGTTTGACAGCCTAAAGACAACACGGCAGACCAGCCGCCGCTTTCCTTTATCGGGCGGTATTTTTACGTCTGCATTCCCCTTGTTGTACCTTTTCCAATGGGAAACAGGGGCGGGAGGCTTCGTGCCTGCTGGAAACGTGTTGTCCAGTCTGTCAACCCGCCTTTTGTTTCCCGCCCGCCTGTTTGACAGCGGAAAGGCTGGATTAAAAAACCAACACGAAAAGGTAAACAACATCATGAAATCTATCCGTAAGGGCTATTCACGCCCGCTTATTACCCATTCTATCCGTAAATTCCCTACGCTTGGCGGCGCATATCATCATGCCCTGCGTCTGACCGCTGCAAACAAGCAATGCCGCTTTGCCCTTGAACAAACCCAATCGGGCGCATGGACGGTTGCGCGTATTGTTTCGGGAGGTGCAGCATGAGCGTTAATACCCATATTTTCGGCGGCTTGCCCTCCTTGATGGCAAATTTTGAACATTTGACTGATGTTTCCCATTTGACTGATGACGAACTGTCGGAAATGGCAGAGCGTGCAGGTGCGGCAGTGTCCGAATGCGCTTTTATCATGGAGACGGTCGGTCGGCTGCTTGACCGCATGGCGCGGCTTCCTGTGCATGAACAGGAATTAGACTTGAGCAAACGGCGCGGCTTTCCTATGCCCTTATGTCGGAAATCGGCGGGGCAATGTGTCATGCGGCTGATATTCTTGCCGATATTCAACACCAGCAAGGCTATCGGGACGGGCATAAACAGGCTGTCCTCGATATGGAGATGGAGCGCAAACAGACTTCCAACCCGTCCGATACCCCGTCTTAAATCCATTTTTTCCCTGAATCATCTGCCCTTCATGCCGCCCATCACGGACGGCATGGGGCAAACTTCGCCCTATGTTTTTGATAAGTAATTGATTTTTATTGGTTTAATATTTTATCGTACATAGGGCAAGGAGGACAAAATCATGCAACCGACCAACAAAAATGACCGTTTCCGCCGCTATTTGAATCGAGCCTTGCTGCTGTTTTGGATATTTGCACTTGCCGCGCTTGCCCGTGCCTGCAATGCGCCTGCCTATGCCGTGGCAGAGCAGCCCGAAACCCTGCCACCTTATCCCGCCGATTGGACGGCAAACCCGACAGCGGGGATTGTTTTAGAACCCGTATCGGAGGGAGCGGCGCAATGAAGACCGAAAACAAGGCAATAGAGCCGCTGGCAGAGAGACCGCCCAAACCGCTTTATCTTGTAGCCCAGCATACTCACGGTAATCTTGAATCAGCGTTTGCGGCGTTAAATGACCTGATGACGGCTTACCCTTCTATTCGATTCGGGATATTTCGTAATGGTCGGGAATGGCTGGTATTCCGTGTTCACGAACAGGAACAACAGGCATTGAGGGACGCGCAATCTGACGAAGGTGTCCGACTATGAAGATAAACGTATTGAGCAGCCTGTATCAGGCGGAAACATTGGAAGAAGCCGCCCGATATGCGCGCTTGCTGGCAAACCGCCCCGATTGTGCGCGGTTGTGTCTGATTCAGACCGGCGGCGGCGCGTGGGCGGTGTATTTGATTCGGGGGGGATTTGTAGCGGCAAAGGTCGTCTGAACCCGATATACAGATTTACACCAAGTGTAAATCTGTATTTAAACGGCTTAAATCTGCGTTTATAGCGCGTTTCCTTTTCAGACGACTTACCCCTATCTATCCGCTTAAACCCCCTTAATTTTGCAAATTCAGCCCGATAACGCGCATTTTCGCCATCATCGGGCTGTTTGCGCCTTAATGGAAAGGCAAAACATGAAAAACAAACATCAAAACGGCGCGGACGACTGGCCGCGTTACTGCTTGGAGGACGTGAAAGCGGCGGCGCGTGGTCGCTGGCCTGAAATCCTGACGGCTTTGGGGCTAGACCCGAAGTATTTAAACCCGAAAAAAACACCAGCCCTGCCCAAATTGCGGCGGTAAAGACCGATTCCGCTTTACCGACCATAAGCAGGGCGGCGGATTCATCTGCAACGGTTGCGCCCCTGACGGCGGCAGCGGCTTTGATTTGCTTATGCTGCTTTACGGCTACGACTTTACGGAGGCATACAAGGCGGTAGCGGGTGTGCTGGGTATGGGCGGGGGTAGTACCGCGCCCGCCGTGATGAAACAGCCGCCCGCGCCGCCGCCCGATACAGCTAAGGAAGACGAAGCCAAACGGCAAAGGCTGGCAGCTTTGTGGAAGTCCTGCGAACGGTGGGACGCTGACCGCATCATCGCCGATTATCTGCACGGACGCGGCATTCCCTACCCTGAAAAAATGCCGATTCATTCCGATTTGCGCCTGTGCCGTCGTCTTGCATACTGGCATAAAGGGCGCGTTATCGGGTATTTCCCCGCGATGGTCGTCGTTTACCGTGATGTATCGGGCAAACCGCGCGGGCTGCATATGACCTATCTGTCAGCATCGGACGGCGGCGAAGTATCGAAAATCAGGCTTTACGACCCGCAAACCCGCGAAACCCTGCCCGCCAAGAAAATGCAGTCTGTCAGCGCGGGCAGCCTGACGGGGGCGGCAATACGGATTTTCAAGCCTGAAGGTGGCATTTTGGGCGTATGCGAAGGCATAGAAACGGCTGTTGCGGCGCGGTATGTATCGGGTGTGCCAATGTGGGCTTGCGGTTCGGCGCATGGGCTGAAATCGTTGGTTTTGCCCGATTGGGTAAGGGAGCTTGTCATCATTGCAGATAACGACGCGAACCGAACGGGCATAGAGGCGGCTAGAGCCTTGCAGCGGCGTTATCACGGGAAATTAGACAGCATCAGGATTTGGCAGCCTGACGGCGCGGGGGCTGACGCGCTGGATGTGTTGGCGGCAAATATTCAGAAAGGAGCGGCAAAATGACAGACCGCAAAGACGAAATCAAAACAACAAACCGAATAAACCTGAAAACGGCGTTTCAGACGACCTCAAACACGCTCCAAACGGCGGCAAACAGGCTGCTAAGGGCAAAGGTCGTCTGAAATTGCACATGGGCGGAAAAAGCGATTTTGAAGCATTGCAGCATATCGCCGAAACAGAGGGCGAAGGGCTTAGGTCGTATTACAGCGTAACGCGAAGCGGCATAAATGCGGGCGTTTACTTTCATGAAGTGGCAAACAGCAAAGACGGCACGGAATACATGAAACCGCCCGTCTTGTTGTCCGACCCTTTCGAGATAGTCGGACGCGGGCAGAGTACCGACGAGAAAGAATACCGTCTTTTACGTTTTAAACGGCACGGCGGCGGGGAATATCGAACCGTTGCCATGCCGCTTGAAATCGCAGGCAGACCTGACGGGCTGGCATTTTTGCGGGCAAACGGCATAGGCGTGAACCAAAACGGACAGGCGATTGCGCGGCTTGTGAACTATATCCAGTGGGAGGGAAACCAGACGGAATACCTTTTCAGCAAGCGCGGCGGCTGGTGTGATGAAACCTTTACCGCCTACATCATGCCGAACGGCGAAATCATTGGCAAGCCTGAAACGACTGTTTTCTATATCGGCGATTTGAGCAAAAAGCGCGCTTATGGCGCGGCGGGCAGCCTTGAGGAATGGCAGGAAAATATCGGGCGTTATCTTGAAGGGAACAGCCGTTTATTGCTTGCCGTCGGCGCGGTATTCGCCGCCCCGTTGCTGGCAGCCATGAAGCACGAAAACGGCGGCTTCCACTTTTTCGGGCAATCCAGTATCGGCAAGAGCGTATCGGGTATGACTGCGCTGTCGCTTATCGGTAATCCTGAAGAGCTTAAAATGCAATGGAACGGCACGGGGCTTAGTTTTGACAATGCCGCCGCCGCAAATTCAGACGGCGTGATTATGCTGGACGAAATGGGGCAGGCAGACGGCAAAACGCTGGATACTGCCGCATACGCCGTCTTCAACGGCGCAAAGAAAGGACAAGGGGCTAAGGAAGGTGGAAACCGCGAACACCTCACATGGCGCGTGCTGGCAATTTCCAACGGGGAATATGAACCCGAATATTTCATGAAGAAATACGGGTTGCAATGGCAGGCAGGGCAAGCCGTCCGACTCCCCGCCATTCCTGCCGATGCGGGTAAAGGTTACGGCGTATTCGAGAACCTGCACGGGTTCGCCCGCCCTGATTTACTGGCAGCGCATTTGGAACAATCCGCAAAAACCTATCACGGCACGGCTTTACGCGCCTATCTCGAACGTCTGACCCTTGAGGCGGCAGCAAATAAAAGCGGGCTGGTAGGTCGTCTGAATGCACTGTATCAGGCATTTTTGGCGCGTCTGCCGTCCGATTTGGCAAGCCAGCCTATACGGGCAGCAAAACGGTTTGCTCTTGCCGCCGCTGCATTGGAAGTAGCAGGGCAGTGGGGAATCACGGGCATTCCTCAAGGCGCGGGGGCTGACGGCGTGAAAACCTGCTTTGACGCATGGCTTGAACACGCGGGGACAGAAAACAAGGAAGAGCGCGATATTCTGAAAGCGGCCAAAGACTTTATGCTTGAGCATGGATATAGCGAACGTTTCATCAAAGACCCGAAAAAGGCTGACGGTTCTATTTCCTATCTTGGCGATACGGTGGAAACCAAACGCAATCACGCGGGCTTTCTGCTGGAATCGAGACGCGCGGGCGAACCGCCGATATGGTACGTCTTGGATAAAGTCTTTGAAGAGGAAATCTGCAAAGGCAAGGATTTGGGGCTGGTGTGCCGCGTGCTGGCAGATTGCGGCTGGCTGAAAAAGGACGGGCGAAACTTTAAAGCCAAAGTTCCGCAATCCTTAGTCGGAGAAAACCTATTACCCGCGCGGATACGCCTTTACTGTTTTAGAGGAATAGCCCCGCCTGAAGAAAACGGCGCGGGGGGTTGAAGGGCTGACAGGGTAAGCATGGGCAAACCCTGTTTTTTCTTCATGACGCGAGAAATTCAAAAATATGTAGGTCTTGTAGGGCAGAAATATCAATACTGCTTATAACACTTTGAATATAATGGTTTAAACAGGTTTTAACAGCGTTTTTGATTTGTAGGTCTGTTGTAGGTCTAATGTAGGTCTGTTGTAGGTCTGACAATCCAGTCAATTTGAACTGTGGCAGCTTCTGACCTACATTCAGACCTACAACAGACCTACGAATCGGCACTTGTAACCCGTTGATTATTAAGGTTAGACCTACCAGCCCTACAAGACCTACAAGATTTTTGCGTTTTATATAAAAGGGAAAATGTAAAACAAACAAATTTAGGAAAATCAAGATGATAGATGGAATAGTTAGCGGAAGGCTGCTTTTAGACCCAAAACCGATGAGGACGCGGCGCGGTTCGCCCTACCTGATAGCCAAGATGACAGCTTACGGATACGCAATGGGCGCGATGAAGACGAGGGATTTAAACGCGGATTTGATTGTATTCGACAAGCAGGCGATGGAGGAACTGGCAGAATACAGAGCAGGCAATTTCCTGACGGTATGCGGTATCGTCTGTCCAGTTCAAGAGCCGTATTTAGGCGCGATGGAAACCGTATTGAAAATAACCGTCCGATTCATACTGAAAGACTACCTAAAGAACCAGCGGAAGAATGACGGCGATTTGTTCCGTTTAATAGACAGGGCTAGGAAGGGTTAGCAGCATAAAGGATGAGGGGGCGTGAAAGTTTAGACCACATGGATTTTGGAAACCCCCCGTCCTCTCATATACAGAATTTTTTTCCTGTGAAGCTGTTAAAATAGATTTTAACAGTCTGTTTAATAATGATTTTTTAGCATTTTCTACTAAAGAAAACCCATCTAAGGGATGGGGGTATCCAAAGTTTAGATATGGTAGTTTGGGGAAACCCCCTGCCTTCCCACGCATATATTTTCCTTGTTTTTAGGCGGTTTTGTTTAAGGAAAACTGTTAATTAACAGAAGGTTATTTGATATAAAATTGCGCGGGTATTTTGCATCGTCCAAACCGTCTTTACAATCGGCGCGGCCTTGCCCCTGACGGCATATTGCCCCGATGGGTAAGGCGGGGTATCCTGTTTAGGCAGGTGCGGAGTAAAACCATGAACAACATCATGACGATTGACGGGCATAAAGCCTTGATTCAATACGACCCCAAAACCGAGCTTTTCAGGGGCGAATTTATCGGCTTGAACGAGTGGATAGGAAGAACACTAGACCGCGCCGTACAGGGATAAAAACCAGCCCTGAAAAATTTTGACTTGTGCAAAATGTTGGTGCTTTTGTTGGTGCTTTATAAATTAAGTTTTTTTATTTTTATATTATTCAATATATTATAAGTTCAGTTTATGTCTCTCCGTCACATACAAAAACGCTTAGAAATTCTAAGCGTTTTTTTTCGTTTAATCCCGTCTAATGCCATTAACCAATCCTTGTAAATGCAAGGGTTTCAGACTTCTTTATATTCCATTGTTTTCTTTTGGGCTACATAACGCCGTCTAATTTAATCTAATTGAATCAACCAAAATCAGGGGGGATGATTCGGGGTATCTGAAAATACCCCCACTATGCCGCTGAATGACCGACAAATCAAAAACGCCAAGCCCGCCGAAACAGGGAAAAAGACCAAGATGTTTGACGGCGGCGGCTTATATCTTGAAGTTACCCCAGCAGGCGGGAAAGTTTTCCGCCTGAAATACCGTATAGACGGCAAAAAGAAAACACTGACTAAAAGCACTGAGACTGCTGTTCTTTGTGGCGTGTAGAACAATCAGAAAGAACCAATACTTAAATCCGCCTTACTTAGCCATTTGTCAGGGTTTTAAGGTAGGTATTTCTTGTACATCAGGTCAGTTAAATAAAGAACCGGCTACATCATCTTCGATTAATTTGATTAACAAAATTAAAAATGCCGTCTGATTTTTCAGGAGGCATTTTTAAATTGCTCATTCCTACTTCGGCGTATAACGTCCCGCCATCGCTTTATACACCATGTTTTCGTATTTCAGCGTTTCGTACCGCTGGTTCAATACGTTTTGGGCGGAGCCGTATTCTGTACTCAACGCTTCCAGCCAGTATTTCAGCTCGTTTTTGCCGTGTTGGTAGCGCACTTGGTAGTAGCGGCTGTTTTTCTTGTCCAAGGCGTAACGCTGCTCTTGGTTGTTAAGCGCGGCTTGGGCGTTTTGGTAGGCGAGGTAGTTGGTGTTGACTTCGTTCAGCGCGGTAGTCAGAGCTTTTTCAAAGTCGAGTTTGGCGCTGTCGAAATTGGCTTGGGCGGTTTTGTCTTTCCATTTCATGGTCTGCCAGTTGAGGAACGGCAGGTTGATGGTGGCGGAGCCGCCCAAGAGCGGGATCTTGAACGCGCTTTTGGCTTTTTCAGACGACGTACTCAAGCTCGCGCCCAATGTAATCGAGGGATACCAACTGCGTTTTTGCGCTTCGACGGATTGGAGCGAGGATTGCAGGCGGTATTCGACGGCGCGCAGGTCGGGGCGGTTCGCCAACACGGTAATCGGTACGTCGAGGTTCACGCCTTTGACGGACGGTAGGCGGAATTGCGCGGGGTCGGCGGCGATGTCTTCGTTCGGCTTGAGGTTGAGCAGGTTGCGTAAAATCTGTTTTTGCGTGTCGAGGCTGCTTTTCAGGGAAATCAGGTTGTTTTGCGCACTCAAGAGCGATTGTTTCGCCTGCGTCGGCTGGCTGGAGTCGGCTCTGCCGTAACGGAACTTGGCTTCGGCAATGCGGTTGATTTCCTGATATTGCTTGAGGGATTTCTGCGCCAATTCAATGGCTTCATTGAGATAGGCGATGTTGAAATAGGCATCGGCGACATTGTTGATCAAAGTCAGGCGCGTGTTTGCCATATCCTGCCGCGTGGCTTGGTATTCCCAGAATTGCGCGTCGGCGGTGGCACTGAGTTTGCGCCACAAATCCAATTCGTAGCTCAAGCCGAGCTGGCTGCTGAAGGTGTTGCCGTGGCTGCCGGTTTTCAGGTTTGGATGTGGACGCGCCCACCGAGCCGCTGAACGACGGCACCAAATCCGCCCCCAAAATATTCGCCTGATACAGGGCTTTATTGACGCTGATGGCCGCCTGTTTCAAATCGATATTGTTTTCCAAAGCCTGCGCCATCAGGGCGTTGAGCTGCGGGCTTTGGTAGATTTCCCACCAGTTGCCGTTTACGTCGTAGCGTTCGGCGGCCTCCGCCGCGCTCATCACCTGCCCTGTCGATTCGAGCGTGAGGTTTTTGTCGGTGCTGTGGACGGCGCACGCGCTTAAGGCTAGGGCGAGCGACAGGGATAAGGCCGTCTGAAAAAAAGGTTTTGTCTGCATATCGTATCTTTCGGTTTAAGGTTTCAGACGACCTAAATGTTTGGGAGGTCGTCTGAACAATCTCATCGGCTGCGTTTATTTATCGGCTAAAAACGCTTTTCGCTGTTCCGTAAAATGCCACCACGGCTTTGGTTCGTTCCCCTGCATAAAATCAACCAGCGACAGAAAAATATCGATCATGCAGGGATCGTGTCGGGTTGCGGTCAGACTGCACAGGCGGTCGTACATTTCGTAAGCGTCCTGCCCCGCCAAATCCTGCGGCTGCGTGATGCCGAGCAAAGCCAAATCCTCCGCCACGGCTTTGCCGACATTGGGCAGGTCGGTCAATGTATTCAGCTTGCTTCGTCGTACTTTGTCGGGGTTCATGTTTCAGCCTTTGGTTTGGGGGTCGTCTGAAAACCTGAAAGCGGATGTATAGTGGATTAACTTTAAACCAGTACGGCGTTGCCTCGCCTTAGCTCAAAGAGAACGATTCTCTAAGGTGCTGAAGCACCAAGTGAATCGGTTCCGTACTATCTGTACTGTCTATGGCTTCGTCGCCTTGTCCTGATTTAGTTAATCCACTATATGTTGTGGGTTCGGACGATCTTCGGTCTGTTTTCGCAATTTATTGTGTGAACTGTGTGTTCGGTATCTCGTCGGGCAGCCAGACCCGACTTTTGCTGTTTTCAGACGACCTTATTTATCCAAACGCAGCAGCGGACCGCCTGCTTTCTGTACCGCCGTTTGATAGGCGGGGTCGTTTTCGATGCGCTGCAAATAGGCGCGGATGTTGGGATAGTCCGCCAATCCGAAGCGGTCGGCGGCGGCTTGCAGCGGGTAACTCATCATGATGTCCGCGCCGCTGAGTTGGTTGCTGACCAGCCAGTCTTTGCCGTTTAATTCTTTTTCGACATAGGCTAGATGCAGGGCGGCTTGCGGCTCGATAAAGCCTTCTTTGACGTTGCCGCTGATTTTGCGTGCGATGGGTTTGACGAAAAACGGCATGGGGGCGTTTTCTATTTTGCGGAACACCAGCCCGAGCAAAAGCAAGGGCATCAGCGAACCTTCGGCATAGTGCAGCCAGCGTTGGTAATGCCAGTAATCTTGGCTGCAGCGTTCGGGCATGAAGCGTCCGCCGCCGTAAGTTTGAATCAGGTAGTCGGTAATCGCGCCGCTTTCGTTGAGTACGAATCCGTCGTCGTCGATAACGGGGGACTTGCCCAGCGGGTGTACGGCTTTGAGTTCGTCGGGCGCGAGCAGGGTTTCGGGATGGCGCGCGTAGGTTTTGATTTGATACGGCGCGCCGATGAGTTCGAGCAGCCAGACGATGCGCAGAGCGCGGGATTGTGCCAATACATGCAGGGTAATCATTAGGTTTTCCTCGGTGTGTGTATAGTGGATTAACTTTAAACCGGTACGGTGTTGCCTCGCCCTAGCTCAAAGAGAACGATTCTCTAAGGTGCTGAAGCACCAAGTGAATCGGTTCCGTACTATCTGTACTGTCTGCGGCTTCGTCGCCTTGTCCTGATTTAAAGTTAATCCACTATATATTCATTGTGATGACAATAGCCAAACGGGGTTTTCAGACGACCTTTTGGGTTTGGAGGTCGTCTGAAACTTTAATCCTTAGACAAGGCGTCAATCGGGTTGAGTTTGGAGGCTTTGTTGGCGGGCATAAAACCGAACGCCACGCCGATAGCCGTCGAGCAGACAACCGCACCGATGACGGAGCCGATGGAAATTTCCATCGGAAATTCGGTGACAAAATGGTTGAACACAAGGCTGATGAGCGTGGACAGCCCTACTCCGACCAAGCCGCCGATGATACAGATTAAGACCGCTTCGATCAGGAATTGTTGCAGGATGTTGTTGCGCCGCGCGCCGATCGCCATACGCACGCCGATTTCTTTGGTGCGCTCGGTTACGGACACCAGCATGATGTTCATCACGCCGATACCGCCGACCACCAATGAAATCAGGGCGATGGAGGAAATCAGCAGTTTCATCGTGCCGGTGGTGCTTTCAACCATTTGCTTGATGCTGTCGCTGTTGTTCATGAAAAAGTCTTCCGTGCCGTGCCGCGTTTTGAGCAGCTCGGTCAGTCCTTTTTCGGCGACTTGGGTGTTTGCATCGTCTTTGATTTGACGGTAATCGAGTTGGTGTGGCTCTCGCCGGTAATTTGGTGCATCACGGTCGTATAGGGCGACCAGAGCATCAATACATCAACGTTGCCGAAAGAATTTTCCTCTTTTTTCATCACGCCGATGACGGTCAGCGGGCGTTTCCTGAAGAGAATTGTTTTACCCAAAGGATCGGTGTCTTCGCCGAAAAGTTTGTTTTTGGTATTTTGGTCAATCACGACGACTTGCGCGTCTTCTTTCACATCAGCCTCGTCAAACAGACGGCCTGATTCCAGCTTCAGCCCGCGCACGTCGAAATATTGTTCGCCCACGCCGTAGAGCGAGGCGGTCAGGTCGGTATTGCGGTAGGTCAGCGTGCCGCCGGAAGTCGTCTGCGGCGTGGCGGAAGCAACATAGCTTTGTTTGGCGATGACTTTGGCGTCGTCAATGGTCAGGGTTTTAATCCTACCGCTGCGCCTGTCGCCGAATCCGCGTCCAGGAAAGATGCTGATGGTGTTCGTCCCCATCGCGCTGATGTCTGCGAGGATTTTTTTCTCAGAGCCGTTGCCCAAAGCGACGACGGACACGACCGAGGCAATACCGATGATGATGCCGAGCATGGTCAGGAGCGAACGCATTTGTGCGCCATAATCGCCTGCACCGACATTTTGAAGGCTTCGACGAATTGGTCGTAATAAAACAGCCACGAAGATTTTTCTTTGATGCGTTCTATTTTGCTTTCGGGGATTTCGGGATTTTTTGAAGTGTCGGAGATGATTTCGCCGTCGCGGATTTCGATGATACGGTTGGCGATGGCGGCGATACCGGGATCGTGTGTAACCATAATCACGGTATGCCCTTCTTTATGCAGCTTTTGAATGATTTCAATCACATTTTTACCGCTGGCGGTATCGAGCGCGCCGGTCGGTTCGTCAGCGAAGATGATTTCGCCGCCGTTCATCAGGGCGCGGGCGATGGAGACGCGCTGTTGCTGACCGCCGGAAAGTTCGCTGGGTTTGTTGCCTTCCTTGCCTTCCAAACCCAAGTCCTGCAACAGTTTTTCCGCACGATTAGAACGCTCTTTGCCGCCCATACCCATATACACGGCAGGCAGGGCAACGTTGTCCCGCGCCGTCAGCGAGCCTAACAAGTTGTAGCGTTGGAAAATAAAGCCGAAGCGTTCGCGCCGCAATGCCGCCAGTTCGTCCGGCTCCATTTTGGCGGTTTCGATGCCGTCGATTTGATACGAACCTGAAGTCGCGCTATCCAAACAGCCGAGGATGTTCATCAGCGTGGATTTGCCCGAACCGGACTGCCCGATGATGGCGACGAAATCGCCCTTCTCTATCGACAGGCTGACATCTTTCAAAACATGAACACGGTTCGCGCCGCTGCCGAAGTAGCGGTTGATGTTTTTACATTCGATTAAGCTCATAAGTGTTTCCGACCGATAATGATGTAGGGAGTGGAAAGGCCGTCTGAAAGGGGGAGTTTTGCTCAGAAACAAAACTTTCAGACGACCTGTTGCCTATTTATCTCGGCGGCCCCTGCATGGCGCGTTGCGCCGCTTCAGCCTGCTCCGCCGCGCTCATTTCCGACATCACCACCTTGTCGCCTTCTTTCAAACCGCTTTTCACTTCGGTATTCATACTGTCTTTCAGACCGACCGTAATCTCGCGTTCCGAAGCTTTACCATCCGCACCCAAAACGCTGACAAACGATTTGCCGTCGTGTTTTTTAATCGTCAGCGTCGGCACGAGCAAAACGTTTTTCACGCCGTTGATTTCAATCGTGTTCTGCGTCGTCATACCGATGGAAAGTTTGCCGTCGGGATTAGGCACCAAAGCGCGGGCGTAGTAGTAAATCGCATTGGAAGTCGTGTCCGTGCTGGTGGTATAGCTACCCAGCGACATCGTGGTCAAGCCCGGGTCGACGCTGTCGAGCTTCGCCTTAATCGGCGTATCCGGTTCGGACAAAATCGTAAACGAAATATCCTGCCCCGCCTTCACCTTCGTAATATCGCCTTCGGCAATCTGCATTTTGTTCAACATCGTATCCAGATTCGCCAATTGGATAATCGTCGGCGTGGACTGCACCGCGTTCACGGTCTGCCCTTCTTCCACCGGAATCGCCACCACCGTACCGTCCATCGTCGCGGTAATGCGGGTATAGCCCAATTCCGATTCGGCAGTATTGATGGAAATTTTGGTTTGTTTAATGGAAGCCTTCAGCTCGGCAACGTTTGCCTTAGCCGCAGCCAACGCATCCTGCGCGCTTTCCAAATCCTCTTTGGACGTCGCGTTTTTCCTTCCACAACGCCGCCTCGCGCTTGTATTTCTTCTCCGCGCTGTTCAGCGCAATTTCGGCAGAAACCAATTTCGCCTGATACGTTTCCAGCTTGGATTTTTCCGTATTCAGCGTGTTCACCTGAGTGGTCGAATTGATTTCCGCAATCAAATCGCCCTTTTTAACCTGCTGTCCGAGCTTGACGTACAGCTTCTTAATCTGCCCCGAAGCCTGCGCGCCCACCGACACCAAATTCGACGGCGAAATCTCGCCCGTAGCGGATACCGTCTGGCTGATGTCGCCGCGTTTGACCGTTTCCGTGATGTAAGAAGTTTGCGGTTCGGGCTGGAAATAAGACCACGCAGCAAACCCAAGCACCGCAGCAACCGTTATTCCAACCGTCCATTTATTAATAATTTTTGCCATAACTGACTTTCTGATTCATCCATTTCATCTGTTCAATCCGGCACCCGATTCATGTCGCATAATCCCAACACTTATCCGCCGAAAACGCGCCGAAAACGCTGAAAACGGGCGGATTTTACTGCAAGCCTTTACTCCAGCCAAGTCAACGGCAAATCAAATAAAATCATAATGAATTGTTTTATAATCATTTTATAAAAAACCATTTCCAAGATATTGCAACGCATTTACATATTTTCCCAATCCTGAAATTTATCCAAACATTCAAAATGGGAGAAAAGAACTATAATTACAGTCTGAATTCCCGCCCATACAATAAAAATTACGACATATCATGAAAAACACATTACAAAAAGGCTTCACGCTGGTCGAGCTGCTCATCGTCATCGTCATCCTCGCCATCCTGGCCACCCTTGCCTATCCGTCCTACGAACGCTTTATCCGTAAAAGCCGTTTGGAGAACGTCCGTTCCGAGCTCCTGATCAATGCCCATAATCTCGAACGCTTCTACGCGCAAAACCGTACGTTTGAGAAGTTCCCGGCAACAGACCTGGTTCAAAACGAATACTTCACCATCCAGTTTTTCAAGTATCAAAACACCCAAAAAAGGAAAGAGAATCCGTCCGCTTCGGGCTTCCTGCTCGAAGCCAAACCGAATGACGAATATAAAAGCAAAGAAACCTGCTCCGTTTATCTCGACAGCGACGGTATCTTTTGGGCAAGCAATGCAGATTGCCCCGGATATGAACACATAGATCAAAAATAATCCGAACCCTCTGCCGCTATTTTTATCCGTTCATACAAAAGGTCGTCTGAAAAACTTGCTCAAGATTTTCAGACGACCTTTTCATCATCAGCTAAAATCCGCTATTTCCAAGTGAGGAAACCACATTATGAACATCACCCCTGTCAAAGCCCTGAACGACAACTACATCTGGATGATTCAAGACGGCAATCACGCCGCCTGCGTCGATCCGTCCGATGCCACGCCCGTTTTGGTATTCCTCGTCCGCAACCGCCTGATGCTGGCGCAAACGTGGATTACCCATCTGCATCACGACCATATCGGCGGAGTCCAATCCCTCAAAAACGGTTTTATGGAATCGCCCGTGTACGGCGAGGCGGATATTGACTTGGCAACGCATACGGTTACGGCGGGTACGCAGTTTCCTTTCTGCGACGGGCTGGTTACCGTGTGGGCGACACCCGGCCATACCGACCGCCACGTCAGCTATCTTTTGGAAAACGCCGAAGGTTTACACGTTTTCTGCGGCGATACATTATTCTCTGCCGGCTGCGGCAGGGTGTTTACGGGAACGATAGAAGAGTTGTACGACAGTTTCCAAAGATTCAATCAGTTGCCCGAAGACACGCTGTTTTATCCCGCGCACGAATACACCGCCTCTAATCTGCGTTTCGCCGAATTTATCGAACCGGAAAATCCCGATATTCAAGCAGCTTTGCGCGCGGCGGAAGATACGCCGACCCTGCCCGTAACCCTCGCGCATGAACGCAAAATCAATCCGTTTTTACGGGTCGATTTGCTCCATGTCCGCGAACGGGTTGAAGAATTGGTAGGGAAGCAACTGGACAGCGGTTTGGAAGTATTCGCCGCGCTGCGGGAATTGAAAAACCGTTTTTAGGTCGTCTGAAAACTCAATCTAGCCAATTCAAACCAAAACAATTAATGCCTTCTCCCGTCCCTGAATAAACACGGACGGGAATGACAGCCCTTTTATTTCAATCGGCTATAAAACCTGCGTTCCAATCTATTGCAGGGATTTTGAATACCTTTGCCCCGATAAACTATAATCGGCACATTCAGACGACCTTTCCCAAGCCATGACCCGACAAGTTTTCATTCTAGGCGACCAGCCTCTGCCCGAAGGCAGCAGCAAGCCCTATGCGCTTTTGACGGCGAATCCGACCAAGGAACACCACTATATCGCCCAAACCGAGCAACGGCAGCATGCGCACAATCCCCAAGTCAGCCCGCAAAACCAAAATGTTTACCGGCTGCCCCTATCCTTATTTGGCACTCATTCCCATCAGCCGCATGATGAAAGGAAAAAACGCAAACACGCTGCCAAACCGGCCGCCCCGCCTGAAGCGGCAAGCGTCAACATCATCGGCAATCTGGCGGCGAAAAACCTCTATACGCTGGCTTTCGTTGAAAACACCGGCAACCAATACAACCTAGAAAGCTGGTTCAACCGCCACGAAAGCGGCTACGAAGATGCCTGCGAACACTTGCGCACGCTGCCCGGATGTCGTCTGAAAATGAGCGAAGCGAGTTTCGCCAAAACAAGCAAAGCGGGTTTGGATAAAACCGATTCAGTCAAAGTTCCTGACGCGCTGTGGCGCGTGCTGCGGCTCAAATTCCTCGGCATTTTGCGCAATCCCCGCAACCATCAAAACCCGTTTGCCTACCGCCTGCTTCAAGTCCTGCGCTCACGGCTCCCCGAAGCGGGATTCGAGTTCGTCAGCCTCATCAGCCGCCGCGACCCGAAACGCATCGAATCCATCATGCAGGATTTCCATTTTTCCTTTCTCGGCTATGTCAACTGGCTCTCAGGGCTGTATGGCATGTTGAGCGAAGGCGTTTCGCAACCGTCGCTGTTTGAGCGGTTGTTCTGCGCCGTTTTTGCCGAACCTCAAGCCGTGAAAATCGAGCTGTTCCGCTATCCCGACGATACGGGGCTGTGCCTCTTCGGCGACAGCGGTTTCTGCATTCAGGCATCGTCCGAACTCATCAGCATCGGCGTCAATATTTCCCACGATATGTTTGCCGTCGTCCATCTGCAAGCCGCACGCTGGCACGATTTTAAAAATACTTTCCATCATGACGCGCCGAAACTGCAAGGCAAAGTGAAGCTTATCGACGGCGACCAAACCCAACGCGTCATGTTCAACCGGCTCTGTATCCTCCAATCTCACGAGGCCGTGTTCGGCAGAAGCCCGAACGTAAAAGACTACATCTAAACCATCAAAATCATGAATACTTCCCCCGACGCATCTATCTTAGGCTTAGGCTACCTCGGTCGTCCTTTGGCGCAGAAACTTTACGAACACGGCAGCCGCGTTGCCGCTATCAAACGCAGCCTGACTTCGGACGATATCAATCTGCCCATACACCTCGACACCCTCGACCTCAATCAAGACGACGTGTTTCAAAGCGCAAACCTTGCCCGCGATACAAGCTTTTGGCAGCACCACGCCGACAAACCCGTTTGGTTCTGCCTGTTGCCGCCATCCTCGCTGACACATTACGCCGACACCGTCAAACAATGGGCAAAGCTTGCCCGGGCGTGTAACGTGCAACATCTGATTTTCACGAGCAGCACCAGTGTTTACGGCGATAAAGCGCGCGAATGCGACGAAACTTCCGCACCCGATCCGCAAACCGAGTCCGCCCGCCAAATCCTTGCTGCCGAACAATACCTGCTCGACAGCGGCGTGCCGAACATTGACATCCTGCGTCTGGGCGGGCTTTATTGCGCCGAACGCCATCCCGTCAGCCGCCTTGTTCAAAAGCAAAACATCCCGGGCGGCAACCGGCCCGTCAATATCGTCCACCGCGACATCGCCGTCGAAACCCTGTTTCAGACGACCCTCCATCCAAACGGCAGACGCATCCGCAACATCGTCGAACCGCGCCATCCGACCCGCCGCGATTTCTACACCGCCGAAGCCGCCAAACTCGGTCTCCCGCCGCCCGATTTCGCGCCCGACGGCACCGGCGGCGGCAAAATTGTAAATACCGTTTCCGCCGACGGATTAAGCCTGTAAAATTGGCGCTCCGCAACCGTTTCAGACGACCTTTCGGCAGCGGCAAAACCAAAACCAAAAAACACAGTCTTACTTAACAACCCCAAGCCCGAAAGTATCGAGAACACCCTATGTCCGCCCTATTTCCCGTTATCAACCACCTGATACAGCAAAATCCGGAACATCAACAAGACCTGTCCCGCCTGTCAGGTAAAACCCTGAGCCTCAACCTCGCCGGATTCGGACTGACCGGACGCATCAATCACGACGGCTTCCTCGAAACCGCCGACCAACCCGCCGACACCCTCATCACCTTCCACCAAAGCGCCATCCGCAAAATCCTGACCGGACAAGAACCCGGCGTCGGCGACATCAGCCTTGAAGGCGACCTCATGCTCGGCATGACCGTCCTGCCCATACTCGGCAGCCTGCGCTACTACGCATCAGACGACCTCGCCCGCATCTTCGGCGACTCACTCGCAGGCAGCATCAGCGAACGCGCCGCAAACATCGGGCAAACCGTCAAAAAATCGGACAAAGCATAGCCGAGCAAATCAGCGACTTTTCCCGCGAACCCGAATCCCCCGTTATCGACGCCGCCACCCTGTCCGCCTGGATGGAAGAAGTGGACAAACTACGCGATGACGTCGCCCGCCTCAACGAACGCCTCGACCGGCTCGAACGCGACATCTGGATAGACTAATTTTCAGACGACCCATGCCTATGAACAGCCCGTTTCACAACATCGGTATCGTAACCCGCCCCAATACCCCCGAAATCCAAAACACCGCCCACACCCTCATCCACTTCCTGCAGGGACACGGCCTCACCGTCTATCTGGACGAAATCGGCATAGAAGAACGCTGCATCTATGTTCAAGATACCGTCGGCTGCCACATCGTCAGCAAATCCGACTTGGGCAAACACTGCGACCTCGTCATCGTCCTCGGCGGTGACGGCACATTCCTCTCCGTCGCCCGCGAAATCGCTCCCCGCGCCGTACCCGTTATCGGCATCAACCAAGGGCATTTAGGCTTCCTCACCCAAATCCCCCGCGAAAACATGACCGAAGAGCTGCTGCCCGTCCTCGAAGGCAAATACCTGCCCGAAGAGCGCATCCTCATCGAAGCAGCCCTCGTCCGCGACGGACAAACCTTCCACCGCGCCCTCGCCCTCAACGACGCCGTCCTCTCGCGCGGCGGTGCCGGACAAATGATAGAGTTCGAAGTCTTCATCAACCAAGAATTCGTCTATACCCAACGCTCCGACGGCCTCATCGTCTCCACCCCCACCGGTTCCACCGCCTACTCCCTTGCCGCAGGCGGCCCCATCATGCAGGCAGGATTGCACGCATTCACCCTCGTGCCCATCTGCCCCCAATCCATGACCAACCGCCCCATCGCCATCCCCGACACCTCCGAAATCGAAATCCTCGTTACCCAAAGCGGCGACGCCCGCGTCCATTTCGACGGACAATCCTTCATCGACGTACAAAACCTCGACCGCATCATCATCCGCCGCTACCACAACCCCCTGCGCATCCTCCACCCCACCGACTACCAATACTTCCGAACCCTGCGCCAAAAACTGCACTGGGGCGAACAGCTCGTATAAACACCAAAGGTCGTCTGAAACCCGATTGCCCAGTTTTCAGACAACCTTTAATAACCATCCGTTCAAATCCCAAATACGCATATCCCATCATTCTCGCACAGGCTGGAATAACAAGATTCATCAATCATTTACACTAAAAATTGATGATAAAAGACGATAAAAATTACTGAGATACTTTTACCCGTTTACCCACTTTTTTTTCAGACGACCCCGCTATGCCCATCCTCGCTTGGAACACCCCGCCTGCCCCTGCCGAACTTGCCCGCGTGATCGAAACCCGTCCCGCGCCGCTGCATCTGGTTGCCTGTCTGAGCGAAAACCGCATGCCCGATTTTCCTTTGTCCGATGCCTCGACCGAGTTGGAAGTCCGTCTGAAAAACCGCCTCGACCAAGCCGTAAAATGCCTTCAGTTCAACAGCGTCAACTTTTTGGAAAACCTGTTGCCTAATGTACACCTCTGGCTTGTCCCGCCGCACTGCGCCGACAGCCTGCATGAACATTTCGACCGTATCGAATGGCAGACCGAAGCCGTACCGCAAGCTGCGCCCAAGCCCGTCAAACCTTGGTTCAGACGACCACAATCTACCACCCCGCCCGAACACGCGCTGGTTATTGGCGCGGGCATAGCCGGCGCCGCGACCGCGCGCAAGCTGGCGGAACACGGTGTGCGCGTTACCGTTTTGGAAGCGGGCAAAGCGGCGCAAGGCGGCAGCGGCAACCGCCAAGGGCTGCTCTACGCCAAAATCTCGCCGCACGACACCGAGCAGACCGAACTGCTGCTGGCAGGCTACGGCTACACCCGACGCCTGCTGCAAGACCTGTTGCCCGATTCCGACGCATGGGGCGGCGATGGCGTGTTGCACCTCAATTTCGATGAAGCCGAGCGCAAACGCAATCAGGCATTGGGTTTGCAGCAACATCACACCCACCTTTACCGTAGCGTATCCGCCGACGAAGCCGCACAAATCGCAGGCATAGACGTCTTTTCAGACGGCCTCTACTGGCCGCAGGGCGTATGGCTGAACCCGCCCGCCGTCGTCCGCGCCTTGCTGGATCATCCGCTGATTGCGTTGCACGAAGACACGCCCCTATCCTCCGCCGAATACGACGGCGCAAACTGGACGGCACACACGCCGCGCGGCAGCTTCAGCGCAAGCCACATTATTTACTGCATGGGCGCGCACAGTCCGAACGCCGACGACGCCAACGTCTCCGCCCTGCCTTTCCGCCAAATCCGCGGACAAACCGGCGTAGCGGCGGCAAGCGGTTTTTCCACACGCCTGCGCTGCGCCCTATCCGGCGAAAGCTACATCAGCCCGAGCTGGCAAGGGCAACACTGCTACGGCGCGACCTTCGTCCTCAATAGCAACGACGACGCTTGGCATCCGCACGAAGAAACCGCCAACCGCTCCGCCCTACAACAACTCAACCCGCCATTGGCGCAATCATTGTTTGAGCAAAACCCGCTTCGTTCGGTTTCAGACGACCCCTTTAAACAACCACAAGGACACGCCGCCTTGCGCTGCGACAGCCCCGACCACCTGCCCGTCGTCGGCGCACTCGGCGACATCGCCGCCATGCAGACCGCCTACGCCAAACTCGCGTTGGACAAAAACTACCGCCTCGACAACATCCCCTGTCCCTACCTGCCGAACGCCTACATCAACACCGCCCACGGCACGCGCGGCCTCGCCACCGCCCTCGTCTGCGCCGCCGCCATTGCCGCCGACATCCTTGGTCTGCCCCAGCCGCTGTCCCAACGCCTGCGCACTGCCCTGCACCCCAACCGCGCCGTCATCCGCGCCATCGTGCGGCAGCAGCCTTTGCTTTGATGCGACACACAGGTCGTCTGAAACCGAGCGAAACGGGTTTCGCCCAAACCTGAAGACGAGTTTTCAGACGACCCCGGCACGACAACAACAAAGCATCCATAAAATCATAAAAATATTAACAACCTGTTTTCAAGAATATTTTTCCTAACTTTAAAATCCAAAATTTACATATAAATATCAACCCCTCCTCTTGTCCATTTATATATTTCGTTTAAAATACCGACCTAAACAACCACTATTCTATATAGATAAAATGCGTCATTACGGAACCATTATCCGCTGGAACGACAACCGGAGGTTCGGAGCCATCCGGGAAGAAAACATGGGCAAAGAAATATTCGCCCCGCTCTCCGCCTTCACCACGCTGCCTCATCCGCCCGCCGAAGGCCAGCGCGTATCGTTTGAGATTATCAAAGGCAGACGCGGACGCGACGAAGCGGAAAACATCTGCTTCGCTTCCGACTGCATCGGAGAAGCCGACTTTTTCGCCCCCGAGCCTGAGCCTTTTAAAGCAGCCTTTTCCAAACTCCTGTGGATCATCCCCATCATTGCCCTCTTTGCCGCAGGCGGATGGTTCGGCTGGAACTATTGGCAGGAATACCGCCGTCAGACACAGGAAGCAACAGCGGCTGCACCGGTTACAATGGTGTCCGAAGTTGCCGAAAAGATGAAAGCCGAACGCAAGGCATGGAAAGACGCGGCAAGCGGGCGTACTGCTTTCAAACACGGTTCAACTGCTTCAACCGGCTCCGCTGCCACTACCGACACTACCACTGCATTCAAATGCGACGGCCGTCAGCACTGTTCTCAAATGAACTCTTTGGAAGAGGCAGAATTTTTTATCAAAAACTGCCCAAATACCAAAATGGACGGTGATCATGACGGTATTCCGTGCGAAAACGACAGCCGTTGGCATTAATCGCCCACAATGCAAAAAGGTCGTCTGAAAATGTTTTTCAGACGACCTTTTCAAATCGGCTACAATATCGCGCAATACAAACCTACCCTACCACCATGTCCAAAAAAATCCTCATCATCACCCCGAGCTGGATCGGCGACTGCGTCATGACCCAGCCGCTTTACCGCCGCCTGCACGAACTCCATCCCGGCTGCACCATAGACGCATTCGCGCCCAAATGGTCGATGGCGGTGTTCGAGCGTATGTCCGAAATCAACCGCGTTATTGAAAACCCGTTCGGACACGGCGCATTAGAGCTGAAAAAACGCTGGCGTATCGGGCGCGAACTGGGCAAACAAGGTTACGACCAAGTCATCGTCCTGCCCGGCTCGCTCAAATCCGCCCTCATCGCCTTCGCCACCGGCATCAAACAGCGCACCGGCTACGTCGGCGAATCGCGCTACCTGCTGCTCAACGACATCCGCAAACTCGACAAAGCCGCCCTGCCCCTGATGGTCGACCGCTACACCGCCCTCGCACACCCGACGCAGGCGGACTTCAACGGACATTCCGATAACCCGCGTTTCACCATTTCCCCCGAAAGCCGTGCCGCCGCCCTTGCCAAATACGGCTTAAACACGGACAAACCCGTTCTCGCCTTCTGCCCGGGTGCGGAATACGGCCCCGCCAAACGCTGGCCCGCGCGCCATTTCGCCGAACTCGGCCACCGCTATCTGGCGCAAGGCTGGCAGGTTTGGCTGTTCGGCTCGCAAAAAGATTTCGACATCGCCGAAGAAATCAACCGACTTTCAGACGACCTCTGTACCAACCTCTGCGGCAAAACCAACCTTTCCGAAGCGATTGACCTGCTCTCCTGCGCCGACACCGTCGTCTGCAACGACAGCGGCCTGATGCACCTCGCCGCCGCCCTCGACCGCAAACTCGTCGCTGCCTACGGCTCGTCCAGCCCCGATCACACCCCACCCTTGAGCCAAAAAGCCAAAATCGTCAGCCTGCACCTCGAATGCTCGCCCTGCTTCAAACGCGAATGCCCGCTGGGACACACCGACTGTCTGAACAAACTCACGCCGGACATGGTTCAAAAAGCAGCGGAGGAATTGGCGGAAACGGAATCCTAATAAACATCAACCGACAATCCTGTAATCAGCAGTAAGACCATACGACAAAAGGTCGTCTGAAACCTGCCTTCCAAAACAGATTAAAATGGCAATACCCACGCCGTCATTCCCGCGCAGGCGGGAATCCACCAGACCTTAATTTTTAGAAATGTTTAAAGATTGGTACAGCTTTAAGACTCTGGATTCCCGCCTGCGCGGAAATGACAGCATAGAGGCTTCTTGTTTTCCTTCGCCCTATCTTTTCAGACAGAAGTAGCGTGGGCTTTGCCCACGAAATCTACCCATTACCGATACGGTGTTTATCCACTATCCTTATTCCCGCCCCTGCCTATGCAGAAGTGGGAATAACTGCCCGATCTACTGCCGCCTGAAACCCACTTTCAAATTTTCAGACGACCTTTTCACCATTGACCTCGAAACCCCATACTGCCGTGAAACAAACCGCAAGTTAGCCGCCTCCACCCTGTTTGTATTGAATTCCCGTTCAGACGACCTTATCATCAACCCATTCCCACTTTTCCCGCAGAAACACCATGCAAAATATCCAAGACTATGTCCTCCGCACTGCGTCCGCTGCCAAGCAGGCTTCCTATGTTGTCGCTGCCGCCGAGACCGCGCAAAAAAACGCCGCGCTCCTGCGCGCCGCCGAACTCATCAGACACCATCAAACCGCCATCCTCGCCGCCAACGCCCAAGATATGGGACAGGCCGCGCAGAAAGGTTTGAACGACGCACTGCTCGACCGCCTGCGGCTGACTGAAAAAACCATAGACGCCATGTGCGAAGGTTTGCGCCAGATTGCCGCCCTGCCCGACCCCGTCGGTGAAATGGACGAATTCCGCACCCGCGAAAACGGCCTGCAAATCGGCAAAATGCGCGTACCGTTGGGCGTTGTCGGCATCATTTACGAATCCCGCCCCAACGTAACCGTCGATGCCGCCGCCCTCTGCCTCAAATCCGGCAACGCCTGCATCCTGCGCGGCGGCAGCGAAGCCTTCAACAGCAATATGGCGCTTTCCAAACTGATTACGCAGACGTTAGTTGAAAACGGCCTGCCCGCAGCGGCCGTCAGCCTAATTGAAAACACCGACCGCGAAAGCGTCGGCGCCATGCTGCAAAGCCCCGAGTTTATCGACGTCGTCATCCCGCGCGGCGGCAAATCGTTGGTTTCCCGCATCGCCGCCGAAGCCCGCGTGCCCGTCATCAAACACCTCGACGGCATCTGCCACGTCTATATCGACCGCGCCGCCGACGCCGAAAAAGCCGTCAACATCGCCTTTAACGCCAAAACCTCGCGCTACGGCACCTGCAACACCATGGAAACCCTGCTCGTCCACCAAAGCCGCGCCGCCGAAATCCTGCCCGTATTGGCGGAGAAATACGCCGACCGCGACGTCGAGCTGCGCGGCTGCCCGCGTACCCTGTCCATCCTGCCCCACATTCAGACGGCCTCCGAAGAAGACTGGGACACCGAATACCTCGCCCCCATCCTCTCCGTCAAAATCGTCGACAGCCTCGAAGAAGCCGTCGCCCACATCAACACCCACGGCAGCCACCACACCGACAGCATCGCAACCGAATCCTACTCCGACGCCCGCACCTTCCTGCGCACGGTCGACAGCGCCAGCGTCATGGTCAATGCCTCCACCCGCTTCGCCGACGGCTTCGAATACGGCCTCGGCGCGGAAATCGGCATTTCCACCGACAAAATCCACGTCCGCGGCCCCGTCGGCCTGCACGGTCTGACTTCGCAAAAATGGATAGTGTTGGGCGACGGACAGGTTCGGTCGTAATTCCTTCACTTTCTTGAGAAATAAAACGACAAAAGGTCGTCTGAAAAACAGTTTTCAGACGACCTTTTCAGTTTTATCAACCTGAATTAAGGCTCAAACTTTCCGCAAAATCATTGCAAATATTAAATAATTATTACAAACAATATCTTAATCACCCATAACTTCTCCAGATGCATATTCCCCGATACAATCCGCATTTTATGCCGTACAAGAAATTCTCTTTAAATTCCAAATAGATAAAAATTAAAGTTTATTATTTCTCATAAACCCGTTTACAGCAAAGGACTGACATGACCGAAATATCCCGCCCCTTGAGTTACAACGAAGAAAATGAAGAATCCGTCGTAATTACCGGCACGCGCCGCAATGATATTTTATACGGCAGCTTGGGACACACCGTCTTCCACGGCGGCTTGGGAGACGACGTTTACCACAGCAAATGCCGACGATACCGTCGTCGAGGGCAAAAATGAAGGCAGCGACACCGTTTACGCCGACACGACCTTTACCCTGCCAAACCACGTTGAAAATCTGACGCTGACCGGCAGCGGAAATACCTTCGGTTTCGGCAACAATTCCGACAATATTCTCACCGGCAACAGTGGCAACAATCGTTTGAGCGGCGGACGCGGCAACGACACACTCTACGGCATGGAAGGCAAGGACCTGCTGATGGGCGGCGACGGTCAGGACGAACTTTACGGCGGCAGCGGCAACGACATCCTGCGCGGCGATGCAGGCAGCGACACACTGGACGGCGGCGACGGCGACGATGTTTTGGACGGTGGCAGCGGAGCAGACACCATGCGTGGCGGGCGCGGCAACGATGTTTACCATGTGGACGATGCAGGCGATATGGTCGTCGAAGCCGCAGGAGAAGGTACGGACACGATATACACCAGCGTAACCTATACCGCCCCTACCCACGTTGAAAACCTGACACTGACCGGCAGCGGCAATACCTTCGGTTTTGGCAACAATTCCGACAATATCCTCACCGGCAACAGCGGCAACAACCGCTTGAGCGGCGGACGCGGCAATGACACGCTCTACGGCAACGGAGGAAACGACCTGCTGATGGGCGGCGACGGACAGGACAAACTTTACGGCGGCAGCAGCAACGATATCCTGCGCGGCGACAACGGCGACGACCTGCTCGACGGCGGCGAAGGCAACGACACCTTAGAAGGCGGTCGCGGCAACGATGTGTACGTTTTCGCACGCGGCTACGGACACGACACCATTTCAGACGACCTCGGCAAAAACACCGTTCACCTAAGTGGTTTGAAACCCGAAGACATCAGCATCGCAGTTCGTCCGAATGCGGCAGATGCATCTCGTTCCGATTGGGTGCTGACCATACGCAAAACCGGCGAAACCCTGACGCTCAAAGCCCAAGAAGGTGGCGCAAACCATGCCGTTTCACGCTTTGAAACCGACAACGGAACACTGACGTCGTCTGAATTTCAGCAAAGCACACCACGACTTTGGTGCAAACACATTGACAACCAAAATCCTGCTGAAAGACGGCAACACCGCCATCCATACCGGCACAGCAGAAAATGCCTTTCAGACGACCTCCCTGCAATATTGGGAAAACCTGCCCGCCGCACGCCACCAGAACGGTATCGTCAAACCCTCAAAAACAGTCGCTCAATCATTCTCTTCCCGCGACACCGACGGCGACGGACTGCCTGACAGCATCGACCGCAACCCGCAACAATGGAACGTATCCGAACGCGATTTACGGATGTTCTCCTCGCTGGCTTATGAAGGTAAATCTTCGCTGGAAACTTTATTCAACGGCAAAAATTGGTGGAGCTACGAATCTGCTGCCAAAGCTGCCAACAGCAAATACTTCAACAATCAGGCTGATGTATCTGAATTGACGGGCAAATGGGAACTTCTCAAAGCTGAAAGTCCGGGTAGTGGTTTAGATTATGCTGTCTTTGGAAACAAAAACGCTCAAGGTGATTGGGAAAACGTTGTGGTAACATTTAGAGGAACTGAAAAAACCAGTCCTCACGACTGGTTGGCAGATTTGAAAATATGGGCAGGCAATTTACCTACTCAAGCGTCTTACCTCAATCAAATTGCCCGTTATGTCGATACGCTCAACGCTAAAAACGTTTATTCTACAGGACATTCTTTAGGCGGCTACCTTGCCGAATACTTTGCCGCACATACCATGCAGCAACGTTACGACTGGTCAGATAATTTCAAACGCAGCAGTCTGTTCAACCCCGCCGTCCTCAATACAGACAACAGTTCAAGCAACGCATTAAAACAAGCTAGGAGCATTGCTGAAAAATTCTCTGCCACCACAATCAGCGATGATTCCGATACCACACAAATTCGCGACTTGTATAAAACCAATTCCTATGTAATCAAGGGAGAATGGGTCAGCGACGGCTTTTCAGTTAAAACCAGTACAGGAGCAGGTGCACTGATCGGAGGAGGTTTAGCCGGCTTATTAACGGGAGGTTTAGGATTTATAGGTGGTGCTCTTTTAGGTGGCTTGACTGGAGCAGCCTTTTCTCAAGTCCACAAAGGTTTCGGCAAATATCCCAATGCCAAAATATTGGACTTCAAAAGCGGAAATATTTGGGCAAAACACAAGATGACGAGCTTCTACGAAAAAGATTCGTACCTCGAACAATACTTCTCCCAGGGCAGCCGTATAGACAAACACTACAACAACCCCTACAACCAAGACACCGATAGCGACGGTTTTTCCAACGCCATTGAAGACAAACTCGGTTCAGACAAATACTACGGTCAGGAAACGCCGTATGCCACAGGCGCATCAGTCATCCACATTGATGACCGCCCCTTTGCCGCCCTTGTTACTACTGAAGATACTGCAGGTAACACACTTTCAGTTAAAGCCGTGGAAATGCAAGCCAAACAGCAAGGTAGCCAAGTGGTGTATACCCCGTCAGGTAACGAAATTGACCTAGGCGATGTCTCATCCGACTGGTCGGTCAATATCCACCAACCTAGTGGCAAAAAGCGTTTTGGCACTGCAAGGTACGGCTTCAGACGATGTCCTTAAAAGGTGGAGACGGAGATGACTATCTCGCAGGCGGCTGGGCAGCGACACTATTATTACGGGCACAGGCAGGGATACCGTTGCCTTTACCGCATGGGACATCCGTGAAGGCAGCATAGACCGTATTACCGACTTCAACCCTTATATGGACAAGCTTGACCTGTCCGGTATGCGTTCCCTGTTAAGCGGCAGCGAGGCAAATGTGAGCTGGTCGGAACTGTTCGTCAAAAAAATCCTTATTATTACGACACCGGCCGTTCTTACCTCGTCTTCGACTCTGTATCTCAAACCCTCGCCTACCGAGCGGCAGGTGCAAACAGCAATACCGTGTTCGCCAAATTTGACGACAGTCAGGCTGCTTGGCTGAGTGCTTCCAATATCATCGGCTAAGCTGAGGCAAACCGGATTTCCACAGTAAACCAAACAGCGAATGTCGTCTGAAACCCAAAATCAGGTTTCAGACGACGTTTCTATTTGGCGGGGAAAAAATAAAAACAGGATATTTTCAGCCATCCTTTCATCACAGGTTTGACGGTATATTGCCTGTTTCCCCACAAACCGTAGATAGATATTTGAGAAAACTCTTTATCGGCTGGTAATTAGCCTGCTGCTTATCCCGACTCCGAGTTACTGTAATTTTTGATATGGCAAACATCCGAAACGTCGTCTGAAAACGGGCAATCCGTTTTCAGACGACGTTTTATCAAACACGACAAACCTCTTTCGGCTACCCACGGATCAATCATCCCAGACGTTCCTTCCCTCTTCTCCCGCCAAGCCGTGCAGCAGCAATCCCAATACGTCCTGCGGCAGCTTTTGCGGCGCAGCGGCATAAAGCGCGGCCAGTTGCGAATGGCGCATCAATATATCCGCCTGACGGATGAACAGGTCGATGAGTTCCACCGGCAAATCGGGCTGGATCAGGCGGCGTTGTTGCAGGGTGTGGAAGAAACCGCGCATAAAGGCGTATTTTTCTTCGTTCAACTCATGGAAAAACCGCTCCAGCTCCAAATCGGTGTTTTCTTCGATGTCACGCAGGAAGGCGGCGGAATAAAGCTCGTCGAACGACTGCCGTTGCAAGGCGAAAACGGCTTCGGTGGCTTCGCGCAGGCTGCATTGCCGTGCGAGCAGCACCTCAAATTCGGCACGGACGCGGTTTTTCTGCTCGGTAACGATTTCCTGCAAGAGCGCGTTTTTGCCGCTGTAATGTTTGTAAAAGGTAACGCGGCTGACGGCGGCCTCGGCGCAGATTCCGCCCACGGATACGGCGGAAAAGCCGTGTTCGCGGAACAGGCGGCGGGCGGTGTCGGTGATGGTTTGTTGTTTGCTGGCGGTCATGACGGTAGGAAGGTTTTGATTTTGTTCATAAAGGGTTTTCATTAAAGTTATCCGCAAGTCGGATACTCATCATATTTCCCCACGGCGGCAATAGCAATATGGCAGCGTTTCAGAGGGCCTCTTCCCTTGCCTCTCCGCTCCGCTCTGCGGACGGGGGCTGTCGGATGCTTAGCAAGCCAAAATCATAAAGGTTACAGAATCGCCCTCTCCCAACCTTCTCCCACCGAACGGGAGAGGAAATTATTTTGAGATGGTTCACTATAGAAAGGGGGATGTAAAGTGAATGATAAACACTTGCATTCCTGTTTTTTGTTTCTTATACTTTACATTAATAGTTTGTTTTATGTAAATGTGTAAACAACAAATATTTGCATACTGACGGAGCGGTTGGATTGTCTGATGTTCAATCCCCGCTGACGTATGCCGTCTGAAAGGATAAGGAAATGCAGAAACCTACCCTCCGCCGCCTGCCGCTGCTGCTTGCCGCCGCTTTCGCCTCCGAATGGATTTATGCCGCCGATGCGGCGCAAGATGCGGAACAGGTGCAGTTGGAAGAAGTCGTCGTAACCGGCGAACGCACCAACCGCAGCGGCTTTGAAACCGCCACGTCCAACCGCGTTTTCACCACGCCGAACATCGACCGCAGCGGCCACAATCTTTCCGCGACCGACCTGCTCAAACAGACTGTGAACACGGTGGACTTGGGCAGCGGCAACGATTTGCCGACCGTGCGCGGCGTGGACGGCTCTGGTCCTGCCGTCGGTGCGGTGGCGTTTTTTTGCGGGCACGCGGCCGCGCCTGAACCTGTCCATAGACGGCCGCTCCGCCACTTACAATGAATTCGCCTTCGGCACGCAGTCGCTGTGGGACATGCAGCAGGTGGAAGTCTTGCGCGGGCCGCAAAGCCATGTGCGCGGGCAGAACGCGGTGGCGGGCGCGGTGGTGATGCGCTCCAAAGACCCGACCGACGAATGGGAAGGCGCGCTGCGCTTGGGTTTGGGCAACCAGAAAACGCGTAATGTCGCCGGCGTAGTGTCTGGTCCGATTGTGAAAAACAACCTTGCCTTCCGCTTGAGCGCGGAACGGCAGCAGCGCGAAAGCTACGAGCCGTTCGTGTCTTACGAGCCGACCGGCAACCCGCGCCGTGTGGAAAACACCAACGTGCGCTTCAAACTCCTGCTCACGCCCGAAAACCATCCCGATTTTTACAGCCGCCTGACGCTGAACCACATCCGTTCGCGCGCGCCGCAAAACGAAATCATGGGCAACACCGCCAGCCGCCGTTTCTTAAAAGAAAAGCCCGTGTTCGTAACCGGCTCGACATCGGGCATCTGGGACGTATCGTGGCAGCTTAACGACTATCTGAAACTGGAAAACAAACTGGTTTACGGCCGCTACCACAACGAGCGGCTGCACCTGCCGATGACCGTCAACCCGCAAGGCGTGCCCGCCGAACTCAAAGGCCGCGAACTGCAATGGGAGCCGGTATTGCATTTTTCCAACAAAGGCCGTCTGAAAGGCCTTGCGGGACTGCACTACTTCCGCAGCAAACAAGACGAATGGGTAGATATCCGCAGCGTCGGCGGCCGCAACACCTTTGACGACCGCAACAGCGTGCGCGCCCTGTTTGCCGAAACCACATACAGCCCCAGCGAAAAATGGGACATCACAGCCGCCGCCCGCCTTGAAAAAGAAACGCACAAACGAAGCGGCGGCAGCGGCGCACTGCACCTCGATTTAGACAAAGGCCAGACCGTGTTCCTGCCCAAAATCGACATCGCCTTCAAACCCGCCGACCAATGGGTCAGCGGCATCAAAGCCGCGCGCGGCTACAACCCCGGCGGCGCGGGCATCACCTTCGGCCGTCCCGTCGTAACCTACACTTATGAACCCGAATATGTGAACAACTACGAGTGGTACACCCGCTGGCGCAGCGCAGACCGCCGCCTGCAACTCTCCGGCAACCTGTTCCTGAACCACTACCGCGACATGCAGCTTCCCTTCTATCTCGGCACCAACTCCGTCGTCATCCGCAACGCCAAAAAAGTCCATACCTACGGCGCGGAACTCGCCGCCGACTGGCAGGCGACCGACAGCCTGAAACTCACCACCGGACTGGGGCTGCTCAACACCAAAATCAAAAGCTATCCCGACAGCGGCATCGAAGGCAACAAACTCGGCCGCGCGCCCAAATACACCGCCAACATCGGCGTGAAATACCTGAACGACAAAGGCTGGGAAGCCGGCGGCGACGTGCGCTTCTACGGCGGCTACTATTCCGCCGCCGACAATGCCGAATCAGGCAAAATCGGCGCGTACAACCAAGTCAACCTCTACACCGCCTACAACTTCAAACAAGGCCGCGTCTCGCTCTACGCCGACAACGTGTTCAACCGCCGCCGCCCCATATTCATTTCCAGCGCCGACCGCCAAGACGCGCTCTACCAACGCCCCAGAAGCGTAGGCGTAAGCGCGGAATGGAAGTTTTAGGCGAAGCTGAAATGATGGAGGCCGTCTGAAACAATCGTAGGTCGGGCATCAATGCTCTACCTACGGTGACTGGAATAACGAAGGTCGTCTGAAACGGCCGTAACAACCGATTATCGTTATTAGCTTACGCAAGTCCGCTTCGCTACCCCCGCGCAGGCGGGAATCCAGACCTATCCGCACAGAAACTTATCGGATAAAGAAGTGCCCTTGAGTCTCCATTCTGGATTCCCGCCTGCGCGGGAATGACGGCACAAGAAGTCTAATAAAAAGCCAAGCATAAATGCCCAACTATTGACCTACCCTGCTTCCCCAAAACACCCAAAGGAACCCAATGCACTACTTCACCCCCGCCAAAACTCTGCCCGAAGGCACCGTCTACCTGACCGACCTGACCCACGTCGCCGACTTTTCCGACTGGCTGGCCGAATTCGAAACCCTGTTAAACCAAAACCGCCGCTTTGCCACCGTCTGCACCCCCATGCGGCGGCAGGTAAGCGACGAACAGCGCATTGCCGACCGCAAAACCTACATCGAATGGATAAAGGCACACCGGCCGCAACTCGCCGAACGCTGCGCCGCCATGCTCCTCATCGAACCCGACGCGGCGCAACTGCAATTCTTCCGCGAACAATCGTCCAAACTCGCCCCCGCGCTGGGCGTGAACTACATCGTCGAAGCCGACGAGCAAACCGCCCTGCAAAAGGCAGAAGAAGCGTTGAAGGTCGTCTGAAAAACAGAATCCATGCTCCGGCAGCGGCTTTATAGTGGATTAACTTTAAATCAGGACAAGGCGACGAAGCCGCAGACAGTACAGATAGTACGGAACCGATTCACTTGGTGCTTCAGCACCTTAGAGAATCGTTCTCTTTGAGCTAAGGCGAGGCAACGCCGTACTGGTTTAAAGTTAATCCACTATATCATCCAACTTTGCCTGCCCGATACAGATTTGAGCAAACCGACATTCGTTTTGATAGCATGGGGAAACTCGGCAACTGACTTTCAGGAGTACAAAAAAATGTCATTTACCACAATCATTTATGCCCATCCCTATGATCAAAGCTTCAATCACGGCATTTTGCGGCGCGTGCAGCAACTATTGGACGAAAAAGGCGAAAAATACCGACTGATCGACTTATACGCAGACGGCTTCAACCCCGCCTACACCAAAGAAGAGCTTGCCCTGTTCAACCAAGGCAAAGCCCTTGACCCGCTGGTTTTACATTATCAAGAACTCTTGAAAACCACTAACCGCCTGATTTTCATCTTTCCGATCTGGTGGGCGGATATGCCCGCCATCGTCAAAGGATTTGAAGACAAAGTTTTCCTAAAGACACTCGCTTACGTTCCGACTGCCACAGGCTTGAAAGGCAACCTATCCCACATCAAAGAAGCACTGGTCATCAGCACGTCCACTGCCCCCACATGGTATCTGAAATGGTTTGGCGGCAACGGCATCGGCAAAGCGATGGTGGGACACACGCTCAAAGGCATCGGTATCGCCAAACGCCGCTGGCTTAACTTCGGCAATATGGACAAATCCACCGCCGAACAGCGGCAGGCGTTTTTGGCAAATTTGAGCCGAAGCGTGTAATCTTCAGGCGGTCTCTTACTTCACCGCCGAATTTCCGCCGTCCGCAAACAACGCCGTACCCGTTACAAAACTGCCCATCGGGCTGACGAGGAACAAAATCGCGGCGGCGATTTCTTCGGGTCGGGCGATGCGTTTGACCGCATGCAACCCTTCCGCCCATGCCCGCTGCTGCGGGTCGGTAGTCATCATTTCCGTATCCGTACCGCCGGGAAGCAGGGCATTGGCGCGGATACCTTGGGCGGCATAATCGGCGGTGATGCCTTTTGCCAGAGCAGCAAGTGCGGCTTTGGCACAGCCGTAGGCGGTTTTGTTCGGCAGGGCACAACTGGTGCCGACAAAGCTGGACGTGAACACAATCGATCCACCGCCGCGTGCGAGCATAGCGGGAATTTGGCTGCGCGCGCCCAGAAAGGCAGCAGTCAGGTTTCCGTCCAGCGTTACCCGCCACTCTTCGGGCGAAAGTTCCGCCAAGGGTTTGTACGCTCCGATGATGCCCGCGTTGTTCACGGCGATATCCAAGCTGCCGAACTCTCGCTCTGCCGCATGGACGACGGCTTCGTGCGTTTCAGGCAGCACTGCGTCACCTGCCACGGCAACAGCCCGTCCGCCGCGTGCGCGTATCAGTGCGGCGGTTTCTTCCAGTTTGTCGGCACGGCGGGCACATAAGACAACGTTTGCGCCGTGCTCCGCCAACAGCAGTGCAACCGCGCGACCGATACCCGACGACGCGCCGATAACGGCGGCGGTTTTATTGTTCAAATTCAATAAGCTTGACATAACGTTCCTTACATATGCGGTTAAAGACGATGCAAGTTTAAGGAAGCCGCGATATAAAGACGACCCGATTATTGATGAATTTCAGACAGACAAACAATCTTTCCATCAATAATCGGGTCGTTTCTTGTCGGCTTTCAGGCTATCCTATCCCATACAACGACAGGATAATTTATGAACTTAAATCAAACCCGCCAATTCCTCCGTATTGCCCGCGCCATCGAATACCTTTACGACCATGCCGCCGAGCAGCCCGATTTGGCACAGGTGGCGGCAGTGGTTCATGTCAGCCCCGAACATTTGCAGCGCGAATTTCCGCATGGGCGGGCATCAGCCCGAAAAAAATGCTGCAACACATCAGTATCAGCCGCGCCAAAGAAGCCCTGAAAAACAGCGAAAGCGTGGCGGAAGCGGCGCATTGCGGCGGACTGAGCGGCACGGGGCGGCTGCACGACTTATTTGTCGGCATCGAAAAAATGACTCCGGGTGAATACAAAAACGGCGGAGCAGGCCTGCAAATCAATTACAGCCTGATTCCCGGCCCCTTCGGCGACCTGTTGGCAGCAGCAACAGACAAAGGCATCTGCTTCATGCGTTTTTCAGACGACCCTTCCGCCGCCCTGAACGAATTGCGCACCGAGTATCCGAACGCCCGCCTAATCGGGCAGGAAACCGCATTCCACCGCCAAGCCGCCGATATCTTCCGCACACAGCGCGGCTGCGTTACCCTGCACATCAAAGGCACACCCTTCCAGCTCAAAGTGTGGCAGGCCTTGCTCGATATTCCCGCAGGCAGCCTGCAAAGCTACGGCACAGTGGCGCAGGCCGTCGGTTCGCCCAACGCCGCGCGCGCCGTAGGGACGGCCGTCGGACAGAATCCCGTTGCATTACTCATTCCCTGCCACCGCGTCATCCGCGAAAGCGGCATCATTGGCGGTTACCGCTGGCAACGCGGGCGCAAAATGGTGATATTGGCGCACGAATTGGGAGACACTGATGACGCTTGACCTCTTCCCAGAAACCACCAACCCGCACGCCAACCTCCTGCCCTACGACGGCATCGTCAGCGATTTCGGACGAATTTCACCGTTACCGAAGCTGACCGTTATTTTGAAATTTTGCAGCGTGATATTCCCTGGCGGCACGACGAAGCCGTGATATTCGACAAGCACATCATCACCGCCCGCGAAGTCGCGTGGTACGGCGACACGTCCTACAACTACGGTTATTCCGGCGCAAACCGCATCGCCCTGCCGTGGGATGGCGTCTTGCCCGAACTCAAAAACCACGTGGAAGCCGCCATCGCCGACATCTGCCCCACCCACTTCAACTCCTGCCTGCTCAACCGCTACAACAACGGCAACGAAGGCATGGCGTGGCACAGCGATGAAGGACAAGGTCTAGCCAAAGACAGCGCCATCGCCTCCCTCAGCCTCGGCGCAACGCGCAAATTCGCCTTCAAACACAAAGAAAGCAAGGAAAAACGCGAAATGTGGCTGGAACACGGCCAGCTTATCGTCATGCATGGCGAAACGCAGAAACACTGGCTGCACACCATCCTGAAAAGCACCCGCATCCAAGAGCCGCGGATTAATCTGACGTTTCGGGTAATGAAAGGATAAAAAGGGGCTGCTTTTTTCCATTTCAGACAGCCCCCGAAAGTCGTCTGAAAAACTACTTGAAAATGTAAAACAGAAAAGCCGTAGGTCGTCTGAAACGTTTTTCAGACGACCTACCGCACCCACATCATTCCCGTACACTCGCAATAGGGAGCCATCCATGTCCCAACAAACCCCGACATCCCCCGCCCCGCGCGACTGGCTGCTGCTTGTCGGCGGCAGCACCTACAAATTCACGCTGACCGGTTTTTATCTGGTCGCGCTGGTCGCTATTTTGAAAAACCACGGTTACAGCCTGAACCAACTGAGCTGGATACATTTAATCGGCGGTATCGAAGCGGCGAAGGTGTTGTTTGCCGCGCTGATGGAGCGGCGGCCGGCGGGGCGGTTCGGGCGGTTTCGCGGCTGGCTGCTGGCGGCGACGCTGGGGCTTTCGGCGGTGTTCGGGCTGATGGCCTGCACCGACATCACGCAGAACTTCCCGCTGCTCTTGGCCTGCTGCGTTTTGCTCTCGGCAATGTCGGCGGTGTACGGCTGCGCGATGCTGGGCTTGTCGTGCATCGTCCTGCCGCACCGCGAACGCGGTTTCGGCGGTGTGATTCAGACGATGGCGGCGCGCGGCGGCAAGATGATCGGCGGCGCGCTGGTGTTGTGGCTGTATCAGGAATACGGGCAGACGGCGGCGGCGGGCTTTATGCTGGCGTTCACCCTGCTGATGCTACTGCAACTCTTGTGCTACCGCGAGCCAGAAAGCCCGACGGCGCAAGGCGGTTTGACGGCGTTGGCGGCACGGCTGGTTTCCTTTTGGCGGCAGCCTGAAACGGGCTGGCGGTGGCTGGTTTTGCTGTTTACCGTTGCCGCACCGTATGCGTTTGCGGCGGCGACTTTTGTGCCCAAGCTGGCGGATTTGGGCTTTACCCCGAAGCAGACGGGCGGGATTCTGGCGGTGGGTATTCCTGTTGCCTGCCTGATTGTTACGCCGCTATCGGGCTGGTTTTCGCGCAATTATCCGCGCCGCAAACTCGTGTTCCTGCTCTACGCGCTGCAACTGCCGCTTTTGGCGTCCATGACCGCCATCGACGCGCTCGCCCACGTCCACCCTTGGCTGCCGCCCGCGCAAATCATCGCCCTGAGCCTGAGCTACACGCTGCTACTGCCGGTGATACTGGCGTTGGTGATGGATAAATCCGACCGCGCCACCGCCGCACTCGACAGCAGTCTGCAATTTTCCGTGGTTCTGCTCGGTAGTTACGCGGCCGGTTTCGCCGCCCTGCGGCTGGCAAAGGCGGTCGGCTATGCCGATGCGTATTGGGCGGCGGTGGGCCTGGCCGTATTGGCGGGCGGGCTGCTGTATGCATGCCGAAACTTATTTGATTCAGACGAGCCGTCATGAGAGATTGTCTGAAAACCTTCCTTTCCGATTTCAGACGACCTTTTACCATGCATCCAAATAAAAAATGCCATGCCGCGATTTCGTTATTTTAATTCACTGTAATTTTCCACCGCGTTGGATGAGGACAAGGCAAAGCCGCAGGGCTTAAAGCCGACCTGCCATGTTCCCTGCCTTAATCTGCCATACTAAAGAGGTCGTCTGAAAACCCTGTTTCAGTTTGAACTGACCCCCAAATCTTGGACACTCATAAAAGCCTTTTCAGGCGCTCTGTGCAAGCTGGGTTCTGTATGCGACAGGACTCAGCTTTTTCAATTTCAGACTGCAACGCTCACGGTTGTAGTAATCCATATAGTCATCTATCTGTTTCATCAATTCGTCCACCGTCAATTCTCCTGCGTTATAGAAACACTCCGTCTTCAACACCGCAAAGAAGCTTTCCATCGGCGCATTGTCCCAGCAGTTCGCCTTACGCGACATGCTTTGAACCATGGAATGCTCCGCAAGCAATTCCCTATACCCCGCCGTACGGTACAGCACACCTTGGTCGGAATGCAGCATCGTTCCCTTATCAGTCAGCCGGGGTGCGGCTTTTTCGAGCATTTCCTTCACCATTTCGCTGTTAGCATTGCGGCTCATGGCGTAGGCGACGATTTCTCGGTTGAACAAGTCCAAGATTGGCGAGAGGTACAGTTTGCCGTCGCTCCCTTTGAGTTCGGTCACGTCGGTCAGCCATTTTTCGTTGGGCTTTTGGGCTTTGAACCGGCGTTTGAGGAGGTGTTCCGATATTTCGCCCATGGCGGGATGGCGGTAGGCTTTTTTCGCCCGTATTTTGGCTTTCAGCCCCAACTGCCTCATCAGCCGCGCCGCTTTTTTGCGGTTCCAATCCAATGCTGCGGCAATGCGCCTTTGCCCGTATCGCCCTTTATGCTGCCGGTAGGTTTCGACGAGGAGGGCTTTGTCGGCTGCGTCGGGGTCGGGTCGGTCTTGGTGGTGGTAGTAAAAGCTGCTTTTGGGCAGGTTTGCGATGTGCAGCAGGTATTTGGGCGGGTGTTGCGCCCTCAGTGCTTGGACGGTTTGGCTTTGTCCTTTTCGGTCCTCTTTTGGCTGAGGGCTTTTAACTCCTTTAGGTAGGCGACCTCTGCGCGCATATAGCACAACTCTTCAATAAGTTCTGCCTGTGTTTTTTCGTTGTCGGGTTTGTCGGCGATGAAGGGGTTTTTGCGGTGTTCGGTCATGGTTTTAGATTGGGGATGTTCGAGTGCGCCGATGCCGCCTTCCTGATAGGCGCGTATCCATCGTCGCAGGTGGGTTCGGGAAATGCCGTAATGATCTGCGGTACGCTGTTGGCTGCGTATGTGCAGGTAGTGGAGTACGGCTTGGTATTTGAAGTGTAATGTATATTTGCTCATAAAAAACTGCACCTTGTGAGTTGGAGGGGATGTGTCCAACTTTTGGGGTGCAGTTCAGTTTTCAGACGACCTTGTCGGTTCAAAATAATCCTGTTTCAAATTTCAAAACTGTCCGCTTGGTCAGTTTTGCGTATCATGCCTGCGGCGACGGTGTGGTTGGTGGCTTCGTCTATCAGGATGAACGCGCCGAGGGCATGGTTTTCTTCGTAGGGTACGGCGGCGATCGGCTGCTGGGTTTTGAGGCTGACGCTACCGATGTCGTTGAGTTTGAGCGTGTCGGCGGATTCGACGCGGCTGAGGGTGTTCACGTCCCAAACGTAGGAAATTGCGCTGATTTTGACGGGGGTGGTTTGGGTGGTGTGTTTCAGCAGGTATTTGCGGCGCAGGTTGAGTGGGATGTCGTCGAACCAGCACAGCGCGGCTTGGAACTGCTGTTCGGGCGCGACGGGGCTGTCGGCAGCGGCGATGCTGTTGCCGCGCGAGATGTCGAGGTCGGTGTCGAGCGCGACGGTCAGCACTTCGCCTGCTTCGGCGGATTCGGTTTTGCCGTTTGGATTGTAGATTTCGGCGATTTTGGCGGTATGTCCGCTAGGCAGGACTTGATTTCGTCGCCGGTTTTCAGACGACCTGCTTCCAGCCTGCCTTGATAGCCGCGGAAGTCGTCACTGCTGCTGCCGTCTTGCCGTGCGACGCGCTGTACGGGGAAATGGGCGGCTTGGTCGGCGGCGTTTTGGCGGTTGACGGGCAGGCTTTCGAGCAGGGGTAACAGCGGCAAACCTTGATACCACGAGGTTTGGCTGCTGGCGTTGACGATGTTGTCGCCTTTTAACGCGCTGACGGGCAGGAAGTGGATTTGGGCTTGGAGGCCGATTTGTTCCGCCAGCTTGCGGTAGGCTGCGGTAATGGCCTGATATTTGGTTTCGTCGAAGTCGAGCAGGTCGAGTTTGTTGACGGCGACGATGATGTTGGGGCAGCCCAAGAGTTTCAGAATCGCGCTGTGGCGTTTGGTCTGTGGCAGGAGGACGGGTTCGCCGCCGGAAAAATCGACGCGCGTTGCGTCTATCAGGACGATGGCGGCGTCGGCGGTCGATGCACCCGTTACCATGTTGCGGGTGTATTGTTCGTGTCCGGGCGTGTCGGCGATGATGAATTTGCGCTTGGGCGTGGCGAAATAGCGGTAGGCGACATCGATGGTGATGCCTTGTTCGCGCTCGGCGGCAAGGCCGTCGGTGAGGCTGGCGAAGTCGGGCGTTTCGCCGTTTTCGGCGGCGCGGTTGAGTTTGTCGAGCTGGTCGGTCAGCAGGGTTTTGCTGTCGTAGAGCAGGCGGCCGATGAGGGTGGATTTGCCGTCGTCGACGCTGCCGGCAGTGATGAAGCGCAAAAGCGGGGCGGTGGTTGCGGTCATGGTTCTTTCCTTAATTCTCGGATTGCCCGTTACTTTAATGAGGTCGTCTGAAAATGGGAAAGAATGCTTGGTTTTAAAAAAAGATGATTTCGTTATATTCGTATAAAGAAGCGGATCGAGATGAAAATACTGTAAGACCCTATTCCCGTACAAATAGGAGTGAGGACTACCAATACTCCCCTATTCGACCAAAAGGTCGTCTGAAATACATTTTCAGACGACCTTTTGACTGCTAAACAAGTTTTATTTGGGGAAATTAACGCTCGCTCAATGCCTGTTTCATACGGGTAATTGGTTTGATCAGGTATTGGAAGATGGTTTTTTCACCGGTTTTAATATCCACCGTAGCAACCATACCCGGAATAATCGGCATGTCTTTACCGTTTTTGTCTTTCAGGGCGTTGTTCTCAGTTTGGACGATGACTCGGTAGTAAACTTGGTTGGGGTCGAGCTTCAGATCGTTGGCACGGCTTTGCATGGAGTTGCTGACGGTATCTGCGCCGACAAGGGTAACTTTGCCTTCCAATCCACCGTAGATGGAGTAGTCATATGCGCTGACTTTGACCAGTGCGGGCTGTCCTGCGCGGACGAAGGCGATGTCTTGCGGACGGATATAGGCTTCGACAAGGAGTTTGTCATCAACGGGGACGATTTGCATGATTTCTTCGCCCGGGTTGACTACGCCGCCGATGGTATTGATTTTGATGTTTTTGACGATGCCGCGCATGGGGGAGCGGATTTGGGAGCGGTCAACCGGGTCGGCGCGCATTGCCATGTTTTCTTTGGATTGCGCCAGCTCGGATTCGGATTGCACGAGTTCGTTGTTGGCATCTGTTCTGTAACGGTTGCGGCGTTCGGCAATTTGCAGGGTCAGATCGCTGGATTCGCGGCGCATTTTGAGGAGTTCGACTTCGGACATAACGCCTTGTGCCACCATAGGCGCAGTAATGGCGATTTCGCGATCAAGCGCCGCTTTGCTTTGTACCAGACTTTGTACGGCATCGGTCATGGCTTGGCGACGGGCGTTATATGCGGCGGTTTCGCGGCGGCGGAGTTCGGGGCTGACGCTATTGGGGAACGTGAGTTTGCCGCCGTAAGCTTCGGCTTTCAGGCGGGCGATGGTGGCCTCGAGGTTTTGGACTTTGGCCTCGCTCTCGCGCAATACGGCAAGGCTGCGCGTATCGTCGAGCTTCAGCAGGATTTGGTCTTTTTCGACCAAATCGCCTTCCTTAACCATCATTTGGGTAATGACGCCGGCGTCCAGACTTTGGATAACTTGTTCGCGGCTGCTGGGGATGACGTTGCCGTTGCCGCGGGTTACTTCTTCGACGGTGCTGTTGTATGCCCATACGACAAAGACGACGAGCAGTAGGAAAAACAGGATGATGACCCAAAATTGGCCGCTGTGTTTTTCTTTTTGTAAGGCTGCATTCAAATCGTTGATGAGATGCAGGTCTTTGGATTTAACGTTGTTTTCGCTCATAATGATGAATCTTCGGTATCTGTTTATTGTTTTCAAAGAGGTCGTCTGAAACGCTTTCTATGTGTTTTCAGACGACCTTCCCCTTTATGTCATGCTTGCGCCGCTTCGTTGGGGCGTTGGTTTTCCTGCGCTTGTTGTGCTGCTTTGACTTTGTTTTGCTCGTTTTGCATCAGTTTTTGCAATACTAAATCACGTGGGCCGTCCATAACGACTTTGCCGTTTTCCATCACGATAATGCGGTTAACGATTTGCAGCACTTGCGGACGGTGGGTTACCAAGAGCATGGTGCGGTTGCGTCCCCATTGGGCGATAGCGTTCAATGCCATGCGTTCGGTACCTTGGTCAAGGCTTGTAGTCGGCTCGTCCAAAAGGACGACTTTAGGGTCGCGCAGCGTCATGCGTGCCAGGGCAATGATTTGTTTTTGACCGCCGGACAGACCTAAGCCGTCTTCACCCAAAGGCATATCCAGGCCTCTCGGGTGGTTGCGGATGATTTGGTCCAGACCGAAGCGTTTAAGTGCGGTCAGCAGGTCTTGGTCGGTCGAATAGCTGTCAGAACGCGCCAAATCCATGTTTTCGCGTAATGTTCCCAAGAAAAGACGTGGGGATTGGCTAAACAGGAGGACTTGGTTACGCAGAAAATTCGGATCGAGTTGACGCATATCGACACCGTCGAGGGTTACGTTACCTTTTTCGGTGTCATACAGACCGCTCGCCAGCTTCAGCATTGTACTTTTACCGCTGCCGATACGTCCGAGAATACCGACTTTCTCACCGGGTCGAATGTTGATGCGCAACTCGTCAACTGCGTTGTTGCTTTCGTTTTTGTATTTGAACGTTACGTTTTCAAAGGCGATATTGCCTTGAACGTTATCCAATGTAATGTATTTGCGTTCGGGACTGCGTTCGATCGGACGGGAAACAATGTCGTTCACGCCTCTTAACGCCAGCTTCGCTTGTTGGAAGCGGGTAGCAAGACCGGCAACTTGAGCCAACGGCGCCAATGCGCGACCGGACAGGATGACGGAGGCAATCAACGCACCCATGGTAATCCGTTCCGCATGGTTGTCGGCATGAATCAGATAGGTACCGACAACGACCAAAAAGACAGTATTGAGCTGCTGCATGGCAACAGCGAAGTTGACCATGAAATTACTGGTGTCTTTAACTTTGATGGATGAAGCGGATGTTTTGGCGGTGTATTCGTCCCAACGTTGTTGCGCCCATGAAGTCGCGTTGTTGGTTTTCAGGGTTTCGATGCCTTCGATGGCTTCTACGGCAAGGCCTGAACGTTGCGAGCTTTCTTTCATGGATTCGTTAATGTGGCGCGACAAGGGGCGTTGAACGATGAAGCCGACAATGACGACAATCGGAATAATCGCCAAAGGAACCAAGCCAGTTTGCCGCCGACTATCGAAATAACAAAGATAAACAGCAACAGGAACGGCAAGTCCACCAAAGTCAACAGGCTCGCACTGGTCATGAATTCGCGTACGGATTCAAATTCGCGCAGGTTGTTGGCGTATGAGCCGGACGAAGCGGGACGGTCGGCAAGGCGCAATGCCATCACACGGCGGAACAAGGCGGAGCTGATAATCAGGTCGGCTTTTTTACCGGCGATGTCGGTCAAATGGCCGCGTATCATCTTGGCGGCAAATTCAAACAAAATAGCGAGGACAACGCCGATACTCAAAACCCACAGGGTTTCATAGGCTTGGTTGGGAATGACGCGGTCGTACACGTTCATGACATACAACGAGCTGACCAAGGCGAGGAAGTTGATGATGACGGTCGCCAAAATTACTTGATAGTAATAGCTGCGGAAACGCCAAATGACTTTCCAAAACCATGCTTTTGGGAGGTGATATTCAGGCAGTTCGGAACGGGTGTCCGCCGCCATTTTAGGCTTGATAAACCAGCAGTAACCCAAATACAGACCGGAAAGCTGGTCATGATCAAGCTGCTGCTCCAAGCCATCTACTTGACGGATATGATATTTCCTGTTCCGACCCGAACCTTCGATATTGGTAATGACGGCGGCTTCTTCGTTGTGAAGAATAATCATCACAGGAACGGCAAGCGATGGAATGTCTTCCAGATTGCGCTTGGACAATGTGTTTTCGAAGCCGTGGCTGCGTAAAACTTCGACGAGGGAATGATAGTTGACATTGAGTTTTTTATCCCGCACCACCTCTGCCGTCAGCGCGGCTTCTGACACAGGCGCCCCTAAGAGACGGGTAACCAACACAATATGTTCAATGATTGCTTTCATGATAATTCGCGTAATGAGTAATGATGTTAAGATTTATGTTATTGCTTCAAGCCTGCCCAATTCGCCATTTGCGCCTGCGCAGCCAAATAATCCAACGCGGCATCGCGGAAGTCGTTGCGCGCCGAAATGTTTTCCTGCTCGATGCTGGACAATTCGTTGTATGCGCCCAAAACGTCGGTCAGCGTGCGGCGGGCGATTTTAAATTGCAGCTCGTAAGTTTTAACCACGTCCTTTTGGGCGGCAATATGTTGCGCGGCAATATCAGCACGGCGTTCGCTCTCGCGCATGTCGATTTCGGCGGTTTGGGTTTTTTCGGTGATGTCGCGCATAATCTGCTCGGATTTCGATTCGGCGGCAATCAGGGCATCGGCATTTTTCTGCACATTATGGCGCGCGGCAACGTCTAAGACATTCCATGCCACATTTAAATAAAGCTGTCTGTTGTCGCGGTTCGCATTACCTTCCAGATTCACGGCGGGCAGGCGTTCTGCTTTAGAAACATCCAAATCCGCCTTCACGCTATCGCGTTCTGCCACCTGCGCCCGATAGGAAGGATTGGTATTGTTATCGACGGTTTTGAAACGGCGAACCAATGATTCCGCGCTGTCGTTGGCAAACGGATCTTCCAAATCTTCTGCCGTCAACTGCCGTCCGGTGTAGCGGGATAAGCGGCTCAACGCCAATTCCATCGTGCGTTGTTGTTGCGCGATGGATGATTCGACCTGCAACTGGCGCGCACGCGCTTCGATAAGTTCGGAACGGCGACCGCTGTCGTATTTCACAATAATATTCAAATCTTTCAGAAGATTATTGTGTCGAACCAAGCTCTGACGGTTAATGCGCAGGATTTCTTTTGCGCGTAATGCGGTCAAATAAAGTTTACCGATGTCGCTGCCCAAGCGTTCCTGATTTTCGAAATAACGATGATGGTAGTATTGCTCTCTGTTTTTATCGCGCCGTACCGCCGCATTGATGGCGCCCCATGAATATACATTCAAAGTTCCGCGTATGCCGACACCGTCATTCATATCGTTGCTGGAATATTTGTTTTTCTGCGCCAAAACTTTGGTACCCGTCAGCGTCAATACGGGATAATGGCGCGCACGGGTCGCCTTCGTCGTACTTTTGGCCGAATCTTCGGTTGCTTTCGCTTCCTTCACAATCGGGTCGGACACCATGGCATCCCTTAAAATAGCCTGCAAAGGATAAGCCTGCGCCGTTGCCGCGCATACTGCCGCGCACACCGCGGCAGCAATTTGCCCGGTGCGGAAAACGGATGTCTTGGGACGATTCAAAAAAGTTTTTTTCTTCATATTATTCACAACAATACGGTTCGTCATTTATCAGATTGGCAGAGGGGTGGCCTGTTGCAAATCAATTCTTTGAGCATATTATCATTAATCGGAATCCCTGTTTTCAGATTGCGATAAAAGGTAGTTATCTGCTCCTGAAAGTAACATGGATGATATTCCTACTATTGCTAAATCACGACACCGTATTAAAAACGAGCAAAAGGTCGTCTGAAAACGACCTCCTGTTTACAGATGTCCGCCAATGATTGCAACATTTGCGCCAGCACTTTCGGATTGGCTGCCACAATATCGCCGCTTTCCAGCCAGCCTTCATTGCCGGACATATCGGTAACGATACCGCCGGCTTCCTGCACAATCAGCGCGCCTGCGGCGATATCCCAAGGTTTGAGGTTGAACTCGAAGAAACCGTCCAAACGGCCGGCCGCTACGGCACACAAATCCAACGAAGCCGCGCCCTCTCTGCGACCACCGGCCGTTTTTGCCAAAAAGTCTTTCAAAATAGCCAGATACTTGTTCATCATGCTTTGATCAACGACAGGGAAGCCGGTACCGATCAAGCAGCGGTTCAACTCAATGCGTGAAGAAACGCGGATACGGCGGTCGTTGAGCAACGCGCCTTTGCCGCGCGAAGCCATGTAAACATCGTTGCGTTCAGGTGCGTACACCAAAGCTTCCTGCAACACGCCTTTGTGCAGCAGCGCCATGGAAATCGCGTATTGGGGATGGCCGTGTAAGAAGTTGGTCGTGCCGTCGAGCGGATCGATAATCCATTCGTATTCCGCAGAGGCTTTGCCGTGAGAACCGCCTTCTTCGCAAGTGATTTTGTGATGCGGATAGGCCTCTTTGAGCGCTTCCACCAAAATCATTTCAGAATTGCGGTCAACGTCGGAAACGAAATCGTTGAATGCCTTGCTGTCAACTTTGACGGCATCCAGATTGCCGCTTGCGCGGATCATCATCTGCCCGGCTTTACGGGCGGCTTTGAAAGCGGTATTTAAACGGATTCATGGGTTTTCTTTCTAAATCAGGTAAAATACCGTCCGGCGCATCTGCACCGGACGCAACGTTTGTACGTTTCCGACGTTGTTAAAGAACATTTCAGACGACCTCTCAAGCGCAAAGGCGAAAGGTCGTCTGAAAACAAAAAGATGGCGTATTATACCCGATTCCCGAACAAACCGAAAACAAAACATGACTTCAGCCAAGCCCGAATTGCCCGACTATCTCGGCAACATCCGCATCATCCTCACCCGCACCAGCCATCCCGCCAATATCGGCTCCGCCGCCCGCGCCATGAAAACTATGGGGCTGCACAATCTCACCATCGTTGCCCCGAATTTGATGTCCACACCGATGACCGGGCAACCGCCCATTTTCAACCCCGAAAACCCGCAAGATTTCCAACTGCCGGAGGAAAGTTTCATCCTCGCTTCCGGCGCGGCAGACGTCTTGCACAACGCCGTGATTGCCGCCACACTCGACGAAGCCCTCGCCGACACCACGCTCGCCTGCGCCCTTACCAGCCGCCGCCGCGAAATCACCGCCCCGCTGCAAACCCCGCGCGAACTGGTTCCCGAATTATTGCAGGCGGCACAACGCGGAGAACAAGTTGCCCTCGTCTTCGGCAACGAAACCTTTGGCTTGAGCATCGAAGAAGTGCAGGCATGCAACCGTCTGATGACCATCAACGGCAACCCTGACTATTTCTCGCTCAACCTCGCCCAAGCCGTTCAGGTCGTGTGTTACGAAATCTTCAGCCAGACCGATATGCCCATGACCCACCTGCAACAAGAAGACCACGCCGCCACCCACGAGCAAATCAAAGGCATGGTCGCCCACATGGAAAGCGTCATGGACGATATCGGCTTCTTCAACCGCCGCAACAGCGAACGCCTGATGCGCCGTATGCAAAGCCTGTTCGGCCGCGCCAACACGCAAACCGAAGACATCGACATCCTGCGCGGCTTTTTCAACACCGTCAGCCAACGCTTGAAGAAGAAAGACTGAAAAAGGTCGTCTGAAAACTTGATTGCAAGTTTTCAGACGACCTCAGCCAAACTATCAACCAGATACAGCCATGAACTACGCCCTAGATGCCCTATGGTGGAAACTCACCACCCCGTCCGTCCGCGACCTCGCCGCCCTGCTGACTGCCCCGCCGCTTTGGCAAAGCGGTTGCGAATTGAGCGTGCGCGCTCTATTGGGCGAACGCGGCTTCCGCTATCTTTTGGATTTGGACGGCAATCCCGCCCCGCTGGACAACTATCTCTCCGAACACGCCCCCTTCGGCAACCGCCTCGGCATCTACGCCGAGCGCCTGCTCGCATTTTGGTTCGCCCACGCGCCGCATACCGAGCTGCACGCCTGCAACCTACCCGTGTTTTCAGACGACCTCACGCAAGGCGCCGCCGATTTCATCGCCTCCATCAACGGCAAACCCTATCATATCGAACTGACCTGCAAATATTACGGCAGCGGCAGCGGCAAATCCGCAGACCTGTGCGGACTCAATCCCAAAGACACCCTCGCCGCCAAAGCCGCCAAACTGCCCCGCCAACTCGCCCTGTTTCAATCCTCCGAAGGCAGCGAAACCCTGCGGCAAAACCGTCTCCCCGACGCGCCGCAACCCGCTTCCGTCATACGCGGCATCGGCTTTTTCCCCGCTGGCGCAAATTCCGCCGAAGCTCCGCTGAACCCATACTGCTGGCGCGGCGTCTTCGTCCGCGACTGGCCGGCATATCCGACCGCCGAGGGCGCACGCTACCACCTCATCGACCGCATGGCATACCTTGCCCCCGCCCATGTTACCGAGGCGCAAACCCTGTCCGAGCGAGACGTCCGCCAAATCGAAAGCGGCTTAATCGCCAAACTCGAATTGCGCCCCGACGGCTTTTGGCATGAAATCGAACGCATCATGAAAGTTGCTTGAGTCCAAAGCATCCACACCTACAAACCATATAGCAAACATACTTAACTTTAAATACAGCATGCCATCAAATTCCGTCATTCCCGGTAAGTTGCGTATCGAAAATAAAGTAATTTAGCTATATTTTCCAAATTGCCGATACAAAAAGGTCGTCTGAAACCTTTTATCTAAAATAAAGGTTTCAGACGACCTTGTCCGTCAGACTGAGGATTGCCCCACCCTTGTATATCGGAACTTGTATATCGGAACTCCCGTATCATAGCAACAAACCGCCAGGCCGCCACCCGCATCCGACCAAGGCACACAACCGTTGCGTAGCTCAGGGAGCGGCCGGGCAACCCATCGACACAACCGGACAGTTGCCAGACAACACAACCGAATGCAAGGCAGGTTTATGATGAGTACCCAATACAATTACGCAGGCATAGACATCGCCAAACGAAACTTCGTCATCGCCGTTTCGTCTTTGTCTAAAACCAAAACCGAAACCAACAACCCAAAAGGTATCGCCCATACTATCGAATACCTTAAAAAACACAAGGTCGCCCTCGTCGTGATGGAAAGCACCGGCGGTCTCGAAATCCCCGCCGCCAAAGCCATCCACCGTGCAGGCATTGCCGTGATTATCGCCAACCCTCGTCAGACGCATCAGTTTGCCCAATCGCAGTCGCTGACCAAAACCGATGCCAAAGATGCCCAAATGCTTGCCTTCTTCGCACAGATGATGACGCAGAAAGAAGGTTGGCAAACCATGCTCTACCAACCGCCCACCGAAGCGGAAGAAGTGTTGGAAGCATTGGTTAACCGCCGCAACCAACTGGTGGATATGCGGACTGCCGAGAAAAACCGTCTGCATCAGGTTCACGAAACACAAGTCGAAAGCGTCAAACAACTGATTGCCCATTTTGACAGGCTGATTGACGAATTGGACAAACAAATCGATGACCACACCCACACGCATTTTGACGGCAAAGCCCAAGTAGCGGAGCAAATCAAAGGCATCGGTTCGATAACGACGGCTACGCTGATGGCGATGCTGCCCGAATTGGGACGGCTGTCGCACAAACGGATAGCGAGTTTGGTCGGTATTGCCCCACATCCTAGGGAGAGCGGGGAAACCAAATTCAAAAGCCGCTGCTTTGGCGGAAGGTCTGCGGTGCGTAAGGCGCTGTATATGGCTACCGTGGTAGCGACACGTTTTGAACCGCTTATTCGGGATTTCTATCAACGCCTGCTGTCCAAAGGTAAGCCGTATAAGGTTGCCGTTACGGCATGTATGCGCAAACTGTTGACGATATTGAATGCCCGGATGCGTGATTACTTTGCCGAAAACGGTATCCAAACGTCTTGATTTGAGTTTTTGTATTTTTGCCCGACGGGGTGAAAAATACAGTTGCTACTCTTTCTTACCGGCCAAACCGATTTCCTGAATTTTACCGCCGTCGTTGATTTTAGCCTTACCGGCAATTTCTTCAGCTTTACTGCCGAAAAGCTTCAACTCGTAACTGCCTTTTTCCACACCGTCCTTCATGGCTTTGCCGCTCAAGCCTGAGCCGTTGCCCATGGCTTGGATATCGGTTTTCGCCAATTCGACGTTATAGCCGCTATACATTCCGCTGATGCTGCCGCTGCCTTGTTTCTTCTCAAAATCAACCGTATAAGACAAACGCCCGCTGCGGTCATCGCCATTGAACGCGATGCCTTTGTAGTTTATTTGTCCCAATTTAGGCAGATTACCGAAAGCAATGTCCTGCCCTTGAATTTCATTAACATGAAAATCGAAGGCCTCGGAACGCGCCCCATCTGCCGGATTGGTTTTCTGCTTTGCCAAAGTAGCGGCAACGATGGAATGGTTTTGTTTATACACCAAGAAATCACCGCGTTCCAATTCGATAAGTTGTCCGTTTACAGTGATTTTTTTCACATAGTCAAAGTCGGAAACACGGTCATTTTTCAGATAACCCGTATCCAAAACCCCGCCTTTTTTCAGGGTTTGGGTTTTACCGCCCCTGTCGGTCAACTCCAGTACGCCGTCGTCGGGAACAGATTCGGAAACAGTCAGTTGCTTCCAATCTTTTGCATTAGGATCAAGCGGCTTGGTCAGTCCGTCCGCCAAGCTGCTGCCTGCGCTGCTGCAAGCGGACAAAATGCAGGTGGCAGCCAAAACCGCCAATAAAGATTTCGCTTTCATTCGTTTCCTTTCATTATCATGATTCATAACTATTGTGTCTCCGTATTTCGGCGGCAATGTCTGCAAACAAAATCCGTCCGAATTTTCGGATACACTCCGTAAGTCATACTATAACAGTTTTATGATGATATTCATGACTTAAATCAAAATAAATATACTGCATTATATCAGGCCTCTTTAGTGCTTTTCTTGCTATTGCTCCCACCCTGACCGGCAAATGCCTTATGTACTTATTTTTCTACTACAATCCGCTACATATCAAACAGGTCGTCTGAAATTTGACGGCACTCTGCCTTGGTGCTATTAATAATTCCTATTCACAAACAAACAGGAATAAATATGAAAAAAGTTGGTAATAAAGTAGTCGTTGTGGGCTTAGGCGCGGTCGGTGTCAGCTACGCCTATTCCATGCTCAACCAAGCCTTGTGCGACGATATGGTTTTAATCGACATCAACCGCACGCGCGCGGAAGGCGAGGCGCGCGACTTCCGCCACGGAATGCCTTATGCCGCCTCGCCTGCGCGTATTTACGTCGGCGATTACGATGATTGCTCAGATGCAGATATCGTGTGTATTTGTGCGGGCGCGGCGCAGGCTCCCGGCGAAACCCGTTTGGACTTAATCGACAAAAACCTGCGCATCTTCCGCGACATCGTTTCGAAAGTCATGGCTTCCGGTTTTGACGGCATCTTCTTGGTTGCCTCCAATCCCGTGGACGTACTGTCTTATGCCGTCCTGCGCTTTTCAGGCCTGCCCAAAGAGCGTGTTATCGGCTCGGGCACTATCCTTGATTCCGCCCGTTTCCGCGTTTGTCTCGGCAACGAATTCGACGTCGCGCCTTGGAGCGTCGATGCCATGATGATCGGCGAACACGGCGACAGCATCATTGCGCTTTGGAGCACCGCCAACATCGCCGGTATGTCGGTTCAGAAGATGTTGGAACAATCAGAAGACGGGCAGGAGCGTATGGACAAAATCTATAACAACGTGCGCAATGCCGCCTACGAAGTCATCGCCGCCAAAGGCTCGACCAGCCACGGCATCGGTATGGGCTTGAGCCGCATCTCCAACGCCATCCTGCACAATCAAGGCGTCGTATTGCCCGTCTCCACCCTGCTTGAAGGCGAGTTCGGACAAAACGGCGTGTATATCGGCGTGCCGACCGTCGTCAACCGCCAAGGCGCGGTCCCGCATCATCGACCTGCAACTTTCAGACGACGAAGCCGAACGCTTTGCCCGCTCGGCGGATCTGTTGAAAAGCTATCAACGCAAAGTCGATGAAATGGTCGGATAAACAGAATAGCTTCTGAATAAAACGTCGTCTGAAAACTGGAAATTTGGTTTTCAGACGACGTTTGCTATGTAGGGGAAGTTAATCCGTCAATATTGTAAAAATACCTATACCGCAGCGGAAATCCGGACTTGCAATGTTCAAAAGTGTTTGAAGATTACTTTAATGGCAGACTGACGGATTCAGGACGTGCAAGCATGACGGCACTGACCCGCCCATGAAAAAACGTCGTCTGAAAACCGCATTTCCAGTTTTCAGACGACGTTTTTTGTACGCAAACCTAAGTCCTATTTTTCTGCTTTCAACACTCTTTGCCGGCGCGTTTCGCTCAACACCATGCCTGCGCTGACGGAGACGTTCATGCTTTCGACCGTGCCGAACATGGGTATCGACACCAGCATGTCGCAATGTTCGCGCGTCAGGCGGCGCATGCCTTCGCCTTCGTTGCCCATCACCCATGCCGCGCTGTCGGGCAGTCGCAGTGATAGAGGTCGGCGTCGCCGCCCATGTCGGTGCCGATGATCCAGATGCCGTATTCTTTCAGCTCACGCAGGGTGCGGGCGAGGTTGGTTACGGTGATGTAGGGAACGGTTTCCGCCGCGCCGCAGGCGACTTTGCTGACGGTGGCGTTCAGTCCCGCACTTTTGTCTTTCGGCGCGATGACGGCGTGTACGCCCATTGCGTCGGCGGTACGCAGGCACGCGCCGAGGTTGTGCGGGTCGGTGATACCGTCGAGTATCAGCAATAGCGGCGGTTCGCTGAGATTTTCCAATACGTCTTCGAGGTGGACGTGGTTTTTGGAAGCGTCGATAAACCCGACCACGCCCTGATGCCGCGCACCTTTGCTGATGGCGTTGAGGCGGTCGGCGTCGGCGAAGTGTACGCGCACGTTTTCGTTTGCCGCTTTTTCCAACACATCGCGCGTGCGGGCATCGTTTTTGCCTTCTTGGACGTAGAGTTCGGTAATCGATTTCGGGTTTTGCCACAGGCGGGCGTTGACGGCGTGGAAGCCGTAGATGAGTCTTTGGTTTGCCATGATTTTGCTTTATAAAAAATTTCAGACGACATTATAACAAGATAAGGTCGTCTGAAAGGGAAAGGTCGTCTGAAAACAAGTGTAACTGGTTTCACTCAAACTCAACTGCCTAGCGCATCAAATACCCCAACAACCCAGAACTGCCCACGCCGATCAACACGGTAACCAACATGGAAAACCTACTTGCGGCAAGCACGGTCAGCGCAATGGCAATCAACTCGTGCGGCTTGTCGGAAACGAAATAAGGCGCGATGACGGAAATCAACACGCAACCCGGCGCGGCTTCCATCACGATTTGTGCGCGGCGGCTTAAAGTGCGGTTGCGCAAGGCGAAAAAACCGATAAGGCGGGTGGAGTACGTTACCGCCAGCATACCGGCAAACAGCAGGAACGACTGCCAAGAGAGCAAATCCTTCATTCCTTCTCTCCCCAAAGATAGGCGGCAAGCAGGCCGGACATCGCGCCCATCGGCACATACCAATGCCCGTCCACCGACAAATAAGTCCCGCCCGCCACGATCAGGCTGACAACCAAGGGCGTGCCGCCTTAAAGCTTTTCCACATACCCCGCAGCAGCACCAAAAACACGGCGGGAAACGCCATGCCGAAGCCCCATGCCGCGACATCGCCGAACATCGGTCCGACCGCCGCGCCAAACGCCGCAAAGCCGATCCAAGTGGTGTAGAGGATGAAACACACGCCCGCATAAAACGGCATATTGAATGCCGGCAGCCCCATTGCTTTGCGCTTTTGAATTTCCGCAAACGCCATCGCCCAACTTTCGTCGCACATAAAAAACAGCGCGGGCATGGCTTTTCTTAGCGGTATATCCCGCATATAAGGCGCGATTGCCGCCCCCATCAGGATATGACGCGAATTAATCATGAAGGTAACGGTGGCAATCAGCAAAATCGGCAACGGATTTGCCCACAGATTGACTGCCGCAAATTCCGAGCCGCCAGCGAAATTCATGCCCGTCATCATCAGCATTTCCAGCCAACTCATGCCCTTCTGACCACCCTGCATACCCAATATCAACGCCCACGGCAAAAGCCCGATGAGCATCGGCGAGGTTTCTTTGATGCCGCGTAGAAATTCGGATTGCGGTGAATTGGGGTGTGTCATTTTATTGGGGAGCTTAAAGAGGGTTTAGGGTTTGAAGATGAAAAATGAGGGGAGGTATTATACACAGTCGGACAAACTTAAAAAGGTCGTCTGAAACGGGCTTCGATAACGCAAAAATCATCGCCGCAAGACTTTAACACTTTTTAATCCTTGACAGGCATTTCACTATGAAAATATGCTAAATTTTTGATTAAAAACATCATTATTCATTAAGATAAACATTACGTTCAGCTTCGCACGGCGACCGCCCGGTCAAGATGTTTCACACAAACAACAAAGTAAGCTACAATCCCAAGCATTTCCTTCCCTTTGGAAGCAAACCCTATTGCGCCCTACAAATAAAAGGTTTTCTTATGTTACAAGGCAGTTTGGTTGCCCTGATTACACCCATGAATCAAGACGGCAGCATCCATTACGAACAACTCCGCGATTTGATCGACTGGCATATCGAAAACGGTACTGACGGCATCGTCGCCGTCGGCACGACAGGCGAATCCGCCACACTCTCCGTCGAAGAGCATCTAAGCGTAATCGAAGAAACGGTCAAACACGTCAATAAGCGCGTTCCCGTTATCGCCGGCACCGGCGCCAACAACACCCTTGAAGCCATCGCACTCTCCCGCGCCGCCGAAAAAGCCGGCGCAGACTACACCCTTTCCGTCGTCCCCTATTACAACAAGCCCTCCCAAGAAGGCATTTACCAACATTTCAAAACCATCGCCGAAGCCACTTCGATTCCGATGATTATCTACAACGTACCCGGCCGCACCGTCGTCAGCATGACCAACGACACCATCCTGCGCCTTGCCAAAATCCCGAATATCGTCGGCGTCAAAGAAGCCAGCGGCAATATCGGCAACAATCTCGAACTGATCAAACACGCACCAGAAGGCTTCACCATCCTTTCCGGCGACGACCCAACCGGTCTGCCCTTCATGCTCTGCGGCGGACACGGCGTCATCACTGTTGCCGCCAATGTCGCCCCCAAACTCTTCGCCGATATGTGCCGCGCCGCCCTTGCAGGCGATATTGCGACCGCTCGTCAATTAAATGACCGCCTGATTCCGATTTATAACACTATGTTCTGCGAACCAAGCCCTGCCGCGCCCAAATGGGGCATCTCCGCATTGGGCAAATGCGACCCTTATGTCCGCCTGCCGCTCGTCCCCCTGACCGAAGCCGGACAGGCAAAAGTCCGCGCCGCATTGCAAGAATCCGGACAACTCACCGCATAAACCGCAAAGGTCGTCTGAAAACCGTTTTCAGACGACCTGCCGTTAACCCATCACATCCCACAGGAAACCAATATGACCTATATGAAACCTGTCGTCGTAGCAATCGCCCTGATCAGCATGACTGCCTGTTCGGGCAACAAAAAAGACCTGCCTAAGCTGGACTACCAAACCCAGACACGCAAAATCGTCAAGTTAGAAGTACCGCCTGATTTGACTAACCCCGATCAAGGCAATCTTTATCAAGTACCTGCGGGCAGCGGTGCCGTCCGTGCCAGCGACCTGAGCCGCCGCACATCCGCAGCCCAACAAGCCGCGAATTCCGACGTCCTTAAATCCGTCAAAGGTGTCCGTTTGGAGCGCGACGGCAACCAACGCTGGGTTGAAGTCCAAGGTAAATCCCCTGCCGAAATTTGGCCTTTACTGAAAGCATTCTGGCAAGAAAACGGTTTCGACATCAAATCCGAAGAACCCGGCATCGGTCAAATGGAAACCGAATGGGCCGAAAACCGCGCCAAAATTCCGCAAGACGGCCTGCGCCGCCTGTTGGACAAAGTCGGCTTAGGCGGCATCTATTCCACCAGCGAGCGCGATAAATTCATCATCCGTATCGAACAAAGCAAAAACGGCACGACCGACGTCTTCTTCGCCCACAAAGGCATGAAAGAAGTTTACGCAGACAAAAACAAAGACACGACCACATGGCAGCCTGCCGCCAACGACCCCAACCTTGAAGCCGCCTTCCTCGCACGCTTCATGCAATATATGGGCGTCGATCAGCAACAAGCCGAAAACGCGCTGACCCAAAGCGTTGCCAAACGCAGTGGCAACGAATTGGCGCGAATCGACGACAACACCCTGCTCGTCTCCGGCGACTACGGCCGCAACTGGCGCCGCACCGCGCTCGCCCTCGACCGTATCGGCTTGAATGTCTTAGGTCAAAACATCGAACGCCACGCCTTCTTGGTTCAACAGGCACCTAACGAAAGCGAAGCCGTTTCCACGAAAAAACCGGGCTTCTTCAGCCGTATGTTCGGCAAAGGCAAAAAAGTTGAGAAACCGGCAGCCTACCCCGAAATCATCGTATTCGTCGAGCCTATCAACGGCGGTTCACGAATCCGCCTTCTCAACAAAGACGGCAGCGCATACAACGGCAGCGATGCCTCTACGCTCATCAGCCGCCTGCATACCGAATTGCGCTAACCCGCTTTTCAAAACCTCCTGTCCGCAGGAGGTTTTTTTGCGCTTACCAAAAGCGATAAGCAAAATACAGTTATTCCCAAAATAGACCTGTCAATTTATGATTCAAGTATAAAATGAAGACATCAGATTGATTTTAAAGACGATTGACGCTTAAACATCAGCTAAGCGAAAGGTCGTCTGAAAACAGAAATCCTGTTTTCAGACGACCTTTCGCTTAGGCTTACCGTTTAATAATATTGCTGAATATCTTGCCCATATCATTTAAGAAACGGGGTTCGCGCTGGATCAGGTAAACAATCAAGGGGATATTGCCGATGGCGACGATCAGGTAAAGCAGGGAAATGCTGTCGAACAGCATCAAGAGTACCGCGCTTAAAATGGCAGCCGATACCATGAACACGCCATTGATAATGTTGTTGGCGGCGACGGCGTGGGCGCGGAAGGATTCGCTGCTGGCGGTTTGCAGCCAAGTGTAGAGCGGGACGGAGAAGAAGCCGCCGAAGAAGCCGATCAGCGTCATGACGAGCATGACGGGATAGGCCATGCCTTGCGACAGGAACCAGGTGATGCCGTTGAGTTCGGTAAAGCGTTGCCCTTGGGTTAGCCATACCAAAATCAAGCCGAATACGGTCAAACCCGTCGTGCCGACGGTTACCAAGCCCAAGAGCAGGCGTTCGTGGCTGAGTTTGGCGCACAACACCGAGCCGGCGGCGATGCCGATGGAGAATAGGGCGAGCATGAGGTTGAAGACGCTGTCGTTGCCGCCCAAATGGATTTGCGTGAAAGTCGGCAGTTGGGTGGTGTAAACCGAGCCGATAAACCAAAACCATGAAATGCCGATGATGGATGTGAAGACGGAATCATATTGCGCGGTTTCGCACAGGAGTGCGTGCGTACCTTTGACGATGTTCCATTCGATTTTGGTGTTGGGGGCTTTGGCGGGGACATTAGGCATGAAGAAGCTGGTCAACGTGCCGCCGATGGCGACTAGCAATACTAAGATACCGACGACGGAGGGCGGCAAGCCTGCGACGGATGTGCCCAAAATCTGACCGAACAAAATGGCGATGAATGTTCCCGATTCGATCAGGCTGTTGCCCATAATCAGCTCTTTGTCGTTGAGATAATCGGGCAGGATGGCGTATTTCAGCGGGCCGAACAACGTCGATTGCGCGCCCATGCAAAACAGACAGACCAAGAGCAGCGGGGCGGACTGGATATAGAAGCCGAACGCCGCCACCGCCATAATGACGATTTCCAATACTTTGATCCATCGTGCCAAGACGGCTTTGTCGAATTTGGTGCTCAGTTGTCCCGACAGCGCTGAAACAGGAAATAGGGCAGGATAAACAGCAACGCGCCCAAGTTCAGCATTTGGCTGGCGGGCAGGAAGTTGTTTTTGCCCAAACCGTAGAAGCTGATCATCACAAACAGCGCGGTTTTGAACATATTGTCGTTGAACGCGCCCAGAAACTGCGTGCCGAATAATGGGGCGAAACGGCGGCTGGTCGGGAAATTCAGATTGTCTTTTTTGAGGCTCATTTTTCGGATTCTTGTTCTTCTTTTTCTATTTCGTTTTCAAGCAGCTTGTCGGTGGAATCGTCGTCCATCAGAATGCGGTGTGCCGGTCCTTCGAGGTCGTCAAACTGCCCGTTTTTGCCCGACCACCAGAAAAAATAGCCGATAGCAAACGCCAAAATAATGCTGATGGGCACTAAAATAAACATACTTTCCATCACATCGCTCCGGTCAAATCGGTTAAGACAAAAGTCTGTCCCGATACGGTCAGATATTCGTTGCGCAGCGAGCCGACGGGGGCGTCGTCAAAAAACAGCTCGATACGGTCTTTCACGACGCGCCAATATTGCGGAATCTCGGTTTGCCCGAAAGGCGCCAAAACCTCCGCCGCCGCGCCTTCTTCACTTTGCAGCTTGACGGCGAAACGCCCGCTCTGCGGCTGCGTTTCGGATTCATCATCCGGCAGCATGATGAAAAAGCCCACATGGGCGCCTTGTTGCGTATGGATACTGAAATAGTGCATATCAAAGAATCTTAAAAGGCTGCCGCTGTTTTCAGACGACATAGTGAATACAAAAACTTTCTAAATGTAACAGTTTGACACGCCCCTGCAAAGGGCTTTACGCCCCCGCGTTCGACAGGTCGTCTGAAAACAAACCGTTTCCCTTTAAACATCAATATCTTCCTTTATCGCTTTCCGCCTGCTCCAAGTCAAACATTAAGCCAAGCAGCCGCCCCCGTTTTTTGCTAGAATAGCGCGGTTTACATTCATCAACCGATTTCAGACGACCCCGTCCAACCGGCGGCGGCAGAAACCACACGGAAAGCAATATTCATAAAGTTGCCCCATTCCGAATGTAGCAATCATTTTTCTTTCATAGATTTTACGCCACCAACCCTGCCGCGCAGATGCCCGGCTCGAACCTCAAGCGCATCCACTATGCCTGCGGGAGATGTTTGGCGGTATATCCACGACAAAGAACAGATTGCCGATACTGCCCGCACAGGTCGTCTGAAACATCCAGGAGCCACAACAAATGACCCAAAAACTCATCTTAGTTTTGAACTGCGGCAGCTCATCCCTCAAAGGCGCCGTGCTGGATAACGACAGCGGCGAAGTCCTGCTCAGCTGCCTTGCCGAAAAACTCAACCTGCCCGACGCTTACATCACGTTCAAAGTAAACGGCGAAAAACACAAAGTCGACCTGTCCGCCAAGCCCGACCACACCGGCGCAGTTGAAGCCCTGATGGAGGAACTCAAAGCCCACGGCCTCGACAGCCGCATCGGCGCCATCGGCCACCGCGTCGTCAGCGGCGGCGAACTGTACAGCGAATCCATCCTCGTTGACGACGAAGTCATCGCCGGCATCGAAAAATGTATCCCGCTCGCCCCGCTGCACAACCCCGCGCACCTCTTGGGCCTGCGTGCCGCACAAAGCATTTTCAAAGGCCTGCCCAACGTTGTCGTTTTCGACACCGCCTTCCACCAAACCATGCCGGAACACGCCTACACATACGCGATTCCGCATGAACTGTATGAAAAATACGGCTTGCGCCGCTACGGCGCACACGGTACCAGCTACCGCTACGTTTCTGATGAAACCGCACGCTTCCTCGGCAAAGACAAAAAAGACCTGCGCATGGTGATTGCCCACTTGGGTAACGGCGCGTCCATTACCGCCGTCGCCAACGGAGAATCACGCGATACCAGCATGGGCCTGACCCCGCTGGAAGGCCTCGTGATGGGTACGCGCAGCGGCGACATCGATCCCGCAGTCTTCGGCTTCCTCGCTGAAAACGCCAACATGACCATCACCCAAATCACCGACATGCTGAACAAAAATCCGGCCTGCTCGGCTTGTCCGGCCTGTCCAACGACTGCCGTACCATCGAAGAAGAATCCGGCAAAGGCCATCCCGGCGCGAAACTCGCCCTGGACGTCTTCATCTACCGCCTCGCCAAATACATCGGCAGCATGGCTGTGGCAGCCGGCGGTCTGGACGTGCTCGTCTTCACCGGCGGTATCGGCGAAAACTCCGACATCATCCGCGAGCGCGTACTCGGCTACTTGGGCTTCCTCGGTCTGAAAGCCGACCACGAAGCCAACCTGAAAGCCCGCTTCGGTAACGCCGGCGTGATTACGACTGCTGACAGCGCAGCCGTCGCCGTTGTTATTCCGACCAACGAAGAATTGATGATTGCACACGACACCGCCCGTCTGAGCGGCCTGTAATACAGCGAGTCATCCGATAAAAAACCTGCCGTTTTTGGCAGGTTTTTTTGTTGCCGACTGTTTTCAGACGATCTATTTGGAAGGTGTTGTAAATAAAATAATAAAAATCAAATGTATAAAATTTCAATAAGAAAAATTTGAATAAATATAGAAAATCTTATTTAAACTATAAAAAATCTTAGTTATAATCAGCATATCTAAAGTTATGCCGTCGATGTGCGGTCGATTTACTAAGGAATACTACCATGCTGTTGGCACTTTCCCTGCGCGATTTTGTCATTGTTGAAAACCTCAATCTGGATTTCCAAAGCGGTTTTACCGTCTTGACCGGCGAAACAGGCGCAGGCAAATCGATTACGTTGGATGCAATCGGGCTTTTGTTGGGCGACAAAGCCGATTACAGCCAAGTCCGCAGCGGCGCGAAGGAAGCGCAGTTGTCGGCATTGTTCGACATCAGCCTTTTGCCAGAACTTAAAGCCCAATTGCAGGAGCAGGGTTTTTTGGACGAAGACTCGGAAGAACTCAGCATCCGACGCATCATCGATGCCAAAGGGAAAAGCCGCAGCTTTATCAACAATCAGGCAGCCACGCTGGCGCAGCTTAAAGCCGTCGGCGGGCAGCTTATCGACATCCACGGGCAAAACGCCCACCATTCCCTCAATCAAGAATCCGCCCAGCGCGAATTGTTGGACGCATTTGCGGGCAGTAAGGCACAGGCGGAAACCGTCAGACAGCTTTATCAAAACTGGGTTAACGCTAAAAAAGCCCTCCAAGAGGCGCAGGAACACGCCGAGACCATCATTATCGAGCGTGAGCGTTTGGAATGGCAGTTCAACGAATTGAACCAGTTGGACGTTAAACAAGGCGAATGGGAAGCCCTCAGCCAAAGCCACGACAGCCTTGCCCATTCCGCCGAATTGCTGCAAGCAGCCGAAGAAGTCGGCGACTACATTGATGGCGACAACGGCATCCAACGTCAAATTTATCAATGCCAAAAACTGTTGACCAATCTGCAAAACATCGAACCGCGTTTCGCCGAGAGCCTGAATATGCTGTCGAGCATTGAAGCAGAACTGGGTGAAATCAGTGCCAATATGCGTGACGTCGCAGGCCGCAGCGACATCGACCCCAACGAATTGGCGGCGCAGGAACAGCGCATGGGCGAGCTGATGGGGATGGCGCGGAAATACCGCATTGAGCCTGAAGCCTTGCCTCAAAAGCTGGCTGAAATCGACGAGCGTCTGCAAAGCCTGCAAGCCGCTGCCGATTTGGAAGCGTTGACGCAAACCGTCGCCCGCAACCTTGCCGAATATCAGGAAGCTGCCCACGTTCTTTCCGCCATGCGTCATCAGGCGGCGGGCAGGTTGGGCGAGGAAACGACCGGACATATGCAGCATCTCGCCATGAAAGGCGCGCGTTTCGACATCGTCCTGCTGCCGTCTTCCCCGACGGCGCACGGCTTGGAGCAGGTACAGTTTCAAGTTGCCGCCAACAAAGGCAATCCGTCCCGTCCGCTGAACAAAGTCGCCTCCGGCGGCGAACTTGCCCGCATCAGCCTTGCCTTGCAGGTTGTAACCAGCCAATACACGCAAGTTCCCACGCTGATTTTTGACGAAGTCGATACCGGTATCGGCGGCGGCGTGGCTGAAATGGTCGGCAAAGCCCTGCGTGCCTTGGGTAAAAAACATCAAGTTCTTGCCGTGACCCACCTTCCGCAAGTCGCTTCCTGCGGTGAAAACCATTGGCAGGTACGCAAACACAGCGAAGACGAACAAACTGTCAGCGAAATCAGCGTGTTGGATCACCAGCAGCGTATCGAAGAAATCGCCCGTATGCTTGGTGGCGAAATCATTACCGACACGACCCGCAGCCATGCGGCAGAGTTAATCAGCCTTGCCGCCGCTTAAACGCAGAATCGAAGAGGTCGTCTGAAAAGGAAGTTTGTGTAACCATTCACAAACCGCTTTTTAGACGACCTCTTTGCCAAACTGCCCGCGCCCTTTCAGACGACCTCAATACAAGGTATGATTACGTCGTTTGTTTATAAGGAAGTTCCCATGAAAGTCCTGTTTATTGCCGATCCGATGGCAAGTTTCAAAACCTACAAAGACACCACCTACGCCATGATGCGCGAGATGGCAAAACGCGGCTGGCAGCTTTTCCATACCTTGAGCAGCGAATTGTCCGTACAGCAAGGATTGGTGACCGCTCAAGCTGCGCCGTTTGAATTTCTCGGCGCGAAAAACGACGATGACCATGAATGGTTTAAAGCGGCAGACAAAGTTCAGACGACCTTGAAAGACTTCGATGTCGTCATTATGCGCACCGACCCGCCGTTCGATATGCAATACCTCTACGCCACCCAATTCCTTACACTGGCGGAACAGCAGGGTGCGAAAGTCTTTAACAGCGGACAGGCGATGCGCGACTTCAATGAAAAACTGGCGATTTTGAATTTTAGCCAGTTTACCGCGCCTACGCTGGTTACGACCCGTTCCGCCGATGTCCGCGCATTTTTGAAAGAACACGGCGACATCATCATCAAACCGCTCGACGGCATGGGCGGCATGGGCATTTTCCGCCTGACCGAAAAAGACCCCAATATCGGCAGCATCCTCGAAACCCTGATGCAGCTTGATTCCCGCACCATTATGGCGCAACGCTACATCCCCGAAATCGTCCACGGCGACAAACGCATCCTGATTATCGGCGGCGAAGTCGTCCCCTATGCTTTGGCGCGTATTCCGCAACACGGCGAAACACGCGGTAATCTGGCGGCAGGCGGGCGCGGCGTGGCGCAGGAATTGAGCGACCGCGACCGCGAAATCGCCGAAACCCTCGCCCCTGAACTCAAACGCCGCGGTATCCTGCTGGCAGGTTTGGACGTCATCGGCAGCAATCTGACCGAAGTCAACGTGACCAGCCCGACTGGTTTCCAAGAAATCATGAAACAAAAAAACTTCGACGTCGCCGCGATGTTTGCCGACGCTGTCGAAGCTTGGTCTAAACAATAATCCCAAAAGGTCGTCTGAAATCCGAATCCGTTTTATCGAAACCCGCTTCGCTCGTTTTGGCGAAACCCGCTGCACTCGTTTTGGCGAAACTCGCTGCACTCGTTTTGGCGAAACCCGCTTCGCTCGTTTTGGCGAAACCCGCTGCACTCGTTTTGGCGAAACTCGCTGCACTCGTTTTGGCGAAACTCGCTGCACTCGTTTTGGCGAAACTCGCTGCACTCGTTTTCAGACGACTTCCTTTTATTTATATAAACATTTACACAAACATTACTTATGAAACCATCTTCTTACGCTGCCGATAAAAAAGGCAAAAGCGGCATCAAACGCATCGTCAACGCATTCGGCTATTCCAAAGATGGGCTTGCCGCCGCCTACCGCTATGAAAGCGCGTTCCGCCAAGTATTGTGGCTGAACCTGATTTTGATTGTCTTGACCTTCATCCTCAATTTTGACTCCGCGACCAAAATGCTGCTGATTATCGCGTCGTTTGTTTCACTGATTACCGAATTGTTCAACACCGCCGTCGAAGCCGCCGTCGATCACACGTCCACTGAAAAACACGAATTAGCAAAACGCGCCAAAGATGCCGGATCTGCCGCGCAATTACTCGCTTTGACGATGTTGGGCATCGTGTGGGCGATCGCATTGTGGCGCGGGTATGTTTAAATTTACTTTGAGATGATTTATACTTACTAAGTATTAGTTCTCATGAATTAATTTGAATCATTTTGTTTAATCTGAGTCAAAGCATTCAGACGACCATTGCATGTAGGATAAGAACAGTATTACCGACATGCAATGTCGCGCGGAAAGCTTTTGCCGCAACAAAACCACCCATTTCATCATAAAGGAGCAATACATGAAAAAATTATTGGCAACCCTGATCGCAGCAGGTTTGGTATCCACCGCTTCCGCAGCCGGTGTTCACGTTGAAGACGGTTGGGCGCGTTCTACTGTCGAAGGCATGAAAAATGGGCGGCGCGTTCATGAAGATCCACAACGATGAAGCCAAACAAGACTTCTTGGTTGGCGGCAGCAGCCCGGTAGCCGACCGCGTTGAAGTGCATACCCATGTCAACGACAACGGCGTAATGCGCATGCGCGAAGTTAAAGGCGGCATCCCGCTGGAAGCAAAAGGCGTAACCGAGCTGAAACCGGGCAGCTACCACGTTATGTTCATGGGTCTGAAAAAACCGCTGAAAGAAGGCGAAAAAGTACCTGTTACCCTGAAATTCAAAAATGCCAAACCTCAAACCGTACAACTGGAAGTGAAAACCGCACCGCAATCCGGCATGGATCACGGTCATGGTCACGGTGGCGCACATCAACACTAATCGTTCATAGTTTGAATTCAAAAGGTCGTCTGAATATTTGAACTACCCCCCAAATCTTGGACACTCATAAAAGCCTTTTCAGGCGCTCTGTGCAAGCTGGGTTCTGTATGCGACAGGACTCAGCTTTTTCAATTTCAAACTGCAACGTTCCCGGTTGTAGTAATCCATATAGTCATCTATCTGCTTCATCAATTCATCTACCGTCAATTCTCCTGCGTTATAGAAACACTCCGTCTTCAACACCGCAAAGAAGCTTTCCATCGGCGCATTGTCCCAGCAGTTCGCCTTACGCGACATGCTTTGAACCATGGAATGCTCCGCCAGCAATTCCCTATACCCCGCCGTACGGTACAGCATACCTTGGTCGGAATGCAGCATCGTTTCCTTATCAGTCAGACGGGGTGCGGCTTTTTCGAGCATTTCCTTCACCATTTCGCTGTTAGCATTGCGGCTCATGGCGTAGGCGACGATTTCTCGGTTGAACAAGTCCAAGATTGGCGAGAGGTACAGTTTGCCGTCGCTCCCTTTGAGTTCGGTCACGTCGGTCAGCCATTTTTCGTTGGGCTTTCGGGCTTTGAACCGGCGTTTGAGGAGGTGTTCCGATATTTCGCCCATGGCGGGATGGCGGTAGGCTTTCTTCACCCGTATTTTGGCTTTCAGCCCCATCTGTTTCATCAACCGCGCTGCTTTTTTGCGGTTCCAATCCAATGCTGCGGCAATGCGCCTTTGCCCGTAGCGTCCTTTGTGCCGCCGGTAGGTTTCGACAAGGAGGGCTTTGTCGGCTGCGTCGGGGTCGGGCCGGTCTTGGCAGTGGTAGTAAAAGCTGCTTTTGGGCAGGTTTGCGATGTGCGGCAGGTATTTGGGCGGGTGTTGCGCCCTCAGTGCTTGGACGGTTTGGCTTTGTCCTTTTCGGTCTGCTTTTGGCTGAGGGCTTTTAACTCCTTTAGGTAGGCGGCCTCTGCGCGCATATAGCACAACTCTTCGATAAGCTCTGCCTGTGTTTTTCGTTGTCGGGTTTGTCGGCGATGAAGGGGTTTTTGCGGTGTTCGGTCATGGTTTTGGATTGTGGATGTTCGAGTGCGCCGATACCGCCTTCCTGATAGGCGCGTATCCGTCGCCGCAGGTGGGTTCGGGAGATGCCGTAATGATCTGCGGTACGCTGTTGGCTGCGTATGTGCAGGTAGTGGAGTACGGCTTGGTATTTGAAGTGTAATGTATATTTGCTCATAAAAAAACTGCACCTTGTGAGTTGGAGGGGATGTGTCCAACTTTTGGGGTGCAGTTCATATTTTCAGACGACCTTTTTGTTATTTGGGTTGGGCAAATTCAATCATTTCGTGCAATATGAAATTCATCCGAACGCCATTGCTCTTTTGGAACCTTCCTTATCCCTTCATCAAAATGTGCTAAAATCCGCCTTTAAAAACCGCTGTTTCCTACCCATATCCCCTTCATGGACATTACTCAACAACCTTCAAACATCATCGTCGGGCTCTCCGGCGGTGTCGATTCCTCCGTAACCGCCGCCTTGCTCAAACAGCAGGGTTATCAAGTGCGCGGTGTGTTTATGCAAAACTGGGAGGACGACGACAATGACGAATATTGCAGCATCAAGCAAGACTCTTTCGATGCCATTGCCGTCGCCGACATCATCGGTATAGACATCGACATCGTCAATTTTGCCGCCCAATACAAAGACAACGTATTCGCCTATTTCCTCAAAGAATACAGCGCGGGGCGCACGCCGAATCCGGATGTGTTGTGTAACGCCGAAATCAAATTCAAATGCTTTTTGGACTATGCCATAGAGCAGGGCGCGGATACCATTGCCACCGGGCATTATGCGCGCAAAGAAGTCCGCAACGGCACTCATTACCTGCTCAAAGGTTTGGATCAAAACAAAGACCAAAGCTATTTCCTCTACCGCCTCAAGCCTTTTCAACTCGAGCGCGCGATTTTTCCGTTGGGCGGTTTGGAAAAACCTGAAGTCCGCCGCCTTGCCGCCGAATTTAATTTGCCGACCGCCGCCAAAAAAGACAGTACCGGCATCTGCTTCATCGGCGAACGTCCGTTCCGCGAGTTCCTGCAAAAATACCTGCCGACCAACAACGGCAAAATGGTCACGCCCGAAGGCAAAAACGTCGGCGAACACGTCGGGCTGATGTTCTACACGCTCGGACAGCGCAAAGGATTGGGCATCGGCGGCGCGGGCGAGCCGTGGTTTGTCGCTGCGAAGGATTTGACGAAAAACGAACTCATCGTCGTACAAGGTCATGACCATCCGCTGCTCTATACCCGCAGCCTCATCATGAACGATTTGAGTTTCACCCTGCCCGCACGTCCGAAAGAAGGGCGCTACACCTGCAAAACCCGCTACCGCATGGCGGATGCGCCTGCGAATTGCGTTATCTCGATGATGACACGGTCGAGCTGGTGTTCGACGAACCACAATGGGCGGTAACGCCCGGTCAATCTGCCGTACTGTACGACGGCGACGTCTGCTTGGGCGGCGGCATTATCATGTCCACCGACAAACCCGTCATTATTACCGCTTGATTAAAAAACACAAAAGGTCGTCTGAAAACTACTGCGGCAGGTTTGCTCCTGCTTTTTCAGACGACCTCAAGACAACCATAAAACCAACGAAACAAGATTATTTATATGGAAAAACTCTGGCTCAACAGCTATGAACAAGGCGTCAATGCCGAAATCGACATCACGCAATACAGCTCCATCAGCGACGTATTCCGTCAAAGCGTTGAAAAATTTGCGCACCAACCCGCGTTTCAAAACATGGGCAAAACGCTCACGTATGCCGAAGTCGGCAAGTTAGCGGAAGACTTTGCCTCCTATCTGCAAAACGTCCTGAAGCTGCCACGCGGTGAGCGCGTGGCGATTATGCTGCCCAACCTGCTGCAATACCCGATTGCACTTTTCGGCATCCTGCAGGCGGGGCTGGTGGCGGTGAACACTAATCCGCTCTACACCCCGCGCGAGCTGGAGCATCAGTTGAAAGACAGCGGCGCGACCACCATCATTGTTTTGGAAAATTTTGCCAACACGCTGGAGCTGGTGCTGCCGCGCACGCAAATCAAACACGTCATCGTCGCCTCTGTCGGAGAAATGTTCGGTTTCTTCAAAGGCACGCTGATGAATTTCGTGCTGCGCAAAAATCAAAAAAATGGTGCCAGAATACCGTATTCCCGGCGCTATTCCTTTTCAGACGACCCTGAAAGAAGGTGCGGCACATACCTTCCGCCCCGTTACCCTGACCCGCGAAGACACCGCGCTGTTGCAATACACAGGCGGCACGACCGGTGTGGCAAAAGGCGCGGTTCTCAGTCATGGCAACATCTGCGCCAATATGCTTCAGGCGAAAGAATGGATTAAATTCCAACTGCGCGAAGGCAAAGAAACCGTCATCGCCGCGCTGCCGCTTTACCACATCTTCGCCCTGACGGTGAACCTAATGATTTTTCGCCAATACCGGTTCCAAAATCATCCTGATTACCAACCCGCGCGATATGAAAGGCTTTATCGGCGAGCTTAAAAAAAGAAAGCATCAGCGTCTTCATCGGCGTGAACACCTTGTTTAACGGCATGGTCAACCAACCCGATTTCGCCACCGTCGATTTCTCCAACCTGCGCCTGACTTTGGGCGGCGGTATGGCGACTCAAAAAGCCGTCGCAGAAAAATGGAAAAAAATCACCGGCACTCCCATCGTTGAAGCCTACGGTCTGACCGAAGCCAGCCCGGGCGTGTGCTGCAACCCGCTCAATATCGAAGCATACAGCGGCGGCATCGGATTACCCGTTCCCTCCACCGAAGTCGAATTGCGCGATGCGGACGGCAAAGAAGTCGGCATCGGACAGCCGGGCGAACTTTGGGTGCGCGGTCCGCAAGTGATGCAAGGCTATTGGAACCGCCCCGAAGAAACCGCCAAAACCATAGACGCGCGCGGCTTTTTGGAAACCGGCGACATCGCCGTCATGGACGAAAAAGGCTGGTTGAAACTGGTTGACCGCAAAAAAGACCTCATCGTCGTTTCCGGTTTCAACGTTTATCCGAACGAAATCGAAGAAGTCGTGTCGCACAACGATAAAGTCATGGAAGTCGCCTGTATCGGCGTGCCCAACGAAAAAACAGGCGAAGCACTCAAAGTCTTCGTCGTCAAAAAAGACCCGAGCCTGACCAAAGAAGAACTCATCGCATTCTGCCGCTCCGAGCTGACGGCTTATAAAGTGCCGAAAGACATCGAATTCCGCGACGAACTGCCCAAGTCCAACGTCGGCAAAATCCTGCGCCGCGAGCTTCGCGAACAAGCGCAAAACAAATAACACCGAAAGGTCGTCTGAAAAGCATCCCGCACCTTTCAGACGACCTTTAATCATCATGGAAACCAGCACATGACCCATACCGTCCATCTTCAATTCGAAGACATCGACAACACCGTCCTCCAACGCCTCTGCGGCGCGCTCGACGGCAACCTCGAAGCCCTGGGCAAAGCCCTCGATATCCAAATCAGCCGCCGCTTCGAACATTTCACCTTCATGGGCGAACTCGCCCACGCCGGCCGCCGTGCCTTGCTCGCGCTCGCCGAAGCCGCTGAACAAGGCGATTTGGACGACAACGCCATCCGCCTTGCTGCCGTCGAAGCCAAAACCGCCGACGACAAACACGAAGAAAAACACCACGACCAACAATATTATTTCCGCACCAAACGCGGTAGCATAGGCGGACGCACCCCGCGCCAAAACGGCTACATCCGCGCGCTGTTGAACCACGACGTTGTCTTCGGGCTGGGGCCCGCCGGTACGGGTAAAACCTATCTCGCCGTCGCCGCCGCCGTCGATGCCATGGAAAAACACCAAATCGAACGCATCGTCCTCGTCCGCCCTGCCGTCGAAGCAGGCGAAAAACTCGGCTTTCTGCCTGGCGATTTGGCGCAAAAAGTCGACCCCTACCTGCGTCCGCTCTACGACGCGCTCTACGATCTGATGGGCTTCGACCGCGTGACCAAACTGATGGAAAAAGGCTTGATCGAAATCGCCCCGCTCGCCTACATGCGCGGCCGCACGCTCAACGGCGCGTATGTGATTCTGGACGAAGCGCAAAACACCACGCCCGAGCAAATGAAAATGTTCCTGACCCGTATCGGCTTCGGCGCAAAAGCCGTCATTACCGGCGACATCAGCCAAATCGACCTCCCGCGCAACATCAAATCTGGCCTGAAAGATGCCCGCGAAACTGCGCGACGTGGAAGGGCTTTATTTCCACACCTTCACCAGCGAAGACGTCGTCCGTCATCCGCTGGTGCAGAAAATTGTGGAAGCGTATGAAGCGGCAGAAGAGCAAGCCGAAAGAAGCAGCGCCGCCGAACGGTAAACAAAGAGGCTAAAAAAGGTCGTCTGAAAACCGGAAACATGGTTTTCAGACGACCTTTGTAGCATTCGCGCATCCTGCCGATTTTGTTTTGATTTTAAGAAGACTTAAACCTTATCAGGCGGCAAAACGGTATCGGCTTTACCGCCCTTCTTCCCTAGCTTCGGACCACTTTGCGCACTTGGGGAATGGCGTGCAGGTTGTGAATGATTTGATTGATTTGCGCCAAGTCCTTCACTTTGATGATGAACTTAAATTCGACAAAGCCTTCCGTACCTGCCAGCGCTTTGTTGGGCGTTTCGACGGACTCGATGTCCGCGCCGGAATTGGAGATGGCTTGCGCCATAAGGGCAAGCAGGCCGTGGGCGTCTTCGGACTGGATGCTGAGTCCGGTGCGGTAGGTATGGCTGCCTATGCCTTCCCAGTTCGCATCAAGCTGCTGTTCGGGGTCGGATTTGAGCAGGGTCGGACAGGTATCGCGGTGAATAATCATGCCTTTGTCTTTGACCAAAGGGCACGGACGGAATCGCCCGGGACGGGGTGGCAACATTCGGCAAAATGGATGCGGCCGGTTTCTTGGTCGTTGACTTTGATGGGGCTGAGTTTAACTTCGCTGCCGAAGTGCTGCCCTGCCAGTTCGGCGATGTGCATGGCGACGTACACGGGCAGGGTATGCCCCATGCCGACGTTGTAGAGGACTTCTTCAAACGAGGTTTGTTTGTCGTTGAGGTCGGCGAGGTATTTTTCTTTGAGGTCGTCTGAAAGCAATACGTCTTTGGGCAACAGGCTGGACAGGGCTTTTTGCAGGAGGTTTTCGCCGAGGATGATGGCGTCGTGACGGTTGAGGTTTTTGACGTATTGGCGGATGGCGCTGCGCGCACGGCTGGAAACGGTGAAATTCAGCCATGCCGGATTGGGCTTGGCGTGTTCGGATGTGATGATTTCAACGGAATCGCCGGTTTTGAGTTTGGTGCGCAGGGGCATCATGGTGTTGTTGATGCGGGCGGCAACGGTTTTGTGGCCGATGTCGGTGTGAACGGCGTAGGCGAAGTCTATGGGCGTCGATCCTTTAGGCAGGGTGAGGATTTTGCCTTTAGGTGTCAGGATGTAGACTTCGTTGGGGAACAGGTCGACTTTGACGTGTTCGAGGAATTCGATGGCGTTCGCGCTGCTGGCTTGCAAATCGAGGATGTTTTTGAGCCATTGGTTGGTATGGAGGACGGCTTGATCGACGGTGTTTTCGCCGGATTTGTATATCCAGTGGCCGGCGATGCCGCCTTCGGCTACGGCATCCATTTCGCGTGTGCGGATTTGGACTTCAATGGGCAAGCCGTAAGGGCCGACCAGGGTCGTGTGCAGGCTTTGGTAGCCGTTGCTTTTGGGGATGGCGATATAGTCTTTGAAGCGTCCGGGTTTGGGCTGATAGAGATTGTGCAGCGCGCCCAGTGCGGCGTAACACGCGGGAATGCTGTTGACGATGACGCGGAAGCCGTAAATGTCCATGACTTCGGCAAATCGCAATTTTTTTCGCCAACATTTTTTTGATGGATGCTGTACAGGTTTTTTTCCCTGCCTTTGATTTTGGCTTCGATGTTCGCGCCGACCAAACGCTGACTGAAGGCGCGCAAAACTTTGCCGACGACGTCGCGGCGGTTTTTGCGGCTGTTGTCCATCGCTTTTTTAAGGGTTTCGTAGCGGCTCGGGTGGAGGTTTTGAAACGATAAATCCTGAAGCTCTTGGTAAGCGTTGTTTAAGCCGAGGCGGTTGGCGATTTGGGCGTAGATTTCGAGAGTTTCTTTGGCGATGCGGCGGCGTTTGTCGGGACGCATGGAGCCGAGCGTACGCATATTGTGTAGGCGGTCGGCGAGTTTGACGACGATCACGCGCACGTCTTTGGTCATGGCGAGGATGAGCTTGCGGAAACTTTCCGCCTGATGCTCGGCGTGATCTTCAAATTTGAGTTTTTCGAGTTTGGAAAGCCCGTCCACCATCTCGGAGATGGTTTCGCCGAATTCTGCCGCCATTTCAATTTTGGATACGCCCGTGTCTTCGAGTACATCGTGCATCACGCCCGCGCACAAGCCTTGAATGTCCATGTGCCACAACGCAAGCTGCGTGGCGACGGCAAGGGGGTGGGTAATGTAGGGTTCACCGCTTTTACGGGTTTGTCCGTCATGGGCGTGAAAGGCGTAGGCGACGGCTTTTTCAAGCTCGACCTGTTCGGATGTGCTGAGATAGGAGGCGGTGCGAAACAAAAGTTCGCGGGCTTCGGCAGTCAACGCGTCATAGGGGGCAGTGGGCTGGGGGGGCGGGCATTTCAGACGGCCTTCGGTGTGTGTTTTGTTTTAAGCCGTCAGACTGTATCGGTCGGATGTGTCGCGCCGATACAATCCGCGCGGCGGTTGGGCAGATTTTGCCTGCCGGTATTATTTATTGCGGGTCAGCAGCTCGGTACCGATTTGACCGGCGGCGATTTCGCGCAGGGCGGTCACGGTCGGTTTGTTGTTGCGGATGTCGTCAACCATAGGGGCGTTGCCGTTTTCAAGCTGGCGCGCGCGGCGGGCGGCGACAAGAGTCAGGTCGAAATGATTGGGGATTTTGCCTGTGCAGTCTTCAGTGGTGATACGGGCCATTTGTTTGCTTTCTTTCTATTAATTTGTGATGGAATGTAAATGCGTATTTTCGCTGTTTTTCAGGAATTTTCCAACAGGTTTGAGATAAATCCTTGCTGGGAAGATTTTTTCAGACGACCTGCTTTGATGATGTGAAGCAAATCAGCTTCCGCCCTGTCTAAATCATCGTTGACGACGATATAGTCAAACAGGACGGATTGTTCGATTTCATGACGCGCTTTGGAAAGGCGGGTTTGGATAACTTCCTCGCTGTCGGTGCCGCGCCCGATAAGGCGTTCGGCAAGGACTTCGAACGAAGGCGGCAGGATGAAGATGCTGCTGGCTTCGGGCAGCGATTTGCGCACCTGCGCCGCACCTTGCACGTCGATTTCCAAATCACATCGTAACCCTCTTCACTAAGGGAATTGACCCCTGCGATGCTGGTTCCGTAATAATTGCCGAAAACGTTTGCGTGTTCGAGGAAGGCTTTTTGTTCAATTAAGGATTCAAATACTTCTTTGGGAACAAAATGATAATGCACGCCGTGCTGCTCGCCTTCGCGCGGCTGGCGGGTGGTGTGCGATACGGAGACGCGCAAATCACCGTTGTTTTTCAAAAGACGGGAAACCAGCGTGGTCTTGCCAGTGCCGGAAGCGGCGGAGATGATAAAAATATTGCCTTTTTTATGGGGTTTCATGATTTTGGTACCGATGGGATTATCCGTTGATTGTAGCATACGGGGCGTGTAATTTCATGTTCAGACGACCTTTTAGCCCCGATGGATTTGGCAACCGGCAGTCTGACGGCTACAATATTGTGTTAAAAACTTTTCATTTGGGAACACGCAAAATGTTGGTTCATCCTGAGGCGATGGGCGTCGCCGCATTGGCGGACAAAATCCGCAAAATCGAAAATTGGCCGCAAAAAGGCATTTTATTTCACGACATTACACCGGTGCTGCAAAGCGCGGAATATTTCCGTCTTCTGGTGGACTTGCTGGTCTATCGCTATATGGGTCAGAAAATCGATGTCGTGGCAGGTTTGGACGCGCGCGGCTTCATCATCGGCGCGGCGCTGGCGTATCAGTTGAACGTCGGCTTCGTCCCCATCCGCAAAAAGGGCAAGCTGCCTTTTGATACCATCTCGCAAAGCTACGCACTGGAGTACGGCGAAGCAACGGTCGAAATCCACAAAGATGCGGTCAAACCCGGCGCGCGTGTGCTGCTGGTCGATGACTTGGTCGCAACCGGCGGCACCATGCTGGCAGGCGTGGAACTAATCCGCAAACTCGGCGGCGAAGTCGTTGAAGCGGCTGCGATTTTGGAGTTTACAGACTTGGTCGGCGGCAGCAAAATCCGCGAAAACGGCGTCCCCCTGTTTACCCTGCTGCAAAACGAAGGCTGCATGTAAACTGTGCCCCATGTGCCAAAGGTCGTCTGAAACAGCCATCCTGCTTTTCAGACGACCTTTTTTGTTGTCCCTGATTACGCGGTTAATGTAAATATCGGCTTCAGATTCGGATAATGCCGCCAAATCGTTTAAAATGCGGTTCTAATTGATTCTAATAAAGATACGGTACGTAATGAACGCACAGCGCATATTTTCTCTCTCACTCAGCCTGATTGCCGCCGCGATTTTGTCGGCGTGTGCCTCCGAAAACGACACGACTTCATCCAAAGAGCCTGGCTCTTCCCTGACCGAACCCGCCTCCATTCCCGCCCGCCGCGCGGAAGGCGAATCCAAAGTATTGTCCGATTACGGTCAATATCAAGGCGCGCTGGACGCCGCCAAACGCGGCGACGATATGTGGGTGCAACAATTCTTGGCGCAAGCGGGCGACAGCGCGATGGCTGAAAACGTCCGCAACGAATGGCTCAAAAGCCTCGGCGCACGCGGACAATGGGATGTGTTCCGCCAAGAGAACAAAAAGCTGAATGCGGCGGGTCGGGTGCAGGAAGTGCAATGTTATGCCGAATTGAGCAGCGGCAGCTACAACATGGCGGCAGAGCTTGTGCGCGTTACCAACAAACTGCCTGCGGGTTGTACCCGTTTGGTCGAAAGCGCGGCATCGGCAGGTCGTCTGAACAGCAACGACGCATGGCGCCGCGTACGCGGATTGTTGAGCAACAGCCAAACCAGCGACGCACGCAGCTTGGCAGCCGCATTGGGCAGCCCGTTTGAGGGCGGCGCGCAAGGTTCGCGCGAATACAGCCTTTTGAACGTCATCGGCAAAGATGCGCGCAAATCCTCCTCCGCAGCCTCTACCTGTCAAGCATGGAACCCGGCTTGAGCCGCGAGCAAAGCAGCTTCGCATGGGGTGTATTGGGACATCACCACGCGCAAAACCAAAACATGCAGACCGCGTTGAGCTACTACGGCCGCGTTTCCGACCGCAAACAACTGACCGACGAGCAATTCGAGTGGTACGCCCGCGCCGCCCTTCGTCTGCAACGCTGGAACGAATTGTCCGGCATCATCCAACAAATGCCCGACAAGCTGCAAAAAGACCCGACTTGGCAATACTGGCTGGGTCGCAGCTACGCCGCACAAGGTAACCAAAGCCGTGCTAAAGATATGTACGAAAAAGCCGCCGCAAGCGGACGCAATTTCTACGCCGTCTTAGCAGGCGAAGAACTCGGCCGCCGCGTCAATACCAAAAACAACGTTTCCGACGCCGATAAAAAAGACGTCCGCCGCATGGCAGACGACGGCGCCATCAAACGCGCGCTGGTTCTGTTTAAAAACAGCCAAAGCAGCAACGATGCCAAAATGCGTCGTCAGGCACAGGCTGAATGGCGTTTCGCCACCCGCGATTTCAACGAGGACAACCTCCTGACCGCCGCACAAGTCGCCTTTGAAAACCAGTTCTACGATATGGCGATCAACAGCGCCGACCGTACAGAGCGCAAACTCAATTACAACCTGCGCTACCTCTCTCCGTTTAAAGAAACCACCGTCCGCTACGCCTCACAAGCAGGCGTCGATTCCGCTTTGGGTTTACGGCCTGATCCGTCAAGAAAGCCGCTTCGTCATGGGCGCGCAATCCAGCGTCGGCGCGCAAGGCCTGATGCAGGTTATGCCCGCCACCGCCCGCGAAATCGCCGGCAAAATCGGCATGAGCAGCAGCGAACTCTACACCATGGACGGCAACATCCGCATGGGTACTTGGTACATGGCAGACGCCAAACGCCGTCTGCAAAACAACGAAGTGATGGCAACCGCAGGCTACAACGCCGGTCCCGGTCGCGCACGCAACTGGCAGGCTTCTACGCCTCTGGAAGGCGCTATTTACGCCGAAACCATCCCCTTCACTGAAACCCGCGACTACGTCAAAAAGTCATGACCAACGCGACCTACTACGCATCCCTGTTCAACGAACCGCAAACTTCGTTGAAACAGCGTATGGGAACCGTTCCGGGTCGTTATTGATTGACGCGGCTGCATACTATCGGATTGTTCGATAGGTGCGAAAGCTAAAAGGTCGTCTGAAAAACCTGAATCAGGTTTTTCAGACGACCTTTTGTATAAACCGGGTCTGACAAAGAGTTTATCGCAGGGATAGTCGGTTAGGATGAGCTACTTGCTATCCGTTGCTGTTCTTAGCCCCGATTGCACGGGGTGATATGACTGCTTTTGGTTTCATGGGGAAATAAAGAAAACCCGCCGAATAATCGACGGGTTTTCGTATGGTGGCGGAGTAAGAGGGATTCGAACCCTCGATGCAGGTTGACCCCACATGCTTCCTTAGCAGGGAAGTGCCTTCAGCCTCTCAGCCATTACTCCTAAGGAAGTGCGTAATATACTGGTTTGGTTCGGACGTGTCAAGCCGAGCCTGAGTGTATTTTTTAACCGTATGAAATCATTTGTATAAAATATAAAGAAACGTAAAATTGTAGCCCGTATGCGGCGGCTGGTACAATTCATGCTTGGTTTCAGGATGTGATGAAAATGAATGATTTAATCGTATTGAACAAGCCCTATGGCGTGATTTGCCAGTTTTCGGCGCATGAAAAGTATGGGTGTTTGAAAGATTATGTGTCGCTGTCGGACTTTTATCCGGCGGGACGTTTGGATACGGACAGCGAGGGTTTGCTGCTGCTGACGAACAACGGGCGTTTGCAGGCGCGGATTGCGGATCCTAAGTTTAAACTGGAGAAAACTTATTGGGCGCAGGTGGAAGGTTCGCCCGACGAAGCGAAGCTGGATATGCTGCGGCACGGTGTGGATTTGGGGGATTTTGTCACGCGTCCGGCAAAGGTTCGCGTGTTGGAAGCGGGCGAAGCGGATGTTTTGTGGCCGCGCGTGCCGCCTATCCGCGTGCGTAAATCCGTGCCTGATTTGGGTGGAAATTCGGATTTCGGAAGGAAAAAACCGGCAAGTCAGGCGGATGACGGCTAAGGCAGGCTTTCCGTGTCTGCGTTTGGTCAGGGTGGCGATAGGTCGTCTGAATCTATTCGATTTGGGCTTGGAGCTTGGTCAATGGACGTTTGCGCCGCATAAGCCTTGATTAAGATCATTAAAATTAATATTAATAATAAAATACTAATTCATGAAATTGTCTGATAAAATATTAAATATTGTTATTTATATTTAATATTTATTTATTTTTGTGAGATTTAAAATCACTACCTAAGGTCATGAAATGTCAGAGCATACTACGCTGATTATTAATTGGAAAGGTCCATATTCATTCGATGATATTACCGACAATCCAGAGTTGGGAAATGGATTGTATCTTGCGGCAGGCAAACAAAAATATGAAAGAGGTAATAATTCCATCCAATACTGTGGAATTACAGAAGGGAATTTTTCCTCAAGATTTAGAAATCATCACAAACTCCCACTTATTACAAGAGAACGGGAATTTTGGTTGGGAACGGTGGTTGTGCCAGCAAATGCGAGTCGTTATTATCTTGAAATAGCTGAAGCCCTAATTATTTATTTCTGGCAACCCTCTTTAAACGAAAAGAAAAAAATTTCTCCGCCTAAATCAACAACAGTAATAAATTATTGGTTCAAAAAAGACGGACAGCCTAGATTTAAACAACAAGCTATTTATAGAGATTTACCAGATGTTCTATCATGGGATACAGAACATTGGAGAACAGGTAACCTAACTGTTTACACGGATTACTAAAATTTTATTTCTCAAAAATATCTTAATTTTAAAATATAGATAAAAAGGTCGTCTGAAAAGCCTGTAATACGGTTTTCAGACGACCTTTTGTTATTGGATATTAATGATGCGTATGACCGATTTGGAAGGTCATGGTGGTGTAGTTCGCCTGTTTTTGGCACACGCTTTGATCGGGGAAATCGGCTTTGTGTTCTACGCTTGCTTTCCAGAAGCCTTGGCGCAGGGGAATGATGCTGACTTCGCCTTTGTCGTCCGTAGTGTCGGAGAAGGCTTGGGCTTCGGTTTTGTGGGTTTTGCTGCGGTCGCTGGTGTCGAAACCGTCAAATGTGGCGGTAACAGTGGCGTTGGGCAGCGGCTCGCCGTTGAAAAGGACGCGGACTTTGAAGCGTTCGCCGACGTGGACGTTGGCGGGATTATCCAGCGGAACGATTTCTAAATGTTGTCCGACTTGCTTGGTGATGACGGCGGTGTCTGCGCTTTCGTGTCCGACGTTGACGATGTTTTTACCGAACATTCGGGTTTGTTCGCAATAGCTGGCATCAGGCATTTCTTTGATGCTCGCCTGTTTCCAGCCTGCGCTGTTTTTGGACCAGAAGGTCGGCTGGTATTCGGCAATAACGAGATAGCTGCCGTCTTTAACGGGCTGTTTGCTGCGGTATTGGTAGTTGAACGTCCCTTTTTGAATCAGATTTTCTTTGCCTTTTTCGGTAACGAGCTGCATGGGTTTGCTGAAAATGTGCAGGCGGTCTTTGGCGATGGGTTCGAGTTCGGGGAACTCGCCGTAGCCCAACTCGGCTTGCAGATATTCGCCGCCGTGCGTATGGGCGGTTTCAACCCAGACGCGGTGTGCGTGGGCGGCTGTACTGAACAGAAGCGCGGATGCGATGAACAATGCGGTTTTTTTCATGGTTTCTCCAAATGTATCGGGTAGAAAATTTGATTGGTTATAATATAACAATTTTATTTATAGCGAAACGGTTTCATGAAAAAAGGTCGTCTGAAACAGGATTTCTGTTTTCAGACGACCTTCGCTTAACTGATGTTTACGCGTTAACCGGCTTTAGAAGCAATCTGAGGTTTTCTTTTTGAACTTGCAACAGCAAATCGATATTGGGATGCTTGCCTGGATTGTCTTGCGCATCGGCGACGTGTTCGGCGAACCAATCCAGACCCTGCGCGGCGGCGGCGGCATCGAGTTTACCACCGAAATTCAATGCCAAAGCGTTGTAGAGTTTCAGCGAGCCTTGCTTGCCGGGCGCGTTTGGGATGTGATGGACGGCTTTGCCTTGTGCGTCGAGGATGTCAAGTCCGCTCAAATGACCGATGTCGGGCATGGCGGCGAGGTTGTCTTGGGAAGCTCATGGTTGTCCTTTCTAACGTGGGATTTTCAACGAAAAATACCTTGTATAGTGAATTAACTTTAAACCAGTACGGCGTTGCCTCGCCTTGTCCTGATTTAAAGTTAATCCACTATAAAAAAGTCGTCTGAAACCCATACATTCAGTTTCAGACGACCTCAAATCACGAATCAGCGCGTGCCGAAAATCTTATCGCCCGCATCGCCCAAGCCGGGGATGATGTATCCGTTTTCATTCAGATGGCTGTCGAGGGCGGCAGTGTAGATGGTGACGTCGGGATGCGCTTCATTGACGGCTTTGACGCCTTCGGGCGCGGCAACGAGAACCAACGCCTTGATGTTTTTGCAGCCTTTCGCCTTCAGCAAATCAATGGTAGCAACCATAGAGCCGCCGGTCGCGAGCATGGGGTCGATAATCAGCGCGGGGCGCTCGTCCATGCTGTCCACAAATTTTTCAAAATAGGAAACGGGTTTAAGCGTTTCTTCGTCGCGCTGCAATCCAACCACGCTGATTTTGGCGGTCGGAATCAGGTCGAGTACGCCGTCGAGCATACCCAAACCGGCGCGCAAAATCGGCACGACAGTCAAGGTTTTGCCCTTGATGCGGTCGCCTTCGATTTGACCGCACCAGCCGTCGATAATGTATTTTTCAATTTCAAAATCACGGCTGGCTTCATAAGCCATCAGGCGCGCCAGCTCGGTAGTGAGGGTGCGGAATTTGTAAGTGCTGCAATCGGCCTCGCGCATGAGCGTGAGTTTGTGGCGGACAAGGGGGTGATTGATAACGGTTACGTTCATTTGGCAGGCCTCGGATTGTTTTTGAATGGGCGTGATTATACTTTTTTTTGAATACTCGGAAAAGCAGGCAGAACACGGAAAAAGGTCGTCTGAAAAAGTTTTCAGACGACCTTTTGCTATCTTTTATCAGGCTTTCAGCAAATCTTGCAATTCGCCGGCTTCGTACATTTCCATCAAAATATCAGAACCGCCGACAAACTCGCCGTTGACGTAAAGTTGTGGGATGGTCGGCCAGTCGCTGTATTCTTTAATACCTTGACGGACGGCATCGTTTTCCAAAACATTAACGGTCACATAATCAGTACAACCTGCGGCATTAAGAATTTGAACGGCGCGGGATGAGAAACCGCATTGCGGGAACTGCTTCGTGCCTTTCATAAACAAAACGACGCGGTGAGTGGTAACAACTTCTTTAATTTGATCATGAATAGTGGTCATAGTGTGGTATTCCTTACTGACATAATCGGTTAATCGGGAGTTGCACCATTATACGCAAATTAATGCGACTGGTGTCGGATGTTTAAAAAGGTTTCCGAAACCCCGATACTGTTTTTCAGACAATCCACCAGCTTGACAGAAACTACCTAATCAAAGATAATCCCGCAATTAATTTGCAGCCGCATCGACGGCATATCCGGCGCCAAGCCGACTTGTTAGGAGGTGATGTTTACATCACGGCGCGTATCCCGCCGATCGCAAGACACCCGAGATACAAACAACCACTTTTTTACAAGCCGCCTTTTTTACCTTTATCCCTTTCGGCGGTTTGAAACCAGAATTTAATTTAAAGGAAATAAAATGCCAGCAATCCGCGTTAAAGAGAACGAACCTTTCGAAGTAGCCATGCGCCGTTTCAAACGTGCCGTAGAAAAAACCGGTCTGTTGACCGAGCTGCGCGCCCGTGAAGCTTACGAAAAACCGACTACCGAGCGAAAACGCAAAAAAGCCGCAGCCGTAAAACGCCTGCAAAAACGCCTGCGCAGCCAACAACTGCCTCCTAAAATGTACTAAACATCAATTGCAGGTCTGCCCTGTGATGCCGAAACACACCGCAAGGCTTTTCCTGCGGTGTGTTTTGTTTTTCAGACGACTTCCAAGACAAGGGGTCGTCTGAAAAATAGAGAATCCACTAAGGCAGTATGTGCAATACTATCTTCCATCTTTTCCTGAAAGTCATCCCATGAGCCTGAAAGCACAATTAACCGAAGACATGAAAACCGCGATGCGTGCCAAAGATCAAACTACGTTAAGCACCATCCGCCTCATCAATGCCGCCATCAAGCAATTCGAAGTGGACGAGCGCACCGAAGCCGATGACGGCAAAGTGATCGCCATCATCACCAAAATGGTCAAACAGCGCAAAGACAGCGCCAACATCTACACCGAAGCAGGCCGTCAGGACTTGGCGGACAAAGAAAATGCCGAAATCGAAATCCTGCACCGCTACCTGCCGCAAATGATGTCTGCCGAAGAAATCCGCACTGCTGTGGAAACCGTAATCGCCATGACCGGGGCTTCCGGTATGGCCGACATGGGTAAAGCCATGGGCGTATTGAAAACCCAGTTGGCAGGCAAAGCCGATATGGGCGAAGTCAACAAAATCCTCAAAGCTGCGCTGACTTCATAATTGAATGAAGTCTGACCACCTTGGGTGGATTCAAGAAACAAAAAGGTCGTCTGAAACCGATATTTCGGGTTTCAGACGACCTTTTTCCTTCTACTGAACTGTTTTGTTTTTTAAACCGCTTCAGCTTCTTCTGCGAGGAAACCGCGCAGTTTTTGCATGGCTTTGGCTTCTATTTGGCGGATGCGCTCGGCAGATACGCCGTATTCGGCTGCCAATTCGTGCAGGGTCAATCCGCCATCGTCTTGCAGCCAGCGGCTTTCTACGATGCGGCGGCTGCGGTCGTCCAGTTGCGCCAATGCGTTTTGCAGACCTTCGGTTTGCAGGGCGTAATGGGCTTGTTTGGACAGTTGGCGGCTGGGTTCGGCATCGTGGTCGGTAAGCCAGTCGATGGGGGCGAAGCTGTCTTCGTCATCGTTGTTGTCCGCCATGATAGCGATGTCGTGTCCGGTCATGCGTTGTTCCATTTCCATGACTTCGGACAATTTGACGCCCAAATCGTCGGCGATGTCTTGCGCTTCTTTCGGAGACAAGGCATTCAGGTTTTTACGCATACTGCGCAGATTGAAGAACAGTTTGCGTTGCGGTTTGGTGGTCGCTACGCGCACCAGTCGCCAGTTGCGCAGGATAAATTCGTGGATTTCGGCCTTAATCCAGTGTACGGCGAATGAAAACAGGCGCGCGCCACGGCTGGGCTCGTAGCGTTTGACAGCCTTCATCAGTCCGATGTTGCCTTCTTGGATAAGGTCGGCTTGGTTTAGGCCATAGCCGTCGTAGCCTCGTGCGATGGAGACGACGACGCGCAAATGGGAAAGAATGAGTTGTTTGGCGGCGTTAAGGTCGCCTTTTTGCTGACGCTCCGCGAGTTGGCTTTCTTCTTCGGGCGTCAACATGGGAATGCTGTTGACGGTATGAATGTATTGCTCAAGGCTGCCGTTGCCGCTGTGGATGACGGGTAATGCAAAGGCGTTATTCATGAGAGTTGCTTTCCTTTATATGATGTAGAAACTATTGTTTACTTGTTGTTTGCCGTGCAGTATATCACTGCCTGTTGCCCTATCGTATGCTGTCAAATGCCTTTCTGTAAAAGACTGTTTGATAGGTGGATTTTCTTGCTTTTTGAAATTCGATTGATTTTGAAAATTTGACTGTTTTACTGGGAATAAGTTCAGTATATTACAAACATTCTTGTATGTAAATATTAAAGTTCAAGAAAAACGGTCTTATAAAAAGACCGCTTTTTCAAACTCAATCTGCTTTTTTCCTGATTAAAAACAGTGCGATGGCAATAATTGACAATACCCCGATCAGCCACAGCGAACCGCCTGCCTTCATATAAGGGGTTTCGCCGACATAGCCTTTGACATGCCCTTCCAAGACGGCATCGGTATTGGGTTCGCTCTCTCGGCGATGATGCTGCCTTTGGGAGAAATAATGGCGGTTGCACCGGTATTGGTGGCACGGACCATATAGCGTCCAAGCTCCATCGCGCGGGCTTGGGATTGCTGGAGCTGTTGATACATCGCGTTAGAATCGCCGTACCACGCCATATTGCTGACGTTGGCAAGCAGTGTGGCGTTTTTGGCGGTGGCGATGAGTTCGTCGCCAAAGCCGTCTTCATAGCAGATATTGAAGGCGACTTTTTGACCTTTCATGGTTAAGGGAGCCTGCCCCGCTCCGCCGCGACGGAAATCGGCAAGCGGCATATTCATCAGCTTATACAGCGGTTCGGTCAGAAAAGGCAGCGGTTTGTATTCGCCAAAGGGAACCAGATGATTCTTGGCGTAATACGGGAGGTCGTCTGAAATATCATCGTAGTCGCTCAAATTGATTACGGCGTTTTCATACCCGCTGCCGTCGGCGGTGTATTGACCAATGCCGACAGCCAATGCGCTGCCGTTCGTACGCGCCTGCTCGGCAAACTGGGTCAGGATGTTTTCCGGCAAATCCTGACGCATCACGGGCAGAGCGGTTTCCGGCAGGATAACGATGTCGGCGGATGTTTTGCTGATTTGACCGTAGTATTTCTGAATGGTGGGAACGACTTGTTCTTCATTCCATTTCAGGCTCTGCTCGATATTGCCCTGCACGAGCGCGACGGTACTGGTGCTGCCGTCGGGTTTGGTAAAGTCGGCTTGCTGGGCGATATAGCCGACGGTACACAACATAACAATCATGCACATTGGCAGCAGGCGTTGTTTCAGACGACCCGTATTGTCAATCAGCAACACCAACCACGCGCTGACAAATGCCGTCGCAAGCGTAACCAGATGAATACCGCCCAAAGGTGCAAAGCCGGCAAGCGGGCTTTCTTTGACGATTTGCGAATAGCCGAGCGCACCCCAGCCGAAGCCGGTCAACAGGCGTTCGCGGGCAAATTCCGCCAGCGTCCACAAATCGGTAAAACGATGCCAACCTTAACCCAGCGCGGCAGATGAAATTTCTTCCACAACCAAAAACAGGCGGCAGGATACAGCGCAAGAAACGCAGGCAGCAGGAAAGTCAGCGGAATCGCGTATAAATTAGGCAAGCCGGAAACATCATGCAGCGCGGTATGTATCCAATAAAACTGCGTCGTATACGCAATCAGCCCAAACAGATAGGCGGTGGAAACAGCAAAGCGCGGACGCAGTTCAATCAGTCGGATCAATGCGCCAAACAGCAAGGGCATCAGCCAAAAATGGTAATAAGGCGCGAAAGTCAACGGCGTGGCGGCGGCAATCAGGATCACCAGCGGCCAGTACAGCACGGGATGCTGCCAATATTGTTCGAGTTTGCGGAAAATGTTCATTGCAGAGAAAAGAAAATAAGAGGTCGTCTGAAAATACAGATTCAACAAAGTTAAACCATTTTCAGACGACGTATCGGTTGTTTAGTGTTTTTGAAACAGCTTCATCAAAGGCAGCGCAACGGCGCAGGCGACGGCACCGGCAATCAGCCCGACGGCAAGGTTGGCGATATGCTCCATCAAGCCGCTGTCCCAATGTTGCGCGTGTAAGAAATCATGCAAAAAGCCCAAGTTGTGGGTAATCAGACCGCCGCCGACAAGGAACATGGCAAGCGTACCTACCACGCTCAAACCGCGCATAAACCAAGGCATAAAGGCAATCAAGCCCCGTCCGACCGTTTGGATGCCCGTACTTTTTTGACGCATCAGCAGCATACCGAAGTCGTCGAGTTTGACGATAATGCCGACCAAACCGTACACAAAAGCGGTCATACCGATGCCGATTGCCGCCATCACCAGCGAACGGGTCATCAGGTCGTATTTTTCGACCACGCCCAAAGCAATAATAATGATTTCGGCAGACAGGATGAAATCCGTACGAATCGCTCCTTTAATCTTGGTTTTTTCGTCCAACGTTTCGGCGGCGGCTTCCTCGTCGTCGTGCGCTTCGTGGCGGTGCAAAAATTTATGCAACAGCTTCTCCACACCCTCGAAACACAAATAAATCCCGCCTATCATTAATAAAGGCGTAATGAGCTTCGGCAAAAAGGCAGACAGCAGCAAAGCCAGCGGCACCAAAATCAGCTTGTTCACCAAAGAACCTTTCGCCACCGCCCAAATAATCGGCAGCTCGCGTTCCGCCGACACGCCGGTAACCTGATTCGCATTGAGCGCCAAATCATCGCCGACCACGCCCGCCGTTTTCTTGGCAGCCATTTTGGTCATCAGGGCAACGTCGTCCAAGACAGCGGTAATATCGTCCAAAAGGGTGAAAAGCGAGGCAAAGGCCATGATATATTTCCGAAAAAGGGTCAGATTGAAGAAGCCGGCTATTATAACCGAGAAAGTATGACACCGAAGGCTTTCAGACGACCTTTAATGGAAATTAACGGAATTTGGCGGGAAGGTTGAAGCATTTTGGAAGGCAACTGCCCGATATGGGCAACAATTCAAATCATCACGGCTTCTATAACAGTAAAACAACCGCCCTGCCTTTCAGACGACCTTTCCATATAGAAAATAATCAGAAATGTCATGCAGTTTCGCCCGAAACAGACAGTCAATGCTATACTTGCCAACTTATTGTCGATGAAAACCGGCTGGAAACAGCCGTTACGGAAACGAGAAATCAAGATGAGCAGAATCCAGCAAACCTTTGCCGCGCTTGACGGCGCAAAAGCCCTGATTCCCTATATCACCGTAGGCGATCCCAATCTCGATACCACGCTTGCGCTGATGCACAGTTTGGTTGAGAACGGTGCCGACATCCTGGAATTGGGCGTTCCCTTTTCCGACCCGATGGCGGACGGTCCGACCATTCAGCGCGCCGCCGAGCGTGCGTTGGCAAAATAAAGTTTCCCTCAACGACGTATTGAACATCGTACGCCGCTTCCGCGAAACAAACGGCCACACGCCCGTCGTCCTGATGGGTTATCTGAACCCGATTCATAAAATGGGTTATCAGGCATTTGCCCAAGCGGCTGCCGAAGCGGGTGTGGACGGCGTGCTGACCGTCGATTCCCCTGTCGAAACCATCACCCCGCTGCACGACGAACTCAAAGCGCGCGGTATCGACTGCATCTTCCTGATTGCCCCGACCACGACCGAAGAGCGTATCCAAACCATCGCCCGCGTTGCAGGTGGCTTTGTCTATTACGTTTCGCTCAAAGGCGTTACCGGCGCGGCAAGTTTGGATACCGAAGAAGTTTCGCGTAAAATAGAGCTTTTGCGCAAGTATGTCGACATCCCGATCGGCGTCGGTTTCGGCATCAGTAACGCCGAAAGTGCGCGCAAAATCGGCGCTGTTGCCGATGCCGTCATCGTCGGCAGCCGCATCGTCAAAGAAATTGAAAATAACGCAGGCCGAGAAGCAGAAGCCGTCGGCGCGTTGGTAAAGAATTAAAAGACGCAATCCGTTAAGGCCTTTTCCGAAAACACACGCAAAGGTCGTCTGAATCCCGAATTCCAAGGAGTCATCCATGAGTTGGTTAGACAAAATCCTACCGCCCAAAATCAAAAACCGCAGCAAAAGCGAAGGCTCGTCCAACGTTCCCGAAGGCCTGTGGCACAAATGCCCGTCCTGCTCGGCAACCATCTACTCGACCGAACTTCAGCAAAACGACCAAGTTTGCCCGAAATGTAACCATCACAACCCGCTTTCCGCGCGCGAACGCCTCAATTTGCTTTTGGACAAGGAAGGCCGCGAAGAAATCGCCGCCAATATCAAACCGACCGACCCGCTGAAATTCAAAGACAGCAAAAAATATCCCGAACGCTTGGCCGCAGCGCGCAAAGCCACCGGCGAAGATGATGCGTTGGTCGTGATGAAAGGCTTTATGAACGGCCTGCCCGTCGTGATTGCCGCCTTCGAATTCCGCTTTATCGGCGGCTCTATGGGCTCCGTCGTCGGCGAACGCTTCGTCCAAGGCGTGCGCCGTGCCGTAGCCGATAACTGCTCTTTCATCTGTGTTGCCGCATCAGGTGGTGCGCGGATGCAGGAAGGTGTCAACTCATTGATGCAGATGACCAAAACCAGCGCGGCATTGCATCTTCTGACTGAAAAACACCTGCCGTTCATCTCCGTCCTGACCGACCCGACCATGGGCGGCGTATCCGCCAGTTTCGCCTTCCTCGGCGATGTCGTGCTTGCCGAACCCAATGCCCTTATCGGCTTTGCCGGTCCGCGCGTTATCGAACAAACCGTCCGCGAAACCTTGCCCGAAGGCTTCCAACGCGCAGAATTCCTGCTGGAGAAAGGCGCTATCGACCAAATCGTCGACCGTCGCAGCATGAAACAGCGCATCAGCGACCTGATTACCCTGCTGCGCCGCGAAGACAAAGTCAACACCGCTTAAACCGGGAGGGTTTGAGCTAAACAAAGGTCGTCTGAAAACTGATTTTTCGGTTTTCAGACGACCTCTTTATTTAGATAGCCCTCATTCAATACATATGTTTATTTCAACTAATAATCAATCCAAACCAAGACATCTAGAAGCAGGCAAAGCATATAATCACTTTGTTTTCTATTTCTATTTGTAATGAAATCAGACCCATATCCATATACTTATAAAGTATTACATACCCTCCAAATCTGGTTTTAAGATTTGTAAATTTGACATAGGTCAAATTATTGCAAATAATGGATTCATATAATGTTAATGTTTAGAGTATCGAATAATCGGGAACAGCCATGTCCTGCCTAAAAACGAAACACACATCAGGCATCTTGAATACGATGCTGGCGATGTTTGCCGTATTTGTCCTATTGTTTTCGACACTGCCCGCTTACGCCGAGCGTTTGCCTGACTTTTTGTCAAAAGTCCAGCCTTCGGAAATTTTTCCGGGTGCAGACCGTTATGGCAAGCCTGAAGGCAAGCCTATGGTTGCCCGTGTTTATAAGGGCGACGAGCAGTTGGGTTTGGTGTATATCACAACGGACGTGGTCAATACGCGCGGCTATTCGAGCAAACCGATTGATACGATGATGGCTTTGGCCAACGACGGAACGATCGCCGGTGCGAAGCTGGTCGATCACCATGAGCCGATTATGCTTATTGGTATCCCGCAATCGCGTGTGGATAAATTCATCAATAAGTATATCGGTTTGAATTTTATTAAAAATCCACCTACTCCGGGTGTTGCACCCGGGGACATCATCAGCGGCGCGACCGTTACGCTGATGGTGATTAACGACAGCATCCAGCGTTCGTTCAAAGTTGTTGCCGGCAAATATGGTTTGGGCACTGACAAAGCCGTTCAGACGGCCTCCGCCAATGCTGCTGATACGCAACAGGCTGCCGCTCCTGCGGCTCAAACCCGGCCTCGCCGCGCTGTCAACCTGACAAGCAGGATATCCAATCTTGGAATGCACTGCTGGAACAAAAAGCCATCGGTCATCTGCACATTACTGTTGACGAAATCAACAAGCTGTTTGAAAAAGGCGGCAAAGCAGGTGTTGCCGAACATGCCGAACAAGGTGCAGGCGACGATACCTTTATCGATTTGTACACTGCCGTAGTCAGCCAGCCTTCCATCGGCAAAAGCCTGCTGGGCGAGGAAGGTTGGAAAAACCTGCAAAACCGTCTGCAACCCGGTCAACAAGCTGTCTTGGTTGCCGGTGAAGGCCGTTATTCTTGGAAAGGTTCAGGCTATGTCCGCGGCGGTATTTTCGACCGTATCGAGATGATTCAAGGCGAAAACAGCTTCCGCTTTACCGACGCGCAACACGAACGCTTGGTTGATTTGGCAGCCGAAGGCGCGCCCCACTTTAAAGAAGTATCTTGGTTTACGATTCCCGAAGGTGTGGAATTCGATGCTGCCGAACCTTGGCGTTTGCAGTTGATGGTTCAACGCGTACTGAGCGTAAACGACAAAGCGTTCGTAACCGCCGATTTGGATTACGAGCTGCCTCAAGGTTACTATGTCGATGACCCGAAAGCACCGCCTGTCGAAATCAGCGCGCCAGTCGAACCGGCAGCCGCTCCTGCCGCCGACCAAGCCTCAGACACCAAAGGCATAGCCGAAGAAGCCTCTGAAGCCTCTTCAAACGACGGTGCATCCAACCAACTCTGGAAACAGGTGTGGAAAGCAAAACAGGGACAAATCGCCGTAGTCGGCATCGCATTGACCATCCTGCTTTTGGTCTTCCTGTTCCAAGACTGGATTGTCCGCTATGAGAAATGGTACGACCGCTTCCGCCTGGTATTCCTGACATTTACCCTGTTCTATATCGGCTGGTACGCTCAGGCGCAACTGTCGGTCGTCAATACGCTGACGCTGTTCTCCGCCATCCTGACCGAATTCCGTTGGGACTTCTTCCTGATGGATCCGATTGTGTTCATCCTGTGGCTGTTTACCGCCGCAACCATGCTGCTGTGGAACCGCGGTACATTCTGCGGCTGGCTCTGCCCCTTCGGTTCGCTGCAAGAGCTGACCAACCGTATCGCCAAAAAATTGGGCGTGAAACAGATTACCGTGCCGCACCTGCTGCACACGCGCCTGACTGCGATTAAATACGTCATTTTCTTCGCACTGTTGGCAATTTCCCTGTACGATTTGGGTACGGCGGAAAAATTCGCAGAGGTAGAACCTTTTAAAACGGCGATTATTTTGAAATTCGTCCGCGAATGGTGGTTTGTCGCGTTTGCCGTTACCCTTTTGGTTGCCGGCCTGTTTATCGAACGCTTCTTCTGCCGCTATCTGTGCCCATTGGGCGCGGGCATCGCCCTACCCGGCCGCTTCCGCGTATTCGACTGGCTTCGCCGTTATAAAATGTGCGGCAACCCTTGCCAAATCTGTACGCACGAATGCCCCGTTCAGGCGATTGCACCGGAAGGCGACATCCATCCGAACGAATGTATCCAGTGCCTGCACTGCCAAGTCATGTATCACCATGACACACGTTGCCCGCAAGTTGTGGCAACCAACAAGAAAAAACAAAAACAGGCGGCGGCAAAAGCCGACCCCGAAACCGCATCTGCAAAACAGCAGCCTGGGGAGCAGGTTGTGCAGTTTGTGAAAAAAGAAACCGCCCCTAAAGTCGGCGAATAATCTGAAACCCTAAAGAAATACCGGGTCAACCGTACCCACACTTATAAACATAAATACGTTTTTTCAATCGGCAGGTCGTCTGAAAACGCCGGCTGCCGAATTTTATCCAAGGAGTGTTGTATGTCAGACGAAAAATTAGAACAAAACGGCTTAAGCCGTCGTTCATTCTTAGGTACTGCCGCCGTTTCAGGCGCAGGTATTGCCGGCGCTGGTCTGTTGGGTTTGGCGGGCTGTTCCAAAGAGGGTGGCGATAAAGCTGCCGCTTCAGGTGCTGCGCCTGCCGCCAAAACCGACTCTCATGCCTCTGCCGAACCGGGCAAACAGACTTCCGAAGTCGGTCCGGGCGAACTCGACCAATACTACGGCTTCCTCTCCGGCGGCCAATCGGGCGAAATGCGCTTGATCGGCGTACCTTCCATGCGCGAACTGATGCGTATCCCCGTATTCAACATGGACAGCGCGACCGGTTGGGGCCGTACCAACGAGAGCCTGCGTATTTTGAATGAAAAAAATACGCCGGAAACCAACCAGTTCCTGAAAGACAGCGGCCTGCGCTGCTACCCTAACGGCGACTTGCACCACCCTCACTTGTCGTTTACCGACCAGACTTACGACGGCCGCTACGCATATGCCAACGACAAAGCAAACAACCGCGTTTGCCGCGTCCGCCTGGACTTCATGAAAACCGACAAAATCACCGAAATCCCTAACGTTTCCGGTGTACACGGTCTGCGTCCGCAACGTTATCCGAAAACCGGCTATGTCTTTGCCAACGGCGAACACATCGTGCCGGTAAGCGGTGTCGGTACTTGGAACGACCCGAAAACTTGGAATGCCGTTTATACCGCAATCGACGGCGAAACCATGAACATTGCATGGCAGGTATTGGTGGACGGTAACTTGGATAACGGCGATGCCGACTACCAAGGCAAATACTCCTTCTCCACCTGCTACAACTCCGAACGCGCCCTGACCGTACAAGGTGCTTCTTCCAACGAGCAGGACTGGTGTGTGGTCTTCAATCTTGCCGCCATCGAAGAAGGCATCAAAAAAGGCGACTTCAAAGAAGTCAACGGTGTGAAAATGCTGGATGGCCGCGCAGAAGCCAATTCCCCTTACACCCGCTACATCCCCGTGCCGAACTCTCCGCACGGCTGTAACGCTTCCCCTGACGGCAAATACATCATGCTCAACGGCAAACTGTCTCCGACCGTTACCGTATTGGACGTCAGCAAACTGGACGATTTGTTCGCCGGCAAAATCAAAGAGCGCGACGTGGTTGTCGCCGAACCCCAACTGGGTCTCGGTCCTTTACACACCGCGTTTGACGGCCGCGGCAACGCCTACACCACGCTGTTTATCGACAGCCAAATGGTCAAATGGAACATCGACGACGCCATCAAAGCCTACAAAGGCGAAAAAGTGGATCCGATCAAACAGAAACTCGACGTCCACTACCAACCCGGCCACAACCATACGACCATGGGCGAAACCAAGGAAGCCGACGGTAAATGGCTGGTATCTTTGAACAAATTCTCCAAAGACCGCTTCCTCAACGCCGGCCCGCTGAAACCGGAATGCGACCAGTTGATCGACATTTCCGGCGACGAAATGCGCCTGGTACACGACAACCCGACCTTTGCCGAACCGCATGACCTGTGTCTGGTTGCCGCTTCCAAAGTCAACCCGAAAAAAACCTGGGACCGCAAAGACCCATGGTTCTGGCAAGACGCTGTGGAACAGGCGAAAAAAGACGGTGTCGAGCTGGAAAAAGCCGCTAAAGTCATCCGCGAGGGCAACAAAGTCCGCGTATACATGACTGCCGTTGCGCCTGCGTACAGCATCCCGCAATTCGAAGTCAACCAAGGCGACGAAGTAACCGTATATGTGACCAACGTCGAAACCATCGAAGACTTGACCCACGGCTTCACTTGGAAGGCTACGGCATCGCCATAGAAATCGGCCCGCAAGCTACCCAATCGGTAACCTTCAAAGCCGTCCGTCCGGGCGTACACTGGTACTACTGCCAATGGTTCTGCCACGCCCTGCACATGGAAATGTCCGGTCAAATGATCGTTAAACCCCGATAATCGGGTTTGACGGTTTATCACTGACTTAACGGAAAGGTCGTCTGAAAAAACTTTCAGGTCTTAGCGAAACCCGCTGCCCTCGTTTTCAGACGACCTTTTATAGCAGAACCGTTTGGACGCAACAGACTGTTCCGCTATAAAACAAAAACACAGCCTCACAGGCAGGCATCACCGTGCCGACGCACACCGCACGAATCAGAGGAACTCCATGCACACACCCCAATTCAAAACATGGCGACGCGCTGTCCTGGCATTTATGTTCGGCGGCATGATTCAGACGACCTTTGCAGCCACCATCGACGTTTCCCCTACCGACAACCTCCCCGAAGTCATCGCGCGCGCGCAGGCAGGCGATACGCTCAAGCTCGCCTCCGGCACTTATAAAACCAAACTGCTTATCGACAAACCCATCACCATCGAAGGCCCTGCCGACCGCTCCGCCAAAATCGAAGGCGACCGCACCGGCCGCACCATTGCCGTCATCGCCCCCGACGTTACCCTGCGCAACCTCACCGTCACCCGTTCCGGCATGAGCCTGCCCGCCATGGACGCCGGCATCTACCTCGAAGAAACCGCCCCCCGCGCCTTAATTGAACACAACAACATCCTCGACAACTCCGTCGGCGTATATATCCACGGCTCTGCCGAATCCATGGTGCGCGAGAACAAAATCGTCGGCGACTCCACCCTGCGCGTCAACGAACGCGGCAACGGCGTAACCGTCTGGAACGCACCCGGCGCGCAAGTTGTCAGCAACGACATTTCCAAAGGCCGCGACGGCATTTTCTCCAACACCAGCAAAAACAACACCTATAAAAACAACCGCTTCAGCAACCTGCGTTTCGCCGTCCACTACATGTACACCAACGACAGCGAAGTCAGCGGCAACATTTCCGTCGGCAACAACATGGGCTACGTTTTGATGTTTTCCGACCGCCTCAACGTGTACGGCAACATCGCCGTCGGCAGTCGCGACCAAGGCATCATGCTCAACTACGTCAACTATTCCGACATCCACGACAACATCATCAACAAAGCCGGCAAATGCGTTTTCGCCTACAACGCCAACTACAACAAAATCGTCGCCAACCATTTTGAAAACTGCCAAATCGGCATCCACTTCACCGCCGCCATCGAAGGCACCACCCTTTCCGACAACGCCTTCATCAACAATGAAAGCCAAGTCAAATACGTCAGCACACGTTTTCTTGACTGGGGCGAAGGCGGACGCGGCAACTACTGGAGCGACAACAGCGCGTTCGACCTCGACGGCGACGGCTTCGGCGACAGCGCGTACCGCCCCAACGGCATCATCGACCAAATCATCTGGCGCGCGCCCGTTTCCCGCCTCCTGATGAACAGCCCCGCCATCAGCATCGTCAAATGGGCGCAATCGCAGTTCCCCGCCATCCTCCCCGGCGGCGTGATCGACAGCAAACCGCTGATGAAGGCGGGCAGCAACAAAACCACCACCAAATACGAGGCCATGAAAGAACAACTGTTGCAAGAAGCCAAAACCCATCAGTCCGAATGGAGCGATGCCGAAAACGGCTCATTGAACTAAGCGGAACCGGCAAACACGTCTCGCAAGGTCGTCTGAAAAGTTTTCAGACGACCTTAAAACCCCGCCGCAGCAAGGTTTGCCCCTCATTGCCGTACCAACGGAAATCCGCCGCAAATACGGTGCAACCCGCAACGCAGTCAACAGTCGAAAACACCGCCCCATAACAAACGTCGTCTGAAACCCTTCTCCCTTTTTCAGACGACCCCATACAAAGAACACCCTTTTCAGACGACCCTCAACGTCGTCTGAAATCCATCCACACAAGGAAGCACTCATGAGCGCACACCATGTCGAATTGAGAAACGTAACCAAACGCTTCGGCGCACAAAAAGCCGTCAACCAAGTCGATTTAGTCTTGAAGGCAGGCGAAAGTGTCGGGCTGGCCGGACACAACGGCGCAGGCAAGTCCACGCTCATCAAATTGATACTCGGGCTGATTACCCCCACCGAGGGCGAAGTCATGCTGCTGGGCGAGCGCACAGGCAGCAAAGCCGGCGCGCAGTTGCGCAGCCAAATCGGCTACCTTCCCGAAACCGTCGCCCTGCACCCTTCCCTCAGCGGCATCGAAACCCTCAATTTCTACGCCAAACTCAAAAAACAGCCGCTCACCAAAAACCACGAACTCCTCGAGCGCGTCGGCATTTCCCAAGCCGCCCGCCGCCGCGTCGGCACCTACTCCAAAGGTATGCGCCAACGCCTCGCTCTCGCCCAAGCCCTGCTGGGCGAACCCAAAGTATTGCTGTTTGACGAACCCACCACAGGCCTCGACCCCGCCTCGCGCCAAATGTTTTACGAAGTCGTGCGCGAACTCAACGGACGCGGCGCCACCGTCCTCCTCAGCACCCACGCCCTTGCCGAACTCGACGGCCACGCCGACCGCATCGTCGTCATGAAACGGCGTCAAAGTCGCCGACGGCAGCATGGACGAGTTGCACGTCCAAAGCGGACTCCCCCTCACCGTCAACATCCGCCTCAAAGCCCCGCGCCCCTTAAGCGAACGCTGGCAGCCGCTTTCAGACGACCTCAGCTATCAGGCGCAATGTCAGGCTGAAGAACGCATGGCGTTATTAAGCGAACTGGGCAACCTGTCCGACCTCGCCTACCTCGACATCCACACACCCACACTCGACGACATGTACGCACAATTCTTAAAAAGGGAGGACGTATGAACCCCGTTTGGATTATCACCGGAAAAGAAGTCCGCGACAGCCTGCGCAACCGCTGGGTACTCGCCGCCTCCGTCCTGCTCGCCGCCCTCGCCCTCTCATTGGGCTTCCTCGGCAGCTCGCCCACAGGCTCGGTTAAAGTCGATCCGCTGACCGTAACCGTTGTCAGCCTCTCCAGCCTGTCCATCTTCCTGATCCCGCTCATCGCCATGCTCCTCTCCTACGATTCCCTCATCGGCGAAATCGAACGCGGCACTATGGCGCTGCTGTTGAGCTACCCCGTTTCCCGCAACCAAATCCTTGCCGGAAAATTCATCGGACACCTCATCATCCTCGCACTCGCCACCACCGCAGGCTACGGAATCGCGGGCATCACGCTCCAACTCGCCAACGGCAGCTTCGACATCGCCGCATGGAAACCTTTCGCTCTCCTGATTGCCGCCAGCGTCATTTTGGGCGCCGCATTCCTGTCCATGGGCTACCTCATCAGCGCGAAAGTGAAAGAACGCGGCACCGCCGCCGGTATCGCCATCGGTGTTTGGCTGTTTTTTGTCGTCATCTTCGACATGGCACTTTTGGGCATCCTCGTTGCCGATACACAACAAGCGATTACCGCCCCCGTCGTCGAAACCGTCCTCCTTTTCAACCCCACCGACATCTACCGACTGCTCAACCTGACCGGTTACGAAAACACCGCCATGTACGCCGGCATGGCAGGCTTAAGCGAACAAATCAGCCTGACCATGCCCGTATTGCTGACCGCGCAGATATTATGGGTTATCATTCCCCTTATCTTGGCAGCAAGAATTTTTGGAAAGCGACAAATATGAAAAAGATTTTACCTGCGCTCCTCGCCGCCCTGCTCCTGAGTGCCTGTCCTAAAGAGGATGATACCCCGCCGCCTGAGCCTCAGCAAATCAGCGACCGCGCCGTGGGGCACTATTGCAGCATGAACCTGACCGAACACAACGGCCCTAAAGCCCAAATCTATCTCAACGGCAAACCCGACCGCCCCGTCTGGTTCTCGACCATCAAACAGATGTTCGGCTACACCAAGCTGCCCGAGGAGCCTAAAGGCATCCATATCATCTACGTTACCGACATGGGCAAAGTCAAAGACTGGAGCAAACCCAATGCCGACACCGCATGGATAGACGGCAAAAAAGCCTATTACGTCATCGAAAGCGGCTTCATCGGCGGCATGGGTGCAGAAGACGCCCTCCCCTTTGCCGACAAAGCCCAAGCAGAGAAATTTGCCAAAGAAAAAGGCGGCCGCGTCGTCAGCTTCGACGAAATGCCCGATTCCTACATCTTCAAATAATCCCTTCCCATCAAAAAGGTCGTCTGAAAACCTTATCCATCAGGTTTTCAGACGACCTTTTCGTATATGGAATACAAAAAAGCGTATTCAATAAAACAATGTGTCAGACCTCATCTCCAAACTGTTTGATAGGCGGATTGAGACCTTTTCAATAACATGAGTTATTAAAATTTTATACTCAATACCATTTCCAAAATGAATGACCTTCCTGATTTCTTCCACTTTTTTCTCAATATCAGAAAGGTTTTATAGTGGATTAAATTTAAACCAGTACGGCGTTGCCTTGCCTTGCCGTACTATAGTGGATTGAAAATTTTTTAGCACATTTTTATACGTCAAATTGCGTTAACAGACTATTTTTGCAAAGGTCTCAGCTTATGTATCGGAGTACTTTTCGAGAAATCGTTATTTATTCGATTTTTAAACACTGTAATACTATAAAAAAATTTGAATCAACTCATTGCATTATTTAAAAAAATGAAAATAAAATATTTATTTTTTTCAAAATCAGAACTTTAAATAAAATAATCAGTCAAACCATTCATGCCATATTTATATCCGTTCGTACCTAAATACAACAATTTTCCCAATGCTGTGCTAAATTGTTTTATTTAATCAGAAATATCAACAACCCAAATATAGTGGATTAAATTTAAACCAGTACGGCGTTGCCTCGCCTTGCCGTACTATTTGTACTGTCTGCGGCTTCGTCGCCTTGTCCTGATTTAAATTTAATCCACTATAGTTTCTCATCATCACCGTTTAATCTTTCATTTTTACAGAAAACAATATTTATGAATATCAAAAAAACTCCTTCAACACAGCACATGCACGGCGTATCCACCTCGGCAGATACGGTAAACATCAATAACGGAACCTACATTCGCAGCAATACCAGCCGTACACTTGCTGCCGGAGAAAAAAATCTAATTCTAGAAGGTGAGGCCAATATCTTCGGGGCAGGGAATAACGGGGATAATATCCTTATTGGCAACAGCGGACGTAACCGTCTTAATAGCGGACGCGGCAATGATACCGTTTACGGTGGCGGTGGCGATGACACCATCAACGGTGGGGAAGGCTTTGATTTACTGTTCGGTGAAGATGGCGACGATACATTAAACGGGGAAGCCGGGTGACGATATACTTAACGGTGGTGCGGGTAACGATACCTACATTTTCAATGCAGCAGGCGGTAGGGATACCATTATCGATACCGAGGGAAACAACCGCATCCGCTTTACCGGAGGCTTGCATGCCGAAGATTTGACAATAACGGCTGTTTCCAACAATGACGGTGGGCAAGATTGGAAAATCTCCATTAAAAACACAGATTCCGTACTGACCATCAGCAACCAATATACTGCCGGAAGCAGCGTCCCTTCCATCCATCAATTTGTTTTTGACAGCGGTGTTTTGAATGTAGCCGAATTTATTCGTGCAACAAAAGCCAATATTGAAACAGCGAAACCACAAAACCTGACCATCAATGGAACCGATTCAGACGACGTTTTAAATGGTAGTGATGGCAATGACATTATTGACGGCAAAGCCGGTGCCGATACGATGAGCGGAGGATGGGGAGACGATACTTATTATGTTGATAATGTCAAAGATGTCATTATCGAAGGAAAAGGTGCAGGTACCGATACCGTAATCAGCAGCGTTTCCTACACAGCGGCAACCAATGTTGAAACGTTACCTTGACCGGCAATACCAATATCTTCGGCGCAGGCAACAACAGCGATAATATCTTGACCGGCAATGCCGGACACAACCGCCTCAACAGCGGACGCGGCAACGATACCGTTTACGGCATGGGTGGAAATGACAACCTTAACGGCGGTGATGGTGATGATTACCTAGATGGTGGCGAAGGGAACGACAACATCAATGGCGACGCAGGCAACGACACCTTAATTGGCGGCAAAGGAAAAGATACCCTGAAAGGCGGCGCAGGTAACGATACCTATATTTTCGGCGACGATGATACGATTATCGATGACCAAGGAAACAACACTTTGCGTTTTTCAGACGACCTCCGTATCAAAGACCTCAAAATCAGCGCCAATGACAACGCACAAGGCGGGAAAGACTGGTTGATTACGTCCGCAAACGGCTCCGCATTGATTCGAGACCAAATCGGCTCAGACGGCAAAGTTGCTATCGGACGTTTGAACTACTCGGCGAAACCTATACCCACGAATCCCTGCTCAAAGCTGTTGCCAATTCAAACAAACAAGGTTCAACCATCACCGGCACGGCAAGAGACGACATCCTTACTGGTACAGAGCAAAACGATACCATCGACAGCGGAATCGACGGACGCGACCGTCTGTACGGACTAGGCGGAGATGACATATTGCGTGATAGCGGAACAAGCTATTTCGGTAATGAACGCGATGACGAACTCTACGGCGGCGATGGCAATGATAAATTGTATGCCGACGTTGGTGATGATTATTTAGACGGCGGTGCCGGCGATGACCATCTTGAAGGCGGACAACATAGAGATACTTATGTCTTTGGTAAAGGATACGGACACGATACCATCTTTGACTACAATTTCAATCTTGATCCCGAATTCAACCCAAACGGAATGCAAAACGCCAATACCGTTAAATTTACCGGCGGCCTGACTTTGGATGATTTAGAAATTTCGATGACCCAAGGCTATGACAAATCCGACATTGATCATATCCCTTCCGATTCCGAATTCATTATTATTCCCCGTCTGAACGGAGATACTTGGAACATTTCAATCAAAGGGACAAACGATGTCCTGACTATTAAAAACCAATCCGGCATTTACGGCGCAATCAGCGAATTTCAGTTTGATTCCAAAACCTATACCGTTGGCGAAGTCATTGAGCATTTCGGTCTGAATGTGCCTCACTTTGACAAAGCCGGTAACCTTGTCCACGACCTTACCGATAAGATTGACTGGTATGGTGTTGACCAGAGGGGGATACAACCGCGTTGTTTACGGATCGGCTGATAACGATACTGCAGACTTTTCAGACGTGATCGGTAAAGTTACCTTCTACGGTGGCAAAGGAGAAGATATTATCACCTTAGGAAGATACAACGTCATTGACGGCGGTACGGGTAATGATGCCATTTTCGACTCCGGACACTCGGTTAAAAATACCATTATGTTAGGAAAAGAAAGCGGACACGATACATTGCACAATATCCGTACAGAAGCAGATACTACCGTTCTCTTCTCAGGAAATTTAACGATTAAAGATGTCGAATTGACCACAGGCAAAGACTGGGTTGTGAAGCTGAAAGGTTCAAATAACGCATTGACTATCAAGGATATGGTTCATTCCCCATCCGGTCATGATACGATTGACACCTTTAAATTTGAAGGTAGTGAAAGCTATACCACTACCCAATTCCTGAAAGCTTTAGGTATAGATAGTACTGTCAATCACAGCCTGATTTAACTGTCTGAAAGGTCGTCTGAAACTTCTCCCATTATCGGTGGGAAAGGTTTTCAGACGACCTTTTGTTTTGTCTTGATGATAATTCCCAACACCAAATGCCGCTATTTTCCAATACTGATTCAATATGTTGTATGTAATGCAACAATTTAAGAATTTCCATAAAAGCCATTGACAAGACTTCTTTATTGTGTCAGAATGACGCCCGTTGAGTTGCTTGATGCAGCTTGATTTTTCTCCTCTATTTCTCCTTTGTAGACTTGGCGCATATCCCTAAACGATATGCGCATTTTTTTATCTTGATTTTCCAAGTTTAAAAATATAGTCAATTAAAAATCAAAATAGGACACTAGCGCATCGTCGAATCGGGCGTAATCAGACAAAACGGTTCGCAGATACCGCTTAATATTCGCCCACACCTTCTCAATCGGGTTGAGCTCGGGTGAATAAGGTGCAAGAGGCAATACCTTATGGCCCAATTTTTCCGCCATTTCCCGTAAGACACCCATACGGTGAAATCGTGCATTATCTAAAATAATCACCGATTTTTGAGTCAATGCGGGCAGTAGGCATTGCTGAAACCACGCTTCAAAAAAGACTCCGGTCATCGTATTTTGATAAACCATCGGAGCAATCAGCCGGTTGCCGACTTGTGCGGACACCAGAGATAAGCGTCGGTATCTTTTTCCACTTATCTGCGCTTTCACTATTCGCCCTCTCAGGCTGCGGGCATAGGGACGGAACAGGTAGCGGTCAAATCCTGTTTCATCCAAATAAACACGTTGGTAGTCGGAAAATTCGGCCAGTTGTGTCAAATAATGCGTTACTTTGGCCGGGTCTTGTTCTTTGTAAGTGGTGGTCTTTTTTTGCGCGTCATCCCCATCTGTTTGAGTGCATAGCAAACGGCGGCTGGCGTACAATTAAAATGTTTGGCGATTTCATGCAGATAGGCATCCTGGTGTTGCTCAATATATTGAGCCAGTTTTTGCCTATCCAATTTGACGGCATTTAGACCGGTAACTTGATGTTTCAGGCTGCCTGTTTGTTTTTTAAGGCGAATCCACAGGTAAAGCGTGTTTCTTGACAAGTTAAACGTTGCTGCGGTTTGGCTGATGTTTTTGCATTGTTCGTAATAGTTTAAAGCTTTGTTTCTTAAGTCCGCAGAGTATGCCATGGTTAGACCTTCAAAGGTGAGTATTGTACTATTTTGTTTTTAATTGACTATAAAATCAAACAAGATATTCCCATCTACTTCAATTCTCACGCATACGAAACCCATCTCTGAAAACATGTAATCCCCGATAAAAAAATCAATAAAAAACACGTTTATGAATCCCTGTCAAAGCAGAAATCATGGCCGCAGAGTGTGTTCCTCTACCCCTCCTCCGTTGGTTTGAAATATCCATAAAAAAGGTCGTCTGAAAACAGAAAATCCGTTTTCAGACGACCTTTTAAAATCATTCGATATTATTCGGCGTTGTTTTGTGCCGTTTCTTCAGTTTCGACTGCAGCGCCGACTTGTTCGGTTTCTACTGCCTCAGTTTGCGCTGCCTGTTTAGCGGCCTGACGCTCGGCTTGTTCTGCCAAAGCCTGTTGGACAAACGGATGCTGTTGGGCGATGGCTTGTTCTTCCGCGCTGACTTCGCCTTTGAAGCGGTTGTTCAAATCAAAACGTTTTCCACCGCGCGCCAAGGCTTTGAGGTAGCGGGGGCGGCGGCAATGGTTGGCGAGGACGCGGGCGATCAGGGCAGGATCGTATTGGGGCAGCGCGGCAACAAGGTCTTGGTCGATGCCGACGGCCAGCGGTTTGAATCGTTTGAAGACGTCGTATTTGCCGTAGATATGGTCGGCAATCATGTCGGTCTGTTTTTTCTTGCTCATGGTTTGGACGGCGGATTTCAAAGCTGCGCCCAAAGCGGTTTCTTGTGTCATGTCGTTTGTATTCCTCTAAAATAAAGCCGTGCGTTTCGCTATGGCACGGTAATGGCGGTATTTTAGTATAAAGCCTGTGTTTTGGCTAAGTTTTTTTGCGAATGTTCGATTGTAAATGTTTATTTTGCGGACAGTCTGGCACACTTATCTCAATAGGCGTTGAGAAAGGTCGTCTGAAAATGTTCGGCACAATCCGCCATGTTTGTTTTCAGACGACCTCTTTCAATTTTATCTATGCTGCTTGGTGATGTCTGGCGTATCAACAACTACGTCGGCATTTTGTGCACGATGGCGTAGGGCGTGGTCGATAAGCACGAGCGCGAGCATGGCTTCGGCGATGGGGGCGGCGCGCAGGCCGACGCAGGGGTCGTGTCTGCCGTGGGTGGCGAGTTCGACGGGGTTGCCGTTGATGTCTATGCTGCGGCGCGGTGTGGCGATGGAACTGGTGGGTTTGATGGCGATGTTGACGTGGATGTCTTGTCCGGTGCTAATGCCGCCGAGGATGCCGCCTGAGTGGTTGGACAAGAAGCCTTGCGGGGTAAGTTCGTCGCCGTGTTCGCTGCCACGCTGGACGACGCTACCGAAGCCTGCGCCGATTTCCACGCCTTTGACGGCGTTGATGCCCATCATGGCGTAGGCGATTTCGGCATCGAGGCGGTCGAAAACGGGTTCACCCAAACCGACGGGGACGTTGGCCGCTTCGATATGCAGTTTCGCGCCGACGGAATCCAACGATTTGCGCACGCTGTCCATATAGTTTTCCAGCTCGGCGATTTGGCTTTGGTTGGCGGCGAAGAAGGGATTTTGGGAAATGTACTCGTAGCCTTCAAACTGAATTTCTTTTTCACCGACTTGGGTGACGTAGGCGGTGATTTCCGTACCGAATTTTTCTTTCAGCCATTTTTTGGCGACGGCTCCGGCGGCAACGCGGGCTGCGGTTTCACGGGCGGAGCTTCTGCCGCCACCGCGGTAATCGCGCGTGCCGTATTTGTGCCAGTAAGTATAGTCGGCATGACCGGGACGGAAGCTGGTGGCGATGTTACCGTAGTCTTTACTGCGCTGGTCGGTATTGCGGATTAAGAGGGCGATGGGTGTGCCGGTGGTTTTGCCTTCGAAGACGCCGGAGAGGATTTCGACTTGGTCGGCTTCGCGGCGTTGGGTAACGTGGCGGCTGGTGCCGGGTTTGCGCCGGTCGAGGTCGGCTTGGATGTCTGATTCGGTCAATGCCAGTCCGGGAGGACAGCCGTCGATGATGCAGCCCAAACCTGCTCCGTGGCTTTCGCCAAAGGTGGTAACGGTGAAGAGTTGTCCGAAAGTGTTGCTGCCATGTTTCCCTCTATCGGTCATTTGCTGAAAGATGGCGGATTTTAACATACAAAGGTCGTCTGAAACGCTTTCGGCGGGCGAATCCTGCCTTTGACACACCTTCTGTTATCGAATCAAATCCCAAGCGAATTTGCCTATGGTCAGGCACAGCAACACCATAAATCCATAACGCAGAAACTTGGTTCCGCCACGTATCGCCAATTTCGCGCCGACCACGCCGCCGCACAAATTCGCCAACGCAAGCGGAATCGCCCACGCCCAAACGACATGCCCTTGCGGGATAAAAAACGTCAATGCGGCAAGATTGGTGGTCGAATTGATGACTTTTGCCGACGCGTTCGCCGTCAGAAAATCGTAGCCGTAAAAACGGACGAACACGAAAGCCAAAAGGCTGCCCGTACCCGGTCCGAAAATGCCGTCGTAAAACCCGATTAATGCGCCAAAAAACAAGCCCCATAAGGTTTCGCGGCGCGTCAGCTTTTCGGTGCGCACCGTCTGCCCCAAATCTTTTTTGATAAAGGTGTAAACACACACATGGCAATCATGATGACCAGCATTGCCGGTTTCATGTATTGCACAGGGAAAAAGACCACGGCTTTCGCGCCCAGATAGGAAGCGGCAAACGCCAGCACGGCGGCAGGCAGCAGCATTTTCCACGGCACGGGGATTCTGCGCAGATATTGCCCCGTCGCAGTAACCGTCCCGCAGCAGGAGGCAAACTTATTCACGCCCATCACCGAAGCGACAGGTGTGGAATTCGGCAGCAGGTTGAACAGTCCGGGAATTTGCAACAGCCCGCCGCCGCCAACCGCCGCGTCCATCAGTCCGGCACAAAATCCGGTGAGCAGTAAGAAGTAGAAAAAGGAATCTACGGGCATGATGATTCAGGCTTTATTGGAAATTTCTTATCAGGGAAAAGGTCGTCTGAAAACAGTTTTGCACATGAAATCCATGTTTTTAAAATGTTCAGACGACCTTTTTCAACCCCGCTTCTTTATTTCTTCTTCAAATAAACGCCGCTTTCGATATGGTGCGTAAACGGAAACTGATCAAACAACGCAGCGCGTTCGACAGTATGGGTTTGGCAAAGGGTGTCGAGGTTCGCGCGCAAGGTTTCAGGATTGCAGGAAATATAGATAATGTTGTCAAACTGGGAAACCAGCTTCAGCGTTTCATCATCAACGCCAGCGCGGGGGGGATCGACAAAAATAATCGAAAAATCATACTCTTTCAGCGAGATACCCTGCTCTTGCAGGCGGCGGAATTCGCGGCTTTGCGTATAGGCTTCGGTAAATTCTTCCGCAGAGAGGCGGGCGATTTTGATGTTGTCTCTTTGGTTCGCTTCGATGTTCCATTGCGCGGCGTAAACGGAAGTTTTGGACACTTCAGTCGCCAACACCTGACGGAAATGCTGCGAGAGCGGCAGGGTGAAATTGCCGTTGCCGCAGTAGAGTTCGAGCAAATCGCCGTCGAGATTTTGCGCAACATCACACGCCCAGCCGAGCATTTTTTCGCACACGCGGGCGTTGGGCTGGGTAAAGCTGCCTTCGACTTGGCGGTAGCGAAAGGTTTTACCGTTTACGTTCAGCTCTTCGGTGATATAGTCTTGAGTCAAGACGATTTTCTGCCCTCTGCTGCGACCAATGATATGGATACCCAATTCACGCGCCAAAGTTTCCGCTGCACGTTGCCACGCTTCGCCCAGTTTTTTGTGGTAAATCATGGTAACGAGCATCTCGCCGCTGAACGCAGACAAAAATTCTACGGCGTACCAGCGGTTTTTGAGTTCGGGATTTTGCGCAGCAGCTTCGATGAGTTTGGGCATTAAGGCATTGATGGACTCAGCGGCGGCGGGAAATTGATCGCAACGTATCAGACTTGCGCCGCTCGCCTTCTGCCCGCGCTCGAACATGGCATAAAACATTTCACCACCTTCGTGCCAAATGCGAAATTCGGCGCGCATACGGTAATGCTGTTCGGGGGATTCGAAAACTTGAATTTCAGGAAAATCCAAACCTTGGAAAAGTTGTTGCAAGTATTGGATTTTTTGGTCGAGCTGTTGCGTATAAGCGGTCATTGGAGAAATGTCTCATGAAAAAATGTCGTAATGTCGGTTTGGTCGGCAGGTTGGCATAAAGATGTTTAACAACACCGAAAATGCTGACAAAGGTCGTCTGAAAACCTACCCACGCTCGTTTTCAGACGACCTTTTATTGGCGGCGTTTGATTACTCGCCTTCGTATTTGCGTTCCAAACGCTCCACGCACGCGCTTAAATGCTTGCGCATGACTTTGACGACGCGGTTGCGTTTGCCGTTGACCAGCAAGTCGAGGATTTCGCGGTGTTCGGAATGGGTGTGGGGGTTGATGGCGCGTTTTTCATTACGCTGCGCATCGAAGACGGCGACGATGAGCGAAGAACGGGCGCACAGGGTGTTCATGATGTCGAACAAGACGTGGTTGTCGATGAGGCGCGCCAGTTCGACGTGGAAGGCGTTGGACAGGCGGTTCCAACCCACGCGGTCGCCGCTGTCGGACGCCTGTTCCTCACGTTCGATCATGGCGTAAAGCGGCTGGAGGCGCGTTTCCAAATCGTGCATATCGGACAGAAGGTTCAAAATCATGCTTTCCATTTCGATACGCGCGTTGAACACGTCCTGCATTTCCTTCAAATCGGGAACATGGACGAACGCGCCGCGATTGGGCTGCAAATCGACGATTTTGTCGTGCGCCAACAGGGACAGCGCGCCGCGCACAGTATTGCGCGAGCAAACCATCTGGCGGCAAAGCTCGGATTCGGTCAATTTTTTGCCGGGCAGCAAAACATGGTCGGTGATGCCGTCGAGTATCAGGGCGTAAACGCGAAACAGCTCCGAATCGTGCCTGCCTGCCGGCATCATGGAAGAAGGGGTGGGCGCATGAAGGGTTTCGTTATCGGTATTCATTATTTAAGCTCTCCTCATAGTCTGGCGTGTCATATCGTTTGAAATAACAGAAATTTTGCAACGGCAGCAACCCGCCCCTTATCGCTTTTTGCTTGATTCCATTTCGATATAGCACAAAATCTGATTAAGATATAATTAAAAATTGTTGACAATCTTTAGTGAAGCTTGCACAATATCCTCACAAGGCCAAGTTATAAAGGCTGATAGAGAGAGAATCTACAATAAGCAAGCAGATATATTCATGGTGTAGCGTGAATATATCTGCTTTTTTGTCGGGCGGCCTTTATTCACGCTTTAACAGTATTCCGCCTCTAAACGCTTTTCAGACGACCCCTGAAAGATACGGGAGGTCGTCTGAAAAATTACTCTGCTTCGACGGTTTCAAAACTGTGGGTGATTTTCGCCGCCTTGCCCAGCATAATCGAGGCGGAACAATATTTCTCGGCAGACATCTGCACGGCGCGCTCGATGGCGGATTCGGTCAAATTGTGTCCGATAACTTTAAAATGGATATGGATTTCGGTGAACACGCGCGGGGCATCGTCGGCGCGCTTCGCGGTAACCGTCGCTTGGCAGTCCACCACCTTTTGACGCTGTTTCTCGGCAATCATCACGACATCGATGCTGGAACAGCCCGCCACACCCAAAAGCAGCATTTCCATCGGACTAGGGCCGCGTTTCGCCTGCCCTTCCGCCGCCGCGCCTTCCATGACGACGCTGTGTCCGTTTTCGGTCGTGCCGACAAAGCACATTCCGTCTATCCATTTTGATGTAACTTGCATGATTGCCTTTCTGTCGCGAAAATGCCTGATAAACAGGCGCATTTTCATATTGTAAACAATTTCTACGGATAAATATAGGCGCAAGAATAGAGAAGGTCGTCTGAAAACTCGCAAAGCTTGTTTTCAGACGACCTTTTCCATGGTCAAGCCATCAGTTTTTCATCGATTGAACCGGCGCGGGAATCCTGCCGCCGCGGTTGACGAACACTTCGCACGAACCTTCTTTGACCGGCATTACAGGTGCGTAGCCCAGCAGACCGCCGAATTCGACGCTGTCGCCGACGGTTTTGCCCGTTACCGGAATGATGCGCACAGCGGTGGTTTTGCTGTTGATCATGCCGATGGCGGCTTCGTCGGCGATGATGCCGGAAATCGTGTGCGCGGGCGTGTTGCCGGGAACGGCAATCATGTCCAGCCCGACCGAGCAGACGGCGGTCATCGCTTCGAGTTTGTCCAGCGTCAGCACGCCTGCTTCGGCGGCGGCAATCATACCTTCGTCTTCGGAAACGGGAATAAACGCGCCGCTCAAACCGCCGACCGCGCTGGAAGCCATCATGCCGCCTTTTTTAACGGCATCGTTCAGCAATGCCAAAGCAGCCGTTGTGCCGTGCGTACCGCAGACGCTCAAACCCATTTCTTCAAGGATGCGCGCCACCGAGTCGCCGACGGCGGGGGTCGGCGCCAGTGACAAATCGAGAATACCGAACGGGATGCCCAAAATTTTCGAGGCTTCACGACCGATGAGTTCGCCCACGCGGGTGATTTTGAAGGCGGTTTTCTTCACGACTTCGGCGACCTCGGTCAGGCTGACCGCGTCCGAATTTTCCAGCGCGGCTTTGACCACGCCCGGCCCCGATACGCCGACGTTGATAACGGCGTCCGCTTCGCCCGAACCGTGAAACGCGCCCGCCATAAACGGATTGTCCTCCACCGCATTGCAGAACACGACGATTTTGGCGCAGCCGAAACCTTCGGGCGTGATTTCAGCCGTGCGTTTGATGGTTTCGCCCGCCAGTCTGACCGCGTCCATATTGATGCCCGCGCGCGTGCTGCCGATATTGATGGAGCTGCACACAATGTCGGTGGTCTTCATCGCTTCGGGAATGGAGCGGATTAACACTTCGTCTGAAGGCGACATGCCTTTTTGTACCAGCGCGGAAAAGCCTCCGATAAAGGACACGCCGATGGCTTTGGCTGCCTTGTCCAAAGTCTGCGCCACACTGACGTAAGAATCGGCTTTGGTCGCTGCCGCGATTTGAGCAATCGGCGTGACGGAAATGCGCTGATTCACAATCGGCACGCCGTATTTGGCAGACAGGTGTTTCGCCGTAGAGACCAAATCTTTGCCGACAGTGGTGATTTTGTTGTAAATGTTTTGGTTCAGTACATTGATATCAGTGCTGATGCAGTCGTGCAAATCAATGCCTATGGTAATAGTGCGGACGTCGAAATGCTGGTCGGCAACCATTTTGACGGTTTCTAAATTTCGCCGGATTGGATACTCATTACATTCCTCCGACTCAAATGCGGTGCATGGCTTGGAAGATTTCTTCATTTTGCATACGGATGTTGAGCGCGAGTTTTTTACTCTCTTCCGCAAACAAATCCAGCATTTCCTGCCGCGATTTGGGGCATTTCGAGGTATCCACCAAGATAATCATGGTGAAGAAATCGTCCATCAGCTGCTGGCTGATATTGAGGATGTTGATTTGGTTTTCTGCGAGAATGCGGGAAACGTCGTACACGATACCGACGCGGTCTTTGCCGATGACGGTGATGACTGAATTGTTCATAAGTCAGGGTCCTTGTAGGGGTCGTCTGAAAAATTGATTTGGGAAATTATAGCACCGCTTTAGAATAATATGACTTGGATTGTTGACAATTTTGCATTGCCCGAACCTGATATTCCGTCTGCTGTCATTCCCGCTCAGGCGGGAATGATGAAGTCCAGTAAGTCGCGATCAAAAATACAGTAATTTAGCTATAGAACTTAATTTTTAAGTCAAAAACAATGCAATAAAAAACGGTTGGTTTCCATTTCGGGAAACCAACCGTTTTATCTTCATCATTTCTCACAGCGGTAGGCCTTATCCATCGCCATAATTACTTCCCTGACTACCTTTTTCTGTTCAGGAGGCAGGTTTAAAAATATCTGAAACAGCATCTGATCCTGATAGCTTGCCGCACTTTCCCAAATGTGTTTGTTAGGTTCTTTCGGTTTATCTAATTTAGCGACTTGGTAGGCTTTTTCGTCTGAAACCAATGCGCGAATATCTACTTCCAGCCATTCTGCCAACGTTTTAATTCGGGAAAGTGAAGGCAATCCCTCACCCCTTAACCAGCGGGCGACAGCGTGTAAGCCTATCGGTTTGCCGTAATGACGCAAATTAAGTTCACGCTCAATCACCGAAGCCTTAGGCTCATAGCCTTTTTCAACCAAAATCCGTTGCAAATTTTCTGCAAATTGTTCTCTTTCATTCATATCTGCAACTTTAAAGAGTTCCTTTTTGCCAACGAAAAGCTTGATTGAAAATTACGTAACAATTATCATAATTACGCTTAAAATTACGTTATAAGTTACGCCAATTACGCTATGACCGGACAAATCAAATCAAAACAGCGCGTCGCCGACCACGGCGAAGTGTTCACCCGTGAACAAGAAGTCAATGCCATGTTGGACTTGGTGAAAAATGAAACCTTACGGATTGAGTCTCGCTTCTTAGAGCCGGCCTGCGGCGATGGGAATTTTCTGATTCAGATTTTGAAGCGGAAGCTGGATGTAGTAGCGAAAAATTACCGTACTTCGCAACGGGAATATGAGTTTTATGCCGTACTTGCCCTTTGTTCCATTTATGGCATCGAGCTGTTGGAGGACAACGTGAAAGCCTGTCGCAAACGGTTGTTTTCTTATCTTGTTTTGCAATATGAAACCGAGCTTTCCCGTTTGCCGGGTGAAGCTTTTCTAAACACGTTGGAATTTATTTTGAGCCTGAATATTGTGCATGGCGACGCTTTAACGATGCGTTACACCGAAAGCAGCGAACCCTTGCATTTTTCGCAATGGTCGCCTGTACCGTTTCCACGCCGGTTTTCGCTCAAGCGGCACGATTTCCAATATCAATATTTAGTGGATAACGCAGGTTCGCCTTATCAGTCCCTACAAGAATTCAAAGGCCGTTATTTTTTGGACATCCAAAATGCAGAACCCCTCAATTAATTACAACCCCGACGTGCTTTCCTGTTTGGCGAATTTATCTAATGACGAAGTGTTTACTTCGCCTGCTCTTGCCAATCAGATGTTGGATTTGCTGCCGCAAGAACTGTTTTGCTCATCAAAAACCACGTTTTTAGACCCTGCCGCCAAATCAGGCGTGTTTTTGCGTGAAATTGCCAAGCGGCTGTTGGCAGGGTTGAAAGACGAGATCCCCGATTTGCAAACACGGATCAACCATATTCTGACCAAGCAGATTTTCGGTTTGGGATTAACCGAACTGACCGCCTTACTTTCGCGCCGCACGCTCTATTGCAGCCGCGAAGCTGACGGCAAATATTCCGTTTGCGAAGCGTTTGCCGATCCGCAAGGGCATATTTTTTATACACCTTTAAAGCACCAATGGGAAAATGGGCGTTGCACAAAATGCGGCGCAAGCCGCCAAGTGTATGACCGCGGCGATGAATTGGAAAGCCACGCCTATGCCTTTATTCATCAGGATTTAAAACAAATAAGTGAGAAATTGCCCGTGAAATTTGATGTGATTATCGGCAATCCGCCGTATCAGTTGAGCGATGGCGGCGCACAAGCCAGCGCCAAGCCGATTTACGATCAGTTTGTAGAACAGGCGATTAAATTACAGCCGAAATATCTTTCTATGATTATTCCGGCTCGTTGGTATGCCGGTGGAAAGGGGTTGGATAATTTCCGTAACCGAATGCTGAACGATAAACGCCTTTCTGTATTGCATGATTATCCTGATTCAACTGATTGCTTTGCAGGCGTAAGTATTAAAGGTGGCGTTTGTTATTTTCTTTGGGAAGAGCAGCGTAAAGGAGACTGCCTAGTCGTTACGCACGAAAAAGACAAAGTGATTTCAGAAATGAAGCGTTCGTTAAAAGAAGATGGGATAGATACGTTTATTAGGTATAACAATGCGATTGAGATTTTAAGCAAAGTAAAATCCAAGCAAGAGAAGAGTTTCAGTAAATTAGTCAGCTCAAGAAAGCCTTTTAATTTGGCTACAAATGTACGAGGCAGAACCACGCCTTTAAAAAATCAAATGCCGCATAACATTGTCAAACTCTATCAAAACGGCGGAACAGGTTATTTAAGCAGGGAAGAAATTCCTATTAATAAACAATGGATAGGCGAGCATAAAGTTTATATTGGGCGAGCTTATGGTGCTGGAGAAACTTTCCCCCATCAAATTTTAAATTATCCGATTTATGGTGAACCTAATTCGGCTTGTACTGAAACCTATTTGGTTATAGGTCCGTTTTGCAGCAAAGAAATCTGTGAAAACGTCATGAGCTATATTCAAACACGTTTTTTCCGTTTTTTGGTGTTGCTGATTAAAAATACCCAAGATGCACCTAAAAAAGTCTATGAACTTGTCCCAATTCAAGATTTTTCCAAACCGTGGACGGATAAAGAACTTTACGAAAAATATGGTTTAAGTGAGGCGGAAATTGAATTTATCGAATCCATGATCCGGCCGATGAACAACGAATAAACCGTAGGGTGGGCTTTCCAACCCACCATTTTCAGACGATATTGCGTATTTGGTAAGCTAAAACCCACTCTACAAGCCAAACACAATAAACGCTAAGGAAATCACTATGCCTTACCTTTCCCCTTTACGCCGCCCTAAAATTTATGCTTATTCCGACATCCGTTATCCCGATTGTCTGAAAGTGGGCTATACCGCCAAATCGGTCAAAGAGCGTGTGGAAGCGCAATTTCCCGTCAAACAGCCCGGTCAGAGCTACCGCATTGAATTGGACGAAGATGCGGTACGTGATGACGGTTCGTTTTTTTACCGATCACGATGTACACAAAGTTTTGCTCAAGCATGGGGTTAAACGGGTTAAAGGCGAATGGTTTGAATGTACGGTAGAAGATGTTCAGACGGCATTGTTAGAACTGAAAACGGGTGTTGCGGTAAAGAAAAAGGCAATTTTCAATTTCGGTATGCGTCCCGAGCAGCAAAGTGCGGTAGAAAAAGCAGCGGATTATTTCCAACGTTTTACCGAAGATCCGATGAACAAAGGCAAAATTCCGCATTTTTTGTGGAATGCAAAAATGCGTTTCGGCAAAACCTTTGCAGCCTATCAGCTGGCGAAAAAAATGGGTTGGAAAAAGGTGTTGGTTTTGACCTTCAAACCCGCAGTGCAAAATGCGTGGCAGGAAGATTTACAAAACCATTTGGATTTTCAGGATTGGCGTTTTGTAACCGATGGCAGCGATTGGCATCCGCACGCCGATTTCCCGCAAATCTGTTTCGGTTCGTTCCAAGATTATTTGGGTAAAAGCAAATCGGGCGGCATTAAGCTGAAAAACGAGTGGGTACACGCCATTAACTGGGATTGCGTAATTTTTGACGAATACCATTACGGCGCGTGGCGGGATAAGGCAAAAGACTTGTTTGCCGACAGTGAATGGGAAAAATCACAAGCCAAGCAGCAACATGCCGAAGAACAAGAGATGGAGCTGGATTCGCCCGATTATTTTGATGAGGATTTGTTGCCGATTACGACAGACCATTATCTTTATTTGTCGGGTACGCCGTTTCGCGCCATCAATTCGGGCGAATTTATTGAAGAGCAGATTTCAACTGGACGTATTCCGACGAGCAGAAAGCCAAAGCGGCATGGCACGGCGATAACAACCCTTATTTATCGCTGCCGAAAATGGTGATGCTCACTTATCAGTTGCCCGATGAGATTCGGGAAGTGGCGTTAAAAGGCGAATTTGCCGAGTTTGATTTGAATGTTTTTTTCTCTGCCGTAGGCGAGGGCGACAAAGCCAAATTCAAATATGAAAGCGAAGTGCAAAAATGGCTGGATTTGATCCGCGGACAACTGCTTTCTACGACGGTGGATAATCTGAAAATGGGCGCAGAGCGTCCGCCGATGCCGTTTAGCGATACGCATTTATTAGGCAGTCTGCTGCATACTTTTTGGTTTTTGCCGAATGTGGCAAGCTGCTATGCGATGAAAAATTTATTGGCGCAACAACAAAATACCTTTTATCACGACTATCAAATCCTTGTCGCCGCAGGCAATGAAGCAGGCATAGGCGCAGAAGCCTTGGTTCCGGTAAAAAAAGCGATGGAAAAACCGTTGCAATCCAAAAGTATTACGCTCAGTTGCGGCAAATTGACGACCGGCGTATCCGTTGCGCCGTGGGCAGGGATTTTTATGTTGCGCAACCTTGCCAGCCCTGAAACCTATTTCCAAGCGGCATTCCGAGTGCAAACGCCGTGGGTGTTGCGTAGGCATAATCCCGACAACCCCAACGAGCAATGTATCTTGAAAGAAAATTGCTATGTATTTGACTTTGCACCGGATCGCGCCCTGCGCCAGCTTGCTGATTACAGTTGCCAACTCAACACCGACAGCATCAATCCTGAAAAGAAAGTCGCGGAATTTATCCAATTCTGCCCGTGTTGGCGTATGACGGCAGCTCTATGCGAGCGATTGACGCTTCGGGCATTTTGGATATGGCAATGAGCGGCACCACCGCCACGCTTTTGGCTCGCCGTTGGGAAAGTGCGTTGTTGGTGAACGTGGACAACGACACGCTGAAAAAACTCAAAAACAACGAACAAGCGATGAAAGCCCTGATGAATATCGAAGGCTTCCGCCAACTGAATTTGGATTTGGAAACCATCATCAACAAATCCGAAGCGGTGAAAGAAGCCAAACGGGAAGCAGGCGACAATCCAAGCAAAGAGCAGAAAAAAGCCATCAGCGAGGAAGAAAAAGCGGAAAAAAGTTTGCGCAAACAAATTCAAGAAAAACTGATGAAATTCGCCACACGCATTCCGATTTTTATGTATCTGACCGATTATCGGGAATATATGCTGGAAGATGTCATCCGCCAACTGGATACAGGTTTGTTCCAAAAAGTGACGGGTTTAAACCAAGCCGATTTTGATTTGCTGGTCAGCCTCAATCTGTTTAACAAAGGCTTGATGAACGATGCCGTGTTCAAGTTCAAACGCTATGAAGACAGCAGCTTGGAATATACAGGCATTGTGAAACACGCTCCCGAACAAATCGGGCTTTATGATACGACAGTGGATATTCGGGAATATCGTGGGGAATATTAATACCTGTTCCAGAAGCAATTTTAATGCCCGGGGAAACCGGCCGTCCGACGACCGCGGTATTTTGCTTTTCACCTTGAATCTGCCATTTTCTGTACCCAAACCCTATTCATTCCAAACTGCCCGAGTCTCTATAACTAAATTGCTTTATTTTCGATACGCAACCTACCTGTTCCATCATTCCCGCTTAGGCCAGAATTCATGTTGAAATTTCAGGAATTGTTTTTCAAATCAGAGGGTCTCAAGTTTTACGGTGGACTCCCGCCTGCGCGGGAATGACGGGGGTGGAATCCTGAAATATCGAAGTTAGTATGTTTGCTTTAAGTTACCCGTTCCATCAATCCTGCTGCAACCGTTAATTCGAAAATAAGGTTTCTTAAAATGATGGCAAGACAAAGGTCGTCTGAAAACCATTTAACGAAACCGTTAACTTTGTTTTCAGACGACCTTCAGTTCAAACCGCCGCCTAAATCACTCCGAATAGGTAAACTTTGCGCGTTTGACGTTGCAAAGGATTTCATACGGAATCATACCGGCGGCTTCGGCGACTTCGTTGATATTAACAATGTCGCCCCACAATTCGACTTCCGCACCCAAACCTTCTTTGGAAGCATCGAGTTCGACGGTGATCATGTCCATTGACACCCTGCCGATGATGCGGCTGCGTTTGCCTTCGACGGCAACGGGCGAGTTGGTCGAGGCTCGGCGCGGATAGCCGTCGGCGTAACCGCAGGCAATCAGGCCGACGCGTGTAGATTTGCTGGTATAAAACGTCGCGCCGTAGCCGATGGGTGAATGAGGTTGCAGGACGCGTTCGCCGAATACGCGGGAAGTCAGGCGCATGACGGGTTTCAGGCGTTCGTCTACGCCGCCGAACGGAGAGATACCGTAAAGTGCCAGTCCGGCGCGTCCCCAGTCACGGCGCGCTTCGGGAATATTCAAGATAGCGGCTGAATTAGCGAGGCTTTCTTCTCCTTCTAAGCCTTCACACGCCAAATCAAAGGCTTCAAGCTGCATTTCGGTCATGCCGTTGTCGGGTTCGTCGGCACAGGCGAAGTGGCTGAATTTAACAATGCTGTCAACGTGTTTGCATTGTTTCAGGGCGGTGTAGGCGGAAGTGTAATTGTGCGGAAAGAAGCCGGCGCGGTGCATACCGGAATCCATTTTGAGCCAGACTTTAACGGGATTCTGCCAATGATGGGCGATTAAGGCTTCGAGTTGCCATTGGCTGCCGACGCCCGGCCACAAATTGTATTTATCGACGGTAGCGTATTCCGACGCTTCAAACACGCCTTCGAGCAATACGATGGGATTGCTAATGCCGCTCTCGCGCAATTCGACGGCTTCGTCCATGGTAGCGACGGCAAACCCGTCGGCAAGGTCAGACAATGCGTGGGCGCACCGTACCGCGCCGTGTCCGTAAGCGTCCGCTTTAATAACGGCAAAGCATTTTGCCGCCGTGAATCTGTTTCAGGGTTTGATAATTGTGGCGCAGATTGTCCAAGCGGATTCGGGCATTTAATGGACGCATGATTTGTTCTTTTCCGTTAATGAAGGTCGTTTGAAAATGGATATTCACGTTTTCAGACGACCTTTCGGTATTTTTAACGACTACATTATAGGCTTAAAGAGAGGTTTTTTAAATATCGTAATGAAATGAAGAAAATCGGAATATATAGCCCGTCTGTTCAAACATATTCTGCCGATTTGTATTTAAATTTCAAAAATCAGCATATCCCCTTCCCAAAGCACTTATAAAATGAAAGAAAAATAAACCCTGCTAATTTGCCGAATCAGGCCGCCTGTAACGCAATATTGTGATGAATCAAACTTCCTGACGGATAAGCCTACGATTGCTTGTCAGTCGGTAGATTTTAAAACATAATACTTACGCGCCTAAGTATTGGAGTTTTACTACAAATACATGATAGGTAAGCCGTACGCAGCGCAGCAGTTCCAACCGATCAACTCAAAGCAAGGAAGGTCTAAAATGAAAGTAACCAGTTTCGGCGAAGTGTTGTGGGACGATTTTCCAAGCGGCAAAGTGTTGGGCGGTGCGCCGCTGAACGTTTTGGTCCGTTTGCAATCCTTCGGGGTCGATACCGCCATCATCAGCCGCCGCGGCGATGATGCCGACGGCGAAGAGCTGCTGCGCCAAATCCAAGCGAAAAACGTCAATACCGACCTGCTGCAAGTGTGCAAAGAATGCGATACCAGCCTTGTCAAAGTCATCTTGGACAAATGCGGCAGCGCGTCATACGAAATCGTATATCCCTGCGCGTGGGACCGCATCGTCGTCGAAGATGCCGCCTTGCAGCGAGTCGCCGAATCCGATGCCTTCGTGTTCGGCAGCCTTGCCACCCGCGACGAGATTTCCCGTGCGGCATTAGACAAACTGATGGAAAAAGCCAAATTCAAAATCTTCGACGTCAACCTGCGCAAACCCCACTACGACACCGACCGCCTGCTCGCCACCATGAAGCGTGCGGATATGCTCAAGCTCAATGACGACGAATTGTACGAACTGTCCGCAGTTTACGGCTCTCCCTACCACAGCATCGAACAAAACATCGCCTACCTCAACCGCTTGACCGGCGCACAAACCATCTGCGTCACCTTGGGCGGACACGGCGCAATTTTATACAAAGACGGCGAACTCTACCGCCACTGCGGCTTCCGCATCAAAGTCGCCGATACCGTCGGCTCCGGCGACAGCTTCTTGGCAGGACTGACTTACAAACTGCTCAACAATGCCGAGCCTCAAGAAGCCATCACTTTCGCCTGCGCTCTCGGCGCCCTAGTTGCCTCCAGACACGGCGCGACGCCCGACATTTCCTTACAAGAAATCGAAAGCTTCATGAATCCGGCTTGATGTTTGCCATCAACGGATGCCACAACAAAAAGGTCGTCTGAAAACAGATTTTCTGTTTTCAGACGACCTTTCCATATCCCTCAATCCCGATAAGCCCAATGATTGACCGGACCGTGTCCCGCGCCGATGTTCAAAGGGTTGCGAATCGCCTCGGTAATGTATTTTTTGGCGGTTTGCACGGCTTCGAGTGTCTCGAAACCTTTTGCCAGCTCGGCGGCGATACAGGCGGAGAACGTGCAGCCTGTACCGTGCGTATGCGCCGTCGGGAAGCGGCGGTCGGTAAATTCAAACACATCATCCGGCGTAAACAGCCAGTCTGTGCAGTATTCGCTGCGGCTGTCGCCCAAATGCCCGCCTTTAATCACCACGTTTTTCACACCGCAATCTTGCAGGATTTTAGCGGCGCGTTCCGCATCTTGGCGGTTTTCAATGCGAACGCCCGTCAAGGCTTCCGCTTCGGGCAGGTTCGGCGTCAGAATGTCGGTATCAGGCAGAAGCAGACGTTTCATCGCTTCAACGGCGGAGTCCTGCAACAGCGGCGCGCCGCCTTTGGCAATCATCACCGGATCAAGGACGCGCTTGCCGAAACGGCATTTTTTCAGATTTTCGGCAACGCATTCAATCACTTGAGCCGTACCCAGCATCCCGATTTTATAGGCGCGGATTTCAAAATCGGAGCGGACGGCTTCGATTTGCGCGTCAATGATGTCGGTCGGAACCAGATGCACCGCCGATACGCCGAGCGTATTTTGCGCGGTCACAGCGGTCAGCACGCTGGTGCCGAACACACCGCGCATCTGAAATGTCTTCAAATCCGCCTGTATCCCCGCCCCGCCACCGGAATCCGAGCCGGCAATGGTCAGCGTTTGGACGAATGTTTCTTCCATTTGGTTTCTCCTAATATTTACAGCTGTATTTTAGTTGGTTTATCCCGGTTTGAAATGGGGTATTTTAGGGATATGTTTTTACAATTTTCACGGACTCAGCCCGAAATCCCCATCCCGACTTTTTACTATTCCAACAAAGAGGTTGTCTGAAACCTGCTTTTCAGACGACCTAACTCTAAATAAATCATTATCCATCAATAATTTCCAATTCAAGCAAAGCCCTGTACACGCCATCTTCATCTACACTCGGCGCAATAAATTTCGCCGCAGCCTTCGCCGCAGCCTCACCATTTCCCATGGCCACGCCGAAGCCGACGGATGAGAGCATTTCCAAATCATTAAAGCTGTCGCCAAAAGCCATAACATCTTCCATGCCTATACCCAACTTTTCTACTGCATGTGCAATGCCTCTTGCTTTTGAACCTTCGCGGCGCAGCATGTCCAGCGCAGACTCGTGCCAACGCACGGATTTAAAGCCTTCGGATTGGATTTTTCCGATAATTGCCTGCTCTTGGGCTTTATCTGCAAACACCAGCATCTGATAAACCGATTGTTTGCGGAAATATTCTTTATCCACTTCAAAAGCAGGCAGGATGTGCGACAAGGCTTCTTTTACCCTTTCGCCGGCAGCCGATGCGACAATTTCATCATTATTTACAAAAGCATAATCAATATACTGACTGTCAAAAAATGTACACATCCGCTCCACTTCGGCTTCAATCATCGGATAAGCCTGCAACACCTCTCCGTGAAACGTCGTGTATTGCCCGTTAATCGTAACCAGCATATCAATACCGCTTTCGCGTATCAGGGTTTTCACCTTACCCGGAATGGCCACCGGCGGCCTCCCCGTCGCGATCGCCGTCAAAATACCCCGCGCTTTCAATGCCTCCATCGCTTTGGCAACAGACGGGCGCAGCGTATCGGTATATTTTCGGTATAACGTGTCATCAATATCGAAAAAAATAATTTTTGGCGTATTCATTATCAGGCATACAATCGGTTTCAGACGACCTATATTGTAACGTGCAATTACCGGAACAATGCACAATTTCTACATACAATGATGTAAACAAGCTGTGTATAAATCCTACTTCATATTGATTCCCAAGAGAAAAACAAATTTGATTAAAAAATAAGCAGGTTATCAGAAGTCGTCTGAAACCTGCTTATTCCATTTTCGCCATTATTACATTAAGCAATAATTTTGACGCTTTCCCGCTCCCGCCTGAATTTCATTTTCAGCAACGCAGGCAGACTATCATCAAAGTACCAGCCGCCGTCCGGCATAGCAATCGCCCCACCGGCACAACGCAAAGTGATGCTTTTTCCAGATAAGCCGTCCGTCTCCGTAATCTCTACCTCATGCGCTCTCCCCCAGTCTGCAACGGGCAACAAATGCGCCAATTCGCGGATACGTCCGTTTTGCGCTTCTATCCCATCCTCGGTACGGCAGGCACCGTCGCATTGCCCGAGTGCCTGTACAGGACACGGCACACCTTTTCCATTTGCAACAGGCAGGATATTCAAGGCATCAGGACAAAGTCTGTTTTCCAGCGCCCAACTATTAAGCGCGCGTTTGGCGGCTTTTTTATGGATGAACAACCCATACGGGCGGACAGCACGACTGCCATTATCCAAAGGCACAATCCTTGCCTGCAATACACCGTGTTCGTCGGGAGAAAAACGAACCGTAGAAAATGCAGTAGGCTTGGAAACGACTCGTTCAGGTGGGCGGATACCATATTCCCTCATCGCCTGCGCCTTCAGCCATACCGAATGCAGGCTGCCCAACGCAGGAATAAAACGCACGGAAGCCGCAGCCTTCAAATAAAGCGGAACTTTTTTACCATGCAGCATTTCTGCCGTTTCGCTATACGCTTTCTCCAATGCAACTACCGCCTGCGCCTTGCCGAATGCGTCAAACCATACCAACACACCTTCGCTGTCCGGCAACGCATAAAGCTGCGCCGCCAAAGCATCCGTTACCCAATTCGGCAGCATTTTCGGATTCATCAAAGACCGGCAGTAATTATCCCAATCTTCTATATTCTTTTCGCGCAAGCTGTGTTCTAAATAATCGCTCAAAGCCAAGACATCGGTCATCGCGCGATGACGGTTTTCCACTGCGATTGCGTTCCGTTCGATAATGCTGTCCAAATTGTGTTTGTAAAACTCGGGATAAAGGCGGCGCGACAACTGGACGGTGCACAAAGCAGGCGCAGCAAAATCAATTCCGGCACGGCGAAACTCGTGACGCAAGAAGGTATAGTCGAAACGGCTGTTATGCGCCACCACCACTGCCCCCTGTAAAAGCGGCAATAACTGTGAAGCAATTTCCGCAAACAACGGGGCCGTTTTTACCATTTATTGCTGATGCCCGTCAGTTGCTCGACAAATTCAGGAATCGGCTTACACGGATTCACCAACCACTCATAACGGCATACGCTTTGTCCGTCGAAACGCAGCAAAGCAACTTCCGTTACCCTGTCTTGATACAGATTCCCGCCGGTAGTTTCCAAATCCACCACAACCACAGGTCTCCCGAAACGGAAAAATGCCTTCTGCAACAACGGCCAGCGAGAAACGCTCTCCATTTTATTTTCCTGTAAATTCAACCAATAGCCGCGCATTTTACACTTTCCCTGTTTATTTTCCAATAACGCCCTTGACAGAATTCCACCCCCTCACTATAATCTCAATCTTTGTTACAGCGCACCCGTAGCTCAGTTGGATAGAGTATCTGGCTACGAACCAGAGGGTCGGGCGTTCGAATCGCTCCGGGTGCGCCAAAAAATCTATTTATCCGCGCCCATCGTCTAGCGGTTAGGACATCGCCCTTTCACGGCGGTAACCGGGGTTCGATTCCCCGTGGGCGTGCCAGTTTTGATTAAAGCCTTGCTGTTTTAGCAAGGCTTTAGTTTTTAAACCATCTTGAATAACCGCCATCTTGAATACCTAGGGCAGGCAGCACCTGACTTATTTATTTCTCTGTTGCCATAAGAGACCTATCAATATTATTTCTTGCCCCTATTCCAATCAAAAGGTCGTCTGAAAACCATTTTCAGACGACCTTTCCTTATTTATATCAAGCCTGTTTATTCCAACGTTCGATGGATTCTTTAATTACTTTTTTTGCTTCTTCCACATCACCCCAAGATTCAACTTTGGTTGTACCTGCTTTTTTCAGGTCTTTGTAGTGGTTGAAGTGAAATTCGATTTGCTTGATCAGCTGCTGCGGCAAATCGGCAAGGGTTTTGTAGGCGTTGCCGTTGTTGCGGTCGTCAGCGGGAACGCAGACGATTTTGTCGTCCACTTCGCCGTCATCGACAAACTTCATCACACCGATGACGCGCGCTTCCAAGAAGATGCCTGTCGCCAAAGGCTGTTCGGTAACCAGCAATACGTCCAATTCGTCGCCGTCTTCGTCCAAGGTTTGCGGGATGAAGCCGTAGTTGGTCGGCTTGGCGAAAATCGCGGGTTCGACGCGGTCAAGTTGGAATGCGCCGAGGCGGCGGTTCCATTCGATTTTGTGGTTGCTGCCGGCGGGAATTTCGTTGACGACGTTGATAATGCCGCCGTCCACATCGCCCGGAGTCAGGATTTTATTGAAGTCTGCCATTTTATTTCCTTTATTTGACGGAAGTTTGAACGGCGGAAGTATAGCAAACAAAAGACTCTCTGAAAATGCGGAAAAAGGTCGTCTGAAAACGCAATCGCTGTTTTCAGACGACCTTTAAGCAATCAGGCTGGTTCTATTTCCCCAACCTTTTCCCCAATTCCAAAATAGCCCTTTTGTTCGACGGGGAAAACACTTTTTCCGCCGCTTCTTCTATGCCGAACCATCCGTAAGCGACGTGTTCGTCAGGCTGCAAAACAATCACCGTATCACGCGGGATTTCGGCGGAAAAGATGTGCTCGCGGTTTTCAAACACGCCTTTGGGATAGCGGTGCCGCCAGTGGTGGTAGATTTCGTAAACCGTGCTGTCGTGCCAGTTGCAGAGCTGCCCGTCCGCAAGGCGGATGCCGGTTTCCTCCCAAACTTCGCGCTTGGCGGTTTCCTCTATGGTTTCGTCCGGCTCGATGCTGCCGGTTACCGACTGCCAAACCTTGCGGCGAAGTACGTTCGATTAGAAGGATATTACCGTCGGTATCATGCAAAACCACCAACGCAGACACGGGATACTTCAAGGGCTTTGCCATCAATTGTCTCCGGCAGCGTCCATCGCGGGATCGGATTTGGTATCGCTGCGCGCCTGCATTCCCGCCTTAATCATGGCGATATTGCTCGGCGACTGTTCTTCGTTCAGGATGCGGACTTCGCGTTGCGGATAAGGGAACTCGATGTCGTGTTCGTTAAACTGCTGCCAAATATCCAGAAAAATCGCCGATTGCAGCGCGGCAAAGCCGTTTTCAGGATCTTTTACCCAATATGTCACGCGCAAATCAATGCCGTTGTCGCCGAAATTGGTCACCACCGCCAAAGGCGCGGGATGTTTGGAAACACGCGGCTGTGCGGCGGCTGCACTTTTAATGATGTCCAGCGCCTTAATCAAGTCGGAATGATAGGCAACCTGTATATTGAACGCCTGCTGCAATTCGCGGCTGGTATAAGATTCGTTGACCACCATCGAGGTAACGAACGTCTCGTTCGGAATCAGCGCCTCCGTACCGTTGGCATTGCGCAGCACGACAAACCGTGAGGTAATTTTGGTGACATAGCCGGTAAAGTTGTTGACCGTCAGACGGTCGTTCATGCGGATGGAGCGGTCGCCCAAAATGATGAAACCCGAAATGTAGTTGCTCGCCACTTTGCAGGCCGAAACCGATACCGACACCCAACGCACCGCCGAACACCGACAATACCGTCAAATCAATCCCCACCAGCGGCAGCGCAATCAAGACCGCCAAAACCATCATCACCGTTTTGATGATTTTGGACAAAATCATGGACAGATTATTGTCCAGGCTGCTTTTCTCCAAACGCTCGCCGATAAAGCGCGCCAACCACGACGCGCCTATCATCAGAAGCCCGACCCACAAAATCCCGTTCAAAATCATCAACAGGCTCAGTTTGCCCGAACCGACCGAGAAGCTGATACCGTCGAGCATCGCCAAAATCTTATCATCCAAGCCCGACAGCCAAAGCACGAAGCCTACCCACAAAACCATGGAGACCGATTTTTCCAGCCAGTCGGTCAGCCTGTTCTGCGGCAAAGCAGCATGAACGACCGCCACGCTCACCCGAATCAGAATCATCCAGCGTGCCGCTAAAATCAGCAGATGCAGCCATACTGCCCGAAATTCCGTCAGGTTGCAGACAAACAAAGCCGCCGCACCGAAAATCATCATCAGCACCGGCCACAAAATCCGCCTGCCGATATGCCGCAATAGCGCGAAGTTACCTTGTTCCGCAAAGAAATAACGGCTTTTGAGTCGGTTTGACAACCAAAACGCTACCGCCATCAGTATCAATACGCCGACCAGCTCAATCCAGCCCGAAACCTGTCCGAAATTGCGCTCTACCAAGCTAGACGTAAACGCCTGACGCGCAAACAATTCATGCAAAATATTGTCCATCAGCCCTGTTTTTTCATTAAAAATCAAAGCAGCAATTATATAGCAGCCATAAAATTCCGCCACACTCGTTTGTCGAACAAAGGTCGTCTGAAAATATGGCGGATTCAAGTGAAGAACAAAACATCCCTTCTGCCCTATCCAAGCTTACGTCAAACAAATTTAAAGCCGCTTCAAACAGATAGCCGAAACCGTCAGGCTTCACCCTTGCCAAAGCCGGACAAGAAAACTATAATCCGAAACTTATCAAGTCGGAGTGTGGCGCAGTCTGGTAGCGCACTTGCATGGGGTGCAAGGGGTCGAAGGTTCGAATCCTTTCACTCCGACCAAAAATTCAACAGCCCGGTCATTTTTGACCGGGCTGTTTTTTGTCTTTGCCTATTTCAAACTTTATATTCCAAGCGTTTTTCACAATCAAAAGGTCGTCTGAAAACCTTGAATCAAGGTTTTCAGACGACCTTTTGTCGTTTTTCAATTAATCACTCCTCCGCCTTCGGCTCGGGAACGTCAAACACCTGACGCAGGTAGGCGAGGAAGGTGTTGTTGGTGGTCATCGTTTTGCCAGGGGAGTCGGAGAGTTTGGCGACGGACTGACCGTTGCACTCGACAAGTTTCAAAACGATGTTCAGCGGGGTATGCCCCATATCGTTGGTGAGGTTGGTGCCGATACCGAAGCTGGTTTTAAAACGGTCTTTGAAATATTGGTGCAACGCCCACGAGCGTTCGATGTCCAGCCCGTCGGAGAAAGTCAGCATTTGGTGCGGCTGTCAATTTTGAGTTTTTTATAGTGCGCATGTGCTTTGTCGCCCCATACATAGGGATCACCGCTGTCGTGGCGCAGACCGTCGAAGAGCTTGGCGAAATAGAGGTCGAAGTCGCGCAGGAAGGCGTCCATGCCGACCACGTCGGTTAATGCGATACCGAGGTCACCGCGGTATTCGTGTACCCAGCTTTCGAGGGCGGCTTTTTGGAAATTGCGCAGGCGCACGTCAAGGGCTTGGAAGGCTTGGAGAAACTCGTGCGCCATCGTGCCGATGGGGGTGATGCCGATTTTTTTAGCGAGATAAACGTTGCTGGTACCGCGCACGATGTCGGGTGCGGCTTCAAGCAGGGTGCGGATGACGTGTTCCTGCCAGTCAAGGGTGTAGCGGCGGCGGGTGCCGAAGTCGGAGATGAGGAATGGCGGATCGTCGGGATTTTGCGCGGCGGAGATTTCTTTGAGGCGTTGCGCTTTGGCTTGGAGGCGGCGTTCGCCTTCTTCAATGACGGCGGGGGTTTCGAGACGGCGGAAGTAGAGTTCGTTGACGATGGCGAGGATGAAGATTTCAAAGAACATCGCCTGAATCATGGGGCCTTCGATGCGGATGTTCAGACGACCTTCATCGTCGGGGCTGACTTTGACAAAGCGGCGTTGGAGTTGGAAGAGTTCGAGATAGTCGACAAAGTCGCTTTTGATGAAGCGCAGGCTGCGCAGGTAGTCGAGTTCGTCGTGGGTAAAGCGCAGTTGGCAGAGCGCGTCGAGTTCTCTTTCTAAGTCGCTTTGGATGTCGGCAAGCGGGTAAACCATGTCTTTGTTGCGACAGCGGAACTCATAAAGGCTGTGGGTTTGGGGGAATTGGTGCAGTATCACCTGAAGCATGGTGAACTTGTACAGGTCGGTGTCGAGCAGGGAGCGGATAACGGGCGTTTGAGGTGCGGTCATGGCTTTTCTCTCGTTCAGCGTAAATGTAAAGCATTATTAGAACACGGTTAGACGGGCGGGTGTTACTTTTTTTGCCGGGTGAATGTTGAAAAGGTCGTCTGAAAGCTTTCAGACGACCTTTGTTTTGTGATTTAAGCCTTATGCTTTTTTCTTGAGCGCGACGTTTAGGACGCATCCTAAAACAAAGCCGACGGTTGCGGGCAGCAGCCAGCCCAATCCGACGTCGTAGAGCGGCAGTGCGCCGTTGATGTCGGCGGCGACTTCTTCGCTAAAACCGAACGCGGCTTTATAGGCATCGAGCAAGCCGACTGCCAGCGTTGCCATCATGGTGCAGAAATAGACGATGCGGCTGCCGCCGAACAGTTTGTGCAGGAAGACCAGCAGGATGATGACGATGGTCAGCGGGTACAGCAGCATCAGCATCGGGATGGAGAAGGTCAGGATGGAGGACAGTCCTTTGTTCGCCAACGCCATAGACACGAGGGTATTGATGACGACGAACATTTTGTAAGGAATGCCGGGACACAGACGGTTGAAATATTCGGAACACGATGTAATCAGTCCGACGGCGGTACTCAAGCAGGCGAGCAGGACGATGACGCCTAAAAGGATGTTGCCGGGTACGCCGAAGTAGAAATTCGCGGTTTTCGACAACACTTCCGCGCCGTTTTCCTGAAGTCCCAAGCCTGCCACGCTGGTCGCGCCCATATAGCCGATGAAGAGGTACACCAATGCCAGACAAGATGCGGCAACGATGCCTGAAACGGCGGTCGTCCGCAGCAGCTCGGAGCGGTTGTCCACACCCATCGCGCGCACGGCGTCAATGACGATAATGGAGAACACCAGCGAAGCGAGTGCGTCCATTGTGCCGTAACCTTCCAAAATGCCTTTTATGAACGGACGAAGGGCAAAATCGCCTTGTGCCGCCGCAGGAACGCCCATCGGATTCAGCACGGCGTAGCCGACTAAAACGGCAATTGTCAAAAGCAATACGGGCGTCAGAATTTTACCGATACGGTCGACCAGTTTGCCCGGCGACATTGACAGCCAATACGCTACGCCGAAAAACGCCACGCTGAACGCCGCCAGCCCGACTGTTTTTTGGCTTTCAGTCAAAAACGGCGCAACGGCAATCTCAAACGACACCGTCGCCGTACGCGGCATGGCAAACAAAGGCCCGATGGACAAATACAGCGCGACGGCAAACGCCACACCGTACCAGGGTGCAACTCTTGATGCCAGCGCCTGCACATCGCGCGAACCGGAATAGCCGATGGCAATCACGCCCAACAGCGGCAGGCCCGCGCCGGTCAACAGGAAACCCGTCATCGCAGAGAACCAGCTTTCCCCAGCCTGTTGTCCGAGATAAGCAGGGAAAATCAGATTGCCCGCACCGAAAAACAAAGCGAACAACATCAAACCGACCGCCCACAGCGAGGCTTTACGGTTGAGCGGGGAAACACTGTTCATAAATTCGTACCTGTTTGTTTATAGTGGATTAACTTTAAACCAGTACGGCGTTACTTCGCCTTGTCCTGATTTAAATTTAATCCACTATATAAAGGGCAGTTGATGGAAATGGGTATGGGTTTGCCAAGCGTGAAATCATCATGCCGTTTCGCCTTCAACGTCGGCGGCGGGGTCGTCTGAAATGCCCTCTTCCACTTCCGGGCGTTCTAAATTTTCCTGTTTCAGGCTGATTTCGATTTCGCCGTAGCTGTCCGGCTGGACGATGCGGACCAAACCTTCTTTGGCAAGCTCCAAGAGCGCGATGAAATTGACGACCACATACGCCGCGCCCTGCTCCGGTTTGAACAAATCGCTGAATTTGCATATCCCGCTCTCGTTCAGACGACGTAAAACCGCCGTCATTTGCGCGCGCACGGAAATGGTTTCCTGAATCACTTCATGGCTGCGCGTATGTTTCGCCCGCGACAAAATGCCCAGCCACGCCTGCGTCAAATCGGCGACATACACCTCCGGCAGCTTCGCCTCGACCGCGATTTCCAACGGCAGATACGCCCAAGCAAAATCCCTTCCCGCGCGCGGCAACGCATCCAAACCCTGCGCCGCCAGCTTCATCTGTTCGTAAGCCAAAAGGCGGCGCACCAGCTCGGCACGCGGATCCGCCTCTTCATCCTCGACCTCTTCGGGACTCGGCAGCAGCAGGCGCGATTTGATTTCAATCAGCATCGCCGCCATCAAGAGATATTCCGCCGCCAAATCAAACTGATACGCTTCCATTTGGGCGATATAGTGCAGATATTGCTCGGTAATCTTCACCATCGGAATATCGAGAACGTCGATATTCTGTTTGCGGATCAGGTAAAGCAGCAAATCCAACGGCCCTTGGAAGCTGCTTAAGACAACCTTCAAAGCATCGGGCGGAATAAACAAATCCTGCGGCAAATCGGTTACGGGTTGACCGAATACCCACGCGACCGTGTGTTCAGACGACGTTGCCGCAGCGGAAGGAATAAGGTGTTCTGAAGGCATGTTTAGAGGGTCTTTTTATTTTTAGGTTTGATGGATGGTTGGTAAATAACGGGGTCGTCTGAAAACGCAGCGGGTTTCGCCAAAACAAGTGCGGCAAAACAAAAATCAGCCTTTTTTGCGTTGGCTTTTCAAAGAAGCGATGGCAATGGCAAGCGTTTGCGCCAACGCCATGCCCAGCAGCGGCAAAACGGCGAAAAACGAACCGGTCAGCACCGTAACGGCATCGCGGGAAAACACAAAACCATCGCGCGCCAGCATCGCAATTATCCAAGCCAACAATAGCAGCCACTCGCAGCCGACCAAAAACCAAATCATCCCGACCGAGCAGCGTTTGCGCCACTTCATGATGGCAGCGTGCAAAAGGCTGAATATCGGAACGGACAGGAAAGAATAAAGGAAATTGGTAAACGGCCGCGGATAGCCGTCCTGAAAACACAAACAATCGCCCGACTGCATGTCGCATCCCATTGCGCCAAACATCGGATCGACGGCATACATCAACACGCCGAACCACACCGCATAAATCAGGCTACCGATAAAATAGGCTTTAAAATAAAATAGGCTTTAAAATAAAATAGGCTTTAAAATAAAATAGGCTTTAAAAAATCGGGTCATCTCATTTCCGTCCCGCAATATGTTCCACCGCCGCCTGCGCACAATACAGCCCAAACGAAGCCGTCACCAGCATACTCGCCCCATAACCCGCGCAGGACAGCCCTTGCGGCGCGGCATCGGTCGAACACGCTTCGCCCGATTGCGGCGGCGTAATGTTTTCAGTCGAGAACACACACGGCACGCGCATTTTTTCTTTGGTGTCGCGGCTGAAGCCGTAGCGTTTGCGCAAGGTGTAGCGCAGGTTGGCAAGCAGCGGGTCGTGGGTTACGCGGCTCAAATCGGCGGTTTGAATCAACGCCGGATTTTTCTGTCCGCCCGCGCCGCCGCTCAGGATAAACGGCTGTTTGTGTTGCACAAAATAAGCCGCCATCGCCGCCTTGACGCGTACTTGGTCTATCGCGTCGATCACAAAGTCGAAAGGTCGTCTGAAAAGCGTTTCCAGATTGTCTTCCGTCACAAAATCCTCGATTTCCTCCACTTCGCATTGCGGATTGATTTGGGCAATGCGTTCGCGCAACGCCGTTACCTTCGCCTTGCCGAAATCGTCGGTCAGCGCATGAAGCTGGCGGTTGACATTGGACTCGGCGACGTTGTCCAAATCAATCAAGGTCAAACGACCGATGCCCGTCCGCGCCAAAGCCTCCACCGCCCAAGAGCCTACCCCGCCCACGCCGACCACGCAGACGTGCGCGTGCGAAAACCGCACCAGTGCTTCATCTCCGTAGAGTCTGGCAATACCGCCGAAACGGCGCGAAGGAAGAAAAACGGTGTCGTTCATACCCAACCTTGTGATATATCAATAAATGAATGAAAATCAACGCAAAACGCTGCGGACGAATGCGACACATATTATACTGGAAAGCAGACGGGCTGTTGCAGCAGCCCGAAAGAGTCTATAATCGTTTCATATCGGACCCTTCCCAACCGCATGAAACAAAGTGCCGCCTGCGGCGCAAAAGGAGAATGAACTATGTACAAACATCTGGTTGTAGCCGTTGACGGCAGCGAAACTTCCCTCAACGCCCTGAAACACGCCGCCGAGTTGGCAAGCGTCAACAACGCCCGCCTGACTTTGGTACACGTCGCCAACCCCGCCGAATACATGGCGCTCGCCCCCGAATTCCTGCAACACGAAAGCTATGAAGCCGCCGCCGTCGCCCAAGGCAACGAAGTCTTGGACTTCGCTGAAAAACCGCCCGCGAAAACGGCGTGGAAAACATTGTCAAACACCTGCTGGTCGCCAACAAAGGCGCACGCGAAATGGCGCAGGATTTGGTCGATTATGCCGATGAAAACGGCGCAGACCTGCTGGTACTCGGCACACACGGCCGTACCGGTCTGATGCACCTCTTAATGGGCAGCTTCGCCGAAACCGTGATGCGCCAAAGCCACCTGCCGCTTCTGATTATCCGCAGCAAAGCGGAAGAAGCGTAAGGGTTTGCCCTATTGAAGAAGGTCGTCTGAAATCTCAAACTAAGATTTTCAGACGACCTTCTTTCATCTTATTTCAAATAGGTTTTACGAATTATTGATTATAATCATGAACTTCGTAATATCATTCACCTATACCAATAAATAACTTCTTCCCCAAACCAAACCCATAACAAAAAGGTCGTCTGAAAACCAAAATCCGGTTTTCAGACGACCTTTGTTTTGATTCGGCTTACTTAGGTGCAGCCAAGATGCCGGTCAGGTTCAATAGGAACAATACCGTAAATCCGGTCAGGTAAATCAAGCCGAGGATGGCGAGGAAGTTCATGCCTGCCGTCAGCTTGTGGCGTTCGTCGCCTTTAACGAGGCGGTAGTTCAGCCAAGCGAACACGGGAGCGGCAATGAAGGCGGTAATCATGGCGAATTTGAGCAGCTCTGCCATCGCGCTGTTGAACCAGAAAATCACTGCCAAGCCCGTACCTGCGACCCAAACGTTCCAGGCAAAGAGTTCGACGTTGCCCGTTTTGTCTTTGCCGCGCAGCAGGCGCACCGGCTCGGCAATCGCGCGCGCGTAGCCGTCCACTACGGTAATCGTTGTGCCGTACATGCAGGCGAAGGCGATAAACGCCACCATAGGACGCGACCAGTCGCCGATGGTGACGGCGTACATATTGATCAGTTGACCGACGTATTTGCCGCCCGCCATCTGCACTGCTTCGCCGTTGCCGTACTGCACATACGCGCCCAAGGCGAGGAAGACGACCGCCAACACTGCGCTAGTGATGTAGCCGACGTTGAAATCGAAAATACCGTCGCGGTAGCTGGAAGGATTGATGCGTTGTTTTTCAGTAACCCACAGCGAGTTGATGGCAGAAATTTCAATTGGCGCCGGCATCCAGCCCATCAGCGCGATTAAGAAGCCCAAGCCTGCCAGTGTCCATGGGGTAGGCTCGATAAAGTCGGGTTTCATCTGCATGCCGCGCGACATGGCGATGGCGGCTGCGGCGACTGTGGCAATCGTCAGGCTGACGATGATGATTTTGGAAACATTGTCCAAAGCCTTGTAGCGTCCGCTCGCCAAGATAATCAGACAGGAAGCCATAATCAGCGCGGAGATTGCGCCGACATTCAGCGTCAGCGAAGGAATTGCCATTTTGACGATGGCGGCGGTCACGATGGCGACCGCACCCGCGTTAATCGTTGCCGAGATAACGCACAAAATCAGGAATACCCACAAGTAAACGCGGCTTTTCTCCGCATAACCTTCAATCAGGCTTTTGCCCGTATCCAGCGTGTAATGCGCGCTGAAACGGAAAAACGGGTATTTGAAGAGGTTGGTCAAAATAATAATCAATGCAAGCTGCCAGCCGTAAAGCGCGCCCGCCTGCGTCGAGGCAATCAGGTGCGAACCGCCGACCGCCGCCGAAGCCATCATGATTCCGGGGCACAGCGCATTGATTTTGCTTTTCCAAGTCGAAGCGTGTGTGTGTTGTTCAGACATCATTCTCTCCGTCTTTTTTCAGACGACCTTCACAAAAAAAGGCGTATTTTAACGTAAATCAAGAGATTATCTAACAGCATTTCGGATATTTCATGCCGGAACATGTTAAAAATAAGCTGTACCGAATCGAAAATCTCCAATCATCAGCATTTTGTGGCTGGAAACCTTTTTCAGACAACCTTGTATCGCTTTTTATACCCAATCAGGACAGAACCCGAAAAACAACATACTTAATATCTAATTTGGGGTTAGTGTTGCACAAAGGCTTTCAGGTACTTGCTTTGATGATGAACTTTTTCAAAAAAATCAATACCTAAAAATAAAAGGAAAAACAATAAAATAAGTGATTTTATTATGATAAATTTTCAACTTATTTAATTTCATACAACTAGAATAACCCTTCCCGAAAATTTCTTTGTATAGCTTTGCATATCGGCATATTGTATATTTTTTCGGAACGGATAAAATATGTTCTGCTTTCAAAACAAAGCAAGGATGGCGCCGGATAGTCCACGCCACACATCACTCTTTTCTCACTTTATGGAGTAATACCAGATGAAATTCTTATCTGCCGCTATTGTAGCCGTTCTGACTGCCGGTGTTTCCATGACTGCCGCTGCCGCTCCTGCTGGCTACGTTCCTTACAAATGCGACAACGGTAAAAAACTGAATGTCGTTTACGAATTTGACCGCAGTGGTAATGCAGTAGGCGCATCTGCAAATGCAGCAGGCAAACAAATCAGCCTGCGCGTTGACAAACGCCAATCAGACAGCACCGGTACAACCTTCACCAACAAACGCGGCTTCTCTATGTCTGCCGGTTACATCGACAAAAACACCCACACCACTTCCGAAGTTGTGGGCGTAACCGACTCACGCAACCGCTTCATCGTGAAAAACTGCGAACCTGTTAACATCGACCGCTAATAACGGAACGATTTGAGATTTAAAACAGGTCGTCTGAAATCTAAACAAGGTTTCAGACGACCTGTTTTATCTGTCCTTTTAAAATCTTTCAATCCGATTTCAGCTACTTATCCGGTCGTGTAAAATAGATATACCGCTGATGAATTCAGCACAGTCAGCGTATCGTCAAGCTAAGCCTTTTTGAGTTTTAAATTTTAATGAGGAAGCGCATTATTATCCTGCGACGGTAAAACTAAGATCAGCATGGCGCTCTTCATCGCTCAGCAGAGTATCAAAATAAAAAATTTCCTGAACGACAACCATACATAGCCGAAACCTTACACCTTGGCTATACTCTTTCCGACGACCTCTCAATACCCGCATCATGGAACAACCCGATTTCTTTCCCATCCCCAGCCCCTGCATCGGCGTATGCGAAGCCAACGAAAAAGGCTATTGCAAAGGCTGCCTGCGTAGCCGCGAAGAAAGGCATTTTTGGCAGCAAATGACGGACGACCAAAAGCACCAAGTCATGCGCCTGCTGCATATGCGCAAAACCAAAATCCGCAACAAAAAACTTGATTTGCTGAGACAACAGGACGAATGGGAAGAAATACAGCAGGACAATTTGTTTGACGACAACTTTGTTCCGGAAACTTAAAACGATAAAGAGGTTCTCCCTGTCCTTCGCAATAAAAGGTCGTCTGAAAACAGGCAGCAGATTTTGGTTTGCTTTTAGGTTTTCAGACGACCTTTCCCGCTTTAAAATACACGGCTCGAACATACCCATTACATTTCCCAATATCCACACACCATGCCCGTCAAAATCCAAACCCGCCCCGTCAACCAAAACGTCCTCGATGATTTGCTCACCGCCGGCGCCGATCCCTTAATCGCCCGGCTGTGCGCCTCGCGCGACGTGCAGAGTCCCGCCGAATTGGACGACAAACTCGCCGGCCTTCTGCCTTATCAATCGCTGACGCATTGCGAAGCCGCTGCCCGCCGTCTGGCGGATGCCATCGAGCGCAAGGAAAAAATCCTGATTGTCGCCGACTACGATGCCGACGGCGCAACTGCTTGCTCCGTCGGCATGAGCGGCTTGGCGGCGATGGGCGCGGCGGTGGATTTCCTCGTACCCAACCGCTTCGAACACGGCTATGGCTTAACGCCCGAACTTGCCGAAATCGCCGCGGCGCAAGGCGTGGATTTGCTGATTACGGTCGACAACGGCATCGCCAGCATCTCAGGCGTGGCGCGGGCGCAGGAATTGGGTTTGGACGTGATCGTAACCGACCACCACCTGCCCGCCGAAACCGTACCCGACTGCATCATCGTCAATCCGAACCAAAAAGGCTGCGGCTTTCCAAGTAAAAGTCTGGCGGGCGTGGGCGTGATTTTTTATGTGTTGATGGCGTTGCGTGCTAAATTGCGCCGCCGCGATTATTTTTCAGACGACCTTAAAGAGCCGAATCTGGGCGAACTTCTGGATTTGGTCGCACTCGGCACCGTCGCCGATGTCGTCCCCCTCGACCACAACAACCGTATCCTCGTGTCACAAGGTTTGAAACGGATGCGCTCCGGCAAAATGCGGCCCGGCATCCGCGCCTTGTTTGAAGTAGCGCGGCGCGACTGGCGCAAAGCGCAGCCTTTTGACATGGGTTTTGCACTGGGTCCGCGCATCAATGCCGCCGGACGGCTGGACGATATGTCGGTCGGCATCGCCTGCCTGTTGGCGCGCGACGACGCAGAAGCGCAGACATTGGCGGCGCAGTTGAACGACCTCAACATCGAACGCCGCGAAATCGAGCAATCCATGCTGCAAGACGCGCTGAACGCCTTTCCCGAAACCCTGCCTTCAGGTCAGACGACCCTGGTCGCCTACCGCGACGACTTTCATCAAGGCGTGGTCGGCATCGTCGCCAGCCGCCTCAAAGACCGCTTCTACCGCCCGACCATCGTGTTCGCCCCGGCGGACAACGGCGAAGTGCGCGGTTCGGGGCGTTCCATTCCCAACCTACACCTGCGCGACGCGTTGGATTTGGTGTCCAAACGCCATCCCGATTTGATTTTGAAATTCGGTGGACACGCGATGGCGGCGGGCTTGAGCATACTCGAACACAACATTCCCGCGTTTCAGAGCGCCTTTGAAGAAGCCGTTCGCGAAATGGTGTGCGAAGACGATTTGTCGCAAACCTTCATCACCGACGGCAGCCTGAAAGCCTGCGACATCACGTTGGAACAGGCACAAACCTCGCCCGCTATGTTTGGGGACAAGGCTTCGCACCGCCGAGCTTTACCGACGAATTTCACGTCGTCCGCCAACAGCCCTTGGGCGCGGAGGGCAAACACAAAAAAGTCTGGCTGCAAAAAGACGGCTACGAATTTGAAGCCATGTTCTGGCGTTGTACCGATGACATTCCCGAATACATCCGCACGGTTTACCGCCCCGTGGCAAACGAGTGGCGCAATCAGATGGAATTGCAGCTTTACATCGATTACTGGGAAGCGGCTTAAGGCTTGCGAAAGATAAAAGGTCGTCTGAAAACCGGTTTTCTAGTTTTCAGACGACCTTTATGCTTTTGAAGCTCAGTTCAACCTATTTCTTCAAAATATATTTGCGTACGGCAGCGTTGTGTTCTTCCAGATTATGGCTGAACTGGCTCAAGCCGGTGCCGTCCATTTTGGAGACGAAATAGAGGTATTTTTCATTCGACGGATGAGCGGCGGCATCAAGGGCGGCTTTGCTCGGCAGGGCGATGGGGGTCGGGGTTAAGCCGCTGCGGGTGTAGGTGTTATATGGCGTATCGCGCTGGAGGTCGGCTTTGCGGATTTTGCCTTTATACGCGCTGCCCATGCCGTAAATCACGGTCGGATCGGTTTGCAGGCGCATGCCGATGTTGAGGCGGTTGACGAATACGGAAGCAACATGGGCGCGGTCGTCTTCGTGGGCTGTTTCTTTTTCAATCAGGCTCGCCATAATCAGCATTTCATACGGATTTTTGTAGGGCAATCCGCTTTGGCGATCTTCCCAGGCGTCGTTCAGACGACGTTGCATGGTTTGATAAGCGGTTTGGTAGATTTGCAAATCGCTGCTGCCTGCGTCGATTTCGTAGCTATCGGGGAAGAACTGGCCTTCCGGGTTGCTGCTGAGCGCGTCGGGGGCAATCGCCTGCATGAGTTCCGCATCGCTCCAGCCGCGTGTTTTGTGTTCGATGTCGGGCGTGTTATCGATGATTTTACGCATGGTGGCAAAACGCGAACCTTCGACGATTTGAACGGTAACAGCATCGGGTCTGCCGTTGCGGATTTTCTGCAAAATGCCCCATGCGGAAATGTTGGAAGGGAGGCGGTACGAGCCGGCGTTGAGTTTGTTGTGTGCGCCTATCAGGTAGGCGGCTGCGACCAGCACATGGCGGTTGTAAACGACTCCGTCTTCGGCAAGTGTACGGCTGACGGAAGAGATACCTTGGTTTTTGGCAATTTTGATGCGGTATGCTTTGCCGTTGTCTTTGGGAACAAACAGCAAGGCGGCGAACACGGCGGCAACGGCAACAAAAAATACCGCAAACCATTTCAACATTTTTTTCAGCATGGTAGGATTTTTGATTTGTGAACGTCGTGCGACAGTATAACCGAAATGCGCGCCTTCTTCCCTGCGCGCCCGCCCGACGTACGTTTTTTCCGCCTCAGTGGTCGTCTGAAATAAAGGGTCGTCTGAATATGAATCTTCCGTCCGAATGCCAAGACATTGGCTGGCAACAAGGCTGGTGGCAGCCTGCGCGCCGCGCGTTTTCGCCGAACTTCGAGCCGCGTGCAGAATCAGAAACCGTGTCGCTGGTGGTTTTACACAATATTTCGCTGCCGCCTTTCGAATATGGGACGGGCGCGGTGGAAAAGCTGTTTACCAACCGCATCGACCCCGATGAACATCCGTTTCAGCGTCATCCACACCTTGCGCGTTTCCAGCCATTTTCTGATCACCCGCGAGGGCGGGGCGGTGCAGTTCGTTTCTTGCGACGATATGGCGTACCACGCGGGCGTGTCGTCGTTTCGCGGACGCGAAAAGTGCAATGCGTTTTCGGTCGGTATCGAATTGGAAGGCTGCGATTTCGAGCCGTTTGCCGAGGCGCAATATCAAACGCTGGAAACTCTGCTGCAAGCGCTGGTCGGGCATTACCCCATCACCGCTGTTACCGGTCATCAGGACATCGCTCCCGACCGCAAAACCGACCCCGGCCACTTTTTCGACTGGCAAAGATTGCAGGCAGCAGGGTTCCCGGTTGTCCGTTAATCGCTCAAAAATGCCATATAGCATTTTTCAGACGACCCTGCCCCATTTTGGGCTATCATTCGCGGCATTTGCTGTCAGAAAAGTTTATTTTCGTTATAATCGAGCATCCATACGGGACAATCCGTGTCCGACTCCGACGAACTTACTTGCGGCAATACGATTCCGCATACCGCCCAAAGGCAAATCCGCCCGGGCAACGAAGACGGAATGCCGCTCTTACAAAAAAGTGATTACCCATGATTTTCATCGTCTTAGGCTTGGCAGTCATCCTTGCCGTCATCGCCTACAATATGTATCAAGAAAACCAATATCGCAAACAGGTACGCGAACAGTTCGGTCACTCCGACAAAGACGCGCTCCTGAACAGTAAAACCAGCCATGTGCGCGACGGCAAAGAATCCGGCGGCAAAGGCCTGTTCGTCAAAAAAGCGAACAAAGCCCAAGAAGCCGCGCTGCGCAACCTGCAAGAACAAGACGAAATCTTCGCCGCTAAAGCCAAACTTGCCAAGCCTTCCGCCATCAAAACCGATGTCGAGTTGGCGATGGAAGACGACTTCACCGACGAGCCGGTACAACATACCGTCATCGGTCTGAACAACGAAATCACCACCCAAGCCGCCAGCGACGAGCCGGTCAACCTGCCTTCCGCCGCCAACCAGCCTTTGGTCAGCTTGGACGAATTGTCTCAAGTCGAATTGCCGTGGTTTGACCCGCGCTTCGACTACCTCGCCTACATCGCCCTCTCCGAAGCGCAAGAGCTGCACGCCCTGCCCCGCTTGTCCAACCGCCACCGCTTCCAAATCATCGGCTGCACCATGGACGACCGCTTCCAAGTTGCCGAACCGATTCCGAGCGTGTATTACCAAGGTTTCGTCGTCGGTCTGCAAGCAGTCAGCCGCAACGGTTTGGCAACCCAAGAAGAATTGCAACAGTTCAACCAACAAGTTGACACCTTCGCCCAACTGATGGGCGGCAAAGTCCTCCATACCGATTTGGCAGCGTTTACCGAAGTCGCGCAGGCATTAGACACCTTCTGCGCCCGCGTCGATCAAACCATCGCCATCCACTTGGTTTCACACAGCAACATCAGCGGCGTAGAACTGCGCGCTTCTGTTGAAAACCTCGGTTTCGTGTTGGGCGAAGACGGCGCATTCCACTACACCGGACAAACCGGCAGCCCGATGTTTGCCATCCACAGCCTTACCGGCGACGCATTTACCAATGCCCTTTTGGACAACCAGTCCTACAAAGGCTTCAGCATGTTGCTCGATATCCCGCACGCACCTGCCGGCGAAAAAACCTTCGACCTCTTCATGGACTTGGCGGTACGTCTCTCCGGTCAGTTGGGCTTAGATTTGGTCAACGACAAAATGGAAGAAGTTTCTACCCAATGGCTCAAAGACATTCGCAATTACGTCTTGGCGCGTCAGGAAGAAATGGTCAAAGTCGGCATCAAACCAGGCAGCAAACAAGCCCTGCGCCTGTTCTCCTAAAATCGAATGTAATCAAAGCGGATATGTCGTTACGGCATATCCGCTTTTTTTCGGGTAAAATTCATTTGTTTTCAACCTATCATTTTTCAGACGACCTTTGCCCGTATCATCCTGTATCAGACGAAGGTCGTCTGAAAACCCTCCTCCATGAATCAAACCGCACAACACATCCGCCATCTCACCGACCTCCTAAACCGCTACGCCTACGAATACTACACCCTCGACGCGCCCAGCGTACCCGATGCCGAATACGACAAATTATTCCGCGAACTCGAAGCGTTGGAACGAAACCATCCCGAACTCAAGCTGCCCGACAGTCCGACCCAGCGCGTCGGCGGCGAGCCTTTGGCGGGATTTGCCGAAGTGCGCCACGAAGTGCCGATGCTGTCGCTGACCAACGCCTTTTCCCCGCAAGATGAAAACGGCGTGTTCGACCATGCCGAAATGTACGCTTTCGACCAACGCGTGCGCGACGGTTTGGACGGCAGCAATCCCGAATACGTTATCGAACCCAAATTCGATGGCCTCGCCATCAGCCTGCTCTACCGCGACGGCGTATTGGTACAGGCTGCGACACGAGGCGACGGCACGACGGGCGAAGACGTTACCCAAAACGTCAAAACCGTATCTAATATCCCCCTGCGGCTGCACGGCGAAAATCCGCCCGAACTCATCGAAGTGCGCGGCGAAGTGCTGATGCTAAAAGCCGATTTCGCCGCCCTCAATAAAAGGCAAACCGAAAACGGGCAAAAACCCTTTGCCAATCCGCGCAACGCCGCCGCCGGCAGCCTGCGCCAACTCGATTCGCGCATCACTGCGCAGCGCAAACTGCACTTTTTCCCCTACTCCGTTGCCCGTCAGCAAGGCGGTTTCGAAGCTGATGAACACATCCAAGAACTCGCCTATTTCCAAGAACTCGGTTTCAGCCTGCCTAACGGCAATTTCGGCTGTTTCAAAAATATCGACGAAGTATTGGCGTTTTACGAACAAATGCAGCAAAAACGCCCTGAGCTGCCCTACGAAATCGACGGCATGGTGGTCAAAGTCAACAGCTTGGCGCAACAACGCGAACTCGGCTTCATCTCCCGCGCGCCGCGCTGGGCGATTGCCCACAAATTCCCCGCCGAAGAAGCCCTAACCATCGTCGAAGCCATAGACGTACAAATAGGGCGCACCGGCGCCGTTACCCCCGTCGCCCGCCTGCACCCCGTATTCGTCGGCGGCGTCACCGTAACCAACGCCACCCTGCACAATCAGGACGAAGTATCGCGTAAAGACGTGCGCGTCGGCGATACCGTCGTCGTGCGCCGCGCCGGAGACGTGATTCCCGAAGTCGTGCGCGTGATTTTCGAACGCCGCCCGATGCAGGAAACCGCCGTTGCCGTTTCAGACGACCTCAAACAGCAACAAGACGACCTGTTTGCCGAAACACCGTCCGCAAACCCAACCCAATCCGTTCCGCTCCACAAGCCCTACCGCCTGCCGACCCATTGCCCCATCTGCCGCAGCGAAATCGAACGCGAAGAAGGCGAAGCCGTCGCCCGATGCAGCGGCGGTATGCTTTGTCAGGCGCAACGCGCGCAAGGCTTAATCCACTTCGCCTCGCGCAAAGCGATGGACATCGACGGACTCGGTCAAACAAATCGAGCAACTTGTCGCCCAAGACCTCGTCCTCCACTTCGCCGACCTCTACCGCCTCGACATCCCAACCTTGCAAAAAATGAAGGAAACGGCGGATAAAGCGTCGTCTGAAAACGAAAACGGCGACGCAGCGACGGTTTCAGACGACCTATCTGAATCCAATACCTCAAATGGCAAAAAACAGCCGACCAAGTGGGCGGAAAACATCCTTGCAGGCATAGAAGCCAGCAAAACGCCCGAACTCGCCCGCTTCCTGTTCGCACTCGGCATCCGCCACGTCGGCGAACGCACCGCCAAAACGCTGGCGCAGGCATTCGGCACATTGGAACACATCCGCCGCGCCCCCGAACCCATCCTCGCCTGCCTGCCTGACATCGGCACCGTCGTCGCCCACTCCATCGCCCATTTCTTCGCCCAAGACGCGCAGCAGGCGATGATAGACGAGTTGCTCGCCGCAGGCGTTGCCCCGCAAACCCAAGCCGTTACCATCCCGTCCGCCCGCCACGCCGAGCCGCAACGCTGGATTGCCCGCCTGCCCGGTTTCAAAATCAGCGAAAACAAAGCCCAAGCCTTATGGGAACTCGCCGGCAAAAGCATAGAAGGCCTGCAAACCGACAAAGCCCTCCCCTCCGACTGGCAAACATGGCGCAGCGAACCACAAAACGCCGCCCTGCTCGAAAACCTGAAAACCTTCTGCGCCCAAACGTCGTCTGAAAACCAAGAAGCGACGATTTCAGACGACCTAAACGAAGCCGTAGCAGGCAAAACCTTTGTGTTGACCGGCACGCTGCCCACCCTCAAACGCGACCAAGCCCAAGCCTTGATTGAAGCCGCAGGCGGCAAAGTTTCCGGCAGCGTGTCCAAAAAAACCGACTACGTCGTCGCCGGAGAAGCCGCCGGCAGCAAGCTGGAAAAAGCCAATGCCTTGGGTGTCGCAGTATTGAGCGAAGGGGAGCTTTTGGTGATGCTGGACTGAATACCCGCCAAACATACCGCAGATTAAACTAGGAAATCCTCGCATCGCAATTCCCCCATATGCGGAAACAACGGCATAGAATTGCTGATTCGAATTTATAAAATAAGGTCGTCTGAAAATTTTCAGACGACCTTTATTTATTCCATTATCCATACAAACCAACCCACGCCGTTCAATACCATTATGAACTGATACCAACCGCACCACTCTTATCAACATCCCCATCTTTACCCACAACGGTCGATATCATGCTGACTTATACCCGCAGTGTCTGGCTGGATGCGCCGCTCGAACCGATATTCCGCTACTGCACTTCCCGACACGGATTTGCCTGCCAATTTCCGTTTGACGTGCAATGGCTGTCTGAAAAGGAATACTGGGAGCGTGGAGATATTTGGATTTTAGATACAGAGTTTGCGGGATTTGGTTGCGGCATCGTGCCGAAATCATTTCGCTTGAACCGAACCAATCGTTTACTGACTTAATGTTAAAAGGGATTTACCGCGCCTTCCGCCATACGCATGAATTCAAATCTTCCGGAGGACGTACCTGTGTGACGGATACGGTGGAATTTACTTTCAGGCTGGGAAAAACGGTTGACCGGCTAATCGGATTACCAACCTTGCGTCGGACATTTGAAAAACGCCACCGTTTATTGAAAGAGTGGGCTGCCCAATGGGCTGATTATGCTGAAGATGCTACAAGTTAAAGGCATGGAAAAAGTCGTCTGAAATTTTTTCAGACGACCTTGAGTTCTGTTTAAAAATAGTCTCGGTATCAATCAGATGGCGTGTGAACAGCCGGATACCATTTTTTTGAGGTTTTGCGAGTCGAGGATTTTAATGTGTTTGTGTTCGACCGAAATCAAACCTTCATGATGGAACTTGGACAGCGTGCGGCTGACGGTTTCGAGCTTCAGCCCTAAATAGCTGCCGATTTCTTCGCGCGACATTCTCAGGATGAAATCGTTGGCGGCAAATCCGCGCGAATAAAGGCGTTGGGACAAGTTAAGCAAAAACGCCGCCAGGCGTTCTTCGGCGCGCATATTGCCCAAAAGCAGCATCACGCCTTGGTCGCGCACTATTTCGCGGCTCATCAACCGGAAAAAAATGGCTTCTCAGGCTGGGGATATTGTGTCCCAGCTCTTCGATGTGGGTGAAGGGCAGCTCACACACTTCGCTGTCTTCCAAAGCCACTGCGTCGCAGCTGTGGATATGGGAACAAATGCCGTCCATACCGATGAGTTCGCCGGACATAAAAAAACCGGTAACCTGATCGCGGCCGTCCTGGCTGGCAACCGTGGTTTTGAAAAAACCGGCACGGATGGCAAACAGCGACGCGAAAGGTTCACCGGTGCGGAACAGATATTCCCCCTTCTTCAAGCGGCGGCTCTGTCGGATGACCGCGTCCAATTGGGCAAACTCATTGGGCAAAAGCCCGACAGGCAGGCAGAGTTCACGCAGCGAACAGGAAGAACACAGGGTTTTCATCTGATGCATAGCATTGTGTGTGGTCATAAAACACCCTTAAAATTAAGGTTTTTATCCGATCCCGATTGAGTAAGTTATTGACACATATCAAGACAGGTTTATCATACTGTGGCATTCTACCAAACTATCTGAAGATTGACTAACATCATTACTCTAAAACTACGCACACGCCATGAAAGTAATACCAATACAAAATAATCACAATAGAAACAATGACAAGCCTGAGTTTGACCGCGAACTCATCTCCACTCTTCCTTCCAGTGGTCCGCGCTATACTTCCTACCCCACAGCCGACCGTTTTCATGACGGATTTCGCGAAGCAGAATATATCAATGCCTTGAATCAGCGCAGTATGGGGGCTTTGAACAAGCCCCTTTCGCTTTATATCCATATACCCTTCTGCAATACCATCTGCTACTACTGCGGCTGCAATAAAATCATCACCAAAGACAAAAGCCGTGCCGATGCCTATATCGAATATCTCGAAAAAGAAATGGAGCTGCTTGCCCCGCATCTGGGCGGACGGCATCAGCTCGCACAACTGCACTTCGGCGGCGGTACGCCGACCTTTTTGAGCGACGACCAAATCGAACGCGTGTTCCGCATGATCCGCAAACATTTCCAACTTATCCCCGGCGGCGAATACTCCATCGAAATCGACCCGCGCAAAGTCAGTCGCGAAACCGTCCTCATGCTCGGCAAGCTCGGTTTCAACCGCATGAGTGTCGGTATTCAGGACTTTGATCCCAAAGTGCAAGAAGCGGTCAACCGCATCCAAAGCTACGATGAAACCAAAGAAGTCATCGATGCTGCACGCGAAGCGGGATTCAAATCCGTCAGCGTCGATTTGATTTACGGACTGCCGCACCAACCGCCGAAAGCATCAAAACCACCATTGATACGGTATTGTCGCTCGATCCCGACCGCCTTGCCCTTTATCACTACGCCCACCTGCCGCATATCTTCAAGCCGCAGCGCCGTATCGATACCGAAGCCGTTCCCGGCAGCGAAGAAAAACTCGATATGCTGCAATACTGCGTCCAAACCCTGACCGAACGCGGCTATGTCTTCATCGGTATGGACCACTTCGCCAAACCCGATGACGAACTCTCCATCGCCCTTAAAGAAGGCTTCCTCCAGCGCAACTTCCAAGGTTACTCAACCTATGCGGACTGCGATTTGGTCGCCATCGGCGTGTCTTCCATCGGTAAAATCGGCAGCACTTATTCCCAAAACGAACGCGACATCGACGCCTACTACGCCGCACTCGATGCAGGACACCTGCCGATCATGCGCGGCTACCAACTCAATCAGGACGACCTCTTGCGCCGCAATATCATCCAAGATTTGATGTGCCGCTTCGCCTTGGATTACCAAATCTACGAAAGCGTGTTCGGTATCCCGTTCGACCACTATTTCAAAGACGAACTTGCCGACTTGGAACAACTCGCCTCCCTCGGACTCGTTCGCTTGAAACCGCACGGGCTGGCCGTTACCCCTAAAGGCCGCTTCCTGATACGAAACATCGCCATGGTCTTTGACTACCATCTGCGCCACAGGGAAACCAAAGCCCAATATTCGCAAACGGTGTAAATAGGAATAGTAAAGGTCGTCTGAAAATTTCAGACGACCTTTGCTCTTTGTTTTACTTTGTTAAGAAACGCTAATGAACGAACAAACCAAACAGGCCGCTCAAACTATAGGTCGTCTGAAACGTAAAGCAAGCGACGAAAAACGACTTCAAGGCTGGCGCGAAACCTGCGCCGAACAAGGGTTAAGCGGCGAATTTATCCTGACCGCCAAGCTCAACGGCGCGGCTTATACCGAGGAAGAAGCCCGCATGGTAGCGGAGCTTTTCGGCAAATAAACTGACAATTTATTATTTTAAAATTACAAATCATATCAAAAATTGACAAAGTTACCGATTTTGATTATAGTCGTATCTGAGTTAACATTGCCGATTTGACACAGCTTGCGGGCATTAACAGCTAAAGCGTATTTTCATTTTCTGCTGTTTTTATTCCTTTCTTTATATCCAAGCCCGTTGTGTACAGCATCGGGCTTCTTTTTTTCCGGAAGTATCAGGAAGTATTTATGATTATTTTGGACAACGTTTCCAAACATTACCAAACGCGCGACAAAACCCGTTTTGCCGCCGTCGAGCCGACCAGCCTCGAAATCCAAGACGGCGAAATCTTCGGCCTGATGGGCTATTCCGGCGCGGGCAAATCCACTCTGTTGCGCCTGATTAACCTGTTGGAACGTCCCGACAGCGGCAAGGTCAATGTGTGCGGACAAGAGCTGACCGCGCTTGATGCCGCCGCATTGCGTCAGGCCCGGCAGAATATCGGCATGGTGTTTCAGCAGTTTAATCTTTTGAGCAACCGCACCGTCGCCGACAATGTTGCCTTTCCTTTGGAAATCGCCGGATGGCCGTCTGAAAAAATCAAAGAACGCGTTAAAGAATGCCTTGAAATCGTCGGTCTGACCGAACGCGCCGACCACTACCCCGCCCAGCTTTCCGGCGGTCAGAAACAGCGCGTCGGCATCGCCCGCGCGCTCGCGCCCAAACCCCAAGTCATCCTCGCCGACGAACCCACTTCCGCCCTCGACCCCGCTACCACGCGCAGCGTCTTGGAATGTTTGGAAGACATCAATAAACGCTTCAACGTTACCATCGTCATCGTAACCCACGAAATGAGCGTCATCCGCCGCCTGTGCGACCGCGCCGCCCTCTTGGATAAAGGGAAAGTAGTAGAAATCGTTGAAGTACGCGGCAACCAAATCCACGCCCAATCCGAAATCGGGCGCGAACTGATTCGGGAGGACTGATATGGCAGACTTAACATTCGAACAAGCCGTTTCCACCATCGTCGGCATGAAAGACGAAATCGTCCGCGCTTTGGGCGAAACCTTTGTTATGGTCGGGCTGTCCACCACTTTTGCCGTCATCTTCGGCACCCTGCTGGGCGTATTGCTTTTCGTGACTTCCAACCGCCAGCTTCATTACAACAAACCGGTGAATTTCCTGTTTGACAACTTAGTCAACCTGATGCGCGCCTTCCCCTTCGTCATCCTGATGATTGCCATGATACCCGCCACCCGCGCCATCGTCGGCAGCACCATTGGTCCGATTGCCGCCTCGCTGGTATTGAGCGTGTCCGGCCTGTTTTACTTCGCCCGACTGGTGGAACAAAACCTGCGCGAAGTCCCCAAAGGTGTGATTGAAGCCGCCACCGCCATGGGAGCATCGCCGCTTGCCATCGTCCGTAAAGTCCTCTTGAACGAAGCGCGCGCGGGCATGGTTTCCAGCATCACCGTCCTCGCCATCGGTCTGCTCTCATACAGCGCGGCGGCAGGCATGATAGGCGGCGGCGGCTTTGGGCGACCTCGCCATCCGCTACGGCTACTACCGCTACCAAACCGAAGTCATCATCTTCATCGTCGCCATCCTCGTGCTGCTCGTTATCCTGATTCAAAGCATCGGCAACGCATTGGCGCGGAAATTGGACAAACGTTAAACCATCAAAAGGTCGTCTGAAAAGTTTTCAGACGACCTTTTCAGTCATATCCTTTTGAATTTCCAACCAAACCCATTATAATAACGCCTCCTCACGCCGTCGCGGACGACTCCCGACGGCATTTGTTATGGAAGAATTATGAAGCCGTCTATCTTAGAAAAACTACAACAACTCAGCGACCGACTGGAAGAAGTCACCCACCTTCTCGGACAGCCCGAAGCCACGTCCGATATGGACAACTACCGCAAGCTCACGCGCGAACACGCCGAATTGACGCCCGTGGTCGAAGTATTCCAAAACTATCAGCAGGCGCAAAGCGACTTGGCGGATGCCGAAGAAATGCTGTCCGACCCCGAAATGAAAGACTTTGCTGCTGAAGAAATCGAAGCAGCAAAAGCCAAAATCGACACGCTCGATACCGAACTGCAAAAACTGTTGCTGCCCAAAGATGCCGACGACGACAAAAACATCTTCATCGAAGTGCGCGCCGGAACGGGCGGCGACGAAGCCGCGCTGTTTGCAGGCGATTTGCTGCGTATGTACAGCCGCTACGCCGAGCGCAACCGCTGGCAGGTCGAAATCGTTTCCGCCAACGAAAGTGAACTGGGCGGCTATAAAGAAGTCATTGCCCGCATCGTCGGTTTGGGCGCGTACAGTCGTCTGAAATTCGAATCGGGCGGTCACCGCGTGCAGCGCGTTCCTGCCACCGAAAGCCAAGGCCGTATCCACACCTCCGCCTGTACCGTCGCCGTCATGCCTGAAGCGGACGAACTCGAAGACATCGAGTTGAACCCCGCCGACCTGCGCATCGACACCTTCCGCGCATCCGGCGCGGGCGGTCAGCACATCAACAAAACCGACTCCGCCGTCCGCATCACCCACCTGCCCACAGGCATGGTGGTCGAGTGTCAAGACGGACGCAGCCAACACGCCAACAAAGCGCAGGCGATGAAAGTCCTCGCCGCCCGCCTGAACGACGCGCAAAAACGCGAAGCCCAAGCCAAAGAAGCCGCCGAACGCAAATCCCTTATCGGCAGCGGCGACCGCAGCGAACGTATCCGCACCTACAACTACCCCCAAGGTCGTGTGACCGACCACCGCATCAACCTCACCCTGCACAAACTGGATTTTGTGATGGACGGCGATTTGGAAGAAATCACCAACGCCCTGATTTCCGAGCATCAGGCAGAGCTACTGGCGGCAATGGGCGATTGATGGGACGGTTGACGCTTGGTGCCAAAGCGTGAAGGCAGGCTTGATGGTGGGCAAACAAGTTCTGCCGCAACGTAAATCAAGCCTCAGCCGTCGCCCGCCTTCATTTTCGTAATCATAAAAACCCTGTGTGAAAATGACAGCGCTCCTAAAAACGCCTTCCCAACGTCCTCAAACGCAAGCTCAAATAAACCGATTCCACACAGTCCTCCAACACCCCGCCCTTTTCAGACGACCCATCCCAAGCCATGAACACCCCGCTCACCCGCCGCCGTTTTTTCGCCATCGCCGCTCTGACCGCCGCCGGAGCGACCGCGCCCTTTCTTCTGAACCGCAACCGCCCCGCCCCGCTGCCACCCACCGGCGAGCCCGTTATCTGGAAAGGCATTGCGCTAGGCTCCGGCGCCGAGCTCCGCCTCTTCGGTGTTGACCGCAAAGAAGGTGAAATCCTTGTCAACAAAGTTCTCGCCGAAGTCGCCCGCCTCGAAAATCTTCAGCCTCTACCGCGAAGACAGTCTGATCAACCGGCTGAACAAAGAAGGTCGTCTGAACAACCCTCCGCCCGATTTCCTCGCTCTTTTGAGCATCTGCCGTAATATCCATGCCCTGACAGACGGCGCATTCGATCCCACCGTCCAAGTGTTGTGGAACCTTTACGCAGACCATTTCCGCCGCAACCCACGTGCCGAAACACCGCCGTCCGAACCGGACATCCGGCGCACCCTTAAACTCGTCGGCTTCAAACACGTCGTCTTCGACCAAAAAGCCATCCTCTTCGAACAAAAAGGCATGGGTTTGTCCCTCAACGGCATCGCCCAAGGCTACATCACCGACAAAATCACCGCCCTGCTGCAACAGCACGGCATCCGCCAAGCCCTCGTCGATATGGGCGAAATCCGCGGCTTCGACACCGACAACCAACGCACATGGAACGTCGGCATCCGCAATCCCCAAAACGAAGAAGCCACCCTCCTGACCCTCCCCATGCAAAACCAAGCCTTCGCCACATCAGGCGGCTACGGTACCGTAATGGACGAGGCCAGCAAGTTCACCCACCTCTTCGACCCGCGCACCGGAACTGCCACACCGCGCTACCGCAGCGTCAGCGTCATGGCGCCGACCGCCGCCGTTGCCGATGCCTTCTCCACTGCGTTCTCCATCATGGATGAAGCCGCCATCCGTACCGCCGCCCGCGCCAAACAGGCAAAAGTCTGGCTGGTCATGCCCGATAACCGCATCGAAACCATAGCCTGAACGACTTATTTGGCAAAAAAGGCAGGCTCTCCCGAATACAACAAAACTTATAGTGGATTAAATTTAAATCAGGACAAGGCGACGAAGCCGCAGACAGTACAAATAGTACGGCAAGGCGAGGCAACGCCGTACTGGTTTAAATTTAATCCACTATAAAAGTAAAAAGGTCGTCTGAAAACCACAAATCAAGATTTTCAGACGACCTTTGCCATTTCCGGACAGTTTTTAAATCAAGCCTAGAGAATTGACAAATACGACGACAATCGCCAAAGGTGCAACATAGCGCAACACCATCAGCCAAAGACGAATAATGGTTTGGGGAACGCTGCTGCCTGCGCCGGCATTCGCCAATACGGACTCCCTATCCTGAATCCACGCAGTAAACACGGCAACGCTCAATGCGCCAATCGGCATAATAACTGCCGAAATCAGGTAGTCCCACAAATCGAAAACGGTTTTTCCAAAGATTTTAAAATCACCCCAAACGCCGAAAGACAAGGCGGAGGGAATACCGACAATAAAAATTGCCGTACCAATCAGCCAAGTATGGCGGCTGCGTTTACCCTCATCCTGACGAATCGTAGCGGCAATCACTGTTTCCAACATCGAAAAGGCCGAAGTCAGCGTCGCAAACACCACCAGCAGCATAAAGACTGCGAACAAAATCTGCCCCAACGGCATTTTCATGAACACTGCAGGCAAAACAACGAAAATCAAACCCGGCCCCTGGCTCGGTTCAAAACCGAAAGCAAATACCGCCGGGAAAATAACCAGCCCCGCCAGCAGAGAAACCAAAAGGTTCATCCACATAATGATATTACCTGAACGGAACATATCTTGGTCTTTGCCCAAATAAGATGCATAAGTGATCATCGCAGACACGCCGATACTTAACGCAAAAAATGCCTGCCCCAAAGCCGTAAGCATGGTTTGCGGCTTCAGATGCGACCAGTCGGGTTTCAGCAGGAAAGATACCCCTTCCATCGCCCCGGGCAGCGTCAGTGAACGGACGGCCAAAACAATAAACAGGATAAACAGGCCCGGCATCAGGTAACGGTTTGCTTTTTCAATCCCGTCGGATACACCGCCCTGAACTACCCAAATGGTAATTAGCATGAACAGCCCTTGATAAAACAACGACCCTGCAGGACTGGAAATGGTCGCACCGAATAATGTCTCAAAATCCGCACCGGCATGGATTTCTCCGGTAAAGCTATGGACGACGTAGTTCAACACCCAGCCGCCGACGACACTGTAAAAAGACAGTAAGATAAAGCAGGCTGCCACCCCCATACGCCCCACCCAAGGCCATTGCGAACCAGGACGCAGGGTTTTGAAAGAATCGATGGCATTTTTACCGCCCGTCCTGCCGATATAAAACTCGGCAAGCTGTACGGGTAATGCCACCAAAATCGTAAAAAGCAAAAACAACAGGAAAAACACCGCCCCACCGTTTGTCCCCGCGGTGTACGGAAATTTCCAAATTGCGCCCAAGCCGATTGCCGAACCTGCCGCAGCTAGCACAAAACCAAGTTTGGACGACCAAGAAACCGAATGATGCATGATTATTGTATTAAGAAATGTGAAGAAACCGCATTGTAGCAAAGCGTAACCGCATATAGCACAGCCTTAATGCCCTGCTGCTAAATTTCGCACATAAGGTGCGCTCAAAAAGACAATATTGAATAAAAAATCTGAGATTTTGTTTTTTGAATAAACATAAATACAAAAAATAGGTAATTTTGATATTTTATTTCAAACAAACACTACCATGATAAAAAGTACAAAAGAAAAAGCCCAGACATCTGTCCGGGCTTCGGTATTTGGTGGGTCCGGTGGGTTTCGAACCCACGACCAAGGGATTATGAGTCCCCTGCTCTAACCCCTGAGCTACAGACCCTCAAGAGAAAGGGCATATTGTATCATAAAATATTACAGAGACAAGGACCGCTTGGCTTTTATCGCCGTATATTTTATCCATAAGCACCTTGCCTCAAGTCGTCTGAAAACAAAAATTACACTTTCAGACGACCTTTTCTCATGCATACCATATAACCCCCCAAAAAAAAACAGGCCGCTAAAAGCGACCTGAAAAACTCTTGCAGCTGGGAGTGATAGCAAGAGGTTACGACACTTTAAACCAAGCTTCGTTAGCATAACGGAGCATTTGTTCGGGAATCTCTTCAGCGCTGCTGACAACAGAGATACCGGACTTACGCATTTTATAGACAGCCTGAATGGTGCTTTCAGGTGCATAACCGTGGCAGGCGGCAAGATTGACGATAATGTGCAGGCTGTCGTTGTACCACAGTAATTGTTCGGCGGTACGGCTGATTGCTTCTTCCGTTGCCAAACCACCGATAATGACGGTATCGGCTTTTTGTGCATAAAGCCATTCAATCAAACCGGTACTGCGGGCTTCATTATCATCATGGAAGCATGCACCAAAACCATTCTCCCCGCCTAATTCGATTACATGGTCATAATCAGCAGATGCCGGCAAACCATCCAGCAAATTTGCACCACGGCAACCGCCTGCACACTGGCTGAAATAGCCACCTTCCCGCGCAAACATAATTCCGTTGCGTTTAACAACTGCGGCGCAAATACTCTCCGGATCGATATTGACGTTCTCAACCAAAATACGCTTATCTGCAATAGCTGCCTGACGGTTTAATTCTTTAACCATATTTTCCGGCTGATGCAGGAAATGGTTGGCATTGGCTGCCATGCAGGTAAAGCGAAATTGAGGTTGAATATCGATAGCAACAGTCGTCATGATGTGACTCCACAAAAAACCAGATAAATCCGGAAACACTTCCTCGATAAATGGCTCTTATCGAAGATAATCGGTATATTTATGATGAACGGTATAATATCAGGATAATCGGCAAATCACCAGGAATATTTAACAATTAGTAACAATTTATTCCGTAAATATATATTTAGTAGAATTCACCCTCAAATCTCACAACAAATATCAACTCAATAAGCATAAATGTTTGAAATTTATTTTTGTTTTAATCCCCCTTATTACCTCCTCCTCAACTTTTGCCTTCAATTTAATATTGACCAAAAAACAACAGAAAGAGAAAAATGCAGTTATTTTTTTTGACTTAAATCGAATTTTTCTTCATGAGTTAACAAAAAATCTTGCTAAAAAAATTAAAAAGCATAGGACAAACGGCAATCATTCCTCCTCCAACCAACAACCCAAAGCCACAAATATAAAAGGTCGTCTGAAACCTTAAACCTCAGTTTCAGACGACCTTTAATCAGCTTTAAAATTACTGTTTACCAAGCTGGCTGTAATCCACCAACATATATTTGGCAGTAATTTTCTGCGAGGCGTTGCCTTCATCGCCCATCAGAATCATCTGCGGCTTGCCGTTGACCGTAATCGAATCGACGGCTTCGACGTTGGTGATGTGTTGCAGGTTAGGCAGTGAGATTTTTTGCGGCTCGTCGGTCGGGTTGCCGCTCCAAGTCCACAGTTGCGAGAATTTCTGCCCGTTTTCATCCTTCACTTCGTTGGCGATGACGTAGTTTCAACACGGGGTCGTAGTTGATGGAACGGATACCGCCGCCGTCGATGTCGAGGATGGCGACTTCGTCAAACTCAGGCTTGGCGTTGCGCTCGAACACGTCTTTCGGGTTGCTGATGAATGCCACCAGCGCCATATTGTTGAACTCAGGATCGCGGAAGCCCAAGACGAGGCGTTTCTTCACAGGGTCGAACGCCATACCTTCGATATTGATTTCTTCAAAGGAAACTTCGGCTTTGGTGCGTTCTCGGATAAGGTCGTGCAGCTTCTTATCAGTTTCCAAAACCTGCGTCAGATTGTCGTAGCTGGTCAGCCCAAACACATTACCGTCTTGGATTTTAAAGCGCATCAGGTGTTCGCGGTCGGGCGAGCGGTTACCTTTGCGGGTGCGCGAATGCGAAGTGAGCGCGTAGATAAAGCCTTCATCGTCGCGTGCCAATGCTTCCAAGTCGCTCAGGCGACGTTTGAAGCCGGTAATCACGCGCGTATCCAAGGCTTCGTCTTCGATAAATCTGCCTGACGGATCGATGCTGACAATGCTGAACGCGTGATTTGGTTCGTCTTCTGCAATCAACAGTTTGCCGTCGGGAAGCTGTTGCACGGCAGATGGCTCGTATACGCCGTTGAACATATTAATGCCCAAGGCACGCAACTCTGCCGCATTGTTGGCAGGCTTAGTCAAAAGGGAAGGCAGCGTCTTCACGCCGATAAACGCCGCCAGCGAAGCCAAAAGCCCCCAACGGAATACGGCATAGGACAAGTTGATGTATTTGAACTGTTTATCCGCCAGCAAGCCCAGCCAGTAAAGATGATCGCTCATCTTTTGATAGACTTGTTTACGGTCGCCCATAATCTCCTGCATCATTTCCCAATATTGCTCTTTTTGCACCTTCACACGGTCTTCGTAAATCAGGATATTGGGCTGGCTGCCGCTGAAAAAGCGCGTTTGGGTGCTGCTGAGGCGGGTTTTCAAATCACGCAGTTTGGCGCGGCCGCGGAATAAATCCTTAACCCAAGTACGAGCTGCCTGCATTTTGCCGATACGTTCGGGCGAAGCGGACAGCAGCGCGAACACGATGGACGCGGCGGCGGTAATCATAAAAGTACTCGCCGGAATCAGAAATTCGGGCGACGATGAGAAATAAACGCGCCCGAAATCATCAGCGCAGACACGATAAAACCATTCAGCGAAATCATAATGTTCGCCTTGGTCGCCGCCAGCGCAAGCAACTCCATCTCTGAGCGGACGGCATTGCGGAACATGGTCTCCACGCCTTTGTTCGTACCCAAAAGATCGGAAGGCGGCAAAGCAGCGGCTTGGTTTTTCTTCTTCGCCTTGTCTTTTTTGTCTTTCTTTTTCTTTTTGGGCTTTTCAGACGACGTCTCAACGCCTTCAAAGATGATGTTATCCGTCACGGCCTCTTCGGCATTGTCGCCTTGTTGATGGTCTGCCGTTTCAGACTCCGAAGCTTCTTCAACTTTTAAAGTTTCTTCAGCTTTCACGGCTTCTTCAATGTTTACAGCTTCTTCAGTTTTTAAGGTTTCTTTAGCTTTATCAAACGCTTCTTCTGAGTCTTCCCAAACTTCGGAAACAGGCTGCGGCGCATCGGGGTCGGGGCGTTCGAAAGGTTTCTCCCAGTTAGAAACCGTATTTTGCGGCTCTTGCCCTTTTTTATTTTTATCGTGGAAATCCATGTTTATCCTCCGTTTGAGTAAATCAATTTAAATGGAAAGGAAAAAGCGTTTTTTAGTTCCTCTGATTCGGGGAATTTACACAACGTCATACATTATCGATAAAAACATTACACTTCTTGGGATAATCATGTTTGTAATGATGAAGTCGGCAATCCAAGTTCCCCTTCAACAAAAACTGCCGCCAAACGGGCAGTTTGCGGCAGTTGTAACGCATCGTTTATCAGTAGTCGATACGCTCTTTGATGATTCTCAAGTCGGGGTAGGACAATTTGATGTCGTATTCGCGTCCGCCTTTGTAAGCTTCTACGTCCAGTACAGGTCTGCCGCGATAGTCGTCGGCGTCGATGTCGTGAACGCGATAGCCGCGTTGCTCAAGCATTCTGATGGCTTTGGCACGGTTTTGTTCAAAATTTCTGTCGCTGTAAATTTGGTGTTCGATGTAATCGCTGGCACCGGCAGTAGCAGCAGACAAAGCGACGATAGCGGTCAATAAGATTTTTTTCATGGTTACTTCCTTTCGAAATGTGTCACTGGGGTTTTGATGGGTGTATTTAAACACGGCAAAATTAGCAGTCATTTAGCACTTCGTTAAACGTAGTAAAGGTCGTCTGAAACGGTTCAGACGACCTTTTAACATTTACGCTCTCCATTACAGGCTGTATTTAAGTTTCTGCGGGCGGAAGGGGCGGGTGTTCGTCGGTTTTGTCCGATTTGGATTTGATAAAGCGGCTGCACCAAATACCTGCTTCGTAAAGCAAGATAAGCGGGACGGCAAGCAGGGTTTGGGAAATCACGTCCGGCGGGGTAATGATGGCGGCAACGACGAATGCGCCGACAATGACGTAGGGTCGTGCGTTTGAGTTGTTCGGTGGTCACGACGCCGATTTTGGCGAGCAGGACGACGACGACGGGGACTTCGAAAGTCGTGCCGAATGCGACGAACATGCCCAAAATAAAGGACAGGTATTTGTCGATGTCGGTCGCCATGTTGACGCCGACGGGGGTAATGCCCGCGAGGAATTTAAAGATAACGGGGAAAACGAGATAATAGGCAAACGCCATGCCGACAAAAAACAGGCTGACGCTGGAGAGGACGAGCGGAGTGATCAGGCGTTTTTCGTTTTGGTAGAGGGCGGGTGCGACGAATGCCCAGATTTGATAGAGAGTGTGCGGTAGGGAAACGAGGAATGCCGCCATCAGCGCCACTTTTACCGGTACGAAAAACGGTGCGATGACGTCGGTGGCAATCATGCTGGTGTCTTTGGGCAAGTTTGCCATCAGGGGGTCGGCAACGAAGGTATAAAGCTGCTGGGCAAACGGCATTATGCTGAAAAAGCAAATGACGATGCCGATGACGATCCACATCAGGCGGCGGCGCAGCTCGATAAGGTGTTCGATAAGAGGTTGGACGGGTTGTTCGTTTTGAGGTTCGGACACCGGTTTACTCACTTTTTACGGACGCGAAGTTTGGGTTTGGCATGAAATTTCGGGCGCAGGTCGCGCTTGCGGTTCATCGCTTGTTTTTTGAGGGAAGTGATATGCAGCACGGGCGCGTCTGCGGAAGTGTCGATATAGCTGACTTCTACGGCATTAGACACCGGAGCGGCGCTGCCGGTCAGATATTCGCGCCAAGCGCGGTCTTGTTCGGATTCCGCAGGCGTATCGGTTTCGACGGCATCCGTCGTAGTGTCTGCTTGCTCCGTAGCGTTTTCAGACGACGTGGAAACAGACGGGTCGTCTGAAACTTCCGCGCTTAATGAAGGAAGCGGGTTGCCGTGTTCATCCAAACCGAAATCGGCAGGCGTGCGTTGCGCCGGCAGGCGTTCCCACGGTTTGAGCCCGTCAGAAATGTCGTGCAGGTTGTCCTGCATATCCGTACCGGTTTCTTTGAGGCTGTCGCGTACTTGTGCGGCGGCGGCTTCAAATTCCTGTTTGGCTTTGCGCAGCTCTTCCAATTCGACTTGGGTGTTGAATTCCTGCTTGACGCTGCTGACGAGGCGTTGCAGCTTGCCGATGAGCCGTCCGGCAGTGCGGGCGGCTTCAGGCAGACGCTCGGGGCCAAGTACAATCAGGGCGACGATGCCGACTAAAAGCAGCTCGCCCAAACCGAAATCAAACATAGATTATGCTTTGTCTTCGTCTTTTTTGTGTTCGATGACTTCGTCTTTTTTGGCGTCAGTACCTTCGTTCAGACCTTGTTTGAAGTCATGCACGGCACCGCCGAGGTCTTTGCCGACGTTGCGCAGTTTTTTGGTACCGAAAACCAAAACGACGATGATTAATACGATAATCCAGTGCCACAGAGAGAAGCTACCCATAATAAATCCTTGATATAGTTGAGAATGGATATTTGAAATGTTGGTTTACGCAGGCGTACCCATGATGTGGATATGCAGGTGGAACACTTCCTGTCCGCCGCCTTTGCCTGTATTGATTAGGGTTTTGAAGCCGTCGGTCAAACCTGCCGCTTTGGCGATTTGAGGGACTTTCAACATCATTTTGCCCAAGAGGGTTTGATGTTCGGGTGCGGCGTGTGCCAACGAGTCGAAATGGACTTTCGGAATCAGCAGCAGATGAACCGGCGCGGCGGGGCGGATGTCTTTGAAGCACAACATCTCGTCGTCTTCGTACACGGTTTGCGCCGGAATGTCTTGGCGGCGATTTTACAGAAAATACAGTTGTCCATAATGGCTCCGAGGTCGTCTGAAAACGAGCGCAGCGGGTTTCGCTAAAAGGAGCGAAGCGAGTTTCGTCAAACAGACGGCAGAAAAACGAATAAGGTCGGATTGTAATATAAATTCAAGACTCTTTGCGAGAGGCTTTTTCCGCCAAGCCCGATAAACCTTGACGGCGCGCAAGCTCGTTGACGACATCTTCGGCGCGCAAACCGTGGTGCGCCAAGAGAACCATGGTGTGAAACCATAAGTCGGCAACTTCGTAAACGAGGTGTTCACCGCCGCCGTCTTTCGACGCCATCAGGACTTCGCCCGCTTCTTCGATGACTTTTTTGAGGATTTTGTCTTCGCCTTTGTGCAGAAGCTGGGCAACGTAGGAGGCTTCGGGATCGCCGCCTTTGCGGGAGTCGACGGTGTTTTGGATTTGGGTGAGGATGGTGTCGGTCATGGGATTTTCGGCTTTGAAGGATAAGGATTATTCGGATAAGGCATAGGTTTGCCGGATTTCGGGCGATTGTTCTGACAACAAACAATCATCAACCCGATTTTTAGCGAAACTCGCTGCGCTCGTTTTCAGACGACCTCTAAGGATGCGTATGCCCATAAATGGCTTCTTCGTCTTTCAACACGGCATCAACCGTCTGCCATTCGCCGTCTTTCCAAACTTTGTAGAAACAGCTTTCTCGTCCCGTATGGCAAGCGATGCCGCCGTTTTGGTCTATCAGCATCACGATGGCGTCGCCGTCGCAGTCAAGGCGCAATTCGTACACCTTTTGCGTGTGTCCTGACTCTTCGCCTTTCATCCATTGTTTTTGGCGCGAACGGCTGTAATAGTGGGCAAAGCCGGTTTCTACGGTTTTTTGCAGGGCTTCGGCGTTCATCCATGCGACCATCAATACGCGGCGGGTCTGCCTATCTTGGGCGATGGCGCAGACCAAGCCTTTTTCGTCGAATTTGACGGCGTTGAGCAGGCTGTTATCCATATTCGGCATCCTTATTTATTTTGACGAACTCGCTTCGTTCATTTTAGCGAAACTCGTTACACTCGTTTTGGCGAAACTCGCTGCGCTCGTTTTCAGACGACCTCGAGTCAATCAAGTTCAACTTACAGCCGCACTTCGATTCCAGCTTCGCGCATGGCGAGCTTCGCATCGCGGATACTGACTTCGTCGAAGTGGAAAATACTGGCGGCAAGCACGGCATCGGCTTTGCCTTCTTTGATGCCGTCAATCAGATGCTGCACATTGCCAACGCCTCCTGAGGCGATGACGGGAATGTCGACTGCTTCGCTGACAGCGCGGGTCAGCGGCAGGTTGAAGCCTTGTTTCGTGCCGTCCCTGTCCATGCTGGTGAGCAGAATTTCGCCCGCGCCGCGCCGCTGCATTTCAACCGCCCATTCGACTGCGTCCAAGCCCGTCGGCGTGCGCCCGCCGTGGGTGAAGATTTCCCATCGGGTGTTTTCGGGATTGACGGCTTTGGCATCGACGGCGACGACGATGGCTTGTGAGCCGAAAAATCCGGCGGCTTCGTTGACTAAATCGGGATTGGTGACGGCAGCGGTGTTGATGCTGGCTTTGTCCGCTCCGGCATTGAGCAGGCGGCGGATGTCGGCTACGGTGCGTACACCGCCGCCGACGGTCAGCGGAATGAAAACTTGTGAGGCGACGTCTTCGATAACGTGCAAAATGGTGTCGCGGTTGTCGGAGGAGGCGGTGATGTCGAGGAAGGTCAGCTCGTCCGCGCCTTCGTCGTTGTAGCGTTTGGCGACATCGACGGGGTTGCCCGCATCGCGTAAACCAAGAAAGTTTACGCCTTTGACGACGCGGCCGTCTTTAACGTCGAGACAGGGGATGATGCGTTTTGCCAGTGCCATTTCGAATGCCTTTCCAAACCTAGGAATGAGGTCGTCTGAAAGTGAGCGAAGCGTGTTTCGCTAAAAACCATACAACGGATTTTACCCAAACGGACAATCCGTTTCAGACGACCTTTCAAATCGTTAATACCGGCAAGGCAGGTGTTACGCCAGCCAGTTGTGAACCCATTTCGGCAGGTGTTGGAGCAGTTGGAAATAGCCGACGCCCGCAATGGCGGCGAATACGCAGGAAGTCATAAAGTTGCCGCTGAAGCGTCCGACGATATAAAACACTGCGCTGGCAAATGCCCACAACGCGCCGTTAAACACCATCCAATAGGTGTCGATCATCGGCATATCGAACGCGGAAAGCTGACGGACGAGAATGGCGATGATGGTAAATCCCAAACCTTCGCTGACGGCGCGCACGTTGCGACCGGACGACCAGATAATCCAAAAGCCCAAAATAAATGCTTCAAACATGAAATACCCCTTAAAAAATTAAATAAAACAATTAAATGTGGGATGGTGAGTCCCAAGCAATATTCGGCGGTCAGCCGCCTTTTATTGTGAAGAAAAAATGGACGAACCCGTCTTTGTATCCTGTTTATACGGACAGAACAATAATGAAGGTAAACGGGTTCAACCGATTATTTTGTATCTTCGCCCCGCTATATTGTTTGAAAACAGCGGGACAAGTGAGTAAGTAAACGTTTGGTCATTTCAGACGACCTGGATGGTTGTTTTTAAATAAGGTCGTCTGAAAACGAGCGTAGCGAGTTTCGCTAAAACGAGCGTAGCGAGTTTCGCTAAAACGAACGCAGCGAGTTTCGCTAAAACGAACGCAGCGAGTTTCGCTAAAATGAGTGTAACGAATTTCGCTAAAACGAGCGCAGCGGGTTTCGTCAATACAACTTATGCCAGCGAATCCGCCAACTGCTGCGCTTGGGCAAAATCAATACTGCCCTCGTAAATCGCACGCCCGGTAATCGCACCCGCCACGCCGTGTTTCTCAACGGCACACAAAGCGCGGATGTCGTCCAAATTGGTCAATCCGCCCGATGCGATAACCGGAATGGCAACGGCTTGCGCCAGTTTGACGGTTGCGTCGATGTTCACGCCGCTCATCATGCCGTCGCGGCCGATGTCGGTGTAAATAATGCTGTTGACGCCGTCGTCTTCAAAACGTTTCGCCAAATCAATCACATGATGCTCGGTTACAGTCGCCCAGCCGTCTATCGCCACCATACCGTCTTTGGCATCCAACCCGACGATAATCTGCCCCGGAAACGTTTTGCACGCCTCGCGCACGAAGTCGGGATTTTTTACCGCCGCCGTACCGATAATGACGTCGTTCAATCCCAAATCCAAATATTTTTCAATGGTTTCCAAGTCGCGTATCCCGCCGCCTAGCTGTACGGGAATGTTTTTGGCAACAGCAGCGAGGATGTCCTTGATGGCGGGAAAATTTTGCGGAACGCCGGCAAATGCACCGTTTAAGTCCACCAAATGCAAACGGCGCGCGCCTTGCTTGAACCAATGCAGCGCAGTTTCGGCGGGCGAATCGGAAAACACCGTCGCCTGCTCCATCAAGCCTTGTTTCAGGCGCACGCAGCGGCCTTCTTTTAAATCGATTGCGGGAATCAGCAGCATGGGAGTCCTATCCTTATGCGGAGTGTATTTTACACAAATTATCGAGTTTTAGCATATTTGAATAATTTAAGTTGGCAGTAATGCGTAAACCTAATCAAAATCGCTTGAAAATTCTTTTCAGACGACCTGATTAATTCCTAGAAATCAAAGGGTAAGCCTTTTCAAACTGCCCAGTCCAAGAAATTGCGTAACAGCAACAATCCTGCGTCGTGGCTTTTTCAGTATGGAACTGGGTGGCGAACACATTGTCTTTGCCGACGATACAGGCAAATTCGTTAGGATATTCGCTGGTAGCAAGGACGGTTTCGGGGTCTTCGGGAGCGAAGTAGTAGCTGTGTACAAAGTAAAAGCGCGTTTCTTGACCGATGTCTTTAAACAGCGGGTGCGGGCGGGCTTGGCGTACTGTGTTCCAGCCCATGTGCGGCACTTTCAGACGACCTCCATTTGCATCGGTCTGATTGGCAGGAAAGCGTTTGACCCTGCCTTTAAACCAGCCCAGCCCGGCAGTGTCGCCTTCTTCGCTGTGTTCGAACAATAATTGCGCGCCGACGCAGATGCCGAAAAACGGTTTGTTTTTCAAGCCGTCTTCCACCGCTTCGCCCAAACCGCTTTGCCGCAATGCAGCCATACAGTCGGGCATCGCGCCCTGACCGGGGAAAATGATTTTGTCGGCTGCAAGGATGTCTTCAGGACGGGCGGTCAGGTAAATTTCGGCAGCTTTGCCGGACAAGGCTTGCGCGGCCTGTACGGATTTGAGGACGGAATGCAGATTGCCCATGCCGTAATCGACAATAGCGGTTTTCATGTTTTCTCCTTGGTTTGCAGCTTGTGCTTATCGGTATGGTTATGAATATTGTAACAAAACATCGTACCGGAAGGACAAAAGAAAAAGGTCGTCTGAACATTTTTCAGACGACCTTTTGCTTTATAAGGTTCTTACATGAAGAAAATAGCTGCTATGGCGACAGCAATCACACCGTAAATCGCCATCGGAATAACGGTTTTCTTGATAATCGCACCTTCGGCGTTTTTCACGTCCAGTACGGTACATACGGCGATGATGTTGTTGATGCAGACCATGTTACCCATTGCGCCGCCAACGGATTGCAGAGCAAGGATGAGGGTAACGGACAGGCCGGTATCAATAGCGATTTGTTGCTGAATCGGGCCGAATGTTAGGTTGGATACGGTGTTCGAACCGGAGAAGAATGCACCGATAGCACCAAGGTAAGGAGAGAAGTAAACCCAGTGTTCGCCTGCCATCGCGGCAAACTCTTTACCGATGATTTTCACCATGGAGTTGTCGCCGCCAACCATCATCAGTTGAACCATAATCAGCGCGCCCATCAAGGCAAGCAGCGGTTTTTTGGTTTGGTTGAAAGTTGCAGCGTAGAAGGCCCAGGCGTCTTTGAATTTGGTTTTATAAAGCAGGATACAAATCCAAACGGTAAAGACAAACGGAATCCATGCGGGAACGTAGAGGGTTTGGTAAGACGCGCTGACACCTTGTCCGAAAATGTTGCCGAAGGTAATGGTCAAAGAGTCGCTGACGGTGATTTTGCTCAAATCAAACGGCAGTTGGAAGCTGAACCATTCTTCTTTGCTGGTCAGCAGGCCTTTAATGCCGAGCTGTTTGATGCGGGTAACCACCAGCATACCGATAAGCATACCCAGAGGGGCAAGTGCTTTGGCGACTTGGGCAAAAGGTACTTTTTCGGCATTAGGGTCTTTCGGATGGTCTTTGCTCAAGCCCCAACCGTGGTTGGCTGCGAATACAGATACCATCAGACCGATTGCGCCGGCAACGAGTGATGGGAATTCTTCGTTAACCATCGCCAAGGCAACATAAGGAATGGTACAAGAGAAGACGGCAATACCGATGAAGCCCAAGTTTTTACGGATTTCAGACCAAGGTACGATGAAGCTCAAGCCGATGACGGGGATGACGAAACCTGCGAAGAAGTGCATCACGCCAGTTTGTCTGCCGATAGCTAAGATGTTTTCGGGACTCAGGTTTAAGGGTGCGAAACCGAACCAAGTCGGTGTACCCACTGCGCCGAATGATACGGGTACGGAGTTCATGACCAGCGTAAAAATCGCCACTTTCAACGGATTGAAACCCAAACTCATCAGAATCGGAGCGGCAATCGCAGCAGGCGTACCGAAGCCGGATGCACCCTCAATCATAAAGGCGAACGCCCAGCCGATGATCATCAGCTGCGCCACAGGGTTCGGGCTGATGGTCGCCAGCCATTTGCGGATAATGTCGATACAGCCGGTGGTTTCCATCATGCGGTTGAACATAATCGCACCGAAAATCACGGTAATCGGCGTCAGTGTGGAAACCAGGCCGGACGCTGCGGTTGCGTTGAGCAGCATAGCGTCGTCGTTGAAATAAAACAGTTTGATGGCGTAAATCAGCGCGGCGGTAATCGGCAGCGCAATGTAGGAAGGCATGCTGTTTTTCTTAACCATCAGCCAAATCAGCAGGATGATGGGAAAAATGCTGAGGAATAGTGCCATGGTGAATCCTTAAAATCGGCGTTGTTTATCAATTTTTCTAATGATGTCGGATGCGAGAGAGATATCGAACCTTAATCTGAGAGTAATTATCAAATAAATTGGTAATACCAATTTAAAAGAACGCCGCATACTTTACGTAATCCGATGTAATCGGTCAAGTGGTTTATGTACCTTCGGCATCTACCAGACAAGGTTTTCAGGGTTTGCAAATTGGTTTCGGCATATAGCCGATCTAGGGCAGAGTGTTGATTACACGGAAAAAGAAACTATCGTTTAAAAACCAAAAGGTCGTCTGAAACCATTTCAGACGACCTTTTTATGCGTTTATATCTTTACTTTTATTCCCACTCAATCGTGGCAGGCGGTTTGCCGCTTACGTCGTAAACCACGCGGTTGATGCCTTTGACTTCGTTGATGATGCGGTTGGACACGCGACCGAGCAGTGAGTATGGCAGTTCTGCCCAGTGTGCGGTCATGAAGTCGCTGGTGATGACTGCACGCAGTGCGACGACATAGTCGTAAGTGCGCCCGTCGCCCATTACGCCGACGGATTTTACGGGCAGGAACACGGCGAAGGCTTGGCTGGTCAGGTCATACCAAGATGTACCGTTTTCGTCGGTAGTGTTGCGCAATTCTTGGATGAAAATGTCATCCGCTTGACGCAGCAAGTCGGCGTATTCTTTTTTCACTTCGCCCAAGATGCGCACGCCCAAACCAGGGCCTGGGAACGGATGGCGGTACACCATTTCGCGCGGTAAGCCCAAAGCGACGCCCAGTTCGCGCACTTCGTCCTTGAACAAGTCGCGCAGCGGCTCAAGCAGCTTGAGCTTCATGTTTTCGGGCAGACCGCCGACGTTGTGGTGCGATTTGATGGCGTGGGCTTTTTTGGTTTTCGCGCCTGCGGATTCGATTACGTCGGGGTAAATCGTGCCTTGTGCCAGCCATTTGGCGTTGGTGAGTTTTTTCTCTTCGGCATCAAATACTTCGATAAATTCCGCGCCGATGATTTTACGTTTTTTCTCAGGGTCGGTAACGCCGGCAAGTTTCGCCATGAATTGCTCTTCGGCATCGACGTGAATCACTTTCACACCCAAGTTGCGGGCGAACATATCCATCACCATTTGCCTTCGTTCAAGCGCAAGAGGCCGTGATCGACGAATACGCAAGTCAGTTGGTCGCCGATGGCGCGGTGAATCAGCGCGGCGGCTACAGAAGAGTCCACGCCGCCCGACAGACCCAAAATCACTTCGTCGCTGCCGACCTGTTCGCGGATTTTGGCAACGGCTTCTTCGATGTAGTTCGGCATCGTCCAGCTCGGTTGCGCGCCGCAGATGTCCAAGACAAAGCGGTTCAACAGGGAGCGGCCTTGTTTGGTGTGGGTCACTTCGGGGTGGAATTGGATGCCGTAGAATTGTTTTTCAACGTTTTCCATCATGGCAATCGGGCATGACGGGGTATCGCCGATGACGGCAAAGCCGTTGGGCAGTTTGGACACTTTGTCGCCGTGGCTCATCCATACGTCCAGCGTATTCGGCGCGTCGTCGTAAATATCGCGGGTCAGTTCACTATCAATGGTTTTGACTTGCGCGTAACCGAATTCGCGCTGGTTGCCGGGCTGTACTTCGCCGCCCAAGTGGTGCGCCATAAACTGCATTCCGTAGCAGATGCCCAAAATCGGAATGCCCAAATCGAAAATGCCGGTATCGGCTTGATAATCGGATTCGTAAACGGAATTGGGACCGCCGGAGAGGATGATACCTTTCGGATTGAAGGCTTTGATTTCGTCCAAAGGCATGTCGAAAGAATGCAACTCGCAGTAGACATGGGCTTCGCGCACGCGGCGGGCGATAAGCTGGGTAACTTGCGAACCGAAGTCGAGAATGAGGATTTTGTCTTGGGTCATGGCGGAAACTTTGCAGAGTGATAGGGAACGGTCTGACTGTTTCAAAACGGGATTCCGATAACAAAACAGGTCGTCTGAAAACGGCGGATTATACCATTTTCAGACGACCTTTGCAGGGAGGGGGGCTTAGTTATCCTGCTGTTTATGCTGCTTATAAGGCACCATATCGCTGCGCGAAAGCAGCAGCAGGCAGCCCAGCACCATCATTCCCAAAGCAACCAGCGGCGAATAGCCGAGCCAATATTGATTGTGCAGATACACCGCCGCGCCGATATACACCAGCAGCGGGCCGGAAACGATAGACTGCTTGTTGACACCGTCCATCACCAAAACCGCAATCCCCGCCACCGCCATACCGGCGGATACGATAGTTGAAGTTGCGGGCAGGATGTCCGTCGTTTTCAAAAACCAAACGGCACCGAAGATAATCAAAAACAGCGGCAGGAAAAGCGAAGAGCGGGACATGGCGTTACTCCGTAAAATTTCAGACGACCCTGATTATTGGGTCGCAGGGGTCGTCTGAAAAGCCTGAAGAAAGCAATCTTGGGTATGTTTTTGCAAACATAGGGCTTGATGTGTAAAAAGCAGATACAAGTTTGCAGCAGCATCGGCGCCCGGCGTTCAATCCAAGCTGCTATCAGCCTCAGCGTACATTTTTCATCAAACGTTGTTTTTCGCGTTTCCAGTCGGCTTCTTTCAGGCTTTGGCGTTTGTCGTGTTGTTTTTTACCCTTCGCCAGACCGATTTCCATTTTGATTTTGCCGCGTGTGAAGTGCAGGTTCAACGGGACGATGGTATAACCCGCACGCTCGGTTTTACCGATGAGCTTGTTGATTTCGGATTGCTTGAGCAAAAGCTTGCGCGGACGGACGGGGTCGGGTTTGACGTGCGTCGAGGCGGTCGGCAGCGCGGTAATATGGCAGCCGACCAGATAAAAAGCGTCTTTTTTCCAGTAGATATAGCTTTCTTTCAACTGCACCCGCCCGGCGCGGATAGCTTTGACTTCCCAACCTTCCAATACCAAACCGGCTTCAAGCTGGTCTTCGATAAAGAAGTCGTGAAAGGCTTTTTTATTATTGGCAATACTCATAATTCTATTCTTGTCTTCTGTCTTTTCAGACTGGGTATTTTAACAGGATGCGGAGGTAGTGCGAACTGCTTCTCAAACCGACTGTATTTTCCAGCCTCTCTGGCTTTTCAATCTTTAAACATATACCGCTCTATACGGCAAATTAAAATCGGAAACACCAGCCTATCCTAACCTCACATTCGTATAGTATGGCAAGGTGAAATAAAAATCCCCAACCTACTCCCCCCTTCCCTTCTTCTTAAAGGCAAAAGAATAGGTTGGAATTTTGCTTCATACTGATTTTCGCAAGAAGCATATCAAATGTACCACACGCTCTCCTCGATGAAGGTCGTCTGAAACTGGGATTAGGTTTTCAGACGACCTTTTCGATTACTGTCTGTCAATTTCCGCATCGCGGCAGATTTCGATGGCTTCCTGAAGGCTGGAAACACCGAAGATTTTTAGATTCGGAAACTCTTTTTCGTTGCGCGGCATATTGGCTTTGGGGACGATGGCGCGTTTGAAGCCGAGTTTTTCCGCTTCTTTGAGCCGTTCTTGTCCGCGCGCGACGGGACGGACTTCGCCGCTCAAACCGATTTCGCCGAATGCGACCATTTTTTCGGGCAACGGGCGGTTGCGGAAGCTGGAGAGCATGGCGAGGATGACGGCGAGGTCGGCGGCGGGTTCGCCGATTTTGACGCCGCCGACAGCGTTGAGGAACACGTCTTGGTCGAAACAGGCGATGCCGCCGTGGCGGTTGAGGACGGCGAGCAGCATGGCGAGGCGGTTTTGTTCGAGACCGACGGTGAGGCGTTTGGGGGTGAAGCCGTGAGCGTCATCGACCAATGCCTGAATTTCGACCAGAAGCGGGCGGCTGCCTTCCTGCGTGACCAAAACGCACGAACCGGGCGTGTCGTCGCGGTAGCTGGCAAGGAAGATGGCGGACGGGTTGGACACGCCTTTCAAACCGTTTTCAGTCATGGCGAATACGCCCAATTCGTTTGCTGCGCCGAAGCGGTTTTTGATGGCGCGTATCATGCGGTAGTTGGAATGTTGGTCGCCCTCGAAATACAGCACGGTATCGACCATGTGTTCCAGCACACGCGGGCCGGCAATCGCGCCGTCTTTGGTCACGTGTCCGACCAGTATCATGGCGATGCCCATCTGTTTTGCCATGCGCGTCAGTTGGGCGGCACATTCGCGCACCTGCGACACGGAGCCTGGGGCGGAGGTGATTTGGTCGGAATACATGGTTTGAATGGAGTCGATGACGACGACTTCGGGCTGATGCTGTTTCAAGGCCGTCTGAATCGCTTCCATGCGGATTTCGGCAAGCAGGTTTACGCCTTCGGTGGGCAGTTCTAAACGTTGCGCGCGCAGGGCGACCTGTTGGGCGGATTCTTCGCCGGAAACGTACAGCACTTTGCGGCTTTGCGCCATTTGGCGATGGTTTGCAACAGTAGCGTGGATTTGCCGATGCCGGGGTCGCCACCGAGCAGGATGACCGCACCATCGACCAAACCGCCGCCCAATACGCGGTCGAGTTCGCCCATGCCGGTCGGATTACGCGGCACTTCGGTGGCGGTCACGGCGGAGAGGGATTGGACGGTCGAGGTATCCGCCGCCCAAGATTGGAAGCGGGCGTTTTTCGGTTCGGGCGCAGCAAGGCTTTCCTGAAGCGTGTTCCACTCGCCGCAATGCGGGCATTTGCCCTGCCATTTCGGGGAAGTGCCGCCGCATTCGGTGCATTGGTAGATGGTTTTGGGAGCTTTTGCCATGATGTTTTCCCTATGGGATTTTTGAAGTGTGAAAAGGTCGTCTGAAAACTGATATCGTTTTCAGACGACCTTTTTTCAAGGATTCGGACTGGGCTTATTTGCTTTCGTCTTTACCGTCTTTCTTGTCTTTTTTCGGAGCCGGTTTTTTCGCCGCCAAACCTAAAGACTTCTGCCATTCAGCTGGATTTTTGACTAAATCCAGTGCCTTGCGGAGTTGGTCGTCTTTGGCAGGATTAGGAATACGACGGCTGGAGAGGTCTTCGTCTTTCTCTTTGTCCTTGCCTTTTTTGGACTTGGCGTTTTCATCGGCTTTGGCGGCTTCGTTTGAATCAGGCGTACTGATTTCGTTGCTGCTGTTGACGTCTTCGCCGCCGAGCGGGTTGCCGATGTGTCCGGCGAGGTCGGCTTCGCGGCTTTCAAAGGCGCGGTCTTTGTCTTTGACTTCGACGTCGGGGACGATGCCTTGCGCTTGAATCGAGCGGTCGTTCGGCGTGTAGTACAGTGCGGTAGTCAGTTTGACTGCGCTGCCGTTGGACAGCGGAATCAGGGTTTGAACCGAGCCTTTGCCGAAACTTTGCGTACCGACGACGACGGCGCGTTTGTGGTCTTGCAGCGCGCCTGCGACGATTTCGGAAGCGGAGGCGGAACCTGAGTTAATCAACACGGTCATCGGGATGGTTTTCAACTCGGCAGGCAGATCTGCCAGCGGGTCTTTGCCGCTCACGCGGATATAGTCTTCGGGACGGGCTTTCAATACCGAGCTTTCTTTGCCGTCGCGTCCTTTGGTGCTGACGACTTTTGCATCTGCAGGCAGGAAGGCGGCAGACACGCCGACCGCACCGTCAAGCAGACCGCCCGGATCGTCGCGCAGGTCGAGGACGAGGCCTTTGAGCGGAGCGCCTTTATTTTCTTTAATCAATGCCTTGGCGGCTTCGTTGATGGCTGCCACAGTACGCTCTTGGAATTGGGACACTCGGATGTAGCCATAGCCCGGTTCGAGCAGGTGGTGGCGGACGCTTTTGACTTTAATGATGGCGCGGGTCAGGTTGACGACGATGGGTTTGTCCGCATTTTTGCGCGAAAGGGTCAGGGTGATTTTGGTACCCGGTTTGCCGCGCATTTTTTTCACGGCTTCGCTGGTGGTCAGGCCGCGTGTGGAAACGTTGTCGATTTTGACGATGAAGTCGCCGCTTTTCACACCTGCGCGCTCGGCGGGCGTATCCTCAATCGGAGCGACGACTTTGATAAATCCGTCTTCCTGGCCGATTTCCATACCCAAGCCGCCGAATTCGCCGCTAGTGGATTCTTTCATGTCGGCAAAGCCTTTTTATCCAAATACTCGGAATGCGGGTCGAGGTCGGATACCATGCCTTTCATCGCGCCTTCAAAGAGATCGGCATCGGATTTGTCTTGGTAATAATTGGCTTTGATTTGCCCGTAAACTTCCGCCATGTTGCGGATGGATTGTACGGGCAGGGTTTCGTTGTCTTTTTTGTCTTTTTCGGCGGCAAAGCTTTGAACGCTCAAGCTGAGGGCGACGCCGCTGAATGCGCCGAGTGTGTAGAGTGCGACTTTTTTCAAAGTGGATGTTGACATTATGAGTAGCTTTCTTTTTGTCTTATTTCATTTCAGACCGTAATGACTGTGAAACGGGGTAGGGAAATATTGCTTCAGACGACCTGAATATACGTCCGCAAGACTGTATGCGATTTACGCTTGATAAACAACCGGATTCGCGTAAAAAATATCTGCGCGGGTGTAAAAGCTTTTGAATATAAGGCCGTTGGGTTCAGTTATTAAATTTCAGACGACCCGTAATACGGTAAAAGGTCGTCTGAAAATATCGAATGTGTTTGCAGGTCAGCTTATCCAGGAGAGCGGGTTCATTGCCTGCCCGTTGTAGCGGACTTCCAAATACAGGCCTTCCATGCCCGAAGGCAGGGTTCCGCTGATGCCCAGGCGGCTGCCTGCGGCTACGGCGTAGCCTTTAGCGATTTCGATTTCGCTCAAACCCGAATAAATACTGATATAGCCGTCGCCGTGGTCGATGACGATGACTTTGCCGAAACCTTCCAATTCATCGGCGTAGGTAACCGTACCGGCGGCGATGCTGCTGACGGCTGCCGGAGTCGTTTGGTAGAACACGCCTTCCACACTTCACCGTCGCCGCGGTCTTGTCCGAAGAGTCCGGCAAGCGTGCCGCTGACCGGTTTTTTCAGACGACCCTGCATACGGCTGAAGCTGTTGGCATTGCTGATGCTGACGTAGGAAGGTGCGCGGATGCTCATGTCTTCTGCGGTTAGGTTGGACATGGCGGCGCGTTCATCGGCGGCTTTCTGCGCGGCAGCGGCTCGGTCTTTGCGCGCTTTTTCGGCGGCGGCAAGACGGGCTTCGGCGGCTTTTTTACGCGCTTCGGCTTCTTGGCGGTGTTGCTCGGCTTTGCGTTTGTCCAAGTCTTTCAATAAGTTGTTCAGGCGTTGTTCGTTTTCTTTGTGGTTGATTTTTTTCTGCGCATCTTTTGCCATTTGCGCATTTTGGCGGCGGCTTTCCGCTTGTTCGGCGGTGTTGGTTACACCGTATCGGCGCAGCGAGGACTGGACGTTGACCTGAAGTTTTTTCAGGTATGCCAACTCGTTGTTGATTTTTTGCTCTTGAGCTGCCAGCTCTTTTTGCTGCTTCTCGAGGTCTTTGATGACTTGCTCGTTGGCAGTATTGATATAGCGGGTGTAACGCAGAAAGCGGGTTTTCTGACCCGGCTCGGCATTTTTCAGGAACAGGGCAACGGCGTTGGGCTGGCTGTTTTTATAGTTACCTGAAACGAAACGGGAAATTTGCGCGCGCGTGTTGGAAACCTGAGTTTTCAGGTGGTTTAAATCTGCATTGAGCTTTTGGAACTTGTCCCATGCGTCGCGCTGCTGGCGGTTGATGGCGGACAGGTTGATACGGCTTTGCTGCAACTGTTTCAACGTGGTGTTGACGTGGATGATGAAACTTTCGTTACGGCTGCGCAGCGATTTTTTGCTTTCTAAATCATTGGCGGCGGCGGTTACTGCGGATTTGAAGTCGTCTGAATCGGCGGCAGCGGTTTTCTTATCGGCTTTGTCCGCTTTTTTCTCGACGGCTTTTCTGTCCTGTTTTGCCGCTGCTTCATCTTTTTTAGGCAGCTCGGCGGCTTCTTTTTTTGCCTTTACATTATTTTGGGCTGCGGGTTTGTCTGCCGCTTTGTCTTTGCCTTTTACAGGCTCGGTTTTTGCAGGAACGGCTTTGCCTGCCTTCTCTTCCGCTTTGGCTTCACCTTTTTTGTTTTTGTCGGCTTTATCTTGTTTTTTGGTTTCTTTGTCGTTTCTGCGTTCTTTGGCACGCTCGTTTTTCGCCACTTCGGCAGTTTCCTTTTTGCTTTTGGCTACGGGCTTGTCATCTGCCTTGTCCTTAGCGTTTTTCGCAGCAGGTTTCGCTTTGTCTTTGGCAGCTTCTTTTTTAGCAGGTTCGGCGTCTTTTTTGTCTTTGACGCTTTTTTTGACAGGCGCAGCCTTTTCCTTGGGCGCGTCTTTGGCGGCGAAAGAAGGCGAAGCGAAACCGATGAGCAGGGCGAGTAAAAGAGGTTTGTAACGCATGATTGGGTTCTGGATCGTTAAAATAAAGGCAATAGGCGGAATTATATAGTCAGCGGGGTCGTCTGAAAATAACATCTGCCCATATTTGTTCAGACAATACTTTCCTCTGCGCTTGCAATCTGAACAAGCGGTCTTATATAGTAGGAGCTACGGTGTTAGCTTCTTTATTTTCAACCCTCAAAGGTTTCTTATTTACATGAACAAAATCATTCTGCCTGCGCTTTGCGCCCTGCTTCTTGCTTCCTGCGGTAACGATACCGACAAAATCGGACGTGCCAGCACGGTTTTTCATATGCTGGGGAAAAATGACCGTATTGAAGTCGAGGGGTTTGACGATCCTGATGTGCAAGGGGTTGCCTGTTATATTTCTTATGCGAAAAAAGGCGGTTTGAAAGAAACGGTGAATTTAGAGGAGGATGCGAGCGATGCTTCCGTGTCGTGCGTGCAGACGGCGGAGGTCATCCGTTATAACGAGCAAGCTGTCGTCAAGCCGCGGGAAGTGTTTAAGCGCAGCGCGAGCTTGGCGTTTAAGAGCCAGCAGATTATCCGTTATTACGATCCTAAGCGTAAGGCGTTTGCGTATTTGATTTACAGCGACAAAATCGTTCAGGGTTCGCCGAAGAACTCTTTGAGCGCGGTGTCGTGCTTTGGCGGTGCTAAAGCGGATGTGCAGCAAATTGCCGGTGCGGAAGGCAAACAGATTTACGGTGCGTGCGTCGTGGATGCGCCTGTGCCGACCAAATAAAAGACAAACGATATGAACTAACCGACCATTTCCTGATTGCCATGCCCGATATGGACGACCCGTTTTTTGAAAATTCGGTGATTTATGTGTGCGAACACAACGAAGAGGGCGCGTTGGGCATCATCATCAACAAACCGTCGCCGATTACGATGGACATGATTTTTGCGGCAACCGACCGCAATATTCCTTTGCGGATGCAGCACGAACACGTCATGATGGGCGGGCCGGTACAGATCGACCGCGGTTATGTCGTGCATACGCCCGTGGGCAACTGGCAAAACAGTATGATTGTTTCAGACGACATTGCGCTGACGTCTTCGCGCGATGTGATTGAAAACTTATCCCGTCAGGGCGCGGTGGACAAGATTTTGATTAGCATAGGCTATTCGAGCTGGAGCAAAGGGCAGCTTGAACGCGAGCTGGCGGACAATGTCTGGCTGACGGTGAAGGCGGACGGGCATATTTTGTTCGATATGCCTTACGAACACCGCTACGCCGCTGCGTTTGCCAAGCTGGGCATCCAGCCCGATGCGCTTGTCTGTGGAGCCGGTCATGCATAAAGCACCGGCAGGGACGGTTTTGGCGTTTGATTTCGGCGAGACGCGTATCGGCGTGGCTCAGGGTGATGCAGAGCTTGGCTTGTCACATCCTTTGGCGACCGTTACCGGCAACAGCAATGACGAGAAATTCAACGCCATCGCCAAGCTGATACGGGAATGGCAGCCCAAGCATCTGGTCGTCGGGCTGCCGACCCACGCCGACGGCACGGAACACGAGTTGACCCGCCTCAGCCGCAAATTCGGCCGCCGCCTGCACGGGCGTTTTAACCTGCCCATATATTGGGTGGATGAACGGATGTCCTCGCTATACGCGGAAAGCCTGCTTGCCGAAGCGCAGGTGTTCGGGCGCAAGCAGAAGGCAGTACTCGACCAAGTGGCGGCGCAAGCGATTTTGCAGGGCTTTTTCGACGGCGGCGCGGCGGAGTATTTCAACGGCAGGGAAGAAGGTTCGGAAGAATAATCCGTTTGAGAGAGTTTGAAAAAATTTTGAGAAAAAAGGTCGTCTGAAAGCTGTATTGACGGGGTTGAACCCGTTAACAGGCTTTCAGACGACCTTTTTGCATCAGAACAAGGCTTCAATCCTTAACAGCGCGCCGACGCGGTGTTTTTGGTTTTCCTTGCGGTTGTTGTAGTAGTTGACTTCGGTTTGGGTAAACAGCCAGTTGCGCCAAATCGGCTGGCGGTAGGTGGTAAACGGGCCGTAGGTATTGAGGGCGGCTTTGCGTTTTTCAATATCGCCGCCGGTGTACACGCCGTAGTTGACGTGGCGGTGTTTGCCGAGATTGTGTTGGAGGAAGAGGCTGTTGCCCCATGTCCAGTCTTCGGTTTTATCATGTTCGTATTGCAGGTGCGCTTGATTGGCGATAAAGCTTTTTTCGCTGGGGATGTAGCGCGTTTCCCAGTTGGTACGGACATGGTGTTTGCTCTTGATGCCGTAACGGTAGATTTGTTCCAAGCGGGTGTCGATGTTGTCGGTCAGTTGCCAATTGCTCGAGCTTTTGGCGCGGGCGAACAGGTCGCTGCTGGAGCGGATACCGATATCGAAGTCGGTATCGGTGCGCTGTTTTGCGAATGCTTCAGACCAGCGTACGGCAAGGGAGGCGTTGTTGTCGCGGCTTTGGGATGCGTCGAATATCCTGCCGTTGGTATTAGTACGGTTGCGGTAGGCATTGGCTTCGTGTTTCAACTCGTCGTCCAAAGAGTCGTCACCGAAAACCACATGGACTTTTTTCTCCAAGGTCGGCAGTTTCAGACGACCCCGTACGCGGGGCGTCACGGTAAATTCGTCGTCAGGGTTCCATTCGGTATCAAGCATGACGCGCAGGTTGGCGTCGGCAGGATGGTCGGGATTTGGTTTGCCAAACCAGTCGTCGATGCGGTTGGACCATTTGTCCAAGCGTTTGGAAACTCCTTTGTGGCGGTGGTCCAACCAAGTGTCGCCGTCGGCGGGCGGTTCGTCGTTCGCTGCAGCCATCGTTGGGAAGAGGATAAGCAGGGTGAGTAGGGATAAGGTAGGGGTTCGGATAGTCATTGTTTTTCCTAGCTTAAAGCATAAAGCTATTATGGACGGTATCTTAGGGGTAATGCAAGTCGTCTGAAAAAGGCTGTGATAAAATCTTGCGCGCCCGGTTTGCCGCCGTTCTGTTGTGCAGAAAAGCAGTCAGGCGGGCGCATACCAATACATTAAGGAAAACCGAATGAGTATTTTGTCGAAAATTTTTGGGAACAAGCCGTCCGGCGAAACGGCACAAGAGCCGCGCAGACTTTCCGCACAGGAAAAAAGCGAAGGCGCGGCGCGGGCGATTTATGCAAAAGATAAAGTATATGTGCCGCTTTCTGCCATGCAGGCGGATGTGTCGGAAGGGACGGGCATCCCTTATATAGGTCGTCTGAAAGACGGTCGGACGGTTTTATATGTGTTTGAAAACTATGAAGCGGCGCGGGCTTTTTCAGACGGACAGGACGGCGCTTTAGACGGCATCGCTTTGGTCGGCGCGTTGGATAAGGCAGACCAGTTCAATAATTTGAGTAATGTCCTGCGTGTCGCTCACTCGCTGGGCATTCAACTGATGGAATACCGAGGACAGGACGGCGAACATTTCGAATGCGCGCTTTCGTGGCTGATGCGTGTCAACGGCGCGGACGGCATGGCGGCTTCCCGAGAAAAATGGAGGCGTTGTCCATCGGTACCGATGCCAAGCTGCCGCTACAATTTCACCCGATAGCCATCGTCGGTTTTGCCAATCCCTATAAGGTTACACCCGCACGGGCGGAAGAATTGTTCAAGCAGTTTACGGATGTCGAAGATGACGAATTGCTGAATTTTTTTGCAGGCAACACGCCGCAGGAGAATGTGTTGCTGATCGGGTTGGTGGAAAAATATTCGGCGGATTTGGCGAAATCCGTGAAGTATATTGTTTGGAACCAATTGGCGGAGCAGCCACTTTTTGTCGGGATAAACCGCAAAGACGGCGGGCTTTACGCGCGGGACGGTTATTTATACCTCTTTTACACCGACCGTTTCCAACACATGGGTCCTGCCGGCTGCCATCCCGTTTCCGGCAAGGAAGCAGCGTTGGACTTGGTTCGCCGCCACGAACTGAAAGGCATCGCCCTGACCGACGGGCTGCACAATATGGCTCGGTTTGAAAACGACGTGATTTTCCAAGACGGGGAATAGCGGCAACCTCCCTGCCTCGGCTTGAAATAAAGGGGCCTTGGATTCGGATTTCAAGTGCAACACAGGCTTTCAGACGACCTTTTTTGTTTTCGCGTCAATTCTCCCTAAGCCGGGTTTAATTGAGTTAAACCGCGAATTAAATGACGGAATTTTGTTACACTCGGCATTTTACACTTCACACAAAGGAAACATCATGGCATTAATGGACAGCCTGCTGAACGCGGCAGCACAAGCACTGGGCGGTAAAGACGGTAGCGGCGCACAAAACTCTCTGACCGATATGGCGATGGATTTGGTACGTCAGCAAGGCGGCGTGGGCAGTCTGATCAACCAGTTACAGCAAGGCGGATTGGGCGACGTATTGAACAGCTGGATTTCCAACCAACAAGACAACGCGCCCATATCCGGCAGCGATTTGCAAAACGCGCTGGGCAGCAACACCATCAGCCAAGTGGCGCAAAAGTTCGGCATTGATGCCAACCAGGCGGGCGACCTGCTGGCGCAAGTCCTGCCCAACCTCGTCGATAAAGCCACACCCAACGGCTCGGCACAAGAAGCCGACGGTTTCGGTCTGGACGACATTGCCTCCGCCATACTGAAAAACTTCACCAAATAAGCGGCACTTTAAACAAAAAGGTCGTCTGAAAATATTCTTTCAGACGACCTTTTTACCTTCTTTTCACATCAATCCTGCATCAGCCAATATTGCAGGCCGATTAAGGTTTTGCCATCTTTGATTTCGTTGTGTGCCAAAGCGGTGCGGGCTTCTTCCTTGCTCATCAGGACGGTTTCGGTGATTTCGTCTTCATCGTTGCTCAGAGTGCTGCCGAGGCGCACGCCTTCTGCTTGGTAGAAGTACATTTTTTCGTCGCAGAAGCCGATGGCGGTGTAGAAGCTGCTGATAAGTTTGACGCGGTCAGCGGTGTACGGGGTTTCTTCCGCCAGCTCGCGCAGGGCGCATTCGGCGGGGTCTTCGCCTGCATCGAGTTTGCCGGCGGGCAGCTCGAGCGTGGCAGCGTCTGCGGCGTAACGCCATTGGCGCACGAGTACGGCTTTGCCCTCTTCGGTAACCGCTAAAACGCAGGCCGCGCCGGGATGGCGGATGACGATGCGCTGGCTTTCGTTGCCGTTGGGCAGGCGGACTTTGTCGCGGTTGATAGTAACAAATGAGCCTTGATAAATCGGCTCGCTGCTGAGTTTGGTTTCTTTCAAATCCATTTGCGTGTTCTCTTTGTAAAGTTTGATACGGGGTCGTCTGAAAATCGGGAATGGGTTTTAACTTCTTTGAAGCCGCGCTTTCAGACGACCTCTTGAGTCATGAAAAGGCTCGTCTGAAAGGGAGCGAAGCGGGTTTCGCTAAAACGTTTGTGCTGCTTCAAACCCTGCTGCGTTCGATTTCAATGCCGACTTCTTTGACATCGGGCAGGATGCCGGGCTTGATGATTTTGACGCGCACACTCAACGCGCCGAAATTGTCGAGGATGAGTTTGGCGATGTGTTCCGCCAATGATTCGAGCAAGAGGAAGCTTTGTTCGGCAAGGCTTGCCCTGACGGCTTCGCAGACTTCGCCGTAGTGGACGGTATTGCCGATGTGGTCGTCTTGACCGCTTTGTTCGGGGATGCCGATGTCCAAGTCCAAAATCAGGATTTGGGGGCGTTCGCGTTCCCAGTCGTACACGCCGATCAAGGTGTCCGCCTTCATGCCGCGTAAAAAGATTTTGTCCATTTGCCTGCCTGTTTTTTTGATAAAATGAGCGTCCCATTTTAAGTAAAGCATCTGAAATGTTCAATGTATCCGCCGTTATCGCGGCTTATTTAATCGGTTCGCTGTCGTTTGCCGTCATTGTTTCCAAATATTACGGCATGGAAGATCCGCGCACTTACGGCTCGGGCAACCCCGGCGCAACCAATGTTTTACGCAGCGGCAAGAAAAAAGCGGCGGCGCTGACTTTGCTGGGCGACGCGCTCAAAGGTTTGGTGGCGGTGGTTTTGGCACGCTGCCTGCAAGATGCTTTGAATCTGTCGGACATCACCATAGCAGCGGTTGCCGTCGCCGCTTTGGTCGGGCATATGTGGCCGCTGTTTTTCGGCTTCAAAGGCGGCAAGGGCGTGGCGACTGCTTTGGGCGTACTGCTTGCGCTTTCTCTGCAACGGCTTTGGTTTGTGCGGCGATTTGGCTGGTCATGGCGTTCGGCTTTAAAGTGTCCTCGCTTGCAGCACTCGCCGCCACCGTAGCCGCGCCGCTCGTCGCCTTCTGGCTGATGCCCTACCCTTCTTGGGCTTGGGCGACCGTCGTCATCGCCGTGCTGGTGTTGTACCGCCATAAAAGCAATATCCAAAACCTGCTTCAAGGCAAGGAAGGAAAAATCGGGGACAAGGCAGATAAATCCTGATTTTGTTTTTCAGACGACCTGTCCGATTGCGGAATGAACCAAGGTCGTCTGAAAACCTTCCAATCTACGCTGCGGCATCGTCTTAACCTGCCGGCAGGTATCGAAAACCGATTTAATCCATTATAATCAAGCTCTTTTGTTTCACAGCCAAACTTCCATGCCGAAACGCCTGTTCAAAACCGTCCTGACCGCCTTTACCTTGGCCGCGCTGTCTGCCTGCTCGCTGGTCAAGTATCAGCCTGTCGCCACCATCAATAAAATTGATATGAACCAAGGCTATCGTTTTGAAACCAGCCAGTTTCGTCGCGAAGAAGACGACACCTTCATCATCCTGATGCTCTCCGGCGGCGGCACACGCGCGGCGGCGTTGGGCTACGGCGTGTTGGAGCAGCTTCAACAGCAAAAAGTCACCATCGGCGGCAAAAGCAAATCGCTGATGTCCAATGTCGATTTGGTGGTCGGCGTATCCGGCGGCTCCGTCCTCGCCGCCTACTTCGCGCTCAAAGGCGAAGAAACCATCCCCATGTTTTACAAGCGTTTCCTTCACCAAAACTTCCAACGCCAAGTCGTCAAACAAGCCTTCTCCATGACCAACCTGCCCCGCCTTGCCTCGCCCGAATACGGACGCGGCGACCTCTTACAGGAGCAGTTTGAAAACCACCTTTTCGGCAAAACCACCTTCCGCGATTTGGAAATGTACGGCAAAGGCCCGTTCGCCATCATTTCCGCCACCGACATGGGCGCGGGCGAACGCCTGAACTTCACGCAAGAATACTTCGACCCCATGTGCCTCGACTTGGGCGGTTTGCGCCTTGCCCGTGCCGTTGCCGCTTCCAGCTCCGTGCCTATGGTGTTTGCCCCGATTACCCTCAACAACAACGGCGGCAACTGCGGCTACACCCTGCCGCCGCAGCTGCAAATGACCGGTCTTGAGTCCCAAAAGCAGCAAAACGCCACCTATCAAGAATTTAAAAACAGGTTCAACAAATACAGCGACAGCAAAACCCGTCCTTACATCCACCTGATAGACGGCGGACTGACCGACAATCTCGGCATGCGCAGCCTTTTGGACATGACCGAAATCTATCCCGACAAAGTGTTGGAACAACAAATCCGCAGCCGCAACCTGCGCCACATCGTCGTCATCAGCGTCAACGCCCAAAACCAAATCAGCAGCAATATGGACAAAACCGCCGCCGTACCCGGATTCCGCGACGTCGTTACCGCCATCATCAACATCCCCATCGACCAATACACCCAAGAATCCCTGCGCCGCTTCCGCGCCTTTGTCGATCAACGTAACGAAGCCAACCAACAAAGCGGCGACGGAATCAGCTTCTCCTTCGTCAGCCTCAACCTCAAAGACCTGCCGCCGTCCGCATTGCGCGACAAAGTGTTGAACATTCCCACCAGCTTCTACCTCCCGCCCGAAGACGTGGACAACCTGCGAACCGCCGCAGCCGAGTTGATGAAACAGTCCCAGGACTACCAAAAACTGCTGCAAGAATTTGCCGCACACCCCAACCCCGAAACTATCTTCGCCGAGCCGCCGCCACCCGACCCCAAAGACGCCAAAGCAGCCAAAAAACAAAACAAATCCATCCAATAACCACACCCCTTTCAGACGACCCATAAAACCTAAGAGGTCGTCTGAAACACCGAAACGGAACACTCCAATCATGAACGACAAAACCAGCCCCATCGTTACCGACATCAACCGCCCCGTCCTCGTCCCGCCCGGCGGCAATAAAAAAGTCCTCTTGCATTCCTGCTGCGCCCCGTGCAGCGGCGAAGTGATGGAAGCCATGCTCGCCAGCGGCATCGACTACACCATCTACTTCTACAACCCCAACATCCACCCGCTCAAAGAATACATGTTGCGCAAAGAAGAAAACATGCGCTTCGCCGACAAATTCGGCATCCCCTTCATCGACAAAGACGACGACTACGAAAACGACCGCAAAGAATGGTTCGCCAAAGCCAAAGGCATGGAATTCGAACCCGAACGCGGCATCCGCTGCACCATGTGTTTCGACATGCGTTTCGAAAAAGCCGCCCAATACGCCCACGAAAACGGCTTCCCCGTCTTCACCAGCTCGCTGGGCATTTCCCGCTGGAAAAACATGGCGCAAATCAACGACTGCGGCCACCGCGCCGCCGCGCCCTACGACGACGTCGTGTATTGGGATTTCAACTGGCGCAAAGGCGGCGGCAGCGCGCGCATGATCGAAATCAGCAAACGCGAACACTTCTACCAACAAGAATACTGCGGCTGCGCCTACTCCCTGCGCGACTCCAACGCCCACCGCAAATCGCAAGGCCGCATCCCCATCAAACTCGGCGTGCTGTATTACGGCGACGAATCCACACAATACGAGCCGTCGCAAGACGAACAGGCAGCCAAAATTGTCGTGGACAAATAATGGTCTCAGGTTCGATATAAAGAAGGTCGTCTGAAAGTTTCAGACGACCTTCTTCATTCCCGCTACATTACAAAACGGCTGCCGGATAAGAGCCGATGACTTTGACAAACGATGCGCGTTCGCTCAAGAGCCGCAGGGCGTTTTGGACTTTTTCGTCGTTTTGATGTCCTTCGATGTCGATGAAGAACAGGTATTCCCACAACGCGGATTTGCTCGGGCGGCTTTCGAACTTGGTCATTGAAATACCCGATTCGGTAAACGGCTGCAACAGCGCAGCGACGGCACCAGCGCGGTTGGGCGCGGAGACTGCCAGCGAGGTTTTGTCGTTGCCGCTGCTGCCGGTATCTTGATGCCCCATAACCAAGAAGCGCGTGGTGTTGTTCGGTTCGTCTTCGATACATTCGGCGACATAGTTCAAATGATAAATATCCGCTGCGGTACGCCCCGCGATGGCGGCGATACTGGGGTCGTCTGATTCTGCCACCAACCTTGCCGCCTCTCCGTTGCTGGAAACGGCGATGCGTTCGGCGTTGGGCAGGTTGCGTCCGAGCCAGTCGTTGCATTGCGCCAGCGCTTGGGCGTGGGCGAAGACTTTTGTGATGCCGCCCAATTCGTGCGTGCCTTTACGTAAGAGGTTGTGATGGATGCGGACAATGACTTCGCCACAGGCTTTCAATGCGGTTACTGCCAGCAAATCCAAGGTGCGTCCCACCGAGCCTTCGGTCGAGTTTTCAACCGGCGCGACCAAATAATCTGCCTGCCGCGTTTCAACTTGTCGGAAACACTGGTCTATGGTTTGAAATGCGGCGGTATGGGCGGCATGACCGAAATGTTTGATGGCCGCCTGCTGGGTAAACGTTCCCTGCGGACCGAGGTAGGCAATCGTCAGCGGACGCTCCAACGCCAAGCATTCGCTCATTACTTCACGAAACAGCCTTGCGATGGACTCGTCAGGCAGCGGGCCTTGGTTCAAACTCTGAATCCGCCTCAATACCGCCACTTCGCGCTCGGGACGGTACACCGCGCCCGTTCCTTTCAATTCGCCGATGGCGTGCGCATGGCCTGCGCGTTCGTTCAACAGGCGCAAAATCTCGGCATCGATTTCATCGATGGCATTGCGGTGCGGCAAAAGCTGTTCGTCAATGGATAAGGACATATCGACAAGCCCCTTTGTGATTCATTCATCAATATAAACGATCATTCTAACATCAAACAGGTCGTCTGAAAGCCCGAATACGTTTTCAGACGACCTGTTTTATAGTGGATTAACTTTAAATCAGGACAAGGCGACGAAGCCGCAGACAGTACAGATAGTACGGCAAGGCGAGGCAACGCCGTACTGGTTTAAAGTTAATCCACTATAGAATCCCCCGTTCTTTCTCGAACACAGCCTTTACCGGCATCATTTTGCCGTCCGTTTGGCGCGTATCCGGCGTATATTTTGGGGATTTGGTACAGGGGTCGTCTGAAAATGTAAAGACAGCGTCCCTGCAATGCAAAAAAGCGCAAAAGCATAGGAAAACAAGCTATCAAAAAACTCAAAATGCGTGTTAAGATTAGCCATCACTATCCGCCGCACCCGTTTATTTCGGGTTTGCGCAGCGCATACAATCACGAAAAGGAAATCCCATGAGTCGCGTATTACTCGTAGATGACGACGCTTTGCTGACCGAATTGCTCACCGAATACCTTACCGCAGAAGGATTGAACGTCCACAGCGTTCCGGACGGCGAAGCCGGTGTACACGAAATCCTGACCGGCCAGTACGATGTCGTCGTATTAGACTCCATGATGCCGAAAATGAACGGTTTGGACGTATTGAAAAACGTCCGCTCCCAAAGCACCGTTCCCATCATCATGCTGACCGCTAAAGGCGACGACATCGACCGCATCATCGGATTGGAAATGGGTGCGGACGACTATGTTCCGAAACCTTGCACCCCGCGCGAACTGTTGGCACGCATCAACGCCATCCTGCGCCGCGCCCAACAAAGCGGCGAGCCGAACAACGCGCCAAACAGCATTTCCGTCAGCGACGTTGTCCTCTACCCCGCCAAACGTCAGGCGACCATCAAAGACACTCCGCTTGAGCTGACCAGCACCGAGTTCAACCTGCTCGAAGTCCTGATGCGCCACGCCGGACAAGTTGTCAGCAAAGAAACTTTGTCCATCGAAGCGCTTGACCGCAAACTGGCAAAATTCGACCGCAGCATCGACGTCCACATCTCCAGCATCCGCCACAAACTGGGCGATGCCTCGCTGATTCAGACCGTACGGGGCTTGGGCTACCTGTTTGTTAAAAACTAAAGATAAAACAGATCAATGAAACTGTTTCAACGCATCTTCGCCACATTTTGCGCAGTCATCGTCTGCGCAATCTTTGTGGCGAGTTTTTCTTTTTGGCTGGTGCAAAACACCCTTGCCGAAAACCAATTCAACCAACGCCGCACCATCGAAACCACTTTGATGAACAGCATCCTCTCCGCCTTTAGGGCGCGCGGGGACAGCGGTGCGCGCGAAATTTTGGCGGAATGGGAAGACAGCCCCGTCTCCAATTCCGTTTACGTCATTTTAGGAGACGAGAAAAAAGACATCCTCGACCGCAATATTGACGGACACACCATCGAACGCGCCCGCGTGTTTGCCATCAATAATCCCAATTCCGATTTGGCACACATCGAATACGACCGTTTCGGCGAGGAATACCTCTTCTTTATCAAAGGTTGGGACAGCCATCAGGCGCAACGCCTGCCCAGCCCGCTCTTCATCCCGGGTCTGCCGCTCGCCCCGATTTGGCACGAATTCATCATCCTGTCCTTCATCATCGTCGTCGGCCTGTTGATGGCGTACATCCTCGCCAGCAACATTACTAAGCCCATCAAAATCTTGGGCAGCGGTATGGACAGAGTGGCAAACGGCGAACTTGAAACCCGTATTTCACAACAAGTGGACGACCGCGACGACGAATTGTCCCACCTTGCCATCCAATTCGACAAAATGGCGGAAAAACTGGAAAAACTCGTTGCCAAAGAACGCCACCTGCTTCACCACGTCTCCCACGAAATGCGCTCGCCCTTGGCGCGTATGCAGGCGATTGTCGGACTGATTCAGGCGCAGCCGCAAAAGCAGGAGCAATACCTGAAAAGGCTGGAAGGCGAATTGACCCGCATGGATACTTTGGTTGGCGAATTGCTGACGCTTTCACGACTGGAAACATCCAACATCCCGCTGGAAAAAGAAAGCCTGAAACTCGTTCCCTTCCTGAAAAACATCGTGGAAGACAACCAAAGCATCGCCCAGCAGAACAAACAAACCGTTACCCTTTCGGTCGAACCCAGAATCCCCGAAAATGCCACGGTCTACGCCAACGAAGGCTATTTGTACCGCGCGTTTGACAACGTTATCCGCAATGCCATCAATTACAGCCCCGAAGGCAGCACCATCCGCGTCAATATCGGACAAGACGGCAAGCATTGGATTGTGGACGTTACCGACAACGGCCCCGGCGTGGACGAAATGCAACTGCCGCACATTTTCACTGCCTTTTACCGTGCCGACTCCAGCGCCAGCAAACCAGGCACAGGCTTAGGCCTTGCCCTAACCCAGCACATCATGGAGCAGCACAACGGCAAAATCATGGCTGAAAACATCAAGCCGAATGGTTTGAAAATGCACTTTATCCTGCCCAAAAAGAAAGCGAACGGCAAAGCGGAAAGCCGCATCCTAAAACTAATTGACTATGAATGTTGCCAATCGGGGTTTGTAAACAAATTGCCACACCCCAAGCCTATAAAAGGTCGCCTGAAAAGAACAAACCCTTACGTTCCCGCCTTTCAGACGACCTTTTATGCCATTTGTCATATACAATTCATATAAATAATTAAATCATTTATAGTTTGCATGTTCGCCATACCAAGCAACAAACAAACTTTTCATTTACAACAAAAACAAATAATAAACACCGAATCCGGTTCATTTACACACGGCAACCCTTCCAACCCAAACCGCCCGAAAGGTCGTCTGAAACGCACTGTCCACACACCGAAAAGGAGGCACCATGTCCGCCCAATCCATGTCCGGCTACTTCTTCATGCCCAACCACATCATCCTCGTGGGCGCGAGCGAACGCCCATACAGCTTGGGCGAACGCATCCTGAGCAACCTCCTGAGCGCACCGTTTCAAGGTCAAATCACGCCCGTCAATCTCCGCCACCGCACAGTTGCCGGACTCACCTCCTACACCAATCTTAACAAAATTCCCGGCAGCGCCGACCTCGTCATCGCCGTAACGCCGCCTGACAGCTACGACGCCCTGTTTAAATCCTGCCGCAAAAAACAGTTCGGCCACATTATCCTCATCCAAGACTGGGAAAGCCTGTCCGACGACGAATGGCAGACCGCCGAAGCCGCCATCAAAAAACACCATGGCGACGAACTTAACATCAGCGTGTGCAGCCCCGCCGGCGTACAGCTTCCATCGCAAAGCCTCAACATCAGTTCCCAACCCGACCATCCGGCAGGCTACACCGCCCTTCTGACCGGACACGCCTCCGTCAGCAGCGAAATCAACCTCATGCTGCAAAAAATGGGACAGGGCATTTCGCGCCATATCAGCCTCAACTATCCACTCAGCCCCACCACTTCCGCCGACTGGCTCAACCGTTTCGGCCACAACCGCCACACCAAAGTCGCCGTCATCGAGCACAACCCAGCCGAAAGCCAACGCAACCTGTTCAGCGCCATCCGCCATTTCACCCGCCACACCCCGCTTATCCTCCACGTTACTCACCGTTCAGACGACACTGAAAAAGCCGTGTTACGTTGCCTTGCGCGACATTGCAACTTCCTCGCCACATTCAGCAGCAGCGAACTCGAAGCCGCCCTGCACGCACGTTTATCCGATCTACCCCCTCTGAACAGTATTGACATCCTGTCCAACACCCCTGCCGAGTGGTTGGAAACCTGCGCGCCTCAAAACCTAAAACTCCAATTCCCCACCGAGCAGCCAAACATCCGCCAAGGTTACATCGGCAGCACACCCACGCCCGCGCATTACCACAGCATCGCCAGCCAACAACTTCAAAACACCCATACCGAAGCCCTGCTCGCCATCGTCTCCCCGACCGACAGCCCTGACGAAAAAAATCTGACCCGCACCCTGAGCATGCTGGCGAAACACACTGCCAAACCCCTACTTGTCAGCAGCCGCTTTTCAGACGACCTCCTGCATTTCGACCGTCCTGAACAAGCCCTGCAAGCCTTATCGTTCCGAAACATTGCCGACCAACTGCAAAAAGAGCAGTTACGCATCGCCACGCCTAAAAAAGGTCGTCTGAAAACCCCGCAAGCAAGAAACATTACCAAGGCCCTCGCTTCAAAAGACCTGCCCCTGCTTGCCGAAGCCCTGTGCCTGCCTACCTATCAGCACACCACGCATAACGCGGTGCAATTCCGTTTCCAACGCCATACCGTCTATGGCGACATCCTGACCGTATGCCATCAAGGCAAAACCACCGCCGCGCTCCCGCCGTTTTCTACGCTGGACATTGAACACATCGCCCATTTCGCCCAACTTGAAAACACGCATATCCTCAACCAACTCCTGCACACCTTAAACACACTCAGCCAACGGCAACAATACATCGGCGAAATCCTGCTAAACCTCAACGGCGACCAATACAGTAGTGACTTTGTATTGCAGGCTGACGAACGTCCCTCCCCGAAAAACAAACCAACCAATATCGCCACCCTCAAGCTCGAACAAGCCGCCGCCAAAGTACAGACCGCGGCAGAATACCTGCGCAGCAAAAATCCTGCTGCCGCCGAGTTCCTCCGCAATACCGGCGAAGCTGCCGCCGAACTTTTGGGCGCAAAAACCGAAAGCGAAGCCCCCATCCAAAACGTACTCGCCCCCTACCCGACCAAGCATCCTGCTACGCTTACCCTCAAAAACGGCGAAACCGTAACCATCCGCCCCTTCACCCCCGAAGACGCGGAAGCCAAGCAGCAATTCGTCCGCAGCCTTTCTCCGCAAGCGCGCTACACCCGCTTCATGACCCACACCAACGAATTGCCCATCCCCACCCTCGCGCGCTTCAGCAAACTCGACTATCACAGCGAAGCCGCATGGACTGCACGCAATTCAGACGACCTCATCGTCGCCGTCAGCCGCTTCAGCCGCATCAACCGCAACGAATGCGAATTCGGCATCACACTTGCTGAAAACGTACGCGGCAAAGGGTTGGCAGCGGAAATGATGAAGCTGATTATCCAATCGGCAACACAACAAGGCTACCGCGTCATGAGTGCCCAAATACTCAAATCCAACACCCCTATGCTTAAACTTGCTGAAAAATCAGGCTTTACCATCACACCTTCCGAAGAAGACAACACTTTGTGCCAAGCGCGCCTCAGCCTGACCACTCCGCAAAACAGCAACAAAAACAAATAAAAACTTGCATGAACAACGCAAAATATCCTAAAATTAGCGGTTTCTTATCTATCCGATTTTCTCAAAAGGACTCAAAATGGTAGTTATCCGTTTGGCTCGCGGTGGTTCTAAACACCGTCCCTTCTTCCACGTAGTCGTTGCCGACTCCCACAACCGTCGCGACGGTCGCTTCATTGAACGCGTTGGCTTCTACAACCCTGTCGCCAATGAAAAACAAGAGCGCGTACGCCTCCAAGCCGACCGCCTGAACCACTGGATCGCTCAAGGCGCACAAGTCAGCGACGCAGTTGCAAAACTGATCAAAGAACAAAAAGCTGCTGCTTAATCACCGGCTAATCTTGCTATGACCGACACTCGACAACGGGTAGCCATGGGCTACATCAAAGGCGTATTCGGCATCAAAGGCTGGCTCAAAATAGCCGCCAATACAGAATACGCCGACAGCCTCCTGGACTACCCTGAGTGGCAGTTAAGCAAAGACGGTAAAACACTGAATGTTACACTCGAAGCCGGCAAAATCGTCAGCGGAGAGCTTCAGGTCAAATTCGAAGGCATAGACGATCGCGATCAGGCTTTTGCCCTGCGCGGCTATACCATCGAAATCCCCCGAGAAGAATTCGCCCCTACCGAGGAAGACGAATATTATTGGGCAGATTTAGTCGGCATGACCGTTGTCAATAAAGACAATATCGTGCTCGGCAAAGTCACAAACCTGATGGAAACCGGCGCCAACGATGTTTTGATGATTAATGGGGAACATGGCCAAATCCTGATCCCATTCGTATCCAACTACATCGAAACCGTCGATACCGAAGGCAAAACCATTACCGCCGACTGGGGCTTAGATTACTGATGTTGATACAAGCCATCACCATCTTCCCCGAAATGTTCGACAGCATTACCGAATACGGCGTAACCGGTCGCGCAAAAAAACAAAACCTTTGGCAATTCCAAGCCATCAATCCCCGCAAATTCGCCGACAACAAACTCGGCTATATTGACGACCGCCCCTTTGGCGGAGGTCCGGGAATGATTATGATGGCACCGCCGCTGCAAGCAGCAATAGAAGAAGCTAAACAAACATCTTCATCTCCTGCAAAAGTCATCTATCTTAGCCCGCAAGGTCAGCCGCTAACCCACAAAAAAGCCGTAGAACTTGCAAAATCTCCGCATCTCATACTGCTTTGCGGACGATACGAAGGAATTGACGAACGCCTGCTGCAAAGCAGCGTAGATGAAGAAATCAGCATAGGCGATTTTGTTGTCTCCGGCGGAGAGCTGCCCGCCATGATGCTGATGGATGCCGTACTCAGACTGATACCCGGCGTATTGGGCGATATACAGTCAGCCGAACAGGACTCGTTTTCAGACGACCTGCTAGACTGCCCCATTACACCAAACCTTTAGAATTCCAAGGCATGACCGTCCCTGACGTATTGCGTTCGGGCAATCATGGCTTGATAGCCGAATGGCGGTTGAAACAATCGCTACGGCGCACCCTGGAGCGCAGACCAGACCTACTGGAAAAGCGCAGTTTAATCCCAAAGGAATCCCGCCTCTTAAAAGAAATCTTGCAAGAGCAACAGGAAATCCAATCATAATTTAGGAAAAACAATGAACCTGATTCAACAATTAGAGCAAGAAGAAATTGCTCGCCTGAACAAAGATATCCCCGAATTCGCACCGGGCGACACCGTAGTCGTTTCCGTACGCGTAGTAGAGGGTTCACGCAGCCGTCTGCAAGCTTACGAAGGCGTTGTTATCGCCCGTCGTAACCGCGGCTTGAACAGCAACTTCATCGTCCGCAAAATTTCCAGCGGCGAAGGCGTTGAGCGTACTTTCCAACTCTACTCCCCTACCGTAGAAAAAATCGAAGTAAAACGCCGCGGTGACGTCCGTCGCGCCAAACTGTACTACTTGCGCGGCCTGACTGGTAAAGCAGCCCGTATTAAAGAAAAATTGCCTGCCCGCAAAGGTTAAGCATAAGAATTGCAAAATAAAAATCCCCACTTTTCAGTGGGGATTTTTATTTTGAAACCCTTATAACGGATCTTCTCAGAAATTTGATCTAAAAAATATTGAGTTAAACTTAAATCAGAGCAAAGTAATGAGGCTGCCGACAGCAAGATGCATAAAACTATAGTCAATTAAAAACAAAATAGTACAATACTCACCTTTGAAGGTCTAACCATGGCATACTCTGCGGACTTAAGAAACAAAGCTTTAAACTATTACGAACAATGCAAAAACATCAGCCAAACCGCAGCAACGTTTAACTTGTCAAGAAACACGCTTTACCTGTGGATTCGCCTTAAAAAACAAACAGGCAGCCTGAAACATCAAGTTACCGGTCTAAATGCCGTCAAATTGGATAGGCAAAAACTGGCTCAATATATTGAGCAACACCAGGATGCCTATCTGCATGAAATCGCCAAACATTTTAATTGTACGCCAGCCGCCGTTTGCTATGCACTCAAACAGATGGGGATGACGCGCAAAAAAAGACCACCACTTACAAAGAACAAGACCCGGCCAAAGTAACGCATTATTTGACACAACTGGCCGAATTTTCCGACTACCAACGTGTTTATTTGGATGAAACAGGATTTGACCGCTACCTGTTCCGTCCCTATGCCCGCAGCCTGAGAGGGCGAATAGTGAAAGCGCAGATAAGTGGAAAAAGATACCGACGCTTATCTCTGGTGTCCGCACAAGTCGGCAACCGGCTGATTGCTCCGATGGTTTATCAAAATACGATGACCGGAGTCTTTTTTGAAGCGTGGTTTCAGCAATGCCTACTGCCCGCATTGACTCAAAAATCGGTGATTATTTTAGATAATGCACGATTTCACCGTATGGGTGTCTTACGGGAAATGGCGGAAAAATTGGGCCATAAGGTATTGCCTCTTGCACCTTATTCACCCGAGCTCAACCCGATTGAGAAGGTGTGGGCGAATATTAAGCGGTATCTGCGAACCGTTTTGTCTGATTACGCCCGATTCGACGATGCGCTAGTGTCCTATTTTGATTTTAATTGACTATATTTCACTTATTACCCTGATAACTCAATAGAAAATTATCCTTTTCAAACTAGATCAAAGTAAAGCTACCCAGGTTTAAACTTAACTCTTTATACAACGATGTATCCTAATAAAAACTGGTTTCAGACGACCTTCAATGTAATCGAGGTCGTCTGAAACCGGTGGATTTACGATTCCGTGGATTTACAATTCCGCCTTATCTTCCGCCTTGTCCTTCTGACCGGGCAGGTAAGGCATGATGACTTCAGACAATGATTGGAAATAAGGAATACTATACGAGCTTTGCCAATCTTCCGTTTCCGGCAAATCGGTGTGGGCGCAGACCATGACCGCCAAAGTGACCAGCAACACGCCTTTGGCTGCGCCGAACACGCCGCCCAATACTCTGTTGACGCTGCCCAAGCCCATTGATGACGCTGCGTTGGTCAGTATGGTGCGCAAAAACTGCTGTAAAAAACGCGCCAAAAAGAAAATCACGACAAACGAAATGGCAACGCCCAAGGCATGCGGTTGAATCGATTTGAACGCCACTTCTGAAAACGGCACGGCAAACGTTTTAGCCAACAAGAAGGAAATCACCCACGCAAACAGCGAACCCGCTTCGGCAATGACGCCGCGTATCATCGACATCACGATACACGCCGCGATCACGCCGAAGGCAAGTATGTCGGCTAGCGGAATATCATTCATTGGTGACCTGTCCGGCAATGCCGTGTACGCGCAATTTGTTCAAGTCGCGTTCGGCGTCGTAGGCGTTTTTGTATGCGCCCGATTTGACGCGGTAAACCTTGCCTTTATCCGTCATCACTTCGGTAATGGTCGAGTCGATACCTGCCGCTTTCATTTTGCGTTGCAGGCTCAAGGCGCGTTCTTTTTCAGCATAACCTGCCTGAATGGCAGCTTTTTTACCTGATTTGACTTCGGCGGTTTTGGTTTTTGCCTTTTCAGACGACCTTTCGGCAGCAGCGGTTTTCTCTGCTTGGCTGCCGGCTCGGTTTTGGCTTTGGCAACTTTCGCTTCGGCTTCTCTTACCGCAGAAGCTTTTTTGTTAGCCGTTTCGATTTTTTCGTATTTGGAAGCATCTACCCGAATTCTTTCTTTAGGTTCGGACGCGGATGCCGTAACGGTTTCTTTGGCTTTTTCCGCTGCTGCTTTGTGTTTCGCCACCGCTTCTTCTTTGGCTTTTAACGCCTTACGTTCGGCAACGGCTTTTTCAGCTTTTTCCAATTGCGCCAATTTGTTGCGCTCGGCTGCGGCAGCGCGTTCCGCCTTCTCGGCTTTAGCGGCTTGAAGGGCGCGTTTGCGCGCGGCGGCATTGGCTTCGCGTTCTGCTGCCTCTTGTGCTTGGAGCTGCTGCACTTTACGCTGCTCTTCACGATTACGGCGGCGCTCTTCTGCGCGGCGTGCGGCTGCTTCACGTTTGGCAGCTTCGGCTTTTTGAATTTTCTCGGATTCTTCCAAACCTTTGATATCGCTGTCTGACAGTGTATCGTTAATCAGCACCAAAGGCGGACCTAAATCTTCGGGCGCGGCAGGTGGCGCTTCAGGTTGCGGTTCGGGCTGCGCTTGGGCATTTCGCTCGGGTGTGCCGATTTCCTGAGGCTTGTCTGCTGCTTCCGCTACTTCGGCATCGGCATTTTTAGCCGCTTCTGCCGCTGCTTCCAAATCTTCTTTGGTAGAAGGTTCCAACACGGTCGCATCCGCCAAGTTGGCAGGTTCTGCGTTGGCATTATTCTGTTGGATGGTTGTAGTTTGGGCGTTTTCTTCTTGTTTGTTTTCCGGTCCGGTTGACAGGGCGACGCCCAATAAAACGGTCGATGCCGCCACCAACCCCGATGCCATAACCAAGCGGCGGCGGTTGCGGCGTTTGAGCTGTTCGTAACCGGTCAGAACTTCATTTTGCTTATTGTCAGACATGGAGATTTCCTTTTACAACGCCGCCATTACGTCGGCAACGGTATGAAATGAGCCGAAAACAACGATTCTATCATTTTCGCCCGCCTTAGCCAAAGCGGCGCGGTACGCCTCTCGAACGGAGGTAAAAGTTTGTATATTTTCGATATTTTGTGCTTCCAGTTTCGCCTGCAAGGCGTCCGTCGTCATGCCGCGCGGCACGTCCAAAGGCGCGATATACCATTCGTCAAACTGGTCTTTAACGATTTCCAACACGCCGTCTATGTCTTTGTCGGACAACATGCTGAACACGGCAGTGCGCTTTGCGCAAACGCCAAATTAATCAGGCTGCGGCGCAGGGCGCGGGCGGCGTGGGGATTGTGTCCGACATCCAAAACGGTCAGCGGACGGCCGGGCAGGACTTGGAAACGTCCGGGGTTTTCAACCAGCAGTAATCCGCGCTTGATGGCGCCGATGTCCACCGGCAGTTTGTCGTTCAAACATTCCAACACGGTCAGCGCGCAGGCGGCATTGGAAAGCTGATATGCGCCGCGCAATGCGGGGAACGGCAGGGAATTGCGGTTGCGCGCGGGGTCGTCTGAATGTTGCGGATGGAAGCGGTAGTTCCATTGAATGTTTTCCAATGAGGAAAAATCGAAATCGCGCTGCACCATCAACAGTTTCGCGCCTATGGTTTCGGCATGTGCAACCAACGATTCGGGCGCGGGATTTTGCCCGCAGATTGCAGGTTTTCCGCTGCGGAATACGCCCGCTTTTTCAAAACCAACCTGCTCGACCGTATCGCCCAAAAACGCCTGATGGTCCAAATCCACACTAGTAACCACCGCGCAATCGCAATCAAATACATTGACCGCGTCCAAACGTCCGCCCAAGCCGACTTCCAATATCATCACATCGACTTGTTCGCGAATGAAGATATCGACCGCCGCCAAGGCATTGAATTCAAAATAAGTCAGCGATATTTCGCCGCGCGCCGCTTCGATGCGCTCGAAGGAAGCGGTAATGAGGTCGTCTGAAACCGGCTCGGCGTTGACGGCGATGCGTTCGTTGTAACGCAACAAATGCGGACTGGTCAGCGTACCGACTTTGAAGCCTGCCTGTTTGTAAATCTGTGTCAGGTAGGCGCAGACCGAACCTTTACCGTTTGTTCCCGCGACAACGACGACGGGGCATTGCGGTTCGAGCTTCATGCGTTTTTTCACTTCGCTCGTGCGTTCCAAGCCCATGTCGATTAGGCCGCCGCTGTGGGCGGTTTCCAAATGCGAGAGCCAGTCTTGTAATGTTTTCATGTGTGTTTCGTTTTTCAAAAGGTCGTCTGAAACCGTCGTTTCGGAATAATGGGGACGGTTACTGCTACTTGTGTGGACTATTTTTATATTGGGTTTAATTTGATGAGAACAAGACGGGAAACCGCCTTGTTGAATTAAAGCGGATTCGCGTCATCCTGAGCCTGACACCAGCGCGCCCAAACTTCCAGACGACGGTAAGATTCTTTATCCGCCATATCGGGCGTAACGCATTGCCGTATCGTTTTGCCGTCGGCGTTCCACTGCAAAAACAACGCGTAAGGAGTCAGCATGGTCGCGCCGTCCAACACCGCGCCCTGCCCTTCTCCGTCTCCGCAAAATACGGAAGCGCGCGCATGGCGGTCGATGGCGATTTTCTTTACCGCACCCGCCGTCCGCAAATTCACCACGCGCCAAGCGTGGACAAAACTGCCCGCCAACGCCGCCAGCCCGAACCACATCATCCAGCCGTAAAACCATATCAGGCACACGGCCACTGCGGACAAATGCAACAAGACGGACAAGGCTTTTAAAGAACGGGACGGCTTCAAGGTCGTCTGAAAAGCGCGCATCGCCTTACATCATATTGTCGAACACGGGCGTAATGCTCAATTCCGCTTCTTCCATGTCCAAAACCATATCGTGGATTTCGGTATCGAAAAATTCCCAAAACGCCTTCAGGCTCATGTCTTGCGGCCACTTGCTTTTGTCGATGTCCCAGCCTGCCAGCTCCGCCTCGAAAATCTGTTGGTAGCGTTCGTCAAAATAGGCAATCACCTCTTCCGGCTCATCAAACTGCGGCACAAGAAACACGGAGCAGTTGGCACGGATTTGCTCGATGGTCAGGTCGGGCATATTTTCATCGGCGGATTTCAGCCATTCCAAAAAGCGGGCGGTCGGCTTAAGCACGACGGCGGTACGGTCAACAAAATACATGGTTTTCCTTTGAAACGGCAAAAGCAGAGATAGCCTCTTTGCCGTCTATATCTATCGGTTGCATTCGCCAAAGGTCGTCTGAAAGCCTCAATCTGTCTTTCAGACGACCTTTTGACAAGCTGTTAATGCGTCATCACTTGCTGCAAGAACTGTTTGGCGCGTTCGTGTTTCGGATTGGTAAAAAACTCTTCAGGCGTTTCGTTTTCCAAAATCTGCCCTTTATCCACAAAAATAATGCGGTCGGCCACTTCGCGCGCAAAGCCCATTTCATGCGTGACACACATCATAGTCATGCCGCTTTCCGCCAAATCCTGCATCACTTTCAACACTTCGCCGACCATTTCCGGGTCGAGCGCGGAAGTCGGTTCGTCAAACAGCATCACACGCGGCTCCATCGCCAACCCGCGCGCAATCGCCACGCGCTGCTGCTGTCCGCCGGAAAGCTGGCTGGGGAAAGCATCTTTTTTATGCGCCAAACCCACGCGTTCCAACAGCTCCATCGCCTTTTCCTCAGCCTGTTCGCGGCTTTGTTTTTTCACCTTCATCGGCGAAAGGATGATGTTTTCCAATACGGTCAGATGCGGATACAGATTGAAGCCTTGAAACACAAAACCCACTTCCTCACGCACCTTGTTCAAATCCGTTTGCGGATCGGCAACATTGATACCGTCCACCCAAATCTCGCCGCTCTCAATGCTTTCAAGCTGGTTGACGGTACGGATGAGCGTCGATTTGCCGCTGCCCGAAGGTCCGCAAACCACCACCACTTCACCCTGCTTCACTTCCAGATTGACGCCGTTGATGACGTGCAGGTCTTTGAAATGTTTATGTACGTTTTTGAATTTAATCATGTTTATTTTACATTCTCTAAAATTGACCAGATTTCGGCTGGTTTATCTTCGATACGTTTAACATAGCTATCTATTTTTTTCGCATTACGTTTATTGTAAATACCCTCGCACAATACATCCATTGCATCCTTATTCAGATCACCATAACGGTTATTGGTATATACCGACAAAATACAGGCTTTCAAAGGATGGAAAGGCACGCCATATTCCCGCGCAGCATCCTGATTTCCAAATAGCCATGCGGTTTTCACCAGAGCCGAAAAACTTCCCAACGCCGCCGCTTTAAACAATTTTTCCTTGATTAACGGATAATTTTTCCGTTTCTGCCTTTCCAGCTTGGCGACTTCATCCATCAATTTTTGCGAACCGTTAGGTGCAAGTTCGTCTTCCAAAGCCTTTCTATCATATTCGGCATCAATATCATGGAGTAAATCCTGTGCCTGACCATTGCCGTTTTTTGCAGCTTTCTTGAGCCAATAGTAAAACTCACTCTTCTTGAGATTCACAGGGTCAGTGGTCATTTCCAACTATTCTGACAGCATATATTGTGCATCTGCATCACCAGCCTTTGCCTTACTCAGCAAATCACCTTTCTTCCCACCGACACCGCCTAAGGCAAACACCGTACCTGCAATGAATATGACTACCCCGCCCCAAAGATATTTTTTAAGCATTCCATCCCCCCATTTTTCAGACGGCCTTGCGTACCAGATAATTGCTCAGTTCCACATATTTTTCCGGCGCGATATGTTCGGCACGGTCTTGCGGGCTGATGCCGACTGCCTGCAAATCGTCGTCGCCGGCAAATTCTTTCAGATTGTTGCGTATGGTTTTGCGGCGTTGGTGAAAGGCGAGTTTCACCAGTTTGGCGAAATGCTCGAAATCGTCCGCCTTGCCGATACGGTGTTTCACCGGAATCATGCGCACCACCGCCGAATCCACTTTCGGCGCAGGGTCGAACGATTCGGGCGGCACGTCAATCAGCAGCTCCATATCGAAAAATATTGCAGCATCACGCCCAAGCGGCCGTAGTCGTTGCTTTTCGGCGCGGCCACCATGCGCTCGACCACTTCTTTTTGCAGCATAAAGTGCATATCGACGACATCGTCCGCCACTTCCGCCAGCTTGAACAAAAGCGGCGTGGAAATGTTGTACGGCAGGTTGCCGACGATTTTCTTTTTATCCGCGATGCCGTTGAAATCAAACTGCAAGACATCGCCTTCATGAATCACGAGCTTATCCGCAAACGGCAGCGTTTTCAGACGACGTACGATGTCGCGGTCGATTTCGATAACGTGCAGGCAGTTCAGCTTCTTCGCCAAAGGCTCGGTAATCGCCGCCAAGCCCGGCCCGATTTCAATCACCACATCATCCGCCTGCGGGCGCACGGCGTTGACAATATCGGCAATAATCCGCGTGTCCTGCAAAAAATTCTGCCCGAAGCGTTTCCGGGCCTTATGTTCTTTCATCGCGTCTCTTCAAACTGTCGATCATTATAATAAGCGCGTATTGTAACTGAAAAACATAGCGTTTTGTCGGACAAGAAAGAGGTCGTCGAAAACGTTTTTCAGACGACCTTTTTAGCTGTAACGGCAATTTCACCCCCCACCCCGCTCAAAAAATGGGTAGGCGGCTGAACCGTTCAATCAGGCATCCACCGGCTTCCAGTCCGCGCCTTTTACCGGCGGCAGCCAAGATTGCGTACCACTGGCGGAAAATTCCCACAGGATGTCGGGGAAGCCGTAATGGTCTGCGCGCGTCGTATCGAGTTGCGTTTCGATTTCGGCTTCGCGGCCTTCACTGATTTGTGTGGCGATGTGCGGATTTATCATGACGGTTTTGCCTAGTGCGATAAATTCCGCCCAGCCGGTTTTAAATGCCGAAAGAATATCGTCAGCGGTAAACAGGTTGCCCACGCCGATAAGGGGCAGCTTGCCGTTGATGCGGTCATGAATGAACTGCATACGGGTTTGCGCCGTATCGCCGCCGCGTCGGATTTTCTTGTCGAATTCCCACAAGGAAACGTGCAGGTATTGCAGCGGTTTTTGCACCAGCGCGTCAATGAGTGCGGCGGTTTCGGTCATGGTCAGCCCGTCCTCGCCTGCTTCTTCGGGTGAGAAACGGTAGCCGATAATGAAGTCGTTGCGCTGGTGTTTTGCACGGACGGCGGCAACGGCATCGACGACGGCGAGCGGGAAGCGCATTCTGTTTTCCAAGCTGCCACCCCATTGGTCGTTGCGGCGGTTGCTTTGGGCGGAGTAAAACTGTTGGATTAAATAGCCGTTCGCGCCGTGGATTTCCACGCCGTCAAAGCCTGCGCGAAGTGCCAAATCGGCAGCTTGGGCAAAGGAGGCGATGAGTTCTTCCACTTCTGCGGCACTCGCTTCACGCGCCCCATCCTTTTGCTGGCGGACGCGCTGATTTTATCGCGGCGGTTGAGTTCCACCATCGCTTGGGAGCCGCCGTGATGGATTTGCAAAATCGCTTTTGCGCCTTGTTTTTGAATGATTTGGGCGGTTTCTTTCAGACTATCGAGGCAGTTTTCGCCCGTAGCTTCAGGCTGTCCACGAAAGGCTTTGCCGCCCTCTTGAACCAAAGTGGCGGCGGAGATAAAGAGACCCATATCCCCTGCGCGGTTGCCGAGAAACGTGCGCTCTTGGTCGCTGATTAAACCGTCGGCGAGGGAGCCGAAATGGGTCATGGGCGCAACGGCGAGGCGGTTTTTGACGGTTACGCCGTTGTTGAGTGTGAAAGATTGGAAAAGCGGAGCGTATTTTGGATTCATTTTGTTCTGTCGAAAATTAATAACATCGAGAGACCTTTGCAAAATTCCTTTCCTTCCGACAGCCGAGATCCAAATAAAGATTTTCGGCTGTTTTTGTTTCAAATATCCACTGATTCTACTCAAATCCCCCCCTTAATCCCCCTTGGATACCTGATTAATCAGGCATCCGGGCTGCCTTTTAGGCGGCAACAGGCACACTTAGCCTGTTGGCCGCTTTCAACAGGTTCAAACACATCGCCTTCAGATGGCTTTGCGCACTCACTTTAATCAGCCCGAAATAGGCTGCCCGGGCATAGCGGAATTTACGGTGTAGCGTACCAAAGCTTTGTTCGACCACATAACGGGTCTTCGACAAATATCGATTACGTTTGGTTTGTGCTTCCGTCAGCGGACGGTTGCGGTGGGCTTTGCGCATAATGCCGTCCAACAACTGATGTTCTTTCAGATGTTGTCGGTTTTCCTTACTGTCGTAGCCTTTGTCGGCATAGACGGTCGTACCTTCGGCTATACCTTCCAGCAAAGGGGACAGATGGTTGCACTCATGGGCGTTGGCGGGGGTAATGTGCAGTTTCTCGATATAGCCTTCCTCATCGGTACGGGTATGTTGTTTGTAACCGAGTCTGTATAAACCGTTTTTTTCTTTTGTCCAGCGGGCATCGCTGTCCTTACTCGGTGTGGTTTGGCCGCTGACTTGTCCTTCTTCATCGACTTCTATGGCCTGACGCTGTTTGCTGCCGGCAGTTTGAATAATGGTGGCGTCAATGACGGCGGCGGATGCTTTCTATTTTTTTAGGTTTTTTTCGGTCAGTTGGCGGTTAATCAGTTCCAGCAATTCGGACAGGGTGTCGTCTTGCGCCAGCCAGTTGCGGTAGCGGCATAAGGTGCTGTAATCGGGGATGCTCAGTTCGTCAAAACGGCAAAACAGGTTGAAATCGATGCGGGTGATAAGGCTGTGTTCGAGTTCGGGATCGGAGAGGCTGTGCCATTGTCCGAGCAGGACGGCTTTGAACATGGACAGCAGGGGATAGGCGGGACGGCCGCGGTGGTCTCTAAGGTAACGGGTTCTTTGACGATTCAGGTATTGTTCGATCGGCTGCCAATCAATCACCTGATCCAACTTCAATAGTGGGAAGCGGTCGATGTGTTTGGCAATCATGGCTTGTGCGGTTTGCCGGAAGAAGGTGCTCATGAGAAATCCCCTAAATGTCTTGGTGGGAATTTAGGGGATTTTGGGGAATTTTGCAAAGGTCTCATCGACAGAATTGGGACAAATAGGGAATTATCAAGAACGAGGTCGTCTGAAAAACACGGCTCCGACGAAACGGAATGTTTTCAGACGACCTTTCGGCGATACGCCTAACAACGGTTACCAGAGGTAGGTTACGCTGGCACCGCCGCCCGCACCGCCTTTCGCCGCGCCGACTGCCGAGCCTTTAACCAGCCATTTGCCGCTGGCGGATACTTTGGAAATACCTACGGCGTAACCGCTTTTACCGCGCCAGATACCGCTTGCGACGGAAACCGCACCTTGTCCCGGCTGATATGCCTGTCCGAGGCTGCCGACTGCGATTGCAGCGGCGGAGCCTGAATCGGCGCGCTCTTCAAGTTTGTCCATACGGACTTTGGCTTCGTTGCGCAAAGCGGCGATTTGGGTCTGATGATTGCTCTCGGCTGCGGCAAGGCTGCTTTGGGTTTGGCGGGCAAGGCTCTTCACTTGGGCAACGTTGACCGCGTCCGTATCCTCCTTACCCGCAGCAACATTAGTAATCTGGCGGCTGTTTTGTTCGCTGCCGACAGATACCGCGCCTAAAGTCGATACCCATGCCTTACCCGTTTCGGTACTTGCCGCGCCGGTAGCAAAGTCATGTCCGGCAACGCCTGCCGCAGTATCGGCAACGCTGTCCGTACCGAGTGCCACGGAGTTTGCTGACGTGCTTCCGCTTTGTAGCCCAAAGCAGCGGATTTTTCCTCAAATGCGGCAGCACCTGCGCCCAAAGCCGTTCCGCCCGATTTCCGTACCCGTGCGCGCGTACCCGCGGCAAGACCGTTGAGCGCGGTGGACGAGGATTCCACGCCCAATGCCACGCTGTTGGTTTCTTCGGCAACCGCGCGCGTACCGACTGCAACCGCCTGATAACCGTTTGCCTCGGCAGCAGATGCCAGCGCGACCGCCTGCGTACCGTTGGCTTTTGCCCTATCCCCGACAGCAGTGGAACTGAGTGCATTGGCTTCGCTGCCGCGTCCAAACGCAACCGCATCAATGTCGCCAGCCTTCGCGCTTTCTCCGACCGCGATAGAACGCAAACCCGTTGCCTGCGACATCAAACCGACCGCCACCGACTGCCCACCGGAAGCCTTCGATGCGCCGCCGACGGCAATATCATTGGTTCCTTTTGCATTCGCCCTGAAACCGACAGCAACCGTCCGCAATGCTTCCGCCTTAGCCTCGCTGCCAAATGCCGACGCACTCAAACCCGAAGCGTTTGAATCATAGCCGGCAGCAACAGACTTATAACCCGCCGCAGCTGCTTTATCGCCCAATGCGGTCGCATTCTCCCCCGCCTTCGATTCTTTGCCCAATGCGGCAGAACCGTTTTTGTGCATCGCTCCTGTCGCAATACCTTCAGCAACACAAACATTTGCAAAAACAAGGGACAACACCAAACACAGCGGTTTGACGGATAAGTTTAGTTTCATCTTTTCATTCTCCATTTTTGAATTTTTAAAAATATCAACCAATTCTAAATAACTATATTTAACTATTTAGAATTAGTTATATTGTATAGTATTATTACAATATTATTAATTATATATAATTAATAATTGATTTAAATCAGTGGTCAGTTATGCTGCTTTTGCCATACTGGGCAATCTTATGAAATCACGCCAAGGTGTTTTCAGACGACCTTTTACCAACACTTTCCGTCTAACAACCGGCAAATGAAGGCATCCAAAGGGGTAGAAATATAAATCCTCTGCCATATCCGCTATAATCAACTCTTTTCATCCGACAGGAAGTCAAATGTCCTCCAGCCGTTTCAACCAAACCGGCCCCAAAATCGGTCTGAGCGTGCGCCTTGCGGAAACGCAGGCGGAAATTGAAGCAGCACAACGCCTGCGTTATCAGGTATTTGCCCAAGAGCTGGGTGCAGAAATCGAAAGCAACGACGGTCGCGATGTCGATCCTTACGACGAATATTGCCACCACCTTTTGGCTTTTGACGACGCAACCGGAGACGTCATCGGCTGCTACCGTCTGATTACCGAAGAAACCGCCAAAAAAGTCGGCGGCTGGTATAGTGAACACGAATTTGACTTGTCCCCTTTGAAAGACATCTTGCCGCAAACCGTCGAACTCGGCCGCGCCTGCACCCATCCCGACTACCGCAACGGCGGTTTGGTTATGCTTTTGTGGTCGGGTTTGGTCAAATTCATGAAAGACGAAAACCTGCGCTTCATGATAGGCTGCGGCAGCATTGATATGCACGACGGCGGCAGCGATGCGGCAGGTCTGTATCATGCCCTGAAATCCAAATACCTTGCGCCTGAAATGGTGCGTCAAGCCGCTCAATCCGCTCAAGTGGGACAAAATCACCCCGTCGGACAAGCCTGACGTCCCGCCGCTGATTAAAGGCTACCTCAATGCGGGCGCATGGTTCTGCGGCGAGCCTTGTGTCGATGAAGCGTTCAACTGCGCCGACGTACTCATCATGATGGACATCACCCGTCTGGCAGACCGTTACCTTCAGCGTTTTGCCCCCAGACTATAAAGAGTAAAGGTCGTCTGAAAACCTTTTCAGACGACCTCAACTATTGTGAAATCAACGGTTTTTAGCAATTTCACCCTATACCAATATACACACACCACAACCTTATGATTGCCAAACTACGTTTTACTTTCCGCCTGCTCTGTATCGGCTTCTGCCTGCTTTACGGTATGGCGGAAATGTTCTTCCTGTTTCCCTTTTACAGCAAACGGCGCAAACTGCGTGCCATCCAAATCTGGTCGCTGCGCGTCCTCGCTTCATGCGGCATGAAGCTGGAAACCTTCGGTACGCTGCCTCAGGAAGGGCAGGCGCAGTTGTTAATCAGCAACCATATCTCTTGGTTGGACATCATGGCGGTCAACGGCGCATTTCCGGGTCGCTTTGTGGCAAAAGACGATGTCGCCAAATGGCCGGTGGTCGGCTATCTCGCCACACAGGCGCAAACCGTTTACGTTTCACGCAATAAAGGCACCAAAGGCAATACCGCCAAAATCGCTACCGTAACCGAAGCCCTCAAAAACGGCGATACCGTGACTATTTTTCCTGAAGGGACGAGTACGGAAGGTTACGAAATCCTCCCGTTCAAACCCAGCTTTTTTTCCAAACTGCCTACGATGCAGGCGTTCCTATTATCCCCATGCTCTGCCGCTACCCCAATCCTGACGGCACAAGTCTGAACCTTCAGGCGGCTTATGTGGGCGATACCAGCTTATGGCAATCCATCTGCATGATTATCAGCCAGCCTTCCAGTAAAGTGGAGCTGCATTTTCTGGAGCCAGTTCCTGCCAAAGAAGACCGCTACGAAACGGCGCAGGAAGTACATGGCATCTTGAGCCAGAAATTGAAAGAGTTGGACTGAAGAGTCAAAACAAACAAAAGGTCGTCTGAAAAACAGGGAAACCGGTTTTCAGACGACCTTTTTTGCAACCATGTTTTGATTGCCAGCCCATTCAAGAATGATAGTCTTGTAGCGTGGGCTTTGCCCACGAAGATGATGAGTAAAAGAACTGAAGATAATAAGCAAAAAAACTGCTGAAACTTTCCCTATTATTCGCGGGCAAAGCCCACGCTATGGGTTTTAAGCAAGCATAGTGTAATGAACACAAAAGGTCGTCTGAAAACGTACAATCACTATTTCAGACGACCTCTTACCCATAAAAAACCGCAGGTATGGAACCTGCGGTTTTTTATTTTACAATTTGCTGTCTTCGCTGTCGAGGAAGCTTCTGAGGCGGTCGCTGCGGGTCGGATGGCGCAGTTTGCGCAGGGCTTTGGCTTCGATTTGACGGATACGTTCGCGGGTTACGTCAAACTGTTTGCCGACTTCTTCGAGCGTGTGGTCGGTATTCATGTCGATACCGAAGCGCATACGCAGGACTTTGGCTTCGCGCGGGGTCAGGCTTTCGAGGATTTCTTTGGTGACTTCGTGCAGGCTGGTGTACATCGCGGCGTCTGCAGGGGCAACGTTGTTGGCGTCCTCGATGAAGTCGCCCAAGTGCGAATCGTCGTCGTCACCGATCGGGGTTTCCATCGAAATCGGCTCTTTGGCGATTTTCATGATTTTGCGGATTTTGTCTTCCGGCATTTCCATCAACTCGGCAAGTTTGGCGGAATCGGGCTCTTCGCCGGTTTCTTGCAGATACTGGCGGGAGATGCGGTTCATTTTGTTGATGGTTTCAATCATGTGTACCGGAATACGGATGGTGCGCGCCTGGTCGGCAATCGAGCGGGTAATCGCTTGGCGGATCCACCATGTTGCGTAGGTGGAGAATTTGTAGCCGCGACGGTATTCGAACTTGTCGACCGCCTTCATCAAGCCGATATTACCTTCCTGAATCAAATCAAGGAATTGCAAACCGCGGTTGGTGTATTTTTTGGCGATGGAAATCACCAGACGTAAGTTTGCCTGAATCATTTCCTGTTTGGCGGCTGCGGTTTCTTTTTCGCTCGACACCATGTTTTTGTTGATGTCTTTCAGCTCTTCGATGGAAATGCGGGTTTCTTTTTCCATGTTCGCCAACTCGGTTTGTTTTTCGAGGATGGCGTGGCGGAAGCGGTCGAGCGCGTCGCTCCAGACTCTGCCTTTGGCAACTTCTTCTTCCACCCATTTCAGGTTAGTGATTTCGGGCAGGAAGTTTTGGATGAAGTAGTCGCGTTCCATATGGGCGCGGTCAAGGCAGATGTCGCGGATTTCGCGTTCAAGCTTGCGGATGTTTTCGACACGGCTGCGCAGGTTGCCACTGAGGCTTTCGATTTGTCGGGTGGCGAAGCGGACTTCCAAGAGCTTGTTGGCGATGGCGTCGCGGTGTGCCAAATAATCCGGGTGGCGGCTGTCGTGTTTTTCCAGTTTTTTGATCATCTTGCCGTATTCGCTTTCGATGAAGGCGAAATGATCCAGCACTTTTTGCTTCAATTCGGCAAGATGGGCAGCGGACATGGCTTCGGAGTCGCTGCCGGAATCGTCGTCATCTTCGTCTTCATCCGCTTCATCTTCATCGCTGCTGCCGGAATCGTCGTCGTTTGACGCGCTTTCCAAGTGTCCCAAGCCCAATTCATTGAGCAACACTTCGTTCGGATCGATGATGGCTTCGACCACTTCGTCCACGCGGATTTCATCCTTGCGGATTTGCTCGATCAGGGCGAGGATTTCGGCAATGGAACCCGGACAGGCGGAAATCGCCTGCACCATGTTTTTCAGGGCATTTTCGATTTTTTTGGCGATGATGATTTCGTCTTCGCGGGTCAGCAGGTCAACCTGCCCCATTTCACGCATATACATACGCACGGGGTCGGTGGTTCTGCCGAACTCGGAGTCCGCGCTGGACAAGGCGGCTTCTGCTTCGGCAACAGCATCGTCGTCGGTTACGGCGGCGGCGTTGTCGCTCAACAAAATGTCTTCCGCATCAGGCGCCTGCTCGGTCACTTGGATGCCCAAGCCTGAAATCATGCTGACGATGTTGTCGATTTGATCCGCATCGGACATATCGTCGGGCAAGGCGTCGTTGATTTCGGAATAAGTGATGTAGCCGCGTTCCTTGCCCATGATGATGAGCTGGCGCAGGCGGGCGCGCTGCTCTTCGAGGGTCAGCGGACGGTTGTCGTCCTGTTCTTGATAGTCTTCGTGATTTTGGTCTTTAGACATGGATTACTTTCTTGATCTGATGGTGTGCCGACGGTTTGCATGATGCACCTGAAGGCGGAACAGAGTGATAACCGATTTAAAGTCAATCTATTGGGTTATCACTCTGAGGTCGTCTGAAAGCTCTTTGGAACGGGTGTTCTGCGGGATCATGTTCGCAGCTTGGGACAATGCTTTTCTGACGGCCTGAAGGTTGCTGGATTCGGCAGGGATTGCCGTTCGTTCAATTTTGCTTTGCCGTCAAAAGCGACAGCAAGAGTTTTTTTTCATTTTCATTCAAACCCGATTGCAGGCTTTTCTGCTTGAGGGTTTCGATTTGCTTGTATTTTAACTCGTTAAGGAGTTTCTTCATGCCGATTTGGAAGTTCTCGCGGTCTTCTTCGCCTCCGCCTTCCATTTCTTCAGAATAGAGTGTCGATTGGAAGATTTGGTTCACGGTTTCTTCGTAAGGAGAACCGCGCATATACTCTAAAACCTGCGCGGTAGCAGGTACGGCGGCATGGCTTTTAATGGTTTCGGCGAGATTGGCAAGGCAGGCGAAATCGCCGTCCAACGCCACATAATCGGGCAGGTCTATATATGCAGCCCAATCCGGATTTATCAAGAGGCTGCGGATTTGCCGTTGCACCAGCGTCAACATGACAGGTTGTTTGACGGAAATCGGAGGCAGTTTGTAGCTTTTTTGTTTGACGTGCCGCTTCGGCGCTTCCTGCCCCAGCAGTTGGGCGAGATTGTCGGGATCGATGCCGACCAGCTCGCTAAGCCGTTGTTTCAACAGATAAGCCAATGCCGGCGCGGTAATCTGCGCCAAAAGCGGCGAACTGGTTTTCACCAATTCCGCCTTACCTTCCTGCGTATTGAGATTGAGGTCGTCTGAAAGATGTTCCCAGAAATATTCCGACAAAGGCTTGCTTTGATTCAACAGCGCATCTTCAAATTGCGCTTTTCCGTAGGCGCGGATGTAACTGTCGGGGTCGTGTTCTTCCGGCAAGAACAAAAAATGCAGCGATTTGTCGTCTTTCAACTGCGGCAACGCATTTTCCAGCGCGCGCCAAGCCGCTTTCCGTCCCGCGCTGTCGCCGTCGAAACAGAAATAAATACTGTCCGCCTGCCGCATCAGGATTTTGACGTGTTCCGCCGTCGTCGCCGTACCCAAAGCCGCCACGCCGTAGCCCACGCCGAACTGTGCCAGCGCGACCACGTCCATATAGCCTTCGACCACCAAAATCCGCCCTGCTTCCTTGACCGCAGCACGCCCTTCATACAAGCCGTAAAGGTTTTTACCTTTATCAAACAAAGGCGTATCAGGCGAGTTCAAATATTTCGGTTTCGAGTCGTCCAACACCCTGCCGCCGAAACCGATCACCTGCCCGCGCGGATTGCGGATAGGAAACATAATCCGATGGCGGAAACGGTCATAATGCCGCCCCTCATTGTCAATCACCATACCCGTATCCACCAACGCAGTATTCGGGTACGGCTGGAACACCTGCGCCAAAGGCTGCCAACTGTCGGGCGCGTAGCCCAAACCATAATGCGCGATGACTTCCGCGCTCAAACCGCGTTTGTCCAAATACGCCTTCGCCGTCGGATTGAATTTCAACTGTTGCGCGTAAAAATCCGCCGCCGCCGCCGTCGTTTCCTCCAGCGTCTGCTGTTTTTTCTTACGTTCGGCACGGACTTCAGGATTATCGTTCTGCCCGCGCACTTTAGGCACGACCATGCCCACACGGTCGGCAAGAAACTGCACCGCCTCCGGAAACGACAGCCCCTGATGCTCCATCACAAAACCAATCGCCGAACCATGCGCCCCGCAACTGAAACAATGATAAAACTGCTTGGTCGGACTGACCGAAAACGACGGCGTCTTTTCCTTGTGGAACGGACAACAAGCCATATAGTTCACCCCGCCCTTCTTCAGCGGAACCTGCTCGTCGATAATATCGACAATATCGACTTTGGCCAGAAGCTCGTCAATGAAATCAGATGGAATCATAGTTCGGCGGATGCGTATGGACGGGACAAACGTTTTCAGACGACCTTTTATCTTAAAGGTCGTCTGAAAACAGAATCTCGAATCAGTTTGAAAACAAGGTTTGTATTATAACGTGTATTCGGGATAAAAATAGCACTCTTATAGTGGATTAAATTTAAATCAGGACAAGGCGACGAAGCCGCAGACAGTACAGATAGTACGGCAAGGCGAGGCAACGCCGTACTGATTTAAATTTAATCCACTATACAAAACCGACTCCTTAGCTGACAGCTTATGCAACAGAAACCCTCGAGGTCGTCTGAAAATTCGTTTTCAGACGACCTCGAGTGCTTAAAACTTGTATTCTGCTTTGATGACAAAGCCCCTAAACATCCTCTTCCCAATATCGAATATAGGGAAATCCTAATTTGAAATTACTTTAGAACTTACCTGTAATCCCTATCCTGATGGTTCTACCCGGTGCAGGCAGATAGGAGCGGCTCATCGGGTCGAGGTAGTAGCGGTTGGTCAGATTGCTGCCCACCAGCTCGGCAGTCAGGTTTTTGCCGATTTGTAGCGCAGGTAGGCATCCCATACGGCGACAGGCTGCCAGCGCATATCGTTATGCGGGGGCTTCATATTGTCATTCAGATATTTATTGCGCACATCGTAGAATGGCTGCCAAGCATCGTTGCGGTTTTCATAGACACGGCTGTGGTAATGGAGGCGCACGCCTGTTTCCAGTTTGTTGGCAAGGAAACGGCTGCCCAATTCGGCATCAATCGACCAACGAGGTTGAAGCGCGCTTGCCAGATAGCCCGAATCGGTCAAGCCGCCGTGGTTGCAGACAGGACGGTTCATAGTCTTACCGTTTTTCACAAAATAGCTTGAATCAACCATGCCCTCTGTTGCGGATGTCCAAGGGAAATTTTCGTCGCACATTTTGTTTTTCAGGCTGCGGAATACGTTCAGGCTGCCGAAGACGCGTCCGGTATCGAAGCGGGTGGACAGCTCGACACCACTGCGGATTTGTCTGTCGAATTGTTCGAATTCGAGATTGTCGTCCCTGTCGATAACGTTTTTGGTCTTGTTATGGAAGTAATTGACGCGGAAATCCGCTTTTTTCATTTTCGGTAACAGTCCCGTCAAATCATGGATGTAGCCGACTTCCCAGTTTTTGGCGTGTTCGGGCCGCCAGCCATAGCCCATGCGGTTGAATGAGCCGGCGGCGGTAGAAAAGCCGTACGTCCCTTCAAAAATGCTGGGGTAGCGCAGGGTTTCGGTATAGCGCAAATAGGCGCGGCTGTAATCAGTAAAATTGACAGTGGCAGAAAATGCGGGTACCCAACCGCTGCCTTTCTGCTTCATTGCCCTCTGTCTTTCGGCTTCGGTCATTGGCGTTGTGTAAACACTTGCACTGGCTGCGTAGTATTTAGGTACAAATTGCGGACTGTCTGGAATAGACGGGTCATATACAGGATTGGCAACTTTGGTGTGCAAATCAGGAATGCTGCCATTGGTAAGGGGATGATCCTGCATATTCAGACGGCCTTTATCGTCTTTCAACCAATAGAAATCCACCTTTTCATTAGGATTGACCCATGTTTCGCGATCATCTGTCAAAGTCGGAATATATTGCGAATTGACTTGAAACGAAGTCAGGCTAATTTGTTTATGTTTTTTTCTTTGTTCTGAATATTCGTCCGCCATATATAAAGCATAATCAAGACTGCCATTCGCCAAAGCATCGTCAATTGCCTTGTAATCCGCGTATTCTTGCGGCGTGGCAACCTGCCGATCGAATATTTTATCCCCCTGTTCATTTCCAGCGGACGACCATATTTGTTCTTACCGCTTTCCAAGCGTTTGCTTTTGTCCTGAAGCTGGAAATTCGTGTACCGTCCGCCCGCCGTCAACATCAGCCAGCGGAACGGCTCGTAGCGGAAATTGAAGCCCAGATTGTATTCACGCCGCTTGCCGTTTCGAGGTACACCGTATTGGTTCAATTCATAATTTGCCCTGATGGTGCTGTTTTCGAGTTCTTCCCGATATTTGTCGTATCCTCCCCACTCCAGCTCGTCTGAAAAATCATTGCGCGATGTCAGTTTTTCGTTTTGAAAATCGCCCATCAAGGTCAACGACAGTTTGTCGCTCAATTTCATACGGTTGGAGAATTGAAAGCCTGTCCGGTTGTTACGGGCGTAATAGGCGTTGCCTTCGATGGTGTTGAACCTGCCGTTGGTATTGGGCGTTTCAGGTTTGGGCGGTTTGGGGGTTTCAAAGCCTGCATCCAGCAATTCCTGCCGCTCTGCGGGAGTGTATTTCTGCCATCTGTCGTATTCGTCCCATGCTATTTGAAATTTGTTGTCCTCATAAACGGTATCGCCGGGTGAGCCGCCTGCGGTATTGGTTTTGGAATTGGTGCGCGTTGTCCAAAGCGTGGCATCGAAATCTATCCAACGGCTGCCCTCGGGCTTCCACGAATAGTCGATATTATAGGAACGCTGTTTGACCCATGCCTGCGGCCATTCGGCAATTTTGTTGAGGACGGACGCATCCCAACTGATGGGGCCGATAATGCGCGAAGGCATGATTTCGCCGAACGTGGAATCGGTATGGCGCAAGCCGAATTTGAGCGTTTGGCGGTTCGGCAGACGGAAGGTGGTTTTACCTACCCATGATTTGGTTTCAAGCGAAGTATTGCTGACTTCTCCGCCCGGATGGTAGAAAAGTCCGATTTTTGAAATATCGGGTGCGCCCAGCATGTTTTCACTGCCGTAAAATTTCTCGCCCTTGGCAGCGGCTTCTTCTTGACGACGTTTTAATTCGTCTAAAGTTTCTTGTGTCCAAGGACCGATATAGCCGTAACGTTCCGCCCCTTTTTTGCCGGAAAAATAATTGCCTTTACTGCGGTAGGCATAGGCGAGCATGGCATCGAAATTGTCCTGCTTGGTGGCAGCGGCAATGCGGTAGGCTTTATCCTCACCAAATTTATTGCGTCCGTTGAAACGCTGGTCGATTCGGTCGGTATCGTCAAAAAACGAACGCCAAATACCGCCCGTTGCTACTGCGGGAACAGGCAAGGTTCGATAATCGACTGAATGTTCATAAGCATTCTCACGCCGCTTAATGGAATTGTTGGAAGCCTCCGCCTTCACTTCAAATCCGTATTTCTGCCCTTCGGGGACAATATCGTCGGCATCGATGGTTTTCAGGGCGACGGAGCCGCCTATGCCGCTTTTCATATCACGGCTGAACGAGGGGCCTTTTTCGATGGAAACGCTGCTGATGATGTTGGGGTCGACGTAGTTGCGGTTGTTTGCGCCTGCGTAGCCGCGCCAGACGGTAATCGCCTGCTCAGTGCCGTCGATGGTAACGGGAATCCGTCCCTGCCCCTGTACGCCGCGTATATTGGGATCCAGCGCGCCGCTGTTGCGCGCGTCGCCGCTGTACACGCCGGACATACCGCTTAAAAGGTCGGACACGGTGTTGCCCTTGAAGGTTTCGACATCTTCCTTGCCTTTGTAGAGGTTGACGATTTCGCGGGTATATACGCGGTTTTTACCGATTTCGTCTTTATTGCGTGTGCCTTTGACGGTAACGGTATCGAGAATGACGGTCGGCGTATTATCGGCAGCATAAATGATGGGAGAGAAACCGATGGCGGTGATGCAGGCGGCAAGGGTGTTGACTTTGACTGGCTTCATAACGGATTCCTTGTGTGGCGGAATGTCAGACAGCGTCGTCTGAAAATGTTCAGACAACCTCGGGAAGGTTTTGCCGCAAGTCAGTTATGATAATTAATAAATGATTTTGATTATTATTTATATTATTTTGGTGATTTTAACCAAATCTCGATAATATGCAAACATTTGCTTGCTTCTTCGGTATCCTGTTCAGAAAAATTCGATTCGTTTAACATTTTGTTTTCAAATGAAATCAAATTATTTTCCTCAAAATAAAGCTTTATAAATATCAGGCAGTCTAAAGGTCGTCTGAAAACCCGATGCCGTCCAATCAAGGCAAAGCGATTTTCAGACGACCTTTCCAAACGGATTCGCAATAATTCGTCCCTATTCCATCCTTTCTTATCCTCATTCCTCCGTTATTGATACAATACGAAACAGCCTGATAACAATTTCAAATATATCTGATATGGACGAAAACCTTACCTTCCTCACTCTGTTTCTGCTCGGTTTTTTCGGCGGCGGCCACTGCGTCGGAATGTGCGGCGGGTTAAGCAGCGCATTTGCCTTGCAGCTTCCGCCCAACCTAAACCGTTTCGGATTGATTGTCCTGTTGAACTTGGGACGTGTAAGCAGCTATGTCCTCATCGGCTTCCTAGTCGGTCTGATCGGGCAGGCAGGGATTTCTTTGGATGACACCCGCGTGTTGCAGCAGGGGCTGTATATCGCGGCAAACATCCTGCTGTTGCTTTTAGGGCTTTATCTGGCGGGGATTTCGACGGCGGCAACGCGTATCGAACGCATCGGCAAACCGATATGGAAGCGGCTGAATCCGTTTTTAAACAAACTTTTGCCTATCCGTTCCGTCCCAGCCTGTTTCGGCGTAGGGATGCTCTGGGGCTGGCTGCCGTGCGGCCTGGTTTACAGCGCGTCGCTTTACGCCTTGGGCAGCGGCAGCGCGGTTCACGGCGCTTTATATATGTTGGCTTTTGCGCTCGGCACGCTGCCTAACCTTTTGGCGATGGGTATCTTTGCGGCGCAGTTGAAAACGCTTTTGCAAAAACGCAGCATCCGCCTGTTGGCAGGGTTGACGGTGGCGGCTTGGGCCTTGTGGCGGCTTTGGGTTTCGGTTTCAGGCTGGACGGCATAAAGGTCGTCTGAAAACCTGTACACAGCCATACCGCAGAATCATGTGAACAGCCTGTGAACAACTCTCCTTCCCTTTTGATTTTCCAAAATAAAAATATTATGATTAAAAAATAGGCAATACAAAATATTGCCCACAACCCGCATTCGGATTGATGTGTGAATTCTGTGGAAAACTTGGATAATATTTTGAAACCTATTGAATATTTTCAGCTGATTAAAAAATAATCAATCTATTCACAATCCTCTAAAGACAAAAAAGACAGGAATAGAAATGCACACCCTTTCGGAACAAGTCCGCTTAAATGAAGCGCGCAAAAAGTTGGCAAAAAGCAGGCGTTGGGCGACGGGCTTGCTGCTTCTTGCGTGCGGGCTGTTTGCAGCCTCCGCCGTTTATGTGCGCCAATATCCTTGGTTGGGATTTGTCAAAGCGTTTGCCGAAGCGGCGATGGTGGGGGCGTTGGCGGACTGGTTTGCCGTCACCGCGCTTTTCAGACGACCTCTCGGACTGCCGATTCCCCATACCGCGATTCTGCCGCGTAATCAGGCGCGTATCGGCGATGAATTGGGACGGTTTATCGAACATAATTTTTTACAGGGCAAACCCATCGCCATGCGCATTTACCAAGCGCAGCCCAGCGATAAATTATTGAAATGGTTGGACGGCGAAGACGTGAAATCGCATTGGCTGCCGTGGCTTTCCAAACAGATTCCGACGCTGCTTGCCATCGCCAAACCGGAACAGACGGCGCGGTTCACAACGATGCTGTTGGAAGAACGTTACAGCGGCGAACAAATCGGCAACACGCTTGCCGACGGTTTGCGGCTGTTGAAAGCGCAAGGGATGCACGAAAGCGTTTGAAAGCCTGCTCCGTCAGATTCGGCGTTGGCTGAAAACGCCGGAAACCCGCGAAATGTTGGAGCAGAACCTGCGCGAATGGGCGGCGAAAATCGAAGGCGGCAATCCCGGAACGTGGAACAGGCTCAAAGCGGCGGTGAAATCGACCTTGGTGGAGAAAGTCGATGATTGGGCGGCAGAAAAAGCCTTGGCATGGATAGACGGCTATTTGGCAACTGCGGACAAGAAGGACAACGCGCTGCGCCGACAATTCTTGGTGCAATACGACGAACTGACCGAACGCCTGACCACATCGCGCCTGTGGCACCGCCGCCTGGACAAATTCAAAACTGAGCTTGCGCAATCGCCCGCCCTGCAACGTCAAATTATGACTTTATGGCGCGGCATTTTGGACTGGGCGCGGGAAGATGTGGAAAAACAAGACTCTTTGTGCCAAGCGCAACTGGAAAAGCTGCTGGATCACATGCATTCGCAAGCTCAGGCATACCCGCAATTTATGCGGCGGGCGGATATACGGATTTCGCTTTTGGTTCGGGATTTTGTGATGCGTTATAAAGATAAAGCCGCTTTGTTCGTCGCGGACAAAGTCAAAGGCTGGGACAGCCGTTTGATGGTGGAAAAACTGGAATTGAGCGTGGGCAAGGATTTGCAATATATCCGCATCAACGGCACGCTCGTCGGCGGACTGGTCGGACTGATGATTTATACGGTTTCGCTGTGGCTGGCGGGATAGTATGAAAAAAGGTCGTCTGAAAACAAGATTTCAATGAAATTTGTTTTTCAGACGACTTGTTGCTTCTAGTAGCAAACTTAATCCGCCACATCAATACACAAATATTTCAATTCCAAATATTCTTCCGCACCGTATTTGCTGCCTTCTCGTCCCAGCCCGCTGCGTTTCACGCCGCCGAACGGTGCCGCTTCATTGCTGATTAAGCCTGTATTGATGCCGACCATGCCGTATTCCAAGGCTTCGCCGACGCGCCACTGGCGGGCGGTGTTGGAGGTAAAGAGGTAAGCCGCCAAACCGTATTCCGTATCGTTGGCTGCCGCGATGACTTCGGCTTCGGTTTCAAAGCGGAACACGGGACACAACGGCCCCGAAGGTTTCTTCGTGCGCCACCGCCATTTGCGCCGTTACGCCGCTTAAAACGGTCGGTTCGAAAAACGTTCCGCCCAATGCACTGCGTTTGCCACCGGTCAGGCAGACCGCGCCTTTGGATAGCGCGTCGGCGATGTGCTGCTCGACTTTTTCCACCGCTTTTTCCTCAATCAGCGGCCCTTGGTTGACGCCTTCATCCAAGCCGTTGCCCAATTTGAGCGCGGCCACTTTTTCACTCAATTTACGGCAAAATTCGTCGTAAATGCCGGATTGAGCGTAAACGCGGTTGGTGCAGACGCAGGTCTGGCCGCTGTTGCGGAACTTGCTGGCGATCGCGCCTTCGACGGCTTTGTCCAAATCGGCATCGTCAAACACGATAAACGGCGCGTTGCCGCCCAGCTCCAAACTCAGTTTTTTAATGTCTGCCGCGCTGTCGGCAAAAATTTTTGCACCGACTTCGGTCGAACCCGTAAAGCTGATTTTGCGCACGGTCGGATTCGTGGCAAATTCATGGCTGATTTCCCGAAGCGCGGCCGCTGACGACGGGGAGCAAATCCTGCGGCACGCCCGCTTCGTAAGCCAGTAGCGCCAGCGCATACGCGCTCAGAGGCGTGAGCGACGCAGGTTTGACTATCATCGCGCAGCCTACCGCCAAAGCAGGTGCAGCCTTGCGCGCAATCATCGCAGATGGGAAATTCCACGGCGTAATCGCGGCGGTAACGCCGACGGGCTGTTTCAACACGACCAGTTTTTGCGACGCCTTCACACTTGTCAGCACATCACCGTCAATCCGCCGCGCCTCTTCGGCAAACCAGCGCACAAACGAAGCCGCATAATCCATCTCGCCGCGCGCCTCGGTCAGGCTTTTGCCCTGTTCCATCGTCATGATGCGCGCCAGCTCTTCTTTGTTTTCCTTCATCAGAAAATACCAACGCCACAACACATCGGCGCGCTCCAACGCAGTTTTTGTCGCCCATAATTTTTGTGCGGCCTCCGCCTTTTGAATCAGTAATTTGAGGTCGTCTGAATGGGTTGTTCGAACAAACGCCAAAGTCTCGCCCGTCGCCGGATTATCGACTTTGATACTGTCTGGAATCGGGGAAAAAGAAATATCGGGATGGTTTAACAATGATGCAAAAGAGTTCATGCCTGCCCTCGTGTGTATAGATGATGGATGGAGGTCATTATTCTCTTCATAGGGGAAAAGCGCAAACTGCTGAAACGTTGCGTCGCCGATTTTTCGACCTTACCGTTTTATATTGAGCTAAACGGCAAAAAAGACAGAAGCGGGAAGGCATCCAGTAACAACCTGCAAATATAGTCAATTAAAATCAAAATAGGACACTAGCGCATCGTCGAATCGGGCGTAATCAGACAAAACGGTTCGCAGATACCGCTTAATATTCGCCCACACCTTCTCAATCGGGTTGAGCTCGGGTGAATAAGGTGCAAGAGGCAATACCTTATGACCCAATTTTTCCGCCATTTCCCGTAAGACACCCATACGGTGAAATCGTGCATTATCTAAAATAATCACCGATTTTTGAGTCAATGCGGGCAGTAGGCATTGCTGAAACCACGCTTCAAAAAAGACTCCGGTCATCGTATTTTGATAAACCATCGGAGCAATCAGCCGGTTGCCGACTTGTGCGGACACCAGAGATAAGCGTCGGTATCTTTTTCCACTTATCTGCGCTTTCACTATTCGCCCTCTCAGGCTGCGGGCATAGGGACGGAACAGGTAGCGGTCAAATCCTGTTTCATCCAAATAAACACGTTGGTAGTCGGAAAATTCGGCCAGTTGTGTCAAATAATGCGTTACTTTGGCCGGGTCTTGTTCTTTGTAAGTGGTGGTCTTTTTTTGCGCGTCATCCCCATCTGTTTGAGTGCATAGCAAACGGCGGCTGGCGTACAATTAAAATGTTTGGCGATTTCATGCAGATAGGCATCCTGGTGTTGCTCAATATATTGAGCCAGTTTTTGCCTATCCAATTTGACGGCATTTAGACCGGTAACTTGATGTTTCAGGCTGCCTGTTTGTTTTTTAAGGCGAATCCACAGGTAAAGCGTGTTTCTTGACAAGTTAAACGTTGCTGCGGTTTGGCTGATGTTTTTGCATTGTTCGTAATAGTTTAAAGCTTTGTTTCTTAAGTCCGCAGAGTATGCCATGGTTAGACCTTCAAAGGTGAGTATTGTACTATTTTGTTTTTAATTGACTATATACAGGGATCCAAATATTGGAATGTCCTTTCAAAAGTAAATTTACTTTTCCATTTGATGCTTTTATTAAAGATTTGTCTAAACCAAAGACAAAGCATGTTATCTCTGCTATTGTGTTAACGTTTAGCACCACTTTATCAATAATTCATATGGAGTAAACCGATGAATAAAAATACCAAGTTACTGATTTCTGCCGTTATTGCCGCTGCCGCGCTGTCCGCATGTTCCAGCTCTTCCAAAGGAAAACCTGCTGCGCAACCTGCTCCTGCTCCGCAACAAGCAGCGCAACAAAACCAACCTTTCACTCCTCAAACCGTGAAAGTGGACGCTATCGACAGCACCAAAGAGGTACACTACCGCTGCGGTCAAAACGGTCAAGACCCATTGAGCGTTATGTACGGCTTCAAAGGCAACGAACCTGTTGTAGCACAAGTGAAATACAAAAACGAACTGACCCCCAACCTGTTCCGCGTCGTCGGCTCCAGCGACGATATTAATGCCTTCTGGGGCGGAAACGTCGCATGGGTGGCAGGTCGTGCCAATTTGGGCAATATTGACAAAGTGGACGGCAATATGCTGACCGTACGCGGTAAAACAACCGTTAACGGCAAAGAAGAAGTCGTTGATCAAATCGTTGCCAAATACTGCTCCGTTGCCAACGCCCCTGCCAAAGCAGGCAAACCAGCTCCTAAAAAATCTGCTGGAAAAGCAAAACGTTAATTTCTAACTCTAACCGTAGAAGTTAATCTGAGGTCGTCTGAAAATTTTCAGACGACCTTTTTGCATTTTGTGTAATTCATTACCAAGAGCAACATAGAAGTGTCCGTCTTATACAGTCGATTACTTTCAAAGAATCACTCCCTTTAAGCCAATCTTTCCCTTCCTCTATCTGAAACAAGAAAAGCGTGTTCCTTTCCATACAGTCAAAACAATACCGCCATATTTGCATCACAACTATCAAATCAACTGCCCAAAATAAAAAAGTCGTCTGAAAACCTGTTGCCAAGTTTTCAGACGACCTCTTCAAATCGCAATCATAACCATCAGACCACAACTTCTTCTTTCTTCTTCACTTCCTTCGCGATATTGTCGCGGCTCAGGCCGAACATCAGCAAGAGCGGGCTGGCGACCAATACCGAAGAGTAAATACCGAACACAATACCGATGGTCAATGCCATTGAGAAACCGTGCAACGCTGCGCCGCCGAACACCAGCATGGAAACGACCATTGCCTCGGTCGAACCGTGGGTAATGATGGTACGGCTCATGGTGGCGGTAATCGCATTGTCGATGACTTGCGGAACGGTGTGTCCGCGCATACTCGGTTTGCGGAAGTTCTCACGGATACGGTCGAAGACGACGACGGATTCGTTCACGGAATAGCCCAATACGGCAAGGATACCCGCCAGCACGGTCAGTGAAAATTCCCATTGGAAGAAGGCGAAACAGCCCAAAATAATCACGATGTCGTGCATATTCGCGATGATGGCGGATACGGCGAAACGCCATTCAAAGCGCATCGACAGGTAAATAATGATACCTAAAACAACAAAGCCCAGTGCCATCAGACCGTTGGTTACCAATTCTTCGCCCACCTGCGGGCTGATAAATTCGACTTGGCGCAGGGTAACGTCAGGCTGCTCTTTTTTCAGCAAGTCCATCACTTGATTGGAAAGCTGTGCGGAAGTTACACCTTCTTTGTTGGGCAGACGAATCATGATGTGTTTATTCGTACCCAACGCCTGAACTTGAACCTCACCCATTTTCAGGGTATCGAGTTTTTCACGGGTTTTGTTGACGTCCACCCCCTGCTGATATTGCACTTCCATCACGGTACCGCCGGTAAATTCGACGGAGAAGTTCAAACCTTTGGTAACGAGGAAGAATACGGCGGCAATAAAGGTTACCAACGAAATAAAGGTCGTCAGTTTGCCGTAGCTCATAAACGGGATGTCGCGTTTGATTTTAAAGAGTTCCATGTCTTACTCCTTGCCAGCCGCTGTTTCGGCTTTGGGTTTCCATACTGCGCCGATGGAAATATTCTGCAATTTGCGGCGGCGTCCGTACCATAAGTTAACCAAGGCGCGGAAGACGACGACGGATGAGTACATCGAAGTCAGGATACCCAGACAGTGTACGACGGCAAAACCGCGAACCGGGCCGGAGCCGAATACCAAAAGGGCGATACCGGCAATCAGCGAGGTCAGGTTGGAGTCAACAATGGTTGCCCATGCGTGTTGGAAACCGAGGTTAATCGCCTGTTGCGGCGGTACGCCCTCGCGCAACTCTTCGCGGATACGTTCGTTAATCAATACGTTGGAGTCAATCGCCATACCCAGCGTCAACGCCAATGCGGCAATACCGGGCAGCGTCAGCGTTGCCTGCATGGCAGACAAAATACCGACCAAGAACAAGATGTTGGTACTCAGGGCGATGGTTGAGAAGAAGCCCATCAAGCGGTAGTAAACCACCATAAACAAAGCAACGGCGGCAAAGCCCCACAAGGTGGAATTGAAACCTTTTTCAATGTTTTCTTTACCCAAAGACGGGCCGATGGTGCGCTCTTCCACAATTTGCATCGGTGCGGCGAGAGAACCAGCACGCAGCAACAAAGAGGTATCATTGGCTTCCGCCTGCGTCATGCTGCCGGAAATTTCCACGCGTCCGCCGGTAATAGCGGAACGGATAACCGGTGCGGTAACCACTTCAGATTTGCCTTGATCGATCAACACCATCGCCATGCGTTTGCCGACGTTGGCGGCAGTCAATTCGCCGAAAATACTGCCGCCTGCGCTATCCAAGCTGAGGCTGACGGCAGGTGCGCCCATTTGGTCGAAACTGGGTTGAGCGTCATTGATATTGTCGCCGGTCAATTCAACCTGTTTGTTAATCAGCAAGGTTTCAGGATGATCGCCACCACTGGACAACAGCTCGAAACCGCTCGGAACATTGCCTTCCAAAGCCTCTCGCACTTTGACAGGGTCGTCTTCCACCATGCGCACTTCCAAAGTCGCGGTACGGCCGATAATGTCTTTTGCTTTGGCAGTATCTTGTACACCCGGCAACTGCACAACGATGCGGTCGAGGCCGGATTGCTGGATGACAGGTTCGGCTACGCCCAACTCATTAACACGGTTATGCAAGGTGGTGATGTTTGTTTCACCGCATCGGAGCGTACTTTGTTAATCGCTTCTTCGGATAATGTCAGCGTGATGTTATTGCCATCAGCGTTCAAATTTGCCTCAGGGAAAAGCTGACGCAGCTTAGGCATGGCTTTTTGTACGTCAGCAGCGTCCTGCATCGGGACAATCAGACCGTTTTCAATTTGACGGACGGTGCCGGTACGGATTTTTTCACGACGCATTTCACGGCGGATGTCGCCCGAATAACGTTCAAACGTTTTCTGCATCGCAGCTTTCATATCCACCTGCATAGTGAAATGAACGCCGCCGCGCAAGTCCAAACCCAAGAACATCGGGTTAGCGCCGATTTTGGCCATCCATTCGGGGCTGTCCGCCAACAGGTTGAGCGCGGTGATATAGCCATCGCCCAAAGTGTTTTCGATGACATCGCGGGCTTTAAGCTGGGTTTCTGTATCTTTGAAACGCACTTTCAGCGAGTTGTTTGCAACAAACATCCCGTCGGTCTGAATACCTGCCTGTTTCAGCGCGGCATCGACTTTGGACTGGGTCTGTTCGTTAATAATGATGGCTTGTCGGTTGGTTGATACCTGTACTGCGGGCGTTTCACCGAAAAGGTTGGGCAGCGAATACACTACGGCAACCAAAATCGTGCACGCAATCAGCAGGTATTTCCATAAAGGATAACGGTTCATGGTAAACCTTCGATTTATTATGAAGACAAACAGCCGCGCTCAGTTTTCCGAGGCGGCTCTTGGCAAAAATACGGATTACTCGGCTTTGGCGGCAATCGCGTTACGTTCCACTTCGACTTCGATTTTTGCACCTTGACCAATGTCCACAGTGAAAAACTGTTCGCCGACTTTGGTAACACGGCCTTTGAAGCCTGCTGCCAAAACAACCTTATCACCGACTTTCAAAGCGGCAAGCATCGCTTGGTGTGCTTTGAATTTCTTTTGTTGGGGACGCATGATCAGGAAGTAGAACACCACCATAATCAGCACTAAAGGGGCAAATTGGGCTACAGTTTGATTCATAATTCGTCCGTTTTCTAAGAGATTAAAATTAAGTAAAACACCGCTTGCGGCAGAAAAAGGCATTGGTACAGCCGCAAAATTAAGCTATTCTAAAGGTCGTCTGAAAAATTTCCAAGCCTTTCCCTATTTATTAACCATATTTATCATGTCAGGTCGTCTGAAAATGAAGTTTCAACGACATTTAAAACCTGACTTCTTCCCACCAACGACAGGCCCCGCGCCCTTTTCCTCATGAAAAAACTCATTCGACGACTGCGTACGCGCCTACGCCGCCTTTTGGGTAAAAATGCGCGCACGGTCTGGATTTCTCATCCCGTTTTTGCGCAACACCAACCCGGTGCAGGTCATCCCGACTCGCCCGAACGCACTGCCGTTATCGAAGCCGAACTCAAACGTCAGGATATTTGGCGGCATCTGCAAACTGTCGAAGCTGAGGAAATCAGCGATGCCCGCCTTGCCTTGGTTCATCCGCGCAAATACCTGCGCTCGCTTGAAGCCTGCCAGCCACAACCGGACAAAATCTACCGTCTCGACGGCGACACCGTCATGAGCCATGGTTCGCTCAAAGCCGCCCGTCACGCCGCAGGCGCCGTCGTTCAGGCGGTGGACATGGTAATGAATAAGAAAGCATGGCACGCCTTTTGCGCCGTCCGCCCACCCGGACACCATGCGCACAGCGATAAAGCCGGCGGTTTCTGCCTATTAAACAATGTCGCAACAGGCGTCATGCACGCTATCGCCGAATATCGGCTCCAACGTATCGCTATCATCGACTTCGACGTCCATTACGGCGACGGCACAGCGGAAATCTTCAAAGACGATCCGCGCGTCCTGTTTATGAACCTCTTTGAAACCGACCTCTTCCCATTTCCCGAAACCAACCATTCTGCCAACGGCGCCAATATGTTGCATCTGCCTTTCGCATCCAATACCGGCAGCCGCGTCTTTCGTACCACCGTACGCGAACAATGGTTGCACAAACTGACCGCATTCAAACCCGAACTGGTCTTACTGTCTGCAGGTTTCGATGGGCACAAACAAGACGAAACAGGTCGTCTGAACCTGCACGAAGCCGATTTCGCTTGGCTAACCCACAAAATCATCCAAGCCGCATCAAGCTGCCCCGGCAGAATCGTTTCCGTACTGGAAGGCGGCTACACGCTCGAGTCTTTGGCAAAATCCGCTGCAGCCCATATCGGCGTCCTAGTAGGACTACCCAAGGCAGACTATGTTGCCGCCTATCAAAGACACTTGAAACGCGGGCAAAAAAGGGGAGATTCCCAATCTTCCGAATGGCAATCTAAATTATTAAACGAAAGATTATCTGAAAATAAGATTCAAGGTTTTCAGACGACCTTTTAGCGGGTAGATTGCCCTCCGGATTGTTGTTACCGTAAAAGGTCGTCTGAAAATCCTATCCGATCAAAAACAAACCGCCCTTTCGAGCGGTTTGTTTTAAGCTTAAACAGACAGTTATTGTTTTTTACCGCCGAATACACCGAAGGCATTGTTCCTTTCATCTTTTTTGTCATGATAACTGTATCGCCCGGCCATTTCAGCAGCTTTGTCACCGTAGAATCCGCCAGTTACAGAGCCTTGTGCATCTGAAGAAGTCCATTTACCGTTAAAGCTGCTGCCTGTAATATCTGCAGTAAAGGCTCGTTCATCCATGAACCATCTGTCACCACTATTGATTTTACCTGCGATAGTCTTGGTATCGAAGTTGACATCTGCGGTAAATGAACCGGTAGTACGGTAGCCTCCTGTATCACCCACCCAGTTTTCCTTATTATCCAAGTTGCGGGCACGGAAATTCAACACATCGCCGGCATACTTGGCTGTCCCTGACGGTAGAGAGGCACTCATTACCCCTTGAACAAACAAGGAGTAGGCATTATCGGCAAGTTTTGCCGCACCGAAGACAACATTGCTCAAATTGCCTGAAGCAACAAACGATTTGTAGTCCGAACCCAATTCAGTTCGATAGAGCTTGTTGGTAACAGGTGACAAAGCGATTGTCGTACCGTTGATAACGACTTTGGTCAAATCGGCGATATTCGATAAGAAGTATTGCTCGCCTGTTTCGCCTTTTTTCAATTTGGTTGCGGCAGCGTCAACTTCAGGTTTGGTTACGGGCGCATCAGGTTTGGCAACCGGCGCATCAGGCTGTCCGCCTGCTTGAGCTGCCGCATCTTGGCGTTTTGCACCAAACACACCGCGCGCCACTACGTCTTCATCACGTTGGTTTTTGCCTGCCGCACTATATGTACCGGCAAGTTGGTCTGCCTTCGCGCCAAAGAATCCGCCTTGCATCGTACCTTGCTTGTTGGAGAAGGTGTTGCCGTGCAAATCGCCATTGAAAGACAGATTTTCCGCCATATCGCGCGCATTGGATTTGACGACACCTGCAATCCTGTTGCCACCGCTACCACCACCAACCGTTTGATCGGAATAGCGGTTGATGCCGACATTGATGGTTTTTTGGTCGAAATTGACTCTTGCGGTAACATCGGTTGCTTTGGCGGCAGAATACAGATTGGCCAGCTTGGCTTGCGAACCGGTTTCAAAAATTTCTTGCAGACCTCTTGTATTGACCGGCAGTCCGTTTTGGAAATGCAGGCCGATGCCTTTATAGGTTGCATCCCCTCTTTGGGCTGCAACGGTATCGCTGCCTGATGGCGTGCCTTGGACAAACAACGCCTGTTTCACATCACGCAGATCGCTGACATCGGCAACACCGCCGTAACGAACGTCAGGCAACAGGTTGCCACTGTGTACCGCATATTGTGCTGCATCGGCTTTACCGCCGTTCGTACTTCTTTCGCCCAACGTGAACTCACCTGCTTTAACGTCTTTGGTATTAATGGCGACACCATCAAGTACGACGCTGTTTTTATCCGAAGCAGTCGGAGCTTCGGTTTTGGCATATTCCAAATCGCCGGTTTCACGCTTTTTCGCTACCAAGACACCGCCATCCAAAGCCTTGCCCATTACTTTGCCTTCGCCGCCAAAACCTTGACCTGAATTGGCCTCATTGGCTTTCTTAGCTTCCTCAGCTTTCTTAGCATCTTCAGCTTTCTTAGCGTCTTCAGCTTTCTTAGCGTCTTCAGCTTTCTTAGCGTCTTCAGCTTTCTTAGCGTCTTCAGCTTTCTTAGCGTCTTCAGCTTTCTTAGCGTCTTCAGCTTTCTTAGCGTCTTCAGCTTTCTTAGCGTCTTCAGCTTTCTTAGCGTCTTCAGCTTTCTTAGCGTCTTCAGCTTTCTTAGCGTCTTCAGCTTTCTTAGCGTCTTCAGCTTTCTTAGCGTCTTCAGCTTTCTTAGCGTCTTCAGCTTTCTTAGCGTCTTCAGCTTTCTTAGCGTCTTCTGTTTGTTTTGAATCACCTCCTCCGCCCGAGCCGGAATTATTGCCCGGCTGTTGCGGGGTCGGTGCAGGCTGTGCAGACGGCGTGCCACCACCGCTTGAACCGCATGCACTCAATGCGATGCTGCAGGCAATCGCCAACATACTTAATTTAAATGATTCCTTCATGGTCAAACTCCTGAATGTGATAATGGTATTTTGGAATGATGGTGATAAAATATTTGATAATTATTTACATCAAACCAATTAAAAAATACCGCAGATGCGGATAACCAAACAATACAACACTTACACCAGCATGAAGGTCGTCTGAAAACGGAATTTATGAATCCGCGTATACAGATGTGTTTCAGACGACCTCTATCTTGCTGCCTACAATCCCGTCAAACCATTAATGGCGGTGCGGAACAAAGCCTTCCGGGGCTTCCGCACCTTCAGGCAGACCGAAGGTTTCACGCAGCACGACTTTGTAGAACGCAAATGCATCTTTTGCGCCTTGAATCGCTTCGGCTTCGGCTTCAGGGCTTAAACCCAAAACATTCAGATGCTCGACAAAAGCACGCCAATGTTTGCCGCGGCCGTTCGGATGGGGAGCGAGGTGGCGCGCGCCGTGTTCGCCGTTGTAATCCAGCTTTTGCGCGTGTTTAAACAAAAATGCCGCGCCCAAATTGGAACCTTCGGCGCAATACAGCCAACCGATGGCTTTATTGCCGGTTTCATGCGGCAGCGGTTTGCCGTATTCGTAAGGTTTGTCGCCCAAATCCGCCAAGTCTTGCGTTACCGCATCGTAACGCGCCATGTATTCCAGCTCGGGAATGGCTTTGTTCAACTCGGGGTCTTTATAGATATGATCAACCGCTTTGTGGAACACGGATTGCAGTTTCAAAAATTTGATGTAGTTCTCTTTGTTGGTAAACGGCTCGACAGACATAACCAAGTTGTCCACGCTATCGTGAATAGTTGTAGTCTGCTCTTTCAGCCGTTTGGCAAAGTCAGCTCTTGTGTTTCGCTCATGTGAATATCCTTCATACAGTTTCAGACGACCTTCGGATCGCCTTTATTTAAACAAAGTGGATTGGATAGGTTTGAAAACGGATATGGGATGGAAGCGGAGGTTTGTGAGATTGAAAACCCACCAAATCTGTTTGAAAACAAACCATCGGGTTTCGTTATTTTATGAAATATTTTTTAAAATATATATCATTCCAATTCAAATGGCAAGAGAATGATTTGCAGCTACTTGCAACTACAAGATAATAACGGACAATTTTCCACCTTCGGCAAACAAGAGATGCAGGCCTAACGGAAAATGGTTCTATAGTCAATTAAAATCAAAATAGGACACTAGCGCATCGTCGAATCGGGCGTAATCAGACAAAACGGTTCGCAGATACCGCTTAATATTCGCCCACACCTTCTCAATCGGGTTGAGCTCGGGTGAATAAGGTGCAAGAGGCAATACCTTATGGCCCAATTTTTCCGCCATTTCCCGTAAGACACCCATACGGTGAAATCGTGCATTATCTAAAATAATCACCGATTTTTGAGTCAATGCGGGCAGTAGGCATTGCTGAAACCACGCTTCAAAAAAGACTCCGGTCATCGTATTTTGATAAACCATCGGAGCAATCAGCCGGTTGCCGACTTGTGCGGACACCAGAGATAAGCGTCGGTATCTTTTTCCACTTATCTGCGCTTTCACTATTCGCCCTCTCAGGCTGCGGGCATAGGGACGGAACAGGTAGCGGTCAAATCCTGTTTCATCCAAATAAACACGTTGGTAGTCGGAAAATTCGGCCAGTTGTGTCAAATAATGCGTTACTTTGGCCGGGTCTTGTTCTTTGTAAGTGGTGGTCTTTTTTTGCGCGTCATCCCCATCTGTTTGAGTGCATAGCAAACGGCGGCTGGCGTACAATTAAAATGTTTGGCGATTTCATGCAGATAGGCATCCTGGTGTTGCTCAATATATTGAGCCAGTTTTTGCCTATCCAATTTGACGGCATTTAGACCGGTAACTTGATGTTTCAGGCTGCCTGTTTGTTTTTTAAGGCGAATCCACAGGTAAAGCGTGTTTCTTGACAAGTTAAACGTTGCTGCGGTTTGGCTGATGTTTTTGCATTGTTCGTAATAGTTTAAAGCTTTGTTTCTTAAGTCCGCAGAGTATGCCATGGTTAGACCTTCAAAGGTGAGTATTGTACTATTTTGTTTTTAATTGACTATATAACCATAAAAATATTGTTTACAAAGACATGACGACATCTCGGGAGACACCGCCCTTGCCTCACCTGCGTCAAAACGGCATACTTTCGCCATACCGAGCCGCAGGTCGTCTGAAACCTGCCACACTGTCAAAAAGGAAGAAACAACATGAACCCTATCCGCCCTTTCTTAGACCATACTCCGCAAATTCACGAATCCTGCCTCATCGACGAAACCTCCGTCATCATCGGCGAAGTATCGCTTGCCGAAGACGTATCCGTTTGGCCGTATGCCGTTCTGCGCGGCGACGTGAACAGCATCAGCATCGGCGCGCGCAGCAATGTACAGGACGGCAGTGTCTTGCACGTTTCGCACAAACGCGGAAAAGCCTGAAGGTTCGCCCCTTATCATCGGCGAAGACGTAACCGTCGGACACAAAGTCATGCTGCACGGCTGCCGCATCGGCGATCGTGTGTTGATTGGGATGGGTACGATTATTCTGGACGATACCGTCATCGAAGACGACGTGATGATAGGCGCAGGCAGCTTGGTGCCGCCACGCAAACGTTTGGAAAGCGGCTATCTCTATGTCGGCTCGCCCGTCAAACAAGTCCGCCCGCTGACCGAAAAAGAAAAAGAATTTTTGAAATATTCTTCTGCGCATTATGTGCGCCTGTCCGGCCAACACAAACAGTCAAAATAATTTTCAGACGACCTTATATCCCCTAAAAAAGAAAGTGTTATGCACACACTCTACCTAGCCTCCGGCAGCCCGCGCCGCCGCGAAATTCTGGAAAACCTAGGATTCAAAGTTATCCGTATCCCTGCCGACATCGACGAAACGCCGAATTCCGACGAAAAAGCCGCCGATTATGTGCAACGTATGGCGCAGGAAAAAAATGCCGCCGCTGTCGAGCAATGGTTTGCCACACACGACGCGCCGCCCGAATATCCGATCCTGACCGCCGACACTACGGTCGCCTATCAAAACCACATTCTCGGCAAACCGGAAACCGAAGCCCAAGCAGCCGAAATGCTCGCCCGGCTTTCGGGGCAGACGCATCAGGTGCTGACTGCCGTATGCGTATATTGGCAAGGAAACGCACGGTGTTTTACAAACCAGCGACGTGCGTTTCAAAACCCTGTCTGCCGAAGAAATATCCGCCTATATCCGAAGTGGCGAACCGATGGACAAAGCGGGCGCGTATGGCATTCAGGGTCTGGGCGGCATGTTTGTCGAGCATTTGCAAGGCAGCTTCACCGGCGTGATGGGCCTGCCTGTTTACGAAACGGCCGGCTTGTTGGAACGATTCGGATTGAGCGTTCCCCCATTTGCCTGATTTTAAATACCTCCGAACAAACATCATGAAAACATACGCCTTCCCCTTTTTATCCGCAGTATTCCTTCTTGCAGGCTGCGCTGCTTTTTCAGACAACGGCACACCTTCCATCCGCGAAGGCAACGACAGCATCCTCTCTTTCGGGAAGCTTGGCTCCGCTGCGGAAGATGCGCCCGCAGGCGGCTGGGTCATGCTCGGCGATCAATACACCTATGTGTTAGACAAAGGGTCGTCTGAAAAGCTATCTCCCGTCTTTAAGGCCAAACTGAAACATCCCTACGAAATCAAGTTTGCCTCTTCTATGAAGAATATCAAAAAGGCAGGGTTTACCGTTTGGCAGGAGGATCGCAGATTCAGCACACTGCTTTGCCTGTCTTACCCCCATACTGATAAAGATGAAGAAAAACGCTGCAAAAATTGGCGTTCACCTTCAGTAAAGGGAAAAAAACGCCATTCAAGTGCATCAACCTCGACGGCAAAATCTATCAGCCCGTCCCGGCTGCCGGTTCGGGTTTACCGCTGCACGTCAACCTCGACATTCACACCCGCTCTTCCAAGAAAAACCTGAAAATCGACGTACCTCCCCTATCCGCAGGCATACGACCCGCAATGCCGCCCGTCCGCCCGCTCCATTTTTAAGCACTATCCGCCACACAAACCAAAAGGTCGTCTGAAAAATCTTCAGACGACCTTTTCTCAAACTAACGCTTCAAAATTTAATTAGTACCAACCGCGCAGCTTCATCGCTTTTTCAACGCGGCGGATACTCATCATATAAGACGCGGTACGCAGGTCCCACGTCATACTCTTGCGCCAGATTCCAAATATCACGGAACGCGCGGCGCAGGACGACGGTTTCTTTTTCCTGAACTTCGTCAAATTCCCAGTAATAGCCTTGCAGGTTTTGCACCCATTCGAAATAAGAAACGACCACGCCGCCGCAGTTCGCCAAAATATCGGGGACGACCAACACGCCGTTTTGACGCAGGATGGCATCGGCTTCGGGCGTAGTCGGACCATTTGCGCCTTCGACCACGATTTTGGCGCGCACTTTGCCGGCATTTTCGGAAGTCAGTTGGTTTTCCAGCGCGCAAGGGGCGAGTACGTCCACATCCAGAGCCAAGAGTTCGGCGTTGCTGATTTCTTTGCCATAACCCGCTTCGTTGGTAATGAAGCCTTTTTCTTGGAACTCTTTGAAGAGGGCTTCCATATCCAAGCCGTTTTCGTTGTAGATGGCGACATCAACGGTGGAAACGGCAACGACTTTCGCGCCGGATTGATGCGCGTAATAGCCTGTGTGATAGCCCACATTACCGAAGCCCTGAATGGCGTAGGTTGCGCCTTTAACGTCTTTGCCGAGTTTTTCCAAAGCTTGGACGGCGGCAAAGTTCACGCCGTAACCTGTCGCTTCGGTACGCGCCAAAGAACCGCCGAATTCGACCGGTTTGCCGGTGAACACACCCGGCGCGGATTTTTTAACGACGTTTTCGTAGGCATCAACCATCCACGACATGATTTTGCCGTTGGTGTTCACATCGGGGGCGGGAATATCGATTTTCTCGCCGATGAGCGGAGAAATGGCTTCGGAATAAGCGCGTGAAATGCGTTCCAACTCTGCTTCGGAGTAATCGCGCGGATCCAAAGTAATGCCGCCTTTGCCGCCACCATAAGGAATGCCCGCAACGCAGCATTTGATGGTCATCCAAATCGATAGGGCTTTGACTTCGTCCAGATTCACATGGGGATGGAAACGCACGCCGCCTTTGTAGGGGCCGACGGCATTGTTATGTTGCGAACGGTAGCCAGTGAAGGTTTTGACCGTGCCGTCGTCGAGTTTGACGGGGAAGGTAACTTCCAAAACGCGTTGCGGGCTTTTCAGGATTTCATACACCGCAGGGTCGGCATTGAGCCGGTCGCAGGCGGTTTTGACCTGTTTGCGGGCGATTTCGAAAGGATTAAGGGTTTCTTTTGCGGCGGATTGGGACATTTCTCTTCCTTCTCATGTCGGATTGAGGTTTAAAGACTTTGCAGCTGTAACTATAACCAATTTCCAAATGAAATGTAATAGCATGTAGTCGGTATTTTCAAAGTTGATTAATTTATATATGGTTTTATTTTTCAGACGACTGAAGAGCACATTCAAACTGCTTCGTCCATCCCTTTACAGAATGTTCATATTTTCTGAACGCTCTCCAAAAACCTTTGTTTTTAAAAAAGGTCGTCTGAAAATTGAATCAGCCTGTCTTTCAAAGTCAAAGTTTCTGAAAATCAATGAAATGCCATTTCAAGCTCCAACTATATTGTTAACAATCCATCTGAAAACTACCTGTCGGGAAACAATGTTAAAATACGCGTCCCTATCATTCACGAGCAAAACACATCATGACCGCTGCCATCGAACACGTCCAAGCCGCCGCCTTTGATTTGGACGGCACATTATGCGATTCCGTCCCCGACCTTGCCGCCGCAGCCGAAGCCATGCGCGAATATCTCGGCATGGAGCCGCTTCCCGCTAAAAAGGTAGAAGGCTACGTCGGCGACGGCATCGGCAAACTCGTCCACCGCGTCATCACCAACGACCGCGACCAAGAAGCTGCGCCTGATTTGTGGGAAAAAGGTTTCGTGTTCTACATGAAATACTACCGCGACCACTTAAGCGACTTCACCCGCCCCTACCCCGAAACCGAAGCCGGACTGGCATTGCTCAAATCGCTGGGCATCCCGCTGGTGGTCATCACCAACAAAAATGAAATCCTTGCCGCCGAACTCTTGAAACAGCTCGGACTTGCCGACTACTTCAGCCTGATTCTCGGCGGCGACAGCCTGCCCGAAAAGAAACCCAGCCCGCTGCCGTTACAACACGCCGCCGAAGTCTTGGGCATTGATCCCGCCAACATGATCATGGTCGGCGACTCCCGCAACGACATCATCGCCGCCAAAGCCGCAGGCTGCCTCAGCGTCGGCGTCACCTTCGGCTACGGCGACATGACCCTGCTCTCACAAGACAAAGCGACCAAGCCCGACTGGATTATCGGCTCACTGCCCGAAATCTACGAAAACCTGCGACCGAAAAAAGCAGAAGACGACGAGTAATCAGTATCCTTGTTTTCAGACGACCTTTATCCCCGCTTCAAAGGTCGTCTGAAAATAGAGCCGTGGAAATATAGTGGATTAAATTTAAATCAGGACAAGGCGACGAAGCCGCAGACAGTACAGATAGTACGGAACCGATTCACTTGGTGCTTCAGCACCTTAGAGAATCGTTCTCTTTGAGCTAAGGCGAGGCAACGCCGTACTGGTTTAAAGTTAAGCCACTATAAAAATACTCGTCATTCCCGAACAAAGAGAATGACAGAATAAAAGTTTCTTATCTCTCCTCCATCCCACAACCTGCAAGTCAGATTCAAAAATCTGACCTACGAATCGACCTTTTCAGACGACCTCTGCATGAAACCCCAAATCCCTGCGCGCCCGCGCGATGGACATTCTTTCCCGACAGGAAATCAGCCGTATCGGACTCAAACGCAAGCTCGCTCCGTATGCCGAAAGCGAAGAAGAATTGGAAAACGTGTTAAACGAATTTGCCGAACGCAACTGGCAATCCGATCAACGCTACGCCGAAGCCTACATCCACAGCAAAAGCCGCCAACACGGCTCGCTGCGCCTGAAACAGGCATTGGCGCAGCAAGGCATAGACGAAACCGTCAGCCGCGAATTCATGCCCGACAAAACGCGCGAACTGCAAACCGCCGTCGCCGTGTTGCGCAAAAAATTCAAACAGCCCGCCACCGATTTGAAAGACAAACAAAAACAAGCGCGTTTCCTTGCCTACCGCGGATTCGACATGGACACCATCCACGCCGCGCTCAAAAGCAGTTGGGACGAAGAAATATTCGACGCTTCTGAAGAATGGTAAGCCTATTAACAATAAAGGTCGTCTGAAACCTTTTTTTCGGTTTCAGACGACCTTTCGATTATTTGGTTTATCCCTATTCCGTTACCGTTTTACGGATGAGTTTTTCCGCGTTGGCGAGCGTGTTTTCGACTTCGGCAAACTCGATTTTGCTGCCCGACACCAGCGCGCGCGTATCGTTGAATACGACTTGGACTGCGCCGTCGGCTTCGGTAACGAGGACGCGCAACGGCAGTTGCAGGGCGAAGGCAGGGTCTTTTTGCATCAGCGGCGTGCCGGCTTTGGGCGTGCCGAAAACGATGACTTTCGCGGGCTGCATGTCCAAACCGCTTTGTCGCGCGGCGGCTTGGTGGTCGATGACGGCGAACACGGTCATGCCTTTCTCTTTAACGGCGGTTTCCAAACGGCGGACGGTATCGTCGAAGCTGTATTTGCTGACGGCGGTATGGGTTTGATTCATGGCTGAACTTTGTCGGGAATCGGGTTGTCGGACGGCATCGCCGCTATGTGAAGCGCAGGCGGTCAGAGCGGCGAGAATGGCGGCTGCGGCAAAGGTGCGTATCGGTTTCATGTTTTTCCTTGGATAAAAGGTCGTCTGAAACTTTTTCAGACGACCTTGTTTGTTGTTATTTCAAACCTTTTTTCAGCAAGTCTTCGTAACCGCCGTGATTGGTTACGTTGGTGTAGCCTGCTTTTTTCAACTCGGCAAGCGCAACTTCGGCACGGCGGCCGCTGCGGCAGTAGAGGTTGACGGGCGCGTTTTTGTCTGGGCTGACGCTTTTGATGCGTTCGACGATTTGCTCGTGCGGAATGTTGACCGAACCTTGCAGGTGGCCGGATTTGAATTCTTCTTCGGAACGTACGTCAATCCATACGCCTTTTGCTTTGGCAGGTTGCGCGCTGGCGGCTTTGGTGGCGGGCGCGGCATAGGATACGGCGGCAGGAAGGACGAGTGCGGCGGCAGTCAGCGCGGCAGTCAGCAATTTTTTCATGGTTGTTTCTCCAAACGGTTGAACAAAGACATCAATCTAAACGGTTCGGCGGCAAAAAGCAATGCCCGTCAGCAGAAGGGTCGTCTGAAACGGGAGTGGTTTTCAGACGACCCTTTGAGACAGAATCAACGCTGCGCGTCAACCGCTTCCAAAGCACGCAGGGCATAAGTGTAGGCTGCGCCTGCGTTCAAGGAAATGGCGGTCGCCAGCGCGCCGGCGATTTCGCTTTCAGTCGCCCCCGCTTTGGCGGCTGCGGCGGCGTGTACGCTGATGCAGCTTTCGCAACGGGTAGTGATAGCAACGGCGATGGCAATCAGTTCGCGGGTTTTCGCATCCAATGCTTCGGCTGCGGCGGCTTGTTCCAGCGCGCCGTAGGCTTGCAGCATTTTCGGGTGGTTTTTACCCAGCTCGCCGAATGATTTTTTAACGTGTGCGGTGTGTTCGGGCTAATTTAGAAACATTTTGATTTCCTTTCCAATGTGTTTGATATGAAGGATGTTGCTCTTTCATGGCAGATTTCAATTTATAGTGGATTAACTTTAAATCAGTACGGCGTTGCCTCGCCTTGCCGTACTATCTGTACTGTCTGCAGCTTCGTCGCCTTGTCCTGATTTAAATTTAACCCACTATAATCAATCCGCCATCTTTACATCCGATGAATGGCATTATTGCAATAATTTGACTATTATAATCGTCAAATCATCTCATTCACTTGCAAAAAACACTTATGGACACTTTGGACAAACTCATCGAACTGGCGCAAATCACCGGCAGCGTGGACATACAATGCCTGTTCCGCGACAAATGGTACGCCCCGCACGGACGCAGACGCGCACACGGCATCGCGCACCTTGTTGTCGCCGGAGAAAGCTACATCAAAATCGAAGGCGAACCCGAAGCACGTCTCTTGCAAACCGGCGACCTTATCTTTTTCCCGCGCAGCGCGGAACACATCATCAGCAGCCAAGCGGACTGCAACAACTGCGGCGATACCATTCATATCAGCAACGATGGCGCGTTTACCATCGAATCTTCAGGCAGCGACGGCGAAAAAAGCCTCGATTTGTTCTGCGCCCGCTTCGAATACGACGAACACGCCGACATCATGCACGACCTGCCCGAAACCGTCCTCATCAAGATGGACCATCCGCCGCTGCAATGCCTCATTTCCATGTTGCAATACGAAAGCGCGCACACGCTTTCCGGCTCGCGCGCCATCGTCAACGCCCTTTCCTCCGTCCTTCTCGTCCTCATCGTCCGCGCCCATCTCGAACAAGGCGGAGAAGCGCCTTTGGGCGGCATACTCAACGGCCTGCGCGACAAACGCCTGCGCCAACTCATCCAAACCGTCGTCAGCCGCCCTGAAGACGAATGGAACATCGAAAAATGACCGCACTTGCCAACCTCTCCCGCGCCCAACTCATGCGCCTGTTCAAACAGCAAACCGGCATCAGCCCCCATGCTTTCGTCAACCTCATCCGCCTGCGCCAAGCCGCCGTTCTGCTGCGGCAAACCGCCGATTCCGTCCTGTCCGTTGCGCTGAACGTCGGTTTCCAATCCGAAACCCACTTCGGCAAAGCGTTTAAAAAACAATACGGGATTTCTCCGGGGCAATATCGGAAAAATGCGGGAATCGGCGAAACCGATATTGAACCATCCGACGATATTTGAATTGATAAAGGTAAAAAAGGTCGTCTGAAAACCTTGATTTTAAGTTTTCAGACGACCTTTTACTTTGGTAGAGAGGACCGCCGTAGATCAGATTCTTGAATCTGACATTTCCCTCTGCCACAACGCGTAAAGGAAGCAGAAGCATCAAATATTCATCGGATAAAAGTATCCGAACTACACACTACCCAGCAACTGATTTTATTCTGCAACATAAAGACAAAAAAGGTCGTCTGAAAACCTTAAATCATCAGGTTTTCAGACGACCTTTCATTTCGGCTGATTGATTAAGTCAACCCATCAAGCCTGTTTCAGCTTCGCATCAGCATCGCGCAACGCGGTGCGCAGACCTTCTTCGATAACGGGATGGTAGAACGGCATATCCAGCATTTGCTCAACGGTCATCTTCATTTGATGCGCCCATGCCAATAGGTGCGCCAAATGTTCGGCGGCAGGACCCAAGATTTCCGCGCCGATAAAGCGGCCGGTGGCTTTTTCGGCATACAGGCGCATATGGCCTTTGTTCACCAGCATCACGCGGCTGCGGCCTTGGTTTTTGAACGATACTTCGCCGATGACAAATTCGTCGGGTTGGTATTGCTCGACAACCTGCGCGTATTTCAAACCGACAAAGCCGATTTGCGGACTGGTGAACACCACGCCGATAGTGCTGCGGCGCAAACCGCCGCCGATATTCGGGTAGCGGCCCGCATTGTCGCCGGCAATCTTGCCTTGGTCGGCAGCTTCGTGAAGCAGGGGCAATTGGTTGGACGCATCGCCCGCGATAAAGATATGCGGAATGCTGGTCTGCATGGTCAGCGGATCGGCAACGGGTACGCCACGCGCGTCTTTATCGATATTGATGTTTTCCAAACCGATATTGTCAACGTTCGGACGGCGGCCTACGGCTGCCAGCATATATTCGGCAACAAATACGCCTTTTTCGCCATCCTGTTCCCAATGAACTTCTACATTGCCGTCTGCATCGAGTTTGACCTCGGTTTTAGCATCCAAATGCAGTTTCAATTCTTCGCCGAACACGGCTTTCGCCTCGTCTGAAACGACGGGATCGGAAATGCCGCCGATAATGCCGCCCAAGCCGAAAATCTCGACTTTCACGCCCAAACGGTGCAATGCCTGCCCCAGTTCCAAACCGATAACGCCGGGTCCGAACACGGCAACGCTCTTAGGCAGCGTATCCCATGAGAAAACGTCGTCGTTGATAATCAAACGGTCGCCCAAAGACTGCCACTGCGGCAGGATAACGGGACGCGAACCGGTAGCAATCACGAAACTTTTTGCCGTAATTTGGGTATGGTCGTCGATTTGGACGGTATGCTCGTCGATAAATTTAGCCGAACCCATAATGCGCTTGTCGGCAGGCCACTCTTCCACATCGGCAACGACAAAGCCGACAAAACGGTCGCGCTCGGATTTGACGCGGTGCATCACTTCTTCGCCGTTGACGACGATGCTGTCTTTATCCAAATGCACGCCGAACGGGTCGGTATGCAATGCGTGATGGCGCGCTTCTGCGGCGGCGATCAAGAGTTTGGAAGGCATACAGCCCACGCGCGCGCAGGTCGTGCCGAACACGTTGTTTTCAATCAGGTAAACATTATCCGAATGTAAACGGGCATTGCGAAACGCGCCCATGCCGGCAGTACCGCCGCCGATTACGACAACATCTGCTTGAATTTTTTTCATAATCTTTGTCCTTTTTTGTTGAGCGTCCGAAGCGGCATCAGCGTGAAGCGTATCAAGTTTTCAGACGACCTTTTAAGAAGCTATCAATAATATAAAATCAATAGCCATTTTAAAAATCTCGATTTAAAACAATAATCTCAAATTCTACTTGTAAATATAGAGCTATTCAGAACGACCGTGTAGCGTATCGTCTGAATAACTCTATTTTTCTGTTCAGACGGTTTTGTTCAAACCGTCTTAAGCATCAGGCAATTAGTTTTTAGCCAAGTAAGCTTCCAAATCTTCGCTGCCGCCGATGTATTTGCCGCCGATGAAGACTTGAGGAGCAGTCATCTTGCCGGTAATGGCGCGAACGGAAGTAACAGTTGCATCTTTGCCCAATACGATTTCTTCGTAAGACAGACCTTTGTCTTGCAAAGCTTTTTTAGCTTTAGCGCAGAATTGGCAGCCGGGTTTGGTGAAGATGGCAACAGACTCTTGAGCTTTCCAGTCGGGGGCGATGAATTTCAACATAGTGTCAGCGTCAGACACTTTGAAAGGATCACCCGGCTCTTCAGGCTCAATGAACATTTTTTCAACCACGCCGTCGTTAACCAGCATGGAGTAACGCCAAGAGCGTTTGCCGAAGCCCAAGTCTTCTTTGCCGACCAACATGCCCATGCCTTCGGTGAATTCGCCGTTGCCATCAGGAATCATGTAGATGTTGTCAGCTTCTTCTTCGGCAGCCCAAGCGTTCATCACGAAAGTATCGTTTACAGATACGCAGTAGATTGCGTCAACGCCGTTTTCTTTGAACGCGCCGAACAATTCGTTATAACGTGGCAGGTGGGAAGAAGAACAAGTCGGAGTGAATGCGCCGGGCAGAGAGAATACGACTACTTTTTTGCCTTTGAACAAGTCATCAGTGGAAACATCTTTCCAAGTGTCGCCCTCGCGGGTACGGAATACGACGGAAGGTACTTTTTGACCGGTACGATCTTGCAAAGCCATTTTGGATCTCCTTGAAATTTTAGGTTTAGGGAATGATACGAGTGAATGCATACATTCTAGCGCAGGGAGTTTGATTTGTATAATTTATAGTTCAAATAATATTAATTACCTGAAGCTATGAAACTCAACCTGCGAACGTTTTATTTAAATAGAGGTCGTCTGAAAGAAAACAAGCCCCTAGCTTGGAATTATTTTTCGGAATCGTGCGCATCGGACAATACGACTTCGCGGATACTGCTTTCTACTTTGTCTTTCAACATAAAGCGGTCTTCGTCTTTGCCGGAACGAATCGGGGCGGCAAAATCGATACGGATGCGCAGCTTTTTTTCATGGAAACGATGCGCCAGAGCGAGCGCACCAAATCGACTTGTGCATAAGACGGCACAGTCGTCCTTTTGCCGGCATCATCATAATAGCGCAGCGTAACCGCCTGAACAGGCGCATCGGCATCGATGGCGGATTGGAAGAGCGCGGCTTTGAACGACAGAATATCCAAGCCCAAAGAAGTCCGCGCTTCAGGGAAAAAAAGCTGACATTCCGCCCTGCTTTCAACGCGGCACAAATGGCTTGGTTAATCGGCTCGACATCGCGGCGGGAATTGCGGTTAATAAACACCGTGCCTGCGTTTTTGCCCCATTTTGCCCCAAAACCGGCCAGTCTTTGATTTCCTGCTTGGCGATAAAGCTGCTCGGATACACTGCGCTCATGGCGAAAATATCCAGCCAAGACACATGGTTTGCCGCTACCAAAACACCCTTCACATTATCCGCGGGCGGCGTGCCGATTTCAATTCGATATCCAAGGCTTCCAGCGCGCCTTTGCCCAGAGTGATAACCGCATGATCGCGTTCGGCAGGATTGCCGGCATCGATACGGCGCAAATGCCTTCCGGTTCGGAACAGCCATCCCGCCAGGCGGAACAACCTGCCAAAACGGGTAAAAAAACGGTGATTTTTCGTGAGTGCATAACTGTTTTTTTCCTTTTCGTATTAAATGTGTATCAAATCATATCAATAAAGTTTTCAGACGACCTGAATTATCGAAGGGGTCGTCTGAAAACTAGGTTCAAACATTATTTCTGGCAGTTCGGACAATAAAACGTCCCGCGCTGCCCCAAAACTTCCTTCTGTACCAAACCGCCGCAACGGACGCAGAGTTCGTTGTGTCTGCCGTACACCGTATATTCCTGCTGGAAATAGCCGCTTTTGCCGTCACTGTTGACGAAGTCGCGCAACGTGCTGCCGCCGGTTTCAATCGCGCGCTGCAACACTGCTTTAATCGTTTCCACCAAGACGGCGCATTCTTTTTTCTTAACCTTGTCCGCTGGGCGGTGCGGCGATATGCCCGATTTAAACAGGCTTTCGTTCGCATAAATATTGCCCACGCCGACCACGACGGCATTGTCCATCAGAGCCAGTTTGACTGCGCGTTTTTGCGTTTTGAGCTTTTGATACAGATAATCGGCGGAAAAGTCGTCTGAAAGCGGCTCGGGACCCAGTTTTTCAAGAAGCGGATGATGTTCCGCAATGCCTTCATACCACAAAATCGCGCCAAACTTACGCGGGTCGCGATAGCGCAAAACCGTTCCGTCTGCAAACACAATGTCCACATGGTCGTGTTTGTCGGGATGGTCAATCCGCGCATCGCCGTCCGTAAAAATCCGCAGACTGCCCGACATGCCCAGATGAATCAACAAGATACCCGTTGCAAAACCGATAACCAAATATTTCGCCCGCCGACGGCAGCTCAACACCTCCTGCCCCGCCAAAATCTCCGCCAACTGCGGATTGACCTGCCAGCGCAGCTTGGTTTGGCGCAACACGACATCCGCCACCTTTTTACCTTGAATATGCGGGCTGATACCGCGCAACGTCGTTTCCACCTCGGGCAATTCCGGCATTTTTCTTTATCCTCAAGCTAATACAGTCAACATCGACTTTTTCAAACGACCTGCGATTCTACCGATGCCAAAGCAGCATGACAATTTGCAACCAATCGGCTTTACAGGCAGAAAGCAGCAAATTCAAGGCAGAATGACAAATATAGAAGAGGCTATATTTATGGAGTCAAACCTCTCGTTTTCAAATGTTCAGCCTCAAAAGGTCGTCTGAAACCCGGCCATTCCGGTTTTACCAACGCCGCATTTCTCAATCCGAAATCCGCGCCGCACCCAAAGCCACCGTCTGCGTTCCCAATATTTTTTCAAACTCCGGCAAAGGCGTAACCCCCGCCATACGTTTGACCAAAACCAAACCGTACACCGCCGCGCACTGCGGCCACCACCTGTCCCCCGCCTTCTCCATAAAACGCCAAAACCGCAGCCCCTTTTGCGAATTCACAGCAGGCAGGTACACCATAAACTTCCCGAATTCCACCTCAAAATCCAAATCCGCCAACCGCTGCTTCAAAGCCGGCAAAGTCAGGCAATGCTCCTTTTTAGGCAAACGCGCTCCATCAAACCACTTACTGAAAAACCACAAAGATTTCGGATTAAACCCCGTCAAAACCAACCGCCCTTCAGGTTTCAACACCCTAGACGCTTCGTGCAGCACTTGCGTCAGCGCGGCAGTCTCATGACTGTGCGGCATCAGCAGCACATCAATAGAATGACTCTCCCAAGCCATAGCGTCCGCCGTCATCAATACATCACGGGGTACGGCAACCACGTTTTCAGACGATCTCAGCCATTCGCCGCCCTGTTGGACGACGGTTTGAACACCGCAAGGCGCAAACCGCTCCAAGTAATGCGCAAAAAACTGCTTTTCCCGCTCCGCCGTATAGCGGCCGATAATAGTCCGTTCAAACCATTCTTCCATCACCCTGCCCTTTCAAAATGCTGCAACCCGCATTATAACGGCATGATGAGGCAGACCAAACCTCCATAACTTTACTTTGTTATTGAAAAGGTAAAAGGTCGTCTGAAACCTATTTACTCAGTTTTCAGACGACCTCTTGTCTTTATCCGCTCAACGGAAATGCTTACAACTCAATCCCTTTCAACTTCGCCACGGTATTGATGTCTTTATCGCCGCGGCCGGACAGGTTGACCAGAATCACTTGGTCTTTACCCATTTTCGGCGCGTTGGCGACTGCCCATGCGAGGGCGTGGCTGGATTCGAGTGCGGGGATGATGCCTTCGAAGCGGCACAACAAATCAAAGGCTTCGAGTGCTTCGTCGTCTTTGGCGACGGTGTATTCGACGCGTTTGATGTCGTTCAAATGGCTGTGTTCCGGGCCGATGCCGGGATAGTCGAGACCTGCGGAAACGGAGTGCGTACCTAAGACTTGACCGTTTTCGTCCTGCATCAGGTAGCTGCGGAAGCCGTGCAATACGCCGATGGGGGCTTTGCTGGTAATTGGCGCGGCGTGGTCGGGGGTGTCCACGCCCAAACCGCCGGCTTCCACGCCGATGAGGCGCACGTTTTCTTCGCCGATATACGGGTGGAACAGGCCGATGGCGTTCGAGCCGCCGCCGACGCAGGCAACGGCGACGTCGGGCTGTCTGCCGATGGCTTCCTGCATCTGCGCTTTGGCTTCGTTGCCGATGACGCATTGGAAATCGCGCACCATTTCGGGATACGGCGCGGGGCCGGCGGCGGTGCCGATGATGTAGAACGTGTCGTCCACGCGGGCGACCCATTCGCGCATGGCTTCGTTCATTGCGTCTTTCAGCGTGCGGCTGCCGCTGTCGACGCTGACCACGTTTGCGCCCAACAATTTCATGCGGAACACGTTGGGCATTTGGCGCTGGATGTCGTCCGCGCCCATGTACACGTCGCAAGTCATGCCGAAGCGGGCAGCGACAGTGGCGGAAGCTACGCCGTGCTGACCCGCGCCGGTTTCGGCGATGACGCGTTTTTTTGCCCATGCGGCGGGCGAGCAATGCCTGACCGATGGTATTGTTTACCTTGTGCGCGCCTGTGTGGTTCAAGTCTTCGCGTTTCAACCAGATTTGCGCACCGTCCAAATGCTTGGACAATCGCGCGGCATGGTAAACGGGGCTGGGGCGGCCGACGTAGTGTTTCAAATCGCGGTGGAACTCTTCCCAAAACGACGGGTCGTTTTTCGCTGCTTTATAGGCATCCGCCAGCTCTTGTAAGGCGGGAATTAGGGTTTCGGAGACATAAAGTCCGCCGTGTTCGCCGAAAAAGCCCTTCTCGTCGGGCGCTTGGTAGTTTTTCATCGGATTTCTTCCTTGTCTGTTTTTTCAGACGACCTCGGTTTAAGAAGGTCGTCTGAAAGGGAAAATTGTCGGCAATTATAGCGGTTTTTTACGCTTTGTCGCAGGGTTTTGCCGGAATACGGATGCCGGTTTTACGCCATTGAAACCGTATTAGCCAAAAGGTCGTCTGAAAACCCTGTTTCAAGTTTTCAGACGACCTTTTCAACCTGGCATCAAGGCATTAGGACTCGACGGGGATGATGCCGATTTTTGCCTGCCATTTGCGCGGGGCGGTGGCGTGGATGGATTCGCCTTTGTTGTCCACGGCGACGGTTACGGGCATGTCTTTGACTTCAAACTCGTAAACTGCCTCCATGCCCAATTCGGGGAACGCCAATACTTTGGAAGATTTGATGGCTTTGCCACGAGGTATGCCGCGCCGCCGACTGCCATGAGGTACACGGCTTTGTTGTCGGCGATGGCTTCGCAGGTGGCTGCTCCGCGCTCGGATTTGCCGATCATGCCCAAGAGGCCGGTTTGTTCGAGCATTTGGCGGGTGAATTTGTCCATGCGGGTAGCGGTGGTCGGGCCTGCCGGGCCGACTACTTCGTCGCCGACCGGATCGACGGGGCCGACGTAGTAAATCAGGCGGTTGGTAAAATCGACGAGCAACTCTTCGCCTTTGTCGAGCATATCAACGAGGCGTTTGTGCGCGGCATCGCGGCCGGTGAGGATTTTGCCGTTCAGCAGCAATACGTCGCCGGTTTTCCAGCTGGCGACTTCTTCTTTGGTCAGCTTATCAACATCGATGCGTTTGCCGTTGTCGGGGCTGTAAGTCAAATCGGGCCAGTCTTCAACGCGCGGCGGGGTCAGTTCGACCGGACCGGAGCCGTCCAATTCGAATTCAACGTGGCGGGTGGCGGCGCAGTTCGGAATCATGGCAATCGGTTTGGATGCGGCATGAGTCGGGTAATCGAGGATTTTGATGTCCAACACGGTGGTCAGTCCGCCCAAACCTTGTGCGCCGATGCCCAGCGCGTTGACTTTTTCAAAGAGTTCGAGGCGCAGTGCTTCGGTGGTGGACAATTCCGCACCGGACGCGGCTTTTTCCTGCAATTCTTGAATGTCGATGTGGCTCATCAGGGATTCTTTTGCCATCAGTACGGCTTTTTCGGGCGTACCGCCGATGCCGATGCCCAAAATGCCGGGAGGACACCAGCCCGCGCCCATGGTCGGGATGGTTTTCAATACCCAATCGACGATGTTGTCGGAAGGATTGAGCATGGCGAGTTTGGATTTGTTTTCAGAGCCGCCGCCTTTTGCCGCGCAGGTTACTTCGACTTTGTCGCCCGGTACGATGCTCATGTGGATGACGGCGGGGGTGTTGTCTTTGGTGTTTTGACGTTTGCCGGCAGGATCGGCGAGGACGGACGCGCGCAGGGTGTTGCCTTCCCAAGTGTAGGCACGGCGTACACCTTCGTTAACCATCTCTTCCACGCTCATGTCCGCATCCCATTGGACGTTCATGCCGACTTTGAGGAAGACGGTTGCGATACCGGTGTCTTGACAGATGGGGCGGTTGTTTTCGGCACACATGCGGCTGTTGACCAAAATCTGCGTCATCGCGTCTTTGGCGGCGGGATTTTCTTCCTTCTGCCACGCCTTATAGAGCGCGTCGATGTAGTCTTTCGGATGGTAATAGCTGATGAATTGGAAGGCATCGCAGATACTTTGGATAAAGTCTTCTTGCTTGATGACGGTCATGATTGTGTTCCTTTTCTCATGGTAGGGAGGGTTTGTTCACTTTTTATAGATGTCGTTTTTCAGACGACCTTAATCGGTGTAATAGTGCTGTCAATCGATATGAGGCGACAATATGATTTTTATAATCCATTGATTTTCATAAAACTTAATAACCTATCATTTCACTCAGATGATGATAACGGATATTGTCGGCAATATTTACCGATAGAAATAAAACTACAATTAATCTGTCCACTCAAATTTCAAAGGGTCGTCTGAAAAGGCTGGATTCACCGCCGCAATGAATCTTACTAATAACATGAATTTAAAAAGAAAAAATTACTTTTCAGACGACCTGTCTTTCTTTTTTCAACCATACACAAATGTAAAAGCCGTGTCATTCTACCCACGATGATTTTTGACGGAAGTCAAACTTAGCCGTTTTTATGAAATTTTATAACACCATTTGCATTCGCTTACACTTTGCAAATTTACCTAATAAATACATATATATATGCTTTTATATCAATCACTTAATAATGATATTTACTCGTATTTCAAAACGGTTTTTAGTAGTTATTCCTTTATCGTAAGTTTATTTTATCTTGCAAAATAACAAGATGGCACAAAGGTCGTCTGAAAACCGCTGTTTTTTGTTCACAATCCGCCCCACCCTGCCTTTACGACTCCGCCATCATCAAAAAACCCAAATTCTGATACACTAATAAAAGACAGTCAGACGTTGATTTATAAGACGTTTCCTGAAAAATATCCGCATTTTAAAAATTTGTAATAAAAATACACACATCCGATTTCCCCTATCCCATTCCACAGGACACTACCATGAGTGAAAACTTGTTAACCCTGACCATAGACGGCCACGAGGTCAAAGCCTCTGCCGACTCGTCAATCATTCAGGCCTATGCCCGTTCCGGCAGCGCGATTACCGCCAACGTCGGCTGCATGGGGCAAGGCGTGTGCGGTTCGTGCCGCTGCATGATACGCAAGGAAGGCGAGCGCGAGGTAACGACTGCGTTGGCGTGTGAAACCAAAGTCGAAGAAGGGATGCAGGTCAGCTTCTTGGACTACTTCATTCCCGAGCATATCCAATATTACGACGTAAGCGAGGTCGGCGACGGCTGGAACTGGCTGGACGACACCGCCAAAGCCTTCCCCGAAGCGCAAAACTGTCGTCATTGCGGCGGCTGCAACCGCGCCTGCCCCAAAGGTTTGGAAGTGGAAAACGGCGTGGCGCAAGTAGTATCCGGCGATTTCGGCGCGGCTGCGCTGACCTTCGACCAATGCGTGATGTGCAACCTCTGCACCCTTTCCTGCCCCGAACATATCCGTCCGAACCACTTGGGTCTGTTCGCCCGCCGCATGAAAGCGGCGCGCACGCTGCGTCCGGTGGATTTGATGCGCCGCCTGCGCGAAATCGACAGCGGCAAAATGAAAGTCGAATTTGAAGAGGAGGCAATGTGATGGCGAACGAAATCCAAGGCATAGACTACGAAACCGCCCTTGCCAACCTGCGCGCTTCCTCATTGGAACTGCGCGGCGACCTGCCGGAAAAAAACGAATTGTTGAGTCAGTTTCACCCCGACTATCAGGCCAATGCGCGCGTCAAACTGCCCATCGGTCCGAACACGGGCAATTACTGCCATCCTGATTTGGCGAAACTGCTGATCAGCCATCCCCTGATTGACGACTATGATTTGTCGGGCGCGGAACACTTGAACACCGACGTGCTGGTTATCGGCGGCGGCGGTGCGGGTGCGGCGGCGGCGTTATCCGCGACCGAAGCAGGCGCGCGCGTGATTATGGCGAACAAGCTGCGTATCGGCGACAGCAATACCGTGATGGCCGAAGGCGGCATTCAGGCGGCAGTCGGTGCGGAAGACAGCTTACAACAGCACTTTGACGACACCATCAAAGGTGGCCACAACGCAGGCAAAAAGAATTGGTGGCGCAAATGGTTACCGACGCGCCGTCCGCCATCCGCTGGCTGATCGGCTTGGGCATGACTTTCGACCTTGCCAAAGGCGCGGACAGCAACGGCATGTTGAGCCGCAAACGTGCGGGCGGTACGACCGTGCCGCGCATTCTGAGCTACCGCGACTTCACAGGCCTCGAAATGATGCGCGTACTGCGCGAGGCGGTCGAACTCGACGAAAACATCACCCAGCTCAACCGCCACCCCGCCATCGAATTATTGTCGGACGAACACGGCCGCTGCGTCGGCGCGATTTTGTACGATTTGGAAAAACGCTCTTTGGTATTGGTTCACGCCAAAGCCGTGGTCTTGGCAACCGGCGGCAGCGGACGGCTGCATTTGCAGGGTTTCTCCACTTCCAACCACTACGGCGCAACCGCCGACGGTCTGGTGATGGCATACCGCATCGGCGCGAAACTGCGCGACATTGATTCCTTCCAATACCATCCGACCGGCGTCGCCCATCCGCCACACTTGGCGGGTGCGCTGATTTCCCGAAGCCGTGCGTTCCGCAGGCACGAAACTGATCAACGGCTTGGGCGAGCGTTTCGTTGACGAATTGCAGCCGCGCGACGTCGTTGCCGCCGCCATTTTGCGAGAGTGCCGCGAAGGCCGCGGCGTGGTGCGCGACGGACAGGTCGGCGTGTTCCTCGACACCCCGCGCCTGATTGAAAACGATCCTGATGTGTTGAACCGTTTGGTTACGCTCGGCCACGTCGCCCACAAATGCGGCATCGACCCCGCCGTCGAACCCGTAATGATTCATCCGACCCTGCACTACCAAAACGGCGGCGTCGAAATCAACGGCGACGGCGCAACCTGCGTCGAAGGCCTCTATTGCGCCGGCGAAGTAACCGGCGGCATCCACGGCCGCAACCGCTTAATGGGCAACGCGCTTTTGGACATCATCAGCTTCGGCCGCCGCGCGGGTAAAGCCGCCGCCAATTGCGGCCTGCCGCTGAAAAAGTACGCGGCGGTGTCGGACACGTCCACGATCTGCAACGCGAAATGACCCGCGCCGGACTGACCAGCGACATCAAAGCCCCCGTTTTATATCCCGACTACGGCAAATTCGATTTGCGCGAACACGCCGGTTTGCAGGAGCAACAATCATGAACCAAGCCAATCAAAACTTACTGCACCCGTCCCGCCAAGTCGGCGCGGATTTGGCCGCGTGGCGCAAAGTCGGCGGCGGCGAAGGCCTGCTGGCGGCGCTTGCCGATCCTCAAAGTATCGTTTCCAAGCTGCAAGACGCCAACCTCTGCGGCATGGGCGGCGCAGGTTTCCCGACCTGGCGCAAATGGGAGGCGGCCGTTGCCGCCCAAAGCAAACACGGCGACAAATACGTCGTCTGCAATGCCAACGAAGACGAACCGGGTACGTTCAAAGACCGCGTGTTGCTGGCGAAAACGCCGCACCAAGTCATCGAAGGCGTACTGATTGCCGCCGTCGCCTGCCGCGCCAACAAAGCGATTATGTATGTCAACCCGCACCAGACCGAATCCGTCGCCTCCATCGTACCCGCCATCGAGCAGTGGAAAAAAAGCGATTTGTTCATCCGCATCGAAAACTATCTGGGCAAACCTTTAGACCTGAAATTGGTCGAAACTTCAGGCCGCTACATCGGCGGCGAAGAAACCGCCGTGATTTCATGGTTGGAAGGCGGTTTCCCGTTCCCGCGCCGCAAGCCGCCGTTCCCTGCCGAAAGCGGCGTAGCAGGCGAACCGACCCTTATCAACAACACCGAAACCTTCGCCAATATCCCGCAAATCCTTGCCAAAGGTGCGGAATGGTACAAATCGCTGGGTTTGGGCGATGCCGCAGGCACGAAACTCTACTCGCTCTCCGGCGACGTATTGAATCCGGGTCTGTACGAACTGCCGATGGGTACGACCCTGCAATCGCTGATTTTCGACCACGGCGGCGGTATGCTCGAAGGACGGACGTTTAAAGCCGTCTTCACCGGCGGCCCGTCAAACACACTCCTGACCGTCAAAGATTTGGATGTGCCTTTGGACTTCGTGTCCGTGCGCGAACGCAAATCCAGCCTCGGTACGGGCGCGATGATTGTAATTTCCGAAGGAACCAGCGTCGTGCGCAAAGTGGCTGAGTATGTGGAATTTTTTGCGTCCAACTCATGCGGACAATGCCCGCCGTGCAAAGGCGGCACGTTCCAACTTTCACGCCTGCTCAACCGCGTAGATACCGGCATCGGCACTTCAGACGACCTCCGCGCCCTGCAAAGCCTGTGCCAACTGCTGCCCCGAAGCGGCCGCTGCGGCCTGATTGACGGCGCAGTTACCGTGTTGCAAAGCTCGCTGCGTACCTTCCCCGAAGAGTACGGCCTGCCGGCGGAGCAGGATTAATCCGATACGAGGTTTCAGACGGCCTTTTCTATATTAGGAGGTCGTCTGAAAATGCTCGTAGGTTGGGACATGAACCAACATGATGATTAGGGTTTCAGTATTTGTTGGGTTTTATAGTGGATTAACTTTAAACCAGTACGGCGTTGCCTCGCCTTGCCGTACTATCTGTACTGTCTGCGGCTTCGTCGCCTTGTCCTGATTTAAAGTTAATCCACTATACAACCGAACCCGCTAAATCTGAGGTTTTGCCCTCTCCCTAACCCTCTCCCACGGGAGAGGGAACAGATTGCAGAAAATCTGATAACGGTCGATTTTCAGCGCCATTATTCCCTCTCCCGCAGGTAGAGGGGACAGATTGCGAAAATCTGATAAAGGTTGATTTTCAGCGTCATTATTCCCTCTCCCCGTGGGAGAGGGTTAGGGAAAGGGCAAAACGCAATAACCTAAAAAACGTCGTCTGAAAAAGATGGCAACAAAAAATACGCATTACCCAAACACTCAAAAGAAAAACATAAAAAATAACTGCTGCCAAATACGTTTCAGACGACCTCCCCTACCAAAACGGGCACACGTCGTCTGACTAAAACTTACCGGAAGATTTGCCATCAAGGAAAACGATACGGTGCACCCTGAGATTTTACCCTCTCCCTAGCCCTCTCCCACGGGGAGAGGGGACGGCTTGCAGGAAATCCGATAATAGTTGATTTCAGCGCCATTATTCCCTCTCCCCGTGGGAGAGGGTTAGGGAGAGGGCAAAACGCAATAACCTAAAAAACGTCGTCTGAAAAAGATGGCAACATGAAACTCGCATTACCCAAAAGAAAAACATAAAAACAACCACACCCAAATACGTTTCAGACGACCTCTCCCCACCAAAACGGGCACACGTCGTCTGAAATCCGATTTCCCCAATACCTCAAACTAGGAGACTCAACATGGGCTTCAAGCCAATTCCTGCTGCGGTTGCGCTCGCGCTGACGCTGATTATCTGGTTCGTCATACCCGTGCCGCAGGGCGTATCGCCTGACGCATGGCACCTTTTAGCGCTGTTCGTCGGCATCATCGCCGGCATCATCGGCAAAGCCATGCCCATCGGCGCAATGGCGATTTTGGGCATTACCTTGGTCGCGCTGACCGGCGTGACCAACGAAAAAGCCGCCGACGCAACCAAAGACGCTCTGAGCAGCCTCAACAACTCGTTAATCTGGATGATCGGTATCGCCATCATCATCTCGCGCGGTTTGTTGAAAACCGGCTTGGGGATGCGTATCGGCTACCTTCTGATTTCCCTTTTCGGCAAACGCACGCTGGGCGTAGGTTACAGCTTGGCTTTGGCGGACTTGGTCATCGGTCCGGTAACGCCGAGCAACACCGCGCGCGGCGGGGCCATCGTGCATCCGATTATGCGTTCCATCGCCCTGAGTTTCGATTCCGACCCCGAAAAAGGTACTGAGGGCAAAATCGGTAAATATCTCGCGCTGGTCAACTACCACGCCAACATCATCACCTGCTGTATCTTCATTACCGCGACCGCGCCCAACCCGCTGGTCGTCGAGTTGGTTGCCAAAGCCACCAATTCGGAAATCCACCCTCTCTTGGGGCACATGGTTCGCCGCCATGGTCGTACCCGGTCTAATCGCCATGTTCCTGATGCCGCTGGTGCTGTATTTCCTGTATCCGCCCGAAATCAAACAAACGCCTAACGCGACCGCCCTTGCCAAAGAAAAACTGAAAGAAATGGGCACGATGAAGCGCGACGAAAAAATCATGCTCGGCATTTTCGTGATTCTGCTGCTTCTGTGGGCAGGCGTTCCCGAAATGCTGTTCGGCGTGAAAGTCGATGCCACCGCCACCACCTTCCTCGGCCTCTCCCTGTGTCTGCTCACCGGCGTACTGACTTGGGACGACGCGCTGAAAGAAAAAGGCGCGTGGGACACCATCGTCTGGTTTGCCGCCTTGGTCATGATGGCGAACTTCCTCAACAAATTAGGGCTGATTGCATGGCTGTCCGAATCGCTGCAGGGCGGCATCTCCCATCTCGGCTTGGGCTGGGAAGCCGGCTGCGCCCTGTTGGTACTCGCCTACCTCTACGCCCACTACGTTTTCGCCAGCGGCACGGCACACGTTACCGCCATGTTCGGCGCGTTCTACGGCGCAGGCCTCGCCTTGGGTGCACCGCCGATGCTGTTCGCCCTGATGATGGCGTCCGCCACCGGCATCATGATGTCGCTGACCCACTACGCTTCCGGTTCGTCCCCCGTCATCTACGGCTCGAACTATGTCAGCATGACCGAATGGTGGAAAGCCGGCTTCATCATGAGCGTGGTCGAAATCCTGATTTTCGGCACCATCGGCATTATCTGGTGGAAAGTGCTGGGCTACTGGTAAACCCCTGCCTGAAATCAACAAAAGGTCGTCTGAAAATAGGTTTTCAGACGACCTTTTTGTTATACAATCCCATCATCCTTACCAATCCACCCGCCTAAACCGTGAAATCCTTATCCTCGGCAGCGGACAGGTCGGCTCGACCGTCGCGCAAAATCTCGCCTCCGTTTCCAGCAATGACGTTACCGTTATCGACATCGACGAAAAAGCCCTGCAACACATCGGCAGCCGCCTCGACGTCCAAACCATACTCGGCAACGGCGCATCCCCGTTCATCCTCGAACAGGCGGGCGCGGCGGACTCCGACCTTCTGCTCGCCCTGACCCGCAGCGACGAAACCAACATCGTCGCCTGTAAAATCGCCGCCGACCTCTTCAATATCCCCAGTCGCATCGCCCGCGTGCGTTCCAGCGAATATCTGGAATACCCCTACCCTGAAAATGACGATACGGAAAACGGCAGCCTTACCGTCTTCGACATCACCGAAACTATCAGTCCCGAACAACTCGTTACCGAACAGCTCGTTGGGCTGCTCAGCTACACCAGCGCATTGCAGGTATTGAGGTTTGCCGGCGACAAAGTCCGCATGGTCATCGTACAGGCGCGTAAAGGCGGGCTGCTCGTCAACCGTGAAATTGCTGACATCAACCAACACCTCCCAGAAGGCGCGGACTGCCAAATCTGCGCCATATACCGCAACAACCGCCTTATCGTCCCCACGCCGCAAACCGTCATCATTGAAGGCGACGAGGTACTTTTTGCCGCCGACACCAACAGCGTCAACACCATCATGCGCGAACTGCGCCCCAAAGAAGCGCGCACCCGCCGCATCATGATTGCCGGCGGCGGCAACATCGGCTACCGCCTCGCCAAGCAGCTCGAATCCAAATACGACATCAAAATCGTCGAACACAACCCCCGCCGCGCCGAGTGGCTCGCCGAAAACCTCGACAACACCCTCGTCCTGCAAGGCAGCGCCACCGACGAAACGCTGCTGGACGAAGAATACATCGACGAAATCGACGTATTCTGCGCCTGACCAACGACGACGAAAACAACATCATGTCCAGCCTGTTGGCGAAAAACCTCGGTGCTAAGCGCGTTGTCACCATCGTCAACCGCTCCAGCTACGTCGATTTGCTCGAAGGCAACAAAATCGACATCGTCGTGTCGCCGCACCTCATCACCATCGGCTCCATCCTTGCTCATATCCGCCGAGGCGACATCGTTGCCGTCCACCCCCTCAGACGCGGCACTGCCGAAGCCATTGAAGTTGTCGTCCACGGCGACAAAAACACTTCCGCCATCGTCGGCAGGCGCATCAGCGGCATCAAATGGCCGGGTGACTGCTACATCGCCGCCATCGTCCGTGCCGAAACAGGCGAAGTCATCATGGGGCACCACACCGACACCATTGTCCAAGACGGCGACCACATCATCTTCTTCGTCTCCCGCCGCCGCGTCTTGCCCGAACTCGAAAAACTCATCCAAGTCAAAATGGGCTTTTTCGGCTAACCGTCAAAGGTCGCCTGAAAACCTGTTGCAGCAAAGTCAGAACTTTTTCAACTTTGTTGAAGCCGCGCTTTCAGACGACCTGACACAAATTATCCAATATCATCCGTTTCCACACCCGATACCCAAAGGAAAATCCATGTTACGCCCGATTCTTGCCGCCCTCGTGCTCGCAACCGCCCTGCCCGTCTCTGCCGAAACCGATACCCTTCACTACAACATGGTCGAGTTTGCCGAGTCCGCCAATCTCGAAATAACCCGCGACACCATGACCGCCCACTTCAGCATCAATGCCGAAGGCAAAGACCGCGCTACGGTGAACAAAGCGTTTCAGAAAAAATTCAACGACTTCAACAAAGCCGTACAAAACAACAAACTCCAAGCCGAACTCCTCAACCGTAGCGCCAATCCACGCCATGAATACAACAACAACGGCAAACGCATCCAAACAGGCTGGGAAGAAATTGCCTCGTTCAAAGTCGAAAGCAAAGACTTTGACGCCATCAACCGCCTGACTGACGAGACGCTGCAATCTGCCACCCTCAACCACATCAGCTTCAGCATCTCCAAAGAAAAACGCGAAGCCGCCGTCGATCAAGTCAGCAAAGCCGCCATCCTGCGCTTCAAAGACCGCGCGCAAGACTTGGCGAAAACGCTCGGCTTCTCCAACTACAAAATCGTCAAACTCAATTTAGGCCACATCGGCAACCGTTCCATAGACAACGGCTTCGCCCGCGCCAAAATGATGAATACCGAAGCTGCCATGTTCAAGCGTTCGGCAGGCGACGAAAACAACGCTATCCAAGCCCCTTCTCCCGGCTCAGAAGAAATCAGCATCACCGTCAACGGCTTGGTGCAGATGTAAAATACTCTCCAAACAAAAAGAAAAGGTCGTCTGAAACCCAAACCGGTTTTCAGACGACCTTTTATATTTTCTGATTATCCTTACGGTTTCATCAGAATTTATGAACCATGCCCAAAGAAACGGCTTTTTGCTCAACAGACCCTGTTTGGGTCGGCGTCAGGCGGGTTTTGCTGCCCAGTTTCATATAGCCGGCATGAGCAAGCATCGAAGTACGTTTGCTGAATTTGTAGTTGGCACCGACTACTACTTGGTCGAATTTATCAACCAATTTCTCACCGCTGTTCACACCTTTTGCCGCCCAACCGTGGGCATAAGTGAGGCGCGGGGTCAGGTTGCCGAAGGTATAACCCACGGTAACGGCTGCATCGGCAACTTTGACAGCTTCATTTTTACCGGCATCGGCAGTAATGTCAGTGCCTTTGTACGTATTGAAATCATCGGTAAAGTAACCCAAATATTTGTTCGCGTTTTCATGACCTTTAGCGTATTGCCCACCTACGCCGACAAACAGGTTGTTTTTGTCGTAGTAACTCTCGATTTTAGCGATTTGCGCGGCTTTGGTTTTACCGTTCTTGTCGGTGTACGCGCCTTTGTAATGGCCGTAGGCAAGGTTGGTGGTGAAACCACTGTTTTCATAAGTCAAACCGGCGGTATATTGCTCCTTGCCGGGTTGTTCATGTTTATATTTGTCGTCCGGATTGCGGTTGTCGCGCGGCGCGTAGGACACATTAAACTTCAACCCGCCAAACGAAGGGCTGTCGTAACGTACGGATGTGGTGCGCACACCGGTGCGGGTGTTGATGCCCAAACCCATCGCGTTGGTTTTGTACAACCACGGGTCGATGGTATCCATCTCGTTGAGCATATTGTTCATATTGCCGACGCGGACCTTACCGAACTTGCCTTCCAAGCCGATGAATGAATCGCGGTTGCCGAAACGCTGGCTGTTGGATTCGCCCAAAATGGAAGTACGCTGTTCAACTTGCCAGATGGCTTTGAGGTCGTCTGAAAGTTTTTCGCTGCCTTTGAAGCCGATGCGTGAAGTATTGTCGTTGATACGGGTCGCGGTCGCGCTTTTTTCCGTACCTTCGTTACCTTTGATTTTCACCTGTCCGGAGGTGATAGTGCTTTTAACTTGTCCGTACAGGACAACTTCGGCTGATGCTGCAAAAGGCAAGGCCGCGACAGTCAGGGCAATAATGGCTTTTTTCATACGAACTCCTCTTTAATCAAAGAATCAAATTTAGGCCTATCGTTTTACAAAAATAAGAGACTCAAAACCAAAAACAGCAGACCCGTGGAATGGAACAGTTTGCGCAATCATAATGAACTTTCGATATTTAAACAATGCTTTTCATCTTGATAGGAATTATTATTCATTAGAGTTTAGACTTTTTACAACAATACGACATTTTTTATAGTCAATTCAAATAGAAAGGCATAGCTCATCATTTCAGAACAGACTAGAATTTTGAAATTTTAAAATTGTCTTCCCCCTTACATCCTTCTTAAAATACTAAGAATCGTTTTTCCATTTCGCGGGGGATAAGACGATGGCCATTTTTATTTGAATGAACATTATCCATAGTCGTCTGAAAACACAAAAAAGCACCCCTATCGAGGTGCTTTTTCTCTTTTCAGACGACCTTTTGCCATGTATCAGCCTTTTTTATTGTTCAACGCAGCTTTGACAAACGCGGTGAACAAAGGATGGCCTTTGCGCGGGTTAGAGGTGAACTCTGGGTGGAACTGGCAGGCGAAGAACCAAGGATGGTTCGGCAGTTCGATGGTTTCGACCAAGCGTTCGCGTCCTGCGGATACGCCGCCGATGACCAAGCCTGCCTGTTCCAGCGTAGGAACGTAGTTGTTGTTGACTTCGTAGCGGTGGCGGTGGCGCTCGCGGATGTGTTCGCTGCCGTAGATTTTGGCGGCGAGGCTGCCTGCTTTCAATTCAACTTCTTGCGCGCCCAAACGCATGGTGCCGCCCAAATCGGCGGATTCGTCTCGGGTTTCGACGCTGCCGTCGGCGGTTTGCCATTCGTCAATCAGGGCGACGACTGGCGCGGCGCATTTGAGGTCGAACTCGGTGGAGTTTGCGCCTTTCAAGCCTGCCACGTCGCGGGCGTATTCGATCAGCGCAATCTGCATACCGAGGCAGATGCCCAAATATGGCACGTTGTTTTCGCGGGCATAACGCACGGCGGCGATTTTGCCTTCCACGCCGCGCGAACCGAAGCCGCCGGGAACGAGGATGGCGTCCATGTCTTTGAGCATGGAAACGTCGCCGTTGTTTTTCTCGATGTTTTCGCTGTCAACGAAGGTGATTTGCACGTCGGTTTCGGTGTGGATGCCCGCGTGTTTCAAGGCTTCAATCAGCGATTTGTAGGATTCGGTCAAATCGACGTATTTGCCGACCATGGCGATTTTGACGGTGTGTTTCGGATTTTTGATGGCATGGACGATTTTTTTCCACGCGGTCAAATCCGCCTGTTGTACGTTAAGCTGCAACTGCTCGGTAATGATGTTGTCGATGCCTTGGTCGTGCAGCATTTCGGGGCATTCGTAGATGCTGTCCACGTCGTAGCTGCCGACAATCGCGCGCTCTTCCACGTTGCAGAATAAGGCGATTTTACGGCGTTCGTCCGCGGGCATTTCCCTGTCCATGCGGCAAATCAGGATGTCGGGCTGCAAACCGATGCTCAACATTTCTTTAACGGTATGCTGGGTCGGCTTAGTTTTAATTTCGCCGGCGGCGGCGATATAGGGGACGTAGCTCAGGTGGGCGAACAAGGTGTTGTTGCGTCCCAACTGGCTGCGCATCTGACGGATGGCTTCCAAAAACGGCAGCGATTCGATGTCGCCGACCGTACCGCCGATTTCGACGATGGCGACATCGTAACCCGCCGCGCCTTCGTGGATGCGGCGTTTGATTTCGTCGGTAATGTGCGGGATGACTTGAACCGTGCCGCCGAGGTAGTCGCCGCGGCGTTCTTTGGCGATGACGTTTTCGTACACCTGTCCCGTGCTGAAGCTGTTGCGGCGGGTCATGGTGGCGTTGATGAAACGTTCGTAGTGTCCCAAGTCGAGGTCGGTTTCCGCACCGTCGTCGGTGACGAACACTTCGCCGTGCTGGAACGGACTCATCGTGCCGGGATCGACGTTGATATAAGGGTCGAGCTTGAGCATGGTCACGTTCAAACCGCGCGATTCGAGGATGGTGGCAATAGAAGCGGCGGCGATACCTTTTCCGAGTGAAGATACGACGCCGCCGGTTACGAAAATAAATTTAGTCATGATGCAGTACCCATGTTGGAATACGGAATTTTACCTTTAAGCGGGTTTTCTGGCAAACGCGGGACGGGATGCGGATGTGGTTTTCAGACGACCTTCGCTTCTACCCTTTTGCGTCTAGGCAAGGCAATAATTTGTTAAAATAACGTCTGTTTACGATTACTGATGACGATAAGGTCGTCTGAAAATATCGGCTTCCTCATCGCCATCCCATACCGCCGAATGATTCAGCCGGTTTGTTAAGATTAGTTGATATGTATAAGTTCCTTCCTATTGTCCACGTTTTGTCCAGACTGGGGCTGCTGTTTTCAATGTTGCTCGCAGTACCGACGCTGATGTCGTATTTTTTTCTGGACAACGCGTTTCCAGCGTTTGCCTACACGGCTTTGGCAACGACGCTGACCTCTTGCGCGGTTTGGCTGATGACCTTCCATTTCCGCCGCGAGCTGCGCCCGCGCGACGGATTTACGTTGGTTTGATGCTGTGGCTGGCGTTTGCGCTGGTGGCGGCGATGCCTATTTATATTCATATACCGGGCATCAGTTTTACCGATGCGTTTTTCGAGGCGATGTCGGGGCTGACGACGACCGGCGCGACGGTCATGACGAGCTTGGACACGCTGGCTCCGTCGATAAATTTTTGGCGGCATATGCTCAACTGGCTGGGCGGCATGGGTATCATCGTGCTGGCGGTAGCGATTTTGCCGATGTTGGGCGTGGGTGGAACGCAGCTCTTCAAGGCTGAAATTCCGGGGATGGACAAAGAAAGCAAGATGGCGCCGCGCATTTCGCAGGTGGCAAAAAAGCTGTGGTTCTTCTATACGATGACGACGACGGCGGCTTTTCTGACGCTGCATTTTGCGGGGATGAGCTGGTTTGACGCGCTTTGCCACGCGATGTCGGCGGTGTCGTTGGGCGGTTTTTCGACACACGATGCCAGCATCGCTTATTTCGATTCGCTGACCGTCGAATGGGCGATCATGTTTTTCACGCTCTGGGGCGGTATCAACTTCGCCACGCATTTCACGGCGCTGACACGACGCTCGCTCAAATCTTATTGGCGGGACGAGGAATGCCGCGTACTGCTGTCGCTGCTGGCGGTGAGTATTTTGATGTCGGCGGTGTATCTGTGGCAGAAGGATTTTTATGCAACCTTTGGGGATTCGCTGCGTTTTGTCAGCTTTAACTTTGTCTCCATCGGACTGGCAAGCGGTTTCTCCAACACGGATTTCGCGCAATGGCCGCTGATCGTGTCGCTGTGGATGTTTTTCCTGTCCAACCTGTTGGCAAGCTCCGGCTCTATGGGCGGCGGCATTAAAAACGTGCGGGCGTTGGTCTTGTTCAAATTCAGCCTGCGCGAGATGATGATTCTGCTGCACCCGAGAGCAGTGCGCACGGTCAAGGTCAACGGACGCATGATTCCCGACCGTATGGCGTTGACAGTGATGGCGTTTATTTCGATTTATTTCATGACGACGATTGTGTTCAGCTTTCTACTGATGGCAAGCGGGATGGAGTTTATCTCCGCTTTCACCGCCGTCATCGCGTGCATTACCAATGCGGGACCTGGCTTGGGCGAAGTCGGACCGGCGGGCAGCTATGCGGTATTGAGCGATGTGCAAAAATGGCTGTGTTCAGCCGTCATGCTGCTGGGTCGCTTGGAAATTTTTACAGTGTTGATCTTGCTGACACCGGCTTATTGGAAAAAATAAAGACAGGTCGTCTGAAAACGGATTTCGGGTTTTCAGACGACCTTTTTGCTTCACTGACACATCTTCATTACCGCACAACACCTTTTCCTACCGTTACGCCTTCTATACATCCTTCTCATAACAAGGATGCTACAATTGGCATATTTTTACCGTTATCGGACAGGTGTTTTATGCAGTATTTCTGCCTACTCATCCCCATCCTCATTGGCTATTTTCTTGACGAAATGACCGTCGGCGTCATTTTCGGCTCTATTTTATGGTTGTTTGCGCGGGAACTCGGCAAACCGCGTCAGGAAGAACATGATGCAAAACTGCAAAATCTGGAAAAAGAAATCGAGTTGCTGAAACTGCGTTTGACAGCGTTGGAACATGAAACCGTTCATGATAAAGCAGAAGTCGGGCAGGCTAGGAAACTGCGTGCTGTTTTGTCCGAACATGCCGACGATATTCAGACGACCCCTACGCCGCTTCATGAGAAGGTTGAACCTGTTGCAACTGCGGACAATGCGTCCGTCGAGCCGCACATCGAGCCGGTCGTCGCACCCTCTTTTTCTACACCCGTTCCCCCTGTTTCCACTGAACCTTCCGTGCAGCCCGAACCTGCTCTGTACGCAGACAGCGTCGAAACACCTGCCCAAGTTTCCGCTATTCAAGAAGACGAACGCAAACAAGACGCGCCTGTCCTGCAAACGTCGTCTGAAAACGAAGTGCCGATGTCGTCTGAAAATACATCAGAAAACATCGACACCGAATCTCGTGGAACCGTTATCCATAAAGAGGAAGGTTTCGATTTCAAATTCTCCGAAAATCCCATTGTTTCTTGGTTCCTGCGCGGCAATCCGCTGCTGAAAACCGGTATCGTGGTGCTGTTCCTCGGCTTGGCGTTCCTCTTACGCTATGCCTCCGAGCGGATTTATGTACCGGTGGAAATGCGTTACCTGACCGTGGCAGGCGCGGGTCTGGCGGCGGTCATCGGTGGCTGGAAGCTGCAAAGCCGCAAGCGCGAATACGGCTTGGTGTTGCAGGGCTTCGGTGTGGCGGTGATGTATCTGACTTCTTTGGCGGCGTTGAAACTGCATCCGCTCTTGCCCGCACCGATCGTGTTCGTACTGATGGTGGCGATGGTCGTATTGATGGCGTTGCTGGCAATCAGGCAGAACGCGCAGATTATGGCGCAGGTTGCCTTGGTCGGCGGTCTGGCGGCGCCCATCCTGGTATCGGACGGCAGCGGCAATTATTTGGTGCTGTTTTCCTACCTTTCCCTGCTCAATGCCGGCGTAGCGGCGATTGCCTGGTTTAAGGCATGGCGGCCGCTGAACTGACGGGTTTCACCGGAACCTTCTCCATCGCTGCATTGTGGGGCATGCAAAGCTATACGCCGCAGCATTTCACCACCACCGAGCCTTTCCTGATTTACCACTGGCTGCTCTACACCTTCATCGCCTATCTGTTCGCCCGCCGCAAGCTGACGGAAAACCGCGAAGACACGCTCGCGCCCGTTGCCGACAATGCGACGCTGGAAGAAATTTGGAACAGCATCTGCTCCCACGGCCTGCGCGTCCACGTCCTCGACCATACTTTATTGTTCGGCACGATGGCGGCGGCGTTCGGACTGCAATACCGCATGGTGGAACACTGGCCGTCTGCGGACGCATTCTCCGCGCTGGGCTTCGCCGCCGTTTACGGACTTGCCGCGCTGATGCTGAAACGGCAACAGGGTTTGTATATCCTGCGTCAGGCGTTTGTTGCCCTGTCGCTGCTTTTCCTCACGCTCGCCGTTCCGCTTCACTTTGAACGCGGCAACACCGTCATCCTGTGGACGGTAGAATCCGCGCTCGTGTATTTCTTCGGGCTGCGCCAACAGCGTCCGCATATGCGTTTGGGTGCGCTCGTCGTTTATCTGCTGGCGGCGCTGACCCAACTGAGCGGTTATCAGGAGGGAGGATCCACCATCCTGCAAGGTCAATGGTTTACCACCCTGCTGACCCTGTTCGGCGGCGCAGCAATTTACCTGCAGTGGCACCTCTACCGCCGTAAAGGCTCGGCACACTGGGAACACACGCTTCAAAACGCAACCCTCTGCGCCGCCCTGCTCTACACATCCATCCTGCCTTTACTGTTTTTCGCGGAACGCGGCAGCATCATCATTTTCTCTGCTTTGGTGGCAGCTTGGGCGTTCTGCCGAGGCAAAGGCAAGTCGGACGTGTTCAGCACATTCGCCTTGGGCAATGCAATCTTTATCCTGCTCTTCCAAGCCTCGATTAATAATGAATCCAACGGCTTTCTGACACACTGGCACCTCTTTGCCGCCGCGCCGCTGCTGTTTGCCGCAGCCTACATGCTGCAATATTCGCGCGTCCAAACCGAAGCATCGGAAAACCAAGGCAAACAAGACCAAACCCTCCCGTTCTCGCAGATTGCAGGCTGGGCTATCCTCGTTATCGCCCTGATGTTGGGCGGCTTCGCCACCTATACCCAATGGACGGGCGAAGAAACCCTGTTTATCGAGCTTTGGGCATTGCCGATATTCACCGCCTTGCTGTTGCTTGCCAACCGTTTGAACTGGAAAGAGCTTTTTCAGACGACCTTGGCATTCCTGCCCCTGTTTGCCCTGCACTTCATCGGCTATCACCTCGAACACCTATGGACGGCCGCCGCAGCCCTGCCGCTTGCCGCCGCTACCGTGTTGAACTTCGTCATCCTGAATAACCGCCGAACCAATGCGCCTATCGACTTGCATAAACTCAACATCATCATGCTCGGTATCCTTTGGTCGCTTTGGGCGGGAATGTATATAGGCGATCGTCTCGACGGCGTTTGGTCGCAGCTCTCGTGGCTTGCCGTACCGCTGATCATGTGGGTCGTCCTCCATACGCAGCGGCAGCGCGGCTTTTTCAGACGACATCAAGCCGCCTATCAGTATTTCGCCCTGCCGATAGCCGCCCTTGCCGCCGCAAGTTGGATGATATGGACGAACTTCTCCACTCCGTTCCAACCCGCGCCGTTGCCGTATATCCCGCTGCTTAACCCTCTGGAGCTCGCCTGCGCCGGAATGCTGTGGTTTGCCCTGAAGTCCCTGCCCGAAGCCCTGCCTTTGGAATACCGCCGCGTGAACGCGCCCGGCGTCGCCGCCCTCGCATTCATGGTCATCAGCGCGGGCGTGATGCGCCTGTGGCATTTCTACGACGGCATCACTTGGCGACTCGACATCATGCTCCAATCCTTCGGCCTGCAAGCCAGCCTATCCGTCGTGTGGGCTGTTACCGCCATCATCCTGATGGTGTACGGCAACCGCCGCAAACTGCGCCCCTTCTGGATAACCGGCGCGGCGCTGATGGCGATTGTCGTCGTCAAACTCTTCCTCATCGAGCTTTCCAACAGCGGCGGCATCGCCCGCATCGCCTCCTTCATCATCGTCGGCGTGCTGCTGCTTCTTGTCAGCTGGTTCGCGCCCGTTCCGCCGAAAGCGGTGGAAAACGAAGAGGACAAGGTATAGTCTAAACCTCAAAGTAAAGGTCGTCTGAAACCGATTCAGGTTTTCAGACGACCTTTCGAATAATTTGCTTGAACCTTTACTCAATAGCTTTTTATAGTCAATTAAAATCAAAATAGGACACTAGCGCATCGTCGAATCGGGCGTAATCAGACAAAACGGTTCGCAGATACCGCTTAATATTCGCCCACACCTTCTCAATCGGGTTGAGCTCGGGTGAATAAGGTGCAAGAGGCAATACCTTATGGCCCAATTTTTCCGCCATTTCCCGTAAGACACCCATACGGTGAAATCGTGCATTATCTAAAATAATCACCGATTTTTGAGTCAATGCGGGCAGTAGGCATTGCTGAAACCACGCTTCAAAAAAGACTCCGGTCATCGTATTTTGATAAACCATCGGAGCAATCAGCCGGTTGCCGACTTGTGCGGACACCAGAGATAAGCGTCGGTATCTTTTTCCACTTATCTGCGCTTTCACTATTCGCCCTCTCAGGCTGCGGGCATAGGGACGGAACAGGTAGCGGTCAAATCCTGTTTCATCCAAATAAACACGTTGGTAGTCGGAAAATTCGGCCAGTTGTGTCAAATAATGCGTTACTTTGGCCGGGTCTTGTTCTTTGTAAGTGGTGGTCTTTTTTTGCGCGTCATCCCCATCTGTTTGAGTGCATAGCAAACGGCGGCTGGCGTACAATTAAAATGTTTGGCGATTTCATGCAGATAGGCATCCTGGTGTTGCTCAATATATTGAGCCAGTTTTTGCCTATCCAATTTGACGGCATTTAGACCGGTAACTTGATGTTTCAGGCTGCCTGTTTGTTTTTTAAGGCGAATCCACAGGTAAAGCGTGTTTCTTGACAAGTTAAACGTTGCTGCGGTTTGGCTGATGTTTTTGCATTGTTCGTAATAGTTTAAAGCTTTGTTTCTTAAGTCCGCAGAGTATGCCATGGTTAGACCTTCAAAGGTGAGTATTGTACTATTTTGTTTTTAATTGACTATAAATCCTGACCCACCCCACCTTAAACGCCCGCTTTGCTCTACCATTGCCGTTATTCCCATTCCCACCGACGCAAGGAAAATACGCAAAAATCCATAAGTTAGAAATGCAGCAGCCTTGAAATATTCCCAAAATGCCAAGGTCTGGATTCCCGCCTGCGCGGGAATGACTGCGACAGATTAAACAATCGAATCCGATCGGCAAGACAGTATCGACGCGCTGCCGCACCGTAGCGTGGGCTTTGCCCACGAAAGCCGTTTGAAAAACCAATTTAGGATTTCAGACGACCTTAATTTTATTTCTTCAATTCTTTCAGCAAAGACGTTAATCCTTCCACACCGTCGAATGTACCTGGCACTTTATCAGGATTGGACAGAATGCTGCTGAAAATCAGGTTTTCGAATTTTTCCAGTGCGTCTTTATCATCAGTTTTGATTTTTTTCGCGTACTCGGCATAGCTTTGGATAAATTGGCACAACGACTGTCGCAGTTCCAACTGCATGATTTGAGTCTGTATCGAATGGTAATGAGTTAAAACCACTCTGAAGAAATAAATTAAAACAAACTCCAAGCCAATGACGGGCAGCATGGATTGCCAAGAAATATCTACGCCTGCCATAAATTTTTTATAGAAACTGAAACATAATGGAGCAAGCGTGATAATCGATAAAAGAATCAACACAGCAAACGTCAGCCATTTTGCCCGATTTTTTTGGTTCAATAGATTTTCAAATCCTTGGGACAAGCCGACAAAGTTGAATGCTGTTTTGTATTCGTCTAATTTATCTTTGAGTACATTTACTTCATCTATTTTTTGTTGAATTTCATCCCGATATTTTGTAATTGATGTTTCTAAGGCATTTTTCCTTTCATCAAATTCAAAGAATGTCTTAAAGCCTTGGTTACCCATATAGAAACATAATATGTCTATCGGCATCTTATAAAAAGCATAATTAAGACTATCAGGATGTCTTTCTTCTGAGTAAAACATTTGTTCCTTTAATCTTTTGATTATTGGGAATAATGAACTTCCAGGATTGACACTATGTTCTTTTTGCTGAAAGCTTAAATTTAATTCAGCTAAAAACCTTACAATATTGTCATAAAGATATGGCAAATCTTTATCTGAAAAATCAAAAAGAAAATTTTTAATCAGACTTTTAAAATTTTCACCTATATAATGAATATTGAATAAACATTGTTCTTCCCATAACTGAGGTTTATCAATCATCGATGACGCTACCACCGTAATCAATTCATACTGTTCGCGCTCCTGCTCTGACAACATCGACTCATTCACTTGGGCAATTTTCTTTTTAACCTGCAACAAATCATCATGTAACTCGCTAAAAAATCCCATTTTTTCCCTTTCCTATTTTTGCTGATTAATCTTTTCGGATTCTAAAGATAAGAATCGAATCACTTAATTTGAACAACCTATTTGCAAACTGCCGATTCTTTAATGCCGTCATTCCCTCGCAAGCGGGAATGACGGCGGAGGTTTCGGCAAAAATTGTTGTTCCCGTTTTCAGACGACCTTTGCCTCGTCGATGTACATTGTAGGGTGGGCTTTGCCCAGGGTAATGACGGCTAAAAAAGAGGTCGTCTGAAATTTTAGGTTTGATTCGTGGGCAAAGCCCACGCTACGGGTTTCAGACGGCCTCTGCCATCTCCCTTTTACATCTCTTCCAATTTCGCAAACTTGGTGTCCAGCTCTTTTACGCCCTGTTTGCCGAAGTTGATGGTCAGTCGGGCGGATTCGCCTTTGTCCACGGCATCGATGATGACGCCGGTGCCGAATTTGGCGTGGCGGACGTTTTGTCCGATGCGGAAGCCTGCGTAGGTTTGCGGCTGTTTGTAGTCGTCGATGATTTTGTCTTTGGGTGCGGCGATTTGGCGCGGGCTGCCGTAGGTTGTCTTTTTGACGGACAGGTAGTGCAATATTTCGGGTGGGATTTCTTCGACGAAGCGGGAGACGATGCCGAATTGGGTTTGTCCGTGCAGCATGCGTTGCTGCGCCATGGTGATGTAGAGGCGTTTGCGGGCGCGTGTGATGGCGACGTACATGAGGCGGCGTTCTTCTTCGAGGCCGCCGCGTTCGGCAAGGCTCATTTCACTAGGGAAGCGGCCTTCTTCCATGCCGGTGAGGAAGACGGCGTTGAATTCCAAGCCTTTGGCGGCGTGGACGGTCATGAGTTGGACGGCTTTTTCGCCCGCGCCTGCTTGGTTTTCGCCGGATTCGAGGGCGGCGTTGCTGAGGAAGGCGAGGATGGGGAAGGCGAGGATGGGGAAGGCGGGGTCGTCTGAAATGTTGTCGGGCAGGATTTCGAAGTTGCTGTCTTCGGGTTTGAACTCGATGGCGGCGTTGACGAGTTCGTCGAGGTTGTCGAGACGGTCTTGGTTGTCGCCTTTTTGGGTTTTGTAGTGTTCGGTCAGGCCGCTGTCTTTGAGGATGCCGACGATGATTTCGGGCAGGGGCAGTTGTCCGACTTGGTTGCGCAGGGCTTCAATCAGGCGGACGAAGGCGGCGACTTTGGCGGCTTTTGCGCCGGCATTGCAGGCTGCCTGCCAGAGGGTGATGCCTTGTTCGGTTGAGGCCGTCTGAAGGTTTTCGACAGTGCGTGCGCCGATGCCGCGCGGCGGGAAGTTGATGACGCGCAAGAGGGCGTTGTCGTCGTCGGGATTAACGGCGAGGCGCAGGTAGGCGAGCGCGTGTTTGATTTCTTGGCGTTCGTAAAAGCGCAGTCCGCCGTAGATTTTGTAGGGGATGCCGCTGCGGAACAGGCTTTGTTCGATAACGCGGGATTGGGCGTTGCTGCGGTAGAGGACGGCGATTTCGTCCAAATCCCAGCCTTCGCGTTCGAGGGCTTTGGTTTCGTCCACGATGAATTGGGCTTCTTCGAGGTCGGTAAAGGCGGAGTAGTAGCGGATTTTGTCGCCTGCTTCGGCGTCGGTGCGCAGGTTTTTGCCGAGGCGTTCGTCGTTGTTTTCGATAACGGCGTTGGCGGCGGCGAGGATGTTGCCGACGGAGCGGTAGTTTTGTTCGAGTTTGACGGGCGCGTCGATGTGGAATTCTTCCATCAGCGCGGTCATGTTGCCGACGTTCGCGCCGCGGAAACGGTAGATGCTTTGGTCGTCATCGCCGACGGCAAAGACTGCCGCGTTGCCGCCCGCCATGAGTTTGAGCCAGGCGTATTGCAGTTTGTTGGTGTCTTGGAATTCGTCAACGAGAATGTGGTTGAAGCGGTTTTGGTAATGTTGGCGCAGGATTTCGTTGCTTTGCAGCATTTCGTAACTGCGGAGCATAAGCTCAGCGAAATCGACCACGCCTTCGCGTTGGCAGATTTTGTCGTATTCGGCGTAGCATTCAATCATGCGGCTTGTGTGCGGGTCGGGCGCGCTCAACACGGAAGCGCGCAAACCGGATTCTTTTTGCGCGTTGATAAAGCCTTGCAGCGAACGCGGCGCGATGATTTCTTCGGCGATGTTGAGGCTTTTGAGCAGGCGTTTGATGAGGGAAAGCTGGTCGCCGCTGTCGAGGATTTGAAAGGAAGACGGCAGGCTGGCATCGCGGTGGTGCAGGCGCAAAAAGCGGTGGCAGAGACCGTGGAACGTGCCGAGCCACATGGCGCGGACGTTGATGGGAACCATCGCGCCCAAACGGGTCTGCATTTCTTTGGCGGCTTTGTTGGTAAACGTTACCGCCATAATGCTGTGTACGCTTGTCTGACCGGTTTGCAACAGCCATGCGATGCGCGTGGTCAGCACGCGCGTCTTGCCGCTGCCCGCGCCCGCCAGCACAAGGGCGGATTGCGGCGGCCAGGTTACGGCGGAGAGTTGTTCGGGATTTAAGCCTTGCAGGAGGGCTGCGGAAGAGGATTCGGAAAACATAAATACCGCATGAAAAAAAGTAGGAATACGGTATTTTAATAGAAACGGTTTAAGGTCGTCTGAAAAAGTGCAGCGGCAGGGCAGCACTTTTCCAATCGACGGTTTGATGATGCGGCACAGAAGATATTGACAAACCGCCGCCCCTGCATATAGATTCATTAAAACATAACCAAAATGAACAACAAATGAGAATAGAGATCACACCAATCAGCGAATCCGCTTTGGTCTGCCGACTGAATGCACCTTCCGAACTGGGCAAACAGCAAAAGTTGTGGGCGTTTGCCGCTGCGCTCGAGCAGCACGACAGGATTGAGGAAGTGGTGGTCGGCATGAACAATCTGACCGTGTTCACCCGTTTCGATACCGATTTGGCGACGCTTGCCGATGAATTGCAATATGTGTGGGAACACACCGCCGTTACAGACCATCAGGGCAAACTGGTGGAAATTCCCGTCTGCTACGGCGGCGAATACGGCCCGGATTTGGCGGAAGTCGCTGCTTTCCATCAGACGGATATTTCCGAAATCGTCCGCCGCCATACGGCGCAAACTTATACCGTATTTATGATGGGCTTCCAGCCCGGTTTCCCTTATCTGGGCGGCTTGCCCGAAGCATTGCACACGCCCCGCCGTGCCGTGCCGAGAACGTCCGTTCCCGCCGGTTCGGTCGGTATCGGCGGCAGTCAGACCGGTGTGTATCCGTTCGCTTCGCCCGGCGGCTGGCAGATTATCGGCAGAACCGAATTACCCTTGTTCCGAGCCGATTTGAATCCGCCGACCCTGCTGACGGCGGGCGACCAAGTCCGCTTTGTTGCAGAAAGGATTGAGCCATGATTCACGTTTCGGCAGTGCAGGCACCGGCGCATATTCAGGATACCGGACGCTACGGACACCGGCATTACGGCATCGGTCATGCCGGTGCGATGGACACGGTTGCTTTGGCGGCAGGCAATATTTTATTGGGCAACGACGAAGGCACGGCCGCAATCGAAATCGCTTTGGGCGGGATAATGCTGGTGTTTGAACGGGATACACCGTTTTGTCTCACCGGTGCCGTGTATCAGGCAGAATTGGACGGCGAACCGGTCTATTCGTATTGGCGTTATACCGCCCGCAAAGGGCAGACCTTGAAGCTGGTGCGTGCCGTGCAGGGCATGTACGGCTATGTGTGCGTGGCGGGCGGATTTGATGTGCCGGAAGTGATGGGTTCGAGAAGCACCGACCTGAAAGCCGGTTTCGGCGGCCATCAGGGCAGAATGCTGCAAAAAGGCGATTATCTCCCCATCGGCAAAGGTGCGCAGGAATTGTCCAAAGTCGGCATCGCCCCGATACCGTTTACCGATACTATCCACCTTGTTCCTTCGTCGGAATATGCCGCTTTCAGTGAAAAAGGGCGTCTGAATCTGGAACGGGAAACGTGGACGCTGCAAAGCGACAGCAACCGCATGGGCTACCGCTTCGACGGACAGCCGCTGATCCTGTCGCAACCTTTGGAAATGCTGTCCCACGCTGTTCAGGCAGGAACCGTGCAGGTGCCGCCCGGCGGCAAACCGATTATCCTGCTGGCCGATGCGCAAACCACCGGCGGTTATCCGAAAATCGCTACCGTTGCCGCCGCCGATTTGGGCAGGCTGGCACAGGTGCGTTTCGGCAGCAAAGTCAAATTCAAAATAATCGGCTTGAAAGAAGCCTCCGCCCTGCGGCGCAAACCAAGTCTATCTGAACCAAATACGGAGAATCGCCCATGAAGCAGGTTGATTTAAACGCCGATCTCGCCGAAGGCTGCGGCAGCGACGAAGTCCTGTTGCAGGTGATTACTTCGGCCAACATCGCCTGCGCCCAACACGCCGGCAGTATTGACGATATTCGGGCGGCATTGGCGTATGCCCAACAAAACGGCGTGCGCATCGGAGCACACCCCGGCTATCCCGATCGGGAAAACTTCGGCCGTACCGAAATGAATCTGTCCGAAGCCGATTTGCGGGCGTGTCTGAATTACCAGTTGGGCGCATTGCAGGCCTTGTGCCGTGATCAGGGTTTGGAAATGGCTTATGTCAAACCGCACGGCGCAATGTACAACCAAGCGGCGAAAAACCGTGCGCTGGCGGATACCGTTGCCCGAACTGTGGCGGATTTCGACCCGAAATTGAAACTGATGGCACTTTCCGGCAGCCTGCTCTTGGAAGCCGGAAAAGCCGCAGGCTTGGGCGTGATTTCCCGAAGTATTCGCCGACCGCCGCTATATGCCCGACGGCACGCTGGTTCCCCGCAGCCGCCCCGATGCGCAGGTGGACAGCGACGAAGAAGCCATCGCCCAAGTATTGCAGATGGTGCGGGACGGACAGGTCAAAGCAGTGGACGGCAGCCTGGTTGCCGTGCAAGCCGACAGCATCTGTCTGCACGGCGACGGGCCGCACGCCGTGGTGTTTGCCGAAAAAATCCGGCAGGAACTACTGGCGGCAGGCATCAAAGTTTCTGCTTGAAAAACAGTTCATAGGCCGTCTGGAAACCGCAGGTTTCACCAAAACGAGCAAAGCGAGTTTCTGCGTAACTAAAACCGCAGGTTTCTCCCAAACACAGTAACAACCAATTTTATAGAGGATAAGCGATTATGTCTGATCAAAAAAACCGCAGAAATGCCTTAATCGGCGCTGCATTCCTGATGGCGACTTCCGCCATCGGCCCGGGCTTTCTGACCCAAACCGCCACCTTCACCCAAGCACTGGCGGCAAGTTTCGGCTTTGTGATTCTGCTCTCGATTCTGCTCGACATCGGGGCGCAGCTCAATATTTGGCGAATTGTCGCCGTTTCCGAAAAACGGGCGCAGGATATTGCCAATCAGGTCTTGCCCGGCGCAGGCTATTTCTTGGCTGTGCTGATTGTGATGGGCGGTTTGGCGTTCAATATCGGCAACGTCGGCGGCGCAGGCTTGGGTCTGAACCTGCTGACCGGACTGTCGCCCGAAACCGGTGCCGTGATCAGCGGCGTGATCGCCATCGGTGTGTTTCTGTTTAAAGAAGCAGGCAAAGTGATGGACAAATTCGCCCAAGTGATGGGTTTCGTAATGATTGCGCTGACGGTTTATGTGGCATGGCAGGCGAATCCGCCGCTGGCAGATGCCGCCATGCATACCTTTATGCCGGAAAAACTCGATGCAATGGCGATTGTTACACTGGTGGGCGGCACGGTCGGCGGCTACATCACCTTCGCCGGTGCGCACCGTCTGCTGGACGCAGGCATCAAAGGCAAATCGGCGTTGCCGGAAGTGAGCCAAAGCTCGGTGCGGGCTATTCTGATTGCCTCGATTATGCGGATTGTATTGTTTTTGGCGGTTTTGGGCGTGGTCAGCCAAGGCGTGCAGCTCAATCCCGACAACCCTGCTTCCACACCGTTTGAATATGCGGCGGGATACATAGGCCTGCTGATTTTCGGCGTGGTGATTTGGGCGGCTTCGATTACTTCGGTGATTGGTGCGGCTTATACTTCGGTGTCGTTCTTCTCCGGTCTCAGCCCGTCTATCGAACGCAATAAAAACAAATGGATTATTGCCTTTATCGCCGTGTCTACCGCCGTATTTTCCACCATCGGCAAACCGGCGCAGGTGCTGGTGTTCGTAGGCGCATTAAACGGCCTGATTTACCGATTTCCCTCGGTCTGATTCTGATTGCCGCCTACAAAACCAAAATTGTCGGCGACTACAAACACCCGCTGTGGCTCACTGTTTCCGGCGTGATAGTGGTCGGTTTGATGGCAGTACTCAGCGCTATCACCATCAGCAAATATATCGGCGGTTTGTTTGGCTGAACCTTGTAGCGCAGATGTTTGATTTTGTATATTATCCGAAGTTTACCGCCTGATATGGAAAATCCCTGTTTCAGACGATGTATCCGGTCTGAAACCTATTCACAACTATGAAACGCTTCACCTATCCTCTTTCCGACGGTTTGTGCATCGAAATCGAACTCAAACGCAGTGCCAAGAAAAATCTGATTCTACGCCCCGTCAATATGCAGACGGTCAGCATCAACGTCCCACCCTTTTTTCAAGACCACGCGTTGGCAAACTGGCTGGCGACAAACGAAACGATTTTGCGGAACACGCTTGCCAAAACGCCCGTACATCCTGTTTCCCACCCAAACTTACCCGAGTGGATTTGGTATCGGGGAATAAAGACCAAGCTGGATACCCACAGCCAAAGCCATACCCGTATCACGTCGTCTGAAATCCTGCTTCCCCGAAAAGAAACCGCCGCACAAATCGACCACCTGCGCCGCCTGTTGAACGAACGCGCCCGCGAATACCTGCTGCCCCGCCTTAAAAAACACGCAGCCGAAACAGGGCTGACGCCCGCCGCCACCGCCCTGAGCAACGCCAAAACCTTTTGGGGCGTATGCCGCCCGCGCACCGGCATCCGCCTCAACTGGCGGCTGATCGGCGCGCCCGAATACGTCGCCGACTATGTCTGCATCCACGAACTCTGCCACCTCCGCCACCACGACCACAGTCCGCGCTTTTGGCATTTGGTAAACACCCTGACGCCGCATACCGACAATGCTAAAGTTGGCTGAAGGCGCACGGGCGGGAATTGTTTGTGCTGGGGTGAAGGGTAACCGTAGCGTGGGCTTCGCCCGCGAGAATCCGCCCTCTCCCGTCCGACGGGCGAGGGCGGCTCTTGCTCTTTATTGCCGTACACCCGCAAGCCACCCCCATCCTAACCTTCCCCCGCTAGACGGGGGAAGGGATAAGGTTGCTGTAACTGAAAAAAGGTCGTCTGAAAAACCTATTTCGAGCTTTGAACTGGCCCCCAAATCTTGGACACTCATAAAAGCCTTTTCAGGCGCTCTGTGCAAGCTGGGTTCTGTATGCGACAGGACTCAGCTTTTTCAATTTCAAACTGCAACGCTCCCGGTTGTAGTAATCTATATAGTCATCTATCTGCTTCATCAATTCGTCCACCGTCAATTCACCTGCGTTATAGAAACACTCCGTCTTCAACACCGCAAAGAAGCTTTCCATCGGCGCATTGTCCCAGCAGTTCGCCTTACGCGACATGCTTTGAACCATGGAATGCTCCGCAAGCAATTCCCTATACCCCGCCGTACGGTACAGCACACCTTGGTCGGAATGCAGCATTGTTCCCTTATCAGTCAGACGGGGTGCGGCTTTTTCGAGCATTTCCTTCACCATTTCGCTGTTGGCATTGCGGCTCATGGCGTAGGCGACGATTTCTCGGTTGAACAAGTCCAAGATTGGCGAGAGGTACAGTTTGCCGTCGCTCCCTTTGAGTTCGGTCACGTCGGTCAGCCATTTTTCGTTGGGCTTTTTGGCTTTGAACCGACGTTTGAGGAGATGTTCCGATATTTCGCCCATGGCGGGATGGCGGTAGGCTTTTTTCGCCCGTATTTTGGCTTTCAGCCCCATCTGTTTCATCAATCGCGCCGCTTTTTTGCGGTTCCAACCCAATGCGGCGGCAATGCGCCTTTGCCCGTAGCGTCCTTTATGCCGCCGGTAGGTTTCGATAAGGAGGGCTTTGTCGGCTGCGTCGGGGTCGGGTCGGTCTTGGTGGTGGTAGTAAAAGCTGCTTTTGGGCAGGTTTGCGATGTGCAGCAGGTATTTGAGCGGGTGTTGCGCCCTCAGTGCTTGGACGGTTTGGCTTTGTCCTTTTCGGTCCGCTTTTGGCTGAGGGCTTTTAACTCCTTTAGGTAGGCGGCCTCTGCGCGCATATAGCACAACTCTTCGATAAGCTCTGCCTGTGTTTTTTCATGGTCGGGTTTGTCGGCGATGAAGGGGTTTTTGCGGTGTTCGGTCATGGTTTTGGATTGTGGATGTTCGAGTGCGCCGATACCGCCTTCCTGATAGGCGCGTATCCATCGCCGCAGGTGGGTTCGGGAGATGCTGTAATGATCTGCGGTACGCTGTTGGCTGCGTATGTGCAGGTAGTGGAGTACGGCTTGGTATTTGAAGTGTAATGTATATTTGCTCATAAAAAAACTGCACCTTGTGAGTTGGAGGGGATGTGTCCAACTTTTGGGGTGCAGTTCACTTTTCAGACGACCTTTCATCTATATTTCAAACACTATCTAAATTAGCTTTTGCTGCTTCAACTCATTCTTCAGATACGCATAATAAACCGGGGCGACGATGATGCCGCCGACGCCGAAAATCCGTTCGAACACGACCATCGCCACCAAGAGTTCCCATGCGCTTGATTCGATTTCCGAGCCGATGATTTTCGCGTTCAGGAAATATTCGAGCTTGTGGATGACGACCAGAAACACCAGCGAAGCGACCGCCACATATAAAGACGCGCCGAGGCTCAAGATGATAATGATGGTGTTGGAAATCAGGTTTCCCGCGACGGGAATCAGCCCGACGATGAAGGCGATCACCAACACGGTTAGTTTAAACGGCAATTCGACGCCGAAAAGCGGCAGGATCAGATAGAGGTACAGACCCGTCAGCGCGGTATCGATCAGCGAGATTTTAACCTGCGCCAGAAACACGCGCTCGAAGCTGGTTTCGAAATTGACAATCCGCCGCACCAGTTCTGCCTTGAAGGGCGGCATTTTGCCGCGGTGTTTGCGCATGTTGAGGCGGTGGAAACTGAGCATCGCGCCGATGATGATGCCGATCAGGATGTACACGAACGAGGTGAAACTGTTTTTGCTGATGCGCGTCAGCGCGGCGCTGTATTCTTCAATCAATTTGACCGCAGAGGCTTTGATTTCGGCGGTATTGTTGGGCAGCATGTTCAAAATCGATGGCGGCAGGCTGCTGCTGTTTTTCGTGTCTTCCAAAATCGCCGCCAGTTTGGTCAACATCACGGGGATATGCCCGCCGTGAATCAGGTGGTAAATCCCCAGCGACATCAAGAGGATAACCGTCAATACGATGCCTATGGTCAGTGTGGTCGAAATCAGGTTGATATTGTGCGCGTTGAGCGATTTGTGCAGAAACGTATTGCGCGTGAGCATACGGCGGCGCAGCCAAAGAATCAGGCCGTTGGTCTTGGTGATGAAGACGTAGGTCAGGATGACGGCGAGCAAAAGGGGCAAAAAGTGGAAGTACAGCACCACAAACAGGGCAAGCCCCATCAAAATGTAGGATGCATTGCGAAAGCGGGAATGTTCGAAAATCATTGAATGTAATGCCATGAAATATATAAATTTAAACAATAAAACCATGAGGTACGATTAATAAAGCAGGACAAGGGGGTTAACCCGCCTTTTGAAACTTTATTTCAATTTCTCTTGACCTGACTTCGGTTTACAAACAAACCGTTACAATAAAAACTCAATCGCACCAAGCAGTTATGCGGTTGTTTTTTACGCAAATTGCCATTTGGCATTTGACGGAATTATTTTATCAGACAAATTTCCCGAAAGGATATTACACATGAAAACATTGTCTAAATTGACTTCACTCGTTCTTGTTTCTGCCGGTTTGATCGCTGCTCCTGTGGCTATGGCCCAACCTGCTTCCGGTAAAGCCGCTACTAAAGCAGGACATGTTCACAAAAAAGCCAACAAAGCTAAAAAACAAGCCAACGAATTGAAACAAGACAAAGCCGCCGAAGCTGCAACAACTGAAGCCACTTCCGCCGATGCCGAAGTTAAAGCCATGGGCGAACAAGGCCAGGCCGCAACCCAGACCGCCCCTGCAGCAGATCTGGAACAAGCCCCCACCAACCAAACCCCTGCTGCAAAATAAGCAGGATTATAGTGGACTGAATTAAAAGAGGGATTTTATTTCCCACGCACCGTTTTGACGGCTGTCGTCCTTTTTGAATTTAGGCCATTAAATTAAATGTTTACCGCAGGCAAAAGGTCATCTGAAAAGTTTTCAGACGACCTTTTGCCGTTCATGATTCACACATATTCGCTTTTATTGTTTTCTTTCCAAGCCTGATGAGAGCAGAGCCAGAGCAACACAATCCCGCATACCGTCGAAGCCAACATCATGCCCGCCATCACCAACGCAGAACCATTGTGCAGCCGTGTTGCCAACAGCCCCACGCTTGCGCCGATGATGGATTGGAACACGCCCAATACCGCGTTCGCGCTGCCGCTTTCCTGTTTGAAATAAGTCATAAAGCAAGCCTGCGTGTTCGCGCCGACCAAGCCTTGCGTACCTACCGAAAACATTACACAAGGCACCAAAGCCCACATCGGCGGCAGTCCCAGCAATAGGACCAGCAGCACCATCGTCAGATTCGCCGCAAACTGCACGATAATGCCCCATTTCAAAATACTTTGCGGGTGCGCCCCCGTTTTCAGCCGCCATGCCGTGATGCGGTTAAACGAAGCCATCGTGAGGATGTTCAGCGCAAACACCCAAGCGTATTCGCGTGGCGTAACATGGTACAGCTTTTGGTAAACAAAAGACGATTCCGTCAGAAACGCAAACATCGACGCGAAGCTGAATGCCTGAAAAAACAGATAGCCCATCGCCGCCCGCGTTTTCAGCACTCTGGCGAACCGTCCAGCCACCAGTCCGAAAATATCCATCCCGATCTTGCCCGTCTGCTTCGGACGCGGCAGGAAAGTAAACACCAAGATAAACAAAACAAACGAATACGCCGCCAAAAAGCCGAAAATAAAACGCCAGCCGCCCAATTCCTGCAACAGCGAACCGACCATGGGCGCAATCAGCGGCACGATCATCAGGATAATGCCGATTAAAGCAAACATTTGCGCCGCCTGCCTACCCGAATAATAATCGCGCACCATCGCCCCGACGATGACCACCGTCATCCCCGCGCCGAACGCCTGTACCGCGCGCAGGTTCAACAAACCTTCCACCGACTGCACCATCGTCAGCGTGGCAACGGCCGCAAAATAAATGCTCAAACCGACCAAAGCCACCGGTTTGCGCCCCTTGATGTCCGAAACCGCGCCGCCGACAACTGCCCGAACGCCACGCCGAACATAAACAAAACCAAACTCTGCTCGATACGGTGGATATCCGCGCTCAAAGATTGCGCCATTTCGGGAATGGCGGGCAGGTAGGCATCGACCGAAAACGGCATCAGGGCAACCAACATCGCCATCAAAACCGCCATTTGCTTTTCACCCAGTGGGGAGGGGGTGGATTGGGACATAAGGGACTTTCAGAATGTTCAAACGAAACAAACCGCCCTGACATATCCTAGGCGGTTGAAACAAAAAGAAGTATATCATGTTTTCATACCAGGCCGCAGCATCCTCCCCTATTCACAAAGAGGTCGTCTGAAAAACGTCCCAACAGATTTCAGACGACATTTCCCGTTTTCCGTTACAATAAACACCCTCCGAATCACAGCACACAACCGTCCATGTATGACAACATCCGCTTCCACCTAGACGAAGAATATCCCGAAGGACTGCCGTCCGAAAACGCCGCCACGCATATCGGCATGTACTGGATATGGGCGGCGCAGACAGGGCTGGCGAATCCCGTTTGGCAAACCGCCCCCGAAAGCGCGGGAGATTTCGCCAATATGCTCAAAGGCAGAACCAGCGGTCGCCGCTTCCTACTCAAACACATGGACGGCGTGCTCACGTCCGACGACTTCACCGAACAAGGGCGGCAATTCACCTCCTACTACTACGACAATGAAGAAGACGGCTACGGCGCATTTCTAGAAGATTACGTCCGCACTCTCGACACCCCGTCGCTCGGCGGCTTCTACCACGTCCCCAACACCCCCGAAATCTACAAACGCCTCAAACCCGTCTTCCAAGCAGCGTTTGAGCAATGGAAAAACAATTTGGAATCCCCTGTCGGAGAGCAACCGTGAAACTCATCATCCTCGACCGCGATGGCGTCATCAACCAAGACCGCGACGACTTCGTCAAATCCGTAGACGAATGGATACCCATCGAAGGCAGCATGGACGCCATCGCCTTCCTGACGCAGGCAGGCTACAACATCGCCGTCGCCACCAACCAATCCGGTATCGGCCGCAAATACTTCACCGTCCAAGACCTGACTGAAATGCACGCCAAGATGCACCGCCTCGTCCGTCAGGCAGGCGGAGAAATCGACGGCATCTGGTTCTGCCCGCACACCGCCGCCGACAACTGCGACTGCCGCAAACCCAAGCCCGGCATGGTTTACGACATCCTCGAACGCTTCAAAGCCAACCCTGCCGAAACCTGGCTGGTCGGCGACAGCCTGCGCGATCTGCAAGCCATGCACGAAGCCGGCGGCAAAACCGCGCTCGTCCTGACCGGCAAAGGCAAGAAAACCCTGTCGCAACAGGAAAAAGAATTACCCGAAAACACCCAAATCTTCGATAGCCTGCTCGCCTTCTCCCAATACATCATGCACGAAGCCGCGCAAAACCGTGCAGACGGACAGGCAAATCCGTAAATACACGAGGTCGTCTGAAACCCTGTTTCGCCCCATTTCAAGCCCAAACAAGATTTCAGACGACCCATCCGACAGGTAGAAACATGCTCCTCATCCGCAACCTAACCTACTGGTTCATCCTCAGCACCAGCCTGATTTTACTTTTCCCCTTCATGCTCCTCGCCCTGCCTGTCCAAGGCGGCGCGCACAAAATGGCGCAAATCTGGGTACGCATCCTCAACTGGTCGCTCAAACACATCATCGGACTCAAATACCGCCTCATCGGCGCCGAAAACATCCCCGACCGCCCCTCCATCATCTGCGCCAAACACCAAAGCGGCTGGGAAACCCTCGCCCTGCAAGAAATCTTCCCGCCTCAGGTTTACGTCGCCAAACGCGAATTGTTCAAAATCCCCTTCTTCGGCTGGGGACTGAAACTCGTCAAAACCATAGGCATAGACCGCAGCAACAGCCGCGAAGCCAGCAAACAACTGATGGAACAAGGCATGGCGCGCAAAAACGAAGGCTACTGGATCACCATCTTCCCCGAAGGCACACGCCTGCCGCCCGGCGAAAAAGGCCGCTACAAACTCGGCGGCGCGCGCATGGCGAAAATGTTTGAAATGGACATCGTCCCCGTCTCCCTCAACAGCGGCGAATTTTGGCCGAAAAACGCCTTCCTCAAACACCCCGGCACCATCACCGTCGTCATCCACCCCGTTATCCCCCACGGCAGCGGCACCGAAGCCGAATTGATGGCGGAATGCGAAAAACGGATTGAAACGCAACAACCCCTGATTGAGGGAAAAGGACCGTTTGCGGCAAAAAATAGGAAAGCAACAGCATCGCCATCATGATAAAAGGTCGTCTGAAATTCAGTTTTCAGACGCCCTTCTTTCAAAGAAAAAACCTGCACGGTTGTCCGTGCAGGTTTTTTCTTTGCGCTCAGGTTGGGGCAACCTTACATCATGCCGCCCATACCACCCATGCCGCCCATGTCAGGCATAGCCGGTTTTTCTTCAGGGATTTCAGCAATCATGCAGTCGGTCGTCAGCATCAGGCCGGCGATAGACGCAGCGTGTTGCAGCGCGGAACGGGTTACTTTGGCGGGGTCGAGTACGCCCATTTCAATCATGTCGCCGTATTCGCCTGAGCCTGCGTTGTAACCGTAGTTGCCTTTGCCTTCCAACACTTTGTTCACAACTACGCTAGGCTCGCCGCCTGCGTTGGCAACGATTTGGCGCAGCGGAGACTCAATGGCGCGCAAGACGATTTGTACGCCTGCGTCTTGGTCGGCATTGCCGGTGTGCAGGTTTTCCAAAGCGGCACGGGCGCGCAACAGGGCTACGCCGCCGCCGGCAACCACGCCTTCTTCAACGGCTGCGCGGGTAGCGTGCAGCGCGTCTTCCACGCGGTCTTTTTTCTCTTTCATTTCGACTTCGGTAGCGGCACCGACTTTGATCACTGCCACGCCGCTGCCAGTTTGGCAACGCGCTCTTGCAGTTTTTCTTTATCGTAATCGCTGGTTGCGGTTTCGATTTGTTGGCGGATTTCGGCAACACGCGCTTCGATTTGGGCTGCGTCGCCGAAGCCGTCGATGATGGTGGTGTTTTCTTTACCGATTTCGATGCGTTTGGCTTGACCCAAGTCTTCCAAAGTGGCTTTTTCCAAAGACAGGCCGACTTCTTCGGCAATTACGGTGCCGCCGGTCAGGATGGCGATGTCTTGCAACATGGCTTTGCGGCGGTCGCCGAAGCCCGGGGCTTTAACGGCAACTGTTTTCAGAATGCCGCGGATGTTGTTCACCACCAAAGTCGCCAAGGCTTCGCCTTCTACGTCTTCAGCGATAATCAAGAGCGGACGGCTGGCTTTTGCCACTTGTTCCAAAACAGGCAGCAGGTCGCGGATGTTGCTGATTTTTTTGTCGAACAGCAAAACAAACGGATTGTCCAGCGCAGCGATTTGTTTTTCCGCATCGTTGATGAAGTAAGGGGACAGATAGCCGCGGTCGAACTGCATACCTTCGACGACATCCAATTCGTTTTCCAAAGATTTGCCGTCTTCAACGGTAATCACGCCTTCTTTGCCGACTTTTTCCATCGCTTCGGCAATAATCGCGCCGACTTGTTCGTCAGAGTTGGCGGAAATCGAGCCGACTTGGGCGATTTCTTTGGAAGTATCGCAAGGTTTGGCGATGTTTTTCAGCTCTTCAACCAAAGCGGCAACGGCTTTGTCGATACCGCGTTTCAGGTCGGTCGGGTTCATGCCGGCGGTCACGTATTTCATGCCTTCCGCTACGATGGCTTGAGCCAGTACGGTGGCGGTAGTGGTACCGTCGCCCGCTACGTCGTTGGTTTTGGACGCTACTTCTTTCACCATTTGCGCGCCCATGTTTTCGAATTTGTCTTTCAGTTCGATTTCTTTGGCGACGGTAACGCCGTCTTTAGTGATGTGCGGGCCGCCGAATGCGCGGTCAACGACTACGTTGCGGCCTTTAGGACCTAAAGTTACGCGGACGGCGTTTGCCAGAGTGTTCACACCGCTGACCATTTTTTGGCGGACTTCGTTACCGAACTGTACGTCTTTTGCTGCCATGTTTTAATTCTCCAAAATTGTTTAATGTTGTTTGAGGTCGTCTGAAAACCTTGTACGCCTTTTCAGACGACCTGTTGTTCTAAATACAAGGAATGTTTATTCGACAATACCGAAAATATCTTCTTCGCGCATCACCAACAGCTCTTCGCCGTCGGCTTTTACGGTTTGGCCGCTGTATTTGCCGAAAATAATTTTGTCGCCGACTTTGACATCCAGCGGACGGCGTTCGCCGTCTTTACCGATTTTGCCCGCACCCACGGCGATCACTTCGCCCATGTCGGGTTTTTCAGCGGCTGCGCCCGGCAAGACGATGCCTGATGCGGTTTTTTCTTCAGCTTCCAAGCGTTTGACGACGACGCGGTCGTGTAAAGGACGGATGGTCATGTTTTATGCTCCGATAAATAGTTTGAAAACAATCATCTGCCTTTATCCGGCAGATGCGGTTTGAAAAAGAAGGCGGCAAGTTTGCCAACAAACTTACCTTAACACAGCGGCAAATTAGGGTTTGTCCCGATAAATTCAAGGGAAGAAGTAAAAATTTTCTATGCGGGGTCGTCTGAAAACAGACATGACAAGTTGCGTACCATCCCCGCCCTACTTTCAATGCTGATCAAGCAGGCAGGCATTTTCAGACGACCTTTTACAGACGGTGAGCTTCACATGCTTCAATCAACAAAAAACCAAACATTATTGGCGCAAACCTATGCACACCTTTACAAAATAATATCCTATCTTTAAAATGAATAGAAATTATTATTAATAAATAGTTTTATCAATTAACTGAAACTTATCCAACAGAAGGAAATTTCCATGACTTCACCCCTGTTCCGCTTCAGCCTGCTTTCAATGGCACTCGCCGCCGGTTTTGCCCACGCGGAAAACGAAGCGAAAGAAAGTGTTACCCTTGATACCGTTACCGTAAAAGGCGACCGCCAAGGCAGCAAGGTCAAAACTAATATCGTCACCCTTCGTCAAAAAGACGAAAGCACATCAACCGATTTGCGCGAATTGTTAAAAGAAGAACCTGCCATCGATTTCGGCGGCGGTATCGGCACATCCCAACACATGACCTTGCGCGGCATGGGTCAGAACTCTGTCGACATCAAGGTGGACAACGCCTATTCCGACAGCCAAATCCTTTACCACCAAGGCAGATTTATTGTCGATCCCGCTTTGGTTAAAGTCGTTTCCGTACAAAAAGGCGCGGGTTCCGCCTCTGCCGGTATCGGCGCAACCAACGGCGCGATCATCGCCAAAACCGTCGATGCCCAAGACCTGCTCAAAGGCTTGGATAAAAACTGGGGCGTGCGCCTCAGCAGCGGCTATGCCTCTAATGACGGCGTAAACTACGGCGCAAGCGTATTCGGAAAGAGGGCAACTTCGACGGTTTGTTCTCTTACAACCGCAACGATGAAAAAGATTACGAAGCAGGTAAAGGCTACAAAAGTCCCAACGGCGGCAAAACCGTACCTTACAGCGCACTGGACAAACGCAGCTACCTGGCCAAAATCGGAACAACCTTCGGCGACGGCGACCACCGCATCGTGTTGAGCCACATGAAAGACCAGCACCGGGGCATCCGTACTGTGCGTGAAGAGTTTACAATCTTCGAGTCCGACCCTGCAAAAGACAGGCAGAAACCCTCATACCGTGAAACTACCCAATCCAACACCAACTTGGAGTACACGGGTAAAAACCTGGGCTTTGTCGAAAAACTGAACGCCAACGCCTATGTGTTGGAAAACGAACGCTATTCCGCCGATGACAGCGGCAGCGGTTACGCAGGCAATGTGGTCGGCCCTAACCATACCCGAATCGCCACTCGTGGTGCGAACTTCAACTTCGACAGCCGCCTTGCCGAACAAACCCTGTTGAAATACGGTATCAACTACCGCCATCAGGAAATCGAGCCGCAAGCGTTTTTGAACAACGAATTTAAGATCTCCGGTAAGAAACCAGACCCAAAAGATCCTAAAAAAGAAATAGATAAGACCGATGAAGAAAAAGCGAAAGACAAGAAAGTTATGGATCTTGTCCATTCCTACAAACTGTCCAACCCGACCAAAACCGATACCGGCGCGTATATCGAAGCCATTCACGAAATTAACGGCTTTACCCTGACCGGCGGACTGCGTTACGACCGCTTCAAGGTGAAAACCCATGACGGCAAAACCGTTTCAAGCAGCAGCCTTAACCCGAGTTTCGGCGTGATTTGGCAGCCGCACGAACACTGGAGCTTCAGCGCAAGCCACAACTACGCCAGCCGCAGCCCGCGCCTGTATGACGCGCTGCAAACCCACGGCAAGCGCGGCATCATCTCGATTGCCGACGGCACCAAAGCCGAACGCGCGCGCAATACCGAAATCGGTTTCAACTACAACGACGGCACGTTTGCCGCAAACGGCAGCTACTTCTGGCAGACCATCAAAGACGCGCTTGCCAATCCGCAAAACCGCCACGACTCTGTCGCCATCCGTGAAGCCGTCAATGCCGGCTACATCAAAAACCACGGTTACGAATTGGGCGCGTCCTACCGCACCGGCGGCTTGACTGCCAAAGTCGGCGTAAGCCACAGCAAACCGCGTTTTTACGATACACACAAAGATAAATTGTTAAGCGCGAACCCCGAGTTTGGCGCACAAACCGGCCGCACTTGGACGGCTTCCCTTGCCTACCGCTTCCAAAATCCGAATCTGGAAATCGGCTGGCGCGGACGCTATGTTCAAAAAGCCGTGGGTTCGATATTGGTGGCAGGTCAAAAAGGTCGCGACGGCAAACTGGAAAACGTTGTACGCCAAGGTTTCGGTGTGAACGATGTCTTCGCCAACTGGAAACCATTGGGCAAAGACACGCTCAATATCAATCTTTCAGTTAACAACGTGTTCAACAAGTTCTACTATCCGCACAGTCAACGCTGGACCAATACCCTACCAGGTACCGGACGTGATGTACGCTTGGGCGTGAACTACCGCTTCTAAAAAGAGCGGGTAAAATACGGGCAGGTCGTCTGAATCAGCTTCGGTTTTCAGACGACCTGCCCGTCAATCGGATTTCTCAATCTGGCATTTTCCAAATTTTTTTGACAACGGCAGGATTGGAACAGGTGTTTGATGCGAGCATCCGCTTTGCGGATTTTCAGACGACCCGTCCATATTATCTGCCCCGAACCCGACAACGGAGAAATTATCCCATGTTACGTTTAACTGCTTTAGCCGTATGCTGCGCCCTTGCTTTGGGCGCGTGTTCGCCGAAAGATTCCGCTTCAAACCAAAACGCCCAAACCGCTTCCGCAGCCCAAACCGAAGGCGCAGATTTGACCGTCAAAACGACGCGCGGCGACGCGAAAGTGCCGCAAAATCCCGAACGTATCGCCGTTTACGATTTGGGCATGCTCGATACTTTAAACAAATTGGGCGTGAAAACCGGTTTGTCCGTCGATAAAAACCGACTGCCTTATTTGGACGAATATTTCAAAACAACAAAACCTGCCGGTACGCTGTTCGAGCCGGATTACGAAGCACTCAACGCCTACAAGCCGCAGCTCATCATCATCGGCAGCCGCGCAGCCAAAGCGTTTGACAAGTTGAACGCCATTGCGCCGACCATCGAGATGACCGCCGATACCGCCAACCTCAAAGAAAGTGCCAAAGAGCGTATCGACGCGCTGGCGCAAATCTTCGGCAAACAGGCGGAAGCCGATAAGCTGAAAGCCGAAATCGACGCATCTTTCGACGCTGCGAAAACTGCCGCGCAAGGTAAAGGCAAAGGTTTGGTGATTTTGGTCAACGGCGGGAAAATGTCCGCCTTCGGACCGTCTTCACGACTGGGCGGCTGGCTGCACAAAGACATCGGCGTTCCGGCCGTTGACGAAGCCATCAAAGAAGGCAGCCACGGTCAGCCCGTCAGCTTCGAATACCTGAAAGAGAAAAATCCCGACTGGCTGTTTGTCCTCGACCGAAGCGCAGCCATCGGCGAAGAAGGGCAGGCGGCGAAAGACGTGTTGAACAATCCGCTGGTTGCCGAAACGACTGCATGGAAAAAAGGACAGGTGGTTTACCTCGTTCCCGAAACCTACTTGGCGGCGGGCGGCGCACAAGAATTGCTGAACGCGTCCAAACAAGTTACCGACGCGTTTAATGCGGCGAAGTAAGTTGATTTGATTTAAAAAAGGTCGTCTGAAACCACAAATCAGGGTTTCAGACGACCTTTTTATTATCCGCAAATCTTACAAATAGAATTTTTCAACTACTTTCAAATTGTCGTCCAATTTGTACACCAGCGGCTGACCGGTCGGGATTTCCAAGCCCATGATGTCTTCGTCGGAAATGCCTTCGATGTGTTTTGCCAATGCGCGCAGGGAGTTGCCGTGTGCGGCGACCAGGACGCGTTTGCCGCTTAGAAGCGCGGGGGCGATTTGGTCTTCCCAGAACGGCAGCACGCGCTCCAAAGTGACTTTCAAATTTTCGCCGTCGGGTACGACATCGGCGGGCAGGTTGGCATAACGGCGGTCGTTGTGTGCGGAGAACGGGTCTTTCGGGTCGAGCAGCGGCGGCAGGGTGTCGTAGCTGCGGCGCCAGATGTGGACTTGCTCGTCGCCGTATTTTTCGGCGGTTTGTTTCTTGTCCAAACCTTGCAGCTGGCCGTAGTGGCGTTCGTTCAGCCTCCAGCTTTTGATTTGCGGCACGAACAGTTGGTCGGATTCTTCCAAAACGATGTTGCAGGTTTTAATCGCGCGGGTCAGGACGGAAGTGAAGGCGATGTCGAACTCGTAGCCTTTTTCCTTCAGTTTTTTACCGGCGGCGGCAGCTTCGGCAAGCCCCTGCTCGCTCAGTTTCACGTCGCGCCAGCCTGTAAACAGGTTTTTTGCGTTCCATTCGCTTTGTCCGTGGCGGATAAATACCAATTCCATGTCGTATGCTCCAATTTGAGTTCGGTAGAAGGGCTTATTTATAACATATTTCGACGGCTTCTGCCGAACCACCTACCCTACCCTTGCCTTCAGTCAAACAGCCGCTTTTCAAAATATAGTGGATTAAATTTAAACCAGTACGGCGTTGCCTCGCCTTGCCGTACTATTTGTACTGTCTGCGGCTTCGTCGCCTTGTCCTGATTTAAATTTAATCCACTATATGAAACCTGCCTGTTAAGACGACCTGCTTTATAATGTTGCCAAAATACGCTTTTACGAAAGACTTTCATGACCCGACGTTTGATTATCGGCATCAGTGGAGCCAGCGGTTTCCAATACGGCATCAAGGCCTTGGCACTTTTGCGCGCACACGATGTCGAAACGCATCTGGTGGTATCCAAAAGCGCGGAAATGACGCGCGCGCTGGAAACACCGTATGAAAAAGACGAACTCTACTGCCTTGCCGATGTCGTCCATCCGATAAACCATATAGGCTCCGCCATCGCCAGCGGTTCGTTCAAAACCGACGGGATGCTGATTGCCCCTTGCTCGATGCGCACGCTGTCCGCAGTCGCAAACGGCTTCGGCGACAACCTGCTGACACGCGCGGCGGACGTAGTCCTGAAAGAGCGCCGCCGCCTTGTGCTGATGGTGCGCGAAGCCCCGCTCAACCTTGCCCATCTGGACAATATGCGCCGCGTTACCGAAATGGGCGGCATCGTCTTCCCGCCTACCCCCGCCTCTACCAGCAGCCGCAAACCATAGACGACATCATCACCCACAGCACCGCCCACGCGCTTTCACTTTTAGGCTTCGATACCGGTACCGTACCCGAATGGACTGGTGGAACATCTTCCTAAACATCAAAGGTCGTCTGAAACCCGTTTTCAGTCCGACAGAAAGCCTCCCTCCATATCAAGCTGATATAATCCCCGCCAATCATATTTACACGGAGTCATCATGCAGTTCTCGGCATTCGGCGAAAAATTCACGCAACACAGCGGCATCCTGCAACTTATGGACGACCTCGGCGACGCGCTCAAAAGCGACAAGCCCGTCAACATGCTCGGCGGCGGCAATCCGGCGCGAATCGCCGAAGTCAATGCCGTATTCGCCAACGTATTTTCCAAGCTGGCAGCGGAACACGCCGTCGAGAACATCGGCAACTACTCCAATCCCCAAGGCGATGCTGCGCTGATTGATGCGTTGACCGCCTTCCTCAACCGCGAATACGGCTGGAACCTGACCGCCGACAATATCGCACTGACCAACGGTTCGCAGAACGCGTTTTTCTATCTTTTCAACCTCTTCGGTGGCAAATTCAAGGTTTCAGACGACCTTCCCGTAGAGAAAGCCATCCTGCTGCCGCTCGCGCCCGAATACATCGGCTATGCCGACGTGCATGTCGAAGGGCAGCACTTCGTCTCCGTTAAACCCAAAATTGAAGCGGTCGAACACGAAGGCGAAGCAGGCTTCTTCAAATACCGCGTGGACTTTGACGCGCTGGAAAGCCTGCCCGAGCTGAAAGAAGGCAAAGTCGGCGCAATTTGCTGTTCGCGCCCGACCAACCCGACCGGCAACGTGCTGACCGACGGAGAAATGTCGCGGCTGGACGCTTTGGCGCAAGAACACGGCATTCCGCTGATTATCGACAACGCCTACGGAATGCCGTTCCCCAACATCATTTACAGCGATGTGACGCTGAATTGGCACGAAAACATTATCCTCTGCTTCAGTCTTTCCAAAGTCGGCTTGCCGGGCGTGCGCACCGGCATCATCATCGCCGCGCCCGAAGTCGTCAAAGCCGTCAGCAGCCTGAACGCGATTGTGAACCTGTCGCCGACCCGCTTCGGCGCGGCCATCGCAACGCCGCTGTTGCAGGACGGTCGTCTGAAACAGCTTTCAGACGACGTCATCCGACCGTTTTACCGCAATCAGGCGCAAACCGCCGTCTCGCTGCTCAAGCGCGAGCTGGGCGCGTATCCGCTGAAAATCCACAAGCCCGAAGGCGCGATTTTCCTGTGGCTCTGGTTTGAAAACCTGCCCGTTTCATCGCAAACCCTGTACGAAATGCTCAAAGCCGAAGGCACGCTGATTATTCCGGGCGAACATTTCTTCGTCGGCATCGACACGCAGGATTACCCGCACGCCCGCGAGTGCATCCGCATGAGCATCGCGCAGGACGCTCAAACGCTGGAAAAAGGCATCGCCGCCATCGGCAGGGTAGTGCGCGGTTTGTACGACGCGGCGTAAACGGTAAAGTTGACAGCCATTCAGTCAAAAGGTCGTCTGAAAACAGTTTCAGACGACCTTTTATCATTTATTTTTTTTGAAATGAAATTAATTTTCTTTTAGAATTAACCGTTGCGATCGACTTTTGAAAGAAAATACAAATGATTAAGCCCGCTTCCAGACTCAGCATCCTCAGCCTCTCCCTCCTTGCCGTTTCGGCGGCATTTGCCTCAGACGAACCCCAAGCCCGAGAAATCGCCGAACTCGAAACTATCACCGTAACCGCCAGCGCGGACGCATCCAAGGGCGGTTTGATTCCTGCATTTAAGGGCGGACAGGTGGCGCGCGGCAGCCGCGTGGGTATTTTGGGCAATAAAAAAAACCTAGAATCGCCGTTCTCCAATACTGCTTACACCAATAGGCTGATTCAGGACAAACATGCGTGCAGCGTCGGCGACGTACTGCAAAACGACCCGACCGTCCGCGTTGCGCGCGGTTACGGCAATTTTCAGGAAGCCTATTTCATACGCGGTTTTGCCGCCGAATCGGACGATACCATGTACAACGGCCTTTACGGCATCCTGCCGCGCCAATACATCGCCACTGAGCTTTTCGAACGCGTGGAAGTCCAGCGCGGCGCATCCGCCTTCTTAAACGGCATGGCGCCGGGCGGCAACAATATCGGCGGCACGGTATCCGTATTGCCCAAACGCGCGTCCAATGAAGGATTGAACCGGCTGACTGCCAATTACGGCGCGGGAAAACGCGGTGGTTTGGCGGCGGACGTGGCGCGCCGTTTCGGACAAAATCAGGAATTCGGCGTGCGCGTCAATGCGGCGCACCATAACGGCAAAACCGCAATAGATGACGAAAAGTCCAAACTCAGCCTGGTCAATGTCGGCCTAGACTGGCGCAATGAAAATACCCGCCTGTCCGCCGATTTGGGCTGGCAGGACAACAAGCTCAAAGCCACGCGTACCAATGTTACCCTGTCAGGCCTGACCGCCGTGCCGGCCGCGCCTGATGCCTCGTCCAACTGGGCGCAGCCGTGGACGTATTCCAACGAGCGCGACTGGTTTGGCACAATGCGCGGCGAATACGATTTCAACGACAACCTGACTGCCTACGCCGCCTATGGCTTCCGCCGCAGCAAAGAAAACAATTCTCTGGCAAACCTGACTGTCCGCAATGTCAACGGCGACGGATCGATTTACCGCTTCGACAACGCGCGTAAGGATAAAATCGACACGGGCGAAATCGGTTTGCGCGGCAAATTCAATACGGGCGCGGTAGAGCACGAATGGACCGCCGCCGCCAACCGGTTCCAATCCTCGCGCAAAAACGCTTACATCATGGATTGGGGCAACCAATATACGACCAACCTCTACAACCCGACCCGCTATCCGCAACCCGCAGCCGCCGACCCGCTGTATTCGGGCAACGACATGGGCAATCCTGCCGTTACCGGCAAAACACGCTTGACCAGCTTTGCCTTGGGCGACACCTTCAGCCTTTGGGACAAACGCCTGCAATTCATGCTTGGGGCGCGCTGGCAGCAGGTGCATAACAAGGCTTACGCCTATAATACGGGCGCGCAAACCGAAAATTACAAAAAATCGCGCCTCAGTCCCGCCGCCGGCGCGGTGTACCGCATCACGCCGAATTGGTCGGTGTACGGCAACTACATCGAAAGCTTGGGACAAGGCGCGACCGCAGGCTCGACTGCCTCCATCAACGGCCGGGCCTACGCCGTCAGCAATGCCGGCGAATCGCTCAAACCCTATGTTTCCAAACAAAAAGAAATCGGCACGAAATTTGAAGCCAACGGCTTCGGCGCGGGATTGGCCCTGTTCCACACCGACAAACCGCGTTCGCTTTACGTTGCCGAAAGCGGCAACACCGCCCGCTTCACCTCCGAAGGCAAAGACCGCCACCAAGGTGCGGAAATCACCGTTTACGGCGAAGTTGCCCCGGGCGTGAAACTCTTGGGCGGCGTAACCCTGCTCGATGCCAAACAGAAATCCACCGGCTCGTCCTCGACCGACGGCAAACGCACCATCGGTGTGGCCAAAACCCAGGCCAACATCGGCTTGGAATGGGAAGTGCCGAAAGTGCAGGGGTTGGCGTTTGACGGACGCATGGTTTACACCGGTTCTTCCTACGCCGATGCGGCCAATACGCTTAAAGTCGGCGGCTGGACGCGCTTCGACCTCGGTGCGCGCTACCGCACCCAAATCGGCAGGCACGAAGCTACCTTCCGCGCTCGCCTCGATAATGTTGCCAACAAGAAATACTGGGCATCCGTCGGCGGATACCCTAACAACGGCTACCTGAACGCCGGCGCACCGCGCAGCTTCACCCTGTCGGCTTCGGTCGATTTAAGGGACGGGCGGCAAACGGCCTCCAACGGTCCAAAGGTCGTCTGAAACGTTTTCAGACGACCTTGGAGCCTGAAGCGTCCGACTTTGCCCTACGCTTTCGGACAACCGCCGTAAAACTCCGCCTTTGCGGCATCGGCACCGACAACGGACAATGGGTTTTGCCGCTCCACCGCTTTCTCCGAATAACGTCAAACCCACCAAAAGGTCGTCTGAAACGTGTTCCAAATCCAAAACGCTACCTTCGCCATACCCGGCCGCTCGCTGCTGCACGACATCAGCGTCAACTTTTCCCCTAACCGCGTGTACGGCCTCATCGGACACAACGGCTCGGGCAAGTCCACGCTGTTGAAACTGCTCACCCGCCAGCATGAGCCCGCAGGCGGCAGGATATTGCTGAACGACAAAGAAATACGCGCCTATTCCGCCCGCGCATACGCCAAAGAAGTCGCCTATCTTCCGCAGCACCTGCCCGCCGCCACCGCGCTGACCGCGCGCGAGCTGGTTATGATGGGGCGTTATGCCTGGAGCGGGCTTTTAGGGCGCACGAACGATGCGGACAGACAGGCGGTGGAACAGGCGTTGCGGCTGACGCATACGGAAATTTGCCGATCAAATCGTCGATACGCTTTCGGGTGGCGAATGTTCGCGCGTCTGGCTGGCGATGTGCCTGGCGCAGCAAAGCCGCTTTTTGCTGCTGGACGAACCGCTTGCCGCTTTGGACATCGCCCACCAAATTGACATGATGGCACTGGTGCGCAAGCTGTCTCGCGATTTGGGTTTGGGCGTCATCATCGTCATCCACGACATTAATCTGGCGGCGCAGTATTGCGATGAACTGGTCGCGCTCAAACAGGGACGGCTATTAAAAACGGGCAAACCCGCCGACATCATGACCGCAGAAGTGTTGAAAGACATTTACAGCGTCGATATGAACATCATCGCTCATCCTGAAAACGGCCGCCCCGTGGCATTGCCTTGACGCAGGCAAGCCGTCCCGCTGCATAAGTTCCGACCATAAAATCCGCCGCCCGAATCCAAACCGGATGACATTGCAGACCATTGTGGAATACCTGTATCCGATATGTTTCAGACGACCCTTTATTCAAAAACCGAAAGACCTTCCAAGCTGATGTCCCACCGCTTTTCAGACGACATTCCCCGCCTTGCCGCACGGCTGTTTTTTACCGCCGCCCTCCTGTTTTCCCTGCCTGCACCTGCCGCACCGCGCGTGGCGACTTCGGACTGGACGGTCGCTGAAACACTGACGGCGATGGGGCATCCGCCCGTCAGCGTCGCCGACCGCCGCGTGTACGATACCTGGGTGAACCATCCGCCGCTGCCCGCTGCCGTCAAGGAAGCGGGGCTGCGCTTCCAGCCGAATTTGGAGCGGCTGTATCAGATAAAGCCTGATTTTTTCGTGCAATCTTCCTGGTATGCCGCCGCCAAGTCCCAGTTTGAAAAAATCGCCCCGGTACGCGAAGTGGATTTCGGCACGGCAAAAGGCATCGAATATGCCCACACGGTCGAAGCCACGCGCAGGCTGGGTAAAATCATCGGCGACCCTGCCGCTGCCGAAAAGCTGATTGCCGGTACGGAAAACCTGTTTGCTCGCGCCAAACCCGCGCTTTCGGCATATCGCGGCCGCCCGTTTGCGGTGGTGCAGTTTGCCGACGGGCGGCATTTGCGGATTTACGGCAAGACTTCGCTGTTTCAGGCCGTGTTCGACAAATTGGAGCTGAACAATGCCTGGACGGGCAAAAGCAACGAATGGGGTTTCGAAAACATCACGCTTTTAGATTTGGCAAAGCTGCCGCCGGACACGCTGCTGATCATCGTCAAACCGCATCCTCAAAATACACATGCAACGCTCGAAAAAAGCGCGCTTTGGCAACGCCTGCCGTTCTGCCGCCCTGCAAACCGCCGCATCTTCGAGCCGTCGTGGAGCTACGGCGCGCTGCCGTCCATGCAGCGTTTCACTTTGCAACTGATGCGTTCGATGTCGTCTGAAAACCCGTCCGCACAAAAGGAAGCCGCATGGTAAAGATTTTCAGACGACCCCTGCCTATCCTTGCCGCCGCGTTGGCAATATCGTGCGCGCTGACGGCGTTTTGGATATTGAAGCTGGAATGGACGCTGCCGTGGCTGCGGCTGTTTGACCGTCCCGACAGCCTGCCTTTGGACGCACTGATGGTGCAGAACAACACCCTGCCCCGCATGGCGATGGCGCTGCTCGCGGGCGGCAGTACGGCGATGGCGACCATGCTGATGCAGCAGTTGATGCGCAATCCGCTCGCATCCGACAGTACGCTGGCAGTTAGCAGCGGCGCGCAGGCGGCTTTGGTGGCGGCGACCGTGTTCGCCCCTTCCTTCCTTGCCTACGGCACGTCCGCCGTGGCGTTTGCCGGCGCAGCGGCGGCTTTGGGCGCGGTATTGCGGCTGTCGGCACAGCGCGCCCTGCAACCGCTCAGCGTCGTGCTGGCAGGTTTGGTGGTCAGCCTGTATCTGGGTTCCCTCACCGGTATCGTGATGCTGTTTTTCAGCGAAGAGACGCGCGGCGTGATGCAGTGGGGCAGCGGCTCCCTGGTGCAGGACAGTTGGCGCGATACGTTGGGGCTCTTGTGGCGGATTGCCGTTGCCGCCATACTTACCGCCTTTTTAATCAAACCGTTAAACATCATGAGCCTGGGCGACACGCAGGCGGAATCGGCAGGCATACCGGTGAAGAAAATCCGCCTGCTGTCTTTGGCGGTTGCTGCATTTTTGAGTGCGGGCGTGGTCGGCTTTGTCGGCATGATGGGCTTTGTCGGATTGGCGGCGGCGACGCTGGTGCGGCAAATGGGCGTACGCACGCTGTCCTGGCGCCTGATTTGTTCCTTCATCGTCGGCGCACTGCTTTTGATGCTGACGGACAACGGCCTGATGCTGCTGAAACACTACCGCGGCACCGATCTGCCCGCCGGCGCTGTAACTGCCCTCGTCGGCGCGCCGCTTTTGTTGTGGCTGACGGCGAAAGCACCTCCGCGTCCTTCGTTTCAGACGACCTCCGATATTTCAACCGCCGCGCCGCACGTCCCGCGCCTCTTGCGTTTTCTGCCGCTTATCGCCGTCGCCGTATCGGTATTGGCGTTTACGGTCGGACGCTATGACGAAACCCTGCGCCTGACCATAGACCCGGAATATTTCGTATTCCGCTACCCGCGCGTGCTGCTCGCCGCCGCCACCGGCACCATGCTCGCGTTGACCGGTGTCATACTGCAAAGGCTGACGCAAAACCCGATGGCGGGACCCGAACTCTTGGGCATCAGCTCCGGAACGGCATTCGGCGCGATGGCGGTAGTGATGCTGTTCGGCATTACCTCGGGCAGCGGCTGGTTTTGGTTGACAGGCATCGTTTCCGCTCTCGTATCCTTGGGGTTGTTGATGCTGTTCAACCGCAAAAACGGATTTACCCCCGAAAAAATCCTGCTTACCGGCATGGCGCTGGCCGCACTCGCCGATGCCGCCATCCGCATTTGGACGGCAAGCGGCGATTTCCGCGTACAACTGCTTTATTGTGGATGTCAGGTTCGACCTATCAGGCAACGCCCGAATCCGCCCTTACCGTCGGCTTCCTCGCCGCCGCCTCGCTCCTCCTCATCCTCCCGCTGCAACGCTGGCTCGGACTGCTCAGCCTGAACGCGACAATCGCCCGCTCCGTCGGCATCAACGTCCCCCTCGCACGGCTGGTGCTGATCGTCTCAAGCGCAGCGTTAACCGCCTTATCCACCCTGCTTATCGGCCCCTTGAGCTTCGTCGGACTGCTTGCGCCGCATCTGGCCCGTATGCTCGGCGCACGCCTGCCCAAACAGCAACTTGCCGCCGCCGCACTCATCGGCGCATCGGTTATGATGACGGCCGACTGGCTGGGCAGGCAGGTAATGTTCCCTTACGAAGTCCCCGCCGGAATGATGGCCACGCTCATAGGCGGCGCATATTTCATGATGATGATGCGCAAGCTTTAATGGGAACGGAGATACAAAAAGGTCGTCTGAAAACAGTTTCAGACGACCTTTTTGTTTAATTTATTCGATAATAAAAATCTAACAAAAATCAAATTCCAATTAATAATAACAATATCAAATTGAAGTCATAGTTCCAATAGTCAAAATCTTTCTGTATAGTCCTATTCATAGCTTAAACAAAAGGAAAAATAAATGTCGATACAAGAAATTTATGAATGCCAAGAAACCGGCTACGAATATGCTTTTCGGCAAATCGTTTTATAAACCACTGACCATTTCACAAAGGAAATCATCATGACCATCTCTAAATGCCCCGTAACCCACCTGACCATGAACAACGGCGCCCCCGTTGCCGACAATCAAAACAGCCTGACCGCCGGTCCCGCGCGGCCCGTTGCTGGCGCAGGATTTGTGGCTGAATGAAAAACTCGCCGACTTCGTGCGCGAAGTCATCCCCGAACGCCGTATGCACGCCAAAGGTTCGGGCGCGTTCGGTACGTTTACCGTGACGCACGATATCACGAAATACACCCGCGCCAAAATTTTCAGCGAAGTCGGTAAGAAAACCGAGATGTTCGCCCGTTTCACCACCGTGGCAGGCGAGCGCGGCGCAGCCGATGCGGAACGCGACATCCGCGGCTTTGCGTTGAAGTTCTATACCGAAGAAGGCAACTGGGACATGGTCGGCAACAACACGCCCGTGTTCTTCCTGCGCGACCCGCGCAAATTCCCCGACCTGAACAAGGCGGTCAAACGCGACCCGCGCACCAATATGCGCTCCGCTACGAACAACTGGGACTTCTGGACGCTGCTGCCCGAAGCCTGCACCAAGTCACTATCGTCATGAGCGACCGCGGCATCCCCGCCAGCTACCGCCATATGCACGGCTTCGGTTCGCATACTTACAGCTTCTGGAACGAAGCGGGCGAACGTTTTTGGGTGAAATTTCATTTCCGCAGCCAGCAAGGCATTAAAAACCTGACCAACGAAGAAGCCGCAAAAATCATCGCCGACGACCGCGAAAGCCACCAGCGCGACCTGTACGAAGCCATCGAACGCGGCGAGTTTCCGAAATGGACGATGTACATCCAAGTCATGCCTGAAGCCGATGCGGAAAAAGTGCCGTATCATCCCTTCGACCTGACCAAAGTTTGGCCGAAAAAAGACTATCCGTTGATCGAAGTGGGCGAATTCGAGTTGAACCGCAATCCCGAAAACTTCTTCGCCGATGTGGAACAATCCGCCTTCGCACCGAGCAACCTTGTTCCCGGTATCGGCGCCAGCCCCGACAAAATGCTGCAGGCCCGTTTGTTTAATTACGCCGACGCGCAACGCTACCGCCTGGGGGTGAACTTCCGCCAAATCCCCGTCAACCGCCCGCGTTGCCCCGTCCACAGCAACCAGCGCGACGGACAAGGCCGTGCCGACGGCAACTACGGCAGCCTGCCGCACTACGAACCCAACAGCTTCGGCCAATGGCAGCAACAGCCCGACTTCGCCGAACCGCCTTTGAAAATCAGCGGCGACGCGGCGCACTGGGACTACCGCCAAGACGATGACGACTACTTCAGCCAACCGCGCGCCTTGTTTAACCTGATGAACGACGCGCAGAAACAGGCTTTGTTCGACAACACCGCCGCAGCCATGGGCGACGCCCCCGACTTCATCAAATACCGCCACATCCGCAACTGCCACCTTTGCGACCCTGCCTACGGCGAAGGCGTGGCGAAAGCCTTGGGGCTGACCGTTGAAGACGCACAAGCCGCCCGCGCGACCGACCCTGCATTGGGTCAGCCAGGGTTGCTGTAAATGGGAGGAGCCATGTGGATAGAGATTGAAGAATGGTTATCCCACGCAATCCGATACCGTAAACCGCTGACTTAGGCGTGATACGCAAATAAGGAAGTATTGTTAAGCATCCTTTTGGGATTGATTAAAAAGGTCGTCTGAAAACCTGGTTTCCTAGTTTTCAGACGACCTTTTACCATTCAAATCAAGCTTTATTCAACCGTAACCGATTTCGCCAGATTGCGCGGTTTGTCTACGTCCGTACCGCGTGCGAGGGCGGCGTGGTAGGACAGGAGCTGCACGGGGATGGTATGCACGATCGGCGAGAGTACGCCGACGTGGCGCGGGGCGCGGATGACGTGCACGCCGTCGGTGGCGTTGAAATTGCTGTCCAAATCGGCGAAGACGAAGAGTTCGCCGCCGCGTGCGCCGACTTCCTGCATATTGGCTTTGACTTTGTCCAGCAAGCCGTCGTTCGGTGCGATGACGACGACGGGCATGTTTCGTCCACCAATGCAAGCGGGCCGTGTTTCAATTCGCCTGCGGGATAGGCTTCGGCGTGGATGTAGGTGATTTCTTTCAGCTTCAACGCGCCTTCGAGAGCGATCGGGAAGTGGATGCCTCGACCTAAAAACAGTGCGCTGTTTTTCTTGGCGAATTTTTGCGCCCACGCGGCGATTTGCGGCTCAAGGTTGAGGGCGTGTTGGATGCTGCCGGGCAGTTGGCGCAGTTCTTCGACGTATTCATGCGCTTTTTCGGCGGAAACAAAGCCGCGCTGTTTGCCCAGCGTCACCGCCAAGCCGAACAATACAACCAGTTGCGTGGTAAACGCTTTGGTGGAGGCGACGCCGATTTCTGCACCGGCGCGGGTGTACAATACCAATTCGCTTTCGCGCGGCAAGGCGGATTCCATGACGTTGCAGATGGACAGGCTGTGTTTGTGTCCCAAAGACTGCGCGTATTTCAGGGCTTCCATGGTGTCCAGGGTTTCGCCGGATTGGGAAATGGTGATGACCAATTGTTTTGGATCGGCAATCACGTCGCGGTAGCGGTATTCGCTGGCGATTTCGACGTCGGTCGGGATTTTGGCGATGGATTCGAGCCAGTATTTGGCAGTCAGCGCGGCGTAGTAGGACGTGCCGCAGGCGAGGATTTTGATGCTGCGGATGTCGTCAAACACTTCGCGTGCCTTCGCGCCGAAGTTTTCGGGTTCGAAGCCGCCGTCAAGGAAGACTTCTGCGGTATCGGCGATGGCGCGCGGCTGTTCGTGGATTTCTTTTTGCATGAAGTGGCTGTATGGGCTCAACTCCAGCGAAGCGAGCGACAACTCGGATACTTTGACTTTGCGTTGGGTATCGGCACCGGTTTTGTCGATCAGTTTTTCAATACCGTTCGCGCTCAATACGGCGATGTCGCCGTCTTCCAAATAGGCGATGCGGCGGGTAAAGGCGATGACGGCGGATACGTCGGAGGCGATGAAGGTTTCTTGATCGCCCAATGCCACCAAGAGCGGGCAGCCCATGCGTGCAACAACCATTTCTTCGGGTTTGTCCTGCGCCATCACGGCGATGGCGTATGCGCCGTGGAAACGGGCGGTGGCGGCGCGGACGGCTTCAAACAGTTTACCGCCGTTTTGGGTGTATTCGTGATTGACGCTGTGGGCGATGACTTCGGTATCGGTTTGCGATTCGAAGGTGTAACCCAAGGCTTTGAGGCGTTCGCGTTCGGCTTCGAAGTTTTCGATGATGCCGTTGTGGACGACGGCAATCATGCCACCGGAGATGTGGGGGTGGGCGTTGGGTTCGGTTACGCCGCCGTGGGTCGCCCAGCGGGTATGGCCGATGCCGATGTGTCCGCACACGCCTTTTTCGCGCGCGGCGTCTTCCATCAGCTGCACGCGGCCGACACGGCGCACGCGCTTGATTTTGCCGTCTGTATTCACGGCGATACCCGACGAGTCGTAGCCCCGATATTCAAGGCGTTTGAGACCGTCGGTCAGAAAATCGACTACATTGTGATTGGCGCGGATGGCGCCGACGATACCGCACATATAAGTTCCTTAGTATCTAAAGTTGAACAAAGGCAAGACGCCGGCTTCCGTACGCCTTGTCCGCACATTATATCAGAGCAAATATATCACACTGAATTTTAAAGAAATTAACATTTAAAAACCATGCAATACGCTTGCCATAGCGGCATAAACGGCGGGTTAAAAAGCATTTCCAAAGCTTCTGACGGCCTTTCCCCTGCTCTAGTAACAAAATAACTGGGATTTTCCTAGATAACTAAAACAGTCTCAAAATCCAATTATCAGCCTATTTTTTACGCAAAACCCATTTTACGTCCTGCCCGAACAGCTCTACCGAACGGCTTTCCCATTCGCCTTCCGAAGTCAAAACGGCAGGGTTGGCGGGGAGGGTGAGCAGGCTTCTGCCTTCGCCTAAGATTTTCGGCGCTTGGTACAACACGATTTCGTCTGCCAAGCCTGCTTCGATAAAGGCGGAGGTCAGCGTCGCGCCAGCTTCGACCATAATCTCGCCGTAGCCCAGCTCTGCCAACCGGGGCAGCAGTGAGGCAAGGTCTATACGTCCGGCGGCGTTTTCAGACGACCTCAAGATGCGGATATGACTGAATGCGCGGTATGGCTTGAGGCGTTCTTCATCATCAACGGCGGTTACGATGACGGTGGGGCTGAGGTCGTCTGAAACCATGTGGCTGCTCAACGGCGTTTGCAGTTTGTTGTCCAACACGATACGCGCGGGCTGGCGCAGGGTCGGGAAGGCGCGGACGTTGAGGCGCGGATTGTCGGCAAGCACTGTGCCGATGCCGGTTAAGACGGCGCAGCTTTCCGCGCGTAAGGTTTGCACGTCCGCCCTTGCGGCTTCGCCGGTAATCCAGTAGCTGCGTCCGTCGGCGAGCGCGGTTTTGCCGTCCAAGCTGGCGGCGCATTTGACGCGGACAAACGGGCGGCCGCGTTCGATACGGGAGAGGAAGCCGCGGTTGAGTTCGCGCGCTTCGGTTTCCAGCAAACCGCTTTCGGTACGGATGCCTGCGGCTTCCAGCATTGCCAAACCTTTGCCTGCCACCAGCGGGTTGGGGTCGGTCATGGCGGCGACCACACGCGACACGCCCGAGCCGATCAGGGCTTCGGCACAGGGTGGTGTGCGGCCATAATGGCTGCACGGTTCGAGCGTCACATAAGCCGTCGCCCCGCGTGCCATTTCGCCCGCCTGCCGCAGCGCATGCACTTCGGCATGTGGTTCGCCCGCTTTAACATGAAACCCCTGTCCGACGATTTGGCAGCCGTGTGCAATCACGCAGCCGACGCGCGGGTTGGGTGAAGTGGAAAAACGCCCGAGCCGAGCAAGGGCAAGGGCGTTTTGCATCATTTGGGTATCATTACAATCAAACATAATTTGGATTTCTTAAAGTTTTCCGTTTTCAGACGACTTTCTTTCGCCGTATTCCGTTTGTCAAAACATTAACGCGACAAGCTCAATTCTTTCAATACTTCCGACAATTCCTTCTGACCCGCGTGATGGCTGTACGCGCAAACGGTATAAATATTGGCTTCGTGAATGGCGATGCAGTATTGGTTGAACTTTCCTTGCCGGTCTTCGCGGTCGGTTTGGTAATTCATGCGGTTGTCGGTAGCGATGCCGACGCGGACATTTTGAGTCTCGTCCGATTGCAGCGAGGTTTTGAGTTCGGCGAAATAGGCTTTGGCATCCGTTTGGGCTGGACCGTTGTTTGCCGCATAAATCATAATGCGCGCTTCAGGGTCGTGTTGGAGCAGAATCAGGCTGGAGGCGGGAACGTTTTTCGGATGGAGGGCGGAATCGGCGATGATGTCGGTGAAGTGGCTGTTGTGAACGGAGATGGAAATTTTGCCGTCCATGCTCGTCAGCGTTTGAACCGTATCTGAGGCGGCTTTCGGCGCGGCATCGTCCTGTTCGGGGCTGCACGCGGCAAGGCAGAATAGTGCGGCGGCTACAGATAAAATTCTTTTCATAAACATCCTCTTCATCATCAATACACCGCTTTCAGACGACCTATCTTCCGTCGGTCTGCACCAGCGTGGCGATTGCCTGAGTAAACTCGGACACGTCGTTGAAACTTTTATAAACGGAAGCAAAACGGACATAGGCAACCTGATCGATTTTTGCCAATTCCTCCATCGCCATTTCCCCCACCATGCGCGACGGCACTTCCTTTTTACCCGACTGATACAGACGCTGCTCAATCAGTGCGACCGTTTCATCGATTTTTCCTGGGCGATCGGGCGTTTGTGCAAAGCCCGTTCCAAACTGGTTCTCAGCTTGTGCGGATTAAACGCCACGCGCGTACCGTTGGATTTAATTACCTGCGGCATCCGCATTTCAACCGTTTCAAACGTACTAAACCGCTGCCCGCACTCCAAACAGCGGCGGCGGCGGCGGATGCTGTTCGTCTCTTCCAAGAGCCGCGAATCAGTGACTTGAGTATTGGGGTGCTGACAAAACGGACATTTCATAAGTTTTTGAATTTATTTGTTTGTGAAACGGAATTGTAGCCGATTGAGCTATTCCCGTATAGTCGGTGGGTTTATTGTGGGTTGAAGAGGTCGTCTGAAAACGGCAAATCGAGCTTTCAGACGACCTGCGGGAAGTAATATGCGGCGTCAACTTCTGATTTTATTCTTTCTCATTTCGCAGTGCTACAATCATACTGATCATGATGGCACCGCCGAAACGACTGTAGCTCCCTTTCTCATTTCGCAGTGCTACAATGGCATATTGGGACGTTGCAGGCGCGAACAAGTTGTAGCTCCCTTTCTCATTTCGCAGTGCTACAATTTGCATACATGAATGCAAATAACAGTTATGGTTGTAGCTCCCTTTCTCATTTCGCAGTGCTACAATTGCCGGATCTATGATAAGGCAAAGGAACAGGTTGTAGCTCCCTTTCTCATTTCGCAGTGCTACAATCTCCTGTTTGGCCAGTCGGTCAGCCAAATCGTTGTAGCTCCCTTTCTCATTTCGCAGTGCTACAATTTCCCGGTAGCTACCTGTTTTCTAAGCGGGGTTGTAGCTCCCTTTCTCATTTCGCAGTGCTACAATAAAAAGGTTGTAATTATTGATGTGGATATGGTTGTAGCTCCCTTTCTCATTTCGCAGTGCTACAATCATCATTTACTCCACTCAGAGGAAGTCCCGGTTGTAGCTCCCTTTCTCATTTCGCAGTGCTACAATATTCGGATACAGGCTTCTTGCAATTGCTCGGTTGTAGCTCCCTTTCTCATTTCGCAGTGCTACAATTTGTCGCCTGTACCTGCTCGCTTCTTTTGCGTTGTAGCTCCCTTTCTCATTTCGCAGTGCTACAATCATCGCTACCATCAACCAATTTAAAACTTTGTTGTAGCTCCCTTTCTCATTTCGCAGTGCTACAATTCTGTTCCGCAACAACTTCCTGTCTAAATCGTTGTAGCTCCCTTTCTCATTTCGCAGTGCTACAATAGTCAACCCCGCCTTGTCTAAAAGGGATGAGTTGTAGCTCCCTTTCTCATTTCGCAGTGCTACAATAGAAAATGCTGAAACCGTCGAAGCGGTCCGGTTGTAGCTCCCTTTCTCATTTCGCAGTGCTACAATGTGATTGTGTCGAAGCGGCTTAAAAAGCCGGTTGTAGCTCCCTTTCTCATTTCGCAGTGCTACAATGTCCGATGAAGACACATGGTCGGTTGTTGGGTTGTAGCTCCCTTTCTCATTTCGCAGTGCTACAATCCGTCCAGCCTGACAACGACCAAGCCCAAAGTTGTAGCTCCCTTTCTCATTTCGCAGTGCTACAATGACAATCTTCTTGCATTGCGTTTGCTTTTGGTTGTAGCTCCCTTTCTCATTTCGCAGTGCTACAATGCGCCCTTTACGCTCCACCATAATCACATCGTTGTAGCTCCCTTTCTCATTTCGCAGTGCTACAATAATCGTTACTACAGGCAAAACACAAAAATTGTTGTAGCTCCCTTTCTCATTTCGCAGTGCTACAATGATACATGATGTCGGTTGTAGCATCATGCAGTTGTAGCTCCCTTTCTCATTTCGCAGTGCTACAATTTTTGCCGCTAATTACTTCAGGCGGGAAAGGTTGTAGCTCCCTTTCTCATTTCGCAGTGCTACAATGATACATGATGTCGGTTGTAGCATCATGCAGTTGTAGCTCCCTTTCTCATTTCGCAGTGCTACAATTTTTGCCGCTAATTACTTCAGGCGGGAAAGGTTGTAGCTCCCTTTCTCATTTCGCAGTGCTACAATGTGAATTTATACGGCAAAGAGAGCGACCGTGTTGTAGCTCCCTTTCTCATTTCGCAGTGCTACAATCGCTGCTGCCAACTTGCGCATCAGCACAAGGTTGTAGCTCCCTTTCTCATTTCGCAGTGCTACAATGGCGGTCTTTATCCTCGTCGCCCAAATCCTGTTGTAGCTCCCTTTCTCATTTCGCAGTGCTACAATTTTGCTTTTTTCATCTGACATGGTGCTGTTGTTGTAGCTCCCTTTCTCATTTCGCAGTGCTACAATCATCCGCGCTGCAGGGATCGTCCATGTTGCGTTGTAGCTCCCTTTCTCATTTCGCAGTGCTACAATGTAGTTCTATGATTGCTTCATGGGTTGATTGTTGTAGCTCCCTTTCTCATTTCGCAGTGCTACAATAGGCTTGGTATTGGGTGCTTCAGATCCGCCGTTGTAGCTCCCTTTCTCATTTCGCAGTGCTACAATTACAAGAATTAAGAATATGCGCCCCTGATGGTTGTAGCTCCCTTTCTCATTTCGCAGTGCTACAATAAGATTACCCATAAGGGCGTCAAAACCAACGTTGTAGCTCCCTTTCTCATTTCGCAGTGCTACAATACGACTTTTCTGTCCCTGAAATCGACTTCAGTTGTAGCTCCCTTTCTCATTTCGCAGTGCTACAATTCGTCCCGTTTGCCTGGCTACGTTCAAGGCGTTGTAGCTCCCTTTCTCATTTCGCAGTGCTACAATGTCAGACTGGCAACAGGGCAGATGTTGGAGGTTGTAGCTCCCTTTCTCATTTCGCAGTGCTACAATTATTCAAAGTCGTACATCTCCAATTCTTCCGTTGTAGCTCCCTTTCTCATTTCGCAGTGCTACAATGCAGTCCGGTCGTAATCCTGTATCGGGAATGTTGTAGCTCCCTTTCTCATTTCGCAGTGCTACAATAGCATTGACGGCTTATCATAGCGGCGAAGGGTTGTAGCTCCCTTTCTCATTTCGCAGTGCTACAATCACATCCTGATAATATATGCCGCTTGATTTGTTGTAGCTCCCTTTCTCATTTCGCAGTGCTACAATCGCCGGTATCAGCGGCATGCGCCTCAATGAGTTGTAGCTCCCTTTCTCATTTCGCAGTGCTACAATTTTGCCGATGGCGCATATTCTTTAATAAAGGTTGTAGCTCCCTTTCTCATTTCGCAGTGCTACAATGCGGCGTGTTTTGACCCGTACCGTCCGCTTGTTGTAGCTCCCTTTCTCATTTCGCAGTGCTACAATATATAAACGGCTTTCCCAACCGTCAAAAGCGTTGTAGCTCCCTTTCTCATTTCGCAGTGCTACAATAGCAACAACACCGGCAACCATAGCAACGGGGTTGTAGCTCCCTTTCTCATTTCGCAGTGCTACAATCATTCTGTCTTTTACCGCCAAGCGCGACAAGTTGTAGCTCCCTTTCTCATTTCGCAGTGCTACAATAACGGCAACCGTAGCCAAAATAGGCATCCCGTTGTAGCTCCCTTTCTCATTTCGCAGTGCTACAATGATATTCCATTGCCTTCACTCTTCGAACTTGTTGTAGCTCCCTTTCTCATTTCGCAGTGCTACAATATATAAACGGCTTTCCCAACCGTCCAAAGCGTTGTAGCTCCCTTTCTCATTTCGCAGTGCTACAATCCATTACCATCATAACCACCACCCGAATTCGTTGTAGCTCCCTTTCTCATTTCGCAGTGCTACAATCCATTACCATCATAACCACCACCCGAATTCGTTGTAGCTCCCTTTCTCATTTCGCAGTGCTACAATTTCAGGAGGTTGCCGCTAATCAGGCGGGGCGGTTGTAGCTCCCTTTCTCATTTCGCAGTGCTACAATATCTTCCTTATACATTTGCTTCAATTGTTCGTTGTAGCTCCCTTTCTCATTTCGCAGTGCTACAATACAAAAAATAAAACCGAGCAAAAAATTAAAGTTGTAGCTCCCTTTCTCATTTCGCAGTGCTACAATACCATCTAAAAAGTCATGGGCTAAATCGCAGTTGTAGCTCCCTTTCTCATTTCGCAGTGCTACAATAAAATTAACAAATAAGTCGTCCGAAAATTTGTTGTAGCTCCCTTTCTCATTTCGCAGTGCTACAATTATCGTACTTCAGCGTTTCTCCTCTTTTTAGTTGTAGCTCCCTTTCTCATTTCGCAGTGCTACAATGGAACTCAAAAGCCTGACCCAATGGATAGCGTTGTAGCTCCCTTTCTCATTTCGCAGTGCTACAATGGACCACTTCGTCCATGACGGCAGGCGACAGTTGTAGCTCCCTTTCTCATTTCGCAGTGCTACAATTTGAAAGGTTTGATGGTGATTAAAGGTGTTGTTGTAGCTCCCTTTCTCATTTCGCAGTGCTACAATAGTCAGGTGTATTTGGAAGGCAAAATCCAAGTTGTAGCTCCCTTTCTCATTTCGCAGTGCTACAATTTCCAACTCGGCGATACGCGCCTGCAATTCGTTGTAGCTCCCTTTCTCATTTCGCAGTGCTACAATTACAATCTTCTTGCATTGCGTTTGTTTTTGGTTGTAGCTCCCTTTCTCATTTCGCAGTGCTACAATGCGTGAAGTCGTCGGGGACGATACCGACCGGTTGTAGCTCCCTTTCTCATTTCGCAGTGCTACAATCAGACAAAACAAATTTCAACGGGATAAACGGTTGTAGCTCCCTTTCTCATTTCGCAGTGCTACAATGTTGTCGACACCCACAAGGTCGATGAAGGTGTTGTAGCTCCCTTTCTCATTTCGCAGTGCTACAATTTACCCGAGATCGTTTGACGGCAGGTTTGGTTGTAGCTCCCTTTCTCATTTCGCAGTGCTACAATTGTTTCAGTTACAGTGAACTAATAAACAATGTTGTAGCTCCCTTTCTCATTTCGCAGTGCTACAATACCTCGGCGGGTAATCCTTATTTTATAAGGATTACCCGCTTTCTTTTGTTTAAAAAACGGGGATTAGAACAGCAATAATTGGTCTGAATTGACCTTTTTTTCTTGGGTTTTGAGTTCACCTAAAAGCAGTTTCATGGCGGCAAACTGCTTTTCTGTTACTTCCAAACAGCGTATCGAGCCTTCTTGCGGCAGGTTGGCGCATAGTCTGTTGTGGTGTTTTTGTAACGCATCTCTGCCTTTAACAATCCGGCTGTATACGGAAAGTTGCAGCATTTGATAGCCGTCTTTCAATAGGAAATGTCGGAATTGGTTGGCGGCTTTGCGTTTGGCGACGGTGGTAACCGGCAGGTCGAAAAAGACGATAATCCGCATAAACTTTGCCTCACTCATATTGATATTCTTTCAAGGGCAGGATTTCGGGCAGTTTCAGCAGTTTGACGTTTTTGGCGGCGAGGCTTGGCTGGAATGAGGCAATCATTTTGTCTATGGCTGCCAGTGTACTGAAGGTCTGCTGTTCGATGCCGACTTGGGAGTGCAGGATTCTGATCAAGGCTTGTTTGGTTTGCGGCATCAATTCGCTTTTCAGACGACCTTGCTCTTTCAGGTTCAGTATGGTCAGGTCGGCAAGCGGGCGCAATGGTTCGATAAAGTCGTCGGCAAGATTGAAGGGATTGAGTTCGCTTTTATGAAACAGTCCCAGTGCGGGCAACCAACCATATAAGGCGAGGGATCGGGCAACGGCGGCCCGAATCACGGCGTAGGCGTAATTCAGATTGGCATTGACGGCATTGTTGTCGTTGCGGGTAAATTTTTCTCCAAACACGGCTTGAAAATAGAGGGCAGCGGCTTGAGCTTCGCGGTTCCCTGTATCGCCGGAGCGAACTTCAGCAGCCAATGCGCGTAGCCGTTTAGCCGCAATGTCATTGCCTGTTTCGTCGGCAACAAATGCTTGGTTGAGGATTTTTCGGCGGACGATATGTTGCCAAAGTTGCTTTTTTAAGGGTTCGCTGATATTCAGTTGCAGTTTGAGGGTTTTTAATTGGCGGTGGTATTGCGAGTAAGGCAGCCATTGGCCGCAGGGTAGGAATTGTTCGTCGCAAGTCAGCAGAGTGGTTCCATATTCTGCCAATGCCGATAAAAGCGGGGCGGTAATCAGTGTTTCCCGATTTTCGACAACAATGACAGCAATGTCTTCCAAGGGAACGGTATAAGATTCTCCGTTTTGACGAATCAGCATTTGTTCGCGGTGTAGCGACAGTTTGCCGCTGTTTTGAATAAGCAGGCTGCGCCATGTCATGTGTTTTCTCCTTTGTGTTTGTGCGACGAAAAATCCCTGCTTCAGGTCGTCTGAAACAGGGATGAGTTTATTTAACGGACAGGCGGACGTTTTTTCAGACGACATAGTCTGATTTCTTTGCCAAGTTCGTCGATTTGGTATTTTTGGAATGAAAGGGCGGTTTTAACACCAACACTTTGGAAAATGCCGTTTTTCCCTTTTGTACTATCCGTATCATGTGTACGAATATCAATCGCTCCAGTTGCTCTATTTAGGCTGACGAAATAGCCTAAAAATTCATTTTTCTTAGCAGTTAGTTTAATCAAATCATTGGCATAAAGTACAAATTTATAGTCAATTAAAAACAAAATAGTACAATACTCACCTTTGAAGGTCTAACCATGGCATACTCTGCGGACTTAAGAAACAAAGCTTTAAACTATTACGAACAATGCAAAAACATCAGCCAAACCGCAGCAACGTTTAACTTGTCAAGAAACACGCTTTACCTGTGGATTCGCCTTAAAAAACAAACAGGCAGCCTGAAACATCAAGTTACCGGTCTAAATGCCGTCAAATTGGATAGGCAAAAACTGGCTCAATATATTGAGCAACACCAGGATGCCTATCTGCATGAAATCGCCAAACATTTTAATTGTACGCCAGCCGCCGTTTGCTATGCACTCAAACAGATGGGGATGACGCGCAAAAAAAGACCACCACTTACAAAGAACAAGACCCGGCCAAAGTAACGCATTATTTGACACAACTGGCCGAATTTTCCGACTACCAACGTGTTTATTTGGATGAAACAGGATTTGACCGCTACCTGTTCCGTCCCTATGCCCGCAGCCTGAGAGGGCGAATAGTGAAAGCGCAGATAAGTGGAAAAAAAGATACCGACGCTTATCTCTGGTGTCCGCACAAGTCGGCAACCGGCTGATTGCTCCGATGGTTTATCAAATACGATGACCGGAGTCTTTTTTGAAGCGTGGTTTCAGCAATGCCTACTGCCCGCATTGACTCAAAAATCGGTGATTATTTTAGATAATGCACGATTTCACCGTATGGGTGTCTTACGGGAAATGGCGGAAAAATTGGGCCATAAGGTATTGCCTCTTGCACCTTATTCACCCGAGCTCAACCCGATTGAGAAGGTGTGGGCGAATATTAAGCGGTATCTGCGAACCGTTTTGTCTGATTACGCCCGATTCGACGATGCGCTAGTGTCCTATTTTGATTTTAATTGACTATAAATTTGAAACTTTCATCCATTACGGTCCAGTTTTCCTCTTCTGCGTAAGCGACTACTGCCCTATCCGGCAAAATCCCTTTCGCCACCTGCCAACTGTAAATCGGTACCAAATAATATTTGCCAGCTTTTTCAAATACATCTACGCGCACCATGGTTGCGTTGTCGGCAATGCCGTTACGGTTGCGCACCCATACGCCGGTTTTCTGCACTTGCTCTACGCGTACGGCTTTTACCTGCTGAGTGCGGTTGCCTGCTTTATCATGTTTGTAAAACGGCTCGGCAAAGGCTTTGACCGGGTCGTCCTTATGTGCTTCCAAGCGTGCTTTCAGTCCTGCGTATAGTTTGGGTTCACGCTCCCGATTGACCATTTTTTCCAAGTCTTTCAGTTTTAACTGTGTCAGCGGTACGCGCAATACGCTGATACCTTCATTCAGCCGTTTGACGGATTTGACGGTTTCCATATGGCCTTGCCCGCTCATCTTCCGATTGGGCGCACGCGAAACAAACAGTGGCATAACGTATTCGTGTATGGCTTCGGGGCGAGATGGTAATTTTTCAGCAAGCAACGCACGTAGTTTTTCAGGCGTGTCGGCTTCTTCAAATTCGGGTTCGCCGTCTGGTTTGCCAAAGACGCGAATCATAACTTCCTGCGTGAAAAATTTCCAAGGTTGCGGGAAGTGTGTTTTTTGATGCAGCACTTCCCCTGTTTCTTTATCTATGGTTTTACCGTCAAATGCGTTCATTTCTTTGTAATGTACAAAATAGGTAATTTTCTGCTGCATGGCAACGGTCGAGCAGGCAACGACGACTGCGTCCAAGGCGTGATGGCGGTCGTTTTCCGCACGCACTTTGCGTAATCCCCAAAAGCCGCGCAATAGATTGGTAATCTGTCCGTTGGAGGCAAAGACACGTTTTTTGTCTTTCCCAGTCAGCTGCATATGGTCGGCAACAAATTGACACAGAAAACGGTTGATATAGCGTGTATCACTCAAGTTGCGTTCTTTAAATCCTTCTTCATCGAATTTCTGCAGTAGAACCCGTTGCTTTTTACTGTGAGGGAAACGGCTGGTTTCTACGCGCGCTTTAAACTCCAGCCATTCGCGGCTGTTGTCTTTGCCGTTTAAATATTCATAAGGTGTTCGGTTGCCTTTGTTTTGGTTTTCGCTGCCCAATACCAGCACTTTATTGTTGAAACTGTCATCCCATGTGCGCGAGAACGGCAGGGCATGGTCGATTTCGACATAGCCTTTTTCGTTCAGACGGCCTAAGTCGATTTCTTTGCCCGAATATAGGCATTTGCCGTGCTGTTGCTCGTACAGGCGCAGTTTCAGAATATCTTTGGATTTGGGTTCGCCGACAAGATTGGGGAAATATTCTCGGAATTTGGCAGCGGCTTTTTCCCTGTCTTTACGGTTTTCTTCCTGACGTTTTTCGATTTCTTTGCGGTCTTTGAACGATTTGCCCACTTCCCTTGCCGTTTCAATATGGATACGCGCAGGAGAGCCGTAACGTCGTACGACGGCATTAATGACTTTTCTAGCTTGAGATAAGGCGCGCAAGACGACAGGATTTCGGATTTCGTCGGCGGGAATCGGTGGCAGATAAAGCATTTCCTCCGAATTTTTCTCGCCATAGTGATCCCCGTAGATTTCGGCGCAGGCTTCATCGTAACGTTTGCCTTGTTCCATCAACGGCACAATTCGGCGTAACGCTTTCAAAGAAATTTGGATGAACTTGTCGAAGCTGATGTGTTTCAACAGCGCATCCAAGATTTCAGGTTGCAAACAGTCTTTCAGACGACCTGAAATATCCTCATCAGTTTTAAAGAGGGAAAATGCTGTGCCGATTTCATCCTGTAATTCGGGAGAAAGGCTCAACGGAGATTTCTTGTCTTTCAAACCCTCTTTTTCTAGCGCGCGGCTGATGGCGTGGTAAGCCTTCATTTCCATCAGTGTTGCGGATTCGGCATTGTCTTTGCCGTAACGCAAGCCTTTGAAGAATGCCGTATCCTCCAAGCCCAGCAGTTTGCAGGCTTGGGCATAGGTCAGCTTGGACTTTTTGTATGGTTCGCCCATAAGCTTGGTACGTTCGGCATCAGTCAGCGGACGTTCGTTTCCTTGATTTAAAATACGCAGATTGTTCAGTTTGGTCAGCCAGATAAAACGTTCGGCGGTGTAGGTGTTTTTGGCTGCTTTCGGTTCTGCCGGCTCGAAGGTGCAATGTCCTAACATTTTTTGAATGGCATCGCCGGATAGGGCAGGACGTTGCGTCATCAACAGGTTGTCAATACCGTTTTTGAGGTCGTCTGAAACATACGGATTGCCGAATTTTTTTTGTTTTTCAAACAGCAAAACGAGTTCCGCCTGCAAATCCTTGCGGCTGAACGTATGCGAATAATCTCCGCGCTGGTTGCGGATATGACCGCTTTCTTTTTCAAACTTATTCAAAGCCAATTCGGCCGGAGTGCGAAAATTGCCTGCCTGTAAAGCGTGGGTGTTGTCGGCTACGCCTTTGAGCAAAGCGCCAAGCTCCTTGTCGGCAGTTTCGCCTTCATTTTTCCGTTGCGACAAATAGCCGCGATGTTTGACCAAGTGCAGTAAAACCGCTGCCCATTCCAAGGGTGTCAACTTGCGGTCTAATGCGGCGGCGCGAAGTTGCCACGGTGTATTCGGTAATAATTTGATAAAGCCGTTTTCATCGAAATCTTCGGGTTTTAAAACGCCCTCGTGCTTCAACAGACGCCGTGCTCTCAACAGGCGGTGGGCGCGACGGCGGGTCAAGCGACGAATGCTGCGTGCCGAACGTCTTGCCGCGGCCAGCGAATCTCCCGTTTTCGGCACTTCCGCACACTCAAAAACACGCACTCCCAAATCAATCAGGCGAACTGGATTTTCTTTATCATCAATTTCCACCATCGCCCAACCGACGGATGCAATGCCGATGTCGAGACCGAGGATGTAATTCAGTGGATTGGGTTTAAAAGCAGTCATTTGTTTCTCCGCAATTTCATAAACAACAACAGCAATATATCTGAAAAAAGCATTAACATGCAAATGAAATAGTTGACTTCCGTTACTGCAATCGCTAGAATCTCCAACATATTGTTGCACTGCGAAATGAGAAACGTTGCTACAATAAGACCTCGAAGGATGTATGAAAATACATCGTGTCGCAATGCTCTGTCCTTTAGAACCACTGTTTTGGAGAACATCATCAGCCCCTTGAAATTCTTCGGTTTCAAGGGGCATTTCCTTTGGCATCAAATATAAAAACGAAAGGTCGTCTAAAAACCTTGAATCTGGGTTTTCAGACGACCTTTCGTTTGCAAAACCCGTTAACGGATGTCCATAGGCGCGAAGGATTTGACGGTTTCGTCTACGGCTTTGACACGGGTCAGGAAGTCTTCCAGTTGGGCGAGCGGCAGGGCGCTGGGGCCGTCGCATTTGGCTTGGTCGGGGTTGGGGTGTGATTCGAGGAAGAGGCCTGCGAGGCGGGTTGCCATGCCGGCGAGTGCCAAGTCCAGCACTTGCGCGCGCCGTCCGCCGGATGCGGCGGCACCGGATTCGCGGGTTTGCAGGGAGTGGGTGACGTCGAAGATGACGGGCAGGCCGCCGCAGGTTTGCTTCATGACGCCGAAGCCGAGCATATCGACAACGAGGTTGTCGTAGCCGAAGTTGGCGCCGCGTTCGCACAGTATGATTTGTCCGTTGCCTGCTTCTTGGAATTTTTCGACGATGTTTTTCATCTGCGAGGGGCTGAGGAACTGTGGTTTTTTGATGTTGATGACGTTGCCGGTTTTTGCCATGGCGACGACGAGGTCGGTTTGGCGGGCGAGGAAGGCGGGCAGTTGGATGACGTCGCAGACTTCGGCGACGGGGGCGCATTGGTAGGGTTCGTGGACGTCGGTGATGACGGGTACGTCAAACTCGCGTTTGACGGCTTGGAAGATTTTCATGCCTTCGTCCAAGCCGACGCCGCGAAACGAATGAATGGAGGAGCGGTTGGCTTTGTCGAAGGAGGCTTTGAAGACGTAGGGGATGCCGAGTTTGTCGGTTACTTTGACGTATTGTTCGCAGGCTTTGAGGGTGGAGTCGAGGTCTTCCAGGACGTTAATGCCGCCGAACAGGGTAAAGGGGAGGTCGTTGCCGACGGTGAGGTTGTTGATGCGGATGTTCATGATGATGGGGCTTTCTCGAAGGTCGTCTGAAAATGGTTGAAAGGTCGTCTGAAAATGGCTGAAAGGTCGTCTGAAAGCGGATTTTGCGGTTTCAGACGACCTTTGTGTTTTATAGGATGGTGTGCGGCGGCTCGTAGGAGAGGATGTCGCGGATTTGTTGTGTTCGTCCACAAGGACGACTTTGGGTTCGTGCGCGGCGATTTCGGGTTCGGACAGCATAACGTAGGACATGATGATGACGATGTCGCCTTTTTGGACGAGCCGTGCGGCGGCACCGTTGAGGCAGACGACGCCGCTGCCGCGTTCGCCGGGGATGGTGTAGGTTTCGAAGCGTTCGCCGTTGTTGTTGTTGACGATGGCGACTTTTTCGTTAACGAGGATGCCTGCGGCGTCGAGCAGGTCTTGGTCTACGGTGATGCTGCCGACGTAATTGAGGTCGGCTTCGGTAACGGTGGCGCGGTGTATCTTGCCGCCGAGCATGGTGCGGAACATGGGTTTCCTTTTGGTTTGGGATTGCGGATGCAGACGTATAGTGGATTAAATTTAAATCAGGACAAGGCGACGAAGCCGCAGACAGTACAGATAGTACGGCAAGGCGAGGCAACGCCGTACTGGTTTAAAGTTAATCCACTATAAGGTCGTCTGAAAATCAAAAGCCGTCATTATAGTGGACTTCCCTGTAACTTCATAATGATGCTTGGGCGTTTTTCAGACGACCTCGAGTAGCTGCTCATAAACCTAAACTCCGCTTCAGCCAGCGCAAATAGGGGGCGTATCCGCGCGATACGTTTTGCATCAGGATTTGCGGGCATTCGTAGCTGTGGTTGGCGATGATGGTTTTTTGGATTTCGCGGTAGCAGTGGCGTGAGGTTTTGATGGTGATGCGGATTTCGTCGTCGCGACAGATTTCGCCGTTCCAAAGGTATTGGCTGGTGATGGCTTCGTATTGCACGCAGGCGGCGAGTTGCTTGTCCAAAAGCAGGCTGCCGATTTTTTCGGCTTCTTCGCGGGTCGGGGCGGTGGTGGTAACGATGACGGGTTTGAACGTGGACATTTCAGACGGCCTATTGGTTTTTAAACTCGATGGTTCCTTTATATTTCACCCAGTATCCGGCGGCATCGTATTTGTCTTTTTTGGCGGTTGCCACGGCTGTTTCGTCGAGTCCTTCATAACCGCTGGATTCGAGGATGCTGACTTCTACGGCTTTGCCTTCTGGGGAAACCAAGATGGACAGTTTGACGGGTTTAATGGGTTGCGCGGGATCTTCGGATGCGGGGGCGTATTCTGCCGGGTTGACGGTTTGCGCGGTTGCGGGTAGGACGAAGGCAAGCAGCAGGGCGGGGATGATGACGCGGATGGACATAAATTTCTCTTATGTTTGTTGGGAAACATTACAAATGATGAAAACAATCCCTAAAATTAACGAAAGGAAGAAAGCAACAGTTTGAAGAAAAACGAAAATCCCTTGATTATGCGCTAGTTTCATTAACACTACATCGTAGTTTTTATTCTTTTCTAAACTTCGTAAAATAAGCCATTTTCCTAATTTGGGGAATAACTCTGTGAAATCTCCAATAATTTTATTAAAATCTAAATCAGTATAGATTTTAATATTTGACTGTGTTGCGTATTGCTGTACAGATTCCTCCTTGGCAGAATAATCTTGAAAAATCGGATTTAATTTTTCTTTTAAATATTGGGCAATATAAATTTGGCTTTTTATTATTGTCATCAGATACTTACTAATTAATCCACATATAATAGAGACTATGAGGCAAACATTGCACCAAAAGAAACCTCTTAATTGCATATATCCAATAATTTTATCGGCATTTAAGATTTCGAAAGAAAGAGTAACTCCTGATACAGTAAGTAACCATAGATTAAAACTCTCAAAATGTTCATAAGCTGCTTTAGCAGTTCCCTCAACCATAACCGCTAAAACTTGTGTTTTTACCATGTCTTGATTTATTTGATTCAATTCATGTAGAGCATTATTTTGCTCATCGTTGTTTTCCATTTTCAGACGACCTTTGTTTTTCGTGGGTGAAGCCCACGTTATGGTATTGCATCCGTTTGGGCGGCGGGTGCGGTTTTGCTTATTTGAAATTCAATATCGGCCAACCTTTTGCTTTGGCTTCTTGTTCCAACTCGGCATCGGGATTGACGGCGACGGGTTCGTTGACGAGGCGCAGCAGCGGCAGGTCGTTTTTGGAATCGCTGTAAAAATAGGTTTTGCCATAGCTTTCGAGCGTTTCACCGCGTTTGGCGAGCCATTGGTTCAGGCGGGTGATTTTTCCTTCTTTGAGGCTGGGCGTGCCGATGTAGTTGCCGGTGTAGCGGCCGTCGGCACCGGTTTCGAGTTGGGTGCCGATGATGTTGGTGATGCCGAAAAGGTGGCAGATGGGGGTGATGATGAACTCGTTGGTCGAGGAGATAACTAGGGTTTCGTCGCCCGCCATTTGGTGGCTCTGTACCAGCATACGCTGCATGGGCGAAATGTAGGGCGTGATGAACTCTGCCATAAATTCGCGGTGAAATTCCGCCAGCTCTTCTTTGCTGTAACGGGCGAGCGGGGCGAGGTGGAATTTGAGGAAGGCGTTGATGTCGAGGCAGCCGTTTTGGTAGTCGCGGTAGAATTTTTCGTTTTGCGCTTCGGTTTCGGCAGCGTCAACCAGCCCTTTTTTGATGAGGTATTGCGGCCAAGAGTGATCGGAATCGGTGTTGATGAGGGTGTTGTCGAGGTCGAAGATGGCGAGGTTTTTCATTGGGTTTCCTGTTGTTTCAAAAGCTGGCGCAGAAGCGGCAGGGTGATGCGTTTGCCCATGGTGACGGCGTAGTTGTCCAGCGTGTCGAGCATCTGCATCAGGCTGTCCATGTCGCGCCGCCAGTGGTTGAGCAGGTATTCGAAGATTTCGGGGTCTATGGTAACTTGGCGTGCCGCCGCCATGCTGACGAGCGCGTCGATTTTTTCTTGATCGGTCAGGGGTTTGACTTCGTAAACGAGGCAGTACGCCATGCGGGTGCGCAAGTCTTCGCGGATGACGAGCTGTTGGGGCGTGTGTTCGGAGCTTAACAGCAGAAAGCCTTTGCCGCTGTTGCGGAAGCGGTTGAATACGGCAAACAGGAGGGCTTGTTCTTCGTTGCCCAGTTTTTCGATTTGGTCGATGGCGAGGTATTCGGCCTCAAAGGCAGCTTCGGTCAGTGGTGTGGCGGCGGCGTCGATATAGACGGCTTTTTTCCCTGCGTCGAGGGCTTGGGCGACCCATGCGCGCAGCAAGTGGCTTTTGCCCGCGCCTTCTTCGCCCCAGACGTAGATAAACGGGTCGTGTTTATGCTGTAACACATAGACCAGTTCGGCATTTTCCGTTCCGAGGAATTTGTCGAAACCGGGATAGCCGCGTTCGGCGAAGTCGAAAATAAGCTGGTTCACAAAGGCATACCGGATGGGTTGGAATCGGGTTTATTGTACGTTGTTTTGTCAGCGCGTATCAAGGCGCGGGGTCGTCTGAAAAAGGGGCACGCGGCATGGGTTTCATATACAATGGCAGACATTTGGCGACGCGTCTGTTTTCAGACGACCCCTGTCTTTTTCATTTCAGGAAGATTTCGTGATTTCGACCCTTATTGATTTTATCCTCCACATCGACCAGCATTTGGTCGAGATTTCCGCGCAATACGGCGTATGGATTTACGCGGTGTTGTTTTTGATTATTTTCTGCGAAACGGGCTTGGTGGTTACGCCGTTTCTGCCGGGCGATTCGCTGCTGTTTGCCGCGGGCGGGATTGCCGCGGTCGGCAGCATGAACATTCATGTCATGGTCGCGCTGCTTTTGGCCGCCGCGATTTTGGGCGATGCCGCCAACTTCATGATCGGCAAGTTTTTCGGGCGCAAACTCTTTGCCAACCCCAATTCCAAAATCTTCCGCCAGTCGTATTTGGAGAAAACCCACGCGTTCTACGAAAAACACGGCGGCAAAACCATCATCATCGCCCGCTTCGTCCCGATTGTGCGCACGTTTGCTCCGTTTGTCGCAGGCATGGGCAGCATGCACTACGGCACTTTCATCCGCTACAACATCATCGGCGCGGTATTGTGGGTCTTGTCGTTTTCCTATGCCGGCTATTTCTTCGCCAATATTCCGGTGGTGAAAAATAATCTGGCTTTGGTGATGGTGGCGATTATCGTGATTTCCATCCTGCCGGGCGTGGTCGAAGTCATACGCGCGAGAAGGGCGGCGAAGAAATAAAAATTATTTGAACCATAAGAGAAGGTCGTCTGAAAACATTTTTCAGACGACCTTTTGCAATCGTTCCAGTCTTTTATTGATAAACACGTCCATTGTGTTCCAGCCAGCCGTCGGTATGGCGGCCTGCGGGGTCGTGGTGCGTCCAATGGAGGACGCCGCCCTGCTCTGACCATTCGTATTCGCCGTAGAAGCCGACTTTATCGCCTTTTTTCAAGCCTTTGATTTTGTCGGCGAGGTCGATGTTGTGCGCCACTAAAAGCGTTTGCCCACTCGACAGCTTCAAGATAAAACGCTGATGGCGCGTGCCTTGGTTGTCGTCGGGCAGCGTTTTGAGAACGGTACCTTCGCCTTTCACCTGAATATCACTTTGTTGGTTTTCAAAGGCTTGCTGCAATATTTGTTCCGCGCTGCCCTGCCCTGCTTGGCGGTCGGACTTCGGCTGCTTCGGTTGCGACTTTTTGGATTCAGATTGCTCAGGCTGGGGCTGCCCGGATTGGCGTTTTCCCGCTTGGGTTTGGGGCTGCGTTTGGGTTGGTACGGCATCCGCTGCCTGACCTTGCCGCCCCTGCTGCATTTTTTGATAACCGATTGCCACAGCGGCAACAATCAGTATCCAAATCCATTTGTTTTTGTTCATAAAATCCGTGCCCAAAAAAATGCCCGACGGTTCATCGGGCATAAATTATTTGAAAGGAGTTAAATCACGATAACGTGAGCCGCCATTATATACAAAACCGGCGGAAAAATCAGCATTTTCAGTCCGATACCTGAAGCGGCGGCGTGATCACGCTTTTTTGTTTCCCTGACTGTATTTCATTTCGTATTTGATGTCATTCAGGATTTTTTTCACGTTGTAATCCAAAAGCTGTTCCACCAAATCGGGCGCCTGCTCGCTGAGGGTTTGTTGGAGCTGGTAGGTAAACAGCGCCATTTGTTTCTGAACGGCGGTGCGTATCATGCCGTTGACTGCGTCGGCGACGTGCGGGCGAAGGCGTTTGATCAAACGCTCGCTCAGGTCTTGCTCGGAAATGCAGAACACTTCCCTGCGGTTGATAACCTGCGGGTTCAACACGTTGATATTGACGGTAATCGGCGGCATTTCTTGTTTGAGGTCGTCTGAAACCTGCTCTTGCGCCTGAGAACCTTCGTTTTCAGACGACGTTGCCTCTTCTTTTACGGGTGCGTTAAATTCGACCGTTTTACGTTTCGGGTTCAGCCAAACTGTGCGCGTGGACTCGATTTGCCTGTCGGACGCGCTCATTTGCAGCGAAGACTGCGCGTTCAGCCAGTTTTCCTGCAAAATCACCATCGCATCGGTCTCCGCCGTTTCGGCAGCGTCTTCCTCCAGCATGGCGTTGTGTTCCTCCTGCCATTTGCGCAGATATTCCGTCAACACGGCATCGCGGTTGGCATCGTCGAGCTTGACCGACTTGGCTTTGGGCTTCTGCTCGAGAGCAGGCTCTTGAGATTCGCGCACCAAAGGCGCGTGTGTGTAAGGTGCGTTCAATTGGCGGGTTTGACGCAGCTTTTCCAAGCGGCTTTCCCAATCCAGGCTTTCATCCGTTTGTTGTGGCGTATCGGGACGATTCGTATCCATTTTTTGCTTTCGTTCTTCCGTTGTGTCATTTCATTTCACGCGCATAGCGAATGCCGTGATTTGCTATAATGCGGTATTTTAACAGATTCCCAGGAACACATCATGAGCAGCATCGAACAACGCCTCGAATATTTGGAAGAAGCCAACGACGTTTTGCGTATGCAGAACCACGTCCTCGCCACCGCACTCAAAGGTCTGATCCGTTCGCTGCCGTCCGATATGGCAAACGAAGCCGTCGAGTCCATCCAGCTTGCCTTTGAAGACGCGCTCGCCGAGTTGAACTACGAAGACAGCCCGCATACCGATCTCTTCCATGACGTAACCTACGCTTTTTTCCGCGAAAAAGAACACTGACGCGTAGCGACTTCCCCAAACCGTGTTAAACTATCCGTTTATTTATTAATATCCGTAAAGAAGGAACCTCCCCATGAACATGAAAAAATGGATTGCAGCCGCCCTCGCCTGCTCTGCGCTGGCACTCTCCGCCTGCGGCGGTCAAAGCAAAGACGCATCCTCGTCAGCCCCTAAAGCCGACAAAGTGTACCGCGTCGCCGCCAACGCCGAATTCGCCCCTTTCGAATCATTGGATTCCGCCGGCAACGTTGAAGGTTTCGACATCGATTTGATGAACGCCATGGCAAAAACCGGCAACTTCAAAGTCGAATTCAAACACCAGCCTTGGGACAGCCTCTTCCCCGCGCTCAAAAACGGCGATACGGATATCATTATCTCCGGCGTAACCATTACCGACGAGCGCAAGCAGTCCATGGATTTCACCGACCCTTATTTTGAAATCACCCAAGTCGTCCTCGTTCCTAAAGGCAAAAAAGTCACCTCTTCAGACGACCTCAAAAACATGGCGAAAGTCGGCGTCGTTACCGGTCAAACCGGCGACTTCTCCGTTTCCAAACTCTTGGGCAACGACAATCCGAAAATTGCCCGCTTTGAGAGCGTTCCTTTGGTCATCAAAGAACTGGAAAACGGCGGCGTGGATGCTGTAGTCAGCGACAGCGCGGTCATCGCCAACTATGTGAAAAACAACCCGACCAAAAGCATGGACTTCATCACGCTGCCTGATTTCACGATTGAAAACTACGGCATCGCCGTACGCAAAGGCGACGAAGCGACCGCTAAAATGCTGAACGAAGCGCTGAAAAAAGTACGCGACAGCGGCGAATACGACAAAATCCACGCCAAATACTTTGCCAAAGAAGGCGATAAAGCGGCAGCCGCCAGCCAAGCAGCCAGCCAACCTGAAGCAGCCAAATAATCTGTTTCAACGTTCTTAAGCAATAAGAAAGGTCGTCTGAAAGCCTGTATCGCGGGTTTCAGACGACCTTTTGTTTATTTTGTTTAATGAGCCGGCCATTTTATTTCTAATGACGGCTATACTATCCCTGCAATTTTCCGACTGACATCTACGGACAATCGTCCCAAGAGATTCAAACGTTTTAATGTTTGCAACGACATTGCAAGATTTTGCCCAAAACTTCAATACCCTTGAAAGTGAATTTATGTCCAATCAGATAGAACAACAATCAGACTATGCCATCGCCGCCGTGGTATATGCTGATGAAGGCGATGCTGCGATAACTGCATTATGGCAGGCCGTGCGCCGGTTGCAACAAGACGGATGGCGCGTGGCCGGATTATTGAATCCGATAGACAACGAAGGTAAGCACAGCAATTCGGAGCTGGCTTCCGTCGCAGACAACCGACTCTTTTCTATCTTCCAAAATCTCGGCCACTATTCCAGTGGCTGTAAACTAGACGCCGGCGTGCTGGCAGCAGCAGGTTCGGTGATTCGCGAAGCCATAGCGGAAGGCACGGATTTGGTAGTCATTAACAAATTTGGCCATGCGGAAATCGATAACCGCGGTTTATTGTCGGAATACCTTGCCGCTATCAGCTCAGGCATTCCGGTTCTAACCACCTTGCAAAGCAAATACCTGCCGGACTGGCGAAGCTTTCAGGAGAAGCGGGTGGGGAATTACCTGCAGATACCGATACCGTTCTTGACTGGATAAAGCAATCCGTCAAACGAACCTTGCCTTAAAATATTAACCCACCACACGGCAGACTGCCTTATTCATATGTGTATTTTTCAATTTTATGGTTATGAAGTCTGCCGTTTCCATTGTCTTTCTTATTTTGATGAAGACAACCGTAACTATTTTTTCAACCCCTACTCGATACTCCCAAAGTAGTATATACTTTTACTCCTTAAGCCAGCCTTACCCCCTTATTTTGCTGTCTCAGGCTACGCTTTCTATGCATATTTTTCTTGTATGCGCTCCTATAAACTCCTAAGCGTCAAAATTTTTTTAAAATAAGCTACTATTACCACCCCATAATTAACAGCCATGTTCAAATGGCTTGCTAGACAGGCCATCTAGAAACCAAACCAAAAGGAACACTACCATGAAAATCAGAGCACAAGTCGGCATGGTTCTGAACTTAGACAAATGTATCGGCTGCCATACCTGCTCCGTTACCTGCAAGAACGTCTGGACTTCGCGTGACGGCGTAGAGTATGCGTGGTTTAACAACGTCGAAACCAAGCCAGGCATCGGCTTTCCGAAAAACTGGGAAGACCAAAACAAATGGAATGGCGGCTGGGTGCGCAAACCCAACGGCAAACTGGTACCTAAGCAAGGCGGCAAATTGAAGATTTTGGCGAATATTTTTGCCAACCCAAACATGCCGCAAATCGACGACTACTACGAACCGTTCACCTACGACTACGAGCATCTGCAAAACGCACCGAAAATGAAAACCCCGCCCACCGCGCGGCCGATTTCCGTGCTCACCGGCAAAAAAATGGACAAAGTCGAATGGGGCCCAAACTGGGAAGACGATTTGGCGGGCGAATTTGAAAAACGCGCCAAAGACACTTTGTTTGAAGGCATCCAGAAAGAAATGATGGGCGCGTTCGAGCAGACCTTCATGATGTATCTGCCGCGCCTGTGCGAACACTGCCTGAACCCAACCTGTGTAGCATCCTGCCCGTCAGGCAGCATCTACAAACGCGAAGACGACGGCATCGTACTGATCGACCAAGACAAATGCCGCGGCTGGCGTATGTGCGTCTCCGGCTGCCCCTACAAAAAAATCTACTACAACTGGACTTCCGGCAAAGCTGAAAAATGTACATTCTGCTATCCGCGTATCGAAGGCGGCCAGCCGACCGTGTGTTCCGAACCTGCGTAGGCCGCATCCGCTATTTGGGCGTACTGCTGTACGATGCAGACAAAATCGAACAAGCCGCGTCAGTGGAAAATCCGCAAGACCTGTACGAACAGCAACTGGGCGTATTCCTCAACCCGCATGACCCCGAAGTACAACGAGAAGCATTGAAACAAGGTATCAGCCAAAGCTGGCTTGATGCCGCCCAAAAATCACCCGTGTACAAAATGGCAATGGAATGGAAAGTGGCATTCCCTCTGCACCCGGAATACCGCACCTTGCCAATGGTTTGGTACATCCCGCCGCTTTCACCGATTCAATCTGCCATCGAAAACGGCCTGGTGGGCGAAACGGTATTATCCCAAGCGTGGATGAAATGCGTATCCCGCTGAGATATCTGGCCAACCTACTCACCGCCGGCAAAATTGAGCCAATCAAAGAAGCACTGGAGCGCATGATTGCTATGCGCCGCTTCAAACGCGGACAAGTGGTTCACGGTGAAACACCGGCTCAAGCATTGGAAGGCACCGGCCTTACGCCCGAGATGGTCGAAGACATGTATCAAATCATGGCTATTGCCAATTATGAAGACCGCTTCGTCATCCCGACTTCACACAAAGAAATGGTTGAAAACAGTTTCGGCGATAAAGCCAGCTGCGGCTTTACCTTCGGCAACGGCTGCTCCGGCGGCAGCAGCGAAGAAAGCCTGTTTGGCAAACGCAAAGGCACACCGATTATTTTCCACGGCCTGCGCAAAGATGCGGAAAAAAATCGTGAAGAAGGAGTCCGTTGATGAGCGTGAATCCCGTTTACAAATGGTTTTCCGCGCTGCTGTGCTACCCCGAAGCCGAGTTGATTGAATTTCTGCCCGAGTTTCAGACGGCCTTGAAAGAATGGCCCGAACTGCAATCACAGGCAGGCCGTCTGAAAAGCTTTTTAGACTACCTAGGCAGTCACAATCTGCGCGAATTGCAGGAAAACTACGTTGCCACCTTCGACCGCAACCGTGACCACGCACTCTATATTTTCGAGCATGTTTACGGCGAAGACCGAGACCGCGGCAGCGCGATGGTGGACTTATTGCAAGAATACCGCAACCACGGCTTCGAGTTGGGCGACGACGAATTGCCCGACTATCTGCCCGCACTGCTGGAATACTTAAGCCAAGTGCCGTCAGAACACGCACAAAAACTCTTGGGCGATGCCGTACATGTAATCGCCCACATCGGAGGAAAGCTTGAGAAAAACGGTTCGCCTTACGCCGTATTGCTGCAAGGCATTACCGCGCTCAGTCCGGTCGCACCACAACCTCTCATCGAGCCCCCTGTGCGCGATATGGACGAAGCCATGGAAACATTCGGCCCAGATATTTCCGGCACCGAGCCACTGCTAAAACCAAGCGTCGAAACCGTACAGTTTTATCCTAAAGCCGCTTTTCAGGCGGACTCAAAAGGAGTATGAACATGAATACCCTGCACCAATTCTTCTTCGGCATCTTCCCTTATATTGCCCTTGCAATCTTCTTCTTCGGCAGCCTCGTGCGCTTCGACCGTGAGCAATATTCATGGAAAAGCGAATCCAGCCAACTCCTTTACGAAGGCCAGTTGCGCTTAGGCAATATCCTATTTCACGTCGGCATCATAGCCGTATTCTTCGGGCACTTGTTCGGACTGCTAACCCCTTTATGGTTTTGGGATGCAATAGGCGTTTCCCACGGTGCCAAACAAATCTTTGCAATGGTAATGGGCGGCATCTTCGGCACAACCGCAATGATTGGCTTAATTATCTTGCTGCAACGTCGTCTGAAATGCGACCGCTTGGCTGCAAATACCACTTGGCGTGACAAACTGGTATTGATTTGGCTCATCGTCACCTGGGTTTGGGTTTGTTGACTATCTTTGTGAGCATGGGCCATACAGATGGTCATGAAATGGTGAAACTGATGAACTGGGCACAACATATCGTAACCTTCCGCGGTGAAGCTGCCAACTATATCAAAGATGTAAACTTTCTGTTTAAATTGCATATGGTAATGGGCATGGGCTTGTTTGTCATTTTCCCATTCACCCGCTTGGTGCACGTATGGAGCGGCTTCGCCAGCGTTGCTTATCTCGGCCGCGCATGGCAATTGGTTCGCCGCCGCTGATTTCTTTAAATCTTTCAACAGGCTATCCGAAGAATTTTCGGATAGCCTGTTTTATTATTACGATCAGGTTGGCTATTTTAAATACCCTATCTATCCAATTCACCAAACGACACAAGCCAACCTACTTGATGAAATATATGGTTAATTATAAAGTATTAGATTCAATTAGCACCGACTTATTTCCCATCTTCATTTAAGATACCCCATAATGCGACGGATCCGATATATATGACTTAGCTCATCGGAATACGTATTCAGCAGGGTTTTGCCCTCTTTTGCACCAAGAATCTTTTTACCCGTCAAAGGGAGTAAATGTCTCATATACTTTTGCTGCATCTTTAGCCTCCCTCCCCAAGCAATCCGGTAGCCATATCGGTCTGAATATTATAAGAAATCGGACATTACGCATTCACGCCGCCTCGAATTGGATTACAGCATAGACGATACCCCCCCATATTTACCTTACCGCAACCAGAAAGAGTTTTAAAAGATGAGTTTGAATGAAACTATCCGCATTGCCTTGATAGACGACCATACCCTGTTCCGTAGCGGTATAAAAGCCCTACTGACCAGACAGGATAAATACGAAGTAGTCGGCGAAGCAGCTGATGGTCTCAGTGGTGTAAAATTGGTTGAGCAAACCACCCCAGACGTTGTATTGCTAGACTTGGACATGCCTGTAATGAACGGGCGCGAAGCTTTGGCTCAAATCCTTAGCAGTCGGCCTGAACAGGTAGTGGTAATGCTGACCGTTTCTGAAGATAGCGAAGATTTAACTGAGTGCATGCGTCTCGGGGCGCGCGGCTTTTTACTAAAAAACATCCATGCGGATTTTCTGGTTGATGCCATCCGCAAAGCAGCAGAAGGCGATAATGTTTTTTCACCTGAGATGACTGCCCGCTTGGTACAATCTCTGATTCAACCCAATACCCCTCCAGCAACCAGGGCGTTGGATGCACTGACAACGCGGGAATTGGAAATTCTTGGCTACCTAGCTGCCGGGCACAGTAACAAAATCATTGCACGTAAGCTTAATCTGGCGGAATCCACCATCAAAGTACATGTGCAGAGTATTTTGCGCAAACTTGAATTATCCAGCCGCGTACAGGCTGCCGTTTATGCCGTTCAACATAATGTACCACAGCCGCTTTGACCACCCACTCTCCTTTTTAAGAATACTTCAGCATAAGGAACACTCATGAAAAGCAGTGCCCGCAATCAACTGGCCGGTACGGTAACCCACATCGAACACAGCAACGGCTCATGCCTGGTTACCCTTGCCAGCGCAGGCGGTATCGAAATTCATGCACAAATCAGCAGTTTCAGCCTAAAGCGTTTGAAACTGTCTGTCGGCAGCCCGGTTATCGCCATGATTAAAGCAGCATCGGTCGTACTGGCGACTGACCTCGCACCCATGACATTATCGGCAGAAAACTGCCTGCACGGCACTGTGAAACGTGTGGAACAAGGGTCAGTCAACAATGTCGTTACGCTTGATATTAATAATGAAATTAACTTATGTGCAACCATTACACTCTACAGCAGCGAAACGCTTGCCCTAGAACAGGACCGACCGGCCACTGCCGTTTTCAATGCCAATCAAGTCATGTTAGGCGTTTTAATTTGAAACAGAAAATTTCCACCATATGCAAAAGGTCGTCTGAAATGGTTTTCAGACGACCCTTTCCTACAATGCTTGACGTTTTACAAATCCAAAGCGTACCATCTTACATACCTACACCTAAATAACTAGCATTCTACTTATTTAAGACTAATTTCTACTATGCCAATGCTTTGTTATGTCCATGCTTCAGAGCAATGCGTGATAGCTCGCGAACGCGTAATTTAAAGCTGTGTAAAAATCCAATTAATTTATGGTAAACCACTAGAAAGGAAGGGGCAGTTAAGATGGCCTCGGAAACTTACAAACGCTACTCTGTGCTGTTCTCCAGCACCCTATCTTTCACTGTCTGTTTTATGATCTGGATGATGCTGGCCGTTGTCGGCATCAAAGTTCAGGAAGAAATGGGGTTCAATCAAACCCAATACGGCATTCTGATTGCTCTGCCGGTGCTTTCCGGTGCGCTGATCCGTGTGCCGTTAGGCATCCTTACCGATAAATTTGGCGGCCGTATCGTGCTGTTTACCTTGATGATCCTATCCGTACCAACCATTTTCCTGATGCGCTACGCCAATCAATATTGGCATTTCTTGGTAATCGGTCTGGTGATGGGCTTGGCCGGTGGTTCGTTCTCGGTAGGTACTCCCTATGTGGCACGCTGGTTCCCCAAACACCAACAAGGCGTGGCAATGGGGATATTCGGCGCGGGCAATGCAGGTAGTGCAATCAATAAATTCCTTGCCGCCTGGCTGATTGTTACCTTTGGAACTTGGCAGATTGTCCCTACCGTATACTCAGCCATTATGCTGGCTACCGCGATACTCTTTTGGTTTACCAGCTATCACGATCCCAAACACTTGGTCTCTTCCAACGTTACGTTGAAAGAACAATTAGCACTCTTGAAAGACCCGGGCGTGCTGCGATACAGCCAATATTACTCCGTAGTCTTCGGCGGCTATGTGGCACTGGCCTTGTGGATGACCAAATACTATGTGGGCGAATACGGTATGCCACTGCAAACGGCGGCATTTTTGGCAGCCTGCTTCTCATTGCCGGGAGGTGTACTGCGTGCTTTCGGCGGCTACCTTTCCGACAAATTCGGTGCATATAAGGTAACTTGGGCGGTAATGTGGTTGATTTGGATATGTTTCTTCATACTCTCCTACCCGCAAACCGATCTTTCCATCCGCACTACTGACGGCGGTTCGCTAACCATGCACCTCGGTCTCAATGTAACCGTATTCACTATACTAATGTTCACAGTGGGTGTAGCCACTGCGGTAGGTAAAGCTTCCGTATTCAAGTTTGTAGCCGACGACTATCCTGATAATATTGGTGCCGTATCCGGTATTGTCGGCCTGGCCGGTGGCCTGGGCGGTTTCCTTCTGCCGATTATGTTCGGCGCATTAGAAGACTGGACTGGCATTCGCTCTACTTCTTTCATGCTGCTCTACGGTACAGTCTGCGTTTCGCTGATTTGGATGCACTTTTCGTTTAAAGCCAAACGCGAAAGTGATATGAAAGCCTTAAAAGAGCGTCAAACCTAAATTTGTAGGTCGTCTGAAAACTTTCAGACGACCCAGCCCATATCAGAAGGAGCCCTTTTATGTCTCATCTTATTGAACACTGGCAGCCGGAAGATAAAAACTTCTGGCAGCAAACAGGTAAAAAAATTGCCACCCGCAATTTGTGGATTTCTATCCCTGCCCTCCTCCTTGCCTTCGCTATCTGGCAGGTATGGAGCGTGGCGGTAGTCAACCTGCCCAATATCGGCTTCAAATACAGCGAAAACCAGCTCTTCTGGCTGGCCGCCCTGCCCGCCTTATCCGGGGCAACCTTGCGTATCTTCTATTCTTTCATGGTGCCCATATTCGGCGGCCGCAAATGGACGGCCATCTCTACTGCCAGCCTGCTGCTGCCGGCTATCGGCTTGGGTTTTGCCGTTCAAAACCCGAACACCAGCTACATTACCATGATGGTACTGGCGCTCCTGTGCGGCTTCGGTGGCGGCAACTTCTCCTCCAGCATGTCCAACATCAGTTTCTTTTTCCCCAAAGCCGAGAAAGGCACTGCTCTCGGCCTGAATGCAGGCTTGGGCAATCTGGGAGTATCTGCCGTACAGTTTGTCGTACCGCTCATTATTACTGCGGGTGTATTCGGAGCCTTCGGCGGAGAGCCGCAAACTTGGACAAAAGGTGATACAACCAAACAAATTTGGTTACAAAACGCCGGTTTTATCTGGGTACCTTTCATTATTCTTTCTACCCTGGCCGCTTGGTTTGGCATGAACGATTTGGCTTCCGCCAAAGCCAGCTTCAAAGACCAAGCCGTGATTTTCAGCCGCAAGCATAACTGGATTATGTGCATCCTTTATTTGGGCACTTTCGGCTCCTTTATCGGTTTTGCCGCAGGCTTCCCCTTGTTGATCAAGAGCCAGTTCACAGGGATTGATCCTGTAAAATATGCCTTCCTCGAGCCTTTGGTCGGTGCTTTGGCCCGCCCGTTTGGTGGCTGGATTTCTGACAAAATCAAAAGTGGCGCACTGATTACCCAATTTGTTTTCATCGGTATGATTATGGCGGTATGCGGCGTAATTTTCTTCCTCCCCCACAATGGTGAAGGCGGCAACTTCTGGGGCTTCTTTGCCTGCTTCCTGGCTCTATTTGCACTCACCGGAATCGGCAACGGTTCTACCTTTATGCAAGTACCGGTAATTTTCCTCAATATGCACCAAAAATTTGCCGAAGAAGGCAAAGTCAGTGAAGAGCAAGCCCGTTTGGATGCCACTAAAGAAGGGGCAGCCGTAATCGGCTTTACTGCTGCCTTTGCTGCCTATGGCGGCTTCTTCATTCCGAAAAGCTACGGCACGTCCATCGACCTAACCGGTAGTGTAAATGCCGCTTTGATTGGCTTCATCGTATTCTATGCAATTTGTGCGGCACTTAACTGGTGGTATTACACCCGTAAAGGTGCTGAAGCCAAATGCTGATGTCTGACAACTAAGTACACAGGCCGTCTGGAAACTTTCAGACGACCTGTCTTTATCATTACCAATCCTAAAGTATTAATCCGACTATGTCTTTTTATCACTGCCAAATACTTAGTATGCATTCAAATCTGATTTTTACTGCTTTACCATGACGGATATTCAACCAGTATCCCCTACCCCACAAATTTCCAAACAGTTAAATTACTGGAAGACCACTTGCAGCACAGGAGACACACCATGGCACTTACATCCGTCAGCGAACTGCAAACCCTGATTCATGAACACATCACCCGCACACCACGTCTGCCCGAAATCGAGCATATTCCTGTTGCCCAAAGCATAGGGCGCGTTTTGGCCGAGGACATGGTGTCTGCCCTAAACATTCCCGCTACCGACATTTCCGCCATGGACGGCTACGCCCTACCGTCTGATGCTGCCGCCGGAAGCCGTTGGCAGATAGTAGGCGAATCTGCCGCAGGCAAACCTTTCACCGGCGACCTGCCGAAAGACGGCTGCATCCGTATCATGACCGGGGCTGTGGTTCCACCCGGCAGTACCTGTGTCGTATTGCAAGAAAACACTGAAACTGACAGCAACACCATTATCATTACCCAAGACGTAGCCCTTGGTGCCAATATCCGCTACGGCGGCGAGGAAGTGGCAACCGGCGATACGGTGCTCACCGCCGGCCGTATCCTCCGCCCTGCAGACGTGATGCTGTTAGCCGCTATTGGTATCGGACAAGTACCGGTTTACCGCAAAATCAAAGTAGCCGTGTTGTCTACGGGTGACGAACTTAACGAACCCGGCATGCCCGCTACCGACAATGGGCAAGTTTACGACAGCAATCGCCACACCTTAATGGCACGTTTGGCTGCCATGCCGGTAGAAGTTTTAGATTTGGGACAAGCTGCCGACGATTTGGAAAGCGTGCTGCATACATTGAACGAAGCTTCATGTATGGCTGACGTAGTGATTACTTCCGGCGGCGTATCAGTAGGCGATTACGATTATATGCGTGAAGCAGTCAATCGCCTGGGAGCCATCCATCACTATAAAGTCGCCATCAAACCGGGCAAACCGTTTGTATTCGGTCAAATGTTGAAAACTTGGTATTTCGGTCTGCCCGGCAATCCCGTTTCCGGCTATGTAGGTTTCGACTTGTTTGAAAGCCGCACTCTGGCAGTTATGTGGGGCACAAGACATTCCCCAACCTTTCCGTTTGCAGGCCGTATTATCTCAGCAAGTAAAAAAATCTCCTGGTCGTATGGACATCCAGCGTGCCGTATTGACACAAACTGCCGACGGTACATGGGAAGCCTCCCCCGTCGGCGAACAGGATTCTCACCGTGTATGGGGTGTCAGCCGTGCCAACGGCTACATTATCCTACCTGCCGAGGCAGGTAACCTACCTGCCGGCGCTACCGTTACTGTCCAACCATTTACAGAGGCTTTTCTATGAGCGCGTTAACCGATTCTTTTAACCGTCGGCTAACCTACCTGCGTCTGTCGGTAACCGACTTATGCAACTATCGCTGTACGTATTGCCTGCCTGACGGCTATATCGGCAAAGCCAAACCCGATGAATTGACGTTACCTGAAATCGAAACCCTGGCTCAAACCTTCGCACGCAGTGGAACCCGAAAAATCCGCTTAACCGGAGGCGAGCCGACACTGCGGCGTGATTTAGCAGATATCATTGCCATTTGCCGTGCCCAACCGCAAATCGAAAGCGTAGCTCTTACCACCAATGCATTTAAACTGGCAAAACTGTTTCCGCTATACCGCGCCGCCGGCATCGACAAACTGAACATCAGCATTGACAGCTTCGATCCGGAAGTGTTTTATCAAATTACCGGAAAGCGCGAATGCAACAACATTGTTCGTGCTTTGGACGGCATCTTGGAGCAGGGTTTACGATATCAAAGTCAACACTTTATTACTGCGCCGCTATATGTCCCGCACCTTGGCCGATGCGCTGGATTTCGTCCGCCACCGCCCGGTTACCCTGCGCTTTATCGAGCTGATGCAAACGCGCGACAACACTGCCTTTTTCAGCAAACAACATTTTTCTGCCGCTACTATAGAAGCAGGCCTGCAAGCAGAAGGATGGCAATTGGTACCGCGTTCGGCACATGCCGGTCCTGCACGGGAATACCACCATCGCGATTTTGCCGGCGGCATAGGCTTTATCGCACCTTACAGCAAAGATTTCTGCCAAAGTTGCAACCGGCTGAGAGTCACTGCGCAAGGTAAAATGCACTTGTGCCTATTCGGCGGTATTGCTTATGATTTGCGCCCATGGCTTAGCAGCGGCGACCAAGCCGGTCTGCAGCAGCACTTGTACGAACTGATGGCGGAAAAACCGGAGCACCACTTCCTGCACGACCGCAAATTCGGCCTGATCCGTGACCTATCCATGATTGGTGGTTGAAATGGCTGGCATAACCGCTACCCGTAATGAGCCGTTACTGATTCTGTGTGGCGGCCTCAGCAGCCGTATGGGTACGCCTAAAGCCTTACTTCCATTCGATGGCGTTTCCCTGATACATAAGCTGATTAAACAAACCCATCCTAACCGTCCTGTTTGGCTGGCTGCCGCCGGTCAGATTTATCCTGACACAGGGCGTGCTTATTATCTTAATGACACCCTCCCTGAACAGCAGGGACCGCTGGCCGCCATTCTGCCGGCACTGCAACAAGCACACCGGCAAGGTGAAGCCGGAATTTATGTACTGGCCTGCGACACCCTCCTACACCCCGAAGTAGTAATCACACTACTAACCGAAGGCTCGCATCAACCTGTTTGGCAACAGGGTATTACCCTGCTGGCGGATGCCGACAGCGGCCGCCCCCATCCCTTAATGTCGCATTGGCCGGTAGCCGTGCGGCACGATTTACAAACTTATCTGGCACAAGGCAAACGCAAAGTAACCGCTTGGCTGGATACACAGCTTTGCCAAACCATCGGCATGCCTGATGCCTGGCAAGCGGTATCCAATTTCAACACACCTGCCGACTTCGAACACGCCGTAGCAGCTGCCAAAGCACTGCCTGAGGTCGTCTGAAATAAATTGCCTGACCGAATAAAGTCATCTCAAAACGGAGTATTTAATGTCCCTGACTCATTTAGACGAACACAGCCGAAGCCGTATGGTAGATGTCGGCGAAAAAGTGACCACCCGCCGCGTAGCCGTAGCTGAGGGCTGGGTGGTTTTTCCACCGGATGTGTATGCCCAAATCCAAGCAGCCAATGGCCAAACCGCCAAAGGTACAGTGAGCGAAGTAGCTCGTCTGGCCGGCATCATGGCTGCTAAATACCTCCCAGCTCATTCCGTTGTGTCACCCAATGATGTTGGAACGCTGCCAGCTCGCCTTGAACTATGAAGATGATGAACACCGTCTGCATATCCAAGCCGAAGTAGCGGTATCTCACAAAACGGGCGTAGAAATGGAAGCACTGACCGCAGTATCTGTAGCGGCGCTCACCGTTTACGATATGACCAAGGCACTCAGTCACGATATCCGTATCGAGCAAATCCGCCTGGTTCACAAGTCCGGAGGCAAACATGACTTCAACCGTTGAGCCGATGCGCATCACTGTCCTCTACTTTGCTGCTTACGCGAACAAAGCGGTAAAGAACAGGAAATCAGGCTTACCCATGCCCCCGATGTTGCCGCCCTCTATGCCGAGCTGGCTGCCGAGTATGATTGGGATTTACCGCAAAACCGCTTACGCGCCGCAGTCAACCACGCTTTTTGCCCTTGGCAGCAACCCCTGCAAACCGGCGATACCGTTGCCTTTATTCCACCCATTGCTGGAGGTTGAAATGTTTTTTGATCTAACTGAACAAGCCATAGACGCTGCAGCCTTACGCCGGCGCATGCTCGACAACGAACAATGTGGTGCCTTTACCTGCTTTGAAGGCTGGGTACGCCGCCAAAACGACGGCAGCCGGGTGGATTATTTGGTATACAGCACTTACGAAGCATTGGCACGCAAACAAGGAGAAGCTGTATTGGCACAAGCCAAACAGCGTTTTGCTATCGAAGATGCTGTTTGCGTCCATCGTTACGGCCGCTTGGAAGTAGGCGATATGGCAGTCTGGGTAGGTGTTACCGCCGGACATCGCGATGCCGCTTTTGCCGCCTGCCGTTTCATTATTGACACCATCAAAGCCGAAGTGCCGATTTGGAAACAGGAATTCTATAGTGATGGTCAGGCATCTGCCTGGCTGGCCAATCCTGAAGGGTTGCCGTCAGAATAATTTATAGAAACCCCCAAACATCAACATCCAACCATCCTTACCGCCCTTGTCTGTCCACTTACAGGCTACGGCGGTTTAATATCCAAATTATTTAGCAATTCATCCATTATAACTACAACTTTAGTAGTATATTACCATTTAATTCCTTCTACCAATGGCTGCACATCTCAGTTCCTGCTATTTTCATCTACCTTTTCTTTTTCGATTAAAGGATCACAACATGAACCACCTGTCCCGCTTAACTGCTCTGGCTACTTTGATGCTGGCTGCCTTGCCATTGCAAGCTAAAGATATAACTGTTTCCGCCGCTGCCAGCCTAAAAGATGCGTTTCAAGAAATTGCTGCGCAATACAAACACCAACATCCCGATGTAGATGTAAAACTGAACACCGCGGGATCAGGCGCATTGCTGCAACAACTGCTGCAAGGTGCACCGGTAGACGTGGTAGCCTTTGCCGACCAAAAAACCATGGACATGGCCGCTGAAAAAAATGCAGTGGATACCTCTTCCCGCCGTACTTTTGTGCGCAATGACCTGGTATTGATTGTTCCAAAGAACAGCCGTACTTCTGCATCCTCACTGCAAGATCTCAAGCGTCCCGCCATCAACCGTATCGCGTTGAGCAACCCGGAAAGCGTACCGGTGGGACGTTACGCTAAAGCCGCACTGGAAAAAGCCGGACTGTTTACTGCCCTCCAGCCAAAAATCATCACTACTCAAAACGTTCGCCACTCCCTTGACTATGTCGCACGAGGAGAAGTGGATACAGGCTTTGTATATCGTACTGATGCGGTGTTGATGCCCCAAAAAGTGCGTATTACCGCCACCATTCCGCTCGATACTCCGGTTTCCTACCCGATTGCGGTCAGCACTGACAGCAGTGATAAGGCCGAAGCTCAACGCTTCCTCAACTACGTACTGTCTCCCAAAGGCCGCCAAGTATTAAACAAATACGGTTTTAGCCGTCCATAAACCTTTTTTCATGTAGTCTGAAATATGTGGCAAGATGTTTGGCCGGCACTCGGCCTATCGTTAAAAGTGGCCTTCTGGGCCACTTTCCTTAATTTACTGATGGGTATTGCTGTCGGATTTCTGCTTGCCAGGCGGAATTTCCCCGGCCGCGACCTGCTCGACACAGCCCTGACTCTGCCCATGGTGCTACCGCCTACTGTACTCGGTTACTACCTGCTGGTTTTGTTCGGCCGTAACGGCACCATCGGACAATGGTTAAACCATACCTTCGACATCCGCTTAATTTTCACTTGGCAGGGTGCGGTCTTAGCTGCAATGGTCGTTACCTTTCCCTTGGTTTTCAAACCGGCCCGTGCAGCCTTTGAAGGCGTCAACCCGCAATTGGAACAAGCCGCCCGAGTGCTGGGTTTATCGGAAAGTGCCGTTTTCCTGCGCGTTACCCTACCTTTGGCCTGGCGAGGCCTGCTGGTCGGCCTTCTGTTGGCGTTTGCCCGAGCATTGGGCGAATTCGGTGCCACACTAATGATTGCCGGCAGCATTCCTAGTCAAACCCAAACCCTCTCCATTGCTGTATATGAAGCTGTTCAGGCGGGGAACGACTCCTTGGCCAACCAACTGGTACTGCTGATTTCTACCGTCTGCATTACGGTTTTATGGACGACTTCCCGTTTAGCCAAACCTAAGGATCGCACATGAACCATACGGACTGGATATTCGATTTCTCCTTACAAGCACAAGTGGCTGCAGGCAAAAAACGTTTTGATTTAGACGTTTGCTGTCGAAGCAAAGCCCGCCGGCTGGCCATTATCGGCCCATCCGGCTCCGGCAAAAGTCTGACCCTGCAACTATTGGCCGGCCTTCTGCCTCCTGCACAAGGATATGTCTGCATTAACGGGCAAATCTATGGCGATACGGCACAGAAAATCTGGTTGCCGCCGCAACAACGGCAAGTCGGGCTAATGTTTCAAGACTACGCCCTATTCCCCCATCTGACTGTGGCACAAAATATTGCTTTCGGACTACAACACGGCTGGCACAATCCTTCAAACCGTAACCTTACAGAATCGGTACTCCTGTGGCTGGAACGGATGCAGCTGCAACATATCTCCGGCCATTATCCGCACCAAATTTCCGGCGGTCAGAAACAGCGTACAGCCCTAGCCCGTGCCTGTATCACCTGTCCGAAATGGCTGCTATTGGATGAACCTTTCTCTGCCCTAGATGCCGATCTGCGCCAACAAATGCGCCAACTGGTAGGAGAACTGCAAAGCGAATTATCAGTACCGATGCTCATCATCAGCCACGATTCTGCCGATACAAACGCATTAGCAGATGAAGTGCTTTATATGGAAAACGGTCGTCTGAATGGTTAAAAAGCAGTTATTTTAAATAGACACACAGTAAAAAGCATATAGGCTTTCTTTTCAGACGACCTGCCTTGGTGCTCGAAGCAAAAACATCGCTCCCCAATGCCAAAAATATTAATTCAACATATTTCTCTACCCAAGCCTGCACATATAAGCCAAAATAACTAATCACCAGCATCAAAAGTATTATCTTTTTCCTTCTTTTTTCTTTACGGCAACCCCTTTCGGAGCATATTATCTAGTCTTCAACTATTTTATATTGCAGACGTAGAAAACTATTCTGGTTGCACATACCGACCGGAATAATAACCATAAGGAACCCGCCATGAGCCACTTTTTAGACCGACTGAAATTTTTCAGCCAAAAACATGAGCCCTTTGCCGACGGACACGGCGTACTGACCGAAGAAGACCGCAAATGGGAAAATGCCTACCGTAGCCGCTGGCAACACGATAAAGTGGTACGTTCCACTCACGGTGTGAACTGTACCGGTTCGTGCAGCTGGAAAGTTTATGTGAAAAACGGCCTGATTACTTGGGAAACCCAGCAGACCGACTATCCCCGTACCCGCCCCGACTTGCCTAACCATGAGCCGCGCGGCTGCCCACGCGGCGCATCGTACAGTTGGTACGTTTACTCTGCCCAGCGCATCAAATATCCGATGATGCGCGGCGCGCTGGCTGAACTGTGGCGCGAAGCGCGTAAAACCAAAGACCCGATCGAAGCATGGAAATGGATTGTGGAAGATCCTGAGCGCTCCAAATCCTACAAATCCCAGCGCGGTTTGGGCGGCTTCGTGCGCTCCAACTGGGACGAAGCTTATGAAATGGTGGCCGCAGCCAACTGCTACACCATCAAGAAATACGGCCCCGACCGCGTTATCGGCTTCTCGCCGATTCCCGCCATGTCTATGGTCAGCTATGCCGCCGGCGCACGCTATCTCGGCTTGATCGGCGGCGTACCGCTGTCGTTCTACGATTGGTATTGCGACCTGCCGCCTGCTTCACCGCAGACTTGGGGTGAGCAAACCGACGTGGCCGAATCCGCCGATTGGTATAACTCCAATTATCTTCTGGTCTGGGGTTCCAACGTGCCGATGACACGCACGCCCGATGCCCACTTCTATACCGAAGTGCGCTACAAAGGCACCAAAACCGTTGCCATATCTTCCGACTTCGGCGAAATGGCCAAGTTCAGCGATATCTGGCTGGCACCGCGACAAGGTACGGATGCCGCGCTGGCAATGGCGATGGGGCACGTTATCCTCAAAGAATTCCATATCGACAATCCATCCGACTATTTCCAAGACTATTGCCGCCGCCTGACCGATATGCCGGTGCTGGTGTGCCTGAAGGAAGACGGCGAAGGCTACCGCCCCGAATACACCCTGCGCGCTTCTCATCTGAGCGACAACTTCGGCGAAGAGAAGAATCCCGATTGGAAAGTGCTGGCGTGGAACGAGAAAACCGACAGCCTGATGCTGCCCAACGGCTCCATCGGCTTCCGTTGGGATGGCAGCCAAAAATGGAATCTGGAAACCAAGGCTCAGAATGACCAGGATGTTCAGGCAGCCTTGTCGCTGAAGGCGTGCGCCGATGACGTGGTACGCGTTGGTTTCGATTACTTCGGCGGCGAATTCGACGAAGAAAAAACCTTCCGCAAAGTGCCGGTAAAACGCATCACCTTGGCCGACGGCAGCAGCCAGCTGGTGGCCACCGTATTCGACCTCCTGGTAGCGCAATACGGCGTGGACAACGGCTTGGGCGACGAGAACGTAGCCAAAGACTACTTTGACGACAAACCCTACACGCCGAAATGGCAGGAAAAACACACTGGCGTTGCGCCCGAACGCGTGATTCAGGTAGCCCGCGAGTTCGCCAAAAACGCGCACGATACCAAAGGCCGCTCGATGATTATCGTCGGCGCCGGCCTGAACCACTGGTATTACCTGGACATGAACTATCGCGGCCTGATCAACATGCTGATGATGTGCGGCACCATCGGCAAGTCCGGCGGCGGCTGGTGTCATTATGTAGGCCAGGAAACTGCGTCCGCAGTCCGGCTGGGCGCCGCTGACTTTCGCGCTCGACTGGCACCGCCCCGCGCGCCAGATGGCCGGCACGTCCTTCTTCTACAACCACACCGGCCAGTACCGCCACGAAACCGTGTCCGCCGACGAGCTGCTCACGTCCGACGCGGGCGACGATATGCGCCGCCTGACCATGATCGACTACAACGCCAAAGCCGAACGCATGGGCTGGACGCCGAGTGCGCCGCAGTTGGAAACCAACCCGCTGGACGTTACCGATGCAGCCGAGGCGGCGGGTATGTCGCCCGCCGACTATGTGGTCAAAGGCCTGAAAGAAGGCACGCTGGACATGTCCTGCAACGATCCGGAAAACCCGAAAAACTGGCCGCGCAATATGTTTATTTGGCGTTCCAACATTTTGGGTTCGTCCGGCAAAGGCCACGAATATTTCCTGAAATACCTGCTCGGCACGCAAAACGGCCTGATGAGCGACGAAGACGACTGCCTGAAACCTGCCGAAGTGAAGCAGCGGGAAGGCGTGGAAGGCAAGCTGGATTTGTTCACGCTCCTGGATTTCCGCATGAACACCACCTGCCTGTACGCCGACGTGATTTTCCCGACCGCCACTTGGTACGAGAAATACGATCTGAACACGTCCGACATGCACCCGTTCATCCATCCGTTTACCGAAGCGGTGCAGCCTTTGTGGCAGAGCAGGTCTGACTGGGAAATCTACAAAGGCCTGGCCAAAAAATTCAGCGAGCTGGCCAAAGACTACTTGGGCGTACGCAAAGACATCGTGCTCACGCCGCTGATGCACGACAGCCCGCAGGAACTCGGTCAGCCGTTCGACCCGAAAGATTGGAAACTGGGCGAGTGCGAACCCATCCCGGGCAAAACCATGCCGGCGATGACCGTGGTGGAACGTGATTACGGCGCGATTTACGAGAAATTCACTTCTGTCGGCCCGCTGCTGGAAAAAGTCAACAATAACGGTAAAGGTATGGCTTGGGATACCAAACATGAAGTTGAATTCCTACGTAAACTCAACGGCGTACAAGCCGAAGGGGTCGGAAAAGGTCAACCGAAAATCGAAACTGCCATTGATGCCTGCGAGATGATATTAACCCTCGCTCCGGAAACTAACGGACATGTGGCAAAAAAGGCTTGGCAAGCCTTGGGCAAAGCTACAGGCCGCGACCATACACATCTGATTAATGCCAGCGAGCACACGCAAATCCGCTTCCACGACATCGTCGCCCAGCCGCGCAAGATTGTTACCTCGCCGATTTGGTCGGGCGTGGAGAGCGAAGAAGTGTGCTACACCGCTGGCTATACCAATGTGCACGAGCTGATTCCGTGGCGCACGCTGACCGGCCGCCAGCAGTTCTACCAAGACCACAAGTGGATGCGCGATTTCGGTGCTGCTTTCTGCGTGTACCGTCCGGCGGTGGACACCAAAACCACCAAACAGCTGCTGGGTAAAATGCCTAACGGCAATCCGGAAATCACACTCAACTTCCTCACGCCGCACCAGAAGTGGGGTATCCACAGTACCTATTCGGAAAACCTGCGTATGCTCACGCTCTCACGCGGCGGCCCGCACGTGTGGATTTCCGAAATCGATGCCAAGAAAGCCGGTTTGGTGGATAACGACTGGGTGGAAGTGTTCAACACCAACGGTTCGATTGCCTGCCGTGTGATTGTGAGCCAGCGTATTCCCGAAACTATGATTTGATGTACCACGCTCAGGAAAAACTGGTACATACTCCGGCGGCAGAAACCACCAAAAAACGCGGCGGTATCCACAACTCGGTAACCAAGGCGGTCTTGAATCCGACCCACATGATAGGCGGCTACGCGCAATTGGCGTACAGCTTCAACTACTACGGCACAGTAGGCTCTAACCGTGATGAATGGGTGATTGTGCGTAAAATGAACAAAGTGGATTGGATGGACGAACCGGCAGGTTAAGGTCGTCTGAAAACTTAGTGAAGAGCAATGCCTGTCTGAGAGGAAACTTTCAGACAGGCATTTTTTATTATCAAATTCTCCGTCAATAGGAAATAAAGCGGCTGAGGCAATTTATGCACAAGATTTCATTCATAGCTAACTACTTGTTGAGCAGAACAATAATGAGGAGATAATCAGAATATCATCCTATTTGAGATTGAGTACATTTATTGAGAAATGATTTTTATAGACAACTTCTCAAGCTAGCCTTTACCTGAAGATATGTATTTTAAGTCCTGCTATTTTGCACATTGCCAACACCCACAACAGATACAGCTAATCAGGTACAATGTAGTTTTCTATCTTTTGGGTCTGCTATTATCATGAACACACTCCCTACCATCACCATCGGCCTAATTTCCACCAGTGACCGCGCCAGCAGCGGCGTGTATGCCGATGAAGGAATTCCCGCACTCAAAAGCTGGCTTGACAAAGCCGTCCTCAATCCGATCCGTTATGTAGAAGCCCTTATTCCTGACGATCAAGACGAAATCAAAAGCGTGCTTATCCATATGGCAGATGAAGAGCATTGCGATGTGATTTTTACCACCGGCGGCACAGGACCTGCCCCTCGCGACATCACCCCCGAAGCCACGCAAGCCGTATTAGACAAAGAACTGCCCGGTTTTGGCGAACAAATGCGCCGTATCAGCCTTCATTATGTACCCACAGCCATTTTGTCACGCCAAACAGCAGGCATTCGTGGCAACAGCCTGATTGTGAATCTACCCGGCCGACCGAAAGCCATTGCTGAAACATTGGGCGGCGTACGTTCGGAAGATGGCAGCATCGTTGTACCAGGTCTATTCGGCGCCATTCCTTATTGCGTAGATTTAATCGGCGGTGATTTCATTGAAACCGATACCGCCATTTGTACCACCTTCCGCCCCAAATAAAAATAAACTTCTTCCATATTTTTATGGCCGGCTATAGTTACTCCCGCTCTCTAACTGCTGAATCATACCTGCACGAAGATTCTAATCGCTTAACTCCTATTTATAGGACAAATAAATTAAAAAACTGTTAGCATCAAGCTTTTGTAAACAAACCATAATCAATACATAATTTCAAAGCTATATGCTTACTATGAATATCCACCGTTTCAAAAGTCTAAAATTATAAAAGTCGTCTGAAAAGCAAACTTAATCCTACCCTCCTTTTCAGACGACTCTCTATTCTAACTTTACTCCTTTACATCATATAGCTGAATAATAATTCATAACCTAAATATAATTGAGTATTTACATCATTTGGGTACCAAAAGGCTACCACTACTCAAAGGATAGAAAGCCACCGATAAGCTTTTGGTTACCTGTTTATTGCTATCGACGGATTTTCAATAAAGTTATATACCGCCATTTTGCTGGACAAAACCTCAGACAGAACAGTCAAGATTCTGACCAAGCACCTGATTAAATACGTTTACTCTGATAATAAGTACGCGATACAAAAGCTTGGCCAACCATGCTTTCGGTATGACTTGTTATGAGGGCAGTATTGGTTAGAATTTTATTCGAGTTACCTGACCGCAGATCAACAGGAAGGCGAAACGTGTGATCCGCACCTTGATGGAAATATGGCATAATGAGTTTCTATTTAGGGATTCAGAATACCAGCAAAATAAACCGCAATAATTTGTGAATTTTTATAAAATATAGTAAAATCACATAAAAGTCTGAAGGGAGTGCCTTTTGAGGTTTTACAGGCTTATTTTTCTCAACCTGTTGTGTAAACAACTCGATGTTTTCTTACATCAGATCATTACCATTCATACGAGTACAATTTCACAATATTGTAATTGTAGGAATTGCCGAAACGGTACATTGTCGTTTTCCCACTCTGAGCGACGGGAATAAGATCATTTCAACAAACAAAAACGCCCGCTCCCTTCCGGGATTGGACGTTTTTTAGTTTGGCCATCGTATTCATCTGTAATTTCACGAATACGCGGATAGGTTTATTTTTTAGGTGATGGGACGGCGTTTTTAGCTTTTGTGTTTGCAGGTGCGGGCGCGACGGTTGCTTCCGCCTTCAGTTTGGAGAAGATGCCCTCGCCGATGCCTTTAACGTTTTTGAGCTCTTCCACCGATTTGAAGGCACCATGCTGCTGGCGGTAGTCCGCAATGGCTTTCGCTTTGGCCGGACCGATGCCGGGCAGGGCTTCCAATTCGGACGGGGAAGCAGTATTGATGTTGACGGCTGCCAGCGACAGCGAGGCAGTCAAAACGGAGAGTGCGGCAAAGAGGAATTTTTTCATAAGGGCGTTTTCCTATCATTTCGTTAATATGGACGGTAACGCCTGGAATGCGTTACCACTATATATTTTATTATCATATACTTTACATCGTTTTTAATTCAAACAATTTTTAAATATTTCTAACTTTACTATCTCTCAGTGTATTGATTCTACAACATCTACTAACCCACCTCAATTTCGAAGCGGCCCCACCCACATCATCAAAAGCCCATTCTTCTGCAACCGGAGCATTCGGAGTATTACCCCATTCCGTCCCACCGCCGCTATCAAGGCAGGAATGTCCGATTCTCCAAACCTGTCAACGATACAAAGTAAAAAGCCCCCGACATCTGTCGGGGGCTTAGAAATAGGTGTTTGGCAGTGACCTACTTTCGCATGGAAGAACCACACTATCATCGGCGCTGAGTCGTTTCACGGTCCTGTTCGGGATGGGAAGGCGTGGGACCAACTCGCTATGGCCGCCAAACTTAAACTGTACAAATCGGTAAAGCCTTAATCAATATATTTGGTGACGATTGAATCAGTCAGTAAGCTTTTTATTTGAAGTTCTTCAAATGATAGAGTCAAGCCTCACGAGCAATTAGTATGGGTTAGCTTCACACGTTACCGCGCTTCCACACCCCACCTATCAACGTCCTGGTCTCGAACGACTCTTTAGTGCGGTTAAACCGCAAGGGAAGTCTCATCTTCAGGCGAGTTTCGCGCTTAGATGCTTTCAGCGCTTATCTCTTCCGAACTTAGCTACCCGGCTATGCAACTGGCGTTACAACCGGTACACCAGAGGTTCGTCCACTCCGGTCCTCTCGTACTAGGAGCAGCCCCCGTCAAACTTCCAACGCCCACTGCAGATAGGGACCAAACTGTCTCACGACGTTTTAAACCCAGCTCACGTACCACTTTAAATGGCGAACAGCCATACCCTTGGGACCGACTACAGCCCCAGGATGTGATGAGCCGACATCGAGGTGCCAAACTCCGCCGTCGATATGAACTCTTGGGCGGAATCAGCCTGTTATCCCCGGAGTACCTTTTATCCGTTGAGCGATGGCCCTTCCATACAGAACCACCGGATCACTATGTCCTGCTTTCGCACCTGCTCGACTTGTCGGTCTCGCAGTTAAGCTACCTTTTGCCATTGCACTATCAGTCCGATTTCCGACCCAGATCTAGGTAACCTTCGAACTCCTCCGTTACTCTTTGGGAGGAGACCGCCCCAGTCAAACTGCCTACCATGCACTTTACCCCGACCCGGATTACGGGTCTGGGTTAGAACCTCAAAGACACCAGGGTGGTATTTCAAGGACGGCTCCACAGAGACTGGCGTCTCTGCTTCTAAGCCTCCCACCTATCCTACACAAGTGACTTCAAAGTCCAATGCAAAGCTACAGTAAAGGTTCACGGGGTCTTTCCGTCTAGCAGCGGGTAGATTGCATCTTCACAACCACTTCAACTTCGCTGAGTCTCGGGAGGAGACAGTGTGGCCATCGTTACGCCATTCGTGCGGGTCGGAACTTACCCGACAAGGAATTTCGCTACCTTAGGGATCGTTATAGTTACGGCCGCCGTTTACTGGGGCTTCGATCCGATGCTCTCACATCTTCAATTAACCTTCCAGCACCGGGCAGGGCGTCACACCCTATACGTCCACTTTCGTGTTAGCAGAGTGCTGTGTTTTTTTAATAAACAGTCGCAGCCACCTATTCTCTGCGACCCTCCAGGGCTTACGGAGCAAGTCCTTAACCTTAGAGGGCATACCTTCTCCCGAAGTTACGGTATCAATTTGCCGAGTTCCTTCTCCCGAGTTCTCTCAAGCGCCTTAGAATTCTCATCCTGCCCACCTGTGTCGGTTTGCGGTACGGTTCAATTCAAACTGAAGCTTAGTGGCTTTTTCCTGGAAGCGTGGTATCGGTTACTTCATGTCCGTAGACACTCGTCGTCACTTCTCGGTGTTAAGAAGACCCGGATTTGCCTAAGTCTTCCACCTACCGGCTTAAACAAGCTATTCCAACAGCTTGCTAACCTAACCTTCTCCGTCCCCACATCGCATTTTGAATCAAGTACAGGAATATTAACCTGTTTCCCATCGACTACGCATTTCTGCCTCGCCTTAGAGTGACTCACCCTACGCCGATGAACGTTGCGTAGGAAACCTTGGGCTTTTCGGCGAGCGGGCTTTTTCACCCGCTTTATCGCTACTCATGTCAACATTCGCACTTCTGATACCTCCAGCACACTTTACAATGCACCTTCATCGGCCTACAGAACGCTCCCCTACCATGCCGGTAAACCGGCATCCGCAGCTTCGGTTATAGATTTGAGCCCCGTTACATCTTCCGCGCAGGACGACTCGACCAGTGAGCTATTACGCTTTCTTTTAAATGATGGCTGCTTCTAAGCCAACATCCTGGCTGTCTGTGCCTTCCCACTTCGTTTACCACTTAATCTATCATTTTGGGATCTTAGCTGGCGGTCTGGGTTGTTTCCCTCTTGACAACGGACGTTAGCACCCGCTGTCTGTCTCCCGAGGAACCACTTGATGGTATTCTTAGTTTGCCATGGGTTGGTAAGTTGCAATAACCCCCTAGCCATAACAGTGCTTTACCCCCATCAGTGTCTTGCTCGAGGCACTACCTAAATAGTTTTTCGGGGAGAACCAGCTATCTCCGAGTTTGTTTAGCCTTTCACCCCTATCCACAGCTCATCCCCGCATTTTGCAACATGCGTGGGTTCGGTCCTCCAGTACCTGTTACGGCACCTTCAACCTGGCCATGGATAGATCACTCGGTTTCGGGTCTACACCCAGCAACTGTTCGCCCTATTAAGACTCGGTTTCCCTACGCCTCCCCTATTCGGTTAAGCTCGCTACTGAATGTAAGTCGTTGACCCATTATACAAAAGGTACGCAGTCACACCACAAGGGTGCTCCCACTGTTTGTATGCATCAGGTTTCAGGTTCTATTTCACTCCCTCCCGGGGTTCTTTTTCGCCTTTTCCCTCACGGTACTGGTTCACTATCGGTCGATGATGAGTATTTAGCCTTGGAGGATGGTCCCCCCATATTCAGACAGGATTTCACGTGTCCCGCCCTACTTTTCGTACGCTTAGTACCACCGTTGAGATTTCGAATACGGGACTATCACCCACTATGGTCAAGCTTCCCAGCTTGTTCTTCTATCTCGACAGTTATTACGTACAGGCTCCTCCGCGTTCGCTCGCCACTACTTGCGGAATCTCGGTTGATTTCTTTTTCCTCCGGGTACTTAGATGGTTCAGTTCTCCGGGTTCGCTTCTCTAAGTCTATGTATTCAACTTAGGATACTGCACAGAATGCAGTGGGTTTCCCCATTCGGACATCGCGGGATCATAGCTTTATTGCCAGCTCCCCCACGCTTTTCGCAGGCTTACACGTCCTTCGTCGCCTATCATCGCCAAGGCATCCACCTGATGCACTTATTCACTTGACTCTATCATTTCAAGAACTTCTCTGACTTTGCCTGACATTCCGTTGACAAGAACATCAAACTTGAATTTCCTACTTTGATAAAAGCTTACTGCTTGTTGTGTCTCAATCCCGCCTTTTGTCTTTCGGGATTAAGTCGATACAATCATCACCCAAATACTGTACCTGTTTTTCTTTTCCTATCCAGGAGACAACTGACCGTTTGCAATCGGTCAATTATCAAAAACAGACACATTGTCTTTGTTTGTTGATTTCGGCTTTCCAATTTGTTAAAGATCGATGCGTTCAATATTGCTATTTACTTCGCAAATCAAAATGAGCTGATTATTATAGCAGCCTTTCTTTTTCCGTCAAACTGATTCACCATCAGACTTCTCTTTAGAAAAAGAAAGCAGTTACACTGCCTTTTTTAACTCGCTTTGATTTGGAAAGTATTGGTGGAGGCAAACAGGGATCGAACCGATGACCCCCTGCTTGCAAAGCAGGTGCTCTACCAACTGAGCTATGCCCCCGTTCTTGGTGGGTCTGGGAGGACTTGAACCTCCGACCCCACGCTTATCAAGCGTGTGCTCTAACCAGCTGAGCTACAAACCCGGATTCTCTTCTTAAGCGAATCTTGTCTTCACTCAAGCATTTTTCCGCATCTTCTACAGTTTACCGATAAGTGTGAATGCGACAGCCTCTTCTTTCTCTAGAAAGGAGGTGATCCAGCCGCAGGTTCCCCTACGGCTACCTTGTTACGACTTCACCCCCAGTCATGAAGCATACCGTGGTAAGCGGGCTCCTTGCGGTTACCCTACCTACTTCTGGTATCCCCCACTCCCCATGGTGTGACGGGCGGTGTGTACAAGACCCGGGAACGTATTCACCGCAGTATGCTGACCTGCGATTACTAGCGATTCCGACTTCATGCACTCGAGTTGCAGAGTGCAATCCGGACTACGATCGGTTTTGTGAGATTGGCTCCGCCTCGCGGCTTGGCTACCCTCTGTACCGACCATTGTATGACGTGTGAAGCCCTGGTCATAAGGGCCATGAGGACTTGACGTCATCCCCACCTTCCTCCGGCTTGTCACCGGCAGTCTCATTAGAGTGCCCAACTTAATGATGGCAACTAATGACAAGGGTTGCGCTCGTTGCGGGACTTAACCCAACATCTCACGACACGAGCTGACGACAGCCATGCAGCACCTGTGTTACGGCTCCCGAAGGCACCCCTCCGTCTCTGGAGGGTTCCGTACATGTCAAGACCAGGTAAGGTTCTTCGCGTTGCATCGAATTAATCCACATCATCCACCGCTTGTGCGGGTCCCCGTCAATTCCTTTGAGTTTTAATCTTGCGACCGTACTCCCCAGGCGGTCGATTTCACGCGTTAGCTTCGCTACTAAGCAGTCAAGCTGCCCAACAGCTAATCGACATCGTTTAGGGCGTGGACTACCAGGGTATCTAATCCTGTTTGCTACCCACGCTTTCGGGCATGAACGTCAGTGTTATCCCAGGAGGCTGCCTTCGCCATCGGTATTCCTCCACATCTCTACGCATTTCACTGCTACACGTGGAATTCTACCTCCCTCTGACACACTCTAGTCACCCAGTTCAGAACGCAGTTCCCAGGTTGAGCCCAGGGGATTTCACATCCTGCTTAAGTAACCGTCTGCGCCCGCTTTACGCCCAGTAATTCCGATTAACGCTCGCACCCTACGTATTACCGCGGCTGCTGGCACGTAGTTAGCCGGTGCTTATTCTTCAGGTACCGTCATCAGACAGGGGTATTAACCCTATCCTTTTCTTCCCTGACAAAAGTCCTTTACAACCCGAAGGCCTTCTTCAGACACGCGGCATGGCTGGATCAGGCTTGCGCCCATTGTCCAAAATTCCCCACTGCTGCCTCCCGTAGGAGTCTGGGCCGTGTCTCAGTCCCAGTGTGGCGGATCATCCTCTCAGACCCGCTACTGATCGTCGCCTTGGTAGGCCTTTACCCCACCAACCAGCTAATCAGATATCGGCCGCTCAAACAGCGCAAGGCCAAATGGTCCCCTGCTTTCTTCCTCAGAAAATATGCGGTATTAGCTAATCTTTCGATTAGTTATCCCCCACTGCTCGGTACGTTCCGATATATTACTCACCCGTTCGCCACTCGCCACCCAAGAAGCAAGCTTCTCTGTGCTGCCGTCCGACTTGCATGTGTAAAGCATGCCGCCAGCGTTCAATCTGAGCCAGGATCAAACTCTTATGTTCAATCTCTAACTTTTTAACTTCTGGTCTGCTTCAAAGAAACCGACAGGACAATGTCTAAAACATCATCTTGTCTGTCTTTCAAACAGTGTGAGGCTGTCGCACTCACACTTATCGGTAATCTGTTTTGTTAAAGAGCGAAAACGAATTATAAAGCATTTCAAATCATTGTCAATCAAAACTTTTCTTAAAACCTCGAAAAATCAGACCAACTGTGATATACTTATCAGTTCGTTCAACCACCGCCGAAGCAGCGAAGAACCGAACTATACCCCCACCACCAAAAACCGTCAACTCCCAAACAACAAAAAATTCCACAAAAACCGACAACAAACTGAAATTCAAAAACTTTTATTTCAAAATATTCTCAAACCAAACTCAATCAACAGCAAAGGTCGTCTGAAATCAATTTCAGACGACCTTTGATGTTCAATTTCGCATCATATTTTACCAATCTTGCTCATTCAGAAAATATTTACCCTCCTGAATATTACATCACCTCGTTGACATATATAGACCTTACTCAAAATTGCTTGTTTATTCTTTATCCATGTTAGTATAAACATATTTTGAACACGTATTTTAATCATGAGTAAACATATTCTGCTGGGTATTAGTGGCGGCATTGCCGCTTATAAGTCTTGCGAGTTGGTACGCTTGTTGAAAAAACAGGGGCATTCGGTCAGTGTGGTAATGAGCAAAGCATCAACCGAATTTATTTCACCACTGACTTTTCAGGCCTTAAGCGGAAATCCTGTTCTAACAGATACGCATGAAAATGGCTTAGGAAATGGCATGGCTCATATTAATTTAACACGTGAGGCAGATGCGTTGGTCATTGCACCGGCAACAGCCAATACGATTGCCAAAATTTCCCATGGTATTGCGGATAACCTCCTGGCTAATCTTGTTGCCGCACGGAAATGTCCTTTAGCAGTTGCTCCCGCCATGAATGTAGAGATGTGGAACAATCCTGCCAATCTACGCAATATCGAACAACTACGTTCAGACGGTATTACTGTCTTTCAGCCGGCATATGGCGAACAGGCCTGTGGGGAAATTGGACTTGGCCGAATGCTTGAAGCAGCCGATTTGGCTGATTTAATTTCCGATTTATGGACACCTAAAATCTTATTAGGCAAACGTATTTTAATCACAGCCGGAGCAACGTTTGAAGCCATCGACCCCGTACGCGGTATTACAAACATCTCTAGCGGACAAATGGGTACGGCTTTAGCACGGGCATGCAGGGCTGCAGGGGCTAAAGTAACTCTGATTTATGGGCAACTCCAAACTACTATTCCAACCGGGCTTTTTCATACAGAACAAGCCGTAAGTGCTGAAGAAATGTTCCGTGCCGTTCACAATCATATTACCAACCAAGATGTATTTATCTCCGTTGCAGCTGTTGCTGACTATAAGGTGAAAAATAGCAGTTCCCAAAAAATGAAAAAAGATAGTTCCGGTAAAATTCCTGTTATCGAATTAACGGAAAACCCTGATATTCTCGCTTCCATTGCTTCTTTACCTACCCCTCCCTTCTGTGTCGGGTTTGCCGCTGAAAGCGAACGCGTTCTAGAATATGCCAGAATCAAAAGAATCAGGAAAAATATCCCTATGCTGGTTGCAAATCAAATTTCCCAGTCAATGGGAAAAACGACTAATCAAATCACCATTATTGATGACGAAAATGAGATTTCATTTCCAGAAATAGATAAACGTCAAGCAGCAGATAACATTGTCCAACATCTTGTAACTCGTCTGAATCGTTCATCATGAACAATATAGCAAAATAATTCTCAAAATAAGTAAGAACAATGCTATTTTTCTGAAAAGTCCAAAGGTCGTCTGAAAATTTTAGCGAAACCCGTTTTCCTGTTTTCAGACGACCTTCATCTTTATCTAAACAAAAAAAGGAAGAAACCGAGGTTTCTTCCTTTTGTATTTGAAGCCGAATACTTAACCGCCGAAGTCATCCAAGAGGATATTTTCATCTTCCACGCCCAAGTCTTTGAGCATTTTGATGACGGACTGGTTCATGATTGGCGGGCCGCACATATAGAATTCGCAGTCTTCAGGTGCTTCGTGGTTTTTCAGGTGGTTTTCGTAAACCACGTTGTGGATGAAGCCTGTGTAGCCGTCCCAATTGTCTTCCGGCAGCGGGTCGGACAAGGCGACGTGCCATGTGAAGTTCGGGAATTCTGCCGCGAGTTGGTCGAAGTCTTCAACATAGAACATTTCGCGTTTGGAGCGTGCGCCGTACCAGAAGGTGATTTTGCGTTTGGAATTCAAACGTTTCAACTGGTCGAAAATGTGGGAACGCATCGGCGCCATACCTGCACCGCCGCCGATGAATACCATTTCGGCATCGGTATCTTTGGCGAAGAATTCGCCGAACGGGCCTGAGATGGTTACTTTATCGCCGGGTTTAAGCGACCAAATGTAGACGACATTTGTCCCGGAGGCGCATCGGGTACGCGCGGAGGAGGCGTGGCGATACGCACGTTCAACATGATGATGCCTTTTTCTTCAGGATATGAAGCCATGGAGTAAGCGCGCAAAATCGGCTCGTCCACTTTGGAAACGTATTGCCACAGATTGTATTTGTCCCAGTCTTCGTGATATTCCTTAGGAATGTCGAAGTCTTTGTAGGCAACGGTGTGCGGCGGGGCTTCGATTTGGATGTAGCCGCCGGCGCGGAAGGGAACTTCTTCGCCTTCGGGAATGGCGAGCTTGAGTTCTTTAATGAACGTGGCTTTGTTGTCATTGGAGATGACGGTGCATTCCCATTTTTTCACGCCGAATACTTCTTCCGGCACTTCGATGTCCATGTCGGTTTTGACGTTGACCTGACAAGACAGACGGCAGCCTTCGCGTGCTTCGCGTTTGCTGATGTGGGACAACTCGGTCGGCAGAATGTCGCCGCCGCCGCTTTTCACGACAACGCGGCATTGTCCGCACGAACCGCCGCCACCGCAGGCTGAAGGGACAAAGATGCCTTGGCTGGCAAGCGCGCCCAACAGTTTGCCGCCGGCGGGCATAGTCAGCTCTTTTTCATCATTGACTTTAATGGTGATGTCGCCTTCGCTCACCAACTTGGATTTGGCAAACAGAATCATCAGTGCCAAAGCCAAGACGATGACGGTGAACATCACGATACCTAAAATAATTTCCATGCCGAATCCTTTCTTATAACTGGATGCCGGAGAACGACATAAACGCCATCGCCATCAGGCCGGCGGAGATGAAGGTGATGCCCAGTCCTTTGAGGCCTTTGGGGGCGTCCGAATATTTCATTTTTTCGGTAATGCCCGCCAAAGCGACAATCGCCAACATCCAGCCTAAACCCGCGCCGAAGCCGTACACGACGGATTCGCCGAAGTTGTATTCGCGTTGCGCCATAAACGAAACAGCACCAAAAATCGCGCAGTTTACGGTAATCAGCGGCAGGTAGATGCCCAGCGCGTTATAGAGGGCGGGAACGAATTTGTCCAAGAACATTTCCAAATCTGCACCAAAGCCGCAATCACGCCGATGAAGGTGATGAATTTCAGGAAAGTCAAATCCACGCCTTTTACAATCGCGCCGTCTTTGAGCAGCGAGTAAACGAGCTGGTTGGCAGGGACGGACAGGCCGAGTACGAAGGTAACGGCAACGCCCAAGCCGAATGCGGTGGATACTTTTTTCGATACCGCCAGAAAAGTACACATGCCCAAGAAGAAGGACAGCGCCATGTTTTCAATGAAGACGGATTTCACAAAAAGGCTTAAATAATGTTCCATGTCTTATTTCTCCGCCTGTTCGGGTTTCCATGTACGCAAACCCCAAATCAAAAAGCCGATGATGAAAAACGCGCTCGGTGCCAGCAGGAAGAGGCCGTTGGTTTGATACCAACCGCCATCCTGTACGGTTTGGAAAATGGTGTACCCAAAGAGTTTGCCCGAACCGATCAATTCACGGATGCTGGCGATGATAATCAGCAACATGCCGTAACCCGCGCCCTGACCGATACCGTCCACCAGGCTTTCCAGCGGCGGCTCTTTCATAGCAAAGGCTTCGGCACGACCCATCACGATACAGTTGGTAATAATCAGGCCGACAAATACGGAAAGCTGTTTGGACAATTCGTAGGCATAGGCCTGCAATAATTGGTCAACCAGCGTAACCAGCGACGCGACAATCGCCATCTGCACGATAATGCGGATGCTGTTTGGGATGTAGTTGCGCACCAGCGAGATAAAGAAGCTGGAAAAACCGGTTACCAAACTGACGGAAATACCCATCACGATGGCCGTCTGAAGTTTGGTGGTAACCGCCAGCGCCGAACAAATACCCAAAACCTGCAAGGCAATCGGGTTATTGTCGATAAAGGGTGAAAACATTAAATGTTTCAAACGTTTCATATCAGCCATTATTGTGCTCCTGCTGATTTCAATTTATTCAGGTAGGGGATATAGCCGTTTTCGCCGAACCAGTAGGCAAACGAACCTTGTACGCCTTTGGAAGTCAGCGATGCGCCGGAGAGTGCATCTACGCCGTGTTCTTTATCTGAACCTGCGCCTTTGCCGACGTGCAGGGCAAGTTTGCCTTGTTCGTCAAAGAGTTTTTTGCCGACGAATTTTTGTTGCCACAACGGATTGCCGATTTCGCCGCCCAAGCCCGGAGTCTCGCCTTGGTCGTAGTAGGTGATGCCGTTGATGGTGTTGCCGTCGGGTTGGATGGCGACGAAGCCGTACATGACTGACCACAAACCGTTGCCGTGCATAGGCAGGATGATTTGGCTGACTTTGCCGTCATCGCCTTTTACCAAATAAACTTCAGTGTATTTGGCACGGCTTTTGATGCCTGCCAAATCGTCTTCGGGTTTGATTTGGATGCTTTGTGCGGGGTCTTTGGCGGCAACGCGCGCGCTGAAGTCTTTCGGCGCATCTTTCACATATTCGCCAGTCGCCAAATCGACCACGCGTTGTTCGATGCGGTCGGCAAAGGTTTTGCTGATGTCGGTATTCTTATCGAGCAAACCGGCAACGCTCAGGATGTAGCTTTGCTTGTCCTGAACCTTTTGTTTTTCCTGCACCGGTTTCAAGCCGACAACCGCGCCCGCCACGATGACCGAGCAAATCAGGCTGACCGCCAAAACCACAATCAGCGTGCCGCTGAAGCTGTCTTTATCGAATTTCTTAGCCATTGCTGCGCGCCTTTCTGCGTTTGATGTTCGCTTGTGCGACGAAATAGTCAAAAATCGGGGCAAACAGGTTGGCAAACAGAATCGCCAACATCATGCCTTCAGGGTAAGCCGGATTGACCACGCGGATTAACACGCACATCACGCCGATTAGCGCGCCGTACCACCATTTGCCGACATTGGTAAAGGAAGCGGAAACAGGGTCGGTCGCCATAAACAGCATACCGATGGCGAAGCCGCCGACGACCAGATGCCAGTACCAAGGCATGCTGAACATCGGGTTAGTGTCCGAACCGATGAAGTTAAACAGCGAAGACATCGCAATCATACCGATCATCACGCCGGCAATAATGCGCCAAGAAGCAATGCGGGCAAACACGATAAACGCGCCGCCGATTAAAAGCGCCAAAGTGGATACTTCGCCGATAGAACCGGGCACGTTACCGATAAACGCATCCATCCAAGTGATGGGTTGATTGGTAACGGCATTTCAGTCCTTCTGAACCGTGTGCCGCCCACTGAGCCAACGCAGTTGCACCGGAATAGCCGTCAACCGCCGTCCAAACGGTGTCGCCGGTAATATTCGCAGGATAGGCGAAGAACAAGAAGGCACGACCTGCCAGCGCGGGGTTCATAAAGTTTTTACCCGTACCGCCGAACACTTCTTTCGCAACCACCACGCCGAAGGTAATACCCAAGGCAGCCTGCCACAGCGGCAGCGTAGGCGGAACAATTAAAGCGAACAGAATCGAAGTCACGAAGAAACCTTCGTTGATTTCATGTTTGCGTACAGTGGCGAACAAGACTTCCCAGAAACCGCCGACGATAAATACGGTTGCGTAAATCGGCAGGAAGTAAATCGCGCCGAACAGCATTTGCCCAACACGCCCGCTTCAGACGACATATTGATGCCCAAAGCGTTGGCAAGGGCGTAATGCCAATCGTTGGCGATGCTTTGTTGCAGCAAATCAGGCGTCAGCGCGCCGAATGCCTGCGCGCTGACGTTGTACATACCGAAGAACATGGCGGGGAACAAAGCCAGCCACACCAAAATCATCATGCGTTTGGAGTCGAGCGCGTCGCGGACGTGTGCCGCTTTGCTCGTTACCGCACCGGATGTGTAGAAAATCGTCGCCGCAGCTTCATAGAGGGCATACCATTTTTCATGCTTGCCGCCCGGCAGGAAGTGCGGTTCGATTTTTTCCAGAAAATGTTTCAAGCCCATAATCAGCCTTCCTTCTCAATGGTTTCCAGCACCTTGCGCAACAGCGGGCCGTATTCGTATTTGCCCGGGCAGACAAAGCTGCACAAAGCGAGGTCTTCTTCGTCCAATTCCAAGCAACCCAAAGCCTGCGCGCTGTCGGTATCGCCGACGATTAAATCGCGCAGAAGCAAGGTAGGCAGGATGTCCAGCGGCATTACGCGCTCGTAAGTGCCGATGGGAACCATGGCGCGGTCGCCGCCGTTGACGGCTGTCGTGAACTTGAAGAGTTTGTTTTTCAGGAAATGACCGAGGGTCGTACGCGTAATCGAGTATTTATCCGGCTGCGGCGCAACCCAGCCGAACAGCTCTTTGCTGCGGCCTTCTTCGATAACGGAAATCTGATTGTGGTAGCGTCCCAAATAATCATGCGCGCCTTGTGCAATCGCACCGTTCAATACCGAACCGGAAATCACGCGGTTGTCTGCGTCAACCAATTCGCCGGCGGTAATTTGCGACACCTTCGCACCCAAAACGGTACGCAAGAGGCGCGGTTTGTTGACTTGCGGACCGCCCAAGGCAATCACGCGCTCGGTATTCAGACGACCTGTTACAAACAAACGTCCGATGGCAATCACGTCTTGATAATTGATGGTCCAAACGGTTTTATTCGCGCCGACAGGCTCGATGAAATGAATGTGCGTACCGCTCAAGCCAGCGGGATGAGGGCCGCCGAATTCGTGTGTTTCAATGTTGGCGGTATTTTCAGACGGCACGTCCGCACCGGCTGCCTTACAAACATGGATTTTGCGTTCGGTCAGGCGGCTCAACACCAGCAAACCTCGTCTGAAATCTTCGGCGGCTTCTTTGATCACGACCACAGGGTCTGCCGCCAGCGGATTGGTGTCCATCGCATTGACGAAAATGGCGAACGGCTCGGCATCGACGGCAGGGATTTTGCTGAACGGACGGGTACGCAGCGCAGTCCACAAACCGGATTGAATCAGATTGCGGCGCACTTCTTCGCCGCTTAAGTTTGCCAACGCATCGGGTGCGTAGCGTTCGAACTCGATTTCGTCACCGCCTTCAACGGCAATCACGACCGACTGAAGCACGCGCTTTTCGCCGCGGTGGATCGCGGCGATTTTGCCGGAAGCCGGCGCAGTAAACACCACGCCCGGATTTTTCTTGTCTTCAAACAGCACTTGGCCTTTTTTGACGGCATCGCCTTCCTTGACTTTCATCGAGGGGCGCATACCGGCATATTCTTCGCCAAGCAACGCGACTTCGGTAATGGCCGGACCGTCGTAAACGGCTTGCTCTGGTCTGCCCGCGATGGGCAGGTCTAGGCCTTTTTTGATTTTAATCATAGGTTTGCATTACTTGTGATGAGTTAAACAGAATAAAATGATCCAACTTTTCAGGCGACGTTTGAAATGGCAAAGCATGGGGAGGTCGTCTGAAAGTAAAGCCTTACTTACGGAAAACAACAATTAAATGAAAACTGTAAAACGTTTGATTTTAGCAGGAACAGCCCGCCTTATGTCAGATTTACGAAGATTTTTCCAGCTTCCTGCCCCGAATCCCGCGCAAATCAGCCCTCCAATAAAATTATAGTGGATTAACTTTAAACCAGTACGGCGTTGCCTTGCCTTGCCGTACTATCTGTACTGTCTGCAGCTTCGTCGCCTTGTCCTGATTTAAATTTAATCCACTATACAATATTGATGCCCAAAATTAATCCCTTCGAAACAAGCGTCAGAATACAAAAAGGTCGTCTGAAAACCGAATCACAAGAATCAGATTTTCAGACGACCTTTTAAGGGCAGGCAAGTATCAGAACAACTGCCAAACAAAGAAAATCAGCGTATGCAGTATAAACAGCGGAATCAATACCCCTACCGACCACATCATATAACCAAAGAAAGTCGGCATTGGAATACCGCGCTGCTCGGCAATCGCTTTAACCATAAAGTTCGGCGCATTACCGATATAAGTGAGCGCGCCCATAAACACCGAACCCATGGATATAGCCAGCAGCGAATGGAACAAATGCCCTGTCATCAGAGCCTGAGCATCGCCGCCCGCCATATTAAAGAACACCAAATAAGTCGGCGCATTATCCAAAAAGGCGGACAACAAACCGCTCATCCAGAAATACATCGTATTAATCGGATTACCCGAAGCATCATGCACCAACGACACCACTGCCCCCAGCGCACCCGCCTCGCCTGCCTTCAAAATCGCCAAAACAGGGGAAATCGTAATGAAAATACCCAAAAACAGTTTGCCCACTTCGGCAATCGGGTCGAAATTGAATTCATTGCCCGCCCTGACCTGTTTGGGCGTAATCAGCAGCGAAACAACGGTCAGCACCAGCAAAATCACATCGCGCACCAAGTTTTGCAACGCATAGTGGCTGCCTAAAATCTCAAACCCCGGATGATCGGGCTTCCACAAGCCGGACAGCAAAACCGCACCGACCACGCCCGCCAGCAGCAGAAAATTCCATTTGCCGGCAATGCGCAAATCTTCATCGGCCTCCTCTTCCTGACGAATCTGCTCCACATTGGCTTCACGCGCGTGATACCGGCTGTCGATAATATAAAACACCAGCAACAGCACCACCGTACTGATCAATACGGGCATCAACATGTGTTTCACCGTCCACATGAAATCCACGCCCTTCAAGAAGCCCAAAAACAGCGGAGGATCACCCAACGGCGTCAGTCCACCGCCGATATTTGCCACTAAAAAAATAAAGAATACAACGACATGCACCTTATTCTTGCGGTAATGGTTTGCTTTCAGCAGCGGACGAATCATCAGCATTGCCGCACCGGTCGTCCCCATAAAAGACGCCATCACCGTCCCCGCCGCCAGCAACCCGGTATTCAGCGCAGGCGTACCATTGAGCTTACCCCAAACCAAAATCCCGCCCGAAATCGTATATAAAGCCAAAAGCAGAAGGATAAACGGGATATATTCCTCAACCAGCGCATGGGCAACCGTATGCACACCCGCCCCGAAACCGAACACAACGGCGAACGGAATCAAAAACAGCAGCGTCCAAAACGCCGTAATCTTGCCGAAATGGTGATGCCAGGTATGCGCGAAAAAGAGCGGACCCAACGCGATAGACAAAAGAATCAACGCGAACGGCGCACCCCAAAACAGACTGAGCGTCGCGCCGTCAAAATCAGCGGCGTGAGACACAGCGGGAAGTAGGATGAGGGATAGAATTGGTAAGCGGCGCATTGTTTTTCCTTGTTTTTCTTAGTTTTTCTTATGGACGAAAAGCCTAGACAAACACATCCGCACAATGCCGTGAAATCAAACAAAAACGTCTGCAACCAACCTTGGCATCAAGCGGCGGAGTGTTGCCATATGTAAACCTTGTTTGATTGTAAGTGAAAACCCTGCCCCAAACCAGTCAAAATAACCGACCTCCCCACCTTGTTTTCCACACCTACTCCCTCATCCTCCCTCTACCTTTATCAAAGAAAAACCTTTAAATCTTTTTTAAAATAAATATCTACGAAAATAAAGTAGTAAACTATCAAAAACCAAATTTAGATTTATTTTTCCAAAAATTTACACAATCCAATCCAACCAAACACAATCAGAATGTTTTGCTGAATTCGACAAACATTCTGGTTTTGCCGTATTCATTATATTTGTCGTTACTCCATGTTTTGTGGTGGGCGACGGTCAGGCGCGGGGTGATGCCTTTGAAGTGGAAAGCGCGGTGCCACACGGCGATCGAAATATCTGCTTCTTTATCGCGGCGGTTTTCCTGACCGCTCAAAAGGCTGGGCGTTTGATAACGGCGTTGCGCCGCACTCAGCCGCAACATGGTGGACAGCCCTTTGCCCCATTCCTGCCCCATGCGGTACGGAGGCTGTAACGGTCGAAGCTGTCCGATTTGTCTTCTTTATTGCGTTCCTGATAGATGTCGAAACCGCCGACCCAGTATTGGCGGGCGTTTCGGTAATAGACGACGGAATTGCTCAGCAGGCGGTTGTTGCTGTCGGAACGGGCGCGGCGGGTATTTTTCAGACGACCCATTTCAACCGCGCTCAAGGTTTGCAGCTTAGGCTGCCACCAGCGGTTGATGTGCAGGCGCGCACCGCTGGAGTAGGTGTACGGGTCGTTGCCGTAGAAGCGGCGTTCATGGAACGGGGTCAAGCCGATGTCGTTGCGCTGGTCGGCGTAGCCTGCGCCTACCGAAAAGCGGGTGGTCACGTCGTTATACTTGGTTTGTTCGGGATAAATTTTGCCGTAATTGTCCGCGCCTGCCGTAACGTACCAGCCTTTGGGCAGCGACCATCTTTTCTCTGCGCCGAGTTGGTAGTTGATGGCGGTGGCGTCGATAGGCTCGGGGAAGGTCCAGTTGCCGTATGTGCGGCGGCTGGGCGCTTGGTTGATGTTTTGTTCGCGGGTAACGCTCAAGCCGGCGTTAAATTTCCACGAATCGCGTTCGCGCAGGGCTTTTCGGTAAGACTCAATGCCTTTGACGAACGGCTCGGGCAGATTGGGTTCTGTTTTGAGTTTGTCGAACTGGTCGGCGGCGGCTTCGTTTTGCTTGTCTTCAAACAAAGCGGTTGCAAGCTGCCAGCGGACGACGGGAGCATCGGGATTTTCGGCAATAAATTGACGGTAATACCCGATGGCTTCTTTCATTTTGCCGTCGTTTTGGGCAACCAGTCCGCGTGCGTAGAGCGCCATGTTTTTATCGTGTCCCGGCCATTGTTCGTAAATCGGCAGGACGACTTTGATGCCCGCGATGTTGCGCGACACAAGGGCGGAATACATGGCGCGGGAAAGTAATTGGGGATTGTCGAGCAGGGTTTTGGCATCGACGTTGACGACTTTTTCAGACGACGTTTCGGTGGCAGGTTTGACCGTTTCTACTTCGACGGGGTCAGGTTCTGCCGTTTTGACCTGCAACTCGGGGGCAGGCTGGTTTTGAGGCTCGGACGGCACGTCAGCGGCTTCCGCTGCGGACACGGCAAGCAGGGAGAGGAGTAAGAGTGTTTTTTTCATGATCTTTGCAATGTGGAATGTTGGCATTGTAGTGATTGCGTCAATATTTTTTATTTGAGATCGGACAACACCATTTATTTCGGTACTGTTTTGTCTCAATATTGTGTTGAGCGCGGATTTTACCGTGTTTTACAGTAAAACAAAACATTGCGGGGGCAAATAAAACGATACGGCATGATTCGGCTTTGACCTAAACCGCAGTAAACGCCTTGCTCTACCGTTTAGTTTTGTTTATCCAACCAAACAAAAAGGTCGTCTGAAACCTCTTTTCAGACGACCTTTGCGGTATTTCCCGATTTAGCGTTTGTCCAAGTCCAAATCTGCTTTGTATTCGATGCGGCCGTGTCCTTTATTTTCGATTGAGACGTCCAATTCTTGTCTGCCGCGTTTGAATTTCAAATCGGCATCGTCGTTCCGGATTTCCGATTCGACCACTTGAAAACCTTTACTGCGCGCGTGGGCAATGACTTTTTTTGCCAAAGACGGAATCGGGTTGCCGCGTGCGGGCAGCTCGGCTTCGTATTCAAATTCGCCGTTGCCCTGACGATCGGCTTTAACCGTATGCGCGCCTGCGGGAAGGTAAATTTCGGCAGGAAGCGGAGCGGCGAAAGCGGTGGCGGAGAAAAGCGCCAAAATGCCGGTCGCCAATAAAGATTTTGTTTTAGCCATACTGTATCCTTTCGGGGAAGGCATATAAAAACGCCGCCATGTTATCGGCAAGGCAACACCCTATCAAGCAAATAAACCTTGTTTTACGTATGACATTGTTTTTGCGTGCAGCGTTTACGCGGTTTTGCGATAACCCTGCAAAACCCTGCGTCTCGCCCTGTAATAAAAGGTTTTCAGACGACCTTTTGAAACACGGCTTTTGCGCTTTCAGGTAAAATAGTCGCTTTGTTTTTATTCAGGCAGCTTCAACCAAATGTCTTCCTCCCTTTCCAAAAAAACCGCCTACCTGCTGATTGCGCTGGTCGGCATCACGCTTGACCAACTGACCAAATGGGAAATCCTTGCCCACTTCCAAGAAGGCGAGCGCCTCAATATTATCCCCTCTTTATTCGACCTGACACTTGCCTACAACCCCGGCGCGGCGTTCAGCTTTCTTGCCGACCAAGGCGGCTGGCAGAAATTCTTTTTCTTAGGGCTGGCACTCGTTATCAGCGCGTATCTCGCCCGCGCTATCCTGCGCGACGAGTTCCGCCTTTCGGGCAAAATCGGCGCCGCCATGATTATCGGCGGCGCGCTCGGTAACGTCATCGATCGACTGATTCACGGTCATGTGGTTGATTTTTACTGTTTTACTGGAAGGATTGGTATTATCCTGCATTTAATGTTGCCGACAGCTTTATCTGCGTCGGTGCCGTTTTATTGGTTTTGGACGGACTGTTCCACAAAAAACAACCCAAACCGACCGACGAACTAACAACCGACAACCCATAAGGTCGTCTGAAATCCGGACCATACACATGACCCAAAAAACCATCATCCTTGCCAACCCGCGCGGCTTCTGCGCCGGCGTTGACCGCGCCATCAGCATCGTCGAGCGCGCGCTGGAAGAATTCGGCGCACCGGTTTACGTCCGCCACGAAGTCGTCCACAACAAATTCGTCGTGGACAACCTGCGCGAAAAAGGCGCGGTATTCATCGAAGACCTCGCCGACGTACCCAAAGACGCCATCCTGATTTACTCGGCACACGGCGTCTCCAAAGCCGTGCAGCAGGAAGCCGCCGAACGCGGGTTCCGCGTATTCGATGCCACCTGCCCGCTCGTGACCAAAGTCCACAAAGAAGTCGCCCGCCTCGACGCGCAAGACTGCGAAATCATCATGATCGGACACAAAGGCCACGTCGAAGTCGAAGGCACCATGGGACAGCTTCCGCCCGGCAGAATGCTGCTGGTCGAAACCGTTGAAGACGTCGCCGGACTGCAAGTCAAACCCCGACAAACTCGCCTACGTCAGCCAAACCACCCTCTCCGTCGATGAAACCAAAGACATCATCGCCGCGCTGAACGCCCGTTTCCCCAACATCCGCAACCCGCATAAAGAAGACATCTGCTACGCCACGACCAACCGTCAAACCGCCGTCAAAGAATTGGCGGAAGAATGCGACATCGTCATCGTCGTCGGCTCGCCCAATTCTTCCAACAGCAACCGCCTGCGCGAAGTCGCCGCCCAACGCGGCGTCGATGCCTATATGGTCGACAACGCCGGCTACCTGCAACGCGAATGGTTCGAAGGCAAACACAAAGTCGGCGTAACCGCAGGCGCGTCCGCCCCCGAAGTTTTGGTCAGGGAAGTCCTGCAAACCATACAGCAATGGGGACACGAAACCATACGCGAAGGAGAAGGCGCAGAAGAAAGCATCGTCTTCGTCCTCCCTAAAGAACTACGGCGCGAAGGCGAAAACAAACAAATCCTCAACAAAGGTTAAACTGCTTAGTCCAGCCTTTTCATCCAAGCGGTAAAACAAAAAGGTCGTCTGAAAACCGAGTTTTAAGGTTTTCAGACGACCTTTACCCTATTTACCCCTTGCACTCGACCAGCCGTCAGCGTACATTGGTTATCATCACCTCAAAGGGACAACATCATGAACCCATTACGCTTTTTATCGCTCTTCACCCTCGCCTTCCTGACTGCCTGCGCCGCCACGCCGGAACAACTCGCCGCACGCGCACAGGCTCGGAAACAGGAAGAACAAAACCTGCAAATCCACTTGGCCGCCCAGTGCGACCCCGAAACCGCCCGATTGATACAAAAACAGTTTGAGCTGGCGGACAACCGCTCCGTTCAAACAATAGAACAACAAAAATCCTTCCGCCTGAAATATATAGATAAAGTTTCCGACCCCATGTTCCAAGCCTGCTACAAAATGGCATGGCAAAACTACATCTCCCAGCAGCAGCTCCAAGAAGCACGCTATTATTACAACTATTACGACCCTTGGGGTTACCCTTTTTACCGTCCGCCGTTTTGGTGGTAACGACGATACAGGTCGTCTGAAAACATATTCAGACGACCTGTGGTTTATATAAACACCAAGAACGTTTACAATACCCGTCCGTTTACGAACCGCATAAATAACTCATGAAAATCTGGCTCGGTCAGCATCGCACGCCCGACTTCCCTCAGGGAAGTGCCGTTACCATCGGCAATTTTGACGGCGTGCACCTCGGACACAAACACATTCTCCAAAAACTCAAGCAAGAAGCCGATGCACGGGGGCTTCCCGTCGTCGTCGTTATCTTCGAACCACAACCCAAAGAATTTTTTGCCCGACAAACCGGTAAAAAACAGCCCTACCGTATCAGCCCTCTGCGCACCAAACTGAATTTGCTTGAACAAACCGGCTGTGTCGATGCAGTTTGGGTGCTGCGGTTTAACCAAACATTTGCCGATATGGATGCCCAAGACTTTATCAATCTGCTTTTACGCAAGACGTTGAATACGCGTTATCTGCTGATTGGAGATGACTTCCGTTTCGGTGCAGGTCGCCGTGGCGATTTCGAACTTTTGGCAGCACAACCTGATATTCAAACCGATCGTACCCCATCTGTTATCGTAGAAGACATCCGTACCAGCAGTACCGCCGTGCGTAATGCGCTTTCTGAAGGACGATTAGACTATGCCAAAAACTGCTGGGACACGATTACACCTTAAGCGGCAAAGTCAAACACGGTAAAAAACTCGGCCGCACCATCAACGCCCCCACCGCCAACATCCAACTCCCTCCCCACCATTACGCCTTAAGCGGGGTATTTGTCGTTGAAGTAGATGGCACTTTCGGCACAAAACGCGGCGTGGCAAGTTTCGGATTCAACCCTACTGTCAGCAACAACCGCGCCCAAAAACTTGAAGTCCATCTATTTGATTTCAATGAAAACATTTATGGCCAACGCCTGAACGTCCGTTTTCTGCACAAATTACGCGACGAAAAAAAATTCGACAGTATCGCCGAATTAAAAGTACAAATCGAACAAGACATGAAAAATGCCCAACATTGGTCTGAAACATAAACCTGGACAGCCATTACCATAATCGCATTCTACCAAGCAAATGCCTACCAAGGAGAAAGGGGCAGGACTGCATAGCCTCACAAAAACGTATTAAATACAGCTTATGGCAAGCCTCCGACCATTGAATCGGATAAAATATCATCTTCTTCCGCTGCAACCGTATATTTCTCTTGCGCCCATTGACCTAAGTCAATCAATCGGCAGCGTTGACTGCAAAAAGGTCGGTATTTACTCTCTTCATTCCATATCACCGACTTTTGACAGGTCGGACATTTCACAGTCGTTACTTCAGTCATTATTTATTCCTTCCAAATCATTCTTTATTTTATGCTTGTTACAAAAAGCCTTCTAAATGATGGCTAATTGCTTCTTCAATAGTTGGATACCAATCCATAAATGAAGACTGTAATTCCTCTAAAACCAACTCATTGAATAAATCATCTAAATTTCTCCAATCCATTGTTTCATTTGGATAGAGAAAATTTGCCATAACGACAGTATGTTTATTGTGGGAGTAATCTGATAGAGCGCAAATTATCAGATACTGCCCTGAATGCTCCAGATAAAAAATTCTTTTTTATAAGGGAGGTCGATTATTTGGGTATCCATTTTCCATTGTTTAAACTTTTCGCCGTATTGGCTTCCAAGTTCTTAAAATTGAATTATCTGTTTTCTGTCAAAAGGTCGTCTGAAAAACCAAACACAATTTCAGACGACCTTTTGATTGTTGGATTTCCAATATGCTTTGTCTGTTGATCGGGATATTTCACGTTAGGGCAATGATGTACCAAATTTTGAGTTGCCGGCATATCCCAAATAAAACCTATGCAGTCCCTGAATCTTCTTGGCCAATTCAGATAAAGTTCCTTCATTTTCTAAGACATCATCTGCATAGAGCAGCCGCGTTTTGCGGTTGGCCTGAGTATTCATAATCCGCTTAATCTCTTCTGTATCCAAACCGCTTCTTTGCTGAACACGAAGAATTTGTGTTGCTTCAGAAACGTCAATAACCAATACCCTATCGACAGCCGCTAAAAATTCCGGATTTTCAATCAGTAAAGGTACATCGATAATGCCGTATGCTGCGCTAGGATAGCGGGTTTTGGCTGATTTGATTTCACTTAAAATTAAAGGCAGCAATACCTCTTCCAATTCTTTTTTGGCTTGAGGTCGTCTGAAAACAATATCTCTCAAAGCAGCACGGTTCAGACTGTTTTGAGTATGAAAAACTTCGTCACCAAAAAGACGGCGGATAGCCGGTAATGCTATACCGTTATCCGCCGTCAGGTTTCGACTCAGAGCGTCGGCATCAATATGCGGGATTCCCAAATCAGAAAAGATTTTTGCTGCTTGAGATTTCCCGCTGCCGATACCACCCGTCAAACCTATCCATAAAGTCATATTAAAACCCTGATTTGGTCAGCCACCAAGTGACGGCACGATGTACCGGCTCGTTGGCTACCAAAATAATCCAGCCGGCAATGGCCAAACTCGGACCGAAAGCAAAATATTGTCCTTTGGCAACCCGCCCGATAATCGCTCCAATCAGACCGATTAATGCTGCCATAAAAACCAATACAGGTAAAATGCCGACCCCAAGCCATGCACCTAGAGCAGCCAGCAATTTAAAATCGCCGTTACCCATACCGATTTTTCCAGTCAAAAGCTTATAGATGAAACATAACAACCATAAGCTCATGTAACCGAAAACTGCACCTAAGACGGCGGATTTCAATGGTACGAATGTGCCGTTCAAATTAAACAGCAAACCTAGCCATATCAACGGCAGGGTAAGGCTGTCAGGTAAATATTGAGTATCCGCGTCGATAAAGGTCAATGCAATCAATAACGCAGTCAATATCAAACCGCCAAATGCAGCCATCGTCCAACCATATTGCCACGCCACTACGCCAAACAATATACCGGTCAATAATTCGATTAAGGGATAACGGATGCTGATGGGCGTTTTACACGAACCACATTTACCGCCAAGCATCAGATAACTGACAATCGGAATATTTTGCCAAGCCTTTACCGGAGCATGACACTTAGGGCAGCGGGAATCCGGTTTCATCAAATTGAACGGTTGCTGCTCTTCTTCCGTTAATTCAAGTTGCAAATGCTCTTTCGCAAACTGAGTCCAGCCGCGTTCCATCATCACGGGAACGCGGTAAATAACGACATTCAGAAAACTTCCGATTAATAAACCGACTACGACAGATAATGGAATAGCAAATGGAGCTAATGTATCCAAAGATTCCAACATATTAACCTACTACGTTGCCGAGGTTAAACAGCGGCAGATACATTGCCACGAGGATTGTACCGATAATAGATCCCAAAACTACCATGATAATCGGCTCCATTAAAGAAGATAGTTGTGATACAGAGTTATCAACTTCTTCCTCATAAAACTCTGCAGCTTTATTTAACATATCATCCAACGAACCTGACTCTTCACCAATAGCAGCCATTTGGATAACCATATTTGGGAACATATCCGTACTTTGCATACTTGAAGTCAAAGAGAGACCTTGAGTAACTTTTGCACGGATGTCTTGCGTTGCTTCTTCATAGAGTATATTGCCGGCAGCACCTGATACAGAATCTAAAACTTCTACCAAAGGGACACCGGCAGCAAATAAAGTAGAAGTCGTCCGAGCCCAGCGTGCAATAGTTGCTTTACGAATGATAGAGCCAAAAATAGGCATACGCAAAACCATGGCATCTACACGTTTTTGAAATTCGGGAGATTTCTGATGCAATTTATATACACCAAAACCAATGCCAATTACTGCAATAATCATAATCCAGCCATACTCCACAAAAAAATCGGAAATATTCATGACTGTTTGTGTCATACCCGGTAATTCTGCCCCCATGTTTGAGTAAACTTCTTTAAATGCAGGCAAAACCCAGCGCATCATCACAAAAATCAATACTATTGCAACAACAACAATAGAAATTGGGTAAGTCAGTGCGGTTTTCACTTTTTTCTTAATGGCTTGCGTTTTCTCTTTATATACAGCAAGTTTATCCAAAAGGCTTTCCAAGACACCGCCAGCTTCGCCGGCCGCAATCAGATTGCAATAAAAGCGGTCGAAATATTTTGGGTATTTGGCAAATGATTTACCCAATGCACTACCTTGTTCCACATCTGCACGGACTTGCATCAACATTTCAGTCATGGATGGGTTGGAGTGTCCGCGTGCGACAATTTCAAAAGCCTGCATTAAAGGCAGACCTGCTTTCATCATGGTGGCAAGTTGACGGGTAAAGACAGTGATGTCTTCCTGAGTAATACGACGCTTTTTAGTTGCCTTTACTTTACTGATACGTAAAGGGCGTATCCCGCGACGTTGGAGCTTTTTACGCGCTTCTTCTTCGTCTTTGGCGACTACTTCGCCTCGGACTAATTGATCCGTATTGGTATTTTTACCTTCAAACGTAAAACGTTTGCCTTTATTTTTTTGAGCGAATAAGCCTCTTTTTTGCTCTGCTTGAGCCATTTTGTTACCCCTTGGTTTAATGTTTAAGAATGAAGAAAACAAAAGTCCCCGTGTTTCTTCGATTCAATGGTTTAATCGTTAGTGTGAGCAATCACTTCTTCTAATGAAGTCAAACCTTGCATAACTTTTAATAAGCCTGCACGGCGTAAATCGACCATGCCTTCTTTATAGGCCATGTTCATAATATCAACTTCCGTACCATTATTCATAATGACACGTTGCATTTCCTCGGTAATCGGCATCACTTCATAGACGCCGACACGGCCTTTGAAGCCTTTACCACGGCAACTATCGCAACCGACAGGACGGTAGAGTTTCCAATCCTTTGCTAAATCTTCATCTGTAAATCCTGCTTTTTTTAATGCGGGAACTGGAGGACGCTCAACCTCACGCTTACAGCTCGAACACAGACGACGCAATAGTCGTTGCGCCATAATTAAGCTGACGGAACTGGCAATGTTGAATGGAGCGACCCCCATGTTCAACATACGGGATAGGGTCGCAGGCGCGTTATTGGTATGCAACGTTGAAAACACCATATGTCCGGTTTGTGCCGCTTTGATGGCAATATCCGCGGTTTCCAAGTCCCGAATCTCACCTACCATGATAATGTCAGGGTCTTGTCGCAAGAAAGATTTCAACGCCGCAGCAAAAGTCAAACCTTGTTTGTCATTTACGTTGACTTGGTTGATGCCGGGTAAATTAATCTCGGCCGGGTCTTCCGCGGTGGAAATATTGACGTCTTCTGTATTTAAAATATTCAGACAGGTATAAAGAGAAACGGTTTTACCTGAACCTGTCGGACCTGTCACCAATACCATGCCATAAGGGCGATGAATGGCCTCAAGCAACATTTCTTTTTGGAAAGGCTCGAACCCCAGTTGGTCAATATTTAAAGTCGCTGCGTCAGAATTCAGGATACGCATTACCACTTTTTCGCCAAAAAGTGTAGGTAACGTGCTTACACGGAAGTCAATGGGACGACCATGTTTATGGAAAGCGATTTGGATACGACCATCTTGTGGAACGCGTTTTTCAGAAATGTCTAAACGTGCCATTACTTTGATGCGTGAAGCCAGTTGTCCGCGTACGGCGACAGGTGGTTGAACCACTTCTCTTAGCTGTCCGTCTACGCGAAAACGGACACGAGCCATTTGTTCGTAAAATTCAAAATGTATATCAGATGCGCCTGCGTTTAGTGCATCCGATAAAGTTTTGTGTATAAAACGAGGGATAGGACCATCTTCAGCTTCTTCATTGTCAATGTAGAGAGATTGTGAGGGTTGGGCAGCTTCTTGTTCTTCACTAATTTCTTTTAAGATGGTAGTAGAACGTTGTCCTAACCATTCTAGAAGAGAACTTAATTGATCGTCAGGTACGACAACCAAATCAACCGTCACTCCTGAAGCAAAAGCTATTTTTTGAAAACTTTGGATTTGAGTAGGATCTGAAACCGCTAAATATACCTTTCGACCGCGACGAAAAATCGGAACACAGCGATTTTGAACCATCTGTTCTTCGGTCAAAACATCCATAACAATATTGTTACGTGGATAATAATGTAAATCCAAGAGCGGATAACTAAAAACTCGCGCAACCAACTCACCCAAAGACCTTGGGCTAATAATCTTATCCGCAAAAAGCATGGGCAAGATTTCCTGCCCCGTTTTCAATATATTGTTGTAATGCTCTGCCTGGGTACTGTTGATTGTCTGACTTTGAACTAAAACTCGTAATAATCCGATACTCATTGTTTGCTATCCGTTTCTTATTTTCTCTTTTTTTGCAAAGAGTGTGCTTATTTTATCATCCATTATGCCCAAAACATATCAGGACGTTCTAATATCATTCAACTTTGCTTTTCATTGTGAAAAATATGACACAAACGCCGCTTACCAAATTCTAAGGGATTATTATAAAACAACCACTGTCCGTGCAGAATCCAATTACACTACTATTTAAACAGTCAAAATAACGAAACCGAGTTTTGCAAAATCACAAAACTCGGTTTTAATTTATAAAATCAAACTATTACTAGTTACTGGCGGATACGTGCAGCAGGAGCTGGAGCCACCTCGCGAATAATCACTTCACGAACTACTTCAGGAGCAGACTTTTTAGGACCGCAACCTTCTGGCAACCAGAAGAATGATTGGGCATTTTTGTCTTTGTCAAACAAAATCTTGTATTGACAAGTTTTATGCTCACCGTTTTCACGGTAATTGAACAAATAATCCCACTCACGAACGCCATACAAGCCTTCTTGGAAATGAGGACGACCGATCAATTCGTAAATTTGGTCTTTATTCATACCCGCTTCAATTTGACGGACGTTATCCCAATTCGGCCAAGTACCATGCTGAGTACCATCATGACGGAAGGTAGTTTTAGCAGCATCAGGCCATACGGGGTTATCAGTAGTACCTTCTTTGCTGACTTTGCTTAAATTACCACAAGCAGCCAAAGTCAATGCCGCGATAACTGGCAAAATGATTGATAATTTCATGTTTTTTTCCTTTATATCGATATCATTCTTCAACTGGGGTCGTCTGAACCGACCAACCCCTTCAGGCCTTACCATTGATAGCCTACGCTACCACCCCAGTTTACGTCTTTGCGTGTATTAACACTGACACCGGTTTTAACAGACCATTTATTGTTATCTGAGTTATGAGCATAACCCACGGCAATAGCCTGTTCATTGCGATAGCCGCCTACCGCAGCAGAAACCATGCTCTTACCTGCTTCATTTGGACGTTGCAAGAAGGCAATCGCAGTCGCACCGGCGATACCTGCACGCAAATCCTTATCCATATCATTCAAGCGGTTACCAATACCATTAACTTGATTTTGTAAATTGGTGATTGCAGTAGAGTTACCTTGCGAACGTGCAGCAACTTGATACAATTGACTACCGTTAATAGCATCAGTACTGGTTGTACTAATACGACCAGCAGCAACATTAGTGATAGTACGCTCACCACCCGCATAGCCAACACTAACGGTAGAACGAGGATTAGTACCTGCAAAGCCACTATAAGAGACACCATTTACAGTTGCACTATTAGTACCTACTGCTTCAGCAGTTGCAGAACCTGCACCCAAAGCAACGGAACCATCATGAGAAGCTGTCGCACGAGAGCCAATAGCTACTGCAGAATTAGCAGAAGCTTTAGACTGCAGGCCATAAGCAACACTTGACTGACCTGACGCAGAAGATGCTGCGCCTGTAGCAGTCGAATACATTGCAGAAGCTACAGCACCAGTACCCAAAGCAGTTGCACCTTGGGCAGTCGCACGGGCTTTTTGACCTGCAGCGGTCGTTACATTACCAACTGCTTGCGCACCTTGACCAAAAGCGGTAGCGGCAACACCATCCGCATTGGATAGAGTACCAACAGCGGTAGCAGACTCACCTGCAGAAGTGGTGCTGGTACCGATAGCAATACCGCTATGACCTGTTGCCTTTGTATTTACGCCGATAGCCATACCGAAACGATCAGTAGCACCATCGTTGTTATAGTTAGGACGTTGAACACCAACATCACTACTAATGCTAATGTAATTCTCAGCCGAAGCAGCAGATACTGCAAACAAACCGAAGGCAGCAAACGATACTGTCAATGCCGTATTGAGCGCGGTAAAACGATTCATGTGTGCTTTGTGTTTCATATTTTATCTCCCTGATAAAAACACATAATGATAGTTATCGAAAAGACCGAACCAAAGATAATATATGTTTTGCATATTATGATTGACAAATATTTGCCGTTTATCTAATATACATACCACTTATCCAATGCCTTACAAAAAATGTAACCGATTCAATCCATCTAAAACAAATAAATCAGTACAATCAAGATAATGGATCGATTTACAATCCAATCAATTTATACATGACTACATTATATTGGACTACCTGTCTTCTCATTTATTATTTTTTTTTATCATGACTTAACACGTTCTCTATATTATTAATTATTAACCGTATTGTTTGTTGCGAATATATAACTTACAATATATTAACAACTGGAATCAATAGAAAATATATATAACGCTTGCAATTTTATGTCTAATTTTTATATAAAAAGCAATTTAAATTTAAAATAAACTAGAAACTTACCAATAAAGTTGTTCTAGGCTATTTTTATCTATAAGAATATTTCCATACATATATCCACAAATTCCCACCTTTTACCTCTACATCCCAACTTTCACACATCTTTCTACAACTGAAATATGCTAAAAAAGTGTTGTATTTAGACAAAATCATCTATTCTCATAGACGATGATTTTCCTAAATTCATCAATCTTATCCAAGAATACCTATTTCCACCAACTCCAAAATCAAATATTTCAAAATCACAAGCCCCTCTATTCAGCTATTCTCATTAGCTTTGGGTTTACTCATCCCGTCCTGTTTTAGATTGAATCGTCTATAATCCTCTCCTGATACCCTTTTTATACGCCCATCACATCTTGGAATATCATTATGATACGTTGGTTATACAATCAACTTTGGCATATCGCTCCTTTGTTTATCCGCCGTTATCTAAAAAAGAGAGCTGAAAAATCAACATCCTATTTGGAACACTGGGATGAAAGATTCGGCAAAAAAATGAGCAATCCCGTGCACCATCCGATTTGGATTCACGCCGTTTCCGTCGGTGAGACCCGTGCAGCGCAGCCACTCATCGAAGCATTACAGAACTATTTCCCAGATGTCCCTTTATTACTGACTCAAATGACACCGACCGGAAGGCATACTGCGCAAACCCTATATCCCAATGCGCAATGCCGTTATATTCCCTACGACAAACCAGAATGGGTTGTGCAATTTTTAACCGACCATGCCCCTCGTTTCGGTATTTTGATGGAAACAGAAATTTGGCCGAACCTGATGCATATGTGTGCTGAAAAACAGGTGCCGCTTTCTTGCCAACGCCCGCCTGTCTGAAAAATCGCAACGGGGGTATTTGAAAATACGCGGCTTGGTTGAACCTGCTATGCGCACCCTGAGCGGATGCTTTGCCCAAACTGCCGAAGATGCAGAACGGTTGCACTTGATTGGGGCTTCTAATGTCCACGTCTGCGGCAATACCAAATACGATGTATCGCTTCCCGAAGGGATGAAAGCACTTGCAGCCACATTTAAAGAACGGATCGGCAACCGCCCTGTCGTCGTGTGTGCCAGCACCCGTTTCTATAAAGGTCAGGACGAAGCGGAAATATTGCTTGAAGCATGGAAGCGCTACAAAGGGGATGCACTGCTGGTAATTATCCCTCGACACCCCGAGCGTTTTCAGACGACCTTTTCCCTTGCGGAAGATATGGGCTACCGTGTGCAATATCGCAGTGATAACCTTCCTATCGACAAAGAAACACAAATATGGATCGGAGACAGCATGGGAGAACTGTTTGCCTATTATTTGGCTGCGGATATTGCCTTCGTCGGCGGCAGCCTTGTGGATACGGGCTGTCAGAATGTTATCGAACCGATTTCCTGCGGCATTCCGACCTTATTCGGGTTTTCAACCTACAATTTCGCCGCCGTATGCCAAGATGCCATCCATGCGGGGGCGGCAGAACAGGTTGGTTCTGCTGAAAGATGGTATGAAAAAACCACATCATGGCTTGCCAATCCATCGGAAAAAGAACGTTTCTCCCAAAAAGCCCTTGAATTTATCGGCAAGCACCAAGGAGCAAGCAAACGCATGGCGGATCAAATCGCCAAAGCAGTCATCCGCCAATAAGTCATCCATCCCTCTTATTACTAAAAGGTCGTCTGAAACACGATAATCCTCGTTCCAGACGACCTTTTCTCATGGCCACCCCATCAAACAAAAACCGTTCCGACAAATGAAACGATAGGAACGGTTTGCATAATGATATTAATGAACTACTTAACGATAGCGATGTCCGTGATGAACTTGGCTGCCGATAACGCCGCCCAATGCTGCGCCACCCAAAGTAGAACCGGTATCGCCGCCAATCAGGTTACCTGCTACACCACCCAATACTGCGCCGGTAGCGGTATTGCGTTGGGTTTGGTTCATACCTGCACATGCGCTCAAAGAAGCAGCGATAGCAATCAAGGTAACGGTTTTAGTCAAAGCCTTTTTCATGTTGTATTCTCCATCAGTGGGTTAAACAATACGCGGGCAGTATCTCACAAGGTTTCATTAATATGTCTTCTGATAAGTAAAGACTGTTTAAACTACGATAATTTACCCGGAGACTAGCCTGAAGCCCTTGTAAACAAAAAATTTATGCAAAATAGAAACAAAAGGTCGTCTGAAACTGTCTGTTTTTACCCACACACAGACCTTTCAGACGACCTCTTTTTTCCACTCAAACCGATTTAAGGCGCGACCCGTTTACGGTTTGCCGCAGCCAAAAGCGCGAGCATTTCTTCGGTGGTATCCCAGCCGATGCAGGCATCGGTAATGCTTTGCCCGTAAACCTCGGGCTTGTCCTGTCTGCCTTCGACCAAATGGCTTTCCACCATCACGCCCATAATATTGTCTTCGCCGTTTTCCAGTTGCGCGGCAACATCTTGGGCAACTTCCATCTGCCGTCTGTAATCTTTACGGCTGTTTGCGTGGCTGCAATCGACCATCAGCTTGGGCGACAAACCGGCCTTTATCAATTGTTCCGCCGCCGATTTGACGTGTTCGGTGCTGTAATTCGGTTCTTTGCCGCCGCGCAGGATAACGTGGCAGTCGGGATTGCCGCTGGTATGTACAATGGCGGAATGCCCTGCTTTGGTTACAGACAGGAAGTGATGTGGATGACTTGCCGCGCCAATCGCATCGATGGCGATTTTCAGATTGCCGTCCGTACCGTTTTTGAAACCGACCGGACAGGACAGGCCGCTGGCGAGTTCGCGGTGTACTTGGCTCTCCGTCGTCCGCGCACCAATCGCGCCCCAAGAAATCAAGTCCGCGTAATATTGCGGCGTAATCATGTCGAGGAACTCTGTCGAAGCGGGCATGCCCATATTGTTCAGCGTCAGCAGCAAGCTGCGCGCCTGACGCAGACCGTAGTTGATGTCGAACGTACCGTCCAAGTGCGGGTCGTTAATCAGACCTTTCCAGCCAACCGTCGTGCGCGGTTTTTCAAAATACACGCGCATCACAATCAGCAATTCTTTTTCATATTTCTTGCGCAACACCAGCAAACGTTCGGCGTATTCCAAGGCGGCTTTGGGGTCGTGGATGGAACACGGGCCGATAATCACCAGCAGGCGGTTGTCCTTGCCGTGAACCAAATCGGCGATTTCATGCCGCGTGCGGTGTACCAGCCCCGCCGCTTCCTCGGAAATCGGCAGTTCGTACAAATGGGCAATCGGCGGCAGCAGCTCTTTGACTTCTCTAATCTTAATATCGTCGGTAGGGTATTGTTTGGTCATTTTTATTGCTTTCAAATTCAGATAAATTAAGGCATAGATTACCTTCTTTACCTGTTTTAAACAAGACTTTTTCCAATTATTCAGCAATTTTATTTCAAAAAAATATTTTTTTTGTATTTTAAAGCATTAAAAATCATAAAATATAAAAATATAAGCAACAATATTTCTCTTAATTAAATTCAAAAATCAAAATAGCCGACAACCCTTCGACTCAACGTACAGCCCATATACCTAATACAATTAAATTTGAACAACAAAAGCTCAGACAATAAAAATGCTCGGTATAACCGGATAGCAAACCCAACTCCGTATCATATATATATATGATATAGCCTCTACCACTGCATATTCCCTAACCGCAAGCAAGCCAAGCCCACCTGAAATCCGTTAAAATACCGCATCCTTATTTTCAGACGACCTCAAACCATGTTGGTACTCGGAATCGAATCATCCTGCGATGAAACAGGCGTTGCGCTGTATGACACCGAACGCGGCCTGTTGGCGCACCATCTTCACACCCAAATGGCGATGCACGCCGAATACGGCGGCGTTGTCCCCGAACTTGCCAGCCGCGACCATATCCGCCGCGTCGTGCCGCTGACGCAGGGCTGTTTGCAGGAAGCGGGCGTTTCATACGACGACATCGATGCCGTCGCCTACACCCAAGGGCCGGGTTTGGGCGGCGCGCTTCTGGCGGGTGCGGGCTACGCCAATGCCTTGGCGTTTGCCTTGAACAAACCCGTCATTCCCGTCCACCATCTCGAAGGCCATTTGCTCTCCCCGCTTTTGGCGGACGACAAACCCGAATTTCCGTTCGTCGCCCTGCTGGTTTCGGGCGGACATACACAGTTTATGGCGGTGCGCGGCATCGGCGATTACACGCTGATGGGCGAAAGCGTCGATGACGCGGCAGGCGAGGCGTTCGACAAAACCGCCAAACTCTTAGGTTTGCCGTATCCCGGCGGCGCGAAGTTGTCCGAACTGGCGAAGCTGGGCAACCCCGATGCCTTCTCGTTCCCGCGCCCCATGCTCCATTCGCACGATTTACAGATGAGCTTCTCCGGTTTGAAAACCGCCGTGCTGACCGCCGTCGAAAAAGTCCGCGCCGAAAACGGCGGCGAAATTCCCGAGCAAACGCGCAACGACATCTGCCGCGCATTTCAAGACGCAGTGATTGACGTCCTCGCCGCCAAAGCCAAAAAAGCCTTGTTGGATACCGGTTTCAGAACCTTAGTCGTCGCGGGCGGCGTCGGTGCGAACTGGAAGCTGCGCGACGAATTTTCCCGCCTGAGCGTCAAAAAGCCATCTGAAAAAGGCAAACCCAAGCCTAAGGAAGAAAAAATCAAAGTCTGTTTTCCGCCCATGGAATACTGCACCGACAACGGCGCGATGATTGCCTTCGCCGGTGCGATGAGGTTGCAGGAGCGGCAGCCCGCCAGCGCGTTCAACGTCAAACCGCGCTGGCCGCTGTCGGATATTGTGAAATAGAGTATGGCAAAGACAAAAGGTCGTCTGAAACATTTTTCAGACGACCTTTTGACAAACAGGGAACGCGGATTATGCGTTGCCTTCTTGTTGTTGCTGGTACATGGCTTCGAAGTTGATCGGAGCGAGCAGTACGGGCGGGAAGCCGGCGCGGGTTACGCTGGTGGAAATGGCTTCGCGTGCGTAAGGAAAGAGGATGTTCGGGCAGGCTACGCCTAAGAGCAGTTGAACGTCTTCTTCAGGGATGTTTTCCAGACGGAAGATGCCGCTTTGGGTCACTTCGTTGAGGAACATGGTGCGTTCGGCGTTGAGTTTGGCGGTTACGGTAACGGTTACGTCAACGTTGTAGTAGCCGTCTTCCAGCTTCTCGCTGTTGGTGGAAACGCGCATATCGACTTCAGGCTCGCCTTGTTCCAAAAAGATTTGGGGGGCGTTGGGCACTTCCAAAGACAGGTCTTTGACGAACAGGCGTTCGATGCTGAATACGGGTTGCAATTCTTCGCTCATTTTGTTTTCCTAGTTGGGTTTAAAGTTACGGGTTTAATAAAGAATCCAGCCTGCCTTCGCGGTGCAGGCCGTACAAATCGGTGAAGCCGCCGACGTGGGTATCGCCGATAAAAATTTGCGGTATGCTGCGCTGCCCTGAAAGCTGCTGCATTTCGGCAAAGGCTTCGGGGCTGCGGTCGACGCGGATTTCGTTGATTTCGGCGACGCCCAGCGAATGCAGCAGCTTTTTGGCCATGGTGCAGTAGGGGCAGAACGCGCCTGTGTACATCGTAACGGTTTGCATGATTGTTTCAGAGTTCTAATGGGGTTCACTATATGGGCATATGGTTTATTTTACAATACTTGAAATTGGCTATTTTGCCTGAATCTTTGTTTTCGGGGCGTGAGGGCTGCCTGCCGCCCATGTGCCAAAACGCCGTTTTTAAAGTATGATAAACGGCAATCCAAACCGCTTTTGCCATTTATAGTGGATTAAATTTAAATCAGGACAAGGCAACGAAGCCGCAGACAGTACAGATAGTACGGCAAGGCGAGGCAACGCCGTACTGGTTTAAAGTTAATCCACTATATTTTCCACAAAACCGATGGCAAGCGGATGGTAGATTAAATTTGAGTCAGAACAGCAACACAATCAGCCGATCATTTTCAGGTTTGGGCAACATCAGTCTGGTTCAAATTTAATCTACTATATTTCTTATTAAAAATCAGGAACTAAAACCATGCTTTCAGGAATCCCCATCCCGAAGGACGCCGTCCGTCCGCCCGAAACCGTGCTCGTCAACATTACGCCGCAGGAAACGCGCGTGGCGGTGTTGGAAGAAAACAATATCTGCGAGCTGCACATCGAACGCAACAGCGGCCATAGTCTGGTCGGCAATATTTATCTGGGCATGGTGCGCCGCGTGCTGCCCGGCATGCAGAGTGCGTTCATCGACATCGGTTTGGAGCGTGCGGCGTTTCTGCACATCGTCGATGTCCTCGAACAACGCCGTAACCCCGAAGAAACCCAGCGCATCGAGCATATGTTGTTTGAAGGGCAGTCGGTTTTGGTGCAGGTCATCAAAGACCCGATTAACACCAAAGGCGCGCGCCTTTCCACTCAAATCTCGCTGGCCGGGCGTTTCCTCGTCCACCTTCCGCAGGAAGACCACATCGGCATTTCCCAGCGCATCGAAGACGATGCCGAACGCAACAGCCTGCGCGAACGCCTGACTAATCTATTGCCCGAAGACGCGTGCCACGGCTACATCATCCGCACCAACGCCGAAAACGCCACCGACGAGCAGCTTCTATCCGATATCCACTACCTGACCAAAGTGTGGGAACACATTCAAGAACAAGCGAAAACCCAGCCGCCGGAAACCCTGCTGTATCAGGATTTGCCTTTGAGCCTGCGCGTGTTGCGCGATATGTTCAGCCTCGACACGCAAAAAATCCTGGTCGATTCAACCGAAAACCACCGCCGCATGACCCGTTTCGCCGAGCAATACGTCCACGGCGCATTGGGCAAGATAGAGCTGTTTAAAGGCGAACGCCCGCTGTTTGAAACCCACAACGTCGAACAGGAAATCAGCCGCGCCCTACAACCGCGCGTCAACCTCAACTTCGGCAGCTACCTGATCATCGAGTCCACCGAAGCCATGACCACGATAGACGTGAACACCGGCGGCTTCGTCGGCGCGCGCAACTTCGACGAAACTATCTTCCGCACCAACCTCGAAGCCTGCCACACCATCGCCCGCGAATTACGGTTGCGCAACCTTGGCGGCATCATCATCATCGACTTCATCGACATGGCGCAGGAAGCGCACCGCGAAGCCGTGTTGCAAGAACTTGCCAAAGCCCTCGCCTTCGACCGCACCCGCGTCACCCTCAACGGCTTCACCAGCTTAGGTTTAGTCGAGCTGACGCGCAAACGTTCGCGCGAAACCTCAGCCAAATCCTCTGCGAACCCTGCCCGTCCTGTCAAGGCAGGGGTCGTCTGAAAACGCCGCAGACCATTTGCTACGAAATCCAGCGCGAAATCGTCCGCGAAGCCCGCCGTTACGACGTGCAGTCCTTCCGCATCCTCGCCGCGCCCAACGTCATCGACCTCTTCCTCGACGAAGAATCGCAATCGCTGGCGATGCTCATCGACTTTATCGGCAAACCGATTTCGCTGGCAGTCGAAACCGCTTACACGCAGGAACAGTACGATATTGTGTTGCTGTAAAGACAATTTGCAAAATGGATAAGTTGCACTATCATTTATAACAGCCGTTTGAATTTAATTAAAAATTTCTTTCTTGTACGATTTGGTAGTCAATGTTATCTTTCCTTTTTCCAAATAATGTCAGTGGTTCTAATTTATGAGTAAATCTATATCCGAATACGAAAGAGAAATTGCACTTTTGAACTTAAAATTGGACGTATCACAAAAAGCTTTAGGCTTCATCTGTGATTTAGCTAGAGAAAATCCAGAATCAGCCAAATTTATCTCAGATGGAACGCCATTTTTTGCAAAAAATATGTTGGATATATATAAGCAAGAGTTTAAAGATATGGAATCAGTACAAAATGAATTAATAGAATTTGTCTGTACACTGTATTATGACATTAGGAACGATTTAGGATTTCCTATTGAAGATGAATAATTGAAGCCCAAAGTCGTCTGGAATGAACAGGCGACTTTTTTATTCGCTAAACCATTCCTAATTTTCCCCTGCTATCCTCCCATTAATTAAGGAGAACACCATGCGCGTATTGCTTGCAGAAGACGACAACATGATTGCCCAAGCCGTAGCCGCCAACCTCAAAGACAGCGGCTATGCCGTCGATTGGGTCAAAAACGGCAGCCAAGTTTCTACCGCCCTTCAGGCACAGAACTACGACTTGCTGCTGCTCGACCTCGGACTGCCCGGCAAAGACGGGCTGGACGTTCTCACCCAAATCCGACACGAAGGCAGCAAAACCCCCGTCCTCATCGTAACCGCCCGCGACGACCTCCACAGCCGCCTCAACGGACTGGACGGCGGTGCCGACGACTACATCGTCAAACCTTTCGACATGGCGGAGCTGCAAGCCCGTATGCGCGCCGTCCTGCGCCGCCACAGCGGCCACAGCCAAACCCTGCTGACCAACGGCGCGCTCACCCTCAACCCCGCCACCTACCAAGTCGAAGTACAAGGACAAGACAAACCCGTCCTCCTGAGCAACAAAGAATTTGCCGTCCTCCAAGCACTGATGATGCGTCCCGGCATCATCCTCTCCCGCAGCGACCTTGAAGACAAAATCTACGGCTGGGGCGAAGAAGTCGAGAGCAACGCCGTCGATTTCCTCATCCACGCCCTACGCAAAAAGCTCGGCAAAGAACACATCCAAAACGTACGCGGCGTAGGCTGGCTGGTCGCAAAAGAGGTCGTCTGAAACCTCAAACCGCGCCTCCATGCCCGCCCATGCCATAATTAATAACAAAACCTAAAACAGCCTCGCCAAACACACTATGCATCACTTCATCCAGACCCTCAAACAATCCCTGCAAATCCGTATCAGCATCGCCCTGATACTGATGTTCCTGCCTTTGTCCATCATCGCAGGTGCATTCTCCTATTACCAAACCTACCATGAAGCCGAAGAGCTTCAGGACGACCTGTTGCGCCAAACCGCCGCCTACATCAACCCCAAAACCACCGACTACACACAAATAGGCAGCGAAAACCACATCCTCATCCAAACATTCGGACAAGAAGACACCGTCCCCCTGTCCAACACACTCGGCGAAGGATTCCACACCATCAAAGGCGGCGTTGACGACGACGATGACGATGATGACGACGAATACCGTGCCTACATCCACCAAACCCCGCAAGGCAAAATCGCCGTACTCCAAGAAACCGAATACCGCGACGACCTCGCAGCCACCGCCGCCTACCAAAGCGTCCTCCCGCTGCTTATCGCCCTGCCCCTCATGATCCTGCTGACTGTGTGGATCACCTACCGCGCCATGCGTCCCGTTAAGACCCTTTCCGCCTCCCTCGGACAACGCCGTTCAGACGACCTCTCGCCGCTGGACGGAGAAGGCGTGCCCAGCGAAATACAAGGCTTCGTTACCGCCATCAACCAACTGCTGCAACGAACAGGCGAAAACATCCGCCGCCAACAACGCTTCATCGCCGATGCCGCCCACGAACTGCGCAGCCCCCTGACCGCCCTCTCCCTTCAGGCAGAACGGCTCACCAAGCTGCCCCAATCGGACGAAGCCCGCGAACAGACCGGACTCATCCTCCAAAGCATACAGCGCAACCGCCACCTGCTCGAGCAGCTCCTGACCCACGCCCGCGCCCAAGGCTCCGAAACCCAACGCAACCTGACCGACATCAGCCTGCAAGCCCAGTTCCGCCGCGTGCTGCAAGAACTCATGCCCCTCGCCCTCAACAAACAGCAAGACATCGGCGTCGCCGTTGAAAACGACATCCGCATCCGTGCCGACGACACCGAAATCTACACCCTCATCAAAACCTTCACCGACAACGCCATCCGCTACACCCCTGCAGGCGGCCGCATCGATATAGGTTTCAGCGAGACCCCGACCACCCTCACCATCTGGGTGGAAGACGACGGCCCCGGCATCCCCGCCGCCGAACGCAGCCGCGTAACCGACGCGTTCTACCGCATACTCGGCACGGAACAGCAAGGCACCGGACTCGGACTCTCTATCGCCGACGCCATCGCCAAACGCTACGGCGGCAAACTCATCCTCGCCGACAGCCGCAACTTCGCCCACGGCCTGCTGATACAGGCGGAACTCAACAAGCAACTGCTAGAGACCTTTGCAAAATTCCTTTCCTTCCGACAGCCGAGATCCAAATAAAGATTTTCGGCTGTTTTTGTTTCAAATATCCACTGATTCTACTCAAATCCCCCCTTAATCCCCCTTGGATACCTGATTAATCAGGCATCCGGGCTGCCTTTTAGGCGGCAACAGGCACACTTAGCCTGTTGGCCGCTTTCAACAGGTTCAAACACATCGCCTTCAGATGGCTTTGCGCACTCACTTTAATCAGCCCGAAATAGGCTGCCCGGGCATAGCGGAATTTACGGTGTAGCGTACCAAAGCTTTGTTCGACCACATAACGGGTCTTCGACAAATATCGATTACGTTTGGTTTGTGCTTCCGTCAGCGGACGGTTGCGGTGGGCTTTGCGCATAATGCCGTCCAACAACTGATGTTCTTTCAGATGTTGTCGGTTTTCCTTACTGTCGTAGCCTTTGTCGGCATAGACGGTCGTACCTTCGGCTATACCTTCCAGCAAAGGGGACAGATGGTTGCACTCATGGGCGTTGGCGGGGGTAATGTGCAGTTTCTCGATATAGCCTTCCTCATCGGTACGGGTATGTTGTTTGTAACCGAGTCTGTATAAACCGTTTTTCTTTGTCCAGCGGGCATCTTTGTCCTTACTCGGTGTGGTTTGGCCGCTGACTTGTCCTTCTTCATCGACTTCTATGGCCTGACGCTGTTTGCTGCCGGCAGTTTGAATAATGGTGGCGTCAATGACGGCGGCGGATGCTTTCTCTATTTTTTTAGGTTTTTTTCGGTCAGTTGGCGGTTAATCAGTTCCAGCAATTCGGACAGGGTGTCGTCTTGCGCCAGCCAGTTGCGGTAGCGGCATAAGGTGCTGTAATCGGGGATGCTCAGTTCGTCAAAACGGCAAAACAGGTTGAAATCGATGCGGGTGATAAGGCTGTGTTCGAGTTCGGGATCGGAGAGGCTGTGCCATTGTCCGAGCAGGACGGCTTTGAACATGGACAGCAGGGGATAGGCGGGACGGCCGCGGTGGTCTCTAAGGTAACGGGTTCTTTGACGATTCAGGTATTGTTCGATCGGCTGCCAATCAATCACCTGATCCAACTTCAATAGTGGGAAGCGGTCGATGTGTTTGGCAATCATGGCTTGTGCGGTTTGCCGGAAGAAGGTGCTCATGAGAAATCCCCTAAATGTCTTGGTGGGAATTTAGGGGATTTTGGGGAATTTTGCAAAGGTCTCTGCTAGAAGCAGACTAAGCAGACAAAAAGGTCGTCTGAAATCCGTTTTCAGACGACCTTCTTTATTTTCCAAGCCGAATCAAGGCATCAACATACCGCCGTTGACGTGCAGCGTTTGACCGGTGATGTATTTCGCTTGGTCGGAAGCGAGGAACAAGACCGCATCTGCGATATCCTGCGCTTCGCCGAATTTGCCCAGCGAAGTTTGCGCTTCGAAGGTTTTACGGGTTTCTTCAGGCAGGGCGCGGGTCATGTCGGTGTCGATAAAGCCGGGGGCAACGCAGTTGACGGTAATGCCGCGGCTGCCGACTTCGCGCGCCATAGATTTGGAGAAACCGATTAAGCCTGCTTTTGCCGCGGCGTAGTTGGTCTGACCGGCATTGCCCATCACGCCGACAACGGATGTGATGTTGATGATGCGGCCGGCGCGTTGCTTCATCATGCCGCGCAAGACGGCTTTAGAAGCGCGGAATACGGATTTGAGGTTGACCTGCATGATGTCGTCCCACTCTTCTTCTTTCATACGCATCAAGAGGTTGTCGCGGGTGATGCCGGCGTTGTTAACCAGAATATCCAGCTTGCCGAACTCTTTTTCGATGTCGGCAATCAGGTTTTCGATGGTTTCGGGTTCGGCGGAATTCAATGCACGGCCTTCGCCACCCCATTGCGCCAGACGCTCGCTAATCGCCGCCGCGCCGCTTTCGCTGGTCGCCGTACCGATGACTTTGGCACCTGCCGCCGCCAACGTGTCGGCAATCGCAGCACCGATACCGCGCGATGCGCCTGTTACCAATGCGATTTTGCCGCTTAAATCTTGTGTGCTCATGTTTACTTCCTTGTTTTGGGAATGGAGTCTGTTGATTTCAGACGACCTTATAGCATAAATAGTGTGATGAATCTAATTTTTGAGGCCGTCTGAAACAAAATAAGAAGCCTCTGTACCGTCATTCCCGCGCAGGCGGGAATCCCGATCTTAATCTTTCAGAGATGTTTAAAGATTACCGTAATCTCAAATCTCTGGATTTCCGCCTGCGCGGGAATGACGGTGCTGGAATTGCCTATTTCAATCTGCTATATCGGCAAATTTCAGACGACCTCTCCGTTTATTCGGGCAGGGTTATTTTTTGATGGGGCGGTATGTCTAGAATATAGCGCAACCAGTTGCCGAAACTGTATTTTTGGTAGATTTCGGGTGGCAGTTCGCAGTAGGGTTTGGCGACAAATTCTGCCAAACCGTCCAAACTTTTACCGTCCCAAACGAAGATGTTGTCGGGGTGGTAGAAATCGTATTTTTTGATTTCGGCGTTGGTGGTAATCAGTTTTTTGCGGTAACCGAGGGCTTCGAAGGGGCGGAACGAGAGGCCGTTGTGAACGGGTGTTTTGAAATCTATCAGGATTTGGCCTGCTTGGCGGCTTCGATGTTGTCGGCGAAACTTCTAATGCCGATGAAGACTTTGATGTTTTCCGTAGGATAAAAACGGCGGAGGTTTTTTACATTGGTATTCAAACAGCCGATATTGAAGTCGAGCTTCCAGCCCATCGTTTCGGCCGCTTTGCCGAACGCGGAAATAATCGGGGCGCGTTCGGGTATATGCCAGCCGATGAAATAGAAATCGTTGGGCGGGTTTTCGGGCAGGTTGACATCGTGGTCGAAATAGAAGTTGGTGGTCGGCAAGAAGGGATGTTTCGGATTTCGCATATCGTCGGGATCAAAAACGTAAATACGGTCAAACCGGTCGGCACAATCCCAAATGGCGGGGAAACGGTCGATGCCGTCCCATTGGTAGTTGACCATATTGCCATGACGGGTATGGCGTTTAATCATATCCAGAAACTCAGGCGAGTAAATGTCGCCGCGGATAAACAGGGCATAATCCGCCTTGCCGTGCGCTGCCAGTTTGTTTTCGACGTCTCGGATTAATTGGGCGGATTTAAAGTCTTTTTTGGCGTTTTTGTCCCGCAGCACCAGTTGTCTGAATTTGACTTTCAGGCGACTGGAAAGGGAAGGATAGCGGAAATTCAGGTTGTCCATGACGACGCTGACGACGTTGAAGCCGTGATGATTTAAGGCGGCTTCGATGACGCGGTAGATTTGGTTGTCGGCAGGCATCCCCAAGATAATTGTTTTTTGTTCGGTCGGCATGGTGTCTGTTTATGCTTTGTCTGATATGTCGAGGATTCGGCGGACCCAGTTGCCGAAGGCGTATTTGTTTTTTATTTCTTCGGAAACGGGATGGTAAGGTCGTCTGAAAAAGTCTTCCAATCCATCAAGGCTTTCTCCGTCCCAAATGAAGATGTTGTCGGGATGATAGAAGTCGCATTCCACTACTGCCTGATTGCTGGTAATCAGTTTTTTGTCGAAGCACAGGGCGTCGAATACGCGGAAAGACAAGCCGTAATTTTCAAATTGGACAAAATCGACGACTGCCAGGCAGTTTTTGACCTTTTGCAGGTTTTGCTCGAAGCTCAGGATGCTTTGTCTGTCTAAATAGGTAATGCCGTCGTTGCCGAAAATTTTGCTTGCGCGGTCGTCTTTGCAGTAGATGTGGAAATCCAAAGGCAGCCCCAGTCTGCGTGCTTCATCAAGAAAAACGGAGGTTTGATGTTCCCTGCCTGCTTCGTAACCGCCTAAAAAATAAAGGCCTTCCGTTTTTCCGTTTCCGTCAATCGGAAAATCGAAATAGAAATTGGTGGTCGCTTTGAAACGGTGTTGGGGGTATTTCTCGACATCGTTTTTATTGAACACCCAGCAGCGGTCAAAATAGGGCAGATATTCAATGATGTCGGGGAAACGGTCGATACCGTCCCATTGGTAGTTGACGCATACTTTGCTATGCTCACGAACAGCAGAAATGATTTTTTTGGGATAAATATTGGCGCGGATACAAAGGGCGTAGTCTGCTTTGTTTCCCTCTAATGCAGCCAATTTCTACTATCTGCCCCTGGTAGCGGGAATATTTCAGTTTCTTCTTATAATCACCGTCTTTTTTGATATGTTTATGGTACATACCGAGAATACGGGAACCTATGTGCGGATAGTATGAATCCCTGTCATCGTAACAGAGATTGATAACATTAAAGCCGTGGAAGCGCAGATTTTTTTCTATGCACTTATCCAACCCGTACATATATGGGGCGACCAGTATGATGGTTTTGTTCATGATTAAGATGTGATGCGGTTAATCAGGAGAGATTTTGCTTTCAGACGACCTTTAGGCAAAAAGGTCGTCTGAAGACACATTTCATATCCCTTAATATAAAAAAGAAATATGAGTTTGTGGAAATTTATTTTTTGAGTATTTTTTTTAGAAATTGCTCTATACAATACAAAGGACTTAAGATTAACCAAGCTGGAGAAAAAACGATCTTAAGTAATTCAGCTCGTGCCAAGCTTTCAGTCTCCGGAATACTGTTTTTCTTTTTAGGACGCCTCCTGAAAAGCCAATTGATTTTTTTACCCAAGCGTAGAATTTTCCAAGTGTAAGAATGATAAATCTTTAACAAGTAGACTTTTGCAGAAGCATGACCGCCTAAATGGTTGGAAGAGGGATTGGAAATCGAAGCAGTATCAATTTCTTTAATCCACCATCCGAATTGTTCCGTTTTTAGTTGGTCAAGTTGTCTGTCTGCCTCTGCCCATTCTTGTCTTTTTTGTACCGCTTCTGTATGGGTTAATGTTCCATGCGATAGGACTGTATTAGTACCATCTGACCGAATGCAATATTCGGCACTATAATTCGGGATATGTAATGGTTCATATTTAAATGCCAACCGCAATAGAAAATCATAATCTTCATTCTTACATAGAGTCTCATTAATGAAACCTATATCTTTAGCTCGCTCCCTATCTACAACAAAGGCATGGATAGGGATAAAATTTCCCCTAATATGATCATGAAATGAATAGTCCCCTCTCCTAAAAGGATAGGAACGGGACACTAACTGACCATCTTTATTAAAGTCCGCTCTGACAATTTCACAATATACCCATGAAAACTTACTTTTTTGTAAAGCCTGAACCATTTGTTGATAATGATGCGGATAAACTTTGTCATCATCATCCAGAAAGGCAAGATAGCGTCCGGAAGCATATTTCATGCCCATATTCAGACTTTTGGCGCGCGCATCAGTATCGGAAGTGTGGTGCAGGAAACTTATTTTAGGAAAATGTTTTTTCCATTTCGCAATAAGCGCATCAATTTTTTCCACAGATTCCGAATCTGTTTTGCATTGCGCAACGACAATAGGCTCTAAATCTTGGTATTGCTGACCCGACAAAATGAAAAGACATTTATCTAAAAAATGCTCCCTTCCCGGCATAGTACGGATGACGATAGAAACGGTCTGGTTCATGGTTTAACCCCACATTGGTTGTGCAAAATGAAGGCCATTATTAAAATTCGGATTAGCCTTCAATACTTCTGTTACAGAACGCTGGGACAGATGCTCTAACTGTTTTAATAGATCGTTTTTTTTCATATCTACATGTTGAAGCCACATTTTCATTGCTGTTTCTTGGAATTTTTCAGAACGCCATTTATAAGCAAGAAAAGTTGCAGCACGCCAAATTTCAGATTCTCTTGATTGTCTGTCCATTGCATAATGGAAGAAAAAGGCATCGGCACAGGTGTAGCACTGATAACCTGCGGCTTTGACGCGCCATGATAAATCTACATCTTCACAATACAGGAAAAAGTCATCATCAAAACCGTTTATCTGACGATAAATAGCGTTCGGTATAAGCACACACGCACCGGAACACCAATCAGTCAAACCTGTTTTAGGGTTGAAAGTTTTGGGATGCATAATTGGTTCTTGTATTGCTTCTACGATACCGTGCCAATCATTTTTTTGACTGAAAGACACCAATTTTTCCAGGCCTTCGTCATGTAAAAACCCATCCGGGTTCATGCAAAGATATGCCGTAGATTGGTTTGAAATCTCAGAAAAAATTTGATTATGCCCTGCACCAAACCCAATATTCTCCCCATGATAAACTTTAATCCCCCAACCTTTTCCTTCGGCTAAAGATTTAATTTGCTCAACTAATTTTTTATTTCCCTGATTACGGATGATAACTTCTATGCTATCTATGCTGTATGTTTGGCTGAAAATACTTTCCAAACATCTTTCTATCTCGGATATTGGATTATTGTAAGTTAATATACCTATGCTTATGAAAGGTTTCATTTTTATCCCTTTTGATTGGTTTAAATATATCTCACATAAAAGCAGAAGACACTTAAAGTAAGTTTTGATTTAAGGTTATCTGAAAACGAGTAAAGCAGGTTCCGTTAAGATTAATTCACTGCCTGCTTCGGCATATTGCGCAACATGGCATAGTAGCCGTTTTGCGCCATCAATTCATCGTGGGAACCTTGCTCAACGATATGACCGTCGTCCATGACAATAATACGGTCGGCTTGCTCGACGGTGGTCAGGCGGTGGGCGACGATGATGCTGGTGCGGTTTTCCATCAAGCGTTCAAGGGCTTGTTGGACGAGGCGTTCGGATTCGTTGTCCAGCGCGCTGGTGGCTTCATCCAAAGTAAGATAGGGGCATCTTTCAGAATGGCGCGGGCAATGGCGACACGTTGACGCTGACCGCCGGAGAGTTGGTTGCCGTTTGCACCTATCTGTTGATTCAAACCATGCGGCGAGCTTTCAACCAAATCTTGCAAATTCGCGGCTTTGAGGGCTGCCAATACTTCTTCTTCAGTGGCATCGGGACGGCTGTAACGGACGTTTTCCAAAAGCGTGCCTTCAAACAAAAAGACATCTTGGGAAACAAGGGCGAATTGGGAGCGTAGGTTGTCGAGTTTGATGTCTTCGATATTCACATCATCCAAATAAACCGCTCCGGAGCTTGGTTCGACAAAACGCGGAAGCAGGTTGACGGCAGTAGATTTACCGCTGCCTGAGCGGCCGACCAGGGCTACGCGTTCGCCTTTGCGGATGTCGAGATTGAAACTGTCCAAGGCTTTTTTACCGTCTGCGTGGTAGCGGACATCGACATGATCAAATTTCAGACGACCTTCGACATTGGTCAGGATTTTTGTACCGTTATCTTTTTCAGGCTCGGTATCGAGGAATTGGCAAACGGCATCAGAAGCAATAAACATAGTCTGCATGGGGATGCTGATGTTCGCCAAGTTTTTAATCGGACTGAGCATTTGCAGCATGGCAACGATAAACGCCATAAATTCGCCGATGGTGGTATGTCCTTGTTGGCTCTGCCAAAGGGCGATAAAGATGACAATAGCTAAAGCAAACGACGCAATCAGTTCGCTGAATGGAGAACGCGCGGCAGTGGCTTGGGTGATTTTTTTTACCGAGACGGACGATGGTGTCATTGACAGCGGTGAAGCGTTCGGCAGCCTGACGTTGGCCGCCGAAGAGTTTGACTACACGATGTCCTTGATGGACTTCGTTGACGACATTGTTCATGGTACCGATACTGAGTTGCGCTCCTGCAATAATGTCTTTCAGACGATTACGGTAATAACGGGACAACAAAGACAGCAGCGGGAACATCAGGGCAACAACCAAGCTAAGCTGCCAGTTCAAATAAAGCAGGACGCAGACCAAACCGATGACAATCATGGTATCGCGGGTTAAAACGATAAATACATTGCTGGCGTTGCTGATGGATTGTTCCGCCATTTGCACCATGTTCATCAAAACTGTGCCGGACGGGGTTTCCTGATGAAATTTGGAAGAAAGTTGCAGCATCTTGGCGAACATATCGCGGCGAAGATGGCTGATTGCCATGACGGAAACCCAAGTCAAGAGATAGGTACTGACGAAGCGGCTGATGCCTCGAATGATGACCAAAAAAATAAAAAATACCGGCACAACCCAGACTTTATTGGGCGTACCCCAAATCAAGTAGGTAAATTGGTCTTTCCAGTTTTGCAGCGTGGCGATGATGCCGCCTGCGGTATTGAGTTCGGGCGGCGCAGAAGGCGGGGCGAAGCCTTGGTTGACCAGAGGGGCAATGAAGGCGGCGAGATAGCTTTCGGTGGCGGCAACGCCAAAGATAGCAATTAAAGCAAAGATGATGCGTGTTTTATAAGGGCGGATATAAGCCATCAAGCGCATGAAGCTGCGCGAATCTTCTTGGGTAAACAGGCCGAAGGTCAGTTTTTCTATCATTGGCTCGGTGTTCCGGAGTAATGCAGATTGAATATTTTATCAATCTGTCGGATTGGTAAAGCCTATGATTATATCGCAACGAAGTTACCGATGCGACGAAATTGCTGTTTTTAAATGAATAACGATTTTTATTTCTGTAAAGTTTTTTCAGACGACCTTAAATGTTCAAAATAAATTGATAGTGAACTGGAATGTATAGTGGATTAACTTTAAATCAGGACAAGGCGACGAAGCCGCAGACAGTACAGACAGTACGGCAAGGCGAGGCAACGCCGTACTGGTTTAAAGTTAATCTACTATCAAACATCCCCCTGTTGCTATTCCCTCCCCTATCCAAACACAACCGACAGGCATTAAAAACGACCTTTCATTAAGAAAGGTCGTCTGAAACATAAAAGGCGGCAAGTTTAATGCGCTTCGATAAAGGCAGCAACTTGTTCGGAATTGGTCAAAGCGCTGCACACGGCTTCTTTGTTGATACGTTTTGCCAAACCTGCCAACACTTTGCCCGGTCCGCATTCGGCTGACTCGGCAATGCCTTCAGCAACCAGCGCATTGACAGTTTCCGTCCAACGTACAGGGCTGTAAAGTTGGCGGACGAGCGCATCTTTGATTTTCTCTGCATCGTCGTAAGCAGCAACATCGGCATTATGGATGACGCGGATTTGCGGCTGTCTGATTTCGACGGTTTTGAGCGCTTCGGCAAGTTTTTCCGCAGCAGGCTTCATCAGGCTGCAATGCGAAGGAACGGATACAGGCAGCGGCAGCGCGCGTTTGGCTCCTGCTTCTTTGGCGGCGTTCATCGCGCGCTCAACGGCGGCGGCATTGCCCGCAATCACAACTTGTCCGGGTGAATTGAAGTTGACGGCTTCGACCACTTCGCCTTGCGCGGCTTCTGCACAAATGGCTTTAACCTGTTCATCTTCCAAGCCGAGAATCGCCGCCATCGCGCCCACGCCTTGTGGCACGGCGGATTGCATGAGTTCGGCACGCAGGCGGACAAGTTTGACTGCATCTGCAAAATCCAATGCACCGGCGGCGACAAGTGCGGTGTATTCACCGAGGCTGTGGCCGGCAACGACAGCAGGTGTTGTGCCGCCCGCTTCAAGATAAGCACGGTAAACGGCAATGCCGGCGGCAAGCATGATGGGCTGGGTATTCACGGTCTGTCCGATGAGTTCAGCATCCGTACCGTTAATCATCGCCCACAAATCTTGACCCAATACGGCAGAAGCTTCATCGAAGGTATTTTTACGACCGATTGTCCTGCGAAGCCGTCCATCATATTGAGGCTTTGCGAACCCTGACCGGGGAAGAAAAATGCAAAAGACATGATACTCCTTTGTTTCAGTTTAGTTTTTCAGAAAATTCGTCAGAGGATTATCGGCGTAATGTATCAGCAGGGCATAGGTAATGGCAACATTTATTGCCACCGTCAGCCAGAAAATCTGAACAAAAGGAACTTTCTTGGTTTTGTGGCGGAACGCGGCGCGCGCGACCAATGCGCCGGGCCAACCGCCCAGCAGGCTGAAGGCGTGCAGCTTGTTTTCAGGGATGCGGTTTTGGTATTCGTTTTTACGTCTGATTTTGCGCGCGGACTCTATCGCCGTCTGCTTGTCCTGTTGATAGAGGATGAAGGCGGCAATACTGATGAGGACGTAAATGAAAAACAGTTTATTGGAAAGTACGGCGACAACGGTCAGGAAAACGACGGCGATGACGCTGTTGATCAGGAGTGCCTGCATATCGATATCGAGCCTGTTGTAGTCGGGTGGCAATTCGTCAAACAGGTGTGATTCATCGCCCAGCCGAACCACCTTGATGGTTTGTTGTCGGTTGCCTTCTATCGGGCAGTTGCAGTAGAAACTGACGCGCTGACCTGTTTGCGGACGGCTGGTATTGTAATGGTACGCGCTGATGTGGAAGAAAATATTTGAGACTCGTCGCCGAAACGGATAAAGCCGTAGCCTTTGGCATCGTCCCATGTGGTAATCGTACCGCTCATAACCTGATTGGGCGGCAGCAGATTCTTTTGGGCGGATTTCGGAGCGGGATAGCGGGTTTCGGCAACCAACGGCTGCTCGATTTTGGCTTGAACTTTGGGACCGTGTTCCGGACGGAAAAAGTGTACGGTTTGACCTTGCGCTTTTTGGGCGGGCGCAGCGTGTATCGATTCAGGCTCGGGTTCGGACTCAGGCGTACTGCGGATAACGGCATTGACCAGTAGCCATTGTCCGTTGGGATGGCGGCGGAGCGTGCCTTCAAGGCGGTCGCCCGCCCTAGGCGTACGGGTTTGGTCGGCAAGAAACTGTCCCAGCACAAAGACCGGCTGCCCTTCATTTGAAACATCCATTCCATAACCACCATTCTTCGACCAATCCCAGTCGGTCAGCGTAATGACCGCGCTGTCATTGTTTTTATAACCCGGATTGACGCGCTCGACACCCCCTTGCGACGGCGCGGTTGTTTTCCGTTTCTATTTGAAAGCTGACACGGTGTCCGGTTTCAGGTTCTTGATAATCGGGGTGGAGGGATTGGCGGTTGGCAAAGATGCGTTGCGAAGACTCGTCGCAAATAATGGAGCCGCGGCTCATTTCCCCGAACCAATGGGCGATTGTCCCGTAATGTTTATTATGGTTCATTTTATTTTTATATTAGGAAAAAATATATTGGATAACCAGTTTTCCAATTATACCGATTTATCATAATTTATGCAGAATTTAACCATAATGAATAAAAGGTCATCTGAAACAGTGTCGGTTTGAAGCAACTGCACGTTTTCAGACGACCTTTTTTGCGTGAAAAGAATTAGGAGGTATCTACAAGCATTGAGTTGTGCATTTGAAAAATAAATTGACGCATACAAAAAGCTTCCCCCTCCCTGCTTCAATGTAATCAAATGAAAAACTCCCTCTTAACCCCCTATCAAAAAACTGACCAAAGTCTAAAATAACTTCTTGAAAAATTATAAAAAACATAAGAAAATGGACATCTTCGCACCCGAAGAAAATCTTTACATTATCCTTTACATTGTCCATAAACGAGCTTAGGGAAATATCATGACATACCTATCACGCGCCTTCTCTTTGTCTATCCTCGCAGTCGCACTTGCCGCCTGTAGCAGCAGCGGTGGAGACTCTCCCTCAACCCAAGCAGCAAATAACGCCAAACCGCAAACGCCTGCAACCACACCAGCCGCAGATCAATCAGGTAGCAGCAACGGCAATTCACCTACAACCCAAGCAGCAGACAACACCAAACCGCAAACGCCTGCAACCCAACCGCCAACAGACCAGACAGCAGGCAACGTTCCAAAAGAGCCGACTTTAACTGTAACAACCATGCCGAATGGAAGTGCCAAGCGGATTTACGAACTGCCTTACTCGACAGTTACAGGCATTACAGAAATGAAGCTGCAAGCTAACGGCTACACTGGAGAGGTTACAGATATCCAAATCAGCGGCACCCCGACACTTGAGTCAGCCTTGCCTAAGATGGGCAAGGTGGTTTATAAGGGTATGGCTTTTAACAACTCCACCAATCCCCAAGATGCTGAAATTGTCGCCGGTGCGCGTCCAGGGTATTTGGTATACACCATCGATTTTGACGAACGTACCGGTCATGGGGAAATTTCTGCGCTTCAATTAGATTACGGAGAATTCATACTGGGAAAAGGCAAGCTTGAAAAAATCAATCTGGACGGACAGGAAGTCATGGGTGTACGAAGCAATGTTGATGTTTATAAAGGTACCTTCATAGATAACCAAAGACTTGTTCCTGCCGGTGATTACGAACTGGGCGTTTTCGGTCCGAATGCCGACTCGATTGCAGGGAAACTCAAAAATTCGCGCTTCGATATCGGTTTCGGCGGTACACGGGACGGTAAATAAATACTTTGTACGAAGCAGGAAAATCATATGGCAAATGCCATCTGTGTCTGATCGAACAGCGCATTTTTTGGACTTTCATAAGGTCTGAATGATGAAAGGTCGTCTGAAAACCAAAGCAGCAGGTTTTCAGACGACCTTTCATGTTTTAAGCGGATATAGGGCTGATCATCTTCTTTTGATATGACACCTGCTGTCGGCCTTTCCGCACAGGTAGGAATTCATCGGTAAGTTCAAGAAATCTTTGTTTGAAAAGAAATTGCTGCAATTCAAAAATGGATTCCCGCCTGCGTGGGAATGACAGCATGGATAACCCCTGCTTGAATTCACTATACGGACACGCATCCATCAAAAAAGTCGTCTGAAACTGCACCGGCGCAGTTTCAGACGACCTTTTAAATTTAAAACAAACAAAAAATCAGTATTTCACCAACACCGCGCCCCACGCGAAGCCGCCGCCTATGCCTTCGAGCAGTAGGTTTTGTCCGCGTTTGATTTGACCGTTTTGAATGCCGACGTCCAGCGCGAGCGGGATGGAAGCGGCGGATGTGTTGCCGTGTTCCTGTACGGTCAGGATGACTTTTTCCATGTCCAGACTCAAGTGTTTGGCGGTGGAGTCTATGATGCGTTTGTTGGCTTGATGCGGCACGAGCCAGTCGATTTGATCGGGGGTATAACCTGCTTCGCTGATGACTTCGTCGGCGATTTTTGCGAGCATTTTGACCGCGAATTTAAACACGCCCGGCCCGTCCATTTTGACGTAGGGCGAACCGCAAACTTGCCCGTTGGCGATTTGACCGGGTACATTGAGCAGGTCGAGGTAGTTGCCGTCGGCTTTGAGTTTGCTGTGGATGATGCCCGCTTCGTCGGACGCGCCCAACACTACTGCGCCTGCGCCGTCGCCGAACAAAACGCAGGTCGTGCGGTCGTTCCAATCCACGATGCGGCTGAACGTTTCCGCGCCGATGACCAAAGCCTTTTTCGCCATGCCACTTTTGATGTAGGCGTTGGCAGTGGACAGGGCGTACATAAAGCCTGCGCAGACTGCCTGTACGTCAAACGCAGGGCAGCCGTTTGCTATGCCGAGCTTTTGCTGGACGATGGTTGCGGTGGATGGGAACTGCATATCGGGGGTAGCGGTTGCTACGATAATCAAATCGATTTCATCGGCAGCGACACCCGCTGCAACCAGCGCGCGGCGTGATGCTTCGGCGGCGAGGTCGCTGGTTTTTTCGCCTTCGTCTGCAATATGGCGGAACTTGATGCCGGTACGGGTGGTAATCCACTCGTCGGACGTATCGACTTTTTTCGCCAAATCGTCGTTGCTGACGCGGTTGGCGGGAAGATAGCTGCCGGTACCTAAAATTTTGGCGTATTGCATGTGAAGGCCTTTGAGCGTTGATTCGAATAATCGGCTATTGTAAGCGAAAACGGATGAATTGCCCAACGCCGCGAAGGCGTAAAACAGGTAAAGCGCGCAATGGTTTGAAAAACAAATATAAACATATGATTTCAATGAAACTTACTTTTCAAACCATCTAGGGATTTACGTTTCCCATCCCGTTTTCAGACGACCTCGGTTACACAAAATCCCCCCAAAGCGTCTGCATCGCCGCAATCGCCGCCAGCGAAGCGGTTTCCGTCCGCAAAACCCGCTTGCCCAGCGTTACTGACTGGAATCCCGCCTCAAACGCCAACCGCTCCTCCTCGTCCGTCCAGCCACCTTCCGGTCCCACCATAAAAATCAGGTCGTCTGAAAACGGCTTGACGGCACGTAAACTCTGAGCGCGGTTCAAACTCATCAACAGCTTAGTCGTTTCAGACGACATCTGTTTCAAAGCCTCGCGGTAAGGCAGCAACGGGCGCACTTCCGGCACAATATTCCTGCCGCTTTGTTCGCAGGCGGACACCACAATTTCCTGCCAGCGCGCCACCCGTTTATCCGCCCGCTCGCCGCTCAGGCGCACGACACAGCGTTCGCTGATTACCGGCTGAATCGCCACCACGCCCAGCTCCACGCTTTCTGCAAAGTAAAATCCATGCGCTCGCCACTCGATACCGACTGCACCAGCGTGATTTTCAGCGGCGACTCGTTGTCCGTTTCCTCCTCGCGCAACACTTCCGCACAGGCGCGGCGTTTCTCCAAAACATCCAAACGCGCGGGATACGCCTTGCCGTTGCCGTTAAACAAAACGACCTCTTCCCCGCAGCGCACGCGCAAAACATTTAAATGACGCACAACATTATCAGGCAGTTCAACGACTTGCCCCGCATATAAAGCATCAGGCAGATAAAATCTGGACATGGTTCTTCAAGTGAAAACGGATATAATAACGCGATTATACGATTTCGCACCCCAACCGCAAAAACAAGGACAAAAAGTGTTACACCGATTGCAAAAAGTCGTCCGGCACATCGCGCAAACCGAAGTCATGCCGCGCTTCCTGAATACCCCGTCGCACCGCAAAGAAGACGGCTCCATGCTCAGCGAAGCCGACCTTGCCGCCCAAACCGCCTTCGCCGCCGCCCTGCCCTTGTTGATCGACAGCCCCATGCTCGGCGAAGAAATGAGCGTGCAAGAACAAACCACCCTTTGGAAAATGCACGCGCATACCGACGGGCTGTGGGTCGTCGACCCCATAGACGGAACCAACAACTTCGTCAACGGACTGCCCCATTTCGCCGTTTCCGTCGCCTTCGTCAAAAACGGCCGCGCCGAACTCGGCATCATCTACAACCCCGTCAGCGGCGAATGCTTCTACGCCGAACGTGGCAAAGGCGCATACCTCAACGGCACACAACTCCCCCCTGCGCACCGTCGATAAAAAACTCAGCGAAGCCATCGCAGGCGTCGAAATCAAATACCTGCGCTCCGGCAAACTCACCAGCCGCATGAGCACGCTCGCCCCCTTCGGCACCATCCGAAGCATGGGCAGCAGCACACTCGACTGGTGCTACCTCGCCAGCGGACGCTACGACGTTTACGTCCACGGCGGGCAAAAACTGTGGGACTACGCCGCCGGCGCGCTGATTTTCGAAGAAGCAGGTGGCAACCTGTCCACTTTGGAAGGCGACGACTTCTGGAGCGGCGAACATGTTTTCAAACGCTCCGTCATCGCCGCCCTGCAACCCGCCCTGTTCGAGCGTTGGGAAAAATGGATACGGGAGAACCAATAAATAGGACAACCCGTCTATCCGTCCACTCGGCAAACTAAACTCAAGAGTACCCTTCCCGTCATCCCCGCTTTACATCTTAATGACGGCAATCGGGATACCCTTTTGCTCATCTTGAGACCTTTGCAAAATTCCCCAAAATCCCCTAAATTCCCACCAAGACATTTAGGGGATTTCTCATGAGCACCTTCTTCCGGCAAACCGCACAAGCCATGATTGCCAAACACATCGACCGCTTCCCACTATTGAAGTTGGATCAGGTGATTGATTGGCAACCGATCGAGCAGTACCTGAACCGTCAAAGAACCCGTTACCTTAGAGACCATCGCGGCCGTCCCGCCTATCCCCTGCTGTCCATGTTCAAAGCCGTCCTGCTCGGACAATGGCACAGCCTCTCCGATCCTGAACTCGAACACAGCCTCATCACCCGCATCGATTTCAACCTGTTTTGCCGTTTTGACGAGTTGAGTATCCCCGATTACAGCACCTTGTGCCGCTACCGCAACCGGCGGCGCAAGACGACACCCTGTCCGAGTTGCTCAAACTGATTAACTGCCAACTGACCGAAAAAAACCTAAAAATAGAGAAAGCATCCGCCGCCGTCATTGACGCCACCATTATTCAAACTGCCGGCAGCAAACAGCGTCAGGCCATAGAAGTCGATGAAGAAGGACAAGTCAGCGGCCAAACCACACCGAGTAAGGACAGCGATGCCCGCTGGACAAAGAAACGGTTTATACAGACTCGGTTACAAACAACATACCCGCACCAATGAGGAAGGCTATATCGAGAAACTGCACATCACCCCCGCCAATACCCATGAGTGCAACCATCTGTCGCCTTTGCTGGAAGGCATTGCCGAAGGTACGACCGTCTATGCCGACAAAGGCTACGACAGTAAGGAAAACCGGCAACATCTGAAAGAGCATCAGTTGTTAGACGGCATTATGCGCAAAGCCCACCGCAACCGTCCGCTGACGGAAGTGCAAACCAAACGCAACCGGTATTTATCGAAAACCCGTTATGTGGTCGAACAAAGCTTCGGTACGCTGCACCGTAAATTCCGCTACGCCCGGGCAGCCTATTTCGGGCTGCTCAAAGTGAGTGCACAAAGCCATCTGAAGGCGATGTGTTTGAACCTTTTGAAAGCGGCTAACAGGCTAAGTGTGCCTGTTGCTGCCTAAAAGGCGGCCCGGATGCCTGATTATCGGGTATCCGGGGAGGATTAAGGGGGCGTTTGGGTAGAATTAAGGAGTGATTGGGGGAGGAAACAGCCGAAAAACTGTGTTGGGGTTTCGGTTGTCGGGAGGAGGGCTTTTTTGCAAAGGTCTCCAATGGTAAAAATAAACGGTACAAAAACCTTGCCGCATCCGACAAGCGCAGACTCAAACAAATAAAACGCGCAACACAGTTTCTACCCGTGTTGCGCGTTTTATAGTGGATTAACTTTAAACCAGTACGGCGTTGCCTCGCCTTGCCGTACTGGTTTAAAGTTAATCCACTATATTATCGCCCCCGCTCATCGCAAACGGGACAAATCAACAAATCTCCACTTCCAAATCCAAGCGTCGTGCCGTTGCCTGTACTGCTTCGATATCATCCAGCCAAAAAATCGCAAACAGGTAACCATCATCACCGGTCGGTACGTCACATAACACCAAACCATCCCTCTCCAATGCCGCTTGCACATAGGGAAACAGTTCTTCACTATAAGTCTCTTCGGGATATTCCCATTCCCATTCATCCCAACCTAATAGATTCCGGACAATCGCTTCCATCTCTTCCGGTTCAAATTTCCAATCTGAATACCATGTTGCGCCATATCTTTCCAAGACGCAAAAGATGTCCGCCCACTCTTCCCCGTACCCCAAGTCATCCATTGACTCTTCATTTTCATCTACACGGATATAAAAATTCTTAACCTGTTCCAGCTCCGCACCGGAACCATCGTCATTCTCCCCTGAAGGCCATCCCCTCTTCCGTAACGTAGCCCAAAGGCTTTCTTGAATCTGATAAACCCATTCGCCCCGCTGCAAAACAGCCAAATCGTCTTCCGTCACTTCCAACCATTTAAACAATGCCCACAAATCCGCTTTTTGTTCAGGCGTAGCAGGATAGAAAATTGCTTCGTCCATGTCGTGTTCCTAATATCAAAATACAAAAACAGGTCGTCTGAAAACGGTTAAACATTTTCAGACAACCTTTGCTTCAATCAAACTTGAATCAATGCCTAAAATGCCGCACGCCCGTTACCACCATGGCGATACCGTGTTCGTCCGCCGCGTCGAAGACTTCCTGATCGCGCATCGAGCCTGCGGGGTGGATGATGGCTTTGATGCCTTGTTCGGCGATGACGTCCACGCCGTCGCGGAACGGGAAGAAGGCGTCCGAAGCAGCACACGCGCCGTTTAAGTCCAAGCCTGCGTCCTGTGCTTTGCGGGCGGCGATGCGGGTGCTGTCCACACGGCTCATTTGGCCTGCGCCGATGCCGTAGGTTTGGCCGCCTTTGCCGAACACGATGGCGTTGGATTTGACGTATTTTGCGACGTTCCAAACGAACAGCAAATCGTTCCATTCCTGCTCGGTCGGCTGGCGTTTGGAGACGACTTTCAAATCGGCGCGGCTGATGCGGTGGATGTCGGGCGTTTGTGCCAACAGTCCGCCGCCGACGCGTTTGAGTTCGAAGCGGTTCGCACCTGCCTCAAGCGGCACTTCCAACACACGCACGTTTTTCTTGGCAGCGGCGATTTCGAGAGCTTCGGCGGTGAACTTGGGCGCCATGAGGACTTCCATAAATTGATTGTCGGTAATCTGTTTCACGGTTGCGCCGTCTACTTCGCGGTTGAAGGCGATGATGCCGCCGAACGCGCTGGTAGTGTCGGTGGCGTAGGCGAGTTGGTAGGCGGTCAATGTATCGGCTGCAACAGCGACGCCGCACGGGTTGGCGTGCTTCACAATCACGCAGGCGGGCGCGTCGAAGGATTTGACGGCTTCCCAAGCGGCATCGGCATCGGCGATGTTGTTGTACGACAATTCTTTGCCTTGGAGCTGTTGGTATGCGGCGAGGCTGCCTGCGGCGGGATACACATCGCGGTAGAACGCGGCGTGTTGGTGCGGGTTTTCGCCGTAGCGCATGTCTTGCACTTTAATCCAGCTTTGGTTGAACTGGCTGGGGAACTCGCCGATTTGGGGCGTGCCGCTCAATACGTCGTCTGAAAGCGAGGTGAGGTAGTTGGAAATCATGCCGTCGTATTGGGCGGTGTGGCTGAATGCTTTGCGCGACAGGTTGAAGCGGGTTTTGTCGCTCAATGCGCCGCCGTTGGCTTCCATTTCGGCGGCGATGGCGGGGAAGTCGGCGGTGTCGGTAACAATGGCGACGTGTTTCCAGTTTTTCGCGGCGGAGCGCACCATGGTCGAGCCGCCGATGTCGATGTTTTCAATCGCGTCTTCCAGCGTGCAGCCGGGCTTGGCGATGGTGGCGGCGAAGGGGTAAAGATTGACGCATACGAGGTCGATGTTGCCGATGCCGTGCTCTTCCATCTTAGCGACGTGTTCGCCCAAATCGCGCCGACCCAAAATACCGCCGTGGATTTTCGGATGCAGCGTTTTCACGCGGCCGTCGAGCATTTCGGGAAAACCGGTGTAGTCGGCGACTTCAATCACGGGAACGCCCGCATCGGCAAGCAGCTTCGCCGTGCCGCCGGTGGAGAGAATTTCGACACCGAGTTTGTGCAGGGTTTGGGCAAATTCGACTGCGCCGTTTTTGTCGGACAGGCTGATCAGGGCGCGTTTGATGGAAGGCATGAGGATTCCTTTTAAACAGAGATTTATAACTGGAAACAAACACTTTCAGGGGCGGTATTATCCCCCAGTTTCGAAGTTTTAGCAGCTGTTTCTGGAAAAATTGTTGACAATTTTTTCGATAAAAAAGGTCGTCTGAAAACCGTGTTCATAAGTTTTCAGGCGACTTTCGCATATCCAACCACTTAACATTTTTAAATAGTTTTAAAATTTCATACAGTTAAATCTTGCATATATTAACAAACAACCATAGAATGCAAAATCGGTCGGATTGCATAATCTGCCCTACAAAGTCCAAATTCCGAGTTACTCAGGAGTAATCAAACATGTACAGAAAATTCCTCTGCATTTTCGCAACCGCGGCCTTGGCAGCCGGCTGTGCGACCGAGTCTTCCAAAACCATCGAAGCCGTCAAAGTCAGCAGCTACAATACCCCTTATCACGGTGCGCGCGCACCTATTTCCATCGGCAGTTTCGACAACCGCTCCACTTACCAGCGCGGCGTATTTTCCGACGGTGAAGACCGTTTGGGCAGTCAGGCGAAAACCATTTTACTGACCCACCTGCAACAGACTAACCGTTTCAACGTACTCAACCGTACACAATTGAGCGCGCTGAAGCAGGAAGCGGGCATCGGCGGCAAAACACAAGCCCTTAAAGGTGCGGATTACGTGATTACCGGCGATGTAACCGAGTTTGGCCGCAAGGATGTCGGCGACCATCAGCTTTTCGGGATTTTAGGACGCGGCAAATCCCAAGTCGCCTATGCCAAAGTAGCGTTGAACGTCGTGGATGTACGCACTTCCGAAGTGGTTTATTCAGCGCAGGGCGCAGGGGAATTTTCATTGTCCAACCGCGAAGTCGTCGGCTTTGGCGGCACTGCGGGCTACGATGCGACGCTGAACGGCAAAGTATTGGATTTGGCCATCCGCGAAGCAGTCAATAATTTGGTTGCCGGCATCGAAAGCGGTGCTTGGGCGCCTGCACGCTGAAAGGTCGTCTGAAATGGACAAACTCATCAAAACAGGCTGCCTGGGCGCATTCTGCCTGCTGCTTGCCGCATGCGGCAGCCCTCAGCAAACCCTTTATTATTGGGGAAACAACAATGCCGATGTTTACGAACGCCTCAAAAGCGACGGCAAACCCCTAGGCGAACAAATCGACGCAATGGAAAAATATTTCCAGAAAACCCGGAGCGAAAATAAAAAAGAAGCACCCGGCACACACGCTCATTTGGGAATGCTGTTGAGCGAGGCGGGGCAGGATCAGTCGGCAGCGGAACACTTCGAAACCGAAAAACGCCTGTTCCCCGAATCTTCCGTCTTCATGGACTTCCTGTTGAAAAATAAAGGAGCCCAAAAATGAGCAGCCTGAAAACCGCCCTTTTTGCTTCTGCAACCGCCGTCATACTGTCAGCCTGCTCCGCTACCGCGCCGCAGCCTTTCGACTATTCCGCATTCAGGGAAAGCAAACCCCGCTCCATTTTGGTATTGCCTCCCTTAAACGAATCGCCGGAAGTCAAGGCAAGTGCAGGGATGCTCGCTTCTTCCACGCGACCGTTGGCAGAATCAGGCTATTACGTCTTCCCGGTTGCCGCAGTGGCCGAAACCTTCAAGCAAAACGGTTTAGACAATGCGCACGACATCCATCAAGTCAGCCTTGAAAAACTCAATCGGATTTTCGGCGCGGATGCCGTACTCTATATAAAAATCAACCAATACGGCACCAGCTACCAACTCATCCAAAGCGATACCCGGGTTACGGCGGAAGCCAAACTGGTTGACGCGAAAACCGGAAAAGAGTTGTGGCACGGTTCTGCAACGGCTTCCAGCACCGAAAACAACAATACTGCCGGACAAGGCCTGCTCGGCGCAATGGTGAGCGCAATCGTCCAACAGATTGCAAGCTCGGTCGGCGACAAAGGATTCGATATTGCCCAAGTTGCAGGCACGCGCCTGCTTTCGGCGTCCGCAACGAACGGCATCATGTACGGCCCTTATTCGCCCCACTATGAAACCCAGCCGGGTAAATAATCCCCAAAGCAAAGGTCGTCTGAAAACAAGTTTTCAGACGACCTTTTTCTTAGTTTACATTTGAATATTTATTGATCGCTTATTTTGGCAAGGCACTTATTCAAACCGACTGACGTCATTGCGGCGATCAGGTTGAATCCAATTTAAAAATCAGGCATACGTTGCTTTTATAGTCAATTAAAAACAAAATAGTACAATACTCACCTTTGAAGGTCTAACCATGGCATACTCTGCGGACTTAAGAAACAAAGCTTTAAACTATTACGAACAATGCAAAAACATCAGCCAAACCGCAGCAACGTTTAACTTGTCAAGAAACACGCTTTACCTGTGGATTCGCCTTAAAAAACAAACAGGCAGCCTGAAACATCAAGTTACCGGTCTAAATGCCGTCAAATTGGATAGGCAAAAACTGGCTCAATATATTGAGCAACACCAGGATGCCTATCTGCATGAAATCGCCAAACATTTTAATTGTACGCCAGCCGCCGTTTGCTATGCACTCAAACAGATGGGGATGACGCGCAAAAAGACCACCACTTACAAAGAACAAGACCCGGCCAAAGTAACGCATTATTTGACACAACTGGCCGAATTTTCCGACTACCAACGTGTTTATTTGGATGAAACAGGATTTGACCGCTACCTGTTCCGTCCCTATGCCCGCAGCCTGAGAGGGCGAATAGTGAAAGCGCAGATAAGTGGAAAAAGATACCGACGCTTATCTCTGGTGTCCGCACAAGTCGGCAACCGGCTGATTGCTCCGATGGTTTATCAAAATACGATGACCGGAGTCTTTTTTGAAGCGTGGTTTCAGCAATGCCTACTGCCCGCATTGACTCAAAAATCGGTGATTATTTTAGATAATGCACGATTTCACCGTATGGGTGTCTTACGGGAAATGGCGGAAAAATTGGGCTATAAGGTATTGCCTCTTGCACCTTATTCACCCGAGCTCAACCCGATTGAGAAGGTGTGGGCGAATATTAAGCGGTATCTGCGAACCGTTTTGTCTGATTACGCCCGATTCGACGATGCGCTAGTGTCCTATTTTGATTTTAATTGACTATAAAACAGATTCCCAAACGTCTTTCAAATCGGGTTTTCCTCCGGTTTAGACGACCCCTTACGCATTCTTTCCTCTGTTCGACAGCCATCCCACCACAAACGTCGAAGCGATGACGATGAACACGCCCGAAGCGGACACGGCGGATAAATGTTCGCCCAAAATCAATACTGCCATGATGACGCCGATGACAGGTTCGAGCGAAATCAAGAGTCCGGAGACATTGGCAGGGACTTTGTTCATGCCCTTGTTCCATAAAAGATAGGCAAGCCAACTGCATCCGATCCCCAAATACAAAACCGACAACACGCCGCCCCATGACCAGCGGACTTCATAACTTTCAGCCAATACCAGCGAAAACGGCAGGCACAACACCGCCGCCGCCGCCATGGAAGCAGAAGTAAATGCAGGCGCGCCGATGCGGGCAATCATCTCTCGGCTCGGGCGCATCACACCGGCAAAACCGATTCCGGCAAGCAAAATCAGCAAACAGCCGAACCAATCGACCGCGCCGCCCTCCTCCGCGCCACCCAGCACCATCATCCCGATACCGACAAACGCCGCCGCCCCACAAATCCAGTGGTAAATTCTCGCTTTGTCGTTGAAAAAGAAATGCCCGACAAACACCACCAGCAAAGGTTCAAGCCCGACCATGGTAATCGCGCTGGCGGCAGAGGTGTATTTCAAACCGATAAACTGAAGCAGCAAAACCACGACGTAATTGATAAAGGCAATCCACAACAAGGGCTTCCACTCGCGGCGCGGAATCTTGCCGAAATGGCGGTAACAGGAAGGCAGCACCATCAACGCAGCAATCAACAGCCGCGCCTCAACCATCAGCACGGCATCAAGCATCTCGTAGGAATATTTGGCGGCGATAAACGAACTGCCCCAAATAATCAAGGCAAGGACTTGATAGAACATTTCAGACGACCTCAGCCCTCCAGCAGACCGTGCTGCAACAGTTTCTTACGCAGCGTATTGCGGTTCAGCCCCAAAATCACCGCCGCTTTAGACTGATTGCCACCGCATTGTTCCATCACGCAAATCAGCATGGGCTTTTCCACTTGGTGCAACACCATATCGTACACGCCACAAGGCTCAGTACCATTCAAGTCTTTGAAATATTGTTGCAAATTCTGCTCAACACATTGCGCAATATCGGGGATGGGTTGCTTCATAACATATCCTCCTTCGTTATTTTTAAAAGATGACAGGTCGTCTGAAACGGGGTTCAGACGACGTTTGTTGAGTTTGTATAGTGGATACCGAATCCCAACGCAATGCCCAGCGCGGTCAACATTCCGGCAGCCCGCCCTCGGCTCAATGCCTGCTGCGAAACGAGTACAAAATCGGGACCGGGCGACATGCACGCCAAAAAATGTACGCCGGTGATAATCCAAAAGCCATGCCAAAAAGTCATACTGAAGCCTTTTGTATTAAAGAGGGGGTTGTAGAAAGGCGCATCAGCCTTTAAGAATGAATGAAGATTAACCATCAAGCCTTCACCATGCCGGATTACAGTCCACGCAACCTACTCCCCCAAGCAGGTAATCTTGCCAACCTTTTCTCCGTCCGGTTCGATTTCTGCTACATGATCTCCATATTTATCACTCCAAAAGAACCGCCCATTTTCCTCACGCCAAGGTTTACCCAGCACATACCAAGCCTTGTCCAAACTGTCACCGGGGCGGATGGTTTCGCATGTTGCTTTACTCTTAAATGCACTCATCACGCAAGCATCATGTTGACGGCAATCGGGATTCATGCACCTGCCTTTGTCTTCATTCCAATAGCGATCCATTAATTTACAAGCTATCAGATTGTAGTCATAAGCGTAAATGCCGAATCCTGTCAGCAACAGCGCGGCTATACCGAAGCGTTTGAGACGTGGGGTCAATTTCATATTTACTTCCCAAAAATAAAAAGGTCGTCTGAAACGCCCTACCCTTCCCGATACTCACACACCCAGCGGTCGGTTTTCTCCGAAAGCGCCTCAAGATAGGCGGCAAGGGTATCGTATTGTGCGGCGGCACTGTCTAACCGGTTGATTTCTCTGCGTGTCTGCTCGCCGTCGGGCATTTCGTCGATGTACCAGCCTATGTGTTTACGGGCGATGCGCACGCCGGCGACTTCGCCATAAAACGCGTGCATGGCGCGGATGTGGTTCAAAATGGTGGCGTTGCATTCTGCCAAGCTCAAGGCTGGCGGCAAAACGCCGTGTTCGGCGTAATGTTTCAAATCGCGGAAGAGCCACGGTCTGCCTTGTGCGCCGCGACCTATCATGATGCCGTCTGCGGCGGTTTGTTTGAGGACGGCGGCAGCTTTTTGCGGCGAGGTGATGTCGCCGTTGACCCAGACGGGGATTTTCAGACGACCTTTGGTTTCGGCAATCAGGTCGTAAGTTGCTTCGCCTTTGTACATTTGCGTGCGTGTGCGTCCGTGGACGGCGAGGGCGGCAATGCCGCAATCTTCAGCGATGCGGGCGATGGCAGGCAGGTTTTTGTGGTCGTCGTGCCAGCCCAAACGGGTTTTGAGGGTAACGGGAACGTCCACCGCGCGGACGACGGCTTCAAGAATGGCGGCAACCAGCGGCTCGTTCTGCATCAGCGCGCTGCCGGCTTGAACATTGCAGACTTTTTGGCGGGACAGCCCATGTTGATGTCGATAACCTGCGCCCCAAGGCTGACGTTGTAACGCGCGGCATCCGCCATCTGCTGCGGATCACTGCCGGCAATTTGGACGGCAACGGTGCCGCCCTCATCGGCAAAATCGCTGCGGCGCAGGGTCTTTTTGGTATTTCTAAGCGTCGGGTCGCTGGTCAGCATTTCGCACACTGCCCAACCTGCGCCAAAATCCCGGCAAAGGCGGCGGAACGGTTTGTCCGTAATGCCCGCCATCGGGGCGAGTGCAATGGGATTGTCGATAATGTAGCCGCCGATGCGCATGGTCAAACCGCCGTATAGAAAGGGCTGCCATTGTACAATTTTTAAGCAGGGTTTCCAATGGGATTTACTTTGGAAACAGGTAAAACAAAGGGCGCAATCATGCGCCCTGCGGGTGTGTTTAAGGTTTCAGACAACCTCTTCGCCGTCTTGCGGACGGTTCAGTTTAACAAGGTCATAAAGAGGTACACAGCCGTCTGTATCAGCACAACGATAGGCAGGATGATTTTTGCCAGCAGTCCTGTGAACATCAATATTAGGACAATCCACATTCCGTAAGGTTCGATTTTGCGAAACTGCATGGACTGTTTGGCAGACAGGAAAGTATCGATAAAGATGCCGCCGTCCCAAGGCAAGATGGGAATCAGGCTGAAAGCGACCCAAATCGCGTTCACGATAACGCCGTATTGCGCCATTCGGACCAACGGCTCCTGATAGGATTCAGGCGCGTAAACGGCAAAGGCGGCGACAAAGCCCCAGAAGAACGCCAAAATCAGATTGGCAATCGGACCGGAAATGGAAACCCAACGCCAAGCGCGGCGCGGATCGCGGAAATTGCGCGGGTCGATGGGCATCGGGCGCGCCCAACCGAAAACGAACGGGGTCAGCAGCAGGCTGATTATGGGTACGACGATCGTACCTACCGGATCGATATGCGGCAGGGGGTTGAGTGTCAGCCGCCCGTATTGTTGGGCGGTACTGTCGCCCCAACGGCGGGCGGTATAACCACGTGCGACTTCGCGTATGGTCAGGGCGAGGAGGACAGGCGGAATCGCGAGCAGGACAGTGCCCAAGTCAAAGTTTTGAAACATGGTTTTCCTTTGAAAGGTCGTCTGAAAACGACGGTGTATGTGCGGATGGCCGATTTATCGGAAACGGGAAGATTTCTGCCTCATTCAATATGTTCTTTTTTGTCGGGTTTTCAACCCCTCCCCGGTCTTCATCATGCCCGGGCAGGCTCTAATAACGGATGTGTCTCGCCGCAAGCGACCCGGCTATACACACCTTCACACCGCCAGCCCCGTTACCAACTGCTTGAACTCCGTCCATGCGTCGCCATCTTCCGCGCCTTTGATGATGCGGTCGATTTTGGCGCAGGTTTTGAGGGCTTCGATCAGGCGGACGGCGGGAATGCGTTTGACGGCAATGGGCGCGAGGGTTTGCTTGTCGCCCCACAGGCGCAGGCTGTTGCGGACGGATTGCACGCTTTGCCCTTGTTTGAGCGCGGCGGTCAGGCGGATGAGGGTGCGGATGTCTTCGGCAACCGCCCACAGCAGCAAGACGGGTTCTTCGCCTTCTTCTTCGAGTCCGTCCAGAAGGCGGGCGACGCGCAGGGCATCACCTTTCATCCATGCGCCGGAAAGCTGGAACACGTCGAAACGGGCGACGTTGGCGACGGCGGCTTCGGCATCGGCGATGTTGACGGTATGGTTTGCGGGTGCAGCAGGGCGAGTTTGCCTATTTCTTGGCGGGCGGCGAGCAGGTTGCCTTCGACGCGTTCGGCAAACAGGGCGAGCGCGTCGGGTTCGATGTCGAGTCCGACCTTTTTCAGACGACCCTTTATCCACTGCGGCAGGGCTTGCGCGCTAATGGCTTTGGCTTCGAGTACCGTGCCTTTGGCGGTGAGCGCGGTGAACCATTTTGCCTGCGTTTGGGCTTTTTCGAGCTTGGGCAGCAGAATCAGGGAAACGGTGTCTTCGGGCAGGCGTTCGGCGAAAGTTTGCAACGCATCGCCGCCGTTTTTGCCGGGCTTGCCATTGGGAATGTGGATTTCCAAAAGCTTCAAATCGGCAAAAAGCCCCGCGCTGCCTGCGCTTTGCAGGAGCTCGTCCCAGTCGGCGCCGTTGTCCGCCGTAAAGACTTCGCGGTTGAGGTAGCCTTGTTTTTTGGCGGCGGCGCGCAGGGTGTCGAGAGCTTCGATGCGCAACAGGTCTTCTTCGCCGTGAATGATGTACAGCGGCGAAAGCGGCATATCCGCGCTGACCTGTTCGATATTCATGACTGCCATCAATAGGCTTTCAAGAACGTCAGGCGGCGGACGATTTGGTCGGCGGCATCGGCGCGCATTTCCGCCCAGATGGTTTCGCTTTCTTCCTGTTTGCCCAACACTTCGCTGTCGTTGTAGTCCATCGTGCGGTTGACGAGGACGGTAATCGGTTCGCCCACAGGCTCGCCGTTGCGCATGGCTTGGGCTTCGACGCGCAGCGTCAGCAGGTATTCGTTGACCAGCGCGGCGCGGGTGATGGTGTAGATGTCCTGACGGGTTTCAATGCCCTTGATGTCCAAGGTCATTTGCGCTTCGGCGGCGGAAACAGGTTTGCCGTCGGCGCGGCGCAGGGCGTTTTCCAAAGCCTTTTGCATGACGGAGGCGTTTTGGATGTGCCAAGCGGGATACGGCAGCGTGCGTGCTGTGCCGCCCATGCCTTTGAGGTGGAAGCCGCAGGCGGACAGAAGCAGCACGGCGGCGGTCATCAGGATTTTGTTCATTTCATTCTTTCTGTTGCGCGGGTATCGGGGAATTATAGCGGATAGTCGGGCGGTCGGGAAACGCGGCGGCAGAAGGGGATTTCAGACGACCCCTTGCCGTTTGTCGTTTACCGGCACGATGGGTACAATCCCAACGTCAGACAACAGGAGAAACATCATGCACCCCATCCGCGAACCCATCCGCAGCGGCCTGCTGCCCGTATCGGACATCCACCAAATCTACTGGGAAGAATCCGGCAACCCCGACGGGCTGCCCGTCATCTTCCTGCACGGCGGCCCGGGCGCGGGCGCATCGCCTGCCTGTCGCGGCTTTTCAATCCCGACGTGTTCCGCATCGTCATTATCGACCAGCGCGGCTGCGGCCGTTCGCTGCCTTACGCCTGCACCGACGACAACACGACTTGGGACTTGGTTGCCGACATCGAAAAAGTCCGCGAAATGCTGGGCATCCAAAAATGGCTGGTGTTCGGCGGCTCGTGGGGCAGCACCTTGTCCCTCGCGTATGCCGAAACCCATCCCGAACGCGTTGCCGGACTCGTATTGCGCGGGATATTCCTGTGTCGTCCGTCCGAAATGGCGTGGCTCGACGAAGCGGGCGGCGTCAGCCAGATTTATCCCGCGCAATGGCAGAAATTCCTCGCGCCCGTCGCCGAAGAAAAACGCGGCAGCCTGATTGCGGCTTATCACGAAATGCTGTTCGGTGAAGACGAAGCAGGTCGTCTGAAAGCCGCCAAAGCCTGGGCAGACTGGGAAAGCTACCTGATCCGCTTCGAACCGCAAGACGTCGATGAAGATGCCTACCAATCGCTCGCCATCGCCCGTTTGGAAAACCATTATTTCGTCAACGAAGGCTGGCTGAAGGGCGACAAAGCGATTTTGGCGAACACGGACAAAATCCGCCATATCCCGACCATCATCGTGCAAGGACGCTATGATTTATGCACCCCCATGCAAAGCGCGTGGGAACTGTCGCAGGCGCTCCCCGACGCCGAACTGCGCGTGATTCAGGCGGGACACTCGTCTTTTGATCCGCCCTTGGCGGCGGCGTTGGTGGAAGCGGTGGAAGATATGAGGGAACGTGCGGTGTGGTAATAATAAGGAATTGAAATCATAAAAGCATGGTTTGCCGTTATTTCTGTTCGAATGGGAATAACGGCAAACAAACAATATCGTTTTCTTTGACTTTGCGACAGGAAGATCCGCCTGCCGCCACCTTCCCACCAAATTCCGAAAATACTGTAAAATAGCGTTAATTACGAGATTCAAGGTCGTCTGAAAACCGACGCGGCAGGTTCTCCGAAACCAGCCTCCGTTTTTCAGACGACCTCCCACCCTTAATAAGGAACCACAACTTCATGGACAACCAAACCAAACTCCGCATCGGCGGCCTGCTCGTGCTGACTACCGCCGTTTTAAGCCTGCTCATCGTCTTAATCGTCGATTCATGGCCGCTCGCCATCCTGATTGCCGTCATCATCGTCGCCGCAGCCGCCGGCGGCTTTGTTTGGACTTCGCGCCGCCAACAGCGCCAGTTCATCGAGCGCCTGAAAAAATTCGACATCGACCCCGAAAAAGGCCGCATCAACGAAGCCAACCTGCGCCGTATGTACCACAGCGGCGGTCAGCACCAAAAAGACGCGGTAACGTTGGTCTGCCTGTCGCAAAAATGCTCGGTTGACGAAGCGCACGCCATGTTCAAAAAACGCCCAACCCGTCAGGAAATGAACCAAATGGCAGCCCAGCAGGCGCGCGGACAAAAACGTCCCCACCGCTGATTCTTCCCACACAAAGGTCGTCTGCAAACGGATGCGGCGGTTTCGCCCAAACCAAGCATTCCGTTTTTCAGACGACCTTTTTACCGACAAGACCGCCATGACCGCCTTCCCCCGCCCCCATCAAACGCCGCCTTGCCGCCCTGATGTACGAGTTGCTGCTGACCGGCGCCGTAACCGCCATCGCCGCCATCCTTGCCGGCATCGCCGCTATTTTCCTCAACCCCGTTTCCCACATCCTTTCCAGCTTGGCTACCTGCGTTATCTTCGTAGGAAGCTGGTGGCTCTACTTCAAAACCAACTGGACGAAGACCGGCCGCACCCTCGCCATGCAGACTTGGAAAATCGGACTGCACGGCCGCAACGGTACGCTGCCGCCATTGTCTCAACTGCGCATCCGCTTTATTTGGGCATGTATCTTCATCGTTTTCATCCCTCTGCTCGCTTACGCAGGCTTGCGCCACCTGCTCGCCATCCCACCTGTGCCCGCCTTCGGCGCCGCTCTGATTTGGCTCATCCTGCCGTGGGGCTTTGCCCTGCTGAATCCCGACCAGCAGTTTTTATACGATTTCTTGGCGGGAACGCGATTGGTCGATTTGAAACAGGAAACATCTGAAAGCTGATTGTTTCGCTGTTGTTCGACCACATAAAAAGGTCGTCTAAACCAAACAGGTTTTCAGACGACCTTTTTATTCATTTCAAAACAACCGCCGCATCAAATACGCATCGGCATGACGATGTATTTGAAGTTCGGGTTGTTCGGTACGGTAAACAAGGTCGAGCGGTTGGCATCGCCGAAGGCAAGCTGCATATCGTCGGAATGGATGTTGCGCAATACGTCCATCAGATAGCCGATGTTGAAGCCGACTTCGAGTTCGCCGCCTTGGTAGGCGATTTCGAGTTCTTCGCGGGCTTCTTCCTGCTCGTTGTTGCTGCACACGACACTCAAGAGGCCTGGTTGCAGGAACAGGCGCGCGCCGCGGAATTTTTCGTTGGCAAGGATGGCGGCACGTTCAAGCGCACCCAAAAGTTGGGTACGGGAAACGAGGAAAATTTTGTCGTTGTCCAGCGGGATGACGCGGTTGAAGTCGGGGAATTTGCCGTCGATGACTTTGCTGACGATGGTCGTGCCGTTGCATTGGAAGCGTACTTGGTTGTTGAGCAGTTCGACGCTGATGGGTTCGGACGGATTGTTCAGCAGCTTGAAAAGTTCCAAAACGGTTTTGCGCGGCAGGATGACCTCGGTTTTGGGCAGCTCGGCTTCGATTTGGCTGGCGGCGTAGGCAAGGCGGTGGCCGTCGGTGGCGACGAGGCGCAGTTGGTTGCCTTCAACCTGCATCAGCAAGCCGTTGAGGTAGTAGCGGATGTCTTGCACTGCCATGCTGTATTGGACTTGCGAGAGCATGGTTTTGAAGGTTTCTTGCGACAGGGAGAACGCTGCGCTGATGTCTTCGCCGACGCTCATCAACGGAAAGTCTTCGGCAGGCAGGGTTTGCAGGGCGAAGCGCGATTTGCCTGCACGTAAGGTCAGACGGTTGTCCGCCCAGTCGAGCGAAACGATGGCGCTGTCGGGCAAGGCGCGCAGGATGTCTTGGAATTTTTTGGCGTTGGTGGTAATGCGGAAATCGCCTGCCTGACTTTCCGGGCCGGCTGTGTTGATTTGGATTTCCAAGTCGGTCGCCAAGAGTTTGGTTTGACCGTCTTTGCTTTCGAGCAGGACGTTGGAGAGGATGGGCAGGGTATGGCGGCGTTCGACGATACCGGTAACGGCTTGCAGCGGCTTGAGCAGACTGTCGCGGTCGGCTTGTAAATCAGCATGGTCAATTCCTTTTGAATCGGTTATTTCGGGTGTTTCTGAATCGGGCTCGGCGGACGAGGTGGTTGATTCGCCGCCGTTAAAATCAAAGTGTATTTGTGTTTTCAGACGACCTTTTAAGAGAGGGGTCGTCTGAAAGCCGGTTCTGACTCAGTTTTGAATCAGAATCAGGAGTTTTTCGTAATCTTGCGCCAACTCGGGATCTTCTTCGCGCAGTTTTGCGACGGCTTTCACGCCGTGCATAACGGTCGTGTGGTCGCGTCCGCCGAACGCATCGCCGATGGACGGCAGGCTGAGGGTGGTCAGCTCTTTGGTCAGGCTCATGGCGACTTGACGCGGGCGGGCAATGTTGCGCGTGCGCTTTTTGCCGAGTATATCGCTGATTTTAATGCGGTAGTATTTGGCAGTTGCGTCGATAATGGTGTCGGCGGTAATGATTTTGTGTTTTTCGGCAATGATGTCCTGCAAAGCCGTGCGCGCCAAATCCATGTCGATGACGGGGCGGTTCATAAAGCGGCTGCTGGCGCTGACGCGGTTGAACGCGCCTTCCAGTTCGCGCACGTTGGAACGAATCAGGTTGGCAACAAACAATGCGGCTTCGTCTTCAATGCTGATGCCTGCCGCTTCTGCCTTTTTCTGCAAAATCGCCACGCGCATTTCCAGCTCGGGCGGCTCAAGTTCCAAAGTCAAACCCCATGAGAAACGCGATTTGAGGCGGTCGTCCATGCCTTCGATTTTGGCAGGCAATACGTCGCAAGTGAGAATGAGCTGTTTTTTCTCGTTGTGGAAATGGTTGTACAGATAGAAGAATTCTTCCATCGTACGGTCTTTGCCTTTGATGAACTGGATGTCGTCGATAATCAGCAGGTCGTATTGTTTGTATTGCTGCTTGAACACATCGTAAGTATTGTTGCGCACCGCCTTCATAAAGCTGCGGATATAGTCGTCTGAATGCATATAGCGCACTTTGGCATCAGGACGATTTTTCAGCAGTTCGTTGCCGATAGCCTGCACCAAGTGGGTTTTACCCAAACCCGTGCTGCCATACAGGAAAAACGGGTTGTAGCCCTGCCCCGGATTCTCCGCAATCGCTTGGGCTGCGGCTGCGGCAAGGCGGTTGCCCTTACCTTCTACCAAGGTATCGAATGTGTAGTCGCGCGACAGATTGGTCTGCTCGTAACGCGCTTCTTCCGCATCGCGCTGCGCTTCCGTTTTGGCTTTGGTAACGACTTTGGATTCTGCGAGCGCGGCGGCAGGCTGCTTGTTTTCGTGCGGCAGATTTTTCATGCGCTGCGCCAAAATGTCCGCCGCTGTTTTCGCGACAGAGGGCTTGTCTGAGTTTTCAGACGACGTCTCGTCCGAAAAAGATTCTTGCGCGTCCGCTTTCGGCATTTCTTCCGTCAACGCGGTGTGTTCAGGCGCAACCGCCCCCGCATTTTCCGCCATTTCATAATGCTGCCCAGCACCCGCCTTAAACGCAAAAGCAGCTTGCAGCGGAGCCAATTCCGCACGCACCACTTCAATTTTGGCGGCAAACTGGCTTTTGAGCATATTGCAGGCAAATTGGTTTTTACCGTAAACCACCCACACGCCGTTTTCCTCGCCCACGGTCAAGGGCGCAATCCATTGCGCGAACTGCCCGGCAGGCAAAATATCGTGAAGTCGGCGGAGGCACTGCGGCCAAAATTCTGCTAGCGTCATGAATAAGCTCGAGTCGTGGAAATCGTTGGAAAGAAACGGAGAGAAACCGTCGGAAATTGCAGCCTTTGAAAATGCGGTTTCAACCCGACGGGAAAAGTGTCGCAAATACCGCACAAACCCTATCCTCCAAACCGAACGTCGTCTGAAAATACAATTAAATTATTTTCGGAAAATCATCACGATAAATCCATATCAACATTTTCAGACGACCTATCGCCCGGCAAAGGGACAGGAATTGCCGATTATACCCACTCCGACCAACTTTATCCACAACCCGCCGGAAATTTTATCCACAAAGCGTCGCGCAAATCCGCAAACCGAACCACCCCGCGCGCCATATCCATTTACTCAACCGAGATTGACAAAAGATGAAAATTAGAGTGTAATTCACGATTTATTTATCTACCGATTTTTTAGGAAACATCATGAAACGCACTTATCAACCTTCCGTTACCAAACGCAAACGCACCCACGGCTTCCTGGTTCGCTCCAAAACCCGCGGTGGTCGCGCAGTATTGGCAGCCCGTCGCGCCAAAGGCCGCAAACGCTTGGCAGTGTAATTTTGGACTACCGCTTCGGAAAGCAGTACCGCTTATTAAAAACGGATGATTTTTCATCCGTTTTTGCGTTCAAAAACCGGCGCAGCCGCGATTTGCTGCAAGTCTCCCAATCTGCCGACAACGGATTGAACCATCCGCGGCTCGGCTTGGTCGTCAGCAAAAAAACAGCGAAACGCGCACATGAGCGCAACTATATGAAGCGCGTCATCCGCGACTGGTTCAGACTGAACAAAAACAGCCTGCCACCACATGATTTCGTCGTACGCGTCCGTCTGGCATTCAATCGGCAAAACGCTGCCGAAGCCCGAAACCAATTGGCGCAACTCATGTGCAAACGCTGATGAACACCCTGTTGTCCAAATTCATCCTCGCGCTGATCCGTTTTTACCAATACGCTATCAGCCCGCTGATACCGCCGCGCTGCCGCTATACCCCGACCTGTTCGCAATATGCGGTCGAGGCAGTCAAAAAATACGGCGCGTTCAAAGGCGGCTGGCTTGCCGTCAAACGCATCGCCCGCTGCCACCCTTTCGGCGGACACGGACACGACCCCGTCCCGTAATCCAAATCATTCGGATAACTCGATTTCCTTTAATTTCCCGTCGGTTTCTATATAATGCCGTCTGAAGCAGTTTTCATCTCTATTACATACCCGTCAATTCCAGGAATCTCTTATGGATTTTAAAAGACTTGTGGCATTTTTTGCCATCTCGCTGGCAATCTTTGCCGGCTGGGAACATTTCTTCCCCAGCCCCAAACCCAATCCGGCACAACAAGCCGCGCAGCAACAACAGCAGCAAACCGCCGCAACCGCTGCCGCTGAAGCCGCGCTAGCTCCCGCAACACCGATTACCGTAACGACCGACACGGTCAAAGCCGTCATCGACGAAAAAAGCGGCGACCTGCGTCAAATGACCCTGCTCAAATACAAAGCAAATGGCGACGAAAACAAACCCTTCACCCTGTTTAACGACAGTAAAGAATACACCTACGTCGCCCAATCCGAGCTTTTGGATGCACAAGGCAACAACATCCTGAAAGGTGTCAACTTTACCGCAGCGCAAAAACAATACAGCCTCAACGGCGACAAAGTCGAAGTCCGCCTGAGCGCGCCTGAAACAAACGGACTGAAAATCGACAAAGTCTATACCTTTACCAAAGACAGCTACCTCGTCAACGTCCGTTTCGACATCACCAATACCAGCGGCAAGCCCGCCAACCTGAGCGCGGACTACCGCATCGTACGCGACCACAGCGAACCTGAAGGTCAAGGCTACTTTACCCGCTCTTTCGTTGGTCCTGTTGTTTACACTCCTGAAGACAAATTCCAAAAAGTCAGCTTCTCCGACTTGGACGACGATGCCAAATCAGGCAAAAACGAAGCCGAATACGCCCGCAAAACCCAAACCGGCTGGCTCGGCATGATTGAACACCACTTCATGTCCACCTGGATTCTCCAGCCTAAAGGCGGACAAAGCGTTTGCGCCGCAGGCGACTGCCGTATCGACATCAAACGCCGCAATGACAACCTGTACAGCACCAGCGTCAGCGTTCCCCTTGCCGCCATCCAAACGGCGCGAAAGCCGAAGCCTCTATCAACCTCTACGCCGGCCCGCAGACCACATCCGTCATCGCGAACATCGCCGACAACCTGCAACTGGCAAAAGACTACGGCAAAGTACACTGGTTCGCTTCCCCCCTCTTCTGGCTCCTGAACCAACTGCACAACATTATCGGTAACTGGGGCTGGGCAATCGTCGTTTTGACCATCATCGTCAAAGCCGTACTCTACCCGCTGACCAACGCGTCCTACCGCTCGATGGCAAAAATGCGCGCCGCCGCGCCCAAACTGCAAGCCATCAAAGAAAAATACGGCGACGACCGTATGGCGCAACAGCAAGCCATGATGCAGCTTTACAAAGACGAAAAAATCAACCCGCTGGGCGGCTGTCTGCCTATGTTGTTGCAAATCCCCGTCTTCATCGGCTTGTACTGGGCGTTGTTTGCCTCCGTAGAATTGCGTCAGGCACCTTGGCTGGGCTGGATTACCGACCTTAGCCGCTCCGACCCCTACTACATCCTGCCCGTAATTATGGCGGTAACCATGTTTGCCCAAACATTCCTCAACCCGCCGCCGACCGACCCGATGCAGGCAAAAATGATGAAAGTCATGCCGCTGATTTTCTCAGCCATGTTCTTCTTCTTCCCTGCCGGTCTGGTATTGTACTGGGTAGTCAACAACCTCCTGACCATCGCCCAACAATGGCACATCAACCGCAGCATCGACAAACAACGCACTCAAGGCGAAGTGGTTTCCTAACAGCGGTTTGACACACTAAAAAGGTCGTCTGAAAACTTAATTTCAGACGACCTTTTTTATATTTCCCAATAAGACAAACTTACCTAAGTGGCGGATTAATCGGCAGCGACGAGCTAGATACTTTTACATCAGGACACAGCTTGCGCATCTGATATTGAAACACCTCCGCCTTACGCCCTCTACTTGTCTTCTCGTAATTCGTACCCAAAATTACCTCATCCACTATATCCCGTATATCAGAATAAGGAATAAAGACCGATTGGCTGACATCACAATATTTGACTTCCTCTGCGTCAATTTTCGCAATTTTCATCAATCGAAATTCTTCTTCATCTCGGAAAGCAAAGTTTTTAAACAAATAACGGATATATTCCAAAATCTGTTTATCCTCTTCTTCAAAACTGTTTTTATTATGGAGAAAATTCATTAATTCTTGCAATGCCTCTTCCAATTTAGTCAAGCGGAATTCATGCCACTTTTTATTATCTCCAATGGGTTTCAAACGAATGCCAAACTTACCATGCGGCATCTCAAACCATCTCCCGCATTTTTCCCTAGAAATGTACTCATCCTCATAAGCAATATAGGCAATCTGATAAAGTGGCAACTTTTCAAACTGAAAAATTGAGAGCTCAATCTCTGGTAATTTGTGAGAATTCTTATCTTGCAGCCCATTCTCTACATATCCTTTTCGAATTGAAGCTAGGCTACGAAAGGGGGAAGAAAGATCCACCTCCTTTAACCAATCCCCATTTTTATTAACCACTAGGCAACAACCTGAAGCCTCTATACCATCTTCTTTGCCATAAAGACGGAACTGATTCAAATCATTGACGCGGCTCGAAACAAGTAAAGAAGGCATTATAAGTCGGATAATCTACCTTATTTTCTAACTCCAAATCCTGCACATCCAGAAACTCCAGCAAAGTTTTACCTTCTGAAGGATCATTCATATAGGTAGAACTACCAATTCGCAATGGATTAATCTCTTCCCCAATACCAAACAATTTATGGCACACGATTGGAGAAGTGTAATGAGCTAAGGGAATAGAGCCTAACTCTATCGGTGGAATATTCAAGACTGCCAAAATAGTAGAAATAGCATTACTTAAACGAGATTCATTAGCCTTTGGAATAAAGAGAAGTTCTTGTATTTCTTCTTTCTTATCCTTAAAATATTTCACCCATTTTTGATCACGATAGGCAAAATATTTTAGATAATGTTTGAGAGAGCGCTCCAACAAACCCTTTTTAGGCCAATTACGTAATACAGTAATCTGATTGTGTACATTTTCAAAAGATTTAGCAGATTCTTGGAAAAGGTCATCGGCTTGAGTGTTATCTTTCGCTCTTCTAGCCTGCTCGAAATAACAACACCCAATGTGATATTGAGCATAAATCTGCCCTATGATAACGTTTTGCCTATCTAAAAGTTGTAATTCCTGTTTATGATGCTCAATGGCCTTGCTCAGTAGCCCTTCCGCACTCTCCACATTTTTAGTGTGTAGCGCCCATTCCAAATAGGCACCGCCTATCCATGAATGTGCCTGAGCTTGTTCTAAGATATGTGGTCGTAAGGTTGTTGCTGCTTGTTTGATAAGATCCAATTGTTGAGAATAACACTGTAGAGCCTTCTTAATCAGCCTAATCCTTCTATCTGAAATTAGTGTTCGCTTTGATTGTTCAGAATAACAATGACTAGCCAATTTTGAGCCTTAATTTGTTCTTTAACAAAATCCTCTTTTTTTTCCAATCTATTAAGGATATCTAGCTGATGATAATAACTTCTAATAGCTTGATGAAGGCATATGTTTGTTGTATCAACAATTTTTTCCCTTATCGCCAGCTCCAAATAACAACGACCCAGCCAACCATAAGCATACTGCTCTTCAATACTAGCTTGTGTATTACACAGCTTTTTGGCAAGCGATAACTGCTGCTGAAAATATTTAATTGCTTCTTTCAACAGTTGAATCACTTTTTCATTTTTTTCAGTTCTTTGTGCCTTTTCAAAAGAACAGCGTCCCAACCAATACCGGACATCGTTTTGCTCTTGAATTTGTACCTGTGTAGCCTCACCAATAATTTCTTGCCAAGCCTGCTTCAGTCGTTGTTCTGCCTTATCAAACTGTTTCTCTTTAAAAAAACCTCTGCTTTCATTAATCAAATTTTGGATATTCATCATTTTTCCCTTCAAAAAATTATTTTATCGAAAACAATTTAGCACGTAATTGTACATCACATCTTTCTTAACTCTCTTTTCCTTTTAACTTTCTTGTATCACTGAAACCAATAGCAAAAAAGGTCGTCTGAAAGCTCGAAACACGGGTTTTCAGACGACCTCTCGTTTTGGCATTCGGGATATGCCTTATCCCAGCGAGACCATTTCGATTTGTTCCATGCTGCGTCCGAGGAAGCGTTCGCCTATGGTACGGAAGCGCAGGGGGATGTCGCTGACGTAGAAGCGGTAGTCGGGGCTGTCGTTTTCCGTGTTGAGCAACCCTGCTTGGGCGAGCGCTTGGGCGGTGGCTTCGGCGGTGGTGATGGCGGAGTCGACCAGGGCGACGTTTTGCGCTTCTTTGCCGATCAGGGGCTTGAGCAGCGGGAAGTGGGTGCAGCCGAGGACGAGCGTATCGATGTCGTCCACCAAGAGCGGTTTGAGGTATTCGCGCACGGTCAGGCGGGTTACTTCGTGGTCGAGCCAGCCCTCTTCCACCAGCGGCACGAGCAGCGGCGTCGCCTGCGTACGCACGAGCGTGTCGGGGTTTTGGGCGTGGATGGCGCGGGCGTAGGCGTTGCTGTTGACGGTGGTGTTGGTGGCGATGATGCCGATTTTGTTGTTGCGCGTGGTGTTCAAAGCCGCCTGCGCACCGGCGGAAATCACGTCCAACACCGGCATATTGCCTGCTTTTTGGCGGATTTTCTGTCCGACAACGGCGGCGATGGTGTTGCACGCGATGACGAGTGCCTTAACATCGTTTTCCAGCAGGAAATCGACAATCTGCATGGCGAAGGTTTCGATGGTGGCGCGGGATTTGGTGCCGTAGGGAACGCGGGCGGTGTCGCCGAAGTAGATGATGTTTTCCATCGGCAGGCGTTCCATCAGGGCGCGGACGTTGGTCAGTCCGCCGACGCCGGAATCGAAAACGCCGATGGGGCGTTGTTTGCTGGTAGTCATGATGCGGTTTGTACGGATTAGGTATGATGGGGCGATTGTACACGTTCGGCGCAAGGCTTAACAGGGACGGGGTCGTCTGAAAGGGGGCGGGACGTGTGGAAACCGCGCTTTTCAGACGACCTTTACAGTTTTTGAGTCATTCCCCGATATGCTATAATCCGCCGTTAAACTTTTATCTTTTCAGGAAAAACCATGAGCTTGAAATGCGGCATCGTCGGCCTGCCCAACGTCGGCAAATCCACCCTCTTTAACGCGCTGACCCAATCGGGCATCGAAGCGGCGAACTATCCCTTCTGCACCATCGAACCCAACGTCGGCATCGTCGAAGTACCCGACCCGCGCATGGCGGAACTGGCAAATCGTCAATCCGCAAAAAATGCAGCCTGCCATCGTCGAGTTCGTCGATATTGCCGGTTTGGTCGCAGGCGCGAGCAAAGGCGAAGGCTTGGGCAACCAGTTCCTCGCCAACATCCGCGAAACCGACGCCATCGTCAACGTCGTGCGCTGCTTTGACGACGACAACATCGTCCACGTCGCAGGAAAAGTCGATCCGATTGCCGACATCGAAACCATCGGCACCGAACTAGCGCTTGCCGACCTCGCCAGCGTCGAAAAAGCCATCGTCCGCGAAGAAAAACGCGCCCGCTCAGGCGATAAAGACGCACAAAAATTGGTCGAACTGTGCAAAAAACTGCTGCCGCATCTGGACGAAGGCAAACCCGTCCGCTCCTTCGGTTTGGACGCTGAAGAACTCGCCATGCTCAAACCGCTGTTCCTACTCACTGCCAAACCCGCCATGTATGTCGGCAACGTTGCCGAAGACGGTTTTGAAAACAATCCGCACCTCGACCGCCTGAAAGAATTGGCTGAAAAAGAAAACGCCCCCGTCGTTGCCGTATGCGCCGCGATGGAGAGCGAAATCGCCGAATTGGAAGACGACGAAAAAGCCGAGTTCCTCGCCGAAATGGGCTTGGAAGAACCCGGTCTGAACCGCCTGATCCGCGCGGGCTACGACCTCTTGGCCTGCAAACCTACTTCACCGCCGGCGTCAAAGAAGTCCGCGCCTGGACCATCCACAAAGGCGACACCGCCCCGCAAGCCGCCGGCGTCATCCACACCGACTTCGAACGCGGCTTCATCCGCGCCCAAGTGATTTCCTACGACGACTTTGTCTCGCTCGGCGGCGAAGCCAAAGCCAAAGAAGCCGGCAAAATGCGCGTAGAAGGCAAAGAATATGTCGTGCAGGACGGGGATGTAATGCACTTTTTGTTTAACGTATAAACCAAGCAAAACGCTTTTTCAGACGACCTTTGCCAAATCAAGGTCGTCTGAAACATTGAAGGAAACCCAATGACCTCCGTTATCCAAGACTTGAAAGCGCGCGGCCTTATCGCGCAAACGACCGACATCGAAGCCTTAGACGCTTTGTTAAACGAACAAAAAATCGCCCTCTACTGCGGTTTCGACCCGACCGCCGACAGCCTGCATATCGGCCACTTGCTGCCTGTATTGGCATTGCGCCGTTTCCAACAGGCGGGGCATACGCCGATTGCTTTGGTGGGCGGTGCGACCGGCATGATCGGCGACCCCAGTTTCAAAGCGGTGGAACGCAGCTTGAATTCCGCCGAAACCGTTGCCGGCTGGGTAGAAAGCATCCGCAACCAACTGAAACCGTTTTTGAGCTTTGAAGGCGAAAACGCCGCCATTATGGCGAATAACGCCGACTGGTTCGGCAGCATGAACTGCCTCGACTTCCTGCGCGACATCGGCAAGCATTTCTCCGTCAACGCCATGTTGAACAAGGAATCCGTCAAACAGCGCATCGAGCGTGACGATGTGGGTATTTCCTTTACCGAGTTCGCCTACTCCCTGCTGCAAGGCTACGACTTTGCCGAACTGAACAAACGCCATGGCGCGGTTTTGGAAATCGGCGGCTCCGACCAATGGGGCAACATCACCGCCGGTATCGACCTGACCCGCCGTCTGAACCAAAAACAAGTATTCGGCCTGACCCTGCCACTGGTCACCAAATCCGACGGCACCAAATTCGGCAAAACTGAAGGCGGCGCGGTATGGCTGAACGCGAAGAAAACCTCGCCTTATCAGTTCTACCAGTTCTGGCTGAAAGTTGCCGATGCCGATGTGTATAAGTTTCTGAAATACTTCACCTTCCTGTCTATCGAAGAAATCGACGCCATCGAAGCGAAAGACAAAGCCAGCGGCACCAAACCCGAAGCGCAACGCATCCTTGCCGAAGAAATGACCCGCCTGATTCACGGCGAAGCCGCCCTGCAAGCCGCGCAGCGCATTTCCGAAAGCCTGTTTGCCGAAGACCAAAGCAGCCTGACTGAAAGCGACTTCGAACAACTCGCCCTCGACGGCCTGCCCGCATTTGAAGTTTCAGACGACCTCAACGTCGTTGAAGCTTTAGTCAAAACCGGCTTGGCATCTTCCAACAAAGAAGCGCGCGGTTTTGTGAACAGCAAAGCGGTATTGCTCAACGGACAAGCCGCCGAATCGAACAACCCGAACCACTCCGCCGAACGCCCCGACGATGCCTACCTGCTGACCGACGCGCACAAACGCTTCGGCAAATACACCATCGTACGACGCGGCAAACGCAACCACGCGCTCTTGGTTTGGAAATAAGCCTTAATAAATGACAAAGGTCGTCTGAAAACTTGTTTCAGACGACCTTTCTCATATCCCATTAAACAACTCAATCCTTCACTTTAAAATGTAACCAGGCAACCTGCCCCTGTTCCAAATATTTGATTGTTTCACCAATATTTTTGACAGGAGGCGGATGGTCGCCGACAACAATGACTTCTACCCCCTTCATCTCCGGGCGTTTGACCAATTCTGCCAAGCCATCGAAAAATTGAGTGTGCAAACTGAAATTACGGCATAAATCCGTATCGGTAGGCAGGCCATATTGCTCACACTGCAAACGATGGTCAAACAAATCCGATTCAGGATAATCCGCATGGCTGGTCAGCGTCATCCAATAAAATAATCCTTTGTTATATTTTCCAAAAAATGATGAAACCTCATCAAACAACACACTGTCGCATACCCCGCCAAATGCCGAGCAAGTTTTTTTACCGATCATATTCTCGGCTGTTTTTACTTCCTCAAAGCCCGCTTTCGGGTACCAACTGAAGCGGTCATAAAGCGCGCTGCTCGCCCCATGCAGGGCAAAGGTCCGATAGCCTTCTTTCTTCAGAAGATTGGGCAGGCATTGGGCAAACTTCTCATCCGGCGCACGGCGCAACCCAAAACCATGTACCCTGCTGTAAGAACAAAGCTCCCGCATCTCGCCCTCTACAGTCGCTCCGATAAAATTAAAACTGCCGCCTTCCCAAACCGAAAAACGGTCTTTTTGCTCCGACAACTTAGCAAGTACTGCATCCTGCAAAGCCTGCTTGTCGGGCTGTCCCCAAGATTCTGCAACTATCATAAGAATCTTGTCCGATTGTGGCTTCAGCAAATGCGATGCCGCCCTTTGCTGATTTTTCAAAGGCATAAACACAGGACTATGTAATCCCTGTCTGATAAATTCAGCATTCTGACTGCTCGAATAAAGCAGATACTGACTTTTCGCATAATAAAAATTATTCGCCCCGAAAAGATTAAACTGCGCCGAACGCTCGTAATACTGCAAATGCCCGGTAAAATAAGCCGCAATCAAAAGCGGAGCAACCAATACCGAAACATGGAAAAAATCAGTTTTATCAGCCGTTTTGGACAAGATCAAAGGCATCAGTAAAAGATACAGCAGCAAACTGCCCGTCAATAACTGATAAAGCAAAGGCGCCTTCATAATAAAGGGCGCAAGGTATATAGCCCCCAGCAAATCCATAAACGGGAACTGCTGCATCACCAGCATCAACACATCAAACAGCAACGCAGCCCAAAAAAGCAGTACCCCCGCCCATTTGGCAGGTTTCCATCCGAGCGCAAACAAAGCCGCCGCCGCAATATAATCCAAATTGATAATCGGACGCGCCGTTCCTGTAAGCCCTGCCAAAATCCAAAAAAGCAGATTCGGCAATACAACGAGCAATAGCGCATAAGCAAAATACTTCAGCCGCAGCGACGGCAATCTAATTTGCTTTGATAAGAGAGAAGAAGGCTCCATCAGCAAACCCCTAGAAAAATAAATAATGATGAAAAAACAAAGCAAACGCCATGCCAAACAATAAAACAGGGAACAAGAAGCATCCTCAACCATGTAAAAGGTCGTCTGAAAACACTTTCAGACGACCTTTTAGCAGATTGGCTTTTCAAACCCAACATTGCGGACATTCAAATTTTGTTGGGCAGCATCCAATCCGCGTACCTCAACTGTAGCGTGGGCTTTGCCCACGAATCATGCCGAAATTTCAGACGACCTTTTCACCGATATCATCCGTGGGCAAAGCCCACGCTACGCCGCTTCGTTGTCAAAGGCACGCGCACCCATGCAACGCAGCAGCCGTATAGGTACAGCCACACACGCTGTTGGCTAAAATGCGAGCCGCAGCTTGTTCTATGGTGTTTTTTTCGTTTCAGTCTTACAAGAAACAGGAAGGAAATATTCGTCCATTGTGCCGCTGCAAGACCATACGGTGTTACCCACAGCATTTTGACCCGGCTTCAGCTTAGAAAAACTTGGAATAAGGTAAATTTCTTTTCCCTTGATCGGTACTGCTGCCTTCTGTCCAATACCCGCGACAATCGTCCCATCTCCTTCAATACGGACAATATTCACATAATTTCCCGCATCCTTTTTTTGAGGGACGGCTACCGTAATCGGCAAGCTACCCTTATCAGCAAAGGCTTCCTCAACTTCTGTCTTCATACTGGCGGCAAGCATAATACCCTCGCCAACTTGGGCGCGGGCAACATAATTTTGATATGCAGGAAGAGCAACCATCGCAAGAATTCCAATGATTCCAATGACTATCATGAGTTCTATTAATGTAAAACCTGCTTGTCGGATAGATAACTTATTGTTATGTGGGCTCATCGGTTTTCCCGTGATATAAATTTATTCTTTATAAATATGAGACAAGACGGATAAATCCGTCTTGTCTTTTTTAAGCTTTCAATTCACCTGTCGAATTATTTTTTTGTAACATCAGGGCGGCAGGCAGCAGGACGGTATTTGGTATCAATAGTACCACCGCAAGTCCAAGTGAAAGAGCCTGGATTAGCAGCACCATTAGCAGCGCTAGCAGCAACAGCAGAAGTTGCCGGAGTCAAAGTCAACGTTTTGCTCGTCAGTGCAGAGTTAACGTTTGATGATTTCATGGTAGCAGTAATAACACCGTTTCCACCAATGGCAACAGAGTCTACATATTTACCGGTAATCTTAGAGGAAGCAGCTACGCCGGCAGCTTCATTAGACGTAGGATAAGCACCTTTATCGGCAAAGTATTCGATTACGGCAGCTTTTTGACCTTCAGCCAAAGAGAATGCTTCAGAAACTTGAGCACGGGCAGTGTAGTCTTGGTAAGCAGGCAGAGCAATAACTGCCAGAATACCGATAATTGCGATTACGATCATCAATTCGATCAGGGTGAAACCTTTTTGGATTGCTTTCATTTAATAAACTCCAGTTAAAAAGTGTTGTGAATAAAAAAATGTTTGTTGTTAAAAAAACCGTAATGTGTTTGGCTCTGCTTGTTTATGAGTAAAACCATCAAGTAGAAGGAATATACAGCTTCCCGGTTCGGGCTTTGTTGCTTCGTTTCCCTTGCCGGACGTAATGTATCAAGCAGGGGATGTGCCAAGTCTGGATTTTTTTGGATTTTTTATGAAAATATTTTGTAATTTTATGTTTTTAATAGGTTTAAATTTGTTTTGAAGGATTTTTCGGGCAGATTTGGGCTTTTTTATGACGTAGGATTGTTTTTGCAATATGACGTGTTTTGTCATTTTCGAGAAAAAAGAGAAACGTTTTATGTCATATGACGTATTTCGTCACTTCTATACCTATTTCGATAATATTGAAATAGATTTGATAAACGGTATAGCTTTTAGACAAGCGGTATTCTGAGGTTTTATATATTTTTAATACGATGATTTTATGTTGATTTTTTAAACGAATTTGATAAGCGGATTTTAATTCGGATAAACGGTCATATTCAAAAGGTAATTATAGATATTTAGTTTATTTTTGAACGTTTAATTTGGCTAAAACGTCGTCTGAAAATATGGCGGGTTTCGCAGGTAAAACATAAACGCCCTGCCGAGACCAATATTTCTGCAACTGCATCCGTGGGCAAAGCCTACGCTACAGTAATCATTGAATATTTCCGAAAGCCGAAGGTCTGGATTCCCGCCTGCGCGGGAATGACGGCGCATCAGGGAAAAATGGCGGGATTGTTTTTCAGACGGCCTCACACGCCCAAATACCCTTCCCTGCTGGCAAGCCACCTTGCCAGATGCGCTTCGACGATTTCAGGGTTTTGTTCAATCAGCATCGGGGCGATTTCGCGCGCCTGTTCCAAGAGGTGCAGGTCTTCTTCGAGGTTGGCGAAGCGCAGCATGGGGACGCCGCTTTGGCGCGCACCGAGAAATTCGCCGGGGCCGCGGATGTTGAGGTCTTGGCGGGCGATTTCGAAGCCGTCGGTGTGTTCGTAGATGACTTTCAGCCGCGCTTTGGCGAGTTCGCTCAAGGGTTCGGCAAATAGGAGGACGCACACGCTTTCTGCTGCGCCGCGCCTACCCGCCCGCGTAATTGGTGCAGCTGCGCCAAGCCCATGCGCTCGGCGTGTTCGATCACCATCAAGGCGGCGTTGGGCACATCTACGCCGACTTCGATGACGGTGGTGGCGACCAAGACGTTCAGACGGCCTGCGGCAAATTCCGCCATGACTTCGGCTTTTTCGGCGGCTTTCATGCGCCCGTGTACCAAGCCGATGTCGAGTTCGGGCAATGCCGCCTGAAGCTGCTCGAGGGTTTCGGTGGCGGTTTGCAGTTGCAGGGTTTCGCTTTCTTCAATCAGCGGGCAGACCCAGTACGCCTGCTGCCCTTTACGGCAGATGTTGAGGACGAAGCCTTCGACTTCGGTGCGGCGGATATTGTTGACGAGGCGGGTTTTAATCGGGGTGCGCCCGGGCGGCAATTCGTCGATGACGGACACGTCCAAGTCGGCGAAAAAACTCATGGCGAGCGTGCGCGGGATGGGCGTGGCGGACATCATCAGCTGGTGGACGTCGCGCCCTTTGTTTTTGAGGGCGAGGCGTTGGGCGACGCCGAAGCGGTGTTGCTCGTCCACAATCACCAAGCCCAGATTTTGGAACTCGACGTCATCTGAAAACAGGGCATGCGTGCCGACGGCGATTTTGACGGTACCATCGGCGAGTTTGGCTTTGGCTTCGTCTTTGGCTTTTTTGCGCTGACTGCCGGAAAGCCAGACGACTTCGAGTCCTAACGGCTCAAGCCATTGTTTGAACTTGATGAAATGCTGTTCGGCAAGGATTTCGGTCGGCGCCATCACGGCCGCCTGCGCGCCGGATTCAATGGCGGTCAGCGCAGACAAGGCGGCGACGATGGTTTTGCCGCTGCCGACATCGCCTTGCAGCAGGCGGTGCATCGGGTGGGTTTGCGCCATATCGCGGCGGATTTCGGACACGACTCTTTCTTGGGCATCGGTCAGGGCAAACGGCAAGGCGTGGCGCAGGGCTTGGGTCAGCGTGCCGTCGCCGCCCAATGCCGCCGCCGTGCCGCTGACACGTTTCTGCCGCGCCAGCCGCATGGAAAGCTGTTGCGCCAAAAGTTCGTCGAATTTGAGCCGCTGCCATGCAGGCAGCGCACCGTCGGAAAGCTGGTGGATGGTGAAACTCGGCGGCGGCGAATGCAAAAGGCGCAGGCTTTCGGCGAGGTGCGGCAGTTTCAGACGGCCTAATAAGGCATCGGGCAAAGTATCGTGCAGCGGCGTAACGTCCAAGGCCGTCTGAATAATACGGCGCAAAGTGGGCTGGTTCAAACCGTTTACGGTCGGATAGACGGGCGTGAGGCTTTCCGCCAAACCGCTGCTCTCGGCATCGCGGATTTTGGGATGAATCATCTCATCGCCGTGAAACCCGTGTTTGATTTCACCCACGGCGCGGATGCGTTTGCCGACCGCCATCTGTTTCTGATGGCTGGCGTAAAAGTGGATAAAGCGCAGAAAAAGGACGCTGCCGGAATCGTCGGCGATTTGGACGATAAGCTGCTTGCGCGGTTTGAACGTTACTTCCTGATGAATGACCTCGCCCTCGACCTGACACGGCACGCCGATCGGCGCGTCCTTAATCGGCATGATGTGCGTCTCGTCCTCGTAACGCAGCGGCAGATGCAAAACCAAATCCCATGCGGTATGGAGGTTGAGTTTGTCGAGCTTCTTGGCGGAAACGTCGGTGATTTTGAGCTGTTTCTGAGTTTCGGGCGTCATCATGGCTTTGTCCTTTAATGGCGCGTATTTTAGCTGAAAATGTAGGAAGGGGTCGTCTGAAAGGACGTTCAGACGACCTTGTAGGTATTGCACAAGCGAAGTTTGAAAATTTGCCCATGCCGTCATTCCCACGCGGGAGGGAATCTAGATTTCGGAGCTTCAGAAAGATTTACAAAGTTGCCATGATGTCAAATCTCTAGATTCCCGCCTGCACGGAAATGACGGCATAAGGTTTCTATGTAAATCACTATAAACCGTCAAATTCAAAAATCCGTCCACCCTGCTACTTTCAGACGACCTTGATAAAAAAGCAACGGATAAACCGTTGCTTTTTTGTTTGACCTGCAAATCTTACAGACTGCCCAACACGATGCGCAACACGCGGCGCAGAGGTTCGGCCGCGCCCCACAAGAGCTGGTCGCCGACGGTGAACGCGCTGATGTATTCGCCGCCCATGCCCAGTTTGCGGATGCGTCCGACGGGGACGGACAGCGTGCCGGTGACTTTGGCGGGCGTCAGCTCGTGGATGCTGGCTTCTTTTTCGTTGGGGATGACTTTCACCCAGTCGTTCGCGCCTGCCAAAACCGCTTCGATTTCGGAAACGGGCAGGTCTTTTTTCAGCTTCAGGGTGATGGCTTGGCTGTGGCAGCGCATAGAGCCGATGCGGACGCACAAGCCGTCGATTACGGTCGGATTGTCGCTGCGACCGAGGATTTTGTTGGTTTCCACGCCGCCTTTCCATTCTTCTTTGGACTGACCGTTGCCCAAATCTACATCAATCCACGGAATCAGGCTGCCGGCGAGCGGTACGCCGAAGTTGGCTTTCGGATAGTCTTCGCTGCGCAGGAAATCGGACACTTTGCGGTCGATGTCGAGAATCGCGCTGGAAGGATCGGCAAGCTCGTCCGCCACTTTGGCGTGAATCGCGCCCATGCCGCTGATGAGTTCGCGCATGTTTTTCGCGCCCGCGCCGGATGCGGCTTGGTAGGTCATGCTGGTCGCCCATTCGACCAAATCGTTTTGGAACAGGCCGCCCAGCGCCATCAGCATCAGGGAGACGGTGCAGTTGCCGCCGATGTAGTTTTTCACGCCGTTTTTGAGGCCTTTGTCGATGACGTTGCGGTTGACAGGGTCGAGGACGATAATCGCGTCGTCTTTCATACGCAGGGAGGACGCCGCGTCAATCCAGTAGCCGTTCCAGCCGCTGTCGCGCAGGGGTTGGAATACGGATTTGGTGTAATCGCCGCCTTGGCAGGTGACGATGATGTCCATTTTCGCCAGCTCGGCAACGTCGTTCGCGTCCAATAATGTTTTAGCCGCCTGACCAAAATCAGGTGCCGCGCCGCCGACGTTGGATGTGGTGAAGAAGAACGCTTCGGGAATGTGGGCGAAGTCGTTTTCTTCTTTCATACGCTGCATCAAAACCGAACCGACCATACCGCGCCAGCCGACGAAACCTACTTTCATGTTGTACTCCTTAGGGGGAAATTGTTAACAAATTTCTGAATAGGGGAAAAGGAAGAGTTTTAAACCTGTTTGAGGTAAATGTAAAGTTTTTTATAGTGAACGTACTTAAAATCGAAAAAGTCGCAAATGCCCCAAGCAATTTAATTAGTGCTTTAGCATTTTTAAAGATTAAAAATAAAATTGTCGTATAAAGGTTAATGAATAAATAGCAAAGCAGCATTCACAAGCAAAAACCGGTTAAATATGGAACATCTTTATCTAACTTTATCCTCCCTTATGTTTGCAAATGCCCGTAAATCCAGCATAATTAAGGTTTTTAGAACACGATAAGGCTGATTTCATGAGCGACGGCGCATCCCTTTCCCGCCAGCTTCCCGACGAAGAGTCCACACTCAAGCTGGGCGGGAGTTGGGCAAAATCGCTGCGCGCGCCATTGGTCATCCATCTGCAAGGCGATTTGGGCGCGGGAAAAACCACGTTCACGCGTGGCATCCTGCGCGGACTCGGACACACCGGCGCGGTCAAAAGCCCGACCTACGCCATCGTCGAGTCCTACCCGCTGGAAGCGTTCACGCTCCATCATTTCGACCTCTACCGCTTTGCCTCGCCCGAAGAATGGGAAGATGCGGGTCTGGACGACCTGTTCTCCCCTGACAGCGTCTGCATCATCGAATGGCCGCAACAGGGCGGCGCGTTCACTCCGCCCGCAGACATCACCGTATCCCTGAATCACGCCGCGCAGGGCAGGACCTGCACCGCTACCGCACACACCGCCAACGGACAAAAAAGTTTAGAAGCATGGTTAAATTCAAACTGACACGAAGACAAGTCGTCCGCCAAGCCGCCGGACTGTTGTTCACCCTCACGCCGATTGCCTCCGCCCTCGCCAAAGCCGCGCCGCCCGCCCAATTCGTCGCCGCCCGTATTTGGCCTTCGCACGCCTATACCCGTATCACCATCGAAAGCTCGCGCGCGCTGCAATATCAGCATTTCGCCTTGGAAAACCCCGGCAGGCTCGTCGTTGACATCCAAAACGCCAACATCAACAGCGTCCTGCAAGGCATTTCCGGCAAAGTCCTGCCCGACGACCCCTACATCCGCAGCATCCGCGCCGGACAAAACACCCCGACGACCGTGCGCGTCGTGATCGACCTCAAGCAAAACGCTCACCCGCAAGTCTTCTCGCTTGCCCCTGTCGGCGGCTTTAAAAACCGCCTCGTGATCGACCTTTATCCGCACGGTGTCGATGCCAACGACCCGATGATGGCGCTGCTCAACGGCAATCCGCCGAAACGCATGCAAACGCAACGTCCTGCCGAGCGCACGAACATTGCCCAAGACACGCCTGCGCGTTCCAACCGCGGCGGCCGCCGCCCCGTCGTCATGATAGACCCCGGTCATGGCGGTGAAGACCCCGGTGCCATCGGTCCGAGCGGCTTGAAAGAGAAAAACGTCGTCCTCTCCATCGCCCGCGAAGCCAAAAACCGCCTTGAAAGCATAGGCTACACCGTTTACATGACCCGCAACGAAGACATCTTCATCCCGTTGGGCGTGCGCGTCGCCAAAGCCCGCGCACGCAATGCCGACGTGTTCGTCTCTATCCACGCCGACGCCTTCACCAGCCCGTCCGCGCGCGGTACCGGCGTGTATATGCTCAACACCAAAGGCGCGACCAGCTCTGCCGCTAAATTCCTCGCCCAAACCCAAAACAACGCCGATGCCATCGGCGGCGTTGCCAAAAGCGGCAACCGCAGCGTCGATAATGCCATTCTCGACATGACCCAAACCGCCACCATGCGCGACAGCCGCATACTCGGACATTCCGTCCTGACCGAATTGGGCAAACTCAACCAGCTCCACAAAGGCCGCGTTGACGAAGCCAATTTCGCCGTCCTGCGCGCGCCTGATATTCCGTCTATCCTTGTCGAAACCGCCTTCCTGTCCAACCCGACCGAAGAGCGGCTGCTCGGCAGCGACTCCTTCCGCCGTCAATGCGCCGACGCTATTGCCACCGGCATCCAAAAATACGTCAACAACGCCGTATTGCGCAGAGGATAAGCTAGGTTTTCCGGAAAAGATAAAAGGTCGTCTGAAACTTTGAAATCGGTTTTCAGACGACCTTTTATTTTTTACGTCATTCCTTAAAAAATAATGTGCATTCGAATTCATACCAAATTGCACAACAAGCCCTAAACGCAAAAAACAATAACGTCCACATCCGGCAACTCACCCTGCCCTTGGGCAATGCAAGGCCGTCTGAAATTCCCAGAACTGCCTGAAACGCAACTTAAATCTGTTTCCCACTTGCCAAGCCTGTTAAATTTTTTTACGATACAGCCATAGATTGTAAACAAAGGCCACAAGCCGACTGTTTTTTCAGACGACATTACCCCTGTCAGACTTCATTTCTATAACCGTAAGCCGCTAAGCGGCTGTTTTCATACCACATCAAAGCAAGAGGTATCAAAGTGTCTGATTCCAAAACAAACGAACGTGCGACGTTTAACAACCGCCGCGCGTTTATGATTGCCGCCATCGGCTCTGCCGTCGGCTTGGGCAATATCTGGCGTTTCCCCTACATCGCCTTCGAAAACGGCGGCGGCGCATTTCTTCTCCCCTATCTGGTCGCGCTCTTGACCGCCGGCATCCCGCTGCTGCTGCTCGACTACGCCATCGGCCACCGCTACCGCGGCTCTGCTCCGCTGGCTTTCCGCCGCCTCGGCCGCTGGTTCGAGCCTGTGGGCTGGTGGAACGTCATGACCAACGTCATCATCTGTATCTACTACGCGGTCATCATCGGCTGGTCGGCAAGCTATGCGTATTACTCGCTGAACGCGGCATGGGGCGCAGATCCGCAGGCGTTTCTTTAAAGACTTTTTGAACATGGCAGGTCCTGAAGCTTTGGGCTTGGATTTTGTCGGCAAAGTCGTCGGCCCGCTGATCGGCGTATGGCTGTTTACCTGCATCATCATGGCTTTGGGCGTACAAAAAGGCGTGGCGGGTGCATCTTCGTTCTTCATGCCGCTGCTGTTGATTATGTTCATCATCATGGTCGGCATCTCGCTGACGCTGCCTGGCGCGGCTAAGGGCTTGGATGCGCTGTTTACGCCCGACTGGTCGAAACTTTCCGATCCGAAAGTCTGGGTCGCCGCATACGGTCAGATTTTCTTCTCGCTCTCCATCTGCTTCGGCATCATGGTGACTTACTCTTCCTATCTGAAGAAAAAAACCGACTTGGGCGGTACCGGCTTGGTTGTCGGCTTTGCCAACAGCAGCTTTGAATTGCTCGCCGGTATCGGCGTATTTGCCGCGCTGGGCTTTATGGCGCAAGCGAAAGGGCAAGCCGTCAGCGAAGTGGCTTCCAGCGGCATCGGTTTGGCTTTCATCGCCTTCCCGACCATCATCAACCAAGCCGGCACAATGGGCGCAATCATCGGCATATTGTTCTTCGGTTCGCTGGTATTCGCAGGCATTACCTCGATGATTTCCATCGTCGAGGTCATCGTTGCCGCCATTCAGGACAAATTGAACATCGGCCGCGTCAACGCTACCCTGCTTGTCTGCATTCCGATGGGCATTATCTCCACCCTGCTCTTCGGTACGACCACCGGCCTGCCAGTTTTGGACGTATTGGACAAATTCGTCAACACCTACGGCATCGTCGCCGCCGGCTTCGTCTATGTTTGGCCATCATCGTCCTGCGCAAACTGCCCGAGCTGCGCAACCACCTGAATGCGCTCTCCTCCGTCCGCGTCGGCGCGATTTGGACTGCCTGCGTCATCTTTACCGTTGCCATGCTCGGCTATATGTTGTACCAAGACACAATCGGACTGCTTAAAGAAAACTACTCGAAATATCCCGACGATTTCCTCAATATCTTCGGCTGGGGTATGTCGATCGGTCTGATTGTCATCGCCGTGTTGCTGTCGCTTCTGCCTTGGAAGCATGGTCAAAACTTCAACGTCAAAGACGAACACGAACATGAACAAGGAGACAAAGAATGAGTACCTCAGCCATCATCATGATGATTATCGCACTCGTCGTCATCTGGGGCGGATTCATTCTGTCCGTATGGCGGCTGCCTGAAGAATAGGCTTTTTCAAATAAGTGTTGCAGACACCGCACAGGTCGTCTGAAACCCAAACGCCCCGAAACCGCATTGCAGCTTCGGGGCGTTTTGTTACCGCCAAATCCAATATATAGTGGATTAAATTTAAATCAGGACAAGACGACGAAGCCGCAGACAGTACAGATAGTACGGCAAGGCGAGGCAACGCCGTACTGGTTTAAAGTTAATCCACTATAGTTAAGACTTCCAATCCATCAACCAAGCAATCGCGCCTCAACAAACAACATTTGTTTACGCTAATTTTCTACAGAAAAATGAACGGCGAACAAAAGAATGACTATAATGCTGACCATTCTCCGGCACCTGCCGTGTTTCACGAAAGGACGAAACAATGACTATGAAACCGCTTATGGCGGTATTACTCGCCGCCAGCCTCAGCCTCCCCTCCATCAATGCGGAAGCTAGGGGCACTGACAACCAAAGAAAAGCTACCCTTATCGGTGCAGCAGCAGGCGCAGCTTTAGGCGGACTATTGGGTAACGATGAACAAAGCGCGTTCATCGGCGCGGTAGCAGGTGGTTTGGCAGGTAATGCCTACGCCTATCGAAATAAAAAAATGAACCAGAAAGACAACGACAGCTATTGGTACGACCGCCGTTACCGCGACTACCGCTACGATCGTGATGATTACGACTATGACGATCCTTACTACAGTGAGGCACGCTACAAAGACATAAACACCACTATCGTAAATACCGCGACTGGTACAATGATTACTACGATTACAACGATGATTAAACACGCAGCCTATATATCTTAAAAAAAGGTCGTCTGAAAATACACTTTCAGACGACCTTTCCTATTTCAAATTCAAACAAGCAAAACTCTACCACTTCATCACGGTTCCGCCATTTCCAACGCCTGTTTGATGTCCACGGCGACGACGCGCGATACGCCTTTTTCCTGCATGGTTACGCCGACGAGCTGTTCCGCCATTTCCATGGTCAGGCGGTTGTGGGAGATGTAGAGGAACTGGGTTTGCGCCGACATTTCTTTGACCAAGTTGCAGAAACGCGAGGTGTTGGCGTCGTCCAGCGGGGCATCGACTTCGTCCAGAAGGCAGAAAGGGGCGGGGTTGAGGCTGAACAGGGCGAACACGAGGCTCATGGCGGTGAGGGCTTTTTCGCCGCCGGAGAGAAGGTGGATGGTGCTATTTTTCTTGCCGGGCGGGCGCGCCATGATGGACACACCGGCGGTCAGGAGGTCGTCGCCTATCATTTTGAGGGTGGCTTCGCCGCCGCCGAACAGGGTGGGGAAGAAGGTTTGGACTTTGCCGTTGACGGCGTCGAAGGTTTCTTTGAAACGCTCTTTGGTTTTGTCGTCGATTTGGGCGATGGCTTCTTCCAAAAGGGTGATGGCGGCCTGTACGTCTTCGCTCTGGCTGCGGTAGTAGCCGTCGCGTTCGCGCGCTTCTTCGAGTTCTTGCAGGGCGGCGAGGTTGACGGCGCCGAGGGCTTCGATTTGCTGGGTGAGGCTGCCGATGCTGCTGTTCAACACTTTCGGCGATTCTTTCGCCAACGCTTCGAGCGCATCCAAATCGGCGGCGCGTTCGGTCAGGTTTTGATGGTAGCGTTTGGCGTTGATCAGGGCTTCCTGCTGCTGCAACAGGGCGGTTTGGGTGGCGGCCTGAAGCTGCGGCAGCTTGGTTTGCAGGGCTTGTACGCGGGCGTATTGTTCCCTGCCCTGTTCCTGAATCTGCGCGAGTTTCTCCTGCACGGCGATGTATTCTTCGTCCAGCGTGTGCACTGCTTCGGTCAGCTCGTCGAGCTTGATGTGCTGCTCGTCGTTTTGGAACTCGGTTTCATAGGCGAGGGCAAGCTCTTGCTGGCGTTCCTGCCAGTCCAGGGTTTGCTGTTCGAGCCGGGCGATTTGCTGCCGGTAGTTTTGTTTTTGCTGGTTGAGCTTGTGGACGGCGACTTCGGCCAGCCCGTACTGGCGGTTGGCTTCCAGCAGGGCAAGCTGCGCCTGCTTCAGACGGCCTTGTTGCTCTTGGCGGCTGTGTGCGGTGGTTTGCTGTTGGTGTTCGAGTTCGGCGGCGGCTTCCTGCAAAGTAGCGATGTCGTCTGAAAGCCCGTCGGACGTGTGTTGCAACACGGTCTGTTCTTCCGCCAACTCGGGCCAGTTCGCGCTCGATGTGTTCGCGGCGGATTTGCCCTTGGTTGGTGCGCGCCAGAAGTTCGGCGGCGCGTTGCTGCGCCTGGCTGTATTGGCGCGTGTGTTGCTGTTGCTGCTGCATCAGGGTTTTTTTGTGCTGCACTTCGGACGAGCGCACGGCGGCTTCCGCCTGTTTGAACGCGGCTTCGGCGGCGGAGAGTTCGGGGGCGAGGTTTTTCCAGTTCGGACGCAATGCCGTCGAGGCGTGCTTTTTGGGCAATCAGGCTTTCCTGCGCGGGTTTGGCATAGAGCAGGACGCTGACTTTGTCGACCTGATGGCCTTCGGGCGTAAGCCAGATTTGATGTGCGCCCAGATCGCTTTGATGCGCGAGGGCGTAATTCAAATCGGGCGCGCACAATACGCCGTCGAGCCAGTGGTGCAATGCCGTCTGAAACGGCGGCTGCGCTTGGATTTGGTTCAGCAATGCCTGTACGGGCAGGGATTTTTTGATGCCGCCGGAGAGGTCGTCTGAAAGCCACGCCGCCTGCCCCTGCGGCAACGGCACGGGAGGCACGAAGCCGTGTGGCACGGCGCGGGCGTGCAGGCGTTCGGCAAGGATGACGGACAAGGCGTGCTGCCACTCGGCGGGCGCGGTGATGTGTTGCCACAGTTGCGGCACGGCGGCGTGGTCGGTTGCCTGCCAGAAGTCGGCGGCTTCCTGCTGTTGCGACAGGATTTGCGACAACGCCTGCTGCTGCGCCTGCAAGGTAATGTGTTGCTGTTTCAGGCTTTGGAATCGGCTTGAGGCCGTCTGAAATGCCTCGCGGGCGGCGTGTAAGGCTTCTTCGGCGGCAATGATTTGTTCTTCATAATGCTCTTGCTGGCTTTGCAACAAGGCGGCTGCTTCCTGCGCGGCGGCGGTTTCGGCTTCGTCGGGCAGGTTCAGGGCTTGGTTTTCCTGTTTCAGACGACCTTTGCGCTCTTCGTGCTTGGCAACGGTTTGTTCGGCATGGGCAAGCTGCTGCTGTTTCAACGCCAGTTCGCGGCGGATACGGTTTGCCTCGTCTTGCTGGGTTTGGAAGGCGGCGTTGAGTGTGGCTTGGGCTTCTTCCAATTCGGGCAGACGCTCTTCGTGTTCGGCAACCTGCATCGCCCATTCTGCCAACTCGGTTTGCTTTTCTTCGGCCTGCAACTCGTTTTCTTCAAGCTGCACGCGGATTTGCTGCTGCTCCTGATGGATGCGCTGCATCTGCGCCTGCGCCGCCTGCTTGTCGCGTTCGATGCGTTGGTGCAGGTTTTGCTGATGGCGGATTTGTTCTTCCAAACGGGCAATCTGTTCGCGCAACACGCCGCGTTTGTTGCTCAATTCATGTACCGCCTGCTGCTGCGACTGTTCAGCGGTCTGCAATGCGTGTACTTCGTCGTTTAACGCCTGAACCTGCGCGGCGGCTTCGTCCTGCTGCGCCTGCAAAGATTGATGCTGCGCGGTCGCCTTGTCGGCGGCGGCAAGAGATTGCTGCCATTGGGCGTAATCGAGCAAATCCTGTTGCTGGTTCAACTGCGCAGTCAGGGATTTGTAGCGTTCGGCGGTTTCGGCTTGTTTCTCCAGCTTTTCCACCTGACGCGCCAATTCGTTCTGCAAATCGCCCAAACGCTGCAAATGCTCGCGCGTGTCTTTCAGACGACCTTCCGTCTCCTTGCGGCGTTCCTTATATTTGGACACGCCCGCCGCCTCCTCGATATAGGCGCGCAACTCCTCCGGCCGCGCTTCGATGATGCGCGAAATCATCCCCTGCTCGATAACGGCATAACCGCGCGCGCCCACGCCCGTACCCAAGAACAAATCGGTAATGTCGCGGCGGCGCACGGTCTGATTATTGATGAAATACGTCGATTCGCCCTGACGCGTCAGCTGCCGCTTGATGCTCACTTCGGCATACTGCCCCCACGCCCCCTGCAAACTGTGGTCGCTATTGTCAAACACCAGCTCCACCGAAGCCCTCGGCGCAGGACGGCGCGTCGCCGCACCGTTAAATCACGTCCTGCATACTTTCGCCGCGAAGCTGCTTCGCCGAAGCCTCGCCCAACACCCAGCGCACCGCGTCAATCACATTCGACTTGCCGCAGCCGTTCGGCCCGATAACCGCAACAAGCTGCCCCGGAACATGAATCGTGGTCGGGTCGGTAAAAGATTTGAAGCCGGAGAGTTTGATGTGGGTCAGGCGCATGGGACAAGGACGGGGAGAAAAAATAAAGTGGGATTTTATACTAAAACATCTGACAAAAGGTCGTCTGAAACCCTGTTTCGAGGTTTCAGACGACCTTTGCTTTCAGACTTTCTTAACGGCGCGGCTTATTCTTTGCCGATTCCTTTATCCAGCCCTTGCGTCAGACCGTTGATGTCGCCGCCGTTCAGACCCAACTCTTTCAAGAGGCCGTCAACCAGCGGGGCTTGGCTGCGGTAGCGCAGTGCGCTGTTGACCATTTGGTCGGCGAGGCTGGCTTGTGTGGTTTGACCTTCCGACACGCCTTCGGAGCCGTTGGCAGCGCCGCTGAATCCGCCCAAGCCGTTGACTTGCAGAATCTTGATGTCGTCGATGTTTTCCATCGGGCGCACGGATTCGCGGATGATGTCGGGCAGGTGTTTCAACAGGGCGAGGCGCACTTGCATTTCGACTTGCTCGACGCTCAGCACGTTGGCGGCTTCGTTCACGGCACGGGTACCTTCGGCATCGACTTTGTATTGCTGCTCTTGTGCTTGTGCCAGCAGGACTTTGGCATCGGCTTCACCTTTGGCTTGCAGGCGTTGTTTCTCGGCTTCGGCTTCAGCGGCAATGCGCACGGCTTCGGCGCGGTCTTGCGCGGCCTGCTTCTCGGCTTCCGCGGCGACGGTGAGCGAAATCGCGTCTTTTTGCGCGGCTTCTTCGGCGGCAATCAGCTCGACCGCTTTGGCACGTTCGGCACGTTCGGTTTCGCGTACGGTAATCACGCTCTCTTCTTCGCGAACAGCGGCGGCACGGGCTTTGTCGGCCTCGGCTTTGGCTTCGGATTCGGCACGCGATTTCTCGGCAACGGCGATGGCGCGGTCTTGTTCGGCAAGCTCGATGGCTTGCGGCGCTCGACCTCCGCCTGCTCGACGGCTTGGGCTTTGCGGATGTCTTCGTTTTTAATATCGCGTTCGGCGGCGATGCGTTTCAAATCCACTTCGCGTTCGGCGGCGATTTTGGCTTCTTCCGCCTCGCGTTTTTTCTGCGCTTCCTGCTCGGCGATGCTGGCTTCCTGTTCGGCGCGGCGCACGGCGATTTCGCGTTCTTGTTCGAGTTTGGCGTATTCTTCTTCGCGCGAGATTTTCAGGCGTTGCTGCTCGGCTTCGAGGTTTTTGGTTTTAATCGCCAAATCGGTGTCTTGTTCGATTTCATTGCGTTTTTTGCGGCGGCCTTCGATGGTTTCGGTCAATTTGGTCAGACCTTCCGCGTCAAAAGCGTTTTGCGGGTTGAAAAACTCAAAGCTGGTCTGGTCGAGGCCGGTCAGGGAGACGGTTTCAAGTTCGAGACCGTTTTTAAACAAGTCTTCGCTCACGACTTGTTGCACTTTTTGAACGAAATCAACACGTTTCTCGTGCAGCTCTTCCATCGCCATTTCGGCGGCAACGGCGCGCAGGGCATCGACGAATTTACCTTCGACGAGGTCTTTCAATTCGTCGGGCGACATGGTTTTCATACCCAGCGTTTGCGCAGCGGTGGCAATGCTTTCGGCGCTGGGTTTAACGCGGACGTAAAATTCCGCCATCACATCGACGCGCATCCGGTCGCGGGTAATCAACGCCTGCTGCGCCGCACGGCGTACTTCGAGACGCAATGTATTCATGTTGACGGGGATGATTTCGTGCAGCACGGGCAGCACCATCGCGCCGCCGTTCATGATGACTTTTTCGCCGCCGAAGCCGGTACGGACGAAGGAGACTTCTTTGCTGGCGCGGCGGTACAGGCGGGTGAGGATGAGGCCAAGTACGAACAGCGCAACGAGTATGACGCCGGCGATGATGCCGATGGAAACTAAGTTCATGGGTTTTCCTTTCTTGTTGTCGATATACCCTTGAGGGGTGTGGGTTCAGACGGTTTTTTAGGGTTTGGGGTCGTCTGAAAGGTTAAAAATTTTGGGTTTTAAAGGTAGGCCGGATTCTTGAATCCGACAATTTCGGTTATGTGCAATACGGCTGAAGCGGAGCGGTTCGTCGGATTCTTGAATCTGACCTACCACGTTTTCTGTTGTTGTGCATATTTTTGGAACAATTTTGCCAACCCATTCCAGCAGTAATATGCAGCACATCCCGACAGTACGGTTAGGATGAAGATAAAGCAGAAAGTAGCAGGCTCAATTCCTTCAGGCAATGCCATTTGGCGCAGAAGCGCATACAGGCAGAGCAAGATGGTTGCCGACCATAACAGTGCAAAAATAAAGCTCCATATCAGCCGCCCTACCGTTGCGCGGACTTCGGTATTTTTCCGTAGCCGGTAATCGGCAATCAACCGTTTACCGCGCAAATATGCAGACACACCCGCCAAGCCGCTAAAAATCAGGCAAAAAAACCACCAATCCTATGTTTTTGTTTATCGAAAAATGATGCTTGCAAAAAAATAAGGCGAAAAAAATGTTTCAAGCGTCCATATTGCCCAATGAATGGCGGGGTAGCGGATTTGCGGGTTTTCAGACGACCTGAACCAGCCTGTCAGTCGTCCGCCGAAATAGATACCGTACCACGCCCCTGCCGACAATAAGGCGACGAGTATCAGATTTGCAGGTTCACTGCCCGCTCTGGTCAGACCATACAAAGCCGTTACACCCGACAGAAACGCGGCAAGCCACAATATTAAGGCCGCTGTCCGTTTCAGCCATAATGCTGCCGAGTTGGATTTTTCCAAACTTGGCTCGTTGTTAAGAGAGTTATCCATACAAATTTGTTTTCCTGATTATTGTTTTGTGTTTTATCAATATTCTTGGGTGTTTCTTTTTTCGCAGTCTGATAGCTGGGTATCTTACCTTGAATTCCACTGCCAACCTGTTAATTCAATAAATGCGTTTTGGGAAGCTGTTGTACAAATATTGTGTCTTCCTAAGCCCAGCAGCCCGCCGATTAATGTTGTTCCTTTGCGTTCGGTAATTAGACTGACTCCGACGATGTTCCGTATATGGTCAAACTTCCTGTAAGCTCCATCATGTCCGCCTTGATAACGGATACGTCCGAATGCACCGTAAATAATCAATTTTTCGTGATCAATATAAATCGATTTCCGGGTAGTCAGCCCGCACCACCAACGTTCCACGCGCCACAACCACAATAGCGTGAGTACAATAGCCAGCAGCCAAGTCATGTGGCTTGAAAACGATGGATCCATCCATTTCACCGTCTTCAGCCAGACGCCGCTCACGCCGATGAGGCCGAACAAGAAAGCAACCAAGGGTTGAAACAACAAACCTCTAAATAACGAATGTTTAAACAGCAGCCCGTCGCCGACAACGATAACCCCTCGCGGCAGCTTGTTTTTCAACGCTTCGATACGGGATTGCATATCACGCCCGGACTGCGCCAAATGACCCATATCTATCCCCATTTTGTTTTTCTAATCTGATAAAAATGATGCTTCATTGCAAACCGACGTTTATCTTTTCAGACGACCTCAATCCACCAAACTCCCGCTCGGATTCAAAATTGCCTTAAACGTATTTCCCTCCAGCGACACCAGCAACACCGCGTCGCCCTGTTTCAACACTTCGTCAGAATCCGGTTCTGCCATCACATAATGCTGTTGACCATATACATCCTTCACCCGCACCTGCGCCGCGCTGCCTGCCCGTGCTTCGCCCAGTACTACCGTGCCGATGCGTCCGATTAGGCTTTCCTGCGAAACGGCGGTGGTTTCGTCTTTGGGCATGATTTTGTACAGCCCGCCCGCCGTCAGACGCACCAGCGGCAGTGAAATAAACCACACGGCGACTGCCGCCAGCCATCCGTTCAGATAGCTGCCGAACACGGCGGCAAAGGTCGTCTGAAACAGGTAGCCCGTCAGTCCGTACACGGCAAGGAACACCACCATCAGCATCAACACCGGCACGCGACCGACATACAGCCAGCTCAGAAACCTGACGAACACGCCCGCGTCCGCTGCGTCCAACCCGACTTCGGCGTGCGCGGTTTCGGTCAGACTGTCGGGCAGCAGGTTGTCCAGCCAGTCGCTGATGCCGCCCGCCAGCATGGAGATGACTTCCAACACGCCGAGCAAACCATCAGCGCGATGGCGATGCCGAAGATTTCTGTTTCGGGGGCGTTGATTAAATTCCACATATTCCGTTCCTTGTTCTGTCAACTTTCAGACGACCTTAAAATAGACTGCTTGCGAAAATTTGAATATTTGATTGCCGTCATTCTCGTGCAGGCGGGAATCCAGAAGTTTGAGATTACGGCAATCTTCAAATAATACTTCTAAAAAATCGAGGTCTGGATTCCCGCCTGCGCGGGAATGACGGCATTAGGTATGCCTTATTTGAATTTGACCTATCCGTGCATCCCAAACAGACATTCGGTTTTCAGACGGCCTCTCCGCTCTCAATCTCGGCGCGGCATTCAATCGGAAAGTTGACCGAGTTGGCGATGAAACACAGGCGGTGCGCTTCGTGATGCAGTTCCAAAGCCTTGGCGCGGTCGTTTCCTGCGGCGATGGTAACGCGCGGCTTCAACACGGCGGAGACGAAACGCCCCGCACTCCCATTCCCGCCTTCGTCCATCACCGCTTCGGCATGATCGGTGTAGGCGGTAACGCAGATACCCGCATCGGCACACAGGTGCAGGTACCATAGTTTGTGGCAGGCAGAAACGGCGGCCAACAGCATTTCTTCGGGGTTCCAGTGGTTCGCATCGCCGCGGAAGGCCGGGTCGGCGGAACCGTGCAGGTCGGGCTTGCCCTCGGCGGAAACGGTAAAGTTGCGCAAATAAGCGGTGTAGGATGATGTGCCTTTGCCGAGATTGCCCGTCCATGTTGTCGCAGTGCGGTAGGTGTGTTTTTTGCTCATTTTGACATTCCTTTCAATTATTTACTGTTCGCGGCAATAAGACCGTATCAGCCTTAAAACGTCGGTTCTATTCGAGCCAGAAATAGGCAGATACGCCGGCCATCACGCTGATGCCCAGCCACAGCAGGATTTGGTTTCCGCCCATACGTCATCCCAATACCGCCCCCGCAGTGCGCTGATAATGTCGAGGGTGCAATAGAATTCGACGCATTCGACAAATTCGTCCCAATCCTTAAACATCACAAAGTAAAGCAAGACGGCGGTTAGCAAGCCGATCAAGATGGCAAAAATCATGAAATTCCCCTATTTTTCAGACGACCTGTGCGTACCGTAAAGAAAGGTCGTCTGAAACCGCTCCTAACTTTTCCCTAAGTCCTGCGTGTTTAAATGTCTATACCGACAACAGACGCAAAGGGAACGAAATGAAACATTCTCAGTCGCAATATACAAAGCCGTCCAAACCGCTTTTGAAAAAACTGCTGCTTCCTGTCGCCGCTGTTTGCGCCATTTTTCTTGCAGCAGAAGGTTTCGACCTTTACGAAGACTACGCCCAATACCGTATGGAGACAGACCCCGCGTTCGCGCAACACCACGACCGCGCTTTGTCCATCCTGCATAACAGAGGCTACGAAGTCCACGATTCCGACACCGACCTCTATTGGGCAAGACCCGTTTTGGAATTTGAGGCCTACAAAGGCAGCTTGGAATACAAAATCGTGATGTCTTATCCCGATTTAAACATTCTCGTAGAACGCGTCGATTTATAATCCGCTTCCGAATATTCTTGATTTGACTTACCCCACGTCCCGAAAGGATACGACATGAAAAAACTCTTACCGGTATTACTCTTAGGCAGTATCGCACTGACCGCTTGTGCCGCCCCCTATCCTTACGACTATTACGATGACGACTATCGTACCGACCGCTACGAGCAGCGTTATGACCGTTACGATAACCGCTATGATGACCGTTACGATAACCGCTATGATGACCGTTACGATGACCGCTATGAGCGCGATTACGACCGTTATGACGACTACCGTTACCGCGACGGCAAGTATTACGATGACGACTACATCGAACACCAAATTTACAGCGATCCGTCTTTCGAGCAAACGCGCACAAGTGATGCGGATTCTCGAACGACGCGGCTACCAAGTTCACGAAATCGAAGCCGACGACCGCCGCGGCCGCCCCGTATTGAAAGCCGAAGCCTTCAAAAACGGACGCGAATACGACATCGTTTTCTCATGGCCGGATTTACGGATTATCAGCGAACGCATCGACTACTGATTCGATTAATCCGTTCCACCAACGCCGCAAGGACAAGCTCCGCGCGGCGTTTTTCTTTTCAGACGGCCCTTTCTGATAAAGAAGGTCGTCTGAAAACTTGGCTTATTTTATATAACGAAGAAATGCAATCAAATTTTCATAAAACATCCAAACCCAAAAAATATATGCAATTAGAAACGGGCGGTACTTGAGGGAATTTTTGAACTTTATCCGGCTATGGCATTTCTCCTCTAATAAATCTAAGAGTTTTTGCCGCTCCGACTCTTCACAACCTTCCGAAATCTCTGCTTTCAGCATTTTTATGGCTTTTTTGATATGGATTTTCCAGACATCCACAATCAATTTTCCGTCATATTTTGCCTTCAAGTCATCCGTAATAATAACAACATAGAATCCCACGATTAAAATAGCAGCAACTATTGCGGGAATGGGGTGATTATCACTAAGAGACCAAACCGCAACAGTTGACAACAGCAACCATGCAGCATGGTGATTCAACATCTTATGGTAGTAAGCAATCTGCTCATCAAGCTCATGAATCTTATCAACAAAATTCATCTTATTTCCCCGCCTTCAATGCTGCCAATCTTTCAGCAATACGGTTGTTGCGGCTCAAGTCTTCCAATTCCTTCAATTTTGCCAACTGCGCCGCATCGGTACTGCTGTGTACCGCGTTTTGACGACCCATCACGCGGTCGAAAGCGTTGCCGCTTTTTTCGGCATCACGGGCGATGCGGTTGAGGTCGCTGCCGCCTGCCGCTTTGCCTGCGCCCGTGCTTTGCTGCGTGGCGCGCCAGTCTTGCAACTGCTGCTGCATCTCGCGTTTTTTCGCCTGCAAGGCGGCGATAAAGCCCTCAAGCTCTTTTTCCTGCGCGGCGCAGTCGGCAATGGTGTTTTCCAAAACAGGCAGACGTGCTTCGATATCCATCTGTTCGGCGATGCCCGCCTCGGCAAGGTCGTCGCGCCCCGCCGCTACGGCGGCTTGCAGGTTGGCATCGATGGCTTCGTGGCGGTTGCTCTCATCCGCCATTTTCTTGGCGGCAAGGTGTTTCTGCGCCAACACTTTGCCCAATTCGGCACGCACTTCGTCCACCGCCCGCTCAATTTCGCGGATGCTCTCGTTCATAACCGCCTCGGGCGCAAGGTTTTCCGCCGCATCAATCAGGGCATGAAAACCGCCGCTCACCAGACGGCCCACTCTGCGGGATAGGGTTTCGCTCATTTGGATTTTCCTTTCAATAAAATGTGTTTGATTTAAGTTGGCACGGGGATAATCAACCATCCGTCATTCCCGCGCAGGCGGGAATCCAGACCTTGGCGTTTCGGAATATTCGGGCATGGCAGCCCGTACAGGAATAGCGGCAAACAAATACTTCTATTTCATGCGCCCCATTTTTTCAGACGACATCAAACCTCGCCTGCCTGCTGCACAATCTTCGCCAGTTTCAAAGTGTTTTCAAGCTGTTGCAGCACGGTATCGTCGTATGCCGCGCCTTTGCCGGTTACGGCGAGTTGCAAGATGCTGTCGGTCAGGCGGACGATGCGCCACATCAGTTCGCGTTCGTATTTTTTCAAACTGTCGAGGTCGGCTTCTTCGGGCAGGTCGGCGGCGAGCGTCGCGCCCAAGTCGGGCAACTGCTCAAACAAACGCGCCACGATATGCGAATGCACACCCGCCTGCTTTTCCGCGTACAGAACATCATGTTTCGCCGCTTGGAAAAACTGCTCCTGCGCCGTCAGCGCGGAACCGTAATCGCGCGTCTGCGTATGCGCCAAACGCGCCTGCTTGAGCAGCCCGCGGATTTTTTCAGACGGCGTATTCGCACCTTCTATTTTTAATTCAGCAATAAAATCAGCGTCTTCCTGAGTAATTCGCACACTGACTGGGATACGGTTTGTCGCATTCATATTCGTTTGATTTGTTTTGTATTCATTTGAATACAAATGTACAACATGAAATGACAATATGCAATGTTCAAAACAGTTTAATTATGTAAATACCGGTCCATCTGAGAAATCATCCCTATCCGCCCCTTGTTTTCAGACGACCCTAACCCCTTATAAATACAAACAATCGACATATCCAAAGCCATAACAAATGCCGTATAATCAAGCCCCCAGTTTCCCCAGCCTTGAAGGTCGTCTGAAAACCATGCACTCAACTTACGCTACCGTACAGCGCGATTTGCTCGAAGCCAATCACCTTTCTCCCGAGCTGCTCGCTAAAAGCCTGAGCATCATCGGCGCGCATCACGTCGATTACGCCGACATCTACTGCCAACGCACTGCTTTTGAAAGCTGGCATTTGGAAGAGGGCATCGTCAAATCGGGCAGTTTCCAAATCGATCAGGGGGTGGGCGTGCGCGCTGTTTCAGGCGAAAAAACTGCTTTTGCCTATGCGGACAGTTTGTGTATCGATTCGATCAACCGTTCCGCCCAAGCCGTCCGCGTCATCGGCGCGGCAGGCGGCGAAGCTTCTGTCAAAGTGCCGTCCGCCGCATACGGCAAATCCGTCCATGCGGTGCTGAATCCCATTATCGGTCTCGATTCCGCCGCCAAAGTTGCCTTATTGAACAAAGTGGAAACGCTTGCCAAAGCCGCCGATCCGCGCATTGTGCAAGTGATGGCGGGGCTGACTTGCGAATACGACATGATTTACATTGCCCGCCTCGACGGCAGGCACGCGGCGGATATTCGTCCGATGGTGCGCCTGAACGTTACCGTTATTGCCAAACAGGGCGACAGGCGCGAACAAGGCAGCGCGGGCGGAGGCGGACGCTACGACTTGGCTTATTTCGATGAAACTTTGGTGCGGCAGTTTGTCGATTCAGCCGTCAAACAAGCCTTGATTAATCTTGAATCCCGCCCTGCACCCGCGGGCGAAATGACCGTTGTCTTGGGCAACGGCTGGCCGGGCGTGTTGCTGCATGAAGCCGTCGGACACGGCTTGGAAGGCGATTTCAACCGCAAAGAAACCAGTGTCTTTTCAGGTAGAATCGGCGAGCGCGTTGCCGCCAAAGGCGTTACCGTCGTTGATCAGGGCGACATCGCCGACAGACGCGGTTCGCTCAATATCGACGACGAAGGCAACGAAACACGCCGCACCGTATTGATTGAAGACGGCATCTTGGTCGGCTATATGCAGGACGAAACCAACGCCCGCCTGATGGGTACGCAATCCACCGGCAACGGCCGCCGCGAAAGCTACGCCTCTGCCCCTATGCCGCGCATGACCAATACTTTCATGGAAAACGGCGGCTACGAACCCGACGAAATCATCGCCTCGATTGATAAAGGCATTTACGCCGTCAACTTCGGCGGCGGACAGGTGGACATCACCAGCGGCAAATTTGTCTTCAGTGCATCCGAAGCGTGGTGGGTCGAAGGCGGCAAACTGCAATATCCCGTCAAAGGCGCGACCATCATCGGTAATGGGCCTGAAGTGTTGAAACATGTTTCCATGATAGGCAACGATACCGCGTTGGACAGCGGTGTCGGCGTGTGTGGCAAAGACGGGCAAAGCGTTCCTGTCGGTGTCGGACAACCGACCTTGCGGATTGATTCGGGACTGACCGTCGGCGGTAGCGAGATTTAAGGTAGGCAGAAAAGTCAAACGTCGTCTGAAGACTGTATTTTGGGTTTTCAGACGACGTTTTGTTTTCAGAAGGTTCAGGACTAAGCTTCATATTCAAAACACAATCTTCGCCTCCGCCCTCCTCTACCATTGATATAATAATCACTTTTTCAGACGACCTTCCCTACACCATATCCCGAAAATTATTACCTTGAGCAAACGAGATATACTACTCAGATAAAACCTTTTAGCACAAATATCTCGTCAGATAGGAATAGACAATATTGCCACGCTTAAAGCGTTGAGGCTTTACTGTATATTCAAGCCGCCTGAGGTGAATAGACTAAATGAACAAATAGATATAAAAATGCAAGATTTATTAATTCAAGCGCAAAGTCTACAAAATTTATTAATTTCTCGTGCTACTGGTGGAATTACATCCGCCAACGAAAGAGAATCTAATACACAATATTTGCAGCTAAGGCAATTATTTATCACAAACAAAGAATTTGAAAAATACATCCCAACTTTTTTACTTACATGCAGGGATTTACATCAATTTTGGAATGAAGTAAAAGCACCGCGATTTGAGAAATACGCAGAGCGCAGAGATTTTATTTATGAAGCATTTGAACCATTATTGAATTTTATAGAATTTAGTTATAGCAAGACTTGTCCTTCTGATGAATTAATCAATCAAAGCATTAAAAAACTCGATGCTATACATATAGAAAATGCTTGGAAAAAGGCTCTCGAAAGACGGATTGATGACCCAGAAGGAGCAATTACATCTGCACGAACACTGATAGAAAGTGTATGCAAATATATCTTAGATGAAGCAAAAATTACTTACGATGACAGACAGGATTTACAGAAACTGTATAAACAAACAGCCGAATATCTCAACCTTGCACCATCACAACATACGGAAGATATTTTCAAGCAAATACTAGGTGGCTGCACTGCTACCATTGAAGGATTAGGTGCATTACGAAACCGTTTGAGCGATGCGCACGGTAAGGGAAAAATAGGAGTTAATCCCAAGCCCCGTCATGCACAATTAGCCGTTAATTTATCAGGAACACTAGCAATTTATTTACTTGAAACTTGGGAACACAAACAAAATCCTCAAAAATAACCTTTCAGGCTACCTGAAAATTTCATTTCAACCTGCACCCCAAAAGCAGCCTGCACCCATCAAAAGGACCCCCATGAACATCACCCAAATCCTCTCCCAAGAACTCTCCGCCACCGCCGCGCAAATCACCGCTGCCGTCGAGCTTTTGGACGACGGTGCAACCGTGCCCTTTATCGCCCGTTACCGCAAGGAAGCCACGGGCGGGCTGGACGATACGCAGTTGCGCCAGCTTGCCGAGCGGCTGCAATACCTGCGCGAGTTGGAAGAGCGCAAAGCCGTTGTTTTAAAAAACATTGAAGAGCAAGGCAAGCTTTCAGACGACCTCAGGGCGCAAATCGAAGCCGCCGACAATAAAACCGCGCTGGAAGACCTGTATCTGCCCTACAAGCCCAAACGCCGCACCAAAGCACAAATCGCGCGCGAACACGGTTTGCAGCCGCTGGCGGACGTGTTGCTTGCCGAGCAGCCGCAGGACGTGGAAGCCGCCGCGCAGGGCTACCTGAACGAAAACGTCCCCGACACCAAAGCCGCGCTGGACGGCGCGCGCGCGATTCTGATGGAGCAGTTTGCCGAAGACGCGGAACTCATCGGCACGCTGCGCGACAAGCTGTGGAACGAAGCCGAAATCCATGCGCAGGTCGTTGAAGGCAAGAAACCGAAGGCGAAAAATTCAGCGATTATTTCGACCACCGCGAACCCGTCCGCGCCATGCCCAGCCACCGCGCGCTGGCAGTTTTGCGCGGCCGCAATGAAGGCGTGTTGAACATCGCGCTCAAATACCAGCCCGACGACACGCCGATTACGCAGCAAAGCGAATACGAGCAACTCATCGCCCGCCGTTTCAAGGTTTCAGACGACCACAAATGGCTGCGCGACACCGTGCGCCTGACTTGGCGCGCGAAAATCTTTTTGTCGCTGGAACTCGAAGCCTTAGGCCGTCTGAAAGAAGCCGCCGACACCGACGCCATTACCGTGTTTGCCCGCAACCTCAAAGACTTGCTGCTCGCCGCGCCCGCCGGACGGCTGACCACGCTCGGTCTTGACCCCGGCTACCGCAACGGCGTGAAATGCGCCGTGGTGGACGATACGGGCAAGCTGCTGGATACGGTCATCGTCTATTTGCACCAAGAAAACAATATGTTGGCAACGTTGTCGCGCCTGATTAAACAACACGGCGTGAAGCTCATCGCCATCGGCAACGGCACTGCCAGCCGCGAAACCGACAAAATCGCGGGCGAACTGGTGCGCGGAATGCCGGAAATGGGGCTGCACAAAATCGTCGTATCCGAAGCGGGCGCGTCGATTTATTCCGCGTCCGAACTGGCGGCGCGCGAGTTCCCCGACTTGGATGTTTCCCTGCGCGGCGCGGTGTCCATCGCCCGCAGGCTGCAAGACCCGCTCGCCGAGTTGGTCAAAATCGACCCCAAATCCATCGGCGTGGGCCAGTATCAGCACGACGTGAACCAAAGCCAGCTCGCCAAATCGCTGGACGCGGTGGTCGAAGACTGCGTGAACGCCGTCGGCGTGGACGTAAACACCGCCTCCGCCCCGCTCTTGGCGCGGATTTCCGGTTTGAATCAAACCCTTGCCCAAAACATTGTCGCCTACCGCGATGAAAACGGCGCGTTCGACAGCCGCAAAAAATTGCTGAAAGTGCCGCGTTTGGGCGAAAAAACCTTCGAGCAGGCGGCAGGCTTTTTGCGGATTAACGGCGGCAAAGAGCCGCTGGACGCGAGCGCCGTCCACCCGGAAGCCTATCCCGTCGTCGCCAAAATGCTGGCGCAACAAGGCATTACAGCCGCCGAACTCATCGGCAACCGCGAGCGCGTGAAGCAAATCAAAGCATCCGACTTCACCGACGAACGCTTCGGCCTGCCGACCATTCTGGACATTCTGTCCGAGCTGGAAAAACCCGGCCGCGACCCGCGCGGCGAGTTTCAGACGGCCTCCTTCGCCGAAGGCATCCACGAAATCAGCGACTTGCAAGTCGGCATGATACTCGAAGGCGTGGTTTCCAACGTCGCCAACTTCGGCGCGTTCGTGGACATCGGCGTCCATCAGGACGGCCTGGTGCACATCTCCGCCCTATCCAACAAGTTCGTCCAAGACCCGCGCGAAGTGGTGAAAGCCGGCGACGTGGTGAAAGTGAAAGTGCTGGAAGTCGATGCCGCCAGAAAACGCATCGCGCTGACCATGCGCTTGGATGACGAAGCGGGCGCAACCAAAGGCAACAGGTCGTCTGAAAGCAAACACTCCGAACGCCGCGACCGCAAACCCCAACGCAACGACCGCGCCCCGACCAATTCGGCGATGGCGGATGCGTTTGCGAAGCTGAAGCGGTAAGTTTGACTTTTTGAGACTCAATTAAAGGTCGTCTGAAAAAAGGATTTTCAGACGACCTTTTTTACCACTGAAATCACCAAAACAGAAATATCCGGCATTTAGAAAATGGCTCCTTCTCTTTCTAACAGAACAGAAAACAAGGCTGCCGTTTCGATAAAAAGGTCGTCTGAAACTTAATTCCCGATAGCAAATAGAATTAAACTTACAGGATTTCCGCACTTCCGTCCGACGTGAAGCGCGGCATTACCTACCACCATTCAAATGGCGCAAACACATTTGTAGTAGGCACATACAAACCGGCGTATAGTTCCAAATATTACAAACCCATCATCACCACCCAAGGAGCCAAACCATGAAACCTGTTTTGTTTGCCGCGCTGATTTCCTGTTTTTCCGTTGCTGCCTATGCGGCCTGTACCGACAGCCAGCAGCAATGTGTGATTTATAAAAACGGTAATGTAGCGACTGAAGGCGGCTGTTCGGTCAACAAGTGTCAGAATGCCGATGCGCAGGTGTTGAAATGGAAGCTGAAAAACGGTAAAGGCGTAACCGTGGAAATCGGGAAAAACGGCAAAGTTTTGGTGAACAAAAAACCGGGAGCGAAGGCGAACAACAGCAACGCGGCAGGCATGGGCTTGACGTGTTATGCCGCCGATGCGGACAAGCGTGAGCAGTTCTGCTCGACCAATTATTGATACGACCAGCATGAAAAAGGTCGTCTGAACATTTTTCAGACGACCTTTCATATTTATACGGACACGCCGACTACGCGGGCAATTGCCAACCCCTCTTCCGCGCTCATGTAAACAGGGCTTTCGGGGCGGTCGCTGCGTACAATATCGCCGTCTCGGAACATGACTAATTCATCAACAGCTAATTGCGACCAAGTTTCGTCTCGGGTCAAGGGCAATGTGGCAATAACGGAGACTTTGTCATTCGGGGTGGTAACTGCGGAAAAATCAATCATCACGTCATCATCCAAAAGCCGTGCCTTGCCGAAAGGAGCTTTACGCACGATATAGTGCAGCAGCGTACTGGCATGGGCAAACAGGCAGTCGCCGTTGGACATCACAAAATTGAACAATCCGAAGCGGCGAATTTCGTGAGTTAGCGCGGCAACAGCATCAAACAAAGTATCGGAATCAGGTTTCTCAGCAAAGCGGCTGCGAAGCCGGTTGAGGATATAACAAAATGCACGTTCGGAGTCGGTCGTACCGACAGCATGGTAATACTCGCCTTGTTCCGGATAAAAATCAATCAAATGCCCGTTATGCGCAAAGAGCCAATATTCACCCCACATTTCACGCATAAAGGATGGGTATTGGCTAAAGAGGTCTGCCCTTGCGAGGCTTTACGGATGTGGGCAATGACGTTTTCAGATTTAATTTGATAGGCGCGAACCAGGTCGGCAACCGGAGAATCGGCGCTGGGCTTGTCATCGTGGAACAAGCGTACACCTTTCCCTTCAAAGAAACCGATACCGAATCCATCTGCGTGATGGTCGGTAATGCCGCCACGGCGGCGGAAGCCTTCGAAGGAAAACATAATGTCCGTTGGGGTATTACAGTTCATGCCGAGCAGTTGGCACATGATTTTGACCTTTATTGTTTTAATAGGAATGGAACAATCGGATTATGGTACATTGGACAGTCCGTTTCAATAGACACGATACGGCATCCTCACAAAATCAATATAACTCTTCATAGCAGGACATCCCAATAATAAAAACCGGATTTCAAAATGAAATCCGGCCTACAATATATTCAAATTTAAAAGCATTCATCAAAGGTATTTGGCTGCCAAATATCCTGCTGCTACCAAGCCGAACATAGCCAACACACCCAAAATAGAAACTAGAATAATCATGTTGCGCTTGGAAGTAAGGGCTTCCAGTCTAGGATCCTGTCCCAACTCCTGCCGCAATTTGCTTTCAAGTTCGGCACGGATTTCTTTCCGCATCAACTTCTCTTCCCGCTCTTTTTCAAGTTGCAATTTGTGAGCGATTTCAGCTTGTTTTTATGTTCGAACGCAACCTTTTCTTGCCATTCTATGCGTTTGCGTTGGATAATTTGTTCGGTTGCACTGGCAAAATGGAAATGGCAGACGGCACATTCATCCGCTGCCACATCCTCAGTAATCGTCATACAAACGGGACATTGCTTTAAAGAGGTCTCCTCATTGTCACCTTCAGTCTCGCTTACCTGCAACTCCATGGATTGACGCACAATAACATCAAGCCCCAAGTAGTTGAAATACTGCTGCGCATTCTCGCGCTCGTCCTGTGTACAATTCTCGGCAATAATCGCTTGCGGACGTTCAGAAAGTGCCTGAACCAAATCTTCTGCTTCTTTTTCCGGCAAGTTATCATATAGGCATGCATTGATACGCTCATGATCGACATCTGGCGGATAAGAAACATAGACATCGTAAAGTTTGTCAGAGTTTTTCATTGTTATCCTAGAACAAACCGAACTTTTAATCCCATTCACGGAAACCGGCTTGATTTTCCTATACCATAATACACGGCAGCGATCCGTCAACTTATCATCTGACTTAGACACCACTCCCGAAATTTATTAAATTACTCAAATATCTGATAGTTATCTCTTTAGATAAACAACCCTATCGGCAAAAAACCAGATGCAAATCAAATAACAGACAACATAATAGTACATGAGTAAATATTCCCAAAGGGAATTATAGATTATAAGACAGATGATTTTTATTGAAAAGCAATTACAAACGAAAGGCCGTTTGTATAAACAAACGGCCTTTTTTGTCTCTATGCTACTCAAACTGAGAAGGATGATCCGCAACCGCAAGTCGTTTCCGCATTCGGATTACGAATAACAAATTGCGATCCTTGCAAACTTTCGGTGTAATCAATTTCCGCACCAACCAAATATTGGTAGCTCATCGGATCTACTAAGAAAGTCAGGCCGTTTTTTTGAATTTCAAAATCGTCATCATTTTTGATTTCGTCAAAAGTAAAACCATACTGGAATCCCGAACAACCTCCGCCATTAACAAACACGCGCAATTTCAAATCGGGATTGTTTTCTTCTGCAATCAAATCGGCAACCTTGGTACAGCAGCTATCAGTGAAAATAATTGGACTTTCGTCTGACATGATGTGTTTCCTTTTATATGAATATTTTCGATATTGTCCTGCAAACCTTAACCTAAAGCAAGTCTGCCCTCAGATTGACCGGCATCAAGAGTTGCAGCTTCACGGACTTCTCCATGCAAGATGGAGTCCGCCTCTATATTTATCAATAGAGAAAAACACCATAGGTTACTACTTAAACAAGTCGTCTGAAAATACAAGGACTAAACTATTCAAATATTTCGCCCGAACCACTCGACACGTCCGATAATGGCAACATCGTCCGTCAAATTATTCAAATCAATTTCAAAAGTCGGATAAGCCTCATTGGCGGAAATCACATTTACTACCCCGCCTGGCATCAGCTGTAATCGTTTTACCAATAAATTCTCATTAAGTCTCAAAACGTACAGCCCATCCTTCGGCGCAGTCTCAGCATGATTGATTAAAATAGTATCCCCATCATTCAAAACTCCTTCCATGGAATCCCCCTTTACAGAAATAACGGAAAGGTTTTTAGTATCACGGGTAACATAATTTTCTACCCAATACCGACGGAATGCCATGGTAAAAACAGGTTTTTCATCACCTACTAACCTCCCATGTCCGGCGGCAGCCTGAATATCATAACGCGGAACAAAAACAAACTCGTCGATATCAACCGGATTGCCTAATGTATCATAAGCAACTGCAGTAGAAGACGGAACTTGCGCATTAGGGAACGGACTCCCCTCCCCAGTCAACAGCCAGTCAATACTGCAACCTTTCAGTTGTTTGATTTTTTTTAGAGTTTCCGATTTCGGCAATCCGCCTTCGTTCCAAATCCTACTAAATCCCGCAATAGTCATATCAATGTCTGCGGCAATTTTGGCTTGACGCGCTTCGTCTTTCCACAAAAACACCAATCTGTCTTTAAATGTATCCATATCAATCCTCAGGCTGAAATGCGCCTCCTACAATGAAGCACTTGAGTTTATTTTACCTTAGTTTTATTAAAAATGTAAGAAAAATATTAGTTGAATTAAGAAAAAGTATTGCATTTTTTGTTTTTGCTTAGTATGATTCTTCCAACGCTTCAAACAAGCCAGGCCTTTTTGAGCCATAATCATGTAAAAACATGGCTCGCATTACAATGATTGCAATCAGATTTCCATGAAGCAAAGACTGTTTGACACAAGCAAGTAAGAAAAATCTTAGTTTTATTTGATTGGAGGATATAATGAACCGTTACCGTAAAAATGCATGGCTCGCCGTTGCTGCCTTCGTTTTAGGATTTTTGGCATTTCCTTTCAGGTATTCAGAAGCCCATCAATCTTCCGAACAAAATCTCTCTGCCGAGATGTGCGACCGCCTTAGCGGAATGGTCTCCGACAAAATGGATGGTATCCAATTATCCGTTGCCCAAGAATGCGATACACTCGAAGCCTCACACGATTGGGAACAACAATACGGCGGGCTAAACGAACATGAGATAATTGCAGGAATTGTGTACGAATAACTACTGCATTTCGAAACTATGCAGGTTTATAGAACGCCGATACCTACTTTTTACAACAAACCAAAGCTTTTCAGACGACCTTCTATGTCGTCTGAAAATACTTTCTTCGATCCAACAAAGCATTTACATCCAAACGTACGGACACGAAGCTAACAAACCGGTTTGACCTGTACTGAAATACTGACCACTACTGTATATTAAGGGTCGTCTGAAAATTTTCAGACGACCCTTAATGTCTAAAATTCTATAAACTTCCCGCCGATACCCAATCAAAGCTCAGTACGAACTGTCCTTCTCTAACAGAAACCCCATTTTTATTTTACAATACCTCCCTTTACCTTTCATTCCAGCTTCCTTATGAACGAACACGTTTCCGTCCCATCCCCCGTCGGCGAAGACTACCTGCTATTAGGTCAGTACGCCGAACGCGCCTATCTCGAATACGCCATGAGCGTGGTCAAAGGCCGAGCGCTGCCTGAAGTTTCAGACGGTCAGAAGCCCGTGCAGCGGCGCATTTTGTTTGCCATGCGCGATATGGGTTTGACGGCGGGGGCGAAGCCGGTGAAATCGGCGCGCGTGGTCGGTGAGATTTGGGTAAATACCACCCGCACGGCGACAGTTCCGCCTATGAAGCGATGGTCCGCATGGCGCAGGATTTTACCTTGCGCTATCCCTTAATCGACGGCATCGGCAACTTCGGTTCACGCGACGGCGACGGGGCGGCGGCGATGCGTTACACCGAAGCGCGGCTGACGCCGATTGCGGAATTGTTGTTGTCCGAAATCAATCAGGGGACGGTGGATTTCGTGCCGAACTACGACGGCGCGTTTGACGAACCGCTGCACCTGCCCGCCCGCCTGCCTATGGTGTTGCTCAACGGCGCGTCAGGCATCGCAGTGGGCATGGCGACTGAAATTCCGTCGCACAATTTGAACGAAGTGACGCAGGCGGCGATTGCGCTGTTGAAGAAACCGACGCTGGAAACTGCCGACCTGATGCAGTACATCCCCGCGCCCGATTTTGCCGGTGGCGGTCAAATCATCACGCCGGCGGACGAATTGCGCCGGATTTACGAAACCGGCAAAGGCAGCGTGCGCGTGCGTGCGCGTTACGAAATCGAGAAACTGGCGCGCGGGCAATGGCGCGTGATTGTGACCGAACTGCCGCCGAACGCCAATTCCGCCAAAATTCTTGCCGAAATCGAAGAACAGACCAACCCGAAACCGAAAGCGGGCAAAAAGCAGCTCAACCAAGACCAGCTCAACACCAAAAAGCTGATGCTGGATTTAATCGACCGCGTGCGCGACGAGTCAGACGGCGAGCATCCCGTACGCCTTGTGTTCGAACCAAAATCCAGCCGCATCGATACCGATACCTTCATCAACACGCTGATGGCGCAGACTTCGCTGGAAGGCAATGTGTCCATGAACTTGGTGATGATGGGGCTGGACAACCGTCCCGCGCAGAAAAACCTGAAAACGATTTTGCAGGAATGGCTGGATTTCCGCGTCGTGACCGTAACACGTCGTCTGAAATTCCGTTTGAACCAAGTGGAAACGGCTGCACATCCTCGAAGGCCGTCTGAAAGTCTTTCTGCACATTGACGAAGTGATTAAAGTCATCCGCGAATCAGACGACCCGAAAGCCGATTTGATGGCGGCGTTCGGGCTGACCGAAATCCAAGCCGAAGACATTTTGGAAATCCGCCTGCGCCAGTTGGCGCGTTTGGAAGGTTTCAAACTCGAAAAAGAATTGAACGAATTGCGCGAAGAACAAGGTCGTCTGAATATTCTTTTGGGCGACGAAAACGAAAAACGCAAGCTGATTATCAAAGAGATGCAGGCGGACATGAAGCAGTTCGGCGACGCGCGCCGCACGCTGGTGGAAGAAGCCGGACGCGCCGTGCTGACGCAAACCACCGCCGACGAACCCATCACGCTGATTCTGTCGGAAAAAGGCTGGATACGTAGCCGAGCCGGACATAATCTCGATTTGAGCCAAACCGCGTTCAAAGAAGGCGACCGCCTCAAACAAACCCTTGAAGGCCGTACCGTTTTACCCGTCGTCATTCTCGACTCATTGGGTAGGACCTACACGCTCGATGCCGCCGAAATCCCCGGCGGACGCGGCGACGGCGTGCCGGTTTCATCGTTAATCGAGCTGCAAAACGGCGCGAAGCCCGTCGCCATGCTCACCGGGCAGCCCGAACAGCACTACCTGCTCTCAGGCAGCGGCGGCTACGGCTTCATCGCCAAGCTGGGCGATATGGTCGGACGCGTAAAAGCGGGCAAAGTGGTGATGACCGTGGACAGCGGCGAAACCGTCCTGCCGCCGATTGCGGTTTATGCCTCCTCGCTCATCAATCCCGACTGCAAAATCGTACTGGCCAGCAGTGACCACCGCCTCTTGGCGTTTTCCATCGGCGAACTCAAAGTCATGCCCAAAGGGCGCGGTTTGCAGTTGATGTCGCTGACCGAAGGCGCATCGCTGGAACACGTTCTCGTAACCACGGCTGCGGAATTCATCGTTGAAACCGTCGGCAAGCGCGGTGCGGCGCATCAGGAAAAATTGCGCATTTGCGATATCGAGGGCAAACGCGGCAAAAAAGGGAAGGTTTTGGACATCTCAGGTCGTCTGAAAACCTTATCCGCTGCCTCCGCATAAACAACAAAAAGGCGCGGTAACACATTGAAAACCTAGAAAACACGGTCGTTTTATGTTATGCTGAAAAAATTAAAAAAATATTTACGACCGTCTGCGGAAATATCGCAGAACGATTTCAAAACAGGTACTAATAATGATAAAAATAAACAAAAAGGGTTGCGGATATGAGTAAATCCGGCTTTCAGGAACTGGGAAACCTGAGCGAGCGGATACCCGGTTTAATCAATATTGCCCGCATTGCCATCGTGCTGCCGCTGTTGGTCATGCATGCTTTCGGCGTTTACAGCAATGGCACCCATATCGGTATGTCATTCCCTCCCGTCGAATTTTACAGCTGGGCAGCGCTGTATTCTTTCCTCATCTTGTTATCCGTCGCCCGTCCGGACTGGCAATGGCAGACTTTGGATTTGCCCAATGCCAGCGCAGTCGTCGATATTTCGATGATGATGATACTGGTGTATATCGCCGGCGGAGTCGATTCGGGCTTCGGCATCCTTGTCCTTCCTTTCGTCGCGACGTCCTGCCTCCTCAGCTACGGACATTACCCCATGCTGTACGCAGGCTACGCGTCCATGCTGTTCTTCTTCAATCTGCTGCTCGACGGCAGCATCCGCCTGCATCCGTTTGATTGGGATACGCAGCCCCTGATTACTACGGTCCTGCTCAGCGGCGCGTGTTACCTCGTTGCCATGTTGACTTCGTTCGCCGCCCGCTATCTGGAGCAGGCGACCGAATCCGCCAGCCGCCATCAGCTTGCCTACCGCCGTATCAGCGGGTTGAACCGCCTCGTTCTCAACCGCGTGCAGGAAGCCGTTATCGTCATCGACAGTACCCAGCGCGTCTGGCTTTTCAACAAACAGGCAAAAACCTATTTCCCCGGTTTGGTGGTTGACCAGCAGGAAGTCGTGTTCGGCGAATTGGTAACACGTTGGCAATATCATCCCGACAAACCGTTTGAAACCGATATCCACATCTTTCAACACGCTATGCACGTCCGCGCCGTCCCGCTGATTCAGGAACAGACAGAACTGCTCATGCTGTATGTCCGTTCGTTGCGCGAAGTTGCAGCGGAAGCCATGTCCACCAAGCTTACCTCGCTCGGACAGCTTACCGCGAACCTAGCCCACGAAATCCGCAATCCGATGTCCGCCATCCGTCACGCCAGCGATTTGCTGCAAGAAAGTGATGACGATGCCGAACCCGATCCCGTTAAAGCCAAGCTTTGCGGCATCATCGACAGCAACATCCAGCGCATCGACAAAATGTTGGAAGATATCTCCCTGCTCAACAAACGCGACAACATCAGCCGCGAGCCGATCAACCTGATGAAATTCTGGCTCGACTTCAAACAAGAGTTCACGCTCAACAATTCCGAAGCCATCGGCTGCCTGCGCATGAACATGGAAGGCAACAACCTTACCGTCCTCGCTGATGTGATGCACATCCAACAAATCATGTGGAACCTCTGCAATAACGCATGGCGACACAGCCGTCAGGACGAGAACGCGATTACCGTCCTGATCCGCCCCAGCGGCAGGATGCACATTTCCATCGTCGTTGCCGATAACGGCAAAGGCATTTCGCCCGAAGTCCGCAACCATCTCTTCGAACCGTTCTACACCACGGAAACAGGGTACGGGATTGGGATTGTACGTTGCCCGCGAACTGGCACACGCCAATATGGGCCAACTCCATTATCACCCCGAAATGAACGGATTCGAACTGATTTTACCGAGAGAACACAATGAGTAAGCTGCAAGACCCAGTATTGGTCGTCGACGACGAGGCCGACATCCGTGACTTGATGGAAATGACGCTGATGAAGATGGGACTGCGCGTGCAGACCGCCGTCGGCGTAGAAGATGCCAAAGACAAGCTCGACAACAACGACTATTCCCTCGTCTTGACCGATATGCGGATGCCCGACGGTTCCGGCCTCGAAGTCGTCCAATACATAGACGAACTCATGCTCGACACCCCTGTCGCCGTCATTACCGCCTTCGGTAATGCCGACCAGGCGGTTGAAGCGCTGAATGCGGGCGCGTTCGACTACTGCAAAAGCCGATTACCCTTTCCCAACTGCGTTCGCTGGTTAAATCCGCCGTTTCTGTTTCCAACAGCACGGACGAAATTGCCCAGCCGCCGACCGAAAAACCGTCCGCGCCCGTCGCTGCCGCATTCAACAAGCCCAAAACCCCGCCCAAGCCGCCCAAACGCGACTTGAGCGGTTCTGTCTCCGTGCCCGAAAGCCTGCGTTCCATGAAAGAACGCTTTGCCACCGGCGAAATCGCCATGCGTGCGAACGAAGACGTGCCCGAATTAGGCGGCGAAGAAGATATGCCGCGGCTGCTCGGCAGTTCGCCCCAAATGGTCGAAGTCCGCCACCTGATCCGCCGCCTCGCCCGCAGCGGCGTGCCCGTCTATATTTCCGGCGAATCGGGTACCGGTAAAGAACAGGCTGCGCGTACCATCCACGAATTGTCCGATCGCGCCGACAAGCCCTTTATCGCCGTCAACTGCGGCGCGATTCCTGAAAACCTGATGGAAAGCGAATTCTTCGGCTACAAAAAAAGGCAGCTTTACCGGCGCCGACCAAGACCGTCTCGGCTTCTTCCAACACGCCGACGGCGGCACATTGTTCCTCGACGAAGTTGCCGACTTGCCGCTTACCATGCAGGTCAAACTCCTGCGCGCCATCCAAGAAAAAGCCGTGCGCCGCATCGGTGATGCCCGTGAAACTTTCGTCGATGTCCGCATCATCTGCGCCACCCACAAAAACCTCGAAGCCCTTGTTGACAGCGGCGCATTCCGTCAAGACTTATATTACCGCCTCAACGTCGTTACCCTGCACATGCCGCCCCTGCGCGAAATGCGTGAAGACTTGGGCGCGCTGATTCTGTACCTACTCTACAAACACCGCCACGGTACGCAAACCTACAAACTCAGCCCCAAAGCGCAAGAAGCCCTGCTGCATTACAGCTATCCCGGCAACTTCCGCGAACTCGAAAACATCCTTGAGCGCGCCGTCGCTCTGACTGTCGGACAAGTTATCCAACTGGATGATTTGCAAATCCAAAATACGCCGACACCGAAAAACGACCATCCAAACCTCGATCTCGACGACATCGCCGATTCCGAAACACGAAAAGGCGAAACCTTGGATCATCAGCCGCTTCCGCCGTTTGATCCACGCACCATGCAGATTCAAGATTACCTTGACCAAATCGAGCGCGGCATTATCGAACAAGCGTTGCAGCAAACCCGTTACAACCGCACTCAGGCTGCCAAGCTTTTGGGCATCAGCTTCCGTTCCATGCGCTACCGTATGGAACGTTTGGACATCAATTAAATCGGTGCTTTGCCATTGCCTGCACGTTTAGGAAGCAAAACCTAAACGTATGTTTTAGATATAGCAGGTTAAGTTTAAATTAGGGCAAAATCGCGGATAGTATAGACAGTAGGAAACCAGTCAACTTGGTACGCTCATACTTAGAGAGCCATTCTCTCTATACTGAGACATTGCAACGCAATATTGATTTAAACTTAACCTGCTATATATCTCCATTCAAATCACAAACATTCAAAACCAACCGGCAACAGCGTGAAACAGATAAGCCATACCGCTCCATGCCCATTTACTTACTGCAACCGTTATCCAACCCATCAAAACCAACACAATCAAACCAAAAAAATCAGGCATATGCAGATAAAACCAAGCCGCAACAGGTTTGCGCCAAAAGTCTGATTTTTGTTGTTTCTTCTCCAAAGCCGCGTGCATAAACGGACGCTCCAAATGTATGTCGTAGTCGATGCCATACTCACTGCGCACATGTTCATTGATGACCTTCAAAGTACGGCGGCTCGGTTGCAAGAAAATATCAATAAGCGTACCGACAACAGGAATCATGCCAAGCACCATATCGGCAAAAGCAAGATATACGGCAGGACGCATTTTATGTTCCGGCACGCCCAACTCCCTCCCCATGCGAAAAGCCTTCATTGTCAACAAAAGCCCGGCAATATCCCCGACCAAAGGAATCAGCGACAGTATGGCATCAACGCCGATACCCTGCTTGGTAAAAGGAATACAAAACAAACTATCCATAGTGTTGGCATATTTAGCCAACTCACGTTCACGTCGGATGATTTCCTGACGTTCATAAGGTACAGGTATGTGCTTCATTATGATTTTATTGTAGTAGGTTAATAAAAGAGTTTTGAACAACAAAATTTATTTTAATAATTTCTTTTTCAATATTGCTAATAGCATTTTATACAAATTTTCATTCAGGGACGATGCAAAATTCGATTGTCTTTTAAGGGGAAGACCTAATTACGGATTTAAGATGGCTGGACTGTTGGGATTCATGCTGCTGAAATTAAATTATAGTAAAGCGTTTAAGGTACGCCAAAATAATCATAGAAAATATCTTCATGATATTCTTAGAGTTAAATGAAATGATCTACCGAAATATCAAAATAATGCCATGATATTAATTGATGCCCAAGATACAAAAAAATATATATACAGTTATAATTCAAGGCTGTACTGTATCTTAGACCCATCCCATGAAAAAAATCCTCGTTACCGGCGGCGCGGGCTTTATCGGCTCGGCAGTGGTCCGCCACATCATCCAAAATACCGAAGACTCCGTCATCAACCTCGACAAGTTAACTTACGCGGGCAATCTCGAATCGCTGACCGACGTAGCCGACAGCCCACGTTACGCTTTTGAGCAAGTGGACATTTGCGATCGTGCAGAACTTGACCGCGTGTTTGCACAACACCAGCCCGATGCCGTGATGCACTTGGCTGCGGAGAGTCATGTTGACCGCTCTATCGATTCCGCAGGCGAGTTTATCCAAACCAACATCGTCGGCACGTTCAACCTGCTTGAAGCCGCTCGAGCCTATTGGCAGCAGATGTCGTCTGAAAAACAGGCGGCGTTCCGTTTCCACCATATTTCCACCGATGAAGTCTATGGCGATTTGCACGGTACGGACGATTTGTTTACCGAAACCACGCCATACGCGCCGTCCAGCCCCTACTCTGCCTCTAAAGCGTCCAGCGACCACCTCGTGCGCGCATGGTTGCGAACTTATGGTTTGCCCACCATCGTAACTAACTGCTCGAACAACTACGGTCCATACCATTTCCCTGAAAAACTCATTCCATTGATGATTCTGAACGCGCTCGACGGCAAACCGCTGCCCGTGTACGGCGACGGAATGCAAATCCGCGACTGGCTGTTTGTCGAAGACCACGCACGCGCGCTGTATCAGGTTGTTACCGAAGGTGTTGTCGGCGAAACCTACAACATCGGCGGTCACAATGAAAAAGCCAATATTGAAGTGGTCAAAACCATCTGCGCCCTGCTGGAAGAACTCGTTCCTGAAAAACCTGCCGGCGTGGCACGGTACGAAAATTTGATTACCTTCGTACAAGACCGCCCCGGTCATGATGTGCGCTACGCCATCGATGCTGCCAAAATCGGCAGGGAGCTGGGCTGGAAACCGCAGGAAACATTCGAGTCCGGCATCCGCAAAACAGTGCAATGGTATTTGGACAACAAAACCTGGTGGCAAAACGTATTGAACGGCAGCTACCGTTTAGAGCGCTTAGGTAAGTTGTAAACTATGCAATCATTCTATTGAAAACATCGGGCTTCATCATACAAAGGAATATCCATGTACTCTCCATCCCGCATTTTCTTATTAGCAACTTTGACCTCTGTCTTGTTTGTTTCTATGCCAATTTCGGCCAAAGAAACACGACATCATGTTGCACAAACGACGGTTCAGAAGACAATAAAAGCCGATGGCAGCTCTATCGAAAGGGCAATTGTCATCATTGAAAACGACACTACGCGTGGCATTGCCGCCGAATATTCCTGGATTGAAGAACACATGCCTGAATATCGCGTAGTCGGACAAGCTCTGTTAAAGAAAAATGACAGCGTCTATGACCGTATCGACGTTCAAAATGAAGCTGGTGACATCCGTTCCATTTACTTCGATATCAAAAGCTTCTTCGGCATGATAAACGGCAAGCCTCGTTAAGACCGAAGGCCGTCTGAAAATCACGCAAACACACACTACTCAGGAGAAAACCCATGAAAGGCATCATCCTTGCCGGCGGCAGCGGCACACGCCTTGTATATCGGAACTCCCGTATCATAGCAACAAACCGCCCGGCCGCCACCCGTACACACCCAAGGCAAACAACCGTTGAGTAGCTTAGGGAGCGGTCGGGCAACCCATCGACACAACCGGACAGTTGCCAGACAACACAACCGAATGCAAGGCAGGTTTATGATGAGTACCCAATACAATTACGCAGGCATAGACATCGCCAAACGAAACTTCGTCATCGCCGTTTCGTCTTTGTCTAAAACCAAAACCGAAACCAACAACCCAAAAGGTATCGCCCATACTATCGAATACCTTAAAAAACACAACGTCGCCCTCGTCGTGATGGAAAGCACCGGCGGTCTCGAAATCCCCGCCGCCAAAGCCATCCACCGCGCAGGTATGGCCGTGATTATCGCCAACCCTCGTCAGACGCATCAATTTGCCCAATCGCAGTCGCTGACCAAAACCGATGCCAAAGATGCCCAAATGCTCGCCTTCTTCGCACAGATGATGACGCAGAAAGAAGGTTGGCAAACCATGCTCTACCAACCGCCCACCGAAGCGGAAGAAGTGTTGGAAGCATTGGTTAACCGCCGCAACCAACTGGTGGATATGCGGACTGCCGAGAAAAACCGTCTGCATCAGGTTCACGAAACACAAGTCGAAAGCGTCAAACAACTGATTGCCCATTTTGACAGGCTGATTGACGAATTGGACAAACAAATCGACGACCACACCCACACGCATTTTGACGGCAAAGCCCAAGTGGCAGAGCAAATCAAAGGCATCGGTTCGATAACGACGGCTACGCTGATGGCGATGCTGCCCGAATTGGGACGGCTGTCGCACAAACGGATAGCGAGTTTGGTCGGCATTGCCCCGCACCCGAGGGAGAGTGGTGAAACCAAATTCAAAAGCCGCTGCTTCGGCGGAAGGTCTGCGGTGCGTAAGGCGCTGTATATGGCTACCGTGGTAGCGACACGTTTTGAACCGTTTATTCGGGATTTCTATCAACGCCTGCTGTCCAAAGGTAAGCCGTATAAGGTTGCCGTTACGGCATGTATGCGCAAACTGTTGACGATATTGAATGCCCGGATGCGTGATTACTTTGCCGAAAACGGTATCCAAACGTCTTGATTTGAGTTTTTGTATTTTTGCCCGACGGGGTGAAAAATACAGTTGCTACTCAGGAGAAAACCCATGAAAGGCATCATCCTTGCCGGCGGCAGCGGCACACGCCTCTACCCCATCACGCGCGGCGTATCCAAGCAGCTTCTGCCCGTGTACGACAAACCCATGATTTACTATCCCCTGTCCGTATTGATGTTGGCAGGAATACGCGAAATCTTGGTCATCACCACCCCTGAAGACAATCCCTCTTTCAGACGACTGCTCGGCGACGGCAGCGATTTCGGCATCTCTATCAGTTATGCCGAGCAGCCCAGCCCCGACGGCTTAGCGCAAGCATTCATCATCGGCGAAGAATTTATCGGCAACGACAACGTCTGCTTGGTCTTGGGTGACAATATTTTCTACGGCCAGTCGTTTACCCAAACCCTGAAACAGGCTGCTTCTAAAAAACACGGCGCCACCGTGTTCGGCTACCAAGTCAAAGACCCCGAACGCTTCGGCGTTGTTGAATTTGACGAAAACTTCAACGCCTTATCCATCGAAGAAAAACCGAAACAACCAAAATCCGACTGGGCGGTAACGGGCTTATATTTCTACGACAACCGCGTCGTCGAGTTTGCGAAACAAGTCAAACCGTCCGCACGCGGCGAACTCGAAATCAGCACGCTCAATCAAATGTATATTGACGACGGTTCATTGTCCGTCCAGCTTTTGGGGCGCGGCTTTGCATGGTTGGACACCGGTACGCACGAAAGCCTGCACGAAGCCGCCTCATTCGTCCAAACCGTGCAAAACATCCAAGACCTGCAAGTTGCCTGCCTCGAAGAAATCGCTTGGCGCAACGGCTGGCTTTCAGACGAGCGTTTGGAAGAACTCGCCCGCCCGATGGCAAAAAACCAATACGGTCAATATCTGCTGCACCTGTTGAAAAAAAAAAAAAGGTCGTCTGAAATCGTAAGGGACAATCATGTACCGACTGATTTCAGACGATCTTTACCACGACATCAAAACGCCAAGCCGGAACACGCGGAATACTATATTCCTCTCCCGTGTATTCCGGCTTGGCGCTCCCATAACAATTTATATCATTCAGTCATGCAGTGCAGCCGCGTGCAAGGTATTTTCCAAAAGCGTCGCAATCGTCATCGGACCGACGCCGCCGGGAACAGGGGTAATCATGCCAGCCCGTTCTTTTGCCACATCAAACTCCACATCACCGCACAAATTGCCATCTTCCAAACGGTTGATACCGACATCAATCACAACCGCACCGGGCTTAATCCAACTGCCTTTAACAAAATTCGGGATACCCACGCCGACGACCAAAATATCCGCCGCAGCCACTTCATCAGCAAGATTCTGCGTCGCGCTGTGGCATACCGTTACCGTCGCGCGTGCCAACAATAGTTCCAAAGCCTGAGGTCTGCCTACAATATTTGAAGCGCCGACAACAACCGCTTTTTTCCCTTTTGAATCGACCCCGTATTCTTCCAAAAGCGTCATTACGCCTTTGGGCGTACATGGTCGCATCAGCGGCATTTTCACCACCAGCCGTCCTATATTGTAAGGATGGAAGCCGTCCACATCCTTATGTGGAACAATATTTTCCAGAACGGCCTGACTGTTGATATGTGCCGGCAACGGAAGCTGCACCAAAATACCGTCCACAGCATCATCCTCATTTAATCGCCCAACCAAATCCAACAACTCTTCTTGGGAAGTCGATTCAGACAGCTCATAAGACAAAGAACGGATACCGCATTTTTCGCAAGCCAGCTTTTTATTGCGGACATATACCGCACTGGCAGGATCATTACCCACCAAAATGACCGCCAAACAAGGTTCGCGCAAACCATCTTCCTGACGCTTTACCACCGCTTCGGCAACTTTTGCCAGTCTTTTGACCGACACCTCTTTACCGTTGATTAATTGTGCAGCCATAAACCTTCCTTCCCAATCAAAATGAACTATATCGGCGATTATCGCATTTTTAAACCGGTTTGACACACCCCGTAAAACCACATTCCTGCACATTCAAACTCATATTCTCATTCTATTTCCTGGCATACTCATAAAAATAAATCTTAATAAAAAATAAAAAGATAGGACGAGAAATAAAAACAAACTTAAAAATACAGTTGACCTTTTACAAACCTATCTGTATAGTTTCACTCTTCAAGTCGGGGCGTAGCGCAGCCCGGTTAGCGCATCTGCTTTGGGAGCAGAGGGTCGTGAGTTCGAATCCCACCGCCCCGACCAATAATGCTTTAGCACGAATCGGCATGAGCGCCCGTAGCTCAACCGGATAGAGCACCGACCTTCTAAGTCGGGGGTTACAGGTTCGATTCCTGTCGGGCGTGCCAAAATTTTAGTTTTACGGTGGCTGTAGCTCAGTTGGTAGAGCCCTGGATTGTGATTCCAGTTGTCGTGGGTTCGAGCCCCATCAGCCACCCCAAAATAAAAGACCTGCATAAAATATGCAGGTCTTTTGCTTTTTATATTGTTTCATTATCTATCCCCCCATTTTTCTTTCAAATATATAGTGGATTAACTTTAAACCAGTACGGCGTTGCCTCGCCTTGCCGTACTATCTGTACTGTCTGCGGCTTCGTCGCCTTGTCCTGATTTAAATTTAATCCACTATACAAAGTTCAAACCAAAAAGCCCAAGCTGCCATTCCCGCTTATACAGGAAATAACAACATGGGCTTTTCCATTTCAATCCTAAATACAGACCGATATTCCGGCCTGCTTTAATCATCTATATCAGATTAGCGGTTTCAAAAACCGTGTATAAACCGCCAAAATGATTACGGCGAAAATGGTTGAGGCAATCCATCCAGCAGGTTCACCCACGTGATACCAACCTAATTTTTGCCCCACAAATCCTGCCAACGCCGACCCGCCAATACCCAACAGAGTCGTCATAATGAATCCGAAATTTTCCTTACCCGGATGCAGGAATTTTGCCAAAGCACCAATGATGAAACCGATAATAATCGTAACGATCCATCCCATAGTATTACCTCCGTGTGATATGCAAGTTGTTTTAATTGGCTTTCCTTAGAAAGGCCTCTGTATAATACAGAACAGTTTGACCGACCGTCTTACCTCTCCCTCTTGTTTTTCTTAAAATAAACAGACTTTAAGTACTTTTACCGTTTTGATGCAGCATATACACAAACAACCTCTTCCCAAGGTCGTCTGAAAGGAAATCCAAATGAACACGGAAAATACGCTTTGCCTGATTGTCGATATTCAAGAACGCCTGCTGCCCGCATTGCATGGCAGCGAACAAATGGTCGAACATTGCCGCATCCTGCTGCAAGGCTTGTCGGCTCTAAACATACCGTTTGCAGCAACGGAACAATATCCGAAGGGTTTGGGTAAAACGACTCCCGCCATATCCCTGCTTCTGCACAATACGCCGATATTTGAAAAGACCCGTTTTTCCGCCGCATCACCCGAAGTCATGGCTATTCTGAAAGAGAAACAAATCGAAAACATCATCTTAATCGGTGCGGAAGCGCACATCTGTATGCTTCAGACGACCTTGGACTTGCTCAAGCACAATATCCGCGTCCACATTCCTTACGAATGCACCACCTCCAGAAACGCGCTTAACAAAGACAATGCCTTGCAGCAGATGCTTACTGCCGGAGCCGCCGTATCCAACGTTGAGAGCCTATTATTCAACCTGATGGGTGATGCGAAACATCCTGCCTTTAAAACCATTTCCAAACTCATCCAATAGCCGTCAGGTCGCCTGAAAATGGAATATACGATTACTCTAGCGAAAACAGAAGACTTGCCCGACATTGTCGAAATCTACAACAGTACGATTGAAGCGCGCCAATCTACCGCCGATTTATCGCCCGTCAGCATCGAAACCCGCAAGCCTTGGTTTGAAGCACATTCCGGCAAACGTCCGCTTTATGTCTTGAAAAACCATAGCGGCGAATTGCTGGCATGGGGCAGCTTCAGCGATTATTATCCGCGCCACGCGTATCACATCAGTGCGGAAATCAGTATTTATGTCCGACACAATATGCGCGGGGTCGGCGTGGGTAAAATCCTGCTGCGCAATATGTTGGAGCGCGCGCCCTCCTTGGGTATTAAAAATGTTTTGGCCGTGATTTTCGGACACAACCACCCCAGCCTGCATCTTTTCCACTCGTTCGGTTTTCAAGAATGGGGCAGATTGCCCGCAGTGTGCGATTTGGAAACATTTGAAGCGGATGTGGTTATCTTGGGCAAACGGATAACGTAATTTCCTCTAAAGAACCCAACCTGAAAGATCATGCATATGAGTAAAAAGGTCGTCTGAAATCTACTTTCAGACGACCTTTCATTTTATTTGACGAACTTCAATACCTTGCCTGACTTGGCGGGCTCTCCGTCAGTTGGCTTATCTGCCGCCGGCTCCTGCTGCGCCTCCTTACCGGAAGCATCCGCCTCGTAAGGCTCGACTTCGAACCCCATCCCCTCCCCGCTTTCGCGTGAAAAGATGCTTATGACATGACCAACGGGAATCCAAATATCGTGCGCCACGCCGCCGAAACGGGCGGAAAAGCTGATCCAATCGTTATCGATATTCAGATTATGGCTGGCGGCCGGGCCGATATTCAGTACAATTTCATTGTCGCGGACATATTGCATGGGTACGCGGGTATGTTCGTTAACCCAAACGACCAGATGCGGCGTTTGGCTATTATCGATACACCATTCATATAAGGCACGAAGCAGATAGGGCTTGGTCGAAGTCGTCATGGTATCTCCTTTCGGAAGCTTATCGGCGCATGGCTTTTTCGGCGGGCGTCAGTGCTTCGATGAAAGCCTCGCGTTGGAAAATGCGCTCGGCGTATTTCAACAAAGGTGCGGCGGATTTGCCGAGTTTGATGTCGTAATGATCAAGCCGCCACAACAAAGGAGACAGCGCTACGTCAATCATAGAAAAATCTTCGCCGAGGATGTATTTGCTCTTCGCAAAAGCAGGAGCCAGCATTGTCAGCCCGTTACCGATGGCTTCGCGCGCTTTAGCCTGTTCTTTGTTGGTCGCGTTGGGGTTTTCCAAAACATGGACGAAGTTGAACAATTCTTTTTCCATGCGGAACAACACCAAACGCCCGCGTCCGCGCATCACGGGATCGCCGGGCATCAGTTGCGGATGCGGGAAACGTTCGTCGATATATTCGTTGATGATGTTGGACTCGTGCAAGATGAGGTCGCGTTCAACCAAAACAGGCACTTGATTGTACGGATTCATTACGGCAAGGTCTTCGGGCTTGTTGAAAATATCGACATCTTTGATTTCAAAATCCATGCCTTTTTCGTACAACACGAAACGGCAGCGTTGGCTGAACGGGCAGGTAATGCCTGAATATAAGGTCATCATGGTAATTGGGCTCCTGTATCCGGTTTCAGACGGCATGCGTCTGATACGACCGTTAAACAAATTAATCGCAGAATTATACGCGATTGCATACAACAATTCTAGAAAAACAGGATAATATATTGTTTTAAATTATATTTTTTGACTTCCCCATCTTAAGTCATATAGTGGATTAAATTTAAATCAGGACAAGGCGACGAAGCCGCAGACAGTACAAATAGTACGGCAAGGCGAGGCAACGCCGTACTGGTTTAAATTTAATCCACTATACAACGCAATATCGCTGCATTCCGTATAAATAAAGAGGTCGTCTGAAAACCTGAAATCCGGTTTTCAGACGACCTCTTTCCATTCAAGCAGGAGAAACCGTTTGCCTGAAGCCCATTTATGTTTTGCGCTGTTTCAGACGACCTCTGCCCTTTTCTATTCGCCGGTTAAATACCGCGCAGCAATTCGTTCACGCTGGTTTTGGCGCGGGTTTGCGCGTCCACGCGTTTGACGATGACGGCGCAGTAGAGGCTGTGGCTGCCGTCTTTGGAAGGCATACTGCCGGACACGACAACCGAGCCTGCCGGTACGCGGCCTTGGTAGATTTCGCCGGTAGTGCGGTCAAAGATTTTGGTGGATTGACCGATGAACACGCCCATGGAAATCACGCTGCCTTCTTCGACAATCACGCCTTCGACGATTTCAGAACGCGCGCCGATGAAACAGTTGTCTTCAATAATGGTCGGGCTGGCTTGCAGGGGTTCGAGTACGCCACCAATGCCGACGCCGCCGCTCAAGTGGACATTTTTACCGATTTGGGCACAAGAACCGACGGTCGCCCAAGTATCGACCATCGCGCCTTCGTCAACGTATGCGCCGATGTTGACATAAGACGGCATCAATACGACGTTTTTGGCAACGAAGCTGCCGCGGCGCGCAACGGCACCAGGTACGGCGCGGAAACCTGCGGCGCGGAATTCGTCTTCAGACCAGTCGGTAAACTTGGTCGGCACTTTGTCGAAGTATTTGTTCACGCCGTCGTTGAGGACTTCGTTGTCTTGGATGCGGAAGGAAAGCAGGACGGCTTTTTTCGCCCATTCGTTGACTTTCCACTCGCCTACGCCCAAGCGTTCGGCGACGCGCAATTTGCCTGAATCGAGTTGGCGGATGGTTTCCAACACGGCTTCTTTGACTTCGGGGGTAACGGTGGTCGGGGTGATGTCCGCGCGGTTTTCAAAGGCGGTTTCGATGATGTTTTGCAAAGACATGGGGATTCCTTTTGAAGAGGGTAAAAGGTCGTCTGAAAAATTCGGATGACCCGCAAACAGGCGGTATTTTGCCATGTAAACGCTTTGCCGTCAGCTTTTGCAAAGGTCGTCTGAAAGGTGTTTTGCTGTTTCAGACGACCTCCAAGATTGCTATGATATAGTGCCTTAACTTTAAACCGGTACGGCATTGCCTCGTCTTGTCCTGATTTAAAGTTAATCCACTATCCCATTCCCGTCATCCTTCCAAACGGAATCCGAAATGTCCGACAACCGCCTCGACACCGCCCGCCGCCATTCCCTGTTCCTCGCCCGCCAGCTCGACAACGGCAAACTCAAGCCCGAAATTTTCCTGCCCATGCTGGACAAGGTGTTGACCGAAGCGGATTTCAAAGCCTTTGCCGATTGGGACAAAATCCGCGCAGAAGAAAACGAGGAAGAATTGGCGCGGCAGTTGCGCGAGTTGCGCCGTTATGTCGTGTCGCAGATTATCGTGCGCGATATAAATCGCATCAGCGATTTGAACGAAGTAACCCGCACGATTACGCTGTTTGCCGATTTTGCCGTCAATACCGCGCTGGATTTCGCCTACGCCTATTATCGGGACATGTACGGCACGCCGATCGGGCGTTATACCAAATCGCCGCAGCATTTAAGCGTGGTGGCGATGGGCAAGGCGGGCGGCTATGAGTTGAACGTGTCTTCCGACATCGATTTGATTTTCGTCTATCCCGAATCAGGCGACACCGACGGCAGGCGCGAACGGGGCAATCAGGAATTTTTCACCAAAGTCGGGCAGAAACTGATTACGCTGCTGAACGACATTACTGCCGACGGGCAGGTGTTCCGCGTCGATATGCGGCTGCGGCCGGACGGCGATTCGGGCGCGCTGGTATTGAGCGAAACCGCGCTGGAGCAATATTTGATTACGCAGGGGCGCGAATGGGAACGCTATGCGTGGTGCAAAGGCCGCGTAGTTACGCCGTATCCGAACGACATCAAATCGCTAGTACGCCCCTTCGTATTCCGCAAATATCTGGATTACAGCGCGTATGAGGCGATGCGGAACCTGCACCGCCAAATCCGCAGCGAAGTCAGCAAAAAGGCATGGCGGACAACATCAAACTCGGCGCGGGCGGCATCCGCGAAGTCGAATTTATCGCCCAGATTTTCCAGATGATACGCGGCGGGCAAATGCGCGCGCTGCAACTGAAAGGCACGCAGGAAACGCTGAAGAAACTTGCCGAGCTGGGCATCATGCCGTCTGAAAACGTTGAAACCCTGCTTGCCGCCTACCGCTTCCTACGCGACGTCGAACACCGCCTGCAATACTGGGACGACCAACAAACCCAAACCCTGTCCTCCTCGCCCGAACAGCAACAACTGCTCGCCGAAAGCATGGGTTTCGACAGCTATACCACCTTTTCAGACGACCTCAATGCTCATCGTAACAAGGTCAATCAGTTATTCAACGAAATTTTGAGCGAACCCGAAGAGCAAACGCAGGACAACAGCGAATGGCAATGGGCATGGCAAGACAAGCCCGACGAAGAAGAACGGCAAGGCCGTCTGAAAGAACACGGGTTCGATGCCGAAACCATCGCCGCAAGGCTCGACCAAATCCGCAACGGCCATAAATACCGCCACCTCTCCTCACACGCCCAGCCGCGTTTTGACGCCATTGTGCCGCTGTTCGTACAGGCGGCGGCAGAGCAAACCAACCCGACCGATACGCTGATGCGGCTGTTTGACTTCCTCGAAAACATCAGCCGCCGCTCCGCCTATCTCGCCTTCCTCAACGAACATCCGCAAACCTTGGCGCAACTGGCGCAGATTATGAGCCAAAGCTCATGGGTGGCGGCATATCTGAGCAAATATCCGATTCTGCTGGACGAACTCATCAGCGCGCAGCTTTTAGATACCGCGTTCGACTGGCAAGCCCTTGCCGCCGCCCTTTCAGACGACCTCAAAGCCTGCGGCGGCGACACCGAAGCGCAAATGGACACCCTGCGCCGCTTCCAACACACCCAAGTCTTCCGCCTCGCCGTCCAAGACCTCGCCGGACTGTGGACGGTAGAATCCCTCTCCGACCAACTATCCGCCCTCGCCGACACCATCCTCGCCGCCGCCCTGCCGTGCGCGTGGGCGGACATGCCCAAAAAACACCGCGACACCCCGCAATTCGCCGCCGTCGGCTACGGCAAACTCGGCGGCAAAGAACTCGGCTACGCCTCCGATCTCGACCTCGTCTATCTCTACGACGATCCCCATCCCGACGCAGGCGACGTGTACAGCCGCCTCGCGCGCCGCCTGACCAACTGGCTTTCCGCCGCCACCGGCGCAGGCAGCCTCTACGAAACCGACCTGCGCCTGCGCCCCAACGGCGACACCGGCTTCCTCGCCCACAGCATCGCCGCCTTCGAAAAATACCAGCGCGAAAACGCATGGACATGGGAACACCAGTCCCTCACCCGCGCCCGCTTCATCTGCGGCACACCCGAAATTCAGACGGCCTTCGACCGCATCCGCACCGAAATCCTCACCGCCGAACGCAACCAAACCGCCTTGGCAGGCGAAATCATCGAAATGCGCGAAAAATGTTCCCCACCCATCCGCCGGTTGACAGCAACGTCAAATACGCGCGCGGCGGCGTGGTCGACGTCGAATTTATCGTCCAATACCTCATCCTTGCCCATGCCCGCCAATATCCGCAACTCCTCGACAACTACGGCAACATCGCCCTCTTGAATATCGCCGCCGACTGCGGCCTCATCGACAAAACCCTCGCCGAACAAAGCCGCACCGCCTACCGCTTCTACCGCCAGCAGCAGCACAACACCAAACTGCGCGACGCGGAAAAAACCGAAGTAACCGACGAATTACTGTCCCATTACGGCAATGTCAAGAAATTGTGGCGGGAAGTTTTTGGGGAGGAGGCGAAGCTTGGATAAAGCAGGTATTACAGGGGATTAGCCATCCACCGCGTAGCGCGTATCCACCCGCGAATCACACCAAACCCGTAGCGTTGACTCTGCCCATGAACCAAACCCAAAATTTCAGACGACCTCTTTTACCTGCCATTTTCGTGTGCAAAGCCCACGCTACAATCCACACCATCAACGCAAAAGGTCGTCTGAAAAACGCTTTTCAGACGACCTTTATGTTTGAACCGGCTATTGTTTGCGGGGGTCGTAGCATCCATGACGTAGGTTCTACCCACGAAGATAATTGACGGACAGGTGTCTGAAATTTTAAGTGGCTCGCGGGCAAAACCCACGCTACGGTGTCTGCTGATGACACAAGCGCCGTAGCGTGGAATCCGTCCACAAAAATGATTAAAAAAGTCGTCTGAAAACTCAAACACCAGGTTTTCAGACGACCTTTCACATTTTTTCAACCATGCCCGGGAGACTCCGGCGCACCTGCGGGCTGTTTGTAGCGGTTGTACATAAACAGATACTGCGTCGGGAACCGGCGTATCCAATATTCCGTATTTTCATTGATTACCCGCGCATCGTGTTCTTTATCGCCGTTCAGTTCGCCGCGTAAGGGTTCGATGTGCAGGACAAACCCGCGTCCTTTCGGCAGGCGTTCTCCGCAGAAAAACAATGCCTTAACCCCTTTTACCTGCGCGAGCTTGCCTGCCAGCGTCATGGTAAAAGCCGGTTTACCGAAAAACTCTGCCCACACACCGTCTCCGCCTTCTTCTGGCGCAGGGACATGGTCGGGCAAAACGATGGTGGCTTCGCCCGCACGCAAGGCTTTGATGACCTGCTTAACGCCTTGAATACTGGTCGGCGCGGTTTTACCTTTACCGCGTACGCGCCCCGCCTGCATGACTTCATCCATCGCTTTGAGCTTCGGCGGTTTGTACATCGCCGTAAGCGGAAACGGAAGCTGTTGGCTGATATATCGTCCGGCAAGGTCGTAGCTGCCGATGTGCGGGGTAATAAACAACAATCCTTCGCCCGCATCCAACGCAGCCTGTACATGCTCCCAACCGCGTACTTCTACAAACAATTTTTCTATGCTCTCAGGTCGTCTGAAAAAAGCCACGGGCAATTCCAACCCGCCTTTGACGGTTTCGCGGAACACAGCCTTGACCGTGGCTTCATCGGGCTGCAAACCGGCCGTGCGCATATTGTCAAATACGCGTTCGCGATCCTCACGGCGCAGATAATAAACCACACCGCCCAACACGCCCGCCAATGCGTGCAACAGGCGCAGCGGCATGGCGGCGAAGAGTTTGAAGAAAAAGGTAATCAGAATATACATAAAGGTATACCAAAGAAAGGTGGTCGGATTGTATAGCCGAATACGCAGGCAGTCGATACCTCTTTGACTGCCTGCACGCCGTTTCCATCAAGATGCTCCTTCAAACTAAATAACAAAATTGATAGTAACTGTTGTAAAGTTTTTACAGACTGAAAACGTACAGACGAGACTTTCCCTAAAACTTCGTTAATTTTCAAAACAGCTATCTGCTATCAATAAAAATATCGGAAAAACAGCTTTGCTTTTTATATTTATCTGTTTATAAATTATTTTTTAAATTTCAACCCAAATCTACACTTCTGCCTTTTCATTTCCCTATAAATTAAACCTTGTTTTTCATTTCTAAAAAATCGTCTTTTTTGCTCGTTTTAAAATACATTGGGATTTGATCAAACAACAATTATTTACGGCAAATTTAAACGCAAATGCTCTCTTTTGCGCCTGATTGATGTACACTTACGAACGTAAGCATTTGAAATTTATCAAAAATATAAGAAGAATCACAATCATCTTCTTTTTGTAATGCTTCTCAAATCAAACTACACGAACAGAAAGGCATACACCATGGAAACCAAACGTCTCTCTTCTCTTCTCAAACTCATCGCCAACCCCGAACGCATGACCATTTTGTTCATGTTGATGGACAGCGAACGCAGCATCGCTGAGTTATCCGAAGCACTCGGACAGCCTGCGACTGCTGTTTCCAACCATCTCGCGCGTTTGCGCTCCGAAGGTTTGATCGATTTCACCCGCTACCACCGCGTCATCGAATACCGACTGGTATCCGAAGAAGCCGCCGTCATTCTCAATACGCTGCGCCATTTGGAAAACCGTAAAGCCGCCTAAAGGCTGTTGAGCGTTGTTTTTTCAAACGGATTTTTGTTTCAAAACCGGCAGCCGCCAAAATCCCCTGATGTTACAATAACGTCCCGTTTACCCAACAAAGCGGTTTTGCATGAACCGCTTTTGTTTTGTCCTTATTTTGCCCGAAAAGCCCGAAACGCTTTTCAGACGACCCTCACACACGGAATCCGCATGAAAATCACCACTTGGAACGTAAATTCCCTCAACGTGCGCCTGCCGCAGGTGCAAAACTGGCTTGCCGACCATCAGCCCGATGTCCTCGTTTTGCAAGAACTCAAGCTCGACCAAGACAAATTTCCCGCCGCCGCTCTGCAAATGATGGGCTGGCACAGCGTTTGGAGCGGACAAAAAACCTACAACGGCGTCGCCATAATCAGCCGCAATCAGCCTCAGGACGTGCATATCGGTCTGCCCACCCTGCCCGACGACCCGCAACGCCGCGTTATCGCCGCAACCGTCAACGGCGTGCGCGTCGTCAATGTCTATTGCGTCAACGGCGAGGCCCTCGATAGCCCGAAATTCCAATATAAAGAACAATGGTTTGCCGCTTTGACTGAATTTGTCCGCGACGAAATGACGTGCCACGAAAAACTGGTCTTGCTCGGCGACTTCAATATCGCGCCCGCCGATGCCGACTGCTACGACCCCGAAAAATGGCATGAAAAAATCCACTGCTCATCCATCGAGAGACAGTGGTTTAAAAATCTGTTGGATCTGGGCTTGACCGACAGCCTGCGCCAGATTCATCCCGAAGGCGCGTTTTACACTTGGTTTGACTATCGCGGCGCAATGTTCCAACGCAAACTCGGACTGCGCATCGACCACCAGCTCATCAGCCCCGCCCTGTCTGCCGTATTGAAAGACGTTTATGTCGATTTGGACGCGCGCGAGAGAGAACGCCCGAGCGACCATGCGCCGGTTGTGGCTGAATTTGATTTGTAAGACGTAATATTTAAAAAAAGTCGTCTGAAAACCAAAAATTGGGTTTTCAGATGACCTTTTTAAATTCCGGACTGTATTGGTGTGTACGGATTTGACGTTTGGTTTTTTATAGTGGATTAACTTTAAATCAGGACAAGGCGACGAAGCCGCAGACAGTACAGATAGTACGGCAAGGCGAGGCAACGCCGTACTGGTTTAAAGTTCATCCACTATATTATTTAAACCACCAAAACTCTTATTCAATATGTCGCCTGACGCCCAAAGTCAGCCTGTCTAAACCTGCTAAATCCTGTCGGGTTTCAATCTCTGTAAAACCATTTTCCGACAAAATCTGCCGTACTGCCCCACCTTGGTTATATCCATGTTCCAACAGCAACCACCCGCCCTCTTTCAAAAATTCAGGCGCACGCTGTGCCAGCTCCCGAATACAAGTCAAGCCGTCAGCAAAATCGGTCAATGCCGTCTGAGGCTCAAAACGTAAATCTCCTTGATTCAAATGGCTGTCATCTGCCTCAATATAAGGAGGGTTAGAAACAATAACATCAAAACGATATTTGTCTTCAGACGACGTTTTATCTGTATCGAACCATGATCCTGATGCAAACTCAACTGCTGCACCCAAATTTTCTGCGTTTCGACGGGCAACAACCAAAGCCTGCCTGCTAATATCAGACGCGCGTACTTCTGCATCCTTCCGTTCCAATGCCACCGTAACGGCAACCGCCCCGCTACCGGTACCCAAATCCCAAACCCGTCCGTTTTTCGGGAGATGTTCGATAACCGCTTCAACCAAATGCTCGGTTTCCGGACGGGGAATCAAAACATCAGGGCAGACTTCAAACCAACGACCATAAAACTCCCGGCCACCCATGATATAAGCTATTGGCTCACCATTCAGACGACGCTCCGCCAAACTATCCAGCCGAGCGAAAATATCTGCCGGAATCGCTTCTGCTCCCTGCGTTATTAATTGAACACGGCTGTAACCCCCTGCCTTTTGCAAAAGCATACGTGCCTCTATGCGCGGTAGCGGAGACTGCCGTATCCAGTCATCTAATGTCATCACTCTTTTTTCATTCATTTCCATCTCATCATCCATCAACTCTGCCTGCTAAAAACAAACATAAAATACTTCCAAGATTTCCTTGAATTTACCAACATTTAATTTTCCAAGTAGCTTTTTTTGTTCACCAAGCAACAGGATTAAGACGGGAAACATAGCAATGCTTGAGGCTTTGTGAGGATTTCCCTATAGAAGATGTTGTTTGATGAAAAAACACAAAAACTATTTAAGGTCGTATCCCTTAATACCGCTTTAAAACTCCTACACATTTATCCTATACCCTATATATTTTCTTGTATTTAATAAATGAACACATCTAATAAAAAGCAACCAGGTAAAAACAGTACAAGCATCATAATTAAACGCTAAACGTTCTTAAACCACCATTTTCCTCAAGTAAGCAAGGATTACGCCGTGTATTCCTGATTGAGAAAGTTTTCTATAAATAAGGATGCGTCGTATTTAAAACATCATAAAAGCTGAGAGGTCGTCTGAAATATTTCAGACGACCTCTCCGTGAATAAGGCAAAAGCCTGAAATAATCAGGCTTTTATAATTGGCTCCCCGACCTGGGCTCGAACCAGGGACCTGCGGATTAACAGTCCGTCGCTCTACCGACTGAGCTATCGGGGAAAGATTTCGGATTATAGAGAAAGAAGTAACTTACGTCAACACTATTTTAAAAAATACAATGGTGTAAGTTCCTAAAATACGGATAAATACCGGAATTTATAGAATTTCAGCAATATGCTTCGCAGCACGCTTGGCATCCAACAAAATCAAGCCCAGCTTACCGCTTTCTCTTGCCATCAAAGCCAAAACCGCGTTTTCTCCTGCCTGACTCAGCAAAATATAACCAGTCTTCCCTTTCACCATAACCTGATCAAGCTCACCGCAAGCCAACTCATGGACGGAGCGGTTACCCAATGCCAACAATGTTGCTGACATCGCACCAACACGGTCTGCATTTAAATACGACGGCAACATGGTTGCAATAGGCAAACCGTCAGTAGAAATAACGGCTGAAGCAGTAATATCAGGAGAGGTATTATTCAAATCGCTCAATACAGAAATCAATAATTGTTGCATACATATTCCATTCTAAAATAATAATCGGTATATAGTGTGTTAACGGCTGCCATAGCGGTGGTATAAAACTTTGACCAAGGTTACAAATGCCTCCTTGTTCAAGTCAGGCATACCGCCGATAACCAAAATCAACTTGGTATTACCGATATATAAAGGGAAGAAAGTCAACTCACTTTGTCCTGAAGGATCGCAAATACCCCATGCATTATTATTAATATGCAGATTATTACGGATTAATAGGCGATGGCTACTGTCCATCTTTGTTACTTCACTGGCCAAAAGCCCCAACTCTTCGGCAGCCTCGTGATGGAAATTCGCATTTGCAAAATACAATCCGTTCTCATCTGCCAATAATGCCTTACCTGAGCTTGAAAGTTGCTCCAATACAGAAGGCAATTGCTCGTCAGTAAGATGTATCTCCTCATTACTGACATTTTCATCACCATACAGAAACTCAAGGCGTTGCAGGCGGTACAGCAAATTCAAAGCGGTATCAATATCACTGGTATCTGCCCATGCCAAAATTTTCTCACTGCTGATAACCTCTGTCGGACTTGCCTTCAGCAAGCTATATAACAAAGTGCGGCTGGCACTGGGAGTATCACTCGTCACCGCATAATATGCCCCTGCCGGTGTAACTTTAGGATATAAATTTGATTGTAAAGAAAGAGTCGATTCCATTTATTTTATACCTCTAAACCCGGGTCGATTGAGAACAACATTGCACTTACCAATTGTTTTACATCATCTTCTCTTCGAGCATCAATCTCAAATACCGGCACATTAAAATTATTTTGAGCCAAGTATTTCTGATAAACGTCAACGCTTGGCAATGATCGAATATCCATCTTAGTAACACCGACAACCAGCGGGGCTTTTTTCAATAATTCACGAAAAGCCTCTAAGAAAAATTGCAGGTCTTTTAGTGGGTTAGTACGGGTATTATCCAAAAGCAGAACCAAACCCATACTACCTTGACTTAAAATTTCCCACATAAAATTAAAACGTTCCTGCCCTGGTGTACCATAAAGGTGGACTTTCACCTCTTCATCCAAATGAATAACTCCATAATCCATTGCTACAGTAGTATAACCTTTTCGCACCAAGGTCATATCGGAAGCTGATGCGTCCGTTTGTACAGGAGGTTCATCCGACAAAGCTGAAATAGCTGTTGTTTTACCCACTCCGACCGGACCGGTAAAGATAATCTTATTTTCCTTCATTACATGTCCTTCTTATCGTTTTCCCAATAACTTACGCATCAATCGTTGCAGTAGTCCGCGTGGTTGCTCTTGCGACGGCCCTGCAATCTTCTCGGCATCTTTTACCATCTGACTATCAGGCACATTGCTATTTACATCAACTTGTTCGGAAACGTTGGTCTGATTGTGTGCGTATTCAGTGTCCGTTGCCAAGAAACCGGTTACAGAGGTAGCTGCAAGATAATTCAATATATCGGGCATCTCCAACGGCATAACCTTATAGAGGATATTCAGATTAACCGATGTTTTAGTCAGAAAGGCGGACAGCCTCATAGATTCAGGCACAGGAGCCAGCCTGGTCAGATTGGGCCAACGTTTCAATGTAAAAATAGTTTGAGGCGTCATCGGATAAATCAGACGACCTTGTGCGGTCCAAATCGCCATCTGCCACAGACAAGACATAATGGTAACTTTGGCTTTTTCCTTCCATTGAGGATTGTCAGGCACTACTTTGCATACCACAGAAAGATTGTCGTCTTTGCAAAGGCTCTCCAAATCATGCGCATTAACAGTCAACAAAACACGCTGAATACTTGGGAAAACTATCAATACTGGCTTACCTTCATGTAAAACAGCAATATCCTGATGGCCTTGACTAGCGAATTTCAATGCTCCCAACAATCCTTTATTCGGGTTAAACCGTTTGATTGTTGCTTTTCGCCCTCCTTCGGCTCCATCATTACCCTGGGTATTTTGTTTTGCTGTCTCACTATCAGCAGGATTAAAAACATTGCCTCCTTGAGCTAAACTTCTCAATACAGGAAACAAGGTATCGAATTTGACCGGCTTAGGGAGATATGGCGTCTCCACAGAAGGTTCTTGTGAGGAAAACATCGCAACTGGAATATCGGAATATTCGATTTTCAACGTTTTCCAAGTCTCAATGCCGTCAGCCGTATCTGTATCTACCAGAACCAAATCTGGCTTTTCAACAGAATCCGTACCGATGATTTGATAATTCGTCGTATTGTGCATTTTGAAAGCCATACGGAATACAGCTTCCTGCTGCTCATTCATATCCCGAAGCATAACCCGTATGGTTTTAATTTTAGGTAACAGATTGTCCATAGATGGTACTCTCTAAATGTTATTTTATTTTTTTGAATATTGATTTACGCGTTGAAGCAAGCGGCTCATAGCCAAAATAACCTCTTCCGGCAAACTGACAACCCGTTCACGCAAGATACGTAAGAACTGTTCCAAACGTGCCCAGTCTTCAACTCTTTCGTAAAGATCAAACAACATGATATATAACTGAGACTCTTGCGGATATTGCAGTACAGCCTGCTCCAAAGTATCAACAGCCAAATCCAACTGACCATACATCAATAAAGACTCGACTTCTTTTAGAGCCTCATCAGCAGGTGATGAATTCATGCTGATAACGGACGAATCTTTTTGTACCAAATCTCGGTATTTCGCTTTCATTTGCAAAGAAGTGGGCTGCAAATAACCTCTGGCCAAACCAATTTCCTTCACGCGATTCTCATTTGGTCCCTTTTCCAAATCATCAAAAACCTCATGATAACCTAGACTATATCCCCAGCCGAGCATCCGTTCTTTCACTTGACGACCATATTGTCCGAGTGAGTGATAAAGCTTCCATAAATGTTGCGCGAACTGACCAATTTCTTCATTTTGGTAGTCCAACTTCAAAGCATCAATAATTAAGCTGGCAGGTTTTGGAGAGGTTTGAATAGCACGGTTGTATTGTTGTACTGCCGTTTTATAATCAACCTTATCCTTCAAAATTTTCGCACCATGCTCAGGCTTAACAAATCCAATGACTGCACCCATTTCCTCGGGTGTGATGTCATTAAATTCTTTTTTTCCTAACACAATTAAAGAACGTTTTGAAGCTTGAGAAGTTGGGGAAGCGTGCTGTACATCATCTGAGGAAGTTGAATCCGATTCTGAAGAATCTTCTATTCCTGAAGGCTCACCAATTCTGCGTTCAATTTCCTGCAAGCTCCATCCCAAACGCTCCTCCGCCAAAACACGCAGGCGCAAGTGCGTCGGCTCAGTCATTAAACCGACCTTAACGTATTCAGCCAAACTCTCCTCGGACAAAACCAATCCGTGTTTTTCCAACGCATCAGCCAACATGTCGACATTGCCTACGCGGAGGCTCAACCCGATTAATTCATGAACCAGCTTTTCGGGAGCCCCATCGCCCAACCCGTTCAGATACCCTGCCAAAGACTCCGCAGCCTTGCTTTCATAACCGAACTGTTTGTACACCTGATATTCAGTCAGAGGATCGACTTCCTGGGCAGATACTGATGCCGTTGAACCCGAGGTCTCGCCACCACCCCATTCCCAATCCTGTTGTTCAGTATCAGAAACAGACTGATTGACCTGATCCATCCAATCCGGAGTAACCGCATCCTCATCTTTTTGAATTGGTTTGTTATGATGTATTGATGATTTGGCAACCTTAGTTGTTTTTTTATGTGTCGTTCCGCTTTGCTTGAAACGGACAAACAACAATACAACCAACAAAAGCGCCAACAATACGATTAAAAGTGAATAATCCAAGAACACCTCCCGTTACTGTGGAGCAGCAAACAAACTATATTTTATATTCATATCCGGCAACCATCAAAATTGCCGAATCATCTTATTTTCTGAGTAAATTATGATAACATGATTCAACCGATAATTACATAAAAAACCATTTTGCAAATACCTATATACCATTTTCCAAATCGAAGACACCTATAGATTCGACATGCGAAGTCTGTGCAAACATATTCATTACACCTGCAAATTTCAGCCTATAACCCTTATTTACCAATACTTCCGCATCTCTGGCAAAGGTTGCCGGATTGCAAGAAACATATACTATCTTTACCGGCAAATACGGAGCATGTAGTGATTTGACAACAGCATAGGCACCACTTCTCGGGGGATCAAGCAACATCTTGTCGAATTGACCCCATGACGCTAACACAGTCTCATCTGTTTCAAACAAATCCGCTTCAGAGAAGGATACCCTATCGGAACAACCGTTAGCCGAAGCATTGTTTCGAGCCCACTTAACCAACGAACCTTCACCTTCGATTCCAACCACTTCAGCCCCGCTTTTTGCCATAGGGATACTGAAGTTTCCAAGCCCGCAAAACAAATCTGCAATACGCTCGTTTTTCTGAATGTCCAGAAGTTTCAAAGCCCTGCCAACCATCACTCCATTTAAACCTGCATTAATCTGGGTAAAATCCCCAGGTTTGTACGGCATTTCAACCTCAAACTCAGGCAAAGCATATCCCAAAGGCTGACAATCTTTTGGATAAAATGGCTGAGCCTCCTGTCTTCCGGCTTGCAGCCAAATCTGCCACTGCTTTTTCTCAAAACCTAGTATCGTATCAAACCATTTTTCAAGTTGTCTCAATTTTTGGCTAGGCGGTTTTTTTCTGGAACAAATGTTCAAAACCGTTAGTTTTTCACTATTGAAAAACTCAATAAATAGCAAATCTAAATCTATCAAACTTTGCAACATTTGCTTTATTTTTGGCAACTTCTCAGAAATATGAACCGGCAACACCATGCATGAATCGACATCAATCACTTCATGGCTCTTTTTTGCCTTAAAACCGATTTTCAGACGACCACCTGCATCCTTTGAAATACTCAGTCTGGCACGATCCCGATAATGCCATGGCGTTCCATATATAGCAGGGAGAATCTGCTCAGGTCGGATTTTGCCGATGCGTTCCAACTGTTCTTCCATAATGCGTTGCTTAAATGCAATCTGGGCTGTCGAATCGATGTGCTGCATTGAGCAACCGCCACATGTATCAAAATGCCTACACTTCGGTTTAACTCGATTTTCCGAATATCGGATGATGTCAATTACCCGCGCTTCATCAAATTGTTTTTTTGAACGAATGATTTCAAACCGTACCCGCTCACCCGGTATCGCTCCTTCAATAAACAATGCCTTACCATCAACGCGCGCAACACCTCTTCCTTCATAATCCAAAGAAAAAACATCTGCCTCGCCATCATATCGCCTGTTATCCGTCAGCATCTTCATCAAGAAAATCCATTTTGCCCGACAGGGCATATTTCGTTTGCAAAAAAACGTGTATTTTTCGCACAAAACCAAAAAGATTCAGGTATGATTGCCCGAAATATTTCCACCCCTTTTTTAAATTTTAAAACATGAAAAAAATTCTCTTCAGTACAAGCCTCGCGGCTCTGACCGCCTACGCAACTGCCAACACACCCGTTCCTGATGTTTCGCCCGTTTCACAAGGTCAACATGTTGTCATCAACATTCCGCAACAGCGTCTGTTCCTCTATACCGACGGACAACTAACAAAAATTTATCCTGTTGCTGTCGGCAAAGCCATGACCCAAACCAACCTTGGGGAACACAAAATCGGAGCCAAAGCTTTTAATCCTACTTGGCACATTCCGAAATCTATTCAGAAAGAACGCGGAGACGGCGTCAAATCCGTACCTCCCGGCCCCAATAATCCTCTAGGTCCTGTTTTTGTCCGTTTGGGCGACCCGAAATTCAGTTTGGGCATTCACGGCACGAATGCGCCTGCCAGCGTACCGGGTGTCCGCAGCCACGGTTGCGTGCGAATGAAGTCTCCGGATGCGCTTGAATTTGCAAAAACCATCGCAACCGGCGCCCCTGCTTCCGTCATTTACCAACTTGCCAGCCTCAACGAAGATGCCAATAAAAATCTTTGGCTGGCTGCATATCGCGATCCTTACAATAAAAAGAACCTCGATACCGATGCCCTGAAAAAAAAAGTATTGCCGCTTGGGCTAAGGCGCAAGGCAAAACGATTAATGCCGCCCGTATCGATGCAATTTTGAAGGCGCGTACCGGGGCGGCAAACTGTTTGACCTGTGCTAAAGGCGTCAAATTGAAAACCCCGCTGAAATCCTTGGCATGGATGAGCGGCTCCAGTGCCTTCAGCAAACCGAAAGTCATGCCGAAACCCACCCCTGTGAAAGATGAAGTATTGCCCGCCGGTTCTGAAATCGAAATAGATGCGGAAGATACTCCGACTCCGAAAGCAGCTTCGGCATACTCACCGAGAAAACCCAAAGCTGCCGAATACACCTCTCCACCGGCAGCTTCTACACCTTCCTATCCAAATATGATCTGCCGGCAGACGGAGATCCTACTTCATTGCTGTTTTGAGTAGAGATTGCTCTATAACTGTTTAAAATAAAATAGGTTCCTCACCATTTATTCTGTATGAACAGGAATAACCATTAGGTGGTTTCCCTTTAAAGGTCGTCTGAAAACTTGTCTTCCATGTTTTCAGACGACTTTTCTTTTATATATGTCAGTACCGTTTCGTATTACTCATAGTGGCTGTTTCCACTATACATCACCGTTCCTCTATAATGGACAACAGTATTCGAACGAAGTCGATACCGGCAAATCTGCCCACATCTAAAAATTACTCTTGGAGAAATCTATGAATTCGAAAATCAAAGTCGGCATCGTCGGTGCAACAGGCTACACCGGCGTAGAGCTTTTACGGCTTCTCAGCAGTCATCCGAATATTGAAATTACAACGGTAACCAGCCGCAGCGAGTCAGGTAAAGCAGTTTCCGATTACTTTCCCAGTCTGAGGGGAATCTACGATCTGACCTTTCAAACACCCGAACACGCCGGTTTGGAAAAATGCGATATTGTCTTTTTCGCCACCCCAAATGGAATCGCCATGAACGATGCTCCTCGTCTTTTGGGAAAAAGTATCCGCATCGTCGACTTATCCGCTGACTTTCGTATACAGGATATTTCCACATGGGAACATTGGTACAAAATGAAGCACGCCAGCCCCGATATTGTTCCTCAAGCGGTGTACGGATTAAGTGAATTAAACCGAGATGCCATCGCATCTGCACAAATCGTTGCTAACCCCGGCTGTTATCCGACCTGCGTTTCACTGCCTTTACTCCCCTTGCTGAAAGAAGGTCGTCTGAAACCGCAGATGCCATTGATTGCGGACTGTAAATCAGGCGTATCCGGCGCAGGTCGGAAAGCCAATACTGGCTCGCTGCTTTGCGAGGCCGGGGATAATTTCAAAGCCTACGGCATTACGGGACACCGACACCAGCCCGAAATTCGGCAAACCATCGCCACATTGCAACCAGGAATTGCCGAACATTTCATCTTCGTTCCCCATCTGACACCCATGATCCGGGGTATGCACGCCACTTTATACCTGCATCTTGAAGACGGTGCAATCCGGAAGCTGTTTTACACGAATTTTATCGGGATAGTCCTTTTGTGGACATCATGCCTGCCGGTTCAACACCAGAAACCCGCAGCGTGCGCGGTGCGAACCTTTGCCGTATCAGCATCCAAAAATCTTCGTCTGACAATGTATGGATCGCTCTGTCCGTCATCGACAACTTAGTTAAAGGGGCGGCAGGACAAGCTGTTCAGAATATGAATATCATGTTCGGCTTTGATGAAAAACTCGGTTTGATACAAACTCCACTCCTACCTTAATCATATAAAAAGGTCGTCTGAAAACTTTTCAGACGACCTTCTCTATTTTGACTCATGCGACAATGAATATGCACAGCACATTTACTGGAATGCGCATTACAAATACGGCTGCAAAGTCCGCTTTAAAATATCAATATCGCTAACTTCAGTAATATTGGCTTCCCCCAAACGGTTCAGCCCGATAAAACGCATCACGCCGCTACTGACCTTTTTGTCATGGCTCATATGGCTAATCCATTTTTCAAACGGGAATTTAGGCGGCAATGACGGCAATCCTGCGGCCTCCATTAAAACAGTGATTCGACGTGTGTCCGCATCGGAAATTTTACCCAATTCTTCGGATAATCTACCTGCCAGCACGCAACCCGCTGCCACTGCCTCACCATGCAACCATACTCCGTAACCCATTTCCGCCTCGATGGCGTGTCCGAAAGTATGACCAAGATTAAGCCACGCGCGGATACCTTGTTCGGTTTCATCTTTGGCAACAATGTCGGCTTTCATTTTGCAGCAGTGATATACCGCCTGCGTCAATTTCTCTTGGTTTTGCACCATCAAATCCGCAACGTTTTGTTCCAACCACTCAAAGAAATCAACATCGCCAAGCGCACCATATTTAATAACTTCCGCCATACCTGCCGATAATTCTCGGCGCGGCAAGGTCTTCAATGTTTCCAAATCAGCCAAGACCGCCTGCGGTTGGTAAAACGCACCAATCATATTTTTTCCAAGCGGATGGTTGATGCCCGTCTTCCCACCTACGGATGAATCCACTTGACTTAACAGAGTTGTCGGGATTTGGATAAACGGCGCACCTCGTTGGTACGTGGCAGCGGCAAAGCCGACCATATCGCCGATTACCCCGCCACCCAATGCAATTAGTGTAGTTTTCCGTTCAGCTCTGTTTTCCATCAATCCGTCAAAAATAAGGTTCAATGTCTGCCAGTTTTTATATTTTTCGCCATCCGGCAAGATAATGCTGAAATGCCTGATTCCGATTCTGTCCAAACTCATTTGAAGACTTTTCAGGTATAAAGGCGCAACAGTCTCGTTGGTTATGATTGCGGCCGTTTTATTCAAATAAGGCTTGAGTAAACTATCAGCCTGACCGATAAGGTCGTACCCGATAAAAATAGGATATTGATGCGACGGAGTTTGAACAGTCAAAGTACGCATAGGAGAAGACTCCTTATCAAAATAAATCATGTGGGAACAACGCAAAATAATATACGCTTGCCGCTCTGTTGAAAACTGACTAGCTAGATAAAGAACGTTTTATCAAGCAAAACCAATAGGGCTGCAAGCGTATAACTAAGGTCGTCTGAAACTGTTTTTATTACATTTCAGACGACCTAATCAACAAAGGTAACACCTTCAATCATCATATTCAATGAATTGTCGCTCATCCAAACATTCAACCAATTTTCGAAGGGTTTTAGCACAACTCTCCGACTCTATAACGATATGCGCGGTCTCACGATAAATCGGATCTCTAACCATATACAATTCACGTAATTTCTTTAAAGGATCATCCGTTTTTAAAAGCGGGCGGCTGCTATCATAACGTGTACGCTCCAACAGCACTTCAGGTAATGCATGCAAATAAACCACCGTACCATGCTCACGCAGGCAACGTCGGTTTTCTTTACGCACAACCGAGCCACCTCCCGTCGACAACACAATGCCGTTTAATGCCGACAGCTTTTTCAGCATCAAAGTCTCACGGTGGCGGAATCCTTCCTCTCCTTCCATCTCAAAAATAGTGGAAATAGAAACACCTGACGCTGAGCAAATTTCCAAATCACTATCATAAAACGGGCAATCGTACATTTGAGCAAACTGCCTTCCCAGCGTTGTTTTTCCTGCTCCCATCAATCCGATAAGAATTAAATTACCATTGAGCTTTTCCATGAAGGTGTTCATCCGATACAAGATTTATGAATACTGCCGGACATGCTTTGGTACTTAATTTATACTTAGTTTTCCGACAATACCGATTATATCGTGTTTAACCCTGCTTACCTAAGACCATGGATGATATTAAAGATTAAAGTGATGTTTTCAGATGACCTCTCTATAGTAATAGCAGCTTCATCCCCACTCATTTGTCACAAACAATTTAGAATGAAAGTAGCCTTAAGTGTATAAAAAACTCAATATCTCTTACTATGTGGCGAAGTCTAGATTGAACTCCTCAATAAATAGAAATACATCATCGAATATAGCTATTACCATTTATGGATATTTCACCATATTCCTTCCGAAATAAATAAAAACCCCTAAAATTCCCTATCTAATTTGTGCCAATTAAAAAGGCATATACCCTTCCGAGTATATGCCTTTCCAATTTTAGTAGCGGAGATTGCTGCCTACACCATCCATAATTCGCGGAGTGATGAAAACCAGCAATTCGCGACGCTCTTCTTTTTTCGCACGGGATTTGAACAAATTGCCTACCACTGGCAAATCGCCCAATAATGGTACTTTGTTAATCGTATCGCTATTATCTTCTTCATAGATACCGCCAACAATCAACGTGCCACCATCTTCAACCATCGCCTGAGTATTCAAGTTTTTAGTCTGAATACATTTGGTAATCAAAGAGTCCACTGTACAGTCTTGCGGCGTATCTTTGGTAATTTTTACAGTCATAATAACTTGACCATCAGGCGTTACATTCGGCGTTACCGTTAAGCCCAACACGGCTTTTTTGAACGAAACTGAAGTTGCACCACTGGAAGAAGCCTCCTGATACGGAATTTCAGTACCGGACTCAATAGTAGCCTCTCTACGGTCTTGAGTCAGGACACGCGGATTAGAAATGGTCTTACTTTACCGGTAGCTTCCGAAGCAGAAATTTCCAAACCCAATGCACCTGATGACAAAGCTCGTACTAGAGCAATATTATTAGTCGCTGCTGCTGCAGGCAGGCTAATATTCGGTTGTAAAGACCATGTACGGTAATTTGCATCACCTCGCAAAACAGCTGAATTAGTATTATGGTTATCTTGCGCATTACTCCAAGAGTTACCCCAAGCGTTGCGTCCTTTGGAACCTGCGACACCGAATTTCACGCCCAAATCACGCGAAAAACCGTCTTTTGCTTCAACAATACGGGCTTCAACCATGACTTGACGAGTCGGTACATCCAACTCCTCAATCAACTTACGGAATTTTTCTACAACATTTCGATTATCTGTAATAATCAAAGTATTCGTTGCAGGATCAATCAGCGCACTACCACGGCCACTCAACAAGGTATTTCTACCATTGGAGTTTCCACTATTGTTGTCGTCCAAACGTAGAATTTTACGAAACTCTTCTACATTCTTATATTTCAATTGGAAGGTTTGAGAATATAAAGGCCCCAACTCGGCAATTTCTTTCTCTGCCTGTAAGAAAGCCTTATCTTTGGCCAACAATTCATCACGAGGTGCAATATTGATGATATTACCTTGTCGGCGCATATCCAAATTACGCGCCTGCATAACCAAATCCAAAGCCTGATCCCAAGGCACATCTTTCAAAGAAAGTGTCATTTTGCCATTCACGGAATCACTGGCCACGATATTAACCCCGGACTCCTTCGCAAGGATTTGCAAAATGGTACGTACTTCAACATCTTGGAAGTCTAGGGAAATTTACGGCCGCGGAAAGATTTGTTTGGATTTGCATTCAATCCACTTGATTCCGTACTAGCGGACTTAGGCATTACTTCAAAAGCAAATTGACCATTTGCAGCCTTGGTATTGAAATCCCAATTACCATTATTACGAATAATGAGTTGGGCATCATTTCCAATACGTTTTAACGTAATATTTTTAACCGGTGTACTGAAATCGGCAACATCCAAACTGCGTTGTGCTTGTGTTGGCAACGGATAATTTTTCAGAGTAATAATAACTCGATCACGTTGTTGCTTCACTTCAGGCTTTCCTGTAAAAGCAGGCGCATTCAATTCGACAATACCGGAGTTATGTGCACCTTTTCTGAAGTCAATATTAGCTGAATTTACCGTTTGTTTGACTGTTTCAGACGAGCTTACTTTCTGATGTGCATTTCCATTATTTGAAATAGCTGCAGAAGTTATAGTTCGATCAGATGATTCTGTAACAAATACCCATACTTCATTACCATGGACTTCAGTATTATATTGCGCTGCTTTATTCAATCCCAAAACAATACGAGATCGGTCATTATTCTGAGCCGCAGTAATTTGATTTAACAAAGGATCTGCGTATTCCAATACAGGTTGAGCCAATTGAATATTTGTTTTGGCAAAATCCAAGGCAATTCGGGACGGAGTGGATGTAACAAAACCGCTCGGGCTAATCACATCCCGATCAAAACGAATTTTGATAATTTTTTGACTATCCGGCAAAGTTGATACATTAATATCAGTAATATTACCTGCCAACGCAATTTGTGCTGCCGCAACCATACTGATGCCGGCAAATAATTTCGTCATATTTTTAGTTTTCATGAAGTGAGACCCCTTAAATTAGTTTGAATTCGTTGCTGAAGCATTACCGACATCATTTGAACTATTTTCAGCATTATTGCTTAATGACAATTCCGCCTTTCGATAAATCCAATTGCCCGAACTATCCTCAACCAATTCCGTCAAAACAATCAAATCCTCAGTAATGCTTTGGATTTTTCCATAATTTTGTCCGATGTAATTCCCCGGATAAACTGTATAAACATGTCCATTTACATCAATAAAACCGGCAGTTTTACTGCCATTGCTCAGCATTCCTACGTACCGCATATTTTCTAAACTGAATGCTTCCAATGCTTCTTTTGGACGATTAGGATTTGGGGCGTTATTACCTTTAGGGGCATTATCTAACCGTCGAAAATCGAATGCATTTAAACCACTATAAGTCGGTGGATTATAAACAGCCGGAGGGTTCACTACCGGAGCCTCAAATGGAATGATATGAGACTTAGCATCCTGACGTGTCTTAGTCATCCACTCATTCAAATCGTCATATGCCGGTGTACACCCCGTCAATGACAGGATACTTGTAAGTAAGAAAATTTTATTTTTCATGATTTTCCTATCATTTATTATTTTTGTTCAGAATTGGCTTGGCCATTTTCTGAATCCCCCTGTGCCTGACTCTGCTGAGCGGCAAGTTCTGCTGCTACTTCATCTGCTGGACGGGCTTTATATGTCGTCGCAATTGCTCTAAGCGTTAAAATATCATTTTTACTATCTTTGCTATTTTTACTATCTGAAACATGAGATATTTTTAACGACTCCAATGTAATTATCCGCGATAAACCACCAACATCTCTAGCAAATTGGTTAATCTGATTATATTTGCCCGTAATCGATATTTCATACGGTAACTTCTGTATTGGCCCATCATTGACCGGAACCTGTGGAACTACACTATCTAAGCGAAGACCGTTTGCTGAACCTGCCTGGTGCAGTTCTTGAATCAAAGTAGGAATTTCAGCATCAGTCGGTAGCTGTTTTAACAAGATGTCAAATGAAGAACGAATAGATATTAATTCAGCTTTCAAGTTATCCAAACTTGCAGCCTCAATACTCTTTTTCGTATATGTTTCCTTTAACTCCTCCTCCTTTGCCTCTTGGGTTGAAAGTGTTTCCAGCTGATCACGAAATACTATTCCATAGCCAACTGCCAATACCCCTGCAACTGCTAATGCAGCTAATACAAACTTTGCAGCAGGGTTCAACAAATATAAATTCTGAATATCCAAATTTTTTACTTTTGCTGAGGCCATTTACTTTTCCTCCCCGTTCTGTGCTTTCGTCGGATCATCATTAATTGCTTCTCTCTCCGACTTGACTGGAATACTCGCAGAACCAATCATAGATTTAATATTAAACTCTTGATAATTATCAATTTTCTTAATTTCCAAAAGTTCTGGCTGCGTAAAAATACCTGTACTTGGCAAAGACCGCATAAACATGGCAATTTTATTATCGCTAATCGCCCGACCTGTAATCTTATAAGAAGTCGGATTTTCTGCATCAAGAGAAGTAATATAAGTATTATCTGGAATAACCACATTCAAACTATCGATGATATATGCAGCTTGGGAACGTTTTTCTTGCAACTCCTCAACTTTTTGCTTTTTAGCCAAGAAGTTTTCTTTTTCCTGCTGTAATTTTTTTATTTCTCCTAAATCATTATCCAACTTGGTAATTTCTGCTTCCAAAAATGCATTCCTACTTTCTTGATCACTAATAGCATTATTGATCGCTAAATAAGCTATTGCAGATAAACCAACTCCTATTAATAACGAAGAAAGCATCAAAATTTTAAATTGCTGTCTTTTACGTTGCTTAATTTCTTCTCTATATGGAAGAAAGTTAATTTTAATTAATTCAGTCATATTACAATCCCCTTAATGCTAATCCAAATGCAAGTGTTAAAGCAGAAGCATCAACTTGTAACTGTGACAAATCGACCTTACCGCCTCGCTCCACATATGTAACTGGCTGAATACATTGTGTTGCTGTATTTGTCTGCGAAAAAATGCTTTCAGCCAAACCAGTCTGTTGCGATGCAGAGCCAGTTAATAAAATATGCTTCACATTTGAAAAAGCATCTGTCGGCTGTGTTGTGTAATAAAACTGTAATACTCTTTGCACTTCCTGAGCCACTTGAACATTAAAACGGTCTGCAATTTGTGCTTGATAATCAGTTGGTTTACTCGTAGATACCATCATTTGGGCAGCTTTTTCTTCCGTAACCTGATATGTACGTTGAATCAACTGGTTCAATTGCTCAGTACTTACAGGCATTTCCTGCCTGTATAGAATTTGCCCATTCTGAATAATCAACGCATACATCTGTGTTGCATAAATTCCAAATATAGCAACTTTTTCATTTGTTAATTCAGGAGCGTACTGGTTAATCCAAAATACGAAGGCATTACGCTGTGCCAATAAATCCAAATCTAACGCCGATAAGGACAATCCTGCCCCCCTCAAACATTTCGATCATAGGTTCAACGTCATCCTTACGCGCTGCAACCGTCAAAATCTGCTGCCCCGCCGGAATAACAGACGCACCGACGACCTGATAATCATAATTTATTTCATCGATAGGTCCGATTGAGGAGATTTCGGATTCTGCAAATTCATCCAAATCCAACTCAGTATCCTTTTGTGAATAAACCACTTGCTCAATCGTCGCTAATCCTTGAGGAATAGCTGCAATAATATTCTTACAAGAACTGCGCAATTGCGAATATGCATGTTGCAAATAAGTAACAAGTTGATCGTAGTCTTGAATTTTGTTACCTTTTACAATATTTTTAGGTAATTTAGTAATAACGTATTTTTCCAACTGAATTTGGTTTAAACTACGCCCTGACAGCTGAACCATCTTGATGGCATGCTGACTAATATCGATGCCGATGGCAGAACGGTTGCTTAACCCTGAAGAGGACTTTCCAGCCTTACTAGTTGTATTTTTAGGGTTTTTTGATAAGCCAATCATAAGATTTCCCTGTATTATTAGGAGTGAGTAACTGTTTCGATATCCGTAAAGGACTTGCTCTTTACACGAGAAATGCCGTGTTTTATAGAAATCGATATCTATTTTACTTTATTTAATACCAATAATGGCAAAATTATTACCTAGTCATGATTAAAAAGATTATAACAACCTGTATCGGTTTGATGTTGGGCCTAGCAATTTTTACTACTGGATTGATTGCTATAGCAATTTTAGTAACCTACCCCAAACTCCCTCCCTTAGACTCCTTACAACACTACCAACCCAAAATGCCATTGACTATTTACTCGGCAGATGGGCAAATTATTGGCGTCTATGGTGAGCAACGGCGTGAATTTACCAAAATCAACGATTTCCCGATATTCTCAAGAACGCGGTTATTGCCGCTGAAGACAAACGCTTTTACGAACATTGGGGCGTAGATGTTTGGGGTATTGCTCGAGCAGCGATTAGTAATATCGTTGCAGGAGGCGTTCAATCTGGTGCAAGCACTATCACCCAACAAGTTGCCAAAAACTTCTATTTAAGCAGTGAACGTACATTTACCCGAAAATTTAACGAAGCACTTTTAGCCTATAAAATTGAACAATCCTTGAGCAAGGATAAGATTTTAGAGCTATATTTCAACCAGATTTACTTGGGACAACGCGCTTATGGGTTTACTTCGGCAGCGCAGATTTATTTCAATAAAAATGTTAAAGACTTGACTTTGGCCGAGGCTGCCATGTTGGCCGGGCTACCTAAGGCTCCTTCTGCATACAATCCCATTGTGAATCCAGAACGCGCCAAACTGCGACAAACTTATATCCTGAATAATATGCTGGAAGAAGGGATGATTACTTCTCAGCAACGTGACGACGCATTAAAAGAAGAATTACATTACGAGCGGTTTGTACAAAAAATTGATCAAAACGCGTTGTATGTAGCAGAAATGGTTCGTCAAGAACTATATGAAAAATATGGTGAAGAAGCCTACACCCAAGGCTTTCATGTTTATACAACCGTAAATACTACAAATCAGCGTGTTGCTACCGAAGCATTGCGTAAGGTCTTAAGAAACTTTGACCGAGGCAGTAGCTACAGAGGAGCAGAAAACTACATTGACCTCAGCAAAACAGATGATGTTGAAGAAACAGTCAGCCAATATTTATCTACTTTATATACCGTGGATAAAATGGTTCCTGCGGTTGTCTTAGAAGCCTCTAGAAAAGCGGTACAAATCCAACTACCCAACGGTCGTAAAATTACCCTTGACACTAAATCGTTAGGTTTTGCAGCTAAAGCAGTTAATAATGAAAAGATGGGGGAAGACCGTATCCGGCGCGGTTCAGTCATCAGAGTGAAAAATATTGGCAATGGCTGGACCGTTGTACAAGAACCTTTACTACAAGGCGCACTTGTTTCTTTAGATGCCAAAACTGGGGCTGTTCAAGCATTAGTTGGTGGCTATGACTACCATAGCAAAACTTTTAACCGTGCAACTCAGGCGATGCGCCAACCTGGTTCAACATTCAAGCCTTTCGTATATTCTGCTGCACTAGCTAAAGGTATGACAGCCTCAACCATGATAAATGATGCCCCAATATCTCTACCAGGAAAAGGAGCAAATGGTGGTGTGTGGTCTCCAAAAAATTCAGATGGGCGTTATTCTGGTTACATTACATTGCGCCAAGCATTAACTGCATCGAAAAATATGGTCTCTATCCGCATCCTGATGTCTATCGGAATCGGATACACCCAGCAATATGCTCAGCGTTTTGGTTTCAAACCGTCTGAGCTTCCCGCAAGTTTATCGATGGCTTTGGGTACTGGAGAAACTACTCCACTCCGTATTGCAGAGGCATATAGTGTTTTTGCCAATGGTGGTTATAAAATCTCAGCTTATGTTATTGACAAAATCTACGATAGCCAAGGTCGTCTGAAAGCACAGATGCAACCCTTAGTTGCAGGAGAAAATGCTCCTCAGGCAATTGATCCTCGAAACGCATATATCATGTATAAAATTATGCAAGACGTAGTCCGTGCTGGTACTGCTCGAGGTGCAACAACATTAGGTCGAAGCGACATTGCCGGTAAAACCGGAACGACCAATGACAACAAGGATGCATGGTTTGTCGGTTTTAATCCCAAAGTGGTAACTGCTGTTTATGTTGGTTTTGACAAACCCCGCAGTATGGGGCGTGCAGGTTATGGTGGAACGATTGCAGTTCCGGTATGGGTAGATTATATGCGTTACGCTCTCAAAGGCACTGAGATCAAGGGAATGAAAGCACCTGAAGGCATAGTTTCTAATGGTGGCGAGTATTATATGAAGGAACGACTAACTACCAGTTCTGACTTAGCCTTGGAAAACGGTGGAGTAGCACCACGCCCGATCCCTCAATCATCTAGACGTACTCGTCAACCTTCTGACGACAATGTGTCTGATGCCCAAAACTCTAACCGCCCAGGACGCCAAGAGTTACAAGAGGAACCGGTTTTGCCAAGCAATACCGGCAATAATAAACAGTTAGACTCTTTATTCTAAAACCAAAATTTTAAATTATTGAAAATAAAGCGGTCTTGCTATTAAAGTAGCAAGACCGCTTTATTTTTAACCAACCTTCTAATTAATACATACCGTACCCTACGCCAATAAACCAATAGCTGCTCAGAATATCTTATTCAAACACTAATAAAATCAATTAGATACTTAATATTTTCATCTTTTACTTTGGCCTTCACTCGAATCTAAAAAATAATTTTCATATCTTTCAGAAAGTTATCTTGAATTTAAAAATTTGTTATTGATAATAATTACTATTATTATATAATAGTAATCACTCGGATGCCGTCCTGCTTCGAGTCATTAAACAACGACCCCCTTCATTTTCTTATCACATCGGAGTGCGCATATACGAGACATACTGTTCCCCTTATATCAGATACTCAAAACCGAAAAACACAAAGCCCGCTACTTTTTAAGTAACGGGTTTTGTGTTTTTCTCAACAAAACATCATTTGAAACCTAGTCATCGCTCCTAAACAGTCAGCCCCTATTATTCAAATACACCAAAGGGAAAACTAAAATAGTAAATTGATTGAGGATCATATTGGCATTTCTATAAAACTTTCTTTACATTCCCTAATTGTTACTAGTCCACTTATACCCTATCAGCAATCAACAGAGAGCAAAATGGCAGCTTGATTAACAAGCCGCCATTGTTTTCCTCAGCGTACTTTTTTACCTGTACTTTTTTTTGAGACATTTCGTCCCAAAGGCTCAAGCTTAAACCCTCCGCCCAATTGGGTATTTAAATTACTCCATGCAATCAATGACTCGGCTTGATATTGTGCTTTCTGCATTTTTAATTGGAGAAGTTCGTTCTGTTTTTGTAGAGCAGATAGACCATTATCTAATCCCGCATTGACACGACTATTCGCGTTACGGACTGTTTTTTCAGCAGTTTCCTGCATTTTTTCCCAAACGCTTTGTCGTTTCTGCATATTTTGATAGTCAACAACTGCATCAGCAGCAGCACGCATAGCATTTAAAACAGTACGGTCATAAAGGGCTACCTGTTCGTTATATTCAGCACGCCGCCCTGCCAACTTAGATTGTAATGCTCCTGAAGTAAAAATTGGCAGATTTAAGGCAGGAAGTACACCAATCATACCCGATGTGCGTCCTCGTACAACATTAAAAGCATCAATATGTGCCAGACCTGCCAAAACTTTGAGTTCTATATTTGGGTAAAACTCAGCTTCTGTTGCTTTGACCGTATTGAACCGAGATTCCAACATAGCTTTTTGTGCAGCAATATCCGGGCGGGCACCCAATAAATCTGCATGAATTTTATTGACTGGAACAACGGGAACTGCTGCCATTTTTTCAGGCATATACAAAGATAAACCGTCAGGGGTTGTCCCGCTTAATATTGCTAAAGCATGACGCACTTTAGCAATTCGGCGCTCTAACTCCAGCTTTTCCAACTGCATACTTTGCTGTTGCATTTCAACCGGATAAAGCGATTCTGCAGAAGCTAGGCGGGCATTAATCCTTCTGCGTATCAGTTGCTGCATTTTGTCTGCAGTTTCCATACGCTCAGATAATAGATTTTGTTGTATTAACAACATCTGCCATGTGAAATATTGTGATGCAACCGCATTGGCGATATCAATGCGCGTTTGATGAGCCTCGTACAGAATGGCTTTGCGCTTTCCTAATATGGACGCAGCCTGTTTCCGGTTCTTACCCCAAAAATCAAACGACCAAGTACCCTGTAAAGCAGTATTTGCCAATAATAAGGTATGGTCAGTATCAATATGACCGGATGAAGGCTTAGGAGCAACATATGCTCCTGCCCCTCGCGAGGACAACCCGATTTGCATTTTGTTTGCGGCTTCAGTTATTCCCAGCTGCGCTTGTGCTTGTTCGAAGCGCGCCTTAGCAATACGCAAATCGGGAGCATTACGGATAGAGAGTGCAACTAATTGGTTAAGTTTTTGGTCGTTCAGTTGCATCCACCACGCATCTTGAACCATGGCTGCAGACTTACCTTCAGATAGCCCGTAATTGGTAGGTTCTTCCAAAGGAGCCTGTTTACCGAATTGAGCGCAGGCAGAAAGTAGAATGGCGGTAGCGATACAGATTCCCTGTTTGTAGGGATTGGCTTTCATGGAATACTCCGTTTTATCATCGGTATCCGCCACATCCTGCATCCGCTTTATCAGCCCTCCAGCCGGCGCAGCAGCTTACCCAACAAATATTGCAACTGGTTGTAATCTTCATCGGTGAAATCTTTCCAAGCCTCTTGGCTCGTACTGGAAACCTGCGGCCATACTTTTTGGATAAAAACCTCACCTTCGGGGGTCAATTTTAGCACAATCTGACGGCGGTCCTGCTGGTTGATATAGCGTGCAACCCAGCCTCGGCTAACCATTTCGTCCGACAATCGGGTTGCACTGGTACGGGTCAGATCCATCAAATCACTCAAGCGTGATGGCAAAATTTCACTGTTCGGGCTGACGTAAACCGCCATCAAGGCAAACCAAAGGTTTTCATTGATGCCATATACTTTCAGATTGTCATTCAGATGTGAACTGAGGCGTTCGGTTACGACCCGCAACATCCGCCCTGCCCTGGTCTGCTGCTCGGAAAATTGAGGCAGGCGGTCAGATAGGGTTTTTAATGCCGTGGTCAAATCGGTTTGTGAAAAACTCATGGTTTATTCCTCTTAATTACCAACTTCAATCGCTGGGCCCTTCGGACGAGGGCAACGATGAAAAAATCATTGAATCAAAATACCAAATATTTATTTTATGTGAACATACTAATCTAATTGACTATTCTTCTGATGAAAATCTGACAATCGGTTAAAGTTAATAACGAGTGGTACTTTTTATGCATAAAACATTATTTGCATTCGAGCGAACTACCCATTTTTGTCTTCCATCAAACCGACTCTTAGAACTTTCAAACATCTGCTTAGTTCTTACCACATAGCCTCATTTACCCGCAATTGACAGAAATAAGCTGAAAATAAAGCAATCATTTGAAAAATTACATTTTTAATCATTTTTTAAAATTGTGGTTACAATTCAAATCGTTTAATTGCGAATATCTTCAGACGACCTCCGATGCTGAATAAAGGTTACACATCACCCCTGCCTTATATTACAATCCGCCCTTCGTGGTTCGAAAACCTCCCACATTAAAAAACTAAGGAAACCCTCATGTCCCGCAATACCGAAGAGCTGCAAGGCATCTCGCTTTTGGGCAATCAAAAAACCCAATATCCGACCGGCTACGCTCCCGAAATTCTTGAAGCATTCGACAACAAACATCCCGACAACGACTATTTCGTCAAGTTCGTCTGTCCCGAATTCACCAGCCTCTGCCCCATGACCGGGCAGCCCGACTTTGCCACCATCTACATCCGCTACATCCCGCACATCAAAATGGTGGAAAGCAAATCCCTGAAACTCTACCTCTTCAGCTTCCGCAACCACGGCGATTTTCATGAAGACTGTGTCAACATCATCATGAAAGACCTGATCGCACTGATGGATCCGAAATACATCGAAGTTTTCGGAGCATTCACACCGCGCGGCGGCATCGCCATTCATCCCTTTGCCAATTACGGCAAAGCAGGTACCGAGTTCGAAGCATTGGCACGCAAACGCCTGTTTGAACACGACAGCCAATAATCCATTCCCTTGTTTACACTTTTTCAGACGACCTCTTTCACAAGAAGGTCGTCTGAAAGCCTTTCCGAAAGATTTACATGTACGAATTTACAACAGCGCAACAACAGAAGGCACTCTTCTGGCTGGTGCTTTTCCACATCCTCATCATCGCCGCCAGCAACTATCTGGTGCAGTTCCCCTTCCAAATTTTCGGCATCCACACCACTTGGGGCGCGTTTTCCTTTCCCTTCATCTTCCTTGCCACCGACCTGACCGTCCGCATTTTCGGTTCGCACTTGGCACGGCGGATTATCTTTTGGGTCATGTTCCCCGCCCTTTTGCTTTCCTACATCTTTTCTGTTTTTGTTCCACAACGGCAGTTGGACAGGCTTAGGCGCGCTATCCGAATTCAACACCTTTGTCGGACGCATCGCCTTAGCCAGCTTTGCCGCTTACGCACTCGGACAAATCCTTGATATTTTTGTGTTCAACAAATTACGTCGTCTGAAAGCGTGGTGGATCGCCCCGACCGCATCAACCGTCATCGGCAACGCCCTGGATACATTGGTATTTTTCGCCATTGCCTTCTACGCAAGCAGCGATGAATTTATGGCGGCAAACTGGCAGGGCATCGCTTTTGTCGATTATCTGTTCAAACTCACCATCTGCACCCTCTTTTTCCTGCCGGCCTACGGTGTGATTTTGAATATCTTGACGAAGAAGCTGACGGCACTACATTCTGCTCCCCTCGCCAAACAGACGGTTTCTTTACAAGAAAACTGAAAGGAACGCTAAAAACTGCAGACCCTTATCAAAAACGAAAAGGTCGTCTGAACCTCAAATTCGGTTTCAGACGACCTTTTTTGCTAACAAGTCTCTTATGGCAATCACACAACACATGAAATAAAAACGTTACCTGCCGCTCTTGCTCAAAAACGAATGCACTCCCCGCCATGAAGATATGTTTCAAAATGACAACAAATACGTATCTCTGAATTTCTCTCGCAGAAATAACCGCCCTGATATTTCCGTTTAAATTTCCTATCAATTTATCATTGAGATTCTGGCTCATACTGTTATAGTGGATTAAATTTAAATCAGGACAAGGCGACGAAGCCGCAGACAGTACAAATAGTACGGCAAGGCGAGGCAACGCCGTACTGGTTTAAATTTAATCCACTATATTTGAAAGCCACTCCCAAACAACTTGTCTCAAGCCGTATGAACTGGAAAAAGTTTTCGTATCCATCCCAATGTAAAAGGTCGTCTGAAACCTTAAACCTGGTTTTCAGACGACCTTTTAAAGCATACCCCAATAGGGCAGCCTGATTAATCCAACTGCGCCACAGAAACAGGCAGTCCGCGGACAGAAGCAAGTATGGTATTTGCCGATTTCTGCTGCTGACGGAACGCAGCCATGTTGGTTGGCGTCAGCTTAGGTGTCGGCAGGGCAACCGTAGTCGGGTTGACAGGCTGACTGTTCACGCGTGCTTCATAGTGCAGATGCGGACCGGTAGAACGTCCCGTCGTACCGACGAATCCGATCACTTCGCCTGCACGCACCGTACCTTGGGCAGGGGTAAACGCGCTCATATGCCCGTATAAGGTTTCAACGCCGTTAGAATGGCGGATCATAACGGTATTACCGTAGCCGCCCTTCCAGCCTTTGAAGGTAATCACGCCGTCAGCGGTCGCTTTAATCGGCGTACCGGAAGGGGCTGCGTAGTCAATACCGGTATGCATACGGACGGTATGTAAAACGGGGTGGACCCGGTAACCGAACGGGGATGAAATGCGCGTATAGACAACAGGTTCGATGTTGAAGCCCGCTTTTTGCTGGAGCGATTTGCCGCTTTGATCATAATAGCTGCCGCTCTCTTCGTCGCCTTTACCCTGGCTGTAATAATAGGCTTGATAGCTTTTACCGCCTTTGACAATTTCGGCTGCCAGGATATTGCCCGTACCCATTTGTTGTCCGCGGAAATACATGCTGTCATACAGCAATCGTATCACATCGCCTTCTTTCAAATCCTCCAAGCTCAGTACGTCGGAGAAAATTTCGCTCAGCGACTCGCGGATTTCGACAGGAATTTCCGCCTGCGCCATTGCACCGCGCGCGGAAGTGCGGACAACGACGGAACGCAGGGTCGGCATGGTCTTCATATCCACTTCCGATGTAGAAGCCTGCCATTTGCCTTTGACTTTTTCCAAAGCGACAAGATTGCGCTCAAGCTCTTCATCCGTGAAAAACTGTACGTCGGTAACTTGTCCCGAAGCATCGATGCGGATATTGACAGACTGGTTGGCGCGCAAATGTTGCATATCGCGTTCCGCACTGTTTTTCGCCATGATTTGCTTGATGTCGGTTTGGGGGACCCCCATGCGGGTAAGCACATCGGCGAGTGAGTCGCCCTGCTGGACGACTTCTTGCGCCCAGTAACTGGACTGAAAATTGCCGGTTTCAACATAAACCGCCGGCAGTTCTTCAGAAACGCGCTCGACTTTGAATCCTTGATACTCGGGAACAGGTTCAGTTACTGCATAGGCAGTCATCGCGCCGGAAACAGGTAAAAGGATGCCCAACAGAGACCAGCGGATAGGTTTGTTGTGCCAAAATCGGCGCAATAAGGGAAATCGGGTTGTTTCGATCACGAATTATCCTTTTAATGCGGCGGTGCGGCTGCTTTGTCAATCCGCACGGGAAATGTGATTTTCGTTTAAAAGAAGACTGTCTGCTATTTATCCGTCTTTCAGACGACTTTTTTCATAGTTCGGCAAACAGCACAATGGGGAACCAAGGGCGTATTATCAAGGCTATTGTTTTGATTTACACCCGTTTTTTCTGAAATTTACGTCCGTAATTATATCACAATCGCTTATATTGCTTCAAACGCCCTATCCCATAGCCATTTGGGGATGGCCGGTATTCTCCCTTAAAATGATGCTTTTTCTCAACCTGCCGCTTGCCATGAACCTGACCCTTGCCATTCCGTCGCTGAACCGCCAAAGCGACGAATCCGTCCCATCTCTTACCCTGCCCGCCTTCAACCGTCTGCTGCGCTTCGGACATTTACACAAACAAGCAGTTGAAACATCGGAATTTTACGGGCGTTATTTATGGGACGGCAGTCTGCTCGAACACGCAAAAACTGCTGCAAACGTTCCACAGCAACAACCTACCGCATTGGCTTCCCCGCTATGGCAGCAGATGGGTTTGCACCAAGTCAGCGTCGTTGGCGGCGAATATATCGGTATTGCTACTGACGAGGCAGATAAATTATGTCGCGAACTATCTGATTTTTATCAGGACAAGGGTTGGCGGTTCGTCCCCGTTCGCCCCGATTTGTGGCTTGTCTTATTACCCAATCCGCAAGACTGGCAAATTAAGCCTGCATTGGATATTTACGGACAAATGGGGTCGTCTGAACAAGCATCAGGCAAAGATAGCGGACAATGGCTGGCCAAGCAGACAGAAATCCAAATGTGGCTGCACCAACACCCGATCAACAACATTCGCAACCAACTCGGAACACCGCCGATAAACGGTCTGTGGCTGTGGCATGATATTCAAGGGATGCAGCAATCATCCCCCCTATTCTCCGACAGCCCGTGGGCGCAATTTGCCTCCGGCCGCATAGATGCACCATACGACTTTCGCGCTTTTGCCTCTTGGATGCAAGAAACAGGAACAGACACAGCTGTCATTTTTATGGATGATTTAGCCGTTACCGGATCGACGGCGGACGTACTGGCCTATCAAGATATTTTGCAGGATTGGGAACAACGCTGGTTTCACCCGATTTGGCAGGCGTTGCACACAGGTCGTCTCAAAAACCTGACCTTGACGACCGATGGGGAAAACGGCGGCGTATTAACACTCACACCCAAATCACGTTGGAAATTTTGGCGGGCAGAAAAAACGTTTACAGGGATTTGGTAAATTGAATCACCAAAGGTCGTCTGAAAAAGTCGTGATGTTGCTTTATTTAGATTTCAGAAGAAACAACTTCCATCATCCTTCCAGCCATGAATTTCAAATAAAACTAATTTACCCTTCATACAAGATATAAAAAAGGTCGTCTGAAACCCTGTTTGGATTTCAGACGACCTTTGCTTTGCTTCAGCTAAGAGCCGTTAGCTTACCACTGGTACAACGCACCTGCTCCGACACCGACGTGGCCGTCTGTGTTGGCAGAGAAGTTACCTTTAACAACCCAGTTACCGCCGTCGCTCATCGCAGACACGCCGATTGCCATGGCGGATTGACCACCGTAGTAGCCGCTGCCCACGCCGATACCGGTCGCACCCGGACGGGTAACTTGCGGAATCGAGCCTTGTGCAATCGCACCCGCTACACCTGCGTAGGCTTTTTTGCCGACGCGTTCGATGTTGTTTTGCAGGGCGTTACCCACGCCGGCGAGCTGGTTCAGGTTGACCGCATCAGTACCTTCTTTCGCCGGAGCGACGTTGGTGATGCGTTGTCCGCCGTTGTTCAGACCGATCGGGCTGAGGCTGACGGTATTCGCCGGATTATGGGCGGTCGGAGCAGCAATGCTGACACCTTGCGCGTTAACGGTTACGCCGCCTGCGGTCACGCTGGTTACGTCGAGTTTATCGGTAGTAGCAACGTTGTACACGGTCTGACCGCTGTTGCCGGTCGTTTGGTTAACGACGACGTTCTTACCTGCGGTAACTTCGGTTTTCGCCGCCGTCGCTTGTGTCGCTACGTTGGCAATCGCCTGGTTGGTGTAATACAACTGGCTGCCGTTGATCGCATCGGTAGAGTCCGCCGATACCACACCTGCCGCCACACCTTGTACCTGACGGGTCTCGTCCGTACCGTTGCCGACGGTAACGACACCTGCCACTTTGTTCGCAGCGGCAGTCGAACCTGCTTTGCCTGCCACGGCTTTGTCGTTCAGACCGCCGTAGGTGTAGGCTTCGCCTTTGGCTGCATCAGCCGTGCGGATGCCTTGGGTTGGGCGCGGTCGCCGAGGTAGACGGAGTCTTTAACCGTGGCTTTGATGTTGCTGCCCAGTGCGTAGGCGTTGTCGGCGGATACGTTGTTGTTGTTACCGATGGAGTAAGAACTGTTGCCGCTTACTACGGTCGGGTCACCGATGGCGCCGGAGTTTTTGCCGCTGACGATGTTGCCGGTACCGATGGCGATGGTGTTCTCGGCGTTGGCTTTGGCGCCTTTACCGATGGCGATGGCGTTGGTGCCTTTGGAGGCGGCTTGGTAGCCGACTGCCGTGGCGTATGCGCCGCTCGCGCTGGAGTCTTCGCTGTTGCGTGCCTGTACGTCAGGGTTCACTTCGCCGTCGTTGGTATGGAAGAACTTGATACCTTGTTCGTTCATACGGCCTACGGCTTCGATGACGTTGTTGGTCACGTACATGCCTTGGTCTTCGACGTTGTAGGTCACGAGGCTGTAACCGTTGGACTGGGCAATCTTGGTCTCGTTCGTGATGTTGGTCACGTTCGGATTGGTGCTGTTGTCCACCAGGGTAATGTTTTTGATATTACCCACGCCTGCTTTGCCGTCTGCTTCGACTGACGGCGGTGCGGTGTTGACGTTGCCGCCGTTGCTGCCGATCAGTTCGTAAACTTGGTGCAGTTGTCCGCCGTTGACGGCATCGGTGCTGTCTGCGGCGACGGTGCCTGCGGCGACGCCGGTTACTTTCTTACCGCCTGCGTTGATACCGTCGGCAGTGATGTTGACATCGCCTGCTTTCAGACCGTCTTTGCCCAGAGCCACTTTGTCGCCGACGTTGACGCCGTTGTTGTTCACGACGGTATCGCCTGCTTTGACGCTGTCGACTTTCAGGTCTTTGTTGAGACCGACCTGAATGCCGTTCGCACCTGCGGTGGTGGTGATGTTGGCATCGCCTTTGACGGCAACGGTATCGCCCAGTTTGTTGGCCACGGTCTTACCGCTGTCGCCTGCGAAGCTGATGCCTTTGTTGTCTACCGCGTCTTTCGCCGCTACGCCTTTGGCGATATCGGCTTTGACGGCTTTAGACAGGTCAACGGCGTAGTCGGTTACGTTGTCGGCGTCTTTGTTGCCTTTGGTCACGACGATGTTGTCGGAACCTGCGGAGACGCTCGCGCCGTCTGCGTTCACGGTGTAAACGGTTTGACCGTTCGCGCCTTGTTTGCCGGTCACGCTGGCGATGTTGGTGCCGGCTTCGACTTCGGTCTTGGCGGCGGCAGTCAGACGGTTCAGCTGTCCGACGTTGGCGGCATCGGTGTCTTTCACACCGGCGGCAACGTTACTGATGGCTTTGTTGCCTGCGTTGATACCGTCAGCAGTGATGTTCACATCGCCTGCTTTCAGACCGTCTTTGCCCAGAGCTACTTTATCTCCGACTTTAACGCCGTCGTTGTTCACAACGGTATCGCCTGCGGTGAAGCTGTCGGCTTTCAGGTTAGGTGCGGTCGCCACTTTGTAAGTGGTGCTGCCGTCGGCATTTTGCTCTGGTGTGACGACGATGTTGTCGTTGCCGCTGTCCACTTTGGACGTCGCTTTCGCTGCGGCTGCTTTGAGCTGTGCAACGTTCACTGCGTCGGTGTCGGCTTCGCCTTTGGCTACGTTGGCAACCTTGTTGCCGCCGTTGTCCAGTCCGTCTTTGGTCAGGCTGACAGGTTTGCCTGCTTTGCCGTTGCCCACAGTCAGTCCGTTGTCGGTCAGAACGCTGCCGCCTACGGTTACTTTGTTGAAGGATACGTCATCTGAAGTCGCTACGGTGATGTTTTTACCGTTGCGGCTGACTTTGACGTTTTTGCCTTCTTTGAAGGTCACGGTGTCGCCTGCGCCGATTTTTTCAGACGAGGTTTCGTCGTTGGCGTTCAGGTTCCAGCCTTTGTCGGCAGTTTCTTTCACTGCGACAATGGCGTCGTGGACGTTGTCTTTGCCGGTACCGCCGATGTCGCTAGTGGTCACGTTGCCTTTGTCGTTGGCTGCGTTACCGCCGAGCAGGTTCGCCAGGTTGGCTTGGGCTGCGTTCAACTGCTCTTCGCTTGCGGCTTGGCCTTTAGTGGCAAAGTCCGCACCGCCCAGGGTGGTGTTGCTCAGACCGGAAATCAGACCGGCGGTACCGTCGATCACGAGCGGTTTGTTGCCTTTGCCTGCTTTGCCGACGGTAATCTTGTCGGCAAGAGAGAAGCCGATGCCGTTTTCGTCGGCGCGGGTCAGGATGTTGCCGTCGCCTTTGACGCTCAGGCTGTCACCCAGTTTCTTCGCACCGGTCGTGCCGTTGTCGGCGGCAAAGGTCAGACCTTTGTTGTCCACCGCGTCTTTCGCCGCGACGCCTTTGGCGATGTCGGCTTTGGCTTCGTCAGTCAAATCCAGCGCGTAATCGGTAACACCGTCGGCGTCTTTCGCACCTTCGCTGACTTTAACCGCACCGTTAGCCGCTTGGCTGAGGGTGGTCTTGTCGGCGTTAACCGTGTACTCGGTGTTGTTGCCGTTCACTTTTTCGCTGACGGTCACGTTCTTACCGGCTGCGACAGTAGTGGTTTTTTCAGTGGCGGCGAGTTGTTCGTTCAGCTGGGCGACGTTGACGGCGTCGGTGGCTTTTACGCCTTTGGCTACGTTGCTGATAGCTTTGTTGCCAGCGTCGATGCCGTCAGCAGTGATGTTCACATCGCCTGCTTTCAGACCGTCTTTGCCCAGAGCTACTTTATCTCCGACTTTAACGCCGTCGTTGTTCACAACGGTATCGCCTGCGGTGAAGCTGTCGGCTTTCAGGTTAGGTGCGGTCGCCACTTTGTAAGTGGTGCTGCCGTCGGCATTTTGCTCTGGTGTGACGACGATGTTGTCGTTGCCGCTGTCCACTTTGGACGTGGCTTTCGCTGCGGCTGCTTTGAGCTGTGCAACGTTCACTGCGTCGGTGTCGGCTTCGCCTTTGGCTACGTTGGCAACCTTGTTGCCGCCGTTGTCCAGTCCGTCTTTGGTCAGGCTGACAGGTTTGCCTGCTTTGCCGTTGCCCACAGTCAGTCCGTTGTCGGTCAGAACGCTGCCGCCTACGGTTACTTTGTTGAAGGATACGTCATCTGAAGTCGCTACGGTGATGTTTTTACCGTTGCGGCTGACTTTGACGTTTTTGCCTTCTTTGAAGGTTACGGTGTCGCCTGCGCCGATTTTTTCAGACGAGGTTTCGTCGTTGGCGTTCAGGTTCCAGCCTTTGTCGGCTGTCGCTTTCACTGACTTGATCGCGTCGTGGATGTTGTCTTCGCCTGTACCGCCAATGTCGCTGGTCGTAACGTTGCCGTTGTTGTTGGCTGCGTTACCGCCCAAGACGTTTGCCAAGTTCACTTGGGTAGCGTCCAGTTGGGCTTCGGTCGCGGCTTTGTTCGATCCGGCCAATGGGGTGTTGCCCAATGTGGTGTTGCTCAGTCCGCTCACTGTGCCGGTCGTACCGTCAATGCTGACAGGTTTGCCACTGTCTTGGCCGATTTTAACGGTGTCGGCCAGTTTCAGTTGTACGCCGCCTTCAACGGTGTCGCTGACAATGTTGTTGTCGCCTTTGATGTTGATCGTACCGCCCAACGCGTATTTGTTGCTGCCGGTGGTACCGCCAACGTTGATGCCTTTGGTCACTTCTTCGCCTACTTTGTTCAATGCATCTTGAACGGTGCCTACGGCAGGATGTTTCGTGCCGTCCGCTTTGGTTACGGTAAAGCTAGGCGCTGCAACCTCTCCGGTTATCGGATCAATGTTGGTGTTCAACGCTTTGGCTACTGGGTTCAGCTGGCTGACGTTCACTGCGTCGGTATCCGCCGTACCTTTGGCTACGCTGGTAACTTTGTTGCCGCCGTTGTTCAAACCGTCTTTGGTCAGGGACACAGGAGAGCCTGCCGCACCGTTGGCAATGTTCAGACCGTCTGTCGTCAGTACGCTGTCGCCCGCGGTCACTTTAGGCGTAGTCAGTCCGGTAGTGGTCAGTACGCTGTCGCCGACTGTCACTTTGTTGAACGCTACGTCGTCTTCGGTCTCAATCGTCAGGTCTTTGCCGCTGCGTTTCACTCGGATGTTCTTACCTTGTTTCACGGTCACGGTGTCGCCCGCTGCGATTTTTTCGCTTTCGCTGTCAGCTTCATCGTTGGCTTTCAGCTTCCAACCTTTGTCGGCTGTCGCTTTCACTGACTTGATCGCGTCGTGGACATTGTTTCTCCTGTACCGCCAATGTCGCTGGTCGTAACGTTGCCGTTGTTGTTGGCTGCGTTACCACCCAAGACGTTCGCCAAATTCACTTGGGTAGCGTCCAGTTGGGCTTCGGTCACGGCTTTGTTCGATCCTACCAATGGAGCAGCACCCAATGTGGTGTTGGTCAGTCCGCTGACAATGCCTTCTTTACCGTCAATCACTACCGGTTTGCCGCCGTTCGCTGCGTCTTTGCCAATGGTGACTTTCTCAGCCAGGCTGAAGTCGATCGCTTTGCCTGTACCGCTTGTGGTAACGATGTTCTTGTCTTTACTTGTGTACTTGACGGTGTCGCCCAAGTTCACTTTTTCAGACGACCCGTTGTCCGCAACGATGTTCAGACCTTTGTTCAACTCTTTACCAACCTCGTTCAATGCGTCTTGAACGGTGTGCACAGGTGTACCCGCCGTACCGTCGGCATGATTGACGGTAAAGTTGGGCTCTGCGATAGAACCATCCGCACCAACAGTCGTATTCAGCGCTGTTGCCAACGGTTTGATTTGGCTGACGTTCACTCCGTCGGTGTCTTCCGTACCTTTGGCTACGTTGGCAATCTTGTTACCGCCGTTATTCAAACCGGCGGTGGTCAGAGACACTTGGTTCGGAGAACTGTCTGCACCGATCTTCAGACCGTCAGTCGTCAGTACACTGTTGCCTGCGATAACGGTTTCTGCAATCACATTGGTGGCATTGACGGCATTGAATTCAACATCTTCCGCAGTCGCTACGGTGATGTTCTTACCGTTGCGGGTCACTTTGATGTTTGCCTTCTTTAATGGCTACTTCATCATCAGGACTGATTTTTTCAGACGACGTTTCTTCGTTGACTTTCAGCTTCCAACCTTTCTCGGCAGTCTCTTTCACTGACTTGATCGCCTCGTGAACGTTGCCTTTGCCTGTGTCACCGATGTTGGCAGTGGATACATTGCCGTTCTCGTTCTTGGCTTCTCCTCCCAAGATGTTTTTCAGGTTCACTTGGGTAGCATCCAGCTGGGCTTCGGTCGCTGCTTTGTTCGAAGTCGCAAAGTCTGTGCCGCCCAATGTGGTGTTGGTCAGTCCGCTGACAATACCTTCTTTACCGTCAATCACGACCGGTTTGCCGCCGTTCGCCGCGTCTTTGCCGATGGTGACTTTCTCGGCCAGGCTGAAGTCGATTTTGTTGTCCGCTACGGTCGTCACGATGTTCTTGTCTTTGCTCGTATAGGTAACGGTTTCGCCCAAGTTGACTTTGTCTTCATTGCCGTTGTCGGCGGCAATCTTCAGACCTTTGCTGACTTCTTCCCCTACTTTGTTCAATGCGTCTTGAACGGTGCCTACGGCTTCATGTTTCGTGCCGTCTGCTTTAGTTACGGTAAAGGCAGGTGCTGCAACGTCTCCGGTTGCCGGATCAATGCTGGTATTCAACGCTTTGGCAATCGGGCTCAGCTGGCTTACGTTCACTCCGTCGGTGGCATCCGTACCTTTGGCTACTTTGGCAATCTTGTTGCCGCCGTTGTTCAGACCAGACTTGGTCAGGGATACGGGATTGGCTCCATTGGCAATGGTCAGACCATCAGTCGTCAGTACGCTGTCGCCCGCGGTTACTTTAGGCGTGGTCAGTCCGGTAGTGGTCAGAATGCTGTCGCCTGCCTTCAAAGTCTCGGCAGTTACACTGGTCAACGTAATGTCGTCTTTCAGTTTGACTTTAATGCCGTTTGTACCTGCTTCGGTTTCAACGTTTGTCGTCGCCTTTAATTGCCAGCGTTTCATCCAGTTTTTTGGTTACTGGAGAGCCGCTATCGCCGTTAAAGGTAATACCTTTGGTGTCGACGGCTGTTTTTGCATCCACGCCTTTTTGAATCTCGGCTTTTGCGGCGTCTGTAAGGTCAAGTTCGTAGTTGGTAGTTTTGGTTTGGTTGGCGTTTGCTTTTTCAGACGACTCCAACTTCAATTTACCGCCATCTTTCACGCTGACGGTTGTATTGTCGGCATGAACGGTGTAGGTCGTTTTATTACCTGCTTCCACAGCCGCAACATGGGTATTGTCGCCTTTTTCAACCACGCTGGTTTTTTCGCTGTTGGCAACAGCTTCATTGATGGCTTGTGCGACATCGGCAGCCGTGGCGAAAGCATCGCCCGCCTTTCCAGCATTAACCGTACCGTCCGTACCTGCTGTCAACGTAGATTTGTTTACGTTGAACGCAACGGCGCCCCCTTTGTTTTCGGCGGTCGTACCTGTGCCGTTAACGAAGTTCAGCTTGGAATCAGCTTGATTCAACGTTTTAGCATCTTCGCCGTTGACTTGTACGCCAATGTTTTGTAATGCGCTGTCGGCTTTTGTCAAAGAGGCTTTGGTTTTGCCTGACAAATCCAGTTTGTAGGTAGTGACATTGGTGGTTGTATCTTCAGACGACGTAAGTTTCAAACCGTCCACACTACTGTCCAGCGCAACGGCTGCACCTTTGGCGTTTACGGTGTAAACCGTATGTCCGTCAGTCGGGCTATCGGTTTGGTTACGCTGGCAACATTCGTACCCCCTTGAACCTCGGTTTTCGCGGCTTTAACTTGTTTGTAGCTTGCTGCGTCGGTATCTACTGCGCCGTCGGCAATGTTGGTAACTTTATTGCCGCCGTTGGAGAGTCCGCCCGCAGTCAGGCTCACTGGGTTGCTGCCTGAGCCGATGGTTACGCCGGAGCCGTTAACGGTTGTACCGGCAGTAGTTACATCGCCGCTAAAGGCTGCGGAAGTCAGTCCGGTCAATTCTTTTGCCAGTTTGACGTTCAATGTGCCGCTATTTTTATCCGCAACGACGCCGATATTGTTTTCAGACAATTTGTCCGCATTGTTTTGTCCGCCTTTAATGGCTACGGTGCTGCCTAACAAGCGGTCGATTTTTTCACCTGAATCACCTTCAAAATATAACGGCGTGCGTACAGCGCTGCTCAAAGCAGTAAGCGCGTCACCTACTTTGTTATAACCTGCTACGCTTGAAGTAGAAGGGTCGCCTGAAATGACGTTGTAAGTCGGCGCAGTAATCGTGCCGTCGGGATTCACTTTCGTACCGATGGCTTCAGCGATTTTGTTCAACTGGGAAACATTGACCGCATCATTGGCTTTAGCACCGTCCTTCACATTGCCGACCGTGGTCGGAGTAGTGGTTTGCGGATCGGTCGGGTTCAATGCGGCAATGGTTACATCGCCTGTGTATTCGGTGTTGTCGTCCATGTGTTTGAACGATACGGTTTTCACACCTGTACCCGGAGCGACAGTTACTTCACGTCTCAGAATTCTGCCGTCTGTACCCACATAAGAGAAAGGCGCATCATTGTTGACAGTCGTCAGCGTGCTGACGCGCAGGTTTGCCATCGCATCTTGCAATTGCTCCAGATTAACCGCGTCGCCAGCAGTATCGCCTTTGGCAACATTAGTAATCTTGTTGCCGCCCATATCCAATCCGCCCTTAGCGGTAACTTTGCCCGCGAATTCAGGATTATCGACGGTATTGATGCTGACGGTTGCACCGTTTTGACGCAGGGCAATATTTGCCCGCTTCCAGCGTAATGGTCGAACCGCTGGTAATGTTTTGCAGCGAGTCATCTTGTACCGTACCGTTGGTATTAGCAGTTTTCGCTGTTGTCAGCTTGAACGGTTTGTACGCATTAGCATTCAGATCACGGATTGCCTCATCGATGGTATTTTTGCCTGTACCGCCGATGTTGCTCATTGTAAAGCCGCCATCTTCGCCGACTGCAGCATTGCCGCCCAATACATTTTTAACGGTTTTGGCAGTATTGCCCAAAACGTTTTGTACCGCGTACAGCTGGCTGCCGTTGATGGCATCGGTAGAAGTGTTAGAGATTTCGCCCGGAGCAACGTTTTTCAATTGACGTTCGTAGTTTTTAGAACCAAAGGATACTTGGTCGCCAGAGGTAACATTGTTGCCGCCTGCAAAACCTGAGTATTTCAGATTGTTGACAGTAGCTTCGTTGACACTAATTGCATTGGTTGTAGTCGTACTGCCCGCACCGATTGCCACAGAGTTGCCTTTTGTGGCTTTCGCGCCCATACCGAATGCGGCAGAGGCGACGCCTTCAGCGATCGTACCCGTACCAAAAGCTGTGGATAATTCGCCTATTGCCTGTGATTTAGTACCAATGGCTACCGCAGCTTCGCCTGAGGTCGTATGAGTATAACTATCTTTACCAGTTGCCATCACATCACCGGTATAGTCTTGATAAACCTCTTTAACCGTTTTACCCGTACCGTCTACAGTTTTCACTGCAACGGTATCCCAATCGTCCGCACCAATGGCGATAGAAGAATTGCCTTTTGCGTCTACATTGTTACCGATGGCAGTAGATTGGTCTCCCCATGCGTTGGCATATGCACCGATAGCAACGGTTTGGTTGTAATCAGTTTCAGCCGAAGCTGGTTTGCAGGATTGGTTGCAGAAGCGTGATAGCCGATGACGACAGAGCGCGAGTTATTGGATCGAGCCTGATCACCGATAACAACGGAGCTATATTTCAAAGCCTGTGCGTCATTACCGATAGCAACTCCCGCGGATTCAGCTGCATGACTGGATTTACCGATGGCGATGCTATTACTATAATCGGCGTTTGCACCATTACCCAAAGCGATAGCGTTTTCCAAACGAGTATGGCTGTTCAAACCAAGCGCCAACGAAGCCGCGCCGTCTGCATTGGCTAAACGCCCTAACGCGATAGAATCTTCTTTCCAAGCATTGTTGGTTGAACCAATAGCGATAGCATTCACTTCGGCAGCCTTCGCGCCATCACCCAACGCAATGCCACTTTCCTTGGCAGCATGGCTAGACTTACCAATAGCGACTGCCTTGCTGCCTGCTGCCTGCGCCTCATGACCGAGAGCAACCGCGCTGCTTGCTTCGGCTTAGCGGAATGACCACCTGCAAATGATGCCCAACCCAAAGCATTGGTATTGAAACCGACAGCCGTTGCCCCTGCATTATTCGCATTGGTATAAGCACCCAAAGCAACAGCAGAATCATTAAGTGCATTTGCACCATCGCCCAATGCTACGCTGGATTTGCCCAATGCATTGGATGCCTGACCGCCTGCAAAAGAATTCTGACCGAAGGCATTTGCAGCCTGACCGACGGCGGTCGCGTTCGTACCGCTGGCTTTACTTGCAGCACCCACGGCGACCGAGCCTTCGCCCGTGGTCGTACCGTTGACATTGGCAACAGAGCCTGTGGCTGCTTCGACGGAAGCCTTGTTACCGATTACTACCGCATTTTTCGCCGCTGCTTTGGTTTCGCTACCGACTGCGATGGCAGATTCAGCCGATGCCTGAGCCTTCAGACCTACCGCAGTTGTACCATTGGCAGTCGCAGAAGCATCTACACCTGCGGCAAGCGCGTTGTCGCCTGTCGCACCGTCGTTGTTGTAGTTGCCTTTAGTTTGATCTTCGTTTTTAACGCTGTAAAAATGAGTTTGCGACGCGGCAGTCAGTTTGCCGTTTTTAATTTTGACAGTTTCTCCATCCACTTGGACATCGTATTTGATTTTAGTATTGCCGTTTGCTTCGGTATCAACGGTAACGGTAGTTACATTGCCGTCGGCAAATTGCACGCTTTCGCCGGGCGTAACAATGCCCTTCTCCGCGCCTGCATTATCTTTGACGGCAAAGCCTTGGTTGACGTAAGTATTGAGATTGGTCAACGCATCAGCGACGTTCTTAGCAGGAGTTGCATTGAATTTGGCGGTACCATTACCTACCGTATTCGGCGTGTCACTACCTTTGAGTACGTCATAAGTCGGCAAGGTTACGAAAGAACCCTGATTGTTTGTCGGATCATTGCTGACAGCCGCACCACCTCCCAATGCATTGGCAACCGATTTGGCAATATTACCTGCGCCTACATGAAGCGCGTAAAGCTGGCTGCCGTTTATCGCATCGGTGGAAGTTGGGGTAATCGCGCCAGGCGCAACGTGCTTGAGCTGACGCTCATACCTGCCGAACCGAAAGAAACTTGCGAGCCGGTAGTGATATGTTCTGTTCCCGCAAAACCTCTGTAAGTGACACCATTAACTGTTGCCTCAGTCACAGCCGTTGCATCGGTACGCGTATGCGAACCTGCACCGATTGCGACGGATTTATTCTGACTGGCGGTTGCGCCTACACCAAATGCAGCAGCGCCCACGCCTGATGCAGATGTCCCCGAACCAAAAGCAGTTGATAACGCACCTTCAGCGAGTGCGGCTACACCAATAGCGACGGCGGCATCGCCGGCAGTCGTACCTTTAAATGGATTGCCATAAGCCTCACCTTGTTGCTTCATTGGCATACCGGTCAAGTCTTGGAATACCTGATGGACTTGTTTATTTCCCGCTGCCGCAACAGTTTTTCACGTACGATATTCCAATCATCACCACCGATGGCAATAGATGAATCCCCAGTTGCACGGGTATTATTACCGATAGAAGTGGATTGCGTACCCGAGGAAATAGCATCCGGACCAAGGGCAATTGATTGTGTTGCACCTGTCGCCTTTGCTCCCGTACCGATGGCGATACCTTGCCTGGAGCTTGCCGTAAGTGCGCCATAAAAAGAATCATCAGTACCAATGGCTATAGAAGACTCTCCCAGCGCATTTGTATTATAACCAATGGCAATCGCCTTTCCTTTTCTGGACGTGTCTTTATATACACCTGTTGCAATAGTATTTGTACCAATAGCAATCGAACCATCTTGTGTCGCTTGCGCCCCCGTACCAAAAGCAACCGTATTACCTGCCTGCGCTCGCGCACCCTGACCAAATGCCAACGCCTTTGAAGCTGTCGAGGCTGCACCTTTACCGATGGCAACAGCTTCTGCCCCCGTTGCTTGCGTATTTGCACCAACGGCGACCGCACTGATTGCCGTCGCTTGAGCTTCCGTACCCACAGCAATTGCATTATTGCCATTTGCTGTTAAGTTACTACCCACACCGATGGCACCATTCCCGTTAACACCTTGATTCGCCATTCTGTTCGCATCATTGTTGCCAATTGCAATGGCACCACTGCCATTAGCAGTAGTATCCGTACCAATCCCTATCGCCTTTTGTCCAGTTGCCTGAAGATTAACACCAATAGCAATAGCATTATTGCCATTCGCAATAGTCGTATGAGTTGAGTTTGGACCGATTGCCAAAGCCCCATTAGTTTTAGCTTGTGCATTGTTACCAATGGCAAGGGCACCCGTTCCATTTGCCGACGTCGAGCCGTCACCAATGGCAAATACCGCCCCACCTGTTGCAGGTTTTGCATTCATCGCAGCCCAAGCTCCTTCGGAAAATCCCAACAATGCCGCGCTCAACGCCGTCAGCCTGAATAAGGTTTTCAGACGACCTTCCTCTGAGGTGCGCACATCCCCCTTCAGCACCTTCGCTGCTTGATTTGACACGTCCCTTCGCCAATTCGGAAGTAACGACGAAAGAGCCGATGGTACGGTTCCATACTACTTTGAAAATCTTATTCATAACAATCTCTCTTGGTTGGATTTATTAAAAAATATCAGATTGAATTCAAGCATATACAATCAAAACAAGACGTACTCCCCGCACTGTCCCGCCGCCAAATCTTCTTCTTTAGGCACACGCGGATTTTATGAGACAGGCATTCATTTATTTTGTTTATATATTATTGAAAATCAACTAGGTTGACGTTAATTGTCACTTAAGTACAATTTTTAGAACATATCTATATCAGTAGATATAATATAGAAACTTCATCAAATTGCCGCTTATTCAAAATAAACTCCGATAATCTTTGAGTTTCTTTTATTTTTTAACGCATATTTACTTTTATAAGTGGAACTATGTATGGAATCCTGCAATTTTTATGCCAAACTCTCATATCGCATTTATGGCTATGTCTTTTTATACTATGTTTATATTTGAATGAATATAATGAAAGAACTTTAATATGCCGTTGCAACGGTATTGATTTGTAGAATTAATCCTTCACTCTGCGCTTACCGTCTTATAGCGTAAGGAAGGGAATTGACAGCAGGAGCCTGCGCCAGTCCGGGAAAATACCACTGTTCCTCTGCCATAACTCCCGTCAACTGTATTCGTGGGCATAGCCCGCGCTATATCCGATCTTTTAAACGCTCACTAGCGGGCACAGGGGAAACGACGAAAAAAGGTCGTCTGAAAATGCGTGCATCGCAAGCCCGATGCTTTTTCAGACGACCTCCTTAAAACAAACTGCTAAAAACCATAGCGCAGGCTTTGCCCGCGACAATACAACTTTCCTTCCACCATGACTCCCGCCAACTGCATTCGTGGGCATAGCCCGCGCTACATTCCGGTCTTTCAAACTCTTGACAGCGGACATCGGGAACACAACGCAAAAAGGCCGTCTGAAATATCCATAGCAGGTTTCGCTACTTTTCAGACGACCTTTTGAAGGTGGATTGCAATAAAGCTATAAAAAAGAATCAACGCCCCATTTCGTTCTGCATGGCGCGGATGCTTGCCTGCCTGTCGCTGACATCACGGGTCAGGCGGTTGATTTTTGCCTGATCCCCCTGACGGCGGGCGGCGGCAAGTTGGGATTGGGCGCGGGCGAGTGCGGCCTGCTCGTTGCTGACTTCTTTTTGAAGGATTTGCTTACGCGACATTTGAGGCTTCGCAGGTGCGGATACAACGGGCGCAGGAAGGATTTTCGCTTTGCGGTTCATCTCTGCGGCACGCGCTTTGGCGGCTTTGGCATCCGGCTGGTTGCGCAGTCTCACATCCAGGCGGGGATTGGCGGCTTCTGCGGTGTTGGTTACGCTGCTTACTGCCGGACGCGGAAGGATTTTAATGTCGTCGATTTCGGGGGCTGCCTGACCGATGGCTTCTTTCAGGTTGACCGTTTCGGGAACAGCGCTGTCGGCTTCTTCGCTGCTGACGGTCGCGCTGCCGTCAACATAGGACACGGTACATTCGGCACCGGTTTTCTGGTTGGTAAAGACAATACCGTTTGCGGTTTTGCAGATATAGGTAACGGGATTTGCGGATACGGCTGAGCTGCTGAGGCAGAGCGCAGCCGCAAGGATATAGAGTATCGGTTTCATGGCGGCCTCAAGATTTGCAGAAAGCGGGCATTATACTATGCCGCCGGTTAGGGAATTTCAACTTATCTTTCAGGAATGTTAAATTTGACGGCTTATAGAAAATCAAGGTCGTTTGAAATCCGTTTTTCAGCCGACCTTCTTCACATGTCTGCGGGCAACATCCGTACTACCGCCCAAGGGAGGCATTTCCCGCCGCCGCTTCCCACAACTCCCACTTCTTCCCTACCGTCAGTTTTTTGATGGCGATTTCCCGTTTCAGCGCCTCGCTTTTGGAGAGGCCGTCTGAAACGATACGCATCGCCGCGGGTTTGTTCAGCCGCGTGTATTTCGCACCTTTGCCGACGAGGTGGGCGGCAAACCGCTCTTGCGGGCGGTTGCTGATGCCGCAGTAAAGCGCGCCGTTTTCACACAAAATCAGGTAAACGCTCCAATTTTCCGCATTCATGCGTCTGCTTCCTTGGAGAAACTTTCCGTGAAGATACGGACGGCGGCTTCGGTTTTGGCGGACTGGACGCGGTAAGGCGTCACCAAATAGAGGCTGACCGGCGGCAATGTCCATTCGGGCAAAACGGTTTTCAGACGACCTTGGGCGATTTTTTCCCGAACTTCGCCGCCCACTTGCAACGACAAACCGAAACCGCTTTCGGTCAGGCTGCACACGGCGGCCAAATGCGTGCAGGCAATGCTGTCGGCGACGTCGAGGAAATAGCTTTCGCCGCCGTGTTGCAAGGTCGTGCGCACGGGCAGGAAGTGCAGCCAGCGGTGGGCATGAAGCTGCGAGGGATGGGTGATGGGCGGATGGCGGTTGAGATAATCGGGTGCGGCGCAAATGGTGTAAGGCCAGGTAACGAGATGGCGCACAACCAGATTGGGATCGTCCAAGGCGCGGTCGCCGCCGCGTATGGCGATGTCGGTCTGATTGTGTTGCAAGTCGTCCAAGGTATCGCTGAAATTGAGGACGGGGCGGATTTTGGGAAACTCGGTTTGCAATCTTGCAAACGCCGTCTGAAAAAGCGCGGGAACCGATGACGCTGGAAGTTAGGGAAATACGCAATTCGCCGACGGGTTCGGTTTTGAGATTGTCGATAACGGTACGCGTATCGGCAAGGGTGGCGGCGAGGCGGCGGCAGTATTCGCCCAAGGCGCGGCCGGCATCAGTAGGCGAAAGGCTGCGCGTGCTGCGGTTTAACAGCTTGATGCCGTGCAGGGTTTCGAGGCGGTTGATGTGCTGGCTGACGGCAGACGGGGTCATGCCCAGCGCGGCAGCGGCGGCGTTCATGCTGCCGTGTTCGAGGACGGCGGCAAAAAAACGAGCAGGGGTTTGATGTCTTGCATTCTTCTATGATGAGGCCGTCTGAAAGTTTGGTTTTAACGAAGTCCAAACGCTTTCAGACGGCGGCGGATTCGCATTTGAAGTGCAACTTTCCATAACAGAAAAAGGCCAGTATGCGGTAGCATACGGCCTTTCCTGCAAGAAAGATTGCCATGAGCTACACACAACTGACCCAAGACGAACGATACCACATCCAATACCTGTTACGCCACTGCACCATCGCCGAAATCGCCAAACAGCTTAACCGCCACAAAAGCACCATCAGCCGCGAAATTAAACGGCACCGCACCCAAGGGCAGCAATACAGCGCCGAAAAAGCCCAGCGGCAAAGCCGGACTATCAAACAGCGTAAGCGACAACCCTATAAACTCGATTCGCAGCTCATTCAACACATCGACACCCTTATCCGCCGCAAACTCAGTCCCGAACAAGTATGCGCCTACCTGCGCAAACACCACGGGATCACGCTCCATCACAGCACCATTTACCGCTACCTCCGCCAAGACAAAAGCAACGGCGGCACTTTGTGGCAACACCTCAGAATATGCAGCAAACCCTACCGCAAACGCTACGGCAGCACATGGACCAGAGGCAAAGTGCCCAACCGCGTCGGCATAGAAAACCGACCCGCCATCGTCGACCAAAAAAAACGCATCGGCGATTGGGAGGCCGACACCATCATCGGCAAGGATCAGAAAAGCGCATTATTGACCTTGGTCGAACGCGTTACCCGCTACACCATCATCTGCAAATTGGATAACTTAAAGGCCGAAGACACTGCCCAGGCAGCCATTAGGGTATTAAAGGCACATAAAGCCAGAGTGCACACCATCACCATGGATAACGGCAAAGAGTTCTACCAACACACCAAAATAGCCAAAGCATTAAAGGCGGAAACCTATTTTTGCCGCCCCTACCATTCTTGGGAAAAAGGGCTGAATGAGAACACCAACGGACTCATCCGACAATATTTCCCCAAACAAACCGATTTCCGAAATATCAGCAATCGGGAGATACGCAGGGTTCAAGATGAGTTGAACCACCGGCCAAGAAAAACACTTGGCTACGAAACGCCAAGTGTTTTATTCTTGAATCTGTTCCAACCACTGATACCATAGTGTTGCACTTGAAATCCGAATCCAAGGGCCTTCTATTTTGATTGTTTAGTTTAACTTCACAATCATAACAGCAAATCAGGGATTATCAAGCGTTTCAGACGACCTTACAATGCGTTCATCTAATCAATCACACCCCAACAAGGAGTCAAACATGAAAATCGCAGTCATCGGCGCAACAGGTTATGTCGGCAACGCAGTCGTTCAAGAATTGGCAAGTCGTGGGCATGAAGTGACCGCTTTCGCCCGCAATACGGATAAAGTGTTCCAAGCGCAAAATGTTGCCGCCGCATCCGCAGACGTGAACGCGGCGGACTTCGCCGACAAGCTGGCAGACTTTGACGCTGTGGTCAGCGCGTTCAATCCCGGCTGGAGCAATCCCAATGTCGGCGCGGATTTCACACGCGGCGCAAACAATATCGTCGAAGCGGCAAAAGCGGCGCAAGTACCGTATCTCTTAATCGTCGGCGGCGCAGGCAGCTTGTATGCCGCGCCTGATTTGCAAGTGGTCGATACGCCCGACTTTCCCAAAGAAATTTACGACGGCGCCAATGCCGCACGCCATCTTTTGACCGCACTCCTGCCACGCCGCGATGTGAACTGGTCTTTCGTTTCCCCTCCTGCACGACTGGGCGCGGACGGCGGTTTCAGCGAAGACAAAACCGGCAAATACCGCTTGGGCAAAGACGATCTGCTGATGGACGGTGAAATTCCCGCAGGCATCAGCGTGGCGGATTTGGCGGTAGCCATCGCCGACGATGCGGAACACAAAGCGCATTTGTTTGAACGCTTTACCGTTGCCGCCGCTTAACCGCCGCCTAGGGCAAAGGTCGTCTGAAAACCTTGTAAATCAGGTTTTCAGACGACCTGTCCCTCCAAATTAAAAGGAAATCGAAAAATAAAAAAAATCATCGCCGTCTTACTGACCGCAGCCGCCCTCTCATCAACCGCCGCATACGCCGCCCCCAAAGCCAAACCCGTCCACACCAAAGCCGCGCAAACCCAAGAGGCACGCAACAAAGCCAACGCCCTTGCCTTCTACGACCTCGCATTCAACCAACACAAACTGCAAGAAGCCGTCAGCAAATATGTCGGCAAAACCTACATCCAACACAATCCGACCGTTGCCGACGGCGGACAAGCCTTTATCGACACTTTCGCTCCGTTCTTAAAAGAACATCCCGGCTCGCGCGCCGAAGTGAAACGCATCGCAGCGGAAGGCGATTTGGTGTTCATGCATGTCTTCAGCCAAATCTCTGCCCAAGACCGGGGCGAAGCGGTCGTCGATATTTCCGCTTCGACCGCAACGGTAAAATCGTCGAACATTGGGACGTGATTCAATCCGTACCGGAAAAAACAGTGAGTGGGCATTCTATGTTCTAAAACATCTGGAAACGACCCAGACAAAATGCGCAAAGGTCGTCTGAAAACCTTAAAAATTAGGTTTTCAGACGACCTTTTATATATTACACACCGTTTTGCAAAAACCTTAAGCTTGGTTAATTTACGAAAATATTTTGGAATCCATCACCCGTCACTCATTTGTATTTACGATGCAAATTTTTATAACCAGAGAAATAATACACATTAAAAACAACAAGATTTATTGCATTACGTCATTATTGTTTTATAATGTATGCATATTATATACATGCCATCGTATTTACCTATGCCATATTTCGCATGAAGCGTAAAACTTTTTTTTCCTCTTTTACTCTAAACTTGCGAACAGCTCTACCTCTTTGCCTGCCCGCCTCCCACAGGCAGGCACGACGCGAATCCGATACGGTCGCGTCTATTTGTTTTCCATCACATGAGACCTATCATGAAATACCACCATTCAGAAATTTGCAGATAAAACCGCCAAAATCGGCATCGTCGGCTTGGGCTACGTCGGCTTGCCACTGATGCTCCGCTATGTGGACATCGGTTATCAGGTTTTGGGCTTCGACATCGACAAAACCAAAGTCGACAAACTCAACAAAGGCGAAACCTACATCGAGCATATTCCTGCCGAGAAAATCGCCGCCGCTTCAAACAGCCTGTTTGAAGCGACCACTGACTTCTCACGCATCGGCGAAGTGGAAGCCGTGATTTTGTGCGTACCGACTCCGTTGAACAAATACCGCGAGCCGGACATGAGCTTCGTTATCGACACCACCGACGCGGTGAAACCTTACCTGCGCGCCGGTCAAGTGTTGTCTTTGGAATCCACCACCTACCCGGGCACAACCGAAGAAGAATTGCTGCCGCGCGTTGAAGAAGGCGGCTTGAAAGTCGGTAAAGACGTGTTCTTGGTTTACTCTCCGGAACGCGAAGACCCGGGTAACCCGAATTTTGAAACCCGTACCATCCCGAAAGTCATCGGCGGTCATACCCCTGCTTGTTTGGAAGTCGGTATCGCGCTATACCAGCCTGCCATCGACAAAGTCGTACCGGTAAGCTCCACAAAAGCTGCCGAGCTGACCAAGCTTCTGGAAAACATCCATCGCGCCGTGAATATCGGTTTGGTGAACGAGATGAAAATCGTCGCTGACAAAATGGATGTCGATATTCACGAAGTCATCGCCGCTGCGGCAACCAAACCGTTCGGCTTCGTTGCCTACTATCCCGGCCCGGGCTTGGGCGGACACTGCATCCCCATCGACCCGTTCTACCTGACTTGGAAAGCGCGCGAATACGGCGTGAACACCCGCTTCATCGAGTTGGCAGGCGAAGTGAACTCCCACATGCCCGACTACGTCATCAGCAAAGTGGGCCTGGCTTTGAACGAACACAACCGTTCCATCAAAGACAGCAAAATCTTGGTTTTGGGTATTGCCTACAAGAAATGTGGACGACATGCGAGAAAGCCCGTCTGTGGAAGTGATGGACCGCCTGCACAAATTGGGTGCAGACATTTCCTACTCTGACCCGCACGTACTTGAGTTCCCATACATCCCCGGCCACCACTACTTCGACCTGAAGAGCGAGCCGCTGACGCCGGAAACCGTGGCGAAATACGACTGCGTGGTGTTGACCACTGACCACGATAAGTTTGACTACGACATGATTGCCGAACACGCCAAACTGATTGTCGATACGCGCGGCAAGTTCCCTGCGAAAAACCCGAAAGTCGTGAAAGCGTAATACCTTTGACGATTGAGGCAGACTGCCTGCCGACAGGTTTCGGCAGGCAGTCGGCTTTCTTAGGCCGTTTGTTTTCAGACGACCTAGGAAAGCTCTTATTTGCATGATGCAGCTGCATTTTCAGGTCGTCTGAAAATCTCGGCTGCAATAAACCCCACCTGTTTATGAATATAAAAAAAATACTCGGCTATGCCTTAGGCCCGATAGGCAGCGCGGCTTTTGGCATTCTCTCGCTTCCGCTGATTTCATGGTACTACCCTGCGGAAGACATCGGCCGTATCGTCTTACTGCAAACCATCTCCGGTCTGACCATCCTGATTTTGGGGCTGGGTTTGGATCAGGCGTATATCCGCGAATACTACGCCGCCAAAGATAAAGCGTCCCTGTTTAAATCCATCAGCCTGTCTCCTTTCGTTTTGGCGATTGTCGTGATTTTGGCAGTGCTTGTATGGAATACGGCTTGGCCGGCAGATTTGATTTTTGATTTGCAAGATAAAACCCTGGGGTTATTGTTTTTAATTTTCCTGTTGACCAGCCTGTTTGCGCGGTTTCTCTCCCTAATACTGAGGATGCAGGAAAAAGCCGTCGCCTTTTCCCTCAGCCAACTTACACCGAAATTCCTGATTTTGGCGTTGGTTTTGTTATTCGTTTTCAGCGGTGTCAAAACTGATACCGTCAGTCTTGTTCTTGCCTACACCGTGGCGCAAGTATTGACTGTCGCCGTTTTGACATACCAAACCAGACATGAACTGCGCGCTGCTGCGCGCGCTCCTTGGTCGTCTGAAACCCATCATGCAAGCCTGAGCTACGGCTTACCCTTGGCATTCGGAAATTTGGCTTATTGGGGATTGACCTCGATCGATCGTTTTGCACTCAAACAGTGGGCGGGTTTGGATGAGCTTGGCATTTACTCGATGGCGGTCAGCTTCGGCGCGGTTGCCCTGATTTTTCAAAGCGTATTCTCAACCATTTGGGCGCCTTTGGTGTTCAAATGGGTGGAAGACAAAACCCATTTGGATAAAATCGGCGGCATCACCCTTTCGATGACCGAATTAATCAGTGCGATGATTTGTTTTATCGGCATTTTCTCGCCCGTCGTTACTTGGATATTGCCCGACAAATACGCTCCAGTACAGTTTTTGCTGCTCTCATGTATGTTATATCCGCTGTTCTATACGCTTACGGAAGTCAGCGGTATCGGATTGAACGTTGTCAAACGGACTTGGTTGATTACAGCAGTCAACATTGTCGCTTTTGCCATCAATTTCGGTCTGCTGTCGCTACTGGTTCCCCATTTGGGGGCGCGTGGTGCCGCCATAGCGAGCGCAATATCGTTTTGGGTGTTCTGCGTCATCAAAACCGAATTTTCATCTAGGGTATGGCGCCCTCTGCCGCGGCTGAAAATTTATACCAATACTGCTTTGAGCGTACTGCTTTGCGTGAGCTACACCTATTTTGGCACAAAGGAAAACTATCCGTTGTTCGCCTTGCTTTGGCTGGTAGGACTTTCTTATCTGATATGGAGTCGCAAGTCGTCCCTTATCTCGGCAGCAGCTGCTGTCAAGAGTCGTCTGAAAAGATAATCCAAAGGAAAGGAAGCAGCAGTTTCAGACAGACACAAAAACATCGGAACTGAAACTTTTCGGCCGATATACCGCCCAATACATTACCGACGCATTCAGTCGGATTCTGCGGTCAGACAAATTGTTTCTGCATATAATAATATTTCCGAAACCGTCCCACCTCAGGAAACAAAGTGAAACTCAAAACACAAACTTTATACATTACGCTGATATACACGATTTCAACCGCCTATATGCTTGGGCCGATGCTGTCGTACAAAGCCGGGATTCCGCGTATCGATAACCCCCTGACCATTCTGCTGCTGCCTACCGCCCTGCTGATTTTTGCGTTAGAGTCCAAACGGTTCAACGGCAAAGCAGGCAAAATGCTGGCGGCGCTTGCCATCATGTGCGGTTGGGGCGGCATCCATCTGTTTATTACCACGCTGGATTCGGTCAGGATTATGGATACGTTTTTCTTCCTGTCCCTACCCAGCCTGTTTTATCTGCTGTACCTGGTATTGAGCCGGCATGAAAATCCGGCGGCGTTTATCCGCCGCCTACTATTGTTTTTCTGCGCATTCATCATTATCCCGCCCGCTGTGGAAATTTTGACCGGCATCCAATTCGTTCAAGCAGATGAAGTGTTGGCGATTGATGCGGGGATTATTAAGGGTTTTTTCTTTAACCCTAATAACTTAGGTACGACCGCCCTTTGTTTCGCACCTGCCGTTTTAGTATTTTTCAATATTGATGTCAGTAAAAAAGAATACTTGCTCGGCTTGATACTTTTTTTATGTTTAGGCGTAGTCATTTTTGCCAGCGCGTCGCGTACCGCCACTTTGTGTTACATCATTTTGTTTATCCTGAACCTGATTTACCGTAACAACGGGCTGTTTACGCTGATGACCATAGGCGTTACAGGCGCGGGCTTGTCGATGATTCCGAAACAGTACATTGCTGATTTCCTGCTCTCCCTGCACGGCAATGCCTTTTTGGAAAACATTTCCTCACGCCTGTATTTATTCCTATTTGATTTGGAAAGCGACAATTCGGTCGGGTACCGTCAGGAAATCTATAACTATTTCTGGGAACATCCGCCATTCCTGCTGTTGGGCTATGGTCCGAAAAAATTCCAAGAATATTTCGGCGGCCACTTGAGCGACAGTCTAGCGTTTGAAAACCCGCACAGCTTCCTTATCGAGCTATATCTCGGTTTTGGTCTTATTTCGTTGGCAGCTTTCTTATTCTATGCCGCATACTATTTCTTCTGCGTCGCCGCAGGCAGGAATATGAAAAGCAAGCAGCGCGTCATTGGGTTGGCAGCAATGGGGTTATTCCTTTTGGCGGGTTTTATCCCGTCCACCATTTTGCGTATGCCCTTCATCTGGCTGCCCTGCTTTTTGATTTTCCTGTACAGCGTCCTGCCGCAGCGCAATACAGCGTATAACGCGTACCGATACACCCCTTGATAGAAAACACGTTATGAAAAAAATTGTTTTGACTACTTCCATGTCCGGCCTCGGCGGCACTGAAAACGCGACCTTCCGCTTAGGACGGTTGCTCAGGCAGCGTGGCCACGAGGTCGTCCTTGCCTCTTCCGATGGCCCGCTCATCAAAGAAGCCCAAGCCTTGGGTATCCAATGGCGTCCTATTGATTTTTATCAGGGCGGCATCTTGGGCTACATCAAGGGCATGTTCGCCTACATGAAGATGTTGAAACAGGAAAAACCCGACATCGTCCACTGCCAAATGGCGCGCATCGTTCCCGCCTGCGCCATCGCAGCAAAAATAGCTTCCCCCAAAACCAAAGTGTTCTACCACGCGCGCGGGCTGGATGCTGAAACTTATCCGAAAATCGCCAAACTTTTCGACAAGCTGGGCGTATATATCATCGGCAACTGCAGACACGAGCGGGAAAAACTCATCCGCCACGGCTTCCCCGCCAACCGCATTGCCTACACCTACAACGCTTTGCACAAAACCGATTACGTTCCTGAAAAAACCGCCAAAGACTACGTCATGCTCGGTACGCTGTCGCGCTTGGACACCGTTCGCGCCGTGCATGTGATGTTGGACATCTTTAAGAAAATGGTTGACCGTAATATGCCGGTACGCCTGAACGTGGCGGGCATAGGCGAAGAGATGGACAATCTGAAAGCACAAGCGAAGCGTCTGGGCATAGACGACAAAGTTACCTTCCTCGGCGGTGTGCGCGATTTGACCGGCTATTTCAAAGACGTGGATATTTTGGTGAACACGCCGCACTGCATCGGCGACCACGGCGCAGGCGTCGGCAACAACATCCTTGAAGCCGGCCTCTACGACACGCCCGTCGTGACCTACAACATGGGTGGCATTTCCGAAATGGTCATTACCGGCGAAACCGGATACTGCTTCCCCTTCGGCGAAGACGAAGCCTTTATCGAAGCCGTCGATAAACTCATCAAGCAGCCCGAGCTGCGCGAAAAAATGGGCAAAGCCCTGCATAAACACGTTGAGACCTTGTGTTCCGATGATGAAATCTATCGCACCACAATGGCCGCTTACGATATGTGAGGTCGTCTGAAATATGAACATCACCATCGTCGCCCCCTACTGTTCGCTGCCGTCCGAGCCGCATTTCAACCGCTTCTGGTATCTTGCCGAGCTGTTGTCGCAGTCTCATGACGTGCTGCTGATTACCAGCAATTTCAAACACTACGACAAATCTTTCAGACGACCTGAAGATGCCGAATTTGCTTCGCAAGGTCGGCTGAAAGTCATGCTGCTGGAAGAGAGCGGCTACGGCAAAAACGTCTCGCTGGATCGTGTCAAAAGCCATCATGTGTTCGTCAAAAATTTTGAGCAATGGCTGAACAACTGCCGTCCGGGCGAACAAGACGTCGTCTTTTCCGCCTACCCGCTGATTGCCACCAACCTGCTTCTGGGCGAACACAAAGCGCGTTTGGGCTACAAGCTGATTATCGACGTGCAGGACGTATGGCCGGAATCCTTCTCCTCGGTCGTGCCGTTTTTGAAAAAAATCCCGCACAACCTGCTGCCCTTCTCCTCACGCGCCAACCGTGCCTACCGCTACGCCGACGCGCTGGTCGCCGTATCGCAGACCTACCTCGACCGCGCCAAAGAAGCCAATCCGAACGTACCCGGCGAAGTCGTCTATATCGGTGCGGATTTTCCGAAACTCGATGCCGCGCCGGCAAAAGACTTCGGCGACAGCAAAACCCGCTTCTTCTACTTGGGTACGCTCAGCTACAGCTATGACGTGGAAACCGTGTGCAAAGGCGTCCGGAAACTGTTGGACGACGGCGAAAATGTAGAGCTGCACATCATGGGCGGCGGCCCCGATTTGGACAGGCTCAAACAATACGCCTGCGACGGCATCCGGTTTTACGGCTACATCCCCTATGCAGAGATGATGTCGGTCGCCAAAGGCTGCGACATCTCCGTCAACGCCATCCATTCCTACGCCATGCAGTCGATTACCAACAAACTGTCCGACTATATGGCATTGCAAAAACCGATTTTAAACAGCCAAGTCAACGACGAAGTTGCCGAAGTCCTCACCCTGCTGCCGCATGCGGACTACCGTTCCGGCGATGTAGACAGCTTCGTCCGAGCCGCCAAAGACATTCTGGCGCGCAAAAACGACCCTGTTCAATCCGACGAAATCGTCCGCCGCTTCAAGCGCGATGTGGCGTATCAAAAAATCGTCAACCTGATTGAAAGATTAGCCCATGAGTAAATTCTTCAAACGCCTGTTTGACATTGTCGCCTCCGCCTCGGGACTGATTTCCTCTCGCCCGTATTTCTGATTTTGATCTACCTCATCCGCAAAAACCTGGGCGAACCGGTATTCTTCACCCAAGAACGGCCGGGCAAAGACGGCAAACCGTTCAAAATGATCAAATTCCGCTCCATGCGCGATGCGGTCGATAAAGACGGCAACCCTCTGCCCGACAGCGAGCGGCTGACCCCTTTCGGCAAGAAACTGCGCGCGACAAGTTTGGACGAACTTCCTGAACTTTGGAACGTTCTAAAAGGAGAGATGAGCTTGGTCGGCCCACGACCGCTTTTGATGAGCTACCTGCCGCTTTACAACGAATTTCAAAACCGCCGCCACGAAATGAGGCCCGGCGTAACCGGTTGGGCGCAGGTTAACGGACGCAACGCGCTTTCGTGGGACGAAAAATTCGCACACGATATTTGGTATATCGACCATTACAGTTTTTGGCTGGATATGAAAATCCTGTTTTTGACAGTCAAAAAAGTCTTTATCAAAGAAGGCATTTCGGCAGAGGGAGAAGCCACCATGCCGTATTTCACAGGGAATGACACAGATGAAAAAAAATAACGTACTTATCCTTTCCGCGGGAAGGCGCGTCGAATTGGTACAGGATTTTCAAACCGAAGCCGCCAAGTTTTCAGACGACGTCAAGATTTTGACGACGGATTTAGTACCGCGTATGTCTTCCGCCTGCCATGTTTCCGACGGTTCGTTTGAAGTGCCGCTGATCAGTTCCGATTCGTATATCGACAGCATTTTCAATCTGGCGGTACGCGAAAACATCGGTTTGATCATCCCGACCATAGATACCGAACTACAAAAACTGGCAAATGAACGCGACCGCTTCGAAGCAGCAGGTATCCACATTGTCGTTTCCGATGCGGACTTTATTGCGCAATGCCGCGACAAACGTAAAACTGCCGACCTGTTTGCACAGTACGGCATACGCTCGCCCGAAATTTACGACCGCGAGAAGTTGGTTTTCCCTTGCTTCGCCAAACCTTACGACGGCAGCCGCGCCATCGGTGCCAAACGAATCGACACGCCTGCCGATCTGACACCTGAAGTTTTGGCAGATCCCAAATTAATGTTCTGTCAGCTTATAGATATCGAAAAAGAATTTTCCGAATTTACCGTCGATATGTATTACGACCATGAAGGTCGTCTGAAATGCGCCATCCCGCGAAAACGCTTGGAAGTGCGCTCCGGCGAAGTCAGCAAAGGCGTTACCCGCAAAAACAGCCTCTACCAAACGCTGCTGGAAAAAATGGCGGTATTGGAAGGCGCGCGCGGCTGCATTACGGCACAGTTCTTCTGCAACGAAGAAACCGGCGAATTCTACGGCGTGGAAATCAACCCCCGCTTCGGCGGCGGCTTCCCGCTGACGTATGCCGCAGGCGGCAATTACCCGGGCTGGCTGATGCACGAATACTTCCACAACGAAGAAATCCCGTTTCAGACGACTGGGAAAACAACCTCATCATGCTGCGCTACGATGCCAAGGTCTTGGTTCATGAAAACGATTAATCCCGAAACCGCCGTCATTGTCTTCGACTTGGACGATACGCTGTATTCGGAATACGAATACAAGCTGTCCGGTATCCGTTCGGTCGTCAATACCGTTGTCGCACTGTATCCCGATTGGGATTCAGACGACCTCTTGAGCAACATCGACCCCGACGGCAAAGACTGGCTGGACAAGTTGTGCCGCCACTGCGGTTTCAACGAATCAGAGAAACAGGTTCTTCTGTGGCAATACCGGCTGCACCGCCCGACGCTGACGCCGTATGCATCGCTGGATTTCCTGTCCGATCTAACCACGCCCTTCGCCGCACGCGCACTGATTACCGATGGCAGAAGCCTGACCCAACGCTTGAAACTGGAAGCCTTGGGTCTGTCTTCCCTGTTTGACGACATCCTTGTCTCCGAAGCCTGCGCTTCGGAAAAGCCCGACAGCAAACGCTTCCACTATTTACAAGACAAATATGCCGCAAAGGCAGACTGCTTCATCTATATCGGCGACAACATTTCCAAAGACTTCATCACACCGAACGCTTTAGGCTGGATAACCATAGGATTGCGCCCCTCCGGGCGTAATATCCACTGTCACCTGCCCGAAAATTTTAGTACAGAATATCATCCCGCTTTTTGGATCGACTCCCTTCAAGATTTAACTTCTCTAATCGATTCAAACATTTAACCATTACATAATCAAACGTACACTCACAATATTAAAAGGACTATTACATGACAAAAATATTATTCATGGGACGTAAACGGCTTTCCGCCAACCTGCTGCGATTCTTATCCTTACAAAACAGTATCGAAATCGTCGGCGTATTGACCGACAGCCACCTGCAAGGCTCGCCGACGACCGCCGCTGCCAAAGAATTGGGCTTGCCGCTCTACACTTTCGACACCGCCTTGGAAGCGATGAAAGAGGGTCGTCTGAAATACGATTTAGGCTTGTCCGTACTCTACTGGCGCAAACTGCGCGACGAATTCCTGACCACACCACATTTAGGCACGATTAATTTCCACCCTGCCTTATTGCCCGAATACAAAGGCACAGGCGGCTACAACCTCGCCATCATGGACGAATTGTCCGAATGGGGCAGCACCGCCCACTATGTCGATGCGTCTATCGACACCGGAGAAATCATCGAAGTGGGACCGCTTTCCCATTGACTCTTCTGTCGAAACCGCCCAATCGCTCGAACGCAAGACCATGCAGGCATTAGAGCCGTTCGCACAACGTATTATCGCCCGCGCCGTCGAAGCGCAAGCCAAACTACCGACTACGCCCAACATCGGCGGCCGCTACGTCAGCCGCGACGAAATGGAAGCCATGAAGCAAATCCATGACGGCGACGATGTCGAGAAAAAAATCCGCGCCTTCTGGTTTCCGCCTTATGACGGCGCATACGTCGAAATCGACGGTCAAAAATACACCTTGATCAACCGCCAACTGCTGGAAGAAGTCGCCCCTAAAGACTCCACCAGCCTTTTCGCAGGAAAAGCCAATGCTTAACACATCCCTTTCCCCATGGCCGAGCTTCACCCAAGAAGAAGCCGATGCCGTTTCCAAAGTCCTGCTGTCCAACAAAGTGAACTACTGGACAGGCACCGAATGCCGCGAATTTGAAAAAGAATTCGCCGCCTTCGCCGGTACGCAATACGCCGTCGCCCTTTCCAACGGCACGCTGGCACTCGATGTCGCGCTTAAAGCGATGGGCATCAGCGCAGGCGACGACGTCATCGTTACCTCTCGCACCTTCCTCGCCTCCGCTTCCTGCATCGTTACCGCAGGCGCAAACCCCGTGTTCGCCGACGTGGATTTAAACAGCCAAAACATCAGCGCGGAAACCATCAAAGCCGCGCTGACGCCGAATACCAAAGCCGTCATTGTCGTCCACCTCGCCGGTATGCCCGCAGAAATGGACGGCATCATGGACTTGGCAAAAGAACATGATTTGTGGGTGATCGAAGACTGCGCACAAGCGCACGGCGCGAAATACAAGGCAAATCCGTCGGCTCCATCGGACATGTCGGCGCATGGTCGTTCTGCCAAGACAAAATCATGACCACCGGCGGCGAAGGCGGCATGGTGACCACCAACGACAAAGAGCTGTGGAGCAAAATGTGGTCGTACAAAGACCACGGCAAAAGCTATGATGCCGTGTACCACCGCGAACACGCACCCGGCTTCCGCTGGCTGCACGAAAGCTTCGGCACCAACTGGCGCATGATGGAAATGCAGGCAGTCATCGGCCGCATCCAGCTCAAACGTATGCCCGAATGGACGGCTCGCCGCCAAGCGCACGCCGCCAAGCTGGCGGAAAGTTTGGGCAAGTTCGCCAGCATCCGCCTGATTGAAATCACCGACTACATCGAACACGCACAATATAAGTTCTACGCCTTCGTCAAACCCGAACACCTCAAAGACGGCTGGACGCGCGACCGCATCGTCAACGAACTGAACGCGCGCAAAGTCCCCTGTTATCAAGGCAGCTGCTCCGAAGTCTATTTGGAAAAAGCCTTCGACAACACGCCGTGGCGACCCAAAGAGCGGCTGAAACGCCGTCGAACTGGGCGACACCAGCCTGATGTTCTTGGTGCATCCGACGCTGACTGACGACGAAATCGCGTTCTGCAAAGAACACATCGAAGCTGTATTGGCAGAAGCCACGGCATAAAGTACAAACCGCCGCGCCTGTATCATCGGGACGGCGGCGGTTTACCGCTTCAGCCGAATAAAAATAGGGAACCGGCAAGCAGCCGACACATACGGAAAACTAATGCTCCGTAGCAACAAACGTCTTTTCAGACGACCTTTGCATGACCGGGGTCGTCTGAAACCCACCCACAACATTATTCAGAACATACCAAAATGAATTTGGAAACCCTGTTATCCCTGCCCCGCAACGTCAAGAAAACCTTCTTCGTCATCCACGACGTTTTGATGATTTTTATCGCCTTTTGGTTTGCGCAAAGCCTCCGAGTCCAATACTCCGACGAATGGGCAAGCATGGCGAACTGGCTTGCCTTCGGCTCGACCGCCTTTTTGACCATCGCCCTGTTTGTCAGACTGGGGCTGTACCGCGCCGTTACCCGCTTCGTCAGCACCCGCGTCCTGACCGCCGCCGCTTTCGGCAGCTTGATTTCGGCAGTCTTGTTCTGCCTGACCACCTTGGTTTTCGAACGCAAACTGCACCTTGCCCTGCCCGTCGTTTATTTCTTGCTGCTGGTCGTCTGCATCACCAGTTCGCGCATGATTCTGCGCGCCATCTAACCGACCGGCACAAAAAACAAATGGCGCCCGTCATCATTTATGGCGCAGGACAATCCGGCCGCCAACTGCTGGAAGCCATCAAACAGGTCAACGAATATTCCGCCGTCGCCTTTGTGGACGACAACCCCAAAATCCGCCGCACCGTCATCTACGACCTGACCGTCTATGGTCCTGAAGACATCCAATCGCTCATCGACCGCTACGGTGTGGAAAAAATCCTGCTCGCCATCCCCAGCTCCACTCAGGAAGAACGCCGCCGCATCATCCAAAGCCTCGAAAAATACAAATGCGAAGTGCTGACCATCCCCGGCATGAAAGACTTAGTGGACGGCAAAATCAAAGTCAGCGCGCTGAAAAAAATCTCCGTCGTCGATTTGCTCGGCCGCGACCCCGTCGCTCCGCGCCCCGAACTCATGGGCGCGGACATTACCGGCAAAACCGTGATGGTGACAGGAGCGGGCGGTTCCATCGGCTCCGAACTCTGCCGCCAAATCCTGAAATGCCGCCCGTCCAAATTGCTGCTGTTCGAACTGTCCGAGTTCTCCCTGTACAGCATAGACAAAGAATTGCGCGAAACTCAGGCAGCCGCCGGCAGTCAAATCGAAGTCGTCCCCCTGCTCGGCTCCGTGCAAAACAAAGAACGCCTGATCAGCGTCATGACTGCATACGGCGTTGAAACCGTCTATCATGCCGCCGCCTACAAACACGTCCCCATGGTCGAGTTCAACACTGTCGAAGGCATACGCAACAACGTCTTCGGCACGCTCTTGTGTGCGCAGGCCGCCGTCGAATCCGGCGTCAGCACCTTCGTGCTTATCTCCACCGACAAAGCCGTGCGCCCGACCAACACCATGGGCGCCAGCAAACGCATGGCGGAACTCTGCCTGCAGGCACTCGCCGCCGAACCCGGCCAACAGACCCGCTTCTGTATGGTGCGTTTTGGCAACGTTTTAGGCTCCTCCGGCTCCGTCGTCCCCGTGTTTGAAAAAAACAAATCGCCGAAGGCGCCCCATCACCCTGACCCACCAAGACATCACCCGCTACTTTATGACCATACCCGAAGCCGCCCAACTCGTCATTCAAGCAGGCGCAATGGGCAAAAGGCGGCGACGTATTCGTGTTAGATATGGGCGAATCTGTTAAAATCATTGACTTAGCCAAACAAATGATTACGCTTAGCGGCCTGAAATTGAAAGATGCCCAACATCCCGACGGCGATATCGAAATTAAAATTACAGGACTGCGTCCGGGCGAAAAAAACTTTACGAAGAGTTGCTCATCGGAGACGAAGTGCAAAAAAACCACTCATCCCCGAATTATGACCGCCAGTGAAGTAATGCTGCCGTGGGATAAATTAAATGACATAATTATGCGTATGGATTTAGCATGCGCAACTTCAGACCAACAAACCCTGCGCGCCCTGTTGCTCGAAGCCCCTGCCGGCTTTAATCCCAAAGATGATATTTGCGATTTAGTTTGGAAGCAGACCCATTAAAATATTCTGCCAATAAAGCAAGATACCCTACAAAAAAGGTCGTCTGAAAGTTTCAGACGACCCCGATAAGATTGACAAGGATACCGACATGAAAAAACAGCTTGCCCTCATCAGCCTGTCGCTGATGGCACTGACCGCCTGCAACAGCACTACCGTCATTCCCGGCTCCACCATCAACACACGTAACAAAGCCATCATTTATGATAATGGCGAAACCGTAGCAGACACCAAATTCGACAAACGTGTCGCCATCTATCCGATTACCTTCGGCCTCGTCGAAAAAATGCGCAAACCGCCAGTGTTGTCGCAAACCAACACAGCCCTCGAACGCAGCAAAGCTGCCTACCGCTACCACATCGGCAAAGGCGACGTATTGAATATCATGGTCTGGGCGCACACCGACCTCAATTCACCCGTTCAGCAAAGCAGTCCGCAAAGCAACCAAGTCAGCCGCGGCGCCTGGGTGGACGAAAGCGGCTACATCACCTACCCGCTGGTCGGCAAAATCCAAGCACAAGGCAAAACCATAGACGAGCTGCAAAATATCCTGACAAGTCGTCTGAAACGCTATCTTAAAAATCCCCAAGTTACCATCAACGTAACCGAATTCCGTTCGCAACGCATTTCCATTTCCGGCGCTGTCGGACAAGCCGGCCAACTGCCGATTACCAACGTCCCCATGACCATCCTTGATGCCGTCAACCAAGCGGGCGGCGTGGCGCAAAATGCCGACACCCAACACATCAAATGGACGCATAACGGTGTTGACCGCACTATCTCCCTACAAGACATCATGCAGTATGGCGATATGTCGCAAAACCACCTCTTAAGCAACGGCGACATCGTTTACGTCCCCAACAACAGCAACAGCAAAGTGTACATCATGGGTGAAGTCGGCCGCCAAGCAACCCTGCCCATCGGCAATCATGGCTTAAATCTCACACAGGCATTGGGTGAGGCTGGTGGCATGAACCAAACTCAAGCCGATGCAACAGGCGTATTCGTCATCCGCCGCGCACCTGAGGATGCTGTCAAACTATCCATATTTACCAACTTAACCTGAAAGACGCGACTGCTTACGCATTGGGCAACGACTTTGACTTGCGCCCCAACGACATCGTCTATGTAACTGCCGCGCCGGTTACCCGTTGGAACCGCGTAGTGTCGCAAATAACCAGCTTCGTTACCAACGTCAACTCTATCGACAGCACATTCAAATAACCTGACGGTCCGGCAACATCTGTTGTCAGGCGGAACAGCGGTTCGGGTATGAGTCGTCTGAATTCTGAATAATATATGAACGGAATCCCCATCCAGACCGATAAAATATCCGGCCGCAAACTGTTTTATAATGATTTGACCCTATACAAGAAAAATACCGCTTCCCTTATGTTTCAAAATATTTTAGTAGTATGTATGGGCAACATCTGCCGCTCCCCGACGGCAGAACGTATTTTGCAGAAAAAACTGCCCAATCACCGTATCAGCTCTGCCGGCATTAACGCATTGGCTGGAAAAGATGCAGATTTCCAAGCCATTAAAACTGCCCTCAAACACGGCGTTATCGTCGCAGGACATACCGCTCGCCAACTGACACCCCAGATGTGCGACGAAGCGGATCTGATTTTGGTCATGGAGCCGGCACATATCGACATGGTTGCCAACATTCAGCCATCTGCACTCAGCAAAGCTTTTTTGCTTGCCCAATGGCTGCCGAAAAAAAAATATACCCGACCCATTCAAACAAAGCAGCGAAATGTTCGAAGCGGTCTTTCTACAAATCGAACAAGCCGCCGACACATGGGCGGATAAACTGAGCGGACAGGCAGAGCAATAATCTCAACTTCCGCACAACAGAACCCGTTTAAGAAGAAAGTTTACTGATGTACAAACAATATCCCTCATTAGCCCCTGCCGGCAACGACGAAATCGACTTCGGCCAACAAATGCAAAGCCTGTGGCAAAACAAAAACAAAATCGCCGCCGCAATCTTAGCAGGCGGATTGGCAGGTGCCGTAATCGGTTTGGCCTCCACCCCGCTCTATCGTGCCGATGCCATGTTGGAAATCGAAACCAAACAAAACCAGATTCTAACCGAAATCAACAACATGCTTTCTAACGAACCTGCCCCGTCCGAAGCAGAAGTGGAGCTCGTTCAATCTCGTTTGGTATTGGGCAAAACCGTTGAAGACCTACAACTCGACCAAGAAGTCAAAGCCACCTACTTCCCGATTTTCGGGAATATGGTGCACAACCTCAGCGGCAGCGACGACCCGATGTTAAAAATCGGCGCATTCACCGTTTCTGAGGACTGGATTAACAAACCTTTCAAACTGACCGTTAAAGACAGCAAAACCTATCTGCTGACACTCCCTGACGGTACAACTAAAGAAGGCCGCGTCGGCGCGCCCCTTAAAGTCAATAATGAAACCGTTCTAAAAGTCGACCGCATTCTTGCTGAGGCAGAGCAAGATTTCGAGCTGACCAAATTCTCCAAACTCAGCGCTATCGAAAACCTAAAAAACAAGCTCTCGGTCATCAGTAAAGGTAAAACCAGCCCTATCATCAACCTGTCTTATACCGATACCGATCCTAAAAAAACCAGCACTATTCTCAACAGCATCGCCGACAATTACGTCTCCCAAAACCGTGAACGAGACGTTCAAGTCGCGTCCAGCGGCTTGGCATTCATCAGCGAAGAATTACCTCGTCTGAAAGAAACCTTGCAAGACGCAGAAAACAAACTCAACGCCTATCGCGAACGCTCCGGTTCGCTCGATATTCCGCTTGAGTCCAAAGGCGCGCTTGAAAGCCTGACCAGCATCGAAACCCAAATCACCCTGCTCAAAACCGAAGAAGCGGGTTTGGCAGAACTGTACACTCCGGAACACCCTTCCTATAAAGCCGTTTGGATAAACTGGCGGTACTCGAACGCGCCAAGAGCAAAATCAACCAGCAAATTGCCGGCCTGCCCAACACCCAACAGGAAGTCATCCGTCTGACCCGCGACGTAGAAACCAACCAAGCGACTTATGTCCAACTCTTGGCGAAACAACAAGAACTCAACATCATGAAAGCCAGCGCGCAAGGCAACGTCCGCGTCGTTGACCATGCCTACACGCCGGAAAAACCGATTGCCCCGCGCAAAGCCGTTATCGCCGCATTGGGCGCGCTGGCCGCAGGCGCACTTGCCTCCATGTGGTTCCTTCTGCAAGGCCGTATGCGCCGCGGCATTACGTCGTCTGAAGAAATCGAAGCCCTCGATCTCGAAGTCTCAGCCCTTATCCCGCATTCAAAAACCCAGCAAAAACGCGACCTTATCAAGCGCAAGTTCAAATCGCTCAAAGGCCGTTCCAACTATCTTTTGGCAAACGAGGACAGTACCGACATCGCCGTCGAAGCTATTCGTGCCCTGCGTACCAACATCTACTTCTCCATGCTGGACGCACGCAATAATATCCTCATGATTACCGGTGCTACTCCTGAAGCAGGTAAATCCTTCATTTCCGCCAACCTCGCCACCGTGATGGCACAGTCCGGTAAACGCATCTTGCTGATTGATACGGATATGCGCAAAGGCTATCTGGATCAGTTGCTGAACGTAACACCCGAATTCGGCCTGTCCGATATTCTTTCTGGTGAAGTTTCCCCTGCACAGGCTGTTACTCAAACCAACATTCCCAACCTGCACCTCATCAGCACCGGCAACTATCCTAAAAACCCGTCCGAGCTGCTGATGGACAACCGTTTCAAAGAACTGTTGTCAAACGCGCAAAAACGTTACGATTACGTCATCATCGACACTCCGCCCGTTTTGGCGGTAACCGATGCCGTCGTTGTCGGACAACATGCAGGCACAGTCCTTCTGGTCAGCCGCTACGGCAATACGACTGCCAAAGAGCTGGCTATCAGTGCGGAGCGCCTGCGTCAAAACAAAATCACCATCAAAGGCGTTATCCTCAATGGTATGAAACGCGAGCAAACAGCACTTACGACTACTACTATTCTTACATAACGCCTGCCGAAGGCAAAAAAACAGCCAAGAAAACTACGTCAGAAAAACCAAAAGCCTGACGATAGGTAAAGCTTGTTGTCAAAAAGGTCGTCTGAAAATTTTCAGACGACCTTTTTTATCATCAACACAGTCAATTCAAAGAAAAGCCCCTATCTCCATCATTTTTGCCATAGCCTGCCCCGCGTAAGCACGGTGCAATGCCGATATGGGTATTTTTGCAATAACTATCAGCAAGGTAGCATACTGCCATCAGATTTTGCTTAACGAGACCTTTGCAAAAAAGCCCTTCCCCCGACAGCCGAAACCCAAACACAGGTTTTCGGCTGTTTTCGTTTCAAATATCCACTAATTCTACCCAAACACCCCCCTTAATCTTCCCCGGACGCCCCATAATCGGGCATCCGGGCCGCCTTTTAGGCAGCAGCGGGCACACTTAGCCTGTTGGCCGCTTTCAACAGGTTCAAACACATCGCCTTCAGATGGCTTTGCGCACTCACTTTAATCAGCCCGAAATAGGCTGCCCGGGCATAGCGGAATTTACGGTGCAGCGTTCCGAAGCTTTGTTCGACCACATAACGGGTCTTCGACAAATACCGGTTACGTTTGGTTTGCGCTTCCGTCAGCGGACGGTTGCGGTGGGCTTTGCGTATAATGCCGTCCAGCAACCGATGGTCTTCCAAATGTTGCCGGTTTTCCTTGTTGTCGTAGCCTTTGTCGGCATAGACGGTCATACCTTCTGCAATGCCTTCCAACAAAGGGGACAGATGGTTGCACTCATGGGTATTGGCGGGAGTGATGTGCAGTTTCTCGATATAGCCTTCCTCATCGGTACGGGTATGTTGTTTGTAACCGAGTCTGTATAAACCGTTTCTTTGTCCAGCGGGCATCTTTGTCCTTACTCGGTGTGGTTTGGCCGCTGACTTGTCCTTCTTCATCGACTTCTATGGCCTGACGCTGTTTGCTGCCGGCGGTCTGAATAATGGTGGCGTCAATGACGGCGGCGGATGCTTTCTCTACTTTTAGGTTTTTTTCGGTCAGTTGGCGGTTAATCAGTTCCAGCAATTCGGACAGGGTGTCGTCTTGCGCCGCCGGTTGCGGTAGCGGCATAAGGTGCTGTAATCGGGGATGCTCAGTTCGTCAAAACGGCAAAACAGGTTGAAATCGATGCGGGTGATGAGGCTGTGTTCGAGCTCGGGATCGGAGAGGCTGTGCCATTGTCCGAGCAGGACGGCTTTGAACATGGACAGCAGGGGATAGGCGGGACGGCCGCGGTGGTCTCTAAGATAACGGGTTCTTTGACGATTCAGGTACTGCTCGATCGGCTGCCAATCAATCACCTGATCCAACTTCAATAGTGGGAAGCGGTCGATGTGTTTGGCAATCATGGCTTGTGCGGTTTGCCGGAAGAAGGTGCTCATGAGAAATCCCCTAAATGTCTTGGTGGGAATTTAGGGGATTTTGGGGTATTTTGCAAAGGTCTCTTAACGGCTTTTCAGACGACGTTTCGATATCTTTGTAAAACTACCGTTCAGCCCATCAGCCAAACCACCAAATGCACCATGCTCGGCCCCGATGATAACCATAAACAGCCCCGCCAAAATCATGGTCAGGCTCGCCATCACGCCTTCGGTTTCGTGGCGTTGTCCGGCACGAGAAGTGCCGAAGCCGTGGGCGGCGTTGCCCAGTGCGACACCGTTGGCAGTATGGAAACGGATGCGTGTAAACGCTAAAAACAAATCGCCGAATATCATGCCTACGAAGCCGGTGATGATGGTGAACAGCGACACCAGCGATGCCGAACCGTGGATTTCACTTGCCAACACGACGGCAAACGGCGTGGAAATCGAGCGCGCCATCAGGCTGTTGGTGACTTCACTGTCGAAGTGGAACATATTGCCCATCAAAAACGCGCTGGCAACACCGACAAACATGCCGACCAAAATCGCTATCGACAGGATGGGAAGCTGGCGGCGGATGACTTCGCGGTTTTCATAAATCGGGATGGCGAAGGCGACCATTACCGGCGTGAGCAGGAAAACAATGCCTTGCGTGTATTTGTGGTAAGTATCGTAGGAAATGCCTAAAAGCAGCATCAGGATGATGGTGCTGACCGAGACGGTAACGACGGGCGAGAAAATCATCAGCGGTTTTTTACGGTATATTTTTTTCGCCACAAAATAGGCGAAACAGGTCCAAGCAAAGCAGGCGAGCGCGGCATAATCCATTTTGATTCCCTATCAGGCGTACAATTTTTTGTACAGGCGGCGTTTCCAGCGGTAGCAGAAATTCAGCGTCAGCGCCGTGCTGATCATCACCAGCGCAGTGCCGACCGCAATCGTCAGCACGAGCTGCCAGCCTTCGGAAATCAACAAATCTCGGTATTGCAATACGGATACCATAATCGGGATGAAGAAGAACATCAGTTCGCCCAATACCCATTTCGCGCCGCGCTCGACCATGCCGGTTTTAATCACGCCGCTGCCCAGCAGAGCCAGCATTAAACAGCCCCAATACGCCCGAAGAAACAGGCAGATGGGCAAAGCGCACCATCAAATCCGACACCAGCCACACCAAGCCGACCACGGCAAGCTGCAAGGTCGTCTGAAAAAATCGCGTCAGCGTATCCATAAGGTTCATCAATCTGTAATCCGAAACGAAGGCTTGATTATAAGGGCGCGGTTTACGCATAATATGAATTATCTGCATCAAAATCATGCCCAAGAGGAATAATGGACTTAAAAAGCCTGCACTGTTTCGCCGAACTCGTTCGTCTGCAAAGCTTCTCCACCGCCGCATCCGCGCTCAACCTGACCCAGCCCACTGTCAGCAAAACCATACAGGCATTGGAAGAAGAGCTGGGCGTGCCGCTGCTCGTTAAAGAAAACGGCCGCAAAAAACGCCAAGTCGCCACTACGCCCATCGGCCAAGAAGTGTACCGCCACGCGCTGAACCTCCTGCACGAACGCGACCTGTTGCTTGCCCGCATCGACGGCTACCGCCACATCAAAAGCGGCACGCTGCGGCTGGGTTTGGCATTGCTCGGCAGTGACCTCCTCAGCAACGCCCTGTTCCGCTTCCGCCGCCAATGGCCCGGCATCGAACTGACCTTCCTCGAACAAGGTTCGCTCGCCATCGAACAATCCCTGCGCAACAACGAACTCGACGCCGGACAACTGCTCGCCCCCGTCCACGAAGACCTCGACAGCATTACCTTATGCGACTACCCGCTCGTCGTCCTCATGCCGCGCACCCAAGCCCGCCACGCCGCCCTCAGCCTTAAAAGCCTGCAACACGAACCGTTTATCCTGTTCGGCTCAGGATTTTCCCTCAACGAAACCATCCAAACCGCCTGCCGCAGCCAAGGCTTCACCCCCAACGTCGTCTGCCGCACCGGACAATGGGACCTGCTCGCCGACATGGTGGCGCACCATATGGGCATCGCCCTTTTGCCCGAATACTACGCCCGCAAAATCAATCCCGACACCTTCGCCGCCGTCCCGCTGACCGAACCCGAAATCCGCTGGCAACTGACAATGGCGTGGAAAAAACACCAGCGTCCCACCCCCGCGCTTAGGGCTTGGCTGGACATCGTCAGGGAAGAGTTCAGGAAATAGAAAAAGGTCGTCTGAAAACGGTTTTCAGATGACCTCATCGGGAAATCTACGGAACAAAAAGATAAGGCAAACCACTTCGACAAACAGAATAAGGAAAGAGTTACGGATTGAGGAAGTAGGATATACACTGACCATCCGCTGTACCTCTGCTTGGGTAAAAACTATTAAAACCCAGCCCAAACATAGCACCATCCCCTTCAGCCATCTGTTTTTAATGATGTAGTTTCCAAATCCAAAACACAGGAAAGCCGATGTTGCCACAACTAATCCGTAAAACATACTACCTCCCGACGGTGGGCTGTCGATAGGGGAATTAAAACAGAAAATATCCGTCTCGTCATTTCCACAACAAACCGCACTGTCCTGCATCATTTCAGACAGACACGTAAGAGAGATAAACCAAACCTAACGTAAAAGGTCGTCTGAAAAACCAAAATCAGATTTTCAGACGATATCTTTGCGCTTTTCCGTCTATAACGCTTCACCAAAATGTCACTATAATCCCCCCATTTTTTCTGTTACGTCGTCTGAAAATGTCTGAACCCATCTCCGATCGTAAAATCAAATTCGCCTTAGTCGGTTGCGGCCGTATTTCCAACAGCCATTTCGGTTCTTTTGAAGTGTTGCAAGAAGATTGCGAACTCGTTGCTGTATGCGACATCGAACCTGCCGCGCTTGAAACAGCGGTCAAGCGCACCGGTGCAAAAGGCTATGCCCGCTATACGAAAATGCTGGCGGAAACCGATGCCGACGTAATCGTCATCACCACGCCTTCCGGTTTGCATCACGAACAGGCAGTTGAGGCGTTGGAAGCGGGTTTTCACGTCGTTACCGAAAAGCCGATGGCAACCTGCTTTACGGACGGTGAACGCATGGTTCAAGCCGCCGACAAAGCGGGCAAAAGCTTGTTTGTCGTGAAACAAAACCGCCTAAACGCCACGCTGCAACTGCTCAAACGCGCGGTCACTGGAACAACGCTTCGGCAAAATCTATATGGTGCATTTGAATGTTTTTTTGGACGCGCCCGCAGTCGTATTACGAGCAAGGAGGCGGTTGGCGCGGCACTGGAAGCTGGACGGTGGCGCGTTCATGAACCAAGCCAGCCACTACGTCGATTTGATGGAATGGCTCATCGGCCCGGTGGCGGAAGTGCAGGCGATGATTGCGACCCACCGCAAAATTGAAGCCGAAGACACGGGCGTGATGAACCTCCGTTGGCGCGACGGCACGCTCGGTTCGATGGCGGTAACCATGTGTACCTATCCGAAAAACCTCGAAGGCTCGATTACCATTTTGGGCGAAACCGGCACGGTACGCATCGGCGGCATGGCGGTGAACGAAATTCAGGAATGGAATTTTGCCGACGAGCGCGATTACGACGAGCAGGTCAAAACCGCCAATTACGAAACCACGTCGGTGTACGGTTTCGGGCATCCGCTGTATTATCGGAATGTTGTCGATGTGTTGCGCGGCAAAGCCAAGCCTGTTGTCGATGGGCGAGAAGGCTTAAAATCGCTGGAGCTGATTAACGCTGCCTACCTTTCTGCACACAACCGTCAAACGGTTTCGCTGCCGCTGGTGTTGCAAACGTTGCGAACGTTTGACCATTCTGATTGTCCGAAAGGAAGCCCCTTCCATACTCAATCAAAGGAATCATCATGATACTGACCCGCGAACAAGCCCTCGAAATTTTCAAACGCCGCGTTTCCGTCCGCTACTACGACCCCGCTCACAAAATCAGTGCCGAAGATTTTGCCGCCGTCCTTGATTTCGGGCGGCTCTCGCCCAGCTCCGTTGGTTGCGAACCGTGGCAGTTTGTGGTCGTGCAGAACGCGACATTGCGCGAAAAAATCAAACCCTTCGCTTGGGGGATGCAGGCTTCCATTTCGGATGCCAGCCACGTTGTTTTCCTGTTGGCACGAAAACACGCCCGCTACGACAGCCCCGCTTTTGAAGAATTGATGGACAGACGCGGTCTGACCGCTGAAGAGAGGGCGGGCGCATTTGAACGCTACCGCCGTTTCCAAACCCACGATATGCCCATCGCCGACGACGAACGCGCCCTGTTTGACTGGGCAAGCAAGCAAACCTACATCGCGCTGGGCAATATGCTCACCGGCGCGGCGATGCTCGGCATCGATTCTTGTGCCATCGAAGGCATGGAGTATGCCGAAGTAGAAAAAATCCTTGCCGAAGCCGGATTGCTTGATCCCGAACATTACGGCTTATCCGTCGCCGCAACCTTCGGCTACCGTGTGCGCGACATTACCCCGAACCGCGCCGCGATGCGTCGGAAACAGTGATTTGGGCGGAGTAGCGCCGATTAAATCTAAAGGGCTGAACAGCAATCACAGTATCGTTTCAAACAGATACTTTTGAAAGCCCTCAAAGCAAATCCTGTGATTTCTGTTTCTCTTTCAAACAAAGAAAAAGGTCGTCTGAAATCTGTTTCAGACGACCTTTTCGATATTGATCTGAATAGTTAACGGATTTTCAGCGTGCTCAATCCGATTAGCACCAAGACGATGGTGATAATCCAGAAGCGGACGACGACTTGGGTTTCTTTCCAGCCTTTTTGTTCGTAGTGGTGGTGGATAGGCGCCATCAGGAAGATGCGTTTTTTGGTTTTCTTGTACCAGCCGACCTGAAGCATGACGGACACGGCTTCGACGACGAATAGACCGCCCATGATGACGAGAACGAACTCTTGACGGACGATGACGGCAACGGTACCGAGTGCCGCCCCCAGAGCCAACGCGCCGACGTCACCCATGAAAACTTGCGCGGGATAGGCGTTGAACCACAAGAATCCGAGACACGCGCCGCACATGGCGGTACAGAAAATCACGACTTCGTTCGCACCTGCGACATAAGGCAATTGCAGGTATTGGGCGAATTGCGAGTGTCCGCTGGCGTAGGCGAAGATGGCGAGGCCGGCGGCAACGAGGACGACGGGGAAGGCGGCAAGTCCGTCAAGGCCGTCGGTCAGGTTGACGGCGTTGGAAGTGCCGACGATGGTCAGATAGGTCAGGACGACAAAGCCGACTACGCCCAGCGGCAAGGCGACTTGCTTGAAGAAGGGAACGATCAGGATGTTGTTGGAGCTATTAGAAGCGAGGTAAAACAGGGCAAGCGCGGCGATAATGGCGACGCTCGACTGCCACACCATTTTGAATTTGGGAGAAACGCCATTGGGGTCTTTATAGACGACTTTGCGCCAGTCGTCGTAAAAACCGAGCGCACCCGTGGCGAGCAATACCGCCAGCAGAATCCAAATATACGGGTTGGCCCAGTTGCCCCACAACAGCGTGGACACGGTGATGGCGGTCAGAATCAGCGAACCGCCCATCGTCGGCGTGCCGTTTTTGATGAGGTGGGTTTGCGGCCCGTCGGTGCGCACCGCCTGCCCGACTTTTAACTGCGTCAGTTTGCGGATGGTCCATGGACCGAGCAGCAGGGAAAACGCCAAGGCGGTCAAGGCTGCCATGACAGCGCGGAATGTGGTGTATTGAAAGACATTCAGACCGGACAACCAGTTACTGAAATGTGCAAGCCATAAAAACATGGGGCTTCCTTTTGTTTTTGTTGTTACATTGGGCTTATCGCCCGTTTTAAAGTTTGGTTTTTGGGTCGTCTGAAAAAGTTTCAGACGACCTTTGTTGATTATCAAGCTGCTTATGACAGTCAGCGCCTGCTGAAGTTCACTCTCTATGCAGGTTTCTGACAAACCCGTTATCCGTTGTTTAGAGAGATGGCAACATTATTGAGTAGCAGCGGCGTTAGCGTCTTTCTCAATCACGCAAATCGGATAATTTCCCGGATTTTTGCCGCCGCCCAAGTCCAAACAGGTATCTTCATAAATAAATGCCTGTACTTTCATTCCGGCATAAAACGTGGCAATCAGCAAACTAGCCAATAGAAAAATCTTTTTCATATTTCTGACGGCCTTTTCAAGTTTTATTTTCTTGAGTCTGAAAATAATCTTTAGGATGTAAGTAAAATAGGCTATAACAAATTGCAGCACGAATAACAACATCCGGCCATGACAACCAACTTGCCCAACTCACAGTTAAATAATTGACTGTATTGTAAACGATATACAGAATGCAACTAAATAGCCACAACCTACGCGCCCAATCCTTACCTCTCCATAGTCCAACAGCAGTAACCAGCATCAATATGACTTGCACAAGCAAATAAAAATTTCCTAACCAAAACCAAAGTAAACGTCCACTTGTGATTTCGTATGCTGTCCTTATTGTCTCAAATCCTACATTTCGATGTAAAGCCACACTGTCGCAGGCCATAAAACTGCTGCCACTACTATCATCCCAACGATAACCTGCAACAGTATAGGTCGTTTTCTTTTCTGCCCCATTTTCAGACGACCTCTTTATCCGTCAACGCCTCGACGACTTCTTCCATCTTCATAAAGCGCGAACCTTTCACCAATACGGTGGCGCGTTCGGGCAAATTGTGGCTCAACACTTGAATCAGCGGGTCTTTGGCGGCGAACCACAAACCGTCCGCACCAAATGTTTCCGCCGCCTCGACGCTGTTGTCGCCGACAAAATAAGCCGCTTCGATACCTTGGTCGCGGGCGTACGCGCCGACTTCTGCGTGCATGGCGGCGGCTTCATCCTCACCCAGTTCGCCCATATCGCCCATCACAAAAATACGCGGCGCAGGCATACGCGCCAACACGTCAATCGCGGCTTTCATGCTGTCGGGGTTCGCGTTGTACGTATCGTCAATCAGGGTCGCGCCTTTGATGCCGGATTTGACGTTCAGACGACCTTTGATGTTGCTGAAACCTTTCAAACCTTCCGCCACATCGTCCAAACTCAAACCTGCCGCCAAAGCCAGCGCGGCGGCAGCGGCGGCGTTATGGACATTGTGGCGGCCGGGAACGGGCAGCACCACGGCTGTGCGCTCGTTGCCGCACACCAAATCAAATTCGCACGACAAAGGTTTCAGCACGATATTTTCAGCGTGGACATCGCCGCTATCGACGCCGAAAGTCCGCTGCTGATGACCTTGAGAGGTCGTCTGAAACACGGCGGCATGTTCGTCTTCGCACGGAATCAAAGCCAATCCTTCTTCGCCCAAGCCTTGATAAATCTCGCTTTTCGCCTTGGCAATATCGTTCGTGCCGTCAAAACCGCAGCCGACATGGGCGCGCAGGGCGTTGTTGACCAAAGCGGCATCGGGTTTGGCAATTTGCGTCAAAACCGCCAGTTCGCCGAAATGATTCATACCCATTTCGATCACGGCATAGCGGTGTTTTTCGTTTAATTTCAACAAAGTCAGCGGCAGCCCGATATGGTTGTTGAAGTTGCCCGCAGTCGCCAAAACGGCATCATCGCCGAAACGGCGGCGCAATACCGCAGCCAGCATTTCCTTCACCGTCGTCTTGCCGCCCGAACCGGTAATGCCGAATACAAACGGGTTCACATTATTGCGCCACGCCTTCGCCAGCGTTTGCAATGCGGCAAGCGTGTCATCGACTTTCAACGCGCCATCCATTGCAGCGCAATCTTCGCGCAAAACCACAACCGCCGCCGCACCCGCAGCCAATACGTCTTCAACAAAATCATGCGCGTCAAACCGCTCACCCGCCAAAGCAAAAAACACATCGCCCGCGCGGATGTCGCGACTGTCGGTTACGATGCGCGACACGGGTTTGTTTTCAGACGGCGTCGGAAGGTTGAGGGTTTGGCTGATGAAATTTAGATCTAGTGGTTTCATGGTTTCTTTCGTTTGTTTTTTTCAGACAGCCTCACATAACCATCTGTAAATGTTTCATCATAGATTTAGGTGTAACAAAAGTTAAACCGTACATACTGCCTAATGCCACTGCCTGGCTTTCCTCTAAATCAGCAGCCAGTATCACAAAGCGGTCATCCGGCAAATTCAATCGTTTTTTCAAGCGTACATATTTTTCAATGTCTCGTCTGAATTCCCCTGATTTACATTCCACCACAATCGGCTCTTTACCCATCGGCAAAAATACGACATCCAACTCATGTTTATCTTCATTGTCGAATTCGATTTTTATATTTCTAGCGCAAGAAAAAGCATAATCCTTGCCTTTTTGTTTTGCTTCTTCAAGCATTTTGCCCAACGCAAACCATTCAAGCCAACCACCACAAAAAAAGTGCTTGATGGCAGTGGCACGTTGCAGATTCAAGCGGACAATTTTTTCCTGTTTCTGATAAAAATACTTAGAAAACAGAGTATGGCTATAAAATTGTCGGCATAGATTATTCATTGTTTGCCCATCTTTTTGCGACATTTTGCCGACATCCAAACTAATGCTTGTGTGGTTGTGGCTATATGCCCAACTAATCTGACCCAACATATTTTTAGTAATCTGATAATTGCTGCCCAATTTAGCGGCAGCCTCATCAAAAAAACCGCTCATATTGACTGCCTGTAAGTTAAACATCGGCACAATATTGGCTCGGGAAAACCATTGCCGTATTGGCTCATGCTGTTTTTCAGTAGCTAAAATGTCAGTTTCCGATAAATTGACACCTGCCAGCGGATTATAATTTTGGTTTACCGAACCAGTATCTTGCTGTGCATTTTCCTCTCCACCGTCTTCCTGTTGCTTCAAAGCCTGCAATTCCCGGCTCACCGAAAAATAACGCTCCAACAATTTACTAACAAAAAATAAAGTGTCGTAAACCTTAACCGGAGCCGTGCATTTTGGACAGGCAATTTCACTCATTCCGGATTCGTAGTAATGCTCATTCATGCAGCCGCATTTATTGCAGCGAAAAATACCCATAATGTTCCCTCATTATTTGTTTATTTGTTTCAAAATTTATTTCAGACGACGTTTGAAAATTTTATCTTTCCTGATTAATCAACGGATACGGATTAATCGCACCGCTTGGCAGATACACGCCGTAATGCAAATGGGCAGGCGTGGTTTTAGCGTTGCCGGTTTTGCCGACATAGCCGATAACCTGTCCTTCTTTCACGCGTTCATACAGGCGGACGCTGGCGAATTTGTTGAGGTGGGCATAATAGTGCCATGCGCCCGGCCCTTGGATGCCGATGACTTTGCCACCCAATCGGTTGCGCCCGATTTTGGTGACGATACCGGGCGTCGTACTGCGTATCGGCGTGTTTTTCTTAGCGAAAATATCCACGCCTTCATGTCTGCGCCCCTGACTGCGCGCTGCGCCCCAAGTGTCGTCAAAACGCTTGCCTTTAACAGGATTGGGCAGGCTTTGCGCCGACGGCGGTTCTTTCGCCCTCAGCTCGGCAATTTCGGCGTTCGGGCGCGGCAGTTGTTTGGTGGTACAGCCTGCAAATAAAATCATGACTGCACTGATTAAAAGGGTTTTTGTCGGCATTTTCAGCATCAAATCGGTCTCCTCGTTTTTCAGACGACCTTTAAAATTCCAAATCGGGGTCGTCTGAAACAACAGTGATGGGTTTAATGGCTGACGTGCCGTAATGCGTGGGTTGTGTTGCTTTTATTGTGGGGGATAAACGTTTTCAAACGACCTTAAGGCTACCGGGCCGTCCATTTAAAATAATCACTTTATAAAATCATCAGGCAATCGATTTACCTTATCCAAATTATTACTTCCTGAAGGTAGATCTGGTTCTCCACTAAAAAAATCATAGCCATCAACAGATAACTCATCAGTTTGAATACCAGTCCAATAACTAAATCCTCGTAAAAAATTGAATGCGCTGCGTTGTACTTTAACTATTTTATGCTGAGTATCATCAGATGAAATTTTAACTAATGGTACGGTAAAACTTTGACGAGTATCACCGCCGTGTATCATCGTGCGCTCTGCTCCTCTTCCTGTATGCTTCAAACCATGATCAGAAAAATAGACAAGCGACCAACTCTCCTGCTTTCCATCTAATATTTTTACTACATCTTTAAGCAAACGATCTGTTTGAGCAATGGTTGCTACGTAACAGGATAATTTTTCTGTTTGATAGACAAATCTTTCTGCATCTCGGTCAAGACGTTTACAAAAATCATTATGTGAACCCATTAGATGTAACACTATCAGCCGAGACCTGCCTTCTGAATCAGTTTTCAACACGCGTTCCATTTGCGGTAAAAGCAATCTATCGCTCATAGACACACTTTTACGAAAATCTCCACGCTGCGTAAACCAAGGATAATCACTGCGAACTGCATATGCAGAAATCTCATTAGCAAAAAAACCTAACATACCTTGATTAGACAACCATGCTGTCTGAAAACCTGCCTGTTTTGCCAAAGACACAATGTTATTTTGACTTTGCTGTGGCAAGCTTAAAGTCTTAGGTAAAGATTCAATCGTTGTTTCTGCTGCTGAAATATAACCATCTATCAACAGACCTTTGGTACGACTCAAAAATGGGGTGTTTTCTAATGGGAAGCCGTAAGCATTCATATAATCGGAACGCGCACTTTCACCAATAACCAAAACGTAATTTTTATACTTAGGTGCAACTTTACGAATATGCCAACTCGAAGGTTTCTTCGCTTGCTCTAACACAACTTGGCGCTTACTGAAATATTGAGAAGGCGCTGAAACTAAGTCGTAATAAAAGCCGATGATATTGACAGGAATAACCAAAGTTGTTTCATTAAACTCTTCATCAACCAACATATTACCGACAATAGAAAAGGAGAGTGCAATAGGCAACAAAACTGATAAAACTATCTTCTTCTTTTTACGCCAGTACCCTACCCTTAAGAACACTCTACTAACATATTTCCAAGTTACCAAACCCAATATAAAGAATATCGCTTGCAACAAATATACCGATATAGGGATTGTATGCAGAAATTCAGCAGCTTCGTTTAAATTGGTTTCCAACAACGAACCAACAATTTTATAAGTTGGTGAGCCATATAACCAACCGATAGGAAAATACAAGGTGACCGAACAGACATAAAACAAAAATAGACGTGATGCTACAAGAGGATGCCCATCAGCAATACGCAAAAATAAAATAACGGCAGCAACTGAACCTAGTACATAATAAAAATAGACTTCTTCAATATTTTGAACATACCCTGTTGCATAACAAGCTACTAAACAAAAAATAAACAGCCCCAAAATACTCAATAGCGTTTTAAATTTTATATCCATAAATTGCCTGCTACTCTCAGGCAACCTTCTAAGTACTCAATTATGTTACCCAAGAATCCCCTTTATTATTCTGGCATTTAGCCACGCTCTGCCAACGCTTTTTCTGCCACTTCAAAATCAGAAAAATGATGTTTTACACCCTGCATATCCTGATAGTTTTCGTGTCCTTTGCCGGCAATCAGGATAATGTCGTTTGCGGCGGCGCGTTCGACTGCGTAACGGATGGCGGCGGCGCGGTCGGCTTCGACGCATTCGGGCGCGAGCACGGCAGGCAGGATGTCATTGATGATGTCTTGCGGATTTTCCAAGCGCGGGTTGTCGCTGGTTACGACGACTTTATCCGCACCCTGTACGGCTGCTGCGCCCATCAGCGGGCGTTTGCCGCGGTCTCGGTTGCCGCCGCAGCCGAATACGCACCACAAAGCCGCGCCCTGAGGTTTGATTTCCTGCAAGGTAGAGAGTGCTTTTTCTAATGCGTCGGGCGTGTGTGCATAATCGACAACAACCAAGGGCTTGCCGCTGTTCATGATGCAGTCCATGCGGCCTGAGGCGGGACGGATTTTTGCCAGCACATCCAATACTTTATCAAGCGGATAACCGTTGGCACAAAGCAAAGCGATGCAGGCAGCGAGGTTTTGCGCGTTGAAGCGTCCGAGCAGGCGCGTGCGACAGCGGCCTTCGCCCCACGGGGTTTGGAATACGGCTTCCATGCCGTCTGAAGAGGCGGTGAAATGAACAATGCGGATGTCGGCGTGTTCGCTGAAGCCGTAGCTGTAAACGGCCAAATCGGGACAGTCTTTTTTCAGACGACCTGCGAGTTCTGCACCGTATTCGTCATCCACGTTGATAATGGCGTGTTTCAAGCCGTGCCAGTAAAACAGGCGCGACTTGATGGCACCGTAGGCTTCCATCGTGCCGTGGTAGTCGAGGTGGTCTCGGGTGAGGTTGGTGAAGATTGCGCTGCGGAATGGCACGCCGTTGACGCGCGACTGGTCAAGGCCGTGGCTGGAGACTTCCATCGCAGCGGCTGTTGCGCCCTGTTGACGGAAACGGTAGAGCAGGGTTTGGACATCGACAGGGGCGGGGGTGGTGTGCGTGGTTTCTTCCAATGCGCCCCAAAAGCCGTTGCCGACTGTGCCGATAATGGTGGTTTTTTCGCCCAATAAATCGGCGGCTTGTGCCAGCCATTGTGTGATGGAGGTTTTGCCGTTGGTGCCGGTTACGCCCCAGACTTTGAGGTCGTCTGAAACATTGCCGTAAACTTGCGCCGCCAACATGCCGGCACGGTGTTTCAAATCTTTGATGCCTTGATTGGGGACTTTCCATTCGGGATTCCACGCAAATTTGCCGTCGTCGTCCCAAAAAACAAAAGCCGCGCCGTTGGCAATGGCAGCGGGGATATAACTGCGGCCGTCTGAATATTCGCCCTGACAGGCAACGAAAATATCACCTTGTTTGATTTGACGGCTGTCTGAATGCAACAAACGCCCTGCTGCGTTTGCACACAGCAGAGGCGGAATGTTGGTTTCAGCTAAAGGGGTTAACTTGCTGAACATAAATAATCTCGTTGATACTCGGATTAAGACGGTGTTTTGACGGCTGCAACATTGGTCAGGGGTTTGGTCGGAGAAACGCCCAAGATGTTCAGACTGCCACCCATGACTTGTTTGAAGACCGGACCTGCCACTACACCACCGTAGTAACCGTTTGCAGTCGGCTCGTCAATGGTTACCGCCACAATCACACGGGGATTTTTGGCAGGAGCAAAACCGATGAAAGTTGCCACGTGTTTGTTATCAACGTAACGTCCGTTGACCAACTTACGCGCTGTACCGGTTTCGCACCGACATCAAAACCATCTACCGCACCCGCCGTACCCGTACCGCCGGGCTCGGTTACAGAAACCATCAAATCACGAACCTCACGCGCGGTCGAAGCTTTAATGACGCGTTTGCCTTTGGGCGCAACCGCCTGTTTCTCAAAGCTGACCGGCAACAATTCGCCATCATGTGTCAACATGGTATAAGCACGCGCCAACTGCAACAGGCTCAATTGCAAACCATAACCGAAAGACATGGTTGCCTGTTCAATCGGCTGCCATCTGCGCCAGCTTCTCAAAAGACCGGCCGTCTCACCTGGGAAACCGGAGTGCATCCGCACACCCACACCCAAATCATGATAAAAATCATACATTTCTTTAGGCGTGAATTTTGCAGACAGTTTGCTGGTACCGACGTTGGAAGATTTTTGCATGATGCCGCGCACATCCAAAGTAGGATACACATGGGTATCGCGAACAGTAGCAGGGCCGATTTTGTAAGGCATGGTGTTAAAACGATCAGCCACACCGACTTTGCCGGAATCCAATGCTTTTGCAATCGTAAACGGCTTCATGGCGGAACCCGGCTCAATCATATCGGTAACGGCTCGGTTGCGGCGCTGTTCGCTATCGGCACTGCCCGGTTGGTTCGGATCGTAGGCAGGGCTGTTGACCAAAGCCAAGATTTCGCCGGTTTGCGCATCCAATACCACAACCGTACCTGCTTTGGCTTTGTGATAAGCCACTGCTTTATTCAGCTCATCATAGGCAAGTGTTTGAATACGTTGATCCAAAGACAAAACCATGTCCTGCCCGTTTTTCGGATCGCTGTTGCGTGGCGAATCTAAGCTATCGACGATATTGCCTTTATTGTCACGCAAAACCACTTTCGCGCCGTCAGCACCATGCAGACTGTCTTCACGCGACAATTCCAAGCCTTCCTGTCCTTTGCCGTCGATATTGGTGAAACCGATAACGTGTGCAAACAGGTTGCCCATCGGATAATGGCGTTTCAGCTCTTTTTGAAATGCCAAGCCTTAATACCCAAGGCAGTAACTGCATCAGCTTTTTCTTGACTCAACTGCCGTTTGAGATAAACGAAGTCCTTCTCTTTTTTTGAAAGTTTTTCCGAGAGTACGTCAACAGGCACATCGACAATATCCGACAATGCGGCCAATTGTTGGGCAGTCGGCATCTCTTCCATACCCGAAGGCATGGCATACAAAGATTCTGTCGGCGCACTCAAAGCCAAAGTTGCGCCGTTGCGGTCGGTAATCATACCTCGTGAAGCCGGAAGCGTCAGGGTGCGGACGAAACGCTGATCGCCCTGATTTTTCAAAAACTCATGTTGCGTCGTTTGCAGATAAATACCGCGCCCGAGCAATGCGGTAAAAGCAAGAGCCATACACCCCAAAACAATACGGATACGCCCGTCGCTGGTAACGGGTTTTTTGATTTTTTCGACCTTAGGCAGCATCCGAGGCTTATATTCGTTCTTAATCAACATTTTAAAGTTCTCATATATTATGTTTGCCGAACCCGTGTTCCGCATACCGACGAATATCTTCTCTATTTGCCGGCTTTATCATTATTAATATTATTTTTTTCTTTCCACCATCACAGTATTGCCCGCACTAGGCGGTTTGAGGCGCTGCTTCTCAGCAGCCACCTTAATCAGCTTGTGGTTCGCCAGCCGCGCCTGATCCAATTTCAAGCGTGCATAGTCCTGATCAAGCTTGATTTCCTGCTTTTGCGCCTTATCCAAAGCGATGAAGTGCAAACGCGATTGGTCTTGCACAGTGACCACTGAAAAAGCTGATACCGATACCAAGACCAACAAAAGGATATTTAATTTATTCATTATTTTCAGACGACCTCAATCTGTTTGTTCCGAGGACACCTGCCCCACGTAATGCTTATTCTGTAATCTCACCGCCCGTCCGCTCCGCGACTCGTAAAACTGCGCTGCGCGCCCGCGGATTGGATACGGTTTCCTCAACACCCGGCTTTATCGCCTTTCCCACCGCCTTTAACGGCGGCAGAGGCAAATCCGCTTCTTTTACTGCCGCCCAACGCGGCAAAGGAGGATGTTGCGAATACTTTTTAACGAATTGTTTCACGATGCGGTCTTCAAGCGAATGGAACGCGATAACCGCCAAACGCCCGCCCTGTTTCAGACGACCCATCACTTGCGGCAGAACCGCCTCTACCTCTTCGAGCTCGCGGTTAATAAAGATGCGAACTGCCTGGAAGGTGCGCGTCGCAGGGTCTTGCCCCCGCTCACGAGTACGGACGTTTTGTGCCACGAGCTGCGCCAGCTTGCGGGTTGTATCGATCGGACTTTCTGTCCGTTGCACAACAATGGCGCGCGCAATCTGGCGACTAAACCGCTCTTCACCATAATTCTTGATAACCTCGTGCAAATCCTGTTCCGATGCTGTTGCAATCCACTCTGCGGCAGACATTCCGCGTGTCGGATCCATACGCATATCCAAAGGTGCATCAAAACGGAAACTGAAACCCCGTGCGCCGTCATCTATCTGCGGGGACGAAATCCCCAAATCAAACAACGCACCATCTATTTCTTCAATACCCAGCTTATCCAGGGTCGTCTGAAAACTCGAAAAACCGTCATGGACTACCGTAACGCGTCCATCCTGCTCAGCCAGCTGTTGCGCCGCCTCAATCGCTTGCGGGTCTTTATCAAACACAATCAGACGACCTTGACTGCCCAGACGGGACAAAATCAATCGGGAGTGCCCTCCCCTGCCGAACGTCCCATCCGCATAAATACCGTCTTCACGAACCGCCAGAGCATCAACCGCCTCGTTTAACAAAACGGTGATATGTTGATATTCAGCATTACTCACAATTGCAAATCCGTTTGACTTAATTGGAACGCCAACTCTTCAGGATCGTCATCCAAAGCCTGAGTCATTTCAGCTTCCCACTGATCACGGCCCCACAATTCCAAACGGTTGGCACGACCGACCAAGGTAACGTCTTTTTCGAAATCCACCCGTTTGCGCAGATTGGCAGGAATCAGTACACGACCGGCACTATCCCATTCCAGCGTATCTGCATTGTGCAGCAGCAGATTTTGGTAGCGCTGCAACATCTGGTTCCCCGCTGTTTTCAGGCGCAAAAGCTGCTCGACAACCTTTGCCCATTCAGCTTCCGGATACATCAACAATTTTTCACGGGAATCCAAAGTAACCACAATCGACGGCGTATAATGGCGCAGCAAAATATCGCGGAACTTGGCAGGAATTGCCAACCGCCCTTTGCTGTCAATACTCAATTCGTGAGCGCCACCAAACACAATTTCGTCCTATCGGTTTAAATCGAAATTTTTTGGGCAATGCAGACACTTTTACCCACATCGCCCCACTAGCCCACACTATAAAAAATTTTAACGCCTCGGTCAAATCGCCTTACTCTAAAATCCCAGTACATATGCAACAACAAAATCATTAAAAAACAGTATTTTAACCAAACAAGCACACAAGCCAAACCACCCATTTTACCTGATTTGGTTTTTAAAAACACAATATGTAGTATTAAAAATCACATTTAAACACAATATATGGTATAAAAAAATGAAAAAACGCCCCTTTTCCGTTCACGTTATAATAGACAAACAAATTCACAAATTTTACATTATCTAACGGTTATGAAGGCACACTTCCCCCTCCCCTCCCCTACCGCGCAAGCCTCAAGTTCCAAACTATTTGAAATCATCACACAGGAAATAAAAGCCCAAAATAACTGGGTTCCTTTCTCACGATTCATGGAGCTTGCCCTCTACACACCCGAATACGGTTACTACACCGGAGGCAGCCATAAAATCGGTACAGACGGTGATTTCATTACCGCCCCCACCCTCACCCCATTGTTCGGACAAACCCTCGTCCGACAACTTGCCGAACTTCTCCCGCAAACCGCCGGCAACATCTACGAATTCGGTGCAGGCACAGGGCATCTCGCCACCACCTTATTAAAGAGCCTTTCAGACGACCTCAAGCATTACTACATCATCGAGCTCTCCCCCGAGCTTGCCGAACGCCAACGCCAATTCATCGCCGAACAGACCACTCCGCAACTGACACAAAAAGTCATACACCTGACCGAACTGCCCGAATCCTTCGACGGCATCATCATCGGCAACGAAGTCCTCGATGCCATGCCTGTTGAAATCATCCGCCGCACTCAAAACACCTTTCAACACATCGGCGTCTCCATCACCCCAGACGGACAGCTTGAACAAAGCCCGCGACCATTGAAACAACCCGACCTCCTCCAGTTAGCCGCCACCTATTTTCCCGAAACCAAACACCCCTACACCAGCGAGCTACACCCCGCCCAATACGCCTTTATTCTCACCCTCGCGCAGAAAATCACACGCGGCGGCATGATATTTATCGACTACGGTTTTGACGCCGCCCAGTATTACCACCCGCAACGCGACGAAGGCACGCTCATCGCCCACTACCGCCACCACACCATTCACGATCCGTTTTCCATATCGGTCTGACCGACCTGACCGCCCATGTCAACTTTACCGACATTGCCCAAGCAGGCACTGACGGCGGACTGGATCTCATCGGCTACCTGCCTCAGTCCCATTTTCTATTCAACCTAGGCATTACCGACCTGCTGGCACAAACCGCACCTCCAGGCACTGCAGACTACCTCCGTGTCAGCACTGCCGTACAAAAACTGACCGACCAGCACGAAATGGGCGAACTCTTCAAAGTCATTGCCTTTGGCAAAAACATCGACATCGACTGGACAGGTTTCCGCTTCGGCGACATCTGCCACAAACTTTGAAATACCCCTTGCAGCAAACCATCCTCCAAACGCACAGAAGTCGTCTGAAACGCAATTTCAGACGACCTCATCTATGCTTTATTCCATTAAAAAACAAAAACAAAACACAAAGTACAAAATAAAACTTGCCAAAAACTCAAAACAACATATAATAGCGACTTCACGAAACGGCGAATTAGCTCAGTCGGTTAGAGCAGAGGAATCATAATCCTTGTGTCCGGGGTTCGAGTCCCTGATTCGCCACCAAATTTCGGGGGTATAGCTCAGTTGGTAGAGCGCTTGCATGGCATGCAAGAGGTCAGCGGTTCGATCCCGCTTACCTCCACCAGATAAAAAAGACCTTGTTTAAACAAGGTCTTTTTTATTTATATATCTACCTATTTTATTTATATCCATCTATCCTTAAAACTTGATAAGCAGCCGATACAATATTCATTGAAACGACTAAAAACAGTTGTTGAGCCAATCTGGATGACCACATCTATTCTTTTGAGACCTTTGCAAAAATAGTCTGTTAACAAAATTTGACGCATAAAAATGTGCTAAAAAATTTTCAATTGGCTAAAACCTTTCTGATTTTGAGAAAAAAGTAGAAGAAATCAGGGAGGTTCTTCATTTTGAAAATGGTATTGAGCATAAAATTTTAATAACTCATGTTATTGCAAAGGTCTCCTATATTCTTTTATTCATCTATGTTCACACAAAAGGTCGTCTGAAAACCTTAAATGTAGAAAATCGTCGCGCTGTCTACACCACAGGTTAAGAGAAATAAGCCTGCAAGGCCTCAAACGGCGTATCGCCGTTCAAACTGCGGTGCGGCTTCACGGTGTTATAGAAATTAACAAAGCGGCACAACTCCTTTTGCCGATGTTCTGGACTGTCAAACGACTTGCGGCTTTAAGTGCGGGGTAAGGCGGGTGTTTTTGTGGATGTTCATGTTTCAATACTCTCCTGGAAATACTGTAAACAACGCTACTGGTTTCTACAGCTAATCTACGTCAGCCCCTAATTAAATCCATTTTTCATTTTGAAAATAAGATCTTGCCCAAGTGATTACTTTTTCCATTATATCTATACAATATCCTTTTTCTAATATAACCTCCTGAATCTCCCCTTTATAATCTCTAAATATGATTTTTTCCGAATGGTCGGCTGATACCAGCCAGCTATTTTGATTATCAAAAATATTTTCTTCTATATTTAAATAGGTTGAGTCATATAATTGATATTCCTCATAGGTTTCATCTCCGTTTAAGATCTTTTCCAAAATATTTTCTAATTTTTCCAAAATATATTGAGCATCTTGATTATAGATTGTAGAAGCATTGAATTGATTCAGGCTGCCTATTTTCACTTTCAATGAGTTCATTGCATCCAGAATACTGATTGATTGATACTTCAATTCGGTCGGCAATATATAACCTTGAATTATATAATGAAATACTCCATCATTTTTCAAATCTTCTCCCCATGCCAGAAACCAATCTTCTACAAAATCAAATTGAATAGCAAATTTATATGGATCTCCAAAAATCATCATATCCTCCAAGATATATGTATATTAAACTAATTTTTGCTAACATCTTTTAATTTCTTAACATGTTGAAAATCGTGCTTACTTCAATGCTGCCAGACATTCCTTCACCAATGCCGGACCTTTATAAATCATGCCGCTGTACACTTGGACGGCGGTTGCGCCGAGACGGATTTTTTCGGCGGCGTCTTTACCGTTCATAATGCCGCCTACGCCGATAATCGGCAGCTTGCCGTCTATGTGTTCCGCCAATGTTTTCAGCACTTGGTTGCTTTTTTCGCGCACCGGAAGACCGCTTAGACCGCCCTGCTCGCCTGCGAGCGGATGGCTGCCGAGGCTTGATTTGTCGATGGTGGTATTGGTGGCGATGATGCCGTCCATTTCGACGGCTTTGACGACGTGGGCGATGTCTTCGATTTGTGCTTCATCCAAATCGGGGGCGATTTTGACGGCGAGTGGGACGTATTTTCCGTGTGCGGCGGCAAGCTGCGCCTGTTTGTTTTTCAGGGCTTCGAGCAGCGCGCTCAGCTCGTCGCCGCCTTGCAGTGCGCGGAGGTTTTTGGTGTTGGGCGAGGAAATATTGACGGTAATGTAACTTGCGTGTGCGTAGGCTTTTTCGAGGCAGATTAAATAGTCGGCGGCGGCGTTTTCAATGGGTGTAACTGCGTTTTTGCCGATGTTGATGCCCAACACGCCTTGATAACGGCTTTTTTCGATGTTTTGAATCATGGCATCTATGCCGTGGTTGTTGAAGCCCATGCGGTTGATGATGCCTTGGTGTTCGGGAACGCGGAAGAGGCGCGGTTGCGGATTGCCGGGCTGCGGCTTGGGCGTTACCGTGCCGATTTCGAGGAAGCCGAAGCCGAGCGTGCCCAATGCGTCTATGTATTCGCCGTTTTTATCGAGTCCGGCAGCAAGACCGACGGGGTTGGGCAGGGTGATGCCCATGAGTTTGACGGGCTTGGTACGGTTGTCGGAAATCGGAAGCAAACCGAGTTTGTACACTTTATTGAGCGCGTCGAGGGTGAAATGGTGGGCTTTTTCGGCATCGAGTTTGAACAGCAGGCTGCGGGCTAGGGAATACATGGGTTTCTTTCGGATGATTGGCAAACCGCCGTATTTTACCCGAAACTGCCGTATTTTCCTGCCAGCCAAACAAATCTTCAAAGTAAATGCCGTTTTGAACCGTCTTAAAATCCGCTATACAATCATATCGATAACGTCATCTGAAAGGATGCCTGATGAAGCCTGAACTGATTATTTTCGACTGGGATGGAACGCTCGCCGATACGACGCGCCCGATTATCCGTACGTTCCAACAAAGTTTGCCGATTGCGGCTTAAAAGCCCCCGATGCGGATGCCATCCGCGCCTTAATCGGTTACAGCCTGCCCGAAATCATCTTCCGCCTTGCGCCTGATGCGGGCGAGCATCTGCGCGAAGAATTGGCGGAAACCTATGCCGCGCATTATCTGAATCCGAACAATCACAATATGACCTTGTTCCCCCAAGCCATCCCTTGTTTGAACACTTTAAAACAACAAGGCTTTTGGCTTGCCGTAGCGACAGGCAAAGGGCGTACGGGTTTGGACCGTTCTATTATGCAGACGGGTACGGCGGATTTTTGGATGGCAACCGCCTGCGCAAGCGAATATGCGTCCAAACCCGCGCCCGATATGGTTTTTGCCTTATGTTCCGAATTGGGGCTGGAGCCTTCGCAAACTTTGATTGTCGGCGATACGACCCACGATTTGGATATGGCGGCAAATGCGAAAGCCCCCGCCGTTGCCGTACCGACCGGCGCACATACCGCCGCGCAACTGGCAACGCGGCCGCATTTGGCAATCTTGAACGATTTGTCCGAGCTGCCCGGCTTTATCGCGCGTTTATAATGCGTGGTCGTCATTTCGTTTGCTGATTTTGAACAAAGGTCGTCTGAAAACCCGCTCCCTTTGTTTTCAGACGACCTTTTTGGCATAAACTCTTTATCGTCAGCCCGCGATAACGCGCTTTACCGCCTGCGCCATATGGGCAACCGCGTTTTCAGCGGTATGCAGGTAAAGGGCGGGTTCGATGAGTTCCAATTCGTTGAGCAGTAATCTTTCGCCGATTAGCGTCCCGTCTATGCGGGCGTATGCCGGTATTTGGGGCAGCATTGCCAATATCTGCCGTGCGGTTTCGACTGCTTTTTCCGGCGGTGCGGCAGGGTTGACGGCGACTCCGTAGGCGGAATTGGCGCGCCATTCGCCTTGGGGCGGCATACGCAGCACGGCATGGCTGAAATGCCCGTCAAAAAACACCAGCGAGGTTTCGCCCGCCGTTTCGATTTCGCGGATATAAGGCTGGACGATGACGCCTTGCGGATAATCCTCCGCCTTCAACGACACTTCTCCCGCCCTGATTTTCGCCACGCCGCGCCCGCTCTGCCCGATTACGGGTTTGACCACCGCTTCCCGCCAGCCCCGACTCTCTAAAACTTCTTCCAATTTTTCTTTTTCAGACGACGTCTGCACACTCGGAATCACGTCCGCTCCCCATTCTGCCAAATCGCACAAATAACGTTTGTCCATGTTCCAACGCATCAGCCCAACGGGGTTGATAAACCTTTGCCCGCACGCTTGCGCTTCGGTCAGCCACTGCCCAAACGCTTCAGGCTCCGCCGCATAATCCCATGCGCACAAAGGCAGGATAAAGGCGGATTTCGGGCGGTGTTGCCAGGGTGCGAAGGCGGTGGGGATGCCGTTTTGTGTCAGCGCATCCGCCAACGGCAGCAGGTTGGACGGCGGTTCGGGATAGGCGAGGCAGGTGGTAATCGTCAGCATGGCGGACTTTCGAAAAATGAAATGACAGAATATTGACAAGGGGTTATGTCTTTGCTTGATATTTCAGACGACCTTTTATCGGGCAAACGGCAGGCGTTGTTTGAACAATAAACACCATCACGTTTGCAATAAAAACTTCCCTGAATAACGGAACTTTTCCGTTTATTTTAAATCCATTAGTCTTGCATTATAAATAAGAAAGATTATTATTTATATACAAATCAGATATAACATTATTTATTACAAGGATTTTACTCTAATGAAACTTTCGCGCTTCTCCTCCCTTGCCCTTGCCGCCGCATTGGCATTCGGCACTGCCGCCGCCCATGCCAAACCGGTTCAAATTACCGATGTCAATGGCCGCAAAGTAACCGTCGACCTGCCCGCCAAACGCGTGGTTTTGGGCTTTTATTATCAAGACTACATGGCCATCGGCGGTAAAGACGCGCTGAATAATGTGGTCGGTTTCTCCAAAGCGGTTTTGGTCCGACTGGGCACCGCCGAGCTGGGCGGCGTTCAGCAAAAGCCGTGCCCAAGTTGAACCAGCTTGCCGATGTGGGCGAGTTGGAAGTCGGCACGTTCTCCGTTGAAAAAAATTATTGGCATTGAAACCCGATTTGCTGATTCTGGCAGACTGGCAGTACAAAGCTCTGGGTTCAGACCTCGCCCGCATCAACAAAGCGGGCATTCCGATTGTGGTGTTGGACTACAACGCGCAAACGGTCGCCAAACACATTCAATCAACCAAACTTATCGGCACGCTGACCGGCCAGCAGCAAAAGGCAGACAAATTAGCGGCAGACTACAAACGCATCGCCGACACCATCCAAGCGCGCGTGAAAAAAGCCAACCTGCCCAAGCCTAAAGTGTATATCGAGTTCGGCAACAAAGGCCCTGCGGAACACAGCGTAACCTTCGGCAAGAGCATGTGGGGTTCGATGGCGACACTGGTCGGCGGCAACAATATCTCCGCTTCTTCGGTCGAGTTCTACGGCTCGATCAATCCTGAAAAAGTCCTCGCCGCCAAACCCGACGTCATAGTGATTACCGGCCGCGAAACCGAATTGAAGAAAAGCCCGACCGCTATGGTAATGGGCTGGGGCATTCCGAAAGCCGAAGCGGAAAAACGCTTGGCAGGTTTTGCCAAACGCGCCGGCTGGGCGAACCTGCCTGCGATTAAAAACAACCGCCTCTACGCCGCCTACCACGCCAACTCGCGCACGCTTTCCGACGGCGCATCAATTCAATTTATGGCCAAAGCGATTTATCCGCAGTTGTTCAAAGACTTCAATCCTGAGAAAACTTATACCGACTTCTACCGCCAAAACCTGCCTGTTGTACCGAACGGTACGTTCTATCTGTATCCGAAAGGGCAATAAGGCTGGTTTGCGGATTTCAGACGACCTTTTATGCGAAAGGTCGTCTGAAAGCAGTGTGGGTTTTGTACAGAACCGTAGCGTGAGCTTTGCCGATGGATAACGTTTGCAGAAATGATGGCAAACGGTATGGGTTTTCCTGTTTTCGTGAGTGAAGCCCTCGCTACGAATTTCCGTCGTACCGAATAGGGAGCTTCAGGTGGGTTTGACTGTTTTTACCCTCTCCCTAACCCTCTCCCACAGGGCGAGGAAACAAATGGCAGAAAATCACAACAATGGTTGGATTTCAGTCATCCGATTCCCTCTCTCCGTGGGAAAGAGAACAAATTGCAGGGAATCGCAACAATAGTTGAATTTCAGTTATCCGATTCCCTCTCTCCATGGGAGGGGGCTAGGGAGAGGGCAAAGCCGTTTGGAACGCCGTTATCCCGATTTTCAAAAACCATCCTTCAAAACGGATACAGACAAAAGAGATGGTCGAGCATGGATGTCCGGCCTTATTACTTAATTTCAAAGGTTTAAAAAAATGAATGATTCGGTTGTCGCCGAGATTGTGAAAAACCAGCGCAAGTTGGAAGGCAAGCGTTGGTTGATTGTGTTGATGTTTTTAGCCATCGCCGCGGTCAGTTTCCTATTCGACATCGCCACCGGTCCGGCGATGACGGACACGCTGCCTGTCGGCGAAGTAGTCAATGTTTTGCTGGGCAAACCCGAAGTCGATGAAATGAACCGCCTGATTGTGATGGATTTGCGCCTGCCGATTGCGGTGATGGCGCTGGTGGTCGGTGCAGCTTTGGGTGTCGGCGGGGCGGAGATTCAGACGCTGTTGAACAATCCGATGGCCAGCCCTTATACGCTGGGTTTGGCGGCGGCGGCGGGTTTGGGCGCGTCGGTGGTGATTGCGTTCGGCGGTTTCGGGCTGCCTGAAACGGTCGCCGTTCCCATCGGGGCGTTTGTGATGACCATGCTGGCTTCGGGCATCTTGTTTCTGTTTGCCTCGGCGCGCCGCTTCAATTCGGCGATGCTGGTGCTGGTTGGGATTGCGCTTTTGTTTCTGTTTCAGTCGATTCTGTCGCTGATTCAGTTTATCGCCGCGCCTGAGATTTCGCAGCAGATTCTGTTCTGGCTGTTTGGCAGTTTGAACAAAGCAACTTGGGAAACGGTCATCGTTACGGCGGTGGTTACGGCGGTGTGCGTGCTGCTGCTTTCACGCGACGTGTGGAAGCTGACCGCGCTGCGCTTGGGCGAAGAACGCGCCGTCGGACTGGGTATCAATCTGCAACTTTTGCGCCTGAAAACGCTGGTGTTGGTGGCGGTGATGACGGCGACGGCAATCAGTTTCGTCGGCGTAATCGGCTTTATCGGACTGGTCGCGCCGCATGTGGCGCGGATTCTTTTGGGCGAAGACCAACGTTTCTTCCTGCCCGGCGCGATGCTGACAGGGGCGGCGTTTTTATCGGTCGCCAGCGTGTTGTCCAAGGTGATTATCCCGGGCGCGCTGTTTCCGGTGGGGATTGTTACCGCGTTTGTCGGCGTACCGTTTTTCTTTTGGATTGTATTGTCCAAGCGGTAAGTTTTTTCGGACGGTCTTTTGTTGCGACGGGGTCGTCTGAAACTGTTTTTTTTTATTTTACAGAGAGAACCAATGAAACCTATTTGCCGTATTTTAACCGCCGCCTTGTTCAGTCTTGCCGTGCAGGGTGTTTGTGCCGAAATGAAAACGCTTACCGACGTACGCGGGCGCGAAGTGCGGGTCGATGTGCCTGCCAAACGTGTGGTGCTGGGCTTTTATTATCCTGATTATATTGCCGTATCCGGTGTCGATAAATTTGACAATGTGGTCGGTATTTCGCGCGAATTTGGGAGAAATTCAACTCCGGCAGTTGGTCGCTCTACCGCGCCAAAATCCCTTCGCTGCAAAACATCGGCGACATCGGCAATGTGAACGCCGGTACATTTTCGTTTGAGAAAACCTTGGCAATGAAACCCGATGTGGTGGTGTTGGCGGATTGGCAGTATGACACGTTGAAAGAAGAAATGCCGCGTTTCGAAAAAGCCGGCATTCCGGTGGTTGTGGTCGATTTCAATGCACAAACGGTCGAACGCCATACCGCCAGTGCCAAACTTTTCGGCGAAATCGCCGGTACGCCGGAGCGTGCAGGGCAGATTGCCGGCGAATACGCCCAAGGCATGGCCGACATTCAAAAACGCGTGGCCGAAGCGGGCAAGCCCAAGCCGAAAATCTATATCGAGTTCGGAGACAAGGGTCCTGCCGAACATAGCTTTACTTTCGGCAAAAATATGTGGGGTGCGATTGCCGATACAGTGGGCGGCGACAATATTGCCGCAGCCTTCATCAAAGACTGGGGGGCGATTAATCCCGAGCAGTTTCTTGCCGCCAAGCCCGACGTTGTGATTATTTCCGGCACCGAAGCCGGACTGAAGCAGCCGGCGGCAATGGCGATGGGCATCGGCATCGAAGCCACCGAAGCGCAAAAACGCTTACAGGGTTTCATCCGGCGTGCCGGTTGGGCGGAAATTCCCGCTGTCCGAAACGGCCGTGTGTTCGGCATTTACCATACTGCTTCGCGTTCGCTTTCCGATTTGGCATCCGCCCAATTTATCGCCAAAGCGTTGTATCCCGAAGCCTTTGCCGATGTGAATCCGGAAGAGACCTACCGTGAATTCCACCGTAAATACCTGCCGGTCGAGCCGCAGGGTACTTTCTTTATCCGTTTGGGTTGCGACGGTTTGGAAGACTGCAACAAAAAAGCGGCTGCCGACACTGTTGCGGCATCAGCCGAAACCGTCGCCGAACCGTCACTATGGCAACGTATTAAAAACTGGTTTGCCGCCCTCTTTGCTTAAAGGTCGTCCAAAATGCTCCGACTGGAAAACGTACATATCCGACGCGGCGATTATGTGGTCGCCGACAGTATCGATTTGACGCTGGAACAAGGCAAAGTCTATTCCGTGCTCGGCCCGAACGGTACGGGCAAATCCTCGCTGATGAAAACGATTTTCGGCGAAGTGGCGCACAAAGGCACCATCCGCTACGGCGACGAAGCGTTGAGCAAAATTCACCTGCAAAGCTGGCGCAAACGCATAGGCTATATGCCGCAGGACACCGCCGCCGAAGCCTCGCTGACCGCGCTGGAAGTCGTGTTGCTCGGCCGCATGGACGCGCTGCACATGCACGTCGGCGACGAACTGCTGCACGAAGCCGCAAGTATCATGGCGGAGCTGGGCATCGGCCATCTGGCACACCGCGACGTCATGCGGCTTTCCGGCGGACAGAGGCAGCTCGTCATGTTTGCCCAAGTCATGTTGCGCCGCCCCGAAATCCTGATGCTGGACGAACCGGTCAGCGCGCTGGATATGCACCATCAACTCAATCTTTAGAACGCGTGGTGCAATACACGCACGAACACAATCTGGTTACGTTGATGGTGTTGCACGATTTGAGCCTCGCCGCGCAGTTTTCAGACGGCGTGATTCTGCTCGGCGAAGGCAAAGTACAGGCGCAGGGCGCGCCGCAGGACGTGTTGCAGGCGGACATGATAGGCAGGCTGTATAAAGTGGACATCGAACTTTTATACGACAGCAAAGGCCTGCCCGTTATCCGCCCGATGCGGCAAACGGCGTAACTTAATCGCTCCTGCAAATGTCGGATTTGAGCATCCGGCCTGCGAACTCCCTGCAACTTATCCCCTCTCCCGCGGAAGAGGGTTAGGGAGAGGGCGGTAAACCCAAGACTTACCTCTTCGACCCATCAGCCCGACCCATATTTTTTATCCTTAGAAAGGACTCCCCCATGAGAAAATCCCTCTTCCTCCTCATGCTGACCGCTTCCCTAGGCGCATACGCCGCCAACCACGAAGTCAAAATGCTCGACAACGGCAAAGACGGCAGCATGGTGTTCGAACCCGGCTACGTCAACGCCAAAGTCGGCGACACCGTAACCTTCAAAGCCGCCAACAAAGGCCACTGGGTGCAAAGCAAAGCCCTGCCCGACGGCGTTGCCGACTTCCTCTCCGAAGATGGCAAAGACTTCACCCTCAAACTCGACAAAGAAGGCGTGTACGTCTATACCTGCCCGCCGCACCGCATGATGAACATGAGCGGTGTGATTCAGGTCGGCAAACCGGTGAACAAAGCCAAAGCGCAAGCCGTCGTGAACGAACTGGAAAACCGCGCCATGCAGAGCAAGGGTCGTCTGAAAAAATACATGCAGCAGGTCAAATAAACCGCCGCACAAACGAAAGGTCGTCTGAAACCGTTTTCCGTTTTCAGACGACCTTTTTATAGTGGATTAACAAAAATCAGAACAAGGCGACGAAGCCGCAGACAGTACAGATAGTACGGAACCGATTCACTTGGTGCTTCAGCACCTTAGAGAATCGTTCTCTTTGAGCTAAGGCGAGGCAACGCCGTACTGGTTTAAAGGTAATCCACTATAGTTTTGGACGATGACCTTATTGCCCATCCGCTGAAATCTTCTCGTTCAGAAAATCAATAAAACTGCGCACCTTCGCGCTTAAGAACGCCCTGTCCACATAAACCGCGTTTAATTGATCGGCCCGCACCCGATAGTCCGGCAGCAGGCTGACCAGTCTGCCTTCCGCCAAATCCTGTCTGACCGACCACAGCGGCTGATAGGCGATGCCCGCGCCTGCCCTGACCAATTCGCGGATCATCAGCGTATTGTCGCTTAGAATCACCGGATTGAGCGTCAGAATGCTTTTTTCGCCCGTTTTTTGATGCGTGATTTCCAAATTGCGCTGGTCGGTGTAGGACGGCAGGATGGCGGGATGGCGCATGGCTTCTTCGGGCGTTTGCGGGGTGCCGTGTTTCGCCAGATAGTCGGGCGAGGCGAGCAGGACGAATTGGATTTGCGCCAGCGGTTTGACGATAAGCGACGGAGACAGGGTTTTTGAGACGCGCAAGGCGAGGTCAAAGCCTTCGGCAATCAAATCGACGTGGCGGTTGTCGAGTACCAAATCAAGCGTGACTTTGGGATAGCGTTCGCGGTATTCCGCCAGCCAGTTGCTGATTAAATTGCCCGCAAACCAAAGCGGCATGGTTACACGCAACATGCCCTGCGGCGTGTCCGCCCCGCCTGCCGCCTTTTGCGCGGCGGTGTCGAGCGTGTCGAGCGCGTAGCTGCATTGGCGGTAGTATTCTTCGCCCGCTTCGGTCAGGTGGAGGTTGCGGCTGTTGCGGTGCAGCAGCTTGGCTTTAATCGAATTTTCCAGATGGCTGACGTGTTTGCTCGCCATCGCGGTGGAAATATCAAGCTGCTCGGCGGCGCGGGTGAAGCTGCCGCTTTGGACGACTTGGCGGAAAAACTTTGAGGCTGAACAGGGTATCCATGTTTTCTTTTTGGGGAAACGTTGTGTCAATAAAAAGGAGTATATATCTACTGGCAGTAATTATCTATACTGCCCAGATAAGATTAATTTTCATTAAACCTTTTGAGCTTGCAGGAAACAAATCTGACGGTTTGGACCCTCTCCCAGACTTTCTCCCACTTGGGAGGGGGAGTCGGATTTGCTTTTTTTAAGTGAGTTTGAATAGGAAATGCTCATATCGTTATTCCCGACCCCGTACAAGTGAAGCGGGAATAACGATGGTTGGAATATCTTATTTGAATTTACTGTGGCCTGCCGTACAAGGCATTTCGTAATCGGTTTGTTTCAAATTTAAACATCAGGAGTAATTTATGTCTGCAACCTGCGCCCGTATCCAACCTATTTTATTGTCCGTTTTGCGTATCGTAACCGCCTACCTCTTCCTCTTGCACGGTACGGCAAAATTCTTCGGCTTCCCGACCGCCATGGGCAGCGGCTCGCCCGAAGGCTTGATGCTGGTGGCGGGTATTTTGGAAGTCGTCGGCGGCATCATGCTGATTCTCGGAATGTTTACCCGTCCTACGGCCTTCGTCCTGTCCGGCCAGATGGCGGCCGCCTACTTTATGGCACACGCCTCCCAAGGTTCGGCGCTGTTCCCGCTTGCCAACGGCGGCGAATCGGCAGTCTTGTTCTGCTTCGTGTTCCTCTATCTCGCCGCAGCCGGCGGCGGCTCATTGGCATTGGACAACCTGTTCGGCAAAGACAAAGCCTGATCTACCCAAAGGTCGTCTGAAAACAAACAAAGCGGGTTTGGCGCATCCATTTCCCAACCCGCCAACCGATTAAACATCAATCAAAGGAAAAACAACATGACTTATCAAACCTTGCAACAAGCGGCTGAAACCCGCCGTTCCATTTACGCGCTGAATAAAAACCTGCCTGTCAGCAACGAAGAAATCAGCGAAATCGTCAAACACGCCGTTTTGCACACGCCTTCTTCGTTCAACTCGCAATCCACCCGCGTCGTCGTCCTCTTCGGCGAAGAACACGGCAAAGTGTGGCAATTCGTCGAAGACGCATTGCGCGCCATCGTGCCTGCCGAACAATTCGAGCCAACCGCGCAAAAATTAAATATGTTCAAAGCAGGCGCGGCGACCATTTTGTTCTTCGAAGACCAAAATGTCGTTAAAGGCCTGCAAGAGCAGTTCCCTTCCTACGCCGCCAACTTCCCCGTTTGGGCGGACCATGCCAACGCGATGATGCAATACGCCGTCTGGACAACGCTTGCCGCCGCCGGCGTGGGCGCGAACCTGCAACACTACAACCCGCTGCCCGACGCCGCCATCGCTAAAGAATGGAACCTGCCCGAAAGCTGGCTTCTGCGCGCGCAAATGGTTATCGGCGGCATCGAAGCGCCTGCCGGTGAAAGCTTTTGAACCGGTGGAAAACCGTTTGAAAGTGTTCGGCGCATAATTGCCCGTCAAACAGAAAAAGGTCGTCTGAAAACCAACTTCGGTTTCAGACGACCTTTGCCATTCAAAACAGCTTGCGCTTATTCTTGCGGAGGGACATAGCCCTGAACAGCATCCGCCCCGTCTCCGAAGAAATACTGCTCCATCTGCTGCGCCAAATATTCGCGCGCGCGCGGGTCGGCAAGGCTCAGGCGGTTTTCGTTAATCAGCATGGTTTGATGACGCGTCCACGCATTCCAAGCCTCTTGGGACACATTTTCAAAAATACGCTTGCCCAGCTCGTTGGGCAGCGGCGGGAATTTCATACCTTCGGCCTCTTTGCCGAGTTTGACGCAGTGAACCATACGGGTCATGGCGGCTTCCTTCATGATGGTGTTTCAGACAGCGCGTATTTTATCGTATTGCCTATTTATAGGAAAGGCTGCGAAAAACGGGGAAAACCTGCCAAATACGCTGCTTTTTAATCCAATATAAAACATATATTTATAAAAATAATATACGGCGCATCGAAATAAACCTTGCGTTAAAACGCCGTTTTTGGTTTAATGCACATCTCGCAACGAAACAGCGAAGGCCAGATAGCTCAGTTGGTAGAGCAACGGATTGAAAATCCGTGTGTCGGCGGTTCGATTCCGCCTCTGGCCACCAAAACAAACCGCCTTTGGCGGTTATTTTTTTGCCTATTTCCTAGATATTATTTCTCAATTTCAAAAGTCGTCTGAAACAAGCTCTGCGGGTTCCGCCGAAAGAAATGTTCAGACGACCTTTTCTCTTCTTTATAAATCATTTCAATTAATCCATCACCAAAACATTTCAATATCAGGACAGATTAAATTGCGGCGTGCACCAACGCCAACCGTGTTTACTATACTTCTTAACTAAAAACAAACATTGTTATCCTATTCTTATCTCATTCCAACCTTCTCCAAAACATCCGCTAATTCTCCTCTAACACTCCCAGCCTAGAATGAGATTCAGATAAAAGAAAAACAAGTCTCCTCACATAACGAACGATAATCTGCTCACACTGACAGAACATTATTTTTCCCACCATCGTTTTCCCCTAAGGAGCGTATCATGAAACTGAATCTGCAAAAAACCACCGCTGCTGTTTTGGCTGTTTTGTTCAGCGCAGGCGTATTTGCCGCCAACGATTACTACAACCCGTTTGATTATGGTTACAAAAACCACAAATACGGCAAAAAATGGGGCAAACCCGCATCTGAAGCTGAAGGCGGAAAAGTGATGAAACACGCTGCCTACCGTTCAGGCGTACACTACACCAACGTGAACCATATGCCCGGCAATGTAGACCGCAACGGCGTGAAAACCGTACAGGTTAACGACGCACGCACCCGTCAAAACCTCGGCCGCTATGCGTTCAACACCATCAAGAGCGGCGGCTCTGAAGTGTACTACGGCGAGTGGGTCGGCAAAGAATACGCCAAAGGCACCAATCGCGGCGTTTTCTACTCAGGCGACAAACGCGCTACCTCTATGCCGGTATCCGGCGTAGCCAACTACGCAGTTAAAGGTATCAACAACTACACCGGCAACAATCCGATGGTGGGTACTTTGCGCGCAGACTTCGGTCAACGCGTCTTGGCGGGTTCTATGAAGAACAACGCGGTAAACATGGATGTCCATGCCCGCATCAAACCGTCTAGCGCATCGTTGAAGGTTATGCCCGCGCCAACGGCCACTTCGGCAAAACCGAAGGCCACTTCTTCGGTCACAACGCAAGCGCGCTGGCCGGTGTTGCCAAATTTAAAACCAACCGCAACTTGGATACGGCATACGGCGGTGTAAAACGCTAAAATCCGTAGCTAAGTAAAATGAAAGCCTGCTTCACGCAGGCTTTTTTAAACACCAGCCCGCCAACCTTCTCAAGGTCGTCTGAAAACCGCCGACCGGAAAGCCGACATCATGTACAAACCGTCTGCCTGCCTTCTCCTGTTTCTCGCCGCCCCCGTCCTTGCCGCGCCACGCTCTGATTTTTCAGACGACCGTACTGCGCAACGCCTGTGGCAGGACACCCGCCAAACCATGCAGGAACAGGAACAAAAAGTGCGCGAATACCGCCTCGACATTCCCTCCGAAAACATCGGGCAGACAGCCGAAACCGATCCCGAAGCCGACCAAGGCGAAGCCCTGTTCAACGCCGTCAACCGCAGCGACTGGCAAACCGTGCGCCCTCTGCTTGAACGTTATACACAGCAAACCGAATACGATCCCGACATCGCCCTCTTTGCCCGCGCCTCGCTCGCCCGCGGCGAAGGCAGGTGGAAAGCCGCCAAACAAGACTATGAAACCCTGCTGCAACGCCACCCCGACTTCACGCGCGGACGGCTCGATTACGCCCGCCTGCTCTTTGAAGGTCGTCTGAACCGCGAAGCCACTTCCGAATTTATGCGCCTTCAAAACGAAGACCTGCCCGAAGCCGTCAAAGAAAACATCGGACATTTCCGCGACTCTCTAAACCAACGCCAAAGCTGGCAGGGCAGCCTTTCCGTCGGCGCCGTCCACAACAGCAACATCAACGAAGCCAGCGGCAAAACGTGGTGTAAAACCGAAATCAACGGCGAATGTTGGGAAGAATTTTCAGGCGACAAACCCATTTCCGCCAACGGCATCAAATACGAAGCCGCCGCCGTCCGCCGCTGGCAGATTAAGGGCATCACGGCATCGCTGCCCGCGCGCTCGGCTACGGCCGCTTCTACCGCGACCATAAAGACTTCAACGAACACACGCTCAACCTCAGCGCAGGCTACCAGTTTGAAAACCACCGCCACACCTTCGCCCTCGCCCCGCTCGTCGAATGGAACGGCAGCGGCGGCAAAACCCTCAACCGCGCCTACGGCGTGCGTAGCGAATGGAACCTCGACAAAGGCAGCTGGACTTGGAACACCGAAGCCGAGTGGAAACACCTCTCCTATTCCGACAAAACCCGCCTGCTCGACGGCAACCTCATCTCCGTTTACAACACCCTGTCCTACTTCCCGCGCAACGACCTCATGCTCTACGGCGGCATAGACTGGCAGCAGCGCAAAGCCAAAGACCATGTGGACAGCTACCGCCAAATCTCCGCACGGCTGGGTGCCGCAAAAATCTTTGAAGCCGGCTTCGATGCCTCCGCCTCCGCCACCTTCGGCATCCGCAGCCACCGCGAAGAAAACGCCGTACTCGAACAACGCCGCCGAGACAAAGAACAAACCTACCGCCTCAGCATAGGCGCGGGACCGCTGGAAATTCGCCGGCCTCAAGCCCGTCCTCAGCTACAAACACCGCCGCGTCCACGGCAACACCGACTGGCTGTACAGCTACAAACAAAACGAAGTCGGTCTGTCGCTGGTCAAATCGTTCTAACGCGGGACGCAGAAACACAAAGGTCGTCTGAAATTCAGTTTTCAGACGACCTTTTTTATGGTTTGGAAGCAGGTTTTGTCCGGAGCCGCATCAGTTTATAAACCCGTCGTCTTTCATTTTCTTTTCGGAAAAAAATACTGACCGAACACCAGCAAGGCAGCGAGGATGATGACAAACAGCCCCGCCATGGTCAGGGTGATTTTTGATGAACAATTCTGCTTCGATAAAAGAAAAACCAAAGCTGCAAAATCAGCAGCAATACCCAGCCGACGAACAGCCCCAGACAAGCATAAACGCCGAGCTTAAACACGTTCCCGCTCCAAGATGACGAGATAGGCTTCACGCACAAAAAAACAGTAGCATACGGCGCCGGTCTTTTTCCATAGTAACGACACGCCAGCCTTCAGAGGTTTGGCTGTTGAGAAACGCGCTGAATTTGACGGGATTGACTTTTGCTGCGCCGAAAACCAGGCTGGAGAGAAGGTTTTCTTGATAAATGACGACTTTGTATTCTTTCATAGGATTCCTTTCAACATAAGGGATCATCTTTTCAGACGACCCCTTAAGTTGCTAATGATGCAAAACAGCAAACCTTATTTCTTATTACCCAACTGCGGCAATACCGAACCTTCTCCCAGCGACAACAAGCCGCTTTGCGAGTAGATGCCGAGTTTGGCGCGGGTGTCGGTGATGTCGAGGTTGCGCATGGTGAGCTGGCCGATGCGGTCGAGCGGGGTGAACGCGGCGTCTTCGACTTTTTCCATGCTCAGGCGTTCGGGTTGGTAGGTCAGGTTGGGCGATTCGGTGTTCAGAATCGAGTAGTCGTTGCCGCGGCGCAACTCGAGGGTGACTTCGCCGGTGATGGCTTTGGCGACCCAGCGTTGGGCGGTTTCGCGCAACATGAGGGCTTGGCTGTCGAACCAGCGTCCTTGGTAGAGCAGGCGGCCGAGGCGCAGGCCGTTGATGCGGTATTGTTCGATGGTGTCTTCGTTGTGAATACCGGTTACCAAGCGTTCGTAGGCGATGTGGAACAACGCCATGCCCGGGGCTTCGTAGATGCCGCGCGATTTGGCTTCAATGATGCGGTTTTCGATTTGGTCGCTCATGCCCAAGCCGTGGCGTCCGCCGATGCGGTTGGCTTCGAGGAAGAGTTCGACGGGGTCGGCGTATTCTTTGCCGTTCAATGCAACCGGCACGCCTTCTTCAAAGCGCACGCTGACTTCTTCGGGTGTGACTTCGACGTTTTCGTCCCAGAAGGCAACGCCCATGATGGGTTTGACGATTTTGATGCCGCTGTTGAGAAATTCCAAATCTTTGGCTTCATGCGTCGCGCCGAGCATATTGGAATCGGTGGAGTAGGCTTTTTCAACCGACATTTTGTAGTTGAAACCGTTGGCAATCAGAAATTCGCTCATTTCGTGGCGGCCGCCGAGTTCGTCGATAAATTGTTGGTCGAGCCAGGGTTTGTAGATTTTCAGCGCGGGATTGGTCAAGAGGCCGTAGCGGTAGAAACGCTCGATGTCGTTGCCTTTGTAGGTACTGCCGTCGCCCCAGATGTTGACGTCGTCTTCTTTCATGGCGGAAACGAGCATGGTGCCGGTAACGGCGCGTCCTAAAGGCGTGGTGTTGAAATAGGCGATGCCGCCGGTGGAAACGTGGAACGCGCCGCATTGAATGGCGGCGATGCCTTCATGTGCCAACTGCGCGCGGCAGTCGATCAGGCGGGCGTTTTCCGCACCGTATTCCATCGCTTTTTTGGGAATGGCGTTGTAGTCGTCTTCGTCGGGCTGGCCGAGGTTGGCAGTGTAGGCGTAGGGCAGCGCGCCTTTGAGTTTCATCCACAACAGCGCGGCAGAGGTATCAAGGCCGCCGGAGAAGGCGATGCCGACTTTTTGACCGACGGGGAGGTGTTGCAGGATAGTATTGTTTTGGCTCATGACAATTCTTCGGACTTAAAAGGGGTTATTAAAAATACCTTAACGGTTGAAACCCCGCCCTTCGGGGCGGTAGAATCAGAGACTGTTTGGGAGAAATGCAACCTCTTCCAAATCAGGGCGATACATAGGGCTGCGCTTTGTGTGTAGTCCTGTGTGTTGAAACATTATCTTATAAATAGAACACATTGTCAGCCGTCAAGGTCGTCTGAAAATGAGCCTTGCCCGTTTCGTTGAAAATCTTTTCAGACGACCTTGACACCACCCGCAACCCGACTCCCTCCCCTGCGGGGGGAGGGTTGGGGAGAGGGGGCAGACAGCAGCCCTTAAGCAAACGCTGCCTGAAAAGCGCAAGCTCAGCTCTCTCCCTAACCCTCTCCCACGGGAGAGGGAATAAATTACAGCGCCATCAACATTTTTCAGACGGCATCGGTAAAGAAAACCTATCCATGAACGCTTTCAACCTCATCATCATCGGCGACGAAATCCTGCACGGCAGTCGCCAAGACAAGCATTTCTCCTTTTTCAAATCCCTGCTGGAATCGCGCGGACTGAAGCTCAATCAGGTGCAATACCTGCCCGACGAACCTGATTTGCTGGTCAAACAACTGCGCCGCAGCTTTTCAGACGGCCTGCCGACCTTCGTTACCGGCGGCATCGGTTCCACGCCCGACGACCATACCCGCCAAGCTGCCGCCGCCGCTTTGGATTTACCCGTCGTCCGCCATCCCGAAGCCGCCAAGTTCATCGAAGCCGTTACCCTTAAACGCGGTGAGTCGCTTGACGCCCCCGAACACGCCCAACGCCTAAAAATGGCGGATTTTCCCGCAGGTGCAAAGCTTGTACCCAACCCGTTCAACAACATCGCCGGATTTTCCATCCGCGAACATTATTTCTTCCCCGGCTTCCCCGTGATGGCGCACCCGATGGCGGAATGGGTTTTGGATACTTATTACGCCGACCGCTTCAACCAAACCGAACACGGCAGCCGCAGCGTGTATATATTCGGACAACCCGAATCGCGCGTCGCCCCGATTATGGAATACGTCGAACACATCTACCCGGGCGTGCGCTCTTACAGCCTGCCCAGCGTCGGCTGGCAAAATGCGGACGGAACGGCGGTCAAACCGCATATCGAGTTCGGCATCAAGGCGGAAGGCGAGGCGTGCCGATCTTTAGAACAGGCGTGGGCGGAGGTATTGCAGCGCCTGAAGGATTTGGGCGCGGAGTTGAAAGATACGCCGGCTTGAAGCGCAGGATAAAAAAGGTCGTCTGAAAACCTGTATTGGTTTTCAGACGACCTTTTTGAGTCTGTCAATCTTTTGCCATTATCTTGGAAGCCGCCAGAAGCTTTAACAACAAACGGCTGCGGAATACATGGCACAAAAGGCGTACGTCGCGTCGGCGGTTGAATTTGCTGGGATAGCCCGCCATTCGGAAATCGTAGCCGTTTTCTTCCAGCCTGCGGAACAGTTCGTCCGTAGAAACACCGCTTTTAAGCATCGAAACCAAATGGATGAATTGGAAGGAATCCCGTATTTCCAATAACCTGCGGACAACTTTAGGCGGCTGTCCCGGTGTAGCGAGCAGGCGCGTATATTCCCTTACTGCCAAACCGATGTCGTCGAGGTATTTTTTCGTCTGCTCGGGCGTACGCTTGCTGCGCATGGCGGATTCGGGGTTGTCGACATAATCATAAACAACGGTATTGCTGGCAATGACGGTTTGGCATTGCAAAAAATACTCGGTCAAAAATACGCCGTCTTCCAAATATTTCATGCCTTCGATAAATTTCAGCCCCGCTTTTTCCAACAGGCTGCGTTTGTAGATATACGACCAAACGCACGACCAAAACGGATAGCGGTCCATATACTCCGCCAAACCGATGACCTCGTCTTCATTGGCGGGATAGCGCGCATCGACATTGAATTGGAGCATATCCGCATCGGAACGCTTCATTTTTTCAACCAAACCTGTCAAAAGTGGCGGATCAATATTGTCGTCGTGATCCATAAACATCACATACTCCCCGCGCACTTTAGACAAACCGATATTGCGCGCCCTGCTGACTCCGCCGTTGGGCGTATCAATCAACTGCGCCTGCAATTCGGAATGTTCATTAAAAACTGCCTGAACTGAGCCGAGGTATCATCGGTAGAGCCGTCGTTTACAACAATAAATTCTATCCCTTCGACAGCCTTATGCAGACCTGCAAAATGACGGCACAAACCTGCCGCAAACTTTCCGCCATTATAGACGGGGACGATGAGCGAAACTGTTATCGACATAAATCTGCATCCTGCTGAGAAGGTTAACCGATTAAAGATAGACATTCACCGCGTATTTAAGTTTCAAGTTTAATATTAAAGACGCTAATAATTTTTATAACATACCATCTAGGAAATAAGGGACAAGCTTTCCAACCTATGCATCCGGTTTTCAGACGACCTTTCCATGCTTCCGATTCAGTGCGTTTCCACCCGCTTGAAATCTCTCGGTCTAAAACCCAACGCAGCCAACGAAACGAAATACAAACCGCCGCCTATCGCAATCAGGATGCACAACTGCCCTGCTTTACGCAAACCGCCGACATGCACCCACTCAAACGGCAGATAAGCCTGCGCCGCCCACAATCCGCCGCCCATCACGACAAGCGACAGCAGCATTTTACCCAGAAAACTCCCCCACCCTTTACCGGGTCGGTAAATACCATGTTTGCGCAACAGGTAAAACAACAATCCCGCATTGATACACGCGCCTAAACCAATGGCAAGCGAAAGCCCGACGTGTTTCAAAGGACCGATAAATGCAAGGTTCATCAACTGCGTGCAAACAAGCGTAAAGATGGCAATTTTGACGGGCGTTTTGATGTTTTGCCGCGCATAGAAACCGGGTGCCAACACTTTAATCATGATTAAGCCGATTAAACCAAAAGAATAGGCAATCAACGCATGTTGCGTCATCTGCGCGTCAAACAGCGTAAATTCTCGGTACATAAACAGCGTCGCCACCAACGGAAACGACAACACCGCCAGACCGACCGCCGCCGGCAGGGTCAGCAGCATGCATAAGCGCAACCCCCAGTCGAGCAGGCCGGAAAACTGCTCCGTATTCTGATTGGCGGCGTGCTTGGACAAAGTCGGCAGCAAAATCGTACCGAGCGCCGCACCCAAAACACCGCTGGGCAGCTCCATCAGTCGGTCGGCGTAATACATCCACGAAACGCTGCCCGATTGCAGATAAGAAGCAAATCGTGTTGATAACCAAAGAAATCTGCGCCACGCTCACGCCCAAAATCGCAGGTGCCATCTGTTTCATCACGCGGTTGACCGCCGCATCTTTAAAATTCAGTTTGGGCAGTTTCAAAAAGCCCAGTTTCGCCAACCAAGGGAGCTGAAAGCCAAGCTGCAAAATACCACCGACAAAGACCGCCCAAGCCAGCGCGGTAACAGGAGGATCAAAATACGGCACGAAAAACAGTGCGAATACGATAAAAGAGATGTTTAAAAACGTCGGCGTAAACGCAGGAATGCTGAACTTATGATAGGAATTGAGGATTGAGCCGACAAAGGAAGATAGAGAAATCAATAAAATATATGGGAACGTAATCTTAAGCAAATCGATGGAAAGCTGGAATTTGTCCGCCTCCTTGGCAAAACCGGGCGCGGAAATCCAAATCACCCAAGGCGCGGCAAGAATACCCAGCGCGGTAACGATGACTAAGACAAACGACAGCATCCCTGCCACATGACGAATAAACGCCTCCGTCGCCTCTTTCGAACGCGTTTCCTTATATTCCGCCAAAATCGGCACGAAAGCCTGTGCAAACGCCCCTTCCGCAAATACGCGGCGCAGCAGGTTCGGCAGTTTGAACGCCACAAAAGGCGTCGGTCGCCATACCTGCACCAAACGCTCGGGCAATTACCGTATCACGCACAAATCCAAGTATGCGCGACACCATCGTCAAGCTGCCGACCTTGGCCAAAGCCCCTAACAAATTCATCCGTTTTATTCCTTCAAAAGTCCAGACGTCGTCTGAAAGCGCGTATTGTACGACAGAATTGAGCAGAACACTTTTTTCAGACGACCTCTTTCAACATCGTCTGAAACCATCATTTCCCTACATGAAACCGTCTTTTTCGCATCAAACCATATATCAAACCGCCAAAATGCAATAAAATCTACCATTTAACCAAACTATCACGGAGTAAACATGAAACTGAAAGCCTTGGTGCTGACCGCCGCCCTGCTTGCCCTGGTCGCCTGCGACAACAAAGCCCAAACCAGCGTCCCTGCCGACAGTGCGCCTGCAGCCTCAGCAGCTTCCGCTGCACCTGTCGCTTTAGTTGAGGGGCTGAACTACACCACACTCAGCACGCCTATTCCCCAACAGCAGGCAGGCAAAGTCGAAGTCCTCGAATTTTTCGGTTACTTCTGCCCGCACTGCGCCCACCTCGAGCCCGTTTTGAGCAAACATGCCAAAACCTTTAAAGACGACACCTACCTTCGCACCGAACACGTCGTCTGGGGTGATGAAATGAAACCATTGGCGCGCCTCGCTGCCGCTGTCGATATGGCGGCCGCCGACACCAAAGACATTGCAAACAGCCATATTTTTGATGCCATGGTCAACCAGCAAATCAAACTGCAAGACCCGGAAGTCCTCAAAAAATGGTTGAACGAGCAAACCGCTTTTGACGGCAAAAAAGTCCTCGCTGCCTATGAATCTCCCGAGAGTCAGACGCGTGCCGATAAAATGGCAGAGCTGACCAATACGTACAAATCGACGGCACCCCAACCGTTATCGTCGGCGGCAAATACAAAGTCGAATTTGCCGACTGGGAATCGGGTATGAAAACCATAGACCTGCTTGCAGACAAAGTGCGCGAAGAACAAAAAACTGCCAAATAATCCCAAAAAAGCAGACAGCCGTCCGAAACCGCGATTTCAGGACGGCTGTTTTCACAAAAAATCAGGCAAAAAATCAAGTCGGACAGAGAAACGGGCGCATATCCCCCATATCCCTTATAATATCCACCATTCCCATTTTTCAGACGACCTCAGACGCAAAAGGTCGTCTGAAACCCAAAATACAAGAGAACACCATGAAATTCATCGACGAAGCAAAAATCGAAGTCGCCGCAGGCAAAGGCGGTAATGGCGCAACCAGTTTCCGCCGAGAAAAATTCGTACCGCGCGGCGGCCCCGACGGCGGCGATGGCGGCAAAGGCGGCAGCGTCTGGGCAGAAGCCGACGAAAACACTAACACTCTCGTCGAATACCGCTTCGTCAAACGCTACCAAGCCAAAAACGGCGAAAAAGGCCACGGCTCCGACCGCTACGGCGCAGGTGCGGACGACATCGTCCTCAAAATGCCCGTCGGCACCCTCATCCGCGACCTCGATACCGACGAAATCGTCGCCGACCTTACGTACCACGGTCAGCGCGTCTGCCTAGCCAAAGGCGGCAAAGGCGGCTTGGGCAACATCCACTTCAAATCCTCCGTCAATCGTGCCCCCAAACAATCCACGCCCGGCGAAGAAGGCGAAACCCGTTCCCTGCAACTCGAACTCAAAGTCCTCGCCGATGTCGGCTTATTAGGCATGCCCAACGCCGGTAAATCCACCCTGATTACCGCCGTATCCGCCGCACGTCCCAAAATCGCCAACTACCCCTTCACCACTCTGCATCCGAATTTAGGCGTCGTGCGCATCGACGAAAACCACAGCTTCGTTATGGCCGACATCCCCGGCCTGATTGAAGGCGCGGCAGAAGGCGCAGGCCTCGGCCACCGTTTCCTCAAACACTTATCGCGTACCGGCCTGCTGCTGCATGTCGTCGATTTGGCACCCTTCGATGAAACCGTCAACCCGGCCGAAGAAGCACTCGCCATCATCAACGAATTGCGCAAATACGATGAAGAACTTTACGGCAAACCGCGCTGGCTGGTGCTGAACAAACTCGACATGCTCGACGAAGAAGAAGCCCAAGCACGCACCGCCGCCTTCCTCGAAGCCATCGGCTGGGATTACCCCAAACCAGATGACCGCTTCCAATTCGACATGGAAACCCCGCGCCTCTTCCAAATCAGCGCGCTGACCCACCAAGGCACGCAGGAGTTGGTACACCAAATCAACCAATACTTGACCGAGAAAAAACGCATCGAAGCCGAGAAAGCAGAAGCGGAGCAGGCAGCCGCAAATGTTGAAATTGCCGAGCAACAGCCTAAAACGGATACAGGCGTGTTCAAGCCGGAGTAAGGAAATAAAAAGTTTTCAGACGACCTGTTTAATGTAATATAGGGCTGTCCGAATACAGGAACAAAAAGCAAGGAAGACCATGATTTCTGATAAACAACGTGTCGAATTGGCGAAAAAGCAAGCTATGCTTAAAATTTTGTATCAGGCATGGCTAGCAGAAAAACGCAAATACGCCATAATCACGGTAGTCGATAATGAAGGCAATCTGATCGAATATCATCCTTCCGGCGATCAAAGAACAGTAGGCCATGTCAAACAACCGGCCTAAAGCGATTTTTTACTGTGGTGCTAACGGTTCAGGCAAATCTACCCTGCGCCAATTCAATCAAGATCGTGTCTCGTTAGTGATTGATTCTGACCATATCGCAGCAGAAATTAACCCTGAAATGCCTCGCTTAGCAGATATGGAAGCGGGAAAAACTGCATTGCGCTTATTCCGTCAAGCGTTGGATAATCGAATTTCTTTTTCCATGGAATCGACTTTGTCCGGCAAATCTGCCCTTACACGCATTCAAACGGCCAGCAATGCCGGATTCTACGTCATACTCAACTATATCGGTCTTGCTACGCCCGAATTAAATATCCGCCGTATGCAGGAGCGCGTCGCAAGTGGCGGACACTGGATAGACCCTGAGTTAATCCTCAAACGCTACCATGTGAGCCTGCAAAACCTTCATACCGCATTACCGTTTGCCGACGAAAGTTTTATTTTTGATAACTCATCCATTTATCCTCAACTGCAAATATGGATGAATCAATATCAATATTTGAAAAACAAACATTTAGCCGACTGGGTAAAGCCAATCGAGCAAACTATACTTTCAAATGGATTAATTTTTGATTCTTTTTTGGCTTATTAATAAATAAATAAAGAATCCTCCTGCACAAAAAATCCAAATAATTTATCCTTATTTAAACAAAAATTGAAAATCCCATGCTAACCATCTACAACACCCTTACCCGTCAAAAAGAACCCTTCACCCCCATCGATCCGAAAAACGTGCGTATGTACGTTTGCGGTATGACTGTTTACGACTATTGCCACTTGGGTCACGCCCGCGTGATGGTTGTGTTCGACATGATTGCCCGCTGGCTGCGCGAGTGTGGCTATCCGCTCACTTATGTGCGCAACATCACCGACATCGACGACAAAATCATTGCCCGCGCTGCTGAAAACGGCGAGACCATCGGCGAACTGACCGCGCGTTTCATCCAAGCCATGCACGAAGATGCCGATGCTCTGGGGGTGTTACGTCCTGACATTGAGCCGAAGGCGACCGAAAATATCCCACAAATGATTGCCATGATTGAAACCTTGATTCAAAACGGCAAAGCCTATCCTGCCGCAAACGGCGACGTTTACTACGCCGTGCGCGAGTTTGCCGCTTACGGACAATTATCGGGCAAATCGCTGGACGACCTGCGCGCGGGTGAACGTGTAGAAGTGGACGGTTTCAAACGCGACCCGCTTGATTTTGTGTTGTGGAAAGCGGCAAAAGCAGGCGAGCCGGCATGGGAAAGCCCGTGGGGCAACGGCCGTCCGGGTTGGCACATTGAATGCTCTGCCATGAGTGAAAACCTGTTTGGCGACACCTTCGACATACACGGCGGCGGCGCGGATTTGCAGTTCCCTCATCATGAAAATGAAATCGCCCAAAGCGTCGGTGCCAGCGGTCATACCTGCGGCCACGACCACGCGCAAACCCACCACGGGCAAAGCATTGCCAGCCACGTCAAATACTGGCTGCACAACGGCTTTATCCGTGTGGACGGCGAAAAAATGTCCAAATCGCTGGGTAACTTCTTCACCATCCGCGAAGTGTTGAAACAATACGACCCCGAAGTCGTGCGCTTCTTCATCCTGCGCGCCCACTATCGCAGCCCGCTGAACTACTCCGACGCGCATCTGGACGACGCAAAAGGCGCACTGACCCGCCTGTACACCACCTTGAAAAACACTCCGGCGGTCGCGTTCGAATTGTCCGAAAACGCCAACGACTACACCCGCCGCTTCTACGCCGCCATGAACGACGATTTCGGTACGGTTGAAGCAGTTGCCGCGTTGTTCGAACTGGCAGGTGAAGTGAATAAAACCAACGACGCGCACCTCGCCGGCTGCCTGAAAGCCTTGGGCGGCATCATCGGCCTGCTGCAACGCGATCCGACCGAGTTCCTGCAAGGCGGCGCGGTTTCAGACGGCCTCTCCAATGAAGAAATCGACGATTTAATCGCCCGCCGCAAACAGGCGCGTGCCGATAAAAATTGGGCAGAGTCCGACCGCATCCGCGACCTTCTGAACGAACACAAAATCATTCTGGAAGATAACGCCGGCGGTACGACTTGGCGTCGCGGCTAATTTGCTTTGATACGAAAAAAGGTCGTCTGAAAATCATTTTTCAGACGACCTTTTGATATTTGATTGAAAGCAGTGAAGTGTGTACTCAATCTTCCAGTAGGTTCTTCTTAATGACTGCAGGATTCCCCGCTGCTACGCAGTACGGTGGCACATCTTTGGTTACCACAGCCCCTGCGCCGATGACCGCTCCTTTGCCTACCCGTACCCCGCCCATAATGATCGCGCGCCTTCCGATCCAAACATCATCCTCAATCACAATCGGATTGACTTCCGTATAGCCCTCATATTTCAAAGTTTCACGATTAAATTTATGATTATACGAATAAAACAGACATTCCGGCCCCATCATGACATTATTGCCTATCGTCAAGCCGTAGCATATTTCGCAATTAACGCCGACACCCGAGTTATCGCCGATCACCGTATCCGGCATGACATATGCGCCCTTTTCAATATTGACGTTTGCACCGATATGAGGCGACACTCTTTTTGCTAAAAAAACACGGACTCTTTTAGCAGGCGTGCCTAAAACACGACAATAAGACGGCGGCAGCAAACCGCTGACCACACGCAGAATCAAACCATTTACTTTTGCCTTCATTCCTATACGGTCCCTCATTTGATAAATATATGTCATCAGACCTATATTTTGCATAAAGTTCAATAAGAAAGCAAAAATTCTTAAAAAATTACTTAAATAAACAATACGATAAATAATTCAGCATCTTATTATCCCAATCATCATTTCAAGAACACAAAAGCAACGCCGTTCAACCTCTCTCGGGCAATATCCTCTTGACGGAACAGAAAAAAACAGCGAAAATCCGACTCTTGTCTGAAGCATAGGTACATCCCCTATGCCCGCTTAACCGAAAGGAAACAAAATGAAACAAGATATCCATCCTAATTACCACGAAATCAACGTTACCTGCTCTTGCGGCAACAAATTCGTCACCAAATCCGCGCTGGAAAAAGACAGCTTCAATATCGAGGTTTGCTCTTTGTGCCACCCGTTCTACACCGGCACCCAAAAAATCGTCGACACAACCGGTCGCGTGGACAAATTCAACAACAAATTCGGCAATCTGTTCAAACGCTAACCGTCGCTTTGCTGAAATAAAAAAGACTGCATTTTATGCAGTCTTTTTTGCTTTATATGTCGAGACCTTTGCAAAAATAGTCTGCTAACGAAATTTGACGCATAAAAAAATGCGCCAAAAAATTTTCAATTGACTAAAACCTTCCTAATATTGAGCAAAAAGTAGGAAAAATCAGAAAGGTTTTGAATTTTGAAAATGAGATTGAGCATAAAATTTTAGTAACCTATGTTATTGCAAAGGTCTCATGTCGTCTGAAAATGCATTTTCGCCAGATTAAAAACCAAACCCCTCCTTTCAGACGACCTCCCGCCGAATCTTTGCTAAACTACACGAAAATACGTTCACATCCTCAAAACTATGCTCACTTACACCCCGCCAGACCCGCGCCAACCTGCCAAAACCCATGAAAAACCCTGGCTCTTGCTGCTGATGGCATTTGCCTGGCTGTGGCCGGGCGTGTTTTCGCACGACTTGTGGAACCCCGCCGAACCCGCCGTCTTTACCGCCGTCGAAGCCTTAGATGCAGGCGCAACGCCGTTGGTCGCCCATGTGTTGGGACAGCCGGATTTTCAGATTCCGCCCGTCTATTTGTGGGTGGCGGCGGCGTTCAAACACCTCTTGTCGCCTTGGGCGGCGGACGCTTATGATGCCGCGCGTTTTGCGGGCGTTTCTTTACGATTATCGGACTGACCGCCTGCGGTTTTGCCGGATTCAACTTTTTGGGCAGACACCACGGACGCAGCGTCGTCCTTATCCTGATCGGCAGCATCGGACTGCTCTCGGTCGCGCACTTCCTCAACCCCGCTTCCGCCGCCTTTGCCGCATCGGGCATGATATTGTGCGGCTTCTCGTTGGCGCAACGCCGCGTCATTACCGCCTCGCTGCTGCTGGGCGGCGGCTGGGCGTTGCTGTCGCTTTCATCGGGCTATCTGATGACCGCCGCGCTGATGTTTTTAGCACCCGCCCTGCTGCTCGACCCACAATGGCGCGTCAAACGCTATTACCTGACGCTGGTCGGCGCGTTTGCCATCGGGCTGCCGCTGCTGACGGTTTATCCGCTCATTTTCTCCAAAACCCTGCCCGAACTCTTTTCCTTCTGGCTGCACCACCACTCACTCGGCGCATTCGGCGGCTTGGGTGGTTTTCAGACGACCTTCAGCCTGTTCTACTACCTGAAAAACCTGCTCTGGTTTACCTTGCCCGCATGGCCGCTCGCCGCATGGACGTTAAGCCGCCCCCCGCATCCGCGAAAAAAACTGGAGCGTATTGTGCATTTCGTGGTTCCTCATCGTCCTCAGCATTCTTGCCGTCAGCCCGCAACGCCTGCAAGACAACCTCGTTTGGCTACTGCCCCCGCTTGCCCTGCTCGGCGCGGCGCAACTGGACGGACTGCGGCGCGGCGCGGCGGCGTTTATCAATTGGTTCGGCGTCATGGCGTTCGGATTGTTCGCCATCTTCCTGTGGACGGGCTTCTTCGCCATGAACTACGGTTGGCCTGCCAAACTCGCCGAACGCGCCGCCTATTTCAGCCCGTATTACACGCCTGACATCGACCCGATGCCGATGGCAGTCGCCCTGCTGTTTACCCCATTGTGGCTGTGGGCGATTACCCGCAAAAACATCCGCGGCAGACAGGCAGTGACCAACTGGGCGGCAGGCGTTACACTGGCGTGGGCATTGCTGATGACCCTGTTCCTGCCGTGGCTCGACGCCGCAAAAAGCCACGCGCCCGTCGTCCTCCAAATGGAAGCCTCCCTCTCCCCCCGAACTGAAACAACGGCTTTCAGACGACCTCGAATGTATCAGCATCGCCGCCGAAGACCGCCGCGCCCGTATCGCTTGGGCGCAATACAGCGAATTGAAACCCCATATCGACGACGCTGCCTGCCGCTACCGTCTGGTGCAGCAACCTAAAAACACCGACGCGCCGCAAGGTTGGACGGAAATCTGGCAGGGCGCGCGCCCGAGGAACAAAGTGGAAGGCTTCGCTTTACTGGAGAAAGCGGAATGAATCTGCGATGGACTTGAATGACAAATGTCGTCTGAAAACCTGTATTTTAGATCTTCAGACGACCTTTTAAATCATCTAAGGCTATAAAGAAATTCATAAAAAGACAATATTGCCGAAACTGCTGTCATTTTCGCATCAATCAGCATTTGTGCAAAAATGAATCAACGCGTTATCCCAATAAATACATAAGGGCGCATCATTGCGCCCTTTTTTGATTGCTATTTCGCCAATTCTTTGTCGATTTCCTGATAAAGCGCGGCGAAGTCCGGCTCGCCGACAAAGGTTTTCAGGATTTCGCCTTTTTTATTGATCAAGAAAGAAGTCGGGTAAACCTGTGTACCGAACGCTTGGGCGGCGGCTTTATCGGCATCAAACATGACGGTAAAGGCAAGCCGTATTCTTTGACATATTGGTTTACGCTTTCCAACGAGTCTATCGGCTGGGCAATGCCGAGGACTTGGAAGTCTTTACCTTGATAGTCTTTGGACATTTTGATGACTTTGGGCATTTCGCTGACACAGCCCGGGCAGGAGGGGAACCAGAAATTGATGAAGCTGACTTTGCCTTGCAAATTGGCGTTGGACACCGGTTTGCCTTGCAGGTCGGACAAAGAGAATGCGGGAGTAGGTTTGTTATCCGGAATAAGGACGATGGCAAGCAGCGCACCGATAATGGCGACTGCGGCAATGGTAATGAGTTTTTTCATGCTTCGGCGTATTGTTTTAAAAGAGTAAAGAGAGGTTCGGGAATGCTGATGCTCCGCCCGCTTTCTGCGCTGACAACCATCAGCGTACTTTCGGCTTCGACGGCATTTTTACCGCTGGGCAAAACGATGTTTTGAGTGAGGATAATATGGCGCGAGGTCAGCTCTTTCAGACGACCTTCAAAACGCAATATGTCGCCATCGACGGCGGCACGGCGATAACGGATGTCGGTGCGGACGACCACCAGCATCAAGCCGTCGATTTCGGACAATAAACCGTGTTCCTCAAAAAACGCCCAGCGCGCTTCTTCGAGAAATTCGAGATAGCGCGCGTTGTTGACATGACCGTAGCCGTCAAGATGGTAATTGCGGACGCGGACGTTCATCAGTTCAGATTAAAGGGTTGAAAGGCTTCACGGGCGAGCGGTTCGTGCTCGAGGTCGGTAATGACGGTGGAGAGCTGTATGTCGAACCATTCGTTGAAAATATCGGCGTCCAAATCAGGCCACTCGCTCTCATCTTCGCACCAGTCGGCAAGTTCGGCAGCGAAAATGTCTTCAAACCGCGCTTCGATTTCGTCCCATACTTCGTCGGCGGTTTCACACGGACGGACGAGGTAAGAATTGGCATCGGCTTGAATGTCTTCAAGCGTCAAACCGTCAAGATGATTACCGGGCAGGGTTTGCAGCCAGTTCCAAAAAGGATCGAGCGGGATGAGCAGGAAGACGCTGCGGTTGACTTCGTACATGATGTTTTCCTTGGTTTCAGATAAGGGAATGATATAGCAAAGGCCGTGCAAACGCCATCTTTACGGACTGCTGCATTCTTGCAGCCTCAAGCGTCCCGCCTTATTCATGGGCGTATATAGTGGATTAACTTTAAACCAGTACGGCGTTGCCTTGCCGTACTATCTGTACTGTCTGCGGCTTCGTCGCCTTGTCCTGATTTTTGTTAATCCACTATAGAAAGTAAAAGGTCGTCTGAAAACCCGTGTTTTGAGTTTTCAGACGACCTTTGTTCTGTTTTCTGACCCGGATTTAGAAACTGTAATTCACCCGCGCCGTATAAGTACGCGGCGCGCCGGGCATGGCGTCGGAACGCCAGTATTTTTGATTGAACAGATTGCCGACGGCGAAAGTGAGGTTCAGATTTTTGCGGTTCCAGCCGAGCATGGCGTCGGTGCGGACGAAGCCGGGAAGCGTGGTGGTTACCTTTTGGCTCGAATTGTAGCCGTAGCGTTTACCCGTACCGGTTACGCCGATTTCGCCGTAGAGGTTTTCAGTCGGCGTGTAACGGAAAAACAGGTTGCCGGTAACGTTGCTGGTGTTATTCAAATGGATGCCCACTCGGTCGGGATTGTCTTTGTCTTCAATGACTTTTGCCTGCATCACGCCCAACGATCCGCGCAGGTAGAGTTTTTTGGGGATGATTTGTCCGATGGCGGACAACTCCACGCCGCGCGAACGGTGTTTGCCGCTAACCGCATAAGTATAAGGGTCGTTTTTTGGATCGGGGCGGTAGCGGATATTGAAGCGTTCGATTTGGTAGGCGGACAACGTAGTGCTGAGGCGGTCGTCCAGCCAACTGCTTTTGACGCCGGTTTCGTATTGGCGGGTGTACTCGGGGGCGGCGTTGAACACGGCGGCAGACGAAGTGTCGATACTCAAATAGCCGCGTCCACCGTAAGGCGCGAAGCCTTTGTTATATGAGGCGTAGAGCGTGTGGGCGGGCGTTACGTTCCACACTGCGCCGATGTTGGGGCTGAACGAATGGCCGCTGTATTGGCGGCTGCTGCCGGTGAGTTTGCTTTCGGAATTAAAGGTGTATTTGTCGTAACGGCCGCCGAGGACGAATTTCAAGTCGGGCGTGGCTGAGAAGATGTTTGCACGAAAATGCCGTAGGCGTCGGCTTTGTGGCGGTTTTGGGTGAAGACGGGTTGCAGCCTGCCCGAAGCCGGCCAGCTTGCGCGGTCGTAGGGGTTTATGGAGGCGGAAAAGTCGCGGTTGTAACCTACTGTCGGGTTGCGGTGTTCGCGACTGTAATCCATGCCTACGGTCAGGTGGTTTTCAAAACGGCCGATGTTGTAGTCGCCGTTGAGCGTGAAATTGGACGACAGGGTTTTGTTGTCGGTCTGCTGCCAGGCGTAGTTGCGTTTGATTCGGCTGCCGTTTTCGCTGCCTGCATGAAAATGGTCGAAATCCTGCGCCGCCGTGCGGTGGGCAAGCTGCCATTGGGCGCGCCATTTGTCGTTGAAGGCGTATTCAAGGTCGGAACGCCAAACTTGCAGCTTGTCTTTGACAAAATCGTTCCGGTGGGCGAACCCCATGCGGTAAGGCAGTCCGAAGCGGTCGTACACGGACTTGGTCGGGCTGCGGTCGGGCGTGCGCTCCACATTGTCGTAGGTGTATTGCCCCGTCCATTTCAAGCCGTTGTCGAGTTTGACGGTAATGCTGGGTGAAACCATGACGTTTTTGCTGTCTATGCCGCTGCGGAACGAATTGGCGCGCCCGACTTCGCCGGTGAGGCGGATGGCGACGTTTTTGTTCAGCACTTCGTTGATGTCCATATTCAGGCTGCGGTTTGCCCATGAGCCGTAAACCGCACCGATGTTGCGGCTTTGTTTGAAGTTGGCGTATTTGCTGACCATGTTGATGACACCGCCGCCGTTGGTGCGTCCGTAAAGGACGGAAGACGGGCCTTTCAGGATTTCCACGCGCTCGATGTTGGCAGTGCTGCGGCGCACCTGCCCGCTTTCGCGCACGCCGTCGCGGTAAATATCGGATGCGTCGGCTTGAAAACCGCGCAGGAAAATGCTTTCGCCACGCATATCGTAGGCAGCGTCGATGCCGGCGTTGCCTTCGAGGATGGAACTCAAATCGTTCGTGCCGTAGTTTTTGTTTTTCTGGATGTTGAGCGTATCGACGGTTTGCGGCGTTTCTTTGATGAGCTGTCCGTTGCGGGTAACGGCGGCTTCGTCGTAGTTGATGTAGCCTTTGAGTACGCTGGTGTCGGACTGTCCGACCACGGTAACGGTGGGCAGGGTAGCGGTGTAATGTTCACCATCGGCTGTATCGGCGGCATACAGCGGGAAGGCGGAGGCAATCAGGGCGGGAAGCAAGGAAAGGCGGGTGGAATATTGCATGTTCAACTCGAAAGGTGAAAGGATGCCGCATTATAGGAAATATTTTTGTTTAATTGAAATAATTGATAACAATTATCTTTATTTATGACAAATCGTGTTTATATTCTGCAACGAAGCAGCTACTAAGAAAAATACATTTAAAATGAATACTATTATCTGATTATTAAATATATAGTAGATTAACTTTAAATCAGGACAAGGCGACGAAGCCGCAGACAGTGCAGATAGTACGGCAAGGCGAGGCAACACCGTACTGGTTTAAAGTTAATCCACTATAAATTTAGAATTACACAAACACCGCCATAAATCGAAAGGTCGTCTGAAAACCTGCGTTTCAAGCTTTCAGACGACCTTCTCGTTAACAACATTTAAGTTTCATAATCCTGCACGATTTTTTTGTACACGGCTTCGGGCAGGTAGCGGCGTATTATGTCGTGCCAGCCATCCGGGCCGACCAGGCCTTTGACCATAGTGGAAGACACTTCGGCGATTTCGCGCGGCGGCATCAGGAAAACTGTCGAAATTTCAGGTGCAAGGTCGCTGTTGATATAGCGCATGGAGCGTTCGTATTCGTAGTCGGCGGCGGAGCGGATACCGCGAACGATAAAACCCGCGCCGATTTCACGCGCGTAGCGGACCAGGAAGCGGTTTTCAAACACGCTGATGCGGACATTGGGAAAGTCGCCCGTAATCGCTTCGAGCATGGCGCGGCGTTCGTCTATGGTGTAGGTGTTGCGTTTTTCAGGATTGATGCCAATGGCGACGACGAGTTCGTCAAAAAGAACCTGAGCTTCTTGTATCATCCAAAGATGGCCGAGGGTCGGCGGGTCGAAGCTGCCTGCGTAAACGGCGCGGCGCGGGGGGATAGTGTTCATGGGTAGTGGTGTGAGTGATGGCAGCCGTCAGGATAGCGGGCGGGGAATGGAATGTCAAAAAGGTCGTCTGAAAACCTTTTTGCAGTTTTCAGACGACCTTTGAATTCTTTCGTCAGATGCGTAAACGGTTAATCATCGCCGCTGAACGCCAGCAGAATCCGCAGCAGGCTGCTGAAGATATTGTAGATGGAGATGAAGATGGTCAGAGCCGCGCTGATATGGCTGTCTTCGCCACCGTCAATCACCGTACGCACCTGCCACATAATCATCAGCGAGCTGAACAGGACAAACGCTGCCGAAACGGCGAGGCTCAATGCCGGGATTTGCAGGAAGAAGTTGGCAATCATCGCGATCATCAACACCACCGCGCCGACGGTCAGGAAGCGGCCTAGCGAATTCATATTGACATTGGTGCGGCGCGCCATTGCAGACATGGTGAAGAATACCCCGGCAGTCATGGCGGCAGCGATGCCGACGATTTGCGTACCGTTTGGAATAGCGAGCGTATATTGCAGAAGCGGGCTGATCAGCACACCCATGCCGAAAGTGAAGATCATCAGGAGGGTTGCGCCGACATTACTGTAACGGTTTTTCTCAATGAGGAAAGTCATGCCGTAGAAGAACACCAACACGGCAACCAGCCCCATCCAGCCCTGACCGAACAGAGAGAACAGATTCAGTCCGAACCGGCCGCTGAAATATGCGCCGGCGACGGCGGGAATGAAAGACAGACCGAGCAGGTGGTAAGTTTTTTGCAGGACGGTATTTTTAGCAACCTGTCCCGTGGCGGTATAGTCGTAAACGTCGTTTCGCATGGCGTTTGCTCCTGAAAAATGGTTTGAAAACAAATAAATTCGGATTCTAACAGTAAATCATCGGCTTGGCATATCAAGTATGCCGCCGTCGCCGCTTACCGATAGATAATGGCGGATGGCGTATTTTAAAGGGCTTGAATGAAACAGGTCGTCTGAAACCAGAAAACCTAATTTCAGACGACCTTTATTTGCAATAACCGTTTACCGGAAGATTATTTCTTCGAGCCGACGAATGCACCTACCGTATTGCCGCTAGAGAATCCGCCTGCAACTTCCGCTGCATTTTTGCCAAAGAAACCGCCTTTGACTTGGGTCGCACCGGATTGGTCAAATTTGTTACCGCTAATTTGGGCATTAACAGGAATGTTGCCGCCAAATTTAGCATCACGGGAGATAGTGCCTGTTAATTTTTTGCTGTCAAAATTGGCAGTCAACTCTGTGCGGGTAATATTGTAATTTGCGCCGCTATGCATAGAGGCAACGCTGGTGTTGTAATGAACTTGTCCTTTAGGCAGCTCGGCTGCAGGCGTAAAGTGTCCGCTGAAGAAAGCTTGTTTTTTGCCGTTAACTTCCAACACGCCGGCAGTAGCATTTGCTGAAGCAGTATTGACCAAGAATTTCTGTACGGATTTCGGCTCGCCGGATGAAATTCCTGAAATAAACCAGGGACTTTGCCTTTCCAATTATTCAAAGAAACACCGCCGCTTTGGGTCAAGTCGAAATCCACACCGTCAACGCGGATGTGTTTGATGTTGCTATTATCAATGGCAATGCTGTTACCACCAACTGTTTGCTGTGCAGCGGTAGGAACCGCCGGAGTAGCAGGCGTTTTAGGAGTAGTCGGCGTTTTACCCGTCTCAGGTTTTGCAGGAGTTGTCGTTGATGGAGGAGTTGCAGGCTTTTGCGACGCTGTTGGATTGCTTGGACCTGCGTTAGGCGTAGATTGTGAAGAAGGAGTGGAATTTCCACCGCCGCCCCCACCTCCGCAGGCAGCCAAAGTTGCTGTACAAATCAATGCAAGTACTTTTTTCATGTCGTATCATCCTTTTTAAATTGAATCTCGAAGTTTCTGTATTCGGGAACAAGTCTTGATTGTGCTTGCGATGCACCTGAATCAATAACTTAGACATTTTATACTAAAAAGATAAGCCGACCCATATGTAATGGTTAATTCAAGTAAATTTACAAACAAAATATAACTAAACTATAACCAAGCTAACAATTCATTAGCAGGAAACGCATCAAATCAACTCACTTTTTCAGACGACCTGCATTTTCCTCATGAATCCTTTATAATCTCTTCCTTTATAAATCAATATCTTTTGAAAGAAGCAAAATGTCCGATTTCCGTCAAGATTTCCTCAAGTTTGCACTGGCGCAGAATGTATTGAAATTCGGTGAATTTACGACCAAGGCAGGCCGTCAGTCGCCTTATTTTTTCAACGCCGGACTGTTTAACGACGGCGCATCGACGCTGCAACTGGCAAAGTTTTACGCGCAGGCGATTATTGAGAGCGGCGTGAAATTCGACATGCTGTTCGGCCCGGCTTACAAAGGCATTATTTTGGCGGCGGCAACGGCGATGATGCTGGCGGAAAAAGGCGTGAACGTGCCGTTTGCCTACAACCGCAAAGAAGCGAAAGACCACGGCGAAGGCGGTGTGTTGGTCGGTGCGCCGCTCAAAGGTCGCGTATTGATTATCGACGACGTGATTTCTGCGGGAACATCTGTGCGCGAATCGGTCAAACTGATTGAAGCGGAAGGCGCAACGCCCGCCGCCGTCGCCATTGCGCTCGACCGCATGGAAAAAGGTACGGGCGAATTGTCCGCCGTTCAGGAAGTGGAAACAATACGGCTTGCCCGTCGTTGCCATTGCCAACCTGAACGACTTGTTCACGCTCCTGCAAAACAACGCAGAATTCGGCGGCTTCCTCGAGCCGGTCAGAGCCTACCGCGAACGCTACGGCGTCGCCTAAAATACGATAAACAAAAAGGTCGTCTGAAAACGGACAATCCCTTTTTCAGACGACCCCATCCAATCAAACACACATTAAAACAACACATTCCACACTTTACACGGGAAACACCTATGCCCGCCTGTATCTGCCCACACTGCAAAACTTCACTTTGGGTCAAAGACACCCAGCTCAACGTCGCACAAGGCTTTGTCGTTTGCAATAAATGCGAAGGTCTGTTCAAAGCCAAAGACAGCCTGGCGCCGTCTTCCGCCCCCGCCAATCCCGACACGCTGCCCAACGCCGTTACCGACGTTCGCCTCGTACACGACATGGGCGGCAACATCCGCAACCGCAAACAACTCTCCCGCCACGAAATCGCCAACCTGCTCGACAGCGCCGAACGCGCCCGAAAAGCCAAAGAAGAAGAGGCACGGCGTGCCGAAGAGGAAAAACGACGGGCAGAAGAAGAAAAGCGGCGGACTGAAGAATTCCCAAGCCTTGATGGCTGCCGCTGCCAAACCCGCCAAATCCGAAGAAGGCTTCAACTGGACGTTGGCGGTACTGGTTGCGCTGACCGTCCTCATCATGCAGCTTTTCTATCTGGTCTTGCTATGAACACATCTCCGGGCTTTGTCGCCGATTTTCGCGAAGCCGCGCCCTATATCCACTACCTGCGCGGCAAAACACTGGTTATCGGCATCACCGACAGCCTGCTCGAAGGCGACACCCTGAACCGGCTTGCCGCCGATTTCCATCTGCTTGCCGGCTTGGGCGTGCGGCTCGTGTTGGTACACGGCACGCGCCATTTCCTCAACCGCCTCGCCGCCGACAGACAATTCGTTCCGCAATACCACCGCAACCGCCGCATTACCGACGACGCCACCCTGCGCGACGCCAAGCAGGCAGTCGGCATGATACGCAGCGACATCGAAGCCGCCCTGTGCAGCAGTGCATCCGCGCCCTTACGCAACAAACCGATTCCCACCGCTTCGGGCAATTTCCTCACCGCCCGTCCGCTCGGCGTCATTGACGGCATAGACATGGGCTACACCGGCATCGTCCGCAAAACCGACACAGACTCCATCAACCGACGCCTCGACGACGGCGCCATTGTCCTCATCAGCCCGCTCGGACACTCCTACGGCGGCAAAACCTTCAACCTCAGCATGAGCGAAGCCGCCGAAGCCGTCGCTGTCGCCCTTCAAGCCGAAAAACTCGTGTACCTGACTGAAGAAGCCGGCATTTGCAACGCCGACGGCATCCTCATGTCCACCCTGTCCTCAGGCGAAGTCCGCCACCTGATAGAAACCGCGCACAACGTCCCCGTGCGCCTGCTTCAAGCCGCCGTCAACGCCGTCGAAAACGGCGTCAGCCGCGTTCAAATCCTCAGCGGGCGCGAAGACGGCGGACTGTTGCGCGAACTCTTCACCCGCGAAGGCTGCGGCACCGCCATCGCCCGCGATTCCTTCGTCTCCATCCGCCAAGCCCACAGCCGCGACATCCCCCGCATCATCGCCCTGATACGCCCGCTGGAAGAGCAAGGCATCCTGTTGCACCGCAGCCGCGAATATCTCGAAAACCACATCTCCGGCTTCTCCGTCCTCGAACACGACCGCAACATCTACGGCTGCGTCGCCCTCAAAACTTTCGACGATCCCGAAATCGGCGAACTCGCCTGCCTCGTCGTCTCCCCCGAAGCCCGCGACGGCGGCTACGGCGAAATGCTGCTCGACCACCTCTTCCAAAAAGCCCGCGCCATGGGCATCCGCCGCCTGTTCGCCCTCTCCACCCGTACAGGCGAATGGTTTGCCGAACGCGGTTTTCAGACGACCTCTCCCGACGCATTACCCGAAGAACGCCGCCGCGACTACCTTGCCAACGGTCGTAACTCGCAAGTGTTTGTCCGAAATATCGAACCTTGATGCGACACGTTTTGCGCCTCCCGTTCATCCGACCTCGCGGTCGAACCCATCATTCAGATTTAGCTTGTTCACTGTTAAATATTATATTTGGACGGAGGCTGACAGCTTGCCGATTCCGGATAAACTTGCCCAACCCATTGCCGTTTCCGGGCGAATGGAAGGAGTGGAAAGTCAAGAATCAAAACAATATCTCCATACGGGATTTTATAAAAAGGTCGTCTGAAAACACGGCATATATTTTCACCGAGCAACGACTTTATCGGGAAATACGAACTTGCCGAACATCCCGTTTATGTATATGATAACGAACACCGTGCCGGTGTAGCTCAGTCGGTAGAGCAGCGCATTCGTAACGCGAAGGTCGGGGGTTCGATTCCCTTCTCCGGCACCAGCTTAGATAAAGAGAGGTCGTCTGAAAACTTGGTTTTGGGTTTTCAGACGACCTTTTTTCTGTTTTATATTTCTCTTTTACATCAATCAGCAACATTCAAAGCTATCTGCCTTATTTTCATCCCCGCCGATATAGGTCGCTATTTTCGGATAGGCACAAACTGGTATTTGGTGGTTTAGGAAGGATTTGCTTTGTGCAATCCTGCGTTCAGTGGCGTGGGTTTTGCCATTCGAAGTTTGGCACGGCAGTAATCAGGAAATACCCTGCAAGCGAGCCTGCGCCGAGCGTTACGCCGTGCGAACGGGTCTGGTGGTTTGCGAGCTGGCAAGCTTCCATTTGCGCCAGTGCCGTAGCAACTGTATTTTTCACCCCGTCGGGCAAAAATACAGTTACTACAAAATACGGTTTTTCCAAGCTTGAAACTGATGAAATCCGTTTAAAAGCAGCATTTGTAGCTCTTCTCCAGAAGATATGACAGTATAGTTATCACTATATTCTTCCGGTAAATGTTGTGCAGTGTCTTGTTCTAATAAGATAAATAAGGGTTCAGTATCGCCAAATTGCGGATTAACAATCACCCAATCCGCAGCACGGCACAGCTCATAGATGAAACTACACTCCTCATCCGTTAAATATGCATGACCAATATTTCCTTCAAACTGGCATTCCCTATCATTGAAATCCGTTATTTCCAAATCTGTGGAACAGTCATCAAACTCTAAATAGTTGCCGTCCTTATCACGAAGGCAGCTATCTAGCCCCCTGCTGTTTAAAAATGATTTTGCACCTTCGCGGTTTCCGTCTACCTGTTCGCCATTTTCAAAGCGGTAGAAATATAGGGAAAAGCCCATTGTTACTCCTTGTTTATTTGATTTTCAGGTTGGGTTTTACACATCAATTTTAATGTGTAGGCTGCTTTTGTAGACTTTGAAAACCTACTGCAAGTCAGATTCTTGAATCTGACATCTTGTAGTAACAGATGTGTCGAAACACAATAATTATCTGACCTGCGGCTGCTCCGCGTTCAGGTAGCTTACTTCGCTCCCTTAAACCCACGTTTTAAATGCACCATCAGCAATGCGACGGCGGCAGGCGTTACGCCGGAAATGCGGCTGGCTTGTCCGACGGTTTCGGGTTTGTGCTGGTTGAGCTTTTGCTGCACTTCGGCGGATAAGCCTTTGACTTTGCCGTAATCGATGTCGTCGGGCAACTTTAGGGTTTCGATGTCGCGGCGGCTGTCGATTTCTTCATTTTGGCGGTCGATATAGCCTTGGTATTTGACTTGGATTTCGACTTGTTCGATGACTTCGGCGGAGAGGTTTTCAGACGACCTTGCGCCTTCGAGCGTCATCAATGCGGCATAGTCGAGGTTCGGGCGGCGCAGGAGGTCGTGCAGGTTGGCTTCGCGGCTGAGTTTTTGTCCGAACACGCGGATTTGTTCGTCTTCGGCGAGTTTCTGCGGCGTGTACCACGTTGTTTTCAAACGTTGGATTTCGCGTTCGATGGCTTCGCGTTTTTCGTTGAACATGCGCCATTGCGCTTCACCCACCAAGCCGATTTTGTAGCCGTCTTCGGTCAGGCGCATGTCGGCGTTGTCTTCGCGCAGTTGCAGGCGGTATTCGGCGCGGCTGGTGAACATGCGGTAGGGTTCGTTCACGCCTTTGGTGATGAGGTCGTCCACCAATACGCCGAGATAGGCTTGTTCGCGGCGCAGCAGCAGCGGGTCTTGTTCGCGGACGTATTGCACGGCGTTTGCGCCTGCGAGCAGGCCTTGCGCGGCGGCTTCTTCGTAGCCGGTCGTGCCGTTGATTTGTCCGGCGAAGAAGAGGCCTTGGATGGTTTTGGTTTCGAGGCTGGCTTTGAGGTTGCGCGGGTCGAAGTAGTCGTATTCGATGGCGTAGCCGGGGCGCAGGATATGGGCGTTTTCCAGGCCTTTCATGCTGCGAACGAGCGCGATTTGGATGTCGAACGGCAGGCTGGTGGAGATGCCGTTGGGGTAGTATTCGTTGGTGGTCAGGCCTTCGGGTTCGAGGAAAATCTGGTGGCTGTCTTTGTCGGCGAAGCGGTTGATTTTGTCTTCGATGGACGGGCAGTAGCGCGGGCCGACGCCTTCAATTTTGCCGGTGAACATGGGGCTGCGGTCGAAGCCTGAGCGGATAATGTCGTGGGTTTGCAGGTTGGTATGCGTAATCCAGCAGGACACTTGGCGCGGGTGCATTTCGGCGTTGCCGCGCACGGAGAAAACGGGCACGGGCGTGTCGCCGGGCTGTTCGGTGAGCCGGGAGAAATCAATCGTGCGCCCGTCGATGCGGGGCGGCGTGCCGGTTTTCAGACGACCTTGCGGCAGGTTCAATTCGCGCAAACGCCCGCCGAGCGATTTGGCAGCGGGGTCGCCGGCGCGGCCGCCTTCGTAGTTTTCCAAACCGATGTGGATTTTGCCGGACAAAAACGTGCCGGCGGTCAGCACGACGGCGCGGGCTTTAAATTCCACGCCCATCGCAGTGATTACGCCTGAAATGCGGTCGCCGTCGAGCGTTACATCGTCAACCGACTGCTGGAAGAGGTCGAGGTTTTCTTGGTTTTCCAGCATTTCGCGGATGGCGGCTTTATACAGGATGCGGTCCGCCTGCGCGCGCGTGGCTCGAACCGCCGCGCCTTTGCTGGCGTTCAGGCGGCGGAACTGGATGCCGGATTTGTCGGTTGCCAACGCCATCGCGCCGCCGAGCGCGTCGAGTTCGCGTACGAGATGGCCTTTGCCGATGCCGCCGATGGATGGGTTGCACGACATCTGTCCGAGCGTTTCGATGTTGTGTGTGAGCAAAAGCGTCTGCGCGCCCATGCGGGCGGCGGCAAGCGCGGCTTCCGTGCCTGCGTGGCCGCCGCCGACGACGATGACGTCGTAGGTTTTGGGGTAAATCATGTGGGTCATGTGTTTCAACGTGCCTAATGGTTTCAGACGACCTCTTTTCTCTGACGGAGGTCGTCTGAAAATATAATGAATTCAAAAATAAACGTGGAATTGTACGCTTTTTCGGGGGGATTTGACAGGTGGCAATGGTTTGCGTGAGCAAATGAAGGAAAGGTCGTCTGAAAATCCGGCTTCACCGAAATGAAAACAGATAAAACGGGTTTGACCAAATCTCAAATCCACAGTTTTTTAGAAGAATTTAAATGAATTTTGCAGGCAACGAATGCGCTACGTCGCCGCACGCAATCTTTGGATTTCCGGCAATCTGTTATCAAACATCGCAGAGAGGATATTGAGGAAAAAAGAAGGTCGTCTGAAAACCTAGTTTCGGGTTTTCAGACGACCTTTTGCCTTATCAAATCACTTCAATGCATTGCCCGATGGGAATCAGCAGTGAACCAGCGTGCCTTCGTCTTCGCCGGTAACGACGCGTTTGAGCGAGCCTTGTTTGGCGATGCCGAAGACTACGATGTTGAGTTTGCGTTCGCGGCAAAGGGCGAAGGCGGTCGCGTCCATGACTTTGAGGTTTTTGTTTAAGGCTTCGTCAAATGTGATGGTTTCGTAGCGCGTGGCGGACGGGTCTTTTTTCGGGTCTGCGGTATAAACGCCGTCCACGTTGGTGGCTTTGAGCATGACGTCGCAGTTCATTTCGGCTCCGCGCAGGGCGGCGGCGGTGTCGGTGGTGAAGAACGGGTTGCCCGTACCGGCGGCGAAGATGACGACTTTGCCTTCTTCAAGGTATTGGATAGCTTTTGGGCGGGCGTAGGTTTCGGCGATTTGCTGCATGGAAAGCGCGGATTGTACGCGCGCTTTAATGCCGAGGGTTTCAAAGGCATCTTTGAGGGCGAGTGCGTTCATGACGGTCGCCATCATGCCCATGTAGTCTGCGGTGGCGCGATCCATACTGCCTGCTTGGGCGGATACGCCACGGAAGATGTTGCCGCCGCCGACGACGATGCCGACTTGTACGCCCATTTTGACGACTTCGGTGATTTCACCGACGGTTTGGACGATGGTGTCGTGGTTGATACCGAAAGGATCGGAACCCATCAGGGATTCGCCGGAGAGTTTCAGTAATACGCGTTTGTATTTGATTTGCTGTGTCATGGGATACCTTGCTTTCTTTGGTTGGTTAGCGCCGATTATTCAGAGCGAACTGAGCATTCATTCCAAATGTTCAGTTCACCCTGTGGCGCTGCTTCAATGCGGGGAAAGGGCATTTGATTTTCAGACGACCTTTCCGGATGTTTGGCTGACAGGATAACGCGTTTTCCGTGGGTGTATGGGTTTGGATAAATTATTATGTGTTGATTATGATGAAATATTCTATTTCCAACAGTATTCTAAACAGTGTAGCTCTCAAAAAAAAGCACCCTGATTCGTTTGGAATCTAGGTGCTTTCTTTTTCATCTCAACCTTACACTTTAGCAGCAGCGGCAACTTCGGCTGCGTAGTCGACAACGGCTTTTTCGATACCGTCGCCTACTTTGTAGCGTACGAAGCTGACAACTTCGGTGCCGTTTTCTTTAGCGAATTGGGCAACGGTTTGGTCAGGGTTCATTACAAATGCTTGACCGTTCAGGGTAATTTCAGCCAAGAATTTGCGGATACGGCCTTCAACCATTTTAGCGGCGATGTCGGCAGGTTTGCCGGAAGCGATGGCTTGCTCAGTGTAGATGTGGCGTTCTTTTTCGATGGTTTCGGCATCTACTTCGGCTTCGGTTACGCATTGCGGTTTGGCGGCAACGATGTGCATACCGATTTTACGCGCTACGTCTTCAGAGCCTTTGAACTCAACCAATACGCCTTCGGTAGCCAATGCACCGTGGATGTAGGCAACCAGTTGGTTGGCAGTATCGATCACTTGGAAGCGGCGGACAGACATGTTCTCGCCCAATTTAGCGATGATGGCTTTGCGTTCGGTCTCAACCAGTTCGCTCAGTTCTTCAACGGTAGCCGGTTTTTTCTCGGCAGCGGTTTTCGCAACGAAGTTGGCGAATTCTACGAAGCCTGCGTCTTTGGCAACGAAGTCGGTTTCGCAGTTTACTTCAACCAATGCGCCGACATTGCCGTTGATGGCGTAAGCCAATACGCCTTCGGCAGCGGTACGGCCGGCCAGTTTACCGGCTTTCGCGCCGGATTTGATGCGCAGGATTTCTTCGGCTTTTTCGAAGTTGCCTTCGGCTTCAACCAAGGCTTTTTTACATTCCATCATGCCCAGGCCGGTAGCGGCGCGCAGGTCGGCAACCATTTTTGCAGTAATTTCTGCCATTTTGAATCTCCTAGATTTTGGGGAAACACGGGGTATCCGTGTTTGGGAATGGGGTCGTCTGAAAAGGTTTCAGAACGGGATTTGAGAAAAGGGGCATAACGCCCCTCTTCGGTTTGCCGGATTACTCGGCGGCAGCTTCTTGGGCAGCGGCTACGGTTTCTTGCAGCGCTTGGTTTTTGCCTTCCAAAACTGCGTCGGCGATGCCGCGGCAGTACAGGCGGATGGCTTTGGCGGAGTCATCGTTACCGGGGATAACGTATTTCACGCCGTCAGGGCTGTTGTTGGTATCGACTACGGCGATAACGGGGATGCCCAGTTTTTCAGCTTCGACCAGAGTACCTTTTTGGTAGCCGGTGTCGATAACGAAAATCGCGTCAGGCAGGCCTTTCATGTTTTTGATACCGCCCAAAGAACGTTCCAGTTTTTCAACGTCGCGTTGCATTTCCAGAATTTCTTTTTTGCTGAAACCGCCTTCGGCAGCGTTTTCCAAAGCGGCGGTTTTTTCTTCCAGGCGTTTGATGGATTGCTTAACGGTTTTGTAGTTGGTCAGCATACCGCCCAACCAACGGTAATCGACGAAAGGCATACCGGCGCGGGTAGCTTCTTCGCGGATGATTTCACGCGCTTGACGTTTGGTGCCGACGAACAGCACGGTGCCTTTATTGGCAACCAGACGGCGTACGGCTTCTTGCGCTTCTTGGAACATCGGCAGGGTTTTTTCCAGGTTGACGATGTGGATTTTGTTGCGCGCACCGAAAATGTATTGTGCCATTTTCGGGTTCCAGAAACGGGTTTGGTGGCCGAAGTGAACGCCGGCTTCAATCATCTGACGCATAGTAATTTGAGACATTTTATTTCCTTGAAAGGGTTAAGAGCACACATTCAATCGCATAGAACTTGATAGGCTGCACCTATTGTCAAGCACCCTTCGGCGAAAGTGGGCATAAGTTTTAAAAAATAGTGTGTTTCCGAAATGGAAAACTGACGGATTATAGCGGATAAGGGGTCGTCTGAAAAGGGATTTTATGCACTGCCGTCGTGTTTGCCGCCTTCTTGTCCGGCTGCGCGGCGGCTTTGTTCGAATGCTTCCTTTTCCTGCTGCTTCATCAGGCGGTTGCGGCGGCGGATAGTGACGACGAAAACGGTAAACGCGACGGGCAGAACCGCCCAAAAAACCAAATAAATCAAAGCGCGCGCGATGCTGGGCTGGGCGGCGGAATACATGACGGCGACGAAGAGGTAGCCGATAAGGACGATATGCCACATGGCGGAATCCTGTTTTGAGGTGAACAGAGTGTTTATAATCGCCGTATTCTACAACAACACTCAAAAGGTCGTCTGAAATGAGGAATGAGGAAAAACACGCCCTGCGCCGCGAATTGCGCCGCGCCCGCGCGCAGATGGGGCATCAAGGGCGGCTGGCGGCGGGGCAAACGGTTAACCGCCTGCTCAAACGTTATATCAAGAAGGGGCGAAAGATCGGCGTGTATTGGCCGATGGGCAGCGAGCTGCGGCTGGACGGCTTTGTGCGTGCGGTGCAAAAACGCGGGGCTAAACTGTATCTTCCTTATATCGAACCGCGTTCGCGGCGGATGTGGTTCACGCCCTATCCTGCCGACGGGACGAAACAAGAACGCAAACGCGGCAGGGCGAAGCTCCATGTACCGCAGTTTGCGGGACGCAAAATCCGCGTACATGGTTTATCGATATTGCTTGTCCCGATTGTCGGCATGGACCGCGAAGGCTACCGCTTAGGGCAGGCTGGCGGCTATTACGATGCGACGCTCGCAGCGATGAAATACCGTTTACAGGCAAAAACCATAGGCGTAGGCTTCGCTTGCCAACTGGTTGACACGCTGCCGCGCGAACCGCACGACCTGCCGCTAGACGGGTTTGTATCGGAATCGGGCGTGCTGGTGTTCAAACATCATTAATCAATAGCTTTCAGACGACCTCAAAGATGTTGCCCGTTAAGACACTATGAAAGGTCGTCTGAAAACTCAAATCTTCAAATACAAAGGAAACCTCATGGCTGATTTTTCATCTGTTCCCGTTTTGTCCTTCGACCGCGTCCGTCTCGAGCCTTTGACGGCGGCACACGAAGCCGGTTTGCGCGAAGCAGTTTGCGACGGCGAAGTTTGGAAGCTGAACGTAACCAGCGCACCCGAACCCGACCAAGTGGCGGACTACATCCGCACCGCCACACAAACCCGCCTCGCCTTTGCCGTCATCGACGAAGACACGGGCAAAATCGTCGGCTCGACTTCGCTTTACCACATCGACCCCGCCATCCCCCGCCTCTACATCGGTTTCACATGGTATGCCCTGTCGGCACGGCGTACGCGTATCAATACCGCCTGCAAAATCATGTTGCTCGACTACGTCTTTGACACTTTAAACTGCCGCTGCGCCTGCTGGCAGACCGACAACCTCAACACCGCTTCCCAACGCGCCATCGAACGCCTGGGCGCACACCAAGACGGCATCTTGCGCTGCCACAAACTGCGGAAAGACGGCAGCGTGCGCGATACGGTGGAATACAGCCTGCTGCGCGAAGAATGGCCGCAGGCAAGGGCAAAACTGCTCAAAAAAGCGGCAGCTTATGACGCGTCCTGAAGAAACGTTTTCTTCTTCATTTTTTCATCAAAACACGTCCATCTTGCTGACAATCTGAAGTCTTTAAGAAGTGAATGAAATCAGGTTCAACCCCGCCAAACACCTGATAAATAAAGGTCGTCTGAATGTTTCAGACGACCTTTTCAAACCGCGTTTATGTAAATCCAAACAGAAAATCTTTGCAATTCTCAGAAAAATCCACTAAATTCTCAATAACATATTATGAACGGTTTAACATCGGCTCAAAACGTAAAACCCGCGCGCAATCTTCCACGCCAAAAACACCGCGCCAGCAGGTTTTACCGCCGAAACAGGCGTTCGTAATACAACGGATAATCATAAAGGCAGGATATGCCTGTTTCTAGGAGTACAACCATGGCTGAAGCAACAGATGTTGTCTTGGTGGGTGGAGGCATTATGAGCGCGACTTTGGGCGTTTTGCTCAAAGAACTCGAACCGTCTTGGGAAATCACCCTTATCGAACGCTTGGAAGACGTAGCGTTGGAATCGTCAAACGCTTGGAACAACGCCGGCACAGGGCATTCCGCATTATGCGAACTCAATTACGCCCCGCTCGGCGCAGACGGCACCATCGACCCGACCCGCGCCCTCAATATTGCCGAACAATTCCACATCAGCCGCCAGTTCTGGTCATCGCTTGTCGAAGAAGGCAAAATCACCGACAACTCCTTCATCCATACCGTCCCGCATATGTCGCTGGTCATGAACACCGACCATTGCGACTATCTGCAAAAACGTTTCGACGCCTTCAAATCCCAAAAACTCTTCGAACGGATGGAATTCTCCACCGACCGCGCCAAAATCGCCGAATGGGCGCCGCTGGTCATCAACGGCCGTAAAGAAGGACAACCCGTCGCCGCCAACTACTCCGCCGAAGGCACAGACGTCGATTTCGGCAGCCTGACCCGCCAAATGGTGCAATACCTGCGCGAAAAAGGCGTCAAAACCGAGTTCAACCGCCACGTCGACGACATCAAACGCGAATCCGACGGCGCATGGGTGCTCAAAACCAGCGACACCCGCAACCCCGACGGACAACTCACTCTCCGCACCCGCTTCCTCTTCCTCGGCGCAGGCGGCGGCGCACTGACCCTGCTGCAAAAATCCGGCATCCCCGAAGGCAAAGGCTACGGCGGCTTCCCCGTTTCCGGGCTGTTCTTCCGCAACAGCAACCCCGAAACCGCTGCGCAACACAACGCCAAAGTGTACGGACAAGCCTCCGTCGGCGCGCCGCCCATGTCCGTCCCGCATCTCGACACCCGCAACGTGGACGGCAAACGCCACCTCATGTTCGGCCCTTACGCAGGCTTCCGCTCCAACTTCCTCAAACAAGGCTCGCTCATGGATTTGCCCCTGTCCATCCACTTGGACAACCTCTACCCCATGCTGCGCGCCGGTTGGGCGAATATGCCCCTGACCAAATACCTGCTGGGCGAATTGCGCAAAACCAAAGAAGAACGCTTCGCCTCCCTGCTGGAATACTACCCCGAAGCAAACCCTGACGACTGGGAACTCATCACCGCAGGACAACGCGTTCAAATCATCAAAAAAGACTCCGAAAAAGGCGGCGTCCTCCAATTCGGCACCGAAATCGTCGCCCACGCCGACGGCTCGCTCGCCGCACTCTTGGGCGCATCCCCCGGCGCATCAACCGCCGTACCTTTGATGATCAAGCTCATCCACCAATGCTTCCCAAGCCGCATTTCCTCATGGGAAGGTCGTCTGAAAGAACTTGTTCCCGGCTTCGGCATCAAGCTCAACGACAACCCGCAGCTTGCCGAAGAAATCATCAGCCACAACGCCAAAGTATTGGGTATTCATCATCAATGATGGGAAGGCAATGATGAAACAGCGTATCCTTGAGATACGCTGTTTTCATGTGTAGATAGAATGGAAATGCCCATCGTTGGCAGTGCAGCATAAAACCAATAAAGTCAGCTATACATGGCAAACCTGAACAAAAAGGCTCAGCCGTCATTCCCGCGTAGGCAGGAATCCAGAAGTTTGAAATTGCAGTAATCTCTAAGTATTTCTGAAAACCGAAAACCTGGATTCCCGCCTGAACGGGAATGACGATATTGATATTTTGATTGTTGTCGAGCCAAGCTTAAATTGGCACAGTGGACAAACCCGAATTCACATATATAAAGAGGTCGTCTGAAACCCCATTTCAGGATTTGAACTGCACCCCAAAAGTTGGACACATCCCCTCCAACTCACAAGGTGCAGTTTTTTTATGAGCAAATATACATTACACTTCAAATACCAAGCCGTACTCCACTACCTGCACATACGCAGCCAACAGCGTACCGCAGATCATTACAGCATCTCCCGAACCCACCTGCGGCGATGGATACGCGCCTATCAGGAAGGCGGTATCGGCGCACTCGAACATCCACAATCCAAAACCATGACCGAACACCGCAAAAACCCCTTCATCGCCGACAAACCCGACCATGAAAAAACACAGGCAGAGCTTATCGAAGAGTTGTGCTATATGCGCGCAGAGGCCGCCTACCTAAAGGAGTTAAAAGCCCTCAGCCAAAAGCGGACCGAAAAGGACAAAGCCAAACCGTCCAAGCACTGAGGGCGCAACACCCGCTCAAATACCTGCTGCACATCGCAAACCTGCCCAAAAGCAGCTTTTACTACCACCACCAAGACCGACCCGACCCCGACGCAGCCGACAAAGCCCTCCTTATCGAAACCTACCGGCGGCATAAAGGACGCTACGGGCAAAGGCGCATTGCCGCCGCATTGGGTTGGAACCGCAAAAAAGCGGCGCGATTGATGAAACAGATGGGGCTGAAAGCCAAAATACGGGCGAAAAAAGCCTACCGCCATCCCGCCATGGGCGAAATATCGGAACATCTCCTCAAACGTCGGTTCAAAGCCAAAAAGCCCAACGAAAAATGGCTGACCGACGTGACCGAACTCAAAGGGAGCGACGGCAAACTGTACCTCTCGCCAATCTTGGACTTGTTCAACCGAGAAATCGTCGCCTACGCCATGAGCCGCAATGCCAACAGCGAAATGGTGAAGGAAATGCTCGAAAAAGCCGCACCCCGTCTGACTGATAAGGGAACAATGCTGCATTCCGACCAAGGTGTGCTGTACCGTACGGCGGGGTATAGGGAATTGCTTGCGGAGCATTCCATGGTTCAAAGCATGTCGCGTAAGGCGAACTGCTGGGACAATGCGCCGATGGAAAGCTTCTTTGCGGTGTTGAAGACGGAGTGTTTCTATAACGCAGGTGAATTGACGGTGGACGAATTGATGAAGCAGATAGATGACTATATAGATTACTACAACCGGGAGCGTTGCAGTTTGAAATTGAAAAAGCTGAGTCCTGTCGCATACAGAACCCAGCTTGCACAGAGCGCCTGAAAAGGCTTTTATGAGTGTCCAAGATTTGGGGGCCAGTTCAGATTTTCAGACGACCTCTTTTCTTATCAAAAGTGGCACAAAGCCCTCTGTCTTTTAAAACGTAAACCCGGTTTCCAATTCATCATCGCCGACCAGTTCGACCAACAGCGCATAAAGCGGTGCAAGCTCGGTGTAGCGGCGGGAGGTGCGGCGCAGGTAGTTGAGGAAGCGCGGGATTTCGGGGCGGTATTTGTCTTTGCCGTCTCGGTAGTACAGGCGGGCGAAGATGCCGGCGACTTTCAGATGGCGTTGTACGCCCATCCATTCAAACCAGCGGTAAAACTCGTCAAACGCTGCGGGTACGGGCAATTCGGCGGCGCGGGCTTTTTCCCAGTAACGGATAACCAAGTCCAAGACGAATTCTTCTTTCCATTCGATAAAGGCGTCGCGCAGGAGGGAAACCAAGTCATAGGAAATCGGGCCGTAGAGTGCGTCTTGGAAGTCGAGTACGCCTGGGCGGCCGGTTGTGAGCATGAGGTTGCGGACGATGAAGTCTCGGTGGACGTACACCTGCGGCTGGGCAAGCAGCGGCGGCAACAGGGTGTCTACGGTTTGCTGCCAGAGCTGGCGTTGTTTGAAGTTGAGTTCGCGTCCGAGTTCTTTGGCGACGAACCATTCGGGGAACAGGTTGATTTCGCGCAGCATGATGTCGCGGTCGTACTCGGGTAATTCGCCCTCGCGGCTGGCTTTTTGCAGCTCGACCAGTTCATCTATGGCTTCAAGCAGAAGGACTTTGTGTGCATCCGCGCCTTGCTCTTGCTGCATGGCGGTCAGGAAAGTGGTGCTGCCCAAGTCGTTGAGCACCATAAATCCTTGCGTTTCGTCCACATGCAATACTTGGGGAACGTTAAGCATATTGAAAAGTTTTTGCACTTTTAGGTAAGGAGCGACGCTCATTTTACCGGGCGGCGCGTCCATGCAGATGACGGTCTTGCCGTCGGCAAACGTAGCGCGGAAGTAGCGTCGGAAGTCGGCATCGGCGGCGGCGAAGCTCAATTCGAAGTTTTGTTCGGGATAGACGGCGTGAAGCCAATTTTGTAATTCGGTTTGTCGTTGCATAGCGGTGTCGCGGATTTTCAGGTTAAAATAACCGCTATTCTAACTGGCAAACCGATTTAAGGGGCGATTTTGGCTCGTTTATTTTCACTCAAACCATTGGTTTTGGCGTTAAGCGTCGGCTTCGGTGCGGGAGGGGCATATGCGCAAAATGCATCTTTGCCGCAACCTGCCGATTACGAGCCGGCAAGAGCCACCCCGCCTGCGGTTCAAAGCGTGGAGAACCATCGTCCGGCCGATCAGGACAAATTGTCCTTAGGCGATACCTGCCTGTTTTGCCAGCATCAGGCTTCCGAAGCAAACAAGCAGCCTGAAATCAAACGCAGCGGCGAAGAACCCCTGCCGCAGGACTACACCCGCGTGATTGCGGACAAGGTTGCCGGACAGTCTAAAGTCGCCGTCCGCGCCGAAGGCGATGTCATCATCGAGCGCAATCAGGAAGTGTTGAACGCCGATTGGGCGGATTACGACCAAACCAGCGATACCGTCAGGGCGGGCGACCGCTTTACGCTGTATCAAGACGGTTCGACCGTCAGCGGCGATACTTTGGTGTACAACCTGAAAGACAATACCGGCTCGAGCGAATACGTCCGCGTCGATGCCGAAAAAGACGGCCGCCGCCTCCAGAGCGTCAGCGAAAAGGCGGAAATGAAAGGCAAAGGGCTGTACAAGCTCATCAATACCAAATTCAATACCTGCTCGCCCGGCGATGCGAGTTGGTTCATCAAAGCGAAAAGCATCGAAACCGATCAGGAAACAGGCATAGGCGTGGCAAAAGACGCATCGCTGGTGTTCGGCGGCGTTCCCGTGCTTTATACGCCTTGGGCGGATTTCCCGCTCAATGGTCATCGCAAGAGCGGTCTGTTGGTTCCGACGCTGGCAACCGGTTCAGACGGTTTGGAACTCGCCCTCCCTTATTACTTCAACCTCGCTCCCAATTTGGACGCCACCTTCCGCCCCGGCATCATCAGCTCGCGCGGCGTGCAGCTTGGCGGACAGGTCCGCTATCTCGAGCCGAAATTTAACGGCGTCATTGACGGCGATTGGATGCCACACGATAAAAAACGCCATGAAAACAACCGCTATCAAATCAAGTTTAACCACAACCACCAACTGACCGACAAACTCAGCGGCGGCATCAACTTCAATCAGGTTTCAGACGACAATTACTACCGCGATTTCTACGGACGCGAGGACATTGCCAGCAACGTCAACCTCAACCGCCAACTGTGGCTGAACTACGGCGACAATATCTGGGGCGGCTCTTTTGACGGTGCGCTGAACGTACAGAAATACCAAACCCTTGCCAATCAAAACGGTTACAAAGACGAACCCTACGCCATCATGCCGCGCCTGACCGGACGTTGGCAGAAAACCATAGGCAAGGCGAATATCAACGTATTCAGCCAGTTCACCCGTTTCGTCCACGACAGCAAACAAGACGGCAGCCGTACCGTGCTGTATCCCAGCGTCCGTTGGGATTTCAACAACCAATGGGGCTATATCCGTCCGAAAATCGGCGTACACGCGACTTATTACGACTTAGGCTCGTTCGGCAACCAATCCGGCCGCCGCGTCAGCCGCGTATTGCCGATATTCAACGTCGATACCGGCATGACCTTCGAGCGCAACGCCAATGTGTTCGGCAAAGCCTATCTGCAACCCTCGAACCGCGCCTGTTCTACAACTACATCCCGACCAAGTCCCAAAACGACTTACCCAATTTCGACACCTCGGAAAACAGCTTCTCTTACAACCAGCTTTTCCGTGAAAACCTGTACGTCGGCAACGACCGCATCAACTCCGCCAACAGCCTGACTGCCGCCGCGCAAACCCGTTTTCTCAATCCGAACAACGGTGCCGAGCTGTTCCGCGCCGGTATCGGACAGAAGTTTTATTTCAAAAACGACAACGTATTGCTGGACGGCAACATCAGCCGCTACGAACGCAGCCAATCCGACTGGGTCGGCTTCGCACACGGCAAACTGAGCGACAGCTTTCATGTAGGTTTCGATCTGCACTACAACCAAAATCAAAGCCGTGCCGAAAGCTATGCCGCGACCGTCCGCTACAATCCCGAGCCGGGCAAAGTGTTGAGCGCGCGTTACAAATACGGGCGCAACGAACGCATTTACCTGCAATCCGACGGCAACTATTTCTACGATAAAATCCGCCAAGTCGATTTGGCGGCACAATGGCCTATCCGTAAAAACCTTTACGCAGTTGCACGTTACAACTACGAAATTCAAGCCAAGAAACCTCTTGAAATGCTGGTAGGAGCCGAATATAAAAGCAACTGCGGCTGCTGGAGCGCAAGCCTTGTCGGACAACGCTACGTGACCGGCGAAAACAGCCACAAAAACGCCGTATTCTTCAATCTCCAACTCAAAGACCTGAGCAATCTCGGCAACAACCCATTTGAAAAACTGCGCTTGGCCATTCCCGGCTACAGCAAAACCAACGAGGTAGTTACCCCATGAACGTCAAACCCCTGATTCTTGCCGCCGCACTCGGTCTGGCATTGAACGCACACGCAGCCCCTAAGGCCAAAACAGTAAAAAAATCCGTCAAACCCGTCGCTGTTCAGACGACCGATACCGAAACCCGTTCTGACGGCGTACATCTGAGCGACGGCATTGCCGCCATCGCCGACAACGAAGTGATTACCCGCCGCCAACTGGCGCAGGCAGTCGAACGGGCGCGCCGAACCATCCCTAAAGGCACACAAATCGGCGATAACGAATTGCGCGAACAAGTTCTGGCGCAACTCATCAACCAATCCCTGATTATCCAAGCGGGCAAACGAAAGAATATTCAAGCAGATAACGCAGAAATCGAGGCGGTCATTGCCGCCAATCCTTCACTGAAAAACCCGTCTGCCTCTATCCGCCGTGAAATTGCGGACAGCATCATCGCAGAAAAAGTGCGCCAACAGGCAGTCATGCAGCACAGCCGCGTCAGCGATGCCGAAGTTGCACGCGCCATCGAACAGGCGAAACAGCAAGGCATCGCCCTGCCCGAAGGCGAGCCGCTGCGCCAATACAATGCGCAACACATTCTGATTAAGGCCGACAACGAAAACGCTGCGGTCGGCGCGGAAAGCACCATCCGCAAAATCTACGCACAAGCCCGCAGCGGCGCAGACTTCGCCGGTTTGGCGCGCCAATATTCGCAAGACGGCAGCGCGAGCAGCGGCGGTAATTTAGGCTGGTTCGCCGACGGCATGATGGTTCCGCCGTTTGAAGAAGCCGTCCACAAACTCAAACCCGGCCAAGTCAGCCCACCCGTACGCACACAATTCGGCTGGCACATCATTAAGCTGAACGATGTCCGTGACGCCGGCACGCCCGAAGAGCGTCAACACAACACCATACGTCAATATCTGTCGCGCCAAAAAGCCGAACAGGCGGAAATCAACCTGCTGCGCGAACTGCACGAAGGTGCGCACATCGACATACGCTAAGGCGGATGCAGACGTCGTCTGAAAGTTTTTCAGACGACGTTTTGTTTTGCAGCAAGCGGCATCCATCCGAAATCAAACCGACCCTAATAATATAGCGAGGGAAAGAAAAAACCGTTTTCGTCGTTACCGTCGCATCCAATAAAATATGAATGATAGTTGCCGATTAAAAAGGTCGTCTGAAAAACAAAATGTTTTTCAGACGACCTTTTACGGAACGGCATACGGACGGATTACCAATCCGCTCCGCCTGCCCACAGTATGCCGATGGCGGCGACGGATGCCAGGCCGACAGCCACAATCGCCTCTAAACAATACTGACACAGACATAATAACCTCCGAATGTTGAATAAAATTATTATCGGAACCATCCGCCTGCCCTGACGGGAAACGATACGGATGCCGTTTGGTTTGTACGGTCAGAATAACACCCTCTCGCGGTATCCTTATTCGGTTTACCTGATTTTCCAGAGAGAAAAAAGCAATAATTATCAAAAATTAATGCCAAAGACTATCAATTAGTCCTTCTTGATTGAGAACGCGGCTTGTTTGTCGGATATTTGATTCAAACCTGATTTTTTTTCACTGATTTATGCCTGATTTTTTTCTTTTTTTCCGCCGTTTTGTACAAACTGCCATTGTGGTATTTTTGCCTCTTTCTGTTTATATCGCCGTCCATCTGGCAAATGGCGGGAGTTTTGCATTCGAACGTCCGTTGATGTTTGTCATTCACGAACAGACAGGACAATGGTTTTTTCCGATTGCGCTGTTGCTTCATTATCTGGGTAAAACCGCCGTCGCCGTACCGCTGGTCTGTTTGGCGGCGGTATGCCTGTGGAGGTTTGGCAAACTGCGGGCAGCGGTATTCGTGCCTTTGGCGGCATTGTTGCCGACTTTGAATATGCTTTGGATAAAGGCATGGATACAGCGTCCGCGCCCGTTGCTTTGGCCTCGCGCCGTCGAAGAGGTCAATTTTTCGTTTCCAAGCGGACATAGTACGTTTTCCGCCGCAGTCGCAGTGATGCTGATTCTATTGTGTTATCGGACTGCATACCGCCATACCGCTTTTGTCGTCGGCATCTTGTTTGCCTTGTTGACGGGATTTTCACGGGTTTATTTGGGCGTACATTATCCGACGGATATTTGGGCGGGATGGACGAATGGGATGCTGACGGCGTTATTGGTTTATTATGTTGTTTTCAAAAAGGATTTCGAATAATGGAAACCTTATGCCCGAATACGCCCTTATGGCTGCGCAACGGTCATGCGGACACAATATTTGCCAAATTCATTCAACGCCCCGCCCCTGCCTACCGCCGCGAGCTGCTGCCGGACAGTACGGGACGCACTTTGGTTGCCTATGATTTTGTCGATGCCGCCGATCCCGATGCGCCTTTGGTGGTTTTGTTTCACGGATTGGAGGGCAGCAGCCGCAGCCATTACGCCGTTGAATTGATGCGCGCGGTCATTGAAAAAGGCTGGAACGGCGTGGTAGTGCATTTCCGCAGTTGCGGCGGCGTGGAGAATACCGCGCCTGTGTTTTATCATTTGGGCGATACGCAGGAAATCAGCTTTATGCTGGAAATGCTGTCTGAACGCTACCGCAGGATTTATGCTGCGGGCGTGTCTTTGGGCGGCAATGCGCTGGCAAAATATTTGGGCGAATACGGCAGTCTGGGCATGGCTGCCGTACCTTACGCCGCTGCCGCCGTCTCTGCGCCGGTGGATGCGGCAGCGGCAGGCACGCGCTTTGATAAGGGAATGTCAAAACTGCTCTACACCCGCTATTTTTTAAAATCTTTATTGCCCAAAGCCGCCGCAACAGGTTTTCAGACGACCTCGTTGAAAGAATGCAAAACGCTGGGGGATTTTGACGACAGGTTTACCGCGCCGCTGCACGGTTTTGCCGACCGGCATGATTATTACCGCCGCGCTTCGTGCAAGCCTTGGCTGAAAACCGTGCGCACGCCGCTTTTACTGCTCAACGCCGTCAACGACCCGTTTCTGCCGCCGAAAGCCTTGCCGACGGTAGAAGAGGTTTCGTCCGCCGTTACGCTGCTGCAACCCCAATACGGCGGACACGCCGCGTTTGTCAGCCGCGACAAAGGTCGTCTGAACCTGCAATGGCTGCCGCAAACCCTGCTGGCGTATTTTGAGGCATTCGAGTAAACGGAAGGTTTTTCAGCCAGAAGTTTCGTTATAAAATGCCCCGAACCTGATTTAGGATTTATTTAGAAACAAAGGAAAATTATGCAAGAAACCAACGGATACCCCGATAAACGTCCGGACGGCCCGGAAGGCCGCTGGGAACGGGACGTGTTGCGCGACGTACTGCTTGCCGCCTATAAAGAGCAGCGGCGCGCCCGTTTTTGGCGCAACTTCTGGCGGATTATCGGCGTCCTGCTGATTGCCGCATTATGGTTCGGTTCGGACGACGGCACGGCCGGACAAGGGCTGGCCACAGGTAAAGAGCATACGGCAGTCATCACATTGGAAGGCGAAATCGGCGGCGGCATGGACGATCAGGTCAAAATGCTGCGCGACAGCATGGAGGCGGCCTACAACAATCCGAATGCAAAAGGCATCGTCATCCGCGCCAACAGCCCCGGCGGTTCGCCCGTTATCTCCAATACTGCTTTTAACGAGATACGTCGTCTGAAAGGCGAACATAAAGACATCCCCGTCTATGTCGTCGCCGAAGATATGTGCGCCTCCGGCTGCTACTACATCGCTGCCGCCGCGGACAAAATCTACGCCGACCCCTCCAGCATCGTCGGCAGTATCGGCGTGATCGGCGGCGGTTTCGATGTAACCGGCCTGATGGACAAGCTGGGTATCAAACGTCGTCTGAAAACCGCAGGCAGCAACAAAGGTATGGGAGATCCGTTTACCCCTGAAACGCCCGAGCAGGCGAAAATCTGGGAAGCCATGCTGTCAGACACCCACCAAGAATTCATCAAGGCCGTCAAGCTCGGACGCGGTGAAAAATTGAAAGACAAAGAATACCCCGACGTATTCAGTGGCCGCGTCTATACCGGCATTGAAGCCAAAAAAGTCGGACTGATTGACGACTTCGGCAACGTGTACAGCATCGCCCGCGATGTAATCAAAGCCCCCGAACTGGTCAGCTACACGCCCGAAGATGATTTCAGAAAACTTCTGAGCCGCCGCTTTGGCGCGCAAGTCAAAGCTGAAGTGGAAAAAACATTGTCGAAAATGTGGTAAGTCAATACAAACAAAACGTCGTCTGAAAAGTTTTCAGACGACGTTTTGTTTTGGGGGATATTGATTCTGCGGAAAATGAAGAGAGGAATATCGTAATAGCGGTAAGTGGGTATTTATAGTGGATTAAATTTAAATCAGGACAAGGCAACGAAGCCGCAGACAGTACAGATAGTACGGCAAGGCGAGGTAACGCCGTACTGGTTTAAAGTTAATCCATTATATCTGCGGCTTTCTTTTAAACTGGTTGAAGAAAGGTCGTCTGAAAGCCGACAACATCGGCTTTCAGACGACCTTTTACTGTTTTCAAACCCGAATCAGTCAAACAAATCGCCCACTTTGTCCCAGAACGATTTTTTGCGCGGGGTTTGGCTGCGGTCGAGTCCGGTGGAGATTTTTTCAAACTCTTCCAGCAACTCTTTCTGGCGGTCGGTCAGGTTGACCGGCGTTTCCACCACAACGTGGCAGTATAAATCGCCCGTCGCGCTGGAGCGCAGGGATTTGATGCCTTTGCCTTTGACGCGCATACGGCGGCCGGTTTGCGTTTCTTTAGGTATGTTCAGTTTGACTTTGCCGTCCAAGGTCGGAACTTCGACTTCGCCGCCCAAGGCTGCGACGGCAAAACTGATGGGCAGTTCGCAATGCAAATCCAAGCCGTTCCGCTCGAAGATTTTGTGTTCTTTGACGCGGACGTTGACGTACAAATCGCCTGCGGGCGCGCCGTGCGTACCCGGTTCGCCTTCGCCGCTCAAGCGGATGCGTTGACCGTCGTCGATGCCGGCGGGAATGTTGACTTCAACGGTTTTGCTGGTTTTGGTGCGGCCTTCGCCACGACATTTGACGCATGGGTCTTTGATTTCCTTGCCTGTGCCGTGACAGGTCGGACAGGTTTGCTGCATTTGGAAAATGGCTTGGCGGACGTGTACCGTGCCGGAACCGTGACAGGTCGAACAAGTTGATGCGGACGTGCCGGGTTTTGCACCACTGCCGTGGCAGACATCGCATTCTTCGTAGGTTGGTATATTGATGCGTTTTTTGATGCCTTTGGCGGCATCTTCCAGCGTGATTTCGACGCCGACCTGCAAATCTGCGCCTTGATAGTTTGGCTGACGGCCGCCGCCTCCACCTCCGCCGAACATTTGGCTGAAGATGTCGGAGAAGTCGAAGCCTTGTGCGCCGCCGAACCCGCCAAAACCGCCGAATCCGCCCGCGCCGCCTCCCATGCCCTGCTCAAACGCGGCATGACCGTATTGGTCGTATATGGCGCGTTTTTCTTTGTCGGACAAGGTGTCGTAGGCTTTTTGAACTTCCTTAAACTTCTCTTCCGCTTCTTTGTTGTCGGGATTGCGGTCGGGATGGTATTTCATCGCCAGCTTACGGTAGGCTTTTTTGATTTCGTCGTCGCTCGCACCGCGCGCCACGCCGAGTGTTGCATAAAAATCTTGGTTGCTCATGATAGTAATGGTTGTTGATATGTGTAAAAACTAGGCTGGATATATGGGTGGGGTGGGGAAAACTCAAGTGTCTGAAATGCGAGGTCGTCTGAAAAATACCGTTCTGTTTTCAGACGACCTTTGTCAAACCGACCTAACGACAACCTGCTATAATCCATCCTTTATTTTTCCTAACGTTTTCAAGCGAAAAACAGAATGACCATGCAAGAACATTACCAGCCCGCCGCCATCGAGCCTGCGGCGCAGAAAAAATGGGACGACGCCCGTATTTTCAACGTCTCCGAAGACGCTTCCAAACCCAAATACTACTGCCTCTCCATGTTCCCCTACCCCAGCGGCAAGCTGCACATGGGGCATGTGCGCAACTACACCATCGGCGACGTATTGAGCCGCTTTAAACTCTTAAACGGCTTCAACGTCATGCAGCCTATGGGTTGGGACGCGTTCGGCATGCCGGCGGAAAACGCGGCGATGAAAAACAACGTCGCCCCCGCCGCTTGGACTTACGACAACATCGAATACATGAAAACCCAGCTCAAAAGCCTGGGTTTTGCGATTGACTGGGAACGCGAAGTCACCACCTGCAAACCCGAATACTACCGCTGGGAACAATGGCTGTTTACCAAGCTGTTTGAAAAAGGCATCGTCTATCGCAAAAACGGCACGGTAAACTGGGACCCGGTCGACCAAACCGTGCTTGCCAACGAGCAAGTTATCGACGGACGCGGCTGGCGTTCGGGTGCGTTGATCGAAAAACGCGAAATCCCGATGTATTACTTCAAAATCACCGATTACGCCGAAGAGCTGCTCAACGATTTGGACAAGCTGGAACACTGGCCGGAACAAGTCAAAACCATGCAACGCAACTGGATCGGCAAATCTCGCGGTATGACCGTGCGCTTTGCTGTTTCAGACGACAGCAAACAAGGCTTGGAAGGCGATTACGCGAACTTCCTGCAAGTTTATACCACCCGCCCCGACACGCTGATGGGCGCGACTTATGTCGCCGTTGCCGCCGAGCATCCGCTGGCAACCGCCGCAGCCGCCGACAAACCCGAATTGCAGGCATTTATCGCCGAATGCAAAGCCGGTTCAGTTGCCGAAGCCGATATGGCAACGATGGAGAAAAAAAGGCGTGCCGACCGGCCGCTACGTCATCAACCCGCTCAACGGCGACAAACTGGAAGTGTGGATTGCCAACTATGTATTGTGGGGCTACGGCGACGGCGCGGTCATGGCGGTTCCGGCGCACGACGAACGCGATTTCGAATTCGCCACCAAATACAATCTTCCTAAAAAACAAGTCATTGCCGTCGGCGACAACGCATTCGATGCAAACCAATGGCAAGAATGGTACGGCGACAAAGAAAACGGCGTCTTGGTCAACAGCGGCGACTTGGACGGCATGAATTTTCAGACGGCCTTCGACGCCATCGCCGCCAAACTGCAAAGCCAAGACACGGGCGAACCGAAAACCCAATACCGCCTGCGCGACTGGGGTATTTCGCGCCAACGCTACTGGGGCTGCCCGATTCCCATCGTCCATTGCGAAAAATGCGGCGACGTTCCCGTCCCTGCCAACCAACTGCCCGTCGTCCTTCCTGAAAACGTCGTACCCGACGGCATGGGTTCGCCTTTGGCAAAAATGCCTGAGTTTTACGAAACCACCTGCCCATGCTGCGGCGGCGCGGCGAAACGCGAAACCGACACCATGGACACCTTCATGGAATCGAGCTGGTATTTCTTCCGTTACATGTCGCCCAAGTTCGCAGAAGGCATGGTATCGACTGAAGCCGCGAAATACTGGGGCGCGGTCGACCAATACATCGGCGGCATCGAACACGCGATTTTGCACCTCTTGTACGCGCGTTTCTTCACCAAACTGATGCGCGACGAAGGTCTGGTCAGCGTGGACGAACCGTTTGAACGCCTGCTCACGCAAGGCATGGTCGTTTGCGAAACCTACTACCGCGAAAATGCCAACGGTAGCAAAGACTGGATCAACCCCGCCGATGTCGAATTGACTTTCGACGACAAAGGCCGCCCTGTTTCCGCCGTCCTCAAAGCCGACGGTCTGCCCGTCGTCATCAGCGGCACGGAAAAATGTCCAAGTCCAAAAATAACGGCGTCGATCCGCAAGAATTGATTAACGCCTACGGCGCGGACACCGCCCGCCTGTTCATGATGTTCGCCGCACCGCCCGAACAGTCCCTCGAATGGAGCGACAGCGGCGTCGAAGGCGCGCACCGCTTCCTGCGCCGCCTGTGGCGTACCGTTTACGAATACCTGAAACAAGGCGAAGCAGTCAAAGCGTTTGCAGGCAACCAAGACGGTTTATCTAAAGAACTCAAAGACCTGCGCCACAAACTGCACGCCACTACCGCCAAAGTCAGCGACGACTACGGCCGCCGCCAGCAGTTCAACACCGCCATCGCCGCCGTGATGGAGTTGCTCAACCAATACGACAAAACCGACACCGGCAGCGAACAAGGCCGCGCCGTCGCCCAAGAAGTATTGGAAACCGCCGTACGCCTGTTGTGGCCCATCGTGCCGCACATATGCGAAACCCTGTGGAGCGAATTGAACGGCGCGAAACTGTGGGAAGCAGGCTGGCCGACAGTCGATAAAGCCGCCTTGGTCAAATCCGAAATCGAAGTGATGGTTCAAGTCAACGGCAAACTGCGCGGCAAAATCACCGTCGCCGCCGACGCCTCCAAAGCCGACCTCGAAGCCGCCGCACTCGCCACCGAAGGCGCGGTGAAATTCATGGAAGGCAAACCCGCGAAGAAAATCATCGTCGTGCCGGGCAGACTGGTAAACATCGTGGTTTAAAGCCGATTCGGCATTGATTGTTGTAATAAGAAAGGTCGTCTGAAAACTTGGAAACAGGGTTTTCAGATGACCTTTTTAAGGTAGATTGGGTTGATAAATCTAACAATCCATTGTATTCCTCACGATGTTTTGGCACAATTCCAAGCCAATCAACCACGCTTATACTCTGCATCCTAATGGCTTCAAAACCCTTCCTAAAATGGGCAGGCGGCAAACATAAACTTGTCTCCTTTATCGAACACAACCTCCCTTCTTCTGCACGAAAACGTCTGATTGAACCCTTTTGCGGTTCTGCCGCTTTGTCTCTTGCATTGGATTTCGAACATTATCTGCTCAATGATATTAACGCTGACGTAATCGGCTTATTCCGTATCTTAAAAGAAGAAAAGTCCGGATTCATCGACTATGCCCGCTCTTTCTTTAATTCCGACAACAATAACGATTCAAAATTTTATGAATTGCGGGAACAATTCAACTCTAGCAAAAATCTGCACGAACGTTCCGCTCTATTTATCTATCTGAACCGCCATGCTTTTAACGGTTTATGCCGCTACAACAGCAAAGGGGCATTTAATGTGCCGTTCGGACGCTACAAATCACCCTACTTTCCCCAACAAGAAATGGAAGGTTTCATTCAAAAATCTGACAGAGTTGAATTAATGTGCGGAGATTTTCAGACGACCCTATCTCTAGCAGACAATACGGATACTGTTTATTGTGATCCTCCTTATGCGCCTTTAAGCCCAACCGCTTCATTTACCACTTATGCCAAAGAAGGCTTCAATTTAGACGATCAAATCCGCCTTTCCCAGTCAGCCCAACAAATTGCACCTAACTCTCAAGGTGTTTTGATTTCAAATCATGATACTGAATTCACAAGGGATATTTATTCTTCTGCCATTCTGAAAACAGTTGAAGTACAACGCAATATCGCTGCAAAGGGCAGCAGCCGTAAGAAGGTTGGAGAATTGCTGGCAATTTATGAGTGATTTCGACAAACTGGCTGAAGAAGCCGCCATTTATCAAAACCGTTTGAAAAAAATCGTTTCAGACGACCTTGTCCTCTACAACGAAAATTCCCTTAACGTCATGCGGAAGATATTGGAAAAACATCCAAACGGCTGTTTTAATATGATTTTCGCAGACCCTCCTTACTTTCTTTCTAATAACGGATTCAGTTGTCAAAACGGGCAAATGGTTTCCGTCAATAAGGGCAACTGGGATAAATCCAAAGGAATGGCGGCAGATTTGGAATTCTACGAAGAATGGCTCCGACTGTGTTACGCCTTATTAAAACCAAACGGCACAATTTGGGTTTGCGGCACATTCCATAATATCTATTTAATCGGCTACCTGATGCAAACCATTGGCTACCATATTTTAAACAATATTACTTGGGAAAAACCCAATCCTCCCCCTAATTTGTCCTGCCGTTTCTTTACCCATTCAACAGAAACAATCTTATGGGCAAAGAAAAATAAAAAAGCCAAACACACGTTTCATTATGAAACCATGAAAACACAAAATGATGGCAAACAGATGAAATGTGTTTGGACATTCGCACCTCCAAATAAAGCCGAAAAAACATTCGGCAAACATCCGACACAAAAACCACTCGCCTTGCTTGAACGCTGCATACTGTCAGCTTCAAACATTGGAGATTTAATTTTTGACCCTTTCATGGGCAGCGGCACAACAGGAGTCGCCGCCTTGAAACATGGTCGGAAATTTTGTGGTTGCGAACTAGAAGAAGATTTTTTTGAATTAGCAAAGAAAAGGTTAGAAAAATGATTATTGGTGGTATCGGCGGTGCAAGAACACAAACAGGACTCAGATTCGAAGAACGTACAGACTTACGGCAGCTGTTTGAAGAAATTCCTGGATATGACTTAAGGAAAACAAATGATAATGCTGGTTACGAAGTTTGGTTCAATGGAGAATTGAAGGCTTATTGTTTTAAAAAATATGAGTTTTACCGATTTTTGGAAAGACCGGAATACAATATTAATTGGAAAGACCATCTGTCTAAAAGATTACTACCCGACAATGGGTTATTTATCATCATCCGTGATACCTTATTTATCATTGAAATCAAATTCCAACAAACCCCTGGTTCCGTAGATGAGAAATTACAAACTTGCGACTTTAAGAGAAAACAATATACAAAATTGGTTCACTCTTTAGGTTGGCGGGTTGAATATGTCTATGTTTTGAATGATTGGTTTACAAAGCCAGAATATAAAGATGTTTTAGATTATATTATCTGTGTTAACTGTCATTACCAATTTAACACGATTCCCTTAAGGTGGTTTGGACTGCCTGATGGTGAAATGAATGAATACCATATTTAAAACACAGCCGTTCAAGGTCGTCTGAAAGCCTGCGTACAGGTTTCAGACGACCTTTCACCAATCCCCGCCGTTTCCCGTCTTTCTGCCATTGTGATAAAGTAGCCCGACCTTTTGTTCAAATATGCAGATTCCACCACACAGCTTATGGAAACATCGTGTCTTAACAGCCAACAGCTCGTCAACATGGTTCAACAGGGCGAAGGGGGCGACTATTTGGACGGCAGCTACCGTTTTGAAACCTTATGCAGCGGCATTTCCCTGCACGGCGGCAGCCTGACCGCGCGCAAAACGTTTCAAAGCACGCGCCTGTCGGAGCCATACATCGCGTTTGTCCTGCTGCTCGAAGGCAGTTTGGATTTCGGCATCAATCGCGAACGTTACCGTATTGAGGCTGAAGGCGGACATGTCCTATTGATTGCGTGCGACGAGGAAATCTTGTTCAGCCGTTATTTATATGAAGGCGGGCATACGGCGAAACTGACGCTCAAGGGGATAGACCGCTGGCTGGCTCGCCCGCAATATGCGGGTTTGCTGCAGGCGGTTTATCGGGAAAAAGTCAGACATTGGCCGCTGGACAGTAGTTTGCGCCGCCTTGCTTTAAGCAGCTTGAAGGGGGCGGAGCAAGGCGGATTGGCGGACGACTTACAGCGTGAAGCGGACGTGTTGCAACTTTTGGCAGGACTGTGGACGGATTTTCTCAACCGCTATCCCTATACCGAAACTGCCGCCGAACCGCCTCATCCTTCGGAAAGTTTCATCCGTCTGCTCAACCAGGCATTCGATGCGGGCGCGCACCAAGTATCTGCGCTTGCCGACGCGCTGCATATCAGCGAGCGGACGCTGCAACGCCGCCTGAAAGAATCGTTTGGTACGACGGCGAGCGAGTGGCTGCGGCACAAGCATATGCAATATGCGCTGTATGCTTTGGGTACGGACAGCGTCAGCATAGGCGAAATAGCCTATCGTTGCGACTACGCCCATGTTTCAAGCTTTACCAAGGCATTTCGCGAATATTTCGGCTGCACGCCGGCGGAGTTGAGAAAACGCGGCGAGTGATAGGACAAATAGTGAGAGGTCGTCTGAAAAATATATTTCGTAGCGTGGGCTTTGCCCGCGAAATACAAAATCTTGCCGAGTCCATTCTGCCTTGTCTGCTCCGTGGGCATAGCCCACGCTACGGCTGCTAAAAATAAGTGAAGCAGTCATAAGCGGGGACTACATAAAAACAAAGGTCGTCTGAAAACCGTATTTCTGGTTTGAACTGCACCCCAAAAGTTGGACACATCCCCTCCAACTCACAAGGTGCAGTTTTTTTATGACCGAATACACATTACACTTCAAATACCAAGCCGTACTCCACTACCTGCATATACGCAGCCAACAGCGTACCGCAGATCATTACAGCATCTCCCGAACCCACCTGCGGCGATGGATACGCGCCTATCAGGAAGGCGGTATCGGCGCACTCGAACATCCACAATCCAAAACCATGACCGAACACCGCAAAAACCCCTTCATCGCCGACAAACCCGACCATGAAAAACACAGGCAGAGCTTATCGAAGAGTTGTGCTATATGCGCGCAGAGGCCGCCTACCTAAAGGAGTTAAAAGCCCTCAGCCAAAAGCGGACCGAAAAGGACAAAGCCAAACCGTCCAAGCACTGAGGGCGCAACACCCGCTCAAATACCTGCTGCACATCGCAAACCTGCCCAAAAGCAGCTTTTACTACCACCACCAAGACCGACCCGACCCCGACGCAGCCGACAAAGCCCTCCTTATCGAAACCTACCGGCGGCATAAAGGACGCTACGGGCAAAGGCGCATTGCCGCCGCATTGGGTTGGAACCGCAAAAAAGCGGCGCGATTGATGAAACAGATGGGGCTGAAAGCCAAAATACGGGCGAAAAAAGCCTACCGCCATCCCGCCATGGGCGAAATATCGGAACATCTCCTCAAACGTCGGTTCAAAGCCAAAAAGCCCAACGAAAAATGGCTGACCGACGTGACCGAACTCAAAGGGAGCGACGGCAAACTGTACCTCTCGCCAATCTTGGACTTGTTCAACCGAGAAATCGTCGCCTACGCCATGAGCCGCAATGCCAACAGCGAAATGGTGAAGGAAATGCTCGAAAAAGCCGCACCCCGTCTGACTGATAAGGGAACAATGCTGCATTCCGACCAAGGTGTGCTGTACCGTACGGCGGGGTATAGGGAATTGCTTGCGGAGCATTCCATGGTTCAAAGCATGTCGCGTAAGGCGAACTGCTGGGACAATGCGCCGATGGAAAGCTTCTTTGCGGTGTTGAAGACGGAGTGTTTCTATAACGCAGGTGAATTGACGGTGGACGAATTGATGAAGCAGATAGATGACTATATAGATTACTACAACCGGGAGCGTTGCAGTTTGAAATTGAAAAAGCTGAGTCCTGTCGCATACAGAACCCAGCTTGCACAGAGCGCCTGAAAAGGCTTTTATGAGTGTCCAAGATTTGGGGGCCAGTTCAGTTTTCAGACGACCTTTTTCTTACACTTTACGGTTTACGCGAACCTTATCCGCCGTAATAGGCTTTGGTCAGGATTTCCTCCATGTCGGCGACCAATGCCAGACGCGGGTTGGCGGGGGTGCATTGGTCTTCGAAGGACAGCATTGCCAGTTCTTTGCGGCCGTCGATGAAGGTTTTTTCGTCTATACCCTGCTCTTTGAACGACATTTTGATGCCGACGTTGACCGCCAGTTCATGACAGGCGCGGGCGAAGGATTTTACGCCTTCGGCCGGGGTGGCGCACGGCAGGCCCAAGGTACGGGCGATTTCCCTGATATTTCAGGTCGGCTTTGTAGTAGTTGTACTTCGGCCAAGTGGCGGTTTTCTGCGGGCGTGTGCCGTTGTAGCGGATGACGTGCGGCAGCAGGATGGCGTTGGCGCGGCCGTGCGGAACGTGGTATTTGCCGCCGATTTTGTGCGCCATCGAGTGGTTGATGCCGAGGAATGCGTTGGAGAACGCCATGCCTGCGATGGTGGAGGCGTTGTGCATGTGTTCGCGCGCTTCGGGGTCGGACGCGCCGTGTTTGTAGGAGCGTTCGAGGTATTGGAACACGAGCTTGATGGCTTGCAGGGCGAGGCCGTCGGTGAAGTCGTTGGCGAGCACGGAAACGTATGCTTCTACGGCGTGGGTCAGTACGTCCAGACCGGTGTCGGCGGTTACGCCGGCGGGGACGGTCATGGTAAACGCGGGATCGACGATGGCGATGGTCGGGGTCAGCGAGTAGTCGGCGATAGGGTATTTTTGTCGCCGTCGCTGATGACGGTAAACGGCGTAACTTCGGAGCCGGTGCCCGATGTGGTGGGGATGCCGATGAATTTGGCTTTGCGGCCCAACTCGGGGAAGCGGAAGGCGCGTTTGCGGATGTCCATGAATTTTTGGACGAGGTCTTCAAAATCGACTTGGGGCTGTTCGTAGAAGAGCCACATGGCTTTTGCCGCGTCCATCGGCGAGCCGCCGCCCAGCGCGATGATGGTGTCGGGCTGGAAGCTGCGCATCAAATCTGTGCCTTTATAGACGGTTTGAACACTCGGATCGGCTTCGACATCGGTGAAAAGCTGGATGGTTACTTTGTTTTTGCGTTGGTGGAGCTGGTGGGTCACTTTATCGACGAAGCCCAAATCGACCATCGAACGGTCGGTCACAATCATGACTTTTTCGCAGTCTTTCATGTCTTGCAGATATTGGATGGAATCGCGCTCGAAATAGATTTTGGCGGGTACTTTGAACCATTGCATGTTGTTTCTCCGACGGCCTACTTTTTTGATGTTTAACAGGTTGACTGCGCTGACGTTGCCGCCGACGGAGTTTTTGCCGTAAGAGCCGCAGCCCAAGGTCAGGGACGGCAGGAAGGCGTTGTAAACGTCGCCGATGCCGCCGAAGGTGGAGGGCGAGTTCCAAATCACGCGCAGGGCTTTGACGCGGGTGCCGAAGGTTTTTGCCAATTCATGGTCGGCGGTATGGATGGCGGCGGAGTGTCCCAAGCCGTCGAAGGCGACCATTTGTTCGGCAAACTGCAAACCTTGTTCGGTGGAATCTGCTTTGAGCATCGCCAGTACGGGCGAGAGTTTCTCGCGGGTCAGCGGCTCGTTGGGGCCGACTTCGCGGCATTCGGCGATGATGATGTTGGTTTTTTCAGGCACTTTAAACCCTGCCTGCTCGGCAATCCACGCCGCCGGTTTGCCCACCACGGCGGAATTGAGTTTTGCGCCGCCGCAGTTCGCGCAGTTTGCCGTGACGCCGAAGATGAAGTCTTCGAGCATGGCTTTTTCTTTTTTGTTAGCGAAGTACACGCCGTAGGATTTGAACTCTTCGACCAGCTCTTTATAAATCTCTTTGTCGGCAATGACGGCTTGTTCGCTGGCGCAAATCATGCCGTTGTCGAACGCCTTGGACATCACGATGTCGTGTGCCGCCTGCTGGATGTTTGCCGTTTTTTCGACATAGGCAGGCACGTTGCCCGCCCCGACGCCGAGCGCGGGTTTGCCGCAGGAATAAGCCGCTTCCACCATCGCATTGCCGCCGGTCGCCAAAATCGTCGCCACGCCCGGATGCTTCATCAGCGCGGAAGTGCCTTCCATAGACGGTTTTTCAATCCACTGGATGCAGTTTTCCGGCGCGCCGGCGGCAATCGCGGCATCGCGCACGATTTGGGCGGCGTGGGCGGAACACTGCTGGGCGGAAGGGTGGAACGAGAAAATAATCGGATTGCGGGTTTTCAGCGCAATCAGGGATTTGAAAATGGTGGTGGAAGTCGGATTGGTGGTCGGCACGATACCGCAGACGACTCCGACCGGATCGGCGATTTCGGTAATGCCGGTTACATCGTCTTCGCTGATGACGCCCACGGTTTTCAAATCGCGCAGGCGGCGCACGACGTTTTCGCAGGCAAACAGGTTTTTGGTCGCCTTATCTTCAAATACACCGCGTCCCGTTTCTTCGACCGCGTGCATGGCGAGTACACCATGTTTGTCCAGCGCAGCAATGGAGGCTTTGGCAACGATATAATCAATCTGCTCCTGATTCAGCTTGCGAAACTCGTCCAACGAGCGCAAACCCTTTTCAACCAAACTGTTGACCTCGGCTACGGCGGGACTGACGACATTGTCGGCTGATGCGTTCATGGTGTATCTCCTTGATATAAGGTGGCAATAAAGACGATAAATTTTCACTACGATTACTATAAGTAATTTTGTTACATTTCTCTTTGACTTACATCACAAACCATGCATGCTGTTTTCAGACGACCCCTTTCAGGATTTCTCTGTTTTTAATACATTGAAATAAAATCATTTTAACGAGTTTGATAAAAGAGGCTGCCGAGTCTTCCCCCTTTGCCATATCGCTATTGTTTTATCCGCCGTAATTCAAATGAAAACGAGATTTATCGAAATTTGTATCAAAATTACAAATAAATTAAACAAAGCCAAATACAGAAAAAAGGAAAAAGGTCGTCTGGAACCTTGAAGTCAAGATTTCAGACGACCTTTTGATGATCGAGAAGGAAGATCCGTCTAGTCAATCGAATAGCCGCGCAGGTATTGCGTACGTTCGCGCGTCATGCGGGTATCGCATTGGAGCTTGAGATATTCGGCTTGAGCAGGGTTGTCAGCCTGGGCGGCAGCCTGTTGGCAGTTTTGAATCTTGTTCTGAATCCAAGCACGCTGCTCGGCGAGCAGTTCTTTTTGGACAGTATGCTCCATCCCGTCCCATATTCTTTGAATTTCGGAATCTGCATTGCGGTTTTGGTTGCGTGCATTGTCCAAATCGCTTTGCGAGAACGACGGCTCTTCGCGTTTCGCTTCTGCATCAGGACGCAAGATTTCAGTTTCCAATCCTGCTGCCTGCGGCACGCCCGATGCTTGGCTGGCGGCATTGTTTTCCAGAATATCTTCCGGAGAAACGACAGGCGGCTCATCGTATTTGCCTTTCAACAACTTCATAGCATCTTCTTTGCTGACTGCCTTGCCGTCAATCATCACAATACTTTTGACACCGTAGGGCAGTAGCAGCGAGGACAGCGTGCGCGCCGTCATGGAGACAGTGTTGTCTTCCAAAACGGCGTTGCCGTCTTTATCAGGCGTATAACGTACGGAAGTTGAAAGCGTATTGTCGGCAAATTTCAAATTGCTGCCTGTCAGCTTTTGTTCCAGTATTTCGGCTAAAGTCGTTTCGCTATAAATCAAAGGGCTATTGTCTTCCGCTGCATTAAGGACATCGGCAGGAACGCGGATGCTTAAATCTGCACCGCACATGGTTTTGTTGTCTTCATCAATTTGTTGGGCATTGTTTAAGCCGATTTCCAGTTCGGAACCGGCAGCAATGACTTTGTCCGCATCGACAAATTGGCGGCTGTCGTTGCGGGCGAATGCGCGCGCTTCTTGGCGGATAATGTTTTGGATTTGTGTTTTGATGCTTTGGATGGCGGCGGGATGATTGCATTCCAAAGCCTGCTTGGGCTCATCCTTGCCGCACGCGGCCAATATCAGGACGAGCGGCAAAGCCAGCAGTTTTTTGTTCATAAATATCTCCTTGATGCGGTTGCAGACCAAACCGGCCTGCCGTTCAGACGACCATCATAACAAAGCACTTGCAGCAAGTAAATGTTGCAAGTGCTTTTTCAACGAACCGTTATAAACGCTTACCTATTTGGTGATAACGTTTACGAAACCGGAGAGGATTGCCGCGTTAATCAAGTCTACGAAGAACGCGCCGACCATAGGCACAATCAAGAAGGCTTTGTGCGAAGGACCGAAAGTCTGTGTGATGGACTGCATATTGGCAACGGCGGTCGGAGTAGCGCCCAAACCGAAGCCGCAGTGTCCTGCTGCCAAAACAGTTGCATCGTAGTCGCGTCCCATAAAGACGTAGGTAACGAAGGTTGCGTACAGAATCATCACGACGGTTTGTACGGCGAGAATGATGGTTACAGGTCCTGCAAGACCGGTCAATTCCCACAATTTCAAGTTCAAAAGTGCCATTGCGAGGAAAAGCGACAGGGAGGCATTGCCGAATACGTCGATGGCGCGGTCGAACATATTGACTTTAAACGCAGAAGTCAGGATGTTACGAATAACGACACCGGCAAACAAACACCATACGAATTTCGGTAAGTCATACAGATATTCTTTATCGTAGCCGTCCACAATTTCAGCAAATGCCAAACACGCTGCAAACATGGCAAGCGTTTCGACTGCGGATTCGGCGGTAATCAGGCGTGTACGCTTCGCTTGTTCGAACACATCGTCGGTATGCTCATCGGCATTTCTTTGCGTGCGCTTGGTTCAATGGGTTTGCGTCCCAGTTTGTTAATCAGACGACGCGCAACCGGACCACCAATCAAACCGCCGAATACCAAGCCGAATGTTGCCGAAGCCATACCTAACCCAGTGGCACCGACCAAGCCGAATTTGTTTTCAAAGTCTGGCCCCCATGCACCTGCCGTACCGTGTCCGCCGGTCAGCGTAATCGAGCCGGTAATCAGGCCGATAAGCGGATCCAATCCTAAAACCTTCGCCAAGCCGACACCAACGAAGTTTTGCACAACGATAAACGCCCCGACGACGGCAGTAAAAATCACCAAAGGCAAACCGCCCGCTTTCAGGCGGGAGAAGTCCGCGCTCAAACCGATAGAGGTGAAGAAAATCAGCATGAATGCATCTTGCAGCGGTTTTTCAAATTTGAAGCTCACGCCGTAGGCTTGATGCAGTGCAAACAGAACAATCGCAGCAATCAAACCGCCTGCCACAGGCTCGGGAATGTTGAAATCGCGCAGGAATTTGACTTTGTTTACCAAAACCTTACCAATCAACAAAACCAATGTAGCGGCAATCAACGTGTAGTAACTGTTAAATTCCCATTCCATAATTGTTTTACCTCTCAAAATCTCAAAAATGTTTTTCTTAAATCCGCCGTGCGGAATCAAACTGTTGGATATTAGGGGATGGGTTAAAGATTGTCAAAGACTAGTTAGGATTTCGGGCATTTTTATACGGAATATTCAGCAAATAAATGAAATATTTTTTTCAATCATGGCATTACTTTTGACTACTTATTGATTGATTGTGAATGGTTTATAGGTGTCAACTAAACATTGTTGACAATATATAAATCAGTTTCTAGAAAAAACGTCGTTATCAAAAACAGCACTTTCTTAGTTTTCAGACGACCTTTGACACACATCTGTCCATTATTGCCAGAATCACATGGAAAAGTTAATATCCGTTAAATTAAGGCAACCGCCGTCATACATAACAACTTACATACAAAGGAGCAAACTATGAACTTTCTGACTGCCGTCAGCCGGCAAATGACCCGATTCACCGCCCTGATTATCGTCCTTGCCTCTATCGTCGCCTTTATCGAACCCGCTACCTTTTCATGGGTGAAAGGCGACACTCAAGTCGTCGTACTCGGCATCATCATGCTCGGTATGGGCATGACTTTGGGCAAAGAAGACTATCAAATTTTGGCTAAACGTCCGCTCGATATTTTCATCGGTGCAGTCGCCCAATACACCATCATGCCGCTGCTCGCCATCGGTATTGCCAAAGCCTTCAACCTCTCGCCCGGATTGACGCTGGGTCTGGTTTTGGTCGGTACTTGCCCTGGCGGTGTCTCATCCAACATCATGAGTTTCCTTGCCAAAGGCGATGTTGCCTTTTCAGTCGGGATGACCACCGTCTCCACAGTCCTCGCCCCCGTTATGACGCCGCTGTGGATGACTTACCTTGTCGGACAAACCGTCGAAATGGACGGCTGGGGCATGTTCAAGTTTATGTTGCTCGTTACCCTGTTACCCGTCGTTATCGGTTCTGTCGCCAATATTTTGCTGCACAAAAAACACTGGTTTGAAGATGTACGCGCCATTATGCCTGCCGTTGCCGTGGTCGCCTTTGCCTGCATTGTCGGCGGCGTGGCAGCCGTCCACGGCCACCGCTTCGCCGAATCAGCCCTCGTTATGATCCTCGCCATCGCTGCCCACAATATCGGCGGCTACATCCTCGGCTATTACAGCGGCGCACTGGTTGGTATGAACACAGCCAAAAAACGTACCCTCGCCATCGAAGTCGGCGTACAAAACGCCGGTCTCGCCACCGGCTTGAGTGCCAAATTCTTCCCGGGTAACGCCGAATCTGCCGTCGCCACCGCCGTCGCCTGTGTCTGGCACTCTGTATCGGGAACTGTCTTGGGCAATTTGTTCGCTTGGTGGGATAAGCGTGAGCAATAAGCTTCGGTATTTGGTTGCAAACCTTGCACAATAATCAAAAGGTCGTCTGAAAAATGTTTTTCAGACGACCTTTTATCATTGATTCAGACAAACAAATTTAGACTGGGCGGCAGGCGACCATATAATTGACTTCTGTCGAGTCGCATAAAGAATAGCGGCGGGTCAAGAGATTGTAGGTCATCCCCTTAGTATTGATAACATCCAACCCTGCCTGTCTGCACATCCGCGCCAGTTCGGCGGGGGTGATGAATTTTTGCCAATCGTGCGTCCCTTTGGGAACAACGTTCAACACATATTCCGCCCCGACAATCAGATGAAGATAAGACTTAGGATTGCGGTTGATGGTGGAGAAAAACACCATGCCGTCAGGCTTTACCAGCTCCGAGCAGGCTTTGACGATGGCGGCGGGATCGGGAACGTGTTCCATCATTTCCATACAGGTTACAACATCGAAACTGTGCGGCTGTTCGGTGGCGAGGTCTTCGACGCGGATGCAGCGGTAATCGGTATTGTCCACACCTTCGGCAGCGGCATGAGCTTGGGCGGTTTGCAGCGATTTTTCCGCCATATCGATGCCGGTAACGTGTGCCGCGCCGCGTTTTGCCATGCTTTCCGACAAAATCCCGCCGCCGCAGCCGACATCCAAAACACGCTTGCCTGCCAACTGCGCGAACGAGTCGATATAGCCCAAGCGCAGCGGATTGATGTCGTGCAAAGGTTTGAACTCGCCGTTTTTATCCCACCATTTATCCGCAATTTGGCTGAATTTAGCAATTTCGTCCGCATCGACGTTGTGTTGTCCGGCTGCTTCCATCATGATTTTCCTGATTTGGATTTCGGGTTGAAGAGGGGTTTGATTTTATAGCAAAGCGACAGGATGGAACAGAGACAAACCGCCGCCAGCCGCCAAAAGGTCGTCTGAAAACGCCGCTTACCCTTTTCAGACGACCTTTGACTTGTTTTTACCCCTTCCGCCTTGTTTGCCGCGACCTTTCTCATTAATTTATATTAAGTCCTCCCCGCATTGCTGAAACAGCAAGCCCCGACCTTCACCAAAAAGAAAACCCAATGAAACCATTTATCCGCGCCGCATCCCTACTCCTCCTTGCCGCCGCCTCCGCACTTGCCTCAGGCAAAGACTTTATCATTTACGACCGCATGGACTACGTCGGAAAGCCTGATCTGACTGCCGAGAAACTGTCCAAAGTATTCCTGATTTACGAATCCGAGCTGGTGATGCCCGACCCTGCCGGCAAGCGCAAACACGGCGTATTGAACGAAAAACGCATTCGCAAATTGGCGCGCCAGTCCTATCGCGAAGGCTACCGCACCATCTCCACCGACATCGAAACCTGGTTTGCCGAAAAAGACGGACAAATCCTCACGCCTCAAGAACTTAAAACCGACTTTGCCCGTATGTACCAGATTTTCAAAGAAGAAAATCCCCGCGCCTACATCAGCAACTACGGCTTGCCCGACGAACACCTGCACGCCATCCGCTACTACCAAACTCAGGCGGACAACGAAGCAGTATTGGCAAAATGGCGGCAGTTTAGCAAACGCCGTCAAATGAGCGCAGCCATCAGCGACTACGCCAATCCCGTGTTCTACATCACCACGCCCGATTTGGCGCAATGGGAAAGACGTCCAAACCACTGTCGCCGAGATTAGAAAACGTTATCCCGACAAAAAAATTATCGGCTACCTCTGGCCGCAATATTATTCCGCAAGCAACAGCCCGTATTTCAAACAATTTATCGATGCCGAACGCTGGCAGAAAATGCTCGAAATCTGCAGCAAATATATGGACGGCGTGATTATCTGGTCTGACAAACGTGATGAACACAATAAAATCATCTCATGGACTGATCCTCGCATCCAAGCAATTCTCAAAGCGACCAAATCATTTATCGCTGACCATCCGAAAGACATTCAGGTAGAGAAACTCCAGCCTCCTAAAAATCGTTAAAACGGACTCCTTTTAGTTAAATCCATAAAGGTCGCCTGAAAGATATAAATGGCTTTCAGACGACCTTAGATATAGGAAATTGTCATCTTGTTTATACTTTTTTCTACCTCGAACAGCTTTTGTTTTTGCTTAAATGTTTCTTTATAGTCAATTAAAATCAAAATAGGACACTAGCGCATCGTCAAATCGGGCGTAATCAGACAAAACGGTTCTCAGATACCGCTTAATATTCGCCCACACCTTCTCAATCGGGTTGAGCTCAGGTGAATAAGGTGCAAGAGGCAATACCTTATGTCCCAATTTTTCCGCCATTTCCCGTAAGACACCCATACGGTGAAATCGCGCATTATCTAAAATAATCACCGATTTTTGAGTCAATGCGGGCAGTAGGCATTGCTGAAACCACGCTTCAAAAAAGACTCCAGTCATCGTATTTTGATAAACCATCGGAGCAATCAGCCGGTTGCCGACTTGTGCGGATACCGGAGATAAGCGTCGGTATCTTTTTCCACTTATCTGCGCTTTCACTATTTGCCCTTTCGGGCTGCGGGCATAGGGACGGAACAGGTGGCGGTCAAATCCTGTTTCATCCAAATAAACACGTTGGTAGTCGGAAAATTCGGCCAGTTGTGTCAAATAATGCGTTACTTTGGCCGGGTCTTGTTCTTTGTAAGTGGTGGTCTTTTTTTGCGCGTCATCCCCATCTGTTTGAGTGCATAGCAAACGGCGGCTGGCGTACAATCAAAATGTTTGGCGATTTCATGCAGATAGGCATCCTGGTGTTGCCCAACATATTGAGCCGGTTTTTGCCTATCCAATTTGACGGCATTTAGACCGGTAACTTGATGTTTTAGGCTGCCTGTTTGTTTTTTAAGGCGAATCCACAGGTAAAGCGTGTTTCTTGACAAGTTAAACGTTGCTGCGGTTTGGCTGATGTTTTTGCATTGTTCGTAATAGTTTAAAGCTTTGTTTCTTAAGTCCGCAGAGTATGCCATGGTTAGACCTTCAAAGTTGAGTATTGTACTATTTTGTTTTTAATTGACTATAAATAACTATCCAGCGTTGTCAAGAACAAAGCGTGTTTCCTACGTCTATAGACATTCTTGATAATACCGAATCACTTCCCAATCAGATCTTCAAACAAAAGCCGAAAGTGTAACAGTGCTGTTAATTTTTACAACACACATGGATAACAAAAAACCGAACGGGATACCCGTTCGGTTTCATAAAAGCAACAATTATTGAACTTTAATTTCTACATCAACACCGGCTGGCAAGTCCAGTTTCATCAGTGCATCAGTAGTTTTGTCAGTCCAGTCCACGATGTCCATCAGGCGCAAGTGGGTGCGGATTTCCAATTGTTCACGAGAAGTTTTGTTCACGTGTGGAGAACGCAGAATGTTGAAACGCTCGATTTTAGTCGGCAACGGAATCGGACCTTTCACAACGGCGCCGGTACGTTTTGCAGTTTCAACGATTTCTTGAGCAGAACGGTCAATCAGACTGTAATCATAAGCTTTCAGGCGGATACGGATTTTTTGGTTTGCCATTTATCGATATCCTTCAATTAAGCGATGATAGAAGAAACCACACCCGCACCTACGGTACGACCGCCTTCGCGAATCGCAAAGCGCAGACCTTCTTCCATAGCGATAGGTGCAATCAGTTCTACAGTGATGGCTACGTTCTCACCAGGCATAACCATTTCTACACCTTCTTCCAAAGTAACCGCGCCGGTTACGTCGGTAGTACGGAAGTAGAATTGAGGACGGTAGTTGGCGAAGAACGGAGTATGACGACCACCCTCTTCTTTGCTCAATACGTACACTTCTGCTTTGAATTTGGTGTGCGGAGTGATGGTACCCGGTTTAGCCAATACTTGACCACGTTCCACTTCTTCACGTTTGGTACCGCGCAGCAATACGCCTACGTTGTCACCGGCTTGACCTTCGTCCAGCAGTTTGCGGAACATTTCAACACCGGTACAAGTGGTTTTTTGGGTTTCTTTCAGACCTACGATTTCGATTTCGTCACCAACATGGATGACACCGCGCTCTACACGGCCGGTTACTACTGTACCGCGACCGGAGATGGAGAATACGTCTTCGATAGGCAACAGGAACGGTTTGTCCACGGCACGCTCTGGAGTCGGGATGTAGCTGTCCAATGCGGCAGCCAGTTCGAAGATTTTTTTCTTCGTAAGCGGCGTCGCCTTCCAAGGCTTTCAGTGCAGAACCTTGTACGATCGGGCAGTCGTCGCCAGGGAAGTCGTAGCTTGACAGCAAGTCACGGATTTCCATTTCAACCAGTTCCAACAGCTCGGCATCGTCAACCATGTCGCATTTGTTCATGAACACGATGATGTAAGGTACGCCTACTTGGCGGGCCAACAGGATGTGTTCGCGGGTTTGCGGCATAGGACCGTCGGCAGCGGAACATACCAAGATTGCACCGTCCATTTGTGCGGCACCGGTAATCATGTTTTTAACGTAGTCGGCGTGCCCCGGGCAGTCTACGTGTGCGTAGTGGCGGGTTTCGGTTTCGTATTCTACGTGTGAGGTATTAATGGTAATACCGCGGGCTTTTTCTTCGGGAGCGTTGTCGATTTGGTCGTAAGCTTTTGCAGCGCCACCGAATTTTTTAGCCAAAATAGTAGTCAAAGCAGCAGTCAGAGTGGTTTTACCATGGTCAACGTGACCGATGGTGCCAACGTTTACGTGCGGTTTGCTACGTTCGAATTTTTCCTTAGCCATGAGCTAATTCCTTTACATTAAAGATCGATTAAAGAACAGAGGTCGTCTGAAAAATCATTTCAGCCTTTCAGACGACCTATTTTGCCTGATTAGCCTTTACGGGCTTCAGTTACAGCAGCAGCTACGTGGGCTGGAGCTTCAGAATATTTCTTGAACTCCATAGAGTAAGTAGCGCGGCCTTGGGTTGCAGAACGCAGGTCGGTAGAATAACCGAACATTTCTGCCAGAGGTACTTCGGCACGGACTTTTTTACCGCCGATACCGTCATCATCCATACCCAATACAACGCCACGACGACGGTTCAAGTCGCCCATTACGTCACCCATGTATTCTTCAGGAGTTTCCACTTCAACTGCCATGATCGGCTCAAGCAGAGCAGGATTGGCTTTACGCATACCTTCTTTGAAGGCTTGAGAAGCAGCCAATTCGAAGGCCAGCTGAGAGGAGTCAACGTCGTGTGAAGAACCGAAGATCAAACGTACGCGTACATCAACTACAGGGTAGCCTGCAACGATACCGTTAGGCAGGGTATCGCGGATACCTTTATCCACAGACGGAATGAATTCGCGAGGAATCACACCACCTTTAATTTCGTCGATAAATTCGTAACCTGCACCACCCGGCTCCATAGGTTCCATTTTGATCACAACGTGACCGTATTGACCTTTACCACCGGATTGTTTAGCGTGTTTGTATTCGGCTTCAACTTCTTTGCGGATGGTTTCGCGGTAAGCCACTTGAGGCGCACCGATATTCGCTTCCACGCCGAATTCGCGTTTCATACGATCAACAATAATTTCCAAGTGCAGCTCACCCATACCGGAAATAATGGTTTGACCGGATTCTTCGTCTGTACGAACGCGGAAAGAAGGGTCTTCTTTAGCCAGACGGTTCAGGGCAATACCCATTTTCTCTTGGTCGGCTTTGGTTTTCGGCTCAACGGCAATATGGATTACCGGCTCAGGGAATTCCATGCGTTCCAAAATAATCGGCGCGCTTTCTGCACACAAGGTTTCACCGGTAGTAACGTCTTTCAGACCGATAGCAGCTGCGATATCGCCAGCGCGTACTTCTTCAATTTCAGTACGGTCCGCAGCAGTCATTTGTACCAAACGGCCAATACGTTCACGAGTGCCTTTCACAGAGTTCAATACGGTATCACCGGACTTCACGACACCGGAGTAAACGCGGATGAAAGTCAGCTGACCAACGTATTTGTCGTTCAACATTTTGAACGCCAATGCAGAGAATTTCTCTTCGTCGCTGGCTTGACGGCTGTCGGCTTCTTCAGTGTTAGGGTTAACACCTTGAACCGGAGGAATATCGGTAGGAGCAGGCAGCAATTCTACAACTGCATCCAACATACGTTGAACACCTTTGTTTTTAAATGCAGAACCACACAACATCGGTTGGATTTCGCCCGCCAGAGTACGTTGACGCAAACCGCCTACGATTTCTTCCTCAGTCAGCTCATCGCCGCCCAAGTATTTATCCATCAATTCTTCGCTGGCTTCTGCTGCAGCTTCAATCATGTTTTGACGCCATTCTTCAGCAGTTTCAACCAACTCAGCAGGAATATCGCCATAGGTAAAGGTCGTGCCTTTGTCAGCTTCGTTCCAGATGATAGATTTCATTTTCAGCAGGTCAACAACGCCACTGAAGCTATCTTCTGCACCAACCGGGATTACGATAGGTACAGGGTTTGCGCGCAAACGGGTTTTCATTTGCTCGACAACGCGGAAGAAGTTGGCACCCTGACGGTCCATTTTGTTTACAAACGCCAAGCGCGGTACTTGGTATTTGTTAGCTTGACGCCATACGGTTTCAGATTGTGGCTGAACACCGCCCACTGCGCAGTAAACCATTACCGCACCGTCCAATACACGCATAGAGCGCTCCACCTCTACGGTAAAGTCAACGTGTCCCGGTGTGTCGATGATGTTGAAGCGGTGTTCGGGGAATTGTTTCGCCATACCGGACCAGTAGGAAGTTACGGCAGCAGAGGTAATGGTAATACCACGCTCTTGCTCTTGTTCCATGTAGTCGGTAGTAGCCGCACCGTCATGTACCTCGCCCAATTTGTGGGTCAAACCGGTATAGAACAAAATACGTTCTGTAGTAGTGGTTTTACCCGCGTCGATATGAGCGGAAATACCGATGTTGCGGTACAGGCTGATCGGGGTCTTACGAGCCATTTTATTAGCCTTTCAAAATTAGAAACGGAAGTGAGAGAATGCTTTGTTGGCTTCAGCCATGCGGTGTACTTCTTCACGTTTTTTCAACGCACCGCCGCGACCTTCGGACGCATCAATCAACTCGCCTGCCAAACGCAGGTCCATGGATTTCTCACCACGTTTACGGGCCGCATCGCGAACCCAGCGCATTGCAAGAGCCAGACGGCGTGAAGGACGAACCTCAACAGGAACTTGGTAGTTTGCACCACCTACACGGCGGCTTTTCACTTCCACGATAGGTTTGGCGTTTGCAATGGCTTCGTTGAATACTTCGATTGCTGCTTTGCCAGTTTTTTTCTCGATTTGCTCCAACGCACCGTAAACGATACGTTCGGCAACAGATTTTTTACCGTCAATCATCAATACGTTCATGAATTTAGTCAGCTCGACGCTGCCGAATTTAGGATCAGGCAATACATCGCGCTTGGGGACTTCTCTACGTCTTGGCATTTTAATTTCCTTTAATCTATTCAGTCGGGTCAATTCCCATGAATACCCAACAGAGTATTCACTTACTCGGCCGTTGTTCAGCTTAGGCGGCCGACGTGCCTATTTAAGTCCCTGTAATTATTTAGGACGCTTAGCACCGTATTTAGAACGGGCTTGTTTACGATCTTTAACACCTGCAGTATCCAAAGAACCGCGTACAGTGTGGTAACGTACACCCGGCAAGTCTTTTACACGACCGCCGCGAATCAGTACGACGCTGTGCTCTTGCAGGTTGTGGCCTTCACCGCCGATGTATGAAATCACTTCAAAACCGTTGGTCAGGCGAACTTTACATACTTTACGCAATGCAGAGTTAGGTTTTTAGGGGTAGTTGTGTATACACGGGTGCATACGCCGCGTTTTTGCGGACAAGCTTCCAGTGCAGGCACTTTATTTACGTACACAGGCTTTTGACGGCCTTTGCGTACCAATTGGTTGATAGTTGGCATATTTTCTCGTCCTGTTGAGTTAAATACTTGCCGACACCATGTCGGCAAGAGTGGAATTATATTTTTATTGCAAGAGTTTAGTCAAGCAAACGGCGGATAAAAGTTGGCATTTTGAGACCTTTGCAAAAAAGCCCTTCCCCCGACAATCGAAACCCAAACACAGGTTTTCGTCTATTTACGCTCCTAATTACTCCTGATTTTACCCAAATGCCCCCTTAATCCCCCTTGGATACCTGATTAATCAGGCATCCGGGCTGCCTTTTAGGCGGCAACAGGCACACTTAGCCTGTTGGCCGCTTTCAACAGGTTCAAACACATCGCCTTCAGATGGCTTTGCGCACTCACTTTAATCAGCCCGAAATAGGCTGCCCGGGCATAGCGGAATTTACGGTGTAGCGTACCAAAGCTTTGTTCGACCACATAACGGGTCTTCGACAAATATCGATTACGTTTGGTTTGTGCTTCCGTCAGCGGACGGTTGCGGTGGGCTTTGCGCATAATGCCGTCCAGCAACCGATGTTCTTTCAGGTGTTGCCGGTTTTCCGCACTGTCGTAGCCTTTATCGGCATAGACGGTCGTATCTTCGGCAATGCCCTCCAACAAAGGCAACAGGTGGTTGCACTCATGGGTATTGGCGGGGGTGATGTGCAGTTTCTCGATATAGCCTTCCTCATCGGTACGGGTATGTTGTTTGTAACCGAGTCTGTATAAACCGTTTTTCTTTGTCCAGCGGGCATCGCTGTCCTTACTCGGTGTGGTTTGGCCGCTGACTTGTCCTTCTTCATCGACTTCTATGGCCTGACGCTGTTTGCTGCCGGCAGTTTGAATAATGGTGGCGTCAATGACGGCGGCGGATGCTTTCTCTATTTTTAGGTTTTTTTCGGTCAGTTGGCGGTTAATCAGTTCCAGCAATTCGGACAGGGTGTCGTCTTGCGCCGCCGGTTGCGGTAGCGGCATAAGGTGCTGTAATCGGGGATGCTCAGTTCGTCAAAACGGCAAAACAGGTTGAAATCGATGCGGGTGATGAGGCTGTGTTCGAGTTCGGGATCGGAGAGGCTGTGCCATTGTCCGAGCAGGACGGCTTTGAACATGGACAACAGGGAATAGGCGGGACGGCCGCGGTGGTCTCGGAGGTAACGGGTTTTTGACGATTCAGGTATTGTTCGATCGGTTGCCAATCAATCACTTGATCCAACTTCAATAGTGGGAAGCGGTCGATGTGTTTGGCAATCATGGCTTGTGCGGTTTGCCGGAAGAAGGTGCTCATGAGAAATCCCCTAAATGTCTTGATGGGAATTTAGGGGATTTTGGGGATTTTTGCAAAGGTCTCATTTTATATTTACTAAGAACTATTTAGCAACTGAGGTCGTCTGAAATGGATAAAAATCATCAAACGATACGCACTCTTTGTTCAGACGACCTTTATCAAGCATAAATCGGTTTGCAACTCTATTAGAGCCACCCTTCCTACCGTACTTTTCATAACGACACTGACAATCCACACAGGTCGTCTGAAAAAGAAAACCGCAAGTGATATTGCCTTGCGGTTTTCTCTTAAACAAACATCCTACGGATTATTCATCTGTTGCTTCGATTTCGGAAGCTTCTTGCTCCGCCTCCTGCCATTGCTGGCGGCGGCTGCGGTGGTAGGTCAAACCAGTACCGGCAGGGATCAGACGACCTACGATTACGTTCTCTTTCAGACCGCGCAACTCGTCTTGTTTGCCCATAATGGCGGCTTCAGTCAGAACGCGGGTCGTTTCTTGGAACGATGCGGCAGAAATAAAGCTGTCGGTTGACAAGGAGGCTTTGGTAATACCCAACAATACGTTTTCGTAACGTGCCGGTTCTTTGCCTTCTTCCAAAGCTTTTTCATTGGCTGTCATGACATCGCCGCGTTCGACTTGCTCACCGGTAATGAATTCGGTTTCACCTGAATCGACAATATTCACACGGCGCAGCATCTGACGGATGATGACTTCGATGTGTTTATCGGAAATCTTCACACCTTGCAGACGGTAAACCTCTTGCACTTCTTGAACGATATAACGCGCCAGTGCTTCGATACCTTGCAGACGCAGAATATCATGCGGATCTACCGCTCCGTCCACAATGGTTTCGCCACGGTTTACCACTTGACCGTCGTGCACCAGAATTTGTTTCTCTTTGGAAATCAAAGTCTCGTATGCTACGCCGTCTACGTCAGTGATAATCAGACGCTGTTTGCCTTTGGTCTCTTTACCGAATGAAACGGTACCGGTGATTTCTGCCAACATACCTGCATCTTTCGGCACGCGTGCTTCAAACAACTCGGCAACGCGCGGCAGACCACCGGTAATGTCGCGGGTTTTGGAAGAGGCTTGCGGGATACGCGCCAATACGTCGCCTTTACCAACTTCCTGACCTTCGCGCACGGTAATCACTGCACCCACAGGGAATGCCATAGATACCGGAGTAGAGGTACCCGGAATGCAGATTTCCAGACCGTTTCATCCAACAGTTTTACAGTCGGACGCAACAGTTTGGATGCGCTGCCGGAGCGGCGCTTGCCGTCGATAACCACCAAGGTAGACAAACCGGTTACATCGTCGGTTTGTTTGGCAACGGTTACACCCTCTTCCACGTTTTCGAATTTCACCCAACCTGCGTGTTCGGTAATCATCGGGCGGGTATGCGGATCCCAAGTTGCCAACGTTTGACCGGCTTTAATGGCTTCACCGTCTTGAACCATCAAGATCGCACCGTAAGGCACTTTGTGACGTTCGCGTTCACGACCGATGTCATCATGAATAACGACTTCGCAAGAGCGGCCGATGACAACCAATTCGCCTTTGTTGTTGGCAACATAACGCATTTGGCTGCTGAATCGTGCGGTACCGTTGGATTTGGCTTCAACTTGGCTGGCTGCTGCCGCACGGGATGCCGCACCACCGATGTGGAACGTACGCATGGTCAACTGGGTACCCGGCTCACCGATAGACTGAGCGGCAATCACGCCGACTGCCTCACCGGCATTGACCAATTTGCCACGTGCCAAGTCGCGACCGTAACAGTGCGCACACAAGCCATGACGGGTTTTACAAGTAATCGGAGTACGGACTTTGACTTCATCGACACCGGATTGGTCAATCATATCCACCAGTTTTTCAGTCAACAACGTACCGGCTTCAACCAAGGTTTCGCCACTTGACGGATCGACAACGTCAGACGCAGTAACACGACCCAAAATACGATCGCGCAATGCTTCAATCACATCACCACCCTGTACGACCGCCTTCATGACAAAGCCGTCTGAAGTACCGCAATCGTCTTCAACAACGACCAAGTCTTGAGTTACGTCTACCAGACGACGGGTCAGGTAACCGGAGTTCGCGGTTTCAATGCGGTATCCGCCAAACCCTTACGCGCACCGTGGGTCGCAATAAAGTATTGCAATACGGTCAAACCTTCGCGGAAGTTTGAGGTAATCGGCGTTTCAATAATCGAGCCGTCTGGTTTTGCCATCAAGCCACGCATACCAGACAACTGTTTAATCTGAGCCGCAGAACCACGAGCACCAGAGTCTGCCATCATATAGATGGAGTTGAATGACTCTTGATCGACTTCGTTGCCATCACGATCGATAACTTTTTGTTTAGACAAGTTATCCATCATCGCTTTAGCGATTTTATCGCCGGCACGACCCCAAATATCCACCACTTTGTTGTAGCGTTCGCCGTTGGTTACCAAACCTTGACGGTATTGGTCTTCGATTTCTTTAACCTCGGCATTGGCTTCAGCCAACAAGGCCGCTTTTTCTTTCGGAATCTCCATGTCGTCAACAGCAATGGAAATACCGCCTTTGGCTGCAAATCCGAAACCGGTGTACATCAAGTGGTCAGCGAAGATAACCGTATCGCGCAAGCCGCACAGGCGGAACGATGCGTTAATCAGCTTGGAAATTTCTTTTTTCTTCAGCGCTTTGTTGATGTATTCGAACGGCAGGCCTTTAGGCAGGATTTCGCTCAACAATGCACGACCGACAGTCGTTTCGTAACGGGTAACGACTGGTTCGAATTCGCCAGCTTCGTTTTTCACCCATTCGCGCAAACGTACGGTGATTTTCGTACCCAGCTCAACCTGTTTGGTATGGTATGCACGATGCACTTCTTTCACATCAGCAAACAGACTGCCCTCACCTTTGGCATTGATGCGGTCGCGGGTCATGTAGTACAGGCCCAATACGATGTCTTGGGAAGGTACGATAATCGGTTCGCCGTTTGCAGGAGACAATACGTTGTTTGAAGCCAGCATCAGGGTGCGCGCTTCCATTTGCGCTTCCAAGCTCAATGGAACGTGTACCGCCATTTGGTCACCGTCAAAGTCGGCGTTAAACGCGGCACATACCAACGGATGCAGCTGAATGGCTTTACCTTCAATCAGGATGGGTTCAAACGCTTGAATACCTAAACGGTGCAGGGTCGGCGCACGGTTCAGCATAATCGGATGTTCGCGGATGACTTCCTCCAAGATGTCCCATACTTCCGGTACTTCTTGTTCTACCAATTTTTCGCTGCTTTAACGGTAGAGGCCAGACCTTGTTTTTCCAGTTTATGGAAAATGAACGGTTTGAACAGTTCCAAAGCCATTTTTTTCGGCAAACCGCATTGGTGCAGACGCAGGTATGGACCTACGGTAATCACGGAACGACCGGAGTAGTCCACACGTTTACCCAGCAGGTTTTGACGGAAACGACCACCCTTACCTTTAATCATGTCTGCCAATGATTTCAGCGGACGTTTGTTGGCACCGGTCATGGCCTTACCGCGACGGCCGTTATCCAACAGCGAGTCAACCGCTTCTTGCAACATACGTTTTTCGTTGCGGACGATGATGTCAGGAGCGTGCAGTTCCAGCAGGCGTTTCAGACGGTTGTTACGGTTGATGACGCGACGGTATAAATCGTTCAAATCGGAAGTGGCAAAACGACCGCCATCCAACGGAACCAAAGGACGCAAATCAGGCGGCAATACCGGCAGCACGTCCATAATCATCCACTCCAGTTTCATACCGGAACGATGGAAGGCTTCCAATACTTTCAAGCGTTTAGCGATTTTTTTGATTTTGGTATCAGAACCGGTCGACTCAAGCTCTTGGCGCAGGATTTCGATTTCGCCTGCCACATCCAAGGTGCGCAACAATTCGCGGATACCTTCTGCACCCATTTTGGCATCGAAATCGTCGCCGTATTCGTCCAGTTTGTTGTAGTAGTCATCTTCAGTCAGCAATTGACGGCGTTGCAGCGGAGTCATGCCGGGGTCGGTCACAACAAATGCTTCAAAGTACAATACGCGCTCGATGTCGCGCAAAGTCATGTCCAACACCATACCCAAACGAGAAGGCAGGGATTTCAAGAACCAAATATGTGCAACAGGTGCGGCCAATTCGATATGACCCATGCGTTCGCGGCGTACTTTGGACAAAGTCACTTCCACGCCACATTTCACAGGTTACACCTTTAAATTTCAAGCGTTTATATTTTCCGCACAAGCATTCGTAGTCTTTGACCGGACCAAAGATTTTGGCGCAGAACAAACCGTCACGCTCAGGTTTGAACGTACGATAGTTGATGGTTTCAGGCTTTTTAACTTCGCCGTAAGACCATGAGCGGATGGTTTCGGGAGAAGCAATGCCGATTTTGATGGCATCAAACTCTTCTTCCATGCCGGCAGTTTGCAACGGATTAAATAAGTTCAACAAATTCATTTTTGCTCCTTGAAGGAAGTATTTTTACCGCATGGCGGATTTTCGATATTGGAAACGGTACGTTGCGGTTTCAGACGACCTGATATTTTCAGATTTCGATTAATTCATTCTTATTCTGCAACCGCTTTTTCAGACGACCTAGAGAGGTCGTCTGAAACTTCTGTTTAGTAACGTTCCAAATCGATATCCAAGCCCAGTGAGCGAATCTCTTTAACCAATACGTTGAAGGACTCAGGCATACCGGCATCGATTTTATGTTCGCCTTTGACGATGTTCTCGTACATTTTGGTACGGCCTGTTACGTCGTCGGACTTCACGGTCAACATCTCTTGCAGTGTGTAGGCTGCGCCGTATGCTTCCAGTGCCCAAACCTCCATCTCACCGAAACGTTGGCCACCGAACTGAGCTTTACCGCCCAGAGGCTGCTGAGTAACCAGACTGTACGGACCGGTAGAACGCGCGTGCATTTTTTCGTCAACCAAGTGGTGCAGTTTCAGATAGTGCATCACACCTACTGTTACCTTGCGGTCAAACGGTTCGCCAGAGCGTCCGTCATACAGTGTGATTTGGGTTTTGCTGTCGTTAAAGCCCAATTTTTCGACTTCAGGATCATCGCTCGGATAAGCCAAATTTAGCATTTCGCGGATTTCGGATTCTTTCGCACCGTCAAACACCGGCGATGCGAAAGATGCACCTTTACGCAGATTGGAAGCCAGTTCGATGATTTCTTCATCAGTCAGGGCATCCAAATCTTCTTTCTTACCGCTGCCGTTGTAGAGTTTGTTCAAGAACTCGCGCAGCTCGCTGGCTTTGCGTTGTTCTTTCAGCATACGGTCGATACGCTCGCCGATACCTTTTGCTGCCCAACCCAAGTGAACTTCCAAAATCTGACCGATGTTCATACGGGAAGGTACGCCCAACGGGTTCAGTACGATGTCCACAGGACGACCGTCCGCCATGTACGGCATGTCTTCCACCGGCAGAATGCGTGATACCACACCTTTGTTACCGTGGCGGCCCGCCATTTTGTCACCGGCTTGCAGACGGCGTTTGATGGCGATAAAGACTTTCACCATTTTTTGTACGCCAGGCTGCAATTCGTCGCCTTGGGTCAGTTTTTTCTTCTTGATTTCGTACAATTCGTCCGCTTCTTCGCGTTTTTGTTGCAGACTCAATTTAATCAGTTCTAATTGTTTGGCCAAATCTTCATCAGCCAAACGGATATCGAACCAATCGTGTTTGCTAGGCAAACCCGCCAGATATTCGGTAGTGATTTCACTGCCTTTAGCCAGCTTCATCGGACCGCCGTTGGCTTTTTGGCCGACGATCATACGCTCAATACGGTCGAATGCGTCGTTATCAAAAATACGCAACTGGTCGCCCAAGTCTTGACGGTAACGTTTCAGCTCGGAATCGATAATAGATTGAGCACGTTTGTCACGTTGGATACCTTCGCGGGTAAAGACTTGAACGTCGATAACCGTACCGCTCATACCGGTAGGCATACGCAAAGAGGTGTCTTTTACGTCGGATGCTTTTTCGCCGAAGATGGCGCGCAACAGTTTTTCTTCCGGAGTCAGTTGGGTTTCGCCTTTAGGCGTTACTTTACCAACCAACACATCGCCTGCTTCCACTTCTGCACCGATGTAAACGATACCGGATTCATCCAAACGGTTTTGCATACGCTCGGACAAGTTCGGAATATCGCGGGTGATATCTTCCGCACCCAGCTTGGTATCGCGGGCAACGACATTCAATTCCTCAATGTGAATCGAAGTATAGCGGTCGTCTGCAGCTACTTTTTCGGAAATCAGAATCGAGTCTTCATAGTTATAACCATTCCACGGCATAAAGGCGATGGTCATGTTCTGACCTAAAGCCAATTCACCCAAATCGGTGGATGCACCGTCAGCAATCAAATCGCCGCGTTGCAAAACGTCGCCGGCTTTGACGGCAGGACGCTGGTTGATATTGGTAGACTGGTTGGAACGGGTGAATTTAACCAAGTTGTAAATATCGACACCCACTTCACCGGCAGTCGCTTCATCGTCATGAACGCGAATCACAACACGGTTGGCATCTACATACTCAACTACACCGCCACGACGGGCAACGATTGCAGTAGCAGAGTCAACGGCAACAGAACGCTCAATACCGGTACCAACCATCGGTTTTTCAGGACGCAGGCACGGTACGGCCTGACGTTGCATGTTGGCACCCATCAATGCACGGTTCGCATCATCGTGTTCCAAGAACGGAATCAGGGATGCCGCTACGGATACCACTTGACCGGTTGCCACGTCCATATATTGCACACGGTCAGGCGTTGCCATAATGGTTTCACCTTTTTCACGACAAGTTACCAAGTCACCAATCAAATTACCGTCTTTGTCCAAATCAGCATTCGCTTGTGCAATCACATAGCGGCCTTCTTCGATGGCAGACAAGTAATCGATTTCCTCGGTTACTTTGCCGTCGATAACGCGGCGGTAAGGAGTTTCTAAGAAACCATAATCATTGGTACGTGCATAAACGGACAATGAGTTAATCAAACCGATGTTCGGACCTTCAGGCGTTTCAATCGGACATACGCGGCCATAGTGAGTCGGATGCACGTCTCGCACCTCGAAACCGGCACGTTCACGGGTCAAACCACCCGGACCCAACGCAGAGACACGGCGCTTATGGGTTACTTCAGACAAGGGGTTGGTCTGATCCATAAACTGACTCAATTGGCTTGAGCCGAAGAATTCTTTGATGGCGGCAGAAACAGGTTTCGCATTAATCAAATCATGCGGCATTAAGTTTTCTGATTCCGCTTGATTCAGGCGTTCTTTTACGGCACGTTCCACACGAGCCAAACCACTGCGGAATTGGTTTTCAGTCAACTCACCTACCGAACGCACACGACGGTTGCCCAAGTGGTCAATATCGTCCACTTCACCATGACCGTTACGCAATTCAACCAAAGTAGCAATAGAAGCAACAATATCTTCGACGCTCAGGACATAACCGCCTTTTTCGGCAGCACCCGCGAAGGTTTCGTTCAACAAACGGCCATACCAAGAATGTTGTTGTGCTTCAGACAATTTTTGTTCATAAGTACGCGTATTGAATTTCATACGGCCTACGCGAGACAAATCGTAACTGTCTTCACTGAAGAACAAGCGGTTAAACAACTGCTCGACTGCCTCTTCGGTAGGCGGTTCGCCTGGGCGCATCATGCGGTAAATCGCAACACGTGCTGCTTGCTGATCAGCAGTCTCATCCGTACGCAGGGTATTGGAAATGTAGCCACCCTGATCCAATTCATTAATGTAAAGCGTAGTAAGCTGTTTTACACCATGGATATCAAATTTTGCCAACAATTCTTCAGTGATTTCATCGTTGGCTACAGCCAATACTTCACCCGTTTCAGGGTCAATCAAATCCGCGGCCAAAGCTTTGCCAATCAGGCTTTCCGGCTCCACATCCAAACGAGTCAATCCTGCATTGCTAATATCACGGATATTTTTTGCGGTAATGCGTTTACCTTTAGCAACCAATACGTTGCCTTCTTTATCCAAGATATCAACTTTGGCAGTTTCACCTTTCAGACGACTTACAACCAAATCGGTTTGAACACCATTTTCAGACAGATAGAACGTTTCTTTATCGTAGAAAATATCCAAGATCTGTTCATTGTTGTAGCCCAAAGCCTTCAACAAAATCGTAACTGGCATTTTGCGGCGACGGTCGATACGGAAATACAGCAAATCTTTCGGGTCAAATTCGAAATCCAACCACGAACCACGGTAAGGAATGATTCGAGCAGAGAACAACAATTTACCGGAGGAATGGGTTTTACCGCGGTCATGCTCAAAAAACACACCGGGAGAACGGTGCAACTGAGAAACAATCACACGTTCGGTACCGTTAATGACAAACGAACCGCTTGGAGTCATCAATGGGATTTCGCCCATATACACTTCATTTTCACGGACTTCTTTGACTGTCGGTTTAGACGCTTCCTTGTCTAAAATAACCAGTCGGATACGTGCGCGCAGGGGGGCGGCATAGGTGATTCCGCGCAATTGACATTCAGGAATATCGAACAAAGGCTCACCCAACGTGTAATGCACAAACTCCAGACGCGCATAACCATTGTGGCTTACGATAGGAAAAATAGAATTAAATGCAGCCTGCAGACCATCGTCGGTGCGCTGATCAAAAGCATTTTCTAATTGCAGAAATTTCGCATAAGAATCAATTTGTGTTGCCAACAAAAAGGGAACGTCCAATACGTTCTCTCGTTTTGCAAAACTCTTACGGATACGTTTTTTCTCGGTAAACGAATAGTTCATATACACTCCGAAAAGCAATTTTAAAAAAGAGGTCGTCTGAAATAACGCCTATTGTTTGTGTTATTTACATTTATTTAAACTTAGCTTGCGAATAAATTGCAAATAAATGTAAATAACAAATTAACCTAATAACAATAAGCAAAATAAGGCTGGCAGAAAACTGCCAGCCTTAACAGGAAGCATCAAATTATTTGATTTCGACTTTAGCGCCGGCTTCTTCCAATTGTTTTTGGATGTCTTCAGCTTCAGCTTTAGAAACACCTTCTTTAAGAGTTTTAGGTGCACCATCAACGATGTCTTTAGCTTCTTTCAGACCCAGACCAGTAATTGCGCGGACTACTTTAATCACGCCAACTTTTTGGTCACCGGCAGAAGCCAATACTACGTCAAATTCAGTTTTTTCTTCAGCGGCAGCAGCACCAGCACCAGCAGGACCTGCAACTGCAACAGCAGCAGCAGAAACGCCGAATTTTTCTTCAAAAGCTTTAACCAAGTCGTTCAATTCCATTACGGTCAAAGAACCAACTGCTTCCAAAATGTCTTCTTTAGTAATAGCCATGCTATTTATACTCCAAATATTGTATTAAAAAATAATTGATTAACAGAAACAAAATTGATTAAGCGGCTTCTTCGCCTGCTTTTTTCTCTGCCAAAGCAGCCAAACCGCGCGCAAAGCCTGATACAGGAGCTTGCATAACGAACAACAGTTTGGACAACAGCTCTTCGCGGCTCGGAATAGAAGCCAACTCAGCAACCTGAGCAGCATTCATTACTTCACCATTGTAAGAACCGGCTTTAACTACAATCTTGTCATCTTTTTTCGCGAATTGGTGCAACACTTTAGCAGCAGCAACAGCATCTTCAGAAGCAGCATAAACCAACGGACCAACCATTTGATCAGCCAAAGCTGCGAATGAAGTACCCTCTACTGCACGACGAGCCAATGTGTTTTTCAGAACGCGCAAGTAAACGCCTTCTTTACGCGCATTTGCACGAAGCTCAGTCATACTGGAAACACTGATACCGCGATATTCAGCAACCACGAGAGTCTGAGCGTTAGCAATTGCTGCGCTGATTTCCTCTACGGCTACTTTCTTGGTTTCAATATTGAGACTCAAGGTCTACCTCCCACTGTTTATAAACAGGATATCGGAATGATATCCCACCAGCGCGGTAACCTAAAAAGACATCTTACAAGCAATCTTGCAATGTGTTTCAGGACTACCGTCTGCGTAGGGCAGTTACGATTAAATCTTGCGATCCCTACGGTCTTGGACATCTACTTAATTCTAAGTAGCCCAAATTCAAGCAACTCAAATAGAGTTGCTTGAAAATTTCTTAGATTAGTTATTCACGCTTGATGTATCAACGCGAACACCTAAACCCATAGTGCTGGATACAGCAACTTTTTTCAGGTACTGACCTTTAGCAGCAGCGGGTTTAGCTTTAACGATAGCGTCCAGCAACGCATCAAAGTTCTCTTTCAAATCAGCTTCAGCGAACGAAGCACGACCGATAGTTGCATGAACGATACCAGCTTTGTCTGTACGATATTGCACTTGACCTGCTTTTGCATTTTTAACTGCTTCAGCCACATTAGGAGTAACAGTACCTACTTTAGGGTTTGGCATCAAGCCACGCGGACCCAAGATAGTACCCAACTGACCAACGATGCGCATTGCATCAGGAGAAGCAATAACAACGTCAAAGTTCAGATTACCTGCTTTGATTTCAGCAGCCAAATCTTCAAAGCCGACAACATCAGCACCAGCTTCTTTAGCTGCTTCAGCATTTGCACCTTGAGTAAATACCGCCACGCGGGTTGTTTTACCAGTACCTTTAGGCAGAACAACTGAACCACGGATAACTTGGTCAGATTTACGCGGATCAACACCCAAGTTGAAAGATACGTCGACAGACTCGTCAAATTTAGCAGTCGCTGCTTTTTTTACCAAAGCAATTGCTTCATCAATTGCATATAATTTATTGGCTTCAACAGAAGAGCGCAAAGCTTTCAAGCGTTTAGATACTTTAGCCATTATACAACACCCTCCACATCTAAACCCATTGAGCGAGCAGAACCAGCAATAGTGCGAACAGCAGCATCCAAATCAGCAGCAGTCAAATCAGGTTCTTTAGTTTTAGCAATTTCTTCCAACTGAGCACGGGTCAATTTACCCACTTTGTTTGTCAGAGGATTAGAACTACCTTTTTGCAAACCGGCAGCTTTTTTCAACAGAATAGAGGCCGGAGGAGTTTTCATCACAAAAGTGAATGACTTATCCGCAAATGCAGTAATTACAACTGGAATCGGCAAACCAGGCTCCATGCCTTGAGTTGCAGCATTAAATGCTTTACAGAATTCCATAATATTCAGACCACGCTGACCCAAAGCAGGACCAACTGGGGGAGATGGATTGGCTTTACCTGCAGGAATTTGCAGTTTGATATAGCCGATAATTTTCTTTGCCACTTATAGGACTCCTAAAAACGGGTATAGCGCGGAACCATTTCCGCTTCCCAAAAAAGAATTTAGTATTATATTTACTTAGAGATTTTTTTTCAAGGGATTTAAAAACTTAAATCTTTTCTACTTGACCAAACTCCAGCTCAACCGGGGTTTCACGACCAAAAATCTGAACAGAAACCCTCAATTTATTACGCTCATAATTCACTTCATCTACAATACCGTTGAAGTCAGCAAAAGGTCCTTCGTTTACACGAACTTGCTGCCCCACTTCAAATTCAACTTTAGGTTTAGGCTTCTCAACCCCAGAACGAACCTGTTGCAAGATTGCATCAGCCTCTCTTTGAGAAATCGGAGTAGGCTTATTTGCCGTACCACCAATAAAGCCTGAAACTCGAGGGGTACTTTCACCAAATGCCATGAGTCATCAGTCATTTCCATTTCGACCAAAACATAGCCCGGATAGAACTTACGCTCGCTAATGGTTTTGCGACCATTTTTAATATCGACCACTTCTTCAACCGGAACAAGAATCTGACCGAAATAACCTTCCATACCTTCGCGAGCGATACGCTCTTTTAGGGTCTTCTGGACATTTTTCTCAAAGCCGGAATAAGCCTGCACAACATACCAACGTTTTGACATTTTTACCCCCTCTTCAACAACACATCAAAAAACAGCCAAGAAATAGCACTGTCTGCCGCGTAAATAAATACTGCCAAGATTGCAACAAATATAACGACGAAGACCGTCATCTTAACTGCATCATCCCGCGTAGGCCAAACAACTTTTTTAAACTCAGACCATGAGTTTCTAAAATAGGAAAGCAGCCCTTCTCGCTTAGGCGGCGTAGAATGATTGCCGGACGTTACAAGCTGACCCGACTTTTCTGCTTTATGTTCAGATGTATGTTCAGTCATCTTTACTCACTTACCACAGCATCAAAGTCGCACTACCTCACTCATGCAATGGTTTAAATTAATTACTAAAAAAGAAATGCAAAAAAATTAACCGGCACAGGGCCGGTTAATTTTTTATTTGGCAGGCCAAGAGGGTCTCGAACCCCCAACCCTCGGTTTTGGAGACCGATACTCTACCAATTGAGCTATTGGCCTCTAAACTTAAGCGATGATAGAAGAAACCACGCCCGCACCTACGGTACGACCGCCTTCACGAATCGCAAAGCGCAGACCTTCTTCCATAGCGATAGGTGCAATCAGTTCTACAGTGATGGCTACGTTCTCACCAGGCATAACCATTTCTACACCTTCTTCCAAAGTAACCGCGCCGGTTACATCGGTAGTACGGAAGTAGAATTGAGGACGGTAGTTGGCGAAGAACGGAGTATGACGACCACCCTCTTCTTTGCTCAATACGTACACTTCTGCTTTGAATTTGGTGTGCGGAGTGATGGTACCCGGTTTAGCCAATACTTGACCACGTTCCACTTCTTCACGTTTGGTACCGCGCAGCAATACGCCTACGTTGTCACCGGCTTGACCTTCGTCCAGCAGTTTGCGGAACATTTCAACACCGGTACAAGTGGTTTTTTGGGTTTCTTTCAGACCTACGATTTCGATTTCGTCACCAACATGGATGACACCGCGCTCTACACGGCCGGTTACTACTGTACCGCGACCGGAGATGGAGAATACGTCTTCGATAGGCAACAGGAACGGTTTGTCCACGGCACGCTCTGGAGTCGGGATGTAGCTGTCCAATGCGGCAGCCAGTTCGAAGATTTTTTCTTCGTAAGCGGCGTCGCCTTCCAAGGCTTTCAGTGCAGAACCTTGTACGATCGGGCAGTCGTCGCCAGGGAAGTCGTAGCTTGACAGCAAGTCACGGATTTCCATTTCAACCAGTTCCAACAGCTCGGCATCGTCAACCATGTCGCATTTGTTCATGAACACGATGATGTAAGGTACGCCTACTTGGCGGGCCAACAGGATGTGTTCGCGGGTTTGCGGCATAGGACCGTCGGCAGCGGAACATACCAAGATTGCGCCGTCCATTTGTGCGGCACCGGTAATCATGTTTTTAACGTAGTCGGCGTGACCCGGGCAGTCTACGTGTGCGTAGTGGCGGGTTTCGGTTTCGTATTCTACGTGTGAGGTATTAATGGTAATACCGCGGGCTTTTTCTTCGGGAGCGTTGTCGATTTGGTCGTAAGCTTTTGCAGCACCGCCGAATTTTTTAGCCAAAATAGTAGTCAAAGCAGCAGTCAGGGTGGTTTTACCATGGTCAACGTGACCGATGGTGCCAACGTTTACGTGCGGTTTGCTACGTTCAAATTTTTCCTTTGCCATGGCAAATTTCCTATCTTTAAAATACTGAGAAAATGGTATTTGGTGCCCATGGGCAGATTTGAACTGCCGGCCTCTCCCTTACCAAGGGAGTGCTCTACCCCTGAGCTACATGGGCCAATAGACTATTGGAGCGGGTGAAGGGAATCGAACCCTCACCGTAAGCTTGGAAGGCTTCTGCTCTACCATTGAGCTACACCCGCAGACTTACTGCATCAATGCTCCAACACATTGGAATTTGGTGGTGGGAGAAGGATTCGAACCTTCGAAGCTCTCGCAACAGATTTACAGTCTGCCCCCTTTGACCGCTCGGGAATCCCACCAAAAGAGAACGCAAGTTTATTCGTGACTCAGATTTTCGTCAAGTTCTTTTTTAATTTTGTTTTCTTAAAATCACTCAATTTATTGCTTTAAAAAAGAATTTATTTGAACTGAATGATTTTTTCGTATTTTGCCATCAGCTCTTCGTGCGTTTCCGGATGCTCTTCATCAATCAGGATGCAGTCTACGGGGCATACCTGCTGACATTGCGGCTCATCGTAGTGGCCTACGCACTGCGTACACAAATTAGGGTTGATTTCGTAAATTTCCTCGCCTTGCGAGATGGCATCATTGGGGCACTCCGGCTCGCAAACGTCACAGTTAATGCACTCATCTGTAATAAAGAGCGACATTTCTTTCCTTTTTCATTTAAATTATCAAAACCGATTGGGCGCGGATTATAGCACAAACGCGTCAAAAACAACCCGTTTAGGCGAATGTTTACACCCTGGTAATGATTCTCAAATCTCTTACTATTCAGCTACTTGGACAAACTGCAAGAGCACAAAACCACTCTTACCCGCCCGCCCTTCGCGATAAGGCTCCAGCCACTCCGGGAAATCGGGCAGCTCCCCTGCTTCAATATAGACCATTGCCCCGTTTTTCAAGCTGTTTTTCAAAGAAGCAAACAAATTTTCCCAACCCTGCCACGCAAACGGCGGATCCAAAAAGACCGCATCAAACTTTTCAGACGACCTCTGCAAATACGCAAGGCCATCGGTATTGAGGATTTCCAGCTTATCCAAACCCAATCCTCTGGCGTTTTGCCGCAGCATATCGGCAGTTTTACGGTTATTGTCTGCCAGCACTACCCTTTTCGCGTTACGGGACGCGGCTTCAAATCCCAACGCACCGCTACCTGCAAACAGGTCCAACACATTCATACCGGTCAAATCCTGACCGAGCCAATTAAAAAGTTTTTCGCGGACACTGTCAGGCGTCGGACGCAGACCGTCTGCATCTGCAAAAACCAGTTTCCGCCCCCTGCATTGTCCGCCGATGATGCGGACTTGATTTGAATGTTTGCTGTGTTTGTTCATGATTGGGAAAACGAATCGTCTGACACTTTCAGACGACCTTTAAAGAATGACAAAACAGCCATTATACAGCAGCGTTTTTTCATTTAAGGCAGCATAAAAACAAATCGACCCATCGCAAAAATTTATTTTTTATGATGCTAAACTTACAAAATTTTATAAATCATAAAATATTTTCTCAAATAAAAAGGTCGCTTACGTTCTCCATTAGAACTTTCCCACCGCTTTTTCAGTCTATTTGCCATAATACTTAATGAAAATATGGATGGCTGACAATGCCGCTTTGGAAAATTATTTTGGGTGTTTATATCGGCGGTGTAATTGCCTTCACCGCCCACGCCCATTTTTTTGATGAGTATTACCGCCACTTGGGATTGATACCGAACTTGGGGCGCGGTCTGCTTTGGTTCGTCTTTTGTCTGCCTTTGATTGGCAAAACTGTCGCTTTGATAGTCAGTTTGTTCTTTCTTGCCACGTTGGTTTTCGCGCGGCGTTAAATCCTTTCTTAATAAAACTGAATTTGAGACCAAAACACTATGGGACTTTTTGATATTGTAAAATCATTAATTAATACGGGTAATAACCCTACTATTAAGGGCATGATCAACTATGGGCGTACTAGAAACGATGGTGGACATGATCATAGAACTAATATAGGGAAAGATCGTACTCCTGCTCAAAAAGAGGCTGATAAAGAAGCGTAAGTAGCTAATTTTAAATATTACTAAAACTGAAAAGGTCGTCTGAAAATTTTTCAGACGACCTTTTCTCTTTCAAACCAACCTAATTTCACTCTTTCGGTGCAGGCGGTTCAATCTGTTCTTTCCAGCCGCATTCTTTTTGCGGGCAGACTTTTTCTACGCCCCAGCGTTTGGTGGTTTTGATGGTCAAAACCGGCCAATGGCAGTTCGGGCATTCTTCGGCGACGGGCGGGTTCCAAGTGGCGTAGTTGCAGTCGGGATAGGTGCTGCAACTGTAAAACAGTTTGCCGTAGCGGGATTTGCGCTCGACGAGGTTGCCTTTTTTGCATTGCGGGCATTGGACGCCGGTGTCTTTCGGTTTTTCCAGCGGCTCGACGTGTTTGCATTTTGGATAGTTGGCGCAGCCGATGAATTTGCTGCCGGTGCGGCTGTATTTGTACACCAGCCTTCCGCCGCATTTGGGGCATTCGCGCCCGTCGAGTTCGGCTTGTTCTGCTTCAGCTTTGGCGATGCGCTCGGCGGCCTCTTCGGCGGTTTCGTTGACGTTGCGCGTGTAGCTGCACTCGGGATAACCGGCGCAGGCGACGAAGCGGCCCATTTTGCCGAACTTGATTTGCAGTTTGTGTTCGCCGCATTTGGGGCAGGTTTCGTCAAGTTCCTGCGTGGTGAATTTGGCGCGTTCGATGCCTTCTTTTTCTTCCACTTGTTTGATGAACGGTTTCCAGAATTTGTCCATCACGGGAATCCAGCGGCGTTTGCCGTCGGCGATTTCGTCGAGCTGGTCTTCGAGTTTGGCGGTGAAGTGGTAGTCGACGTATTGGGCGAAGTGTTCGGTCAGGAATTTGTTGACGATGTCGCCTGTGTCGGTGGGCATGAAACGTTTGCTCAAGGGTAACGTATTCGCGGTCTTTGAGCGTGGAAATAATGCTGGCGTAGGTCGAAGGACGGCCAATGCCGTATTCTTCGAGGGCTTTAACCAGTGTGGCTTCGTTGTAGCGCGGCGGCGGGGTAGTGAAGTGTTGCTCGCCGTAGAGTTTGTCCACGGGCAATTTGTCGCCTTCGCTCATTTCGGGCAGTTTTTTTTGCTGTCTTCGCCTTCTTCATCGTCGCTGCTTTCTTCGTAAACGCTGAGGAAGCCTGCGAAGGTTTGCACTTGTCCGGTTACGCGGAATACGCCTTTGCCGACGGTAATATCGACGGTGGTTTGGTCGAATTTGGCGGGTGTCATCTGACAGGCGACGGTGCGCTGCCAAATCATTTGATAGAGTTTGAACTGGTCTGCACTCAGGAAGGGTTTGACGCTTTCAGGCGTGCGGTACACCGAAGTCGGACGGATGGCTTCGTGCGCTTCTTGAGCGTTTTTGGATTTGGTTTTGTATTGTTTGGCAGCACTCGGCAGATATTCTTTGCCGATTTTGTTTTCGATGTAATGGCGGATTTCGGTTAACGCTTCGTCAGCCAAGTTCACGCTGTCGGTACGCATATAGGTAATCAGACCGATAGCACCCTGCCCCACGTCTATACCTTCATAAAGCTGCTGGGCAGTACGCATGGTGCGGTCGGTGGTGAAGCCGAGTTTGCGCACGGCATCCTGCTGCATGGTGGATGTGGTGAACGGCGCGGCGGGATTGCGGCTGCGCTTTTTCTTTTCGATGGCGGTAACGACGGCCTCTTTGCCTTCGAGTTCTTTCAACACATCGGCTTGCGCGGCTTCGTTCGGCAGGTCGAATTGTTCGAGTTTCGCGCCGTTGTATTGGGCGAGCTTGGCGGTGAACTTGCTGCGGCCTTTGTGGCTGTCGAGATGCACTGTCCAATATTCCTGCGCTTCAAACGCGCGGATTTCGTTTTCGCGTTCGCAAATCAGACGCAAGGCGGGACTTTGCACACGGCCTGCGCTCAAACCGCGGCGGATTTTTTTCCACAACAATGGCGAGAGGTTGAAACCGACCAGATAGTCCAAAGCGCGGCGGGCTTGTTGCGCATCGACCAAGTCCATTTCGATTTCGCGCGGGTTGGCGACGGCGTCGAGGACGGCGTTTGGTGATTTCGTGGAACACGACACGCTGCGGCTTGATGTTTTTCAGGCCGCGTTTGGTTTTGAGGATTTCATAAAGATGCCAGGAAATCGCTTCGCCTTCCCTATCCGGGTCGGTTGCGAGGTAGATGTTTTCGGCTTCTTTGGCTCCGGCGACAATCGCATCGACGTGTTTGGCGTTGCGTTTGATCAGCTCGTATTTCATGGCGAAGTCGTGTTCGGGATCGACGGCACCGTTTTTGGGGACGAGGTCGCGGACGTGGCCGTAGGAGGCCAGAATTTCGAAATCGCCGCCGAGGTATTTTTTCAGGGTTTTGGCTTTGGACGGTGATTCGACGATTAAGAGGTTTTTCGCCATTGTTTGTTCTCTTTTAATGTATTGGATGATGCGTTTCAGACGACCTTTTTGAACAAGCTGCATCAAAAGGTCGTCTGAAAAGGTTTAATGCATGGTCGCTTTGCCGTTGAGCGCGCCCATCAGGTCGTCGCCGATTAAGACGGGCAATTCGCTTTTGTGCGCCCACAATAAGAGCAACACCAGCACTTTCGCCGTATCGAGCGTGATTTCTTCGGGCGGGATGTGCATCAGGGCGTGGATGACGATTTCGCGCTGCTCGTAAGTGATGGCGCGTTCGGCAACCAGATACTGCATCAGCCCGATGACTTCCTGCGGCAGATTTTCCACTTCCTCGTTGCAATACACGCGCAGGGCATGGCTGTCGAACGGCGCGGCGGCAAATTCGGACGTGTTGAACAACACTTCCATCATCATCAGCGTATTGCCGATTTCCGTAACGTCAAAACCCGCATCTTCCAACAGGCGGCCCAAGTCCTCCGGCGGCGGGCAGTTGTCGAATCTTGGAAGTGTTCGATGAGATAGGCGATGACTTCTGTCATGCTGGTTCCTTAATGAATGAATCAATTATGCTTTTATGCGCTGGTAGCGTCCGCCCGGCAAGGCGGCGACGATGCCGTCGAGTTCGTATTCCAGCAGTCGGGCGTAAACGTCTGCCGCCGCCCATGCGGTTTGCTGCGCCAATATATCGGGATGCACGGGGTCGTAACCCATGGCGTTCAGCAGTTCGTCTTCTGATGTCGGCGCGGCAGCCGTATTGGCTTGCGCCGGCTGTTTTTGAACATGAAGGTCGTCTGAAAACGGCAAAACAGATTCAGACGACGTCTCTCTGACGGCAGTGCGTTTTTCCGTTTTTTTGTTTTTCTTATTTATAGAATATGATGGAACTGCCGCATTTTGCAATAGCCCAGGACATTCGTGAAGGATGTCGTCCAAACATTCCACCAATTTCGCGCCGTCTTTAATCAGCTTGTGGCAGCCTTTGCTGTGCGGATTGTCTATCGAACCGGGCACCGCCATCACCTCCCGTCCCATCTCCGCCGCCAGCTTGGCGGTAATCAGCGAACCGGATTCCAAGGCTGCCTCGACCACCAGCGTAACCTGCGATAACGCGGCAATCAGGCGGTTGCGGCGTGGAAAGTTGCCCGCAAACGGGCGCGTATCCAAAGGAAACTCGCTGACAATCAATCCTTTTTCGGCAATTTCATAGGCAAGGTTTTTATTGGACGGCGGGTAAATGCGGTCTATGCCCGTTCCCCAGACGGCGATGGTGCCGCCGCCTGCCTGCAACGCGCCTTGGTGGGCGGCGGTGTCGATACCCGAAGCCATACCCGACACGACGGGAATATCTTTTTCGCTCAACGCTCTACCAAAATCTTTAGCAATCCGCATCGCCTGCGGCGTGGCATGACGGCTACCGACAATGGCGGCGGAAGATTTGTGCAACAGTTGCACGTTACCGCGCAAAAACAAAACCGGCGGCGCGGTAATGCCCTGCGTCAGCATTTCAGGAAAATCATCATCTTGCAGCAGCAACAAACGGCAGCCGTCCCGCGTTTCCCATTGCAACGCCGCTTCTGCAGCCTTTTGCGCCAACGCCCGTTTTTCGCCGTTTCGCCAAGATTCGGCTGCCTGCTTGTGGCGCACTATCGAAGCAATTTGCTCTGCCGGAGCATCCAGCGCGACTTTCGCACTGCCGAAACGTTGCAGCAGGAGCAAGAAGCCCTCTGCGCCGACATAAGGTGTAAACGCCAGTTGCAGCCAGGCAAGGCGGTCGTTTTCTGTCATGAATTGTGTCCCCTTGTTGTTTTCAGACGACCTTTGTTCGAGAGGTCGTCTGAAAACAAATAAATGTCAGTATTTAAAGATAAAGCCGGCAAGCTTTAAGCCGATACGGCGTTCCCGCGCCTGATTCCGGTTTCCTGTCCGTTCACCGTCATGCGGATGCTGCCAAACAGCCGGCAGCCCGTTAGTAACTTTTGTAATATTTTTATATTCTACACGATACGGTAGAAATGTCCGTCATTTGAATGGTTGCAGTTCTCAGCCGTCATTCCTTCCCCCGCCTACGCTAGAAAAGGAATGACTCACTCAAATGGCAAACAAGGTCGTCTGAAAACATACCGCGGCGTGCCGTATGCTTTCAGACGACCTTTTTATCCTACTGCCGCCCTACTCTTCTGCTTTTTCCGCTGTGCTGCGGCGGGAAACGCTGATGCCTAATTGTTTGAGCTTACGGTAGAGGTGCGTGCGCTCCAAGCCGACTTTTTGGGCGACGCGGCTCATGTTTTGCCCTTCTTGGGCGATGTGGTACTCAAAATAGCGGCGCTCCAATTCTTCACGCAGTTCGCGCAAAGGCATATTGAAGTTGAAACCGCCGACGATTTCGGTGGCGACTGTCGCGCGTTTTTGTCCCAATGCGGCAACGACTGCCTGCTCGTGGACTTCTTGTCCGTCCGCCTCCAGCATCAGGTTTTTCACAACGCTGCGGAGCTGGTCGAAATTACCCGGCCAGTTGTATTGGCACAGGACGGTCAGCGAGCCGTTGCTGAATTTGACGGGCTGGATTTTTTCGCTGTCCGCCAATTCGGTCATGACTTGGTTAACCAAGAAGGCGATGTCTTCGGATTGGCTGCGCAACGGCGGAATGCTGATGACGTTGCCGGAGAGCAGTTCGGACAACTTGGTATCGGCAATGGCGTCTGCCGGGCTTTCATCGGCGGCATGGCTGCCGGCGACAATGACACGCACGTTGTAACGGTCTGCCTTGCCGAGGATGAAGCTGATGCCGTTTTGGATGTTTTTGCTGTACTGCGCGGCATCACCGAGATAGAGCGTGCCGCCCGATGCTTTTTGCAGCAGCTCTAAAGGCGTGTCGGCAATGAATTCGACGCGGCTGAGTCCGACCCAAGGCGTGCCGCTTTGTGGAAATAGCGGGCAACGATTTCAAACGGCGAACCGGTTTCGCCGCTGAGCAGCACGGGGCCGCTTTTTTTCACGGCAGGTTCAAGCTGCTGCTTGAATTCCTGAATGACGGGGCTGTTGCCGAGTTTGTCGAAGGACAAGCCCGCCGCCATCTGCATTTCGCCGTGTTTGAGGGCGCGGTCGACGGTAGAGAGCAGCTTTTGCAGGGCAATCGGTTTTTCCAGAAAATCGAGCGCGCCGATTTTGGTGGCTTCGACGGCGGTGTCGATGCTGGCGTGTCCGCTCATCATCACCACGGGCATATTGAGCTGCCCGTTTTTCGCCCACTCTTTGAGCAGGGTAATACCGTCGCAGTCGGGCATCCAGATGTCCAACAACACCATGGCGGGACGGGTCTGGTGGCGCAGTTGGCGCGCCTCTTCGGCGTTCTCCGCCAAAGCCACGGAATAACCTTCGTCTTGGAGGATTTCCGAGAGTAAATCGCGGATACCTACTTCGTCATCTACAATTAAAATATCACTGCTACGCATAAGTTTCTACCAATCGGGGTAAGGCTATTTTGACACACGCGCCGCCTTCGTTCTGATTGCTCAGGCTGATGCGGCCGCCGTGCTCTTCGATGATTTTCTTCACAACGGGCAATCCCAGTCCCGTACCTGTCGGCTTGTCGGTAACATACGGCTCGAAGGCATTATGCAGCATTTCCTTGCTGAAACCTTTGCCGTTGTTACAAACGGTCAATAAAACCTGTCCGTCGCTATCTTCACCGACGCTGACATTCACTTGCGGAACTTCCGCTTCTTCGGCTGCTTCCGCCGCGTTTTTGAAAATATTGTGCAACACCTGCCGCATGGCGGTGGTATCGGCGGAAATCGGCTGCGGTTTGTCGGACAAGTTCGGAACAAAGCGGCACGCCCCGCCCTCGTACAGCAGCAACACTTCTTCAACCAAGCGGTTCAAATCGTGTTTTTCAAAATTCAGCGACGGGGCGCGGGCGTAATTGCGGAAGGCTTCGACCATTTCTTTCAATGCCGCCACCTGTTTGACGATGGTGTCGGTCGAACGGCTGAGGATTTGGGCGTGTTGTTCGTCCAATTTGTCATGCAATTTCCATGCCAATCTCTCAGCGGAAAGTTGGATAGGCGTGAGCGGATTGCGGATTTCGTGTGCCAACCGCTTCGCCACTTCGCCCCATGCGGCTTCTTTCTGCGCGCGGATAAGGACGGTAATATCGTCAATCACCATCACCACGCCGTTGTCGTTGTCGTCGGGCAGGATGGTGGCTTTACCCAAGAGAATGCGCGCGTCGTCGGGGGCGGCGTATTCGACTTGGACGGGCTTGGCGGCATCGGCGGTTTCTTCAATGGCGGCAAACACTTCGGCAAGCAGGGTCTGCTGCGGCGATTGTCCGCGCCAGTCGTGCCAGTTGCTGCCCCACAGCGGCACCAATTCAATGCCCAAAATCCGTTCGGCGGCTTTGTTGAAGGTTTTCAGACGACCTTCGGCATCCAAAGTAATCACGCCCGTGGTCAAACTTTCCAACACGCATTCGAGATAGTGGCGCGCCGCTTCTTCGCGCAGGCGGTTGTTCTCGTCGGCTTCTTTGGCGATGGCAAGCTGTTCGGTCATGTGGTTGAACAACTGGGTCAACCTGCCGAATTCGTCGTTGCGGAACACGGGGCGTTTCTGGCTGAAATCGCCCTGCGCCACCGCCCTTGCGCCTTCTGCCAACGACAATACCGGCTCGACGAAGCGGCGGGCGAAATACAGCGCCATCACCAAGGCAAGGAAAATCGCCAACAGCGCGGCAACCAGCAAAGTCGCCAAGAAGAAGGTTTGCAGGCCTTGTTTGGTGTAGCTCAATTCGGCGTATTTCGCCCGCGCCGCTTCAATCAGCGTCGCGTCTTGCGCCACATCCTGCGGGATGGGCTGACGGAAAAACAAGGCATAATCGCGTCCGTTGTGCGCGCCGATCAACATCCAGCCTTGCGCGTACAAGACATTTTCTATGTTTTCCAAACTGCGTATCGAGCCGGTCTGCTCCAGCTTCTCCCATCCTTCTTTGTCGAGTTCGGGTTGGTTTAGTTTCAGCGGATTGACACTTTTCTCGGTTTTGTGGGTTTTGACATCATAGAGCGAAAGCTGGGTAAAGCCGCCCGATTTGGCGGCATTTTTCAGCGCCTTGCCCAAATCGCCGTCCACAGACGCGGTGCTGATCAGGTCGATTTGCACCGGCGTAGCATTACTGACTGCGTTGTCCACTGCCAGATTCAGCGCGGATTTGCTCAAGTTCAGGCTGCGTTCGAGGGCTTCGTGGGTATCGTTGCCGAACCACGAATTAATCGTGCCGTTGATGAACTGCGCGGAAATGCCGAACAGGAACACGCCCGGCAACACCGCCACCAGCGTAAACATCCCCGACAGCCGCCGCGCAATCTGCGAACCGAACACGCCCTTGCTTTGTCGCGCATGAGGAGCAGGACGTAGCGCGTCAAAACCGACGCCAACACCAGCATCAGCAGCGCACACAGGGCGATAATCCACCAGAAATATTCCGCCAGCGGGCTGGTGCTGCCCGTTGCAATGGTCAGTCCGTAGAGCAGTCCCACCGCCGCCAACACGGCAATCAGGAGAAAGCGGCGCATGGTTTACTCCTGAGAGATGGTCAGAGACTTCCAGCCGGAATCCAAGTGCCAGTTTTTAGAAGTCAATGCGTTGATTTGGAAGGGTTTGGGCAGCTTCGCCGTCGAGAGCAGCAGGCGGATTTCGGCTTGCGTGTCTTTCGCTGCAACGCCGCTTAACGCGCCTTTGGACAGCACTTTCCAGTTGGCGACCGCCCCTACGCCGCGCAAGGCGGTATCGAGCGTGTCGTATTCGGTGGAAAACGTGCCGACGGTTATGCGGTAGCGGTTGGTCAGCGGATGGAAGGAAAGTTTGTAGTGGATGGTGTTGTCGCTGTTGAGCAGCTGGTCAAACTTGAAGCGGTAAGACGGCATGGAAGGCGCAGAAAGCTGCCAGCTCAAAGTGAAATTCAGCGGCACGCCCTGCCGGAGTGCCTGTTTGAGCTGGTCGGGCAAATCGGTGCGGAAACGGCTGCTGACGGAAAGCTGTCCGGTTTCGGTCAGCTTCGCCTCGGAGCGGGTCACGCTGATGCCCTCCGCCGCCGCATTCAGCGACAGGGCGAGCAACAGCGTTCCAAACAGCCGTTTACTGCTTTTTGATAAGCGCGTAATAAAGCCATCTTGATGTTTGTTCGGTAAAAGCACACGCGATTCGATCAGCTCTGCATCGGCGTGGCGGTTGAGGAATTTTTGCAACTGAACGTCGTTTTCTTCGACGAACACCGAGCAGGTGGCCAGCAGCATTCTGCCGTTTTTCGTCAGGGTTTGCCAAAGCGCGTCCAGCAATGCCTCCTGCTGACGGGCGGTTTTGGCGGCATCGGTCGGACGGCGCAGCCATTTCACGTCGGGATTGCGCCGCGCCACACCCGAAGCGGTACACGGCACGTCGGCAAGGATGGCGTCGAAAGGCTTTCCATCATACCACGCCGCCAAGTCCTGCGCATCGGCGCAAGCCAGAGCGGTCGTCTGAAACCCCAAGCGGTCGAGATTGTCCTTCACCCTTTTCAGACGACCTTCATCTATATCCAAAGCGGTAACATGACAATCCGCCAGTTCCAACATATGCCCCGTCTTCCCGCCCGGCGCGGCACACGCGTCCAAAATCCGTTCGCCGTCTTTAGGGTTTAACAGATACGCCGCCTGCTGCGCGCCGAAATCCTGCACCGACACCAGCCCTTCGGCAAAACCGGGCAGCCGGCTGACGGGAACTGCCTCGTCCAACGTTACCGCATATTCGTCCAACGCCCTAGCCGCAATGCCTTCTGCCGCCAGCTTTTCCAAATACGATTCGGCATTGCCGTGGCGGCGGTTGACCCGCAGCGTCATCGGCGGATGCGATTGCAGCGCGGTAGTGATATTGTGCCAGTGTTTCGGATAATGGTTTTTCAGGTATGCCACCCACCACAGCGGCAGGTTGTGTTTCGCCACATCGTCTTTTTTGCACGAAGCCTCCAGCTTCTCCCGCTCGCGCAAAAAACGCCGCAAAATCGCGTTGGCAAACGAGCGGAACTGTCCGCGCCCGATTTTCGCGATGCTCTCCACCGCCTCGTTGACCACCGCATGAGGCGCGTTGCGCGTGTAATGCAGTTGGTACATCGCCGCCAAAAGCAGGCTTTCGAGCTGCGGATTGTCAATCGGCTTTTTCAGCATCTGCGCGAGCATATGTTTCAAACTGCCCAAATAACGCTGGCAGCCGTAGGCAATATCCTGCAACGCGCCGTTTTCCTGCGCCGTCAGCTCGGGATGCGCTGCGCGGATTTGCGCCAACACATCCTGAAGGTTGCGCCCTTCGGCGACTGCCGCAATGCTGTCGGCGGCGAGTTTTTGGGCGAGGGACATACTCATAAATTCAATTCCTTAAATGACTGCTTCGGTTCGATTTGTTCGTTAAAAATGTAAACGCCGCACAAGCGGTTCGGGCGGTGTTCGGGCCAAGATTCAAATTGTGTTAATCCGATTGCCCGCTCATGACAATATCCATATAGTCCGTTCTTTTCAACACACATAAGGATTCATCATGAATTTACGCTTCCTTTCCCTGCTTGCCGTTTCCGCCGCACTCGTTTCCGGCAGTCTGACCGCCGCGGCGGCACCGCACAAACATTCCCGCGCCATCTCCCAAACGCAAGCCGTCAAAATCGCCAAGAAACGCGTCGGTGGCGGCCGCGTTACCGACATCGACCACAGCGACGGACGCTGGGAAATCGAAATCCGCAGAGGCTGTACCGAATACGATGTGGACGTTTCTTCACAAAGCGGCCGCGTCATCAAAGTGGACACCAACAACCACTGCGACGATTAATCGATTCTTGATTAATGGACTCTTAATGAGAAGCCGGACTGCCTGCCCGACTTTCTGTTTTCAGACGACCTCAAGCTTGCCCAAGGTCGTCTGAAAACATTTAATCTGCCGTTTTGCCTGATTCGGGACTTTCAGACGACCGCCCCGTCCCGTTCCAACAATGCCCGATAGCGTTCGGCATCCTGCGGCGAATAGCAACAGAAAACGATTTTTTCGACAGACGGACACTGCGGCAAAGTTTTTTTCAAAATCGCCAAAGCGGTTTCGGCAGCCAAGTCGGCGGGGAAACGGTACACGCCTGTGCTGATACAGGGGAAGGCGATGCTGTGGATGCCGTGTTCTTGCGCCAACAGCAGGGAATTTTGATACGCCTCCGCCAGCTTGACCGCTTCGCTGCGGTGTCCGCCGAACCAAACCGGCCCGACGGTGTGAATCACAAACTTCACCGGCAGCCGGTAGCCTTTGGTGATTTTCGCTTCGCCCGTGCGACAGCCGTTCAACTGTCTGCACTCTTCCAGCAACTCCCGTCCCGCCGCGCGGTGAATCGCGCCGTCCACGCCGCCGCCACCCAACAACGAGGAATTGGCGGCGTTCACGATGGCATCGACTTCAAGTTTCGTAATATCGCCTTCGACTACTTCAAACACTGCCATGATCTGTTCCTAAACGTGGGTCATTCTTGTCGTCAGTTTAATATAGTGGATTAACTTTAAACCGGTACGGCGTTGCCTCGCCTTAGCTCAAAGAGAACGATTCTCTAAGGTGCTGAAGCACCAAGTGAATCGGTTCCGTACTATTTGTACTGTCTGTGGCTTCGTCGCCTTGTCCTGATTTTTGTTAATCCACTATAAAAACCAAACGTTTCCCTGCCGATATTTTCAGACGACCTCTGAATCATCAGAAGAAAGGTCGTCTGAAAATTGATAACTGGCTCGCTGTTTTTGATACAGCACCTACCGCCAACCGTCATTCCCGCGCAGATGGGAATTCATCTTTGAATTCAACAACGTTTCAAACACCCGTTTCTTGGATTTTCCAATGGATTCCCGCCGTAGCTTACCCTCGCGTAGGCGGGGAAGGCATGGCAGCTAAGAAATGGGGGGCTGGGCTGGCTCTAAATTAGTTTACGAAACGGCTTCTATAAAACCGTCCCAACCTCCATCTTATGCCCTGCCGCAAACGCCGCAATCGGCATCCGTTTGCTGCCTGAAGGCTGCAATTCGGTAATCTTCAACGCATTCTCGCCGCAGGCAACGACCAAGCCATCAGCCGAGCAAGACAACACTTCGCCCGCCCTGCCCTGTTGCACGACCGCTTCCGCCCGCCAGATTTTCATCGGCTTGCCTTGATATTCCACCCACGCAGCGGGGACGGGATTGAAGGCACGGATTTTGCGTTCAATCACTGCCGCGCTTTCGTTCCAATCGATACGCGCTTCTTCTTTGCTTAATTTTTGAGCGTAAGTCACGCCTTCTTCGGGCTGCTTGACGCTTTTCAGACGACCCTCCGCCTTTAATTGTTGCAAATCAGCAACAATTGCCGCCGCACCGAGACTCATCAGCGCATCGTGTACTTCGTTGGCGGTATCGGTCGGTTGGATTGCGTAACGGTGTTCGCTGACCACATCGCCGGTGTCCAAACCAACGTCCATCTGCATGATGCACACGCCCGTTTCGGCATCGCCCGCTTCAATCGCGCGCTGAATCGGTGCCGCACCGCGCCAACGGGGCAACAGCGAGGCGTGGATATTGAGGCAGCCGTGTTTCGGCGTATCCAACACGTCTTGCGGCAGAATCAGTCCGTAGGCGGCAACGACCATTACGTCGGCCTCAACCTCTTTGAGCATTTGCAAGGCTTCGGCGTTATTGCGCAGTTTTTCGGGCTGCGCCACGCGCAAACCCAATTCCAATGCGGCTTGCTTCACGGGAGACGGAGCAAGCTGCATCCCTCGCCCTTTTGGGCGGTCGGGCTGGGTCAACACCAGCGGGATTTCAAAACCGGCGGCGTCAATGGCTTTTAAGGCGGCAGCGGCAAAATCGGGCGTACCGGCAAAGATGACTTTCATGGGGAAACTCCTTGGAAATGGGTTTCAGACGACCTATGTAGCGCAACGGCAAGCTTGTTTCCGTCTGACAGAAAGGAACAGATTACAGCTGTTACTGTTTCTAACACTATATTTAAAGAATACGGCAAACATTGCGACAGGTCGTCTGAAAGTTTGAAAAACAACGGCTCGCTGCCCTTCCCTTCTTTCAGACGACCTGTTCGACCGTATCATTCGGCTTTTAGATGGTGTGTTTCTGACGTTTTTTCAGTTTGGTCTTAATCCGACCCTGCTTGAGCTGCGACAGGCGTTCGACAAAAACGATGCCCATCAAATGATCCAACTCGTGCTGCACGCAAATCGCCAACAGACCGTCCGCCTCCAGCGTGAATTTCTCGCCTTTTTCGTTCAAAGCCTCGACCTTGACGCGCTCGGCGCGGGTAACGGTGTCGTAAATGCCCGGCACGGACAGGCAGCCTTCTTCGTAAGTGGTTTCGCCGTCTTTTTCAATAATGACGGGGTTGATGAACACGCGCGGCTCGCTGCGGTCTTCGGTCAAATCCATTACGACGACGCGCTCATGCACATCGACCTGCGTCGCCGCCAGCCCGATACCGCGCGCTTCGTACATGGTTTCAAACATATCGGCAACCAGCTTTTGGATGCGCTCATCGACTTGCTCGACAGGCTTCGCCACGGTGTGCAGACGCTCGTCGGGATATTGCAGGATATTCAGTAAAGCCATAATTTTCTCTTCGTTTTTCAATACTCGGGACGCGCATTCAAACGCGTCCGGCAGCAGATTGTGTGTGTTTTCATACAAATTTTGCGCCTGTCTTCACAATTCCCGTGATGACACTAACATTCAATGATAAAATATGCGTCAATGAATTTCTGTTCAATGCGCACGAAACGCCTATTGACGTTTTTTAAAGGGGGACGGCGGTTTTTTGCAAACTCCCGGCCATTTCATTTTCTCCGTTTATCATTTAAAGACAAACCGAATCAATTTCAAGGGGAACGGTTATGCAACAACGTATTATAACCCTGCTTTGTGTCGCGGGCATGGCAATTTCCGCCCACGCTCAAGCAGCTTCATTAAAAGTGCGCCCCGATGCGCCGCAACGCTACGTCGTGAAAAACGGCGACACACTCTGGGGCATCTCCGGCAAATATCTGTACAGCCCGTGGCAGTGGAACCGCCTTTGGGGCGCCAACCGCGGCGAAATCCGCAATCCGCATCTGATTTATCCGGGTCAGGTGTTGGTTTTGCGCTACGTCAACGGCCGCCCGCAACTGGGCTTCGAAAACGGCTCCGCAGGCAATGACGGCATTCCGGTCATCAAACTCAGCCCGCGCGTCCGCGAAACCTCTTCAGGCTACGGCATCCAAACCGTCAACGTGAACTTCTACCGCATGTTCATGCAACATCCGCAGTTCATCGACCAAATGAAGACCCAAGACGCGCCGCGCCTGATCGACGGCCCTGACAACCGCATCATGTACAGCAAAGGCGAACGCGTGTACGCCTACGGAGTTACCGAACCCGGCCGCTATCTGGTTTACCGCGCCGTCAAAGACCTGACCGATCCCGATACCCGCAAATACCTCGGACAAGAAGTCGTCTTCAGCGGCATCGTCAGCACCCTACCCTACACCAACAGCGCGCTGGACTCCGCTTCCGACAAAGACCGCAAATACCTGAAAGACGGCGAATACTACACCCGCCTGCATCCTCTGGTGAAAGTGCCGACCCAAACCGCGCAACCTATGATCGTGGAAGAAGCCGTTTCCGAAATCCGCAAAGGCGATTTCTGCTGAAAATGGACGGCGAAACCGAGCCTTTCCAAATCATGCCGCACGCGCCGACGCAACACATCGACGGTAAAGTCATCTCCATCCTCGACGGCGTACACGAAGCCGGACAATTCCAAACCGTTACCCTGAACAAAGGTTCTGCCGACGGCTTGGACAAAGGCACGGTCTTGAGCATTTACAAACGCGACCGCCAAGTGAAAGTTGATTTGGAAGACGGCAAAAAAGGCCGTAAGAGCGTAGTCAAATATGTTTCCATCCCTGCCGAAGAAACCGCATTGGCTATGGTGTACCGCACCGGCGAACATCTCTCGTCCGCCATCATTTTGGAAAACCTGACCAACGTCAACATCGGCGACACCGTATCCGAACCAGGCCGCGACTTGGACAACATGTCTGACGACAAACCGCACGTCCGCAATGAGCCGCAAGATTCCCACGATACGGAACATAACCAATACAATATCCACAGCAACATCAATAAATATTGATGGATTGCCGACAAGAAAACGTCGTCTGAAAATTTCAGACGACGTTTTTTCATAAAATTTTGAATAAGCAACGCCGTACTGTCATTCCTACTCAGGCGTGAGTCTGATCCTGAGTTTTCCAGAAAAATATGAAGATTGCCGCAATCCCAAGCCTCCAAATACTCGCCCGCGCGGGAATGACGATGTCGGCATTTCCTACTATCGTCCGCTCTATCTGCCCAATCCGCTTTATCCTCAAGATAACTTGTTTCTTGAACGTGCCGATAAACTTCTGCCGCTCATCCCTACCAAGTCATAAGCAGATATATAGTGGATTAAATTTAAATCAGGACAAGGCGACGAAGCCGCAGACAGTACAGATAGTACGGCAAGGCGAGGCAACGCCGTACTGGTTTAAAGTTAATCCACTATATTATTACCTATCGAATCAATCATGCATCAAACAGGTCGTCTGAAACGGTTTCAGACGACCTGTTTGGCTATGGGCGCGGTGTTAACTGCCTGCGCCGACGGTGTAAACCTTACCGATGCTTTCGGGGTCTTGCAGAACGGCGGCGACAGCGGTGGCAAGTCCGTTTCGGCTCATGTAGTTTTTAGGGATACCGTCGGGGTGGTCGGTCAGGATGTGGCGGTTGTCTTCGCTGTTGTCCAAGCCGCAGGGGCGGAGGATGGTCCAGTTCAGGTTGCTTTGTTTGAGGTAGATTTCGGCTTCGGTTTTGGCGCGGACGGCTTCGCCGAGGGCTTGTTTGAAGGGTTCGCTCATCATGTCCCATTGTTCGCCGCAGCCCATGCTGGTAATCAGGATGAAACGGGCTTGCGGGTTGGCGGCCTGGGCGGCGGCGATGATGTTGATGTTGCCCAGTGCGTCGCTGCGTATGCCTTGTTCGTTTTTGCCGCCGACGAAGCTGATGACGCTGTCGGGGCGGTATTGTGCGAACACTTTGTCGAGCGCATCGGCATCGAGCGCGTCGGCTACGGTCGTCTGAATGCGGTGTTCGCTGAAGAACGAATCTTCAGACGGCTTCTTAATACGGCGACGGTGTCGGCTGGGTTGGTGAGTGTGCGGATGAATGCGCGGCCGGACGGGCCGTTGGCGCCGAAGATGAGTTGCATGGGATCTCCTTTGTGTGTCGGATGGTAAGGGGTTCAATAATTTGTCCACTTTGTTGTGAACGAGTGGTTTGGGTAAGGATTTTTGATTTTCAGACGACCTTGTTGTGTTTGATGCTGTGTGGTCGTGGGCATAGCCCACGCTACGTTCCGACTATTGTGAAACTGAAACCCAAAAGCGTACCCTGCACGGTTCGTGCTTTGCCCTCTCCCTAGCCCTCTCCCACGGGGAGAGGGGATGGGGTGGCAGGTAAACTCTAAGTGGCAGAGAAGCCAAAAATGGGGGCAGTCGTAGCGTGGGCTTCGCCCGCGACTTTGACCCAAAGGTCGTCTGAAATCTGTATTTGGGTTTCAACAAAACTCGCTGCATTCGCTTTAACTTCGTTGATGCTTGCACTTTCAGACGACCTTGTTGTGCTTGAAGCCGTGTGGTCGTGGGCATAGCCCACGCTACTTCTTTTGGGTTTTCTTTTGCGACAGAGTGGTGGTCGTCTGAAACGGGTAAAGCGGGTTTTATAACAACTGCCGTAGCGTTGGTTTTACCCGTGGAATTGATTTGCCGGTTCGTGCTTTGCCCTCTCCCTAGCCCTCTAGAGGGGATGGGTTGGCAGGGGAAACTCCAAGTGGCAGAGAAGCCCAAAATGGTTGAATCTCAGTATCCTCAATCCCCTCTCCCCGTGGGAGAGGGTTAGGGAGAGGGCGGTAAGCGCAAGCTTACTTTGGGCAAACACCAATCTTGCAGGCAGTCTGTCGAATTTCATCGGCTATTTATAGTGGATTAACTTTAAACCAGTACGGCGTTGCCTCGCCTTGCCGTACTATCTGTACTGTCTGTGGCTTCGTCGCCTTGTCCTGATTTAAATTTAATCCACTATACGATGCCGGAAGATGATTTCGTTTGTGCAGGAATGCGGCAATTTTTATCAGTTCCAGCCAAAGGTCGTCTGAAACCTGTTTAAGCTGCCTCAAACAGTTTTCTCATGGCTTCGATTTGGTGTTGTTTGAGTTCGCCTGCTTCGTCGCGGCCGACGAAGATTTTGAACATGGCGCCGCCGTTGTGGTTGATGAAGTTGAGCGAGCAGGTGTCTTTGCCCATAAACGGGCGTTCCAAAAGGTAGATGGCGGCGCAGTTTTCGTAATAGATATGACCGTGTACGCCGCCGTCGGTTTCGGGGTGGTCGAAGTTGTAGAAGCCGCGTCCGACTTTGCCGCCGGGCAGTTTGCCGGTGACTTCGACGATGGCGTCGGGGGTGTGGGCGATGAAGGTGACGGCTTCGTTCCAGGCGGCGACGGCTTGGAGGATTTCGACGATGCGGCTGCCTTCGGTTTGGCGGATGCAGTTTTCGGGCAGGCAGCGGATGACGTCTTCAAAGCTGCATTGGTTTGCGCGGCGAGCATTTCGAGTACTTGGCCGGGATTTTTTTCCAATGATTGGCGCAACATGATTTGTTGTTCGGATGAAAGTTTTTGCATGGTTTGATCCTTTTCTTGGGTCGGAAGGGTGAGCATGAGTTTGCGGATGAGGGTGGGCGACCAGTAGCGGCCGCTGGTGTTCAGGCGGATGAGGCCGTCCGAACCTTGTTCTTCAAAGAGCTGCATTGCCTGCCATTGGGCGATCAGTTTCTGCGCGGCGGCGTTGCCGTCAAACAGCGAGGTATTCAGACGGCCTGTTTCCATGTCGTGCTGCACTTGTCCGAGCAGGGTTTTGTTCGGGCTGTGACCGCTCATGAAGGCGATGTTTTTTTCGCCTTTCGGGGTGGCGAGGTAGCTGTCCAAATCGCCCTGCACCTGATAGCTGAAGCCGCCGAAGTTGCCGCCTGCGCCGGAGCCGAACGCCCAGCAGGAGATGTTGGATTTGACCAAGGTGTTGTAGCGGTTGCGTTCGCCGCGGCCTGGATAGGCGAAATGGCTGTTGCTGACTTGGTTCCAGCCTTTTTGCGCCAGCGTTTCGACGGCGTAGGCGTATTGGTCTGCCTGAACGTCGAAACCCGGCGGGGCGGGAAATGCGCCTTTTTCCACCATGCGGTTGATGGGCAGCATGGGATAGAGGTTGAAGGCGTAGGTATCGAGTCCGGACAAAGGCAGGGCGGTGGCGCGTTCAAGGTCGTTTTGCCAAACGGTGTCGGTTTGGTTGGGCAGGCCGAACATCAAATCGACAACGATGACGGCATTGATTTCACACAGTTTTTCCAGATAGGCAAAGGCTTCGTCGCCGCCGTGTTTGCGGCCGAGGCGGCGGCGGATGGCGGTGTCGAAGGTTTGCACGCCGATGGAAATGCGGTTGGCACCCGCTTCGACGCAGGCTTGGGCTTTTTCGATGTCGAAATGGCTCATGCGGCCTTCGATGGTGAACTCGCAGTCGTCGGCAATCGGCAGGTATTGGTAACAGGCGCGGATGAGTCTGGCAAGGTCTGGGGTTTGCAGCGCGGTGGGCGTGCCGCCGCCGAAATAGACCGCGCGGATTTTGCCGTTGCCTTGGCGGATTTCTGCTTCCGCCGCCATTTCTTCGATGATTTTTCGGTGTAAACGCTGCTGTAACTCTCTTTCCACGCGTTGCGGTAGAAGCCGCAGAACACGCAGTGGTTGGCGCAGAAGGGGATATGCAGATAGGCGAGCGCGTCGGAATCGGCGGCATGGGGGAGCTTCTGCCGCCAGATGTTCTGCCATTGCGGACGGGGAATCGGTATGCCGCCCCATATAGGCATCAGCGCCTGCCGTTCGGGAAAGGCTTTGGGCGCGGATTGGCGCGGTGTCCAAACAAGCTGCTGTTCCATATTTGATTAAAAATGATTATTAACCAGATTTGAAAATTAAATCACTAGCAATCGATAGTGTCAAGGGACGATAGCGAGGGGAAACAGAAAATGAAAAGTATCGGTAACTGACTATAGTGGATTAACTTTAAATCAGGACAAGGCGACGAAGCCGCAGACAGTACAGATAGTACGGCAAGGCGAGGCAACGCCGTACTGGTTTAAAGTTAATCCACTATAAATTTTGAGGTCGGCATTGTGCGGGATGGCTTGAGGTCGTCTGAAATCAAAGGCTTGGTTTGCTTTAGCCTTAGTGATGAAGCATTTAACTTATGGCTTGTTTTCAGACGACCTCTTGGGTTCATGTTAAAACTTAAGCTGCACGCGGGCGGCGAAATTGCGGCCGGTTTCAGTGTACAAATCCATCACGCTTGAGCGGCTCATGCCGGCGACGTCTGCGTGTTGCCAGTATTTTTTGTTGCCGATGTTGTAAATGTTCGCGCCGATTTCGACGTTTTTAGACGGCTTGTACCACGCACCGACATCCCATACACCGTAGCCCGGCGCTTGGAAAACGCTGTCGCTGCTGACGCGGCTGTGTTTTTTCGACCAGCGCAGTTTGGTATCGACGCCCCATTTTTCTTGTGCGTAGTCCACGCCCAAAACGCCGTTGAGTGGGTAGGCGGAGTCCAGCGGCGTGCCGTCTTGCTGTTTGCCGCGCATCCAAAGCGATGCTGCCGGAGACTTGCCAGCCCGGCAGGAATTTGTAGGCGGCGGAGGCTTCTGCGCCGTAGGTTTTAACACGGTCAAGGTTTTGATATTGGTACTGGATAATCGGGCGGCCGCCTATGGAGGCAGTGCCGACTTCGGTGCGGTCGATGAAGTTTCGGTAACGGTTGTAGAACGCGGTAACTTGCGCGCGGGCGCGTTCGTTTTTGAACTTCATGCCCAATTCGAAGCTGTTGGAGCGTTCGGATTTGAGATTCGCATTCGGGATGACGGCATAGCCGTAGGTCGTGTTGGCAAACGCCATGGTCGCGCTGTCAAACGGCGGCGTGCGGAAGCCTTGTGAATAAGTGGCAAAACCGGTGAACTGCTCGCCCATCGGAACACTCAGGCGCAGGCTGGGCGTGAGCGTGGAATCGTTGAAGCGGGTTGCCGTGCCGTCGGGATTGGCGTTGAGATAGGCTTGGTCGGTTTCGGTGTTCAGTTTGTCTTTCTCGTAACGCAGGGCAGGGGTCAGGACGATGCCGTTGCCGAAAGTCAAGCTGTCTTGCGCGTACAGGCTGACGGTTTTGCGTTTGCTGTCTGGGAAAGTTTTGTTCGGATAGGTGCTGCCCGCATAGGTTTTGCTGACGGCGCCGGTCAGGTTGTCCACAGTCAGGCTGTCGCGCGGACGGGCGGTTTCGGTATGTTTGTATTCGGCACCGGCAACGACGGTTTGTTTGACCGCGCCGTCAAATTCCCACACACCGCGTCCGGTCAAGCCACGTATCACTTGTTCGAAACCGTAATCTGAATAGCGGGTCGAGTTGCCCAGTTGGCGCGCGCCCATGCGGGTAATGCTGACATCGACGGCATCGTCTTCCGTGCGCAGTTTTTGCTGATAGGCGGTCAGGTTGGCTGTTTTCAGACGACCTTCGCCCGTATAGCGGTAGCCTGCTTCAATGCGTTGGCGGCGGATGCGGTCGCGGGCGTTGCTTTCCGAAGTCGTGACCGTTACCGGCCCGCGCGATTGCGAACCCAAGCCGTTTGCCAACACGGTGTCGTTGGCGTGGTAATACTGTTCGTACAAGGTTTCAAAACGGTGGCGTTCGTTGCCGATACTGCCTTTCGCCAAAATATTGTAGGCATTGTTTTTCTGCGGATTGGTGGCGGTGCGCGAAGTTGAGTAGCTTTTATCACCGCCCATGTTTTCCGTTTCGTGTCCTTGGCGGCGCGTCAGCATCAACAGGCCTTCGGCGTTTTCATGGAAACCGGCGGCTGTCGCCGTTACACCGTGGCTGCGGTCGCGGCTGCGGTAGCCGTGTTTCAAACCGAAATGCCCGCGTTTGTCCGCATCGACGAAATCACTCGGCGAGAGCGTGACCATGTTCACCACGCCGCCGAGCGCATCGCTGCCGTAGAGCGCGGAATAAGGGCCTTTGACAATATCGACCTGCTTGAGCGTGTCGCTTTCGACCATATCGCGTCCCGAAATCGCGCCGTTGGAACCGCCGCCCGCGTAGGATTCGGGAATGCGCACGCCGTCCACCATCATCAGGATGCGGTTGCCGTCTATGCCGCGGATATTGATACCAGCATGACCGCGGCGGTTGTTGTCAGACGGCACGCTGACGCCGGGTTCGTACAAAACCATGTCGTCCAAATTCTGCGCCGACGCTTGGTTTAAGGTCTTGCGCCCGATAACCGACACATTCGGCGCGGCCTTGTCTAGCGTTTGCACGTTTCGGTCGGCGGTAACCAAAACAGGAGCCAGCTCTACTTGCTGGGCAGGCTGAACATCCGCTGCATACAAATAATGTTGGGAAAACAATGCACTTAAAGCGCAAACGACTGCCTTTTGTTTCATGAAGCGTACCTGTAAATCAAATAATAATCGTTTCTATTTATATTGTAATTTTGAGGAATGCGCAAGTTTTATGGCAGATCTAAGTGCATACGACAGTCAATATCCAAGACCTTTACCACACAAACAAAAGGTCGTCTGAAAACCCGTATTCAGGTTTTCAGACGACCTTTTTTACTACTTAAACGGCTAACCGCTCAATCAGTCATGACCGATATCGACGGTTTTCTCTTTGTAGCGCGTATCGGGGACGAGGACGATTTTTTCGTCCACTTTGCCGATGGCTTTCACGTCTTTGCCCGGGTAGTCCAACTGATGCAGGAAGTAGCGGATACAGTTGAGGCGGGCGCGTTTTTTGTCGTCGGAACGGATGATGACCCAAGGCGCGTCGCCGGTGTGGGTGTGGAAGAACATGGCGTTTTTAGCTTCGGTGTAGTCGTCCCAACGGTCGAGCGACTGGATGTCTACAGGGGAGAGTTTCCAGTGCTTCAGGGGATCGTCATGACGGGAGATGAAGCGGCGCAGTTGTTCTTCGCGGGATACGGAGAACCAGAATTTGAAGAGGTGGATGCCGCTGGCGACGAGCATACGTTCCAATTCAGGGGTTTGACGCATGAAGAGCAGGTATTCGTTGGGTTCGCAGAAGCCCATCACGCGCTCTACGCCGGCTCGGTTGTACCATGAACGGTCGAAGAAGACCATTTCGCCTGCGGTCGGCAGGTTTTGGACGTAGCGTTGGAAATACCATTGGCCGCGTTCGGTGGTGGTCGGTTTTTCCAGTGCGACAACGCGTGCGCCGCGCGGATTCAAATGTTCCATAAAGCGTTTGATGGTACCGCCCTTGCCTGCGGCGTCGCGGCCCTCAAACAGGCTGACGATGCGTTGGCCGGAGTCTTTGACCCAGCTTTGCACTTTCAGCAATTCGATTTGCAGCTTTGTTTTTCTTTTTCGTATGCGGCGCGGCGCATACGTTGCTTGTAGGGGTAGTTGGCGGGAAGCGGCGCGCTGCCGGAATCTTCGTCCGTACCGCGTCCTTCGTGTTCCAAAACGGCTTTTTCGAAAACTTGCAACTGGTCTTGCTTTTCGCCCAATTCAACGTTTTCAAACGGTTCTAACTGATGATCTGCCATAGGGTCTCCTTATTGATTAAGTTTGAAATGATATGGTGTGGTATGGTTTGATTCTACTCCTTTGCCCTTCAGCGGACTACATAAAATTACACTGCTTCATTTTTTTCGGCGCGGTCTGCTAATTTGTGTAAAAACGGCGTATAATCAGGCTATTTGCACCACAGCCATGCCCTATTTCGCCCTGTTTGACGATGCCGTGAGCGGCCGCGCAAAACTCTATCAAAATCATGTGGAAAGCCGCCTTTTCCATCATAACGAACTGGATTCGCTAAACGATACGCTGCAAAAGGGCTGGCAAAAAGGGCTGCATGCTGTGTTGTTTGCAGACTACGAATTCGGTTTGCCGCTGATGGGGATTGAGTCCGAACGCGGCGGCAATCTTGCCCTGCACTGGTTTGCCGACTGCGCCGACATCGATGCCGAAAGCTGGCTTGCCCAACATTCAGACGACCTCCCCGCCGGCATTTCCACGCCGCAATCCTCCGTATCCGAAGCCGATTACCTCGACTGCATCCGCCAAATCCACGAAGCCATCCGGCGCGGCGACACCTATCAAATCAACTACACCACCCGCCTGCACCTGCAAGCCTACGGCAACCCCGTCAGCCTCTACCGCCGCCTGCGCCAACCCGTCCCCTATGCCGTCTTGTCCCACCTGCCCGATGCGGAAGGGAAATCCGCGTGGACTCTGTGTTTCTCGCCCGAACTCTTCCTCAAAATCGGTGCAGACGGCACCATCAGCACCGAACCGATGAAAGGCACCGCGCCGATTTGGGCGACGGGCAAGACGAGCGCCGCGCCGCCGAGTTGCAAGCCGACCCGAAAAACCGCGCCGAAAACGTGATGATTGTCGATTTGCTGCGCAACGACCTCGGCAAAATCGCCCAAACCGGCAAAGTATGCGTGCCCGAGCCGTTTAAAGTATCGCGTTTCGGCAGCGTCTGGCAGATGACCAGCACCATCCAAGCCCAAGCCCTGCCGCACATTAGCGCCGCCGACATCCTCCGCGCCGCCTTCCCCTGCGGCAGCATCACCGGCGCGCCCAAACGCATGAGCATGCAGATTATCGAATCGCTCGAAGCCGAACCGCGCGGCCTTTACACCGGCAGCATCGGCTACCTGAATCCATGTGAAAGTGGACTGGGATTTGAAGGTATATTCAACGTCGTCATCCGCACCTTGTCGCTCAAACCCGCTTCAGACCCGATTTCAGACGACCTAGATAGTGGATTAACAAATCAGGACAAGGCGACGAAGCCGCAAACAGTACAGATAGTACGGCAAGGTGAGGCAACGCCGTACTGGGTTAAAGTTAATCCACTCTATCAAGGGGGTGTACGGCGTCGGTTCCGGCATCGTCATCGACAGCGACCCCGCCGCCGAATATCGGGAATGCGGCTGGAAAGCCCGTTTCCTCAACGAATTGCGCCCCGCCTTCGGCATCTTCGAAACCATGCGCGTGGAAAACAGGCAATGCCGCCTGCTCCACCTGCATTTAGGTCGTCTGAAAACCTCCGCCCAAGCCCTCAACCTGCTCCTGCCCGACGACTGCGAAGCCCGAATCCGGCAATACATCGCCGACTTGCCCGACAGCCTGCTCCGCCTGAAAGCCGAACTCGTTTCAGACGACCTCATCCTCAGCCATGCCGCCACCGCCGAGCTGTCCGCCCCGCAGCGCGTCATCCCCGCCCGCAACCCCTCCCGCGCCGCGACTACCTGCGCCGCTTCAAAACCACCCGCCGCGCCCTGTACGACCAAGCATGGCAAACCGCCGAAACACAAGGCGCGTTCGACAGCCTGTTTTTCAATTCAGACGGCCTCCTGCTCGAAGGTGGCAGAAGCAACGTATTCATCAAATACCAAGGGCAATGGCTCACCCCGTCTCTGGATTTGGACATCCTCAACGGCGTCATGCGCCAAGCCGTGTTGCAGCAGCCTCAAACCTATTTGGGCGCGGACGCCGTCATCGAAACTCATATCACCCGCTACATGCTCGAACGCACAGAAAAAATCCGCCTCTCCAACGCCTTGAGAGGCGTGTTTGAGGCGGATTTGGTCGTTAAAGAATAAAATAATTTCCTGAAAACGGATAAAACCGACAGGCGGAGTATTCGTGAAACGGGTTATATGTCTGAAACTTGAGTGTTCACAAACATGCGCACGACCTTACCCTCATAACGCTGGTTCAACCACGCCTGTAAGCGTTCGCGATCTTTGGCAGGCAAAGGCTCCTTAAATTCGAGCGAGACCACGACAATATCGTCATGTTCGCCTGTCCCCTGTTTAGTGTTTTTGCCGCTTTCAGACTGCTCGGAAACAGGGGTTGCTTGCGCTTTCTCCCAAACAAAGCCGCGTCCGACAACGATTTTTTCCGCTTCGGGATATTGGGCTTTTAATTCCTTAAGTACCGCAGCATCGTCAGCACCGGCGGTATCGGCAGTTTTGGCCGCAAGCACGGTATCGATGTAGGCTTGCTGCTCTTTCAGCTCGTTTTGCAACTGCATCGAGTTGTTTCGGCTTGCCAGCAATTCTTCGATTTTGGCACCGCTTCCACCCGCATAAACCACGTTGACCTTCGGCTCTTTCATCCCCGACGCGTTAAGGCTTTTCACCAGCAAGGCGGAAATTTTCTCGGCATTGCCCGTTCCGTTGACAATCAGACCGACTTTATTTTCTCTGTGGTTCAACATCTTACGCAGCACGAAAAAACCTTCCTGTTGCTGCGCAGTGGCAATGGCGGCATTGGCTTTGGTGTTGAATATCTCCTGACGCACCAGTCCTGATGCCATATAGCCGCTTGGAATCATCACAGCCAACACGACAACAGTAATCATGATACTTTGCAACCGGCGTTTGGATTCCGTTACCAACCCCCTGCGCGGCAGCTAGAGCAGCTTGGAAACCAACAAGGTCGAAAAAGCGATGAACACGCAGTTGATGGCAAAAAGATATGAAGCACCGAGAAAGTAGTGCCAGTTGCCATGTGCCAGTCCGTAGCCCGCAGTACACAGGGGCGGCATCAATGCAGTAGCAATCGCCACACCCGGTATGGCATTGCCTCCTTCTTTTCGAGTCAGCGCCACAATACCCGCACTACCGCCGAAGAAGGCAATCAACACATCCCAAAGGGTCGGCTGAGTACGCGCCAAAAGCTCGCTTTGCGCCTCTTTAAGCGGGGTTAACAGGAAATACAACGTAGCGGTAATCAAGCTGATGACGACGAATATAATAATATTGCGCACGGCTTGACGGATCAGCGCAGTATCCCCTACCGCCAAACCGTAACCCATACCTACAATCGGCCCCATCAACGGCGAAATCAACATCGCGCCGATCACTACCGCCGTGCTGTTTACATTCAGACCGATACTCGCCACGGCAATGGCAAACATCAATACCCACATATTCGTTCCAGACACCCGAGTATTGGCACGGATGACGGAATCGATTTTGTCAGGATGAGCTTGGTCGTGTGCAAGATTGAACACATCTTGCAACTTGGTCATGGCACCATTGTCTTCTTTTTCCTGATTTTCTTGTAATTCCTGATTTTTACTTTCTTCCTGATCTTGCATGTGCGTATCCTAAAATTTTAATAGTTTATTTTAAATATATAATTTATAAAGAATTTTTGAATAATGAAATAATGCCTTGCCATTACGGCTAAATCTGACAGGCACAATTCCCACAATATATTAGCATACGTACGCAAACTTCCTCCCTCAAACGGGGGAGGGGACAAGTTGCCTTGCGGCAACGAGTAGCGTGGGCTTTGCCCACGAAATGAAAGTCAAAATGGATGCCCATTCGGCTGTTGTCTGATTTTGATTATTGGATGATAGATTTCGTGGGCAAAGCCCACGCTACAAACTTTGGGTTATTCCAAACCTGCATTGAGATTGAATGAAAGGTCCTTGGATTCGGATTTCAAGTGCAACACTATGGTATCAGTGGTTGGAACAGATTCAAGAATAAAACACTTGGCGTTTCGTAGCCAAGTGTTTCTTGGCCGGTGGTTCAACTCATCTTGAACCCTGCGTATCTCCCGATTGCTGATATTTCGGAAATCGGTTTGTTTGGGGAAATATTGTCGGATGAGTCCGTTGGTGTTCTCATTCAGCCCTTTTTCCCAAGAATGGTAGGGGCGGCAAAAATAGGTTTCCGCCTTTAATGCTTTGGCTATTTTGGTGTGTTGGTAGAACTCTTTGCCGTTATCCATGGTGATGGTGTGCACTCTGGCTTTATGTGCCTTTAATACCCTAATGGCTGCCTGGGCAGTGTCTTCGGCCTTTAAGTTATCCAATTTGCAGATGATGGTGTAGCGGGTAACGCGTTCGACCAAGGTCAATAATGCGCTTTTCTGATCCTTGCCGATGATGGTGTCGGCCTCCCAATCGCCGATGCGTTTTTTTTGGTCGACGATGGCGGGTCGGTTTTCTATGCCGACGCGGTTGGGCACTTTGCCTCTGGTCCATGTGCTGCCGTAGCGTTTGCGGTAGGGTTTGCTGCATATTCTGAGGTGTTGCCACAAAGTGCCGCCGTTGCTTTTGTCTTGGCGGAGGTAGCGGTAAATGGTGCTGTGATGGAGCGTGATCCCGTGGTGTTTGCGCAGGTAGGCGCATACTTGTTCGGGACTGAGTTTGCGGCGGATAAGGGTGTCGATGTGTTGAATGAGCTGCGAATCGAGTTTATAGGGTTGTCGCTTACGCTGTTTGATAGTCCGGCTTTGCCGCTGGGCTTTTTCGGCGCTGTATTGCTGCCCTTGGGTGCGGTGCCGTTTAATTTCGCGGCTGATGGTGCTTTTGTGGCGGTTAAGCTGTTTGGCGATTTCGGCGATGGTGCAGTGGCGTAACAGGTATTGGATGTGGTATCGTTCGTCTTGGGTCAGTTGTGTGTAGCTCATGGCAATCTTTCTTGCAGGAAAGGCCGTATGCTACCGCATACTGGCCTTTTTCTGTTATGGAAAGTTGCACTTCAAATGCGAAATCCGCCGTCGTCTGAAAACGAACGTGAACGGGTTTACCTAACACCCAAATCCCAAAGTTTTCAGACGACCTCTTTTTTTACCTGCAACCTGCCCCTCTCCCGTCTCGCGGGAGAGGGCTGGGGAGAGAGTGGCTCTGCGGACTGTACGAATTTGATTTGACCTAAACTCCAAAAGCCACCGCAATCCCAACCTTCCCCCGCCTGACGGGGGAAGGGATAAGTTGCCGTTGCAACAACGAGTAGCGTGGGTTCTACCCACGATATAAATGCAAGAATAACCGCTAAATTCAAATTGTGGACAACAGGCTCGCGGACGAGGCCCACGCTACTCATTAACTTCCAAGCCCCCATTAATCTCATAAAAAGGTCATCTGAAAACGGGGAAATCAGTTTTCAGACGACCTTTCCGCTTATTAACTTATTGATACCAAAGAAAAACAAATTCCCGCTTGTAGGTTAAAATCAGGCTATGCTAATATGCACAACAACAGGTTTTTCCAGAATAATCTGTGTTAGAATGCAGACTTAGATGGAAAACTCTATCCGAACTCGGTACAATACCGACGAATTTATTTCTCTTAAACAACCCGCCGCAAGGCAAAAGGAACGACTGATATGTCAAACATCGAACAACAAGTTAAGAAAATTGTTGCTGAACAACTGGGCGTAAGCGAAGCCGAAGTCAAAAATGAATCTTCCTTCCAAGACGACCTGGGCGCAGATTCTTTGGACACCGTAGAATTGGTTATGGCTTTGGAAGAAGCTTTCGGTTGCGAAATCCCTGATGAAGAAGCCGAAAAAATCACTACCGTACAACTGGCTATCGACTACATCAACGCCCATAACGGCTAATTCGGTCGCACCAAACATCCCCAGCCTCTGCTGCGTTAGCGCAATAGAGGCTGTTACCTTATATATATGGGGCAAAATCCGTTATAATAGCCGCCCGGAATCCGATTCCGAACCGCTATTATCATTTTCAGCGGCATCTTGCCGCATCCCACCGAAAACCAACAGCGAGATTATCATGAGTCAGAGAAGAGTAGTCATCACAGGCCTCGGCCAAGTATCACCGGTCGGCAACGACGTCGCCACCGCATGGAGCAATCTGCTCGCAGGCAAAAGCGGCATCGGACGGATTACCCGCTTTGACGCATCCGACATCAACAGCCAAATCGCCGGTGAAGTGCGCGATTTCGATATCGGCCAATACATCAGCGCGAAAGAAGCGCGCCGTATGGACGTGTTCATCCACTACGGTATTGCCGCCGCCCTGCAAGCCATCAATGATTCAGGCTTGGACGATTTGGAAACCCTCGACAAAGACCGCGTCGGTGTCAACATCGGCTCCGGTATCGGCGGCCTGCCGAGCATCGAAGCGACCGGCAAAGCCGTTATCGAAGGCGGCGCGCGCAAAATCAATCCTTTCTTCATTCCCGGTTCGCTGATTAACCTGATTGCAGGTCACGTTACCATCCTCAAAGGCTACCGCGGCCCCAGCTACGGCATGGTTTCCGCCTGTACCACCGGCGCGCACTCCATCGGCGACTCCGCCCGACTGATTAAATACGGCGACGCGGACGTGATGATTGCAGGCGGTGCCGAAGGCGCGATCAGCACTTTGGGCGTCGGCGGCTTTGCTGCGATGAAAGCCCTCTCCACCCGCAACGATGACCCGGCTACCGCTTCCCGTCCGTGGGACAAAGGCCGCGACGGTTTCGTTATCGGCGAAGGCGCGGGCGTGCTGGTGTTGGAAGAATTGGAACACGCCAAAAACGCGGTGCGAAAATTTACGCCGAAATCGTCGGTTTCGGCATGAGTTCCGATGCCTACCACATCACCGCTCCGAACGAAGAAGGCCCTGCATTGGCGGTTACCCGCGCGTTGAAAGATGCCGGACTGAATCCCGAAGACGTCGATTACGTCAACGCACACGGTACATCCACTCCGTTGGGCGATGCCAACGAAACCAAAGCGCTCAAACGCGCGCTGGGCGACCATGCCCGTAAAGTTATTGTCAACTCCACCAAATCCATGACCGGCCACTTGCTCGGCGCGGCAGGCGGCGTGGAAGCGTTGTACAGCGTGTTGGCAGTACACGAGCAAAAATCTCCACCGACCATCAACATCTTTGAACAAGACGTTGAAGCCGGTTGTGATCTGGACTACTGTGCCAACGAAGCGCGTGACGCGAAAATCGACGTTGCCATCTCCAATTCCTTCGGCTTTGGCGGTACCAACGGCACATTGGTATTCAAACGCTTCAAAGACTGATAGAAGGTTTTAAGTAGATTGAAAAGGCCGTCTGAAACTAGGTTTCAGACGGCCTTTTTTATTTTGAAATACAAATATTCTTGATAATCTGTATCATTTATATAAAAATATTGACTCCTACCAATATCGCCCGGATTTTATCGGGTAATCAACCCAATTACATTTTTAAGGAGTCTGCAATGAAAACCATCCGTATTCTAGCATTGGCCGCTGCACTGGCCGCCGTGCCTGCATTTGCGTCTGATTTCGGCCATGAACAGGCATTGACCATAGACGGCAAGCCTGCCCATCTGGCAGAAACTTCAGCCCGTATTTTGGCAAACGAAACCCTGACTGCGCCGCAACTGGTCGAAGATATCACTGATGGATTCGGTTCGAAAAAAATTCCAGGTTATAAATTGATGATTATGGGCCGCACTTATTCGGTGGCGGCAGAAACCAAACCGCCGAAAGAGGGCCAAACTCAGTGGCGGGACAATACGTTCATTCATCGCGGCGTAAAACTGTTTGTCGGCATTCCGGTCAAAAACGGCAAGATGGATTTGGCGTCTGCCAGATTGATTAATATCGGCGTAGTTGACGACAACGGTGGTGCCGCACCTCATGATGAGGGTGAAAAAATCCGTCCGGTCGGCAAGCAGCTGATGTCTCCCGATACCAAAGTGGAAAATGTGAAACTCAATATTGCCAAACTGACGTTGCCAAATATGAAATTGGGCGAAACCAGTGGCGGTGGTGTGAAATTGGAAGCATCGGCAACATTGGACGGTAAGCCGATACAGACCAAATCGACAGCACTTTCTCCCGCTTCTATTCCGCCAAACCAGCCGCTACACGGCCGTTTATGGCAGATGTACGGTTTGTGAAATAATCGCAAAGGCCGTCTGAAATCCAGTTTCAGACGGCCTTTTATATAACGAAACTGCATAAGTTTAGTTTTTCATAGATTAAAGGTAAGGAGAGACCTTTGCAAAATTCCTTTCCTTCCGACAGCCGAGATCCAAATAAAGATTTTCGGCTGTTTTTGTTTCAAATATCCACTGATTCTACTCAAATATCCCCGTAATTCACCTTGGATACCTGATAATCAGGTATCCGGGCCGCCTTTTAGGCGGCAACAGGCACACTTAGCCTGTTGGCCGCTTTCAACAGGTTCAAACACATCGCCTTCAGATGGCTTTGCGCACCCACTTTAATCAGCCCGAAATAGGCTGCCCGGGCATAGCGGAATTTACGGTGTAGCGTACCAAAGCTTTGTTCGACCACATAACGGGTCTTCGACAAATATCGATTACGTTTGGTTTGTGCTTCCGTCAGCGGACGGTTGCGGTGGGCTTTGCGCATAATGCCGTCCAACAACTGATGTTCTTTCAGATGTTGTCGGTTTTCCTTACTGTCGTAGCCTTTGTCGGCATAGACGGTCGTACCTTCGGCTATACCTTCCAGCAAAGGGGACAGATGGTTGCACTCATGGGTATTGGCGGGGGTGATGTGCAGTTTCTCGATATAGCCTTCCTCATCGGTACGGGTATGTTGTTTGTAACCGAGTCTGTATAAACCGTTTTTCTTTGTCCAGCGGGCATCGCTGTCCTTACTCGGTGTGGTTTGGCCGCTGACTTGTCCTTCTTCATCGACTTCTATGGCCTGACGCTGTTTGCTGCCGGCAGTTTGAATAATGGTGGCGTCAATGACGGCGGCGGATGCTTTCTCTATTTTTTAGGTTTTTTCGGTCAGTTGGCGGTTAATCAGTTCCAGCAATTCGGACAGGGTGTCGTCTTGCGCCAGCCAGTTACGGTAGCGGCATAAGGTGCTGTAATCGGGGATGCTCAGTTCGTCAAAACGGCAAAACAGGTTGAAATCGATGCGGGTGATGAGGCTGTGTTCGAGTTCGGGATCGGAGAGGCTGTGCCATTGTCCGAGCAGGACGGCTTTGAACATGGACAGCAGGGGATAGGCGGGACGGCCGCGGTGGTCTCTAAGGTAACGGGTTCTTTGACGATTCAGGTATTGTTCGATCGGCTGCCAATCAATCACTTAATCCAACTTCAATAGTGGAAAGCGGTCGATGTGTTTGGCAATCATGGCTTGTGCGGTTTGCCGGAAGAAGGTGCTCATGAGAAATCCCCTAAATGTCTTGGTGGGAATTTAGGAGATTTTGGGGAATTTTGCAAAGGTCTCGATGGGTCTGCGACGCACAGTCCGCCATCAGGCAAAGAGAGCCTTATCTCAAATTCACGTTATATATCATTAGGTTTAAGTATCTTTCCCTTGCTATTTTCCGATATTCTTTATTTCCCGAAACCTATGAAAACCGGTCGTCTGAAAACCAGAAAAAGGGTTTTCAGACGACCTTTTTATCCGGTTCCTGTGCTGCGGCAGGCACAGCTGTATCCGCCTGCGGCAAACGGGGCAATTTGTACCAATCGTACAGCCGCTTCAGACACAATAAGGCAATCAGCGGCATACAAAATGCGCTGGCCAAATAGCGCGGGTTGCCGAAATTGAACACGGGATGCCCCATAGCAGCGGAAATCAGCGCATTGCCCCATTCCCACAGCGACGGCACGCTGAATGCCAATACCGCCAGCAGCCCCAACGTGCGGAAAATGCCGATGGGCAGATACGGCGTTTTAAAACCGTACCGTTAAGTTGGAGCAGAGTCAGCAGTCCGAAGCCGATAATAACCATCATGCCGCCGTTGGCAATAATTTGCAGGCTGTTGAACGCAATGTCGGGGGTAACGGCAAGTCCGCCGTCAGAAGGCGTGCTTTGCTGCAAATTAAGCCCTTGCGAGATATTGAGGACAAAGCCGTAAACCATGTCGGCTAAGACGATGAAAATAGGCAACGAGGTGATCAGTTTTTTCATGGCAGTTGTGTGATGGGAAGTGGTGGCGGCATTTTTACCGAAAGCGGCTTATGGTAAAGCAGCGGGCGGCGGGAGGCAATAGCGTCGCCGTCCCTCTTCCGATTATGCCGTTCGTTATTCGGGCGTGTTAAACCATATGGTTTACGTTACAATCATATTATCTTAAGACAATACCGCACAGCGCTTTCAGACGACCTTATTCTGCCACCGACAGGAATCTTTATGCACGCATCCGTCCTCAGCCGTTTTGCACCGGCTTTATACATTTTGATGTTTTTTGCCGGTTTTCTAACCGCCTGCGTCTGGTTTAACCCCCAAGACTATCTCGCCGACCTTACCCCTGTCATCACGGCATTTGCCGCTATCGCGCTGGTTTGGCTTGCGTGGGCTATCATCTCGGTCAGAATCAAGGCAAAAAGCGAAATGCAGCATCGGGAAAAACTGATACAGCGTGAAAGCGTCCACCCCGTCCTGCATGCCGCCATCCGCCCGGTAGAAGACAAACCCGGCATGATTGCCTTCGTTATCCGCAATCACGGTAAAGGTATGGCGAAAAACATCCGCCTGAAAGCCACCGCTATTTCTGACCACCCTTCCGCTTCGGCTGTCGCCGCCGCGCTGGCACGGCTGCCGGTATTTGCCGAAGGAGCGGATATGCTGGCGGCAGACGAAATTTACGCAGGTATTTTCGCCGACATCCACACCCTTGCCAAAGCAGGGGAATTCGGCGGAATCGTCCGCGTGGACGCTGACTGTGAAAATGTTTTCGGCGATGCCTGTACCTCGCAGACGGATTTGGACGTCAGCCTGCTGAAACAGGTCGGTATAATTGAAATACCCCGCAAAAAACTGCTGTATTGAGCATCAGGCAATAACCCGCCCCGGCAAGCCATCGCCCCACATTCCGCATGACGACACGGCATATTGCGAAAAGGTCGTCTGAAAACCCGTTTCCAAGTTTTCAGACGACCTCTTGTTTATCTGCCGTTTGCGTGTCGATTATTTAACGCGCAATACTTCCAGCGTATTGGTCGAACCGGATTCGCGCATTTGCGAACCGCTGGTGATGATGTATTGGTCGCCGGAGCTTAAGATTTTATGTTCGACCAACATGGCTTCCACTTCGTTCAGCGCGGTATCGTGGTCGGTGCTGGTCGCTAAAATCAGCGGGCGCACGCCGCGGTACATCGCCATACGGCGTTGGGCGGAAATGCTCGGGGTCAGCGCGAAAATCGGCAAAGTGATGTTGTGGCGGCTGACTTCGAAGGCGGTCGAACCGCTTTCAGTCAGGGCGACGATGGCTTTGGCGTGAACCGCGCGCGCCACGCTGACCGCGCCGCCGGCAATCGCCAAGTTGGTGCTGACGGCTTCGGGATAATCGACCTGTTCGGCAACGCCGTTGAGCGAATCTTGTTCTTTTTCCGCAGCCGCGCAAATAATCGCCATTTGGCTAACGGTTTCAAACGGATACGCGCCGACGGCAGTTTCGGCGGAACACATCACCGCATCGGTGCCGTCCAATACCGCGTTTGCCACGTCGCTGACTTCCGCGCGGGTCGGGACGGGGTTGGTAATCATGGATTCCATCATTTGGGTTGCCGTAATGCTGAAGCGGCGCAACTCGCGTGCGCGGCGGATCATGCGTTTTTGCAGGGCGGGGACGGCTGCGTGTCCGACTTCGACCGCCAAGTCGCCGCGCGCTACCATGATACCGTCGCTGGCGAGGATGATTTCGTCTAAGTTTTCAATCGCTTCAACTCGTTCGATTTTAGAAACCAAACCGGGGCGTACGGCAGTGCTGCCTTTCATTTCTTCTTCGACTTTAGCGCGGGCGATGTGCAAATCCTCGGCGGATTTCACAAAGCTGATGGCGAGGTAGTCGCAACCGATGGCAATCGCGGTTTTCAGGTCACGGAAGTCTTTCTCGGTCAAGGCGCCTGCAGACAAACCGCCGCCGCGTTTATTGATGCCTTTGTTGCTTTTCAACACATGGCTGTTTTCAACTTTAGTAACAATCTTACTGCCTTCAACGGATTCCACGGTCAAAGTCAGCAAACCGTCGTCCAACCACAAAACATCGCCTGCGACGACATCATTAGGCAGGTCGCGGTAGTCCAAACCGACCGCGTCACGCGTGCCTTCGCCTTCGAGCGCGGCATCAAGAACCAGCGTTTCGCCTTTGTTCAATTCGATGCTGCCGCCGGCGATTTTGCCGACGCGGATTTTCGGACCTTGCAAGTCGGCAAGGATGGCGATTTCCTGTCCCGCGCGTTTTGCCGCTTCACGCACGATGCGGGCGTTTTCCTGATGGAATTCAGGCGTGCCGTGGCTGAAATTGAAACGGACGACATTCAGACCGCCTACACGGATCATGTCTTCCAACAACTGGACATTGTTGCTGCCCGGCCCCCAACGTGGCGACGATTTTGGTGTTGTGGCTGATGCGGGTTACATCGCGTTTTGCATTACTCATGTGAAGCGTCCTTTCGGTCAATCCGTTGATAAATGGCATACGGCTTTGTTGGAAAATTACAAAATAGCGTCCCAACGTCGTCTGAAACTGTAAATCTAAAACTTACGTTGAGACATCCAAGCCGTAAATCATGATGCAAATTAATATTTTGGGATTTTACTCTCAAAGTTAAATGATTGGTGGAAAATTACAGGATTTTATGACTTAGGCTAAATTTGGCAGGCTTATACAGATTCTGGAAAAACAAACTATTCTTCTACAACTTTAAAGCCTGCTTTCAGACAACCTCAGCCCGTTTTGGGTTTATAATTTCCTTTTTTCCAACTGATTTCCCCGTTTACCATGATCGATTTAGAAACCAAACGCCTTGAAACCCAAGCCATGCTTGATAATGCCGAGCTTTTGTTCGACCAAGACCAATGCCGTGCCGCGCTGCAAAAAGTGGCGGACGAGATTACGCGCGACTTGGGGGACAAATATCCGCTCCTGCTGCCTGTGATGGGTGGGGCGGTGGTGTTTACGGGGCAGTTGCTGCCGCTGTTGCGCTTTCCGTTGGACTTTGATTATGTTCATGTTTCCCGTTACGGCGACAAGCTGGCGGGCGGCGCGTTCAACTGGAAACGGATGCCCGACCCGGAGCAGATTCGGGGCCGCCATGTGGTTGTGTTGGACGATATTTTGGACGAGGGACACACGATGTCGGCGATTCAGTCCAAGCTCTTGGAAATGGGGGCGGCAAGCTGCCGTGCGGCTGTGTTTGCCAACAAGTTGATCGAAAAGGAAAAACCGACCAAGGCGGATTATGTCGGAATGGATGTTCCCAACCGCTACGTCTTCGGCTACGGTATGGATGCGGCGGGCTGCTGGCGCAATTTGGGCGAGATTTACGCACTCAACCAAGGCTGATGCTGAGTTAAAAAAGGTCGTCTGAAAACCTTTTCAGACGACCTTTGTGCCACCATATCGCGCTATGTGGCGAGTGAACGGACGATACTTTCGCCCACACCGGCCGAATAAAATATCATCAGAGAACACATTATGATCAACCTTTTAATCATTACCCACGAGGCAGTAGGCGAAGCCTACCGCAGCCTGACCCATCATTTCTTCCCTACGGGCATGCCCGAAAACATCCGCATCCTCGGCGTGGAGCCTGACGAAGACCAAACCGACATCATCAACAATGCCATCGCCGCGCTGCAAGAGTTTCCTGAAAACCACGGCGTATTGATTATGACCGACATCTTCGGCGCGACGCCGTGCAATGCCGCCCGCAGGCTGGTGCGCGCGGGCAAGTCCGCCATCCTGACCGGACTGAACGCGCCGATGATGATTAAAGCGACCCAATACTCGCCCATGGCGGAAGACCTCGCCGCCTTTACTGAAACGGTCAGGGAAGCCGCCGTCAAAGGCATTTTCGCCATCACTGCCGAACCGGAAGATTTGGTGTGCAAACAGCACGCCGAAGCCGTCTAACCCGACCGACACGTTTTCAGACGACCCCGCACACCCGAAAGCCGAATATGCAAAAACAACAAATCGAAATCATCAACAAACTTGGTCTCCATGCCCGCGCTTCCAGCAAATTCACCCAAACCGCGTCTCAGTTTCAAAGCGAAGTCTGGGTAACGAAAAACGGAAGCCGCGTCAATGGCAAAAGCATCATGGGCTTAATGATGCTCGCCGCCGCCAAAGGCACGATCATCGAGCTGGAAACCGACGGTTTGGACGAAGCCGCAGCCATGAAGGCATTGACCGACTTAATCAACGACTACTTCGGCGAGGGCGAATAATGAGTATCGTGCTGCACGGTGTCGCCGCGGGCAAAGGCATCGCCATCGGACAAGCCCACCTGATTACGCGCGGAACGGCGGAAGTGCCGCAATACGATGTTTCAGACGACCTCATCGACGCCGAAGCCGCCCGTTTCGATGCCGCCATCAAAGCCACGCGCAAAGAGTTGGAACAGTTGCGCAGCGCGATTCCCGAAAACGCCCCGACCGAATTGGGCGCGTTTATTTCGCTGCACCTCATGCTGTTGACCGACGTGACCCTTTCGCGCGAACCCGTCGATATTTTAAAAGAACAAAAAATCAACGCCGAATGGGCGCTGAAACAGCAAAGCGACAAGCTCGCCGCCCAGTTCGACAGCATCGAAGACGACTACCTGCGCGAACGCAAACAAGACATGCTGCAAGTCGTCCGCCGCATCCACAACAACCTCGTCGGACAAAGCAACGACCTGAATTTGACCGAAGGCTTGTTTGAAGACACCATCCTGATTGCCCACGACCTCTCGCCTGCCGACACCGTCCTCTTTAAAGAGCAGCGCATCACTGCTTTCGTTACCGACGTCGGCGGCCCCGACCAGCCACACCGCCATCCTAGGCCGCAGCCTCGACATCCCTTCCGTCATCGGCTTGCACAACGCCCGCAGGCTCATTACCGAAAACGAAACCGTCATCGTCGACGGCATCAACGGCGTCCTCATCATCGATCCGGACGAAGTCGTCCTCAACGAATACCGCCGCCTCGCCCGCGAATACCGCCTCCACAAGCGCGAACTCAACAAGCTCAAAAAAACCGCAGCCACCACCGCCGACGGCATCAACATCGAGTTGCTCGCCAACATCGAATCCGCCGAAGACATCAAAGCCCTGCACAACTTCGGTGCAGACGGCGTCGGACTCTTCCGCAGCGAATTCCTCTATCTCAACCGCGACACCATGCCGACCGAAGACGAGCAGTACGAAGTGTACAGCGCGATTGTGAAAAAAATGAAAGGCAAAAGCATCACCATCCGCACCGTCGATTTGGGCGTGGACAAAAATCCCCGCTGGTTCGGTCAAAATTCCACCCCCAACGGCAGCCTCAACCCCGCGCTCGGACTCACCGGCATCCGCCTGTGCCTCGCCGAACCCGTCATGTTCCGCACCCAAATGCGCGCCATCCTCCGCGCCGCCGCCCACGGCCCCGTGCGTATGATGTGGCCGATGATTACCTCCTTGTCTGAAGTGCGCCAGTGCCTCATCCACCTCGACACCGCCCAACGCCAGCTCGCCGAACGCGGCGAAACCTTCGGCACGGTTAGCGTCGGCTGCATGATTGAAATCCCGTCCGCCGCCTTGACCGTCGGCAGCATCCTCAAACTCGTCGATTTCATCTCCATCGGCACCAACGACCTGATTCAATACATCTTATCGGTCGATCGTGGCGACGACAGCGTCAGCCACCTCTACCAGCCCGGCCACCCCGCCGTCCTCAAAATGCTGCAACACATCATCCGCACCGCCAACCGTATGGAAAAAAGCGTCTCCATATGCGGCGAAATGGCAGGCGATACCGCCTACACGCGGATGCTGCTGGGCATGGGGCTGCGCCGTTTCTCCATGAACCCCAACAACCTGCTCCCCGTCAAAAACATCATCCTGCACAGCAACACCGCCCTGCTCGAAACCGAAACCGCCAAAATCCTCCGCAGCGAAGACTCGGAAAAAACCGAAAAGCTGCTGAAATTGCTCAACAGCGCGGAACACGAAGAAGAGCGGCAGGAAGAAGACAGCCCGATAGCTCAGGCGTAAACAGGGTTTCTATAAACCAAAAGGTCGTCTGAAAACCAAATTCGGGTTTCAGACGACCTTTTTATCGAACCCGAATCAGCCCCATATTGTCATGCCCACACAGGAAAGAATCCAGACTTAGCTTTTTAGGAATGTTTAAAGATTGCCAAGGTTTCAAGCCTCTAGGTTTACGTTGCAAATCATCCTTAATATTTCCGAAACGGCAAAGGTCGTCTAAAAATTTTCAGACGACCTTTGCTATAATCACTCCCTTTGTTTTATTTGAAATTTTTCCAACACCATGCCCCATCCCGACTTCTCCCAAACCCTCTCTAAAGACCGCCACTTCCTGCGTTCCGCCTTCAAAAATCCCAACAAATACGGCGGCTTGTCCAAAGTCGAAGAAAAATACCGAAAATCGCACGAAATCTTTTTGAAGCGTTTAGCCGCATTGCCCAAACCCGAATTCGACAACACCCTGCCGGTTCACGAAAAGCTCGAAGAAATCAAAAAGGCCATTGCCGAAAATCAGGTCACGATTATTTGCGGCGAAACCGGTTCGGGCAAAACCACGCAGTTGCCCAAGATTTGTTTGAAACTCGGACGCGGGGCGGCGGGGCTGATCGGGCATACCCAGCCGCGCCGTTTGGCCGCGCGATCGGTGGCGGAGCGGATTGCCGAAGAGCTGAAATCGGAAATCGGCAGCGCGGTCGGATATAAGGTGCGCTTCACCGACCACACCTCGCGCGATGCCTGCGTCAAGCTGATGACCGACGGCATCCTGCTGGCGGAAACGCAGACCGACCGTTATCTCGCCGCCTACGACACGATTATCATCGATGAAGCACACGAACGCAGCCTGAACATCGACTTCCTGCTGGGCTACCTGAAACAGCTACTGCCGCGCCGCCCTGATTTAAAAGTCATCATCACCTCGGCAACCATAGACGCGGAACGCTTCTCCCAACATTTCAACGGCGCGCCCGTGCTGGAAGTGAGCGGGCGCACCTATCCCGTCGAAATCCTCTACCGCCCGCTGACCAGCAAAGACGAAGACGATGCGGAAGTAGAACTGACCGACGCGATTGTTGATGCGGCGGACGAATTGGCGCGACACGGCGAAGGCGATATTTTGGTGTTCCTGCCGGGCGAACGCGAAATCCGCGAAGCCGCCGAAGCCCTGCGCAAGTCCACGCTGCGTCGCAACGACGAAATCCTGCCCCTGTTCGCACGCCTGTCGCACGCCGAACAGCACAAAATCTTCCACCCTTCGGGCGCAAAACGCCGCATTGTGCTGGCAACCAACGTCGCCGAAACCTCGCTCACCGTGCCGGGCATCAAATACGTCATCGACACCGGCCTGGCGCGCGTCAAACGCTATTCCGCGCGGGCAAAAGTGGAGCAGCTTCATGTCGAAAAATCTCCCAAGCCGCCGCCCGCCAACGCTCCGGCCGCTGCGGACGCGTCTCCGCAGGCGTGTGTATCCGACTGTTTTCAGAAGAAGATTTCAACAGCCGCACCGAATTCACCGACCCCGAAATCGTCCGCAGCAACCTGGCCGCCGTCATCCTGCGCATGGCAGCATTGAAACTGGGCAACGTAGCAGCATTCCCATTTTTAGAAATGCCCGATTCGCGGTATATCAATGATGGTTTTCAGGTGTTGTTGGAATTGGGGGCGGTGGAGGTCGTCTGAAAACAGGCGGCCTGACAATAAAAAGCAGCCTGCACAGGCTGTCATTTTCAACTTGATAAAGGAAATACCCATGTCTTTGAACACAGCACAAAAACAAAAAATACTGGATGCCGCCAAACAATGGTTTCGCGACCGTATCGCGCAAAACCACATCAAAAATACCGAAAAACTGACTGACCCGAAACAGTTCAACATCAACCCTTTTTTAACGGTTTATCTTGCCAATTTTCTGACGGGCAATTCCAGCCCAGAAAGTATTGCTAAAGCATTACTGTTCCCACGCGTGTTGGGTACATCCATCAATACGTCGTTTGGGCAAAATATGCAGAGTTTTATTTCCGCCATTCAAAATGCCGTCGGCAGCACCGCCAGCGGTATGGACATCGAATTTACCGACCAAACCGACGGGCGCAAAAAATACTGCCAACTTAAAGCGGGGCCAAATACCATCAATGCCGATGATGTAGAAACCATTGCCGGACATTTCAAATCGGTACGCAATCTGTCGCGTACCAACCATCTGAAAATCCCTAACGACGACATGATTGTCGGCGTACTTTACGGCGAACCGGAAGATTTGAGCAGCCATTACCGCCGCATTACCGAGCAATACGACTACGATGTCGTCATCGGCAAAGATTTGTGGCACAGGCTGACGGGCGATGAAGGTTTTTATCACGAACTCATCAACGCCATCGGTTCGGTTGCGGTAGAGGCCGATTTCAGCAAGGATTTCGACCTCATTATCAAAACACTTGCCTCCAGCGAAACCGTGCAAAATTTAAGTAACCATGAATAATGTTTGACGGCTCTAGCATTTCAGGTTAGATTATGCTGCGATTAATAACCATAACCAAGGTTTAGACAAATTATGCAAAGTCCCGAACACTACACCATCGCTCAAGTTGCAGATATATTAAGCGTTTCCAAAGAAACCCTACGTCGTTGGGACAAAAACGGTACACTTGTCCCGCAACGCCAAACTGACAACAACTACCGCCTGTATAGCCGCGACCAGCTTGAAGTATTTGAAGAAGCACGCCTGCTGTTCGACAGCCTCTGGCAGGAAGAACTCGCCATACGCCCGAAACGCCCGTATAAACTTTGGAGCTGTTCGCAGGTGCGGGCGGCTTGGCAATCGGTATGGAGCAGGCCGGGTTCGAATCCGTATTGCTCAATGAAATCGACGCGGCAGCCTGCAAAACCCTGCGGAAAAACCGCCCGAATTGGAATGTGGTGGAAGGCGATATTGCCAAACTGGACTTTACCCCCTACCGCGACCAAATCGACATCCTGTCGGGCGGCTTTCCGTGTCAGGCGTTTTCCTATGCGGGTAAAAAATTAGGCTTTGAAGACACGCGCGGCACACTGTTTTTCGAGTTTGCCCGTGCCGTGAAAGAAACCAATCCCAAAGTATTTGTAGCCGAAAACGTGCGCGGCCTACTGGCACACGACGAAGGGCGCACGCTGGCGGCGATTACCGATATTATCGATGAACTCGGCTATTACCTCGTGCCGCCCCGCGTACTTAAAGCCGTGTTTTATAAAGTACCGCAAAAACGTGAAAGACTGTTTTTAATCGGTATCCGTAAAGATTTGGCAGACAAAGTCGAGTTCCACTGGCCATCACCCTACCACCGCATCCTGACCCTGCAAGATGCACTGAAAGCGGGCGAACTTTACAAAGACGACGTACCGCAATCACCAGGGCAAAAATACCCACAGCGTAAGGCGGAAATTATGGCGCAAGTGCCCGCAGGCGGTTATTGGAAAGACCTTCCTGACGCATTGCAGCGCGAATACATGCAGAAAAGTTATTTTCTCGGTGGCGGCAAAACCGGCATGGCGCGGCGGCTGGCATGGGACGAACCCAGTCTGACATTGACCTGCGCCCCTGCACAAAAACAGACCGAACGCTGCCACCCCGAAGAAACCCGCCCGTTGACTGTGCGCGAATACGCCCGCATCCAAACCTTTCCTGATGACTGGCAGTTTGAAGGTTCACTTGGTGCGCAATACAAACAAATCGGCAACGCCGTCCCCATCAACCTGGCTTATGCGGTCGGACGCGCGTTAGTGCGCCTGTTGAACGATATTGAAACAAAACTTATCAAGCAGAAAGCCGCATAAACCGACAATTTTCAGGCAGGCGGGCTTCAGCCTGCCTTTTTAATCAAACCGTTTCAAACGAATAGCACTGGCTGCCTGAAAGGTCGTCTGAAAACACAAAAAAGCAGCCTGCAATTTTCAGGCAGCCTGCCAATTGTATAATCACATTTAAAACAGAATCATGAAAGAAACCCACCCATTTTCAAACAGCCTGAAAACTACCACCTCCGCCCCTCCCCGCTACCGCTTGACCAAACTCGGCGAACAAATGGCGCGGCTGCCCATCGACCCGAAAATCGCGCGCATTTTGTTGGCGGCGAAGAAGCACGACTGCATGGCGGAAATATTGGTGATTGCGTCCGCGCTGTCGATTCAAGACCCGCGCGAACGGCCGTTGGAAGCGCGCGATTCCGCAGCCAAGGCGCACGAGCGTTTTACTGATAAGCAGTCCGATTTCCTTGCCTATCTGAATATTTGGGACAGCTTCCAGCGCGAGCGCGATAAAGGCTTGTCCAACAAGCAGTTGGTTCAGTGGTGCCGCCAATATTTCCTGTCGCACCTGCGGATGCACGAATGGCGCGAGCTGCACCACCAGCTTGCCCAAACCGCGATTGAAATGGGTTTGACCACCAAGGAAGCGGCTTTCAGACGATCTCCCGAAGTCAGGCAGCTCACGTCGTCTGAAAATGCGGGCGACCAAGACTTATCCGCCAAACTCAAACAAAAACAACTGGATAAGAAACAACACCGCGCCCAAATCCGCGCCGCCAAAGAAGCGGGCTACGAACAAATCCACCGCGCCCTGCTCACCGGCCTCATCGCCAACGTCGGCATGAAATCGCCCGACGGCAACGACTACACCGGCGCGCGCGGCAGCCGCTTCCACCTTTTCCCCGCCTCCGCCCTGTTCAAAGCCAAACCCAAATGGGTGATGGCGGCAGAACTCGTTGAAACGACAAAACTTTATGCCCGCGACGTGGCCGCCATCCAGCCCGAATGGATAGAGCAGGAAGCGCCGCACCTCGTCCGCTACCACTATTTCGAGCCGCACTGGGAACAAAAACGCGGCGAAGTCGTCGCCAGCGAGCGCGTAACGCTGTACGGGCTGACCGTGCTGCCGCGCCGCCCCGTGTCCTACGGCAGAATCGCCCCTGAAGAAGCCCGCGAAATCTTTATCCGCAGCGCGCTGGTGGCGCAGGAATGCGATTTGAAAGCGGACTTTTTCGCGCATAACAAAAAGCTGATTAAGGAAATTACCGAACTCGAACACAAATCGCGCAAGCAAGACGTGCTAGTCGATGACGAAGCGCTGTTTGCGTTTTATCACGAACGACTGCCCGATTTTTATACGGCGGACGCGGTTTCAGACGGACTGCACACCGAAAGCAGCCTGCACTCCCGAAGGCTACCTGAAAATCCCCAGCAAACCACCCCCTCCCCCGTGGGGGAGGGCTGGGGAGAGGGCAAAACAGTTGCCGCACAAACCAACTTTTCCGCAGCCGTAGCAAACCCTCTCCCACAGGAGAGGGAACAGAGTACCGCAGTTTCAACGGTTTCAGGCAGTCTGAAAACAATGTCTTGCGAAGCAAGGCTGAATTTCTGCGAAGCTAAAACTAAAACCGAAAGCAGTCTGCACTCCCAAAGGCTACCTGAAAACTACGTCCCACCATTTTCAGACGACCTGCGTCCTGCAACCCCCCAGCAAACCTCCCCCTCCCCCGTGGGGGAGGGCTGGGGAGAGGGCAAAACAGTTGCCTCCCAAACCAACTTTTCTGCAACCTCAGCAAGCCCTCTCCCTACCCCTCTCCCACAGGAGAGGGAACAGAGTACCGCAGCTTCAACGGTTTCAGGCAGCCTGCACAACGTAGCGGATTCCAAAGATACGGACAACCGCGCGCGTGAACCGAGTTCACACACCCTACAAAATGTTTCAGACGACCCCAAACCCAAAAAGCAGCCTGCACCTCAAAAAGGCCGTCTGAAACCCCTCCCTCTCGCCGACATCCGCACCTTCCAAGCCTGGCTCAAAACCGCCGAGCGCGACAACCCGCTCCTGCTGTTCCTCAGCCGCGACGACCTCATGCAGCACGCCGCCGCGCACATCACCGAAGAACAATTCCCCAAACACTGGCAGACCGCAGACGGCAAATTCAAACTCAGCTACCGCTTCGAGCCGCACCACCCGCTCGACGGCGTTACCCTCACCCTGCCGCTCACCGTGCTCAACCGCATCAGCCCCGCCGCCCTCGAATGGCTCGTGCCCGGCATGATACGCGAAAAAATTCAGCTACAAATCAAAGCGCTGCCCAAACAAATCCGCCGCATCTGCGTGCCCGTGCCCGAATTCATCACCCAATTTTTAAGCCAAAACCCCGACCGCAACGCCCCCATCCTGCCCCAGCTCGCCCAAGCAATCGCCAAAACCGCAGGCGACATCCGCATACTCGAGCAAATCAACCAAGACGAATGGGCCGCGTTCAGGCTGCCCGAACACTGCTATTTCAACCTCCGCATCATCGACGACGGCGGACAAGAATTAGCCATGGGGCGCGATTTAATCCAAATCCAACAACAACTTGGCAAAGCCGCCGCCACCACCTTCCGCGACAACACCCAAGAATTTGAGCGCGACAACGTTACCGCATGGGACATCGGCACCCTACCCGAATCCATCAAATTTGCCCGCGGCAAACAACAGCTCACCGGCTACCTCGGCCTACAAAAAGAAAAAGACGGCCGCATCGCCCTGCGCCTGTTCGACACGTCCGCCGCCGCCGAACAAGCCCACCGATTAGGCGTGATCGAACTCATGAAACTACAACTAAAGAACAAGTTAAAGACCTGAACAAAGGCATCCAAGGCTTCACCCAAGCCGCCATGCTGCTCAAACACATCAACGCCGACACCCTGCGCGACGACCTCACCCAAGCCGTCTGCGACCGCGCCTTTATCGGCGAAGACGAGCTGCCGCGCAACGAAAAAGCCTTCAAAGAACAAATCAAACGCGCCCGCAGCCGCCTGCCCGCCGTCAAAGAAGCCCTCAGCCGCTACCTGCAGGAAACCGCCGCCGCCTACGCCGAACTGAACGGCAAACTCGGCAAACACCCGCTCACCCACCTCCTGCGCCAACGCCTGCAAACCCTGCTCGCCGCCGGCTTCGCCACCCGCACCCCGTGGGCACAATGGCCGCGCCTCCCCATCTACCTCAAAGCCATGACCCTGCGCCTCGAAAAATACAGCAGCAACCCCGCCCGTGACGCAGCCCGCGAAGCCGATATTCAAGAGCTGGAACAGATGTGGCAGGAAAAAACCGACAGCTTGGTGAAACAAGGACAACCCGTTTCAGACGACCTCGCCGCGTTTAAATGGATGATTGAAGAATTGAGGGTATCGCTGTTCGCACAGGAATTGAAGACACCGTATCCGGTGTCGGTGAAGAGGTTGTTGAAGGAGTGGGAGAGTTTCAAATAAATTTAATCTGAGTTAAAATGTCAAGAGTTTTAACCATCTTCAATAAATCAATTAATATAAAAAACTTTAAAGTTATGGAACTATACGGTGTTCATGGAACCTCTAGAACTGCGGCAGACGCTATTTGCCAAAATAAAGCCTTTTTATTTTGTCATGGTCGTCATGGTAAGGGAGCTTATTTGTGGCAAAGCAGCAAGGATGACTGGGAACAGGCTAAAGAGTTAGCTAGATGTTATTTACAAGACTGCCCACCTAGCATGGATGTAGTAGATACAACTCATTACTTGCTAAAGTGTTCATTTCAAGTTGATGAGGATAATTTCTATGATTTAGAAAGTTACGCACATAAAATTATGTTCAAAGAATTTCTTAATGAATATAAGAAAGCTAATCCAGAAGTAATGAAGATTACTAATAACAATGAAATAAAAAAAGCAGATGACTAAAATTTATACAAATTTTTTAAATCTAGAAAAAAATGTTTTGAGAAAAAAATTTGATATTAAAGTTTACTATATAGATGCTCAAATGCCTAAAAGTTACATTAACAATAACCCTAAATCACTCGTTCAAACATTAGGATATACGGCTGGATGCTATATATTAAAGTGTAATTCAGTAATATCTAAACTTGAAAAAGAAAGAGCTTAATTATGAAATTCTCACAAGAGCAAATTAACCAATTTAGTAATTTTATTAAAACTTTATCTAAAGAAGATTTAAGAAATATTTCTGAAAAACGAAGCAGAGTCAAAATTTGATTTTTTTCTTTTTTTAGTTGAAATTTCTAGTGAAGAAATTTTTATCTAATTTGTTACAAAGTAATAATACCAATAGTAGTTATGAAGATATTTTTTTAATACTAATATTGGTGTATTTAGCCGCCCTGAGTATTACGATTTAACTTTTAAAAATATATTAAAACTAATTTCTGTTTATCACGAAACAACGATCGATATACGCGACTATCGCGACTATGATGATGCTTCGAATGACGAGGTATATGCTCTTGCAGCATAAACTAAATAAAGGACAAGATATGAATATCAAATTAGTTGATTATAAAGTAATTGAAACCATTTTTCCAGTTAGAGCGGAATGTAGTTGATATTATCAATAAGCTATCCGATATGAAGATGGATGAATATGAAGATAATCTTAAATTCTCTCCCATTTATAATGATGATAATGATAAAGAATTTTTTTGTTCTATTTGATTTGAATTTTTTTCAAGCAATGAAGAAGAGATTAATAAAACTTTTTTTCTTTTTAAATTTGTAGCAAGATTTGAAACATCTGATATTATTACAAATGAATTTAAGCAAGGGAACTTTCCCAAGGTTAATGCTCCTGCAATTGCTTATCCTTTCTTTCGTGCATTTGTAAATAATTATTTTATCAATGCGGGGTACAATCCCGTTTTACTACCTACTTATAATTTTACTAAATTCAAAAAAAATTAATAAAATAAAGTTAGCTTATTAAGCTACCTGAAATTTTTCTTTACAGCAAGCTGTAGCTTACATCCAACTGCGAGCCTTTTGACACACACAACTCACAAACTGAATCCGTGCGTAGGATGTGTGTGGTACGTACGTACGCGGTCTTTCTAAACTACGCCCCTTCCCACTCAAACCAAAGGTCGTCTGAACCCCATTTTCAGACGACCTTTTTCCACTTCGCTAAACAAATCTTCCCGCCGCCCTCTCCCCAAACGTCGTCTGAACCAGTAAACTCCCCATATTTCAACAACTTCTTGGAAGCAAACCATGCCCCGTATCCACCCGCTCCACCTGTTCCCGCCCCATATCGCCGAACGCGGCCTGTTGTATTTTCAGCAGGGCAAGGTTCGCGATGTCCAAAAAACTTCCGCCGGGCGTTATCGGGCGGAGGTGTGCGGTTCGGAAAACTATTCGGTATGGCTGAAGCTGGATAGTGATTTGTACATTAAGGACGGCGGCTGCGATTGTCCTTATGGCTGGGCGTGCAAGCATATGGCGGCGTTGTGGTATGCGGTGCGCGCTCAAACGCCGGAGGGGCAGCCTGACGAATCTGACGCGCAGCAGCCTAAAAAGGGCGGCAATCCGTATCGGCAGCAGCTCTCCAAAATCTTTTCCCGAACCCGATATTATGATTACTACGAAGCCGCTGATTTGGGCTTCAGGCTGCAAAACTGGTTGGAAGATGTGGCGCAAGAGGGGACGGCGGCGTTGGCGCAGGCTTTGCCTCTGTTGATACCGCGTTTGCAGGATGCTTTTGAAAAGGCGGACGATTCGGACGGTATGTTGGGCGATGCTATGTATATGGCAATCGACCTGCTGGAAGAGGCGGTTATGGAAAACGTCCCGAAGCGTTTGATTAATTTTTTGGACAAATGCTTGGACGACAACCGCTATTTTGAATACTCCGAGGCAGGCAATAAAATCTACCAAATCCGCGCCCGAATCTGGCGGCTGCGCGGCGAATGGCAGGCGTGGCAAGATTATGTGGTTAAACGTTTGGCTGTTACCAAGTCGGGTTGGGAACATGAATTTTGGGCATTTGAGGGTTGGCAGGTTTTGCAGGCGAAAGGCGATACTGCTGCCGCGCAGGATTATTTCAGACGACATCTGCACTGCCGCAATTCAGACAAATCGCGGTAGAACAAGCTGTCGGTCAACAAGACTGGGCAGAAGCGGAACGCCTCTTGCGTGAAGGCATCAGCATTGCCGAAGATGAAGGAACACTCGGCACACTGCACAAATGGAAGCTACAACTGTTTGATGTATTGAAGAAAACTGATAAAAATGTACGCGAAATCGCAGCGGATTTGGCGTTTTCCACCAGCCTTTCATTGCCGCATTACGAGGCATGGAAAGCCACGTTTTCCACCGCCGAATGGCCGCATGAATTCAACCGCCTGCTTGCGTGCTTGTCGGGTCAATATTCGCTACAAGCTGAAATATTGGAGCATGAACAGGAATTCGACCTATTGCTCGCCCTATTGCAGCAACACCTTTCGTTGTACATGATGGAACGTTTTGCCCCGTCTTTCCCCGAGCCGTATCACGACCAAATCGTAGCTTGCTACCTGAAAATCTTTGCGGCTGAAATCAATAAGGCAAGCAACCGTAAGCAATACCGCCAGCTCTTTAACCAATTAAAGGTCCTCCGCCGCCAATATTCCGCACAACGGCAGGCAATGGAAGACTTTGCCGACGAGATCAGGGAACGATATAGCGAAAAACCGCGTCGGCCTGCGCTGTTGGAAGAATTGGATCGGGCAGGGTTTTAGGAAAAAGCTATTCATCCACACCCTGACGATGAATCTTTCCAAGCAAGCCTGCAATCCTTACATATAAAAACAGTAGCGTTGTTTACAGTATTTCCAGGAGAATACTGAAACATGAGCATGCACAAAACACCCGCTTCACTCTATACCACCAAGCCATTTAGCAGGCCTACACGCAGGAAAAGGAAAGCGTTACCTCCCTAACCCGCCGCTACCAAGTCAGCCGCGTCGCCATCTACCCGAGCTCTTAAGGCCGTAAGGAGTAAGTCACAATATTGTAGGAATTGCCGAAACGTTACATTGTCTTTCCCCGCTCTGTGCCACGGGAACAAGATCGGTCCAACAAACAAAAACGCCCGCTCCCTTCCGGGATTGGACGTTTTTTAGTTTGACCATCGTATTCATCTGTAATTTCACGAATACGCGGATAGGTTTATTTTTTAGGTGATGGGACGGCGTTTTTAGCTTTTGTGTTTGCAGGTGCGGGCGCGACGGTTGCTTCCGCCTTCAGTTTGGAGAAGATGCCCTCGCCGATGCCTTTAACGTTTTTGAGCTCTTCCACCGATTTGAAGGCACCATGCTGCTGGCGGTAGTCCACAATGGCTTTCGCTTTGGCCGGACCGATGCCGGGCAGGGCTTCCAATTCGGACGGGGAAGCAGTATTGATGTTGACGGCTGCCAGCGACAGCGAGGCAGTCAAAACGGAGAGTGCGGCAAAGAGGAATTTTTTCATAAGGGCGTTTTCCTATCATTTCGTTAATATGGACGGTAACGCCTGGAATGCGTTACCACTATATATTTTATTATCATATACTTTACATCGTTTTAATTCAAACAATTTTAAATATTTCTAACTTTACTATCTCTCAGTGTATTGATTCTACAACATCTACTAACCTACCTCAATTTCGAAGCGGCCCCACCCACATTCTCAAAGCCCATTCTTCTACAACCGGAGCATTCAGAGTATTACCCCATTCCGCCCCACCGCCGCTATCAGGGCAGGGATATCATCTTCTCCAAACCTGTCAACGATACAAAGTAAAAGCCCCCGACATCTGTCGGGGGCTTAGAATAGGTGTTTGGCAGTGACCTACTTTCGCATGGAAGAACCACACTATCATCGGCGCTGAGTCGTTTCACGGTCCTGTTCGGGATGGGAAGGCGTGGGACCAACTCGCTATGGCCGCCAAACTTAAACTGTACAAATCGGCAAAGCCTTAATCAATATATTTGGTGATGACTGAATCAGTCAGTAAGCTTTTTATTTGAAGTTCTTCAAATGATAGAGTCAAGCCTCACGAGCAATTAGTATGGGTTAGCTTCACGCGTTACCGCGCTTCCACACCCCACCTATCAACGTCCTGGTCTCGAACGACTCTTTAGTGCGGTTAAACCGCAAGGGAAGTCTCATCTTCAGGCGAGTTTCGCGCTTAGATGCTTTCAGCGCTTATCTCTTCCGAACTTAGCTACCCGGCTATGCAACTGGCGTTACAACCGGTACACCAGAGGTTCGTCCACTCCGGTCCTCTCGTACTAGGAGCAGCCCCCGTCAAACTTCCAACGCCCACTGCAGATAGGGACCAAACTGTCTCACGACGTTTTAAACCCAGCTCACGTACCACTTTAAATGGCGAACAGCCATACCCTTGGGACCGACTACAGCCCCAGGATGTGATGAGCCGACATCGAGGTGCCAAACTCCGCCGTCGATATGAACTCTTGGGCGGAATCAGCCTGTTATCCCCGGAGTACCTTTTTATCCGTTGAGCGATGACCTTCCATACAGAACCACCGGATCACTATGTCCTGCTTTGCACCTGCTCGACTTGTCGGTCTCGCAGTTAAGCTACCTTTTGCCATTGCACTATCAGTCCGATTTCCGACCGACCTAGGTAACCTTCGAACTCCTCCGTTACTCTTTGGGAGGAGACCGCCCCAGTCAAACTGCCTACCATGCACGATTCCCCGACCCGGATTACGGGTCTGGGTTAGAACCTCAAAGACACCAGGGTGGTATTTTCAAGGACGGCTCCACAGAGACTGGCGTCTCTGCTTCTAAGCCTCCCACCTATCCTACACAAGTGACTTCAAAGTCCAATGCAAAGCTACAGTAAAGGTTCACGGGGTCTTTCCGTCTAGCAGCGGGTAGATTGCATCTTCACAACCACTTCAACTTCGCTGAGTCTCGGGAGGAGACAGTGTGGCCATCGTTACGCCATTCGTGCGGGTCGGAACTTACCCGACAAGGAATTTCGCTACCTTAGGACCGTTATAGTTACGGCCGCCGTTTACTGGGGCTTCGATCCGATGCTCTCACATCTTCAATTAACCTTCCAGCACCGGGCAGGCGTCACACCCTATACGTCCACTTTCGTGTTAGCAGAGTGCTGTGTTTTTTTAATAAACAGTCGCAGCCACCTATTCTCTGCGACCCTCCAGGGCTTACGGAGCAAGTCCTTAACCTTAGAGGGCATACCTTCTCCCGAAGTTACGGTATCAATTTGCCGAGTTCCTTCTCCCGAGTTCTCTCAAGCGCCTTAGAATTCTCATCCTGCCCACCTGTGTCGGTTTGCGGTACGGTTCAATTCAAACTGAAGCTTAGTGGCTTTTTCCTGGAAGCGTGGTATCGGTTACTTCATGTCCGTAGACACTCGTCGTCACTTCTCGGTGTTAAGAAGACCCGGATTTGCCTAAGTCTTCCACCCTACCGGCTTAAACAAGCTATTCCAACAGCTTGCTAACCTAACCTTCTCCGTCCCCACATCGCATTTGAATCAAGTACAGGAATATTAACCTGTTTCCCATCGACTACGCATTTCTGCCTCGCCTTAGGGTGCCGACTCACCCTACGCCGATGAACGTTGCGTAGGAAACCTTGGCTTTTCGGCGAGCGGGCTTTTTCACCCGCTTTATCGCTACTCATGTCAACATTCGCACTTCTGATACCTCCAGCACACTTTACAATGCACCTTCATCGGCCTACAGAACGCTCCCCTACCATGCCGGTAAACCGGCATCCGCAGCTTCGGTTATAGATTTGAGCCCCGTTACATCTTCCGCGCAGGACGACTCGACCAGTGAGCTATTACGCTTTCTTTAAATGATGGCTGCTTCTAAGCCAACATCCTGGCTGTCTGTGCCTTCCCACTTCGTTTACCACTTAATCTATCATTTGGGACCTTAGCTGGCGGTCTGGGTTGTTTCCCTCTTGACAACGGACGTTAGCACCCGCTGTCTGTCTCCCGAGGAACCACTTGATGGTATTCTTAGTTTGCCATGGGTTGGTAAGTTGCAATAACCCCCTAGCCATAACAGTGCTTTTACCCCCATCAGTGTCTTGCTCGAGGCACTACCTAAATAGTTTTTCGGGGAGAACCAGCTATCTCCGAGTTTGTTTAGCCTTTTCACCCCTATCCACAGCTCATCCCCGCATTTTGCAACATGCGTGGGTTCGGTCCTCCAGTACCTGTTACGGCACCTTCAACCTGGCCATGGATAGATCACTCGGTTTCGGGTCTACACCCAGCAACTGTTCGCCCTATTAAGACTCGGTTTCCCTACGCCTCCCCTATTCGGTTAAGCTCGCTACTGAATGTAAGTCGTTGACCCATTATACAAAAGGTACGCAGTCACACCACAAGGGTGCTCCCACTGTTTGTATGCATCAGGTTTCAGGTTCTATTTCACTCCCTCCCGGGGTTCTTTTTCGCCTTTCCCTCACGGTACTGGTTCACTATCGGTCGATGATGAGTATTTAGCCTTGGAGGATGATCTCCCATATTCAGACAGGATTTCACGTGTCCCGCCCTACTTTTTCGTACGCTTAGTACCACCGTTGAGATTTCGAATACGGGACTATCACCCACTATGGTCAAGCTTCCCAGCTTGTTCTTCTATCTCGACAGTTATTACGTACAGGCTCCTCCGCGTTCGCTCGCCACTACTTGCGGAATCTCGGTTGATTTCTTTTTCCTCCGGGTACTTAGATGGTTCAGTTCTCCGGGTTCGCTTCTCTAAGTCTATGTATTCAACTTAGGATACTGCACAGAATGCAGTGGGTTTCCCCATTCGGACATCGCGGGATCATAGCTTTATTGCCAGCTCCCCCACGCTTTTCGCAGGCTTACACGTCCTTCGTCGCCTATCATCGCCAAGGCATCCACCTGATGCACTTATTCACTTGACTCTATCATTTCAAGAACTTCTCTGACTTTGCCTGACATTCCGTTGACAAGAACATCAAACTTGAATTTCCTACTTTGATAAAGCTTACTGCTTGTTGTGTCTCAATCCCGCCTTTTGTCTTTCGGGATTAAGTCGATACAATCATCACCCAAATACTGTACCTGTTTTTCTTTTCCTATCCAGGAGACAACTGACCGTTTGCAATCGGTCAATTATCAAAAACAGACACATTGTCTTTGTTTGTTGATTTCGGCTTTCCAATTTGTTAAAGATCGATGCGTTCAATATTGCTATTTACTTCGCAAATCAAAATGAGCTGATTATTATAGCAGCCTTTCTTTTTTTCCGTCAAACTGATTCACCATCAGACTTCTCTTTAGAAAAAAAGAAAGCAGTTACACTGCCTTTTTAACTCGCTTTGATTTGGAAAAGTATTGGTGGAGGCAAACGGGATCGAACTGATGACCCCCTGCTTGCAAAAGCAGGTGCTCTACCAACTGAGCTATGCCCCCGTTCTTGGTGGGTCTGGGAGGACTTGAACCTCCGACCCCACGCTTATCAAGCGTGTGCTCTAACCAGCTGAGCTACAAACCCGGATTCTCTTCTTAAGCGAATCTTGTCTTCACTCAAGCATTTTTCCGCATCTTCTACAGTTTACCGATAAGTGTGAATGCGACAGCCTCTTCTTTCTCTAGAAAGGAGGTGATCCAGCCGCAGGTTCCCCTACGGCTACCTTTGTTACGACTTCACCCCAGTCATGAAGCATACCGTGGTAAGCGGGCTCCTTGCGGTTACCCCTACCTACTTCTGGTATCCCCACTCCCATGGTGTGACGGGCGGTGTGTACAAGACCCGGGAACGTATTCACCGCAGTATGCTGACCTGCGATTACTAGCGATTCCGACTTCATGCACTCGAGTTGCAGAGTGCAATCCGGACTACGATCGGTTTTTGTGAGATTGGCTCCGCCTCGCGGCTTGGCTACCCTCTGTACCGACCATTGTATGACGTGTGAAGCCCTGGTCATAAGGGCCATGAGGACTTGACGTCATCCCCACCTTCCTCCGGCTTGTCACCGGCAGTCTCATTAGAGTGCCCAACTTAATGATGGCAACTAATGACAAGGGTTGCGCTCGTTGCGGGACTTAACCCAACATCTCACGACACGAGCTGACGACAGCCATGCAGCACCTGTGTTACGGCTCCCGAAGGCACTCCTCCGTCTCTGGAGGGTTCCGTACATGTCAAGACCAGGTAAGGTTCTTCGCGTTGCATCGAATTAATCCACATCATCCACCGCTTGTGCGGGTCCCCGTCAATTCCTTTGAGTTTTAATCTTGCGACCGTACTCCCCAGGCGGTCGATTTCACGCGTTAGCTTCGCTACTAAGCAGTCAAGCTGCCCAACAGCTAATCGACATCGTTTAGGGCGTGGACTACCAGGGTATCTAATCCTGTTTGCTACCCACGCTTTCGGGCATGAACGTCAGTGTTATCCCAGGAGGCTGCCTTCGCCATCGGTATTCCTCCACATCTCTACGCATTTCACTGCTACACGTGGAATTCTACCTCCCTCTGACACACTCTAGTCACCCAGTTCAGAACGCAGTTCCCAGGTTGAGCCCGGGGATTTCACATCCTGCTTAAGTAACCGTCTGCGCCCGCTTTACGCCCAGTAATTCCGATTAACGCTCGCACCCTACGTATTACCGCGGCTGCTGGCACGTAGTTAGCCGGTGCTTATTCTTCAGGTACCGTCATCAGACAGGGGTATTAACCCTATCCTTTTCTTCCCTGACAAAAGTCCTTTACAACCCGAAGGCCTTCTTCAGACACGCGGCATGGCTGGATCAGGCTTGCGCCCATTGTCCAAAATTCCCCACTGCTGCCTCCCGTAGGAGTCTGGGCCGTGTCTCAGTCCCAGTGTGGCGGATCATCCTCTCAGACCCGCTACTGATCGTCGCCTTGGTAGGCCTTTACCCCACCAACCAGCTAATCAGATATCGGCCGCTCAAACAGCGCAAGGCCAAATGATTCCCCTGCTTTCTTCCTCAGAAAATATGCGGTATTAGCTAATCTTTCGATTAGTTATCCCCCACTGCTCGGTACGTTCCGATATATTACTCACCCGTTCGCCACTCGCCACCCAAGAAGCAAGCTTCTCTGTGCTGCCGTCCGACTTGCATGTGTAAAGCATGCCGCCAGCGTTCAATCTGAGCCAGGATCAAACTCTTATGTTCAATCTCTAACTTTTTAACTTCTGGTCTGCTTCAAAGAAACCGACAGGACAATGTCTAAAACATCATCTTGTCTGTCTTTCAAACAGTGTGAGGCTGTCGCACTCACACTTATCGGTAATCTGTTTTGTTAAAGAGCGAAAACGAATTATAAAGCATTTCAAATCATTGTCAATCAAAACTTTTCTTAAAACCTCGAAAAATCAGACCAACTGTGATATACTTATCAGTTCGTTCAACCACCGCCGAAGCAGCGAAGAACCGAACTATACCCCCCTCCCAAAAAACCGTCAACTCCTAAACCGCAAAAAATTCTACAAAACACTTCAACAATCTGAAATAAAACAGCTTTTATTTCTAAACTTTCAAAACCATTCTCAAACAAAACTCAACAACCTACCTCAACAACACCAAAGGTCGTCTGAAATCCCTTTCAGACGACCTTTGTATTTTCTTACTGCCTAAATCAATCAGCCGATTTCGTTATACTTAGTCGGCAAACTGTTTTTTCATGCGTTCGCGGCGTTCTTGTGCTTCTACGGAAAGTGTAGCAGTCGGGCGGGCAAGGAGGCGTTTGAGGCCGATGGGCTCGCCGGTATCCGCGCAGAAGCCATAATCGCCTTCGTCGATGCTGCGGATGGTTGCTTGTACTTTACTAGAAGTTTGCGCTCGCGGTCGCGGGTACGCAGTTCCAGCGCGTACTCTTCTTCTTGAGTGGCGCGGTCGGCAGGATCGGGAGCCGATTCGTGTTCTTGCAGGTGGCCGGTGGTGGCAGATGCGTTTTCAATCAGTTCGTCTTGCATTTTTACCAGCAGTTCGCGGAAGAATGCCAACTGATCACTATTCATGTAGTCTTCTTCCGGGCCGTCCCAATTCAAAATGTCTTGTTCTGTCAGCTTTGCCATAATTTTTCTTTCAATCTATTGCGGGAAACGAAATGCTACTCAAGTGGTTTATTTTATTGATTTCTTAGGACTTCTTTTCTCAAGCCCGTTTGGAAATGGCGGCATGATACCATGTTTTCACAGTCGTGTTTTCGATTTTCACTTTTTTGCATTTTGCTTACGTCATACTGCAAATTCTTAATGAACTCGCTGTCTATTGCAGTAGCCACAAGTTAATTTGGCGGGTAATTTGGGGCGATAGACTGCTTAACCAGATCCACAGTAATAATGCCAATATACTACCTGAAAAATCGTAGCGTCCGTACTTTAAAAACTGCACGGGAGAAAGTATGGGACGATATATCCGTTCCAACGCGACGGAAAGTTGGGAATAGGGATCTTTAATACTGAGCACCATGCGGATAAACAACCCTATCAATAACACATAAGCTGCTGATTTAATTGTATTCAATACTGCCAGTATAAAATTGGCAATGATGATTTTTGCGCTGAATGCGGTAGGCTGCGCTACTAAAGTGATGAAGGTGAATGCGATGTAATATAACAACAGTCCTGACAACAGGCAGGCGGGGTCGTATTTTTTAACCGGCAGAATTTTGTGCAGCGGATTGACCAGCCAATCGGTTGATCGCTTGCTGAACGCCAAGAGCGCATGATTTTCACTCAATCCCGCCGCTTGCAAGAAGAGACGTGCCAAACACAGGATAACGATGCCGTCGGCAAGCAATATCAATAAATCTCCGCGCATTTTCAGACGACCTTATATTGTTGCGCCATTTCCTGCGAACGCTTGACGCAGGCTTCAACGCCTTGGGCAATGGCTTCAGCAACGCGGCATGATTTGAACGTTTCGATGGCTTCGTGGGTGGTTCCGCCTTTGGAAGTAACGTTTGCTGCAATCGCGCGAAGTCTTCGCCGCTTTGCTCTGCCAAGGCGACTGCACCTTTAAACGTGGCGAGACTGAGGGCGCGGGCATCTTCTTCGCTGAACCCTTGCGCCTGAGCGGCGGCTTGCAGCGCGCTAAGCAGGTAAAAGACGTAGGCGGGGCCGCTGCCGCTAATGCCTGTGATATTGTGCAACTTGTCTTCTTCGTCCAACCAAACGGTCAAACCGACGGAACGCATAATCCGGTCGGCGGCGGCGCGGTCGGCTTCGGATACTTCCGCTTCGGCAAACATACCGGATACACCCAAACCGATTTTTCCCGGCGTATTGGGCATGGTGCGGACAATGCGGCACGTTCCGCCAAGGTAGCGGCTGAGGGTATCAATAGACAAACCGGCGGCGACGGAAAGCACCAATGCGCCGTTGACACGAACGTTGCGGCACGCGGCTTCCATGTCCTGCGGTTTGACGGCAAGGATTAACACGTCGTCTGAATGCAGTTCGGGCAGGGATTCGGAAACTTCGACATTCAATTCCTTTGCCAAACGCTCGCGTTTTTCCGCACCGCGGTTGGCGATGTGAATGCGGTATCCACCCTGTTTGACCAATCCGCCCGCGATGGCGGCCGCCATATTGCCACCGCCTAAAAAGTAGATGTTCATAAATTTCCTTCAATTTTTAAATGAAATACATTTTATAGTAGATTAAATTTGAATCAGGACAAGGCGACGAAGCCGCAGACAGTACAGATAGTACGGAACCGATTCACTTGGTGCTTCAGCACCTTAGAGAATCGTTCTCTTTGAGCTAAGGCGAGGCAACGCCGTACTGGTTTAAAGTTAATCCACTATACTTGGGGTCATCTGAAATGCCGTTCCCACTAAAGCGGAAAATTTCAGACGACCTTTTTACCAACGAACGCTTTCGGGCAGCGATGTTCGGTATAAACCTTGTTTTTCCAAAAATCTATTGCCGCCGGCTTTTTGGGCTTGCACCAGCCTGACAAGGAATCACATGGATACCAGCCCATCAACCGACAGCCCGTTAAGGTTAAACCCAGCAAAACGACCAAGATAATCTGTTTTATTGACTGTCTTTCCCTTTTGGTTCCCGTCTGCCGAAAATCGCGCTGCCGATGCGCACATGCGTTGCACCGCATGCGACCGCCACAGGCATATCGCCGGACATGCCCATAGACAACACATCCGCGCGGACACCCGCCGCGTTCAGGTCGGCAAGCAGTTTCTGTATGGTTTGGAACTGAACGCGCAATTCCTCATCATCGCTGTCGGCTTTGGCGACACACATCAATCCGCGTACAACCACATTCGGCAACTTCGCCACTTCCACCGCCAGCGCGACCGCCTCATCGGGCGCAACGCCGTGTTTCGCCTCCTCGCCCGCGATATTGACTTCGATGCACACCTGCAAAGGCGGCATTTCGGACGGACGCTGTTCGCTCAGGCGGCGGGCGGTTTTCAGACGACTATCGTATGCACCCAATGCGCGCGTTCGGCGACAAATTTGGTCTTGTTTGACTGCACATCGCCGATGACGTGCCAAACAATGTCGGGCAAATCCGCGAGCGTTTCCGTTTTCTCGTACCACTCCTGAATATAGTTCTCACCGAAATCACGCTGCCCTGCGGCATATACCTCGCGGATGTCGTCTGAAGGGAAGGTTTTGCTGACGGCAATCAGACCCACTTCGCCCGCCTGCCTGCCCGCCTTTTGCTCGGCTTCGGCAATGCGGCGGCACACCTCCGCATAATTTTGTTGCAATACCGACATGATTTCTTCCTTTATTACATCAATTACAGCGATTTTGAAAATTTTACTTGGTCTGAACGGTTTATGTATTTAAAATAATACAATTTATCGGAACCTGAACAGGGAAATGCCCGGCATTCCGCATCCGCATTTTAAATCGGGTTCCGCCTCATTATTCTAAACTAAAACAAGGCCACATTATGCAGATTACCGACTTACTCGCTTTCGGCGTCAAAAACAAAGCTTCCGACCTTCACTTAAGCGCCGGAATGTCCCCCATGATCCGCGTTCACGGCGACATCCGCCGCATCAACCTGCCCGAAATGTCAGCCGAAGAAGTCGGCAACATGGTTACTTCGGTCATGAACGACCACCAGCGCAAACTGTTCCAACAAGATTTGGAAGTGGACTTCTCCTTCGAGCTGCCCAACGTCGCCCGTTTCCGTGTCAACGCCTTTACTTCCAACCGCGGTCCTGCCGCCGTCTTCCGTACCATTCCGAGCGACGTATTGACACTGGAAGACCTGCGCGCCCCGCGTATTTTCCAAAAAATCGCCGACAACCCGCGCGGCTTGGTATTGGTAACCGGTCCGACCGGTTCCGGTAAATCCACCACGCTGGCGGCGATGATCAACTACATCAACGAAACCCAACCCGCACACATCCTCACCATCGAAGACCCGATCGAGTTCGTCCACCAAAGTAAAAAAGCCCTCGTCAACCAGCGCGAGCTGCACCAACACACCCACAGCTTCGCCAACGCCCTGCGTTCCGCATTGCGTGAAGACCCCGACGTGATCCTCGTGGGTGAGATGCGCGACCCCGAAACCATCGGCCTCGCGCTGACTGCCGCCGAAACCGGCCACTTGGTATTCGGCACGCTGCACACCACCGGCGCCGCCAAAACCGTGGACCGTATCGTCGACGTATTCCCTGCCGGCGAAAAAGAAATGGTACGTTCCATGCTGTCCGAATCCCTGCGCGCGGTTATTTCGCAAACCCTGCTGAAAACCCGCGACGGCAACGGCCGTGTCGCCGCACACGAAATCCTCATTTCCACCCCCGCAGTGCGCAACCTGATCCGCGAAAACAAAATTGCCCAAATCAACTCCGCGCTGCAAACCGGTCAATCACACGGCATGCAAACCCTCGACCAGGCGCTGCAAACCCTCGTCCGCCAAGGTACCATCAGCCCCGACGTAGCCCGCAGCAAAGCGCAAAACAGCGACAGCATGACCATCGTCTGATAAATACATTCCATTATCGGGAACAAACCAGGTCGTCTGAAAACACAGTTTACACAACGGGGAAACCCGTTCCCCGTTTTCAGACGACCTCCGCAAGGCAGGCAACACCCAATAACAAACAAACCGCCCGCCGGTCTCAATATTCACTTACTGATAAAGAGTACACAAAATGAGCGAAACAACTCCTTTACACGACTTACTCAGCGAAATGGTGCAAGCCTACTCGCAAAAAAACCAACCGCCGCATATCCCCACCCCCGCCGAAATCGGCACGCACCTCCATCCCCTGCTCGACCGCATGTGCGTTGAAGCAGAAAAACGCGGCGCATCCGACATCTTCATCAGTGCAGGCTTCCCGCCTGCCGTCAAAGTCAGCGGCACCCTAACCCCCGTCCCGCACAAAGCCCTGACCGGCGAAGACACAGCCGCCATCGTCGAATCCACCATGAACCCCGAGCAGCTTGAGACCTTCAACCGCGAATGGGAACTCAACTACTCCGTCCAATCCCGCAGCAACACCCGTTACCGTGTCAACGCCTACCACGAACAAGGCCGCGTCGGCATGGTCTTGCGCCGTATCAACCAAGAAATCCCCGAAATGGAGAGCCTCGGCCTGCCCGCCAAACTCAAAGACCTCTCCCTTTCCCCGCGCGGCCTGCTGATCCTTGCCGGCCCGACCGGTTCCGGTAAATCAACCACCATGGCATCCATGCTCGACTACCGCAACCACAAAATGCCCGGCCATATCGTCACCATCGAAGACCCGATCGAATTCATCTACAAACCCCGCCGCAGCATCTTCACCCAGCGCGAAGTCGGCATCGACACCAACGACTGGAAAATCGCCGTCCAAAGCGCGATGCGTCAAGCGCCCGACGTCGTCTGTATCGGTGAGGTGCGCAGCGAAGCCAGTATGGAATACGCCCTCCAGCTTGCCCAAACCGGCCACTTATGCGTCTTCACCATCCACGCCAACACCGCTGCCCAAACCATCGAGCGTATCATCAACTTCTACCAAGAAGACCGACGCAAACAAGTTCTCATGGATTTGGCACTCAACCTGACCGGCATTATCGGCCAGCGCCTCGCCATCAAGAAAAACCGCAGCCAGCGTACCGCCGTCGTCGACCTGCTGCTCAACACACCCGCCATGCAGGATTTGATTTTCAAAGGCGAACTCATGGAAATCCGCGAACTCATGATGCGCTCCGGCACAGACGGCATGCAGACTTTCGACCAACACCTGTTCGAACTCTACATCCAAGGTCAAATCGAATACGACGAAGCCCTGCGCCAAGCCGTTTCCACCAACGACCTGCGCCTGCGCATCCAAATGCACGAAGAAGGCAACGACCCCGACCGCCTCTACGACCGCATCAGCGATTTGAACCTGATTTCGTAAACACCCGATGTCAGGCAAGACAAAGGTCGTCTGAAAACCTGAAATACGGGTTTTCAGACGACCTTTTTTATATTTTATAGTGGATTAACTTTAAATCAGGACAAGGCGACGAAGCCGCAGACAGTACAGATAGTACGGAACCGATTCACTTGGTGCTTCAGCACCTTAGAGAATCGTTCTCTTTGAGCTAAGGCGAGGTAACGCCGTCCTGGTTTAAAGTTAATCCACTATATTTGATACGGCGATTATCCACCCCCTTATCAAGAAGGTTTTAGGGAAAGCACAACCATCGGATTGGCTTTAACCAGAACCAACACCCAGTTTTGCATGAGCGCTAATCTTAATGCCCTCTTTGCCGGAAGAAGCAGATTACCGAATACGATGTTTGCCGTTTCTGTCGATTTTTACCAATTTGACGTCGAATATCAAAACGGAATTCGGACCGATTTTATTGCCAAGCTTTTCTTCTCCGTAAGCGAGTTTGGCAGGAATATAAAAGGTAGCCTCGCCGCCTTCTTTCAAAAGCTGCAAACCTTCTATCCAGCCCGGTATGGTTTGGTCAAGCTGAAAAGAAATAATGCCGCCTACTCCATCATCACTTACACCTTCTTTACTGCTGTCGAAGACAGTACCGTCAATCAGGCGGCCTTCATATTCGACATGTACGAGATCGTTTTTCCGAGGCTTTCTGCCTGTACCCTCTTTGATCATTTTGTACTGCAAACCGGATGCTGTTGTTTTCACGCCCTCTTTAGTGGCATTTTCTTTCAAAAAAGCTTCGCCTTTTTCTTTATTGGCTTGGGCTTCTTCCTCGTATTTTTTCGTTGCTTTAGCTTCAAGTTCTGTCATGATTTCCACCTGCGCTATGCTGGCTTCCGATTCACTCAATTTAGTCTGTTTACCATCGTATACGGACTGTACGGCGTTAAAGAAGGCTTTCATATCAACTTCGAAACCCTGTTCCTTCATCTGCTTCAAGGATTTGCCAACGTCCATACCCATTGCATAGCTGCCTTTTTCATCCAAACTTTTGAAAGATGAAGATGTATCCGATTCAGCAGAAGCCTCGGTTTCTTTTGCAGTTGTACCATTAAGAGATGAAGGCGTGGTCGTAGTTGAAGAAGTATCGATGGTTTTATTGCTGCAGGCTGTCAGGGAAAACGTGGCAATCAGTGCCAACATGCTTAATTTCAAGGTTTTATTCATAGTATTTCTCTTTGCGAGAGGTTGGAAGAAGCAGGGATTATAACCTTCGCATAAAGAAATCAGAAAAAAATCATATAAACACGATAAAACAAAGGTCGTCTGAAACCCGAAAACCAAGTTTTCAGACGACCTTTCTCACGCTTATGGCAATAAAGCCACATCAACCAATGTAAACCGTCATCTAAGCCTTTATCATTTTTTCTACACTCCGCCGCCGCCGCCAAACGCCCCTCTCTCCACACAGCAAGCTCCATAAATCTTCATACTTTTCATCGTACTTTACGCAAATTATAAATCGCGCACCTCGACATTTCGGCCGGCACAAATTCAGTCGTTTCAATGAATTACAAACGTTAAGCACTTGAGAAAATGGGTAACGCCTCGGCAAAGGCGGTTGCGGGTCATCCGCAAGCGTCCGATACTGGATTCGTCGGAAGCAGAACAAGCTTCCTGTTTATCCGTGAAGGAGTATTATCATGAAAAAAACCCTACTGACAGTTTTATTGGCTACCGCTTCCGCTGTTACTTTCGCTGACGGTTCATTTACCGGCGCAGGCTTGGAAGTCGGCGCGGGCGTGACCAAAAGTGATGTGCGCAATGCCAAGCTGAATGAGAAAACCAAAGGCGACGTTGCCGTACGCGGCAGCTACAACACACAATTCGGACAAAGCAACTGGATTGGCGGCGTTGAAGCCGGCGTCAAACCGCTGCACCGCAAAATCGCGGGCAATGCGAAACAAAAAGTCGATGCCAACGTCTCCTACGTCCAAGGCTACCGTTTCAACGACGATGTAATGGCCTACGGTAAAGTCGGCTACCACTACGGCCGCTTCGACAATCTGGGCGCGAAACGCAACAATATGAACGGCCTGGGCTACGGTGTGGGCGCGAAATACGCCGTTGCACCGAATGTCGAAGTCGGCGCCGAATGGGAGCAAACCCGTTATAAAAAAGACAATTTGAAAGTCCACAACAACAGCTACATGGCTACTATCGGCTACCGCTTCAAATAATCTTTTTTAAACAGACAAAGGTCGTCTGAAACCCAAATTTTGGTTTCAGACGACCTTTTTTATCAGCATTTCCGATTTGTATTGACTATCTAGTCGACTTCTCAGTTCATCATTCGTGTACAGGAATGATGATAATAAATACCGTATCAAAAACCAAACGAATCGTTATACCGATTGCTGATTTGCTGTTTTTCAGTCGGCAAAGAAGGTATGCGCGCCCAAATAATTCTTCGCGTAAAACGGGCTGGAGAGTTTTTCGGTTTTAATGGTTTTGCCGCTGCTTGGCGCATGGATGAATTCACCATTGCCGATGTATAGGCCGACATGCGAGTATTTGTTCGCACCGCCTGTGTTGAAGAAAACGAGGTCGCCTGCCTTGAGGCGGCTGTCGGGGATTTTACGGCTGGCTGCCGCCATATCGCGGGCGGTTCGCGGCAAGCTGACGCCGAGAGCGTTTTTATAGACGAATTGGATCATGCCGCTGCAATCAAAACCGGTGGAAGTAGTGCTGCCGCCCCATTTGTACGGCGTACCGATAAGGCCCATGCTGTGCAGCATCAGCTCTTGCGAACCTTGGGTGTGGTCGATATTGCTGATGCGGACGGGTTGGACTTTTCGGGCAGAAGCGTGGGTTTTGGCCGTCGGACGGTGTTTGCCTGTTGAGAAGCCGCATGAGGCAAGAAAAGGGATTAAGGTGGCTGTCAGGATAGTTTGAAATATGTGTTTCATGATGGTTAACCTTTATGAGTAACACTGATTACTCTATTAAATATTCCTTCCATATAATATTGTTTTCAATAATTATACATAAGAAGGCCTTCTCATACTCAAATAAACAAAACTGGCTCATATATTCCATCCTTACATTTTCAAAATAGTTGTAATACGAGATACTCCTTTGCTGAAATATACGTGAACAATTACTGTTATACCATTGCCCGTTATAGTAACCGGATAATTTCCTGTTTGTCAGTTTTGGTCTCAGATTTCCAGCCCAACAATAAAAAAGCCATCTGAAAAATTTTTTCAGACGGCCTTAAAACTCAATCAAATAATGTCCGGATTCAGCACCAAATCATATTCGCCAAACTTTGGAAATAGGATTACCTTATCTTTTTGGGGATATAATTCTGTTTTTTCATATCGCTCATTATTAATAAAATCCTCTTTCAAAACATAGCAATCATCCGTATTTTCATTGAAGAAATAAGTATATCCTTCTGCCAAATCATGAGAGTCTAAAGTTATATAATCTCTCCATACAGCCATAGAAAGAAAATAATATTGCGAATTAGAATATTTTTGAAATTGATGGGTTAAATAATCCCTTCCAAATTTATCGAAAAAATCTACCGAAAAAAAAACCTACTTCCTCTCGCAAGGTAATTACATATTCAGGTTGTGTCGCCGAACCTATTACGGCAGTATATAACTCCCCTTTAAGATGTTTTTCCTCAGCTTGTTTCTCAGAAAAAGGCTTATGAAGTTTCTTATAACCATAAGACCACTGCTCGCAATAAAAAATATCTTTCTTCATTTGTAAATCCTTCCTGTTGTATCTCTAATGATAACATTTTCTTCTTGTGCCGCCCTTAATACAGATTGTGGAATTGGATTGACCTGGGCAGGAACTTCTAAAATAAGTTTTCCTTCAAGCTTTCTTTCTCTTAGCGGAGCAGGTGTACTTGGAACATTGGGAATGACAACACCAGGGCTATATTTGCTAACAGCCTCCTTGATATAACCAATCCCCGTACTTTTTGTAGTCTTTTTGAGGTCGTCTGAAACCTGAATCGGGTTTTCAGACGATCATTTATGCAATGAAAGCTGGCTTGGGATAACTCAAGTAGCGTGGGCTTTGTCTGTGAACTTGCCGTTATAGTCAATTAAAAACAAAATAGTACAATACTCAACTTTGAAGGTCTAACCATGGCATACTCTGCGGACTTAAGAAACAAAGCTTTAAACTATTACGAACAATGCAAAAACATCAGCCAAACCGCAGCAACGTTTAACTTGTCAAGAAACACACTTTACCTGTGGATTCGCCTTAAAAAACAAACAGGCAGCCTAAAACATCAAGTTACCGGTCTAAATGCCGTCAAATTGGATAGGCAAAAACCGGCTCAATATGTTGGGCAACACCCGGATGCCTATCTGCACGAAATCGCCAAACATTTTGATTGTACGCCAGCCGCCGTTTGCTATGCACTCAAACAGATGGGGATGACGCGCAAAAAAAGACCACCACTTACAAAGAACAAGATCCGGCCAAAGTAACGCATTATTTGACACAGCCGGCCGAATTTTCCGACTACCAACGTGTTTATTTGGATGAAACAGGATTTGACCGCTACCTGTTCCGTCCCTATGCCCGCAGCCTGAAAGGGCAAATAGTGAAAGCGCAGATAAGTGGAAAAAGATACCGACGCTTATCTCTGGTGTCCGCACAAGTCGGCAACCGGCTGATTGCTCCGATGGTTTATCAAAATACGATGACCGGAGTCTTTTTTGAAGCGTGGTTTCAGCAATGCCTACTGCCCGCATTGACTCAAAAATCGGTGATTATTTTAGATAATGCACGATTTCACCGTATGGGTGTCTTACGGGAAATGGCGGAAAAATTGGGCCATAAGGTATTGCCTCTTGCACCTTATTCACCTGAGCTCAACCCGATTGAGAAGGTGTGGGCGAATATTAAGCGGTATCTGAGAACCGTTTTGTCTGATTACGCCCGATTTGACGATGCGCTAGTGTCCTATTTTGATTTTAATTGACTATAGTACGGCAAGGCGAGGCAACGCCGTACTGGTTTAAAGTTAATCCACTATATCACGCGACCTGCGGGATGGCTTCAATGTCGTGCAGGCTGCGGTAGCAGGGGTCGAGCTGGTTGGCGATGAGGGTGAGCTGCCGGTGGAGGATGTGGCTTTGACGTTCGTCGCCTGCTTCTGTTTGCAGGGCTTCCAAGTCGGTTCGGATTTGGGAGAGGGTCGTCTGAAAATCTTGTTCGCTGGTTTGCGGGAGGCGTTCGAGCAGGTCGGCGATGCGGTAGCCGCTTTGGTAGAACTTGCGGACGAAGTCGGGGCTGCACGCGCCGTCCATTTCGCTGCGGTATGCGCCGAGCGCGGAGATGTAGCCGGTCAGGGCGTAGCTGGTTTTGAGGAGGGTGAAGCCGCTTTGCAGGTTGTTGCCGTATTTTTTGGGTTCGCTGCTCATGTCGGAGAGGGTGCTGCTGAGGGTGGCGGTGCGCTCGTGGGCTTGGCGGCGGACGGTGCGGTATTCGACGTCGTCGGCGATGCCGTATTGGAGCTGGTCGAGGATTTTTCTGAGGTAGGCGCCGTTGCCGCCGACGGCTTGGGCGGCGGTTTTTTCGAGGGTGAGGTAACGCCAATCCGGCCAGAGGTAGGTGACGGCTGCCCACGCGAGGACGGAGCCGACGATGGTGTCGATGATGCGGACGGGCATGGCGGCATAGACGTCCAGCCCGGCGAGGGAGAAGCTGGTGAGGGCTTGAATGGTGATGAAGAAGGTGGAGAAGCTGTATTTGTAGCTTCGGGTCATGAAAAACAGGGTGGTGCTGGCGATGACGATCCAGAGTTTGGTTTCGACGGACGGGGTGAAATAAGGCACGAGGGAGCCGACGATGACGCCGAGTATGGTGCCGGCGATGCGTTGGTACACGCGGCTTTTGGTGGCGGTGTAGTTGGGTTGGCAGACGAAGACTGCGGTCAGGAGTATCCAGTAGCCGAGGTTGAGATGGAGGATTTCGACGATGATGCAGGAGGCGGCAACGAGGATGGAGAGGCGCGTGGCGTGACGGAACACGCCCGACTCGAAGTTGAGCTGGCTGCGGACGGTCTGCCAGACGTTTTTCAGGCTGCTGTTTTCGAGGGCGGCGATGCGGGTGTCGCTGCTGTTTTCGTTTTCGGCGGGGGAGTCGCTGTGTTGGAGTTGGCGCAGTTGGTGGTCGACGCTGCCGAGGTTGTCGAGCAGGCGGCGGATGTGGTGGATGTTGCGGCTTTCGGGGTGGTCGTCGGTGTAGTGGGCGAGGGATTGGCGGCAGCCTTCCATCGCGCGTCCGAGGCGTTTGCTGTATGTGTAGTCTTTGCCGTTCCTCAGGGCGGCGGCAACGTTGCGGCACGCCTGCCCCTGCATTTCGAGCAGGCGGCGGATGCGGAAGATGAGGTCGGTGTTTTTGAGGGTGTCGGTCAGCTCGGTATAGTCGGCGTGGGCGGAGCTGACGCGTTCGTGTATGTCTTGGGCGGTGAAGTAGTAGCGCAGCATTTTGGCGGTGCGCGGGTGGCGGTGTTTGCCGCGCAGGCGGTAAAACAGGGCGGCGCGGCATTGGTTGAAGGCAGTGATGACGCCGGTGTTGCTCATGGCGAGGTCGATTTGGCGGTTGCCGAGCCAAGCGGCTTCGTCGGGATCGAAAAAGTCGGCTTTGGCGTCAAATACCCGCCGAGCGCTTCGTAGGCGTTGGCGACGCTTTCTTGAACGGGGCGGTGCGGGAGGATGATTTGGAAAACGAGTGTGCAGGTGCTGTATAACACGGTCCCGAGCAGAATCATGACGGGATTGGTCAGCCAGAAGGTTTCGGGGGTGTAGGTGAGCGTGGTGTAGGTGGCGACGGCAAGTGCGCCGAACGCGAAGGTGCGGTATTTCAGCCCGACCGCGCCCAAAATGGTAAAGCCGAACGTCATCAGGGTCATGGCGAGGATGAAGGGCAGGCCGGTGCCGAGCGTGCTTTGGGCGACGAGCGACGAGAGGGTGAACAGGGCGACGGTGATGATGATGTTTTTCAGACGACCTGTCAGGCGGTTGTCCAAATCGACGAGGCCGCCCGCGATGATGCCGAGCACGAAGGGCATGGCGAGCTTGGGCGTGCCGAACCGCCAGACGAGGGTCGCGGCGATAAAGACGCTGGCGAAGACGGGCAGCGAGGTGATGATGAGGGGTTTGAGCGGCGGGAGTTTCATCGTATTGGGCGCGGCTTTAAATGGGAATGGTTTGATTATTATGAATGAAATGAAACGGTATTCTAACAGGATTTTAGGGCGGGACGGGGGCTGCGGGGTCGTCTGAAAGCGCAAACTGTCGCCATTTTCAGACGACCCCTTTGCGCGAAATCCGCAGCCTAGCCCCGTCAAATATGCGATAATACCACCACCTCAAACCGATTTCAGACGACCCATGCACCTTAACGCCCGCCCCGCCCGTTTTGCCCGTACCGCACGCTGCGGCGCGTCCGTCGTTGTTTCGTAAAACCCCGCCTTAGCGGGGTTTTTGCCGAATTGAAGAAAGGAAGCCGAATGCCCAACCCGCTTTACCGACAACACGTCATCTCCATTTCCGACCTGACGACCGAACAGCTCGAGCTGCTCCTGCAAACCGCCCTCAAGCTCAAAGCCGACCCGCGCGACGACCTGCTCGAAGGCAAACTCATCGGCTCATGCTTTTTCGAACCCTCCACCCGCACGCGCCTGTCGTTTGAAACCGCCGTACAACGCTTAGGCGGCAAAGTCATCGGCTTCTCCGACGGCGCGAACACCAGCGCGAAAAAAGGCGAAACCCTCGCCGACACCGCCCGCATCATCTCCAGCTACACCGACGCCATCATCCAACGCCACCCCAAAGACGGCGCCGCGCGCGTGTCCGCCGAGTTTTCCAAAGTCCCCGTCATCAACGCCGGCGACGGCACCAACCAACACCCCAGCCAAACCCTGCTCGACCTCGTTACCATCTACGAAACACAAGGTCGTCTGAACAAGCTCAAAATCGCCATGGCGGGCGACCTCAAATACGGCCGCACCGTCCACTCCCTCTGCCAAGCCCTCAAACGCTGGGACTGCGAATTCGCCTTCGTCTCCCCGCCCAGCCTCGCCATGCCCGAATACATCACCGAAGAACTCGAAGCCGCAGGCTGCCGCTACCAAATCCTGCCCGACCTCGAAGCCGCCGTCGAATGGGCGGACATCCTATACATGACCCGCGTCCAACGCGAACGCTTCGACGAACAAGAGTTCGCCAAAATCCAAGGCAAATTCAACCTCAACGCCGCCATGCTCGCCAACGCCCGCCCCAACCTGCGCGTGTTGCACCCCCTGCCGCGCGTTGACGAAATCCACCCCGACGTCGATGCCACGCCGCACGCCTACTATTTCGAGCAGGCGACCAACGGCGTTTACGCCCGCATGGCGATTTTATCGCTGGTGTTGAACGAAGAAGTATAAGGAGCAAATATGGAAACCCCCAAACTCAGCGTCGAAGCCATCGAAAAAGGCACCGTCATCGACCACATCCCCGCCGGCAAAGGCCTGATTATCCTGCGCCAATTCAAACTGCTGCACTACGGCAGCGCCGTAACCGTCGGCTTCAACCTGCCCAGCAAAACCCAAGGCAGCAAAGACATCATCAAAATCACCGGCGTCTGGCTGGACGACAACGCCGCCAACCGCCTCGCCCTCTTCGCCCCCGAAGCCGTCGTCAACACCATCGACCACTTCAAAGTCATCAACAAACGCCGGCTCACCCTGCCCGAAGAAATCGCCGAAGTGTTCCGCTGCCCAAACACCAACTGCGCCAGCCACGGCGAGCCGGTGAAAAGCCGCTTCTACGTCCGCAAACAAAGCGGACAGACCAAGCTCAAATGCCACTACTGCGAAAAAACCTTCAGCCGTGATTCTGTGACGGAGGCTTAGTTTTAGTTATAAAACGGCGAGCCGGTGAAAAGCCGCTTCTACGTTCGCAAACAAAGCGGTCAGACCAAACTCAAATGCCACTACTGCGAAAAAACCTTCAGCCGCGATTCTGTGACGGAGGCTTAGTTTTAGTTATAAAGCTGAACCGGCATAAATGCGAAAGGTCGTCTGAAAACTTGAAAATCAGGTTTTCAGACGACCTTTTTACATTTGGGAAGTGTTGTCGGTTTCACAACAAACGATAATTCAAAGGCATGAAAGAGAAATGACTTCCCTGCAACAATCGAATAGGGTTAAAACCGTGCAAAGAATCGAAAAGATTAGGCAAAAACGGTAAGGTGGTATAGAATCGAGCACCTATACTAATCGGATAGAGGCGTTTGTTTCAGACGACCTCTTTATTATTTGAATGTAGGTTTTAAGAAAATGACGAACTCACCTATTAAACAAACCGTAATCTTACTCAGCGCAGTCTTCTTCTCCGGCGCAGTCCACGCTTCGGGCTACCACTTCGGTACGCAGTCAGTCAATGCGCAAGGCACCGCCAACTCTTCCGGCGCGGAAGCCGCCGACGCATCGACCATCTTCTACAACCCTGCCGGCCTGTCCAAACTTGACAGCAGCCAAGTTTCCGTCAACGCCAACATCGTCCTGCCCAGCATCCGCTACGAAGCCGATTCCGCACAATACTATCAAGGCGGCGATGTTTCCGGCTCGAAAAGCGGCAAAATCACCAAAACCACCGTCGTTCCGCACCTCTACGGCGCATACAAAGTCAATGACGACGTAACTTTGGGCTTGGGCGTTTACGTCCCTTTCGGCTCTGTCACCGAATACGAAAAAGATTCCGTGCTGCGCCACAACATCAACAAACTCGGCCTTACCAGCATCGACATCGAGCCGGTCGTCGCTTGGAAAGCCAATGAAAACCATGCTTTCGGTGCAGGTCTGATCGCCCAATATTCCAAAGCCGAATTGCGCAAATATTCCGACTGGGATGCCTCCGGCGCCATCAGCCAACTCGCCAGCGGCCTTGCCTCACGCGCCGCCGGCCGCCCTGTATCCGTCAGCGCGCAAGGCAAATCTGACGGACACGCCGAAGTTAAAGGCCACGACTGGGGCTTCGGCTATCAACTTGCCTGGATGTGGGACATCAATGACCGCGCACGGGTCGGCGTGAACTACCGCTCCAAAGTATCACACACCCTCAAAGGCTCGGCAGAATGGGAAGCCGACGGCGCATACGCCCGTCGCGCTTGGGATTTGGGCGCGCTTGCCGCCCGCGGTTACGTTCCGCGTGAAAAAGCAAGCGTCAAAATCGTAACGCCCGAATCCTTGTCCGTTCACGGCATGTACAAAGCCACCGACAAATTCAACCTGTTCAGCGATGTAACTTGGACGCGCCACAGCCGCTTCAACAAAGCAGAACTGGTTTTTGAAAACACCAAAAACGTCGTCAACGGCAAATCCGACCGCACCGTCATCACGCCCAACTGGCGCAACACTTACAAAGTCGCGCTCGGCGGTTCTTACCAAGTGACCGACCCGCTGCAACTGCGCGCAGGTATCGCCTTTGACCGCTCTCCCGTCAAAAACGCCGGCTACCGCATGAACAGCCTGCCCGATGGCAACCGCATCTGGTTCTCGCTCGGCGCGAAATACCATATCAGCAAAAACCACGTCCTCGATGCCGCTTACAGCCATATCCACATTAACGACACCCGCTACCACACCGACCGCGCCACCGGCAACGATGTGGACAGCAAAGGCGCATCCGGCGCGCGCTTCAAAAACCACGCCAACATCGTTGGATTGCAATACACTTACAAATTCAAGTAAGCCGTTTGGCGCCGACATCAAAAAGGTCGTCTGAAAACCAATATCCAGGTTTTCAGACGACCTTTTTTAATATACGGATTCAAAGAAATGCTTGGTCAACGGCGGACATAGTGGACAAAGGCGTATCCGATACCTTTCTCGCTTATGTGTGTTTCACGCAACTGCTCTTTCCATTCATCCGATGAAAATTCAGGGAAAAAAGCGTCTCCGGATACATCGAGCGATACCTCGGTCAGGCGCAAATCGGTCGCATACGGCAGGGCTTGGGCGTAAATCTGTGCGCCGCCCATGATGATGATTTCTTCGGCATCCGCACAAAATGCCAATGCTTCTTCCAGCTCGGAGACGGTTTCCGCCCCTTCGGCAAGATAATCCGACTGACGGGTAATAACGATATTGCGGCGGCCGGGCAATGGTTTCTTAGGCAGGGATTCCCATGTTTTACGCCCCATGACGACCGGTTTACCCGTGGTATAGGTTTTGAAAAAGGCAAAGTCTTCGGGCAGATGCCAAGGCATGGTGTTGTTGATGCCGATACAACGGTGGGCGGCATAAGCGGCAATCAGAGTGATTTTTTGCATGAGCATCCTTGTTTGAGGCTGAAAGCCAGTATTGTAAACGATATGGTGTATAGGCGGTTTTCTTCTTGGCATCCTAAAATATGACTTACGGTAATAATCATATAGACAATAATAAACATACCGTTTATCATTTAAAAACACCGTTTGTCTTAACGGTTAAATTATATAAGTGAGCAGATTTTCATTGTCGGATATTCAAGGGAGACAGTATGCCGGGTTCTTATGCTTTGTACCGCTGTGCGGTTTTATCGACATCCAGCGGTTCCATTGACAGTATGGCCGGACGCGACAGCACCATACATATTCTGCATTTAAACATCTCGTTTAATCATCAATGGCATGCAGACGGTTCAGATGTTAACAACAAAGAATATTGCGACTGGCGCGCCAATCATCTGGATGAACCAATCAGCACGCTGCCGCCTTGCGAAGACGAATTGTCCAAAACATTCCATTATCTGGTGGAACAGGGCTATCACGAAGCCATCGTTACGACGTTGAGCCACAAATTGAGCGACTCGGCGGATGTTATCCGCAAAATGGCGGCGCAGTTTCCACAACTGAAAATCCATGTTATCGACACAGGTACCTGCTGTATGCCGGAAGGCTTTTTCGCCATGGAGGCGGAACGGCTGCTTCGGGCAGGCCTGCCTCCCCAAACGGTCGTCGCACACTTGGAAAGCCTCAAGCCTTATTGCCACATCGTATTCGGACTTTCTTCGCTCAAGTCCCTTTCTTTGGGTGGTACGCTTTCCCGCGTCGGTGCGTCTTTCGGCGATTGGCTCGGATTGCGTAACGTCCTGCACTTTTCGCAAGACAATTTGGAACGCTTAGAAACCGTTACCGACGATGTCAAAATGTTTGATTCCATTATTGCCAATACCGTCAGCCTGATGAACGACAAGCCGAAAGACCAATTTATCCTCGGCGGCCTTTATACCGGCGACGAAGAACGCTACCGGCTTTTTGCCGAACGTTTTTTTGAAAAAACCGGAAGGCGGCTCGGGCAGGGCGTACCCGTATCACCCGTTGTCGCGGCGCACGTCGGCATCTGCGGGGTCGGCGTGGGTATGGTGGAACGCATTGCCGCCCCTGCCTGAAAATTTCAAAGCAAAGCCATACCATTAAAGGCTACGGGTATTGCTCATTTGAATTGACGGCAAAAGGTCGTCTGAAAACCAAAATCTCTGGTTTTCAGACGACCTGATGATTAAATTAATGTCGGTTGGAAGTCATCTGAATATTCAGTGCGGGTTTTGCCGAAAGCCTGCTATGACTTTGTGTCAGGAATAATTTGACGGGTAGGAAACAAAAAAGTCGTCTGAAAACCATGAATCTTGGTTTTCAGACGACCTTTTCGCATTTTGAGTTTTACACGCCTTGTTTCAGGCTGGCTTCGATGAAGCCGTCCAAATCGCCGTCCAATACGGCTTTGGTGTTGCCGACTTCGTAGCCCGTGCGCAAGTCTTTGATGCGCGAGGAGTCCAAGACGTACGAACGGATTTGGCTGCCCCAACCCACATCTGATTTGCCTTCTTCCAACGCCTGTTTCTCTTCGTTGCGTTTGCGCATTTCCAATTCATACAGTTTGGATTTCAACATTTCCATCGCGGCGGCTTTGTTGGCGTGTTGCGAACGGTCGTTTTGACATTGCACCACAATCCCTGTCGGTTCGTGGGTAATGCGCACGGCGGAGTCGGTTTTGTTGATGTGCTGACCGCCCGCGCCCGATGCGCGATAGGTGTCGATACGCAAATCGGTGGGGTTGATTTCGATTTCGATGGAATCGTCGATTTCGGGGTACACGAACACGGATGAGAACGACGTATGGCGTTTGTTGTTCGAGTCAAACGGCGAGTAGCGCACCAGTCGGTGAACGCCGGTTTCCGTGCGCAGCAAGCCGTAGGCATATTCGCCTTCCACTCGGATGGTGGCGCGGTTGATGCCCGCGATTTCGCCGTCGTCTTCTTCGAGGATTTCGATTTTGAAGCCTTTGCGCTCGGCGTAGCGGCTGTACATGCGGAACAGCATACCCGCCCAGTCTTCCGCTTCCGTACCGCCCGCGCCTGCGGTGATGTCGATAAAGCAGTTGTTCGGGTCGGCGGGCTGGTTGAACATCCGTTTGAACTCCAAATCCGCCATCTGTTTCCAGTCCTGCCACGTCTTCCTGCACGGCGGCGAAACCTTCTTCGTCGTTTTCTTCGACGGTCATTTCAATCAGCATTCGGTTGTCTTCGATGCCCGATGCGATGTTGTCGAGCGTCAACACGATGCCTTCAAGGATTTTGCGCTCTTTGCCGATTTCTTGGGCGCGTTTCGGGTCGTTCCACAGCTCAGGGTCTTCGGAAAGGCCGATGACTTCTTCCAATCGGTCTTTCTTGCCCTGATAGTCCATATAGACGCGGATGTCTTCGCTGCGCTTTTCCAAATCGTTCAGGGTGTTGTTGAGCTGGTTGATTACTTCGGCTTCCATGATTCTCGTGTGCTTTCAAAATTTTAGGGGCGTATTGTAAGGGATTTGCGGGCTTTTTTCTATGATAAAGGTCGTCTGAAAACCTGAATCTCAAGTTTTCAGACGACCTTTTTCACACAAGGCTCTTAACCGCGTACCCGCTCGATTTTCGCGCCGACTTTGCCGAGTTTTTTCTCGATGTGTTCGTAGCCGCGGTCGAGGTGGTAGATGCGTTCGACGATGGTTTCGCCGCCGGCGACCAAGCCTGCCATGACGAGGCTGGCGGAGGCGCGCAGGTCGGTTGCCATCACGACGGCGCCGGAGAGTTTTTCCACACCTTTGACGAAGGCGGTGTTGCCTTCGGTGGTGATGTTCGCGCCCATGCGGTTGAGTTCGGGAACGTGCATGAAGCGGTTTTCAAAGATGGTTTCGACGACGCGGCTGTCGCCTTCGGCAACGGCGTTCATCGCCATAAACTGCGCCTGCATGTCGGTCGGGAAGCCGGGGTGGACGACGGTGCGGATGTCCACGGCTTTGGGACGCTGCTGCATGTCGATGGAAATCCAGTCGTCGCCCGCTTCGATGATCGCGCCCGCTTCGACGAGTTTGTCCAACACGGCTTCCATGGTTTTGGGGGCGGCGTTGCGCAGGACGACTTTGCCGCCGGTCATGGCGACGGCGCAGAGGAAGGTACCGGCTTCGATGCGGTCGGGCACGACGCTGTGTTCGCAGCCGTGCAGCTCTTTTACGCCTTCGACGGTCATGGTTGATGTGCCGATGCCGCTGATTTTCGCGCCCATTTTGACGAGGCATTCCGCCAAATCGACGACTTCGGGTTCGATGGCGCAGTTTTCCAAAATAGTCGTGCCTTCGGCGAGGGTTGCCGCCATCAGCAGGTTTTCCGTACCGCCGACGGTAACGACGTCCATGACGACGCGCGTGCCTTTCAGACGGCCTTTGGCTTTGACATAACCGTGTTCGATGGTGATTTCCGCACCCATGGTTTCGAGGCCTTTGAGGTGCTGGTCAACAGGGCGCGAACCGATGGCGCAGCCGCCGGGCAGGCTGACTTGGGCTTCGCCGAAACGCGCCAGCGTCGGGCCGAGCACGAGGATGGAGGCGCGCATGGTTTTCACCAGTTCGTAGGGGGCGCAGGTGTTGTTGACGGTGCCGCCGTTGATTTCGAATTCGTGAATGTTGTCGGTCAAACGCGCGCGCCCATGCCTTGCAGCAGTTTTTGGGTGGTTTTGACGTCGGCGAGCATGGGTACGTTTTTCAGGCGCAGGGTGCCGGAGGTCAAGAGTCCGGCACACATCAGCGGCAGGGCGGCGTTTTTCGCGCCGGATACGATGATTTCGCCGTTGAGCGGGCCGTTGGCGGTAATTTTGAGTTTGTCCACAGTGTTTCTTTCGTTGTTAAGACAAGTCCCGACGGCGCTGCCGGCAGGACGGGATTCGGTTAGATTCGGAATTATAAGGGATTTTGACGGTTTTTGCGGGCGGGCGGGGAGAATTCTTCCGAAGGGCGTTTACGGGGTACGAATGGTCGGAAGGGTCGTCTGAACATATCGGGCGCAACCTTGCGATGTCTGTTTCTACGTTTTCAGACGACCTGTAAATCCAGTTTCATCACGGAGACGGTTTCGCCGTTGTGCCATTGCGTCGCGATTTCCCGCCAGCCGTATTTGGCGTAAACCGCCTGTACGTCGGGCGTATAGAGGTAAAGGGCGGGCAGGCGTAAGGAGCGGGCGGTTTGCAGGCAATAGGCGATGAGCGCGCGTCCGATGCCTTTGCCTCGATATTCGGGCAGGATGAATACGTCGCCCAGCCAGTATTCGTATTGCGGAAATTCTTCCATGTCGAAGCGTTTGAGCGCGGAGGAACCGAGCAGCCGTCCGTCTTCCGAAGCTGCGGCAAAGGCGAGCGGCAAACCGTCCCCGTCCAGACATTTTCGGTAATAGGCACGGATTTTTTCAAGCGACGACCACGGGGCGAAGTCGTGCCATTCTTGGTAGAGCGCACGGGAGAGCGGCTCGATGTGGCAGGCTTGCAAGGGGGTGATGTTCATGACGTGTTATCGTGTAGAAAGGTCGTCTGAAACTGTTTTCAGACGACCTTTTAACGTTTAGCCCACTTTATCCCCGGGATGCGCGCCTGCATCCACATCCAAGAGCCTCAGTTTGCCCTCGGCGGTGGCGGCACTCAAAATCATGCCTTCGGATACGCCGAATTTGCCATTTTGCGCGGGGCGAAGTTGGCGACGGCGATGACCATGCGGCCGTTCAATTCGGCGGGGTTGGGATAAGACGCAGCGATGCCGGAGAAGATGATGCGTTTTTCAAAACCGAAATCGAGATCGAATTTTAAGAGTTTGGTGCTGCCTTCGACGGCTTCGCAGTTCAATACTTTGGCGACGCGCATGTCGATTTTCATGAAGTCGTCGAAGCTCGCTTGTTCGGCGACTTTTTCGTATTTGCTGTCTTCAACAGGCGCGGCTGCGGCGGCAATGCTTTGTTTGTTGGCTTCGATTAAATCGTCCACTTGTTTTTGCTCCACTCGTTGCATTAAATGTTCGTATTTGTTGATAGCGTGTTCGCCTAGGGTTTCGCGCGTGTTCGCCCAGGTAATCGCGTCCAAATTGAGGAAACGCGCGGCGTTGGCGGCGGTTTGCGGCAACACGGGGGCGAGGTAGGCGGTCAGCATGGTGAAGGCGTTGATGAGTTCGCTGCATACTTCGTGCAGGCGTTCGTCTTGACCTTCTTGTTTGGCGAGCTCCCACGGCTTGTTGGCATCGACGTATTCGTTCACGGCGTCCGCCAATGCCATGATGTCGCGCAGGGCGCGGGCGTATTCGCGGTTTTCGTATTGCTCGGCGATGGTCTCGCTTTCGGCGGCGAGTTTTGCCAGCAATGCGCTGCCTGAAACGTCTTTCAGACGACCTTCAAAGCGTTTGGCGATGAAACCTGACGCGCGGGCGGCGATGTTGACGTATTTGCCGACGAGGTCGCTGTTGACGCGGCTGATAAAGTCTTGCAGGTTCAAATCGATGTCTTCGATTTTGCTGTTGAGTTTGGCGGCGATGTAGTAGCGCATCCACTCGGGGTTCAGGCCTTGTTCCAGATAGGATTTGGCGGTGATGAATGTGCCGCGCGATTTGGACATTTTTTGTCCGTCGACGGTCAGGAAACCGTGTGCGTACACGCCGGTCGGGGCGCGGTGGCCGGAGAAATGCAGCATGGCGGGCCAGAACAGGGCGTGGAAATAGAGGATGTCTTTGCCGATGAAGTGGTACATCTCGGTTTGGCTGTCGGCTTTGAAGTATTCGTCGAAATCGATGCCGATGCGGTCGCACAGGTTTTTAAACGACGCCATGTAGCCGACGGGCGCGTCCAGCCAGACGTAGAAGTATTTGCCCGGCGCGTCGGGGATTTCGAAACCGAAATACGGCGCGTCGCGGGAAATGTCCCAGTCGGACAGGGTGGTTTCTTCGCCTTCGCCCAGCCATTCTTTCATTTTGTTGAGGGCTTCGGGTTGCAGATGGGGCTTGCCGTCGTGCGGATTGTTGCCGGAAGTCCATGCTTTGAGGAAGTCGGCGCATTCGCCCAGTTTGAAGAAGAAGTGTTCGGATTCGCGCAATTCGGGTTTGGCACCGGAAACGGCAGAATACGGGTTGATCAGTTCGGTCGGGGAATAGGTCGTGCCGCAGACTTCGCAGTTGTCGCCGTATTGGTCTTGGGCGTGGCATTTGGGGCATTCGCCTTTAACGAATCGGTCGGGCAGGAACATTTGTTTTTCGGGGTCGAAAGCTGCTCGATGACGCGGCTCTCAATCTTGCCGTTGGCTTTCAGCGCGCGGTAAATGTCTTGGGAAAACTGTTTGTTTTCAGGGGAGTGGGTGCTGTAATAATTGTCGTAGCCGATGAAAAAGCCGGTGAAGTCGGCGAGGTGTTCTTCGCGCACTTTGGCAATCATGTCTTCGGGCGCGATGCCTTGTTTTTGCGCGGCAAGCATCACGGGCGTGCCGTGGGTGTCGTCGGCGCAGCAGTAGTGGCACTCGTGGCCGCGCAGTTTTTGAAAGCGCACCCAAACGTCGGTTTGGATGTGTTCGACCATGTGGCCGAGGTGGATGCTGCCGTTGGCATAGGGCAGCGCGGAGGTAACGAGGATTTTGCGTGTCATGGTTTATGCTTGGGAAAACAATGGATAAAGATGGGAATTATACCGTAAATCGTGCGGGCGAGACGGGGAAAAGGTCGTCTGAAAAGGAGGATTTAAGGTTTCAGACGACCTTTTGCCTTTCCGTTTTCTTTGCATATTCTTTGTCTAACTTGACATTTCCTTGCTGTCGCAACACCATAAAGGCAGATTCGGCAGCCGGTTCGAGCCTGCCGTACGTTTTTTCTTAACAGAAAGGCTATCTACGATGACACAATCCACTCACGATCCTTATGCGGACTACCGCGAACTGACGCTTCGGGGCATGATACTCGGTGCGCTGATTACCGTGATCTTTACCGCGTCAAACGTTTATCTCGGTTTGAAAGTCGGTCTGACCTTTGCTTCGTCGATTCCGGCTGCGGTGATTTCGATGGCGGTTTTGAAGTTTCAAAGGCAGCAATATTTTGGAAAACAATATGGTGCAGACGCAGGCTTCTGCGGCGGGTACGCTTTCGAGCATTATTTTTGTCCTGCCCGGTTTGTTGATGGCAGGCTATTGGAGCGGTTTCCCGTTTTGGCAGACTGCACTGTTGTGTATGGCGGGCGGGATTTTGGGGGTGATTTTCACCATTCCGCTGCGTTACGCGATGGTGGTGAAAAGCGAGTTGCCTTATCCCGAAGGCGTGGCGGCGGCGGAGATTTTGAAAGTCGGCAGCCACGAGGAAGAGGAAGGCCGTCAGGGCGGTAGCGGCATTAAAGAGCTGGCGGCAGGCGGCGCGTTGGCGGGCTTTATGAGCTTTTGTTCCAACGGTTTGCGCGTGATTGCCGACAGTGCGAGTTATTGGTTCAAAAGCGGTACGGCGATTTTCCAACTGCCGATGGGCTTTTCGCTGGCATTGTTGGGCGCGGGCTATCTGGTCGGACTGACGGGCGGTATCGCCATCCTGCTGGGTATTTCGATTGCTTGGGGCATTGCCGTGCCGTATTTTTCATCGCACATTCCTCAACCTGCCGATATGGAAATGGCGGCATTTGCGATGAAGCTGTGGAAGGAAAAAGTACGCTTTATCGGCGCGGGTACTATCGGTATCGCGGCGGTTTGGACGCTTTTGATGCTGCTCAAGCCGATGCTGGAAGGTCTGAGAATGTCGTTCAAGAGTTTCGGCGGCGGTGCGCCTGCGGCGGAACGTACAGGACAGGATTTGTCGCCTAAGACCATGATTTTCTGGGTATTGTCCATGATGCTGGTTCTGGGCGTATCGTTTTATCACTTTATCGGCGATTCGCACATTACGGGCGGCATGGCTTGGCTTTTGGTGGTCGTTTGTACGCTTTTGGCTTCCATCATCGGCTTCTTGGTCGCCGCCGCCTGCGGTTATATGGCGGGTTTGGTCGGCTCGTCTTCCAGCCCGATTTCGGGTGTGGGCATCGTTTCCATCGTCATCATTTCGCTGGTGTTGTTGGTCGTAGGTGAATCTGGCAGCTTGATGGCGGATGAAGCCAACCGCAAATTCTTGCTGGCGCTGACCTTGTTCTGCGGCTCGGCAGTGATTTGTGTGGCTTCGATTTCCAACGACAACCTGCAAGACTTGAAAACCGGCTACCTGCTCAAAGCAACGCCTTGGAGACAACAGATTGCGTTGATTATCGGCTGTATCGTCGGCGCATTCGTCATCTCACCCGTGTTGGAACTGCTCTACGAAGCTTATGGCTTTACCGGCGCAATGCCGCGCGAAGGCATGGACGCGGCACAGGCCTTGGCGGCTCCGCAAGCGACTTTGATGACGACCATCGCGTCAGGTATTTTCGCCCACAACCTTGAATGGGCGTACATCTTCACCGGTATCGCGATCGGCGCGGTGTTGATCGTCGTCGATTTGGTGTTGAAAAAATCGTCCGGCGGCAAACGCGCACTGCCTGTCCTCGCAGTCGGCATGGGCATCTACCTGCCCCCGTCCATCAATATGCCCATCGTGATCGGCGCAGTGTTGGCGGCGGTGTTGAAACACATCATCAGCAAGAAAGCGGAAAACCGTGAAGGTCGTCTGAAAAACGCCGAACGCATCGGAACCTTGTTCTCCGCCGGTTTGATTGTCGGCGAAAGCCTGGTTGGCGTCGTGATGGCATTCATCATCGTCTTCTCCGAGACCAACGGCGGCTCCGACGCCCCGCTCGCACTGGGTCTGGAAAACTGGGAAACCACCGCATCCTGGCTGGGACTGGCGTTCTTCATCACAAGCATGGTGTTCTTCGCCCAGCGCGTGTTGAAAGCAGGGCGCATCAAGTAAGTCGGGTTTGAAAATAAAGAGGTCGTCTGAAAACTGGGATTCAGGTTTTCAGACGACCTTGTTTTTATCTGCGGTCTACTCCCCTTACATCTGGTGGGAGAGGGCTGGGGAGAGGGTGGTTCTACGGGTCAAACGAATTTGATTTTACCTAAAGCCATAGAACCACCCCCATCCTAACCTTCCCCCGCCGGACGGGGGAAAGGGACAGGTTGCCGTTGCAGCAACGAGTAGCGTGGGTTTTGTCCATGAGATGAATACTCGGACACAGATAACTAATTCAGATTATTAAGCAGTATAGTGGATTAAATTTAAACCAGTACGGCGTTACCTCGCCTTGCCGTACTATTTGTACTGTCTGCGGCTTCGTCGCCTTGTCCTGATTTAAATTTAATCCACTATAAATTTCGCGGGCAAAGCCCACGCTATGGGTTCGGTTTGCTCCAAGTATGCATCGAGTCAATAAAAAGGTCGTCTGAAATCTTGAATTTCAAATTTCAGACGACTTTTCATGCCTGCTTATGGTGAACCCGTCAAATCACTTCCAAAACAAAGTATTGGCGCAATTTGTCGTACACTTTGTCAGTTACGTTGATGCAGCCGTTGGTGATGACGCGGTCGGAGACGACGTTGGAGGCGATGCGCTGCATACGGCGCTCGGAGGGTTTGAGCGTCCAGACGCGGTGCAGGGCGAAGAGGAAGTCTTTTTCCTGCTTGAAGCCGATGATTTCGCCGCCGTAGCCGGGTTTGGAAGTCTTCATCAACTGCATATCAAAAGTGCCTTTCGGCGTGGTTTTGCCGATGAGCACGGGGTAACATTGGGCATCGTCGGCGAAACACAGCTCGGCTTTGGCGGTGTTGACGATGACTTTTTTGCGTTGCATGTATTCTTTGGCGGCATCGGCTGCTGCAAAGCTGTTCAGCCCTGCCAGCAATGATACGCCGAGGATGATTCTTTTAAACATGTTTTCCTGTTATTTGCGTATGCGGTGGTGGGTTTCGGGCGCAACCTCGCGGATGATGATTTGAGGTTCAGGCGCGGGTTGTGGGGCAACTTCTTGTACGGGCGGGCAGACGGCGTCTTCCGGGAAGACGGCTTTCCAATGGAAGCTGCGGGCGTATTTGTGTTTGTCAAACAAGACTTTGTATTGGCAGGTGGTAATGCCTTCTACGCCGGAGCCGATGTCGGGATTGGCGGGAACGCCGGGAGTGCGGAAGTGGAAGAGGTAGTTCCATTCGCGCACACCGAACATACCTTCATCGTAGTGCGGACGGCCGAGGATTTTGTAAATGTCGTCTTTGCTCAGACCCGGTTTCATCTGTTCGAGTTCATCGGCGGTCGGGAATGTGCCTTGGTTTGTTGAAGGTTACGGAGTAGGGTTTCGGAAAGACGGGGTTGTCCGTCGTTCCGTCGGCTTTAACGTGGCTTTTGCCGGCGCAGGCGGACAATACGGCTGCGGCAGCGAGGTAAAGGGCGGTTTTGGCGATGCGGGACGTTTTCATGGTTAATCCTTTTTCGTGTTGGCGGCTTCGGTTATGCCTCTGCCGCATGGAAAAATACGATTTACCCGCACGCTGCCCTTTGTGCTGATGCCGTTTATTGTCACTTTGTAACAATTTCATACGGATATAATTGGAAATGATGGTACATCGGCTTCAGGCAAGCGTGTGTCCGGGTCGGGTAAAATCGCGTTACTGGTTGTTTATTTTGATGTTTAATCAAATTTAAGGCGAAATGTTAATTTCTTGTTCAGATTCCATGCAAGTTTTATGCCAGTTTTTTAAAAAGGTCGTCTGAAACGCTTATCCGTGTTTCAGACGACCTTTCGCTTTCAGGATTTAAAAAACGGATTGTGCCGTTTTTCATGCCCGATGTCGGTCATTCTGCCGTGTCCGGCGATGACGCGCGTATCTTCGGGCAGGACGAACAGTTTAGTGCGGATATTATGGATGAGGTCGGCGTGGTTGCCGCGCGGGAAGTCGGTTCTGCCTATGGTTTCGTAAAACAGTACATCGCCCGCGATAAGCAGCCTGCTTCGGCGCAGTAGAAAACGACGTGGCCGGGCGTGTGGCCGGGGATGTGCAGGACTTGGAAGGCGTGGCTGCCGACCTTGAGCGTTTCGCCTTCGGTCAGCCAACGGGTCGGCTTAAACGCGGGGGAAACGGGAAAACCGTATTGGGCGGTCGTTTCGGGCAGGGCTTGCAGCAGAAATTCGTCGTCCGCATGAGGGCCGATGACGGGGACGGGGCGGTGTTCCCGCAATTCCACCACGCCGCTGGCATGGTCGAGGTGTCCGTGGGTCAGCCAAATGGCGGTCAGGGTGAGGTTTTTCGCGTCCAGCTCTTGCAGGAGGTAGGAAACGTCGCCGCCGACATCGGTCAGGACGGCTTCGCGGGTTTCGTCATCCCACAAAAGGGTACAGTTTTGGCGGAAAGGGGTAACGGCAATGATTTCGGCTTGAAGTGCCATGAGGCGGGATTCCTTGGGTAGTGGTTGGACGGGGGCTTGAACTTCGTTGAAACGATGTTTTCAGACGACCTTCGATCTGTTTATGCGGTATCATTATTATATTTGAAATAATCACTCACATTACAGGAACGTTTATGAGAACTTCAATGCAAGGCATGATACCGATTTTTGCCGCTTTTTCATCCAAACGGCGCTCGGCGCGGATTTGATGCTGGCACAGGAATACAAAGACCAAGACATTGCGGGCTGGGCGATGAGCGAGAAGCTCGACGGCGTGCGCGCGTATTGGGACGGGCGGCAACTGGTCAGCAGGCAGGGCTACGCGTTTACACCGCCCAAAGGCTTTACCGCGCAGTTCCCACCCTATCCGCTCGACGGCGAGCTGTATAGCGGGCGCGGGCAGTTTGAACAGATTTCCGCCGCCGTGCGCTCGTCTTCCGGCGATTGGCGCGGCATCCGCCTTCATGTTTTCGACGTACCCAAAGCACAGGGCAATCTCTACCAACGCCTCGCCGTCGCAACGCAATGGCTGAAAACGCATCCGAACGCGCCCATCACCATCATCCCGCAAATCAAAGTCCGCGACCGGCAGCACGCGATGGATTTTTTGAAACAAATCGAAGCGCAGGGCGGCGAAGGCGTGATGCTGCGCCAGCCCGAATCGCGTTACATCGGCGGCAGGAGCAGCCAATTATTGAAGCTGAAAAGCCAATACGACGACGAATGCACGGTAACGCGGCATTATGAAGGCAAAGGGCGCAACGCCGGACGGCTGGGCGCGGTCGGCTGCAAAAACCGACACGGCGAATTCCGCATCGGCAGCGGCTTCAAAGACAAAGACCGCGACCACCCGCCCAAAATCGGCTCGGTCATCACATACCGCTACCGCGGCTTCACACAAAAAGGCACGCCGAAATTTGCCACGTTTGTGCGGGTCAGAACGGACAGGTAAGAGCCGATGGTCGAAAGGTCGTCTGAAAACCGGATTTTTGGGTTTTCAGACGACCTTTTCACAAGTTTGAGGGATACTGAAACGGTTTTCTGCTTTGGGGGCAGGAAGAGGGAACTTTGGTATATCGCGGATAATTTAACCTTTGATACAGCAGCTTATTTAGCCTCGTCATTCCCTTTAGCCCCGTCATTCCCGCGCAGGCGGGAATCCAGTCCTATCCGTACGGAAACTTATCGGGCAAAAAGGTTTCCTCAATTCCGCATCCTGGATTCCCGCCTGCGCGGGAATGACGGCAGCGGTAAACAACGTATCGGAGTAAGTTAATTGGTTATTATCATGTACAATTTCTGCCTGATTTTTTTTTTAATGGATTGGTTTGATAGAGGGATAAATGATGAATGTTAATGATTTGATTAGTGCAGCAGTCCAATTATTTAATGAGAAAAAATACGCTGAAGCGATTGAAATACTTCATCAGGCTTGGGACGGGATTACGGATAAAAATACTCAAATTCCAGAGCAAATTAAGATTCAAGATTGGCTTGGCGGTTGTTATTTTAAACAGGCCATAAATGCCAAAGATACGGATAAAGCAGACGAACTATTCGAACAGGCCGTTTGGCATTTTCAGGAATTATTGCAGCTTATCAAACAGCTGGAAGATAAACAGGACAAGATTCAGGAGCAAATTATTGCCCAATTTCGGCTTAGCTTTTGTTATTTGAAACATGCCCCAAAAACCAAAGATACGGACAAAGCAGACAAACTATTCGGACAGGCCGTTGAATATTCTAGGAAACGGTTGGAGCTTACCAAACAGCTAAAAGATGGACAGGACAAGATTCATAAGCAAATTGTTGCCCAATTTCGGCTTGGCAGCTGTTATTTCGAACAGGCCAAAAAAACTAAAGATACGAATAAAGCAGACAAACGGTTCGGGCAGGCTGTTGAAGATTTTAAGAAGGAATTGGAGCTTACCGAACAGCTGGAAGATAGACAAGCCAAGATTCAGTATCAAATCCTTGCACAATATGGGCTTGGCACTTGTTATTTAGAACAGGCTCAAAAAACCAAAGATACAGACAAAGCAGACGGACGGTTTGGGCAGGCTGTTAACCATTTTCTGAAGTGTTTTGAACTTGCCAGGGAACTAGAAGATGAACAGGGCAAGGTTCAGAAGCAAATCAATGCCCAATATTGGCTTGTCCGTTGTTATATAGAACGGGTTAAGAGAAGCCAAAATACAGATAATTTCAAGAAACTGGCCTGCCAATACTTTTCGGCTATTGAGGGACAATTATCACAATTAAGTAATGAAGAAGCAAAAAAAGAACGGGAAAAAACAATCCGTCTAGGTTTAAGGGATATTGATTACCTCAATGAAGACTGGAATTCCTATTTCGAAAAGAAAAAACAAGAAATACAGGAATCGCTTTTTAAAGGGAAAACTTCACAACCGCAAGACGCCGTTGCAACCGTGTTGGCGGTTCTCCATATCACGCCGATAGAGTTGGGTTTTACCCCGATGGCGCATTACACTTCGCCCCATGTATGCCATATATTATTCGGCATCGGCGGCAGTGAAACCGCCAGTCCGATGCGGCTCGGCAGCTCCACCTATATGAACGATCCGTCCGAAGGCAAGGCATTGTTGGACTTGCTGAACCAGCAGGATTTGGAGTTGGAAAACAAAGCGGATGGTGCGTCCCACAATGCCTTTTTACCTGCTTCTCTAGCCGCGTCAATGACTTGAACCAGTTTCGCCTATATGGTAAAGAAGGCGGCGTGGAGGCTTCGGGCTGCTGCCTGGTGTTCAATAAAAACGGGGATTGGCTGAGAGAAGCGGATGTTTCCGTCCCATTCCGCAGCCTGTCCGAAAAGTCAGGGAAAGATTCAGACGACCTGCCGGAAGACGGTTTTTGGAATGATGAATACGAAAAACTGCCGCTTTATCAAGTTGCTTATATCGCGTACAAAGATGAATATATTGCGGAAAAGAAATGCGGGATATGGCTTCTTCCTCAAGAAAAACTGAAATTCGGTATCCGCCTGAAACCCGTCGGAAATGAAGACTGGCATCAGTTCCGCTTGGAAAAATTAAAAGAAGCGTTGGAAGAGCTTATCGGGTTTTTCAGGGACAAATCCGCCTTCCGCGACGACGATAAAGAAGCCTTGGAATACATCCGCTATCTATTTAAAGACTTTGCCTTCCGCGACGAAGAAGAGTTCCGCCTGTTGGTCATCAAGCCAATCGATTCGGAGGAAATCGAATATTGCGAGACTACCCAATCCGTCTATATCCCTTATGCCGATATACGGAATCGGGCGGACGAGGTGATTTTGGGCACGAATTACGAAAAAACCGGCAATCAACGCAAGGCGGAAGTGTTCCGCTATCGGATGAAGCAAAAATGCCCCGACGTCAAAGTCTCCCGTTCGACGCTGCCGATTAATCCGCCGAATAAGTAGTTGATTTACTCAATTTCTGATACGGGTATTTATTGTCAATCGTCATTCCCGCGCAGGCGGGAATCCAGAACGTAGAATTTAGGAAACCTTTCCCGATAGATTTCTGTGCCGACAGGACTGGATTCCCGCCGTAGCCTGTCCTCGCGTAGGCGGGGGCGGGAATGACGGGCGGTATATCGGAAGTAGTAGTGAAACCCGCCGCCCCGTTTTCAGACGACCTTTTCATCTGTCTGCAAGGCTTTCCCGCTATAATTCCCGCTTTCGTTATTTTCAGACGACCTCTTTTCTATGAAATCCTACCCCGATTCCTATCTCCATTTCGAAAACCTCGACGCCCCCGAAACGCAAAACTTCGCTGCTGAAGCGCATGCCGAAACGCGCAAGCGTTTTTTGGAAAACGATAAAGCGCGCGCGCTGTCGGACGGGATTTTGGCGCAGATGCAGGACACGCGGCAGATTCCGTTTTGTCAGGAACACCGCGCGCGGATGTACCATTTTCATCAGGATGCGGAATATCCGAAGGGCGTGTACCGCGTGTGTACGGCGGCGACCTACCGTTCGGGCTATCCTGAGTGGAAAATCCTGTTTTCGGTGGCGGATTTTGACGAGTTGCTCGGCGACGATGTGTATTTGGGCGGGGTGTCGCACTTGGTGGAGCAGCCCAACCGCGCGCTGTTGACTTTGAGTAAGTCGGGCGGAGATACGGCTTATACGCTGGAAGTGGATTTGGAAGCGGGCGGGCTGGTCGAGGGCGGTTTTCATTTTCCAGCGGGGAAAAACCATGTGTCGTGGCGCGATGAAAACAGCGTGTGGGTGTGTCCGGCTTGGGACGAACACCAGTTGACCGAATCGGGCTATCCGCGCGAGGTGTGGCTGGTGGAGCGCGGCAAGAGTTTTGAGGAAAGCCTGCCGGTGTACCAAATCGGCGAAGACGGGATGATGGTGAACGCGTGGCGTTACCTCGATCCGCAGGGTTCGCCGATTGATTTGATTGAGGCGTCGGACGGTTTTTACACCAAAACGTATTTGCAGGTGTCGTCTGAAGGCGAGGCGAAACCGTTGAACCTGCCTGCCGATTGCGACGTGGTCGGCTATCTGGCGGGGCATCTTTTGCTGACGCTGCGCAAGGACTGGAACCGCGCGAACCAAAGCTATCCGAGCGGCGCGCTGGTGGCGGTGAAGCTGAATCGGGGCGAACTCGGGGCGGCGCAGCTTTGTTTGCGCCCGATGAAACGCAGGCATTGGAAAGCGTGGAAACGACCAAGCGTTTTGTGGTGGCGAGCCTTTTGGAAAACGTGCAAGGCCGTCTGAAAGCGTGGCGCTTTGCCGACGGCAAATGGCAGGAAGCCGAGTTGCCGCGCCTGCCTTCGGGCGCGCTGGAAATGACCGACCAGCCTTGGGGCGGCGACGTGGTTTACCTTGCCGCCAGCGATTTCACCACGCCGCTGACGCTGTTTGCGCTGGATTTGAACGTGATGGAACTGACCGTCATGCGCCACCAGCCGCAGCAGTTTGTTTCAGACGGCATCGAAGTGCGGCAGTTTTGGGCGGTTTCGTCCGACGGCGAACGCATCCCTTATTTCCATGTCGGCAAAAACGCCGCGCCTGACACGCCGACGCTGGTCTATGCCTACGGCGGTTTCGGCGTGCCCGAACTGCCGCACTATCTGGGCAGCATCGGCAAATACTGGCTGGAAGAGGGCAACGCCTTCGTGTTGGCGAACATACGCGGCGGCGGCGAGTTCGGCCCGCGCTGGCATCAGGCGGCGCAGGGAATCAGCAAACACAAAAGCGTCGACGATTTGCTTGCCGTCGTGCGCGATTTGTCCGAACGCGGCATGAGTTCGCCCGAACACATCGGTTTGCAGGGCGGCAGTAACGGCGGCCTGATTACCGCCGCCGCCTTCGTGCGCGAACCGCAAAGCATAGGCGCGCTGGTGTGCGAAGTGCCGCTGACCGACATGATCCGCTATCCGCTGCTCTCCGCCGGCGCAAGCTGGACGGACGAATACGGCAACCCGCAAAAATACGACGTCTGCAAACGCTGGCTGGGCGAATTGTCGCCGTATCACAATCTCTCAGACGACGTGCCATACCCGCCCGCACTCATCACTACCAGCCTCAGCGACGACCGCGTCCATCCCGCCCACGCGCTCAAGTTCTACGCCAAACTGCGCGAAACCTCCGCGCAATCATGGCTCTACGCTCCGGACGGCGGCGGACATACCGGCAACGGCACGCAACGTGAATCCGCCGACGAACTCGCCTGCGTGTTACTGTTTTTGAAAGAGTTTTTGGAGTAAGGGCGGGGAGCGACACTGCCGCCGCGAATGAAAAAAGGTCGTCTGAAAACCGGAAAATCAGTTTTCAGACGACCTTTTTTAATGGTTGTTTCAAATCAAAATATAGTGGATTAAATTTATAGTGGATTAAATTTAAATCAGGACAAGGCGACGAAGCCGCAGACAGTACAGATAGTACGGAACCGATTCACTTGGTGCTTCAGCACCTTAGAGAATCGTTCTCTTTGAGCTAAGACGAGGCAACGCCGTACGGGTTTAAAGTTATAGTGGATTAAATTTAAATCAGGACAAGGCGACGAAGCCGCAGACAGTACAGATAGTACGGCAAGGCGAGGCAACGCCGTACTGGTTTAAATTTAATTCACTATAATCCACTATATCTATGCCGCCGGCCCCATCAGCACTTCTTCACATCCGAAGGCAAAAATCCGTAATGCCGTCTGAACGCTTCGTTGAACCGTCCCGCGTGGCGGTAGCCGCAAAAGTGCATGGCGGCTTGGACGGTACTGCCGGATTCGATGAGGGCGAGCGCGTGTTCCAGCCGCAGGCGGCGCAGGCGTCCGGCGACGGTTTCGCCGGTTTGCGCTTTGAAATAGCGTTTCAGGTAGCATTCGTTCAGTCCGACGCGGCGGGCGATTTCGGCGATGGTCAGCGGGCGGGCGAATTCGTGTTGCAGGATGTCGGCGGCTTCGTCTATACGCCGGCGGCGGTAGCCGTTGTCGTGGCGGCGGAAGGTGAAGCGCAATAATCGGGCGGAGAGTTCCAGCGCGGCGGCTTCGTCGGCGAGCAGGCCGAAGCCGTCCGATTCGAACGGGCGTTGCAGCAGGGGGCAGGCCGCCGCCGTCAGTGCCGCCGCGTTTTGCGCCAGCCGTTGCAGGGCGAATCGGCCTATCGTTTGCGGCGAAAACAGGCGTTCGTCCAGCAAGCCTTCGTCGTGCCAGCGGCGCAGTTTCCAGCGAAAAATCCAAATGCAGCGCGCACATGCCGTTGTTGTCGGGCAGCAGGGTTTCGGACACGTCCGCCAACTCGCCGCGCACCAGCCAGATTTCGCCGGCAGACGGGCGGTATTCCCTGCCGCCCATTTGTAACCGGTTCTGCCCCGACACCATGACGAACAGGGCGCAGTTGTGGCTGAAATTGTGGATTTCGGTGGGAAACGCGCCCGTTCCGCCGCCGCGCATCCGCGACAGGGTGATGCCCGAGTCGAAGCGGTTGATGCACATTTCCAGATGTAAACCGGGCTGTTTTGCCTGCGCCATGAGCGCGCTGTCGGAACAGCCGTCCAACGCCCAGCCGGATTTATCGGAGCGGACATAGGTTTGGTACTGGCGGTAGATGGCGGCGGTGTTCATGCTTAGATGGGAATGGGTTGTCTGATAAGTGAATTAAATAGGAATTATTGCTAATAATCAAGCGTAGGGATTGGTTGAAACGGGAAAGGTCGTCTGAAAGCGTGTTTCAGACGACCTTTCCCGTTTCGGGAATTTGTTTTGCCGTTTCGGGAATTTTGCGTTTTGCGGCGTGGTTTCTGCAGGTTGTTTGCTTAATAATAAATATTCTTATTCGTATGCAAAGGAACCGCACACCGTGAAGCCGCGTTTTTATTGGGCAGCCTGCGCCGTCCTGCTGGCCGCCTGTTCGCCCGAACCTGCCGCCGAAAAAACTGTATTCGCCGCATCCCAAGCCGCATCCGCATCTGCCTCCACGCTGACCGTGCCGACCGCGCGGGGTGATGCCGTTGTGCCGAAGAATCCCGAACGCGTCGCCGTGTACGACTGGGCAGCATTGGATACGCTGACCGAATTGGGCGTGAATGTGGGCGCAACCACCGCGCCGGTGCGCGTGGACTATTTGCAGCCTGCATTTGACAAGGCGGCAACGGTGGGGACGCTGTTCGAACCCGATTACGAAGCCCTGCACCGCTACAATCCGCAGCTTGTCATTACCGGTGGGCCGGGCGCGGAAGCGTATGAACAGTTGGCGAAAAACGCGACCACCATAGACCTGACGGTGGACAACGGCAATATCCGCACCAGCGGCGAAAAGCAGATGGAAACCCTGGCGCGGATTTTCGGCAAGGAAGCGCGCGCGGCGGAATTGAAGGCGCAGATTGACGCGCTGTTCGCCCAAACGCGCGAAGCCGCCAAAGGCAAAGGGCGCGGGCTGGTGCTGTCGGTTACGGGCAACAAGGTGTCCGCCTTCGGCACGCAGTCGCGGTTGGCAAGTTGGATACACGGCGACATCGGCCTGCCGCCCGTGGACGAATCTTTACGCAACGAGGGGCACGGGCAGCCCGTTTCCTTCGAATACATCAAAGAGAAAAATCCCGACTGGATTTTCATCATCGACCGTACCGCCGCCATCGGGCAGGAAGGGCCGGCGGCCGTCGAAGTGTTGGATAACGCGCTAGTACGCGGCACGAACGCTTGGAAGCGCAAGCAAATCATCGTCATGCCTGCCGCGAACTATATCGTTGCGGGCGGCGCACGGCAGTTGATACAGGCGGCAGAACAGTTGAAGGTGGCGTTTGAAAAGGCAGAACCCGTTGCGGCGGGGAAAGAATAGGGGTCGTCTGAAAACGGAGCTTCCGAAGAAAGCGGGGGTTTCTGCGAAGCTAAAGCGCGGTTTCAACGAATTGAAAAGCAGCCTGTATGTTGAAAATACCGCTCAAGCAAACCTACGGTTTGCCGCCCTCTCCCTAGCCCTCTCCCACGGAGAGAGGGGATGGGGTTGCAGGCTGCTTTTAAGGTTCAGGCAAATTTTAACTCTTGTTGAAGCTGTACTTTAGCTTCGCAGAAACTCGACTTCCTTCGGAAACCTCGTTTTCAGACGACCTTTTGGAACACCATAGGCACACACATTGAGTGGCTGAATCAAAGATTCAGACCGATAGCAGTCCGCACTCGAGTTTATGCGGCAAACAGCAAGGCTGCGGCAACCCGTCCCCTCTCCCCGTGGGAGAGGGTTAGGGAGAGGGCAGTAAGCCGCAGGCTTACATCAAAGCCGATAACGCCTTCACAAAGCCTGCACGCTGAAAACTGAAAGGTCGTCTGAAAACGGAGCTTCTGAAGGAAGCAGAGTTTCTGCGAAGCTAAAACCGAAGCTGCAAAAAATCGAAAAGCAGCCTGCACGTTGAAAATACCGCCCAAGCAAACCTTTGGTTTGCCGCCCTCTCCCTAGCCCTCTCCCACGGGGAGAGGGGATTGGGTTGCAGGCTGCTTTTAAGCTTCAGGCGATTTTTAACTTCGTTGAAGCTGCGATTTCAGAAGCTCCGTTTTCAGACGACCTTTTGGAACACCGCAGGCACAGGCATCGACCGGCTGAATCAAAGATTCAGACCGATGGCAGTCCGCACTCGAGTTTATGCGGCAAACAGCGAGGCTACGGCAACCCGTCCCCTCTCCCCGTGGGAGAGGGTTAGGGAGAGGGCAGTAAGCCACAGGCTTGCATTCGGAACGAAACGAAAACCGCCGCACGGAGTCTAATCAAACCGGTTACGAAAACAAATAACGCGGCCATATTCCGCTTTCAGACGACCCAAACCGACCGAAACAGATAGTGGATTAAAATAAATGAGACAAGACGGTAATGCCCTCTGTGTACAGCTAGAGTGAATAAGGGCGTTGGCAACGTCGTATCATTGCGATTTTAGTCCGCCATAAATTTTGTCTGCAACCAAAGGAAAACCATCATGAAAAACATCAAAACCCAACTTTTCGCCATCCTCATCGGTCTCTCCGCCGCTGCCGCGCCTGCCGCCGAAACCGCCCAAGGCAAAGGCAAAATCTTTGAAGGCGAAAACTACACCGTCATCCGTGAAACCCTGCCCAAAGGCAAGGAAATCCCCCGCCACAACCACCCCGGCCACACCCTGCTGGTTACCCAAACCAAAGGCCGCTCGGTATTTTTGTTTGACGGCGGAAAAAGGCAGGAATTGCGGCCGGGCAGCGTCCTGAAGGCGGACGGCAGCGAATACGTCGCCATTAAAATAACCGACGACAGCGAATTGGTGATTGTGCTGGTGAAGGACGGGAAGAAGGCGGGTGCGGAATAGAATGTCCTTCAGATCGTCTGAAAAAGCGGTTGGAGACGACCTTCCGCCACCATTGGCAATCGACCTATAATCTATTTCCCGTCCGCCCCCGACGAATCCGCCGCCATTGAAGAAAGAAAGGACATCCCATGACCGCGCTGCAAACCATCGCCGAACATCTCACCCGACGCCGACAAACCGTTACTTGCGCCGAATCTTGCACCGGCGGCCTGCTTGCGGGCGCATTCACCAGCATCGCGGGCAGCTCGCAATGGTTTCATCAAAGTTTCGTTACTTACAGCAACCAAGCCAAAGAAGAACGCCTCGGCGTCATGCCTGATACGCTGTTGCAACACGGTGCGGTCAGCCGCGAAACCGTGTATGAAATGGCGCGAGGTGCCCAAGCCGTCGCCCAAGCCGACTACGCCTTGAGTATTTCCGGCATCGCAGGCCCCGGTGGCGGCAGCGCGGCAAAACCCGTCGGGACGGTGTGGTTCGGGTTATCCACGCCGACCGAATCGTTGGAGCAAATGAAAATCTTCAGCGGCGACCGAGAGGCCGTTAGAAATCAGGCAGTCGCCTTCGCCCTTGAATTTTTGGCGGAACATTTGGTTTGACGGTTCCCAACGCAAGAACGGCAAACCGCGTTCATACAAAAGGTCGTCTGAAAAAAATTTTTTTCAGACGACCTTTTGCATGTCTTGCTCAGAGCGGTTTTTTTAATCCGCGCCTTTGAGCATTCTATTCAAAACGGGAACAAGCAATAACAATACCGCACCGGTTATCACGCCTATACCGCAAAGCATCCAGTAGAAATCCAGCGGTGCTTTATCGTTGAATCCTTCTTTAAACAGCACGCCGCCCAAAGTAAAGCCCAATGATAACCCTAAGAAATTGAGCGCGACCATTTGGGTTTTGAACATGGGCGGAGCGATTTTGGTGGAAACGGAAAGCGAAATCGGAGAAATCATGAGTTCGCCTATGGTGATGGCAAGCAGGATCAGCGCGAAAACGATGATCGGCATGGGCGTGCCGGACGAGATATACGGCACGAATCCAAGATAGGATACGCCGACAACCAGCATCGCCAACGCGAATTTCAATGGGGTTTTCGGCTGGTGCCTGCCCATTTTTGTCCAAATCGCCGCCATCACGCCGGAGAAGAGGACGACCCACATACTTTGGATGGAATCTTTCCAGGCGACGGGTACAGTCCAGCCGCCCATGGTGCGGTCAACCGTTTCGTCAAAGTACACCGTTGCCACGGTATAAACTTGGAACCAGACCGCCCAAAACAGGCAAATGGTCAGAAACAGCGGAATATAGGCGGTGATGTAGCGTTTGTTTTCAGACGACACATGGCTGCTGCCGAGCAGTCGTGCGAAATAGGCGATGACGGTGAGGATGACCGTACCGAGCAGGAATTTGGAAAAGTTGTCCAAATTGAGCGTATCTGACGCAATCAGGCTGCCGACAATCAAGACAATCAATACGCCGACTGCAACCGCGGTTTTCACTTTTTCAGGACGCAAAGGATTGGGCGCAGGCGTGTGCGGCAGCAGTTTGCGCCCAACGGAGTAACGCCACAATCCAAAAGCCATACCGACTGCTGCCGCGCCGAAGCCGTAGTGGAAACCCATCTCGGTTTGCAGCAAGCCGGTCAGGAGCGGGCCTAAAAAGCCGCCGATGTTGATGGAGATATAGAAAATTGAAAATCCGGCATCGCGCAGGGGCTTCATATCGTCCGCTTCATAAAGCGAGCCGACCATCGAGCTTGCCGACGATTTCACGCCGCCGCTGCCCAACGCGATGAGCACCAAGCCGCACAGCAGCCCGTAGAGACTCGGTGCGATTGCCAAAACGATGTGTCCGAGCATGACCACGATGCCGGAAATAAACAGCGTTTTTTCCGCACCCCAAATCCGGTCAGCAAGCCATGCGCCGAGGATGGTGGACAAATAAACGCTGCCGCCGTACGCGCCGACGATGCCGCCGGCGAGCGACTTATCCATGCCCAAACCGCCTTTGTCAGCAGTGTAATACAGATAAATCAATAAGATACCCTGCATACCGTAAAACGAGAAACGTTCCCACAATTCGATGTGGAACAGAGTAGAAAGCTGGATGGGATGCCCGAAGAAGGTTTTTCCCTTGCGGGCGGAGTAGTTATCAGACATAAAAGTTCTCCAAAGGCGTTGAAACCGCCTTTTATTTTCAGTTGCGGCACATTGCGCACCGCCCATTTTTCAGCCGTATATGGCATAACCTTTTTTAACGTAATATCAAAAAACTGTCAAACTGATTGACCTAAAAAAGCAAAAGGTCGTCTGAAAAACAGAATTCTGTTTTCAGACGACCTTTTTCAATAATCGGGACATACAGGCCGGACGGTAAGCCGGGTTCTGTCTCGGACAGTCATTCCTCTAGGCACACCATTACTGATGCACTCCAGCAACCTACCCGAACGCTCGGCGAGCAGCGTCAAAGCGTTCTGTTTGGTCTTGCTCCGGATGGGGTTTAGCCTGCTGCGCCTTGTTACCAAGTGCACGGTGCGCTCTTACCGCACCTTTTCACCCTTACCCGTGCCGCCCGAAGGCGGCCGTCGGCGGTATTGCTTTCTGTTCCACTTTCCGTCGCGTTTCCGCGCCCGGCCGTTAGCCGGCATCCTGCTCTGCGGAGCCCGGACTTTCCTCCCCGTATGCCTTACGCGATACGCGGCGACTGTCTGTCCGACCTGTATGAAACGCGGATTATAACACAATAAAAACATACCGTTTGAGTATAAAAAACGACCATTTATCACGCTTTTTGCATATTTTACACTAAAAAAATGCAAATAAAATAAACCGTTTAACTAAAAATGATACCGTTCGTCGTAAAAATAAGATGACATAAAAATGAAACACGCATAGAATGACTTTCACATAACTACTTTAAATTGAGAACATTGCGATGAAAACACCTTACCCCCATATCTTATCCTGTATTGCCGTTTCGATATTAACAGCCTGTGGAGGAGGTGGCGGAGGCGGTACACCGTCTGTCGCACCAACCCCGACTTACCCGATTGTCCAACCGGGCAATATTCCGAATCCATCCGGACACACGGAAAGAACGGCAACCTCTCCTGCCGGTAATCAAGCCGATGCAAATAATGCTTTAGAAGCATCTGAAGAAAATATTCATAAAGAAGTAGAAAATTCCGTAAATTCAACACAAACGTCGTCTGAAAACCAGAATCAAGACGTAAAAGCGGATAGCAACGACAAAGCCGAAGCTGAACGAAAAGCTGCGGAAGAAGCCACCAAAGCTAAAGCCGAAGCGGAACGAAAAGCGGCAGAAGAGGCAGCCAAAGCTAAAGCAGAAGCCGAACATAAAGCTGCGGAAGAAGCCGCTAAAGCTAAAGCCAAAGCCAAAGCTGAGGCGGAACGTAAAGCGGCAGAAGAAGCAGCCAAAGCTAAAGCCGAAGCTGAACGCAAGGCCGCTGAAGAGGCTGCCAAAGCTAAAGCCAAGGCTGAAGCGGAACGAAAAGCTGCGGAAGAAGCTGCTAAAGCTAAAGCAGAAGCTGAACGTAAAGCTGCTGAAGAAGCAGCCAAAGCTAAAGCAGAAGCCGGGCGCAAAGCCACTGAAGAAGCCGCTAAAGCTAAAGCCGAAGCGGAACGTAAAGCGGCAGAAGAGGCTGAAAAAGCTGCAAAAGCCAAAGCTGAAGCTGAACGCAAAGCGGCTGAGGAAGCTGCAAAAGCCAAAGCTGAAGCGGAACGAAAAGCTGCGGAAGAAGCTGCTAAAGCTAAAGCAGAAGCTGAACGTAAAGCTGCTGAAGAAGCAGCCAAAGCTAAAGCCGAAGCCGAGCGCAAAGCTGCCGAAGAAGCTGCCAAAGCTAAAGCCGAAGCCGAACGCAAAGCTGCGGAAGAAGCTGAAAAAGCCAAAGCTGAAGCGGAACGTAAAGCGGCAGAAGAGGCTGCTAAAGCTAAAGCCAAGGCAGAGGCTGAACGTAAAGCCGCTGAAGAAGCTGCAAAAGCTAAAGCTGAAGCTGAACGTCAAGCGGCTGAGGAAGCTGCCAAAGCTAAAGCTGAAGCCGAACGAAAAGCGGCTGAGGAAGCTGCCAAAGCTAAAGCCGAAGCTGAACGCAAAGCTGCGGAAGAAGCTGCTAAAGCTAAAGCTGAAGAAGAACGCAAGGCCGCTGAAGAAGCTGCCAAAGCTAAAGCTGAAGCCGAACGTCAAGCGGCTGAGGAAGCTGCAAAAGCCAAAGCTGAAGCCGATCGCAAGGCCGCTGAAGAAGCTGCAAAAGCCAAAGCTGAAGCCGAGCGCAAAGCTGCCGAAGAAGCTGCCAAAGCTAAAGCCGAAGCCGAGCGCAAAGCTGCCGAAGAAGCTGCCAAAGCTAAAGCTGAAGCTGAACGTAAAGCTGCCGAAGAGGCTGCTAAAGCCAAGGCAGAGGCTGAACGTAAAGCCGCTGAAGAAGCTGCAAAAGCTAAAGCCAAGGCTGAAGCTGAACGTAAAGCTGCTGAAGAAGCAGCCAAAGCTAAAGCTGAAGCCGAACGTAAAGCTGCGGAAGAAGCCGCCAAAGCTGAAGCAGAGCATAAAGCCGCTGAAGAAGTTACCCCAAAAGCGGAGGTTGCTCCGGCTATGCAATCAATCGGCGGTTTTTACACCATGTTGTCGGTTGACGGTGCCGATAACAAAGTGATTAACAGAATGGGTAATCCTGATGTCCTCGAAGTCAACGGACAAAAAATCAACCTGCTGCCACAAACATTTGACGCGGCAAACGGTATGCTGTCCTTATCGGATAACAAATTATCCGCGCCATCGGTACGCATCTGCAATACGGCCATTACGGTTTTTACGGAAGCAAAAAGGAAAACGGCGAGCTCAATTCATCCCTGGTGTTCTACCAAGGTCTGATGACGCCTGTCGAAGCCATGCCGCAAACCGGTTCGGCTATCTACCAAGGCAATGCGTTCTACAATGACGTATCCAACATCAACACTGTCGGCTCATCCCTGTTCAATGTTGATTTTAGTGAAAAATCGCTGACCGGCGGCGTTTATTCGGCAGAAGGACGTTTTAACCCCGTAATGCTCCAGGCCAATATCGCCGGTAACCGTTTTGTTTATGTGGACGGGACAACTAAAAACAGTATGTCGGGCATTTTCCTGGGTCCGCAGGCGGAAGAAATGGCCGGCCGCTTCGACCATCCGAGCGAAGGCAAGAGCGGTACGTTCGGCGCCGCCATGCTGAAAGAATGATTTTTACCGTATCATCAGCTCAAAAGGTCGTCTGAAAACTTGGAAATCAGGTTTTCAGACGACCTTTTTCCGTTCCCGTCCAAGAAGCAGCCCATAAAATGCTACAATACCGCTTTGATTTTTGCCCGCATCATCATGAAAAAAGCCCCCAAATCCTTTGAAGAAGCCCTCGCCCGCCTCGAAACCCTGACCCAGTCGATGCAAAGCAGCGAAATGCCGCTGGAAGACGCTCTGGCAGCCTATCAGGAAGGCAACGAGCTTGTCAGATACTGCCAAACCAAGCTGGCGGAAGTCGAACAAAAGCTGCAAGTATTGGACGCGGGCGAACTGAAGGAGCTGAACCTTGAACCCGGCGAATGAATTGAAAGCATGGCAGCAAAAAGCCCAAGCGCAGACCGAATTGCTGCTGGAGCGTTTCCTGCCGTCTGAAAACCAAGTGCCGCACACGCTGCACGAAGCCATACGTTACGTTACCCTCGGCGGCGGCAAACGGCTGCGCCCGCTCTTGGTGCTCGCCGCGTCCGAATTGGGCGATGCCGACCAAAACGCCGTCGAACAAGCCATGGCGGCGATCGAAATGGTACACGTCTATTCCTTGGTTCACGACGACATGCCCGCCATGGACAACGACAGCCTGCGGCGCGGCAAACCGACCTGCCATGTGAAATATGACGAAGCCACCGCCCTCTTAGTCGGCGACGCGCTGCAAACCCAAGCCTTCGACGTATTGAGCCGTCCGACCGGACTGCCCGCCGAACGCCAAATCGTCATGTTGTCCACGCTCGCCAAAGCATCCGGCAGCCTCGGCATGGCGGGCGGACAAGCCATCGACCTTGCCAACGTCGGCAAAGCCATGAATCAGGCGCAGTTGGAGCAGATGCACAGCCTCAAAACCGGCGCCCTCATCCGCGCCGCCGTCGTATTGGGCGCGCTTGCCTGCCCCGATTTGGATTCAGACGACGTCCGCACCTTGGACAACTACGCCGCCAAACTCGGCTTGGCGTTCCAAGTCATCGACGACGTGTTGGATTGCGAAGCCGACACCGCCACCTTGGGCAAAACCGCCGGCAAAGACAGCGACAACGACAAACCGACCTACGTCAAACTGATGGGCCTGCAAGCCGCCCGCGCCTACGCCGAAACCCTGACCGCCGAAGCCGCCGCGTTGCTCGAACCCTTCGGCGCAAAAGCCCTGCACTTGCGGCTCTTAGCGGAATTTGTTACTGCGCGGAAAAATTAGGGCTCCGGTAAACAACCTGACCGAAAAATGACTGCCATGAACGATTTCGAACGCATTTACAACGACTGGCACGAGTTTGCCAAAAATCGCGACACCGCCCGACTGATCGGCCTGTATGACGACAACGCCGTTTTCGAAAGCCCGCTCGTTCCCCTTATCATGCAGCGGCAAAGCGGTATTTTGCGCGGCAAAGCCGACATCCTGGCTTTTTTAGAAGAAGGAACGCGCCGCCGACCGAATGAATTGGTACGCTGGTATCGCAACGGCACGCATTTCACGACGGGGGACACGCTGGTTTGGGAATACCCGCGCGAAACGCCCGACGGCGATCAAGTGGATATTTTGGAACTCATGCAGATTGCCGGTGGAAAAATTGTCCATCACCGCATTTACTGGGGCTGGTTCGGCACGCAGATGCTGATTCGTTCGGCACTGAACCGTGCGGCGGAATAACCCGCGAAAAGAAGAAGAGGTCGTCTGAAAACCTATTTTATGTTTTCAGATGTAGGAAATCGTCGCGTTGTTTACACTTTTTCTACGGCGGACAGCTTTTGTTTTTGCTTGAATGATTCTTAGGCAGCTATCCGGCATTATCAAGAACAGAGCGGGTTTCCCGTGTCTATCGACATTCTTGACAATGCCGGATAGCTGCTCAAACGGGTCTTCAAGCAAAAGCCAAAAGTGTAAACAACACTGTTGATTTCTACATTTCAGACGACCTCTTTTTTTACGTCAAACCGCTTACGCGCCGCGTTTTTCCAAAGCGGCTACGGCGGGCAACTCTTTGCCTTCCAAAAATTCGAGGAACGCGCCGCCGCCGGTGGAGATGTAGCCGATTTGGTCGGTAACGCCGAATTTGGCAATCGCCGCCAGCGTGTCGCCGCCGCCCGCAATCGAGAACGCTTTGCTTTGGGCGATGGCTTCGGCAAGAGCTTTCGTGCCGCCTGCGAACTGGTCAAACTCGAACACACCGACCGGACCGTTCCACACCACAGTGCCTGCGGCTTTGAGCAGTTCGGCAAGTGCGGCGGCGGATTTCGGGCCGATGTCCAAAATCATATCGTCTTCGGCAACGTCGGCAATGTCTTTCACGACTGCTTCAGCATCGGCGGCAAAGGCTTTGGCAACGACGACATCGGTCGGCAGCGGTACGGAGCCGCCTTTGGCCGCCATTTTCGCCATAATTTTTTTGGATTCTTCCACCAAATCATGTTCCGCCAAAGATTTGCCGATGGCTTGCCTTCCGCCAACAGGAAGGTGTTGGCGATACCGCCGCCGACGATGAGTTGGTCGACTTTATCCGCCAGCGATTCGAGGATGGTCAGTTTGGTGGACACTTTGCTGCCGGCGACAATCGCCACCATCGGGCGCGCGGGCTGTTTCAGGGCTTTGCCCAAAGCGTCGAGTTCGCCCGCCATCAATACGCCGGCGCAGGCAACGGGCGCGGCTTGGGCGACGGCTTCGGTCGAGGCTTGGGCGCGGTGGGCGGTGCCGAACGCGTCGTTAACGAACACGTCGCACAAGGCGGCATAGGCTTTGCCCAGTTCCAAATCGTTTTTCTTCTCGCCTTTGTTGATGCGCACGTTTTGCAACATGACGACATCGCCCGCGTTCAGGGCGGGTTTGTTTTCACGCCAGTCGTTCAATACTTTCACGTCTTTGCCCAACAGGCCGCCCAAGTGCGCGGCAACGGGCGCGACGTCGTCTTCGGGATGGAACTCGCCTTCGGTCGGACGGCCCAAGTGGGTCATCACGATAACGGACGCGCCGTTGTCCAGGCAGTATTTGATGGACGCGAGCGAGGCGCGGATACGGGTGTCGTCGCTGATTTTGCCGTCTTTGAACGGCACGTTCATATCGGCGCGGATGAGGACGGTTTTACCTTGAACATTTTGTTCGGTCAGTTTCAGAAATGCCATGATGTATCCTTTGTGAAGGTTGGAAACGGAAATGGGAATGTTCTCAATTATCCGCGAACGGGGCGCATCGGTAAAGGCGGGATTTGCCTGCGCTTGATTTGCGTCAGCGGCAGCGTCGATATAAGGTCGTCTGAAACTTTAAATCTCCTGTTTTCAGACGACCTTTATCATTGTGAAATCACTATATAATACCGTCCATCAAATTCCCGATACGAGCCAGCCATGTCCGCATCCCAACCCACCATCGCCGCCATCGCCACCGCACCCGGACGCGGCGGCGTCGGCGTGATCCGTCTTTCCGGTAAAAACCTGCTGCCCTTGGCGCAAACCCTCAGCGGCGGCAAAACGCCCAAACCGCGCACCGCGCTTTACACCGACTTTCTCGGCGGCGACGGGCAGCCGATAGACAACGGCATCCTGCTCTACTTCGCCGCGCCCGCCAGCTTCACCGGCGAAGATGTGATTGAATTGCAGGGACACGGCGGCCCTGTGGTAATGGATATGCTGCTTTCGCGCTGCCTCGAACTGGGCGCGCGCATGGCGGAGCCGGGCGAATTTACCAAACGCGCCTTCCTCAACAACAAACTCGACCTTGCCCAAGCCGAAAGCGTCGCCGACCTCATCGACGCCTCCAGCAAGTCCGCCGCACGTATGGCGTTGCGTTCACTCAAAGGCGCGTTTTCCCAACACATACACGAGCTGGTGGACGACCTTATTACTTTGCGGATGCTGGTCGAAGCCACGCTGGACTTCCCCGAAGAAGACATCGATTTTCTCGAAGCCGCCGACGCGCGCGGCAAGCTCCAAGCCCTGCAAGGCCGTCTGAAAACCGTGCTCGCCAGCGCGGAACAAGGCGCGATTTTGCGCGAAGGCATGAACGTCGTCCTCGTCGGCGCGCCCAACGTCGGCAAATCCAGCCTGCTCAACACCTTGGCGGGCGACGACATCGCCATCGTAACCGACATCGCCGGCACCACCCGCGACACCGTGCGCGAACAAATCACCCTCGACGGCGTGCCTGTCCACATCATCGACACCGCCGGCCTGCGCGAAACCGACGACGTGGTCGAACAAATCGGCATCGAACGTAGCCGCAAAGCCGTCTCCGAAGCCGATGTCGCCCTGATTCTGATTGACCCGCGCGAAGGCTTGAACGCCAAAACCCAAGCCATTTTGAACAACCTGCCCGAAGGCCTGAAAAAAATCGAAATCCACAACAAAGCCGACCTGACCGGCGAACCCGTCGCCGTCCGTTCAGACGGCCTCGCGCAAACCGGCGCGGACACCGTCATCAGCCTGTCCGCCAAAACCGGCACGGGTCTCGATTTGCTCAAACACGCGCTGTTGCAGGAAGTCGGCTGGCAGGGCGAAAGCGAAAGCCTGTTCCTCGCCCGCAGCCGCCACCTCAACGCCCTGCACGAAGCCGAAACCGAGCTGGAAAACGCCGCCCTCTGCGACAACAACCAAATCGAGCTTTTCGCCGAACACCTGCGCCTCGCCCAAAACGCGTGCAGCGAAATCACCGGCGAATTCACCGCCGACGATTTGCTGGGCGTGATTTTCTCGCGCTTCTGCATCGGCAAATAAGATTAAACCTTATCCATACACGAAAGGTCGTCTGAAACCTAGATTCAGGTTTCAGACGACCTTTGCCGCAACGCAGTTTGGCCGATACGCCCTTGAGAAGCTGCTACAATTATGGTCGTCTGAAACCCTGTTGCCAATCGGCATCTAAGTTTCAGACGACCTTTTTACCCAACCCCCTAACGGAATCCCCATGATCAGCAGACTGACCGGCAAACTCATCGAGAAAAACCCGCCGCAAATCGTTATCGACGTCAACGGCGTCGGCTACGAAGCCGACGTATCCATGCAGACTTTCTACAACCTGCCCGCCTTGGGCGAAACCGTGCAGCTTTACACCCAGCTTGTCGTCCGTGAAGACGCGCATTTATTGTTCGGCTTCGCGACTGCCGACGAGCGGGCGACGTTCCGCCAATTGGTCAAAGTCAGCGGCATCGGCGCGAAAACCGCGCTGGGCATACTCTCCGCCATGTCCGCCGACGAGCTTGCCCGCGCGGTCGCCGACGAAGACATCAAACGCCTCTCCTCCGCCCCGGGCATCGGCAAAAAAACCGCCGAACGCATGGTTTTGGAACTGCGCGGCAAACTGGTTTCCCATGCCGCTGCCGACGGACTTTTCGCCGCCGCTCCTGCCGCCGACGAAACGGACGACATCGTCAACACCCTGATTGCGCTGGGCTACAACGAACGCGAGGCAAAAGCCGCCATCAAAGGCATCCCCAAAGGCACGGAAGTCGGCGAAGGCGTGCGCTTGGCTTTGAAAAACCTGTTGAAATAGGTCGTCTGAAAACTTTGAGATCAGGGTTTTTAGAGAAACTCGTTCATACTCGTTTTCAGACGACCTTTTATTCAATCAACGCGGGTTTGGGATAACTCAAGTAGCGTGGGCTTTGCCCACGAAATCCACCGTCTGACAACCCGAATCGGGAAACTGTGTCTGTTATTCATCTCGTGGGCAAAGCCCACGTTATGGATTGCTGCAACGGTAGCTTGTCCCTTCCCCCTCCGGGGGGGAGGTTAGGATGGGGATAGGTTGCAGGTAAAAAAAAGGTCGTCTGAAAATTTTAAGATTCGGGTTTTAGAGAAACTTGTTCATCCCCGTTTTCAGACGACCTTTTATTCAATCAACGCAGGTTTGGGATAACTCAAGTAGAGTGGGCTTTGCCCACGAAATCCACCACTTAACCATTAAAGTCAGACAATAATCGAATTTGCTTCATCTCGTGGGCAAAGCCCACGCTACGGGTAGCTGCAACGGTAACTTATCTCTTCCTCCGTCCGGTGGGGGAAGGTTAGGATGGGGGTGGCTTTGTGGGTTTAGGTTAAATCAAATTCTTTAAGCTCTTAGAGCCATCCTCTCCCCAGCCCTCTCCCGCCGGACGGGAGAGGGGGTAGGTTGCAGGTAAAAATTAAGGTCGTCTGAAAATTTTCAGACGACCTTAATTTTCTTCCGAACTATGCTTCTTCTTTTGTTTCCCGAACGGTCAGCCAGTCCCAAAAGTTTTCGCTCCATTTGCCGATGCGGTAGAGGAAGAGGGCGTAGCTTTCTTGAAACAGGAATTTGGTTTTTTCTTTGCCTTGGTCGAAGCGCGTGGTCGGCGTGGCGGAAATGTAGGCTTCGATGTCGAAATCGGAGGCGATTTCGAGGGCGCGGGCGAGGTGGTAGGGGTCGCTGACGATGATGATGCTTTCGATGCCTTCGGCGCGCAGTATCGGACGGATGTTGCGGATGTTTTCGTAGGTGTTGCGCGAGGTGTTTTCAAAGATGATGTTGTGCGCGGGTATGCCTTGTTTGAGGGCGTAACGCCGTCCGACTTCAGCTTCGGTCATGTAGCCTTTTTTGGATGTGCCGCCGGTGAAGACGATTTTTTCAACGCGGTGGCTTTGGTAGAGCGTGATGGCGTGGTTGATGCGTTCGCGGAAGACGGGCGAGGGGCGTTTGTCCCATGCGGCGGCGCCGAGTACGAGGGCGGCATCGGCGCGGATATGGCGCGGCAGCGGCTGCGAGCCGGTGTGATACACCTGCCATGCGCCGACGCTGAATATGCCGAGTATCAACAGGATACTCAGCCCTATGCCGCGAAAGAGGTAGTAGCGCAAGCCGTTGCGGCTGCGAAACAGGGAAATCATGTAGGGACGGCCTTCCCGCGCTTCAGTCCAACAGGGCTTCGATGTTTTCGAGCGGTCTGCCGATGGCGGCTTTGTCCTGTGTGGTCAGGATGGGGCGTTCGAGCAGGGCGGGGTGGGCGGCGATGGCTTCGAGTAAGGCTTGGTTGTCGAGGTCGGGATTGTCCAAACCGAGTTCTTTGTACAAGTCGTCTTTGACGCGCATCATGCCGCGCACGGATTCCAAGCCAAGTTTGGCAAAGATGGCTTGCAGCGTTGCCAAGTCGGGCGGGGTGTCGAGGTATTTGACGACTTCGGCTTTGATGCCGCGCGCTTCGAGCAGGTCGAAAGCGGCACGTGATTTGCTGCAACGGGGATTGTGGTAGAGCGTGAATTCAGACGACATAGGGTTCTCCGATGTATATAGATTTTGCTGATGGGCTTTATTATCGGCTGCATTGGCGATTTCCTCAACTTATCCCGCCGATAATCTTCATTTTCGACCGCTAAAATCCAACATCTTCATTTTCTCCATAGACAGCACGCTGAAAGGGGTTACAATGCCATCAATCTGATTGATGCAAAGGATGGAACTTATGAAAAAATTATTGCTTGCCTCTGTTTTGATGACTGCCACCCTGTCTGCCCCTTCGTTTGCCGCCGACCCGCTGGCAGGCTGGAACGACAATAAGCCGCAAAGCCTGCAATCGCTCAAAGCCCCCGTGCGCGTGGTGAACCTGTGGGCGACTTGGTGCGGCCCGTGCCGTAAGGAAATGCCCGCCATGTCCGCATGGTACAAAGCGCAGAAAAAAGGCAGCGTCGATATGGTCGGTATCGCGTTGGATACTTCCGACAACATCGGCAAATTCCTGAAACAAACCCCCGTCAGCTATCATGTTTGGCGCTATACCGGTGCGGACAGCCGCAATTTATGAAGTCTTACGGCAACAACGTCGGTGTCCTGCCGTTCACCGTCGTCGAAGCCCCGAAATGCGGCTACAAACAAACCATCACCGGCGAAGTCAACGAAAAAAGCCTGACTGCCGCCGTCAATGCCGCTAAAGAGAAATGTAAATAAATCGGGCTGAAACCGATGTGGAAGGTCGTCTGAAAACGGATACGGCGGGTTTGATTGAAACGCCGAAATCCTTTTCAGACGACTTTTTGACATGTGGATAAGTATTTAAGCATTTTGCAAACGCGACAATCACACTTGTAATATTGTGTTGTAAAACCGTCAGTCCGACGCTTTGCCTACTGCCGTCCATATCCGGGCAAACTATCAAAAAAACGCCGAAATCTTTATAATTTGGCACATATCCTATTTTTCAGACGACCTATCTCCGATAGCGCATCCTTTTGTGGATTAGTTGTGGATAAGTTTGTCCTGACCCCTTTCTAGGAATACCTTATGATCCGTTTCGAACAAGTTTCCAAAACCTATCCCGGCGGTTTTGAAGCCCTGAAAAACGTCAGCTTCCAAATCAAAAAGGCGAAATGATATTTATCGCCGGCCATTCCGGCTCCGGCAAGTCCACCATCCTCAAGCTGATTTCCGGTATTACCAAACCCAGCAAAGGCAAAGTGTGGTTCAACAACCAAGACTTGGGCGAATTGAGCGACAACCAAATCGGCTTCATGCGCCAACATATCGGCATCGTGTTCCAAGACCACAAAATCCTCTATGACCGCAACGTCCTGCAAAACGTCATCCTGCCGTTGCGGATTATCGGTTATCAGCCGCGCAAAGCCGAAGAGCGCGCCCGCATCGCCATTGAAAAAGTCGGCTTGAAAGGCCGCGAATTGGATGATCCCGTGACCCTCTCAGGTGGCGAACAGCAACGCTTGTGTATCGCCCGCGCCGTCGTCCACCAACCCAGCCTCCTGATTGCCGACGAACCCTCCGCCAACCTCGATCGCGCCTACGCGCTCGACATCATGGAATTGTTCAAAACCTTCCACGAAGCAGGAACCACCGTCATCGTCGCCGCCCATGACGAAACCCTCATGGCAGACTACGGCCACCGCATCCTGCGCCTCTCGAAAGGACGACTCGCATGAGCATCATTCACTACGTCTCGCTGCACGTCGAATCCGCGCGTACTGCGCTCAAACAGCTCCTGCGCCAACCCGTCGGTACGCTGCTCACCCTCCTGATGCTCGCCGTCGCCATGACCCTGCCGCTTTTCATGTATTTGGGCATCCAAAGCGGGCAAAGCGTTTTAGGCAAGCTCAACGAGTCGCCGCAAATCACCCTCTATATGGAAACCGATGCGTCCAAAGCCGATAGTGATACCGTCCGCAACCTGTTGGAACGTGATGCCCGCCTCAACAAAATCCGTTTCATCAGCAAGCAGGAGGGCTTGGAAGAGCTGCAATCCAACCTCGACCAAAACCTCGTCTCCATGCTCGACAGCAACCCCTTGCCCGACGCATTTATCGTTACGCCCGACCCCGCTACACCGCCCGCACAAATGCAGGCGATTTATCAGGATATGGTCAAGCTGCCCATGGTCGAATCCGCCACCATGGACACCGAATGGGTGCAAACGCTGTATCAAATCAACGAGTTCATCCGCAAAATTTTATGGTTTCTTTCGCTGACGCTGGGTATGGCGTTCGTCCTTGTCGCGCACAACACCATCCGTCTGCAAATCCTCAGCCGCAAAGAAGAAATCGAAATCACCAAGCTGCTCGGAGCGCCCGCATCGTTCATCCGCCGCCCCTTCCTCTATCAAGCCATGTGGCAGAGTATCTTCTCCGCCGCTGTCAGTTTGGGACTGTGCGGCTGGCTGCTCTCCGCCGTACGTCCGTTGGTAGATGCCATCTTCAAACCCTACGGCCTTAATATCGGCTGGCGTTTCTTCCATTTCAGTGAAGTTTCGCTGGTGTTTGGCTTCGTCATCGCCTAGGCGTCTTCGGCGCATGGCTTGCCACCACGCAACATTTGTTGGGCTTTAGAGCCAAGAAATAAAATCATTGGATTGAAGTAAAGGCAAAAGGTCGTCTGAAACCTTGTTTTAGGGTTTCAGACGACCTTTTGCTACAATAAGGATTTTCCGTTTTGCAAGGCATTCCCATGAGCAAATCCGCCGTTTCCCCTATGATGCAGCAGTATCTCGCCATCAAATCGCAGCACGCCGACAAGCTGGTGTTTTACCGCATGGGCGATTTTTACGAGCTGTTTTTGGATGACGCGGTGGAAGCGGCGAAGCTGTTGGACATCACCCTGACCACGCGCGGGCAGATGGACGGCGTGCCGATTAAGATGGCGGGCGTGCCGTTTCACGCGGCGGAGCAGTATCTGGCGCGACTGGTGAAGATGGGCAAAAGCGTGGCGGTGTGCGAGCAGGTGGGCGAAGTCGGCGCGGGCAAAGGGCCGGTGGAGCGCAAAGTCGTGCGCATCGTTACGCCCGGCACGCTGACCGACGCGGCGTTTTTGGAAGACAAGGAAACCAACCGCATCGCGGCGGTGAACGCGGATAAAAAACACATCGCCATCGCGTGGGCATCTTTGCAAAGCGGCGAATTCAAAACCAAGCTGACGACGGCGGACAAGCTCGCCGACGAGCTGGCGCGTTTGCAGGCGGCGGAAATCCTGTTGCCCGAAGGCAAAAGCCTGCCTGATGGTTTTCAGACGACCTCTGCCAACATCACGCGCCTGAACTCATGGCAGTTTGCCGCCGATGCGGGCGCGAAATTGTTGACCGAATACTTCGGCTGCCAAGACCTGCACGGCTTCGGTTGGACGGCAAGGAACACGAAGCCGCCGTCGGCGCGGCGGGCGCACTGTTGAACTACATCCGCCTGACGCAAAACCTGATGCCGCAACACTTAGACGGCATTTCGCTCGAAACCGACAGCCAATATATCGGCATGGACGCCGCCACGCGCCGCAATCTCGAAATCACGCAAACCCTCTCCGGCAAAAAATCGCCGACCCTGTTTTCCATACTCGACGGCTGCGCCACCCACATGGGCAGCCGCCTCTTGGCACTCTGGCTGCACCACCCCTTACGCAGCCGCGCCCACATCCGCGCCCGCCAAGAAGCCGTTGCCGCGCTGGGTTCGCAATACGAAACCCTGCAAGGCCGTCTGAAAAACATTGCAGACATCGAACGCATCGCCGCCCGCATCGCCGTCGGCAACGCCCGCCCGCGCGACCTCGCCGCCCTGCGCGACAGCCTGTTTGCCCTGTCCGAAATCGAATTGTCCGCCGAGGGCAGCAGCCTGTTGGAAACCCTCAAAGCCGTTTTCCCCGAAACCCTGCCTGTCGCCGAAACCCTCAAAGCCGCCGTGATGCCCGAACCCGCCGTCTGGCTCAAAGACGGCGGCGTCATCAACCAAGGCTATTCGGCAGAACTCGACGAGTTGCGCCACATCCAAAACCACGGCGACGAATTCCTGCTCGACCTCGAAGCGCGCGAACGCGAACGCACCGGCCTCTCCACCCTCAAAGTCGAGTTCAACCGCGTCCACGGCTTCTACATCGAGCTATCCAAAGTCCAAGCCGAACAAGCCCCCGCCGACTACCAACGCCGCCAGACCCTCAAAAACGCCGAACGCTTCATCACCCCCGAACTCAAAACCTTCGAAGATAAAGTCCTGACCGCGCAAGAGCAGGCATTGGCATTGGAAAAACGCCTGTTTGAAGCCCTGCTGAAAGAAGTTCAGACGGCCTTGCCACAGCTTCAAAAAGCCGCCAAAGCCGCCGCTGCGCTGGACGTACTCTCCACCTTCGCCGCCACCGCCGCCGAACGCGGCTTCGTCTGCCCCGAGTTCGCCGACTACCCCGTCATCCATATCGAAAACGGCCGCCATCCCGTCGTCGAGCAGCAAGTGCGCCACTTCACCGCCAACCACACCCGTCTCGACCACAAACACCGCCTCATGCTCCTGACCGGCCCCAACATGGGCGGCAAATCCACCTACATGCGCCAAGTCGCCCACATCGTCCTCATGGCGCACACCGGCAGCTTCGTCCCCACCGACGCCGCCCAAATCGGACCCATCGACCAAATCTTCACCCGCATCGGCGCCTCCGACGACCTCGCCTCCAACCGCTCCACCTTCATGGTCGAAATGAGCGAAACCGCCTACATCCTCCACCACGCCACCGACCAATCCCTCGTCCTCATGGACGAAGTCGGACGCGGCACCTCCACCTTCGATGGCCTCGCCCTCGCGCACGCCATCGCCGAACACCTGCTGCAAAAAAACAAATCCTTCAGCCTCTTCGCCACCCACTATTTCGAACTGACCAAACTGCCCGAAGCCCACGCAACGGCAGTCAACATGCACCTCTCCGCACTCGAACAAGGACAAGACATCGTCTTCCTCCACCACATCGAACCCGGTCCCGCCAGCAAAAGCTACGGCATCGCCGTCGCCAAACTCGCCGGCCTGCCCAACCGCGCCCTCAAAGCCGCCCAAAAACATCTGGACGAATTCGAAGCCCAAGCCGCCGCCGTCCGCCCGCAGTTGGACATCTTCAGCACCCTGTCGTCTGAAAACGAATACAGCGGGGTTAGCCAAGACGAAACAGCGGACACTGAACCCCAAACCGCCGCAAGCCAAGAAACCAACCCCGCCCACCACGCACTCGCCGAAGCCCTAAACCAACTCCGCCCCGACGACCTTACCCCCCGCGAAGCCCTAGACGCACTGTACCGTCTCAAACAGATTGTTGAAGGCGGGGGGTAAGCGCGTTGGTTTATATAAAACAAGGTCGTCTGAAAATTTTCAGACGACCTTTTTATAGTCAATTAAAATAAAAATAGGACAGTGGTGCATCGTCGAATCGGGCGTAATCAGACAAAACGGTTCGCAGATACCGCTTAATATTCGCCCACACCTTCTCAATCGGGTTGAGCTCAGGTGAATAAGGTGCAAGAGGCAATACCTTATGGCCCAATTTTTCCGCCATTTCCCGTAAGACACCCATACGGTGAAATCGTGCATTATCTAAAATAATCACCGATTTTTGAGTCAATGCGGGCAGTAGGCATTGCTGAAACCACGCTTCAAAAAAGACTCCGGTCATCGTATTTTGATAAACCATCGGAGCAATCAGCCGGTTGCCGACTTGTGCGGATACCGGAGATAAGCGTCGGTATCTTTTTCCACTTATCTGCGCTTTCACTATTTGCCCTTTCGGGCTGCGGGCATAGGGACGGAACAGGTGGCGGTCAAATCCTGTTTCATCCAAATAAACACGTTGGTAGTCGGAAAATTCGGCCAGTTGTGTCAAATAATGCGTTACTTTGGCCGGGTCTTGTTCTTTGTAAGTGGTGGTCTTTTTTTGCGCGTCATCCCCATCTGTTTGAGTGCATAGCAAACGGCGGCTGGCGTACAATCAAAATGTTTGGCGATTTCATGCAGATAGGCATCCTGGTGTTGCCCAACATATTGAGCCGGTTTTTGCCTATCCAATTTGACGGCATTTAGACCGGTAACTTGATGTTTTAGGCTGCCTGTTTGTTTTTTAAGGCGAATCCACAGGTAAAGCGTGTTTCTTGACAAGTTAAACGTTGCTGCGGTTTGGCTGATGTTTTTGCATTGTTCGTAATAGTTTAAAGCTTTGTTTCTTAAGTCCGCAGAGTATGCCATGGTTAGACCTTCAAAGTTGAGTATTGTACTATTTTGTTTTTAATTGACTATATCTGTACTGTCTGTGGCTTCGTCGCCTTGTCCTGATTTTTGTTAATCCACTATAATCAGCAGGAAAACGAAAGGTCGTCTGAAAACCAGAAACAAGGTTTTTCAGACGACCTTTTGATTGTTGGGTTTTTAATCTACCCTGCTATATAGTACTTGCACGATTTATATCTAAATAATCAATACCTAGCTCATCAAATCTTGTTTCCAATTCTTCTACCGAATGAGTATCTAAAAAAAGCCTCTCTTGATGAGTAATCGGCAATAACCAGAAAAATCGGACATTATCCATATATTCCAACTCTTGCCCATGAGGATAAGGCAGAGAAATCAGAAAATGCTGGAAGGATGATTGCTCAACCCACGGTCTGCCGATATTGACGGTTTTCCCTAATTGAAATTGATCAGGATAATGCATACTTGCCGATGCCAGCATTGCCAAGGTCTCAATATGTTCGGGCGTTTCAAACGGGCTGACGATAAAAAACTCCTGTCCTAAAAATGGACCTATCCCAGAGCTGACATAAACCCAAGGCTCATCTTCATGATTAGGAATCACTTGGAAAACTTGGAAATCGGGAAGTTCTTCAACAACCCTTCCTAAAGTCCAAGTAAATCCTTTAATTTCATGATTTATCCAAAAATTTTGCAAGTGGGACAAGACTTTTTGATTATATGCCATGTTTTTAGCCTGTTTTCAAAGGTCGTCTGAAGAACGGCATTTACCAAACAAACGGTTTCCTATTCATATCCGAAAGGTTGTCAACTTCATTATCCAGCAAGAACTGCTCAAAAGCATTCCAACCCTTTTTTTCCACCAATTCCGCTTCCTGTTTATACAACGGGACAAGCAAAGGGAAAACAATATTGTAGTGTTCGCCATAACAGACCTGAAAATCATCATCGAAATAAAATGGGGCGGAAACATACAGTGCATCCATTTTTGTTGAATCAACAATGCTTCTAGGCAAATAAATAACCTGTCCTCGAAGAAGAATTTTTTTGTTCTCAATGATGGTTTCTGCCAACCATCTTAAAAATGGAAAAATCTGATTTTCATCATATTTTAAAGAACATACAAAAAGTATTTCAAATCTACTTTTATAATTCAGATCATGTTTGCTTAACCCTAAAGTAATATAAGTTTTTAAATCCCTGTTAGGGGAAGAGGGAATAGCTGCGATATTTAATTTGTACTGACTTCCCGAATCACTTTTCGATCCATGAGAAATAGTGCCTATATATTTTTCAACATGATTAATCATATTACTTTTTAAATCTACTATCATTGTCTTTTCCTGAACGATTACAATGGCGGCATTCCAACCCTGTCCCAGAATTAAAATCATTAATCAGTTCTTTTCTATTGGCATGATTTTTATCTCGGTTATTCCAAGAAGGATTATGACTTACGTCCCAACCATCTTTGGTATTTCTATTTTCTCTATTATGTGGATTTCCACGTACATCTTTACCACATGTTGGACATTGTTTCGTATTAGGTTTACTGCCATCTTTGGCAGCATCCCAAGCATTTTCAACAGTTGATTTTCGAAACCCTGATGGTCTGTCAGTATTAAAGTTTTTATTGCCACTATACGGACACTCATTATGAACCCAAACCCCTTCCGTTTCCGCCTTATCACCCTTGACGAAGTAAGTATGCCAGTCGGCAACGGTCAGATTGTAGGCTTGCAGCGGTTCCGGTTTGACGGTAACGCTCTGAACGGTCTGCCCTGCACCGTGTTCGGCAAACAGCCTGCTTCCCGCTTTCAAATCTTCCGCTTTAATCCATTTGCCGTCCGAATAAAACGGGTGGATGCGGTTGGAAACGAGGGTTTGTATTTTACCGAGGCCGTCTGAAACTTCAATGTAAACGGTTTCTTGATACGGATTGCCGTATTGGGCGGTAACGGGTTTGTATCCCGTTTCTCCGCTTGCCTCGTCCTTGGCAAAGACGCGGTCGCCGGCCCGGATACGGGCAATGGCTTTGTAGCCGTCTGCCGTTTTGACCAAGGTGCTGCCGTGGAAGGAGCAGGTGTGGGATATTGAAAACCTTAGTTTTCAATATCCTGTTTCAAACGAAGGAAAGGTCGTCTGAAAATTAAACACGGTTTCAGACGACCTTTTGATTGTTGGTTTTTTCAACCTAACCTACACTTTCTGTTAGTTCCCATACGAACCAAAACCTTCATAAGTACAATCATTTTTTTGTGCAATATCAAATAACGTAGTTTCAATAGCTAAAATGTTTTCAAGAGAAGGGATAATATTGACGGAACAATAGCAAGTCCACATTCCTCCGAATTCATTTTGCTCAATACTGATTTGAAAATCTTGCCGATAAGAAATGAGTTGACTTTCTATTGATTGCAGATTCTTTTGAGAACCCTCTATAAAAAACTCTATTATCATCGATTTTGTCAAATCAAACCCTAGTTCTTGATATTGTTTCAGTACATCTGAAGTAGATTTTTCGTCAACAACCATTTTTAATCTCCATCTTGTTTTCGATATTTTTTCCCCGGGCTTTCAATTCGATTGTAATTATTGGTACTTTTAGAACCACCGTGAGCATCAATTCTTCTAGATTCATCTTTGAATGCCTCTCGATTATTTTTGGCAGGAGTAAAATCTGTAGCTATATGAGGGTCATTATTAACCCTAGCTTCTCTTGCTCCAGAGATTTGGGAACGTTGTCTTGTGCCCTTTCCAGAATAAGTTCGACCACTTTCATGAGTATTAGTATAAGAACCAACTTCTGTCCTATATTTTTCTCCATACGGACACTCATTATGAACCCAAACCCCTTCCGTTTCCGCCTTATCACCCTTGACGAAGTAAGTATGCCAGTCGGCAACGGTCAGATTGTAGGCTTGCAGCGGTTCCGGTTTGACGGTAACGCTTGAACGGTCTGCTCCGCACCATTTTCGGCAAACAGCCTGCTTCCCGCTTTCAAATCTTCCGCTTTAATCCATTTGCCGTCCGAATAAAACGGATGGATGCGGTTGGAGACAAGGGTCTGTATTTTACCGAGGCCGTCTGAAACTTCAATGTAAACGGTTTCTTGGTACGGATTGCCGTATTGGGCGGTAACGGGTTTGTATCCCGTTTCCCCGCTTGCTTCGTCCTTGGCAAAGACGCGGTCGCCGGCCCGGATACGGGCAATGGCTTTGTAGCCGTCTGCCGTTTTGACCAAGGTGCTGCCGTGGAAGGAGCAGGTGTAGGATGTTGAGAAAACGTAGGTTGGATCGAAATCCGATATCTCATTTAAATTGAAGGAAGGTCGTCTGAAAATTAAACACATTTTCAGACGACCTTTCGATTGTGGAATTTTCAGCCCAACCTATGCTTACTCAATTAAACTGTCAATCAATTCTTTTATGTCATTACGGGTCAGTTCCATACCCGGTTCACCGATAAGTGCTAAATCATAGATTATATTACGCGATTCTGGAGAATTATCTTTTGACCAAGCATACAGAAAATCAAAAGCAAGATTCGCAATTTTTTCATCCGAAGCATTTTGATTGAACAATCTGAGTAGTTCAGAATATGCGTATTGTTGAGTTATTTTTTCCATGAATCTAATTCCTGCTTTGTTGGTGGATAATGCTGAGAGGTTACACTTTGTCCGTTAATTGATTTAGGATGAACCATAGTTACGTTCCCGCTATGATCATAACTTTCCATCCATTGTCGGGTACTGCCTGTTTTAGGATTATATTCTGTAACAAAGCTATTACCCCTCGTTCTTCCCTCGGTTCTAGCAAATCGCTCAGCTTCATAATACCTGATTCTCCCATCAGGTAAAGTTTTTGTCCTAGACGCACTATTTTGAGCACCTTCCAAACCTGACAATTTCTTAGCTAATGCCGATTGGGCATTGGCAGAATGCGCATCCCCATATTGCTTGTATTTGGCTTGTGTGGCAGCAGAGAAATCTCCACTAACCGCGGCTTTCCCCGGTTTTGCCGCCTTTGCCAACTTTGCGGCTTTGGCGGGGGCGGCAACGTTGAAGGCGGCTTCGACGGTTTCGGCGGCATTGGGATTTCCGCCGTCCAATCGCGGACAGTTTTGCCGATTTTTTCTTCCGATTTTGCCAAACTCCTCAAATGGTCGATGGCGGCAATGGCGTTGTCCGGCGACATGGTGCTGATGGCCGCTGCAGTCGCCATATCGATGGCAAAACCCGTCCCTTGAACCGCATCGCCTACGCCGATGGCTTCTCCGGCGCTGAGAAAGGGATTGAGGGCACCTGCGGCGACACCATTGATAAATTCCATGCTGTTACCCCAGCGGTTGAGCCCGGGGTTGTGTTCGAACATTTTTTTATTGGCTTCTCCGGCACGGTCGGAAAAATTTTTCGGTATGTTGCCGAATCTGTCCGCAAACCGTTGCTGCGTCGAACGGTTGTCGTCGTGAACAACAGTCTGCCTCCTTACCTGGCCTTTGGCAACGTAGGAGTAAATATCCCGGGCGCCGTGAGGTGCGGGGTAGCCGCCTCCCTGCGGGCCGTCGTAACCGTCGGCAGGGTGGTGTTCGTAGCCGTCCCATGACATGCTGGCAAAGGTCATGCCCGTACCGTCGGTTACTTTGCCGCCTGTCCAACTGTCGCTTTTGCTGGCACTGTTGTCAAACGGGGAATGGACTTCATGTCCGTGTCCGGAAAAGCGGACGATATATCCGGGATTACTGAAGATGGTTGCGGTTTCCATCTGTAAATTGCCCAACCGCTGTGTGATGGTGGGCGAAATGGTCATCAGTCCGGTACGCTCGGCCACGGTTCCGCGTGCTTTGCCGAAGAGGTGGAATTTTTGCCGGGGTCGAAATTCTCCCGTCGGAGCAAATCCTGCACTACAGGGTCGTTCCTTAAGTCCGCCGCGAGGGCGGGCTGCCCGAAGGCAGCCGCCGTTACGGCGCAGGCGGCAAGGAGGTTTGTCAGTCTGCGCAGCGGTTTCACGGTTTATTCTCCTTCACGGCGGCGGATGACTTCGTCGCTGACATCAAGGTTTTGGGCGTTGCCTTGTTTGAAGTCCGGACGGTTTTGGGCGGTTGTGTCGCCGTAGGGGGTGATGTCGGAGAAATCAACCATCAGGCCGTCTGAAGCTTTGACGGTTTTGCTGACTTTGTAAGGGCCGGTCCAAAGGGCGTATTTTTCTTTGTATTGGGATTCGTAGGCAGCGGAAGTGGGTTTGATCAGCAGTTTCCGGCTGTTGCGGTCAACGGCGAAATACTCGAGCTTGGTTTGGGCTTTAAGGGTTTCGGCGTTGTAGATGTGCAGTTCGGTACGGCTGCGGATGGTGCCGAATACGTCGACGGTTACGAATACGTCGGTGTCGGCGTATTCGGGCGGCACGACTTCGATGCCGCGCAGGTAGAAGATGGTTTGGACGAGGTTGGTCAGGAAGGAAACGTCGCGGGGATTGGTAATCAGGGTTTCGTTGCGGTAGTCGCCCGTGCCGTTGACGGACAATCCGGCAGACCGTTCGCCTTTGCGTCCGCTGTTTTTAGTCAGAGCGGCGGCGGGGGCGTTCAAAAGCGATGTGGAGGTGGTAACGCTGGAGAGCGCATCAGCTTTGGTAGTGGCAGTAGTATCGTAGGTGGGATAGCTGTATTGGGTGGCGCTGTCGGGGTTGTTTTGGTAGCCGCCGCGAATCAATGCGTCGATGGAGTAGCGTCCGCCGGTAATGTTGCCCGATCCTTGATCGCCCATGGTAGAAACGTAAAGGGCGACTTTTCGGCCTTTCAGGGCAGACAGATCCATTTCTTTGACGGCGGCACGGGACGAGGCGGCGACGAGTTCTTGTTCGACGGCAAAGCGTTTGCCGCCGCCGTGTGAAGGAATGCCGGTCAGTGTACCGCAGCCGGTGAGCAGGAGGGCGGATAGGGTAAGTGTAGAGAGAAGAATTTTCATGTTGTTCCTTAGATTTGCGTATTAAAAAAACTGAGGTCGGTTAACCTTCCTTAGTTTAATTTAATTTTAAACAAAAAATGTAAAGAACAACTTAAACGGTATATTTGAAGGACAAAAGGATAATGTCGTCTGAAAGCAGAAATTAATTTTTCAGACGACCTTTTGATCTTAATAAACCCGACGCGCGGGATACGGGCGCGGGTAAGGCGGGTAGGGATAGCCGTAGCGGTGTACCGGCTCGCTGTCCTGATAGATGACGGTCGTCCCCGGTGGGGCGTTGACGGTAACGGTTTTGTTGATGGTGGTTTGGGAATGGACGGGCAGGTCGAGGACGGCGGTGCGCCCGTATGGGGTTTCGGTGTAGAAGCAGCCGCCAAGTGCGGTCAGCGTGAAGGCGTAGAGCAGGGGCTTCTTCATGGGATTCCTTCATTCAAAACGAAACGGTAAGGGGTCGTCTGAAACGTGGTTTCGATCAGTTTGAAACCGTTTTGGGGTTTTCAGACGACCCTTTTTATCGCCAACATCCTTAACTTTAAATACGGCATATCATCAAATCCCGTCATTCCCGCCGTGGCCTGTCCTCGCGCAGGCGGGGGCGGGAATGACGGCAACCGATAAGTTGCGTATCGAAAATAAAGTCATTTGACTATATCCGGCCGACGGGATGGGGCGGCGGTTTTTCAGACGACCTTCCCGCTTACCTTAACACAGTCTTCGTCCAGCGACTGACCCATTGTTTCTGTTTGGTGTCGATGTCGTTGCGGCTGGGCGAGTCGGTGTGTTTCGGGGCTTGGGCGAACTCGAAGACTTTGGGCAGCGGCGTGTTTTTCACGGCGGGATAGACCCACATTTCGGTCGGCAGGGCTTTTTGCACTTCGCCGCTTTGCAGCCACTGTACGAGTTTCGCCGCCAGTTCGGGCTGTTTCGCGCCTTTCAAGACTGCCGCGCCTTCGACTTGGCGGAACACACCGCCTTTGAGGAAGAGGTTGCCGGTCGGCGGCACGCTGTATTTGCCTTTGGAGTAATGGACTTCGGCGGCGGGGCTGGCGGCGTAGCTGACGACGAGCGGATACGCGCCGCCGTTTTGGGTAAAGTCGGTGTAATAGGCTTCACTCCAGCCTTTGGCGACTTTCACGCCGTTTTGACGCATCTGCGCCCACCATTTGAACGCGCCCTCTTCGCCCATGCCGCCGATGTTCGCCATCAGGAAGGCAAGTCCGGGCGAGGACGTGGCGGGCGAGGGCGTAACCAGCAGGTTTTTATATTCGGGGCGGGTCAAGTCCTGCAAGGTTTTGGGCAACGGCAGTTTTTTCTGTTCAAACCATTTTTTGTCGTAGTTGAGGGTAACGTAGCCGTAATTGACCGCCGCGATGACGGGCATCCCCGCTGAAACGGGCGCGGATTTGGGCTGCGCCGCCGCCAGTATGCCTGCTTCGCGCGCTTTGCCGATGTTGGCATTGTCCAAACCGTAAACCGCGTCGGCAATCGGGTTTGCCTTGCTGAGAATCAGCTTGTTGAGCATTTCGTTGCCGCTGCCCGCTTTGATGACGGAGACTTTGGCGTCGTTGGCTTTTTCAAACTGCGCGATGGCGGATTGGGGCAGGCTGAAGGATTTGTGCACGGCAAGGCGCACTTCGGTCTGGGCGGATAAGTTTGCCGAAGCCAGCAAGAGGGCGAGGGCGGATAATTTCAGTTTCATTCTCTAACCTTTGTACGGGTAAAATACGAAACATCATAACAAATCCGCACCAACACACGACATGAACCTTTCTCCCGTTTGGCTCTTTGACCTCGACAACACGCTGCACAACGCCGATGCAGGCATTTTCTACATCATCAACCGCGCCATGACCGACTACATGGCGCAACGCCTCAAGCTCTCCGAAGAAGCGGCATCCGAACTGCGTCAGGACTATTGGCACCGATACGGCGCGACGCTTGCCGGCCTGCAAATCCACCATCCCGAAATCGACATCCGCGAGTTTCTGCGCGAAAGCCATCCCATCGCGCAAATCTTGGCAAAATTGCAGGGCATGGAGGGAACCGAAAGCGTTTTAGGTCGTCTGAAAGGACGCAAAGCCGTTTTTTCCAACGGCCCTTCGTTTTACGTCCGCGCCATCATCGGGGCATTGGGTTTGGAAAACCGTTTTGACGCACTCTTCGGCACGGACGACTTCGGGCTGCGATACAAGCCCGATCCGCAAGCCTACCTGACCGTCTGCCGCCTGCTCGACGCTGCGCCCGGACAGTGCATCATGATCGACGACAGCGCGGACAACCTGCATCAAGCCAAAGAACTAGGCATGAAAACCGTATGGTTCGGCAGCAAAGCCCATCCCCTGCCCTTTACCGACGCCGTTGCAAAAGATATGCAGGCACTCGCCGAATGTGCCGAAAAACTGTCGGCACTCGTCTGAAACCTTTACAATATCGGGTTTGAACAACGGCACCAAGCCGCCCGACCACAAGGACAACCATCATGCGATACACCGCCCTCATCCTCGCCGCCGCAGCCGCCCTGACCGGCTGTACTTGGGAAACCTACCAAAACGAATCCGGCCACACCTCCCTGCGCCCCAAATATGAAAAAGGTACGCGCATCTATTACGAAGACGGCACCTACTCCCGCGATATGCGTTACAACCAATACCGCCCCGAACGCCGCACCCTCAAACCGCTGCACGGCGACCAAGAAAACGTACGCGGCACGACATGGAACAAACCCCAAGGCGCCGGACAAACCGCGCCCGAAACGCAAACCGAAGAATAATCCGCCCGCAGAGGTCGTCTGAAACCGTTTTTTCCGTTTCAGACGACCTCAAACATAACCGCCATCCCGTTCGTCCCACGCCTGCCGTCCTTCACAAGGAGAAAACCATGCGTTCCCTCGCCCTGATTTTCGTTACCGCCGCCATCCTGAGCGGCTGCACCACAGACCGCTACGACTTCGACAGCCGTCCCGCCGACACATCCGCACGCACGCCCCTGAAACCGACCACACTCGACCGCTTGGAACACGGCAGCCATGCCGACTCGTACCGCTGGAACCCCAAATCCAACAAACCATAAACCCCAAAACGTCTGCCACACACAGCCCAAATAAAAAGGTCGTCTGAAACCCCAAAACCCCGTTCAGACGACCTCCAAATACCCCCTTCATCAACATTGCATTCGAGAAAGCCCATCATGTCCGCCACACCCCTCAACATCGTCATCCTCGCCGCCGGCAAAGGCACGCGCATGTATTCCAAAATGCCCAAAGTGCTGCACCGAATCGGCGGCAAGCCCATGGTCGAGCGCGTTATCGACACCGCCGCCGCCCTGAATCCCCAAAACATCTGCGTCGTCATCGGACACGGCAAAGACCAAGTCTTGGACACCGTCAAACGCGATGTCGTCTGGGTCGAACAAACCGAACAGCTCGGCACCGGCCACGCCGTCAAAACCGCCTGCCGCACCTTGCCGCCGAAGGCCGCACGCTGGTACTGTACGGCGACGTCCCCCTGATTGACACCGCCACCCTCGAAACCCTGCTCGAAGCCGCAGGCAGCGAAGTCGGCCTGTTGACAGACGTTCCCGCCGACCCGACAGGCTTGGGCCGCATCATCCGCGACAGCCAAGGCAACGTAACCGCCATCGTCGAAGAAAAAGACGCCGACGCCGCCCAAAAAGCCGTCCGCGAAATCAACACAGGCATCCTCGTCCTGCCCAACGCCAAACTCGAAAACTGGCTGGACAGCCTCTCCAGCAACAACGCCCAAGGCGAATACTACCTGACCGACCTCATCGCCAAAGCCGTTGCCGACGGCATCAAAGTCCATCCCGTCCAAGTGCGCGCCTCCCACCTCGCCGCCGGCGTAAACAACAAACTCCAGCTCGCCGAACTCGAACGCATCTTCCAAACCGAACAGGCGCAAGCCTTGCTCAAAGCAGGCGTCACCCTGCGCGACCCCGCCCGCTTTGATTTAAGGGGTCGTCTGAAACACGGACAAGATGTCGTGATTGACGTCAACGTCGTCCTCGAAGGCGACATCGAAATCGGCGACAACGTCGAAATCGGCGCAAACTGCGTCATCAAAAACGCCAAAATCGGCGCAAACAGCAAAATCGCCCCCTTCTCCCACCTCGAAGACTGCGAAGTCGGACAAAACAACCAAATCGGCCCCTACGCCCGCCTGCGTCCGCAAGCCCGCCTTTCAGACGACGTACACGTCGGCAACTTCGTCGAAATCAAAAACGCCGCCATCGGCAAAGGCACCAAAGCCAACCACCTCACCTACATCGGCGACGCCGAAGTCGGCAGCAAAACCAACTTCGGCGCAGGCACGATCATTGCCAACTACGACGGCGTGAACAAACACAAAACCGTCATCGGCGACGAAGTCCGCATCGGCTCCAACTGCGTCCTAGTCGCCCCCGTCACCCTCGGCAACAAAGTCACGACAGGCGCAGGCAGCACGATTACCCGAAACGTCAAAGACAACAAACTCGCCCTCGCCCGCGCCCGCCAAACCGTCATCGAAGGCTGGGTGCGCCCCGAAAAAGGCGATAAGAAATAGAGAAGTAAACCGCCCTGCGCAGATGTGCGTACAAAAATAAAAGGTCGTCTGAAAACGTAAAACTTGTTTTCAGACGACCTTTTATTCAATCAAAACAGACTTGAGATAACTCAGGTAGCGTGGGCTTTGCAAAAAAGCCCTTTCTATCGTCGGTAATCCGGATTTATTCTGCCTGAATCTTTTTTCTAAAAATCTTGGTGATTAACCATCCCAGTAAAAACCACCAAATTGCATTCAGAAAGATAAATACAAAATGGGCTAACGGGCTATCTAAATAGTTGGAAACGGATAAGGACAAAATGGAAAATGGAAAAGCTGAGGCAAAGAGAAGAAAACCTCCCCAGCTCCCCTCTATATCGCCAACTGCAATAATGATCGATACTATTAAATAGAGTAACGCCAGCAAGATACCTAATTTATTTTTAAAGAAAGACATAGATTAATTCCTCTTGTTTTTCAGACGACCTTTTATTTAATCCGACAGGCTCGGAATAAACCCAGTCCGTAGCGTGGGCTTTGCCCACGAACCTTCCGTCCGACAATCCGAATCGGGTGGTTATCTTTATATTCATTTCGTGCGCGAAGTCCATGTTACGGGTCGTCTGAAAACAGTTTTATTAAGTTTTCAGACGACCTTTTTTCTGCCATAACCGCCTTGCCCGTGTCCCGTGTTCAGCCCGTCCTAACGCTCGATGCCGCCACACAGCCGCTCGACGATTTCCGCTGCGCTGCCAGGGCGGCACAGTCCTGCGTTTTGTCCTGCCCAAAATGGGGAAAAGTCATAGCAGCCTTGTTTTTCGGCGGCGGCTTTCAATGCTCCGGCGGCTGCGCCTGCCAAGGGGAACGGTAGCGCTGCGTCATTCATCGGACCGGCTTCGCGTATGAAACGGTTGTAAAGTCCGCGCGCTGCGCCGCCGCTGAACAAGTTGGTCACTACGGTATCTTCGGGACGGGCGGCTTGGATGGCGGCGCGGTGGGCGGGTTTGATCAGGGCTTCGTCTGCAAGCAGGAAGGCGGTTCCGACCTGCACTGCGGACGCGCCCAATCCCAACGCGGCGCGGACGGCAGCGGCATCAGAAACGCCACCCGCGGCTATGACGGGCAGGCGCACGGCCTTGCGGACGGCGGGCAACAGGGCGAACAAGCCGCTTTGGCTGTCGGGATGGCGGTTTAAAAACCATCCCCGATGACCGCCCGCTTCCCACGCTTGGGCTATCACGACATCCGCGCCGTTTTGCTCCAGCCAAACGGCTTCTTCGACCGTCGTCGCGCTGCTCCACACTTCTGCGCCCGTCGCTTTAACGCGCTGCAAGTATTCGGGCGCGGGCAAGCCGAAGTGGAAGCTGACCACAGGCGGACGGTAACGTTCCACACATGCCAACGCGTCGGCATCAAACGGCTGCCGTCCGCCGCCGCTGGGAATGTCGTTTTCCGTCAGCCCGTAAGCCTCGAAATACGGACGCAACACGGCAAACCAGGCATCGTATTGCGCGCGTTCGGCAGACGGCGTGCGGTGGGCGAAAAAGTTGAGGTTGTACGGACGGCCGCTGCCTTCCTGCTTCATCCGTGCCAACGCTTTTTCCAAACCCGCGGCATCGTACATCGCCCCCGCCAACGAACCCAAAGCGCCGGTTTTGCCGACAGCCAAAGGCAGCTCTGTGTCATGCGCAAACGCCATCGGTGCTTGAATCAGCGGATAGCGCAGTGAGGATAAAATGCGGCTCATGTCTGTTTCTCCTTGTCATTGGTTTCATCTGTTTCGTCAGCCTCTTTGAATATTTTTAAATATCGAGTGGCAGGCTGACGATGTGGCACAAACCCGATTTTGCCACAAAAAATAGTCGGATATGCTGCAAGGTCGTCTGAAAACGAACTGCCGCGTTTGGTTTTAATGTTTTGTTTGAATAGTGTGTCTGCGAAACTGAGAATGCTCAGAAAGCAAACCCGTCCCATTCAATCCGATATAGAAAAAGGTCGTCTGAAAACCTTGTTTCGGGTTTTCAGACGACCTTTGCTTTGCCTTCAAACAGGCTTTAGAGCGGGATTACCATTGGTAGCCGACACCTGCGGTCGCGCCGTAGTGGCCGCGTGAGTTTCCGGTAGCGGTACCTTTGATGATCCAGTTGCCGCCGTCGGAAATGCTGGAGAAGCCGACTGCGTAACCGCTTTCACCGCGGTAAACGCCGCCTGCAACCGCCATCATGCTCTTACCCGGCAGGTAGGCTTGCGGCAGACCGGCGACCGCCATTGCTGCTGCGGTACCGGCTTTAGAGTCGCTTTCAACATTGTCGATACGTTGGTTGATTTGGTCGCCCATGTTCACCACGTAATTGCCGATGTTGGTCACGCTTTGGTTAATCGCCTGGTTGGTGTAATACAACTGGCTGCCGTTGATCGCATCGGTCGAATCCGCCGATACCACACCTGCCGCCACACCTTGTACCTGACGGGTTTCGTCCGTGCCGTTGCCGACGGTGACGACGCCGGCGACTTTGTTCGCGGCGGCAGCCGAACCTGCTTTGCCTGCCACGGCTTTGTCGTTCAGGCCGCCGTAGGTGTAGGCTTCGCCTTTGGCCGCATCAGCCGTATGGATGCCTTGGGTTGGGCGCGGTCGCCGAGGTAGACGGAGTCTTTAACCGTGGCTTTGATGTTGCTGCCCAGTGCGTAGGCGTTGTCGGCGGATACGTTGTTGTTGTTACCGATGGAGTAAGAACTGTTGCCGCTTACTACGGTCGGGTCACCGATGGCGCCGGAGTTTTTGCCGCTGACGATGTTGCCGGTACCGATGGCGATGGTGTTCTCGGCGTTGGCTTTGGCGCCTTTACCGATGGCGATGGCGTTGGTGCCTTTGGAGGCGGCTTGGTAGCCGACTGCCGTGGCGTATGCGCCGCTCGCGCTGGAGTCTTCGCTGTTGCGTGCCTGTACGTCGGGGTTCACTTCGCCGTCGTTGGTATGGAAGAACTTGATACCTTGTTCGTTCATACGGCCTACGGCTTCGATGACGTTGTTGGTCACGTACATGCCTTGGTCTTCGACGTTGTAGGTCACGAGGCTGTAACCGTTGGACTGGGCAATCTTGGTCTCGTTCGTAACGTTGGTCACGTTCGGGTTGTTGCTGTTGTCCACCAGGGTAATGTTTTTGATATTACCCAAGCCTGCTTTGCCGTCTGCTTCGACTGCCGGCGGTGCGGTGTTGACGTTGCCGCCGTTGCTGCCGATCAGTTCGTAAACTTGGTGCAGTTGTCCGCCGTTGACGGCATCGGTGCTGCCTGCGGCGACGGTGCCTGCGGCGACGCCGGTCACTTCTTACCGCCTGCGTTGATACCGTTGGCAGTGATGTTGACATCGCCTGCTTTCAGACCGTCTTTGCCCAGTGCTACTTTGTCGCCGACGTTGACGCCGTTGTTGTTCACAACGGTATCGCCTGCTTTGACGCTGTCGACTTTCAGGTCTTTGTTGAGGCCGACCTGAATGCCGTTCGCGCCTGCGGTGGTGGTGATGTTGGTATCGCCTTTAACGGCGACGGTATCGCCCAGTTTGTTGGCCACGGTCTTACCGCTGTCGCCTGCGAAGCTGATGCCTTTGTTGTCTACCGCGTCTTTCGCCGCTACGCCTTTGGCGATATCGGCTTTGACGGCTTTAGACAGGTCAACGGCGTAGTCGGTTACGTTGTCGGCGTCTTTGTTGCCTTTGGTCACGACGATGTTGTCGGAACCTGCGGAGACGCTCGCGCCGTCTGCGTTCACGGTGTAAACGGTTTGACCGTTCGCGCCTTGTTTGCCGGTCACGCTGGCGATGTTGGTGCCGGCTTCGACTTCGGTCTTGGCGGCGGCAGTCAGACGGTTCAGCTGTCCGACGTTGGCGGCATCGGTGTCTTTCACACCGGCGGCAACGTTACTGATGGCTTTGTTGCCTGCGTTGATACCGTCAGCAGTGATGTTCACATCGCCTGCTTTCAGACCGTCTTTGCCCAGAGCTACTTTATCTCCGACTTTAACGCCGTCGTTGTTCACAACGGTATCGCCTGCGGTGAAGCTGTCGGCTTTCAGGTTAGGTGCGGTCGCCACTTTGTAAGTGGTGCTGCCGTCGGCATTTTGCTCTGGTGTGACGACGATGTTGTCGTTGCCGCTGTCCACTTTGGACGTCGCTTTCGCTGCGGCTGCTTTGAGCTGTGCAACGTTCACTGCGTCGGTGTCGGCTTCGCCTTTGGCTACGTTGGCAACCTTGTTGCCGCCGTTGTCCAGTCCGTCTTTGGTCAGGCTGACAGGTTTGCCTGCTTTGCCGTTGCCCACAGTCAGTCCGTTGTCGGTCAGAACGCTGCCGCCTACGGTTACTTTGTTGAAGGATACGTCATCTGAAGTCGCTACGGTGATGTTTTTACCGTTGCGGCTGACTTTGACGTTTTTGCCTTCTTTGAAGGTCACGGTGTCGCCTGCGCCGATTTTTTCAGACGAGGTTTCGTCGTTGGCGTTCAGGTTCCAGCCTTTGTCGGCAGTTTCTTTCACTGCGACAATGGCGTCGTGGACGTTGTCTTTGCCGGTACCGCCGATGTCGCTAGTGGTCACGTTGCCTTTGTCGTTGGCTGCGTTACCGCCGAGCAGGTTCGCCAGGTTGGCTTGGGCTGCGTTCAACTGCTCTTCGCTTGCGGCTTGGCCTTTAGTGGCAAAGTCCGCACCGCCCAGGGTGGTGTTGCTCAGACCGGAAATCAGACCGGCGGTACCGTCGATCACGAGCGGTTTGTTGCCTTTTGCCTGCTTTGCCGACGGTAATCTTGTCGGCAAGAGAGAAGCCGATGCCGTTTTCGTCGGCGCGGGTCAGGATGTTGCCGTCGCCTTTGACGCTCAGGCTGTCACCCAGTTTCTTCGCACCGGTCGTGCCGTTGTCGGCGGCAAAGGTCAGACCTTTGTTGTCCACCGCGTCTTTCGCCGCGACGCCTTTGGCGATGTCGGCTTTGGCTTCGTCAGTCAAATCCAGCGCGTAATCGGTAACACCGTCGGCGTCTTTCGCACCTTCGCTGACTTTAACCGCACCGTTAGCCGCTTGGCTGAGGGTGGTCTTGTCGGCGTTAACCGTGTACTCGGTGTTGTTGCCGTTCACTTTTTCGCTGACGGTCACGTTCTTACCGGCTGCGACAGTAGTGGTTTTTTCAGTGGCGGCGAGTTGTTCGTTCAGCTGGGCGACGTTGACGGCGTCGGTGGCTTTTACGCCTTTGGCTACGTTGCTGATGGCTTTGTTGCCAGCGTCGATGCCGTCAGCAGTGATGTTCACATCGCCTGCTTTCAAACCGTCTTTGCTCAGCGTCACTTTGTCGCCGACGGTTACGCCGCTGTTGTTCACAACAGTCTCGCCCGCAGTCAGGCTGTCAGCCTTCAGGTTTCGCGGTAGAAACTTTGTAAACGTTAGAGGTGCCTGTTTTGTCGGTTTCAACGACGATGTTGTCGTTGCCGCTTTCCACACGACCTGAATTGGCTTTCAACTGGGCAACGTTGACGGCGTCGGTATCTGCCTCGCCTGCGGCGACGTTGGAGATTTTATTGCCACCGTTGTTCAGACCGTCTTTGGTCAGGCTGACAGGTTTGCCTGCCGTACCATTGCCCACAGTCAGTCCGTTGTCGGTCAGAACGCTGTCGCCGACAGTGACTTTGTTGAAGGATACGTCGTCTGAAGTCGCTACGGTGATGTTCTTACCGTCGCGGCTGACTTTGATGTTTTTGCCTTCTTTGAAGGTTACGGTGTCGCCTGCGGCAATTTTTTCAGACGAGGTTTCGTCGTTGGCGTTCAGGTTCCAACCTTTTTCAGCAGTTTCTTTCACCGCGGCAATCGCGTCGTGAACATTGGCTTTGCCTGTACCGCCGATGTCGGTGAAGGTGACGTTGCCATTGTTGTTGGCCGCGTTACCGCCGAGGATTTTCGCCAGGTTGGCTTGAGTTTCGTTCAACTGCTCTTCAGTCGCAGCTTGACCTTTGGTAGCGAAGTCCGCACCGCCCAAGGCTTTGTTGCTCAGACCGCTGACTGTGCCGTTTACGCCGTTAATGCTGACGGGTTTGCCACTGTCTTGTCCGATTTTGACGGTATCGGCAAGTTTCAGTTGTACGCCACCTTCAACGGTTTCGCTGACAATGTTGCTGTCGCCTTTAATGTTGACAGTGTCGCCCAATGCGTATTTGTTGCTGCCGCTCGTACCGCCGATATTGATGCCTTTGGCGATATTTTCGGCATTGGTGTCGGCTTTCTGATCAACTTTATACAGTTGCGCTCCGTTAACAGCATCGGTGCTGTCAGCAGCAAGCATGCCTTCGGCAACCTTAGTAATCTTGTTGCCACCGTTGTTCAGACCGTCTTTGGTCAGGCTGACGGCTTCTTTGCCGCTGCTTGGCACCGGAGTCAGGGTGATGCCGTTTGCTGTGGTTTCGGCAATATTGCCGTCTTTGTCAGCCAAGGAAACATTGCCGCCGTTGATGGTGGTCACGTTGCCGTCGGTTTCAAATTGGGCGCTGTTCAAACCTTGCAACTCTTTGGCAAGTTTGACGTTGAGCGTACCGTTGGCGTCGTCTGAAACCACGCCGATGTTGTTGTCAGACAGTTTCGCTGCGTCTGCACCGCCTTTAACCAAGACTTGGTTGCCGAGTTTGCGCTCGAAATTCTTGTCTGCGTTGTCGCCGCCAAAGGTCAGACCTTTTTGCAGCTCGGTACCGATGTTGTCCAACGCACCTTGTACGGTGTTGACAGGTGCAGCCTGCGTACCGTCGGTTTTGGTTACGACCAGATTCGGTACTTCAACCGCACCGGTAGTCGGATTGACGGTTGCGCCCAATGCGGTTGCCAACGGAGTGAGCTGGCTGACGTTGACGGCGTCGGTATTGTTCACACCGGCAGCGATGTCGGTTGCTTTCTTACCGCCGTTAGACAGACCTTCGGTCGTCAGTTTGACAGGGTTTGCCGCTGTACCGACGGTCACGCCGTCTGCAGAAACGGTGGTTTTGCCACCTGCTGCGTCGATGAATTCAGACGAGGTCAGACCTTTCAACTCTTTCGCCAGTTTGACGTTGAGCGTGCCGGTAGTGTCGTCTGAAACCACGCCGATGTTGTTACTGTCGGACAGTTTGGTTGCATCGGCTTCGCCGCCTTTAACGGCAACAGTGCTGCCCAATTGGCGGGTTGAAGGCGTACCGCTGTCGCCGGCAAAAGTCAGAGGCGCACGGACGGCATTGCTCAAGGCAGTCAATGCATCGCCGACATTGTTGTAGTCAGCTACGCCTGAAGCTGCCGGACTGCCGGAAATCACAGAGTATTTCGGCGCGGCGATTTCGCCTGTCGCGTTGTTGACGGAAGTACCCAAAGCTTGGGCAACTTTGTCCAGCTGGGATACGTTTACCGCATCATTTTGTCCCTTACCTGCAGCAACGTTGCCGACTTGGGTCGGAACGGTGGTTTGCGGGTCAGTCGGGTTCAACGCAGCAATGGTTACGTTGCCGTTGTAGGTTTGGCTTGGATCTTCCGCGTAAGTAAAGGAAACCTGTTTTGCGCCTGAACCATCAACTGTTACGTTGCGCTTCAGGATTTCCGTCTTCGGAAACATAAGCAAACGGAGCTTCGTTAGTAACCGCCGTCAGGGTGGTAACGTGAACGTTATTGATGGCATCGGTCAACTGGCTCAGGTTAACCGCATCGGTCGGTTGGTCGCCCTTGCCCAGATTGGTAATCTTGGTGTTGGACATATCCAGTCCGCCTTTGGCGGTGATTTTGCCGGCAAACTCAGGCGCATCGGCGGTATTGATGCTGACGGTAGATTCGTTTTGGTTCAGCACGATGTTTTTACCCGCTTCCAACGTGATGGTCGAACCGTTGGTAATTTCTTTCAGCGAGTGGTTGTTGGCTTCACCGTTGGTACCGTTGGTTTTGGCCGTATTCAGCTTGAACGACTTGTAAGAGGCATTGTTGATGGCGGAAATCGCGCCTTCAATGGTGGATGCGCCCGTACCGCCGATGTTGGACATCGTAATAGTACCGTCATTCGCAATGGCTGCATTGCCACCCAATACGCCGACTGCGGTCGTACCGATGTTGTTCATGACATTTTGAGTCGCATAAAGCTGGCTGCCGTTTACTGCGTCGGTGCTGTTGTTGCTGATGCGGCCTGCGGCGACGTTGGTAATTGTACGTTCTTTGCCTGCCGTACCGATGCTGAGTGTAGACTCAGGAGTGTTACCTGCGAAGTTGCCGAAAGTCAGACCGCCAACAGTGGCAGAGGTCGTCTGAACGGCTGCTTCAGTCGCGGAATTGGCACCCAATGCGATAGAACCCGCATGAGCGGCATTGGAGTTTTTACCGAAAGCAATAGCATTGCCGACAGAGGCTTTTGCCGAATCGCCGAAGGCAAAGGTATCGCCCGCTGTCGCTTTGGCGTTTTTGCCGAAGGCTACGGCACGGTTTTGCGTGGCTTGGGCGTTGTAACCGATGGCGATGGTGTCGTCTTTTTGCGCGTCTGCTTCGTTACCCAATGCTAAGGCATTGTTGGCAACGGCTTTGCTGTTCCGACCTGCCGCGACAGTACCGAAAGCAGTAGCTCGGGTATTAAAGCCTAATGCGGTCGCACCTGCCGCCGTGGACTGGCTGTATGCGCCGATTGCAGTAGTGGAGTCGTGAATAGCCTGCGCGCCGTCACCGACCGCTACGCTGGATTTACCCAATGCTTTGGAAGATTGACCGGCTGCTAAAGAGTTTTGACCGTAAGCATTGGACGACTGACCGACGGCAGTGGCATTGGTGCCGCTGGCTTTGGTGTTCGCACCAATGGCGACGGAGCCTTCGCCTTTAGTCAAACCATTGACAGCCATATCGGATGCGGTGTCTTCGTTGACAGTGGCGTTTTTACCGATGGCGATAGAGTTGGAAATCACCGCCTGCGCGCCAGTACCGACGGCTACGGCAAAATCGCCGGCAGCTTGGGCATCCGCGCCTGCCGCCAGGGCATCCAGTCCGGTCGCACCGTCATTGTTGTAATTGCCTCGGGCATTAGAGGTCGTCTGAACGCTGTAAAAATGGCTGGAGCTGCCGCCGCCTAATTGGTCGATTTTGTTGTTCATCGCTTCCAAAGCGTCGTGAACATTGGCTTTGCCTGTACCGCCTAAGTTGTTCAGGGTCAGATTGCCTGCATTGTCGATTGCAGTTTCGCCGCCCAAGGCGTTTTTGACGTTGTTACCCAAGTTGAGCAGGTAAGAATTGGTCGCGTAAAGCTGGCTGCCGTTGATGGCATCAGTGCTGGTTGCGCTGATAACACCCGCAGAGACGTTTGAATTTGACGGGTGAAATTGTTGGCAGGGGTGGTTGCATCGACTTTACCGACGGAAACCGTACCCTGAGAGCTTGTTCCGGCAGCGGTATAGTTACTATTCAAGGTGTAGTCGCCGTTGTGGTGCGCTTCGGTCACGCTACCGCTACCCAATGCAACATCTTTTTCATTAACAGCAACGGAATCGACACCCAATGCGACTGCTTTAATGCCCAATGCGTTGGCAGTCTTACCGATGGCTACGGAGTTGTCACCGCTGGCTTTGGAAAGTGTACCGACGGCAACCGCAGATTCTTTTTCTGCCAATGCGGTTTTACCGATGGCGACGGTATTGTTGGAGCTGCCTTTTGCGGTTTCACCGATGGCGACGGTGGAGGTGACGCTCAGTTTTTGGGCATCCGTACCCATACCTGCTTCTCTACCGATAGCGACGTTGTTCGAGCCAACCACAAATGCGCCGGAACGCAAGCCGAGGGCGATATTATCCACGCCGGTGGCGTTGTTGCCCGTGCCTTTACCGATGGAAATTTGACGTTCGTTGCTATAGGCATTGCGGCCGCTGTCTGCGCCGATATAGACGGTGTCCGCACCGACTGTGCGTCCTGCAGAAACGGCGGCATCGTACACGCCCGCGTTCGTACCCACTACGATATTGCCCGTACCTGCCGCTACGGCTTTGTTACCGATGGCGACGGCGTTGTTGGCGGTTGCTTGGCTGTTTTGACCAAGTGAAGTAGAAGTTTCTTTGGTGGCAATGGCTTCCTTACCAACTGCGACGCTGCTCATACCGGTTGCCTGAGTGGCAAAACCGACAGCAATCGCGCCTTTGGCAGAAGCGGTGGTTTGCGGACCGGCAGCCAAGGCGTTTCAGCACCTGCATTGCTGTCCACGCCGAAAGCCGTGGCGCGCAGGCCGTTTGCCGTGCTGTTTTTACCGACGGCAGTAGTATCTTTGGGGGCGGCATTTGCGGCCGAACCGATGGCGATGGCATCCGAATTGCCTGCTTTGGCTCCATAGCCGATGGCTGTTGAGTAATGACCAACCGCAGTCGCTCCTTTATCCGCACCCTGACCGCCGCCAATCGCGATGGATGATGTGCCCTGTGCATTTGCTTTACCACCGATGGCAATACCATAAGCTCCTGAACCGACCGTAAATTCGCCTATGGAGATGGCACGCTGTGCAGAAGCGACGGCAGTACCCATTATTGCCAGGCTGGCAGGACCCGATGCATTGGCACCTTTACCGATCGAACTTGAACCACCGATGGCGACAGCACTCAATCCCGAAGTAGTGGAATTGAAACCAATGGCAACGCCATTAGATGCTACATCGGTTACAACGGATTTGGTACCGATGGCAACGGACGAACTGCCCTGCGCATTTGCGTTATCGCCGACTGCAATACTGCCGCTTTTGGTGTTCGACAAATATCCGATAGAAACGTTTTTAGCTTCCTTACCGGTCGCACCGGTACCAATATAAACGGAATGGCTGCTATTGGAATCAACGCCCGCCGCCGAACCGATGGCGATGACATTATTGACTCCCGAACCGCCTTTCAGCGCGCTCTCGCCAATGGCAATATTGCGGCCGTCGGAAGAAACGGTATCTCCTGCCAATTTTCCGATACTGACATCAGCCTCACCTTTTGCCGATGCCATCTGACCCATAGCGATAGATTGGTTATGGTTGGCACTTGCCGCCGCACCGATGGCAATCGCACCGGTTGCACGGGACGGTTCATCACTCGGACCTGCAGTGGAAGAATTGGCACCGATAACGACATTGGTTTCTCCTTTGGAAGATGCCCCTTGTCCCATCACGACGGACTTGCCTTGTTTGGGCGTGTCTCCCGGTACGACATCCAAGGCTTTTGTACTATCGTCGCCGCAGACCACGTTGTAACTTACGGTATCGAAATAGCAGGTGTTATATTCGGTCCCCTCGGCAGCCTCAGCGACGGCTTTGCCATTAGCAAGGGTTTTGCCACTATTTTCTGCAGCCATGACTTGACCGCTGGCGAGCAGCAGGCCGGACATAATGGCGGTAAACGCAAAGCGCACACCTACGGAGGTAACGATGCCGCCTATGCCTGATGAAGCTGTTTTCCCATGCGCTTTAGCGAATTCCGCCACCGCGTTCCACGTCTGTGTGGTTTCGTTCCATACGACACGATAGATTTTATTCATGCTGACTCTCTGATTTAAAATGTTAAACAAATAAATTTAATATATTATTGGATTATCGAACTAACCTACTTTTCAAACATCCGACCCAATAACTAAAAATGAAAATATCGTATTTGATGCCGATATTTCGATTGCAAAATTTATTCAACGGATATGACGCATATTGTCACTTTCAAACAAATTTCAGGATTTATCTATACCTCAGTTAACAATCTCCCAAAACTGATTTATTGACCTTTTGGCTATTTATCTATCCGATTATCTTTGATACCTTCTATTTTCTTAACTTTATTTTGCAATTAAAGTGAAACTTTATCTTTTTATTTGAAAGCAATTTATATGCCAAAACCCTTTTGCTCGGATTCATCCGTACTAAAAAAATGATATTTTTAAGTATTCGACATCCAAAAATAAGCAAAGAGGTCGTCTGAAAATGTTTCAGACGACCTCTGTAAATCTTATGTTGATTCAATATTAATGAATAATGTTTCAGATACATCCTCAGCAAGTTAGCGATGTTTGACGGCATTATTCTGTATAATGCCGCAATGTTTTTGAAACAAGGAATACAAATGCTTACCCCAGAACAAGTCAAATCGCTGATTGAAGGCGTTGCCGCTTGCGAACACGTCGAAGTCGAAGGCGACGGGCATCACTTCTTCGCCGTCATCGTCTCTTCCGAGTTTGAAGGCAAAGCCCGCCTCGCCCGCCACCGCCTGATCAAAGACGGTCTGAAGGCGCAATTGGCCAGCAACGAATTGCACGCGCTGTCGATTTCCGTTGCCGCCACGCCTGCAGAATGGGCGGCAAAGCAGCAATAAGCCGTACAGCAGACAAGAAAAAGGTCGTCTGAAACCGGAATTAGGTTTTCAGACGACCTTTTTGCTTTGCCCCATCCGTTACCAGCCGCTCATAGCGTGGGTTCTACCCACGAATAAACAGAGATGATTGGATTCGGATGTTCGGACGGCAGGTCGTGGACAAAGCCCACGCTACGGGTTGGCTTATTCTGAATTTGTGTACACTTGACGAATGGTCGTCTGAAAACTGGAATTCCCAATTTTTCAGACGACCTTTTGATTCTTTATCCCATCCTTCCAACCGTTTCCCATACTGAATTCAAAAATACTCACACCATCATTCCTGCACAGGCGGGAATCCATCGGAAATTTTAAGAAGCAGATATTTGAAAAACAGTTTCCAAAATTCAAAAGTGGATTCCCGCCTGCGCGGGAATGACGGCAGGAGACCTTTGCAAAATTCCCCAAAATCCCCTAAATTCCCATCAAGACATTTAGGGGATTTCTCATGAGCACCTTCTTCCAGCAAACCGCACAAGCCATGATTGCCAAACACATCGACCGCTTTCCACTATTGAAGTTGGATTAAGTGATTGATTGGCAGCCGATCGAACAATACCTGAATCGTCAAAGAACCCGTTACCTTAGAGACCACCGCGGCCGTCCCGCCTATCCCCTGTTGTCCATGTTCAAAGCCGTCCTGCTCGGACAATGGCACAGCCTCTCCGATCCCGAGCTCGAACACAGCCTCATCACCTACATCGATTTCAACCTGTTTTGCCGTTTTGACGAACTGAGCATCCCCGATTACAGCACCTTATGCCGCTACCGCAACCGGCGGCGCAAGACGACACCCTGTCCGAATTGCTGGAACTGATTAACCGCCAACTGACCGAAAAAGGCCTAAAAATAGAGAAAGCATCCGCCGCCGTCATTGACGCCACCATTATTCAAACTGCCGGCAGCAAACAGCGTCAGGCCATAGAAGTCGATGAAGAAGGACAAGTCAGCGGTCAAACCACACCGAGTAAAGACAAAGATGCCCGCTGGACAAAGAAAAACGGCCTCTACAAACTCGGTTACAAACAACATACCCGTACCGATGAGGAAGGCTATATTGAGAAACTGCACATTACCCCCGCCAACGCCCATGAGTGCAACCACCTGTCACCTTTGCTGGAAGGGATAGCCGAAGGTACGACCGTCTATGCCGACAAAGGCTATGACAGTAAGGAAAACCGACAACATCTGAAAGAACATCAGTTGTTGGACGGCATTATGCGCAAAGCCCACCGCAACCGTCCGCTGACGGAAGCACAAACCAAACGTAATCGATATTTGTCGAAGACCCGTTATGTGGTCGAACAAAGCTTTGGTACGCTACACCGTAAATTCCGCTATGCCCGGGCAGTCTATTTCGGGCTGATTAAAGTGAGTGCGCAAAGCCATCTGAAGGCGATGTGTTTGAACCTGTTGAAAGCGGCCAACAGGCTAAGTGTGCCTGTTGCCGCCTAAAAGGCGGCCCGGATGCCTGATTATGGGGCGTCCGGGGAGGATTAAGGGGGCATTTGGGTAAAATCAGGAGTAATTAGGAGCGTAAATAGACGAAAACCTGTGTTTGGGTTTCGATTGTCGGGGGAAGGGCTTTTTTGCAAAGGTCTCGGCAGATGATGCTGTATCAAAAATTCAGCCGCCCGTAGCGTAGGTTCTAACCACGGAATGAACAGGGAGGATTGGATTCGGATATTCGGACGGTAGGTCGTGGGCGAAGCCCACGCTACGATTTGCTGCAACGGCAATTTGTTCCTTCCCCCGTCCGGCGAGGGAAGGTTAGGATGGGGGTGGCTTTGTGGGTTTAGGTATAGTGGATTAAATTTAAACCAGTACGGCGTTACCTCGCCTTGCCTTAATATTTGTAATGTCTGCGGCTTCGTCGCCTTGTCCTGATTTAAATTTAATCCACTATAAAATCAAATTCGTGCAAGCCGTAGAACCACCTTCTCCCCCAGACGGGAGAGCCCGCCGCCTGCAACGTGGTTTTTACCCACGGAATGAGCGGATATGATTAGGTTCGGATGTTTGGACGGAAGGTCATGGGCGAAGCCCGCACTACGGGTTCGGTTTATCCTAAGTCTGTGTCCATTTGACGGAAAGGTCGTCTGAAAACCGGAATACTTGGTTTTCAGACGACCTTTTTCAGGGAGAGTTTGACGGATAAAGCCTATGTGCCGTCGAATTTCAGACGACCTGTGTTCACGCGCTGAGCAGGGTTTGGGCGAGGAAGCCGCCTTTTTCGACGCCGGGGAGGATGAAGAAATAGCCGCCGCCGAAGGGGCTGATGTATTCTTCCAGCGGTTCGCCGTTGAGCAGGTTTTGGACGAAGATGAAGCCGTCGGCGAGGTTGGCTTGGTAGCAGATGAACACCAAGCCGACGTCGAGCTGGCCGTTGGCGGCGAGGCCGCGGGAGTAGTTGAAGGCGCGGCGGTAGAGCAGGTGTTTTTTCATGAACTCGGGGTCGCGCGGGTTGGCGAGCCTCATGTGGCTGTCTTTGGGGGTGGTCTTGCCGTCGGGGTCTTTGGCGAAGTCGGCAGTGTCGCTCTCTTTTTTGCCGTCCATGGGGGCGCCGCTGTATTTGCGGCGGCCGAAGATTTCGGTTTGTTCCTGCAAGGGGGTTCTGTCCCAGAATTCGACGAAGTGGCGGATGAGGCGGACGGCTTGGTAGCTGCCGTTTTTCGTCCAGGCGGGTTCGTCTTGGCTGTTGGCGGCGATACCTGTCCAGAGGACTTGGTCGGCAATTTTGGGATCGGATACGTCGGGATTGCCGGAGCCGTCGCGGAAGCCTAGGAGGTTGCGGGCGGCGATGGCGCCGGGTTCGGCTTTGGGCAGCCAGCCGTCTATGCTCCAGCGGATGACGGCGGTTTGGGCGGTGTTTTTGATGATGTCGCGCAGGGCGGCTTGGCAGGTTTCGGGGGTGAAGGCGCAGATTTGGAGGCTGAGGTCGCCGTCGCACCATGATTTTTGGAGGCGGTCGTTGGGGAAGTCGCGCATTTCTTGGAGGTGGCGGGGTTTTTTGTCTTTGAGTCCGAAGCGGTCGTCAAAGAGGCTGCTGCCGACGCCGACGGTGATGGTGAGGCCGTCGGGGCGGAATGTTTTGCCGAGCAGGCCGCTGCCTGCGGGGGGGAGTTTTTCGTGTCCGTCTTGGTACTCGCCGCCTTGGGTGAGGAATTCGATGCGGGCGGTGAGGGTGCGAAAGAGGTTTTCGAGTTGTTTGGGGTCTTTGGCGGTGACATCGAAGGCGCACATGATGCCGAAGAGCTGGTGCGGGGTGGTAATGCCGGCTTGGTGGGTGCCGTAGCAGGGGTAGGCTTGCGGGGAGTGTTCATTGAGGCGGGTCTCGGCGGCGGTTTCGCCTTGTTGTTTGCCGGCGAACCAGCCTGCCGCGCCGGCTGCGCCTGCGGCGAGGACGGTTTTGAACAGGGTGCGTTTGGTCGGTTGGGCGGGTTGTGGGTTGTTGTCTTGGCTCATGGCGGAGTCCTTTGTGGGATTCGGGCTGCGGTATGTACGCGGTTGTTTTGTTTAAGTTTGCTATTTTGAATTTTCAGACGACGTTTAAGGTCGTCTGAAAACTTTGAATCATCGATCAATCGAATAAACGGTAAGGGATGCGCGGTTTCCGCGTGCGTGGCTGCGCCACACACCCTACCTGTTCTTCTACCGGAGGATTAGCGGACCTCCGAAATGCTTGTGCTTGCATTTGGGGCAAACCAAACTTTCTCAGAAATCTAATCTTGGAACGGCGATACAGCTAACCCGTTTAATTTTTGATACGGCTGTCAGCAGGGCAGGTTGGGTTGGCAAACCGGACCCAGCCTACGATTTCTGTATTCGGGTTTTCGCGGGTAAAGCCCACGCTACGGTCTTTCCCTTTCGGCGGAGAGGGCATCAGCGATAAGTTTTCAGACGACCTCTTGAATGGTAAAAGGTCGTCTGAAACGGGCGGGTCAAGTTTATTTGAGACCCAGTGTGCCGCGCAGTTGGCTCAGGTCTTCGGCAAGGGCGTTAATCGGTGCCTGAAGGGTTTTGCGGTCTTCGTCGCTGAGTTTGTCGTAGGTTTCAAAGCCGTCTTTGGTTTTGTATTTGGCGAGGATGTCGGTTACTTGTTTGAAGTTGGCATCGACTTTCTCGAGCAGGGCTTTGTTTTTCTCGGCAATCATCGGACGGAAGAGTTCGACGATTTTTTGCGCGCCTTCGATGTTGGCTTGGAAGTCGCTCAAGTCGGTGTGGCTGTAACGGTCTTCTTCGCCGCTGATTTTGCTGCCGGCAACTTCTTCAATCAACACTGCCGCGCCGCCGACGACTTTGCTTGGCGGGAAGGAGAGGGCGTCGATTTCTTTTTGCAGGGCTTCAACGTCTTTCATGAGTTTGTCGGCAATGTCTTTCACGCCGGATACGTCTTTTTTGACCCAAAGGGCGTGTTCGATGCGGTGGAAGCCGGTAAAGGCCGCGTCTTCGGTTTTGTCTTTGAAGTCGTCTTCACGCGCGTCGATGGCGGGGTCGAGTTCGTTGAAGAGTTCGGCAATCGGCTCGATGCGTTCGTAGTGGGTGCGGGCGGCGGCAAACTGGGATTTGGCTTTTTCGATGTCGCCCGCTTTGACGGCGTCGGTGAAGGCTTTGGTTTTGGCAACCAGCTCTTTGGCTTCGCCTTGGACGTAAACTTTATAGTCGGCAAGCGGTTTGGCGAGTTTTTCCAAATCGGCTTCGTTGCCGGTGTCTTTAAAGCCGCTGTCGGTTACTACCAATTTGCCGCGCGGGTTGGTCAAGAGGCCGCAGGTCATTTCGTATTCGCCCGGCAACAGAGTAACGGTCATTTTGTCGGAAAGTCCGGGGGCGATGTTTTCGCGCTCGTCGACCACCATCACGCCTTTGAGGATTTCCCATTCGAGCTTGCGGCCGCTGTTGTTTTTGATGTTGAACACAACTTGTCCGCTCGGTACGGTCAGTTCCATCGGTTCGCAAGCGGTGTCGTTCACGCCGACGTTGACGGTGCCGTCTGCATTCGCGCTTGATGCACCCGATGCACCTGACGCGGCAGGCGCGGATTTTTCCGCTTCGGGCGGCTGACACGCGGTCAGACCCAAAGCCAGCATCACGGATAAAGCAGTTATATTGAGTTTTTTCATTTCAAACCTCTTTGGCATGTTGATAAGAATGGGATACGGAATTTTTAAGCGCCACTAATGGCTTTCAGACGACTTCTGCACCGCGGCGGGCCTGCTGCCGTGCAGAAACCAAATCATGACCGGAACCAAATACAGCAGCCACGCTAGTACCTCGCCCTGCGTCGGGTGGTCGGTATAGCCGAAGAAGCCGCCGAGCAGCACGCCCAGCGGGCTGTCTTCATGCAGATATTTGGAAGAATCAAACACCACCTCTTGCAGGTGGTTCCACACGCCCGCCTCATGCAGCGCGCGCAGCGAGCCGGCCACCAAACCGGCGGCCACCACAATCAAAAACGCGCCCGTCCAGCGGAAAAACTTCACCAGATTCAGACGCATACCGCCCTGATAAATCAGCGCGCCGATGACCACTGCGGCCAGCAGCCCCAATACCGCGCCGACGGGCATAGACCAAGTCGGACTCTGCTGAAACACCGCCAAGAGGAAAAACACACTCTCCAGCCCCTCGCGCGCCACAGCCAGAAAAGCCATACCGACCAAAGCCCAGCCTTGGCCGTTGCCGCGGTTTAAGGCCGTCTGAACCGAATCCTGAAGCTGCTGCTTCATCGAACGGGCGGCTTTTTTCATCCATAAAATCATATAAGTCAGCATCGCCACCGCCACCAAACCGATAACGCCGACCACAAATTCCTGTTCCTTCTGCGGAATCTCGCCCGTTGCCGAATGGATGCCGTATCCGATGCCCAAACACATCAGCGCAGCCAAAGCCACACCCAGCCACACCTTAGGCATCAGCCGCGAATGTCCCGACTGTTTCAAAAAACCCGCGACGATACCGACGATCAAAGCCGCCTCGATGCCCTCGCGCAACATAATCAAAAAAGCAATCAACATATATAAAACAAACCTTAAAACTAAATATCCAAAACTAAACCATTTATTCTTTTACCCAATCCGTTTCACCCGCCGCCTTATCTATCCTATTCGGCTGCAATAAACCTTCTCCAAGAAAATTCAGACGACCTTATGCCTAAATATTTATAAACCGATAATTAAATAAATGCAAATAATTTTTATTTTTAAGTAATAAACACAGTTACGAATGTTAACAAGGAAATGACGAAAATATCGGACAAACGTACTTTTCCAGCCCGTTTCCCAACAGCCGATACGGCAGTCAAAATATATTCCCGCCCTTAAACAATATCCGCCACAACACACAAAGCCGTCTGAAAACCCGCCCCATCTGCGTTCAGACGATCTCACGCCTTGAGCCGAAGCAGGCGGAAAAACTGTGTTAGAATCCCAAGCTCTTGAATAAACGAACCAATATCCCGTCTGCAAACCACGTTCCCATCCACCCGATTTCAGACGGCCTTTAAGACAGCATTATGAAAAAACACCTATACCGCATCACACTCCTCACCATCGCCGCAGCCATTCTCTCCGCCTGCCCGAGCAAACGCATCAAAAACCTCCCCGAAGTCGACACCACCACCATCAAAGGCCCCGACCGCCCAACCGGCACACCCGACCCCGTCGGCACCACCGTCAGCGGCGGCGGCGCGACCTACACCGTCGTGCCCCACCAAGAACTGCCGCACTGGAACACCCAACACTTCACCAAAAGCCTCCAATCCTTCCGTCTAGGTTGCGAAAAACTGAAAAACCGCGCAGGCTGGCAAGACGTGTGCGCCCAAGCCATGCAGACGCCCGTCCACCATTTCCAAGCCAAGCATTTCTTCGAACGCTATTTCACCCCTTGGCAGGTCAGCAACAACGGCAACCCCGCCGGCACCATCACCGGCTACTACGAACCCGTCCTGCTCGGCGATGACAAAGCCACAAGCAAAGCCCGCTTCCCTATTTACGGCATCCCCAACGACTTCGTTTCCGTCCCACTATCCGCCAATTTAAGAAACAGCAAAGCCACCGTCCGCATCCGCCAAACCGGTGCCAACAGCGGCGTCATCGACAACAGCGGCACACACACCGCCGACCTGTCCCAGTTCCCCATTACCGCCCGCAGCACCGCCCTCAAAGGCAGATTTGAAGGCAGCCGCTTCGTTCCTTATTACACCCGCAACCAAATCAACGGCGGCGCGCTCAACGGTAAAGCCCCCATCCTCGGTTACGCAGAAGACCCCGTCGAACTCTTCTTCATGCACATCCAAGGTTCAGGTCGTCTGAAAACCCCGTCCGGCAAATACATCCGCGTCGGATTCGCCGACAAACGAACACCCCTACGTCTCCATCGGACGCTACATGGCAGACAAAGGCTACCTCCCCCTCGCACAAACCAGCATGCAGGGCATCAAAGCCTACATGAAGCAAAACCCCGGCCGCCTCGCCGAAGTCTTGGGACAAAACCCCAGCTACGTCTTCTTCCGCGAACTGACCGGCAGCAGCGAAGCCGGTCCGGTCGGCGCATTGGGCACCCCACTCTTGGGTGAATACACAGGCGCCATCGACCGCCACTACATCACCTTGGGCGCACCGTTGTTTGTCGCCACCGCCCATCCGACCACCAAAAAAGCCCTCAACCGTCTCATCATGGCGCAAGACACAGGCAGCGCCATCAAAGGCGCCGTCCGCGTCGACTACTTCTGGGGCTACGGCGACGAAGCAGGCGAAGTTGCCGGCAAAATGAAAACCACAGGCTACGTCTGGCAACTCCTGCCCAACGGCATGAAACCCGGCTATCAGCCTTAAAATCGGCTAAAAAGTCAAAAGGTCGTCTGAAAACCAGTTTTCAGACGACCTTTTGATTACCAAACAAGCCGATATAGCGCATTAAATTAAGCCAGCCGTAGCGTGGGCTTCGCCCACGAATCCGCCAATTTAATCCTAAATCGGACAATCAACCAAGCGTTTCTCGTGGGTAAAGCCCACACTGCAACCTAAAATCACAAAGGTCGTCTGAAAAACGGTTTTCAGACGACCTTTGTGATTCTTAAACAAGCCGATACAGTGAATTAAATTTAGCCGGCCGTAGCGTAGGCTTCGCCCACGAACCTGCCAAGCAAATCCTAAATCGGACAATCAACCCAACCGTTTCCTCGTGGGCAAAGACGCTACAATCCGCGACCAGTATCAGCAGCGTGCCGTTATTCCCAAACCCGCCTACCAAGTCGAATAAGGATGCTTGCTCAAATACGCATTGGTAAATTTTCCTTCCGACGTAATCTCCGCGCCCAGCCAGTCCGGTTTTTCAAAGGGCGTATCTTCCGCAGGCAGCTCAAGTTCCGCCACCACCAAAGGCGCGTTGTCGCCGAAATACTCGTCGATTTCAAACACAAAGCCTTTAAATTCCACCCGATAACGGTGTTTTTCCATCTTAAACGGACACATCGTCTCCATCATCTGCTGCGCGTGCGCCAAAGGAATTTCGTATTCAAACTCGCTGCGGCTGACATCCGAAATATAGCCTTTCAAAGTCAGCCAAGCCTTGTCGTCAATAATGCGCACACGGATGGTGCGCTCTTTTTCCACACTCAAATAGCCCTGCTGCAACACCTGCGGCGCGGAGACTTCCCGCTTCCAATCATCGTTTTTCAACAGGAAGCGGCGTTCGATTTCAATAGTCATCTGTTTGATTCCAATATAAAAGAAGGTCGTCTGAAAACAGGTTTCGCAAACGCATCAAAACGGTTTGAACACCACCATATACAAAGCGACGACCATCATCAATACAGGCACTTCGTTAAACACCCTGTACCACTTGTGCGAATGCGTATTGCGTTTTTCCTCAAAACCGCGCAGCAGCGCGCCGCAATAAAATTGATAAGCCAAAAGCAGCAGGCCCATCAACAGTTTCACGTGCAGCCAGCCCTGCCCCCACCAGCCCGTAACAAACGGAATCAAAATGCCGCACACCAGCGTCCCGAACCCCAACGGCGACATAAACTTATACAGCCGCCGCGACATCGCCGAGAGCCGCTCATATTCCACCGGCTGCTCCGCCGCTTCAACCTGCGCCAGATTCACAAAAATACGCGGCAGGTAAAACAGCCCTGCAAACCACGAAATCACAAAAAACACATGCAAGAGCTTAAACCACAAATACATTTTCAGACGACCTCATGCTCGAAAACGCATATTTTACCCGCCAAACCGCGGCGGCTGTTTTCTTTATATCAACGACTGTCTGTTTTACGCCCGAAAAATGGTAAATCACATCATAATTTCGTATCATTTATATGCAATAAGATTAAATTTTGTTAAAATGCATATGTAATTAAACTAATATACCCAGCCCCCGCGGAACAAACACAAAACGGAAAGAAAACATGATTAAGCAATTTGAAATCAGCACCAGCGTTCAAAAACAACTCGGCGACTACCTCGCCGCCAACCAAACCGACCTCAAAACCGCCATGGCGGACGAAACCCGCAACGGTGAAGTCGCCGCCATCATCCATGCCGGTCTGCCCATGATGGTGCGCAAAATCTACTCTCTGGAAAAAATGAAAAACTTCTTCTGGACGAAAAAAGAGCTGATGGTCGAATTCGTCGCCATGCGCCTTGCCGCCGCCGAAAAGAAAAACGCCAAGAAAAAACGTTAATCCCTTCCGGCTCATTGAAGAAAAAGATGGAAAGGTCGTCTGAAAGTTTCAGACGACCTTTGGTATTTTAGACGGTAAAGTGAAATCATCCCGCCAACCATCCGCCGTTTCACGCTACACAAGACAGGATACGCTAACTCCCCATCCCCATATTATTGACCTTTTTAAGAAACCATTCCGATGGAGGGAGAATGGCGGTGAGAGGAAATATCCTGTTTCTATTTGAATCTATTTATCTCTCAAATACAGAAACATATAGTGGATTAAATTTAAATCAGGACAAGGCGACGAAGCCGCAGACAGTACAAATAGTACGGAACCGATTCACTTGGTGCTTCAGCACCTTAGAGAGTCGTTCTCTTTGAGCTAAGGCGAGGCAACGCCGTACCGGTTTAAATTTAATCCACTATACTGTTTGCGGTTTTGCCGATATTCATTAGACTTCCAGATATTTCTCATGCCGATTTGCCACTTTCATGTATAGACGGCAGACAACAAAAAACCCTCGGAAAACCGAGGATTTTTGAAATTGGTTGCGGGAGCAGGATTCGAACCTACGACCTTCGGGTTATGAGCCCGACGAGCTACCATGCTGCTCCATCCCGCGTCAGAAGGTAGAACTATACTTTCATTCCGGAAAGGTGTCAAGGATTTTCTTGATTAAATTGTTTGGAACAAAAAATTCCTATAATTTCAAGTAATTAATTTTTAAACCGAAAAGTCTGCCTATGGATACGGCTTTTGCTATTCGCGGTGGTAGGGATGGTTGTGGAGGATGGAGACGGCGCGGTAGAGCTGTTCGGTCAGAAGGACGCGCACCATGCCGTGCGGGAGGGTGAGGCTGGAGAGGCGCATCATCATGCGGGCTTGTTGTTTGAGGCGGTCGGTCATGCCGTCGGCGCCGCCGATGACGAAGCAGACGTGTTCGCCGTTTTGCTGCCAGCTTTTGAGGTGTTCCGCCAGCTCGACGGAGGTCGGGGCTTTGCCGCGTTCGTCGAGGACGACGAGGAACGCGCCTTGCGGGATGGCTTCGAGGATGCGTTTTTCTTCCGCCGCCATGCCTTGTGCGGCGTTGACGCCTGCGCCGCGTTTTTCGGGTTTGATTTCTTTGAGGGTGTAGGCGACGTCGCGTCCGAAGCGTTTGGCGTATTCGCCGACGGCTTCGTCCACCCAGCGGGGCATTTTGGTGCCGACGGCGAGGACGGTGATGTTCATGGGTTTCCTTGGTCGGATGGGGTCGTCTGAAAGGTTTCAGACGACCTTTTGGTTTGAATGATGGTGAAACGGGATTCTTGAAGCCGATATTGTTATAGTGGATTAAATTTAAACCAGTACGGCGTTGCCTCGCCTTAGCTCAAAGAGAACGATTCTCTAAGGTGCTGAAGCACCAAGTGAATCGGTTCCGTACTATCTGTACTGTCTACGGCTTCGTCGCCTTGTCCTGATTTAAAGTTAATCCACTATATTATTCGGTCAAGGGGTCGTCTGAAAACTTCGGTTTGGGCAAAGATGGGATTCGGTGTGCGCAATAAAGCCGTCTGTATGCACAGACGGCTTGGGATGGCTGCTTAGTCGGCGGCGTGCCAGGGTTTTTGCGCGCCGGCGTGGAAGCTGGGTTTTTCGCCGCCCCAAAGGGTGTCGATGTCGTAGAAGTCGCGGACGGCGGGCAGCATGACGTGGACGACGAGGTCGCCTGCGTCAACGAGCGTCCATTCGCCGCTGTCGCCTTCGGTGCTGAGGATTTCGAAGCCGGCTTCTTTGAGGCTGACGGCAACGTTGTTGGCGAGGGCTTTGACTTGGCGGGTGCTGTCGCCGCTGGCGATGATCATGCGGGCGAACAGTGAGGTTTTTTCTTGGGTTTCGAGGACGGAGATGTCTTTGGCTTTGATGTCTTCGAGAGCTTCAACGGCGGTTTCGACCATTTTTTGCAGGTCTTGCAGTTCTTGTTCGTTCATTGTTTTCCTAATGGTGGGAATGAAATGGAGTTTGGACGGTATTATAACTTATCTGTATGAATTTACGCTATTTTCCGCTTTGGTACAGTTTGTGTTCGCGGATGTGGCGGGCGACTTGGGGCGGGAGGTCGTCTGAAAGTCTGCCGCTTTGGAGGGTTTGGCGGATTTGGGTGGAGGAGGTGTTGTGCAGGGGGGCGTTGAGGATGCGGACGCTGCCGTTTTGGAGGGCTTCGCCCAGCCAAGCGTGGAGTTCGCGCGGGATTTGGTTGAGGTTGTCGCCTTGGCGCATGGCGACGGCGATGTTGGTCTGGCGCACGAGGGTCTGCCATTTTTTCCAAGTATGCAGTTTCATGAGGCTGTCGCTGCCCATGAGCCACCAAAGTTGGGCGGCGGGGAATTGCTGGCGGAAGATTTGGACGGTGTCGAAGGTGTAGGTCGCGCCGTCGCGGACGATATCGCAGTCGCTGGCGGCGAAGCGGGGGTCGTCGGCGATGGCGAGTTCGGTCATGATGAGGCGGTCTTGTGCGGAGGCGCGGGACGGGTCTTTGTGGTAGGGGTCGCCTGCGGGCAGAAAGACGACAGTGTCAAGTCCGATTTCGTCGGCGAAGGCGCGGGCGATGTGGAGGTGGCCGTTGTGGATGGGATCGAAGGTGCCGCCGAAAAGTCCGATGTTTTTCATGGGTGTCCTTGGGTGTGGGGTGTGCGCTCTGTTTGGGTTTCAGACGACCTGTCGGGTTTATGGGTTGGCAGGGGTCGTCTGAAAGGCTTTCTGTGCCGGGGCTGCCGTCAACAACCAGGGTAAGTTTGCCGGTGGTCGGATGGATGACGAGTCCGTGGACGGCGATGTCGGCGGGCATGAGCGGATGGTTGCGGATGACTTTGACGGTGTGGCGGACGCTGTCTTCTACATTGTCGAAACCGGTCAGCCAGTTGTCGAGGTTTATGCCCGCGTTGCGCAGGGTTTCGATGCGGTCGTCGGGGATGTTGTTCTCGCGTACTTTTTTTCGAGGAAATCGGCGGCGTTCAGCCCCTTCATACCGCAGTCGTAGTGGGCAATGACCATGATTTCTTTGACTTTGAGTTCGAACACGGCGACCAAAAAGGCTGCGCATGACGGAACCCCAAGGATGGGTAACGAGTGCGCCGGCGTTTTTGATGAGCTTGGCGTCGCCGTTTTTCAGTCCGAGCGCGTTGGGCAGCAGCTCGATGATGCGCGCGTCCATGCAGGACAGGATGGCCAGTTCGCGGCCGGGATATTTGTCAGTGAAATATTTTTCGTATTCGCCCGATTCGACAAAATTTTGGTTATAGGCGAGAATTTCGCTCAATTCGTTCATGGTGTTGGACCTCCGACAGAATGCGACGATTATAGCCTTTTTCGGGCGGTTTGGCTTTGCAGCGTGTGCCGTGCGGCTGTGGATAGAGTTGGTTGCAAATTGAAACGAAGCAGATACAATCCGCTTTATGTTTATGATTGGATTGAGGAACAGCCATGTCTCCGCACCCTTGTTTTTCCGAAATGATCGACAGCCGCACCCACGACGCACTCTACGATTGGGCGCGGGCAAGTTACGGCGCGTCGGACGACTGGAACACGCTCCATCTGAACGGGCTGGCTTTGGGTCGTCTGAATCCGTTTTGGCGCGAACGGATCAAACAAGACTGGCAGGAAGGGCTTTCTGAAGTTTCAGACGACCTCTACCTGCAAACGGACAACTGGCTGGCGATGGGCGACAGTTTGCAGCACTTGGCGCACGAATGGAAAAGCCTCGGACTGCTGCACGGCTGGCGCGACGAAAAGTTTGACGTGTGCGACGACGCGGGCAAAGTTCTTTTTGCGTTGGAACGCGCCGCCTTCCGCCCGTTCGGACTCATGAGCCAAGCCGTCCACCTCAACGGACTGGTGCAAACCGACGGCGGCTGGCATTTTTGGATAGGCCGCCGCAGCCTGCACAAAGCCGTCGATCCCGACAAACTCGACAACCTCGTCGGCGGCGGCATTGCCAGCGGCGAAACCCCGTTTGAAGCGGCCTGCCGCGAAAGCGAAGAAGAAGCCGGACTGATGCCGCCCGCCCTCGACACCCTCCGCCCCGCCGCCCGAATCCACAGCCTGCGTCCCGTATCGCGCGGCATCCACAACGAAATCCTGCACATCTTCGACATCGTCCTGCCCGAAACCGTCCGCCCCGAAAACCAAGACGGCGAAGTCGCAGGGTTTGAATTGATGAACGTTTCGCAACTTGTCGAAACCATGTTGTCCCAAACCATGATGCACGATGCCCAGCTCGTTACCCTCGAAGCCCTCAAACGCTACGGCGCGCTCGACAGGCAGCACCCGCTAAGCCTTTGGCTGGACAGCCTTTGCCGCTGAGCGCCGAAAAATGAGCCGATAAACCAACCCGCCAACGCCCCGCCGTTTTCCTTCCCCGATTCCCCAAAAGGTCGTCTGAAACCCATGCTCCGACTTACCGACATCTGCAAACGCTTCGACAGCAAAACTGTCGCCGACCGCATCAGCCTGACCGTCGCCGCCGGCGAAACCCTCGCCGTCCTCGGACGCTCCGGCTGCGGCAAATCCACCCTGCTCAAAATCATCGCAGGCATCGTCAAACCCGACAGCGGCGAAGTCTGGCTGGACGGGCAGAACATCACCGCCGTCCCGCCTGAAAAACGCAACGTCTCGCTGATGTTTCAAGACTACGCCCTGTTCCCGCACCTGACCGCCCAAGAAAACGTCGGCTTCGGACTCAAAATGCGCCGCCTGCCCAAAGCCGAAATCGAAGCACAAACCATGCAGGCGCTGCGCGACATCGGTTTGGAAAACGAAGCCCGCCGCAAGCCCGGCAGCCTCTCCGGCGGCGAACAGCAACGCCTCGCCCTCGCCCGCGCCCTAATTATCAAGCCGTCGCTGCTGCTCTTGGACGAAGCCTTCTCCAGCCTCGACACCCACCTGCGCCACAACCTCTACCGCCTGACCGACGAGAGCATACGCCGTCAAAACATCCCCGCCGTCCTCGTAACCCACTCCCCCGAAGAAGCCGCCGCGCTGGCAGACCATATCGCCCTCATGCACGAAGGGCGCATCCTCCAATACGGCACGCCTGCCGAACTCTTCCGCCGCCCCGCCGACGCCCAAGCCGCCCGCCTGCTCGGACTGCCCAACACCGACGATACGCGCCACATCCCTACGCACGCCATCCGCCCCGACCCGCAAGGCACACCCTGCCGCATCCTGTCCCTCACCTCCCTGCCCGAGAGCCTGCGTCTGACTTTCGCCCACCCCGAATACGGCGAACTGACCACCCTGCTGCCCGCCGAACACTTACCCGCCGACGATACCGTGCCGATACATATCGATAAAGAACAAATCGTTTGGTTTGAATCATCGCGCTGATGTTTTGTGTCCCGCCTGTCTGTTGACACATTGTGCAAATTAAAAAAGGTCGTCTGAAACTTTTCATACGACCTTTGCTTTGACTTCCAAGAGCTTGGGGTTTTAAAACAGCCCAAGCTTATTTTTTAATCGCGGTACGCATATTGTCGGCGATGTGGGTTGCGCCGGCGGCCAGACCGGACATACCGATCAGGGATGCGGCGGCGAGTTTGATCAATTCTTTCATTTTGAGTCTCTTTCTTGTGTTTGTGTTGCGGATGTTATCGTCGGGTCGGCTTATTATTTGCCGACTTCGGCGATGTTTTTGGCGACGGTCGTCGCGCTGGCGGTCAGACCGGACATGCCAATTAGGGAGGCGGCTGCCAATTTGATTAAGTTTTTCATGGTAATCTCTCTTTCTTTTGTTCCCGCCGTCGAATCGAATCTGGCGGTCTGCGGTTCGCGCTTGTGTCGGCATCTGATGCCGGAATCGGTTGATAGCCGAAAGCCGCTCCGCCGCCGGCGGGAAGGGTTGTTTGTGGGGTTTGGGAAGCGTTTAAAATATTTCGTTTGTTTTCAAATTATTTTTTTGTAGCGGTTTCGATATTGCGGGCAACCATAGCGGCTGAAGCGGTAACGCCTGCCATACCGATTAAAGAGGCTGCGGCCAAGGTCAATAAATTTTTCATTTCGGATAATCCTTTCTCATAATGATCAAATGTTATTTAATAACATCTGCATTCGCCGTCGGCGTGTCTGCCGTATCGACAGGAGTCATGATACCGCCTTAATTGATAAATTATACAGTTTTTTAGTAAAGAAATACGCGGTAAAAATGGATTATTGTAATTATTTTTGATAATTTATTTTTTTAGTTTTGAAAAATGACACCGATGTCTTGCGGAATGACACCGATGTCTTAGTTACAAGCCGATTACAAATTGTTTATTTTTAGAATAGATGCTCTCGGATTTTTTTGTTGCCAAATTACATCATTTTTAGATGGATTTTTTTAATTTTTCCCTTTTGTTTTTCAATCAGATAAAAAAACAACACTTTTTCCGCTTGGTCTTTAGTCTTTTAGCCTCAGACTATAATTGCCATTGCCATTTTTTTAAAATTATCTATCCTTTTTTTGGCAAAAAAACAGGTCGTCTGAAACCAAAATCTCTGTCCGACAAACCTGAATCCGCTGTTTTCTTGTGAAATCGCTCATTAAATAAATCTCTCATCCGGCGCAGTGGCATTGTTCTGCTTTACTCAAAGGGGGCGGTTTTTCCAAGCTGTCGGCGGTATAGTGGATTAAATTTAAACCAGTACGGCGTTGCCTCGCCTTGCCGTACTATCTGTACTGTCTGCGGCTTCGTCGCCTTGTCCTGATTTAAATTTAATCCACTATAAAAGCTCTGTTTGGGCGCTGCGAAACGTGTAAAACTTGTTTTCAGGTTTTCAGACGACCTATTGGTGTTAGGGGATGGCGGGGTCGTCTGAAAAGGCTTTCTGTTTCGTCGATGCCGTTCATGCTCCAATAAAATCGGCTCTGTACCATGTTTGCGCCCTGCATTCTGAAATACGCTGATCGGTATCATTTATCAGGCATTCCACCCCATCCTTGTATATCGGAACTCCCGTATCATAGCAACAAACCGCCCGGCCGCCACCCGTACACACCCAAGGCAAACAACCGTTGAGTAGCTTAGGGAGCGGTCGGGCAACCCATCGACACAACCGGACAGTTGCCAGACAACACAACCGAATGCAAGGCAGGTTTATGATGAGTACCCAATACAATTACGCAGGCATAGACATCGCCAAACGAAACTTCGTCATCGCCGTTTCGTCTTTGTCTAAAACCAAAACCGAAACCAACAACCCAAAAGGTATCGCCCATACTATCGAATACCTTAAAAAACACAAGGTCGCCCTCGTCGTGATGGAAAGCACCGGCGGTCTCGAAATCCCCGCCGCCAAAGCCATCCACCGTGCAGGCATTGCCGTGATTATCGCCAACCCTCGTCAGACGCATCAGTTTGCCCAATCGCAGTCGCTGACCAAAACCGATGCCAAAGATGCCCAAATGCTTGCCTTCTTCGCACAGATGATGACGCAGAAAGAAGGTTGGCAAACCATGCTCTACCAACCGCCCACCGAAGCGGAAGAAGTGTTGGAAGCATTGGTTAACCGCCGCAACCAACTGGTGGATATGCGGACTGCCGAGAAAAACCGTCTGCATCAGGTTCACGAAACACAAGTCGAAAGCGTCAAACAACTGATTGCCCATTTTGACAGGCTGATTGACGAATTGGACAAACAAATCGATGACCACACCCACACGCATTTTGACGGCAAAGCCCAAGTAGCGGAGCAAATCAAAGGCATCGGTTCGATAACGACGGCTACGCTGATGGCGATGCTGCCCGAATTGGGACGGCTGTCGCACAAACGGATAGCGAGTTTGGTCGGTATTGCCCCACATCCTAGGGAGAGCGGGGAAACCAAATTCAAAAGCCGCTGCTTTGGCGGAAGGTCTGCGGTGCGTAAGGCGCTGTATATGGCTACCGTGGTAGCGACACGTTTTGAACCGCTTATTCGGGATTTCTATCAGCGCCTGCTGTCCAAGGGTAAGCCGTATAAGGTTGCCGTTACGGCATGTATGCGCAAACTGCTGACGATATTGAATGCCCGGATGCGTGATTATTTTGCCGAAAACGGTATCCAAACGTCTTGATTTGAGTTTTTGTATTTTTGCCCGACGGGGTGAAAAATACAGTTGCTACTCAAGCGCGCAGCGAGCTTGTCCTGCAAACATGCTATATTGCCGTTTTTGCTTTTTCCCGTTTTTCAGACGACCTATGAATCTCCCGCTCCTCCTGACCGCCGCGCTTGCCTTTCTCTCCGGCGCGCTCATCACTTGGCTGCTTGCCCGCAACAAGGCGCAGACGCAGCAGTTTGCCCTGATGCAATCGCTTGCCGAATGCCGCCAGCATCTTGAATTTGCCGAACAAAATCAGGCGCAAACCGCCGCCGAGCTTGCCGATGCGCGTTATCATGTCCAAGATTTACAGGGCGAGTTGCAGGAATTGGGCAACCGTTTTGCCGCCGCCGAACGCCAAATCGGTTATCTTCAAGAGCGCGAACAGGAAGCAGGTCGTCTGAAACAAGATTACGCCGAGCTTCAGGAAAACGCGCACAACCTGCACGTCCGCAACGAACGCCTCCACATCCAGCTCGAACAGGAACGCCTCGCCGCCGATGAAAAACTCAAGCTCCTGACCGAAGCGCGCCAAAGCTTGGGCGACCAGTTCCAAAATCTCGCCAACACCATTTTGGAAGAGAAAAGCCGCCGCTTCACCGAGCAAAACCGCGATCACCTCAGCCAACTGCTGACCCCGCTCAACGAACGCATCCACGGCTTCAGCGAGCTGGTTCAGCAAACCTACGAAAAAGAAGCGCGCGAACGGCTGACCCTCGAAAACGAACTCAAACGCCTGCAAACCCTCAACACCCAACTGCACAGCGACGCCAAAGCCCTCACCGACGCGCTCACCGGCACGCAAAACAAAACCCAAGGCAACTGGGGCGAGATGATTTTGGAAAGCGTTTTGGAACATTCCGGCCTGCAAAAAGGGCGTGAATACACCGTCCAAGCCGCCGCCGTCCGCCAAGAAGAAGACGGCGCGCGCCGCCTCCAGCCCGACGTCCTCGTCAATCTGCCCGAAGGCAAACAAATCGTCATCGACTCCAAAGTCTCGCTGACCGCCTACGTCCGCTACACCCAAGCCGCCGACGCCGCAACCGCCGAACGCGAACTCGCCGCCCACGTCGCCAGTATCCGCGCCCACATCCGCAGCCTGTCGCAAAAAGACTATACCGACCTCGAAGGCGTGCGCACGCTGGACTTCGTGTTTATGTTCATCCCCGTCGAACCCGCCTACCTGCTCGCCCTGCAACACGATGCCGCCCTGTTCCAAGAATGTTTCGACAAGCGCATCATGCCGGTCGGCCCGAGTACGCTGCTCGCCACCCTGCGCACCGTCGCCCACATCTGGCGCAACGAACAGCAAAACCAAAACGCCCTCGCCATCGCGGCAGAAGGCGGCAGGCTTTTACGACAAATTCACCGGCTTCATCCAAACGCTCGAGGCCGTCGGCAAGAACATCGACCAAGCGCAAAGCCAGTTCCAACAAGCCTACAAACAGCTCTCGCAAGGACGCGGCAACCTCGTCAGCCGCGCCGAAAAAAACTGCGCGCGTTGGGCGTCAAAACCACCAAACGCCTGCAACGCGATTTGGTGGAAACCGCCCAAGAGTCTGCTTTGCAGGATACTTTGCAGGATAAAGGTTTGCAGGAAGGCGAAGAAGATTGAAGGCTTGTTCGTCGTCGGGTTTCAGACGACGTATTAAAGACAAAAAGGAAAAGGGCGCATGATGCGCCTTTTTTATTTTTAACTGATTCGCTTTGCTTTTGAACGACACCGGCCGTTAACCGCCCCTCCCGCCTACGCCTGCGCGGGGCAGAAATGAGAGCCGATAAATAAGCGGTATCAATGCAAGCAAGTTGGCAGGACGGAGAAAACAACGCTGCGGCAAACAGGTCGTCTGAAAAAGGTTCGGACAAGCCCTGCTTCATTTGTTTCAGCGAAACCGGCTTCTTTCGGTTTCAGACGACCTCAAAGGCGGCATACATCCGCCAGACTGCCACGAAGCCCGGACTGTGCGGTATAATCATGAACATTCTTATAGTGAAATCAATCAAAAACGGACACAAAGCATTTATCCCGCCCACTATCCGACCGTACATTCAAACAGGAATGACCCGCGCCGTCCTTCCCGCAAAAAGGAACGGCGGCAATTTGAATATCCTGTTTTCATGTGTCCGCCCGAATTTCAAACTCTACACAGGAAACCGCCATGTTAGTCTGCAACCCCTACGAAGTCGTGATTCACGGCACAACCAACAAAGGCAAGATTTTCCGTCCCAGCGACTGGGCAGAACGCTTGTGCGGCATATTGTCCTCATTCACCAAAGACAACCGGCTGTCCTACTCCAACTGGGTGCGCCCCATGCTGGTGGACAACGTCCGCTGCGTCGCCGTCGATAAGAAACTCGAAGAAGACAATCCGCAGATGTTCCGTTTCCTGATGGACTTCGCCGCCGATAACGACCTGCGCATCATCGACTGCAAAGAGCTTTTGAAAGAACAAGAAGAAAAAGCACAAGGCGAGCCTGCCGAACGCGTCTTGCTGGCACAAGCCATCGAAGAAAAACACGCTGCCGAAAAAGCACAGGCCGAAGCCGCCGCCGCCGAATACATTTTGCGCGAAATCCCGCCCGAAGACACATCCACCGCCTTCGCCGCCCTCAGCGTCCTGCGTTCTTCATTGACCGACATCAGCAAATTCACCGAACAAATCAACACCGTCCAACGCCCCGCCGGCTACCGCCTCTTGGGTATTTCGAAGAAGGCAAACACAACGCCGTCGCCGTCTGCGGCTTCCGCGAGTCCTGCAACCTTGCCAGCGGCCGCCATATCCACATCGACGACATCGTTACCCTGCCGCAAAGCCGCCGCAAAGGCTACGCCTCCCGCCTGTTGGCAGAAGTCCGCAAAATCGGCGCGGAAACAGGCGTGACCAAAATCCACCTCAACGTCCACGTCAATCACGACCGCGTCAATGCGCACCGCCTGTATTTCAAAAACGGCTTCGAAATCTGCGCATACCATTTCCGCTGCGATCCTAAATAACCCAAAAGGTCGTCTGAAAACCAAATATGTTTTCAGACGACCTCTTATCCCTCCCGAGAAAGGAACCCCATGAAAACCGTCCTCAGCCTCACCGCCCTCTTCTTCCTTGCCGCCTGTACTTCTGCAACGGGAACGGGCGGCAGCTCGCAAGTCTACGGCGAAATCAAAACCGGCATTGAAAGCAGCCGTACCCGATAACAGCCATAATAGTGAACCCGCGATAACTCAAAGGTCGTCTGAAAACATCATTCGGATTTTCAGACGACCTTTGTTTCGGCAAAACCCAAATCAGATTGGCAAACCCGCTCTCGGCAAAACATCTGCCGAATTATCGTCCTCACTTCTCCTTTGCGGTGTCTTCCCGCCGTTTTTCCCGTAAAATAATGCCTTTAACTCCCGATACTTGTTTTCAGACGACCTGTCCCCACCGTAGAGGTCGTCTGAAATCCATTCTCTCTCAATTAAACCCAATACAATGATTCAAAAAATATTCTCATGGTTCGAATCCCGAATCGACCCTTACCCCGAAGCCGCCCCGAAAACGCCTGAAAAAGGGCTGTGGCGTTTTATCTGGAGCAACATCGAAGGCTTGCGCAAATGGATTGCCGTTTTGGCGGTGTTTACCGCCGGCATCGGCATCATGGAAGCGCTGCTGTTTCAATTTATGGGCAAAGTCGTGGACTGGCTCGGCCAATACACGCCCGCCACCCTGTTTGCCGAAAAAGGCTGGGCATTGACGGCGATGGCAGCGATGATGGTATTTTTCGCCCTCTGGACCTTCCTCGCGTCTAACGTGCGCCTGCAAACCCTGCAAGGCGTGTTCCCCATGCGCCTGCGCTGGAATTTCCACCGCCTGATGCTGGGGCAGAGCCTCGGTTTCTATCAGGACGAATTTGCCGGCCGCGTGTCCGCCAAAGTCATGCAGACCGCGCTGGCGTTGCGCGACGTGGTGATGACGGTTGCCGACATGGTCATTTATGTGCTGGTGTATTTCATCACCTCCGGCGTGATTCTGGTCGCGCTCGACGGCTGGCTGCTGCTGCCCTTTATCGGCTGGATTATCGGCTTCGCCTTAGTGATGCGCTTCCTGATTCCCAAGCTCGGCAAAACCGCCGCGCGTCAGGCGGATGCGCGCTCACTGATGACCGGCCGCATTACCGACGCCTATTCCAACATCACCACCGTCAAACTCTTCTCCCACGGCGCGCGCGAAGCGGCCTACGCCAAGCAGTCGATGGAAGAATTTATGGTTACGGTACACGCCCAAATGCGTTTGGCGACGCTTTTGCACACATGCAGCTTCATCGTCAACAGCTCGCTGACCGCCGGTACGACCGCGCTGGGCATCTGGCTTTGGTATCACGGGCAAGTCGGCGTCGGCGCAGTGGCTACCGCCACCGCTATGGCATTGCGCGTCAACGGTTTGTCGCAATACATCATGTGGGAATCCGCCCGATTGTTTGAAAACATCGGCACCGTCGGCGACGGCATGGTAACCCTGTCCAAACCGCAAACCATCCTCGACAAACCGAAAGCCCTGCCGCTGAAAGTGTCGCAAGGCGAAATCAAGTTCGAACACGTCGATTTCTCCTACGAAGCAGGCAAACCGCTGCTCAACGGCTTCAACCTCACCATCCGCCCGGGCGAAAAAGTCGGCTTGATCGGACGCAGCGGCGCGGGCAAATCCACCATCGTCAACCTGCTTTTGCGCTTCTACGAACCGCAAAGCGGCACGATTTCGATTGACGGGCAAAACGTGGACAGCGTGACCCAAGAAAGCCTGCGCGCCCAAATCGGTCTGGTCACGCAAGACACCTCGCTGCTGCACCGTTCCGTGCGCGACAACATCGTTTACGGCCGCCCAGATGCGACCGATGCCGAAATGATTTCCGCCGCCGAACGCGCCGAAGCCGCCGATTTCATCCCCAACCTTTCCGACGCCAAAGGGCGGCGCGGCTATGACGCGCACGTCGGCGAACGCGGCGTGAAACTCTCCGGCGGCCAACGTCAGCGCATCGCCATCGCCCGCGTCATGCTCAAAGACGCACCGATCCTGCTGCTCGACGAAGCCACCAGCGCGCTTGACTCCGAAGTCGAAGCCGCCATCCAAGAAAGTCTCGACAAAATGATGGACGGCAAAACCGTCATCGCCATCGCCCACCGCCTCTCCACCATCGCCGCGATGGACAGGCTCATCGTCTTGGACAAAGGCCGCATCATCGAAGAAGGCAGCCACGCCGAACTCCTCGAAAAACAAGGCCTCTACGCCAAACTCTGGGCGCACCAGAGCGGCGGTTTCTTGAGCGAACATGTCGAGTGGGAGCATAACTGAGGGTATTAAGGTAAAGACAAAAGGTCGTCTGAAAATCCGGTTTTGAATTTCAGACGACCCCAGTTCAAAATCATCTCGTCAGGGCGCAAGATTGCGCCCTTCTTTTTTGGTTATAAATTACGAATCTGACCGAAGGATGAAAGGGTCGTCTGAAACCGAAAATCAGGTTTCAGACGACCCTTAATTTTCGGCGGCCAGACAATTAAACCGCCGCAACCTTCCCGTCAAAGGGTGTTTCATTCCGCGTACTTGCACTATACTGCCCCTGAAGAATACCGTCCGAAAGGAAAAACAATGAAATACGCTCCTGCCTTCCTCGCCCTTATCCTGCCCCTGTCCGTACAGGCAGCGGTCAACATCCAACGCTGGACCACCCCGCAAGGCGTGCAGGTCCTCTTGGCCGAGCGGCATGAAAATCCGATTATCGACATGGCAGTCAGCTTCCGAGGCGCAGGCAACGCGTCCGATCCCGACGGCAAAAGCGAAACCGCCGCCTTCACCGCCGCCCTGTTGACCAGCGGCACAAAAGAAATGGACGAAGAAACCTTCAACGCCCAAACCAACGGATTGGCGGTTGAAATCGGCAGCGGTACGGACAACGAAACCGCCACCGCCACCCTGCGCAGCCTGAGCCGTCCGGACACACTCAAAAAGCCGTTTCCCTATTTAACGGCGCACTGGCCCGCCCGCGTTTCGACGAAGCCGTGTTCCGCCGCAACCAAACGCAAGCCGCCACCTTCCTGCAACAACAGGAAACCAAACCCGACTTCACCGCCGCCCGAACATTGGCGCGCCTCTCCTATCCCGACCACCCTTACGGCAAAGGCGCATACACCACCGTACAAAGCATAAACAGTATCACGCTTGACGACATCCGCGCGTTTTACCGCACCCGCTACGGCAAAAACAATGCCGTCGTCGCCATCGTCGGTGATATAGACCGCAAAGGCGCCGACCGCCTCGTGCAAGACGCATTGTCCGGCCTGCCCGACCGTGCTGCCGCATCGGCCGACGTTCCGCCCGTCAAAAAACATCCTGCACAACGCCGCGACATCCCCTTCGCCGGCGAACAGGCACAAATCATGCTCGGAATGCCGCTGATTACCCGCAACGACCCCGACTACTACGCGCTTGTTGCCGGCAACTACGTCCTCGGCGGCGGCGGATTCGACAGCCGCCTGATGGAAGTCCTGCGCAATCAGAGGGGCGACACCTACGGCGTGTACAGCAACCTTACTCCGGAACGTCAGGCAGGCATGTTCACCATCGCTTATTCTTCGCGCAAACCCGCCGCCCGCGCCTCGCTTGCCGCAGCACAGGAAGTCATCAGGCAGTTCATCGCCGAAGGTCCGACCGAAGAAGAAATGGCTCAGGCAAAAGCCAACATCACAGGCAGCTTCCCCCTGCGTTTCGATTCCAACGCCAAACTGCTCGGCTACTTGAACCTCATCGGCGTCTATAACCCTGCCCGACGACTACCTTGAAGCCTACCCCAAAGCCGTCGCCAAACTGACCGCCGCCGACGTCAAAGCCGCCTGGCAAAAAAACGCGTCCTCCCCGAAGACTTGAATATCGTCGTGGTCGGTGCGCAGTAAAGTTCGGGCTGAATAAACGCAAACGTCGTCTGAAAACAGGTTTTAGGAGACCTTTGCAAAATTCCTTTCCTTCCGACAGCCGAGATCCAAATAAAGATTTTCGGCTGTTTTTGTTTCAAATATCCACTGATTCTACTCAAATCCCCCCTTAATCCCCCTTGGATACCTGATTAATCAGGCATCCGGGCTGCCTTTTAGGCGGCAACAGGCACACTTAGCCTGTTGGCCGCTTTCAACAGGTTCAAACACATCGCCTTCAGATGGCTTTGCGCACTCACTTTAATCAGCCCGAAATAGGCTGCCCGGGCATAGCGGAATTTACGGTGTAGCGTACCAAAGCTTTGTTCGACCACATAACGGGTCTTCGACAAATATCGATTACGTTTGGTTTGTGCTTCCGTCAGCGGACGGTTGCGGTGGGCTTTGCGCATAATGCCGTCCAACAACTGATGTTCTTTCAGATGTTGTCGGTTTTCCTTACTGTCGTAGCCTTTGTCGGCATAGACGGTCGTACCTTCGGCTATACCTTCCAGCAAAGGGGACAGATGGTTGCACTCATGGGCGTTGGCGGGGGTAATGTGCAGTTTCTCGATATAGCCTTCCTCATCGGTACGGGTATGTTGTTTGTAACCGAGTCTGTATAAACCGTTTTTCTTTGTCCAGCGGGCATCGCTGTCCTTACTCGGTGTGGTTTGGCCGCTGACTTGTCCTTCTTCATCGACTTCTATGGCCTGACGCTGTTTGCTGCCGGCAGTTTGAATAATGGTGGCGTCAATGACGGCGGCGGATGCTTTCTCTATTTTTAGGTTTTTTTCGGTCAGTTGGCGGTTAATCAGTTCCAGCAATTCGGACAGGGTGTCGTCTTGCGCCAGCCAGTTGCGGTAGCGGCATAAGGTGCTGTAATCGGGGATGCTCAGTTCGTCAAAACGGCAAAACAGGTTGAAATCGATGCGGGTGATAAGGCTGTGTTCGAGTTCGGGATCGGAGAGGCTGTGCCATTGTCCGAGCAGGACGGCTTTGAACATGGACAGCAGGGGATAGGCGGGACGGCCGCGGTGGTCTCTAAGGTAACGGGTTCTTTGACGATTCAGGTATTGTTCGATCGGCTGCCAATCAATCACCTGATCCAACTTCAATAGTGGGAAGCGGTCGATGTGTTTGGCAATCATGGCTTGTGCGGTTTGCCGGAAGAAGGTGCTCATGAGAAATCCCCTAAATGTCTTGGTGGGAATTTAGGGGATTTTGGGGAATTTTGCAAAGGTCTCTTTAGGTTTCAGACGACGTTTTTTATGCTCGAAACGGCTTTCTTCTTCCGAACGCTTGTTATAGGGGTTTCAAACGACAAGTCCCTATTCTGGGATTTACCCGCGCAGTCGGGAGTCCGGAAGGTTGAAATAATGGTGATTTCTAAATATTCCCTCAAACGAAGGAGCAGGATTCCCGCCTGCACGGGAATGACGGAGCAGGTGTTTTCTGTTCCAACCTGCCGTCTATTTCACAAGAAATTAAAGGGTATCGGAAAAATCAAAAAGGTCGTCTGAAAATTTTCAGACGACCTTTTCAATGCTTTAAGAACGTATCCGTTTCAACACTTCTTCCTTGCCGATTAATGCCAACACGGCATCGACGCTGGGCGTTTTCGCCGTGCCGCAGACGGCGAGGCGCAGGGGCATGCCGAGTTTGCCCATTTTGATGCCTTCTTCGTCGCAGAAGGGTTTGAACAGGTCGTGGATGGCTTCGGCGTTCCAGTCTTCCAACCCTTCGAGGCGTTCGGCGAAGCGCAGCATACGGGCGGCGGCTTCGTCGTCCCAATGTTTCTGCACGTCCGCTTCGGCAGGCGTTTGTTTGACGTAGAAGTAAAGGCACTCGTCGGCGAGGGTGTTCAGGTCTTGTACGCGGTCTTTGACCAATGCCAACACGTCTTCCAACGCGGGTTTTGCCGTGTCGTAAATATCGCGCAGGGCGAGGCGGGGTTTGACGAGTTCGGCAAGTTTTTCGTTGGGCGTGATTTTGATGTGTTCGCCGTTGATCCAGTAGAGCTTTTTCAAGTCCATACGGCTTGGAGACGGGGAAACGTCTTTCAAATCAAACCATTCGATGAATTGTTCCATCGTGAAGAACTCGTCGTCGCCGTGCGCCCAGCCCAAACGCGCCAAATAGTTGAGCATGGCTTCGGGCAGGATGCCCATCGCGCCGAAATCGGTGATGGCGACGGTATCGCCGCTGCGTTTGGAGATTTTTTTGCCTTGTTCGTTGAGAATCATGGGCAGGTGGCCGTATTCGGGCAGGTTTGCGCCGATGGCTTTTAAGATGTTGATTTGTTTTGGGGTATTGTTCACATGGTCGTCACCGCGGATAACGTGGGTAACGCCCATGTCGTAGTCGTCCACCACGACGCAGAAGTTGTAGGTCGGCGTGCCGTCGGCGCGGGCGATAATCAGGTCGTCGAGCGCTTCGTTGGGAATGGAGATTTCGCCTTTGACCAAGTCCGTCCATTGGGTAACGCCGTCCAAAGGCGTTTTGAAGCGGACGACGGGTTGCACGTCAGCAGGGATTTCGGGCAGGGTTTTGCCTGCTTCGGGACGCCAGCGGCGGTCGTAAGTCGCCGTACCTTCTTTTTCGGCTTTCTCGCGCATGGCTTCCAGCTCTTCTTTGCTGCAATAGCAGTAGTAGGCAGCGCCTTTTTCCAAGAGTTCGGCGATGACTTCTTTATAGCGGTCGAAACGGCGGGTTTGGTACACGACGTTGTCGGCATTGTCGTAATCGAGACCGACCCATTTCATGCCGTCGAGGATGATGTTGACGGATTCGGCGGTGGAACGCGCCAAGTCAGTGTCTTCGATACGCAATAGGAACTCGCCTTTATGATGGCGGGCAAACGCCCATGAAAACAAGGCAGTGCGTACGCCGCCGATGTGCAGGTAGCCGGTGGGGCTGGGGGCGAAACGGGTTTTGACGGTCATGATGGCTCCAAAGTCTTTGAAAACAGGTATTTTACTTTTTCGGCAAGGTTTAAACAATGTAAGGCCGTCTGAAAATAATGTCGGCGCAGAAGGACCGTCTGGGAACTTTTCTCCTGAAAACAAGACAAATGATAATCATTTCTTTGAAAGTATCCGCTCATGAACAAACGCGCTTTATTTGCCGCCCTCGCCCTCCTGCCCCTTTTTGCCCAAGCCGAAATCAAAACTATCAAAGACGTATTGGGACGCGAAGTCAAAGTCGATGTCCCTATCAAACGCGCGGTTTTGGCGTTTTACTATCCCGACTATATCGCGGTAACGGGCGCGGACAAATTTAAAAACGTCATCGGCATTTCGCGTGAGTTTTGGGAGAAATTCAATCCCGGCAGCTGGGCGATGTTCAAACAGAAGCTGCCTACGCTGCAAAACATTGCGGACATCGGCAACATCAGCACCGGCACGTTTTCACTGGAGAAAACGCTCGCGCTCAAGCCGGACGTATTGATTCTGGCCGACTGGCAGTATAAGGCCGTCGCCACCCACCTGCCGCGCATTAAAGCGGCAGGCATACCCGTCGTCGTGGTCGATTTCAACGCCGAAACCGTCGCGCGGCACACGCGCAGTGCGGAAATTTTCGGCGAACTCAACGGTACGCAGGCGCGCGCCCAAAAAATTGCCGCCGAATACGCCCGAGGCATTGCCGATATCCAAAAACGCGTCGCGCGCGCCAAGCAGTCCAAACCGAAAATCTATATCGAGTTCGGCGACAAAGGTCCGTCCGAATACAGCTACACCTTCGGCAAAGATATGTGGGGCGCGATTGCCGACACAGCAGGCGGCAACAATATCGCCGCGCCTTACGTTAAAAACTGGGGACCGATAAACCCTGAAAAATTCCTGACGGCCAAACCCGACGTCATCGTCATTTCGGGGACGGAAAACGGCCATAAAGACAAGCCTGGCATTATGGCGATGGGTATAGGCATCAGCCAGGCCGATGCGCAACGCCGCCTGGCCGGATTTGTCAAACGCAAAGGCTGGGCAGACATTCCTGCCGTCAAAAACAAACGCGTTTACGGCATCTACCACACCGCCTCCCGCTCGCTCACCGATTTGGCCAGCGCGCAATTTATCGCCAAAACCCTGTATCCGCAGCAGTTTGCCGACATAGACCCAAACAAGACCTATCTGGACTTCTACCGCAAATACCTGCCCGTCGTGCCGGACGGTACGTTTTACATCCGATTGAAATAGCGGCTGCAAAAATCATAGGCTCAGGCCGTATAGCGGTCGAAACGGCGGGTTTGGTACACGACGTTGTCGGCGTTGTCGTAATCGAGACCGACCCATTTCATGCCCTCGAGGATGATGTTGACGGATTCGGCGGTAGAACGCGCCAAGTCGGTGTCTTCGATACGCAATAAGAACTCCCCTTTGTGATGGCGGGCAAACGCCCATGAAAACAAGGCGGTGCGCACGCCGCCGATGTGCAGGTAGCCGGTGGGGCTGGGGGCGAAACGGGTTTTGACGGTCATGATGGCTCCAGAATCTTTTAAAACGGGTGTTTTACTGTTTTTAGACGGAATCGGACAATGAAAGGTCGTCTGAAAACCCCAAAATTCGGTTTTCAGACGACCTTTCGCTCAGTTCAATGCAGAAAATCCATCCCAACGCCGTCAGGCATTATTCATAAACTTTCAACAGCTCTACTTCAAACACCAATGTCGCGTTAGGCGGAATCACACCGCCCGCGCCACGTGCGCCGTAGCCCATTTCGGCGGGAATGGTCAGCTTGCGTTTGCCGCCTTCCTTCATGCCGCCGAAACCTTCGTCCCAACCTTGAATGACCTGACCCACGCCCAGCGTAATTGTCAGGGGCTGGCGACGGTCGAGGCTGGAGTCGAATTTGGTGCCGTCTTCCAGCCAACCGGTGTAATGTACGGTAATTTCCTTGCCTTTCACGGCCTCTTTGCCGTGGCCTTCCTGCAAATCTTCAATAATCAAACCGCTCATGTTTTATCCTTTCATAGCGTTTCAATCAGTTAACAATATCGACTCTTCGATATTCCGCGCTGAAGGGTATCATAGCTGCCGTTTCCGATAAAGCAAAAGGTCGTCTGAAAACGGATGGATACGTTTTCAGACGACCTTTCAATGTATTGTTAACCGCTTGGCAATCAATTTGAGCCGTTTTGCAACGAGCGGGCATAGGTGTCGTTGTAGCCGATGTCGGTGATTTCGCGCACGCCTGTGGCAGGTGCGGTGAATTTCACGCGGTCATCATTTTTACGCATATCGTGCGCATCGTGATATTCGACTTGGGTTAAGCCCAGAATGGGGCCGGAGTCGTTGGCATGGTTCCATTCAGGAATGCGGCTGTCAGCGAAAGATGCGGCGGCGGCAACGGTGATGAGGGAGGCGAAGAGTGCTTTTTTCATGATACTTTCCTTATGATGTTGAATATAAAAGATGAACTGCGTAGGCGTTCAAGCGATGGAAAGTATTTTATTCATTTCGTTTTGATTAATGAATATCTATTTTATTTAAATAATATTTACTAATAAGAAACAATATACCCTAGCCCGTTTTCAGACGACCTCCCTGCAAAACTTATCCACAATGGTGCAGCGGCGTAGCCCATTCCTGTTTCACGGTTTTATTTTTTTCGTAGCGTCGCCATGCCTGTTCGTGGAAATAGAAAACGACGGTGTTGGCAAGCGGTTCAACCAGCGCGACTGCGCTTGAGATGCCGATGCTGCCGGTCAAAATATAGGCAACGCCAAACGCGGTGGCGAAATGTAAAATGGCAAAGGTCATGGTTTTAATCATGATGGTTTCCTGATTGGTGATGTCTGTATGGTTCGGATAATATAGTGGATTAACTTTAAACCAGTACGGCGTTGCCTCGCCTTAGCTCAAAGAGAACGATTCTCTAAGGTGCTGAAGCACCAAGTGAATCGGTTCCGTACTATCTGTACTGTCTGCGGCTTCGTCGCCTTGTCCTGATTTTTGTTAATCCACTATAACTATTCTCAAATACGCCGTATATTTTGAATATTTTATTCAAAATTAGTTTATTTAAATCATTATTTTATTTTTGATAGGTGAAATATGAATCCACTGTGCATTGCCGTTCTCGACCGCGACACGCTTGCCGACCGTCCGTTTGACTTTGATTTTCCGCATACTTTAAGTAGCTATGGTTCGACTGAGGCGCATCAGACCGCCGAGCGCATACAGGGCGCGGACATCATCATTACCAACAAAGTCGTGATTTCCGCCGAACACATCGCCGCCAACCCGCAGCTCAAACTGATTGCGCTAGCCGCGACGGGCGTCAACAATGTTGACCTTGCTGCCGCCAAGCAAGCGGGCGTGAGCGTGTGCAACATCCGCGCTTACGGCAATGAATCCGTGGCGGAACACGCATTTATGATGATGATTACCCTGATGCGCAACCTGCCTGCCTATCAGCGAGACGTTGCAGCAGGCTTGTGGGAAAACTCGCCGTTTTTCTGCCACCTCGGCGCACCGATGCGCGATTTAAACGGTAAAACACTGGCGATTTTCGGTCGCGGCAACATCGGACAGACGCTGGCAACTTATGCACAGGCGTTCAAAATGAAGGTCGTGTTTGTCGAACACAAACACGCCGAAACCGTCCGCGACGGCTACGTTTCCTTTGACGAAGCCGTCCGCACTGCCGACGCGCTGTCGCTGCATTGCCCGCTCACGCCGGAAACGGCAAACATGATAGGCGAAGCCGAGTTGCAACAGATGAAGCCCGGCGCCATCCTCATCAACTGCGGGCGCGGCGGCTTGGTTGATGAAGCCGCTTTGGTTGCGGCGTTGAAATACGGCCAAATCGGCGGGGCAGGTTTTGACGTGTTAACACAAGAGCCTCCGCGCGACGGCAACCCTCTGCTGAAAGCCCGCCTGCCCAACCTCATTGTCACGCCACACATTGCATGGGCAAGCCAAGAGGCCGCCAACCGTCTGTTTGACATCCTTGTGGACAACATCAACCGCTTCGTCGCAGGCAATCCGCAGAATCTGGTTTGATGCCGAATATGCGAGAGGCTTGTTGATAATTTTGTGAACAATTTAAAAGGTCGTCTGAAAATTTTCAGACGACCTTTTTGTATATTAATATTTTTCAATAGATTAGGTTTGATTTGATTAAATTGGAGCGGGGTTCGGATTGTGGATAAGTTGTGAGCAATCCGTGGATTTTATTAAAAACCGATGTTTTGAAACGGCAAAGGTCGTCTGAAAACCAAAATTTTGGTTTCAGACGACCTTTTCTCTGATTCAGACAAATCAAATATCGTAAGTGGTCGATGCCGTATCACCGCCTTTGCCTGTCCAGTTGGTATGGAAGAATTCGCCGCGCGGTTTGTCGGTGCGCTCATAGGTGTGCGCGCCGAAGTAGTCGCGTTGGGCTTGCAACAGATTGGCGGGCAGGCGTTCGGTGGTGTAGCCGTCGAGGAAGGTAATCGCGGAAGCCATGCAGGGCATGGGGATGCCGCATTCGATGGCTTTGGCGACCACTTTGCGCCATGCGGGCAGGCAGTTTTCCAATACGCCTTTGAAATAGGGGTCGGAACCCAAGAACACCAAATCGGGATTGGCTTCGTATGCGTCGCGGATGTTGCCCAAGAACGCGCTGCGGATGATGCAGCCTTCGCGCCACAGAAGGGCGGTGTTGCCGTAGTTCAATGCCCAATCGTTGTTTTCGCCGGCTTCGCGGATGAGCATGAAGCCTTGTGCGTAGGAGATGATTTTGGATGCCAACAGGGCTTGGCGCAGGGCTTCGACCCATACAGCTTTGTCGCCTTCGACGGGGCTGATGGTTTTGCCGAACAAGCGACCGGTTTGAACGCGCTGGTCTTTGAACGCGGATACGCAGCGGGCGAACACGGCTTCGGAAATCAGCGTCAGCGGGATGCCCAAGTCGAGGGCGTTGATGCCGGTCCATTTGCCTGTGCCTTTTTGTCCGGCGGTATCGAGGATTTTTTCGACCAAAGGTTCGCCGTTTTCGTCTTTGTAGCCCAAAATCGCGGCGGTGATTTCAATCAGGTAGGAATCCAGCTCGGTTTGGTTCCATTCGCTGAAAATGCGGTGCATTTCGTCGTAGCTCAGACCCAAGCCGTCTTTCATGAATTGGTAGGCTTCGCAAATCAACTGCATATCGCCGTATTCGATGCCGTTGTGCACCATTTTGACGAAATGGCCTGCGCCGTCGCGGCCGACCCAGTCGCAGCAGGGTTCGCCTTGCGGGGTTTTGGCGGCAATGGCTTGGAAGATGGGTTTGACGGCAGGCCATGCGGCTTCGTCGCCGCCGGGCATGATGGACGGACCGTGACGCGCGCCTTCTTCGCCGCCGGAAACGCCCGCGCCGATAAAGCGGATGCCTTTTGCCGCCAGCTCGTGGGTACGGCGGGTGGAATCGGGATAGTTGGCGTTGCCGCCGTCAATAATAATGTCGCCTTGTTCCAAAAGCGGGACAAGTTGCTCGATAAAGTCGTCAACGACAGAACCTGCGCGCACCATCATCATGATTTTGCGCGGTTTTTCCAGTTTATCCACTAAATCTTGCAATGAATAGGCACCGATAATGTTGGTGCCTTTGGCTGCGCCGTTGAGAAAATCGTCTACTTTAGCGGTGGTCCGGTTGTACGCCACGACTTTGAAACCGCGATCGTTCATATTCAAAATCAAATTTTGACCCATAACGGCCAAGCCGATGACGCCGATATCGCCTTTCATTGATGGAAGCTCCATTATTAATTTAATTTATCAGCCGTAACTTTATCTGATTTACAGAGGTTTAACAATCCTTAACTATCTAATTTTTTGAAAAGATGCCTTTACGTTGCGGGCGTTGGCTGCGCAATCGGAAAACAAACTATAAATAAGATTTTAAATAATAAATAGATGATTATATTGAGTCGCGCTTTTTCTTGTGTATAACTTTGATTCCCTATTCACTTCAATAAGTTGAATGCAGATTTTGGATGCGGATAAACTGACGTTTGCCTTGTTTGCAGATGTGGATAATTTTGAAATTTAGTTTTTATTTGTGTATAACTTTCCGGCTATACACACAGCCTGCCGGTTTTATACCGGGCTTGAATGGAACTGTATGACGAGATAAACAGTCCAATCGGTTTTCATGTTTCAGACGACCTTTTGCGTGTTTTAGTCCTATTAAAGGTCGTCTGAAAAATATCTCATCAAAAGGGAGCAGATATGAAATTTTCTTTTAGTTTAAACCTGTTGGCAGTTTTGGTTTTGGCGGCGTGTGCGCATCAGCCGATGCAGAAACCTGATGCCGCGCCTGTGCCGACGGCTGTGGATAACCATGCGCCGGAACAAGGGACGGGGCTGACCGAGCAGAAATTGATCCGCGCCAAACATTATATGGCGGCGTCTGCCAATCCGTTGGCAACCGAGGCGGGATACGAGGTTTTGAAACGCGGCGGCAGTGCGATAGATGCGATGATCGCCATGCAGACCACGCTGGGACTGACCGAGCCACAGTCTTCCGGTTTGGGCGGCGGCGCGTTTTTGGTGTATTGGGACAATAAGGCGAAAAAACTGACGACGTTTGATGCCCGCGAAACGGCGCCGAAAGCGGCAACGCCGGCGCTTTTCTTGGATGAAAACGGCAAGCCGATGGGCTTTATGAACGCAGTGGTCGGCGGTCGTTCGGTCGGTGTGCCGGGGATTCCGAGGCTGCTGGAAGATGTCCACAAGCGTTACGGCAAATTGCCGTGGGCAAGCCTGTTTGACAAACCGATTGCTTTGGCGGAACAAGGCTTTACCGTTTCACCGCGCATGGCGAAATCCATCGAGCAAAATTTGGAGCCTTTGAAACGCTATCCGCAAACCGCCGCGTATTTCCTGCCCGACGGCAAGCCTTTGGCAGCGGGAACGGTGTTGAAAAACCCTGAATTTGCCCGCTCCGTGCGCCTGTTGGCGGAAAAAGGCAGTGCGCCGTTTTATCAGGGGGCGCAGGCGCAGAATATTGTCCGTGCCGTTACCGGTGCTGTGGATAACCCCGGCAAAATCAGCATGGCGGATTTGAAAAACTACCGCGTTATCGAGCGCGAACCGGTTTGCGCGCCCTATCGTGAATACGAAGTTTGCGGCATGGGCGCGCCAAGTTCGGGCGCGATTGCTTTGGGCGAGATTTTGGGCGTGTTGCAAAATCAGGATATGAAGGCGTTGGGATCGGAAAATATCCACAGTTGGCGCTGGATAGGCGATGCGTCACGGATTGCGTTTGCCGACCGAGATCATTACATCGGCGATCCCGCGTTTGTCAACGTCCCGACCCGCGCCCTGATTTCGCAGGCTTACCTGAAACCGCGTGCCGAAGAAATCCGCCAAGCCGACAAGGCGTTGGAAAACATTCAGGCGGGCAAGTTTGGTAAGAAATACGCGCAGGGCATGGCGGTAGAGCTGCCGTCCACCAGCCATTTGGTGGTGGTGGATAAAGACGGCAACGTCGTGTCGATGACGACTTCGATTGAAAACGCGTTCGGCTCGGGGCTGATGGCAAACGGCTATCTGCTCAACAATGAATTGACCGATTTCGCTTTCAACCCTGTCGGCGCGGACGGTAAAACCGTTGCCAACAGCGTGGCGGGCGGCAAACGGCCGCGTTCTTCGATGGCGCCGACCATTGTGATGAAAGACGGCAAACCTTATATGGCGGTCGGTTCGCCCGGCGGCAGCCGCATCATCGGTTTCGTCGCCAAAACGCTGGTGGCGCATATCGACTGGGGCATGGATATTCAGGCGGCAATCTCTCTGCCGAATATGCTCAATCGCGGCAGCCAGTATGAAATCGAGGAAAAACCGCTGCGGCGGACAAAGCGGCAGACTTGGAAAAACTGGGCTACAAAGTCCAAGTCCGCGATTTGAATTCCGGCGTACAAGGCATTGTAATCGGCAAAGACGGTTTGCTCGGTGGTGCCGACCCGCGCCGCGAAGGCAAAGTCATGGGCGATTAATCACTGATCGGCTTGTGGATAAAAGGTCGTCTGAAATCCGAATTTGGGTTTTCATACGACCTTTTTTACCGCTGGAGAAAAACTATGGATAAAATGTGTATAAAATTTAAGAAAAAATATAATCTTTCTATTTTTCAGAAGGATAGATTAGATAGTCATGTGGATAATCATGTTTGAAATATTGGTGGGAGATGGTTTTTTTGTTTTATTGAGAGGTCGTCTGAAAACTTAAAACCAAGATTTCAGACGACCTTTATTGAATAAAAAAACTGTGGACGAACAATCATCCACAGCCTTTTTGTACGCTGTTTTATCTCAAGCCGCGGGCAGCTCGTGGAAGGCGGACGGCAAATCTTCGTCATCGGCGAATTCCACCCATTCGTAAGTGGTTTCGTCCGCCAAAACCGCGCGCAATAAAGCGTTGTTAATCGCATGGCCGGATTTGTAGCCTTCGAATGCGCCGATAATCGGGTGTCCGACGATATACAAATCGCCGATGGCATCGAGGATTTTGTGGCGGACGAACTCGTCGGGATAACGCAAACCTTCCGGATTCAAAACATCCATGTCGTCAATTACAATGGCGTTGTTCAAATTGCCGCCCAGCCCGAGATTGTGGGCGCGCATCATTTCCACTTCGTGCATAAAGCCGAAGGTGCGCGCGCGCGCGATTTCATCGATGTAGGATTTGCCCGCGAAATCGATTTCAAAAGTGGGCGAGCTGCGGTTGAAAACCGGATGGTCGAATTCGATGGTCAGCGTCACTTTAAAGCCGTCATACGGCGTAAAGCGCACCCATTTGCCCGCTTCCTTGACTTCGACAGGCTTGAGGATTTTCAAAAACCGCTTTTGCGCCTTTTGATCGACAATGCCCGCATCTTGCAAAAGATAAATAAACGGCAGGCTGGAGCCGTCCATAATCGGGATTTCGGGCGCGTTCAACTCAATCAGCGCATTGTCGATGCCGTAGGCGGACAGCGCGGACATGATGTGTTCGATGGTGCCGACGCGCACGCCTTTGTCGGTAACGATGGTAGACGACAGGCGCGTATCGTTGATGAGGTAGGGCGTAAGTTTGATGGTTTCGCCCATTTCGCCGTCCAAATCGGTACGGCGGAAAGAAATCCCGCTGTTTTCAGGCGCAGGGTGTAAGGTCAGCGCGACCCGTTCGCCCGAATGCAATCCGACGCCGGTTACGCTGATGGATTTTGCTAAAGTTCGTTGCAGCATAAACCGCCTCCTTATTTAATAATTAGTTTGATTTTTGGATAATACGATAAAAAGGAAAAAATAATCCATTATTTTTAATAGTATTTGCTAATGTAGGTATTTCGGAGCCATAGATTTTTCAGACGACCTTTTGTACCGATAAGATTATCCACAATATGCCGTGTAATCCGAGTGGACAAATCTGATTTTATCCACAGAAAAATTCAAATAATTACAGATTATTCGACTTTGTTCTCACAAAAAACAGAACTTGAACGCAGTCTTTAAATGAATACAACAATTTGATTATACAATCAGTAATCAGGTTATCCACAAAATAGGGACGTACTCATCATAATCACCATTTTTTTAAATAATTACATATTAATTTAAAAACCGGCCGGAATTTATCCCCAATATGGATGCAAATCTTGCTAACGCACGTTTTCAGACGACCTATTTCATGGTTTTTTTATTTAAATCAAACATTTTTAAAGTAGCTTCGTGTAATTCTAGGTAGTAGTTTTATTTCAGGATACAATGTCCTTACTGAAATTTTTCCCCTTTCCCTACTACAAGGAGTATGAAAATGAGCATCAAAGTAGCGATTAACGGTTTCGGTCGCATTGGCCGTCTGGCATTGCGTCAAATTGAAAAAGCCGAAGGTATCGAAGTTGTCGCCGTCAACGACCTGACCCCTGCCGAAATGCTGCTGCACCTTTTCAAATACGACAGCACCCAAGGCCGATTCCAAGGTACTGCCGAATTGAAAGACGATGCCATCGTGGTGAACGGCAAAGAAATCAAAGTTTTCGCCAATCCGAATCCTGAAGAATTGCCTTGGGGTGATTTGGGCGTGGACGTCGTCCTCGAATGTACCGGCTTCTTTACCAGCAAAACCAAAGCCGAAGCCCACATCCGCGCCGGTGCGCGCAAAGTCGTTATTTCCGCACCCGGCGGCAATGACGTAAAAACCGTCGTATATGGCGTGAACCAAGACATTTTGGACGGCAGCGAAACCGTTATCTCCGCCGCTTCCTGCACCACCAACTGCCTTGCCCCGATGGCGGCAGTCCTGCAAAAAGAGTTCGGCATAGTCGAAGGTTTGATGACCACCATCCACGCCTACACCGGCGACCAAAACACCCTTGATGCGCCGCACCGCAAAGGCGATTTGCGCCGCGCCCGCGCCGCTGCGCTCAACATCGTGCCCAACAGTACCGGCGCCGCCAAAGCCATCGGTTTGGTTATCCCTGAATTGAACGGCAAACTTGACGGCTCCGCCCAACGCGTCCCCGTCGCCACCGGCTCGCTGACCGAATTGGTTTCCATCCTCGAACGCCCTGTAACCAAAGAAGAAATCAATGCTGCGATGAAAGCTGCTGCCAGCGATACTTTAGGGTACACTGAAGATCAAATCGTTTCTTCTGATGTCATCGGTATCGAATACGGCTCGCTCTTTGACGCCACCCAAACCCGCGTGATGACCGTAGGCGACAAACAATTGGTAAAAACCGTTGCCTGGTACGACAACGAAATGTCCTACACCTGCCAACTTGTCCGCACTTTGGAATACTTCGCAGGCAAAATCTAAAGGATTTCGGATTGGGTAAACCAGTCTGTGGATAAGTAAGAGAAAAGGTCGTCTGAAAACGAGCGTGAACGAGTTTTACTAAACTTGGTTTCACATTTTCAGACGACCTTGTTTTTTATTTGTAACCTGCACCCTCTCCCGCCTGGTGGGAGAGGGCTGGGGAGAGAGTGGCTCTACGAACTAACGAATTTGATTTTACCTAAACCCATAAAGCCACTTCCATCCTAACCTTCCCCCACCGGACGGGGGAAGGGACAGGTTACCGTCGCAGCAATTGTAGCGAGGGCTTTGCCCACAAGATCTATCATCCGATAATTCGAATCAGACAACTATCAAATTTTTATTCGTTTCGTGGGCAAAGCCCACGCTACTTCGGTTATCCCAAGCCGGTGTTGATTGAATAAACGAGGTCGTCTGAAAAAAGCGTGAACAAGTTTCTCTAAAACTCAAATCTCAAAGTTTTCAGACGACCCCTTTTTTACCTGCAACCCGCCCCTCTCCCGTCTGGCGGGAGAGGGCTGGGGAGAGGGTGGCTCTGCGAGCTATACGAATTTGATTTTACCTAAACCCATAAAGCCACTTCCATCCTAACCTTCCCCCACCGGACGGGGGGAAGGGGCAAGTTGCCGTTGCCGCAACGAGTAGCGTGGGTTCTACCCATGATATGAATGTCAAAATGAAAGCCCACACTACGGGTTCGGTTTATCTCAAGCGTTAATTGAATAAGACCTGCATCGATTGAACAAAAAAAAGGTCGTCTGAAAGCCCTAAAATTTGGGTTTTCAGACGACCTTTTTCAATGAAATCAATCACTAAATTTCAAACAACACTTATCCCAATAACCATCGCACGGTTTTTCTCAATTTGAAATCTGACTTCATAATCCGCAATATTCATGACGTAAATCCGTTCGGGAATATTCTGATAGGCGGGACGCGGGTCTTGGGCAATGCTTTGGCTGATGAGGTTTTTGGTGCTTTCAGATAAATTTTCTGCACCGATGTTTTCCAGCCATACGACTTCAAGTTCTTCAGGTTTGCCGCTGACGAAGCCGGATGATGCGTCGGGTTTGGATTCGACAAAGGGTATGTAGGGCTTGATGTCGATAATCGGCGTGCCGTCGAGCAGGTCTGCGCCGCTGCAATAAAGGCGGACGGGTTTGCCGGTTTCGATGCGGTTGAGTTTTAAGAGTGATAGTCCGAGATGATTGGGGCGGTGGGGGCTGCGCGTGGCGAATACGCCCATTTTTTGTTTGCCGCCGAGCCGTGGCGGGCGCACCATTTGTGCCCAGCCTTCATCCAATACGCCGTGAAAGATGAAACTTATCCACACATAGTCGAAGTGTTCCAGTCCGCGTACGCTGTCTGCGGTAAATTCGGGATTCAGCTCGATGCAGACTTCTGCGGCAGGGACCAAACCGGGCTGGCGGGCGACGCCGAATTTCTGTTTGTAGGGCGAGCGGGCGGTGGCGATGGGGACGATGGTGTAAGTCATGAGGATTGTGGACAAGTTTTTCGGAAAAACGTTATCTTATCACAGCCGGTTTTACCGCTTTTGGGCAGTAATTTGTTATAATACAGGGCATTTTAATCGCTTTGAAATGATGAGATGATTGTTTCCATTGATGTTGATGCACAAAAAACTTTTACGCCTTTGTGTCCTAAAGAGCTGCCTGTGAACGAGGGGCATTTGATTGTCGAAGAGTTGAATGCCCAAGCCGCTTTGGCGGATTTGCGCGTGATGACGAAAGATGCGCATCATGCGGCAGCGAAATGGGTTGTGGATAACCCTGTTAATATGTTGAAGCCGACAGGTTTGCCTGATGCGGATTTGACTTGGGTGGCTCATGCGATGGTCGGTACGCGTGGCTATGAATTGTTGGACGGACTGCCTTCTTCCAAGGAATACGATTATTGCGTTTGGAAAGGCGTTGATCCTGAGTTGCATCCTTACGGAGCGTGTTTCACGATATTGAGGAAAAACTGAGCACAGGGTTGATTGAATGGCTGCGTTGTCAAAATACGGATACGGTCATTGTCGGCGGCTTGGCTACGGATTATTGTGTGAAAACAACGGTTTTGCAGTTACTCAAAGGCGGCAATTGGCAGGTTATCGTCAATGAAGCGGCTTGTCGCGGTATTGCGCCGGACACCATTGAAACGGCATGGCAGGAAATGCGTTCTGCCGGTGCGATCATCTTTAAAAATGCCGAAGAAATCAAAAAATATATTAATAATCAATAAGTTATAATTGTTTCACGTGAAACCCCCTTACTGAATATGAAAATTTTGCTTGTCCGCTTGTCCAGTATGGGCGATTTAATTCACACTTTGCCCGCAATTGAAGATTTAGCGCGACAATGCCCTGATGTGGAACTCCATTGGCTGTGTGAAGCCGGATTTGCGGATATTGCGCGCCTGCATCCGTTTGTGAAAAAAATCCATGTGATGAAATGGCGGCAATGGCGAAAACATCTTTTTCAAGCAGAAACTTGGCGGGAAATAGGTCGTCTGAAACAGGCTTTGCGGCAGGAAGCATTTGATTTTGTATTGGACAGTCAAGGTCTGATTAAAAGCGCTTGTTTCGCCAAAATGGCAAAATCCCCTATTTATGGTTTGGATAAAAACAGCGCGCGCGAGGGACTGGCTGCGCTGGCGTATGCGAAAACATACGCTGTGCCGAAAGGGAAAAATGCCGTTTGGCGCAACCGTGAACTGTTCGCCCAAGTATTTGGATATGAAATGCCGGAAACGCAGGTATTCGGCTTGACCGTTCCCGAAGCAGGTCGTCTGAAAAATTTAGAGCAACCGTATTATGCGGCTTTGCACGCGACCAGCCGGGACAGTAAGTTATGGCCTGTGGGAAACTGGCGGGCGTTGCTGCAAAAGCTGAATGAAGAACAACAATGCAATGTTTACCTGCCATGGGGGAATGAAACTGAAAAAACGCGTGCCGAACAAATTGCAGACGGACTGCCATTTGCCATTGTGTGCAACAAAATGAATTTATTGCAGGCGGCGTATCTGCTGAAACACGCGGTCGGAATTGTCGGCGTGGATACCGGTTTGCTGCATTTGGCAAATGCTTTGGAAAAACCTGTGGTCGGTATTTATACCGATACCGATCCGATTAAAACAGGCGTTCAAGTTTCGACTGTTGCAAAAAATTTGGGCAATATCGGGCAAATTCCGACTGCAGATTTGGTTTATGAAACGCTGATGGATTGTGTCGCAGCAGACAAAGGCTAAAAGGTCATCTGAAACTGATATAGCGCCTGATATTTTCCAGTTTGTTAAGCATAAGAATGTATATCTACCAGCCTGAGTAAATGCTTTAAAAATGGTATAATCGGCAAACATTATCTGAAAGATTTCTGAATGAATTCGTTTTTAAGGAAAACGGATTTGATTTTATAGAGAAGAAGGTTTGGCTATCGCTTGATAGCGAGAGTAGCGTTCTTTTTAGGAGAATTCAATGAAAGCACTGGTCGCAGTAAAGCGCGTAGTGGACTACAACGTTAAAGTTCGTGTAAAAGCCGATGGTTCGGATGTGGATATCGGCAATGTTAAAATGTCGATGAACCCGTTTGACGAAATCGCTGTGGAAGAAGCCGTTCGACTGAAAGAAGCCGGAAAAGTAAGCGAAATCGTAGCGGTTTCTTTGGGCGAGAAAAAATGCGAAGAAACGTTGCGTACAGCTTTGGCGATGGGTGCCGACCGTGCCATTCATGTTGAAACCGATGCAAAATTGGAGCCGCTGGCAGTTGCCAAGCTGCTGAAAGCTGTTGCGGACAAAGAAAATCCGCAAATTTTCTTTTTGGGTAAACAAGCGATTGATGATGATGCCAACCAAGTGGCGCAAATGCTGGCAGCTTTGCTGAATGCGGCGCAAGGTACGTTTGCTTCAAAAGTACAAATTGAAGGCGACGAAGTGCAGATTGTGCGCGAAATCGATGGCGGTGAGGAAACCATAGCATTGAAATTGCCCGCTGTTATAAGTGCTGATTTGCGTTTGAACGAGCCACGCTTTGTCAAACTCCCCAATATTATGGCGGCAAAGAAAAAACCTTTGGAAAAACTGGCGCCTGCCGATTTGGTTGCCGACATTTCACCTCGTCTGAAAACGGTGAAATTCGCCGAACCTAAAGCGCGTCAGGCAGGCGTAAAAGTAGCAAGCGTTGCCGAATTGGTTGAAAAATTGAAAAACGAAGCCAAAGTGATTTGAGGAGACTGAAATGAGCGTATTGATTATTGCTGAACACGACAACAAACAGTTGAATCCTGCCACTTTGCATGCCGTTACCGCCGCTGCCAAACTGGGCAAAGTCGATTTATTGGTTGCCGGAAGCGGTGCATCGGCCGTAGTGGAATCCGCGAAGCAAGTAGCGGGTGTGGAAAAAGTTTTGGTTGCAGATGCTGCCCATTATACCGAAGGTTTGGCTGAAGAACTGGCTCCGCTGGTTGTCAAATTGGCAGCGGATTACCGCTATATTGCAGCAACGGCAACCACATTCGGTAAACCTTTTGCCTCGCGTAGCGGCCTTATTGGACGTACCGCAAATTTCTGATTTGACTGAGATTGTGGATAACACGACTTTTGTGCGCCCCATCTATGCAGGTAATGCATTTGAAACCGTGCAAGCCGATTCAGAAAAATTAGTGCTGACCTTCCGTGCGACGGCTTTTGACGCAGCACCGGTGCAAGGCGGTCATGCTGAGGCGGTTAATGTTGAAACAACCCCTGCTCAAAACCTGAGCCGTTTTGTGAACCGCCAGCTTTCCCATTCCGATCGTCCTGAATTGACTCAGGCAAAAGTGATTGTTTCCGGCGGTCGTGCGTTGGGTAGTGCGGAAAAATTCAATGAAGTGCTGACACCGCTGGCAGATGTTTTAGGTGCGGCAATTGGTGCATCCCGTGCGGCAGTTGATGCCGAATATGCGCCGAATGATGTGCAGGTCGGACAAACCGGTAAAGTGGTTGCACCGCAGCTCTATTTTGCAATCGGTATTTCAGGTGCGATTCAACACGTTGCCGGTATGCAAGACAGCAAGGTGATTGTTGCAATCAATAAAGATGCCGATGCGCCGATTTTCAATGTAGCTGATTACGGATTGGTTGGCGATTTATTTGAAATCGTTCCACAATTAACAGAAGCATTGAAAAATTGATGTTTCACGTGAAACGTTCAGACGACCTTGTTATTAATGAGGTCGTCTGAAAACATTTCAGCATGATTACGACTTATAAAACCATTACTTCCCCGACGCAGGCTGAGTTTAAAGATAAAGGCAGCCGTTTTATCGCATTTGCCTATCCGATTCGGACATTGGCTGATGTGAAAAAATACCTCGATCCGTTAAAGGAAGAACATCATAAAGCGCGGCATTGGTGCTATGCCTATCGTTTGGGCGTAGATGGTATGCAATTCCGTGCCAACGATGATGGGGAGCCGTCAGGAAGCGCAGGTCGGCCGATTTTTGGGGCAGATTGATTCGGTAGGCGTAACCGATGTTTTGATCGTTGTCGTGCGCTATTTCGGCGGTACTTTATTGGGCGTTCCCGGTCTGATTCACGCATACAAAGAGGCGACGGCTCAAGCGTTGGCAGTTGCGGAAGTGGTTGAAAAGAATATTGAAAAAAACTGTTTGGCTGAAATGTGAGTATCCGTTTTTTTGAATGAAGCGATACGCATTGCTAAACAATATCAGGCGGATATATTGGAGCAGGATTTACAGTTGGATTGCCGATTGACGGTAAGTTTGTCGTTGGCAAATTATGAGGCCTGTGTTTCGGCTTGGAAGAATACTCGGCAGATTGAAGTAAATACGGAAAAGCCTTTTGAATGAAAAGGTCGTCTGAAAATCCACATCTTAGGGTTTTCAGACGACCTCTTCGCTCATTAATCTTCTTGCGTATATCTGTCCAAGGCATCGACGCTGGAGCGTAAATATAGCCAAGCCAATTGATGGAATTCGCCCAGCGCGTTCCATAACGCATCTTCACTCATAATGCTGTATTCGCCTTCCGTGCGTAAATCCAGTTCTGCCCCGTCTTCAATAGCCCGATAGCAAGCCTGATACTCGTAGGTATAAAAATTGTCCATATCGCGAATCAAAGCGACGGCATGTTTCCAGCGTTTTAGGTCTTCTTCCAATTGCGGTAGTAAATGACACCATTCGCGGTATTTGTTTTGGATTTCATCAATACGTTTTTGCATAGCTACTTGTCCTTTTTCAATTTTGTGGATAAGTTAAATAGGTTGTAGAGTGGAATGAAGTGGCCTTTTGTTTGATTCCACCAAAATTTGTTCAAATGGGACAAAAGTCCCTTTATGTCGAGTTTTCGTTAAAAGTATATATTTGTCAAGGAGATGGCATGAAACTGCTGGTTATCGGTAATGGCGGTCGCGAACACGCGTTGGCTTGGAAATTGGCGCAGTCGCCCAAAGTGGAAACAGTATTTGTTGCACCCGGTAATGCCGGTACGGCGATTGAACCTAAATTGCAAAACATCGCCTTGACTGCGCATCAGGATTCGATTGAATTCTGCCGCAAAGAAAATATTGCTTTTACCGTAGTTGGTCCTGAAGCGCCTTTGGCAGCGGGTATTGTGGATGATTTCCGTGCCGCAGGGCTGAAAATATTTGGTCCGACACAATATGCGGCGCAGTTGGAAAGTTCTAAAGATTTCGCCAAGGCATTTATGGCGAAATACAACATTCCGACCGCGCAATATCAAACCTTTGAAAACGCCGATGCTGCACATGATTACGTCAATCAGAAAGGTGCGCCCATCGTCATCAAAGCCGATGGTTTGGCGGCAGGTAAAGGCGTAATTGTGGCGATGACTTTGGATGAAGCGCATGCTGCGATTGACGATATGCTGCTGGGTAATAAAATGGGTAATGCTGGCGCGCGCGTTGTGATTGAAGATTTCCTGCAAGGCGAGGAAGCCAGCTTTATCGTCATGGTTGATGGCAATCATGTATTGCCTATGGCGACCAGCCAAGACCACAAGCGTCTTTTAGACGGCGACAAAGGTCCGAATACGGGCGGCATGGGCGCGTACAGTCCCGCGCCTGTGGTAACGCCCGCCGTGTACGAGCGCGCGATGAACGAGATTATTTTGCCGACCGTAGCGGGTATGAAAGCGGAAGGGCATGAGTTCACCGGCTTCCTGTACGCAGGTTTGATGATTGATAAAAACGGCGCACCCTATACGATTGAGTTTAACTGCCGTTTTGGCGATCCAGAAACCCAGCCGATTATGAGCCGTCTGAACAGCGACTTGGCGGATTTGATCGAAGCGGCAATAGACGGCAAACTCGATAGCGTAACCGCGGAATGGAACCCGCAAACTGCCGTAGGCGTGGTGCTGGCGGCGCAAAATTACCCCGAAACGCCTAAAAAAGGCGATGTTATTTCAGGCTTGGACGCTGCCAACCAAATCGGCAAAGTTTTCCACGCAGGCACAACGGCAAACGAGAAAGGCGACGTATTGACCAACGGCGGCCGCGTATTGTGTGTCGTAGGATTGGGCGACGATGTGGCGCAAGCTAAAGCCAAGGCGTATAGCGCATTGGAAAAAATCAGCTTCGACGGTATGCAATACCGTAAAGACATTGCCGATAAAGCCATCAACCGTTAATCAAAGAAACAGGTCGTCTGAAAACGTGATTGTGTTTCAGACGACCTTCCCTATCATGTTATTCCCCAGAATCCTTTCAGCTTCGATGCTTCGCAAGCTGCAATCACATCTTAAAAAAGGCGGCTTGGTCGCCTATCCTACCGAGTCCTGTTACGGCATAGGCTGTATCCCAACCTTGCCTAAAGCACTCAACCGGCTGATTCATCTGAAAAAAAGACCGCAACATAAAGGCATGATTGTCATTGGCAACCAATTGGAGCAATTACAGCCCCTGCTCCAGAGGTCGTCTGAAAACATTCAAACCATGCTCAGAAACGAATGGCCTGCGCCCAAAACCTTTCTGCTTCCTGCGGCTGCTGACGTTTTGCCCGCATTGCGCGGAAAAAGACGCAGCAAGTTGGCGGTCAGGGTTCCTGCTCATGCAGGTGCGCTCCGCTTGTGTCAGGCTTTAAAAAAACGCCTTTGGTCTCAACTTCGTGCAACCGCGCAGGCAAACGCGCGTGTAAGACGGAGCGGGAAGTGAGAAGGCAGTTTGGAAGAGATGTATGGGTAGTCGGTGGTTTAATCGGCAAACAAAGGTCGCCTAGCCAGATTATTGATGGAGACACGGGCGTTCGTTTGCGTTAGAAATCGGATGGGTGGGATGATTAGGAATTATGCTTTGAACCGATAAACCACTCATTTGAGAAAAATGAGACCTTTGCAAAAATTCCTTTCCTTCCGACAGCCGAGATCCAAATAAAGATTTTCGGCTGTTTTTTTGTTTCAAATATCCACTGATTCTACTCAAATCCCCCTTAATCCCCCTTGGATACCTGATTAATCAGGCATCCGGGCTGCCTTTTAGGCGGCAACAGGCACACTTAGCCTGTTGGCCGCTTTCAACAGGTTCAAACACATCGCCTTCAGATGGCTTTGCGCACTCACTTTAATCAGCCCGAAATAGGCTGCCCGGGCATAGCGGAATTTACGGTGTAGCGTACCAAAGCTTTGTTCGACCACATAACGGGTCTTCGACAAATATCGGTTGCGTTTGGTTTGCACTTCCGTCAGCGGACGGTTGCGGTGGGCTTTGCGCATAATGCCGTCCAACAACTGATGTTCTTTCAGATGTTGTCGGTTTTCCTTACTGTCGTAGCCTTTGTCGGCATAGACGGTCGTACCTTCGGCTATACCTTCCAGCAAAGGGGACAGATGGTTGCACTCATGGGCGTTGGCGGGGGTAATGTGCAGTTTCTCGATATAGCCTTCCTCATCGGTACGGGTATGTTGTTTGTAACCGAGTCTGTATAAACCGTTTTTCTTTGTCCAGCGGGCATCGCTGTCCTTACTCGGTGTGGTTTGGCCGCTGACTTGTCCTTCTTCATCGACTTCTATGGCCTGACGCTGTTTGCTGCCGGCAGTTTGAATAATGGTGGCGTCAATGACGGCGGCGGATGCTTTCTCTATTTTTAGGTTTTTTTCGGTCAGTTGGCGGTTAATCAGTTCCAGCAATTCGGACAGGGTGTCGTCTTGCGCCAGCCAGTTGCGGTAGCGGCATAAGGTGCTGTAATCGGGGATGCTCAGTTCGTCAAAACGGCAAAACAGGTTGAAATCGATGCGGGTGATAAGGCTGTGTTCGAGTTCGGGATCGGAGAGGCTGTGCCATTGTCCGAGCAGGACGGCTTTGAACATGGACAGCAGGGGATAGGCGGGACGGCCGCGGTGGTCTCTAAGGTAACGGGTTCTTTGACGATTCAGGTATTGTTCGATCGGCTGCCAATCAATCACCTGATCCAACTTCAATAGTGGGAAGCGGTCGATGTGTTTGGCAATCATGGCTTGTGCGGTTTGCCGGAAGAAGGTGCTCATGAGAAATCCCCTAAATGTCTTGGTGGGAATTTAGGGGATTTTGGGGAATTTTGCAAAGGTCTCAAAATGTGGATAATCCTGAATATAACTTTCTCAAAAAAAACCAAAAAGGTCGTCTGAATCCCCATATTCATGGTTTTCAGACGACCTTTTGATTTGACTATCTTGTGGATAAGTATGTAGATAAGTTGAGTATTAGAGCTTGCTGCCGCATACGGCTTCAAATTGTTTTTCGGTAATCGTACCGTTCATCACGCTCATCGGGCGGATATTTGTCGCGGTGTAGCTGTGTTTGGAAATTTCTTTGCCGTGTTCGTCGAGGAGCTGCAAAGCGGTCAGGCGGTAGGTCTTGTTGGTGCAATGGATTTCCCAGTCGCCAATGGCGGTTTTGTAGGCAGGCGTGTTGACGAAGCGTTCTTCTTTCATCTTTGATACGGTTTTTCTATCGCGGAAAGTAACCAAAGTACCGTTTTTCTTGATGCTGTTTTTATCAATCGCCACTTTGATATTGCCGTCGGAAATCGTGCCGATGTTGTCCCAGTTGCCGCTGACGCCGCCACTTGTAGTCGTAGTCGTTTGACAGGCGCTCAGGAGCAGGGCTGCCGATAAAGTCGAAATAAGAGAAAAGTGTTTGATGTTCATAAGTTTCGGGTGCTTAGGATAAATTATTAGACTGCCGTATTATGCGCGAAGACGGCGGGGCAGTAAATCGGCTTTGCAAAGTCTTAAAACCACCAAAAAATGAAAAGGTCGTCTGAAAACAGGTTTTCTAGTCGATTGACTGGAAACCAGTATGCCACCGCTTTGCCTGAGATTAAAGAGAACGGTAACGCATTGAGTAAACCAGTTTCCCATATCTGTATTGCCGGTAGTTCCGCCATCTTGTCTCAATCAAAAATCAATCTGCGATACCCAACCAAGCATAATCCGTTTTCAGACAACCCCATGTGGATAACTCAAATATCCCCCATGCAGGCAGTGTCCAAAACCGCTAAAATAACGCTTTTCCCTCCCTATGGAACCATCATGCCCCAGCCTTCCGCCCAACAGATTTTGCACGAAGTATTCGGCTATCCCGAATTTCGCGGCAAGCAGGAGGCTATCGTCAATACATTGGCAGGCGGCGGAAGCCTGTTGGTATTGATGCCGACGGGCGGGGGCAAGTCGCTGTGTTACCAAATTCCCGCGCTGATGCGCGAAGGCGTCGCCATCGTCGTTTCGCCGCTGATTGCCCTGATGAACGACCAAGTGGCGAGCCTGCACGCCGCAGGCATAGAAGCAGCAGCGGTCAACAGCAGTACAACGGTGGAAGAAGCCCGCGAAGTGGCGGACAAACTCGCCCAAGGTCGTCTGAAACTGCTCTGCGTCGCACCGGAGCGGCTCGTTACCGACCGTTTCCTGCGTTTTCTTGATCAGCAAACCATCAGCCTTTTCGCCATAGACGAAGCGCATTGCGTCAGCCAATGGGGACACGATTTCCGCCCCGAATACCAGCAATTAGGGCTGCTTGCCGAACGCTATCCGCAAGTGCCGCGCATTGCCCTGACTGCGACTGCCGATGCGGCGACCCGCGCCGACATCAAACATTTCCTCCATCTGGAAGACGCGCCCGAATTCATCTCCAGCTTTGACCGTCCGAATATCTATTATCAGGTTATCGAAAAAAACAACGGCAAAAAGCAGCTTCTCGACTTCATCCGCAAAGAAATGGAAGGGCAAAGCGGCATCGTCTATTGCCTCAGCCGCAAAAAAGTCGAAGACATCGCCCAATTCCTCTGCGAAAACGGATTGGACGCGATTCCCTACCATGCCGGCTTGAGCATGGAAGTGCGCGAAGCAAACCAACGCCGTTTTACCCGAGAAGACAACATTATCGTCGTCGCCACCGTTGCCTTCGGTATGGGTATAGACAAACCGGACGTGCGCTTCGTCGCCCATCTCGATATGCCCCAAAGCGTCGAACATTTCTACCAAGAATCCGGCCGCGCCGGGCGGGACGGGCTGCCTGCTGTGAGTTGGCTGTGTTACGGGCTGAACGACTGGGTATTGTTGCGCGAACGTATCGCCGAAGGCAACAGCGACGAAGTGCAAAAACAAATCGAAATGCAGAAGCTCGATGCCATGCTTTCCGTCTGCGAAACCGCCGCCTGCCGCCGCGTCCTCCTGCTCAAACATTTCGGCGAAGAATCCGCCCCTTGCGGCCATTGCGACAACTGCCTGCATCCGCCGGTACGCTTCGACGGTACCGTCCTCGTACAAAGCTCCTCAGTTGCGTGTATCGCGCCGGACAACGCTTTGCCGCCGGCTATATCACCAACCTTCTGCGCGGTAAAAGCGACGACTGGATACGGCGCAACGGCCACGACAAACTCTCCACCTTCGGTATCGGCAGCGGGCAAACCGACAAAGAATGGCGCAGCGTCATCCGCCAGTGCATCAGCCTCGGCTACCTCACCGTCAACGTCGCCCAATATCAGGCATTGCAACTGACTGAAGCCGCAAAAAAAGTCCTCAAAGGCGAAACCGAAGTCATGTTGCGCCCATTGCGCCGCGAAAAAGCCGCCACTCAAAAGCCCAAAGACAACTGGCTGCGTACCGAACGCGAAGAACGCCTATGGCAGGCATTGCGGCATTGGCGGCAGCAGCGCGCCCATGCCGAGGAAGTTCCCGCCTACGTTGTCTGCGGCGACAAAACCCTGCGCGACATCGTCGAAAAAATGCCGCAAACGCTGGAAGATTTGCACCAAATCTACGGTTTGGGCGAAGCGAAAATCAACAAATTCGGTATCGACATCCTCAATGTTTGCGGGAACGCAGCCGAAAACCAAAGCGGGCAAACGGGCAACGAAGAACCCCTATTCACCCCCCAAACCGAGCGCGACCAGCAATTACAGCACAAGCTGGAAACCTGGCGTGCCGAGCAGGCAGCCGCCGAACAATGTGCCTTGGGCAAAGTCCTTTCCAACATCAGCCTGACCGACCTTGTCGTCTTCACGCCTGCCGAAAAAGCCGACCTGCTCGGTATCTACGGCATAGGCAGCGAAAGAATTGCCCAATACGGGCAGGCAATACTCGACATCTGCCGCCCCTACGCAGACGGGCTTTCCGAGCCGAAACAGGCAGAACGCCAGCTCGCCCGCCGCCTGTTCCAATGGTGTCTTGATACCGCCCGATATGAAGGCGGAGAGATGCACGCCGTCGCCAAAAAACAGACTTTACGCGCCATCGCCAAAGCCCGACCGCAAACTTTGACAGCACTTTCTAAAATAGAGGGCGTGAGCGGGGAATGGTTGGAGCAATACGGCGAAGAAATCATAGAAATCTGCACGGCGGATTGACCGTTAAAAAGACACAGAAAAAGGTCGTCTGAAAACCCTGTATAAAGGTTTTCAGACGACCTTCTGAATATTAATATCATTATAAAACAATAACAAACAAAATTTTTTCAATTCGCTTGTAAGCATTTTCAGACTGCCGCGTCTAATCGGGCATGAAATGATTTTATGAAACGGTTATCATGAAAATGAATACGACAGCCCCGTGGCAATCGGCTTTAGGTTTATTGGCTTTGCGCCTGTTTGCCGCTTACGAATTTTGGGAATCAGGTATGCAGAAATGGAGCGGCGAAAACTGGTTTGCCGAAATCAATGACCAATTCCCCTTTCCGTTCAATTTGCTGCCCGACAGCGTGAATTGGAACTTGGCGATGTGGGCGGAGCTGGTTTTTCCGGTTTTGCTGCTTTTAGGATTGGCAACCCGCCTGTCTGCCTTAGGGTTGATCATTGTAACGGCAGTGGCGTGGGCAGCAGTCCATGCGGGTGCGGGTTATAATGTCTGCGACAACGGCTATAAAATGGCTTTGATTTATATCGTGGTTTTAATCCCGATTCTGCTTCAAGGCGCGGGCTGTTTATCGTTGGATGCGTTGTTGAAAAAACGTTTTTGCCCGAAATGCCGCGTCGGAAATCAATAAAAAAGGTCGGGGAGCGGACTTTAAACGCGCCAACTCAAATTCTTAATCTGTTTAACTTGATACTTTAAAAAGGAAATCAATATGAAAAAAAATGTAGCCGCTGCCCTTGCAGGTGCTTTGTCTTTGTCTTTGGCTGCCGGCGTTGTTGCCGCTGACAAACCGGTAAGCAGCAAAGCAGGCGTTCAAAAAGCTGCCCAAGGCTCTTGCGGTGCGGCTAAAGCTGCTGAAGGTTCATGCGGTGCCGCTGCTTCTAAAGCAGGCGAAGGCAAATGTGGCGAGGGTAAATGCGGTTCAACCGTGAAAAAAGCCCCCGCTAAAAACGCCAAAGCAGCAAAAGCCAAAGCTAAAGCAGTTGAAGGCAAATGCGGCGAAGGCAAATGCGGTTCTAAATAATTTAGAACAAAAAGCCGCATTTTATTGATAAATGCGGCTTTTTATATGATTTTAACAGCAATTTCTTACCAAAACCGTCGGAACACCATCCAAAACGGAGCAACATCATGATTCAACACGCAGGCTTAGGTTACCGCCGCGACTTGGCGGAAGACTTCCTCTCGCTTTCAGACGACAGTCCGATACGCTTTATCGAAGCCGCACCCGAAAACTGGCTGAAAATGGGCGGCAGGGCGCGCAAACAGTTTGACCGCGTGGCGGAACGGCTGCCATTGGCGTTGCACGGATTATCCATGTCGCTGGGCGGACAAGCCCCGCTGGATACCGCCTTGATAGACGGAATCAAAGAAATGATGCGCCGTTACGATTGCACGTTTTTCTCCGACCATTTAAGTTACTGCCACGACGGCGGTCATCTCTACGACCTGTTGCCGCTGCCCTTCACCGAAGAAATGGTGCGGCATACCGCGCAGCGTATCCGCGAAGTGCAAGACCGGTTGGGCTGCCGCATCGCCGTGGAAAATACCTCCTACTACTGCATTCCCCGCTTGCCGAAATGAACGAAGTCGAGTTCCTCAACGCCGTTGCACGCGAAGCCGACTGTGGCATTCATCTCGATGTGAACAATATCTACGTCAACGCCGTCAACCACGGCCTGTTGTCGCCCGAAGCCTTTTTGGAAAACGTTGACGCAGAGCGCGTGTGTTACATCCACATCGCCGGACACGACGTCGAAACGCCCGAGCTGTTGATTGATACCCACGGCGCCGCAGTTTTGCCGACCGTTTGGGATTTGCTCGAACTCGCCTACACCAAGCTGCCGACCATCCCGCCCACCCTGTTGGAACGCGATTTCAATTTCCCGCCTTTTGCCGAACTCGAAGTCGAAGTCGCCAAAATCGCCGAATATCAAACGCGTGCCGGAAAGGAATACCGCCGTGCAGCCTGAAACCTCCGCCCAATATCAACAACGCTTTGCCCAAGCCATACGCGAGGGCGAAGCCGCCGACGGCTTGCCGCAAGAGCGTCTGAACGTCTATATCCGCCTGATACGCAACAATATCCACAGCTTCATCGACCGTTGTTATACCGAAACGCCGCAATATCTCGACAGCGGAGAATGGGGTCGTCTGAAAGAAGGTTTCATCCGAGACGCGCGCGCGCCCAAACCCCCTATTTCCAAGAAATCGCCGGCGAATTCCTCCAATACTGCCAGAGCCTGCCGCTTTCAGACGACTTCTTGGCACTGATGGACTTCGAACACACCCAACTGCTCGCCGAAGTCGCCCAAACCGACAGCCAAGCCTCGCCCGCCGATTCAGACGATTTGGCGTACACCCTTTCTCCCGCTGCCTTCGTGCGCCGCTACCATTACGACGTTACCGACGAATTGCAGGAGGCGGAAACCGCCGTTTTGGTGTGGCGAGACAGTGAAGATGACGTGATGTACCAAATCCTCGACGATTTCGACGCATTATTGCTGGAAACGCTGGCAGACACGCCCGCCTCCCTGAACGGACTGCAAGCCATGCTGGCAGAGTTCATGTCGTCTGAAAACGGCTGGCAGGACGCATTAAGACAAAAATGGACGGACTGGCTGGAACAAGGTATTTTGGTTGCCACATAAGCCGATGGTAATCAAGATTCGCATTTTAAGAGCAATGTATTAGCAGGCTGCCGTATTTACTAGGACAGCTTCAAAAAGAAAAAGGTCGTCTGAAAACTTTTCAGACGACCTTCTTGTTTACTGTTTTACCATGCGGCGGTATCAATCGAGCAACGCGTCCACAAACGCGCGCGCGTTAAACGGGCGCAAATCGTCTATGCCTTCGCCCACGCCGATGTAGCGGACGGGAATAGGGCGGTCGGAGGCAAGGGCGGCGAGGATGCCGCCTTTTGCTGTGCCGTCGAGTTTGGTAACGATAAGACCCGTCAGCCCCAGCGCCTCGTCAAAGGCTTTGACTTGGTTGACGGCGTTTTGCCCGATGTTGGCATCGAGCACGACGATGATTTCGTGCGGTGCGTCGGGCATCGCTTTGCAGCACGCGCTTCACTTTTTTGATTTCTTCCATCAAATGAAGCTGCGTGGGTAGGCGGCCGGCGGTATCGGCAAGCACGATGTCGATGCCGCGCGCTTTGGCGGCTTGGACGGCATCGAAGCAGACAGCGGCGGAATCGCCCGTGGTTTGCGAAATGACGGTAACGTTGTTGCGTTCGCCCCATGCCTGAAGCTGCTCGCGGGCGGCGGCGCGGAAGGTGTCGCCGGCGGCAAGCAGCACGGATTTGCCCTGCGCTTGGAAGTATTTGGCGAGTTTGCCGATGGAGGTGGTTTTGCCCGCGCCGTTGATGCCCGCCAGCATGATGACGAACGGCTCTTTCGTCTCGGGCAAGACCAGCGGTTTTTCCAACGGCTTAATCAGGTCGTACAAGGCTTCTTTCAATGCGCCGCGCAATTCGTTGCCGTCTTTCAGCCCCTTGAGGCTGACGCGGTTGCGCACGTCTTTCATCAGGTATTCCGTCGCTTCCATGCCCATGTCGCTGGTAATCAGCACGGTTTCCAGCTCTTCGTACAAATCTTCGTCGATTTGCCCGCCGCCGAACACGCCCGCCAGCGATTTCGCCATTTTGTCGCGCGATTTGGTCAAACCCTGTTTCAAACGCGCCGCCCAGCCGAGTTTGGGTTCGGTTTCGGACGGTTCGGAGGTTTCAGACGACGTTGCGACGGCTGTATTTTCAGGGGTTTTTACGGAATGTTCTTCGGATGTTGCAGGCGCGGCTTCAGCTTGAATTTCTACGGTTTCGACAGCTTCTGCGGTTTCAGACGACCCATCGCTGACCGCTTCATGGACGTGTTCTACCGCTGCGGAAACATTTTCGGCAACGGTTTCGCGGATGGCTTCAACACGCTCTTCCACCTGTTCGACCGTTTCAGACGACGTTTCGCTGACTGCCTCGCGGACGTGTTCGACCGTTTCGGAAACATGTTCAACCACAGTCTCGCGGATTTCTTCGGCGTGCTCTTTTGCACTTTCTACCGCCGTTTCGACTGCCGCCATCAGCTCTTCCACTTTTTCGCCGATGTTTTCCTGAACCGTTTCAAGCGTTTGCGAAACGGTGGTTTCGGCGTGTTCTACGGCTTCGGCGGTGGTTTCCTGAATGCGGGTTTCTTCTTGAGCGGGCGTTTCCTGTTTTTTCTTGCGGCGGAAGAAGCTGAACATTGAATTTTTCCTTTTAATTTTAGAAACTTGAAATAGGGCGTATTGTAGCGTATTTTTACGCGGCAAGGTCGTCTGAAAATCCAGGCTGTAAGGTTTTGGCATCTTCAACGTCTAATCATACAAACCATCCACACAGGAAACATTAGAGATGAAACCCCGTACCTTCTTTTCCCTTTGCGCCAAGTTCGGCTGTCTGTTTGCGCTGGGTGCCTGTTCGCCCAAAAATCGCCGATGCCGAAGCCGCGACCGTGCCGCACACTTTGTCCACTTTGAAAACCGCGGACAACCGCCCCGCCAGCGTTTATTTGAAAAAAGACAAACCGACCCTGATTAAATTCTGGGCGAGCTGGTGTCCTTTGTGTTTGTCCGAATTGGGGCAGACCGAAAAATGGGCGCAGGATAAGCGGTTCAGCTCCGCCAACCTGATTACCGTTGCGTCCCCCGGCTTTTTGCACGAGAAAAAAGACGGCGACTTCCAGAAATGGTACGCCGGTTTGAACTATCCCAAGCTGCCCGTCGTGACCGACAACGGCGGCACCATCGCCCAAAGCCTGAATATCAGCGTTTACCCTTCGTGGGCGTTAATCGGTAAAGACGGCGACGTGCAGCGCATCGTCAAAGGCAGCATCAACGAAGCGCAGGCATTGGCGTTAATCCGCGATCCGAATGCCGATTTAGGTCGTCTGAAAAACGCGTTCTACAAACCCGACACACAGAAAAAGGATTCAAAAATCATGAACACGCGCACCATCTACCTCGCCGGCGGCTGCTTCTGGGGCTTGGAAGCCTATTTCCAACGCATAGACGGCGTGGTTGACGCAGTATCCGGCTACGCCAACGGCAAAACGAAAAATCCGAGCTACGAAGACGTGTCCTACCGCGACACGGGTCATGCCGAAACCGTCAAAGTCACCTACGATGCCGACAAACTCAGCCTCGACGACATCCTGCAATACTATTTCCGCGTCGTTGACCCGACCAGCCTCAACAAACAAGGCAACGACACCGGCACGCAATACCGCAGCGGCGTGTATTACACCGACCCCGCCGAAAAAGCCGTCATTGCCGCCGCCCTCAAACGCGAGCAGCAAAAATACAAACAGCCCCTCGTCGTCGAAAACGAGCCGCTGAAAAACTTCTACGACGCCGAGGAATACCATCAGGACTACCTGATTAAAAACCCCAACGGCTATTGCCACATCGACATCCGCAAAGCCGACGAACCGCTGCCGGGCAAAACCAAAGCCGCCCCGCAAGGCAAAGGCTTCGACGCGGCAACGTATAAAAAGCCCGGCGATGCCGAACTCAAACGCATTCTGACCGAAGAGCAATACCAAGTGACCCAAAAAAGCGCGACCGAATACGCCTTCAGCCACGAATACGACCATCTGTTCAAGCCCGGCATTTATGTGGACGTCGTCAGCGGCGAACCCCTGTTCAGCTCTGCCGACAAATTCGATTCCGGCTGCGGCTGGCCGAGCTTCACCCGCCCGATTAACGCCGCCGCCGTTACCGAACACGACGATTTCAGCTATAACATGCGCCGCACCGAAGTGCGCAGCCATGCCGCCGATTCGCACTTGGGACACGTCTTCGCCGACGGTCCGCAAGACAAAGGCGGACTGCGTTACTGCATCAACGGCGCGAGCCTGAAATTCATCCCGCTGGAACAAATGGACGCCGCAGGCTACGGCGCGTTGAAAGGCAAAGTGAAATAAAGACGTAAGAGAACGCAAGGTCGTCTGAAAACGTTTTAACGCCATTCGTTAGACGTTTTCAGACGACCTTTCATTCATTCCGTCAAACCGTTCAGCCTTTCGGATAAACCGCACCACGTTTTCCCCCTCAGGCAGCGTCAGTTTTTTCACGGCATGGCCGTACACGGTTTCGAGCGTGACGGTCAGACCGCCTTCGGTTTCGAAAATCTTATCCACAAACGCTTCAGCCGCCTGGGCGTCGCTGAATTTTAAGGCGTGCCATAGCCCTAAGGTTTCCATGTCCTGCCGGAACGTCGCCGCTTTGCGGTAGCTCAATTCGAGCTTGGCGGTATCGGTAACGGGGTCGTAGAAACCGTTGTCGGCGAGCATGTCGCCGAGGTCGTGCATATCGATTAAGGTCGGCGTTTCACACGCTATCCCCGCGTTTTTCAGACGACCTGTCAGCTCGGTCAGGCTGTCGCGGCCGAAATGGGTGAAGAATAATAAACCGTCTGTTTTCAAGGCGTTTGCCCAGTTTTTCAGGACGGGCAGGATTTCGTCCGCGCGGGGCAGGCTGAGGTTCGCCCACAACATATCGGCAGAGGCTTCGGGCAGCGGGTCGGTCAGGGCTTGGCAGTGTTGCGGGACGGTTTTGCCGGTGAGCTTTTGCCAAAAACCGCTTTTTCGTGCGGCTGCGGCGGTTTGGAGGAAGTCGGCACTTGGGTCGTATTCTTCGAATACCGCGTTCGGATAACGCGCGGCAAGCAGGCTACGGCTAATGTCCGCGTCCGCACCGACCAGCAGGACGCGCTTGGGCGCGTGGCGGACGATTTGCAGCCGCTCGTCGGTGTCTTGGGCGAGATGGCGGTGGATTTGCCAGCGTTTGTCTTGGGGGTTCATGTTTCAGACGACCTTTTTATTTATAATTTGATAGTATAAGTCTTCGTATAATAGGTAGAAATGTATTATTTAATGTTGTTAAATTAATATGGATAAAATTTAATAGGTAATCCATTACTTTGAATATTATTACAACTATCCACTCTCCACTCATTAGTTACCGACAATTCTTGAGTCTCAATCTCATCTGAATAACGATTTGTCAAATAATGGAATTTTTGGTTTGTCGAACCCACCCAATTTCTTGTTGTTTCTATTTGTGTATTATCAAATTCTCCGTCGATCAATAGGTCTGTAGAGTTTAATAGCCTTTTGCTGCCTGAAAATTTATTTTCTGACAGTTCGGTATATTCGTAACCGGAAAAAACCATTACAGATAGATTTAGATTATGTGCAGCCTCGGCAATATCGGCTAATCCTTCAGCTTGTAAAAAAGGCTCTCCACCAAGAAAGGTAAGACCCTCCAGTGGATATTTTTCTGTTGCGTTTTTAAGTAATTGGATGATTTCATTCGATCGCATAAGATGGGCAGGTTTTATTTTCAGTAATTCACCATTGCAACAACCTTTACACCGTTTCAGACATCCTTGAACCCAAATTACAAAACGCAGACCCGGTCCTTCAGCTTCGGTAGCTTCAACAATATGGGATATATTCAGCCAGTGCATTATTCCAACTCGAAATCAAAATATTTTCCTGCCTGCAAGACTTTTAATGTCCTGCCTTTTAATTTATGGGGCTGTTCTACTTGCTCAAAGAGAAATTCTGCCAGTGGGTCGAATAAATATTTTGTTAACACGTTTAATACGCCGCGTCCCCCGTGTTGGTAATTTACTTGTTTGATTAATGCATCTAGTGCTTTATCCTCATTTTCAAATACAAGTTTTTCAAGCCCCCATTTTTCTTTCAGACGGCCTGTCAACGGTTTAAGTTTTGCGCGGGCTATATCTTTTAATACAACATCATCCTGTATGAAGTTAAACGGGATAATGTTTGCATCGCCTATACGTCCTAATAATTCTGGGCGGTTTAGTTCGTCTCTAAAATGAGATTGCACTGCCTGTTTAAATTGTTCTGCAATATTTTCTTTATTATCTTCGTCAGGTCGAATATTAGCCGCACCGATATTGGAAGTGAAAACAATAAAGGTATCAGCAAAAGAAATGGTTTCGCCTTTGCCGTCGGTCAATCGGCCATCTTCTAATATTTGTAGAAATTTATCTAAAATCCGCGGATGGGCTTTTTCGATTTCATCAAACAAGAGCAGGGAAAATGGGCGTGTTTTCACTGCATTGGTCAATTGACCTCCTTCTTCAAAACCGACATATCCCGGCGGTGCGCCGACTAAGCGTTGATCGGCGTGTTCGTGATTAAATTCGGACATATCGAAGCGGATGCAGGCATCCTCATCACCAAATAGAAATTGTGCCAATGATTTTGCCAATTCGGTTTTGCCTACACCTGTCGGTCCGACAAAAAACAGCGCGCCTTTAGGCATACGGGCTTTAACTGAATGTTGCAACCCTGAGAGCCCGGTATAGGCCCGTATCAAAATCTTGTTTACGGCTCCAATTGCCGATTCCTGTCCTTTGACTCGCCTTTGCAGCGTGATTTGGGCATCTTTCAATCTTTGATAATTCAATTTTTCCCAAGGGGATTGGCGTTTACCATAACGGTACAGCGATACTAAATTCTGTATATTGATAGGTGTCTGCTGTTGTCTGGATAAGCGGACAAGGTTATCTATATCGCGTAAAGTCAGGGTGTCGGTCAACGTAACAAAATCTGCCAACGATTGACTTCCCGCACTCAAATTATCACTAACCTTCCATTGTGTTTGTTTTGCCAAAATAGCGGCTTCGCGTTCGGAAATATTAGGTAGGGGGATGGTTATTTCGGCAAATAAAGGATTGTTCAGATAAACGGATGGCGGTAAGGCGGTATTGCCCGAGCACAGAAAAACCAACAGGCTTTGCGGTTGGCCCATCGCTTCTGCAGTTGTTGTTTGTTCGGCATCCCGTAGGCCAGTAGCGATTTGTTGCAACCAAGCCCGTTCCGTTTCACTCAAGGCATTGATTTGCCCGAACAGATAATTTGACCAATCTACGATAAAGGCGGCTTTTTTCTGTGTTTTGGTCATGACTTGTTCAACGGTAGCAAAAAAATCCTGAGGCTGAATGGGAATGCATCCGGATATTGCTTTATTATCTTCACCGTCATCGTCAAAATCGTAAGCTTCACCGACTTCGGCCTGCATGCCGAGCTGGTTCAATCCATCCCATTCCTGAGAGGAAACACCTGATATCCCATTCAAGCGTGAGTAAAATACAACCTGTTCGAAACCTTGTGCTTTAAACTTTCTTCAATAATTCTGTTTATCGGCATTAATTTGTTATAACGGTTGAAACCTAAGTCAATGATGTTTCCGCTGATGATTAAAGCCCGACGTATCATGGATTGACGTTCAAAGTTTTCTAGCCATGTATTGATGTATTCGTTCATTTTTTTACCTTAGTGTGATTTTGCCGTATGTGTTGGATTGATGGGTTTGGCATCGGCATGTTCGTCATCCGGATTTTCCCAAAGAACACGTTCATCAGATAAATTTACACCATAAACTTCGGATAGTTTCGGCAATACTTTTTGCATATCTTCTTTACAGCGTTGTCCTTTATAGTTATCAAATTCATAGCGAACCGCACCATCTAAACGTACACGGAATTTTGCCCGGTTTCCTTGCGGGCGGCTTGCTTGGATGACAACGACGCTGTCTTCGCCTACACCTTGTTTGACCGGTGGCAAAACCGTAAAACCGGCTTGCTTCAGCGATTGATGTACGGCTTTGACCATTTCCTTACGGACTGCTTCGTTTTCAATCACCGTATCTTCGATTTGGTGGGCTTCTTGGATGATTTCTGTCAAATCCTTCTGATTTTCTTGCTCAATTTTTTGTTTTAACCGCTCGGATTCCGATTGTGGCAGATTGGCCGTTTCAATAAATCTTAAAAGATCGGACTTTTGTGTTTGTGCAACTTCGTCTTGTACGGTTTTAGCAAAATTTTTTCGAATTTCTTCGGCTTGTTGTTCTGCCGATTGTTTAATTTCGCGAATCGCCGATTTTATGTCAGCAATACTTAGATTTTCCTCCGTAATACGTTTTCGAAGTATTGCTAAAGGTTTGAATGCCAAATTTCGTGCCTGCTTATTTTCCCAATTACTTGTTTCCTGTATCCATACGTTTTCTATTTCAGCACGCAAACGTTCCGCCGCACGTTCCGCCTCTTCACGCAACAGACGTTGGTGTTCTTCCGCTACCCTTTTATTTTCCTGTGCTTCGTAACGTATGGCTTGTACAAGCTGACCAATAGCAAAACTGCGGTTACGTCCGTCATAAGCGTTCATATGTCTTACCCGTTGAATCTCAGTGCGTATGGTAGCGATGTTCTGCAAAGCAAATTCAGCCAGATCGCTGTTTTCCAAATCGTTTAGCTGCTGTTCGTAACGGCGCAGATAAATTTCCGTTGTTTGGCTGATTTCGGCTTCCCTTGCCTTGCGTGCGGCTTCGCGGATTTCCCGTTCGCGTTCCAATTGCCAACGGTTTTCGCTGATTTGACTCATTTTATTCGTCTCCTAAATCGTTTTCAGACGACGTTACGGTTCAGATGGTTTTAATGCCGGCAGCCGTAGCGTGATTTTTAAGATTTTTATCTTCTGTATAAAGCACCACATCATTCAACTTATATCGTGCGGCAACCGCCAGAATTTCTTGATCGTTTTGACCGTTGCGGTTCTGTCCGTCCGCTTTTTCACCCATTAATGCCAAAATTTGGGGATTGGCAGATTCTGTGTGTTGCGCCAGTTTCAATTCTTCAATTTTGCGTATGGCCGCGCGTATTTCGGCGGCTTCCCGCTCCAGCCGTTCAACGCTTTTTACTGCCTGAATTTTTTCTTTTTCCAGCTCGTTTTTTTGGTTTTGGACTTGCAGAATCTGCGCGTTCAATTCATCACGCCGGTTCTCCAACGCCAGCATTTCGGGTGATTTTCCCACTGCCGGCTTGGTTTGTCCGCTAATTTGATTTTGCTGTTTCTGCTTGTTTTTGTTCTTTTTAGCCATTTGGCTGTTCCTTACTGTTTAATTGGTTCAACTGCATTCTGACTGTATCTAACTCTGCTTTCAGACGACCTAAGCGGACATCGCAATCTGCAATTTTTGCATCAATGTCGTCTGAAACCATAGCTTCGCATTGCTCGTTTTTTTCTACTAAGGTTTGTTTGGCGGCAGCTAAATCCCGTTTGAATTTCTCCTTTTGATAGTCCAATTCGCCCAATACGGTTTGAGGAAGGATTACCGTGCATTCCGTTTGGATTGCTGACAGCTTGTCTGGACGGTTGCGGATAAAGTAGCAAATTTCCGGGTTTCATCCATTGGTTCGAAATATCGAAATACTGCCGATTGCCATTTTTTGAGTTGTTCCGACAGCTTGATGATGCCGTCTGAATCTGCAAGCGCAGGAAAAGTGCGGTTGATTTTTACAACGTTTTCTTGCCATTGGGTGATTTGTTCCAAATTGTTCGGTTTGATGTCTTTTAACGCCAATTCATCAGGATTCAAACGACCTAATGTTTTATGTAGCATCAGCAGTTCGGAAAGTTCGGGGATTTTCCGGGCTGCTGATTTTTCATTGCCGACCGCCCAATCAAAGGCTTGCTGCTGTGCTTCTGTTGAAAAGCGAGCCAAAGCCAATTCTGTCTTGGGGAAAAGTTCGACAAATTGTTTTAAGTCGTCTTCATTGTTAAGCGACTTGATTTTTTCCGCCCAGCCATCGGGTTTAAACGGCTTGTTCCAAGTCTTTTTGATGAGTTCTGCAAAGTCAGATGCCTGAGTTATTGTCAGCTCAGGTAACTTTTTCAGAATATCGGCTGCGGGAATAAAGTTTGCCATAAATGCCAAAACCGCCATATTTGGCTGAGAAAGGGCGGGCAGGTCGGCAAGCCAATTTTCAGATTCTTGATATAAATTTTTGCCGGTAACGGATACGGCTGATGATCGAAATAGCACTCAAGATAACCTGTTTCCTCCACAAAAAGCGTATTATCCGAGAAACGGAAAAATACGCGGGTCAGGCCGTCTGAATCTTTTAGTCGGGCAGGAATGGAAAGATGTTTACCGTCTAATTTGGCTTCGGCAATATCAGCGAAGACAATCAACGGCGTTTTATCGTCAACCTCCTGATTTCCATTGAATTTGACTTCAACCGCATCGCTGATTTGACGTATATCGGATTTCTGATCCGCCAGAACCAATGACAGTAAGTCGTTTTCAGGCAAATCTAAATCTACATCCCATTCGATTGCGTCTTCAGCATCAAAAATCATAGGTTCAAGCAGAATTTCTTTGATGACTTGTGGCTCGCGCGTATTTATCCATTGGGAGAACAGCTTGTCTTCGCTATCGATATTCAAATAGCGGTTGCCGTCCAGTGTGAGCTTGACAGGGACAGTTTGCGGTAAAGATGTATCTTCATCACACGTTACGCTGATGCCGTCATGCTCCAATTCGGTTTCGGCATCAAACCATTTTTGATTTGTAGACTCCAGCCCACTCAATTGCTGCAATAAAGCTTCATTAACAGGGAAAAGGGAACAATTCAGCTCAACAACATCTTCTACGTTGCTTGCGCTTTGTTTTGGTTTGCCGATATATTCATTCAATAATGGATTAAACCAAAATTCAGCATATTCCGTTCTACGCCGTCCCGGCATTTTTTTCTCATGGTAAAACTTTTTGCCATTGTCGGTCAGCCTTAAGTCTCTTAGAGACAACTTATCTAAATCATCTTTCTTATCAGGTAAGTCAATATGTTCAATTAAACCCGTATCATTAAGATTTTCCAACGTATAGCGGATAAAGGTAAAATCCAGTTTCAGTATATGGGCAATCTGCGCCAAGTTGTTATCTGCCAACTGTGGAAAATCATTATGGGCAAGACCCATCAACAACTCGGCAAATACGGTCGGCGTACCAATTTTACGGTAGCGATACTCTGTATCCGCGCGGTAAATCGGATAGGAAAAGGTCTTTTTTGCCAGCAATTTATCCATTATCTACGCCCTTTTTGCTGAGATTGTATGTTTGGCAGGATGGCGGAAAATTCTTTCGCAGCGCAAATTCCGCCTGTTTCTGCCCAATGTTCTAAATATTTGAACATATTCTTATAAACCATTTTTTTATCGTATCCTGCTTTATCCATTCGAGGCAGTTTGACTTCCCGGTTTTCCAGCATATTTCTTGCACCGAATATCAATAAAAGATTTTGTGCGCGAGACATTGCCACATTGATAAATTCAAAACGGGCGATGTTTGCTCTGCCGGCTCGGAATTTTTGGGTTCTATCACCACCATTGTTTTTTACCAGGCTTAGTAAAATAATCGGTTTTTCTTTGCCTTGATAGCGGATAACCGTATTGATTTCTACATCAATGGCGGAAAACGATAATTTATCTTTATTGATTTTTCGGATTTCATCACGAATGACGCGGCATTGAGGCTGGTAAAATGAAACGACACCTACTTTCATTTTGTTGTCCTTGCCATAACCCAATGTCTCAAGCTGACGGTTCATATCCACCAATGTTTTGGCAATCATTCTTGACTCTAATACGTTGATATTGCTTTGTCCGTCATTAATCGAAAAACGCTTTCCTTTTTCATCATCTGTCGTATCAATCCACAGCACATGGTCTTTTTGGGACAATAGTCCTTTAAACTCAATCCCATGAGGCCGTTCGGCATCCGGATTGCCGCAGGTCAATTGCCCTTCATAAAAGTAGTTGATCATCTTCATGATGTCAGGGTGCATACGAAATTGAATATTTAAGCGTTCGCGTAAACTTTCCGGTGCCTTTTCAAACAATTCTTTAAACAGACTTGCCGTTACCATTTTTTCGAATTTATACAGGTTGTCCTCGGTCAAATCCGTATCGGAATCTTGCTTGTTTTCCTGTGCTTCGTTTTGTTCGACTTCATCTTCAAATGTCAGTCCGTCGGCTTCATTGAATATCGGTGGCAATTGACGATGGTCACCCACCAAAATGGCTTTTTTGGCACGCATAAGAGGCAGCAACATTTCCAACGGTGTAGCTTTGGATACCTCGTCGATAATGACTACATCAAAACCGTCAAAATCATTATCGGTTAGTGTCCGCTCGTTTTCGTTGCAGGTAATGGCAACCAGATTGCAACTTTCCACAAATGGCTTTTCCAATTCGCTCCAATCTTTTTCCGCTCTTTTTTCCGGCTCTTTCAGGATTTCCTGCCAATGGGAGAATAAAGGCATAAAATCTTGGTTTTGTGTTTGCAGGGTTTGCAGTTCTCTTTCTAATAAGTTCAAACGGCTTTGCTGTGTGGCAAATTCTGCCAAAAAGTCTGCTTCGGCAGAAAACCCGCCATCGATAAGTATTTGTGCTGACTGTTGTTTTTTCAGACGATCTCGTTCGGTAATTTGATATTTAATCTCTTCTAGTGACTCAAGGTCAGCTTGCTTTTCCTGTATGGTTTTATCACTTGGCGGTTGCAAATCATAGCCTTGCAACTGATTGTTCAAATCCCAAACTGTGGCTTGTACCAATGTCTGATATTGCTGTTGGAATATGGTTAGATTTTGAACGCGCTGTATCAGCAACGGTTTGAGCATTGCAGGATTATTTTGCGCAAAACGTTCTGCATCGTTAAAAATTTGGTAAGGTTCGAGATTTAGACCGTCCGACGGTTTATCTTTCAGACGACGTAATTCTTTGCGCTTTTCTTTCCATTGAGCGGAAAGCTCATCGCTGTCATCATTTCCATTTTGTCAGCGATTTCATCGATTTCCTGCTGTAACTGTTCTATTTCCAGTAATGTTTTCGTATCTATCCCCATCGTGCCATTGCCACTGTTCAATCGTGATAAATCTGCTTTCATTTTCGGCAAAACTGCCTGGATACGCTGATAACTTTGAATCAGTGCATAAAGAATGGCAGCTTGGTTTTCGCTTTCAGCAAGAAACCGCTCGTAAGAAAACGGTTGGCTGATATGCAGATGCTCAAGGTTGGTAAGATGTTCTACCAATGGATAAAGTGTTTCGGGTAAAACAAAATCGCTGTTGCGCAAGGCTTCACCGGAATTTTCCTCATTGAGTAAGCCGATAAGCTGTGCAATGTTTTCTATATCACGGCTATGTCGTCTGAAAATATCCTGCTGTTCGTCAAACTCGATTTTGGTTTGGATAAGTGCCTGTTCTGCCTGTTTCAGACGACCTTGATTGGTACGGTATTCTTCACGAAGTTGTTGCAAATCATGTGCTACAAATTCAGCCTGTTTTACCCATTCGCGAAGTTTTTCGGTTTCTTCCGATAATGCGTTAAACGGTTGCAGGTATTCTTTGGCTACATAATTGCGCAACGATACATAATGTTTGCTCAATATACTTTCGCCGGTAAATTGTTTGCCTTCTTCCGTAATGCGGTTGGCACTTTTTGCTAAACGGACAGCCCTTAATTCAGGATGGTTTTGCAGGCGCGACAAAGCATTATCCAATGCGTCGTGAGCTTGGCTTGCAAGCAAGACCGTTTCTCCGCGCTTGGCAAATTGCAGGCAGGCCTCGGCGATGACCGTGGTTTTGCCGGTTCCCGGTGGCCCCTGAATCAAACATATATCAGGTGCCGCCAGCATTTTTTGTACGGCAGATTTTTGTTTGTCATTTAAACTCTTGTTTTCCCATTCGGTAATTTCTGGAATTTCATCAGGTCGGTTGGCATTTTCAATATCAAACAGATAACTTGAAAGATACGGCGCATAACAACCTTCATTTTGTTGCAGGTTTTTTACCGCTCGGCGATGACGCTCAATCAACGCTAAATCGCCGACTAAAGAAATAGACAAGAAACCGTTTTTGGGAAGATTTCGGAACAAATGATCAATTTTATCTTGGCGGGTATGTTGATTACCGTTCTGCTTCTCTGAGTCGGTATTATCTTCAAATTGGGAAATTTTATTGTTCAACTCTTCAGAAATATCGACAAAAACATCGGCAAATACCGCTTTGCTGAAATCAAATTGATTTTTTTCACCTGCATTTTCTTGTTGCAACGCTTTACGATAATCCCCACAAGCCTTTACCTTGGCTTTATCTGAATGGTTGAATTGGATAATTTTGACACCGTCTTTCGCAAGTTGCCCTAATTGTGAGAAAGCACTCTCCACACGCGAGGCGTCTTTTTGAGGCAGTAAAAAACGGAAGGGTTGATCGGAAGTTTCTATTTTAAAAGCATGCAGGTTTTGACGGCTAAATGCGGCACGTGCTTTTTTCAATACCTGTTCATCTTCCGCAATGACCAAAAAGTGTACCTGTCCCGTTTCTTCATTGAACTGCCAATTCAGATATCGTAATCCCTGAGTTTTGTGCTTGATTAACTTATTTTTAAAGGTCAAAAAGTCTAACCAACCCGACAAGCGTTCTTTAGTTTTAGCGGCATATGCCGGTAGGGATTTTGTAAAATCAGAGTAAAGCAAATTAGGTTGACTGCGAGGCGGATATGAATTTCCTGTAACTGATAAAAATGAGTTTCAACTTGCTTTTCATAAGCAGTCGCATCCATTCCTCCATGTGTGAGAAATACTCGTTCAGGAATAAAAACAGGACTACCAGTTGCTGTCGGACAATATCCAATAACTGCTACCGCGATGTTATGAGGAATATGTTGATTGAAAACAGGATGGGAAGAAATCCGAATAGATAAAGAAATCTTTTTTTCCGAATTATCTTGCAAAGAAAGATTGGCAAAGTTAGCAATTATTGCTTCATCTAAGAAGAAATCTTCGCAAAACTGTTTTGCAACAGTTTCATATTCTTTGCTTGAATATTGCGGAAATTGCGCTTTGTAGGAACGAAAAGCACGGGAAATACTTTTCCCGAGCATTTCTTGTGTTACAGAATTTTTATGTTTTTGTTCGGTTTCGGGTAGGCGAAAATAAACAGTCTTTCCAGTCATGTTTAATAGTCCCTTTAAGATAAAATTTAAAGATAAAACTTATTAAATTGCAATGTAATCGCATTTTAATTATTTGTAATATAGTTATCAAAGATATTTTTCAGACGACCTTCTCAACAAAGTCGCGGTAACGTTCGGCAAATTCATCTGCGTGGCTTAAAAACGGGGCGTGTGCCGCTTTTTCCATCACTACTAATTCGCTGTCCGTCAAGTGGCGGCTGAGGTATTCGCCCATGCGCGGCGGGGTGATGGCGTCTTTTTGTCCGAACACCAGAAGCGACGGGGCTTGGATGCTTGAAAGCAGGGGGCGGGCATCGGCTTGGTTGACGGCGTCCAACGCGGCTTGCAGGGCGGGCGGTGCGCCGTGGCGGGAGAGGTCGGGCAGGATGTTGCCGATGATTTCGGCAGCGTTTGGTGTGTGAAGCAACTGTAATTGTAGAAACTGTTTGATATGTTTGGCATAATCCTGCCGAAACGCGCCGACCATCTTGCCCAAAGCGGGATTGGACAGCCCTTCGGGGTAGTCCGAGTCGGCGGTCAGGCGGGCGAAACTTGCGGTCAGGCAGAGCGAGCGGACTTTGTCGGGACGGCGTGCGGCGAGATGGAGCGCGACCAAGCCGCCGAGCGACCAGCCGAGGATGTGGGCGGGCGCGTCGATTTTTTCGGCGAAGGCTTCGGCAATTGCGGCGATGTTGAAGTTTTCGGCAAAGGGCGCGTCGCCGTGTCCGGGCAAATCGAGCGCGCGGATGTCCCAATCGGCACTCAGGCGCGGGATGAGGTCGTCGAAGACGTGGCGGTTCGCTGCCCAGCCGTGTATCAGATAAACTTTTTTGGCGGAATGCGGCATGGCTGTTTTCTCTATGGATGTGTTTTCTTGGTGGCGCAATGCGAGATGGCGGAACAAAAGCCGTTGCGTATTATGCCACGCCTTGGTTTCGGCGTGCGAAACCCGGACGTATGGCGGTTTTTGCGGCGGCTGCGCGGCGGACTTGGAAGAATTTTTTACGGACGCGGCAAACAGTTGCCCCTTGTGTTTCCGCACTATACAGGGCGGGGCGGTGTGCGGCGGCTGCCAGAAGAAGCCGCCGGCATTTGAGCGGATGTGGGCTTCGCTGTATTATGAGCCGCCCGTCAGCAGTATGATACGCGCGTTGAAGCATTTGGCCGACCTCGGCATGAGCCGTCCGCTGGCGGAACTGATGCGCCGCCATGCGCCCGACTGGCTGGAAACGGAGCATTTCGATTTTGTGCTGCCCGTGCCGTTGAGTAAAGAAAGGCGGCTGCACCGCGGCTTCAACCAAAGCGAGGAATTGGCGGATATTCTGTCCGAACATTACGGCTGGACGCTGCTGCCGAGGCAGACGGTTTTCAGACGACATCGTGAGCCGCAAAGTACGCTGAAAAGCGCAGACAGGGTTCGCAATATAAAAAATGCCTTTGAAATCAACGGTCATATCTCGAAAAAATGTAATATTTTGTTAATCGACGATGTGTTCACCACCGGCTCGACGCTGGACGAATTGGCGCGGACGCTGAAAAAATCAGGCGCAGGCAAGATTTTTTGCTGGAGTTTGGCGCGTCCGCCAATGAAAAAATAGCTTAAAGTTTTTGACACCTGCGGAACATTTCGGCATTATGCCGCTCTATAAGTGATTGATTTATATGTTTACCATAGTTTTGTACCAACCCGAAATCCCGCCCAATACGGGCAATATCATCCGATTGTGCGCCAACACCGGAGCCGATTTGCATCTGGTCAAGCCGCTCGGTTTTCCGCTGGATTCGGCAAAAATGAAACGCGCAGGTTTGGATTATCACGAGTTTGCAAAACTGACGGTACACGAGAATTTCGAAGATTGTCTCAAAGCCTTGGAAGGCCGCCGCATTTCGCGCTGACCACCAAAGGCAAAACCCGTCCCGACGAAGTTTCTTTTGTTGAGGGCGATGTCTTTTTATTCGGCCCCGAGACACGCGGCCTGCCCGCCGAAATCCTCGACACCCTGCCCGAAGGGCAAAAGCTGCGCCTGCCCATGAAGCCCGGCAGCCGGAGCATGAATCTTTCCAACACCGTCGCCGTGATTCTGTTTGAAGCATGGCGGCAAAACGGTTACGCAGGCGGTGTATAACATCCACTGGGGAATCTCCCTGAGCCGTTTGACAAAAACCAAGGCGATACTGTTTAACAGCTTGGTTTTTGTCAAACCGCCGATACGTCGTCTGAAACCGCCTGGGAGCCATCCCACTGCGTTATCAACTCAAGAACGGACTACGTTTTGACTTTATCTAAAACCACCCTTTTCTCCACCCTGACTGCCGTTGCAATCAGTATCCTTTCCATTCATTCCGCCTCTGCCGACTCCATCGTCCGTGCCGAGAAGCTGAGTCCCTCAGCCAACCGCAGCTACAAAGTTGCCGGCAAACGCTACACGCCGATGACTAAAGTATCCAACTTCAGTCAAACCGGCAATGCCTCATGGTACGGCAGCCAGTTCCACGGACGTAAAACCTCCAGCGGCGAGCGTTACAATATGAACGCCCTGACCGCCGCCCACAAAACCCTGCCCATTCCCAGCTACGTCCGTGTGACCAACACTAAAAACGGTAAAAGCGTCATCGTCCGCGTCAACGACCGCGGTCCTTTCCACGGCAACCGCGTGATCGACGTTTCCAAAGCTGCCGCCCAACAATTGGGTTTCATCAACCAAGGCACGGCACACGTCAAAGTCGAGCAAATCGTTCCGGGTCAAAGCGCCCAAGCCTACAATGGCCAAGACATTTTCGTCGATTTGAAATCCTTCGGTACCGAGCGCGAAGCGCAAGCCTATATGAACCAAGCTGCGGTAAACCTTTCTTACGGCAAAATGAATCCGAAAGTTTCCATGGAGAAACGCGACTACGAATACGTCGTCAAAATGGGGCCGTTCACCTCGCAAGAGCGTGCCGCCGAAGCCGAAGCCAAAGCACGCGGTCTGATTCAGGCAGCTTCGCTGTCCCTCTAAGCCGTATCGGTATTTTCAGACGACCTGTTGCAAGACAGGTCGTTTTGTATTGAAGCATAGGTATAGTGGATTAACTTTAAACCAGTACGGCGTTGCCTCGCCTTAGCTCAAAGAGAACGATTCTCTAAGGTGCTGAAGCACCAAGTGAATCGGTTCCGTACTATCTGTACTGTCTGCGGCTTCGTTGCCTTGTCCTGATTTTTGTTAATCCACTATACAAAGCCGTCGTATCCTTGCATCCTTTCCCTTATAATCCCCCGCTTCTCAACCAAAGGAATCCCCACCATGTCCCTCCCACCTTGCCCACAATGCCAATCCGAATACACCTACGAAGACGGCAGCCAATACATCTGCCCCGAATGCGCGTTTGAATGGACGGAAAACGACGGCGAAGCCGTCGAAGAAACCCTGAGCGTCAAAGATGCCAACGGCGCCGTGTTGCAAGACGGCGACACCGTTGTCCTGATCAAAGACCTCAAAGTCAAAGGCAGCTCCATGGTTATCAAGCAAGGAACCAAGGTAAAAGGCATACGCCTGCAAGAAGGCGACCACAATATCGGTTGCAAAATCGACGGCAGCGCGATGAATTTGAAATCAGAATTTGTCAAAAAGGCATGATATTGGTATAATAATCGTTGGTGGGTCGCTAGGCCGACCTGAAAACCGTTTGTAAAGCTACTTGTCTCCGTAAGGGTTGCTTTCAAACGGTTTTCGCCTTTTTAAAGCTGTTTTCCCATAAAAAAACGCACCTTATTGAAAGGTGCGTTTTGATTGATACGATTTAGAATTTGCCGCCGGATTCATTAACCATGTAATCAACTGCAGCTTTCACTTCGTCGTCGCTCAGGCTGGTGTTGCCGCCTTTTGCCGGCATGGTGTTGAAGCCTTCGAGTGCATGCTTATGCAGGGTTTCTTTGCCTTGTTTGATACGCGGAGCCCAGTCGTCATTTTTACCGACAACCGGAGCGCCCGGGATGGTACCTCCGTGGCACATTTTACAGTTGGCTTCAAAAACGGCTTTACCGTCCACTTTGGCAGAAGAAGCATCTGCGGGTTTTTCTTCCGGTTTGGCTTCAGCAGGAGCCGCTTCTTTCACTTCTGACGCAGCTTTGTCAGCAGCCTCTTCTACCTTGCTTGCAGCTTCTTGAGCGGCAGAAGCAACGGTATCAACGGCAGAAGCAGCAGCGTCTTTAACATCAGAGGCAACGGCGGTAGCCGCTTCCTTAGATTCCTGCTTGGCTTCTTGAGAACAGGCTGTCAGTGCAGCCATCATCATTGCAGCAATTAGTAATTTGTTCATGTTCTATCCTTCTTTAAATTTTCTAGTTAAGGTACTGTTTATAATACAGCTATAAAATATTAACACATATAATATGAACGTTTCCGCTGATGTAATGAACTGTAGTAATGAATATTGTCATAAATCATATTTTGTACTGAAAATGGATGAAAATGTTGACACCCATACAACCATTCCTATAAAACTTCCAGCTTATTGGGCGGTTTAAACCTTGTTTGCCATGCTTCAAAATCTGCCCAAATACCGCCAAATTTCAAAAGCCGAGTTTAAAAACCCGGCTTTTTTATGGGTATTCCGTTTCATAGAAAATTCATCTTTAACCGCGATCAATCCGTGTTTGCTCTTAATGATAAAAGGTCGTCTGAAACCTACATCAGTTTTCAGACGACCTTTTTACCTTATCCGGCAGCCTCAAAAAATCTTTTTCATGGCTTTATGGATGATGTCGAGTTGTTTTTTATATTCGCGGCAATGGGGACATATCAGCAGGTGGCTGCCCAGAAAAATGCGTTCGGGAACGGTCAGGCGGGTTTCGTCCTGTTTTTTGGAGAGCAGATAGGCGGCTTTGCGGCATTTGTTCATTGTGGTTTCCTAACAGGGTTAACCGGCATGTCCTGCATTGCCGAACCATTTGATTTGCAGGCATTGACGCAGGGTTTCGCGGGCGCGGTGCATGATGGTGTAGTAGTTGGACGTGCTGATGCCGCATTGCTCGCGGATTTCGTCGGACGAGAAGCCGAGGATTTCTTTCATGGTAAACACGCGGGCAGTGTTTCCGGCATTTGGTAGAGGCAGGTTTGCAGGATTTCACGAAACTCTTTGTTGTCCAACGTTTTTTCGGGCGAAGCCCAAGTTTGCGGATGGCCGTCCGTCGTCCAATGTCCGTCTGATGCAAACCGTTCTTCAAAGATTTCGTCCAACATTTCTTCCGCAGGCGTGGCGAATACTTCGCGCTGCCGTCCGATTTGGCGCAGGCAGTCGGTGATTTTGTTTTTCAGAATGGCAAACAACCAACTGCCCACTTGTGCATCACCTTTAAAACCTTCGGCAGCGCGGTAGGCGGAAAGCATGGTTTCCTGCACAAGGTCCTCCGCCAAATCGGGGCGGTCGGGCAACTGGATGCGGGCGAAACGCAGGAGCAGCTTGCGGGATTCGGCAAGCTCGGCGTCAGTCAATTCGGGGAAGGGCATAATGTATTATTATCGAATGAATGGGTACGGATTTTACGCCGATATGGGAAAGGTGTGTGATGAAACAGACGAATGCACAGACTCCGCCTTTCAGACGACCTGATACATTTCTTAACCGTCCAGCGTAAAAAGACGTACAAAACCCAAGCTGCCTCGGTCTAATCATTTATAATTTCATCAAAATAAAAACAAGGATTTCACACCATGGCAAAAAAATTCCCTATCTTCCCCAAAGCGCCGGAGCGCATCTGCTGGGGTTGCGACAAATATTGCAAAGAAGACGATTTGCAGTGCGGCAACGGCTGCGAGCGCATCCAACACCCCATCGAATTGGACGGGCGCGAGTGGTATAAAAAAGGCGACTGGAGCAATTTGTTGAGCGAAGAGCAGCAAATCGAACTGGGTTTGAAAGAAGCGCCCAAACCCGCCAAGCCGCATATCAAACTGCCGTTGCGGAACAAAACGGCTTAAGCACCCCGCCAAACTTAAGGGGTCGTCTGAAAACCGAAGGGGGCGCAATCATGCGCCCTTATCTTTATAGTGGATTAACTTTAAATCAGGACAAGGCGACGAAGCCGCAGACAGTACAGATAGTACGGCAAGGCGAGGCAACGCCGTACTGGTTTAAAGTTAATCCACTATATTTCAACGATACACCAAGAAATTGACCCCACCCGCGCCGAACCGCCGCTGCCCATCTCTCTAGCAAACATACTTAACTTTAAATACGGTATATCATCAAATTCCGTCATTCCCGCCCCCTCCTACGCGAGGACAGGCTACGGCGGGAATCCATTTTTTAAGTTCAGAAACTGTTTTCCAAATCAAGGTTTCTCAAGTTTTACGATGGATTCCCGCCTGCGCGGGAATGACGACAGCCGGTAAGTGCGTATCGAAAATAAAGTAATTTAGCTTGTTCACACGAAGACAGAAACGACAACGGTTCAAATCTCCTGTCCCGATACAGCCTCCCTTACCAAAGGTCGTCTGAAAACGCCAAAATATGCTTTTCAGACGACCTTTCCCATCTCTCCCGAACCTGCCCGCGAAAAATGCTAAAATAACCAATTCATAAGCAAATCCACCTTTTCAGACGACCTCAATGCTCACCGATTTAGAAAAAAACGCCATCCGCGACCATTACCAAAATATCGGCAAAAACCTGCCCGGTTTCCGTCCGCGCGCTTCGCAGCGGGAAATGATTGCGGCGGTTGCCAACGCTTTTTCGCGGACATTGACGCGCGAAGAAGGCGGCGAGCCGCCCAAGCGCGAGGGCGAGAGCATTGCCGTGATCGAAGGGCCGACCGGCGTGGGCAAATCGCTTGCCTACCTGCTCTCGGGCGGCATTATGGCGCAGACGCGCGGCAAGCGGCTGATTGTGAGCAGCGCGACGGTTGCTTTGCAGGAGCAGCTGGTGGACCGCGATCTGCCGTTTCTGGTCGAAAAAAGCGGCTTGGAACTGACCTTCGCGCTTGCCAAAGGGCGCGGCCGCTATCTCTGTCCCTACAAACTCTACCAACTCACACAAAGCAACGCCCAACAAAATCTGCTCGGCTTTGAAGCTCCCGCCGTGTTGTGGGACAGCAAACCCAAGCCCGAAGAATTGAAGCTGCTGCGCGACATCGCCGACGAATTTTCCGCCCGACGGTTCAACGGCGACCGCGACACTTGGCCGGAAAAAAATCGACGACACCATCTGGATGAAGGTGAACAACGACAACTACGGCTGCCTCAAAACCGCCTGCCCCAACCGCCCGGAATGCCCGTTTTACCTTGCCCGCGACACGCTGGAAACCGTCGATGTCGTCGTCACCAACCACGATTTGCTGATGGTCGATATCAGCATGGGCGGCGGCGTGATCTTGCCTGACCCGGAAAAACAGCTTCTACTGCATCGACGAAGCGCACCACCTGCCCAAAAAAAGCACTCAGCCAGTTTGCCGCCGAGCATTCGTGGAACCAAGCCGTGTGGGCGTTGGAAAAAAACTGCCGCAGGTTACCGGCAAAAATCGCCGCACTTACCGACAAAGGCGAGTTGGCGAACCTTGCTGACGAAGCCGCCGCCTCGCTGCTCGAAAGCCTACACGAATGGCAGTTCCACCTCGCCGAAGAGCCGTCTTTGAGCTTGGGGTCGTCTGAAAACGACAGACGGATCCAACAGCGAACCGACTTGGCTGTGGGAAGACGGCAAAAATTCCCGAAGGCCTCGAAACCACCGTTTCCAACACCGCCATCGCGGCGCAGCCTATACAAACACATCAACAGCCTCAACGATGCATTGTCCGCCGCCCGCCGCGACAAAGACCAAAACAGCGCGCAAATCGACCGCTTGAGTACCGAATTCGGCGTATTCCGCGCCCGCATCGAACAAATCACCGCCACATGGGACTTGCTCTCCACCGTCCCCCTCGAGGGCGAAGAACCGCTGGCAAAATGGATAACCCGCCGCGCCGACGACAAAAACGACTACATTTTCAATGCCAGCCCCATCAGTAGCGCGTCCCACCTCGCCAACAGCCTGTGGCGGCGCGCGGCAGGTGCAGTGCTGACCTCCGCCACCCTGCAATCCTTGGGCAGCTTCAACCTGATCCTGCGCCAAACCGGACTGCAATGGCTGCCCGAAACCACCACCCTCGCCCTAGAAAGCCCGTTTGATTTCGACGCGCAAGGCGAACTCTACATCCCGCCCGTACACGCCAGTCCCAAAGACCCCGCCGCGCATACCACCGCCATCGTCGAATGGCTGCCCAAGCTCATTTCGCCTACCGAAGCCATCGGCACGCTCGTCCTGTTTTCCTCGCGCAAACAAATGCAGGATGTCGCCCTGCGCCTGCCCGAAGACTACCTGCCGCTCCTGCTCGTACAAGGCGAATTGCCCAAAGCCGTCCTCCTGCAAAAACACCACCAAGCCATAGAAGAAGGCAAAGCCAGCATCATCTTCGGACTTGACAGCTTTGCCGAAGGACTCGACCTGCCCGGCACCGCCTGCGTGCAAGTCATCATCGCCAAACTCCCCTTCGCCATGCCCGACAACCCCATCGAAAAAACCCAAAACCGCTGGATAGAACAGCGCGGCGGCAACCCCTTCATCGAAATCACCGTCCCCGAAGCCGGCATCAAACTCATCCAAGCCGTCGGCCGCCTCATCCGCACCGAACAAGACTACGGCCGCGTGACCATCCTCGACAACCGCGTCAAAACGCAGCGGTACGGCCAACAATTACTAGCCAGCCTGCCGCCGTTTAAAAGGATAGGTTGAAAATACAAAGAGGTCGAGACCTTTGCAAAATTCCCCAAAATCCCCTAAATTCCCATCAAGACATTTAGGGGATTTCTCATGAGCACCTTCTTCCGGCAAACCGCACAAGCCATGATTGCCAAACACATCGACCGCTTTCCACTATTGAAGTTGGATTAAGTGATTGATTGGCAGCCGATCGAACAATACCTGAATCGTCAAAGAACCCGTTACCTTAGAGACCACCGCGGCCGTCCCGCCTATCCCCTGTTGTCCATGTTCAAAGCCGTCCTGCTCGGACAATGGCACAGCCTCTCCGATCCCGAGCTCGAACACAGCCTCATCACCTACATCGATTTCAACCTGTTTTGCCGTTTTGACGAACTGAGCATCCCCGATTACAGCACCTTATGCCGCTACCGCAACCGGCGGCGCAAGACGACACCCTGTCCGAATTGCTGGAACTGATTAACCGCCAACTGACCGAAAAAAACCTAAAAATAGAGAAAGCATCCGCCGCCGTCATTGACGCCACCATTATTCAAACTGCCGGCAGCAAACAGCGTCAGGCCATAGAAGTCGATGAAGAAGGACAAGTCAGCGGCCAAACCACACCGAGTAAGGACAGCGATGCCCGCTGGACAAAGAAAAACGGTTTATACAGACTCGGTTACAAACAACATACCCGTACCGATGAGGAAGGCTATATCGAGAAACTGCACATCACCCCCGCCAATACCCATGAGTGCAACCATCTGTCCCCTTTGCTGGAAGGTATAGCCGAAGGTACGACCGTCTATGCCGACAAAGGCTACGACAGTAAGGAAAACCGACAACATCTGAAAGAACATCAGTTGTTGGACGGCATTATGCGCAAAGCCCACCGCAACCGTCCGCTGACGGAAGCACAAACCAAACGTAATCGATATTTGTCGAAGACCCGTTATGTGGTCGAACAAAGCTTTGGTACGCTACACCGTAAATTCCGCTATGCCCGGGCAGCCTATTTCGGGCTGATTAAAGTGAGTGCGCAAAGCCATCTGAAGGCGATGTGTTTGAACCTGTTGAAAGCGGCCAACAGGCTAAGTGTGCCTGTTGCCGCCTAAAAGGCGGCCCGGATGCCTGATTATGGGGCGTCCGGGGAGGATTAAGGGGGCATTTGGGTAAAATCAGGAGTAATTAGGAGCGTAAATAGACGAAAACCTGTGTTTGGGTTTCGGTTGTCGAGGGGAAGGGCTTTTTTGCAAAGGTCTCAGGTCGTCTGAAACCTGATTTTCAGTTTCAGACGACCTCTTTGTATTTTTTGCTTAGATGGAGTCTAGTAATTAATTTATCAACCCACCTTACGTTTTGATTTATCAATAGGCTTATTTTCCTCATGCATTGCATTTAATTCAGAAAGATATTCATTTGCCAGTCTACGTTTTTCAGCATCAACAAATCTCCTCAAAATTTGTTTTATCAATGGCTGATATCCAATGCCATACATTTTAGCTAATTCTTTCAAATCAATTAATAAGTCCTTATTGATTCTTAATGAAATTGCCTGTAGCTCAATGGATTTTTGTAAATCTGCAACAGTAAAAGTTGAAACTTTTGCATGTTTTTCAGAATTACCTAATTCGCCATTTTCCCATTTCTCAATGTTGGCATAGATTTCATCAATATTATTCATAGCTAATTCCTGTATATGGGACCCATACTATCGTTTGAAGGTATAAGTAAATTTCGTTGTTGGATTCAGAAGAATTTAAACAAAATATTACACTTCTATTTAGTCATTTTTCATAAATTGATATTATTTAGTCTAGCATACAATTTCAGTTCAGCATTATTTGCCTCATATGCCGTTTTTAAATAATACTTGCCATTTTTAGGGACTACTACAACTTTTAATTTACGGCCATTATCAGTTTCAGAAATAAACCAAAAGGTTGGTGGGATAGTTTGATTTCCCTCTCTATTATCTTCAAAAAATCTATCATTTTCATCTAAATTAGAGATACATTGTTCAACTTCTTCTCTATTTACATTGTGCTTTGTTGCAAGCTTTAGTTCAATTTTTGTAGAAATAATTAACATATTTAAAGCCTTATGAAAAAATTCTAAAAGCTACTATTTAATATATTGGGAACTATCTCTCGTTCTATCTATACCTCTCATCTTTGTTTTTTAGTATTTACTATTGTATATACAAAAAAGAGTGATGTCAATAAACCTGTTACTAGCGATTATCTAAATTTATTTAGACCCGCTGTAGCATGTTTTCAGACGACCTCTTTTCAAACCCTTACCCCGTCAATAAAGTTCTAACGGTACGTCCAGCAATGCCTGCGCGTTTTCAATCTGCACGGCGCAGGCGTAAACCTGCGGCAGGACGTGGGCGCAATAGACGCGGGCGTTGTGTTGCTGGGCGGCGTAGAAACCGCTGCCGAAGCCGTCGGCATCTTCCACTTGGGCAGCTTCGGCGGCAAGGTAGGCGCGGGCGAGTCCGATGGCGCCGAGCGTCAGCCCCATTTGTTGCAGGTAGGCGTTGGACGCGGCGGCGGCGAGGGCGGGACGGTCGGCGTATCCGACCATGCGGGCGATGCTTTGTTCCGCCGTTTCAATGGCTTGCGCCAGTTGCTGCGCGGCGGCGGGTTCGGCGGCGGCGAGTTTGTCCGCCAATTCTTTGCCTTCGGCGAGCAGCTTTAAGGGCAGTGCACCGTTTTTGCCGGTGGTTTTGCGCCCTGCCAAATCGGCTGCCTGTATGCCGTTGGTGCCTTCGTAAATCGGCGTAATCCGCACGTCGCGCAGGTATTGCGCTACGCCGCTTTCTTCAACGTAACCCGCGCCGCCGTAAATCTGGACGGCGAGGTTGGTCAGGACGACGCCGTTGTCGGTCGGCCAGGCTTTGACGATGGGAATCAGGAAATCCAGTTCACGCTCCGCTTCTTTGCGCAATACGTTGTCGGGGCAGGCAGCGGCAAAATCGGTCAGGGCGGCGGCGCGCAGATAGAGGGCGCGTTGGGCGGCAAGCGTTGCCTTTTGTATCAACAACATACGGCGCACGTCGGGATGGCGGATAATCGCTACGTCGTCTGAACCGTCCGCCTCGTCGCGTCCCTGCACGCGTTCTTTCGCATAGGCGAGCGCGTTTTGGTAGGCGCGTTCGGCGACGGCGTGGCCTTCGATGCCGACGTTCAGCCGCGCGGTTTTCATCATGGTAAACATATACGCCAAACCCTTGCCCGCCCTGCCGACCAGATAGCCTTCGGCGTTGTCGAACTCCATCGTACAGGTCGGGCTGGCATGTATGCCGAGCTTGTGTTCGATGCCGATGGCGCGCACGCCGTTGCGTCCGCCCAAGCTGCCGTCCGCGTTCACCAAATATTTCGGCACGATAAACATCGACACGCCCTGCACGCCCGGCGCGGCATCGGGCAGGCGCGCCAGCACCAGATGGACGATGTTTTCCGTCATTTCCTGATCGCCCCAAGTGATGAAGACTTTCTGACCGCTGAGGGCATACGCACCGTTTTCCTTCGGTACGGCGCGGGTGGCGATGTGGTTCAAATCCGAACCTGCCTGCGATTCGCTCAAATTCATCGTTCCCGCCCATTCGCCGCTGCACATTTTCGGCAGGTAGGTCTGTTTCTGCTCCTCGCTGCCGTGTTTGAACAGCGCATCCACCGCCCCCAGCGTCAGCATCGGCATCAGCGACAGGGCAAGATTGGCGGCGCACCACATCTCCTCACACGCCGCCGACACGACCGCCGGCAGCCCCTGTCCGCCAAACTCCGCCGGCGCGCGCAAACCCGCCCAGCCCGCTTCGCAGAAATCATAGTAGGCACGCGCCAAATCAGGATGGGTCGTAATCAGGTCGTCTGAAAAAAACCCGCGCCGTGCAAATCGCCGGTGTGGTTGGTGTCCGCCCATTGTTCCGAGGCAAACCGCGCCGCCTCGTCCAGCACCGCATCCACCGTTTCCGCATCCAAACCTTCCGCATGGGGCAGTTGCAGGATTTCGCCCAACCTGCCGTGCACGCGGATGCCGAAACGCAATTCGTTTACAGGGGCCGTGTAGCTCATGGAATCTCTCCGAAGTGAATGATTTGAAATGGATTTGGGATAAATTGGTATAGTTATACTAATCCTAAACCACAGGTTTGCAAAGCGCAGGCTTTCAGACGACCTCAGGCAAAATATAGTGGATTAAATTTAAATCAGGACAAGGCGACGAAGCCACAGACAGTACAGATAGTACGGCAAGGCGAGGCAACGCCGTACTGGTTTAAAGTTAATCCACTATGCAAGGCTATCCTTTTATTTTTAAAAAAATTATTTCAAATCGGGCGGCATGGGCAGAGCGCAGCAGGTTTGAGCGCGGTCAAAGTAGGCGGAAGTCGTCTGAAAAGGCGGTTTCAATGAAATGGGAAAGGGAGGGCAAGTTTTTCAGACGACCTTTTGTCCGTCTTTATCAACAAGAATCTGCTAAAATCGCCCGTTTCCCACTTCAACCTGACAGCAGCAATACATGAATATCTTTTACGAAGAGTCCGGCCAATTCAAAGTCGCCGCCATCGTCCAAAAAAACGACGCCACCTACCAAGTCGATACCCAACACGGCAAACGCACCAAAGTGAAGGTAAACAATGTCTTTGCCGAATTCGACGGCGACATGGCGGCGTTTTTGGAAAACGCGCAGGCGCAGGCGGCGGACATCGACACCGATTTATTGTGGGAAGTATGCGGCGAAGAAGAATTTTCCGCCGAAGCCATCGCTGAAGAATATTACGGCCATGCGCCGACCAAAACCGAGCTGGCGGCGACCTTGATTGCGCTTTACGCCGCGCCGATGTATTTCTACAAAAAAGCCAAAGGCGTGTTCAAAGCCGCGCCCGAAGAAACTTTGAAACAAGCGCTTGCCGCCATCGAACGCAAAAAACAGCAAGACGCGCAAATCGACGCTTGGGCGGAAGCCTTGAAACGCGGCGAGATGCCGTCTGAAATTGCAGCGGATTTGAAAACCATCCTGCACGCACCCGACAAACAGTCGCTGACCTACAAAGCCTTTACCAAAGCCGCCGACGCACTGAAAACCTCCGCCTACGAATTGGCGAAAAAAACAGGCGGCATTACGTCCATTCCCCAATATCTGCAAGACGGGTTTGAAATCAAATATTTCCCCAAAGGAACAGGTTTTCCCGACCTTCCGCTTCCTGAAATGCCTGACTTGCCCAAGGCTGACGTTACCGCCTTTTCCATTGACGACGAATCGACTACCGAAGTGGACGATGCCTTGAGCCTGACCGACTTGGGCAATGGCATGAAACGCGTCGGCATCCACATCGCCGCGCCGTCGCTTGCTATTAAACCAGGCGACAAAATGGAAAAAAACATCATGGACCGCTTGAGCACGGTCTATTTCCCCGGCGGCAAAATCACCATGCTGCCTGAAAACTGGATTGCCGCGTTCAGTCTTGATGCGGGCGCGTACCGTCCTGCCGTCAGTATTTATTTCGATGTGGACAGCGAATTCAACGTCGGCGAGCCGACCTGCAAAATCGAAGCCGTCAACATCGCTGAAAACCTGCGTATTCAAACCATCGAGCCGCATTTCAACGCCGAAACAGGCTTGGACGAAGCCGGCGAAATGATGTTCGCTCATCATCAAGACCTGATTTGGTTCCACCAATTCGCCGTCGCGCTGCAAAAAGCACGCGGCAAATACGAACCCGACCGCGCGCCGCAATACGATTACAGCATCGAATTGGATGAAGCAGGCAAAGTCTCCGTCGTCCGCCGCGAACGCGGTTCGCCCATCGACATGCTGGTCAGCGAAATGATGATACTCGCCAACAGCACTTGGGCGCAGATGCTCCATGACAACGACCTGCCCGGCCTCTTTCGCGTCCAACCGGCAGGCAAAGTGCGCATGAGCACCAAATCCGAGCCGCACATCGGCATGGGCGTACAACATTACGGCTGGTTCACCTCGCCGCTGCGCCGCGCCGCCGACTACATCAACCAAAAACAACTCCTCAGCCTGATAGACGACTCCGCCGAGCCGCTCTTCCGGCAAAGCGATGCCGAACTCTTCGCCGCCCTGCGCGACTTCGACACCGCCTACACCGCCTACGCCGACTTCCAACGGCAGATGGAAGCCTACTGGGGCCTCGTGTACCTGCAACAGCAAGGCACAAGCGAACTGACCGCGACCATCCTCAAAGAAGACCTCGTCCGCATCGAAGGCCTGCCGCTGGTAACCCGCGCCACCGGCATCCCGTTCGACGCGCTGCCCAAAACGCAAGTCCTGCTCAAAATCACCGAGCTTGATCCCGAAAAGCAGTTTATCGCGCTGAATTATGTGAAAGCTGTTGCCCCTGCGGTTGTATAAGTTTGCCGTCATGAAAAAACGTCGTCTGAAAACCTGTTCTCAAGTTTTCAGACGACGTTTCTTATTCCACAAAGACAATTCCGATTGCCTACTCTATCTCAACAACTCATCCGTTATCCGTTGCAAAAACTCGATGCGTTCGGGCTTGGCTCCGCCTGCTTCGGCGGCGGCTTTGACGGTGCAGCCGGGTTCGGCGCGGTGGGTGCAGTTGTGGAAACGGCATTGCCCGACGAGGTGGTTCAGGTCTGGGAAGTATTGCAGCAGGTCGGCGGCTTCGAGGTGGTGCAGCCCGAATTCTTGCAAACCGGGGGAGTCGATTAATTGGGTTTCTTCGTTTAAATCGTAGAGCTGGGCGTGGGTGGTGGTGTGTTTGCCGGAGTCGAGCGCGGTGGAAATATCGCCGGTGCGGGCGGTTTGGTTGCCCAAGAGGGCGTTGGTCAGGGTGGATTTGCCCATGCCGCTTTGTCCGAGCAGGATGTTGGTATGCCCTTGCAGGACGGGGCGCAGGATGTCGGCGTTTTCCAGCGCGCGGGTTTCGATGACGGGATAACCGAGCGTTTCGTAGAATTTGAGTTTTTCGCGCCAGAGGGCGGTTTCGGGCAGGTCGGCTTTGTTCAGAATGATGACGGCTTGGATGCCGGCGGCTTCGGCGGCTAGGAGCGCGCGTTGCAACAGGGCTTCGCTGGGCGAGGGAACGGCGGCGGTCACGATAAGGAGCTGGGTAACATTCGCGGCGATCAGCTTGGTTTTCCATGCGTCTTGACGGTAAAGCAGGCTTTCGCGCGGGAGATAGTCTTCGATGACGGCTTGTTCGGCGTTGATGTTTTGGATATGCACGCGGTCACCGCAGGCGAAATCCACCCTCTTTTTGCGCGTGCTGGCTTCGTAGGTTTTGCCGTCGGGTGTGCGCACGATGTAGCGGCGGCCGTAGCTGGTAATGATTTGGGCGGTATCGGTCATAAATGGTTGGGTCGGGTTGGGTCGGGTGGAGTGGATAAAGGGAATGTTCGCGGCGGCGTGGCTGCCTTGCGGCGAAAGGTATTGTACCGAAATAGGCAGGGGTCGTCTGAAACGATTCTATAGTGGCTTAACTTTAAACCAGTACGGCGTTGCCTCGCCTTGTCCTGATTTAAATTTAATCCACTATATATCGGGTTAACTGGAAACCGATACGGCGTTGCCGCTTGTCTTGATTTCAACGCAACCCGCGAGATTCGGAAGGTTTTCAGACGACCTCTCAGCCCATCACAATCCGAGCGACCACGCGTTGACGCCTTCAGAAAAATCTTCCAAGCGGTTTTCGTAGTGCGCGAAGATTTCTTCGATGATTTCGTCTTCACCATCAATCAGTCGGATTAAATCCATATCCGCTTCCGAAATCAGCCCGCGCCCGAGCAGCTCTTTGCGTATCCAGTCCAACAAGCCCGACCAAAAATCCTTGCCCACCAAGATAATCGGGCGGTCGGGCGTTTTGCCCGTCTGCACCAGCGTCAGGCTTTCAAACAGTTCGTCCAGCGTGCCGAAGCCGCCGGGCATGACGACATACGCGACCGCGTGTTTCACAAACATCACTTTGCGCGGGAAGAAATGTTGGAACTTGATGGACAAATCCTGATACGGATTGGCTTTTTGCTCGTGCGGCAACACGATATTCAGCCCCACCGCAGGGCTTGCGCCCGCAAACGCGCCCTTGTTCGCCGCTTCCATAATCCCCGGCCCGCCGCCCGAAATGACGGAAAAACCGGCATCCGAGAGCTTGCGCGCCAGCCGCAGCGTAAATTCATAGTCAGGATGGTTTTCCGGCGTGCGCGCGCTGCCGTAAATGCTGACCGCAGGCTGAATTGCCCGCAGCTCCTCGCCCGCTTCGACAAATTCCGAAATAATCTTCAAAACATGATACGACTCCCGCGCCTGAATCTCGCGGCGCGCCTCATCGGGCAGCATGGGCTTGGGCAGTTTTTTGAGCAGGCTCACGGTTTTTCCTTTATCTTGTTAAACCCCCACATTGTAACCGACAGAACCCGAGGTCGTCTGAAAACGCAAACATGAACGGCAGCAAGTGTTCCTTATTTGAACCGAATCATGCGTTTCAGCCCGTTTACCCGCCCGAAAGGGACAAGATTGCCGTCGCAGCCGCGCCGCTTGCGTTACAATCCCCCATTTCCGCCCACATCCTGCCATGCTCGAAATCCTCTACCGCGACAGCCGCACCATCGCCGTCAACAAACCCGCCGGAATGCTCGTCCACCGAAGCTGGCTCGACCGCCACGAAACACAGTTCGTCATGCAGACCCTGCGCGACCAAATCGGACAACACGTCTATCCCGCCCACCGCCTCGACCGCCCCACATCCGGCGTCCTCCTGTTTGCCCTCGACCCCGAAGCCGCCCGCCTGCTGACGCAGCAGTTCGAACAAAAAACCACACGCAAAACCTACTGGGCAATCGTGCGCGGATATTTGCCCGATGACGGACTCATCGACTACCCCCTCAAATATCAGCCCGACAAAATCGCCGAATCCCAAACCGAAGCCACCCTCCAAGAAGCCCAAACCCGATACTGCTGCCTTGCACGCACCGAATTGCCCTTCCAATCCGCCACCCGCTACCCAACCTCGCGCTACTCGTGGGCAGAACTCATCCCGAACACAGGCCGCAAACACCAACTCCGCCGCCACATGAAACACATCTTCCACCCCATCGTCGGCGACACCAACTACGGCGACCTGCGCCAAAACCACGCCACCGCCGTCCACCTCGGTTCCACCCGCCTCATGCTCCACGCCCGCAGCCTGTCGTTCCAAAGCATCGAAAACGGCGAAACCCTGACCGTCTGCGCCGATACCGACGAGAGCTGGCGGATTTGGCTGGATAAGTTTGAAGCCTAAGCGAAAGGTCGCGCCAACAGGCAGGCTGGTGATGCTGCGAAGCCGGACACGGGTTTCAGACGACCTTTATTCATCAAACACGCTTTGAGATAACCGAACCCCGTAGCGTGGGCTTTGCCCGCGGGATTTTCCGTCCGTCAGTTTGAATCGGGTGTGTGTACTTGTATTTATTTTGTGGGTATAGCTGAATTACTTTATTTTCGGTATGCAACTTACCGGTCGTCGTCATTCCCGCGCAGGCGGGAATCCATTTTTGAAATTCAGAAACTGTTTTTCAAATCAAGGCTTCTCAGATTTTACGATGGATTCCCGCCTGCGCGGGAATGACATCTGGTAGTGGGTTCCGTATCAAAAACTAAGCCCGTAGCGTGGGTTTTACCCACGAATGAATAGAAATGATTGGACTCAGATATCAAGGCTGAAAGTCGTGGGCAAAGCCCACGCTACTCTTAATATGACGAAAGGTCGTCTGAAAACCCTGAATCTTGGTTTTCAGACGACCTTTTGTTTCGATTCAATCTCAAATTATCAAGTCTGCATCAAATCCGTTTCGCCAATTCTTCCGCTTTGCCGATGTAGAGCGCAGGGGTCAGGGCGAGCAGTTGGGATTTGGCTTCGGCGGGGATTTCCAGCGATTCGATGAAGACTTTCAGCACTTCGGGCGTGATGCCGCCTTTGCCGCGCGTCAGGTCTTTCAGTTTTCGTAAGGATTGGCGACACCGTGGCGGCGCATCACGGTTTGAATCGGTTCGGCGAGCAGTTCCCAAGTGGCATCCAAATCGGCGGCCAGTGCGGCGGGGTTGGGTTCGAGCTTGTTCAGACCGCGCAGGTGGGCGGCAAAACCCAATACGGCATAGCCTACGCCTACGCCCATATTGCGCAGGACGGTGCTGTCGGTCAGATCGCGCTGCCAGCGGGAGACGGGCAGTTTTTCGGCTAAGAAGCCCAATACGGCGTTAGCCATGCCGAGGTTGCCTTCGGAGTTTTCAAAGTCGATGGGGTTGACTTTGTGCGGCATGGTGGAAGAGCCGACTTCGCCCGCTTTGACTTTTTGTTTGAAGTAACCCAATGAAATATAACCCCAAACGTCGCGGTTGAAGTCAATCAGGATGGTGTTGATGCGGCTGAGGGTTTGGAAGAATTCAGCCATGTAGTCGTGCGGTTCGATTTGGATGGTGTAGGGGTTGAAGGTCAGGCCGAGGCTGATTTCGACGAAGTTGCGGCAGTGGGTTTCCCAATCGACGTCGGGATAGGCGACCATGTGGGCGTTGTAGTTGCCGACCGCGCCGTTGATTTTGCCGAGGAATTCTTGCGCTTGAAGGTTTTTGAACTGGCGTTGCAGGCGGTACACGATGTTGGCGGTTTCTTTGCCCAAGGTGGTCGGCGTGGCGGGCTGGCCGTGGGTGCGGCTCATCATGGGGACGGCGGCAAGGTCGTGCGCCATGCCGGTGAGTTTCGATGATTTCGGCAAGTTTCGGCAGGATGACGGTTTCACGCGCTTCTTGCAGCATCAGGGCGTGGGACAGGTTGTTGATGTCTTCGCTGGTGCAGGCGAAGTGGATGAACTCGCTGGCGGCGGCGACTTCGGGTACGCCGGCGAAGCGTTCTTTAAGCCAGTATTCGATGGCTTTGACATCATGATTGGTGGTCGCTTCGATGGCTTTGACGGCGGCTGCGTCTTCCAGTGAAAAGTTTTCGATGACTTTGTCGATTTCGGCACGCGTGAAATCGTTGAAGGCGGGGATTTCGGTGATTTTCGGTTCGGCGGCGAGGGCTTTGAGCCAGCTCAATTCGACTTTGACGCGCGCCCTCATCAGGCCGTATTCGGAGAAAATCGGACGCAATGCTTCAACGGATTTGGCGTAGCGGCCGTCTAGGGGGGAAAGTGCAGCGATAGGGTTGATCATGTCGGAATCCTGTCGGTAGGTCGGTCAAACGGTTAAATCAAACAGTCAAATTGTTTGCAATTATACATGATTTAACGATATACATTCGGGTCGTCTGAAACTACAATCTGCCCTTCAAAGCGTTTTTGACAAACGCCGCCGACTCGCGCAATACCGTGTAACCATAACCGCCGTAAGGCTCGGAACAAAACGGCGCGGCATACACCTGAATATCGTGTCCCTGCCACTGCTTGTCTGCCATCATCTGCGCCCGCGTCAAATGAAAACCGGCGCTGACAATGACGACGCGCGGGCTGTTTTCGATAAATTTTCGGCTGAACACGATGTTTTCAAACGTATTGCCCGCTTCCCGCTCCTGAATAATGTCCCCCTTCGGTACGCCCATTTTCTCCGCAATCATTTGCATATTTCCCGCGGAAGACTGCAAATCACGGCTGATTCCGCCCGTCATCACCAGTTTTTTCACCTTGCCGGCACGATACAGCTCGACGGCCGCTTCAACGCGCGCCACCAAACAAGGATTCAGACGACCCCCTTCATAAGCACGGGTCGAAAGCACAACCGCAGCATCCGCCGGACGCACCGTATCCGCATCCAAGCGCGACACCTGAAAATCGCGCCACATAATCCACAGCGGCAAAAGCGCGGCGGTCAAGAACAAAATTAATATAAAAACAAGGGCTTTTTTGAACATCCGAATCCTAAAAGAATGAAAGTAGTTGGAACGCGGCTGTACAGGCAGGTTCCAAGTATTCCTTAATTTTACGAAATTCATACAGTAAAAGGTCGTCTGAAAACAGGATTTTCAGACGACCTTTTATTTAGGTTTAGGTTATCTTTCTGTCGTAGCGGAAAGCTTGTGTGGCGTAAGAGGGTGGGAGTGCATGTCAGGGACCTATATCTGATTCAAAAGTCCGACCTGCCTAAACTGCACAGTATATCGGTTTAAAATAGAAACCACTTAATGCCGTCATTCCCGCGCAGGCGGGAATCCAGACATTCGGTTGTTGCACAAGAAAGGTTAGATGCTAAAAACACAAGCGAAAAAGACTGCACTTTATAAAAAGTGCGGTCTTTTTTTGTAATGTTTTGATAGTGTGGTTCAAACCCCGTTATTGGATGAGCCCTTCATTCCATAATGCGATAACCACATCAAGTTGGCTATTATGTTTCTTTTCTTCTCCAATGATTTTTTGAATTTCTGCCCAAAGTTCAGCTTTTTTATTTGCCCAAGACATATCTTTTTTTAATAAATGGATGGCAAGAATTGCATATTCTGCATTTTTAGATTCTTTCTCTTGTGGTGTTTGAATAGAAATTCCTTTTATTTTTCCCGCGTAGCACAGCCCGAAAAAGGCATTTTTAGGACATCCTTTCACTCTAGCTGAATAACTGTTAGTAAACTCTTGAACTGCTTCCGTCCATGCTTTTTTAATATCGTGTGTATAAGCGAATAGCTCTACGGCTTTTACAGCTGTTTTTCCATATAAATTCATATGTTCAACTCACGCAAAGCGCGGATTTTAGCATTGGCAGAACAGCAAAAACAACAAATCGCCCGAGAAAATCAAGAGCAGAAACATCGTAAACGGCTCGAGCAACAAGAGCGTGAGACCGCGCTTTATGAAGAGGCATGCCAGAATGCGCAAGAAGACTTGAATATGTTCGTGAAATGTTGGACTCAATAATCTAATTTATATGTGTTATAGAAAAAAGGTCGTCTGAAATTTCAGACGACCTTTTGACTTTTTGCGAAACAACCGAATCTTTAACCTTTGCGGCGGCTGCCTAAGTCGGCGGCGGCGGTAAAGAGTACGTCGGTGGAGGAGTTGAGGGCGGTTTCGGCGGAGTCTTGGATAACGCCGATGATCATGCCGACGCCGACGACGCGCATGGCGAAGTCGTTGTCTATGCCCAAGAGGCTGCAGGCAACGGGGATCAGCAGCAGCGAGCCGCCGGCAACGCCGGATGCGCCGCATGCGCCGACGGTGGCGACGAGGCTCAGGAGCAGGGCGGTTGGGTAGTCGACGACGATGCCTTTGGTGTAGGCGGCCGCCATGGCTAAGACGGTGATGGTAATCGCCGCGCCTGCCATGTTGATGGTTGCGCCCAGCGGGATGGAGACGGAGTAGGTGTCTTCATGCAAGCCGAGTTTTTTTGCCAATGCCATGTTGACGGGGATGTTGGCGGCGGAGGAGCGGGTGAAGAAGGCGTAGAGTCCGCTTTCGCGCAGGCAGGTGAAGACCAGTCCGTAGGGGTTTTTGCGGGTTTGCGACCAGACGATGAGCGGGTTCACGACGAGGGCGATGAATGCCATGCTGCCGAGCAGGACTGCCAGCAGGCGTCCGTAGCTGAGGAAGGCGGCAAAGCCTGTTTCGGCGACGGTTTGGGAGACCAGTCCGAAAATACCCAAGGGGGCGAAGCGGATAACCCATTGTACGACGGTGGTAACGGCTTCGGAGAGGTCGGAGACGACTTGGCGGGTGGTGTCGGAGCCGTGGTGGCGCAATGCGGAGCCTAAAACCAATGCCCATGCGAGAATGCCGATGTAGTTGGCTTGCGCGATGGCGTTAATCGGGTTGGACACGAGCTTCATCAAAAGTTCTTTGAGGACTTGGACGATGCCGGAGGGCGGTGCGAGGGTGGAGGTGGCTACGTCTTTAAACACCAGTGCGGTCGGGAATGCCATACTGGCGGCAACGGCGACTGCGGCGGCGGCAAATGTGCCGACGAGATACAGAATAATGATGGGTTTGATTTTGGCTTCGCCGCCTTTGCGGTATTGCACCAGCGCGGCGGTTACTAAGACAAACACCAATACGGGGGCGACGGCTTTCAATGCCCCGACGAACAATTCACCGAGCAGCCCTGCGCCTAAACCTGCTTTCGGGGAGATGGTACCGACCAATACGCCCAACATCAAACCGATGATGATTTGCGGTACGAGTCCGATACGGTTGACTGCGTTCAGCAGTGGATTACCACTTGCCATGATACATCCTCTTACTTTATGTGTTAAGAAATGTTGCATTTTAAAAGAAAATATCAATTATTGTGCAGGTTTACATATCAAATCGATTGTTGTGGCGGAAAATGCTTGATTTTTTAGAGAATTGGGCAGTTTGTGCTGTGTTTTTCGGATTGGAGGGAGTTAATGTGTTTTGCTTCTGTCGCACAGAGGCAGGCGCATTCGCTTTTTCAGACGACCCCTCCGTCTCGGGCGGGTTTTAAACCCGATTGAAAATAATGGTAGAATTTAGAACCCTTCTGCCGTTGAAACATTTTTTGCCATGACCAGACTGACTTCGCCCATTTTGATTGCCTCACTCGCCCTTGCCTACGGACACGCAGCCGCAGCAGACCTGCCGCGTGCCGAAGACTACGAACCGATTCCCGGCTTCAAGCAGGGCGGGCAATCCGAGCAGGCTGACAAAGTAGGCAAACTGACGCCCAAGTTTCCCGTCAAAATCGAAACCAAAAACAGCGAAGTCAAATCCATGCTCGAAGAATACCTGCCGCTGATTACCCAGCAGCAGGACGAAGAGTTGGATAAAGAGCAGGTCGGCTTCCTCGCCGAAGAAACGCCCGACAACGTCAAAACCATGCTCAAAACCAAAGGCTATTTCAACGGTAGCGTCAACGTCCAAGACAATGGTTCGAGCTATACCGTCGCCGTCAATCCCGGCCCGCGCACTAAAATCGACAACGTCAGCGTCGCCATCCTCGGTGACATCCTTTCAGACGACAATCTTGCCGAGTATTACCAAAAAGCCATGCTCAACTGGCAGCAGCCCGTTGGCGAATACTTTGACCAAGACGGCTGGAGCGGCAGCAAAACCTCCGTCCTCAGCGCAGTAACCCGCAAAAAATACCCGCTTGCCAAACTCAGCAACACCCAAGCCACCGTCAACCCCAACAACAACACCGCCGATCTGAACGTTATCGTCGAAAGCAACCGCCCCATTTATTTCGGCGACTTTGAAATCACCGGTACCCGCCGTTATCCCGAAAACGTCGTTGCCGGTCTGGCACGTTTCAAACCCGGCGCGCCCTACGACCTCGACCTCTTGCTTGACTTCCAACAAGCGCTCGAACAAAACGGACATTACTCCGGCGCATCCGTCCAAGCCGACTTCGACCGGCTCCAAGGCGACCGCGTGCCCGTCAAAGTCAACGTTACCGAAGTCAAACGCCACAAACTCGAAACCGGTATCCGCTACGATTCCGAATACGGCCTCGGCGGACGCATCGGCTACGACTACTACAACCTCTTCAACAAAGGCTACATCGGCTCCGTCGTTTGGGACATGGACAAATACGAAACCACCCTCGCCGCCGGTATCAGCCAGCCGCGCAACAGCGAAGGCAAATACTGGACGACCAACACGTCCTACAACCGCTCGACCACCCAAAACCTTGAAAAACGCGCCCTGACCAGCGGTATTTGGCGCGTGCGCGACCGCAACGGCATCGAATCGCGCCTCGGTATCGAATTCATCACCGAAGACCGCAAAGTGCCCGATACCAATTACGACCTCGGCCGCAGCCACGCCACCATGCTGACCGCCTCGTGGAAACGCCAAAACATCGAAACCGAGCTGCGTCCCGAAAACGGCTACTACCTCGACGGCAAAATCGGCGCAACGCTGGGCAACTTCCTGTCCTCCACCGCCATGGCGCGCGCCACCGCCCGCGCAGGCTATTTCTACACACCCGAAAACAAAAAACTCGGCACCTTCATCGTCCGCGGGCAGGCAGGCTACGTTTATGCCCGCGAAGGCGAAGACGTGCCTTCCAGCTTAATGTTCCGCACCGGTGGCGCCTCTTCCGTACGCGGTTACGAACTCGACAGCATCGGTTTGGAAGGCCCGAAAAATTCCGTCCTCCCCGATAGGGCATTACTGGTCGGCAGCCTCGAATACCAGTTCCCGATTACCAAAAGCGTATCCGGCGCCGTCTTCCATGATGTCGGCGACGTTACCAGCAACTTCAAAAACATGAGTATGCAACACGGTACCGGCGTCGGCGTGCGCTGGTTCAGCCCCGTCGCCCCGTTCTCCTTCGATGTTGCCTACGGACACCAAGACAAGAAAATCCGCTGGCACATCAGCTTAGGCACAAGGTTTTAAGGTCGTCTGAAAATGTGGACAGGCTTGCTGCAAAACCCATAATATCCAAAATTTTTACCATTCTTGAACCATAAATAAAAATAATGAATTTCGATCTTGAAAAACTCTCTTCATTCTCAGGCTGGGAACGTCTCGTTGAAACCGGCATGGCATTCGGTACCAACCTCGTTGCCGCGCTGGCGATTTTCTTTGTCGGCAGATGGATAGCCTCCCGCCTCGTTATTTTGATGAAAGCCGCGCTGACCCGCGCCAAAGTAGATAGAACGCTGGTGAGCTTTCTGGGCAACGTAGCTAATATCGGCCTGTTAATTCTGATTATTATTGCCGCGTTGGGCAAGTTGGGCATTCCGACCACGTCGGTTACCGCCTTAATCGGTGGCGCGGGCTTGGCGGTGGCTTTGTCGCTGAAAGACCAACTGTCGAACTTTGCCGCCGGCGCGCTGATTATTCTGTTCCGCCCGTTTAAAGTCGGCGACTACATCAAAGTCAACGGCTTCGAAGGCTTTGTTAGCGAAATTAAAATGGTGCAGACCGCGCTGAGTACGCCGGATAACGAAGAAGTCATCCTGCCCAACAGCGTCGTCATGAGCAACAGTATCGTGAACCGTTCTTCCATGCCGTTGTGCCGCGTGCAGGTGGTGGTCGGTGTCGATTACGCCTGTAATTTGAAAGCCGCCAAAGCCGCCGTTTTGAAAGCCGCCACCGAGCATCCTTTGTGCGTACAGACTCAAGGCAAAGAGGCAGTAACATATATTACCAACTTGGCTGATAGCGCCATCGAAATTACGCTTTGGGCGTGGACGAACGAAGCCGATTTGGGCGCGTTCCGCTTCGGGTTGAACGAGCAGGTAGTGGAAAACCTGCGCGCCGCCAATATCAATATTCCTTTCCCGCAGCGCGACGTGCATATTATCCAGCAGCAGGGGTGAGGGTAAGTTTCGGATTGGCGAATCCGGCCTGCTGAAACCTTGGGCATGCGTTGTTTGAAACCCAAAACCCATCCGAGGTCGTCTGAAAACTTGAAAATCAGGTTTTCAGACGACCTTTATTCTTCCCGCCGACAGGCATACAATCAAAAGTGCAGTACCTTTCATTGATTCAATACAAGGAGACAGTTATGCGCGGCATAAAATCAGTTGCATTGTTGTGTACTTTGGCATTGGGTGCGCCGGCGTTTTCGGTGGGTTTGACCAAAACGCTGCCGGGCGATTTGACGACGGCTCAGGCGCAGGCGGTGGTGCAGGCTTCGATGAAAAAGGCGCGTGAAATCAAGGTGCCGATGAATCGCGGTCATGGATGCGGGCGGTAATTTGAAGGCGTTTGCGCGTATGGACGACGCGTTTATCGGCAGCATTGATATTGCGCAGAAAAAGGCGAAAACGGCACGCTATTTCAATATGTCCACCCGCGATTTGGGCAAGGCTTCGCAGCCGGGCGGCGAGCTTTACGGTATTGAGGTGACCAACGATGGTTTGGTGATTTTTCCCGGCGGTGTGCTGCTGGTGGATAAAAACGGCGTTATCGTTGGCAGCGTCGGCGTGAGCGGCGGCTCGGTCGATGAAGACGAAAGCGTCGCGAAAGCAGGTGCGGCGGTATTGACGGGAAGGTAAACCGCAGCTTAAAAAAGACCCAACGCATTTCTTTTCATTGATTTGCGTTGGGTTGCTGAATGAGCAGAGGTCGTCTGAAAAATGTGGGTTTAAACTTCCGCAGTCTTTTCAGACGACCTTTTTACACTTTGTTGGCATTTTACCGCTTCGGGCATGACGTTCGGGCATATGGGGTCGTCTGAAACCTGAAATGCTGTCTTTCCCAAGCACAATTCGCCGCAATGGGATATGATTATCCTTTTTCGGACGACCTGTCCTGATATGGGGTCGTCTGAAAAGTCGATTCCGTCGGGTGCGGCGGAGTCCTGTGCAGCCGTTAAGTCATACAAGAAAGTCAAGATGTCCGAAACAGCAGTCCAAGAAACCCAAGAAACGCCAAACAGTGTTCCCATGTCGTCTGAAACACAATCCACCCCGCCCAAGCGCAAGAGACGCTGGTTGCGGGGTCTGTTGCTGACGTTGGTTGTGCTGGTGTGTGCGCTGGCGGGCTTTATTGCTTGGCTGGTGGGGACGGAATCGGGTTTGCGTTTCGGTTTGTACAAGATTCCGTCGTGGTTTGGCGTGAAGATTGCGTCGGAAACGCTGGAAGGTACGCTGGTTAAGGGTTTTCACGGCGATAAGTGGATAATTGAAACGGATGGGGCGGATGTGAAAATCAGCGCGTTCCGTTTGATTGGAAGCCGTCCGAGCTGTTTCAGCGCAGCCTGCACATTACTGAAATTGTGGCGGGCGATATTGCGGTCGTGCCGAAGCCGACGCCGCCGAAAGAGAAAAAGCCGTCCAAAGGGCTACCTGAGAGCATTGATTTGCCTGTACTGGTGTTCGTCGACCGTTTGGAAACGGGCAGACTCAGCGTGGGCAAAAATTTTGACAAGCAGACGGTCTATCTCGACCATTTGAATGCGGCATACCATTACGATCAAAAAGAACACCGCTTGGATTTGAAAGCCCTCGATACGCCGTGGGGCAATTCGACGGGTTCGGCGGTGGTCGGGCTGGAGAAGCCGTTTGCGCTCAATACGACGATTCAGACGAAGGGCGAGCTGGAAGGCGAGACGATAGAGGGTAAGGCGCGTCTGTGGGGCAGCTTGCAGGACGTACAGACTGAAATCCTGCTGGACGGCGATGATGTGCATTTGTCGGCGAAATCGACAGTGCATCCGTTTGCCGCTTCGTTGGACAAGATGATCGGCGAGGTGCTGGTCAAGGGTTTCAACATCAATCCGACCGCTTTCCTGCCGTCGCTGCCTAAGGCAAACCTGACGTTTGACGCAACCGTCGTGCCTTCGTTTACGCACGGTATCGCGCTGGACGGCTCGCTCGACTTGGAAAACAAGGCGGCGGGTTTTGCCGATGACAAAGCTATTCCGGTGCGCAACATTCTGGCGGACTTCACCATCAACGACAACGGCGTGGTAACCGTCCAAGAGTCTGAAATCGGGCTGTTGGAGGAAGGTTCGTTCAATGTCGCCGGTACGGTCGATACGGTGAAAAACGCGCTGGCGCTCAAGATTAATGTGAACAACCTGGTTTCAGACGACCTCGTCCGCACCAATGTTGCCGGTCAGTGGAACGGATTTATCGGCGTCAAAGGCGAAACCGCCTCGCCCGCTATCGACTGGAATCTTGAAAGCGGCAGCGCGCAACTCTCCGGACTGCTGTCCTTCGTTACCGACAGACAACACGGGCAGCGTACCCTCAAACTCGACCGCGTCCGCGTCGCACCGCAAAACGGCGGCGAACTGACGGCGCAAGGTTCGCTCGAACTCTTCAAAGACCGCCTGCTCAAGCTCGATGTTTCCAGCAAGGCGTTCAATCCGTCCCACCTCGACTCAAAACTGCCCGCCGGCAGCGTCAACGGCACCATCAATCTTTCAGGCGAACTGGCGAAAGAAATTCGCCGGCAAAATGCAGTTTGCGCCGAGTACGTTAAACAACGTCCCCCTCAGCGGCAAAGCCGACGTCGTTTACGAATCCGGACACCTCCCGCGCGCGCTGACCGACCTGCGTTTGGGCAACAATATCGTTAAAACCAACGGCAGCTTCGGTAAAAAAGGCGACCGTCTCAATATCGACATCACCGCTCCCGACCTTTCCCGTTTCGGTTTCGGACTGGGCGGTCTGCTCAATACGCGCGGCTATATTTCAGGCGACCTCAAAGGCGGGCTGAAAACCTACGAAGCCGACCTCTCCGGCGAAGCGCGCGCCCTGCGAGTCGGCGATGCCGTCAACATCCGCATGCTTGACTTCAAACTCAAAGGCACGCCCGACATCAACCGTCCGCTTGCCGCCGACATCAAAGGCAGCCACATCGCCCTTTCCGGCGGCGCAACCGTCATTGATGCGGTCAATCTGTCCCTCAACGGCATGGGCGCGCAACACCGCATACACGGCAGCAGCAGCATGGCGTTGGACGGCAAACCTTACAAACTCGAAATCAACGCAGCAGGCGGTCTGAACAAAGACTTCAATCAGTGGAAAGGCAGCGTGGATACGCTCGACATCGGCGGCGCGTTCAACCTCAAACTGCAAAACCGCATGAACCTCGAAGCAGGTGCGGAGCGCGTTTCCATGAGCGCGGCGCGTTGGAGCGCGATGGGCGGCAGCCTCAACCTGCAAACTTCGTTTGGGACAAAAAAGCCGGCATCACCAGCAAAGGCAGCGCGCAAAGCCTGCACATCACCGAGCTGCAAAACTTCGTCAAAATCCCCGTCGAACACAACTTGGTACTCGGCGGCGATTGGGATTTGGCGTACAGCCAAAACGCCCGCGGCTACCTCAACATCAACCGCCAAAGCGGCGACATCATCCTGCCGAACAAAGACCCGAAAAAACAGATGCCTTTGGGCTTAAGCGCGCTCTCCCTGCGCACCCGTTTCCAAAACGGCCGCATCGACAGCACGCTTGAAGGCAATACCCGTTTCGGCAGCGTCAACGCCAATCTGGGCATCAGCCAGCAGTTCGGCAACAAAATCGCCAACGCGCCCATAAGCGGCAAAATCAACCTCAACGTCCCCGACTTGGGTGCCATCAAAACCTTCCTGCCCGCCACCGCGCAAGGCATTACGGGTCGTCTGAACGCAGCCGCCACCATAGGCGGGCGCGTCGGCGCACCTACCGTCGCCGCCACCTTGAACGGCACCAGCAATTACGGCTCCGCCGACGGTACGGTCAACATCGGACAGGGCGCCAGCATGGACACCGCGCCTTTGAGCGGCAAACTCAACCTCAACGTCGCCGACCTCGAAGTCTTCCGCAATTTCCTACCCGTCGGACAAACCGTCAAAGGTCGTCTGAATGCCGCCGTCAGTCTTGGCGGACGCGTCGGCGAACCGCAGCTTTCCGGTACGCTCAACGGCGAAAACCTCTACTACCGCAACCAAACCCAAGGCCTCATCCTCGACAACGGCGTTTTACGTTCCCATTTGCAGGGACAACGCTGGGTCATCGACAGCCTCAAGTTCCATAAAGGCGGTACGCTCGAGCTGAAAGGCTCCGTCAACCTTGCCAACGCAGACCCTGACGTTGACGTGGATGTCGTCTTCGACAAATACGACACCCTTTCCCGTCCGAACCGCCGCCTGCGACTCTCCGGCAGCGCGAAAGTGCAATACAACCAGCAAAAAGGCGTGTTCCTCAACGGTACGTTAAACAGCGACTACGGTATGTTCGGTTCGCAAAAATCCTCCATGCCCTCGTTGGACGACGATGTCGTCGTCTTGGGTGAAGAGCAAAAACAAACCGCCGCCGTGACACCTATCAACCTTAACCTCACGCTCAACCTCAACGACAATATCCGTTTCGTCGGTTACGGCGCAGACATCACCATAGGCGGCAGGCTGAACATCACTTCCCGACCGGGTGAAACCGTCCAGGGCGTCGGTACGGTGAAAGTCGTCAAAGGCCGCTACAAAGCCTACGGTCAAGACCTCGACATCACCAAAGGTACGGTTTCTTTCGTCGGTCCGTTGAACAACCCCAACCTGAACATCCGCGCCGAACGCCGTCTTTCTCCCGTCGGTGCAGGCGTCGAAGTTCTCGGCAGCCTAAACAATCCGCGCGTGACCCTTGTTGCGAAAGAAGCGATGAGTGAAAAAGACAAGCTCTCTTGGCTCATCCTCAACCGCGCCAGCAGCGGCAGCGACGGCGACAATGCCGCCCTTTCCGCAGCAGCAGGCGCGCTGCTTGCCGGACAAGTCAACGACAGGCTCGGACTGGTGGACGATTTGGGCATCACCAGCCAACGCAGCCGCAACGCCCAAACCGGCGAACTCAACCCTGCCGAACAAGTATTGACCGTCGGCAAACAGATTACCAACAATCTCTATGTAGGTTACGAATACGGTATTTCCAGTGCCGAACAGTCCGTCAAACTCGTGTACCAGCTCACACGCGCCATCCAAGTCATCGCCCGCGTCGGCAGCCGTTCATACGGCGGCGAGTTGAAATACACCATCCGTTTCGACAGGCTCTTCCGTTCGGATTACGAAGACGACCGCAAAATTGAAGAAGCGGAAAAACAAAAAGCCGCTCAAACGCAATAACGCCGACTGAAAGGAAAAGGTCGTCTGAAAACCACACTTAGGGTTTTCAGACGACCTTCTTTATATTTTTAAGTCTGCCTGCTTATTATCAAGCCAAATCAAGCTGTTTTTCCAAATTCTCCACCAACTGGTCATCCAGTTTCAAGGCTTGCGACAGCCGGCTTAAGAACACGATTTCTTTACGGGATAAATCGGCACACACCAATCTTGCTGCCAGATAGTTTCCGCGGCCAAAGCTTCATCGTTGCCGACGGCTGCGGTGATTTCTTCGACTGTTGCCGGTCTTTCATATTCGGCGGCAAGCCAGGCGGCGGTTTCTGCATCTGTACCGCTTTCACGGGCAATGACCTGTTTTTCCGCTTCATCAATCAACCCGTCCGATGCGGCGGCTGCAATCATGGTGCGCAGGATGACGCGGCTGTGTGTTTCGGCAAGTTGGCCGACAGGTTCGAACGCTTGTTGCGGCAATTCGGGTTGGTTGCGGTTTTGCTGCCAGCTTTGATAGCCTTTGTAGGCAATATAACCCAAAGCTGCCACTGAACCGGCCTTGACCAGTTTTTTGGTGTTTTTCTTTTTCATCAGCATAGAAGCCAGTCCTGCCACTAATGCGCCGCTGCCGAAAGAATTAAGCGGGCTGTCGGATACGGATCGGCTGTTTTTTTGAACGGTTCCCAAAATTTGGTTAAGCAGATTGTTGAAATTCATTGTGATTGTCCTTTTTGAGAGTGAGTTTTTAAATCATATGGGTATTCAGACTTAAAACAAGGCATGGAGGTGTTAAAGGATGCAAATGCTTATGAAGCATAGGGGAGGTCGTCTGAAAATCAAATCGGGCAGGGTTTCGGGATCGTTAAGCATTACCTGCAAAAAGGATGGTGAACTGTCGGCAAGAGATAAATAAAACGGTAAGAAACAAAACACAAATAAGAATCGTTATCATAAACTTATTGAATTTATTAAGATTTTTTTGCAGGTTGGCCGACATTTACCTTTTAATGGATTTTGAAATTCGATAAAATAGCAAGATATTAAGATTTGTCTGTCAACCAGTTAGGCATAAACCCATGTTGGCCAGTTACTTTCCCGTCCTCGTATTCATCCTCGTCGGCCTCGCGGCCGGCGTGCTGTTTATCCTGCTCGGCACGATTTTAGGTCCGAAACACCACTACGCCGAAAAAGACGCGGCTTACGAATGCGGTTTCGAAGCCTTTGAAAACGCCAGGATGAAGTTTGATGTGCGTTATTATCTCGTCGCCATCCTGTTCATCCTCTTCGATTTGGAGGTTGCGTTTATGCTGCCGTGGGCGGTGGTGTTCAAAGATTTGGGCGCATACGGCTTCTGGTCTATGCTGGTGTTTATCGTCGTTCTGACGGTAGGCTTTGTTTACGAATGGAAAAAAGGTGCGCTGGAATGGGAATAGAAGGCGTTTTGAAAAAAGGTTTCATCACCACCAGCGCGGATACGGTGCTGAACTATATGCGTACCGGTTCGCTGTGGCCGGTTACTTTCGGTTTGGCCTGCTGCGCCGTGGAAATGATGCACGCGGGTATGGCGCGTTACGACCTTGACCGTTTCGGCATTATTTTCCGTCCGTCTCCCCGTCAGGCAGACCTGATGATTGTGGCGGGTACGCTCACCAACAAAATGGCGCCCGCCCTGCGCCGCGTGTACGACCAGCTCGCCGAGCCGCGTTGGGTGTTGTCTATGGGTTCGTGTGCCAACGGCGGCGGCTACTATCATTATTCTTATTCCGTTGTGCGCGGTGCCGACCGTGTCGTGCCGGTAGACGTTTATGTGCCGGGTTGCCCGCCGACTGCGGAAGCCCTGATTTACGGCCTGATGCAGCTCCAACAAAAATCAAGCGCACTTCCACCATCGCGCGGGACGAGTAGGGTAGGGAACGATATGGCAAGCATTCAAAACTTATACGAAACCGCCGACCGCGTTTTGGGCAATCAGGCAAGCAAAGTCATTTCCGCTTTGGGCGAGATTACCGTCGAGTGTCTGCCCGAACACTATATTTCAGTGATGACCACGTTGCGCGACCATGAAGAACTGCATTTCGAGCTTTTGGTCGATTTGTGCGGCGTCGATTACAGCACTTACAAAAACGAAGCATGGCAGGGCAAACGTTTCGCCGTTGTCAGCCAGCTGCTTTCCGTTAAAAACAATCAGCGCATCCGCGTGCGCGTCTGGGTTTCAGACGACGATTTCCCCGTGGTCGAATCCGTGGTTCCCGTTTACAACAGCGCGGATTGGTACGAGCGCGAAGCCTTTGATTTGTACGGCATCATGTTCAACAACCATCCCGACCTGCGCCGCATCCTGACCGATTACGGCTTTGTCGGACATCCTTTCCGCAAAGACTTCCCGATTTCCGGCTATGTGGAAATGCGTTACGACGAAGAACAAAAACGCGTGATTTACCAACCCGTTACCATCGAGCCGCGCGAAATCACGCCGCGTATCGTCCGTGAGGAGAACTACGGTGGCCAATAAATTAAGAAACTACACCATCAATTTCGGTCCGCAACACCCTGCGGCGCACGGCGTATTGCGCATGATTTTGGAGTTGGACGGCGAACAAATCGTCCGTGCCGATCCGCATATCGGCCTCCTGCACCGAGGCACAGAGAAACTGGCGGAAACCAAAACCTACCTGCAAGCCCTGCCTTATATGGACAGGCTGGACTACGTTTCCATGATGGTTAACGAGCAGGCATACTGCTTGGCGGTAGAAAAACTCGCCGGAATTGATGTGCCTATCCGCGCCCAATACATCCGCGTCATGTTCGCCGAAGTAACGCGCATCCTCAATCACCTGATGGGCATCGGTTCGCACGCCTTCGACATCGGCGCGATGACCGCCATCCTCTACGCCTTCCGCGATCGCGAAGAGCTGATGGACTTGTACGAAGCCGTTTCTGGCGCGCGTATGCACGCCGCCTATTTCCGTCCCGGCGGCGTTTACCGCGACCTGCCCGACTTCATGCCTAAATACGAGAGCAGCAAATTCCGCAACGCCAAAGTATTAAAGCAACTCAACGAATCCCGCGAAGGCACCATGCTTGACTTCATCGACGCCTTCTGCGAACGCTTCCCGAAAAACATCGATACACTCGAAACCCTCCTGACCGACAACCGCATCTGGAAACAACGTACCGTCGGCATCGGCGTTGTCTCCCCCGAACGCGCCATGCAGAAAGGCTTTACCGGCGTCATGCTGCGCGGTTCGGGCGTGGAGTGGGACGTGCGTAAGAAACAGCCGTATGAAGTGTACGACCAAATGGATTTCGACATCCCCGTCGGCGTCAACGGCGACTGCTACGACCGCTACCTCTGCCGTATGGAAGAAATGCGTCAATCCGTCCGCATCATCAAGCAATGCGCCGACTGGCTGCGCGTCAATCCCGGCCCGGTCATTACCACAAACCACAAATTCGCTCCGCCCAAACGTACCGAAATGAAAACAGGTATGGAAGACCTGATTCACCATTTCAAACTCTTTACCGAGGGTATGCACGTTCCCGAGGGCGAGACCTACACCGCTGTCGAACACCCGAAAGGCGAGTTCGGCGTTTACATCATTTCAGACGGCGCGAACAAACCCTACCGCCTGAAAATCCGCGCACCCGGCTTTGCCCACCTGCAAGGCATGGACGAAATGGCAAAAGGTCACATGCTGGCTGACGTTGTTGCCATCATCGGTACGCAGGACATCGTATTCGGGGAGGTTGACCGATAATGTTATCCGCAGAATCCTTAAAACAAATCGACATCGAGTTGGCGAAATATCCCGCCGACCAACGCCGTTCCGCCATCATGGGCGCGTTGCGTATCGCCCAAACCGAAAAAGGCTGGCTCGCCCCCGAAGCCATCGCCTTTGTTGCCGACTACATCGGCATCACGCCGGCGCAGGCATACGAAGTCGCCACTTTCTACAATATGTATGACCTCGAGCCGGTTGGCAAATACAAACTGACCGTCTGCACCAACCTTCCCTGCGCTCTGCGCGGCGGCATGGATACCGGCGAATACCTGAAGAAAAAACTCGGTATCGGCTACGGCGAAACCACGCCCGACGGCAAATTTACCCTCGTCGAAGGTGAATGCATGGGCGCATGCGGCGATGCCCCCGTTATGCTGGTAAACAACCACAGCATGTGCAGCTTTATGACTGAAGAGGCGATTGAGAAGAAACTGGCGGAGTTGGAGTAGGTCGTCTGAAACGACGATTTAAACGTAGGTCGGATACTTGTATCCGACAGAGTGGGTAAAAAGGCAAAATGTCGTATTCAAGAATCCGACCTACTGAAATACCGAAATGCCGTCATTCCCGCGCAGGCGGGAATCCACCGGTAAGATTCGGTTTCTGAATTTAATAAGACATTGCTTACCATTGAGGATGGATTCCCGCCTGCGCGGGAATGACGGCAGACAAGCAAAGTGGTCGAGATCCAACAACAGTGATTAAAGGTCGTCTGAAAATATCAATTTGATAACCAACAATTTCATTTCAGACGACGTTACAAGCCGATACACCAAGACATCTTAAGGTCGTCTGAAACAGCGGCCGCAACCGATACGAAAACGAACAGGCACACCAAAAATGGCTATTTACCAATCAGGCGTGATTTTTGACCAAGTGGATACCGCCAATCCCGACTGCTGGACATTGGACGAATACGTCAAACGCGGCGGTTACAGCGCGCTGCGTAGAATCCTGTCCGAAAACATCTCGCAAACCGATGTGATTGACGAAGTCAAAACCTCCGGTCTGCGCGGGCGTGGCGGTGCGGGCTTCCCGACCGGCTTGAAATGGAGCTTTATGCCCCGTTCCTTCCCCGGCGAAAAATACGTCGTCTGCAACACCGACGAAGGCGAACCGGGTACGTTCAAAGACCGCGACATCATTATGTTCAACCCCCATGCCCTGATTGAAGGCATGATTATCGCCGGTTACGCGATGGGTGCGAAAGCGGGCTACAACTACATTCACGGCGAAATTTTCGAAGGTTATCAACGCTTTGAAGCCGCACTCGCCCAAGCGCGCGCCGCAGGTTTTTTGGGTAAAAATATTTTAGGTTCGGACTTCGAATTTGAACTCTTCGCCCACCATGGCTACGGCGCATACATTTGCGGCGAAGAAACCGCATTGCTCGAATCGCTGGAAGGCAAAAAAAGGCCAGCCGCGCTTTAAACCGCCGTTTCCCGCCTCGTATGGACTGTATGGCAAACCGACCACCATCAACAATACCGAAACCTTCGCCTCCGTACCGTTTATCGTCCGCGACGGCGGTCAGGCGTTTGCCGACAAAGGCATTCCGAATGCCGGCGGGACCAAATTGTTCTGCATCTCCGGCCACGTCGAACGTCCGGGCAACTATGAAGTGCCGTTAGGCACGCCGTTTGCCGAAATCCTGAAAATGGCGGGCGGTATGCGCGGCGGCAAAAAACTCAAAGCCGTTATTCCCGGCGGTTCGTCCGCGCCCGTATTGCCTGCCGATATCATGATGCAGACCAATATGGACTACGACTCGATTTCCAAAGCCGGCTCCATGCTCGGTTCCGGCGCGATTATCGTGATGGACGAAGACGTGTGCATGGTCAAAGCCCTTGAGCGCTTAAGCTACTTCTACTACGACGAATCCTGCGGTCAATGCACCCCCTGCCGCGAAGGCACCGGCTGGCTCTACCGCATCGTCCACCGCATCGTAGAAGGCAAAGGCCGTATGGAAGACTTGGATTTGCTGGATTCCGTCGGCAACCAAATGGCAGGTCGCACCATCTGCGCCCTTGCCGATGCCGCTGTCTTCCCCGTCCGCAGCTTTACCAAGCATTTCCGTGAGGAGTTTGTGCATTACATTGAACACGGCGGGCCGATTAAAGAACATAAGTGGGGAGGGTGGTAATGGCAGAAAAGAATTATTTTGGCTACCCTTGTGATGATTGGGAAGCAGCTAAACTAGAAGCAAAGAAATATTTGATTGAGAAAGTTGCGAAACTAGGCAATAACATCACTTATGGAAATTTGGCATTGGCTATTAAAACAATTGATATTCCTGCATACGGTGATGCCATGAGCAATTTCCTTGATGAGATTAGCCGGTCAACATATGATGCACACGGTTTTATGTTAAGTGCTTTGGTGGTTTCACAGAAAACTGAGGAACCTGGTACAGGGTTTTGGAAATTGGCAAAAGAATTAAATGGAGAACAGAAAAGCTGGGGGTATTGGTACCGCAATGAGAAAAAGAAAATTTGGGAAAAATATAAACAATCCTAAGGTCGTCTGAAAAACACATCGCCGTCATTCCCGCGTAGGCGGGAATCCATAGTGAAATCTACAGAACCCGATATTTGAAAAGCAGTTGCTGAAATTCAAAAAATGGATTCCCGCCTACGCGGGAATGACGGCGGAAGTGGGCAGATGTTTTCAGATGAAAACGGCTGTAAATGATATTGAAAAAAGTTGTTTATATTGCAGGAAACATTAAATGCGAAACCATCCGCTTGCTAGGCAACCTGCCGTATATATTTTGGCAAACGGTAAAAACGGAACACCCTATATCGGCGTTACCATGAATCTGCCGGAAAGGGTTTGGCAGCACAAAAAACATGTCAATGTTGATGGCTTTACTGCCCGATATGATGTGCATGATTTGGTTTGGTATGAGTTTTTTGAGAATATGCCTGAAGCAGTTGCCAAAGAAAAAACAATGAAAAAATGGCGACGTGAATGGAAGATTAAACTGATTGAAGAACAAAATCCCCAATGGTTGGATTTATCGGGTGTGTTGTTTGTTTAGTTTTTTATTTCTAAAAGTTTAACAACATTCGTCATTCCAGCCCCCGCCTACGCGAGAATAGGCTACGGCGGGAATCAGCGTATAAAGTTAAGAAACCGATGTTTGAAAAGCAGTTGCTGAAATTCAAAAGATGGATTCTCGCCTGCGCGGGAATGACGGCAAAGTAGGATAAACGTAACTGCCAACTACACTTAGATGGTCGTCTGAAAATGACGGTCATAGAGCGGAACGCAAATTCAAAAGGCCGTCTGAACCCCATTTTTCAGACGACCTCCATAAAAGATTATTTATCAAATACCCGTAACTAGGAACGAACCATGTTACAAATCGAAATCGACGGCAAACAGGTATCTGTGGAGCAGGGCGCGACGGTGATTGAGGCCGCGCACAAGCTCGGTACTTATATTCCGCATTTCTGTTACCACAAAAAGCTCTCCATTGCCGCCAACTGCCGTATGTGTCTGGTGGACGTGGAAAAAGCCCCCAAACCGCTGCCCGCCTGCGCCACGCCGGTAACGGACGGCATGATTGTGCGCACGCATTCGGCAAAGCCCGCGAGGCGCAGGAAGGCGTGATGGAGTTCCTGCTCATCAACCATCCGCTCGACTGTCCGACTTGCGACCAAGGCGGCGAATGCCAGTTGCAGGATTTGGCGGTGGGCTACGGTAAAACCACCAGCCGCTACACCGAAGAAAAACGTTCCGTCGTCGGCAAAGACATGGGGGGGCCTTTGGTTTCCGCCGAGGAAATGAGCCGCTGCATCCACTGCACCCGCTGCGTACGTTTCACCGAAGAAATCGCCGGTTTGCAGGAAATTGCGATGGCGAATCGCGGCGAACACTCCGAAATCATGCCTTTTATCGGCAAAGCGGTGGAAACCGAGCTGTCGGGCAACGTCATCGATTTGTGCCCCGTCGGCGCGCTGACCAGCAAACCGTTCCGTTTCAACGCGCGTACTTGGGAATTGAACCGCCGCAAATCCGTTTCCGCCCATGACGCTTTGGGCAGCAACCTGATTGTGCAGACCAAAGACCATACCGTCCGCCGCGTGCTGCCGCTGGAAAACGAAGCGATTAACGAATGCTGGCTGTCCGACCGCGACCGTTTCGCCTACGAAGGCCTGTATCACGAAAGCCGTCTGAAAAACCCGAAAATCAAACAGGGCGGCGAGTGGATGGACGTGGATTGGAAAACCGCGTTGGAATATGTCCGCAGCGCGATTGAATGTATCGCCAAAGACGGCAACCAAAACCAAGTCGGCATTTGGGCGAACCCGATGAATACGGTTGAAGAGCTGTATCTGGCGAAGAAACTTGCCGACGGCTTGGGCGTTAAAAATTTCGCCACCCGCCTGCGCCAACTGGACAAACGTCTTTCAGACGACCTCAATGGTGCGCAATGGTTGGGACAAAGTATCGAATCGCTGGCAGACAACGATGCCGTACTGGTGGTCGGTGCGAACCTGCGCAAGAACAGCCGCTCCTGACCGCCCGCCTGCGCCGCGCCGCCAAAGACCGCATGGCTTTGAGCGTATTGGCCAGCAGTAAAGAAGAATTGTTTATGCCGCTTCTGTCTCAAGAAGCCGCACATCCCGACGAGTGGGCAGGCCGTCTGAAAAACCTGTCTGCCGATGCGGGACACGCAATTACCGCGAGCCTGAAGAATGCTGAAAAAGCAGCGGTGATTTTGGGCGCGGAAGTGCAAAACCATCCTGATTACGCCGCAATTTACGCCGCCGCGCAAGAGCTGGCGGATGCGACCGGCGCGGTGCTGGGCATTCTGCCGCAAGCCGCCAACAGCGTCGGTGCGGACGTATTGGGCGTGAACTCAGGTGAGAGCGTTGCCGAAATGGCAAACGCGCCGAAACAGGCAGTCTTGTTACTCAACGTCGAGCCGGAAATCGATACGGCAGACGGCGCAAAAGCCGTGGCCGCGTTGAAACAGGCGAAAAGCGTGATGGCGTTTACGCCGTTTGTCAGCGAAACGCTGCTGGACGTGTGCGACGTATTGCTGCCGATTGCGCCGTTTACCGAAACCTCAGGCAGCTTCATCAATATGGAAGGCCGTCTGCAATCCTTCCACGGTGTCGTTCAGGGCTTCGGCGATTCGCGTCCGCTGTGGAAAGTGTTGCGCGTATTGGGCAACCTGTTTGACCTGCAAGGCTTTGAATACCACGATACCGCCGCGATTCTGAAAGACGCGTTGGACGTGGAAAGCCTGCCGTCCAAACTGAACAACCGCGCCGCTTCGACTCAAAAAGATTTTCAGACGACCTCAAACCGCCTCGTGCGCGTGGGCGGAGTCGGTATTTATCACACCGATGCCATCGTGCGCCGTTCCGCGCCGTTGCAGGCGACCAGCCATGCCGCCGTGCCCGCCGCGCGTGTGAATCCGAACACTTTGGCGCGTTTAGGCCTGCAAGACGGACAAACCGCCGTCGCCAAACAAAACGGCGCAGGCGTGTCCGTGATGGTCAAAGCCGATGCCGGACTGCCTGAAAACGTGGTGCATCTGCCGCTGCATACCGAAATGCCGCGCTGGGTGCGTTGATGGACACTATTGAACTGGCGGGAGCTTGATTATGCAGGAATGGTTCCAAAACCTCTTTGCCGCAACGCTCGGTCTGGGCGATTTGGGCATCACCGTGGGCTTGGTGGTATCCGTCATCGTCAAAATCGTGATTATCCTGATTCCGCTGATTCTGACCGTCGCCTACCTGACTTATTTCGAACGTAAAGTCATCGGTTTCATGCAGCTTCGCGTCGGTCCGAACGTAACCGGTCCGTGGGGTCTGATTCAGCCGTTTGCCGACGTGTTCAAACTCTTGTTTAAAGAAGTTACCCGTCCGAAGCTGTCAAACAAAGCCCTGTTCTACATCGGTCCGATTATGTCGCTCGCCCCGTCTTTCGCGGCATGGGCAGTGATTCCGTTCAACGAAGAATGGGTGCTGACCAATATCAATATCGGCCTTTTGTACATCCTGATGATTACTTCGCTGTCGGTTTACGGCGTGATTATCGCGGGCTGGGCTTCCAACTCTAAATATTCGTTCTTGGGCGCAATGCGTGCCTCCGCGCAAAGCATTTCTTACGAAATCGCCATGAGTGCCGCGCTGGTGTGCGTCGTGATGGTGTCGGGCAGTATGAACTTCTCCGACATCGTCGCTGCACAGGCAAAAGGCATCGCGGGCGGTTCCGTGTTCTCGTGGAACTGGCTGCCGCTCTTCCCAATCTTCATCGTCTATCTGATTTCTGCCGTTGCCGAAACCAACCGCGCACCGTTTGACGTGGCGGAGGGCGAGTCCGAAATCGTTGCCGGCCACCACGTCGAATATTCCGGCTTTGCGTTCGCGCTGTTCTTCCTTGCCGAATACATTTTCATGATCCTGATTGCCGCGCTGACATCGCTGATGTTCCTCGGCGGCTGGCTGTCTCCGTTCCCGCAAAGCTGGGGCATTGTCGGTACGCCTTCCGCATTCTGGATGTTCGTGAAAATGGCGGCAGTGCTGTACTGGTATCTGTGGATTCGTGCAACCTTCCCACGCTACCGCTACGACCAAATCATGCGTTTGGGCTGGAAAGTGCTGATTCCCATCGGCTTCGCCTATATTGTGATTTTGGGTCTGTGGATGATTTCGCCGCTGAATTTGTGGAAATAAGTTTCAGACGACGTATCAAGGTCGTCTGAAAACGCAGTTTTGAATATTTAACGGAATCCCTGTTTTGAGGGAACAGAATATGGCTAATTTAGTAAAAACTTTCTTGCTCGGCGAACTTGTCAAAGGCATGGGTGTAACACTCAAAAACTTTTTCGCCCGCAAAGACACGATTTATTTCCCCGAAGAGAAAACGCCGCAATCCGTGCGTTTCCGCGGCCTGCACGCGCAGCGGCGGTATCCGAACGGTGAGGAACGCTGCATTGCATGTAAATTGTGCGAGGCGGTGTGTCCGGCAATGGCGATCAACATCGAATCGGAAGAACGCGAAGACGGCACGCGCCGTACCAAGCGTTACGACATTGACCTGACCAAATGCATCTTCTGCGGCTTCTGCGAAGAGGCGTGTCCGACCGATGCGATTGTGGAAACGCATATTTTTGAATACCACGGTGAGAAAAAGGCGACTTGCACATGACCAAGCCGATCCTCTTGGCAATCGGCGACAAATACGAAGCCGAAATCGCCAAACGCAAAGCCGCTGACGCGCCGTACCGTTAAGGAGCAGACGAATGACTTTTTCCGCGATTCTGTTCTATATCCTTGCCGCCATCGTCCTATACGGCGCGCTGCGTACCGTTACCGCGAAAAACCCTGTCCATGCCGCTTTGCATTTGGTGCTGACCTTCTGCGTGAGCGCGATGATTTGGATGCTGATGCAGGCGGAGTTTTTAGGCATTACGTTGGTGGTCGTGTATGTCGGTGCTGTGATGGTGCTGTTCCTGTTCGTCGTGATGATGCTGAATATCGACATCGAGGAAATGCGCGCCGGTTTCTGGCGGCACGCGCCTGTTGCCGGTGTGGTCGGTACGTTGTTGGCGGTTGCCCTGATTCTGATTTTGGTCAACCCGAAAACCGACCTTGCTGCATTTGGTTTGATGAAAGACATTCCTGCGGATTACAACAATATCCGCGATTTGGGCAGCCGTATTTATACCGAATACCTGTTACCGTTTGAGTTGGCGGCGGTATTGCTGCTGTTGGGTATGGTGGCGGCGATTGCGCTGGTTCACCGCAAAACCACCAATCCGAAACGCATGGATCCTGCCGACCAAGTTAAAGTACGCGCCGACCAAGGCCGTATGCGCTTGGTGAAAATGGAAGCGGTCAAACCGCAAACGGAATCTGCGGAAGAAAACGAAGTTTCAGACGACCTCAAGCCGAAAGAGGAGGGCAAAGCATGATTACCTTGACGCATTATTTGGTATTGGGCGCGCTCCTGTTCGGTATCAGCGCGATGGGCATCTTTATGAACCGCAAAAACGTGCTGGTCTTGCTGATGTCGATCGAGCTGATGCTTTTGGCGGTAAACTTCAACTTTATCGCCTTCTCGCAGCATCTGGGCGATACCGCCGGACAGATTTTCGTATTCTTCGTATTGACCGTTGCTGCTGCCGAATCTGCCATCGGTTTGGCAATTATGGTATTGGTGTACCGCAACCGACAAACAATCAACGTTGCCGATTTGGATGATTTGAAAGGGTAGAGCGGATGCCGTCTGAACAAACCGATCAAGTGAATATCGAGCAATGGGTGTTTAAGCCGCGTTCGCTTTTAGTTTTGTGTTGGCTTGTTATTCCGTTTTTCTTGTCGATTTGGCTGGTGTGGTTTGCGTTCGCATGGGCGGGGCGGTTGGGCTGGCTGTTTGGCTTATTGTCGGTTTTGTGTGCGGGTATCGGGATTGCCGGATGGAAGATGTGGCAAAATTCGCGCCGCAATACGGGCAGAGATCGGGAATTCATACGTTTGGACGAAGACGGTTTGTCTTATTGCATACACGGCTGTGGGGCGGGTAAGGTGAAATACGCATGGATACGCTCTGTGTATCAAGTTCATACAAGGGGCTGTCAAGGCATTGCGGTGGAATACCGTAGACCTGAAACAGGCGTGTTTTTGGATACAATAATGCTGACTGACCTTGACCGCTTGGACTTAGGCGGGAACGGTTTCAAATTGGTAGATCCCCACGACATCATCACTAAAGCGATTAGGGCGCGTTGCCAAGACAGGCAGCTTTATCGGATTTGAATGCTGTCGCACGGTTTGGCTGAAAATCCGAAGCCTGTAAGGAAAAAATTTAAGGTTGGACAACCTGCCTTATGGCGTGAGGTCGTCTGAAAACCAAGACAAAGTAGATTGGTCGGATTAGGGAATCCGACCGACAAAGCAAACATAGATTTTTAAATCAAAAAGGTTCATCCAAAATGAACGACATGACTTTATATCTCATCATTGCCCTCGTGCCTTTGGCAGGCTCGCTGATTGCGGGTTTGTTCGGCAATAAAATCGGACGTGCCGGCGCGCATACGGTTACGATACTCGGTGTGGCGGTGTCTGCCGTATTGTCGGCTTATGTGCTGTGGGGCTTTATCGACGGCAGCCGCGCCAAGTTTGACGAGAATGTCTATACCTGGCTGACGATGGGCGGTTTGGATTTTTCCGTCGGCTTCTTGGTCGATACGATGACGGCGATGATGATGGTCGTGGTAACGGGCGTGTCGTTGATGGTGCATATCTACACCATCGGCTATATGCACGATGAAAAAGTCGGCTACCAACGCTTCTTCAGCTATATTTCTTTGTTTACATTCAGCATGTTGATGCTGATCATGAGCAACAATTTCGTCCAACTCTTCTTCGGTTGGGAAGCGGTGGGCTTGGTGTCGTATCTCTTGATCGGTTTCTATTTCAAACGTCCGAGCGCGATTTTTGCCAATCTGAAAGCCTTTTTGATCAACCGCGTCGGCGACTTCGGCTTTTTGCTCGGTATCGGCTTGGTGCTTGCCTATTTTGGCGGCAGCTTGCGCTATCAGGACGTATTCGCCTATCTGCCCAACGTACAAAATGCCACCATCCAGCTTTTTCCCGGTGTGGAATGGTCGTTGATTACCGTAACCTGTTTGCTGTTGTTTGTCGGTGCGATGGGTAAATCGGCACAATTCCCGCTGCACGTCTGGCTGCCCGATTCGATGGAAGGTCCGACCCCGATTTCCGCATTGATTCACGCCGCAACCATGGTTACGGCGGGTCTGTTCATGGTGTCGCGTATGTCGCCGATTTACGAAATGAGCAGCACTGCGCTGTCGGTCATTATGGTTATCGGCGCGATTACCGCCTGTTTATGGGCTTCTTGGGCGTGATTCAAAACGACATCAAGCGCGTGGTTGCGTATTCCACCCTGTCGCAACTGGGCTATATGACCGTGGCTCTGGGCGCGTCCGCCTATTCAGTGGCGATGTTCCACGTCATGACCCACGCCTTTTTTAAAGCCTTGCTGTTCTTGGCGGCGGGTAGCGCCATTATCGGTATGCACCACGACCAAGATATGCGCCACATGGGCAATCTGAAAAAATACATGCCGATTACTTGGCTGACCATGCTGATCGGTAACTTGTCGCTGATCGGTACGCCATTCTTCTCCGGCTTCTACTCCAAAGATTCGATTATCGAAGCGGCGAAATACAGCACCCTGCCGGGCAGCGGCTTTGCCTATTTCGCCGTCCTCGCCAGCGTGTTCGTTACCGCGTTTTACGCGTTCCGCCAATACTTTATGGTGTTCCACGGCGAAGAAAAATGGCGCAGCCTGCCTGAGCATCATGATGATCATCATGGCGAAGAACATCACGGCTTGGGCAAAAACGACAATCCGCACGAAAGCCCGCTGGTCGTTACCCTGCCGCTGATTCTGCTTGCGATTCCGTCCGTCATCATCGGCTACATCGCCATCGAACCCATGCTCTACGGCGATTTCTTCAAAGACGTGATTTTCGTCAACGCCGACGCGCATCCGACCATGCACATCATGAAGGAAGAGTTCCACGGCGCATTGGCGATTGTGTCGCACAGCCTGCATTCGCCCGTCCTTTATCTCACTATCGCAGGCGTATTGAGCGCATGGCTTTTTGCGTCAAACTGCCGCACCTGCCCGCCAAAATGCGGAAGCGTTCCGTCGGTTTACGTTTTGTTTGGCTCGTACTACCTCGACCCTGTGGTACAACGTCTTCGCCAGGCGCGCGCATTAGCGCTTCTTCTGGAAAGTCGGCGATACCGCGATTATCGACAACGGCATCGTCAACGGCTCCGCCAAACTGGTTGGCGCGATTGCTGCTCAGATACGCAAAGTCCAAACCGGCTTTATCTACACCTACGCCGCCGCTATGGTGTTCGGCGTATTGGTATTGCTCGGCATGACCTTCTGGGGATTGTTCAGATAAAGGTGGATTTTCAGACGACCTCTGTCCGTAGCCGGTGTAGAGGTCGTCTGAAAAAGAAAATAGTACAGCGTGTGGTTAAAGAATCCGACTTACACCACGGCGCATATCAGGATTGTGCAGGTAAGATGAGATTTTTCAGACGACGTTTAGGCCGTCTGAAAAAGGAAACACGAGAAACAATGGTTGAAGACAAATTACCGCAAACCCTAGACAGAGTCCGCGAAGCCATCGACGGTTTGGACAAGGAATTAATAGAATTACTCGCCCGCCGGCAGAAGCTGGTACGGCAGGCAGGCCGTCTGAAACCTAAAAACGATGTGCAGGCGGTTTCCGCGCCCGAACGGGTGGTGCAAGTGATTGCCTCGCGCCGTGCCTATGCCGAAAAGGCCGGTTTGTCGCCCGAAGTAGCCGAAGCAGTTTGGCCAGCATGATTGATGCATTCATTAAACTGGAGATGGAAACCAACCGTGCCGACGGGGCGTAGCCAACATTTCGGTCATAATTGATTTACTTGGATAGATACGGAATTTGCCGACCGCCGTCATTCCCGCGCAGGCGGGAAATCCAGACTATCGCGCCGACCTGTCAGGAAAGGCTTCCTAAAATCGTTCACAGATTCCGCACTGCGCGGGAATGACGGATAATAAACCGGTGTATCGACAGGTTTATCTGAATACAGAATCGAAGGCGCGAAAATGCCCAACACGCACACGATCCGCTCGCCGAATTTGCCGCCCCGCGCATGGGCGCACTCGACATCGCCAATATGAACGGCACCACCGTACGCCTGCACTGGACGGACCAGCCCTACAAATGGCACGTCAACGACGGCGAGGAAGTGTTTGCCGTGATGGACGGCGAAGTTGATATGCACTACCGAGAAAACGGTGAAGAACACATCGTTCGGTTGAAAAGCGGCGACATCTTCTACGCAGGAATCGGTACGGAACACGTCGCCCATCCGTGCGGCGAAGCGCGGATTTTGGTGATTGAGAAAGAAGGCAGTGTTTGAGGTCGTCTGAAAAGAAGGTTTCAGGCGGCAATGGATTAGAGTTTCAGACGACATCTGACATTTCAGATAATCAGGCCGTCTGAAAAATAGAAGGGCAGATAATATGGATAAACGGCTGTTTGACGGTACAGTTCGTTTTGAGCATGTAACCGGTGTCGGCACGATGCAGGTAGATTTCCAACCCAATCAGCGTGTTTATACGTTGATTGGCGAGAATGGTGTGGGTAAGACCAAATTTGGAATGTTTGTTTGCGGTATTGTTGTTTACCAGTACGGCTGCACAACAAGTTGTTTCTTGGATAACTCCAGAATCCATTCCTTTTAAAAATGTTATTACTCCCATCGGAAAGGGAAGTTTTAGTCTCGAATCTATAGGAAATGAACGCCCAAAACGTCTTCCAATAGAGAATGAAGTGATATTTCCCACTTATGCCGTAAATCTTCAATGGGAAAAGGAAAGACCCTTTTTAGGGGTTCGACACTTTTTACCCATAGTTTATTTAGCGGCACAAAATCGGGGAAGTGTTAAAAATAAGGATGGTGCGATTAAACAAATAGGTAATTTTCAGCAACGTTCAAAGGGATATTTAGAACGGTTGTTTTCGGTTTTTTATCATAAGGTTGAAGATATTAAATCCCTGAATATGGATACCAACTTAGAAGAGTGGATTATTCAGCGGGCACAATCTGCCAATCCGTATCAGTCGAAAGAAGATAACCGTAAAATTGAAATCGATACTTTGCTGTCCCTGCTCAATAAAATCGACAACCGCATTGACCCCGAATTTTTGGAAATTTCAGGCAGCAACCGTGTTTTTATCAAAATAGAAAACCAAAAGCGCGAACTTTCCGATTTATCCAGCGGTTTTACTTCTCTTTTCAAGATTATCCAATCTATTGTCGCGGGATACAGTTACTTTACCAACGAGCAGCAAATTGCCAATGTGCGCGGCGTGGTGCTGATTGACGAAATAGAAAGCCATTTGCACAATGAATGGCAGATCAAAATTGTACCGCTGCTGAAAAAATTGTTTCCGAACACAACGTTTTTCATTACCACGCATTCGTCTTTGGTCATCAGTCAGTTGGAGCAGGGAGAAGCCTACCGTTTGGTACGTAGCAAGGAGGACGGTGTGGTCTATGGCAAGATGATTGACTATCCAAGTAATGCTTCTTTTGTGGATTTGCTCAACGAAGCATTCGGCGTGGATTTGAATAAGAAGAAGATAGAACGCGTCCAAGAACGTGATCAAGAACAGGCAAAAAAAGCCTTATTGGAATTGGTACGTCAGGAATTGGGCGGATTAGGGGATAAATAATGACGGTTTATCTTTTAGATACCAATTACTTGGTTTATTTGGCGGATGATGACAGTGACGAAGAAAAGCGGAAAGCCGTATTGAGCGATATGGCGGAAAAGTTGCAACAGGATGACAACCGTTTTGTGATTACCCCGCTTATCCGTTATGAAGTTTTGCGCGGTGTGGATTGGGGAAAATCTGAGAAATTGTCTCGATTGACCGGTGTTTTGGCACAGTTTGAATCTTTGGACATTACACAGAATGTTTCTGATTTGGCAAGTAATCTGTACCGCTTTGATAAGTTTGAAGCCGAACGTGATAAGACGCCGAAGAATTTAGAAAAACGTAAATTCGATATGTTTCATTATGCGACTGCCAGTGTGAATAATTTAGAAATCTTATCCCACGATACCGATGTTAATAAGATCAAATATTTACATGAAAGAATGAGGCTGGAAGATTCGGCAGAATTAGCTTGAGATGAATAGCAGAAGCCTGAACAATCTTTCAGACGACCTCTTAAAACGTCGTCTGAAAAACCAACCCACACAACTATATTTTTATTTTAACCACAGGTTAACCACTATGTTTTCCAACTACCTACTCAGCTTGGCAATATGGATACCCATCGCTGCGGGCGTGCTGGTTTTGGCGACGGGGCCGGACAGCCGTGCGCCGCTTGCCCGCGTGCTCGCTTTAATCGGTGCGCTTGCCGGTTTCTTGGTAACGCTGCCCTTGTTTACGGGTTTTGACCGTTTGAGCGGCGGCTATCAGTTTACCGAGTTCCACGAGTGGATTCCGCTTTTGCGAATCAACTATTCGCTGGGTGTGGACGGTATTTCGGTGCTGTTTGTCATTCTGAACGCGTTTATCACGCTGATGGTGGTGCTGGCGGGTTGGGAAGTGATTCAGAAGCGTCCGGCGCAGTATATGGCGGCGTTTTTAATCATGTCGGGCCTGATTAACGGCGCATTTTCAGCGCGGGATGCCCTGCTGTTTTATGTGTTCTTCGAGGGTATGCTGATTCCGCTGTACCTGATTATCGGCGTGTGGGGCGGTCCGCGCCGCGTGTATGCGTCGGTGAAGCTGTTTCTCTATACGCTGATGGGTTCGTTGCTGATGCTGGTGGCGATTGTGTACCTATCTTACCAAGTCGGCGGCTTTTCGATTGAGGATTTCCAAAACATCAAACAGATTCCGCTGGGCGTGCAACAGCTTTTGTTTGTGGCGTTTTTCCTGTCGTTTGCGGTGAAAGTGCCGATGTTCCCTGTGCACACTTGGCTGCCGGATGCCCACGTTGAGGCGCCGACCGGCGGTTCGATGGTGTTGGCGGCGATTACGCTGAAATTGGGCGCATACGGCTTTTTGCGCTTCATCCTGCCGATTCTGCCCGACGCGTCGCGCTATTTCGCGCCGGTCATCATCGTGTTGAGCCTGATTGCGGTGGTCTATATCGGCATGGTTGCGCTGGTGCAGACCGATATGAAAAAACTGGTGGCGTATTCGTCCATCAGCCATATGGGTTTCGTTACCTTGGGGATGTTCTTGTTCATTAACGGGCAGTTGAACGACTGGGCGTTGAAAGGCGCGGTCATCCAGATGATTTCGCACGGCTTCGTGTCGGCGGCGATGTTTATGTGTATCGGCGTGATGTACGACCGCCTGCACACGCGCAATATCGCCGATTACGGCGGCGTGGTAAACGTGATGCCCAAGTTTGCGGCGTTTATGATGCTGTTTGCGATGGCGAACGCGGGTCTGCCGGCGACTTCGGGCTTCGTGGGCGAGTTTATGGTGATTATGGGCGCGGTCAAAGTGAATTTCTGGGTGGGTGCGCTGGCGGCGCTGACGCTGATTTACGGCGCGTCTTACACGCTGTGGATGTATAAGCGTGTGATTTTCGGCGCGGTCGGCAATCCGCACGTTGCCGATATGAAAGACATCAACTGCCGCGAATTTGCGATTCTGGCGATTTTTGGCGGTTGCGGTATTGGGTATGGGCCTGTATCCGCAGGCGTTTATCGAAGTGGTGCATCAGGCGGCAAACGATTTGATTGCCCATGTGGCGCAAAGCAAGATTTGAGGTGTGCGAATGAACTTGATTGATTTGAACTTAATGCCTGCCATGCCCGAAATCGTGCTGTTTGCGCTGCTGATTGCCGTATTGCTGGCAGATTTATGGATTAGCGATAAAAACCGTTATCTGACCCATCTGATGAGCTTGGGAACCGTTATTATCGTGGCGGTTACGCAGCTGGCGGTGTGGGAGCAGGGCAGTACGCTGGCGTTTCACGGGATGTATATCGCCGACGGTATGTCGCGCCTGTCCAAGCTGGTTTTGTACGGATTGACCTTCGGACTGTTTATTTACAGCAAACCGTACAATCAGGCGCGCGGTATTTTTAAAGGCGAGTTTTATACTTTATCGCTGTTTGCCCTGTTAGGCATGAGCGTGATGGTGAGTGCGGCGCATTTCCTGACCGCCTATATTGGTTTGGAACTTTTGTCGCTGTCGCTTTATGCCATGATTGCGCTGCGCCGCGATTCCGGCCGTTCCGCCGAAGCCGCGCTCAAATATTTCGTCTTGGGCGCGCTGGCTTCCGGCCTGCTGCTCTACGGCATTTCGATGGTGTACGGCGCGACGGGTTCGCTGGAATTCGCTACTGTTTTGGCGTCGTCGTACAGCGAGCTTGCCAACGAATGGCTGTTGAAACTGGGGCTGGTGTTTATCGTTGTGGCGGTAGCGTTCAAACTGGGCGCGGTGCCGTTTCATATGTGGGTGCCCGACGTGTACCACGGCGCGCCGACATCCGTCGCCGCGTTTGTCGGTACGGCGCCGAAAATTGCCGCCGTCGTCTTTGCCTTCCGCATCTTGGTTACCGGTTTGGGAACGGTGCATCACGACTGGTCGCAGATGTTCGCCGTGTTGGCGGTGGCATCGCTTTTGGTCGGTAACCTTGCCGCCATCATGCAAGCCAACATCAAACGTATGCTCGCCTATTCCACCATATCGCATATGGGTTTCATCCTGCTGGCGTTTATGGCGGGGGCGGTCGGTTTCGCGGCGGGCTTGTATTACGCCATTACTTATGCGCTGATGGCGGCGGTCGGTTTCGGCGTATTGATGGTATTGTCCACCGACAATATCGAGTGTGAAGAAATCAAAGATTTGGCAGGTTTGAACCAACGCCATGCCTGGTTTGCCTTCCTGATGCTGTTGGCGATGTTCTCCATGGCGGGTATTCCGCCGCTGATGGGCTTTTACGCCAAATTCGGCGTGATTAAGGCTTTGTTGAGCGCATCGACCGCCCAAAACGCCGCCATGGCGGGCAGCACATACATCGTACTTGCCGTGTTCGCCGTGGTGATGTCGTTAATCGGCGCGTTCTACTACCTGCGCGTAGTCAAAGTCATGTATTTCGACGAACCCGCCCATGACCAGCCCGTTGGCAGTAATTACGCCGCCAAATTCTTCCTAAGCGTCAACGCGTTCCTGCTGATTTTGTGGGGCATCATGCCGCAAACGGTGATTGACTGGTGCGCCAGGGCTTTGGAAAACACCTTGTAAAGCGATGAACCGAAACGGCAGCCGTGTCAGAGGCTGCCGTTTGTTAAGATATGCAGCCCAAGGTTGTTTTTTCAGACGACCTTTTGAATCAAAGAGGTCGTTTGAAAACAGAAAGACACACCATCATGACCGCATCCATGTACATCCTTTTGGTATTGGCACTCATCTTCGCCAACGCCCCCTTCGTTACCACCAAATTTTTCGGCGTACTCCCGCTCAAGCGCAAACATATCGGGCATCACCTCGTCGAATTGGCGGCAGGTTTCATCCTGACCGCCGTCCTCGCCTACATCCTCGAATCCCGCGCCGGCGCGGTACACCAACAAGACTGGGAGTTTTACGCTACCGTAGTCTGCCTTTACCTGATATTCGCTTTCCCTTGTTTCGTGTGGCGCTACTTCTGGCACGCGCGTAACCGCGAATGACGGTTTGTCGTTTTAACTCCGTTGAAACTGCGCTTTCAGACGGCCTGTCGGGAATTGCGGCAACTTCATATTCCGTCATTCCCGTGAAAACGGGAATCCAGTCCTTTGAAGTTTCAGTATCCTTTCAAATATTGCTGTAGCCCGCAGATTTCCTGGATTCCAGCCTGCGCGGGAATAACGGCTTATGGTTTTAACTTCGTTGAAGCTGCGCTTTCAGACGACCCCCATGAACTTTTTACCTTTTTTGCAATCCATACCTTGCGGCGGTTGGCTGGCGATTCCGGCCAAGGTCGTCTGAAAAACAAAATACACGGTATCTGCCGAATCCGAACACGCACAAACCATTGCCGGCCGAACCTATCCGCTTCCCCGAATGAAAGGAACCTTTATGGACCGTCCCGGACAATACAACGCCGAAGCCCCCATTTCCAAAGCCACCTTCAATCCCGCGCTGATGATGCTGGCCATCGCCCTGATTGCCACCGTGCTGACCTATATCTGCCTTCGGGCGAGTATCAGCGCAACGGCAAAATGGTCGTTCCCGGCACGTACCGCGTGTTGGAAAAAGAGGTTTCCGCCCACGGCATCCTGACCTCGGGCGGTGAGAAGGCGCAGGCGGCGTTGGAAGCGGCGGACAAGGCCGCGCCGGTCGGCCTGTTCGATTTTTTCACCGCCGTCCCCGAGGGCATCGCCAAGCAGGCGGCGTTGGTGATTATGGTGTTGTTTGTCGGCGGCATGTTCGGCATTTTGAACAAAAGCGGCGCGGTGCAGGCGGGTTTGGAGCGGGTGCTGGCACTGACGCGCAACAATATCTATATCCTGGTGCCCGTGCTGATGCTGATTTTTTCGGTGGGAACCACGTTTCTCGGTTTCTCCAAAGAGTATCTGCTGATGATTCCGATTATGGTCGCGCTGGCCAACCGCATGGGGCTGCCCAACATCATCGGCCTGTCGGTGGTCGCGCTGGGGAACATGGTCGGGCATATGGCTTCGATTACCAACCCCTATATCCTCACCATCGCCCAACCCATGCTGGGCGTGCCGCTGTTTAGCGGTATGTGGCTGCGCGTCGTTACCTACGTCGTCATGCTGTCGGTGGCGACGCTGTTTGTTTTTGGCGCATCCGCCGCAACGGCATGGTTTGCGCGGCGCAAAGCGTTGACGCGGCAGGCCGCCTGAGTACGCGCCAAGTGCTGATGCTGCTGACGCTGGCGGTCGGTGTCGGTTTCCTGATTTACGCCTCGCACAGCCTGCACTGGAAAGCGGTGCAGCTTTCCGGCTATTACCTCTTCCTTGCCTTGGTTATCGGCGCAATCAGCGGGCTGGGTGCCAACACCGCCGCCGACGCTTTCGTCTCCGGCGTGCGCAAAATGGTCATCGCCGCGTTGCTTATCGGGCTGGCGACCGCCGTCGAGCTGATACTGGCAAAAGGCAAAATACTGGATACCGTCATCTATTATCTGGTCGAAGCACTCGGCACCCACGGCCCCTACGTTTCCGCCTACGGCATCTTCGGTTCGGAAGTCCTGCTGGACATCGTCATCCCCTCGGCGGTCGGCAAAGTCGCCGTCAGTATGCCGATACTCGGCCCCTTGGGCGAACTGTCGGGCTTGCAGCCGCAGACGACGATTTTCGCCTTCCTGATGGGCAACGGCCTGAGCAATATGTTCGTCCCGACTTCCGCCGCGCTGCTGATTTTCCTCTCCGCCGCCGAAGTAACGTGGACGCAGTGGGTCAGATTCGTCTGGCCGCTGATTGCCGTGTTTACAGGGCTGATTCTCGCCATGCTCACATGGGCAGTGTATATCGCGTATTGACAGCCGTATAATAAAGGTCGTCTGAAACCCGTTTTCAGACGGCCTTTTTATCCACCGAACGCCCCCTTTCGAGGACAACCATGACCCAACAAAACCTCTCCAACATCCGCACCCTCGTCGTCAAAGTCGGCTCCAGCCTCGTTACCGCCGGCGGTAAAGGCATAGACCAAGCCGCACTTGACCGCTGGGCGGCGCAAATCGCCGAACTGGGCAAACAAGGCGTACAAACCGTCCTCGTTTCCAGCGGCGCCATCGCCGAAGGCATCAAACGGCTGGGCTGGAGCAAACGCCCCACCGCCATCAACGAACTGCAAGCCGCAGCAGCCGTCGGGCAAACCGGCATCGCCCAAGCCTACGAAGCCGCGTTCGCACCGCACGGCATCCGCACCGCCCAAATCCTGCTCACCCACGACGACCTGAGCAACCGCACCCGCTACCTCAACGCCCGCAGCACCCTGCAAACCCTGCTGTCCAAAGGCATCGTCCCCGTCATCAATGAAAACGACACCGTTACCACCGACGAAATCAAACTCGGCGACAACGACACCCTCGGTGCGCTCGTGACCAACCTCATCGAAGCCGACGCACTCGTCCTTCTGACCGACCAAAAAGGCCTGTACGACAGCGACCCGCGCAAAAATCCGCAAGCCAAACTGATTCCGACCATAGCAGCCGACCATCCCGACCTCGAAAGCATGGCGGGCGGCGCGGGCAGCAGCGTCGGCACCGGCGGCATGTACACCAAAGTCACCGCCGCCAAACGCGCCGCACTCAGCGGAGCCGCCACCGTCGTCGCATGGGGCGGCGAACCCGACGTCCTCGTCCGCCTCAAACAAGGCGAAAGCATAGGCACGCTCTTTACCAGCGCGCACAGCCGCGTCGCCGCCCGCAAACAATGGCTGCTCGGACACGTCCAAACCGCCGGCAGCCTGACCGTCGATAGCGGCGCGGTAAAAGCCCTGACTGAACAGCACGCCAGCCTGCTGCCCGTCGGCTGCATCCGCGCGGACGGACATTTCCACCGCGGCGAACTCGTCGCCATCCTCGATACCGACGGCAAAGAAATCGCCCGCGGCCTGACCAATTACAGCAGCGGCGAAACCGCCAAAATCCTGCAAACCCCGTCCGAGCGCATCGCCGAAAAATTAGGCTACGCCCACGAAGACGAACTCATCCACCGCGACAATATGGCGTCGCATGGGTAGGGAAGGAGAAAAGTAAATAGATAAGGTCGTCTGAAACTCAACAATGCGGTTTCAGACGACCTTTGGTTTGTTTGGGCAGGCAAATTTAGATTGCAGGCCGGATATCCGTATTCGGTGGAGAGGTTGAGGTTTTCCCTGCTTCTTCACGACGATGAAATGTCGGCTTTGGAAATTCGATTTGCCGCTTCGAATCCGGTTAAAACGATAGCGGATGAACATTTAGCTAAATGACTTTATTTTCGATACGCAAATTATCGGTTTTCGTCATTCCCGCGCAGGCGGGAATCCATTTTTGAAACCCAGAAACTGTTTTTCAAATCAAGGTTTCTCAAGTTTCACGATGGATTCCCGCCTGCGCGGGAATGACGGAATTTGATGGCATGCCGGATTTAAAGTTAAGTATGTTTGCTATAGCTGCGTTATTCCGAATCCATTTCATCTGTTATCTGCCTAAAGGCCGTCTGAAAACCGTCCGCCTTGTCCTCGCAAAATTTCTGCTAAAATCAAACGCCTTATCCCTTTCAGACGACATCGCCATGCAAGCACATACATTGGTCTGGTTCCGCCGCAACCTGCGCATACGCGACAACGCCGCGTTGTCCGCTGCCGTGAAGCGGGGATTGCCTGTGGCAGGCGTGTGGGTGGCGCAGGGGTCGTCTGAAATCCCCAATCCGCGTCAGGATTGGTTTCATTATCAGGCGGCGGCGGCTTTGCATAGATCGCTGGCGGCGCGCGGCGTGGCTTTGTATGCGGTGAACCGTGTGGAAGAATTGCCTGCTTTGGCGACGCGGTTGAATGTTCAGACCGTAATTGCAGACGAAGCCTATACGTCGTCTGAAATCGGGCAAGATAACCGCATTTGGCGGATTTTGGATGAACAAGGCGTTGCGTTCGAGCGCGTTAATGACCGTGCCATATTCGCCAAGGCAGACATCATGGGCAGTCACGGCGCGCCTTATACCGACTTCCCGCATTATAAAGAAGCGTGGCTGGCTTGTTTCGGCAGCGGTTCGGCTGGCAGGATGCGGGAGGTGGACGCGCTGAAATTTTTCAGACGACCTCTGTTGAAATGCCGTCATTTCCTACGTGGAGTGGGCAGCAGGATATGGTTTCCGTACAGCGCGGCGGAGAAGATGAAGCGGACAAACAATGGCGGCAGTTTGAAGAAAATATCGGGTTTTATCCGATTATGAAGGATTTCCCTGCCAGAAAAGGCACCAGCCGCTTGAGCGCGTATTTGAGCGCAGGTTGCATTTCGCCGCGCGTGTTGGCGACTGAAGCCGCAGGGCAGGGCGCAGATGCGTGGTTGGACAATTTGATACGGCGCGATTTCTATCAGCAGCTTGCTTACCACCGTGCCCGCATCGAGCCTGAATCCGATGCCGTGTCTGCAACGTTTTCAGACGAACTGACGGAATGTTGGCGGCAGGGGAAAACAGGTTTCCCGCTCATCGATGCCGCCATGCGTAGCCTGAAATCGAGCGGCTGGCTGCATCCCGCCCTGCGCTCCCTGACGGCAGAATTTTTGTGCGGCATCCTGCATCAACCGTCCGAACACGGTATCGCTTGGTTTGCCGCGCAGCAAACCGATTTGACCCCGCGCTGAACGAGGGTAACTGGCAAACTGCCGCCCGCAACACCCGCCGGCGTTCCATCGACATCACCCAAACCGCCCGACGGCTCGACCCCGACGGCACATTCGTCCGCCGCCATATCCCCGAGTTGGCGCATCTGCCCATCAACCTCGTCCATACCCCGTGGCTCGCCTCGTCTGAAATTGACGCACACGGCTATCCGCCACCCATCGTCGCGCCTTAAAGGTCGTCTGAAAGCAGTATTGGGGGTTTCAGACGACCTTGCCTTCCATCCTGTCCGTATTGCCTGATTCCCGTTACAATACCGCCCGATAAACCCAAAAATCTCAACAAGATAGCCCCAATCATGAACGCTTCACAACGCGAACGCTTCGTCAAACGCTGGCTCAACTCCTACGAACGCTACCGCTACCGCCGCCTCATACACGCCGTCCGGCTCGGACTGGCCGTACTGTTTGCCACCCTGCTCGCCAGACTCCTCCATCTCCAACACGGCGAATGGATAGGCATGACCGTATTCGTCGTACTCGGCATGCTCCAATTTCAAGGCGCGATTTACTCCAAAGCCGTCGAACGCATGCTCGGTACCGTCATCGGTTTGGGCGCGGGTTTGACCCTGTTGTGGCTCAACCAGCACTACTTCCACGGCGGCATCCTTTTCTACCTGGCCGTCGGCACCGCCAGCGCAGCCGCAGGTTGGGCGGCGGTCGGCAAAAACGGCTACGTCCCCATGCTTGCCGGACTGACCATGTGCATGCTCATCGGCGACAACAGCAACAACTGGCTCGACAGCGGACTCATGCGCGCCATGAACGTCCTCATCGGCGCCGCCATCGCCATTGTCTCCGCCAAACTCCTGCCCCTTCGTTCCACGCTGATGTGGCGGTTCATGCTTGCCGACAACCTGACCGAATGCGGCAAAATGATTGCCGAAATCAGCAACGGCAAACGCATGACCCGTGAACGGCTGGAGCAAAACATGGTCAAAATGCGCGAAATCAACGCCCGCATGGTCAAAAGCCGCAGCCACCTCGCCGCCACATCGGGCGAAAGCCACATCAGCCCCGCCATGATGGAAGCCATGCAGCACGCCCACCGCAAAATCGTCAACACCACAGAGCTGCTCCTCACTACTGCCGCCAAGCTGCAAGCCCCCACCCTCAACGAACACGAAATCCGCCTCCTCGACCGCCATTTCAACCGCCTCCAACGCGACCTGCGCCTGACCGTCCGCCTCATCAAAGGCCACTACGCCCGCCGCATCCGCATCGACACCTCCATCAATCCCGAGCTGGGCAAACTCGCCGCCCGCCTCCATTACGAATGGCAGGGCTTCCTCTGGCTCAGCACCAATATGCGCAACGAAATCTCCGCACTCGTCATCCTCCTGCAACGCAGCCGCCGCAAGTGGCTGGACAAACACGAACTCCAACGCCTGCGCGAACACCTGCGCGAAACCCGCGAAGGCGATTTGGAAGAAGAGGTCGTCTGAAAACGTCCGACTGATGATACAATTTCACCCGAATATCCCACTTGGAACACGGTCATGAGTCTCTACGCCATCGCCCACATCATCCACCTCTATTGCGCCATCGCCTTTGTCGGCGGCGTATTTTTCGAAATGCTGGTTTTGTCCGTCATGCACACCGGCCGCGTCTCGCGCGAATCGCGCCGCGAAGTCGAACGCGCCATGTCCTACCGCGCCGTCCGCGTTATGCCGCCCGTCGTCATTACGCTTTTCATCAGTGGCATCGTCATGGTATTCAACCGATACCTGCCCTTTTTGAGCCAACCCTTCGCCACCTCATTCGGTACGCTCCTTACCCTCAAAATCCTGTTGGCAGTCAGCGTCCTCGTCCATTTCGCTATCGCCGTCGTCAAAATGGCACGGCACACCCTGACCGTCGGCTGGTCCAAATACATCCACGCCGTCGTATTTTCCCATATGCTGTTTATCGTATTTTTCGCTAAAGCCATGTTTTACTTGTCTTGGTAAGCTGTTTTCAGACGACCTTTCCCCGACGGGTCGTCTGAAAAGCCGCCATCCAACCACCTCATCACAAGGAATCCGAATACATGACCGAACACCCTTCCGTCGGCTCCCCCCTTTTCTACGGCGTGTTCTTCGCCGCTGTTTTCATCATGATCATCATCGACATGCTCTCGCTTAAAAAAAGCGGCGCGCATAAAGTCAGCGTCAAAGAAGCCGTCGCCTGGAGTTGCGTCTGGATCGCCGTATCCTGCGCTTTCGCAGGCTGGCTCTATTTCGAGCTGGCAGGCAACCCCCTTTACGGCGCCGTCGTTGCCAAAGAAAAGACCCTCGAATTTTTCACCGGCTACATCCTCGAAAAATCCCTTGCCGTTGACAACATCTTTGTTTTCCTGATGATTTTCGGTTACTTCAAAGTTTCCCCGAAATACCAGCACCGCGTCCTCCTTTACGGCGTGTTCGGCGCCATCGTCCTGCGCGCCCTCATGATTTTTATCGGCGCGGCACTGGTGCAGCGGTTCGAATGGATTCTCTACATTTTCGGCGCATTCCTCGTCTATACCGGCATCCATATGATGAAACCGGAATCCGAAGAAGAGGACCTCTCGCAAAACAAGATTTTGGGCTGGCTTAAAAAAGTCATCCCCGTCAGCCATCAGTTTGAAGGCGAAAAATTCTTTACCATCGAAAACGGCAAGCGCATCGCCACCCCGCTTTTGCTCGTCCTCATCATGGTAGAGTTGAGCGATGTCATCTTCGCCGTGGACAGCATTCCCGCCGTCTTCGCCGTAACCACCGACCCCTTCATCGTCCTCACCTCCAACATCTTCGCCATACTCGGGTTGCGTGCCATGTATTTCCTGCTTGCCGATGTCGCCGACCGTTTCATCTTCCTCAAATACGGCCTCGCCTTCGTCTTGAGCTTCATCGGCATCAAAATGCTGATTATGCAGTGGGTGCACATCCCCATCTCCATTTCCCTCTCCGTCGTCTTCGGCGCACTGGGCGCATCCATCCTTACATCGCTGGTGTACACGCGTCAGCAGCAGAAATAAGTTTGGCGGATAAAGGAAGGTCGTCTGAAAGCGGAAAAACCATTTTCAGACGACCTTTTTTGCTGATGCAGCCCTCTATACATCCCATTTGTAACGGCATTTAAATATCAGTTAAGAAACAAGGCCCAAAACCGCCCCTGCCTTGTCGGAATCGCCGAATGACGGTACTATGCGCAGTTAACAGCTTGATTTGCCGTTCGGATGGTCATGCGTCCGGGCGAGGTTTTAAATTCAGTATCTTATTTGAAAGCAGAAAATGATTAACGATATTCAAAAAACAGCGGAAAGCAAAATGCAGCGCTCGGTAGAAGTGCTGAAAGAGAATTTGGCGAAAGTGCGTACCGGCCGTGCGCATACCGGTCTGTTGGACCAAGTGGAAGTCGAATACTGGGGCAGCATGGTTCCGGTCAGCCAAGTGGCCAACGTGACGCTTTGGACGCGCGCACCATCGGCGTGAAACCTTTTGAAAGCAATATGGCTGCCAAAGTCGAGAAAGCCATCCGCGATTCAAACTTGGGTCTGAACCCGGCAGCCGTCGGCGATTTGATCCGCGTGCCTATGCCTATGTTGACCGAAGAGCGCCGTAAAGATTTGATTAAAGTCGTACGCAGCGAAGCGGAAGAAGGGCGCGTGTCCATCCGCAACGTGCGCCGCGATGCAAACGATCACATCAAAAAACTCTTGAAAGACAAAGAAATTTCCGAAGACGAAGCACGTCGCGGCGAAGAGGCGGTTCAAAAACTGACCGACAAATACATCGCCGAAGCCGACAAAACGCTGGCTGCCAAAGAAGAAGATTTGATGGCGATTTAAACCCTTGTCCGCGGCGTTTCAGACGACCTTTGAACCGCCGCGCTGCGAAAGGCAGAGATGAAGAGCAGCACGCAGACCATTTTGGAACATACTTCGGTTCCGAAGCATATCGCCGTGATTATGGACGGCAACGGCCGTTGGGCGAAAAAGCGTTTCCTTCCCCGCGTGATGGGGCACAAACGCGGCTTGGACGCGTTGGAAAATATGGTGAAGCATTGCGCCAAACTGGGTGTGCAATATCTGACCGTGTTTGCCTTTTCGACTGAAAACTGGCGCCGCCCCGAAGACGAAGTGTCGTTCCTGATGGGGCTGTTTTTGCAGGCTTTGCAAAAGCAGGTGCGCCGTCTGCACGAAAACAATATGCGCCTGAAGGTGTTGGGCAGCCGCGAACGCTTCAACCGGCAGATTCTGCAAGGCATCGAAGAGGCGGAAGCGTTGACGGCGAACAATACCGGCCTGACCCTGAGCATCGCCGCGGATTACGGCGGCCGCTGGGATATTTGCAGGCGGCAAACAAACTGATTGCCGAAGGCGTATCCGAGATTACGGAAGACGCACTGGCGAAACACTTGATGCTGGGCGATGCGCCGGAGCCGGATTTGTTCATCCGCACCGGCGGCGAAACGCGCATCAGCAATTTCCTGCTTTGGCAGATGGCGTATGCCGAACTTTATTTTACCGATACCCTGTGGCCCGATTTTGACAGCAAAGCCTTGGATGATGCTGTCGCCTCGTTCCAAAAACGCGAACGGCGCTTCGGACGCACTTCGGAACAGCTGCCGGTAGAGCAGCAAAGGGGTTAAAAATGTTGAAACAACGGATTATCACGGCGCTGTGGATGCTGCCGTTGATGCTCGGTATGCTGTTTTACGCGCCGCAATGGCTGTGGGCGGCATTTTGCGGATTGATTTCCCTGGTTACGCTGTGGGAATACGCCCGCATGAGCGGATTGGAAAAACTGAAAACCAATCATTATCTCGCCGCGACGCTGGTGTTCGGCGTCATCGCCTATGCAGGCGGTTGGACGCTGCCGGATATCGTCTGGTACGCCGTTTTGGCGTTTTGGCTGGTCGTTATGCCTTTGTGGCTGAAATTCAAATGGAAATTGAACGGCGGCTGGCAGGCTTATACCGTCGGTTGGCTTTTGGTCATGCCGTTTTGGTTCGCACTCATGTCCCTGCGTCCGCATCCCGATTATGCCTTGTCGCTGCTCGCCGTGATGGGTTTGGTGTGGGTTGCCGATGTTTGCGCGTATTTCAGCGGCAAAGCGTTCGGCAAACACAAATCGCACCGACCGTCAGCCCCGGCAAGAGCTGGGAAGGCGCAATCGGCGGCGCGATTTGCGTGGCAGTGTACATGACTGTGGTGTGGTGGGCTGGTTGGCTCACGTTTGACGCAGGCTGGTTCAATACCGTGTTAATCGGTTTGGTGTTGACCGTTGTCAGCGTATGCGGCGACCTGTTGGAAAGCTGGCTCAAACGCGCGGCGGGCATCAAAGACAGCAGCAATCTGCTGCCCGGACACGGCGGCGTGTTTGACCGCGTGGACAGCCTGATTGCCGTCATCAGCGTCTATGCCGCCTTTGAAAGCTTGTTCTGAAGCGGTTATAGTGGATTAACTTTAAATCAGGACAAGGCAACGAAGCCGCAGACAGTACAGATAGTACGGAACCGATTCACTTGGTGCTTCAGCACCTTAGAGAATCGTTCTCTTTGAGCTAAAGCGAGGCAACGCCGTACTGGTTTAAAGTTAATCCACTATAAAAATCGTTGGAACACATCAAACACAATATCGAATAAGCGTTTTCAGACGACCTTTCCGACCTCAAGCCTAAAGGTCGTCTGAAATCCGAAAGCAGTACATAAAGAACACACCATGACACAACAAGTCCTGACCATATTAGGCAGTACCGGCAGCATAGGCGAAAGCACGCTGGACGTTGTCTCGCGCCACCCCGAAAAATTCCGCGTATTCGCGCTGGCGGGGCATAAGCAGGTTGAGAAGCTGGCGGCTCAATGCCGGACGTTCCGCCCCGAATATGCCGTCGTTGCCGATGCGGAACATGCCGCCCGGCTTGAAGCCCTGTTGAAACGCGACGGTGCGGCGACGCAGGTTTTACACGGCGCGCAGGCATTGGTTGATGTGGCGTCTGCCGATGAAGTCAGCGGTGTCATGTGCGCCATTGTCGGTGCGGCGGGCCTGCCTTCCGCGCTGGCGGCGGCGCAAAAAGGCAAAACCATTTATCTGGCGAACAAAGAGACGTTGGTGGTTTCCGGCGCGTTGTTTATGGAAACCGCCCGCGCAAACGGCGCGGCAGTGTTGCCCATCGACAGCGAACACAACGCCATTTTCCAAGTTTTGCCGCGCGATTACACAGGTCGTCTGAACGAACACGGCATCCGCTCGATTATCCTGACCGCTTCCGGCGGCCCGTTTCTGACGGCCGATTTAGGCACGTTCGACAGCATTACGCCCGCGCAAGCGGTCAAACACCCCAATTGGAGCATGGGGCGCAAAATCTCCGTCGATTCCGCCACCATGATGAACAAAGGTTTGGAGCTGATTGAAGCGCATTGGCTGTTCAACTGCCCGCCTGATAAACTCGAAGTCGTTATCCATCCGCAGTCCGTGATACACAGCATGGTACGCTACCGCGACGGCTCCGTGCTGGCGCAACTGGGCAATCCCGATATGCGTACGCCCATCGCTTATTGTTTGGGCTTGCCGGAACGCATCGATTCGGGTGTCGGCGACCTGGATTTCGACGCATTGTCTGCGTTGACCTTCCAAAAGCCCGACTTTGACCGCTTCCCCTGCCTGAAGCTCGCCTATGAAGCCATGAACGCGGGCGGAGCTGCGCCCTGCGTCTTGAACGCCGCCAACGAAGCCGCCGTCGCCGCCTTCTTAGACGGGCAGATTAAGTTTATCGACATTGCCAAAACCGTCGCCCACTGTCTCGCACAAGACTTTTCAGACGACCTCGGCAACATCGAAAACCTGCTGGCGCAAGACGCCGTTACCCGCAGACAGGCGCAGGAATTTATCGCCACATTGGGATAAACCGTGCCGCAACGATAAAAAATGACAGGTCGTCTGAAAACCCGCCCACCCGTCATGTGTGGCGGACAAAACGGCAGACTGACTTTATAATCGGCAAAATAACGCCAATAATATTTTCTACACATTGCGAATGCTTTTCAGACGACCCCTGCCTTGATACGTCGTCTGAAACATCGACAACGTCAACCCATACCCAACCAGAGAGATTCTTTTGCAAACCCTTCTAGCTTTTATTTTCGCCATCCTGATTTTGGTCAGCCTGCACGAGTTCGGACACTACATCGTCGCCAGATTGTGCGGCGTCAAAGTCGTCCGCTTTTCCGTCGGCTTCGGCAAACCGTTTTTCAGCAGAAAGCGCGGCGATACCGAATGGTGTTTGGCGCCCATCCCATTGGGCGGCTATGTCAAAATGGTCGATACGCGCGAGGGGGAAGTGGCGCAGGCAGACCTGCCTTATGCCTTCGACAAACAGCATCCCGCCAAACGCATCGCCATCGTCGCCGCAGGCCCGCTGACCAATCTCGCGCTGGCGGTTCTGCTTTACGGCTTGAGTTTTTCCTTCGGCGTTACCGAAATCCGCCCGTATATCGGCATGGTCGAGCAAAATACCATTGCCTCAAAAGCAGGTTTTCAGCCCGGAGACAAAATTATTTCGGTTAACGGCGTTAACGTCGGCGAGTGGGAAAAAGCCCAGCAAGAAATCGTGTTGAACATCGAGTCAGGCAAGGTAAATGTTGCCGTTCAGACGACCTCGGGGCAAAAAACCATGCGGATTATCGATGCCGCCGGCACGCCCGAAGCAGGTAAAATTGCGAAAAACCAAGGCTATATCGGGTTGTCGCCTTTTAAAATCACCACCCGTGTCGGCGAAGTGACAGAAAACAGCCCGGCTGAAAAAGCCGGTTTGAAAGAAGGCGACAAGCTGATCAGTGCCGATGGACAAGACATCGAGACTTGGCAACAATGGGTGGAAATCGTACGCCAAAGCCCGGGCAAGAAAATCGAATTGAGCTACGAGCGCAATGGTCAAACTTTTCAGACGACCATCCGCCCCGACAGTATCCAGCAACCCGACAGAACGCTGGTCGGCAGGGTAGGCTTCGGTCCTCAGGGCGACGAAGCGTGGGCAAAAGAAATCAAGCGCGAATATAAGCCGTCTGTCGCAGAAGCATTTGCGATGGGCTGGGACAAAACCGTCAACAACGCTTGGATGACGGTAAAATTCTTCGGAAAACTGATTACAGGCAATGCCTCCCTGAACCATATTTCAGGCCCGCTGACCATTGCCGACGTCGCCGGAAAAACGGCACAGCTGGGATTTCAAAGCTATTTGGAATTCCTCGCGTTGGTCAGCATTAGTTTAGGCGTGTTGAACTTGTTGCCCATCCCCGTATTGGACGGCGGGCATTTGGTGTTCTACACTGCCGAATGGATACGCGGAAAGCCCTTGAGCGAGCGCATACAGGCAATCGGCCTGCGCCTCGGACTGGCTGCCATGCTCTTAATGATGGCACTGGCTTTCTTTAATGACATCAACCGTTTGTTTGGATAATTTTATGAAATTAAAACAGATTGCTTCTGCTTTGATGGTATTGGGCATGTCGCCTTTGGCGTTTGCCGACTTCACCATTCAAGACATCCGCGTCGAAGGTTTGCAGCGCACCGAACCGAGTACGGTCTTCAACTACCTGCCCGTCAAAGTCGGCGACCAATTCAGCGACGCACGCAGCGAAGAAATCATCAAAAGTCTGTATGCGACCGGTTTTTTTGACGATGTCCGCGTAGAGACCATGGGCAATCAGGTCTTGCTGACCGTTATCGAACGCCCGACCATCAGCACGCTGAACATCACCGGCGCGAAAATGCTGCAAAACGATGTAATCAAGAAAAACCTTGAATCCTTCGGTTTGGCGCAATCCCAATACTTCAATCCGGCCACGCTGAGCCAGTCTGTCGCCAGCCTGAAGGAAGAATACAAAAGCCGCGGCAAACAGTCGGTCCAAATCACGCCGACCGTCACCAAACTCGCGCGTAACCGAGTTTCCATCGACATCGCCATCGATGAGGGTAAAACCACCAAGATTACCGACATCGAATTTGAAGGCAACAAAGTCTATTCCGACCGCAAGCTCATGAAACAAATGTCTTTGAGCGAAGGCGGCATGTGGACTTGGCTGACCAAGAGCAACCAGTTTAACGAGCAGAAATTCTCGCAAGACATGGAGCGCGTCAGCGAGTTCTACCAAAACAACGGCTATTTCAATTTCCGCATTCTGGATACCGACATCCAGACCAACGAAGACAAAACCAAACAAACCATCAAAGTTACGGTTGACGAGGGCGAACGCTTCCGTTGGGGCGACGTGCGCATAGAAGGCGACACCCGCGAAGTACCGAAAGAAGAGCTGCAAAAACTGCTGACCATGAAGCAGGGCAAATGGTACGAACGCGCCCAAATGGTCAAATCGCTCGAAGCCATCCAAAACCGCATGGGTACGGCAGGCTACGCGTTCAGCGAAGTCAATGTTCAGCCTATTCCCAATGCCGAGACCCAAACTGTCGATTTCGTCCTGAACGTCGAACCCGGCCGCAAAATCTATGTGAACGAAATCAACATCACCGGCAACAACAAAACCCGTGACGAAGTCGTGCGCCGCGAATTGCGTCAGATGGAATCCGCGCCTTACGACACCTCCAAGCTGCAACGTTCCAAAGAGCGTGTTGAGTTGCTGGGTTACTTTGACAACGTACAATTCGATGCCGTGCCGGTTGCCAATACGCCCGACCAAGTCGATTTGAACATGAGCGTGAACGAGCGTTCTACCGGTTCGCTGGATATGAGCGCGGGCTGGGTTCAGGATACCGGCTTGGTCATGTCTGTGGGCGTTTCCCAAGACAATCTGTTCGGTACGGGTAAATCCGTCTCCCTGCGCGCTTCACGAAGCAAAACCACGCTGAACGGCTCGCTGTCGTTTACCGATCCGTATTTCACACCCGACGGCGTGAGCCTCGGTTACGATATTTACGGCAAGTCTTACGACCCGCGTAAAGCCTCTTCCAGCGCGAAACAATATAAAACCACCACCGCAGGCGGCGGCGTGCGCATGGGTATCCCCGTGACTGAATACGACCGCGTCAATTTAGGTCTGGCAGCGGAACACCTGACCGTGAATACCTACAAAGGCGCGCCTAAACGTTATGCCGACTTTATCAATCAATACGGTAAAGGCACGGACGGCGTGGGCAGCTTCAAAGGCTGGCTGTACAAAGGTACGATCGGTTGGGGACGCAATAAAACCGACAGCGCCTTGTGGCCGACCCGCGGTTACATGACCGGCATCAACGGCGAAATCGCCCTGCCGGGCAGCGACCTGCAATACTACACGCTGACCCACAACCAAACCTGGTTCTTCCCGCTGACCAAAGACTTCACCCTGATGCTCGGCGGCGAAGTCGGTGTCGGCAACGGCTACGGCAAAACCAAAACCATGCCGTTCTTTGAAAACTTCTACGGCGGTGGCTTAGGCTCTGTACGCGGTTACGAGAGCGGTACGCTGGGTCCGAAAGTTTATGACGAATACGGCGAGAAAATCAGCTACGGCGGCAACAAAAAAGCCAACGTTTCCGCCGAGTTGCTGTTCCCGATGCCGGGCATCAAAGATTCCCGCTCCGTTCGTCTGAGCCTCTTTGCCGACGCGGGCAGCGTATGGGATGGTAAAACGTATAACGACAGCAGCAGCAATACCTACTACACCAACAATGCCGCTCAAAACCCATACGGCTTAGGCAAGACCCACAAATCGACCTTCAAGGAAGAGTTGCGCTACTCCGCCGGTGCGGCAGTAACCTGGCTCTCGCCGCTGGGTCCGATGAAGTTCAGCTACGCCTACCCGCTGAAGAAAAAAGACAGCGACGAAATCCAACGCTTCCAGTTCCAATTGGGTACAACATTCTGACGTAGACAGAAAAAGGTCGTCTGAAAACTGAAATACCGATGGGTAAAACGTTTTCAGACGACCTGAAGGAAAAGGGGCAGGGCGTTCTGCCTCTTTTTAAAAAACAAACCGTCATCCCGCTGATGGGCGGGATACAAAATCAAGGAAATCCAGATGAACATCATTGCCAACGCCTTCCGCCTCGGCGGCGCGGCTTTATTGGGCTTCGGGTTGATGAACCAAGCTGTGGCGGCGGAAGCCGTACAGAAAATCGGCTTTATCAATACCGAGCGCGTTTATCTTGAATCCAAGCAGGCGCAACGCATTCAGACGACCTTGGAAAAAGAATTCCGCGGCCGGCAGGACGCTTTGCAGAAATTGCAGCAAGAAGGTGAAAAGCTCGAAAAATCCCTGACCGAAGGCAAATTGCAGGGCAAAGAGCGTGAAACCGCGGCAAAACGCTGGGGCGAGCTGGTTCAGCAGTTCCGCAAAAAACAGGCGGAGCTGGCAGAAGACTACAACCTGCGCCGCAACGAAGAATTTGCCGCCCTCCAGCAAAACGCCAACCGCATTATCGTCGATCTTGCCAAACGCGAAGGCTACGATGTGATTTTGCAGGACGTGATTTACGTCAACGCGCGTTACGACATTACCGACAGCGTGATTAAAGCCCTGAATACACGTTAATCGGAAGGCTGAACGAGATACAGCAAACCTGTTTTCAGACGACCTCTTTCAAGCAAAGGGTCGTCTGAAAATCCAATAAACGATATAATTACCTGTCTTATCACTCCTGCCGGCATACGTTTTAGGCAAACCGTTCTGTCCGACTGCTCCCGCCGTCCCTTTTCAGACGACCTCATCCCAAAGCTTACGAAACATCATGACTTCAAAAACCTACACCCTGTCCCAAATCACAGCGCAGCTTGGCGGCGAATGGCGCGGCAAGGACATTTCCGTCGCCGCCGTGCGCCCGCTCGCAGACGCGCAGGCGGAACACATCAGCTTCCTCGCCAATCCGAAATACAAAGCCGAAGTCCACGACAGCAGCGCGGGTGCGGTCATCGTTTCTGCCAAAGCAGTGGACGAATTTGAAGGGCGCAACCTGATTGTCGCCGACGATCCCTATCTCTATTTCGCCAAAGTCGCCCGCCTGTTTTCGCCCATTGTCAAAGCGCGCGGCGGTATCCATCCGACTGCCGTCGTCGAAGAGGGCGCCACCGTTCCCGCGAGCTGCGAAATCGGCGCAAACGCCTACATCGGCGCAAACACCGTGCTCGGCGAAGGCTGCCGCATCTTGGCAAACGCCGTTGTCCAACACGATTGCAAACTGGGCGACGAAGTCGTCCTACATCCCAACGCCGTCGTTTATTACGGCTGCACATTGGGCAATCGCGTCGAAATCCACAGCGGCGCAGTCATCGGCGCGGACGGTTTCGGACTCGCCTTCGCCGGCGATTCATGGTTTAAAATCCCGCAAACCGGCGCGGTAACGCTGGGCGACGACGTAGAAATCGGTTCGAACACCAACATCGACCGCGGCGCAATGAGCGACACCACCGTCGGCAACGGCACCAAAATCGACAACCAAGTCCAAATCGGACACAACTGCAAAATCGGTTCGCACACCGTCATCGCCGCCAAAACCGGCATTTCCGGTAGCGTTACCATCGGCAGCTACTGCATCATCGGCGGCGGCGTCGGTACGGTCGGACACATCGAAATCGCCGACAAAACCACCATCGGCGGCGGCACGTCCGTGACCCACAGCATTACCGAAAGCGGCAAACACCTCGCCGGCATCTTCCCGATGTCCACCCATAAAGAATGGGCGCGCAACGCCGTTTACATCCACCGCTTGAGCGAAATGAACAAACGCCTCAAAACATTGGAAAACCGTCTGAGCGACAGCGAAAAAGACGAATAACCCCACAATCGGTTTACATGGCGGATGCGCTTTAAATCCCAACAAAGCAGCAAAGCCTGCCGTTTTAAAGCCCCCGCGATGAAACCGCCCAGCCAACCCGAAATACCAAGGAATACGACGAACATGGACGTACAACTCCCCATCGAAGCCAAAGACATCCAAAAACTCATTCCCCACCGCTACCCGTTTGCAACTCGACCGCATCACCGCCTTCGAGTCCATGAAAACCCTGACCGCGATTAAAAACGTCACCATGAACGAGCCGCAGTTCCAAGGCCATTTCCCCGACCTGCCCGTCATGCCCGGCGTACTCATCATCGAAGCCATGGCGCAAGCCTGCGGCACACTCGCCATCCTCAGCGAAGGCGGCCGCAAAGAAAACGAATTCTTCTTCTTCGCCGGCATAGACGAAGCCCGCTTCAAACGCCAAGTCATCCCCGGCGACCAACTCATTTTCGAAGTCGAGCTGCTGACCAACAAACGCGGCATCGGCAAATTCAGCGCCGTCGCCAAAGTGGACGGGCAAGTCGCCGTCGAAGCCATCATCATGTGTGCCAAACGCGTGGTTTGACTGTTCAGAAAAAGGTCGTCTGAAAGTTTTCAGACGACCTGTTGCCGTCGCGCATCTTCGCGGCAACACGACAGGAAAGGAAAAACATGACCCTCATCCACCCGACCGCCGTCATTGACCCCAAAGCCGAACTCGACTCCAGCGTCAAAGTCGGCGCGTACACCGTCATCGGCCCCAACGTCCAAATCGGCGCGAACACCGAAATCGGCCCGCATACCGTCATCAACGGGCACACCACCATCGGCGAAAACAACCGCATTTTCCAATTTGCCAGCCTCGGCGAAATCCCGCAGGACAAAAAATACCGCGACGAGCCGACCAAGCTGATTATCGGCAACGGCAACACCATCCGCGAATTCACCACCTTCAACCTAGGCACGGTAACCGGCATCGGCGAAACCCGCGTCGGAGACGACAACTGGATTATGGCGTACTGCCATCTCGCGCACGACTGCGTCATCGGCAATCACACCATCTTCGCCAACAACGCCTCGCTCGCCGGACACGTTACCATCGGCGACTACGTCGTCTTGGGCGGCTACACGCTGGTGTTCCAGTTCTGCCAAATCGGCGACTACGCCATGACTGCCTTTGCCGCAGGCGTACACAAAGACGTACCGCCGTACTTCATGGCGGCAGGCTACCGCGCCGAACCCGCAGGCATCAACAGCGAAGGCATGCGCCGCAACGGCTTCACCGCCGAGCAAATCGCCGCCGTCAAAGATGTGTATAAAACCATCTACCACCGCGGCATCCCGTTTGAAGAAGCCAAAGCCGACATCCTCCGCCGCGCCGAAACGCAAGCCGAGCTGGCGGTGTTTAAAGACTTCTTCGCCCAATCCACGCGCGGGATTATCCGCTGATTGGGAGAAGCCGTACTGACAGGCAGGATTAAGGGCTGAAAGCCGTAGCAGCGACAAAATTTGAATAGAAACTGGGTGCTGTCCGCAAACCGTTTCAGACGACATTGTCGCACCGTCAGCCTTGTCCTTTTCCTGTTTGGCGCGGGAATGACTGCCGTCCAAACATTTGTCTTCAGTCCAATAGAAAAGGTCGTCTGAAAACCGGGTAAACCAAGTTTCAGACGACCTTTTGATTTTATGGCACGATGTTCGTCATGCGGATTTAGGGGAATGGGGCGGCATCTTCTGCGTGGGCAATGCCCGCCGTTCCGCCCGCTTAGTGGACGTGGCTGCTTTCTACGCCGCCTTTGATTTCGCCATAGACTTGAGCAGAACTGCCTTGTCCGGATTGGGAAGCGCAGGCGTTGAGGAGCAGGAGGGCGGTGGTGAGGAAGATGAATTTTTTCATGCTGGTTTCCTTTGTTTGGATGGGAGGGGAGGTCGTCTGAAACCCAATAATATAGTGGGAGACCTTTGCAAAAATAGTCTATTAACGAAATTTTACGCATAAAAATGCGCCAAAAAAATTTTCAATTGACTAAAACCTTCCTAATATTGAGCAAAAAGTAGGAAAAATCAGAAAGGTTTTGAATTTTGAAAATGAGATTGAGCATAAAATTTTAGTAACCTATGTTATTGCAAAGGTCTCAGTGGATTAACTTTAAACCAGTACGGCGTTGCCTCGCCTTAGCTCAAAGAGAACGATTCTCTAAGGTGCTGAAGCACCAAGTGAATCGGTTCCGTACTATCTGTACTGTCTGCGGCTTCGTCGCCTTGTCCTGATTTAAATTTAATCCACTATACAATAGGGTTGATCTACTCGTTTTTTGATACGGACTCTGCCGTCATTCCCGCGCGTGGGTATGACGGGATGGCGGGGTCTTATTGGAATCCGCCCTACATTGCAAAGATGAAAACAAAGGTCGTCTGAAATCCCCATCAACCACTTTCAGACGACCTTTATCCAGATTAAGGAATCGCATCATGTCCCTTCCCGTATTAGCAGTTACCTCCGGCGAGCCTGCCGGTATCGGTCCCGATATTTGTTTGGATTTGGCGTTTGCCGAGTTGCCGTGCCGCCCCGTCGTTTTGGGCGACAAAGGCCTATTGGCGCAGCGGGCGGAGATGTTGGGCAAAAACGTTGTCTTGAGGGATTTTGTATCAGGTAATGCCGATAAAGCCCCGTTGTGCCATGGGGAATTGGAAGTTTTGCATATTCCGCTTGACGCGCCTTGCGAAGCCGGTATGCTCAATCCCGCCAATGCGCGTTATGTCTTGCAACTGCTGGACACGGCATATCAAGGCATTACCGAAGGCATATTCGACGGCATGGTAACCGCGCCGCTGCACAAAGGCATCATTAATGATGCAGGTGCGGCTGGCGGATTCTTCAGCGGACATACCGAATACCTCGCCGAAAAAAGTCAGACGGAACAAGTCGTCATGATGTTGGCAGGCGGCGGGCTGCGCGTCGCTTTGGTTACGACCCATTTACCGCTGCGCGCGGTCGCCGATGCCGTAACACAGCCGCTCGTCGAGTCTGTCGTCCGTATTTTGAACGCCGATTTGCGCGACAAATTCGGCATTGCCCAACCGCATATCCTGGTTACCGGATTGAATCCGCATGCAGGCGAGGGCGGACATTTGGGACACGAAGAAGCCGAAATCATCACCCCTGCGCTGACCCGCCTCAAAAGAGAAGGCATACACGTCAGCGGCCCTTATCCGGCAGACACGGTGTTTCAGCCGTTTTTGTTGAAAGATGCCGATGCCGTTTTGGCGATGTATCACGATCAAGGTCTGCCGACGTTGAAATATGCCGGTTTCGGGCAAGGCGTCAACATTACGCTCGGACTGCCATTTATCCGTACCTCCGTTGACCACGGTACCGCGCTGGATTTGGCGGGAACAGGCAAAGCCGCCTCCGGCAGCCTGATTGAAGCTGTCCGCACCGCTTTGGAAATGGCGGCAGAAATCCGCAAAAAACAGCGTTAAACAAGACGGAATGCCGTTAAAAAGGTCGTCTGAAACCCGATTCCGTTTCAGACGACCTTTTTATTCAAATCCCGTTATTCGTATTTTTCGCAACGGATGGCAGAATCTTCGCAGAACATCGCCGAATTTTCCGCATTGCAGGCACGGCGGACGGCGCGGCGCGCTTCCCATTCGTTTTTCCCCGAAGCCTCAAACAATTTCTGAAACGGCTTGACGCTGCACACATAAACCCGATTCGGGTTGCGCGAACCCGATAAGATAATGCGTTCCAAGCTGGCGACGCGGGCTTCTAAAACTTCAATTCTCTCCTTCAATTCGGCAACCGAAGCCGCATTGGCCGCAGGCAAAACAACGGCAAGCAACAGGGCAAAGAAAGATTTTTTCATGGTATATCTCTAGGGCAGTTAAAAAAACGGCATATTGTATAGCAAGTTCACTTTAAATCGGCGCAGCATTACCTTGTTTTGTCTTGATTTAAAGAAAATTCGCTATAAAACGTCCCTGCCCGCCACCGCCTCCTTTTCAGACGACCTTATACCCATTTCAAGCAAAAAACGTTAAAATTCCGCCATTAATCCATCCGACAGCAGCAAAAACATGAGCGCACAAATCCTCGCCGTCGCCAACCAAAAAGGCGGCGTCGGCAAAACCACCACCACCGTCAACCTCGCGGCATCGCTCGCCTCCAAAGGCAAACGCGTCCTCGTCATCGACCTCGACCCGCAAGGCAACGCCACCACAGGCAGCGGCATAGACAAAGCCCGCCTCGAAGAAGGCGTGTACCAAGTCGTATTGGGCGATACCGACATCAAAACCGCCGTCGTCCGCAGCGGGGACGGCAGCTACGACGTACTCGGCGCCAACCGTGCGCTTGCCGGTGCCGAAATCGAGCTGGTGCAAGAAATCGCCCGTGAAATCCGCCTCAAAAACGCCCTGCAAACCGTCGAAAACGACTACGACTTCGTCCTCATCGACTGCCCCCCTTCGCTGACCCTGCTCACGCTCAACGGACTCGTCGCCGCCAACGGCGTCATCGTCCCCATGTTGTGCGAATACTATGCCCTCGAAGGCATCTCCGACCTCATCGCCACCGTGCGCAAAATCCGTCAGGCAATCAACCCGCGCCTCGACATCACCGGCATCGTCCGCACCCTCTACGACAGCCGCAGCCGCCTCGTCGTCGAAGTCAGCGAACAACTTTTCCAACATTTCGGCAACCTGATGTTCCAAACCGTCATCCCCCGCAACGTCCGCCTCGCCGAAGCCCCCAGCCACGGCATGCCCGCGCTCGCCTACGACGCCAACGCCAAAGGTACCAAAGCCTACCTCGCCTTGGCGGAAGAACTGTTGGAACGTACTAAAGGTTGAGTTAGCCTGAAAGATAAAGTCTGGAAGATATAGTGGATTAACTTTAAACCAGTACGGCGTTGCCTCGCCTTAGCTCAAAGAGAACGATTCTCTAAGGTGCTGAAGCACCAAGTGAATCGGTTCCGTACTATATGTACTGTCTGCGGCTTCGTCGCCTTGTCCTGATTTAAATTTAATCCACTATAACGCTAAGAGGTCGTCTGAAAACTTGATTTCCAAGTTTTCAGACGACCTTTTTGCTTTGAAAGCGGGATGGTTTGACAGATTAGGGTTTGCCGGTGGCAGGGCTGATGGTCAGGATTTCGTAGCCGGTTTCTGTCACTAAAACTTCATGTTCCCATTGGGCGGAGAGGGAGCGGTCTTTGGTCACGACCGTCCAGCCGTCGTTTAGGATGCGCAGGTGGCGTTTGCCTTGGTTGATCATCGGCTCGATGGTGAAAATCATGCCGGGCTTCAGGACGACGCCTTGTCCTTTCCGACCGTAGTGCAGGACTTGCGGGGCTTCGTGGAAACCGCGTCCGATGCCGTGGCCGCAAAATTCCTGTACGACGGAGTAGCCTGCGTTTTCGGCAACTTGTTGGCAGGCATAGCCGATGTCGCCCAAGGTTGCGCCGGGTTTGACGGCGGCGATGCCCGCCATCATGGATTCGTGGGTGATGTCAATCAGGCGTTGGGCGATGGGGGAGACTTTGCCGACGGTAAACATACGGCTTGAGTCGCCGTGGAAGCCGTCTTTTTTGATGGTCAGGTCGATGTTGATGATGTCGCCTTCTTTGAGCGGCTTGTCGTCGGGAATGCCGTGGCAGATGACGTGGTTGACGGAGGTGCAGCAGGATTTGGGGTAGGGCGGGTTGCCGTAGTGCAAGGGGGCGGGATAGCCGCCTTGGACGTTGACGTGGTAGTCGTAAACGAGTTTGTCGATTTCGTTGGTGGTTACACCGGGTTTGACGAATTGTCCGATGTAGTCGAGGGCTTCGGCGACGAGTTTGCCCAGTTCGCGCATTTTCTCGATTTCTTCGGGGGTTTTGATGATGATTTCGTTCATGTTGTTTCCTTGATGGTTTCAGACGACCTTGTTGCGGCACAAAGGTCGTCTGAAAGGGAAGAGGATGCAGATTACGGATAAGGCGGCCGCAGGCCGGCGGGTTGTCTGGTTAAAACAGATTGTCCATGACATCTTTGGACTGAGGTTTGGGCTGAACCGGTTTAGGTTGAGCGGGTTTAGGCTGAGCCGGCTTGGGAGCGGGTTGCGGTGCGGGTTTGGATTCGCCCTTCGTTTCGTGAACTTCGGTTTTGGCAGGCTGGGCAGGGGCTTGAGCCTGTGGCTGATCCGCAGGGGTACTTTGGGCAGGTTTGGCTTTGGTTTCCGCTGTTTCTGTCTGCGCGGGCGGTATTTGGTCGTGCTGGTCGTTGTTTTTATCTTTATTTTTCTTATTGTCAGGCTGTGCTTTGGCACGACGGTTTTCGGATTGGTTTTGTGGCGGAATAACGGGGTTTTGAGAAGCGGTTTTTTCTTGTTCGTTTGTTTCGTCTTCAGAGCCTACTATGATTTTTTTCGGTTCGACGGTGCCGTTCGGACGCCAAACTTCCACACCTTCGTCTTTGGGCGCGGTTTGGGCGGATTGGGTGTTGCTGGTGTCGGGTTTGGTATTGAGCGTACCGATAACGCCAACAATCAGTGCGCCGACGGCAATGATGGAAATGACGAAAGCGGCGCGGATAAGGTGTTTAGGTTTGAGTTGGAAAGATTCGTTTTGTTTTTTGGACATAGATCGATGTGTGAAAAGGTGGATGGGGACGGGCGGGATGTTGTTCCCGCCCTTTGGATTAGGGCTGCGTTATTCGGGTTGGGTGTAGTTTTGATACAGGGTAACGACTTTTTGTACGCCGACGGTGGTGCTGACGCGGCGGGTTACCTGCTCTTGCTCTTCGGGTGTCAGTACGCCCATGACGTAAGTAACGTTGCCGTAAGTTACGATTTTGACACGAGCCTGTGTGGCGGGTTTGAGGCCTAAAAGGGCGGTGCGGACTTTGGATGTACCCCATGTGTCGTTGGTTACGTCGCCGAATGTGCGTTCTTGGGAGGCAACGGTGATGTAGTTGTACACGCCTTCGGCGGCTTGCTCGGCGCGGGCGATTTGTTCGACGAATTGTTTTTCGCCTTCAGTGGCAACTTGTCCGAGCAGCAGCAGGTGGCGGTTGTAGCCGACGACGTTGAGTTTTGGGGTGTAACCCTGCGCTTGGTTGTTTTGGCGCAGGTAGGAGCGGGCGGTGGTTTCGACGCGTACCGCCATTACGTTGTCGTCGGTTTGCGCGCCTGTGGTGCGGCGGTCGACGGCGGATTTGGTGCCGACTGCCGCGCCGCCGAGGAGCACGCCGACACAGCCGCTGAGTGTCAGGCTGAGGAGGAGGGCGGTCAGAACGGGTGCGGTATAACGTTTGATGTTCATATTTTTTCCTTGATGATGGGTTCGGCGGATATGTTTCAGACGACCTTTAAAAAGAGGGTCGTCTGAAAAAAAGGCTTACATTCCTTCAAGCAACATGGAGTCGATGCAGTCGCACATGGCGTGTATCAGCAGGATATGGTTTTTCCTGAATGCGGGCGGTGCGCGGGTAGGGGACGTTGAGCAGTACGTCGGTGTCTTTGAGCATGGCGGCGATTTTGCCGCCGTCGCGGCCGGTCATGGCGATGACGTGCATATCGCGTTCGTGTGCCGCTTTGATGGCTTCGATGACGTTGGCGGAGTTGCCGGAGGTAGAGATGCCGACCAAAACGTCGCCGGCACGTCCGAGCGCGCGCACTTGCTTGCTGAACACATGGTCAAAACCGTAGTCGTTGCCGATGGCGGTCAGCGCGGAAGTGTCCGTCGTCAGCGCGACGGCGGCAAGTTCCATGCGCTCTTTTTCAAAGCGTCCGGTCATTTCGGCGGCGAAGTGCTGCGCGTCGGCAGCCGAACCGCCGTTGCCGCAGGCTAAAATTTTGCCGTCGTTCATCAGGCATTGCAGCATCAATTCCGCCGCTTGAGCGGTCGGCTCAATCAACACTTTTTCGGCTTCCTGCTTGGCAAGGATGCTTTCGGCGAAATGGGCGGCAACGCGCTCTTGTAAAGTCGTCATATCGTCAACCTGTAATATTCTTTATCCATTCGGGCGGGCGGTTTCCTTCTATCAGCACCGCATCGATGCGGCACGCGCTATCCGTCATGCCGTTTTGTTGCAGATAATACTCCGCAGACCGTTGCAGTTTCAATAACTTAGACGGCGAAATACTGTATGCGGCACCGCCGAAACCCTGATTTTTGCGGTATTTTACTTCAACAAACAGAATCATGTTACCGTTTTTGACAATCAAATCGATTTCACCGTAAGCGCAGTGCCAGTTGCGCGCCACGAGTTTGCAGCCTTGCGAAAGAAGAAACGCCAGCGCGGCATCTTCGCCCGCCACCCCTTGTTTGTGGTTCAGACGCATGGAAGTTTACCCCGTATAATATCGTTATATTGTTTTCAGACGACCTGATAAAGCCATGTTTCAAAAACACCTTCAAAAAGCCGCCGACAGTATCGAAAAACGGACATTATACGTTGTCGCCACGCCCATCGGCAATTTGGCGGACATCACCCTGCGCGCGCTCGCCGTCCTGCAAAAAGCCGACATCATCTGCGCCGAAGATACGCGCGTTACCGCACAGCTTCTGAGCGCATACGGCATACAGGGCAAACTCGTCAGCGTGCGCGAGCATAACGAGCAGCAGATGGCGGACAAAATCATCAACCATCTTTCAGACGACCTCACTGTTGCACAAGTTTCCGACGCAGGGACGCCCGCCGTCTGCGATCCCGGTGCGAAACTCGCCCGCCGCGTGCGCGAGGCAGGGTTTAAAGTTGTCCCCGTTGTCGGCGCGAGCGCGGTCATGGGGGCATTGAGCGTCGCAGGCGTTACCGAACCCAATTTCTACTTCAACGGCTTCCTGCCGCCGAAATCCGGCGAACGGCAGAAGCTGCTTGCCAAATGGGCGCAGGCTGATTTCCCCGTTGTGATGTTTGAAACCCCGCACCGCATCGAAGCCACCCTTGCCGACATGGCGGCCCTCTTCCCCGAACGCAGCCTGACCCTCGCTCGAGAAATCACCAAAACCTTCGAAACCTTCCTCAGCGGCACGGTTACTGAAATTCAGACGACCCTGAAAAACGACGGCAATCAGGCGCGCGGCGAAATGGTGCTCATCCTCCATCCTGCGCCCCGTGAAAAACACGATACCTTGCCCGATGCCGCCCAAAACGTTATGAAAATCCTCGCTGCCGAACTGCCTACCAAGCAGGCCGCCGAACTTGCCGCCAAAATTACCGGCGAAGGCAAAAAAGCCTTGTATGATTTGGCGTTGGAGTGGAAACGGGTTTCAGACGACGTTTGAAGGTGAAAGGTCGTCTGAAAGGACTCGGTGCCGTTTGATTGAACCCAAGATATAGGAGCAGAAAAACGATGTTTACCGTACAACGCATTTATCGTTACCTCCCCGCAGACGGACAAACCGCCGTCTTTATCGACCGCCTTTATCCGCGCGGGGTGACGAAGGAAAGTTCGCCTCCGTCCTCTGGCTCAAAGACATTACGCCGAGTGCCGCCCTGCGCCGTTGGTATCATGAAAACCCGGAGCAGAATTTCGACGGCTTCGTTACGCGCTATCACGAAGAATTGCAGGGCGAGGTGCAACAGCGCGCCGTAGCCCGCCTGCTTGAGTTGGAGAAGCAAAACGGCAGGGTATGGCTGCTGACCGCCGTCAAGAATCCGCAGCGTTCCCATGTTTCGGCGTTGGCCCAGTTTTTAGGTGCGGCGTTTGAGTATCGGGAATAGGATGGATTTGTCCGAACCTGTTTTTCAGACGACCTTTGCCGCTATCGGTTACAATCCGTTTTTTCTCCTCAAACCAATATTCCAAAGCACAAAATTATGCTGAAAATCATCTCTGCCAACGTCAATGGCATCCGCTCCGCCTACAAAAAAGGGTTTTACGAATACATCGCCGCATCGGGTGCGGACATTGTCTGCGTGCAGGAACTCAAAGCGCAGGAAGCCGATTTGTCCGACGAAATGAAGAATCCGCACGGGATGCACGGCCATTGGCATTGCGCCGAAAAACGCGGTTACAGCGGCGTAGCGGTGTACAGCAAACGCGCACCTGACCATGTGCAAATCGGTATGGGCATTGAAGAATTCGACAGGGAAGGGCGGTTTGTGCGCTGTGATTTCGGAAAGTTGTCGGTGATTTCGCTTTATCTGCCCAGCGGCACCAGCGCGCCGGAGCGGCAGGAATTGAAATACCGCTTTTTAGACGCGTTCTATCCCATGCTTGAAGCCATGAAGGCGGAGGGACGCGACATTGTTGTCTGCGGCGACTGGAACATCGCCCACCAAAACATCGACCTGAAAAACTGGAAAGGCAATCAGAAAAACTCAGGCTTCCTGCCCGAGGAGCGCGAATGGATAGGCAAAGTCATCCATACGCTCGGCTGGACGGATATATGGCGCACGCTCTATCCCGACAATCCCGGCTATACTTGGTGGAGCAACCGCGGACAGGCGTATGTGAAAGATGTCGGGTGGCGCATCGACTATCAGATGGTTACGCCCGAGCTCGCCGCCAAAGCGGTGTCCGCGCATGTTTATAAAGACGAGAAATTTTCCGACCATGCCCCTTTGGTCGTGGAGTACGACTATGCTGCCCAATAAAGTTTTCGGCAAATACGATTGGAATGTGAACGGTAAAACCGGCATAGGTGCGGCATGGGTGGTCGCCGCGTTTGTACTGCCTATGCTGGTGTGGACGATATTCATGCTGGCGCGGATGTCCGGCTGGGTTGAAATGACCCGCGCCAATCCGCTTTGGGCGGGGGTGTGGCTGCTGTTTTCGCTGCCCTGCCTCATGATTGCCGCCAAGTGTTTCGGCTGGAAAGGCTGGCGGTTGATTGCCAACATCCTGATCTGCCTCGCCACCTGCGCCGTTTTAAGTGTCCCAGCCGCGCTCTTGATTACCTTTACGCTCAACGATTTGCTCAAATAGGTCGTCTGAAATGCGAACTTTCGAACTCGAAGACCTGACGCTTTTCTTGATACGCGACGTGGACGAAGCGGAAATGTGGATAGACCGCTGGGCGGTCAGTTATCCCGTCGTCCAAACCGCCGCCGCTTCCGCCAATCAAAGCATCGCCCAATGGCAGGCAAATATTCAAACAGCGTTTGAAGGCATCAGCGGCGAACACATCGCCGTCGTCGCCCACGGCGCAGGCGTGTCCGCTTTTTTGGCGTGGCTCTACCAAACCGACATCCTGACGCAGAAAAAAATCGTCAACATCATCCTCGTCTCGCCTCGCCCCGAAGCCTTCCCCGACGATGAAATACACACCTTACAGCGCGTCCGTTGCCCCTGCCGCACCGCACTTGTAATCGCCGAACAAAACGGCACGCCGCGCAACTGGGCGGAAGAACGGGCCAACCTGTGGAACGCCCGCCTCCTCATATCGCCACACTCCGGCACGCTCAACGGCGCACTCGGCGGCTGGCAATGGGGCATGAAGCTGATGCAGGAAATGCTCTTGAGTTGAGCAAAACGCTTGTAAGGATAAAGAAGAAAAGGTCGTCTGAAACCGGAAATCAGGTTTCAGACGACCTTTTTGTTACGTTAAAGTGAAATGAAAAGCCTGTGCTGACATGCCTGTACAGCCGCCTTCGTGTAAGAGAGTAAGGAATGACAGTCTCAATAATTTTCCAGCGTAATCTTTATTTATGAAAATAATAACTATTCTCTTTTGTAGAAATGTGTGTTAGCCTGATGGCATTGAATTCATTGAAGAACCGATTTTCATGCTTGATATTGCTTTGCCCAACCTCATCACTGCCTTCGGCATCACCCTCGCCGCCGGATTGTTTACCGTATTGGGCAGCGGGTTGGTGATGTTTTCCAAAACGCCCAACCCGCGCGTATTGTCGTTCGGGTTGGCGTTTGCGGGCGGGGCGATGGTGTATGTGTCGCTGACAGAGATTTTCAACAAATCCAACGAAGCCTTTGTGGAGGTTTACGACAAAGACAAAGCCTTTGCCGCCGCGACGCTGGCTTTTTTGGCGGGCATGGGGGCGATTGCACTGATTGACCGCATCGTGCCGAACCCGCACGAAACGCTCGACCCGCACGATCCCGCCTTTCAGGAAAACAAACGCCGCCACATCGCCCGCGTCGGCATGATGGCGGCGTTTGCGATTACCGCACACAACTTTCCCGAAGGTTTGGCAACGTTTTTCGCCACGCTGGAAAACCCCGCCGTCGGGATGCCGCTGGCGCTTGCGATTGCGATACACAATATTCCCGAAGGTATTTCCATTGCCGCCCCTGTTTATTTCGCCACGCGCAACCGCAAAAAAACCGTCCTCGCCTGCCTCGCTTCCGGGCTTGCCGAACCTTTGGGCGCGGTTTTGGGCTACACCATGCTCAAGCCGTTTTTATCGCCTTTCGTGTTCGGCGCGGTGTTCGGCGTGATTGCGGGCGTGATGGTGTTCCTCGCGTTGGACGAATTGCTGCCCGCCGCCAAGCGTTATTCCGACGGACACGAAACCGTTTACGGCTTGACTTCCGGCATGGCGGTGATTGCCTTGAGTTTGGTGTTGTTTCATTTTTGATTCCGCTTCAGGCTGATACCTCGAAGCGATTGTTCTATAATTGCCGTTGTTTTCGATTTTGGAACGGCATGATGTATCTCGAACAGGAAAAACCTTATCGGCCTTTGCTGACGGCATTGATTTTTGCCGCATTGCCGCTGGCATTATTGATTCATGATGTGTTCGCCATGATAGCGGGCGACGGCGGATTGCTGTTTGGTCGGCAGGATGGCGGGTGGTTCGTGGCGAAAGGCTGGAACGATTCGGCGGTATGGCTGGTTGCAGGCGTGTTTTTCTTTTTCAACCTCCTGATTGCTGCCGTTTTGGTCAAAGCGGCTTTGAAAAAAATGTTGCGCAGATATGCCCGCCATGCGCTGTTTCTCGCCGGCATGGCAGCTTGTGCGGCTGCCGCCGTTTGCTTGATGTTGGAGGCAGTTTTAGGCAGTACCGCATTGGGAGGGATGCGTAACGGCGGGATATTGTGTTATACGGTGGGCGTGTGGATGATTGCAATGATGACCTTGCCGAAACAGCTGACACGCGCCATCGTCCAGCCGATTGCCTTTTATCCGAGAAAACGCTAGGCAGCGTTTTGGGACCGAATAGCTAAAAATATGCATTGGAATATGGTTCTATTGCGTATTTTTTGTGCAAAATATTATGATAAATTGATAATTACGGGTGCAATATTCCTGTTTGGATTGTTTATTTTTGTAAAATATTACTGATGCTTAAAATATATATTTCTGATTTATAAAGAAAAATGTGTTGAAATTATTTGACTTGGAAATATTTTTGCAAATTATCAAGAATCTGACAAAACTTCTTTCGAATATACTGTCTAAACATTCAGTATAGATAGTTTTCTATCGCGCAGCCGATTGTTATTCGTGTAACGATTCAGGCTGTATCGAAAGCTTCCGCATCCCGCTGACGAGAAGCAGATTCTTGCTTATCAACAAACAATACAGAAGAAAAAGGAATTTTCATGAAGTCGTTTGAGAAAATTGACAACATCCGCGATATCCGCAAAAAACTCGGTTTGAACCAAATGGACTTTTGGAGCCGTATCGGCGTAACCCAATCCGGTGGTTCACGTTACGAATCCGGTCGCAACATGCCTAAACCTGTACGCGAGCTGCTGCGCTTGGTACACATCGAACGCGTTGACTTGGCAAAAGTAAACCGCGACGATTTGGCGATTGCCTCCCTGCTGAAAAACCGCGACCCTGAGTTATACGCTTCCCTGAAAAAAGAAGCCAAATCCGACAAAGGCAAATAAGCCCGTTTCGATTTGTTTCAAAAAGGTCGTCTGAAACGATATTCCGTTTCAGACGACCTTTTTGCGCTATAATCCGCAATTATTTTTTAAACAGACGTTTGTCCGCAAACCCTTTTACAGACAGCATTTTTTACCATGTTAGACAAATACAATCCCGCCGAAATCGAATCCAAACACTATCAAAACTGGGAAACCCAAGGTTATTTCCAGCCCGATATGGATTTGACCAAACCGTCTTTTTCCATCCAACTGCCGCCGCCCAACGTAACCGGCACGCTGCACATGGGTCATGCCTTCAACCAAACCATTATGGACGGCCTGACCCGCTACTACCGCATGAAAGGCTGCAATACCGCCTGGATTCCGGGCACCGACCATGCCGGCATCGCCACGCAAATCGTGGTCGAGCGTCAGCTTGCCGCGCAAAACGTGTCCCGTCATGACTTGGGGCGCGAAAAATTCTTGGAAAAAGTGTGGGAATGGAAAGAAGTTTCCGGCGGCACGATTACGCAGCAGATGCGCCGCGTGGGCTGTTCTGCCGACTGGACACGCGAGTATTTCACGATGGACGATGTGCGCGCCGAAACCGTGACCGAAGTGTTCGTGCGCCTGTATGAACAGGGCTTGATTTACCGTGGCAAACGCTTGGTGAACTGGGATCCGATATTGGGTACGGCAGTGTCTGATTTGGAAGTGGAAAGCGTGGAAGAACAAGGTTCTATGTGGCACATCCGCTATCCGTTGGCGGACAATCCCACCGAAGCCGTTATCGTAGCAACCACCCGTCCCGAAACACTGCTGGGTGACGTTGCCGTTGCTGTCAATCCTGAAGACGAACGTTATACCCACTTAATCGGCAAGGAATTAATCCTGCCGCTGACCGGCCGCACCATTCCCGTGATTGCTGACGAATACGTCGAAAAAGACTTCGGTACAGGCTGCGTGAAAATCACGCCTGCGCACGACTTCAATGACTATGAAGTCGGCAAACGCCACGACACGCGCTTGGTTAATGTGTTCGATTTGGAAGCCAAAGTGCTGGCAAACGCCGAAGTGTTCAACTTCAAAGGCGAAGCGCAACCAGGCTTTGCCCTGCCTGAAAAATACGCAGGCTTAGACCGCTTTGCCGCGCGCAAACAAATGGTTGCCGATTTGCAGGAACAAGGCTTGTTGGTAGAAATCAAAGCACACACGCTGATGACGCCGAAAGGCGATCGAACTGGCTCAGTGATTGAACCGATGCTGACCAGCCAATGGTTTGTCGCCATGTCCGCCACGCCAAACGGCGGCGAGCCTGACAGCGAATTCAAAGGCTTGAGCCTCGCCGACAAAGCCAAAAAGCCATCGACAGCGGCGCGGTACGCTTTATCCCCGAAAACTGGGTCAACACCTACAACCAATGGATGAACAACATCCAAGACTGGTGCATCTCGCGCCAACTGTGGTGGGGGCATCAAATCCCCGCGTGGTACGACGAAGCAGGCAATGTTTACGTCGCCCGCAATCATGCGGAAGCCGAAAAACAAGCCGGCAAAACAGGTTTGACCCGCGAAGAAGACGTATTGGACACATGGTTCTCCTCCGCACTCGTGCCGTTCTCCACGCTCGGCTGGCCGTCTGAAACCGACGAACTCAAAGCCTTCCTGCCGTCCAACGTCTTGGTCACCGGCTACGAAATCATCTTCTTCTGGGTGGCGCGCATGATTATGATGACCACCCACTTCACCGGCAAAGTACCGTTTAAAGACGTGTATATCCACGGCATCGTGCGCGACCACGAAGGCAAAAAAATGTCCAAATCCGAAGGCAACGTCATCGACCCCGTCGATTTGATTGACGGCATCGACTTGGACAAGCTGCTGATTAAACGCACGACCGGCCTGCGCAAACCCGAAACCGCGCCGAAAGTGGAAGAAGCCACGAAAAAACTCTTCCCCGAAGGTATCCCCAGCATGGGCGCGGACGCATTGCGCTTCACCATGGCAAGCTACGCCAGCTTGGGGCGTTCGGTCAACTTCGACTTCAAACGCGCCGAAGGCTACCGCAACTTCTGCAACAAAATCTGGAACGCCACCAACTTCGTCTTGATGAACACCGAAAACCAAGACTGCGGCTACGGCGCAACCGTCACCGAGCCGCGCGGCTACTCCTTCCCCGATATGTGGATCATAGGTCGTCTGAATCAGGCCATCGAGCAGGTTACGCAAGCCTACGAAACCTACCGATTTGATTTAGCAGCGGAAACCCTGTACAGCTTCGTGTGGAACGACTATTGCGACTGGTATTTGGAACTCGCCAAAGTGCAGCTCCAAACCGGCTGCGCCAGCCGCCAACGTGCCACACGCCATACCTTATTGCGCGTACTCGAAGCCGCCCTGCGCCTGCTGCATCCGATTATCCCGTTCATCACCGAAGAGTTGTGGCAAACCGTCGCCCCCATGTGCGACGCGAAAACCGCCGACAGCATCATGCTCGCCCGCTTCCCAGAAGCCGACCGCGAACAAATCGTTCAGACGACCTTCGAGCAAATGACCGTATTGCAGGATTTGATCGGCGCCGTCCGCAACCTGCGCGGCGAAATGGGCATCCAGCCCAACGTAAAAGCCCCGCTGTTTGTCGAAAGCGCGGACGACTTGGCGGACTACCTCAAATACCTGCCGATGATGACCCGCCTGACCGAAGCACAGCAAGTCGCCGCCCTGCCCGAAAGCGAAGACGCGCCCGTCGCCGTCTGCAACGGCGCGCGCCTGATGTTGAAAGTCGAAATCGACAAAGCCGCCGAAACCGCCCGTTTGAGCAAAGAAGCCGAGAAGCTGCAAAAAACCTTGGACAAACTCAACGCCAAACTCTCCAAACCCGGCTACACCGAAAAAGCCCCCGCGCATCTGGTGGAAAAAGACAAAGCCGATTTGGCGGAGTTGGAAGACAAGATGGCGAAAGTGCAAAATCAGTTGGCGAAGTTAAAAGACTGATTGTTGGGTGAATAAGAAAAGACCGTTTGAAACTTAAATTTCAGACGGTCTTAATCAATGGGACAATAGAACTATGACTGATATTACTATAACTGAAATTGCACCTGTATTACTCGTTGTTGCCATTGTGGTATTTCATATTCATACATGCTTTGCTGAAGCTACCCATCTTAACAGATGGCAACCATGGCTGATTATCTTCCTGATGGTTATTTTCGGCACTTTACCCATCTACTTTGTTAGTCGTACTGCATTGTTTAAATTATGTATTCAACTGCTGTTAATCGCACTGTTTTTTATTATTTGATTGTGCTTTTTCGTAATTGTAGATGGTTCAAGGCTCAACGAAACTTTTTTATTTCAAAATGCTGTTGAGTTTGTCAGTTCAGTTTACTTTTTTTGTTTTTGATGCTGCACCTAATTGTCAGCCATGTCAAAAACTAAGCAAGTTGACTATACAATCAGAACTTTGCCCGCTTTTAGATTTGAGGAAAAGAAAGGTCGTCTGAAAACCAAAATCTGTTTTCAGACGACCTTTTACATGATTCCGCAATATGAAACCTTAAAACAGCTTCCGCACTTCCGCTTCAATATCGTCGGCGCGCATAAAAGTTTCGCCGATAAGGAAGGTATGTACGCCGTGGCTGCGCATAAAATCGACATCGGATTTGCTTCGGATGCCGCTTTCGGTAACGACGGTTTTACCTGCCAGCGCAGGCAGTAAATCCAGAGTCTGCTGTAAAGATACGTCGAATGTCCGCAGGTTGCGGTTGTTTACGCCCCATAGGGGTGTTGTCAGATTTCGGCATTTTTCCAATTCGGAAGTATCATGCAGTTCCAACAATACGTTCATGCCTAATTGATGGGCTACTGCTTCAAAATGTTCTAATTGTTCTTGCTCAAGCGCGGCGGCAATCAGTAAGACGGCATCAGCACCCCAGGCACGCGCCTGATAAATCTGATACTCATCAATGATGAAGTCTTTTCGTAAAACGGGAAGCCCGACTGCCGCGCGTGCCGCTTTCAAATATTCGGGAGAGCCTTGGAAATATTGTTCGTCAGTTAAGACGGACAAGCACGCAGCTCCGGCATTTTCATAGGCGCGGGCAATCTGCACAGGATGGAAATCGGGTCTGATCAGCCCTTTGCTCGGGCTGGCTTTTTTAATTTCAGCAATGACGGCAGGGCGGTTTTGCTCGTGTTTGGTACGGATAGAGTCAAAAAAACCGCGTACGGGCAAGGCGGCATCTGCCTGTTTTTTCATTTCATCCAAAGAGACAGAAGCTTTTTGTGTGGCGACTTCCAGGGCTTTGGTTGTAAGGATTTTATTCAGAATATCGGTCATAACAGATTTCCTGCACGGTAAAGCCGTCATCTTAACACAAGAGGTCGTCTGAAAAATAAAACGAGGCAAACAAAACAAGCCGTACGGAATAATTCCGACGGCTTGTTGATACGTTGTTAAAACAATTACTTGGCAGCGTCTTTCATTTTGTCCGCAGCATCTTGAGTTGCATCAGCGGCTTTGTTCAAAGCATCTTTAGCAGCATTTTTTGCATCTTTGGCAGCTTCTTCAACTGCTTTTCCTGTGGCTTCGGTTGCATTCGATAAGGCTTTATCTGCGGTTTCCTTTGCGTCGGAGACAGCTTTATCTGCACTTGCCTTAGCATCGGCAGCCGCATCTTTAACATCGGAAACAGCTTTTTCAGCAGCATCTTTGGCATCGGCAGCTGCATCTTTAACGTCGGAGACTGCTTTATCAGCCGCATCTTTTGCCTCGGAAGCGGCTGCATTGACATCGGAAGCTACGGCGGAAGCAGCTTCTTGGGTTTGTTGTTTGGCCTCTTGAGAGCATGCAGCCAAGCCGGCCATCATCATCGCAGCAATCAGTAATTTTTTCATGTTTTATCCTTTCTTAATCTAGAAAACACCTACTTCGTTTGAGGCAGGCGTGGGCATCATAACATAACAGGTCAGCAAAATAGGGTAGTTTAACGGCAAATAACAGGCTGTTTACTTTTATTGAAAAAAATTTCAATAAAATTATTGACGCACAGGATGTCTGCCAATATAATTCACAGCTTATCGGGTCGTTAGCTCAGTCGGTAGAGCAGCGGACTTTAATCCGTTGGTCGAGCGTTCGAATCGCTCACGACCCACCACTTTTCCTAAGCCTAAACAGTCGTTTAGGCTTTTTTCTTTGCCACCGTCTATGTTGGGGTGTGCCTGTTTTGTGTCGCAACCGAGACCGACACTGTCCAATAAAGCCGCGTGTCCGTGCAAATGTTCAGGAGCCAGATGGGCATACTTCTGAACCATCCCGACATTCTCCCAACCGCCCATTTCCTGTAATGCGGCCAGCGGAACGCCTGCCTGTATCAGCCAGCTTGCCCATGTGTGCCTCAAGTCGTGCCAGCGGAAATCGGCAATGCCTGCTTTTGACAATGCGTTTTTCCAAATGCGGGAGCTGATGCTTTTCACGGGTTTGCCGTTCGGCTGGGTAAAAACAAAAGACGGGTTTCTGCCCATCTGTTTTACCAATATACCGAGTGCCGTCTGATTCAGCGCAACGCCGATAGGCCTTCCGGCTTTGGCTTCGTCAGCTTCAATCCATGCCGTTTTGCGTTTTAGATTGATTTGCGTCCATTTCAGCCCCAGTACATTGCTTTGCCGCAAACCTGTCGCCAAACTGAAGACCGCCATATCTGCCATATATTCCGGCAGGGCATCAATCAGCCTTTGGGCTTCTTCATGCGTCAGCCAGCGGATACGGCGTTTGGCTTCGCGGTACAACGTCAGCTTCGGTACTCCGTCCAACCAGCCCCATTCTTTCGCCACCTTGTTCAAAATCGCGCGGATTAAGGCAAGGTAGCGGTTTTTGGTACTGTCCGAACACGTCATGCTGCCGACGGTCTGCATGATGAAATCACGGCTCATGTGATGCAGGAAGACGCCTCTAAGACCGGTCAAGCAGCGTAGGCGGCTGATGTCGTCCCGAATGCTTTTTTTGTCTTTCATCTCTTCAATCCACCGAACAGCCGCTTCATCCCACAGCCGTTTCGGTTTCTCATCGAGATATTGCTGCTGCCACAGTTCATGTTTCAGTTTGTCATGCAGCATTTGGGCTTCTTGCTTGTCTTTGGTGCGAGCAGATTGTCTAATTCTCTGACCGCCCTGCGTTGTGATGTCAATATAATAGACACCGTTTTCGCGTTTATAGATCGGCATTTTTGTTCACTCCTACTTTCGAGTGAAGCCAGCACCCGCGCATTTTCCAGTTCGGTCAAAAATGCGTCAAGTGCGGGCTGCGTGATACAGTATTTCCGCCCGGGCATGGAGGCTGCCAAACGGCCGGAGCGGATGTGTTCCCGTATGGTTGCAGGGTGGCATTTACAGTATTGCGCCGCTTCTTTTACGTCATAAGTTTTCATGGCTACCTCACCGTTTCAAAGACCGTATAAGGGGCATTTTCCAGCAGCAGCGATAGCCGCCGAACTGCCGCATAGCGTTTAATACGCGGCTCAAGTACCAAAAAATTGCTCCTGTCGATATAAAACAGCAGGCAGAGATAACCCTGCCTGTCTGTATCAACTGGAACCAGTTTGTAATGTGGGTATTGTTCCTCATGTGGGACAAACAACCTACCTACTTTTTCGGTAACAACCTTTATTCTTGATTCCGTTAACATATGAAACCTATAAAAATTTTGGAATAAAGAGCCCCAATAGAAGAATTGCAAAAAATACAAATGAAGCGACTAACCAAGAACGATTCATTTTTGCTACCACTTCATCAATATGTGCTTGAGTTTGCTTTGCAATTTTTTGTTGAATGGAACTGGATATTCGTCCTTCGCTTTCGGACAATTCTTTGCCGTACCCTGCCAGCAGATCAGCCATAATCTGCTCCCGATAGGTTTTCAAATCTTCCGCAATCTGAACCGCCGCTTTCAGCGGTTCTTCGATTTCGGCAGTGATTTCGTCAAAATCCTGACGGGTATGGACGCGCTGCTCGGCAAACAGGGCTTTCAGACGGCCTTCCATTATCAGCAGAATGGGAATGATGGGATCGTCCGCCGTCAGCTTTACGCCCGACAGGCGGAATGTTTCTGCAATAATGGCATCTACATCGGCTTGATTCATCATCACTCGCTTCCGTCTGCTTGCTGCGTTGCCAAGAACGGGACTTTATCCAGTTGTTGCCACAAATCGCGCTGTACGGTTTTCAGACGCTGGCGCGGCATCAAGCCAAATGTGTCAGATGTGATTGCTTCGGACAGTGATAAATTTTTACTTGTCATCTCCTCCAGGTCTTTACCGAAAGTGTCGGGATTGCGGTTCGGAATATGTACGATACCTATAATTTGGTCTTTAAATTCTTTATAAACTTTAAATTGGTCAAACGGTTTCTCCTGCTCCACGTTTCCCCGAAAATCGTTCAACCACACAACAACCTCGGCTTTCAGACTTTTCAGTATCTGTACTAACCCTGTAATACAGTCGTTCAATGCCTGTCCGCCCGTCAGTGGCACATGAATTACCATCCGAACATTATTCTCGGCCAACAACTCCGGAATTGAGTTCTCTGCCATATAGGACATCAACGGCACAAACGTTGCCGCGCCGTTGTCAACAATGGCTATACCTTCTTCGAATACTAATTTTTCCACCAAACCGTCAAAATTTCGCGAATTGATGGTATTGTGTTCCGTCATGATTTTAACTAGCTCGGGTTTGAAAGCCTGATGACGCAGAAAGGTTTGGTTTACAGGGTCTGTATCGAAGCAGAACATAGGGACAGGCATGGCTGCGGCTGCGGCGTTTTTCAAGTAGTCGGCGGTAAATGCAGCAATCGTAGATTTACCGACACCGCCCTTACCCTGAGCAATAAAATGGACTTCCTTCATGGCATAACCTTTCGTTTGTAATGTTTTTTCACAAAAAGAAACCTGCTCGTCCTTGAACAGGCTTTCGTTTGTAAAAAAGCAGCTCTTACCAATTGGAAGAGCTGCATAAACTGCTAAACATTATGCCGATGTAGAGCAGGAGTGAAAATTTTAGTGAACATCAACCCAACGTCCACCTTGTTTCTCTTCGCCGACGTAGCGTACTTTATCTCCCGCCGTCGTCCAGCCGTGATCGAAATAAGCCTTGCAATAACCCGGCTTGTCGGGGCGGATATAGGTTTTCTTGACCGTTTGGCAGTTGTCTTCGACAACATATTTACGTCCCAAGCTGTATTTGGTCTTATGTCCGCAAACCTTTTCCAGCTTCGTATAGCGCATCATGCGGTTCAACTCCTGCGCGTCGCAGCGACCCGCACCCTCCGCAATCGCGTCTGTCAAACCCGCCATTTCAGCGGTTTCCGAACTTGCCGGACACATTTTCAAAAAATTACGCCGCGCTTTCAGCGTATCACCCAACTTTTTATGCCGAATCGAAAAATACCGCTTAATTGAAGCGGTGCACTCGCTTGGACGGTCGCCTGACGACAGACACAAAATCGCTTCACACGCCAAGCGAGTATCACCCGTCAGCACATCGTCGGCATAAGCCGCAGGCGCTGCCACCAACATGGCGGCAGCCAGCAAACCCAAAGATTTATTCATACACACACCTTTTTAAATTTCCGCTGAACCGCGGGTATTGAAATAATGGATGAAAAAAAGGATAATCTGCGTACCCCTACGAGATTATCCAATTCTCCCAAAGCCGCCTTTGAAAGAAAGCGGCTTTTTTATTGCCAAGCAACCGTTCGAACCTGAAATTTGCGACCGTCCTGAACGATATTGACGCATAAATCTTTATTACCACGCATCAACAGGTCAACCTGCTTGGATGCAGCCTTCATGCTTTCGTAAGTGCCAATCACAATTTGTTTGACGGGCTTGCGGAGTTTTTTCATGTTGCTTCCTTTCGTTTTTAGATAAAGTGAAGGTCGTCTGAAACGTTTTCAGACGACCTTATACAAAATTGATTAATCCTCAACCTTATCGTTGCCATCATATTCAGGGCATTGGAAGGTTGTTTGAAACGGGATTACAGATCGTATTTCTGCTTCAGTTCAGCCAGTTTCTGTTTGATTTCCCGTTTTTCTTGTTGGGTGCGCTGTTTTTCTTGGGCGTCCAAGAATACTTTGATGCTTTCCGCAAAGGCTTCAACGGTCAGTCCCGGGTTTTCCTGTTTGAGCAGATTATATTCACGGATATATCCGCTTCGATGCAGCTTGATGTCATGCTGTAATTTTTCTCCTGGGAAATAGTCTCGTTTTATTCCAATGCAAATCATAGCAAAAATAATTGCCATATAAATTAAGAAAATGGGCAAGGTAAGTGGTTTTAATCTGTCTATGTTGGGAGGAATAACGCCCACCAGCGGTGCGCCGACAACAATAGCAAGACCAATCAGCCTAAGCATCCTTGTCTGTTTTTCATACGGATATTTCGTACCCAAACAGGTGTAGTAAGCCAGTTCATCAAACAGCTTTTTTTCACGACGGGTAAACTTCATGATTTACTTTCCCCTTGACCGAACACACATAAACCGTCGAGCGGTTTTCAAAATGATCAATGATTTCCGCTGCTTTGATTTGCAGGGCTTTAATTTCATCCTTTGTCATACTTGACTATATAAATGATGGAATCATTTTCATTAATTTGCTTACTAATGATTTGCAGATCTAATTTTCTATTATATGAAAGTGCAGTTCCATACAGCTTTAATTGCACTTCATCTAAATCTGATAACCGTTTTCCATTCAGCTCTCGAATTCGATCTCTCAATTCTTCTATTTTTCCTTCATCTAAACGCATATCAATAACTCCTTCTAGTTGTTAATCATCTAATGCCCACATCCAAACAAGTGCCATAAAACTCCCGATAATAAATGGACTTGCCTTAAGAAAATTTATCAGGTTGGCCATATATATTAATTTGACCGTTATTGCTGAAAGCAATATACCAATTATTATTACAAGAACCTTCTTATACATAGGAATCTTCTTTTAAATTAATTTGAAGTGCAGGGCTTCCACCTGCTCCCCGACGTATTGCCGGTAGTCAGCCTTATCAGGGCATCGCTCAAAACGGCAAAGCGCGATAACTGCCATGCCGCCGATTTTTACCCTCCCGCTACTGCTGGTTGTTCACGGGCAAAGTGCTTGTTCACACAACATCACACACGGACGGTATCGGATCCGCTCAGTCTTCCTTTCTCTCGAGCCGCTGAGTTGCCCGCCGCCTTTTGTGTAGCTAGGCGGTAGAAATGGTCGTCTGAAACTTCTAACGACCTGAAACTAACCTTACTTATTTTGTTATGGACTTAAGTTCCATTTCCAAATCATGTTTTTTACAATCAAACATAATATCCTCGATGTTTTCGAGTGTAATGGTTTTCCCAACTGTGCATCTTTTCAAATTAGTCTTTTGAATATCCGTACCATAAATGGGAATGTTTTCATATGGACTCATAAAAGACATTGAGATAAACAAGTACAACAATGAGAATAAAGGGATACCTATTAGAAATTTAGGCAGCAATCTTTTAGAGGTGTAAATGTAAATGTTGAAAAGAGCTAAAAAAGCCATATACACAATAAAAGTACATATCAACAGAAAAACCTTTGCAAGTCCATAATCATCAATAAATGTACTCAGAATAAATTTCATCATCGGTTCAGGTCTCAAAATATGCAGCAAACCGCTCCTTGAATTGCTTCGCTATCTCAGCAATATCAAAACCTGCTTCTAATCCAAATTGACCTTTCGTTAAATACAATCTAAATTGTTCTTGATATTTTTTTGCAATATCTGCTTCAACGTAACAGATTTCAGGATCATTATGACGCGGAAAATAAAACTCTGGATGAGGGATAATGTATGAACCAGCTCGCAATTCTAAGAACTCACAAATATCCTCAGCCAAGTTCATTAAGATACATATTTCAATATCTTTCATATTTCCTCTCCGCACTATTTTCCTAAGGATTCGATTCCTGCCTTTAATTTCATCTCCTGATCACGGTTTTGGCACTCAGTCATAATATCCTCGATGTTTTCGAGTGTAATGGTTTTCCCAACTGTACATCTTTTCAAATTGGTCTTTTGAATATCCGTACCACTGATAGGTATATGCTCATATTGGTTTATTGCAGCAATAGAAAAAAATGAAACTAAATACAAGGCAAAACCACAGCCTGAAATAAGACACGAGGGTAAGCTATACGCATCTTCATCAAAAACCATTGAAAAAATAGCGATTATGCAAATTATAATCGCGAAAAATATCCAAGCCTTACCGCTAGGAAGGCCATAATCATTAAAGAACAAACTAAGTAATAGCGCCATCGTTCTCAACCTTACCGGAAAAATTCCGCAAACCTACCCTCAAACTCCGCGGCAACCTCATCAATATCGTCAAAATCGCTATCTTTCCAAAGATCACTATCATTCAGAAACCACTCGAATTTCCACCAATATTCATTTGCGATACGCGATGCAATGAATGCGTCATCGTGATTCTCACGGTTCGCCTCAAAAATTTCCTGTCCCGAGCGCACATAAACCGCCGAGCGTTTTTCAAAATGATCACTGATTTCCGCTGCTTTAATTTGCAGGGCTTTAATTTCATCCTTTGTCATATTTGTCATAACTTCACCTTTGAACTATAATAATAAACTATCTGAAATAATAAACTTTATTATTATTTCGGATGAACCCAAACGGAAACCCACTTGTGCAAGAAGTGGGCTTGGATTTGGATACATGTTTAAAGACGGGTAGAGCCGTCAAAACATTTGGGCCTATGCCCTATCGGATTTATCCGATAAATCCCCGCTCACGGCGGGCGAAAAGAAAAACCAAAATGTATTTTGCAGCTTGTCCGCAGATTATCGCTGCTGCATCGGGATTACGTCCTGATTAAAAAATACGTCCAACTTGCCGCCTGTTACCGGACCCTCTCATCAGGCTACCCGGATGCGCGGCATTTTTTTTTGGCAGGTTGAAAGCTGCCAGCAACCGTTTGTTCTAACCCAAAGGCTCGATCGCCTTTTCTACGCCTGTTATTTTCGAGGTTTATACTCCGAAAAAACTCCGAAGGCCGGTTGCTTCGTTCCAAACTGTTAAAGAGCTTTGATACGCAAATATTAGCAAACTAATTGAAACAAGTAAATAGTTTGCTAATATTTTAGTGTAAAATTTTATTAGAATGGTAATTTATCGTTACAAAAAAAGTCGCCTTAAATTATTAGGCGACCTGGAAATAGTTGAATTAGATAGTAATTTATACCATTATTTCATATTATTTATATTTTATAAATTAAAGGAGTTAAGCCCACCACGCCAAATAACTCTACCAAGAATTTCATCTGACTCAATTGCATCCACATCTGAGAAACGTGTTTTGTCCAAATTGTCACAGCGATATATCCATTTCTGGGTTGAATCAAGAATTGTTCTTCGAATGAAGATTAAACCAGAACTTCGTTTTATAACGAACACCCCATTTTCATGTTTGACTTTGTCTAGCCGAGAAAACGCCACATCATCAAAAATACTGATTGTTGGTGACATACTTTCATCTTTACATCGAATGAAATCTACATAATCAACATCAAATCCTTGAGCTTTTAAAAATTCCTTTTTGAGTGCAACAGCACTTATTTCAGAAGTAATATAAGATTCTGAAGTTTCGATATTTTCCGGCTTTTGGAATACTGAAGGAGGATTTTTCCCATAAAGTAGCCATTCAGGAGAAACATTTAATGCCGAAGCCAGTTCAACGATCTTAGCTGAACTTTGATTTCGTCCACTCTCTAATTGACCAATTGTTCCTTGGCTTACATTTGCTCTTTTCGCTAACGCAGACTGACTGAGCTCTAGGTTCAATCTCGCAATACGGATACGATCTCCAATGTGTTCCATAGTCTTTGCGCTCTATTTAAAACAAACAGTCTATGGTTTTGTTCAATTAGTTTGGTTATTGAACTAAATTAGCTTTCTAATTAGAATGTGGATTGTATGGAAAGGAACATTATGGATTGGACAAAAATCATTCAAGAAATTCAAGATGCAGGTTATTCCCAAAGACAAATAGCAGAGATTTGTGGATGTTCACAAGGTTTTATTTCTCAAGTGAAGAATAACTATTACCGTACTCAAAATAGCAAAAGTAAAAAGGCTATTTCATTTGAGGTGGGAACTGCACTTTTGAAATTGCACAAAAGCGTGCAAACCGCAAAATAATCATGTTTATCTCCGACATCCGCCATCACATTACAACGGACTTCGTGGTTTACCGCGAGTTCGGGCTTTTGTGCGGCTCCAATATTCAGGCTGCGACGTTATTGTCGGGGCTGTTTTGGTGGAGCGATGTGGCTGACAAGGAGCCGAAACGTCAGGGCTGGATATACAAGACAGCCGCCCAGTTGTTCGCTGAATTTGGACTGACGCGACGTGGGTACGAAAAGGCGCGGAAATTTTTATTGGGCAAAGGTGTGATCCAATGCCGACGCGCAGGCGTACATGGCAGAATGCACTGGCAGCTCAACAAAGAGCGGTTATTGGAGCTTTGCTATCTAGTTAAAGGCGAGCCATTACCGCAGTTTGACAGCCGCTACCATCTCGACATCGACAATTTCCGCCTTGAAAAATGGGTTAATCTCGACCTTTGGAACAACTTTCTCAAAATGTGTGCCGAAAAAGGCAAACCTGTCAACTTGAAGCAGAAAAAAATCCTGCTCAACCAGCTCAAAGACCTCAAAAACAAAAACTACGACCTCGATGCCGTGATGCAGAAATCGATTCTGAATGGCTGGGCGGGCTTCTATCCATCCGACCGTTCCCCCAACATCCCTGCGCCACCGACGTCCGAAGCAGCCACGCGCAAAGCTAAGGCGGAATACGAGGCGCAAATCAAACAATCCGCCGCCCCGCCGCCCGATACAGGCGGACAGCGGAATCCTGACAATCCTAATCGTCAAAATCTCATAAATTACTACAAGAAAAAACAGTAAACGTCAGGCTGTCGACACAGTCGCGCCCATAGGCTGCTCCGGCAGCTTTTTTTGCGCCCTTTGAAGCCGGAAAGGTCGTCTGAAAGGCGGTTTTGCCTGTTTTTCGGCGCAGATTGGGAGATGCCCACCTGTTTTCCGTACCGTATTCCTATTTTTACCCAAATCAGATGATAAAAATCCGCTTTTTTTGCTGAAATAAGTAATTGAAAATACTGTGTTTGTACATATTGAACAAAGAACATTGGCTTTTGAGGACAGAGAACTTTGTCCGTATAGGACGGCCTTTATACAAAGACCACGATCACAGATCACTATCAAAAAATATTACAGGCGGCCGCCTGATTGTTTTTTGTGCAATTTATGGCTGATACAGATGGATATTGACGTTTGGGAGGATATAGAGCGTTTTTGAGGAGGGGATATGTACAGGTTTTGTGGATAAATAGCTAGAAATATGTACAGGTTTACTGTACAATTAATTGTGTTGCTTAATGGAGATACAAAAAATGGACTATGTAATCAGCTACACCGCAGCCCGTGAAGATTTGGCGAAGGTTATGACCAAAGTGTGCGAAGACCAAGTAGTAACACATATTACGCGCCGGAACGGAGGGAACTGTGTCTTGATGTCTGAAGAAGAGTACGGCTCTATTATGGAGACGCTTTACCTGTTCGGAAATCCTGCCAATGCTGCACATTTGGAACACTCGCTGGCTCAGGCAGAACAGGGAGAATTTGTCGAGGTTGATCTGTGATGAAGCACCGTTTTACCGCCAATGCCGCCGAAGATTTGGCTTATTGGAAAAAGCACGATGCCAGGAAGGTTGAACGGATCAAGTTGCTTTTGGAAGATATTAAAGCCAACCATCCGAAGGGAATCGGTAAACCTGAACCGCTACGTCATCAAAAATCGGGATTGTGGTCGCGCAGGATAGATCGGGAACACCGTTTGGTTTATTCGGTAGAAGAAGATACGGTAACAGTTTATGCCTGCCGATACCATTACGAACGCTGAACGCGGTATTTTACCTCGAAAGCCGTCTGAAAATTCAGACGGCTTTTTCATTTGTATTCCTCTGGATCAATCCCACTCTGCCAGTCAAACCTGCCTTCGCCTGCTGTTTCAGATGAGCCATTCGCCGGTATTTTTGAATTTTGGGATTCATTTTTTTGCAAATGATTTTGCAGTCGCGGAGCTTTTTGAACTTCCACTTTGCTGTTTTCAGGTTTATGGACTGTTTCTGATTTTGAACGTGTTTTGATAAACCAGTTAATTGTCGTCAATCCAACTTCGAGACCATTTGCCTTCAAAAAGTGTTGGATCTGTTTTTGAGAAAAGCCTTTTTGTTTAAGCAACAGGATGTCTGTTTTGAACGGCTCTAATTTAGAACGTCGTCCTTTTTCTTCCTGCTCAGTTATGAATTCTTCTACCGAAATACCCATATCCAATTCCAATCTAAAATCAAACCATCCAAATCTAATAATTTCGATTGATAAACTAATATAATCTAATATTAAACTAATAAATCCATTTAATCAATCTAAAAAAACTAAGCTATTTTTAAATCTATATAAATCTATTAATAGCCTATATCAATCTAAATATAATCTAATTTAAATCTATTTGAATCCAATAAATATCTAATAATTGAGCTAATACTTTCCAATCGGCGCGTATCTACCCTTCAAAAAGGGAAATTTCATAAGTACAACACTAAATTTAACTACAACGCAGGATAGGCAATGAGTGCCAAAAACAGGGTGGTTTTACCACCCTGATTCCGCCCCAAAGGGCGGAAACGCCGCAGAGCGGCTGAAGGTTTGAAACAACCATCGGGGGCAGCGGCCGCCGTGTTGTTGGTTGATGTCTAAATTTCAAAGCGCAAAAAGTCCAGACCAAGACAAGTGTCTTTGCACGGCTTCTACCTTTTCCACCACGCCACAGAGGGCGCACCGGACAAAGATGAAAGCCGCACAAAGCCAGTCTGGACTTTTTGCGCTTTGAAATTTTTTACGACATCACAACACGGCGGCCGCTGCCCCCGATGGTTGATTATTTATGAATGAACATTTATGAAAGGATTATCAAATGGGACTTGATATGTACGGCTACACCATGAATGCCGAGTTTGTTGGCGACCGTCAAACCGATGTGAATGTGAGTGAAGATGAACGCGATGAAGCAGAACTGAATCAATTTGCGTACTGGCGGAAATTTAACCATCTACATGGCTGGATGGAAAAACTATATCGGCAAAAAGGCGGTAAATGCGATGTATTTAATTGTTGTACGGTGCGGCTGGAACTAGAAGATTTAGAACGGCTGGAAGCTGATTTAAATGATGAAAAACTAGAATACACGCTGGATACTGAAGCCCTAATAAAGCTATTGATGTTAGAAAACGTATCTGAAGTAGAGGCAAGCATTAGAAAAGGTTGCATAAGGGCAACACATTTTATAGGCTCAGATAAAAAATTTATCTATGATACAGGGATTGATGATGAAAATATTCAATGGAAAATTGAAGATTTTAAGGCTAATTACCCGCATACATGGTGGACGGTAGAGCAGATTATTTACAATGACTAAGATATAGAGGTCGTCTGAAACAGCAATTTCAGGCGACCTCTATATGCCGAAGGAAACTGAACGGAAAAAACGCCCGCCGCAGCCCCGTTACCGCCTCTCAAGGTTCGGCAGAAACGTCCCCACGCCCCCAAGAGAAAAACAGACTTAGGCAACTTTTCCGGCACCTTCGGCAGCCTGCAAAATTACCACGCCTATTTTTCTCTTGCCCCCTACGGCGGACTTTTTTATTTATGAAAAATTAGTACTATTCAATCTAGTAGCTGACAGCTCTTAAACTGGAGCCATTTAGACAAAATAGCTGCCTTTGTCGATTTTGAGTGGTGTTTGACGTGGGCAGGGATGGAAAATAACACATAAGGAAAACTAATGCTTTTACTAAGGCGTGAACACATTGATCGCTTGTTTGATATGTTGATAGCAAACCGCAGGTTTGATACTCCATTTAAAATTACGGAGTACGATGGTGGGATGAATTTTTTGGGCACGTTTGGCGAAGTTCCGGTACACGAGCTTGGAAACCGATCGGCGACATTGTGCTTTGAATGGAAAGGGGAGATTTCTGAACCACGAGATACCCATGATATTGCGGGGATGAAGCCAAACATTCTTTATGACTTTAACGGGTCAGGACGGCACTTTGATAACCCTGATCCACGTTACCTGCTTCCTGTGGGCTCAGAAGGGTTGATTCTGAAGCATATCGTGATTAATGACGAAGACGAGCTTTTGAGGATTTGGTGTAACCGACGAAAAATTTATTTTTACCGATACCGGATATTGAAAGCCACCCCAATTGTGCGGAACATTTTACTGCATAAGGCATGGCAGGAAATTTACCGGATAAATGAAATATGCCGTAACACTTCATTCGAAATTGCCATATGCCACCGCCCAATGGAGGGTGACTAAACATCCAACCAATCTTTAATTTCATAAGGTTATGGGGACAATCCTCGGTCAAACTATGGGTAAATCAACAAAACGTGTGGTATAGCACTGGCTTAACCTATCTCTGTTCATTTTCCAGTCATCCGCAAGCAGTTCGGAGGCAAGTTTTAGACGGCCTCTACCGTACCGACGATTGATTTTGTCCCATGCCTCCATAACTGGATTGACGGCTTCCAGCTGCCATAGGTCCGTTTGTACCTGTCCGGCTGGTTTCAGCCCATGCAATTCAATCCCGCATTTTTTATAGAGGTAGCCGCCTCGGTAAACGGTCGCCAACAGATTTTGCGCCTCCCGGTTCAGGATGATGGTATCGGCTGTCGGCACGGCCAAATTACGGCTCAGGCTCTTATGGTATTGAGGGGCTTCTTCCCGAAAAAAATCCGTGTGTAGGAATACGGTAACGGCAGAAGCCGCCAGTCCGTCACGACGCAAGGCTTCCGCCCCCGAGCTGATGTGATGTGTAATTGCGGCCTGCAACGCCTCCGGCGTTTCGATACATGTTCCGAAACTGCGGCTGCGGACAAGATTCTGTCTTATTTGCGGTTCGGGATGCAAACCATCACAGGTGATACCCTGCATTTCACGCTGCGTCCGTTCGACCGTCACGCCGTATCGCCGGCGTAGGGTCGCAGTATCCGCCCGAACGAAGTCTAACGCGGTATAAATCCCTTGCGCCGCCAGTTTGGCCGCTGTTCTACCCCCAATTCCCCAAATCTCATCAACACCCTGGCTGCGCAAGGCACGAAGGCGGACAGCCTCATTCCAATTTGACCAAACCACCACTCCCCCAAAGTGATCGGGATAACGTTTGGCAAGATGATTGCAAAACTTGGCCAGTGTCTTCGTGGGTGCGATGCCGACACAGGTCGGAATACCGACCCACTGCAAAACACGGCGACGGATTTCGCGGCCGAGTTCGGCGAGGTTATCGATACCGTCCATACTGGCGAAACATTCGTCTATCGAATAGACTTCAACCGCCGGTACACAACCGGCGATGGTTTCCATCATCCTACGGGATAGGTCGGCGTAGAGTTCGTAATTGCTGGAAAAGGCTTTCAGACGGTCTTGTGTTACTAAATGCCTTACTTTGAAATACGGCTCGCCCATCTTGATGCCGAGAGCCTTTGCTTCAGCAGAGCGGGCGACCACACAACCGTCGTTGTTTGACAGGACGACGACAGGGACGTTCTTTAAGTCCGGCCGGAATACACGCTCACAAGAACAGTAAAAGCTGTTGCCGTCTATCAGTGCGTACATGTCAGCCCCCCTGACGCACGTCTTTGATGACGAAAGTCACGACCCCTACAACCGACCATGTGTCTTCATCGGTCGGTACAAAATCAGGGTACTCGCCGGAAGCGTTTTCAGAGTGCAGCTCAGGCTTACGACCGGGAACTTTGTATAGCCGTTTGATCGTAAACTCGTTACCTAAATCCGCCATCACAATATCGCCGTGTTTCGGCGTTTTGGAACGGTCAATGATCATAATATCGTCTTTACCGATACCCGCATCAAGCATGGAATATCCGCCGGAACGTGCGGCGAAGGTGGCAGACGGGTTTGTGATAAGGTATTCGTTAAAATCGAGATAGTCAGCAACATACGGCTCCGCCGGAGAGGGGGAAACCAGCGGGTATTTTCTCGAGTGCATATGGGACTTTTATTGTTGTCCGATTGATGGGTATAAGGCTGCCTTGAGGCAGGGTAGTAGAAGCAATCATGGCATCCACCGTCGGTATCAGCGACACCGGGATACGTTTGACTACCGTGGCCTCACCGGTCTTGCTTTTGCGCCCGGCACCCTCCCTGCGCCCACCGTGCTTCTTCGGATATTCATCCATTTATTCCGCTTTACTTGATTTCGTAACAAAATCATTTTATCAGAAACTGTATATGGCAAGTCAATACTGAAAAAACAAAAACGACCGCAGAATGCGGTCGTTGAAATAAGGCGGAGTTATTCGATGTTAGGCATGATTGAATACTTTTGATATAAGGCATTACATTCCATGGCTACCTGGTCAAAGTCGATATTTTCCGATTGGGTGTCGTATAGAAAACCGCGCAACTCAGTAATGCGTACTTGATCTTCCGAGCGCACCTCTGAATGTATTTTGCGGGAAATAAGTGCCTGTACACTGGCAACTCGTTCTATTAAAGCGTCTTTTTGCATTAATGTAGCCAATTTTCATTTCTCTTGTGAGATTTGAGATTTTTGTGTTGCCGCATTACCAATTTGACTAATGATACGCTGCATCCAGCAAGATCTGCCGTTTCTTGAAGGGTATGGTTTTGGCGTAGGCTGACAATCAGTTTATGCTTTTGGATATTTGCCAGACGGCCTTTGTAAAGTCCCTGTTTTTTTGCCTCAGCAATGCCGGCGGCTTGACGGGTTCTTCGTTGCTCATAGTCGTCTCTAGCCGTTTGTAGTGCAATTTTGAGCAGCATGGTTTGTATGCTATCCAAAACGATTTTGGCAATCTCGGAATCGGTTTGGATTTGACTCAGGTCGATAATGCCGGGAATGGACAGGAACGCACCTTTTTCGCGGATGCGGGCGACCAGTTTTTCCGCTTCTGCCAAAGGCAAACGGCTGATGCGGTCGATATGTTCGGTGATGATCACATCACCTTCTTGCAAGTCTGCAATCAGTTGATTCAGCACAGGTCGATCAGCGCGGACGCCGGAGGCCTTTTCTTTATAGACACCCGCAATGTAGTAACCTTCAGTCTTAGCTTGTTCAATTTGGGCGTTTTGTCGCTCGAGATTTTGTTCTTCGGTGCTGACTCGTTGGTAGATTCTCGCTGCTTTCATGGTCGGCCTCAGTAGGCGATACCTAATACGGGACAAGATGGGTAATTTGAGTATGCTCTAATTACCCATCAAATAAATGCCTTTGAAATTGGCTAATTTAAATAATCAGGACTTAAATTGTCCATAACCAAATTGTCCATTCTATTTGCCCAACGGGCAACATGATTTGCACAGTTTGACTCATCAAAAAACAAAAAAAGCCCTGCGGCCATACAGACATCTGTATGGCCGCAGGGCTTTTGCTTTATCGTTTAACGAGAGAGGTCGTTGTCTTGTTCAACACTTGATTGCTTGAAAGAGCGAGTTTCGTGTTGCATTTGGGGTCTGACTTTTTGGTCGTATTCCTGTTGAGCTTTGGTGCTTAGAGACTGTCCAACCATATCCTTAGCCAGCTTACTGATAAGCCGGGCTTCATTTTTGTATCCCATCTTATACAGTTCTTTGGCAATTAGACCGTATTCCGAAAAAATGAAGCGGCGTGTCTGAATGACTTTTTGAACCTGGGGATGTGTCGGTCGGTTCAGATTTTTAATGGCTTCGCTCAATTCTTCCAGACGCTGCTTTTCAATGCGGGGCATTGCGCCGCGTTGCTTCATCGACCGTACTATACCGTTTTCGGCTTTGACGGTTTTTCCCCGGTGCTGTCGTCGAGTGGCAGCGCATTCTACCCCTTCCTCCCGAAGTTTTTCAGCAAACCGCACTCGCCATTCAAAAAGATCGTTTTTGCGCGGATTGAGACGTTGGCCGTAGGTGTTGCGCATCAGAACGCACAGGTGGACGTGTGGATGCTCGGGTTCGCCTTCCTTTTCGGATTCGTGGTGCAGGGCGAAGACGTATTGATGGTCGGCAAACTGTTCGGCGGCGAAATTGCGGGCGGCATTCAAGACGGCCTGCGGCGGTGTTCCGGCAGGCATGGACAGGACAATATTGAGGGCTTCGCGGTGTTTGCCGTTTTCGGGTATGTTGAGTTTTTTCCAGTCATCCAGTTGCGATTTGACGGCTTTCTTTCCATTTAACTTTTCGCCGGAATGATTTTCGACAGTAGTTTTACCATTTCGGGAAATATAGTCCAAATGGTTGCGTATGCCCTGCATTCCGTTGGAGTTGCGACTTAGGCGTTTGGGGATTTTAACCATGACTTCAGGGTGTTTTTTTGCGGCGGCCGTCAGGTTGGCCAAACCGCTGCCGGATTTGAGTGGGATGCGGGTATTTCCCCGGTGTTTGGATTTGGGGACGGGAAGACCGGTATCTTTGGCTCGGATGGAACGGGTTTTGTAGCCCAAGAACCAGTCGTCTATTTGCGGTGCAGGGACACGGTTTTGCTCCTATTCGGACAGGCGTTTTCGGTTGGTACGCAGTACGTCGCCGACCCTTTGGGTGTGCTGTTTGATGTATTGGGACAGGGCTTTGATCTGCTCGGACGTGAGGGATGCGCCTTCGCCCATATTGAGCTGTCGAGCGATTTGGTTGAGGTTACGGCCTATACTTAAAAGCTGGTAGTTTGACTGGAAAAGCACTTCGACTTCGGCCGCAGTCAGCAGGGGATGCTTGCGGACGTGCGACTGGACTATATCGCGTATGATGTCGTTCACGCTGCTTTTGTGCTTTTCGGCGGCGGCTTCGAGGTAGGCACGGTCTTTTTCAGGCAGGCGGACGGTAACGCGTTTGCTGCTTTTAGGGGGTGGAAGTTCGATCAATTCGGGTTCTTCCTTTTCAAGCTGCGCCTTCAAAAGCCGTTTTGCCATCCACGACACACTGGCTTTCCCATACCGTTGTTTTGCCAGTTGCGTAAGCTCTCTAATTTCTTCATGGGTTAAACCATAGACACTGATTTCAGGCATGGTTCTTTTCCTTCAAAAAACAAGGTCGTCTGAAACCATGTTTCAGACGACCTATTTTGTCCATTCGGGTAGCGTTTCTCTACAATCCATTATGTCGGCAGTAACCGGATTGTACCGACGTCGGGCGGTGTGCCCCGTATGGATGCCACCCCGGTTCGGGTTTTGAAATCATACAATATATTGCCAATACGCCTCGCAAAAAGTTTATCCACCCTCCAAGCTATTTCGGCATCTGTATGCATCCAGGAATTATGCAGTTCTCCTGCTGAAAGCAATATGCCGAAGGTAAAGGCGGCATCGTAATCTTCGAGACCGGAAACTTCCGGCGGGATGTGGCATCCCGGTGTATCGGTATTGCCGATAACGACAATATGGGTATTGATGACGGCACTCCATGAAGGGAAGACCTCCGCATCCTGTAATTCCTTCCTCCGATGTCCGTTTCCTGCGGTCTCGGTAAAAAAATATATTTTTCCATTTTTCTTTCTCAATCACAACCCGTTCCGTAACTTTGTCCATCACTTCCTGAGAAAGTAGGGAGTCATCCTGTACACTGAGGCACAAATCATATTGCCATCCGTTTTCTATGTCATTCAGTATGTATTCGTTACAAAGGGGCAGTATGCTGCGCAATTCGCAGGTTTCAGTATTCTGCCTGTATCTGATGAAACGGTCTCTATCCTGTTCTGATGCTCCTGTGATTAGAAGGACTTTACGCATATTTTTCTCCTTAGTATGGTTGAAAACATCAATAGATAAGAAAGGTCGTCTGAAACCATGTTTCAGACGACCTTTCTTATCGTTCTCGTCCGTAAAACAGTTCCTGTTGCTCAGGAGGCTGTTCTAGGTCTTTTTGTGTCGTCAGGCGGCCATATTGGGTCTGATAGAAATTCAGGCGCGCCTGCAACTGTGTTTGTTCGGGCAGGCCTTTAATCAGGTTTTCCATGCCTGCCTCTAAAATGCGGTGCTTTTTCTGCACGTCTGCATTCATATCAGATAACCGCTTCTCGTACTGTTCTTGAACTGCCTGTAAACGTTCCTCAAGGGATTGTTGTATGACGGCTGTGTTTGAGCCTTTGATAGTTGCGGCAGGGCGGATCTGCTGTGGTACAGGGTGATGGCTGAGCCACGCGACGATGTTGCGATCTTCGTAATAAGGAATGGCAGGATCCAGTTTGGCGTATGTATCTGCAATATCGCAACCCAAGGCTGTGAAGGCAGTAGTACGGGGATTTTTGTAACCGGTGCCAATATAGCCGGAAGGTTTCATGGTCTTGTCGCGCAACCGTTCTGTAAACTGTTCCAGTTCAGTCAACCGTTGCACCGTATGTTTCTCCCCGTATCCGTTGACTTCACCACCATTGATTTTGTCCATAAATGCTTCCATACGAACATAGGGAATACCGGCTTTTTCCAATAAAGCTATTCGTTCGGCAATTTTTTCGGATTGTTTGGCGATGACCGCATCCAAAGAATCAGCCGCATTCTGCCAGCCGCGATTGAAGGCTCGAAGGTCTTCACCTTTGAGACCGAAATCAGGCATTGTGGGTAGCTGGGGAGGACGTTTCACAGATATTTCAGGTAACTTTTCTGCCGGTTCTTGTACCGGCCGGGCTTCGTTTTTTTCTGATGCCGCCTCTTGTTTGGTTTCGTTTTCGCGTTCTTGACGGTGCAGGGCAAGGATATGGTTATAGGTGTCGCGGAATTTGGTGAACTGTTCGCCTTTCACGCCTTGCAGGTAGGCATAGCCGAACTGCTGCTTGTCTTGATCCCAAATGATGCGTGCTTTTTCTACGCCGCTGACGAAAAAGCGGTTCGGGAATTTGCGCCATTGGGTAATTTCGCCGGACTCGATCATCGGTTTTAAAAACGCAGGGATGTCGGCATTGTTCACGCGGTCGATGGCCGCCTGTTCACGTTCGATGGCGCGCTGGGTCTTCTCAATTTCCTTGTCCGCCGTCCGCAAACCGTCGTTTTGGCGTTCCCAGCGGTTCAATGTTGCCTGACCGTTGCGCTTGTCGTTGAGCGGTTGTCCGTTCGCACTGCGAACGTCGTCGAAATGGCTTTGCAGCCGTTGGTCGAACGCTGCCTGTTTCTTTGCCAGTGACTGTTGCAGGATTTTCATTCTCCTGCTGCCCGCAGGTTGCTTGTTTTCGTTATCTGCCATATATCCTCCAAAAAAACAGCCTGAAACCGAAGGGTTTCAGGCTGTAAGGTAAACCGTCAGAAAAATCAGCGGTCGATTTCCACTTCAGGCTCTTGGGAGTGGCTGTGCTGATGCTGCCGATCGTTTTGTCGTGCCTGCTCCGGAGACGGAATCTGAATCGGATCAGGTAGTTTCAGCTTCGTGCCACTCATCTGTTTGGCAGTATGCTCGTAGTAGTTCCGCAGGGCTTGGGTGCGAACATTTCCTTCAAGACCGCGTAACGTATCCATTACTCCACGTTCGTAAAATGCCAGTTTCTTCTGATTCGGCTTACTCAACTTTTGCGCCTTCTGCATATAGTTGTCTTTTGCCGCAATTAAACCGGTATCCAGTGCGGCCGCTTTCATATTATCGGTTTGGTGTATCACTTGGGCTGGGATTTCTTCCTGACCGATGGAGTGAACCGGAACGTCTATGTCGGTATCGGCTCGTGGCGAAACATTGATGGCACTGTCGGACGGCAAGGTATTTTGTGTCTTCAGGCGGTCGGCGGCAGACAACATGGCAGCATCAGGTTGTGTATGGACGCGCTCCTCTCGATCAACATCCGGTTTTGACTGTTCCTGCCCTTGAACAGACTTGCCGGTTTCGTGTTGCGGGTTCGACTGTTGAGTTCGTTCGGTATCAGGCTGCTTTGGCGGTTTTGGCGGTTTCTGCGCCGCGTCTGCTTGCCTTCTTTCCTGTTCCTGCGTTATCTCTGGCGCAATACCGTTTTGTGCGTAACGTTCCCGCAATTCTTCCACACGTTGCAAATCGGCGGCGGTCGGTTTGTAGCCACTGGTACGGATACCTTGGGCGGCGGCTTCAATAAACATTGCCTGGCGAAAGTCTTTACTGCCTGACAACTTGATGCTGTCCCAACCTTTAGCCTTTACGACTTCCAGCATATCCCTGACCGTTTGCGGATCGGAAAGTGCGGTTTTAAGCTGCTTACCTTTATCTTCAAACAGCACTGTTTTGTAGTCTGAAACGGAATAGAATTTGCCGCCTACGGTGTGGTAACGTGTTTTGATGTTGTCGGGGATACGGTATTGCAGGTCTAAAACGACCTTACGGTCGCTAGGTTTAGTTTCAGACGGCCTTTCGACCTTTGGGTCGGTAAATTCCGGTTCGGAGCGGGTAGAACTCTGTGCTTTTTTATTCGTTTCCTGAGCAGGCTCATCTTTTAGGGGTGCTTCCCATCCTTGTTCCGTTTTACGAAACGTAACACGTTGACCATCATGGGTTACACCCTCATAGAAATTCAACGTTCCTTCTTTATCCAAATCACGTTGAATTTCTTCAGGCGTTTTGCGTAGATACTTGATGTCGGTTGTAACATCATGCAACTCGAAATGTTTAAAATCAGACACACGATAAACAGGTTCATTGACTGTTTGGGTTCGACCATCGTATTCAATACTGTTGGTTGTATTAGAAGAGGTCGTCTGAATGTTGTCTTTGTTTTCAGGATTCATGGGGTTCTCCAAGTTTTCAGGTTCAGGCAGGCTATGGTTGGCTTTCTCTACCCTTTCGCGCCATACTGCCAACTCGTCAACGATTGCCTGTTCTTGGCTGTTGTCAGGGTTTAAAACGAGATTGACACCTTCTGCAAAGGACTGGCGAATAGCTTCGAGTCCAGCCAGTTTGTGTAGGTCATTAAAGTCGCTCGGTAAAGGGGGACGCCCTTTTTCATCAACGCCTTTGCCTTTCTGATACTGTTGTATCTGCGTCATAGAAAATTCGGGTTGGATTGCTGTGGCGCGATCGCCCAACAATGCGGCAGCCTGTCGGGCTTTTTTGATACCGGTTTGCGAAGCATCGTTATCGACAGCAATCACGACGGGGACGTTTTGAGGCAGTTTTTGTGCCAAGCGTTCGGCAACGGCAACCATGTTGCCTGCATCAAAAGCAATGATGACGGGCTTGCCCGTGGCTTCGTATATGCTCGCCGCCGTGGCGTAACCTTCCGCCATGACGACACCTTTATCCACATCATCGGCCTTGCCGATGAAGGCATACGCCCCTTGAACCTGACCGCCTGCCAAGAAGCGTTTGCCGCCGTCTTGGTTGATGGATTGAAGATTGACGATTTCATTTTCATACAGGACGGGGATAATCAGATTGTCGTTGTCCTTATATTCGTTTTGACGCAGACCGGCGATGGCATCCGGGTTGGTAATACCTTTGGCGACAAGATAGGGATGGCTCAACGAAGCAGCGCGGCTACTATGCCAAATCTTTTGTGCCGTGCCTTTCACCCTCTGTTGCGTCTGCTGCCGCTCCTGTTCCGCCGCCTGCCGCCTTGCCTCCGATTCCGCCTTGCGCCGCGCCTGCTCTTCCGCGCTTGGCGGCGTGTAGGGCTTGGCAGGCTGCCAGCCGTTCTGACGCGCCAGCTTCCACACCGTTCCGATAGTGAAGCTGCCCGGTTTAAGGCTTTCCACGTTGATTTGGCGGCACGGTTGTCATAGTTGTCAGCGCGTTGCGACCATTCGTCCCAAAGGTCATAACCGTTTTCGCCCAGCTCATCTTTAACGGCCGCGCCAACCTGCCACCAAGTATCGCGATCTTGCGAATCGATATAACTCAAGGCACTACGGATGTCGTCGATGTCGCTCATATCCATTCCTTTCCTTATCAAAATATAAAAATAAAGCGGCCTGCACTTGGCAGACCGCTGCTTTTACGCCTACGCCGCCGTTTGGACGGTATCTCCGATGAACTGTTTGATAAACGGCAGCGAATCTCCGCCCCAGTTTTCCAAAAGGGCGGGTATCAGTTCGTTGATGTAGTCCGGCGGGCTGTCCGGCGGAATAATCGAAGAGAGGATGGTACGAGCGAGTTCTTCGGCGTTGGCCGCATCCGACCAGTGGAAGCTGTCCATCTCTTCCGGCGATACGAAAACCGCTTTCGGCGCGGCGGCAGGGGCAGTCCTTTCAAGATGAATGTCCAAAACGGGAATGTCCGGCAATGCCCAATTTGCCCGTTTGGCGAATACAGGATCGGTGTAGTACACGATTTTCTTGGCGTAGATCGGACGGCTGTTGCCCAAACTGATGATACAGTCACTTTTCGGCATCATTTTCATCTCGTCAGGATTCATCACGGCGCGGCGTTGATCGCTGGTACTGGTACTGTGGCTATTCCCTTTACCGGAGGAGTGGGAAATAGATTTTGCCTTGAATGTTTCGTAGCCCACCAGCTTGCTGTATTCCTCCGCGTCGGTCTGCTCGCGTGGCGGATAGACAATCTGACAGCCGAAGTTTGTGAAGAACGTCCGAGTTGCGTCGCGGCCGTACAGGTCAGTTACTTGGGATGGGGTTTGTATAATCAACAAAAGCCTTAACCCGTAACCGGCAATGTATGAAACGCCGTGCTGGATGGCGGGAATTACGCCCAAAGCCGTAAATTCGTCCATCAGCAGGCAGCATTGGTATTTCAACGCATCGGGATTGTTGGACGGCAAGCCCTGCTCGACGTTTACCGTAATCAGTTGGCTGAAATAGGTTCGTCAGTCGAGAAAATACGGCGGTTTCGGTTGGCACGATGCCGATATAGACCGTCATCCGTTTTTTGCGTACTTCATCCAAGTAAAAATCATCGCCACTGGTCGCCGCTTCAACCACCGGGTCAATGAAAATACCCAAAGGCGCAATAAGTGTCGCCAAAATGTCCGCGCCTGTTTTGGCGTTACCATTGGCAAAGCCCATCAACAAACTACGGCAGTTTTGGCTTAACTGCGTATGTGTCTGTTGTTCACGCAAGATCATTTCATCTTTAATCCATTCGGCCAGAGTGCGGTCTCCGGATGGCGTCGTCAAACGGAACAGGTTGGCCAACGTAGTTTTGTTTTCAGGCAGGGACAGATCGCGCTCATGTTCCGTTTCGACCATGTAGAGCAGCAAACCGGCGAACAGGTTTTGCGCCGATTCTTGGAAGAAGGTTGCGCTGCCGTTGTCCTTGGCAGGCTTCGGATACATGATGGAAGCGATGTTTCACATCTTTGTAGGTATAGACGGGATTGCGTCGAATGTAGGTACAGGGATTCCAACGATGTGAAACCAAGGGTGCATTTGGATTTCGTTCGTGTTCCGGCATACGTCCGCCCGGGTTAAACAAAAACACTTCCTGCCCATGTGCTGCACGGTAGCCGCCGGTAATCAGGAAGTTTTCCAATTTGGGATCAAAAACCACCATGCTGTCGCGGTAATGCAGGCAGTTCGGAATAACGATGCCGACACCTTTACCGGAACGGGTCGGCGCGGCCAAATACAAAAATTCGTTGCCTGACCAACGCAGGTAGTTGTTGCCGTATTTGCCGATTAACAAGTCAGGTGCTTCGTCAGGGTTGAACGCTTTTTTAAGCAGGCCATGTTTGGCGATTTCCGCACGGTTGGCAAAACGCGCCGAACCGTGCAGCTCGCGTTTAGGTTTCATCAACATACCGAAACACACGATTAAGAAAACCACCGTCGGTATCAATAGGGCAAGACCGGCAGACACCTGAAACGCTGTCAGATAATCGGGAGGGAGGCGGTCATAATATTTCCAATAACGGTAAGCATTCCGACCGACGGTTCTGTCTTCAGATTCATCCAACCTGAAAATATGACGCTGCCCAAATACAGACCTCCTGCCAATGCAGCAGGGACGGTTACGGCAAGAATGGCAATCAGGGCCAACAGTTTCTTTTTCATATTCAAACCTCAAATAAATAGTCCGCTCATGGCGGGCAGGGGTTTCAGACGACTTCACAAATAGTCAGGCAGTCCTGCGGCGGCGGCAGACGGTTGGCGGGTATGGATAATCTGCATCTCGCCGACAATAATTTCATGCACCGTCCGCTCCACCTGCTGCCTGTCTTTATAAAAACGGGACTGCATTTTGCCGATAACGAAAATACAGTCCCCTTTTTTCATGTACTTGCAAACCGTTTCCGCCTGTTTGTCGTACAGCACGGCGTTAAACCATTCGATACGCTCACGCTGTTCGTCCGTTTCCCTGTCGCGCCATTTTTCGGAATAGGCGATGGACACGGTCGTCGTCGGTTTGCCGTTGGGCAGATAGCGCAATTCGGGGTCTTTGCCCAAATTGCCCATGACTTCGATTTTGTTGAGGTATGGCATTACGAAAACCTTTCATTTTTAAAATTAAAAAATGTGGGGAAAAAATGTATCAGCATCTGATGAATATGCGGTTCAAAAATTATCGTTTCGTCCCGATATTCCCGTCCGCCCAACGTCTTAATCCAAAGGCCTTCCTGCTCCGAATACACAAGAAAAGCAAGGTCTTCCTTCCGGTACAGATTTGTGCTGCCGTCTTTAACCATGAATCCCTTTCTGCCAAACGTAACCGTCGGCAGGGTAAATAAAAAGTAAATCAGCATGATCAACCATAAGACAACATACAGCACGGATTGCATCACTACATCCAAATGAAGCAGGGAAAAATCTTCATTTTTGAAAGTGAAGTAAAGAACCGATAACATGAAGGTAGCCGAGAACATCGAATACATCAAAAAAGGGCGCAGGATAGGGGCTTTGATATGTTCTTCATCGAATCCTTCTTCATCTATATAAACAAACATTTCCAATGTCCTTTCATAAAAATGAAAAGGTCGTCTGAAAACCGTTGTCAGACGACCTTTGACGTTTGCTCTTCTTTCTTTGCTTTTTCCTCTTCCAAAAAACCTTTCAACTCTTTTTCCGCCCATTCCGACAGTTCTTTGGATATGGTTTCGTCCAAATATTCCGCTGCTTGCATACAGCCGAGTACGCGGTTCATATATTCGATTCTTGCCATTTGATATTTGAGGTTAAGGTAGGATTTTATACATCCCTTTAAATCTATATAGAAAGAGAGAAAAACGATAGTGAAAACATATATTGATATTGCTGTCATCATGAATCCTTCTGTCAATCAGCTACGTCCCTGCATGGCGTAGTATTTCTCGACCGGATCAAAATAGAGTTCGGTCATGTGGGTTTTCTCGAAATAGGCGACGACATCGATACTGGATTTGACGGAATTGAGGATATAGTCGTAATCCATCGTCCTGCCGGTTGCCGACTCTTTCGCCAGTTGCGCGATACGGTAGTGGACGCTTCGTGCGTCGTTGGCATGGACTGACATCAGGCCGCCCGGGTGTCCGGTATTCAGGAGTGAGATGTAATCCCAGGCCTCATCGCCACGCAACTCGGTCAGGAATACGCGGTCGGGTTTCAAACGCATACAGGCGGCAATCAGCATTTTTGCCGTGATATGGCCTTTGTAAAACAGATGTGCATGGTTGGGATGCTTGGGCAAGTCCAACTCGTGCGTGTCTTCCAGCGTGATGATGCGGGTTTCCGGCGGAACAAGGTCGGATAGGGCTTTGGTAAACGTCGTCTTGCCGGAGCCGGTGCCGCCTACCATACATATGTTGAGTTTGTGTTTGATGGCTAAAGCGAAAAAGGCATTCATATTACGGTTTGCCTTGTGTTCCAGCATCTCATATTGCCAGGGCTGGAGCTGCACATCGTTCGGCAGCTTCATCTTGTCAGAAATATCCCGATAATATTTGCTGTCCATCTCCATTTCGCCAAGATTGAGGTCGTCTGAAACCCCATAGGCAGATACGTCGTGGAAGCGATTAACGCGTTCCGTATTGATATAGTCGTCCAACGAAAAGCGTGTCTGCGACGGTTTGCGGAAGGCATAGACGATGGTTTTGTCTTCGCAAGAAGGCGGTATCATGATATGCCCGCGTTCGCCGTCAGGCAGGGTAACGGAATGGATGGGCTGCTCCATGCTGATATGTTTACTGTTATAGGTACATAACGCGGTAGCAAGTTGAGTCAGGATCGGCAATGTTAAACGGTCGTCTTCTATCCGTTCAAAACCGGCTGATGTTTCCAAAAAGACTTCGCGTTCGCGGTTAATCAGTACTTCGGTTACGCCTTCGCGGTTGAGATAGTCGTCCAAGCCCGTTTTGGCCATCAAGTTACGGACAACCGCATCAGAATGGATTGATGCCTGCCCGTTAAAAGGTTTCGGATTTTGTGTCATTTGGAATTTGGCTTTCATAAAAAACCTGCTCCCGAAGGAGCAGGTCGTCTTAATCAGTATCCGTAAGGATTGACCAATTCATACACGTTACTGAAATCGACATCCCGAGCGACCATGATGTTAATCAACGTGCCTTGATTAATCGTGCCGGTTGGCGGAATGTTAATACTGTTTTTCAGGGCTTCAGTTGCCAACTGTTGCGCGGCTTCCTGCGTATTCTCATATGAGATATGATTGTTGTTGCCGTTGGTACGGTTTTGGCGGTTACTGAAGGCATCGCCGGCGTCGCCTATCATGCTGATCATGAGAGCACCACCGAAGCGCCGCCAAAAATGATATTTCACATAAGCAGCATGGCCGCTCTCGCCTAATGCTCCAGCCCCGGGACTGGCCAATGGTACTTTCACGCCCGACGGCGTTTCCAATTCGTTCCACAACACGAAGACCCGCGCCTGACCTTGCAACAGGGCGGAAGTCTGTTCGCCGATGATTTTGCTGCCGCGCTCGATCAGAAGGGTTTCCCATTGGCGGAATATACATCTTTTGACACGATGCAGCGGGTAAAGCCCGGCTGGGTTGTAACGATCTTGGTATCCAGCCCACAACGGATATTTGTTCCCTTAGCAAGCAGGTAAGTTAAATCTCCACGTTGTTGCGCTTTAACCGATGCCGTCGTTGTGGCATTCAGGCGTGAACCGAAACCATTGCCACTGCTACCTGATAACGGACTATTGCCTTCCGCTTCGCTAAATAAGCTCGAACCAGTTGTATTCATCTGTTGACCGCCTTCTGAAGAAGGACTGCCCAAAGAGACGGGACGAGTATTTTCTGACATATCGCCCTCCAGGTTGGCCATCACATTGCCACTCATTTTCCGGTCTTGGGGCGTTTGTTTTGGTTGGCCATCAGCAGGCAATGCTCCGAGATCGGGTTGTTCAACTGATTGTTCAGCAGGTTGACCGCCTGCCGGTTGAGCTTGCGAGGCTGCTTCAGTCTTCGCTTCTGAGGCCACACCTTCGGGAGCGGCTTCGGAAGCTGCCTGTTGTTCCGACAGGGCAAGTTCAGCTTTATCTCGATCGAAGTTTTTACCTTTGTTGTTTCAGGAGCAGATGCCGCCTGTGGTTGCGACGCTTCGGCCTCTTCGCTGCCGCCGGTCATGCCAATTAAGCCCGATACGACTACACCCGCTGCAAGAATACCTACACCTGCGAATAACACTTTACGCATATTGTTAGGTGCCGCCGTATTCAGATTTAACGGCATACCCGGTTCAATTTTCTCGTTTTTAACTGATTGGGACAGTGCTTCCGGTTTAGTGTAATCGCCGTTTTCTACCAAATTAGACTGTTCCGTATCCTTGTTACCTTTGAATTTGTTGAAAATTTTCATCTGTCTTCCTTCTATTTGTTGATACGGACAATATCTTGACTACTTGTGCCGGTGCGGTTGAATGTACCGCGTTCGTTAAAACTACGGTTTTCCAAGCCCAACACTGATTTGCCCAAACGGAATACAAACCGTTTGGCGGTTTCATGGATAACCACGGTATCGCCGTCCACATGGCTGTTGAGCAGCATTTCCGAACCGTCGTCCATCACCTTGTAAATCAGTGGCAGCTCACGGCCGTTATCGAAGCTGAAATAAGTAAAGCGGCCGTTGTCGTAGGCCGCTGTCGGTGCAAGTGTCTTATCGCCTTTACCCCAATAGTTGTAATTGTGCCGTGCATTGGGGCGGTGTCCTGCCGACTTGAGTTTTTCCAAAGCTTTTGCCTGTTTCTGTGCTTCAGCACGAGCTTTGTAAGCGGCAGTGTCCGGATATACAAATCGGAGTACATAGGTTGGCTTTTGAACATATTTGCCGTTTTTCTTGCCAGTCAGTGACAAATCGAAGGCATATGTCCGCTTTTTATTGGTGGTAATCAACATATTCGTGGCAGGGGCGGAAGCAACCGGCTTCATGTAGAGGTTATTGCCTCGTGCCGCCAAGTTCCACGCTGCGGCATCGCCCATGCTAGACCACTGGTCGGATCGCCGGTCAACAGCTCGCCATCTTCGAGTTGGATTAAAACTGCCTCACCAATGCGTGCATGGATATGGATAACGTCATCGGGATTGTACATAACGGTTTGGATGCGGCCGTCTTTAGCAGACCCTTTTGGGACGGATACCGCGCCGGATACCGCTGGCAAGAACCCCATCAGCAACAACGCTGTCAGTTTCATATTTAAATTCATCGTTAACCCTTTCTGTTATGGCGCGGTTTCCGGATCGACGCGGTAACTTTTGACAATAAAGCCCAGCGGATTGATACGTCGGGCTTCTTCACTCATAGGCTGATTCGCGTATTCGTAGCCGATAGTGGCAATCATGTTCTGCACGGGAATTTCCTGATTTAAATCCCCCGATACCGGCACCATACGTTTTTCAAAACGGACTTGTGCGGTGTTACCGATAAAGGTCACGGCTTTCACTTTTGCGACAACTTTATATTGGTTTTTCAGAACTTTATGTGGAGCCTGCGGATTATCATTGTAGATTTTGGCATAAGCAGCCTGTGTTTCCGGAGAACTCATCAACATGACTGCATCGTAGCTATCTTGTATCGTTACCCAGTCATAGCTTTCACGGAGTTGGACATACCGTGTCAACCAGTGTTTGTCCATTACTTCGCCATAGGACTGCTCCTGATTTTTCATCATAGTAACGATTTCGGTACTCCCAGTGTTGTTATCCACTTTGACTACATATGGTCGTGTCTCTTTCAATGGTGTAAGACCGGCCACCGCACCGACCGCCAAACCGGTAATCAAGAGACACACGCCGCTGATGCGCCATGCGATTTTGGCGTTTTTGTGGACACGCACAATTTCTGCACTTTCAAAACCCTTGGCGGCATTGATAAATTCAGTAGCCATCTTGTTATTGACAGCTTGTTTTGCTTTTTCAGACATCGTTTACCCTCTTGTTTGTAAAGTTGAGTTGATTGGAAACGGCGAGCCATGCGGTTGAGGCGGGTTCTTTCCTGAACAAGCGCAAAGCATGACGGCAGAAAGTGATAGTAGAAGGATGGTTTTCATGGAAATTTCCTTTGATTCAAATTTATTAGTCATAAAAAAACACCCCGTTTGGGGTGTTTTTTATTATGCTGATTTTAAAAAACATCTACACGATAAGTTGCTTTTGTAGTATTCAGCTTCTCGCCTTTTGATGGATTAATTGAGTATGGGTCAGAAGTGTCAATCCCTATCCTTTCATTTGGCGGAATAGTAAATTCAGAACGTACATAACCTGCGTTATATCCCTTCTGATCATAAACAGGAACTTTGATAGAAATACGTAGATTTTTCTTCGTTTTATTATAGGCCTGACCTTTAAAGTGTACCGAAGTGAGATCACTTACAGTTTCCTGCGTTAACCTCAAATTTCTAACTTCATATTGGGAAGTAACCTTATCAGGCATGGCGATTGTATTGGGTGTCGTCCCGGAAGAATCTGTTCCTGAATTTATTCCTGCCAAAGTAGTGTTAACTGCCTGAAGACCGTTCGTCAATTCAGCACAGGCGGCCAAACTAAGGCTAAAAGCTACTAGAGTGGCAAGTTTGCCGATTTTGAAATATTGCATGTTCAAACCCTTAATCATCAAACGAACCGGAATAGGTCGGTCAAATAGTTTAAAAAATAGTCCTAGTATCGATAATCCGATACACAATCCGGCAATTCTAGCCAAATAGCTATCCTGTAAGTTGCCGAACATGCCAATAAACACTAATGTTCCCAAAGAGAGAAGCAACATCCACAAAAGCATTTTAGTAACAACAGTCATGGTATTTTCCTTTTAGGATATTTTTCATTTTGGTTTGACACTATTTCCTCCCGGTAGTTTCACACCTTTTGCCCATCTAGCCACAGACATAACAGTTCGGCTGAACCCATTTACTGATGCTCCGCCGGTTAGAGCTGATGCGATTGAAGGTATGCTCCATGCAACTAAAATGAAAATCGTGGTCGATAGGAAAAAGAGCGGAATCAATCCTACAACCTGAGCAACAGAGGCGATCTCTCCAACTACCGCACTTTGCAAATGTTTCTGGAAGAAATCATTTTGCAATGAACCTAAGATGACAAAAAAGACCACTGTAACCGAATAATTAAGAATTTGTCCGATCCAGTTCATGCCCCACTGTCGTGTTGCCGGAAACAACATGGAACCAATAAACAAAGGACCAATAAGGATTACCATCGCCAACGACAATTTGGCAATCAGGTAATAAGCAAAAGTAATGATAAAGAACAAATAAGCCAATAGTACTGCAACCGAACCTCCTATATATAGCATCAGTTTGTCTGATACTTGGAGGACATCCAATTCAGCGGCATAAGCAAAAATATTCTCCATCATCGTTAAGATGTTGTTACTTTGAGTATCCAACGCGCTGGCAGTATAGGTGGAAGTCCCCAGTAATCCGCTTAAATTTTCGGGTAACATCCACAGAATGTTTGCGATTTTTTGATACTGACTGGAATTGAAAGCAAAAGCAATAATAAGCAACCAGCCGAACATGCGCTTGCCCAAATCCATAACGTTTTCGTTAAAACCGCGATTGTAGGCATCTAAAGCCACCAAGAAGATATAGATACCGAAACCTATCTGAAATTGGGGTAATACCGCTAATTAAGTTGCCGGACTTGGAAAACAGATCGGTTCCCATACCGTTTAACAGATTATTCGCAATATCAGAAAAAGCAGATGTTGTTTGAGCCATAATATAATCTTTATCAGATTGCACCCGAGGACATCGGGTGCTAGTTAATCACGAAGATATTAATTGCAAGCCGAATAGTTACCATCACGGATATGTTTCGCCATGCAAGACTCTCGCGCAGCATAACGGCGTTGTTCGATTACCTGTTGTTGTTTAAACAGTCGGTCAAACATATCCAACTTGGTCTGATTGTTGGCAATTTTTGCCTGTTCTGCCGCGATGCGGTTTTGTAAATCGGCTGCTGCTTTAATATCCTGAGTGGTATTAATCTGATTCATCAAATTTTCGATATTTCCCAGTTGTTTTTTGGTTTCTGCAAATACTTTGGAAAGCATTTCCTGATTTTGTACCAACAACTTATCAGCACCATCCGCTTTGTAGGCCTTGCTATTGATCATCGACTTATAGTCGATGTTTTTCGCACCATCATAAACAGCACTCCACTCTGAAGGGATTTGGTCTTTAACCGTATCCTTCAAAAGGTTGCCTATATTGCGTGAGCCGGTCATCGCTTTAAATTGTTTGACCTGTTGTTCATATTGTTGCTTCAACTGCGTAAGTTGTTTTGCCATTTCTGCCATGTGCTGGAAGAAGTTTTTTTCACGCTGGGCTGCGGCCGCTCCATCGGTAACGGGGATTCCGGCAGTTACTGTAAACGGTACTGAAGCCAAACTTGCAGCCAGCAATACCGAACAGACTGTTTTTTTAAAATGGATTTTCATTTTGAACTCCTATTAAAAAACCGCCTAAAGGCGGAAACAAAAAAGGTCGTCTGAAATTTCAGACGACCTTCGTGATAAAGATGAACATCATGCGACATGGGCTTTCTTCCGTTTGCGGCGTTCCTGTACTGCCTCAACAAACGATCGATACCAAACATCCGGATTTTCACTGCCAACATCCTTCATCACCCGATACAACAACTCCACGTTGTCAGATGATCCGGATAGAAATGCCATTTCATCCTGAAAACCGTACAAATCCAACATGGCGAATGCCGACTGTTTCGACTGCTTAACCAAGAATGTGCGGCTTTCCAACGAGAGTTTGGACAACTCCTCAAACTCTTTTACCGTCAGGCCGCAACGTTCGTAGCTGTTTTCATACTCGGCATCAGGGTTTGGCAGGAAGATTTTGGTCGGCGTCTGTTGAACAATGGCGGGGAATATCGGACAGGAAATAGCGTCTTCCGGCGATTGCGACACCAAAATCAGCCAGCCGCCGCGTTTGCGGTCGGTTTTCAGAATTTTGAGCATGATGTCCTGCAATGCCTCAAACCGGGCAGCATACCAAAATTCTTCAATGATGGAGGCAAGGATGCCGTCTTCTTTGGCAACTTTGTCCATCATGATATTTCGCAGGTGGAACATATACGCTAAAACCGGAGCGGTCGGCGGATAGTCGTCCTTCAGAATATCGGTCAGGTCAAAGCCGACACGGTAGAACTGTTCGGCATCAAACAGGTTCGTCGGGTTGTCCAAGCACCATGCGAACCGTCCACCTTCACTTTCGCACCATCTTGCCAAGCGCATACGCAGTGAGTTGGGATCAGGAACGACGGGAATACTTTGTAACAGATGGCTGAAACGACGGTGTTCGTAATCCATGCTGAACATCGTATCGACAGCGGCCTGAATCTCTTTTTCTTCCGTTGCCGTCAGTTTGCCGTTTTCGTCTGCGCCGCACATACCAACCAAGCTGTACAGGAATTCACGGTTTGCCGGCGTATCGGGCAGTTGGAAAGGGTTTAACCCGGTCGGAACCCCCGCTTCCAACGCAAAATACGAGCCGCCAATGGCACGGATGAATATCTCCATGCCCCGGTCTAAGTCCATCACGAACATATAAGGGTTGAAGCGTTCGGTAAACGCCATCATGGCTGTTTGCAACGTAGTTTTACCGGTACCGGTTGCACCCAGCATCAGCGTGTGACCGGCGATTTTTCGCCGAGGCTGTCCTCCTTCAAGTTTGAAAAATGGAAGTTGAAGTCGTAAATCGTTTTGGACGTGGTTTGCAGCGGCATAATTGCCGAACCGTCGCCAATCGGATTACCCTGTTTTTTACCGTGCGAGTAGTTGTGTATGCCGAAGGTTGTCGCAAAGTTTGTTGTCGTTTTCGGGAAAGAGCGGGGCTTTTCCTTGCTGCCCGGCACTTGGCTGAAAAACGTCGCAGGAGCCGAAAGTCCCGCCTTGGTAAAGCGGTAGCCGCCCGCATTCAGGAATGTGGAATAGGCGCGTGCACCGTTTGCCGCCGCCTCTTCCGCCGTCTTACCGTATACGACCAACGCCGCATGATAGTCGCCGAACATCAGTTCGCCCGATACAAGCAAGCCCTGACCCTCTTCCAGCTCCTTCTGTTGCGCGGTCGCTTTGTCGTTGACCGATGTCAGGTTGTTGAGCTGCTTCTTGATTTCACCCTGCATGTCGTATGGATTAATAAATACGAGGCTTTGTGTGAAAGTAAACTCACACGGTAGGCGCAGAATGGATGTCAGGATTTTGGGCTTGCTGACACCGAAGTCCTTCAGATCGAACATCTGCGCGAACTTGCGGGTTCCGTTTTGGGAACGGATTTCGCACAAATCCGAGCCAAAATGCAGATTAGCCCCGGGAATAGTCTGATAGGCATCAACAACCGAAAGCGGAATCTCTTCCCTTGTTCCGTTAATCAGGCTACCGAAAAACGAGTACACCTCCGAGAAGGCAACACCGTTTTCATTCTGATATGCAGTCAGAAGATACGGATCATAGGGTTCGAGTGAACGCATTAGAATCTGAATTTGCTCTTCCGCCTCTTTAATCCCTGCTTCCAAATAGTCGAACTTAATCAAAACTGTCAGATGGAACACGTTTTCAAAATAATCCGCTTCCTGAAAGCGTTTCAGATACTTGTCTGCAAACTGCTGACAGAAGGTCGTTTGAAACTTGTATTCACGGTCAAAGACAATCTTTTGGCGTTGCAGCGTTCCCCACACCGCCAAACGGTTGCCCAAGGTTTTGCCCATACCGGCGAGCAGGTTGCGTAACGATACAAACTGCGTGAACAGGTGCTTGTCGTCCACACCATCAAACGGCAGGCCTTCCATGCGGATAACGAAGGCGAGATGTCCCGTTTTATAATTAACGATGTTGTTTGTGACGTGTTGGCAGATTTTCGGTAGAAAATCCGACTGTGCCGGTTGCGCTTTTAGAGCGTTGCTCAAAAAATCGCTGATAATCACTTTGTTGTCTCCCGAATTTAGTGGCGAGAATGGTATTGGTGCCGTTGAACAGCTTGGTATTGCGACGGTGTAGGAAGTATTTCGTTTCGTAGAAATAAACCCTTAACGCTTGGTCATCGTTAACACAGATAGTGCGTATGAACGCTAAAATCGGTATAGGAAGCAGCAGAAAAAATAACGCCTTTCCTTGAAGGAAAGGCAGCGAGATTGTCATTAGCATCATTGAAACGAAACCACATGCTGCTATGGCCAAAACGGGCATACCTAAAACCATTGCCTGACGACTCAAACCATTAAATGTTGGTTGTTCGGTATCGATATTTTCTTTTTGCATAAAATATTCTGCCTAAAAAGACATTTTGCCACCAGTAGCAAACAAGAATGCGACGAAACCAATAGAAGCACCGCCACCAACAATATATAAACACTCAACTAAAATGTTATACCATGTCTTCTGTCCATTTTTTGCGGCAAAAAATGCCCATAACAATGTAATACTAAATAAAATTCCGACAAATGTATAAAGACCGGCACGAATCTTTGTTGCAGTAGAATTTAGGTCGTTAAATCCATCCGCCAAACTTAGTTGAGCCATTGCCAACAAAGCAACTGTCGCAATAGTTTTGGTATTGTTTACTGCTTTTTTGATGTTGTTAATCATCATTTTTCCTTTTTACAAAGACAAAAAAAACCGCATATAGCGGCAATGAATAGCCCGAAGGCAGTTAAAACTCTTTGAATACATCCCATTCCGCGTATCGCTTGGCGGGTGCTTGGGCTGCTACTTTAACTATGTTTTCAGACGAGCTGTCAGAGCGAGCAACAGCAGGTATAGGTTTCAACTTGAAAGGTTGAACAGGACTTGATGCCAAAACTGCACGGTTGCCACTCAAGCGCGCGTACCTTGCTTTGACGTTTCTGACGTAGTGTTGTGTTTCCCGATAAGGCGGTATGCCACCATATTTTCGCACTGCCCCTTCGCCGGCGTTGTATCCGGCAAGTACCAAATCAAGATTACAGCCGTGAATACTGGACTTGTCAGGGAAGTGGTTACATAAAAAACGCAGGTAACGAGTACCTGCGATGATGTTTTGTTCCGGATCGTAGAGATGTTTTGGATTCACCCCCATTCTTGCAGCCGTCGGCGGTATAACCTGTAACAAACCTCTGGCGTTTTTATTAGATATTGCAAAACGATTACCCGAGCTTTCCCGTCCCATAACCGCCCATACAATGTTTGTCTAATCGTTGCAAAGCGGCATGCTTTTCAACCAAAGCCTCATATTGTGGGTACGGGGCGGCGGCAATCGCTGATGTTTGGTAAAAAACAACGAGTGATGTTGTCAGTATCAATATTTTCTTCATGTTTTTTTCACACCCCATTTCTCAGCAGGGGACACCTGCCAATCATTTACATAACGGATACGGCCGCCCTCAATTGAGTGATACCGTGTTCCATAAACATACACTTTCAGACGACCGTCAGACATGGTTTTCAACACATTGCAGTACATCAAGTAATCAATCCGAGACCGGCTATTCAATGAATGCGAACATTTAAGAAGATGCGAACCGTTCCAACCATCCGGTTGTTCCTTACGAATTGTTCTACCCATTACTTATCCTTTATTTTTCAGAAAAAAAAAACGAAAAGCGAAGCAAATTGATTAAAATTGCTTGGATTTTCGTTCTTTGGAGTGTGTCCGGTTTGTGCCTGGATAAGGCAAAATCAGACTGTATCAGACTGAAGGTGCTGGCTTCAACTCTGTTTAAAAACAATTAGTTATATTTTATATTTTGGACTTTTAATCCGTTGGTCGAGCGTTCGAATCGCTCACGACCCACCAAACATTAAAACCTGCTTTGAAAAAAAAAGCAGGTTTTTTTCATGTTCTCCGTAATAATCTACTTCTCCCACAAATATACTTGTATGCCAGACAATTTAAGCATACACTGACTACACACGACTACAACGACAGGAGAACTTGAAATGAAACAATTGGCCATGTACATCAACGGACGCTTTGAAAACGATTTCAACGGCGAATGGCGCGACGTATTGAACCCTTCCACCGAAGAAGCCATCGCCCGCGAACCCAAAGGCGGCAGGGCGGATGTTGACCGCGCCGTAGCGGCGGCACGCGCGGCGCAACCGGCATGGGAGCGGCTGCCTGCGGTCGAACGCGGCGCGTATTTGCGCAAAATCGCCCAAGGCATACGCGAACGCGCCGACGAGCTGACCGACACCATCGTTGCCGAAGGTGGCAAAACCAAAGACTTGGCGCGTGTGGAAGTCATGTTTACCGCCGACTATCTCGATTACCAAGCCGAATGGGCGCGCCGTTACGAAGGTGAAATCATCCAAAGCGACCGCCCGCGCGAGAATATTTTATTGTTCAAACGTCCGCTGGGCGTCGTGGCAGGCATCCTGCCGTGGAACTTCCCCTTCTTCCTGATTGCCCGCAAAATGGGTCCCGCTTTGGTAACGGGCAACACCATCGTCGTCAAACCCAGCAGCGTGACCCCGATCAACTGCCACATCTTCGCCGAAATCGTCGATGCGGTCGGACTGCCCGCAGGCGTGTTTAACGTGGTGAACGGTCCCGGTGCGGAAATCGGCAATGCCTTGTCTGCCCATCCGCAAGTCGATATGGTCAGCCTGACCGGCTCCGTCGAAGCAGGCCGCCAAGTGATGGAAGCCGCTTCCGCCAACATCACCAAAGTCTCGCTGGAACTCGGCGGCAAAGCGCCTGCCATCGTTTTGAAAGACGCGGATTTGGATTTGGCAGTGAAATCCATCTTGGCTTCGCGCGTCGGCAACACCGGTCAAATCTGCAACTGCGCCGAGCGCGTCTATGTCCACAGCAGCCTGAAAGACGCGTTCATTGAAAAAATGACCGCCGCCATGAAAGGTGTGCGCTACGGCAACCCTGCCGAAGCCGAAGCAGGCGCGCTGGAAATGGGTCCGCTGATTGAAGAGCGCGCCGTCAAAGCCGTTGCCGAAAAAGTGGAACGCGCCGTCAAACAAGGTGCGACGCTGGTTTGCGGCGGCAAACGCGCCGAAGGACGCGGCTATTTCTTCGAGCCGACCCTGCTGACCGACACCGACAACAACATGGACATCATGAAAGAAGAAACCTTCGGCCCCGTCCTGCCTGTTTCCACTTTCGACACGCTCGACCAAGTCATCGCCTTGGCAAACGACTGCGAATTCGGTCTGACCAGCTCCGTTTACACCACCAACCTGAACGAAGCATTCTACGTCACCCGCCGCCTGCAATTCGGCGAAACCTACATCAACCGCGAAAACTTCGAAGCCATGCAGGGCTTCCACGCCGGTTGGAAAAATCCGGCATCGGCGGCGCGGACGGCAAACACGGTTTGGAAGAATATCTGCAAACCCAAGTCGTTTATCTGGAAACCAATATTTAACTGCCGATATTAGCCTCAGTTAAACGAAATGCCGCCTGCAACCGATTTTCGGGTTTCGGGCGGCATTTTTGCCTTTATAGAAAAAAACACCGACATCGCGTAAAATATGCGCAAATTTTGTGATTCAATCAGGTCGTCTGAAACAGATTGCGCCTGATTTATTTTTCCGGAAAACACCATGAGCGAACAAAACAACCCGCAAACCGAGCAGCAGTTGGACGAAAACCAAATCATCGCCCTGCGCCGCGAAAAACTGCACAACATCCGCCAACAGCGCATTGCCTATCCCAACGACTTCAAGCGCGACAGCTTTGCTGCTGATTTGCATGCCCAATACGGCGAAGTCAGCAAGGAAGAACTCGACCCGCAAGCCATTCCCGTCAAAATTGCCGGTCGCATGATGCTCAAGCGTCAAATGGGCAAGGCAAGTTTTGCCACCATTCAAGACGTGACCGGTCAAATCCAGCTTTATCTGAACAACAAAGGCGTAAGTCAGGAAGTTTTGGATGATTTCAACCATTGGGACTTGGGCGATATCGTCGGTGCGGAAGGTACTTTGTTCAAAACCAACCACGGCGAATTGACCGTGCGCGTGTCCGACATCCGCCTGCTGTCCAAATCCCTGCGCCCGCTGCCCGACAAACACAAAGGCTTGAGTGATCAAGAAACCAAATACCGTCAACGCTACGTCGATTTGATTGCCAACGAAGAATCGCGCAATACGTTTATCAAACGCAGCCAAATCATCCAATCCGTGCGTAATTTCATGGTGAACGAGCATTACTTGGAAGTCGAAACCCCGATGATGCACCCGATTCCCGGCGGTGCGACGGCGAAACCGTTCGTGACCCACCACAATGCTTTGGACATCCCGCTTTACCTGCGTATCGCCCCCGAGCTGTATCTGAAACGCCTGGTTGTCGGCGGTTTGGAGCGCGTGTTCGAGATAAACCGCAGCTTCCGCAACGAAGGCATGTCTGTACGCCACAACCCCGAATTCACCATGATTGAATTCTACGAAGCCTTCTCCGACTACGAGCGCATGATGCAGATGGCGGAAGACATCATCCGCAACGCATCGCGCACGGTAAACGGCACGGCGAAATCAGCTACAACGGTAAAGAAGTCGATTTGGAAAGCCCGTTCGAGCGCCTGACCATTCTCGAAGCCATCAAAAAATACAATCCGCACTACACTGACGAGCAGTTGAACGATGCGGAGTGGCTGAAAAAAGAAATCGTCAAACACGGCGAAAGCCTGCCGCCGTCCCCCGGCATCGGCAGCCTGCAACTCGCCCTGTTTGAAGGTTGCGCCGAGAGCAAATTGTGGAACCCGACCTTCATCGTCGATTACCCGGTCGAAGTTTCCCCGTTGGCACGCGCTTCAGATACCAAACAAGGTCTGACCGAACGTTTCGAATTGTTCGTTGTCGGCCGCGAGCTGGCAAACGGCTATTCCGAGTTGAACGACCCCGAAGACCAAGCCGAACGCTTCAAATCGCAAGTGGCGCAAAAAGATGCGGGCGACGACGAAGCCATGCACTACGATGCCGACTACATCCGCGCGATGGAATTCGGTCTGCCGCCGACAGGCGGTTGCGGCATCGGCATTGACCGCCTGGTGATGCTGCTGACCGATTCGCAAACCATCCGCGACGTGATTTTGTTCCCGCAGATGCGTCCCGAATAAGGTGGGCAGATAACAAAGAAAAGGTCGTCTGAAAACCGGAAAATTGGTTTTCAGACGACCTTTGTCGTTTTTGTGCCACTTTATAACTTTGATTAACCCATATCGATTTCTCATGAAATTCAGAAGAGAATGGGAAATTTCACTTCAGGCGACCCAAACGGATTGAATAGCCAAGATTTACACGGTAAACTTACACAATTAAAAAATTTTATGATTTACTCACTATGAAACCCGCCTTTGACATAAAGTCAGCCCGGCTTGACGTGCTGGCCATTCACCTGCATACCGCAGATCTGACCGAATTAGAAGAGTTTCTACGCCAGCGCGCCGGTCAGTATCAAGAATTGGATATTGTTCCTTTTGTTTTAGACGTACAGGATTTCGATCACCCCGAGTCATTGGACATCGGGGCCATGCTGACCCTTTTTGCCCGTTACGGCATGCAGATTTTAGGGCTGCGCCATGAAAGTGAAAGTTGGTCGTCTTTTGCGGCACGTTATCATTTGGTTTTCAGCCGCAGCGACAAATCCGAGCCGCAACAGCCCAAAATCAACCAAGAGCCTGCGCCTGTTCAGGCAACCGTCATCAATAACCCGACCGTCCTCATCAGCACCCCCGTCCGCACCGGACAGCAGGTTTATGCGGAAAACGGCGACCTTATCGTAACCGGTATCGTCAGTGAAGGTGCGGAACTCATTGCCGACGGAAACATTCACGTTTATGCACCCATGCGCGGCAGGGCGCTGGCTGGCGCGAAAGGCAACACCAACGCGCGCATCTTCATCCACTCCATGCAGGCGGAGTTGGTCTCCGTAGCAGGTATTTACCGCAATTTCGAACAAGACCTGCCCGACCACCTGCACAAAAAAGCCGTACAGGTTTCATTGCAAGACAACCGTTTGGTTATCAGCGCAATCGACACAGATTAACCGTTCCAAGATTTGAAAGGAAATATCGTGACAAAAATCATCGTAGTAACATCAGGTAAAGGCGGCGTAGGTAAAACCACGACCAGCGCCAGTATTGCAGCCGGATTGGCATTGCGAGGCCACAAGACTGCCGTTATCGACTTTGACGTCGGTTTGCGTAACCTCGATCTGATTATGGGTTGCGAACGACGCGTTGTGTATGACCTGATTAACGTCATCCAGGGTGAAGCCACGCTCACCCAGGCACTGATTAAAGACAAAAACTGCGAAAACCTCTTCATTCTGCCTGCATCGCAAACCCGCGACAAAGACGCGCTGACCCGTGAAGGCGTTGAGAAAGTCATGCAGGAATTGAGCAGTGACAAAATGGGATTCGAATACATCATCTGCGACTCTCCCGCCGGTATCGAGCAAGGCGCATTGATGGCGCTCTACTTCGCCGACGAAGCCATCGTTACTACCAACCCCGAAGTATCCAGCGTCCGCGACTCCGACCGCATCTTGGGTATCCTGCAAAGCAAATCCCGCAAAGCGGAACAAGGCGGTACAGTTAAAGAACACCTGCTGATTACCCGCTACTCGCCAGAGCGCGTCAGCAAAGGCGAAATGCTGTCCGTACAAGACATTTGCGACATCCTGCGTATCCCGCTTTTGGGCGTGATTCCGGAATCGCAAAACGTCCTGCAAGCATCCAATGCCGGCGAACCCGTCATCCATCAAAACAGCGTTTCTGCTGCCGAAGCCTACAAAGACGTTATCGCACGCCTCTTGGGTGAAAACCGCGAAATGCGTTTCCTGGAAGCTGAGAAAAAAGGCTTCTTCAAACGACTGTTCGGAGGCTAAGCCATGTCATTAATAGATATGTTGTTCGGCAGAAAGCCGAAAACCGCCGCCGTCGCACGCGACCGCCTGCAAATCATCATTGCCCAAGAACGCGCGCAAGAAGGGAAAGCCCCCGACTATCTGCCGACCCTACGCAAAGAATTGCTGGAAGTATTGTCCAAATACGTCAACGTTTCTTTGGACGACATCCGCATTTCCCAAGAAAAGCAGGACGGTATGGATGTTCTCGAATTGAACATCACCCTGCCTGAACAAAAAACGGAACAGAAAAAGGCTTAACACATGACCTTGACCGAATTGCGTTACATCGTAGCCGTCGCGCAGGAGCGTCATTTCGGACGTGCCGCGCGCCGCTGCTTTGTCAGCCAGCCCACCCTTTCCATCGCCATCAAAAAGCTGGAAGAAGAGCTGTCGGTATCCCTGTTTGACCGCAGCAGCAACGACATCATCACCACCGAGGCGGGCGAGCGCATCGTTGCCCAAGCCCGCCGCGTGTTAGAAGAAGCCGAGCTGATCAAGCACCTTGCCAGCGAAGAGCAAAACGAGTTGGAAGGCGCATTCAAACTCGGTCTGATTTTTACCGTCGCCCCCTACCTTCTGCCCAAGCTCATCATTTCCCTGCGCGAAACCGCGCCGAAAATGCCCCTGATGCTTGAAGAGAACTACACGCACATCCTGACCGAATCGCTCAAACGCGGCGACGTCGATGCCATCGTAGTCGCAGAACCCTTCCAAGAGCCGGGTATCGTCACCGAGCCGCTGTATGACGAGCCTTTCTTCGTCATCGTCCCCAAAGGACACCATTTCGAAGAACTCGATGCCGTTACCCCGCAGATGTTGGGCGAAGAGCAGGTCTTGTTGCTGACGGAAGGCAACTGTATGCGCGACCAAGTTTTATCAAGCTGTTCCGAGCTTGCCGCCAAGCAGAAAATCCAAGGTCTGACCAACACCCTGCAAGGCAGCTCCATCAACACCATCCGACACATGGTTGCCAGCGGTCTCGCCATCAGCGTCATGCCCGCTACCGCACTGACCGAAAACGACCATTTGCTCTTCAGCATCATCCCGTTTTCAGGCTCCGTACCGCACCGCCGCGTCGTTTTGGCATACCGTCGAAACTTCGTCCGCCCCAAAGCACTGACTGCTTTACGGACTGCCATCCTCAATTCCCATCTTCACGGCGTAAGTTTTGTGAAGGAATAAAAAGGTTGACGTATCGGTGTAAACTGATTGCTGTAAATAATCAAAAGGGTCGTCTGAAAAACATTTTTCAGACGACCCTTTTGTGTCATGTGGATGAAAATGGCTTTAGCTGTTTTTCAATCCCAAAACGTCCTGCATATCGTACAAACCGGTTTTGCCGTTTACCCAAACTGCGGCGCGGACGGCGCCGGCGGCGAAGGTCATGCGACTGCTGGCTTTGTGGGTGATTTCGACGCGTTCGCCGTCGGTGGCGAAGAGTGCGGTGTGGTCGCCGACGATGTCGCCTGCGCGGACGGTGGCGAAGCCGATGGTAGAGGGATCGCGCTGGCCGGTATGACCTTCGCGGCCGTAAACGGCGCATTGTTTGAGGTCGCGGCCGAGTGCGTCGGCGATGACTTCGCCCATGCGCAGGGCGGTGCCGCTGGGGGCGTCGACTTTGTGGCGGTGGTGGCCTTCGATGATTTCGATGTCGTAGCCTTCGTTGAGGACGCGGGCGACGGTGTCGAGAATGTGGAAGGTGAGGTTGACGCCGACGCTGAAGTTGGCGGCGAAGACGATGCCTGTTTTTCGCCTGCGGCTCGGATGGCGGCTTTGCCTGCGTCGTCGAAACCGGTGGTGCCGATGATGATGTTGACGCCTTTTTCAACGCATTTTTGCAGATGTTTGAGGGTCGGCTCGGGACGGGTGAAGTCGATGAGTACGTCGCTTTGGGCGAGGACGGCGTCAACGTCGTCTGAAATGGTGATGCCGGTTTTGATGCCGGAGGCGAAACCTGCGTCCAAGCCTAAGACTTCGGAGCCTGAATGTTCGAGTGCGCCGGAGAGGACGGTGTCGGGATGGTTGTTGACGGCTTCAACCAGTACGCGCCCCATGCGGCCGTTGACGCCGGCGATGGCGATTTTCAATGCGCTCATGCGGTTTCCTTAATGATTATTGTGCAGTTTGGGCTGCTTTTTGTTCGGCTTGGAGGGTTTCGATGGATTTTTGGATGGCATCGCCTTCTGCGCGGACAAGGACGTCGTTTTCAAAATAAACGGTGAGGTTGCTGCGGTCTTTGATGATGCCGTTGCGGCTGGTATTGAAGGTGTAGTCCCAGCGGTCGGCATGGAATGCGTCGCGCAGCAGCGGGGTGCCGAGCAGGAGTTGGACTTGGTCGCGGCTCATGCCTGCTTGGAGGGAGACGACGGCGCGGGGATCAAGTTCGTTGCCTTGGATGACTTTGAGTTTGTAAGAGGGGAACAGGGAAACGCGTTCGGCGCTGCATGCGGAAAGTCCGATGAGGGCGGCGAGGGCAAGACAGAGGGTTTTGTTCACAGATATGCCTTTCTGTTCGAATTCGGGTGGAAGGGTATCATTGCTTGAATATTTCGAAAAAGCAAACGATAATCATCTCTTTGATTATAATTTCAGCCAACTATCGTTTGTATGCAAACAGGACTTGTGGCTTTATTGCAAACCGCTATGGTGTAATGGGCTGAAATTGCGTATTATAACGTCTATTACTTTACAGGGATATTGAATATTATGGAAAAATTCAGCAATATTGCGCAATTGAAAGACAGCGGTTTGAAGGTTACCGGTCCGCGTTTGAAAATCTTGGATTTGTTCGAGTCTCATGCTGAAGAGCATTTGAGTGCTGAAGATGTGTACCGTATTTTGCTGGAAGAGGGTGTGGAAATCGGCGTAGCGACGATTTACCGCGTATTGACCCAGTTCGAGCAGGCAGGCATTTTGCAGCGCCACCATTTTGAAACCGGCAAGGCGGTTTACGAATTGGACAAAGGCGACCACCACGACCATATCGTCTGCGTGAAATGCGGCGAGGTAACGGAATTCCACAATCCCGAAATCGAAGCCTTGCAAGACAAAATCGCGGAAGAAAACGGTTACCGCATCGTTGACCATGCGCTTTATATGTACGGCGTGTGCGGCGAATGCCAAGCGAAGAGCAAACGCTGATTCCCGTTTTAAAAGATGTTTGATGTTCAGACGACCTCGGATGAGAATTTGGGGTCGTCTGAAATTTTTTGCGGAACATGAACAGCGTACTACTGAGAACTAGAAAATATTTTAGGATTTCCGATGAGTATCCCCTTGCTTTACCCTAATGATTACACTTTCCCCGACCCGTTTTACGCGCTGGAAGAATGCGACGGCTTGGTCGGTATCAGCTGTGATTTGGATACGGGACGGCTGCTGTCGGCGTATCGTCAGGGGATTTTTCCGTGGTTCAGCGAAGACGGCTGGTTTTTTTGGCATACCATAGATCCGCGCGCCGTCATCGTGCCTGAAAATCTGCATATCGGGCGTTCGTTGGCGAAAACCTTGCGCAACAAACCCTATCGGGTAACGGTCAACCAATGCTTCGAAGCCGTCATTGCGCATTGCGCCGCCTTTCCGCGCCCCGGTCAGGACGGCACATGGATTGTGCCCGAATTCCAAGCCGCTTATACCGAGCTGCACCGCTTAGGTCATGCCCACTCGTTTGAATGTTTCTATCCCGATGAAACAGGTCGTCTGAAACTGGCGGGCGGCTTTTACGGCGTACAAATCGGACGGGTGTTTTACGGAGAATCCATGTTCGCCCTTGAGCCGGATGCCTCCAAAATCGCCTTCGCGCGAGCCGTTCCGTTTCTTGCCGGACTGGGCATTGAGTTGATTGACTGTCAACAAGATACCCTGCATATGCATCGTTTCGGTTCGAAACCGATACCGTTCGCCGAATTTCAGACGACCTTGCAACGCTTGAACGCTTTGCCTTTGAAGGAAGCTTTGTGCGCGAGGGTGGTAGGTGGAACGTTGGAATAGCGGCAAGTGAAATGCTTTGTTAGGTATTTCATATTTCAATAGGGCAAATCAGGTTGTGTTCACGGCTGAACATTCCGCGGTCTGCGCCGCCTTGAAACAGTATGTCTTGATTGGCGTCGGTGTTGGGGGTAAAATTTCTAATGCATCAGGCGCTCCCGCTTCCGAACGATGATGTGTAGTTTGGTCGTGCGTAGATGCTTGGGAATCGTTACTCTTCCCGGTATCGCCCGCCTTGATGTAATTCAAAAGCATTATATAGAGTCGACTTCGAGTCAGAAGCGAATAGCCAAAGGTCGTCTGAAAATCTAATTTATGGGTTTTCAGACGACCTTTGGATTATATGAGGTAAGGGCAATACTTTTTTGGTTCCGCAGTAGGATTTTCGTCAAAACAGTTTTTGCGAGTCCAGCAGCAGGGTAACGGGGCCGTCGTTGCACAGGCTGACCTGCATATGCGTTTGGAAGCGGCCGGTTTGTACGTTCAAGCCGTGTCCGCGCAATAGTTCTGCGGTATGCAGATAGAGCGTTTGCGCCTGTTCGGCAGGGGCGGCTGCCGAGAAAGACGGACGGCGGCCATTTCGTGCATCGGCATACAACGTGAATTGGGAAACCAGCAGGATTGAGCCGCCGACATCTTTGACGGACAGGTTCAATTTGCCGGCATCGTCTTCGAAATACGCAGATTGGCGGCCTTATCGGCAATATAGCGCGCATCTGCTTCGGTATCGTCGTGGGTAACGCCGAGCAATATCATCAATCCGTTATCGATTTCTGCGCAGGTTTCCTTATGATTTCCGTCCAATACATCGACACGGGAACAACTCACTTTTTGGATGACGGCTCGCATAGCGGTTCTTTATATCTATTCAAAAGATTGGTTGACGGCGGATTCAGATACACAAGTGTTTCGACAGCAATGCAGGTAGAAAAGGTCGTCTGAAAAACGTTATGGTTTCAGACGACCTTTAGGTGGATTGCATCAATGCCGCAAAAAGAATCTGGCTTAATTTCCTTTACTTATCCATTATAGGAAGCTTAAAGGTTATTTGGCAGGTTTGATGTCGGCTTTTTGCAAGAGCGCACGCATAGTGTCGTCAATGCGGGTAGTATTCAGATCGCGGGCTATGTTGCCTTTGATTTCGTTAAAGGCAGGGACTTTGACATCGCGGCGGTCGTCAACGTAAAACACGGCGTAAGAATTACCGTCTTGCAGCGGTTCGGATGTCGCTTCGCCTTTTTTCAGGTCTTTGACTGCTGCGTAAAGAGGCGGTGCGGCTTCTTGCAAGTCTTTCAGCGGAACATAAGCTTGAGGAATGCCGCCTGCTTTTTTGGCTTCTTCGTCAATCGAATATTGTTTCAATACTGCGGTAAAAGCTTTCTTCGCCTTCAAATCGGCAGCAGCTTTTTGTCCGTCGGCTTTAGTTCGGGTAACGATTTCCCCTAAGCGGACTTCCTGACTGCCTTGGTAGAATTTGGCAAATTCATCGTAGGATTTTTTAATTTCTTGTTCGTTGACAGGATTTTTGCGCAATACGTCTATGGCCAGGGCCTGTCCGAGCAGGTCGTCTTCAAATGCCGCCCATTCTGTTTTGAAGGACGGTTTTTTGTCCGCGCCTTGTTTCTTCGCATCTGCACGGGCTTGTTCAAGGGCTTTTTTGAATTCCGCACTTTGATCCAGTTTGCGGCGTTTGGCTTCTTGCGCGATAACCGTGCTGATAACTTGGCGGTTGGTCAATTCTTGTCGCAGTTGTGGCGAATCCTGGATTTGTTTGTTTTCAGCGCGCAAGGCGGCAACTTGTCCGTCAATCACGCTGCTGTCGATGGCTTGTCCGTTGACGGTAACCAGGGTTTGGGCAAACAGGCTGCCGGATAGGGCGGCCATAATCAATGCGGCTGTAAAATGGGTTTTTCTCATAATCTTCTCTTTAATTTGAAACAATGCGGATAATTCAATGGAAATATTCGTCGAGCGTTGCCGCCTTAATGCTCAAGGCGTGGATGAAGCCGCCGGCAAACAGGTCTTGGAGCAGGTTTTGAACCATGCGTTGGCGTTCGATACGTTTCATCCCGGTGAAAGCCTCGCTGACGACGGTTACAGCATAATGCCCCCCGCCTTTATTGCCTGCGTGTCCTTTGTGCAAATGGCTGTCGTCTTGAAACTCGAATATCTGAGGGTTTAGAGTTTTCAGACGACCTTCTATTGCTGAACGCATATCCATTATTTAAAAACAGCTTTGTAGGGCTTAATCAAAACTTCCTCATATACGCCCGCAGCGACATAAGGATCTTGTTCCGCCCATTCTTGGGCTTCGTCAAGCGATGCAAATTTGGCGACGATAAGGCTGCCGGAGACGCGTTCGGGATTGTCGGGCAGGGGATTCGGTCCGGCTGTCAGAAGGCGTCCTTCGGCTTGCAGGGCTTCCAAACGTTTCAGATGATCAGGACGTACAGCCATACGGGCTTCATGCACGTCGTCTGCATCAGTGGCCAAAAGCATGTAATATTCCATTGCTTAATTCTCCTTCGGTAAATGTTTGCCCAAATAAATACCTTGAGCGATAAAGAAAGCGAACATCAGTCCGGTCGAACCGAACATCTTGTAATTCACCCAATGGCTTTCAAAATGAGTGAATACAAACCAGTTGGCTATGCCCATAAATACGAGAAACGCTACCCAAGCATAGGTCAGATTATTCCAGACGGTATCGGGCAATTCGAGTTCCTTGCCCATTGTCGCCTTAAGTCCGTTTCCCGGCAAGGTGGCTGAAAAGCAAAACCAGTGCGCCTATCCAAAACAATACGGACGGTTTCCACATGATGAATCGCGGATCTTTCAGCAGGATGGTCGCCCCGCCGAATACCACGATTAAAACCAATCCGACCCACTGCATCGTATCCAGCTTTTTAAATTTCCAATAGGTAAAGGCTGCCTGCAAAACACCGACTATCAAAGCTACGGCTGTCGCGGCAATCATGTCTTTCGTAACCGTATAAGTCAGAAAAAACAAAATTACCGCCAATAAATCACTCAGAATTTTCATATATAAAAAACAAAAATAAGGAAACCAAACAAACAAACGGCAATCATACAGGCAGCCGCGGTTTTTTGCATTACCGTAAATCTCAAACTTTGGTTTGTTTGATATGCCGACAGTTTGTTGCAGGGTTTTAAAAATGCAAACGGAATGATAAAATAAGTTCCCGATAGATTTGCAAAAAAAGAAACACACCGATGCAAACAGTAACGGTTTATGTCATTTTTGATAACATAAATGACAGTGTTACTTGGCAGATTAGGGACTTAGACTATATCATAACGTAATATATCGTAATAGACGGTTAAGTACTCGGCAGTACAGCAGGATTCATTTCATAGGGGACAAGTTTTGAAAAAACATTACAAAATCAAACTTATCGCAGCTTCCGTTGCCTTAGCGGTTTCGGTGGGTGCCAGCGCAGGGTTGGGCGGTTTAAATGTTCAATCGCATTTGGGTGAGCCGTTTTCCGGCAACATCACCGTAACCGGAGAAGAAGCACAGGCATTGTTTAACGGCGGCAAGGCGTCCGTATCTAATGCCAACCTCAGAACCAGCGTCCACAGAGCGGGCGATCGTGCCGTCATCAATATCCGTTCGGCTAAAGCCATCAAAGACCCTGTGCTGATTTTCCAAGTTAGTACCGGCTCTCAATCTCGAGAATATACCGCAATCATCGATCCGGCTGATTACTCGGTCAAGGGCGACAGTACGCCCCGCGTTCGTCAGGAGCCGCCTCCCGCATATGCTTCCCAGCAGATAGACCGTCAAGCTGCGCGCGAACGGATTAACCGTGCGCTGCGTAGTGGAAATGCGTCTGCAGATGTTGCGAATAATACGCGTAAAGAAGGAATCGACAATAAAAAGTCAAAAAATGCCCAAACACAGCCTAAACAGACGCAAAATGCAGCCTCTTCTGTACAGGGCGAGCCGCGTTATGGCAAACGACATTTAGTCAAACAGGGTGAAACCCTGACTGAAATTGCGACCCGTATCCGTCCTCAAGGTATGACGGTCGAGCAGGCAATACAGGCATTGGTAAAAGCCAACCCTGGTGTGTTCATCAATAAAAATGCCGACCATATGTTGGCTGGCAAAGTATTGAATATCCCGACCCAGTTCGATATGAAACAGGCAGCCGCTAAAAAGGCCGCCGAGAAGCCTCTTGTTTCTGATAAACAGCAGCCGCAGACCGCAGCAACATCTAAAGCATCGTCTGAAAAATCAGAAGCTGCCAAAACTAATGCATCTGCGGAAAATAAGGCAGGTGAGAATAAGGCTGGCGAAGAGGCTAAATCAAACAAAGAAGCCAAGCTTGAACAACAACCGGCACAAGTAGCCGCTTCCGCCCCGCAGGGTGCAACACAAGAACAAGCTGCTTCATCCGTAGGCGCTGAGGAAGTATTACAACCCGGCATCGCAGAACAAACCGCTGCAAGTGAAACGACAAAATCTACGCCGGAAGCCCAAATTGAAGAAGCTTAGCAGCACAGCAAAATTCCGCTGCTCAAAGTGAAGCAGTAGAAGAGTCGTCTGAAGATGGCGGATTATGGCGCTGGCTGTTAATCGGCGGCGGTGCGCTGTTGGCATTGTTGCTGTTGCTGAAAGCTTTGGGCAAACGAAAAGCAGCTGCTGTCGCGCCTGTCGTACCTGTTCCTTCTGCAGGATATGACGAAGAAGATGACGACATTAGCTTTGCAGAAACCGTGATAGCTGACGAGGCGAAGCCCGAACAGTTTGTTCAAGCGAAAGCTGTTCCAGCAGAAGAGCCTGACGGACTGTCTATCGAGGATGATTTTGACGACGAGGCTTTCTTTGTACAGCCCAATGCAGCCAAAGAAGCTGCTGAAGATGAGGTCAATATCAATATCGATGATATTGACGATAAGCACGTCGGCATCGTATCCAGCGCAGTTACCGTGGATGAGGAAACGGAAAAACGCCGTGATTTGGATTGGGACTCAGTTGAATCGACAGAAAGCGTATATGAGCCCGAACCGGAGAATCCGTATCAACCGGTTTCAGTAGTTATAGAAGGCAGACATCAAGAAGAAGCAGTAGAAGAGCCTGATAATACAGCTCATATTCAGCAATTTGATGAGGTTCAGTCAAACTTTGGCACGTCTTCCCATGACGCCAATGAAGAAACCAAAGAGGCGGATGCCTCAGTAGGTGAGGAAGAATATTCTTATACCGAACCCGCCGTTGCGGAAGAAGTTTCTGATTTGGAGTTTGACTACGAAGCTGCCGATGCTTCCGAAGTTCAACAGCAGGAGCAGACTGTTGGCGCAGAAGATGTCAAAGGCGTTGAAGAAGCAGAAGAAGGATGGGATTTCTTCTCGGAAAAAATCGAATCCCAACCTATCGAGCCTCTGCCTGAGTTCACAACATCTGAGCAAACATCGTCTGAAAAATTAAATGAGGACGAAGCTTTAGAGTTTGCTTCCGTTGATGCCGCAGCCGATGAAGCCGTAGCCGAAGAGCCTTTTGAAATCAAACAAGATGAAGGCATTATCTTCCAAGAAAGCGATGAAGATTTCGGATTGGCAGATTCTCAAGGTAATGAAGTAGAAGAGACCATCGAATGGGAAAAACTGACAGTTGATGAAGAAGTAAGCAAGTCGGCATTTGACTCAGGCTTTATTTCCGAATCCGTCGGAATGACCGCTCCTTTGGAAGCCAAATACGAATTGGCAAAAATGTATGTCGAAATTGGAGACCCCGGTGCAGCCCGTGAAACTTTGCAAGAGCTGATGGAAGAGGCTACCGGCGATATCTTAGATAAAACCAAAGCCTTGTTGGCAGAGCTAGGCTGATTAATCCGACAATCCCTTTCTTTAAAGAAAAATAAAGATGCCGTGTCTAAAAGCGGCATCTTTTTTATTGCTATACTGTCGGATAAGCAATTTTCGCATGATTTTGTTCGAATATAGAACCCTCACATGATGTTTCCTTCTTCAAATCAGCCCGCCATTTACCGTTGGGCATTAACCCTATCTTATGATGGCAGCCGATTTTACGGCTGGCAAAAACAAGCTGGCGGCTTGCCTACTGTTCAGACGACCTTAGAATATGCACTCAGCCAAATTGCGGGTGAAGCCATCCGAACCATAGTTGCCGGACGGACGGACACAGGCGTGCATGCCACTGCGCAAGTCGTCCATTTCGATACCACAGTAGTCCGTCCCGAGCAGGCGTGGGTGCGGGGCGTCAATGCTTATCTTCCTGAAGGTGTGGCTGTATTGTTCGCGCAGCAGGTTGCTCCACATTTTCACGCCCGCTTTGACGCATACGGTAGAAGGTATCGTTACCTTTTGGAATCATCTCCCGTCCGCTCCCCGATATTGCAAGGCAGGGTAGGGTGGACGCACCTCAAACTCGATCCTGAAAAAATGCAGCAGGCAGCATTATTATTAGAAGGCGAACATGATTTCTCCAGCTTTCGCGCTGCCGAATGCCAAGCAAAATCACCCGTTAAAACCCTATACAGTGCAAAAATCAGCGGTACACCGCAACTCCTCAAACTGGATTTGCACGGCAATGCCTTTCTGCACCATATGGTGCGTAATATTATGGGCGCATTGGTTTATGTCGGTAGTGGTAGACTGAGCGTTTCTGAATTCCAAGCCTTAATTGAAGAACGCAGTCGATTAAAAGCACCTCCGACTTTTATGCCTGATGGGCTGTATCTGACCGGGGTGGATTATCCGCCCGAGTTCGGCATCGTCCGTCCCGAAATGCCCGAATGGCTGTGAGGTCGTCCGAAATACTGTCAAACCTATTCTTCCCTTTAATAAAGAAAATTCTGGTCATTCCCGTGCCGACCGGGATCCAAGCATTGATTTTTAGAAAAATATTCAAAAATTACCGTACTCAAGTTCTTGTATTTCTTTCACATCAGGAATGACGATTTGGAATATCCTGTCTTTATTTTCATACACTATAAAAAGTCGTTTGAAATCTATACGCATTCTTTTCAGACGACCTTTGCTCTTTTCGATAAACCAACCCGCAGATAAAGCCTGTGCTACGGAGCTGGAATGACAGCTCCCGCAGATCGGGAGATATTTATGCCCGGCAAACCCTATCGGGGTAATGCAGGCATGAATACCTGAACAATGTTTCCAGTTTCCTCGCTTGCCTGAATTAGCCAAAAAGCAACAGCCGGTCCTAAAAAACTACCGTTCGGGAAATCTGTGTTGTAAAAATGCAAACAATAGGTAATTCGTTATTACCATATGATTTATAAAGGAAATGTTTTGAGTTTTATGTGGTTGACAGGGTGGTATGGCGTAAGGGGGCAAGAAGGGGGAGTGAATAAAGTTTGTTTTTTTAGAAAGGAACAATTATAGTGAGAGTCATGGAATCGCTGATTCCAGCGATAATGTAAAGCCTAAGCGGACTCTGTCCGGGTCTGCTTAAGTTATTTCTTCACGATAGAAAAAGGAATACAGCAATGAAAAAATCTCTGATTGCTCTGACTCTGGCAGCTCTGCCTGTTGCAGCTATGGCTGACGTTACCTTGTACGGTCAAGTTAAAGCCGGTGTTGACATTTCCCGAGTTAAAGAAAAAACTACAGTTAACGGTGTAACTACCAAGGATACAACCAAAACTGCTACTGAAATTGCTGACTACGGTTCACGCATCGGTTTCAAAGGCCATGAGCACCTGAGCAATAACCTGAACGCTATTTGGCAAGTAGAGCAAAATACTTCTGTTGCCGGTACTGACAAAGGTTGGGGAACTCGCGAGTCCTTCATCGGTTTGGAAGGCGGCTTCGGTAAAATCCGTGCAGGTAAACTCAATACTCCTCTGAAAGACAGCAGCGACAGCATCGATCCTTGGGAAGCCAGCGAAGCAAACTCAGATGTTTTGGCATTAGGCAAACTCGAACGTGTAGAAGATCGTAAAGTGTCTGCACGCTACGATTCACCTGTATTGTCCGGTTTCAGCGCAAGCGTACAATACCAACCACGTGACAATGCTAATCCTGATGACAAGTATACTCACGATGTGAAAAGCCGTGACTCTTACGGTTTGGGTCTGAACTATGAGAATGCCGGCTTCTTCGGTCGCTATGCTGGTTCTTTTGCTAAACATTCTGCTCTGGACAAAGATTACTTGGATTCGTTCAACAGAAATACTACTTTGACTGCTGATACTTATAAAGATCACCAAGTACACCGTTTGGTAGCAGGTTACGATGCCAACAATGTATTAGTTGCCGTTGCAGGTCAATACGAAGGTTTCAAAGCTGATGTAGCTGACGCTAAGAAAAACGAGCGTACTGAAGTTGCTGCAACTGCCGGTTACCGTATGGGTAATGTAATGCCCCACGTCTCTTACGTTCACGGCTTCAAAGCTAAAGAAAAAGGCGTGAAACAAGGCAACAGCCAATACAACCAAGTTATCGTTGGTGCTGACTACGACTTCTCTAAACGCACTTCTGCCCTGATTTCTGCCGGCTGGTTGAGAGAAGGCAAAGGCGACAACAAATACGAGAAAACTGCTGGTACAGTTGGTCTGCGTCACAAATTCTAATCTGATACGATTAGTCTAAATAAAGAGCCTGCTTTATGCAGGCTCTTTTTGTCTGTTTGGATAAAATGCAGGATACGTCAGTATGCCGGTCTCAGGCCGGTTCGCATTTATGACTGGCAAAAAACTCCGTCCATGCTGCCATTTTTGCTTCTCTCTGCACGGAAGTAGCTGTTGAAAATATCCTGTTTTATTTTAATCTGTTAAATAAAAGGTCGTCTGAATCCCTGTGTACGCAGGCTTTTCAGACGACCGATTTTTTAGATGGAACTTAATCCGTGGGCGAAGCCCACGCTGCAAACTTTCAGGCGGGCAACCGTAGCGTGGGCTTTGTCCGCGAAATATGGCAGGTCAAAACAAGAGGGCTGCAATTTCGTCATTTCCGCGCAGGTGGGAATCTAGAAGTTTGAGGTTGCGGCATCCTTGAAATCTTCCCAAAATGCCGAGGCTTGGATTCCCGCCTAGGCGGGAATGACGGCGGTAGGGAGATTTCAGGCGACCTTACCTCAAAAATAATCTGCGGGTAAAGCTCATGCTACGATGGGCCATCCTCATACAAGCGGGGCGGGAATGGCGAGTCTAGACTAACCTTTTGCAAAAAACCGTACTATTTACCGCATTCGTAGGCTTCGATTTCACCGATTTTCGGTGCGTATCCGCTACCCGTGTCGTGGCGCAAATCCAGCCAAATATCCACCAATGCCCATGCAGCAGGGGTAGCGATGACGTTTTGCCCCATGCACAATACCTGCGCATCGTAGTTTTCTACCGAGCCGCGCAATGTGATTAAATCATGCGCCGTTGCTGCCCGTATGCCGCGGACTTTATTGGCTGCAATCGCCGTACTGATTCCTGTACCGCAAATCAAAATAGCGCGGTCGGCTCGCCCTGCCGCTACCTCCTGCGCCGCAGCAAATGAAAGCTGCGGATAGGTGCCATTCGGTGAGGATAAATCGGTTAGGCTGTCAACTCGCGGATCGTTTTGCAAATGCGCCTTCAGCGCGTTTTTTAATGTTGTCCCGTTGGCGGGGGCGGCGATAATCAAACGCATGGCTTACTCCTTGATGGTTGGAAGGTAAGGGGTTTCCTTTGCGAATTTACCGTAATTTATGATATTGCAACAGGGTTTGTTTTTTGTTGGGGGGTGTCGGGCAGGAATTTTCGGCTTACGGGTGGAGCAGGGCGGGTTGGTAAACCCGACAAGGCATTGGGGCGAAAAGAATTCGTTGGGTCTTGATTTGCCCCTACGGTATTGCAGCCAAACTTGTCTGAAGGTCATCTGAAATGCTTAGTGTCGTCATTTCCTGTACGGACAGAGATAGGCATCTCAAAATAGCTTTCTTGTTTTCATTCGCTCTATTTCGCGGGCGTGGCCAGCGCTACAAACTTTCAGGGCAGACATCATAGCGTGGGCTTTGCCCACGGGTTGTTTCGATAAAAGGTCGTCTGAAAATTGTACTCCGTTTTTTCAGACGACCGTTTGTAGATAAGAATCAATCCGTGGGCAAACAAGCTGCGGTTGCTTGTTTATTTGGACATCATCCCCGCGTTGTCAGGAGTTCGGAAAGTTGAAGTGGCAGCAGCTTTGAAGCTTCTCAAAATGCAGAAGCCTGGATTCCCGCCTGCGCGGGAATGACGGTAGTGGGGAGATTTCAGATGACCTTATCTCTCAAAAATAATTCGCAGGCAAAGCCCACGCTACGGCTGTCTGTTCTGTGCAATTTGTAGTGTGGGCTTCGCCCACGAAATAAGGTGAATGAAAACAAAAAAGCTATTTTGAGATGCCTATCTCTGTCCGTACAGGGAATGATGGTAGGTGTCATATCAAAAAATAAATGAATCAGCCGTATTTGTTTTATCTGTCTTGGTTCCTGCCAATCAAAAAGGTCGTCTGAAAACCAGAAATCCCAATTTTCAGACGACCTTTTCATGTTTCAGCTCCTATCAAGCGTCAATATTTTGCGCAATCAGGGCGTTGTTTTCGATGAAGGCGCGGCGCGGTTCGACTTCGTCGCCCATCAGGGTAACGAATACTTCGTCGGCGGCGATGGCGTCTTCGATACGCACTTTCAACAGACGGCGCACGGCGGGATCCATCGTGGTTTCCCAAAGCTGCTCGGGGTTCATCTCGCCCAAACCTTTGTATCGCTGGATGGACATGCCTTTTTGGGCATTTTGGAGCAGGATGTTCAGCGCGGTTTCAAAGCTGTCCACATCATATTCGTTCTCGCCTTTGTAAAGCTTGGCGCCCTCGCCGACCAAGCCTTTGAGCGCGGCGGCGGTTTGGGTGAGGGTTTGGTAGGCTTTGCTGTTGAGGAACTTGGGTTCGATGTAGCTGACCATGACGTTGCCGTGCAGCTTACGGGTGATTTTGATGAAGCGGTTGCCTTCGTGTCCTTCGATGCGTTCGAGGGCGACTTCTTTTTCGTCGAGCAAACCGGAAAGTTCGGCAACGGCTTTATCGGCGTTTTCAGACGACGTCAAATCGACGGGCGACGCGTGCAGCATGGCGCGCAGGACGAGTTCGTCCACGAAGCGGCTTTCCTGTTCGATGACGGTTTTCGCCAACAGGAATTGTTTGGCGGTGTCGGCAAGTTCTGCGCCTTCGATGGTGCGGCCGTCTGAAACGATTTTGGCTTTTTCCAAGGCAAGACCGAGCAGCCATTGGTCTTTTTCCAGTTCGTCTTTGAGGTAACGCTCTTGCTTGCCATATTTGGCTTTGTAGAGCGGCGGTTGGGCGATGTAGATGTAGCCGCGTTCGACCAGTTCGGGCATTTGGCGGTAGAAGAAGGTCAGGAGCAGGGTGCGGATGTGCGCACCGTCCACGTCGGCATCGGTCATGATGATGATGCGGTGGTAACGCAGTTTTTCGGGGTTGAACTCTTCTTTGCCGATGCCTGCGCCCAGTGCGGTAATCAGGGTGGCGACCTCTTGGCTGGCGAGCATTTTTTCAAAACGGGCTTTTTCGACGTTCAAGATTTTGCCTTTGAGCGGCAAAATGGCTTGGAATTTACGGTCTCGTCCCTGTTTGGCGGAGCCGCCTGCGGAATCGCCCTCGACCAGATAAAGCTCTGACAAGGCAGGGTCTTTTTCTTGGCAGTCGGCGAGTTTGCCGGGCAGTCCCAAGCCGTCCATCACGCCTTTGCGGCGGGTGATTTCGCGGGCTTTGCGGGCGGCTTCGCGCGCACGGGCGGCATCGACGATTTTGCCGGTGATGATTTTGGCTTCGTTCGGATTTTCTTCGAGGAAGTCGGTTAAGGCTTGGTTGATGACTTCGTTGACGACGGGGCCGATTTCGCTGGAAACCAGTTTGTCTTTGGTTTGAGACGAGAATTTGGGGTCGGGCAGTTTGACGGACAACACGCAGGTCAAACCTTCGCGCATATCGTCGCCTGCGGTTTCAACTTTAGCTTTTTTGGCGACTTCGTTGGCTTCGATGTAGCTGTTGATGGTGCGCGTCATCACTTGGCGCAACGCGGTCAGGTGCGTACCGCCGTCGCGCTGCGGGATGTTGTTGGTGAAGCACTGCACGCTCTCCTGATAGCTGTCGTTCCACTGCATCGCGCATTCGACGCTCATGCCGTCTTTCTCACCGAACGCGTAGAAGATTTTTTCGTGCAACGGCGTTTTTTTGCGGTTCATGTATTGCACGAAACCTGCCACGCCGCCGGAAAGGGCGAAGCTTTCGTGTTTGCCGTCGCGCTCGTCAATCAATTCGATGTCCACGCCGTTGTTCAGGAAGGAAAGTTCGCGGATGCGTTTGGCGAGGATGTCGAAGCTGTATTCGACGTTGCCGAAGGTTTCCGCGCTGGCGAGGAAGCGCACGGTCGTGCCTTTTTTGTCGGAATCGCCGACAACCCTTAACGGCTCTTCAGTTTCGCCGCGCACGAAGCGGACGAAGTGTTCTTTGCCGTCGCGGTAGATGGTCAGCGTTACCCAGTCGGACAGCGCGTTGACGACGGATACGCCCACGCCGTGCAGGCCGCCGGAGATTTTGTAGCTGTTGTTGTCGAACTTGCCGCCCGCGTGCAATACGGTCATGATGACTTCGGCGGCGGAGCGTCCTTCTTTCGGGTGGATGCCGGTGGGCATACCGCGCCCGTTGTCTGCCACGCTGACGGAATTGTCGGCATGGATGGTTACGGTGATTTTGTCGCAATGTCCCGCCAGTGCTTCGTCGATGGCGTTGTCCAATACTTCGAACACCATGTGGTGCAGGCCACTGCCGTCCTGCGTGTCGCCGATATACATACCGGGGCGTTTGCGTACCGCTTCCAAGCCTTCCAGCACTTGTATGCTGTCGGCGCCGTATTCTTCGTGTTTTTGGTCAGTCATGGTCTTTATCTATAAGATTTTTTGAAAGAATTTCTGCTGAGGTCGTCTGAACGACAGTTGGGCGCGCCACCCGGACGGTCAAGCTGTCCGACGGACGGAAATAGACCGTTATTATACCTGATTTTGCTGGAAAATTCAGCGTTTCGGGTGGGCGGAAAGGTCGTCTGAAACCTGTTTGTACTCGGTTTCAGACGGCCTTTTTCATATTTTTTCCGTTTTCAACATTCCACAACGCGGACGGATACGGGGACGGCTTTTTTCTGGAGGGTGATGGCGAGTCCGGCAAGCGAGGTTTCTTTGTAGGTGGACTTCATGTCGCGCCCTGTCTGCAGCATGGTTTGGATGACTTCGTCGAGCGAGACTTTTTTGTCCGTGCCGTCTTCCAGCAGGGCGAGGGTGCCGAGTTTGAGGGCTTTTTCGGCGGCGATGCCGTTGCGTTCGATGCAGGGGATTTGCACCAATCCGCCGACGGGGTCGCAGGTCAGACCCAAATGGTGTTCCATCGCCATTTCTGCGGCGTTTTCCACTTGTTTGGGCGTGCCGCCGATGACTTCGGCGTATGCACCTGCCGCCATGGAGCAGGCGACGCCGACTTCGCCTTGGCAGCCGACGTCCGCGCCGGAAATGGAAGCGTTGGTTTTGTAGAGGATGCCGATGGCGCCTGCGGTGAGCAGGAAGTTTTCGACGCGCTCTTGTGTGGCGTGCGGGTTGAACTTGCGGAAGTAGTGCAGGACGGCGGGGATGATGCCGGCGGCGCCGTTGGTCGGGGCGGTCACGACGCGTCCGCCTGCGGCGTTTTCTTCATTGACTGCCATGGCGTAAACCATCGGCCAAAGCTGGGTGTTGACGATTTCGGTTTCGCGCAGGGCTTTGAGTTTGGCGGCGAGTTGCGGAGCGCGGCGGCGGACGTTCAAGCCGCCGGGCAGTTCGCCGTCTGCTGCCAACCCGCGTTTGATGCAGCCTTCCATTACGTCGGCAACGCCTGCGACGCGGCGGCGGACTTCGGCTTCGCTGCAACCGGCAAGCGCGGCTTCGTTTGCCAACACGGCTTCGGAAATGTCGAGCTGATTCATGCGGCATTGGGCGAGCAGTTCGGCGCAGCTTGTATAAGGGTAGGGGACTGGGCGCGTTTGTTCGGTCTGCTTGTCAAACTCTTGATCGGTAACGATAAAGCCGCCGCCGACGGAATAGTAAATTTGTTCTTTGAGTTTGCCGCCGTCTTGACCGTAGGCGGTGAAATTCAGTCCGTTCGGGTGTTTGGGCAACACTTGGTCGCCGCGTATGTTCAGGTCGCGGTCGGTGTTGAAACTGATTTCGCGTCCGTTGAGGCGGAGGATGTGTTGTGTGCGGATGCGTTCGAGGCGGTCGGGGATGTCGGCAAGGGGGATGTCGTGCGGCAAGCTGCCTTCCAAGCCGAGCAGGAGGGCGTCGAATGTGCCGTGTCCGCGCCCTGTCAGTGCCAACGAGCCGTAAATGTCGATGACGATGCGCTCGGTTTGCACGTCCAGCCCTGATTGTTTGAGGTCGTCTGAAAAGGCGGCGGCGGCTTTCATGGGGCCGACGGTGTGGGAGCTGGAGGGGGCCGATGCCGATTTTGAAAATGTCGAAAATGCTGATCATGATGTTTTCCGTTGATTTTATTGAATTATTTTTTCCGTTTCGCCCGCGGATGCCCCTCGTCGTAAACCTTTGCCAGATGGTCGAAATCCAGCTTGGTGTAAATCTGCGTGGTTGAGAGGTTGCTGTGCCCCAACAGCTCTTGCACGGCGCGGATGTCGCGCGAGGATTGCAAAAGGTGGCTGGCGTAGCTGTGGCGCATCATGTGCGGGGAAATGTGTTGTCCGCTGCTCTGCTGCACTGCCCATGCCTGAAGGCGTTTTTGGATTTGCCGCTGTCCGAGCCGCGTGCCGTTTTTGCCGGTAAAGAGCGCAGTTTCGCCGCTTGCCGCGACGCGTTCGGACAGATAGGCGCGCAAGGATTCGACGCTTTTGCCCGATAACGGGACTTGCCGCTCTTTCCTGCCTTTACCGGTCACGCTTACCCAGCCTTCGTCCAGCAACACATCGCCTAAATCCAAGCCGTGTATCTCGCTCAGGCGCAGACCGCTGCCGTACATCAGTTCAAACAAGGCATGGTCGCGCACTGCCAAACCGTCGTCGGTGGGCGTGCTGTCGAGCATATGGTTCAACTCTTCCTGCGGCAGGGCTTTGGGCAGGCGTTCGGGCAGGCGCGGGGCTTTCAGGTTAAAGGTCGGGTCGTTGTCCATCATGCCCGACTGCACGAGCCAGCCGCAATATTGCCGCCACGCCGACAATTTGCGCGCCAGCGTCCGTTCGCTCAAGCCTTGTTGCGACAGTCGTTTCAACGCCGCCACAAAATCGCGCCGCGTCAAATCCTGCGCCGTTTCAGACGACCCTTCCGTCAAAAGCCGCACAAGTTCGGTCAAATCGCGCCCGTAGGCAGACAGCGTGTGCGCCGACTTGCCCTGCTGCCCCAGCATTTTCAAATAGCCGTCCAAAGACAGTCCGAAATCGCGCGCCAACATTTTCAGACGACCTCCAACACGGTTTTCAAAGCCTCCGGCAATCGGCACACTTTTTGGCGCGCATAATCGAAACACACCATGCCCGTGCGCGCCCGCGCCAGCACCTTGCCGTCCGCGATGCGCGTCAGGCGGAACAGCAGCGCAAACACGCCCTTGCCGATGTCCTCGACGCCCATTTCCGCCGACAATTCATCGCCGTAAAAACCTTGTGCCAGATATTGCACCGCCGCGTCCGCCATAATCAGCCCCGCGCCGCCCGCGTCCGTTTCGCTCCAGCCCAAACCCGCCAGCCAGCGCATCCGCACCTCATGGCACAAACGCAAAACGGCATCGTTCGCCAGATGGCCGCCGTAATTCACATCGCCCACCTGCACGCACAAGGTCGTCTGAAACAACACCGCATCCACATCCGCCACTGCCAACTTACCCATCACACACCTCCCGCCGCCGTTTCAGACGACCTCGAAAACAAACCGTTATTATAAACCATGTCAGACAAATACCGACCGCACCGCTTGCCCGCCGCAGCCGCAAAAAATCTCATTAATATATAAAACCGATGTAGCCCCGTGTAGTTTTTTAATAAGAAAAACATTATAATTTCCTACATCACCATCCCGCTACTTCACCAAGGAGATTTAAATGGCACTCGTATCCATGCGCCAACTGCTCGACCATGCTGCCGAAAACAGCTACGGCCTGCCCGCATTCAACGTCAACAACCTCGAACAAATGCGCGCCATCATGGAAGCCGCAGACCAAGTCAACGCTCCCGTTATCGTTCAAGCATCCGCCGGCGCGCGCAAATATGCAGGTGCGCCGTTTTTACGCCACCTGATTTTGGCAGCCGTCGAAGAATTCCCGCACATCCCCGTCGTCATGCACCAAGACCACGGCGCATCGCCCGACGTGTGCCAACGCTCCATCCAACTGGGCTTCTCCTCCGTCATGATGGACGGCTCGCTGATGGAAGACGGCAAAACCCCGTCCACCTACGAATACAACGTCAACGCCACCCGTACCGTCGTCAACTTCTCCCACGCCTGCGGCGTATCCGTCGAAGGCGAAATCGGCGTATTGGGCAACCTCGAAACCGGCGAAGCAGGCGAAGAAGACGGCGTAGGCGCAGTCGGCAAACTCTCCCACGACCAAATGCTGACCAGCGTTGAAGATGCCGTGCGCTTTGTTAAAGACACCGGCGTGGACGCGCTCGCCATCGCCGTCGGCACCAGCCATGGCGCGTACAAATTTACCCGTCCGCCCACCGGCGACGTATTGCGCATCGACCGCATCAAAGAAATCCACCAAGCCCTGCCCAACACCCACATCGTCATGCACGGCTCCAGCTCCGTTCCTCAAGAATGGCTGAAAGTCATTAACGAATACGGCGGTAAAATCGGCGAAACCTACGGCGTACCTGTAGGAGAAATCGTCGAAGGCATCAAACACGGCGTGCGCAAAGTCAACATCGACACCGACCTGCGCCTCGCCTCCACCGGCGCCATCCGCCGCTTCATGGCAGAAACCCGTCCGAATTCGACCCGCGCAAATACCTGAGCAAAACCGTCGAAGCCATGAAACAAATCTGTCTCGACCGCTACCTCGCATTCGGCTGCGAAGGTCAGGCAGGCAAAATCAAACCCGTTTCCCTTGAGAAAATGGCAACCCGCTACGCCAAAGGCGAGCTGAACCAAATCATCAAATAAACAACGGGACAATCAAATGGGCGGCAATCCAAGCCGCCCGTTTTGTTTTGAAGGGTATGGGTTAAGTTCAACTCCGTGCAACGTTGCCCTGCCCGCTCTGATTTAAATTTAATACGCCAGCTTTCCAAACAAGATATAGTATATAGTGGATTAAATTTAAACCAGTACAGCGTTGCCTCGCCTTGATGTACTATTTGTACTGTCTGCGGCTTCGTCGCCTTGTCCTGATTTAAATTTAATCCACTATAAAAGGTCGTCTGAAAACGGCTTCAGGTTCAACAAAACCTGCTGCGTTTGTTTTCAGACGACCTTTTTTCCGTCACGGCGACTTTGCCGCCTTCCCCGCTAGAGTGGGATTTGATGGCGGGCGGCGATTATTTGCCGTCAAGTCCTAAAGGGTGATCTGCCAAAGCCGTCATTCCCGCGCGGGCGGGAATCTGGAAATGTAAAGTTGCAGCCGCCTTGAAATATTTTCGAAATGCCGAGATTTAGATTCTCGCCTGAGCAGGCATGACGGTCGGCAAATGTCCTGTTTTCATTTTGGCTTACGATTTTTTTTACTTTAATGAATGCACCTGATGAACAGCAGGTTGAACCCGAAAAACAAAACCCTGCGCATGAAAGGCAGGGTTCGGGGTTTATCGGCAAATCTACACCTTGCTTTTGAGGATTTTGCGGATGGCGGAAAGTTGGCGGCGGCTGACAGGCAGGGGCTTGGGGATGTCCAATATCTGCGCGCCCCAGGCGGAATCGCTGTCGTCATCGTCGTCAAGCCGTATCAGGTAGTCTAAGGTATGGCGGAAGGCGAGGGCGTTGCGGTGGAGGCGGATGATTTTTTCGCCCAACAATTCTTCCCAATAGACCAGGGTTTTGGGCAGTTCGTAGCTTTGTCTGTCGCCGGTAACCAGAAAGACGGTTTTGTGTTCCGCCATCAGATAACGCGCCTGCTGCCACGGGATTTCGATCATGCGGTCGCGGCTGAAGACCTGGAAATGGGTAAAGTCGTCGGCTTTTTCGCGGTATTTTTCGCTGACCCGGTCCAATGCCGCCTGTAGGCGGGTTGAGCGGATGGGTTTGAGCAGATAGTCGGCTGCCGCCAGTTCGAAGGCGCGCAAGGCGTGTTCTTCGTAGGCGGTGGTGAAGATGATTTCGGGCTGGCGTTTGGCGACGCGTTTGATGCGTTCGACCAGCTCGAGTCCGGTAATTTCGGGCAGCCCGATGTCGGCAAATACGATATCGACTTCGTGCATACTCAACCAGTCCAAAGCGGGTTGTGCGTGGTGGAATACGTTGAGAATCACGACGTTGCACTCTTCCAGCAAGATGCGCAGGCGTTCTGCGGCGAGCACTTCGTCTTCAACAATAATGACACTTAACATAATGATTTACTTTTGTTATTTTTAAGTTTTTGACAGTCGGGTGAAAAGTCGGCACGGATAGCCGTCTTCCCGTTATGCATTTGGTTACGGCGATTATAGTAAATATGAAGTATTAATGTGCGGGTTATGTAAAAAAATAATTACATTTGAATAATATCTCGAGTAATTTGTTGCAATCTCGCCAATCTACTCCGTAACTATATCATGTATTGGTATTTTATGCGGCTGCCAGTGTTCTATCGCCCAAGATAAAAGCGCCTGCGGGCGGGAAACTTCGGGTGCGGGCGGAAGGTTGAGGTATTGCAGGACTTGGCGGAGTAATTGTTCTTTATGGTTTTCGTCCAAGGCGGGGGCAAGCGTCTGCTTTGACCATTTCTGCCCGTGTTTGTTGACCAAAAGCGGGAGGTGGGCGTAATGCGGGGTAGCGAAGCCGAGGCAGCGTTGCAGGTAGATTTGGCGCGGGGTGGAAACGAGCAGGTCTTGCCCGCGCACGATGTGTGTGATGCCTTGGTCGGCATCGTCGGCAACGACGGCAAGCTGGTACGCCCAAAATCCGTCGGCGCGCAAGAGGACGAAGTCGCCGATGTCGCGGGCGAGGTTTTGGGCGTAATGCCCGACGATACCGTCGTCAAATCCGATGGTTTCGTCGTTGACGCGGATGCGCCATGCGGGCGGTTTGTCGGTGTGGGGGCGGTCTTCGGGGCGGCGGCAGCGTCCGTTGTAAACGAATCCGTCGGCACCTTGGGCGGCTGCCGTCTGCCAGTCTTTGCGGCTGCAATAACAGGGATAGAGCAGGCCTTTTTCTTTCAGACGATCCAAGGCGTCCCTGTACAGCGAATGGCGGCGGCTCTGCCAAACGACTTCGCCGTCCCATTCGAAACCGAAGGCTTCGAGCGTGTGCAGGATATGCGCGGCGGCACCGGGCATTTCGCGTGGCGGGTCGAGATCTTCCATGCGGACCAGCCATTTGCCCCGGTTTGCGCGTGCATCGGCGTAGGATGCAAGCGCGGTCAGCAGCGAGCCGATGTGGAGCAGGCCGGTGGGGCTGGGGGCGAAGCGTCCGATGTAGTCTGTTGGTAGGGTTGCCGTCATGGTTTTGGGATTGGAGCGGGTTGATGGAAATCGGTTTGGGCGGGACTTGCCGTGTCCGTTTTAACTGCGTTGCGGCAGGGTTTTCAGACGACCTTTGGGGAAAGATCGTCTGAAAACGGGCAAACTATACCAAGCAACTGCTTCTGCGGGCAATGTTATAATGCCGTTTCAACACATTACGGACAGATTCCATGCTCATTGATACTTCACGTCCCATCCTTGCCGTCGATACCGGTACGTCTTTTCTTTCACTCGCTTTGCGTGCGGACGGAGAGGTGCGCCTGTATCATGAAAACGTCGGTACGCGCCAGTCAGAACTCATCCTGCCGCAGATTCGCGTGTTGTTCGAACAGGCGGGCATAGGCGCGTCGGATTTGGGTGGCATCGTTTATGCGCAAGGGCCAGGCGCGTTCACCGGATTGCGTATCGGGGCGGGTGTCGTGCAGGGTTTGGCAACCCCTTTCGACATGCCCGTTATCGGCGTGCCGAGTCTGGACGCGGCGGCTTATTTGGTTCCCGACTGCCCTTGCGTATTGGCGGCGACCGATGCGCGTATGGGCGAAGTGTTTTATGCGTGGTTTGACACGCAATCCCATACGCGTTTGGGCGATTATCATGTTGGCAAGGCTTCGGAAATCGTTTTGCAGCAAGGACAAACCTTCGGAGCGGGTGTGGGCAACGCCTTTGCCTTGGCTGACAAACCGCCTTTCGACGGCATACCGTCCATGCCGACTGCCGCCGATTTTCTCGAGCTGGCACTGAGCGGGCGTTATCCTGCGGCAGACGCTGCACATGCCGAATTGTTATACGTCCGCGACAAGATCGCCCTGACGGCGAAAGAGCAGGCGGAAAGGAAGGCGAAACCATGAACATCCGCCGGGCAAGCTCTGATGACTGTGCCGCCCTGACCGCAATCGATGCGGCGGGCAATCCCTCGCCTTGGTCGGAGCGGCAGTTTCTCGAAGCAGTGGCAAATCCTGCCGATACCGTTTGCGTCTGCGAACGCGGAGGCGAAATCTGCGGTTTTGCCGTCTGGCGCGAAATCTGCGGCGAGTCCGAGTTGCATCTGATTGCCGCCGCTCCGGCGTGCCGCCGACAAGGCATCGCCTCAAAACTTTTGGCATATTGGTTTCAGACGACCTCAAGCCAAGGCGTATCTCGCCTGTTGTTGGAAGTCCGCGCAGGCAATGCCGCCGCCATCGGCCTCTACCGCAAATACGGTTTTATCGAAACAGGCCGGCGGAAAAATTATTACCCCCTGCACGGGGGCGGATATGAAGACGCAATTTTGATGGAAAAACCATGTTAAGCAGCCGTTACCTCCATTTGCACGAAGCCTTGGGACTGGGGCCGATGTGGCTCAAGCGCGGTGCAAAAACCGTTCCCGCTGCTTTGTCCGCTCCCAAAACCGGTATGCCCAAACCCGCGGCAGCGCCGGTTCAGACGACCATCCCCCGTCAGGAACGCACCCTATCGGCAGGGGCGCATCAGGCGCGTCTGTCGGCAATGGCGGCCGTACACGGCGGAAGCCAACAGGACGTATCTGAGCGCGAAATGCTATCCCAGCAAACCGCGGCTGTCGAAGCAGCCCGTCAGCCCGACGCGAAACCCAAGCAGGAAACGCCTGCGGACAAACAAACCCGCAGCATCCGAAACACGGCAAATTTGCCTGCCGCCCCGCACCTTTCAGACGACCTCCCGCGCCTGTCCGCCACAGTCAAAACCGCGCGTCTGATGGTGGTCAGCATCTGCCCGTCGACCGAAGATACGCTGCATGGCGAATTGTTCCACGGCGAAACCGGCGTCCTGCTGGACAATATGCTCGCCGCCATCCGCCTCAGCCCGCAGCAGGCGCACAAAACCAGTTGGGTGAAAGCCGCCCCTGTGTTCAGCCCGCATCCCTCGGAAGCGCAAATCCACGCCGAATTGCCTGCCCTGAAGCATGAATTGGGAATCGTCCCAAGCCCGTGCGGTATTGTTTTTAGGGCAGGTTTTCGAACAGAAAGAAATGATGGCGGTCATGGACGAATTGTGCGGCGGCATACCGTATTTCACCATCCCGCACCCCGCCCGCCTGCTGCGCCAACCGCGCCTGAAGGCATATGCCTGGCAGGTATTGAAGAAAGCGGCGGCTGTATTGTAGGGTTGATTGGAACAAAGGTCGTCTGAAACTTGGGAATAGGGTTTCAGACGACCTTTTTGCATTTTTTCAGCGGAGGTATAGTGGATTAAATTTAAATCAGGACAAGGCGACGAAGCCGCAGACAGTACAGATAGTACGGCAAGGCGAGGCAACGCCGTACTGGTTTAAAGTTAATCCACTATATTTTGAGGACGACACACGCGCTAAGATGATGGTAAAGGTTACATTCCGTCATTCCCGCGCAGGCAGGAATCCACTGGAAGCCCTATACAACGGGTGTTTGCAAAACAGCCGGCCGTAGCGTGGGCTTTGCCCACGGACAGGGTTTGATAACGCATTAGTGTAAAGATAACCGCGTTATTTACATCACAAAAGGTCGTCTGAAAACCTTGTCTTTGCGGGCAGTAGTGAAAACATAGAGCCTGCTCTAAAGGGTGTTTTTCGCTATCTTCATCCGCGGGCAAAGCCCACGCTACGCTGTAAGTCTGAGATCAAATATTTGCAAAACGGTTGCCGATATTCAAAATGGATTCCCACCTGCGCGGGAATGACGGCATGGGGGAATTTTTGTTTAATTGATGGGCTGTTTTCGCAGGCAAAGCCGCATTACAGGTTGAAAGCCACTCGTAGCGTGGGCTTTGCCCACGAACAAGGTTTACCGACGCGCCGGTGTAAAAATAACCGCGTTATCTGCATCACAAAAGGTCGTCTGAAAGCCTGCGTACAGGTTTCAGACGACCTTTCATATTTTCGTGGGCATAGCCCACGCTACCAGTTGAAAACTGCCGAAATATCGTTCCTTTCGATCATATTTCCCTTGATTTAGCGCGGGTTTCGCCCACAGACTGAGTTTACTGACGCACAAGGTCGTCTGAAAACCCAAAACTTACAATCTGTCCTTACGAACGGTAGTCTGCGTTGATGGAGACGTAGTCGTGCGACAGATCGCAGGTATAGACGGTGGCGGCGGCTTGTCCGCGGTGGAGTTTGATGCGGACGGTGATTTCGTCTTTAGCCATTACTGCCTGCCCTTGTTCTTCGGTGTAGCTTGCGGCGCGGCCGCCGTTTTCGGCAACCAATACGTCGTCCAGATACATTTCGAGGATGTCGGCGTCCAAATCGGCGATGCCGGCGTAGCCGATGGCGGCGAGCAGTCTGCCGAGGTTGGGGTCGGAGGCGAAGAAGGCGGTTTTAACGAGGGGCGAGTGGGCGACGGCGTAGGCGACTTGGCGGGCTTCGTCGCGGGTTTTGGCGTTTTCGACGCGGACGGTGATGAATTTGGTTGCGCCTTCGCCGTCGCGGATGATGGCTTGGGCGAGTTCGAGGGCGAGGCTGCCGAGCAGGTCTTTGAGCTGTTTGTAGCGCGGGTCGGCGATGTTGTCGATTTCGCTTTGGCTGTTTTTGCCGGTAGCGATGATGACAAAGCTGTCGTTGGTGCTGGTGTCGCCGTCAACGGTGATGGTGTTGAAGGTTTCGTCGGCGATTTCTTGGGTCATCAGCTGGAGGATGGGTTGGGAAACTTTGGCATCGGTGGCGATGAAGGAGAGCATGGTCGCCATGTTGGGGTGGATCATGCCGGAGCCTTTGGCGATGCCTGTGGCGCGGACGGTATGTTTTTCGCCGACGCTGCCTTCGCGCGAGGCGGATTTGGGCACGGTGTCGGTGGTCATGATGGCGCGTGCGGCGTCTGCCCAGTCGGCGGGTTGCATTTTGGGCAGGGCGGCGACGATTTTATAGACGGGCAGGGGCTCGAGGATGACGCCTGTGGAGAAGGGAAGGACTTGGGAGGGTTTACAGCCGGTTTGTTCGGCGGTGGCGGCGCAGGTTTCGATGGCGTCGATTCTGCCTTGAGCACCTGTACCGGCGTTGGCGTTGCCGGTGTTGATGATGATGGCACGCACGCCGTCTTCGTCGAAGAGGTGTGATTTGGCGATGTGGACGGGGGCGGCGCAGAAGCGGTTGGTGGTAAACACGGCACCGACGGTGTTGCCGCCGGAAAGTACCATCAGGGTGAGGTCGGCGCGGTCGGCTTGTTTGATGCCTGCGCGGGCGGTGAAGAGTTGGACGCCGTCGATGTTCAGCAGTTGGTCTGCGGTTTTTTCTGTAAGGTTGACTGCCATTTTGCTGCTCCTTTGTTTGGGGGTGTTGTTGATTTGGTTTTCAGACGACCTTTTGGTTCATCGAGAGTCGTCTGAAAAGTGTTCAGAATCCTAATACGGGGATGATAATCGGGGCGATGGCGGCGGTCAGTACGCCGTTGAGGGTCAGTCCCAGCCCTGCGTATGCCGCCATGCGCCGGCTGCGTTCGAGCGAGGCGGCGATGCCCATGGCGTGTGAGGCGGTGCCGAGCGACATGCCGACCGACGAGGGCATGACGACGGTGTTTTTAAGTACGGTATAACCGGCTATCTGCCCGACCAGTCCGGCGACGATGACGGTGGCGGCGGTAATGGCGGGGATGCCGCCTATGGTGCGGGTGATTTCGATGGCGATGGGGTTGGTCACGGATTTGGCGGCGAGCGAGAGGACGACTTCGCGATCCGCACCCAGCCATTTGGCGAAATACATGCCCGTGATGATGCCGGTAACGCTGCCGGCGAGCTGCGAGACGATGACGGGCAGCCACTGGCTGAAGATTTTTGACGGTTTTGATAGAGCGGAACGGCGAGCGCGACGACGGCGGGCTTGAGCCAGAAGTCGATAAATTGCGCGGCATCGTGGTACACGGCGTAATCGATGTCGAGGATTTTGAGGTAGGCAATCAGGGTAACGGTGCTGATTAAAACGGGGTTGAGCAGCAGGTAGCCCGTCCGCGCGCGGAGGATGAGTGCCAGCGCGTAAACCGCCAGCGTCAGGAAAAGCAGGACGCTGGGCTGCTGCCACAGGGAAAGGATGCCGTCCATCAGATTTTCTCCCGTATCCATTGGTGGGACCTTGCCCGTAACCAACAGGACGCACACGGTACTGGCGGCGGCGGAAACGAGTATCGACAGCCAACTGTCGGCAATCAAATCCAAATAGCTGATGACGGCGACGCAAGGCGGCACAAGGAAAAGCGTCAGGTTTGCCATCAGCGCGTCGGTGAGCTGCTGCAACCACTCGGCTTTCACCCACCCTGCCTGAAGCATGGCAAACAGAATACCCATGCCGATGATGCTGCCGGGCAATTTGATGCCCGTAAGGTAGGCGGCGGTTTCGCCGAGCGCGAGGCAGCCGAGCAGGACGAGCAAGGCGCGGATGGTGTGCATGGGTCGGGGTTCCTCTATGGTTTGCCGCTTTGCAGACGGGCGGTTTATGAATCTTTGTTAATAATTGAATCATAACGCCCTTGGGGTCGTCTGAAAACCCGTTTGCCGGTTTGATTTTGCCCCAGCTGCGTTTTCAGACGACCTCGTGCATGACGCAGGCGGCTCAGTCCATTAAAATCTCCGTTTCAGACGACCTTTGAAGAAAGAACACTATGTATCACGCATTCGGCGGCGCGGCAGGCGTACGCAACCTGACCGACCGCTTTTACGACTTGATGGAACTCGAGCCGCAATACCACGCCCTGCGCCAGATGCACGGCGAAGACATGACGCTGATTCGCGAAAAACTCTACGAATTTTTCAGCGGCTGGCTCGGCGGCCCGCCCTTGTTCGAGCAGAAATACGGCCATCCCATGCTGCGGGCGCGGCACATGCCTTTTGCCGTGAATATGCAGGTGCGCGACGAATGGGTCGCCTGCTTCGCCCAAGCCATGAACGAACTGGAAATCAGCAAAGACCTCGCCGAGCCCGTCCTTATCCGAATTTTTGCGATGGCGGACTGGATGCGCAACCAAAACGAAGAAGGCGTAGAACCGCCCATGCCGCCGATGGCGGTCGATCCCGCAATCCGAATTCCCGAACTGAAAAACGTCTTAAAGCAATACGGCGTGGATGGGTATTTTAGGGAATTTGCAGACTAAGGTTCATCTGAAAATGCCGATATCGATTAATGAATACAAGAGAGTATGTAATGAAAAAATGGTTAGGAAAGATCGCAATTGTTTTGTTTGGATTAGGGCAGATGGCTAATGCAAGTAACATCCCAAATTTTGCAGAAACAGAACTAGAGGCAAAACAAGGCAATGCTGCATCGCAATTTAATTTAGGTTTGATGTATTACTCGGGGAAAGGAGCGCCCAAAGATTATAAACAGGCAGAACATTGGTTCCGTAGAGCAGCAGAGCAAGGAGACGTGGATGCGCAGACCAATTTAGGAGGGTTGTATTATCAGGGAAAGGGTGTTGCCCAAGATTATAAGAAAGCTAAATATTGGTTTCAAAAAGCTGCTGCACAAGGCTTTGCTAAAGCCCAATATGATTTAGGATTAATCTATTTTTTGGGTAAGGGTGTAGAGCAAGATTACGGGCAAGCAGCTCAATGGTATGAAAATGCAGCAAAACAAGGATATCTTGATGCTCAATATGATTTAGCCATTATGTATGATAACGGATTAGGTGTCGGTAAAGCTCCTGAGAAGGCGTTCCAATGGTATCGAAAGGCGGCGGAGCAGGGAGATAATCAAGCACAATATACCGTAGCTACAAGATATATGCATGGTTTAGGCGTGCAAAAAGATTTTAAACAGGCGGTGCTATGGCTACATCGTGCAGCAGATCAAGAAAATATCAAAGCTCAATTAGATCTTGGCGTGGCTTACAGCTATGGATTCGGTGTTCGTCAAGATGATAAGCAGGCACTGTATTGGTATCTCAAGGCAGCAGAACAGGGAAATGCAGAAGCTCAATATAATTTGGGTTTGATGTATAAAGAAGGACAAGGTGTATCCAAAAATCGAAAAGTTGCCAAAGAGTGGTACAAGAAGGCTTGTGCTAATGGAGAACAACAAAGTTGTAATGCTTACCGTACATTGGATTAAGTAGGATAATGAAGCCTTTTCCCAAAGGTCGTCTGAAGTACATAGACAAACCCAAAAACATTCTAAATAAAAAAGGATTTTGAGATGAACACCGTATTGAAAAAAATGATGGTTGCTTTGCTGGCTTTGGGCATAGGGCAAGCAGCTTGGGCTGATAATGTGCCGGATTTTAAAGAAACGCTTCAAGCTGCGGAGCAAGGAAATGCTAAAGCCCAATTTTATTTGGGTGCGATGTACGCCAATGGGCAAGGAGTTCGTCAAGATGAGAAGCAGGCAGTGCAGTGGTATCGCAAGGCGGCAGAGCAAGGATATGCTGCTGCGCAATATAATTTGGGTGTGATGTACGCCAATGGGCAAGGAGTCCGTCAAGATTATGCACAGGCGGTGCAGTGGTTTCACAAGGCGGCAGAACAAGGGTTGGCTGAAGCCCAATATAATTTGGGTGTAATGTATGTCAATGGGCGAGGAGTTCGTCAAGATGAGAAGCAGGCAGTGCAGTGGTATCGCAAGGCGGCAGAGCAAGGGGATGCCAAAGCCCAATATAATTTGGGTTTGAAATATGCCAAAGGGCAAGGCGTCCGTCAAGACTATGCACAGGCAGCGCAGTGGTATCGCAAGGCTGCAGAACAAGGGTTTGCCCAAGCCCAAGTTAATTTGGGTGAGATGTATTACAAAGGCGAAGGAGTTCGTCAGGATTATAAACAGGCAGTGCAGTGGTTTCGCAAAGCAGCGGAACAAGGGGATGCCAAAGCCCAATATAATTTGGGTGTGATGTATGACAAAGGGCAAGGCGTCCGTCAAGACTATGCACAGGCAGTGCAGTGGTATCGCAAGGCTGCAGAACAAGGGTTTGCTCAAGCCCAAGTTAATTTGGGTGAGATGTATTACAAAGGCGAAGGAGTTCGTCAGGATTATAAACAGGCAGTGCAGTGGTTTCGCAAAGCAGCGGAACAAGGGGATGCCAAAGCCCAATATAATTTGGGTGTGATGTATGACAATGGGCGAGGAGTCCGTCAAGACTATGCACAGGCAGTGCAGTGGTATCGTAGGGCTGCAGAACAAGGGTATGCCCAAGCCCAAGTTAATTTGGGTGAGATGTATTACAAAGGCGAAGGAGTTCGTCAGGATTATAAACAGGCAGTGCAGTGGTTTCGCAAAGCAGCGGAACAAGGGGATGCCAAAGCCCAATATAATTTGGGTCTGATGTATGCCGAAGGACGCGGCGTGCGCTAAGACCTTGCGCTCGCTCAAGAATGGCTTGGCAAGGCGTGTCAAAACGGATACCAAAAAGGCTGCGACATTTACCAACGCCTGAAGGCGGGTTATTGAACAGTTCGCGATGCCGTCTGAAAGCGGCTTGAGCAGGGGGCGGACATCCTCCTGCTTCATATGATTTGTTTTAGGACAAAACCAAAATGACTTTTCAAAACAAAAAAATCCTCGTCGCCGGACTCGGCGGTACGGGTATTTCCATGATTGCCTATCTGCGCAAAAACGGCGCGGAGGTTGCCGCTTATGATGCGGAGCTGAAACCGGAGCGCGTGTCGCAAATCGGTAAGATGTTTGCCGGGCTGGTGTTTTACACGGGTCGTCTGAAAGATGCGCTGGACAACGGTTTCGATATTCTGGCGCTCAGTCCCGGCATCAGCGAGCGGCAGCCGGATATCGATGCGTTCAAGCAAAACGGCGGGCGCGTGTTGGGCGACATCGAATTGCTGGCAGACATTGTGAACCGCCGCGGCGACAAGGTGATTGCGATTACGGGTAGCAACGGCAAAACCACAGTAACGAGCCTGGTGGGCTATCTCTGCATCAAGTGCGGGCTGGATACCGTTATCGCGGGCAATATCGGCACGCCGGTTTTGGAGGCGGAATTGCAGCGTGAAGGCAAAAAGGCGGACGTGTGGGTGTTGGAGCTTTCCAGCTTCCAACTGGAAAACACCGAAAGCCTGCGCCCGACTGCGGCGACGGTGCTGAACATTTCCGAAGACCATCTCGACCGCTACGACGATCTGCTCGACTATGCGCATACCAAAGCCAAGATTTCCGTGGCGATGGCGTGCAGGTTTTAAATTCAGACGACGTGTTCTGCCGCGCCATGAAGCGCGCCGGGCGCGAGGTGAAATGGTTTTCGTTGGAACACGAAGCCGATTTTTGGCTGGAACGAGAAACGGGTCGTCTGAAACAAGGCAATGAAGATTTGATTGCCACGCAAGACATCCCGCTGCAAGGTCTGCACAACGCCGCCAACGTGATGGCTGCCGTCGCCTTGTGCGAAGCCGTCGGTTTGCCGCGCGAAGCATTGCTGGAGCACGTCAAAACCTTCCAAGGCCTGCCGCACCGCGTGGAAAAAATCGGCGAGAAAAACGGCGTGGTGTTTATCGACGACAGCAAAGGCACGAACGTCGGCGCGACCGCCGCCGCGATTGCCGGTTTGCAAAATCCGCTCTTCGTGATTTTGGGTGGTATGGGTAAAGGGCAGGACTTCACGCCCCTGCGCGACGCGCTTGCCGGCAAGGCAAAAGGCGTGTTCCTGATCGGTGTCGATGCGCCGCAAATCCGCCGCGATTTGGACGGCTGCGGTCTGAATATGACCGACTGCGCCACTTTGGAAGAAGCCGTTCAGACGGCATACGCCCAAGCCGAAGCGGGCGATATCGTGTTGCTCAGCCCCGCCTGCGCGAGCTTCGATATGTTCAAAGGCTATGCACACCGTTCGGAAGTGTTTATCGAAGCGTTTAAGGCTTTGTGAGGTCGTCTGAAACATGAAAAGAGGGTTGAAAATCAGTTTGGCGGCGGTTTTGCTTTTGGCAGTCGTTGCCGGCGTGGTTTGGTATTCCAAGCCAAGCAGTCCCGAGCTGACCGTTGTAACATCAGGAGAACACGCAGGAGAACCCGCCGTTTCAGCGCCGATCGAAACGCCGCTTCCCGAAGATGCCGTTATCGACAGATTAGTCGTGCATAAAAGCAAGCGCACCATGTCGGCGTATTCACAAGGCAAGCTGCTGAAAACCTATCCCATTGCGCTGGGCAAGCAGCCCGTCGGGCATAAACACTTTGAAGGCGACGGCAAAACGCCCGAAGGGAAATACCACATCAACGATCGCAATCCCAACAGCGCATACCACAAAAATCTCGGCGTTTCCTATCCCAACGAGGCCGACAAAGCCTACGCGACGGCACAAGGCAAAAGCCCGGGCGGGCTGATTAAAATCCACGGCATCAAAAACGGCTGGGGTTCTATCGGCAAAAGGCATCTGCAAAGGGACTGGACCGACGGCTGCATCGCGGTAACGGACGAGGAAATTGACGAACTCTACCGCAGCGTGAAACACAACGCGGAAATTGAGATTCTGCCGTAAACCTTGTGCGCCATTGCCTCAAAGGTCGTCTGAAAACGTTAAGGCGGTTTCAGACGACCTTTTTGCAGCAACGGCAAACTTGTTCCTTTCCTTTATACGGTGTTACTGTTTCTTAAAAATTGCCTATGCGGGCAAACGGCGAGGCGGCAGGCAGCCATGCCTGACAGACAAAACGTGTGTTTATCAATCCGAAAGGAAAACCCATGAATTTTCAAGACTACATCCGTTACGATGCCGTCGGTTTGGCAGAGCTGATCCGCAAAAAAGAAGTGTCCGCCGATGAAGTGTTGCAGGCTGCTTTAAACCGCTTGGACGAAGTCAATCCCAAGCTCAATCTGTTGGCGCACGATTTGCGCGAACGCGCGGCGGCGTGGCAGGGGTCGTCTGAAAATGCCGATACGCCGCTGGCGGGCGTGCCGTTTGCTCAAAGACCTGCTGGCGGATTGGGAAGGCGCGCCGACATGGTCGGGTTCGCGCATGATGCAGCATTACATTGCCAAGCAAAACAGCGACTTAACCCAAGCCTATCTCGATGCAGGGCTGCGCGTGTTCGGCAAAACCACCACGCCCGAATGGGGCGCATATGCCGTTACCGAAACCGAAATTTACGGCATCACGCGCAATCCGTGGCATTTGGATTACACCGCAGGCGGCAGCAGCGGAGGCGCGGCGGTGGCAGTGGCTTCAGGCGTCGTCCCCGCAGCGCACGGCAGCGACGGCGGCGGTTCCATCCGCTTACCCGCGCACAACTGCGGCGTGTTCGGGTTGAAACCCACGCGCGGCCGCAGCAGTTACGCGCCGAACGCATCGGAGGCGTGGCAAGGTTTGGTATGCGATCATGTGTTGACCCGCAGTGTGCGCGACAGCGCGGTTTTGCTGGACATCGCCGCCCAAACCCAAGAGCGCGCCCTGTATACCTGCCCGCCACCGCCCGAAAACGGTTTTGCAGACAGCCTGAAACAAGAAACAGGTCGTCTGAAAATCGCTTTTTGGGGAAACAGACATGGTTTGGCGGCGGCAACGACGAAGGCACGGAAGCCGCGTTCGCCCATAGTTTGAAACTGATGCAAGACGCGGGACACGAATTGGAAGAAGCCACGCCCGATTTTGCACCGCCCGAACAGCTCAACCGCGCCGCCCGCGTCATCGTTATGGGCGAAACGGCAAAACTGTTCTACCAATATCAATACGAAACCGGACAAAAACTGCCGCACCGCCTACTTGAGCCGACAACGTGGGCAATGATTGTGCAGGGTCGGCAAATCAGCGCGGGTGAAATGGCATGGGCGCGCGACGTGATGCTGGCGCAGGAACGTGCCGCCAAAGCATTTTTCATGCGCTACGACGCGTTGATGACGCCCGTCTGCCCGCGCACCACGCCGAAAATCGGCGAGATGATGCCTCCGCCCGCCGCACAAAAAGCCATGCGCCTGCTGTTCGGCACGCTGCGTTTGGGTTTTCTGTTGAAAAACAACCCGTTTTTAGAAAAAGAAGCCGCCGCCGCGCTGCAATACGTCGGCTATACATCGCCGCTGAACATGAGCGGCAACCCCGCCATGAGTGTGCCGCTTTACCGGCATAACGGTCTGCCCGTCGGCACCCAGTTCGCCGCCGCACACGGGCGCGAAGACACGCTGCTCCGCCTCGCCGCTCAGTTGGAACAGATACAGCCGTGGGCGGAAATACCGCAGTTGGTTTAGGGTTTGCATTGGATAAAAAGCGGTCTGTTTACTCGAGGAAAAGATTTATATAAGGTCGTCTGAAAACATAAAAGCGTTTTCAGACGACCTTTTTTTGTGTTTGTGATGGGTAGGGTAGGGCGCAAAGAACGCCGGAATCCGACTGTCTTTAAAGAATCTGAATTGTTGCTTTGCCAAGAAACCTTTAGAATGACGTTTTTCTGATTTTCGATATTTTCAGACGACCCGTATATCCAAAAGGTCGTCTGAAACGTTTGTTCCGTAACGGATGTTTGTTCATGATTAGTCTTTCCAAGATTCTCGACCGCCCGATTTCCCGCAGCGGTCAGAAATTCGATACATCGCTTTTGTGGATGACGGTGTTGATGACCGTGTTCAGCCTGGTGATGATTTATTCCGCTTCGATTGCGTACGCGGCGGCGGAGGGCGGTACGCAGTTTTCTTTTGTCGGCAAGCAGGCTTTGTTTGTCGCGGTCGGCGTTTCTGTGTGCATCGGCCTGTCTTTTATCAGCATGAACACTTGGAAAAAGCTTATGCCCTGGTATTTCGGCTTCTCGGGGCTTTTGCTGCTGCTGGTTTTGTTTTTGGGGCGGGAGATTAACGGGGCAACCCGCTGGATTCACGCGGGACCGGTCAATATCCAGCCGACGGAGTTGTTCAAGCTTGCCGTCGTTTTGTATTTGTCCAGCCTGTTCACGCGCAAGGCGGAAGTGTTGCAGAGCGTGAAGAAGATTATGTTTCCGGGCGGGCTGATTGCCGCGGGTTTGGTGTTGATTATGTTCCAGCCCGACTTCGGTTCGTTCGTCGTCATTGTCGGCGTTACGATGGCTATGGTGTTTTTGGCGGGTTTCCCTGCCAAGTATTTCATCATGCTGGGGATGATTCTGGCTTCATTTATGACGGCGGCGATTATGCTCGCGCCTTACCGCATGGCACGCGTGTCGGCGTTTTTGAATCCGTGGGCGGACCCTTTGGGCAAAGGCTACCAGTTGACGCATTCGCTGATGGCGATTGCGCGCGGCGAATGGTTCGGTCAGGGCTTGGGCGCGAGCTTGGAAAAACGCTTCTACCTGCCTGAGGCACATACCGACTTTATCTTTGCCGTCATCGGCGAGGAATTCGGCTTTTTGGGTATGTGTATTTTGGTTGCGTGCTATGTTTGGCTGGTCGTCCGCGCCTTTTCCATCGGACGGCAGGCGCGCGATTTGGATTTGACCTTCGGCGCGTATGTCGCCAACGGCATCGGTGTTTGGATAGGTATTCAGAGTTTTTTCAATATCGGCGTCAACATCGGCATTTTGCCGACCAAGGGGCTGCCGTTGCCGTTGATGTCTTATGGAGGTTCGGCGGTTGTGGTCATGCTGGTGTGCATTACCTTATTGTTGCGCGTCGATTATGAAAACCGCAAAAAAATGCGCGGTTACCAAGTGGAGTAAATCATGGGCGGTAAAACTTTCATGCTGATGGCGGGCGGCACCGGCGGCCATATTTTCCCCGCGTTGGCGGTAGCGGAATCATTGCGAGCGCGCGGCCATCATGTGATTTGGCTGGGCAGCGAAGGCTCGATGGAGGAGCGCATCGTGCCGCAATACGACATCCTGCTCGAAACGCTGGCAATTAAAGGCGTGCGCGGCAACGGCACCAAACGCAAGCTGATACTGCCGTTTACTTTGTATAAAACCGTCCGCGAAGCGCAGCGGATTATCCGCAAACACCGCGTCGAATGCGTCATCGGTTTCGGCGGCTTCGTTACCTTCCCCGGCGGCTTGGCTGCGAAGCTCTTGGGCGTGCCGATTGTGATTCACGAGCAAAACGCCGTGGCAGGGTTGTCCAACCGCCAACTGTCGCGCTGGGCGAAGCGGGTGTTATACGCTTTTCCTAAAGCGTTCAGCCACGAAGGCGGCCTGGTCGGCAACCCCGTCCGCGCCGATATTGCCAACCTGCCCGCGCCTGCCGAACGCTTCCAAGGGCGTGAAGGTCGTCTGAAAATCTTGGTGGTCGGCGGCAGTTTGGGCGCAGACGTGTTGAACAAACCGTACCGCAGGCATTGGCTTTGCTACCCGACGATGCGCGCCCTCAGATGTACCACCAATCGGGTCGGGGCAAGCTGGGCAGCTTGCAGGCGGATTACGACGCGCTGGGCGTGAAAGCCGAATGCGTGGAATTTATTACCGACATGGTGTCCGCCTACCGCGATGCCGATTTGGTGATTTGCCGTGCCGGCGCGCTGACGATTGCCGAGTTGACGGCGGCGGGGCTGGGCGCGTTGCTGGTGCCGTATCCTTATGCCGTCGATGACCATCAAACTGCCAATGCGCGTTTTATGGTGCAGGCGGAGGCAGGATTGCTGTTGCCGCAAACCCAGTTGACAGCGGAAAAACTTGCCGAAATCCTCGGCGGCTTAAACCGCGAAAAATGCCTCAAATGGGCGGAGAACGCCCGCACATTGGCGCTGCCGCACAGCGCGGACGATGTGGCGGAAGCCGCCATTGCGTGTACGGCATGATGACATAATGTGATGAACGAAACAGGGGTCGTCTGAAAACCAAGAAACGGGTTTCAGACGACCTTTTTGCAACTTGGCAGCCGTATTGTGCGGGAGTATGATGTAAATAGGAATTTCTCTCATTGGAGGCTGCCATGTCTGCAAAAATCTCTCCCGAAACCGTTTCCGTCCTGTCCAGTACTATGCTGATTCCCCTGTGGGCAAAGGCGGTAGAGCAGGGTAGGGTGCAGCCGCTTTTGCGTGATGACGAAGCCGTGCGGATGTTGGACAAGATTGACTACGACTTCGGCAAGTTTGCCAAAGCCAAAGCATCGCAGGTCGGCTGTTGCGGGCGGGCGAAGCTGTTGGACGATATGACCCGGCATTTTATCGCCGAACATCCCGATGCCGTCGTGGTGCAAATCGGCGCGGGGCTGGATGCGCGTTACGAACGTTTGGGCAAGCCGCGCATTACCGCTTGGTATGATTTGGATTTGCCGGAAGTGATTGAAGTGCGGCGTATGCTGCTGCCCGAGTCGGACAATCATTATCTGGGCGCGTCCATGTTCGACGAAGCGTGGATGAACACCGTCGCCGCGCACGGCAAACCCGTGTTGCTCGTGATCGAAGGTGTATTGATGTATTTTGAAGAAGCGCAGGTGCAGGACTTTTTCAAACAGGTTGCCCGCCGTCTGCCGAACGTCCAACTTGCCTTCGACACCATTCCCAAAGCTTACATCGGACAAAGCAAACGCCACGACGCGCTCGGCAAAATGGACAAACCGCCCGAGTTCCGCTGGGCAATAAGCGGAACGGACAACATCCGACGGCTGATGCCGGGCGTGGAAATCATCGAAGAAGCGGGCTTGAGCAGCGTCTGCAAACCGCGTTATCCGTGGCTCTTGCGCCTTGTGTATGCGACCGCGTGGGGACGGCGCAAATTGGATATGCGCTTGATGAGGATACAAGTGCCGTCAAGTTGATAAACGAGAGGTCGTCTGAAAACGGTTTTCAGACGACCTTATATTATGTTTTTGCTGGTATTTTGGTAGCTGAAGTCGAGTTTAAAAATGGGTAATTCGCCGCTGAACGAAACCTCTTTTTTACCCATATTGCCACCAATGTGAAATCCTGTATGCCGAAACATCTTTAATTTACAAGAAAACTATGGCGCAGAAGCGGATAGCCCTTTAAAATAACGCCTTTACGCATCGAAAATCCACCGGAACGCAACATCATGATGAAAAATCGAGTCACCAACATCCATTTTGTCGGTATCGGCGGCGTCGGCATGAGCGGTATTGCCGAAGTCTTACACAATTTGGGCTTTAAAGTTTCCGGTTCGGATCAGGCGAGAAATGCGGTTACCGAGCATTTGAGCAGCTTGGGTATTCAAGTTTATCCCGGCCATACTGCCGAACACGTCAACGGCGCGGACGTTGTCGTTACCTCTACCGCCGTCAAAAAAGACAATCCCGAAGTCGTCGCTGCGCTGGAGCAGCAAATCCCCGTCATTCCGCGCGCCCTGATGCTGGCGGAACTGATGCGCTTCCGCGACGGCATCGCCATTGCCGGTACGCACGGCAAAACCACGACCACCAGCCTGACTGCGTCCATCCTCGGCGCGGCAGGTCTCGACCCCACTTTCGTTATCGGCGGTAAACTCAATGCCGCAGGTACCAACGCCCGTTTGGGCAAAGGCGAATACATCGTCGCCGAAGCCGACGAGTCCGATGCGTCCTTCCTGCATCTGACTCCGATTATGTCCGTCGTCACCAATATCGACGAAGACCACATGGATACCTACGGACACAGCGTCGAAAAACTGCATCAGGCGTTTGTCGATTTTATCCACCGTATGCCGTTCTACGGCAAAGCGTTTTTGTGTATCGACAGCGAACACGTCCGCGCGATTTTGCCCAAAGTGAGCAAACCCTACGCGACTTACGGCTTGGACGATGCCGCCGATATTTACGCGACCGACATCGAAAGCGTCGGCGCGCAAATGAAGTTTACCGTTCATGTTCAAATGAAAGGACATGAGCAGGCGCCGTTTGAAGTCGTGTTGAACATGCCCGGTAGACACAACGTCCTCAATGCTTTGGCAGCCATCGGCGTGGCGCTGGAAGTCGGCGCATCCGTCGAGGCGATTCAGCGCGGCTTGCTCGGTTTTGAAGGCGTCGGCCGCCGCTTCCAAAAATACGGCGACATCAAGCTGCCCAACGGCGGAACCGCGCTGTTGGTGGACGATTACGGACACCATCCTGTCGAAATGGCGGCAACCCTATCCGCCGCACGCGGCGCGTATCCGGAAAAACGTTTGGTGCTCGCCTTCCAGCCGCACCGATATACCCGCACACGCGATTTGTTCGAAGACTTCACCAAAGTCCTCAATACCGTTGACGCGCTGGTGTTGACCGAAGTTTATGCCGCCGGCGAAGAGCCGATTGCCGCCGCCGACTCCCGCGCCCTTGCCCGCGCCATCCGCGTATTGGGCAAACTCGAGCCGATTTACTGCGAAACGTCGCCGACTTGCCTGAAATGCTGTTGAACGTTTTACAGGACGGCGACATCGTGTTGAATATGGGTGCGGGCAGCATCAACCGCGTTCCTGCCGCGATGCTGGAGTTGTCGAAAAAGCCTGAGGCGGAAATTTTATCGTGATACCGCGATAGCCGCCCGATGAAGCGATGTCCCATCGGGTGGGCAAGCAAGATTAAGGTCGTCTGAAAACCCGATTCGTTTTCAGACGACCTGTATCAAAAAATGAAGCAATGAAGAAAGAACAAAAACAATGCAGAATTTTGGCAAAGTAGCCGTATTGATGGGCGGCTTTTCTAGCGAACGCGAAATCTCGCTGGATAGCGGTACCGCCATTTTGAATGCCCTAAAAAGCAAAGGCATAGACGCACACGCCTTCGATCCTCAAGAAACACCCTTGGCAGAATTGAAAACCCAAGGTTTCCAAACTGCTTTTAATATCCTCCACGGTACTTACGGCGAAGACGGTGCCGTTCAAGGCGCGTTGGAATTGTTGGGTATTCCCTATACCGGCAGCGGTGTCGCCGCTTCTGCTATCGGCATGGACAAATACCGCTGCAAGCTGATTTGGCAAGCTTTGGGGCTGCCTGTTCCCGAGTTTGCTGTTTTGCACGAAGACTCTGATTTCGATGCCGTCGAACAGCAACTCGGCTTGCCCATGTTCGTTAAGCCGGCTGCCGAAGGCAGCAGCGTCGGCGTGGTAAAAGTGAAAGAAAAAGGTCGTCTGAAAAGCGTTTACGAAGAGCTGAAACACCTTCAAGGCGAAATTATTGCCGAACGGTTTATCGGCGGCGGCGAATATTCCTGTCCCGTGTTGAACGGCAAAGGACTGCCCAGCATACACATCATCCCGGCTACCGAGTTTTACGACTACGAAGCCAAATACAACCGCGACGACACTGTTTATCAATGTCCGTCCGAAGACTTGAGCGAGGCTGAAGAAACCTGATGCGCTCTCTGGCAGTCCGCGGGGCGCAGGCAATCGGGGCAGAAGGCTGCGTGCGCGTCGATTTCCTCAAAGATACCGACGGCAAACTTTACCTCTTGGAAATCAACACGCTGCCCGGCATGACGAGCCACAGTTTAGTACCGAAATCCGCTGCCCATACCGGCGTGGATTTTGCCGATTTATGCATTGAAATTTTGAAAACCGCACATGTGGGATGATGCAAGCGCACTGGGTCGGCTGACCCGCTGGCTGTTGCTGCTGATGGCATTGCTGCTCATCGGTACCTGCATAGCCTGGCTATACAACTCCAATCATTTTCCCGTTAAACAAGTGTCCATACAGGGCAAGCTGACTTATTCAGACGGGAAAGAACTTCAGCGCGCCGCTCAACAGCATACGCGCGGCAATATTTTCCGTGCCGATTTGGACGGTATTCAGGCAGCCTTTCAAAAGCTGCCGTGGGTGGATTCCGCTATGGTACGCCGCCGCTTCCCCGATACCGTCGAAATCCATTTGACCGAGCGCGTGCCTGTTGCCCATTGGCGCAGCGGCGGTTTGGTCGATACCAAAGGCAATGTGTTTGACGCCAAGCTTAAAGCCAAGTTGCCCGTTTGAAGGACAGCCGGGTACAGGCAAGGACATGGTCAAACACTACGAAGAATTTTCCGGCATCCTCCGCCGGCAAAATCTGGCGATTAAAGAACTGATTTATACGCCGCGCTCCGCCTGGTTGGTGGTCTTGGACAACGGGATTACCGTCAGGCTGGGAAGGGAAAACGAAATCAAACGCTTACAGCTTTTCGCCGAAATTTGGCCGACGCTGTTGCGTAAAAATCAAAATCGGTTATCCTACGTTGATATGCGGTATAAAGACGGATTTTCTGTGCGTTACACATCAGAGACGCCGTCTGAAAATGTTTCAGACGACTAAAGCCAAGCAAACGGCGTGAAGCAAACTATTGCCAATACAGACAAATAGTTATAACTCCAGCGAAATAACGAGCAAATATAATGGAACAACAAGGTAAATATATCAGTGCCCTCGATATCGGCACATCCAAAGTCATCGCCCTGATTGGCGAAGTACAAGACGACAACGAAATCCACATCGTCGGACTCGGACAGGCACCGTCTCGCGGCCTTAAAGCAGGTATGGTAACCAACATTGACGCAACGGCTCAAGCCATTCAGCAGGCAGTCAATGAAGCCGAATTGATGGCGGACACCAAATCAGCCACGTTACGACCGGTATCGCGGGTAACCATATCCGCAGCTTGAATTCGCAAGGGGTTGTCAAAATCAAAGACGGCGAAGTTTCGCAAGCCGACATCGACCGCGCCATCGAAACCGCCAAAGCCATCAATATCCCGCCGGATCACAATATCCTGCATACCGTGGTGCAAGAATACATCATCGACAACCAGCCCGGCGTCAAAGAACCTATCGGTATGAGCGGTGTCCGTCTCGATACCCGCGTGCATATTATTACCGGTGCCAATACCGCCCTACAAAACATTCAAAAATGTATCCATCGTTGCGGCTTGCAGATGGACCAAATCATGCTTCAGCCTTTGGCGAGCGGTCAGGCTGTTTTGACTGAAGACGAAAAAGATTTGGGCGTGTGCGTCATCGATATCGGCGGCGGTACGACCGATATTGCCGTTTATACCAACGGCGCCATCCGCCATACTGCCGTTATTCCCGTGGCGGGCGATTTGATTACCAAAGACTTGGCACAAGCACTACGCACCCCGCACAGCGCTGCTGAATACATCAAAATCCACTATGGCGTAGCGATTCCAGATATGGACGGCTTGGACGAAATGGTTGAAGTCCCTAGCGTCGGCGACCGTCAGCCACGCCAGATTTCACGCCGCGTTTTGGCAAGCGTCATTGGTCCGCGCGTTGAAGAAATTTTGGAGTTGACCCTTAACGAATTGCGCCGTTCCGGCTTCCCGGAAGAAGTCCTCACGTCAGGTATTGTGTTGACTGGCGGCGCATCTATGCTGACCGGTATTGTTGAGCTTGCCGAAGAAGTGTTCGGCCTGCCTGCACGCATCGGCGTACCTCAAGAAATGGGCGGCGTATCCGAACGCATCCGCAATCCGCGTTACTCGACCGCCATCGGTCTTTTGCAGGCGGCAAGAGGCGAGGAAGACGGCGCGCCGGTGACCGGTGCGATTGTGGTTCATGATCAGACTGAAAAATCAGTTTGTGGGCAAAACTGATGAAATTCGTTAAAGACAATTTCTGATCGTTCCGTTACTTTGCTTACAGGGAAAATGAGTTGTTGTCGGAATGAAACTACTTGCAACAATTAAGAATCTGTATGCTTTCGTTAAAAAATGTAGTAAAAAAATGACGGCAATGGTGAATGAATAAGAAGTATTTTGCCAGCGTCGGAATACTTCTTATATAATACGGATAATATCTAATTTTTGGACCGTCCTCGATGCAGGGCGCGCAGGAGTCATTTGAATGGAATTTGTTTACGACGTAGCTGAATCAGCCGCAAGCCCTGCGGTCATTAAAGTAATCGGCTTGGGTGGCGGCGGTTGCAATGCTATTAACAACATGATTGCCAACATTATCCAAGGTGTTGAATTTATTAGTGCCAATACTGATGCCCAATCTTTGGGCAAAAATAATGCGGCAAAACGCATCCAGTTGGGTACCAACCTGACCCGTGGTTTGGGCGCAGGTGCCAATCCTGAAATCGGCCGTGCTGCCGCACAAGAAGATCGCGAAGCCATCGAAGATGCTATTCGCGGCGCAAATATGTTGTTCATTACCACCGGTATGGGTGGCGGTACCGGTACCGGTGCGGCTCCTGTGGTTGCCGAGATTGCCAAAGAAATGGGTATTCTGACCGTTGCGGTTGTTACCCGTCCGTTCGGCTACGAAGGTAAACGCGTACACATCGCCCAAGAAGGTTTGGAGCAGCTCAAAGGTCAGGTCGATTCATTGATTATTATCCCGAACGACAAATTGATGACTGCATTGGGCGAAGATGTGACCATGCGTGAAGCGTTCCGTGCGGCGGACAACGTCTTGCGTGATGCCGTAGCCGGTATTTCCGAAGTGGTTACCCGTCCCGGTTTCATCAACCTTGACTTTGCCGACGTTAAAAACGTAATGGGCATCAAAGGTATCGCGATGATGGGTTCCGGTTTTGCTCAAGGCATCGACCGCGCCCGTTTGGCAACCGAACAAGCGATTTCCAGCCCGTTGCTGGATAATGTGACCTTGGATGGCGCGCGCGGCGTATTGGTGAACATCACTACCGCTCCGGATTGCCTGAAAATGTCCGAATATCGTGAAATCATGAAAGTGGTTAACGAGAATGCGCATCCTGAAGCAGAATGCAAATACGGTACTGCTGAAGACGACAATATGGGCGAAGACGCTATCCGCGTAACCATTATTGCGACCGGTCTGAAAGAAACGGCAGCGAAAACCAAATGCGTGCGGCAGTCCGTACACAAAAATTGGTTAGCGGAAATGCCGAAGCAGCTCACTCTGCGCAAGCTGGTAATATGGATGGCTTGGTTCGTACCAACAGAGGTATCCGCTCAATGAATTTGACTGCCGCGGATTTCAGTAACCAATCTGTTTTGGACGATTTTGAAATTCCGGCTATTTTGCGTCGTCAAAATAATTCGGACAAATAATTCATTCTGTTAAAAAAGCCTGCCACATCGTTGGCAGGTTTTTTATAGTTTGGAATATTGGAGGCTTTGCCTTTTTATACTTCATTAAGTATATTCTCGACTTTCGACTTATTGTCTGCCGAACGGCTGAATGATACGATTGCGCCGGTAAGTATAGTGTAATCGCTCAAAATTCGAATAAGCGGCTGATTTCAGACGACATCAATGATGCGCAGAAAGCCACTGTCTTCGATTTTGGCGATTCGTTATGTTTAACTGCATATCAATGATTATATAAGGAAATACAGTATGAACCGTCGTCAATTCTTGGGTGGTACAGCCGTTTCTTTGGCAGCCGCCGCCTCATTCGCCCGCGCTCACGGACATCATAGCCATAAAGGCCATTCCCACGCTGCTCCTGCTGCTGCGTCCAAAACCTATGAAGCCGCCAGAAAAGCAGCTGCCCACTGTGTTGAAGCAGGTCAAATCTGTTTGGCACACTGCATCCGACTGCTGAGCCAAGGCGATACTTCTATGAAAGACTGCGCAACAGGCGTCAACCAAATGCTGGCATTGTGCGGCGCGCTGCAAAACCTTGCCGCTCAAAACTCTCCGCTGACCCCTTCTTTGGCAAAAGTCTGCGTTGAGGCGTGCAAACAATGTGCTGCAGCGTGCAAACAACACGCAAGCCACCATGCAGAATGCAAACAATGTTATGAGTCTTGCCTTGCCTGCATTAAAGAGTGCGAAAAAATCGCTGCTTAATTGACACGGTAAATAACAGGCCTGTCTGTGAAACAAGCTTTGTTTTGCAGGCAGGCCGGTTTGTTTTGGATGGGATGGTTTTCACAAATTTATTCGATATGTAAGTTTTGTTTGTAGAATGTTGTGTCTTTGCCTACAAAATCTTGCCATAAATTTAAAATTTCACGCGCCGGCGAAATCGGTATGTTTAGGATTATTAAGTTCTGTAACTTGCCCCGTTCTGAAATGAAGACAGCAGGTTGCAAGATTCCAATCTTAACCATTCCAATGGTCTTAAAATTCCTGCCAAACACATGATTTTCACGCTTCTTTACAGACGTTTTCTTGATAAGGTCGTCTGAAAATTGCCCGACACCTTGATAAGCTTTACAATGCAAGTAATTAAAATACATCCCGCCTTATCTTCCCTTTCATGAGTTCCGTACCCTTCATCGAAATGAAAGACGTTGCCTTCGCGTATGGCGACCGTCCGATTCTGAACAATATCAATTTCAGCATTCCCCAAGGAAACTTCGCCGCCGTGATGGGCGGTTCGGGCAGCGGCAAAACCACGCTGATGCGGCTGATTACGGGTCAGATTCATCCGCAGTCGGGTAAGGTTTTGATTGAAGGACGTGATTTGGCGGGCTTTTCGGCTGACGAACTGTATGAACACCGCCGCCGTATGGGCGTGTTGTTCCAACATGGCGCGCTATTTACCGATTTGTCCGTGTTCGACAATATCGCTTTTCCGATGCGCGAACTGACGCGCCTGCCGGAAGCGGTTATCCGCGATTTGGTTTTGTTGAAATTGAACGCGGTCGGTCTGCGCGGCGTGGAAAACCTGATGCCGTCGGAACTCTCCGGCGGGATGTCGCGCCGCGTCGCGCTTGCCCGCACGATCGCGCTCGACCCTGAAATCATGTTGTACGACGAGCCGTTTACCGGCCTCGATCCGATTTCCTTGGGCGTGATTGCCCACTTGATCAGCCGCGTCAACAAGGCTTTGCGTTCGACCAGCATTATGGTTACGCACGACATTGAAAAATCTTTAGAAATCGTCGATCAGGTGATTTTCTTGGCACACGGCGAAATCATGTTCTCCGGCTCGCCGCAGGAAATGCGCGAACTGGATTCGCCTTGGGTACGCCAGTTTGTCGGCGGCTTGGCAGACGGCCCCGTCGCATACCGCTATCCGGCGCAAACGTCGTTGCAGCAAGATTTGCTTGGGTAGTTTTCAGACGACCTCGGTTTGCAGACGTCGTCTGAAACGTTTGAACCGTTGTTGCCTGAAGCCGAAATCATTTTTCAGACGACCCATCATCATCCTAAAAGGTCGTCTGAAACCCGTTAATCCGTAATGGAAACCTATGAATTTTATCCGTTCCGTCGGGGCGAAAACCCTCGGCTTTATTCAATCTCTCGGCAGTATTACGCTGTTTCTGCTGAACATTCTGGCGAAATCCGGTACGGCTTTCGTCCGTCCGCGCCTGAGCGTGCGCCAAGTGTATTTTGCCGGCGTGCTGTCGGTGTTGATTGTTGCCGTTTCAGGGCTGTTCGTCGGCATGGTTTTGGGGTTGCAGGGCTATACGCAGTTGTCGAAATTCAAATCCGCCGATATTTTGGGCTATATGGTTGCGGCTTCGCTGTTGCGCGAACTGGGTCCGGTGTTGGCGGCGATTCTGTTTGCCAGCAGCGCGGGCGGTGCGATGACCAGCGAAATCGGTTTGATGAAAACGACCGAACAGCTCGAAGCGATGAACGTGATGGCGGTCAACCTGTCGCCCGCGTGGTTGCGCCGCGCTTTTGGGCGGGCGTGTTTTCCATGCCGCTTTTGGCTTCGATTTTCAACGTGGCGGGGATTTACGGCGCGTATTTGGTCGGCGTAACCTGGCTGGGCTTGGACAGCGGCATTTTCTGGTCGCAAATGCAAAACAACATCACGATCCATTACGATGTAATCAACGGTCTGATCAAATCCGCCGCGTTCGGCGTGGCGGTAACGCTGATTGCCGTACATCAGGGCTTCCACTGCGTCCCGACCTCGGAAGGCATTTTGCGCGCCAGCACGCGCACGGTGGTTTCGTCCGCCCTGACGATTTTGGCGATTGACTTTGTGTTGACCGCATTGATGTTTACGGATTGACAGGTCGTCTGAAAACGAAACAAAGAACATTGGATATTCAAGGAACTTTAATGAAAAAGAATGTATTGGAATTTTGGGTCGGACTGTTTGTCCTGCTCGGCGTGGCAGCGGTCGGTTTTCTCGCTTTCCGCGTGGCGGGCGGCGCGGCGTTCGGCAATTCCGGCAAGACTTATACCGTATATGCCGATTTCAGCGACATCGGCGGTTTGAAGGCCAACGCGCCGATCAAATCCGCGGGCGTATTGGTCGGACGCGTCGGTTCCATCGAGCTTGACCCGAAATCCTATCAGGCGAAAGTCCGCCTCGATTTGGACAGCAAATATCAGTTCAGCAGCGACGTTTCCGCGCAAATCCTGACCTCCGGCCTGTTGGGCGAACAATATATCGGCCTGCAACAAGGCGGCGATACTGAACCCCTCGCCGCGGGCGATACCATTTCCGTTACCAGCTCTGCCATGGTTCTGGAAAACCTGATCGGTAAATTCATGACCAGCTTCGCCGAGAAAAACGCGGCGGGCGGCAACGATGCAGCAAAAACCACCGAATAAACGTACACCATCATATTGATACTAGGACACTTAATCATGAAAAAAACCTCTTTCATCAGCGCACTGAGCATCGGCATCTTGAGCATCAGCATGGCGGTTGCCGCCCCTGCCGACGCAGTGAACCAAATCCGTCAAAACGCCACTCAAGTATTGAGCATCTTAAAAAGCGGCGATGCCAACACCGCCCGCCACAAAGCCGAAGCCTACGCGATTCCCTATTTCGATTTCCAGCGCATGACCGCGCTGGCAGTCGGCAACCCTTGGCGTACCGCGTCTGACGCGCAAAAACAAGCGTTGACCAAAGAATTTCAAACCCTGCTGATCCGCACCTACTCCGGCACCATGTTGAAATTCAAAAACGCCAGCGTCAACGTCAAAGACAACCCCGTTGTCAATAAAGGTGGCAAAGAAATCATCGTCCGCGCCGAAGTCAGCGTACCCGGTCAAAAACCCGTCAACATGGACTTCACCACCTACCAAAGCGGCAACAAATACCGTGCCTACAACGTCGCCATCGAAGGCGCGAGCCTGGTAACCGTGTACCGCAACCAATTCGGCGAAACCATCAAAGCCAAAGGCATAGACGGACTGATTGCCGAGCTGAAAGCCAAACGGCAGCAAATAATGCAAAGACAAGCCATGCCGTCCGTTTTCAGACGACATGGCTTTCGCACACTATGACCTTCAGGTTTTATCATCCAAGATTAAGTTGACAAGACAGCCATGCAAACCGAACTTCGCGACGGTACGCTGCACATCAGCGGCGACGTAACCGTCAAAACCCTGACCGCCGCCGCCTTTACCCGCTTCAGACAGCAATGTCGTCTGAAAGACACCCGCGCGGTCGATTTGAGCGGCGTCGGGCGCGCCGATTCCGCCTGCGTGTCCCTGCTGCTTGACGCACTGCGCCGCCCGGACGGAAAAATCAGCCTGCAAGGCATACCCGAATCCGTGCGCACCCTGTCCGAGCTTTACGAAATCAAAGACTGGTTGAACCCATGAAAAAAACCACCGCTTCACTCCTATTCCTCATCGGCATGGCCTCAACACCCGCATTTGCCGAGAACAACCCCGCCGACCCCTACGAAGGCTACAACCGAGCCGTCTTCAAATTCAACGACAAGGCCGACCAATACGTCCTCGCCCCCGTCGCACGCGGCTACCGCAAAATAACGCCCAAGCCCGTCCGCACCGGCGTGAGCAACTTCTTCAACAACCTGCGCGACGTCGTCAGCTTCGGCAGCAACGTCTTACGTCTCGATGTCAAACGCGCCAGCGAAGACCTCGTCCGCGTCGGCATCAACACCACCTTCGGACTCGGTGGCCTGATTGATGTTGCAGGCGCAGGCGGCGTTCCCGACAACAAAAACACCCTCGGCGACACCTTCGCCACATGGGGCTGGAAAAACAGCAACTACTTCGTCGTCCCGCTGCTCGGGCCCCTCCACCGTCCGCGACACCGCAGGCAACGCCATTACCACCGTCTATCCTGTCAAAAGCGCCGTGTTCCACACCCCCGCAGGCCGCTGGAGCACCACCGGCTTGAACATCGTCAACACCCGCGAAGCACTGCTTGACCTGACCGACGGTTTGGAAGACGCCGCCATCGACAAATACAGCTACACCCGTGACCTCTACATGAAAGTGCGCAGCCGCCAAACCGGCGGGACATTACCGCAAGGCGAGGATGACAATATCGACATCGACGAACTGGTGGACAGCGATGCACCCGGCGCAGCCGATTTTGCCGAACCGTTCCTGCAATCCGCTGCCGAATTTGAGCCGATTCCTGCCAAATAATCTCCATAAGGTCGTCTGAAAACCTTTTCAGACGACCTCAATCTATTTTCCTGTAACGATGATGAACCATTCCCCACTTATCGCCATCAGCGTCGGCGAAGCCTCCGGCGACCTGCTCGGCGCGCACCTTATCCGCGCCATCAAACAACGCCGCCCAGATGCGAAATTCATCGGCATCGGCGGCGAACGCATGAAGGCGGAAGGGTTTGAGAGCCTGTACGACCAGGAAAAACTGGCGGTGCGCGGCTTTGTCGAGGTGGTCAAACGCCTGCCCGAAATCCTGAAAATCCGCAAAGGGCTGGTGAACGACCTCATCCGCATCAAGCCTGATGTCTTTGTCGGCATCGACGCGCCCGATTTCAATCTGGGCGTGGCGGAAAAACTCAAAAAGGCGGGCATCCCCACCGTCCATTATGTCAGCCCGTCGGTGTGGGCGTGGCGGCGCGAACGGGTGAACAAAATCGTGCATCAGGTCAACCGCGTGCTGTGCCTGTTCCCAATGGAGCCGCAGCTTTACCTCGATGCGGGCGGCAAAGCCGAGTTTGTCGGTCATCCGATGGCGCAGACCATGCCGCTGGACGATGACCGTGCTGCCGCGCGCGCCAAGTTGGGCGTGGCCGACGAAGCTGTCGTGTTCGCCTTGCTGCCGGGCAGCCGTGTCAGCGAAATCGACTATATGGCTCCTTTGTTTTTCAGACGGCCTTATTGCTGCTCAAACGCTATTCGCAGGCGCAATTCCTGCTCCCCGCCGCCACTGCCGCCACACGCAGGCGCATCGGTGAAATTCTGGCGAAGCCCGAATTTTCCGCCATTCCCGTTACCATCACCGAAAAACAGTCCGATACCGTCTGCACCGCTGCCGATGTCGTGTTGGTAACCAGCGGCACCGCCACCCTTGAAGTCGCCTTGTGCAAACGACCGATGGTCATCAGCTACAAAATTTCGCCACTGACCTATTTTTATGTGAAACGTAAAGTCAAAGTGCCGCATGTCGGTCTGCCCAATATCCTGTTGGGCAAAGCCGCCGTGCCGGAACTTTTGCAACACGATGCCGAACCGGAAAAACTCGCTGCCGCCGTTGCCTATTGGTACGACCACCCCGAAGCCGCTGCTGCACTGAAACAGGATTTCCGCGAACTGCATTTGCTGCTGAAGAAAGATACCGATGCGTTGGCGGCTGAAGCCGTTTTATCCGAAGCAGGCTTTTAGCAAAACCCATTGCGCCCGTTTCTTCTACGCTTTCAGACGACCCCTGATACTTATTGCCTGATAAAGAGCATGCCTGACCTGCGGACCGAATCTGATGGTTTTGCAGTAAATTCAAGTCAGAAAACCACGCGTCGTCATTCCCGCGCAGGCGGGAATCCAGAAGTTTGAAATGATGACAATCTTTAAATAGTTTTGAATAGTTGAGGACTGGATTCCTGCCTGTGCGGGAATGACGGCGGGCGATAGATGCCGCATCAAAAAAATGAAGTGAACCGGCCATATGGCTTTTCGGGCATGAATGTCTGACCGAAACTGACAGGCCCATTTTTTTGTAGCGTGGGCTTTGCCCGCGAAAAACGTTTCACAGCATAAAAAAATAGGGCAGGGCGGACTTTGGTTCCATGCAAAACTGTCGCTGCTCCCGTACAGATAAAAAAATAATGGCAGTAAACCCGACATTATTTTTAGTGGATTAACTTTAAACCAGTACGGCGTTGCCTCGCCTTGCCGTACTATCTGTACTGTCTGCGGCTTCGTCGCCTTGTCCTGATTTAAATTTAATCCACTATATTTGAACCCGCCATATCATTCAAAAGGTCGTCTGAAATCCTTTTCAGACGACCTCTCCCGTTAACCGAACCGTATCACTGAAACGCTATGTCTCCCATCCTCCTTGCAGGCGTGGACGAAGCAGGACGCGGGCCGCTGGTCGGCAGCGTGTTTGCCGCCGCCGTCATCCTGCCCGAACGTTACGACCTGCACGGCCTGACCGATTCGAAAAAACTCAGCGAGAAGAAGCGCGATGCTTTGGCGGTGTTGATCAAAGAACAAGCCGTTTCGTGGAGCGTCGCCTCCGCGTCGCCCGAAGAAATCGCTGAACTCAACATCCTGCACGCTACCATGCTGGCGATGACCCGCGCTGTCCAGGGTTTGGCGGTCGTGCCGGATAAGGTATTGATAGACGGCAACCGCGTTCCGAAAGATTTGGGCATTTCCGCCGAAGCCGTCGTCAAGGGCGACAGCAAAATCATCGAAATCTCCGCCGCCTCCGTCCTCGCCAAAACCGCGCGTGATGCCGAAATGTACGCGCTTGCCGAACGTTATCCGCAATACGGTTTCGACAAACACAAAGGCTACGGCACAGCGCAACACCTCGCCGCTCTGCAAACATACGGTGTGCTGCCCGAACACCGCTGCGATTTCGCACCCGTGAAGGCGTTGCTGGCGCAGGGCAGGTTGTTTGAGTGAGGGCAGAATGGCTTAAAGATCGTCTGAAACGCTTTCAGACGATCTTTTCTTTACATCCCGTTACAAAGCCGTGTATGCTTCGCGTTTAGACGGATGTGAAACAAATATCAACGGCCAAACAGATTTTGATGTTTGTGTGTTACTTTATTTCACTGTCCTCCTAATCAATAATTTTATCAACCGATACCGCACATACTATTTATGGATACCATTGCACGAATCAGCCACTTTGTCGGCAAAACCTTCTCATTTTGGGCGGCATTGTGCGCCGCCGTTGCTTTCTTCGAACCCGAATTGTTCAAATGGGTACTGCCTTACATCACTTGGCTTTTGGGCATCATTATGTTCGGCATGGGGCTGACGCTGACGCCGTCAGATTTCAAGATTGTCGCCAGTCATCCTAAAGCCGTCCTTATCGGCGTGGCGGCTCAATTCATTATCATGCCGCTGACTGCCTATTTTTTGGTCAAGTTGTTAAATTTGCCTGCTGAAGTTGCTGTGGGCGTGATTTTGGTCGGCTGCTGTCCGGGCGGTACGGCTTCCAATGTGATGACTTTTTTGGCGCGCGGCAACGTTGCTTTGTCCGTTGCAGTTACGTCGGCTTCCACCTTGCTGGCTCCGCTGCTGACGCCCGCTATTTTCCTGCTTTTGGCAGGTGAAATGCTCGACATCAATGCGCAGGCGATGTTTGTTTCCATTGTTCAAATGGTGTTGCTGCCCATTGCGCTCGGCGTGATTGCACATACTGTGTTCCGCAAACAGACAGAACGCGCTGCCGCTGCCCTGCCTTTGGTTTCTGTGGTTGCCATTGTGTTGATTATCGGTGCGGTCGTCGGCGCGAGCAAAGGCAAAATCATTGAAAGCGGGCTGTTAATTTTTCGGTGTTGTGGTGTTGCACAACGCCATCGGCTACCTGCTCGGCTTTTTTTCGCAGCCAAAATCTGCAAGCTGCCGTACGATGCGCAAAAAAAACGCTCGCTATCGAAGTCGGTATGCAGAATTCCGGTTTGGGTGCGGCATTGGCGGCCGCGCATTTTGCCGCAGCCCCTGTCGTCGCCGTACCCAGCGCGCTGTTCAGCGTGTGGCACAACATTTCCGGCTCGCTGCTCGCATCTTATTGGTCGGCGAAAGCAGATAAAGAATCGAAAGCGGAATTGTCCGATTAAAAGAGTTCGGCAAAAGACAAAAGGTCGTCTGAAAAACTTTTTCAGACGACCTTTTATTATTGTCGGGCGGAAATCAACGGCGGCTTATAGTGGATTAAACTTAAACCAGTACGGCGTTGCCTCGCCTTGCCGTACTATTTGTACTGTCTGCGGCTTCGTCGCCTTGTCCTGATTTAAGTTTAATCCACTATATCTTCAACGCTCGCACTGCCATTGCTCCAATATTGCCCTGAGTTCCTGCGGGTTGCCATATCCGTTGTCTGCTGCTGCCTGAAGGTAATCGTAGGCGGCGGGAACATTCGTGGCGGTACCTTGTCCGTGGTAGAGGAGGAATGCCGAATAATATTGCGCTTCAGGATGGTTTTGTTCCGCCGCTATGCCAAACCAGTACGCCGCCGAACCGGCATCGGCAGGAATACCCAGACCGTAATAATAGATTTTGCCTAACCCAGCTGCTGCATCGGCATGATTGCAGACGGCGGCTTCTAGATAAAGCCGTCGCGCGCGGGCGTAGTCTTTTTTTTGTCCGATGCCGTCAAGGCAGGCTGCGGCAGAGCGGCAAAGCTGCTCGGTTTCCTGACGCTGCAAGGCTTCGGATTTGAGCTTTTCGTAATGTTCGGGTTGGTGCAGGGCGGCCTCGCTGAGCAGCTTCTGTACGGCAGCCATGCTGCCCAATGCGGCGGCGTGGCGGTAGTATTGTTGCGCGACGGATAAATCGGGGCGTATGCCCAGTCCGTAGCGGCAGAGATCGCCCATCAGGCATAGGGCGTCCGGAAACTGCCTGTCTGCGGCGGTTCTGGCGTATTTGAACGCCTGTAACGGATCGCGGTCGGTCAGCTTGCCGGTCAGATATTGCCGTGCCAAGGCGGTTTGCGCCGCCGCGCTGCCCTGAACGGCGGCAAGACTGTACCAAGACAGGGCGTCTTGGTTTCCTTTTGCCGCCAATAAATCTGCCAGCAGGATTTGTGCTTCGACCCAGCCGTGTTCGGCGGCATATTCCAAATAGACTTCTGCCTGCGCGGAGTCGGCAGAAACGCCGCAGCCGTAAAGGAAGGATTTCCCTAATTGCAGGCATGCCTGCGCCCAGCCCTGGGAGGCTGCCTGGTTGTACCAATTTAGTGCCTTTCCCAATTACCCGCCAGGGCATACTGCCGCGCGATAAGGTATTGCGCTTCGGAGGATTGCGGGGCGGCGCATTGTGCCCAATAGAGAAATTGCAGGTCGTTGCGTTCTGCGTAATAACGCATCAGCGCGGTTTGCGCCGCTAAGAACCCGCGTTCGCCGAAATCTGCGTAAGCATCCAGCAGTTTGTCGGCAGACAGTCCGAAACGGTCGCTCCAATGCAGCAACCTGTATGCCGTATCCGAAAACCCTCCGGATGCGATGTATTCTACGCCTGATAATGCCCTGCGGTTTTCCTTGCCGCCAAGCAGCATACCGCACATACGGTATACCGCTTTTTCGTTCCCGTCTTCCATGATTTGCTGTAAAGGCAAAAAGTCCCGAAGATTGCCCTCGAAAGGGGGTTCTGTCGGGACGATATCTTGCAGCGATAGTCGTTTTGGAATGATGGTCATGGCATCGGAATAGGCATTTTGAGTAGTGTATTATACTGTTTTCTGTAATTGTGTGTCAGCGTTTGTTCAGAATCTTGAAATTTGGAACCGGTATTTTTGTCGGTTTGTTGCATTGATATGGCGGTATTTGGCAGGAGATGCGTAGATTTCGGGAGGGTGTATGACTGACGTAAGCGCGCTACACAGACTTTCAAAATGTAAAAAGATCGTCTGAAAGAATGGGTTTAAGGCTTTCAGACGACCTTTTTATATTGCTGCTTGTATTGGCAAGAATTTAAGGCAGTTTCAAGAAGTTTCGCGGTAGTAGCGCATTTCCTCGATGCTTTCGAGAATGTCGTCCAAAGCCTGATGCGAACCGCGTTTCACAACGCCTTTGGCAACGGGCGGATTCCAACGTTTGGCGAGTTCTTTCAGGGTGGACACGTCCAGATTACGGTAGTGGAAATATGCTTCGAGGCGCGGCATGTATTTGACCATGAAGCGGCGGTCTTGATGGATGGAATTGCCGCACATCGGCGTGGCTTTTTCGGGAATCCATTGCGCGATAAAGTCAAGCAGTTTTTGTTCCACTTCCGCTTCGGTGAGTTGCGATTCGCGCACGCGCTGGGTCAGCCCCGTGCGACCGTGGGTGGCGGTGTTCCATTCGTCCATGCCGTCGAGCAGTTCGTCGCTTTGGTGGACGACATAAACTTCGGACTGCGCCAAGACGTTCAAATCGGAGTCGGTAATAATCATGGCGACTTCGATAATGCGTTCGCGTTCGGGGTCAAGCCCGGTCATTTCCATATCGAGCCAGCAGAGGTTGCTTGCATTTTGGGTCATTTCAGACAGCCTTTCCGTTGAAAACAATGGGCGGCATTATAAGGGATTTGATGTGCAAAGGTCGTCTGAAAAAGTTTCAGACGACCTTCGTTTTCCGTCAGGACGACAGGTTATCTCTTGTTTTCTATACCGAAACCGTCTCAGTTTGCTATAATGCCCAGTTTCATCAAACCGCAATACCACACTTTAAAGGACAAAAAATGGGTTTTCTGCAAGGTAAAAAAATCCTGATCACCGGCATGATTTCCGAGCGTTCCATCGCTTACGGCATTGCCAAAGCCTGCCGCGAACAAGGCGCGGATTTGGCATTTACCTACGTTGTTGACAAACTAGAAGAGCGCGTCCGCAAAATGGCCGCCGAATTGGGTTCCGAACTCGTGTTCCGCTGCGATGTCGCCAGCGACGACGAAATCAACCAAGTTTTCGTCGATTTGGGCAAACATTGGGACGGCTTGGACGGCCTCGTCCACTCCATCGGTTTCGCACCGAAAGAAGCCTTGAGCGGCGACTTCCTCGACAGCATCAGCCGCGAAGCGTTTAATACCGCACACGAAATTTCCGCATACAGCCTGCCCGCATTGGCAAAAGCCGCCCGTCCGATGATGCGCGGCAGAAACTCCGCCATCGTCGCCCTGAGCTACTTGGGCGCGGTTCGTGCGATTCCGAACTACAACGTCATGGGCATGGCAAAAGCCAGCCTCGAAGCAGGCATCCGCTTTACCGCCGCCTGCTTGGGCAAAGAAGGCATCCGTTGCAACGGCATTTCCGCCGATCCGATCAAAACCCTCGCTGCCTCCGGCATCGCCGATTTCAGCAAACTCTTGGGACACGTCGCTTCCCACAACCCGCTCGGCCGCAACGTAACCATCGACGAAGTCGGCAACACCGCCGCCTTCCTGCTCTCCGAACTCTCCTCAGGCATTACCGGCGAAATCACTTATGTTGACGGCGGTTACAGCATCAACGCCCTGAACGACGAAGAGGCGTAATTATTTGTAATATTTCGTAGAAAACGACAACTTATTACGCAAAAATCCGTCTGAATAAGTGGTGTAAAAAAGTTACACTCCGATTTCAGACGGTTCTTTTTTCATATAAAAGGCGGCATATTTCGGGAATTTTGCCATAAAAACAAATTTTAACTTTTATAAAATTTGTTTAACAAATAACACGATACCATGCCTGCCGGTTTGGAAAAGCTTGTCCGACCCTTCGAATGCGCTTTTTTAAAAATTTCACTTTATTATCCACAAACATACAGGAGGACATTTATGTCTATTGCTTCAGAATTCAAACAGTTTATTATGCGCGGCAACGTTATCGACTTGGCAGTCGGTATGGTTGTCGGTACTGCGTTCAGCGGCATCGTTAAATCTTTGGTTGACGACGTAATCATGCCCCCTATCGGTCTGCTGATCGGTGGCGTTGACTTCTCCAACCTGTTCATTACCCTGAAAGACGGCGCGCAAGCCGCTCCGGAAGGCGGCTATGCCAGCTTGGCAGCAGCCCAGGCAGCCGGTGCCGTTACCCTGAACCTCGGCCTGTTCATTAACTCTGTTATCAGCTTCCTGATCATTGCTGCTGCGATTTTTGCCGTTATCAAAGCATTGAACTCCATGAAAAAAGCCGAAGCTCCTGCCGAAGAAGCACCTGCAGAGCCTAGCGAAGAAGTATTGCTGTTGCGCGAAATCCGCGACTCTTTGAACAAAAAATAATCTAATCTTTTGAAGATTTGAAATAAAAGGTCGTCTGAAACCGCATGTTTGGTTTCAGACGACCTTTCTTTTATTGATGTTAAGCGTTGATGTTCATTGCAGACGCTTGGCTTCGTCTAGGACGGCGTTGACGACATCGGCACCGAAGAGGGCGTTGACATCGGTTTCGTCGAAGACGTATTTGGCATGGCAGAAGTCGCAGTCGATTTGGATGCTGCCTTGTTCGGCGACCACGCCGCCGACTTCTTCGCCGCCCAGCATGAGCAGCATATCGCTGACTTTCCCGCGCGAACAGGTGCAGGCGAATTCGATGCTTTCGGGATCGAAGACGCGCGGAGGGGTTTCGTGGAAGAGGCGGTAGAGGACGTGTTGCGCGTCCAGTTCGGACAGTTCTTCGGGAGTCAGGGTTTGAACCAGCGTGCCGACGTGTTCCCATGATGCCGCGTCAGGTTCTGTCTCAGGCAGGCGTTGCACCAAAAGTCCGCCGCAGGCATCGTCTGATGAGGCAAGGACGATTTGGGTATCGAGCTGTTCGGAGCGTTTGGTGTAGTTGATAAGCATTTGGGCGATGCTGCCGCCTTCGAGCGGGACGACGCCCTGCCAAGGTTCTGCGTCTTTGGGCTGAAGGGTGAGGACGAAGACGCTGTTGCTGCCGAGAAGGTCGGTCAGGCTTTCGTCGTCGTTGATTTCGGCGGTTTCGTCCCAACGTGCGGTGGCGCGGACGGTTTGGTCGGAAGTGGCTTCGACGACGAGCATTTTCAGACGACCTTGCCCTTGAACTTGGACGATGAGCGTGCCGTCGGTTTTGAGGTTGCCGGACAGGAGCGTGCCTGCGGCAAGGAGTTCGCCCAAGGCGCGGCGGATGGCGGCGGGATAGTGTTTTTGTCCGACGATGTGTTTCCATACGTTTCAAGGCGGACGTGCAGACCGCGAACGGGCATATCGTCGAAGATGAAACGGGTGCGGATGTCGGCGTGGTTGATCTGGGTTTGCGGCATAAATTCCTCTGTTATATCTGGATGACGGATTGACGGCTATATGGTTGCGTCCGCAGGGAAATCAAGGTCGTCTGAAAACGTTTTGGCGAAACCTGCGCCCTTGGTTTTCAGACGACCTTTTTGTTTTTGAGCTGATTGATGATTTGAGCAAACGTGCAGCTAGTGCTTCCCCGACCGCCACACCGACCAGATAATCCACAGACTGTTGGCGAAGGCGATCAGGTAGCCGATGAAGCCGATGAACTTGGGGCCGGTTTCTATACTCATGACGATGGACGAACCGATAATCAGGGCGGCGGTTACGATGCCCATAGTCAGGCGGTTGGCGGCGCTGTCGATTTGATGGCTGATGCGGTCTGAGTGTTTGAGGTCTAGGGTAACGCCGAGCTTGCCTTTTTGCAGCATTCTGGTCAGCCTGAAGAAATCTTGCGGCAACGACTCCGCCATTTGCAACAGGGTGCGCAGTTGGGTTTTGGCATTGCGGGCGATGTGGGCGGCGGAGGCTTGTTCTTTGACGGCGGCTTCGGTGATGGGTTTGGCGCGTTCGAGCAGTTCGACACTGCCGTCTAGCCGTTTGACGACACCTTCGAGGGTGATGAGGGTTTTGAAAGCATCACGAGGTCGCCGGGCAGGGTCAGTCCGTGGCGGCGCATGATGGAGGTGATGTCGTTGATGACTTGGCTGACGCGCAGGTCGCGGACGGCGGTGTGTTCGTAGTTGAGCAGCATTTCCAAAACGTCTGCGCCGAGCAGGTTTTCATCGGGCAAATCGCCCTGCGCCCAGTCGCTGAGGACGTATTGGATGAGCAGCGCGTCGTTGTTGGTCAGGGCGTTGATGAGGTTGAGGATTTCGCGGCGGCGTGTGTTGCCGAGGTGTCCGACCAGCCCGAAGTCGATGAAGGTGATGCCGCCGTTGTCGTTGATGAAGATGTTGCCCGGATGGGGGTCGGCATGGAAAAAGCCTTGCCGCAGCATCATGGTGAAGAGGGTGTCGGTAATCCGTCCGGCAAGAGCGCTGCGCAAGATGTGGGGCATGGTTTCAAGGTCGGCGTCTTTTAGGAGCGTGCCGCCGATGTAATCTTGTACGAGGATGTGCCGGTTGGAAATGTCGGGATAGACGGCGGGGATGCGGACCAAGGGGTCGTCTGAAAAGGTCTGGCCGAAGCGCTGCATATAACGCAGCTCCACCGATAAATCGGTTTCTTTCGCCAGACTCTTGGCAAAATAGGCGACCATCAATACGGGCTGGTAACGGCGCACTTCGGGGATTTCGGATTCCATCAGTCTGGCGAGGTGGTTCAAAATCCGCAAATCCGCCTGAATGACCGGCTCGATGTCGGGGCGTTTGACTTTGACGGCGACGGCGGTTCCGTCTAAAAGTTCGGCGCGGTGTACCTGCGCCACCGATGCGCTGCCTGCGGGTTTCGGGTCTATGCTGCGGAACACTTCGGAAACGGGTTTGCCCAAATAGGCTTCGACCAAAGTATAGATTTCAGACGACGGTATCGGCGCGACGTTGCTTTGCAGTTGTTCAAACTCTTCAATCCACTCCGCCCCGAAAATATCGACCCGCGTGGACAATACCTGACCGAGTTTGACGAAGGTCGGACCCAGCTCTTCAAACGCTTTGCGGAAGCGTCGCGGCGTACTCATATAACGGCTGTCGGGATGCACTTCGTCCCCGCCCGCCGCGCCCAAACGGATACGCTGCACAAAGCCGCCCAAGCCGTATTTCGTCAGTACGGTAATAATTTCGCGCATTCTGGAAAGTCGCGCATAGCGAGCAGAGTGGGTATCATCATCGGTTGAGTATCTTTGCAAATTTTTTATAAACAACGCTTTAACGCAATATAACAGACGCTTTTTTGCCAAACATCCAGTTTTTTATATACAATCGCCTGCATATCCTAGATACAGAATAACATAATAGCAGGCGGCAGACAGGTCGTCTGAAAATGGAATCAGTCAAACATGAAAGCCTTATCCAGGCTGGCGGCACTATTGGTTTCGGCCTGTATGCTGTCCGGCATTCATTTTGCAAACGCCGACGATCTCGACTCGTTCGTCAAAAACAGGCAGCAGGTTTTAAACCAATTTGAAGATGCAAAACAGCCTGCCCCCGCACAGGCTCCGCAGATAAATTTCCAACCCGCGCGCGCGCGGCAACTCCTGTTGTACATTCCATTCCTTCAGCTCCGGCAGCACCCGTCCGTGCATCGAGAAGTTCGGATAGTGCCGACGAACTCATCGGCAGCGCGATGGGGCTTTTGGGTGTTGCCTACCGTTACGGCGGCACATCAGCATCTACCGGTTTCGACTGCAGCGGCTTCATGCAGCATATCTTCAGACGCTCAATGGGGCTGAACCTCCCCCGCACCTCCGCCGAACAGGCAAAAATGGGCGTCGGCGTATCTCGCGGCGAATTACAGCCGGGCGATATGGTATTTTTCCGCACGATGGGACGCGGCAGGATTTCCCATGTCGGACTCTACATCGGCAACGACCGTTTCATCCACGCTCCGCGTACCGGCAAACGCATTGAAATCACCAGCCTCAGCAACAAATACTGGAACGCCAAATACGCCTTTGCACGCCGCGTGAAGAAAAACGATCCGTCCCGTTTTCTCAATTAAGTCTAGGAAAGCAACAACGTGAGTATGCCTGAAATGCCAAAATGGTACGACGACGACGGGCAAATCGTATCCTGCACTGAAAAAGTGAAAGTCATGACGGAAAATATGACCGAGCTTTATCAAGCAGCACAAGACGCATTTGAAGACGCGCTTCTGATGGGCTGCAGTGAAAAACAGTTGCGCGAATACCTGCAAGCCTTGATTGAAGGTGTGGAAAACCCATATCGGAAAGCTTAGTCGGCAATATATTCCGAGACCTTTGCAAAATTCCCCAAAATCCCCTAAATTCCCATCAAGACATTTAGGGGATTTCTCATGAGCACCTTCTTCCGGCAAACCGCACAAGCCATGATTGCCAAACACATCGACCGCTTCCCACTATTGAAGTTGGATCAAGTGATTGATTGGCAACCGATCGAACAATACCTGAATCGTCAAAAAACCCGTTACCTCCGAGACCACCGCGGCCGTCCCGCCTATTCCCTGTTGTCCATGTTCAAAGCCGTCCTGCTCGGACAATGGCACAGCCTCTCCGATCCCGAACTCGAACACAGCCTCATCACCCGCATCGATTTCAACCTGTTTTGCCGTTTTGACGAACTGAGCATCCCCGATTACAGCACCTTATGCCGCTACCGCAACCGGCGGCGCAAGACGACACCCTGTCCGAATTGCTGGAACTGATTAACCGCCAACTGACCGAAAAAAACCTAAAAATAGAGAAAGCATCCGCCGCCGTCATTGACGCCACCATTATTCAAACTGCCGGCAGCAAACAGCGTCAGGCCATAGAAGTCGATGAAGAAGGACAAGTCAGCGGCCAAACCACACCGAGTAAGGACAGCGATGCCCGCTGGACAAAGAAAAACGGTTTATACAGGCTCGGTTACAAACAACATACCCGTACCGATGAGGAAGGCTATATCGAGAAACTGCACATCACTCCCGCCAATACCCATGAGTGCAACCATCTGTCCCCTTTGCTGGAAGGTATAGCCGAAGGTACGACCGTCTATGCCGACAAAGGCTACGACAGTAAGGAAAACCGACAACATCTGAAAGAACATCAGTTGTTGGACGGCATTATGCGCAAGCCCACCGCAACCGTCCGCTGACGGAAGCACAAACCAAACGTAATCGATATTTGTCGAAGACCCGTTATGTGGTCGAACAAAGCTTTGGTACGCTACACCGTAAATTCCGCTATGCCCGGGCAGCCTATTTCGGGCTGATTAAAGTGAGTGCGCAAAGCCATCTGAAGGCGATGTGTTTGAACCTGTTGAAAGCGGCCAACAGGCTAAGTGTGCCTGTTGCCGCCTAAAAGGTGGCCCGGATGCCTGATTATGGGGCGTCCGGGGAGGATTAAGGGGGCATTTGGGTAAAATCAGGAGTAATTAGGAGCGTAAATAGACGAAAACCTGTGTTTGGGTTTCGGTTGTCGGGGGAAGGGCTTTTTTGCAAAGGTCTCATTCCCTACAACGGTATGGCTTTTGCCATGCCGTTTTTTATGGACTGTAAAACAGCAAGGTCGTCTGAAAGCTGCAATATGCTTCAGACGACCTTTTTTGCTTGCCCAAATCGGAGCCTGTGTCATGTAATGCAAAGAAACTCTATGATATTTATCAAGATTATGCCAATGCTGAAACTGTAAAGTTTTTCAGTTTGTCAACAGTCTGCTAGAATAGCGCGTTTTGGCGTTGGGTGTTGTCCCGATGTCGTCTGAAAACAGCTTTGCGGCACTTTGACAGGATTATCCCTTCGGAGAGCCGTATCTAGAAAGGCTTTTTATGGATAACTTTACCGAATTGCTGCACCAATGGGTTCAGAAAATCAACGATCCGATGTGGACAGGGCTGGTGTATGTATTGTTGGGAGCAGGTCTGTTCTTCACACTTGCCACCGGTTTCGTACAATTCCGCCTGCTCGGACGCAGTATCAAAGAAATGCTCGGCGGCCGCAAACAAGGCGATGATCCGCACGGTATTACGCCGTTTCAGGCTTTCGTCACCGGACTTGCCAGCCGCGTAGGCGTGGGCAACATCGCGGGCGTGGCGATTGCCATCAGCGTCGGCGGTCCGGGTGCAGTATTCTGGATGTGGATTACCGCATTAATCGGCATGAGCTCGGCGTTTGTCGAATCTTCGCTGGCGCAGTTGTTCAAAATCCGCGATTACGACAACCATCATTTCCGCGGCGGTCCTGCTTACTATATTACCCAAGGCTTGGGTCAGAAATGGTTGGGTATCGTATTTGCATTGAGCCTGATTTTCTGCTTCGGATTCGTTTATGAAGCCGTTCAAACCAACACCATCGCCGTAACCGCCAAAGCTGCGTGGGGTTGGAACGAACATGCGGTCGGCGTCGCATTGGTCATCATGACTGCGCCGATTATTTTCGGCGGCATCCGCCGCGTTTCCCGCTTCGCCGAAATGCTTGTCCCGCTGATGGCAACTTTATATCTGCTGATGGCGCTCTACATCATCATCACCAACATCAGCCTGATTCCGCATGTTTTCGGTCAGATTTTTAGCAGCGCGTTCAAATTTGAGGCTGCCGGTGGCGGCCTGCTCGGCGGTTTGATTTCGCAAACCATGATGATCGGTATCAAACGCGGTCTGTATTCCAATGAAGCAGGTCAAGGTTCTGCGCCTAACGCAGCCGCAGCCGCCGAAGTCAAACATCCTGTTTCCCAAGGTATGATTCAGATGTTGGGCGTATTCGTTGATACGATTATTGTGTGTTCTTGCACGGCGTTTATCGTGTTGGTGTACCAACAACCTTACGGCGATTTGAGCGGCGCAGAGTTGACCCAAGCTGCGATTGTCAGCCAAGTCGGCGCATGGGGCGCAGATTTCTTGGCAATCATTCTGTTTATGTTTGCCTTCTCTACCGTCATCGGCAACTATGCCTATGCCGAATCAAACGTGCAGTTCATCAAAAACCATTGGCTGCTGACCGCCTTGTTCCGCATGATGGTATTGGGCTGGGTGTATTTCGGCGCTGTCGCCAACGTGCCGCTGGTTTGGGATATGGCGGATATGGCGATGGGTACGATGGCATGGATCAACCTTGTCGCCATCCTTCTCCTCTCTCCGCTGGCTTTCCTGCTGCTGAAAGACTACACGGCGAAACTGAAAATGGGCAAAGACCCTGTCTTCAAACTTTCCGAACATCCGGGTTTGAAACGCAAAATCAAATCCGATATTTGGTAAATCAAAAAACCGCCCTGCAAGTAGGGCGGTTTTTTATAGTGGACTGAAATGGCAAAACGCCTGCGCTTATGCTTCCGCATACATACAAAGGTCGTCTGAAAAGCCCTGTTTCGGGTTTTCAGACGACCTTTTATCATGTTCAAACTTTTTTCAAAACCACCATATGCCGTTCTGCATCCAAGCCGGGGACGTGGAGGGTTTCGACGCGTTCGACGGCGACCGTGTCGGGGAGTTTGGCGATTTCTTCTTCGGGGTACACGCCTTTCATGGCGACCCAGCGGCCGCCGTCTTTCAGCAGGTGTGCCGTCCAGTTGACGAAGTCGGCGAGTTCGGCGAAGGCGCGGCTGGTGATGATGTCGGCTTGGAAGTCTTGAACGGCTTCGACGCGGCCGCTGACGACGCGGACGTTGGCGAGTCCGAGTTCGATGACGGCTTGTTGCAGGAAGGCGGTTTTTTTGGTGTTGGCGTCCAAGAGGGTGATATTGAGGTCGGGACGGCAGATGGCGGTGGGAATGCCGGGCTGTCCGCCGCCGGAGCCGACATCCAGCATGGTGTGCGTGCCTTGGAGGTAGGGGAGCAGTGTCAGGCTGTCGAGCAGGTGGTGGCTGACCATTTGCGCTTCGTCGCGCAGGGCGGTGAGGTTGTAGGTCTTGTTCCACTTTGAGCAGGCCGGTATAGGCGAGCAGCAGGGTTTGCTGTTCTGCGGATAGGTCCAAACCTAATGCCTGTATGCCTGATTGGAGTTGCTGTGTCGGGGTCATGGTGTTTGTCCGTGTTGTGTCGGGCGTTATGGTAGCGGAAAAAAAGGTCGTCTGAAAGGCGTGGGCGGGCGGGGATAAGGTTGTAGGAATGGGGAGTTGTAGCGTGGGCTTTGTCCGCGAAACTTGTTGTCTGACAATCCGAATCCGTTCGTTGTTTTTCAGTCATGTCGTGGGCAAAGCCCACGCTACGGGTTTCAGACGACCTTCCCTGCGTTTTCCAGCATCAGGACAAATTGTGCCAAGTCTTGCGGCAGCGGGGCTTTTAAGATGAGTTTTTCGCCTGTCAGCGGGTGGTCGAGGTGCAGCTCGGCGGCGTGGAGGAACATTCGTTTCAAACCGAGTTTCTGGAGGCGTTTGTTGGCTTGGTAATCGCCGTAGCGTTCGTCGCCTGCGATGGGGCATTGCTGAGATTGGAGGTGGACGCGGATTTGGTGGGTGCGGCCGGTTTTCAGGGTGGCTTGCACGAGGGTGAGCTGCGAGAGGCCGACTTGGTGCAGGAGGTCGTCTGAAAAGCGGTTGAGCACGCGGAAGATGGTGTGTGCGGATTGTCCGTCTTCGCTGACGCGCACCATTTTTTCGCCTTGTGCGCCGGTGTATTTGAACAGGGGCAGTTTGACGTGGAAGCTGTCGTTCGGCAGTTTGCCTACGCCCAGCGCGAGGTAGATTTTTTTGGGGTGGTCGTTGCGGATGGCTTCGTGCAGTTTGACGAGCGCGCTGCGTTTTTTGGCGATCATCAGGAGACCGCTGGTGTCTTTGTCGAGGCGGTGGACGAGTTCGAGATAGCGGGCTTCGGGGCGGGCGCGGCGGATTTGTTCGATGACGCCGAAGCTCACGCCGCTGCCGCCGTGGACGGCGACGCCTGCGGGTTTGTCGATGACGAGCAGCGCGTCGTCTTCGTAGATGATGGTAAATTCACGCGCGGGTACGGCTTGGGCGCGGTTTTCAGACGACCTTTGTTTTTCGGCGGTGCGCACGGGCGGGATGCGGAGCAGGTCGCCGGTTTGGATGCGGCTGTCGGGCTTGCAGCGTTTTTTGTTCAGGCGCACTTCGCCGGCGCGGATAATGCGGTGGATATGGCTTTTGGGTACGCCTTTGAGGATTTTTATCAGATAGTTGTCAAGGCGTTGGCCGGCTTCGTGTTCGGCGACGGTAATCAGGCTGACTGAATCTTTGCTTATTGCGTGCGTTTTCATCTATAATCCCGAACATCCGTTTCGGCAGAAACCTGTACAAACAGGCGGTATGGGACGGATGGTATTGTTAAAACGAGATTTTATATTAAAAACGCACTCTGCAAAGCATTTTCCCTGCGTTTATGCCAAAGCCCGTAAACGCAGGAACGTGATTAAGTTTGATTTGATTTTGCCGATTTGACCGGGCATAAGACGAGGGGCGGGTGTTTGACAAACCTGCCGCGCCGCACCGTTCGAAACTTCCGGCATAACGATAATAAGAAGATGTCGGCTACCTGTTTTTCAAGCCGGGCCTGTACCGTCCGGACTTCGGCGGCGGACGGAGTGTTCCGCCGCATTGTTCTTTATTGCCTTCTTTATCCGTATCCTTCCGCACACGGCCGCATTGTTTTGGGCGGCGTGCAACCTTGCGGACTTCAATTCAAAAACTGATTGCTCATCCGGGTTTCTGCATCCCGCGCCGAAAAGGGGCGCGGGCTATGCCTAATCCCGCCCGCCTCGCAGAGTGTCTGACAAAGAGCAGGCAGGTCGTCTGAAAAGGCTGCCCGCCTGTGCGAGGTAATGATTATGAAAAGAATGTTGTTCAATGCAACGCAGGCCGAAGAGCTGCGCGTTGCCATTGTCGATGGGCAAAACCTTTTGGATTTGGACATCGAAACGCTGGGTAAAGAGCAGCGTAAAGGTAATATTTATAAGGGTATCATCACCCGCATCGAGCCGTCGCTGGAAGCGTGTTTCGTAGATTACGGAACCGACCGCCACGGCTTTTTGCCGTTTAAGGAAGTATCGCGTTCGTATTTCCAAGATTACGAAGGCGGCAGGGCGCGCATTCAAGACGTGCTCAAAGAAGGCATGGAAGTCATCGTCCAAGTCGAAAAAGACGAACGCGGCAACAAAGGCGCGGCGCTGACCACCTTCATCAGCCTGGCCGGACGCTATCTGGTATTGATGCCCAACAACCCGCGCGGCGGCGGCGTATCCCGCCGTATCGAAGGCGAAGAGCGCCAAGAACTCAAAGCCGCTATGGCAGAACTCGACATTCCGAACGGCATGAGCATCATCGCCCGCACCGCCGGCATCGGCCGCAGCGCGGAAGAGTTGGAATGGGATTTGAACTACCTCAAACAGCTTTGGCAGGCCATCGAAGAAGCCGGTAAGGCGCACCACGAACCCTACCTCCTCTTCATGGAAAGCTCGCTGCTCATCCGCGCCATCCGCGACTATTTCCGTCCCGACATCGGCGAAATTCTGGTGGACAATCAAGAGGTTTATGACCAAGTTGCCGAGTTTATGAGCTACGTCATGCCGAGCAACGTAGGTCGTCTGAAACTCTATGAAGACCACACGCCGCTGTTCTCCCGCTTCCAAATCGAACACCAAATCGAAAGCGCGTTTGCCCGCAGCGTCAGCCTGCCTTCCGGCGGCGCGATTGTGATCGACCACACCGAAGCCCTGGTTTCCATCGATGTCAACTCCGCCCGCGCGACACGCGGCGCGGACATCGAAGACACCGCGTTCAAAACCAATATGGAAGCCGCCGAAGAAGTCGCCCGCCAAATGCGCCTGCGCGACTTGGGCGGCTTGGTCGTCATCGACTTCATCGACATGGAAAACCCCAAGCACCAGCGCGATGTTGAAAACGTCCTGCGCGACGCGCTCAAAAAAGACCGTGCCCGCGTACAAATGGGTAAATTGTCCCGCTTCGGCCTCTTGGAATTGAGCCGCCAACGCCTGAAACCCGCTTTGGGCGAAAGCAGCCACGTCGCTTGTCCGCGCTGCGCCGGTACCGGCGTCATCCGCGGCATCGAATCGACCGCCCTGCACGTTTTGCGCATCATTCAAGAAGAAGCGATGAAAGACAACACCGGCGAAGTGCACGCCCAAGTACCCGTCGATGTCGCTACCTTCCTGCTGAACGAAAAACGCGCCGAGCTGTTTGCGATGGAAGAGCGTTTGGACGTCAACGTCGTCCTGATTCCGAATATCCATTTAGAAAATCCGCACTACGAAATCAACCGCATCCGCATCGATGACGTAGAAGAAGACGGCGAACCGAGCTACAAACGCGTTGCCGAGCCGGAAGAAGACGAATCCGCCAAACCTTTCGGCAGCGAACGAGCCAAAGCCGCCCGTCCCGAACCTGCCGTCAAAGGCGTGCGCCACACCCAGCCTGCGCCGACTGTATCCGAACAGAAGAGCGGTTCATGGTGGGATAGCTTCAAAGCATGGCTCAAACGCATTTTCGGCGGCAATACCGCAGCCGAAACCGCGCCTGTTGCCGAAGTGGCAGAAAAACGCACTTCAAGCGGCAACAACCGCAACGGCAATTCCGGCAACCGCCGCGCAAACAACCGCCGCCAAAACCCGCGCCGCAACAATAGGCACGACGGCAGCAAGGTAGAAGTGCGCGAAGTGGCGGACTTTAAAGACAAAGCAGCGGATAATCAGGCAACGGAAAACGAAAACCGCAACGCCAAAGACAACCGCCGCAGCCGCAACCGCCAAAACGAGCGTAACGCCGCTGCGGAAGCCGAAAACCTCGAAGTCCAAGCACTCGCCGCCGCAACGTCGTCTGAAAACGAATCCCGTTCGGGCGAACAGGCGCAAGGCAGCAAACGCCGCCGCAACAACAACCGCAACGAACGCAACCGCGAACAAGCGGAAATCCGTGCGGAAGAAACCTTGTCCGAAGCAGTGGACAACGCAGCGGAAGAGGGCGTACAAACCGCCGATAACGATGCACCGAAAGGCAACGAACGCCGCCAACGCGAGCGCAACAACCAACGCGACCGCCGCGAACGCAACAATCAGCGCGACCGCCGTCAAAACGGTAAAAACGCAATATTCCGTCTGCCGCCAAAATCGAGCAGTACCTGAATATTCACGATACCGCCGACAAAGTCCGCTTCGCCGCCGCGCACGTCATGGGCGAGCCTGTCGAAGAAGAACCGTTTGCCGTGACCATCCCCGCTCCCGAGGATAGTGCCGAGCCTTTGGTTGTCGTCGTTTCCGAACCCGTTGCGGCCACTGAAGAAGCCTTCGTGTTCTCCATCGAAGGCGAAGAAGCGGACAGCGGCATCCTGATCGAAGACAGCACCGACGACGAATGCAGCATCATCGACTCCGCCATCGGCAGCGTTGAAGAAACCCCGACCTCCGTGTTCGCCATCGAAACCGAAGACGGCTACCAACCGATGACCGCCGTCCCTGCCGAAGGTGAAGCCGAAGCCGTCGTTGAAATGGAGGAAGAACTGGTCGTTTGGAAAGCCGAACGCGAAGCCGCCGCCGCCATCGAAGCCCTTGCCGCAGCAGCAGCGGCCGCCGCCGCCCAAACAGCAGAATCCGAATCGCAAACTGCGCCGGAAGCAGGCCAAGCGGAAGCGACCGAGCCGGAAGAAACTGTCCCTGCCGTTGCCGCGATGCCCGACTTAGGCGGTTTGGTGTTTGTCGAAACCAATCCCGAAGCCGTCGCCGCCTTTGCTGAACAGGTTCAGCCCGAACCCGAATCCGGCCTGCGCCGCGCAGACGTGCCGAAAGTCGAAGCCGAACCTGTCGCCGCTGCCGAAATGGTCTTGGTAGAAACGCGCAAAGACTAAAGGCTGAAAGAAGAGGGCATCGTTAAGATGTCTGAATCTAAAAAAGGTCGTCTGAAACCGAAATTCTGGTTTCAGACGGCCTTTGTCTGTTTTGTGTGCCTGTTATCTCGTCTGTGTTTCCTAATCTTTTTTCAATATATAGTGGATTAACTTTAAACCAGTACGGCGTTGCCTCGCCTTGCCGTACTATCTGTACTGTCTGCGGCTTCGTCGCCTTGTCCTGATTTAAAGTTAATCCACTATAGTTAATCAAAAACACCCGCACCGTTACGTCTAAGCAGACTGCAATCCAAGTTTCAATTTTTCAGAGGGATTTTAGTCAAGCCGTAGCGTGGGTTTTGCCTGTTAAATCTGGTGGTCGCTCAGTGAATCAGGGAATAAAATGAATTCTTTATTGATAAAGCACACACTGAACTTTGCATTAGGTTTTGTGGTAATCTTCTGTTTTATTATAAGAATAATTTTTTGTGGTTGAAAAGTCCCGATTTGATAATTTATTCAATCTAAGTGAAGTGGAAGTGAATATATACTAAATTAAGTAAAAATAGAAAATTGAAAATGTACTTCCCCCTTGCTACTAAAAAATATGAGCATATAAATATATTGCTTGGAATAATTCTTGCAGAAAGATAGAAGATTATATGAATAATTTGTTTTTTTATTAAGAAGTTTATCGGGTATACTCCTACTATTTTTTTGATAATAATGAAGTTAGAGGAATATTCCTTGAATTTTTTTAATAAAAATGATATAGAAAGTATTTTTAAAAATAAAGAATATTTTTAAATTTATATTAAGTAATTATAGATTCAGCTTGTTAAGTCAAAGAAGGATGATCTTAAATGCAGCAAAAAACTAAAGAATTGCTAATTATAGCGGTTTGTATAGTATCTATCCTGGTGATTAGTTTATATTATAATAAGCCTTTGACTAAAACTTATTCAATGGAAGTATATAGTTATACGAGAGAGGCTGCTACGGTAATGTTAGGAGAGGAGGATAATAAAGTTATAATGGATGCATTGCCATATAATGGAGGCGGAGCAGTTGTTTGTTGTGTATCTATTAAGGTTGATAAACCAGTTCCTGTAACATTGATTCTTCTAAGAGAAGAACCAGATAAATGGGAACATATAAATATGGAAGTTCCTATTGAATATGTTGGGGATAGTGAAGCTTATATACAGGCACATATTCTACCTGAGCATAAGGTTAGAGTTTGTCACAGGATATTCACGAATGCATCCCAAGCACCCTATGAATGCATATTATGAGCATATTCGTGCTGAACAAGATGCTTATGAAAAATGAAAAAATGATAAGTCTGTATAATTAATTTCTTAATAAATAAATTGCTATTTATTTGAACAAAGGCCGTCTGAAATCGGATTTTAGGTTTTCAGACGACCTTTGCTGTTTTTAACACACCGCGTTGCTGCCTGTCTCCCATTCTCTGCCTTGCGGATAGAAAGAAATTGAAAAACGGTGCGGATAAAGATTTTGGCTATATCCAAAGCATCAGGAGTTATTTAGCCTGCGTCAACCCGTTTGTTAAAATCCGTCATTCTGCCGTTTGATTGAACGGCATTTTCCAATAGAAACAAACAATAACCATGACCCACACACAGCAAAAATCCCCCGACCTTTGGCTGGTGACCGCCGCTGCCGCCGCCATCCTGCTGATTACCATCGGCATGCGCATGACTTTGGGACTGTTTGTCCGCCCCGTTGTCGACTCTACCGAGCTGAGTATCCAAGAGTTCAGCCTGATTATTGCCGTTTTCCAGTTGATGTGGGGCGTGTCCCAGCCGCTTTCCGGCGCGCTTGCCGACCGCTTCGGCGCGTTTAAGGTTTTGGGCGGCGGCGCGTTGCTGTTGGTTTGTGCCTGCCTGATGGTGCCGCAGATGCCGACTTATTGGGGGCTGATGCTGGCAATCGGGCTGCTTTTTGCATTCGGAACGGGCGCGGGTGGTTTCTCCATCATCATGGGGCAGGTCGCGGCGAAAGTGCCGCCGCACAAACGCGGTTTGGCTTCGGGTCTGGTCAACGCAGGCGGTTCAGCGGGGCAGTTTCTGTTTGCGCCGCTGGTGCAGGGTTTGCTGGTGTTGCCCGCCGTCGGCTGGACGGGGACGTTTTATGTTTGGGGCGGGATTGCGCTTTTAATCCTGCCGATTTCGTGGTGGCTGGCGGGCGGCAAAAACGCTGTCGCCACGCACCACACGTCGTCTGAAACGGGCAATCGCTGGGGCAGGCAGTCAAAGCGGCGTTTAAAGACCGCAGCTACATCCTGCTGCACTTGGGCTTTTTTACCTGCGGTTTCCACATCGCGTTTTTGGTAACCCACCTGCCCAACGAAATCGCGCTCTGCGGCTTGCCTGCTTCGGTCGCTTCGACTTCGATTGCGATTATCGGCTTGGCGAACATTGCGGGCTGCATTTTTTCGGGTTGGTGTACGGGGCGGTTTTTGGGCAAATACGTTTTGTTTGGACTGTACGCCTCGCGTGTGGCGATGGTGCTGATCTACCTTGCCGCCCCGAAAACCGACGTTAATTTCTACATTTTCGCCGCCGCGCTGGGCTTCACTTGGCTCGCCACCGTCGCCCCGACCGCTGCGATTACGGGCAAACTGTTCGGCACGCGCTATTTGGCGACCCTGTTCGGGCTGACCATGTTGAGCCACCAAATCGGCGGCTTTTTAGGCTCGTATATCGGCGGCATCGTGATTTACCAATTCAACGATTACGGCTGGATGTGGTATGCCGACGCGGTGTTGGCGGGAACGGCGGCTTTGCTGAACCTGCCTATACGCGAGAAGAAAACGGCGTAACCCGCTTAAACAAAACAAAGAACAAAGGTCGTCTGAAAACGGAAAAACGGTTTTCAGACGACCTTTTTGATTATTATGCATAGTTTAAAGTTTGTTTGAACGGGATTTGTTACAATGCGCCTTTCTTTTTGATGTTGCTGACCTATTATGACTGCTTCACAACCAAGCACGATGCAGCGGATTTTTTCGCGCAATATGCTCATCTGTATTTTTACAGGCTTCACATCGGGGCTGCCGCTTTATTTCCTATACAGCCTGATTCCGGCGTGGCTGCGCAGCGAACATGTTGATTTGAAAACCATAGGACTGTTTGCCCTGATCGGTTTTCCCTACACTTGGAAATTTATCTGGTCTCCGCTCATGGACTCTGTACGCCTGCCGTTTTTAGGTTTGCGGCGCGGCTGGATGCTGGTGATGCAGATAGCGCTTTTGCTGTTTTTGGCTGCCTATGCGTTTGTCCGCCCGCAAGAACATTTGTCCATTATTTTGGGGCTGTCTTTGGTAGTAGCATTTTTTTCTGCCAGTCAGGATATTGTGATCGACGCTTTCCGTCGCGAAGTGTTATCCGATGAAGAGTTGGTTTTAGGTAACTCGCTGTATGTGAATGCCTATCGTATTTCCTCGTTGATTCCCGCTTCATTAAGTCTGATTTAGCCGATAGGATGCCTTGGTCGTCCGTCTTCATCATTACCGCGCTATTCATGATTCCAGGGTTGCTGGCCACTTTATTCGTAGCGCGAGAACCGGCCCGCCAACCCGTCGGTGCAAAAGGACTGAAAGATACCGTTATCGAGCCGTTCCGCGATTTCTTTACCCGTCAAAGCGTTACGCAGGCGCTGATTATTTTGGCGTTTATCTTGCTGTATAAACTGGGCGACAGCATGGCAACTGCGCTGGCAACACCGTTTTATATCGATATGGGTTTCTCCAAGACCGACATCGGACTGATTGCGAAAAACGCGGGATTGTGGCCGGCGGTGATTTTCGGGATTATCGGCGGCATTTGGGTAAACAAATTAGGCGTGAACCGTGCATTGTGGCTTTTTGGTTTGGTGCAATGGGTGACGATTTTAGGTTTTGCGTGGCTGGCAAGTTTCGGACATTTCGAGCATGTGGGTGCATCAGAACGAACCATGTTGGCAGTCGTCATTGCTGCCGAGGCAGTAGGTGTCGGCTTGGGTACGGTGGCATTTGTGTCGTATATGGCGCAACAAACCAATACCGCATTTACCGCCACGCAGTTTGCGCTGCTGTCCAGCCTATCCGCCGTACCGCGTACGTTTATGAACGCGACAGCAGGGTTTCTGATTGAAGCGATGGGCTACGTCAATTTCTTCTGGCTATGTTTCATGTTGGGGATTCCGGGGATGTTACTGCTATTTAAAGTTGCGCCTTGGAATGGTGACAAAGCGAAGCAGACCGCCGTTTGAATGTATCGGTAGGATAAAAGGTCGTCTGAAAACCTGTGATTGTGGTTTTCAGACGACCTTTGTTAAATATGGAAGGTGATTTGTGTGTAAACAACACGCCGCTTCCCTCGGGTATATAGACGGCGAAAGATCAATTTATAGAGATAAAAAAAGCACGAGTAAGCCCCTGTGTTAAAAAAAGATTGGTATTTGCTTGATTTGTCGATTATAATGGCGGACTTGGTACATTTGTGCCAAGTTTTATCATTGTCCGAAGGCAGGCCAATCGTAGCCCGCCCCTTTACTTTAAAAGGAAAATAATCATGACTTTAGGTCTGGTTGGACGCAAAGTTGGTATGACCCGCGTGTTCGACGAACAGGGTGTTTCTGTTCCGGTAACCGTTTTAGATATGTCTGCCAACCGCGTTACACAAGTAAAATCCAAAGATGCTGACGGCTATACTGCCGTTCAAGTTACCTTTGGTCAGAAAAAAGCTAACCGTGTCAACAAAGCCGAAGCTGGGCACTTTGCAAAAGCAGGTGTTGAAGCCGGTCGCGGTTTGATGGAGTTTGCTTTGACTGAAGAAAAACTGGCTGAATTGAAAGCCGGTGACGAAATCACCGTTTCTATGTTTGAAGTCGGTCAACTGGTCGATGTAACCGGTACCTCTAAAGGTAAAGGTTTCTCCGGTACGATCAAACGTCATAACTTCGGTGCCCAACGTACTTCCCACGGTAACTCCCGTTCTCACCGTGTTCCAGGTTCTATCGGTATGGCGCAAGACCCAGGTCGCGTGTTCCCCGGTAAACGCATGGCCGGTCAATACGGTAACACCAAAGCAACTGTCCAAAAACTGGAAGTTGTACGTGTTGATGCAGAACGCCAACTGCTGTTGGTTAAGGGTGCTGTTCCGGGTGCGGTCAACAGCGATGTTGTAGTTCGTCCTAGCGTGAAAGTAGGTGCGTAATGGAATTGAAAGTAATTGACGCTAAAGGACAAGTTTCAGGCAGTCTGTCTGTTTCTGATGCTTTGTTCGCTCGCGAATACAATGAAGCGTTGGTTCATCAGCTGGTAAATGCCTACTTGGCAAACGCCCGCTCTGGCAACCGCGCTCAAAAAACCCGTGCCGAAGTAAAACACTCAACCAAAAAACCATGGCGTCAAAAAGGTACCGGTCGTGCCCGTTCCGGTATGACTTCATCTCCGCTGTGGCGTAAAGGTGGTCGTGCGTTCCCGAACAAACCCGACGAAAACTTCACTCAAAAAGTAAACCGTAAAATGTACCGTGCCGGTATGGCGACTATCCTGTCCCAATTGGCCCGTGACGAACGTTTGTTTGCTATCGAAGCGTTGACTGCTGAAACTCCTAAAACCAAAGTTTTTGCTGAACAAGTGAAAAAAATCTGGGTCTGGAGCAAGTGCTGTTTGTAACCAAACAGCTCGATGAGAATGTTTACTTGGCTTCACGCAACTTGCCGAACGTGTTGGTTTTGGAAGCTCAACAAGTTGATCCTTACAGCTTGCTGCGTTACAAAAAAAGTAATCATCACTAAAGATGCAGTTGTACAATTAGAGGAGCAATGGGTATGAATCAACAACGTTTGACTCAAGTGATTTTTGGCACCTATCGTTTCTGAAAAAAAGCAACGTATTGGCTGAAAAAAACGCAACCAAATGACGTTTAAAGTTTTGGCAAATGCAACCAAACCTGAAATCAAAGCTGCTGTTGAGCTGCTGTTCGGTGTTCAAGTTGCTTCTGTAACTACCGTTACCACTAAAGGTAAAACTAAGCGTTTTTGGTCGTACTTTGGGCCGCCGCAGCGATGTTAAAAAAAGCTTATGTAAGCTTGGCTGCCGGTCAAGAGTTGGATTTGAAGCCGCTGCTGCAGCTGCAGATAAGGAATAAATAAAATGGCAATCGTTAAAATGAAGCCAACTTCTGCAGGCCGTCGCGGCATGGTTCGCGTGGTAACAGAAGGTTTGCACAAAGGTGCGCCTTATGCACTTTTGCTCGAAAAGAAAAATTCTACTGCCGGTCGTAACAATAATGGTCACATCACCACCCGTCACAAAGGCGGCGGTCATAAACACCATTACCGTGTTGTAGACTTTAAACGTAACAAAGACGGTATCCCTGCAAAAGTAGAGCGTATCGAATACGATCCTAACCGTACTGCCTTCATTGCACTGTTGTGCTATGCAGACGGTGAGCGTCGCTACATCATTGCTCCTCGCGGTATTCAAGCCGGTGCTGTATTGGTTTCCGGTGCTGAAGCTGCCATCAAAGTAGGTAACACCCTGCCGATTCGCAACATTCCCGTTGGTACGACTATCCACTGTATCGAAATGAAACCTGGTAAAGGTGCACAAATTGCACGCTCTGCCGGTGCTTCTGCGGTATTGTTGGCTAAAGAAGGTGCATACGCTCAAGTTCGTCTGCGCTCTGGCGAAGTTCGTAAAATCAACGTAGATTGCCGCGCAACTATCGGTGAAGTCGGTAACGAAGAACAAAGCCTGAAGAAAATCGGTAAAGCCGGTGCTAATCGTTGGCGTGGTATTCGTCCGACCGTTCGTGGTGTTGTCATGAACCCCGTCGATCACCCGCATGGTGGTGGTGAAGGTCGTACCGGTGAAGCTCGCGAACCGGTTAGCCCATGGGGTACTCCTGCTAAAGGCTACCGCACTCGTAATAACAAACGCACGGATAACATGATTGTTCGTCGTCGTTACTCAAATAAAGGTTAATTAGTATGGCTCGTTCATTGAAAAAAGGCCCATATGTAGACCTGCATTTGCTGAAAAAAGTAGATGCTGCTCGTGCAAGCAACGACAAGCGCCCGATTAAAACTTGGTCTCGTCGTTCTACCATTCTGCCTGATTTTATCGGTCTGACCATTGCTGTACACAACGGCCGCACCCATGTGCCCGTGTTTATCAGCGATAACATGGTTGGTCATAAATTAGGTGAATTCTCATTGACCCGTACCTTTAAAGGCCACTTGGCTGATAAAAAGGCTAAAAAGAAATAAGGTGAATCATGAGAGTAAATGCACAACATAAAAATGCCCGTATTTCAGCTCAAAAAGCTCGTTTGGTAGCTGATTTGATCCGTGGTAAAGACGTTGCCCAAGCTTTGAATATTTTGACTTTCAGTCCTAAAAAAGGTGCTGAATTGATTAAAAAAGTATTGGAATCAGCTATTGCTAATGCCGAGCACAATAACGGTGCCGACATTGATGAGTTGAAAGTGGTCACTATCTTTGTTGACAAAGGTCCAAGCTTGAAACGTTTCCAAGCTCGTGCCAAAGGTCGCGGTAACCGCATTGAAAAACAAACTTGTCATATCAATGTGACAGTGGGCAACTAAGGAAAAGCTATGGGACAAAAGATTAATCCTACAGGCTTTCGCCTGGCGGTAACTAAAGACTGGGCTTCAAAATGGTTTGCTAAAAGCACCGACTTTTCTGCTGTTTTGAAACAAGATATTGATGTTCGTAACTACCTGCGTAAAAATTGGCGAACGCTTCTGTTGGGCGCGTGGTTATTGAGCGTCCTGCAAAATCTGCACGCATTACCATCCACTCTGCCCGTCCAGGCGTAGTAATTGGTAAAAAAGGTGAGGATATCGAAGTTCTGAAACGTGATTTGCAAGCCTTGATGGGCGTGCCTGTTCATGTGAATATCGAAGAAATCCGTAAACCTGAATTGGATGCGCAAATTATTGCTGATGGTATTGCTCAGCAATTGGAAAAACGTGTTCAATTCCGCCGTGCTATGAAACGCGCTATGCAAAATGCTATGCGTTCAGGAGCAAAAGGTATCAAGATTATGACCTCAGGTCGTCTGAATGGTGCGGATATTGCTCGTAGCGAATGGTATCGTGAAGGTCGTGTACCTCTGCATACTTTGCGTGCAAACGTAGATTATGCAACTAGCGAAGCCCATACCACTTATGGCGTGCTAGGTCTGAAAGTTTGGGTCTATACTGAAGGTAATGTAAAGACTTCAGCTAAACCTGAGCATGAAAAGAAACAAAGAAAGGCAGGTGGACGTAATGCTGCAGCCAACTAGACTGAAATACCGCAAGCAACAAAAAGGTCGCAATACTGGTATTGCTACTCGCGGTAACAAAGTAAGTTTCGGTGAGTTCGGTTTGAAAGCCGTTGGTCGTGGTCGTTTGACTGCCCGCCAAATCGAAGCTGCTCGTCGTACAATGACTCGTCACATTAAACGTGGTGGTCGTATTTGGATTCGTGTATTCCCTGATAAACCAATTACTGAAAAACCTATTCAAGTTCGTATGGGTGGCGGTAAAGGTAACGTGGAATATTACATTGCCGAAATCAAACCAGGCAAAGTGTTGTATGAGATGGACGGTGTTCCAGAGGCTTTGGCTCGTGAAGCATTTGAATTGGCTGCTGCCAAATTGCCTATTCCTACGACCTTTGTAGTAAGACAGGTAGGTCAATAATGAAAGCAAATGAATTGAAAGACAAATCTATTGAGCAATTAAATGCAGATTTGTTGGACTTGTTGAAAGCTCAGTTTGGCTTACGTATGCAAAACGCAACTGGTCAATTGGGTAAGCCAAGCGAATTAAAACGTGTACGTCGCGATATTGCTCGTATTAAAACCATTTTAACTGAAAAAGGTGCTAAGTAATGAGCGAAAATAAAAATGTTCGTACTTTGCAAGGCAAAGTGGTAAGCGACAAAATGGACAAAACTGTTACAGTGCTGGTTGAGCGTAAAGTGAAACACCCTCTGTACGGTAAAATCATCCGTTTATCAACTAAAATCCATGCCCATGATGAAAATAATCAATATGGAATTGGTGATGTAGTAGTAATTGCGGAATCTCGTCCACTGTCAAAAACCAAATCTTGGGTTGTTAAAGAGCTGGTTGAGAAAGCACGTACTGTTTAAGAATTAAGACAGTTGGCTTTAATAAGAAACGAAGTGTTGCGCCAAAGTGAATTTGCGTGTAAACTTCGTTTCTTATCTTTCAGTTTCTTCTGGAAGTCTCTTCCCTTCGGGATCCAAGACTGGTTTACTAGAACCGTGATGGTTTCATTTAGTTAGCTTAATTTAAATAAGTGAGCGAGCTATATGAAAATGGTAAATTAAGTTGGTTAATTTAAAGGTACTAATATGATTCAAATGCAGACCATCTTAGATGTGGCTGATAACTCTGGTGCGCGTCGCGTGATGTGTATCAAGGTGTTGGGTGGATCTAAGCGTCGCTACGCTTCTGTTGGCGACATTATTAAAGTCGCAGTTAAAGATGCGGCCCCACGTGGTCGTGTCAAAAAAGGTGATGTGTACAATGCAGTTGTTGTTCGTACTGCTAAAGGTGTGCGTCGTCCTGATGGTGCGTTGATTAAATTCGATAACAACGCTGCCGTGTTGTTAAACAATAAACTTGAACCTTTGGGTACACGTATTTTTGGACCGGTAACCCGCGAGTTGCGTACTGAGCGATTTATGAAAATCGTTTCATTGGCGCCTGAAGTGTTATAAGGAATAGCGCTATGAATAAAATCATTAAAGGTGACCAAGTTGTTGTGATCACTGGTAAGGATAAAGGTAAGCAAGGTCAAGTAGTTCGCGTATTGGGTGGTAAAGTTGTTGTTGAAGGTGTTAACGTTGTTAAACGTCACCAAAAACTAATCCGATGCGTGGTATTGAGGGAGGTATTGTTTCTAAAGAAATGCCGTTGGATATTTCTAATGTTGCAATCCTGAATCCGGAAACTAATAAAGCAGACCGTGTTGGTATTAAACTGATTGAAAATGAAGGCAAAGTGAAGCGCGTTCGTTTCTTCAAATCGAATGGCTCTGTTATTGGAGCATAAGGAGATAACATGGCTCGTTTGAGAGAGTTTTATAAAGATACAGTTGTTCCTGAATTGGTTAAACAGTTTGGTTACAAGTCAGTAATGGAAGTTCCTCGTATTGAAAAAATCACTTTAAATATGGGTGTTGGAGAGGCTGTTGCTGATAAAAAAGTTATGGAGCATGCGGTATCTGATTTGGAAAAAATTGCTGGTCAAAAACCAGTAGTTACTGTTGCTCGTAAATCTATCGCTGGCTTTAAAATTCGCGATAATTATCCTGTAGGTTGCAAAGTAACATTACGTCGTGATCAAATGTTCGAATTCTTGGATCGTTTGATTACTATTGCATTACCTCGAGTACGTGACTTCCGTGGTGTAAGTGGCAAATCTTTTGATGGTCGTGGTAATTACAACATGGGTGTTCGCGAGCAAATCATTTTCCCGGAAATTGAATACGATAAAATTGATGCTTTGCGTGGTTTGAATATTACTATTACAACTACTGCAAAAACTGATGAAGAAGCTAAAGCTTTATTGTCGCTGTTCAAGTTTCCGTTTAAAGGATAATCATGGCTAAGAAAGCACTTATTAATCGTGAACTGAAACGCCAAGCTTTGGCGAAAAAGTTTGCAGCCAAACGTGAGGCAATTTTTGCTGTTATTAATGATGCGAATGCAACTGAAGAAGAGCGTTTTGAAGCTCGTCTGAAGTTTCAATCCATTCCGCGTAATGCAGCTCCTGTACGCCAACGCCGTCGTTGTGCTTTGACAGGTCGTCCTCGTGGTACTTTCCGTAAATTCGGTTTGGGTCGTATTAAAATCCGTGAAATCGCTATGCGTGGCGAGATTCCGGGTGTTGTTAAAGCTAGCTGGTAATAGGAGTATTAATAATGAGTATGCATGATCCTATTTCCGATATGTTGACTCGTATTCGTAATGCGCAACGTGCCAATAAGGTAGTAGTTGCCATGCCTTCTTCCAAATTAAAGTGTGCAATTGTAAAAGTCTTGAAAGAAGAAGGTTATATCGAGGATTTTTTTCGGTTTCTGCTGATGCGAAGCCGGTATTGGAAATTCAATTGAAATACTATGCAGGTCGCCCCTGTGATTGAGCAAATTAAACGTGTTTCACGTCCAGGTTTGCGTATTTACAAAGCTTCTAGCGAAATTCCTAATGTTATGAATGGCTTGGGTATCGCTATTGTTAGTACTTCTAAAGGTGTGATGACTGACCGCAAGGCTCGTTCTGAGGGTGTTGGTGGTGAGTTGTTGTGCATCGTAGCCTAGTGGAGAAAAGTAAATGTCACGTGTCGCAAAAAACCCAGTGACTGTTCCTGCTGGTGTAGAAGTAAAATTTGGAACAGAAGCATTGGTTATCAAGGGTAAGAATGGCGAGTTGTCCTTTCCTTTGCATTCTGATGTAGCCATTGAACTGAACGATGGTAAATTGACTTTTGCTGCAAAAAATGACAGTAAGCAGGCAAATGCTATGTCAGGGACTGCTCGTGCATTAGTTAATAATATGGTCAAAGGTGTTTCAGAAGGTTTTGAGAAAAAACTACAATTGATTGGCGTAGGTTATCGCGCTCAAGCTCAAGGCAAAGTTTTGAATTTGTCTCTGGGTTTTTCTCATCCAATCGTATATGAAATGCCAGAAGGCGTTTCTGTTCAAACTCCTAGCCAAACAGAGATCGTTTTGACTGGTGCAGATAAACAAGTAGTTGGTCAAGTCGCTGCTGAAATTCGTGCATTCCGTTCTCCTGAACCTTATAAAGGTAAGGGTGTTCGTTATGTAGGTGAAGTAGTAGTGATGAAAGAGGCCAAGAAAAAATAATTGAGGTTCACTAATGGATAAACATACAACCCGACTCCGTCGTGCACGCAAAACCCGTGCACGTATTGCGGACTTGAAAATGGTAAGATTATGTGTGTTCCGTAGCAATAATCATATTTATGCTCAAGTAATTAGTGCTGAAGGTGATAAAGTATTGGCTCAAGCCTCTACATTGGAAGCTGAAGTGCGTGGTAGTCTGAAATCTGGTAGCAACGTCGAGGCAGCTGCAGTAGTAGGAAAGCGTATTGCTGAGAAAGCTAAAGCAGCAGGTGTAGAAAAAGTTGCTTTTGATCGTTCAGGTTTCCAATATCACGGTCGTGTGAAAGCTTTGGCTGAAGCTGCACGTGAAAATGGTTTAAGCTTCTAATAATTGGAGACTTTCAGATGGCAAAACATGAAATTGAAGAACGTGGTGACGGCCTGATTGAAAAAATGGTCGCAGTTAATCGCGTAACTAAAGTAGTTAAAGGTGGCCGTATCATGGCTTTCTCTGCGCTAACAGTTGTTGGTGATGGCGATGGTCGTATTGGTATGGGCAAAGGTAAGTCAAAAGAAGTGCCGGTAGCTGTTCAGAAAGCAATGGATCAGGCTCGTCGCTCTATGATTAAAGTACCTCTAAAAAATGGTACGATTCATCATGAGGTTATTGGACGTCATGGTGCTACCAAAGTCTTTATGCAACCTGCTAAAGAAGGTAGTGGTGTAAAGGCAGGTGGTCCTATGCGCTTAGTCTTTGATGCTATGGGTATTCATAACATTTCTGCTAAAGTGCATGGTTCTACAAATCCTTATAACATTGTACGAGCTACATTAGACGGCTTGTCTAAGTTGTATACACCTGCAGATATTGCTGCTAAACGTGGCTTAACAGTAGAAGACATTTTAGGAGCAAGCCATGACTGAGCAAAAAAAGATTAAAGTTACATTGGTGAAGAGCCTGATTGGTACAATTGAATCTCATCGTGCATGTGCTCGTGGTTTAGGTTTGCGTCATCGTGAGCATACAGTAGAGGTTTTAGATACCCCTGAAAACCGTGGCATGATTAATAAAATCAGCTACTTGTTGAAAGTGGAGTCTTGATATGTTTCTAAATTCTATTCAACCTGTTGAGGGTGCCACTCACGCCCGTCGTCGTGTGGGTCGTGGTATTGGTAGCGGTTTAGGTAAAACCGGTGGTCGTGGTCATAAAGGTCAAAAAAGCCGTTCTGGTGGTTTTCATAAAGTAGGTTTTGAAGGCGGTCAAATGCCTTTACAACGTCGCCTGCCAAAACGTGGTTTTAAATCATTGACCGCTGCTGCAAATGCTGAGATTTGTTTGAGTGAATTGAACTTACTTGCTGTAAATGAGATTGATGTATTGGTTCTCAAGCAAGCTGGGTTGGTTCCTGCAGCTACTTCTAATGTGAAAGTTATTGCTTCTGGTGAGCTTTCAAAAGCTGTTATCCTGAAAGGCATTAAGGCCACTAAGGGTGCTAAAGCAGCGATTGAAGCTGCTGGTGGTAAAGTGGAAGAATAAGGCTTGCATTATAGTGGCTAATCAACAATCTTTATCAGGCTTGTCCAAATTTGGAGATCTGAAAAAACGCCTAACGTTTCTTTTAGGGGCGTTAGTTGTTTTTCGTATTGGTGCTCATATTCCAGTACCTGGCGTAGATGCTGTTGCTTTAGCTAAATTATACGAAGGCGCTGAGAACGGCATACTAGGCATGTTGAACATGTTTTCTGGTGGTTCGTTAGAGCGCTTTAGTATATTTGCAATTGGCATCATGCCATATATTTCAGCATCAATAATTGTTCAGTTGGCCTCTGAAATTATTCCTTCTTTAAAGGCATTAAAAAAAGAAGGTGAGGCAGGTCGAAAAGTTATTACAAAATATACAAGATACGGTACAGTACTATTAGCCATCTTACAGAGTTTTACTGTAGCTACCTTTGTGTTTCAGCAAGGTGTAGTTGTTACTAATTCTTTGGAGTTCCATATTTCTACAATAGTGAGCTTAGTCACAGTACAATGTTCCTGATGTGGTTAGGTGAGCAGATTACAGAACGTGGGATTGGGAATGGTATTTCCTTGCTCATTACTGCTGGTATTGCTGCTGGTATTCCTTCCGGTATCGCGAGATTATTAGCTTTAACGAGTCAAGGATCAATTGGTTTGCCCATAGCAATTGTTATTGGTGCATTGCTGTTAATTTATATTGTTGTATATTTTGAAAGTGCGCAACGTAAAGTTCCCGTCCATTATGCAAAACGCCAAGTAGGTAGCGGTGTAATGCAAGGCTCAAATACGCATATGCCCTTTAAGTTGAATATGGCAGGCGTAATACCTCCCATTTTTGCATCAAGTATTATTTTATTTCCATCCACTTTATTAAGTTGGTTTGGTTCTAGTGATACAGGCAGTTTGTTGCATAAAATTGCTGGTTTGCTTCAGCATGGGCAAGCTTTGTATATTTTGCTATTTACAGTAGCAATTATTTTCTTCTGCTATTTTTATACAGCTTTAGTTTTTAGTCCAAAAGAAATGGCGGAGAATTTGAAGAAAAGCGGTGCTTTCGTGCCGGGAATTAGACCTGGTAAGCAAACTTCGCAATATCTGGAACAGGTTGTGTTGCGCCTCACTTTGTTTGGTGCATTATATATTACAACTATTTGTTTAATTCCAGAGTTCTTGACAACAGCTTTGAATGTTCCTTTTTATTTGGGTGGTACATCTTTACTAATTTTAGTTGTAGTGACAATGGACTTTAGTACCCAAATTAACTCTTACCGCATGACTCAGCAATATGAGAGTTTAATGAGCGGTCTTGATATGAAATCTTTATCACGTAAGTAGAATTATGGCTAAAGAAGATACCATACAAATGCAGGGGGAGATTCTTGAAACTCTACCTAACGCAACTTTTAAAGTAAAGCTTGAGAATGACCATGTTGTATTAGGTCATATTTCCGGGAAAATGCGTATGCACTATATCCGGATCTCTCCTGGGGATAAGGTGACGGTAGAACTGACACCTTATGATTTAACTCGAGCTCGGATTGTCTTCCGAGCTAGATAAAACGATATAAGGAAATATAATGCGTGTACAACCGTCTGTAAAGAAAATTTGCCGCAACTGTAAGATTATCCGTCGTAATCGAGTAGTTCGTGTAATTTGTACTGATCCTCGTCACAAACAACGTCAAGGCTAAGGGAACTTTTCTTTTAGTAAGACTTTGTGGTATAGTGACGAACTTTGCCGTTTAAAGGAAAAAATATGGCTCGTATTGCAGGGGTGAATATCCCTAATAATGCACATATCGTAATTGGCTTGCAGGCTATTTATGGTATTGGTGCTACTCGTGCTAAATTGATTTGCGAGGCAGCAAATATTGCTCCCACTACTAAAGCAAAAGATTTGGACGAGGCTCAATTAGACGCTTTGCGTGAACAAGTTGCTAAATATGAAGTAGAAGGTGACTTGCGTCGTGAAGTAACGATGAGCATCAAACGATTGATGGACATGGGTTGTTATCGTGGTTTCCGTCATCGTCGCGGTTTGCCTTGTCGTGGTCAACGCACTCGCACAAATGCTCGTACCCGTAAAGGTCCGCGTAAAGCGATTGCTGGTAAAAAATAATTTTTAAGGAATTTTATTAATGGCTAAAGCAAACACAGCTTCGCGTGTACGTAAAAAAGTACGTAAAACCGTAAGCGAAGGTATTGTGCATGTACATGCTTCTTTCAACAATACCATCATTACAATCACTGACCGTCAAGGCAATGCATTGTCTTGGGCTACCTCTGGCGGTGCTGGTTTTAAAGGTTCTCGTAAAAGTACACCATTTGCAGCTCAGGTAGCTGCAGAAGCAGCTGGTAAAGTTGCCCAAGAATATGGCGTTAAAAAAATTTAGAAGTTCGTATAAAAGGTCCCTGGCCCTGGTCGAGAGTCTTCTGTACGTGCACTCAACGCTCTTGGTTTTAAAATTACCAGTATTACTGACGTTACTCCGTTGCCTCATAACGGTTGCCGTCCGCCTAAAAAAACGTCGTATTTAAAGGAGTGATTGAAACATGGCACGTTATATTGGCCCTAAATGTAAATTGGCTCGTCGAGAAGGCACCGATTTATTTTTTTGAAGAGCGCTCGTCGTTCTTTGGATTCTAAATGTAAACTTGATTCAGCTCCTGGTCAGCATGGTGCAAAAGAAACCACGTTTGTCTGACTATGGCTTGCAACTGCGTGAAAAGCAAAAGATTCGTCGTATTTATGGCGTTTTGGAACGTCAATTCCGTCGCTATTTTGCAGAAGCAGATCGACGTAAAGGCTCTACCGGTGAATTACTGTTGCAATTGTTAGAGTCTCGTTTGGATAATGTAGTATATCGCATGGGATTTGGCTCGACTCGTGCAGAAGCACGTCAGCTGGTTTCTCATAAAGCAATTACCGTTAACGGTCAGGTTGTAAATATTCCTTCTTTCCAAGTTAAAGCAGGTGATGTTGTAGCTATTCGTGAGAAAGCTAAAAAACAAGTTCGTATTCAAGAAGCTTTAAGTTTAGCAACTCAAATCGGTTTGCCAAGCTGGGTTTCTGTTGATGCAGACAAATTGGAAGGTGTATTTAAAAATATGCCGGATCGTTCAGAATTAACTGGCGATATTAATGAACAGCTGGTGGTAGAATTCTACTCTAAATAATGCTAGCTCAGTGAGGGACAGTTAAATGCAAAATAGCACAACCGAATTTTTGAAACCTCGTCAAATTGATGTCGATACTTTATCTACAACTCGTGCAAAAGTATCTATGCAGCCGTTTGAGCGCGGTTTTGGTCATACTTTAGGTAATGCTTTGCGTCGTATCTTACTGTCATCCATGAATGGTTTTGCTCCTACTGAAGTGGCCATTTCCGGTGTGTTGCACGAATACTCTACTGTTGATGGTGTTCAAGAAGATGTTGTCGATATTTTATTGAATGTCAAAGGTATTGTATTTAAGCTGCATGGACGTGGCCAAGTTCAGTTAACTTTGAAAAAGTCAGGTGCCGGTGCTGTTGTTGCCGGTGATATCGAATTACCACATGATGTGGAAATTTTAAATCCTGAGCATATTATTTGTCATTTGGCTGAGAACGGTCAAATTGAGATGGAAATCAAAGTTGAGCAGGGGCGTGGCTATCAATCTGTTTCCGGTCGTCGTGTTGTGCGCGATGAGAACCGTCAGATTGGTGCGATTCAGTTGGATGCGAGCTTTTCGCCCATCAGTCGTGTTAGCTTTGAAGTTGAACCTGCACGCGTAGAGCAGCGTACGGATTTAGATAAGTTGGTTTTGGATATTGAAACTGATGGTTCTATTGATCCTGAAGAAGCTGTACGTAGTGCCGCTCGTATTTTAATTGATCAAATGTCTATCTTTGCTGATTTGCAAGGTACTCCAGTAGAAGAAGTTGAAGAAAAAGCTCCTCCTATTGATCCTATCCTGCTGCGCCCGGTAGATGATTTGGAATTAACTGTACGTTCAGCTAATTGTCTGAAAGCTGAAGATATTTATTATATTGGCGATTTGATTCAACGTACTGAAACAGAGCTTCTTAAAACTCCGAATTTGGGTCGTAAGTCTTTGAATGAAATCAAAGAGGTGTTGGCATCTAAAGGCTTGACACTGGGTTCCAAATTGGAAGCTTGGCCGCCTGTAGGCTTAGAAAAGCCGTAAGTTTGAAGATTAAAGGATAATGACATGCGTCATCGTAATGGTAACCGCAAATTAAACCGTACAAGCAGCCATCGCGCTGCAATGCTGCGTAATATGGCGAACTCATTGTTGACTCACGAGACTATTGTGACAACTTTGCCTAAAGCTAAAGAATTGCGCCGCGTAGTAGAACCCTTGATTACATTGGGTAAAAAACCTTCCTTGGCAAACCGTCGTTTGGCATTTGACCGCACTCGTGATCGTGATGTTGTGGTTAAATTGTTTGATGAATTGGGTCCACGCTTTGCTGCCCGAAATGGCGGCTATGTTCGCGTGCTGAAGTATGGTTTCCGAAAAGGCGATAATGCCCCGTTAGCACTCGTTGAATTGGTTGATAAAGCTGATAATACAGTTAGCGAATAATTGCTTCGAAATTAAGTGTCATCCGCATTGCGGATGACATTTTTTATTAGTGATTCAAGATGTTGAATTGCATGCTATAAATTATTTTTTAGTTTAGGTAATTATTTATTTATCGTTATTTGTTTGTATTTGATGTTTTTCATTTTCGTGTTTTGAAACAAATTTCTTTAATAGAGCGTTTCATTTGGACAAAGTGCCAAGATTGATTTGGAAAATTACTTTTTTAAAGTATTTTACTTCATGAAAACTTGTATTTTCAGACTATCTTTTGCCAAAATAAACAAATCTGTATAAACTTCATATTTTTCTTGTCGGAGTGCTGCTTGTTCCCGCAAACAGCTGAGACCGCGCTAGCGGAATCCGTAGAACCTGTCGGGGTAATGCCTGCGTAGGAAACAAGCTGTCAAACGCCTTTTCAGGCTTCCGTTCCCTTTCCCGCATTTTCCCGCCATTCGGTGGATTCCGCTTCCGTCTTGTCTTTCGTCCTCTCGACTGCCCCGTACTACAAAGGAATCCACCATGCCCCGTATCGCCATTCTCGGCGGCGGCCTCTGCGGCCGTCTGACTGCCTACAACTTGCAGAACAAGGTTTATCGGTTGCCCTCTTTGACAAAGGCGGGTGCAAAGGCGAAAACGCCGCCGCTTATGTTGCCGCCGCCATGCTCGCGCCTGCTGCGGAAGCGGTCGAAGCTACGCCTGAAGTTATCAAACTGGGCAGACAGAGCATTCCGCTTTGGCGCAGCATCAGAGGTCGTCTGAAAACGCCGACCATGATGCAAGAAAACGGCAGTCTGATCGTGTGGCACGGGCAGGACAAGCCATTATCCAGCGAGTTCGTCCGCCATCTCAAACGCGGTGGCGTAGCGGATGACGAAATCGTCCGTTGGCGCGCCGACGACATCGCCGAACGCGAACCGCAACTCGGCGGACGTTTTTCAGACGGCATCTACCTGCCGACCGAAGGTCAACTCGACGGGCGGCAGATGTTGTCTGCACTTGCCGACGCTTTGGACGAACTGAACGTCCCTTGCCACTGGGAACACGAATGCGCCTCCGACGACCTGCAAGCCCAATACGACTGGCTGATCGACTGCCGCGGCTACGGCGCAAAAACCGCTTGGAACCAAGTCCCCGAACACACCAGCACCTTGCGCGGCATACGCGGCGAAGTGGCGCGGGTTTATACGCCCGAAATCACGCTCAACCGCCCCGTGCGCCTGCTCCATCCACGTTACCCGCTCTACATCGCCCCGAAAGAAAACCACATCTTCGTCATCGGCGCGACCCAAATCGAAAGCGAAAGCCAAGCCCCCGCCAGCGTGCGTTCAGGGTTGGAACTTTTATCCGCACTCTATGCCGTCCACCCCGCTTTCGGCGAAGCCGACATCCTCGAAATCGCCACCGGACTGCGCCCACGCTCAATCACCACAACCCCGAAATCCGTTACAGCCGGGCCCGACGCCTGATTGAAATCAACGGCCTTTTCCGCCACGGCTTCATGATTTCCCCTGCCGTAACCGCCGCCGCCGTCAGATTGGCAGTGGCACTGTTTGACGGAAAAGACGCGCCCGAACGTGATGAAGAAAGCGGTTTGGCGTATATTGAAAAATAAGTTTTAGGTCGTCTGAAAACGTCGCGCCATCAGTTTTATAAAGGCAACAATATGAATTTAGAAACCAAAATTCCGCCGCCGGCGATATGTTTTATTTGTGCGTTGTTGATGTACATTTCTGCCCAAATTTCTGCGCTGGCTGACATACTGCCGCGCTTTCCTATATTGCTGTCGGTTGTTTTGATGGCGTTTGGGACGGCGTTGGGCGTATTAGGTGTGTGGGCGTTTCGCCGTGTGCGCACGACCGTCAGCCCGTTCAATCCCGAACAAACCAAACACTTCGTTTCAGACGGCGTGTACCGTTTCAGCCGCAACCCGATGTATGCGGGTATGGGCTGCTGGCTGGTCGCATGGGCGTGCTATTTGGTGCACCCGCTGCCATGGTTGTTTTTGGCTGCATTTGTTGCCTATATGACACGCTTTCAAATCATACCCGAAGAACGCGTTTTGGCGCAGAAATTCGGTGCAGAGTACGAGTCTTACTGTCGGCGCGTTCGCCGTTGGTTATAAAAGCTGGAGCTTCCCATCAAGTATCATCCGTCTTCTACTTTACGGCATAAATATGAATACTCGATGTTTTCAGACGACCCCTATTGCTCCGCAAGAAATGAAAAGGACACCCCATGACCTTCCCGCCCCTAAAATCCCCGCTTAAATTCTACGCCGTTGTTCCCACCGCCGATTGGGTCGAGCGCATGGTCAAAGCAGGTGCCGACACGGTGCAACTGCGCTGCAAAACCTTGTACGGCGATGAATTAAAACGTGAAATCGCCCGCTGCGTCGCCGCCTGTCGGGGCAGCCGTACGCAGCTTTTCATCAACGACCACTGGCACGAGGCGATAGAAGCGGGCGCATACGGCGTGCATCTCGGACAAGAAGACATGGACACCGCCGACCTCGCCGCCATAGCCGCCGCCGGTTTGCGCTTGGGTTTGAGTACGCACTCCGTCGCCGAACTCGACCGCGCCCTGTCCGTACATCCCAGCTACGTTGCCAGCGGCGCGATTTTCCCGACCACGACCAAGCAAATGCCCACCGCCCCGCAAGGCTTGGACAAACTGCGCGAATACGTCAGACAGGCAGGCGGCACGCCCGTCGTCGCCATCGGAGGCATCGATTTGAACAATGCCAAAGATGTCCTTGCCACCGGCGTTTCCTCACTCGCCGTCGTCCGCGCCGTTACCGAAGCGGAAAACCCCGAAGCGGTGGTTAAAGCGTTTCAGGCTTTGTGGAATGGATAAGGTCGTCTGAAAACTAAATTTCAGACGACCTGAAAAAGCGAAAAAGATTCGATTTACCGTGTAGGCAAAACTTAGCCCGCTATAAATACAGAAATATCGAGAAACCATGAACATCATCTTAAACGGCGAACCCGCCGAACTTCGCGGCACAACCGTTGCCGACCTCATCGCCCAAACCGCGCCGCAAAAGCCCTTTGCCGTGGCTGTGAATACCGGATTTGTCGCCAAAGGCGCGTATGCTGAAACGGTTTTGAACGAAAACGATAAAGTCGATATCGTGCGGCCGGTGGTCGGCGGTTAGGCGGTTTCGGCTTTTCAGACGACCCTTGTCCCCAAAAACAACGTTATGGTGGATTAACTTTAAATCAGGACAAGGCGACGAAGCCGCAGACAGTACAAATAGTACGGAACCGATTCACTTGGTGCTTCAGCACCTTAGAGAATCGTTCTCTTTGAGCTAAGGCGAGGCAACGCCGTACTGGTTTAAAGTTAATCCACTATACAAAGGAACCCATCATGCTCACCCTATACGGAGAAACTTTCCCTTCACGGCTGCTGCTCGGCACGGCTGCCTACCCGACGCCCGAAATCCTCAAACAATCCGTCCAAACCGCCCGGCCTGCGATGATTACCGTCTCGCTGCGCCGTGCGGGAAGCGGCGGTGAGGCGCACGGTCAGGGGTTTTGGTCGTTGTTGGAAGAAATCGGTATCCCGGTGCTGCCGAACACAGCAGGCTGCCAAAGCGTGCAGGAAGCGGTTACGACGGCGCAGATGGCGCGCGAAGTGTTTGAAACCGATTGGATCAAACTCGAACTCATCGGCGATGACGACACGCTGCAGCCCGATGTGTTCCAGCTTGTCGAAGCGGCGGAAATCCTGATTAAAGACGGCTTCAAAGTGCTGCCTTATTGCACCGAAGACCTGATTGCCTGCCGCCGCCTGCTCGACGCGGGCTGTCAGGCACTAATGCCGTGGGCGGCACCGATCGGCACGGGTTTGGGCGCGGTTCACGCCTATGCACTGAAGGTCCTGCGCGAACGCCTGCCCGAAACGCCGCTGATTATCGACGCGGGCTTGGGTTTGCCTTCGCAGGCGGCGCAAGTGATGGAATGGGGCTTTGACGGCGTATTGCTGAACACCGCCGTTTCCCGCAGCGGCGACCCCGTCAACATGGCGCGCGCCTTCGCACTCGCCGTCGAATCCGGGCGGCTGGCATTTGAAGCCGAACCGGTCGAAGCGCGAACCAAAGCGCAAGCCAGTACGCCGACCGTAGGCCAGCCGTTTTGGCATTCGGCGGAATATTGATGGATGCTGCATTGACGGTATGCAAAAAGGTCGTCTGAAATTTCAGACGACCTTTTTACGGCAATGTCTAACGGTCTGGTCGCGAAAGGGAAGGGCGTTTTGAGTGGAACGTGTTATGCCATGAAAACTTGCTTTCAGACGACCTCTTGCCTTTTCCTTTATAATCCATCCATCTATTTTTCACTTATTTCAAGCAGGTTCACCATGTCCAAACCCACTCTCCTCCTCGTTGACGGCTCTTCTTATCTCTACCGCGCTTATCACGCGATGGCGCAGTTGTCCGCGCCTGATGGTGCGCCGACGGGTGCGCTTTACGGCGTGTTGAACATGCTGCGCCGGCTGCGGGCGGATTATGTACATGATTATTGTGCGGTGGTGTTTGATGCGAAAGGCAAGAATTTCCGCCACGAGATGTTCCCCGACTATAAGGCGACGCGCCCGCCGATGCCGGACGATTTGCGCCCGCAAGCGGAAGCCTTGCCGGATTTGGTGCGGCTGATGGGCTGGCCGGTGTTGGTCATTCCGCAAGTCGAAGCGGACGACGTTATCGGCACGCTGGCGGCGATGGCAGGCGAAGCGGGTTGGAATGTGGTGGTGTCCACCGGCGATAAGGACATGGCGCAGCTGGTGAACGAGCGCGTGACGCTGGTGAACACGATGAGCGGCGAAACGCTGGACATTGAAGGCGTGAAGGAGAAATTCGGCGTGCGCCCCGACCAAATCCGCGATTATCTCGCGCTGATGGGCGACAAGGTGGACAACGTGCCGGGCGTGGAAAAGTGCGGCCCGAAAACGGCGGTGAAGTGGCTGGAAGCCTACGGTTCGCTGGCCGGTGTGGTGGAACACGCTGCGGAAATCAAGGGCAAGGTCGGCGAAAACCTGCAAGCTGCGCTGCCCCAACTGCCGCTGTCGTATGATTTGGTGACGATTAAAACCGATGTGGACTTGCACACCGAGCTTTCAGACGGCCTCGAAAGCCTGCGCCGCACTTCGCCGAAATGGTCGCAGCTTGCGGTCGATTTCAAACGCTGGGGCTTCCGCACTTGGTTGAAAGAAGCGGAAAGCCGTATGCACGAAGCGGCGGACGGCGATTTGTTTGGCAGCGATACGATAGGCGAACAGGCGGCGTTGGACATGGAAACGTCGTCTGAAAAATCATAGAACATGCCCCAGCCCCCGAAAAGCTGGATTATCAAGCCGTTACTACTGAAGCGCAGTTTGCCGCCTTGTTGGACAAACTGTCGCAAGCGGAAAAAATCGGCATCGATACGGAAACCACGTCCCTAGACGCGATGAACGCCTCGCTGGTCGGCATCAGTATCGCGTTCCAAGCAGGCGAAGCGGTTTACATTCCCGTAGGACACAGCCTGACTGCCGCGCCCGAACAGCTTGACTTGCAAGACGTATTAGGCCGTCTGAAACCGCATTTGGAAAACCCCGCCCTGAAAAAAATCGGGCAAAACCTCAAATACGACCAACACGTTTTCGCCAACTACGGCATCGCCCTGAACGGCATTGCCGGCGACGCCATGCTCGCTTCCTACATCATCGAGAGCCATCTCGGACACGGCTTGGACGAATTGTCCGAACGCTGGCTGGGCTTGGAAACCATTACCTACGAATCGCTGTGTGGCAAAGGCGCGAAGCAAATCGGTTTGCCGACGTCGCCATTGAGCAGGCGACCGAATACGCCGCCCAAGACGCAGATTTCGCCCTGCGCCTCGAAGCGCACCTGCGCGCGCAGATGGACACCAAGCAGCTTGAAATGTATGAAAAAATGGAGCTGCCCGTCGCGCAGGTGTTGTTTGAAATGGAACGCAACGGCGTGCAAATCGACCGCGCCGAACTCGCCCGTCAAAGCGCAGAGCTCGGCGCCGAGCTGATGAAGCTCGAACAAGAAGCCTATGCCGCCGCAGGACAGCCGTTCAACCTCAACTCGCCCAAACAGCTTCAAGAAATCCTGTTCGACAAAATGGGCATCCCCACCAAAGGCCTGAAAAAAACCGCCAAAGGCAGCATTTCCACCAACGAAGCCGTGCTCGAACAGCTCGCGCCCGACTACCCCCTGCCCAAAATCATCCTGCAAAACCGCAGCCTGGCGAAACTCAAATCCACCTACACCGACAAATTGCCCGAAATGATTTCGCCCAAAGACGGCCGCGTGCACACCACCTACGCCCAAGCCGTCGCCATCACCGGCCGCCTCGCCAGCAACAACCCCAACCTGCAAAACATCCCCATCCGCACCGCCGAAGGCCGACGCGTGCGCCGCGCCTTTACCGCACCGCAAGGCAGCGTCATCGTTTCCGCCGACTATTCCCAAATCGAGCTGCGCATCATGGCGCACCTCTCAGGCGACAAAACCCTCATCGCCGCGTTCCAAAACGGCGAAGACGTACACCGCCGCACCGCCGCCGAAGTATTCGGTATCGCTCCCGAAAACGTCTCGTCCGAGCAACGCCGCTATGCCAAAACCATCAACTTCGGTCTCATTTACGGCATGGGACAATACGGACTCGCCAAATCGCTGGGCATAGACAACCTGTCCGCCAAAACCTTCATCGACCGCTACTTCGCCCGCTACCCCGGCGTCGCCGAATACATGCAGCGCACCAAAGAACAAGCCGCCGCCCAAGGCTACGTCGAAACCCTGTTCGGCCGCCGCCTCTACCTGCCCGACATCCATAACAAAAACGCCAACGCCCGCGCCGGAGCCGAACGCGCCGCCATCAACGCCCCCATGCAAGGCACCGCCTCCGACCTCATCAAACGCGCCATGATAGACGTATCCCTCTGGCTTTCAGACGACCTCTTGCAAAGCAAGCTGATTATGCAGGTGCATGACGAACTGGTGCTGGAAGTACCTGAAGCCGAACTGAATTTGGTGAAAGAAAAACTGCCGCAGATTATGGCGAAAGTGGATGAAGGAATGTTGAACGTACCGCTGGTGGCGGAGGTTGGCGTAGGAATGAATTGGGAAGAGGCGCATTGAGACGGTATGGCGTTTAACAGATTTTTGAGAAAGGGATAAAGTGATGGATGTTCGAGATTTAATTAAAGAAGGTGTAGCGTTATTCAATAACAACAAATTTGACGAAGCGATTGAGAAGCTGAATCAGGCTTTAGATGGAATTGAAGATAAAAATAGCCAAATTCAAGAGCAAAACGATATTCAGTTTTGGCTTGGCTGTTGCTATTTAGAGCAGGCGAAGCAAGCCGAAGGAAAGGATGTAGCTGAGTTGTTTGAGCAGGCAGTTGAACATTTCCAATATCAATTGAGGCTTGCCGAGCAGCTGGCAGATAAGCAAAACAGCCTTCAACAACAAACCTATGCCCAATTTTGGCTAGGCCGCTGCTCTTTTGAGCGGGCGAAGCGAGCTAAAGGAAAGGATGCAGTTGAGTTGTTTGAGCAGGCAGTTAAACATCACCAACAGCAATTGAGGCTTGCCGAACAGCTGGAAGACAAGCAAAACAGTCTTCAACAACAAACCCATGCCCAATTTTGGTTAGGCCGCTGCTCTTTTGAGCAGGCGATGAAAGCCAAAGGCAAGGAAGCGGCTAAGTTGTTTGAGCAGGCAGTTGCATATTTCCAACAGCAATTGAGTCTTGCCGAGCAGCTGGCAGACAAGCAAAACAGTCTTCAACAACAAACCCATGCCCAATTTTGGTTAGGCCACTACTCTTTTAAGCAGGCGATGAAAGCCAAAGGCAAGAAGTCGGAACAGTTATTTGGACAGGCAGTTGAACACCACCAACAACAATTGAGTCTTGCCGAGCAGCTGGCAGACAAGCAAAACAGCCTTCAACAACAAATCAATGCCCAATCTTGGTTAGGCCGCTGCTCTTTTGAGCAGGCGATGAAAGCCAAAGGCAAGGAGTCGGAACAGTTATTTGAGCATGCCGTTGGACATTTCCAACATCAATTGAGCCTTGCCGAGCAGCTGGCAGACAAGCAAAACAGCCTTCAACAACAAATCAATGCCCAATCTGGGCTTGGCCGTTGCTATTTCGAGCAGGCGAAGAACGCCAAGGGCAAGGAGTCGAAACAGTTGTTTGGCCGGGCAGTTGAATACCACCAACAACAATTGAGTCTTTCTGAACAGCTGGCAGACAAGCAAAACAGTATTCAACAACAAATCTATGCTCAATTTGGACTTGGCCGTTGCTATCTCAAACATGCAGTTAAGATTAAAGATGAAGATTCTTCTAAGGTCAAAGAGTTAACTGAAAAAGCTGATAAATATTTTTTATTTTCCCTCAATAACTTGCCGCAATTAAAGGATGAGTTAGAAAGGAATAGAGCTGATAGGATTATTCTCCAATATTTAAGAGAAATTTGTTTTCTTCAAGAAGAATGGCAAAGTTATTTTGATCAGAAAAAGCAGAGTATACGGGAAAAACTATTCCAAAATAAAAAAGACGGCTTAACCGATGCTATCTCCACCATTCTGGCAGTTTTAAATATTCCGCCTATCGAATTAGGGGCGATTCCACTTTCTCATTACACTTCGCCTTCAGTATGCGAAAGATTATTCGGCATTGTCAGTGATAAAACTAATGATAAAGGTCCTGTTGACAGTAACAAGGTTAGTCCGATGAGAATTGGCAGCTCCACTTATATGAACGATCCGACTGAAGGAGAAGGTCTATTGGAGTTGCTGAATCTGCAGGATTTGGAATTGGAAAACAAGGCTGATTGTCCTGTCCATAATGCTTTCTTTACCTGTTTTTCCAGCCGCGTCAACGATTTGAACCAGTTCCGCCTGTATGGCAAAGAAAACGGCGTGGAAGCATCGGGCTGCTGCTTGGTATTTAATAAAAGCGGGGATTGGTTGAAAGGGCCTGATATTTCTGCTTCGTTCAGAAGTTTTACAAATAAACAGAATGAAGGTTTCAAAGAACCAATAGAGGCAGATGTAGCGGGTTTAGAAGATAAAAACCTGCCGCTTTATCAGGTAGCTTATATCGCTTATTCCGATGAATATATTGCTAAGGAAAAATGCACAATATGGCTACCCGATGCAAGAAGACCAAAATTTGGTATTCGATTAAAGCCTGTTGGGAAAAATCTAAAATGGCATAAGTTCCGTATTAAGGAGCTCAAAGCAGCGTTGTGGAAGTTAATGAACCTATCTAAGATCAAAGATGAAGACAAAAAAGCTTTGGAATATATCCGCTATCTGTTTAAAGATTTTGCTTTCCGCGATGAGGAAGAGTTTCGCCTGCTGAAAATCGAACAAATCGGTTCGGATAACATCAAATATTGCCAAACCACAAAATCCGTCTATCTGCCTTATGCCGATATACGCGATATTGTGGACGAAGTGATTTTGGGGACGAATTACGAAAAGAGCGGAAAAGAGCGCAAGGCGGAAGTATTTCAGCACTTGATGCGGAAGCATTATCCAAACGTTAAAGTGTCCCGCTCATCGTTGCCGATTAATGCCAATCCGCCGATTAAGAAGGATTAGCCAGCAGTAGGTCGGATACTTGTATCCGACAAAAGCCGCTGCCATCTCAAATAGCCGTCGGATTCGAGAATCTGACCTACTGAAACTGGGCATCGGGTGTGTACGGTACGCACGCACGCGGTTGTTGAAACCCAAAACCCACCCAAGGTCGTCTGAAAACTTGTTTCACTTGTTTTCAGACGACCTTTTATTTGGAGCAGCGGGGTAGGGCGGGTCGTCTGAAAGGTGGTTTGCCCTAGCGTGTTAAATCATGTTAGGTTATGATGTTTCTTTTAATATATAAATAGATGGCCGACAGGTCGTCTGAAACGGAGAAAAGGCATGAATGCCGTAGTGGTTGCAGTAATCGTTATGCTCGTGTTGTCGCTATCGCGGGTACACGTCGTATTGAGCCTGACTGTCGGTGCGTTCGTCGGCGGACTGGTGGCGGGAATGCCGCTGGAAAACATCGTGGATACGGCGGGTAATGTAACGCAGTCGGGGATTATTCCCGTGTTTAACGAAGGCTTGAAGGGCGGCGCGCGGATTTCTTTGTCTTATGCGATGCTCGGTGCGTTTGCGATGGCGATTACCTATTCCGGGCTGCCGCAGCAGCTTGCTGGAGGCATTATCCGCAAACTCAATGGCACTCAGGATGCCGCGAAAGGCGAGAGTTCGGTGAAATGGACGCTGTTGCTGATTATTTTGGCGATGGGCATCATGAGTCAAAACGTTGTGCCTATCCATATCGCCTTCATTCCGATGATTATTTCGCCGCTTTTGCTGGTGTTTAACCGCTTGAAAGTCGACCGTCGATTGATTACTTGCGTGATTACGTTCGGATTGGTTACGACTTATATGTTCCTGCCTTTCGGCTTCGGCGCGATTTTCTTGAACGACATCCTCTTGGGCAACATCAAATCTGCGGGTATGGACGTCAAAGGCATCAGCGTCATGCACGCGATGGCGATTCCTGCTTTGGGCATGGTTTCGGGGCTGATTTTGGCGTTTATCCATTACCGCAAACCGCGTTCTTACCAAACCAATACCATTGATGCCGAGGACAACCGCGAAGCATCCGAACAACCGCAACCTTCGGCTTACCGCAGTCTGGTGGCTGCAATCGCAATCGGCGTGTGTTTTGCGATTCAGTTGATGTATGAAGATTCGCTGGTGCTGGGTGCGATGCTGGGTTTTGCCGTCTTTATGATGCTCGGCGTGATGAATCGCAATGCCGCCAGCGATGTGTTCGGTGAAGGCATCAAAATGATGGCGATGGTCGGTTTCATTATGATTGCGGCGCAAGGCTTTGCGGCAGTCATGACCGCAACAGGCGAGATCAAACCGCTGGTCGAACACAGTATGCAGCTTTTCGGCGGCAATAAAGGCATGGCGGCATTTGCCATGTTGTTTGTCGGATTATTGGTTACTATGGGTATCGGCTCTTCTTTCTCCACCTTGCCGATTATTACTGCGATTTATGTGCCGCTGTGCATCAGCCTCGGCTTCTCGCCGCTGGCAACCGTCGCCATCGTCGGCACGGCGGGCGCGTTGGGCGATGCCGGTTCGCCCGCGTCCGACTCGACGCTCGGCCCGACCATGGGTCTGAACGCCGACGGACAACACGACCACATCCGCGACTCCGTCATCCCGACCTTTATCCACTACAATATCCCGCTGATGATTGCGGGCTGGATTGCCGCGATGGTGCTGTAAATGAGCGAACTTCACGAATTGGAACACCGTATCACCGAGCTGGAAATCCAAACCGCGCTTCAGGAAGATTTAATTGGCAGCCTGAACGATACGGTGGCGAAAATGCAGCAGACGCTGGATTTGCAGCAGGCGCAGTTGAGGCTGCTTTATCAGAAAATGCAGGACAAAGGCGCAAACGGAGAGCGCGAGCCTTACAGCCTGCGTGATGAAATTCCGCCGCATTATTGAAGCGGGAATATGAAAAAAGGTCGTCTGAAAAATGGTTTTCAGACGACCTTTTAGCGTTATCAATATCTCGCCATCGCCCCATCCACCTGCAAAGCCCAAGCATCAATCCCGCCTTGCAGGTTAAACAGATTTTCAAAACCCGCATCCGCCAGATACATCGCCGTATGCAGGCTGCGGATGCCGTGGTGGCAGTAAACCACAATCGGCAAATCGTCATCGGGCAGCTCGTTTTGGCGCAGCGGAATCAGGTTCATCGGGATATGGATGGCGTCAGGCAGGCGCAGACGGCGGTTTCTTCGTCGGTGCGCACGTCCAGCAGATGGAACGCGCGGCCTTCTTGCTGCCATTGTTGCAGTTGCAGCGGAGTGAGTTGTGGAATTGTCATGATGTTGTGTGTGTGAAATGATGGAAACGATGAAAGGTCGTCTGAAAACGTTTCGCCATGTCCGGCTGGTTTTCAGACGACCTTTGAGTTCAAAAAAGATTAAAAATCGAAATCGCCGAAAGGACGGTTTTCTTTATCGTCCAAATGCGCGACCAGCGTGTCGAACAGGACTTTTTCTTCAAATTGGTCGCCCTTGCGCGTAATCAGCAGCGCGCGCTGTACCGGCTGGCGACCGACGATGACTGCCATACGGCCGCTATCTTTCAACTGTTCTTTCAATACTTCAGGCACGCGATCCACCGCGCCGCCGACGTAAACCGCATCAAACGGCGCACCCGCGGAAGGTTCGGTCAGCCCGTTGTTTTGCACATAATCGATATTGTCCAAAGCCAAGCCGTCCAACACTGCTTTGGCGCGGTTTTGCTGCTCGGCATCGAGGTCGTCTGAAACCACTTTGCCCACCAGTTTCGCCAAGAGTGCGGTCGCATAGCCCGAACCCGTACCGATTTCCAAAACCGTATCGGTTTTAGTCAGCTTTAAGCCCTGCGCCAACCGCGCCACGACTTTCGGCTCAAGCATCTTATGACCGTTGGCAAGCGGCAGCTCCATGTCGGCATACGCCAAGCCCTGCAAGGACTCGTTCACGAAACGCTCGCGCGGAATCTCCTCCAAAGCGTCCAAAACATCAAAATCCAATACATCCCACGGACGGATTTGCTGTTCGACCATATTGAACCGCGCTTTTTCAAAATCCATTTTGTGCTCCGTTAAATAATTGTTTTAGCAATGGCAGACATTATAAAACCACACTCCCGCCGCGCCAACTTCAGCGCGCGCCGCCCGCCCGTTTTTTTAGTCTCAAGCCGCCTGACGCGAAGCCTTAAACCGTTTCGCCAAAATCTTCGCCAGTTCGCCCAAATACAAAGCATCCGTCTCATCAAACTGAGCCAGATGCTCGCTGTCCACATCCAACACGCCGATACAGCGGTCGTCTGAAAACAGCGGAACCACAATTTCCGAACGCGACAAAGACGAACAGGCAATATGGTCGGGATGCGCATTCACATCCTCGACGACCATCGTCTCGCCCTTTGCCCAAGCCTGACCGCACACCCCGCGCCCGAACGGAATCCGCGTACACGCCAAAGGCCCCTGAAACGGCGCCAAAACCAATTCGTCCGCGCGCGTATCAACCAAATAAAAACCCACCCAAAACCAGCCGAACGCTTCCTTCAAAACCGCCGCCGTGTTCGCCAAATTCGCCACCCAATCCGTCTCATCCGCCACCACAGACTCAATCTGCGACAACACCTCCCGATAAAGCTCGGTCTTGTCCGAAGCCGAAAAATGAAGCGCGTGCATAGCCATGTCCTATATTATGTGTATACCAAGCAGTTATTATAGAACAGGTCGTCTGAAACAACATTTCAGACGACCCCAATCAGCCATCCCGTATCCAAACATTCCGCCCGTTTCAAGTTGCGAACCTGTCGCATATCCACTAAACTTCACGTTACATCACGCTACACGCAGCGTACAGCCAAAGAAACACAACACGGAGCAAAAAGATGCATCACCAAATCGGAATGTGGGATCAAAAATGGGTCATCGGCAACTGGAAAATGAACGGCCGACTCCAAAACAACAACGCACTCATGCACCGCTTCCGCATCATGCCCACCGCCGAACGCGTCCTCATCGGCCTCGCCGCCCCGACCGTTTACCTGTTGCAACTGCACAACGCCATGCAGATTGTCCTCAACAACCGCATCCTCACCTGCGCCCAAGACGTCAGCCGCTTCCCCAACAACGGAGCCTACACAGGCGAAGTTTCCGCAGAAATGCTCGCCGACATCGGCACAGACATCGTCCTCATCGGACACTCCGAACGAAGCCTCTATTTCGGTGAGAAAAACGAAATCCAACGCCGCAAAATGGAAAACGTCCTCAACGTAGGCCTCATTCCCCTATTGTGCGTCGGCGAAAGCCTTGAAGAGCGCGAAGCCGGCAAAGAACACGAAGTCATCGCCCACCAACTCTCCGTATTGCAAGGACTGGACACCAAAAACATCGCCGTCGCCTACGAGCCGGTATGGGCAATCGGCACCGGCAAAGTCGCCACCGTAGAACAAATTGCCGACATGCACGCATTCATCTACAAAGAAATCTTGTCTTTGTGCGGAAGCGATGTTAAAATCCGCGTTCTTTACGGCGGAAGTGTGAAAGCAGACAATGCAGCCGACATCTTCGCAGTACCTCATGTAGACGGCGCATTGGTTGGCGGCGCGTCATTATCATATGACTCATTTACCGCCATCATCAACGCAGCACAAGCCTCGTAGAAAACATATGGAAGCCTTTAAAACCCTTATCTGGATTATTAATATTATTTCCGCTTTGTCAGTGGTTGTGTTAGTATTGCTGCAACACGGCAAAGGCGCAGACGAAGGCGCGACCTTCGGGTCAGGCAGCGGAAGCGCTCAGGGCGTATTCGGTTCCGCAGGCAACGCAAACTTCCTGAGCCGCGCAACCGCCATCGCAGCGACTTTCTTCTTCGCAACCTGCATGGCAATGGTTTATATCCATACCCACACAAACAAACACGGCTTGGACTTCAGCAACGTACAACAAACCAAGCAGGCACCTAAGCCCGCCGCTCCTGCTGAAAACCAACCCGCACCTGCTGCACCCGTTCCTCAGCAGCAGAAATAAAAGTTTTTCAAATGCCGACATGGTGAAATTGGTAGACACGCTATCTTGAGGGGGTAGTGGCCGTAGGCTGTGCGAGTTCAAATCTCGCTGTCGGCACCAACATACAAAAACGCTTAGAAATTCTAGGCGTTTTTTTTCGTTTAATCCCATCTAATACCATCAACCAATCTCAATAAATACAAGGCTCTCAGACTGATTGCTATCCTATTGTCTTCTTCCTGATTGTATAATTCCGTCTAATTCAATCTAATTGAAGTAACCTAAAATTTACGGTATCTTTTGCGGTATCTGAAATACCTCGAAAAAATACCGTAAAAATGAAGCTGAACGACCGACAAATCAAAAACGCCAAGCCTGCCGAAAAACCGTTTAAACTGAATGACGGCAAGGGCTTGTATCTGTATATCAATACGAGCGGCGGGAAGTTATGGCGGTTTGACTTTTCGCATAACGGCAAAAGAGAAAATATTTACTATCGGCAAATATCCGACCATATCACTGGTAGAAGCCCGCCAAGCCGCTGAAAACGCCAGCCGTTTGCTTGTATCGGGGCAAGACCCCAGCGAAGCCAAGCAACAGGAAAAACGCGAACGGCAAGCCGCCGCTTTAAATACCTTTGAATCAATCGCCCGCCGCTGGCATACCGACAATCTACACCGTTGAAAAGAAAACCACGCCGCCGGTATTATTTTCGACTTTGAAAGGTGTTGCCCTAACTACCCGCTTTCTTAGCGGTTTTTTATTTTCGATTATCTGATGCGATACACGAAACCTTGTCAGATATTTTGGATTTATTCATAAATGAGATCCAATGGCGGCCATTCCTCACTCAAGGGCGCGACGATTTCAAACGTCTGATCCTGATAATCAAATTTTATTTTCCACGCATGAAGGAACATCCTCGATGCAGGCTTCCCGCCGTAGAGCGTATCGCCCAAAATCGGACTACCCAAACTTTTCATGGCGACACGAAGCTGGTGGGTTTTGCCCGTGTGCGGATGCAGGACAAACAAGCGCAGACCGGGTTCTAAACTATGGCTGTTAAACTCGGTCACGGCGGGATTTTCCATACTGCGCATCAGTTTCCATGTGCCGCGCCGCGATTTTTCCATATCGCCTTTGATCCAACCCTGTTTCTTAGACGGCTTGTCCGTTCCCAGCGCCAAATAAGTTTTACGCATGGTTTTGGCGGCAAACTGCTGCGCCAGCGCCGATGCGCTTTGCGGGTTCAGAGCAAGCAGCAGCACGCCGCTGGTCAGCTTGTCCAAGCGGTGCAGCAGCCAAATCTGCTCAAGACCGAGCTGTGCCGCCAGTGTCTGCGTCAGGCTGACTTCGCCCTCTTCCTGATGTACGGATACACCTTGCGGCTTGTTGATGGCGACAAAATCCGGATGTCTAAATAAGATTTCCCACATTTCAGACGACCTATTTCAACATAATGCCGCTACCGGACAAAGTGATGGCGCCCAATACGCAAAACAGTACGCAGGCGGAAATCCGCACGGCTTTGGCGGGGATTTTTTTCATCAGCATATCGCCCAGATAAACCACGGGCACGGTTGCCAACATCAATCCGGCAACGCTGCCGAGTACGACCATGGATAAGGATTGGTATTTGCCGCCAGCAAGACCGTGGCGATTTGGGTTTTGTCGCCGATTTCCGCCATGAAAAACAGGAAAACCGTCGCTCCGAACGCGCCGTATTTGAGCCAACGGCTGTCCGGGTTTTCATCTTTATCGGGCAGGAGCAGCCACAAGCCGACCGCGATGAAGCTGATGCCGACGACCCATTTGACGGTCTCAGGAGAAATGGCTTCCGCCAGCCATACGCCGACAAATGCGGAGACCAAATGATTCAGTAAAGTGGCAATGAAGATGCCGGAGACTACCGCATTTTTCTGGGCGAAACGTGCGGCAAGGAAAAGAGCGAGCAGTTGCGTTTTATCGCCGATTTCGGCAATGGAAACGCCCAGTATTGAAGAGAAAAATGCTTCCATAAGATACTTAACCGAAGCGGGCAAAAACAAAAAGCGTTGCACATACCGCCCGCAAGGGTATGGACAACGCTTACGTCTTGCCTGTCTTCCGGTTTTCAGGAAGATGCCGCCACCATGACCGATTTTTGTCAAACTCAGTCAATTATGTTGATAACGGCTCTGATGGTTAGCAAACATCAGATGGCTACTCCCGTAAGAGTGTGCGCATTATAAAGATGGAAGGGGGAGGGATGCAATAAATAATTGGCGGCTAAGGGGTCGTCTGAAACCTTGGAAGATGGTGAAAGAAATTATGCTATGATGCCCTAAGGTCAAAATCCACCGGAGTATTAATGCAAAAGTATTGGATATTGTGCATCGTTTGTCTTTTGGTATGGTGTGCTGTTTTGAGCTGGCTGCATCTATGTGCAGTCAATGTGGAAAAAAGGTCGTCTGAAAACCTGTCTTCTGCCGATATTGCCGTTGTTTTAGGTAATGCTGTTAACCGCAGAGGAAAACCGAATCCTTGTTTGCGCTCGCGGGTTGAAGCAGGTGTCAGACTGTATCGGCAAGGTAAAGTGGATGAGTTGCTGATGAGCGGAGGAACGGACGGGGACGGCAGCAATGAAGCTCAAACTATGCGCGATATGGCCGTGGAAATGGGCGTACCGTCCGAAAAAATACGGTTGGAAGAACATTCAAAAAGTACATATGAAAATATCGTGCTGAGTGTACCGGATCTACGGGATGCGAACGGAATCATCATTGTCAGCGATGCTTTCCATCTTGCGCGTGCCTCTTGGCTTGCTAAGCGCTATTGGCAGGGTAAAACTGTTGAATTGTATGCTTCAGGGGCGTGCGGTGATCCGACGTTAAATTATTTGCGCAAACTGTCTCGGGAGGTGCTTGCATGGGTAAAGGCGGTTGCACTTTACAGTTAGGGGCTGACTATTATTTTTTATAATAGTAGATGGTCATGCTTTTGACTGACTAGAATCTCAATATGAAGAGGTCGTCTGAAAACCCAATTTCAGTTTTCAGACGACCTCTCTTATATTTCCTGCCGATTACATTCCAGGGAACATTCCTTTCATACCCTTCATGCCTTTTGCCATACGCATCAGTTTGCCCAGTCCTTTTCCGCTGAACATTTTCATGACTTGTTGCGATTGTTCAAACTGTTTGAGCATTTTGTTGACTTCCTCAACACTGGTGCCGGCGCCTGCGGCAATGCGGCGTTTGCGGCTGGCTTTGAGCAGGGTTGGGTTGGCGCGTTCTTTGGGCGTCATGGAGTTGATGATGGCTTCGACTTTACCCATGGCTTTTTCTGCCGTGCCTTCGGGGATTTGTTTGGAAATCTGACCCAGTTCGCCCGGCATTTTTGACATCAGGCTTTCCAGCCCGCCCATATTACGCATTTGCTGGATTTGTTCTTTAAAGTCATTGAGGTCGAAGCCTTTGCCTTTTTGCAGCTTTTTCGCCATTTTGGCAGCGGCTTCTTCGTCTATGCCTTTTTGGACATCTTCAATCAGACTCAACACGTCGCCCATGCCGAGGATGCGGCTGGCGATACGGTCCGGGTAGAAGGGTTCGAGTCCTGTGATTTTTTCACCGATACCGATAAATTTGATGGGTTTTCCGGTAACGTGGCGCACAGACAATGCTGCACCGCCACGCGAATCGCCGTCCATTTTGGTCAGGATGACACCGGTCAGCGGAAGGGCTTCGTTGAATGCTTGTGCGGTGTTTACGGCGTCTTGACCTAACATGGCATCGACGACGAATAAGGTTTCGACGGGATTGACGGCTGCGTGCAGCGCTTTGATTTCATTCATCATCTCTTCGTCGATTGCCAAGCGTCCGGCGGTATCGACCATCAAGACGTCGTAAAAGTGTTTTTTTGCATAATCAATCGCAGCAGTGGCAATTTCGACAGGTTTCTGATTGGAATCGGAAGGGAAGAAGTCAATGCCGACTTGCTCAGCCAAAGGCGCAACTGTTCGATAGCAGCAGGGCGGTATACGTCGGCTGAAACGACCAAGACTTTTTTCTTCTGTTCGTTTTTCAGCAGGCGGGCGAGTTTGCCAACGGTGGTGGTTTTACCGGCACCTTGCAGACCCGCCATTAAAACGACAGCAGGCGGTACGGCTGCCAAATCTAAAGAGGAATTTTCTTTGCCCATCAATTCGATCAGGGCTTGATTGACGACGCCGATAAAGGCTTGATCAGGGGTCAGGCTGCCGGTGACTTCTTGTCCGAGCGCTTTTTCTTTGACGTTGTTGACAAATTCTTTTACGACGGGCAGGGCTACGTCTGCTTCGAGCAGGGCAAGGCGGACTTCCCGCAGAGCCTCTTTGATGTTGTCTTCTGTCAGTTTTGCTTGCCCGCGGATATTTTTGAAAACTTTACTAAAGCGGTTGGTTAAGTTGTCTAACATGCTTGTCCTTGGTAATGATAATAGCTGCCCTGTTTGGGGCATTCTTTGCTAAAATAAAATTGAGATTATTTTACACTATCGCGTGCTGTTATGTATGCGCGCCAAGAAAGTTTGTTATGCCGACTATCCTGATTTGCCTGATACTGGTGTATGCCGGATTGGGTATATTCGTTTGGTTCAACCACAAGACCCGAGATATTAAAGATTATCCCCTAAAAGCCGAACTGGCAGTTTTAGGTACCGCACTAACCATGAATGGTGCCGTATTGCTCATGCCTGTCATTCAAGACAAGGTTTTGATTATGGGCTTTGGGTATTCCGTCAGTTTGATTGTATGGTTGATGCTACTGGTGTATTTTGTTGGTAGTTTTTTCTATCGTCTACGCGGATTGCAGCTGCTTTTATATCCGTGCGCAGCGTTTACTTTGTTATTGGGTGCGCTGTTTCCGGGTAAATATGTCGGTTACCAAATCAATGATCTGCCGTTTATGTCACACATTGGTACATCGCTGCTGGCATACGGTTTATTCGGGATTGTTACTTTATTTGCCGTTTTAATTTTACTGTTAAACCGTAATCTACATAGAAGACGTGTTTCCAGTTTGTCCGGTTTCCTACCGTCTTTACTGAGTTTGGAAAAGCTCATGTTCCAAGGGATGTGGGTAGGTTTTATTTTATTGACCTATTCAGTTGTCAGCGGGACTTTTTTTGCGGAGGCTGTATTCGGTAAACCTGTTACATTTACCCATAAAACAGTATTCGGCATCCTCTCATGGTTAATTTACGGTGCTTTGCTACTTAAGCACAGCATGACTGCATGGCGCGGTAAAAAAGCTGCTGTTTGGACAATTATCGGATTTGTCAGTCTCATGTTTGCTTATGTAGGTAGCAAGTTCGTATTGGAAATCTTACTGCAGCGTTAAGATGAGAGTCATTCGGATAATAGTGTATTTGGATTAATAAAGGTCGTCTGAAATTGATTTCAGACGACCTTTGCTGTTGATTGAGTTTGGTTTGAGAATATTTTGAAATAAAAGTTTTTGAATTTCAGTTTGTTGTCGGTTTTTGTGGAATTTTTTGTTGTTTGGGAGTTGACGGTTTTTGGTGGTGGGGGTATAGTTCGGTTCTTCGCTGCTTCGGCGGTGGTTGAACGAACTGATAAGTATATCACAGTTGGTCTGATTTTTCGAGGTTTTAAGAAAAGTTTTGATTGACAATGATTTGAAATGCTTTATAATTCGTTTTCGCTCTTTAACAAAACAGATTACCGATAAGTGTGAGTGCGACAGCCTCACACTGTTTGAAGACAGACAAGATGATGTTTTAGACATTGTCCTGTCGGTTTCTTTGAAGCAGACCAGAAGTTAAAAAGTTAGAGATTGAACATAAGAGTTTGATCCTGGCTCAGATTGAACGCTGGCGGCATGCTTTACACATGCAAGTCGGACGGCAGCACAGAGAAGCTTGCTTCTTGGGTGGCGAGTGGCGAACGGGTGAGTAATATATCGGAACGTACCGAGCAGTGGGGGATAACTAATCGAAAGATTAGCTAATACCGCATATTTTCTGAGGAAGAAAGCAGGGGACCATTTGGCCTTGCGCTGTTTGAGCGGCCGATATCTGATTAGCTGGTTGGTGGGGTAAAGGCCTACCAAGGCGACGATCAGTAGCGGGTCTGAGAGGATGATCCGCCACACTGGGACTGAGACACGGCCCAGACTCCTACGGGAGGCAGCAGTGGGGAATTTTGGACAATGGGCGCAAGCCTGATCCAGCCATGCCGCGTGTCTGAAGAAGGCCTTCGGGTTGTAAAGGACTTTTGTCAGGGAAGAAAAGGATAGGGTTAATACCCCTGTCTGATGACGGTACCTGAAGAATAAGCACCGGCTAACTACGTGCCAGCAGCCGCGGTAATACGTAGGGTGCGAGCGTTAATCGGAATTACTGGGCGTAAAGCGGGCGCAGACGGTTACTTAAGCAGGATGTGAAATCCCCGGGCTCAACCTGGGAACTGCGTTCTGAACTGGGTGACTAGAGTGTGTCAGAGGGAGGTAGAATTCCACGTGTAGCAGTGAAATGCGTAGAGATGTGGAGGAATACCGATGGCGAAGGCAGCCTCCTGGGATAACACTGACGTTCATGCCCGAAAGCGTGGGTAGCAAACAGGATTAGATACCCTGGTAGTCCACGCCCTAAACGATGTCGATTAGCTGTTGGGCAGCTTGACTGCTTAGTAGCGAAGCTAACGCGTGAAATCGACCGCCTGGGGAGTACGGTCGCAAGATTAAAACTCAAAGGAATTGACGGGGACCCGCACAAGCGGTGGATGATGTGGATTAATTCGATGCAACGCGAAGAACCTTACCTGGTCTTGACATGTACGGAACCCTCCAGAGACGGAGGGGTGCCTTCGGGAGCCGTAACACAGGTGCTGCATGGCTGTCGTCAGCTCGTGTCGTGAGATGTTGGGTTAAGTCCCGCAACGAGCGCAACCCTTGTCATTAGTTGCCATCATTAAGTTGGGCACTCTAATGAGACTGCCGGTGACAAGCCGGAGGAAGGTGGGGATGACGTCAAGTCCTCATGGCCCTTATGACCAGGGCTTCACACGTCATACAATGGTCGGTACAGAGGGTAGCCAAGCCGCGAGGCGGAGCCAATCTCACAAAACCGATCGTAGTCCGGATTGCACTCTGCAACTCGAGTGCATGAAGTCGGAATCGCTAGTAATCGCAGGTCAGCATACTGCGGTGAATACGTTCCCGGGTCTTGTACACACCGCCCGTCACACCATGGGAGTGGGGGATACCAGAAGTAGGTAGGGTAACCGCAAGGAGCCCGCTTACCACGGTATGCTTCATGACTGGGGTGAAGTCGTAACAAGGTAGCCGTAGGGGAACCTGCGGCTGGATCACCTCCTTTCTAGAGAAAGAAGAGGCTGTCGCATTCACACTTATCGGTAAACTGTAGAAGATGCGGAAAAATGCTTGAGTGAAGACAAGATTCGCTTAAGAAGAGAATCCGGGTTTGTAGCTCAGCTGGTTAGAGCACACGCTTGATAAGCGTGGGGTCGGAGGTTCAAGTCCTCCCAGACCCACCAAGAACGGGGGCATAGCTCAGTTGGTAGAGCACCTGCTTTGCAAGCAGGGGGTCATCGGTTCGATCCCGTTTGCCTCCACCAATACTTTCCAAATCAAAGCGAGTTAAAAAGGCAGTGTAACTGCTTTCTTTTTTTCTAAAGAGAAGTCTGATGGTGAATCAGTTTGACGGAAAAAGAAAGGCTGCTATAATAATCAGCTCATTTTGATTTGCGAAGTAAATAGCAATATTGAACGCATCGATCTTTAACAAATTGGAAAGCCGAAATCAACAAACAAAGACAATGTGTCTGTTTTTGATAATTGACCGATTGCAAACGGTCAGTTGTCTCCTGGATAGGAAAAGAAAAACAGGTACAGTATTTGGGTGATGATTGTATCGACTTAATCCCGAAAGACAAAAGGCGGGATTGAGACACAACAAGCAGTAAGCTTTATCAAAGTAGGAAATTCAAGTTTGATGTTCTTGTCAACGGAATGTCAGGCAAAGTCAGAGAAGTTCTTGAAATGATAGAGTCAAGTGAATAAGTGCATCAGGTGGATGCCTTGGCGATGATAGGCGACGAAGGACGTGTAAGCCTGCGAAAAGCGTGGGGGAGCTGGCAATAAAGCTATGATCCCGCGATGTCCGAATGGGGAAACCCACTGCATTCTGTGCAGTATCCTAAGTTGAATACATAGACTTAGAGAAGCGAACCCGGAGAACTGAACCATCTAAGTACCCGGAGGAAAAGAAATCAACCGAGATTCCGCAAGTAGTGGCGAGCGAACGCGGAGGAGCCTGTACGTAATAACTGTCGAGATAGAAGAACAAGCTGGGAAGCTTGACCATAGTGGGTGATAGTCCCGTATTCGAAATCTCAACGGTGGTACTAAGCGTACGAAAAGTAGGGCGGGACACGTGAAATCCTGTCTGAATATGGGGGGACCATCCTCCAAGGCTAAATACTCATCATCGACCGATAGTGAACCAGTACCGTGAGGGAAAGGCGAAAAGAACCCCGGGAGGGGAGTGAAATAGAACCTGAAACCTGATGCATACAAACAGTGGGAGCACCCTTGTGGTGTGACTGCGTACCTTTTGTATAATGGGTCAACGACTTACATTCAGTAGCGAGCTTAACCGAATAGGGGAGGCGTAGGGAAACCGAGTCTTAATAGGGCGAACAGTTGCTGGGTGTAGACCCGAAACCGAGTGATCTATCCATGGCCAGGTTGAAGGTGCCGTAACAGGTACTGGAGGACCGAACCCACGCATGTTGCAAAATGCGGGGATGAGCTGTGGATAGGGGTGAAAGGCTAAACAAACTCGGAGATAGCTGGTTCTCCCCGAAAACTATTTAGGTAGTGCCTCGAGCAAGACACTGATGGGGGTAAAGCACTGTTATGGCTAGGGGGTTATTGCAACTTACCAACCCATGGCAAACTAAGAATACCATCAAGTGGTTCCTCGGGAGACAGACAGCGGGTGCTAACGTCCGTTGTCAAGAGGGAAACAACCCAGACCGCCAGCTAAAGATCCCAAATGATAGATTAAGTGGTAAACGAAGTGGGAAGGCACAGACAGCCAGGATGTTGGCTTAGAAGCAGCCATCATTTAAAGAAAGCGTAATAGCTCACTGGTCGAGTCGTCCTGCGCGGAAGATGTAACGGGGCTCAAATCTATAACCGAAGCTGCGGATGCCGGTTTACCGGCATGGTAGGGGAGCGTTCTGTAGGCCGATGAAGGTGCATTGTAAAGTGTGCTGGAGGTATCAGAAGTGCGAATGTTGACATGAGTAGCGATAAAGCGGGTGAAAAGCCCGCTCGCCGAAAGCCCAAGGTTTCCTACGCAACGTTCATCGGCGTAGGGTGAGTCGGCCCCTAAGGCGAGGCAGAAATGCGTAGTCGATGGGAAACAGGTTAATATTCCTGTACTTGATTCAAATGCGATGTGGGGACGGAGAAGGTTAGGTTAGCAAGCTGTTGGAATAGCTTGTTTAAGCCGGTAGGTGGAAGACTTAGGCAAATCCGGGTCTTCTTAACACCGAGAAGTGACGACGAGTGTCTACGGACATGAAGTAACCGATACCACGCTTCCAGGAAAAGCCACTAAGCTTCAGTTTGAATTGAACCGTACCGCAAACCGACACAGGTGGGCAGGATGAGAATTCTAAGGCGCTTGAGAGAACTCGGGAGAAGGAACTCGGCAAATTGATACCGTAACTTCGGGAGAAGGTATGCCCTCTAAGGTTAAGGACTTGCTCCGTAAGCCCTGGAGGGTCGCAGAGAATAGGTGGCTGCGACTGTTTATTAAAAACACAGCACTCTGCTAACACGAAAGTGGACGTATAGGGTGTGACGCCTGCCCGGTGCTGGAAGGTTAATTGAAGATGTGAGAGCATCGGATCGAAGCCCCAGTAAACGGCGGCCGTAACTATAACGGTCCTAAGGTAGCGAAATTCCTTGTCGGGTAAGTTCCGACCCGCACGAATGGCGTAACGATGGCCACACTGTCTCCTCCCGAGACTCAGCGAAGTTGAAGTGGTTGTGAAGATGCAATCTACCCGCTGCTAGACGGAAAGACCCCGTGAACCTTTACTGTAGCTTTGCATTGGACTTTGAAGTCACTTGTGTAGGATAGGTGGGAGGCTTAGAAGCAGAGACGCCAGTCTCTGTGGAGCCGTCCTTGAAATACCACCCTGGTGTCTTTGAGGTTCTAACCCAGACCCGTAATCCGGGTCGGGGACCGTGCATGGTAGGCAGTTTGACTGGGGCGGTCTCCTCCCAAAGAGTAACGGAGGAGTTCGAAGGTTACCTAGGTCCGGTCGGAAATCGGACTGATAGTGCAATGGCAAAAGGTAGCTTAACTGCGAGACCGACAAGTCGAGCAGGTGCGAAAGCAGGACATAGTGATCCGGTGGTTCTGTATGGAAGGCTATCGCTCAACGGATAAAAGGTACTCCGGGGATAACAGGCTGATTCCGCCCAAGAGTTCATATCGACGGCGGAGTTTGGCACCTCGATGTCGGCTCATCACATCCTGGGGCTGTAGTCGGTCCCAAGGGTATGGCTGTTCGCCATTTAAAGTGGTACGTGAGCTGGGTTTAAAAACGTCGTGAGACAGTTTGGTCCCTATCTGCAGTGGGCGTTGGAAGTTTGACGGGGGCTGCTCCTAGTACGAGAGGACCGGAGTGGACGAACCTCTGGTGTACCGGTTGTAACGCCAGTTGCATAGCCGGGTAGCTAAGTTCGGAAGAGATAAGCGCTGAAAGCATCTAAGCGCGAAACTCGCCTGAAGATGAGACTTCCCTTGCGGTTTAACCGCACTAAAGAGTCGTTCGAGACCAGGACGTTGATAGGTGGGGTGTGGAAGCGCGGTAACGTGTGAAGCTAACCCATACTAATTGCTCGTGAGGCTTGACTCTATCATTTGAAGAACTTCAAATAAAAAGCTTACTGACTGATTCAATCGTCACCAAATATATTGATTAAGGCTTTACCGATTTGTACAGTTTAAGTTTGGCGGCCATAGCGAGTTGGTCCCACGCCTTCCCATCCCGAACAGGACCGTGAAACGACTCAGCGCCGATGATAGTGTGGTTCTTCCATGCGAAAGTAGGTCACTGCCAAACACCTATTCTAAGCCCCCGACAGATGTCGGGGGCTTTTACTTTGTATCGTTGACAGGTTTGGAGAATCGGACATTCCTGCCTTGATAGCGGCGGTGGGACGGAATGGGGTAATACTCCGAATGCTCCGGTTGCAGAAGAATGGGCTTTTGATGATGTGGGTGGGGCCGCTTCGAAATTGAGGTGGGTTAGTAGATGTTGTAGAATCAATACACTGAGAGATAGTAAAGTTAGAAATATTTAAAATTGTTTGAATTAAAACGATGTAAAGTATATGATAATAAAATATATAGTGGTAACGCATTCCAGGCGTTACCGTCCATATTAACGAAATGATAGGAAAACGCCCTTATGAAAAAATTCCTCTTTGCCGCACTCTCCGTTTTGACTGCCTCGCTGTCGCTGGCAGCCGTCAACATCAATACTGCTTCCCCGTCCGAATTGGAAGCCCTGCCCGGCATCGGTCCGGCCAAAGCGAAAGCCATTGTGGACTACCGCCAGCAGCATGGTGCCTTCAAATCGGTGGAAGAGCTCAAAAACGTTAAAGGCATCGGCGAGGGCATCTTCTCCAAACTGAAGGCGGAAGCAACCGTCGCGCCCGCACCTGCAAACACAAAAGCTAAAAATGTTGTTCAAAAGTAAATTAACTGGGCGCATTAAGACAAGGAATTCGAGATGTAGGCTGGTATTCTGCCTAGAAGAAAATATGGGTGGTCTTAGTCAGTCTGAAAGTAAGTGTTGTAAACCCAAAAGGTTTCTTATACAAAAGGATATATATTGAAATTGGGTGATGAAATTATCAATAGGTAATAAATTATGAATAAAGAAAATTGTAAAGGGTATTCTCTTACTCAATTAATCTTTGTAATTACAATAATTGGGATCTTAACTTCAATAGCTTATCCAAGTTATCAAATATCTTAGAGACTCAGAAATACGTCAGGCTCTGGCAGCGCTTGTTGAGAGTGCTCAGTATATGGAACGATTTTATCAGCAGAATGGTAGTTTCAAGAAAACTTCTACAGCGTGGCCTGATTTGCCTAACTCGAGGAGTTTAGAAAACTTTTGTATTTATCCTCATGGGCTTGCTAGAGGCGCGTTAGATGGGAAATTTACTTTAAAGGCAGTTGCATTGGATAAAAATAAAGAACCTAGGGTAATAAAGATTAATGAATCTCTAACAACTTTTATTTGTGAGAGTACTGCTAGTTCTTGTGATGATGTTACGAAAAACTATTTTTCTGGTGCAGATAAAAACTGTTCCGTATATCGGCTTTAAGAGGGTTTATGTAGTTATTACTGAATGGTTTGTACGTCTATTTAAACTAATATTAATTAAGTAGAGCCTGAGCCACTAATTATTATATATAAAAGATTATATAAAAGGTCGTCTGAAAACTTGTTTTCAGACGACCTTTCTGCAAATGGAGCAATTAGCCCCCTAAATACCAGAATTTCAACGCCCACAATACGGCAACTATCCACACCATAGGTGGTACGTCTTTCACGCGGTTGCACAAAAGTTTAATCACTGCATAGCTGATAAAGCCGAAGGCGATGCCGTCTGCAATCGAATAGGTAAACGGCATGAACACGATGGTCAGGAAAGCGGGGGCGGCTTCGGTCATATCGTCCCAGTCGATTTCGCGCGCGCTACGCAGCATTTGCGCACCGACGTAGAGCAGCGCAGGCGCGGTGGCGAAACCGGGGATGCTCTGCACTAACGGCGAGAAAATCAGACACGCCAGCATCAATACGCCGACGGTTACGGCAGTCAGCCCGGTGCGGCCGCCAGCGGACACGCCCGCCGCGCTTTCGACATACGGCGTAGTTGAAGACGTACCCAGTGCGGCACCGGCGACGATGGCGGTCGAGTCGGCGAACAGGGCGCGTTTCAGACGAGGCAGTTTGCCGTCTTCCAGCAGGCCTGCGCGGTGAGAAACGCCGACCAGCGTGCCGGTGGAGTCAAACAAATCGACTAGGAAGAAGACAAAAATTACACTGACCATGCTGAGGGTAAAGAGGCCGTTGAAATCCATTTGCATGAAAGTCGGTGCGATGCTTGGAATCTCGCCGATTACGCCTTTAAACTCGCTCAAGCCCAGCAGAGTGGAAATGGCTGTGATTGCCAGAATGGTCAGGATAATCGCCCCTTTGACGCGGAAATGCCCCAAAGCCACCACCATGGCGAAGCCCGCCAATACCAAGAGCGCGGCAGGTTGGTGGATGTCGCCTAGTTTCACCAAAGTCGCATCGCTGGCAACGATAATGCCGGAACCTTTGAGCGCAATCAGCGACAGAAACAGCCCGATACCGGCGGCAATCGACATTTTCAAACCCATAGGCAGCGCGTTTACCAGCATTTCGCGCACTTTGAAAAAGCTGAATAAAATGAAAATGATGCCGGAAACGAATACCGCGCCCAAAGCCACCTGCCAGGGCACGCCCATGCCTTTGACGACGGCGAAAGTAAAGTAGGCGTTCAGACCCATGCCCGGTGCGAGCGCAATCGGATAGTTACCGACGAAGCCCATCACGAAGCAGCCGATGGCGGAAGCGATGCAGGTGGCGACGAATACCGCGCCCATGTCCATGCCCGTTTCGCCGAGAATCAGCGGATTGACGATAATGATGTAACACATGGCGAGGAAGGTGGTCAGACCAGCCATCAGCTCCGTGCGCACATTTGTGCCGTTTGCGCGTAAATTGAATATGCGCTCCAGCACATTTGATTTGAAGTAGTCATGATTTATGCTTTTCAAAAAAAAGGAAATTTGCGGGCGGTATTATACTGAAAACGCTTTGTTATCGGGTGAAAAATTGTCAACATTTCGGTTGAAATGGTTTGAGAAAAGGTCGTCTGAAAATCAGAGTTGGGTTTTCAGACGACCTTTGGGCATTTTTTCTTTCAAAGATTAAATGCATAAAAAACCCGCAGCCGAAGCTGCGGGTCAATTTAGGTCAGTTCTACGAAGAATATTACCATTCGTAGTTCAAACCTACGTTGTAAGATGCAGAGCCGCCTGAAGAGGTACCCACTGCAAGACCGGCTTTAGCTGCAAAGTTTTCATTGAAGCGATAACCTGCACCCACAGCAACTGCGGTATCAGATTTGAAACCACCCAAAGCAGCGGTAACGTTGAATTTACCGACGCTGTAAGGTTGGAACAGGCCGCTGAGGGCTGCTTGTGCTGCCAGACCTTGGCGGGTCTCTTTACGCAGGTTCGCTACGTTTTTATCCAGGCTATCGATGCGTGCTGAGTTTTTAGCAATACCTGCAGCGTGTTGACCATTTGCAGTTTGCAATGCAGCAATATCGGTTTTGTTAGTATCGATTTGCTTAGTATTGGCTGCAATTTGTACCGCATTGGTATCGGCACTTTCTTGAGCTTTGGCAGCAGCGGTTTGTGCAGCTTTGGCATGGCTGTCGGCATTTTCGGCAGATTTTTGGGCAACTTCAACAGCACCTTTTGCCACTTGAGCTGATTTTTGAGCTTCAACAGCTATTGTTCTTACGCTTTCTACAGCAGTCTTATCAGCTTTGGTCTCAATTGCTGCTTTGTTGGCATCGATATCTGTGCGGTGAGCCTTCAAAGCATCAGCTGCAGCCAAATCTGCTTTTTTCAAAGTAATGATGTCTTCATCCAAGCTGGCGATCGCATTGTTGAAGCCTTCGTTAGCTTCTTTTTGCTCTTCAAGTTTGGCAGTATTTTCAGCGATTGCTGCTTTGTTGGCATCAATGTCTTGACGGTTAGCTTCTAAAGCGTCAGCTGCTGCTTTACCGGCTAATGCGAGATCACCGATGTCTTTATCCAAGCTGGCGATCGCATTGTTGAAGCCTTCGTTAGCTTCTTTTTGCTCTTCAAGTTTGGCAGTATTTTCAGCGATTGCTGCTTTGTTGGCATCAATGTCTTGACGGTTAGCTTCTAAAGCGTCAGCTGCTGCTTTACCGGCTAATGCGAGATCACCGATGTCTTTATCCAAGCTGGCGATCGCATTGTTGAAGCCTTCGTTAGCTTCTTTTTGCTCTTCAAGTTTGGCAGTATTTTCAGCGATTGCCGCTTTATTGGCGTCGATGTCTTGACGGTTAGCTTCTAAAGCGTCAGCTGCTGCTTTACCGGCTAATGCGAGATCACCGATGTCTTTATCCAAGCTGGCGATCGCATTGTTGAAGCCTTCATTAGCTTCCTCTTGTTCTTTCAAAGAAGCAGTATTTTCAGCGATTGCCGCTTTATTGGCGTCGATGTCTTGACGGTTAGCTTCTAAAGCGTCAGCTGCTGCTTTACCGGCTAATGCGAGATCACCGATGTCTTTATCCAAGCTGGCGATCGCATTGTTGAAGCCTTCATTAGCTTCCTCTTGTTCTTTCAAAGAAGCAGTATTTTCAGCGATTGCCGCTTTGTTGGCATCAATGTCTTGACGGTTAGCTTCTAAAGCGTCAGCTGCTGCTTTACCGGCTAATGCGAGATCACCGATGTCTTTATCCAAGCTGGCGATCGCATTGTTGAAGCCTTCGTTAGCTTCTTTTTGCTCTTCAAGTTTGGCAGTATTTTCAGCGATTGCTGCTTTGTTGGCATCAATGTCTTGACGGTTAGCTTCTAAAGCGTCAGCTGCTGCTTTACCGGCTAATGCGAGATCACCGATGTCTTTATCCAAGCTGGCGATCGCATTGTTGAAGCCTTCATTAGCTTCCTCTTGTTCTTTCAAAGAAGCAGTATTTTCAGCGATTGCCGCTTTATTGGCGTCGATGTCTTGACGGTTAGCTTCTAAAGCGTCAGCTGCTGCTTTACCGGCTAATGCGAGATCACCGATGTCTTTATCCAAGCTGGCGATCGCATTGTTGAAGCCTTCATTAGCTTCCTCTTGTTCTTTCAAAGAAGCAGTATTTTCAGCGATTGCCGCTTTATTAGCATCAATATCTTTACGATTGTCTTCTACAGCCTCTGCAGCAAGCTGCAAGCCCTTCGCCAAGTCAACGATGCCTTGTTTATTGGCATCAATATCTTTACGGTTGGCGTCCAAAGCTTCAGTCAGACCTGCTACGCCTTTGCTTGCCTTGTCGGCTTTATCTGCAACTGCGTCGATTTTAGAAGCTGCATCCACTGCTTTATCGGCGGCATCTTTGGCTTCTTTTACTTTGCTGTCAACGTTAGCAGAAAGCGCGGTTACTTTGTCTTCGGCGGCTTTGGCAGCGGCTTTGGCATCTGCTGTGTCTTGCTCCAAAGTATCCACACGGGTGTTTACTGCGGTTACGTCTTCGCCGATTGCGTCAAATTGGTCGGAAATGTCTTTACCCATATCGGCGACTGATTCATTCAGATCATTCACACCTGTGGCAACTTCAATAATATGCTTCCTATTGTCGGTAATGGCAGTTTTCAGTTCTTCGATGGTTTCGTCTTGATCATCTAAAGCATTTGCCAAGTTGTCAAGGCGGCCTGCCAAACCCACACCTTTCAGGCTGTCGGCTTCGATATCTTCATTGGTGGCTTTACGGACGGTTTTGTTACCTTTGGCATCAGTTGTGATGAAATCCGAACCGGAAGCAAAACCATTAATGGTTTGTTCTAACTCTAAGGTTTTCAAAAGCAGAGCATCGTTATCTTTTTTGAAAGTCAGCTTACCGGTATCTTTATCATATGTTGTGCCTTCGCCGAAGACAGTAAAAAACGCTGCTTGACCTTGATCGTCTTTGCCGCCAACCGCTGCTGCAAAGTTTTGTTCAGCCGCTCCCGCTGCGCCGCTTGCTACGGCTGCCGTAACAGCCATGCTCAATACTTTTACATTGAATTTTTTCATGTTTTTTACCTTTGTATGGTGGGTGTAAGGACGTTGATGCTTTTCCGGCGGCTCCCCGTAAACTGTAAAAGGATTATGCCGTTTCGGGCTGGAACTTAATAATCGCCAAGAAAAGTTTCAATGCATATTGTAAAAGTATGAAATTAAAAATCAAGGCTTGTGTCATTTTTTATGGTGGGAACAGGGGCGCATAGGCCTGTATTCTTCGATTTTTTTGAAATGTATTTTGATGCAATAAATGGCAATAGAATAATAAGCATATGAAATATATGATATTTTAATTTGATTTTTTGGTTTTTTTGATGGGTATTACCCTGTTTGGTAGAAAATATTTTAAATTTCTATTTTTATCAATTTGTGGGGAAAAAGCGACGAACGGTATTTTAATTTGATTATTCGGATGCGTTTGGCATTTTGCTACTACAAGTAAATGTTTTAATTTTTGTAAAGAATTCTCTTGCGTATGAGGATGATGTACTTGTTGTCGGCAAGGCTCTGGTATTCTGGCATAAGGCTTAAATAGGTTTCAGACGACCCTTTTGCTTTTTATAGTGGATTAACTTTAAACCAGTACGGCGTTGCCTCGCCTTGCCGTACTATCTGTACTGTCTGCGGCTTCGTCGCCTTGTCCTGATTTAAATTTAATCCACTATATTTATAGGAGTCTGCATAGTGATGGCGATATAGCTTGGAAAACTGGGGCTTTATGGATAACGAAAGCTGCGATTTGCTATAAAATTCCTTTTCTATATTCAGATACGGATAAGCTATGGAAACCGCCCTGCTCCTTGCCGGCAAAATCACCGAGCTGACCCTGATTGTCCTGATGGGCATGGCGTTGGTAAAGTTTAAGCTTCTGAATTCCGAACACAGCCGCACGCTCTCCGTCATCGCGCTCTACCTCATCAGCCCGTCGGTGATGATTCACGCCTTCCAAATCGAGAACACGCCCGACATCATTGACGGACTGAAGCTCTCGGTTGCCTTGGCGGTCGTGTTCCATATCCTGCTGATCGCGCTGGGCAGGCTTTTCAAAACCCTATTCAAGCTCGACACGCTTGAACACGCCGCCACGGTTTACACCAATTCCGGCAACCTCATCATCCCGCTGGTGATGTCTATTTTCGGACCGCAATGGGTGATTTACACCAGCGGTTTCATCATCGTCCAAATGTTCCTTTTTTGGACACACTTGCGCCTGCTGCTCTGCGGGCGCGGCAATCTTGCGTGGAAAACCGTACTGACCAACATCAACATCCTTTCCATCTTTATCGGCGTGTTCATGTTCGCCTTTCAAATCAAACTGCCGCACATCATCGACAACACGCTCGCCACCGTCGGCAGCATGATTGGTCCGGTCGCCATGCTCGTTGCCGGAATGTTGATTGCCTCGCTGCCGCTCAAAGAAATCGTCCTCTCCAAACGGATTTACCTCGTCGCCCTCCTGCGTCTGATACTTATCCCACTGATTCTGCTGGTGTTTGTCAAACTTTCAGGCATTGCACACTTGGGCGGACACAGCGATACCGTCGTCCTTATCAGCTTCCTCGCCACCGTCAGCCCCGCCGCGTCCACTGTTACCCAAATGGCGATGGTCTATGGTCAGAACGCCCGTAAAGCCAGCGCAATTTACGGCATCACGACGCTGCTGTGTGTCATCACCATGCCGCTGATGATCGCGTTGTATCAAGCGATGGTTTAAAAGAGGAGGGCAAGGCAAGGTCGTCTGAAAGCCCAAATTCAGGCTTTCAGACGACCTTGCCTTTAAAGCAGATATGATTGTTGTTTCCTGTATGCCGCAGAATGTTGGCCTTCGATGCGGCTGCTTCCTGATTACAGTGTTGTCGAATACCGACATCAGGCTTGCGGGGGGCGATAAGGTATTTTTCGGGTATCGCTTCAAATTTAAAAGGTCGTCTGAAAACCTAAATTCGAGTTTTCAGACGACCTTTGCTATGTAAATCACACCTGCTTCTGCGGATGCGCTTCGCCTTACTTCGCCATTTCCGCGAACACTTGATGCGCGGTGGCGATGGTTTCGTCAATCAGCTCGGGCGTGTGCGCGGCGGAGACGAAGCCTGCTTCGTAGGCGGATGGACCGAAGGCGGTGTTGCGGTCGAGCATGCCGTGGAAGAAGCGTTTGAAGGCGTCGATATTGGAACGCGCCATGTCGCCGTAGTTTTGCGGGGCATGGGCGGCGAAATACAGGCCGAACATACCGCCCACGCTGTCGGCGGTGAACTCGATGCCGTGCGCTTTGGCGGCGGCGGCAAGCCCGTCGGCGAGGCGGCGGGTCAAGGCGGTCAGGTTTCGTAGAAGCCTTCGCGCTGGATGATTTCAAGCGTTTTCAAGCCGGCGGCGACGGCAATCGGGTTGCCTGATAATGTGCCTGCCTGATATACGCCGCCCAGCGGGGAAATACATTCCATGATGTCTTTGCGTCCGCCGAACGCGGCAAGCGGCATACCGCCGCCGATGACTTTGCCCATCGTGGTCAGGTCGGGCGTGATGCCGTGCAGCGACTGCGCGCCGCCGAGCGCGACGCGGAAGCCGGTCATCACTTCGTCGTAAATCAACACGGCGCCGTGTTTTTCGGTCAATTCGCGCAGGGCTTTGACGAAGGCTTCGGTCGGGCGGACTAGGTTCATATTGCCGACGAAGGGTTCGAGGATGACGCAGGCGATTTCGTCGCCGTTGCGGGCGAACGCTTCTTCGAGCTGGTCGGTGTTGTTGTATTCGAGGACTAAGGTGTGTTTGGTGAAATCGGCGGGAACGCCTGCGGAAGACGGGTTGCCGAAGGTAAGCAGGCCGCTGCCGGCTTTGACGAGCAGGCTGTCGGAATGGCCGTGGTAGCAGCCTTCGAATTTGATGATTTTGTCGCGTCCGGTAAAGCCGCGGGCGAGGCGGATGGCGGTCATGGTGGCTTCGGTGCCGGAGCTGACGAGGCGCAGCCGCTCAACGGACGGCATGACTTTGGCGATTTCTTCGGCGATGACGATTTCGCCTTCGGTGGGCGCGCCGAACGACAAACCGCCCAAGGCGGCTTCGCGCACGGCTTCGATGACTTCGGGGTGCGCGTGTCCGACAATCGCAGGCCCCCACGAACCGACGTAATCGGTGTAGCGCGTGCCGTTTTCGTCCCAAACATACGCGCCTTCGGCTTTTTTGATGAAGCGCGGTACGCCGCCGACGCTGCCGAATGCGCGGACGGGAGAATTCACGCCGCCGGGGATGATGGCTTTGGCGCGGTCAAACAGGATTTCGTTACGGTTCATAGCGGATTCTTTCTGAGGTCGTCTGAAAAATAAGCGGTATTTTATCATCAGATTGCCCGCACCAGCCGTTTCAGACGACCCTTCAAGCCCAAACCTCCAAGACTTGAACTCCGTATCTGAAAATGAAAATTGTTCTGTAAAAACAATCACTCTGTTCATATTTGAAGCGTTTGTGCTATAATCCGCACCCATTTATACCATAAAGAAAACATCATGTTACGCGGATTCATTTTAATGCTTACCCTTTTGGTTTCCACCGTCTCCTACGCCGCCCAGCGCAAGCTGCCGAGCGATATGGACGCGGCGGTTTTGAAACAGGTCGAACTGCCTTATCTGAAAGTGAGCCGTGGCGGGTTCTCATGGACGCGCCTCTTGACGCTGGGCATTGCCGACGGCAATTCCGCCAAGCTGCAAATCACCCGTTTCACCAAAATCCACGACGAAAACGACCGCTTCATCCCGATGGGGCGGCTGGCGGGCAAAACCGGCAAAACCATTGCCTTCAAACACAACGACACCAACGCCCTCGTGCGCGAAGTGTGGGTTTTGACCGACGACGAAGCCTCCCGTTTTACTGCGCAAAAAGAAGTCCGCGACGAGGTTAAAAAAGACGCGCAATAAGCCGCCGTTTGCCCGTTTCAGACGACCCAAACACACACCGCGTGGTTGGCTGTTGCAGCCGCAGCAGCGCAACCGCGCATTTTTGCGCCCTGACGAATCTGCGTTTCAGACGACCTGCCCACGTTCCAAAGGTCATCTGAAATGAAGATTTTGATAACAATCAGCCCCGCAATTACGGGCTACCTGAGAAAGACACAAACCATGAAAAAAGTATTTATCCGTACCTTCGGCTGCCAAATGAACGAATACGACAGCGAAAAAATGCTCGCCGTACTCGCCGAAGAAAACGGCGGCATCGAACAAGTGACCGAAGCCGACGAAGCCGACATCATCCTCTTCAACACCTGCTCCGTGCGCGAAAAGGCGCAGGAAAAAGTGTTCTCCGACTTAGGCCGCGTACGCCCGCTCAAAGAAAAAAATCCCGACCTCATCATCGGCGTTGCCGGCTGCGTCGCCTCCCAAGAAGGCGAAAACATCATCAAACGCGCGCCTTATGTGGACGTCGTCTTCGGCCCGCAAACGCTGCACCGCCTGCCCAAAATGATTGTGGATAAAGAAACCAGCGGCCTGTCGCAAGTCGATATTTCCTTCCCCGAAATCGAAAAATTCGACCACCTGCCGCCCGCCCGCGTCGAAGGCGGCGCAGCATTCGTGTCCATCATGGAAGGCTGTTCCAAATACTGCTCGTTCTGCGTCGTCCCCTACACCCGCGGCGAAGAGTTCTCCCGCCCGCTGAACGACGTTTTGACCGAAATCGCCAACCTTGCCCAGCAAGGCGTGAAAGAAATCAACCTCTTGGGACAAAACGTCAACGCCTATCGCGGCGAAATGGAAGACGGCGAAATCTGCGACTTCGCCACCCTGCTGCGCATCGTCCACGAAATCCCCGGCATCGAGCGTATGCGCTTCACCACCAGCCACCCGCGCGAGTTTACCGACTCGATTATCGAGTGCTACCGCGACCTGCCCAAGCTGGTGTCGCACCTGCACCTGCCGATTCAAAGCGGTTCCGACCGCGTATTGAGCGCGATGAAACGCGGTTACACCGCCTTGGAATACAAATCCATCATCCGCAAACTGCGCGCCATCCGCCCCGACTTGTGCCTGAGCAGCGACTTCATCGTCGGCTTCCCCGGCGAAACCGAGCGCGAGTTCGAGCAAACCCTGAAGCTGGTGAAAGACATCGCCTTCGATTTGAGCTTCGTCTTCATTTACAGCCCGCGCCCCGGCACACCCGCCGCCAACCTGCCGGACGACACCCCGCACGCCGAAAAAGTGCGCCGCCTCGAAGCCCTGAACGAAGTCATCGAAGCCGAAACCGCCCGCATCAACCAAACCATGATAGGCACCGTACAACGCTGTCTGGTCGAAGGCATCTCCAAAAAAGACCCCGACCAGCTCCAAGCCCGTACCGCCAACAACCGCGTGGTCAACTTCACCGGCACGCCCGATATGATCAACCAAATGATCGATTTGGAAATCACCGAAGCCTACACCTTCTCCCTGCGCGGCAAACCGGTCGAAGCGTAAAGCCGTTCCGCCATAGCAAAGGTCGTCTGAAAACCTGACTTGGTTTTCAGACGACCTTTTTTCAGACGACCTGAGAGTCTGTCGATATTCAATAATTTCTGTATCTTTTTGTTATTAAAGCGGCATCTTCTGCGTTGGAAATTCTCGCAAGGTATCCAATCTTGCTGCGGTTTCCAGCTTGATTTTGCCGCTTTTCAAACAAAAATCCACTTCAAAAATCAAATGTCGGCAGCACTTAAGCGTAATGCCGCTCTTCGCCTTTGCCGTCCACATTCTCGGCGCAGCGTTTGCAGATGGTTTCATGTCCTGCGACTGTGCCGATGTCGTGGGTGTAGTGCCAGCAGCGTTCGCATTTTTCGCCGTCGCTGGCTTTTGCGGTTACGGCGAGTTCGCTGCCGGTTTTGACTTCGACTTTGGACACCAAGAGGGCAAAGCGCAATTCTTCGCCCAGGGCATTCAGGTAGTCGGCGGTGGCTTCCGGTGCGGTGATTTCGGCTTCTGCCTGCAATGACGAACCGACGGTTTTGTCGGTGCGCAAAGGCTCGATGGCGGCGGTTACGGCTTCGCGGGCTTCGCGGACTGCCGTCCATTTTTTCACCAGTTCGGCTTCGGCTTTTTCGTTGATGGGCGGGAACTCGTGCCAAGTGTGGAAGAGGACGCTGTCTTCTTCGCCGCCACCGATGATGTCCCATGCTTCTTCGCCGGTGAAGCACAAAATCGGTGCAATCAAAAGAACCAGACTGCGCGTAATGTGGTACAGGGCGGTTTGCGCGCTGCGGCGGGCGTGGCTGTCGGCTTGGGTGGTGTAGAGGCGGTCTTTCAGGATGTCGAGGTAGAACGCGCCCAAGTCTTCCGAGCAGAAGGCGACGATGTCTTTCACGGCGAAGTGGAAGGCATAGCGCGGATAGAAGTCGCCCGCCAGACGCTCTTGCAGCTGACGCGCCAATACTAAGGCGTAGCGGTCGATTTCGACCATGTCTGCCTGCGGTACGGTGTGTTCGAACGGGTCGAAATCACTGAGGTTGGCAAACAGGAAGCTCAAAGTGTTGCGGATGCGGCGGTAGCTTTCGGTGACGCGTTTGAGGATTTCTTTGGAAATCGCCAATTCGCCGCTGTAATCGGTGGATGCCGCCCACAGGCGCAGGATGTCCGCGCCGAATTCGTTATAGACTTCTTGCGGCGCGACGACGTTGCCGATGGATTTCGACATTTTGCGGCCGTTTTGGTCAACTACGAAACCGTGGGTCAGAAGCTGTTTGTAAGGGGCGCGTCCCATGGATGAGGCGCAGCCGGTCAGCATGGAGGATTGGAACCAGCCGCGGTGTTGGTCGCTGCCTTCGAGATAGAGGTCGGCAGGCCAGTCCAATTCTTCGCGTTGTTTCAAGACGGAATAATGGGTCGAGCCGGAGTCGAACCATACGTCCATCGTGTCGGAAAGTTTGTCGTAGTTTTCGCAATCTTCCGCGCTCAACAATTCGCTTTTATCGAGTGAGAACCATGCTTCGATGCCTTTTTCTTCGATTTTCAGGGCGACTTTTTCCAGAAGCTCGGCGGAGTTTGGATGCAGCTCGCCGGTTTCTTTGTGGACGAAGAAGGTCATCGGCGTGCCCCAGTAGCGTTGGCGCGAAACGACCCAGTCGGGGCGGCCTTCGATCATGGCTTCGAGGCGCGCGCGACCCCAAGACGGGAAGAATTCGGTGTCGTCCACGGCTTTGATGGCTTTGTCGCGCAGGGTCTTGCCGTCGCTGCCGGCTTTGTCCATGCCGACAAACCACTGACCTGTCGCGCGGTAAATCAGCGGGGTTTTATGGCGCCAGCAGTGGGCGTAGCTGTGTTCGATTTTGCTGCTAGCCAAGAGGTTGCCGGTTTCTTCCAGCCATTGCAGGATGACGGGATTCGCTTCCCAAACGCTCATGCCTGCCACGCGCGGCGTTTCGCTGATGTATTTGCCTTCGGCGTTGACGGGGTTGTAAAGCTCGATGCCGTATTTGTTGCAGACGGCGTAGTCTTCCAAACCGTGTGCGGGGGCGGTGTGCACCAAGCCCGTACCGGCGTCGGTGGTAACGTGTTCGCCGTTGAGCATGGGAATATCGCGTTCGAGGAACGGATGATTCATGTGCAGGTTTTCCAGCTTGTCGCCAGTGGTTTCCGCGAGGATGCTGAGGTCGTCTGAAGCAAAACCGTAGCGTTTGAGCGCGTCTTCCGCCAAATCTTTCGCGAGCACCAATTTGCCTTTGGGCGTATCAATCAGTTGATACACCACGTCCGCACCCGCAGACACGGCTTGGCTTGCGGGCAACGTCCAAGGCGTGGTCGTCCAGATAACGGCAAACGCTTTGCCTTCGATGCCTGCCAAACCGAATGCGGCGGCAAGCGCGGCGGTGTCTTTAAACGGATAACCGACGTCAATCGCAGGCGATACTTTGTCTTTGTATTCCACTTCCGCTTCCGCCAGCGAAGAGCCGCAGTCCAAGCAGAACTGAACCGGTTTCGCACCGCGGTAGAGATAACCCGATTTGTAGATTTCGCCGAGCATACGCACGGTATCGGCTTCAGTTTTGAAATCCATGGTCAGGTAGGGGTTGTCCCAATCGCCCAATACGCCCAGACGGATGAAGTCTTTTTTCTGACGGGCAACCTGTTCGGCGGCATATTCGCGGCACAATTCGCGGAAACGCGCTTTGGGCATGTCTTTGCCGTGCAGCTTTTCCACCATCACTTCGATGGGCAGGCCGTGGCAGTCCCAGCCCGGCACATAAGGCGCGTCGAAACCGGCTTGGGTTTTGCTGCGGATAATGATGTCTTTGAGGATTTTGTTGACGGCATGACCGATGTGGATGTCGCCGTTGGCATACGGCGGGCCGTCGTGCAGGATGAATTTCGGACGGCCTTTGGCGATTTCGCGCAGTTTTTGATAGCGTTTGTGCTCGTACCAGCTTTTCAGCCACGCAGGCTCGCGCTTGGCGAGGTTGCCGCGCATCGGAAACGGGCTTTCGAGCAGGTTTACGGTTTTGCTGTAATCGGTCATGTTGTGATTCTCTATGGTTTCGGTATTTCGGTTTCAGACGACGTTTCGCTAAGGTCGTCTGAAAAAATGCAAAGGGCTATTGTAGCCGAATTGTATTGTTTTTATAAGGGGTTTGGACGAAAGGTTGGGGCTTGGCGCAAGGGTGGGGCGTTGGTTTTGTCGTCATTTTTGCGGTTTGGCGGATCCGCATTAAACCGATGCGGCACAGTCTCGATTTGCTTTGATTTCGTTACTTTTTAATGAAGGTTGACCGTAAATTAAAATAAAATAATAATCTATATCATTCACTTTCTAAATTTCTTCCTCGACGACGCCAAGCTCGCCGAACTTTGGTTCTTCCGCCGTCCGGGCAGCAACGGCATTGTCCACAGCATCGAGGCCTATGACGACCGCCGCAATTTGGTGCTGCAACTGTTTGGCAGACCCGCCGATGCCGAAGCGGAATCCGAAGCGTGGCGCGCGCTGATTGCCGAGATGCGCCAAAAATACGGGCTGTAATCTTTTTTAAATCCACACCTCGTCTGAAACCTTGTCATCGGTTTTCAGACGACCTCCAAACCCCGCAAACCATACGGAAACATCATGAAAAAAACCATCATCGCCGCCGTCCTGACCCTGCTTGCCGCCCATGCCGCCGCGCAGCGCGTCGTGATCCTGACCCCCGACGTTGCCGACATCGCCGCCAAACTCGGTGCGGACAAAGAAGTCGTCGGCATCCACGAGTTCAACCGCAACCCGGCCTATAAAAACACGCCGTCCATCGGCTTCTACCGTAATTTCTCCGCCGAACCCATCATCGCCAAAAAGCCTGATTTGGTGATCGGAAGCTGGATGGCGAAACCCGACGGCATTTACGCCCAACTCAGCCGCGCCGGTGTCAAAGCGGAAAACGTCAATTCAAACGAAACGCTGGAGCAATACCAGCAAAGTTTTGCCCGCATCGGCAAATTGTTGGGCAAGGAAAAGCAGGCGCTGGCTTTGGCGCAGCAGTTTAAAAGCAGCATCAAGGCGCAGCCTGCCAACGGCAAACGCTACATCCTCAGCTACGACGGTCGTTATGTTGCGGGTAAAAACACCGTCGGCGACGTGCTGATCCGTCTCGCGGGCGGGACGAACGCGGCGGCTTCGGTGGACGGACTCAAACCCTTCTCGCGCGAAGGCTGGCTCAATGCGAAACCTGACGTCATCATCATCGCCAAACACAATGAAAAAGCCCTCGGCGGTCTCGACAAAATCATGACGCGCCCCGAAATCGCCTCCAGCCCCGCCGGGAAAAACAAACGCATCCTGTTCTGGCAGGCGGACGACTATATGCGCTACGGCCTCTACACGCCCGACATCGTCCGCAAGCTGCACGATTTAGGGAAATAAGGCGCGGTCGTCTGAAAGTTGCGTGATGGCATGAAGTCGGATGGGGCAATCCGGCTTCTTGTCGGTTTCAGACGACCTTCTTTTGCCGCCGTTGTTTCGGAACGGATGCACATGACGGCTGCCGTGTTCCCTGTGCGTTTATCGTGAACAGGTCGTCTGAAAACGGGCAACGGCGAATCCGTCGGCGTTTCGCAGCCGCTGCCGAAATACTTTTCAAAGAATCACAACATGAAAAAATGGCTTCTGGTGTTGCCGGTTTTATCTTTGTTTCTGATTTGGTTTTGCGCCGGAGTGGGCGAGGGCGGCTGGAGCAATCCGCTTGCCGCCGATCCCGTGTTGATGGAAATCCGCCTGCCGCGTATTTTTGTCGCTTTGCTGGTCGGCGCGGCACTTTCCGCCAGCGGCGCGGCGTTGCAGGCTTTGTTTGAAAACCCGCTTGCCGACCCGAGCTTGATCGGAACGTCGGGCGGGGCGGCGATGGGCGTAGTGCTGGCGATTGCGATGGGCTGGAACATCGCCGTACCGCTGGCGGCATTTGCGGGCGCGTTTGCCGTCTGCATCCTGATTCTGCTCGGACACCGTCTGGTCGGCGGCGGCAAGCTGGGGCTGTTGGTCATGGGTTTTGTGGTCAGCGCTTTGTGCGGCGCGTTGGTCAGCCTGATTCTCTTCCTTTCAGACGACATGGCATTGCGCAGTGCCATGACTTGGCTCTCGGGCAGCTTCTCCGAAGCGGGTTTTGTTTCGCCCGCTTACGCAGGCGGCGTGATGTTGGCGGGTTTGGTCGTGTTGACCGCCGTCGGACGCCGTCTCGACTATCTGCTTTTGGGCGACGAAACCGCGCACACCATGGGCATCAGCGTCGCCGCCACCCGCGTGGCAACCATCATCGGCGCGGCTTTGATGACTGGCGCCGCCGTCTCGCTCGGCGGTATTATCGGTTTCGTCGGCATGATGATACCCAACGTATTGGCGCAGGCAGTCGGCGGCTCGCGCACCCGCCTGATTATCCTGTCCGCCTCCGTCGGCTCGATTTTCATGTTGCTCGCCGATACGTTTGCCCGCTGGGTGGTCTATCCCATCGACCTGCCCGTCGGCATCGTCATCGCCATTTTGGGCGGGCCGTTTTTCCTGTGGCTGATTGTCAAAGACCAAAGGAGCTGACATGGCATTGCTCATTGAAAACTGCACCGTCAAAGCCGGAAAACGCACCATCCTGTCTTTGGAACGCGCTGAATTTCCCAAATGCGCCGTCAGCGCGGTCATCGGTCCCAACGGTGCGGGCAAGTCCACCCTGCTCAAACAGTTCCTCTACCATCCGCAAGCAAGCTGGTGTGGAACGCCCATGAAGGACGCGCTCAGGCAACATAAAATCGCCTGGGTCGGGCAACACGAACATTTCAATCTCCCCATGACCCTGTCCGAATACGTTCTAATCGGGCGATACCCCAAACTCGCCTGGTATCGGCGGCCTAAACAGGCGGACACCCGACGCGCCCAAGCCCTGCTCGAGCATTTCGACCTCGCCGACCTGCAACACAAACGTATCCAAACCCTCTCCGGCGGCGAACAGCAACGCGCCGCCGTCATCCGCGCACTGTTGCAGGATGCCGAAGTCCTCTTTCTTGATGAGCCGACCAACCATCTCGACGTCCGCTATCAACACAGCCTGATGCAGCACCTCACCACCTTGCCCGAACAAGGCATGACCGTCGTCATGGTGTTGCACGACCTCAACCTCGCCGCCCACTACGCCGGCCACATCACCTTGATGAAAAACGGCAGCATCACCGCCGCAGGCGCAACCGCCGACATCATGCACGCCGCACGCCTCAGCCAAACCTACGACTGGCGCATCCTCGAATGCACCGCCAACGGCAAAACGTGGTTTCAAGCGGAGACTTTGTGAGGGGTCGTCTGAAAAGCGGTTGTATCGCGGGTGGTTTGTAAAATGAATCTCCGCAAAAAGGTCGTCTGAAAAAGAAATGTTCAGACGACCTTTATCGTCAATATAAATAAAAGATACCCATGACGTCATTTCCTGACCTGCGTAGTCGGATTCTCAAATCCGACAGCTTTAGACGTTTGAAAACTTCGCAAAAAAGGTCGTCTGAAACTTTCAGACGACCTTCCTGACAACTATTTACACACTCTCTTCACAACAAACCTTCCGCTTTAACCCAAGCCAAAATATCGGCTTCTACGGCTTCGGGCGAACCGGGGTTGTCGATTTTGACGCCGTATTCGTCCGCGCCGAGTTCTTCCAAAATTTCCAGTTGCGAATCCAGCATGCCCGCTTTCATGTAATGCCCTTGGCGCGCCATCATGCGCTCGAGGTTGATGGCTTGCGGCAGTGTCAGGTGGATGAAGGCGGTTTTGCCTTGCGCGCCGCGTAGGATGTCGCGGTATTGGCGTTTCAAGGCGGAGCAGGTAACGATGGTGTACGCCGCGCCGCTTTGCGCCTGTTCCGTCATCCAGTCGCGTAGGTTGCAGAGCCACGGATAGCGGTCTTCGTCAGTCAGCGGGATGCCCGCGCCCATTTGTCGCGGTTGGCTTGGGTGTGGAAATCGTCGCCTTCGGCGTAGGGGCATTGGTCGAGGTGTTTTTGCAGGGACAGGGCAGCGGTGGTTTTGCCGCAGCCGCAAACGCCCATCATCACAAAATGCGTCGTCATGTTTTCTTCCTTTGTTTGAGTGGAAAGATACAGTGGATTAACTTTAAACCAGTACGGCGTTGACTCGCCTTGCCGTACTGTCTGCGGCTTCGTCTCCTGGTCCTGATTTTTGTTAATCCACTATATAAGTTCGGGCAGACGGTTTATCGCGTCTCAAAACCGTTTTCAGACGACCTCAAACCACGGCAAACAGCAGCGCCGACACTGAAAAGCCGATGGCGGCAATCAGCGTTTGGTTGACTGTCCATGTTTTCAGCGTGGTCGGTACGTCCATATCCAAAAGGCGGCCGACCAGCCAGAAGCCCGAGTCGTTGAAGTGGCTGCAACCGACCGAGCCTGCCGCGGTTGCTAAAACGACGCAGGCGAGTTGCCAGTCGTTGAAGCCTGCGGCGGCAACGGCGGGTGCCATCAATGCGGCGGCAGTCGTCAGCGCAACGGTTGCCGAACCTTGCGCGATGCGCAACGCCAAAGCCACCAAGAAGCAGCCCAGCAATACGGGGATGCCCAAATTTGCCATGCTGTCCGCCAACGCCTGACCGATGCCCGACGCGCGCAACACGCCGCCGAACATCCCTCCCGCGCCGGTAATCAGAATGACCGAACAAACGGGGGCGAGTGCGCCGTCCACCGTTTTTTCCAACGCGCTCGCCTTCACGCCGCGTTTGCTGCCCAAAACATAAAGCGCCACCAAAACCGAAATCAACAGTGCGACCGGAGTCGAGCCGATCATGCGCGACACCTGCACCCAATGTTCATCCGCGCTGACGACTTTTTCACTGATTAAGGTGGACAGCCCCGTGTTCATAAAAATCAACAGCATAGGAATCAACATAATGCCGACTACGGTCGAAGCCTTGGCAGGCGTTTGCGGCTGGTCGTTGTCCACCGCGCCGCCGCTGAGCAAATCGGGAACGGGAACGCGGATGGTGCGTCCCAAAACCTGCCCCAGCAGATAACCGCTGACATACCAAGTGAACATGGCGACGGGCAATCCCAAAATCAGCACCTGACCGATGTTCGCCGAATAAAACTCCGAAGCCGCAATCGGGCCGGGGTGGGGCGGCAGGAAAACGTGCATCACCGAAAACGCGCCGATAGACGCCAAAGCATAAGGCAATACGTCCTGTTTCATGCGCCGCGCCGTCGCAAAGACAATCGGCAGCATCACCACCAATCCCGCATCAAAGAAAATCGGGAAGCCGAAAATCAGCGACGCCACGCCCAAAGCAAACGGCGCGCGCTTTTCGCCGAACATCCGAATCAGCGCATCCGCCAGCGACTGCGCCCCGCCCGAAGTTTCCACCAGCCGCCCGAGCATCGCGCCCAAGCCGACCAGCAAAGCCACGCTGCCAAGCGTGCCGCCGAAGTTCAGCAGAACATCGTTCACAATCTTATCCATCGGCAGCCCCGTCGCTACCGCCGTCAGCAGGCTCACCGACACCAAGGTCAACAGCGCGTGGACACGCAGTTTCACAATCAACAGCAAAATCAGCACAATCGCCATCGCCGCAATACCCAGCAGCCAGCCCGCGCTCAAGGTCTGAGTCCAACCGTCCATTTTGAAGCCTTTCTTTGTAATCAGAATACAAGGTAGTTAAGGTTTTTCAAACGTATTAAATCAACCATAGCACGATTTGCAACGGGGCGGTATGGCGGGTTTTCGGATGGGTTTAAGTATTTATTTTTTCGAATGGATTTGAATAATGAGAATAAGTTGGGCAGTGTCATTTACTCTTGGGAAGAGAGGGAAGGTCATCTGAAAACGTATTCTGCTTTCATGAGCAAAGGAGGCGGGTGTGGATATTTTCTATTTTCTATTTTTCTAATCCGACATGAATTCAGAATAAGAAAATAATTTCTTTTTTAAATACAATGATTTTCAAAATTTTGGTCTGATGGGGCTAACATGCTGCAATGCTTGTTGAACGGTATGGCGTGGGCTTTGCCCGCAGAAAAACGCCTATGAGGGATTCAAATCATTATGTTCAGCCCCTAGATTACTGGCTCTCAAACTTGGCCAAAACAAAAAACGTCGTCTGAAAATTTTCAGACGACGTTTTTATTATTGAATCAAGGCTTATTCTGCGGCAGGTTTTACCGTACTGCGGACATCGCCGCTTTTTTCTTTGTGTTTCAGCACTGCGCGGTCGAGCTTGTCCATCAGAACATCAATGGCGGCGTACATATCTTGTTCAACGGCCTCGACGTGGAGGTCTTTGCCCGCCAGATGGATGTCTGCTTCAGCCTGTTGATTGAGTTTTTCCACAGAAAGGGTAATGGTAACGGAAATGGCGTTGGCTGCATGGCGGTTGATGCGTTCCAATTTTTCGGAAACGTAGTTTTTGATGGCTTCGGTAACGTCGAAATTCAGACCGGTGATTTTCAGATTCATAATACAGCTCCTTCGGTGGGTTCAGTCCGTCAGAAACGGAACGGGAAAACTGCGGTTTAAAACTGTCATTCGGTAAGTTTGCGTTTGTGTGCCGGCGGGATGTCGAGCGACTCCCTGTATTTGGCGACGGTGCGGCGGGCGATGTCTATGCCCTGTTGTTTGAGGAGGCGGACGAGGGTTTCGTCGGAATGGGGCTTGCTGCTGTCTTCGTTTTCGATAATCTGCCCCAAAACGGCTTTGATCGCGCCTTGGCTTAAGCCTTCTTTGTTGCCTTCGGAATTGACTGCCTGTGTGAAGAAATAGCGTAACGCAAATAGTCCGCGCGGGCAAGACAAATATTTTTGGTTGGCGGCGCGCGAAATGGTACTTTCGGCAAGCCCCAATTCGGCGGCTGCGTCTTTCATAAGCATGGGTGCGAGTCCGATTTCGCCGAAGATGAAGAAGTCTTCCTGATTTTTGACGATGTATTCGGCAAGGCGGATGACGGTGCTTTTGCGCAGTTCGAGAGAGTCGATGCGCTGCTTGGCTTCGTTGATTTTTTCTTTCCACTCGGGTGCGCCGTCTTCTGCGGATTTCATGAGTTCGCAGTATTCGCGGTTGAGTTGCAGCTTGAGCCAGGCGGCTTCGTTGCCGATGACTTTCCAGCCGTCTTTGCCTTCTTTGACCCAAACGTCGGGCTGGATGTAGGCGGTTGGTTCGGAGGAGGCGAAACCGTAGGCGGGGTAGGGGTTGAGCGTGGCGATGATGTCGAGCGCGACTTCTATGGTTTCGCTGTCGATTTCGGGAAAGAGTTTGCGGAAGCGGATGATGTTTTGTTTGCGGTTTTTGCCCAAATCGTGCAGCGAACTTTGGATAAGGTGGGCGGCGGCTTGACGCGCGGGGCTGGCGGGCAGGCGCATGAGTTGGAGCATCAGGGATTCGGTCAGGTCGGCGGCGGCAACGCCCGGCGGGTCGAAGGTCTGCAAAAGGTCGAGGGCGTTTTGCAGCTCGTCTTCGTCCAGCATCCATTCCAAGGGCGTGTTGTCGATAAGGTCTTGAATTCTGTCGGTGAAATAGCCTTGGTCGTCAAGGAAGTCGATAAGGATATGGACGTAGGCGGCTTCTTTGTCGGAAAGGGGGTGTTCGCACACTTGGGCGTGCAGGTATTGGTTGAAATCTTCTTCTTTGGCGATGTTGAGCCACGCGTCTTCGGCATCGTCGCCGCCGAGGTGGTTGCTGCGCGGCATGGTGGTGCCGTGATTGAACTCTGCGTCGCCAAATTCGTCGGTTTCGGGACGTTCGAGCAGGGGATTGTCCTGCAACCAGTCTTCGACTTCGCGTTCGAGTTCGATGCCGGACATTTGCAGGATGCGCAGGGATTGTTGCAGACGTTGGTTGAGTTGTTGGGTCTGCCTGAGTTTGAGGCCGAGTAAGGTCATGGTGCAATGTATGTTGATTGTTTTTTATATTTCGGACGGCATTTGTCCTCGAGTTTGGTTCGATGGCAAAGAAGTCGTCTGAAAAGGTTTTATGGTGTGTTTGGCGTTTTGGGGAACGCCGCTTTGTTTTTTATTCGATATGTGTATTTCAACACTTTACACTGCATGCGTCAACTCACTTTGGGTGGTTTCGTCATTTTAAAAAAACCGCACAATTTCTTGTGCGGTTTGCCATTGTCAGTATTTGAAGTTTTCACCGAGATAGACGGAGCGGACTTGTTCGTTGTTGACCAAGTCGTCGGGCTTGCCGGAGGCGAGGACGGTGCCGTCGCTGATGATGTAGGCTCTGTCGCAGATGCTGAGGGTTTCGCGTACGTTGTGGTCGGTAATGAGTACGCCAATGCCGCGCGATTTGAGGAAGTCGATGATTTTTTGGATGTCGATGACGGCAATGGGGTCGACGCCGGCGAAGGGTTCGTCCAAGAGGATGAAGCGCGGCTTCATGGCGAGTACGCGGGCGATTTCGACGCGTCGGCGCTCGCCGCCGGATAGGGAGGGGGCGGGGTTGTGGCGCAGGTGGCCGATGTTGAGGTCGGCAAGCAGTTTTTCGACTTCGCCGTCGATGCGGCTTTTGTCTTTGGTGCTGATTTCTAAAATGGCGCGGATATTTTGTTCGACGGTCATTTTGCGGAAAATCGAGGCTTCTTGGGGCAGGTAGCCGACGCCGAGGCGGGCGCGTTCGTGTATGGGCAGGTGGCGCAGTTCTTGTCCGTCGAGGGTAACGCTGCCTGCGTCGGCGGCGATGAGTCCGACGATCATGTAGAAGCTGGTGGTTTTGCCTGCGCCGTTGGGGCCGAGCAGGCCGATGACTTCGCCGCTTTCGATTTCGAGGGAGAAGCTTTTGACGACTTGGCGTTTTTTGAAACTTTTTTGCAGGTTTTGAACGACGAGGCGGCTGGTATTTTCGCTCATAAATGACTCTTGGTTCGGAGGTCGTCTGAAAATGTGGCTTGGGGAACTTGCTATGCTGGTTTTCAGACGACCTTTGGTGTTGTCAGATGCGGGTTATTTGGTTTTTTGGGTGCTGGACGGCTGGATGACGACGCTGACCCTGCCGGATTTGGCGGCGGATTTGGCACCTGATTTGGAGCTGCCGTTGATGGTATAGACTTCGGTTTTGGTGTTGTAGGTGATGACTGCGCCTTCGGCTACATCGCCGCCGCGTTGGACTTTGGCGTTGCCGGTCAGGGTAACGAGGTTGATGGCGGAGGAGTAGGTTACGTTGTTGGCTTGTCCGTTAACCGTGCCTTTGTTGTCGTCAAGCATCTGGCTGAAGCGGACTGGCGAGCCGCTGGCTTTCATGAATTGTTCGCCTTTGTCGTTACGGGAGACGTTGACACTGCCGGCGCGGATGTTGAGCGTGCCTTGTTTGATGATGACGTTGCCGGTGAAGGTGGTGCTTTGGTTGTTTTGGTCGAGCGAGCCTTGGTCGGCTTCAATCTGTATCGGCTGCTTGCTGTCGCTTTGCAGGGCGTAGGCTGGGGCGGTGGCGAAAAATGCGGTTAAAACACATGCCTTACATATTTTTTGTATCATAAATCGTGGCTTTCACTCTGGATGGGAAGTTCAACAAACCTTTTTTGTGGTCATACGTCAGACCTTCGGCGCTGCCGCTCGATTCGCCGTATTGGAAGGTAACGGGCGTGTCGGTTTTGGCGTATTGCGATTCGGTGTCGACGTGTAGAAGCTCGGTTTTGACGACGCCCGCCTGCCGCTTGGCGTCGGCGGCTTTGGTCAGGACGACGTTGTGTTTGAACAGGAGTTGTTTGGTTTGGGTGTTGTACACGGCTTCGTCGCTGCCAACGTCGTAAAGCCGACTGCCTTCTTGGAAGAAGACGAGGTGCGGCAGCTCGAAATGTACGTCGGTGCTTTCGGGAAACTGTTTTGCCCCTCTTGCGCTCAGATGCTCTTTCAGACGACCTTGTTCGTCAAACCGCCGCCCGTCTATGCCGTCCATCGTATATTGCGGCTGGTTGGGGTTGAGTTTGACTTCTTCAATGTCGATTTCGCTGATGCGCCCCAGCCATGCCGACAATCCGCCGAGCGCGACCGCCAGCACCAAAGGGAATGCGATTCCGTACCGCCATCTTACTTTCATTTGATGTACTCGTTCAAAGCCGCGCCCAGCGTACCTTTCGCGCGCATAATCAGGTCGCACACTTCACGCACCGCGCCTGCGCCGCCCGCGTGTTTCGTAATATAGGCGGCGTGTTGCAGCGCAAACCAATGCGCGTCGGGGACGGCAACCGGCAATCCGCAGCGCACCATCACCGGCAAATCGACCACATCGTCGCCGACAAAGGCGCACTCGGCTTCTTCTACGCCCGCCTCAGCGCGCAATTCTTCATAGGCGGCGCGTTTGTCCGAAATGCCTTTGAAGTAGTAATTTATGCCCAACTGCTTGACGCGGATGCCGACGGAGGGCGCGTCCCGACCTGTGATAACCGCAGTCTGCACACCGCTTGCCTGAAGCATCTTCAAGCCGTGTCCGTCCAGGGTGTGGAACGATTTGATTTCTTCGCCGTCGTCGCGGATAAAGATGCGGCCGTCGGTCAAAACGCCGTCCACATCCAATATCAGCAGCTTGATATGCGCCGCGCGCTGTTGCAGTTCGGGGTCTAAGGTTTGCATAGTGTTTCCTTGCGGATTGCTAAGTTTCAGACGACCTATTCTAACATAAAGGTCGTCTGAAAAAGGTTAGCCTGTGTTTGTGGGGATTAATGCGGTTTAACGGTTATGGGGCTGCTTATAACTCTATAATATGTGTCTGTCGGGCAAGGGTCGTCTGAAAACCTGAGATTTGGGTTTTCAGACGACCTTTTGATATTGAAATCGAAGTGCGTGAATGTCGCGACACCCTGTTTCAAGAAAACATCAATCCTGTCCGGGCATTGTCAGTTCACTCAAGCCGGGGAGGTCGGCGAAGCTGCGTTCGCGGACGATTTGGCAGAAGTTGTCGAGATAGCTTTTGTCGGCGTCTTCGGTGCGCGTGGCGGCGTAGAGTTCGCTTTGCAGGCCGTTGGCGGTGATTTGGCGGTGGACGACGTAGCCTTTTTCGAGATAGGGCATGACGGTCCAGTAGGGCAGGGCGGCGATGCCGCGTTTGCTGGCGACGAGTTGGATGATGGCGATGGTCAGTTCGCTGCGGCGGCGCGGTGGGTTGATGCCTTTGGGTAACAATATTTTTTTTGGCAGGTCGAGCATTTCGTCGGGAACGGGATAGGTGATGAGGGTTTCGCCGATGAAGTCTTCTGCTTCCCAAACGGTTTTGGCGGCAAGCGGGTGGTCTTGGGCGCAGATGCCAACCATTTCGTAGGCGAACAGGGGGCGGAAGCTGATGCCGTTTTGTTTTTCGGCTTCGGATACGATGGCGAGATCGGCGCGGTGTTGTAGCAGGAGTCCGACGGGGTCTGCCTGAAAGCCGGAAACGATGTCCAATTCGACTTGCGGCCACATGGGGCGGAATTCGCCCATTGCGGGCATGAGCCAGTCGAAACAGGTGTGGCATTCGACTGCCAGCCGCAATTCGCCTGCTTCGCCTTCGATGATGCGGGCGAGGTCGCGCTCGGCGGCGGAAACTTGCGGGAGGAGTTCGCGTGCGAGCCGCAACAGGCGTTCGCCGGCGGGTGTAAAGCGTAGGGGCGTTGATTTACGCTCGAACAGGGGGGTGTCGTAATAGTTTTCAAGTGCGCGGATTTGGTGCGAAAGGGCGGATTGGGTCAGGAAGACGCGCTTGGCGGCAAGGGATACGCTGCCGGTTTCTTCGAGTGCCAGCAGGGTTTTGAGATGGCGCAGTTCGATGATGGAATCCATTGGTTTTTACGCTTTCAGACGACCTTTTGAAACAGGCAATATTAAAATATTTCATGCTGAGGTGTAAATGCGGGCGCATGTCGAACGGTATGGGGATTGGGGCGCATCATGGTTTGCGGTTAGAATGTGTGTCCGATTTTGTATGAATGCGGTGAATTGATTTTAAACAGGGATGGCGTTGCTTCGTCTTGTTTTATGAAATTCAATCCGCTATGTGTTGAAAGGAATGATATGGCGAAACGCAACGATATTTTGGCGTGGTGCGACGAGGTGTTGCAGGTCGGAATGTTTAAGGACTATGCGCCCAACGGTTTGCAGATCGAGGGCAGGGCGGAGGTCGGCAAAATAGCGACATCGGTAACGGCAAGCAAAGCGGCGGTTGATTTCGCTGCGGAGCAGGGCGCGGATATGCTTTTGGTGCATCACGGGATGTTTTGGAAAAGCGAGCCGGTAACGATTACAGGCTGGAAAAAAGCGCGCATCGAAACATTATTGCAACACCAAATCAATATGGCAGGTTATCACTTGCCGCTGGATGCGCACCCTGTGTTGGGCAACAACGCGCAGCTTGCCGATAAGTTGGGTTGGGAAGTCGAAAGGCAGTTCGGCGAACAGAACCTTTTGAATATAGGTCGTCTGAAAACGCCGCAGACTTTGGCTGGGTGGCTGCAACACATTACTACAACCCTGGGGCGGCAGCCCGTAGCCGTCGGCGATATGTCGCGCGAAATCAAACACATCGCATGGTGTACCGGCGGAGCGCAGGGATTTTTCAGACGACCATAGACGAAGGCGTCGATGCCTATCTGACCGGAGAAATCTCGGAATCGCAGTTTCATCTTGCCAATGAAACAGGCGTTGCCTTTGTCAGCGCAGGGCACCATGCGACGGAACGTTACGGCATCCGCGCTTTAGGCGAAGCCGTAGCCCGGCATTTCGAGTTGGAAATCTGTCATTTCGATGAAGATAATCCCGCCTAAGCCTTGATAATCGTCATGAAAATTTACCTTAATTTAAATAATGCTTTGAGTATCACGGCAAACTAGGTAGAATTACATCGTTTAATGGCTCGGTATTCCCAAAATTTTAGGACGACTGAATAATGGATAATCAAGAAATCAATAGCGGTCGCCGCCGCTTTCTGACGCTGGCTACATGCGGCGCGGGCGGTGTGGCGGCTTTGGGCGTAGCTACGCCTTTCGTGGCAAGCTTTTTCCCGTCGGAAAAAGCCAAGGCCGCAGGTGCTCCCGTCGAAATCGATGTCAGCAAAATCGAATCCGGACAAATGCTGACTGCCGAATGGCAGGGTAAACCGATTTGGGTGGTTAATCGTACCGATCAGCAGCTCAAAGACCTGAAAAGTTTGAACGGTGCGGTTGTTGACCCTAATTCCGATGTAGATCATCAGCCCGAAAACTGTAAAAACGAAACCCGTTCGATTAAGCCGAACATTCTCGTAGCCATCGGTATTTGTACCCACTTGGGCTGCTCGCCGACCTACCGTCCCGACGTTGCCCCTGCCGATTTGGGTGCAGACTGGAAAGGCGGCTTCTTCTGCCCGTGCCACGGTTCGAAATTCGACATGGCAGGCCGCGTGTATAAAGGTGTTCCTGCACCGACCAACCTGGTTGTTCCGCCCTACAAATATCTGAGCGATACGACAGTCTTGGTAGGCGAAGACTAAATAAGGAACGATAATTATGGCAAACCAAACCAATAACAAAGCAAAAGCATTGTTAGACTGGACGGACGCTCGTTTCCCTCTGTCTAAAATGTGGAATGAGCATTTGGCTCAATACTACGCGCCGAAGAACTTCAACTTCTGGTATTACTTCGGTTCTTTGGCTCTGCTCGTCCTTGTGATTCAGATCGTCAGCGGTATTTTCCTGACCATGAACTACAAACCGGACGGCAACCTGAATGCTTATCATCTGCCTGCTGCCTTTACCGCAGTAGAGTACATCATGCGCGACGTGTCCGGCGGCTGGATTATCCGCTACATGCACTCTACCGGCGCATCTTTCTTCTTCATCGTCGTATACCTGCATATGTTCCGCGGCTTGATTTACGGTTCGTACAAAAAACCGCGCGAATTGGTGTGGATTTTCGGTTCCTTGATTTTCTTGGCATTGATGGCCGAAGCCTTTATGGGCTACCTGCTGCCTTGGGGTCAAATGTCCTTCTGGGGCGCGCAGGTGATTATTAACCTGTTCTCCGCCATCCCTGTCATCGGTCCTGATTTATCCACTTGGATCCGCGGTGACTTCAACGTTTCCGATGTTACCCTGAACCGCTTCTTCGCGCTGCACGTTATCGCTGTGCCGATAGTGTTGCTCGGTTTGGTCGTGGCGCACATCATCGCCCTGCACGAAGTCGGCTCAAATAACCCCGACGGCGTGGAAATCAAGAAACTCAAAGATGAAAACGGCGTTCCGCTCGACGGCATTCCTTTCCATCCGTACTACACCGTCAAAGACATCTTGGGCGTTGTCGTATTCCTGATTGTCTTCTGCTCCGTATTGTTCTTCGCCCCTGAAGGCGGCGGCTACTTCCTTGAAGCTCCGAACTTTGACGCGGCAAACGCGTTGAAAACACCGCCGCACATTGCACCGGTATGGTACTTTACCCCGTTCTACGCTATTTTGCGTGCGATTCCTTCATTCCTCGGTACTCAGGTTTGGGGTGTAATCGGTATGGGTGCGGCAGTTGTCCTGATTGCCCTGTTGCCTTGGTTGGATAAAGGTGAGGTGAAATCTGTCCGCTATCGCGGCCCAATCTTCAAAACTGCGTTGGTTCTGTTCATCATTGCCTTTATCGGTTTGGGTATTTTGGGTGCGATGGTAGCAACCGATACCCGTACTTTGGTTGCGCGCATCCTGTCCTTCGTTTATTTTGCATTCTTCCTGGGTATGCCGTTCTATACCAAACTGGATACAAACAAACCGGTTCCGGAACGCGTAACCATGAGCACCACTAAACAAAAAATCATGTTCTTTGTTTATGTCGGTATTACCGCAGTAGGTGCTTACCTGTTTGCAACCAATATCTGATGAGGGCAGCGAAAATGAAACATACCCTGAAAAACTGGTTTGCTGCCTTGTTACTGGCAGTGCCTATGAGTGCCGCCGTCGCCAGCGGTGGCGGACACTACGAAAAAGTCGATATTGACCTGCGCGACCAAGTCAGCTTGCAGCGCGGTGCTCAAATTTTCACCAACTACTGCTTATCCTGCCACTCGGCAAGCGGTATGCGCTTCAACCGTCTGAAAGACATCGGTTTGACTGATGAAGAAATCAAGAAAAACCTGATGTTTACGACAGACAACGTCGGTGATGTCATGTTGGCGGCGATGAATCCTAAAGATGCTGCCAAATGGTTTGGTGCGGCTCCTCCGGATCTGACGCTGATTGCCCGCTCTAAAGGCGCGGATTATCTGTATGCCTATATGCGCGGCTTCTATAAAGACCCGACCCGTCCGAACGGGTGGAACAACGTCGTATTCGATAAAGTCGGTATGCCACACCCATTGTGGGAGCAACAAGGCGTTCAAGCGGTTGAATTGGATGCCAAAGGTCAACCGGTTATGGTTAAAGATGAGCATGGCGTATCGAAACCCAAACTTTATTGGGAATCTACCGGCGCACACAGCCGTCGTTTGCCAAACGGTAAAGTCATCCAAACAGAGTACGATGCTTATGTACGCGATTTGGTGAACTATTTGGTTTACATGGGTGAACCGGCGCAACTCCAGCGCAAACGTACAGGCTATATCGTGTTGATGTTCTTGCTTGCAGTGATGCTGCCTCTGGCATACTTCCTGAAAAAAGAATATTGGAAAGACGTTCATTAAGTCTTGTAATAAAAAAGGCAAACCCAATCGGGTTTGCCTTTTTTATGATTAAAGAATTAATAGTTTGGACTTTGCACATTTCGGATAATTTCAGACGACCTTTCGACCTTTACCGTGTGGCAGTGATGATGAGTCGGCAGGAAATGGTGGCTGATAATGTTTTTAATGTTTGTTTAAACTGACCATAGAACCTAAGTTAAGTATTCAAGCAATCATCTGCACGGCTCGTCTGATTCAGGTTTTGCACATACATTGCAGTCACGATTGTGAGTGAAGAGGAATTCTTGCCATTTGCCGGTCAGCGCGTTGTAAGTTTTCAGTTTGCCGTGTGCCGGTTCGCCCGCGCCGGTGAGGATTTTAAGGGCTTCTGCGGCTTGGGTTGTGCCGATGATGCCGACCAACGGAGAAAATACGCCGAACAGGGCGCAGGCGCCGTCATCGGCGGTATCTCCGTCAAACAGGCAGGCGTAGCAAGGGCTGTCAGGCAAATCGGGACGGTACACGGCAATTTGTCCCTCAAAACGCACGGCAGCGCCGGAAACCAGCGGAGTACGGGTGGCGACGGCGGCGCGGTTGATGGCTTGGCGGGTGGGATAGTTGTCAGTGCAGTCGAGGACGATGTCGGCGGTATGCATGAGCTCGGTCAGGCGGGTTTCGTCCAGTTTTTCGGTCAGTGCGGTAATGTCGCACGCGCTGTTGACGGCTTTCAGACGGCCTGCCATCACTTGCGCTTTGGCTTGTCCGATGTCGGCTTCGGTGAAGGTGGTTTGGCGTTGGAGGTTGGTATCGTCTATGGCGTCGTGGTCGGCAATGATGAGTTTGCCGACGCCTGATGCGGCAAGGTACGGGAGGGCTGCCGCACCCAGCCCGCCGCAGCCGACGACGAGGACGCGGGCGGCAAGGATTTTTCCTGTCCTTCGATACCGATTTCGTCGAGAAGGATGTGGCGGCTGTAACGAAGCAGTTGGTGGTCGTTCATGATGAGGTCGTCTGAAAGAGGTTGTATCGGGGAATTTTATAGCAAATGGGATTTGGAAAGATACAGTAGTTTTGTGCGGAAACGGAGATTCCTATTAATGGGATTCTGTGCCGGCAAACTTTGTTTTCATCAAGAATGGTTATTATTCGAATAAATATTGTCTCTTTTTGTAGTAAATGTTATCGTTAGCACGATTTTTGGTTTGTATCAGAATTTTATTAAGGTGTTGCCTGATTTATTTTCAGACGACCTTGATTGCTATAACAGCAATTTTGTCCTTTGCCATATCCTGAAAGGATGAGGTATTTAGGATGAGATTGTTTTAAAAGACGCCGAAATTCAAAGTGTCCTCTCATGCTGTAAGAGGGCGAAGATGCATTACATTGCCGAACATGGCTGTTGCCGTGTTTTAAATATTTCACATTTTTCCCTTATGTCCGTCAAACCTTTATCTTTAAATTTAATCAACTGCTTTGTGCTGGCGGTGTTTTTTGTCGTCAGTCTGTCGGTGGGCGTCGGCGATTTCCGCTGGGCGGATGTGTTTCGCTGGACTTTGTCTGACAGCACGGAATTGATGCTGGTCAGCCGCCTGCCGCGCACGTTTGCGATTGTGCTGACGGGGGCATCGATGGCGGTGGCGGGAATGATTATGCAGATTTTGATGCGCAACCGTTTTGTCGAGCCGTCTATGGTGGGGGCGAGCCAGAGCGCGGCGTTGGGTGTGTTGGTGATGACGCTGGTGTTTCCGGCTGCCGGGCTGACGGCAAAAATGTCGGTGGCGGCCGTGGCGGCGTTGGCGGGGATGTTGGTGTTTATGATGCTGATACGCCGTTTGCCGCCGACGGCGCAGTTGATGGTGCCGCTGGTAGGGATTATTTTCGGCGGCGTTATCGAGGCGGTGGCGACGTTTATCGCGTATGAGTTTGAGATGATGCAGATGTTGAGCGTGTGGCAGCAGGGTGATTTTTCGGGCGTGCTGTTGGGGCGTTACGAATTGCTGTGGCTGACGGGCGGCTTGGCGTTGGCGGCGTATTTGATTGCCGACCAGCTGACGATTTTGGGCTTGGGCGAGACGGTGAGCGTGAATTTAGGTCTGAACCGGACGGCGGTGTTGTGGGTAGGCTTGGTGATTGTTGCGCTGATTACGTCGCTGGTGTTGGTAACGGTCGGCAATATTCCGTTTATCGGGCTGGTCGTGCCGAACATCATCAGCCGCCTGATGGGCGACAAGCTGCGCCAAAGCCTGCCTGCGGTGGCTTTGCTCGGCGCGTCGTTGGTGCTTTTGTGCGATATTTTGGGACGCGTGATTGTGTTCCCGTTTGAGATTCCGGTCTCAACCGTGTTCGGTGTGTTGGGTACGGTGTTGTTCTTGTGGATTTTGTTGAGGAAGCCTGCCCATGTCGTCTGAAAACAAGCGTAGCGCGCTTCGCTCAAACAAGGTTGCGTTTATGCAGGGTTCTGCCCGTCCGCTGTGGGCGGCGTTCGTCTTGCTGCTGGTTTGTTGCACCTTGTTCCTGACTTTGAACATACAAGGTGATTGGGATTTTGTGTTGCAACTGCGGTTGACCAAGCTGGCGGCTTTGCTGTTGGTGGCGTACGCGGTCGGGGTTTCGACCCAGCTTTTCCAAACGTTGACGAACAATCCGATTCTTACGCCTTCGATTTTGGGCTTCGATTCGCTTTATGTGTTTTTGCAAACGCTTTTGCTGTTTGCCTTGGGCGGGGTGGGCTATACGTCGCTGCCGCTGACGGGTAAGTTCGGCTTTGAACTGGTGATGATGATGGGCGGTTCGCTGCTTTTGTTTTACACGCTCATCCGGCAGGGCGGGCGCGATTTGTCGCGCATGATTTTAATCGGTGTAATTTTCGGGATTTTGTTCCGCAGCCTCTCTTCGCTGCTGACGCGCATGATTGATCCGGAGGAATTTACGGCGGCGCAGGCGAATATGTTTGCGAACTTCAATACGGTCCACAGCGAGCTTTTGGGCGTAGGCGCGCTGATTCTGCTGGCGAGTGTGGTGGCGGTTTGGCGCGAACGGCACCGTCTGGACGTCCACCTTTTGGGACGCGACCAAACGATTAATTTGGGTATAAACTACACGCGCAATACCCTGTGGCTGCTGCTTTGGATTGCCGCGCTCGTGGCGACGGCGACGGCGGTGGTTGGGCCGGTCAGTTTCTTCGGCCTGCTGGCTGCCGCGCTTGCCAACCATTTTGCCCCGAGCATGCGTCATAGCGTGCGGCTGCCGATGACGGTGTGTGTTGGCGGTATTTTGTTGGTCGGCGGGCAAACCGTGTTTGAACACCTGCTCGGCATGAAGGCGGTGTTGAGCGTAGTGGTTGAATTTGCCGGTGGGCTGGTGTTTATATTTGGTGTTGAAGCGCAAGCGATAGGTCGTCTGAAAATTTTTTGAGCCTGAATTCAGGCGGTAAGTCATCATTTAATTCATCATTTCTAGACTGTATTTTGATTTTGTATACCCTTTAAATTTAATAGGGGGTGTGAAACTAAATATCGAGTTTATACTCATAGTAAACATCACTTTGATTACTATCAGGTATGAGTTATGAGTAAAGTGTTGAAATACCGTCCTGATTTGGACGGGATACGGGCATTGGCCGTTTTATCCGTCATCGTATTTCATATCGATCCCCAATGGCTGCCGGGTGGTTTTTTGGGCGTGGATATGTTTTTCGTGTTGTCGGGCTATTTGATTACGACCATTATCAGCCGCGAGATTCGCGACGGCAGCTTTTCGTTTCTCGAGTTTTACAAACGCCGCGCCAAACGTATCTTGCCCGTTTTTGCCTGTGTATTGCTTTGCACGACGGTCGTTGCCGCCATTTTCTTTTTGTCTTTCGATTTGCGCCAATACGTCAAATCTGCCGTCTATGCCTTGCTGTTTGCCGCCAATCTGTTCTTTGCCCGCCGAGGCGGCTATTTTGATGCAGATGCGACAGAAAAGCCGTTGCAGCACATTTGGTCGCTGTCGTTGGAGGAGCAGTTTTACTTTATTTTCCCCGCGTTGCTGATTCTGTTTTTCCGTATCAGCAAGCGGCGCAATGTGCGGACGTTTATCCTTTTGCTGATAGTCATCAGCCTGTTTTCCGCGCTGTTGCCGACCTTGGGCATGGAAGCGTATTTCCTGCCGCACGTACGCGCTTATGAGCTGTTGGTCGGTTCGCTGTTTGCCTTTATTCCGTCCGCCGAACAAAACGACAAAGCCAGTACGCCGCTGTTCGGATGGCTGATGATGGCGGTCATCGCCGCCACGCTGGTGCTGCCTTACGGCGTCCTGCCCGGTGCGGGAAACATCGAACGGCTGCTTTGCTGTCTGGCGGTCGGCGGTTTGATTTATTCGGGCAAATCATTGCAGATGCAGGAAGGCTTCAATACGTCCAAATTGTTGAGCTTCAAACCTGTGGTGTTTATCGGGTTGATTTCGTATTCGCTGTATTTGTGGCACTGGGTAGTCTTGGCGCTCATGCGCTACATCTATATGGACGCGCAGCTTCCGCTTGCCGCATCGGCGCTGGCTGTGATCATCATGCTGTTGTTGTCGGTGTTGTCTTATTATTTTGTGGAAACACCGGCGCGGAAGGTAAAGAATTTTACGACGGTGAAATTCAAATGGAGCATTGCGGCTTATTTCGCGCTGCTGATTCCCGCGACAGCCTACCTGATGACCGCCAAACCCGCCGCGTTTGAAACCACTTTGTACAAGGTTGATGAAAGCAAAATCTGCGCGGACACGCTGACCAAAACCGACTGTGCCGTCGGTACGGCAAACAAAAAGCCTGAAGTTTTGGTCATCGGCGACTCACATGCCGCGCATTTAAGCCCGTTTCTCGACATTGTCGGCAAAAAAAGAAGGCTGGTCGGCGGACGTCATCACGTCCAACAGCTGCGCCACCGCGTTCGGATTTATCCTGCCCGACAGCGACCGCCGCGCCGACCGCTGCAATCCGTATAACAGTTTTATCGAACAAAAACCAAAGACTATCCTGTCATCATCATTTCGCAACGTTGGTTCCTCCATACCGCCAAACCGGAATTTTTTTGGAAAAGTTCAACACAATGTTGGAGGATTTGGTGAAGGCGGGCAAGCAAGTGTACGTTTTTGGCGGATACGCCTATGGACGGACAGCTGCCGTTGCGGCGTTATTACCTGAGACAAAATCTCGGCATCGACATCCATTATGTTTCAGAGGATAAAAAGGCAGAAATCCGCGATTCCGCCAAGTCTGAAGACGAAATTGAAAAAATCGTGAAGCAGCACCGCAGCGTACAATGGGTGGACTTTATGCAGTACATCCCCGCGGACAAACTCATAGACGGGCTGCCGGTGTACTTCGATACCAACCACCTCAACCCGTTCGGTTCAAGTAAAATTGCCGAAATGTTTATCAACGATAAACGCACCCTGTTGAAATAAGCACAAAGGTCGTCTGAAAACATATTCAGACGACCTCTTTAAAGCAAAAGGATACCGTATGACTCAAGAACACTTTCCCGAATTTTTCGAGCAAGCCCCGACGCTGACTGTCCAAGATGCGCTCGCCGAATTTCTCGGCGCGGCAGAGAAGGGCATCATGCAGTATCGCTACGCCGATGCCGTCCGCCTGTGCGGACACTCCTGCCCCACCGTTGCAGGCGCGTACCTCATGACGCTTAAAGGCCTGAAAGCACTTTACGGCAGCGACCTGCCGCAGCGCGGCGGAATCGAAGCCGCCATGCAGGGCGCGCGCGACGAAGGCACGGTCGGCGTTACCGCATCCGTCGTCCAACTCTTAACCGGCGCCGCTCCCGAAACCGGCTTCGGCGGCGTCGGGCCCGCAAGGACGCTTCGCCCGCCGCAACCTGTTGAGTTTCGATGCCGATATCGAAGGCACGCTGACCCTGCGCCGTAAAGACAACGGCAAAACCGTCGCCGTCAGCCTCAACGCCGCTATGCAGCCCTTCGCCCCCGAAATGCGCGACATCATGCCCAAAGCCGTCAGCGGCACCGCCACCGCAGAAGAACTCAAACGTTTCGGCGAACTCTGGCAGGCGCGTGTCAAAGCCTTTTTGATTGATTTGGCAGACAATCCCCAATTCGTCATCGTTCGCGAAATCTGAAGCCTATCCTTTTCAGACGACCTCTAGTGTTCAGAGGTCGTCTGAAAAATAAATCCACACATCAAACCCATCATGATTACCATCCGCAACGTCAGCTTCCACATCGGCGGCAACCCCATCCTCAACAATGTCAGCCTAGACATCCCCGAAGGCGGCATTACCGCGCTCATCGGCCCCAACGGCGCAGGCAAATCCACGCTCCTCTCCTTCATGGCGCGCCTCCGCCCGCTGGAGCAGGGCAGCATCAGCTACGCCGGCAAAGATGTTTCGAGCACACCTACCGCCGAGCTGGCAAAAACGCTCTCCATCCTGACCCAAGAAAACAGCGTCATGAGCCGCATTACCGTGCGCGATCTGCTCATGTTCGGGCGTTATCCCTACCACCAAGGCAGACCGACTCCCGAAGACCTCGCCATCGTCGAAAACGCACTTTCCGAGTTCAAACTGGACAGCTTCGCCAACCGCTACCTGACCGAACTCTCCGGCGGACAACGCCAACGCGCCATGATTGCCATGGTCTTCTGCCACAGCACCGATTACGTCCTCTTGGACGAACCGCTCAACAACCTCGATATGTACCACGCCCGCGCCCTCATGCAGCTGCTCCAACGGCTGACCCGCGAACACAAGCGCACTACCGTTGTCGTCCTGCACGACATCAACCAAGCCGCCGCCTACGCCGATCACGTCATCGCCATGAAAAACGGACAAGTCGCCATGACCGGCACGCCGAACGACATCTTTACCGCTGAAAATATTAAAGATTTGTTTGATATGGATGTCGACGTATTGGATTATCAGGGCAAGAAACTGGTTATCCATCACGTTTGAGGTGCGGATGCGAAAAGGTCGTCTGAAAAGTTTTCAGACGACCTTTCATCATCAACCCCAACGTAACCCCGTTTTCAGACGACATCAAGCTGCGGCTGAATGTAAAGCGTGTTTGATGGGGAATAAGTACGGATGAGTCGGGAAAAGCTTTAGAATGCATCGGCAAGAATGAATATTTGTTATTGAAAAACCTACCGACGGGCTTCAATCAGGAAAAACATGAAGCAGCAAGGGAATGGATTTGTCGTTGGCAGCGTTGGACCTTTTGGAAATGGTGTGAGGGATTATATGAACAACTGGAAGCAGTTTATATTTTTCGTAATATTGGTCATAGCTTGTTATCAATTTCTATATTTTTTATCCGATATGTTCCTTCTCGGCTATATCAATAAATACAGTTGGAATTTGAATTTTATTCAGGGGACTTTGAATTTTCTTTCAATATTTCTTCCCTATGTTTTTGTTAGACGAATTTTCAGCAAAACCAATCAAGAAAAGGAAGATGCAAATAATTGAAGTTCAACTTCATGAATTAAAGCCGGTTTCATATTGCACCGGGAGACTGATGGCGAACCGAAATAATAAGATTCCTGCCGTCATTCCCGCGCGGGCGGGAAATTCATAGGAAATTTTACGGAATAGGCGTTTTAAAACCGTTGCCGGATTCAAAAGCGGATTTCCAGAGCGGGAAGGGCGGCAGGAGGGGCAGTATCTTTTAATCCGCGATGTCCGTTTCGCTCCGCCCCAAAACCATCGCGTCCCCATAACTGAAAAAACGATATTCATGCTCGACCGCGTGGCGATACACCGCGCGGATGTGTTCCATGCCCGAAAACGCGCTGACGAGCATCAGAAGCGTGGATTTGGGCAGGTGGAAATTGGTAATCAGGCGGTCGATGACGCGGAAGCGGTAGCCCGGCGTGATGAAAATATCCGTGTCGCCCTGTCCGGCTTTCAGACGACCTGTCTCGCGCGCGGCAGATTCGAGGGCGCGCATGGAAGTGGTGCCGACTGCCCAAACTTTGTTTCCGCGCGCATGGGCGGTTTCGATGGCGGCGACGGTTTCGGGCGGTACGTCAAACCACTCGCTGTGCATTTTGTGTTCTTCGATTTTGTCCACGCGCACGGGCTGGAACGTTCCCGCACCAACGTGCAGGGTTACTTCTGCCGTTTCCACGCCTTTGGCTTTCAGACGACCTAAAAGCTCGTCTGTAAAATGCAAACCTGCCGTCGGCGCTGCGACCGCGCCCTGATGTTTGGCATAGACGGTTTGATAACGCGTGTCGTCATCCGCGCCGGCAGCACGTTCGATATAGGGCGGCAGCGGCAGATGGCCGTTTTGCTCCAGCAGCTCGTAAACGGTTTTCTCGCCTTCAAAACGCAGGCAGAACAGTTCGTCCGCACGCTCAATCATGACGGCGCGAATATCGCCTTCAAAAATCAGCTTGGTGCCGGGCTTGGGCGATTTGGACGAACGGATGTGCGCCAGCGCGGTGTGGTTGTCCAAAACGCGCTCTATCAAAGCTTCGATTTTGCCGCCACTCTCTTTTTGCCCGAACAGCCGCGCTTTCATGACTTTGGTGTTGTTGAACACCAAAACGTCGCCCGCCTCAATATAATCAGGCAAATCGCCGAACGCCCGGTCTTGCAGCGGCATATCGGGTAGTGCGACCAAAAGGCGGCTGCTGCCGCGCACTTCGGGCGGGTGCTGGGCGATTAATCGGTCGGGCAGGGTGAAATCGAAATCGGAAATGTCCATAATCTTAATTTTGATGCTTACAAATTTTGTCAGGCGGTCATTATACGCATTTCCCCGCGGGCTTGGCGTTTCATGCGAGAAGTCGTCTGAAACGCCAAGCCCGCAATATTTTGCGTCCGAACAAGGCAATACGGTATCATTCGTTTTGTTTCAAACGCCACCGCATCAGAGAGAACAACATGAATATCCCCGCCATTTCCGCCGCAATCGAAGCAGTAAAAATCCCCGGCACCGAGCGCACGCTCGGCAGCGAAAAAGCCGTTAAGCTGTTGGAAGAACGTTCCGACGGCCTTTATATCGGACTGAAATTCGGATTCCCCGTCGGTCATATCGCCGCCGACATCGCCAACAGCTTGCAAGAAGCTGTCATCGGTATCACAGGCGACGCGCATATCCATCTCAGCATTGACACTGAAATCACAACGCACAAAGTACAGCCCGGCGTTGCCACCATCAAAGGCGTCAAAAACATTATCGCCGTCGCATCCGGCAAAGGCGGTGTCGGCAAATCCACCACCACCGCCAATCTCGCTACCGCCATGGCACGCATGGGTGCGCGCGTGGGCGTGTTAGATGCCGATCTCTACGGTCCGAGCCAACCGACCATGCTGGGCGTGCAAGACCGCAAACCCGACCAAAAAAAACAAAAACTGATTCCCGTTGAAGCGGACAGCGGCATCCAAGTGATGTCCATCGGCTTTTTGGTTGATACCGACCAAGCTGTCGTTTGGCGCGGTCCGATGGTAAGCCAAGCCTTGCAGCAGTTGATGTTCCAAAGCGAGTGGGATGAAGTGGATTACCTCTTCATCGACCTGCCGCCGGGTACAGGCGACATCCAGCTCACCCTGTCGCAGAAAATCCCCGTAACCGGCTCGGTCGTCGTTACCACGCCGCAAGACATTGCCCTGATTGACGCACGCAAGGCAGTCGATATGTTCCACAAAGTCAATATCCCGATTTTCGGCGTACTGGAAAACATGTCGGTACATATCTGCTCCAACTGCGGTCATGCCGAAGCTATTTTCGGTTCTGAAGGCGGCAAAAACTTGGCAGGCCGTCTGAATGTCCCGCTGCTCGGACAACTCCCGTTAAGCCTGCCCGTGCGTGAAGCAATGGATGGCGGCGCGGCGAAACAGTTGTTTGACGACCATCCCGCCATTGCCAAAATCTACACAGACGCAGCCTTCCAAATCGCACTGACGATTGCAGACAAAGGCAAAGATTTCAGCAGCCGCTTCCCCAAAATTGTAGTGGAATAACGGGCAGAGGTCGTCTGAAAGCCTTTCAAACGGTTTCAGACGACCTTGTGGTGCTGAAGATTATGCAAAAGCGAATAATTGGAAAATCAAATATTTAAAGATTCAATCTTGTTGTTTTGAGAAAATTGCTTGACAAGAAAAGTCCCGCCCTCTATAATTCTCAGCTTATCGGGTCGTTAGCTCAGTCGGTAGAGCAGCGGACTTTTAATCCGTTGGTCGAGCGTTCGAATCGCTCACGACCCACCAAATTTAAAAAGCCTGGACAAATGTCCGGGCTTTTTTATTTGCCGGTATGTTTTGAGATTGTTACAGCCTGCCCGTTAGAGTTTTGATACGGGTTTGTTTGTTAGTCGTCATTCCCGCACAGGAGAGAATAAACATTTCGAATTTGGTGAACTGTTTTTTAAACACCTATTTCTTAGAATTTTCAATGGATCCCCGCCTGCGCGGGGATGACGGCTGATGGTAATGCCGTATCAAAAAATAAGCGAACCAAGCAGTAGTGCGGGCTATGATCGTGAAACTGGTTCGGTTGATTAGCCGATTCAGGATTTGATTGATAAATTCGCAGCTATAGCCTGCGCACGGTTTGGCTTAGCCCGAATCCGTGTTGTCAAAAAAGGTCGTCTGAAAACCTGAAGCCTAGGTTTTCAGACGACCTTTTGGTATTGCCTGATGCGGATTACAACACTTTTACGATGCTTTCGCAGAGGTAGTCGATGTTGTCATCGGTGATGCCGGCGACGTTGATGCGGCCGGAGCGCACGGCGTAGATGGCGAATTCGTTTCAGACGGTCGACTTGTTCGGGCGTGAGACCGCTGAAGGAGAACATGCCGTTTTGTTCGATGATGAAGTCGAAGTCTTGATTTGCGCCTTTGGCTTTGAGCAGTTCGACGAATTTTTGGCGCATGGCTTTGATGCGGCCGCGCATTTCGTCGAGTTCGGCAATCCATTGTGCTTTCAAATCCGCGTCTTTCAACACGAGGGCGATGGTGTTCGCGCCGTGGGAGGCGGGGTTGGAGTAGAGGGTGCGGATGATGGTTTTGACTTGGCTGTGGGCGCGGGCGGCGGTTGCTTCGTCTTCTGCGACTAAGGTGAATGCGCCGACGCGTTCGTTGTACATGCCGAAGTTTTTAGAATAGGAGCTGGCGATGAGCAATTCTTTGTTGTGTTTCAAGAAGGTGCGCAAGCCGTATGCGTCTTCTTCGAGACCGTTGCCGAAGCCTTGGTAAGCGAAATCAAACAGGGGCAGCCAGCCTTTTTCGGCGGAGAGTTTGGCGAGGGTTTCCCATTGTTCGGGCGTGGGGTCGATGCCGGTGGGGTTGTGGCAGCAGCCGTGTAAGAGGACGATGTCGCCTTTTTGCGCTTGGCTCAGGTCTTCAATCATGCCGTCCCAGTCCAGGCCGTGTTTGGCGGCGTCATAGTAGCGGTAGGGCTTGTCTTGGATGCCGACGGCTTTGAAGATGGCGTTGTGGTTGGGCCATGTGGGGTTGGAAATCCAGACGGTTTGTGCGTTCAACTGGCGTTTGGCGAACTCGGCGGCAATACGCAATGCGCCTGTACCGCCGAGGCTTTGGGCGGTTTTGGCGCGGCGGCTGGCAACGATTTCGTGGTCTCTTCCAAAGAGGAGGATTTGGGTTTGTTCGTTGTAGTCGGCAACGCCGTCGATGGTGAGGTAGTTTTTGGTGGTTTCGCTCTCGAGCAGGCGTTTTTCGGCTTCTTTGACGGCTTTGACGATGGGGGTCGCGCCGGATGCGTCTTTATAAACGCCGATGCCGAGGTTGACTTTTTCGGGACGGGTTTCGGCTTTGAATGCTTCGCCCAAGCCTAAGATGGGGTCGGCGGGGGCGGCTTCGATGTGCTTGAAGAACATGATTTCTCGCTTTGCAAAAATGAAGGGACGGGATATTTCCTTTGGGATTTTACGCTGTTTCAGGTCGTCTGAAAATGAATGCGGCAGGTTTTGCGCAAATGGTTTACATCATGCCTTTGATACCGGCGAGGATGATGCCGTAGCGCAGGATTTTTCCGGTCAGGAGCATGAGTGCGGAGGTGTAGGGGTTGAGCCTGAGCCAGCCTGCGGCAATGGGCAGTGCGTCGCCGATGACAGGCAGCCAGGCAAACAAAAGGGGCAGGGTGCCCCAGCGTTGGAGCAGGCGCAGGGTCTTTCAGACGACCTTTTCTTGGACGGAATCAGCCGCCCCATCCAATAGGAAACCATGCTGCCCAAGCCGTTTGCCAGTCCGGCGCACAACCATGCGCCGTATGCCTGTTCGGGATAGTTATAGATGAACGCGGCGAAGGCGGCTTCGGACGTGCCGGGCAGGATGGTGGCGGAGGTAAAGGCGGAGGCGGCGAGTCCGAGATAGGCGTAAATGAGGGGCATGGCGGATAAGTTTGCGTCAGGTCAAAGGTCGTCTGAAATAATTAAGTCGTTTGCGGGTCGGTCTTTGTGTGAAATTTAGACGGATTCTGTCTATAAAAATGCATTATCGGACAGAATCTTGCTGAAACTCGATGTAGTCGGCGTGTTTTCAGTGTTTGCAATAATGGCAAAAGCCAGTATGATTCAGCCCGTTATTAACGGATATTAACTGTTTGTACGGTCAATTCCAATAAATCTAAATCGAAAGGCAAATCATGTCTACGCCATCACAACAAAACCATAATCCCGCGCTGGTCGTCCTGACTACGCTCTTCTTCATGATGGGTTTCATTACCTGCATGAACGATATTTTGATTCCGCATCTGCAGAAAATTTTCACGCTAACCAATGTTCAGGCGATGCTGGTTCAGTTCTGCTTCTTTACCGCTTATGCCATCATGTCGATTCCGATGGGGCATCTCGTCGGTAAAATCGGCTATAAAAACGGCGTCATCGGCGGCTTCTTGCTGACCGCCGTCGGATGCTTGTTGTTTTATCCTGCCGCAGACAGCCAATCTTACCCGACTTTCTTGGGCGCGCTCTTCATTCTTGCTTCAGGTGTAACCCTGTTGCAGGTTTCGGGTAATCCGTATGTGACCCTGCTGGCGAAACCGGGCAAAGAATCTGCAACGCTGACTTTGGTGCAGGCATTCAATTCATTGGGTACGACTATTGCTCCGAAAATCGGTTCACTTCTCATTTTTACAGACGCGGCTCAGAAAGCCAGCAAAGCCGAGCAAATTGCTTCTGTCCAAATCCCTTATTTGGGTTTGGCGGGATTTTTGATCCTCCTCGCCGTCTTTGTGAAAATGATCCGCCTGCCCGATGCACGCAAAATTGCCGTTGAGGAAAGCGAACACAACCACGACGGCAAAAGCAGCGTGTGGCAATACAAACATCTTGTTTTCGGTGTGGTTGGCATTTTCTGCTACGTTGGCGCGGAAGTATCCATCGGCGCTTTCATGGTCAATATTTTGGGCTTCCTGAAAGGATTTGATCATTCCAAAGCCGCAGATATGTTGGTGTTATACTGGGGTGGTGCAATGTTCGGACGCTTCCTCGGTTCAGCAGTTATGACTCGAGTCGCGCCAAACCGCTACCTTACCTTTAATGCCTCAGTTGCTACTGCTTTGCTCGTCATTGCCATCATGGTTGGTAAAAGCAATGCCGACGTCACCATGTGGGCATTGATTGCCATCGGTTTTTTCAACTCCATTATGTTCCCGACCATCTTCTCGCTGGCGACCAAAAACCTCGGTAAATTTACCAATTCTGCTTCAGGTATTCTTTGTACCGCCATTGTTGGCGGCGCGCTGATTCCTGTTTTGCAAGGTAAGATTGCTGATGATTTCGGTATGATGATTTCTTATGTTGCACCTGCCGTGTGCTACCTCTACATCGTCTTCTTTGCGCTCAAAGGTTATAAAGCCGACGAGTAAGCGTTGACTGAACAAAAGGTCGTCTGAAAACTTGGAAATCAGGTTTTCAGACGACCTTTTTTCTTTGGGACGGACTTTTAAACCTGATTCGCTCAAACCAAGGTCGTCTGAAAATACGGCAACAGATTTTAACCGGAGCTTAAGCCCGTTTTCAAAAGACAAAACGCGCCCGCAATACGGTCTGACTGACTTATGGCATAATGCTTACGGCAAAATACAGGAGCTTCTCATGTCAAAAATCATCTTATTGCATGGACTGCATATGCACTCTTGGGTGATGAAACCTTTAGCGGATATGTTGGAGAAACAAGGCTTTGACGTTGCCCTGTTCGGTTATTACAGCGTCTGGCAAACCATGCCGCAGCACACGCAGGCGTTGGCGGAATTTGTTGAAAAACACGATACGGGCGAGCCTCTGCATTTTGCCGGACACAGTCTGGGCGGGTTGGTGTTGCGACACTTTGCCGCCGCCTGCCCCGAAAAAATTACCGGCCGCATCGTAACCTTCGGTACGCCGCATCAAGGCAGTAGGGCGGCGCAAAGGGTATTCCGGCTCGGATTGAAAACCCCCGTACTCGGCGGCGCGTATCGCGATGCGCTCGACGGCGGCACCCCCGATTTGCCCGAACATATCGAACTGGGCAGTATCGCCGGCAACAAGACGCTCGGGCTGGGGCGCGTATTGGGTTTGCACGGCGAACACGACGGCACGGTTATGGTCAGCGAAACCCGCTGCCCGAATATGCGCGACCACGTTATCTTGCCCGTCAGCCACAGCGGTATGCTGTTCAAACACATTACCGCGGAGCAAACCGCAACATTTTTGCGCGAGGGGCGGTTTAATCATGGGTAAAAACATGGGATGACGAGAACTTGAGAATAATAAAAAGGTCGTCTGAAAACTTGGAAATCAGGTTTTCAGACGACCTTTTAGTTTGTGGCAGATTGGATGGCTAAGCTATCCGCCTTATGCCAACTTGACGGCGAGTTCTGCCAGCCGTTTGCCTTGTGCGAAGGCGATGTCGTTTTCTTCGGCGGTCAGGACGGGTTTGCCGTCGTGTCCGGCGACGTGGGATGCGCCGTAGGGGGTGCCGCCGCTTTGGGTGCTGCTGAGGGCGGATTCGGTGTAGGGGATGCCGCTGATGATCATGCCGTGGTGCAGGAGGGGGAGCATCATGGTGAGGAGGGTGGTTTCTTGTCCGCCGTGTTGGGAGGAGGTGCTGGTGAAGACGGTGGCGGGTTTGCCGGCGAGTTCTGCGCCGAGCCATTGGGGGATGGTGCCGTCGATGAAGTATTTCATGGCGGCTGCCATGTTGCCGAAGCGGGTGGGGCTGCCTAGGGCAAGGGCGGCGCAGGTTTTGAGGTCTTCGGCGGTGGCGTAGGGTGCGCCGCTGTCTGGGATGTCTTTCGACGGCTTCGCAGACGGTGGAGACTTTGGGTACGGTGCGCAATACGGCTTCGCAGCCTGCGACGCTTTCGATGCCGCGTGCGATTTGGCGGGCGAGGTTGAGGGTGCTGCCGTTTTGGGAGTAGTAGAGGACGAGGATTTTGAGGGGATTTGGGTTCATTTGGGTATTCCGTTACAATGGGGTTGGTTGAAAATCGGTGTTTGGCTGTTGAAGCTGTGTTTTCAGACGACGTAGAGTGCGCTGCGGCGTTTTCTGTTTTTTATTTTAATTGGTTATTTTTTCGGGAAAGATTATGCCGTTTTTGAAATGGTGGCAAGGTTTGTTGGGTAGTAAGGCGTTTGCGTTTGCTTGGTTTGTGGTCCGGCGTTTCGATGAGGAGCGTGTGCCGCAGGCGGCGTCGAGTATGACTTTTACGACGCTTCTGGCTTTGGTACCGGTGTTGACGGTGATGGTGGCGGTCGCTTCGATTTTCCCTGTGTTCGACCGTTGGTCGGACTCTTTTGTGGCGTTCGTCAATCAGACTATTGTGCCGCAAGGTGCGGACATGGTGTTTGATTATATCAATGCGTTCCGCGATCAGGCAGGAAAGTTGACGGCGATCGGCAGTGTGATGCTGGTGGTGACGTCGCTGATGCTGATTCGGACGATTGACAATACGTTTAACCGGATTTGGCGGGTCAATACGCAGCGGCCTTGGATGATGCAGCTTTTGGTGTATTGGGCGTTGCTGACGTTTGGACCGCTGTCTTTGGGCGTGGGGATTTCTTTTATGGTCGGGTCGGTGCAGGATTCTGCGCTGGCTTCGTTTGCGCCGCAATGGGTGGTGGGGGTACTGCAAACCTTAGGTACGCTGTTTTTTGCCACGCTTTTGCTGTGGGGGTTGTACCGTTTCGTACCCAACCGCTTCGTGCCCGGGCGTCATGCGTTTATCGGGGCTTTGGTCACGGCGTTTTGCTTGGAGACGGCGCGTTTCCTGTTTGCTTGGTATATGGGCAATTTCGACGGCTACCGCTCGATTTACGGGGCTTTTGCCGCCGTACCGTTTTTCTTGGTGTGGCTGAATTTGCTGTGGACGCTGGTGTTGGGCGGCGCGGTGCTGACTTCGTCACTGTCCTATTGGCAGGGCGATGCGTTCCGCAGGGGATTCGATTCACGCGGGCGGTTTGACGATGTGTTGAAAATCCTGCTGCTTTTGGATGCGGCGCAAAAAGAGGGCAAAGCCTTACCTGTTCAGGAGTTCAGAGGGCATATCAATATGGGCTACGATGAGTTGGGCGAGCTTTTGGAAAAGCTGGCGCGGCACGGCTATATCTACAACGGCCGTCAGGGCTGGGTGTTGAAAACGGGGGCGGATTCGATTGAGTTGAGCGAACTCTTCAAGCTCTTCGTTTACCGCCCGTCGCCTGTGGAAAGGGATCATGTGAACCAAGCCGTCGATGCGGTGATGACGCCGTGTTTGCAGACTTTGAACATGACGCTGGCGGAGTTTGACGCGCAGGCGAAAAACCGGCAGCAGTCTTCTTGAGGATTTTGAAACACACAAAAGGTCGTCTGAAAACGGTTTTCAGACGACCTTTTGCTATAATCGGGCTTCATCGTCCCGTTCGGTTTGGAAACTCATGAAAACCCTCGTCCTGCTGCTACTTTCCTTCTCCACTGCCACCGCTTTTGCCGCATACGGTTTGGGTTTGGGGCAGGAGCCGAAATATCCCGCCGACTTTCGCGCCTACGAATACGTCAATCCCGACGCGCCCAAAGGCGGCGTGTTTTCCCTGCCGATGCAGGGCGGCTTTGATACGTTCAACCCGTTCACCCTCAAAGGCGACAAAGAAGTCGGCGTCCTTGCGCTGACCGTGGACATGCTCACGGACAACAGTTGGGACGAACCTTTCTCCATGTACGGCTTGCTGGCAGAAGACTTCTGGTTTGCCGAAGACGGACTGTCGGCAACATTCAAGCTCAACCCGAAAGCCAAATTCCACAACGGCGATCCCGTGCTTGCCAAAGACGTCGCCGCCTCCTTCCGCCTGCTTACCCAAGACAAAGCCGCCAATCCCTTCTACCGCATATACTGGAGCGATGTTGCCAAAGTCGAAACACCCGACGACAGGACAGTCGTTTTCCGCTTCAAACAGCGCAACGCCGAATTACACATGGCATTAGGGCAATTGCCTGTCTTCTCTCATAAAAGCTATCCCGAAGGACTGGAAAAAAAGGCGCAAACAAAATGCCCATCGGCTCCGGCCTACCGCTTCGTCAAAGCGGACATCGGGCGCATGAGCGAATACGCGCGCGACAAAAAAACTACTGGGCGCAAAACCTTCCGACCCGCAAAGGCAGATATAATTTCGACACCGTCCGCTTCAAATATTTCAAAGACAACAGCGTCCGCCTCGAAGGCCTCAAAGCCGGACAATACGACTTCGTTTACGAAAATGTCGCCCGAAACTGGGCGCGGGGCTATTCCGACGAAATGCTCGCCAAACGCGGCATGGGCAAACACGAATGGATACAGAAAAGCGACGCCGGCATGCAGGGCTTCGTCATGAACCTGCGCCGCGCCCCGTTCGACAACATCCTCGTGCGGCAGGCGATGGTCGAGAGTTTCGACTTTGAAAGCATCAACGCGCGTATTTTCTACGGCGCATACCGCCGCAGCAACAGCTTCTTCACCAACAGCGAGATGGCGGCGACAGGCAAACCGCAAGGCGCGGAACTGAAACTGCTCCAGTCCCTCGGCAACACCCTCGATCCCGCCGTCCTGAACCAACCTGTCCCCGAGCCGCCCCAAACCGACCCGAAGACAGGCATACGCCCCAACCTGCTCAAAGCCCGCGCCCTCTTGGAAAAAGCAGGCTACCGCTATAAAAACGGCAAACTGACCGACAGCCAAGGCAAACCCTTGACCTTCGAGTTCCTGACCGCCTCCAAAACCTACGAACGCATTACCGCCAAATGGCAGCGCGACCTTGCCAAAATCGGCGTCACCATGAACATCCGCGTTACCGACCCTGCCTTATACCAAAGGCGTCTCAACGATTTCGACTTCGACATGACCATTACCGTCTATGCCAACAGCGAAAGCCCGGGCAACGAACAATACGATTATTTCGGCTGCGATGCCGCCAAAATCCCCGGCAGCCAAAACCTCGCCGGCGTGTGCCGCCCCGAAGTCGAAAAGCTGCTCAAACATTTCGGCAGCTTTACCAACCGCGAAGAGCTGAAAACCACTTCCCGGGCACTAGACCGCACCATCCGCCACCAATACATTATTGTCCCCGCCTGGTACGCCGACCGCTACCGCGTTGTTTACCGCAACAACCTCGGCATCCCGCAACAACTGCCAAAATATTACGACCCGATAACGTTCCCGCTGAGTAGCGGGTGGTGGAAATAGGAGAGGCAATCCGTAGCGTGGACTTTGCCCACAAGATGAAAGCAGGTTCGACTGTTGTCTGATTTGGTCTTTGGATGGAGGATTTGTAGGCAAAGTCCACGCTACTTCGATTATCACAAGCCTGTTTTGATTGAATAAACGAGGTCGTCTGAAAACAGAGGTAGAACGAGTTTCTCTAAAACCCAAATCCCAAAGTTTTCAGATGACCTCGTTTACCTGCGACCTACTCCCTCTCCCGTCCGGCGGGAGAGGGTTGGGGAGAGGGTGGTTCTACAAACTGCACGAATTTGATTTTATCTAAACCCACAAAGCCACCCTCATCCTAACCTTCCCCCGCCGGACGGGGGAAGGGACAAGTTGTCGTTGCGGCAATAAGTAGCGTGGGTTTTGCTCATGAGGTGAATACACGGACAAAGATAACTGATTCAGATTATTAGGTGGCAGATTTCGTGGGCGCAGCCCACGCTACGGGTTGGATTTCCAATTTAATTGAATAAAACCTGCGTTGATTGCATAAAAAATTGAATCAAGGTCGTCTGAAAATCCCTAACCGCCATCACTCAGGCCGTATTCCTCTTTGTTTGGAATACGGCTTGTCGTTTCTGCCGGTTTATTTCTTCTGCCACGCTTGGCGGAGGTATTCGATGTGGTCGGGGAGGGCGTAGAAGGGGGTGTTGCCGTGGTTGGCGTTGGGGTAGAGGGTGAATTGTGCATCTGCGCCGAGGTGTTGGAGGGTGCCTGCAAGCAGTTTGGCTTGGGCGACCATTTCTCTGCCGATTTGTTCGGGGCGGTTGCTGCGGCCTTCGTGTTCGCCGACGCTGATGCGGACGGCGGTGTCGGCGGGAAGGGCGGACGGGAGGAAGTCGAGGACGCGGCGGTTGTGCCACCAGACGGAGGGGGAGGCGAGCAGGTTGTGTTTGAAGCGGTCGGGGGCAGTGAAGAGGGAATAGAGTCCGAACAATGCGCCGAAGGAGTGTCCGAACAGGGCTTGTTCTTTGGGGTTGACGGGGTATTTGGCGGCGAGGGCCGGGGCGAGTTCGTGGTCGAGGAAGGCGGCGAAGCGGTCGGCTTGTCCGTATTGGCGGCGTTCCGCTTCGGTGGCGGTTTCGGGCAGTGGTGGTGTGTAGTCGAGGGCGCGTTGGGTCAGGTCGCGGACTTCGCCGTTGGGGTAGCCGATGCTGACGATGAGGCAGGCGGCGCGGCTTCGGGTCATGGGGTTGATGAGCAGGGATTGCGACATGCTGAGGGCGGCGGGGAAGAAGGCGTCGCCGTCGAGGATATGGAGGACGGGATAGCCTTGCGGGGGCGGGCTGCCGATAGCGGCGGTTTGGATGCGGTAGTTGCGGCCGGTGTGCTTGGAGCGGATGTGGGTTTCTTCGGCTTGCAGCAGGCGGGCGGCTTGCCAGTGTGCGGTGCGTGAGGTCATGGCGGGGTTGTCGGTTGTGTTGGTGGGGTGGGGGGTGTGTGTTATCGGGTTGTCGGATGTTTCAGACGACCTTTGGGCTATATCTGCCGTTTTCTCTATGTCAAACATGGGACATAAATGATAAAACCGGACAGGTGGTGTTCCCTGCCTGTCCGGTCTGTTTCCGTAATGTGTTGGTCTTCTGGTTTTTGGCGGTGATTTGTTTTCCTTTTGCTTTTCCCGTTTTTAGAAGTCGTAGCGGAGGTTTGCCATCAGGCTGCGCTCCGAGCCGGGAATGTTGAAGGTGTTCGCGCTGCCGACGCGGGCGTAGTAGTGGCGGTTGAAGATGTTGTCGGCGTTGATTTGCAGCTTCAGTTTGGGCGTGAAGCGGTATGCCGCCATGGCGTCGAATGTGGCGTAGCCGCCTGCGCGCAGCCTGCCGCCGAGGAGATGCTGCTCATCGCGTTCACGCCGCCGCCGAGGGTCAGCTTGGGCGTAACTTCATAAGTTGTCCACAGGTTTGCGCTGTGTTTGGGCATCAGCAGGAAGATGCCGTCGTCGCGGGCGTTAGCGGCGGTTTTGATTTGGCTGTGCAGATAGCTGTAACCTGCGTGGATTTGCCATTTCGGTGTAATCGCGCCGCTGATTTCGGTCTCAACGCCTTCCATCACGCGTTTGCCCAAGGCTGCGTAACGGGTGTTGCGGTTGTTCGGGTTCAGCGGTGCGGCGGCGTTTTTGTCTTTCAGGCGGTAGAGGGAGACGCGGGTGTTCAGGCGGTCGTCCATGTAGCTGCCTTTGTAGCCGACTTCAAACTGGTTGCCTTCGCGCGCTTTAAGCAGGTTGCCGCCGGTGCCGAGGCTGGTTTGCGGCGTGTAGAGTTGGGACATGCTCAAGTAGAGGCTGTTGTTGTCGTTCAGGTCGTAAACCGCGCCTGCGTAGCCGGTGAACTTGGTTTTGCTGGCTTTGTGCAACTCGTCGCCGTCGCCCGCTTCGATTTGTAGTGTCCCAAACGCCAGCCGCCGATGAGCGACAGTCTGTCAACCGGATGGAAGACGGATTTGCCGTAAATGCCGAATTCGTCAAGGTTTTCGGTAGCGACGGTATGGCTGTAACCGCGCGCGCCGGCACGGGCGTTCTGCATCAGGTTGACATAGGGAACGGAGTGGAAATCGCCCAAGGCAACATTACGCGCAACGGCTGCACGGCCTTGCTCGTTAGTGCTGCGCAAGCGGTTGTAGTCCGCGCCGACGACGAGTTCGTTTGCGGTGTTGCCCAAGGCAAACGGACGGCTGTAACTTGCGTCAACTGCGAAGGCTTTTTGTTTGATTTCCGTGCCTAAGCCGACGACGTCCGCCTTATTGTCGGCAGAAAGTTTTTTGGCGGCAAATGTGTAGTTGGAGTCGGCATCGCGGTCGGAATAGCGCATACCGATTTTGCCGTAGCCACCGTCGTCGAAATAATGTTTCAAATCGGCGAACACGTCATGGCTGTTCATTTTGAATTTGTTCCAATCCGCGCCGACAAAGGTGTGGTTGGGCAGGGACAACAGATTGCCGCTGCTGCCGACGGGCAAACCGTTATACGGCGCGAGGTGGCGTTGTTGGTAGAGATAGCCTACGCCCAAAGTCGTGTCGGGATTGATGTCCCAGTCCGCCGCCGCGTAGAAGGTTTCGTGGTGGTTGTTTTTCTCCGCCGGACGGGGAGACGCACCCGAAGTTTGCGCCATCACACGGCCGCGTACGCTGCCGTCGGCATTCAGACGATCTGAAACGTCGGCTTCGGCTTTATATTGTTTGTGCGTACCGAACCTGCCGATGCATGACCTTGAAACTCTTTGGTCGGGCGTTTGCGTACCAAATTCACAATACCGCCCATCTCGCCGCTGCTGTCGAACAATCCGCTCGGCCCGCGCATCACCTCCACGCGGTCGAAGGCAAACAGGTTGGGCAATGTACCATTGATGCTCTGCATCTGCGCGGGCAGGCCGTCGATGTTGTATTCGCTGTATTCGTAGCCGCGCGCATAAACCGACGAACGCCCGTCGTCATTGCTCAACACGCGCAGACCCGGCGTTTTGCGTGCTAATTGGTCAAAGGTATCGACGTTGCGGTCTTTTACCTGCTGATTGGTGATGATGCTGACAGATTGAGGAATCTCGCGCAAAGAAGCGGGGATTTTTGTGCCGACGGTGGCGGCAAACGAGCTGTAATCGCTGTTTTTCTCGGTGGCAATCGCGTTGTACGAACGCTGTCCTTTCACATGGACAGTATCCAGCTCGACCGTTTCGGCGGCAAATACAGTGGAAGATAAAGCGGCCACAACGGCGGCAGCGGTTAGATTGGGTCGGAACATCAATTTCTCCGTTCATTGTACAAATGAGAATGGTTGTATTTTATAAGCTTGATGTCTGAAATTGTAGAAAAAAACTATCGTTTTCCCGACAATCTCTTGTGAATATGCGACAAGGTCGTCTGAAAACCTTGATTCCGGTTTTCAGACGACCTTGTCGCAACTGCTTGAATCAGCTTGCCGATTCTACGCTATAAGGTTTGTTTGACGTTTTGATGGTCAGGGTCAATACGGCGGCGATGGCGAGGAAGACGCCGGCGAAGGTCATGGCGTTGGACGGGTTTGCACCGAGGAAGGTGTCATAGATCCAACCGAAGGTAACGGTTTCAATCAGCATCGGTATCACAATCATCATGTTGACGATGCCCATATACACGCCGTAGCGTTCTTTCGGAATGGAGTGTACGACAATCATAAACGGCACGCCCATCATACTTGCCCAGCCGATACCGAAGCCGATCATCGGGGCGAACATCAGGTATTTGTTGGTGATGTGCGGGATGGTCAGGAGGGCGAGCGAAGCTAGGATAACGGCGAAGGCATGGACATATTTCGCAGCATATTTACGCGCCATCCACATCAGTCCGAAAGCGGAAACGAAGGTTACGACGTTGTAAAAACCGTTGACCAAACCGGTCCATGCCACTGCCTGTTCATACGCGGCCGAGTCGGCAGATGTCGAACCCCAGACGGATTTGACGATGCTGTGGGAGATGTATTGCCAGTAGATGAAGAGGGCGTACCATTGGAAGAGGTAAACCGAGGCGAGCTGCCACAGTGGGGTGGGCATTTCCTTAATGGCCGTGCCGATGTCTTTGATGGCGTGGACGGGGCCGCTGGGTTGGGCTTTAATTGCCGCCATTTCTTCGGGAGAAGGTTCGTGTTCGGGTGTGGACAATACGGTTACTAAAACAGAGCCGATGGAGCAGACGGCGCCGATATAGAACGAGCCGAATACCCAGTAGGGGATACCTGCTTCAGAGGTTTGTTGCAGCCAGCCGATTTGTTGGAAGATGTAGAGCGATACGTTGGCAAGGGTAATGCCCAAGCCGGTGAACACGGACTGCATCAAAAAGCCGGTCGATTGTTGGTGTTCGGGGACGGTATCGGCGATGAAGGCGCGGAAGGGTTCCATGGCAGTGTTGTTGCTGATGTCCAAGAGCCACAGGAGCAATACGGCAACCCATAATGCGGTAACGTGCGGATAGATGAAGAGGCAGAGGCTGCAACCGATGGCACCGATTAAGAAATACGGGCGGCGGCGTCCCAAGCCGGGAATCCAGGTGCGGTCGCTCATGGCGCCGATAAGGGGCTGAACGAGCAAGCCGGTAATCGGACCTGCCATATTCAGAATAGGCAGTTGGCCGGGGTCGGCATGTAAGAAACTGAAAATCGGATTGATGGCGGTTTGCTGCAAACCGAAGCTGTATTGGATGCCAAAGAAGCCGAAGTTCATCAGCATAATCTGGCGAAGCGTCATCGATACTTGTGGGGAAATCTTCATTTTGAAGCGACTCCTGGACTTTGTAAGAAGAAAACATGGAACAACAAACTGCGGGAAACACTGCATAGTTGAAGCGGTTGGGCCGCTTTCTTTATTCTTTGGCGTATCATGTTGATACGTTGCAAATGGATAGCATGATGTGTTGTTTGTGTTTTCAGACGACCTTTTATTGTCGTATGTTGTCTGCCTCATGAAGCAGACGTCGTCTGAAAGAATGTTTTACTTCAATGCCGTAACCGATTGCCGCCAAATCGTTTCCCCGACAACCCGAACAGGCTCTCGGACGGTTTCTTTGGTCTCGATAATGTCGAACAGGATTTCCGCCGCCAGTGCGCCCATGCGCATATAGGGCAGCTCGGTGCTGGTCAGCGGCGGGAACAGGGTTTCGGCAATCGCGCTGTGGTTGTCGTAACCCGCCACCGATACCTGCTCCGGAACGCGCACGCCGCGCGTCCTCAAAATGCCGTAAACGCGGACCGCCATTTCGTCGTTGCCGCAGCAAATGACCGTCGGCGGGTCGGCTAACGATAATAATTTCAACACTGCCGCAATCAAAGGCTCGCTGTCGTTGGCGAAATCGGTGATGCCGGTTTGCACCAAGTCAGGATCGAACACCATGTCCGATTCGTCTAAAGCGCGGCGGTAGCCCGCCAAACGCAGCCGCGTCGCTTCTGCTCCCGCCTGTAAAGTAATGTAGGCGATACGGCGGTGTCCGTGACGGATGATGTTGCGTACCAAATCGTATTGCCCGCGCTCGTCGTCCGGTAAAACCGACGGCGTACCCGCCGCGTCGAAGCAGTTGACCAAAACCATCGGGCAGCGGTTGGGCATTTCGGGCAGGACGATTTCGCGGTGCGATTCGGTTACATACAAAATGCCTTCCGCGCGGTGTTCCATAAACGTCCTGACCAAAGGGTCGATTTGCTCGTAGCGGTTGTCCGTATCCGCAATCATCAACGTCTTCCCCGCTTCGCGGATTTTCTGCTGGATGCCTTTGATTAAAAACATATCCGGCAGACCGTGTACTCCGCCGTATTCGCCCGTGCGCGAGATGGCGCCGGTAATTAGTCCGACCAAGTCCGAGCGGTTTGACCGCATCACCCGTGCCGCCGAAGACGGAATATAACCCAAAGCCGCAATCGCCGTTTCGACTTTGGCGCGTGTTTTATCGCTGACCGGCGCGTCGCCGTTGATGACGCGGCTGACCGTTTTGGGTGAGACGCCCGCATAAGCAGCAACATCATAAATTGTAGCCATCTTACGACTCCCGCCTCAGCCCTGTTTCATTTGATTACGAAGCATAGCACACCTGACATCGGTGTCATACCAAAAATTTTAAAAAACCTTGATGAAAATCAAGCACATTGCTTGCATATTGCATACAATTCTTAACTAAATTGCTTACCCGTATCCGGCAAACCCGCGCCGTCTTGTTAAACTACATTAAACTACAAAAAAATCATTAAGTAGCGAACCAATCAGCCGCGGTACAATCTATAACTAAATCACATCCCGCCGAATGAGCGAACCCAATCCCGAAGGAAACCCGATGACCGCATTTACCGAAGCATGGCAAGCCCTTGAACAACACCGGCTCGACACACAACACCTCCACCTGCGCGACCGCTTCGCCGCCGAACCCGACCGCTTCGGCAATATGCACGAAACCCTCGACGGCCTCCTCTTCGATTACAGCAAAAACCGCCTTGGCGAAGACACTTTGCAACTCTTGTGCCGCCTTGCCGAAGCCTCGCCCCTTGCCGGACAAATGCACGCCATGCAAAACGGCGAAAAAATCAACCTCAGCGAACACCGCGCCGTCCTCCATACCGCCTTGCGCCTGCCGCCCGATGCCGCGCCCGTTTACGTTGACGGCGAAAACATCCTCCCCAAACTCCACCACGAACTCGACCGCGCCCTCGCCTACGCCGAAGCACTCAACAACGGCAGCCACAGAGGCATCACCGACAAACCCATCACCGACTTCGTCCACATCGGCATAGGCGGCTCAGACCTCGGCCCAAGAATGTGCGTAGAAGCCCTCAAAGCCTACCGCCAAAACATCCGCGTCCACTTCGTCAGCAATTCAGACGACGCCGACATCAGCCGCACACTCGCCCACCTCAAGCCCGAGACCACCGTATTCAGCATCGCCAGCAAATCCTTCCGCACGCCCGAAACCCTGCTCAACGCCTACGCCGCCCGCGCATGGTATCGGGACGCAGGTTTGCCCGAATCCGGCATCTACCGCCACTTCTGCGCCATCTCCTCCGATGTTGCCGCCGCCCGAAACTTCGGCATCGCCCCCGACAACGTCTTCGCCATGTTCGACTGGGTCGGCGGACGCTATTCCGTCTGGTCGACCATCGGACTGCCCGTCATGGTCGCCGTCGGCACAGACCGCTTCCGCGAACTTCTCGCCGGCGCGTACGCCATGGACACCCACTTCTTCCAAACCCCCTACCGCCGCAACATCCCCGTCCTCATGGCGCTCATCAGCATCTGGTACAACAACTTCCAGCACGCCGACGGACAAACCGCCGTCCCATACAGCCACAACCTGCGCCACCTCCCCTCGTGGCTCAACCAGCTAGACATGGAAAGCCTCGGCAAAAACCGCACCGCCGACGGACAACCCGTTCCCCATACCACAGGCGGCATCGTCTTCGGCGAAGAAGGCGTCAACTGCCAGCACGCCTATTTCCAACTCCTCCACCAAGGCACACGGCTCATCCCCTGCGACTTCATCGTCCCCATGACCACCGCCTACGGCATCAACCGCCAACACCGCTTCACCGTCGCCAACGCCTTCGCCCAAGCCGAAGCCCTGATGAAAGGCAAAACCCTCGAAGAAGCCCGCGCCGAACTTGCCGATCTGCCCGAAGCCGAACGCGGACGCCTCGCCCCGCAAAAAGAGTTCCCCGGCAACCGCCCGAGCAACAGCCTCCTCCTCAGCGCCACCGACCCCCGCCGCCTCGGCATGCTCATGGCGGCATACGAACACCGCACCTTCGTCCAAGGCGCGATTTGGGGCATCAACCCCTTCGACCAATGGGGCGTCGAATACGGCAAAGAACTCGCCAAAACCATCGAACCCGAACTCGAACGCGGCAACCCGCAGCACGACAGTTCCACCAACGGTCTCATTGCCTTCTACCGCGCCAGCCAAAACCGATAGGCAGTTCAAAACATAAAAGGTCGTCTGAAAACTTGATTTTTGAGTTTTCAGACGACTTTTTTCTGCACATTACTTTATCAGAAATATCTGGCTTCACTTCTGTCCGCTTTGTTCCACCTGCCGTTTGAAGCGTGTGCCTGCGGCGTGGTAGAAGGGGCGGGGGGAGAATTGGCGGGAGACTTGTGAGGCGAAGATGCAGGCGATGAGCAGCCAGAAGAGGAGGTTTTGTCCGCCGGTCATTTCCATCACGACGACGGCGGAGGTGAGTGGGGATTGGGTGGCGCCGGCGAGGAAGGCCGCCATGCAGAGGAGGACGAGGACGTGGGTGCCTTGGGCGAGTCCGGTGAGGACGGCGATGCGTTCGCCCAAAACTGCGCCTATGGTGAGGGAGGGGGTGAAGATGCCGCCGGGTGTGCCTGCCCAGTAGCTCAGGACGGTGGAGAACCATTTGGCGACGGCGAGTCCGGCGGGGGCTTCGTGGATGCCGCGCAGGGCTTGGGCGGCTTCGTGGTAGCCTGTGCCGTAGGTTTTGCCTTGGTAAAGCGTGCCGATGGCGGCGAGCAGGATGCCGATGAGGGCGGCGGTAATCAGGGGATGGCGGCGGATGTGTTCGCGCCATTTTGCTGGGGCGAAGGCGGTAGCGCCGAGATACAGGGTGCGTCCGAACAGTCCGCCTGCGATGCCACACGCGAGTCCGCAGCCCAATACCCAGACGAGCATATTGTCGAGCGCACCGCCGCTGAAACCTGAGAAATAGGGGTTGTTGCCTTGGATGGCGACTTGGATGAAACCGGCGGCGAGGACGCCGAGCAGAATTTGCCGCTCCCAACGCAGCATGACTTCGCGCCCGAGTTCTTCGATGGCAAAAATCACGCCTGCGAGCGGGGCGTTGAACGCGGCGGCAAGCCCGCCTGCCGCACCTGCGGCGATAAGGTCGTTTTCCTGCATGCCGCGGAATGCGAAGCCGTGTTTTTTGCACCATGCGCCCCACGCGCTCATGACTGCCGCGCCGACTTGGACGGACTGTCCTTCACGCCCGACGGACGCGCCTGCGAACATGGCGAGGAAGGTCAGCGGGATTTTGAGGAGGGTTTCGCGGAGGCGGATCAGGCGGGTTTTTTTGGTGCCGTAGGGCAGAGCGAGGCTGGCGAGCACTTGCGGGATGCCGCTGCCGGAGGTGTAGGGGGCGAAACGGCGGGTGATCCAGACGATGAGCGGTAGCCCTAAGGGTAGGGCGACCCAGGCAAACCAAGGATATTTTTGCACCAGCTCCGCATTCATTTCCAATGCGAAATCCGCCATCCAAGCAAAAAGGAGGGCGGTCAGTGCGACCAGCGCAGAACCTGCCAGCAGGAACAGAAAAGCAATGCTTTTACGCGAGATGCGGCGGGTTTGGCGGATTTTGTGCGTGATGTGGTAGGCGGGCGGTTTGGTCGGCATGGTATGCGGAAGTGTGGAAAAGGTCGTCTGAAAAGGGTTATTGCGGAAGGCGGTTCGCGAATAAGGTAAAAATAGCCCGTAAAGAAGGGCGGCAAGCGGATTGAAAAACAATATGGGCTTTCTCAAATAAAGCCCGCGTTACGGTTTGCGCTTGGTCTAAAGGTCGTCTGAAACGGTTTTCAGACGACCTTTTTTCGTGCTGCCTTAACCTGTATTGCGCAAACCTTGTGCCACGCCGTTGATGGTCAGGTGCACCATCAGGAGAGTGTGCGGGTCGTGCGGGTCTTTGCGCAGGCGTTTGAGCATGGCGACTTGCAGGCCGTTGAGCGCGTTCAGATACGGAATCCGCAGGGCGAGAGAACGGGCGAGGCTGCGGTTGTCGCGCAAGAGTTCGTCGGTTTGCAAAAAAGGTCGAGCAGGGCTTTGCGGCTGCGTTGGTATTCTTCCTTAATCATGCCGAAGATGACGGCGGCTTTTTCGGGCGATTCGCTCAAGCCGGCGTAGTTTTCGGCGAGGGTGATGTCGGTTTTCGCCATGACTTGTTCCATATTGGAGAGCATGGCTTGGAAGAATGGGTTGTGGTGCGCGTGTTCCTGCAAGGCGGCGAGGGTTTCGGGTTTGCCTTCGCACAGGCTTTCCACCGCGCTGCCGAAGCCGTACCACGCGGGCAGCATGAGGCGGTTTTGCATCCATGAGAACACCCACGGTATCGCGCGCAAATCCTGTATCCGCGCCAAGGTCTTGCGGCTGGCGGGACGGCTGCCGAGATTGAGGGTGGCGATTTCCTGGATGGGGCTGGTTTGCAGGAAATAGTCGATGAAGTCGGGGTGGGTAATCAGCTCGCGGTAGTATTTGAACGATACGTCCGACAATGCCTGCATGAGCGCGGGTTCGGGGTCTTTTTGATCGGGCAGCAGGCTGGCTTCGAGCGTCGCGGCAACGAGGGTTTCGAGGTTGCGCACGGCGTTGCCGGGGTCGGCGTATTTGGCGGTGATGACTTCGCCTTGCTCGGTGATGCGGATTTGTCCCGCCACGCTGCCCGCCGGTTGGGCGAGAATGGCTTGGTAAGACGGACCGCCGCCGCGTCCGACGCTGCCGCCGCGGCCGTGGAACAGGCGCATACGGACATCGTATTTTTTGAAGAGTTCGACCAAACCCAATTCCGCCTGATAGAGACACCAAGAGCTGGTAACGTAGCCGCCGTCTTTGTTGGAGTCGGAGTAGCCGAGCATGATTTCCTGAATGTTGTCGCGGCTTTGCAGCAGGGCGCGGTACCATTCGTTGCTGAACATGGTTTCCATGACGGGGCAGGCGTTTCGAGGGCTTCGATAGTTTCGAAGAGGGGGACGATGTTGATGCGGCTTTGCGGTTTGCCGTTTTCGACCGTCAACAGGCCGCTTTCTTTGAGCAGCAGCGCAAGCGCAAGTAGGTCGCTGGGCTGTTCGCAGTTGGAGATAATGCTTTGGGTAACGGCGTTTTCACCGAATTCGTCTTTGATGTTGCGTGCTTCGTTGAAAATCGCCATTTCGCGGCGGGTGTGTTCGCTGTACGTGATGAACGGGCTGGACAGCGGCCGCTGGTGTTTCAGCTCGCGCAGCAGGACGGTTTGTTTTTCCGTTTCAGATAGGCCGGCGTAGTCTTCCAAACCGGCGTGTTTGAAGAGTTCGGCGACGACATCGGCGTGTTTTTCCGCGTGTTGGCGCAAGTCGAGCGGCATCATGTGGAAGCCGAACACGGACACGGAACGGATCAGGTCGGCGAGCCTGCCTTCGCCCAAAAGTGCGCTGCCGTTGTCGCGCAGGGAGCGTTGCAGCTTGTGGAGGTCGTCTGAAAACTCTTGCGCGGAGGCATAAGGCATCATGAAGCCGAATTTGCAGCCCATGCCCAAACCGAGCGAACGGGCTTTGCCCATGACGCGCGCCATAATGTAGGCGATGGCGCGGCGGTACGGCTCTTCGGTGCGGGCGATTTCTTCGTCGGGCGATTCGTCGGACAACGCCATCACGTCGTCGTTGACTTTGACGCGGCGGACGGAAAGCGGCAGCTCGCGGTAGAGTTTGTCGAGTTCGCCTCGGTAAAAACGGAACACCGCGTCGGCATGGCGGCGGAAAGCGAAACGCAAGGTTTCGGCAGATACGAACGGATTGCCGTCGCGGTCGCCGCCTATCCAGCCGCCGATTTAAGATGTCGGGCACGTCAACATCAGGATAGGTCGTCTGAAATTCGCGTTCCATGCTGCGATAGAGTTTGGGCAGCGCCTCGAAGAAACTCATCGGGAAGATGGATACGCCGTTGTTGATTTCATCGTTGACGCTGAGTTTGTGGTGGCGCGTTTCGCTGGTTTGCCACAAGCCCAACAAGATGGTGTCGATTTCGCGGCGCAATTCCGCCAGCGCGTCGGCATGGGTGCAGCGTTCGCGGCGGGGCAGGAGGGCGCGGATGCGACGGTTGAAGTTCAACACGGTTTGGCGTTGCACTTCGGTCGGGTGCGCGGTCAGAACGGCGGTAACATTGGTCGTATTTAATTGTTTTTGAACCGCCTTGCCGCCGATTTTCGCCGCTTTGAGTTTGCGTACCGTTTCCGCCAGGCTGCCTTCCGCGCCGCCGTGTCCCGCCTCTTCGTGGATTTGGCGGCGGCGTTCGTGGTGTACGTCTTCGGCGATGTTCAGAATCTGCGCAAACAGGCCGCAGGCAAGCGTCAGGTCGTGGGTTTGCTGTTCGTCCAGTTGCGGCAAAACCTTCTCAATCAAAGCCGCGCTGTCGTCCGAAGTGGACAACAGCTTGACCGTTTCCACCACCAAAGGCGAGGCTTCTTCGTGCAGGAGTTTGTACAAAGATTGTTTCAAAAATTCCGCGTCCGCTGCCAGAGCAGCGTCTTTGGGATTGTTCAGGATATGCAGTTGCATGATTTTCTCTCTTTATTTATTTATCTCAAAAACAAACGTAAAACATTGTATAGCAGGTCGTCTGAAACCGCCATCGGAAAAGGTGTTGCAAAACGCCGAAACTTGATGTAACCCGCGTCCGCACAAGTCAAGCCGTTAATTCCTTAACAAAACCGCCCGTGCATTTCAGTCCGATTATTCTGCCGTTCGTATCCGCAGCATAGTCCGAAGTGTAGAAATCCCGTAAAATATAGTAGATTAACTTTAAACCAGTACGGCGTTCCCTCGCCTTGCCGTACTATCTGTACTGTCTGCGGCTTCGTCGCCTTGTCCTGATTTAAATTTAATCCACTATACTACGACATAAAATCCTATTTTCACGCAGGCACAGTATGTTCAACTTCAATTCCGTACGCGAAAACGACAAACGCCAACCCACCGTCCGTACCGCCGTGGCAAGCGGCTCCATCAACATGAGTACCTCCGCCATCAAAGTTTTAGCGGAAAACGCCACCCAAAACGCAGGCATCCTCAACGTCGCCCGTGTTGCCGCCGTCCAAGGCATCAAGCAGGTCGGACTGATTGTCCCGCTTTACCAACCCGCCGTCTTGCAACACGTCCGCGTCGATTTCGATGTCGATCTCGAACTCGCCTACGTCAAAGCCACCGTAACCGTCACTTCGGAAGGCGGCAAAAGCATCACGACCGAAGCCATTACCGGCGTCAACGTTGCCCTCATGTCCATCTACGACATGATGAAAGAAGTCGACCAGTCCATGATGATGACACGCATCCACCTCGAATCCGAAAGCGGCGGCGAACGCGGCCCGTTCGTATTCGACGATGCCTACGAAAACATCGATTTCTGATTGAACAAACAAAAAGGTCGTCTGAAAACCGGTTTGAGGTTTCAGACGACCTTTTTATTTACGCTAAAGCTTTGCTATGAAAAGCTTTCGGTCGATGAACTATTTCTGCCGGATACGGTCTTCTTTTGGCATTTCCGTATGCGGCAATGGTTTCATCAGGAATTGTTAGCATTTCAAAACTTCGTTATACTTATAAAGTATTAGTTATTTTGTATTAATTTATAGTGTAGTGGATTAAATTTAAATCAGGACAAGGCGACGAAGCCGCAGACAGTACAGATAGTACGGCAAGGCGAGGCAACGCCGTACTGGTTTAAATTTAATCTACTATAAATTCAAATCAAATAGGGGATGCCTATGTCGTCATTCCCATGCGGGCAGGCGTTTTCTAATTTCAATCCACGATAAAACAACAGAGAGAATTTATGGACACATCCCAACCCGCTCCCCGTTCCGAGCAACAAGCGAACCGCCGCTATCTGACCGTGTGGCGGTGGCATTTTTATTTCGGACTTCTGGTCGCCCCTTTTCTGACCCTGCTTGCCATCACAGGTCTGGGAATGCTTCTATTTGCCAACATTACCGGCAAAGAGGGCGAGCGTATACACGTTACCCCGCAGGCGCAAGTGCAGCCTTTGTCGGCACAGGCGGAAGCAGCGCGGCAGTCTGTGAACCCTGAAACCGCTTCGGTGGTGCAATATATCGCGCCGCGCGCCGACGATATGGTTGCCGTGTTCCGTGTGAACAATGACGACAAGGCAATGATGGTTGCCGTTGATCCCTACACGGCGAAGGTCGTCAATTCAACGCCACGCAATGACGGCTGGTATCACATCATGGACGAAATCCATGGCGATATGATGATCGGTCCGGTGGGCGACTATATACTGGAAACAGCGGCTTCGCTGACTATCCTGATGATTATTACCGGGATTTACCTGTGGTGGGCGAAACAGCGCCGCCTGAAATCCATGCTTGTGCCGAAAGCGGGCAAAGGACGCACATGGTGGCGCAGCATGCACGGCGCATTCGGCACTTGGGTTTCTTTGCTTCTATTGCTGTTCTGCCTGTCGGGCGTTGCTTGGGCGGGTATTTGGGGCGGTAAGCTGGTTCAGTCTTGGAGCCAATTCCCTGCCGGTAAATGGGGCGTCGAACCGAACCCTGTATCTACCGTGCCGACCCACGGTGATGTCTTGAACGACGGCAAAATCAAAGAAGTACCGTGGGTTCTGGAGCTTACGCCTATGCCTGTTTCCGGTACGACGAAGGGCGAAAACGGCATCAATCCGAGCGAACCGATGACTTTGGAAACGGTTGACCGCTTCGCCCGCGAAATCGGTTTCAAAGGCCGCTACCAGCTCAACCTGCCTAAAGGCGAAACAGGCGTGTGGACGCTGTCTCAGGACTCGATGAGCTACGATATGCCGAGTCCGACCGCCGACCGCACGGTACACATCGATCAATACAGCGGCAAAGTCCTTGCCGACATCCATTACGACGATTACAACTTCTTCGGCAAATTCATGGCGGCCAGCATCGCGCTGCACATCGGTACGATGGGTTGGTGGAGCGTGTTGGCGAACGTCTTGTTCTGCTTGGCGGTCATCTTCATCTGCGTCAGCGGCTGCGTGATGTGGTGGAAACGCCGCCCTGCCAAAGCGGGCGGACTGGTTCCTCCGGCGCAGAAAATCGAGCTGCCGGTATGGTGGGCAATGGCTGTGCCGCTATTGATTGTGGCGGTATTGTTCCCGACCGCTATCGCCGCCATTGCCGTGATTTGGATTTTGGATACGGCTTTGCTGTCGCGGATTCCGGCGCTGTCGCGGTGGTTCAAATAACGGTTTGAACCGTTTCCCGCAAACCGATGCGCAGCGTGGGCAGCTCCCACGAATAGGATGGGTTTGAAGGTCGTCTGAAAATCCGATTTTGGTTTTCAGACGACCTTTCCTTATTTTTACCCCGCGGTTTTCCTTTTACGCCCGCTTCGGTATCATACCGCCTGTCTGTTTATCTCCAACGGAATCCCGATTATGTCTGACTGGTCCCTCCCCGATTTCGAACGCAAAATCTGCCCGCCCGAAGAATTGGCGCAGCGTTTGCACGAGCTTCCCCGTCCGCTGGTATTTACCAACGGCTGTTTCGATATTCTGCACAGGGGGCATGTTACCTATCTGGCGCAGGCGCGGTCGGCGGGGGCGGCGTTGGTGCTGGCTTTGAACACGGATGCGTCCGTGCGCCGTTTGGGCAAGGGCGACGACCGTCCCGTCAATCCGCTGGAAAACCGCGCGGCGGTGGCGGCGGCATTGGCAAGTGTGGATTTGGTCACTTGGTTCGACGAAGACACGCCCGCCGAGTTGATCGAGCAAATCAAACCCGACATCCTGATTAAGGGCGGCGACTGGCCAGTCGAAAAATCGTCGGCGCGCAAGAAACGCTGGCGCGCGGCGGCAAAGTGTTTTCCATTCCGTTCCTGCACCAGACTTCCACCACGAAAACACTGGAAAAAATCCGCGCAGCCGAGGGCGGCAAATGACCGCGCTGAAACTGCCACACAGTCGGGTTTTGGCGGAGCTTGCCGACGGTCTACCGCAACACGTTTCCCACTTGGCGCGTATCGCAGGCGTGAAGCCGCACCAGCTCAACGGCTTTTGGCAACAGATGCCCGCGCACATCCGCGGACTGCTGCGCCAGCACGACGGGCAATGGCGGCTCGTGCGCCCGCTTGCCTTGTTTAACGAAGAAGCCTTGCAGCGTTTGGGGGCGGAACGCGGTTTTCAGACGACCTTAAAACACGAATGCACGTCCAGCAACGACGAAATCCTGAATCTGGCGCGCACTTCGCCCGAACAAGCCCATAAATCGCTCTGCGTCGCGCATCTGCAAACCAAAGGCCGCGGACGGCAGGGACGCAAGTGGACACACCGATTAGGCGAATGTTTGATGTTCAGCTTCGGCTGGGTATTTGACAAACCGCAGCACGAACTCGGCTCGCTCGCCCCCGCCGTCGCGCTCGCCTGCCGCCGCGCCTTGGCTGCATCGGGTTTGGACATACAAATCAAGTGGCCGAACGATTTGGTCGCCGGCAGGGACAAACTCGGCGGCATTCTGATCGAAACCGTCCGCAACGAGGGCAAAACCGCCGCCGTCATCGGCATAGGCATCAATTTCGTCCTGCCAAAAGAAGTCGAAAACGCCGCCTCCGTCCAAGCCCTTTTCCACAACGCGCAGCTTGTCCGTGGCACCGCCTCCGTACACTGCATTCCCGCTTCAACGCTGTTGGACAAATTGTTGGGCGAACTCAATGCCGTCCTGACGCAATACGCGCAAAACGGGTTCGCCCCCTTCCTCGAAGAATACCAAACCGCCCACCGCGACCACGGCAGACCTGTCCTGCTCCTGCGCGACGGGCAAACCGTAAACGAAGGCACCGTACTTAACGTCGATGCGCAAGGCGCGTTGCACCTGATGACAGCCGCAGGCGAACAAACCGTCGTCAGCGGCGAAATAAGCCTGCGCCCCGACGACACGCCCCGCACCGCCGCGCCGCGCCCGCCCGAACGCCTCCTCCTGCTCGACGGCGGCAACAGCCAGCTCAAATGGGCATGGGTGGAAAACGGCGTGTTCAACGAAGTCACCCGCGCGCCGTACCGCGATTTGAGCAAGCTTGGCGAAGAATGGGCAGCGCGTTCAGACGACCGCACCCGTATCGTCGGCTGCGCCGTGTGCGGCGACCTCAAAAAAGCCCTGGTCGAAGCCCACCTGACCGCGCCCGTCCGCTGGCTGCCCTCCATGCCACAGGCGCTCGGCATCCGCAACCACTACCGCAACCCCGCCGAACACGGCTCCGACCGCTGGTTCAACGCCTTGGGCAGCCGCCGTTTCAGCCAAAACGCCTGCGTCGTCGTCAGCTGCGGCACCGCCGTAACCACCGACGCCCTCACCGAAGACAACCATTACCTCGGCGGCACCATCATGCCCGGCTTCCACCTCATGAAAGAAGCACTCGCCGCCAAAACCGCCAACCTCGACCGCCCCGCCGGCAAAGTGTACCCCTTCCCCACCACCACGCCCAACGCCATCACCAGCGGCATGATGGATGCCGTTTGCGGAGCCGTCATCATGATGCACGGGCGGCTGCAACAAAAAACGGGCGAAGGCAAACCCGTCGACGTCATCATCACCGGCGGCGGCGCAAGCAAAGTCGTCAACGCCCCTGCCCAAGCAGTTTGTTTTGGACAATACAGTAAAAAAATTGTAGATAATCTCGTCATTTACGGCTTATTGAACTGGGTCGCGCAAGAGCAGGAACAGACCAATAAACTGCCCGAATAAGCAGCAATACCGTAGTACAGATTCAAAAAGGTCGTCTGAAACGCAACACCGCTTTTTCAGACGACCTTCAGACGCAGCAAACTTCAGCGGGTTGGCTTTGATGCCGATCCGCCACAACCAATAACAACACAAAACCGCCCGCACACCGCAACGGCAACCGAACACAAAAAAGGAAAACAACTCATGAAATGGCTTTTCGCCGCCCTCGTGGCACTCAACATCATCGTCTTCGGCGGCATGATTACGCACCGCCTCAACAACGCCAAATCCCCCAACACCGCGCCCGTAGAAGGCGGCGCCCACGAACTCGCCCAACCTGAATCCCTGCGCCCGCAGCAAGCCCCCGCGCCTGCCGACAACGCGCAACCCGACTGGCTGCAAACCGACGAAACACAAGCCGACCTGCCCGAGCCCGAATCCGAAGAAGCCATAGCCGAACGCAAGAAAAAAGAAGAAGAGGAACAGGCACGCCGCGAAAAAGAAAAAAAAGAACGTGAAGAAAAAGCCCGCCGCGAAAAAGAAAAAGCCGCCGCCGAAAACACCAATCCGAATGCTGCCGCCAACGAAAATCCCGCCGCCAAAAACGCAGCCGCCGCCCGCCAATGTACGTCTAACGCCAGCGTTACCCTGGATGAAGACGACTACCACCGCATCAAAGGCCTGCTGACCCGCTGGCCGCACGCCGCCAGCCGCACCGTAGAAAAACGCGGCGCATCGAAAGACCACGCCGCCAAAACCTTCCGCGTCGTGCTGCCCGCCGACAGCGAAGCCATGAACCGTCTCGAAGCGCTCGGCAACAAAGGCTTCAACGGCACGCTCCACAACGGCGAAATCAGCCTCGGCGTGATGAAAAGCCGCTCCTCCGCCCAAGTCCTCATCTCGCGCCTGTCCGCAGCAGGCTTCGGCGGCGCGCGCATCGTAGAACAAGACGACAAAGGCAACGCCGCCGACAGCACCCTCAGCGTCTCCCGCATGACCGTCATCTTCATGTCGGTCGATGACAAAGACACACAGGAAATCCGCAACATCGTCGGACGCTACGGCAGCCTGAACATGAAAACCTGCAAATAAAACCCCAAAGGTCGTCTGAAAGTTTTCAGACGACCTTTTTGCGGAAATATAGCCAATTCAAACCATAGAAGCTCCTGCCGTCTTTTCCGCTTGGGTGAAAAGAGAAGTGAGGGTATTTTCTAAATGAATCCATTTCGGGCGTGAAAACTTTGCCGAATGCCTGAAACCGTCAATTCTGAGGAGTGTCCGTATTGATGAAACCCTTAATCTTTTTACTTCCCGCCGTGTTATCCCTGCATGCTGCCGCACAAAACTACGTCATTGCCGACGACCGTCTCAGTAGCGGGGTGTTGACACTTGAGGGCAGCAGTTTTTCCGTCAGTACCGTCAATCCAAACGGCAATGTGTGCGATTACGAAGGCATCGTTCGCAATCGTATTGCCAGCGATGGGGAGGGCTGTGTCGTGCATTTCAGTTTCAAGCGCGACAGCGTGCGTTTGGACATCCCTGAATCCGCCCGAGAAGCCTGTCAAAGCTATTGCGGGCATAACGCTTTTTTCGACAGGGTTTATTATAAAATGCCGACGGCCTGCGCCTCAAAATATGCAGAGGCGGCGGAGCGGCGTTTCCAAGCCGCCTATCGGGACAAACGTTTCCGAGAGGCGGCAAACCTCAAGCGGCAATATCTAAACCAATGCGGCAGATTCCTCTACCTGACCGACTGGATGCGGGTTTTGAATGACTTGGCAGTCAGCTTTAAAAATGCCGGAGATAAAGCGGCCTGCCGCAAAACGCTTGCCCCATTGTCCGAATGGCTGCGGGATTATTGGCCAAACTACATCAACGAAACAGATTACAAACGCGAAGCGTCTGCGGCAAGGTTTAACTTGAAACAGTGCGAAGCGGAATAAAACGAAATTCGGGCCGTATTTTTACATGGTGAACGATGTGGTTATTTATGGCATAAAAAGCCATAATATTTCTTAAATATTAAAAAATAGATATTTTTTTCCAAAAAATATATTTTAAGATTATATTGTTTTAATAAAAATCCGTTGCTACATTCATAAAAAATCACGGGGTCGTCTGAAAAGCGGGTTTTCAGACCACCCCGTGTGCTAAACTTCGTTAAATACACACAAAACAGGCAAAGCAATATGTTTGCATTCAAATCACTGCTCGATATGCCGCGCGGAGAAGCTCTTGCCGTCGTCGTGGCGTTAATCGGAGCGATGGGTTACACCATCATTTCGCTGGGCTGGCTGCCCCATATGTCCATCATTGCCGCCATTACCGTCCTTATCCTCTACGGTCTTGCACGCGGGTTGAAATATAACGACATGCAAAAAGGCATGGTCGGCGCGGTGGGGCAGGGCATGGGTGCGATTTACCTGTTTCTTCATCGGGCTGATGGTCAGCGCGCTGATGATGAGCGGCGCGATTCCGACGCTGATGTATTACGGTTTCGGGCTGATTTCCCCTACTTATTTCTATTTTTCTGCTTTCGCGCTGTGTTCCATTATCGGCGTATCCATCGGCAGCAGTTTGACCACTTGCGCCACCGTCGGCGTTGCCTTTATGGGCATGGCGGCGGCGTTTCATGCGGATTTTGCGATGACGGCGGGCGCGATTGTTTCCGGCGCGTTCTTCGGCGACAAAATGTCCCCGCTCTCCGATACCACGGGCATTTCCGCCTCCATCGTCGGCATTGATTTGTTCGAACACATCAAAAATATGATGTACACCACCATTCCTGCGTGGCTTATCAGCGCGGCATTGATGCTGTGGCTCTTGCCCAATGTTGCCGCACACGATTTGAACAGCGTCGAATCTTTCCGCAGCCAGCTTGAAGCGACGGGTTTGGTACACGGCTATTCGCTGATTCCGTTTGCGCTGTTGGTCGTGTTGGCGCTGTTGCGTGTCAACGCCGTCGTCGCCATGCTCTTCACCATCATCGCCGCGCTTGGCGTTACCTATTTCCACAGCACACCCGACTTGAACCAGCTCGGCGCATGGTTTTACGGCGGCTACAAACTCGAAGGCGAAGCATTTAAAGACATCGCCAAACTCATTTCGCGCGGCGGTTTGGAAAGTATGTTCTTCACGCAAACCATCGTGATTCTCGGCATGAGCTTGGGCGGATTATTGTTTACGCTCGGTGTGATTCCGTCGCTGCTGGACGCCATCCGCGCGTTCCTGACCACTGCCGGACGCGCCACCTTTAGCGTTGCCGCTACCTCGGTCGGCGTCAATTTCCTCATCGGCGAACAATATTTGAGTATTTTGCTTTCCGGCGAAACCTTCAAACCTGTGTACGACAAACTCGGACTGCATTCGCGCAACCTTTCGCGCACGCTCGAAGACGCAGGTACGGTCATTAATCCGCTCGTTCCGTGGAGCGTCTGCGGCGTATTCATCAGCCACGCCCTCGGCGTGCCCGTTTGGGAATACCTGCCTTACGCCTTCTTCTGCTATTTGAGCCTGATTTTGACGCTGCTGTTCGGTTGGACAGGTCTGACGTTGAGCAAGAAAGAAACCGCGTAAAACGGTGGGATAGAAAGGTCGTCTGAAAACCTTCGGCATAGGTTTTCAGACGACCTTTTTTATGGAAATGCTTTGACGGAATAGATGACGGCTTATTTAGGATTTTTCTCGATCAGGGCGACGAGTTGGTCGATATAGCCTTGGACAAAGCTGCGTGCCGATTCGATGAGTTTGCCGTTATCGTCAAACAGAGTAGGGGAGTTGCCGAGGAAGACTTCGGGCTGTCCGGTCAGCGGCATATTGAAGTAGGACAAGGCAAGGCGCAGATTTTTTTGCGAGCTGTAACCGCCCATTTTGCCGACGGAATGGCTGATAATGCCTGCGGGCGTGTTTTTCCATGCGACGTCGGCGTTGGGTTTGGAGCCGATGTCTACCGCGTTTTTCAGACAGGCGGGGACGGTGCGGTTGTTTTCGGAGGTAACGAACAATACGCCGTCGGAGGCTTTGATGGTTTCGCGGAAGGCAGTGTAGCTTTCGGGCGTGGGGAAGTCGGTTTCGGCGGGGTCGTCGTAGTCGAAATTGTAGAGCGGCAAATGGCCGATTTCGACGATTTGGGCTTCGTAGCCTTCGGGGAACATGGGGATGACGTTTTGCGCCACTTTGCGGGCGAACGAGCCTTTACGCAGGCTGCCTACTAAAATGCTGACTTTTTTTGCCATGAATTTCTCCTGATTGTGTAAAAATAAAAACGATTCGTAAATTCATTTTAAAATGGGCGTGGATAACGGTCAAGATTAGGGCATCGCGTTAAGGCGGCTTTATCTACGGGCAGGTTGTATACGCTGAAATTTAGTTTCTTTATGGTTGTTATGGGAATTCTGATGAAAATTCAGGTACTTGAAGACAAATCGTTAGATGGAAAGCCTTGTTTTTTCGGATTCACTGTATTGCTTGGACAACAGTTTTAATTAGATATGTAACTTTAGTAATTATTTTATTGCGTGCAAATTGAAACTTACGCATAATATAAAATATATGCAATATGGGATGGATTCTTTTGTTTTGAGAGGCATCCCGCATCGAGCATTAATAAAGAAAAAAGAGGGAAAATCATGTCATTGGCCTGGTGGAAACGCGAATTGTTCGGCGGTTGGACGCATTTCGAAGCGGTGTGGCTGCTGATGTTTTTGGGAATACAGGCGGTCGTGTTCGTCTTCAATCCCGACTCATGGCTGGCGAGCATTGCGGCGGTAACGGGCATTTTGTGCGTCGTCTTTGTCGGTAAGGGCAAAATCAGCAATTATTTGTTCGGGTTGATTTCTGTATCGCTGTATGCTTATGTTTCCTATACGTTTCAGCTCTACGGCGAGATGATGCTGAATTTATTGGTGTATGTGCCTGTCCAGTTTGTCGGTTTCACTATGTGGCGCAAACATATGGCGCTGGGCGAAACGGCGGAAACGGAGGAAGTGAAGGCGAAGGCGTTGACGGTCAGACAGTGGCTGCTGGTGGTTGCCGCATCTGTCGTCGGAACGTCGGTCTACATCGAATGGCTACACCACTTAGGCAGCGCGTTGCCGATCCTCGACGGCGTAACGGTCGTCGTGTCGATTGTGGCTCAGGTTTGATGATTCTGCGCTACCGCGAGCAATGGGCATTGTGGATTGTGGTCAATATCCTGACGATTTCGCTGTGGGCTGCGGCATGGTTCAAAAACGGAGAAACGAGCCTGCCGCTTTTGCTGATGTACGTCATGTATTTGTGCAATTCGGTTTACGGCTATATCAACTGGACGAAGCTGGTAAAACGGTACTCTGAACAATAAGTATCAAATTGCAAAGGTCGTCTGAAAATCCGGTATCGGGTTTCAGACGACCTTTTGCATATTCGTACTAAAATCCATATTCCTAAAATATTTCAATATATTGATATTAACGCTTCCGATATTGACTCAGACAATATGGCTCACGAATACCACGCCGAAAATCCCGACTTCCCCTCTAAAACCATTGTGGCGACGCTGTTTATCGGCGCGTTTTTCATCATACTCCTGCTTAACCCGAATATCTTGCATTTTGCTTTCAATCCAAAACGTAGCATTCTGTCGCGTTACAAACCTTCATAAATGCTTAGACAGGCATCATGTCTGTCTGAATCATCCTTCAAACTAAGGAAAAATTTAGCTGACTAAATAAAATCTTACAATTATAATAAAAAAACTTAACTTTCTCTAATAACAGATAAGCTATGGATTATCAAAAAATCAGCCGCAAACTCGAAATTTTAGCCGATGCCGCCAAATATGATGTTTCCTGCTCGTCGAGCGGCGGTTCGCGCGGCAACGGCGGGCAAGGCTTGGGCAACTCTTCGCGTGCGGGCATCTGCCACAGTTTCACCGAAGACGGCCGTTGCGTATCGCTGCTGAAAATCCTGCTGACCAACCATTGCATCTACGACTGCGCTTATTGCGCTTCCCGCCGCAGCAACGATATTCCGCGCGCGGCGTTTACGGTCGACGAAGTGGTGGATTTGACCATGAGCTTTTACCGGCGTAACTATATCGAAGGACTGTTTTTGAGTTCCGGCATCTTCAAAAATGCCGACTACACCATGGAACGCTTGGTGCGGGTTGCCAAAAAACTGCGCGAAGAACACGGATTCCACGGCTACATCCACCTCAAAACGATTCCGAAAGCGTCTGCCGAAATCCTGCACGAAGCCGGGCTGTATGCCGACCGCCTCAGCGTCAACATGGAAATCCCTACCGTTTCCGGACTCAAGCTGCTCGCGCCCGAAAAAAAACACAGCGATATGACACAACCGATGGCGTTTGTCCGCAACGAAATCACCGCCTTTGCCGACAGCCGCAAAACCATCAAATCCACGCCCAAGTTCTCCCCTGCCGGGCAAAGCACGCAGTTTATTATCGGCGCGGCAGGTGAAACCGACCGCCAAATCATCCGCGCTGCCGGCGGGTTTTACCGCCATTACGGTCTCAAACGCGTGTATTACTCGGGCTATGTACCGGTATTGGAAGACAAACGCCTGCCGCCTTTATCGACGCAAGTGCTGCTACGGCGCGAAAACCGGCTCTATCAGGCAGATTGGCTGATGCGTTTTTACGGCTTTTCCGATCATGAAATCTTAGACGAACAGCAACCTTTCCTCGACTTGGATTTCGACCCCAAGCTCGCTTGGGCTCTGCGCCACCGCGAATGGTTTCCCGTGCCGTTGCAACACGCGCCGCTTGAAATGATCTTGCGCGTGCCCGGTATCGGCGTGAAGTCCGCCCGCAAAATCGTGCAGGCACGCCGCTTCCGCATGATTACCATGGCACACCTGCGCAAAATGGGCGTGGCGCTAAACCGCGCACGCTATTTCATCACCCTGCCCGAACCCAACCGCTACGCCGACCTAATCGACAGCCCGCAACTACGCGGCCTGCTGTTACAAACACACGCTCCAAATTCAGCCAAAGCGATGCCGTGCAAAGCGATCTGTTCGGCTGATAATGAAAAGGTCAACATTATGCAAATCACTTTGCACTACGACGGCAGCTTCGACGGCCTGTTGAGCACCGTGTTTCATGTTTACGCCTGCAAATACGCTCCTGAAGACGTGCATATTACCCATGATCCGCAGGATACGGATTTATTCAGCCGCAGCGAAACCGTTATTTCCTCCCCCGAACGCGCCCAGCGCGTTTTCAAACGGCTCGAACAACAAATCGGGCGCAGCGGTATGGTCAAACTGCTGTATGGTTTTTTAATCGCCCTACCTGAGATGCCCGACACTTTTCTGCGCATTGTCAACCTGATGCTTGCCCGCCCGAGGCGCAAAGACGTGCTCTGCGATTACGGTCTTTACGATGTGATGCAATGGGCGCAATGGGTGAAAACCGTCGGACATGAAAAACACCGGATGGAGGCGTTTGTCCGCTTTGAAGAGCTGGCAGACGGTCTGTATCTCGCGCGTATCGAACCTCAATACGACGTGTTGCCTTTGATTACACGCCATTTCCGCAACCGTTATCCGCAACAGCAATGGGCAATATTCGATATGCAGCGCCATTACGGCATCTTAAGCGACCCAAACGGCCTGCACGCAATCAACGGGCTTGAAGCCGACCGCATCCAAACATCGTATGCCCAAAACGAACGCAGTTACCAAGCCCTTTGGCAGGACTATTTCAACAGCAGCAATATTCCATCCCGACGCAATCCCCGGTTGCACCGCCAACAAATGCCGCAGCGCTATTGGAAATACCTTACTGAAAAACAACCTGCTGTTTTAAAATAAAAAATTTCTGTCGAAAACAGGTTCGGACAGGCTTTATAGCGAATAAACTTATTACTTATCTTGAGGCTGACATTTCTCAGCAGGAGGCCATGCGGCCCTGGATAACTGCTCCTACTCATCGAGTGTATGCCCAATAATTTTATTGTCGCGTTGTAGTTTCAGATGACCTCGGTGCATTAAATGTTCGGGGTAGGAATTTAGGTGAATTTGTAGAGATCTCAATAAGTATCAAGCTTCAAAGGTCGTCTGAAAATCCGGTATAGGGTTTCAGACGACCTTTTGTATATCCATGCTAAAATCCGTATTCCTCAAATATTTCAATATGATGTTATGCGCGCTTCCGATATTGGCACAGATGATACGGCTCACGAATACCATGCCGACAATCCCGATTTTCCTGCCAAAACCGTTGTGGCGACGCTGTTTATCGGCGCGTTTTTCGGCTATCTCAACGACACGCTTTTAAATGTTGCGCTCACGCCGATTATGAAGGATTTCGGTGTCGATAAGACCACCGTCCAATGGCTGACGACGGGCTTTTTGCTGGTGATGGGCGCGTTCACGCCGATTACGGCGGGCGTGATTCAATGGTTTGAAACGCGCAAGATGGTGTTGTTTACGCAGGCGACGTTTCTGGCGGGTTCGCTGATTTGCGCGTTTGCGCCGACTTTCGGGATTCTGGTCGTGGGGCGGATGGTGCAGGCGGTGTCTGCCGCGTTTTTCGTGCCGCTCCTGTTTAACGGCATTTTGTCGATTTACCCGCCGAACAAACGCGGAACGGCAATGGGTGTGATTACCATGATGTTCACCGCCGCGCCCGCGATAGGGCCGACGCTGTCGGGCATCATCATCGACCACACGCATTGGCGTGTGCTGTTCGGCTTTACCGCGCCGTTTATGCTGGCAGCGATGGCGTTGGTGGGCAAGTATCTGACGGTTAATTTGAGCACCATCAGCCGTCCGAAGATTGATATTTTGTCTGCCGTACTGTCGATTGTTGGCTTCGGCGGGCTGGTGTATGCGAGCAGTAATTTCGCCAGTCTGCCGCTGGCGGAATTTATCCTGCTGTTTGCCGCCTCTGTCGCGCTGGTGGGCTGGTTCGCATACCGCCAGTCCCGCCTGGCGACGCCGCTGCTGAACCTTCGGGCGTTTGAGTATAAGCAGTTCCGCCACTGCGTCGTGATTCTGGCGGGCGCGGTGTTCCTGTTTTTAGGTTTGGAACTGATGATGCCGATGTACACGCAGCAGGTGCTGATGCTGACAGGCACGGCGACGGGGCTGATTCTGATGCCCGCGAGTATCGCCCAAGCGGTTGCCGCGCCTTTGTTCGGAAACTGTTGGACAAGAAGGGCGGACGGTTTGTCGTGTTGCCCGCCACGGTGATGCTGACGGTGTCGCTGGCGGTGTTGTGGCTGTTTTTGCGGATTGACACGCAAGTCATGATGCTGACCGCCATGTTCACGCTGATGGCGGTGTCCGTATCCGCCTGCGTAACGGGCGAAACCCACGGCTTGAACGCGCTGCCGAAAAAACTCAATCCCCACGGCGCGGCAATTCTGACCACCATCAACCCGATTGCCGGCGCAATCGGCGCGGCATTTTTCGTCGGAGCGACCAATATCGGCGAGAAACTGTCCTCCGCCGCCTTGCCGCAACAAGCCATGCTCGACGGCATCCATCTGGCGATGGGCAGCGCGCTGGTGTTGGGTGTGGTGATGGTGTTTTTCGCCATGCGCCTAAAGCGGCATCAAACAACGTCGTAACGTGTACCGGGAATGTGAGAAAAGGTCGTCTGAAACCATGTATTTATAGGTTTCAGACGACTTTTTTGTGTTTTAGGGTGGATGAACATGAGTCCGAGATAAGCAAACAAATTCCCCTTAAATACAAAAACTTTTCCTGACAGGTAAGTTCGGGTTGGGGCGATAGGTAAGGCGCGTGATACTGCTGCGGATTGTAGCGTGGGCTTTGCCCACGGGATTGATGGCTTGGTTTCCGAGTCGGGCGATAAATAGTGTTGTTTTTTTCGTGGGCGGAGCCCACGCTACGGCTGGGGCAAGGTCGTCTGAAATCATAGGGTTACGATTTTCAGACGACCTTTTTATATTTAAAACTACATATGACTACATTTTTAAATATTATAGTTTTAATTGTAAATCATGATGTTATTTTAGTTCTAGTCGTATGAAAAGGGAGTAGGTGGAAAATCGGGCGGTTTGGGCGATTTAGATGCCTATTTTCTTGTTTGAACAAAAATTCCTGATAAATGAATTAATTATATTTGTTTTTGAGATGGATTGTTTAAAATTGTTTTGATTGGCTTAGGGCGATGCAAACTTTGTCAGGTAAAGATTTAGGTTATTTTTGAGGCGGGCGTTTGGGTTTTTTTCTGAAGTATTGTTCATTAATGATTGAATTTTTTAAAAATATTTTAGAAAAAGTGTTTGACAGCTTGAAAATTATTTTTTAAATTTGTCCATACTTATAAAAACTACATTGCACTACAAAGGAACCCTATCATGAATCTGTACCAAACTTCTCCGTCTTGTTATAGATCGTCTTCTATCTCTGCCGCATCCGTCGTCGTCTGCTTTTGGGCAGTCGTGGCGGTCTGACGGCTCTTCGCCCGAATCGGGGTTTCCGCATTTCTGCGGACGGTTTGGGTTTTGAAAATTCTGTCTTTCCAGCTTTATTTCCTTTCCGAATTTAAAAATTATTAAAAATTTCATATACCTTCGCTTCAGCCGAATTGTTTGTATTGAATTTGTTAACTGATTGTTTTTATTGATTTTGATTTTTTTAGACGGCCTGATGGATTTGGGTTTTGAAAGGTCGTCTGAAAACGGTTTTGAAACCATTGTTTCTTTTTGAACGGTTCGTTTCAGGTTTTGCGGAAACCGAGCCGCTGAGTCGATAACTGAAAAAAATCTAATCTACAAAGGAGAAATACCATGAGCCAACTTTCTGCCGGCACCCGTTTCCGCCAAGCTGTGAAGGAGTCGAATCCCCTTGCCGTGGTCGGCTGTGTGAACGCTTATTTTGCGCGGCTGGCGACGCAGAGCGGGTTTAAGGCGGTGTATCTGTCGGGCGGCGGCGTGGCGGCCTGTTCGTGCGGGATTCCGGATTTGGGTATCACCACGATGGAAGATGTGCTGATTGATGCGCGGCGGATTACGGACAATGTGGATACGCCTTTGCTGGTGGACATCGATGTCGGCTGGGGCGGGGCGTTCAATATCGCGCGCACGATTCGCAACTTCGAGCGTGCGGGCGTGGCGGCGGTGCATATCGAAGATCAGGTGGCGCAGAAGCGTTGCGGGCATCGTCCGAACAAGGCCATTGTTTCTAAAGATGAAATGGTTGACCGCATTAAAGCCGCCGTTGATGCGCGCGTGGACGAGGATTTGTGATTATGGCGCGGACGGACGCGCTGGCGGTGGAAGGTTTGGATGCCGCCATTGAGCGTGCGCAGGCTTGCGTGGAAGCGGGCGCGGACATGATTTTCCCCGAAGCAATGACGGATTTGGCGATGTACCGGCAATTTGCGGATGCGGTGAAAGTGCCCGTGTTGGCGAACATTACCGAATTCGGCGCGACGCCGCTTTATACGCAGCAAGAGCTGGCGGACAACGGCGTGTCGCTGGTGCTGTATCCGCTCTCGTCGTTCCGCGCCGCGAGCAAGGCCGCGCTGAATGTTTATGAGGCGATTATGCGCGACGGCACGCAGGCGGCGGTGGTCGATACTATGCAGACCCGCGCCGAGCTTTACGAGCATTTGAATTATCACGACTTCGAGCAGAAGCTGGATAAATTGTTTCAGAAGTAAAAACCGTTTTCAGACGACCTCCAACCTTGAATAGGTCGTCTGAAAACACAAAACCCATAAAAACACAAAGGAGAAATACCATGACTGCAACCACCGAAACCCCGACCTTCAAACCGAAAAAATCCGTAGCCCTCTCCGGCGTGGCGGCGGGCAATACCGCGCTGTGTACCGTCGGCCGCACCGGCAACGATTTGAGTTATCGCGGTTACGACATCCTCGATTTGGCGCAGAAGTGCGAGTTTGAAGAAGTCGCCCACCTGCTGATTCATGGTCATCTGCCCAACAAATTTGAACTCGCCGCCTATAAAGCCAAACTCAAATCCATGCGCGGCCTGCCTATCCGCGTGATTAAAGTGTTGGAAGCCCTGCCTGCGCACACGCATCCGATGGACGTCATGCGTACCGGCGTGTCCATGCTCGGTTGTGTTCACCCCGAACGCGAAAGCCATCCCGACAGCGAAGCGCGCGACATTGCGGACAAACTGATCGCCAGCCTCGGCAGCATCCTGCTCTACTGGTACCAATATTCGCACAACGGCAAACGCATCGACGTCGAAAGCGAAGAAGAGACCATCGGCGGCCACTTCCTGCACCTGTTGCACGGCAAACGCCCGACCGAATCGCAAGTTAAAGCCATGCACGTTTCGCTGATTCTGTATGCGGAACACGAGTTCAACGCCTCCACCTTCACCGCCCGCGTGATTGCCGGTACCGGTTCGGACATGTATTCCTGCATCACCGGCGCCATCGGCGCGCTCAAAGGTCCGAAACACGGCGGCGCGAACGAAGTCGCTTACGACATCCAAAAACGTTACCGCAACGCCGACGAAGCCGAAGCCGACATCCGTGAACGCATCGCCCGCAAAGAAATCGTTATCGGGTTCGGCCATCCGGTTTACACCATTTCCGACCCGCGCAACGTCGTGATTAAAGAAGTGGCGCGCGGTTTGAGTCAGGAAGCGGGCGACATGCGCCTGTTCGACATCGCCGAACGCTTGGAAAGCGTGATGTGGGAAGAGAAAAAAATGTTCCCGAACTTGGACTGGTTCTCCGCCGTGTCCTACCAAAAACTCGGCGTACCGACCGCCATGTTCACGCCGCTGTTCGTGATTTCGCGCTCCACCGGCTGGGCGGCACACGTCCTCGAACAGCGCAAAGACGGCAAAATCATCCGTCCGAGCGCGAACTACACCGGCCCTGAAGACTTGGCGTTTGTGGAAATGGAGGCACGCTGAGACGGACAACAGCCGTAGGAGACGCCAATCGGATTTCAGACGACGTGTAGCGTGGGTTTTGCCCGCGGAAAACCGAATCCCGCCTACGGTTCCGCTTTTCAGACGACCTGTTGAAATATGCGAGAGAGAGAAGGTCGTCTGAAAAACCAGCCGCAACGTCTGCCGTCATTCCCGCCCCCGCCTTAGCGAGGACAGGCCGCGGCGGGAATGGCGGAGGCAGCGCGGCAACTTTTTTCACGGTTTCGCCAAAATACGGGAAAAGCCCGCGAGCTGAACGGATTTCAGACGACGTGCAATATCGTTGTTACCCATTAAAACCGAATATTTAAGTTTCAGACGACCCCTTCCAAAAACGTCGTCTGAAACCCCAAACCACAAGAAAAATAGATCCACAGGAGAACTGAACATGGCTGCCAACCAAAGTTACCGCAAACCGCTGCCCGGTACGGATTTGGAATACTACGACGCGCGTGCGGCGTGTGAGGATATTCAAGCCGGCTCTTACGACAAGCTGCCTTACACGAGCCGCATTTTGGCGGAGAACTTGGTCAACCGCGCGGATAAGGTTGATTTGCCGACGCTGCAAAGCTGGTTGGGTCAGCTGATAGACGGCAAGCAGGAAATCGACTTCCCGTGGTATCCGGCGCGGGTGGTGTGCCATGATATTTTGGGGCAGACCGCGCTGGTGGATTTGGCGGGCTTGCGCGATGCGATTGCAGAGAAGGGCGGCGATCCGTCCAAGGTGAATCCGGTGGTGCAGACGCAGCTTATCGTCGACCACTCGCTGGCGGTGGAGTGCGGCGGCTACGACCCCGATGCGTTCCGCAAAAACCGCGAAATCGAAGACCGCCGCAATGAAGACCGTTTCCACTTTATCAACTGGACGAAAACCGCTTTTGAAAATGTGGACGTGATTCCGGCGGGCAACGGCATCATGCACCAAATCAATCTGGAAAAATGTCGCCCGTCGTCCAAGTCAAAAACGGCGTGGCGTTTCCCGATACCTGCGTCGGGACGGACTCGCATACGCCGCATGTTGACGCGCTGGGCGTGATTTCCGTGGGCGTGGGTGGTTTGGAAGCGGAAACCGTGATGTTGGGGCGCGCGTCCATGATGCGCCTGCCCGATATTGTCGGCGTGGAGCTGACGGGCAAACGGCAGGCGGGCATTACGGCGACGGATATTGTGTTGGCGCTGACCGAGTTTCTGCGCAAAGAACGCGTGGTCGGGGCGTTCGTCGAGTTTTTCGGCGAGGGCGCGAGAAGCCTGTCCATCGGCGACCGCGCGACCATTTCCAACATGACGCCGGAGTTCGGCGCGACTGCTGCCATGTTCGCCATCGACGCGCAAACCATTGATTATTTGAAACTGACCGGACGCGACGATGCGCAGGTGAAATTGGTGGAAACCTACGCCAAAACCGCGGGGCTGTGGGCGGACGACCTGAAAACCGCCGTTTATCCGCGCGTGTTGCAGTTTGATTTGAGCAGCGTAACGCGCAACATGGCAGGTCCCGAGCAACCCGCACGCGCGTTTTGCCACCGTCGATTTGGCGGCGAAAGGGCTGGCGAAGCCTTACGAAGAGCCTTCAGACGGCCTCATGCCCGACGGCGCGGTTATTATCGCTGCGATTACCAGTTGCACCAACACTTCCAATCCGCGCAACGTCGTTGCCGCCGCACTCTTGGCGCGCAACGCCAACCGCTTCGGGCTGAAACGCAAACCGTGGGTCAAAACCTCGTTCGCCCCCGGCTCGAAAGTGGCGGAAATCTATTTGAAAGAAGCAGGCCTGTTGCCCGAAATGGAAAAACTCGGCTTCGGCATCGTCGCTTTCGCCTGCACCACCTGCAACGGCATGAGCGGCGCGCTCGACCCGAAAATCCAGCAGGAAATCATAGACCGCGATTTGTACGCCACTGCCGTACTGTCGGGCAACCGCAACTTCGACGGCCGCATCCACCCGTATGCGAAACAGGCTTTCCTCGCTTCGCCCCCGCTGGTGGTTGCCTACGCCGTCGCAGGCAGCATCCGTTTCGATATTGAAAACGACGTACTCGGCGTTTCAGACGACGGCGAGGAAATCCGCCTGAAAGACATTTGGCCGACCGACGAAGAAATCGATGCCGTCGTTGCCGAATATGTGAAACCGCAGCAATTCCGCGATGTGTATGTGCCGATGTTCGACACCGGCAAAGCGCAAAAAGCACCCAGTCCGCTGTACGACTGGCGTCCGATGTCCACATACATCCGCCGTCCGCCCTATTGGGAAGGCGCGCTGGCGGGCGCACGCAGCCTGACGGGAATGCGCCCCTTGGCGATTCTGCCCGACAACATCACCACCGACCACATTTCGCCTTCCAACGCGATTTTGGCGGCGAGTGCGGCGGGCGAATATCTGGCGAAAATGGGTTTGCCCGAAGAAGACTTCAATTCCTACGCCACCCACCGCGGCGACCACCTCACCGCCCAACGCGCCACTTTCGCCAATCCCAAATTGTTTAACGAAATGGTGAAAAACGAAGATGGCAGCGTGCGCCAAGGCTCGCTCGCCCGCGTCGAACCCGAAGGCGAAACCATGCGCATGTGGGAAGCCATCGAAACCTATATGAACCGCAAACAGCCGCTCATCATCATCGCCGGCGCGGACTACGGACAAGGCTCCAGCCGCGACTGGGCGGCGAAGGGCGTGCGGCTGGCGGGCGTGGAAGCCATCGCCGCCGAAGGCTTCGAGCGCATCCACCGCACCAACCTCATCGGCATGGGCGTCTTGCCGCTGCAATTCAAACCCGGCACCAACCGCCACACCCTGCAACTGGACGGCACGGAAACCTACGACGTGGTCGGCGAACGCAAACCGCGCGGCGACCTGACCCTCGTCATCCACCGTAAAAAAACGACGAGACCGTCGAAGTCCCCGTTACCTGCCGCCTCGATACCGCAGAGGAAGTGCTGGTGTACGAAGCCGGCGGCGTGCTGCAACGGTTTGCACAGGATTTTTTTGGAAGGGAACGCGGCTTAGAGGTCGTCTGAAAACCCAAATCAGAAACAAGGAGAAACAGAATGCCGCAAATCAAAATCCCCGCCGTTTACTACCGCGGCGGCACATCAAAAGGCGTGTTTTTTTCAAACGTTCCGACCTGCCCGAGGCGGCGCGGGAAGCGGGTAGCGCGCGCGACAAAAATCCTGTTGCGCGTACTCGGCAGCCCCGATCCCTACGGCAAGCAGATAGACGGTTTGGGCAACGCCAGCTCGTCCACCAGCAAGGCGGTGATTTTTGGACAAGTCCGAACGCGCCGACCACGACGTTGATTACCTCTTCGGGCAAGTTTCCATCGACAAGCCTTTCGTCGATTGGAGCGGCAACTGCGGCAACCTCACCGCCGCCGTGGGCGCGTTCGCCATCGAACAGGGCTTGGTCGATAAAGGCAAAATCCCTTCAGACGGCATCTGCACGGTCAAAATCTGGCAGAAAAACATCGGTAAAACCATCATTGCCCATGTTCCGATGCAAAACGGCGAAGTGTTGGAAACGGGCGATTTCGAGTTGGATGGCGTTACCTTTCCCGCCGCCGAAGTGCAAATCGAATTCCTCGACCCCGCCGACGGCGAAGGCAGTATGTTTCCAACCGGCAATCTGGTGGACGAGCTGGACGTTCCGAGCATAGGTCGTCTGAAAGCCACGCTCATCAACGCGGGTATTCCGACCGTTTTCCTGAACGCCGCCGACTTGGGCTACACGGGCAAAGAGTTGCAGGACGACATCAACAATGATGCCGCCGCGCTGGAAAAATTCGAGAAAATCCGCGCTTACGGTGCGCTGAAAATGGGCTTGATTAACGACGTTTCCGAAGCCGCCGCCCGCGCGCACACGCCAAAAGTCGCCTTTGTCGCGCCCGCCGCCGATTACACTGCCTCCGGCGGCAAAACCGTGAACGCCGCCGACATCGATTTGCTGGTACGCGCCCTGAGCATGGGCAAACTGCACCACGCGATGATGGGTACTGCCTCGGTCGCCATCGCCGCCGCCGCCGCCGTCTCCGGCACGCTGGTCAACCTCGCCGCAGGCGGCGGAACGCGCAACGAAGTGCGCTTCGGCCATCCTTCCGGCACATTGCGCGTCGGTGCAGCGGCAGAGTGTTCGGACGGTATTTGGGCAGTGAAAAAAGCCGTCATGAGCCGCAGCGCGCGCGTGATTATGGAAGGGCGGGTCAGGGTGCCTGAGGATTGTTTTTAAATCGACACAGCGTGGGTTTGCCCGCGAGCCATAAAAAGGTCGTCTGAAAAACAAGGAGGCATCAAATCACTGACCATTCCCTTACCCTGTGGTAGAGGGCGGCAAACCACAAGGAAAAATACGGAAACTTCGATAAAAGACAGCTTCCCGTATCGCCGTCATTCCCGCCACAGCCTGTCCTCGCGTAGGCGGGGACGGAATGACGATAGAAAATGCGGCATACACTTTGCCCAAAGAGGTCGTCTGAAACGCACCCCGCCCGACGCCCATCCTTTTTCAGACGACCCCACACCAAAAAAACAACCACAAACTACAAGGAGAATCATCATGTCCGACCAACTCATCCTCGTCCTGAACTGCGGCAGTTCCTCGCTCAAAGGCGCCGTTATCGACCGCAAAAGCGGCAGCGTCGTCCTAAGCTGCCTCGGCGAACGCCTGACCACGCCCGAAGCCGTCATCACCTTCAACAAAGACGGCAACAAACGCCAAGCCCCCTTGACCGGACGCAACTGCCACGCCGGCGCGGTGGGTATGCTCTTGAACGAACTGGAAAAACACTGCCTGCACGACCGCATCAAAGCCATCGGCCACCGCATCGCCCACGGTGGCGAAAAATATCACGAGTCCGTCCTCATCGACCAAGACGTCCTCGACGAACTGAAAGCCTGCATCCCGCTCGCCCCGCTGCACAACCCCGCCAACATCAGCGGCATCCTCGCCGCGCAGGAACACTTCCCCGGCCTGCCCAACGTCGGCGTGATGGACACCTCGTTCCACCAAACCATGCCCGAACGCGCCTACACCTACGCCGTGCCGCGCGAATTGCGCAAAAAACACGCCTTCCGCCGCTACGGTTTCCACGGCACCAGCATGCGCTACGTCGCCCCCGAAGCCGCGCGGATTTTGGGTAAACCGCTGGAAGATTTGCGCATGATCGTCGCCCACCTCGGCAACGGCGCATCCATCACCGCCATCCGAAACGGCAAATCCGTCGATACCAGCATGGGCTTTACCCCCATCGAAGGCCTCGTCATGGGTACACGCTGCGGCGACATCGACCCCGGCGTGTACAGCTACCTGACCGCCCACGCCGGCATGAACATCGAGCAAGTCGATGAAATGCTGAACAAAAAATCAGGATTGCTCGGCATCTCCGAACTCTCCAACGACTGCCGTACCCTCGAAATCGCGGCCGACGAAGGCCACGAAGGCGCACGCCTCGCCCTCGAAGTCATGACCTACCGCCTCGCCAAATACATCGCCTCAATGTCGGTTGCCTGCGGCGGCATAGACGCCCTTGTCTTCACCGGCGGCATCGGCGAAAACTCCCGCAACATTCGCGCCAAAACCGTCGCCTACCTCGACTATTTGGGTCTGCACATCGACACCAAAGCCAATATGGAAAAACGCTACGGCAACTCAGGCATCATCAGCCCGACAGGTTCCAATCCCGCCGTTTTGGTCGTACCGACCAACGAAGAACTGATGATCGCACTCGACACCGCCGAACTGGCAGGCTTTTTGCAAGAAGCAGGCTGAGGTTGAGGCAATACGTTGTTGAAATAACAATGAAATAGAAAAGAGGTCGTCTGAAAGATAGGTTTCAGACGACCTCTTTGTTTGGAAAGACGATCTTATGCTTTTCTTTGTTATAGTGGATTAAATTTAAATCAGGACAAGGCGACGAAGCCGCAGACAGTACAGATAGTACGGCAAGGCGAGGCAACGCCGTACTGGTTTAAATTTAATCCACTATATTTGGAAGAGAACTAAGAGGGTAGGGGATGTTTTTCAGCTTAAAAGCAAGGTTATGAAACAGATACTTTCCCGACTCAGAAAAAAAGTTAAATTTTAGGAATAAATGTTTATTATGTTAATTTGAAATATTGAAATAGTTTCATGAGAAATTAAAAGAGGTAAGTAAGCAACAATGAAAAGTAATTCAGATATGTTTTACATTCCGTATGGGATTAAAATACCTGTAAATTATTCTCTAATAATCATTCTATTGAGTAAATAAAAATGACAATAAATTATTAAAGCGATGGTTTGTCATATTTCATTTAAAAATAGTTACTTGATTGAGTAATGGTGCGGATATAGAATGCCCGTTTCCCTATATCTTATTTGACGTTTAAATTAAATCAATAAGATATTATTATTTAATAAACATAAATAATATTCGATATTAGGTTTTTTGCGAATCCTTAGATTGATCTTGTTTTTGAAATCAAGGTAAATCGGAGCGGCTACGGATTTATCCAAGATTCGGATGTTAGTTTTGTAGAAAGCCTATTAGTTTAATACTCGGGTAAATTAAATCATGGAAACAAAGTCAGCAAACGGCGGGCAAACTCCCAGCACATCGGGCAAACCGGTCAAAATGCCGAACAGGCGCAAGCGGAATATGGCAGTGGTTACGCTGCTATTTGTTTTGGCGGCTATTGGCGTGGCTTTTGCTTATGTTTTGTTTTGGCAGCACGAAGAAACAACTGAAGACGCATATGTTGCGGGATATTTGGTTCAGATTACGCCGCAAGTTGGCGGGACAGTGCGCAAAGTCATGTTTGACGACACGGATGTTGTGAAAAAAGGCGATGTTTTGGTTACTCTGGACGACAGTGATTTCCAACTGTCGTATGACAGGGCGCAAAACGAGCTGATTCAGGCAATCCGTCAAAACAAGCAGCAGACGGCAGTCAATTCCCAGGCGAAAGCGCAAGTGTTGCTGCGTAAAGCCGATTTGGCACGCGCTCAGGTAGATTTGCGACGCCGGGAGGTCCTATCCGGTACGGATGCCATTTCCGGTGAGGAGTTAAGTCATGCCCGGGCGGCGGTCATTCAGGCGCAAGCAGCATTGAAAGCAGTGGAAGCGGAAGAGGCTTCGGCTCAGGCTGCGTTGGGTAACAATATTCCAGTGCGTGAGCAACCTGCCGTTCAGACCGCAGTGAGCAAGATTAAAGATGCCTGGCTGAATTTGCAGCGTACACAAATCCGCGCGCCTATGGGCGGGCAGATTGCAAAACGCAATGTCCAAGTCGGACAGAGAATTTCGCAAGGCGCGGCGTTGATGGCAGTTGTTCCCCTGACGGATTTATGGGTGGATGCCAATTTTAAAGAATCGCAATTACGAAAAATGAAAATCGGACAGCCTGTGGAAATGACTGCCGATTTGTACGGCAAAAAAGTGGTTTACCACGGTAAAGTCATGGGCTTGTCCGCAGGGACGGGCAGCGCGTTTTCGCTCTTGCCGCCGCAAAACGCAACGGGTAACTGGATTAAAGTTGTTCAGCGCGTACCGGTCAGAATCAGCCTGGATCCTAACGAATTGAAAGCAAACCCCTTGCGCGTCGGTCTGTCCATGACAGTCAAAGTCGATATTGCAGAAGCGGGTTCGGGTAAGCCGATGACGGCAGCCGCCGTGAAAAATTCGGCAGCCCCGGAAACGGACAGCGTAGATTGGGCGGCGGCTAATGCATTAATCGATAAGATTTTTGAAAAATACGCCAAATAACCTGTTTCAGACGACCTTCGGTATCCCGACAGGTCGTCTGAAACGTTCATATCCGGCAAATTAGTGAAATAAGTAGTGCGATCAGGATGAAGGACTTGCTCATTCTGTTTCAAGGGAAAGTCGATACGGCAAACCCCGCCTAGGTTGAAAGCGGGAATGGCAATGTCGGCAATGAAGGAAGATTTTGATGAATTATCCGCCGTTAACAGGCATCAGGTTGGTCTTGGTTACATTGTCGCTGAGCCTGGCCGTCTTTATGGAAGTATTGGATACGACGATTGCCAATGTTGCCGTCCCCGTTATTGCCGGTGATTTGGGTGCGGCAACGACTCAGGGAACGTGGGTGATTACATCATTTGCCGTGGCAAATGCCATTTCCGTACCGCTGACAGGGTTTCTTGCGAAGCGGATGGGTGAAGTGCGGCTGTTTGTCGGATCGGTCATCGGCTTCGTGATTACATCTTGGCTGTGCGGTATTTCACCGAATTTGCAAACCTTGGTGCTCTTCCGTATTTTGCAGGGTTTTGTAGCGGGGCCGCTGATTCCTTTGTCCCAAAGCCTCCTGATGGCATCTTACCCGCCGGAGAAGCGGACTTTGGCATTGGCACTTTGGGCGATGACCGTCGTGGTCGCCCCTGTTTTAGGGCCGATTTTCGGTGGCTGGATTTCGGACAACTGGCATTGGGGTTGGATATTCTTCATCAATATCCCTATCGGCATTTTGTCTGCGGTAATCGCCTGGCAGCAACTGCGCGACCGTGAAACCGATACGGTTAAAACGCCTATTGATTACACTGGGCTGATTTTGATGATCGTCGGTATCGGCTCGTTGCAAATGATGTTGGATAGGGGAAAAGAGCTCGATTGGTTCGCATCGGGTGAAATTATCGTATTGGCAGTCGTTGCAACGGTATGTCTGACTTATTTCATCGTTTGGGAATTAGGTGAAAAATATCCGATTATCGATTTGTCTTTATTTAAAAACCGCAACTTTACCATCGGCGTTTTGACGACTTCGCTCGGGTTTATGGTGTATATGGGTACGTTGACGCTTTTGCCGCTGGTGTTGCAGTCCAACCTCGGTTATACCGCCACATGGGCGGGATTGGCGGCTGCCCCTATCGGATTTCTGCCGATTTTCCTCTCTCCTTTGATAGGGCGGTTCGGCAATAAAATCGATATGCGCCTGTTGGTTACCGGTAGTTTTTTGATGTTTGCCTTTACTTTTCATTGGCGGACGGATTTTTATGCGGGAATGGACATGAGCAGTGTTGTTTGGCCGCAGTTTTGGCAGGGTTTGGGTGTGGCCATGTTCTTCCTGCCGCTGACTACCATTACTCTGTCGCACATGAAAGGTCCGCAAATCGCATCGGCAAGCAGTTTGTCGAATTTTCTGCGTGTCTTTATGGGTGGTGTCGGTGTGTCTGTCGTCAGTACCATGTGGGAGCGGAGGGAGGCTTTACATCATACGCAACTGACTGAACATGTCACGCCGTATTCTCCGGATACCGCCGAAGCAGTCCGTCAGATGGCGGAAGCGGGTTTGAACGGAGAGCAGGCAGTCGGTCTGATAAACAGTACCATTACCCAACAGGGTTTATCGTTGGCTCGAATGAGATATTTTTGGCGGGCAGTATCTTGTTCATTATCATGATTCCCATTATTTGGCTGGCGAAGCCGCCTTTCCATCATGACGGAGGCGGAGGAGGGCATTGATGAGTGTTGCTACGGAAGGAACTGGAATCGCTAATTCGAGAGAAAAGGTCATCTTAAAACGGTAACGACAGTTGAACTGGCCACCAAATCTTGGACACTCATAAAAGCCTATTCAGGCGCTCTGTGCAAGCTGAGTTCTGTATGCGACAGGACTCAGCTTTTTCAATTTCAAACTGCAACGCTCCCGGTTGTAGTAATCCATATAGTCATCTATCTGTTTCATCAATTCATCCACCGTCAATTCTCCTGCGTTATAGAAACACTCCGTCTTCAACACCGCAAAGAAGCTTTCCATCGGCGCATTGTCCCAGCAGTTCGCCTTACGCGACATGCTTTGAACCATGGAATGCTCCGCAAGCAATTCCCTATACCCCGCCGTACGGTACAGCACACCTTGGTCGGAATGCAGCATCGTTCCCTTATCAGTCAGCCGGGGTGCGGCTTTTTCGAGCATTTCCTTCACCATTTCGCTGTTGGCATTGCGGCTCATGGCGTAGGCGACGATTTCTCGGTTGAACAAGTCCAAGATTGGCGAGAGGTACAGTTTGCCGTCGCTCCCTTTGAGTTCGGTCACGTCGGTCAGCCATTTTTCGTTGGGCTTTTGGGCTGTGAACCGACGTTTGAGGAGGTGTTCCGATATTTCGCCCATGGCGGGATGGCGGTAGGCTTTTTTCGCCCGTATTTTGGCTTTCAGCCCCATCTGTTTCATCAACCGCGCTGCTTTTTTGCGGTTCCAATCCAATGCGGCGGCAATGCGCCTTTGCCCGTAGCGTCCTTTATGCCGTTCGTAGATTTCAGCGATAAGGGCTTTGTCGGCTGCGTCGGGATCGGGTCGGTCTTGGCAGTGGTAGTAAAAGCTGCTTTTGGGCAGGTTTGCGATGTGCAGCAGGTATTTGGGCGGGTGTTGCGCCCTCAGTGCTTGGACGGTTTGGCTTTGTCCTTTTCGGTCTGCTTTTGGCTGAGGGCTTTTAACTCCTTTAGGTAGGCGGCCTCTGCGCGCATATAGCACAACTCTTCGATAAGCTCTGCCTGTGTTTTTTCATGGTCGGGTTTGTCGGCGATGAAGGGGTTTTTGCGGTGGTCGGTCATGGTTTTAGATTGGGGATGTTCGAGTGCGCCGATACCGCCTTCCTGATAGGCGCGTATCCATTGCCGCAGGTGGGTTCGTGAGATGCCGTAGTGGTCTGCGGTACGCTGTTGGCTGCGTATATGCAGGTAGTGGAGTACGGCTTGGTATTTGAAGTGTAATGTGTATTCGGTCATAAAAAAACTGCACCTTGTGAGTTGGAGGGGGATGTGTCCAACTTTTGGGGTGCAGTTCAAGTTTCAGACGACCTTTTCATATGCAGAAGCTTTGGAAATCCGCTATAATTTCGCCTCATTCATTTCGCGGTCAAAGCGTTTCGCGAAAACAACATTTCGAAGATTTATCCCGACAGGCAGTCGGTTTTTTGTCAAAATGCTTGAACTAACGCTGTTTTTTATGGTATAAATCGCGTTTTACTATTTTAGAAGTTTGGAGACTAACCATGGCACGAGTTTGCAAAGTGACCGGTAAGCGCCCGATGTCTGGCAATAACGTATCACACGCCAACAACAAAACCAAACGTCGTTTTTTGCCTAACTTGCAATCACGTCGTTTCTGGGTAGAAAGTGAAAACCGCTGGGTTCGCCTGCGCGTTTCTAACGCTGCATTGCGTACCATCGACAAAGTAGGCATTGATGTCGTATTGGCTGATTTGCGTGCTCGCGGCGAAGCTTAATTTAAACCGTTAATTAAGGATTACTGCAATGCGCGATAAAATCAAACTGGAATCCAGTGCTGGTACTGGTCATTTCTACACCACTACCAAAAATAAACGCACTATGCCCGGCAAATTGGAAATCAAAAAATTTGATCCGGTTGCCCGTAAACATGTTATTTACAAAGAAACCAAATTGAAATAATCCGGTTTCTGAGAAATGGAAAAGCCTCTGTCGGACAGGGGCTTTTTTATTTAGAACCTAATATGTTCAAAATTGCTGTGGAAAATATATAAAAGGTCGTCTGAAAAGCATTTCAGACGACCTTTTGATGTGTTTAAACGGATTAGCCGGTCAGTTGTTTGGTAATCAGTTTTTTCAGCGGCGGGAAGTTGTTGCTGGCACGCAATACCAAGCCGCGCAGGATTTTGGCGGGCGCGGTTTCATTGGTAAAGAGTTTGAGCAGCATATTGGTGCCGTGGTAAATCGGCTGGGCATGGAGCATATGCTTGGTGCTGTATTTTTCCAGCAGGCTGGCGGCGCCGATGTCTTGGCCGCGTTGTTCCGCTTCGAGAATCAGTTTTGCCAAGAGGTCTGCGCTGGATAAGCCCAAGTTGAAACCGTGTGCGGTAACAGGGTGCATGCCTACTGCGGCGTCGCCGATTAGGGCGCTGCGTTTGCCATAGAATCGTTGGGCAATCATGCCGACCAAGGGGTAGTTGTGAATGGTGCTGACCAATTCCATATCGCCCAAACGGCCTTTGAGCTGCTCTTTAACACTGGCTGCCAATTCTTCGGGAGACATTTTTTTGATGGTGTCTGCCTTGTCGCTATCGACGGTAATGACTGTGTTGGTCAGGTGTTCTTCCAAAGGCAGCAGGGCGATGGTACGGCCGTAGTGGAAGCATTCGTAAGCGGTATGCTGGTTGGACAGGGTATGCTTCATGCGGCAGACGAACATGGTGCGGCTGTAATCGTGCATATCGGAGGAAATGCCCAGTTGTCGGCGGGTTTGGGAGAAGCGGCTGTCTGCTGCCAAGAGTAGGCGCCCTCTCAAAACTTCGCCGTTTTCCAAGATGACTTGTGCTTCGTCTTCGGAAGTTTTGACTTCTTTGACGCCCGTACCGGTCAGGATGGTGACGTTTTCCAGTTTGGATACGACTTCATAAGCGGCTTTGCGGATATTATGATTTGAAACCAGATAACCTAAGCAGTCGGCAGGTTCGCCGCGCGCTTGGGTCGGTTGCGGGAAGTGGAGTTGGTAATCAGACTGCCCGTTCAAGACTTTTGCATCGCGCAAGGGGTAAATTTCGTCTTTAGGAATCAAATCCCACATGCCCAAGCGTTGCATAATTTCGCGGGACAGGTGGGTTAGGGCGATTTCCCTGCCGTCGTAAGGCGGATTTTGCAAAACCTCCAGCGGACTTTTTTCAATCAGGGTAACTTTTAAACCGCTCCCGGCCAATTCGGCTGCAAAGCTGAGTCCTGCCGGTCCCGCACCTACGACGAGAATATCGCTGTGTAAGCTCATAAGGCATCCTTTTTATTTAATGGAATGGAGGTTTCAGGGGATCTTGGAGTAAGGTCGTCTGAAAAAGAGAACTGGGTGTGATTATAGCAAAATAGATGGAGAAAAAAGAGAGATGTAAATGACCAGGGGAAATTTTACTTTGGTCTTAATGTAAATCAAGAATTCGGTAATGTCGGATTGCAGATGGTGGGTATTCAATGCGACATATTTTGCAGTGGTGGCCTCGCCAACAGGAATCGAACCTGTATTTTACGCTTAGGAGGCATACGTTCTATCCGTTGAACTATGGCGAGCGTGTTAAACTTTTCCTGCTATAAATGATAATAATCCTGCGGCAATCAGCGGACTGACCGGAATGCCGCCCATAAACGCCACACCGATAACCGTACCGATCAAAAGACCTGTTACCAACACGGGCTGTTCGCTCATCAGCGGTACACCGCGTCCTGCCAGCCAGGCAACAAGGATACCGATTAATACAGCGGCAATCATTTTAAAATTGACAAATTCCGACAAGGGCGGAATTTGAACTTTACCTGAAACCAGCGGGCTTAAAACCCCGATTGTCAGCAAAATAATCCCAAAATGCAAGCTGTGTTTTTCCATGAAAGGAATATATTGCGACAAAGCAGTCTGTTGCATTAAAAGCAAAATTGCTGCCGAAATCGTAATCGAGTTGTTGTTGCTGACGACGCCGAGAAAAATCAGCGTCACCAAAAACATCGGGACGAAATTGAAATTCATCGGATTTAAGAAACCCGTGCCAATGATTCCTCGGCCAACTGAATCATCGCCTGCTTGACTTCACTGTCGGGCAATACTGCCAACGAAGCCACTGCTTGTTCAACAGCTTTCCGCGCTTCAGAAATTGAATAAGTCAGCGCATCGGAATGGACAACATAATCATGGATTTTTTGGAAACTGCTGCGATCTGCATTTTCCAAAGCGTGGCGCACATCGTCCGCCACTTGTTTCGCCCCATTGCGCATCAGATAAATCAGCGGCAAAGTCGGTTTGCCTTCTGCCAAATCATCGCCGACGTTTTTACCGATTTCTTCAGTTTCGCCCGAATAATCCAAAACATCATCAATAATTTGGAACGCCGTACCGACATACATGCCGTAATCTTTCAGCGCCTGCTCATACTCAGGAGAGGCATTGCCCAAAATCGCGCCAACCTGCGCGGCCGCTTCAAACAATTTGGCTGTTTTATATTGAATCACTTGAACATATTGTGCTTCAGTAATATCGGTATTGCCGATGTTCATTAACTGCATGACCTCGCCTTCGGCAATAATATTGGTTGCATCCGCCATGACTTCTAAAATACGCATACTGCCGGAATCAACCATTAATTGGAAAGCGCGCGTATATAAAAAGTCGCCGACCAACACCGCCGCCGCGTTGCCGAACAGATTATTCGCCGTTTCACGTCCGCGGCGCAAATCGCTTTCATCGACCACATCATCATGCAGCAGGGTCGAAGTGTGGATAAATTCCACCATTGCCGCCAAAGCATACAGCTTATCTCCCTCATAGCCGACCGATTTACCTGCCAAAATCGTCATGATCGGACGCAGACGCTTACCGCCGGCACTGATAATATAAGTACCGATTTGCGAAATCAGCGCGACATCAGACTGAACCGCTTGGTTGATTACCTCATTGACCCGCGAAAGGTCTTTAGGCAAATGACGTTGGAAATAAGGCAGTTTTCGAGCATAACACATTCTCAGTCAGCAAAATGAAGCAGGCTTGCCGTATAAATAATGGGTTGGGTATAAGGCGGAAATAATATTGCCGCATAAAAATATCGGCAATCCGGCGAACGATTATAGCAGCAAAGCCCGTTTGGCACATCTTTCAGACGACCTTACCCCTACAAACGAAATAAACTTTGACAAAACAGGCAAATAGCAATACAATTTCGTGTTTCGCACAATGGTGTGCGGGATATTAACCATAATTCTCATGGAGTTGAGTATGTACGCGGTCGTAAAAACCGGCGGCAAACAATATAAAGTTGCCGTTGGCGAAAAATTGAAAGTAGAACAGATACCAGCCGAACTCGACAGCCAAATCGAACTGACCGAAGTTTTGATGATTGCTGACGGCGAATCTGTAAAAGTTGGCGCTCCTTTTATCGAAGGCGCAAAAGTAACAGCTAAAGTAGTAGCCCATGGTCGCGGCGAGAAAGTACGCATTTTCAAAATGCGCCGCCGTAAACACTACCAAAAACGCCAAGGCCACCGCCAAAATTTCACCCAAATCGAAATCGTGGCAATCGCCTAATTTTTGAAACTTAGGAGTATTACAAATGGCAAGTAAAAAAAGCAGGCGGTAGCACCCGCAACGGTCGCGATTCAGAAGCCAAACGCTTGGGCGTAAAAGCCTACGGCAGCGAACTGATTCCGGCAGGTTCCATCATCGTCCGCCAACGCGGTACCAAATTCCACGCCGGCGACAACGTAGGCATGGGCAAAGACCACACTTTGTTCGCCAAAGTTGACGGTTATGTTGAATTCAAAACCAAAGGTGCGCTGAACCGTAAAACTGTCAGCATCCGTCCTTATACCGGTTCTGAAGAATAATCCGAGTTTATCGTGATATTGAAAAAGCCGTATTTCTTAGGGAATACAGCTTTTTTGTTTGTGTCAGGTTGAGTAGTTTTACAGGTCGACATTAGCCGGGTCATTTGGTTTTTGATACGACACCTGTCATCAGTCGTCATTCAGTCTCTTTCTGCGTAAGGACAAATTGTGGCGGGAATTTATTTTTGAATTCCGGAAGCCTTTTTCAAATACCCGTTTCTTGGAATTTTTGATGAATTTCCACCTGTCTTAGAATAGCTGCGGAGGATAGGGGCTCCGTCAGAAATGGAGCAGATTGGTTTATATGCCCAAAATTTCAGGTTTCCAATAAAACCAAAAGGTCGTCTGAAAACTTTTCAGACGACCTTTTTATCAACTGTAAATCTCAGCCCCTTTCTTCACAAACTCGACCGCTTTTTCCTCCATGCCCTGCCGTTGGGCTTTTTGCTTATCGGCGTAGTCGCGCACTTCCTGCGTGATTTTCATCGAGCAGAATTTGGGGCTGCACATCGAGCAGAAGTGGGCGATTTTCGCGCCTTCGGCGGGCAGGGTTTCGTCGTGGAAGCTTTCGGCGCGTTCGGGGTCGAGGCTGAGGCGGAATTGATCGCGCCAGCGGAATTCGAAACGCGCCTTGCTCAGGGCGTTGTCGCGCAACTGTGCTCCCGGCCAGCCTTTGGCGAGGTCGGCGGCATGGGCGGCGAGTTTGTAGGTGATGATGCCGGTGCGCACGTCTTCTTTGTCGGGCAGGCCGAGATGCTCTTTCGGGGTAACGTAGCAGAGCATGGCTGTGCCGTACCAGCCGATATTGGTCGCGCCTATGCCCGAGGTGATGTGATCGTAGCCGGGGGCGATGTCGGTAACAAGCGGGCCGAGTGTGTAGAAAGGCGCTTCAAAGCAGTGTTGCAGCTCTTCGGTCATGTTTTCTTTGACGCGTTGCAACGGTACATGGCCGGGGCCTTCAATCATGACTTGGACGTCGTGTTCCCATGCTTTGGCGGTCAATTCGCCCAAAGTGTGCAGCTCGGCGAATTGGGACTCGTCGTTGGCATCGGCAATGCAGCCGGGACGAAGGCCGTCGCCGAGGCTGAACGATACGTCGTAGGCTTTCATGATTTCGCAGATTTCGTCGAAATGCGTGTAGAGGAAGTTTCCCGATGGTGGGCGAGACACCATTTCGCCATGATGGAGCCGCCGCGCGATACGATGCCGGTGAGGCGGTTGGCGGTCATCGGTACATAACGCAGCAACACGCCTGCGTGTATGGTGAAATAGTCCACGCCTTGTTCCGCCTGTTCGATTAAGGTGTCGCGGAACAAATCCCAAGTCAAATCTTCGGCAATGCCGCCGGTTTTTTCCAAAGCCTGATAGATGGGTACTGTGCCGATGGGGACAGGGGCGTTGCGGATAATCCATTCGCGCGTTTCGTGGATATGTGCGCCGGTGGACAAATCCATAATCGTGTCCGCGCCCCAACGCAGCGACCACACCATTTTTTCGACTTCTTCGGTCAGGCTGGAGGTGACGGCGGAATTACCCAAATTGCCGTTGATTTTGACGCGGAAGTTGCGGCCGATAATCATCGGTTCGAGTTCGGGGTGGTTGATGTTGGCGGGGATAATCGCGCGTCCGGCGGCGATTTCTCGGCGCACGAATTCGGGCGTGATTTGGTCGGGATGGGTCGGGATGTTCGCGCCGAAACTTTGCCCCGCGTGCTGTTTCAAGAGCTTGGCGTATTCGGGCCGTCTGAAAAGTTCGTCCAGCTTCATGCGTTCGCGTATGGCGACGAATTCCATTTCGGGCGTGATGATGCCTTGGCGCGCATAGTGAAGCTGGGTTACGTTGCTGCCGCTTTTCGCGCGGCGCGGGCGGGTGATTTGGTTGAAACGCAAATGGGCGGTTTGCGGGTCATGCGCGCGTTCGATGCCGTATTCGCTGGAGAGTTTGGGCAGGATTTCGGTATCTCCGCGTTCGTCCAGCCATGCGGTGCGGACGTGCGGCAGACCTTGTTTCAGGTCGATGTGCGCCGCCGGATCGCCGTACACGCCGCTGGTGTCATAGACCGGAATCGGCGGGTTGGCTTCCGTGCCTTGCGCCGTGTAGGTGTCGTCCTGACGGATTTCGCGCAAAGGCACGCGGATGTCGTCGCGGCTGCCTTGCAGATACACGCGTTCCGAGTTCGGATATTTGAAGCGGATGCCGATGTCTTCGCTCAAGTCGGCAAGCTCGCGCGCTTCGTTGCCGGAAGTTTTGGCGGTTTTCTTTGGCGTAGTCATAAAAAATGCTCCTGTTTTCTCGTTTGAAAAGAAGAAACAGGAGCGTTTTGTTTTTTCAGACGACTTCAATATCAAAAAAGGCCGTCTGAAAGACAGAATCCGTGAAAACTCCCCACGCAGGTATTATCCCGATCGGGTGTAAAGGGTATTTCTCAGCCGCTAGAACATCAGGCAGCACCCCTGTTTCGTAAGAATAGGATTATAAACCACGATTGGGATTTATTGGAAATCTTAACAGGATTGACATCGGTATTTTAAGGAATGAATTGCTTGAATATCGAGGGGATAGCTATATTGTGTTTCCATAAATCGAAACGTCGTCTGAAAAGCAGGACAACTTTTTCAGACGACGTTTGGTATGGCACAAATTTAGGATAACGGGTTCCGTTACCCTAAATCTACCGCTTATTTATTGTTCGGATGGGATTCCATCGGCGCAGACAAAGGCAGTTCGGGCATGGTGCGGGCGGAGTCGGAAACGCTGCCGGACAGTGTTTCAGGAAGGCAACGATGTTGTCGGTGTCTTCTTTTGATAAGTCTTTGCCCAGTTGCGCTTTACCCATGATGGTAACGGCTTTGTCCAATTCCCAAACGCTGCCGTTGTGAAAATATGGATAAGTTTTGGCGACGTTACGCAAGCCAGGGACGCGGAAGAAGAATTCGTCTTCGGCTTTTTTGGTTACGTCGGCACGGCCTTTGTCGTGTTTCGGATCTTCGATGAATTTCCAGTATGGGCCTTCAACCAAACCGAATTTTTGGAAGGTTGCGCCGCCGAGGTTGACGCCGCTGTGGCAGGCGATACAGCCGTTGTCCATAAAGGCGCGCACGCCTTTGCGCTCTTGTTCGTTCAGGGCGTTGACGTTGCCTTTGAGGTAGTCGTCCCATTTGGTCGGCGTCAACAGGGTGCGTTCGAATGCGCCCAGTGCGGTGGTGATGTTTTTGAAGGAAACTGCGCCGTCTTCGGGGAAGGCAGTTTTAAACAGTTCTTGATATTCGGGGATTTTGGCGATTTTGGCTGCGGCTGCTTCTTGCGAGTCGTTTGCCATTTCCACAGGGTTGACCAACGGTCCCGCCGGCTTGTTCTTCAACGTCAGCCGCACGGCCGTCCCAGAACTGCATGCCGAGCAAGGCGGCGTTTAAAGCGGTCGGGGAGTTGCGTCCGCCGAACTGTCCTTTATGGCCTTGGCTGGTCGGCAGGTTGTCCACGCCTGCGGTGGCGAGGTTGTGGCAGGAGTTGCAGCTTACGGTGTTGCCTTTGGAGAGGCGCGGCTCATACTATAATTGATGGCCGAGTTTGACCTGTTCGTCGGTAAACGGGCGCAGTTTCTGCATTTCCTCGGCGCTCGGCAGCGGTTTGAAGATGCCTTGTGCGCGTTTGAGCAGCTCTTGGTCTTCAGGAGAGGCATTGCTGTCAACGGCGGCTTGGGATGCTGCTGAGGCGGTTGAAGCAGCGTCAGGGGTCGTCTGAACGGCAGAGGCCTCGGTCGGTGCGGAAGTAGGTTTTTGTTCCTTGCTTTCCTGTCCGCCACAGGCGGCTAATGCGGATAAAACAGCAAGCGACAGGAGCAGTCGGGTGTTGCGGTGGTTCATGGCGTGTTCCTTTTTGTAGTGGATATTATTATGAGTAAGCACCGTTTCCGTTGATTGCCGTGATGAATGGCGGGCGAAAATAGGGAATGGCATTCCGCTTTGTTTGCGTCCGTTTGATATGTCCGGCTTTTTTGTCCGCGAAGTATAAACAGCGGGCGGAGTTTGCCCTTTGCGGTAAATCAATATTGGATTTTCAATAGAAATAAGCAATATATGTGATAGCTTCTGCATTCTCATGCGGTTTTCATGTTGGATAGGCCTCTATCGCTTGCACTGCCAAGCCGATTGGTTTAAATTAAACGACAATTTACCGTTGGAAGACACACAATGAAAATTACCGTCATCGGCGCAGGTTCTTGGGGTACAGCCCTTGCCCTGCACTTTGCCAGCCACGGCAACGAAGTCGCCCTTTGGACACGCAATCCCGAACAAGTCCGTACATTGCAGGCAGAACGTGAAAACAAACACGGTCTGCCCGGTTTCCCTTTTCCTGAATCTTTAAACGTTTACGCTGATTTGGGTGATGCACTCAAAGACAGCGAACTCGTCCTTGTCGTAACTTCTGTCGCGGGTTTGAGAAGCAGCGCGGAACTTCTGAAGCAACACAATGCTGACCATATCCCCGTCCTCGCCGCCTGCAAAGGCTTTGAACAAGATACAGGGCTGTTGACCTTCCAAGTATTGAAAGAAGTATTGCCTGAGAACAAAAAAATCGGCGTGCTGTCAGGTCCGAGCTTTGCCCAAGAACTCGCCAAACAACTGCCTTGCGCTGTGGTTGTCGCCTCAGAAAATCAAGAGTGGATCGAGGAATTGGTGCCACAACTCAACACTAACGTAATGCGCCTTTACGGCAGCACGGACGTTATCGGCGTGGCTGTCGGCGGTGCCGTCAAAAACGTTATGGCAATTGCTACCGGTCTTTCCGACGGTCTCGAATACGGACTCAATGCGCGTGCGGCGCTGGTGACGCGCGGTCTCGCCGAAATCACCCGTCTTGCCATGGCCATGGGTGCGCAGCCCAAAACCATGATGGGGCTTGCCGGTATCGGCGACCTTATCCTGACCTGTACCGGCGCACTTTCGCGCAACCGCCGTGTCGGTTTGGGTTTGGCAGAAGGAAAAGAACTGCATCAAGTATTGGTGGAAATCGGCCATGTTTCCGAGGGCGTCAGCACCATCGAAGAAGTGTTTAACACCGCTGTGAAATACCAAATCGATATGCCCATTACCCAAACCCTGCTGCAACTCATCCGCAAGGAAATGACCCCGCAGCAAGTTGCAGAAAGGCTCATGGAGCGCAGCGCGCGCTTTGAGTAAGATCGAACGGCAAAGGTCGTCTGAAAACATCAAGCCAAAAAGTTTCAGACGACCTCAACATTCGGCAGCGATTGACATTCCTGCATCATCATCCTAATATCCTGACCGCCTGCCACCATGCGGCAATACGGAAGCCTATACATGAATCAATCACTCGACACATTGGAAGTCAGCGTTTACCAGCTGGCCCAAAAATTTGAAACCCTTGTTGGTGAAAACCGCCGCCTTAACGAAGAAATCGACCGCCTCAAGCTCGAGCATGAACAACAAAAGCGCGAACACGAAGCCGCCGTTGACGAATTGAGCGAAGCGCTGCTCGTACAAGTCGGCAAACTCAAAGAAGACCTACAAGGCAAAATCGACAACCTTACCGCCGAAAAAGAACAATACCGCAGCGCATTGGAGCAGACTGCAGAAAAAATCCGCCGGCTCATTGCCCGCCTGCCGCAAGAAACGCAATCATAAGGATACGCCATGAGTATCGAACAAGTCAGCCTCGACATCATGAATGTCAATTTCACCATCAACACGCCGAGTGAAGAAAAAGATACCCTGCTCCAAGCCGTTGATATGCTCAACAAAAAAAGTGCCGCCATCAAAGAGAGCGGACGCATTGTCGGCAGCGATAAAATCGCCATTATGACCGCGCTCAACGTCGTCCACGACCTCCTTAAAATTACACTCAAAGACGATTTGGCAATAGGTGAATTTGAGCGTAAAATAACCGACATGAACAACGCTTGCCAAAAAGCTTTGGCGCGGTTGGAACAAAACTGATTTTTCTTTTTCCCTGCGGTGTCCGCGAAGGCACATATTCCTTTGAACCAATAAGTTCGCTTAAGGTTGCCGGGAGTTGCAGTGGGCGCGAGCGTCTATCCTTAGATGCACCCGAAACTGCCCGAGGTGACCGCCTTGTCAACAAGGTTCAAGCGGATTCAGCCAAAACGGCTCTCGCGGGGATTCCCATATCAAGCCATGCCCGATTGCGGCATGGCTTTCATTTATCATCGGCTTCGACGTCGTCTGAAAACCAAGCATAAAATTGAAAACACATCCCGATATTTTGAATCATCAGTAATGTTTTCCAGCTTAAAAACAACATCTCCCTACGCATAAAACCGCCATCATAGAAAAAACACTTTCAGACGACCCCAATCCGATTGACAAAAGCCAATCCCATCTTTAAAATTCACAACTTTCTATATCTATCTGGATTTCCACTATGAAAACCTTTTCAGCGAAACCCCACGAGGTGAAGCGCGAATGGTTCGTTATCGACGCCCAAGACAAAGTTCTGGGTCGCGTTGCAGCCGAAGTCGCACACCGTCTGCGTGGCAAGCACAAACCTGAATACACCCCCCACGTTGACACCGGCGACTACATCATCGTCATCAACGCGGACAAACTGCGTGTAACCGGCGCCAAATTCGAAGACAAAAAATACTTCCGTCACTCCGGTTTCCCCGGCGGTATCTACGAGCGTACTTTCCGCGAAATGCAAGAGCAATTCCCGGGTCGCGCTTTGGAACAAGCTGTAAAAGGCATGTTGCCTAAAGGCCCATTGGGTTACGCCATGATCAAAAAACTGAAAGTGTACGCTGGTGCAGAACACGCCCATGCCGCACAACAACCCAAAGTTTTGGAATTGAAATAAGGACACGACATGAACGGTAAATACTACTACGGCACAGGCCGCCGCAAAAGTTCAGTGGCTCGTGTATTCCTGACTAAAGGTACCGGCCAAATCATCGTAAACGGTCGTCCCGTTGACGAATTCTTCGCACGCGAAACCAGCCGCATGGTTGTTCGCCAACCCTTGGTCCTTACTGAAAACGCTGAAGCGTTTGACATCAAAGTCAACGTTATCGGCGGCGGTGAAACCGGTCAATCCGGCGCGATCCGTCACGGCATTACCCGCGCCCTGATCGACTTCGACGCTGCGCTGAAACCTGCCTTGTCTCAAGCCGGTTTCGTTACTCGCGATGCTCGTGAAGTTGAACGTAAAAAACCAGGTCTGCGCAAAGCACGCCGCGCAAAACAATTCTCCAAACGTTAATTCGTTTTTGGAATCTCAAAAAGCCCTGCAATGCAGGGCTTTTTTGTGTGAAGCTCGTGACATCTAAGTATTGAAACTATTAAAAGAATAATGAAACCCTCTCCAAAAAATGGATTTCAATAAGTAGGAGATGCCTGTTTTTAAGATACAGGTATGTAATAGGAATGTTTGGGATGCTGCTGTGAATTTTAATTTCATGAAGCTACATTTAATGAAGTGTTGTAAATTAACTAATATGAATAATAGAAAATGTACCGTTTATCCAAATAAACTAACGCTTATCTTATATTCTGAGCAATTTATTCAAAAAATTTCACTTCTTAACAGCATTTAATACTAAGGTTTGTATAATGCAAAGTGCTGACACACACCGCTCTTTTATCCCTTTTGGGCGGTGCAGCAAGTAAGACGTTTTCCCGCAATGTATTGGCCATTCATACTTCTCCCTTGGTATGAATGGTTTTTTTTATCTAAGTTTTTTATGTTGCCTTATGAATATGAAAATTTCATCTGAAATATATTTTCAGCCGACCTTTGTGATTTTGTATCCTGCCTTATTTGAAAAATTGTCCGCAGCATGCCTTGAATTTTTTTCCTGAACCGCAGATACAGGCTTGCTTCATTGTCGGGAGTGGAACGGTTGGATCAATAAAGTACCAGTATCCGTCAATATTGACGAATGTAGATAGTTCATGATGATATGCCGTTTCAGCTCCATTTTGAAAATGGGCATTAAATTCAACTTGGGCGTGGCGTTTGCCGATGAGGGTATGGTGGATTACTTCTAATCCCAGCCAAAAGGTTCCTTGGCTCCATTGCTGCATTTCTTCTTGATTCAGCAGATTTTGCTGGGAGGGAACTGTGGTGGCAATGATATAACCAATATTATGTAACACATAGGCACTGTATCTTGAGCGCATCAATTTTTCGGCAGTTTGCGGATGAGATTGATGAGTATGGAAGGGGTGGCAGCATTCAGCGTAGGGTAGGGAAGAAGAACATGGACAAGGGGTAGGGGGCATGGAGGATGTCCTATTAATGTTTTTATTTTATTGAGAGAATAAAAGTCTATTTGGCAAGTCGTCTGAAACAAAAAATATCCGAAATGTTCATTTATTCGGTATTATTTATTGCGTAGGAACATTATTTTACAGGGTTTTTTGATACAATACCTCTGCTCCGTCCCGACAATGCCGGAATGTTATTCCGCGTCCGCTCGGACGGCCTGTCATAAATAAAACAGTCATTTTCCAACAAACATCAAGGCCGCCCGCTCTATGCACGAAACTTTTTCCCTCGCACCCATCGTTATCGTCCTCCTCGTTTCCGTCATTACGGTAATTTATTGCCGTAAATTCAACATTCCTTCCATGCTCGGTTATCTTTTGGTCGGCTTTATTGCCGGTCCGGGTATGTTGAAGCTGATTCCGCAAGGTCATGCCACTGATTATTTGGGTGAAATCGGTATCGTATTCCTGATGTTCAGTATCGGTCTCGAATTCTCCCTGCCCAAGCTCAAAGCCATGCGCCGTTTGGTGTTCGGACTGGGCGGCTTGCAGGTCATTGTGACCATGTTGTCGATTATCGGCATTTTGATGCTGATGGGCGTCAACTTTAATTGGGCGTTTGCCGCAGCCGGGGCGATGACCATGTCGTCCACGGCAATCGTCAGCCGCATCCTGTCAGAAAAAACCGAATTGGGACAGCCGCACGGTCAAATGGCGATGGGTGTCTTGTTGATGCAAGATATTGCCGTTGTACCGTTGATGATCCTGATTCCTGCGTTGTCGGGCAATGGCGAAGAAGGCAGTCTGTGGGTCGCGCTGGGTCTTGCCGGATTGAAAATGCTGGTCACGCTGGGCGTGTTGTTCGTTATCGGCAGCAAGGTAATGTCGCGCTGGTTCAGAATGGTCGCCAAACGCAAGTCGTCTGAATTGTTTATGATCAACGTCCTGCTGGTAACCTTGGGCGTAGCTTATCTGACTGAACTGGAAGGCTTGTCGATGGCATTGGGCGCATTCGTCGCCGGTATGCTGCTTTCGGAAACGGAATACCGTTTCAGGTGGAAGACGACATCCGCCCGTTTCGCGATATTCTGCTCGGTTTCTTCTTTATCACGGTCGGCATGAAACTGGATATCCAGGCTTTAATCGGTGGCTGGCAGCAGATTCTGATTTTGCTGGCAATCCTGCTGGTATTGAAAGCATTGGTCGTCTTTTTTATCGCCTTGCATATGAAGCATCCGATTGCAGACAGCTTGAAAACAGCCCTCTATTTGGCACAAGGCGGCGAATTTGGCTTTGTGATGTTAAACATCTCCAGCAAAATCAATATGGTGTCGCCCGAGCTGGAGCAGGCAGCTACGGCAGCGATTCTGTTGTCTATGATTATTGCCCCATTTATCTTGGGCAGCAGTGATGCCATCGTCAGCCGTTTTGTCAAATCAAGCTGGGACATGAAAGCATTGGATTTGCACAGTATGTTGGTGGAAACCATGAGTAAATCCGACCACGTCCTGATCATCGGTTTCGGACGCGGCGGTCAGACCGTCGGACGCGTCTTGGCTCAGGAAAACATCCCCTTCTTCGCCCTCGACCTCGATATCGGCAGGGTTCAGGTGGCACGCAATGCCGGCGAACCGGTCTCATTCGGCGATGCCAAACGGCGCGAAGTCTTGGAGGCGGCAGGTTTGGAGCGCGCCAAAATGGTGGTCATCACCCTGAACAATATGCACGAAACCCAACATGTTCTCGACAATATCATGTCCTTGCATCCGAGCATGCCCGTGTATGTTCGCGCGACCAATGACGATTACGTCAAAACCTTTACTGACATGGGTGCGGAAGAAGCCGTATCCGACACCAAAGAAACCAGCCTGGTACTGGCAAGCTACGCCATGCTGGGTAATGGCGCGACCTTCAACCATGTTTATCAAACCATTGCCAACATCCGACACAGTCGCTACGCCTCTTTGGAAGGCTTGTTTGTCGGCAGCGATGATGAAAACGGTTTTGACGACGGAGGCAAATCAGTCTGCCGCCACGCCTTCCCTCTGACTGGAGAAGCCCACGCCATCGGCAAGACCATCCGTGATTTACCTTTGGATCACGCAGGTATTAAACTGCTATTCATCCGCCGCAATACGAGCAGAATAGAAAACCCAAACTTGGATTTGCAGCTGCAACCGAATGATATTTTGGTCGTCGCAGGCAGACAGGAGGAAATTATTTCTTTTGAAAACTGGAGTTTGCAAGGAAATGCCTGATACACTGAAAAATAAAGCTTGCACAGCGGATGCTTTTTTGATTTAATAGCGTCTTCGCAAACGCAGCGACAAGGGTGATTAGCTCAGTTGGTAGAGCGTCTGCCTTACAAGCAGAATGTCGGCGGTTCGACTCCGTCATCACCCACCAAGTTTCCTTTCATTGTTGCAAAACAATGATGCGCGGTGGTAGCTCAGTTGGTTAGAGTACCGGCCTGTCACGCCGGGGGTCGCGGGTTCGAGCCCCGTCCGCCGCGCCAAATTTCAAAATACTGACATTGTCGGTATTTTTTATTTTCGGGTGATTAGCTCAGTTGGTAGAGCGTCTGCCTTACAAGCAGAATGTCGGCGGTTCGACTCCGTCATCACCCACCAAGTTTCCTTTCATTGTTGCAAAACAATGATACGCGGTGGTAGCTCAGTTGGTTAGAGTACCGGCCTGTCACGCCGGGGGTCGCGGGTTCGAGCCCCGTCCGCCGCGCCAAATTTAAAAAATACCGGCTTTTGCCGGTATTTTTTGTGCGTAAGAAACGAACATGGAGAGGACAGCTATTTGGTTTTCAGACGATGACTTATAGAGATTTCACTTTAAAGCAGGATAGGGTAGAGAAATGGTCGGCTGTATAGAGTCTGCGGTTGATTTACCTTGAGCTTTCGAATCTTAGTAAAGCGTGTTCTCTTTGAGTTAAGGTGAGGTAACGTTGTTTTGGTTTGAAGTTAATCCATTGTAGGTTCTAATTTTGTTTAGGGTCGTCTGAAAACAGAAATCCATACCGGATTCTGCTTTTCAGACGACCTTTATGGTTGGCAGGAACGGTTTATTTTCCCAACCCGATGTTTAACGCCACGCGGCGACAAACTCATTCCAATGCTGCTTGTCCTGGGCCTGTCCGGTCAGGTAATGCTTCAGCCGTTTGACTTCCACTTCATACTCGTCCGCATCCAAAGCGCCGCTCATCAGGCGGAAGCGCAAGAACATTAAATAAGTGTTTGCCGCATCGGTTTCGCAATAATCGCGGATATCTTTCAGACGATCTGCGTGGAACGCCTCCCAAACTTTGCTGCCATCCATGCCCAGTTTGCCGGGGAAACCGCAAAGTTTCGCCATATCGTCCAGCGGCACATTGGCACGCGGTTGGTAGAGGGCGAGCAGATCCATCAGATCGCAATGGCGGTTGTGGTAGCGGCTGATGTAGTTGTTCCACTTGAAATCGCGGCTGTCGCCGAAATCGCCCTCGCCCATGTCCCAATAACGCGCTGCCGCAATACCGTGTATCAGCGCACGGTAATGCAGGACCGGAAGGTCGAAGCCGCCGCCGTTCCAACTGACCAATTGCGGCGTATGGCTTTCGATAAGGTCGAAAAACTTGGCGATCATTTCCTCTTCGCTGTCGTGCATTTCGCCTATGGTGCCGACATGGATTTTGTCCTGCCCCCAACGCATACAGCAGGAAATGGCGACTACTTGGTGCAAGTGGTGCTGCATAAAGTCAGAGCCGTTTTGGGCGCGGCGTTTCTGCTGGGCGAACAAGACCACCTCGTCGTCCGGCAAAGAAGCAGGCAGGTCGTACAACAGGCGGATGCCGTTCACATCAGGTACGGTTTCAATATCGAAAGCCAAAATCGGGGTCATGGGCGACTCCTCAAATTCAATCAAAACAGATTAAAACAGACAACAGGATAACGGCATTGTGGCATGTTTCCGCATTTATTGACAGTCAAATCACACCGCCGCCCCTCCATTCCATCTGCCTGTACACCTACCCAAAACACCGTCAAAACAGTAAAATCCCCCTTTTATTCCAATCCGAAACATAAGCCATGCTCACCTTCCAACAAATCATCTTCAAACTGCAAACATTCTGGGCAGACAAAGGCTGCACCGTCATCCAACCTTTCGACATGGAAGTCGGTGCCGGTACATCCCATCCCGCCACCTGCCTGCGCGCACTCGGTCCCGAGCCTTGGTTTGCCGCCTACGTCCAGCCCAGCCGCCGCCCCAAAGACGGCCGCTACGGCGACAACCCCAACCGCCTGCAACACTATTATCAATTCCAAGTCGCCCTCAAACCCGCGCCCGCCAATATCCAAGACCTCTATCTCGACTCCCTGCGCGAATTGGGCATCGACCCCAAAGTCCACGACATCCGCTTCGTCGAAGACGACTGGGAAAACCCCACCCTCGGCGCATGGGGGTTGGGCTGGGAAGTCTGGCTCAACGGCATGGAAGTAACTCAGTTCACCTACTTCCAACAAGTCGGCGGCATCGACTGCACCCCCGTACTCGGCGAAATCACCTACGGCATCGAACGCTTGGCGATGTACTTGCAAGGCGTAGAAAACGTTTACGACCTTGTTTGGGCAAAAACGCTCGACGGTAATACAGTAACTTACGGCGACGTTTACCACCAAAATGAAGTCGAACAATCCACCTACAACTTCGAATACAGCGATGCCGACTGGCTGCTGCGCCAGTTCAACGACTACGAAGCACAAGCCAAACGCTTGCTCTCCGAAGAAAACGCCAGCCTCGCCCTGCCCGCCTACGAGCTGGTCCTCAAAGCCGGACACACTTTCAACCTCTTAGACGCACGCGGCGCCATTTCTGTTACTGAACGCGCCACCTACATCGGCCGCATCCGCGCCCTCAGCCGCACTGTAGCGCAGAAATACGTCGAAAGCCGCGAGAAACTGGGCTTCCCGTTGATTAAAAAATAACGATACGTCGTCTGAAACAGGTTTTCAGACGACCTTTATTGCGTATTCATTAATACAGGCCGTACGGCATATGCAGGCTTTATAAGCAGGACCTACGGATAAACAGAAAGTCTCACATGACAACCCAAACCCTTTTAATCGAACTCCTTACCGAAGAACTCCCCCCTAAAGCCCTGAATAATTTAGGCAACCACTTCGCCGCTTCTGTTGCCGAAGGCTTGGAAAAAGCGCAACTGATTGACGGCGAAGCCGAATTTACCGCCTACGCCTCGCCGCGCCGTTTGGCCGTTCAAATCAAAAACGTCAAAGCCGTTCAAGCCGATCAGAAAATCGTGAAAAAAGGTCCTGCCGTGGCGAATGCCATGAAAGACGGCGCGCCAACCAAGGCTTTGGAAGGTTTCGCGCGCGGTGCTGGGGCAAAAATCGAAGACTTGACCATCGTCCACGACGGCAAGCAGGATGTGTACGCCTACGAATACGTCCAAACCGGCAAACCGTTGGGCGAACTTTTGGAAGACATTATCAATCAAGCCGTTAAGAAACTGCCAATTCCGAAAGTGATGCGTTGGGGCAGCAGCACGTTTACCTTCGTGCGCCCCGTTCACGGGCTAGTTGTACTGCACGGCGGCGACATCGTGGACGTCAGCGTTTTGGGTTTGCAAAGCGGCAATCAAACCTTGGGACACCGCTTCTGTCCAATGGAGAAATCACCATTGAAAACGCCGACAGCTACGCCGCACAAATGCGCGAGCAAGGCAAAGTCGTCGCTTCGTTTGCCGAGCGCAAGGCTGCGATTCAGACAGCCTTGAACGAGCAGGCAGGTCGTCTGAAAGCCACCGTTGCCGCCGATGAAGCGCTGTTGGACGAAGTTACCGCGCTAGTCGAATACCCCGTTGTTTTGGAAGCCGGTTTTGAAGAACATTTCCTCGCTGTGCCGCAGGAATGCCTGATTCTGACCATGCAGCAAAACCAAAAATACTTCCCGCTGCTCGACCAAAACGGCAAGCTGATGAACCACTTCCTGCTGGTCTCCAACCTGCAAACCGAAGACCCGTCGCACATCATTCAAGGCAACAAACGCGTCTTGCGTGCGCGCCTGTCTGATGCCGAGTTCTTCTACAAACAAGACCAAAAAGCGACTTTGGAAAGCCGCCTGCCCAAGCTGGCAAACGTGGTGTACCACAACAAAATCGGTTCGCAAGCCGAGCGTATCGAACGCCTGCAAAGCATCGCCGCCCACATCGCCAAGGCTTTGGGCGCGGACGCTGCCGCAGCCGAACGCGCCGCGCGTTTGGCGAAAGCCGACTTAGTGACCGAAATGGTCGGCGAGTTCCCCGAACTGCAAGGCACGATGGGCAAATACTATGCCCGTTTGGACGGCGAAACCGAAGAAATCGCCGAAGCCGTCGAGCAACACTACCAACCGCGTTTCGCCGGCGACAACCTGCCGAACGGCAAAGTCGCTACTGCCGTTGCGCTGGCCGATAAACTGGAAACCTTGGTCGGCATTTGGGGCATCGGTCTGATTCCGACCGGCGACAAAGACCCCTACGCCTGCGCCGCGCCGCCTTGGGTATTTTGCGGATGCTGATGCAGTATGGTTTGGACGTAAACGGGCTGATTCAGACGACCTTCGACAGCTTCCCCAAAGGTTTGCTCAACGAGAAAACGTCGTCTGAAACCGCCGACTTCATGCAGGCGCGCCTTGCCGTGTTGCTGCAAAACGACTATCCGCAAGACATTGTTGCCGCCGTACTTGCCAAACAGCCGCGCCGTTTGGACGATTTGACCGCCAAACTGCAAGCCGTCGCCGCGTTCAAACAACTGCCCGAAGCCGCTGCGCTCGCCGCCGCCAACAAACGCGTGCAAAACCTGCTGAAAAAAGCCGATGCCGAGTTGGGCGAAGTCAATGAAAGCCTGCTGCAACAGGATGAAGAAAAAGCCCTGTATGCCGCCGCGCAAGGCTTGCAGCCGAAAATTGCCGCCGCCGTTGCTGAAGGCAATTTTCAGACGGCCTTATCAGAACTGGCTTCCGTCAAGCCGCAAGTCGATGCCTTCTTCGACGGCGTGATGGTGATGGCGGAAGACCTCGTCGTAAAACAAAACCGCCTGAACCTGCTGAACCGTTTGGCAGAGCAGATGAACGCAGTAGCGGATATTGCGCTCTTGGGAGAATAATACAAAGCCGTAAACAAAAGGTCGTCTGAAAACGGACAAGCAGTTTCGCCAACGTTTTCAGACGACCTTTTTGATTGTTTCAGGTTCGCGGTTGTGGGGTGGGTGGTAGGTAACGGATTTATATAGTGAACTTATTTTGTTTTCGAGACTGGCTCTACCATTTTCGTGCACGTGAAAACCTAAAGATTAAAAACCTTGGAAATATTTAAATATTCTTGAACAACTGAAATATAGATTTTTGCTTGCACAAGGGATGACGATGGTGATGTAGTATGGACTTTACTTACAAATATAATGGAAAAAAGCTTTTAAAGTTTTTGGCATAATTTGCCGATAAAGCTTGTGCCACAAGTTTTGGTTTGCCGGACAGCATATGGTTTCGCAAGTTTGTTCTAAAAATTATTAACCCAATACCTGCTACTTTTTCAAAAAAACGTCGTCTGAAAAATTTTCAGACGACGTTTTTATATTTCATCGTTCAATGGCGTTATTCTGCCGTATCAGGAGCGGCCTCTTTTTGTTCCTTGATTGCCTCCAATGCGGCAAGTTGTTCGGCGACGCCTTGTTCAATTTTGGACAGGCTGGCGGATTTTGCTTCGTGGTAGGCTTCTTCTAAAGCATAGCTGAAGCCGATATCGTCTGTGCCGCCGTGGCTTTTAATGACGATGCCGCGCAGACCGAGCAGAATCGCGCCGTTGAATTTGCGGGGATCCAGTTTGCTTTTCAAGCCTTTTAGGGCGGGGAGGGCGGCGACAGCGGCCATTTTGTTGAACAGGTTGCGTTGGAATTCCTGACGGATGGCGCCGCTCATGAATTTGACCGAGCCTTCGATGGTTTTGAGCATGATGTTGCCGACGAAGCCGTCTGCGACAATCACGTCGGCTTCGCCGTACAGGACGCCGTTGCTTTCGATGTTGCCGATGAAATTCAGTTTGCTGCTTTTGAGCAGTTTGAAGGTTTGTTTGACGGTGTCCGTGCCTTTGATGTCTTCGGTGCCGACGTTAAGCAGTCCGACGCGCGGGCTGCCTTTTTGCGGGTAGAGAGCTTGGAAGAGTTCGTTGCCGATGATGGCGAACTGTACGAGCTGTTCGGGCGTGCAATCGACATTTGCGCCCAAATCGAGTGCAAGGGTCAGGTGTTCGCTGTCGGATGGGAGGAATTTGGCGATGGCGGGGCGGTCGATGCCGGGAATGGTTTTGAGGACGAAGCGGGCGGTCGCCATAAGCGCGCCGGTGTTGCCGGCGGATACGGCGGCTTGCGCGTTGCCTTCTTTGACTTGGTTGATGGCAATGCGCATGGAGGAGTCTTTTTTATTTTTCAGGGCAAGCTGCGGGGCTTCGTCCATGCCGACGACTTCGGAGGCGTGGAGCACGGTAATGCGCTCCATCGGCGCGTTGGCTGCGGAGAGGGCTTGGCGGACGGCGGATTCGTCGCCGACCATAATGAGGTGTACGTCTTGCTGCTGTTTCAAAAAGGCAAGGGCACCGGGGACGGTAACTGCGAGACCTGAGTCGCCGCCCATGGCATCTACGGCCAATGTAATCATGTTGTTCTCCGGTTTGTGCCGTGAAGCGGAAGAGGGGCGGTGTCGGCTGCCTCTGTGGGTTTGTTCGGCTTCACAATCGGTTTCAGACGACCTTTGGACGATATGCGGTATGGAGGTCGTCTGAAAATGGGGTGTATGTGTGGTCGGGTGCTTCGGATTGAAGTGTTGCGTTCCACATTCTAATGCGTTTTATGAAGATGCGCTGAAAAGAAGCAAAATCTCGTTTTATCGGTGTTTTACGGATTTCGCTTTTGCCGTTTAGGGAGAAGGTGAGCTTCTCCGTCGCGGGCTTATTTTTTGCCTTCGGCAGCGAGGCGGTTGTGTTCGTCGATGTCGAGTGCGTCCCAAGGGTAGTTGATCCACCAGTCTTCTACGGTAAGGCCGCTGAAGTAGGGGATGCCTTCGGGGATTTTGCCGACTTTGGCTTTGATTTTTTCGTGCAGGACGGCAACGCCGACGGTACCGAAATCTTCTTTTTGCAACTCGGTCAGGCAGAATTCCATGGTTACGCGGCTGTCGTCGACTTCATCAACGACGAGTACGTTTTTGCCTTTCAGTGCGTCAGGGACGGGGTCGAGCCATTGGACTTTTTTGACTTCTTCCGTTACCTGTCCTTCGTTGTCGCTGTCGTAATAGGCGGTGGTTACGGCGTAAATCGGGATTTCCAGAAAGCAGCGCAGCATACGGGCGGGGATGAAGCCGCCGCCACCGATGGCGATCATGGCATCGTATTTGACGCCGGAGTTTTGGATTTTTTCCGCCAACGCTTTGATCACGCGGTGGATATCGTCGTAGGTGTACCAGATTTTCTGTTTCATGGCGATTCCCGATTGGATGGGGTATATCAGTTTGAACTGCAAGGGTTTCGTGCCGAGTGTTGAGATAGATTCAGGCATGAAGTCGGGCAGTTCGGATGTAATGTAAAAAAGCCAGCATTGCATGGCAATATTCTGGCTTTTTCAGTCAGTCGAATAAGATTATTCGCCTTTGGCTTTCACTACTTTACGGCCGCGGTACATACCGTTGGGGGAAATGTGGTGCGGACGGTGTACTTCGCCGGTTACGCTGTCAACAGACAGAGAAGGCGCGGTCAAAGCGTCGTGAGAGCGGTGCATACCGCGTTTAGAAGGGGATTTTTTGTTTTGTTGAACGGCCATTTCAAGCTCCTAGATAAATAAAACTGTGTCCTGATTAACTGCTTTTCAAACCTGCTAAAACAGCAAAAGGGTTGGGTTTGTCCTGATTGACTTGTTCCAGCGCGGCATTGTCGCAGTTTTCGTGGCGCGGGGAGAAGGGGAGCGACATTAGGATTTGGTCTTCCACCAACCCGCGTACGTCGAGTTCTTTCTCAATCGGCATGCCTTCCAACTCTTCGTCGGCAAGCATTGCTTCATCCAAGTCCTCTTCATTGGCGAACAAAACAATGCGGCTGGTTTCGTCGAGCGTAAACGGCATGGGGCGGATACATCGTTGGCAAATCAGCGGCATATCGGCTTTGACGTTCAAATCGAGAAACAAACGCTGCAGTCGGTCGCGTCCGCCGCTCAGCGTAAACGACACTTTGGTCTGTTTGTCGGCCGGATAATCGTGCGAACGGACTCGTTCGTCCAATTCCTCAAGCAGGAAGCTGCCTTGCAGGGTCTGCTTTTCGGAGGCGAAAACTTCTGGGTCAATCAAATTAGGGTCTGACATAAACGGGGTATGATATAATTTCGACAGTCTAACGTCAATATTTTTAAGCAAAATATGAGTGCAAAACTGCCTTTGATATTGGGTTCGGGTTCGGTGTTCCGCCGCGCGCAGCTCGAACGTTTGGGCATTGATTTTCAAACTGCCACGCCTGATTTCGACGAAACGCCCGCTGCGGGTGAAAACGCTGCGGATACTGCCTTGCGTTTGGCGGAAGGGAAGGCGCGTTCGCTGGCGGCTCGATTTCCTGCCGCATTGGTAATCGGCGCGGACCAAGTGGCGTGGTGCAATGACCGCCAGTTGGGCAAACCGATGAACGTCGCAAATGCACAACAAATGCTCAGGGATTTGAGCGGCAGAAAGATTGAATTTTACAGCGCAATCGTGCTTTTTGAATACTGCTTCGGGACGCATTCAGCGCCATGTCGATAACACATCGGTCGTGATGCGCGCGCTGACAGACGAGCAGATCGAGCGTTATCTGGCGCGCGAACCGGACGCGGTTTACTGCGCGGGTGCGGCGAAGAGCGAGGGCTTGGGCGCGGCGTTGCTGGAGCGCATAGACAGCAGCGACCCGAACGCGCTTATCGGTTTGCCCATCTTCAAACTGGTCGAGTTTTTAAAAAACGAAGGCGTAGAAATCATTTAGGTCGTCTGAAAACAGTTGTCTGACGGTTTCAGACGACCTTCCGTATAGGAAATCCATCATGTCCCCGATTCTTTACCTGATTCCCACTCCTTTGGGCGCACCCGATACGCCCTGCCTGCTGCCGCACGAACAGGCGCAGATTACCGGCTTGACCGATTTCGTCGTCGAAGCCGAGAAAACCGCCCGCGCCCATTTGAAACATTTGGGCGTTACGACCCCCATCCGCGAGCTGAACCTGCAAACCCTCAATGAACACACCGACTTGAAAACCCTGCCCGAACTTCTGAAACCTTTGCAGGAAGGGCGCAGCATGGGCATCCTCAGCGAAGCAGGCTGTCCCGCGGTTGCCGATCCCGGCGCGAATTTGGTGGCATTGGCGCACCGGCACGGCTATGAAGTCCGTCCGCTGGTCGGCCCGTCCAGCCTGTTGCTGGCGTTGATGGCTTCAGGGGCGAACGGGCAGAATTTCGCGTTCAAAGGCTATCTGCCGTCCGAGAAAAGCGAGCGCATCGCCGCTTTGAAGAGCTTGGAACAGCGTTCTCGCCAGCAAAACGAAACCCAGCTTTTCATCGAAACGCCTTACCGCAACGACGCACTGCTTGCCGACGCGCTGGAAACGCTGCACCCTGAAACCCGCCTCTGCACCGCAACCGACCTGACTTTGCCGACGCAGGAAATCATCAGCCAAACCGTTGCCGCTTGGCGGAAATCGAAAACGCTGCCGAATTTGAAAAAACGCCCGACGATATTTGTGTTGCACGCGGGTTAGGGAGGTAGGGCGGGCGGTTGGATGAATTAGAGCCCGCCATACTGAAAAAGGTCGTCTGAAACCTTCCAGATAAGGTTTTCAGACGACCTTTGTTTTATCTAAAGAGACCTTTGCAAAATTCCCCAAAATCCCCTAAATTCCCACCAAGACATTTAGGGGATTTCTCATGAGCACCTTCTTCCGGCAAACCGCACAAGCCATGATTGCCAAACACATCGACCGCTTCCCACTATTGAAGTTGGATCAGGTGATTGATTGGCAGCCGATCGAACAATACCTGAATCGTCAAAGAACCCGTTACCTTAGAGACCACCGCGGCCGTCCCGCCTATCCCCTGCTGTCCATGTTCAAAGCCGTCCTGCTCGGACAATGGCACAGCCTCTCCGATCCCGAACTCGAACACAGCCTTATCACCCGCATCGATTTCAACCTGTTTTGCCGTTTTGACGAACTGAGCATCCCCGATTACAGCACCTTATGCCGCTACCGCAACTGGCTGGCGCAAGACGACACCCTGTCCGAATTGCTGGAACTGATTAACCGCCAACTGACCGAAAAAAACCTAAAAATAGAGAAAGCATCCGCCGCCGTCATTGACGCCACCATTATTCAAACTGCCGGCAGCAAACAGCGTCAGGCCATAGAAGTCGATGAAGAAGGACAAGTCAGCGGCCAAACCACACCGAGTAAGGACAAAGATGCCCGCTGGACAAAGAAAAACGGTTTATACAGACTCGGTTACAAACAACATACCCGTACCGATGAGGAAGGCTATATCGAGAAACTGCACATTACCCCCGCCAACGCCCATGAGTGCAACCATCTGTCCCCTTTGCTGGAAGGTATAGCCGAAGGTACGACCGTCTATGCCGACAAAGGCTACGACAGTAAGGAAAACCGACAACATCTGAAAGAACATCAGTTGTTGGACGGCATTATGCGCAAAGCCCACCGCAACCGTCCGCTGACGGAAGCACAAACCAAACGTAATCGATATTTGTCGAAGACCCGTTATGTGGTCGAACAAAGCTTTGGTACGCTACACCGTAAATTCCGCTATGCCCGGGCAGCCTATTTCGGGCTGATTAAAGTGAGTGCGCAAAGCCATCTGAAGGCGATGTGTTTGAACCTGTTGAAAGCGGCCAACAGGCTAAGTGTGCCTGTTGCCGCCTAAAAGGCAGCCCGGATGCCTGATTAATCAGGTATCCAAGGGGGATTAAGGGGGGATTTGAGTAGAATCAGTGGATATTTGAAACAAAAACAGCCGAAAATCTTTATTTGGATCTCGGCTGTCGGAAGGAAAGGAATTTTGCAAAGGTCTCCTAAAGCTTATCCCTGCTTCAACATCATGCTGCCCATTTGACCCAGCCCATCGCCCAAGTCAGCAGAATCAATCCGCCGAAGACGATGCGGTAATAGGCAAACGGAACATAGTTTTTGCTGGACACGAATTTCAATAGCGATTTAATCGCCAAGAGGCCTGCCAAGAAGGCAGCGATGAAACCGACGGCAATCAGGCCGACATCCTGCAAAGTAAAGAGTTTGTAGTGTTTCAATACGTCATAGCCGGTGGCGGCAATCATCATCGGCACGGCGAGGAAGAAAGAAAATTCGGTCGCGGCTTTTCGCTCGATGCCCCACAGCATACCGCCCATAATCGTACTGCCCGAACGCGAAGTCCCCGGCACCAGCGCACAAACTTGGGCGCAGCCGACCACAAGCGCGTCAATCGGACGCATTTCATCCACGCTTTTGACTTTAGGTTTGACTTTGCTTTGGCGTCTTTCGACCCACAGAATAAAGAGTCCGCCCAACACCAGCATGATAGCCACGGTTTTTGGGTTAAATAGATATAATTTAATTTGTTTTCTAAACAGAAATCCCATCAAAGCGGCAGGCACGAATGCGATGGCAAGGTTCAGCACAAAGCGGTTGGCGGTACGGTCTTTGCCCAGTCCGGATAAAACGGAGGTAAAACGTTGACGGTATTCAAAAATCACGGCAAGCACCGCGCCCAGTTGGATGGCGATTTCAAATACTTTGCCGTTGCTGTGGAAATTGAGCAAGTCGCCCAATACAATCAAGTGGCCGGTACTTGAAATCGGCAGAAATTCCGTCAAGCCTTCCACAATGCCCATAAGCAGGGCTTTTAATAAGGTCAAAATGTCCATATTGCTTTCTTTTTTGGTTTTCAGACGACGTTTGCCCGTCTGGATTTCAGGATGAAGCGGTATCAGAATCGGAAAACTGCTGCGGTATGGCGGTGTTTACCCCATCCCTCAGCAGTATCGTTTTTATGGATTTTACGCCGCCCAAAACAAACAGACAGTTCGGAAACCGCCTTATCTTTACGGTCATTCCGAAACTGTCTGGCTAAATTCCGTCAGCGCGCGGCTTTGCCGGAACGCTCTTGGCGGACTTTATTAATCAGCTCGCCTATGATTTTCTGCCCATTCGCCCAATCGCTGCTGAATATGACCCGATATTTGCCTCCGACGATGACGTCCGGTGTGCCGTCGATACGGTAAGTCTCGGTCAGGCTTTGCATTTTTTTAGCGGCTGCGAGGCTCGCGGGTGCGTCGTATGCGGCAATCAGTTTTTTGCTGTCAAAGCTTTTTTGTGCCGCCGCCCAGCTTTTGAAAGTGGCGGTATCTGCCAAATTGATTTTCTGTTCGTGTACGGCTTTGAATATAGCGGGGTTTGCCTGATACTTCAAACCTGAAGCGTTAACCGCCGCGGCAACCCGCGCCAAGCCCAACATTTCAGGCATCCAGACGACGTGTTCGGTACGCAGGTAAACGTCTTTCGGGAAAGTTTTGCTGTATGACAGCAAGACGGGATCAAAGTTTTGGCAATGTATGCAGAAATAGCCGAAAAATTCCAAAACTTCGATTTTGGATGCGTCTTGTTGCGGAATCGGTTTGTTCAAAACCGTGTAATCCACGCCTTCGACCGCAGCCTGCGCGCTTGCGGAAAAGGCAAGCGCAAGGCTGAGGAGGACGGCTGCCGGTTTGGTTGTCCGTTTCATTGCCGCCTCCTTATTGAGCCGAACGCATCAGGCTGTTGATATTGTGTTTTTGCAAGTCTTTTTGAACATTTTTTGCGGTTTCAGACGACATGCTGTTGCTTTGTACGCGGTAAACGGTTTTGTCGCCGTTTGTGCGTTCGACTACTTTGGACGAAATGCCCAGCATGGCGAGTTTGGCACGTTGCGCGTCGGCGCTGTTGCGGTCGGCGTACGAACCCATTTGCAGGATGACTTTCTTACCGCCTTCCGCAGTTTTGGCTTCGGCTTTGGCGTTGTCGGCTTTGGCGGTTTGTTTGTCCGCATCAGCTTTCTTCACTTCTTTCGCCGCACCTTTATTCGCTTCCTGACGGGCTTTTTCGATGCTGCCGCTGTTCAGGATTTGTTCGGGAGTCGGTTTGTTGGTTTTGGCCGTTTCAGTTTTCTTGGCTTCGGCGGCTTTCTTCTCTGCCGCTTTTTTCTCGGCAAGTTTGCGCTCGGCGCGCGCTTTTTGTTTGTCCGTCAACTCGGCTGCCTTTTGGGCTTTATCGGCGGCTTCTTTGTCGGCTTTGGCTTTTTCTGCGCGTTTTTTCGCAAGTTCTGCTTTTTTCTCGGCAAGTTTTTGTTTCAACTCGCGTTCGGCAGCGTCTTTGTCTTCTTTTTCAGCTTCGCGTAGGGCTTTTTCTGCTTCGCGGGCTTCGTCTTCCGCTTCATGGACGGCACGTTCTTTTTCCACTTTTTCTTTGTCCGCGCGTTCTTTCTCGGCTTTGGCTTTATCAGCCTTTTCTTGCGCTTCTTTCTCGGCGCGTTCTTTTTCTTTGGCTGCCGCATCGTCGTCGGCTTCGCTGCGTTTCTGTTCGGGCTTGGCTTCTTCTGCCGGACGCTCTTTCTCTACGGGAACGACGACAGGCTGCTCTTCAGTCTCAGGCTTGGATTCAGGTTTGGATTTTTCCTGCGGCTTGAGGATTTCAGGCTCGGTTTGCTGTTTTTGCGGCTCGGTCGCGCCTTTGAAGGCGTTCGGCGTGTCTTGATTCAGAAAATACAGGATGCCCCCGATCACGCCGGTAGCGAGGAGGAGGCCGAAGAAAAAGCCGAAAAGGCCTTTGCCGTATTGAGTGTTCTTATTCATAAGATACCTATATTGATGATGCCGTTCAGACAACCTTTTGGCGGCAGATGAATCTGCTGCTGCCATCGGCAGGGACGGGTCATTTTATCAATATCCTTTATATTGGGCAAAAATGCGCTGTTTGTTTACATGGTTTTTACGAAAACCGCCGTGATGTTAGGACGTGCTGACAGTTCGCCGACAACGGAATTTCCTGATAAAACAGTACATTCCTCACTTAAAACACCAGCAAGATACCCAACCTGTTTCGGTTTTTTATCTTGAATCTTCCGTTTTCAGCATTCAAGGTCGTCTGAAAAATCTTACAACGCGCGGCGAAAGCTGACGGCTTTCAAAACGTGGCTTCTGCCGACTTCTTCATCGCCCGCCAAATCCGCCAGCGTACGCGCCACGCGCATGATGCGGTGGAAGCTGCGGGCGGAGAGGGAGAGTTTTTCCAACAGGCTGCCCAAGGCTTCCTGCGCTTCTTTTTGGATGCGGGCGGACGTATCGAGTTCACTGACACTCAAGGCGGCATTCACTTTGCCTTGCCGCGCGTATTGTTTGTCGCGGGCGGCGATCACGCGTTCCAACACACAGGCGCTGCTTTCCCCTGCTTCCTGCTGCATCAGTTCGGCGGCGGACAGGCTCGGAACTTCGATGGTCAAATCGATGCGGTCGAGCAGCGGGCCGGAAATCTTGCTGCGGTAACGCGCGACGCTTTCGGGCGTGCAGCGGCAGGGTTTGACGGGATGTCCGAGATAACCGCACGGACAGGGGTTCATGGCGGCGACGAGCTGGAATTTGGCGGGATAGACGGCTTGGCGCGCCGCGCGGGAAATGTGGATTTCGCCGTTTTCCAAAGGTTCGCGCAAGACTTCCAAAACTTTGCGGTCAAACTCGGGCAGCTCGTCCAAAAACAAAACGCCGTGATGCGCCAATGAAATCTCGCCCGGACGCGGGTCGGAACCGCCGCCGACCATGGCTGCCGAGCTGGCGCTATGGTGCGGGCTGCGGAAAGGACGGTGGCTGTCGAGTTGTTGCTGGTGGTTGGGCAGGAGCGAACGCAACGCCCATACTTCGACCAATTCGTCTTCGGTCAAAGGCGGCAGAATGCCGGGCAGCCGTTGGGAAAGCATAGACTTGCCCGTTCCCGGCGGCCCCATCATCAAGAGGCTGTGTCCGCCTGCGGCGGCGATTTCCAAGCAAGTCGGGCGGTGTGTTGACCTTTGACATCGATGAGGTCGGGCAGTTTGGCGTTTTCAGACGACCTCTGCGGAACTTGGCAGTCAGTTTGCGCCAAGGGTTCGATGCCGTTCAAATGGGCGGCGACTTCACCTAACGAACGCGCGCCGTAAACGGTAATGCCGCGCATCACGGCGGCTTGTTCTGCGTTTTCCTGCGGTAAAACAAAAGAACGTCCCGCCTGCATACCCTGCCACGCCATTGCCAACGCGCCGCGCACAGGGCGCAACATGCCGGAAAGCGCCAATTCTCCGGCAAACTCGTACTGCGAGAGCTTTTCGGGTGCGATTTGTCCGGATGCAGAGAGGATGCCCAGAGCAATCGGCAGGTCGAAACGTCCTGATTCTTTGGGCAGGTCGGCAGGGGCGAGGTTGACGGTGATTTTTTTGGCGGGGAAGTTGAAACCGCTTTGGATGATGGCGGCGCGCACGCGGTCGCGGCTTTCTTTGACTTCGGTATCGGGTAATCCGACGATATTGAAATGAGGCAGGCCGTTGGCAAGGTGGGCTTCCACTTCGACCAACGGCGCATTCATGCCGCTCAAGGCGCGGCTGTAAACCAAGGCAAGCGACATGTTTCAGACGACCTTATTCGCCGGCTTCGGTTTGCTGTTTGATTTCTTCGACGGCCTCTTGGGCTGCGGCTTGCGCGGCTTCCAATGCAGTCTGTTCCGGCTCTTGCGCGGCTTCCAATGCAGTCTGTTCCGGCTCTTGCGCGGCTTCAAGTTTTGCCAAACGCTCTTCCAGCTCGACCAGCTTGGTGCGGGTTTTGATCAAACCTGCTGCTGGATGTCGAATTCTTCGCGCGTAACCAAGTCCATACGGTTGAACGCGCTGCCGAGCATGGCCTTGACGTTTTTTTCCATATCTTTGGCGGGGCTGTTGGCGATGGTTTCGCTGATTTTTGCGCTGACTTCTTCAAAGAGTTGTTTGCCGAACATAATCCGTATCCTTTATATCAGAATATATAAAATTCAAGCGGCTATTGTATAAGGAAAAAGGTCGTCTGAAAACGGGTATAGCAGGCTTGCCTAGCTGTAATCCGTGTTTCAGACGACCTCGGTAATGAGTATAAAAGTAGCGTGGGCTTTCCCTGCGAAAAATATATCGGTCTATTCTGTTTCTTGGGCGAAGCCCATGCTGAGGTTGAGGTGCGCGTTTTATTCAAATCCATAATAAAAGGTCGTCTGAAAATGCGGGCAGCGAGTTTTTTTAAAACTACTATTTCGTTTTCAGACGACCTTTTGAATAGGTACGTTTTAATCAAACAGCAAAATCAGAAGCAAAGTAACCGCAATCACGCCCAGCCACATGCTTTGCCGCTGCTGCACTTTAACCAAATGGATATAGGCATCGCGCATTTCCTGCTGGCGGTTTTCGTCAACCAGCGCGCTGATTTTGCGCGGCAGGGAAGGGATGATTTGCGCCCAGTCGGGGGCTTCGTTTTTAAGGTTGCGTAAAAAGGCTTTCGGGCCGACCTGTTCGTTCATCCACTTCACTAAAAACGGTTTGGCGGTTTTCCACAAGTCCAAATCGGGATCAAGCTGCCGTCCCAAGCCTTCGATGTTGAGCAGCGTTTTTTGCAGCAGCACAAGCTGCGGCTGGATTTCGACATTGAAGCGGCGACTGACTTCAAACAGACGCATCAGTACCAAACCGAAGGAAATTTGCGAAATCGGTTTGTTGAACACAGGCTCGCACACGGCGCGGACGGCGGCTTCCAATTCTTCCGCGCGCGTGTCGGCAGGTACCCAGCCCGATTCGATGTGGGCGGTAGCGACGCGGTGGTAGTCGCGGTTGAAAAAGGCGAGGAAGTTGATGGCGAGATAGCGTTTGTCGTAGTCGGTCAGCGTGCCGACGATGCCGAAATCGAGGGCGATGTAGCGGTTGTCGGCGGCGACCAGAATGTTGCCGGGGTGCATATCGGCATGGAAAAAGCCGTCGCGGAAGACTTGCGTGAAGAAGATTTCCACGCCGTAATCGGCAAGTTTGTGCAAATCGATGCCGTCGGCTTTGAGTTTGGCGATTTCCGATACCGGCGTGCCGTCCATCCATTCGATGGTCAGCACGTCGCTGGTGCAATAGTCGTAAAACACTTTAGGCACAATCAGCATATCGCTGTTTGGAAATTGCGTCCGAGCTGGCTGGCATTGGCGGCTTCGCGCATCAAGTCCAACTCGTCGTGCAGATATTTATCGAACTCCGCTACTACTTCGCGCGGTTTCAAACGCTTGCCGTCGGCAAACAGACGCTCGACCCAAGCCGCGCCGAAGCGCATCAGCGACAAATCTTGTTCAATCACGGGCAAAAGGTTGGGGCGCAAAACTTTGACTGCCACTTGTTCGCCCGAATGCAGGCGGGCTTTGTGTACTTGGGCGATGGATGCGCTGGCGACGGGTTCGGTTTCAAATTCCGCATACAGCGTTTCTATGGATTGCCCCAGCGATTTTTCGATTTGCTCCCGCGAAAGCTGCGCGTCAAATGGCGGGACTTTGTCTTGAAGCTTTGCCAGTTCGACCGCGTAATCGTGCGGAATCAAATCGGGGCGCGTAGAGAGAACCTGTCCGAACTTGATGAAGATCGGCCCTAAGCTCTCCAATGCCAAACGCAGGCGCACTGCCGGCGGTTCGTTTTCAAATTCAGACGACTGCGGCAACATTTTCAACAGCGTCCGCGCCCAGCCCGGACGGACAAGCGCGGCAAACAGCTCGGCGAGGTGGTAGAGGTAAAGCGTGCGGAGGATGGTTTTGATGCGTTTGAGCCGTTTCATGACGATATATTGATATTGAGCGACAGTCGGTAATGCGGGAATTATATAGGAAACGGCAGGCCGTTGGCGGGCTGGTTTTTGAAAATGTCGTCTGAAAATGAAGCAAGGTAGTTTTAAGGCGGAATTTGGGTTGATCCGTTTTGGGTGTTGTTTAACTACTGAAAAATTGTGCGGATTGTTTGGGTATTAGGAAAGATAGTTTCAGTGTTTAAAAACAAGATTTTTTAATGGATTTTCATAATATTTTGTTTTACATGGTATTTTGATTGGTTTGTCTGCATTGTGCGGTGAACCTGTTTCCGCTGCCTTTGCAAGTGGAAGTTTTTACGGTATGCTGGATTGGATTATTTACAAATCAATAGGATTTGTTTACTTATCTTGTTGTAATTGAAAATAATTTGTTCCGCGTATCCGTAAAAACGCGAGAATTTCCGCTGTATTTTAATTAGAAAAATGTTTGGGCGTGGATTGCCTGCAATTTCATCAGCCCGTGATTTTGAAGTTTTAGATGAGGAATAGTACATGAATCCCATGTATATCACTTTTGCAATCTATCTGGTTGCTGTTCTCTTGATTGGTCTGGCCGCGTATTTCTCCACGCGCAATTTCGATGATTATATTTTGGGCGGTCGAAGCTTGGGCCCGTTCGTTACGGCGATGTCGGCGGGTGCGTCCGATATGTCGGGCTGGCTTTTGATGGGTTTGCCCGGCGCGATTTATTTGAGCGGTCTGAATGAGGCTTGGATTGCCATCGGTTTGGTCGTCGGCGCGTATTTCAACTGGCTTTTGGTGGCGGGCCGTCTGCGCGTGCATACCGAATATGCCAATAATGCGCTGACGCTGCCGGATTATTTCTTCCACCGCTTCGGCGCGGGCGGACACTTGATGAAAGTGGTTTCCGCGCTGATTATCTTGTTTTTCTTCACGATTTATTGCGCTTCGGGCATTGTGGCGGGTGCAACTTTGTTCCAAAGCTTGTTTGAAGGCATGACTTACAATCAGGCGATGTGGCTGGGCGCGGGTGCGACCATTGCTTATACCTTCTTGGGCGGTTTCTTGGCGGTAAGCTGGACGGATACGCTGCAAGCTTCTTTGATGATTTTTGCGCTGATTTTGACGCCGGTAATGGTGTATCTGGGGCTGGGTGGCGCAGAACAAATGTCTGCCGCAATTCAAAGCGTTGCCGCAGGTACGGGCAAGGAATACGACAGCTTGTTTGCCGGTACGACCGTCATCGGCATTATTTCCACAGCCGCATGGGGCTTGGGCTATTTCGGTCAGCCGCACATTTTGGCGCGCTTTATGGCGGCTGAAAGCGCGAAATCGCTGGTGTCGGCACGCCGCATCGGCATGACTTGGATGGTGTTGTGTCTGGCAGGCGCGGTAGCGGTCGGTTATTTTGGCATTGCGTATTTTGGTGCAAACCCCGATCAAGTCGCTTCAATGAAGGGCAACCACGAACGTATCTTCATCGCGCTATCTACTTGCTGTTCAATCCTTGGATTGCAGGTATTATTTTGAGCGCGATTTTGGCGGCAGTCATGTCCACTTTGTCTTGCCAGCTTTTGGTTTGCTCCAGTGCGATTACGGAAGACTTCTACAAAGGCTTTTTGCGCAAAAATGCGCCGCAGTCAGAATTGGTGTGGATTGGTCGTCTGATGGTATTGGCGATTGCTATTATCTCGATTCTGATTGCTTCCGACCCTGAGAGCAAAGTTTTGGGCTTGGTGTCTTATGCGTGGGCAGGTTTCGGCGCGGCGTTCGGTCCGATTGTGATTCTGTCGGTATTGTGGAAACGCATCACGGCATACGGTGCTTTGTCGGGCATGATTGCCGGCGCGCTGACTGTGGTGGCATGGGCAGAGTGGGTCAAAAAACCTGCTTTGGCTGCACATGAAACCGGTCTTTTGACCATGTATGAAATCGTCCCCGGCTTCATCGCCTGCTTGATTATCGCTGTTCTGGTTTCACTGACCGACAAAGAGCCGTCTCGTGAAATTCAAGAACGTTTTGAAAAAGCGGACGCGGAATACCGCGAGGCGAAATAAGTGTTTTCAGACGACCTGCCGTTGACCGTAGGTCGTCTGAATTTTTATACGGGAAGGCAGGCTTTATTTTTATATTGATGCTCATGCTGATAATTCGGTCTTTGGGCTTTATCTGCTTTTTATCAAAGCAAAAAATCCTGTTTTCAAGGTAAATTACTTGTTCGCCCCGTATAAATTTATTACGATATTATCTATATGCTTTAAATCTTTTCAGACGACCTCGAAAAGGGATGGGGTCGTCTGAAAATCATCATAAAAACTTTGGAGAACCTTAAAATGTTTGACTTTGCTTTTCCGACACAAACGCCACTGCGCCAAGCGATTACCGATGCTTACCGCCGCGACGAAATCGAAGCCGTTCAGGATATGCTGCAACGCGCACAGATGAGCGATGAGGAGCGTCGGGCGGCGTCCGAACTCGCACGCCGCTTGGTTACGCAGGTTCGCGCCAGCCGCACCAAAGCCAGCGGCGTGGATGCGTTGATGCACGAGTTCTCGCTCTCTAGCGAAGAAGGCATTGCGCTGATGTGTTTGGCGGAAGCTTTGCTGCGCATTCCCGACAATGCAACGCGCGACCGCCTGATTGCCGACAAATTTCCGAAGGCAACTGGAAAAGCCATTTGAACAACAGCCCCTCCCTGTTCGTCAACGCCGCGGCATGGGGCTTGCTGGTTACCGGCAAACTGACCGCGACAAACGACAAACAGATGGGTTCTGCCCTGAACCGACTCATCAGCAAAGGCGGCGCGCCCCTGATCCGCCAAGGCGTGAACTACGCCATGCGCCTCTTGGGCAAACAGTTTGTTACCGGACAAACCATTGAAGAAGCGCTGCAAAACGGCAAAGAGCGCGAAAAAATGGGCTACCGCTTCTCCTTCGACATGTTGGGCGAAGCTGCCTTTACCCAAGAAGATGCTGACCGCTATTACAATGACTACGTTCAAGCCATTCACGCCATCGGCAAAGACGCCGCCGGACAAGGCGTCTATGAAGGCAACGGCATTTCCGTCAAACTCTCCGCCATCCATCCGCGTTATTTCCGCGCCCAACACGAACGCGTCATGAGCGAACTCTTACCTCGTCTGAAAGAGCTGTTCCTTTTGGGTAAAAAATACGATATCGGTATCAACATCGACGCCGAAGAAGCCAACCGTTTGGAGCTGTCTTTGGATTTGATGGAAGCACTCGTTTCCGACCCCGATTTGGCGGGTTACAAAGGCATCGGCTTTGTCGTTCAGGCGTATCAAAAACGTTGCCCCTTCGTCATCGACTATCTGATTGACCTTGCCCGCCGCAACAACCAAAAACTGATGATTCGTTTGGTCAAAGGCGCGTACTGGGACAGCGAAATCAAATGGGCGCAAGTGGACGGCTTGGACGGCTATCCGACCTACACCCGCAAAGTCCATACCGACATCTCCTACCTCGCCTGCGCGCGCAAACTGCTGGACGCGCAAGATGCCGTGTTCCCACAATTTGCCACCCACAACGCCTACACCTTGGGCGCGATTTACCAAATGGGCAAAGGCAAAGACTTTGAACACCAATGCCTGCACGGCATGGGCGAAACCTTGTACGATCAAGTGGTCGGCCCGCAAAACTTAGGCCGCCGCGTCCGTGTGTACGCTCCGGTCGGTACGCATGAAACCCTGCTCGCCTACTTGGTACGCCGCCTGTTGGAAAACGGTGCGAACTCGTCGTTCGTCAACCAAATTGTCGATGAAAACATCAGCATCGATACGCTGATTCGAAGCCCGTTCGACACCATCGCCGAACAAGGCATCCATCTGCACAACGCCTTGCCGCTGCCGCGCGATTTGTATGGAAGGGGTCGTCTGAATTCTCAAGGCGTCGATTTCAGCAACGAAACCGTGTTGCAACAGCTTCAAGAAAAACTCAACCGCGCCGCCGCGCAAGACTTCCACGCCGCATCCATTATCAACGGCAAAGCCCGCGATGTCGGCGAAGCGCAACCGATTAAAAACCCCGCCGACCACGACGACATCGTCGGCACAGTCAGCTTTGCCGATGCCGCGCTTGCCCAAGAAGCCGTCGGTGCAGCCGTCGCCGCATTTCCCGAATGGAGCGCGACGCCAGCCGCCGAGCGCGCCGAATGCCTGCGCCGCTTTGCCGATTTGCTGGAACAGCACACCCCCGCGCTGATGATGCTTGCCGTGCGCGAAGCAGGTAAAACGCTGAACAACGCCGTCGCCGAAGTGCGCGAAGCCGTCGATTTCTGCCGCTACTACGCAGGCGAAGCCGAAAACACCCTGCCCAAAGACGCCAAAGCCGTCGGCGCCATCGTCGCCATCAGCCCGTGGAACTTCCCGCTCGCCATCTTTACCGGCGAAGTCGTTTCCGCATTGGCGGCGGGCAACACCGTTATCGCCAAACTGCCGAACAAACCAGCCTGATTGCCAGCTACGCCGTTTCCCTGATGCACGAAGCGGGCATCCCGACTTCCGCCTTGCAACTTGTGCTCGGCGCAGGCGATGTCGGCGCGGCGCTGACAGGCGATCCGCGTATCGGCGGCGTGATTTTCACCGGTTCGACCGAAGTGGCGCAACTGATTAACAAAGCCCTTGCCAAACGCGACGACAGCCCCGTATTGATTGCCGAAACCGGCGGTCAAAACGCCATGATTGTCGATTCCACCGCGCTGCCCGAGCAGGTTTGTTTGGACGTGCTCAACTCCGCCTTTGACAGCGCAGGACAACGCTGCTCCGCCTTGCGCATCCTTTGCGTTCAAGAAGATGTTGCCGACAAGATGCTCGCCATCATCAAAGGCGCGATGGATGAATTAGTCGTCGGCAAACCCGTTCAGCTCACCACCGACGTAGGTTCCGTCATCGATGCCGAAGCGCAGCAAAACCTGCAATTGCATATCAACAAAATGAAAGGCGTTGCCAAGTCTTACCACGAAGTCAAAGCCGCCTCCGATGTTGACCCTGCGAAATCCACCTTCGTGCTGCCGATTTTGTTCGAACTCAACAACTTGAACGAACTCACCCGCGAAGTCTTCGGTCCGGTGCTGCACGTTGTCCGCTACCGCGCCGACGAGCTTGACCAAATCATCGACCAAATCAACAGTAAAGGCTACGCGCTCACCAGCGGCGTACACAGCCGTATCGAAGGTACGGTCAAACGCATCCGCGAACGCATCGAAGCGGGCAACGTTTACGTCAACCGTAACATCGTCGGCGCGGTCGTTGGCGTACAACCGTTCGGCGGACACGGTATGTCCGGCACAGGTCCGAAAGCAGGCGGTTCGTTCTACCTGCAAAAACTGACCCGTATCCCCGAATGGGTTGCCCCGCCGCTGAGCCGCATCGGACAAGCGGATGAAGCCGCGCTCAAACGCCTCGAAGCCCTGATTCACAAGCTGCCGTTTAATGCGGAAGAGAAAAATCAGCGGCATCGGCATTGGGACACGCCCGCATCCGCACCCTGCGCCAAGCAGAATCCGTCTTGGTCGGCCCGACCGGCGAACGCAACGCCCTGAGCTGGCGCGCGCCAAAACGCGTCTGGGTACACGGCGGCAGCCTCCTGCAAGCCTTCTGCGCCCTGACCGAACTTGCCGCCGCAGGCATCGTAACCGTCGTCGAACCCGACAGCCCGCTTGCCTCCTACACCGCCGACCTCGAAGGCCTGTTGCAAGTCAACAGCAAACCTGAAAGCACAGGTGTGCATCACGTCGCCGCCCTAAGCCCGCTGGACAGCAGCCGCAAGCAAGAGCTGGCAAAACGCGACGGCGCACTCATCCGCATCCTCCCGTCCGAACAAGGCTTGGACATCCTGCAAGTGTTTGAAGAAATCTCTTGCAGCGTCAACACCACGGCCGCCGGCGGCAACGCCAGCCTGATGGCCGTTGCCGACTAAAAGGATTGAATAAACGCAAGAGCGTTTGAACAAAGGTCGTCTGAAAACGTCAGCGAAACCTGAACTGCACCCCAAAAGTTGGACATCCCCCTCCAACTCACAAGGTGCAGTTTTTTTATGAGCAAATATACATTACACTTCAAATACCAAGCCGTACTCCACTACCTGCACATACGCAGCCAACAGCGTACCGCAGATCATTACGGCATCTCCCGAACCCTCCTGCGCGTGAATGACGGTAACGGCGGTTTCAGACGACTTTTAAAGGCTGATGATAAAGTTTATTCGGAAATATGAAAAAAGGTCGTCTGAAACCCAAACCCTGTTTTCAGACGACCTCGATATTTATTCTTCCCAATCCTGCGTTTCTTCCGAATCGCTCTGACCGCCTTCCATGATGGATTTGATTTCTTGGAAGAGGGCGCGGAAGTTTTTCGGCGGTTTGTTTTGTTCCTGCTCTTTTTTCGTGTTGCGGATTAAGGTACGCAATTTGCCTGCGTCGGCATGGGGGAAGTCTGCCATGAATTGGGTGATTGCGTTGTCGTCCGCCAAGAGGCGCGTGCGGGCTTGTTCGACGCGTTGCAAGAATGCGTTGTGGGCGGTATTTTCGCCGCGCAGTTTGGCGAGGAAGGCTTCGATGGGCGCGGGGTCGGTGTCGCGCATGAGCCTGCCGATGAACTGGCTTTGGCGTTTGAGCGCGCCGTTGGACGTGATTTTTTTGTAGGTAACGACGGCTTCGTACAAATCTTTGTCCAAGCCGATTTTTTTCAGCGTATCGGTCGAGAGTTTGGTCAACTCCATGCCCAAAGCCTGCAAATCGTTCATTTGCTTTTTCATTTGGGTTTTGCTGACCCATTCGTCTTCGTTTTCAAACATTTTGATAAACCTTTAATTTTGTTTCGGGTATTTTAGCACGTTCGGGCAGGTTTCACGTCAACGCCCTGTTGAAACGGCGTTTTCAGACGACCTTTTGTCTTTGGCGGCGGTATTTTTGCCGAGGTTGTCTGAAAACGGTTAAAATGCCGCAAACCTCTGTCAGGAAACCTTTTATGCTGTTTAACCACACCGCCTCCGAGCTGACCGGCTTATGCGGACAGGCCTTGGATTTGGCAAAAAACATGGGCGCGGCGGCTGCCGAAGCCGACTTTAGCGAATCCATCGGACAAAGCGTCAGCGTACGGCTGGGCGAAATCGAACAAATCGAGTTCCAGCAGGACAAATCGCTGGATATTACCGTTTACGTCGGCAAACGCAAAGGTCGCGCCAGCACCGCCGACTTCTCCGAAAAAGCCCTGCAAGACACCGTCAAAGCCGCCATCGACATCGCCCGCTATACCGCCGAAGACGATTGCGCAGGTCTGGCAGATGCTTCACTGATGGCGCAACACGTCGGCGACCTCGACCGTTACCACGAATGGGATTTAAGCACGGAAGCTGCCATCGAGTTGGCAAAACAATGCGAACAAGCCGCCCTGAGCGCGGATGAACGCATCGAAAATTCCGAAGGCGCAGGCGTTCAGACCGGACATTACCAATACGTTTACGGCAACACCCACGGCTTTACCGCCCACCAACAAGGCACGCGCCACAGCATTTCGTGCAGCATCGTCGCTGCCGACGAAAACGGCATGCAGCGCGACTACTGGTACGACGCAGCCTGCCGCCATCAAGATATGGACAGCCCCGAGCAAATCGGCAAAACCGCAGCCGAACGCACCTTACGTCGTCTGAACAGTCGCAGCATCCCGACGGGCAGCTATCCCGTCCTCTTCGATACCACCGTCGCAGGCGGCCTTATCGGACACCTCGTCGGCGCACTCAGCGGCGGCGCGCTCTACCGCCAAAGCAGCTTCCTGATCGACAGCATAGACAGAAAAGTCCTGCCCGATTTCCTCAGCCTGCGCGAAGAGCCGCACATCCCCCGCGCCTTCGGCAGCACCTATTTCGACTCCGAAGGCGTCGCCACGCGGCCGCGTTTCGTCATCCGCGACGGCATTGTCGAAGGCTATTTCCTCAGCAGTTACAGCGCGAGGAAACTCGGTATGCAGACCACGGGCAACGCCGGCGGCGCACACAACCTTTATTTGAACCATACGCACGAAACGCAGTCCGACCTGCTGAAAGAAATGGGCACGGGATTGTTGGTTACCGAACTGATGGGTCAGGGTGTGAACACCATCACGGGCGACTACTCGCGCGGCGCGGCGGGTTTTGGGTGGAAAACGGCGTCATCAGCCACCCCGTCCAAGAAATCACCATCGCCGGCCGCTTGCAGGATATGTATCTCGGCATCGTCGGCACTGCCAACGACGCGCTGCGCCGCTCTTCCAACAAAATCGGTTCGGTACTGATTGAGAGCATGACCGTGGCGGGGGAGTAGGTTTTACCCGGCTATTAAAAAGGTCGTCTAAAAACGGCGAATGTTTTTTCAGACGACCTCAGATTGATTATTACGAAAGTTTTTTCATGCACGTTGCCGTTATTCCTTCTTGGTATCCCAAAACTGAAACCGATGTGGACGGAATCTTTTTCCGTCTTCAAGCACAAGCCTTGCAGCGAAAAGGTTTGAAAGTCGGGGTGATTGCGCCGATGTTCCGTTATTTGCGCGTCCATACCAAATCTATTTTTACCGGTCCGTACGGCATCCGGAAACACAATCAGGGCGGGTTGAATACCTACGCTTACGACAGTATGTATTTTTTTCCCCGTTTTCCTGTTATTGATTTGGACCGCATCCGCTGGGTGCGCGCGGGGATGAAGGCATTTGCGCGGTATGTGCGTGAAAACGGCCGCCCCGATATTGTTCATGCACACTCCATGAACTACGCGGGCATCCTCGCTTACGAAATTTATAAGACTTACGGTATTCCCTACGTCATTACCGAACACAGTAGCACCATTACCCGCAACCTCATACGGCCTCACCAATGGCCGATCATGCGCCTCGCTGCCGAACATAGTGCCGCGCGTTTTGCCGTCAGCCGCGATTTCAGCCGCCTGCTGAAGGAAAAATACGGTTTGGAATGGGAATACCTGCCCAACGTACTGGGCGACAATTTCGCACGGGATTTCACGTTTCCCGATAAAGGAAACCAAGACTACACCTTCTGTACCGTTTCGCATCTGCGCCATCTGAAAGGGCATGACCTCCTGCTGCCGGCCTTTGCGAAAGCGTTGGAAAAATATCCTTTCCTCAAATTGAAAATCGGCGGGGACGGCGTGGAAGCCGCCAATTTGCGCCGTTTGGCACAAGAGTTGGGCATTACGCATGCCGTCAGCTTCCTCGGCGCGCTCACTACGGACGAAGTATTAGATTTGATGCGCCAAAGCGACGCTTTCGTCCTTGCCAGCCGCACGGAAACCTTCGGGGTCGTGTTTATTGAAGCGTTGTCTCAGGGCTTGCCCGTCATCGCCACCATGTGCGGCGGTCCGCAATCCATCGTTACGCCCGAGAACGGTATTTTGGTGCCGACCGAAAATATCCCCGCGCTTACCGGTGCATTGATTGAAATGTATGAAAATCGCGAACGATTCGATCATGAAAAACTGCGTCGAGATTGTTTGGCGGAGTTTAGCGAGGAGGTTATCGCTTCAAGCTTAATCCGCACATTTGAACAAATCGTCGGAGAAAAGCAAAAGCAGCCTTAAGCTTTGCTATAAAGCCAACTGGAGCATCGGTTTTCCGCCGTCTTGGTATCCGTTTAATCCGTTTCCTTTTCAGACGACCTTCAAGAACAAAGGTCGTCTGAAACACTGTTTACACACTACATAATGTCTCAAACCAACCTCCCGTCCCGCCGCCTTTCCGTCGCCCCCATGCTCGACTGGACAGACCGCCACTACCGCTACCTCGCCCGCCAAATTACCCGCAACACATGGCTTTACAGCGAAATGGTCAATTCCGGTGCCATCGTTTATGGCGACAAAGACCGCTTTTTGATGTTCAACGAAGGCGAGCAGCCCGTCGCCCTGCAACTGGGCGGCAGCGACCCGTCCGATTTGGCGAAAGCGGCCAAAGCCGCAGAAGAATACGGCTACAACGAGGTCAACCTCAACTGCGGCTGCCCCAGCCCGCGCGTACAGAAAGGCTCGTTCGGCGCGTGTCTGATGAACGAAGTCATGCTGGTTGCCGACTGCCTCAACGCCATGCAGGACGCGGTCGGCATCCCCGTTACCGTCAAACACCGCATCGGCGTCGACAGGCAGACCGAATACCAAACCGTCGCCGATTTCGTCGGCACGCTGCGCGACAAAACCGCCTGCAAAACCTTCATCGTCCACGCCCGCAACGCATGGCTGGACGGACTCTCCCCCAAAGAAAACCGCGACGTTCCGCCGTTGAAATACGATTACGTTTACCGCCTGAAAAAAGAATTTCCCGAGCTGGAAATCATCATCAACGGCGGTATCACCACAAACGAAGCAATCGCCGGACACCTGCAACACGTTGACGGCGTAATGGTCGGACGCGAGGCGTACCATAACCCGATGGTCATGCACAAATGGGACAGGCTGTTTTACGGCGATACCCGCAGCCCGATTGAATACGCCGATTTGGTGCAGCGCCTCTACACATACAGCCAAGCCCAAATCCAAGCCGGACGTGGCACAATCTTGCGCCACATCGTCCGCCACAGCCTCGGGCTGATGCACGGCCTGAAAAACGCCCGCACTTGGCGGCGTATGCTTTCCGACGCGACGCTGTTGAAAGACAACGACGGCAGCCTGATTCTCGAAGCATGGAAAGAAGTCGAGCGGGCGAACGTATGGGAATAAAAGCGCGGTTTTCTTAAACATCAAACACGTCATCTGAAAACAGATTCCTTTTTCAGACGACCTTTTTACCTTTTTTTAATCTATCCCTATGATGAAACGAACCATACCGATTATCTTCTCAGCCTTCCTGCTTGCCGCCCTGCCAAGCCTCGTCCACTCAAGAAACACGAACCATGAATACCCGACTTTGGGCAGTATCCGTCAAGCAAGATGCCAACCTTTACCGTATCGACGACAAACTCTACCGCAGCGAACAGCCCGTCCCCGAGGACGGCGAAACCATTTCACAGCAGGGTATCAAAAGCGTCGTCAATCTGCGCTTTTTCGACCGCAATGACGACGACTATCTCAAGCAATACGGCATCAACATCATCAACCGCCCGCTGTTGTCGTGGAATGTCAAACCTAAAGACATCGCCGAAATCCTGTACCTGATTGAAAAGCAGCAACAAAACGGCGCGGTCCTCATCCATTGCTACCACGGTGCGGACAGGACGGGGCTGATTGCCGGAATGTACCGCATCCTTTACCAAGGCTGGCAGATTGAAGAGGCAAAAGCCGAAATGCAGCACGGCCCCTACGGTTATCACAGCATTTGGAAAAATATCGCCAACCTGTTTACCGAAGCAAAAGTACAGGAAGTCAAAAACCATTTGGAACGCCTGCGCAGCAATGAACGGAATGCAGTATCGGGGCAATAACGCTGACTTATGCATCCAATACCGACTCTGACTGCCCAGCTGATTTTTAGAGACAACATATTTATTGGTGCATCATTCCCGCTCAGGCGGGAATTCATCGGAAATCTTCAATTCAAAATTAGATTCAATCCTATGAGAAATGGCGGTTAATAGCGGGTGTCGTATCAAAAAAATAAGCAAAATAAGCGTGTCGGCCGTATAGAAAAAGGTCGTCTGAAAACCTCATCCATCAGGTTTTCAGACGACCTTTTCGTATCTGCGGTCTTAATCGGGCAATTCGGTTCAAATCACAAAATCCATTGCCACGCCCTGTAAGCTTTGGTCCATATCCGCCGCCGGGGTTTTGACCGAACGTCCTACCGGTTTGGCAGGCACGCCGACGACGGTAATCGACGACGGTACGTCCGCAACGACCACGCTGCCCGCGCCGATTTTGGAATTGTCGCCGATGCGGATGTTGCCCAATATCGAAGCGTTCGCACCGATCATCACGCCGTCGCCGATTTTCGGGTGGCGGTCGCCGCATTCCTTGCCCGAGCCGCCAAGCGTTACGCCGTGTAGGATGGAAATATTGTTGCCCAACACGGCAGTTTCGCCGGCGACGAAACCGGTGGCGTGGTCGAGCATCAGACCATGACCGAAACGGGCGGCGGGATGAATATCGACGCCGAACACTTCCGACATACGGTTTTGAAGGAAATACGCCAGCGTTTTGCGGCCGTTTTGATAAAGCCAATGGTTGATGCGGTGCGCCTGAATGGCGTGGAAGCCTTTGAAATACAGGAGCGGCAGCGAATATTCGTCGCACGCGGGGTCGCGTTCGTAAATGGCTTTCAAGTCTGCTTCGACGCAGTTGCCGATGCGCGCGTCGCTGCCCAATGCCTGCTGGTAGATTTCAAACAAGGCGCGCACGTCCATAATCGGGCTGCCGAGTTTGCTGGAGAGGTGGTAGGCAAGGACGGAATCGAGCGAATCGTGGCGCAACACGGTTTGATGCAAAAAGCTCGCCAGCATCGGTTCGGCTGCGGCTGCGGCTGCGGTTTCTTCGCGGATGGTGTGCCAGAGGTTGAAATCAGTTGTGTTCAGGTGGTCTTTTTCATGTCGGGGGTCGTCTGAAAATAGGAAGGTATCGGCGTATCTTACCTTTTATCAACGATTTGCGATAGCGCATTGCGGAATATGCTTATGATGGTTTCCGTGTGCTTGAAGTTTTTTCAGACGACCTTATATAAAGTAGCATTCGATTCAAACCATTCCAAAGGATGCATGAAATGAGCGAACATCACGAACAATATCAACACGAAGCCGAAGAGGCGGCAAACGCAGAAGCCGCCCAAGCCCCCAAAACCGAACAACCCGAAGCTACCGAACCGCCGACTTACGAAGAATTGCAGGCGCGTATCGCCGAGTTGGAAGGACAGTTGAAAGACAGCGAACTGCGCGGTCTGGCGAACGAGCAAAACCTGCGCCGCCGCCATCAGCAGGAAATTGCCGATACACACAAATTCGCCGGACAAAAATTCGCCGCCGAAATGCTGCCGGTCAAAGACTATCTCGAAATGGCGCTGCTCGACCAAAGCGGTAATTTCGACGCGCTGAAAATGGGCGTGCAAATGACGCTGAACGAATTGCAAAAAGCGTTCGACACCACGCATATCAAAGAAATCAACCCGCAGCCCGGCGACAAACTCGACCCGCACCAACATCAGGCGATGCAGACAGTCGTCAGCGAGCAAGAGCCGAACACCATCGTCAGCGTCATGAAAAAAGGCTACACCCTGTCCGACCGCGTACTGCGCCCCGCGATGGTTATCGTAGCGAAAAAAGAAGCCTGAAGGCACCGCTTGATGAAGTTTATCAAGCATAAAATTTTCAGACGACCCTTCCCAGTTCCTCAAGCCTCAATCCCGCTTTTGGAAAATCATTCCGATGATGCTCAATTGGAAAACAAAGGCTAGGTCGTCTGAAAAATAAAATACCGACCTGTGGATAAATAGTTTAATCCATTGAATTTTATATTTAAAAAATTTCAACAAAGCCCTTGAAAAAATATCAGGCAACCCTATTTACAGGTCAACGGAACAAAATGTTCCACACGATTATTAACTTAGAAAAATCTTTTTAGGAGCAACATCAATATGGCAAAAGTAATCGGTATCGACTTAGGTACAACCAACTCTTGTTTGGCTATTTCTGAAAACGGTCAAACCAAAGTCATCGAAAACGCAGAAGGCGCACGCACCACACCATCCGTTATTGCTTATCTGGACGGCGGTGAAATCCTCGTTGGCGCACCGGCAAAACGCCAAGCCGTAACCAACGCTAAAAACACTATTTACGCTGCTAAACGTTTGATCGGCCACAAGTTTGAAGACAAAGAAGTCCAACGCGACATCGAATCCATGCCTTTCGAAATCATCAAAGCCAACAACGGCGACGCATGGGTGAAAGCGCAAGGCAAAGAGCTGTCTCCTCCTCAAATTTCCGCAGAAGTCCTGCGTAAAATGAAAGAAGCCGCCGAAGCTTACTTGGGTGAGAAAGTAACTGAAGCCGTGATTACCGTTCCGGCCTACTTCAACGACAGCCAACGCCAAGCCACCAAAGACGCAGGTCGCATCGCCGGTTTGGACGTAAAACGCATCATCAACGAGCCGACCGCAGCCGCTTTGGCATTCGGTATGGACAAAGGCGACAACAAAGACCGCAAAGTAGCCGTATATGACTTGGGCGGCGGTACCTTCGATATTTCCATCATCGAAATCGCCAACCTCGACGGCGACAAACAATTCGAAGTATTGGCAACCAACGGCGACACTTTCTTGGGCGGCGAAGACTTCGACCAACGCCTCATCGACTACATCATCGCCGAGTTTAAAAAGAGCAAGGCATTGATTTGAAACAAGACGTGATGGCATTGCAACGCCTGAAAGAGGCTGCCGAAAAAGCCAAAATCGAATTGTCCAGCGGCCAGCAAACCGAAATCAACCTGCCGTACATCACCATGGACGCAACCGGCCCGAAACACTTGGCAATGAAAATTACCCGCGCCAAATTCGAAAGCCTGGTTGAAGACTTGATTGCCCGCTCTATCGAACCTTGCAAAATTGCATTGAAAGATGCCGGCTTGAGCACCAGCGACATCGACGACGTGATTTTGGTCGGCGGTCAGTCCCGTATGCCGAAAGTACAAGAAGCCGTTAGAGACTTCTTCGGCAAAGAGCCGCGCAAAGACGTGAACCCTGACGAAGCCGTTGCCGTAGGCGCAGCGATTCAAGGCGAAGTATTGAGCGGCGGCCGCAGCGACGTATTGCTGTTGGACGTAACCCCTCTGTCCTTGGGTATCGAAACCATGGGCGGCGTGATGACCAAGCTGATTCAGAAGAACACCACCATCCCGACCAAAGCGTCGCAAGTGTTTTCTACCGCCGAAGACAACCAAAGCGCAGTAACCATCCATGTACTGCAAGGCGAACGCGAACGCGCCTCCGCCAACAAATCTTTAGGTCAGTTCAACTTGGGCGACATCGCACCCGCACCGCGCGGTATGCCGCAAATCGAAGTAACCTTCGACATCGACGCCAATGGCATCCTGCACGTTTCCGCCAAAGACAAAGGCACAGGCAAAGCCGCCAATATCACCATCCAAGGTTCTTCAGGCTTGAGCGAAGAAGAAATCGAACGAATGGTGAAAGATGCCGAAGCCAATGCTGAGGAAGATAAAAAACTGACTGAATTGGTCGCTTCCCGCAACCAAGCCGAAGCCCTGATTCACTCCGTGAAAAAATCTTTGACCGACTACGGCGACAAACTCGACGCAGCCGAGAAAGAAAAAATCGAAGCCGCGTTGAAAGAAGCCGAAGAAGCCGTGAAAGGCGACGACAAAGCCGCCATCGATGCCAAAGCCGAAGCACTGGGCACAGCCAGCCAAAAACTGGGCGAAATGGTTTACGCACAAGCGCAAGCCGAAGCCCAAGCAGGCGAAAATGCACAAGCCGAGCCGTCTTCTGCCAAAAAAGACGATGACGTGGTAGATGCCGACTTTGAAGAAGTAAAAGACGACAAGAAATAATTGAGGCCGTCTGAAAAGCGCGAATCGTAAGGTTCGCGCTTTTTGTTTGAATTATTTATAGTAAAAGGTCGTCTGAAAACTTTTCAGACGACCTTCTGCCTATCTGTTGCCCTGTGTGTGGAAACATAAGAAAATAGACTCATTTTTCAAACCATCCAATCAAAGGAAACCTTCATGACGACATTCCCCATCGCGCGCGCGGGCGATAAGACACTTGAAATCCAAGGCAAAATGGCGAACCGCCACGGCTTGATCGCCGGTGCGACCGGTACGGGTAAAACCGTGACCCTGCGCCGTATGGCGGAAGCCTTCAGCAGCGAGGGCGTTCCCGTATTTTTGGTTGACGTCAAAGGCGATTTGTCGGGCATCGCGCAAGCGGGTGCCGCCAGCGGCAAGGTGGGAGAACGCATTGCCGAGTTTGGCTTGGGCGAGCAATGGCTGCAAAGTTTCCCCGTGCGCTTTTGGGATGTTTACGGCGAAACCGGCATTCCGGTGCGCGTAACCGTTTCGGAAATGGGTCCCGCTGCTGCTGGCGCGGTTGATGAATTTGAACGACACGCAGGAAGGCTTGTTGAACCTCGTGTTCAAAGTCGCCGACGACAAAGGCTGGCACATTCTGGATTTGAAAGACCTGCGCAGTATGCTGAAACACGTTTCCGACCACGCTTCGGAATACCGCACGCAATACGGCAACGTTTCCGCCGCCAGTATCGGCGCGATTCAGCGGCAGCTTTTGACGCTGGAGAACGAAGGTGCGGAAAAATTCTTCGGCGAGCCGTCGCTCAACCTGCAAGATTGGATGCAGACCGACAACGGCAAAGGCGTCATCAATGTCCTCAATTCGGAAAAACTGATGCGCTCGCCGCGTATGTACAGCGCGTTTTTGCTGTGGATGTTAGCGGAATTGTTTGAAACCCTGCCCGAAGTCGGCGATTTGGACAAACCGAAATTCGTGATGTTCTTTGACGAAGCGCATTTGATGTTCGACAACGCCGCCAATGCGCTGGTGGAGCAAGTCGAGCAAGTCGTGCGCCTGATTCGTTCTAAAGGCGTGGGCGTGTATTTCGTGACCCAAAACCCGCTCGATTTGCCCGACACCATTCTCGGACAGCTCGGCAACCGCGTGCAACACGCCCTGCGCGCCTTCACGCCGCGCGACCAGAAAGCGGTTAAAGCCGCTGCCGAAACCTTCCGCAGCAACCCGAATATCAAAGTTGCCGAAGCGATTGCCGAACTGGGCGTCGGTGAAGCACTCGTTTCCTTCCTCGACGAAAAAGGCATGCCCGAGCCGGTTGAACGCGCGCTCGTCCTGCCGCCGCAATCTGCCTTAACCCCGCTTGCCGCCGAAGAGCGCAACCGCTTGTTTCAAAACGATGATTTGTATCCGACCTATAAAGACATGGTGGACAACTATTCCGCCTTTGAAGCCTTAGCCGAAGCGGACAGTCAGGTTGCTGCGGAGAAAGAGGCGGCAGCGGCGGCAAAAGAGCAGGAAAAAGCGCAAAAAGCCGCTGAAAAAGAAGCCGCCAATGCCGATCCCGGCATACTCGGCGGACTGCTCGGTGGCTTGAGCGGTGGACGTAAAAAGTCAGGACAGGGCTTGGGCTACAATGTCGCCGACGCCATCGGCAGCCAAATCAACCGCCAAGTGACCAACGCCATTTCCCGCAGCGTGATGGGCATCATTAAAAATATGTTTAAGAAATAAGGCGTAAAAAGAAGGCGGAGGTCGTCTGAAAGCCTGAAAATCGGTTTTCAGACGACCTTTTATAGTCAATTAAAATCAAAATAGGACACTAGCGCATCGTCGAATCGGGCGTAATCAGACAAAACGGTTCGCAGATACCGCTTAATATTCGCCCACACCTTCTCAATCGGGTTGAGCTCGGGTGAATAAGGTGCAAGAGGCAATACCTTATGGCCCAATTTTTCCGCCATTTCCCGTAAGACACCCATACGGTGAAATCGTGCATTATCTAAAATAATCACCGATTTTTGAGTCAATGCGGGCAGTAGGCATTGCTGAAACCACGCTTCAAAAAAGACTCCGGTCATCGTATTTTGATAAACCATCGGAGCAATCAGCCGGTTGCCGACTTGTGCGGACACCAGAGATAAGCGTCGGTATCTTTTTCCACTTATCTGCGCTTTCACTATTCGCCCTCTCAGGCTGCGGGCATAGGGACGGAACAGGTAGCGGTCAAATCCTGTTTCATCCAAATAAACACGTTGGTAGTCGGAAAATTCGGCCAGTTGTGTCAAATAATGCGTTACTTTGGCCGGGTCTTGTTCTTTGTAAGTGGTGGTCTTTTTTTGCGCGTCATCCCCATCTGTTTGAGTGCATAGCAAACGGCGGCTGGCGTACAATTAAAATGTTTGGCGATTTCATGCAGATAGGCATCCTGGTGTTGCTCAATATATTGAGCCAGTTTTTGCCTATCCAATTTGACGGCATTTAGACCGGTAACTTGATGTTTCAGGCTGCCTGTTTGTTTTTTAAGGCGAATCCACAGGTAAAGCGTGTTTCTTGACAAGTTAAACGTTGCTGCGGTTTGGCTGATGTTTTTGCATTGTTCGTAATAGTTTAAAGCTTTGTTTCTTAAGTCCGCAGAGTATGCCATGGTTAGACCTTCAAAGGTGAGTATTGTACTATTTTGTTTTTAATTGACTATATATTAAATCAAAAACATGCCGTCATTCCCGCGCAGGCGGGAATCCAGAGCTGTCTGCACAGGAACTTATCAGGCAAAAACGGTTTCTTTAACTTTACGTTCTGGATTCCCGCCTGCGCGGGAATGACGATTCGGGTATTTTTATATCGAATCCACTATATTTTTACCTTAACCTTACCATCAAGCCGTGTTGTCGAAGCCACTGTGGCGCAGCAGTCTGTGTAGGTCTGATTCTCGAATCAGACAGTTTAAGACGTTTGAAATCCTCGTAAAAAAGGTCGTCTGAAACTTTCAGACGACCTCTAATATTTTTGGAAATTGAAATGAAAAAACTACCTGCCGTTACTTTTGAGTAGGTGTGGAGGGAGGATTTTGTACCTGATTTTGCAAGTTTCTTTTATCTTGCGCTTCTGCAGCGTTTCTTGCATTTTCGGGCATCAGCTGATAAAGCTCGTCCAGTTCTTTCGGTTCGGTAATCGCTTTTTTCACAATGAAATTGATTAGGTCGAACATTTTCCCGGCAGCCCTATCAAAATCTTCATCTGAAATTTGACCGGGATGTACGGCATTATTTCCAGTAATCCGCAAAGTATCGGCAACTTTGACAACCTGTCCTGAGAATACGCCTTTTTCAACCAGCGACCTGATGTCGTCATTAATGTTTTTCCCTTTTTCTCCCAAGTGGATACATAATTTTTGCAAGCCTAAACGCAATAATGCCGCGGCTCCCCTTGGGGATTTGATGAAAATTCGGGCGGCTTCTTCGTAATCTTTTTTGACATCCTCGGGCATATCTTCGGCTGGAAGTGGGGCTGAGCCGAAATCAGGGTAGAGCATTTCTCCTTCTTCAGCTATGAAACTGGTAAGGGCTATTTCAGTTACTCGCCAAAGGCTATATTCTTTGCAATGATCACAAATAGCCTGGTAATAAACAAAGCAGTCTTTACTCTGCCATTCCATATGCGCATATGCTCCGCAATGCGGGCAATTAAAGCCTTTTTAGCAAATTCAGGTGCCGTGTATGCTGTCATTTCTGACATCTCCCTATCAATGTTAACAAAACAATATTTATTGGTTTCGATAAAGGTCGTCTGAAAAATTTTCAGACGACCTTTTATAGTAAATTTCAAATAAAAAACATCTTCGCCGTCATTCCCGCGCAGGCGGGAATCTAGGCCTGCCCGCACAGAAACTTATCGGGTAAAACGGTTTCTTCAACTTTACGCTTCGGATTCCCGCCTGCGCGGGAATGACGATTCAGGTATTTCTATATCGAGTCCGCTATATTTTTACCTCAACCTTACCGTCAAGCCGCGTTGTCGAAGCCGCTGTGGCGCAGCAGTGCGTCTATGCTCGGTTCGCGTCCGCGGAAGGCCTTGAAGGATTCTGCTGCGCTGCGGGAGCCGCCGACGGCGAGGATTTCCTGCCAGAAGCGTTTGCCTGTGGCGGCGACGTCGTCGCTTTCTTCAAAGGCGGCGTAGGCGTCGGCGCTGAGGACTTCGGCCCATGCGTAGCTGTAATAGCCTGCGGAATAGCCGCCGGCGAAGATGTGGCCGAAGCTGTTGGCGAAGCGGTTGTATTCGGGCGGTTGGATGACGGCGACTTCTTTGCGCACGCTGTCTAAAACCTGCGGCCAGTTTTTCAGACGGCTTTCGTTGTCTTCGCTGTAAATAGTCATGTCGAAGAGGGCGAACTCCATCTGGCGGACGAGGAACATGCCGCGTTGGAAGTTTTTGGCGGCGAGCATTTTGTCGAAGAGTTCTTTCGGCAGGGGCTCGCCGGTTTCTTCGTGGGCGGACATTTGTGCCAAGACGTCGTATTCCCAGACGAAGTTTTCCATAAACTGGCTGGGCAGCTCGACTGCGTCCCACTCGACGCCGTTGATGCCGGATACGCCCAGTTCGTCCACTTGGGTGAGCAGGTGGTGCAGGCCGTGGCCGGTTTCGTGGAAGAGGGTAAGGATTTCGTCATGGGAGAGGCGGGCTTCTTTGCCGCCGACGGGCGGGGTGAAGTTGCAGACGAGGTAGGCGGTGGGCAGTTGCAGCGTGCCGTCGGCGAAGCGACGGCGGCCTTTGTAGTCGTTCATCCACGCGCCGCCGCGTTTGCCTTCGCGGGCGTAGAGGTCCATATAGACGCCGCCTATGGTTTTGCCGTTTTGTTCCAGCTCGAAGTAGCGCACGTCTTTGTGCCAGACGGGAACGGTTTTTTCGGCGAATCCGATGCCGTAGAGTTTTTTGATTTGGGCGAACAGTCCTGCCAGAACTTTGCTGACGGGGAAGTATTTTTTGACTTCGGTTTCGCTGAATGCGTATTTGGCTTCGCGCAGTTTTTCGCTGGCGTAGCTCAAGTCCCACGGCTGCGGGTCGGCGAGGTTCAGGCGTTCGCGGGCGAAGGCTTTGACTTCGGCGAGGTCTTTTTCGGCGTAGGGTTTGGCGCGGCGGGCGAGGTCGTGCAGGAAGGTGAGGACTTGTTCGGGTGTATCCGCCATTTTGGTTGCCAACGACAGCTCGGCGTAGTTTTTGAAGCCGAGCAATTTGGCGGTTTGCAGGGCGTTTTCGAGGGTGCGGTCGATGTTGGCGGTGTTGTCGAATTTGCCGTCGTCTGAAAGTTCGCTGGCGCGGGTAACGTAGGCGCGGTAGATTTGTTCGCGCAGTTCACGGTTGTCGGCGTATTGGATGACGGCGAGGTAGTGCGGAATCTGCAAACTGATTTTGTAGCCTGTTTTGCCTTCGCTTTGCGCGGCGGCGGCAAACATGGCGAGCGAGTCTTCGGGGATGCCGGCAAGCGGTGCGGCGTCGTCAAAGTAGAGGGCGAAGGCGTCGGTTGCGTCTAAGACGTTTTGCGAGAATTTGGCGGAGAGTTGCGCGCCTTCGGTTTGCAGTTTCGCCAGTTCTGCCTGCTGTTCGGGCGGCAGTTCCGCGCCGCTGAGGACGAAATCGCGCAGGTCGTGGTTGAGCTTGGTTTGCTGTGCGGGGGAGAGGGTCTCAAATTCGGGGGAGTTTTTGATGGTTTTGAAGCGGTTGTACAGCTCGATGTCTTGTCCGATTTCGGTGAAGAAGATGGTGATTTCGGGCATCAGTTCGTTATAGACGGCGCGCAGTTCGGGCGTATCGACGACGGAGTTGAGGTGCGACACGACGCCCCAAATCCTGCCGACGCGCTCGGTAATGCCGGTCAGGCGTTCGACGGTGTTTGCCCAGTCGGTGTGCGTTTGGGCTTTGACTTCGGCAATCTGCGCGCGCGCTTCGGCGATGGCGGTTTGCAGGGCGGGTTTGATGTCGGCGGTTTGGATTTGGTCGAAACGGGGTTCTTCGCCCAAATGGAGCAGTACGTTGTCGGTCATGGATGGGATTCCTTTGTGTGGGTGGCGGGTTCGGACGGAGGTCGTCTGAAAAATGGCTGCCGCCTGAGTCAATGGGAAAATGGGGATAATGTGTGTCTGGGTTTTAGGTTTGCCGTTCGGGCGAACCGATTGTGTTTTCAGACGACCTGTTTGGATTCGGGGTCGTCTGAAAACGATGGGGCAAACGATAGGGGAGATATAGTGCCATCTTGTCGGGCTTAAAGCGTCTTTCCTTGTTTTTACGCTATTCTGCGCCGCGCGGGTTGGATTTGAGCGGGGCGGCGAGGTCGAGGCTCATCGGTGTGCCGGCGGGGGCGAACACGGCTTGTGCGATATTGGTTTGCAGTGAGTCGGCAAACGCGCCGCGGTAGATTTTCGCGCCTTGGTGGGTCAGGTTGGATTGGACGTCGACATAGACTTCGCCGCCAATTTGCTGCCACAGGCGGCAGAATGTGTAGTCTTCGGAAAGGTAGCGTTTGCTTTCGGGATCGACCATGCAGTCGAAGAAGCGGTAGTGCAGCCCTTTGTCTTCGCGTTTGTAGTCACTGTCGGAGATGTAGTTCAGCTCGGGGTAGGCGGCCATCATTTTTTCGAACACGCTGCGTTTGATGACCATGAATCCGGTCGGCGCGTCATCGACTTTCATAAAGCCTTCTTCATCGACGCGCAGGACGATTTCGCCGTTTTTCGTTTTTATCGCCTGTGTTGACGGTGTAGGCGGTGTACATCCGCTCGAAATCCGCTTGGGTCGTGCCGGCGGGAACGCCTTCGTCCGGCCAGTTTTTCCCGTTTCAACGGATAAATGCCCGCTACCACGTCTTTATCCGCCAAAAGCAGGCGGTAGAACGCTTCGGCGGAAAAAAACCGATGTCGGAGTCTATCCAGAAGAGGTGCGTCCATTCTTTGTTTTCCAAGAAGGTCGCCACGCAATTATTGCGCGCGCGGGTAATCAGGCTCTCGCCGCGCTGCATCATTACTTGCAGCGGCCAGCCGTTTTGCGCGCTGGTGTGGACGATATTGAGCAGCGAAAGGACGTAATTGTGGAAATATTTCCCGTCGTGGCTGGGGGTCATGATGACGGGGTACATTTGCGTAAGGGCGGATTCGGGCAACATAGTATTTTTCCTGATTGTTAATAGATTATGGGCTTAAGCTTGAGGGTTTAGCAGGCGGTATTGTACGCGCAAAAAAATTCATCCAACACTGCTTGCTGGATTTCTAAACGCTTCGCCACGGGCGAGGCATAGCGCACGATGATAAGGTACACCTTGTCGTCATGTGGCACGCGGGTAACGCGCGGCTGGGCGGCGGGTGTGATAAATAATTTCTCCGCTTGAACATTATCCAAATGCTGTTGGATGGCAGGCACATAAGGTCGGCACAAAGGCTCCAATACGGCTTTCAGACGACCTACAATCACATCTGAATCCAAATGAATCGGTACGGGAATCTCCACCGTATGAATCACATAATCGCCCAAAATATTGTCGCGGCGGACGGAATGGTTCAAAAGCAGGCTGTTGGGAAACGACAGCGTTTTGCCCGAAAGCTGACCGACCAGCGGGTTCGGGCCGATCTGCATCATCAGCGTGTTCAAAAGATTAATATCGACCACGCGCCCGCGCAGACCGTCAACTTCGATATAGTCGCCAACCGAATATTGTTTCGTTACCGAGCGCAAGATGCTGCCCGACAAACACATAATCAGCTCCTTAGTCGCCACCACAATCGCCGCCGCTACGGCAAACATCGACAGCGCCAGCGTCTGGATTTGAGTCGCCCAAATTACCGCCAGCCCGAAAATCGTCAAAATCAGCGTCAGATTGCGGCTGAGTACCAAGGAGCGGCGTTTTTCCTCGATGCTGTAATGCGGGTGGCGGCGCAGATACAGGTTCAGCAAAACGCCCCGCAAAACCAGCAGCGCCATGACCATCAGCACCGATTCCACCACTTCCTCGCGTACTGGCAGAGTATGCAGCCATTGCCGTACTGTGTCCCACATAGTGTAAAAATCCTATATTTATCTTGATATTGTTTTCAGACGACCTATACGCATCATCGGCACGGACTGCCGGGCCGCCTAAGAAATGACATTATAAATGATAACGAATGGGGAGGTCGTCTGAAACATCCGTAAGAGGCATATCATCGAAATGGCGCGTTCAGACGACCTTTAAAGCCTATGATGATATACCGTAACACTATGTTAATAAAGAGGAAATTGTTTACCAGACTGCCAAAAAAGGATAACATAGAGTCCGTAACCTAAAGGGTTTGAATTAACCACCGATAACGAGGAATCAAAATGACTTGCAAAATCCACGATCATCACGATCATACCCATGGTGCCGGTTGCGGCCATACCGCCATCAAACACGACGACCATACCGACTATCTGCACGACGGTCATCTGCACCACGAACATAACGGTCATTACGACGAGCACAGCTTAAGCGTCAATGAAACCAATCCTGACGGCTGCCATCCTGTCGATACTGCAAAGGCCATGTTCACGGCGAAGGCTGCGGCCATGAAGCCGTACCGCACGGCGATCACACCGACTATATCGTCAACGGCCGCCTGCACCATCAACACGGCGACCACTGCGACGATCATGGTCCGGTTGAGATTGTGAAGTAAGCAGTTTTTAGAGCTTAGGTATAAAAAGGTCGTCTGAAATACATTTGGGTTTTCAGACGACCTTTTTACGCTGTGTATAACAAAAAACCTGCCCGAATCATCGGGCAGGTTTTTTGTTAGCTGAATCGAATTAGTTTTTATCCAAGTCGACCAGTTTGTTTTTGGCAATCCAAGGCATCATGGAACGCAGTTGTGCGCCGACTTTCTCGATTTGGTGATCGGCAGTCAGGCGGCGGCGGGCGGTCATGCTGGCGTAGTTGACGGCACCTTCTTGGATGAACATTTTGGCGTATTCGCCGGTTTGGATGCGTTTGAGGGCGTTGCGCATGGCTTCGCGGGATTTGTCGTTAATGACTTCCACGCCGGTAACGTATTCGCCGTACTCCGCGTTGTTGGAAATGGAGTAGTTCATGTTGGCGATGCCGCCTTCGTAAATCAGGTCAACGATGAGCTTCATTTCGTGCAGGCATTCGAAGTATGCCATTTCGGGCGCGTAGCCTGCTTCGGTCAGGGTTTCGAAGCCGGTTTTGATCAGCTCGACCACGCCGCCGCACAATACGGCTTGTTCGCCAAAGAGGTCGGTTTCGGTTTCTTCGCGGAAGTTGGTTTCAATCACGCCGCCTTTGGTGCCGCCGTTGGCTGCTGCGTAAGACAGGGCGATGTCGCGCGCTTTGCCGCTTTTATCTTGGTAAACAGCGATCAGGGAAGGCACGCCGCCGCCTTTCAGGAATTCGCTGCGTACGGTATGACCAGGACCTTTTGGGGCAACCATAATCACGTCCAAGTCGTCGCGCGGTACGATTTGGTTGTAGTGGACATTGAAGCCGTGTGCAAAGCGAGTGCGGCGCCTTGTTTCAGGTTAGGCTCGACTTCGTTTTTGTACACGACGGGTTGGTTTTCGTCAGGCAACAGAATCATCACTACGTCTGCTTTTTTGGTGGCATCAGCTACGGACAATACTTCAAAACCGGCTGCTTCTGCTTTTTTCCAAGAACCGCCTTGGCGCAGACCGACTACTACGTTTACGCCTGAATCTTTCAGGTTGGCTGCGTGGGCGTGGCCTTGTGAGCCGTAGCCGATGATGGCAACGGTTTTGCCTTTGATCAGGGACAGGTCGGCGTCTTTATCGTAATAAACTTGCATTTGATTTCCTTTGGATAAAATGGGTTCCGGCTTTGCGTTGAGGATGCCGGACAGTTGGATTGGGGGTAAGGGGTTAAACGGAGAGTTCTTCCATCAAAACGATTTCGAGCGCGTCAGTTTTGCCGTCGATGGCTTTGACGAAGCCTTGGAAATGTTCGCTGGCGTTGTGCGCATCGATGGCCGCCTGAGATTTCCAGTTTTCGACGAAGACGAAACGTTCGGGTTTGCCGATTTCCTGATGCAGATCGTAGCTGATGTTGCCTTCTTCCGCGCGGCTGGCTTTGACCAGGCTTTGGAACAAGGGTTTCAGCGTTTCCGTATGTTCAGGTTTGACCGTAACCAGTGCGACGATTTTAATGTTTGACATAAATCTCTCCTGCCGTTTTTGTTTTCAGACGACCCTAGATAGGTCGTCTGAAAACTGACGGTGTTAAATTTTCAAAATACGCTCGCCGCGGCCGATACCGGCTGCGCCTGTGCGTACGGTTTCCAAAATCTGGGCGCGTCCGACAGTTTCGAGGAAGGAGTCGAGTTTGTCGGTCGAGCCTGTTATTTCAATGGTGTAGCTGCGGTCGGTTACGTCGATGATGCTGCCACGGTATATTTCGGTCAGACGTAAAAATTCGTCGCGGTCTTTGCCGACGGCGCGGACTTTTACCAACATCAATTCACGTTCGACAAAACGGCTTTCGTTCAAATCGACCACTTTGATCACCTCAATCAATTTATTGAGTTGCTTGGTGATTTGTTCGATGACTTGCTCGTCGCCGTGGGTAACGATGGTCATGCGCGAAAGGGTTTTGTCTTCGGTCGGGGCTACTGCCAAGGAGTCGATGTTGTAGTCGCGAGCGGAGAAAAGACCAACCACGCGGCTCATCGCGCCTGATTCGTTTTCCATCAGAACAGATAAGATATGTCGCATTGTCGTTCTCCTTACGCTTTCGGGTTTTCGCGCATATGCGGCGGCAGGACCATTTCGTCCAAACCTTTGCCGTTGCCGACCATAGGCAGCACGTTTTGTTTTTTGTCGGTCAAGAAGTCCATAAATACCAAACGGTCTTTTTGTTTGACCGCTTCCAAAAGCGCACCTTCAACATCAGATTTTTTGTCCACGCGGATGCCGATGTGTCCGTATGCTTCCGCCAGTTTGACGAAATCGGGCAGAGAATCGAAATAGGTTTCCGATTCGCGGTTGCCGTAATACAGCTCCTGCCATTGGCGAACCATGCCGAGGTAGCCGTTGTTGAGGGTAACGACGTTTACCGGAATGCGGTATTGGAAGCAGGTGGACAATTCTTGGATGTTCATCTGAATCGAACCTTCACCGGTAATGCAGAACACGTCTTGATCGGGAGCGGCGAGTTTCGCGCCCATCGCATACGGCAAACCTACACCCATCGTACCCAAGCCGCCGGAGTTAAGCCATTGGCGCGGGCGTTCGAACGGGTAATATTGCGCCGCGAACATTTGGTGTTGCCCTACGTCCGAAGTGATGATGGCGGAGTTGTTGGTGATTTCGGCAAGTTTCTGTACGACGTATTGCGGCTTGATGATTTCACTGTCGTTGTCAAACCACAGACATTCGCGCGAACGCCATTCTTCGATGCTTTCCACCATTTGTCTAAAGAATCGGACGCGGGAGTCGTATCTTGTTTACCCCACAAGCCGATCATTTCAGTCAACACGTTTTTCACGTCACCGACAATCGGAATATCGACTTTGACGCGTTTGGCAATGCTGGACGGGTCAACATCAATATGAATGACTTTTTTGGCTTTTTCAAAGAATTTGGACGGAACGGATACGACACGGTCGTCAAAACGTGCGCCCACTGCCAACACGACATCCGCGTTTTGCATAGCGAGGTTGGCTTCGTAAGTGCCGTGCATACCCAGCATACCTAAGAACTGACGGTCGCTTGAAGGATATGCGCCCAAACCCATCAGCGTGCCGGTACACGGCGCGCCCATCATGCGGACAAACTTCGTCAGTTCTTCCGAAGCGTTGCCCAAGATTGCGCCGCCGCCGAAATAGACGATTGGACGTTTGGCAGAAGCCAACATTTGGACGGCTTTTTTAATCTGCCCGATATGACCTTGTACGACAGGTTGGTAAGAACGGATAAAGATGTCTTCCTGCGGATAGCTGAATTTCGCCATCGCCTGCGTTACATCTTTAGGAACATCGACCACGACCGGACCGGGACGGCCGCTGGCGGCGATTTGGAATGCTTTCTTGATGGTCTCGGCAAGCTCGTTGACATTGGTTACCAAGAAGTTGTGTTTGACGCACGGACGGGTAATGCCGACCGTATCCACCTCTTGAAACGCATCCGTACCGATGAGCGAATTGCCGACCTGTCCGCTGATGACTACCATCGGAATCGAATCGCTGTATGCAGTGGCAATGCCAGTCAACGCATTGGTCACGCCCGGTCCCGGAAGTCACCAGCGCAACACCGACTTTGCCGCTGACGCGCGAATACGCATCTGCCGCATGGACTGCCGCCTGCTCGTGGCGTGCCAGGATGTGCTTGAATTTATTGAGTTGGAAAATAGCGTCGTAGATTTCGATGACTGCGCCGCCCGGATAGCCGAAAACATACTCTACACCTTCGGCTTTGAGACTTTGCACTATGATTTGTGCGCCTGATAATTGCATAATGACCTCTTTTATATGGTTTCAAACCAATAGGGGCAACCCGCCTCGCCACAGCACCTGTAATGCAAGCCCTCCAAGCAGCGGTTTAGGGTACGCGCATTGAAGAAACACGGCGACAGTCAAACTGTCCAATCAATTCGAATGAAACACAGAGTTTATGAATGAAAGAATGCAAACGATAACGCAAACCGTCTATTCAATCAAGACAAAATCTTTCATCTTTTAACGTTGTTTGAATATTGTGAAGATTGTTTTTTGATTTTTATAGGATAAATATGATTTGGGTTTCTTGATTTTTGTATCTTTGTCCATAAAATTGTTGACATTTTGAATGTAGGATTGAAAGGTGCTTTCTCAGTTTGATTCATAAGAAAAGGTCGTCTGAAAACTGAACTGCACCCCAAAAGTTGGAGACATACCCTCCAACCACCAAGGTGCAGTTTTTTTATGAGCAAATATACATTACACTTCAAATACCAAGCCGTACTCCACTACCTGCATATACGCAGCCAACAGCGTACCGCAGACCACTACGGCATCTCCCGAACCCACCTGCGACGATGGATACGCGCCTATCAAGAAGGCGGCATCGGCGCACTCGAACATCCACAATCCAAAACCATGACCGAACACCGCAAACCCCTTCATCGCCGACAAACCCGACCACGAAAAAACACAGGCAGAGCTTATCGAAGAGTTGTGCTGAGACCTTTGCAAAATTCCCCAAAATCCCCTAAATTCCCACCAAGACATTTAGGGGATTTTCCATGAGCACCTTCTTCCGGCAAACCGCACAAGCCGAGACCTTTGCAAAATTCCCCAAAACCCCCTAAATTCCCACCAAGACATTTAGGGGATTTTTCATGAGCACCTTCTTCCAACAAACCGCACAAGCCATGATTGCCAAACACATCGACCGCTTCCCACTATTGAAGTTGGATCAAGTGATTGATTGGCAACCGATCGAACAATACCTGAATCGTCAAAGAACCCGTTACGTCCGATACCACCGCGGCCGTCCCGCCTATCCCCTGTTGTCCATGTTCAAAGCCGTCCTGCTCGGACAATGGCACAGCCTTTCCGATCCCGAACTCGAACACAGCCTCATCACCCGCATCGATTTCAACCTGTTTTGCCGTTTCGACGAGTTGAGCATTCCCGATTACAGCACCTTATGCCGCTACCGCAACCGGCGGCGCAAGACGACACCCTGTCCGAATTGCTGGAACTGATTAACCGCCAACTGACCGAAAAAGGCCTAAAAGTAGAGAGAAAGCATCCGCCGCCGTCATTGACGCCACCATTATTCAAACTGCCGGCAGCAAACAGCGTCAGGCTATAGAAGTTGATGAAGAAGGACAAGTCAGCGGTCAAACCACACCGAGTAAGGACAAAGATGCCCGTTGGACAAAGAAAAACGGCCTCTACAGACTCGGTTACAAACAACATACCCGTACCGATGAGGAAGGTTGGTTGGAACATGAAGTTACCCACCTGACCGTATGCGAATACCTCAAACCATTGCTTGCACACGGCATCGATACGCTGGTGTTGGGCTGCACGCACTTTCCCTTGCTCAAGCCTTAATCGGTAGGGAGGCGGGTAATGTCGCGTTGGTTGATTCTACAATTACGACGGCTGAAGAAACAGCACGCGTCCTTGCGCAGGAGGGATTACTCAATACTGACAACAATAATCCCGACTATCGTTTTTATGTCAGCGATATTCCTTTGAAATTCAGAACGATAGGCGAACGTTTTCTGGGTAGGACGATGGAGCAGATTGAAATGGTGTCTTTGGGTTAGGCAAGGTTTGCTCAAACACCCGCATATCCGGAGTAAGGATGTGCGGGTGTTTTTTGTGAAGGTACGTCAGAAAATGTTTGCAAATTACATTTTAAGTTAATAAAATATAAACTATTATCATTTTTAAAAAAGTTGATATGAAAAATTCACTTATTGCCCAAGCAGCCGGTATCCTGCCTGTGCTGCTGCTTTCTGCCTGCGCGGGCGGCGGCAGTTTCGATTTGGACAGCGTGGAAACGAAACAGCACAACCCGCAGTCCGAAGCACCGAAATACCAAGACGAACAGACTGAAAAACCGGCAAAACCCGATGAAGCGCAGGCGGCGGAAAACGACCGTCCGGTTTACGGTTTTGCAGCCAAAATACCGCGTCGGAACTGGCACCCGAAAAATAAAGAAGATCATAAGGCATTATCAGAAGCGGATTGGGAGAAATTAGGTGCGGGTGAGCCGGGTGAGTTTCCCCAAAAGAATGAGATTTTTGCGATGGATAAGGGTACGCTGAACGAATCCATCACAACGGGCGACGGCAAAAGCCGTGTGGAAGGATACACGGATTTCCAATATGTCCGCTCGGGCTATATCTACCGCAACGGTGCCAATAAAATCGATTTCAAAAACAATATCGCCCTTTCCGGCGCGGACGGCTACCTTTTCTATAAAGGCAGCAATCCTTCCCAAGCTCTGCCGATGGGCAAGTCGATTTACAAAGGCACTTGGGATTATGTAACCGATGCCAAGGAAAAACAGAAGTTTTCCCAGTTGGGTAATTCGCAAGCGGGCGATAGGTACGGGGCTTTGTCTGCCGAGGAAGCGGATGTGTTGCGCAATAAAGCGAGGCACCGGAAGGTCAGACCGATTTTGGGCTGACCAGCGAGTTTGAGGTGGATTTCGCCGCCAAGACCATGACCGGCGTGCTCTACCGCAATAACCGGATTACCCATAACGAAACCGAAAATAAAGCCAAACAAATTAAACGTTACGACATTCAGGCTAACCTGCACGGTAACCGTTTCAAAGGTAAGGCGTTGGCTGCAGATAAAGATACTGGGAACGGTCATCCCTTCGTTTCTGATTCTGATAGTCTGGAAGGTGGTTTCTACGGGCCTCAGGGCGATGAGTTGGGCGGCAAGTTTTTGGCAAACGATAAGAAAGTGCTTGCCGTATTCAGCGCGAAACAGAAAGACGGTGCAGAAAAACCATTGGCTGAAACCTTTATGGACGCTTACCGCATCGGTGCGGATTTTGTGAAAAAACAGATAGACAGCTTCGGCAACGTGGCCAAACTGCTGATTGACGGCGTAGAGCTTGCGCTTGTGCCGTCCGAAGGCACTCAGACGGCATTCCAGCATATATTTGAGAAAGACGGTGTGAAGGTGTCGGTATGCTGCTCCCAATTTGGATTACCTGCATTTCGGGGTGTTGGAACACGGCGGTTCGCACGATATGTTCCTGCAGGGCAGCCGTACGCCGGTTTCCGATATGCCTGTAACGGCGGGAGAGGCGGTATATCGCGGTACATGGTCGGGTACTATTGTTAATGGTACGAGCTGGAGTGCCGAACCTTCCAATAAGGAAGGCGGTAACCGGGCGGAGTTTAAAGTTAATTTTGCCGAGAAAACCCTCAACGGTATGCTGACGGCGAAAGACCGCATTGCCCCCGTATTCACCATCACTGCCACGATTCAGGGCAACGGTTTTTCAGGTGTGGCGAAAACCGGTGAAAACGGCTTTGCATTAGATCCGAAAAATACCATCGATCCGAAACGGACGAATATCCGTGCAGATGTGTCCGGCGGCTTCTACGGCAAAAACGCCATTGAGATGGGCGGATCGTTCTCCGGAAATACATTGGAGGGAGAAAGCGGCAAGTCGGCAGTGGTATTCGGTACGAAACGCCAACAGCTTGTCCGGTAAACTGGGCTGCCGGTTGACAGAGGAAAATTCTTCAGACGGCATATCGGCTTTAAATGCCGTCTGAAGGCAGTAAGTAGAGAAATGATATGAAACAGCAACATTTGTTCCGATTAAATATTTTATGCCTGTCGCTGATGACTGCGCTGCCTGCTTATGCGGATGTTTTACCGTCCGGACAAGTGTGGGAAAAGCAGCTCGATACCGTGCAGGTCAATGCGAAAAAACAGAAAACCCGCCGTGATAACGAAGTAACCGGGCTGGGCAAGCTGGTTAAATCTTCCGAGACGCTAAGTAAAGAACAGGTTTTGAATATCCGAGACCTGACCCGTTACGATCCGGGTATTGCCGTGGTCGAACAGGGTCGGGGCGCAAGTTCCGGCTATTCAATACGTGGCATGGATAAAAACCGCGTTTCCTTAACGGTAGACGGCGTTTCGCAAATACAGTCCCTACACCGCGCAGGCGGCATTGGGTGGGACGAGGACGGCGGGCAGCAGCGGCGCAATCAATGAAATTGAGTATGAAAACGTTAAGGCCGTTGAAATCAGCAAGGGTTCGAATTCATCAGAATACGGAAACGGCGCATTGGCAGGTTCGGTCGCATTTCAAACCAAAACCGCAGCCGACATTATCGGAGAGGGAAAACAGTGGGGCATTCAGAGTAAAACTGCCTATTCTGGAAAAGACCATGCCCTGACACAGTCCCTTGCGCTTGCAGGACGCAGCGGCGGCGCGGAAGCCCTCCTTATTTATACTAAACGGCGGGGGCAGGAAATCCATGCGCATAAAGATGCTGGTAAAGGTGTGCAGAGTTTCAACCGGCTGATGCCGGTCGAGGATACCCATCCGTACGCAAATTTCATTGTCGAAGAGGAATGTTCCAATGGATATGCGGCCTGTAAAGACAATGCGAAAAAAGATGCTTTGGCCAAAGATGAGCGCAAAACCGTCAGCACGCAGGATTATACCGGCCCCAGCCGCTTCCTTGCGGACCCGCTTGAGTATGGCAGCCAATCATGGCTGTTCCGACCGGGTTGGCATTTGGACAACCGCCATTATGTCGGAGCCGTTCTTGAACGTACGCAGCAGACCTTTGATACACGGGATATGACTGTTCCTGCCTATTTTACCGAGGCCGATCTGAATGAAAGTGTCCGGAGAAACGGTACGCCGAGCGGCTTTGGCAAATATTTGGGCAATAATAAGGCCGAAAGGCTGTTTGTTCAGGGAGAGGGCGGTACATTGCAGGGTATCGGTTACGGTACCGGCGTGTTTTATGATGAACGCCATACTAAAAACCGGTACGGGGTCGAATATGTTTACCATAATGCTGACAAGGATACCTGGGCCGATTACGCCCGACTTTCTTATGACCGGCAAGGTATAGATTTGGACAACCGTTTGCAGCAGACGCATTGCTCTCACGACGGTTCGGATAAAAATTGCCGTCCCGACGGCAATAAACCGTATTCCTTCTATAAATCCGACCGGATGATTTATGAAGAAAGCCGAAACCTGTTCCAAGCAGTATTTAAAAAGGCATTTAATACGGCCAAAATCCGTCACAATTTGAGTGTCAATCTAGGGTACGACCGCTTTAAGTCGCAATTGTCCCACAGCGATTATTATCTTCAAAACGCAGTTCAGGCATATGGATCGAAAATCCCGGAAGGGGCGCAGTCACCCAACGGAAGCCAAGGCAAACCGTATTGGGTGTCTATTGGCAAGACCACGGTCAATACATCGCCGATATGCCGTTTCGGCAATAACACCTATACAGACTGCACACCGAGGAATATCGGCGGCAACGGTTATTATGCAGCCGTTCAAGACAATGTTCGTTTGGGCAGGTGGGCGGATGTCGGAGCAGGCATACGTTACGATTACCGCAGTACGCATTCGGAAGATAAGAGTGTCTCTACCGGCACTCACCGCAACCTTTCTTGGAACGCAGGCGTAGTCCTCAAGCCTTTCACCTGGATGGATTTGACTTATCGCGCTTCTACGGGCTTCCGTCTACCGTCGTTTGCCGAAATGTACGGCTGGAGAGCCGGGGAGTCTTTGAAAACGTTGGATCTGAAACCGGAAAAATCCTTTAATAGAGAGACAGGTATTGTATTTAAAGGGGACTTCGGCAATTTGGAAGCCAGCTATTTCAACAATGCTTATCGCGACCTGATTGCATTCGGTTATGAAACCCGAACTCAAAACGGGCAAACTTCGGCTTCTGGCGACCCCGGATACCGAAATGCTCAAAATGCACGGATAGCCGGTATCAATATTTTGGGTAAAATCGATTGGCACGGTGTATGGGGCGGGTTGCCGGACGGGTTGTATTCCACGCTTGCCTATAACCGTATCAAGGTCAAAGATGCCGATATACGCGCTGACAGGACGTTTGTAACTTCATATCTCTTTGATGCCGTCCAACCTTCACGATATGTATTGGGTTTGGGTTACGACCATCCTGACGGAATATGGGGTATCAATACGATGTTTACTTATTCCAAGGCAAAATCTGTTGACGAACTGCTAGGCAGCCAGGCGCTGTTGAACGGTAATGCCAATGCTAAAAAAGCAGCATCACGGCGGACGCGGCCTTGGCATGTTACGGATGTTTCCGGATATTACAATATCAAGAAACACCTGACCCTGCGCGCAGGCGTGTATAACCTCTTCAACTACCGGTATACCACTTGGGAGTCTGTAAGGCAGACTGCCGAAGGAGCGGTCAATAGGCACAATAATGTCGGCAGGTATAACCGCTACGCCGCACCGGGACGAAATTACACCCTGACTTTGGAGATGAAGTTTTAACCAAAGCAACCGTGCATCAAGGCAATAGG